>VOFJ01003887.1_pt1:0-2237500 | contig 2351098 bp, 2249 predicted proteins | sample 5384081 | NCBI WGS metagenome assembly VOFJ01 (sample SAMN12384729, study PRJNA508395) | human gut metagenome | isolation source: healthy gut I | host: Homo sapiens
GTGCTCCTGATCTGTTGCCGCCGGACACTTTGCCGCCAGCTGCCGCAGGAACTCTGCCGCCGCAGCAGGCCCCATTCCTCCCAGCACACCCAGTTTTTTACCATTTTTCTTATACTTGGTCACCTTGATCCCTCCACCAGCAAGAACTGTTTTTATTCGTTTATTTTACCACAACCGGCCGCGCCAGTACAGCCTGCAATTTTTTATATGTATACATACTTTATGTACTTTACTCTTTAATTATTAATTTGTTATACTAAAGGGGTATAATTAAATAAAAATCTACCCCGTTTGGAGGAATCAGGATGACCAAGAAAAAAATCGTCGTTATCGGCGGAGGCTGGGCCGGCTGTGCCGCAGCTCTTACTGCTGAAAAAGCCGGTGCCGACGTAACTCTGCTCGAGCGTACCGATATGCTTTTAGGCACAGGGCTGGTCGGCGGGATTTTCCGCAACAACGGCCGCTATACTGCCGCCGAAGAATGTATCGCCATGGGCGCAGGCGACCTGTTTACAGTTATGGAAGCCGTTGCAACTCACAAAAACATGGATTTTCCCGGTCATAAACACGCTACTCTTTACAATATCTATAAAATCGAACCCGCGGTCAAAAAACTGCTCCTGAGCCGCGGCATCAAGCTGCTGATGGCTGATCCGGCCGTTAAAACGGAATACGAAGGCGACACGATCACCGCCGTTATTACCAAAAGCGGCCTGCGCCTTACTGCCGACGCTTTCGTAGATGTCAGCGGTTCTTCGGCTATGCCGCTCAACTGCAATAAACACGGCAACGGCTGCGCCATGTGTATCCTGCGCTGCCACAGCTTCGGCCCCGCGTCAGCGTCACTACCCAGTCCGGCGTGGAAGAATGGACAGCAGAAAAGCCTACCGGTCTCGGCGCCATGAGCGGCTCCTGTAAGCTGTTCAAAGAATCACTGGCCCCTGAGATCGTTACCGAGCTGGAAAAGACAGGCTGCTGCGTAGTCCCGATCCCCGAAGCAATCAAAAAGCATAAAGAAAAGCTGGCTATGAAAGCCTGCCAGCAGTATGCGCTCGACGCTTATGCCGACAACATCGTTCTGCTGGACACCGGCTCAGCCAAGCTGATGACGCCTTATTATCCGCTGGAAGAGCTGCGTATGATCCCCGGCTTTGAACGGGCCCGCTTCGAAGACCCACTGTCCGGCGGCAAAGGCAACTCTATGCGTTACTTTAATTTCGCCCATGTCGATGCTTCCTTAAAGGCTGACGGCAAAACCAACCTTTTCTGCGGCGGCGAACGTGCCGGAGCAATGGTAGGCCATACGGAAGCTATCGTCAGCGGCTCGCTGGCCGGGCATAACGCCGCCAGAGCCGCCAACGGTCTGGAGCCAGTCATCCTGCCTGAAACCACAGCTATCGGCGAATTTATCGGCTACGTTGTCAAGCAAATGCTGGATGCCGAGACACGCAATAAAAAATACACCTTCTCCGGCTCAGTTTATTTTGAACGGATGCAGGCCAAAAATCTTTACAGCACCGACGATGACGCTATCAAGGCCCGTGTCGAAGCGGCAGGCTGCACCAATATTTTCTCAAACTTATAAGAAAGATGTGATAATCTGATGGCAACTGTACGCGATATCCTCAAAGCCCTCGACGTTATTACCGGCGGCCGCGTCATCACCGACTCCTTCGGTTACGGCGGCGCTAACCCCTTCGTAGTTACCAAGACCTCCGGTATCCCCGGCAAAGCTGTGACCGAACTGCCAGGTCTCGTCTGGGGCGATCCAGATATGCCCGTCAAAAAAGTAGCGGTTATGATGACCCTGACTGAAAGCGCCATTGAACTCGCCGGCGCAACAGGCATCGACTGCCTTATCGCCCATCACCCAATCGCGGAAGGCTCCAATACCGGCGGCGTTACCGCCAGAGATTACTTTAATCTGTATCATCTGGCTGTTTTTGAGCTGCACGAAGCCTTTCACGGCCTGCATCCCGGTATCGCCTGGATCCACGGCAGCTGCGCCAAACACGTCAACATCCGCTTTGGCGGTGTCCCCGGTAAGATCGTCTGGTATGGCAACGCCCTGCCGGAAGTAGAAACACTGGGCGACCTGCTCAACCGTATTGACACGATCATGGGCACTGATATCGAATCACGCGTGCTCACCTCTGAACGTCAGATCCGCGGCTGTACCGAGATCCACGAAACCTCGATCGCAGCCCGCGCCAAAATCTTTGTCGGCACCCCCGACAACAAGCTGGGCAAAACCATCACTGTTTTCCCGCATACCGGTTTCTCGGCCGAGGACCTGGAAAAAGCCTACGCCGAATACCCCGAAGCCAACACCGTAGTCTGCACGATCAGCAGACCGCTGCCCGGCGACCCGCTGGTCAAAAAAGCCGAAGAACTGGGCCTGAACCTGATCGCAGGCAACTCTCACGCGCTGGAAATCTTAGAAAACGGAATCCCCCTGGCCTGGGCCCTGCGTCTACAGATCCCCGAGCTGGATATCCACATCTTCCGCGAACGTATGGTAAGCCTGCCGCTGGACCACTGCGGCTGCACCCACATCGAAAACTACGGCGAAACCATGGCGCGCAATTATCTGCCTAAGCCAAAAACAGAATAACGGAGGGGTTTATGATGAATGGTGGAAAAAGAAAGATCGAACTGATCGAATACGTAGGCCTGTTTTTAGTCGCCTTTTCCTTTTTGATGCTGGTAGTTAACCCCGGCGGTATCGGGAACCTGTTCAACAATATGTTCAACCATGCCGCCCCTATTATCATCAAGGTCTATATCACAGGTTCCATCGGTATCGCGATCATCATCAGCGTTACCATGGGGCGCCTGCTGGAACGCCTTGGCTTTACCGACGCCCTGATGCGTATTTTTGTACCCCTGATGAAGGTCATCGGTGTCAACGCCGCTGTAGCCGTACCATCCGTATATAATATCCTCGGCGATATCAACGCTGCCGGCCGTATTGGCGGCCCGATCCTCAAAAAATCCAAAGCCACCAAAGACGAGCAGAAAATCGCTATCGCTACCATGATGCAGTCGCAGTCCTCCTTTGCGATCTTCGTTTTCGGACTGATTGCTTTGAACGCCGCCAAGGTTTCCGTCTGGGTCGTCGTTTTTCTGGCGGTGTTCCTGCCGGTGCTTTTGACGCCGCTGCTTCTGCGGCTCACTATCTGGCGCGACACCAAAGCTGTCTCGCTTGAAGACTTGCCCCGCTTCACACCTGAAACCGGTTTTCTGCCGACCATCTTCAATGCGGCCAAGGAAGGCGCCGAGCTGTTGTTTTTGCTCATCATTCCCTCCTGCGCCGTAGTTTTTGCGGCAATCGGCGCTTTAGACCATTTCGGTCTGTGGACCGGCATTCAGGCCGGTATCAATACCATGCTCAATGCCTTCAACATCCATGCCGAAACCGGTTCCGTTTCTATTTTAGTCGGCGGCTCACTGGCAATGGCCCAGCTGAAGGAAATTGCCGCCACGATCGCCCCGCCGCTGGTCGTCGGCTCGTATATCCTGGCTTCCTCCGGCTTCCCGCTGCAGGTCATCTTCGGGCAGATCCCCGCTATCTGGAGCGGCTGCACCGACCTTACCGAACGCGAGGCCATGACGGCAGCCATTATCGGCGCAGTCATCAAGGTTTTAACGGCAGCTTTATTTGCCACCTGTCTGCAATTCCTCTATATGTAATAACAGTATAAGCAAAACCAGCCGCTTCAAGCGGCTGGTTTTATTTTTGTAAAAGCTCAAAATTATTCTTTTTATACCTGATCAGTCCGTCCGCCTGCATCTTACTGAGCTCACCTGACATCGCGCTGCGGTCTACCGCCAGAAAATCGGCCAGCTGCTGCCTGTTAAAGGGTATCGTCAGCTTATTGCTCTGCTGCAGGCGCGCCTGTTCTGAAAGGTAAGCCAGCAGCTTTTCCCGCGTCGTCCGCTTCGTCAGATATTCCATTTTCTGAGTCAGAAACAGATTGCGCTCCGCCATCAGCAGGAGCAGATTATGCAGCAGCCTGTTTTCAGCTTCGCTGCGAGCCGAACCCGCCAGCAGACGTTTAATGTCCAGAAAGATCACCGTAGCTCCATTAGGCGCGGCCACACTCACCGTCAGCGGCACCTGCCGCAGGCAGGCATAGACCTCGCCGAACAGATGCCCGCAGCCCAGCTGCGCCAGAATATTCTGCCGCCCCCAGTAATCCTCGCGCAGGATATGCACGCTGCCGGCAACGACAAAACCAGCTGTCGTTACCTGCTCGCCCAGCTGCCAGATAAAGCTGTTCCGAGGATAGACCCTCAGCTGCGCATCCAGATTCTGCAGCACTGCCGCGATCTCTGTTTTCGCAATACCGCGGAACAAAGATGCCGACGCTATGATCTGCAAATATTTATCCATTCTTCTTTACCTCCGTTGTAAAAACAACAGCTTTCTTCCTACTATCGTACTATAATAAAAACAGAAAGACAACAGGAGGTTCATCATGTTACGCAAAATAATCACTATAGATCAGGAAAAATGTAACGGCTGCGGTCTCTGCGCCCAGGCCTGCCACGAACAGGCCATAGGCATGGTGGACGGCAAGGCAGCCCTGCTGCGAGACGATTACTGCGACGGCCTGGGCGACTGCCTGCCCGTTTGCCCTACCAATGCCATAACCTTTGAAGTACGTGAAGCCGCAGCCTATGACGAAGCTGCCGTTTTGGCCAATAAAGCCAGCCAGGAAGCTGAACTTCCCTGCGGCTGCCCCAGCACACAGGCCCGTTTACTGCATCAGCAGGAACCTGCACTAGCGCAGCAGACAGCCACGCCAAAACAGCGAGCTGCAGCAATGGCCTGTCCAGATCAAGCTGGTCAACCCGCACACACCCTACCTGCAAAACAGCAGGCTGCTGGTTGCCGCCGACTGTACCGCCTTTGCCTACGGCGATTTCCACCGTAAATTCATAAAAAACCATATCACGCTTATCGGCTGTCCCAAGCTGGACAACGAAGATTACAGCCGCAAGCTGACTGAGATCCTGCTTGCAAACGATATCAAAAGCGTTACCGTCGTCCGCATGGAAGTACCCTGCTGCGGCGGTATGGAACAGGCGGTCAGAACAGCGCTGCAGCAAAGCGGTAAAATCATCCCCTGGCAGGTCGTCACCATCAGCACCGACGGTCAGATTCTGGAAGAAATATAATAATAATAAATAAGGCGCCGGGCAAATATTTGCCCGGCGCCTTATTTATTATTAGACAAGCAGCGCAGCAAGCAGTATGATAATAGTATTATTACTGACTGACCTCTAAAAAATTACGGCGTTCTGCCGCAGGAGAAATTTTATGGAAGCTATTATCATCGTGATCTTTTCCTTTATACTGCTCAGCTGCATTCTGGCAGGCTACTCCATTCTCTGGGCCCTGCTTTTCGGCTATCTGATGTTTTTTCGGTTACGCCCTCCGGCAGGGGGACATACGCCGGTACAGATACTGACAATGTCCGGACGAGGAATACGCACGATCAAAAATATCCTCTTCATCTTTATCCTTATCGGTATGATCACCGCCGTCTGGCGGGCCTGCGGCACGATACCGTTCATTATTTACCATATGTCGGGCCTGCTCATACCATCGGTATTCATTTTGATAGTTTTTCTGCTCTGCTGTTTCGTTTCACTTTTAACAGGCACATCTTTCGGTACTGCGGCCACGATCGGCATCATCTGTATGTCTATCGCCAAAGCCAATGGTATCGATCCCACCTTTACCGGCGGCGCGATCTTATCAGGCATCTATTTCGGCGACCGCTGTTCACCGATGTCGACCAGCGCCCTTCTGATCAGCGAACTGACGCAGACTGATATTTACTGTAATATCAAAAATATGTTCAAATCAGCGCTGCTGCCTTTTTCAGTCACCTGCCTGCTTTACGCCCTGCTGGGATTTTCCGGTACCGGCAACACCGGCACAGCCGACCTGTACGCACTCTTTCCGCAAAACTTCGATCTGCACTGGACTACCACTATTCCAGCGCTGCTGATCATCATTCTTTCATTGTGCAAGGTCAAGGTCAGAATGACGATGGCAGCCAGCATCATTACCGGCAGTCTACTCTGCCTTTTCCTGCAGGATATCACTCCCGCCCAACTGGGCTCGATCATGTTCTACGGCTTTTACCCTGCTGATCAGCAGTTGGCCCAGATCCTCAGCGGCGGCGGTATCATTTCCATGTTCACCGTCAGCGTCATAATTATCCTTTCCTCCGCTTACGCCGGGATTTTTGAAGCAACAGGCTTTGAATACTACGCAGGCCCGCCTTGCACAGCTTGGAGAAAAAATAACGCCGTACGGCAGCATTTTGCTGACAGCCACCATCACAAGTATGGCAACCTGCAACCAGACCCTCAGCAGCATCCTCACCTATCAGCTGCACAAGGACAGCGCTGACAATATGCAGCAGCTGGCCCTGGACCTGGAAAACAGCACTATCGTAGTAGCGGCGCTCATCCCCTGGTCGATCGCCTGCGCTGTACCGCTCGCCACCGTAGGCGCCGGCAACGCTTCGATCCTGTTTGCCTTTTATCTTTATCTGCTGCCCCTGTATAATTTATGGCGGCCATACAAAGTAACCCCAGTCTAATAAATAAACCACCTGACTGCAAGAGCGATCAGGTGGTTTATTTTTATTGTCATCTTTTTTGCGTCTTCTGCATCAAACTGCTGTCAGCCAGGTCAACGACCAGCGGCTCCAGCCCCTGGCTGAGTACATAGTCCGCCCCTGCGGCAGTAGTAATGATCCTGCCGCCGCGCCCTAAAACCTTACCGTCCATATAACAGACCTGCCCGCCGATGATCGTGGCAAACGCGCTGCGCTGCAGCCTGTCGACGATCGTAATATCGGCATCCCGCCCTGCTGTCAGGCTGCCCTTATTTGCAAGACCAAGCAGCCGCGCCGGCTGATAGCTGATCTTCGCCACCAGCTCCTGCAGCGACAGCCCGCCCAGATCGACCAAAGCCAGACCAGCAGGCAGCAGTACATTGCGTGGAATACCGCCGCCGTCAGTACTGACAGCGTCTACAGCAAAACTGCCGTCAGCCTTTTTCGCCGTTGCCAGCCGCACCCGCGGCCCAACAGGATTGACCGCAAAACTGACGGAAACCAGCGTTTGCTGCCCGCGCCAATAATCCCTGGCCACCTCACCTGTCAGCAAAGTCATTTCCTGTCCCTGCGGATAATTGACCTGTGCCCAGCCAGACAAAAGCGCCGCCTCCATGCCCGCCTCATCCTCCGTAAAGCCGCCGGTTTTCAGGCAGCGGCGGGTAACCATACTGCCCGGCAGACCGTCAATGATTTCAGCGCTTGTACCGTTGAGCGGTGATAAATAAGACTCGCAGTAAATATTAGGATTGGCCGCCAAAGCTTTAAGGGCCAGCTCCGTTTCTTCCGCCTCCGGCAGTACCGTACCACGGCAGTAAGCATTGATATGCGCTAAATGCAGAGGGTTGCCGTCGGCCAGCTCCACCGCCTCCAGCATGCCTTCGATATTGGAACCATGAGCGGCTGTCCCGGCGTGAAAAGCCGTATAAGCTCCCAGCTCTGCCGCAGCCCTGATCGCTCTGGCCGTTGCTGCCACCGTCAGCGGATAATGCCCGCCCAGCAGCTTGATGCCTAACGACCCCTGCCTCTGCACTTTCGTTATCAGCTGCTGCAGCTCTGCTGACGAAGGATCGTCACTGCTGACCGTATGTCCCGGCCGCACATATTCGATCGTAGCCAGATTGAGACCGGTCCCATATTCACGCGCCAGCTCCAGTACACTGGTCCCCGGCCCCGACATATCCAAAGCACTGGTCACACCAGCCTTTACCAGCATCGTGTGGGCGTAGCTGCCTCCCAGCCAGGCCGAAGCATGTACATGCGAATCGACCAAGCCAGGCAGTACCAGCTTGCCGGACGCATCCAGCTCCTGCACGGCGCTGCCGCCGATACTGCTTTCCACCGCCGCAATCATACCGTTCTGCACAGCGACATCAAAATATCCTTCCCGTGCCGACGCATAATCGACCACATACCCGTTTTTGATCAGTAAATCATATTGCATTTGCTGTCCCTCCCTCAAACCAGTTCAGATAAAAAGCAACGCTGCCTGTTTTTGCGCAAGCAGCGTCAGCTATTTACCGGTCAATATTATTTATGTATTTTATAAAAAGCTTCCATAAATTCAGCCAGCTTCTCGCAGCCTGCCAGCGGCATCGCATTGTAAATCGAGGCCCGCAGTCCGCCAACACTGCGGTGTCCCTTCAGTCCACCCATCCCCAGCTCCTCGGCCTCGACCGCAAAACGCTTCTCCAGCGCTTCGGTCGGCAGTCCAAAAGTCACGTTCATCAGCGAACGGCTGCCAGTTTTGGCAAAGCCGCGGAAAAAATCAGGATACATATCGATCACATCATAAACTATCTTGGCCTTAGCCGCATTGCGCTGCTCCATCATCACCAGTCCGCCCTGCGCCTTCAGCCACTTGGCAACCTTGCCAACGATATAGACCGCAAAAGCCGGCGGCGTATTATACAGCGAACCGTTATCAAGATGAGTTTCGTAATTCAGCATACTGTGCAGAGCTTTAGAACGCCCCTCAATAAATTTTTTACGGGCAATGACTGCTACCGCGCCGGCAGGCCCGATATTTTTCTGTACCCCGGCATAAATCAGCGAAAACTTCTCCGCCGGGATCGGTTTACTCAAAATATCCGAAGACATATCCGCGATCAGCGGTACAGCACCGGTTTCAGGATAAACGCTGTACTCTGTGCCTTCGATCGTATTATTAGCCGTGATATGCAGATAAGCGCAGTTTTCCGGCAGCCTGATCTCGCCCGGCTGCGGCACCCTGTCATACTTTTCAGCCTTACTGCTGAAAGGGATAACGACCTTGCCTACCTTTTCCGCCTCTTTTACAGCTTTATCCGAAAAATTACTGGTCACGGCATAAGCCGCCGTTTGTCCAGCCCCCAAAAAATTCATCGGCACCATCGAAAACTGCAGGCTGGCGCCGCCTCCCATAAAGAGCACGCAATAATCGTCGCCCAGACCCAAAAGCTCCTTGATGTCTGCTTCCGCCTCAGCATTGATTTTTTCATAAATCGGCGCGCGGTGGCTCATTTCCAAAATCGACATACCGCTGCCCTGCAGATCCAGCAGCTCGGACTGTACCTCCTGCAGCACTTCCAGCGGCAGCATGGCCGGACCGGCATTAAAATTATAAATACGTTTCATTATTCATCTTCTCCGATCAAATGCACGACCATCGCATCGCGCAGCTTAGGTTCAAACCAGGTCGATTTCGGCGGCATGATCTTACCGGCATCAGCTACCTTGATCAGCTCCTCCATCGACGTCGGATACATGGCAAAAGCCACACTGTAGGCCCCTGCGTCTACTTTAGCCGCCAAAGCATCCAACCCGCGGATACCGCCCATAAAATTAATGCGCTCATCCGTACGCGGGTCTTTGATGCCCAGGATCGGTGCCAGCAGATTATCCTGCAAGATCGAAACGTCCAGTGACCCGATCACATCATCCGCGGCAAAGGTACCTTCCTTCGCTGTCAGGCGGCGCCATTTTCCGGTCAGATACATACTGAACTGATGCCGTGCTTCCGGCTTCGGGCCGTTTTCCAGCTCGCTGATCTCAAACTTTTCTCCGACTCTGCTTAAAAATTCTTCCATCGACAAACCGTTCAGGTCTTTGACCAAACGGTTATAATCCATGATCTGCATCATATTATCGGGAAAAATGACCGCTAAAAAAGTGTTATATTCTTCGTTAGAACCATGCCTCGGCGTTTTGCCAAGCTCGTCAGCCACACGCATAGCCGCAGCACTGCGGTGATGGCCGTCGGCAATATACATTACAGGCACGTCCTCAAACAGACGGGTCAGCTCGGCGATCTCCATCAGGTTCTCCACCACATACAGTGTGTGCTGCACGCCGTCCTCCGACGTAAAATCATATACCGGCTTTTTGGCTCCCATCAGGCTCAAAACATAAGTATTGATCTCGGGCTTGCCCTTATAAGTTAAAAAAACAGCGCCGGTCTGTGCTTCTGTCGCCAGAATATGATTGACCCGGTCCTGCTCTTTATCATGCCTGGTCAGCTCGTGCTTCTTGATAATGTTCTCGCGGTATTCCTCCACCGAAGCAGCGGCCACAAGGCCGATCTGGATATGCTGCCCCATCTGCTGACGGTAAATATAGTAGCAGGGCGTCGTATCTTTTTTCATCTGCCCGTCGGACAGATACCTGTCGAGATTTGTTTTCGCCATCTTATAAACTGCCTGGCTGTGCGGATCGATACAATCCGACATCGTCGCTTCCGATTTTGTCACCCGCAAAAAGCTCAGCGGGTTCTTATTAAGTATCTGCCGCGCCTCTTCGGTATCCATCACGTCATAAGGCAAAGCAGCGATCTCTGCCGCATATTCCGGCACCGGACGCAGCCCGCAGAACGGTCTGATCTGTGTCATCTAAAAAACCTCCTCCAGCGTCGTATGTATATACAAACACATGCTAAAATCAAATTAGTCCTTATCTATATTATTTTACTCAGTTCTCTGCTAAAACGCAAGCGTCGCCGCAGCAAACACCAGCGCTGTAAAAAATATTTTCCTGCGGCGTAATAAATATAACACTTTTCCCAGTTTCTTATCCATCCAAAATAAGTTATAATAGAGGAAGTCGTTTTAAATAAGGGGAGTGTCCATCCGTGTCATCTATAACAGTCAACCGACGTGTCCTGCAAAAGCTTATTCCCATCGCCATCGGCTATCTGGCCCTTGGCATCGCCTGCGGTATTCTGGCACAGCAGGCAGGTCTCACACCGCTTGAAGCCTTAGGGATGAGCGTGCTCGTTTTCGCCGGCTCCGGTCAGTTCATCGGCATCGCCATGATGGCCCAGGGTGCGGCCCTCGTTTCTATCGGACTCACTATTTTTATCGTCAACCTGCGTCATCTTTTATTCAGCTCCACGCTGATGAATTTTTTTAACGGCCGCAGCAAAAACTTTCTTATCGGCTATGCCCACGGCATCACCGACGAGACCTTTGCCGTCAACCTGAACACCTTTGAAACAGAAACCGAGCCCCGCTGGACGTGTGAAGAAGCCTTGGGGCTCAACGTCACCTCCTGCGCCGTCTGGTCGCTCAGCAATGCCCTCGGCTGCTATGCCGCCGCTTATCTCAACCCGCCTACCGAGCTGGTCTCCTATCTGCTGATCGCCATGTTCCTCGGCATCTGGGTCAACTATCTCACCGACCGGAAAATGATCATCACCGGGCTGGTATCAGGGCTTCTGGCGATCCTGCTTTCGCAGATCGTTCCCTATAAGCTGCATATCGTGCTGGCAACTCTGGCCGCCTCCGGCGCCGCCTGCTATATCACCGAACGCCATGCGGGAGGTGCTGATAATGTCCGCTGAATACGTTTGGGGCGCCATTTTCATTATGATGGGCGTCACCTATATTTCCCGTATCATCCCTTTTTTGCTGCTGGCCGGCAAACCTGTACCACGCTGGTTCAAAACCTGGCTCACCTATGTGCCGACAGCTATTTTCGGCGCGCTGGTCCTGCCCGACGTCTTTCTGCCCGCAGGCAGCCTGGATCTGGGACTGAACAACCTGTACCTGTGGTCGACCGTCATCATCTTCCCGCTGGTCTATAAACAAAATCACTGGGGCTGGCGATAGTCAGCGGCGCCGCCGTCTTTGCACTGCTGCAGGCCGTACTCTGATCAATCGGTACAGCCTTCAGTATCGAGAGGAATCTGCTTTGGAAATTTTTTTACAGGGTCTTACCATGGGGCTGGCCTATCTTGCCCCCATCGGCGCTCAAAATCTTTTTGTCATCAATACGGCGCTCACCGCGCCTTTAGGCATTGCCCTCGTCACTGCAGGCATCGTCGCCTTCTTTGACATCAGCCTGGCGCTGGCCTGCTTTTGGGGCATCGGCCTTGTGATCGAACACAGTCTGCTACTGCAAAAAGCACTGCTCGGCGGCGGCGGACTGATCTTGATCTATCTGGCCTGGCAGCTGCTGCATGCGCAGGTGCAGACAGACACCTCTGCTTACAGCCAGCCGACGCTGTGGCAAACGGCCACGCTGGCCTTTACCGTTACCTGGTTCAACCCGCAGGCCGTTATCGACGGTACGCTGATGCTGGGCGCCTTTCGCTCATCACTGCCTGCCGATACTGCCTCACTCTTTATCAGCGGCGTAGCAGCAGCCTCCTGCCTGTGGTTCTTCGGGCTTACAGGCATCTTCAAAACCTGCTGCCAAAATCTGCGCCCCAGCCATCTGCAATGGATCAACCGCATCTGCGGCGCCGTTATTTTTGTTTACGCCCTCAAACTGCTTTATACCTTTGGGCAGATGCTGTAAAAACAATGAATACACATATAAAAAAGCAACAGCTGTTTAAGCTGTTGCTTTTATTTTGTTCTGACCCTTTTAATTTACTGCTTTAACTTTTTCCTGACTGCACAATAGAATATCTTCTACCGAACAATCAAACACGTCAGCCAGTTTGACAAGTATCTCCAGACTGATCAACGTCCTGCCGCACTCCAGATTACTTAGATGCGGCTGCGACATCTGCAGGGCTTCCGATAATTTCACCTGCGAAATTTTTCTTGCCTTCCGCATCATCTTCACATTACTACCTAAATCATTTAGATCATAACGCTGTTTTTTCATTTTACCCTCTACACCACTCTTACCCATATAATCGTTTCAACTACCGGACCAACTACTTTTGTTTTACTTATTTTTTCTGATTTGATTATTATATATTATTCTATTTTAAAATAATACTACAAACAATTAGTTTTTGCAACAACTTCTTTTGCCCACAAACGAATTTATATCATCAAATACAACATTAATCTGCCATATTTTTATTTTATATTCTTCTAGACAATATTTTTATAAGATTCTGCAGACGTTTTTTATTAGCTTCATGATCCACCAGCTGTCCTGAAACGGACTTCTCTGCATGTTTTGCCGCTCGTCGTGCAAGTATTTATGGCAGTATTCAGTACTTACTAAATAAGTATTGCTTTACTTTGCTGTAAGTATTTCTTTGTTAGATTCAAGGTCAAAGTCATAAGCAGTAAAACCCTATAAGTCTTAAAAACTCTGCTAACAAATTCAGTACTGAATACTGTCACTATATATAGGGCAGCGAACACCGGAAAAGTTTACATGCCAAAATTCAATTTCACATATTATTCACAAATATCACTAAAATGTTATGAGCTGCTGTTAAAAACCACCTTGCAAAAAAAAATTTCAAACCGATGTAAACTTTTATCCCTCTCGCTGCCCTATATATAGCGTGAGGGTTTTACCCCCTTGCCAATCAAATCTAAAAGGAGCATCTCTACTATGCAAATATCATCAGCACCGCTGCTGACGGACCGTACAGTGGCGACGCCGAAACCCGCTGGAACTTATGGTATCTGCTGCGTGATTCACCAGGCGACGAGGCTATGAAACCCGGCGGGCAGGTCATCAGGGGAAAGGCCCTGTGGTATGCAAAAAGCAGCCCCCTGTTTAAAAGGGCTGCTTTTTAAAGAACACGATGTTTTCTTTTAATGTTTTCTTCAATCTTTTTTATTTTTCTTTAGCTTTTTTATACTTTCTTGCAATGTTCGCCAAAAATCGCTTTAGACTTTCTTGAAAGAAAGTCAGCAAAGAACTTTCAGCGCTGTTAAGATTTGGATTGCGCTGCACTCGCTGCCCGCGTGAAGACGTTACCTTAGCCGAAGCACAGGCAGCAGCAGCCAAGATCACCAAAGCAGGCGTGCTGACTAGCTGCCTGAACGAACTGAGCCGGGCCATCATCAGTAAACACAGAGAACTGTAAAACAAACAGAGAAACGAGGTATGACATCAATAGCAAATACACAAAGCTCCTGCACTGGTTACGCCTTTTGACCTGCATCATAAGCAGAAAATAACAAACATACTCAATATCCGCCCTGAAACAACATTCATGGCGGGCATTTGCTTATCATTAATCCCTCAAATATACCTTGCTATTGTTTTATACAAAACCTCCACATCTATGGGTTTTGCCAGATGTCCATTCATCCCGGCATCAAACGCAGCCTGAACATCATCATTGAAAGCATTGGCCGTCATGGCAATAATCGGTATCGTACCGGCAGCAGGATGCTCTGACGACCTTATACACCTGGCAGCGTCATAGCCATTCATCAGCGGCATTTGAATATCCATAAAAATCAAGGCATATTCCTTTTCTTTCGAGTTCCTAAAAATATTTACCGCAACTTTACCATTCTCAGCATGTTCAACTTGTAAATTCACAAACTTCAACAGCTCTGAAGCAATCTCCATATTTAACTCATTATCTTCCACCAGCAATACCTTTTTGCCGCCAAAATCATACGTCTCCTTATTGCCTACTGCAGAAAATCCCAGTTCCGGCTTCCGCGAAACAGTTAACAACATATTGTATAAATTTGAAGCAAAAAACGGTTTAGCTATAAAGGCATTAACACCTGCTGCCTTTGCCTGTTCTTCGATACCAGACCAGTCATAAGCACTGATAATAATGATCAAAACATCCGGGCCGACATAGCTCCGCATCCGACGGGCCGTTTCTATTCCATCCAGTTCCGGCATACACCAGTCAATGAAACAAACATCATAGCAACGCCCGTCATCTTCACAGGCGCTTCTTACCTTTTCAATAGCCTCAAAACCATTCAGAGCCCAGTCAACATTGACTCCCATGCCTTTCAGCAATACTGCTGCATGTTCACAGGTATCGTTATCGTCATCGACAACCAGTACCCGCATCTCCTCCATCTCAGCCGCAGTTTTTTTATCAACTTTACTTACTCCAAAAGGCAGGTCTACCATAAACGTAGTTCCTGCACCTTCCTGACTTTCAACCTCAATAGTTCCATCCATGATCGCAACAAGGTTTTTGGTTATCGCCATCCCCAGGCCAGTACCGCCATATTTTCTGGCAATTCCATTATCCGCCTGTTCAAACGGTTCGTATAAATGTTCCAAAAACTCCTTTTTCATCCCGATGCCGCTGTCTTTCACGATAAACCTCAGCCATATCTTGTCACTTGCTGAACGCAGCATTCTGATTTCCAGCCTGACACTGCCGCCTTTAGGCGTAAATTTAATTGCATTGGACAATAAATTGAGCAGGATTTGGTTGACACGCATCGAATCTCCGAGCAACAGCTCATCTTTAAATCCTGAAATAACAATTTCAAAGGCCAAACCTTTGGCTGTAGCAAGTCCATAATTGATATCAGCTAAAGAAGTAACCAGATTTTTTAAATCAAACAGTTCTTGGCGAATATTCAACTTTCCATTTTCGATTTTTGACATATCTAAAACATCGTTGAGCAGCATCAATAAATGTTTCGACGAAAAAGTTATCTTACTCAGACAATCAGCAGTACGCTTTTTATCATCCAAATAATTAAAGGCAACCGCCGACATTCCAATAATTGCATTCATCGGCGTTCTGATCTCATGCGACATCCGCGACAGAAAATCACGTTTGGCGTCATTCGCCTTCTGCGCTACCAGCAGAGCATCCTGTAAAATCTTCTGCTGTCGTTTAAGCTCGTCATTAATAAGATACTCATTACGTAATTTATAAGCATAAATAACAATCACGATCATCAACAGACCTATCACAGCAGCATAAAGGATGGCGGCTTCAGCTTTCCTCCGTGCTTTCCTGTATGATCAGCACACGTCTGTCTGCCGAATCAATAACCTTTTGAATAGCTGTATCCGTTTTTACCCTTATCGGCTCTATTTCTTTATCAAAGTACTTTTGGACTGCCGGTCTGTCCAGCTTATTATTTTCAGAATTTTCCACACTTTGTATAAGCGCCTTTTTCAGTTCGTCTAAGGCACCGTTCAATTCTGTCAGATCTTCTTTATTGCCTAAATATATTTCATCTAATATTTTCAGTGATTTTTCATTTTCTTGGCAACTGGTGCTCAGGACACTTCTGATACCATCAAGATTATTTTCATTTTCGCTAATGAAAATCGGCAGGTACGTATTCATTTCAAAAACCCTGGCACGGATTTTATTTATTTCCGACATTGCTTTGTACGGATGTTCTGCTACATAATTGATTTGTCTGCTGATTGTAAAAATAGAATGTGTAGTAAAAACAACATATACCACTACACAAAAACAAATGGCTATCACCCCGGATACCATGCCATATCTTTTGATAAAATTCATATTTTCCAATCCTTTACAATTTTATTGAATTATTGCAATTATTTTTATTATAAATATAACATATCAACAGCAGACAAACAAGTCAGATATTAACTTTTTAGAATACAATATAATTGTGTTATTGCCCTGCACAAACGTACGCATCGTTAAATTTGTATTTATATGACCACTGAATTTTCCACAACGCTAAAATAAAGCTGCCTCTATCAGCAACCGCTGTAAGTAAAATTTCACCTTCAGCATAACACCAAATAACAAACTAAATCAGCGATATGAAATTTACTTCATATCGCTGATTTTTTATATCCGCCCTAAGCTTTTATTTATTCAGCAGTTCAGGCTTTTCTTCTAAATAATATTCCATCAGCCGTTTGGCAACCGCCCCATAATATTTGATAGCGTCATCCTTTTCACCATTCAGCTCTGCCGTTACCCCTGCCAAAAATACTGCTTTGGCCGTATTCGGCTCGCTGGGCTGCAAGTCGTGCCACAGCGACAGCCGCACATAACGCCAGTACAATGCATAGATCTGCGGCATGCAGCCTTTTGTCCAGGCTTTGGCTTCATTGACGCAATGCAGCACAGCCGCCGTTTCAGGATATTTGATCGTCAGCGGATTATTCACTTCTACCAAAAAGTTGAAGCATTCATCCAGCTCTGTAAACTCTCCATCCAGCACGGCGTTCAGGGCATCCTGCTCCAGCAGCGGCGGATTTTCGCTGTGCCGCTGGTAATAGTCCACTACCCTCTGCGTCAGCTCCCGGCTGCGCCAGACAGGCACCGCCATGACCAGCAGTCCGGCATTAAAATACCGGCCGCTGCTCAGCTTCAAAGCGGCGCTATTTTTGGCACTATGTATACTTACTGCCGCTACTGCGTTATCGCCCAGTTCCAGCCTGAAAAGCTCGTCCAGCGGCCGCAAGCAGATCATGTCTGCGTCCATATAGACCAGCCGCTCAACATTCTGCGGCACATACGCCGGCAGCAGTACCCGCAGCAATACCGAACGATGCAGGCGCTGCGGCGCGTCACTGCGGATCTGGTTGAGCCGGTCCAGCATTTTAGTCATATCATAGATATATAACTCTACATTGCGGTACAGCATGGTAAAAGCATCCAGCCGGCGCTTATCCTCCTCGCCGATGCCGTCGCAGGCCAGATGAAAACACAGCGGCTGGCCCAGATGCTGATGCACCAGATTAGTCATCAGCACCCCGGCATATTTGACATAGCGGGCATCGACACCGAAGCCAAAATGGTAGACCTGTTCGCTCACAATGCTCCTCCTTTGGCCGTCACAGCCAGCTTTTAACGACAGCGGCACTGCTTTTTACAGTCCGCTTTGCTTAAAAATTCGCTTTAGAAAGTGCAGCGCAGTCCCAAATTGCCGCGCCATTTGGTTTTGATCTCGCTGCCGGTGCTGCGTTCCAGCTCGCCGTACAAATTGACGTTTTTATCCAGCTTGGCATTGAAGCCGACGCCATACTCCAGCCAAGTATCCTGCAGGTCAAGGGTGGAATTTTTGCTCACGCCCTGATAACCCGCCGCTATATTCATATCGCCCTGGAATTCGTGAGCCAGCGAACATTTCACATAGACATTATTCTCGGCATATTGTCGGCCCAAGGTCAGCCCCACACGCCCGATCAGCGATTTATACGTATCGTTATGCACTTTGGCGCCGGAACTGAGGACATAGTCGCAGCTGCCCATATTGCCATAAGTCAGCTCGGCCTGCGGTTCGATAAAATACTCGTGCGGCAGCTCCCGGCGATAGCCATATTCAGCGCTCACAGTAAACGCGTTACTGTCAAAATCGCCTTTATAAACAGTTCCCAGCATCGCTGTCGTCGCTGCATTGCTTATGCGTCCGTATTTGGCGGTAAAATCGGCATAATGCCCTTTGCCGCCTATATAACTGCCGTACAGGCCGAACATCGTCGAACGTGCATCGCCGCTGCCGCCGTCAAAACTGCTTTCGCCTTTCATATACGATACCGCCACACCTGTGACCAGCTTGCCGCTGCCCGCAGCTTTGCTCCAGTCATAGCCGCCCTGGAAGGTGCGATATTTCAGATCCGTCTGCACGCCGCCGGTGATCTCGTTTTCACCGCCGTAAACCCTGGCCCAGGCTCCCGTTGTATCCACATTCCCGCGCAGCTCGCCTAAGCGCCGCGTCAGATCGTTGCTGTTAGCCTGCAAAACTGCTGCCGCAGCTGCGGCGCCGCTTTCTGTCAGCGTCATGGCAGCGCCCTTGCTGGCAGTACCGGTAAAGGTGATCGTATCTATTTTCCATGTATCGTCGCCGTCCGCCGCCAGATCCGGCGTAATACTAAAATCCCTGATCAAAGTCAGCCCGGCGTCAGCAGCTACTTCAGCAGCACTGATCGTCTTGCCCTCAAAAAGAGTATTCGCCGTAGTGAAACTGGTGCCATCCAGTGTCACAACAGCCTTACCAAACTCCAGCGGCGTCTCCAGGTATTTACTGCTTACTTCCCGCGGCAGTTCGCCCAGCTGGATATAATTGGTTACAGTCTCGCCGCTGTTCTTGTTCGTTCCCAGCAATTTCACTTCGTCCGTCGTTTTAGCTGTCACATCCGCGCCAAGCACGAAAGTTGTATTTTTGACACTGATCTTATCGTCGCCGGTGATCTCAAAAGTGCGCGGCGCAACATCCGTCCGCGCCGTCCCCGGCTGGCTGTGATAAAGATCAATGATACCGCCGTCTGACGTCAGTTTCAAGTTACCGTAAGCAGCATTTTTAAAACTGTCCTGCGCCGCATACCAGACCGCCTGATCACTGAGTCTGAGGTCAAAATCAACGGTGCTATCCTCGGCGTTACCCGCATTGACCAATTTCCCTGCCCAGTACGAATCTGCTGAAGCCAGGTTCACCAATACGCCATTAGGGTGATAGTTATATATTGCAATATCACCCGTGATCTGCACCGTTTTGTCACCGTCAAGATTAATGATGATATCTCTTGCATTTCCGGATAGCGATTCACCTGCCAGCAGCGCATACTTCCCTTCGGCAGCCTTGATTCTGACATCGCCTTTAGTAATAAGCGCAGTATTATCATTATAATTTGTTATAAGGCTGAGCGCGTCCTCGCCTGTCCCGGCAGCATCGATATCAATATCGTCATCAAAGACCTGGGCAGACTTGTACGTAACGCCATTACATTCATAATCGCTATGAGAATACGCGCTGTCCTTACCAAAATGCTGCGGCGTCGTGATCGTCGCCGCAGACGCCAAATTTTCAGCCGCAAATATCCCCCCTGAATATACCAGCGACATTGCCAGCAACGTCCGCAGTACTTTTCTTTTCAATTTTGTGTTCTGTGACATCTTTTCAATACTCCCTTTCATCTTTGCATCAGCCTGCGCTGACAAATTTATCTCCTGCGCGGCAAACACCGCGTTCAAGGCAAGCTTTATACCGTTTTCTTTTGCAGCAGCTTCAGCAGCAGGCGCACTTCTTCCAGCGAATACTGCTCCTGTTCGTCAGTTTCTGCGGCGGCAATTTCAGTAACCCGCTCACTTTCTGCACCCGCCGCCTGTTCTTCAGCCTCGGCATCATGTGCCTGTGCCCACTCGGCCGCCGCTTTTCTGTCCAGCAGTGTTTCCAGCGTGCAGCCCAGAACATTGGCGCTGCGCAGCAGCAGCTTTAAACTGACCTGCACGTTGTTATGCTCGATATTGCTCAAATGGGTCTGACTGATGCCGATACGTTCGGCAAACTGCTGCTGCTTGAACAGGCAGGTACTGCGCAGGATCTTGATATTGCTGCCGATACGCGGCAGGCAGCTTTCATCGTACATACTTCACCTCAGCCCTCAAAAACATTAGCATTTTAGTTTGAAATATCGAAACTAAAATGGTTTTTCTTTTGTTTGGCGTCAAAAACTTTATTTATTGTAATAATTACAGCTATTATAGCACACTTGTGCCCCCCCCGCAAGACACTTACTGTTGCCTGTGTAAAACGTCTTCGAGTCTTGGGGCGCATTACGCCGGCGGATTTAAAACTATCGGCGTCTGCGCATTCCTGCCCTGTCTGGCAATATAAATAAAAAGACTGAGCCTAGGCTCAGTCTTTTTATTTTCACGTTATTTTTTTATACTACGCGGCAGTTACACTTCAGCTTCTATCTGTTTGCCTACTTCCCGCAGATAGCTTTGCAGCGTCAGCATGGAATTGGTGAGATAACGCTCGCCGCACCACGACAGGTAAATACTGGCTTCACCGATCTCGTCAGCCAGCGGTATGGAACGGATATCGCGGTAAGCATCCCTGACGCTGGCCAGTCCGAAAGAAACGCCCAGCCCTTCGCGCATATAGTCGCTCAGCAGCTCAACATTGCCTTCCAGAACAAAGTCCGGCTCGAAACCGGCTTTTTTACACAGCTCGTCAACGATCCGCAGCTTGCTTTGATCCTCCGGCAGGGCGCAGATCTTTTCGTTTTGGATATCCTGCAGATAGATCTTCCGGCGGCGGGCCATAGGGTGCCTGGCTCCGACCAGCAGTGTATAACGGTCTTTCCACAGCGGCACTGAAATGATTTTAGGATGATCGAGCCTGCCAGTTGTCAGCCCAAAGTCAAAGCGACCGCTCAGAAGTCCGTCCATGATCTCGTTATGCGCTGCCAGCAGATGCGCCAGCCTGATATCGTCATGTTCTTTAAGAAAATCCACCAGCCAGCGTTTGGAAAGCATGGTACTGCTGCTGCCAAGACGTATGTATTTAGTATCGCGCGAGCGCATGTCGGCGATTTCCTTTTTGGCGTCCTCCAGATGCTGCAGGGCTTCGTTGGCATGATGCAACAGGATCTTGCCGTATTCGTTCAGCACTACGTTACGTCCGTCGCGGTCAAAAAGCTGCCCGCCCATTTCTTCTTCCAGCCGGGCAACGATAGCGCTCAGGTAGGGCTGTGATACCATCAGCAGCTTGGCTGATTTGGTGATGTGTTCCTGTTCGGCGACTACTTTAAAATACTTGAGCTGTAATAGATCCATGACCGTCACCTTTCATAACAAATAGCTTATGAGTACATACAATAACTAGTATTATACTTATTCTACCCCAGGTTTTACAATAAAGACAAGAAGAAATCTTGCAAGATATTTAAATTCTAAAGTTTTGGGGAGGTCATTATGTCTACTAACTCTGCTCTCAGTAAATACAAGTTTCTCGGTCTCTTTCCTCTGGTCATGGCCCAGATCGGCACTTCCGGCGATAATTCGGTGCTTACCGTGGCTACAGCTTCCCTGCTGGCCAGTCTTAATGCGACAATGTCAGACATCCAGCTGGCCAACATTATTTATTCTTTGTGCGCCGGCTGCCTGATGATCGTCGGCGGTATGGTCGGCCTGATAGTCGGCTGGAAAAAAACTTTCCGCATCGGCGCTGCGATGTGCGCCGTCGGCGAACTTGTCGTAGCTTTCTCCGGCAACATTTTTATGTTCACCTGGGGCGGCCGTCTGCTGGTCGGTATCGGCGCCAGTTTCCTTATCCCTTCTGTACTCGGGCTGATCCCCGGTTTGTATCAGGGCAATGACCGCGCTTTCGCTTTCGGGGCTATCGGCGCTGCTACAGGTATCGCTTCCTGCCTCGGCCCTATCGCCGCCGGTTTTTTGATCGATACTTTTGACTGGCGCATAGCCTTTAGCTGCATGGCCGTTTATTTTACTATCGTTTTTTTAGGTTCGCTGCTGGTAGGCGATGTTCCGCTGCCCGAACAAAAAGTGCGTTTTGACCTGAAAGGTACGGTCGTTGCCGTTGCCGGCCTGTTTTTACTGATCATCGGTATCAGCAAGATCCCAGTCTGGGGCCTGATCGATCCGATCGCGCCGCCTGTTATCGGCGGCAGTCCGTTAGTTTTGTTCGGTATGTCACCGGCTTTGTTTATCGCGCTGCTGGGGCTTATCACTCTGGTGCTCCTGGTCCGTATCGAACGTAATGTTGAAAAAACCTATGGTTCCTGTCTTATTCCTTCCTCCTTCTTAACGACGCCGCAGGTACGCAGTGGACTGTATCTTACAGCGATGCTGTTCCTCTGCTTCGGCGGGTCGTTCTTCCTGGTCATCACTTATCTGCAGCTGGTCGCCGGTTTCAGCGCCATTATGACCGGTATAGCCATGAGCGCTATGGCGATCCCGATGATCGTGTTCTCTATGGGTATCCCCAAGTTCAGTCCCGATGCTTCGCCGAAAAAGATCTGCCGCACGGGTATCGCTATGATTGCCCTTTCGACGATTCCGATGGCGTTGTCCTTAAATCCTTACGGAGTTAACTGGCTGATGTATGTGGGCCTGTTCTTCTTCGGCGCCGGGCAGGGCTTTGTTGCTTCACAGTCTTCCAATATCATCGCAGGAGCAGTCAATGCCCGCGACGCTCAGCAGTCCAGCGGTATCCAGACCGCGACCCGCAATGTCGGTCAGGCGATCGGCGTCGCTATTCTGGGCGTAGTCATGCTGTTTTCCATCACCGGTACTTTTAAGGACGCCGCTTTGAGCAGCGCCGATCTGAGCAGTACTTCCAAAACCGTTATCAGCGAGCAGGCTTCCATCGGCTTTATGCCGGACGCTGCTTTCGCAAAATATATTGCGGATAAAGCGGCAAATGCCGATGACGCCGCTGTCTTGACCGCTATCAACCGCAGCACCCGCCAAAATTCCACTCAGCTGGGCCTGTATGTCCTGGGCTTCATTTGCGCTCTGTTCTGGCTCAGCACCGGACCGCTGCCCAATGAAAAAATAACTAAATGATTTTAACTGTTAATCAGTAAATTTATAATGAGGTGATCTTATGTATATGTCCGCAAATTTTCAGGTGATTTCCGATCCGGTAGTCTTTCAGAACGCTCAGGTTACTATCTACCGCGCGCAGAAGGTAGTGACCATGAACCCGCAGATGCCGTGGGCAGAATGTGTTGCCGTTGCCGGCGGCACTATTATCGCAGTCGGTGATTTTATCGATATGGAGGCTTATTTTAAAGCGCATGCTGCTTCTTATCAGATCAATGATACGTTTATCAACAATGTTATTTATCCCGGTTTTATCGAAGCCCATATGCACGCTCAGCAAAGCGGCCTGTATAATATGAATTATGTTTATATCGGCTACTTTGACCGGCATACTGCTGAAGGCGAGATTTCCAGAGGCTGCAAAACGCCGGACGAGATCATTGCCAAGCTGCGTGAGGTAATAGAAAAGAACCCCGGTAAATATAACGATCAGAACTGGCTCAGTACTTATGGTATCGATCCGCTGATCTTGGGCGACGCCAAGCTGGAAAACATCAACAGCAAATGGCTAGACCAGGTTTCCAGCACTGTACCCATCTGCCTGAACCATGCTTCCGGCCATTTGATGACCGTCAATACCCGTGCGATCGAGCTGTCCGGCATCGATGCTGTCCACGACGACAATATCGGCCGTTATCCGGACGGCAGCTGCAACGGCAACGTTGCCGAACCCGAATTTATGTCCTATGTTTTAAAGGCAGGCGGTATGCGGATCAGCGGCGACGCTGCGGAAACCGCCGAAAAAGCGACCCGTTATATCGCCAAGATGGCCAAACACAACGGCTGCACCACGATCGCTGATAAGGCTTTCGGCTTTATCCTGACCCCGAAGGCTATTGACGGTTATACTAACGCTCTGAAAAAAGAACAGCTGCCTGTACGTTTTGTTGTGGAACCTTTCTACAGTAAAAATATGGATGGTGTCTTCGGCGGCTGGAATGGCCTGCAGCAGCTGCGTCAGCAGATCGAAAATGACCGTTTCATTTTTAACCACGCCAAGATTCTGGCTGACGGTTCGATCCAGGGCTATACTGCCAATTTACTGAATAAGGAATATTACAGCGGCGCCAAAAACGGCAAGCTGATCTACGACGACGATACCATGTTCGATATCCTGAAGGAATGTGAGGAACACGGCTACTCGGTCTCTATCCATACTAACGGCAACGGCGCTACCGAACAGGTACTGCGCGTAGTAAAACGCCTGCGGGAAGAAAACCCAACCAGCATCTACCGCCATACTGTGGAGCATGTGCAGTTGGCAAATGAAAACCAGCTGGCACGCCTGCATGAACTGAATATCGGCGCTAATTTCTTCGCCAACCATCTGTATTACTGGGGCGACGTCCATGCTGAATACACCGTAGGGCCTTACGAGGTCAAACGCATGGAGCCGATGCGCAGCGCTGTCAACCACGGCGTCCGCTTCGGCGTGCATTCCGACGACCCGATCACAGAGGTCAATCCGCTCTTTTCCGCCTGGTGCGCCTGCAACCGCAAATCCGGCATCAGCGGTAAAGTTTATGGTGAAGACCAGTGCCTGACCGCCGATGAAGCAATGCGCTGCATCACCTTAAATGCCGCCTGGCTGCTGCATCTGGAAGACAGGCTCGGTTCGATCGAGACCGGCAAATGGGCAGACTTTACCGTCCTGGCCGAAGAAGTTACCGAAGCCAATAAGGCTACGATGAAGGATATAGAAATCATCGGTACTGTTTCCGGCGGCGTGATCCAATAACGTAAACAGCTTAAATAATGATCAAAGAACGGCAGCAATAGCTGCCGTTCTTTTTTGTGATTGCTGCCCAATAATAACTTATTCCTAAAATCAGTAAATTTCTTCATTTCAACAATGTTTCTAAAAAGTGTTATACTATAAGTAATCATTTATCGCAGAGGAGGAATATTTATGTTCAAGACCCGTAAAGTTGTTATCGTCGGTGCCGGACACGTTGGTTCACATGTCGCACTGGCACTGATCCAATCCGGTGAAGCCGACGATATCGTCCTGATAGATATCCTGAAAGAAAAAGCTATCGGTCAGGCGCTGGATCTGGATGACTGTGTCAGCGGCTCGCTGTGCGGCAAAAATGTCAGTATCCGCGCCGGCTCCTATGAAGAGCTGCACGATGCCGATATCATGGTCATGGCCTTTGGCCGCAGCCGTCGACCCGGTGAGACCCGGCTGGATATGTTCGACGATTCGATCAAAATGGCCAACGAAGTTGTTTCACATTTAAAACAGGTCGATTTTCGCGGTATCATGATCAGTATTTCCAATCCTGCGGACATCATCTGCGAATACATCCGCCGGCAGATGGACTGGCAGCCTTCCCGCTGCTTCTGTACAGGCACCAGCCTGGAAACCTATCGCCTGCTGCGGGTACTCAGCAAGGCCACCGGCTACAGCCGCCGTTCTATTCACGGCTTCTGTATGGGTGAGCATGGTAATTCCAGCTTTATCGTCTGGTCACGTATTTTTATCGGCGGCAAGCCCTTTCTGCAGCTGCGCCGGGAACGTCCGGTTTTGGCAGAAATCAGCCTGGAAGATCTGCAAACGCAGGTCAAAAAAGCCGGTGATATTGAAATCGACGGCAAAGGCTGCACCGAATTTGGTATCGCCAATGTGGCCAAAATGCTTATCAGCGCGATCTTCCACGATCAGAAGCTTGTCTGGCCCTGCTCGACCCTGCTGCGCGGCGAATATGGTCAGCACGATGTGGCGGCAGGCGTTCCCTGCGTTATCGGCAAAAACGGTGTGGAAGAAATTTTAGAAGTCGAACTCACTGACGAAGAACAAGCCAAGTTTGCCGCTTCCTGCGATATTCTGCGCGGCTTTTTAGACCGTGCCGCATCCCTTAAATTTTAAAAACAGCGTCTGTATAAAAATAAAGCCCCGGCCAGCGGCCGGGGCTTTATTATTCTGTTTATTGGTCCTTTACATCTGTCTCTGCAGCTACCGCTTCCGGCAGTTTTTCGACCAGTATTTTGTCGATGCGGGTGCCGTCCATATCAACAACCTCGAAGCGGTAGCCATTCCACAGGAAGTAGTTGCCGGCAGTCGGGATATGCCCGATATTGGTAACGACGAAACCGGCCACAGTATTGAAACCCGTTTTTTCTTCCAGCGGCAGCTCATCCAGATCAAGGAAGTCTTTAAATTCGCTGATCGGCAGTAAGCCGTCTACCAGCCAGCTGCCATCTTCACGTTCGACGATCTCCTGTTTAAATTCTTCATCATAGGAAGGCAGATCGCCGACCAGATGCTCAATAATATCACGCAGGGTCACCATACCAGCCAGCCCGCCGAATTCGTCCATGACCAGCGCCACCTTGATCCGCGTGTCCTTGAACATATCCAGCAGCTTTTGGGTATACATACCTTCAGGCACATACAGCGGCTGCTGCACCGAGCTGCGCATCGAAGCGCCGGTAGCGCCCAGGACATCGGCTAAAAACCGTTTCGTATAGACAACTCCCAGGACGTGTTCCAAATCTTCTTCGGCCACAACATAGCAGGAATACTGTTTTTCCGCAATGACCTCCAAGTGCTTATAAAGCGGATCGTTGACGTCAAGCCAGGTGATCTTGGTCCGCGGCGTCATGATCTCGCTTACGCGCAGGTCATCCAGTTCAAAAACGTTTTCGATCATTTTCTGCTCGCCGACGTTAAATACTCCATGCAGCCGGCCCTGCTCCAGCAGTACGCGCACTTCTTCTTCCGTGACCGGAGGTTCGTCACTGGGCTTAAGCCCCAGCGCCTTCAGTAAAAACCTGGTCGAAACGCTTAAAAAGACAGTCAGCGGTTTAAACGCGGTAATAATGACCTTGATAAAACCGGCAAAGCTCATGGCAACCTTTTCCGGGTTGTTGAGCGCCATTTTTTTTGGTATCAGCTCGCCTAAGATCAAACTGAGATAGGTCACCAGCGCCACGACGAAGGTATACGACACTACGCCGGCATAAGGACGCAGTACGCTGATCTCACGCAGCAGTCCTTCCAAAGGCGCTGCCAGCATGGCGCCGCTGTATACGCCGGTGCCGATGCCGACCAGTGTGATACCGATCTGCACCGTTGATAAAAACTCAGTCGGTTCCTTAGCAAGCTTTAAAATATACGCAGCTTTGCTGCTTCCCTCATCAGCCAGCTGCTCCAGCCGGCTTTTACGCGCCGAGACCAGCGCCATTTCCAGCATGGCCAGCAGGCCGTTCATTAAAATCAAAACAATAACAATAAATACTTCTTTGATAGACCCGAGAGGATCCATACAGTCATCACTCCTATTTTTTATAATCTCTTTTTAGGGGTTGGCTTTTATTTTTTCTCCAGCATTTGGCAAACGCTTTTGCGCAGCAGGTCAACAACGATGATCGACAGACCGAACAAAACAACTACGCTCCATTCGTGCAGGTTCAGCGGTGTCGTACGCAGGATGCGGCCGCCGACATAGGTCAGCAGCACCTGGATCGCCACGATCAGCGCCATTACATTCAGGAAGCCTTTGTTCTTGTCGATGTGCTCCAGCAGGTTAAGACCGGAAACACGCACGTTAAAACCGTTGGCTACCGCCATAAAGATATATGTGCAGAAGAAGCCCGTATATGTGTAGATATGGTCGGGCGCATTGCGGAACAGATGATCGACATAGCTGCTTTTATAAAGAGGATCGCGATAAAGGTCATATACACGCCGCCCATAGTGATGGTAGACAGCATTTTTTTGCTGACTATCGGTGCGCTGCGGTCTTTTGGCTTTTCACGCAGGTATTTTTCCAGCGCTGGCTCACCGCCGAAGGCCAGTGCCGCCAGAGTATCCATGACCAGGTTGATCCAGAGGATCTGCGTAATGGTGAGCGGTTTATCGATGCCGATAAACGGTGCTATGAAGTTTATCGCTACGGCTGAGAAGTTGATCGTCAGCTGGAAGACGATGAATTTACAGATAGAATTATAAATCGTACGTCCGTATAAGATCGCCTGTTTGATACTGAGGAAATTATCGTCAAGAATTACGATGTCACCGGCTTCTTTGGCAACTTCGGTACCGCTGCCCATCGCAAAGCCTACATCGGCTTTTTTGAGTGCGGGCGAGTCGTTGACGCCGTCACCTGTCATACCTACTACCAGGTTCATCTCCTGTGCCAGGCGCACCAGCCGTGATTTATCCATCGGCAGGGCGCGGGCTACTACGCGCAGCTTATGCAGCTCCAGTTTCACCTGTTCGTCGCTCATTTCCGCAAGCTCAGCCGAGGTCCAGACCAACTCATTCGGACGCTGCAGCAGGCCTGCGTCTTTAGCGATCGCTACCGCGGTTTCGCGGCGGTCACCGGTGATCATAACGATCTGTACGCCTGCATCCTGAACTTCAGCAATCGCTTCGATCGCTTCGGGACGGACTTCGTCGCGAATACCCAGAATACCTACCAGCGTCAGTCCGCCTGCCGGCAGCTCATCGCCTTCGATATCGCTTTCATAGGTGCAGAGTGCCAGCATCCTGATCGCATCTGCTGCCAGTTCCAGCATTCTGTCATCCAGTGTTTTTTTCATTTCTTCGGTCAGCGGCTGGCGGTTGCCTTCCGCATCCCAGTAGTGGCTGGTTTGCAAAATCAGCTTTTCCGGAGCGCCTTTAGCCAGGCAGTAACGCTCGCCGTTACCGCTGACTGCCGCCCAAGAATATTTATTGGCGCTGTTGAAAGGAATAAATTTATCACGGTGCAGCATTTCTTCCATACGGTAGCTGCCTACATAGTTGCTGAGCGCCCGCTCAGTCATATTGCCGCCGACCATAGCGCCGTCAGAAACGGCTGCCGAGGTATTGAGCACAACGTTTTGGTAAGTAAAGGCCTTCAGCTTTGCAGGCAGTACGTCAAACGCAGGGTATTCCTGACGGTCGCCGGTAATGAACCGTACGACTTCCAGCTTGCCCTTTGTGATCGTGCCTGTCTTATCGGTAAAAAGCAGGTTCAGACTGCCCGCAGTTTCGATCCCGACCAGCTTCCGCACAAGTACGTTATCGCGCAGCATTTCATATTCAGCGACGAAACGATCGCGATCATCAGCGGCAGCCCTTCCGGCACCGCCATAACGATAATGATGATACCCAGGATAACAGCCTGCACCAGATCAGACAGCAAAAGCGGCGTATTAGCAAAATAAGCGCCGAAATCGCCGTACAGATAGGCTTTATGCAGCATGACTGCCAAAGCGATCAGCACACCGCCGGCATAACCAAACTGGCTGATATGATGCGCCAGTCCCTTAAGTTTTAATTTCAGCGGGCTGTCACGTTCATCATCCTTAAGCTCCTGGGTCAACTGACCGTAGATAGAGCTGTCGCCGATCTTAACGGCCTGCATGATGCCCTGACCTTCGACAACGACGCTGCCGCGGAACAGCTTATGCTCGTCCAGAAAATCGATAGTACCATCGCCCCAGGTAAAATCGGGCGGAGCGATCAGCTTATGGGCTTCCTTGCTTTCGCCGTTCAGGGCCGCCTGGTCAAGCTTCACATCGCCGTCCAGTAAGATACCATCGACCGGAACTTTATCGCCGGCCTCCAGAATTACCGCATCACCGACGACGATATCATCGATATGCAGCTCAACCGGCTCGCCGTCACGCCAAACCTTGCAGCGGATACGGCTGGCTTCTTCCTGCAGTTTCTGGAAAGCGTTTTCATTGCTGTACTCAGAATAAGTAGAAACAAAAGTCGCCAGAATGATGGCCAGAAAAATACCCATCGTTTCGATCCAGTCGCCGTGCCCCATATAAACAAAAACTACGTTGACCAACAGCGCCAGGATCAGGATCCGGATGATAGGGTCTTTAAAATTCTCCCACAGCTTATCCCAAAAGGTTTCGCGCGGGGGCTGAGTCAGGGCATTATTGCCCTGCTCGGATAATGCTTTGCTCGCTTCTTCAGTAGTCAAGCCGAACTTGTTCACTGTGTGCTCCTCCTTACAAAAAAGCTGCGAGACCCAAGGCCTCACAGCTTCATTGCTATTTATGATTATAAATTAATTGCCCCAGACTTTACGCATCAGGACAGGGTATTCTTCTACCAGATGTTTTAAAATAACATCGATCACTGTGTGGATAACAGGCGCTTCAAAGCCTTCGTCAGTCGTAGTGATGCAGCTGTCAAGGCAGATATCCCCGTTGTCGCCTTCATAGTATTTAAAAACCTTGTATTTTTTATTAAGCTCGTTGATATGCATCAAAACGCCTTCGCGGTTGCCGGCATTGACAACGCCAGCGGCAACGCGCACCTGGATCATCGTATAGATGCTGTCGTCCAGCACGATCATCGTCGGCAGATTCTGACTGCTGACTTCCATATGGGCACGATAAACGATGCTGTGCATTTCGTTATCGATTTCTTCCTTTGAAAAACAGTTGATATTATTGGAACTTAAAAATTCATCAAATTTTGCGGCCTTACTCATCTTCATCTCCCCTATCTGCAATATTCATTGCCTTACAGTATTTAATATTACACTATTAAATAAACTTTGTATAGTGCAAAAGCCGCTCTTACTTATTTTTCACAAACATTTCAATATTCTGTCTTTTTACAGTTGCTGACTTGCTGCAAGCTGTTTTTGTTTAATTTTTACAGTATTTTATTCCGCTTGTCAAAGACTTTAAAATATAATGTATACAATTTGCATTTCTTTTTTGCGTATTTTATAATTAAACTTGCAGTTTTGTATATAGATATAATTTGCTTTGAGAGGGGAAAATCACATGTATACTTCATTACCGCCCAAGCAGGGGCTTTATGATCCCTGGTTCGAGCACGACGCCTGCGGTCTGGGTGTCGTCGCCAACATCAAAGGCCGTAAATCCAACAAGATCCTGCGGCAGGCTTTAGTGGTGCTGCGCAATATGGACCACCGCGGCGGACAAGGCGCCGATATGAATTCCGGCGACGGCGCGGGTATCCTTCTTCAGCTGCCGCACACCTTTCTGGTCAAAGAATGTGCCAAGCTCGATATCGAACTGCCACAGCCCGGCCATTATGCCGTTGGCTTTATGTTCCTGCCGCCTGACGTTGTAGAGAGAGAAAACACCCAGCGTCATTTTGAAAAGCTTGTTACTGCAAACGGACAGGAGCTTTTAGGCTGGCGTAACGTACCGGTCGACCCGGAGGTACTGGGTGAAAAATCACGCCAGAGCCAGCCGTTCATGGCGCAGGTCTTTATCAAGGCCAGCCCACAGATCATCGACCGGCTGAGCATCGACGATAATGCCTTTGAACGACAGCTGTACAGCATCCGCCGTCAGGCCGAAAATCATATTCGCTATGGCAGGCTGCGCGGCGGCAGGTATTTTTATATCGCCAGCCTGTCTTCACGGACTATCGTTTATAAAGGGATGCTGACTACGGAGCAGCTGGGTTCTTTTTATTCTGACCTGCAGGACAGTTCTATGGAAACAGCAATGGCTTTAGTCCATTCCCGTTTCAGCACCAACACCTTTCCCAGCTGGGAACGCGCCCATCCTTACCGTTATCTGATGCATAACGGCGAGATCAATACCCTGCGCGGCAACATCAACTGGATGCGCGCCCGCCAAACGATGTGCGGCAACAGCCTCTGGGGCAGCAAGATCAAAGATATCATGCCTATCATCGACGAAACCGGCTCTGATTCGGGAATGTTCGATAACTGTCTGGAATTTCTTGTCATGTCGGGACGCAGCCTGCCGCATGCTGTAATGATGATGATTCCCGAACCATGGGGCAAAAATCCCCATATCGATCCGGATCTGAAAGCTTTTTTTGAATACCATAATTCTCTGATTGAAGCCTGGGACGGACCTGCCGCCATGGCCTTTACCGACGGACGCACTATCTGCGCCGCTCTGGACCGCAACGGCCTGCGGCCTTCCCGCTATTACATTACTCAGGATGATACGATCGTTCTGGCCTCCGAGGTCGGCGTCGTCGATCTGGATCCGGCGACCATTGTCAAAAAAGACCGTCTGCGGCCGGGCAGGATGCTGGTCATCGATACTGTAGCAGGCCGCATCATCGGCAACGACGAGATCAAACATAAAATAGCTACCGAACAGCCCTATCGCAAATGGCTGGACGAAAATCTTATTAAATTGAATGCGATCAAGCTCACTACCGAGCTGCCGAAGCCCGATCCCAAAACCCTGCTGCGACGGCAACTGGCTTTTGGCTATACGCTGGAAGACCTGACCAAGTTTCTGAAACCAATGGCTACTAAGGGGATAGATCCGCTGGGAGCGATGGGCAACGACGCTCCACTGGCCGTTTTATCCGAAGAACCGCAGCTTTTATACAACTATTTCAAGCAGCTTTTCGCCCAGGTCACCAATCCTCCTATAGACGCTATTCGCGAGGAAGTGTTTACTGATACGACCAGCGGCATCGGCCCGGAGAAAAACCTGATCGACCCGCAGCCTGACAGCTGCCGGCAGATTTCAGCCGAATCGCCTGTTTTGAGCAATATCGAGCTGGCCAAGCTCAAAAATATCCAGCAGCCTAAATTCCAGGCGGCGACACTGCCGATGCTTTACCCGGTAGCCGCCGGCGGCACAGGGCTCAAACACGCACTTGACAGTCTGTGTGCACAGGCTGACGCTATGATCGCACAGGATAAATGTATTCTGATTTTATCTGACCGTGAAATGAACGAAGAAATGGCGGCTATTCCTGCCCTTTTGGCCGGCGCCTGCCTGCATCATCATCTGATCAAAAGCGGCAGCCGGCTCAAAGCTTCTATTATTATCGAATCGGCCGAACCGCGCGAAGTGCATCATTTTGCACTGCTGCTTGGCTATGGCGTCAGCGGCATCAATCCCTACCTGGCGTTTGAAACGATCGAAGAAATGTGCTCTAACGGTATGATCACCGGCGTTACAGTAGAGCAGGCCACCGCAAATTATATCGACGCCTGCACCCACGGTATCGCCAAGATCCTTTCCAAAATGGGTATTTCTACAGTGCAATCTTATCGCGGCGCCCAGATTTTTGAAGCTATCGGCATCAGCAGCTGTGTGATCGAAAAATATTTCACCGGCACACCTTCCCGACTGGAAGGGATCGGCCTGGACGAGATCGCCAAAGAAGTAGAGCTGCGTCACCTGCCGGCCTTCAAAGCTGATGCGTCTGATCTGTGCAGCTATGAATCCGGCAGTGTTTACCAATGGCGCAGCGGCGGCGAACGGCATATGTTCAATCCGCAGACTGTTTTTGCACTGCAGCAGGCCTGCCGCGAAAACGATTACACTATGTTCAAACGCTTTTCCAGCGAACTGAACAGCAGTGCTTTTGCCAATCAGAACCTGCGCAGTATGCTGACCTTCACTCCGCAGCGGCTGCCGATACCTATCGAACAGGTAGAATCTGTAGACAGCATCTGTAAACGTTTTAAAACCGGCGCAATGAGCTACGGCTCGCTCAGCCAGGAAGCGCACGAATGTCTGGCGATCGCTATGAACCGTATCGGCGGTAAGTCCAATACGGGCGAGGGCGGCGAACATCCTTCCCGCTTCCGTCCCCAGCCTGACGGCGATAGTAAGCGCAGTTCTATCAAACAGGTGGCCTCAGGCCGCTTTGGCGTTACCAGCAATTATCTGGTCAACGCGGATGAGATCCAGATCAAGATCGCCCAGGGTGCCAAACCAGGTGAAGGCGGTCAGCTGCCCGGAGGTAAAGTCTATCCCTGGATCGCCGAATGCCGCGGGACTACTGCCGGTATCGGCCTTATCTCTCCGCCGCCCCATCACGATATTTATTCGATCGAAGATTTAGCCGAACTGATACACGATTTGAAAAACGCCAATCCCCGTGCCAAAATCAGCGTCAAGCTGGTTTCTGAGGTTGGCGTCGGAACCATTGCCGCAGGCGTCGTTAAAGCCTGTGCCGATGTAGTGCTGATCTCCGGCTACGACGGCGGCACAGGTGCTTCGCCCCGCACCAGTATCAACCACGCCGGACTGCCCTGGGAGCTGGGACTGATGGAGACCCATCAGACGCTGCTGCTCAACAACCTGCGCAACCGTGTGACTCTGGAAACCGACGGTAAGCTGATGACCGGACGCGACGTGATCATCGCCGCCTTGCTGGGTGCCGAAGAGTTCGGCTTTGCCACTGCGCCGCTGATCGCTTTGGGCTGCGTTATGATGCGCGTCTGCAATCTGAATACCTGTCCTATGGGCGTCGCTACCCAGGACCCGAAGCTGCGCCGTAACTTTAAGGGCAAACCGGAGTATGTCGTCAACTTTATGCACTTCATTGCCCAGGAGGTTCGCGAATATATGGCCGAACTGGGCTTCCGCAGTATCGACGAAATGGTGGGACGTACGGAAGTACTGCTGGCTAAACCGGAGCGTAACTGGAAAAATAAAAATCTTAACTTAGCGCCGCTGCTATAAACCGGAGGTAGAACCGGGCACCAGCCAGGTCTGCACCACCGAACAAAACCACCAGCTGGAAAAATCGCTGGACTGCCGCGAGCTGCTGGCAATCTGCAAAACCGCTGTCGCCGGCAAAAAACAGGTCGATATCACGCTGCCTATCAAAAATACCGACCGTGTCGTCGGTACCATCCTCGGCAGTGAGATCACTCGCCTTTACGGTTTGGAAGGCCTGCCGGAAGATACGATCAGACTGCACTTCAAAGGCTCGGCCGGACAAAGCTTTGGAGCCTTTTTACCGCCCGGTATCACCCTGCGTCTCGAAGGCGATGCCAACGACCACGTCGGCAAGGGTCTTTCCGGCGGTAAAATCATCATCCATCCCTTTGCAGAAGCGCCTTTCAATCCTCACGAAAACATCATTATCGGCAACGTTGCCTTCTACGGCGCCACCAGCGGTGAAGCCTATATTTCCGGTATTGCCGGTGAACGTTTCTGCATTCGCAACAGCGGCGTCAATGCCGTTATCGAAGGTGTCGGCGACCACGGCTGCGAATATATGACCGGCGGCACCGTCGTTATTCTGGGTAAGACCGGACGGAACTTTGCTGCCGGCATGAGCGGCGGTATTGCCTATGTTTTAGATGAAGACGGTACCTTTTCGGGCTACTGTAACAAAGAAATCGTACTGCTGGAACAGTTGAAGGAAATCAATGATACCATGCAGCTGCAGAAAATGATCCTGAAACACGCAGAATATACCGGCAGCAGTATTGCCCGCCGGATTCTGGCAGACTGGGATAGTTACGTCAAAAAATTTGTCAAGGTCATTCCCAAAGATTATAAGCGCGTTACCGAAAAAGTCGCCCAATACCTGCAAAGCGGTATGAGCGAGCAGGAAGCGACGATCAAAGTATTTGAGGAGGTGCAGGCATAATGGGTAAACCGACCGGATTTATGGATTACAAACGGCAGGAACTTGCGCTGCGCCCGCCTCAGGAGCGCATCAAAGACTGGGAAGAAATCAAAACCAGCAGTCTGCCTCACAAAGAAGAACTGCAAAAACAGGCTGCGCGCTGCATGGACTGCGGTATTCCCTTCTGCCACAGCGGCGTAATGTTGGGCAAAGCCTTATCAGGCTGTCCGCTGCATAATCTGATGCCGGAATTTAACGACTTTGTTTATCAGGGGCTGGATCATTTCGCCTATGCGCGCCTGAATAAAACTAATAATTTCCCGGAATTCACCTCGCACGTCTGTCCGGCTCCCTGTGAAGGAGCCTGCAGTGCCAGCCTGGCAGGCAGTGCAGTCAGTATCCGCAATCTTGAACAATATATCATTGAAACAGCATTTGCAGAAGGCTATGTCAAACCCAACAAGCCGGCTCACCGCAGCGGACAAAAAGTTGCCGTTATCGGCAGCGGCCCGGCCGGCCTGGCCTGTGCCGACCAGCTTAACAAGGCAGGCCACAGCGTCACCGTCTATGAACGTGCCGACCGCGCCGGGGGGCTTTTGATGTATGGTATACCCAATATGAAGCTGGACAAGCATCTGGTAGAACGACGTATCAAGCTTCTGGAAGAGGCCGGGGTCACCTTTGAACTGAACAGTGAGATCGGCCACAAAATTTCTTCGGAAACACTGCTGAAACAGTTCGATGCGATCGCCCTTTGTACCGGCAGTACCGTACCGCGTGATCTGACCATCCCCGGCCGCGAGCTGCAGGGCATCCACTTTGCCAAGGATTATCTGCACAGCGTCACTAAAAGCTTTTTAGACAGCAGCCTGCAGGATAAAAAAGCTGTTTCCGCCAAGGGGAAAGACGTTATCGTCATCGGCGGCGGCGATACCGGCACCGACTGTGTAGCGACAGCCATTCGTCAGGGCTGCAGAAGCGTAAAACAGATCGAGATCATGCCCTGCCTGCCCCACTCCCGTACTGCAGATAACCCCTGGCCGGAAATGCCCCGTGTTTTCAAAACTGATTACGGGCAGGAAGAAGCCTTCGAGCTGTACCACCAGGATCCGCGCGACTACTGTATCATGAGCAAGGAATTTATCGGCAAAAATGGGAAAGTCGATAAGCTGCGGCTCTGCCAGATTGACTGGCAGAAGGAAGACGGGCGTTTAATTCCTGTCGAGATCGCCGGAACAGAACAAATAGTCTCAGCTCAGCTGGTGCTTCTGGCAATGGGTTTTATAGGCACTGAAACACAGTTATTTGACGAATTTAAATTTGCCAGATCAGAGGCCAATACTATTGCGGCCAATGATAATGATTATATGACCTCGATCCCCGGTATTTTTGCGGCTGGCGACGCCCGCCGCGGCCAAAGCCTGGTAGTCTGGGCCATTGCCGAGGGACGCGGAGCCGCAGCCGCCATTGACAAATATCTGACGGCAGTTAAATAAGCGTTCCCCTCTCCTTAACATAGTGAACAGACCCTTACGATCAGTCGGCATAAGCCGCTGCCATAAGGGTCTGTTCCATTTTCGGCTCCTGCAGGCGCAGGCTCCCACGATTATTTATAACAGAAAAAGCACTTGCCTGCTTCATTACGGCAAGTGCTTTTTATACATCATTCAAATTCCAAACATCTGGCGGCACATCCTGATACCAGACGCCGTTTTAAAAATTCGCCCGCAGGCAGTCTGGATAGCCTCCTTACTCATGCCATCTTCATAAAAATTCACCAAAAAATCAGCTTCCACTAAAATCTGATAATCCATACCATCGATATTGGTATAAGTATGATGATGCCCAATCAAATAGCATACCCGCTCGCAGACGTCAGGAGCAAAACCTAACTTTGCCAGCAGTTCTGCCGCTGCCGGCGGTCCCTCCAGCTCCTGCGTTTTACCGCTGCATTTACCGGCGCCGAACTTCGCCTCGCCATTTTTGATACCGATATCGTGAGTCAGCGCCGCAGCTTCTAAAATAAACTGCGTCCTTTCGTTCAGCTGCTCCTGACGTCCGATCAACTGCGCCAGGGCATGTACCTTAATAAAGTGCTGGATCCGCCGGGCGTCGCCGCCCATATAAGCGATCATAGCTTCCAATAACTGCTGCAGCTGCATTATCTTGCCTCCAAATCACAACTTAAACTACCTGGAAAATATAAAATTTCAAATAATACGTCTCCGGGACATTCCATAAAATCGGATGGTCAGGCGACTGCTGGCGCGCCTCGATCTGCCGCAGCTGTACATTGGCGTCTGCAGCAGCATCATGCAGCATCTGCACAAACAGCTCTTCCTTCATAAAATGCGAGCAGGAACAAGTCGCCAGATAACCGCCGCGCGGCAGCAGCTTCATAGCCTTTAAATTGATCTCTTTATAGCCGCGGATGGCATTTTTGACCGTACTGCCCGACTTTGTAAACGCCGGCGGGTCTAAAATAATAAAATCATATTCCCGGGACTTATTATTGACCAGCTCTGACAGCAGATCAAAAACATTGGCCTTCAAGCCTTTAACAACTTTATCCAAGCCGTTTTTAGAGGCGTTGGCGTCCGTCATCTGCACTGCCTCGGCCGAAATATCTACAGCTGTTACAGAAGCAGCGCCTCCTACTGCAGCATTAAGAGCAAAAGCGCCGGTATGTGTAAAACAGTCCAGTACATGCTTACCACGGGCGATCTTAGCAATAGCCTGACGATTATACTTCTGATCCAAGAAGAAGCCTGTTTTCTGACCGTTCTCCACATCTACATTATACCTGATCCCGTTTTCAACGATTTCCGTCAACGGCTCCCCTGGTTCTGCAGCCTCTGCAAACGCAAACCAGCCCTTGTTTTCCTCCATGCCTTCCAGCAGGCGGATCTTCACATCGTTGCGTTCATACAAGCCCCTGATTTCCTCACCCTGCTCACGTAAAATCTTGTACAACAGGTTAAAAATCAACTCTTTCCGCACTTCTATTCCCAGTGATAAAGTCTGTGCAACCAAAATATCATTGAACCGGTCTACTGTCAGACCTGGAAAATGATCGGCCTCACCAAAAATCAGGCGGCAGCATTTAAAATCGGCTCCTGGCATTACAGTACGACGATAATCGATCGCATAACGCAACCGCCGTTCCCAGAAATCAGCGTCAAATTTATCATTGGTATTGGTCGAAATCAGGCGCACCCTGATCTTGGAATGGTCGTTGACAAACCCGGTGCCCAGATATTTGCCCTTGTTTGTTACCACATCGACCAGATCACCGTTTTGGTATTCGCCTTCGATCCTGGTGATTTCTTCAGCATAGACCCATGGATGGCCGCTGCGGGCGGCTCTTTCGCCCTTCGGTGTAATATAAAACTTAGTATATTCTCTCATAATCTGCTCCGTTCTTTTTCAGCTGTACTGCCCTTATGCTGCCCCCAGCTCTTGAAGCAGGCACAGCGCTAAGATTTTTTATTATAGCATATCTCCCAATTTAAAAACAGCAGGGAATCTGCTTTCCCAAACTAAGGCCATCCGGCGTTACGTCACAATCATAAGCCAACACTTGTACGCCAGCCTGCTGTGCCCGCCGCAGCGCTTCGGCAAAAGCCGCATGTGTGCGGCGATTTGGTGTAAACCTGGTCACACCGCGCATCTGGATCACAAAAATCACCGCGGCGGCATAACCATACCGCACCGCCTGCGCCAGCTCATCTAAATGCTTAATGCCGCGCTCTGTAGGCGCGTCGGGGAACATGGCTATACCATTTTCCTCCAGCGTTACACCCTTTACTTCAATAAATAGCTTCTGCTGTGGCGTTTCTACATAAAAATCAAAACGCGATGTACCATACCTGCATTCAGGCTTCAGCAGCGTAAGACCCGGCAGCAGTTCGCCTGATGCCAGCCATTCGGCCACCACCTTATTCGGTGCCTGCGAATCCATATTGATCAGTAAGCTGCCCTTTCTGACAGCAATCAACGAATATTTTGTCTTACGCCTGGGGTCATGATGGCACTCCACATAAACCACTGCTCTCGGCGTCAGAAGCTCACGACAGCGCCCTGTATTCTTCACGTGGCAAACCTCTACCTGCCCGTCCAGCTCGATATGAGCAATAAAACGATTGGGTCGTGCAATAAAGTAACCCTGTTTTATTTCATTATAATGCATTTTCTGCCTCATTTCTTTAAAAGATGTTTTCATTATACTACACCTAAGGCAAAGACAAAAGGCAGTTCGTCTTAACTTCAAACATATTTATTTCCCCGGCAATAAAAACCGTTTACTTTCAGCTAAATATAAAATAACCCTTACTGCCTTGAATCTCACATTCAAAATCAGCAAAGGTTATTCCTTAAAATACTTATTGATAATTTTACAACAGCCCGGCCGGTATATACCAGTTTCTGGCATCTATTGGCAGCAGATCATTGGCAAAACAGATCACGCCGCCTGCACCTAATTTCAAGGCCCGTTCTCCTTCTGTCACCGGCCGCAGGATATCAAACTTCTTCGTTTCTTTCACCGGGCTGGAGCTTTTGCGGATCGCCAAAGGATGTATGCTGCCATCAACATTCAGCACAAGCTCTACCTCCCGGCTGTTAAAGTCACGGTAATAACCAAGCGGCGGTATCTGTCCGCAATTACTGAAGCTCTTGTAGATCTCCATCACCGTCCAGGTTTCCAAAAAGCTCGACGACATTGCCCCTGTTTCCAAGATCTCGGCATTACTCCAGCGCAGCAAATAAGCAGCCAGGCCGGTATCGGTAAAATATACCTTCGGCGCTTTCACACCATATTTTAAATTCGGATGCATGAACGGCTCCAGTAAATATACCAGCCCCGCCGCTGCCAGTACCTTCAGCCACTGCTTCGCCGTTGGCGCAGTGATCTCCGCTTCCTTGGCCAGCGCCGCATAGTTGATCATACTGCCGGTATAGCTGGCTGCCGCACATAAAAACCGGTAAAATTGCAGTTCATCATTGACCTGGGTCAGCGCCCTGACGTCACGCTGCAGAAAGGTCTGCACATAGGAAGAGTAATAGTTGTTCCAGTCCTGCTCTGAGGCATTGTTCAGCGCCGGCATACTGCCGCGCCAAATCTGCCCAAACAAATCACGCATCGGCAGTATCTCAGCTTCCTGCGCCCGCTGCAGTAAAAATTTTTCTTCAGGCACAAAAGCTCCCGCACCAAGACCGGCTACTTCGGCATGGCTGAACCCAAGCAGATGAACGATAGCGATCCTGCCTGCCAGGCTTTCTGTGACGTTCTCCATCAAATCAAAAGCATGCGACCCTGTCAGCCAAAAGTCACCGTTATTGCCATGCTCGTCTACGTACATTTTAATATACGGCAGCAGCTTCGGCGCCATCTGGATCTCATCGATCAAGAGCGGCGGTTTATACCGCTGCAGAAACAGCCCCGGTTCCGTCATTGCCAAGCTGCGTACGTTGATATCGTCCATCGTCACATAAGTCCTGTTGCCTTCTGCCAGCCTGCGCAGCAAAGTCGTCTTTCCTACCTGACGCGGCCCAGTAACCAGAAGTACCTTACAACAACCGCTCAGTTTTTCAATTGTCGTCTCCAAATGGCGTTTGATATACATCGTATTTTACTTCCTTATATAAACAAATTTAGAAAAGTGAGTTTTAAATAAACTTCTTTTCCTTCTCATTCTTCTTATCTTTCTTATTAGGTGTAAATCCTTTGCAACGGCTTTGTACTCACTATGTATAACCTTTGTTGATTACCATGTACTACTTTCCCTGACAAATTCCATTCCCAGCCTGTATCAAGCGTTTTAACACACAGCAGCTTTGTTAAAAGCTTTGTTGAAAATCGCACATTTATTTTTAATCCCTGTCATTACTTTCTATCCCTGTCAGCAATAGTTCAGCACTAATCAACTAGTAGCTATCTTAAAAGCAATCTGTTGTACTACATACCAACAGTGAAAATAAAATTCAAAATTTTCCTGTAAAACTACAAAAATTTCATGCCAAACTTATCCCTGGCAATATTGTGCAGATAAACCATTTCCTCTCGCTTTCGAAAAACCAGAACCCACACCGCATTAGTAACAACCAAACACAAGACCACACCAAGCACAAAGTTAATGATAGTAACCTCGATGAATAACTTAGTATACAGCCACTTACTGACAACAGATGTCAGCAAAGTCACAGCAGCATATTTGAAATAATCCTTAAAATAGTCTTTCAGTTTGATCTCGATACTGTTCTTAAATAAAACATACGGTTCTACCCAGAAACAAGTCAGTAATGTACTGATAATCCCGCCCCAGATAACTCCGATAACACCGTAATGAATAGTAAGATACACAGAAGCAATCAAATTGATTACTGATTCTGCTAACGGCTTATAACGGTCGTTCCAATACAGGCCGCTGGCATCCTTAAAAGCATTCACAGCCATACGCATATATGTTAAATAAAAATTTATTATCAACCAGGTCACTACCACTTCATCAAACAAAAACTGCTTCCCAAGCCAAAGTTCGATCAAGGGATTTAACAAGGTGAAAAAGCCGCAGACAATAATCAGTGCCTGCCAGGCTACTATAAACTCAGTAACCTTAAAAATATCAACTTTCTTTTGATTACGTTCCAACACTATCAAATTACCGATACTTGCTGTTATCGAAGCAAAAAACTGACCGGCAAAACTATTTGAAGCAGCAATAACAAGATAATAATTGCTGTATAACCCCACCGCTGTTAAGCCAACGAATTTTGACAATATCAAGTTCGCTGTCGAAAACACCGTCATACCGCCTATTTTATGGGCAATCATAGCTTTAATGTTTTTAAGGATCGTATTTTTGATGTCAGCAGATAAAACCTGTACATTTTTTTCCTGCAGATAGGGATAAACCCCGTCTGTTTTTTTAGCAACAGCATAATTTTCGCTTACTGTTACTAGCAACATCAATATTATGTAAATTAAATAGCTTGGATATACAAGTAAAAACATAATTTGTAAAACTGCAAGTGCTATTTGCCCACTGCTTTGATAGATGCTGTTGATATATTGTTTCTGATCGGAAATCAGTAGATTTCGTTTATATGAATAAAAATAACTGATACCTGTATTGAGTAAAAATACAAGATAAAACCAGTGTATGTCTGTAACAGTATTGCCTTTAATAAACCAGTCCAGCCATGGCAACAGGCAGATACCAGTACCAATAATAAACAGACCAATAGCAGTATAAGCTTTTTTAAACAATGCAATCAACGCTTTAATAGTCGCTGTATCTTTCTTCGCTAACGGTTGATATAAGCTGTATATTATGGCCGGTCCTACGCCTAATTCTGCCAATGACAGCATTGATAAAAAATTACTTAGCAATCCATTGATACCCAAATATTCTATAGGCAGCGACTTAACGAAAACCAGACGAACCACGAACTGTAAAGTAATTTTTAAAATATATGCAATTGTTGAATACTTGATGTTTTTCCTTGCCTGTTCTACTCTCGCCATTCATAACCTCAACCGCAATTCACGGGTATAATATATTCTGTTTGCCAGACAGTTTTTTGATAAATTTATTCAATTCAAACAAATATTGATATAATTTGAAGCTCACAGCAAGACTTGTGTATGCAATTTTTCCATTAAAATTGACTTTGTCGCTTTTAATAACTTCTTTTATGCCTTCTCGCATTTTCCGCTGCAATTCCCTTGCCAATTCAAACTTATTCTTAATATCTTTACTTTTAGCTAATATGCCTAACACGAAAAAATAGCCCATTTTACAATTGAATGACATTAGTGGAATTAATCTTTGATATCTCTTATGCGCAGTTTCAAGAAACAACTCCCTGTATGTAATATTATCTAAAACATTATCGTCAAATACCTTATTCATGATACTGTCTTTTCTCTGCCGATAAAAATATTTTGTTTCTTGACTTATATAAACCTTACTGACCCTTTCCAAAATTTCGAAAAAAATAAAAGCATCCTCATACCTATTGTCAGGAAACCTGATTTTATCAAAGATAGATCTTTTGAATAACTTGTTCCATACTGCTAGATTGTAATAGCCATCTTCACAAATTTCACTAATCAAATTTTCTCCTGAATATAACTTACCTTTACAAAAATTGCCTTTCACAATTTTATTCATATAGCATTGATAATATCCTACACAGGCTATATCAACATTTTTTTCTTTTAAATTTGTATATAAAACCTCAAACATATCCAGTTCCAGCCAATCATCACTGTCTACAAAGGCAATCAACTCCCCCCCAGATGTGCAAACGTCCAAGCCAGCATTTCTGGCAGAGCTCAATCCACCATTCTCTTTATGAATCACCTTAATACGAGCATCTATTTGTGCATATTCATCACAAATATCCCCACTGCTATCAGTGCTTCCATCATCTACTAAAATAATTTCCAGATTTCTATATGTTTGATTAACAATAGAATCAAGACATTGCTTTAAATAGTACTCAACATTATAGACTGGTACGATAACACTTATAAATTCTCGTTTCATATATAACTATCGATCCTTCCCTATAATAAATCAATAACCTTCCCTTTTTAGTACTCTTATTTGCATTTTTCGCAATACTTTATATAAATCAGTATTATAAACAACAATAATAAATGCTATCTTTTCTTGTAAAGTCATATTATATGAATTAATAATGTGTTTTAAATGACCTTTCAATGTCATTCTAATTTTATCGCTTAATCTAATATGGTCGCTTTGCTGGGAAAATACTAATAAATCTAAAAAGGACAAGTATGTTAAATACCTTAAGGCAAATGCTTCTTTCAGCAGTAAAGGATAAGTATTTTTTAATAGATTCAAATTATGTTTAATTGCTTTTAATGCATCTCGAAATTTTTTCCTAGAAAAATTTCTTGTTATACTGTTATTATTTTGTCTGTAGTGATAGCAAGAATCACAGCCAACAACTATCTTCTTTGCTCTCAATAAAATCTCCAAAACAAGATAGTTATCTTCATAAAATTGATTGACTGGAAATCTAATACCGCTAAACAACTTGAGATTATATAATTTATCATTCGAAGAAGAAGTATATATTTCACGATTTAAAAAATTCTTGATTAACTCTTCTTTATCTTTCACAGAAAAACAAATGTTACTTTTTATTTTTTTATGTACTATTCTCGAGTTATCACTATATTCTATGGAAATTTTACAAGTTGCTATGTCTGCATTATATAAATATATTTGTTCTAATAATGTTTCATACATATTTAATTCTAACCAATCATCACTGTCAACAAAGGCAACGAGGTCCCCCCCCAGGTGTGCAAAGGTCTAAGGCAGCATTTCTTGCAGAGCTAACTCCACCATTCTCTTTATGAATCACCTTAATACGAGCATCTTTGTGTGCATATTCATCACAAATATCCCCACTGCTATCAGTGCTTCCATCATCTACTAAAATAATTTCCAGATTTCTATATGTTTGATTAACAATAGAATCAAGACATTTTCTTATATATTTTTCAGTGTTATACACAGGAACTATTATATTTATTAAAGGCTCTTTATTCATAATAATTAATTCTTTCTATCTAAAGCTTTTCAAATTTATAACTAAATTTATCCCAAATAAACTAACTAATAGCAATTTTATTTTATGACGAACCACTTCATAAGTTGTCAACCAACTTCCAGCAAAATGATGTATTGTATAGGTATTGTCAGTTTTCTTGATTTTCCCATCTTCTGTGCTTTTTGCACAAAAATATTCAAAAGGAAATATAGCATTATTATTTCCAAAGATTTGGAATGTATTATTCAATTCTATATCATACTTATCTTTTACCATTCTGGTAATCGTTGTGACATTAGTAGTGGTATCATAAATGCCATGTTCATTCTTAAAATGTTTATCGTCATAGTATGATAATAAATATTCCAATAAATCATTATCCCGACAGGAAGCCATGATTCCTGTCGGGATTTGACTCTCCGACTCAAATCCCGACCAAAAAGCATAACTTGCTAAGCGGTCTAATGGCTTGCAGACTTCCATGTCGGTATCCATGTAGATACCACCATAGTCATACAAAATTTTTAGTCTTGCATAGTCACTTACAAAAGCCCATTTCCCGGCTTCATATGCTTCCCTGCAATATTGATTCTGATTAACATCAAAATTGCTTTCATTCCATTCTGTTATTTCATAATACGGACAATATTTTTTCCAGGTTTCCATATATTTTTTTACTTCATCAGGTAGTGGCTTGCCGCCAAACCAACAATAATGAATTATTTTAGGTATCATCGTTTCTCCCGTTTAATTTAATCCATAGATATCCTGCATATTCTTCTTAATATGACTAACTCCATATATATCTTGCAACTCATTAACCAATATCTTTTCACAAAAGGCTTTATTTAATAATCTCAGCCATTCTTCTTCCTTATTACTTTTACAAAGATTATCACTCCTCAACAAATCTTGTTTCCTCTGACATCAGAAGCCACACATGGCAATCCACATGCCATGGCTTCAATTAACGAACAAGGCAGTCCTTCACGTTTAGATGGGAAAAGAAATAGGTCTGCTATTTTATAAATTTCCAATACATCTTTTCTGTATCCTAAAAATTTTACTTTATCGCTTACTCCAAGCTCTTTGGCTAAATTTTTCAGATATTCTTTTAATTCTCCATTACCGCAAATCAAATAAATAAAATTTTTATTAGTCAATTTACTTAAAACTCTTATAATGATTTCATGATTCTTATTTTTATTTAGTTCTCCCACCGACAATAGAACCTTAACATCGTTTGATATACCTATTTCTTTTTTCTTCTGCACTTTATTTATAGAAATATTTTGTATTTCTTCTAAATCTACACCTATACCAGGAACATAATATATCTTGCCATTATTACGTAATCTCCAACTGTTAGCTCTGTGGTAGTCCTCTTGATTAACAGTTATCAATTTATCTGTAAATTTGCCACAAACTCGTTCTACCGGATAGTAAACAAGCCAATTTATCAAAGGAGCGCCTTGATAAAAATGAAAACCATGGGCTGTATAGATCACTGTTGTACCTTTAGCCGTTCTTGCTGCAAGCCTTGTTAACACCCCTGCAACCGGAGTATGGCAATGGATAATGTCATAATGATTGGTTTCTATTATCTGTTTTAACTGCTTATAAGCTTTAATATTGCTTTTGGAAAATGGTGAGCGTGCAAAATCTATATCAAAGTGCCTGTCACAGTTTGGTATAACACATGGTTCATCAACAAAGTCATTTTTAGCAGCGACATGTACTTCCCACCCATATTCCTTAAACATTTTGAGGAAGGGTAAATGGAAAGTATTGATATGTGTTTTTACTACTGTTGCTACAAAAAGAACTTTTTTCTTCTGCTCCATCACTTTCCCTGTACTCCTTCAGTACTGCTTTTTGTCAGCAGAACTTTGAATGTCTGCAGCATGATCATCAGGTCTGTTTTAACGCTGACGTCCTGTATATACAGCAGGTCATAGATCAGCTTGTCATAGGCACTGGTATTATATTTGCCTGCTATCTGTGCCAGTCCTGTGATGCCTGGTTTGACATTATGCCGGTAATCATATTCAGGTTTTTGGACAATGAACTGCTTGACGAAGAACGGCCGTTCCGGTCTGGGCCCGACGATGCTCATTTCGCCTTTCAGCACATTGAACAGCTGCGGCAGCTCATCAAGTCTGGTAGCCCTCATAAATCTGCCGAATTTTGTGATCCTGGGGTCCCCTTCCGCAGCCAGTACCGGACCGCATTTTGCTTCCGCATCCTGCTTCATGCTGCGGAATTTATGTACAAAAAATGTCTTACCGTATAGCCCCACGCGCTCCTGTGAATAAAGCACCGGTCCTTTACTGTCCAGTTTTATCATAACTGCTGTTATCAGTATGACTGGCGATAGTATAATCAAAGCAGTTACCGCTACGGCAATATCTAAGATCCGTTTCAGTACTCTCTGTTCTGCTGTCAGCAACATACGTGTTACACGCTGCATCGGTATATCATCAACCAATAAAAAGCCTGTATTCTTGCATGCCAGTTCATACAGTGTCGGTACAAAAAATATTTGTTTCTTCGTGCTGCGCGCATAACGCAGTATTTTTTCTTTGTCTGCTATCGGCAGTTCCGCGCCAATAAAAACATAGTAGTTAGCGTCGATAAGCTGCTTCCAGTTGGTCTGTTGACAGCTGTCACAAACAGACTGCAGCGCCTGCTCCAGACCATAAGTTTTGGCAAGTTTCTTCTGGATACGTGCTGCTTCTTCGTCAGCTGCAAATAATACAGCAGTCTGCTTGGGAAAGTGCTTCCATTCCCACTGGTGACAGATATATTGCCAGATTGCCAGCAACACAAAAGAAAATACCGCTGAATAAACAAGTACAACACGTGAATAATCAAATTGACGAAAAAGAAGGTCATGGCCATCGCTATGATGTAAATATTGGTCACCGCTACCAATAAATTCAGAAAAATATCTACCAGCTTTTTGCGGATCAGACTGAACAAGCCATAGACGTTGAACATAAAGAACATCATAATGACCAGGATCGGCAGAAATTCCAGATGGAAAGCTATCTTATCCGTTTGTTTATTCCCCAGCTCCAGCGCCATAGCGATGCTGGTAGCCAGATACAAACAAATTATGTCGCCTATGATCAAAACTATCTTTCGCAGCAAAGAATTATATCCCACTAGAATTCACCTATAATCAATACTTTTGTATTTTTTGTTTATGCTAAAATATTTCACCTATAATTCATAATTATTGTACCACGGTTGTACCCCCCCGCAAGACATAAGCACGTTTTATTTTATATTTCAGTCTCATTTTTGCTCTTACTTATATTTTCATCGTACTTGTGCGGCAATATTTACAATCCCACTTGCCAGCACCTGATCTACAACAACAAAAAGCCTGACTCTATTCCCATAGAGCCAGGCAAAAAAATATTCCCCTCTCAACTTCCGTTGAGAGGGGAATATTTTTTATCTTCTATCTTACAATCATTATCTGCTTAAATCAAACAAAATTTTCATTAAAATGCGGGTACAACCGCGCCTTTATACTTTTCTTCAATGAATTTCTTTACTTCAGGACTGGTCAAAGCTTTGTCCAGTTTTTGCAGTTCCGGACGCTTATCGTCGCCCTTACGTATTGCTAAGATATTGGCATACGGAGAATCCTTCGGTTCAGTAAAGAGAGAATCTTTGACTGGATTCAGCTGTGCTTCCATAGCAAAATTGGAATTGATAACAGACAGATCAACATCATCCATGGAACGCGGCAGCAAAGCTGCTTCTATTTCCACGATCTGCAGATTTTTAGGATTATCAACAATATCGCCAGGCGTACCGGAAATGCCTACACCGTCACGCAGCTTGAGCAGCTTGGCGCTTTGCAGCAATGCCAGAGCACGGCCGCCGTTAGTAGGATCATTCGGGATTGCAACTTTGGCTCCGCTTGGAACATTATTTAAGTCTTTTAATTTTTTTGAATAAACCCCCATTGGTTCGATATGTACCTTGGTATAAGCAACCAGAGGCAGATTCCTTTCGGAAGCAAATTTCTCGAGATACGGAGTGTGCTGGAAGAAGTTGGCGTCTAATTCTTTATCAGCCAAAGACAAATTTGGTTTAACATAATCGCTGAATTCAATGATCTGCAGATCAACACCTTCTTTAGCCAGCTGCGGTTTGATCAGATTCAAAATTTCGGCATGCGGTACAGGCGTTGCGCCTACTTTCAGCACCACCTTTTTATCGCCGCTGTTAGCGGCTGGTTTGCTGTCGCCGCCACAGCCGGCAACGACTAATGCAATGCTGAACACTGCCAGCAAAGCCAGAAATAACTTTTTCATAAACAATCTCTCCTTTAAAATGAATTTAACACAGTACCTATCTTAGCTCGGTCGGACTAACAAAAAAGCTCTTTCCGAGGAAAGAGCGCTTGCTTCTGCTTTCCTCTCATCTATCAAGAATGTTCTTGCAGGATTTAGCACCATAGCTAGGCTTGGTTGCCGGGTTTCACAGGGCCTGTCCCTCCACCGCTCTCGATAAGAGTGTGTTATTCGATTGGCATTATGATAGCTCAACTAAATAAGCTTGTCAAGACCTTTGCAAAATAAGGAACTGCTTCTGCAGTTCCTTAAAGATTTGTTAAATTTGTTACTCTTTACTGTATTTGGCAATGCCAACTTTATAAAAATCGTTGCCTTCGCTGTCGACACAAACGATAGCAGGAAAATCTTTAACTTCATAACGGCGAATAGCTTCAGGCCCTAAATCTTCATAGGCAATCATTTCTTCGCCTTTGATAGATTTTGCAATAACTGCTGCCGCTCCGCCAATAGCAGCAAAATAAACAGCGCCATGCTCCACGCAGGCATCAATAACCTCCTGTGAGCGCAGTCCTTTACCGATCATCCCACGCATACCCTGTTCGATCATCGTCGGGGTATATTTGTCCATACGCCCACTGGTCGTCGGTCCGGCACTGCCAACTACTTCACCGGGTTTAGTAGGGCTTGGACCTACGTAATAAATCACCTGATCCCTTACATCGAATGGCAATTGCTCTCCCTTGGCCAGCGCTTCTGTCATACGCTTATGTGCCGCATCACGGGCAGTATAGATGTAACCGCTGATACGTACTACATCACCTGCATGCAGGTCTTTGATCGTAGCTTCGCTTAACGGCGCATTTATATATTTGATAATCGCTTCACTCATCTCAGGCCCCTCCTTACAATACCATTTCTGCACGGCGTGCAGCATGGCAGTTCAGATTAACGGCAATCGGCAGGCCGCCGATATGGGTCGGTGCATATTCAATATTAACAGCTACGGCAGTAGTGCTGCCGCCTAGTCCGGAAGGACCTACGCCAGTCATATTGACACGTTTCAGCAGTTCTTTTTCAAGTTCTGCATACTGAGGATTAGGATTGTGCTCCCCTACCTTACGAGTAAGAGAATACTTTGCCAAAAGTGCAGCTTTTTCCATATTACCGCCAATACCGACACCTACGGTAACAGGCGGACATGGATTAGGGCCGGCACTGCGCACGGTGTCGACAACGAATTTGATAACGCCTTCAACGCCGTCAGCCGGTTTAAGCATTTTTAGTGCGCCCATGTTTTCACTGCCGCAGCCTTTAGGCGATACGGTTATTTTGACCTGTTCACCGGGCACTATCGTTGTATGAATGATCGCCGGCGTATTATCACCGGTATTTTTACGTACAAATAAAGGATCATCAACAGAAGATTTACGCAGATAACCGCCAACATAACCATCGGCGATACCGACGTTGACCGCTTCATAAAGATCTCCGCCTACAAAATGTACTTCCTGTCCGATTTCCATAAAGACAACTGTCAAACCGGTATCCTGACAAATCGGCACGTCTTTGGCTTTTGCTAGTTCGGCATTCTCAACGATAGTCGTCAATATTTCCTGCCCCAAAGGAGATTCTTCGGTGGCGATAGATGCTTTTAATTTTTCCAGCAGCTCTTCCGGCAGGTAATAGCAGGAATCTTTACAAAGCTTACTGACAGCAGCAGTTATCTCCTGAACTTTTATCTCGCGCATGATAGCCTCCTTATCTGCCGACACGTTTCATAGTGTTGGCACGCACTTCTTCTGGATCGACTTTAATGCGGGCAATGCCTGTTTCAATAGCAACACGGGCCACCGCGGCCGCAACTGCCGGCGCAACACGCGGATCAAACGCATCCGGAACAACATAATCGGCACGCAGGTCTTTCTCGTCGATCAGTTCGGAAATTGCATAAACAGCAGCTACTTTCATTTCTTCGGTGATTGCTTTAGCGCGTACATCAATAGCGCCGCGGAACACACCCGGGAATACAGTGACGTTGTTGACCTGATTCGGACTGTCACTGCGGCCGGTACCTGCAACAGCAGCACCAGCTTCGATAGCGTCAGCATAAGAAGTTTCCGGAACCGGATTGGCAAGTGCAAAAACTATAGCTTTATCTGCCATGCTGGCGATGATTTCTTTCGTAAAGACGTTAGGAGCGGAAACACCGATCAAAACGTCAGCGCCTTTGGCGATATCCGCCAAAGTGCCTTTTTTATGTTCTTTATTAGTGACTGTCGCTAGATAAGACTGGATGCGGTCAAGATTAGCGTCAATGCCTTCATACAAAGCGCCGAAACGATCAACCATGGTTACATTTTCAGCACCCATGCTGATAAGCAGACGGCCGATAGCAGAGCCTGCTGCGCCGCAGCCGTTAACAACAAATTTAGCTGTTTTCATATCTTTTTTCACGAAGCGCAAAGCACCGATAACTGCTGCCAGACAGGCAATTGCAGTACCGTGCTGATCGTCATGGAAAACAGGGATATCGCAGATTTTCTTCAATTCGCATTCGATATCATAGCATTTAGGAGAGGAAATATCTTCCAAATTGATACCGGCAAAGCTGGGCTGCAGGAAACGTACAGTTTCAATAATTTTAGCAGGATCTTTAGTATCGATACAGATAGGTACAGCATCTACATCGCCAAAGGTTTTAAATAGTGCTGCCTTGCCTTCCATTACCGGCATTGCTGCTTCCGGTCCGATATCTCCCAGGCCTAGTACACGGGTACCGTCGCTGACGATAGCGACCATATTGCCGCGGCAGGTATATTCAAAGGACAAGTCTTTATTTTCTTTGATTTCTTTACATGGTTCAGCAACACCAGGGGTGTATGCCAAGGCCAAATCTTCGCGGGTTTTAATGGGAACCTTGCTCACAACAGCAAGCTTGCCATGGTTTTCTAAGTGGAGTTTCAAAGCATCGTCACGTAATGTCATACATTATTACCCCCGTAATTTCAATTTAGTATATACTAAATATTGTAAATGAATTATACTGCTTTTTCAAGTAGCAAGCGTCAGAATTTTAAGTTTTTTTACAAATTAAAAGCTTACCTGACACGATGGCACTATAATTTGTAAAGCTCAGCTTCCGGGCGTTCTCCTTCTTTAACAGTTAATACAGCAAACGTAGCTCCCATTTCGCTGCGCGGTAAAACAGGGCTGCCGGGATTAACAAGCAGTACATCACCGAACCATTTTACCAAAGGTACGTGTGTATGTCCGAAAACCACAATATCAGCTTCCAGCTTACGTGCCCACCAGGCCAGTTCGGATACCTGATACCCATGCAGATAACGATGTCCATGCGTCAGCCAGATACGCTGCCCCGCCAACGTAATAAATTCGTCTACATTTGCTTTCCCTTCGCCGGGATCTGTATTGCCGCATACTGCCAGTAACGGCAGCTTGGTTTCGGCAACTAAAAAACGTCCATCCTGACTGTAATCTCCGGTATGAAACCAATATTCAACAGGCGGCACAGCATGCAGAACCTGCCTGATGGCTTGTTTGCTGCCGTGAGTATCGCCGGTAATACCGATTTTCACTTCATTTTCCCCCAATTCGCAACAAGTTTTTTAATAGCTTTGCCGCGATGGCTGATTTTATTTTTCTCCTGCATCGTAGCTTCGCCCATACCCTTATGCAGTTCTGTTGACCAAAACAGAGGATCATAACCAAATCCCTCTGTCCCTAACGGCTCATGCAGCAGCATACCGTCACAAATGCCGTCGCTTTCCAATAAAATTTTTCCGTTAGGAGCTGCCACGGCTAATGCACAACGGAAACGGCAAGTACGTTTTACCTGAAATTTCATCGTCTGCAGCAGCAGTTTGTTGTTTTCTTCGTCCGTAGCTTCCTCGCCGGCATAACGCGCACTGCGCACACCTGGAGCCCCCTCCAGCGCCAGTACTTCTAATCCTGAATCATCGGCGATACATGGCAGCCCTGTTTCTTTAGCATAATAAACAGCCTTCAGTCGGGCATTGGCCATAAAAGTTTTCCCTGTTTCTTCTGGTTCAGGTACATTCGGCCATTCTTCCAATGAACGTAATTCCACCTCCAAATCTTTCATCAATACTTTGAATTCTTCAAGTTTACCGGGATTACGTGTTGCAATAACAATTTCTTTCATTAGTTTTCTTTACTCCGTTTCCTAATCTTTGAAGGCATCAGCCTATTTTAATTACAAACTTTCTATTTCACCATCAGCTATGTGCTGCACTAAAACATACTGCCATTTGCCATTACGTTTTTCCAGCTGTGCTTCGTCATAAGCAGTTTGCCGGCATTCACTGCAGGTATCGCGTTTCAACGAAATGATAAACGCGCTCTGATCTCCGAAACGTGTTCCCGCAGCCGCAGTCCTGATCGTAAGATAACCGCTGCATTGCCTGCAATAATGAGCGGTCTCGATCTGTTCTTCTCTGATCCCTTCTTCATCATAATAAATGCTTTTCTTCCTGCTCCAGCTATTACCGCATTTTGCCAGCAGCTCTTTTCTGGTGCTAAACCGACTGCGCCACAATTCACCTGTTTCAGCAATCAGCTGATCGACACGTTTATTACAGCGCTCATCCTGCTGCCGCAAATCGCTTTGGTCAGGTTCTACCACCTTGCTGTAGTCAATATCCGCCATTGCCAAAATGATACCTGTATTAACATAGGGCAGCGCAGCCTCTACAGAATAGCCGCCCTCCAGTACTGCAATATCAGCCTGCAATTTATCGGCTAATTTGGCATATCCCTGCGCTGTTACAGCCATTGAAGCCAGAGGATCACTGAAATGATTATCCTGACCTGCTGAATTAATGATCAGCTCCGGCTCAAAATCATCAAGAATATGCTGGATCAGACCATCATATAATCTGTGCAGTCCCTCATCACCTGTGCCCGGCAGCAACGGCAGGTTGATATTTGTACCCCAGGCTGCCGGACTGCCGGCTTCATCAGGAAAACCCGTACCGGGATACAAGGTCCTGCCGTCCTGATGAAAAGAAATATATAAAGTATCAGGATCATGATAAAAAATATCCTGCGAACCATCACCATGATGTACGTCAGTATCGACAACAGCGATTTTTTTGATTCCATAAACACTGCGCAGATACTCCACCATCACCGCTTCGATATTAACAGTGCAAAAACCGCGGATTCCGTGAACTACGCGCATTGCATGATGCCCAGGCGGCCTGACTAAAGCAAAAGCCCGCTTTACTTCACCTGACATTACTGCATCAGCTGCGGCTAAACAACCGCCTGCAGAAGTAAGGTGCGCCGGTGTGATAAGACGTGCAATGGACGGCACGCCGATATGTGCACGCTGCAAATCATTGATTTCTGCCAAACGGGGGCGGTATTCTCTGATCTGCGGCAAATCAAAAAGCCCCTCTTCCAGCAGTTGATCACGCGTATATAACAAACGCTCCTGCCGCTCCGGGTGTGTAGGCGATATCATCCAGTCAAAAGCCGGAAAAAATATCAAGCCAAGCTTCGATTTCAAAATGCCACCTCCCTGCCAATGACAGTTTGCAGGATACCAGGCTTCAACTGCATCCTCAGTGAAATAATTTCACCACTGTCGTAATAGCCATGGATAGTTCTGAAAAACTCTTTACTGATCACTTCAGCTTCCTGCCCCGGCAGCTGCCAGGCTTTAGCCTGCTCATGCAGCCATGCTGCCAAAAGTTCTTCCGCCATTTTCATACTGAAGCCACTGGGCAGCCGTTCACGCTGTCCGCTCTCCGGGATCAGATAATATCCTTCCGTAGTATCGGCCCGCAGACTGGCAGCTAAAGTCGGCCGGGCCAGTGCCGCTCCGACTGCATTAGCAACAGTTGCGCCAGCCGGTATTTCCACAGGCAGTCCCATCCGTTCTCCCAAAGCCATAATCAAACCTGCTGCGCCACCGCCGACTCCTACAAGCAGCTCCGGCTCAAATTCAGTCCCTTTAATAACATCGTTGACAGTGTAAACAGGCTGAATACTCCATTCATGCAGCATTTCATTAATCGTAGCTTCAATAACAGACACTGCCGCTTCGACAACCTGCATGGCAACCTCAGCTGCTGTCTCACCCATCAGGCACAGCTGCTGCATCCCCTTATGAGCCGCCGCCTTATCACCAAAACCAACACGCCCAGCTACTATCAAAGCATCTGACAAAGTCGGTTCACAGCCTCCCACTGCCATCGCCGGACCAATACGTTCAGGGCCAACCTCAAAACCGGTTTCTGTCCGACAGATACGGCTATCACCGCCAATGCCAACGCTTCGCATATGGAACGAACGTACAGCTGTCGGATAGCCGGCAACTTTAGCTCCATGTCTGGCTAGCAAAGGCAGTCCATTTTCCCAAAAAGCAATATCAGTAGTCGTCCCACCTACATCCAGCGAAATACTTTTCACCTGCGGTGCGCCCAGGGCCTCTATACCCAAAACGCTGGCTGCCGGTCCTGTAAAAATAGTTTCCACAGGCTGTTTCAGCGCTATATCTAACGGCAAAGTTCCCCCGTCAGCCTTTAACACATGTACCGGTGCAGTAATATTGCGTTCCTTCAGGCTGTCTTGTACCTGACGGCAAAAATTTTTAAAGGTTTTATAAACAGCAGCTGCAAAATAAGCAGAATTAGTACGCCGCACAAAATTCAATTCGCCTGATAACTCCGAACCGAGAAAAATTTTCTCATAACCGCAATCTTTCAGTTCCCCTGCAAGTGCATATTCATTTTCAGGATTACGTACCGAAAATTTTCCGGACACAGCCGCCATTTTGTTTTTTGCCTTAGACAGTAAGCCCTGATGCTTCTGCCAGTCAATACGAGCTGTTATTTTACCGCGATGATCGACATAGCCGCTCACATAATAAGGCTCTACAGGAAAGCTCTTACTAACATTCATTCCCGGTCCTGTCATCACAGCCAAAAATACCGGATCAGTTCGGCCTTCTGTTAAAGCGTTAGTTACGATTGTGCTGGAAATCACTACCCGTTCAATATTATAAACTTCCTGCTCCTGCAAAACCTCATCCAGAGCTTCTAAAATACCTTGCAATACTGCTTCATGTGTTGTTCTGCGTTTAGCCTGCGCTATTATTGTACCTCTCCCTATCAGCACGGCATCTGTAAATGTCCCGCCGACGTCAATTCCCAGTAGCATATCCTCACCCCGCTTTCCGTACATTCATTAACATTTTATAATTCCATATCCATACTGAAAAAACCTGCCAAAAAGAAAAATTATTCCAAAAAGAAAAACCGCCTTCCGGCGGTTTTAATTGAATTTTTATATTATGCCAGCAAAGCCTGCAGCTCATCTTTATGCAAAGTAATAATTTTTTTGACAGTATAGAGCGCAGTTCGTCCACGGCAATCCAGAAACAGCGCAATGTCCACATCCGGCATGCCTTCGACAGCCTGCTTCAAAGTAACGCCATGTTCCGGCACCAGCTCAAATTTTACAACCATCGTCTTCTTTACACCAGGTCCAAGCAGCATTGCTTCGAAATAATCATCTTCACGCGGCGCTTCTTTTAAATTGACGCGTCCGCGCAGCTGGGCATCAGCATATTGTTCCTGCGGCAGATACACACGGATAAATGCATCCAAGATAATGCCTTCTTCTTTGCCATCGTTATGCATCGGCAGCTCAACTTCAAACTCCAGCTTATTTTCGCTGCGTTTAATCAGTCTGGCTTTAGTACGCTGAGTAACTTCAAAAAACATTTCTTCCTTGCCCTGAAGCAAGATATATATTCCGATTACAACAACTGCCAATAAAATCAGTGCTGCAATAACTTTTAAAATGAAAAGCATTTTTTAGCCTCCTTAACGTGCTCTGCGATAGTTTTTTATAACAACGACCGGTGTTTTCTGACTGCCATTACCAAAAGGATTATCAATCAAAATCTGTGCTACTTCATCAGCATTAACACCCTTGGAAACCCCCAGAACACAGGAACGCTTCAAATCGTTAACATCCGCTACTGCCGCTCCAAAAGCACCTGTGCCGCTGGTAATTTCCTCGGCTACTTTACTGGGGTTATGCGGTCCGTAAACAATATGCTTGTCATATGGAGGCATCGTACCCGTAACGTCATCGATCAAACGTGCCTGTTCTCCTGCCATACGATAAAATACACCGGAAACACCCACGCATTTTGCCGCAAAGCCACAGATAACAGCAATCAAAACCCTCATTCCGCCTTCAGCATCGATCAGAGCCTGCATACTATGCCAGCCAGAGATACTGCCCTTGGACGGAAATAAACGGCACAAAACCTTTGCCAGCAAACCTGGCTTAAAATCCTCACTGCGTTTGGCCCCGCCCTGTGTAATAGCCACAACGCTTTCAGCAACACAAACTACATCATCAGGTCCTATCTTGTCTCCGCCATATTCAACAATGGCTTCTACGATATCGTCGTGATGGGTCAGGATACGTGTCGGAACCGGCACGATTTCAAATTTTGTTTCCATCTTCTCACTCCTTGGCTGTTTCCTGCTGAAACAGCGCATTGATTTTATCAAAATAACAGGCATCTAAACGAATAATCTTTCCCTGTTGGTTGGTAAATAAATTACGGGTCCTGCCTTCAACCAGCACCACGCCATCAGCAAGCCGTATCACCTTGTAAGCAAAATCCATTTTAGCCCGGCTGAATTCAGTCATTATCGTCTGTACTTCAAACTCATCATCAAAAGTACAGGAATTTTTATATTTCACATGCACTTCTGTAATCGGAAAAATAACACCGTGTGCCATTAAATCCAGTAATTCAACACCTGCGGCACGCAGATAAGCCACACGACCCATTTCAAACCAGCGCAGATAATTGGCATGATGCACCACGCCCATCATATCTGTTTCTACAAAACGCACCCGGTCACGGATAGCAATCATTTCGGCTTTCTCCTTTACTTACTTTCTTCAAATAAAACTAATTTATATTATACCACTTTTTACCATCAGGCTTCAACCAAAGTCAAAATTCTGCTTACAGCCTCTTTCACTAACGAAGCCAGTGACTTAGGCTCCACGCCAACTATTTCAAAATGATTTTGGCTCACGGGCAAAAGAACTTTTTTAGCAGCAGCGCTGCCGACTGCTTCCGCAATACGTGGAGTGATTTCACCCATCATAGCATTGGGTATGATGATGCCGATAGGGCCGACGATCAAATCTGCTGCAGCCGCTGAAATACAGATCGCATTTTCTCCTGTGGCTCCGCGTTTGACTCCTGCTTTGAGCATTGCTGCCGTTGCCAAAGCATTAGTTCCCAACCCGATAAGCTCAACCTGTTCCGGAAGCTTGCCGGTCAATTGGCTTACGACCTGTGCGGCAAGTCCGCCGCCCATTCCATCTATCACAGCGATACGCATAATCTTCTCCTCACTTACGTCTTATATTTGCTTAATATTATAACAAAATATCTCTTTAATGAAAAATTTTCATAAATTTTACTTTGAAACACGAATTTCATCAGCTGAAAACATTGAAATTATTACTTTAATAGTCGATAATTATAATATAAGATTAAATTTTTCATTATTAAGGAAGTGAACATCATAGATACTTTACAGGAACTTTATGCTAAAAAGGGCTTTATCTGCGATATGGACGGCGTCATCTATCACGGAAACCGTTTACTGCCCGGAGTAAAGAATTTGTCGACTGGCTTTATAAAGAAGAAAAAGAATTCCTATTCCTGACGAACTCCAGTGAGCGTTCTCCCAAAGAATTGCAGCAAAAATTAGCGCGAATGGGACTTGACGTTGATGAAAGCCATTTTTATACCAGCGCTTTGGCTACTGCTAAATTTCTGGCAAGCCAGTCTCCAAAATGCAGTGTTTATGTTATTGGCGCACCAGGACTTGTCAATGCTCTTTATGATGCCGGTATCACGATGAACGATACTAATCCTGACTACGTAGTTGTCGGCGAAACCCGCGCTTATAATTATGATATGATTTTAAAAGCTGTAAGCCTCCTACAAAAAGGTGCACGTTTAGTAGCTACAAACTCTGATCTGACGGGTCCCACTGAGACCGGTATCATTCCCGCCTGCCGTGCTTTGGTTGCTCCTATCGAACTTGCTACAGGAAAACAGGCGTACTTTGTAGGCAAGCCCAATCCTCTGATGATGCGTACCGGTCTGAGAATGCTTGGCGTCCATTCAGATGAAGCTGCCATGATAGGCGATCGTATGGACACAGATATAGTTGCAGGAATGGAAAGCGGCCTGACTACGGTCCTGGTACTTTCAGGTGTTACTGACCTTGAAAATATGCAGGTTTTTGCTTATCGTCCCCGTTATATTTTAAATGGTGTTGGTGATATCGTCCCCAAATAATATAGTAAAGAAAAAGCTCCTGCAAATCAGGAGCTTTTTTTATTGATTGACACGCTTTTGAAAATTACCAACAACAAAAACATTTTCTTCTATAATTATAAAAACTTCAGGATCGGCAGCCAAAAGCAGACGCCGCAGCTGCAGAAATTCACTTTTGGAAACTACGGTCATCAGAATTTCTCTTTCTTCATTTCTATATGCACCATAAGCATTCCATTTTGTAACGCCACGATTGACTTTTTCGAAGATTATCTTTTCCAATCCTTGCTTTTTCGTAATGATCAGCATCGTCAGCATTATATTCTGGAAATGTACCTTATCCAGCACATAATAAACGATACCCGTAAACAAAACTGAATAAATTGCCTGGGAAATACTGAAAATTACCGCACATGTCCCAAAAATAAAAATATTCAGCATCGCTGAAACCTTACCGACACTCAAATTTGAATGCTTCTGCATCAGTAAAAGTCCCAAAATTTCTTCACCGCCGCCGCTGCCGCCAGAAAGCAAAGTCATCCCGGCACCAATACCGCAGATCACACCGCCTGCTACACAGGCCGTCAAATGTTCGTCGACCAGTAAATGATCTGCAATCGGCACTACAGTCAAAAACAAGCTGTACCAGCAAACACAGTAAATGGTTTTAGCAAGAAATTCCTTCCCAAAACGTTTCACGGAAACCGCCAGCAACGGTATATTCAAAATAAAATATAAAATACCGGCGATATTGGTATTGCCAAAACTGATACCGAACCAGCTTTCCATGAAGTGTCGTATGAGCTGGGCAATACCTAAAAATCCCATTATACAGACCAACAGGCACTATAAACTGATTCAAACCTACAGAATAAATCAAAGAACCGATAACAATCAATAACGTCATTCGCGGCGTCAATAACAATCTGCAGTAGCTCATAAAGCTTTCCTCCGCCAATATTATCTAATGATTTGATTATATATAAAACGCAGAACTAAGTAAATCCCTTAGAAAAAATTTAATATTTATTTTACTGCACTTCCTGCTTCTTTATTATATTTTTTATTTCATCAACCCAGTATAAAACTTGCAAGAAGCTTGCCGTTATGCTATAATTCGCTATGGTGCATTGTGCACCAAACACTATGCGCCCGTAGCTCAGTGGATAGAGCATCGGCCTCCGGAGCCGTGTGCGGTGGTTCGATTCCACTCGGGCGTACCAATGGAAAAGACAGATGCAGACTTGTTCTGCGTCTTTTTTATTTTGCATAAATCATAAAGAACGAAATATAATACTTCGTTTATTCTGGTCATATAAAACCCTGCTGCAAATTACAGCAGGGTTTATTTTCAAACGTTATATTCATATTTTTGAATCGAACCGACAGAAAAATGCACCAAATAATCAGGATAACCATCGACAGGGATCCAAAAAGAAACTACGTCACCTAATTTACCGACTTTTTTACGATAACTGGCTTCACCATTCTTCCACGCTTCTTCTGCCCTGCAGCCCTTGTGCTGTTCTAACGGCTCAACTAAAGCACACTTGTTGCCCTCTATGCGTCCTGTACTGGGTGCGACTTTATTGGCAGCAATAATATTACGCTTTTTATCAATAAGCATTGCCGACTCCGGATAATTATCCCACATCAAATGAAACGCTTTAATTACCTCTGCCTTTTCCATACCTCCAGCTCCTTTACCTTGTCTTTCTCTGCTTTCATATTACCACAAAAAAATGACTTCTGCCAGAAGTCAAAAAATATCCCACAGCTTAAGCTGCGGGATATTTTTTATTCACTATATTCAGGTTCACCAATAATATCAATTCTTTTTTTCCGGGAACGCACTTTTTCCCAATATGTAAAATAAGCTTTTGTTTCTGCCACAACTACTCCACTCAATCCCAGCAAAGCAATCAGATTCGGAATCGCCATTAAACCGTTAACGATATCAGCCAAAACCCAAATCGTTTCCAGCTTTAAAAAAGCACCGGACGCCACAAGACCAATGAAGACTAAACGATAAGGCATGATACTTTTCGTGCCAAAAAGGTATTCAATGCAGCGTTCACCGTAATAATTCCAACCCAAAATAGTAGTAAAAGCAAATAACACTAAACCTATCATCAATAAATATTTTGCCATTGCAGGGAAAGCCATTGCAAAAGCAGATTGAGTCATAGCCGCACCATTCAAATCGCCTGTCCAAACTCCGGAAACCACCAGAACCAAACCTGTCATTGTGCAAATAATGATCGTATCGATAAAAGTTCCCGTCATTGATACCAGCCCCTGCTCAGCAGGCCATTGTTTTTGCCGCCGCTGCTACAATCGGAGCACTGCCTAAACCGGCTTCGTTAGAAAAAAATACCGCGCGCAATACCACTGCGCATCGCCAGCATAACAGTAGCACCCAAAAATCCACCAGCTGCCGCCGTAGGATTAAAAGCACTTTCAATGATAAGAGCAAATGCTGCAGGTACCTGATCTGCAAATACGATCAGTACTGCCGCTGTAGTAAGCATATAAACTAACGCCATAAATGGCACTATTTTTCCTGCTACCATCGCGATAGATTTCAAGCCGCCGATAGTTACGATTGCCACCAAAACAGTCAGAATAGCTGCCGTATACATGACCGGGATCCCTATGGAAAGATTAGTGATCTCAACGATAGCATTGACCTGTGTAAAAGTACCGCTGCCTAAACAGGCAACCATCACTCCGAATACCGAAAACATAACTGCCAGAGGTTTATATTTTTTACCAAGTCCCTGTTCAATATAATGCATCGGTCCGCCGGAAATATTGCCGTTGGCATCAACCGTTCTGTATTTCACTGCTAAAACACCTTCGGCATATTTAGTTGCCATACCGAAAAAAGCCGCCATCCACATCCAGAACAACGCTCCGGGACCACCTGCCTTGATCGCTGTAGCAACACCTACGATATTACCTGTACCAACAGTAGCTGCCAACGCCGTACACAAGGCTTTAAAGCTATTGATATCGCCGTTGCCTGTATTTCTTGCAGTAAAAATCAATTTCAATGCGGTTGGCAGCTTTATGACCTGTAATAAACCTAATCTTACAGTCAGTAAAATACCTGTGCCAATAAGCAAAACCATTAACGGCGGTCCCCACACAAAACTATTGATAGTGTTTAAAATATCCATCATTATCCTAGCTCAACCCCTCAAATAAATTAATTTTATTTCGTTGGTATTCCACGAAAATATTAACTAACAATATCCAACAACGTTTTCTATTGTAACACAATCGGAACTTTTTTCAAGCATTTAGGCAATTGTATACAAGTATTCTTCTTATTTCACCCGCATTTGTGTATACAGTATGCAATTAGTATTAAAAATAAAGAACAAAAAAGCGCACTAAAAGTGCGCTTTTTTGTTCTTTAGGAGTTATTTGAAAAATGTAAAGCAAAACTCACTTTTCCAATCAGTGGAAGCCAATATACAAAGCATCTGAGTTGCATCTTAAAAGCTTCACTTCAATCTAGATTTTAAATAACCTGTTTTTTCAGTACTTTCAGAATATCCAATAATTCTTCTGCGGTATATTTGTCTTCTACCTCTTGAGGTTTAACCTCAGTATTCAAAGTTAAGCCTAAAAGTGCATCAACGCCACAGCTGAAATAATGTGAAAGTCTTAACAAAACTTTCAAATTAACACTCACACGCCCATGTTCCAGATTACTCATATGTGTTTGAGAAATACCAAGTTTTTTCGCAAGCTCTGATTGGGTAACACCTTTACGGATACGCATAATCTTGATGTTTTGTCCGATTTTTACAAAATTGGGTTCTACGCTCATAACTGCCATCTCCTCCCTGAACTGTATAAAATATAATCCCAGAAAATTTTAGAACTATATTTTTATAAAAGCTAAACATCAGGATAAAACCATTTGTTTGCTAGCTTTTCAAAATTAAACCGGTATGCAGATAAACATACCAGAAAATTATTCTGATCTTACTTAAATGTCCTTATCTGTCAGCAAAATACCTGCATCAACATTCAGGACTTGCGCAATCTGCAGCAAAACTGGTACGCTGCACTGCGCTTTCCCTGTTTCTATTTTCGACAGATACGAGCGTGAGATTCCTGCCTCATCAGCTAATTCTACCTGACTTATATTTTTCATTTGTCTGTAATATTGAATTTTTAATCCTAATTGTTTAAATTTTGTCGAAAACATTTAAATCTCCATTTCCATACTAATCCAAGATGTTAATTATTTATCCCTTCTTTGCTATTCTTTATACTTTATTAATATTATTATCACATTTTATTAATATTTAGGTGTTCAGAAATAGTTAACATATGTGTTCTTTAGTGCACAGAAATAAATAAATTATATCTTTTTTATTTTATGTGTTAATTTTTTCAACTTCCATTAATTTATATCAATAAACATTTTACATTATTTAAATGCTATTCAAAAATTACTTCATATTATGTCTTCAATATTGCATTTATAATTATCAGAATAATCTGCAATAATTTTTTTGATATTTTACATACACTATACAATTCATTATATTTAAATTTATTTCTAACAAAAGTATTCTTGTTGCATTGGTTATATATTATCATAATGGATATGTTTTTGTCTTAAGTTTAAGTTTAAGTTTCAAAATTACTTTTTATATTATTTTTATTTCTTTTTATTATTTATTTTATTTTTACATTCAATACTATCTTTTGAAATATTATATCTTTATTTACATAAAAAAGAAAAACCTCCATTTTTTTATGGAGGTTCAGTAATATATACATATTATATAGACAATAAGTCAAAAGTTTTTATTCTACTGCTTTTACTGAGCATTTATGTTTTTAAGTATCTTAAACGGTTAGCAAATCATCTAAACTACACTTAAAAAAACCGGTAAGCTTATACAACATTTTCAGGCTTATTTTAACTTTACCATTTTCTATATTACACAAATGAGCTGCGGATACTCCTAAAAGCTTAGCCAATTTAGCCTGACTGATACCTTGACGTATCCTTTTAATTTTTATATTAATACCTATCGTTTTATAATTAGGTTCTTCCACTTTCTTACACCTCTTTACTTTTTCTTAACTTAATAACTGCTCCCATCTGTCAACAGTTCCTCTGGATCAATCTCGAGTACTTTTGCGATCTGTATCAAAACAGCCAGACTGTAACGCACTTTCCCTGTTTCAATTTTAGAAAGATATGAACAGGAGATACCAGCCTTTTCCGCTACTTCCATCTGTTTCAATGCCTTTCTTTTTCTGTAATAGGCTATTTTCAATCCTATTTTTTTGAATTTCTTGCTAAACATAATTTCACCAACCACACTTTTATTCTTCTGTAATATTAATTACATCAATTTTATTATATCCAGCTATTCATTTTTATGTTTTCAATAATAGTTCAAATATGTGCACTATAATACATAATCGCGTTAACATTATTTGAAAAATCCCTGTCATTTATGTCATAAAAGTATTTCGCTTGATCAGACAATAAAAAAAGCCCTGCTTCAGCAGGGCTAAAATATCAGTCTTTTATTCTAATTTAAAATTAAAAATATCTGCAACCTGGCTAACAGGAATGATAAACTCGATCGTTCCGGCAGCATACGGAGCAACAGCATAAGGCGGATATACTATAACAAGATCAGCATTATCCGTAATATAAAAATTTTCTGTTCCGTTCACTTCTACTTTTTTATCAAAAAATCCCTTTAACTGCTGTTCGTCTGCCACCTGTTTTGCAACAATGGCATTCAAACGCGGCAGATAATTGCTGCCAGCTTTAAACATATCGCCTAAACTCAGTAATTTACCGTTTTTTAAATTTACGTTGATCGTATCCAAATATGTATTCGGATGGGCACCACCCAAATAATCCATATAAGTTTGTTCTAAAGAAAGTAACTCTTCACTGTTAAAACGCACTTGATATCTGCCGTCAAACGTATACTGTTTGACATGAGAACCGGCTTTATGAGCTGCCTGCGCCTGATTTTGCAGTTGACGATTGATAAAGCCTGCTATATCAGTCACAAACTCACGGCTCGCCTTCGCACCACCGTAACCGTCAAACTCAGGATAGTAATTTTCCTGTAAACTCAGTCCATTACTTCCTCCGGGCAAATAAGCATACAACTTTTTCACAATATTAAAATCAATTGCCATATTCACTTTGTCATCAACTTCTGCACCGCCTACGGCGCCTTTCACAACAGGGATATTAACTGTTACTCCTCCAGAACGTATTTTTTGATCAGTAATCTGAGGTTCTGCAGCCCATGCTGAAACAGCTATCCCCAAAGCCATGACTCCTGCCACACCAGCAGTTATAAATTTCCGCGACATCTTCATCTGTTGCACCTCCAAGAATAGTTATATTATTAGTATAACATTATTAAATGTCAAAAGAATGTCTTTTCAAAAAAAATCCCCCGTTTAATCGGGGGGGATTTTCATCTTTTATTCTAAGATACGCATTCTATCCGAACCGGATATAACTTCTTTTTCATCAGGCTCAGCTGTTTTAGCGCCAAACGGCATTTGCGCAATCAAACGATACTGATCTGGGATATTGAATACTTCTTTTACTTCCGCATCAATAATTGGGTTATAATGCTGCAGATTGGCACCTAACCCCTCCTCTTCTAAAGCTGTCCAGATAGCAAACTGCAGCATGCCGTTAGCCTGATCTGCCCAAGTTTTAAAATTTGCCGCATAAGTAGGAAAATTACTGGCAAAAGTTTCTGTAATGCCTTCATCATCAAAATACAAAATAGTACCATACCCTGCTGCAAAACTATTGATTTTAGCTTCAGTAGGCGCAAATTTTTCAGCCGGTACACGTTCACGCAAAGTTCTCATAACAATATCCCAAAAATTTTTATGAGCCTGCTCAAACAATACTACAACACGGGCGCTCTGACAATTAAAGGCCGAAGGAACATCCTCCAACAGCATTTCTATCAGTGCTACAATTTTATTTTTTTTTGGGAATCGGAGAAGTGTTGGTAATACTGTAAACGCTGCGGCGTTCATGAATACTGGAAAGAAAAGTTTTTTTTCATAATTATGCCTCCTTACTATAAATACTCTTTTTTATTGCTAATTTGACTTTACTACAAAGCCAGGAGAAATGCAAATTATCAAAAAAACCTCTTTAAGGGCTTCCCTGCTGGTTTGTTACTTTTGTAAAACATTATGAAAGCAATTATTCCTAAAAATCAAATAAAAAAAGCATATCCAAGTTTCTTGGATATGCCTGATTTCTGGTGGGCGCTGACGGGATCGAACCGCCGACATTCTGCTTGTAAGGCAGACGCTCTCCCAGCTGAGCTAAGCGCCCGAATGGTGACCGGTGGGGGAATCGAACCCCCGATACCGCCGTGAAAGGGCGGTGTCTTAACCGCTTGACCAACCGGCCAGTTGGCTCCCCGAGTAGGACTCGAACCTACAACAACTCGGTTAACAGCCGAGTGCTCTACCGATTGAGCTATCGGGGAAGGTCACTGACGTTTCTCAACGTCACAAGTGGTATTATATGGCAATTTTGTAATCTTGTCAACACTTTTTTTGAAATTTTTACTGATTTTTATGTTTAATCTTAACAACTATTTTTTGCACTTCTTGCATTCCATTCTTGGTACTGCAGCCAGGCCGATGTAATTCCCACGGAAAAAATACAGCAAAATCACCAGTCTGCAAAACTACGTGATCCTTCTCCTCTATTTCTTCGTAAAAAAGCAGATCACTTTCATCTGCATGATCTTCCACAACAATATGTTCAGCTCTTCTGGGGGTAAAATAAATTATTTCCTCCCCTGCACCTAAATACTGGACATCAATATACTGATTATGAGCTTCGGGCTTTTTATTTATTTTATCTTCTGTCGCATAGGTATTAATTCTTACAAATACATCCCTGCCATCTATTTCATATTCACCGTTATTTACTTCGGCAAAGTTTGTTTCTTTTATATATTGTAAAGCTTTCTGTAAACCCTCTGATACATATGGCAGTATTTTTTCTATATCTTGCTTATTTCCGCAGATCATTATAAAAGCCTCCTTATTAAATTCAGTATTGCTTTATTCGACATTTCCATGTAAAATCCTGTTTTCTGCTTTGACAAACTACTATTAGTTACGTTAAAATTGTAACATATATTTTGATGAAAGAGGTTTAGTATGAGCTATTTGAATGTTACTAATGTTTCCCATACTTTTGGCGGCCGCCAGATCTTGGAAAATGTTTCTTTTAAATTACTGCGCGGCGAGCATGTCGGTCTCGTCGGTGCCAACGGCGAAGGTAAATCGACCTTCCTTAATATCGTTACCGGCCATTTACTGCCGGATGAAGGCAAGGTAGAATGGCCCGGACGCGTTACTGTTGGTTACTTAGACCAGCAAAGTACACTAGAGGCCGGTAAAACTATCCGCGAGGTCCTGCGCACTGCTTTCAATGATATGTACGAAGCAGAAAAACAGATGCTGGAACTTTACGACAAGATGGCTGAAGCTGCACCTGAAGAAATAGATAAAATGATGAATACTGTAGGCGAGATCCAGACAGAGCTCGAACACAGTGGTTTCTATTCATTAGATACTAAAATCGAAGAAGTGGCTAACGGTCTCGGCTTAGGCAGTATCGGGCTTGACAGAGATGTCAGCGAACTTTCCGGCGGTCAGCGCAGTAAGGTTTTGCTTACCAAGCTGCTTTTGCAGAACTCTTCCATTTTGTTATTAGATGAACCTACCAACTATTTAGACGTTGAGCATATCGAATGGCTGACAAGGTTTTTACAAAACTATGAGCATGCCTTCATTCTTATTTCTCACGACATAGCCTTCCTCAATCAGGTAGTCAACGTTATCTACCATTTGGAAAACTGTGAACTGACCCGCTATACCGGCAACTATGACAAATTTCAGGAAATGTACGCTATTTATAAAGCCCAGCGTGAAAGCGCTTATGAACGTCAGCAGCAGGAAATTGCCAAACTGGAAGATTTTGTCGCCCGCAATAAAGCACGCGTCGCTACTACTAATATGGCTAAAAGCCGGCAGCGCAAGCTTGATAAAATGGAAATCATTGAAAAACCACGTGAAAAACTTAAACCAACCTTTAAATTTACAGAAGCAAGGACTCCAAGCCGTTTCATAGTTGAAGCTAAAAACTTAGTTTTAGGCTATGATACACCGCTTACTCGTCCTGTAAGCTTCAATCTTGAACGCGGTCAGAAAATAGCTCTCCGCGGTGTAAACGGACTAGGCAAAACGACCCTTTTAAAAACTATTTTAGGACTGATACCGCCAGTGTCAGGCTCTGTAGAACTGGGTGAATTTTTAGAACCTGGTTATTTTGAGCAGGAAGAACGCACTAAAAACGAAAATACAGCTTTAGAAGACGTATGGAACGAATATCCCGGTCTTACCAATTATGAAGTCCGCGCCGCTTTAGCGGGCTGTGGTTTAACTAACGAACATATTACCAGCAAAGTGTTTTGAGCGGCGGCGAAGCAGCTAAGGTCCGTTTATGCAAGCTGATGCTTCGTGATATCAATTGGCTTGTTTTAGACGAACCAACAAACCATCTGGACGTTGACGCAAAGGAAGAACTTAAACGCGCGCTGATCTCATTTAAAGGAAGTATCCTTCTGGTTTCGCATGAACCTGAATTTTATGAAGATTGGGTAACTTCAGTTTGGAACATCGAAGATTGGACTACAAAAATAATTTAAAAACAAAAAATCCTCAACCAAAATTGGTTGAGGATTTTTATTTTTGATTAACCAAGCAGTGACGCCACATCTTTTTCAAGCTGCATCGGCGCCGCTACTAACGGCATATTTTCATTATGCCACTTCAAGCTTGCCATCGCAGAGACATTTTTGCCGCGTTTACATAAAATACGTTTACCACGTTTTTTACCCTCATGATAAAGAAACCGCACTTCAGGCGAATCCTTAAAAAGATTTTCTTTTATCCAGCGTTCACCTTCATAAGCTCCACCGAACGGTGCAGCAAAAAACAGTATCCAGGGACGATCGCCGCCGTTCCAGTTATGAGGTGTTAACGCCAGGTTATAGTTTGTTAAATACTCCGCTTCAGCAGCATCATCAAAATTGGCCCAGGCCATATAAAACAACGGGCTGCCTTTTTCTGACATTCCCAGTACATACTGCTTATTGGCGATCGCCGGAAAGATTTGCGAAGCCATCATATGCAGCGGCATCGTCTCATGTTGTTTAGAATGCATCATCAGCCAGGTAATATTACCTAAAATATATGCTGTGCTATAATGTTCATCCTGTAAAGACGGTGCTATAAATTTAATTTTTCCTTGAATTTTATCCATGATCCGAGTTCTCCTTTGGTCGTCTTTCCTCCACCAAATCCCCTATGCAATATTCTGCATCATTTAAACAGTCTTAGAATTCCCATCTAATACCTGTATTTACCTGCCATTCCTTTTTCGTGTCGCCGCCAAAGCTGCGTTCAATATCACCATAGAAATGGGTATTACGACTTAACTGAACCTGCGCGCCCATACCGAATTCATACCAGGTATCGCCATTGTCATAGCGTTTACGCAGATTTTCGCCGTTAGCAGCAACCATCGATACATCACGGTCACCGTCAAATTCATGGAACGCTCCCAGTTTAAAATAATAGCTGCTTTCCGGGCTAATCTTCCGTCCAACTTCAAAACCGATACGGCCAATAGCACTGGTTAAACCATCTACATCGATCTTGGTTCCGCGTTCGGTCGTAAAATCAACACTGTTCATTCTGCCTAAAGTAATTTGTGCCTGCGGTGTAAAGAACCAGCCTTTTTCGTAATTCTTCTGCCTGCCATACTCAAAGCTGATACTGTAAGCAGCATTGTCATAATCACTGCGTTCAGCATATTCGCCATAAGTATTCATCTTGTGATCCAAGTGTCCAGCACGCAGCACTATATCTGTATAATGGCCTTTATTGCCAAACCATGTCGTATATAAACCGAGAGCAGTCAGGCCTGTTTCACCCTTGCCTGCCGTATAGCTTAATTTACCTTCGCTGCGTTCCAATACGATACCATTAGTACGCTGACCATTTTTCTCGTCATATCTGGTCTTATCATAACCCAACTGATAGGTATGGTATTTATCAGTATAGCTCTGACCTTTCAATTTACCATGATACATACGAGCCCAGACACCGTCTGTTCCATGTTCACCACTGCGAATATCGCCTAAACGTTTACGTAAAGTGTCATTAGTAGCTCTCCACAAGCTGTAATCACTGGCAAAACCATCGTTGATGGTTTCAGTATTGCCATTTTCCTTCTTTTCAATTTTTGTCAGATACCACTCATTCGCACTTTCACCTAAAGTATCCCCGCGCTCAACAGTCGGCAGTACATCCCATAATCCACCGGTATCCATATATTCGCCAACGAAAGAAGCATTACTGCTGTTATCTGTGATCAAATGCAGTTTCTTTTCACCTGAAACCTCGCCATTGATCAAACTCAGGTCATTAACATGCACATAATGTGTGCTGCCGGTTTCCGAAGAATTGATTACCAGTTTATCGCCATTGGCTTCACTGTCCAGTTCAGTATTGAATTTGAACACACCGCCGCTGCCGCTCAGATCATCAACAGTCACAACGGTATTCATACCAGCTTCATGACTGAGATTAACCATACTGCCGCCACTGACATGTAAACTGCTCACTTCAGAACTGCTGGTAACATGCCAGTAACTGTTATTTTTCAAATTCAAATTAATCGTTCCGCTGTTTGCAAGTGCGGTACTGCCAGTAAACACAGAATTATTATCCATGTCCAAATCAATGGAACCGCTGTTATCAGCATACATATTGCCGGTAATATTAAAAGTAGAATTACCAGCCGTACCTGTTATAGTTCCCTTATCGGCATAAATAGCGTAGCCATCATTGTCATTATTATCTATAGTAGCGCCGCCTAAAAATTCTATGCTGCCGGTTGCAGCATTTACATATGCACCATGAGATCCGCTGCCTTCAACAGAAATATTCAAACCGTCGCCTGCTTCAATAACACCTCTTTGTGCCAGCAAGCCATGTGAAGCATCGCCTTCAGTTGTAATACCAACATTATCATCTAAAGATAAAACCGAACCTGTCATGTTTGCAAATACACCATGGGAGCCACCACCAGCTGTAGCAATAGTAGAACCGGCGCCAATTTCAACAGCACCGTTTGCGACACTTCCTTTTGCCGAAGTATCAGCATAAGCAGCAACACCATGAGAACCATCACCCAGCGTAGTCATCTCCGCGCCTTCTTCAATAACGATCTTGCCATTATTGGAAGCCATCATTACGGTATGAGAACCATCACCTGCCGTAGACAAAACCGCGCCTTTACCAATATTGATTTTAGACCCGCCTGTCGGATTAGTTGTAGACCTGCCCTGTGCCGCATAAACCGCATGCGAACTTTCACCCAGTGTTCCGGCCGTTAACCCATCACCAATATTTATTGTAGCATGGAAATTTGCACGCACAGCATGGGCTCCGTCAGAAGTATCACCATTGGAATACTTCAATTCCCCATTATACAAAGTATTGATCGTAGCATTATCCCCAATGTTGAGGACTGTAGAACCGTTGATGTTCAAACCATCGGCACTGTTACCGCTGACAGTTATTGTCAAATCGTTACCAATATTAATCGTACCAGTAGCATTCTGCCAGTCAGAATTACCGCTCGGATTTGAACGGATTCCGTCACCAGCTTCACCTGTAGTAGTAATTGTCAAACGATTTCCCGCCGAAGTAACTGTTGCTGAATTGGTAACATTCGTATAAATACCAAAAGCATGTCCTACTAAACTCGGATACGCATTAGCAGAAGCTTCAATCGTAACATCATCACCGACAGATTCTCCACCATACATCGAACCTCTAGCTGCCTCTGCAACACCGAATAAAGGCATTGAACTTATAGCTAAAGCTATAGCCAAATGCAAAGTCTTCTTATTTTTCATTGCAACCCTCTCCTTTATTGAGTTTTAAAATTTATAATTTTTATATATTAAAATCGCTCCCCAACGACTTTAAATATATTAAAAATCACTTTACTAAAATTTATTTATTTCTTTTTAAAGCATCTACCTTCTTTAAGTTTATAAAATTATATTCTAGCAATGTAATATTAATTGTTAAAAACTGATTTGTCAATATTTTTAGGAATATTTTTGCATTTCAGTTACATTTTATTCACATTATAATGATTTTCTCTTATTATTATTTTTTAACTTTTAGTTATTTCATCTGGTATTTATTTAATAATAATCAATCTTTTACAGATAATGCAACTATCGTTAACTACCCGCTTAACAAGCCGCATTTCCTTAAACAGCCAATTTAATTCACCATTTAAATCTTATTTTAAATAAAAAAAGCAGCCTATTTTACAGAACAAAATATTTGTCTTGTAAAATAAGCTGCCGAAGTATATTAATCTTTAAAATTATTAATTTTTATTCACTATTGTCCGTTTTTATATTTTTGTATAATTTTACATTTTTCTTTCTTTAATAGGCTCTATTCTTTATCGAATGATTATTTAGTATTATTTTTTATCCAGTTAATAACTATGTATTTTTATTATAACAAAGCATCTTCCCATAAAATGCTTAATCATTATAATTTCCCAGATATCTATCAACAGAAAAATAACTGCTGTTACTACAAATGCTCTCCCGTGTATTCATACAAACATCTACTATCCAAATATATATATATTTGGATTTCTAAAACACCAAATAAAAACCGCAGTTCATAAAAATGGACTGCGGTTTTATTTAGTATCTTTTTATTCCCACTCGCTCCTGTTAGATGTTTTATAAACAGATTTGCTTCTGGGATTTAGCTCAGAGTATTGGTATTCTTTTCATTATTCAGATAGTAGAGACTATCTGATTTTTTGTTGCCATGGTGTTGCCACATTATCGGTGTTAATCTACTATCCCTAATTCTCTTAGGAAGATCGGAGTACCACTCATATACTCGTCTCATTTCGTACTTCCTTTTTTAACGATATGTACTACAATCCGTGGACAATATCCTGATCCAACACTTGCTTCCGTTCTTTCCAATCTGGCATATAATTTGAAAGAAACATATAAAACTGCTTGCTATGATTTGGATATAAAAAATGGGTCAACTCATGCAAAAACCACATAGTCAATGTATGGTATACCAGCTTTAATTAAAAGTAGAAATTTAGCGTTATTATTCCACGATTTACGCTGCAGCTGCCCCACAAAGTTTTCATTTTACGGACTGAAACCTTTGGCATAGGAATACCGTATTTTTCAATAATAGGGTACCAATGTTCTGTTCGTTCCTGAAGGAGCGTCTTCGCCTGTTTTCTCCACCAATTTTCAAACTGTCTCTGAATTTTTGACTGGTCATTCGCATCCTGGCAACAAATATGAATGATCTTTCCTTCTGAATATACTTTTTCTTTTTCACATTCAGTAACAACGAAAAGCATATCTTCACCGAGAAACTTTATTGAAAATCCATCTCTAATTTCATCAGTCGCTGCATATCCAACAGTTTTCCGAAAAGCATCTAGTTTTGATTCAATCCAGGTACCCTTATCCACTAAAAACTCTTCAGCCCACGTGGTCGGAACTGTTTTCGGCATAGACAATACAATTTCCTGAGATGGGTAAACCTTTAAACGGCAAGTCTTCATAGATTTTCGATCCAACTTGACACTGACTATCTTTTTAGATGATGGTAATGTAATACTAACCGTTTCCATGCTTAATAGCCCTTCTTAGCCACCATCATAATTTCATCAATGATGATATCAATAGTGTCTAAGCTCCATTCCAGCTTATGGTCTTCCATATAATCAAAGAGAAGATCATCAAGTGCCTTTTTAATGTCTCTGTGTACAATGACATTATCCCGCCAGTCACGTTTTGTGTGTTTCACAATAACGGCTTTGATATCCAATGCCAGTTGCCCTAATTCCTCCGAAATTTCTACATCTGTTGCTCCAGTTGATTTTTTAATACCAGCACAAACTGCACCATAGAAAGACTTTGCATCGCTATCATCCACAATGTTTTCAGGATATTTGACAGAATTTCGACCTGCGCGGTAGTCTTCTGCCATCTTCTCCATTGAAGACAGATACTTTTCACTATCACGCTCTTCCATATAGTCAGCAATTGTCTTTTTTGATGCGCTCCATGAAGGTCATATAACGAATCGGATCCACATACCGCTGACTTTCCAAGACCTCAACCTGTCGTGTCTGGATTGCTTCAGCCTTGGCCTCGTTAGAACCCAGTCGTGACAATTGTTCCTCCATTTTCTCCTTATTGGTGATGTCCAGAGGTTCAATCAAAATCTTGGCATCTTCCGCATTCACATAGGTATTCAGAAGCTGACGAATGCCATCTTCATACCGTGAGAAGTCTACACGATCATTAAAGCGCAGAGCTACACTATCTTTTAACTTCTTGAAGAACAGATAGTCCTTGCGATAGGCCTCTGCCTGATCAAATCCAACGGCTTCAAACAGTTCATAGCTGGAGTACATAAAGTCCACCATTTTTGCAAATGCAGATAGTTTTTCGTAAAAGTCTTTACGCACATCATACTCTCTCAGACGCTCCTGCCAGATATTGGCGCTTGATTCATTGGGATCAATTCCCTTAAAAATCTTCCAGAGCTGCTGATGAATTTGAGCAAGTTTGTTCTTTTCTTCCGCAACAGCAGAGATAGCAGCATGGATTTCAACCTTATTGAATAGGTTCATACCGGACTGTTCATCACTATACAGATCCAGGGCAGAATTCAACTTTTTGAAAATTCCTATATAGTCCACGACCAGACCGAAATCCTTATCCGTGTACACTCTGTTCACACGGGCTATTGCCTGTAAAAGGGTATGATCCTTCAGTTTTTTATCCACATACAGGACTGCTGCAATAGGGGCATCAAAGCCGGTGAGCAGCTTATCTTTCACGATCAGAAGGTCAATATCTCCTTCCGGATCAATAAACTGTCCTGTTACGGAGTCTTCGTATGCATCGTAGTTATTTTTGAAAAGCGGATCAATCTCTTTGCGAAAGAACTCTCCAATAATTTTTTCAGTCTGAGGCGTATTGCTCTCGTCATTGCCTTCTCTGCTGGTATTAGGTGTAATCACAACCGCCGGAGTAATGCCGCCAAGATCCCGCAGCTTGTAAAAGAGCTGCACTGCTTCAGCACGGGAAGAACAGGTCAACATCGCTTTAAATCCTTTAGGTTTCACAAAACCAATAAAGTGCTCATGCAAGTCAAAAGCGATCATATTCAGACGAGCTTCTGTCTGAGCCAGTGCCACAAAACGGCTGTACTTGACTTCTAAATCCTTTTTAGCCTCTTCATTCAGCCCTACGGTGATGTACTTTAAGTGTGTATTGATTTGTTCACTGGTGACCGTCTGAGGGATCACACGGCCTTCATAGATAATAGGTACCGTTACCTTGTCATCAATGGCATCCTGAAGTGTGTATTTGTCGATCAGGGGGCCAAATTTGGCGTAGGTATCTTTGGCTGACATAACATCCCGCTTATCACCCTTGGGCTTCTTCTGCATCAGAGGAGTGCCCGTAAAGGCAATCTTGACAGCGTTGGGAAGCACCCGGTTCATGTAGATGTTCAACTTACCATACTGAGTTCGGTGGCCTTCGTCGATGAAAAAAAACAAAGATATTTTCACTGTCGTTGCAGTATTCCTGCTTTACGGCAGCCTCAAATTTGTTGACCAGAGCTGTGATGACGGTGTTTCCATCTTCCTTCAGCAACTCGATCAGACCCTTGCCTGTTTTTGCACGGTGAGGTCTCATCTGTGTATGAATAAAGTTGTCCCTGAATCTGCTTATCCAGGTTGATACGGTCAGTTACCATCACAAAACGGGGCCGCTTGATACTGCTGCCAGGCTTCATGCTCTCCCGGATAATCATCTTGGTCAGCATGATCATAGTGATGGTTTTACCACTGCCTTGGGTATGCCACACAACACCATTTCGAGTATTAGCACCGTCCTGAAACAGAATTCGCTTCATGCACTTTTTAACTGCAAAATACTGCTTGTAGCGGCAGATCTTCTTCACATTGTTATCGTAGATGATAAAATTACGAATCAAATCCAGCAGCCGATCCGGGTGCAATAGAGAAACCAGAGCCCGATCCTGTTCCTTGATTTGACCATCCGGAGAACACTTACGGCACCAATCGTTCAGCCACTCCTTATCATCCTCATGCCAAGACACAAAGTATTTTTGCAGGTGTACCGCAAGTACCATACAGAACTTTGTCCGGATTCATAGCCAGCACCAGCTGGGTGTAACGGAAGAGGTGCGGGATGTATTCTTCGCCCCAGTTGCGGATATTTTGGTTGACACCTTCCATCACATCCACACGGGATTTCTTACATTCAATGACCACCAGAGGGATACCGTTGACCAGTACCACAATATCTGGACGGGCGAATTTACCGTTAGCACGTTCTACTTCGAACTCATCTGTCACTTGGAATGTATTATTTTCCGGGTGTTTAAAGTCGATAAAACTCAGATCAAAGGACTGACGAGTTCCGTCAGGCAGATCCTCTTCCATGCTCTTGCCGGCACAGAGAAGTTCATAGATCGCCTTGTTTTCAGCATACAGTCCGGCAGCACTGAACTGGTCCACGGTCTGCATGGCTTTGGCAATGGAGCCTCCGGAAAAGTATCGTTCTTCTGTGCCAAACTGATACGTCTGGTGGCTCAGAAAAGACTGCAGTTCTTCCGTAAACAGCACAGCCCGACGAGAGCCACGTTTTTTCTCCGCTTCACTGCGGGGGACGATCGTATATCCCAGCTTTTCAATGACTTTCAAAGCACGATCCTGGGATTCCGGTCGTTCATTAAAAATGGTATGGTTTGGCATAATACTAACCCCTAACTATTCACAGACTTTAAGCTACCTCGATTTCAAAACCATTAGAGAATTCATTCCACTCTGAAACAATCGACTCATGATTTTTCTCAATCCATTTTTGTGCCATTTTCTTTTGTGCAGGAGAAATTTTCCCACTGCATGCCAAGATATCTCCATTATCGATAGCAATGGACATATTTGCATCTGCAGTCGAAACATGAAGATGAGGACGATTATGGCCTTGCTCGTTCGAATATACTTCAAAGCGAATTCCATTTATTCGACCAACTTGTACAAAATCGCATATGTTTTTGAGAATAAATTCCCACTCTAAAAGAGATTTCCTTTCTTCTTCGGTCATAATTTCACCCTCACAATTCCTGTAAGAAGTAGCTGCATAAGTGCTTTTCTACGTTCTTCAAATTCTTTCAATTCCTCTCGGATTTTGTCAATCACAATATCCTGCGAGTGAATAATTTTTACAATTGCTTGTTGTTCCTCTTTTTGTGGATAAGCAATCTTCAGCTTCTTGATAATTGCTCCAGATAAGTTTCCTTGTCCACCTTGAAGAAAGGTTGCAACAATCCAATCTTTCATACTTGCCAATATATAGTTTAGAAAGCGAACATCAACAGTATCACTTTATGCAAAGAATTGCTTGATTGATTGCACCATTCATCTTTGAAACAAAAACACTCTCCGCTATTCGCTCCATAAAGGGCATATAGTAAATCGCCTTTCTCTACCATTTTTGCCGCTGAATTAACAAATCCTTGGTCTGAAAGATACAGTTCGGTTGTGCTGCTACTGATCTCTCCTGACCGGATAAACGGAATTCCAGTGTCCGAGTAATAACTGGAGTTTGAAGAAGTAGGAGTGCCTCCAGAAAAAAGATGATGTAACAGAGCCAATTGTTGATGTTTTCCAGTCTCCACCATATCCTGGTACACGATAGTTTTCTGGATGGTGAAGAAGCTGATTCATTAACCACTTCTTACGAACAATTTCTGCCTCCAGTCGTTCTTGCTTCAGAGCGATCACCTTATCACACTGTGCAAGAATCTCAGCAATCTTTTTCTGCTCTGCAATCGGAGGTACCGGAACTATGCAGCTATAAAAATCTTTTCCTGTCAGATTCAATAAGCCGTCATCCCGGACACCACGATTGATTTTAGAATATAGTTGCTTATTCAAGAACCCACTCAAAAAAGAGCTGTTCATAATAATCGGCATTCTGGCCTTCAATCCGAAAGCTCTCAAAATACATTTGGGACAGCTGCGGTCTCTCGATCATTCAGGCGATAAATGCAGCCCTGCGGTGATGTTCTTGAGTTTCCTTTATTGTAAGAAAAATCGCCCTGATGCAGCACAATGTACTTTTCGTACTGTTTTCCTGACAGCTCTTTTCCAAATTTCTCCGCTTGATTGACAAAGCCGATTCCGGCTGAAATGCTAACTGTTTCATATTTATCCTGTCCGGCCCGTTCTGTCAGCTCAGTTGCAACCTCGCTTAATCGTTTCACTTGCCAATCTATAGGCAAAATTCCTGCCTCAGTGGCACGGTACCCCTCAGGGATTTTTTCTGTTTTTACCATTGTCAGGCCTCCACTTCACATAAAAAGGCATATCAAAGGCCCAATTCTTTCAAATATGCGTCCATCTTCTTCTCAGCATCCGCAATTTCTGCTTTCAGCCGGGCAATATTGGACTGAACCTGCTGAAGATCAATCGGTGCTTCTTCTTCAAAGGTATCCACATAGCGAGGAATATTCAGATTGTACTCATTCTCTTTGATTTCATCCAAAGTTGCCACATGAGCAAACTTTTCTTGCTCCGTTCGATCCTGATATGCCTGAACAATTGCATCAATGTGTCTCTGTCCCAACTCATTCTGATTGCTTGCCTTAATATAGCGAGGATTACCATCTTCATCCTTTTTACTGGCATCGATAAAGAGCACATCTGTGTTGGGGCGATTCTTCTTAAACACCAGAATACAAGCCGGAATAGGTGTACCATAGAAGAGGTTTTCAGGCAGACCAATCACAGCATCGAGAAGATTTTCCTCAATGACTTTTTGGCGGATACGACCTTCTGCAGCACCACGGAACAGAACACCATGAGGCGCAACAGCGGCAATTCTGCCATTGACGGAGAGGCTGTTGATCATGTGCAGCAGGAATGCCCAGTCACCCTTACTTGCAGGAGGAACACCCCAGTCGAAACGATGGAACTTATCCAGAGTGGCTTCCATCTTAAACTCTTTTTTGCCCTTGCCACTGGACTCACCGCCGGGATTGAAACCGGATGCCCACTTATCCTTCGAGAAAGGCATATTTGCGACAATGGCATCAAAGAGAAGCAGATTACCGTCGGCATCCAGGAACACCGGGTTTGCCAGAGTATCACCCCAGCCAATCTTTGCATCCCTGATTTCATGGATATACATATTCATCTTGGCCATTGCCACGGAAGAACCGTTGACTTCCTGACCATAGATGGAAACTTCCTTGCTGTTCTGCTTTTTCGCAGCCTTGATCAGCAGGGAACCAGATCCGCAGGTAGGATCATACACACGCTCACCGGGCTGGACATTCACAATGCGAGCCATTATTTCGGAGACAGCTGCCGGGGTATAGAAGGAACCAGCCTTCTTACCTGCCATGCTAGCGAACTGGCCAATCATATACTCATAAGCGTCACCAATAACATCGGCAGGGACTTGACCGGGCTTCACCTCGATATCCGAGGGACGAAAAGGCTCAGCGGCTCAAAGTCCTCCAGTAGATCCCGAAGGATTGCTTTTTTGTGTTCCAGTGTACCCAGTGCATTTTCACTATTGTAGTCCACAGTGTTCAGAACACCAGCCAGCTGCTGGTTGTTATCTGCCTCGATTTTACGCATAGCGGCATTAATCAGCTGGCCAATCTTGTCAGAATATCTCTGGTCATAGAGAGACTTGAAGGAGCACTCTTCCGCAATGGTAAAGGGCAAATATCGTTTCTGACGCTCCAGACGGATGCCGGAATACTCCTTTTTCAATTCATCCAGTGCATCTTCATAAGAATCGCTCAGATACTTGACGAACATAATTGGCAGTACATAGTCCTTATAGTTAGCTGCATCAATGGTATCCCGCAGAGTATCTGCGCCACGCATCAATGCATTTTCAATATCCTTCTTGGTCGTCATTTGTTGGTTCCTCCAATCATCTTTTCAATAAGATGTTCTGTTACTATACGTTCATTTTCAATCAGCTCACGACGATACATACATTCTCGTTTTCTGCTTAACAGATCAATCTGCACCGCTTGCTGTTGAATATGCAAGGGCTGTAAGGGAATTTCCAAATCCAAGACCGTTTTGATTTTTACAGTCTTCTGGGCTGTCCCGCTTTCTAGGCTGAGAATTCGTTCCTCCACACTTTTTTGTGCCAGACACAGTCGGAGATACTCAGGCATGATCCCTGCACAGCCTTTTACTCGCAGTATCGCAAATTGAGAAGGAACGAGAATATTTTCATAGCCAGGCTCAATATATGCCGGGTACATTGGAGAGACCAGCCGAATTACAACATCTCCTACCTTTGTAAATAAGGCGTTCTCCAGACTCTCACAGGCATGAAAAATCTCCAGCTCTGATCTATTAATATTTCCATTTTCATCGAATGCTCTAAGCGTAAGACGGCTGTACTCAAAAGCGCTTTCCTTCTGATTTTTAGCCTCTTTTCGGCTTAAAACTATTCCGCCTTGCACATCTGCAAGATCTGAAATTTTAGCGATCATCTTTTCGCCTCCAAAGAAAAGCGACCCGCCCACAAATGGGCGGGCCACCTTATCATGTTATCTGGTGTGGCTTTCAGGGCAACAGTGCTCACAACCGTCTACGCAGTTGTAGTACTTGCGTGCTTCCTGAACAGCCGCCTGAGAGGTATAAAACTCGCCCAGGTAGATTCTGTTCGCTGCGTCAGGCAGCCATGCGCAATCTGCACGATGTACCTCATGCTCGCCAGTCCACTGCTCATTCTTATTAACATAGAACTTCATTGGCTTGTTCTCCTTTCATTGAAAGTACAAGCCCACATTGACATTCCTGAGAATATCTGATATCATAATGGTGCATAACTATGATATTTGCGTGGGAAGCTCTCAGAACAGTTGCCGCTGTATCTGGGAGCTTTTCTCTTGTCTGAAGATATAGTACCATACGGCTTGCAAGTTGTCAAGTTTTTTAAAAAAATATTTGTAATATTTAAATATGACATTTTTTCTCTTTGCATCTTAACCTAGAATTTTATACTCTATTACTGCTTTCAAATAGACTTTTATCTCACCATTCAAAACCAAATCGACGTACTCCAACGTAGCATTGTAGATCAGCCAGTCCAGCTCCGACCGCTGGTACATGCTGTTTGCAACCTCGTTCTCTACAGCGGTACAGTCGATGGAGAGCAGCATCCCGTCCTCCAGAGACAGCTCCACGCAAGCGGTATCCAGGTTAAACGCACAGGACAAAATCTTTCTCATACTCGTTTCCTCCCAATACTTAAAATTCGATTGATTTTTCGCAGCGGTACAAGGGCCGTTTCGGTTGTTTTGGAATGAGGCAAGCAATGCGTGTGGATAGCCACACACAAATCCGGCAAGCAATGCGAGTGTTAATACACACTCACATTTCCTGCCGTCTGCTTGTTGAGGGCAGCGCCCCCAAGCCCCTTTTGAACACAGAATTTCATTCTGTGGCTGCGCGTTCTGCGAACGCTTTGAAAGGGTACGCCGAAGCGCCGTCCCCTTTAAGATGCCATGGAACAAATCGTCCCACCCTTACGCCTGATGGCTACCGCGAAACACAGTAGCCCTCGCTAGATGCGTGGGCAAAATGTTTTCCCATCGTTCGCTTTTACTCCGTACCCCGTGCCTTGTTTTGAGGCATAGGCTGTCGTGAATCGCGACATCTTCCGGAGCCTTTAGGGTGCCCTAAAAAGAGGAACCCTCTTGAACAATGGGGTGGCGAAACACCACCTCATATTTTCTTTTCCGCAACGGTGGCGACGGTCGCAACGGTGCTGGGAGTACCCCTCAAAACACCGTCGCGACCGTCGCAAGCGTCGCGCTTTACTTAATTACTTCAACCATAGGTGCTTCTACCATATAAGTCAGCCTGATACGCCGTCCGGCATGCTTGGTTTTGTTTTCGTACTTCACCTGATGTTCTTCCAGCAGGCGGCTGGCATTCACATTCAAATGCTTGGTAAGGCGGTTCACTGCCATATTCAACTGGAGGGCTTCGGCAAGCTCTGTAGGGCTGCCTTCCCATTCGCGGTTCTCGTCAGATACGATTTTCGCTACCGCTTCCAGCACCGGGTCTGGTGGCTGCTTCCAAAGCTCATTCTCCGCATGGTCAAGGAGCCATACTAAATGCTCCTGGTCTTTGCTTAGATACAGCCGCTGATCCGGCTGATCCCGTCCGCTGATTTCCAGTGTAGCCTTTCCGTCAGTTCGCTTTTCTTTCTGCATGATGAGTGCCCCATCTGCACAGCCCGACAGTCCAGTGGTGCCGGAAATCTTCTCAAAGCTATCTCCCGCAGGCTGCTTTCTAGTGTGGTGGACAATCAGGATGCAAACTCCATGCCGGTCTGCAAATTGTTTCAGTTTTCCAATCACCTCATAGTCGCTGGAATAACTGTAGTTATCGCTCACCATCTCCCGGACTTTTTGGAGGGTATCCACGATAATCAATTTGGTGTCACTGTGTTCCCGAACAAACTTTTCGAGCTGTTCATCCAGACCGCTGCCAATCATTTTGGCACTGGTAGCAAAGTGGAGGGAGCTTGTCCCCTCAACACCAAACATACGGAACATCCGGCGCTGCAAACGGCTTTCGTCATCTTCCAGAGCAAGATAGAGGACTGTTCCCTGATGAACCTTGTAGCCCCACAAATCCTGCCCGGTGCTGACATGGTGGGCAATCTGCGCCACTAGAAAGGATTTACCGATTTTTGGAGCTCCGGCAAGGATATATGCTCCAGTATAGAGCAGGTTTTCAATCACCACAGACTTTACCTCAAACACATTGTCCATCAGCTCGTCCAGGGTTACAGTGTGCAGGTAAGCCGGGTCGCTCATGCGCTGTATCCTGCGGTACATTTCTTCCAGCCTTTCCTGAGGATTTACAACTTCATCGTTGATTTCTCCCTTGGAAGTGGTTATACTAATGTCAGAGTTTTTAGAGACTGACTGCCCATCATCTGCGCCAACAGATGAAGCATGGGTGGTCATTTTCTTTTTTTCATCGATCATAGGCAATATCCTCCTGCATTCCTTTCATAATGGTTGTGATCATCTGAATGGTGTCCAACAGTTCCTCATTTACGCCTTGCCCGGCTTCAATCCGGCGCAGCTCGTCCAACACAGCAGTCAGCTGATCTCGCAGTGCCTTATAGACTCTTGGATTTCCCTGAACCACCACATCCCGGCAGAGCAGCCGACAGATGATATAATCCTGCTTGGTCAGTCCGGTGAGCTTAACCGCCGTTTTAATCTGGGCATCCTCCTCCGGGGAGACCCGAAAGGCCACTGTCTTGTTCCTCCAACGATTGTGCTTGTCCAAATTCTTTGCTGACATTTTTAATTGCCCCTTTCCATATTCAATTTATCTGCCATTTCCGTTTGTTTGGACGGAAACAGGTGTGCATAATTGTAAGTGATGTCGATGCTCTCATGTCCTACCCGATCTGCGATAGCTGTGGCGGAAAACCCCATGTCGATGAGAAGCGAAACTGCGCTGTGACGAATATCGTGGATTCGGATACGCGGGACTCCGGCCTCTTTGGAACCTCTATCCATCTCCCGATGGAGATAACTCTTGGTGACGGTGAACATTCGGTCATCTGCTCCAATTCCGTAGAGCATTTTGAGGTAATCCTGAATTTCCTCTGCCAGAAACTGCGGCATAGTGATGACACGATTGCTCTTTTCCGTCTTTGGAGTGGTAATCAAATCCTGCCCGTTTAGCCGCTGATAGGATTTGTTGATGGTAACGGTGTGCTTCTTCTCAAAGTCAAAGTCTGCCGGGGTCAAAGCCAGAAGTTCTCCCTCTCGGATACCGCACCAGTAAAGCATCTCAAAGGCATAGAAGGACAGCGGCTTGTCCATCATCACCTCGGCAAATTTCAAATACTGCTCCTTAGTCCAGAACATCATCTCTCGGTTTTTCTTTTTCCCCATGCTGCCTGCCTTTTTACAAGGGTTATCCCGGAGATTGTAATACCGTACTGCATGGTTAAAGATTGCACTGAGTTGATTGTGAACCGTCTTAAGGTACACAGGTGAATAAGGTTGCCCATTTTCATCCTTATGGTTCATCATCTCGTTCTGCCAGGTGATAATCTGCTGGGCGGTGATGTTACACATCTTCAGCTTGCCGAAGTAGGGGAGCAGCTTGGTGCGGATAATATGCTCCTTTGTGGCCCAAGTGTTTTCCTTGAGACGGGTCTTCATATCCGCTGTGTAAAGTTCCACAAAGCTTTTGAAGTTCATATCCAGATCAGCGCTGGTTTTATGAACCTGTTCACGCTCCCAGGCCTGCGCCTCTCGCTTAGTCTTAAAACCGCGCTTTTGGGTCTGCTTCCGCTCACCATTCCAATCGGTATAGCGATAAACTGCTCTCCAGGTGCCGGTTTTTTCTTCCTTGTAAACGGCCATTATGACTCCTCCTTTGCTGTTTTGGTATAGTAATACTTCTCCCTAAAGAATTCTCGATTGACACGGCCGGAGATGGTCAAATATCCTTTCTCCTGCAATTCTTCGTTAAGCTCATGGATTACCTTGTAGGCGTGGGATTTGGAGATGCCCAATTCCTGAGCAACTTCGTCTGCTCGCATAAAGCTCTGTTTCTGCATAAATAAAATACCTTCCTTTCCTTGTGGATTGTTTCTGCCTGCCAATTTTGTTTTTCATAAAGACCTCCTTACTCTCTACTGCCACTTTTTTCGGATTTTGCACCCAAGAATTTTGAAAAAAGTTTCTCCAGTTATTTGACTAAGCAAATATGCTTTACTTATTGTCATTATACTAAGCATAATAGCTTATGTCAATCGGCGTACGCAAAATAAATTAAATAAAATTGTTTAGTATCCTCTTGACTTTCCTAAGCATTTCTGCTACGCTTTTTATAAAGACAACCGACGATTGGAGTTGATGATATGGCGATTGGTGAACGAATTCACTTTTTCCGTCTCCTGCGGGGGATGACACAAAAATATCTCGGCATGTCACTGGGCTTCCCGGAGAAGTCTGCTGATGTGCGCCTTGCACAGTACGAAACAGGATCAAGAACCCCAAAGGCAGACCTGACCGCTGCCCTGGCCCAGGTACTGGATGTCTCGCCCCATGCGCTCTCTGTCCCGGACATAGACTCCTATGTGGGACTCATGCACACTCTGTTTACCCTGGAGGACAACTACGGGCTCAAGATCAGCGAGATGGATGGAGAAGTCTGCTTGAAGGTTGATGTGCGGAAGAGCAAGGACGCCGCCCGGCTGCACGAGATGCTCTGTTCCTGGCAGCAGGCCGCTGCCCTGTTGGAGGCGGGCGAAATCTCCAAAGAGGACTACGACAAGTGGCGCTACCACTATCCCGAGTTTGACAAGACCCAGCACTATGTGAAGATGCCACCCCAGGATCTCGTTTGACCCTCTCACTTGTAGGCCACGGGAGAGGGCGTTTGTTGCACAGAATAATAATAAAAAGAAAAAGAGAGCCAACTGACTAATCAAAATCAGTTAGCTCTCTTTTTATGAATAATGAAAAAATGTTGCCATTTTGTTGCCACAGAGGGCATCAAACCTTAGAAAACCCAGTCATTCCGGGCTTTTTTCGACCTCTGAAATTATTCCCACTCAATCGTTGCAGGCGGTTTAGATGTAATATCGTAAACAATGCGGTTAACGCCTTGCACTTCATTGACAATACGTCTGGAAATAATATCCAGAACACTGAAAGGAATATGCGCCCAATCAGAGGTCATACCATCACTGCTGGTTACAGCACGCAGTGCAACGGTATGCGAATATGTCCGTCCATCCCCCATAACGCCTACAGAACGGATATTGGGCAGACACGCAAAATACTGCCATATTTTGCGCTCTAAACCAGCTTTAGCAATTTCTTCTCGAAAGATAGCATCAGCTTCACGAGTTATTTCTAATTTCTCCTGAGTAACTTCCCCTAGCACACGGATAGCTAAACCAGGTCCAGGAAATGGCTGACGCCAGACTAAGGCAGAAGGTATTCCCAATTCTTCTCCGACAGCACGAACTTCGTCTTTAAACAGTTCGCGCAGCGGTTCAATCAAAGCCAACCGCATATCCTCCGGCAAGCCGCCAACATTATGGTGGCTTTTGATTGTCGCTGAAGTACTGGTACCGCTTTCGACAACATCAGGATAAATAGTTCCCTGCACCAGAAAATCTACCTTGCCCAGTTTATTAGATTCTTCTTCAAAAACACGAATAAATTCTTCACCGATAATCTTGCGCTTCGTTTCAGGATCAGACACACCTGCCAACCGGCCAAGAAAGCGCTCCGCTGCATTGACGCGGATCAGATTCATATCAAATTGTTCTTTAAAAACCGTTTCGACCTGATCGCCTTCATCTTTACGCAGCAGGCCGTGATCTACAAAAACACAGGTCAGCTGCTTACCCACTGCTTTATGTACTAATACTGCCGCAACGGAAGAATCAACCCCGCCGGACAATGCACAGAGAACTTTTTTATCGCCAACGGCCTCTTTAATCTCGGCAATTTTACGCTGTGCAAAACTGCTCATAGTCCAGTCACCTTTAACTCCGCAGACGTCAAACAGGAAATTAGAAATCATCTTACGTCCAAATGGTGTATGCTCCACTTCAGGATGGAACTGCACTCCATATAATTTACGCAAATCATTAGCCATTCCGGCTACAGGGCATTCACTTGTATCAGCAGTTACTACAAATCCCTCCGGGACCTCTGACACATAATCAGTGTGGCTCATCCAGGAAATATTGTGCTCTTCGATATCCTTAAAAAGAATATTATTTTTATTGAGTTTTACAGCCGTTTTCCCGTACTCACGCACATCAGCGCTTTCAACTCTGCCTCCTAGCGTCTGAGTCATCAGCTGATGTCCATAGCAAATACCAAGTACAGGTACGCCTAGTTCAAATACGCCAGGATCGATCTTAGGAGTATCATCACCATAAACACTATTAGGCCCGCCTGTAAAGATGATCCCTTTAGGGTTTTTAGCTTTGATTTGTTCTAAAGTGTAGGTATAGGGAACTATTTCACAGTAAAAGCCGCATTCCCTTACACGCCTGGCGATCAATTGGTTATACTGACCGCCGAAATCGATAACTAAGATCATTTCATGGTTACCTGTTTGCATATTGCTGTAAGCCTCCTCAAAATAATTTAACTAATAATGTATAATATAATATCATACAATAATCACGCTGAAATTGCAATGCAAAAGGCCCCGTACAATAAGTACGGGGCCTTGGACTTTCAATGTACAGATGTAAATTTATTACATCATACCCGGCATTCCGCCACCCATCGGCATACCACCCATAGGAGCAGCGCCTTCTTTTGCAGGCTTATCAGCAACAACAGATTCAGTAGTCAAAACCATAGCTGCGATGCTGGCTGCATTTTGCAGAGCACTGCGGGTAACCTTAGTAGGATCAACGATACCAGCTTCGATCATATCAACGTATTCCTCGGTCAAAGCGTTAAAACCAAAACCTCTGCGGGAACGTTTAATCGTATCAACGATAACTGCGCCTTCCAATCCGGCATTATAAGCTATTTGACGTACCGGTTCTTCAATAGCGCGTTTAACGATTTCTACGCCGGTTTTTTCGTCGCCTGTTACTTTGATTTTGCTTAAAGCAGTTTGCACCTGCAGCAGAGCAGTACCGCCGCCTGCAACAATACCCTCAGCAACTGCTGCACGAGTAGCGTTCAAAGCATCTTCAATACGCAGTTTTTTATCTTTAAGCTCAACTTCAGTAGCAGCACCAACTTTAATAACAGCTACGCCGCCTGCAAGTTTAGCCAAACGCTCTTGTAATTTTTCTTTGTCAAATTCAGAAGTAGTTTCAGGGATCTGAGCACGGATTTGAGCAACGCGTGCTGCAATTTCTTCTTTGTTACCGCCGCCATCAACGATAGTAGTCAATTCCTTGGTTACGCGGACCTGGCTGGCGCTACCCAAATCTTCCATGCTGGCGCTGTCAAGCTTACGTCCAACTTCTTCGCTGATAACTGTTGCTCCGGTAAGAATAGCAATATCCTGCAGCATAGCTTTACGGCGATCACCGAAACCAGGAGCTTTAACAGCTACAGCCTTGAAGGTACCGCGAAGTTTATTCACAACCAAAGTTGCCAAAGCTTCGCCTTCAATATCTTCAGCGATAATAAGTAATTCCCGGCCGCCTTGGACGACTTTTTCAAGTACAGGCATAATATCCTGAATCATAGTAATTTTACGGTCTGTGATGAGTACGAGCGGGTTGTTAAGAACTGCTTCCATTTTATCAGGATCTGTTGCCATATAAGGAGAAATATAACCGCGGTCAAATTGCATACCTTCAACAGTCTCCAGACAGGTTTCCATAGTTTTGGATTCTTCAACAGTAATAACACCGTCGTCGCCGACCTTTTCCATAGCGTCAGCAATCAGACCGCCGATTTCTTCATCAGCTGCAGAAATAGATGCAACCTGAGCTTTAGCTTCTTTAGTCTCAACCTTTTTAGAAACAGCCTGCAGTTCTTCTACCAAAACGTCAACAGCTTTTTGAATACCTTTTTTCAGCACCATTGGATTAGCGCCGGCAGCAACATTGCGCATGCCCTCACGAACCATAGCCTGTGCCAAAACAGTAGCAGTGGTAGTACCGTCACCGGCAACATCGTTAGTTTTTGTAGCAACTTCTTTTACAAGCTGCGCACCCATATTTTCAAAAGGATCTTCAAGTTCAATATCACGGGCAATAGTTACGCCATCGTTAGTAATAGTTGGCGCGCCAAATTTCTTTTCGAGCACTACATTACGTCCTTTAGGACCAAGGGTTACCTTTACTGCATCTGCTAATGCATTGACACCGCGTTCTAAACTACGGCGAGCTTCTTCGTTAAATTTTATTTCCTTTGCCATTTCAAATACACTCCTTTATATTTCACTTTTTTAGTAAAAAATCATTACTTAGAGAACAGCAAGCACATCGCGTTCGCTGAGGATCAAATAATCTTTACCGTCATATTTAAATTCAGTTCCGGAATATTTTGCAAATACAACCTCATCGCCAGCTTTAACTTCAGGAGCGACACGAGTACCGTTATCCAGCACTTTACCTGCGCCTACGGCAACGACCTTACCAGTTTGCGGTTTCTCTTTAGAAGCCGTATCCGGCAAATAAATACCGCTGGAAGTTTTTTCCTCTTTTACTGTAAGTTCTACAACGATGTGATCTGCTAATGGTTTCAACATTTTCAAGTCCCCTTTCAGATGCCTATATAAATTTTTTATTTTTCTTTTGTTAGCACTCATTATTGTCGAGTGCTAATTACATTTATTATTATATCCGTTTCCTAAAAAAATGCAAGACAATTCCTGTAAAATTTTTTGACAAAAAAGTGAAAAATTAACGCAGCCTCTCAATTCCTCCTGCGTGAATTTTTTATATTTATTTATTTTTTAATGCTGATGCAATTACCGCTTCAGCCAACTCCTTAATGGAAATACGCCTGTTCATACTGTACTGCTGCATTTTTCGATATGCTTCCTGTTCCGTAAATCCATGTGCTGACATTAAAATTCCTTTAGCCCGATCAAGCAGTTTTCTTGTTTCCAAACTTTCTTTTAATAATCCCAGCTCCGCCCCCAGGGCTTTGATTTCTTCAAAACGAGAAATTGCTATCTCCATTGCCGGAAATAACTGTTCTTCACGAACCGGCTTCACTAAATATCCCAATACACCCGAACTTTTTGCCTGCGATACAATCTCCTGTTGACTGTAGGCTGTCAGCAAAAGTACTGGAGCCAGATGCTCGTCGGTAATGATTTTAGAAGCTGTAAGCCCATCCATTTGCGGCATTTTCACATCCATGATCACAAGGTCAGGCTGCAGAGCTCTCGTCATGGCAACTGCATCTTCACCGTTATTGGCTTCACCTGCAACTTCATGTCCTCCCTCTGTCAGCATTTCTCTGATATCAAGACGAATAAGCGCCTCATCATCAGCTAAAACAACTTTCAAAGTATTTTTCATTCTGACCCCTCCAACTCTGACGGTATGGTAACTACAGCACAAGTCCCCTGTTTCAGGGCTTCTATTGTAAAAGTACCGCGAAGATCTGCTTCCACCATAGTTTTTATTATTTTCAGGCCTAAACTGGTTTGCTCATCTAAAACAAAACCCGGCGGCAAACCATTACCGTCATCACAGATTTTTAAGCAATAACTTCCAGGGATTTTATAAAACTCAACATCAAGCCGGCCGCTGCTGCGGCCTGCAAAAGCATGGTCCAGTGAATTTTGCAAAAGCTCGTTCAGAACCAAAGCAATGCTTGTTGCTTTATCGGAAGGCAGCAAAACATTATCCGCTTTAAAGCTTGTCTGCAATTTAAGATTAGGGTCTGCCATACTGGCAATAATGGCTTCATAAATTCCCTGCGCTGCCACAGCTACATCAATTTTACCGCTATCCTGCTGTGAAAGAAATTCATGTACAACAGCGATACTGGTAACCCTGTTAATACAGTCACGCAATACCATTTTCGTTTCGTCTGTATGAGCCCTGCGTGCCTGCAGTCTCAACAGGCTGGCGATAGTCTGCAAATTGTTTTTAACGCGATGATGTATTTCCCGAATAACTACAGATTTGATAAGCAGCTCTGTATCTTTCTTTTTCAGCTCTGTTATATCCTGTAGAATAACAATAGCGGCCGCTGTATCAGGCCTGTTCGTAACAGGGATCACCCTCATTGCAAGCAGCAGCCCTTGCATGTCTATTTCCTTTCCTTCAGCGACACCCGTCTTCAGCACCATACCAACCAAAGGCCAGTTGATCTGCAAACTGTTTGTCCTTCGTCCAACTAAATTAGATAAGCCCTGCACTTTAAAAAGATGTCTGGCCGTCCTGTTCGCGGCTATAATGACCTTGTCCTTATCAACGATCATCAACCCGTCGCCAGGCAGCAATCTGCCGTAATAATTACTGCTCAAAATCTGTCGGCCGGTATTTTTTAAAAACTCCACTGCCGTCATAATGAAAAGTTCTTCCGGTTCATTGGTATCAAAAGCAACTACGGCAAAACATTTTCCTTTACTATCTTGAATAGGATAAACACGCAAATCGACGAAAAGCCCCAGCGACAGCTCACGTTTCCCTGACAAAGGCACACCTCTCTGCAGTGCCCGCTGCACTAAAGGCTCCTCATTACCGCGCAGTTCGCGACCTGTTTTATCAGGCAGTTCACCCAAAAATTGCGTTCTTGGCAGTTCCTGATGATAAATATACAGAAATTTGGGGTTATCATCCCAAACATACATCGTTATGCATGCATGAGCAACATCGGCAGCAAAAGCTGAGCCGACTTTCATAGAGGATAAAATATTTTTTTGTTCTACAGTCAAATTCTTGGGCATATCATTCATTCCCCTGTTTCTTATTACCTTGTTTATCCCCATCAATCCACAGTTTTTTCCACATTATCCACAGACTTATGCACAGCAAGAACTGTTTTTTAGCTATATTTCAGCATTTTATCCACAAAATCCACAAGTTCTTTTACTTCAGTGGACACTGTTCAACCTAATTTTAACGATGGAACAGCGTTCAAATCCAGAGGACTATATTCACCGTTCTGATACATAAAATAACCACGGCAAGCTATCATTACAGCATTATCAGTGCATAAAATCGGAGTTGGATGTACCAAACTTGCTCCAATCCCGCCTACAGCATCAGCTAACGCTGTTTGTAAATGTTTATTAGCCGAAACACCACCGGCCAGAACTATTTTTTTCAAACCGGTTTCCTGCAGCGCATGCACACTTTTCTGCACCAGCACATCTACAATCGCTTCCTGAAATGAAGCGGCCACATCGGCTTTATTTACTTCACGGCCTGCCTGCTGTTCGTTATGCAGATAATTGATTACAGCTGACTTTAAGCCGCTGAAACTAAACTGATAATCTTCCTTCAAAAGTGCCCGCGGAAAATCGATCGCCTGCGGATTCCCCGCTGCCGCCAATTCTTCTATTTCCGGTCCTCCTGGATATTGCAGACCCATCACACGTGCAATTTTATCAAAAGCTTCACCTGCAGCATCGTCACGAGTTTGTCCCAGTAATTCAAAGCTGTTATAATCAGTTACCTTTAGCAGCGCCGTATGCCCGCCGCTTACTACTAAAGCCATAAAAGGAGGTTCCAGATCTTTATCATTCAAAAAATTGGCAAAAACATGTCCCTCCAAATGATTGACACCAATCAGCGGCTTGTCATTAGCCCAAGCCAGCGCTTTGGCAGCCGATACACCAACTAGAAGCGCCCCTACAAGCCCTGGTCCATAAGTTACTGCGACAGCGTCTATTTCTTCCAGCTTCACATTAGCCTGACGCAGTGCTTCGTCAATAACCGGCAAAATATTTTCAATATGTTTACGCGAAGCTATCTCCGGTACAACACCGCCAAATTTTCGATGGATAACAATCTGTGAGGAAATAATATTCGAAAGCACTTCACGTCCATTTTTGACTACGGCAGCCGCAGTTTCATCACAACTGCTTTCAATGCCCAAAATATACACGTCTTTAGACATCAGGCTTACCCTCCTTATATAACCACATGATTATTGCATTTTCATGATTATCTTCATAATAATTTGGTCTTATCCCCTCGCTGGCAAAACCGCAGGTCAAATAAACCTTTTGCGCTGCAATATTGCTCTCACGCACTTCCAAAGTCACCGCCACAGCGCCAAGTTCCCATGCCTTATTGATCAGGGCTGCTGTCAAGCTTGTTCCCAAGCCGTGTTCACGTTCTTCAGCAGCAACCGCGACTCTGGTTATCTGCGCTTCCCCTGCCACCAGCCAAAACCCGGCATAACCAAGAATACGCCCAGCATCTTCTAAAACAAGATATGTTGTTAAGCTGTTATTCAACTCATCCAGCCACATACTTGGGCTCCAAACATCAAAAAAAGACTTTTCATCTATGCTGCTGACAGCAGTCAAATCTGCCGCTGTCAAAGTCCTTATCATTATTCCTGCTGGCGTTTTTCCCATAATTCTTCAGCCTCTGATCTTCTAATGTAATAAGGTTCTAAACCAAAAATATCACCGGTATTATCAGGATCATACTCGGCTTCCGCCAAAAGCGCTACCGAGGCAGCCTGCGGCCAACATAAATGTGCTGGAGCCTTTCGGCACCACGAAGGCAAATCGGCAAGGTCAATTTTCTGGCATTCTCCCAATAATAAAGCAGGCATACCCAAAACAGCTATATTTTCCAAAAGCTTCTTGCGATCTACAACTTTGATCTCCTGATGCTCTATGAGTGTCCCCTGCTGCCATTCATAAATCGCCTGATAAAAATTGCCTTTTTGTGCGTCTAAAACAGGTGATAATACATAACCGTCTATCGGCAGATTATAGGCAAGCGCTTTCAGCGTATTGACCCCGCAGATAGGTTTATGCCAGCTATAAGCCATTGCTTCTGCCGATGCCAGGCCAATCCTCAAACCGGTAAAAGACCCCGGCCCCATACTGACTGCTAAAAGATCGATCTCATTTTTAGTGATCTTAGTCCGTGTTAAAAGCTGCTCAAGCTGCGGCATAAGCCCCTCAGAATGAGTCATGCCCATATTGATCCTATATTCTGCCAAAATTTGTCCATCACGACACAAACCCACGGCACAGACTTTAGTTGCCGTATCAATGGCTAAAGTCAGCATTTTTTTCCACTTCCTCACATAATTCCAGATACCTTTCACCATTAGGGAGCAATTGTATCAAACGGCCTTCCGGAACAATTTTTATGTAGATATCAAGACTTTCTTCAGGCATTTCCTCTAAAAAATTATCCGCCCATTCGATAAGAGTCAGCCCTTCACCGCCAACATATTCCCCATAGCCGATATTTTCCAATTCTTCAACAGTATTCAGCCTGTATAAATCAAAATGCCTGATCTCCATTTTACCATGATACACATTCATAATCGAAAACGTTGGACTGTTTATTTCACTGGCATCAACCCCCTGTGCCATAGCTATTTCACGACACAACAAAGTTTTACCGGCACCTAACTCCCCACAAAGACAAAAAACATCCCCGTTTTTAGCAAGCCTTCCCAAAAGTTTTCCTAACGCTTCCATCGTTTCAATATTACCACAAAAATACTCCATCAACAGCACTCCCATTTCAAAAAAGCAGTACCGACTTTTGCCGATACTGCTCCCGTTTATTTTTTCAATAAAGTAGTATTACGTTCCAAAGGATCTAAAATATCAGTATGTCCTTTCAAGGACGCAATTTTTTTACCATCAACTAAAATCTGTACTTTTTTTATCTCCGGAAACTCTGTCAGAGTGTTGACAATAGCAGTTGTCAGCATCAGCTCAGTATAGGATCCCTGCGGTACATTGGTTATTTCCTTGGAAAAATCAACATAAGCAGTCCCATCTTCTATCTTCATTGTTCTGATTTTTGTCCCTTTAGGAAACAGACTGACCATTTTCGCAGTATCCTGCGGACTGCTGTTTACCAAAATATCCAACGCAATCTCCGGAGCAGTCATCGCGCCGGCTTTGCGGGTTACCTTTTCCGGCAACAGATATTCCTCTCCGTTGACAGGTGCACGATACACCGTTACCGTAATTTCTTGATTCTTATTATTCTGCGTTTGTTTAGTTTCAGGCTGCGGGATAACCGTAGCAGTTTGATCATCACTGCAGCCTGCAACTAACACGCAGAGCATCAAAGTGCAGATTACTGCAAATTTCTTTAACATATTGGCCTCCCACATCATTTAAAATAGTCCTCGATACCATCAGCAATCGCCTTAGCCAGCTTACTTTGAAACCAGTTGCTGTTCAGCAGTTTTTCTTCTTTGGCATTAGTTATAAATGCCATTTCGATTAATGCCGACGGCATACTGCTGCGTTTATTGACGTAGAAGTTTGCCTGACGTATACCTAAATCATCCAAACCAAAATTATTAGTCATCCGTTTTTGAATGGCCGTAGCTACACGTGCATCATGACTTGTTTTCGGATAATAATAGGACGAGAAGCCGCCTACGTTTTTATTGACAGAAGCATTGATATGCAGACTGATAAAGAGATCAGCAGCACTGTTTTCAGCTACATCGACACGCGCCTGAAGCTCCTGCGCGTCTGTAGCATTTACGCCATAAACGTCAACATCTTTAACACGTGTCATTGTAACTTTAGCGCCTTTTTTCTTCAGCAGTTCTTCAACTTTCTGCGTTATTTTTAAAGTAATATCTTTTTCTTTAGTTCCTTTTGCCCCAACAGCTCCCGGATCACTGCCTCCATGTCCTGCGTCCAGCGTAATTCGTTTATCCTTCAGCCCGCCGCTGGTACGATAGGCAGTTTTACTAACAGCAGGCGTCGGTGTTTATCTGTAGTAGTTTTACCGCCTGCAGGTGTTGTTTTGGCAGGTTCAGATGCCTGACGTTTATTAGCCATAACATCAATAACGATTCTGTCCGGTCTTTTGGTAACAGGATCTTTTTTTAAGGTAAACCCCTTATAATCTTTACTGCCAATGGCCTTTTGCAGAGGCACCTTCAGTACGGTTTTACCTTCCGACGTATCTAAACGCATTTCATTGGCAATATCGCTCTTTATCTTATGAGCACGGCCAACTTTGCTATTTAAATCTGCATCCATAGTTATCAGCATCGTATTGCCGTCAAAAGTTATTTTATAACCTGTCGGTTTATCACAGTCCACCACAAAACGCAGCACATTGGTTTTATCAACTCCCCAACGAACATCTGTTATTTCTGAGGCAAAAGCCGTTAAACTAAACATCAAACAGCTTACAAGTGCAAAAACAAAAACTAATTTCTTCTGCAAACGGCATCTCCCTTTCTTTCATCTCTAATACTTAATTTTATCATTTAAGCGTAAGTATTGTAAACATACCCTAACTTTTATCTGCAAAATTTAAGTGAAATCTTTTATTCTCCCTGCTCAATAATTCTGCGGGCCTGTGGCAAGTACTGGCTGATTTCTCCTGCTGCCATACCAATAATCCCTTTACTGGCCAAATCGCCAGCCAGCCCGTGCATATATACACCAGCTAACGCCGCTTCCTGTACAGAAATCCCCTGCGCAGCCAACCCGGCAATAATTCCTGTGAGCACATCACCGCTGCCGCCTGTAGCCATAGCACTGTTGCCGGTAGTATTGATATAAACATTGCCGTCAGGACAGCCTATAACAGTAGGAGCGCCTTTCAAAACGAGGACAGCATCCCACTCAGCAGCATATTTGCCTGCCAATTCCAGGCGTCTTGCGTCAACTTCAGCCGCTTCCAAATCCAACAGCCTTCCCAACTCTCCCGGATGCGGCGTTAAAACTTTCGGAGCCCTCATGGTATTTAAAATACCAACATGTCCCTGCAATGCAGTCAACGCATCGGCATCGATAATCACCGGCACTTCCACCGACTGCAAAATTTCCCGAATAACTTCCACCGTACTTCCAGACGTACCAAGACCAGGACCTATAGCCAAAACATCAGCTCTGCCGGCTTTGTCCAGCACTGCACCAGTGGCTCCTCCACCTAAAGCTCCCGGCATCCGCTCGATCAAACCTTCGACCATAATTTCTGTCAGTTTCACCGCTAATACTTCACGACTGCAAAGCGGCGTCAGCAAACTTACCAGACCAGCACCTGCCTTAACAGCCGCTTCCGAGCATAACGCAGCCGCACCTGTAAAACCCGGTGATCCAGCGGTGATAACTACCCTTCCCGCTTCACCCTTATGGCAGTTTCCATTTCTCTGCGGCAGTAAATCACAAGCAATATTCTCAGTTAACAAAAACTTTTTACTATCCATACGTTCTAAAAGTATAGGCATACCAATATCGGCAACTATAATTTCTCCGCTTAATTCAGCTGCCGGATACAAAAACAAACCTGGTTTGGCAAGTGCCATAGTAACTGTAATATCTGCCTGCACGGCATTTTTATCTGCACTGCCTTTATCAGCACTGACACCGCTTGGTACATCAATGGACACAACCGGCACAGCAATACTGTTCATTAAACCACAGGCACGTTGCTGTACCCCATGTAAAACGCCATTAAACCCTGTTCCTAAAACAGCATCTATCACCAAATCAGCCTGGCGGCAACTAACTTCCGCTACATCCCAGCTGCCTCTGTCTTCCTTAAGTGCAAATAGTTCAATACCACACTTCCGGCAAATACGCAGCTGCGCAGCAGCATCTCCTGTAAGTTCCTGCCACGGTGATACAAGAAAAACCTTTACCCGCGCTCCCTGATTGGACAGCCACCGTGCAGCAGCAAAACCATCACCGCCATTATTGCCCTTACCTGTAAAAACAACAATATTTTTCCCAAAACAATCTTCTAAAAAATCCGCAGCTGTTTCCGCTACAGCTTTACCAGCATTTTCCATCAGCACCATTGTCGGCAAGCCGATCTGTTCTGCAGACTGCTGATCTAAACTCTGCATTTCCTTAGCAAAAACCAGTTTCATCCTTATCCCTCCAATACAACCTGGGCCATAGCAAGTTCTTTAGTATGGCTCAACGAAAGATATATTTCTTTGACACCGCGTTCTTCAGCCAGAGTAGCAAAATAACCGCTCAAACGCAAACTCGGCTTTCCCATACAGTCATTATAAACTTCAATATCTATAAGCTTGCCGCCCCTCAAGCCTGTTCCCAAAGCTTTCAGCAAAGCTTCTTTAGCCGCAAATCTTGCTGCGTAACTTGCAAATTTCTGCATGCCACGGGCTTCACAATATTCTTGTTCAGCAGGAGAAAAAACTCTTGCCGCAAACATTTCTATTGTCAGAGCTTTTTTCACTCTATAAATTTCTGTTAGATCACAACCGATTCCAACAATCACCAGCTACGCCCCCTCATAACCTTTTCCAATAAATACTGCTTGGCAAACAGCATAATATATTTATATTATACATCCAGGTTACGTTTTCCTGCTATTTTATTTAATAAAATAGCTCAGCACCCTAACCGGTACTGAGCTAAATCCTTTATTATACTGTAAGCAAACCTTTTTCTTCTAAAAACTCTGCTAAAAATTTACCAATACGATTTGTAAGTTTCAAACAGTTTTTCAGGTGGTCACGAGTATTGAATTCGTACGGCATCAGATCTTTACACATTGTTGATCCAAATTCTTTTTCAAAACGATCGTGAAATTCTTTGGTAACAGGATAAATTTCTTTCAATGGTTTTTCTTCAGGAGTATTCCGTCCGATCAATGTACTGATAACCATTGTGCAACCGACTAAAGCGCCGCAAATATTACGGGCATGGCCAATACCGCCGCCAAATCCTGAGGCCAGGCGAAAAGCGTTATCATCAATATTTACGCCAGCATATTTGCGAAAAGCTTCAACTATCGCTTCGCTGCAATTATAACCACTCTTAAAAGCATTACCGACTTCTATGCCCATTTTTTCACTGAATTCACTCATTTCTCGTCCCTCCTTTAATATCACTTATATGACTTAATTCTATCAGCTCTATAAAAAGTCCTGCTATATAAAGCTACGTCTATTATATTATTTAAAAATAAAAACAGGACGGCAAAATCCGTCCTGTTTTTATTACAAACTTCTATTCAACTTTTGTAAGCCATAAGCCGTGTAGATTGCAGTATTCATAAACACCTACTACCTTGTCGCCGCCAGCCAATGCAAACTCAGCTTCCGGTTTAGAACCAACAGCCAGTTTCTTCCGTTGGCCGCCCTGTTCTGTCTCCAGATAGATCCAGGCAATATGATGTTCCTCTGTCATAGGATGCTCAACACTGCCAACTTTTACTTTTACAATATTACCTTCAATAGTAACTACCGGCAGATGTTTTTCCTGTGAAGCCTCCACTGTATTAGGTTTCAGTTCTGTCATAGGATCGCCGCAGCAAACGACATTTACGCCGCTGCTTTTGATCATACCAATCATATTACCACAATGTTTACAGATGTAGAACTTCTTTTCGCCCATTTGTACTCACTCCTTAATAAAATTTTATCACTTAATTGTAAATGCGGCTTCAGCCGCGCTTAACCTAAAGCTACGTCTAAAATCATCATAATCGCAAAACCAATAATAAACCCAATCGTCGAAAGGTCCGCACTTTCATGTTCTCCACCACTTTGAGACTCCGGTATCAGCTCTTCGACAACGACATACAGCATAGCACCGGCAGCAAAGGCTAAGGCATAAGGCAAAATAGCCTCCATGGAAGTAACCATCGCCGCACCAATAACACCAGCTATCGGTTCTACCAGCCCGGAAGCCTGGCCATACATAAAACTTTTCATCCGCGAAACACCTTCGCGCCGAAGTGGGATAGAAACTGCAGCACCTTCTGGGAAATTTTGAATACCAATTCCCAAAGCAACAGCTACAGCTGCCAGCAATCCTGTTTCGCTCATACTATTCGCCGCTGCTCCAAAAGCAACGCCAACCGCCAAACCTTCAGGTATATTATGCAGCGTAATTGAGAATACAAGTAAAATGCTACGACGCCAATTAGTTGGAATCCCCTCTACTTCCCCTTCTTTTGCAAAGAAATGCGCATGCGGCAGTATTCTATCCGCCAGCCACAAAAAAGCAGCACCACTCAAAAAACCAATAGCAGCAACAAGCCAGGCAGGCAAACTGCTTTTTTCCGCCATTTCTATGGCAGGAGCCAAAAGCGACCAAAAAGAAGCGGCAACCATAATACCTGCAGCAAAGCCCAGCATCATATTTAAAACCCTTTTGTTAATCTCTTTAAAGAAAAATACCATCGCCGCACCAAGCGCAGTCATGAACCAGGTAAAACCTGTTGCTATCAGAGCTAACAAAATCGGATCGTTGATCTTCATCAATGATTCCATTTAAACAACTCCTTACCTTTATCCTTATTATAAGCTACTTGTGATACGCTTTCAAGTAAGCTCTTTATTATATAAATTTTGTATTCGTTTATGACGTTTATTAAACATCCACTTAAAATAAAATGCAGATAACCGGAATCCCCGAAAGGACCCGGTTATCTGCATTTGGAGAAATGGAATATTAAAGGACATAACCACAGTCTGCTCTTACCGTAGTTATGACGGAGAAGTAAAGTTATGCTTTAGCTAAAGCCGCACCTAACTCGCGGCAGCTTTCAGCCATCGCTTCATCTGGGGCACCCAATACCAAAAGCCCCGGGGCAATCAATTCGGCACCAGCTGCTTTTATACGCTGTTCCCAATCACTCATATAACTTCCGCCCCAGCCATAAGAACCAAAAATCACAACCTTTTTCCCCTGCAAAAACGGTTCTAATGCAGTAAAGAACGGTTCAAACTCATATTCTTCCAGAACTTCAGCACCCATAGCACTGCATCCCAGTGCCAATGCTGAATATTCAGCCGCCTGTTCAGGAGTGATATCGCTAACGCTTTTGAGGTCTGCAGCAGTTCCAATACCTTCGGCCACAGCCTCAGCCATCAGTTTCGTATTACCGGTACCAGACCAATAAATAACAGGAATCTTTTCCATAATAAAACCTCCTTAAAAAGAAGCCGCTGCCAGATGTAAAGGTACGCCTTCAGCTACAGCCTTCAACAACCTGTCCCGGCATTTATTATATGCGTCAAACAATCGCTTGGCATGCTCGACATCATCATATACTTTCCAATAACCGCTGCATTTGCAATTCTTGCCTTTATTTTTAATAAAGCCTTGGATATCCGCTAACGGATAACCTAAAAATATACCAATTTCATGCGGAAAATCCTGGCTGCAGGATATCTTTGCCCCTAACTGTCGGAGCAATGAATGCACCGAACCAGACTTATAACCAAGTTCTTGTAAATAACAGCTTATCGCTTGCTTCTGCAGCAAATCTTCAAGCTGCTGCGGCTGGTAAACCAAAACCAAAGTTCGTGCCGCACAATGACATAAAACTTCAAAAGCAATCCCCTTATCGGCAAACTGTTCCGTATAATCAGCCAAAAGCGGCGCGACCACAGGCATAGATGCAGTAGGGCAGCTGACAAGATTGGCCGGTTTGATTCCAGTCAACGCCGGTGCGCAATGGAAAGCCAGCAATTCATCAAAACTTTTAAAGCCATGTAATTCAAACTGCATGATAACTCCTTTGGAAAAAGTTAGTTTAGCTAACCAAACGTAGCTACCGGCAAGGCTCCGGTTATTATTCATAAGTGATAAAAGAAAGAAGGGTCGAAATCACACCGTCTGGTTAGCCCCGTCTAACTTGATTTTGAGTATAACACAAAAATTCCAAGTTAGCAATACCTAACTTGGAATTTTTATATATTTTTTCCTTTTTATTCCGCAGCTTCTGAAAATTTATTTACGTCGTTGAAACAATTTAAAAAGGTCGGTTTTCTCTTCAGACATCAAATTATAATCAGGCACTGCCGCCAACGCTTTATCCCTTGCTGCCTCCAAATCATGAAAAACGTCCCATTTTGCTGCATTAAGCGCTTTAATATTACTGATGCGCAGTAAATACGCAGGATGAAAAGTCGCTATACAATCAAAACCATGTTTTGTTTTAAACCATTTACCACGGTCTCTGGTGATGCGCATATCCTGATTGCCAAGATAATGTAAAGCAACACTGCCCAAAGCAACCACAACTTTAGGCTGTAATATCGCCAACTCCTTGTCAAGCCAACGCTGTGCACAGAAATCTGCTTCTGCAATATTCGGCGTGCGGTTACCCTTAGGACGGCATTTGATAACATTGGTCGTTAAAATACGGTCACGCGTCATCTTGGCAGCCCACAAAGCCTTATCCAACAACTGTCCAGACGGACCAATCAAAGGGCAGCCGTAGTCATCCTCCACGCCGCCAGGTCCTTCGCCCACAAAAACAATCGGACTGTCATAATTACCAAACCAGCCTACAGGAGCCTGTGCTGCTTCCCGCAGAGGGCATTCTCTGCAAGCCACTAATTCCTGGGCTAAACTTTCCAGCTTTTCTTGTTTCATACTTTTCTCACACCTATTTATAAAATTTTGATCATAGCCGGCGAGGCGAAGCGTGCTGATCTAACCTGACAAATGTCAGATGCTTTTTTAGCTCCTCACGGCTTTGCTCTAAAACAAAAGTTGTTGCCTGAATATTCCCGGAAACCGGTGAAACAAAACGTGCAAAACTATTCATCGTTATCAGTCTGCCATCAACTGTGAATACGCTTTGATTCATATTGATATACCATTTTTCCCTGTCATTGAGCACCCGTCCATCAATCTCAGCGATCAAAATATAATCTGCGCCCAGCTCCCGCGCTTTCTGATAAAATTTTTCCATTGCATAGACACTGTCGTCATAAAGTTTTGTTTCCGTATCTACGATCACATACCGCGGCAGCATCATTTGATACTCGTTCATAATAAACCTTTTAATATCAGGCACATAGTCCCTTTTATCTACCTCAAGACTGCTGCCGATCCAAACAGCTACTAACGGTTCCGTTCCTTCAAGTTTTTGCATGGGTAGTTTTTCACGTACACCGGCAGCCTCTGCTTTGTCCAAAGCTGCATAATATTCTCGCATGCTGTAATCAAAATACATTCCCATATCATGCTGAAAATCACTCAGCTTACGGGAAAGATTGTATTTATGATGCTTTCCAAACTGCTTGTAGCCTCCAAAAAATGTCTGCAGGCTGCCCGGCACAGGATCAGCATTATTAGTTATTCTGCGCAGATCTATCTTATCACCGTAGACTTCGGCAAAAGCAGCGTTGCCTATGGCAGGCGCGCCAAAAGTTATAACCGGCACACGATCTTTATCTATCCCCATACTTACAAGGCGTTCTGCCAGCAATGTAGCGACAGCTCCCCCCAGGCTATGCCCGGTAAGCAATACACGTGTATCTGTATTAGCCAAAATCTCATTAAACAAAACCTCATCAATACCGTCATCATTAGTATCGACCATTGTTTCTAAAACAGTATTGACGTAATCATTAAAGCCTTTATGTACCATTGGTACAGTTTTATCCTTTTCAGAATGTCCTGCATATTCAATAAATTCCTCAAGGCTGCGGCCGCCGTACGGCACCTTATCGGTGTTCAGGTTGACAGTCCAGTCACTCTTGCTGGCACTGCCGCGAAAAGCAACTATATAAACATCCCTGCCGCGTCGGGTTTTATTTTTTGCCACAATAAAATTGGCTTCCAATTTTCCTTTTTTTACTTTATGCGGTACTATCTTCCAGCCATAATCGCGCAAATAACCAAATTCCGGAGCATTTTCCGGGGAATATGCTCCTATACAGGCTGCTGCTGCAACTGTAGTCCAATGTGCATCACGATACGCCGCATCAATCATTTTCTTTTCCGCAGGCGTATACTCATGCGCCCAGCTTGTTCTAACCGGCACAAACACAACCAGCGCCAGCAGAACGCAAGTTAAAACCTTTATTATTGAGCGCATACTGCACCTCCGCTCCTAAAATTAATTAACATCATTTACAATAATTATAAATGAATGCTGCGAAAAACACAAAAAGAAAAACGCATTTCTCAATTGAAATGCGTTTAATACGACTTCTTTTGATTATCTTACCTAAAGTATCTAGTCCTTTTCTAATTTCGCCCTGAAAGAAATACTGCGCGGCGTATCAATATTATCAAATTTCACAAGATGCGCAGCCTTGATCAAATCTACATCAACAACAGTACCAGAACCGAAAATATTATGCTTTACACGCTGCCCAACAGCCAGTGACAACTGATTTTCTTCATCAGCAAGATAACGCTCGTTGATAACAAGATAATCTTTGTTTCTATTATCAAACCTTCCTGCGGCTTTTGTGTATAATCAAGCAATGCCGGCTCTATATCCAGCAGAAAACGCGACGGATAGCGCGGAGAGCCATCAAAATTTCTACCTTCAGCTTCAGAAAGATACAGCCCTTTCTGTGCCCGGGTCATTGCAACAAAAGCGAGTCTGCGCTCTTCCTCCATCTTTTGTATAGTATCTGTTTTCTTAGACGGGAAAACACCCTCATTCATCGCACATAAAAATACATAGGGAAATTCCAGACCTTTGGCCGAATGTACCGTCATTAATTTTACTTTATCACTATTATCAGCCGCATCGTTGTTAGTAAACAAAGCAACATGTGACAAGTAATGTTCCAATGTACTTTCTTCCCCGCAGGAAGTTTCATATTCATAAACCGACTGTTTAAGTTCCGCCAGATTATCCAGACGTTCCTGACTTCCTTCTGTCCGCAGCATTTTTTCATAACCACTCTCATTTAAAATTGCAGCCAGCAATTCCGAAATTTGTCTTTCTGCATAATTAGCGGCAAAATTTTCGATCAATGCTACAAACTGTGCGGCTTTTGTCCCTTTAAAAATTTCATTATCCAAATTTGTCTCTAAAGCAATATACAGAGAGCATTGGTGCTTGACTGCATATTCCTGCAAAAATTTTATGCGCCGCTCCCCAAGATTTCTTTTAGGAACATTAACTACTCTCAAAAACGCCAGATCATCTTTATATGCAATCAACCGTAAATATGCCAAAGCGTCCTTTATTTCCATTCTGTTGAAAAACTGCACCCCGCTGTAAATAGCGTAAGGTATTTTTTCACGTAAAAAAACTTCCTCTACGATTCTGGTAATATAATGCGCACGATATAAAACAGTGATTTCCCTGTAAGAAGTCCCCTCGCCATGCAATGCCTGGATCTGCTCTGCTATCCACATCGCTTCACGCTCAGAAGTATCTGCATGATGGCATATAACCTTCCTTCCGTCTGCAATAGTTGGCATAAGATTTTTCTTGATCCTAAACTTATTTTTATCAATCAAATCATTAACGACCGAAACTATCTGCGGTGTAGAGCGATAATTCTGCATCATCATTATAGTTTTTACACTTGGAAAAATCTTATCAAAATCCAGTAAATAGCGCACATTAGCACCGCGCCAGGTATAAATCGTCTGGTCTGGATCCCCGACGATAAACAGATTTTTATGGTAACCACACAATACTGACATCAATTTGTACTGCAGTTCATCAATATCCTGAAATTCATCAATCATGATATATTCCAAACGTTGCTGCCATTTTATTTTAACAGCTTCATTTTGTTCGAAAATATATAAGGTAAATTTAATTAAATCATTATAATCTAGTCCGAAGCATTTTTTCTCCTGATATAAATAACCATAAAAAATTATATCAGACGGCTCTGTTGCAGTAAGATATTTCTGTCTCAATGTATCTAATGACATATTGAGCATATCCAGATAATATTTCGGTTCTTTAATTAGTTTTCTGATTTCAATCATATCCCGTGCTTTACTGAAAGTCATATTTCTAAGCGTCAATCCACGTTCCTCGTAAATAATTTTCAGCATAGAATCGATATCAGAATTGTCTAAAACAAGAAAGCTTTTTGGATATTGCAGAGCATGGCTGTCCTCCTGTAAAACAGATACGCAGAAACTATGGAAAGTACTGATATAACCAGTATCATTATCACCAGTCAGGTTATGGATTCGCTGACGCATTTCATTCGCCGATTTATTAGTAAAAGTTACACATAGAATATTCCCCGGCAAAATTCCGATTTCATTGACCAGATAGGCAAAACGCCGAGCCAGAGCCCTTGTTTTACCTGACCCTGCTCCAGCTATAACACGTATAAATCCTTCCGTAGAAGTAACAGCTTCAAGCTGAGACGCATTAAGTCCCTGCAGTATATTTTCCAATGCTTTACACTTCCTTTCCTAAAAATAATTTCACGTTTCTTGTTAACTCTCATTATAGCAATAAAGTTCATAACACTACAACACAACTGCTGCGTAATTAAAATTTTACGCCTGTCATTAAACTCAAATTTTATAAAAAGGAAAAAAGGCGCTACCTTAAAGGTAGCGCCTTACTTTTCTGTTCATATGCTGCTATATATTAAAAAAAATTTTAATCTATATCAATTACAGACGAACAACGTTGGCAGCTTGTTCACCGCGGTTGCCTTGAACAACGTCAAATTCAACTGCTTGACCTTCTTCAAGAGTTTTGAAACCTTCGGATTGAATAGCGGAGAAATGTACGAATACGTCGCCACCATCTTCGCGTTCGATGAAACCATAACCTTTTTCTGCGTTAAACCATTTTACTTTGCCAGTCATTTTCTGGGCCTCCTAAAAATTACTTTAATGAGGAGCTAGAACATCTCACTCACCAGCCCATTATAGCCTATTATTTACAATAAAGCAACTCTCTTTTGCTATTTTTTGTAATTTTTTTAATATTTTTGCTTCTATTCCTTCATATTTTGCTTAATTAAGGCTAATTTAGCAGTTTTAGTCATTTTTTTGATTTCACATTCGCGATGCAGCGCTTCTTCCTTAGTTGACAGCGTTTCACTATAGACCAAAGTTACAGGACAGCGCCCACGGGTATATTTTGCTCCTTTACCGCTGTTATGCGCTTCAAGCCGCTTTTCCAAATCATTTGTCCAGCCGGTATAAAGTGATTCATCACGACAGCGTAATATGTAAACATACGCAGGCAAATTATTTTATAACCTCTACAGTTTCCATAATTACAGGATCTTTAGGGCGATCGCGAAAATCCGTAGGTACTACACCAATCAACCGTACAATATCCATCCCTTCAACAACTTTGCCGAAAATAGCATGATGCCCGTTAAGCCATGGTGTAGGTGCTAAAGTGATAAAAAACTGACTGCCGCCAGTGTTGGGCCCGGCATTAGCCATTGAAAGAACACCTTCGTCATCATGCTGCAGCCCCTCACCAAATTCGTCATCAATTTTATACCCTGGTCCACCCATACCAGTACCGGTAGGGTCACCGCCCTGAATCATAAAGCCGTCGATAACACGATGAAATACTACGCCATTATAAAAGCCTTTTTCTGTCAATTCAATAAAATTTTTAGTCGTTTTGGGCGCTTTATCTTCGAACATTTCGACGATAAATTCTCCTTTATTAGTTGTAAATCTGATTTTTCTGTTTTCACTCATTTAAAAAACCTCCTGAATTTATTGTTTATTTTTTTCAAACATAGCTTTTTGAATAGCATCAACAAGCAGAAAAACGCCTACACCTATTCCGGCCATCCAGGCTGGTGTCAGCGCAGCAGCCTGTGCGTCGCCATGTACCCACGGCACTGAAAACCCTATCATCAGAAAAGCGCCTTGTGCCACCTGTAGTCTCTGCGGACTGATACGTTTTCCGTCAATATCACCTTTGGCTTCTGTTACTGCCGCCATTCTTATTTCAGGTAAAAAAACAAAATAAAACAAAGCGCCATCAGATAGACATAAATCATCGAAAGACTGTGCGCTTTCATAGAAGTGTCGGCCATTGCTGTAACAGCAAACGCCAAACCGCCTAAATACAGGCTCCTGTAATATCCGCCCCTGATCTGGCTTTCAATAATATACGCCGTGCCCGTAAGTACTGGATAAAGCCAATATCCATCTTTCCCAAGCCAATAGGCAATAAAAATCAAGAAAACATTATCCCCGATCTTGTGCCGCGAACCGGAAGTACGGTTTAGCATCCGCAGGATAAACAGCAGCCACAGCAGAACAAGAACATTACCTTCTCCCAGAGTCAAAGCAGCGACAATACTCAGCCCTCCGCCAATAATACCACCCAGCTTGCGATCCGGATCAAGCTCCTGGGCAATCAGCCAGGAAAAGAAAAACGCAGCAGCCGTATTGAGCCCAAAATACATGGCAGTTTCTGTATCGGCACCGCCCATAGTTTTCCAAAAAGTTGCCGCTACCGACGTTAAAATAGTACAGATAAGTGCTATTCTTGTTATCCCATCAGTAAAATCAATAGGACGTCCTAACCCAAAATACCACCTTCACTCAATGATGTCGCTGCGTTAGAATATTTATTGTCTTTTTTTCCCATGCTTTCATCCCTTACCTTACAGATTTATCATATCTTTATTAGTTTAACATAACTGCAGGCAGTCTGCGACTGCCTGCAACAAAAAAATTAAAATATTTTTGTTAGCTCTGCTAAAGTCAGAGCGAAAGCTGTAGTTCTGGGAACAGCTGTTTTTAAATCAACGGATTCATGATCAGTATGCTCATCGTAGTTTTCTACTCCCAATGCATCTAGAGTAGGAATATATTTTGCAGTTCTGTTACCGTCAGTCAATCCACCGGCGACCCATTCAGTAACATTACCACCAAATTCATCCCTGACGATCCTGCTGTAAACATCAACCATCTTCTGGACCTGCGGCGTTTTCTCCATCGGTCCTGTAACAATACCGCCCGTAATTTCAACTTTAGTTCCGGCAACAACTGCTTTATCTGCTAAAGCCTTGATCTCTCTGTCCAACCGTTCCTGCTCCGCTACAGAAAAACAACGAACATTGACTTCACAATAAGCATCGCCGGGAATGACACTGATCTTGTCATTGGTCGATCCAATAACGCCGACATTGACAGTATTCTGAGGAATAAACTGTCCAGAATCAACAATGCCGCGATCAGCTAACGCTTTTGCTGTAAAATCTGCCGGATCTCCAGGCATAGGGCTTGCTAATTTATGCAGCTCTGTAATTGTATAAGCAAGCTGATGAATAGCATTGGCGCAATGCTGTGAAGCATTGCCATGATGTCCGCCAATCCCTGTTACCTGAACCTTATACTTTGCATTACCCTTACGCTGTGTAACGATGCCCCAGTTAGGACGGGCTACGTCCATAATAACGGCAAAATCTGCCTGCTGAGAAAGCTCTGCCACAATCGCTTCGGCAGTCGGGGAGCCGCCTTCTTCTTCGCCGTTGGTATAATAAATAATTTCTTTAAAATCAGAAAATCCTGCTTTCAGCAAAGCTTTTAACCCGTAAATAACTTCCACTACAGTAGCCTTGTCATCACCGACGCCAGGCCCCCAGGCAAATCCATTCTCATCAACCTTAAAAGGACGTTTAGCCGCTTCACCGCGGTTGAATACCGTGTCAACATGTGCAACAAGCAGAATACTCAATTTTCCGCTTCCCTTCAGGCGAGAAATCAGATGGCACGCCCTGTCATTATAACGGAATTCAGTAACAGCTCCGAGCTCCTGCATTTTTTCCGCGACAAACTTATTAGCAGCTTCCGTTCCCTGCAAATCTCCATTCCCTGAATCGATATTAGTCAGCGTCTCCAAATCTTTTACATAAGCGTCATACTGACCTGCCAAATATTCTTTTATCGTATCTTTCATTTTTAAAACTCCTTTCACGAATTCAGCTAGCGTATATATTCGCCGCCTGAAATGTTTATTCCTGCCGTACAGCAAATTAAAAAGGAGCTGCAGCAGCAGCTCCTTTTACTTATATTTTATACTATTTTTTCACCATGATAAGTTTCGCCGTCAATATCCGGCATGATATTGTGGCGTTTGCTCCACAAATCTTTATATTTAACAGCCTGTGCATGAATATTATCCAGATTACTTTCGTCAAGAGTTTTGATCACTTTGGCGGGAATGCCGGCAACCAGTGAAAACGGCGGTACTTTAGTTCCCTTTGTCACCACTGCGCCAGCTGCTACAATGGAGCCATGTCCTATAACGCTGCCATCAAGTACGGTAGCATGCATCCCTATCAGGCAATGATCTTCCACAGTACAGGCGTGCAGGATAGCACCATGACCGACAGTAACAAAATCACCAACAATGCAGGCATAATCATCGGCAACATGCAGGCAGCAGTTATCCTGGATATTGCTGTAGCGTCCTACTTCTATACGATTAACATCGCCGCGAATAGTAACATTGAACCATGCACTGCTGTATTCTTTCATTTCTACTTTACCAATCAGATCGGCACTTTCAAAAGCATGTGCTTTTTTGTCGATTTTAGGCATTTGCCCTTCAAATTCTTTTAACATATAAATCACTCACTTTCATGTGATAATCAGTATCCGTTACTATCTTAATTATTCACTCAAATTAAATTTTAGTCAAGAGCACAGGCCTTGTAATTCACTAAAGTTTCATAATGTAAGTTTTTAAACCGTTCCTTAAACTTCCGCAGTCTTTTTCACTTTCGTAAAATACGTATAACTGCCTGCCAGCAGTAAAATAATTCCCGTAATGACCAGAATATGACGTGTAAGCATATAGCCGCCCAAAAAACCTCCCAGCAGAGGACCTATAACACCGCCGAACTGCTGTGCTGAAGTAACCAGACCAAAAGCCTTACCGCGCATTGACGGATCTGTGACCTCTACCAGGCGGGCGTTAACATTAGGTACAGCTCCTGCCAGGAATAAACCGTATACGAACTGGATCCCTGCAAACTGCCAGATATCCTGCACAAAAATCTGACACAGATTGATAGCGCCGGCACAAAATAAAACAAAACAGAGCACCTTAGTGTAACCTAGCTGTTGACCACGTTTGCCCCAAAACGGAGCTGCAATGATACCGGCTATACCTGCCAGCGAAAAAATAATACCGGCAGCTTTAACGACCGATTCATCCATTCTACCCATCAAATGCGAAACATACATAGTTACCAAAGGCTGAATGATCATCGTACAGACCTGGATCAGAAAGAACATCGTCATTACATACAGCAGCCCTTTATTATGCAAAGACTCCTGCAGATCCTGCCACAAATTGATTTTTGTTTTCTGTTCTTCCTGGCTGTGCGGCACATCTCGAACAAAAAGCACAACCATTACTGTCGCCAATCCTAAACAACAGCTGGCAACAAAAAAAGATAGTCTCATACCAAACCAAGAACTAAAATAACCGCCCATCATCGGTCCTAAAATACTGCCGCTGGCAACCGCAGTCTGCATCAGGCCCATTCCCCAGCCCATGCGGCTTTCAGGCAGTGTCGAAGACACCAGCGACATAGATGCAGGTACAAATCCGCTGATTAAACCAGTCAAAATACGCACACCTAAAAGCTGTTCCGGCGATTGCGAAATTCCTGCCAGCCAGTAGGTAAATGCGAGACCAAATCCTGCACGTATCGCCATACGCCGCTGACCAACCCTGTCAGCTCTTGCCCCCCAATACGGGGCCATAATCGAAGCGCCTAAAAAAGTTACCGAATAGACAAGACCGCTCCAAAAATTTACTTCACTACTTTCAACATGCAGCTCTTGTAGTAAATAAACAGGTAAAAACGGAACTACCATCGTATAACTGGCGCATGCAAAAAACACGCCACACCATAATACGGCTAAATTACGCTGCCAGCTGATAGCCCCTGTGCCTCTCTCATCCAACAAGGACATAGACTCATCTCCAAACCAACTATTATTAATTTGATTATATCATAGCATTTATATAAAAAAAACTCATAAAACTGTTTTTCAACCGCCGCAGCAACAAAATAACTACTGCCTATAATTTTTTCTTAACAAATTGGGCAAATGACTTTTTACAGTTTTTCTTGTATAATATCTATAATATTATTTACAATATCATTTAATTTAGCTAAGAAAAGGAGCACACCAGTGAACGGATTTGAAAAGCAGGAATTAGAGACCCAGGGAATGATGAGCAGGCTCTTTGGCAGTAAGCCCGGTCATAACGCCTTAGTTGAAATAAATAATTTTTTGGCAGAAAGTACTGCTGCTACTGAATTAACCGAAGAGATCGTCAGCAATTTTATCAAAAACTGGGGAGCAAAATTTGACAGCAGCAATATCGAATACCGCAGCAGTATGTACCGTAAGGTAGCCGACCATGTATATATTAGCGCAGTAAGCAAAGATGACCCCGTTTTCGAAGAAACAAAACATCTCGCTCAAGTTTTAGAACTTCCAGAAAAATTACAGCGTTTAGCTGATAACGGAGCTAAAAAAGTAGCTTACTTCTCTCGCTGTCGAAAAATAATCAGTGGAGAAGAACCTCTAACAATCAGCGAAATCAATAATGTTTTTGGTTATGATTACGAAGATGGCTATGATATACGAGTTCAGGTATTTCACGACTACTTGAATAAAAAATTTGACGAAATAGCTGAGCAGCAGCGGTTCAGTCCTGATGAAGAAACCGCTTTGAGGGAAATTTGTACAAAACTCGATATACCTTATGAATTCAAACCCAATATTCAAAATGCTTTAGATAAATACCGTTATTTATGGTCAGCCGAAAATGCTCCTTTAGGAGATATCAAAGTCGACTTTCCGCTGAACGAAGGAGAAATATGTCATGCCGCAGCTCAGCAGGCAGGTTTCTGCGAACATAAAACAATAGAGAAAGAAGATAACTATTTTGAATTGACCCGCCGCTTGGAAATAGACGAAACAATTTCTTTTAAAGGCGAAAAAATCGAACATCCCCATTTTACTGAAGAAGTAACCGCTGTTGTCGATATCGGCTATCTTTTCTTTACGAACCAGCGCATCATTTATTTAAGCAACAAAATGGCAAAGGTTGTAGAACTCAACGATTTGGATAATGCCAATCTTTCAGTAAATATCATTTATTTTACCAAAAAAGACGGTGAATCCATAGCAATCAAATTTAATGATGACGTAGCAGAAGTCATGTTTGCAATCTTTAAACGCATTTTGAACGAACGTCAATAGACCAGGGAGGCTTGAAAATGCAGGAAAAGATCCGTTTTGTTGAATTAAAAGACAGCACCGGAATTTTAAATATTTACACGCCTTATATTCTGGATACAACTATTTCTTTTGAATATGAACCGCCATCCCTGTCAGAATTTACTGAACGTATTTCAAACATCAGCAGTAAATACCCTTATCTAGTTTATGAACGAAACAGCAAAATCTTAGGTTTTGCCTACGGCTCTCCTTATCAGGAACGCATCGCCTATCTTTACGACGCTGATCTTTCAATATATCTGGCTCCAGAAGCCCAAAACAGCGGTATTGGCAAAAAACTTTACAGCTGCCTTTTGGACCTGCTTCAAAAACAGGGTTTTTATAATGTTTATGCATGCATTACTGCTAATAACCAACGCAGTATCGATTTTCATGCTGCCTTTGGCTTCAGAAATCTTGGTCCGCATCCTAAAGCCGGCTATAAATTTGACCAGTGGCTGGATATTATCTGGATGGACAAACAGCTGCAGCAGCCTGACGGTTCTCCGCGTCCTTTAAAACCGATCAGCGCTTTTAACAACAATGATATTTTAAAACTTTTCTAAAAAAATAAAAGGAGTACATCAATTGATGTACTCCTTTTATTTTTCGCTTAGAAGTATTCCAGTTCACGTTCACAAATAGCACCGGTAACAGGATCTAACTTTAATTCTCCATCAAATTTATCAGTCAAAAAGTCGGCAATATAGTAAATATTATTTCCATCCTGCCCTTGAGTAATAACGATTTCATAGGCATTAGGATAATTTTTCAAAACAATTTTTTCTATATCATCCGGAGTTTTAGTAACCATAGTACTGCCCATAACAAATGTAGCACCTTTTACTTCGATTTCCTGCACCTTGGCCGTAGCTGTATTAACATCTACAACATAACGTTCCAAAGTATTAGGGTCTTTAAAAGTTATGATACTGGTATCACCGTCCACATTATAACCAACCAGTTCGCATACAGCAGGTATTTCTGCTTTTGCTGCATTAATAGCTGTCATACTGCGGTTTACCTGACTAGGCGCGGCAGCAGCCATAGAAGTAAAGGCCAGCATCATTAATACACCTAATGTTAATACAAGATTTTTGAATTTCATAAAGTCCACTTCCTTAAATATTTTTTGCATTACTGCTTACGAATCTAATTATAGGACTTTATGAAAAAACATGACGTTATATAATCTTACTTAATCGTCAAAGATAATTTTTAAAGATTTTAAAAATAGCAGCTTCCATACTTTTTATTCAACTGTTATTTTGCCAGGCTTTTAAAATAATAATTAATTTCCTGCCACAGCTCTTTTTTGTCATCTAATACCGTACGCAGGCGCTGCGGATAAATACCGTTTGTCTTATATATATCCAAAACATATCTTATCGCATCTGCCACCATCTCTTCCTTTAGAGGTACTGGGATATGCTTTCCCTGGACAGGTCTGTTCCCTAACAATCCACCAATATATATTTCAAATTTTCCTGGTTCTGTAAAAGAGGGCATAACCCCAATATCCTGTGCCATAGCCTTACCAAGGCTATTAAGACAGCCAAAGACACCGATTTTAAATTTTTTAGGTACATCAATACCATAAAATTCTATCTAGTCTGCAGGCAAAAGCATGCACATCAAACATACCTTTACGGCAGTCAGTACCTTTGCATGCCACAATAGCCCGAACTGTCGCACCTGTTCCACCTAACCGAAGTTTTGCTGCCTGTACTGCCTCAATCGCAGGCTCCAACTCACTCTCACTGACACCATTCAATTCAAAAGTTCCTCTACTGGTGGCTGTAATCTTACCATTGCCAAACTTTGCTGTTAATTCTGACAGCCGCAAAAGCTCCTCAGAAGTAAATTCACCGCAATTTCCTAAAATACGCAATGCATACTGATTCTTTTTCTGTGGCAATACACCAAAAATCATTTTATCTCACTCCATTCTTAATCATATTCATATCATACTACGAATATGATTATAAGCAATAAATAAAACAAAAAAATTCTGCAGCTCTGACAAATAAAAAACGCTTCACGAAAATTCGTGAAGCGTTTATCTTCTCATTTGGTGCGGTTGGTGGGATTTGAACCCACACGGGTCTCCCCGCCACCCCCTCAAGATGGTGCGTCTGCCGTTCCGCCACAACCGCATTGTGGTTAAAAATTACCGTTATAGACAAAAATGGTGCGGTAGAGAGGATTTGAACCTCCACGGGGTTGCCCCCACTAGCTCCTGAGGCTAGCGCGTCTGCCGTTCCGCCACTACCGCATTACAATTGCCTAAATCAGCAACAGTGATATAATAGCACACTATTACAACTCCGTCAATACTTTTTTAACCTGTTTTTATATAATTTGTAATACTCATCCCGATCATACAAAACTTTCCTCACATATTCACGTGTATCACTGTATGGAATATCCTCGATTCTATTAAAATCGTAACCCCAATTATTTTCCTGCATCCACGCTTTTGTATTGCCACGACCGGCATTATAAGCAATCATCATCAAGACCCAGTTCCGCTGAAATTCATATTCCAGTTCTCCAAGATACCAACATCCTAAACGGATATTAGCGTCTGTACGATATAAATCCTGTGGGTCAAAATTTTTGATTCCCATCTGTTCGGCGATCCATGCCCCGGTATCCGGCATAATCTGCATTAGTCCGATTGCTCCAACCTTAGATACAGCCTTACGATCAAAATTACTTTCATTTTTTATGACTGCCGCCACTAAAAAAGGATCAATCTTGTTTTTCCCGCTGTATTCCAAAATCTCGCCTTGATAAGGCCACATATAAACAAACCGCATTTGTACTTCGTCAGACGTCCAAATTTTCCAGCCCAACAACGAAACTGCACACAGCAAAATCAGTACAAACCAAATTTTGCGGCTGTTGTTTTCTTTTTTCGACGTCTGGCCAAACTCAATCCTCCATCTGTAATACTTTTTCCCATTCTTTTTTTACTGTCAGCTCAGTTTGTTTCAGGCTGCCACTGTTATCAATGATCAAATCCGCATACTGACACTTTGCAGCCAAAGTCATTTGTGCCGCAATACGAACCTCTACTTCCTGCTGCGACATTCCGCTGCGTGCCATAGCACGCTCAATCTGAGTCTGTTCGTCAACTGCAACCAGCCACACTAAATCAACTTCTTTATACCAGCCGCATTCGATCAACAGCGGCACGTCAAGCACCGCTGCTGAGAAATTCTGCCGCCTGCACTGTTCTAAAAATTTTTTTGCTTCACAGCGCACATAAGTATGAACTATGCTTTCCAACTGCCCCAACGCTGCTTTATTTTCAAAAACCAGCTGTGCAATCTTCTGCCGGTCCAACTCACCGTCAATTGTCAGGTAATCTCTGCCAAAAACATCTATAACCTGTTGCAGCCCCTGTGATCCACGCGCAACTGCCTGCCGGCTTGCAATATCCGCATCAAAAATATGAGCTCCCAGTTTCTGTAAAATCGAAGCGACAGTACTTTTTCCAGAAGCAATACCACCTGTTAACCCAATAATTTTCATAACTTCACTCAGTGCTGGCATTTGGCACAGTAAGTAGTGCCTCTGCCGCCAACCTTTGTCGTGGCTAAAGGCTCACCGCAGGTTTTACACGGTTCGCCGCCACGTCCATAAACAAGCAGATGATTTTGATTGTCACCTTTATTACCTTCGCCATCCTTATAATCACGAAAAGTGGTTCCTCGATTGGCAATTCCCTGTGCAATCACTTTGTTCGCCGCTTCATGCACAGCTTCTATTTCCGCACGCGTCAAAGTATTAGCTATACGTGTAGGCAAAATTCCAGCTAAAGCCAAGCACTCATCAGCATAAATATTTCCCAGTCCGGCAATAACCGTTTGATCAAGAATCAACGTTTTGATGGGCTTGCGGCTTTTAGCAGCTATCGGAGCCAGATATTCAGGATTAAACCCTACTGTCAGCGGTTCAGGCCCCAAGGTTTCATAACCTGCAATGTAACAATCATCATCCGTAACTAAATACAGTGTTCCAAAAGTTCTTATATCACAGAACCACATAGTAACACCGTCAGTCAATTCAAATTTTATCTTGGCATAAGGCGGTGCTTCTAAATCACTAGCCTGTGCCACCAAAGACCCGGTCATACGTAAATGCACGATAAGTTTTTGATTGACACCTGTTTTCAGCACCAGATACTTTCCGCGACGGCAAACGTCTTCAATCGTACGACCGGTCAGATTTTTGATAAATTGCTCAGACGATGGATGTTTGACCAGCCTATCCAAATATACTTCAACTTTAGTAATAGTTTTTCCCTTAATATGCGGCAGCAAAGTCTTTCTGACCTGCTCCACTTCTGGCAACTCCGGCATGGATATCCCTCCTATTTGGTCTGTGCCCAGTTTTTCCCCCAGGCAACATCGGCAGTTAGCGGCACACTAAGAGAAGCAGCGCTTTCCATTGCTTTTTTTACAAGCTGTGCCACCAGCTCTTTTTCCGTTTCCATAACTTCTAATACTAATTCATCATGTACCTGCAGCAAAATGCGGCTCTTGACTTTAGCATCAGAAAGCGCCTGTTCAACTTTAAGCATCGCTATTTTGATTATATCCGCCGCAGTCCCCTGAATTGGCGTATTGATGGCAGTGCGCTCAGCAAAACTGCGTAAGTTAAAATTACTGTGCCTGATATCAGGCAGATAACGGCGACGTCCAAACATTGTAGCTACATAACCCTGTTCCCGAGCATGATTGACCGTATCATCCATATATTTCTTTACCCCTGTATAGCGGGCAAAATAATTTTTTATATACTCGGCTGCTTCACCGCGGCTGATATCCAGCTGTTTAGCCAGTCCAAAATCACTTATACCATAAACAATGCCAAAATTAACTGCTTTCGCACGGGTACGCATCATTGAATCGACCTGTTCCAACGGCACCCCAAACACCTCTGCCGCTGTACGTGCGTGTACATCCTGACCATTCAGGAAAGATTCCAAAAGCAGCTTATCCTGTGCCATATGTGCAAGTACACGCAGTTCTACCTGAGAATAATCGCAAGACATCAACCAGTCATAACCAGTCCCCGGTATAAATATTTCACGGATTCTTTTACCGATCTCAGTTCGTACAGGAATATTCTGCAAATTCGGGTCAGTACTTGATAACCTTCCTGTTGCCGTTACCGTCTGTTGAAAATGCGTATGAATTCTCCCTGTCGCAGGATTGATCAGTGGGCGCAGCCCTTCCAGATATGTTGAATGCAGTTTTGTCAGCTTGCGATGTTCCAGGATCGTCGTAATCAGAGGATGCGAACCTTCCAGTTGTTCCAAAACAGAAACATCTGTCGAATAACCGGTCTTTGTCTTTTTTATAATAGGAAGCCCCAACTTTTCGAACAGCAGTACACCTAATTGTTTAGGAGATTTCAGGTTAAATTTTTCACCGGCCTGTTCTTCTGCCAAAATCTCTAAAGCAGTTATCTGTACTGCCATTTCTTTTGTAATACTCTCTAGCAGCTTCACATCCGGCTTAATTCCAGCTAATTCCATTTTTGCCAGCAAATAGGCCAGCGGCAGTTCCATTTCCGTATATAGTTTATACAATTCATAATCCCGCAGTTTTTGTTCAATAAGCGGAAGTAACGCCTGCAAATCAGCGGCATTCCCACCGTTATTTGCAGCCAGATAACGTTCTGCAACTGCCTTCAAACTATAGGAGCTGCGACCTGGTTCAATCAAATAAGCAGCTATACCTATATCATCAACTATACCGTCGGCTTTTTTATTCAGGCACATACAAGCCTTATAAATCTCTTTGCTGTCGCATGTAACTTTCAATTGTTTGTAATCAGACAGCCATTCATAAAAAAAATTCCAGGCCCCGCTGCCTTCCTGCAATTTATAAATTTTTCCATCATTAAAAATTTCCACTGCAGTAAAATGGATTTTAGGTAACTCGCCGCCGCAAACAGCAGTAAATGCAACCTTTTCCTGCTTTTGCTGCAATAACGCAAAGAATTCTTTGCCCTGTTCTGCTGTTTCTAAAAGCGCAATTTCTATATTGGCGTTTTCCTGACCGATACTTTCTCCAAAAAGATCAAAGGTACCGTCACTGCCGCCCAAAATAGTCTGGAATCTCTCATGCAAATTTCGGAACTCCAATTCCTGCATTAAAGGCCTTGCCTCATCCGACATAGCTTTCAGTTCATATTTATCAAGATCAAGATCGACTGGAACTTCTGTAAAAATGGTTGCCAGCTTTTTTGAAAGCAGCGCAGCATCCTTATTATTTTCTAATTTCTCTTTTAAACTTTTTCCGCTGATTTGCGCAATATTTTCTAAAACCTTCTCTACTGTTCCATATTCACAAATCAACTTCAAAGCAGTTTTAGGGCCTACACCGGGAACACCAGGAATATTATCTGAACTGTCACCCATCAGTCCTTTTAAATCAATCAGCTGTTTTGGCGACAACCCTTCATAATCAGCGGCAAATGCTGCAACATCATACGCCTTGATATCAGAAATCCCTCGCTTGGTAAAATAAACCTTTACCCTGTCATCCAAAAGCTGCAATTCATCTTTGTCGCCGGTTACGATAATAATTTCTGCGTTCTGCGGCGCATGTACGGCAAAAGTACCGATAATATCATCAGCCTCGTAACCATCAGTTTCAAGAACAGTGATGTTCATAGCTTCCAGCAAACGCCGGGCCAGTGGAAATTGTTCGCTCAGTTCACTGGGCGTAGGTTTACGCTGCCCCTTATAATCTGCAAACATTTCCGTTCGGAAAGTTTTACGTGATTTATCAAATGCAACTGCCAGCCATTTAGGTTTTACATCACCCAAAAGCTTCACCAGCATATTACAAAAGCCATATACTGCGCCAGTATGAACTCCCTGCTTGGTCATCAATGGTGGCAAAGCAAAAAATGCCCTGTGTATCAAACTGCTGCCATCAATAACTAAAAATTTATCAGCCATTTCTTCACCACTTTCCTTAACGCTCAAATTATCCTGTTCATATTTAAATATTATACCACAAGGGTAGTGTTCTCACTAGACTCGAAAATATGTGAAACTACTGTAAAATACCCTTGCCGGAAAATAATAAAACAGCTTTCGCTGTAAGCAAAGCTGCCTGCCGTCATTTCATTAATTTAGGATAATCACGCTGTAATTCTGTAATATGATAAATATATACAGTATTTTCAACCTTGCGGTAAATACAGGCATACTTATCTATCATCAGCATCAAATATTTTTTCTCATTCAAACTGCTCAAGGGTGTTTTGTTCCCCAGCATTGCAAAATCCTGTAGTTCCTTTAGTTTACTAACAATACTACATGTCACAGCACTTGCTTCAAGTCTCTTACCCTGTCTGCTGTAGACAAACCCAATTTCCAAAAGATCGTGCCATGCCTGCGGTAATATCTTCAATCCTGTACGTATTGCATAATCAGTCAATAAATTTCGCCTTCAATCTGGCGATAGCGTCGTCTCCGTCAAAAAGCTCTTCGGCACTTTTTTGTCTGTCTAAATCTGCCTGCATAACAGTATGATAGAACTTAAACTTTTCTTCACGCTGTTCAAAAGTTTTGATGCTCATCACAACCAAATCACCTTTACCATACTTCGTTAAATATACAATTTCGCCGCTTTGATGCGCATATTCAGAAATCAAATTATAATCATTCCGCATAATTGTAGCTGGTCTGATAATCATTGCAAGGCCCCTTTCTTAATAACATTGCTCTAATATACACCCTAACAAACATTTTTTCAACAAATTATTTATAAAACATAAAAAAACAGTTTTTATACCCTGGAACATTTGCAAAATAAAAAAGCTTCACTTTTCAGTGAAGCTTTTTTATTTTATTCAGATGATTATCGGAATAATTCATTAACGTTCTTTTGATCAAAGTTTACTTTAACACCGTAAACAGGGCAGGAAGCACACTCATAATATTATACCTTAAGACAGATTAATATCAAACAAATTTACTCCAATATTATTATCATTGTTTTACACTGCTAAGCGGCATAAAGTAATATCTGCAGCTCCATTTTTAACTGTAGTTTTTATTGTTTGTACAAAATTAAAGAATTGTTTCAGCAATCCTCATACCAACCTGCAATGCCTGTTTATTTTTCTCTTCAGTGCCTTTCGGTACGCGGTTCAAAACAGCTTTGACCAGCGATTCTTCACTGACGATGCCGGTCAGCTTCACCAAAGCTCCCAGCGCGATGATGTTGGCAAAAAGCGCTTTGCCAAGCACTTCTTTGGCGCTGTGGGTGATCGGCAGCTCGTAGACCTTGCCGCCGAAGTCCGGCACGTCGCTGACGAAAAGACTGTCGGTGATCATAACGCTGCCTGCCGTCAGGTCGTGTGAATATTTGGTAGCTGCTTCCTGGCTCATTGCCAGCAGCAGGTTCGGGTCGGTCACTTTCGGGAAGTGGATCGCTTCGTCAGAGATAATGACCTCTGCTTTGGATGCGCCGCCTCTGGCTTCCGGGCCATAAGACTGGGACTGGATCGCCAGCTTGCCGTCTAAAAGCGCCGCCTCTGCCAGAATGATGCCGGCTGTGATCAGGCCCTGGCCGCCGGTACCGGATAAACGTAATTCCTGTTTCATGATTATTTACCTCCCTGCGCTCTGGCGATCAGCTCGTCGTAGGCTGCTGTATATTCCTGTCTGCCTTCAACCTGATACAGTACGCCGATCGGGAATTTGCCCGCTTTTTGTTCTTCGGTCATTTTATCCCAGGCTGCCAGCGGTACTGCGTGGTCGCGCTGCCATTTCATCATGTCGGCAGGACCGCCCATTTTATTCTGGCGTCCGTAGGAGATGGGGCAGGCAGTAACAGCTTCGATCAGGCTGAAGCCTTTGTGTTCGATACCCTTGGCGATCAGGTCGGCCAGGATCTGGGCATGGAAAGTGGTGCCGCGGGCAACAAAGGTAGCGCCGGCCGCTTTGACCAGCTCGGCTACGTTGAAGTCCTGTTCGATCGTCGCATAAGGAGCTGTCGTCGCTTTGGAGCCTGTCGGTGTCAAAGGCGAATACTGGCCGCCGGTCATACCGTAAATACTGTTGTTGTAAAGTACGACGGTCATATCGATGTTGCGGCGGGCAGCGTGGATCAGGTGGTTGCCGCCGATCGCTGTAGCGTCGCCGTCGCCGGTAACGACGATGACAGTCAGGCCGGGATCAGCCAGTTTAACGCCGGTCGCTACCGGCAAAGCGCGTCCATGTGCGGAATGGACTGTATTGAAATCTAAATAGCCGGAGGCACGGCTGCTGCAGCCGATGCCGGAAATAACTGCGACTTTGTCTTTATCAAGGTCAAGCTTGGCAACTGCCTTGACGATGGTGCCGGTAACGACACCGTTGCCGCAGCCGGGGCACCAGATATGAGGCAGGCGGCCCGGACGGAAATATTTATCGATCATTGCTTCCATGTTCATAATCAAATCTCCTCTCCTTCTTAGGCCATGGCCTTTTTGATCTCAGCCAGCAGCTGAGCGGGGGTAGCCGGTTCGTTGTCGTATTTTGCGTACAGCGCAACCGGTACCTGTCCTGCGACGACGCGCTCTACTTCCAGTACATACTGTCCGTAGTTGAGCTCGTGCACCAAAATACCTTTGACCTTGGAGGCCAGTTCTTTGATCTGCCTGTCAGCCAGCGGCCAGATCGTGATCGGGCGCATCAGGCCGACCTTGAGACCTTCCCTGCGTGCCATATCGACAGCTTCGTAAGCGGTGCGGGCACCGCCGCCGAAGGCGATAACTGCATATTCGGCATCTTCCATCTGGTAGTTTTCTACCTGGACGATGTCGTCAAGATTGTTGTAAAGTTTGTCATGCTGACGGTTGGTAGCGGCTAAAGTAGCAGCCGGTGTACCTTTCGGGAAACCGGTCTCGTCGTGTACCAGACCGGTGACGTGCCAGCGGTAGCCGCTGCCGAAAGCGGGCATGGCGGGTACAAGGCTGTCGTCGGTAGCGTAGGCTTTAAATTCTTCGGGGCTGCATTCAGGCTGTTTACGTTCTGCCTGCGGGATCTCGCTGTAATCGTCCGGAAGTTCAATCTTCTCGCGCATATGGCCGATAACTTCGTCCATCAGCAGTACAACGGGAACACGGTATTTTTCGCTGAGAGCGTAAGCGCGCAGCGTCAGTTCAAAGCATTCAGGCACGCTGGCCGGGGTCAGGGCAATGAGCCAGTGATCGCCGTGCGTGCCCCAGCGGGCCTGCATCAGGTCGCCCTGGGAAGGAGAGGTAGGCTGGCCGGTAGACGGGCCTACGCGCTGCACGTTGACGATGACCAAAGGGATCTCGGCCATGCAGGCATAACCGATCAGCTCCTGTTTTAAAGAAAAGCCGGGTCCGCTGGTCGCGGTCATAACTTTTTGCCGGTCAGCGCTGCGCCGATAATAGCGCCCATGGAAGCGATCTCGTCTTCCATCTGGATGAATTTACCGCCGACGAGAGGCAGGCGTTCAGCCAAAGATTCAGCAACTTCGGTAGAGGGTGTGATAGGGTAGCCGCCGAAAAATTTTACACCGGCAGCGATGGCGCCTTCGACCACTGCCTGGTTGCCTTGTAACAAAAGGATTTTGGACATGATTTCAACTCCTCCGTTTTACTTTTCTACAAAAATCGCAAAGTCAGGGCAGCGTGTTTCGCACTGGCCGCATTGGATACATTTATCCTCGGCGACCACCTCTACTTTTTCGATCTCGCTAATTGCCAAAACCTGTTTGGGGCAAAATGCTACGCAGATCCCGCAGCCTTTGCAGCGATTTGTATGGACCTTCAGACTCATAATCGCGACCTCCTTCTTTCCTTTGATAAATTTGATACCGGTTTGATTTTTTTATCAAACCGGTATCAAGAAATTTTATTGTAAAAAAATTACCACAAGCCCAGTACTTTCCAATATCCCAGACCGACCGTCATATAAAGGACAAAGTTAAAAGCAACTAAAACTGCTCCTATTTTCCACCATGTCTTTTGCGGCACATAACCGGTCCCAAACAAAACCGGACCTACTGCACCACCGTAATGAGTCAATAAACAGCCATACGCTGAAGATGCACCAAGTAAAAATACCAACGGAAGCGGTGGTACCTGAGCCACAAGCCCTAAAGTGAACAAGACAGGAATAAATGCGCCTACATATGCACCCATGGAAGCAAACACATATCTGACCAGAATACTTATCACAAGCAAAATCCCCATAACAAGAGCTTGATTGACGCCGACAAAATTCATATGCTCACCAACTACTTTTGCCAGCCAAACGAAAAATTTTGCTTTACTCAATATTCCGGAGATCCCCATGATAGCTCCGTACCAGATAAGAGTATTCCATGCACCATTATTCGCAAGTACATTCTTCCAATCAATAAGTTTAAATATAGCACAGCAGGCAAAGAACAATAAGGCTACAGCAGTGCCGTCCAGTTTAGTAAAGCTGCTTGTTGCCCAACCAAGAATTGCCAGAACAAAAAATATTACCAGTAATTTCTCTTTTCCTGTCATTGGCCCAATCTCTCGAAGTCCTTGCGCCGACAGTTCTTTATGATTAGAAATCTCTTTAAGCTCAGGCGGATACACTTTGTAAATCAAATACGGAACTACCAGACAGGCCAAAAGCGCAGGAAAAGCAAGACCGATAAACCAGTCCATCCAGCTGATATCTACTTTTAAAATATCTCTGGCAAAACCTACCGTAAGAATATTAGGAGCACAAGCTGTTAGAAAAACTGCCGAAGTAGACAAACTGATCGCGTAACCGCTGATCGTTATATACGAACCGATTCTGCGTGGGTTATCTTCAGGTTCAGAATTCAGAGTGCTGGCAACATTTCTGAAAATCGGATAAACGATACCACCGGAGCGAGCTGTATTAGAAGGTGTCGCAGGGCTTAAAATAAGATCTGTCAGCATCTGTCCATACACCAGCCCCAAGGATGATTTGCCAAATCTTCCGATCATCCAGTAAGCAACACGTCTACCAAGCCCTGTATCAGCAAAAGCCTGCGTAATAAGAAAAGCTGTAAATACCAGCCACACAGTGCCGTTACCATAACCACTGAGTAGTTGACCGACTGGAACGATAAAAGATCCAAAGGCTATCACACTGAGCATTACCACCGCTTCACCCGCCGGCCTCAGGATCAGTCCTAAGATGGCTGCTATATAAACAGCAAATATTTTCCAGGCCAGCGGTGTCAGTCCACTGGGAACAGGTACCATTAAAATAGAAACCGGGACTAATAATAAAAGCAACCACCGTACTACCATAACACTCGCCTTCTTTCTTTATTTATCCAAATAACTTTTATTTAAATCATACCCACAAAAGCTTTCAAGCCTTCAAAATTCAGCATATCGCATTTGTTGACAATAACCCCTTCCGGACTTCTCAGCGTTCCATCGCCTTCTTTAGCATGATTAGCGATAATGTGTGCAACTTCAACAGGCAGTCCATGTTTTACCGCAAGTGCACAGCCAGAAAATGGATGTCGGAGATTTTCCCAGCTGTGATTTCTGTGTTTTACCATCAGCAGTCTTTTCATACTCAATCAACTTTCCTACGTCATGTAAAAGTGCTCCTGCCAACAGATAATCTTTATTAAGTTTAAATTTCTCTCCGTATACTTCCCATTCTTCATAAGCTTTCAGAGACATTCTTGTAACCGTTCTGACATGGGTCCTGTAACTGATCATTGTATCCGGTATCAATAAAGTAAAGGGTATTGTATCAATATCATTTAGCTGCCATCCGCCTGTCTTCAACGCTTCCTCGTATGTTTCTACCACCTTTTTCTGCAGCTCCTTGTCACTGATCATTACAATTTCAGGAAAAACATCATACCAACTGTTATACATATTATTCACCTCTTTTTATAAAATCACGGCAAATCGTAAACAACATCAATAATTGTACCATCACGATATTCTACTAAACCACAAACTCTATCACCTAAAATCGTTTTTTCAGCAACTCCAGCCAGTTTTTGCGCTTTCTGATGTAATTCTTCTACTGTCATTACCGGCAGTGATGTTTTTTGTAAAATTTCATATAGATCAAGCCGTTTCGGATTAATTGCAATCCCGTAATCAGTTACTAAAACATCTACAGTTTCACCGGGAGTGACTACTGTTTGTACCTTTTCCAGCAGCATCGGCAGCCGTCCACGCAAAAGCGGCAAAGCTACTATCGTCACCTCAGCTCCAGCAGCTGCATCAGGATGACCACCAGGTGCACCAATCAACTTACCATAAGAATCAGTAAGTACATTAACATTAAAATTAATATCTACTTCCGTAGCACTTAAAACAGCCACATCCAACAGATTGACATAGGGATTGGCACTGAATGGATTCGCATATGCAGAAGCAGAAATCTCGTGATGTCTGCTATTAAAATACAGTGATTCAATAGCTTTTGTATCAAAGTCCTGTGGATCAAAAAACGTCCCGATATAGCCATTTGCAAGCATCTCAGTCAAGAATCCCGAAGCCCCGCCGATCCCGGCTGCAGCTTTTATACCAGTACGCTGCATTTCTGTCTGTACAAAACCAGCAGCAGAAATTGCTATTCCACCGCTGCCAAACTGAAAAATAATCCCTTCCTTTAGAAGCCCTGCATACTTTATGACCTCAGCCACATATTTAGAAATAACCAGCTCTGCAGGATTTTTGCTTATTCGGATCGATCCTGTAGCTATACCAGAAGGATCACCAATACTTTCCACTTCAACTATATAATCAACCTGGGTTTGCGGAATGCTGACATATTCCAAAGGTACTGAAACTAATCCGTCAGTTACAGCTACAACCTGTTCCGCATATTCGGCATCCGGCATTGCATATCCTAATGAACCACAGGCCGACTTTCCCTGCACACCGTTGATATTTCCATATTTATCACAAGTCGGAGCTGCAATAAACGCTACATCTATGTGCAGCTCGCCGCTTTCAATCGCCCGTGCCCGACCGCCATGAGTGCGGAAAATAGCAGGTTTTTTCAATTTATTTTTTTGAATAAATTCTCCTATCCTGCCTCTTGCCCCACTAGTATCTATAGCCGTAATCGTCCCATCTTCAAAATATGGAAGTAATGCATCCTGAACAAGACTCAGTGAACTTGCTGATAATGTAAGATCTTTAATACCTTTTCTGGAAATGGCCGCTACAACTTTTTGCATCACCAAATCGCCATTTCGCAGCGCATGATGAAAGGAAATCGTCATCCCGTCTTTAAGTTCTACTGCATCTAAAACCTTATCCAGCTCCAATACTTTATCTTTACCGGGCACAACACATTTCACCGGTCTTCCTGCCATTCTCCCAAAAGGTTTTACGGCAAACGCTCCCTGATATGGCATTTTATTTTCCCAACCGGGTATTTTATTAATCAACTCTATAATCCCTTTATCCATTTTCAAACCTCCATTCCTGCAGCTTTAGCATATGACAGGATGGACATTGCTCTTGTAACCATTGGTTTATCAATCATTTTCCCATTAAGCGAAGTAACCCCTGAAGCATTTTTTAGTGCGTCTTCATATGCGTTTAAAATCTCTTTAGCAGACTCTATTTCTTTTATAGTTGGTGTGTACAGCTCATGTACCACGCCAATTTGATTAGGATGCACTACTGATTTCCCCGTATAACCTAATTGCTTACCTAGCTTAACATCAGCTCTAAACCCTTCGATATTTTTAATATTACTATAAACATAATCCATTGCCATAATTCCCGTAGCATGTGCGTTCAACGAAATCAAATTCCTTGCAAATAATATCTCAGATGCATCTTCGGAACGTTCCATACGCATATCTGTACGGAAATCTTCTGCGCCTAATCCGATTGCCAGCATACGTTTGGAAGCGCTGGCTATTTTATAAGAATTTACTACCCCCAACGCAGTTTCGATACTGGCAACTATTTTAACAGCCCCAATCTCAATAGCATGTTTTCTTCTATCTCAGTAATCAATACATCTAATTTTTTTATATCTTCCGCAGTCTCTGCTTTTGGTAATCTAAGAAAATCCGGCTGCAAAGGAACCATACTACTTACATCATCTTCATAATATGGTGAATCCGCTTGATTAATTCTTATCCCAACCCTGCAATCCGGGCGATTATACTGCAAAGCATATTTTACTAAAATTCTGGCACTGTCTTTCTCAAAAATTGATACTGAGTCTTCCAAATCATAAATAATACAATCAGGACGATAAATTTCAGCACCTATAATTTTTAGGGTCATTGCCTGGCACAAAAAACATCGTTCTATAAAGAGAATTCATGTTAATACTCCTTTTCTGATAAAAATCTTTGTATTGCCGTTTCCAGTCTGGCTCTTATTACAAAATCCAGGGCACCATGATCTTCAATCAGCACACGCGCATTTCCCAAATTGGCTGCTGCTAAAATTTCCTTGACACTTTTTTCAATAGACTGTCCATATTTAACTAGAACTTTACTGGTGATTTCTATTTTTACACCGTCACTTTTAGTAATTTCCAATGTTATTAAAGCGTCGCCTTTATTAGCTGTTCCCGTAGTTATTTCATGACCTCTGAACACCATATTCACACCGCCTTTTTATGTTTTATCCTAATTCAATTATATATACTTTCCAGATATATGAAAAATAGGCATTTTCGATGTTAATCATCAAAAATGCCTATCTCAAAAGCTCCTGTAAATATTAATGATTTCTCTGAAAACTGTCAAAATCAGAATCAATTACAAATTCTAAAAAGACTTTGGGTAATCTTAAATCGAGCAGCTCTTTTTTATAAATCAGCCATGTTTTTCTTTCCAGCTTAGAACCGTTCTTATGCACTAAAGGAATAGAATATAGTTGAGGATATTCTTCAATTAAAATTGATGGCAAAATTCCATACCCCAATCCGTTGAAAACCATTTCTTTACAAAGATCCAAATTACTGACCCGCGTACCAATAATAGGAGAATCCTCAAAAGTTTCATGCCACCAGCCATCAAGTAAATTTTGATAATATTGGTCTGTATCATAATCTACACGGACCATATGGGGAAGATCCTCCAGTTTAAACGGCTGAGCAGCTACGGCACACACATGATTCGTGGTTAAAAGTACGCGTTCGTCCTCCCGCCAGTCAAAATCATTTCTTACAAAACCGAAATGAATTCCCAAGGAACTGGCAAGGCTTATAACATCACTGCTTTGTGCAATCTGTACATCAAATTTCGTTTTGGGATACATATCCTGGAATCTACCCAGCAGCTTTGGCAAAAAATATCTGGCAAGGATACTTGGAGCAGCAATACGCAGGGTTCCTGCAACATCTTCCTGCATATTGGTAATAGTTTCTCTCAGCTCCTGCATTTCGCCAAGTATATGTTCAGCAAATTTTACCGTATATTCTCCGGTTTCAGTAAAAGTTATACCTTTGTTGCCGCGATATAATAATTTCGTTCCTAAAGACTCTTCAATTTGTTTAATCCGGGCAGTCAATGTCGGCTGAGACATATACAAAACTCTTGCCGTTTTTGTTATATTTTTTTGTTCATACAGTGTTTTGATGATCTGCCAGTCCCGTTCTTCCATAATGCACCGCCTAATATACAACCGTAACTTTCGTTAATTATATCATGTCCGTACCCATATATTCATATAAAATAAGCAACTATAATTCTTTTATTTACTTTTAATATCACAATTACGCCCGGCTCTTAACAAAGCGCTGGAACGGCTCCCACCTATATACCGCTCTACTCTATATCCAAGTTCTAGATATTTCGCTAAATCCGTTCCTGTCATAATTCCCATTTCCTCACACATATTTATCAAGTCTTCAGTGGCAATATTTCCTGAAGCTCCGGGAGCAAACGGACAACCGCCCAAGCCTGCAAAACAAGCGTCATAATTTGTAATTCCTGCCATTAATCCTGCTAAAACATTAGCTAATCCCATACCACGTGTATTATGAAAATGCAGTACCCATTCGATATCAGGAAATAATTTTTTATATGAACTCCATACTCATAAACTTGCAGAGGATTAGCCATCCCCGTCGTATCTGACAATGATATTTCCTGAATTCCTAATTTTCGCAGCTGAAAAATAATATTGACCACTTGTTCTAATGGTACAATTCCATCTATAGAACAGCCAAAAGATGTTGATATAGCGCCAGACAGCACTATTTTTTTCTGTTCAGCATATTCAGCCAGTTCAGCAAATGACTTTACAGCTTCCTCCGGAGTTTTATTCATATTTCTCAAGCAATGTGATCTACTGGCCGAAACAGTTATTTTAGCTTTACTGATACCAGCAGCTTCCGCCCTTTTCAATCCCTGCATATTGAAAATCAGCCCTCTGTACTCAACGCCCGCTTTTCTGTGCAGTCTTGCAGCGATCTGATCTGTATCAGCCATCTGCGGTACTGCTTTAGGATTGACAAAAGATCCGATTTCAATAACTTTTATACCTGCTTCAGCTGCTGTTTCAATCAGTTCCAGCTTTTGTTCGATCGTCAGAAATACTTTTTCATTCTGCAGACCATCCCTCGGCCCAACTTCACAAATTTTAATAAAATCAGGTAAACTTTTCATCTTAAATCACTCTTTCTGCGTGCAGCTCTGCACATACCGACTGAGAAAATCCCAACAGCCCTTCATATATTGCATCATTATGCTCACCAAGCTGTGGCCCTACCCATTTAATTTCGCCTGGGGTTTCACTGAATACAGGTGTTATTCCCGGCATTTTTATTGTTCCCAATACTGGGTGAGACATCTCAACAATATCATTTCTTGCGGCATAATGCGGATCAGCAAAGATATCTTCGATACTGTAAACTAAATTTACAGGCACCCCAGCTTTATCTACAATCTCTTTCAGCTCAATATACTCTTTACTGCCTATCCAATCACTAACTATTTTATCCAGAGAATTGTCGTTGGTTACTCTTGCCCTCATCGTTTCATAGAGCGGATTTGTCATCAAGTCTTCTCTGTGCATTGCTCCAGCCAAATATTCCCAAGTTCTGTCAGTACTGCAGACCAAAACTACCCACTTACCGTCTTTAGTTTTATACGTACCTCCAGGACTGGAAGTCCCATTCAATTTTGGTTTTCTCTCCCTTATAATACCGTTCTTATCATAATCAGCGCACAATATTTCCATAAACCTAAAAATACCTTCATATAAGCTTACATCTATTTCCTGTCCTTTGCCATGAAGGGCATCCCGGTGATATAAAGCCATCATAGTACCCATAGCTGTATATAACCCTGCAATATAATCTGTAAGCGAAAAAGACGGGCTGACCGGAGGCCTGTCTGGGTATCCCGTAATATATGTCATTCCTGAAAAAGCAGTCGCCGGTGTTCCAAAACCAGGAATATTTTTGTAAGGACCTGTTTGACCATAACCTGTCACATGGCTGAGGATTATATCCTGTTTCCTTAATTTCATCGCCTCATAACCAATGCCCCACTTATCTAATGTCCCAGTTCTAAAATTTTCAATTACAACATCACTTTTTTCTACCAGCTGTAAAAATATTTCTTTACCCTTTTCCATACGCAGATCTAAAGTAATTGATTTTTTATTTCTGCCCATACAGGCAAAACGCATAGCCTGCCCTTCATGATATGGTCCCAGTCTGCGAAAAGGATCTCCTCCGTCCGGCATCTCCACCTTAATAACTTCAGCGCCAAAATCAGCCATCAATCCAGCGGCAAATGGTGCAGCTATTACTGTTGAAATATCTAAAACCCTGATACCTTCCAATAATTTCATACTAATACTCCTCTCATAAAGAAATACTGCGATACACAATTTCTCCACCGGTAATAGTCAGCTGCGGTACAAGCACTTCTCTGCCTATTCTTGTTTCCTTCTGTGTATCACTGAAGCAGATATATTTATCACAACGTTTTAAAATTGCCACATCCGCAAGAAATCCTTCCTGCAGTTGTCCGATTTCGCTTTCCATCCCCATAATCTTTGCCGGAATGCTGGTACAACGCGCAATAATTTCCGGCAGTGGCATTTTTAAGAACAAATACTTTGACATCAGATACGGCATTGAAAACACCGGATCTTTAAACAAAGTTTTTACTGTCAAATCAGTAGAGATGATATCCGGATAAAAGCCTTCAGCTATAGCTTTCTCCGCTACTTTAAATGACCAATGATTGCCTCCATTAGCCGCATCAATAATAACGCCGCGTTTTTGCGCCTCACGAACCGCTGGGAGCACTTTGCCATTATTATCCAAAATCGTATATCCTGTACCATGATAACAATGCGCCAAAACATCGTCAGGACGCAAAAGCTTAACAACTGTTTCCATTGCCTCAGGAGGATTTGTCACATGTACTGCCAGTCTGGTTCCCAGCTTTTCAGCAACATTAACTGCCTGTTTTAAAACATTGATCCCCAAATCGCCAACTATTTCTTTACTGATCCTTATTTTTAATCCCAGCAAAATATCATGGTGCTCTGTCAAAACATCCCTTAATCTTCCAACATCCCAACATGACGGCTCAACATTTTCATGATATTTCATCGTAGCAAGCCCTGCAGGGCAGAGATTCACAAAAGCTTTGATACGCATTTTAGAGCGTTGGATAACATCTTTTTTAAAGCATTCAAAATTTGCAATACCGGTACTACCTGCATCAACAGCAGTTGTAACACCTTGCGGTATAAAACTTAAATCAGGTTCTATTCCTATCTCTGTCCCGTCCGCAAAAACATGACTGTGGAAATCGATCAACCCGGGAACAACCAAATTTCCTGAAGCATCGATAACAATATCAGCGCCCGTAAAATTTTTAGCACTGGCTATTCTTCCGCTTTGGATATAAACATCACGCTGTTCCTGTGTTTTAAATATTGGATCTACAACAACACCATTTTTGATAAGAATATTTTTCTTCATCATTTTACCCTCCTTTAATTTACTGCTTAACAGCAAATAATTTTTTCGTTTCTCTGGCAATCATAAGTTCTTCATTAGTTAAGATCGTCCAAATAGCAACGTCAGAATCAAACTTGCTTAAATCCGCATCCTCTCCGCGCACTTCATTTTTCTTCAGATCCAGATGTGCTCCAACAACTTCCAGCCCACTGCATATTTTAGCGCGCATGTACGGTGAATTTTCACCAAGCCCAGCAGTAAAAACTATTGCATCCAGACCTCCCATTGCAACCACATAACTTCCGATGTATTTTCTTACCTGATAGGCAAAGACATCTATTGCCATCTGTGCTCTCTGGTCTCCTATCTTAGCTGCACTTTCCAGATCTCTAAAATCACTGGATAATCCTGACAATCCAAGTATCCCTGATTTATTGTTCAAATATCTATATACCTGCTTACCAGTCATATCCTCCTGTTCCATAATAAAGGGAATAATAGCCGGATCAATCTCTCCGGACCTTGTTCCCATAATCAAACCCTCCAAAGGAGTAAAGCCCATGCTGGTATCAATTGATCTCCCATCTTTAACAGCAGCAACACTGGCTCCATTTCCCAAATGGCAAGTAATTATTTTCATTTTCTTAAGGGCACGGCCTATTTTCTGCGCTAATGTGTCCGCAACATACTGATGAGAAATTCCATGAAATCCATACCGCCTGATACCATATTTTATATACAATTCATAAGGCAGCCCGTAAAGATAAGCTGTTTCCGGAATAGTCTGATGAAATGCTGTATCAAAAACTGCAACCTGCATAACACCAGGAAACAAATCCTGACAAATTTTTATTCCTTCCAGATTTACAGGATTATGCAAAGGAGCTATGGTTATGCAGGAACTGATTGTTTTCAGTACTTCGTCATTTATAACAACCGACTCTTTAAACCTTTCCCCGCCATGTACCACTCTATGTCCAATACATTCTATCTCTTCCAACGACGCAATAACCCCGTAATTTTCCTGTACGATACTTTCTAAAATCAACTGGATCCCAGTTTTATGATCAGGTATGGTCCTTTTGATTTCAATGACATATTCGTGCTTTCCAAGAAATTTTAAAAGGCTTCCATCCATTCCTATGCGTTCTACTTGCCCTTTAGCCAATAACATTTCGTTTTCCATTTCCAGCAGTTGAAATTTAATAGAGGAACTACCGCAGTTTATCACTAACACTTTCATAATATCAGCGCTCCAAATTGTATAATTTCCTTAAATTCATTATATTCTAAGCCTCATTAAATGAAAAATAGGCAATTTCTATATTGAATATAGAAATTGCCTATTACAAATTTTGATGTCACTATTCAGTTAAAATATTTCAAATATAACTATTCTTTCTTTTCGCCGCTTTCAGTTTCATAAGGCCAGCTGCTCATGCTTCCTTCCAGGCTTTGGACATTTTTATAACCTAAGGCCCGCAGCATAGTTTCAGCTTCATAACCACGCAGATTGATCTGACAGGAACAAACAAGTTTAGCGTCTTTATCAGCCAGCACATTCTCGGCTTCACTGCGCACCTTGCCCAAAGGTAAATTGATGATATTAGCACAGCCAGCGATACGGTTACTTTTATATTCTCCCGGAGTGCGCACATCTACCAAAGTATATTCACCGCTTTTACGCAATTCTTTAAAATCTTTCGGATTAATACTGCGCAGGCGTCCTTCTATTTTATTCATCAAAACATTGGCGGCTGTCGCAATATTATCTATTGGCCCGTTAAAAGGCGGCGCATATGCGAAATCAATATTGCTCAAATCTTCTAATGTCGCTCCGAAGCTCATGGCAGCAGCCAAAGCATCTACACGTTTATCAACGCCGCCGGTTCCTACAACCTGAGCCCCTATAACCTTCTGAGTCTTAATTTCCGCCAGCAGCTTCAGCACCAAACGCTGCGCGCCGGGCATATAACCTAATCTGTCAAATCCAGGTACGACCACAGACTCAAACTCAATCCCTGCGGCTTTGGCCGTTTTTTCGTTCAAACCCGTACTTCCGGCTTGCCAGTTCAATATCTGACAGATCCCTGTTCCTAAAACACCGGGATATTTTATCATGTCACCACAAATATTGTCCGCAATAACACGTCCATGTTTATTCGCAGTGGAACCCATTGGTGCAAATATTCTTTTCTTGCTGATAAGATTCATATTTTCTGCACAGTCACCGCCGGCATAAATATCAGGATCACTGGTCTGCAAATATTCATTAACAGCAATCGCCCCGCTTGTACCTAGCTCCAGTCCGGCAGCACTTGCCAACTCTGTATTCGGGCGTACACCTACCGCCACAATAACCAACTGAGCCGGAATCGTACGTTTATCAGTCTTTACTGCTGTAACTCGTCCATTTTCGCCTTCAAAACCCAGCGTCTTTTCTTCCAGATATAACCTGATACCGGCTTTTTCTAATGGTTTCTTAACTAAATCAGCCATTTCCAGATCCAGCATCTGCGGCAGGATACGATCCTGCATCTCTACAATATTTACAGTCAGCCCCTGCTTATGAAAAGCCTCCGCCAGTTCCATGCCTATCAAGCCCGCCCCAACGATAACGACATCGGTGACTTTATAGGCTTCCATCTCTTCCTTAACCTTTAGTGTCTCCCAGGGGAACCAGAAATTATGTATCCCTCCCAGTTCAGCTCCAGGTAAAGACAGTTTTACAGGCGTAGCCCCAGTCCCTAACACTAATACGTCGTATGACATTTCCTGTATTGCCCCAGTTTCTTTATCCATTACGGTTACCGTTTTATTCGCGCGGTCTATTTTTTGAGCTTCATGCCCGGTAACAACATCAAAGCCTTTAACATTTTTAAAAAATTCCGCATCACGTGCAAACCCCTGCGGTGTATGAGTAAAACTGGAAAAATCCTTTACATCTCCGCCAATGTAATAAGGAAAACCGCAGGCTCCATAACTTACCTGCTGTCCACGTTCCACTACTGTGATTTCTGCGTCCTTATCTCTGCGGCGCAGGCGTGAAGCTGTTTTCATTCCAGCAGCAACACCGCCAATAATCACTACCTTTTTAGCCATTCTGATCGCTCCTTCCAATAAAAAAATTCCTTATATACTCATTATATACGTAAACAAGGCTGTGTTCAACGAACACAGCCTTGTTTTACAGAAATCTTTACTTTTTAAATACTTAGGAAACCTGCTCAATATCAATTACACCATTCTTCAGGACTACTCTTACAGTTTCACCGCTCTTGATCTCTCCGCTGACAATTTTTCTTCCCAGCAGATTTTCAACAGTATGTACGATCAAGCGTTTTAAAGGACGGGCACCAAAAGCGGGGTCAAACCCTGTATCCGCCAGATATGCCACAGCTTCATCACTGCATACCAGCGTCAGATCAAGCTGTTTTTCCAGTCTTTCACCAAGCTCTTTCAGAATCATTTTCACGATATCATTAATCTGCTCTTTTTCCAAAGCCTTAAAGACCACGATATCATCCACACGATTCAAAAATTCCGGTCTGAAAAACTGCATCAGCATACTCTGGATATCTTCTCTGGAAATTTGTCCCTGCTTTTTCATGATCTCGGCCGAACCAAGATTACTCGTCATAATAATCAACGTGTTTTTGAAATCAACATTGCGTCCCTGTCCGTCGGTCAACCGGCCATCATCCAGTACCTGCAGCAGTACATTAAACACATCAGCATGTGCTTTCTCGATTTCATCCAGTAAAATTACAGAATAAGGATGGCGACGCACTGCTTCAGTCAGCTGTCCGCCTTCATCATAGCCTACATAGCCTGGAGGTGCACCGATAAGACGGGAAACGGTATGTTTTTCCATATATTCACTCATATCGATACGAATCATATTGCGTTCGTCGTCAAACAATATCTCGGCTAAAGCCTTAGCCAGCTCTGTTTTGCCAACGCCGGTAGGACCAAGGAAAATAAATGAACCGATCGGACGATCAGGATCTTTTATGCCGGCACGGGCACGAACGACAGCTTCGCTGACAGCCTTAACCGCATCGTCCTGACCGACAACGCGCTGATGCAGGATATCTTCAAGATGTACGAGCTTTTCGCGTTCGCCGCCGCTAAGACGCGAAACAGGGATCCCTGTCCAAGTACTGACCACCTTAGCGATATCTTCTTCATCTACTTCTTCTTTCAGCAGCACATTCTCTTTATCATTTTTATTGTTTGCTTCGACTTCTGCAAGTTCCTTCTCCAAAGCCGGCAGCCGTCCATACTTAAGTTCTGCCAGTTTATTCAGATCATAGCTGCGCTCAGCGCCTTCCATTTCCTGTTTAACTGCATCGATCTCTTTTTTCACTTCGCGCACACGGGCAATAGAAGCTTTTTCGCCGTCCCAGCGTTTAACGAGCTCTTCATTTTCCTTTCTCAGCTCAGACAGCTCTTCTTCAATTTTCACCAGCCGTTCTTTAGACTGCTCATCCTGTTCTTTGCCAAGGGCCTGAGCCTCGATCTCTAGCTGCAGTATCCGCCGCTTACTTTCGTCAAGCGCTGCCGGAAGCGAATCGATCTCGGTCCTCAATCGTGCTGCCGCCTCATCGACCAGATCAATCGCCTTATCAGGCAAAAAACGATCGTTGATATAACGGTTACTCATTACAGCAGCCGCAACTAAAGCCGCATCCTTAATCCTTACACCGTGATGCACCTCATAACGTTCTTTCAATCCACGCAGAATCGAAATCGTATCCTCAACGCCTGGCTGTTTGACCATTACCGGTTGGAAACGACGCTCTAAAGCGCTGTCTTTTTCAATATACTTGCGGTACTCATTTAATGTAGTCGCGCCGATACAACGCAATTCACCGCGGGCCAGCATCGGTTTCAGTATGTTACCCGCATCCATGGCTCCTTCGGCTGCACCAGCACCAACCACGGTATGCAGCTCATCAATAAACATAATGATCTGTCCTGCAGAATCGGAAATAACCTTCAAAACCTTTTTCAAACGTTCTTCAAACTCTCCGCGATATTTAGCACCGGCAACCAAAGCTGCCAGGTCTAAAGCGTATAAAGTCTTGTTTTTCAGATTTTCAGGTACATCACCTGCTACGATACGTCTTGCCAAACCTTCAGCGATTGCCGTTTTACCAACGCCAGGCTCACCTATCAGCACCGGATTATTTTTCTTACGACGCGATAAAATTTCAATTACACGGCGAATTTCCTCATCACGGCCAATAACTGGATCCAACTTGCCTTCCATCGCTTTAGCAGTAAGATCCTGTCCATATTTTTCAAGTGTCTGTTTGCTTTCTTCATCAGCTTGCCCATTAGTATAAGCCATATACAAGCCCTCAACCTTTTTCTTATCAATACCATACTTTTTAAGCAGAGAAACAGTCTCGCTGTCACCGTCACCGGCTAAAGCTGCAACCAAATTGCCAACATTCACTTCACCTTGACCGGCGGCCTGCGCTGCCAGCCCTAATACTCTGGCTAAAGCTGTGCTCATCACCAGCTGACGATCCTGTCCCTTTACAGAAGGAATGCGCTGCATCAACGCTTTAGCCTCCTGTGCAAAGTTTCTTTCATCTGCCTTGACATTAGCGAGTAAAAATCTGAAAAAACCTTCACTGCTGCTTAAGGCCACTAAAATATGCGCACATGACAGCTCCTGCTGATAATTCATTACAGCCTGCTGCTGCGCTGCTTCCAAAATACTTTTTACTTCTTCACTGTAGCGTTCCTGCATATCGCTACACCTCCTGACTATAATCTAATTTAGAATTTATTAACTTATTTTTACAGAAAATTTTTATCGTCACGCAGGGAAACTAAACTCTGCGGCGAATAAACCAATTAAGTAAGCTGCTTTTGCATAGTAAACGAGATAATATCTCTCTACGCCAATGGGCTTCTGCACTTGTTGCTGACCTGTATCATTCAATATCAACCAGCAAATCATCAAAGTAATATAATATGGAGGCAAGTATGAATACATCCATGATCGTTTACAGATTGTTTGACGTCGCCGACGAAATCAACCTGGACCTTGTACAGGCCCTGTGGACCAGCCGCAATAAAATAGCTTCACGTCTGCGTCTGGACAGGATCTCGACAAAATCCATTACCTTTAAAGACCCGCCTGTTTTGGTAGAACTTGGTTCACACGAAATGGAACTTGGCGGCAAAACCTATCTGGCTGAAATCAAGGCCCGTATTTTTGATTTGGGAGTTATCAGCCTGATTATCAGAATCCCATTTGAAGACGATGTAACTTACGACGAATATCTCGATATGGCTATCGTCAGCGAAAATATGCCGGAAGACGAGATCCATCATTATCTGGACGCCGTTCTGGAAACGATTCGTCCCGCCTGCTCAAACGAGCGTGTTTCGGATTTCGACGAAGACTTTGTTGTTTATTACTTCAAAGAGAATATCCCTGACTGGGATCTGGTCCCGCTGCTACTTAAAGATAGAACCCCTGTCAGTGAACAAACTCGCAGGGAAACACTGGAAAATCGCTTCTCCTATGCCGAAGACATTACTTATCTGGCCTGGGATTCAGCCGTAGTTTACGACCAAAGTGGAAGCCTTGACGTTCCTGATCTGCTTGAATTTGCCAATGCACAGTTTTTAGAGCTGCGCTATTATGATAACGCTCTCAACAATGCCATTGATAAAACCTATGATGAACTTGAAGAAGCCAATATGACCAGTAAAGCAACGCGGCTCGAAAGCTATCGCCAGATCCGCGGTAACCTGATGGAACTGATGGCCGATGTCAGCAGTCTCACCAGCAATATCAACAATGCCCTGCAGGTAACAGAAGATATTTTCTATGCACGTATCTACACTCGATATCTGTCATTGCTGCGCGCTTCTGTCTGGAAAGACAATATTGAAAATAAAATCCACGTTATCCAGCGCAGTTATACACTGCTCAATGAAGAAGTATCCATGTACCGCTTCGAACTACTGGGACTGTTTGCCATGGGCCTTTTAGGTTTGATTCTTTTAACTAATCTTTATATAGCTTTTAAGTAAGATAATTCGCAAGGAAGCTGGCATCGCCGGCTTCCTTAATTTTTATTATAAACGCCAAAAGTCAAAAAGTCAAATATTTTTATTATTATTTTAATTCATCAAAATCTTGACAAACATATATGCAAGAGTACAATAATAGTTATTCTATACAAATTGAGGGGAAAATTTATGACAGCTGGTTCTATTTTACGTGGTATCGCTATTCTGCTGGCTCTGCAATGGGTCAGTGTTTTATTTTTGCAGGCCCTGCACATTGCTTTTCCACCGGCACTGCTTGGTATGATCCTGTTGGCTGTTTTGCTTTTGACAGGTGTCATCCGTGAGGAAAGCGTCGAAGACGCCTGTACTATCCTGATCGAAAAGATGGGCATGCTGTTTTTACCAGCCGGTATCAGTATGCTGCTTTATCTCGATATTATTAAAGCTGAAAGCATCGCAATTTTCATCACAATCATCGTCAGCAGTCTGATTATTCTTATTACTACTACAGCTTTTGTCGAGCTGGTTTCCAAACACAGCAAAGGAGGAAAACATTGATGTTCTTTCCCGAAGCCTTATTAAATTCACCCATGTTCGGCATTGGACTGACCATTATCGTTTACGTCTTCTGCGAACTGATCGTCAATCGTTTTGAGCTTAACATTATTCCACCTTTCGTACTGGCCTGCCCTATTATTATGGGCATCATTTATTTTCAGTCACCTCATATAACTTATGAACAATACGCTGCCGGAGCAAACTTCATAAACTTCCTTTTAGGACCGGCTACAGTAGCTTTGGCACTCCCTTTATACCGTAACCGTCAGACCCTTAAAAACAATCTTGCCGTCATCGTCAGCGGAGTTGTTGTCGCTACAGTCATCGGCATTGTTTCCATCTTCGTCTGCGGCAAGCTGTTTGGCGCCAGCGAACAGGTTCTGCTTTCTCTGATTCCCAAATCAGTAACAACGCCTATTGCCATGGATATTTCCAGTGTCATTGGCGGTATCCCATCCTTAACCGCTGCCTGTGTTATTTTTACAGGTATGTTTGGTTCTACCTTCAATCATAAAATTTTTTATCCTGGCTGGGCTTTAAAAATGATATCGCTATCGGTCTGGCTATTGGTGCCTCAAGTCACGGTCTCGGAACCAGTGCCTGCGTCAATAAAAGCGCATTGCAACTCGCCATCGGCGGTGTAGCAATTGGTCTTACCGGTATTGCTACTTCTATTTTAGCGCCACTTCTACTGCCATTGCTGACTAATTTGTTTTGAATAAAGCTTTAAATATTTAAGAAATAAAAGAGCCTGTTCTAAAAAGAACAGGCTCTTTTATCATTTTCCTGACAGACTCATTAATTGCCCACAAAAAAACGGAAGCACCGACATGTGCTTCCGTTCTAAAAAGGAGAGATTTATGTACTATTCTTCCGCAGCTGTCCCAATTAACCGGGGAAGAAAGGCCATACCATTGGGATAACTATAATGGAAACGATAAAACAGAGTACTACCAGAGGCACACCGACTTTTACATAGTCCATAAACTTATAACCGCCAGGTCCAAGCACTAAAGTACATGGCGGAGTTCCGACCGGAGTTGCGAATGCACAGGAAGCAGCTACGCCGATCGCCATTAGTACCGCTTTCGGAGAAGCACCCAGCTGCTGAGAAATCGCTACGCCTACCGGAGCCAGCAAGGCGCAGGCTGCTGTATTAGACATAAACTGCGTCAAAGTGCAGGAGATAATAAATAGTACCGAGGTCATAATGATCGGGGTAGGAGATCCACCCATCAGGCTTACTGCCCATTCAGCGATCAATTTGCCGGCACCTGTTTTATCCATAGCAGCCGAAACAGGCATCATACCTGCGAACAGGAAAATAGTTACCCAGTCAATAGCTGAATAAGCCTGCTTTTCAGTCAAACAGCCAGTTAATACACAAACCAGTGCACCAACAATAGCGGTCATTTCCAAAGAAATAGCTTTAAGGTCAAGTGCCATAACAATAATGCACACTGCTAAAATCAAACCAGAAACAATTTGTTTTTTACTGTCAGTCACAGTAGCCTCAATTTCCTGTTCAATTTCCTGGTCAGCGTCCAATTCTGCTTTCGGAAGCAAATACTTACCGATAAACATCATGTAAGCGATAACCACAAAGGTCAAAGGAATACCTATCCAGGCAAACTCGAAGAAAGAAAAGGATTCATATCCAAAGGAAGTAAGAACACCGGATACAATAATATTAGGCGGTGTGCCAACCATCGTAATAACACCGCCGATGCCGGCCGCATAAGCTAAAGGCATCAGCTGGCGGGAAGCAGGAATCTTAGCTGCAGCACAAATACCCAAAACAACGGGCATCAGACATGCTGCTGTGCCAGTGTTAGATAAACAGGAGGACAATGCTGCACTGACAACCATAATACCAAACATTAAACTGCTTTCTTTAGTTCCGGAAATTTTAACAATACCTATACCAATTTTTTGTGCCAGGCCGGTATGAAACAACGCCGCACCCACAACGAACATACCTGCAAAAAGCACTACCGTTGAATCCGAAAGGCCTGAAAAAACCTGTTGAGCCGGAATAAATCCCAAAAGCCCGCAGGCTATAGCTCCTCCCATTGCAGTAATAGCCAGAGGAATAAGTTCAGTAATAAATAATAAAGCCACTATTGCCAAAACAATTAAACATTTTACTGCCGACGACATACTTTCACCTCAGTTTCAAATAATTTTGTAAAACAGCAAATATATGAAATTCACCTCCACTTTTATGTTGATTGCTTTAAGCAATCACAGGTTAAGTATAGAAATTTTATTTTTATGCACTCCAGTTAGAAAACAGTTAAAATAACGAACTTTATTATCTTAAATCTTTTAATTTATTTAAATAAACATCCAATTATTTGTTGCTATTGCAACAGCATATTATTCTTCGCTCTGCACCTGGCTCTGTAATATTTGTTGCTGATGCAAAAATCATATTTCATAAATATTTTTTATAATTTATTTTCACTTCAAAATTAATTATTATTATATAAACCGCAATAAACATTACAAGCACAAAAAATACCTGCTCATCACTCATTTAGAACAATAAAAAAGCGGAAGTACCAATTAGTACTTCCACTTCAGCGAAGGAGAACTTTATGTGCTATCTCTCTCGGATCATCTTACTTGACCGGAAAGACTGACATACACGAATTTTGTTTTTTAGAATCAACTTCTAACGAGCCACCAGCAAGTAGAGAAAATAATTGCAATAAGACCACCAGCAATAACTTCTGCTCCCATACCAGTCACACCTTCTTTCCCTCTTAAATCCCAGGTCAACTAGCAGAAATACCACCCAAAAAGCATTTCTACTTTTAAAAGGAGAACTCTATGTACATTCTTCCGCAGCTAGTCCCAATTAACCGGGAAAGAAAGGCCATACCATCGGAATAACGATGATGGAAACGATGAAGCAGAGGATAACTAAAGGCACGCCGACTTTTACATAGTCCATAAACTTGTAACCGCCAGGTCCCAGCACCAACGTACAGGGAGGAGTGCCTACCGGAGTTGCGAATGCACAGGATGCTGCTACGCCGATCGCCATCAGTACTGCTTTCGGAGACGCGCCGAGCTGCTGGGAAATCGCTACGCCTACCGGCGCCAGCAATGCTGCTGCTGCCGTATTAGACATGAACTGCGTCAAAGTACAGGAGATAATAAACAGTACTGAAGTCATAATGATCGGGGTAGGAGCACCGCCCATAAGGCTTACTGCCCACTCGGCGATCAATTTACCGGCACCGGTCTTATCCATCGCATTAGATACAGGCATCATACCTGCGAACAGGAAGATGGTTACCCAGTCGATAGAAGCATAAGCCTGTTTTTCAGTCAGACAGCCGGTCAGTACACAAACCAGCGCACCGATTACAGCTGCCATTTCCAAAGAGATAAATTTAATATCAAGTGCCATAACAACGATTACTACTGCCAGAATCAAACCGGAAATGATCTGTTTTTTACTGTCATGTACAGTAGCTTCGATTTCCTGCTCGATTTCCTGATCCGCATCCAGCTCAGCTTTCGGAAGCAAATACTTGCCGATAAACATCATGTAAGCGATCGCTACAACTGTCAGAGGAATACCTATCCAGGCAAATTCGAAAAAGGAGAACGGCTCATAGCCAAAGGATTTCAAAGCACCGGAAACGATAATGTTAGGCGGTGTACCCACTAAGGTAATGATACCGCCAACGCCTGCGGCGTAAGCCAAAGGCATCAACTGACGGGAAGCCGGGATCTTAGCTGCGGCGCAGATGCCAAGAACAACTGGCATCAGACAGGCTGCCGTACCTGTGTTAGACAGAACGGAAGATAAACCTGCGCCGACGATCATGATACCAAACATCAAACTGTTTTCGCTGGTACCGGAGAATCTAACGATAGAAATACCGATTTTCTGTGCCAGACCAGTATGGAACATGGCAGCACCAACAACGAACATACCTGCGAAAAGTACTACTGTTGAATCGGAAAGACCTGAAAAAACCTGTTTGGCCGGGATAAATCCTAAAAGGCCGCAGACGATAGCGCCACTCATAGCTGTAATAGCCAAAGGAATAAGTTCAGTAATAAATAACAGAGCCACTATCGCTAATACGATTAAACATTTGATTGCAGGAGCCATAAACTCACCTCATTTCCCAAAATAGTTTACACATAATCCTCCTTCTTGGTTACTTGATCACCTTTGTGATTACACTTTTATTGTAGAAATTTATAATTACAGCGTCTAGTTTAACAATATATTAAAATGACGAACATTATTGCCGCTAATAGTTTAATTAAATTAAACAATAGTTTATTTTTTTGTTGCTAGAGCAACATGCAATCAAACATGGCTCGCCAACAGCATTTACACCTACTGTTGCTGCAGCAAATTTTAACCATTATAGATATATTTTCATATTTATTTTCGAGTCATAAATTTTAAAAATACTTGCAATAAAATATTAAAGCAGTTCCATCTCTTTTTTAGACGAAACTGCTGTTTCAATAACTCATTTTTCATGATAATGAGCAGTAAAATACTTTTTTCCTTACGATTACTCATACCCCCTCTGCCATAGAACTAACAAAATTACAAATACCGACAAAATTCTCATTCTCTATCTGATCCGTTACTTACTTTTTTAAATACAGTCTCAACTTAAAACAGCTGTAGCTGCAATAATACAAACGTTTGCGCCCAACTCGTTCCATATACACATGATGAGTTTTGTTACAGGCAAATTCTTTTCCACAGATAGGGCAAATCTGCATCAGCCATTTATGGCATTCTTTTTGCTCCTGTTTTTCTTCCATTTACTCCATCTGCCTCCTTTCAAAACCAAAATACTGCCCCGCAGCAGATACATATGCCCTGCCTTTCTGAGTTTGTCAGTTCTTTCAGTCTCCAGCTTCCAACCAAGATACTTAACGATCAATGGTAAATGTTTTTTACATTTAATTTTCAGCCTATCCAGACCATAATTCCACTTTAAGTACCACTGCGCTGTATATTCAGCATTATATTCTGCTGACGTAATATTATAGACTTAATAATTTAAAGATTTCCTGTGCCCAAGCAACATTATAAATTTTTCAAGTTAAATATATCAGATGAAATATAGTTATTTTTTACAATTAACAGCTCTCTAGTTGTAAAAAACCTTTTAAACCAGCCAGTATTTTTGAAAAACTGCGATATACAGCGTTTAGACTACCATACATTCTTCGCAGGAAGTAATTAGCCTCTTACCTGCGAAAATGGCTTGTTAACAACTAATTTATACAAAAATGAAACTTTGTTTATAACATTGATATATGATAAAATTATTTTTATATAATATACTGCTTTAAGCAGTAATGGAGGTGAACATGTTTCCTGACGGAAACAGATTCTTTGGAATATTTTAGTATACTTTTAAATGTTATTATCATCCTGTTTTTAGTTGCTCTCAACGGCTTTTTCGTTGCATCAGAATTTTCTATAGTTAAAGTGCGACCTTCGCGCCTTGATACTTTAATAAAAGAAGGTAACCGGCAGGCAGTCTATGCCCGACAGGTCACAGAGCATCTTGATGCCTATTTATCTGTAACCCAGCTTGGTATTACGCTTGCTTCTTTAGGTCTTGGCTGGATCGGTGAACCCGCCGTAGCTAAAATGCTGACACCGCTTTTTCATTTATTCAATATCCCGGCGCAGCTTGAACATACGATCGCCTTCGTTGTAGGCTTCTCTGTCATTACCGCACTGCACATCGTTCTTGGCGAGCTTGTACCAAAATCTTTATCTATCCAGAAAACAGAAAAAGTAGTGCTGTTTATAGCCTGGCCCCTGATCGTATTCAATAAGCTGATGTATCCGGCAGTCTGGTTTTTAAACCATGTCGCCAACTGGACCCTTAGGCGCATGGGTATCCATGCTGCCAGCGAAGCAGAAGAAGCACACAACGAAGAAGAGATTCGTATTTTAATGGAAGAAAGCTATAAATATGGTTATATCGATAAAACCGAACTGACCTATCTTGATAATGTCTTTGATTTTTCTGAACGTCATGCCAGTGAGATCATGGTCCCGCGTACGGATATGATCTGCCTGTATCTTAAGGATTCCTTTACAGAAAACATCGAAGTCGCTCTCAGTGAACGCATGACCCGCTATCCGATCTGTGAAGAAGACAAAGATCATATTATCGGTTTTCTGCATATCAAAGACCTGCTGCGTGCTTTAAACGCAGGCCAAAAGCCTGACTTACGCACTTTAGCCCGTGAAGTTCTGGTAGTACCAGAATCAATGCCGATCAGTAAACTTCTGCGTCTGCTGCAGAAACAGCGCAAACAACTGGCAATCTTAATCGACGAGTACGGCGGTACTGCCGGTATGGTAACCATCGAAGATATTTTAGAAGAAATCGTCGGTGAAATTCAGGATGAATTTGACGAGGAACGTCCTGAAGTTGAAGAAGAAAGCGATAAAACCTACTCTATTGATGGTAAAATGCTGCTTGAAGATGTCAATGACCTTTTCGGCCTTGAATTAAGTTCTAACTCCTGCGACACAATCGGCGGCTGGGTTTATTCCCAGCTTGATTACCCTCCGCAGCTGGGACAGTCTGTAAAACTGCCCAAAGCGGAATTCCTGGTCGAAGAACTGGATAATATCCGCATTACCCGCCTGAAAGTTAAATTACTTCAGGAGCCCGGAAGTATCCATCAGGGCATGCTTGAAGAACAGCTCAATAAATAAAAAACACCGCGAATTATTCGCGGTGTTTTTTATTGCCATTATTTCTTTAAAGCTTCTACTACCCTACCATATGCTTTTAAGGCTTTAGTATTGGCAGACTGCATAGATTGCAGACGCCAGCCTATCAAAAGTCCGCTGTCGCGATAAAGCGCACGGCTGTTATTCCCCTTAATACAGTTCAGCAGGCATTTGCTGCTGTAAACATCATAAACCAGTACCTGGATCCGCTGGTACAGTTCTTTGATATCTTTCCAGGCAGTTTTACTGAGCCTGTCAATTTTAAGACTGCGGCGGGCATAATAAATAGCTTCACAGACGCGTAAAATACTTTTAGCCTGCGCTTCGTCTATTTTTTCCCCTTTAATATCAAGTTCTTTCAGCATATTATACCAGTCTTCTACACGACAGCCTGCCAGCTGTTCAACTTCCACATAATAACTGTTCTGCCATAATGATTGTTCAGTCCACGCCAGCAGTTTAAAAATACAGTGACTGTACACTCCCTGTTCCAGCTGTTTTGCTACTTCCGCAAGAATATTTTCTATTTCTTCCGTCAACTTTTCTGCCAGCTGCGGGCGCTGCAAAATAGTGCTGCCCGCCGTTCCATGCAGCAGCTGCCACTGCATCAGCAGCCGTTTATAACGAAACAGTACATCCAGCGTACCAGCAGGTTCCGCCAGTAATTTACGTATTTTATCATATTCCCCTTCAGCCAATAACGGCTTGATAAGCGCCAGTAAAGCCTGCAAATGCTTGAACTGCGGCAGCAGCAGCTTATCGGCCTGCACCAGCACATTTTTATCCGTTATCAGTCTGTTTTGCAGCTTCAAGATCCGATCACCATAATACTCCAGCAATTTGCTGAGCTCATCCTGCACCATACCGCCACGGTCGATTTTCAAGCGTCCCTTTGGTATTTCATGTTCTTCGCCATTACCAAGCAAATGCAGGCCACGGGCAAATTTGCTGCGCGGTTCAATAAAAATCGGTATTTTAGCAGCTATTTGAGCCGTGAAATCTAATAAATCCGCTTTCGTTCCAGCTTTGATTTCCAGCTCAACTTCATCGATTTTTTCTTTTTGTTTTCCGGCATTGATCTTGCCCTGGTCAATCGCCATTTCCAAAACAGTCTCAGGAGTTACCTGCAGCAGCCTGATCTCCCTTTTCACTTCTACGGTAAAAAGCTTCTGCAATTCTTCTCCTGCCAGCAATTCTTCCAGATCAGTCTCCAATCCTAATTCTGTGAAACCACTCACTGTCGGACTATCTTTTTTCAAAGGCATGTTAAACTCACGTCGAGCCGAAAGTCCTCCCCCAGACGCTTGCTCTGTTTTTACTGTAGCCTCATATTTTTTGCCGTTACGCCTGATGCGATATGCCATTCCAGATTCGGTCAATTTGTATGACGCAGTATCGTAATACGTTGTCAGCAGCTCCTGTTTTGCCAAACTTCCCTTAATCATTGTAGCAGTAATAAGCTCAGATGCCAGCAGTTTTTTCAGATCCCTACGGGCAATCGTCAGTTTCATTTCCATTTCCACTGTTTTATCCATGTTATCGCCTTCCTATTCCGCTATTGAACCGCGGACATCTGTAAAAATAACCTGGGGAACATCTAAATCATATACCCTGGGAGTAAGCGCACGCAGGTCTTCGATCCGCCAACCGGCATTCTGTTCCGCCAGCTTTGACAAGGCTTCTTCCAGACTTTCTGCAGCTACGATTGCCAGTGCATCCAGATAAAAATGGTTTTGCACACAGGGCTCATTGATCATACTGTGGCTGTGATAAGTTTTGTTATGACGCCAAACGTAAACCTTCATCAGTATCTACTCCTTTAATTTTTTATGTTCACCGCCCAAAGCCCACCACGCCAGAGGCAGACCAAAAGCTATAATAACTACAGCTACAGACACATACAATCCTCGGCCGCCTAAAATAGAATCAGCCAGTAAATTATATGCAATCGCTCCCGGAAGCATTCCCAGTACAGTTGCAGCAGCATACAGCTGCAGGTTCATCTTACAGCAGCCGGCAATAATGCTTACCGGATCATACGGAAAAATAGGTACTGTGCGCAGCCACAGCATCTTAACAAATCCGCCGCTGCCGCTTAAATAATTAGTCAGCCTTTCACCCCACGAGCCGCCATAACGATCTAGCAGCCTCCTGCCGCCGCCAAGACTTCCCAGCGCATAACATAAAACAGCACTGCTCAGACCACCGCACAGCAAATATACGATACCCAGCATTGGTCCAAATAAAATACTGGCGCTGAGATTTAAAAAAATACTTGGAAAAAACAGTACCGGCCGCACAGTATATAAAGCTATATAAACTAACGGCCCCAGACTGCCGTACGACGCTACCCAACGGCGCACATCTTCGACTGAGGAAGGATGCAGGATATAAGGCGAACTATGCAGCTGCCAGACAACCCAGATAATAAATATCGCCAAAACAGAAAAACGCAGCATTTCGCGATGACGCCTGCAACTGTTCAAAAAATTTTCTATCATTTCTTTACCACCATTCTCTTTTTATATGATAGCCTGTTCTGACTATTTTCGCAAGGAAATGCTGGAAAATACAAAAACAGCCGGCAAATACTGCCGGCTGCTGCATTTATTTCTGATTTCTTTTTTTGCCAAGGTAAGCGGCTTTGATATCAGGGTTTTCCAAAAGCTCCTGACCGGTCCCGCTCATAGTTATTTTGCCAGTCTCCAGTACATAAGCCTGATGAGCCACCTTCAGCGCCATATTAGCATTCTGTTCGATCAAAAGGATCGTCATACCTCTGCTGTTGATCTCCTGAATGATATTAAAAATATCTTTAATGATGAGCGGCGCCAGTCCTAAAGACGGCTCGTCCATCATCATCAGCTGAGGCCGCGACAGCAGTGCCCTGCCTACAGCCAGCATCTGCTGCTCACCGCCGGATAGAGTGCCGGCCATCTGCCAGCTGCGTTCCTCCAGACGCGGGAACAATTCATATACCCATTTGATGTCTTTGGCTATTTCTTCTTTATCATTGCGCATATACGCGCCGATCTGTAAATTTTCCAGGACCGTCAGATTCGGGAAAACCCTTCGTCCTTCCGGAACTAAAGTAATACCTGTTTTAACGATTTTCTGTGAATTAAGCCCGGTAATATTCTGTTCATTATAGCTGATAGTACCACTTTAGGCTTTACCAGCCCAACAATGGTCCGCAACAAGGTGCTTTTACCGGCCCCGTTAGCGCCTATCAGCGTAACGATCTTACCTTCCGGCACTTCCAGGGAAATACCTTTGAGCGCTTCGATGCCTCCATAAGCTACAAATAAATCCTGCACTTTAAGCATCTTCATCCACCCCCAGATAAGCGTCAATAACGCGCTTGTTATTTTGGATCAGCTCCGGTGTGCCTTCAGCAATAGTCATACCAAAATCCAAAACATAGATACGGTCAGATATTTCCATAACCAGATCCATATGATGCTCGATCATAAACACCGTCAGATCATACTCGTCACGGATCTGGCGGATAAACTCCGTCAGTTCATCAGTTTCTTTAGGATTCATACCCGCTGCCGGCTCGTCTAAAAGCAACAGACGCGGGCCAGTTGCCAACGCACGCACGATCTCCAAACGACGCTGCTGCCCATACGGCAGACTGGACGCCTTTTCATCGCGCAGCTCCCATAGATCAACTTTCCTCAGCAGGGCTTCGACCGAAGCTTCCATCTCACGCTGCTCTTTATTATACCAGGGCAGGTGCAGAGCCGCCGACATAAAATCGGATTTCAGGTGCAGATGCTTGGCAATCATAACATTTTCATATACCGAAAGATTTTTGAACAGACGGATATTTTGAAAAGTACGTGCTACGCCCATTTTGGCGATTTCGCTGGGTCTTTTACCGGTTATTTTCTGTTCTTCACCCTGCGCGTCTGTATAGATCACGTCGCCGCTGGTTGGAGTATAGACCCCGGTAATCATATTGAAAGCCGTCGTTTTACCTGCACCGTTAGGACCGATCAGTGCAACAATCTCGTGTTCATTGATCTCAATATTAAGCAGATTTACAGCTGTCACACCGCCAAACTGCATTGTGATATTATCAGTTTTTAAAATCATCTTTCTGCTCCCTTCCGCCCAAAGAAGCTGAATGGATTTTTACAGAAGGCACGGATATTTTTCCAGGTCAGCTCGCTGGTCCCCATGATCCCGTGCCGCCAGAAAAGCACGCAGGCCATCAGCAGCGCCGAGAAAATCACCATCCTGAAACCAGGACGGAAAAGCGGAATATCCATACCAAAAAGCATCAGGGGTTCGTCAAATACACGCAGGAACTCCAGCCCGGCCGTAACGATGACAGCACCCAGCATACTGCCGGTAATACTTCCCATGCCGCCTAAAACGATAATCAGCAAAAAATTATAGGTCAATGTAAAAAGGAAATTCTTCGGATCAACAGTTCCCAGCAGCGCACCATACAAGCCGCCGCCCACGCCGGCAAAAAAGCACTGATCATAAATGCCAGATTTTTGTGCCAGAACAGGCTTACTCCCATCGCTTCAGCCGCGATCTCATCTTCGCGGATCGCTTTAAACGCACGGCCATAAGAAGAATTGATCAGAAGTGCTATAAAAATAAAAGTCACTGCCGTCGCCAGAAAAATATAACGCACATCATTAAGAGGCGGTATATCTTTGATACCCAAAGCCCCGTTAGTGATGCTCTGCGCATTAGTTATCCAGATACGGATAATTTCGGAAAAGCCCAGCGTCGCCACAGCAAGATAATCCCCGCGCAGACGCAATACCGGCGTACCGATCAGAAAAGCCACTAAAGCGGCTAAAAGTCCACCGGCAATCAGGGCCAGCCACAAGGGCATTTGAATATCAGCGATCAGCGGGTTCATCGGTGCCGCATAAAAAACATTAGGCCGCAGCTCTACAGGCACGGTAAAAATGCCTACAACATAAGCGCCTATAGCCATAAAACCAGCCTGCCCCAGCGAAAACTGACCAACAAACCCATTCGTCAGATTCATGGATAAGCCGATAATTGCATAAACCAGACACAGATTGACGATCCTGCGGATATAAGAATCCATCTCGGTCTGGACGAAGCAGGCAACGCCAAAGAGTGCGGCAATAGCGATCAAAGTAAGGAAAACATCTTTCTTTTCATCTTCGTCACACCTTCTCAGTCGTTTTTTCGCCCAAAAGGCCGGTAGGTTTATAAAACAGAATCACAATAAGCACGATAAAAGCAAAGGCATCTCGGTAACCGGAAAGCTGCGGAAAAAAAGCAACGATCAGGATCTCTCCCAGGCCGAGTATAAAGCCGCCCAGCACTGCACCCTTGATATTGCCGATACCGCCGATAACCGCCGCAATAAAGCATTTCAAACCCGGCATAACCCCCATCATCGGGGTAATGCCAGGATAGCGGATACCCCACATAATAGCGCCAATAGCGGCCAAAGAGGACCCGATAATAAATGTGATCGAAATTATTTTATCAATATCGACGCCCATAACGCGCGCGATCTCATAGTCTTTGGAAACTGCACGCATAGCCATACCTGTTTTAGTATGATTGACGATGTGCAGCAGCACAACAAGGCTGATTATTGTAATAACGGGAATGACCAGACAGATCGCCTGGATCTGAATCCCGCCGATAGAAATATTCTGCGATAAAAGTTCAATATTAGGAAAACGCATCGGACGGCCGCTGAATAAGTAATTAGCCAGGTTTTCCAATAAAAATGAAGCGCCGATAGCAGAAATAAGAACAGAATTTTTCGGTGCGTCACGCAACGGCCGATAAGCCGTCCGTTCAATCACTACACCTAAAATTGCCGTAGCAATAATGACTCCGACAAAAGTAATATACCAGGGAATGTGAAAAACGGTAATACCGAAAAAGGCAAAATAACATGCCATCATAACGATATCGCCGTGTGCAAAGTTTATCATCAATAAAATGCCATAGACCATCGTATAACCGATGGCGATCAGGGCATAAAGACTGCCGAGAGATATGCCGTTAGCCAAATGCTGCGCAAGACTGTCACCGGACATATTCGCAATCGCTTGGAAAAATTCCATGAAAAACACCTCATGACACAAAAGAATTGCTCCCTTCCCTTAAGGAGAAGGGAGCACTAACATAAAGCAAAAGGGTTATGAAAGAACCAATGAATTATTTAGCTTCTACAAAATCCAAGAATGTAAATTTGCCGTCTTTAACAGTTTTGATCACAGCGCCTTTAATAGGATCGCCGTTTTTATCAAGAGTAGTCATACCGGTTACACATTCCAGATCTTTAGTTGCTGCGATAGCGTCACGAATCTTAACGGTATCAGTAGAACCTGCGCGTTTGATGCCGTCGATAGCGATCAGATAAGCATCATAAGCCATTGCAGTCAATGCGGAAGGCTCGCCTTTATACTCTTTTACGTATTCATCCAGGAATTTTTTAGCTTCCGGAGTAGTTGCTTTTTCACGGTCAAACGCAGTAGAAAGAGCTACGCCTTCAACATCTTTGCCGCCAACATCGATGAATTCCTGAGTTTCCCAGGTATCGCCGCCCATAAAGGGAGCTTCGATGCCAAGCTGACGGGCTTGTTTTACAAGCAGTGCAGATTCGGTAAAGTTACCGGGTGCGAAAATCGCATCAGGATTTTTAGCTTTGATATTGGTAAGAATAGCACTGAAATCTTTATCGCCTGTTTGATAGTTTGCGATCTCAACAATGCTGTTTTCATCACCGGTCAATTTTATGAAAGCTTCTTTGAAGAATTTTGCCAGACCAACTGCATAGTCATTGGAAACTTCCTGCACGATGGCAACTTTTTTAGCACCTTGTTTGAATGCATAGTTAGCCATAACGGTACCCTGGAACGGATCAATAAAGCAGGCACGGAAATAATAGTCATTATTAGCAGTTACCTGCGGATTAGTGCAGCTGGTACCAACAGCCGGAACTTTACTGTCTTTTACGATATTACCTGCCGCCATAGACAGCGAAGAACCATAAGAACCTACGATAACGCTTACTTTATCTTTTTCGATAAGGCGGGCTGCAACAGAAGCAGCTTCAGCTTTATCAGATTTGTTATCAGCTACAACAAGCTCGATCTTTTTGCCTAAAACTTCAGGATGCAGTTTGTTGGCAAGCTTGATACCGCGGAGTTCCAGTTCGCCTCCGGCAGCATTATCACCAGTCAATGGCAGGAAAACGCCGACTTTGATCACGTCGGATGCTTTAGCATCTTCCTTTTTCTCGCCGCCGCAGCCTGCTACTAAGCTCATTGCTACTGCTGAAGCCAACAGCGCTGATAATATTTTTTTCATTTTCAATGTAATCTGTCCCTTCTTTACTGTTTGCACAGCTTTTTCCCTTTAACTGTAAATGATTATAACATCAAAGCACGGATGTGACAATATTACTATTTCTTCACAATTTCTTTACAGTTTTCAAACAGCGTTTTTCGTATTTTAACATTTTTGTAAGAATAATGTTGCTGCAAAGCGTTGCTTTTTCACTGTTTTGTCCTCACAAAAAGAACTTTCCCGAAAACAAAAACACGACAAGTCCACCTCTCGTGTACAGTGACATCAGAGATTTTCTCGCCGCGCGTTTTTGTATACAATATACTTTGCATATTTTTTTGTATATCTGCCCTTAACAGCCGTTCTTGCAGCTGTCCCCCGCTGCAAAGGCCTGTCAGCAAATCATTTTTCTACAACTTCGTTGACATAACCAACAGCACTGACAGCGTTAGGCGCGTAGTGATCGGCGCCGATACTGTCAGCATAGTCCTGTGTCAAAACAGCACCACCCACAACTATACGGCAGTTGCAGACATCACGCAAAGCCTTGATCGTAGCTGCCATTGCACCTACTGTAGTCGTCATCAAAGCTGACAGTCCTACAACATGAGCCTTGTGCTCCAATACAGCTTTCACTATTGCTTCTACAGCTACATCCTTACCAAGGTCGATAACGTTATAACCATAATTTTCCAGCAGTACCTTAACTATATTTTTACCGATATCATGGATGTCACCCTTAACCGTAGCAATAACAACAGCAGTACCTTTTTCCACAGCGCCGCCGTCAGCCATCCTGTCGCGGATCACCTCAAAAGCTGCCTTCGCGGCATCGGCGCTCATCAAAAGCTGCGGCAGAAACAGATTTTTTTTCTCAAAACCATTTCCAACAAAATCTAAAGCCGGTATCATCTGAGTATTGATAATATCCAGTGGTTTTTCTGTTTCCAGCAACCGGGTCACAGCCAGACGGCTCTGTTCCTGTAAGCCTTTAATGATCGCATCGTGCAGTGTATATTCACTGACAGCAGCTGTCGGAACTTTATTTACGGAATCAGCAAAACGCTTCACATATGCCTTGCAGCCTCCGTCCAATCCTTTTAAAGCTCTATACGCATAGTAAGCATCCAGCATCGCTTTACTCTGCGGATTGATAATAGCGCAGGAAAGCCCCGCCTCCATTGCCAGAGTGAAAAATGTACTGTTGACAGCATCACGTGACGGCAGTCCGAAAGAAATATTCGAAACGCCCATAATCGTTTTGATCTTCTGCTCTGTCAATTTACGGATCACTTCCAAGTCAACAGCAGCGTTGTCAGGTCCCGTACTTATCGTCAGCGCCAGCGGATCAATAATAATGTTACGTTTTTCGATACCGCATTCAGCGGCGCGTGCGATTATTTTCTCCGCAACGGCCAACCTGCCTGCAGCTGTTGCAGGAATGCCGTCATCATCTAACGCCAGGCCAACCACAACAGCCCCGTATTTTTTTACCAGCGGCAGTACCTTTGCCAGCGATTCATCTTTACCGCTAACAGAATTTAACAGCGGTTTGCCATTATATAAACGCAGAGCCCGCTCCATAGTCTCATAATCTGAAGTATCGATCTGCAGCGGTGCCGAAGTGACGGCCTGCAAAGCCAGAACTGTTTTCTCTGCAGCGGCAGCTTCGTTGATACCCGGCACACCTACATTGACATCCAGGATATGGGCGTCATTTTCAAGCTGCTCCAACCCCAGCCGGCAAATATAATCCAGATCTGCGTCTAAAATAGCCTGTTTTAAACGCGGCTTACCTGTAGGATTGATGCGCTCGCCTATGATCACAGGCTCCCCGCCGATAACGACAGCTTTGCCATAAGAAGAAACCACAGTCAGATCACAGCTGCGGCGTCCTCCCGGCTGCATACCATAGCACTTTTCGATCAGAGCTTTAATATGTTCCGGAGTAGTACCGCAGCAGCCTCCGGCGACAGAAATACCCAGTGGTATCATTTCCTGCATCATCGCTGCAAATTCATCTGCGGCAACGTCAAAAACAGTTTTACCGTCACGCTGTACGGGCAGCCCGGCATTAGGATTCAAAACGATCGGCAGCGAGCATGCTTCTATTAACTGCGGCAGCAGCCTGCGCATTTGTTTCGGTCCCAAGCCACAGTTAAACCCTACAGCATCTGCCCCCAGCCCCTCCACCATTGCTACCGCGCTCAAAACGTCAGCACCGGTCAACAGCTTACCATCTTCATCAAACGTCAACGTAACGATCACCGGCAGATCACAGTTTTCTTTTGCCGCCAAAAGCGCGGCTTTGATCTCATAAGTATCGCTCATCGTCTCGATCAGGATCAGATCAGCTCCGTGTCTGGCACCGCTGCGTACCATTTCACCATAAATATCCACAGCTTCCTCAAACGGAAGATCACCATAAGGCGCCAGTAATTTTCCGGTAGGGCCGAGATTCAGTGCCACAAACGCTTTTGTACGTCCGGCACAGGCAGCTTTGCCTATTTTTAAAGCAGCCCCCACAACTTCATCAACGGTGATATCCATCCCTTTAAATTTAAGACGGTTCGCCCCGAAGGTATTGCTTTTTATGATATTCGAACCGTTATTCAAATACGCTTCATGTACAGACTGCACTTCAGCCGCATGAGTAAAATTCCACAGCTCCGGCAGCTCGCCCGGCTGCAGCCCCAATGCCTGCAGCATCGTCCCGGTAGCGCCGTCAAAAAATAATAATTCTTTACCTAATAAATCCCTGAAACCCATGCTTTCATTCCTTTCTAAATTCGCACGCTCGATTAACGCACGCCGCACATTTACTGGTATTGCAGACGGTATCTTCAGTCAATCCTATCACAGCCGTCACTGATTTTATAGGAGTCAGCATATAACCATCGGTCAAAGTCAGACCGATTCGTTTTGTACAATCCAGCAGCATAAGCAGCTGACGCTGATCCTCCAGCCGCCAGTCACCATACCCCGGTGAAAAACGCGGTTTCAAGTGCAGCCCTGCTGCAGCCGCTATCTCGGCTTCGGTTTCATCACAATAACTTTCGATCAGAGCCGCGCATACAGCCTGAGCAGCAGCTGCCTGTGCTACGTTAGTCAATGCCAGACGCCTCAAAACAGTATCGGCATTACTGCCTAAAGTAGCAGCCAAAACCGCCGCTTTTTGACAGCCCTGCAAATGTCCTGCCAAATTTTTGCTTTCAAAACGCATGCCATTATCTACTAAGGTCACGCCTGCATCATCTACACGGCACGCAAAAATCTGCCAGCAGCTTCTGGGCCGCACTTCGTTCCGCAGCTGCAAATAAGCCAGATCAGCCAAAACAGCCGCCTCATTATCATCTTTTTTCGCGCCCATATACCTCACGGCTTCAGCTCTGTCATACTTCATTTTACGATCTCCGACAGATTTTTCATGATCCCGCCGATGATTTCCGGCCGGTTCATCGTATAAACATGAATATTTTTCAGTCCGTTAGCGATCAAATCAACAATCTGCCCCGTAGCATAAGCAATACCCGCCTGTTTTAACGCTTCGGGATCATCTGCAAATTTCTCGACGATAGCGCGGTAATTCGCAGGCAGTTTGGTCCCGCTCAATTCACAGATCCGGTTGATCTGTTTGGCATTTGTCACCGGCATAATACCCGCCACGACCGGCACATCGATACCATGCCGCAGCAGTCTGTACATATAATTGTAAATAATATTATTGTCAAACACCATCTGCGTCACTAAAAAGTCGCAGCCACTGTCGATTTTCCGTCTGGTATTGACAATATCACGATCCAGAGAGCCGGCTTCCGGATGTCCTTCCGGATAACAGGCCCCGCCGACACAAAAATCACCGGCTTTTTTGATTTTCCCCATCAAATCACTGGCATGGGCAAAATCCCCGTCATTGCCATTCACCGCATCTCCGCGCAGAGCCAAAACATTCTGGACGCCAACAGCCCGCATCTGTGCTAAAACACCGTCGATCTTGGCTTCATCAGCATCGATACAGGTCAGATGCGCCAGCGCTGGGCGTCCGCTGGCTTCTATTGCCCGGGCAATAGCCACCGTCTGACCCACAGATGTACCGCCGGCCCCATACGTAACACTCATAAAATGCGGACCCACCTCGGCAATATCACTGACTATATTCAAAGCATTCTGCAGCTCTGTACCTGCTTTAGGTGGAAACAGCTCGCAGGAAATGCACACCTTTTCGTTTTTTAATAAATCAATAATTTTCATCAGCAGCAACCTCTTTCCCCTAATACACATTTCTAATAATTCTAAACAAAAATGCTAATAAACGCAAATACTATTTATTCTTTACGTTTAACCATTTACTATTTCGCTACAGATGTTACAAAAACAGGTCAAGAATAAAAAGGTATGGGCATGCCCATACCTTTTTATTCAGCTTACTATCAATCACCTTAAATAAATTCCTGCAAAACTGCGAACAGCTTTTCCGGGTCAATCGGCTTTGCCAAATGTGCGTTCATACCCGCTGCGTGTGATTTTTCCACATCCTCGTCAAACGCATTAGCCGTCATAGCAATAATCGGGATCGTCTGCGCATCACTTTTATCAAACAGCCTGATATTACGTGCTGCTTCCAGCCCATCCATAACAGGCATCCTGATATCCATCAAAACAGCATCATAGTACCCAACAGGAGTTGAACAGAATTTTTCTAGTGCCTGCAGACCGTTGCAGGCACTTTCTATCGTCAGTCCCTTCATTTCCAGCAGACTTGCCGCAACTTCCAGATTCAGCTCATTATCTTCTACCAGTAAAATCCGTTCTCCAGCAAACTGTACTTCTCCTTTTGCTGCTTCCGGCTCATATACTGCTTCACTGAAATCATTGATCTTTTCAAACAAATCTACCAGCTCAGAACGGAACAGCGGCTTGGTGATAAAAAAGTCCACACCTGCATGCCTTGCATCTGCTTCAAGCTCCTTCCATTCATATGCTGTCATAACGACTACTAATGTCTCAGCTCCAACCAGCCGTCTTATAGCTTTCGTTGTCTGAATTCCGTCCATATCCGGCATTTTCAGATCTACCAGCACAATATCATAATGGTTCATTTCCCTGATGCCTCTTTCGATTTCCAGTACTGCCAAAGCTCCCGAAGTCACATATTCTGCCTGTACCCCCAAATCACTCATAATCAGGCTGGCATGTTCACAAGTCACAATGTCATCGTCAACTATCAGCGTTTTCAAATCCCGGAACTTTAGAAGATCAAGATTTTTACGTCGATAGCTTTCTTCCGTTAGGCCTAACTTTACATCGACGCAGAACTCACTGCCAACACCTTCGATACTGTGCACATTTATCGAACCGCCCATCAGAGTTACCAGATTCTTGCAAATAGCCAATCCCAGACCAGTACCGCCGTATTTGATAGAAATATTGGGATTTTCCTGTTCAAAAGATTCAAAAAGATGCTTTTGAAAAACCTTGCTCATGCCAATACCTGTATCGCTTACGGTAAATCTCAGCCAGGCATCCTTATCACCCCGGCTCATCTGCCTGATCGTAAACTGGATTCTGCCGCCTTCCGGAGTAAATTTTAAGGCATTAGATAAAATATTTAATAAAATCTGACGCAAACGTAATGAATCACCGATATAAAGCTCTTCTGTCATCCCTTCGATAACAGTATTAAATTTCAAGCCCTTCTCTTCCGCCTGCGGATAAAAAAGAGAGTTCAGACCGTTGATCATTTCTTCAAAATCAAATTTTTCATGTGCCAAACTCATTCGTCCGCTTTCGATACGCGACATATCTAAAATATCGTTGATCAGGCTCAGTAAAAACCTTGCCGAAATACCGATCTTCGCCAGACAATCGCTGATACGCTCTTTATTATCCAATGCAGACAACGCTATAGCTGTCATACCGATAATGGCATTCATCGGCGTACGTATCTCATGGCTCATCCGCGATAAAAATTCCGTTTTAGCATTGTTTGCAGCCTCTGCCGCACCTAAAGCAGTACGCAAAATCTGATTTTTTTCCGCCTCATTGTCCTTTTGCTCGTCAATGCAGCGAATCAGCGAAACTGTAAGAATATCATCATTAACGGGATTTTCCACCTTGATTTTATGTGCCGAGACCCAATGATACTGTCCATCATCAAAAAGCTGGCGGTGCTCCATATAAGTTTCGTGAGCACCTCGTTCATACTCTGCCAGTTGGTTCTGACGGGCAAATTTACTGGTAAACTCATCTCTATACTCAGGTGCTACTGAACCCAGCACTCCATTGACCATAGCATCATAGCTACCGCAGTCCAGCGAATGCAGGCTCTGTCCCTCCTGATCTAAAACACTGCAGGTATTCCGTGTAAGGTTTCCGAAAATGATCATCGGATAAGCTGATGTGATAGCCGTATATAACGCGCTGCGCTCCATCAGATCCCACTGCTGGTTTTTGCGGCGCAGCTGCAGGATTTCGGTAACATCATGGAAAATTATCTGATAGATTTTTCCCCCTGCTGATTTTGAATAACGCAGGCAGCAGACCGTACCCATCTTTCCTCGCCTGCTGCAGTTTTGATACGGTGGCTTGAATTCTTGACGATCCCTTCCTCTGCAATACTGAAAAGTTCCTCTAAAACCTTTGTTCTATCTTCCGGATGGATACAGCGAAGAATATTATCACACACATCCCTCCGCAGAAAAAACTCATGCTCATTCTCGAACCCTAAAATATTAGCCCCGGTCCTGTTGACCATCAAAGCTTTGGGGATCCTGTCAAAGCTGCATTGCAGCAGGCCGCTGGGCATAGTATCGATAATATTCTGCAGGATATTCTTCTGCTGCCTGTTCTCAACGCTTTCCTCGAAAAGCTTTTGTTTTGCTTCTATCTCACCAGAAATATCCCTGATCACACTGATACAGGCAGCATTTCCGTTCACAGCCAGAACCTTTTTCCCAACATCACTGACCCAGATATAACTGCCGTCTTTCTTTTTCATCCGATACTTAACTTCATACTCACTATCCTGATCCATCGCCCGGCTGGCAATCTGCTCCACCCGTTCCAAATCATCAGGATGGATGCCGTTCATAACCAGACCTTTGGTATCTGCTACAAATTCCTCATAAGTATAGCCAAGATAAGCAAGCATTCTTTCATTAACATAATACAAAGGAAAACCTGGCGCAACATAACCGCCTAAAATACCACCTGGTATACTGCGATTAAGCAGACCCAGCATTTGCCTGTTAATGCTGCTTTCGACCTCGGCAACCTTTTCCATACTGAACGCTGCCGGGAAAAAATCACCTGTCTCCGGTCCCATATTTGCCTGTGAAACATGCAGCGCCGCAATTTTCCATACAGAATCACAGCAATTGCAGGCTGCCATTACACGTATGCTTATGTCACTGTCATACCCATCTTTATTTTTTTTGAGCAGCAGATCACAAAGAAATACTGCCGCCGTTTCAGACAGCATCGCATTTTGAACATTTTCATATTCAAAGAAAACCGCATATGGTGCAGCTGCAATTTCAGCCTGCAAAAATTTTACAGCCTCACTGCGATCTCTGGCACTGCAGACTGCCCCCAGACCTATCCATCTGATGTCTTCACGCAGAAAGCCTGCGGCAGCTTTATAATCGCGTTCATTAAAATAAGCAGTAAAAAAGTCCTGCATCAGCTTGTTTACTTTCTGCCCGGCACTGATCATATTAAGCTCTCCCGTATTCTTATCCGTCATTTTTCTTTAATTATATTAAATGAATTATTAAAACAAGAAAAACAATTCTTAACATTAAAATATTATTTTAAAAGAAAATTCCTGACTGCAAACAGTCAGGAATCCTTTAATTACTTTTCAACCATATTATTTTATAAAAAAATGCAGCGCCAAACTCAATAACCCCGAACCAACCAGTGTTTGGATCACGCCGCAGATCTTCTTCTTGATCAGGACCAGTGAAACAAGCAAAACGATCGTGCTGACCAGATCAGGATCACTCCAGACAGCCGGCAATTTTTCTTCGTTCCACAAAGACAGAGTTAAAAACATCACACCGGCAGAAGCTATCAATGCGACTACAGCGGGGCGCAGGCCGTTCAAAACACCCCTGATCGCTCCCATATCTCCATATTTTGCCAGCAGCTTTGCCAATGCGATCATAATAATAAGCGAAGGCGTAACAAAACCTGCCGTCGCCGCTACCGCGCCGCCAATACCTGCCACCTTTGTCCCTACGAAAGTAGCGGCATTGATACCTATTGGCCCCGGTGTCATCTGCGAAATAGCAACAACGTCCATAAATTCACTGAATGATATCCAATGATGGACATCAATGACCTGCGTCTGGATCAGCGGTATGGAAGCATAACCTCCGCCAACGCAAAAAGCGCCGACCATACAGAAACTCCAGAACAAACTTATATATATCACTTCCATACCTCCTTAGCTGTATTTTTCATCCTGCAGCCATAAATAACCGATAACGGCATCGATCAGAATAAGATACATGATATTGACCTGAAAAAAATAATTGGCGATAAAAGTGCCGAAAATAATCAAACACGGCAGCAGCAGCTTCTTTTTCAGCTCTTTCTGCAGCAGATTTATGCCTACGTCAAGTATCAGCGCTGTAGCCCCGCACTGCATACCACGCAGCAAAATCTGCACATAATAATTATGGGCAAAAGCATCATAAAAATACGAAATCACCGTCAGTGTGATCAGCGGCGGCAGCACTGTAGCCAGCAAAGTAACTGCAGCGCCGGTATACCCTGCCAGACGATAACCTATAATGATAGCGGCATTGACGGCCACCACTCCAGGAGCCGACTGCGCTACTGAAACAAGATCAAGCGCTTCCTTATCACTCATCCATTTATAATGATCGACATATTTGGCTTTCAGCAGCGGGATAATGACAAAACCACCGCCCACTGTAGAAAAGCACTGATCAGGAACGTAGATTTAAACAGTTCCCAGTAAAACTTTTTATCTATTACCACAGAATTATTCACTTCATGCCTCCATCACTAATTTGGCTGATGATATTATCATAACAAAATTTTAATCTGCCGTACAGCTTCCGAAGCCTGACTAAAATTAAAAATCCGGCATCAATACTTAATTATAAAAATAAAAGGAGCTTCAAATAAATGAAACTCCTTTTATCAGCAATATTCTGTTGCAAGCAGTCGCAATCAACCTGCTAAAAACCTTCACAGCAATTCTTTTTTTCTGGCAAGTATTTCTGCTACAGCCGCACAGGCAGGGCAATCGCAGTATTCAGCCCCAGCAAGCTTTATTTCTTCAGCATGTGCGGTAATATTCTTGGCCAGTTCGGCACCAAAATATCCGGCTCCGGCCTCAGATCCTGCAAAAGCTATCAGATTGTCGATCGGCATAATATCCGCTTCCAGTTCGGTAATATATTCTTTTGTTTCATCGGCTTCCCGTTCTGTACCGACCGCATCCAGCCAGCTCTGCGCTGCTGCCTTAGCTTCACTGCTGCAGGAAGCAGCATTCATCAATTCATGTGTCTTTTCAATAACATAATCCAATACTTCTTTTTTCATAAAACTCAACTCGCTTTCTTTTATTTACCCCTTTCAGGGCCTGGTAATCACTCGATCCAGCCGCTTGCACACCTAGCCGCAGCCTGCTTTGAATTTTCGAAACACTGCCGCAGACCTTTCATCTGCCAGCCTCCTTTCCCCACGTAAATCTCATGTTTCTCTATCATAAAAATATTGTTATCCATTGTTTATCAGCTGCTAAAATTAGTTCGAGCTCTAACTATTTTTCTAAAAAATTTTACCCCAGATTATCCAGAATTTTTTGCAAAGATATTTCCAGCTTTTTCATTTCTTCCTGTTCCATATTTTGAAAAACTTTTTGAACTAAATCAGCAGAAACTTTTTCGAAAAGCTTCTGCAATGCTTTTCCCTGCTCAGTCAGCTCCACATAAATGACCCGGGAATCCTCCGCTGCCTGAAATTTCTTCACCAGTCCCAGCTCTGCCAGCTTATTTACGAGCACCGTCACCGTTGGTTTCGTCCGATGGATAGAGTCTGAAATCTCTTTCATAGTCACCCGCTCCCTTTGATACAGACACGCTAAAATATCTCCATGTGAGGGAGCCAGTTTAGTAATACCATGCTGCGCCAGATCTGCCAGAATGAATTTATTAGCCTTCTCTCTTATTTTACTGATCAAAAAATCGTTTTTGTCTGCTTCATCATATCTCAATTATAATTAGACATCTAACTATTGTCAAATATTTTTTATTCTTGCTGATGTCTGCCGCTGCAAAAAAATAAACGGTCCTTCAAATAAATGAAGAACCGCATAATCATCTGGCGGAGAGGGTGGGATTCGAACCCACGGTACGTTGCCGTACATTTGATTTCGAGTCAAACACCTTCGACCACTCGGACACCTCTCCGCGTAAACCAGCCTTATCTATTATATCATAAATCCGTATTTTGCAAAGAGTTTTTCTTAATTTTCCGCACTGTCAGCAGCTATTCCAGCCTTTGCCAGCCTGTTTTCCGCACGTCTGCGTCTAAAAAAATCCTTCATTACCTGTGCACATTCGGCTTCACAGATGCCGCTGACGACCTGTGCCGTATGATTAAGATTGGGATTACTGATGATATTAAAGATCGACTCTGCCCCTCCGGCTTTAGCATCAGGACAGCCGTAAACAACCTTGTCGATACGACTGTTGACGATAGCGCCCGAACACATTGGACAGGGCTCGACTGTAACATAAAGCACGGCCCCCTCTAAACGCCAGCGGCCCAGCTTTTTACACGCCTCCCTGATCACGATGACCTCGGCATGCGCCGTCGCATCGTTCCAGGTTTCGCGCATATTATGCGCCTTCGCTACAACTTCACCTTCAACCACAAGTACGGCGCCGATCGGTATCTCTCCGATCACGTCAGCCGCCCGGGCTTCCTGCAGCGCCAACTGCATATATTCTTCGTCCGTCATTGCATTTAACATCTTCTGCTTACTCCTTTAACGCTTCTGCCGCTGTCATCAGTTCTTCCCAACGCAGCATCAGCTTCTCGATTTCCGCTTGCAGGGCAGCATGCTCCGCCGCCAAAGCAGCGCTGGCTTCCGGGTCTGTATGGCTGGCAGGATCGGCCATTCGTCCTTCCAACACCCCCAGCAAAGCCTCCTGTTCACGAATACTCAATTCAACTTTTGCCAGCAGCTTTTCTGCTTCCTGCGGGCTGTAGGTACGCTTATGCCTGCCGGAACTTTTTACAGTACTGCTTATCGGCTCAGGCGCAGCCTTCCTCTGCACAGGGGCGCTGCTCGGCACGGCAGCCTGCAGCAGCCGTCTTTTAGCCTTTTCTTCTAAATAAAAATCATAATTGCCTTTATAATCACAGACCCGATGATCTTCCAGTTCCCAGATCCTGTCAGCAATCTCGTTGATAAAATAACGGTCATGGCTGACCACCAGCACCGTCCCGTCAAAAGCAGTCAACGCCGCTTCCACAGTCTCCCGCGCCATAATATCAAGATGATTTGTCGGTTCGTCCAGCACCAGGCAGTTTGCGCCGTCCAGCACCAGCTTCAGCAATACCAGACGTGCCTTCTGACCGCCTGACAAAGTGCCGATCTCTTTAAAAACATCGTCGCCGTGGAACAGCATCCCGCCAAGCAGTGAACGCGTACGTTCCTCAGTAAAGCCATATTCCACCAAAAAATTATCCAGCAGCGTTTGTTTGGGAGCAAGCCTTTCATAGCTCTGCGAAAAATACCCCACCTTCACACGATTGCCGATCTGCGCTGTTCCCTTCAGCGGCGGCAGCTCGCCTAAAACAGTTTTCAGCAATGTCGTTTTACCGGTACCGTTAGGACCCAGCAAGCCAACCTTTTCACCCTTGCGCAGCACCAAATCTATATCATGCAGCAGTACATTATCGCCATAACCAACAGAAAGGTTATCCAAAATCAGCACCCGTTCAGCAGACTCCGGCGCAGGCGGCAGGCGCAGGGCAAATTCCTCATGCTGCACAGGCGCGTCCATCCGCTCCAGACGATCCAGCTGAGATTGGCGTCCACGCGCCATCTTACTTTTGATGCCCGCTTTAAAACGACGGATATAGGCTTCCGTCCGTGCGATATAATCCTGCTGCGAAGCATAAGCAGCTTCCAGTGTTGCAGTCTGGAGCTCTTTCTGCACCAGATATTTGCTGTAATTGCCTTTGAAGGAAGTCAGATGCCCGCCTTCCATTTCCAGTATCCGTGTAGCGATATTATCAAGAAACGCACGGTCATGACTGACTACCAATAGCCCGCCCTTAAATTCCTGCAGATACTTCTCCAGCCACTCAGTCATAGCAATATCCAGATGATTTGTAGGCTCATCCAAAATCAGAAAATCAGGCTGCCGCACCAGGGCCGCCGCCAGCATCATCCTGGTTTTCTGTCCGCCGGAAAAGTGCTCCGCCGTCTTATCCCAGACCGCTTCTTCAAAACCCAGGCCAATCAAGACTCTTTTAATAAACGCTTCATAATTATATCCGTCGACATGTTCGTAACGTTTGGTCACACGGGCGTATTCCTCTAAAACCCCGTCCAGCTCCGCACCCGGTTCCAGCTGGGCAGAACGTGCTTCCAAAGCCGCCAGTTCTTCACGCATCGTAACTATCTCCGGGCAGGAGCGCAGCATAAACTGCCACAAACTGCCGGTGCCGATATTCTGAAACCCCTGCTCCACATAACCGATCTTCAAGCCGGGTTCAAAACGCACCACACCACCGTCAACCGTTTCCGGAGCCAAAAGACAGCGCAGCAGCGTTGTTTTGCCGCTGCCATTTACGCCTACCAGCCCAATTTTTTCACCTTTATCGATCATAAAGCTGATATCCTTAAATATTTCATTAATGCCAAAACTCCTGGCAATTTTATCTACAACAAGCTGCATTTTTTCGTCCTCTGTTTTCTTCTTCCTGAACTCTTATTTTAACAAAAAAACGGCTTGAAAGCAAAAAGACCGGCTGCCCAGGCAAACCGGTCTTACATTTTCAGCCTTCATAGCCCTGCGGGTGTCCCTTATGCCATTTCCAGGCCGTACTGATAACTTCATTGACAGTACTGCACTTAGGCACCCAGCCCAGCTCGTCCCTGATCTTCTCCGAAGAAGCGATCAGCACAGCCGGATCACCGCTGCGGCGGCTTTCCTCCACCACAGTAAAGTCTATCCCCGTAATCTTTTTAGCAGCATCGATGATCTCGCGCACGCTGAAACCATTTTCACTGCCCAGATTATACACGCGGCTCGCTCCTCCAGCCAGCAGATGCTTGAGTGCCAGAACATGTGCAGTTGCCAGGTCGCAGACATGAACATAATCACGCACACAGGTACCGTCTGCAGTAGCATAATCAGTACCATAGATGGCAACCTGCCTGCGTACGCCCTGCGCAGTTTTTAAAACCAGCGGGATCAAATGCGATTCAGGATCATGGTCTTCGCCGATATCACGGCTCGGCGAAGCTCCTGCGGCGTTAAAATAACGCAGCGCCACATAACGCATCTCATAAGCCATATCATAATCAGCCAGCATTTTTTCGATCATCAGCTTCGTGCGGCCGTAAACATTAGTCGGGTTCAGACAGCTGTCCTCTTTAATGGGAACTCCCTCAGGCTCTCCGTATACTGCCGCCGTCGACGAAAAAACGATATAATCTACGCCGGCGCCTTTCATTGCTTCTAAAAGATGCAGCGACCCCTCCACATTATTAAAATAATACTTGGAAGGATTTTCCATCGATTCGCCGACCAGACTGCTGGCAGCAAAATGAATGACCGCGTCGATCTCAAACTGGGCCATGATATGCTTCAAAAAAGCAACATCATGGATATCGCCCTCCACCAGCTGCACCTCTTCAGGCACTGCCGCCGCATGGCCTGTGGAAAGATTATCGTAAACGATCGGTGTGAAACCGTTTTTCTGCAATTCTTCAACTACATGTGAACCAATATAACCGGCACCGCCGGTAACCAGAACATTCATCATTCAATCTCCTTAGTTTTTACTGACAATAGTCTGTAAATATGCTAAAAACTTATCCTTCAGATCAGGACGCTTCAGCGCCATTTCCACCGTCGCCTCCAAAAAGCCCTGTTTATCGCCGACATCATAACGACGTCCTTCAAAATTATAAGCATACATCTTCTGCAGTTTAGCCAGCTCCTTCAATGCGTCCGTCAGTTGTATCTCATTACCGCGTCCCGGCTTGGTAGCCTCCAGGATCGGGAACACCTCGGGATTGATGATATAACGCCCCAAAACAGCCAGCCGCGAAGGCGCTTCCTCAACGCCCGGTTTCTCGACCATATCTCTGACCGTAAAGGTGCGCGGTTCGGCCGTAGGCTCGGACGCTACGATACCATAAGACGATACCTTTTCCTGCGGCACCTCCTGTACGCCCAAAACACTGGCCCCGGTTTTATCATAAACATCCATCAGCTGTTTCAGCGCCGGTACTTCACCGTATACTACATCGTCGCCCAAAAGCACCGCAAAAGGCTCATCGCCGATAAACTGCTTCGCGCATAAAATAGCATGCCCCAATCCGCGCGGCTCTTTCTGGCGGATATAGTGGATCCGGATATCAGAGATCTTTTTGACCATCTCCAGCTCCTGCGCTTTACCGCCGGCAGCAAGGTTCAATTCCAGTTCGATACTGCGGTCAAAATGATCCTCGATAGCACGTTTGCTGCGCCCGGTAATAATCAGAATATCTTCTATTCCCGAAGCAAGCGCTTCTTCAATAATATACTGGATCGTCGGCTTATCAACGATCGGCAGCATCTCCTTCGGTGTAGCTTTAGTAGCAGGCAGAAAACGCGTGCCTAATCCGGCCGCCGGAATAACAGCCTTGCGTACTTGTTTGATTGCAGTCATCTGTATCACTCTTTCTCCACTTGAACAGGAAATAAATTTTTAGATAAACACTTACCTTGATTGCCGCCGGCACCGATCAGACGCGGGCTCTGTCAGGCTTCTTCGCCGCCGATCAGTTCCAGCAGTTCCGCTGTTTTTTCAGCCAGCAGCTTTTTATCGCCTCTGGTCTCAACATTCAGACGCATCACCGGCTCTGTATTGGAAACACGCACATTGAAACGCCATTCGGCATAATCAATGCTCAGCCCGTCCAGCTTATCAACCTGACCGCCGGGCGCATATTCAGCCTCGATCGCCGCCAGTACGGCCGCTGAATCTTCAACCTTGCGGTTGATCTCGCCGCTGCAGGGAAATTTTTCCATCCGTGCTTCGACCAGCTCCGACAAAGTTTTACCGCTGGTGCATAACAGCTCCGCCACCAACAGCCAGGGTATCATGCCGCTGTCACAGTAGGAAAAATCTTTAAAATAATGATGTGCCGACATTTCGCCGCCGTACAGCACCTCATTGGCACGCATACATTCCTTCATAAAGGCATGCCCGCTCTTGCAGCGCACAGCAACACCGCCAGCCGCATCCACAACCTCCTGCGTGTTCCAGGTCAGACGCGGGTCATACATGATCTTGGCGCCCGGCTGCTTGCGCAGAAATACCTCTGCCAGCAAACCGACTATATAATAGCCTTCAATAAATTCGGCTTTTTCATCAAACAAAAAGCAGCGGTCAAAATCGCCGTCCCAGGCCACGCCCAGATCAGCCTGATATTCGCGCACCAGTTTTGCCGTAGCCTCGCGATTTGGTACCAAAAGCGGATTAGGCACCCCGTTCGGGAAAGTCCCGTCAGGTATTTCATTGATCTTGATAAATTCAAAAGGCAGATATTTGGCCAGCTCGTTCAAGACCGGGCCGGCGCCGCCGTTCCCAGGGTTAGCCACTATCTTCAGCGGTTTCAGCGCCTTGATGTCGATATATCCCAGCAAATGCTCGATATATTCCGGCATGATATCATAACGTCTTACAGCACCCTCCGTCTTGCCCGGCACCTTGACATGAGGAAAATCCTTACTGTCGACCACCATATCAGCGATCTCCATCAGTCCCGTATCGGCCGAGATCGGTCTGGCTCCTCGGCGCACGAGCTTCATCCCGTTATACTCTGCCGGATTGTGACTGGCCGTTACCATGATCCCCCCGTCAGCGTCCAGATGTGCCGTCGCGAAATAAATCATCTCCGTACCGCACTGCCCGATATCGATCACATCACTGCCGCCGTGCCGCAGCCCTTCCGTCAAAGCATCGACCAGCTCGCGCCCGCTCAAGCGTATATCATGCCCGACCACAACTTTTTCAGCTGCAAACATCGCCGCAAAAACGCGCCCTACCCGATAAGCCATCTCCGCATTGACCTCTGTCGGCACAACGCCGCGCACATCATATGCTTTAAACGCTTTCTTAGTTAATTCCATATTTCTCCGCTCCCCTATATCTTTCTGCAATTATCTGAAAACATGATAATTATTACTTTCTACCTCCACAAAAAAACTCCTGCTTAATTTGTACACCCGTTTCATTTTTTCTTCCTCCTGAAAGACTTCATCCTGATTTCCGTATCAGCACGGACCAAAGCCGGTTCACACCCTTTAGACCATTCGTCCAGACGTTTGCGCAGCTCCCTGGCCTCGTCCGTATCCCATTTATCCTCGCTCACAAGCATCAGATACCTGTACAGGTCCTTCACGATCGGCAATGCCTGCGGGCGCGTGTCGACATTCTGAATATCCTTGAGCAGCTGAAAGCTTTCAGCGCCTAAAGAAAAGGCAGGTTTATCGATATTGATCAGATTATTGTCCCAGCGCAGGATACGGATAGCCTCAGCAGGGACCGTGCTCAGAACCTGCGGACTGTGAGTCGTCACAATAAACTGTACGTTGGGAAACGCCTTCCGCACATCATACACTACCGCCTGCTGCCAGGAAGGATGCAAATGCATATCGACTTCGTCGATCAGTACGATGCCCGGCGTTTCAAGAGCCGCCATGGCGCCAAGGTCAGGATTCAGCCGCACCATCCGGTACGCAAGATCTGCCGCCATACTGATCACGCTGCGGGTACCGTCACTCAAAGCCTCCAGCGGCAATACACCCATCGTTTCATGCATAATGATCAGATTTTGAAAAGCAAAGCTGTAATCTATATCCGTCCAGCCCATACTGCCGATACAGGTAATGATCGCCTGACGCACAGCCTTCAGCACTTCCGTATACGGATTCTTTTCATCCTTTTTACCGCTCTCGGCCAGATAACGGTCAAATTCCATCGCGCTCATCGCCGCATATTTGAACCACTGCCCAAAAGTATTATATGATGACGAAGGCTCCATACAATCGACGTAGCCGCTGCCGCGCTCCAGACTGATATCCTTGCGCAGCTCGAACAGCTTATTATCCTTCCACATCCTGCTGGTACCATAATAAGCCATGACCGGCAAAATTATTTTACTGTCGTTGACCTCCCGCAGCGCCTTGACCATATGCCGCCCATACTCGCTCAAAGCCTTCGCATTCAGGATCGTCGTCCGCCCCCCGGCCGCCTTCAATTCTCTTTTCCAGGTGATCTTTTCGCCGTCAACAACGCCTTCTGCCCCGATCACAACGGGATACTGGCTTTTCATCCGCAGCACATGCTCCAAAGTCCTGCCTACAGTATCTTTGGTCTGGCGTACATCCGTATCACTGATCTGGTTGGCCTTAACACCGTCAAAGCACGCCAGATAAGGCCCTAAAGCTACAGCGACCGCATCTAGAATAGCTGTTTTGCCCTTACCGTTTTCAGCTACGATAACAGTCAGTTCTTTGTTGAAATCTATCTCAAAATTATCATAACAGCGGTAATTCTGCAAACATAAGCGACTGATATACATAGTACACCTCCAGAAGTATATTTTCTTTTATTATACCTTTTTTCAGCCGAATATGGAAATTTCTCTGCATTCTTTGTATAATAGATATATTATTTGAGAGTGAGAAGGTTTTAAAATGAATATTTTTCTCGTGATCGCTTTAGCAATGCTGCTGATCATCATCCTGCTGCGCCGCCACATCCCCATCGGTCCGGCGATCCTGGCAGGCGGCCTGCTGATCTGGGCTTTAGTAGCCCCTCAGTTCCATTATCTGGTCAGCGCCTTCACCACCACGCTTACCATGCAGCGCACCTACGACCTGATCCTGGCGCTCTATTTTGTCATGTGCCTGGAAATCGAGCTGCGTACCAGCGGCGCTTTAGACGGAATGATCCGCGCCCTGCAGCGCTTATTTACCAGCGAAAAATTTACACTGGCCATTATGCCAGCTTTTCTCGGCCTGCTGCCTTCGCTGGGCGGCGCACGTTTTTCTGCGCCCATCGTCGAAGCGGCCAGCCGCAATACAGACCTTACCAAAGAACATAAAGCCGCCATCAATTTCTGGTTCCGGCATATCTTTGAATTTTCCAGTCCCATCATACCCGGCATGATCATGGCCTGCAGCATCGCCGGCGTTGCCTTCAGCGACTTTATCGCCCACCTGTGCTGGCTGACCCTGCTGGCATTTGCCCTGGGCTGGCTGGTGCTCATCCGGCCGCTGGATATGCCCGCTAACAGCAATGTAGATGTCGATCCGGCCGAACGCCGTCAGGACATTATGAACCTGGTAATGTCGCTTTCCCCGGTCGTAATCAACTTCCTGCTGGTAGTTTTCTGCGACCTTAACGCCTCCACCGCTATGGCTCTGGTCACCTTCGCCATGATCCCGGTCCTGCGTATGACAAGCCGCGTCCTGAACATCAAAGAAGTTTTTACCGGCGCCTGCGACTGGAAAATGCTGATGAACGTTTTGTGCATCCTCTATTTTATCCAGATCCTGACCGATACCAACGTTCTGCATACCATCGTGGAAGATTTTAAATCCTCACCGCTGCCCGTACCTGTCATTATCGCAGCTATCTCCTTTATTATCGGCATCCTGACAGGTCTGTCACAGGGTCATGTAGCGATCGTTATGCCTATAGTAGCAGCCCTGTCGCCCGGCGACCTGAACCTGGCAGGCGTGGCCATGGCCTTCGGCGTAGCCGGACAAATGCTGACGCCGACACATATGTGTTTTATCGTCACCCTGGATTATTTTAAAGCCGACTTCTTCAAGACCCTCAAACCGATGTTTATTTTAGAAGTCATGCTGCTGACAGTCTTCAGCATCTATACCTGGTTCACCTGGTAACAGACCTTATCTATATAAAAAGGCCGGACTTAACAGTCCGGCCTTTTTTATTGGGGTTTATTGATTTTTATTTCTGGGCCGCCTTTACTTCCAGCGGTACAAAAACGAATTCGCTCAGCTTACCGTTTTTATCGAAACCATATACCGCGCGCACAGCCTGCTGCCTGCTGTAGCCTACAAGATACGTCAGGCGGTCGCCCTGGTCGAACCGCTCATAAACCGCAAAACGCACCGATTTCTGAATACCAAACTGTTCCTTCAGCTGCTTTTGCAAAGCGGCAAAATTAGCCGCCGTCATCTTCTCTGCCAGCTCCGGCACCATATCTACCTGCAGCTGCGTCACAGCCGCAGCATCGCCGCTGAGTACTGCCATAAACTTATCGGCCACCTTCTGCTGCCTGTTCAAGTCACTGCCATCTCCTGCCGCATAACACATACCACTCACCACCATCATCAGAGTTAATATCAATAAGATTACTGTCTTCATTACCATCCAACCCCCAACATTTATTCTTCAGCCTCAGCTTGTTCAGGCTGCTGCCTGTCAACAGTTTCTTCTATATATTTTTCTTTCAGCTGCGTATAATCAGCAGCCAGTTTCTCATAAGCAACATCACGCTTTTCATTATCAGCCTGCAAACGCCTGTTATCCTGCTCCAAAGCCGCCAGACGCTCCAGCACCCTGTTCAGTGTTTCCTGCTCAACGCCAGCAGCTTTGGCCGCTTCCTTCGCCTTGCGCTCTGCTTCCGGCAGCCTGTCCAGCGCTATGCTGATACCCATATTCATCATATGCTTGCTGCTGGTCGTCGATGCCCCGATACTCAGCATCGTCCGTTTGTCAGGGCGATAGAACCCGCCTACTGCCAGTGCCTGCTTGCCCTCATAACTGCCCATCGCCATTGCGAAATCCGCACGGCTGTTGGCGTTTTCAGGCTGCGGATGCAGACCTGCCAAAGCGGCGCTCAGTGCGCCCACTTCCTTGATCTCGACTCCCATACGGTTGACCCTGCCGTCCAGCTCTCGCATATCACTCTGCATACCTTCAATGGCGCTGCCTACTTCTATCGTGCTGCCGTCCTCGCGTTTCAAGGTCACTTCACCGCTGCCGATCGTGGTGCCGCTGGTCTTGGTGACTTCTTTCTCGTTGCCGTCAGCGTCTTTTTCCGTAGTCATCGTTGTTTTGCTGACGCTGATACTGTCGCCGGTCATCGTGGTCGTGCCGCTGGTGTCTTTAGTAACCTTGCCGTCTTTGTCAGTTACCTTATTGCTTGTGCTCAGCGTCATGCCTTTTTCATTCGTGCCGAAGCTGCTTTCCTTCACCGTCACATTGTCTTTGCTGTCGGTCGTGGTCCTGCTGGTCGTCACGCTGGTACCGCCTGCCGAGGTATTATTGACGGTCTTGGTGCTTTCCTTACCGTCAGCCGAGGTTTTCTCAGCCGCCTGTGTCGTTCCGTTCACAGCGCTGGTCTTAAAGTCATTGGTCACTGTATTCCCATCGGCATCAGTACCGCTCAAATGGTTGTCTACGGCGTCAGTCTGGCCGATAGTACCTCCGGCTACAGTTACCTTATTACCGTCTACGTATAACTCGTCCGTATCTATCCTGCCGGTAGTCACCTTATTGCCCTGGATCGTAGTATCCAGCTGACTGCCTGTGCCGTAAGCCGTATCACCGCTGTGGGTAAATTTGGCGCCGTCTGCCGAGGTATTGCTGAAACCGTAGTCGCCAGCTTTGCTGCTCAGATTGCCGTTAGGGGCAACGCTGAATTTGGCTGTGCTGGTATCGCTGCTGCTGCTGACGCCGATATACAGTCCTTTATCCGTAATAAAGCCGTCGGTGTCGTTGACGACCGAGCTGTTTTTACCAACATGGATACCATCTTCATTGATCTTGACCTGATTCTTTTCGCCCTCGGCCACCAGAATACCGTCTTTACTGATAACTGTTTTATTCTTTTCACCATCAGCGACAACGATCGCATCGCTGGCATTGACTTTATTAGTGTCAATACCGTCAGTAGTGATACTGGTATTGCCTTCGATGTTAGTAGTATCCCTGTCAGGCTTGTGGATGCCGCTGGTATTGGCACTGCTGCCACCGCCGCCCGTACCGCCGCCTCCTGTGCCGTTGTCTTCCAGCGATTTTACCCGCTGATCCAGCCAGCCAACGTCCACTCCGTCCACTTTACCGCCGCTCAGGCTCACGCCGCCGATTTTACCATCACTGCCAAAAACAACGCCGTTGATACTGCTGACGCCTGTCACTGCTCCTGCGGCAAAATTTACGCCGCCGAGAGCAGCCGTCGCCGCTTCCAGGTTCGCTGTTTTCAAGCCGTCTTTAGTAAAACTGGTTGTGTCTTCGATTATTGTTTTGCCACTGTTTTCTACAACGTCAGTGCGTTTGATGCCGCCCATGTCGGCGGTAGCCACGCCATCCTGTTCCAGGCTGTCCAGACGTTCCGACAATGCTTTGATACTGACGCCGCCTACACTCAAACCGTCAGTTGCGTTGCCGCTGATAGCGACGCCGTTCAGATTGTCCGCCGTTACCGAGCCTGTTACCAGACTGGTGTGATCGATATGCGTACCGTCAGCATCGGTATATAAAGAAATGCCGCCGGCAGCTTTTTTACCTACGTGGATACCGTTGGCATCTACTGTGACCTGCTTATCAGTGCCCTCACCGAAAATAATCGCGTCATCTGTGATTTGAGTATGGGTTTTAGCACCCTCATTGCCAATAACCACGCTGCCGCTGAACTTACTGCTTCCGGAAGCAGTATCATAACTCAGCCCTGCCGTTTTGCCAGTCACTTCATCCAGCCCGCTTTGAATATCTGTTACGGTCGCGCTGGTCGCCAGATCCTTCGTTGCTTCAACGATCTTCTCATTGATTTCGGTTTGCGTATACGCGTCAGCAATGCCGTAACCGGCCAGCGTAGTCGCGTTATCTGCCTTGCCGCTTTGCAGGTCCTTAACATCTTTTACCAGACCGCCATCAGTGTCACCAACTGTTGTTTTTAAAGTATCGACGTCACCTGCTTTAGCAAAGGCCGTATCCGCCGCTGCTTTGCTGTAAACGCTGTCGCTCTTAGCATAATCAGCAAGTTTGGTGTCTACTGCTGTAGTAGTTGCGTAATCAGCGAACTTCGTATTCATATCTGTAGTAGTCGTATAATCAGCCAGCGCTGTTTTAGCAGCATATTTATCAGAAAGTTTTTGGCTTCCTTCTACAAATTCACCTGCTTTTACCGTACCGCTGGCAGTTACGGCATTAGTAGTGATGCCGCTGCTGCTGATCGCCGTATTCGTTTCGATAGTAGTCGTTGCCGTATCCTGATTCCGGCCGATGCCTTTGGTATTATCGGTAACTACATCACCATTGCTCAGCGCCGTCAGGTCGATGCCGCCTACCATTACTTTTGATTCGTCTTTTTTGATCTCTATACCGTTGACAGTTTTAGCCGTTAAAGCGCCGTCATTGCCAAAGCCGAAGCCTGTTGCGCCGACTTTAAACTCTCCTGCCGTCAGCACAGCTGCCGTCACGCCGCCCGCAAAAGTGGTCGTAGTTTTGTCGGCAGCATAAGTCATACCTGTAGTGGCTGTTTCCAAAGCTGTAGCTCTGCCGCTCAAAGCATTATCGGCTGCTTTGTAAGCGGTATCCAAAGCGCCTACTTTGGTATTGACTGCCGCCAACCCTGTAGTGCTGTCATTGACTACTGTTTCCAAAGCTGTTGCCCTGCTGCCTAAAGCAGTATCGGCGCTGTCCAAAGCGCTCATTTTCGTATCATAGGCAGTCTGTGCCACTTTTGTATCGATATTATTTTGCAAAGTCGTATCCGCTGCTGCAAAATCAGTCCGTATCTGCGTATCGGCCGCCTTATAAGCGCTTTCAAGCGCTGTTTTAGCTGCGCCGATATCTGCCGTTACCTGCGTTTTAGTTGCCATATCGGCAGTTGCTGCAGTTATTTTTGCATCAGCAGCAGTTATGGTATAAGCGTCGGTAATACCATAACCTGTAAGCGTGGTCGCTTTATCTGCCTTACCTGCAACCGTCGTATTGGTCGCGTTCAGCTGCTTGCCTGTTACGGCTTCCGTACTGACAGCACTCAAAGCCGCGTCCGTCAGTCCGCTCACTTTGCCGCCGCTCACTATTACAGCTCCTACAGTTACTTTGCTGGCCGTCAGTCCTGCCGTCGTCAGTTTATTATTACCGTCTACCGTCAGACTGCCATTATTCAAACTGCTGCTGCCCACTGCAAAACCCGTATTCTGCACTGCAGCTGCGCCCACCGTCAGCTTGCCGTTTTCCAGCGTTGTAGCTGTCGCACCGCTGACCGTTACTTTATTCGTTGTTATACCGCTGCTGCTGATCTTGGTGTTGGTTTCGATACTGGTAGTCGCCGTACCTGTCGTATCACGTTTGATACCTGCCGTATCGGCAGTGCCAACGCCGTCAGCACTGATGCTGTCAACAGTAGTTTTCAGCGCGCTCACATCCACGCCGCCCACTTTATAGTGATTGTCGGCGCCTTTTTCCAATGTCACGCCGTTGAAGCTGTTATTGGTTATCGCAGCACCGTTAAATACACTGGTGCCGCTGATACCTGCCGCCGCAACTGTCACGCCGTTATAAGTGCCGGCCTTGGACAGGTTACGGCTGGCGTCGATAGCAATACCGTCGATGCTGGAAACTCCTGTCATAACGCCCGCAGAAGCAAAGCCAACGCCGCCCAAAGTCGCCGCCGTACTGGTAATATTCGCCATCCCCGTCAGGTTATCGCCGGCAGTATTGAATTTTGCAGTCTTTGTTTCCAAAGCTGTAGCTCTGCCGCTCAAAGCATTATCGGCTGCCTGATAAGCGCTTTCAAGCGCTGTTTTAGCTGTGCCGATATCTGCCGTTACCTGCGTTTTAGTTGCCATATCGGCAGTTGCCGCAGTTATTTTTTCATCAGCAGCAGTCTTTGTATAAGCGTCGGTAATACCATAACCTGTAAGCGTAGTTGCTTTATCTGCCTTTTTTCCTACCGCTGTATCAGTTTCAGTCTTTGTATAGGCATCGGCAATACCATAACCTGTAAGCGTAGTTGCTTTATCTGCCTTTTTTCCTACCGCTGTATCAGTTTCAGTCTTTGTATAGGCATCGGCAATACCGTAACCTGTAAGCGTGGTCGCTTTATCTGCCTTTTTACCTATCGCCGTATCGGTTTCAGTCTTTGTATAGGCATCGGTAATGCCATAGCCTGTAAGTGTAGTCGCCGCATCCGCTTTGCCTGCAACGTCAGTCTGCATTTTCGTTACGTCGACGCCGCCAACTTTATAGTGACTGTCGGCGCCTTTTTCCAGTGTCACACCATTAAAGCTGTTGCTGGTGATAGCTGCGCCGTTGACCTTGCCGTCTGCGCTCAGCGTTACGCCGTTGAAACCAGTGCCTGTTATCGTTGCACCATTGACAGTTTTGGCGGTCACAGCGCCTTCTTTATCGACTGCAAAACCCGTACTGCTGAACGGTGTATTAGTCTTGCCGATCACGGCATTGCCGCCCACGGTCAGCCCCGTGCTGGCATCCGTGCCGCTGACGGTTACGCCGTTGATACCTGTAACGCCTGTCAAAGCGCCGTGCATTTCAATGTCGCTGATGCCTGCCAGACTGCGGAACATATCTGTACCATATGTACCGCCAAATGCATTTTCATCTCCGGCTTTGTGTCCGAAGTTTACCTGATCGGCAGCACTGGTCACACTCGCCGCACCAACAGCAACGCTGTTTGAATGTGCTACTATAGTACGGGTTCCCAAAGCAGTACCATCTTCTCCGGCTTTCGTTACACTGGAATACCCACCAAAGACAACACTATTCGTGCTCAATGCCTGGGCAGAAAAACCAACAGCAGTAGCGTTGTTGTGAGCTATTGCAACATCACCAACTGCTACAGCACATATATCTGCGGCTTCAGCATTGCTACCAACTACTACAGAAAAGTCACTGCTCTTTGTACCAAAACCAAATGCTATAGTATGGTCACCCAGATAAGAAACAACACCAATACCTATACTTTCATCTTCATTTGTTAAAAAATTAAGACCATTGATACTGGTAACACCTGTCAGCGCGCCTTGATTGTTGGATTTATAAACCTCCTTTTCATCATCCCAGTCCAACACGCCGCCCAGGCTGATATTACCGTGCATATCGATATCGGCAACATTTACCAGACTGCGGAACAAGTCATTATTACCAAAAGATACCTGCTTCTCTGCCGAGGTACTGCTGTCATCACCTAGTGCTACACTGTACTCATGTTCAGCGTTACTGTTAGCACCGATCGCTACAGCATCAATGCCAACAGCATGTGCCATAAATCCGATAGCCGTCGGATACCCACCACTGCTTATCGCCTCGGCGCTATTACCAATGGCTACTGACCCATCACCAGTTAACTTTATATCATTGCCTATACCTACAGCATCTATAGCCTGATTATCAATGTTCGTGCCGATCATCACTGACCATGATCCAGAGTAATAAGTATCGGGGGCAAGTGTGCCAATAAGCAAACCATCTTGATTATTCATGCTGTCTTTGGCAAAAATCACTTCGTTGATACTGGTGACTCCGTTCAGCTCGCCTTTGCCATTGCTTTCGTAAATGCCAGCAGTTGCATTTTCCTTCCATTCGCCGCCCAGACTGATGTTGCCAGCCATATCGATATCGCTGATGCCTGCCAGGCTGCGGCGGTTCGTCCAGGTGACTACTTCCGCTCCATCGACGGTTGTAACTGTGCCTGTACCGAAGGCCACCTGATCAGCAGCTGTCGTAGCACTATCGTAACCGATAGCGACGCTGCCAGTATGTCCCTTCTGAACATATGCACTAGCTCCAATAGCAGTACCACTTTTTTCGTAAACGGTACTGGCATTGCCAATTGCGGTAGAATTTTCTCCATCCGCACTAGTGCTAAAACCTACAGCTGTAGCATTATCAGCAGCAACACCAGCACCGCCCCCAATCGCCAACGAATAATAATAATCTCCACTCATATAACCACCAATGGCCAGGCCGGGATTATCCTCAATATACTGAAAAACTACTCCGTTAATCTTAGTGACGCCTGTCAACTCACCTTTACCATTGCTTTCGTACTCACCAGAAGTTGCATTCTTCGTCCACGTGCCGCCCAGGTTGATAGTACCTTCCATATCAATATCGCTGATACCTGCCAGGCTGCGGCGGTTCGTCCATTCATTTTTTGTACTACTCCATTGTCCGAAAGACACCTGATTAGCAGCTGTTGTAGTACTACGGGAACCGATAGCGACGCTGCCAGTATGTTCCTCGCCAACTTTTGCATACTCACCTAAAGAGATACCATTTGCTGCCTTTGCCAAAGCATCACTACCAATGGCAATACTATTTTCTCCAAGAGCACTAGATGCACCACCAATTGCAATACCGTAACTAGCAGTTACGGTAGTATTCGCACCTATTGCAATGCCATTGTACGCATCCTCAGGAAGATCAACATTACCAATTCCCACTCTACTATTTTCTTCATCCAGTATAAAAGTAACATTGTTGATGCCGGTTACACCTGTCAAAGCACCGTGCATATCGATATTAGCAATACCCTCTAAACTGCGGCGGGTAGTCCAAGTGCTACCCCCATTTTCAGTGACGCCAAAACTTACCATATTGTCAGCCGTCGCATTAGAACTAAATCCAATCGCAACACTATCTTTAAATCCAGCTCTGGCATACATCCCCAGCGCACTACTATTCTCAGCCGTCGCACTTGCACTAGCACCTATTGCCGTGCTATATTGACCGCCAGCGTTAGCATCAGACCCAAGAGCAACAGTACCTGTACCTTGAGATTTAGCATCATATCCCAAAAGCAAATCATGGGTATCTGCGTAAAATTTTGCATCGTTGATACCGGTTACCCCTGTCAGCGCGCCGTCAACAGCCATATCAGCCAGCGGCATGACGCCGTAGTCGCTGCCTGCGGCCGAGCGCGTACTGTAGCCGATGACCGGCACAACGACAGTTTCTTCTTCCCCGGCGTCCGCTTCACCGCCGGTTTCGCTGTCCGCTGCTTTTGCGTTCTTTGTTTCTTTTGTTTCTTTTGCTTCCCCGGCTGCCGACGTTTCCGTCTGCACTGACGCTTCCGCCGCCCACAGCGGCGGCGCAGACCACATCTGCACACTGATCGCCAGCAGTACTGCCGCCACCAGTCTTTTGGCACGTATCTCCCTTTTACTCACTTCGTCCATCTCCCTTATTCATCGCTTTTACCTTTTTAAACCGGACGCGCTTTTGCGCGGCTGCAGTATTTGCAGCAGCAGGCGCACTTCTTCCAGCGAATAGCTTGCTTCGTCTTCATCAGGCATTTCCAGTTCAGGCCCGTCCCTGTTTTCGCCCCAGGCCACCGCCGCTTTTGTGTCCAGCAGTACTTCCAGCGCGCACCCCAGCGTATTGGCGATACGCAGCAGCAGCTTCATGCTGATCCGGGCATGATCATGCTCAAGATTGCACAGGTGCGTCTGGCTGATGCCGATGCGCGCCGCCAGCTCCTGCTGGGTGATATGGCAGGCGCTGCGCAGGTATTTGACGTTGCTGCCGATCTGACGCAGGCATTTTTCGTCGTACATGTTCCACCCCCTGTATTTTATATAAGCAAATAAAAAGCACTTAAAATATAGTTCTAAATTATCTCAACGAATATTTTAAAACTATATTTTTATTTTTATGAACATACAGCAATATCTTTTGTTATTATAGCACCTCTGTACCCCCCCACAAGACGCGAGAAATGTTTTCTATACATTTTTGGTTTTTCGCCGCGCTACACTTGGCGCCGCCGGCCTATGTAAACGGCTTGGCGGCTTGGTTTCAAAGGTTGGGCAAACGGCGGAAAAATTTTTTGAAAAAATTTTCCCAGTCTCTGCTTTACGGCCCTTAAAAGCGGTATCTTACTTTTGCTGTTTTACCAAACGCAGCAAAAGCTCTTTCTGCTAAGACCCGATATCTAATTTTTTCCTGCTTATCCTGCACCCCAACGGCCAGCCGCAAAAAAATTTAGCCCCTATCTTATAGATAGGGGCTAACAGGCTGGAAGGGATATTTTGCTATTTACTTTTTTAAAAAACAGGCGTACACTAGCAACTGTTATGCATAACGCTTTACAGTATGGCCGGCCATCATAAAACCAAGGGAAAAGATACAAAAGGACTGCCAAACGGCAGTCCTTTTTTTACGCCGTTTTATTTAGCGGCTTCTTTATTTTCTTCTTTTTGCGGCAGAGCAATACCGAAATCACCTAATAAAGGTTTTTCGTTTTTGACTGCAAACAGGAAGCTCATCATTGCTTCGGGCTGTTTGGCAAATTTCATGCTGTATCTTAAAATATCAGCATCGGCGCCTTTTTCTATCACTACTAAACGTTTTTCACTGACAGCGCCAAAGTTTTTATCCATCTGCTCTTTGAAATTTTTAAAAACTTCTTCTGTAAAGTCTTTTTTCATACCGTCAGTCATCATGGAAGTTACGGCAGAATAATTGGAAGCTGCCAAAAACTTGTTGACCATGGCTTCTTCAGCGTCAAGCACTTTACCGTTGCTGGCACTGCAGATAGCACTGAAACCAAGCACTAAGACCATTGTCAGCATTAAAAGAATTTTCATTAATAATTACCTCCGGCTCTCTTTGAATATTAGGGTCAATTTGATTCTTTACTATTATACATCTACCTTGGTATAGCTTCAAGGAAAGTTTTGTGATTCTACAAAAATCTCACAAAGAAAAAACTTTTTTGTAAATTTTTTCTTTGAAGGCTTGACTTGAAGTTAACTTAAAGTATTAAAATATGATAAAATAATATCAGGCTGCTGAAGCAGCCGCCGGCAGTTGAAGCTGCCCTCATTCTTATTTGAACAACAGTATTATTGATACAGCTATGAAGGCTTAAGCTGCTCCTGAAAGGGCGGTTTACTTTGCATAGCTGTTTTTATTTTCAGAAAGATGCCTGACACGATGAATGTTTATATCAAACACCGTTTTCTGCTTTTGCTGCCGGTGCTGCTGGGCATCACTTTTTTTACGTTTGTGCTGATGCAGCTGCCGGCAGACGATACGGTCGATATGATGTATAAGGCCTCCGGGGCGGTATCAGAAACGGTCAAAGCAGCGGCACGTGCCGAGCTGGGACTCGACCGTCCGCTGCTGGTACGTTATCTGGACTGGCTGCTGGCTGTCTGCAGCGGCGATATGGGACGTTCGTATATTTCAGGCACGCCTGTAACAGCGCTTTTTGTAGCTAAGCTGCAGCCTACGCTTTATTTGACGGCGCTGGCCCTGCTGCTTACCGCCTGCATTTCTGTGCCGCTGGGTATCGTGGCAGCGCTGAGGCATAACCGCTGCTGCGATCATCTGATTCGCTGCTGCGCGTTTCTGGGCAATTCACTGCCGGGATTTTTTATCGCTTTGCTGCTGCTTTACTGCTTTGCATTAAAACTGAACTTTTTTACCGTCCTCGGCGGCTCAGGGTTCGGCGGTCTGCTGCTGCCGGCGCTGGCGCTGGCAATTCCCATGTCTGCCAAGTATATCCGGCATATCCGCAGTAATATCCTGGAGGAGATCAACAGGGATTATGTTGCCGGCGCTCTTGTACGCGGCATTCCCAAAGCAACTGTTTTTCGCAGGTTCATCCTGCGTTCTCTTGGCAGTACGCTCATTACTTTATTCTCCTTGTCGGTAGGCTCGCTGTTAGGCGGAACTGCAATTATTGAAATGATTTTTATGATCGACGGGATCGGCAAAATGGCAATGGACGCTATTTTGATGCGCGATTACCCGGTCGTGCAGGCTTACGTGGTCTGGACCGCGCTCATTTTTACCTGTGTCAATCTTGTCACCGATCTGCTGCTGCATCAGCTGGAGCCGCAGGCACGGCAATTTACTAAAGGCGGTGGATGGTGATGCCTCAAAATATACTGCCGCACGGCCTGCATAAGACCTGCTGGCTGCTTCTGCTGACAGTGCTGCTGTTTCTGGTCACGCTCAGCGCGCCTTACTGGGTACCGCACGATCCTTATCTGCAAAACCTTGACCTGGCTTTGCAGGCTCCCAGCGCCGAATATCCTTTTGGGACTGACCGTTACGGACGCTGCGTTTTTTCGCGTGTGCTGGTCGGCGGGCAAAGCTCCATTTTTTCTGCGCTGGCTTTAGTGGGGATCATTTTTACTACCGGTACTGCCGCCGGGCTCTGGAGCGGTTACTATGGCGGGAAGCTGGATAATTTTATCATGCGTCTGTCCGATATTTTTTTAGCGTTTCCCGGCCTTGTTTTTGCCATTGCTGTTGCCAGTATCCTGGGCGGCGGTATGACAAACGCTGTTTTGGCGCTGGCCGTCATCTCGTGGCCCAAATATGCACGCCTGGCCCGCAGTCAGGCGCTGACTGTCCGGCAGCAGCCATATATCGAGGCGGCACGTTTGAGCGGCTGCAGTGACACGGAAATAATTTTCCGGCATCTCCTCCCTTCTATTTTAAGTCCGCTGCTGGTAATGTCGGCACTTGATCTTGGCACGATGCTGATGGAACTTGCCGGCCTGTCTTTTCTGGGTCTGGGGGCCCAGCCGCCGGCAGCCGAGTGGGGTTCGATGATGAGCAGCAGCCGCAGTATGCTGCAGACGGCGCCGTGGGTGATCCTGGCACCCGGTGCGGCGATTTTTGTGACGGTCAGTCTGTTCAATCTTTTAGGTGACAGCTTACGTGATCAGCTTGACCCTAAATTCAATCCTAAATAATTTTATGCGAGGGGTATTGCTATTATGATGAAACTTTCTTTACTGGGCAGCGGTCTGCTGCTTACCGCTTTACTGCTCAACGGCTGCGGCCCTTCCGCAGCTCCTGACAAGGCGGGAGAATCTGTCTTCCGCTACGGCACCACAGCTTACGGTGTGGCTATGGAGAACGCCGGTATGGACCCGCACGAATCCTATAAGGGCTGGTCAACACTGCGCTACGGCGTCGGCGAAACGCTGTTCCGCTTTAATGAAGCAATGCAGCCGCAGCCCTGGCTGGCAACAGGCTACGAATTTCTTGATGATCATACTGTTAAAATCACTTTACGCGACGACGTAAATTTCAGCAGCGGCGCCAGACTTACCGGAGCCGCCGTGAAAGCCTGCCTTGAGGATCTGGTAAAGCGCCATAAACGGGCTGCCGACGACTTAAAACTGGCTTCAATCACTGCTGACGGACAAACCGTTACGATAAAGTCTCAGGAAAAAGCGCCGGCGCTGATCAATTATTTATGCGATCCTTACGGCTGCATCATCGATATGCAGCGTGGCACTGCCGACGATGTCAAAATCTCGGGCACCGGCCCGTATATCGTCCAAAGCCTGACGCCTACGGAAATAGTTTTGACTAAAAATCCGGCGTACTGGGGCGGCAGGGTGAAAACAGATAAAGTTATCGTCCGCAGTATTCCCGACGGCGATACTTTGACGATGGCGCTGCAGAACGGCGAGATCGATGCCACACAGGGCCTGCCCTATGCCAGTCTGCCTTTATTTACCGGCAATGCAAAATTTAAGGTTGCTTCCGCCAATACTTCCAGAGTTTTTCAGGCCTGCCTGAATTTTACGACGCCGGTATTACAGGAGCCTGCCGTTAGAAAAGCAATAGCTATGGCTATCGACAAGGATAAATTTACCAGCGTGCTTTTGAATGGCAATGGTACGCCGGCTGTCGGTCCCTTCCCTGCCAATATGCCCTGCGGCGGCGATGCCGTGCATACGGACGCTTATAACGCCGAACAGGCCAAAAAACTGCTGCGGGAAGCCGGCTGGACCGACACTGACGGCAACGGCTACGTTGATAAAAACGGTCAGGACCTTACCGTCCGCTGGCTCACCTATACGTCCCGGCAGGAGCTGCCTTTACTGGCCGAAGCGGCCCAGGCTTTTCTAAAGGAGGTCGGTATCAGGGCCGAAGTCAACGCGACAGATAATTATAACGATTTCCTGAAACGCGGGGATTGGGATATTTATGCCAAGGCTTTTGTGGCTGCGCCTACAGGCGACCCGCAGTATTATTTTACGACCCATGTACTGGACAGTTCTTCCTATAATTCCGGCCACTACCATAATGAACGGGTCGAAGAACTGACCCGGCAGCTGCGCGGCGAATTTGACCCGGCAGCACGCAGCAGGCTGGCAGTCCAGATCAGCCAGCAGCTTTTAGACGATAACGCATTTATCTATGCTTCGCATCTGAAAATGTCCTTTGTGATGAAAAGCAACATCAAGGGCTTTACAGCCCATCCTTCCGATTATTACGAAATCACCTCCGACCTTGAGGTCTAAGGGGTTCAACTATGAACAAACAGCAGCCATTACTGCAAATAAATAACCTGAGCCTTGCCTATGGGGCTAAAGAAATTTTAAAAGCTGTGCATCTTACTGTCTGCCCGGGAGAGATCCTGGGCATCGTCGGCAGCTCCGGCGGCGGCAAAAGCACTCTATTAAAAACGCTGACCGGCCTTTTACCTGCTAACGCTGTCATTACCGGCGGCGAGATCCTCTGGCAGGGGCACAGCCTGCTCAGCGGCGGCCGTCTGAACAGCAGCGGTCTGCTCGGCAGGAAGCTGTCCATGATTTTTCAGGACCCTACAGCATCTTTATATCCCCTGCAGACGATCGGCTCGCAAATCTGCACTATGCTGCAGGCACAAGGACAGTTCGATAAGGCCGCCAGCCTGCAGTCTGCTGCGCAGGTGCTTGCCGGGCTCGATTTTTCTAAGCCTCAGGCCATTTTAAACAGCTATCCGTTTCAGCTTTCGGGCGGCATGAACCAGCGGGTCTGTATCGCTATGGCACTTGCTGAAGCCGGAGCTGTTACTGGCAGACGAACCGACCTCTGGACTTGATTTGCTGACGCAGCAGAAAATATTACGGCACCTGCTGCAGCTCAAAACAGATCACCATACTGCGTTGATCGTTGTTTCACATAACATCAGCGCTTTGGCCCAGATAGCTGATACGATCGCCGTACTGCGGCAGGGCGAAATCATCGAAAGCGGTCCGCCGCAAACAATACTCAACCGGCCGCAGCATGACTATACCCGTAAGCTGATCGAGGCCATACCGCATTTCAGAAAGGAATTTCTTTTATGAGCGCCCTGTTAGAGGCAGCCAGCCTCAGTAAAACTTTCTTCAGTGAACATAACGCACTGCCTGCTGTCTGCAATGTCGGCTTTAGTGTTGCCCCCGGCGAATGTCTGGGGCTGGCTGGGGCAAGCGGCTGCGGCAAAAGCACCCTGGCACGTCTGCTTATGGGACTGACGCCGGCCGACAGCGGTACGGTCAGCTTCAATGGCCAGCCGCTGGACTTTGCCGATGCCGCACTGCGAAAAAATTATTACAGTCAGGTCCAGCTGGTTTTTCAAAATGCCGCTGCGGCTTTTCACCCCCGCAAAAGCATCGGCAGCTCGATCATGCTGCCAATGCTGAATTACGGCTGTACTAAGGCTGCGGCCCAGGAAAGATCGATCGCTTTACTGCTGGCAGCAGGCCTGACACCGCAGCATGCTGAAAAATTTCCGCACCAGCTGAGCGGCGGCGAATGTCAGCGTGCCGCTATCGCCAGAGCAATCAGTATCAAACCGCGGCTGCTGATCTGCGATGAAATAACCAGCGCTTTAGACGTACAGACCCAGGCAGAGATCATTCAGCTGCTGCTTAAGCTGCAGGCTGAAACTAAAATGAGCCTGCTGTTCATCAGTCACGACATTACTCTTGTACAGGAAATCTGCCAGCGGATCCTGATCATGCAGTCCGGGACGATCATTGAAAGCGGACCTGCCCTGGATATCATCACCCGACCGCAGCAGCATTACACCCGCGAACTGGTAACGGCAGCATTCAATCTTACGAAAATATAGGTGAAGGCTATGACATCTGCATTATTTGAAGTTAATAAAAAATACTGGACAGATCGGGCTCCCAGTTATTCGCAGGTCAATCAGGAAGAACTGGCAGGCTGTCAGCGCAGCAACTGGCTCAGAGAAATCAGCAGACAGATCCAGATGGTTTATCCTAACCGGGCGCCGCAGGAAATCACTGTTTTAGACGCCGGCACCGGTCCCGGTTTCTTTGCTGTTATTCTGGCGGAAGCCGGTTATAAAGTAACGGCTATCGACGCTGCCCCGGCAATGCTGGCTGAAGCCAAACGTAATGCCGGACCTTGGCAGGAAGCTATCGATTTTCGCCTGATGGACGCGCAGAAGCCGACGTTTACCGCAGAATCTTTTGACGTTGTACTTTCACGCAATCTTACCTGGGTCCTGGAAGACCCGGAGCAGACTTATGGCAACTGGCGTCATGTATTGAAACCCGGAGGGCTGCTTCTGAATTTTGACGCCAACTGGTATAATTATCTGTATGACGCTGACTTAAAACAGCAATACGAACAGGATCGACGCAACGTACAGCAAAACGATCTTGAAGACCATTATCTGAGTACTGATATCGACGCGATGGAGGCGATCGCCCTGCAGGTACCTCTGACAGGTATCCAACGGCCGCATTGGGATATCCGCACTTTGGAAAAGCTGCGTATGCGTTCCATTACTACTGACGTTTCTGTCTGGCAGCGCGTCTGGTCGACGGTAGAAAAAATAAATTACGCTTCAACGCCCATGTTTATGATTGCAGCGATAAAATAGGAGCAGATCATGTCTGATTTATCTAAAAAAACGCTTATTCCAAGCGACGATACCAAAAACTATATTGAAAATTACTGGACGAAAAGGGCCGACGCTTTGCCGCACTGCGCCGTCAGGAGCTGCACAGTGAAAAATACAGCCAGTGGCAGCGCGAGATCGTGCAGCATTTGCCGCCCGCAAAACAGCTGCGTATCCTTGACGTTGGCTGCGGCGCCGGTTTTTTCTCCGTTCTGCTGGCTAATGAAGGTCACCGAGTCACCGGTATCGATCTGACACCTGCCATGATCGCTCAGGCGGAAACGCTGGCGGCAGCAGAAGGCTGCAGCTGTACTTTTCAGACTGCCGATGCCGAGCATACGGCTTTTTCTGACGGCAGCTTTGACGTCGTTATTGCCAGAAATCTGATGTGGAACCTGCCCCATCCCGAAACAGCTTACGCCGAATGGCTCCGTGTGCTGGCTCCGAAAGGTATCCTGCTGAATTATGACGCGGAATACGCCAAGGACCATCATCGGCAAAAACTGCCTGCCCTCAATGCCCATGCCGATGTTTCCGCAGAATTATTAAATGAGTGCCACAATATTTACCATATGCTGGAAATCAGCCTCTTTGAGCGTCCCCGCTGGGACTTGGAAATACTTAAGGCTTTAGGCAGCTGTTCCTGTTCTGTCGACCAGAGCGTCGGCGACCGTATTTATGCCGAACAGGATATCTTCTATATCCCAGTCCCGATGTTCTGTATCAAAGCTAAAAATTGACGGTCTGTTTTAAAAGCAAAAACGCCTGGTTAAAAACCAGGCGTTTTTATTATTCTGCTTACAGTTCTTTTTCAATGCGTTCCATTGCTTCGATAGTGTTTTCACGGCTGCCAAAAGCGGACAGACGGAAGTATCCTTCGCCCATAGCGCCAAAACCGGCGCCGGGAGTACCGACAACAGCCAGTTTTTCAAGCAGGAAATCAAAGAATTCCCAGGAAGACATACCCTGCGGGCATTGCAGCCAAATATAGGGTGAATGGGTCCCGCCGTAGAATTTAATGCCTTTTCTGCGCAGTCCTTCGGCCATGATCCTGGCATTTTCTTTATAGAAAGCCAGCATTTCGCGGCATTCCTTTTGCCCCTGCTCACTGAACACAGCTTCGGCACCGCGTTGGATGATATAGGGCACACCGTTGAATTTGGTAGTCTGACGGCGCAGCCACATTTTATTCAGTTCCAGCTCTTTACCGCTTTCAGTTTTACGTACCAAAGCATGCGGCACTACAGTATAACCGCAGCGGGTACCGGTAAAACCGGCAGTTTTGGACAGGGAGCATAATTCGATAGCGCATTTTCTGGCATCTTCAACGACAAAAATACTGCGCGGGATAGCAGGATCATCAACGAACGCTTCATAAGCGGCATCATACAGGATGACCGCGTCGTTTTTCAATGCATAAGCGACCCAGGCCTCCAGCTGCTCTTTGGTATAAACAGCGCCGGTAGGATTATTCGGCGAGCAAAGATAAATGATGTCAGCTTTAACGCTGTCGTCAGGCATTGGCAGAAAGTTGTTTTCCGGCTTGCCGTCCATATAAACTATTTTACGGCCGCACATGATATTGGTGTCCAGATATACAGGATAGACCGGATCAGGAATCAGGATCGTATTCGCATTGCTGAAAATATCGGTAATATTGCCGCAGTCGCTTTTAGCGCCGTCGCTGATAAAGATTTCATCGCTGGCCAAAGTTACGCCGAAGCCGGCATAATATTTTACGATAGCTTCGTGCAGGAAATCATAGCCCTGCTCCGGTCCGTAGCCACGGAAAGTTTCCTTTACGCCCATTTCGGCAACGGCTTTCTGCATCGCGTCGATAACGGCCGGCGCCAAAGGCAGGGTAACGTCGCCGATACCCATACGAATAACCTTTTTCTCAGGATGTTCCGCTACATAAGCATTAACCTTTTGCGCGATCTGCGAAAACAGGTAGCTGTCTTTCAAATTACAATAGTTGTCATTTACAAAAGCCATTTTTTGTCCCCCATTAAACTAAAAATATATTTTTATTTATTAATGACTTCATCGGGAATATCGATGACGCCTTCAAATACAGTTACAGCCGGGCCTCTTAAAATAACATGGTTATTGGCCAAATGGGTAAGCTTCAGAGTGCCGCCTTTGGCGATAACTGTTAATTCTTCACCTTTTTTACCTGCATGGCCCAGCATGATAGTAGCAACACAGACTGCTGTCGCGCCGGTGCCGCAGGCCCAGGTTTCGCCGCTGCCGCGTTCCCAAACGCGGAATTTAACGGTATTTTTATCGATTACCTGCACAAATTCAGTATTGACGTTTTCAGGAAATAATTTGTGTTTTTCAAATTTAGGCCCTAATTTTTCCAGATCCAAAGCATCTACATCGTCTACAAAGGTGACGAAATGCGGATTGCCTACAGAAATAGCCGTACCATTATAAACAACGTCTTCTTCCAGCACCAGTCCCTGATCTACAAACATAAAGTGATCGCTGATCATGGGGATGTCGGCACATTTAAAAATAGGCTCGCCCATATCGATACTGGCTTCTGCCACTTTACCGTCTTCACCCAAAAATACATCGATGGTTTTGATACCGGAGAGCGTTTCCAGCGTAAAAGTTGTTTTATCCGTCAGACCTTTATCATAAACATACTTGGCGATACATCTGCTCCCATTACCGCACATCTTGGCTTCAGAAGCATCAGCGTTAAAAATACGCATTTTAAAATCCGCAACGTCAGATTTACAGATCATGATCAGGCCATCACTGCCAATACCAAAACGTCTGTGGCTGATATATTCGGAAATAGCACCCGGATTAGGCAATTCCTGTTCCATACAGTTGACGTAAACATAATCGTTACCAGTACCGTGCATCTTTGTAAATTCCATTTTCATGGCAATATCCTCCTAAATAAATTCATAGCTTGCTTTATATTATAACAAAAAACAGACAAACAATACAGTGATTAAAAGCCCCTTGTGTTGTTCCTTATCAAGAACACTATTCTTCATCTTCATATAGTATACTATTAGCGTAGGCTAACGTCAAGTAAAGATTAGAAATTTATCTAACATAAAAAAATAACCATACCGTATGGTATGGTTATTTTTTAACCGGCAGCTTTCTATCCTCCCAGGCCGCTTCCAGCCAAGTACTTTCGACGTTTAAGGGCTTAACTACTGTGTTCGGGATGAGAACAGGTGGATCCCCTTAGCCGCTATCGCCACCGGATTGACGCTTGCGCCTATTGTTTAGGAGCAGCTTTTGCGACGCTAACAATAGTGCCGCAGGCTAACGCAAAATTCCTGACTGAACAGGGAAGAAATTTTACGATATCCTTGAAGGTTTTCTTTAAGCCTTCAAAACTATATAGAAGAGTACAAACTTTTGAGTTCGCTGTGTGTTTTTACTTCTTTTCGGCGATTCACTTTCATCGAAAACGCTCCTCTCAGGTCGCTTTTTCGATATAAGTTCCGCCACCTCTAATTCTGACTTCGCTTGCGCTCGTCACAATCAGGGCGTCACTTAAGTCAAGCCCTCGACATATTAGTATCGGTCCGCTCAATACATTGCTGTACTTACACTCCCGACCTATCAACCTCATCTTCTTTAAGGTGTCTTACTAGATTGCTCTATGAGAGATCTCATCTTAAGGCTGGTTTCACGCTTAGATGCTTTCAGCGTTTATCCTTTCCGAACGTAGCTACCCAACTGTACCCCTGGCGGGATAATTGGTACACCAGCGGTTCGTCCACTCCGGTCCTCTCGTACTAGGAGCAGCCCCCTTCAAATCTCTTGCGCCCGCGATGGATAGGGACCGAACTGTCTCACGACGTTCTGAACCCAGCTCACGTACCACTTTAATGGGCGAACAGCCCAACCCTTGGGACCGACTTCAGCCCCAGGATGTGATGAGCCGACATCGAGGTGCCAAACCTCCCCGTCGATATGGACTCTTGGGAGAGATTAGCCTGTTATCCCCAGGGTAGCTTTTATCCGTTGAGCGATGGCCCTTCCACTCGGTACCACCGGATCACTAAGCCCCGACTTTCGTCCCTGCTCGACCTGTTTGACTCGCAGTCAAGCTCCCTTCTGCCTTTACACTCTTCGCGCGATTTCCGGCCGCGCTGAGGGAACCTTTGGGCGCCTCCGTTACTCTTTCGGAGGCGACCGCCCCAGTCAAACTGCCCACCTGACACTGTCCCGGATTTCGTTTACTCTCGCGGTTAGAATTTCAATACATCAAGGGTGGTATCCCAACGACGGCTCCAGCCAGACTAGCGTCCAGCTTTCCATGCCTCCCACCTATCCTGTACGTAATGTATCAAAACCCAATGTCAGGTTACAGTAAAGCTCCATGGGGTCTTTCTGTCCAGTCGCGGGTAACCTGCATCTTCACAGGTATTTCAATTTCACCGGGTCCCTCGTTGAGACAGTGCCCAAATCGTTACACCTTTCGTGCGGGTCGGAACTTACCCGACAAGGAATTTCGCTACCTTAGGACCGTTATAGTTACGGCCGCCGTTCACCGGGGCTTCAGTCGAATGCTTTGGACTAATCCGAACATCCTTCCTTAACCTTCCGGCACTGGGCAGGTGTCAGCACCTATACGTCAGCTTTCGCTTTAGCAGGCACCTGTGTTTATGGTAAACAGTCGCTTGGGCCTCTTCTCTGCGACCACTCTATGCTCCATCCGCATGGGACTTCACAACAGTGGCTACCCTTATCCCGAAGTTACGGGTACATTTTGCCGAGTTCCTTAACGAGGGTTCTCCCGCGCACCTTAGGATTCTCTCCCCGCATACCTGTGTCGGTTTACGGTACGGGCGGTAGCTCTCTCACTAGAAGCTTTTCTCGACAGTGTGGGGTCAACAACTTCGCTCGCATCTCTGCTCACTCCGCATCACGCCTCAGGCTTTCAGTGCACGGATTTGCCTATGCACCACCCTACACGCTTACACATGCTCTTCCATTCGCATGCTTGCCTGCCCTTCTGTGTCACTCCATTGCTCAAACAATTACTACCGGTACTGGAATATCAACCAGTTGTCCATCTCCTACGCTCTCTGCCTCGGCTTAGGTCCCGACTTACCCTGAGAGGACGAGCCTTCCTCAGGAAACCTTAGGCTTTCGGTGGAAAGGATTCTCACCTTTCTTTTTCGCTACTCATACCAACATTCTCACTTCCCACAAGTCCACCGAACCTTCCAGTTCCGACTTCTACCCTATGGGAACGCTCCCCCTACCCCGTATACTTTACGTATACAGCCACAGCTTCGGTTTCGTACTTTAGCCCCGGGAATCTTCGGCGCAGGGTCTCTCGACCAGTGAGCTATTACGCACTCTTTAAATGGTGGCTGCTTCTGAGCCAACATCCTGGTTGTTTATGAAACCCCACATCCTTTTCCACTTAGTACGACATTGGGGACCTTAGCTGGTGGTCTGGGCTGTTTCCTTTTTTGACCACGGATCTTATCACTCGTAGTCTGACTCCAAGGCTCTACAGTATATCCATTCGGAGTTTGACAGGGTTCGGTAACCTTTACGGCCCCTAGCCCGATCAGTGCTCTACCGCCTATACTTACTACCTCAGGCTAGCCCTAAAGCTATTTCGGGGAGAACCAGCTATCTCCGCGTTCGATTGGAATTTCACCCCTACCCACATCTCATCCGAAAGCTTTTCAACGCTCACCGGTTCGGTCCTCCACGCAATTTTACCTGCGCTTCAACCTGGACATGGGTAGATCACTGCGGTTTCGGGTCTACCTACACTAACTAGCGCCCTCTTAAGACTCGCTTTCGCTGCGGCTCCGTGTCTTCCACTTAACCTCGCTAGTGCAGATAACTCGTTGGTTCATTCTTCAATAGGCACGCCGTCGCTTTCGCTTCGACTGCTTGTAGACATACGGTTTCAGGTACTATTTCACTCCCCTCCCGGGGTTCTTTTTTCACCTTTCCCTCACGGTACTATGCGCTATCGGTCGCCAAGTAGTTTTTAGCCTTGGGGGGTGGTCCCCCCTGCTTCCCACAAAATTCCTCGTGCTTCGTGGTACTCTGGATCTCGGCCTCTCTGCTCTGCCTTTCGTCTACGGGGCTTTTACCCTCTCTCGCTTACCTTTCCAGGTAATTCAACTAGGCCTGACTTCGATTCTGCCGGTCCTCAACCCCGAAAAGCCGGAGCTTCTCGGTTTGGGCTCTGCCCTCTTCGCTTCGCCGCTACTGTGGGCATCTCGTTTGATTTCTCTTCCTCCGGGTACTTAGATGTTTCAGTTCCCCAGGTTCCCTCCCTTGCGGGTGACCATCCATGACGATGGCCGGGTTTCCCCATTCGGATATCCACGGATCAATACTTGCTTGCAGTTCCCCGTGGCTTTTCGCAGCTTACCGCGTCCTTCTTCGGCTCTTGGCGCCTAGGCATCCACCGTATGCCCTTAGTAGCTTGACTTTTCAGCTGCTAAGAAACTTACGTTCCTAGACTTTTCTCGTTAACTCTCATCAAATATAGCATTTTGATTAGAGGTTTGTGTCTATTACTACTCACTCATCATTTTCATAATAAACTGTTTGTCTCTTCTATATGGTTTTCAAGGTTCAAAAAAGAAGGCTAAGCCTTCAAAACTAAACATTAACCAACGAATGTGCGTCGACTTGAAGTCTACGAGATATCTTACTATCTCATGTCTCCATAGAAAGGAGGTGATCCAGCCGCACCTTCCGATACGGCTACCTTGTTACGACTTCACCCCAATCATCGGCCCCACCTTAGACGGCTGGCTCCTTATAGGTTACCTCACCGGCTTCGGGTGTTACCAACTTTCGTGGTGTGACGGGCGGTGTGTACAAGGCCCGGGAACGTATTCACCGCAGTATGCTGACCTGCGATTACTAGCGATTCCGACTTCACGCAGGCGGGTTGCAGCCTGCGATCCGAACTGAGATCGGGTTTCTGGGGTTTGCTCTGCCTCGCGGCTTCGCTTCCCTCTGTTTCCGACCATTGTAGTACGTGTGTAGCCCAAGACATAAGGGGCATGATGACTTGACGTCATCCCCGCCTTCCTCCAGGTTGTCCCTGGCAGTCTCCCATGAGTCCCCAACTTTACTTGCTGGTAACATAGGATAGGGGTTGCGCTCGTTGCGGGACTTAACCCAACATCTCACACGACACGAGCTGACGACAGCCATGCACCACCTGTTTTCTTGTCCCCGAAGGGAAATCTCTATCTCTAGAGCGTTCAATCAATGTCAAGCCTTGGTAAGGTTCTTCGCGTTGCGTCGAATTAAACCACATACTCCACCGCTTGTGCGGGCCCCCCGTCAATTCCTTTGAGTTTCAACCTTGCGGCCGTACTCCCCAGGCGGGGTACTTATTGCGTTAACCCCGGCACAGAAGGGGTCGATACCTCCTACACCTAGTACCCATCGTTTACGGCCAGGACTACCGGGGTATCTAATCCCGTTCGCTACCCTGGCTTTCGCATCTCAGCGTCAGACACAGTCCAGAAAGGCGCCTTCGCCACTGGTGTTCCTCCCAATATCTACGCATTTCACCGCTACACTGGGAATTCCCCTTTCCTCTCCTGCACTCAAGCCTAACAGTTTCCAGCGCCATACGGGGTTGAGCCCCGCATTTTTCACGCTCGACTTATTAAGCCGCCTACCATGCTCTTTACGCCCAATAAATCCGGACAACGCTCGCCACCTACGTATTACCGCGGCTGCTGGCACGTAGTTAGCCGTGGCTTCCTCGTTTACTACCGTCATTGCAATGCATTGTTCACACACTGCACGTTCGTCATAAACAACAGAGCTTTACGATCCGAAAACCTTCTTCACTCACGCGGCGTTGCTCCGTCAGACTTTCGTCCATTGCGGAAGATTCCCCACTGCTGCCTCCCCGTAGGAGTTTGGGCCGTGTCTCAGTCCCAATGTGGCCGTTCATCCTCTCAGACCGGCTACTGATCATCGCCTTGGTAGTCCGTTACACTACCAACTAGCTAATCAGACGCAGGCCCATCCTTTAGCGATAGCTTACTTGTAGAGGCCATCTTTCTTCATCCTGCCATGCGGCACAATGATCACATCCGGTATTAGCACTCCTTTCGGAATGTTGTCCCCGTCTAAAGGGTAGGTTGCCTACGCGTTACTCACCCGTTCGCCACTAAGAATTCTACCGAAATAAAATTCTCCGTTCGACTTGCATGTGTTAGGCACGCCGCCAGCGTTCGTCCTGAGCCAGGATCAAACTCTCCAATAAAGTTTTATTGAGAAAGCCGATTGGCTCTTTCGATTTGTTGTTAAGAAATTATTTTTTGACTTGGCAAACGCTTCTCTTTCAAGAAACGCTCGCCCGCACATTCGTTTTTGGTTATTGTTCAGTTTTCAAGGTTCTGCCTGCCGCCGCATTTCGGCGACTTGTATATAATAGCATTCCCCGTTACTTCTGTCAACACCTTTTTTACAACTTTTTTATGTTTTTTTCAAGAAAAAATCCGCACCGAAAAATACGGTGCGGATTTATACTCTTTTTACTTTTATTGTACTTTATGACGCATATGCGGGAAGAATATAACGTCGCGGATACTGCTGCTGTCTGTCAGGAACATAACCAGGCGGTCGATCCCGATGCCCAGCCCTCCTGTAGGCGGCAGACCATATTCCAGCGCGGTTACGAAGTCATCATCCATCATATGAGCTTCATCATCGCCGGCAGCGCGGTCTTCTACCTGTTTCTGGAAGCGTTCACGCTGGTCGATAGGATCGTTGAGCTCGGAGAAGCCATTGCAGATCTCTCGCGCATAAATGAAGCCTTCAAAACGGTCTGTAATTTCAGGATCTGCTTCACTGCTTTTGGCCAGCGGTGAAATTTCTTTCGGATGTCCTGTGATAAACGTAGGTTGGATCAGTTTCTCTTCTACGTGTTCTTCAAAGCAGGCATTGATGATTTTACCGATGCCGAAAGTTTTTTCGTAAGGCACATTGATAGCATCTGCCATTTTACGCGCTTCGTCGAGGTCTTTGATACCTGAAAAATCCTGTCCGGTATATTTAGCTACGGCCTCGATCATAGTCATTCTATTCCAGGGAGGAGTCAGATCGATCTCCTGGCCTTCGTAACTGATCTTCATCGTGCCGAGCACTTTCTGTGCAGTCTGTGAAACAATGGTTTCAGTCAAATGCATCAGATCATTATAGTCAGCATAGGCCTGGTAGATCTCGACCATGGTAAACTCAGGATTATGTTTGATATCAATACCTTCATTGCGGAATACGCGCCCTAATTCATAAACACGTTCCATCCCGCCGACGATCAGACGCTTCAGATACAGTTCCGGCGCGATACGCATATAAAGCTGCATATCCAGCGCGTTATGATAGGTGATAAACGGACGTGCGGCTGCGCCGCCGGCAATAGAATGCATGATCGGCGTTTCGACTTCCAGAAAGTCTCTGCCGTCTAAAATCTCGCGAACACTTTTAATGATCTGGCTGCGCAGAACAAAAGTACGGCGGACTTCAGGATTAACGATCAGGTCAACATAACGCTGACGATAACGCATTTCGACATCTTTCAAGCCATGCCATTTTTCCGGCAGAGGCCGCAGAGATTTGGAAAGCAGTTCCAAAGCAACCGCTTTTACAGACAATTCGCCCATATGCGTACGGAAAACTGTGCCGGCTACACCGATAATATCGCCGATATCCATCAGTTTGATCAAGGTATAGTTTTCTTCGCCCAAGGCATCCTTACGTACATAAAGCTGAATACGGCCTGTTTTATCCATCAGATCGATAAAGCAGGTTTTGCCATGACCGCGGATAGCCATAACGCGGCCGGACAGACGGACAACAGTTTCATTAGCCGTTAATTCTTCAAATTGGTCGGCAATATCCTGAGCATGGTGGGTCCATTCAAATTTATGGCCGAAAGGTTTCCAGCCCTTTTCTTCGATTTGGTGCATTTTATTGATGCGCACCTGCATTTGTTCATTGATTTCTGTTTCTGTTAAAGCTTCCGGTTCGGCAGCTTGTTGATTTTTAATTTCTTCCGACATATTTCTCGCTCCTAAAAAATCAGATCTATTTAATTTTTACTATTTTATATGAAAGCTCGCCTACAGGAGTATGCACCTGTACGACAGTGTTTACTTTCTGTCCCAAAATCGCAGCGCCGACCGGTGATTCATTGGAGATGCGGTTCTGCGAAGGATCAGCTTCAGTAGTGCCGACAACGGTATAGGTTTCTTCGTCTCCAAATTCCATATCTTTAACGATAACGGTAGAACCGAGAATAACTGTGCCTTTTTTCTTTTTCGCAGTTTCGTCAATGAGCGTAGCCGTGCTGATCATCTGCTCCAGCTCGATAATACGCCCTTCGATAAAGGCCTGCTCATTTTTGGCATCGTCATATTCGGAATTCTCGCTTATATCGCCATAAGAAATGGCTACTTTAATACGCTCGGCAACTTCCTGACGTTTTACAGAACGAAGATTTTCTAATTCGTCCTCCAGTTTTCTTAAACCTTCGGCCGTTAAAATAGTTTCTTTAGCACCCATGGTATTACTCCTTTAAAATCATATTTTTCCGCCGCCTCACAATACAAACAGTGCCAAGCAGCAATGCCTGACACTGGGATCAACGGATAAATAATATAATGTACTAGGTTAAATTATAATTTTTTGTTGGTTTATTGTCAACCTCAGATATTACGCATTGCCAGTTCCTGTTCGACAAAACCCTGGATATGCGCGATTTCTTCATCTGTAACGGCCCGTTCAAAATTGCGGAAGCCAGCCAGACTGAAATCGTGTTTACGGGCTAATTGCGAGATCGTATCGATCTGTTCGATAGTCAGTTTCCGTCCCAGAGTAAAATTTTCATAACGCTTTTCCAGTGCCAAAATCATTGTTTCTGCCATACAGGCAAAAGAAGTCTGCGGCGGGAAGCCAAAATCGAAATGGAAATCGACATTACCCGGTACCTTGATCACACCGCCTTCTATGACCAGCACATCTTTGCGTTTGGAAGCTACCTCACGCGAAACGTTACGCGGTCTTGCCACATCGCAGACGATGGCCCCGGCCTTGAGATCCTCAGGTTCGATCAGAAAATCTACAGCGCTGGTAACTGCGATCACAACATCGGCATCCTTCAGGCTGTGTTTGATGTCGTTGGAAACCGTCAATTTGCCGGCAACACTGCCCGAAAGCTCTTGCGCCAGTTCTTCCAACGGCTGCAGATGCCTTGCGACCATTGTAATATCCTTTGCTTCGCGTGCCAGAATCCTTGTACAGGCCGCACCGATCGAACCGCTGGCACCGACAATAGTCACATGCGCAGTTGCCAGATCTTTTCCCATCAGCCTTACTGCTTCACGGGTTCCCTCCAGTGCTGTTGCAACTGTGTAGCTGTTGCCCGATGTCACAGCTATATCTAAATTTTTCGCCACTGTGATGCCTGCATCGCCAACGATAGAGGTGAATGCGCCCAGGCCTACCACTTTAGCGCCCAGTTCCTGAGCGATCTTCCCTGATTCTATGATCCTGTCCATAACAAATTCTTCCGGCAGTTCAACCATTTGCTTCGATGTCAGGGGACAGCCGATAAACCAGCCTTCCGCTTCTGCGTAAGGGCTCTTGATACCTGTGATATGTGAAACCTGAAAAGGTTTTTTCAGCTTCAGAGCACTTTCCAGCCAGCTGTCAGGAATAAATTTCAAAACAGGCGATACGTGAGCCATATCATGAATCGACAGCGGATGTATGATAAATGCAAACTTTTCCATTAAATGTGCTCCTCCTCTCCGTTCAGATATTCTAACCCGGATTCTATCTTATATTCTTCCAGTAATTTTTCGTAGACAGCCGCATCAAGCTGTTTATCAGCACCGCTGGCTGCCACCAGCAGGCCTTCCATCACATTGGTACCATAGCTGCGTCCGTCCAAAGACGGCGTCGTTGTGATCAGACAGCGTACTCCGGCATTGCGTAGCAGCTTGCGGTCACCGGCTGTAACAGTATTGGTAATAATAGTCTTGCCTGCCAGCTTATCCGGCATAAACCGCCTGATAAAATGAAAATCACCGGCAATAATATCGTTCTCTAAATAGCCCTGGTGCTGCGGTTTTCTCTGGCTTTGTTTGGCGCCCATCGGATAGAACCACCTTACGGGCAGCTTTGTCAGAAGCGGCGCCAGCAATTTTGCAAAACTATCCAGAGTCTGCAGCGATTTGATCGGATGATCCCAGTTCAGCCCAAAAATCAAATCACCAAAAGTAACGTCAGCGCCATTGGCTACCAACGCTTCGGCCATACCAAAACGATCTACACCGCAGACCATAAGCACTTTTTTCCCTTGAAAGTCTATGATTTTATCAGCAGCAAGGCGATTGATCAGAATACGTTCCAAAGAATTTTTCAACCCGCTGCCATCCAGCACAGGGGTGTTTTTGACATTTTCGATCAGCTTGGCCGATTCACGAAAAGTATACCGCCGACCGCCGGCATATACATAAAGATCGGTCCCTCCCAATCCCAGCGCGTCTACCCGGCCATCCAGTTCTTCCAGAAGCTGCCGGGCTTTCTGCAGATTTCCGTCAGTGCCCAGCCGTTCTATTATAAAGGTCTGCCCCTTAAGCTGCAAAGTACTTTTAGCATTGCGCTCAGAAGATCCCAAACTTACACTTACGATATGTTTACAGCTGCATTCAGTTGTCTGAGAGGCAATCATTGTTCTACTTCTTTCTCTAAAAAACTTGTCCCTGATGACATATCATTTTAGCATATTTAAAGTGTTCCTACAATATTTGCTATTAGATTTAGTATTATCTTATTTATTTTAACCGTTTTCAGGCGCCGAATTTCTCTGCGACCTCGATATATTCTGCCAGCAGTTTTTTAAAATCGGCGTAGGTTTCTGTCTGATGGAACCTGCCGCGATATTCGGCAGCTTTAGGCATACCCTTGAGATAGGCGCCGATATGCCGACGCATCTCTTTAACAGCAACAGATTCATTTTATATTCTATCAGCATCTCCAGATGCCGCAATGCCAGAGCAAGTTTTTCTTTTAAGGGCGGTTCCTGCGGCACAGGCAGTCCCGACAAGGCAGCCTGCAATCTGCTGAACAGCCAGGGATTGCCGTCGGCACCGCGCCCCAGCATCAATCCGTCGCAGCCTGTTTCTGCAAGCATCCTCTGTCCGTCAGATACTGTCAAGATATCACCGTTACCGATGACCGGTATTTTTACAGCCGCTTTGACTCTGGCGATAACCTGCCAGTCTGCCCTGCCATTATAAAACTGTTCCCTTGTCCTGCCGTGTACTGCTACGGCTGCTACGCCCGCCTTTTCTGCCAGTACAGCTATTTCTTCCGCATTGATATGTTCAGAATCCCAGCCGGCACGAAATTTCACAGTAACCGGAACAGATACAGCGTCTGTCATCCGCGCCAGAATTTCGTAGGCCAGCTGCGGATTTTTCATCAAAGCCGAGCCTTCGCCATTATTGACGACCTTAGGCACCGGGCAGCCCATATTAAAGTCGATCACATCTGCACCGTTCCCGGCGACTATCCTTGCGGCTTCAGCCAGTTCTGCCGGAACAGAACCAAAAAGCTGGATCGCCGTAGGTCTTTCACCCGGATCGATGCGCAGCATATCAAAAGTTTTGACATTTTTATAAAGCAGCCCCTTGGCGCTGACCATTTCCGAAACAGTCATACCGCAGCCAAGTTCTCTGCAAATGACCCGAAAGGGCAGATCTGTGATTCCGGCCATAGGCGCCAGCAACAAAGGTACATCTAATTTTAAAGTGCCGATCTGCATAATCCACTCCCAATTTTGAAATACTATAGAAATAAGACCCGCCAGACAGCGGGTCTTTGCTTATTTAGAATTTTTCTCGTGCAGAATTCGTAATCCGTCTAAGGTTAAAAACAGCTCTACTACGTCAATAGAATCGGACTCGGCCGCCATCGTATTGGCAAACCCGCCAGTAGCGACAACAAAAGCATTACCGCCTAATTCTTCCTTCATATGTCTGACAATGCCGTCCATCTGACCGACAAAACCGTAAATAACGCCCGCCTGCATTGCATTTACAGTATTGCGCGAGATAACGTTTTTAGGTTTGATAAGCTCGATACGCGGCAGTTTTGCCGTTCTCTGGAACAAAGCCTCCGTAGAAATACCGATACCAGGGGCGATAGCGCCGCCTAAATATTCGCCTGTCGGCAGCAGGGCGCAAAATGTAGTCGCGGTGCCGAAATCAACGATGATCATCGGCATACCTTTTTTGCTGTATTTGTCAAACGCGGCAACCGCATTAACTATACGGTCTGCACCGACTTCTCTGGGGTTGTCGTAGCGCAGTGAGATACCGCTTTTAATACCGGGGCCTACGACCATAGGCGTCAGCTCAAAATAACGCTCGCACATATGGCAGAGCGGTACGATCAGCGGCGGTACAACGCTGGAAATAATGATTGCCTTAATCTGATCCATAGGCATCCGCGTATAATTGAACATACTGCGTAATAAAATACCATATTCGTCGGCAGTTTTACTGCGATCTGTGGAAAAGCGCCAATGGCAGACCAGTTCTTTATCGTCAAAAACACCTGCTACAATGTTGGTATTACCTACATCAATTACTAATAACATTCATGTTCCTCCTCAAGGAGCTTATTTAGTCCGCTCAAGCAGACCTGCCAGGAGTAAAGCCTTGCGCACTTTAGCGCCAATAAGCGCAGCCGCTGCAGCCTTTATTATATCAAATGGAAGAAATGGCGCAACTGCTAAAAGTATGGCATTGTCCCAACTCATGGGCTTTTGCAGAAAGTACTGGAAGCTGAGCTTGAAGCCGATGAGGCCTATCGCATAGCATACCAGCATTCCCACGCACATATACATAAGATTTTTTAAATAACTTGCTTCCAGGTCACGTTCTGTAAGATAACCAACAAGCCAGGCCGTAATAATAAATGCAATGATAAAGCCTCCGGTAGGTCCGACCAGCATCACAGCTCCGCCCTGTCCCTGATTGAATACAGGCAGTCCCACGCAGCCGAGCATCACCCACACGCATATGCTGACCGCGCTTAAGCGGCTTCCCAGAAGCATACCGGCCAAAAGCACGACCAAAGGCTGCATCGTAATGGGAACAGGCCCAATAGGAACTATGATATATGCACTGATGATCATCATCGTGACAAAAGTTCCGGCCAGAAGCATCTCTCTGATCTTCATTACGCGTATTCCCCCTGCTTGGCCTGGGCAGGCCGGATCGAAACATCACCGGCAATGACTTTTTCGATTCTGCCGTCTTCGCGTTTTACCATTAAAAGACCGTCTTCGTCTATATCGACAGCTTCACCGAAATAAGTCTGGTCAGGTGCAATAACTTTGACCTGCTGACCTAAAGTCGAAGAATATTTTTTCCATTCCTCAAGCACCGGTTTAAAACCTTCATGCAAAACTTTTTCATACAGTTCTTCCATATAGCCCAACACATCAGCCAGCAGTTCGACTCTGCTGATAGGCTCACGGGCAACATCAGCGAGCGATACAGCTGTTGCTCGCAGTTCTTCCGGCACCATCTCTTTGGGTACGTTGACGTTGATACCGGTGCCGATAACAATATAATTTATCCGTCCAAATTCAGCGCTCATTTCTGTCAAAATGCCCACCAGCTTTTTTTGCCGTCCAGTAAAACGTCGTTAGGCCATTTGATAGATGCCTGTACGCCTTTATACTTATTTACGGCTTTCACGACGGCAATCGCTGCCAGCAGCGTACACTTCGACGCTTCCTGCGGCATGAACGGCGGCTTTAAGACAACCGAAAACCATACTCCACGGGCAAACGGAGAAAACCAGCCGCGTGACAAACGCCCCTTGCCGGAGTTCTGCTCTTCCGCGATCACCACCAGGCCATCTTCGCAGCCTTCACCGGCAAGACGTTTAGCCAGTTCGTTTGTAGACGTCGTCAGCTCACAGTAGTGTATATGATGTCCGAGCCATTTCGTTTTCAGATTAGCGACAACTTCTGCAGGCTTCAATCTGTCAGGTACTTCTTTCAGGATGTAGCCTTTTTTAGGTACGGATTCTATAGTATAGCCTTCATTTTTTAAAGCCTGGATATGCTTCCAAATCGCCGTACGCGATACTGCCAGTTCCTGAGAAAGCACTTCCCCTGAAACAGGAGCAGGCATTTTACTGCGCAATATTTCTAAAATGCGTTCCCGCATATCATCACACTCCCACACAATGTTATCCTTAGATTAGCACTGGGTTAACCAAAAGTCAAGTCACAGAAAAACCGTCCCCGAAATTCAAGGGACGGTCTTAGATTACAGACTATTGCTCGCTGGGAGCTGCAGAAGATTCTGCGGGCTGCACCTCTGCCGGCTCCGGAGTTCCGATCTCAGAAGTATTCTCTTCTTTAGATAAAATTTTACCGTATTTCATCAACTGATCGATTTCTTCGCCTTCCAAAGTTTCTCTTTCAATAAGTGCATCCGCAATCAAATGCAGTTTATCCATATTTTCATTCAGCAGACTTTCCGTTTTCTGGTAAGCCTCATCAATAAATTTACGGATTTCTTTATCGATCTTGGCAGCGACTTCTTCACTGTAGTCTTTATCTCTGCCAATATCACGTCCCAGGAAAACCTGGTCCTGACGATGACCAAACGTCATCGGACCCAATTCAGGGCTCATACCGTATTCACAGATCATCTGACGGGCCAGAGATGTAGCACGCTGCAGGTCATTGCTGGCACCGCTGGAAATTTCTTTCAGTACCAGAGCTTCAGCAACACGGCCGCCTAAAAGCACCTTCAATTCGTCCAGCATTTCACTGCGGGTCGCATAGTAACGGTCCTCTTTCGGCAGGCTCAATGTATAACCGCCGGCACGCCCACGCGGAATAATAGTTACTTTATGAACCGGATCAGTATTATCGAGCAGCATACCTACCAGAGTATGGCCGCCTTCATGATAGGCAGTCAGACGTTTTTCTTTATCACTGATCACGCGGCTGCGGCGCTCGGGACCCATAATAACACGCTCCGCCGCTTCTTCCATTTCCGGCATATCGATTTTATTCTTATTTTTACGGGCAGCCATCAACGCAGCTTCATTGACCAGATTGCTCAGATCCGCGCCGGTAAAACCAGGAGTTCTGCGGGCAATAACGCCAAGCTCGACTTCAGGACTGATAGGCTTACCTTTAATATGGACTTTTAAAATTTCCTGACGACCTTTGATATCAGGACGATCAACGACGATCTGTCTGTCAAAACGTCCCGGGCGCAGAAGTGCCGGATCAAGGATATCGGGACGGTTGGTTGCAGCAATCATAATGATGCCCTCATTAGCTCCGAAACCATCCATTTCGACCAGCAGCTGGTTCAAGGTCTGTTCTCGCTCATCATGACCGCCGCCTAAGCCTGCACCACGCTGACGGCCGACAGCGTCGATCTCATCAATGAAAACGATACAGGGAGCGCTCTTTTTAGCCTGTTCAAACAAATCTCGGACACGGGAAGCGCCTACGCCGACAAACATTTCTACGAAATCTGAACCGGAAATACTGAAAAACGGTACGCCAGCTTCACCAGCGACAGCCTTGGCCAGAAGTGTCTTGCCTGTACCAGGCGGCCCGTAGAGTAAAACACCTTTCGGTATTTTGGCACCGAGATCATTATATTTCTTCGGATGCTTCAGGAACTCGACAACTTCTTCCAGTTCCTGCTTCGCTTCATCAGCACCAGCGACATCTTTAAAAGTAATCTTAATATTGTCTTCGTCATAACGACGGGCACGGCTCTTGCCGAAATTCATAACCCGGCCTCCGCCCCCCTGGCTTTGCTGCATCAGCATAAACCAAATACCGACGATCAACAGCATCGGCAAAAGCGAGCTTAAGATAGTCGTCCACCAAGGCGGCTGCGGCGGCAGCTCGGCTTTAATTTCAATATCACGGGCACGTAAAGTCGGGATCAGGCTGTCATCACTGGGAGCCACAGTTGAGAAATCTTTACCATCTTTCAGCTTACCGCTGATGACATTATCAACTATCGTTACCTGTTTGACCTCATCTTGCTGCACGTGCTTCATAAACGCACTATAAGTGATGTCTGTTTTGCTGACCGTGCTGGCCGAATAATAATCGATCATCCAGATTGCCACGATGATAATCAGCAAATAGAACGTCACGTTCTTAAAAAATCTATTCAAGGAATTGCTCCTCCTTCCACTGCGATCGTCTACCAAATTACAGTAACGTCATTTTTTTATTATAATATAGATGCGGAAATTCTACAACCATTAGTCGATAAAATCATGTACGCGCATAAACACAAGGCTTTAAAACACCGATATAAGGTAAGTTACGATAGTTACCGGCGTAATCCAATCCATAGCCTACAGCAAACTCGTCAGGAATACAGAAGCCTACATAATCCGCACTTTTACCATTGACGCGCCTGTCGGCCTTATCGCACATTACCGCTGTTTTGATAGAAGCCGGCTTGTGCTGCTGCAGCATACAGCAAACAGCTTCAAGGGTCAGCCCTGTGTCAATGATATCATCGACCAGAATCACATGCCGTCCCGCCAGTTCCTCAGCCACATCAAGCTTAACGCTGACATTACCGCAGCTATTAGTGCTGTTGCCATAAGAAGACGCGACCATAAAATCGATCTTAACAGGCATATCCATTGCCAAAGTCAGATCAGTAGCAAAATAAGCGGCGCCTTTTAAAAGTGCTATTACTACTACTTCTTTGCCTGCATAATCTTGTTTCAGCTGGGCTCCCAATTCCCGAACCCGCGCTTTTATTTCTTCCTCTGTCAGTAAGATTTTACCAATATCTTCATGCATATCCACTACTTGTCATCTCCCAGACTGAAATATTTAATATCCAACGTCAGCCATGCTTCGCAGCCCTGCTCCTGTTCATGCCAGCCTGCAGCTTTCCCTCCCACCAGCCATAAGACCTGCTGTCCGCAGGTTACTAAAAGCTGACTGTTTCTCTGCTCCGGAGGTACTTTAGCGTCGTTAAAATATTTTTTTAATTTTTTGCTGCCTAAAGACCCGGCCGGAAAAAATATGTCGCCGTCCTGCCTCTGCCTCACTTCCAGCTGCCTGTCCTGCAGCAAATGCCAGGGATATATTGCTGCATGCCCCAAGGGACTTGCTGATCCCTTAAAGTAACCCAAACTTAAAATACCGTTTGGGAGCTCAACTTGCAGCCTGCCAGCTTTCTGCAGCTCAGCCAAATCAAAAACATAATTCTGCGCTGCTATCGCTGACGGTGTTTCAGCTGCAGCAACTGTAAGCTTGCCATAGCTGTATACAGCACAGGTCCCGCCAGGCAGCATAAGCCTTTTATTGCTGCTGCCTTTATGCACCAAGCCGATCACCTGCTGCGTCTGCTGAAAGGTAAGCAGACCTGCAGCTCCAAGCTTTTTCCACATCATCCTGATGATACGCGAACACAGCGCGGCAGGCAGCGAAAGCAGCCAGGCTGTATCACAGCTGCAGGAATGATCGTCCTGCAGCACATACTGCAAAAACTTCTCTTCTGCCAGCTCATTCAAACAATCAGCATCCTCAGCAATCAACGTCGCAGTCTGTGCTAAAGCCTGTTTGATATTAGGATTGAATTCCCGTTCCAGCAAAGGCAGCAATATATGCCGCACTTTATTCCGCGTATAGTACAAATCCATATTACTGCTGTCAGTACGATAATCCAAGCTACGCATTGCGCAATATGCTTCCAGCATCCGACGGCTCACCTGCAAAAAGGGCCGTACGATACTGTTATTGTGACAGCGCATTCCCCCAAGCCCTTCCGCACCGCTGCCTCGCAGCAAATGCAGCAGCAGGGTTTCTGCCTGATCGTCACGGTGGTGTGCTGTCACAATATACTCAGACTTGTGTTTACTGAGAATCTCAAATAAAACAGTATAGCGTAATTTACGAGCCGCGTCCTCTACAGAAAGTTTACTCTCCGCAGCAAATTTTTTAGCGTCAACACGCAGAACTTCACAGGCAACCTGACGCATCCGGCAGAATTCCACAACAAAATCAGCATCAGCCAAAGCTTCGCTGCCACGCAAACCATGCTCTACATGACAAACTACCAGCTGATACTTCCGTTTTTCCTGCAGCAGCAGCAGTGCATCAGCCAAAGCAATTGAATCGGCCCCACCGCTGCAGGCAACAATTATTTTACTGCCGACCGGCAGATGTTCCTCTACCTGATCGAGAATTTCAGTAATTTGCCTGTGTTCTTTCATCGTTTCACCTTATTATCCTACAACCCAAATAAAAAAGGCACCTCTGCTGGAAGTGCCTTTTTAGACATTATCTGTCGCGGCTGGCGCCACGGCCGCCGCGCTTAGACTCCGTATTGCGTTTCAGATCTAATAATCTGTCATCGCTGTCTTTTAAAAAGCGCGATAATTTATCTTCAAAGGAAACAGGAGGTGCCACTTTAGGTGCACGACGTTCCTGACTTACCGGACGCTGCGGTTTCGGAGGTGCCGGAGGCGGCGGTGTCAACTGCTTAATGGACAGACCTATCTTACCGCGTTCGTCAATAGACAACACTTTGACCTTGACCTTATCTTTTTCCTTTAAAAAATCATGTACATCTTTTACATATACATTGGAGACTTCGGAAATATGTATAAGACCAACTTTTCCTTCAGGCAATTGCACAAACGCTCCAAAATTTGTGATACCAGTAACTTCACCTTCAACGATTGCACCAACTTCGAGTGACATAAAGCGGATAATCCCCCTTAAAAAATCTTTATACAGTAAGTATTATACCCTTCTTTTAAAATCAGTGTCAACTGCATTGTACAAATATATGAAAAAAGATAAAAAATAACAGCTGTACGCCAGTAAAATCGACTGTACAGCTGTTATTTTTTCTTTTCCTCAGCTTCTGTTTCCTGTTTTTGCTGCTTTTCCTGTTCATCAACTATAAACAGCGGTACTTCGTTCTTGCCAACCATATTATGGTCTTCACGCGCCAGTTTTTCAATATATTTCAAATCGTCCAAACGTTTGCGTTCAGCTTCAAGCTCAGCCTGAACTTTTTTTAATTCGTCGACACGCTGCTGAGTGGCTGACATTTCCTTATTGATCTGGTAGATCTTGTACTCCTGCCTGCCCAATACGCCCAAGCAGATGATCAGTAAAATAATCAGGACCCATAAAAAGTCATTAGAGCTGCGGCGTTTTTTTCTGCGCATCTCAGCCATTTTGAGCTCCTTCCTGTTAATTAATCAGACAAAAATACCGGGCTGTTTGGCCCGGCATTCTTGAAACCCAAGATTATTTTTTGTGTTTTTTTGCAGGAGCAGCGTTAACAGCGTCTTTGAAAGCTTTACCAGCTTTGAAAGCGGGAACGGTTGCTGCCGGAATTTTGATGGGTTCGTTAGTACGAGGATTTTTACCGGTACGAGCGTTACGAGTACGAGCTTCAAAAGTACCGAAACCAATCAGTTGTACTTTGCCCTTTTTAGCAACTTCACCTTTTACGGTTTCGAGTAAAGCAGCTACTGCTTTCTCTACATCTTTTTTGGTGAGGCCAGCTTTTTCTGCTACTGCAGCAATAAGTTCAGTTTTGTTCACAATAAATCCCCCTTAAATTTTGTATGCGCCAGTTTAGGCGAAAACCGCTTAAACACAACGACTAAGGTTATTCACTAAAACTCTAATTCGCTATCAAAAGCAATATTCCTGCTAACATTTCATCTTTTTTTTATTTTTTTCTTAATTTTTGTGTAAAAAACGCCTTTTTTTAATTATTTTTCTCAAAATCCTTTGCCAACTCCCAAAAAGCGTCTAATTCAGCCAATGAAAAGTCCTGCCATGTTTTCTTTGAAACCTGTACTTTTTTCTCTACATAACCGAATCTTTTTATGAAACGGTTATTCGCAGCATTCAAAGCTGTTTCCGGTTCCAATCCGATATGTCTGGCATAACCGGACAAAATAAAAAGCAAATCTCCCAGCTCATGCTCCATTTCCTTCAGGCTGCCTCCGGCTACTGCCTCTTCAAGTTCGTGCAGTTCTTCCAGAACCTTCTCCCAGACGCCTGCGGTATCCGGCCAGTCAAAACCTACTTTGGAAGCCTTGCTGTGCAGCTTGTAAGCACGCATCAGCGCCGGCAGTCCCGGAGAAATTCCATCAAGAACATGCGTCCGTTCCTTTTTTTCTTCCAATTTAATGGCTTCCCAGTTTTTTATTACTTCATCACTGCCTGAAACTTTACGTGAACCAAATACATGCGGGTGCCTGCGGGTAAGCTTCTCAGTCACTCCATCAATAACATCCTGCAAAGAGAACAGATTTGCGTCAGCTGCCATATGCGCATGGAAAACAACCTGCATCAGAATATCGCCAAGTTCTTCTTCCATACCTTTAAAATCGTGATTATCAACAGCTTCTAAAAATTCATAGACTTCTTCTATCATATTACGGCGAATACTGCTGTGCGTTTGTTCGCGATCCCAGGGACAGCCGCCTGGCTCACGCAGCTTACGCATAACTTCTGTCAGCGGAAGCAGTTCAGCATCATAGCGGAAATCCTCGATATCACAGTAAAAATCATCATCGTCATCAAAACACAGCGTTTTTTTTTCTTCCTGCAAAGCATTGACATGCTGCACAACAGTCTGCTCCTGTGCCGGAATAAAGACACTGGTAAGATGATCGATATGCGGCTGCCGGTCCAGCTCATAGAGCTTCAGCGGCAGACATTCTTCATCAGGCAGGCCTAAATTACGTAAAAAGTACAGCTGCGCTTCATCAGCGAGTACTTCCATCAAATTGATTTTTTCACATCCGACGCCACCAGCTGACTATAGACCTGCGTGATCATCAGCGGATATTTACCCGCATCTGCCAGCGCATCAAAATCATGGGCATCAACAATACGCAACCCGGCAATAGGATCAATGCCTAAATCGACATATGCAAGATCCAAAAAGCTCATCGCCGGTAAAATTTTCAGAGGCACTCCGGCCGCTGCAGCCTGTTCCCTCAGCAGCACCACAGTTCGTTCAGCAACCAAAGGACTGCCTGGAACAGCATAAACTACCTCCTGCTCTTTCGCATCCTGTAAAATGGAAGCAACAATTTTTTGATAGACGTCTTCAAAAGACGCTTCCTGTTCATAAACACCGTCGCAGGACGTAAATTTTATACCAGACCGCTCAAGTTCCTTTACAGTTGGGTGTACAGCCGTACGCAGAATAACCTTGCCGCCGCTTTTCAGCACTGCCATTGTTTCCAGCGACAAATGCCCGGCGCTGCCAGGCCCCAATCCTACAACAGTAATTCCTTTTTCCATCTTACCATCCCTTTACTTGAATCTGGAACCTATCACAGGCAGTTTCTGCAATTCTTTCCTGCCGATCGTTCCGCTTGCTATCAAAGTCAATAGATAAACGATGCCAGCTGCAAAAATCGTTACCGCCGTCGCAAAAGTATTGCCCCAATAAACTATTAAATAATTGTATAAAAGCATACTGACTGCTGCCATCAAAACTGCCGCCAGTAATATTTTCCCCAAAGCGTACACTTTAAAAGTGATGCCGCTGCGAATCAAAAAGAAGATGTTTAGAGCGGCTGCCAAGCCAAAATTAATGTTAGAGGCCCAGGCGGCACCGACAATATTGCATGGCAGCGCCGTAAGATACCAAACAGCAGCAGCTTTGACCAACGCGCTGAGCAGCATATTCCACATAGGAATAATAGTCTGTCCCATTCCCTGCAGCATACCTGTGGTTATCTGGTGGATACCAAGCAGGCAAATAGAGGGAGCAAGGTTTCTGATTGCCTCGCCCGCAAGAGGCGTGCCATACAGTAATTTTGAAATAGGCTGAGCCAAAGCCCACATTCCTGCAGCGGCAGGAAAAGTCAGTAAACAGCATAATTTCATGGCCATATTTGTTTTCTGGTCGATACTGTTCCTATCGCCCAGAGTAAATGCTTCTGAAACAGCAGGCACCAGGCTTGCTGTAAGGGAAAGCGTCGGAATAGTAGCCATCATGACCAAAGGCATACCCATCCCTGTAAGGTAACCGAACAGGGTCGTAGCCTCTTCGACCGAAAAACCTGATTCCACTAAGCGATTAGGCACCAGCAGCATGTCAATACTGCTCGTCACAGGCACCATAATATTAGCGCAGGAAACAGGCAGTGCCAGCAATACCAGCCGTTTGGCTATCTTCCTGATACTTTCGGGTTCTTCAGTGATCTGCCTGCTGATTTCCTGCTGCCAGCGCAATTTGTTCTTCAGATAAAAAAAGCTCAGTACGATAAGTCCGGTAATAGAACCCGGCACAGCACCGAAAGCAGCCCCGGCCGCCGCATATTCCAATCCGTACGGAAGCAGATAATAGGCCAGTACGACCATCGTCACAACACGTACAAACTGCTCCAGAATCTGTGAGACCGCAGGCGGAGTCATCATTTGATACCCCTGAAAATAACCACGGAAGCTGGCCAGGATCGTAGCAAAAAACACCGCCGGAGTTAAGGCTACCAATCCATAATAAGCCCGCGGATCGCGTACCAGTCCGCTATCGACCAGCCAGCCGGCCGCACAATATAGCCCGGCAGCAAACACGAGCCCCGTTGCGGCCATCAGCCCCAGCGAGACCCTGAATACCCTGCCGGCGCTGGCAAAATCTCCTTTTGCCACTTTTTCGGCTACAATGATCGAAATCGCAATCGGGATACCGGCCGAAGATACGGACAGCATCAAAAGATAAACGGGATATGCCATTTGATAAAGCCCGATACCTTCGCCGCCAAGCAGTCTGGATAACAGTATTCTGTTGACCGAGCCAATGATCTTGACCATCAGCCCAGCCAGCGTCAATATCATGGCGCCACGTAAAAACTTATCCTTGGTCATACCCTCGTCCTTCCCTTGATTTCTTCATTTAATTAATTATAATCAACTTTATTGTCTCTGTATAGCTTAATCAAAAGCCAGCCGCGGCAGATTTTTCCAGCCAGGTCAAACTGTCAGTTTTTAATTTGACTGTGCGGAAAATAAGCTGGGCCTGCACGCCGCTTTTGAAATTCATATATTGCTGCTGCTCACTGATAAGCTTCATCAGGGCAGTCGGATCGATAGCAGCATTTTCAGCAAAGGTAATACGCAGCTCGCCCGGTTTGACACTGATACCGCGAATATGCAGCAGTCGGCACAAAGCCCGCAGACAGGCCACACGCCATAAAACTTCCACCTCTTCCGGAGGTTCTCCAAACCGGTCGATAATTTCGTCAAGCAGATCGTCTTTTCTCCATAGTCCAAGCCGGCAAAGCGTCTGTACAGCTCAAGTTTGTAACGAGGGTCAGCTATATAGTCATCGGGAATATATCCGTCAACGCTGATCTCAAGAACCGGATCCGGTTCAGGGATACCGTCTTCAACGCCATCCTTCAGCTTACGGATCGTACGCTCCAGCATATCGCAATAGGCAGCAAAACCCACACCTGCAATATGTCCATGCTGCTGCGCCCCCAGCAGATTACCGGCACCACGGATCTCTAGATCACGCATCGCGATCTTAAACCCGGCGCCCAGCTCTGTAAAATCACGAATCGCCTGCAAACGTTTTTCTGCGACCTCGCTCAAAGCACGATTACGTTTATAAACGAAATAGGCATAAGCCAGACGAGAGGAGCGCCCTACCCGGCCGCGCATCTGATACAGCTGCGATAAACCAAAATTTTCGGCTCCGTCGATAATAATAGTATTGGCCAAGGGCACATCCAAACCATTTTCGATGATCGAAGTCGACAGCAGCACATCACAGCTGCCTTCATAAAAAGCAATCATTGCATCTTCCAGCATATCCTCTGACATCTGACCGTGAGCGATCCTGATATTGATCCCCGGCACCAGACTGCGCAGATCGGCAGCAATATTTTCGAGACCAAGAACCCTGTTATGCACATAATAAATCCTGCCGCCGCGGCGCATTTCACGTTCCAGCGCTTCTTTGATCATTCCAGGATTATATTCGGCCACATAAGTTTCTACCGGCAGCCGTTCCTCCGGCGGTGATTCGATCACACTCATATCGCGTCCGTTGACAAGCGCCAAATGTAAAGTACGCGGAATCGGCGTCGCCGACAAGGTCAACACATCAACGCCTGTTTTCCAACGTTTGATTTTTTCTTTCTGAGCCACACCAAAACGCTGTTCTTCGTCGATGACAAGTAATCCCAGATCGGGGAACAGCACATCCTGCTGTAATAAACGGTGTGTCCCAATCAGAACGTCCACCTGACCATTTTCCAGATCATTCAGGATTCGTTTTTGTTCCCTGGGAGTGCAGAAGCGGCTTACCATCTCTACTTTGACCCCAAAAGGCTGCATTCGTTCTTTGAAGGTCATAAAATGCTGCTGCGCCAAAACAGTCGTCGGCACCATTACTGCTACCTGTTTACCATCCATAACTGCCTTAAAAGCAGCGCGGATAGCAACTTCTGTTTTACCATAACCGACATCACCGCACAACAATCTGTCCATCGGCTCAGGTTTTTCCATATCAGCCTTGATCTCTGCGATCGCTTTAAGCTGATCCGGAGTTTCTTCATAAGGGAAGCGCTCTTCAAAGTCACGCTGCCATTCGGTATCCTCAGCGAAAGCATGACCAGGGACGATCTTCCGCTGCGCGTATAATCGCAGCAGTTCTTCAGCCAGCTCGGTAATCGCGGCACGGGCTTTACTCTGCACACGTTTCCAGTCGGCTCCGCCCATTTTAGAAAGCCTTGGAGCCTGCCCTTCGTTACCGACATATTTATGCAGCATGCCAACCTGTTCCACGGGGACATACAGTTTGTCGTCACCGGCATACGCCAGCAGCAGATAATCACGATGCACGCCGTCAACAAGGACATTCTCCACGCCGATATAACGTCCAATACCGTGAACTGAATGGACTACATAATCTCCAGCCTTGATTTCCGAGAAATACTGCAGCTGAGCACCGCTGTTTTTGGTATGCAGCCGTCTTTTTTTCTGCATACCAAAAATATCATTTTCTGTCAGCAGCAGCCAGTTTTCATTCCAGAACCGAAACCCTGCCGTCAGCTCGCCGCTGATGACAGTGATGCGTCCCGGTCTAAGCAGTGCGCCCTCTTTTACAAAAGCAGCGTTTAAATTACGGCTTTGCAGACTGTCAGCAAGCCCGCGCGCTTTAATATCGCTGCTCATCATCACCACAGGCACCTGCCCGTCAGCCAGCCAGCCCTGCAGATCGCCTGTCAGCAATTCCAGATTTCTATTATACGGCGCTACAGACCGCACAGGCACATTGATATCCTTAAACAGCTGCAAACGGCTGTGTCCCAGCGCTGCTACGACCCAGGCTCTTTTCTGAGCGCAAAAACCTTCCAGCTCGGCAGGCGACCATAATTCATCGGCATAACCAGAACTTTCAATGTACAGTTTCTGTAAAATTTCAAATAAACGTGATGGCTCATCTACTACCAAGCGCGTCGAAGCAGCTAAATAATCAAGTACCGAAGCTGAAAAATCTTCGCCGGACTCAATTTGCAGCGGCACGATTTTAACAGCACTCAAAGATTCAATACTGCGCTGATTATCCAGGTCAAAACTGCGCATCGCATCAATAGTATCATCAAACCATTCGATCCTGGCAGGATACTGACTATTGATCGGGAAAATATCAAGAATATCACCGCGCAGACAAAACTGACCGATGGCATCTACCTGAGTAGTACGCTCGTATCCCAGTTCGATCAGACGTTCCAGCAGCTCCTGTTGCTCAAGCTGCTGCCCCAATGTTACGACAACGCCGCTTCCCAAAACCTTCTGCGGTATCGGCAGCTTCTGCAGCAATGCTTCCGCAGTCACAAAAACGATACCCCGTTCTTCCCCCTGCAAGATACGCATCGCCGCCACGCGCCCAGCCTGAATCTCACGATTCCGCGAATCAGCCTGCACCAGCGGCAAATCGACAGGATACAATTCCTGCATCAGCAAATCCGAATAAAAACAATTCAAAGTCCTGCGGTATTCACGAATATCGTCCCTGCCGCTAAGCAGAAACACTAAAGAGCCCTGTTCCGGCAAAAGCCGGTCCAGAGCTGCCAAAAATACTGTTTTTGCGGCTCCGCTGAGACCAGTCAGCGAACACCCCTGACCCTGCTGCCACAACCCGGCAGCGGTACGGGCTTCCGTTATTTCACCAATAGCGTCCAATAATTGCAATTTCATCAGTTTACCCTTGAAAACAAAAGGGTTCTAGCCTGAGCTAAAACCCTTGAAGATTGTAAAACTTACAGTTTAACGGCAAAATCTTTGCGGTCAAAGCTGTGTACTGCGTCAACAAAACGTACTGTACCGGTTTTATAACGCATGGAAACAGTATGTGTACGTACACCGCCGCCGAAATAACGCAGACCGCTGAGCAAATTGCTTTCGGTGATAGCCGTCGCAGTGAACATGCAGTCGTCGCCTTTGACCATATCGTCCAAGCTCAAAACCTGCTGGCAATCGCAGATGCCCATTTCCAGGCAGCGTTTGACCTGTTCATCATCTTCAGGGCACAACCGTGCCTGCATATCACCGCCGAGACATTTGATAGCGGCAGCAGCCAGTACGCCTTCAGGAGCACCGCCCTTACCGATATACATATGCACGCCGGTACCTTCAATGCCGGCATTGACGATCGGGTTAACGTCGCCGTCAGTAATCAACTGAATACGTGCTCCGGCACGGCGAATCTCATCCATAATACCATAGTGACGTTCACGGTCCAGCAATACGACGGTCAGGTCAGAAACCTTCCGTTCTAAGGCTTTAGCCACGCGTTCCAGGTTTTCACTGACCGGCGCATCAATATCGATGCAGCCTTTAGCTCGAGGACCGACAGCGATCTTATCCATATACATGTCAGGAGCATGCAGCAGGCAGCCTTTCGGTGCGATGGCAATAACCGCGATTGCGCCAGGCTGACCTTTAGCTACCAGATTCGTACCTTCAACAGGGTCAACGGCAATATCGACTTCGGCACCGCCGCCGCCGACTTTCTCACCGATATACAGCATCGGCGCTTCATCCATCTCACCTTCACCGATAACTACTGTACCGCTGATATTTACCGTATCGAATGCCTTGCGCATAGCGTCGACCGCCAGCTGATCGGCACCGTTTTTATCACCACGTCCTACACTGCGGCCGCAGGCAATTGCTGCAGCTTCGGTAACACGTACGAACTCCATGGATAATTCTCTGTTCATTCCTCAACCATCTCCTTTATTGATACGATCATATAAAATCATATTAATTATATCACTTTCTGCCGTAACTTGCAGAGTAAAATAAAAATTACTTTATTTTAAGTTAAATTTATCAACTTATCTTAAGCATCAGCAATTCAAACACGATCTGCAGCGGCAGCACAAAAGCGATATACAGCAGCAACAAGCTGAATGCTACAGTTGCCAGCGACCGTTTAAAATCTATCAGGTAAACCCTGTAAGGCTCTGATCAGCAGGTACAGCATCCACAGCTTCGCTGTAATACAGGCCCCCACTACTACCAGCATCCCCGGCAGGCCCAGTTTTGTCCCCAGCAAAGCTACCGGAGTCATGACCAGAAACGGTAAAGTCGTATAACCCAGCAGACAGATCAATCCCACAGCATCACCGGCCATGGCTCCTAAAGTTTCCAAAATCCCGTGCAGCAAAAAACCATACATCGACAAAACTACGCCGGCAATGGAAACAGCGGCCGCAATAACAGCAAACCGTACCGACAGCGCCTGATCTAAAAACAACTGATTTGTTACAACGCCGCTGAACAGACCCACGCTTAAGGCAAAATACCACAAGCTGCGCCACATGCAGCGCTCCTGTACCAACAAACGCATGCCATCTCTGGTTTCAAACAAAACGTCAAAGGTTTTACGCCTCATAAGGCATCACCTCGCCGCCTGCGGTGAAGACATTCCAGCCGCGTCTTTTTGCAGCAGCATTTCCAATTGCCCCAGCATCATTTTAGATAACTGGGCACTGAAAAATACTTCCCAGGGTTTTTGACGCTTGTTTTCTTTAATTTCCGGTATTCCATCTACTCCGATGGCTTTACCTGCTGCCTCCAAAGCGTCATAATAATTGCCAAGTTCATCGACAAGCCCGACTGCCTGAGCCTGCTGACCGGTATAAACACGTCCGTCCGCCAAAGCTTTTACTTTAGCGATATCCATTTTACGCCCTTCAGCGATCACGGCGACAAAATTCTCAAACATCTGATTGACCATATTTTGTAATATCTGCTGTTCTTCCGGAGTCATCGGTCTGTCAGCGGACATAATATCCTTGTACTGACCGCTTTTGATTTTAGTAGTATAGATACCGATTTTTTTGAAAAGTTCCTGCGTATTCATATAGGGCATATAGACCCCGATACTGCCTGTCAAAGTAGACGGATTGGCATAAATGGTATCGCTGTAAGCAGCCAGCCAATAAGCTGCCGAAGCAGCACTGTCGCCCATCGAAGTAATGATCGGTTTATCAGTAGTTTCTTTAAAACGTTTCAGTTCACGGCCAACTTCTTCTGCTGCGGTAACACTGCCGCCTGGGGAATTGATCCGCAGCACCAGTGCTTTTACACTGCTGTCGGCAGCCGCCTCACGGATCTCACGCATCAGACGGCCTGAAGAAGCGCCAGTAGTTTCACCCCAGATATTCTCGCCCGGTTCACCGCTGACGATAGTCCCTTCGATATTGATGACTGCTACCCTGTCTGCCGGGGCAGCAATAACCTTTTCATCATTATTTTTACCTGAAAGCAGCGACACTACAAAAGACAGGACAGCGATCAATAAAATCGCACTGATAAAAATTTTTTCAGCATACTTTCTACTCCTTTTACAAAAAAAGCAGACTGACTCGCAGTCTGCTTTTGGGTTTTTCTTCAGAGTCTTATTTTTGTTCCCGCAAAGCAGCGGCAATGAAATCTCTAAATAATGGGTGCGGATTAGTGGGGCGGGATTTAAACTCCGGATGGAACTGTGCACCCAGGAACCATGGATGTCTGTCCTCCGGGATCTCAACGATCTCAACCAGACGTCCGTTAGGCAAAGTGCCGCCGATTCTCAGACCGCCGTCAACTATCTGCTCACGCAAAGCGTTGTTTACTTCATAACGGTGACGATGACGTTCGTAAACAAGTTCTTCCTTGTAAGCCTTCTCAGTCAAAGTACCGGGATAAACTTTACAAGGATAAAGACCTAAACGCATCGTACCGCCTTTATCTTCTACACTTACCTGTTCCGGCATAAGATCAATGACAGGATACTTACAGTCAGCTACAAATTCGGCACTGTTAGCATTTTCCAAACCGCAGACATTACGAGCATATTCGATAACAGCACACTGCATACCCAGACAGATACCAAAGAACGGGACCTTGTTCTCACGGGCATACTGCACAGCTTTGATTTTTCCTTCTATGCCACGGTCGCCAAAACCACCAGGCACCAAAATACCATCTACACCTTCCATAATTTTCTGCATATCAGTTTCAGGCGCTTCGATATTCTCGGCGTTTACCCATTTTATTTTCAGTTCGCTTTCATTAGCAACAGCGGCATGTTTCAATGCTTCTGTAATACTGATGTAAGCATCCTGTAATTCAACATATTTACCAACTACGGCAATCGTTACTTTGCGGTCATAATGCTTCAGTATACGCTCTACCATTTCATGCCAGTAAGTCATATCTTTTGGTTTATCAGGCATATCCAATTTTTTGAGCACGATGGAATCCATACCCTGTTCTTCCATCAGCATCGGAACCTGGTAAATACTTGCCGCGGTCAGATTCTGAATTACAGCTTCCGGATCAACGTCGCAGAACATAGCCATTTTTTCGCACATATCTTTGGAAATAGGACGTTCACTGCGGCAGACAATGATATCCGGGGAAATGCCGATGCTGCGCAGCTCTTTAACGCTGTGCTGGGTCGGCTTGGTTTTGAGCTCACCTGCAGCAGCTATATAAGGAACAAGTGTTACATGGATATACAAGACGTCGTTACGGTCAACTTCTTTTTTTACCTGACGGATAGCTTCAAGGAACGGCAAGCTTTCAATATCGCCGACGGTACCGCCGATCTCTGTAATAACAAAATCAGCATTATCATCACGGCCAACGCGGTAAACGCGCTCTTTGATTTCATTAGTAATGTGAGGGATTACCTGCACTGTACGTCCCAGATAATCGCCCCGGCGTTCTTTATTGATAACGGACAAATAGATCTTGCCCGCGGTCACATTGGAACTCTTTGACAAATTAATATCAATAAAGCGCTCATAATGACCCAGATCAAGGTCGGTCTCAGCACCGTCATCGGTGACAAAAACTTCGCCGTGCTGATAAGGGCTCATTGTCCCCGGATCAACATTGATATAAGGATCAAATTTCTGGATCGTTACCTTATAGCCGCGGCTTTTCAGCAAACGTCCAAGCGAAGCCGCTGTGATCCCTTTCCCCAGCGAAGAAACTACACCGCCTGTTACAAAAATATATTTCGTCATGATTGTCCTCCCGTTCCTCATAAAATGGCTTTTTATCTCCAAAAATTACATTCTTTCCGGTGCCGATACGCCCAAAATATTCAAAGCATGTTTAATAGTATGGCGGGTCGCCTGTACCAGCTTGATCCGTGCCTGCTGCACTTCCGGGTCCACACCCAGGATACGGCACTGATTATAGAAGGAATGGAACAGTCCGGCCAGATCGTGCACATAATGCGCCACACGGTGTACCGCGCGTTCTTTAGCCGCAAGCTCCAGCATTTCCTGATATTCGCCCAGTTTTTTGATCAGTTCCAGCTCTGTCGCATCTGTCAGCAGATTATAATCGGCAGCAGCCGCTTCAACAACATTCTCCTCAGCCAGCTGACGCATGATACTGCAAATGCGGGCATGTGCATATTGAATATAATACACAGGATTTTCATTAGATTTTTCAGTAGCCAGGGTCAGATCAAAATCCAGCTGGCTGTCGATCGAACGCATAGCAAAAAAGAATCTGGCAGCATCAGTACCGACTTCTTCGATCAGCTCGTTCAAAGTGACGCTCTGACCCGTACGCTTCGACATCTTGACCAGCTCACCGTTGCGGTACAGACTGACCATCTGCAGGATCAAAACTTCCAGCTGCTCGGGATCATACCCTAAAGCGCCTACAGCTGCCTTCATTCTGGCGATATACCCATGGTGATCAGCGCCCCACAGGTTGATGACACGGTCAAAGCCGCGGCTGAATTTATTCCAGTGATAAGCAATATCAGCAGCCAAATAAGTAGGCACACCGTTATCACGGATCACGACGCGGTCCTTATCATCACCGTAAGCAGTAGCTTTCAGCCACAATGCTCCGTCTTTTTCATACATATAGCCGCGTTCCGTCAAAAGTTCGCAGGCTTCGTTGATCTTATCTGCATCATGCAGTGTCTGCTCGCTGAACCAGACATCAAATGTGACGTTAAAGGCTTCCAAATCTTCCTTTAGAGCAGCAAGCTTTTCTTTTAAGGCAATCGTACGGAATTCGTGCAAACGTTCCTGCTCATCCATATGCAGGAATTTATCGCCGTAGATCTTGACGATGCGTTTGGCAGTTTCCACAATGTCGTAACCATGATAACCGTTTTCCGGGAACTCCACATCCACACCAAGCTCTTCCAGATAACGGGCATTGACCGAAGCAGCCAGATTATTGATTTGATTGCCGGCATCATTGATATAGTATTCACGGGTAACATCATAGCCTGCCGCTTTCAGAAGATTGGCAAGTGAACTGCCTACCGCAGCACCACGGCCATGGCCGACATGCAGCGGTCCGGTAGGATTGGCGCTCACATATTCCAATTGGATCTTTTCGCCGCCTCTGGCAGGCAGATTGCCGTAATCAGCACCTGCTGCTACGATACTTGCCAAAAGTTCGGCTGTCCAATTTTGTTTCAGATAAAAATTAATAAACCCCGGTCCCGCGATCTCAGCCTTTGCAACATAAGGGCAGTCCAGATTGTCGATCACAGCCTGAGCCACTAAACGCGGATTACATTTTAAGCCGCGGGCTGACTGCATGGCAAAATTGGTGGCAAAATCACCAAATTCCTTTTGCGGCGGCACCTCTAATAATACCTCCGGCAAGTCTCCCTCTTTGATCGTACCGGCGGCAATCGCTTTAACCGCGGCAGCTTTAATGGCAGCAGCCAGTGCTTCCTTCATATTCACGCTTGACATCCTCCTCGATTTCCATCTTCAGCTTAAATCTGCTGCGTGTCTGTCCTTCCAGTTCTAAAACATATTCCAAATCGATATGCCAGACTTTGTCGCGGCAGTAAACATATAAATACTCTGTCGTCAGCCGCATCGGCAAAGCCAGATATGGAGTCCGGTACATACTTTCACTGACCAGACCTCCGGCAAATTCCTGCCTGCAATCCACCGTGCCGCTGCGTAGAATAATGACTCTCTCATAATCCCACTTGATAGTAGTTTTAGTGCCTGCCAGACCTGCTGCTTCAGATTCATCATAAAAAACATAATATTTATTATTTTTTTTTTTCTGCCAGTCTCCCGTAAGCTGTGGTCTCGATATTTTCCGTCCCTGCGCTGCTGTGTGACTGGCTGTAAATATGTATTTTCACAGGCTGCATAACACTTTTCACTCCATAAAAAACGACTAGAGCTTACTCCCTTTCGCCGCGTTAACCTATGTTCGAAACGGAGCAAGCCCCTCAATGCCTGCACCTTCCTTTCAATAAATAAAAGGAACGGTCTACAAAACTTCTTCAAATATTATATATCAGTGGCCGTATTCAGTCAAGGAAAGGCTGACTCTTGCACCTGCGGTTAAAAAAGTGTATAATATTTATACTGTTTTTGTTGAATTAAAGAGGAGGGGTCGCGATGCAGCAAGATTGGGGCATCATTTTTGCATTTGGATTGTATTTTTTAGCACTGTTCGGCATAGGGATTTTCCATATGAAAAAAGAACAGGATCTGGCCGGCTATGTTTTAGGCGGACGTAAGGTAGGGCCATGGGTCTCGGCAATGAGTGCCGAAGCCTCAGATATGAGCGGCTGGATGCTGATGGGATTGCCGGGCTATGCGTATGTAGCAGGTGTCAGCGCATTCTGGATCGCTATCGGCTTGGCAATCGGAACCTGGCTGAACTGGCTGTTTGTGGCTAAGCGGCTGCGTGTTTATACCAAAATAGCCAACGATTCGATCACTTTACCGGATTTTTTTGAAAACCGGTTCCGCGATAAAACAAAAATCCTGCGTGTCGTTTCGGCAATTTTTATTTTTATTTTCTTTCTTATCTATACAGCTTCCGGTTTCGTTGCCGGCGGACGCTTATTCAATACTGTTTTTGGACTGCCTTATTTTGAATCACTGCTCATCACGGCAGGCATTGTAGTTTTTTACACCTTTACCGGCGGTTATGTAGCGGTCTGCCGCACCGACTTCTTCCAGGGCTGCCTGATGTTCTTTGCGATCATCATCGTTCCTGTAACCGGTATTTTTAAAGCCGGTGGTCCGGTAACAGCCTTTGAAAAACTTTATAATATGAACGCCAACTATTTCAGCTTTTTTACCGACGCTACCGGCGTCACACTAAGCGCTACGGCAATTATTTCTCTGCTGGCCTGGGGCCTGGGTTACTTCGGCCAGCCGCATATCCTAGTACGCTTTATGGGCATCAGCTCTGCCAAAGAGATCCCTCAGGCAACCCGTATCGCTATGGTCTGGGTAATCTTTTCGCTATTCTTCGCAGTTACGGTCGGACTTGTAGGACGCGTGTTGTTGGGCGATACGCTGACAGGCGTCAATGCCGAAACTGTTTTTATGGTTCTTAACAATGAATTCTTCGTTTCCTTCCTGGCCGGCATCATCATTTCCGCTATTTTGGGCGCGATCATGAGTACTTCTTCCAGCCAGCTGCTGGTAACAGCTTCAGCAATCTCCACCGACTTTTACCAAGCGCTGCTGCGTAAAAATGCCGGTGAAAAAGAACTGGTTTTTGTCAGCCGTTTATCTGTAATTTTAGTGGCCTGCTGCTCATTAGCGCTGGCTTCCAACCCCAACAACTATATCCTGGAGCTGGTAGCATATGCCTGGGCAGGCTTCGGCGCCTCTTTTGGCCCGCTTGTACTGTTCAGCCTTTTCTGGCGCCGCACTACTATCAAAGGCGCTATTGCAGGCGTTTTCTTCGGTGGCAGTACAGTGCTTATCTGGAAAGAATTTTTTGCTTACACCGGTATTTACGAAATCGTTCCCGGTTTCATCATTTCAGCTCTGGCTATTTATGTTGTCAGCCTGCTGGATAAAAAACCCGATGCTTCTATAGTCAAAGACTTTGACGTAGCTGAAGCCCATATTCAGGATATGTAAAAACTGCTTAAAAGAATCCGCAGATTTATCTGCGGGTTCTTTTTTATATCCTCTAAGGCATAAATATCATAAAAAATAACGCCTGCATTTTCGCAGACGTTATTTTAAATTTTCTTTTTACAAAATATTTTACTTTCCCCTACCGCGCATATTTGCTTTGACCAAAGCTACAACATCACCTGAAAGCAGCAGTCCTGTCATCGTCAACAGCATACCGAAGGCGATAACCGCTGTGATTTTCTCATCCAGAACAATAACAGAGGTAATCACAGTAACTACAGGTGCCAGATAAATATAGGCACTGGTCTTAATAGCTCCCAGCAGCTTGACTGCCATATTCCAGGTCACGAAGCACATCGCCGACGCTCCGACACCTAAAAACAACAAATTAAACAGATTGACAGGATCAGCCAGCCGCTCAAAACCCCAGCGGAAATCCATAAACAGCAGTGCCGGCAGCATAAATACCAAACCATACATGAAAGTATGCCGTGTGCTTTGGATGGCATTGTAACCAAATGAACTGATTTTTTTAGACAATACAGCATAAACTGCCCATGTAGCAGCTGCCGCTAAAGCCAGAAAATCTCCTAAAGGATTAATCTGCAGCTGTGTAGCACTGTTGAAACTGATCATGGCGATACCGGCAATCGCCAGTACAAACCCGACTATAAATTTTTTCTGCAGAGCTTCGCCTGCCAAAAAACGACAGGCCAGTAATGCTGTAAAAAATGGTGCTGTGGCCGTAATAACTCCCACGTTAGACGCAGGAGCATACACAAGCGCAATATTTTCAAACAGATAATACAAAGTAATACCGCTTAATCCGGCACCGGCAAAGATCCATTCCTGTTTTTTATCAGTCACCTTCAACCGATACGGATAGATCAGAAACAAAACTATCAGCCCCATAATAAAGCGGAAAAACAAAATCTCTATCGGAGTAAAGCTGCGCAGCAATACTTTAGTTGAAATGAATGTCGTACCCCAGAGCAAGATCGTTACAAGAGCAAAAAGATGCCCCATCAAAATTTTATTCTGCATAGCTTCTCCTATTGTTTTACTTTAAAAATATTACGGTATTGCCCTGGTGTCAGGCCAATGACCTCTTTGAAAAATTTACTGAAATGGCTTTGATCACTAAAACCGGTCATCAATGCAACCTCAGCAGGCTCCAGGTCCTGAGCAAGCAGTTCCTTAGCTTTGCCGATCCTTATTGTTTCCAGGTAACGATAAGGCGTGATACCTTCCGTTTTCGTAAACAGCCGCAGCAGGGAATATTTGTTCATACAAGCCACAGCTGCCAGTTCTTCCAGCGTCACTTTTTCTGTATAATGCCCCAGCAGATGTTCTGTTACTCTGCGTACAGGCGGGGCTTTCGCCTCGATAGAGGTTTTACTGATACCGGCAGCAACAAGCTGTTCCAGCAAAAAATAAAAAGTTTCTTCCTTCGCCAGGTCTTCCCGTTCCTGCATAATCATTTGATGCAGTTCACGCAGGAGTGATCCAGACAATTCGTCACCGCGTAAAACAGGGCTGGCAAACAGCGGCACTTCCTCACTGCCTGTCAATTCCTGCATAAACTGACTCATAATCTCCGGTTTAATATTCAGGCAGCGCAGATCAAGCAGATCATTATCCATTGGTTCGCAGTTATGCGGCACGCAGGGATTGAACAGCAGCACATCACCGGCAGTTATATAATAATCCACATTATCGTAGCACATATGACGCAGGCCACTCTTCTCAACAAACCCGAGCACATAATATTCGTGAAAATGCTGCGGGAATTTCTGCAGGATTCCCTGAAACCAATAGGCTTCTATCTGCAGTTCTTTATCATATTTTACAAAACGTTTTTCATTTTTCACAGCAGGCTCCTTTTTCTTATCCTACCAAAAATCTACCGTGCCATCTTGTATAATATTGACTGCAATTATAAAAGAACCTGCGTAAAACGCAGGTTCTGGCAATCAACGCATATTTTCGATAAAATCTTCAAAATTATTGATGAGAATCGGATGACCTACGACCTTTAAATCACGCAGGTGCGTACCATAAGATTCATAAATATTTTCAGCAAGCTCCATTTTCAGACCTTCTTTAACATATTCTTCCATCATTTTAACGATAAAGCGGTTGATCTCTCCTGTTTCCGGTTTAACATTGAGCGGAATGATACGTTCTTCGGGTTCGTAGCTTTCGACAGTCACATCCCAGCCTCCGGGAATAGGCGGCAGCCGTTTTGCCAAAATCATATACTCAGGCGAAAACCCTACATACGCATCTAATTTATTTTGTAATTTTGCTTTCGTAACAGGATAACCGTTAGCATTGCCCCATTTAACTATTTCATCACAAACTTCGTTGTTGTGAATAACACTGGAAAATGTAGTTTTTGCTAAAACTTCAGCCATAATCATACCTCCCATATGGTAAAATTCTAACTTCTATTGTACTTTATCTTGCCGATAAATTCAACTCATTCGCTTTTACCTCTGTAAATTTAGTAAAGTGGTCAAAGAAAAAGCACTGGCCAAAGGCCAGTGCCTGAAAATACTGCTGATTAAATCTGTCCCAGTGCCTTCAAGATAGTCTGCGCAATAATCGCGCTGCCGATATAAGTGCCTGTAAAAACTACACAGGCAACTACAACGATCCGCCAGCCGCTCTTGGCAAAAGCATCAAGGTCTTTGCCGATAGCGATACCGGCATAAGCGAGAATCGGAGTACAAAGCTGTAAAAAGCCTACTTTTTTAACAGCTTCATTGATCACGTCACTGCCGGGCATAGTCGGATAAGTCAGGATACAGCCCAAAGTTACGATATAAGCAACAGCAGGGATACGTCCCGGCAAATATTTTGCCAGAACAACACCGGCAATTGCCAAAAATATTAAAAATAGCAGACCGGGAATTGCTTCCACGATAGTATATTTGGTGCCAATAGCGTTGGCGACAAGAGACATGGCGCCGACAATAAATAATACGATCAGTGTATCTTTGATTTTCATTTTGCAGCATCCTTTCCTGTCGGTTCAACACCGTATTTTAAGCGGTAGATTTTCTTATACAGCCACTCTGTCAGCGGCAAAGCCATCCATATGCACATATACAGGCCGTCAAGACCGGAGAGCATATTGCTGGCTGCACCAAAAGCAGCGATCTGATCCGCCATCTGCGGATACATAACGCTTAAAGATCCTACAGCAGCAGTCATCATACTGGCAGAGCCGACACCGGCTGCCATTGCCAGCGCATAAGGATGGAAAGGCAGGTACGCAGCTGCAAAACTGGCCATAACACCAAAGAAAATAGTCCCAAAAACCGTACCGGCAATATACACTCCCATAACTCCGCGCCCTTCAGCAGAGTCAAGACCATAACGCTCGCCGATCAAAGCTACGTTAGGTTCACGGGCAATGGAGTGAGCCGCACCGATAGTTTCACGTTTGAGGCCCAAATAAATAGCCACAGGCACACCGATGAAAACAGTGCCCAGATTACCAAACTCCTGCAGTATCAAAGCCGGAGAAGCCGCCAGAATTTTAGGCAGCGTCGGCCCAACCAAAGTACCGTAACGTGCCATCAGCAGCATCAGTGTAATGCCGATCAGCGAGCTTGCATCCAGCATATCCTTTTGATTAACTACCTTTAAGAATTTAGGTGCCATAAAAATACCCATAATCAGGGCATACAGCATCGGCAGCAGTACAATAGTACCTACGCCGATCTTGAAAGAAACGTTACCAATCATTTCCGCAATGATGATCAATGCTAAAACGATGGCATGAACTTTAATGTTTTTCACAAAATCCACCTTCCCTTTTCCATCATTTTCCTGTTGCAGCTTATAATTACTGAAAATATTTATCAAGCTTGGCGATGTATTCTTCTTTTGTCAGCAGCGGGTGGTGCTCCGCTTTGATCTGACGCGCCAATTCGGCATCGTCGGCCAGCAAATCAACGATCATCATCGCAAAAGCCTTAGCAGGCAACAATACAGCATGCTTAAAATCGACTACATGAAAATCTGCCGTATGCAAAAAGCCGTCGACCCCGCCAATAAAGGGATGAATAACCGGCAGTAAATGCGATACGTCACCCATATCAGTTGAAGCACTGAAATGTCCGGCGTCTTTAACTGCTACATTGGGTTCGGCAATTTTAGCATTGGTTACGAACAACTCGTTCAGCCTGTTATTGCAGGCCAAAGGCAACTGCCCCGGCATCGTGGCAATAACCGTCTGTGCTCCTACGGCATCGCCGCCGGCTTTCAATGCGGTATCCACCTTTTTATGAGTCGCTTCGATCGCTTCCATGGTTTTAGCGCGTACATAGGTCTCGATCCTGACATCGGCAGGAACAGAGTTTACTAAGTCGCCGCCTTTAGTAATGATCGGATGAACACGAACAACGTCTGCTTCACGAAAAGTTTCACGCAAAGCGTTGATTCCCATCAGTCCCAGCATAGCCGCATTGAGAGCATTAATACCTTGATCAGGCGCATCGGCTGCATGAGCTGTTTTACCTACATACTGAATTGTTTTACCAATAAAGCCGTTGCTGCTTTCACCAATGGATACAGTTGCTGCCGGCATATTTTTATCAGCATGCATCTGCATCGCCATATCGATATCGTCAAAAGCGCCTTCATAAATAAGTTGCCCCTTGCCGGTAAGAAAATGCAGTTTGCCTTCTTTGATCAATTTGTTGCGGTAAGCAAGTTCTACATATTCTTCAGCAGGAACGCCAAAAAATACGGCATCGCCTGATAATTCACTCAAAACACCAGACTGCGTAATCCCGCAGGCTACAGCAGCCATTGTTGCAACCTGTAAATTATGGCCGCAGGCATGCGCCGCACCGGTCAGAGGATCTGCTTTACAACTGTCCGGACACCCTATCGCATCCAGTTCGCCCAACACTGCCACAGTAGGTCCGGGACGTCCGCTTACAACGCGGGCTTTGACACCCGTCAGGGCCAAACCAGTCTGAGGTGTCAAACCTAATTGCTGTAAAAAAGCAGTGACTTTAGCTGCTGTTTTAGTTTCTTTAAAGCCAAGTTCCGGTTCCCTTTCGATATCCTGCGCTAAAGCTTCGACTTTAGCGGCCCAGGCATCAATAGCGGCGCATACTTTTGCTTTCATCACATCTTTGTCCGTAATAAACACCTCGCTTTGAAATAGTATACACTTTATTCTTGTAAATCGTTTTTAATTATAGCATAAATACTATCAGTGGTACAGGTTTAATTCTCAGCATTTTGTTTGATTATGAACTTTTATTTCTTTAAACTTTACCACAACTTACAAAATTTTACAATTCCATTATATTTTGTATACTTTATTCATATTTTTAACTTTCTGCGATAATGTCTGTCATTGCAATAATTTGCATTGGAAAATACCCTGTGCTAAAATATATAAGTTAGGAAGTCACTTTAAAACTGTTTACGAAAGGAGTCTGTCATGTTAGACCAAATTAAAACCGACATTGATGCAGTTATGCACCGCGATCCTGCAGCCAAAACCAGGCTGGAGGCAGCACTTTGTTATCCCGGTCTGCATGCTATCTGGCTCCACCGTTTAGCGCATAAATTATACTTAAAAGGCTGGGTACTGATTCCCCGGCTGCTTAATACATTTTCCAGATTTCTGACCGGTATCGATATCCACCCCGGAGCAACTCTTGGACCCGGACTTTTTATCGACCATGGTATGGGCCTTGTTATTGGCGAAACCGCAGAACTTGGTTCTAATGTCACGCTCTATCAGGGAGTAACCCTCGGTGGTACCGGCAAGGAAAAAGGCAAACGTCATCCTACGATCGGCGATAACGTAGTCGTTTCCAGCGGTGCTAAAGTGCTGGGCTCCTTTACAGTCGGCTCCAATTCCAAGATCGGTGCCGGTTCGGTAGTATTAAAGGAAGTACCGCCAAACTCGGTAGTAGTAGGTGTTCCCGGCCGTATCGTTACCAAAGATGGAGTCCGCATTGCCGCCAGCGATATGAGCAGCCCTGACAGCATGATCGATCTGAACCATAACCAGCTTCCCGATCCAGTTGCCGATTATGAAGACCGTCTGGCAGATTATATGGTACGTATGGACAGCAGACTGGAAGAACTGGAAGAAATCATCAAAAAACATCGCGAGCAAAATGAAAAGCGAGGTAACAACGAATGAGCAGAACAATGACCATGTCGGAAGCTATTAATGAAGCGCGCCGCTGTTTGAATTGTGCACGTCCCACCTGCCGCACCGGCTGCCCGATAGCCAACAATATCCCGCAGTTTATCCGCGCACTCAGTGAAGGCAATATCGGTCTGGCCTACGAAACAATTGCCGAACGCAGCAACCTGCCCGCTATCTGCGGACGTGTATGCCCGCATGAACGTCAATGCGAAGCTCACTGCGTTTTAACTAAAAATAAACACGGAATCGAAATCGGCAGTTTAGAAATGTTTATCGCTGATTTCGCTCACGAAAATAATCTGAAGCCACTTCCTCCTTCTACCGGCAAACGCGGAAAAGTTGCCGTTATCGGCAGCGGACCTGCAGGTCTGACGGTGGCAGGCGATCTGGCTAAAATGAATTTCGCCGTCACTATTCTTGAGGGACAATCAGAACCTGGTGGCATTCTGCTGTTCGGCATCCCGGAATTTCGTCTGCAAAAAGACGTTGTCCGCCGCGAGATCACTGAACTGCTGCATTTAGGCGTAGAAATCAAGACCAACATGCTGGTCGGGCCGGACTTTACAGTTGATGATTTATTCGAACAGGGCTATGATGCTGTTTTTATGGGTACAGGCACTTCTCTGCCACGTACTTTAGATATCCCAGGTAAAGAACTGTCCGGTATTCTGACTGCCACATATTTTCTGCGTATGGTAGTACTTTCAGATTCCGGAAAATTAGACGAAAGTGAAACACTGCTGCATGACGGCGATAACGTAGTAGTTATCGGTGCCGGCAACGTGGCTATGGACGCCGCTCGTACGGCAATACGCCGCGGTGCAGAAAACGTGACTATCGTCTATCATAAAACCGAAGCCGAAATTTCCAGCTTCCCATCTGAATACGAAGCGGCAGTTAAAGAAGGCGTACAATTCAATTTTCTGAAGCAGCCCATCGCTTATCTGAACAAAAAGCAGATGCGTGCTTTAAACAATATCCGCCGCAAACCGGCAGAATCTGACGAAACAGATCTGGCTGGACTTTTAGTACAAAACATCACCAAAACTGATGACGGTCAGTTCGTAACCGAAGGCGGTCAGGAAGTCATTCCCTGTGATTGTGTTATCCTGGCTATCGGACAGCGACCTGCCGCCCGTATCGTTTCTACTACCAAAGGTATCCAGGTCGACGACCGTGGTTTTGTTATTACCCGTGAACGCCCTTACGGTATGACTACCAGAGCCGGGGTTTTCAGCAGCGGTGATGTAGTACACGGCCCTGCAACCGTAGTTTTGGCAATGAAGGAATCTAAAAAAGTAGCGGCAGGTATTGCTCAATATATCGATGCAAAAAAACTGCTGGAAGACTGCTGTGAAGATTAACAAATAACTAAAGCCCCTGCTTAAATAAGCAGGGGCTTTACTTTTTTCACAAAAAACTTCTGCCGCAATAGGCGGCAGGAGTTTAATTTTAATATTCTACTTTTGGCAGCGTAGCAAAGCCTTTTGCCAAATCTTCATCAGCAGGAACATAATCTACCATAGTTCCCTGATTATAAGCCTGATAAGCGGCTAAATCAAAATAGCCAGTACCAGTCAAACCAAAAACAATAACTTTTTTCTCGCCGGTCTCACGACATTTAATTGCTTCGTCCATCGCTACACGAATAGCATGTGAACTTTCAGGAGCAGGCAATGTACCTTCACAGCGGCAGAACATCGTAGCTGCTTCAAACACTTTTGTCTGTTCCACGCTGCGCGCTTCCATCATCCCATCATGATAAAGTTTAGAGACGATCGGCGACATACCATGATAACGGAGTCCACCGGAATGGTTAGGTGAAGGCATAAATCCACTGCCTAAAGTATACATCCGCATCAGCGGTGTAGTTTGTCCGGTATCACCGAAATCAAAAGCATATCTGCCGCGGGTCAAGGAAGGGCAGGAAGCCGGTTCAACGGCAATAAAATGAATATTATTTTTTCCTTCAAGCTTATCTGCCATAAACGGCGTAATCAACCCGCCAAGGTTCGAACCGCCACCGGCACAGCCGATGACTATATCCGGCTGAACACCGTATTTATCAAGTCCGATCTTAGTTTCCAGGCCGATGATACTTTGGTGCAGCACTACATGATTAAGTACACTGCCTAATACATAGCGGCAGTTATCTGTTTTCATAGATACTTCCATTGCTTCTGAGATAGCACAGCCCAAGGATCCGCCTGTACCAGGGTTTTCTGCCAAAATCCTGCGTCCTACTTCAGTAGTATCCGAAGGTGAAGGAATAACTCTGGCACCATAAGTTTCCATAACGGCCTTACGATAAGGTTTTTTTGCTCGGCTGAAACCTTAACCATATATACGGAAAGATCAATGCCAAAATAGCCGCAGGCCATCGAAAGAGCAGTCCCCCATTGTCCGGCACCTGTTTCCGTAGTCAGGTGAGTCAGTCCTTGCTGCTTAGCATAATAAACCTGAGCAACAGCAGAATTGAGTTTATGCGAACCGGAAGTATTAGTGCCTTCGAATTTGTAGTAAATTTCTGCCGGCGTACCCAACGCTTTTTCCAAATTATAGGCTCTGGTCAATGGTGATGGACGATACATTTTATAAAAATCACGGATTTCTTCCGGAATTTCAATAAATTTATTGGTATTATCCAGCTCCTGCTCAATCAGCTCGTCACAGAAAACAGGGCGCAGATCATCAGCAGTACAAGGCTAAAGGTCACCGGATTGATAAACGGGTCCGGAGCCTCCTGCATATAAGGGCGAATATTCTGCCAATATTTCGGCAGCTCATCTTCGGATAAATTGATTTTATATGGTATTTTTGTCATAAGTCACCGTCCTTTCTATTCTGCTTTAGCGGCCTTCAGCGCTGCATATGCTTCTTTGAGCAGTAAAACAGTCAGTACCAGCAAAACAGTAGAAATTCCTGATACGATATAGTTATTCAAATTAGCGGCAATCATCTGTACCAAAGCCACAATAGTAGTTATCAGCATAAAAGCCATCGGGTACATAATGAATCCGGCGCTTTTTTTCAGAGAACGAATTACCCAAACACCCATTGCCAAAAGCGCAATCGCAGCAACCAGCTGGTTAGTAGCGCCGAAAACAGGCCAGATCATCTGCCATGCAGCAACTTTACCGGTCTTAACAAAAATAAGAGCTAAGGCCACGCCAACACTTATAGCTGTAGCAAGATATTTGTTCAAGCTCATGCCTGTAAATTCCTGCAGCTGATAACGCGCCAAACGGGTAGCCGTATCAAGCGAGGTAAGAATAAAGGAGTTGAGAGCCAGTAAGCCAAGTGCAGTACCAACGCGCGGAGAAATACCCAGCAGCGAAGCAAACTGGCCTAAGCCGTTGCCATACACAACAGTCGGACCGCCTTGCAGCATTTCGCCGCTCATCATAATCGTACCCAACGCAATAACGCCAACAACACCTTCCAGCAGCATAGCACCATAACCAACAGGAACAGCATCAGTTTCGCGCTTCAGCTGTTTGGACGTAGTGCCGGAAGCAACCAGAGAATGGAAGCCTGAAATAGCACCGCAGGCTACTGTAATAAAAAGCAGAGGCCAGAGCCAGTCTCCGGAAGCAGTAACAAACCCCTTAAATGCAGGTAATTTTACTTCATAGCTGGCACCGCCAAAAATCATGCCCACACCGCCGATAAACACGGAAAAATATAACATATACGAGGCCAGATAATCGCGAGGCTGCAGAAGCAGCCAAACAGGCAATACTGAAGCGGCAAAGATATACACGATCAAAGCCATACGCCAGGTATCAAGGCTCAGAGCAAAGGTTGACTGCACCCAGGAGCTTTCTATACCAAATATCAGCGAACCGAATAAAATCGGCAGCATAATAATCGTACTGACTTTTAAAGATATACCATAGTGATAAATAGCGACACCAAAAACCATCGCCAGAAAAATATACAGGGTCGCTGTGAAAGCGACAGCGGGGTCAGCAGCAAAGGTCTGTGCTGCTAATTCCAAAAATACAGCAATTACCAGTGTTAAACTGAGCCAGGTAAAAGCAAGAAATAACTTGTGGCCGCGGGCACCGATCCATTGACGGACAACTTCGCCGATCGACATACCTTTATGACGAATAGACGCAACCAAAGCACCCATGTCGTGTACACCACCAAAAAAAATACAACCGATAATAATCCAAAGTAATGTTGGCAGCCAGCCAAGTGCTGCCGCTGCCGCAATGGGACCTACAACAGGTCCGGCACCAGCAATCGAGGCAAAATGATGCCCCATCAAAACCGCCGGATGAGCAGGGCAATAATCAATATCGTCCTGTAATTCAGTAGCCGGAGTTTTACGATTTGGGTCTAAATCGTAAAAACGGCTTTGAAAGCCGCCATAAAATTTGTAAGCGACAGCAAAACAAAGAATCGTAATTACAAAAATGGTCAGTAACATAAAATATCCCCTTCGCGAACTTATTGCAGAATTACTCTGCCGCAGCGCCGTTGCTGCGCTAAATAGATCAAATCATCAAAACGCTTTTCCGCATCCCCCTCCTTATACTGCAATATTTCCAACCAGCCGCGTATACCAAGCCAAAAAACTTTTTTTGTCAATCTGGTCTCATGGCAGTCCAACAGCAGAAACCTGTGCGTCATAACGTCTTCCCTGCTCTGCCAATTTTCCCGCAGCCAATTTACTGATCTATCGCCTTCATGACGGATTACTATATAATCATCCGCATAATAGCGGGCAATTTCACCTGCCAGACAATCCTTGACAAATGCAGTCTGACGATACCATCCCTGCATCCCGCCAGCTGACCAGGGCACAAAGCCATAACCTTTTAAAAAATCTTCCCACTCTTTCATACAGCGCTCCTGTCTACAAGTTTGCTTTACGCCAGGCGTTCAACGCGCCACAGAAATCTTCCCACAACTGGGGCAGCATTTCTACCGCCGCCTCTGCTTTAGCGCGTTCCCATCCGGCAAACAGCCCTGCCTCATAGCGCAGCTGCACATTACCAGCATCCTCGAGAAAACACTGCACTAACTTAGCGTTGATAAAATCATCATGTAAAAAGCCCAGCATATCCTGCAGTCTTTTCAACCGCCGCAGCAGATTACTGTCGCGCGGTACTTCCGGCAAGGTCTGCAGCGCATAACGAAAACGTTTGATCTTAATCCTGATCTGGTGCAGTTCCAGCATATTATGAAAATCCGGATATTTTCTATCAATAGTTTCCAGTTTTTCACTCCACTCATTCAAACGTCTGCTGATAAATTTCCTGATTTTTTTATCAGCCAGATTTGAAGCCAGTGGCCTCTCATGCAACCAAATACTGAACTGCGCCAGCGTTTTGGTCATGATGCTAAGGTCCGCCTTCTGCAGACATGCTGCAGTTTCCTCCACACGCAGCTTCTGCAGGAGCTCTTCCACCTGAGTTGGTACTGTCAGCTTACCGCCTGAAGCAGCTGCCTGCAACTTTATTTTTTCACAGGTCATTAAAGCCACATCCAGCTCACGCAGCCGTGACAGTATTTCACCCTGCTGCCGCAGGGTATTTTGCCAGGCAACTGTACTGTTTTTTTGCAGCACCGGTTTAAAAAAACTCAAAGTCGAACGCAGCCGGCGCAATTTTACCCGCAGCTGTCTGACAAAAACCTTTTCTTCCGGCTGCTGCAGAAATTGCTGCCAGGCTTTACTGACCACATAAATCTGCCAAGGAAGATGGCAAACGGCCATCGCCTGCAGACTGCCATTTTTATAGGCAGGCAGCTTCCTAAAATCATAGGTTCCGTTCTCCTGGGCCAAACGCTGCTTCAGATCCGGTTCGGCTATAATCAGCGACATCCGGCAGCAAAGTTTTTCGATAACCGTACTCAGCTTCGTTAGCTCTTTACTGGTATAAACAACAGTCATCTCGCGAAGAGGAAGCAGCTTGGCCGCCATGATTACGATGCCTTCTTTCGCAATAAGCCTTAATTCACTGTTTTTTACCGGCGGCTGCAACTCCGTTTCGCGGCATCTCAATACTGCCTCTTCCCCGTCGATCTCAAACCGCCGTTCACATTCTTCAGTTCTGCAGGCTTTCCAGCCGGTAATGATACGCAGGCGTTCAGCCAAATCGACTTCGCTCACACCTGATACATCTTGCAGGCATAACATTTTCTTCACTGCTCCCCCTCCTTTCTTCTGGTCTGTTTTACTTGTCAGTCTTTTATTTGCACCTGCGCCGGTAAGGGGTCCCCTGCCAAACCTGCCAAAATATTCGCAGCTGCCAGCTTCGCCATGGCATCACGTGTTTCCACCGTTGATGCGGCAATGTGCGGGGTTACCGTAATATTGGAGAGTGTCAGCAGCGGATGATCACCGGGCAATGGTTCCGGTTCAACCACATCAATCGCCGCATAAGCGATCTGCCCGCTTCGCAGAGCTTCATAAAGTGCCTGCGTCTCGACGACTCTGCCGCGAGAAATATTGATAAAACGCGCCGTTGGTTTCATTTTAGCAAAAGCTTCTTCATTGAACATTCCAGCCGTTGCCGGTGTTAAATTAACTGTTACCAAAACAAAATCCGCCGTTTGCAGCAAATCGTCAAATCCAGCATAACTGATGCCCAGCGCTGCTTCATCAGCACGCCGGTGCCTGTTATGATAAATAACCTTCATTTTACTGGCCTGGGCCCTGGGCACTACGGCACTGCCAATGTCACCCAACCCGACAATTCCCAGAGTTTTTCCAGCCAGATCAACGCCGAAGCCAAGGCCCTTCCGTTCGCCCCATTTGCCGCTTTCAACGTGCCGCCAGCCACGGGCAATACTTCTGGCACTATCTAAAATCAGCCCGTACGCAAGATCGGCAACAGCATCCACCAGTACGCCCGGCGTATTACCTACTGCAATTCCGTGTGCGCTGCAGGCAGCGATATCAATATTATCATATCCAACCGATGCCTGAGCAATTACCTTCAGCTTCGGTGCTTTGGCCAGGAAAGCTTCATCAACCTTAATATTGCCAATAGAATAAAGTCCTTCAGCTTCTGCAAGCCAGCTGTCAAATTGTTCCTGCGGCACTTTGCCGCCCTGCTGCCATGACAGCAGTCTAGTCTGTTCATTCAATATATCATAGGCCACCTGCCGCAGTTTACCACTGGCAGCCACAGTCATTTTCAGATCGGTCATTACTGTCACCTCTCTTTAAAAATTAATGTTTGGGAATAATTTCCAGCCAATAATTATCAGGATCAGCAATAAAATAAATACCCATCGCTGGATTTTCATACACGATACAGCCCATTTCCTGATGTTTTTTATGGGCAGCAGAATAGTCTTCAGCTTCAAATGCAAGATGGAACTCATTCTCGCCCAAATTATACGGTTCCTTACGGTCACACAGCCAGGTCAATTCCAACTGATGCGGAGTCTGTCCGTCGCCTAAATAAACCAAAATAAAACTGCCGTCACCTGCTACTTTACGGCGGACCTCTTTTAATCCCAAAGCGTCCTCATAAAATTTCAGGCTTTTTTCCAAGTTAAGCACATTAAAATTGTTGTGTAAAAATTTAAATACCATTTTTTACCCTCCTTTAATATTGTACTGTTTCAATTATTCAAAAAAATCTGCTTAAAAAGCAGCAGCGCCATCGCAAACGATGCGACGATTTTGCCAAGCATGGCAACAAACTGTGTCTGTGCTGCCTTCCATGCCAGCGCGAACGCATTCTCCTTATTCCTGGTACGCATAAACTCGTAACCGAAGGCAACGATATACGAACCAACTGCGCCGCCCAAAACAGAGCCCAGCACCGGGAAAAAGCCTGTACCGATGACAGCGCCTATAAAAGTACCGACAGCAATCAGAAATACCGCACCCCACGATACTTTATGCCGCCGAATTCCAAAAAACGATACGATAAATTCCCAGATCTCACCAAAAGCATAAACCAGCACCAGCGCCGATAAAAGACGTCCATCAAAGTATCTGGCTTCATCAAAAAAAGCATAACCTATGCCTGCAGCTAACATAATTGTATTGCCCGGCAGGTCGAGCAGCGTCAGCAACGGACCTACAACCACTATCAAGGCTCCGAATGCCCACTCTACTAAAAATTCCACACAAAGTCCTCCTTAACGAAGATTAAAATATATTATAACATATTTATGATAAATAGTTAGATAATTGTATGACTCTTATGTGAATTATTGTTTTTTGTTTACGCAAATGTTACAATATCTACAAATATCTTTTAGAGGAGTAACTACAATGGATCTGGACGCTCTTTTTATTCTTCTGCAGCCCTGGCTCAGACCTTTTCTGGCGTTTGTTTTTTTTACATTTTTACGTTATTTTTACAGAGCCGTATTACTGCGTGTACTGCATCGTTTTAACAGCAAAACATCCTTTGAATACGGAGAAGACCTGCTGAACGCTTTTGAAAAGCCAGTGCATTTTTTCCTATTTATTTTTGCTATTTATGCAGCGCTTAATTGCTCGCCTTTGACCTTTATAGCTGACCATCCTTCTATCGATCAGCTTCTGCGCAGCTTTTTCATCATCTGTTTCATCTGGGGCCTTTACAACCTCAGCGACACCACGCATGGTATCGCCATGAAGGTACTCCTTAAAGCAGGCGTTGAATTTGATCTGGCGCTATCCAATGTGGTTTCCACAACCTTACGCATCCTGCTTATCATTTTGGGTTTTGTCATGATCGCCAAAGAATGGAATTACGATATTACCGGGTTTATCGCCAGTTTGAGTATTGGCTCACTGGCTGTCGCCCTAGCCGCTAAAGATTCTCTGGCCAACGTATTCGGCAGTCTGGTCATCATCATTGACAAACCTTTTGTGATCGGCGACTGGATCTCGGCTAACGGCATCGAAGGCACTGTAGAAAAAATCACCTTCCGCAGCACTTGTCTGCGTACTTTTCCACAGGAACTTGTCTATATCCCCAACTCCCTGCTCTCCAACACGGCCATCACCAATTTCAGTAAACGTGAAAAAAGACGGCTTGATTTTGTATTGGGATTGACCTACGACACGACCTATCAGCAAATGGAAAAATTTGTCGGCCGCCTGCGCGAATATCTCATGCATCATGATGGTGTTTATGACGACGGCATCACCGTCAATTTTCAGGATTTCGGTGGCAGCAGCCTGGACATCAGAATAATCTGCTATACTAAGGCCAGCGCTTACGCCAGTTTTATGGATGTCCGCCAGCAAATCAACATCGATATCATGAAAATGTTAGAAGAAGAAAATCTTGGCTGTGCATTCCCAAGTACCAGCGTTTATTTTGAAACACCGCTGGTCCAAAAGCAAGCCGCTCCACCAACAGATGCCCCTAAAACTGAAGTACAAGCCTGAAACAAAAAACGCTCCTTAAAAAAGGAGCGTTTTTTTATATTTTATTCCCATAGATCAACAATTGCGAATTTACCAACATCGACCAAGCCTTTATCGCTGAGCCTCAAACTGGGAATAACCGGTAACGCCAGAAATGAAAGGCAATTAAAAGCATTCACATTTTCCGGCACTCCCAGTTCAGCAGTCCAAAAGTTCAGCTGCTGCAGCTTATGCTGCACAAATTCAGTATTCTGATCACTCATCAGACCGGCAAGAGGCAGAGGCAGCATAGCTTTTACTTCTCCATCTGCCACCACTGCCAGGCCACCGCCGGCTTCCTGCAAAGCAACTGCAGCCGTCAGCATGTCCTGATCGTCAACCCCGACCACAATCAGATTATGCGAATCATGCGCTACAGTCGAAGCCAAAGCACCGCGCTGCAAACCAAAGCCCCGTACCAGGCCTACACCTGTATTCCCATTACTACCATGTCTTTCCCAAACTGCCAGTTTTAGAATATCACGCTCAGTATCACTCACAACGAAACCAGCTTCTGCTTTAGGCTGCACATATTCTGTTTCAGTCAAAATCTGCTCTGGAACAATGCGAATAACACGGGCCTTTCTGCCATTCATTACCGGCAAGCGCAGCTGCTGTTCACGCACATCTTCCAAGTGCATGGTATTCTCAGGAGCTTTTAGCAGCGGCGGTGACTGCCAGAGCAGTTTTTGTTTATTTACAATAACGACACCGTTTTTTAGGACCAGCTGTGGCTGAAAATTTACCAGATTATTAAAAACACAGATATCCGCCTTATAACCGGGTGCTAATGCACCTCTGTCATACAGTCGAAACCTTTCTGCTGTATTCAAGGTCGCCATCTGTAATAACTGTTCAACAGGATAACCATGCGCTGTACCAATCTCAATCAAATAATTGATGCTGCCTTCACTCACAAGCTCATCTAAATGCCTGTCATCTGTTGCCAGACAGCAGCGACGGCAATTAAGCGGCGTTACTGCCGGCAGTAACGCTAACAAATTATGGGCCCCAGAAGCCTCTCTCAGCATCAGATAAGCACCTCGGCGCAGTTTCTCCATTGCTTCATCCGCCGTTGTTGCTTCGTGGTCAGAACTGATCCCTGCGGCCAGATAAGCATTGAGAGCTTTACCGCTTACACCTGGAGCATGCCCGTCGCACAGGCTGCAGCCAGCCAACGCAAGTTTATCAAGCACTGCTGCCGCAGCATTGATCGTCCCCGGATAATTCATCATCTCACCCAATCCCAGTACTCTTGGATGACTGACCAGCGGCTCCAGCTTTGCAGCTGTAAGCACGGTACCACTGGTCTCCATTTCAGTAGCAGGCACACAAGAAGGCAGCATAAAGAAAACGTCTAAAGGTATTGCCTCTGTTTCTGTAAGCATCAATTCAATCCCTGCTGTTCCAAGGACATTAGCAATTTCATGAGGATCGGCAAAAATCGTCGTTACTCCATTCAAAAGTAAAATTTTTGCCAGCTCACGCGGAGCAACCATTGTACTTTCAATATGAAGATGAGAGTCCATCAAACCGGGAGTCACATATTTACCGGTAACATCAATTTCTTTTTTACCGCTGTAGCTGCCAATACCGGCAATAGTTTCTCCAACTATAGCTACATCGCCAATTTCCCATTCACCTGTAAAACTATTGAAAATACAACCGCCTTTTAACACTATGTCAGCAGGGACTTCGCCTCTGGCAGCAGCCAAGACCTCTGTCAAATCTATATTCTTCATCACAATTCACAACCTTTACCAAAAGTTCTCTGCTTTTATTGTCAGCTATACACAGTAAAAACGCAAGCTTTATTTTATTTATTTCTTCACTCTCAGACCTGGTTTTGTATTTTACATCCCCATCTTTAAAGGTATAAAAATAACAGGCGCCACCGAAACTGGTGACGCCTGTTATCAAGGGGAAAGGGTATCTATATGAACGGTAGCTGACCGTTATTTTTTCAAAACGGTAACGTAATATTTACCATTTTCTACTTCTACGCCATGGGAATCATGTTCAAAAGCAGGGAATTGTCTGTCAAAGCCTTCTAAGGCTTTCAGATAACCAAGTGCAGGGCCGTCGGCAGGACCGGCATTTTCACCAGGCATGATCAGCGGAATTCCAGGCGGATAAGGAACAATACCTGTAGCTAAGGTACGCTCAGCAACACCGTCAAGATCTACTTTTTCAACATTATCAAGCACCAGTTGTTCATAAGCTGCTGCCGGGCTCATATCAGGATGCGGCAATACAGCGAAACCTTCGGACATAAATTCTGTCGTTTTGAGCTCTTTCATTGCTGCAAACATTTCCTCGCACAAGTCGCGCAGGCCCATACCTGCATAACGCTGCGGAGCTGCTTTAACAACATCAGGCAATACTTCTTCCAAAGCAGTGTTGTTGTCATAGTCTTCTTTAAATTTGATCAAGGTATCGATCAAAGTGCCCCATTTACCTTTAGTAATACCGATAGAAAACAGCATCAGAACAGTAAAGTCAGTTGTCTTCTCAGGAATGATGCCATTGGCAGTAAGATAAGCGGACAAAATGGAAGCAGGTACGCCCATTTTACCCAACCCGTCAGGACCGATGCCCGGAGTGGTGATAGATACTTTGATCGGGTCTAACATGCAGTATCCGTCTTCGATATCACCGAAGCCGTGCCATGCGTCATTAGGATGCAGGACCCAGCATTCCGGTTCGGTAGCCAGGTATTCGGGGTTGGCCAGACGAAAAGCAATTTTCTTGCCTTCAGCGTCTTTAACAAAATCAGGCTGCCAGCAGTTAAAGAACCATTCGCCCTGATCGGCAAAGTCTGCATTCAGTTTTGCCATCAATTGACGGAAGGCTACTGCTTCATGGATCGATTCGTCAGTCAGCGCTTTACCGCCTTTACCATCCATCATTGCTGCTGTGATATCGTTAGAAGCAATAATCGGATAGTTCGGGGAGGTAGATGCCTGCATCATAAAGGATTCATTAAAACGGCTGTGATCGACATTCTTTACCTTCACGGATATGAATGAAGGAAGCCTGAGAAAGAGCAGCCAGTAATTTATGGGTGGATTGAGTTGCAAAAACCGTCATATCAGTTGGTTTGTGGTCGGCAGGATTGCCGTACATGGCAAAGCGGTCTTTATAAATAGGATTGAAGCGGGCATAGCCATACCATGCTTCGTCAAAATGCATGCGGTCAACGCTTTGTCCAAGTAATTCTTCAACACGACGGGCATTGTAACACAAACCATCATAGGTGGAGTTGGTAACGATTGCATGTACAGGAGTAGAATCTATATCTTTAGTAATCAAGGAGTTTTCAGAAATAGTTTTCTTGATTGCTTCAGCCTGCAAAGCTTGCGGCGGGATAGGACCGATAATACCGTAGAAGTTACGCAGCGGCATCATATAGTTAGGGATAGCGCCGCTCATGGTCATCGCCTGTTCTATGGATTTATGGCAGTTACGGTCACACAATGCAACCTGATTATGAGTTACGCAAGCCATAAAGATTACTCTGTTAGAGGTAGAAGAACCGTTGGTAACATGATAGGTACGATGAGCGCCGAATACTTTAGCGGCATATTTTTCACTGGCACCGATCGGTCCGGAATGATCAAGCAAAGAACCAAGCTCGCCGACAGAGATCGATAAATCGCTGCGGAACAGATTTTCGCCAAAGAAATCAAAATAAGCACGTCCTGCAGGTGCTTTCATAAAAGCAGTACCGCCGGTATGACCCGGAGTATGCCAGGAATATTCATGCACCTGAGAGAATTTAGCCAAAGCCTTAAACATCGGCGGCAGCAGATTTTTCAAATAAGTATCAATCGCTGCTTCGATACGGCCGGCAATAAAGTTAGCAGTATCTTCATACAACCAGATGAAGTCACTGGTTTCTTTCAATACTTCCAGAGGAATATCAGCAACGTCGGCACGATCTGCAAATAAAAATACAGGTACGTTTTCGGCACGGCTGCGCAGTTTGTTTAAAACATCTTTAGCAGCCTGATGTGTATTGTCTTCTGCCAGATCCCAGTCCAGAAGTATTGCTTGGATCATCGGGTCAGCGACAATCATCATTTCGGCATCGAATGCTGTTGTAGCGGTGAGCACTTCAATTTCATGTTCTCCTAAAACATTACTCAGTTTATCGAGAGCACTTTCATCCAGGGTATTATGATCGCAAAGGTCATGTACCAACAAAATTCTTTTGCCTTTTGTTTTGGAAATAATCATTTTTTTCACTCCTTAATTAATTTTTTAGTTATCTATGCTAACAGATTGAGTAGTAGTAGAACCTACCTTATCCGGAGCTTGTGTAGTAGTCGTTATGTTAGTACGATGTTTGAGTTCCATATTTTTATCGATACCGACAGAGTACCAGAACGTACCGACCAAGGTAAGGATCGTAATAGCCAGGGAAGTGTAACGAACCCATCTCGGCGAGAATCCGCCAGGAGTTTCGTGCAGCTCTTCCAGCTCATGTTTTCTGGTAACAGCGCCGGAGAAGAATACGATCGTAGCGATAACGAAGATCAGTGACCACCGTGTCTGGTTACCATTGGATGTTACAAGTGCAGCCATACTGTAGACAGCTGCTATCAAACCGATGATACATGATTTATTGTAATCTTTCGGTGATAACTTTCCGTAACCTAAAACCTTGATAGAAATACTGGAATAAATATAAGGCAGTAAAGTCAGGATAACGGCTATTGATGCGATCTTACCAAATTGCTGACTGGCAGACGGCGACATGGTTGCCAAAACCTGTATTGTCATGATACCAGCAACAATAGCCAAGCCTGCAGAAGGCACGCCTTTAGAGTTGGTACGGGCAAAAACATTACCGAACAAACCGTCATCAGCAGCAGCTTTAGCACTTTGTCCAACCAGCAGCGTCCAGCCTGCCAGCGAACCCAGGCAGCCTAAAGCCGCACAGATAGCTACGCCGTTACCAGCGATTTCACCGAAGGCCAGTCTTGCGGCATCAGCAAAAGGTGCCGATGAATTTGCAAGTGCATGGTTCGGAATCATGCCCATAATAACAGAAGAACTTAAAACATAGCAGACAGCGGCTAAAATTACACCGCCAATAGTTGCAATTGGAACATTCTTTTTAGGATTTTTAACAACGCCGGCAGATACAGAAGCACTCTCGACGCCAATAAAAGCCCACAAAGTAAAGTTCAATGTCATACCAATAGCACTGACAGTGCTTTTACCTGTTACGTTCCATGCATCCATGTAGGTTTTGCCGTCAAACCAGAACCAGCCTAAGATTGCGGTACCGATAATAGGAATCAATGCCAGAGTAGTGGTTACTGATTGAATACGCCCGACCAGTTTAGGGCCGATCATATTAGCGTAAGCAAACAGCCAGATAACGCAGATCTGCGCCAGAGCAAAAGCAAATGGATTTTTTAAAGCCGGGAAAAAACTGATCAGATAACCGATACCTACAACTGCCAGACCAACGTTACCAATAACATTTGCCAGCCAGTAAATGAGGTTTGTCTGATACCCCATATAATCGCCGAAGGCTTGACGCGTATAAGCGTAAGGACCGCCGGCAGCAGGATCAATAGAAGATAACTTTGCAAATGTAAGTGCCAGAGCAATAGCACCTATACAGGTAACTATCCAGCCGAATACTGCAACGCCTCCTATTGCCGCCAAATTCGCAGGCAACATAAATACGCCGGAACCCATCATATTACCGGCAACCATCAATGTTGCAGCAACGACACCTATTTTATTACTGTTGTCGTCTTGATTCATAATAAAACCTCTCCTTTCGATTATTTGCCGTCAGCAGCGGATGGGAATCTTGGCTTTCGGCAAATCATACATAAAGCCAGCTTTGCAGCATTTTTCTTTATGCGGTTTCTTGCTTCGGATAAATCTTACACCCGTTACAAACAAAATATCCAAGCAAGAAATTTTCATTTACTTTTTAATATGTTTTTTTAAAAAAGTTAGAGTAAAACGCCAGAACTTCTATCGTAACAATCCCGCCTGCATGGGCTTGCCGCCAACATATAATTTTCTACGGAGAAATAATCTCCAAATCATTTTTACGTCTTACTGATCTGAGTTATTTTTTTACTTTGCTTAATTTACTAAAGTATTTTCCAGACAAAAATAAACTGTGCGCTAATACAGCAGTAGCTTAAGCCTCAAGCAACCCCTGGCAGCTTTTTATATTGTAAATAAACCAATTGTTGCATATTCTCACAGCTAAAAAACAAAAAAGCCCTGCCTTATAAGGTAGGGCTTTTTTGTTTTGATTATTATTCAGTTATTTTTTCTCTACTGCTTTGCAAGTCAATTATTCCATATTAATCTGAACTAAAATAAAATTTCATGAGTTTCATATCCTTAGTACTAAAATGCATATCCACATTTTTCCAATAATAGTTTTGCCAACAAAAAAACGCGCCTGCCGAATCGGCAAACGCGTGTGTTTACTGGTGTCCTGGAAGGGAATCGAACCCCCGACCTATCGCTTAGGAGGCGATCGCTCTATCCTACTGAGCTACCAAGACGTAAATGTTCTATTGTTTTCAGAACCCTTTTACTATAACACAAATAGAGAAAGCGTTCAATCACAAATTTTCTGTCATTCCCGGAGGCATACTCCATTCCACCAATACGTCCGTATTGAACCAAAGTCTTGTCAGGCAAATTTTAAAATTATCAAGGTTTTCCAACGGATCCAGTGTTTTAGTAACAAATTGCCGGACCGTATCGCCTTCCTGCACATCCAAAGTCAGCTTTTCATTTAAAAATTTTCTACTTTGGCTTTTGCTTCAGCAACGCCTAAAACAATTTCTGCTTTTTTATTTTCGCTATCATATTCAACATAGCCATAATTGCCATGATAGTTCAAGGTTACAGCAAATTTGCTCATTCTTTTTCCTCCTCAAAACTTCTGCATACATTATAGCAACTCGCAGCAAATTCTACAATAAGCAGTATTACTTACGCGATTAAATTACTCTTTACTGTCTTTGCTGTACATGGGCCGCAGTCTTACTTCCATCGGAATTTTATCAGCAGCGGCCGCCAAAAGCGCTTCCTCATATAAGGAGCTCTGAGCGCTTACAGGCGTTGCTTTATTGGTGACACGTCTGTAGGTCCCGTTAGACTGCATCATATGCGCACCGACATTATCCCGCAGATACAAGTCAAGAATCTCTTTGATACGCTTAATATGCTCTTCGCTCTCGACCGGGAAAAACAGTTCCACACGATCATTGAGATTTCTGGGCATCCAATCGGCACTGGACAGATACAGCTGCTGTTCCCCGCCGTTAGCAAACCAGAAGATGCGGCTATGCTCCAGTTGCCTGCCTACAATACTGCGAACAGTGATGTTTTCGCTGATACCTTCCACTCCTGCCCGCAATCCGCAAATACCGCGTACAATCAATTCTACCTGTACGCCTCCGATCGAAGCTTCATATAATTTTTGAATGACCTGCTGATCGATCAAAGAATTCATTTTTACAATGATGTGTCCCTTGTTGCCAGCTTTGACCTGCGCTATTTCATTATCAATAAGCTCATAAATTTTATCGCGCAGCCCTAAAGGCGCCATTACCAGTTTATTCCATAATGGCGGCTGCGAATAACCTGACAGCAGATTAAAAAACGCCGAGGCGTCGCTGCCGAACTGATCGTTAGCGGTTAAAAGTCCCATATCTGTATACAGCTTGGCTGTATTGTCGTTATAATTGCCAGTGCCAAGATGAACATAACGTTTAATGCCATCGGCTTCCTTACGTACGATAAGAATGATCTTAGCATGAGTTTTCAGCCCTACAAGTCCGTAAATAACATGGCATCCGGCTTGTTCCAGACGTCTGGCCCAGATAATATTATTTTCTTCATCAAACCGTGCCTTAAGCTCTACTAATACCGTGACCTGCTTTCCATTCTCAGCAGCACGCGCCAGTGCGGCTACGATAGGTGAATTACCGCTGACACGGTATAAAGTCTGCTTAATCGCCAGAACCTTGGGGTCTGAGGCGGCATCACTAACCAGCTTTACAACAGGATCAAAGCTTTCATAGGGATGGTGCAGTAAAATATCTTTTTTCCTGATAGCGCTAAATAAATCGCTGTCATCCGGCAATTCTAAAGGACGCTGCGGCACAAAAGGCTCATAGAGCCACGGCCACATACCAGACAGACTGGCAAATTTAAAGAAACAGGTCGCATCAAGCGGTCCGTTAATTTCAAAAATTTCCTGTTCTGATAAATCAAGATTGTCACTGAGGAATTTTTTGATACGCAGATTAGCTGTTTTATTTAATTCCAAACGCACTGCTGCGCCGCGTTTTCGTTTACGCAGAGATTTCTCTACTTCCTTCAGCAAATTATCTATATCGTCTTCATCAACGTCAAGATCAGAGTCACGCGTAAGTCTAAACGGCACTACATCCAAAATTTGGCAGCCGTTAAAAAGATCATGGCAATTTTCAATGATAATATCTTCCAAAAATACAAAGGTCCGCTTGCCTTCACCCTCTACCTCGACGAGCCGCGGCAATACTGAAGGGACCTGTACCAAACCCATGCTTTGCTCTTCGTCCTGATTAATGATCTCTACCGCCAAATTCAGTGTCTTATTCGCCAAAAACGGAAACGGTCTGGAAGCATCAACAGCCATAGGCGTCAAAACCGGATAAACAACCTCACGGTAATATTCATCCAGCCAGCCGCGTCCTTTTTCACTGATCTTACTTACACGGCAGATCCTGATACCATTACTTTCCAGCTCTTTAAGAATCGACAGCATATATTTATACTGGAGCTTGACCTGTTCATGCGCAGAAGCGCTGATTTCATCCAATTGTTCCTTGACTGTAAGTCCGGAAGCATCGCGCTGATTGATTCCATCTTCCCACTTATCCCATAGTCCGGCTACACGCACCATAAAAAACTCATCCAGATTAGATGCGGTAATCGCAACAAACTTCAAGCGTTCCAGCAGCGGCGTAGTTTTGACCGCGGCTTCCTTCAGCACGCGCAGGTTAAATTTCAGCCAACTCAATTCACGGTTAAAAAAATATTCAGGTTTGTTTAAATCTATGCTTTTCATCTATTCACTCACCCGTTCTAAAATTGCTTTCAAGCCGTAAACTTCTTCAAAATATCGCTTTGCCGGCGAAAGTCCATTCTTCCAAAGTCAAATCGACCTTGCTTTTGGCTTCTATCAGCATCGTACCATCTTTAACACTGACTTTACAAACTTTGATTTTTTGCTGATAGCTGCGGTCCATAGCATCAGCTAAACGTACTAAGGCAGCTATTTTCGCCACTAACGGCGTCAGTTCTTTTTCCATTTCCGGACTGCCGGCCTTGTTTTCAAAAAGCTGATTGGCATGATAATAGCTTGCCAGGGCTACGATCTTTTTGTCATCATCACTGAAACCTAAAATGTCTGTTGACATAATCAGCTTATAGGTATAAAGCGAATGACTGCGCATGGAAATATATTTGCCGATATCATGCAGCAGCGCCGTAGCCTGCACTAAAGTGCGGCAGCGCCCATCCATACCATGGCTTTTACTTAATTTATCAAACATTGCCAGCGCCAGCCGTTCAACCTGTTTGGCGTGCTTAACGTCATAATTATAATGTTCGCCGATATTATGGATCAGGCTCAATTGCTCTTTTTCCAGTTCGGCGGCATACTCTTTATCTGTCTTCGGTCCTATATGCAGCAGTTGAATGCCGTCGATAAAACGGTCGGCAGTAATAATTATCTCTTTTGTCGGCACTAGAGCCAGCAGCTGTTCATATAAAAGGATCGTAGGCAGTACCAATTCTGCCACACTTTCCTTTATCTTGAATACTTTTATGATCTGCGGCAGATTTAGTTTATGGACTTTATGAAAAAGTTCCATAAACTCCTCGGCTTTAATCCTCGTTACCTTAGCCTGAGTATCCAGTCCCAGCATCTGTAAAAGCAATTCGGTTTCCGTACCGGAAAGGATCAAATAGCGGATATTAGCATCTTTCAGCGCTTCGCGCACAGGCCCCATCGTACTGGCCAAAAACTCTGTCAATGCCAGATTGAACTGCATGCCATTGCGCTGATTACGGTTAAAACTTTCTTTAATCCTGATGATGCCCACATGAAAATTCTGCTGATATTTAATTTTTTCATCATCAACAAAAGTGATACCCAAGCCGCCCGAAGAAATATCCATCAGCAGCATACCATAATCTTTGCCGTTAATGCCTTCACTGCGCAAAGTCTGCCTGATCGCCGTATACTTGGTATAAATTTCCTGGGGCATATCAACAACTTTTACTTTCAAACCAGTTTTGATATAAATCTGATCCAGCAAAAACACCTGGTTCAACGCTTCACGCACAGCGGTCGTTGCCTGCACACTGCATTCTTCCACACCATATTCGGACATCAGGCGTTTGTAGCCCTGCAGCAGTTCACAGATTTCGCTGACCATACTGAAAGGGATAATTTTATTTTTAAAAGTTTCTTCGCCCAATTTGACTCTGTGGTTGCATTGTTCGATTACTTTTACCTTATTCATATTGCGGTATTCAACTATTTGCATGCTGATCATCTCTGATCCGAGATGTATCGCGGCAAAGGTTGTATAGCTTTTCTTTTTCACAAACAAACCTCCTCCATTTTATATTAAATTCGACATCAGACCTCTAAATCCTTGCACAAACGTTACTTTTTACAATTCTTTACGTAAAATTTTACAAAATCACTTAAATTACGCAGGATTTTTTTAATCTGTGAGTAATATATAAAATATATCTTTTTAATCGAGGAACGTTTTCTATTTACTGGGAGTGAAAAATATGCAGCGTATCGCAATCATCGATATCGGTTCTAACTCAGCCCGTCTTGTAATCAGCCATATTTATAAAAATGGCGCTTACAACATGGTTTATAATCAAAAAGAAGCATTGCGGCTCAGTCAGAAGCTTGATAAAACCGGTCGTTTAACAGAAGAAGCTTTCGCTTCAACCCTGGAAACGATGAAAAGCTTCGCTTATATGTGCCGGCTTTATAATGCCGACAAAACCATTGCCGTGGCTACAGCCGCTATCCGCTCAGCTCCAAACGGCCCTGAACTGACGCGTCTTGTAGAAGCAGAAACAGGTATTACCCTGCATATCATTACAGGTAATACCGAGGCCTACATCAGTTATCTGGGCGTTATCAATACGCTGCCGGTTAAAGATGGTATTATCTTTGACCTGGGCGGCGGCAGTACCGAATTGATCCTCTTTAAAAACAGGCAGATCGTTGAGTCTGTTTCTCTGCCCTTCGGCGCAGTAAACACTACCGATATGTTCAATACACGCGGTACTATGTCACCTAATGTTTACAGCGATATGAGCTTTTTCCTGCTCAGCCGTCTTTCACAGCATCCCTGGCTCAAACAAAACAGGCTGCCGCTTATAGGCGTCGGCGGTACGGCGCGTACACTTGGCAAAATGCAGCAGAAGCGCAGTAAATACCCGTCTTCAAAAATCCATAACTACAAATTTTCAGCACAGGCTTTCCATGATATTTTCAGCCAGCTGCGCAGCACAACTTTAGAACAGCGCCGTAAAATAGCCGGCCTCAGCAGCGAACGTGCCGATATTATTTTAGCCGGTGCCGGTATCATTAATTGTTTACTGGAAACAACCGGTTGTAAACAAATGATCATTTCCGGCTGCGGTTTACGTGAAGGATTATTTTTCGATTACTATTCCAAATCCGAAAATATGCCCCTGATCGCGCCCGATATCCTGGATCGCAGTACGCAGAATATTTTAACTCTCTATACCCCTGACACTACGCACAGCAAACATATCACCGAGCTTGCACTGACTATGTTTGACGCCTGGAAAGATTTACATAAGCTGGACAAGGATTATCGAAAGCTGCTGAAAACAGCGGCTCTGCTGCATGATATCGGTATCACCATCAACTTCTACAGCCACGCTCGGCACAGTGCGTATATGATCCAAAACGCTCAGATTTTTGGGCTTTCACATCGTGAACAGCTGATAACTTCCGCTATCGCCGGCTGGCATAACGGCATCTCCAAAAATTATTTTCGGGATCGAAACTACAAAGAATTGTTAAACGAAAATCACTGGCAGGCTATCAATAAATTATCTTTATTGCTGGCGCTGGCGGAAAGCCTTGATTATTCACAAACCAATCAGATACGCGGCATTCAGCCACGTATCGAAAAAAAACATGCTGTACTGACATTACATGCCGAAGGTATACCCAGCATCGAGATGCATCAGATCAAACAGCATATCCGTTGGTTTGCCAAAGTTTTCGGTGTCGAGCTCAGCGTGCAGCTGGGATAAAAAAATACCTGTTATTTAAACATAATCAACGTTTAGATAACAGGTATTTTTATTTTTTATTTTGCCGCAGCCTGCAGAATTCCGTAAACCATCAGCACACTGTTATAAAGATCTTCTTCCAGTATAAATTCATCGACCGTATGCACTTCACTCATACCAGTGCCTAAAATGACACAGGGCACACCATAAGCATTAATAAAGTTTGCATCACTGCCGCCGCCAGTCACCGTAACATCCGGTGTAAAACCGTTTGCCTTGCAGGACTCCAGTGCCAGCGTCACAACGTCAGAATCATGACTAAGGTCAAAAGGCTGATACTTATGAATGATCTCCACATCCACCTTACCGCCATTAGCAACAACACCTGCAGTGACAGTATTAACCAGATAATCACGCTGAGCAGCCAGTTTATCCAGATTACGCTGCGAACGTCGCTTTGGATCTCTACCAGATCAGGAACAATATTAGTAGCTAACCCGCCATGGATAACGCCGATATTACAAGTCGTTTCTTCATCAATCCTGGCATATTTTTCAACACCGGCTAAAGCTTTAGCTGCAACCAGAATCGCATTGATGCCTTTTTCAGGAGCAAGTCCGCCGTGGGCAGTTTTACCGTGCACTTTAAAATGTACCCTGTCCTGTCCAGGAGCAGCCGTAACGATTTCTCCCGGATGGCCCTCACTATCCAGAGCATAGCCAACATCGGCATGCAACAGGCTCTTGTCCATACAGCGTGATCCGTTAACACCGCCTTCTTCAGCAATCGTGAACAAAACCTGGATATCACCGTGTTCAGCCTTTGTTTCCTGCAGCATCCGCACTGCTTCCAGAATAGCCACTACACCGGATTTATCATCACTGCCTAAAATAGTAGTCCCATCTGACAGGATCTTACCATCTTTTTTTAACGACCTTGATGCCTTCGCATGGTTCCACGCAATCCATATGCGCGGTCAGCAGCACACGTTTCGCTCCGACTTTGTTCCCCGGCAACCATCCCCATAAATTGCCGCATTCGCCGCCTAATTCTTTACCTGCATCATCTTCCTGTGTCACAAAACCCAGATCTTTCAGCTTCTGCTGCAGAAGTTCAAAAACCTGCCTTTCTTTCAGAGTATGACAGGGAACAGAAACCAATTCCACAAATTCATCAAAAATTCTTTCTTTGTTTGCTTCTGCCATTGTCAACACTACCTTTCAAAATTATAAATTACAGCCAGCCGGTATGTTCCAAAAGAATCTTCGTCCCAATAATGATAAGGACACAGCCGCCCACTAACGTAGCTCTGCTGCCGATCCTCTCTCCTAACCTGAAGCCAGCCAAACCACCTACCATAGAAAAAATAAAAGTTACCAGACCGATCAGCCCGGCCGCAGTCCAGATATCCACATCTAAAAAAGCAAAACTCACACCAACCGCTAAAGCATCGATGCTGGTAGCTACAGCCAATGTCAGCATTTCCCTGATATTATAATGCTGCTTTAAATTACAGCTGTCAGCAGCATCGGCCTCACGCAGCATGTTGATTCCCAAATAGATCAAAAGAATGAAAGCTATCCAATGATCATAGGTTTCAATATAAGATCTGAACCTTATTGCGCAGAAAAAACCAACAACAGGCATCAGTGCCTGAAAAAATCCAAACCAGATGCCAAAACGCAAGGCTCCACTAAAACGCGAAGCCGGAGCTAAAGCCAAGCTACCGCAGATAGAAACTGCAAAAGCATCCATCGCCAGACCTACGGCTAAAAGCAATAACTCTAGTAAACCCAAATCTAACCCTCCACAACAAGTTTAGTCTAATTCACTGGCAGCATCAGTCCCAAAAATATCTTCAATAAAATGCTTAGATTTCTTTAACTTCTGCATCCACATATCCCTGAACCTGCAATAAAGCATAAGTAATAGCCACAAAATCATCACTATAACCTAAAACAGGCGTCAAATCGGGAATAAAATCCAAGGGCGCAATCAAATAGCCGATAGCTCCCGTAATAAGTGCTTTCTGTTTCAACGGCACATCAGGTTTCTGTAAAACATACCACAGCTGCAGCACTTTATAAACTGCCCCTACACCAATTATTTTGGCATATTTCCGCAGTTTTTCCTTAAAACTGTACTCGCTGTAATCCTGTTTATATTTCTGCAGTTCCTGTGTATTGATTTTAGAACTGTCAAAGCTTTTCTCATCCTGCTTATCTGTCATCTTCTATCGCCTCAGCAAACGTCCTTACCATGATACTTGATTAAAAATCTTCTGTCTTTCCTGATCTTCAGAACACGAAATAAACTGGAAACCAGCATCACACCAACGGCTATAGCGCACGAATCGGTTATTGCCGTCAGCAGAATCGACATACCGCCATTATAATCATTATTGATTACGGCAAACATCCCTTTATAGATACCTAACCCAGGAACCAACGGAATAATACCGGGAATGACAAAAACAGTTGCCGGCTGTTTAAAAATCCGTGCTGAAAGCTCACTCAAAAGCGCCAAAGCAAGCGTCCCGAAAAAGTTGGCATAAAACGAACTGTAACCCATCTGATCACGCAGACTTATAAAAACCACCCAGCCAACAGCTCCAATCAAACCATCTGTCAGCAAGATTTTTTTAGGTGACTGAAATAATACCGCAAAAGCCATTGTTGCAATAAATGCAAAAATAAAGGAAGTGATTATTTCCATAAATCCCACCCCCACAATACCCAGGCACGCAGCGCGAAGGCGATACCAATAGCAATAGATGCAGCAAAGAGCAGAGCCTCTGCTATCCTCGCATTGCCGGAGAGCAAATCTCCTGCCATATAATCACGCAGCCCATTAGTAAAAGCCACACCAGGTACAAACGGCATCAAAGCACCAACAATGATTTTTTCCATTGTGCATTGCACGCTTACAGCACAGCAAATGAGCGCTACGACACCAATTGCCACACCAGCCAGCGCATTCTCCCAAAACGCACTTGGGCGATAGCCTGCAATCTGTTTCAAAACCAGCATGGCAATACCGCCAGTTATAAAAGCAGCAATAAAATCATGGCTGTTGCCGCCCAGCATCGCCGAAAAAGAAGCTGATGCTATAGCAGAAGCCAGACAAACCTTCCATTTGCCATAAGGCACCTGTGCTTTCAGTTTTTCTTCCAGCCAGGCCATCGTTCCACGATAGCTCATTGGCCAGCGCTCAAATTTATAAGACATATCATTCATTTCACTGATCATGCCTAAATTGGTGGTACGATAACGAATTCGGCTGACACAGTTAAAACTGTCAACCTGTTCGTTACCCAAAATTATTACCGTCGGGGTTACAAAAATATCAACTTCATAGCCATTAGCAATACAAAAGCGGTTAATAGTATCCTCTACACGATACGTTTCCGCACCGCTTTTGAGTAAAATTTTACCTACCATCAATGCTACTTTTAAGGTTTCGTCACGCGTCATTTTATTTTCATGCGCTTGTTCCATAATCATTCCCCGTTAGTAAACAGCTGTGCAACTGCAGCCTTAAAACGATTGGCGCCTCCCATGGATGGATGCGGAACGCAAGCTACGCATTCAACTCCATAACGCTGCAGTGTCCCTGCTGATTTTTGACCAATAGCAACTATTTTTAAAGTTGGCACTAAAGCCAACAGCATTTTTGCATATTCTATACCCGCATCCAGCTCCTCATTCGTAGGAGTTCGATTAGTAAGCATATCATCTTTTTTATGCGGATGAAAGGGAAAAATATTCCATAAAATGGTATCAAAAGCTGACAATTCATGTCTTGCCAAAGTATTCCACATTACTGTAGCCGTAGGCTCATTAAAACCGCTTTGTTTTTGTGTACTTTTAAGCAGTTCACTTTCAGGGTTACTGGTTCTGCGGTAATCCCATTCACCTAAAACTGCCTCAGGCTTTATATCAGGATGCAGGCCCAGTAAAATCCGTTCGGAAGTCATCGCCATTCCCGAGAAATGTCCGCCCTGATAACCAAGACCTTCCGCAATAAATAAATAATGCGCCTTTTGACGCAGCTGTAAATATCTGGTCAAATTAGCCGCACGGATAACAGGAGCATCACTGCTTATATCACATTTGGGGTCGTAATCACGCCAAGGATTGAAAACCAAAGGACTTCGATATTCTTTTAATGCCTGCATGAAATTCTCAATTTTCACATTATCCCTCCGACGTTTATTATATCATAAAAAAATGTTAAGCATAGTGCTGCAGAACGCAGATTTTTTGCAAAATACAGTATTGTAAATAAATAAATAGAAAAACGCCCGCAGCAAAAGCGGGCGTTCCTTGCTAAAATCAGAACAGCAGAATGACCATGCCTGCCAGCAAGGCCAGAGTAATACCCAAAGCATTACGTTTGCAAACTTCCATCGGATCGACACCGGCAATACCGGCGCAGATAATGGTCGCACCTGCAATCGGAGACATTGTCCGTCCCAAGGTTCCACCCAAGGCAGCCATGGAACCCATATCAATAGCCTGCAATCCAAACTGTGCCGCATGCGGAGTAACAGCTTCGTTAAAAGCTACAGTTGCAGCATCGCCGGAACCGGAGATCATTGCCAGAATAAACGGGCCAAAGGTTGCAGCGATCTTAACGATGCCGGTAGATTCAAGCATCCAGTTGATCAGGGCTTTGACCAGCCCCAGAGACTGCATTCCGGAAACGAAAACGCCAACAGAAATGATGATACCAATAATATTGGCATAAGCATCCCCCATGCCATCAAAGAAAGATTTCGTCAGCTTGGTAGGGTTACTGCGAGTCACAGCCAAGCTCAGCAAAGCGCCGATCAACATAGCCTGAGGAACACCCATTTTCAGAATCGGTGCCATACCTGTAGAACCGACCAGTAAAATAATTACCGGCAGCAGCGGCATCAGAGCATACAGCGGATTAATCTTTAAATCCTCAGCCACCGCATCGTTACCGCCTTCCGGCAGATAACCTTTATTTTCTTTCAGGAAAATAGCAAGGATAGTCAATGTGGTTGCAGCGATAATAACACCAACGATATCAGCCATCATATGGTGAGTAATAACTTCGGTGATTTCAACATTAGACAATTTGGCAATAACGCCGTTATGTACCAGGCCGGGATTCAGCATGCTCCCATAAGTACCTGATTTTACGGCAGCTGCCGCCATCGCCGGGTGGATACCGGCAGACATCAGAATAGGAATAAAAATAACACCGACAGCAGCACTGCAGCCTGCCGCGCTTGGAATTGCGATATTAATGATAAAAGTCGCAATAGTAGCACCAGGTATGAGCATAAAGCCCATTTTTTTCAGCACTTTACCAATAGCGACAACCAAATGTTTATCACAGCCGGTATATTTCATAACCATAGCAAAACCCATGCAGGAACATACGGAAGTAATAAGTCCGGCATTTGTCATACTTTTAGCAAATGCATCCAATGCTGCCATAGGTTTACCAGCAATAACAGCCATTAAAATACCTGCAGCAATCAGCACCATTCTTGATTCATGTCTTTTCAACAGCAGATAAATGACGCCGATAACAATAATTGCACCAATAATTACCATCATAAATAACCCCTCCCAAAAAATTAATACAAGGTATTATAGCATTGCTGCGATGTAAAATTCCAGCATTTATGTATATGTATACAAAATACATTCACTATGTGCTGAATATTTTTATTGATTTTTAAGCTGACGTTCGGAATATTCATGAATTATATAATTTGTCAGCGCATCTTCATATTCTGTAGCCGGCGAAGGATTATCCATCTGGTCTTCAAAAGACAGGTCAGCAGAATAATAGAATGCCTTTCCGCCAAAATATCCTAAAGCAAACGGCGTTTCGACACTTTCCAGCAAATTACGTCCCATAAAATCTTCCGGAGCCTTAAGACCAGCCAGATATAGTAAGGTCGGAGCCAAATCGATCTGAGAAGCATAATCTTTCGTCATTAAATTATTCAACGGCTGTAAATTTTTAGATACGAAAAGCAAAGGGATAGGGGCAATACTTTTCCTGTCATTCTCATTAGTTACGATTTTTGTATATTCTCCACCTGAATGAGGATTATGATCAGCTGTAATTATAAAGAGAGTCCTGTCATCCATCAAACCTTTGGCTTCAGCTTCCTCAAAAAAGTTTTTCAGTGTCTGATCGACCCAATACATGCCTCGAATCGTCACCAGCTCGTGATCGCGTACTGCCGGTGGCATATTCTCCCAGCTGATACCATAGTAAGGATATGGCTGATGCATATCCAGCGTTTTGGTTACCAGCAGCATTTTATCTTTACGTCCGGCTTCTAAAAGCCGCAGCGTTTCCTTATACAACACATCATTATGATAGCCCCAGCCGCTGGCGCCGCTGTATCCCAGATCCTGCAGGTATTCTTTGGCATAATACTCCTGCATGCCAAACTGCTGCGGATATTCGCGCACTTCATTACTATAATACTGACTGGACGCATTCATAAAAAATACCGCGCCAGCCTGCTTCCTGTACGGATCTGAACAGGGATCCCTGCTTTGCACCGTTGATCTCTTCATCAAAAATCAGATGTGAACGAAAAGTCGCATTCAAGCCTTGCGTTGTCGGGATCGCTGAAGAATAGTAATTATCCAGACGAGGATATTTTGCCAGCAAGCTGTCTAAAAACGGTGTCGTTTCCTGCGGAATATTTTTATTATAAAAACCTATATAATCACGATGAACTGATTCCAAAACCAGCAATACAATTTTATCATATTGCGCTTCCAACGGCTGCAGCACCTGCTGAGTCCTTAAAATCCCCAGTTCTTTCAGCACACGTTCGTCTTTGCTGTCAGAGGGCGCTGCTCAATATGTTTACGTCTGGCGATCTTATCCGTATCAAACAACATTTTGCTGGCAAAATTAATATTGACAGGCGTCGTCAATAAATTACGATAATCACTGCGGATCATTTCACTGGTTTCGTCGCCCCAAACACAAACATATTCCGTCAAAATATATTTATTGACCTGCACCATTGACCAATATGAAAGATTCAAGCCCAGAAAAAATACGGATACGCACAACAGCGACCAGGCAAAATTCGGTTTACGTTTTTGAGGCTTCGTCACCCGGAACAACAATAAAACAGCAGCAACAGCAAAACCTATCCCTGCAAGCTGTATTGCCGTCATACCTGATAAAACACCCTGAACAGCATAAATATTTAAATTTTTGAACAAAACACTTTCGACATGCATCGAAGTCTGCCAAAAATAAAACGCATCAAAAATCATTGTCAGCGCAGTTATAAAATACACAGCAAAATAAACTGACTTCATTAGCATAGAAGGCCATTTATGGTAACACATTGCCGCCAAAAGTACTAAAACAATATTATTGTTTAAACCTGTAAGGACAGCTAATACCGTTAAAAACCCTTTATCAAGGCTCAGCTGATTGACCATAAAGCCAGCAATCAGCAAATACAGCACACCGATAACAACTACCGGGAAATAACGTTTCGTACGGTCAGCAAGACGATTTCTCCTGAAATACAATAAGCCCGCTACACCAGCTAAAAGCAGGTCCCGCAGGCAATTATTAACGACCGTCATCCACCATTCGTCTTCAGGAAACGGTACTATTTCAATATAAAATTGACGCGCAAAAAATGCTTCAGCCGCAAAAAGCAGCAAAAGAATTACCAAGATAATACTGCGCCTATACATATTTTCACATCCGCTTACTTATGCTAAAAAGTTGATTGGAACAGGATGCAGCTCTATCTGCAGCGGTGCTGAAGTAATAGCATCCCCATCAAGCTCAGCAGCGAAATCTTCCACATTACAACGAATCTCTATTTTCTGCGCGTGCCTGATGATGATACTTTTATCAAGCTGCAGCGCTTCCATCGCAATGACTGCTGCATAGCGCATAAAGTCAGCCCTGGTATCACCAGTAAAAATAGCTACATGCAGCTGCGGCACACATAATGAAGCCCCATTGAACAAGCTGTAACGGCCTGCATAATAACGGCTTTTACCAACGATTACAGACGAAGCCTCATACCATTCTTCCTCATCATCTAACCGCACCTGAAACTTATAGCGCCAGTTACTATAGACAAATTCTTTCCGCATCATCTCTGTTCCCTGCCAAACATAAGCCAGCTTTGACAGCAATTTCTTCTCCAGTTCAGATACGTTATCGACTACCAGCGAATCGAACCCGATCCCTGCTACCGTTAAAAAAATATGACCGTTGGCTTTACCCAGCTGCACAGGCGAAACAATTCCTTTGCTAACGCGTTTGACCCATTTTGCTGGATCATTGCTCATTAAAAGTTCTTTTGCTACCAAATTAACTGTCCCTGCAGGAAAAACACTGACATACGGCATATGCTCATGTTTGGCAAAAACATCGATTATTGCACGCAAAGTGCCATCACCGCCTGCAACAATTATCCAGTCATATTTTTCCTGACAAATACGAGCTGCCAGACCTTCAACCTGCTCGAAAGACTTAATTTCAACAATTTCCAAGCTTTTCGGATCAATGACCTGTTTCAATCTTTTTTTTACTTCATTTACTCTTGCCAGCATACTTGCAAACAACTGCTTGCCAGAGTTCCGATTATAAACGATCATTACTTTTTGAAAAGCTGCAATGTCGACACGATTCGGCATATTCTAATCTCCTATTTCATCAATCCAGCAAATACAACTGGCCTTACTTCATCGTTATAGCACAATCTACCCGATATTACCGGCAGATACGCGCTGTCAAAAAATCCACTTTTTACGTGCTAGATAATTCCAAATGACTACAATGCAGCTGGCCAATACTTTGGCAAACATCGGCTGCAATAACATCATTCCTACAAAAATATACATTAAAATCAAATTAAAAGCAAGACCCATAATACTAACGGCAAAGACTAAAGACAGTTCTTTACCTTTTTCGTATCTGGCACCGCTGGTAAAAACCAAAATATTACCCAGGAAATAATGATACAGCGTTGCCAGACAGAACGCTGCAGCCGTCGCCAGCATATACTCCATACCCATCCCCTGGTTAAAGCCGTAAAAAAACGCCCACTCTACCAGCGCCGCCGTCCCGCCAACAAACAAATATAAAATTATCTTGATCCATTCTTTGTCAGTATAATCGACACCGAACAACGTTTTTTTAGACATGTAACACTCCCTAATTAAGTAAAAACAAATATTATATTAAATATAATAGTCAATATTTTTATGGCTTTTTAATCTTCCCAGCAATTCCCACCATTTTTCTTCTGTACTGATGTCCAGATAAAGATTGCTGTAAAAAAAGAGTACCACTAAACCATAATACCATAAAAATAATCTTCTCATTTTCATGTTCACTGCTAACTGCTTTTATACCTTGGTTTATGATATCATAAAGTTCATGTATTGCACCCTTACTATTTAATGTTTCAATAAGGTCACTATGATAAATGCAGTAATCATATACTCCAAACAAAAATATGGGTATTAACATAATAAGAAGATATGTAAGAACTCTAATTAACTTACGTTCCCAATTATTTTCTGCACTCAACACTAATACTTTCATAGGATATAAAGTTATTATATAATAATTGACTACAAAAAATATAATTAACTTAAAAATATGTTTATCTGACAACATTTCAACATAAAAACTCGCCAAATATATTAGCAAAAAAGGAAAAAGCATAAGTATTCCAACCAATAAAATTATCCACCTAAAGCACTTCCCACAACTAAACAGCAATGATAATTGATATAAGTAGCTACCCCAAACCCAATTTAATGCAAAAATAAAAAGCAATATTGAATAAAAATTTTTGATTTCGAAAAGCACAAAAACGATATATACAATACTCAAAGCAACTATAGAGTAACCAAAAGTACAATTCGACCAAAACCAATGAATTAAACTTTTATTTTTTATTGAATCTAACATAACATCACCAGTAATAATATTTAAACATTTTTATCAGCTTCTACGCTAACGTAGTCTCTTTTATATAATGCAAATGCGCTTATGAAAAATACTAATACAGCTAAATAGATTCTTAAAATTTTAGTAAACGCAAAAGCAGAATCTACCATTTGACTAATTACGAATGATAATAAAAAGAAAAATGCATATTTTGCAATTACTGAAAACGCTTCTTCTCCCAGCATATTTTTTATAAAATATAGAAATGGACACATAAAGAATATAAAAAATCCAACAAAACCTAAAATACCAGTTTCCGATAAATAAAACAACAGTAGATTATGAGGATGCGGAATATGTTTTTCTTTTGCTGCAGAAAGCATATATTGATTATCATAAAGTTCTCTAAACCGCTCTCCTCATATACCTATACCAGACCAAACATTATCCTTAAACATATTTAATGAAGATTGCCAAATATAAATACGTTCCACTGTATAATTTTCTGTATAATTAACAGTATGATTTATCCGACTTATAATATAATTGCTATTTCCTATTATAATTATCAATGCACACATTATAATTATAGAATATCTTTTTACTGTCAGTAAATATGGTCTTCCATTAACTAAAAAAGCGATTATCAGAGCCAGACCAAGTCCTAGCCAAGAACCTCTTGACTCAGTCATTAGCAATGCAACCCCACTTAATAAAAAAACGCCAAGATTTAATATACTTAAGTACTTAAAATTTGTGAAATATCTTCTAGCTACCAAACATATTGGCATTAACATCAAAATTTGTACGCTAACAAGATTAGGACCACCAATAAGTCCAGGAACTCTACCCATATTAATCATGCTCGCATATATATACTGAATTGCAATAATTAAAAGCGCTATTATATTTGCACTCCCAAAAACTATTATTCTCTTTTTGTCTGATAATAAAAAACAAAGCATTCCACCTATAACAAAACATTCAATAAGTCTTCTAAGAGATGAAATATCTTCAGGATTACAACCATTCAAAACTACCGTAAGCGTTACCAAAAACATAAAAATTATTGTTGGAAGATAATATATTCTTTTAATGACTTGACTTATAGCTAGTTTATTTACTACAAAATACTCATAGAAAAATAGGCAAATTATCAATATATTCATTACCCTAAATAACATCAATGTATTGATTGACATTATATATAAAAATAAAAATATATTTACAATTAACTCTCGTTTTGTCATTTTCTCACCTTAAATGCAGCCTTTAGTTTTAAGTATTTTAAATAATATTTGATTCCATTTGAAATATTATTTTTACAAAAATAATATTTAGAAACCTCTTTTATAAGTCTATAATTTTGAGGTATCGCAATTGGTTCTTCCATTGGAATATCTGCCCATAAAGAATTCTGAGAATATTTTTCCCAAACATCCCTTGACGCGACTTTACATAATTTCCAAGGTTTCTTCTTTCCAATGTAGTGTCTGATAACAACATTTCTCAATGTATAAAGAATATTCTTCGGCCAAAAATTAAATTTTTCCTTTATATATTTTGTCCGGCCATCTAATACAATATTCAATATACCCTGATCCCAATCATCTATATAACTAGCATCTTTTATTAAGATTTTAGACATCTTTCCTTAACATTTTCTTTTTTCCATGTATTAACGTCAATAAACATTACTCCTGCATTGAAATATTTTCCATCTTTTAGATTATAAAGCTTATTTCTACGTTTCGATTCAGACGGATGCCTATCATCTACAACTGCAACAAATTCTTCTTTTGTAAAATTTATTTCATAAAATTCATTTAACGAATTAAGGCATATAATGTCAGCATCCAAATAAAGACATCTATCCACATCTAATTCATCAATCATACATAACCTAAAATATACGCTTTCACTAACCCCACTATTAGGAGGAAATTTCTCAAAAAAACTACTATCCAAATAATATATCTTAATACTTTGCTTATATTTTTCAGACAACTTTTCAAATTTGTTTAAATCAATATTTTCGAAATAGTCGGTAAATATATGTAATTGTAAATGCAAATCTCTATTATTTTCAAAAATAGATGTAATCGCTACACCTAAAGGTCTGCAAAATTTACAATTAACTCCAAAACAAATATGTTTTACATTGTCATGTTTCAAATTATCATTAAATTCTATCGTTTTCTTTACAAGACTATTATGGTTCATACTCTTATACCACCACTTTCTAGAATTATTTGTAATTCTTTGATAACATCACAAGGATTAATATCAAACAAGCAATCCCTCCCGAATGGACAAACGGTAAGTTGACAGCCACGGCATTCATGGTTGACTCTAATAATCTTATTTTTATTTCCATAAGGACCAAATTGTACTGGATCCGTAGGCCCCATTAATGCTATAACAAATCTACCTAATGAATAAGCCATATGCATGGGTCCACTGTCACCGCTTACAACAACTGTTGATCTACTTATAACAATAGCCATCTGTCTCAAGTCTGTCAATCCTACTAAATTAACATATCTATCTTTACTTATAATTTTATCCAGTTCCTCAATATATTTATTTTCATTCATTCCACCAATAATTACCACACAAATATCTTTTTCATATAAATAGTTTACTATTTTAGCCCAATGAACAACAGGATAGTTCTTTGTATCCCATGTAGTTCCAATTGCCATAACAATATACCTATCACCTTTTATAATCCCATGTTCTTTTAAGAATTCATCAACGTACATTAACTCTTCATCTGAGAAATTCCATCCAAAATTTATTTTATTACCAGAATATCCTAATCTAACTACATCTAAATAACTCTCTACTCTTTGCTTAGAAATAAAATCCGTATTTATTTTAGTTGAAAATCGTTCTACACCATTATTAATAAAACTTGGAATTAACCTGTACTTTGCATTACACATCATGCTAATAACACTACTTTCAATACTACCTTGTAAATCTAACACTAGATCAAATCTATAACCTCTTAATATTTTTATAGAAGGAAGCTTAGAAAAAATTTTTTGTATACATGATGAGATAAATTTCTGGTTTGTATGAAAATTCTTATTATAATTTCTAAAAATTTCTTTTAATAATCGAAAATACGTACTTTTAATATCCTCAAAACAAATTATTTTATCAATAAATTCATTATTTTCCAACAAACACATATGACACTTTTTGGTGATCCAGGTTATTTCACATCCATCTTTATACAATTCTTTAAGAGCTGCAGCAACAGGCAAACTTTCAACAACATCTCCAATTGCCGAAAATTTAATTATCAATATTTTTCTCATTTACGATAACTCCAAATCAGTGTTATATTTCTTGATAATGAATTAATAATTTTCCGGTGCAATATTTTATATCAAAATTTTTTAGCACCTTTTTCTTGCCATTAAAAGCCACGGCTTTTTTCTCAATTCTAAATTCATATATAATATCTTCAACTTCTCAAATAGCTTTTCCACATCACCTGCTGAAACAATAATACCATCTTGACCATTTTCGATAATTTCTTCCTGTGCGCCACTGTTTGTTGTAACAACCGGTACGCCACAGTACATTGCTTCACATAAAACTAAACCAAACGCTTCCCTAACTACTGAAGGTAAAACAAAAACATCCAGACTTTTATAAAACTTTCCATATCCTTTTCTACGCCGCCATAACAGACAACTTTATTTAACCCGAGTTTATTCACAAGATCACAGAGCTGATTTAAATAACCATTCTCATCAGCACCGACTATTTTTAATCTTGTATTTTTATATTTAGCATGCAATAAAGCAAAAGAATTAATTAAAATATCAATCCCTTTATTAGGTGCCAACCTTCCCGCATAACCAATTACAAATTCAGCACCAGCTTTATGCAGATTAGAATATTTATTGAACTTCTCTAAATCAATACCATTATACACCAAGTAGAACTTCTTTTTTTCGTTTTCATTCAATCCTTCTGTTTGTAATTTCCAAACAAGTTTTGAAACGCAAATAACCGCATCAGTATTTTTTCTAAGCCATTGATGATATAAATCATGTTTTGCTGGCAATGCGTTATGCTTAAATAATATCATCTTTCGCCCAGTTAAAAATTTCAAAACTAAACAAAAAATTACTCCATGTCCGCTATGACAGTTTATAATATCAATGTTATTATTTAATATTTCATTTTTGATTCTATTAACGCTAAACAACCCCGCAGCACAATACAAATTTGCTGTTACTACCGTTGCAACTTCTGCATAACGCTGCTGCAACAAACAATTGCTTTTATCAACCAAAACAAATACACTATGTCCCTGACGCTGCATTTCTTTAGAAACATCATAAACATATTGCTCGCCCCCCCCCCAGACTTTGGCCATAACAACATGCAATATTTTGAATTTTTTCATCAATATCCCCTTATACCAAATTGTGTTTATTGTCTTTGACTCATTTTTGTTACTAATTTAGCATAAATTTCTTGAAATTCCTCAACAGTTTTAGGTAAAAAAACACTTCCAGGATATCTAGATTGAAATTTTTCAAAAAATTCATCGTCCTCTCTGAAATCCATTTTGTCTTTATAAACTATTTTATATAAAAAAACCATTGGAATATCTTCCAAGTGATTACAAAATGCTGTTTTATAGGTGCACAACGCAGTTGAACTTACTGTTATCCAAATATTGTTCTTAAAAGAACAATTATCCATAAAAACTTCCCATGGAACCTTTAAATTTTTAGCCATTGAACATTCACTTATTTTATAATCCTCTACAAAATCATCTGGACTTCTAGGATGTAATTTTACCATTACCTCATTATTCAAACAATTATTAGCAACAATACGAAACATTTCCATTTTCGCGTCGTAAAAACGGCTTTCTTTCTTGTGTTTTTTATACGGCTTGTGAAGTAAAAACCGTAACACTGACGGCAGATGGTCAAAATATTTTGGCATAGGATCCCAATTTTGATCAAAAAATATTATCTTATTCTTTACTTCCAATAATTTATTCCCATTTTTTTCTAATTCAACAAATTCAAATACGTAATTTATTATTTTGCGAAACTTTTGATCTTTCCAATCAATTTTCGGGATTACTTTAAACCGCTCACACCAATTCTTATCATAATAATAATTTGCTAAATTTGGTTTATAAAGATAAATGTCGTCTATTGGAAAATGTGTTTCCAATATTGAACGCCAATAAGTACTTGTTCCTTCATCTAATAAACTTATTTTACACTTTCCATTGTCTTTTTTTTAACAGCATTAACAACATCTACAACAATTTGCCTTTTATCTAAACAAAAGATTCTATCGTAAATACTAAAATCAATCTCTTTACCAAAAATAACTTTTTTATTTACTTTGTATTCTAGTCCATATATCTTAGAACATATTTTATAAAAAACTTCTCTTGCAGATTCAGTGAAGGCAGAAATAAAACTATTTTTATACTTTTCAGTTAGATTTCTAAAATATCTATGTAATCCTGATATTTTAGAATTATTAAATAAATAAACATTTTTAAATATTTTAGTCGCCTGCAATCGTGCTGCTAATTCTTCATTCCCCTGCTTATTAGTAACAAAGAATATATCCGCATCTTCGTTATTCTCATTGTTCACTTGTAAATTTAAAGCATTTAAAATCTGAAAATCTGTCAAACAAATAAACAATTTTTTCACTTATGCCATCTCCCCATTATCACTATACCAAAATTATTAATATATTTTATTATACCACAAATACTTTCTCAATCTTCTCCTTTACAGCAAACATTATTAACTTTATAATAGTTCAAGAGGTGCTTATAATGATAGATTACATTACTGTTGTATTAGTTTTATATTTTATTTCTTATTTTTACTATCTTTATATTTCGCAGGGAATTGGAAAGAATGCCCAATTTTTACAGTTAAGGCGTTTTTTTCCATGTGCGTTGCTTGCTATTTTTCCCTCCGCAATTGCTCAACTGAATCTTTCAAATCAATTATTTATTTCAAGCTTATTCGTTGGAGCAATGTGGATCATAACCTATCCATTACTATATTATTTTACCTACCATAAGAATTCTACTGACTTCGGGTTCCATTTCGATATCGTATTTGGTCTATATATTATAGGCTGGCTATCTGCCTTAAAAATCCTTGTACTGCACTTCAATGTTTTTTCAGCTTTTCTTGACTTTTTTAGTAACAGTAGAATTTTTAATTTTGCTTATTCCAATTTCACAGTGGATTTTTTATTTTTTATATAAATCATGCATTGACGAAAACAGCATGATGATGCTACAGGAAACACACTACAACGAAATACTAGAATTTTTCAAATCGTTTTCCATACCTGTTAATTTATTAATTTTCGTTATTCCAACTTCAGTTTACGGTATTTTTATTTATTTAAACATAGATGCCTCCGTAAGTACGTCAATTTCTATAAATATTTACCAGCTTATAACACTGTTGGCAATCGTTGCTTTCCTCACAATCTATTTATGGAAAAAAGGTAAAGGCGTATTTGTACGCACAGGTATTGTTGAATTATATTTAGATGTCAAGGAATACTTTGAAACAACTAAATTATATACTCAAAACATGAAAGAGAGATTAAAAGATCTTCAGGTTACACCACAAAAACCAGTATTTGATAAACCTTCTACTATTTTGCTGATCATCGGTGAATCAGAATCGCGTGATTATATGAGCGCCTTCAGCGAATGTGAATATGATACCACACCCTGGTTAAAAGCCAAAAAAGAAGATCCACATTTTTTACTTTTTCCAAACAGCTACTCCTGCATCGCTCATACAGTTTCCTGTCTAGAACGCGCATTAACAGAATTTAATCAATATAATGACAAACAGTTTTATACATCTTGTTCTATTATTGATATTGCGCATAAGGCAGGTTATACAACATCCTGGTATAGTAACCAGGGTCATTTAGGCTGTGCCGATACTCCTGTAACATTAGTTGCCAACACTTCTCAGACTGCAAAATGGACCAAGCAAAATTTAAATCAGGTACAATATGATGAAGCGCTGCTGGAGTATCTTGAAGAAGTAAATCCACAAAAAAATAATTTCGTTGTTATTCATTTAAAAGGCAATCATTTTAATTTTATCAATCGTTATCCATCTCAATTCACAAAATGGGGTACTCCTGGCAAATATGACCTAATTTTAAATTATCTGAATTCCATCGCCTATACTGACTCTATTTTAGAAAAAATCTACAACTACGCTTCTGCGAAGCTTAATCTGCAAGCCATACTTTATTTCTCTGACCACGGAACCCTGCCTGATAAAAGACGGTCGCCTAATTTTGACGGATTCGGCACTGTACGTATACCAATGTTTGCTTATTTTTCAGATGAATATATACAAAAGAATAAAGAAATTTATCAAACTTTATCAGATAATCAAAATAAATATTTTACCAATGATTTATCTTACGAATTGATGTGCAGTATTTTTAATATAAAATCTAATCATTTTGATGAAACAAACAGCTTAGCCTCACCAAAATATAAATTTACTCGTGAAATGTTAACTACCGATCTTGGGAAAATGTACATTAAAGATGACACTACAAAATAAATAATGGCGGACCATTTAGTCCGCCATTATTTATTTTTTTGCTGTAATTCATATAACTTCCAATATTTTAGCAGAGTGTAGAAAAAATGCTGTAAACTTGAATAAAGTCCTGCCCAACCATCTAAAAACCCCAATTGTAAAAAATAAGCTCGGATAAAGCCATAAATTCCATGAGTAAAAGCAGCACTTTTCCCTACGCGTTTTCCTTTACTGAAATTATCTTCAGCCCAGATAGAAGTATACTGACCAGCTTTATCAAGCCATTGCTGCCAGGAATCATAAGTATAATGCATAAGAATTCCAGAAAGCTTCTGTTTAGGCAATTTGCAAACTGGCCGCTCATGTACTTTATGTTCCCATTTTACTTCCAGTCTGGGAAAAAGTCTTATTACTTCATCCGGTGCAAAAATTCCATGATTATATCCAAAATCAAAAGCTTCAATTTTCCGCATAAAACTATATTGCTTGGCTTCGCATTTATCCACAGCATTTTTTACCGACTCAATCAGTTCAAATGACAGTCTTTCGTCAGCATCTATATATAAAATATAATCAGCATCAGTTTTATCTAAAACAAAATTGCGCTGAGCTGAAAAATCATTATCCCATTTACGGTAAAGAACCCTTGCGCCATGTAAATTAGCCAATCCAACAGTTGCATCATCACTTCCGGAATCAATAATAATTATTTCGTCGGTAATCTTACGGACATTTTCTATAACTGCAACTATATTTCTCTTCATTTTTTGTTAAAATGACCACAGCAATTTTTTTCATAAAAGCCTCCATGACATCTTTATTTTATTATAACATATAAACACACCAAGTATCCCTTGTAATCGTCGGAAGTTTATTCTATAATTATTATGAATTTATTTAATCAATCATCCGTATATTTGAAAGGACAATATAAATAATGGATTTCAGCTATTCCAGTTACGAAAAATTGATTTCTCTATTAAAACAATATAATTATTCTATCACTGATTATAATAACTACAAAAAATATGAAAAATCAGTAATTTTACGACATGATATAGATTTTTCAATCAAAGACAGTTATAAATTTTCTCTTTTTGAAGAATCTTTAGGTATTAAGTCAAATTATTTCGTTCTACTATCTACAGGTTTTTACAATCCTATGGAAAAACGTGTTCGAAAAATGCTTAGAGATATGCATAACCGAGGTTTTACTATTGGTCTGCATTTTGATACAACAGCTTATGATAATACTGATCTGAACAAACCTATCCAGTCTGAGAAGCATATATTAGAAGAAATTTTAGAAGCTCCGGTTAATTTGATTGCATTCCATCGACCAGCACCAACAGTATTAGCAAACAATTTAAAATTTCCTGGACTGATAAACGTTTATTCAAAAGAATTTTTCCATGACTGTAAATACTGTTCTGATTCCAGATTTTTTTGGCGTGATAACCCATATGAGTTAATTACCAGCCAAAAATATGACCGCCTTCAGATTTTAACGCATGCGTTCTGTTGGGCTGAATCAGACAGATGTCCAGCTCATGTTTATAAATCTTTCATCTCGCAGGCAAGTTGGGAACGTTACAAATATTTAACTGAAAATATCAGAAATCCTGAAGAATTTATTTCAGAAGAAGAAGCCAGAAAACTTTGGCTTAACAAATAGGAGTCAATAATGCAGAACTTTAAAAATCTTATTGAAAAAAGAACCTCTCTTGCTGTAATAGGATTGGGTTATGTTGGTATGCCTTTGGCTATTGCATTTGCAGACCATATAAACGTAACCGGTTTTGATTTGAACAAAGAAAAAATTTCCTTATATAAATCCGGTATAGATCCAACCAACGAAGTAGGAAATGAAAAAATACAAAAAACTACTATAAATTTCACAACAGACGAACAGCAGTTGCAATATGCAAGCTTTCATATCATTGCTGTTCCAACGCCTATAAATCAGGATAAAACTCCCGATTTTGGTCCTATTATCGGAGCCAGCACTATTTTAGGCCGCAATCTTGCGCCTGGTTCTATCATCGTTTACGAATCAACTGTTTATCCGGGGGTTACAGAAGATATCTGTATTCCAATCTTGGAAAAAGAGTCTGGTTTAACGTGCGGTATTGATTTCAAAGTCGGATATTCTCCTGAAAGAATAAACCCTGGTGATAAAATCCATCGTTTAGAAAATATAAAAAAATAGTATCCGGCATGGATCAGGAAACACTAAACGAAATAGCATCAGTTTATGAACTTATAATAAAAGCAGGAGTATATCGTGCTTCCAGCATTAAAGTTGCTGAAGCAGCCAAAGTTGCTGAAAACAGCCAGCGTGATATCAACATAGCTTTTATGAACGAATTGGCAATGGCTTTCGATAAAATGAACATAGATACAAACGAAGTTGTTGATGCTATGAACACGAAATGGAATGCTCTCGGTTTCCGTCCAGGCTTAGTTGGTGGCCACTGTATTGGCGTAGATCCATATTATTTTGTTTATGAAGCGGAAAAACTTGGTTACCACAGTCAGATAATACTTTCTGGCCGACAAATAAATGACGGCATGGGCACTTTTATTGCAGATGCCATTATTAAACAGCTGGTACTGGCAGGTAAAAAAGTTATTGATGCAAAAGTAGCAATTTTGGGAATCACCTTTAAAGAAAATTGCCCTGACGTTCGAAACTCAAAAGTTATTGACATTGTCAAAAGCTCAAAGAATATGGAATTTCCCCAGACATTACAGATCCCTGGGCAGATATCATAGAAGTAAAAAATGAATATAATATTGACCTAAAGCAGCTAAACGATATAAAAAATGTTGACTGTCTTGTTTTAGCTGTGGCACATGATGAATTTAAAATTATGAATTTACTTGATATGGATAATCTATTTAAGCCATTGCCAAATTCAGAAAAAGTTTTTATTGATCTAAAAAATATCTGTTCTCTATCTGAGCTTACATCTTCTGGTTATAATTTTTGGAGATTATAAAATAAAGCCGTAAACACAAGTGTTTACGGCTTTATTTTTATGATTTTATTTTCAGCCTGACTTTTAAAATAGCATACCATAAATAACATTTTAAAGCATTCTGCCAATTATGATGTTTTCTAAAAAATTTCCCGGCTTGTTTAAAATTGTGATAATTTTCCGGCTTTCGTTCTGGCAGTGGATCATCAACACTATCCCAAGATATATCTAAATATCGTCTCCACATTTTATCATATTCTGTTAATGCTAAATTCCAAGGCTTTTCTCTGCCAAAAAAATGATAAATTATACATCTTTCAGGTACTTTGCTACCATCACACCCCAAATGATTAAATTTTTCGTCAATAAACTTTATATCACCATCCATAACCAGATTCAATACATCCTGATCATGGCACGTAAAGCTTTTGGGATCGCGTCCTTGATAACTGAATGCTTTTTCAGTTATGGAATTCTCTTCCCATTTTTCAGTATCAATCCATAGAACACCCGAATTAATATTTACCACTTTTGAGCCCTAAAAAATCACTTCTAGTCTTTACCGCCTCAGGCAAATCTGAAACAGCTGCTAATACTTTCCCTTCTAAATCTATTTTTTTAAATGCTTCCATACTGTTGATACATATCAAATCAGCATCAATATATATAAAATATCTTGTTATTTTTTTCAATACCTTGGGCATGTATAGTCTAAAATAACTAACTTTTTTGAATCGTGGATGTTTAATATGAAAATTAGCAAATGGAGCCATATCCATTAAATAAACATAGCAACTTTGTTTATATTTAACGGTAGTTTTTTCTAAAGCTTCCAAATCTTTTTTACTTACAGCATCAGTAAAAATATGAAATGCAAATTTCATATTTGAGTTATTCTCTAATATAGATGTAATTGTGACTCCTGTAGGTCTGAAAAAATTAATATCTATATTAAAACAAATATGCATTACATCATTTTGATCTTCTATACATTGCAAGTTTTCAAAACTATATATTTTCTTTACAAATTCATTCTTTTCAAAATACTCCCGATCAAACATTAGCATCCCTCAATAGTCTCATATTTTCTAACATTTCGTAAAATCAACAACAATATATTTTACTACTGGTTGATTTTATTTTTCTAACATTTTCTCCGCTGCTGCCACAACCTGTTCTACCGTCATCCTGGACATACACTGCAAATCATCGCAGCTGTGTTTCATTCCGTCTGCACATCCCTGACAAGGCGGTTGTGCCGTAACTATTACAGCATCCTTTGTATAAGGACCATAAAGCTTCGGATTTGACGGTCCATACATAGCAACGATAGGCACCTTCTGGCTGATAGCCACATGCATAGGACCGCTGTCATTAGTAATAATCAAACAACAACGGCGCATTGCAGCGGCCAGCCCGCCAATAGCAAAATGTCCTGTTGCAATAATCGGCCGCGTTTGCATATAACCTGTTGCTTCCGCAACCATCTCTTCATCCATTGGCCCGCCAAAAAATACTGTTTTATACCCCTTGGCCGCAAATATCTGCAACCTCAGCAAAACGTTCCGGCGGCCAGCGTTTAGTCGGTACGGCGCTGCCAATATTAAAGCCAATCAGTTTATCCTGATCAGTAATATTTTGTTCCTGCCAGAAAAGCTCTGCTTCTAAAAAATGTTCTTCCCCCGGAAAAATTTCCAGACCGTTATTACTCAGATCCTGCACACCTAACTGCTGCAATACATCAAGATACATATCAGCAGCATGCATAGACCTATCCAGCGGCGTAAAAACATCCCAAAACCACTTAAATATTTTATGCGTCGTACCTGTACGCAGTTTAACACTTGTCATCGCATCAATAAAAGAACAGCGCTCGTTAGGATGCAAATTAATGAGCACATCAAAATCAAGTTTACTTAAATGCCTGGAACAGGCCCATAGAGACAAAATACTGTTGTCACGTCCTTTTTTATCTATCGTGACAACTTCATCAAGGTACGGATTAAAAAGCACCACATCTTTTAGTTTTTCATCTACCAGCATAGTAATATGTGCATCAGGTGCAGCTTTACGCAGAGCATGGATAAAAGGCGTCGTTAAAGTCAAATCACCCAAGTGCATTAAAAACGTTACCAGTATCTTCTTGCCATTGAGTTCAACCATTACAGCCTCCTGCTTTTCTCGATATAAACCGCATATACCATCTCAGGTGTGATGTCATACATACAATGCCAGTCGTCACATTCTTTTTTTTAAACAACCGGCACATGCCGCCGTACTCAAAATAACCGTCGCGTCATCAGAGCCATACGGGCCGGTCCGATCAGCTTTAGTCGGTCCATACATAGCAATCAAAGGTTTCTTCAACGCTGCTGCAAAATGCAGCGGCCCTGTATCCGCGCTGATAAAAAGCTTACAGCCTTTAATAAGCGCTGCTAATTCGCGCAGACTGGTCTGTCCGATCAAATTTATAAGCTGCATAGTTTTTCCAGCCAACTCCGTAATTTTTCTCCTTTAGCAGTATCATCAGGTCCACCTGCCAAAACAACACTGCAGCCATCAGCAATGATCATTTTGATCAAACTGGCATAATGCTCTGCCGGCCACTCTTTTGTTTTCCACCTTGCCCCGGGAACAACAACTATATATTCACCCTGCAGCTCATTTTTCTGTAATTTTTCCTGCACAGAAACAGTCTCTTTGGACAAATCAGGCAACGGGGAAAACAATTTGCTCTGCCGAAGCGCCTAAATAACGTGCCACATCAAGATAACGCTCAATAACATGGTCATTACTGTGACTGCCGCAAATCGCTTTACTGACCAACCCGCTGCCTTCACGCATTTCACAATATCCAATGCGATCAGAACAGCCGCTGATAGCTGCAAGCACCGCACTTTTAAACAACCCCTGCATATCTATTACCAGATCAAATTTTTTAGAATGCAATAATCGGCGCATTTCCTGGAAATACGCCAATTTAGCCAGTAAATTCATTTTATTGAACTTTACCTTATCAAAATAAATTATCTCATCAATAACAGGCGGATCAGGTACAAAACCGGCAAACTGCGGATGCACCAGCCATGTTATTTTCGCTTTGGGAAAACGCTGCCGCAAAGCTGCCGCAAAAGGCAGCGTGTGCAAAATATCACCCAATGAACTCATTTTGATCAGTAAAATATTTTTATATTCCATGTATGCCTCTAATAACACTTATTTAAGGAATTATCAGCTTGATAAAGTCCAATAAATTTCCCTTTTCAAACAAATACCCTTTGATCCCGGCGGCCTCTGCCGCTTCTACATCACGTCTCTTATCACCAATCAGAAAAGATTTATCCTGATCGATATCATATTCTGCCATAGCCTGTAAAATAAGTCCCGGTTTCGGTTTGCGGCACTCGCAGTCAACAGCATACTCAGCAACGCTGCCAGACGGTAGATGCGGACAATAATAAAACTTTTCTATCTTCCCGCCGCTGTTAAAAACAATATCTGACATATACTGATGTAGTTTTTCCATTTCAGCGACCGTATAATAACCTCGTGCTATCCCGCTTTGATTAGTCACGACAAACAAGGTACCCGGACTGTGTTAAATAGGTTATTGCCTCCAGCGCGCCTTCTATCCACTCCAGTTCATCGATCTTATATAAATAAGCTTTATCGATATTCAGCACACCGTCGCGGTCAAAAAAGACTGCCTTATGCGCCATGAGTATAATAACCGCCGCTCTTGTCCAGGATAGCGCAGTATTCAGCAACAGCTTCATTCACGTCAGTAAAACCACCATCATACCCAGCCGCCAAAAGATTCTTCGCGTCTGCCTGAGTATAGCTCTGATATTTACCTTTTAATACTTCTGGGAACGGCACATATTCCAATTCGCCGCTGCCAAAATGTTTCAGTACACCTTGGGCCAAAGTATTAAAAGTATGGGCATGCCCTGTTCCGCAGTTAAAGACCCCGCTGATTTCAGGATGATCCCAGAAGAAGAAATTAACTTTAACAACGTCTTTTACATAAATAAAATCTCTTGTCTGTTCACCGGCACCATAATCTCCGTAAGCATCAAATAATTTAACCTTTTTCTCTGCCAGCCATTGATTATACATCTGGAACACCATAGATGCCATTTTACCCTTATGATTTTCCTGCGGACCATAAACATTGAAATAGCGCAGGCCGACTAACTGACTGTTGGTCTTGCCAAAATAACGACGGGCATAATTATCAAAAAACAATTTGGAAAACGCATAAACATTTAAAGCTTCCTCACAGGCGGGCTCTTCACGAAATCCGTTTGTACCGCTGCCGTAAGTGGAAGCCGACGACGCATAAATCATTTGTATCTTACGGTCAACTGCAAAATGCATCAGATTTTTCGTATATTCAAAGTTATTCTGCATCATATATTTGCCATTATATTCCATCGTATCAGAGCAGGCGCCTTCGTGGAAAATAGCATCAACATTCTCATGCGCAAATTTACCAGCCTTTAAAGCCTCAGAAAAATCCATTTTATCCATATAATCCATGACCTTCAGTCCCTGGATGTTTTTAAATTTGACCATATTAGTCAGATTATCCACAACTAAAATATCATCGCGTCCGCGATCATTTAAGCCTTTAACGATATTACTGCCGATAAAACCTGCACCGCCAGTTACAATAATCATAGTTTGCCCTCCTTCACAAATTGAGCTATCTGCTCCACAATACCAGTCGTCGAATAGCCATCTTCAAAATCAATGATCCTGACTTCGCCTGCATATTCCCTTCCGGCAACTTCCTCAGGTTTATAATCACCGCCCTTGACTAAAATATCAGGACGTATTTTTTCAATCAATTCCGTCGGTGTGTCCTGTTCAAACAATACCACTGCGTCAACACAAGCCAGTGCCGCTAAAACGCGCGCACGGTCAAGCTCATGTACTAAAGGTCTGACATCACCTTTCAGTTTCCGTACCGAAGTATCAGAATTCAACCCAACGACTAAATGCCTGCCAAGCCTGGCCGCTTTTTCCAAATAGCTGACATGCCCTACATGCAGAATGTCAAAACACCCATTGGTAAAAACTATTTTTTCCCCGCAGGATCTCCAGGTTTTAGCCAAAGATTCTATCTCGGACCAGCTCAAAGTTCTATAACCGCGGCCCTGTTTACGCTCTTCCGTCAGCAGATCCTTTAAAAGTTCCTCCCGATGCACAGGATACGTACCAACTTTTGCTACAACTATACCTGCAGCACGATTAGCCATAAATACTGCATCCTGTAAGGCAAGCTTCCCGGCAGCGCCTGCCAAAAGCGTCGCCGCTACGGTGTCACCGGCACCTGAAACATCGAATACCTCTTGTGCCGTAGCCGGGTCATTAATCACCAGGCCATCCAAACCGGCTAAAGTCATCCCCCGCTCACTGCGGGTGACCACAACATTTTTGATTTCATATTTTTCCCGGGCATTTTGGGCCAGACGCAGAACCTCTTCATCCTCATTAGGAACAAATTCTCCAGCCGCCTCGCACATCTCCTTTAAATTTGGAGTAATGAAATCACAGCCCCGATATTTATTCCAGTCAGCCCCCTTAGGGTCAATAAGCACCGGCACCTGATACTGATGCGCAGCCGCGATCACCCACTGCACAAAATTATCCGAACAGACACCTTTGGCATAATCAGAAACAATCACACCGTCCAATCCGGCTTCCAGTAAATTCTGGAGCCATAATGATAAGGCCTCTGTTTCTTCCGGAAACAAATCTCCTGTTTCTTCAAAATCCAGGCGCAGCATCTGCTGCTGCGCTCCCAAGATACGCATCTTCGTGATCGTTTCACGCTGCTGCGACTTGATCAAACCACTGTAATCGATACCTTTTTCGGCCATCATCTCTTCCAGTACTTCTCTGTTGTTATCGGCCCCGGTAACGCCACCCATAAAAACCCTGCATTCTAAATGTGCCAGGTTTGCAGCTACATTTGCGGCACCGCCCAAAACAGACTTTATGCGTTTGACCTTATTAACAGGCACAGGAGCCTCCGGAGAAATACGCTTGACCTCTCCATAAAAATAACGGTCGAGCATAACGTCCCCAATCACAGCAATTTTTAAATTTTGGATATGTTCAGCTAAAAGCAGTACATGACAAATTCGTCACTTTATTCACCATCCACCAATTCGCACAGAATATGTCCAATCAAAATATGTATTTCCTGCGCCCGAGCCGTAACCGGGCAGGGAACAGCCATGCAGATATCACAGACCTCTGCCATCTTGCCACCCCCCTGAGCCGTCATTCCGATGCACTGTATCCCTTTAGCTTTGGCAACATCAATAGCTGCCAATACATTTTTACTGTTACCCGAAGTTGATAATCCGACCAAGACATCACCGGCACTTCCTAATGCCTGCACCTGCCTTGCAAAAACAGTATCGTAACCATAGTCGTTAGCTACCGCGGTCAAAATAGAAGTATCTACGGTCAAAGCTATAGCCGGCAGACCGTTGCGCTCCTTTTGAAAGCGTCCTACGAATTCAGCCGCCAAATGCTGACTGTCGGCAGCACTACCGCCGTTGCCGCAAAACAAAACCTTCTTGCCGTTTTGCAAGGCACGTCGAATAATTTCCGCACTTTCTGCAACCTGCTCTAAAATTCTGCTTTCTGCAACCTGCTGTGCCAAAGTAATATGTTCAGCAAAACGCTGTTTAATGATTTCCATATTTCACCTGCTTCACCAATTAAGTAAATTATAACGTACCCTAAAGGTATTATTTTTATTAGACTCATGATTCTGCTCATATTCAAATTCAATAGCCCAGCAGCAGAACCGGTGCGTCCATCTGTAATTTGTTTCATAATTACTGTGTTTGCCCAAATCATAACGGTTGACAATCGTAAAAGTGTTTTTATCATCCAGTTTAAAGCTCAGTCCGTTGCGCAACTCCCTGCCCATGTCAGGCTGTCCATAATCATAAAGATTACTGGTAATATCTTCACGATAATAACCGACCCAAGTATCCCATTTCGGAGCCAGTTTTTGCCCTAATGTCGCATAATACATCATTGTAGATTTTGTTTCATCTGTATAGCTTTCTGTTACCCACTTTTTACCTACAGTCAGATCAAGGAAGGTATTTTTACTGTTGAACAGATAAATACGGTCATGATTCAAGTAAGCAGCATACTCTGTATGCCAGCTTTTGATACTGCTCTTTTCGTTACGCCATAAACCATGAGTAATATACGCACTGTATGTCAACGGCAAATTATCGATCAAACGATGGTTTTTATAATATAAGCCGATATCTCTTTCTTTGCGGATCCATTCGTCATCTTCTTCATCCCAGCCGTCCTGAAACTTTATATTAAAGTTACGCTCATCGTGATTGATGCCGTACATGGGCTTATAACCGGCCTTAGAATAATAAGCCAGATCGGCATAAAAATCTGTTTTCGGGCCTAAATTATAATCGACCTGCAGCTTAGCATACATTCCGTTATCGCTGCCGTCATACCCGATACGCGGCATGATTCTATTTTCACTCTCACCATCTAATCTATTGACCCATAAATCACGCGAGTAGATATGCTTGCCTTTGGCATAAACCTTAACATCTCTGGCGACCATTTTTTCTTTGGGATAAATCTCAAAAGTTTTTGCCGTTATCAGCAGACAAGGATCATGCTCCACCGCAGGACAGCGTGTTGTCTGTCCACCCTCGTCCACAACTATTTTATCCGGATAAATCGTTGCATGAGGTGCTTTAAAATAGTCTTTGGCACCTTTGCCGTCAATTTGCTTGATCTCACCGGTCTTAGAATTAAAATTATAATGGACCCATTCCCCATTCATGGTAGTATCCGGCTCCTGCAGTGTTCCGCCCTGCTTGAGCCAGACATCCCCGGTCTTCATATTGCCTTCAGCCCTGGTAGTCAGAATAGTTTCATCCCCCTGCACTATCTTGACATTACCTTCAGCAAAAGTCTCCGCTGCCCTGGTCATATGTAGCACTGTCACTCCATAAGGTTATCGGCATCGGCTCAGCAGACTCCGCCTGTTTCTTCTTCTTGCTCTTATCTTTAATTACACCAGCTTCCCGCTCCTGCTTCTGTTCCTGAAAATCAGGCGCAGCATAACGCGAATCACCAGTAACATAGTCGTCGGCAAAAGCTGCCTGTGATACTGCTAAACTCATTAAGCAAGCAGTTGCTAAGACTTTCTTCTTCATGCTTTCTCTCCTCAGTCAAATTTATCATTTATAAAAAAGCATACAAATATCCACTACATATTATATCACAATTTTAAATAAAAAACCCGCCACTAAGGCGGGTTTTACTGATAATTCAAATTTTATTTTCCCTGATAAACCATACCCTGGATAGTAGTATCTTCCATAGTCTGTACATAAGTAGTAGAACCAACGGGAATGACAACTGCTTTACCGGTAACAAAGGCACCGCCTAAAGCACCGATAGGCCCTAAAACGATCATGCCGCCGATTGCCGCGCCTGCTGCACCGGCTGCAGTCTTAGCCTCCTGTTTAGCCAAATCGCCGATATAGACCGGAACCTTAGTTCCGTCAAGAGCATAAACATGAGTAAAATCTACGTCAATACGGGCATCACGGCCAAAGCTGCGCGGCTGTACAACCTTTTTGATAGTACCTTCTCCTAAAGCACCTTTAGGAAGTACCAGCACATCATTCACATAAACATTGTCAGCAATTTTAAAATGCACAGGTTCACCTGCTTTGTCTTCTCTGCTGCTCAGTTCCTCAGTAAATTCTACTTTAATCACAGAATCCTTCGGCAAAGTAACGCTTTCAACAGAAATCACACCATCGGTAAAAGCGATATTCGCCAAAGCTTCCAATCTGGAAGAAAGAGAGCCTTCATCAATTTTGCCGTTAAGCATCATTTCCACTGCCTCGATACGGGTCTTGGCAGGACCACCGGACATACTTTCATTAAACTGCCATTCAATAGCGTTGAGTTTAGTTAAAAACCCGGCTTCATTACTGGCAGGGCTGCCTTTAAGATAATCATACAGGTTATCAATACGATCTAAAATAGCGTCGCTGGTAACAGTACCATAAACATCATCTTCCAAACTATCCATACGGCCGACCAATGCGCCTGCCTGCTCAGTACCATATAACATCTTTTCCATCGCGGAAATTTTATCAGTAGCAGACATTTGTGTCACTGCTGACGCAGCCGGCACAGCACCGCCCAAATCATCAGCATTCATGGCAAAACCAGGCGCAACTGATGTTACACAGAAAACCAAAGTCAAAAGCAAAGTAAGGAGTCGTCTTTTCATTACAATACCTCCGTTATTTATTATTTTTATGAAGCTATTATACCATATAAAGTGCGTAAAAAAAATAGGCGACCACAAGATAATGTGGTCACGCCTTTATTTTTTATAATTATTTAACACTTCTGTCACAGATTCAGTTATTTCATCCATTTTCGCAAACCTTCTTCTATGCTGAGCACGCTTAGACGGCTTCAGCTCTTCCATAGACTTGCGGTATTCTTCTATCGGCATTTCAAAAAAACGCTGATCTTTACATGCCTGCCCTTCGCATTCCTGCCAGAAATCATCCAGCGAGGTTTTTAATTTACGGTCAATGCGCACATGGTTCATTGCATAATATCCGGCATTAGAAACCGCATATAAATGCTTACAGCCCAATCCTGCCGCTACATTCCTGATACCATAGAAAATCAGATTTTTAGTACGGTAACCAAAAAAAGCTTTGGTCAGACCTTTTATGATCTCACTGCCGTTAGGCGTTCCCTGTAACGCGCCTATCCACAGCGACATTTCATTATCTTCCGGTGACGGCGCCAGCCAAAACATAATTTGGTACAGCTCGTCTGCACCCAACGAAAGCACCAGCGAAAGGCACCCTTCCTTACGCTGTCCTCCATGAAACCACAGCTCCATTACCAACGGCTGCTCTTCATATGTATCTTCCCACAACCTGATACGTTCGCCATTAACATATAATTTTGCTATAGCTTCATCGTTAAATATATTTTCCATATATTCAATATGATTCTTTACAATGGCAATACGCTCATCCCAGGTAGAACCCTTATAAAAAAACGCACGGGTAGTTTGTTCCACAAAGGAAGTTGTATGTTTGAGCATCTCTCTACGCAAAGGAGTCGTTTGAAAAAAATCCAATAAAGCTCCAATCTGACTTTTATGTAAACCACATCTTATTCTAAAAACAATATATCTTTTTCTTTCTTTAAGCTTTTTTACATTGTATAGATCATGCCCAATATATTTTAAAAATTTTTTATCCATTACTACCTCTCCAGTTATATCGTTGAACATATTATATCACAGTTTTCAGTAAATCAGAAAAAGCATTCTGCAATATTTCTATTACAATGCCATTATCAAATTACTATTATTACAGTCAATCATAAAAAAACGACCGCCAAAGCGGTCGTTTTTAGAGCTCTTAAATTTAGAAAGTAAAGGTCACGTCAGTCCACAGCCTTTTATCTTTCAAGCTGCTGCCTTCACTGGTAACAGTTTTGGCTTTGGTATCATAATAGGCCAAAGTAGCAACGATGTTTTTAGCAACAGCATAGTTTGCGCCTACTGCATAACCTTTAAAGCCTGTATTCCAGAAGTATTGGCATCGGTAGTATGTTCCCAATAAGTACCTTCGCCCTGATCATAGTAACGGGCAAAAATACCATAAGACCCGGCATCAGATGCCTGAGCGCCTTTATAATTCAAACCAACAGTCCAGCCGTCGTCGTCAGAATTTCTTTCACCGTCCCAGTTAGAATTGAGGTACATACCGGAAAGTGTCAGATCATTATTAAAGTTATATGCTGCACCAACATGCCAGATCCCGTCATCTTTACCAGAATCTCTGCCCATAACATCCTGGAACTTCACATAACCGGCAGCCAGGTTCAGCGAATCGCCAAGATTACCGGAAACCTCACCGCCGTAATATCTGTTAGCGATTGTTTTAGTTGCAATAACATTATTGACATCGAAATCAGTATCGTCGGAAGCCTTACCCATATAAGCTTTAACTTTAATACGGTCGCCATAGGTAGCAACCAGGCCGTCAGCCTGGGCATCCATAATATTGCCGTCTGCCAGGAAGGCATCGATACGTCCTGCCTGCAAGCCAACGCCACCAACGCGGCCATTGACATAAGCACGTTTAAAATCTGTACCCTCATCACCCTGATCATTGCTGAAGTCCTGAATATTCTGGATCATAGCCGTGTAAGTCCAGTCATCATTGATCTGACCATTCAGCCACAAACGGCTACGCAAGTCAGAATCATATTTGCTGCCCTGATTAGCTTTTGCTTTTTGGTCAACGTAGCGGGCACGAATTTCACCAGTGATTTTTACATTATCTGATTTCTTTTCAAGACCAGCAACACGCACGCCTAAAGAATCAAGCTCATCGGCAAATTCAGCTGCCAGACGATCTACATTAGCGCCTTTAGCCATAGCTTTGGCTACGATCTGTGCCATTTCATAACGGGTCATCAAACGATCGCCGCCGAAAGTTCCATTAGGATAACCGTCAATAATACCTTCTGCCGCCAGTTTATTGACAGCATCATAAGCCCAGCTGTTTGCCGGCACATCAGAAAACGGATTAGCTGCGTAAGCCGAAGCAGTTACGCCTAAAGCCATCGCCATACCTAAAACTACAGATTTGTTCATTTTCTATTCCTCCTCAGGAAAGATATTTTCTGCAGTCCGTAAATTCCAAACAGAAATCAACAACATTTCGGACAAGTCACCTTGTTACCTCTTCCGTCTGCTACCGCCTGCTCCTGAAATCTATCGGCTACGTCACCTATCTTAAACCCCGTCAACCCCAGATGCAAATTAGCTTAATTGCAAAAAAGTTTAACTTTAAACAAGTTAATGGAATAAAAAAATTTAAGAAAGCTTTATTGAAACAAATTCAGGCAACAGATCATCTTCAACCAATCTCAGCATAAAATAAAAGAAAGCGGACGCATACGCGTCCGCTTAAGTCTCTAAGTTAATCTTAGAAAGTAACGATCAATTGAGACCACAAGGTTTTCATTTTGTCGTCAGAATAGGTTTGTTTCAGATCATAGTATTCGATACCGGCGATCATGTTTTTAGCAACAGTATAGTAACCAGCTACGCTGTAACCTTTGAAGCCTTCACCTGAATAGGTCGGTCCATATTCACCGTTCATGGTGTGTTGGATAGCAGTACCTGCAGCTTGTTGATAGTATTTAGCAACTAAGCCCACAGAACCCGGTTTGGAAGCTTTAGCGCCGCCCAAAGTACCGGTAACTACAAAGCCGTCTTTATCGCCGTCAAGATCTTCAACATCAGATCTCAAGTACATAACGCCCAGGGATGCTTTATCGCTGAAGTTATAAGTTGCGCCAACGTTCCAGATGCTGTCGTCGTCGCTGGTGATAGGAGTAGCATCACCTTCAAATTTAGTCCAGCCGGCTTCTGCATTTAAAGCGCCGATTTTACCATTAACGCGTGCGCCATAAATTTTATCGAAGCCCCAGTTTTTGAAAGAGTTGGTCGGTTTGCCATAGAAGGCTTCCAATTTCACTTCTTTACCGAAAGTCAGGTTTACACCATCATAACGGGTATCATAGATATTACCATCTGCAAGGTTCAGGTTCTGACGACCTGCAGAAACGCCTACAGCACCGATTTTACCTACAACGTAAGCACGTTGGAATTCAGTGCCTTCATTGCCGATATCATCTGCTAAATTCTCGTCATTTTGCAGCATGCCAACATATTTCCAGTCGTCATTGATTTGACCGTTGATGGAAATACGGGAACGCAGTTTGGAACGATAACCGTCGATATCGCCGGAATAATCAGTGTAGTCATAACGTACCTGACCAGTGATTCTAACGTTATCAGATTTTTTCTCCAAAGCTGCAACGCGTACGCCAAGGCTGTCCAGCTCGTCAGCAAATTCAGCTGCCAAACGGTCTACGTTAGCGCCTTTTGCCATTGCTTTTGCTACGATTTGAGCCATTTCGTAACGGGTCATCAGGCGATCGCCACCAAAAGTGCCGTTGCCATAACCGTCAACGATACCAGCTGAAGCCAGTTTGTTTACGGAGTCATACGCCCAATGGCCTGCCGGCACATCGGAGAAGGGGTTTGCAGCATAGGCAGAAGCAGTTACGCCCAATGCCATTGCCATTGCAAGTACTAAAGATTTTTTCATATTTCTTTCCTCCTCGGAAATTTATTAAGCCAAGTTTTTCAGCTCATAACAATTTCCTAAGGAATGCGCCATACGAGTTACCTAGTTTCCTCTACGGCCATCCGCTTTTCAATTATTATAAACTTTAAAAACTATAAGCTTTAGTTTATTTTAGCGTGCGTTTCTAGTTTTTGCAATACTATTTTATATTTATCTAATTTAACTAAAAATCAGTAAATTCCACTTTTCTTTTGCTGATAATAATAAATCGCCTATATTTTAAAATCCATTTTTTCTGCTTTATGTATTCTCTTGAAAAAAATTTTCTTACTTGTTCCAAAGTATACAAAAACGGCCGCATATGCGGCCGTTTTTAGTTCAGATTATTTAATTAACTGCAAAAATCTGTCTTAGAAAGTGATCGTCAGATCAGTCCACATGATTTTGTCTTTATCACTGGTATCAAATTTAGATTTAGTATCATAGTAAGCAGCAGTTAAAACCATATTTTTAGCAACAGTATAATTTGCACCTACACCATAACCTTTAAAACCTTGTCCGTCAAAGGTATTAGCATCAGTAGTATGAGCAATATAGGTTTGTCCGCCTAAATCATAATAGTTGGCAAACAGGCCCCAGGAACCTTTTTTAGCCGCTTCCGCACCCTTGAAGGTCAACCCTACAGTCCAGCCGTCATCATCAAGGCCGTCAAGATCAACATCATGATAGCTCATATCGCCTTTAAGGTACATGGCATTCAAAGCAAAATCGCCAAACTCAGTACCAGCACCTACGAACCAGATTGCATTATCAAGTTTACTGTTTTTAGCTAAAATGTCTTTAAAGTTATAGTAACCTGCAGACGCGTTGAATTTACCGAAATCAGCAACTACAGCGCCGCCGGCATAGCTGCCGCCGGTAGTTCCGGAAACGCCCAGCTTATCGAGATCGTCAGTTGCCTTACCAGCGGCACCAATGATCTTGATTTTATCGCCGTAAGAAACTTCCACGCCATCAGCACGATTATCATAGATATTACCGTCAGCAAAGAATGCATTGTAACGGCCGGCAGTTACATCCATACCGCCGAGTCGGCCTTCCAGATAGGCACGTTGGAAATCAGTGCTTTCGTCACCGGAATCAGTAGACAGATCCTGCGTGTTCTGCAGCATACCGGTATATTTCCAGCCGTCATTGATCTGACCTGTGATCCAGATACGGGAACGCAAAGTGCTTTCATAATCGTTGGAAATGCTGCCTTTACCTTCATGGTTAGCATACAAAGCACGGAACTCACCTGTAATTTTAACATTATCAGATTTTCTCCAAAGCTGCAACACGTACGCCAAGGCTGTCCAGTTCGTCAGCAAATTCAGCTGCCAAACGATCTACGTTAGCGCCTTTGGCCATTGCTTTTGCTACTATTTGTGCCATTTCATAACGGGTCATCAGGCGATCGCCACCAAAAGTGCCGTTGCCATAACCGTCAACGATACCAGCTGCCGCCAGCTTGTTTACGGAATCATACGCCCAATGGCCTGCCGGCACATCGGAGAAGGGATTTGCAGCATAGGCAGAAGCAGTTACGCCCAATGCCATTGCCATTGCAAGTACTAAAGATTTTTTCATGTTTCTTTCCTCCTCGGAAATTTATTAAGCTTATAAAGACTTTGCGCTCAAATAAATAATTCCGAATCTCCTTTAGTGCGAGTTGCCTTGTTTCCTCTACTTACGGAAATCCATTTCATTATTTTTTTGATCTAAAAGTATAAGCTTTTATATATTCTAAACACTGGCCTTCCTTTTTGCAAGGTTAATTACTATTTATTTATTTTAACTAAAAATCAGTAAATTCATCATTTTATAAGCTTTTAATTATTTTTTCTGCCAATATCCTATAATTTTATTTTTTAAAATTGCATTATTACACCAAAAATTATTTTCGCCTATCCTATCTCTATTCTTATAAAATAAGGCCATTGTATATAACAAATGAATTATGTTAGAATAAGTAAATTACGAATATAAAGGAGGTCCTAAAATGAAAAAAACGCTACTTACAGCAGGTATCATCCTGGCAGCCTGCCTGCCTTCATTCAGCTCCGAAGCCTCAAATAATATTATTCCGACCCCCTCTCGAAACAGCTGTTATCAAAACGTCAGCAGTTATACGAACATAACCCTGGGCATGGCCGATAGGGAACGCAAAGAACAGGAAGCCTGGGACCGTGAAAAAAAACGGCGCGGCAAAGAATATGAATCCGACAAGCAAGAGCGCCGGGACCGTGAACGCTGGGAACGTCAGGAAGAGAAAAAACGCACAGAGGAAAACCGTCACCATAAAAAAGACAAAAAACGTAAGAATGACAGTGATTTTGAACGTCAGCGCAAATGGAAATTCGACCCTTCTCAATCGGGAGGAGAAGGTGACTGACAGCAGGAACCAAAAAAGGGGCAGCTGATCTATGATCAGCTGCCCCTTTCAATAATAAGCCTATTTAAATTGGGTCACCTTTTTCAAATAACTGCGTACAGTCTTGGCAAATTCTTCGCTCTTCCAATCACTGCGTACAGTCAAAATCTCTTCAATTTCCATATCGTCAGAATACTTTTTAACATAATATCTGCCGGTAACTTTGTTCAAAAATGCAAACTCACCGCTCATATCCAGCTTCAAAGTAGGCTCGCGACGGGGAAACAAAGCTTTGTCATCCAGTTTATCAAGCGACATAGCAATAACGATATCCGCACCGCTTTCACGGGCAATACGTTCCAGGTTGGCTTTACTGAAATCAGCAATATTCCTGCTGCCTACTGCCTTATCCACAACATCCTCGGCAATCATATCAAACTCAGGAAACTTAAACGTATCCATGATCTCTTCCATGTAAATCATACTTGCAGTAGTGTTATCTTCTACATGGTTAGCCAGCGGGACAACAGCCAATTTTGCGGCTTCAGCCTTACCTGCTGCCGGCAGTACAAAACAAACAGCCAAAACAGCCATTAGTACAAAATTCATAATTTTTTTCATTAAAGAGCCTCCTCTATACCAGATTAGATGTCTACTCTGAACATCTTAGCACATTTTAACTGTAAAAAACAAGAGGAGATACAAATTTGCTTTTTTCACAAGAACCTTTGTTAAATTTTATTATGTTTCCTTTAAAAATATAAATGATAAAAAATAACGTCAGCCTTAATGGCTGACGTTATTTTTTTATCAAACTACAGGTTATTTCCCCGCAACCTTTTTAAAGGCATTACGTACTACATTCTGCAACACTTCATGTTCCCAGTCCCCGCGCACCGTAACGGCTTCCTCGATCGTTCTGGTATCACGCAGGTCTTTATAATAATAAGCACCAGTAACAGTATTCAGCGAAGCAAATTTGCCGCGCAGATCCATTTTCAAAGTTGCTTCTTTACGCTGCGGCATCCGCTTAGCATCCAGTTTATCCAGCTGCATAGCCACTACAATGTCAGCGCCGGTAGCCTGAGCGACCTTCTCTAAAGCAGCTTTGCTGTAATCAGCAAGGCCATTTTCACTGCCGATAGCTTCCAGTACTACATCCTCACCCAAAAGGTCAAATTCAGGATAACGGAACAGCGCCAAAGCTTCCTGCATGTAAATGGTACCGGCCAGTTCATCACCGGCAACATGGTTAGCCAGCGGCACAACGGCTACTTTAGCCGCTTCAGCCTTACCGCCTAACGGCAGAGCAAAGCAAACCGTTACTAACGCCAAAAGCACATAATTAAAGAATTTCATTATTTACCTCCTTCAGTAAAAAGCATCTGAAGATATCTTAACACATTTCCGAAAAATCAAAAACTGTTTTGTTGAAAAAAGCGGCTGCCTAAGCAGCCGCTTTTAAATTTGCAATATCTAATTCAGTTAAATTAGAAAGTGAAAGTCAAATCAGTCCAGATGATTTTATCATCATCTTTGCTGTTAAGTTTATTCTCGGTATCATAATAAGCAACAGTACCAACAATATTTTTAGCAAAGGTGTAATTAACACCCACACCGTAGCCTTTGAAACCATCGTTATCAAAGGTGTTGGCATCAGTAGTATGTGCCAAGTAGGTTTGACCACCTTGGTTGTAGTAATTAGCCCAAATACCCCAGCTGTTAACTTCAGCAGCTTCAGCGCCTTTATAAGCTAATCCAAATACATAACCATCGTCATCAAGTTTAGCACCAGTAGAGCCAAACTCAGCGGCACCATCAGCGTCGCCTTTTAAATACATACCGGAAAGAGTAACATCACCGGCGGTATAGGTGAGACCAGCATGCCAGATAGCATTCTCTGCATCTTCGATATCGTCAATATCTTTAACATTAATGTAACCAGCGGCCAGATTCAGACCTTTAGCAAGATCAGCAGAAACTTCGCCACCTGCATAGTTGCCGAATGTTTCCTTAGCACCGTTCAAGAAACCCAAAGTACCATCAGTGCCTTTACCAACATAACCAGTTAATTTTACTTTGTCGCCATAGGAAACTTCGATACCGTCAGCACGGGTATCATAAATATTACCATTAGCAAAGAAAGCATTATAACGACCAGCTAAAACATTCAAACCACCGATTTTACCTTCTACATATGCACGTTGGAAATAAATATCATCTTCGTTGCCAACATTATCTTTAAAATTCTGCACGTTTTGAAGCATACCAGTATAGGACCAGTCATCGTTGACCTGACCTTTTACCCAAATACGAGAACGCAAGTTATTAGTGTAACCATCTTTATCGCTGTCTTCATACAAATAACGAACTTCACCAGTAACTTTTACATTATCGGATTTTTTCTCCAAAGCTGCAACGCGTACGCCAAGACTGTCCAGCTCGTCAGCAAATTCAGCTGCCAAACGATCTACGTTAGCGCCTTTTGCCATTGCTTTTGCTACGATTTGTGCCATTTCGTAACGGGTCATCAGGCGATCGCCGCCGAAAGTGCCGTTGCCATAACCGTCAACGATACCAGCTGCTGCCAGTTTGTTTACGGAATCATATGCCCAATGACCTGCAGGTACATCGGAGAAGGGGTTTGCAGCATAGGCAGAAGCAGTTACGCCCAAAGCCATAGCCATTGCTAATACTAAAGATTTTTTCATTGTTATTTCCTCCTTCGGAAATGTTTTATTTTTATAAAACGTCCCGGAAAGGAATCTGTGCGCATCAGTTTGCTTCATGCGAGTTACCTAGTTTCCTCTACTCGGCGCACTGCTTTGCTTCGATACTTTCCTCAACGCATTATAAACAGGTTAAAAAACAATTATTATCATATATATAATTCATTGTTTGGACATATTTTACATTATTTTCAGAATTATTGCAAGTTATTTTGTTAAAAATATAACTAATGATTGTATTTTTCTTTATTTTCGGATAATTCGCTGTTTTTACCAAAGCGTTGCCGCGTCCTGTTTGCCAACGAAAAATTATTTTTACAGGCTATGCTTTTATAAATTACTTATTTGCAGCTGTACTGCCGTATCTGCAGGCTATTTTCAACATATTTAAAAAGTTTTTAAATCTAATTGCTACTGCTATTTTCCGCAGAAATAGGTTAAACTATAGATACAGAAACTTATCTGCACAGGGTGAATTTTTTAAACTTCTCCCGGGTAAATACCTGTACTAAAAAACCTTTTAATAAGGAGGGATATTGTATGAAAAAACAAGAATTATCGTGGAAGGCCGGCGGCCAGCAGGGCGAAGGCTTAGAGAGCCTGGGCGAGATTTTCGCCGCAGCTTTATGCTCTCTGGGCTATGACGTGTATGGTTACCGTCAGTTTTCGTCCCGGATCAAGGGCGGCCACACCAGCTATAAGCTGCGTATCGCCAACCATCCGGTAGCTACGATCGCCAGCAGCTGCAATCTGCTGATCGCGATGGACCCGGACACACTGGAGGTGGATGCGCCTGAACTGACGGCTGAAGGCATTTTAGTTACCGATGCTGCCTGGCTGGAAGGTAAAAAGCCAAAGGTACGCACTGTTGCTCTATCCTGGAACGAACTGAGCAAAGCAGACGGTACAACACTGCCGAAAAACATTCTGGCTTTAGGCATCACCGCCGCTTTACTGGGCATCGATACTGCCAAACTGCTGCCGCTGCTGGAAAAACAATACGGCCGCAAAGGCGCCGATGTCATGGAAACAAACCGCCTGGCACTGGAAACAGGCTACGAATATATTAAAAATAATTATCATGATCTGCTTGCAGCCTTTACGATGCCGGATCTGGAAAATCCACAGCCGAAGCTGTTTATGCTGGGCAATGAAGCAGTCGCTCTTGGGGCTTTGACCTCGGGCGCCAAATTCATGTCGGCCTATCCGATAACTCCCTCTTCAGAAATTATGGAATATATGGTAAAATACGCACCTGCCGAAGGCGGCGTGATGCTGCAGACGGAAGACGAGATCTCGGCCTGCACGATGGCGATCGGCGCAGCTTATGCCGGCGCCCGCGCTTTTACTGCGACAGCAGGCCCAGGCTTATCGCTGATGGCGGAAGCAATCGGCCTGGCGGAAATGACAGAGACCCCGCTGGTCGTGATCGATACACAGAGAGGCGGCCCCAGTACCGGCCTGCCGACCAAGCATGAGCAGTCGGACCTGATGGCAGCGATCTATAATACACACGGCGACACTGCCAAAATCGTTATTTCGCCTTCTTCTATAGAAGAATCTTTTTACGACACTTTTGAAGCCTTTAATCTGGCTGAAGAATATCAATGTCCGGTCATCGTGCTTTCTGACCTGCAGCTGTCTTTAGGCAAACAGTCCGTAACCAGCCTTGATTACGGCAAACTGCAGGTGCGGCGCGGCAAGCTGGTCAAGGACGGATTGCCGGAAATCAAATCGCCGGAGTATTTTAAACGCTATGATCTGGAAGCAGAAGGCAGCATTTCCATGCGAGTCCTGCCCGGCACGCCAAACGGCATCAGCCTCGGCACCGGGCTGGAGCATGATGAAGTTGGCCGGCCTTCCGAAAACAGGGCCATGCGTACAGCACAGTCCGATAAACGCCTGCGCAAGGTCCGCAGCGTTGTTGATACATTTGAAAGCCCGCTTTATGAGGACGCTCCCTATCCGCAAAGCGATCTGCTGATCATTGGTATGGCAGGCACCCGCGCCGTCATCAGCGAAGTGGCTGAGGAGCTGCGCGAAAAAGGGCTGCGCGTCAATCATGTCCAGATTCGCCTGTTATCGCCATTCCCGGTCTGCGCTCTCAACCATTATCTGCAGGAAGCGAAAAAAATCGTCGTCGTCGAGCACAATGCCACGGCACAGCTGGCACGGCTGATAAAAATGAATGTACCGCCCTGTCCGGAGCTGCATTCTATCTTAAAATACAACGGTGATATTTTCTATAAAGAAGAATTGCTGGCCAAATGCAAGGAGGTGCTGTAAGATGTCGACTTTAGCTAGTTTTCAAAATCAGGTAAAACCCAACTGGTGTCCGGGCTGCGGTGATTACGCCGTTCAAATGGCTATGCAGCAGGCAGCAGTAAAACTAAATCTGGAACCGCATCAGCTGGCACTGGTTTCCGGCATTGGCTGCAGCGGCCGTATCGGCGGTTATCTATACGCCTACGGCATGCATACAACTCATGGCCGCGCTCTGCCTTTTGCCCAGGGCGTTAAGCTGGCAAACCCTGAATTGACCGTTATCGCCTGCGGCGGCGACGGCGACGGCTTTGCCATTGGCACAGCGCATACTATCCATGCTATGCGCCGCAACGTCAATATCACTTATATCCTGATGGATAATCATGTCTATGGCCTTACCAAAGGTCAGACATCTCCCCGCAGTGATGTTGGCTTTAAAACCAAGACCACGCCGACAGGCAATATCGAGACCCCGATCGCTGCTTTGGAACTGGCTTTAGCTTCCGGAGCAACTTTTGTAGCGCAGGGCTTTTCAGCCCAGCTGCCGCAGCTGGTAGATCTGATCGTCGCAGCCGTACGTCACGAGGGTTTTTCCTTCGTGAATGTGTTCAGCCCCTGCGTAACTTTTAACCATACCAATACTTATGAATGGTTCCGCGAGCATCTGAGCGACGTCAAAGATATTGCCGGCTACGACCCGCATGATAAAGGTGCGGCCGCACGGCATATTATGGAAAAAGAAGGTATGCTGACCGGGCTGCTGTATGAAAACGACCGCGCTTCTTACGAACAGGCCAGCGGCCTTGCCGGTTTCAACACTATTAAAAACGTTGAAAAAATGCCGCAGGCAAACTTTAACAAACTGCTGGAAGGTTTTAAGTAAGAAAATAAGCAAAATAAAAAAATACCACCCAAAAGCGGTGCAACTTAGGGATTTACGAAAACAAGTAAATTTTGAGCGACACCTTCAAGCGGGTGCAAAGAAAAATCCTACATCTTAGGGACATTCCCTCGGATGTAGGATTTTTTGCATTATGCTACTGCACTGTAGCGAGTATATACATATTCGTAAATCTGTTGGCGATAACCAGAGATTGCCATTTCGTCATAGCACTCTGGTAACTCTGCCCAAAGTGTATCGCGAATCAAATTATCAATTTCTGCTTTTGTTTCCTGCTTGTCAGTCCAGTGGTCAAGTTCTGCGACCTTTGCTTTAACCTTTTGCAACAAATCAGATGCAACCTCTTTTAATTTCTTAATGTCATTTTTGCTCAAATCGTCTCTAAAAAGCATATCGTAAAGAGATAACTCTTCATCACTTGTAAAACCTTCTCGAGCATATCTTTGTTCTTCTTGATTCATCTGGTTTGCTAAATCCATTAAATCCATAAAGGTCTTTTCAATATTAGCACGGTCTTGTTCGCTATTATAATCTGTGATGATTTGCTGATAACGCTCATAGTAATTAATTCGATTAGGATTAGAGAACAGCATCTTATCCAACTTCTGCTGAATTACTTCCTCCAGGTCTTTCATCACGAGATTTTTCTTGTGTACCTTAGCGAATTCTTTTCTTAACAAATCAAAATCAATAGCACTAATATCAAATCTACGTGGTTCTTCACGCACCATCATAGGCGTATGTTGTATTTCTACATAGTCACTTATGATTTTATTAATTTCAATCATAAGGTCAGTGGTATTCGTGTGCTTACGCTTCTTCTGCAATTCAAAGAATATCGCTACTATCGCTTCATATTCTTTTCTGGTGGCACCTGTTACATCATCACGGTCTGTATATTTCATCAGACGAATAAGTTCTGATGCATATGTACTGAAGGTCTTTTTATCCTCTACAGTTCCGCAGACAGCATTGGCAACCTCTTGCAAATATGACAACTTCATAAAGTCATAAGCATCAATCAATAGCTGCAGGTCAAAATCTTTCTCTGCTAAGAATGATTTAGCCTTCGCTATAGTGTCCATAATTCTTGTAATAAGCTCATCCTTATCAATGGTAGGGTCTGTTCCTCCATTACCACCAACATTAGCTGTATAATCTGCAAGAGCCTTTCTCAAAGCCTTCACGATACCAATATAATCAACAATCAATCCGTTGCTCTTACCTTCGCTTACACGGTTTGCACGGGCGATAGTCTGCATTAAGGTGTGTGCTTTTAAAGGCTTATCCAAATACAAGCAGGATAAACATTTCACATCAAAGCCTGTGAGCCACATTGCACAGACAAAGACTACACGAAGCGGGTTACCAGAATCTTTGAACTCTTTATCGAGTTCACGCTTTTCCACCTTTGCACGATGATATTTGATATCCAAATCCCATTTCTTAAAAGTTTGAATCTCATTCTGCTCTTGACTGATAACTACCGCCATTTCTGTTTCTTCCATCCACTTAAGCTTACGCTCCAATTCAAGAGCTTCTTGCTGCGTAGCATTTTTTATATTTTCTTTTAGATTTTTTATTTCTTCTTTCCAGTATTCCTGTACATAGTTGTACATACGAACACAGGTAACTTTATTCAGACAGACAAACATTGCTTTACCGCTTGTCCATAAATCAGAGTAGTGCTGTACAAAATCGTGAGCTATAGATTTAAGTCTTGGTTCTGCAGTAAGCAAATGGATTTCCTTTGCAAATTCTGCTTCAAGTTTATCTTGTTGATCTACATCCAAATCTGCATTCTCGATAGCATCCAAAATCTTATCAGAGATTTCCGGATTACGCAGGTCGAGGATTTTCTCACCACGGTTTTCATAATAAAGTGGTACAGTCGCACCATCTTCAACAGCACGTTTAAAATCATAAACAGAAACATATCCACCAAAGGTACGAGCAGTAATGTTATCACTGGATAATAACGGTGTTCCAGTAAAACCAATACGAGCAGCGGTAGGCAATAACTTAACCATATTATCGGCAAAGATGCCATATTGGCTACGATGTGCTTCATCAGACATAATTATAATGTCATGATCAGGATAGATTGGTTCTTCGTTGAGCTTATTGAATTTTTGAATTAATGTAAAGATAAAGCTTGGGTTGCCGTGCAGTTTACGCACCAAGTCATCACCACTTGAGGCGATGAACTGAGATGCCTTGATATTCTTTCCAAGCAATCCACAATTTTCAAATGTATTACTAATCTGTGAATTCAATTCTTCACGGTCAGTTAACACAACGAATGTTGGAGAACCTTCAAACTTTCTGCGTATCTTCTGTGCAAGGAATACCATAGAATAACTCTTACCAGAGCCTTGCGTATGCCAGAACACACCAAGTTTTCCGTCATTCAACTTTCTATCCGCATAGGCTTTCATTGCTTCGTTTACACCAAGGTACTGATGGTTACGAGCAAGTATCTTCGCTGTGTGACCAGTAGAGTGGTCAAAGAGAATAAAGTTCAAACAAATCCAGGAAATTCTCTTTTTTGCAGATACCACGGAGCATAGTTTCAAGAGCTACACTTCCTTGGTCTTCCTCTACGAGACGCTTCCACTCATGAAAGAACTCATACTTACTGCCCAGCGTGCCAACCTTTGCCTCTGTCCCGTTAGAAAGCATTAGGAATGCATTGTAATAGAACAAATGTGGAATGGTATCTTGATAGTCGGTATAATTATCATCATAGGCATTCTGCACATCCACCGTATTTTTCTTTAGCTCTACAAAGAGCAAAGGAATACCATTTACAAAGCCAACAATATCAGTACGGCGTCTATAGAGATCTCCATGTATCTTTAATTCCTTAATTGCAAGAAAATGGTTGTTGTCCGGATTATGAAAGTCGATAACAGTCGCTTTCTTAGTTTCATTCTGACCGTTCGGCTTTTTTACAGTCACAGGGATACCATCACGGATAAGAAAATACTTCTCCTCATTCACCTGTAGTAAAGAGGACGTAGAAAGCCTGTTCTCAAGAACTTTCTGTGCCTCTAACACCTGAGTGTCATTTATCCACGGATTCAATTTCTTTAGTGCTGCTTGAAAGTGACGAACAAGTAATATTTCATGATAGCTGGTTCTTCCGAATGAGCCGTTTGCACCTAACACTTCCGTGTTATAGGCAAATTCAACTTCCCAGCCCAATTCATCATGGAGTAGATTTCCTGCACTTTCCTGCACAAGTATATTTTCGGAATAATCATAACTCATTTACTTTCACCTCCTCATCGTAAAATTTTATTATAGCATCAACAGCCACTTCGGCATAGAAATCTTTCTTTCCTCCTGTTTTTCTTTTGGGATCAAGATAATTTGTTAAACATAACTTTTTGTCCTGTTTAACACGTTTCATAACCGTATTGAAAACTTTTCCAAATTTAATATCAGGATTCTTTTCTTTAACTCTTTCTCGTATATCTTGATATGTTAATGGTAATACTGATTGTTCTAATCTCATAGCCGGTGCTTTCGGATCATCAGTAATTCGAATACTTTTAGTTAGTGCTACTTTACCATTTTCTTGATCAATTGCTGCTACTATATCTGAGTTTTCTATCTTTTTTACACTTGCAGTATAGACCTCAAATCCAATTACTATACTGTCTTTTATATTTTCTTTTTGCAGTTCGCGAACTGTATCTATAACATTATTTACAAAATCATTATGCACCTGTCCATAATCACGCATTAAATATTCCACAGGATTGAATGGTAATCGAAAACCAACCGGAAGTATAATCAGATTATCATCTTTAGTAATATCTTTCTTAAAAAAATCTCTTAAAAACTGATCATAATTCAACACAGCTTTGCTTATAAGCATGAAAATAATAGGATCCAAACTGCTTTCTATAAAATGCACATTAGAACAACGGTAGTCATTCAATAAACCCAAATTTTCAAATACGGCTTTGTATTGATTGTTTTTCATGTTTTTATTGATATCATCTCGAACCAGCATCAATGCTTTTTGAAAATGAGATCGTATGCTTACGGTCTTTTTCGTAGATACTTTTCTTATTAATGAATTTATAGACATATGCTTTTTAAAGCGAGTTCCCAAGCGTTAATAATTAAAATAACCGATGTTGGATATCTGTAATCTATATGTGGTTTGTTATGTATTTCTATGCCTGCAAAAAAGAGCAGATTGAGAAGAGTCTAATAATAATTTTGTCACTGACTTTCCTCTTGCCATATTTCTACACCTCCAATTCGCCACTCATCAATTTAGGTAACAAGCGGTCACGTGATTGCTGTGCATCTTGCATCGCAACAGAAAGATTTAAAATCTTATCAAATATAGGTAAGCAAAAATCATAATAACTCGTTACTAATTCTTCTGTAGGATATAACACTTTTATATTGCTGAATTTTGTTTTGTTGACATTAGTCATTGTCGCTCCATTACTACCTACGCCATCCAAGAGAGCCTTTATACGTTTCATTGATTCATAGAAGAAATACAAATCTCTTTCTTTTGTTAAAATTACAGAATTTATCTGTTGATTTGTTTGGCATGTTTCTGTGGCAATGTTTACCAGACCAACTGTGGCAATACATGAAACAATCACAGTATTCTTAGGAAGATATTTTCCCTTTTGAGTATCAGCACCTGCCTTTGTTAATGCCTTTTCAGTCGTCAACGGAAACACCTGTCCATGCATATCAGGTATTGTTACAAACGGTATATTTCCACCATAGTATTCTGTTTTTGCTGTAGAAGGAGTTTTGCCTGTTATAACTTCACCAAAATCACTTACGCATCGTTTACTCCACCCTTCTGGTACACCATCAATAATCTCTGTATCCTCATATCCGGGGAAGTGCAAATCCACAAACCATTCTTTATATAATCTCTGTGCTGCTTCTTCAAGAAGCTTGATTTGCTTTTGGTTATTTTCGATGAGATCGTCGTATGCAGAAAGGATGTTTGCAATTTTATCCTGTTTATATCTAGGCAGGTTTAAAACTTGCAATTCTTGCAGGTCACTTCCTCTAATACCAGCCTGAGCACATTGACTAACTATAGTTTTGACTGGAGATAAAGGCGAGCGAAAGTAGTAATAGTAAAACATCGGATTGGCATCTTCTATTAGGCGAACACGTATTAAGTGAGATTCAAAAACTGTTAGTGGAGAGGTTTCCATCACAATAATACATTTTCCTGCACCTTCTAAAACAAGCGATTGTCGTGCAAACAGTAAATCTCCTTTTTCAATCTTAGCGTTAATCTTTTCATTATCTTTTAAAGGGACTAATTCCATCTGGATATCATAAATTCTGTCATTTGAAAAGAGCTCTCCCATATTGATCATTTTATATCCAGATCCTCTTACTTTACTTGGTTTTGACAAACCATTTCTAGAAGGAATTGTGTATAAATCTCCAAATCTTATTGTTTCATACTTCATAGTCCCATCTCCTTCATATTCTGTGAGATGGCATCCATCAAGTCATTGGATTCTGCTTGTAATGAAAGTAGTTCACGATGGATTTCTGTCATTCGATCTTCAAAGTTTACGCCATCATCTTCTACAGGTGCAACACCAACATAAGCACCTGGGGTTAATGACCAGCCTTTTTCTTCGATATCTGTAAGGCTTGCAACTTTACACAAACCAAGAACATCTTTATATTCTCCATCACCGAATTTTTCATACAGCCATACCGCTTCTTTTGCAGTGGTTAATTCATCTGTCTTGGCTGCAATTATTTCATCATATTCTGCTTGAATACGTTTTTTGTCTCCACGTCCTGCAGCTTCGAGTTCTGTCTTTGCTCGTTTCTGTAATTCTTTCAGTTCAGACTTAAGCTGTGTATGTGCTTCTTCAAAGGAAGTATCGTATCCTAAGACACTGTGATATTCATTAAGTAATGCAGTGTATTTTTCTGTTTCCCCACGATATAACCATACAATAGCATTCAGATTTTTCATCTGCCATTCAGACCATTCGTTAAGGGTACGGTCTACTACTGTATAATAATTTCTGGCATCGATAAAGAGAACCTTATCTTTGATTTCTTCGCTTTTCCCTTTATCGAAGAACCATAGCGAACAAGGAAGACTCTTCGTATAGAAAAAGTTATTCCCAACACTTATCATTGCATCCACATGACCTGTTTTAACAAGGCTTTCACGAATGTCCTTATCCTTACCTTGACTGTCTGTAGCAGATGATGCCATAACAAAGCCAGCACGACCATGTTCATTCAGATAGCTGTAAAAATAGGAAATCCATAGATAGTTACCATTTCCAACTTCTTTATTTTTATTTACTCCCGGCATTCCAAATGGAAGTCTTTTTGCGCTTTCACTGGATTCCGCTTTTACCTTATCAACATTAAAAGGTGGATTCGCCATAACGTAATCGCAAGATCCATCCAAATTATGGGCATCGTGATAAAAGGTATTTGCCTCATCACCAGATTTGATAACGCCTGTTAAGCCGTGTACAGCCATGTTCATCAAACAAAGCTGTGCGTTGTATTCCACCTTTTCCTGTCCATAGAAAGTCATAGCACTGTTTGCGTTCATGCCTGACTGGTTAACAAAATCTCCACTTTGAATGAACATACCTCCAGAACCGCAAGCTGGATCTAATAAAACTCCGCTCTTGGGCTCGATAATATTTACAATCATTTTTACAAGAGATTTTGGTGTAAAGAACACACCATCATCAGATGCGATATTCTTAGCAAATTTATTTAGGAAGTACTCGTAGATACGACCTACGATATCTCCACCCACTTCATCGATGGCACTGTTGTTAAAGATACGAAGAAGCTCAGACAATATTTCATCAGAAAAATCTGTATAGCTATTAGGCAGAACTCCTGTAAGCTGTTCGCTTTGGTCTTCGATCAACTGCATCGCATTATTTACAACCTCACCAAGGCTTGTCATTTCATGTCCATCTTTATTCTTAAGACCAGCTGTTTTTATATCCTCTGGTAAATTTAACAGATAATCATATTGCGCCTCTTTCAGAAGGAATAAAGCACTCTTTGCTGCAAAGTCACTTGCTTCCACAGGAATTACTCTGCCACCACGAGAAGGTCTATTCTTAAAAATTTCTTCTTCAACCTTCTTATATCTACTGAAAGCATATCTCAAAAAGATAAGTCCTAGCACAGGCATACAATACTGGTTGGATGTAAGCTTTGATCCTGCCCGTAATAAATCTGCAGATTCCCACAGTTCTGCTTCAAGTTTTCTGATGTTAATCATCCTATTTGTCCTCCGTCTTATAGTTTAGCCACGCCTCTTCGACACTCGAAAAATCAATGTCATGTGACAGGCAATAATTTTTAATACTCTTCATGGCAGCAAGATTAGGTTTCGCTTTTGCCCCTTCCCAACGATTAATGGTTGAAAATGATACACCAAGTTTTTTCGCAAATTCGTTTTGCGATAGGAAAGAACGTTGTCTTATATTTTTAATTTCTTCTGGAAAATTCATAGTTGGTCTCCTTTTCTTGAATGTGTCATCAATATAGCGTTACTATAGCACAGAATTATGAATATTTCTACCATGCAACCACAATCGGTTGCATATTTTTTTGCTCAGGTTAAAATCTGAACTTTTCTCTTTGCCTGTGACCTAAGGGGTTCGATTGATTGGCATTTTCCGTTTATAAATAGAAGATTTTTTCTAAAACGTCTTTTTCCATGCTTTCTCAAGGCTATTAGGTATAAGGGAAAATATTTTAGAAAGTTGGTTCTTAAACCGCTACTAAATGTCCTTTTACTAGTAGAGGGCATAAAACTTTAAAACTACCCTCGGATTGGAGGTGAAAAGAAATGTACGAAAATTTACCAAAAGAACTCAAGGAAAACGCTCTCTTTTGCCTGTGGAAATATGAAATGCGTAACGGCAGAAAAACCAAAGTGCCATATCAAACAAACGGTAAGCGAGCAGATAGCAGCAACAAGGCTTGTTTCAGCGATTTTGATACAGTCGCAAACCTTACTCAAAGCTATGACGGCATTGGTATGGGCATGTTCCAGCCGTTTGTCGCTGTGGATATTGACCATTGTGTTGATGGTGGGAAATTATCAGATATGGCAACGGATATCGTTGAAACGCTCAATTCATACACAGAATACAGTCCATCTGAAAGTGGAGTTCGCATTGTCGCAAAGGCGGATACGCTAAGCTATGACAAGGTAAAATACTACATCAACAATCAGAAAATTGGCTTAGAGGTGTATGTAGCAGGTATGACAAACAAGTTCGTAACGCTGACAGGCAACACCATTTGTGAAGCTCCGATAGCTGAACGCACGAACGAGATTATGGCAATTCTTGATAAATATATGCAAAAGCCTGTTGTAGCACTAAATCCCAAAAAGATTGTTGGCAGTTATTTATCAGATGAATCAATTATCGAAAAATCGGCAAAGTCAAAACAAGGTGAAAAGTTTAGTGCCTTATGGAATGGCGAATTTGAAACAAGTCATAGCGAAGCAGACCAAGCCTTGTGTGCGGTTCTAGCGTTTTGGTGTGGTGGCGATACGGAGCAAATGGATAGGCTGTTTCGCAAATCTAAGCTATACCGTGAAAAATGGGAAAGGAACGACTATCGAGAAATGACACTACAAAAGGCGCTAATGCAAACAAAGGAGTTTTACAAGCCTGTGAAATCGAATGCCAATACAGATTTTAATGATGAACTTCAAAGGCTAATCGAGTTAAACCCTGCTGATACCACGAAATACCCGTGGACAGATATTGGTGCAGGAAAGCTGTTTGCAGATTTTTATAAGGCTGTTCTCCGCTACGTACCAGAACGCAGGACTTGGTTTGATTACCAGGCTGGAACATGGTCAGCGGATATTGGTGGACTCAAAGCCATGCGCCGTTGTATGGAACTTGCCAATCTGCTCCATCTATATGCCTTAGAGATAAAGGACGAACATCAGCGAAAAAGCTATATGGACTATTCTAAACGCTGGCAGACACATGGGTATCGTGTGAATGTCCTAAAAGATGCACAGGTACATCATCCAATTTCCTTTTTGGAATTTGATACCGATCCTTACATCTTTAATTGCAGTAACGGAACATTACATCTCGACACAGGGAAATTCACAGAACATATCAGTTCTGATTTACTGACGAAGAAATCTTCCGTTGCATATGAGCCATCTGCACATAGTAAACGTTGGAATAACTTCATCTCTGAAATTATGAGTAACGATCAGGAAAGAGCATTATTCCTACAAAAAGTTTTTGGATATGCCCTTAGTGGAGATACCCATCACGAGTGCATGAGCATTCTCTATGGTGCTACCACCAGAAATGGTAAAGGCACCTTATGCGAAAGTGTGTTGAAGGTATTCGGTAGTTACGGTTGTACTTCCAGGCCGGAAACCATTGCACAGAAGAATAGCACCAATAGTTCACAACCAAGTGAGGACGTTGCTCGTCTTGCAGGTATACGCTTTGTAAATATTGCAGAGCCAGGGAAAAGTCTGGTGCTGAACGCAGCGTTGGTGAAAAATATGACAGGCAATGACACTATCAATGCTCGTTTTCTCCATGAGAACAGCTTTGACTTTGCACCACAATTCAAGCTATATATCAACACCAATTATCTACCTGTAGTAAACGATATGACCGTCTTTACTAGCGGACGAGTTATCATCATTCCCTTTGAACGGCATTTTGATGAATCGGAGCAGGATAAAGGACTAAAGCATGAGTTTATGAAACCAGAAGTACAGTCAGCAATCCTAAATTGGCTGTTAGTAGGATATAAACAACTACAGCTACACGGACTTAAGATGCCACAGTCTGTTATCAATGCCACAGATCAATATGAGCATGACAGCAATAAAACTCTGCTATTCATCGAGGACTGCTTAGAAGAAGGAACAGATTATGAGGAACGCACCTCTGAGGTCTATAACCGCTATAAATCTTGGTGTATCGAAAACGGACAATACGCTGAAAGTATGAAGAACTTTAAGCAGAGCCTGTCTGCTGTGGTGGAAGTTAAGCGTAAACGTCCAAAGTCCGGCGGAGAGAAAACCACAATGGTCATTGGCTATCGGTTGATATCGGATTTTCTGCGAGGATAAACACAGGGGGCAGTATGGGGCAAGTAATATAGGTATTTCTCTATAGGAAATCAATATTTTCATATAACCATTTTTACTTGCCACAGTATGCCCCAACACTGTGAATTTGAAGGGGTGATGCCTATGATTGCATAACTTTTGCTCAAAAATGAGTAAAACTCGCATTCCAATTAAGGGAAGCAACAACAACGAAAGGAGCAACAATTATGAGATTTAACTTTTTCTACGGCTTAAAGCCTATGAAACATCGAGCAGAAGATTTCTCCCGTAAAGGGTATGAATGCAATCTTCTGTTGCAAAACAAAAGTGGTCAGCCTGTGGCTGTGTCACGCAATAAGGAACTTTGTATTTGGAAAGTTGAGTGCAACTTCTCCTGCGTGTACTTTAGTACATTCGAAGAAGCACTTGCCTATTGCAAAGGTCGGTTCTTTGATGCCGACGGAAAGGCAGTGTGAGGCTATGAGAGATGTAAAGTATTACCCCGTTATCGATTGTGATAGCGAGGGTACAGAAAAAGTAGCTCTATTCCCGGTTTATAACCGTGATACCGTCAGTGCTAACCACAACGTGTGGTTGGAAGAAATGATTCCACACCACTTCCGCCTATGTACCAAGAACACCAAAGAACCAAGAACAAAAGGGGCATTTACGCTCCATTGTCCCGCTTGCAATAGCTCATTAAGACTTATTGGTGAAGCTACGGATAACAAAAGATTGGGGCTGTATGTATGCAGTTCCTGCAACAAAAATTAAGGAGGCATTTGCCATGATGAATAAAGAAGAATTCGAGAAGTATTTTAAGCTTCACAACAAGATTGTCCTTTACAGCAAGGACAACATTCCACTTACTATCAGTAAAGAATATCATCTTCATCTTGAAGGTGGTTACTGCTCAATGGATATCGGAGATTGTGAAGACCTTGCAGAGTTTTGCGAAAAGCGAGGACTCGATTTGAAACCAAGTAAGATTCAGTAAGTAGTCACCAAGGTAGGGGCGGTCTAAATCTCTACCACTGTTATAGCGGACAACGGGGCAAGACTCTCACGCACAAAAACGTTAATTCAAAGGGGTAATTAACCCCATGGCTAAGAGCCGAAAGTGGCGTATTTATTGGCTTTAGAGCCTGTTCCTGTCCGTATAATCGTTTAAAAAAACATAAATTTAATCAAAAAAAGGAGGATTTTCATCATGAATGAAAACAAAATATCAACTCTCCATACAGGAGCCCCAGAATACGATAAGAACTTTTGGAACCTTGTACGAGGTGCAGATGGATACGAAGGATCGCTTGCTATGTGTATCGACAGAGCAACAGGTGGCTACTCACTTCCTGCTGTGGCTCAAAATAAGTTTTCTGAAGCACTGAACAAGGAAAGTCTTTTCAGACGCATTGGTACTACAATGAATGCTTTAAATAATGGATACCGTATCTTTGCTAAAGACTGTGAAGATGTTGCTATGTGGGTGCCGGAAGGTGGTGCTATTCCAATTTATGAAGGAATTGAAGATTTCACGGAGCATAGATTGGAAAGCTATAAACTTGCAGCATTTGTAAAACTCGATGAGGAATTTATCCACGATGCCAGTTTTAATATGGAGAAATATCTGATTGAGCGTTTAGCAAAGAACTTCTCTAAAGGAGAAGAACGCGGATTTATCAACGGAACAGGTGTTGCAGAGCCTACAGGTATCCTCGCAGAAACAGGTGGTGCTGATATTGGTGTGACAACTACTACACTTACCTTCGATGATATTACAAAATTATTCTTCTCCATTAAGCCTGAGTATCGCACAAATGCTAGTTGGATGATGAATGACGAAACAGCACTTTATCTTCGTAACCTTAAAGACAATGATGGGAACTTTTTATGGCGTGACAGTGCAGATATGCTTATGGGAAAACCTGTGATTATTTCTAATGAGATGCCATCTATTAGTACAGGCGCTAAAGTTGTAGCATTCGGAGATTTCTCTTATTACTGGGTAGTTAACAGAAAGCTTATCTCTGTAAGAACTTTAAAAGAAAATTTCGCACTCCACGATCAGATTGGGTATCTTGCTTTTGAATTTGTAGATGGTCGTTTAGTAAGACCGGAAGCCATCAAGGTCATTCAGATTACTGAATAACAAATCATTACCAAATCTACCGATGGAGAAAGGTGCTACAACATGAACACAGAAAACAGCAAAAGCCGTATCACCGAAACCTCCATCGGTGGCACGGTATATATAGTAGAATCTCTGGTTAGTGAATCTGCCAGAGAGACTGCTTACACTAAGCTTAAAAGGCTTATTATGAACAATTCCAAAGACCTTATAAAGTTATCAGAATCAACACAATTATTATCAGATAAAGACTACACTTCAGCGACATAGTACGGTACTATGTCATACTGACTAGAGGTATCAGTTACCTTTGGCAGAGGCATTACCGCTTGAAGGCTGTCGGAAAGGAGCAAAAAATATGAATAGACAGCCTAATATAGATGCAGCCCTTGTGGAGATAATCACAGCACTTTATTGTAGATTATCCCGTGATGATGAACTCCAAGGGGACAGCAACAGTATCAAGAACCAAAAAGCAATTTTACAAAAATACGCTGAAGACAATGGATTTAGAAATCTTCGCTTCTTCGTTGACGATGGTTACAGCGGTACAAATTTCGATAGACCGGACTTTCAAAGAATGATAGCTGAGATGGGCGATGGAAACGTTGCCACCATTATCGTAAAAGATATGTCCAGACTAGGTAGAGATTATTTGAAGGTTGGTTATTACACCGAGGTGGCATTCCCAGAGGCAGATGTACGCTTCATTGCTATCAACAACGGTGTGGACAGTGCCAATCAGCAAGATAGTGATTTTACCCCATTTCTAAATATCATCAACGAATGGTATGCCAAGGATACGAGCAAGAAAATCAGAGCCGTATTCAAAGCAAAGGGAGAATCGGGCAAACCACTTTGCACCAATCCGCCATACGGATATGTGAAAGACCCACAGGATAAACTGCATTGGATTATTGATGAAGATGCAGCAACTGTGGTAAAAGAAATTTTCCATCTTTGTATGAAGGGACTTGGTCCGACACAGATTGCAACGGAACTGACGAAAAGGAAAATTGAAAACCCTGCGGCTCATGGAAAAAGAAATGGAATCAACGTTTCAGCTCAACAGGAACGTGACGATCTATTCATCTGGAGGACATCAACGATTGCAAGAATACTCACAAGACAGGAATATCTTGGTCACACAGTGAACTTCAAAACCAAAAGAAAATCTTATAAACAAAAGAAACAATTAAAGAATAATCCATCAGAATGGCAGATATTTAGAAATACACACGATGCTATAATTGATGAAGAAACCTTTAAAACAGTGCAACGTATTCGAGATGGTAGGCGTAAAGTTTCAAGACTTGGAGATATGGGTATTTTGTCCGGCATGATGTTTTGTGCAGACTGTGACAATAAACTATATCAAGTTCGTGGTAAGGGTTGGGAGCATGATAAAGAATATTTCGTTTGCGCTACCTACCGCAAAGTTAAAGGTGGATGCAGTTCCCACCAAATTAGAAATGTAGTGGTGGAACAACTACTGCTGCAGAACTTACAGCGTGTGACCGCTTTTGCAAGGGGGCATGAAGATGAATTTCTTCAACTGATTACAAACAATTTCGAAAAAGAATTGAACAAGGAACTCCGTGATTGCCGTAAGGAATTTGACCAGGCGAAAGCTCGCATCAGTAAACTGGACACTATTATTCAAAGGCTTTACGAGGACAATGTAGAAGGCAAAATCAGCGATGAGCGTTTTATGAAAATGTCTACTACATATGAATCAGAGCAAAAAGAGTTGAATGCCCGTGTGACCGCCTTGCGGTACTTCATTGACCATGCAAAAGAAAAATCCCTCAATGCTGAACACTTCCTGTCACTGGTAAGGAAGTACACAGACATCAAGGAATTGGATGCTGAGATTATTCGAGAGTTTGTGGAAAAGATAATTGTATTCAAAGCAGAAAAGATTGATGGTCACAGGGTTCAGCGTATTCAAATCATTTATAACTGTATCGGAGCAGTAGAACTTCCGAGTAAGCATGAAAAAACGGCATAGCCGATTGTTACGACTATGCCGATATTTTCAAGGGAATAAAATCCCTAAGACGCCCCCACAAAAGGGTGGTATTTTTTATTAACAGCACTTTAAAACATATTCAAAAACAGGGTAATAATAAAGGCATTGATAAAATCAATGAACAGACTGCCGACCAAAGGTACGATAAAATAAGCTTTAGGCGCCGGCCCGTAACGTGCAACGATAGCATTCATATTAGCCATGGCATTAGGCGTGGCACCCATACCGAAGCCACAGCCGGCAGCGGTAATAACAGCGGCCTCATAATCGCGCCCCATTAAATTGAAAATAACAAAGCGGGCAAACAAAGCCATCATCGCCGTCTGCGCCAGCAGCATTACCACCAGCGGCAGTGCCAGTTCGCTGAGCTGCCACAATTTCAGGCCCATCAGTGCCATTGAAAGGAAGATCGACAGCGACACGCTGCCCATAACGTCGATTTCTTTGGAAAAAACTTCGTACCTTCCGGTCAGGTCGGACAGGTTGCGAATAACAGCAGCCGCCAGCATCGCCCCGATGTACGACGGGAAGGTAACACCAAAAGATGTTATCAGGCCTGTGATCCAGGAACCGATACCCATTGCCACCAAAAGCTGACCGATGCCGAAAAGGAAATATTCTTTATCGACAGCATAAGCTTCCTTCCCGACAACAGGAGTTTTATGCACAGGCTCCTGCACACATTCAAAACAGAAAAGATTGTCTTTATCGATCAGATAACGGGCGATCGGCCCGCCGATAACGCTGCCCATAACCAGACCGAAGGTTGCCGCAGCAATAGCCACAGTCGCCGCCCCCTGCGCGCCCATCTGTTCGAGCAGAGGACCGAAGGAACCAGCCGTACCATGCCCGCCGACCATAGGGATCGAACCCGTCGCCATACCGATCAGCGGCCCCAAATTAAAAACAGAGGCCAGTCCGATACCAACAAGGTTCTGCAGAACGATAAGCACGGCGCAGACAGCTACCAGCTTCAAAACGCTGAGTCCGCCTTCTTTCAGCATACGCAAGCTGGCCGTATAACCAATGCTGGTAAAAAACATCGTCATAAAAAATCCCTGCAGCGATGTATCCAGCGTCAAATGCCAAAAGCCTCCGGTCGTCATGACAAGATTCAGCAGAGAAAACAGAACGCCGCCGATAACCGGAGCCGGGATACAGTACTGGTCAAAAATATTGAACCTGCGTTTTAAACGCAGGCCAACATAGTATACAACTACTGCTACAGCAGTCATTTGGTACATATCCAAATCAATATTCATCAGGTATCACGATCCTTAAAAAGATTGTTCCACCCATTCGTCCATCATAAAAGGTCAATGTAATCGCAAGCCGCCAGGGCAGCTTCCGTACCATCAGCGGCAGCCGTCGTCAGCTGGCGCACCTTTTTAACGCGGCCGTCGCCGGCAGCATAAATGCCGGGACAGGAAGTCGCACAATTTTCATCAGTTTTAATGTAACCATAAGCGTCCAGCTCAACCAAAGACGCGAAAGCTTTATTATCCGGAACATGGCCGATAGCGATAAAAACGGCATCGACATCCAGCGTCTGTTCCTCGCCGCTGACCTTATTGCGGATGCCCAGCGACTCCAGCCGTTCAGAGCCATTGATGGCTGTTATTTCACTGTCAAGAATGAAAACAACGTTATCATGCTCCTGCAGCTTTTCCAGCAACCGTTTTTCGCCGCTGAAAGTATCGCTGCGATGGATGAGATAAACCTTTTTACTGGTAAAGCTCAATACCAGCGCATCATCGAGCGCTGTATTACCGCCGCCGACAACGGCCACGTTTTTATCTTTAAAAAAGGCTCCGTCACAGGTAGCGCAGTAGGAAACGCCGGAACCAATAAAACGGTCTTCATTTTCCAGGCCCAGCGGACGCACCCGCGCTCCGGTCGCAAGAATCACTGCTTTTGCAAGCAGTTCGCCGCCATATTCAGTCTGTACGCCTTTATGGCTGCCGTAATCCTGCAGTCCGGTCACTTTATCGTAAACAATTTCCGCACCCATTTTGATAGCCTGATTATAAAGTGCTTCGGCAAATTCAAAGCCGGCAATGGATTCAAAGCCGGGGAAATTCTCTACATGCGAAGCATTGATGATCTGCCCGCCCTGCAAATACTGCTCGACCAGTTTAACAGATTTACCAGCACGAGCTGCATAGACTGCCGCCGTCAAGCCCGCAGTACCTGCGCCGACGATCAAAACATCAGTCATAATTTGTTTTTCAGTCATAGTTTCACCGCTTCCCAGCCGCAATTTATTTCAGCATTGCCAAAATAGCCGGCTTCGGCTGTACGCCGACAGAACGTTTCACTTCCTTGCCGCCTTCAAACACGACCAGGGTAGGAATCGTTTCAACTTTATACTTTGCTGCCAGATCCTGATTGGCATCAACATCGATCTTGCAGACTTTCACATCAGTCAGTTCGCTGCCCAGCTGATCAATAACCGGTCCCAGCATACGGCATGGGCCGCACCAGGATGCCCAAAATCTACCAGGACTTTCCCTTCAGCCTGCATAACTTCTTTTTCGAAAGTTTCATTAGTAATATGTACAACTGCCATAATAATCGCTCCTTTTATCAATATATTTTATTTATATCTTAATTTTAACCATTAATGATTATAATTGCAACAAATAATAATTACATTATCATTGTTAAAATATCAATAAATTTTTTCTGATGCGCCGGAAAACTAAAAGCACTTTACCTTTATATACCCGGCAAAGTGCTTTTATGGTCATTTGTGATATATTTTATACTGTTTCTTGCCGTTTCTTTTGGCTTCGTACAAGGCCGAGTCACTCTGACGTATCAGCAGGTCGACATCCGTAAGCGCATTGCTGACGGCAATACCGATGCTGGCTGACAGCACGGCGAACTTAGCATTGTCGGCAATCGTCTGCTGCAGACTGCTCAAAAATCTTTCTGCCAAAATTGCCAGCTCCGCATCTGTCTTCGAGCCTAAAACTACCGCTAAAAACTCGTCGCCGCCGACACGGGCAATAAATTCAGCTCCGAAGGTCTGCTTCAGCAGCTTGGCTACCATTACCAAAACCGTATCTCCGGCCTGATGTCCATATTCATCGTTGATCTTTTTAAAATTATCAAGGTCGATATAAAAAAGGTTGACATGCTTAGACATGATTTTATTACGCGTCATATATTCATAAAAATAACGGCGGTTATAAAGATCTGTCAGCTGGTCGGTGTTGGCACTGTAAATAATTTTCTTTTCCAGCAGCCGTTCAACGGTTACGTCGCGGCACATACACAGCATACCTACAGCCGTACCGAAAACATCAAAAATAGGCTTTTCGTAAATTTCCAGATTTTTTTCACGCCGACCGACAAGCACTTTTGCATCGGCATAGCCTTTTGCATTGATCTCACTCATATCAGCTAAATTCTGCTGCTTCCACTGCTGATACTCCTGCCCGATCATAGCTTCTTTTCCTTCTGTAAAATACTGCGAGCAGATATCATTGGCATTGATAATCTTGCCGGCCTCGTTAGTCAGCAAAACCGCAAAAGGAAGATTACGCAGGATAACTTCCAGCTCCGCCCCCATATTTTCCAGATCAGTGACGTCGTGCGCGATGCCAACAGTGCCGATCAACTGCTCATTATCATCAAAAATCGGCGACTTGTAAGTCTTAAACTGCCTCATTCCATGCTTAGTTTTGACCTTTTCGTCGAAAATACAGGTTTTCTTTTCCTGCAGGACGATCTCTTCCGATTCCAGACAAATATACTCACCCTGCTCGTATTCTTCCTTTTTCATATCCCAGATATAATAATGGCCGCGGCCCTCAACATCTGCCTTGGTCTTACCAACGGCACGGCAAAAACTGTCATTGACCTTTAAATGCGCGCCGCGGATATCTTTAAACCAGATCAGGCTGGGAATACTGTTGATTCCGGTATCAAGATAACGCTGCGCCAGATGACAGTCTTTTATGATCTTGATATGTTCAAAAAGTCTGTGCAGCCTAAAAGCCACAAAAGCTTCAGTACATGGCCTGATCCAAAGATCTGTCAGCGACTGGTAAACAGCTGCATCCAGCTGCTCTGCAGTCTGCGGCTCAGCACAAAAAACTATTGCGGCATCCGGCTTAGAGTTTTTGACAAGCTCTGCCAAAACTGCTCCTGACAATTCACAGACAATAACATCAGCAGTTTTAACAGCTGCGTCTGCCGACTGCCTTAAAAGCAGCTCGTGCTCAAAACCAGCCAGCGGTTCAAGAGCACTGACAACATCATATATACGATTATCCTGGCTTAAAATCAATACCTGTAATTTATAATGGTACACGTTTTCACACCCAACTTTTTAATTCCCCATAAATTATTACACAAGCATATTATTGAAATTCTTCTAACTATTTTATTTATATTACATCAAATTATATGCTATTAATTCTTTTTTGTCTACAGTTTCAGCAACATCAGCCTTCCTATGTTATACTATTTTCAAGAAACCGAAAACCGAGGTCTATCATGACAAATATCGCCACTCTTTTAGAAACTGCAATAGCACACGCCCTGCCTGATAACTGGCAGCAGGAGCCGGAAACACATTTGCCCGCTCTGTCGCTGATCATCAGCAATATCCTGCTGCCCAACTGCTGCCAAATGTCGAATTTAAACAGCCTGGCAGCTTTGATAGAAGAATCTGCTGTTTTAAAACAGCTGCCTGCTGCTTACAAAAATAAGCTGGCGCATACAGTTTATGATACTTTGGCACGCTTCAACGGCCTGGGCTGAAAATAAAACCACCCTGTTTATTACGGGTGGTTTTATTTTTTTATGTTTATTCTGCTGTTTCAGAAAACAGACTCCAACTGCAGATCCAGTTTCGGTGCTTTTACCCTTACAGTGATATTATCATTCACCAACTGGCTGATCTGAATATCGCAGGCAGCACTCAACAGTCTGTAGGCATCAGCAAAATCCAATTCTTTTTTCAGCATTAAAAATTCTACCATGTCATGCACTGCTGTTTGGATAGCTTCCTGAATATCAGCTCTGCTGGCCAGCGTATAAACAGCATCAGGAGTTTCAAGCATCGGACGCGCCAGCTTCCGGTCTTTGATATTAACTTCCACCTGCAGGCATACTCTGCCGGCTGTCTCTATTCCCGTACCGCTCAGCTCGCCGTCACCCATACAGGCATGCAGATCGCCCAACGCCAAATTGGCACCGCTAACAAATACCGGCAAATACACTTTGGAGCCGACCTTAATGAGCTTGGTATCCATATTAGAACCGTGATCACCTGGAACAGCGCAATGTACGCTGCCTTCCGCCGGAGCAACGCCAAGCACGCCGATCATCGGCGTTAACGGCAGTCTTATTTTTTCATTGAATTCAGCAAAGCCATTTTTGATAGGAATTATTTTAGTGTGCGCTTCTGTGATTTTTTCACCCAGCACTCCCAAACCGGGAGATGTAACCATCACCCCCTGCTCAGCCAGCTGAATAGCCAGTACCTCAACGCAGAGAACGTCACCCGGTTCAGCCCCGCTCACAGCGATAGGACCCACAGAACAGTCCATAATGCTTATATCGATATCAGGTCTTAAAACCGTTTCTGTTTTTATCTGCCCGCTATAACAATCATCGGTTTCGACCCAAAACGTTTCTCCGGGTTCCACAAAATATACCGGCTGATTAGCTTTACTGAAGTTAAAAACGACTTTATCTTTTGCAAAAATTTTCATTTTCGTCATCTCCTTACCAGGCTGCAGGCAGCAGGCCAAACAACCCTAAAACAGCATACAAAGCAGCACCGCAGAATAAAACGATCATTGACCACTGCACCCAGGCAGACGCTATCCAGCCGCATTGCCATGAAGGTTCCATATCACCTGTTTTCCTTGCCGAACGCAGCATCAAAACAGGCAGCACGGACATAATGACACCGCCGAACGTACCAGCCAGATAAATAGCGTCGACAAAGCTTACCAAGCCGCTATACGCCAAAATAAACGGAGGAATAACCACACATGACAAAACAAACAGCCTGGTCTTAACATCGTCCTCCGATTTAAAATTAAACTTATCCACGATGTTGGTAAGAAAACTGCCGGCAACCGCCCAATAGGAAGTCATCATCGCAGCAAGAGCAAACAGATTGGCCGTAAAAAAGGCCCATTCCCCCAAAGCCTTGCCCCAGGCAATAGTTGCTACCTGCGTTACATTTTCCGGCCCCGTCAAAGAAAGTACTGCCAGCGGCACCAAAGCCAGCAAAACCATCGTCAATGACATTCCCGTAACAATAGCCGGCGCCAGCTTCTGCTGATCATGTGCCAAACCTCTTGCCAGTTCAGGAACGGCATACTGAGCGATATAACAAAAGATCGCAACATTGAAAACCGGTATCGCATAAGTCCAGTTTGTAAAAATCGCATTGGACAAATCAGAGTTCTCAGCTAAAAAAGATGCTGCTATGATCACCGCCAGCAACGCCATCATTCCAAAGCTGATAACTTTCTCTGCTACGCCGGTCGCTTTCAGGCCAAACCAGACTACAATAACAGCCGGAACAGAAAAAAGCAAACTGCCGATCTGTGTAGAAAGACCGAACATCTCGCTTAAAATCCTGCCGCTGCCATTAGTATAAGCAATCAGGCAGCCAATGGTATTTGCCGCCACTGAGATAAAGACAAGCCAGGCTCCCAGCTCGCCCACATATTTTTTAGCAAGTCCCGGCAGCTGCATGACCTTTCTGGTCCTTAACGTAGTTTCAGCCACATACAGCATTGACGCCGTCGTAAAAAATCCTGCTATGATCAGCCACAGCATCAATACCGGCCAGCCGGCTTTTCTCGCCGAATAGGCCAGCCCTAAAATGCCGGACCCGATGTTAGCGCCGACGATGATCATGGCAGCTTCCCAAAAGGTAAGTTTGTGGACCTTGAGCGCACCCTCAACAATATTATTTTCTGATTTCACTATTTTCGCCCCCTCAAGCTTAACAAAGTTATGTTTTCATTGTATTACTAACTTCCAAATATTCAACTATTTCTTCATAAAAAGCCACTTTAAATTTTTTTCTATTCATTTTCTGATAAGTTTATTACACAGAAACAGCGTATTTAAACCAGAAAAACTTTTAAAACTTTATCCAGACATAGAAAAAGAGCCTTCGAGAAAAATCTCGAAGGCTCTGAAACTTTTAATAGTGGCGGAGTGGGTGGGATTCGAACCCACGCACGAGTCACCCCGTCTAACGATTTAGCAAACCGTCCTCTTCAGCCACTTGAGTACCACTCCGTTTGACTTACTTGGATAGTATACACTATCCTGATATTTTTTTCAAGAGTACCAACGCAAATATTTATTACGAGGCCCCTACAACGCTGTTGTAAAAATATGGCGGAGAGGGTGGGATTCGAACCCACGGAGGCTTGCACCTCGCTGGTTTTCAAGACCAGAGCCTTAAACCACTCGACCACCTCTCCGTGCTATTTTGATATTATACGGCAAATATGCCTTCTCGTCAAGTTCCAACAAATACCTCTTGAATGCCGTAGACTGCACAGCACACCCGAAAACAAAAACCGCCGTCGGTTTTGACGGCGGTTTGTTTTTTATTACAGCAGTGTTTATGCTTTGCCAGCCAAACGTTTATAGTTATTCAAACGTTCTTTAGCATCCTGTTCAGTTTTGGTGAACAGTGCTTCAGCTGTTTCAGGATACTGTTTGAGCAGGGAAGAATAACGAACTTCGCCCAAAAGGAACTCTCTGAAATCAGCAGTAGGCTCTTTAGAATCCAATACGAAAGGATTCTCACCCTTTTCTTTCAAAGCAGGATTATAACGGTAGGTTGCCCAATAACCGCAGTCTACAGCAAGTTTAGCTTCCAGCTGGCTACAGCCCATACCCGCTTTCAATCCGTGGTTGATACACGGAGCATAAGCAATGATAAGGGACGGTCCGTCATAAGCTTCCGCTTCTGCAATCGCCTTCAAAGTTTGATTCTTATCGGCACCCATAGAAATCTGAGCCACATAAACATAACCATAGCTCATGGCCATCATGCCCAGATCTTTTTTCTTGGTCTTTTTGCCGCTGGCAGCAAATTTGGCAATAGCTGCAGCCGGTGTGGCTTTGGACGATTGACCACCGGTATTTGAATAAACTTCGGTATCAAAAACCATAACGTTAACGTTTTCACCCGAAGCCAGAACATGATCCAGACCGCCGTAACCGATGTCATAAGCCCAGCCGTCGCCGCCAAAGATCCAATGACTGCGCTTGACAAAGAATTGTTTTTCTTTATACAGAGCTGCGCATTTATCGCATTGGTCCTGATATTTTTCCAAAACGGCCGTCAATGCTTCCGCACGTTCACGAGTGCCTTCGCTGACGTCCATATTATCGAGCCAATCCTGCATTGCTGCTTTCAGATCAGCCGGAATCTCGGCAGCCAAAGCTGCTTTTACCATTTCAGCAACACGCTCGCGGGATTGTTTTACACCCAGGTACATACCCAAACCATATTCGGCATTATCTTCGAAAAGAGAATTCGCCCAGCTGGGACCATGCCCTTTGCTGTTAGTAGTATACGGCATGGAAGGCGCACTGGCACCCCAGATTGAGGAACAGCCCGTAGCGTTGGCGATCATCATGCGGTCACCAACAAGCTGTGTAACCAGTTTGGCATACGGAGTTTCGCCGCAGCCGGCACAGGCGCCGGAGAACTCAAGCAAGGGCTGTTCAAACTGAACGCCTTTAACAGTATTTTTGTTCATCGGATTAGGTTTGGCCGTAACCTGATGGGCAGTATAATCCCAATGAGCAGTTTTGGCCAATTGGCTTTCCAGAGGTTTCATAACCAAGGCTTTTTCTTTAGCCGGGCAAACCTGCGCGCAGTTGCCGCAGCCGGTGCAATCCAGCGGTGAAATAGCCATATGGAATTTAAGTTCTTTAGCTCCGATGGCATCTTTGTATTCCAGTCCCTGCGGAGCGTTGGCAGCTTCTGCTTCTGTCATCAGAACAGGACGGATGACTGCATGCGGGCAAACGAAGGAACATTGGTTGCACTGGATACATTTATCCATTTGCCATTCCGGTACATTGATCGCGATACCGCGTTTTTCGTAAGCGGAAGTGCCGCTGGGGAAAGTACCGTCGACATTTTTATTAAAGGTGCTGACAGGCAGGTTATCGCCTTCCAGACGATTGACTGGGGTCAGGATATTATCGATAAATTCGTTGCCGGTAACTGCGATATTGGCGTCACCAGCAGCATCAGCCCAGGCTGCAGGTACATCGATCTTCACAATAGCATCGACACCGCGGTCGATAGCCGCATAGTTCATGTCAAGAATAGCCTGGCCTTTCAGTCCGTAGGAATGATCGACAGCTTCTTTCAGATACTTGACGGCATCAGCCAAAGGAATAATATCCGCCAGTTTGAAAAAGGCTGACTGCATGATCATATTGATACGTCCGCCCAAACCGATTTCCTGAGCGATCTTCACCGCGTCGATAGTATAGAAATTAACAGCATTTTTAGCAATGTAGCGTTTGATATTGCCCGGCAGATGCGTTTCCAGCTCTTCCATAGACCAGTTGCAGTTCAAAAGGAAGGTACCGCCTTTTTTCAGGCCTGCGGTAACATCATATTTGTCTACATAAGACTGATTATGTACGGCTACAAAGTCTGCAAAAGTGATCAGATACGGAGCGCGGATCGGCTCATGTCCGAAGCGCAGATGCGAGACAGTGATACCACCGGATTTTTTAGAATCGTAGGAGAAGTAACCCTGCGCATACATATCCGTATGGTCGCCGATAATCTTGATCGCGCTTTTGTTGGCGCCGACAGTGCCGTCACTGCCCAGGCCCCAGAATTTACAGCTTTTGGTAGAGGCAGGAGTAGTATCCAGCGAGGTAGTTACCGCCAAAGAGGTATTGGTAACATCGTCAACGATGCCTACAGTGAAATTATTTTTCGGTTCTGCTGCAGTAAGATTTTCAAAAACCGCCAGCACTTCAGACGGAGTCAGCTCTTTACTGCCCAGGCCATAACGGCCGCCGATGATGAGCGGTGAAATCTCTGCTTCGTAGAAAGCGCCGCGCACATCCATGTATAACGGTTCACCAAAGGAACCGGGTTCTTTGGTACGGTCCATAACAGCAATACGTTTAACTGTTTTAGGAACAGCAGCCATAAAATGTTTGATCGAGAACGGACGATACAGATGCACAGCCAGAAGGCCGACCTTCCTGCCTTCAGCGTTGAGTTTTTCGACAACAGTCTGGATCGTTTCGCAGGCGCTGCCCATAGCGATGATGATTTCTTCCGCATCCGGAGCACCATAATAGTTGAACAGACCATATTTACGTCCAGTCAGCTTGTTGATCTCGTTCATATATTCTTCAACGATACCGGGCAAAGCTTCATAGTAAGAGTTTACAGCTTCACGGGTCTGGAAATAGATATCAGGATTTTGAGCAGTGCCGCGAACGACCGGATTATCGGGATTGAGCCCGCGATTACGGAAAGCAGTGACCGCATCATAATCGATCAGTTTAGCCAGATCATCATAAGCCAGAGTTTCTATTTTCTGAATTTCGTGGGAAGTACGGAAACCGTCAAAGAAGTTAATAAAAGGAACACGACCTTTGATAGCAGACAAATGAGCCACTGCCGACAGATCCATAACTTCCTGTACTCCGCTTTCAGCAAGCAGCGCAAAACCTGTCTGGCGTGTAGCCATAACGTCCTGGTGGTCGCCGAAAATAGACAGTGAGCTGGCAGCTAAAGCACGGGCAGAAACATGGAAAACGCCCGGCAGCAGTTCGCCTGCCATTTTGTACATATTAGGAATCATCAGAAGGAGACCTTGCGAAGCAGTGTAGGTTGTTGTTAAAGCACCGGACTGCAAAGAGCCGTGTACGGCACCGGCAGCACCAGCTTCAGATTGCATTTCCAATACTTTTACAGTTTGACCAAAAACATTTTTCTGACCTTGAGCAGCCCATTCGTCTACAACTTCGGCCATGGTAGAGGACGGGGTAATAGGGTAGATAGCTGCGACATCGGTGAACGCATAAGATATATACGCCGCTGCCGTATTACCGTCCATAGTTTTCATTTTTGTCATTTGATCCCCTTCTTTCTTTTAATTAGAGTACAAGATATGGGAACCGGCCTTATCGGTTCCAGTGATACGCAAAATAAATGTGCGGCAAGACATAGTTCACCCTTGCTCACACAATTAGTATACACTATTTAATCACTTTTGTAAATTTCCTTCGCATGTATACATGTGAATATTATGCAAGTATTTTGTAAATTTTTAAAACTACTCAATTTATTGACAAATGCTATAATAATGCTACGGAGGTGTTGAATTTGCAGACGATTGTTAACTACATTGCAAATGCTCTTCAAGCCCGTATTCCCAGGATTAAAATAGATACAGCCAATGACGCTGCCACAGCTCACTTGACTATACCAAACAAACACGGCGGAAAACCTATCAACATCTTAGCCAAAGCTCACGCAGGCATCGTGGTCGTTTTTAATAAAACTCCACGACTTTTTGACCAGGATGCCAAAGGCATTGACAAGCTTGCCTTTGATATCAGCGAATATCTGAAAGGACGCAGTGTTTATCTTGATCTGCTGAAAAGTGACGGCAGTGACAGCGGCAAAGACTGTATCGCTAATTCTATCGAAGTACAGGCGGAAAACTTTACTATTCTGACAAATCTTATTACCCGCAAGGGGCTTTTAGACAGCACAGAATTAGAAAAAGCTTTACAAGAGGGCGACATTGTACGGGTCAATTATTGGGACCCGCGCAAAAATTACGGCTATAGGCTTGACGGCGATCATCTCGCCAAAATAGCCTTATGACCAAATAAAAGAAGAGCTGCTTTGGCAGCTCTTCTTTTATTTTTAACATCTGCTGATTTTCAGGCAACAAAGGAAGACAAGACAGAAGCCTTGGTGATAATACCACGGAATACTTTTTCTTCATCAACCACGGCCAGCGGAAAGGCAGCATTAGCTGCCAAAGGCACTATATCAGCAACGGGAGCGTCCAGATCGTTGACCTGGAGCACATCGCGTATGATCGCTTCGCTGAAAGTCTTTTTCCCGTCACGGACAGCCAAAGCTCCCTCCAGGGTAACGATACCGATGAAGTTCATATGGTCTCCGACCACATAAGCGCTGGACACGCCGTTGGCGCGCATACTGGTAAGTGCCGTATTGGCACCATCGCTGTCTTTAACGATACAGCTGGGCGTAGACATAATATTACGCACGCAAAAGACCTTACTGGTATTGACATTATGGATAAATTTCTTAACATAATCATCTGCAGGGTTTGCAAGCATCTGCTCCGGCGTATCGATCTGCACCATTCTGCCGTCGCGCAGGATACCTACTCTGTTACCAAGCTTAAAGGCTTCGTTGATATCATGGGTAATGAAAACAATAGTTTTACCCATGCGTTCCTGGATCCGCAGCAGCTCAAACTGCAGATCGTTTTTGACCAGAGGATCAAGCGCCGAAAAAGCTTCATCCATCAGAAGTATATCAGGATCATTAGCAAGCGCCCTGGCTATACCTACACGCTGTTTCATCCCGCCTGACAAGCTGCTGAGTTTTTCGTGCTCATAACCCGTCAGTCCGACCATATTGATCATTTCCATAGCCTTATTTTCACGTTCTTCTTTGCCGACACCGCGTACTTCTAAGCCATAGGCCACGTTACCCAGTACATCGCGATGGCTCAAAAGCCCGCCATTTTGAAAGACCATGGAAACCTTCGTACGCCTCAGCTCCTGCAGCTGTTTTTCATTATATTTGGTAATGTCCTCGCCATCGATCAGAATTTCGCCCTTTGTCGGCTTATGCAGCATATTAAGGCAGCGTACGATAGTTGATTTACCACTGCCTGATAAACCGATAAGTACAAAAAGCTCACCTCTTTTGACGCTGAAGGAAACATCGCTGATCGCAGCCATGATACCTGTCGTTTCCATAACGTCCATCCGGCTGGCTCCAAGCTCCAACAGCTTGAAGGCAGCTTTTCTTTCATCCAGGAAGTCATATGGACCAAACAATTTATATAAGTTTTTCACTTCTAAAACCGTATCTTTTTCCTGCATCATTTACCCTCCTTCTGCACCAGGCTCTGTGTCAGACGATCAATAATGATCGCAATAATAACAATGGCGAAACCGGCGATAATGCCGCGTCCGGATTCCATACGGTTAATAGCGATCAAAACTTCCATACCAAGTCCGTTCGCACCGATCATGGCACAGGTAACTACCATCGCCACCGCCATCATCATCGTCTGGTTGATACCGGTCATGATCGTTGGCAGCGCCTGAGGTATCTGCACCTTAAACAAAGTCTGCCAGCTGGAGGAACCAAATGAGCGGGAGGCCTCAACAACCTCCTGATCGACCTGGCGGATACCGTGACTGGTCAGCCTGATAACAGGTACCACAGCATAAACTACTGTTGCCAGAACCGCCGGCACCTTTCCGGGTCCCAGCAGCATAACTGCCGGTATCATATAAACAAAGGTCGGCATCGTCTGCATCGCGTCCAGTATCGGCCGCACTATCGTATCAGCGCCGCGTACCGCCGCCAGAGCGATCCCTATCGGCAAACCTATCAGCAATGAAAAAATTACTGCCGTGATCACAATAGCTAAAGTTTCATTCATCATATGCCAATACCCGCAGGCACCGATCATAAACAGCAGGCCGCCGTAAATGACACCGTTTCTGTAACTGTTCATCAGTTTTTTTGTGGCAAAAACTACCAGCAGAATCATCAGCCACCAGGGAATCATATCCAGTGCGCCGTTGATGCCGTTAATAAAAATACTGAGCATCTTTTTGGCGGCAACAAAAACCTCGCCGTAATTAATATTGATGTAACGTACAAATTCATCTATCGGTTCTGCTATATTCAGATTGATATTAGGAAAATTCAACAACCAACTTGTCATATGCCCGCCCCCTTACTGTTCTTTTAACGCAGCCCGCATGGTCTGGGCCTTATCGGGCGGCAGCCATTGCGTAAGCAGATTATCATGTTTTTGTAAAAACCAACGGGCCGCCTGGTCATAAGTCGCCTTATTATCGGCAATATAAGCGAGAGCTTCCGCTGTTAAAGCACTGGAAGTATGATACTTTTTCAGGAACTCTGTAAACTCAGGCTGCCGTTTTGGAAAACGGCTGTTAGCCGATACCATGACAACTACTGATGGCGCAGCTGTTTCACCTGCTTCAAACCCGGCCTGATTATACGGCGCGTCTTCTAAAAGCACCAGATCCAGCTTGCCGCTGATCCAGGTCGGTTCCCAATTATAGCCAACGATAGGCAAACCTTTTTCGTAAGCCGTTACAAAGGCTGTGCTCAAGGTCGCCTCGCTGCCGGGACGGAAATACACATAATTTTTATCCAGCCCGTAGTGCTTATACTTTTTAAACATTACTTCATCGACCGCCCAACCGGGGATAGCTCCGTAAATACGCCCTTTGGAAGGATTTTCTTCATCCACAAAAAGTTTACTGTAGCGGGCCAGATCAGAAACCTTGTGCAGATCAGGCGCCATCGGCGCAATGCCACGCTGGGGATCACCTTCGATCACATAACGCGGTACATACAGGCCCTGTTTATTATCATCGAAGTTGATTCCCAGATCGACTATCCCACCAGCGGCTTTATCAGCCTGATAGGTAGCAACGTTATCCGTCCAGAGCTCCATATTTACGTCCACATCACCGCGCACCAGTGCCGCTTCCATAATCGGCGTCGAGCCGTTCATCGTTTCTACTTTTAAACCATAAGCCTTTTCTGCAATCAAACCGGCTACCGCGTTATGAAACTTCACACTGTCCCAGCCGGCATCAGAAAAAACTACCGTTTTTTCATTATTGCTGCCGCAGCCTGCCAGCAGGCCTACAAACAAAACCATACCCAACAGCTGCAGTATTTTTCTTCATCAAAACTCCCCCCTTTTCAATCCGACAACTTTATGTTATTATTGAGTTGCTTCTATCTGTTTTTTAGTTTAACTTACTTATAAAAGCTTGTCAATTTACTTTAATTACTTTTTTACACTGCGAAGATCTGCAGCTGTCAGTTAATAGTTTGTTTCGGAAAATCTCCGCAGCCGCCTGTCAGGCCACTTGTGGAGTCTGCTGCTGCGCCTTGCCAGCAGACAAATATAAATTTTAAGCCTGTTGATTTTTACTAAATTTTTACTGCAAAGGACTATACCATGGCTAACAAACACAAAATAGCAGAACCAATCTATCAGAAAATCGCTATCGATATCGCTTCCAAGATAGCTGCCGGCAAATATAAGGCCGGCGAAAAAATTTACGGACGCTCCATGCTTGCAGCTCATTATGCCGTTTCTCCTGAAACGATCCGCCGCGCCATGTTCATGCTGCAGGATGTCGGCATCGTCGCCATTGAATCAGGCAGCGGCAGCACAGTGCTTTCGGCCGAACGGGCCTCACAGCTGGTAAGCCGTTTCCGCAATATTTCTACCATTACCGAACTGAAAAAAAATATCGAAACCTTATCGGAACAACAGAAAAAACAACAGGACGATATTTTAGATAATGTCCATCAGCTGCTTGAATATATTGAAAAATTCCGTTTGGCATCACCTATCTTGCCTTATGAAGTAAAAATAACTCAAGACTGCCGTTTCCTGGGACAGATGATCTCGGAAATAAACTTCTGGCAAAGTACCGGTGTTACCGTCGTCGCTATCCGCAAAGGCGAAGAGCTGATCGTTTCGCCGGGCCCCTACGCGCTTTTCGAAGCTGGGGACGTCTTTATCATGGTCGGGCCTGAAGACAGTCACAGCAAAGTACAGGATTATTTATACAAAGACTGATAAAAAAGAGGACTTACATATGTAAGTCCTCTTTTTACGGTTATTATTGTTTTTTCCTGTGCGCTTCCAAATATTGTCCCACGATCTTGACAGCGCAGTAATCGCCGCACATGGAACAAGCTTCATCCTCCGCCTTATTCTTCTTGTCGCGGTAAGCCTGCGCCTTCACCGGGTCGAGTGCCAGACGAATCTGTTCCGGCCAGTCAAGATTTTTACGTGCGACAGCCATTTCCCTGTCCCAGGCTATAGCCTGGGGCAGTCCCTTGGCAATATCGGCAGCATGAGCCGCGATCCTCGTTGCGATCACGCCTTCACGTACATCATCAATGTCAGGCAGCCCCAAATGTTCGGCCGGCGTTACATAACATAAAAAGTCAGCGCCGCTGACCGCGGCCAGAGTACCGCCAATGGCAGAAGTAATATGATCGTAACCAGGCGCTATATCAGTTACCAATGGCCCCAAAACATAAAAAGGCGCACCATGACATAAACGCTTCTGCAGCTGCATATTAGCTGCAATCTGATTATACGGAACATGTCCCGGTCCTTCAACCATTACCTGTACACCGCGCTGCCAGGCCCGCTGGGTCAATTCCCCCAAATTCAAAAGCTCCTGAATCTGAGCCCTGTCTGTAGCATCTGCCAGGCAGCCGGGCCGCAGTCCGTCACCTAAACTGATCGTTACATCATACTCCGCGCAGATGTCCAATATTTCATCATAATATTCATATAAAGGATTTTCACGATCATTATGCAGCATCCAGCCGGTAATAAAACTGCCGCCGCGGCTGACAACGTCCATAACGCGCCCTTCGCTGACAAGAGCGTGCAGAACCTGACGGTTGATACCGCAGTGGATCGTCATAAAATCAGCACCGTCGGCAGCCTGCTGACGAATAACTTCAAACAGGTCCTCTTTCGTCATTTCAACAACGGCACCGCGTTTTTTAATAGTTTCTACTGTTGCCTGATAAATCGGTACCGTACCAACCATTACAGTGGATGCAGCAATGATAGCCTTACGTGAAGCGTCGATATTATCGCCTGTAGAAAGATCCATCACAGAATCGGCACCGGCATCAATAGCAGCGCGCAGCTTAGCCAGCTCAGGTTCAGGATCAGGATAAGCGCTGGAAGTACCGATATTGGCATTGACCTTGACTGCCAAGCCCTGACCTACACCGCGCGGCACAAGATTTTTGTGGTTGATATTGCAGCAAACAGCTATTGTTCCTGCCGCTACACCAGCCCTGATGACCTCAGGCGCCAACTGTTCCTGCGCCGCTACCTGAAGCATCGCTTCTGTGATTATGTCCTGACGGGCCAACTGCATCTGTGTTGCCATTATTAAACTCCCCCTTCAAAATAAAAAGCCAATCTCCCACAGGAAATTGGCTTTGGCTCGCGCTTACGCCACTTCCCTACGCCGGCATTACCCGGAAATCAGGTTCTAAGGGTCGGCCTTGCGGCCTCTCAGCATAATGCGCCCCCAGTGGATCGACTTATGATATTAAATTAACTTTAGCATCTTTTGCCGGCAATAGCAAGCAAAATTAAATTTTATCACCTGACTCATACACATGATAACCGCCCTTGCCTCTTTCTTTTACAACATACGCGGCCACATCAGCCAAATGCACCAGCTTGTCAAAATCCCGGCCATGCTCAGGGAAATAGCAAATGCCAATGCTGGCAGAAACAGTAACGCCATCATAGGTAGTATGCAGGATACGGCATAAATCCTCCGCCCTTTTGACTGTCGCCTCCGGCGAAAGCCCCGGTGCATAAATATAAAATTCGTCACCGCCAAAACGACCGATAATATCGTCGGAACGGAAAAACTGCTGCAGCTTTGCTGCCATTTCCTGTAAAACTTTATCGCCTGTCTGATGACCTAAGGTATCGTTGACTGTTTTAAAATTATCCAGGTCAGTAAAGATAAAGCTGCCCGAACCGCTTTCTTTCAACAGCGGTTCCACCACAGTTTTAAAGCCGGCTTTATTATAAACTCCTGTCAGCTGATCGATACGGCTCATATCCTGCAGCTCTTTTTCAAGCATTTCTGCATCAATATTATCCAGCTTGCCTACCAGGCGGATCACTGTTTCTTTTTTGATGATGCAGTTAGCCCGGATCCTGAACCAGTGCTGCTCGCCATTGGCATAACTGAGCAGCAGTTCTTCACTGCCGGAATGCTTCTCTGCAATAATTTTATGGATAAACGCACTGATAACGGCAGTATTTTTATCGGCCTCCGATTTTAACGGAGGCGCAGATTCAGAAGCAAGCTTACCAAAGGGTTCAAAGCCAAAAATCCTGCGATACAGAGGCGACCAGGCAATATGCTCCGGCAGCACGTCCACATCAAAAATTATTTCGTTGGAAGCCTGCACTAAAAGATCATAACGCTCCTTCTCCAGTTCCAGTTCCTGGATGATACGCTTTTGTTCACTGATATCAACAATAACGCAGTACATTACCAGCATGCCGTCTTTATCTATCCCCACGCTGCCACGGATCAAAACAGGTATATAATGCCCGTTTTTATGCAGCAGGCGCATCTCCAAATCGATCTTATCATTAAGATGCCAGACACCATCCAGTAATGCCTGAAATTTAGGCGCATCCTCTTCATATATCAAATGCGCCCTCAAAAACGAAGGTACGTTTTCCAATTCTTCCCTTGTATAACCAATCAATTTTAGAAATCCATCGTTAGCATAACGGATGCAGAAGCCGGCATCATTGACCAGTGTCAAAACGCCTCCGTTGATATTATCGGCAATCTGACGCAGTATTTCTTCCCTGTCTGCAATCTCACGGTGGGCCTCTTTATTTTCCAGCCATTTTTTTACGGCAAAAACACTCAGCAGCCATACAAAAAAGGCAATCCCTGCATTCAAAAAAATTATATTATTACCAACCCAGCCGCCTGCTTTGTCTACCTCTATGATGCAGCTGGCATTCGGCAGTTCGATATCATATTTCATTCCGCCTGTCATTGCCATTGCCGCATGGTCAGAAGCAGCAATCGTCAATTTGGCTCCGTTTTCTATCTTGTATAAATGATAACGATATTTCTGCCCCTGCAGTGCGGCAAAATTGATGTTCTGCAAAGCATATTTCGGACTTGCCGGATTCATATCCAAAGTAACAGCAACTAAGCCCCAGGGTGAACCGTCAGAATTTTTTACAGCGACCCTGCCCGTCAGTACCAGCTCATTATCCTGAATCCTTCTGAACGGTCCTTCGATCACCAACTCGCCCTGCTTGCGATACACTTTCCTGATAGCGTCATCCCGTTTCGGCTGGATCATCAGATTTTTTCCCAGGGCACTTATTGATTTCATAAGGAAAGCAATAGGAAATCACAGTTTTTTCAGGAATACCGTCCTGCAGCGGACCTTCTGCCATAGCCAAAGATACATTTGTGATCAAAGCCATATCGTCAAAGGCTGTACAGACATTGTTCATTCTCTGGATACCAAGCTCTGACATATTGCGAAAACCTTTTTCGTGTACGGCTATTTTTGTACCTTTGGCATCCAGCATACCCTGCTGGATCAGCTCACGTAGGACAAAAGCGTCATCATAAAGATCCATCAGTTCGTAGCGCGTCTGAGAGCCATAGCTTTCCGCCAGAAAAGCTGCTCTTTCACGGGTATACTTATAGGTATCGTTAATGCTGATATATGCAGCCAGAGCGCACAGCAACGCAGCTGCTGAAGTGAACAGCAATAAATATTTTATATTATAACCACGTTTTTTATCCATGCCCGGCCTCCTTAATACCGATAATCCATTTTTATTTTATTATAGCTTATTTTCAATTATTAAACATCAAGTATTTTTATTAAATAAATATTAATACGCTTTCAGTATTGCTATTCTGCATAGTAAAAAGCCTGCCGACATAATATGCCGGCAGGCTTTAAATTTTACGATCAGCCAAAAACCACTACTGCATCTTTGCATTTGATCCGCAGCAAAGCTGTTTCAAATACACGGAATTCGTGATTCAGCTTAGCAGAACCCATATAACCGGTAATAAGGTCCTGACCTATAACAAGATCCATATTCTGCGGTTCAGCGCAGACCAATACGGCTTTATTAAGACCTAACGCCGGAGTCATATATAATCCGCCGCCAACCAGGGTTTTGATGCGTTCGCTTTCCAGTAATCCGGTGCTGACCTGTAAACGCTGTAACTGTGCATATAGGTCAGGGCTGACTGCCAAAGCATAACGGCCTCTCAAATTCTTGTCCGCAAAATGCTGCAGACCTTTAACAACATCGCTGAAAGCATTTTCATCTTTGCTCCAGTCGGATTTTTTTACTTTAAAAGCACCTTCTGCCGTAGCCAGGCCTTCATAACCGGCTTTCGGATTCCCTGCAAAAATCATCAGGTCTTCTTTCTGAGCGCAGGCATTTGCGGCAGCGCTGACCGCACCCAAATCGATCGGCATACCGATCTGTCTGGCCTGTTCCATATCTCTCCAGGATAATACAAAATCACGATAGATCATTGGCAGCTCTTTAAAACTGCGGCCTGTAACTTTTACAGCTTCCTCTTCCTCACCGAAGAAATCTACACTGCCTTTTTCAGCAGGAGTCAGCACATCTACATTCACACTTTGTGCACCGGCACCCAAAGGACCGTAAATCTGTAAAAATTTACGTCCAACCAAAACATTTCTTGCCGCTTGGATTACGGCACTATCAATAGACTGCCATTGCTCGGCAGACAGATTAACATCATCACGCATTAAAAATTCCATGACCATACCTCCTATTTATCCAGCAGGCTGCCTACGGTAGTCGCTTTATTGGTAACTTCCGTTTTGTCATCGGCAATCCCGGCAGCTTTCATACCAAGGCCTTCAAGCATTTCCTTAACTTCGCCTTCACCGGAAATGAAATGTTCTGCTTCAGCAGGATCAAGATAACGCAGCAAAGTCATCAACTCACCGACATGGGCTTTTTCTTCGTCACGAATATCGGAAATAACCATTTTTGCCACTTCGTCATCAGTAGCCTGTACATGGGCATCATACAAGTAAATAGCTTCCAACTCACCTGCAATATCCAGACGTACGGCTTGGATCAATTCTTCTTTGGTTAACTTTCTGTTGACATTACCTTGAAACGGGTTTGCAAAATTTGGCATTACTGCCACCACCTTTCAAAATTTTGATTTATTTGCAGTGTGTAATCGCAACAAATAAAAATTATCTTTTACTATATTATAGCACTGAGAATTTAAAAAAGCAATTAACTTTTCGGCCCTAACCGCTGTTTTAAATTCTCCTTACAGTTTTATTATAACACCGCCACGTTTTTCTACAAGTCCACAACCTGTTTTCTGACAGCTATTTTACACTTTTAACTTATTTTTTTGTTAAGATAATCACTTAAAAAAACTAAAAAACGGTCTCATCTTCAAATGAGACCGTTTTTACTCAGGAAAAACATTTTAAAAGCAGTGTCCAAACTGCAGGAACAATAAGTGCCGGCAGCATATTCAAGGTCTTAAACTTTTTTAATTCTAAAATCGCAAACCCGGAGCTCATAATAAAAACTCCGCCGATAATCGAAATTTCTGTCATCAGCTCAGCTGTCAAAAATGGCGCCAGCCAACCGGCCAGCAGATAGATCGACCCCTGCCAGCAAAACAGTACGACTCCTGCCAAGGCTATGCCGATGCCATATGCGGAAGCCAAAACCATCGAAGCTACAAAATCAAGCGTAGCATTAGTAAAAAGATAAGTGTTATTACCATACAGCGCGCTTTCTATCGGCCCCAGAATAGACAGGGTCCCGATACAGAAAAGCAGTATTGCCGTAGACAGCCCCTGACCAAGGTCGGACCCGCCTTTGAACCGCCCTGCCAGACGCTGGAAGCGGCCGTCGATATCAAGCAAAGTACCGATAATGCTGCCCAGCGCCAAACTAAGAATGAACAAGACGGGAAACCTGCTCTGCGGCATATTGCTGACTACTGCATTAGCTCCCAGAGCAACAGTAGCCAATCCCAACGCATCAAAGAGTGCTTTTTGTAATTTTCTTTGATCCCCTGTCTGAACACACTGCCAAGCACGCTGCCGGCAATGATCGTGCTTGTATTGACGATAGTCCCCAGCATTAATCCATTCCCCCATTTATTACGCTTCGTATCTTTATATTATATGCGTTCCAGCGTCTATAAACAACTATAGAAGTTCTCCATAGCGCTTGATATAAAGTTTTTTCATCATCGTAGCCAAAAGCATATATGCCAAAGTAATAGCGGCCAGCCAGCTAAAATATTCACCAGGCAGCGAAGCCAGCCCGATAGCATGTCCCACCGCTGTAAACGGTATCACTGTCAGCACTGCGATACCAATAAATGTAAGTAATGTCACAGGCGATGAAGCGCGGCTCTGCAGGAAGGGAATCTTTGGCGTTCTGATCATATGGATAACCAGCGTCTGCGTCCACATTGACTCAACAAACCAACCAGCCTGAAAAACAGCGATATATAATGCCTGCTGGGCAGGATCACTCAGTTCGTGAAACAAATGGCCGCCGACAACGGCCGGACAAATGATGAAATACATCAGTGCATAGGTCAAAATATCGAAAACAGAACTTGTAGGACCGATCCAAAGCATAAATTTGCTGACACTGGAAGCATCCCATTTTCTGGGCTTGGTCAAAAACTCTTTGTCCACATTATCCCAGGGAATCGCCGTACAGGAGATATCGTAAATCAGATTCAGCAAAATCAGATGTATCGACGCCATCGGCAGAAAGGGCAGAAAAGCACTGGCGATCAAAACCGAAAAAATATTACCAAAATTAGACGAAGCCGTCATCTTGATATATTTAATCATATTAGCATAGGTTTTACGGCCTTCAAGAATACCCTTTTCCAAAACCAGCAAATCTTTTTCCAGTAAAATTACATCCGCCGATTCCTTGGCAATATCCACGGCCGTATCGACAGAAATACCAACATCAGAGGCTTTCATGGCCGCCGCATCGTTGATGCCATCGCCGAGATAACCTACAGAATGTCCATTTTCACGCAGCAGGCGTACTACTCTGGCTTTCTGCGCCGGCGCCAATTTGGCAAAAACAGTGGTATACTCTGCCGCTGCCGCCAATTCTTCGTTGCTCATAGCTTCCACCTCAGAACCCAACAGCATTTTTTTCTGCTGCAAGTCCTACATGACGGCAAACACATTTTGTGACCTTTTCATTGTCCCCTGTCAGTATTTTCACGGCAACACCATGCTCCTGCAAAGCCCTGATCGCAGCTGCAGTCGTTTCTTTGGGCGGATCCAGAAAAGCCAGATAACCGATCAAAACCATTTCGTTCTCGTCTGCTATCGAAAAAGCTCCTATCGGCGAAGGATTGGTTTTCTGCGCTACGGCAATGACTCTCAAGCCATCGGCATTAAGCGCATCCACTTTTTCCATAACCAGCTTTTTCATAGAAGCCGTCAACGGCACTACACGCCCTGCATATTCGACAAAAGCCGAAATATTCAGCATTTCCTCTACGGCGCCCTTGGTGATCATTTGCGTTTTCCCATTCCGGTCTTCTACTACCACACTCATCCGGCGCCGTTCAAAATCAAAGGGCAGCTCATCTACCTTCTGGTAAAAATGTTCCAGATCGCCCAGCTGATCTTTGTTTTCTTCCTCTTCCAGTTTCGTCCTGCTGATAATGGCAATATCCATCAAATTTTTCAGACCCGTCTGATAATAACTGTTTAAAAAGGCATGCCGCAATACCCGCGGCGCTTCTTTTCCTTCAATATCCAGATGATATTCCAGTACAACCTTATCCTGCGTCAGCGTACCGGTCTTATCAGTGCAGAGAATGTCAATAGATCCAAGGTTCTGGATCGAATTTAAATTTTTGATAATAACTTTTTCTCTGGACATTGCAACTGCACCCTTAGCCAGACAGGTCGTCACAATCATCGGCAGCATTTCAGGCGTCAGCCCTACGGCCACGGAAATTGCAAACAAGGCCGCATTCATCCAGTCACCTTTGGTAAAGCCGTTGATAAACAAAACTACCGGCACCATGACCAGCATAAAACGTATCAAAACCCAGGAAACAGAATTGACACCTTTTTCGAAGCTGGTTTTCGGAGGCTTGCTGTTCAGCGCCTTGGCCATTTCGCCCAAAAGCGTATCATTGCCCACTGCTACGGCAACTCCTACCGCTGTACCGCTGATGACATTACTGCCCATAAAGGCCAGATTAGGTTCTTCTGTTATAGAAGCTGCCTGAACATCCAGGCAAAGATATTTCTCTACCGGTTCACTTTCACCGGTCAATGCCGACTGACTGACAAACAGATCCCTGGCAAAAATAATACGGATATCAGCAGGTACCATATCGCCCGCCGATAAATGAACAAGATCACCGACGACGACTTCGTCCAGTGGTATCTCCTGCTGACCCGTTTCCATTCTTTCCACACAGGTCGTAGTTTCGATCATAGCCGATAATTTAGCCGCCGCGTTACCGCTTCTCGTTTCCTGCACAAAACGCAGGATACCGGAAATCATAACCATCGTCGTAATAATAATCACAGTAACGGCGTCTTCTTCACCCGGATCAGCCAGCCAGATATCTGTAAAAGCCGATACTGCCGCCAAAACAAACAAAATCGCTGTAAAAGGATTAATAAAAGCTTTGCAGATACGCGTGAACAGAGATTCTTTTTGTCCATGCGTCACAACATTATCGCCATACCGTTCACGAGCCTGCTCTACCATACCGGACGGCAATCCTTTGCCAGTCGTTCCCAAATACTTCAGAACTGTGTTCACGTCATGAGCTGCAGCAAAACGCAGTCTTTCATTGACCTTCTCACGATGCAGGATTTCCTGCGGGTTATTTTTTAAAAACAGTAATTTCTTTTTCATTGTTTTCTACCTCCTTACGGTTTTACTGCATACTTTCAGGAAAGTAGGACACACAACGAAAAGACAAAGTATTTATATGTAATTGTCGCGGAAGAACAGACGCCCTGACGGCAGACCGCTTCCTGGTTCTTCGCCTTTTGGTTTTATGCCCCTACTGCCTCCTGCGTCCATTCTTCTCACCTCACTTTTTTATAAAATATCTATAATAAAAATTCTGCGGCTGGCCGCGGCAAATAAAAAAACCGCGGCAATGCTTAAACAAAGACGCGGCAATAAAACAAATTTACCTTACAGTTCAATCAGAACCGGCCCTGTTCAAGCTTTAACTCCACAGGGCGGTGAAATTGCATTAGATTATGCCTTGTTGTCGACATAGCCTGTTCAAACCTGCTCATGGTGTCTCCACCACTCCGCGGCAGCAATCCATATCCCTGTGGTAGCCTCACCTACCAGAATATCCAGCTCCTAAATTATATATTAGGCTATTTAAATTTGTCAATACTTTATTCATTTACAAATCATATTTTCTTTATTCTGCAATAAACCGCGCAGTAAAAACAGAAACTGACGGGTATCGAACGGTTTGGCAACATGTGCATCCATGCCCTGTTCCAGTGACTGTTCCACATCATTTTCCAGCACGTCTGCCGTCATCGCTATTATAACAACCGAGATAGCATCCGGACGCGGCAATGCTCTGATAGCAGCAGCAGCCTGATAACCGTTCATCCTTGGCATTCTGATGTCCATCAAAACTGCGTCATAAGTAAACGGCTCTGCCTCGCAAAATAAATCGACCGCCTCTTCACCATCGCTCGCTGTAGCAAATTCGGCCCCGACATTACGCAACAGCTCACAAACAATTTCCATATTTATTTCATTATCTTCTACTACCAGCAGTCTGTAACCATGCAGATCGATCTCATCAGTTACAAGCGTTTGCTGCAAAACAGAGGCCTTGGCAAGACGCAGATCAAACCAGAAGCGACTGCCGACCCCAAATGTACTGACAAGCTTGATCTCACTGCCCATCATATGAGCCAGCTTCTGCGAAATGGCCAGACCCAGTCCCGTTCCTCCATAAAAAGCATCTGTACTGCGTCCGCCCTGATTAAATGCCTCAAAAATACATTGTCTATTGCTTTCTTTTATACCGATTCCCTCATCTTCTAAGACAAACCGGACCAGCATGCTCTCATCATCCTGTTCAAGCATATCGCATTTTAAAACAACTTTTTTATCTTTAGCTGTAAACTTTACTGCATTGGCTCCTAAATTTACCATGATCTGCTGCAGTCTTCTGCTGTCAGCGTACACAGAACAATCTGCAACATTTACCTTCCGCTGTAAAGAACACCCTTTTTTTCTGCCAGCGGCTGCAGGATATCCAGGGTCGAAAAGATGATACTGTGCAGTGAAACTATCTGCGGCGTCAGCTGCAATTTGTCATTTTCTATTTTGGACATATCCAAAACATCATCTACTAATGCAGCCAGATGCCTGGACGCAGTATCGATCTTCTCCAAACAATCTAATACGGGCTGGCTGTCAGCAGCGCGCAGCTTTGCAATATCGCTCATTCCGACAATCGCGTTAATCGGCGTGCGTATCTCATGCGACATCCGCGACAGAAATTCGCTTTTAGCATTATGTGCGTATTCAGCAGCGCTTCTAGCCCGTTCCGCTGCAGCCAGTGCTTCAGCCAAACTATTATTAAACCTGGCCTGCTGGCGGTTCTTCAAAAATAGAAAAATACCCGTAAAACTCAAAGCCAATACCGCAAAAAATACTGTTCCGGCAACAAGAAAATTATTTTTAATAAATTCCCGCCAGTCCAATGCTCTGTGTTTAACGATGCTGTTATCTAAAATTATTTTATCCAGAGCACCTGCATCCAGCTTTTGGATTGATTTATTAAAAATACTCAATACCTCCGGCGGACATTTTTTAGAAATGCCGAAACCTACAGGTATTTCCATACTTACCGTCATTACAGGCATCAGGCTGGCATATTTGCTCAGATACCTGTTAGTTGTCATCACAATAGAATTGCCCAGCATAATATCGGCCTCGCCGTTGACCACCATTTCCAGACAGCTTTCTAAAGTGTCGCCATCAACAATCTGCCACTGCGGGTATTTCTGCCTGATATAATCTGCAGTGCCTATAAATGAAGTTTTCATAGCTACTTTCAAACGGCTGTTAAAATCAAAGCTTTCTCCGCGCCTACCCAAAATCAGATAATTTTCTTTTAGAAAGCTGTCTGTGTGCAGAAAATCGTATTGGGCCTCCAATTCTTTCGTCCAGACGATTCCGGAAATAACATCAGCTCTGCCGTCAGCCAGCAATTCCCACGACGAGGCCATATCAGGAGTGTAGGTCATTTCCATCGTTAAACCGCTGTTCTGAGCCAATAATTTCAGCACATCCTGATAAGTGCCTTTATAAACGCCGTTTTTACCGTCCAGCCATTCCATCGGATAATTATCGGCATCACCGACAACACGCAGCGGTGCGGCTGTCTGGATATAAGCAAGTTCCGCCCTGGTAAACCCCTTGGACAACTTGTCGGCACGTCCGTAAAAATTCTCGTACAACGCAGCAGTAAAATAAGGATTTTCCAGCGTTATCGCCCGCATCGCCTGATCCAGCTGCTCCATTAATGCCGTATTGTTTTTTCCCGTAATGATATACGCAGGCAGATAATCAAATTTAGCAACCAGCTTTTTATCTTCGTCAAGCACACAATTCCCACTCATAATAGCATCGATCTTACCGGCAGCCAATGCTTCATTGACTTCGGCACCACTGCTGTAATAAAATTTCTGAACGCTGATGCCTTTACTCCCCACAAACTTGTCAAAACATAAATTAAGATAGTTGCCTTTGATCATGCCTAATCGTTTACCCTGCAACGACTGATAATCCTGATATAAAATATCGCTGTTGGTACCGGACGTATAAATAGCAGCAAAATCTAAAATACAGTTCTGCCTGCTGAAAAGGAAATCCGCCGCCCGCTGCTCGCTGTACTGGGCTGGAAAAGTAAAATCGGCTTCACCGTTTTTCACCCACTCCAGACACTGTTCCCACGAACCGCTTTTATATTCATAAGTCCAGCCGGTATGTTCGGCAATTGCATCAAATAGAGCTACGCCATAACCTGCCAGCCGTCCATCTTTGATACCGACAAAATTATCAATATCCGAATAGGCTATGCGTACTGTATTAGAAGCACCTGCACTGTTGACTACCAGCAGAACAAACAGCATCAACACAGCAGTCAATATTCTTTTCAGCATCCTAAATACCTCCCCAGCCAAAACATCGAGCAATATTATTCAAGTAAACATTTGCGTATAATAATAATTATATCACTTTTATTTGTTTATATAAATATTTATTATCTTTCAGACATTTATTATGATCGAAGATAAAAAATAAAGGTCAACCAACTCCTGGCTGACCTCTGCTGCAAATCTTATTTATTGTCTTAAATTTTCTTCCTCAAATTTTAAACATCTTTCCTCATAACCATCTATTTTCATATCTAACCGTTCCAGTACAGCCTGCATAGCTACTATCTTGTCGGCAAGCTGCTGTCTTTGCTCTACCAAAAGAGCTTTACGGGCAGCAATCGTCTCCTTGCCCAAGCGGAACATCGCCACATATTCAATCAGCATTTCTACCGGAATACCAACACCGCGCATGCACTTAATAAATTCTACCCAATTACAATCTTTTTCATCATAATCACGAATACCGCTGCTGCTGCGCTTGACCGGCGGTATCAGGCCAATTCGTTCATAATAACGCAGCGTATCAGCTGTCAAGCCAAACGTTTTACTGACTTCTGCAATCGTCATAGAGCAACACCTCCTCCTGCGATTATTTTAACACCTGGAGTCAACTCCAAGTCAAGCAATAATTTATTTTTAAGATTATTTAAGTTATTACATACCAAACACTTTCACTGCTTCCTGCATATTTTGGATAACTGTAACTTTAAATGGACAGCGTTTCTCACAAGCACCGCATTTCACGCACTCCCCGGCATGATGCCGCAGCGCAGCATAATGTTCGCGTACTGTTTCAGGAACACTGTTCTGCGCTGGTAAGATTCAAAAATTTAGTTACTGCTGCCACATCTATTCCCTGCGGACAGGGAGCACAATGTCCGCAATACATGCAGTGCCCTTCCCAGCTGATTTTCGGTAAAGCGGCAAAAGCATCCGCATAATCCTTTTCAACATCAGCAGCCGTAGTATATTCAAGACATTTTTCCAGCTCGTCAACAGTATGCGCTCCCGACATCACTGCCGCTACTCCGGGACGCGTCAAAGCATAGTGCAGACACTGATTAACAGTCAAAGCTTTTCCTGCCGGCGAAAGCTCTTCATCCAGCAAATCACCGCCGCCAAAAGCTTTCATTACGGTTATAGCGACGCCCAGGCGGCTGCAGGTTTCATACAGCGCTTCCCGCTCCGGATCCATATTCACAAGCTTCCTGTCATAATTTTTCCCATCCCAAAGCGCATAACAGTCTTCATTCGCCGGCTGCAGGTCATAGCAGGGATTAACGCTGAACATCAGTACATCGATCAAACCGCTTTGTACAGCCTGCATAGCTGCGGCAGGATTATGGCTGCTCAAGCCGATATATCTGATTTTTCCCTGAGCCTGCATTTCTCTTGCATACGCCATTACCGGGCCACCAGCTACCGCTTCCCAATCTTCCAGAGAGTCCACATAATGGATCATCCCAATATCTATATAGTCCGTTGCCAGCCGTGTCAGCAGATCTTCAAAGCTCGCTTTCACTTCCCCGATCTCCCTGGTCCGCTTATACTGTCCCTCCTGCCAAACCGTACATAAATGTGCCTGTAAAACAAATTTACCGCGGCGGCCACGCAGCCATTTACCTAAACGGCTACGCATTTCCGGCTGCGGCGCATACAAATCAATACAGTTGATGCCGCCTTGCTCTGCCGCATTCAGCAGTTGCTCTGTTAAGGCACCTTCGTTGGCAACAAAGCCTTCGCACCCTAATGCTATCACACTGACTTTAATACCTGTCCGTCCCAATTCACGATATTCCATACTCTCAACACTCCTTCTCCTTAAAGCAATACCTTACCACCCAAAATCAACGTCAGCAGCAAGTACAAAAGCGGCTGATGCAGAAGATAGACTAACAAAGACCTCCGTCCGAAAAAACTCAGGCAGCCGCTGCCATAATCAAAGATCTTAGGCAATCCGCCCAGAGCTTCACAAAAACGCAGACAGTAATAACCTGCCAAATATAAAAAGAACCAGGGCATTAAAGAAAAATAATCACTGGAAAAAAATCCTGCTTCTGTAAATCCTACATAAGTAGTGAATTTATTCAGATACAGCTGCTCCGGTATTTTGAAAAAATTCCAATCCTCAAAACCTAAATAACCGTCGTTGATATTGCGGGTCAGAAAAAATAACATACCACTTGCTGTAATGCCCCAGACAGGAGCCAGCCTGCACAGCCGCCGGTCAAGCAGCTTCAGCAGCAGCATACCTGACCCCAGAAAGAATAAAACGCCAAAGGTAACCGCCTGGTCCGGCACAAATGTGCGTTATAAGCATCACCAGGACACTTCCCCCAAAAACCTGCACAGCACGCCGTACAGCCCTTTTCCCTAAAGGCCAGCAAAAGCCTGATAGAAAAATAAAACGCCAGCAAATACTTTGCTGCCACCAATAACACAAACTGCTATGAAACCAGGGCAAATCCTGCTCAAATAAATACACCAGGTCCCAAAAAAAATGATAGACGATCATCTCCAATAACAGCAGCCCTCGCAGACTGTCCAGCAAGGCGTATCTTTTTTCATTATTCAGCCCCCGCATAACAAACCTTCCCCCATATATACTTTAAAGCAGAAACTTTAGCTATCTAATTTCACGTCGCTGTAATATTCTCTGCTATGGTAAAATAAACACTATTTTTTTCTACAAACACCTATGCGTTCCTCTTTTATCAATCATAACACTTAAAGCTCACTCCAAGTCAAGATACAAATAAAAATTTTCCCTGTATCCTGCTTTAAATTGCTGTTGTTTTATTTTCCTCCAGTAATTTTAATATGAATATCCTCTAACCCTTTGTCCATCTTATCCCAACAAAAAACAGCAGGCCTTATAGGCCTGCTGTTTTCATTATTTCTATACTATCATTTTTTATAGCCGCACTTCGGGCAAACACCATTTTCATTCAAGGCAATACCACACAGCGGGCAACGATCAATTTGATTCTTGGTTGTGAACTCTGCCGAAGCAGTATTGACACCGCTGACAAAAGTTATTTTCGCAATATTGAGTTTGTCTTTAAGCAGATCATAAACGATCTTGATCATGCCCTCGACAGTCATAGTTTCTTTTGTAACCACAAGACGACAATCCGGGTATGCTGTTGCCAGCTCTGTCTTGAAAGCCGCACCTTTCATCTGGTTCTGCGGAGCGCCATTACGGATACCCTGTTTTTCGTAAACATCAAGTACTGCCGGCAGCAGCGGATCATCTTCCCTCAAAATCAGTGCATGATCAAAGTTCTTTAAAACGTCCCAAGCAGTTTTTTGAATTTCATTACAGGGAAATACCATATTGACACCTGGTTCGACAGAATCTTCCACCTCAATAGTCAGAATACCTGAATGTCCATGCAGATACTGTGCTTCACCTTTAAACCCATAAAATCTATGGGCATATTGCAGGTCTAATGTTGTAATACTTCTCATGTCTTTATCCTCCTATATTTTTTATTTACGGGGTCAGCGCCCGAATACGCATTTGTTAATCGAAATATCCAAGTCTGTTATCTGCTGTTAATGATATTTTCTTTAGTATTAATATAATATTATTTTCTGTTTTTGTCAATAACTTTTTAGTTTTTAATTCTATTAGAAAATTAATATCCTTTATTGTTTCATATATTATACATTAATCTTAATTATTTCTCCACCAGTTCCTACCAGCCTCAAATAAATACACTCGCTAGCCCCTGAACTTTAATAGTTCAATAATCAGCAAGTGTAAAAAATAAAAGCTGCAGAATCTAACGATTCTACAGCTTTATAATTTGATTGGTGCGAGTGACAGGAGTCGAACCTGCACGCCGAAGGCGCTAGATCCTAAGTCTAGTGCGTCTGCCAGTTCCGCCACACTCGCAAACAGGCAAAAAAAATGGTGATCCACCCGCGACTCGAACGCGGGACACCCTGATTAAAAGTCAGGTGCTCTACCGACTGAGCTAGTGGATCACATTGGCTGGGGCGGCTGGACTCGAACCAACGCATGCGGGAGTCAAAGTCCCGTGCCTTACCGACTTGGCTACGCCCCAAGGATAGAAACCGGATAATTATGGGGTGACTGGAGGGGATCGAACCCTCGAGTAACGGAGCCACAATCCGCCGTGTTAACCGCTTCACCACAGCCACCAAATTGTCCAAACTTAATAGCTTGGCGACGAATGTTATTCTACCATAGCCACTAGTTTATGTCAATCTTTTTTATAAACTTTTTTACATTTTTTTGCAGGGATTATTATTTGCAGACAGCGATTGCTTCTATTTCAACTTTAACACCTTTCGGCAGTCCCGCAACCTGTACGCAGGAACGCGCAGGAGCGTTTTCAGCAAACTTTTCACCGTAAATGCTGTTAACAACGCCAAAATCTTCCATATCAGTCAAAAAAACAGTGGTTTTTACCACATCGTCAAAAGTCAATCCTGCCTCAGACAATACGCCTTCCATATTTTTCAAGACTCTGATCGTCTGCGCTTCAATACCTTCATCTACTACTTCGCCTGTTTCAGGAATCAAAGCTATCTGACCTGACATATACAACATACCATTAGCCATAACAGCCTGAGAATAAGGCCCGATAGCAGCCGGTGCATTTTCAGTCTTAATAATTTTTTTCATTTGATTTACCTCCATTTAATACTTATCTAAAATATTTTTCAAATTTTACCATCAGCGGCAAAATAAGCCTGTGCCCAGGCCAGTGCAGTTGGTGTCTGTGCCAGTCCGCCTTCCGCCGTTTCCTTGAGCGTGCAGGGCAAACGATCGCCTACTGACTTCATCGCATCAATGGCTTCGTCTGCAGGGATAAAGCTTGTGATACCAGCCAGAGCCAATTCTGCTGCCAGCAACGCCTGTGCAGCGGCACCGCCGTTTCGTTTGATACACGGCACTTCTACCAGACCGGCAACAGGGTCACAAACAAGCCCCAGCATATTTTTGAATACTATCGCCACTGCATGTCCTACCTGTTCCGGAGTGCCTCCCAGCACATCTACAGCGGCACCGGCCGCCATAGCCGCACCACTGCCGCATTCAGCCTGACAGCCGCCCATAGCGCCCGACAGTGAAGCGCGGCTGGCTATGACCATACCAATATTACCAGCCACTACCAAAGCTTCAGCCATTTGCCGTTCGTTCAAATTGTAATGCTGCTTCAATGCCAAAAGTACTCCCGGCAGAACGCCGCTGGCTCCGGCGGTAGGAGAGGCGACGATACGTCCCATCGCCGCATTGCATTCACCTACAGCCATGGCATAAGCCACAGCATCGTTAACGACACCGCCTAAATATTTTTATAATTTTCAGACTGTCTGGCCTCCTGCAGCTTTTTAGCAGCACCACCAGTCAGGCCGCTGTGTGAACTTACCCCGGTCAGACCGAATGCTGCCGATTCTTCCATTACCTGCAGCATTGTCTGCATCTGCTCTAATATAGCATCTTCACTCAGTTCAAGCTCTTCGCTGCTGAGCTTCAGCAGATAAGTATGTAACGGAACACCCTGATCAGCTGCGTCCTCAATCCAGGTCCTTAAAGAAATTTTCTCGTTAATCACGCTGCACCTCACAAAACATTACGGATGAACCGCACCGACTGCATAGGTTCCAAAGCAGCAACCAGATTGATTATCGGCTCCGGCACGACCTGGTCACATTCAATGACCATCGTTGCCAACCCGCCTTTATTCGCCCGGAAAACCCGCATCCCGGCAATATTGATACCGGCACTTGCCAAAGCGCTGCTGACCAGGGAAATAACACCAGGTTTATCCTTATGCAAGGTAAGGATCGCCGGCAGCTTACCGCTCAGTTCTACAGCCGCACCGTCAATAGAAGTTACCAGAACCTGTCCGCCGCCAATAGAAGAACCAATAACTTCGCATTTTCTGCCATCTGCAGCTGTCAATTTAAAATAAACCGTATTTGGATGTGTCAGATCACCTAGATTGATCGTGGAAAATTCGTATTCCAAGCCCTGCTTCTGAGCAAAATCCATTGCCTGCGGAATCCTGGCATCATCCGGCAGCCAGCCCATCAGTCCCGCAAGAAGCGCCATATCCGTGCCATGGCCGCGGTAAGTTTGAGCAAAGCTCCCATGCAAAGCAATCTGCGCCTTTAGCGGCCAGGCCCCCAGAATGCTGATCGCCAATAACGATAAACGTACGGCTCCAGCCGTATGCGAGCTGGACGGACCAATCATTACCGGTCCGATAACATCAAATATATTCATAATAACCTCACTGCTTTTACTATTGCGTCCTTATTCCACATTATCCAGTGAACGATGCGCCAGACCTACACACAACTCATTGAGATTGAGCACGCCTACCGCCATATAAATAGCAACGCACAAATGCTCACCGCAGCGGGCAATACCGATCTTGCCACCGACATTAAAGCCCAAAGCCTTGGTTTTCACCTGCTCTAAAGCCGCATGAGCAGCGCCTGCTACCGCACCGGCGCCAACATGCGTATCTGAAACCAGGCCCTGCCTCTGCGCTGCCACTACAGCACGTTCAACAATCTTGACAATAGACGGAATAAATTCCCCGCCAAAATCGACCGCTGTCGAACGAATACCCTGTTCAGCCAGTTCCTGCTTGATTCTCTGCTCTTCGCTGCGTGAACCTGTAACAGCTATTTTCAGGGCCGCACGGCCGATTTCAATACTGGTGAGTTTGCTGTCGGTCATAATATCAAGCCTCTTCCTCTACATATTCCGGTACTTTAATCGGAGTTTTATCAACAACTGCCACTATTAAAAAGGTTACAATACAAATAAGCCATTCAAAATAAATTACATGCTGCAGAACATGGAGCGCCTGTACAAATTCCCAGACCACCAGCCCTAAAAGTCCGACCAGCGTTGTATAAAAAGCACTGCTTCTGCGGCACAGCCCCGGCGCAAACACAGTAAATAAAAAGACACAGGTCAGAGCGGTAGTCATCGACAGACCGGCAATCATGGTCTTCAAAATACCTGCGGCATTGAAGGCAAACCACAAGGTTATCAAACCAACCCCGAAAATAGTCAGACGATTGACAGTGACAAATTTTCATCGCTGACAGAAGGATTAATAAAACGTTTGTAAATATCCTGACTGAACAAAGTGCCCGCCCCCAAAAGGATCGTGCAGGCAGTAGAAACATCGGCCGCCCACAAGGCAGCCAGCGTCGTTCCTGATGCCACCGGGTTCAGACTCATAACGACTTTCGGCAGAGCCATAGTCGCCGTAATATCCGGGAAAGAAACCTTCGCTACAATGCCGAGCAGCGCGCATAAAAATCCGATCGGGAAAATCAAAATGCCGCCTAAAAGAAAGCCTTTACGGGCAGTTTTGGCATCACGGGCACCACAGGCAATCTGCACCGGTCCCTGTGCCGTGATCGCTTGTGTGACCATAACTATGAACCAGCCGATAATGACCGCCATCGGTATACCAGCCAAAGGATCGAACCAATCCAGCGTCGGCGGCAGCTGAGCCGCAATATTCTCGATCCCGCCGGCATTATTGACGGCGGCAAAGCAGGAATACAGGACACCGACATAAATCAGACAAACGCTGACGATATTGGAAAGACCTGAGGACCACAGACCGCCGATCAGGGTGATGCCGATGAAAACAACGGCACTCATCATCATGCCGCCTTTAAAACTGAAAATGTCAGGCAGCAGCGAAGCCAGAATCGCCCCGCCCGCCAAATACTGCAGCGCCGTAATAACAGACATAATAATAACAAGACCGACCGCGCTGATGACACGACCTTTCGTATCATAGTATTTCTCAAAAAATTCCGGGATCGTAGAAATCTTCATCGCCCGCAGTTTCCCAGCGGCAACAAGCCCCATCACGACAGCCCCCGCTGCCCAGGCTGCATTATACCAGCCTGCCGCCATACCTACTTTAAAGGCATTTTCGGCAACGCCCACTGTAGAAGCCGCACCGACCGCAAGCCCCGTAATATTGACCGCGATCAGGCCGGCACTTAATTTACGCCCGGCAAACAAATATTCCGTCGAGCCTTTATCAGCCCGCCTTTTAACATAAAAACTGATACCAAACAAAAGCGCGATATACACGCACACGATAATCAACTGAATAGACAAATGCCACACTACCTTTCTACGCTGCTACATTGCTGCTTATTAAAACCACTCCGCGCCTCAGAAGGCGCCTGCTGCCATACTACCCTCCTACCCATCAAGTATGGATATAATTATATCAATTTTCTTCTGCAAAGTGAAGTAAAACAGCTTTTTAAAACACTTTTTTACTTTCTTTAGCTCATTTACATTCGCTGGCTGCCTTGTAAAATTTTTTATACTTTGCTGCCGGCAACAAGGATTTTAGATTTTTATGTCGAATGTAAAAAAGATTACAGAAGATTTATTTATCTGAAATTCCCTGATAAGTGAGGCTTAAATTTATGTATTCTTACAAAACCAGCGGCACCTGCTCTCAACAAATAAATTATGACATCGTTGACGGCAAGGTCCATAATGTTACTTTCGTCAACGGCTGCCCCGGCAATCTTAAAGCTATCGGCATCCTGGTAGAAGGACTTCCCGTCGAGGAAGTTGCCGCAAAACTGCGCGGCATTCACTGCGGCAACCGCAGCACCTCCTGCGGCGACCAGCTGGCTCAGGCCCTGGAGCAGCATCTAAACAAATAACAACATCGCAAATTCCAAGGAAAGGGGGCACCTGCAATGTATAAGATCCTCAAAAGTACACCAAACGGCATCGATGAGCTTGAGCTTGAACAATTAGAAAAGGGCTGCTGGATCGACATTGTCAGTCCCTCCCCTGAAGAACTGCATGAAATAGCCGCCGCTACTAAGATCCAGCTGGATTTTCTGACGGCCGCGCTTGACGAAGAAGAAAAATCGCGTATCGAAACCGAAGACGACCAGATCCTGATCCTGGTCGATATTCCTTTTTTACGCAGTAACAAAGACTACGACACACTGCCGCTCGGCATTATCATCGCTGAAGACTTTATTGTCACCGTCTGTCTGGAGCCTAACGCTGTTGTTGCTGACTTTTCTTCCTATAATCATCGTTTCTTCAGCACCTTCAAAAAAACGCGGTTCCTGTTCCAGATCCTTTATAAATCAGCTACTTTATATCTAAAGTATATTCGTATCATCATCAAACGTACTGATGAACTGGAGCAGCATCTGCGTAAATCCATGGAAAACTCCGAGTTATTCAACCTGCTGGATCTTCAGAAGTCACTGACCTACTTTACTACTTCCCTGCGCAGCAATTATATCGTTACTGAAAAACTGCTGCGTCTGCGTTCTACAAATCAGTCAGGACATTTGATCAAGCTCTACGAAGAAGACGAAGACCTTTTGGAAGACGTCATCATTGAATATAAGCAGGCTATTGAAATGGTTGAAATGTACAGCCATATTCTTAACAGCATGATGGAAGTATTTGCCTCTATCATCAGTAATAACCTGAACTTAGTTATGAAGTTCCTGGCTTCTGTAACCATTATTTTAGCTATCCCCACAACTATCGGCGGCTTATGGGGCATGAACGTTCCGGTGCCTCTGGAAGGTAACGAATTCGGTTTTGTCACCATCACTTCCATCGCCCTGCTGATTTCTGTAGGTACAGGCTACTGGTTGTGGAAACGCCGCATGTTCTAGGAGGATATTATGTCAAAAATACTAGCAGAACAATTATTGGCCGGTATTATTCTCGGCGATAACGATAATCAGGAATATATTTATCTTCCAGGCGGAGAAGTAGGAAGCGATACTCCCTGCTGTGTCTTTGAAAGCAAGTCCGGACGACAGGACCTGCCGCTGGATAAAGCCGTAGAACAGGCCAAGCGCCTGCATCTAAAACCCGTAGCGCATCCGGAAATGGGCCGGCGCTCATACTGAACCTGAAGAAGAAGACCCCGCTGCAATAATGCAGCGGGGTTATTTTTATGCTTTTTATTTTTTTACATAACGCTCCCAAAACTCGTCTTCAGGCAGCGGTCGGGCAAAATAATAACCCTGACCCAACTGGCAGCCCAGCTTTTGCAAAACCTTGAGCTGCTCTTCATTTTCAATGCCCTCAGCCAAAGTCAGCGTATCGCCAAATTCACGGCACATAGAAACCGCCGCCTTAAACAAAATCTGCGTTTTAGGATTGTCTACGATACTGTCCGTAAGACTTTTGTCAAACTTTACCGTATCAAAATGCACCTGTGACAATAATTCCAGATTAGAAAAGCTAGTACCGAAATCGTCCATGGAAATACTGAATCCAGCCTCATGCATCCGTTTGATCAAATCCACAAGCAGCTCTTTTTCCAGCAAACCAAAGCTTTCCGTGATCTCCACATCTATCAGACATGGATCAATACCATATTTCTTACAGATAGCCACACTGTTTTTGATTGTATCTTCCGCAATCAACGTTACCCGCGAAACATTTACAGACATCTTAAAAACTCTGCCGCCACGTTCACGCCAGTCTTTCAGCATCCGGCAGACTGTCTTCAGAACAAAGATGTCGATATAATTTATCAAACCATTTTCTTCGTAACCAGGAATAAAATTATCCGGCGCTATTATCACTCCCTGATCGTCGATTTTTCTGACCAGGGCCTCGGCACCTTCTATCAGACCTGTCTGCAGGTTTATTTTCGGCTGCAGGTAAACTTTGAACCTTCCTTCCGCGATCTCGGCCAACAGCCGGTGCGCGCTTTCTTATGATTATAATCGGCGGTCAGATTTTTATAGCCAAACGATTTTGTCGCTTCCATCACCGCATTTGCCTGAGATACTTTTTTATAAATATCCCGGCAATTATCGCTCCATAAGCTGCCGACCGAGACCCTGAAATCTGTCTCTGCACTGAATTTAGCTTTCAGCGCCGCTACTTTTGCTTCAAAATCCGCTTTATCCATATTCAGCGCCAAACTGACAAACTCATCACTGCCGACACGAAATGAATTAACGCCAAAAACACTTTTGATAAGTGCTGCTATCCTGATCAGGACCCTGTCACCCGAATGATAGCCCTTGGTTGCATTGATATTGCGCAGCCCGTTGATATCCATATCGACAATACCAATATGCCGTATTTTTTTAATTTCTATATCCTTCAACAGACTGCTGTATTTCTCTCTATTATACAGTCCTGTAAGATTATCTACCCAACGGATCTGTTCCAATTTTTGATCCAGATATTTTTTCTGCTGTTCCAGTTCTTCTTCCTTAAAATTATATAGAATTTCAAAACGCAGACGACGCCCCATATAATTGAATAAAATGCTCTTGACCTGTAAATAGCGCTGTACCGACGGCTGATATATTTCTTCCACAAACATGCACTCTGTAGTCAGCAGATTATTCCGGCAGAACCTGCACTTGCTGTTCAGTCCCTGTAAAACCGTATAACATTTTTTACCGCAGTAGCTGTCATCTTCATAAGCCAGCTGCAGCATGTCTTTCGCACTCTTATTCATATAAACAATTTCACAGGTATCAACATCAATCAGATAGATCGCTCTTGCTGTTTCTGTACGCGCTATTTGAGGAAATTCGTCGAAGCCCATCATTTTCGAGCTCATTTCTGCACCTCTTTTATAAATATTCCCAGTCGCAACTTTTACTTTAGTTAAAAAAAGCTTCTTCAGGATATTTATTTTTAACATTTTTAAAAGTTTGCATTTTGTTTATCCATTTGTATTATAACATTATTATAATATCTATTCAATATTTTTGGTTTTTTTAGAATATTTTTATTCTTAAAACAACAAAAGGCGCTGTGTAATTTATACACAACGCCTCAAAGACCACTTTTATTTAATTACAATAACTGGCAGTTCGGATTCTTCGATCACCGTTTTACTGACACTGCTTTTTAAAAGCCCTTCCAAAGCTCCAAAACCGCGGCTGCCAATAACAATGCTGTCACAGTTTTCGCGACGGCTCAGCTTAATTATTTCTTCAGCTGCTCTACTGCCGATAGCCAGCAGATAATCGCAGGGGATTTCCTGTTTGTCCATTAAGTGCTTGGCAGCGCCCAGCACCTCATTGCCGATCTGCATCACCGGCCCATTGGCACTGTAGACCAGTTCTTCTTCCAAAGGAGCACCGCCGACAGCTTTAATCCCCGGCTTAACGACCGTCAAAATAACCAGGTGTCCACCCGACAGCTTTGCCAGCGAAGCGGCATATTCCATGGCCCGCCAGGAATATTCAGTCCCGTCGATAGGTACGAGGATTTTTTTTAACATATTCATCATCCTTCATCAAAACTTTAAACACAGCTCCGTAATTATTTTACGATCAGTACCGGCACTGTTGCATACTGAGAAACCTTGGAACTGACGCTGCCCAGGAAAAATTCAGCAATGCCGCTGAGTCCGCGGCTGCCCAAAACGATCGCGTCGGCTTCCACTTTTTTGGACAAAGCGATGATCCGTTCCGACGGATGCCCTACTTCCATATCATATTCAACTTTATGCGGATAGGAGCCGACCATTTCTTTGGCCAATTCCAAAACCTTATCACCGACTTTTTCCAATTCGCTGTTACCCTGATTAATCGTAGCATGGTCAAGCGGGACTGCCAAAAGAGCAGCATTATTATAAGGCTGGATTACGTTCACTACCAAAATTTCACTCTCAAATTTTTTACCGATCTCCAACGCATTATTCAATGCGCGCCATGCGGTTTCGGAACCGTCTACAGGTACTAAGATTTTTTTAAACATAATACGCACCTCCTGCTATCTTAACTGCTTTTAGAATATTCAAAATCAATAATAAGCTTATTGGTTTCACTGTTAATTTCTCTTTTTACAGCCTAAATTCCTGCTAAAGCAAAATTATTTAACTTTATTTTTTTTCGCCTGATGCTTCAGGGATTTTTTACTTACTTTTTTGATCTCTGACGGTGCCGGAGCATCATCCATACTGCCGCCTTTACCAAAACGGTAATACAGCAGCATTAATCCTAAAAGCAGCATCGGCAGGCCGCCGATAACATAACGGTATTCGGCCGGCGCAGTGATCGTCAGAAAATCATAACCAATGATCGCTATCGGCACAAGAATGATCTGCGAATAACGGCTTGCAGAACTCGTCGTCCCCATAAGACGGATCACCAGTCCGTAAGCCAGGAAGGCCACAGCAAAAGACACAAAAGACATAAAGCATAAGAAAATAAAAAATTCCATAACAGCTCTCCTCGTTTAACGTTCTTCCCTGTCATAAGGCTGCCCCAGCGCCTGAGGCGCTGCCAGACGGCCCCCTTTGCGGGCCAGAACCAAAATCAAAACCACTATTGTAAAAATATATGGAAGCATATTCAAAATAAAAACAGACACGGGCAGGCCAACGACCTGCAAATGAAAGCCCAAAGCATCAATGCCGCCGAAAAGATACGAACCAAGCAGCGCACGCCATGGATCCCACAGAGCAAAAATTACAAGTGCCACCGCGATCCAGCCGCGTCCGGCCGTCATATTTTCCAGCCAGCAGGGAGCATAAGCCAGCGACAAATACGCGCCGCCCAAACCGGCTAAAGCACCGCCCATGATCACATATAAATACCGCAGTCCAAAAACATTGACGCCTACAGCATCTACAGCAGCCGGATTTTCTCCCAAAGCCCTCATAAACAGCCCTGCTCTTGTACGGTACAGATAAAAAGCAACAACAGCCACTAAAATATAACTGCAGTAAACCAGCAGATCCTGCCTGAACAGTACCGGCCCCAGCACCGGGATCTCACTGAGCCCCGGTACAGCCAGCTTACTGAAAACAACAGTCGCCTGCTGCCCCACATAATCCAAACCCAGATAACCGGATAGACCCGTGCCAAACAAGGTCAGCGCCAAACCGCTGACGACCTGGTTTGCCCGCAGGGTGACAGTCAGAAAAGCGTGTATCAGCGCCATCAATGAACCTGCCAGCAGCGCCATCCCAACACCACTTAGAAGACTGCCCGTCTGCTGAGCGGCAATGAACCCGGCACAGGCACCGACCAGCATCATCCCGTCCACACCCAGATTGGTAACACCAGCTCGCTCGGAAATCAGTTCACCCAGCGCAGCAAACAAAATAGGGGTACCGGCCGTAATAGAGGCAGCTAAAATTGAAATGAGCAATGTCTCATTCACTCTCTTCGCCTCCTTCATTTTTGATCAGGCGCAGCTGATAATTGGTAAATATCAGCGCCGACGACAAAGAATAAAATAGCTCCCTGCAGCATTGTTGCCACAGCCGAAGGAATCCCCAGTGTCTGCACCATAAACCCGCCGACATGGATAATCGCAAACAAAAAAGCTACTACGATAATCGCTGCCGGATGCAGCCGCGCCAGCCAGGCCACAATAATTGCCGTATAACCATAACCGGGACTGATACCCGGCTGCAGCTTGCCAACGATGCCGCTGACTTCAATCATGCCGCCCATCCCGCAGACAGCACCGCTTAGCAGCATCACCAGCAAAACATTTCTGGGAATATTGATCCCGGCATAACGGGCAGCCGTAGGATTGGAACCAATAACAAGTGTCTCGTAGCCCCAGCGGGAATCTCGAAAAACTACTGTCAGAACTGCCGCTAAAACAAATACAATAATGATACCGGCATGTACGCGCAGATCTCCGAAAGAGGGCAGCAAAGCCGACTCGCTGAAGGCCGCTGTCAAAGGAAAATTCAAGCCCTTGGGATCACGCCACGCACCATAGACCAGATAATTGACCCATAAAATTGCAATATAATTCATCATCAGCGTCGTAATCAGTTCGCTGACCAGCCACTTGGTTTTGAACCACCCGGCTAAAAGTCCCCACATCCCGCCTGCCGCAGCTCCCAGCAGCAGCATGCCCGGCAGCATGATCATAGAAGGCAGGTCAGGATAAGTCAGCGGCAGCCAGCTGGCCGCACAGGCTCCCATATAAAACTGCCCTTCAGCGCCGATATTCCAGATCTGCATCCTGAAGGCAATGGCAATGCCTAATCCGCACATCGCCAGCGGTATCATTTTGACGATCGTTTCCGAAATACCATACTCAGAACCTAACGCACCGCTGAACATGGCATAATATACCTCAAAAGGATCGCGCCCCGTCACTGCAAAAAAGATACCGCAGAAAACCAGAGCGGCGAAAGCTGCCACCACCGGCACCAGCGAGCGCATCAGCGGACTGGGTGCCAGACGTTTTTCCATTACCAGCTTCATACGCCCGCACCTCCCGCTTCGGTAATACCCGCCATCAAAGCGCCGATTTTTTCTGTATCCATTTCGCTGACAGGGAATTCACCTAAAATCTGCCCGGCAAACATAACGCCTACACGATCAGCCAGCTTTGCGATTTCCTCCAGCTCTTCCGATACCAGAATGATCGCAGTCTGTTCTTCTTTCAGCTGCAGCAGCAGCTTGTGCACTGCTTCGATAGCACCTATATCCAAGCCGCGTACCGGGTACAGTACGATCATCAGCTTGGGTTTAGCGGCTATCTCGCGTCCCAGCAGCAGTTTTTGCAGATTACCGCCGCTCATCATCTTCACCGGCTGGAAAATCGATCCCAGCTTCACATCAAAATCTTCTACGATACGTTTTGTCGCCGCTATAGCAGCTTCACGCCGAATCCGCCAGCCTTTGGAAAATTTACCGTCATATTCTTTCAGGATCACGTTATTGACAGAATCCAGATTTGGCACCAGCCCCATACCCAGACGATCCTCCGGCACATAACTGATACCTGCTTCGATCATTTCTTTCGGTTTTTTATTGGTAAGGTCCTGTCCGTAAAAAAATATTTTTCCGCCCATCGCCGGCCGCAGTCCGGCAAGTACCTCAGCCAGCTCGCGCTGACCGTTGCCCGATACTCCGGCGATACCATAAATTTCACCCGCTCTGACTGCAAGCCTGACATTGTTCAGTCCAACCGTATTCATATCATTGAGAGCTGAAACCTGCTCCAGCTGCAGCACCACTTCGCCGCAGTGCTCGCAGTTTTTTTCATAGGTATTCAGCACCTCGCGGCCGATCATCATCTGCACCAGCTTGTCGCGACGCATATCTTCTTTTGCGGCGCTGCCGGTTACACAGCCGCCGCGCAAAACAGTTACTCGGTCGGCCAGTTCCTCGACTTCGTTGAGTTTGTGGGAAATAAAAACTACCGCGCAGCCGTCGTCTGCCATCTTTCTCAGATTGACGAACAGCTCGCGTGTCTCCTGCGGCGTCAGAACAGCCGTAGGCTCATCCAGGATCAGCACACGGCTGCGATGATAAAGCATCCGCAAGATCTCCACGCGCTGTTTTTCTCCCACACCAAGCTGCCAGACATAGGCCCGCGGATCTACCTGCAGTCCATATTTCTCACCCAGACTTTCAATATCTGCTATGATCTGCTCCGGTTTCAGCAAAAAACCGCCTTTGCTCTGGCTCAGAACGATATTCTCAGCTACCGTAAAAGATTCGATCAGTTTAAAATGCTGATGTACCATCCCGATACCGCTGGCAATGGCGTCAGCAGGCGAAGCAAACTTTACTTCCTCCCCGCCAACCATGATACAGCCTTCTGTAGGCTTGTAAAGACCTGTAAGGATACTCATCAAAGTACTTTTACCGCTGCCGTTTTCACCCAAGAGCGCATGTATCTCACCGGGGTACAATTCCAAATTTATTTTATTGTTGGCGATAACGCCGGGAAACCGTTTCGTTATCTGCCGCATACTGATAAGAGGCAAGGTCATGACTTTGCTCCGTTCATCATAAAATTAATCCGCTCCTCCGCATAGCCGCGCGCCGATCTGGCGGGCAACATGGACTCCGCTCGCACTGGCCTGTGACAACCCCCTGGTGATACCGGCACCGTCGCCGACGGCGAACAGGTTCGGGATCTTAGTTTCCAGCTTATCATCAAGTTCCAGACGCGCACTGTAGAATTTTACCTCTACACCGTAAAGCAGGGTATCGGCATTAGCCATCCCCGGCGCCACCTTATCCAGCGCATAAATCATTTCGATGATATTATCCAAATGGCGTTTAGGCAGCACCAGGCTCAAATCGCCGGGCGTAGCCGACAAGGTAGGCTTAGTAAAGCTCTTTTCCAGACGTCTTTCATTAGTACGCCGGCCTTTGATCAAATCGCCGAAACGCTGCAGCAGCACGCCGCCGCCCAGCATATTGGAAAAAGAAGCGATACGTTTGCCGTATTGATGCGGTTCAGTAAACGGTTCCGTAAATTTATTGCTGACCAGTAAAGCAAAATTCGTATTATGACTGTGCAGCTTGGGATCGCGGAAGCTGTGCCCGTTGACTGTAATGATGCCGTCAGTATTTTCGGCCACTACATAACCGTTGGGATTCATGCAGAAAGTACGGACCAGATCATTATACTGCCGTGTCCGGTAGACCAGCTTAGCTTCATAGACTTCGTCAGTAATGTGTTTAAAGACCTGCGCCGGCACCTCTACCCGCACGCCTACGTCGACCTGATTGTTAATAAAGGACAATCCCAGTCCGCGGCACTGTTCGGTAAACCATTCCGCACCGGCACGTCCGGGAGCAGCGATCAGATAATCACAGCGAATATCAGCTTTATCCTCGCCGCGAACCCCCAGTTCAAAACCGTCACCGTGCCGTTTGATAGTTTCCACATGGGTATTACAGCGGATCTCCATTCGCTCAGCCAGATATTTATAAATATGCTCCATAATAATAAGGTTATTTTCAGTCCCCAGATGCCGGACCTTGGCGTTTAAAAGATGCAGATCATGTCCCAGCGCCAGACCGCCGATAGTACTGTTCTTTGTGCTGAAATATTCGCCGGGAGCGCCATGACGGCAATTAAGCTCATCAACATAATCAATCAGCTCGATTACAGTCTTTTCCGGAATATACTCGCTCAGCCAGCCGCCGAATTCAGTCGTAAAATTATACTTACCGTCCGAAAAAGCACCGGCACCGCCAAAACCGCGCATGATATCACAAGGTACACAACGCAGGCAATGATCCACTTTTTTTGCAGCCAGCGGACATTGACGCCGTTCGATTGGATTGCCTTCCTCCAGCATGATCAGACTGACCGTCGGATATTTCAGAGTAAATTCATAAGCTGCGAAAACAGCCGCAGGGCCACCGCCGATAATCGCTACATCATAGTTCTCGTACATAAAGGACCTCCATTCATTATGGTTTGATCACAAATCGTATTTTTTACTTTCATCACCCAGTGGTTCATCTTTTTTAGGGTCATTTTTAAAAAGCTCAATATTTTTCTTTGCTTCACGCAAAGCATCATCATACACAGTTTTAAACGGACTCAGGTCCGCCGGTTTACCGGCCTTCAGCCATTCGGTAACGACCCGTCCCAGCGCATAGGTAGTCCCTACAGCTACAGGTATCTGCAAGGGAGCAAACGGGATCAGTGTCGTCAGCGTACTGCCTACAAAATAAGCTCCTAAAGAACTCAGCAGGCTTACGGCCGCCTTTTCTCCGATTTCTTCTTCATAAACACTGCCTAATTTTATCACCAGATACACATCATTAGCAATCAGCGCCATTGTTCCAAGCAACGGAGCAACAACGATAACCCCGGCGCGGGCAGCAGCCCAGCGGCACAAAGTTTCAGCTTCCTCCTGACGCAGCCGGTCGTCAATGACAGTGACCTTAGTTTCCTGATTCATATCCATTTGCATACCCTCCTTCAGGCATAGTAAACCACTTATTATTATTCGCAATCTTCCCGAAAAATCCTGCTAAGTCCTGCCGATAAATACGCTGTCGGGCATAAAAAACCGCAGGCTGTAAAACCTGCGGCCAAATTTTTTTATAAGGGCAAAACTTATTTTTCCAGCCCGTCAGCCTGACGTTTGGCAATCACCTGACGCATATAGTCAGTAACCAAAGCCGTACTTTCTTCAAACAACACCAGCGCATGCGTAGCCTTTTTCTCTAAAAACGGGATCAGCTTTTCCAAATTTTCTTTCTGATCGACGATCGTCACCAAAACAGGCAGGTTGGAAACACCGGTAAAAAGTGATACCGGACGACGGTCGATCCCACGCACTTCGGTCGCATAACCTTCGATACCTTTAATGACGGTAGCGCCGGCGATCTTTAAACGGCGGGCTTCTTCAAGAATCGTTCTGTACAGGGGATCGTTGCCTACTATAACGTCCTCGCCCGTATAAATTTTAAGCATCCAGCATTTTTTGAATTCTGCCGTCATATAACTCACACCTTCCCATAAATTATTATTTTTCTTATTACTTTAATTATAGCACGCAGTTTCTGAAAATTCATGTTTTAGAGTATAAATAATAATAAATAATTTTTGTAACACTAGCTACACTTTATTCGGCCGCTTAAATTTCCTGCTGCCGAGTATTGGAATTTGATATAATAAAATAAGCATTTGACTATTCGACCACAAGGAGGCCTACCATGTCTGTTACCTGTCAGGATCTATTGACTTTAAAATATTTTGAACGTATCAAGCTGGTTGCCGGGCCAAACGGCCTGGACCGTACGGTCACCTGGCCCTACGTAGGACAGACTTCAACTGTCTCGCAATGGGTACACGGCGGCGAGCTGCTGTTTATTACCGGCATTGTGCACAGCGCCGATAAACTTAAGGATCTCATTTTAGAATGTATCCAGAAAAAATTAGCCGGTCTTGTAATCTTGGTCGGTAATGAATATATCAACTCTATTCCAGAAGAACTGCTGGCCCAGGCCGACGCAGCCGATTTCCCGCTTTTTGAAATGCCCTGGGACGTAAAGCTGATTGATGTAACGCGCGAAATAACCGACCTGATAATGCGTGATAAATTTGAAATCAAAAAGTCAAAAAACTTTCTGGGCCGCCTGCTTTTTGCTTCCGATGTTGATTACCGGCAAATGCTTGATACGGCGATCATCAACGATATCCACTTACTGGAATATAAATTTATTGCTGTTTTTAACGTCAGTCACCCCGCTGATGAAATCATGACAGATGCAGGCCATGACAGTCTTGAAGATAAACTGCAGCATTCTGTCGATAGTCTTTGTAAAGAGAAACAGCTGCCGGTCACCACATTGGTCTACGGCAATAATGTGATCTGCCTTGCCAGCGCGCCTACACAGGAAAAAGCAGCTGAGGCGGCAGCTTATCTGGAAACTGTCTGCGGTCTTTTAAGCCAGCTCTACAGCGGCAGCAACCTTTACCTCAGCTTTGGCCGTCCTTACGCCGATGTCGAACAGATCAAAATCAGTTACCAGGAAGCGCAGAAAGCGCTGCTGCTCTGGAAAAAGATGGGACGCAGCAATCACATTGTCTACTATTCCCAGCTTGGTTTATACCGCCTGCTGTTTAAAATCGATGATAAAGAAGAAATCCGCGAATACTATCACTATAATCTCGGTGTGCTCCTGCAGCATGACAGCAAAAATAATTCGGAGCTGCTGGAAACGCTGCGTCAGTACTTATACTGCAACGGCAATCTTGTTAAAACATCACAGGCACTGTTTATTCACCGTAATACACTTTTATACCGTCTTAACCAGATTCGTGATCTGCTGGGGCGCGATATCGACGATGCCCTGGTACGACTTGAGCTGCTGAGCAGCATCGTCGCCAAAGACTACCTGGAAGAATAGCAAAAGACCAGACCCTCAAGCAGCGGTCCGGTCCTTTACTGTTGTTTTATTTACAGGAGGATTTGTAGGTTTACTCAAATTTATCAGCCTTCCGGAACGGTAACTGCCTCTTCCGGAGGCTTTTTTTGTTTTGCCAGTGACAGTGTAACTACGCCCGTCATAATCATGGCACAGGCAACGATCTTGATCGTAGTCACTGTTTCTCCCAAAAGCAGTACGCCGCAGATAATGCTGGTAATAGGCTCGAAGGTAGTCAAAATAGCGGCAGTAGAAGCACCGACATGCTTGATGCCTATCTGCAGCAGCGAGAGGGCTACCACCGTACACAGCAATGCAAACACAGTGGAAATAAACCAGGCCTGCGGCGTCAGAGTCGTCAAAGTCAATTCACCTGTTCCTATGCCAAAGATCCCCATAGCGATCGAAGACATCAGTGCTACATAAAAAGAAATTTTAAAAACAGGCTGATTTTTCAAACCGCTTTTATCCATATAAATGATATAAAAAGCATACGTAACGCCGGAAGCGACCGCTAAAAACAGCCCCAGAAAAGTCCCGCCGCTGAAACCAGCGCTCATATCCACACCCAGAAAAAAGCAGGCAATCCCGGCAGTAGCGATCAGCAGAGCAATAAATTTCTGCAGTCCCAGCCGTTCTTTATAAAAAAGTACGCAGCCGATAGTCACAAAAACAGGATAAATAAAGTGGATCGTTGTTGCTACGCCTACGTCGATCAATGAAAAGGCAATAAACAACATCAGCGTAGTCACAGCATTACCGATACCGCCTAAAATAGTCAGGCTCCACAATTCTTTGGCGCTGACCTGTAAAGATATGCCCTGATACCAAAGAATCGCCAAAAGCACCGGTAAGCTCAAAAAATTACGCAAAAAGGTCAGGGTCACCGGATTGCTGCCAGCCTCGCCATAGGTCATCGGCCCTAGAGTAAAGGCAAACCCGAAGGTAACAGCCGACAGCATCGTCAGTAAAATACCCCTGGTACTTGTATTAGCCATGATAATTCTCCTTTATGGAAGACAAAGCGGCAGATCCGCCGCTTTGTCTAAACCGGAATTAAAATTCTTTATCGCAGATTTTTACCAATTCATCTAAAACACTGTCAATGATCAGCTGTCCCCGGGCAGCTGAAGAAGAACGCGCCGGAGCAAGTACGCCGGTAGGCGGAACCGCATCTTTAGGCACAGGATAGATATGATACGGACAGGGAGTCGCTCCCTGGGTATCTACCATTCTTTCTTCATGCACCAATTCAGGGGCGAAAGCCATCATCAGAGATGTTTCCGTAACAGCTGCGTGCTCAAAAGCCCAGCCCGGGAACGGTACTTCGTCAAACACTTTATCGATGATCTCTGTCGGCATCGGGTCCCACCAGTTAGCGATCAAAATCTTGGCCTGTTCGCCATATTTTGAGCTATCAGGTCGACTGCTTCGCAGACAAAAGCTTCATTTTCAAAGTGACAGCTAAGCACCATGATTTTTTTCACGCCGTCTTTAATAAGCTCTTCCAGAACATCATAGGTCAAACGGACAAGAGTATCACCGTTCAAATCAACAGTTCCCGGGAACAGGGGGCCGCCGCCGGAAAGAGGTTTAGATTTATAACCATAGTTGATTGCCGGCGCTACCATACCGCCAACACGCTGCGCCAGTCTTTCGGCAAAGCCGTTAGCCAGAACCGTATCTACACACAGAGGCAGATGGGGGCCATGCTGTTCGCAGGCGCCGATAGGCAGAATAGTGATCGCTCCTTCGTCGATTTTCGCTTTAAATTCCATCCAGGTCATTTCGTTCATTCTGATCATGATTTATCGCTCCTTTAATATCCATATTTTAATGTCGTTTACCTGCATTTTTCCTTGTTGCTTTGTTCTTTTAAGAAAGAAAGTTGTGAGGACCTGCGGCAGTGCCGCATTTAATTAGGAACTTACTTGACTAAGAGTTTTCGTCCTGTCCCCGGGCCGTTTATTTTTGTGCAGCAGCTAGCTTTACTGTGCTTTCAGTATACCCCCGCTTCAACCTTGTACACAACGTACAAAAGGCCAAAAACATTCCAGCCTGCAAGTGCATTTTTCGCACAAGTCAGTACTGCTCTTTTTGTATCATTCATACAGTGCTTTTTATATTTCGACTTGCTATACTGATTGCGACAAGAGTTTTCGTTACGAAGCTCCTCCGCCACAACATTAAGTTTGTAAAGGAGACTTTATAATGAAAAGCATATTATTCACCAACGCCAAATTAAAAGGTCAGAACGGCCTGCAGGACATTTATATAACTGATGGTAAATTTAAAGAGATAGGCCCCGGTCTTGCCGCAAAAGTAACAGCTGAGAAGGTCGTAGATCTTGAAGGCAAACTCGCCGTACCGCCTTATGTCGATCCCCACATTCATCTTGATTACGTTTTCACTGCACTTAATCCGGCGGCAGCCAACAAAACCGGTTCTTTATTTGAAGGCATCCAGCGCTGGTCTGAAACAAAAGGCAGGCTGACCAAAGAAGAAATCAAAGAACGCGCCCGTCAGGCCATGAAACAGGAGATCCTTACCGGCGTGCAATATATCCGCACCCATGTCGACGTGACTGATCCCAAGCTTACAGCCCTGCAGGCCATGCTGGAGCTGCGCGAAGAAGTCAAAGATACCTGCACCCTGCAGATCATCGCCTTCCCGCAGGAAGGGATGTATGCTTATCAGGGCGGTGATAAATTAGTTGAAGAAGCTCTCACTATGGGCGCTGACCTGGTCGGAGCCATCCCCCATTTTGAATATACACGTGAAGACGGCGTTAAAAGCGTCCAGAAAGCTTTCGAACTGGCAGTAAAATACGACAAAATGGTCGATATCCACTGCGACGAAACTGACGACGACCAGTCCCGCTTTATCGAAGTCCTGGCCGCCGAAGCACTGCGCAGCGGCATCGCCGAAAAAGCCACTGCCAGCCATACCTGTGCCATGCATTCTTACAACAATGCCTATACTTATAAGCTGTTCAAATTACTGGGGCTTTCCAAAGTCAATTTTATTTCCTGCCCTACCGAAAACATCCATCTGCAGGGACGTTTTGACAACTACCCCAAACGCCGCGGCCTGACGCGTGTCAAGGAATTGAACGAAGCCGGCATCAACGTCTGCTTTGCCCAGGATTCCATGAGCGATCCCTGGTATCCTGTCGGCAACGGTAATCTGATGAATATTCTTGACGCCGGTATACACATCGCTCAAATGATGAGTATCGAAGAAATCAGCAACTCCCTCGACCTGATTACAGTCAACGGCGCCCGCACCCTGAATATTCTCGATCAATACGGTATCGAAGCCGGCAAACCGGCCAACTTTATCGTTCTCAATGCCAAAGGCGAATTTGAAGCAGTCTGCAATCGCGTTTCCGTTGCCTGTTCCGTCCGCGACGGCGAATTTCTTTTTGAACGTGCCCCCGAAGTTATTACTACAACCAACGGGCTCTTAAAATAATATTCCCGGCCCCTTAACAAATAACAAAAAGCACTGCCGTTATTAAATACGACAGTGCTTTTTTATCTGCAGAAAGAAACCTGAAAACCAGCATTTTCTGTAATATTTTTCGCAAAAATTTTACTGGTTTCAACAGCTCACGCAGCAGGATTTTTGATCCGTTTGTAGAAGTAAGTATATACAAAAAGAAAACAAGATATCATCTGAAAATCATCTAAATTTTAACCTGACTTTTGCGGAGTGTTACCACTACCGCCTGTAACATTTCCGATCTGATCTATAGGCGCGGATGTTTTAAGGAGGGATTTACCATGATGAAAAAGATTCTTGTACCGTTCGATGGTTCCGAAACTGCGCTGCGTGCACTGGAGTTTGCAGCCGGCATCGGCAAACCGTTTGGCAGCGAAATTATGGTAGTCAATGTTATTGTACCTTACGACTACACTAAAGTTCCGCCAAGAAAACCTAAAAATGCTATTGAAGAAGCTGAAATGGCAGCCAAAGAACCGGATCCGACTCCGCTTGATATCGCTAAAGGTATTTTGGATAAGCTGGGCTGCACTACCGCATCCTATCGTCTGATCGTTGATATCGACCCGGCTGAGAGGATTTTGGAATATGCCAAAACTGCCGAAGCTGATATGATCGTGCTCGGCAACAGAGGTATGGGCATGCTGGCCGAACTGCTGATGGGCAGCGTGAGCATGAAGATTTCGCAATATGCAGAATGCCCCGTAGTGATCGTAAAATGATCAGTTAATATACATATTCCCGTCTTGTGAAGGCGGTAATCCCTTGGAAACGGCCCCTTACCCGCTGGAGGTAAGGGGCCGAAGTGTTTTTCAGAATCACTTATCTGTCAATGTATCATTCATACTGCCGCTGCGAAACCCTTCCAGATCTAAACTTACATACAGGAACCCCGCCTTCCTGAAAGCTTCCACGATCTTCCGGCGCAGCTGCGGCTGCGCAATTTTTCAATAACGGACTCAGCAACTTCAATGCGCGCCAATTTGCCGTGACAGCGTACACGCATTTCGGCAAAACCAAGATCCAGCAAAATCTGCTCTGCTGCTTCTATCATCTGCAGTTTTTCTGCAGTAATAACTTCACCATAAGGTATACGTGAGGCCAGGCAGGCATAGGAAGGCTTATTCCAGGTAAAAAGCTCAAACTCCCTTGACAGCAGCCGTACTTCTTCTTTAGTAAGTCCCACTTCCCGAAAAGGACTTTTGATCCCCAGCTCTGCTATCGCTTTCATCCCGGGGCGGTAATCACCTTCGTCATCTATATTGGAACCATCTGCGACGCAGCTGCAATGATACATCCCAGCCATCTCCACAACGGTTTCAAATAAGGCACGTTTACAATAATAACAACGTTCCGGACCATTCTCTGCAAATCCCGGAACAGCAAGCTGATCGACACCGATTTCAAAATGCGGTATTTTCAGTTCGCGCAGCAGCTGTGCCGCGTCCCTCGCTTCGTGTCCCGGATAACTTGGCGTCCTTACCGTCACCGCCAGTACGTTATCACCCAAAGCCTCGCGTGCGGCATACAATAACAGCGAAGAGTCGACGCCTCCTGAAAAAGCCACGGCAACGCTGCCGTAACTGCGCAGCGTATCCAGTAAATCTAAATATTTCTTTCGCAATTCTACTTGCATTTTACACCGCCTGTCTTAATTCTGACGATTAACTAAATCTTCAATAGCATTTTCACGCAAAGCTGTCTTCATAACCTTACCTGTACCATTTTTAGGCAGCTGCTCGCAGAAGAAAAAATATTTTGGTACCTTGTAACTGGCAAGACGCTCCATTAAAAAGCGCCGCAGCTGCGGTTTTGTCGCCGCCGCGCCCTCCTTCAACACCAGATAAGCACAGACCGCCTGACCGCGCAGCTTATCCGGCACACCTACTACAGCGTTTTCCTGCACTGCCGGATGATGATACAACGCTTCCTCGACCTCACGCGGATAAACATTTTCCCCGCCTGTAATAATCATATCCTTGAGCCTGTCAACGATAAAAATATAACCTTCTTCATCCTGATATGCCAAATCACCTGTATGCAGCCAGCCGCCGCGTAAAGCTGCAGCCGTTTCTTCCGGGCGATTCAGATATCCCAACATCACATTGTCCCCCCGGACGCACAGCTCGCCTACCGTGCCGCTGGCAACCCGTCTGTCATCCTCATCACGGATCTCAACTCTTACATTCGGCAGCTGCGGTCCAATTGATCCGACCTTGATTTTTTCAGCCGGATTAACAGTACAGACCGGCGAAACCTCTGACAGGCCATAGCCCTCCTGTACGGGCTTTCCAAATTTTTTCTTAAAATCTTTTGCCAGCTTTTGCGGTAAGGAAGCACCACCACTGATAAAAAAGCGTACTGATGCCAGCTGCCCGCTGTCGGCACCCTTTTCAAACATCTGGATCATCGTCGGTACGCCGGCAAACTGTGTTATTTCATACCTTTGGATCAACCGCAGTGCTTCAGCTAAAGTATAATTTTCCTGTACAACTATGCAGCAGCCATGCAATAAAGGACATGCTACGGAAACAGTCCAGGCAAAACAATGATACATCGGCAGCACACACAAGGTCTTATCAGAAGAATACATCAACACCCTCTGCGTAAAATCTTTCGCGTTGGCAACCAAATTACGATGTGACAGCATTGCTCCTTTAGGATGCCCTGTCGTACCGCTGGTATAAATGATCGTACAATTATCATTATCGTCCATAGCTATATCTTCATAACTCCTGTCAACAGGCTGACGCAGATCCTCGAAATCCAGCTGCTTGAGCGGGCCACAGCCACATTCCTGCAATGCGGCATCTAATTCCAGCTTTTGCCGCGTCACCATTACGCGCATACCTGCATCCTGAACGATATAGGCCACCTCCGGCGCCGCCAGTTGAAAATTAAATGGAACAACAACGCCGCCGGCTAATGATCGCCAAATAAGCGATCACAAATTCATTGCAGTTTTTACTGAACAGGCCGACTTTATCGCCTTTACATACGCCGCTTCTCTGCAGATGCGCCGCCCATAAAGTAACTTCCTCACGCACTTCACCATAAGTCAGCATTTTATCTTGACAGATCAGAGCCGGGTCTTCTGCCGGATGATCGTTGATTATTTCATAAGAAAGCATAGCTTTCGCTCCCCGCCGCGGCTTCAAGCCGCTAAAATTACCGTTGCCTGATCCGATCCACTTTTCCAGCAGCAGTATATTCTTTATTATACTAAATAAAAACCCACTTGCACAATGCTAAAAATCAGGTTAATATGTAAGCAGTATATAAAATATTAATTCCCAGAAAGGCAGGTTTAATAAATGAAAGTTGAACTACGACCCGGTCTTCAAGGACGAGCCGAAGCAATCGTTGACACCACCAATGTTGCAGCAGTTATGGGCAGCGGCGATCTTGATGTTTTTGCTACTCCGGCCATGATAGCCCTGATGGAGCAGGCCGCCTGCAACGCGATCCTTCCATGCCTTGACTCCTCTACCAGCAGCGTCGGCATCAAAATGGATACCACTCATGAAGCCGCCACGCTGCTTGGGAAAAAAATTATTGCTACAGCCAAACTGATAGCCGTTGAAGGACGCAAGCTTACCTTTAAGGTAGGCGCCTGCGATGATCATGGACCGATCGGCAACGGTACCCACGAGCGCTTCATTATTGACAAAGCTAAATTTATTGCTAAATTACAGTCTAAGCGCTGAATTATTTTTTAACAAAAAACTCCCGCAATGCGGGAGTTTTTTGTTTACCTGCAGCTAAAGCTTTAAACAAACGCTTCAGCTGCGAATAAAATTAGTAAAAACTGGCGTTTCCTGCTGTGGTAATGCTACACCAGCCTGCAAACCGGCTTCTTTGCACCGCAGTAAAAAAGCCATATTTCTGCCCAGCGTACGCATCGTCTGTAAGCCTTCCAAATCCTGTTTTACTTCTTCAGCATTGACGCCATGTACCATATTCCAATATTGCGAAGCTACGACAGGCATCTGCATCAGCATAAAATATTTATTCAGCTGTTCAAAGGCTGCCGTCGTTCCCGCACGGCGGGCAGATACCACCGCAGCCGCCGGCTTCAGGTAAAAAGTTTTCTGACCTGAACAAACAGCAGTATAAAAAACTCTGTCCATAAAAGAAGTTATCGCTCCTCCGGCTGCAGCCCAATGTACAGGCGAACCAAAAATATAGCCGTCATAAGCAGATGCCAGCTCCAAAAATTCATTGACCTTGTCATGAAAAACGCAGCGGCCAGTTTTGGCACAGCCGTGACAGGCAATACAGCCCGCAATAGCTTTAGTACCGATCCAGAAAATATCTGTTTCTATGCCCTCCTGTTCCAATGCAGACGCAACTTCTGCCAGCGCCGTATATGTGCAGCCTTTTTCATGGGGGCTGCCGTTAACCAATATTACTTTCATCTTTACTCCGCTCCTTTACTTTGTTGTCTTTCCACTGCTCCTGACATAACTATACAACCTTGAGCGCACTCCAGGTCAAGTGAATTATTTTCAAATTTTACTGCTTTTCTGTCTGTACATAAAAAACAACAGGCGGCAAACCTTTACCACCTGCTGTTTTTGACTTTCTCTATTTTATTAGTGATGCCACAATAAATGCTGGCTTACCGACAGTTCCAGCCTGACTACTACAAGGAGGCAAATAATAACCGCAGTAGCAACCATGCCGATAACACCGCTCCAGCCATAGCTTTCCAAAAATACGCCGCCTAAAGTACCCAGTGAGCTTGCACCGGCATAATAGAAAAACATATACATCGACGATGACTGCGCTTTATCGCCCTGATTAAGTTTTCCTACCCAGCCGCAGGCTACGGAATGTGAACCCAGCATCCCAAAAGTAAATATAGCCAGACCTATAAATTTAAATACAAGCGGCTGCAGTAAAGTCAGAAGCCCTCCGGTCAGCATTATCAAAAGGCCCAGAATAAGTACGCGCCCGTTACCATGCTGATCTGATAATCTGCCCATATAGGTAGAGCTGAAGGTTCCAAACAAATAGACTACAAACAGCAGCCCTACTACAGTCTGGCTTAATGAATAAGGCGGTGCCAGTAAGACATAGGAAATAAAGTTAAAAACAGCAACAAAAGAACCCATAATCAAAAATGCAACCAGGTAAATCCATAATAATTTCTTATTTGCCAGAGCGGTATGAAAGGTTTTTATCAGCTGCAGTCCGCCTGACTGGCGCTGCCGCTGATATTTCGGTTTAGGCAGCAGCATAAAAAAAGCAATACCGACAGCAAGATATAAAATGCCGATCACAATCAGCCCCATGCGCCAGGAAACAAAATCAGTAATCGCGCTGACCACAAGCCGTCCAAACAGGCCTCCCACTGTTGTTCCGCTGATATAGATCCCAATTACAGTACCGACGTTAAACGGCTCAAATTCCTCATTGATGTAAGCAATTATCAACGAAGGAAATGCAGCTAAAAGCAATCCCTGTATCAGACGCATCCCCAGAATAGCTTCAAAACTGCCGCTGAAGCCTATCATAATAGTCAGTATTGCAGCTCCTATCAAGCCGACAGCAGTTGCCAGTTTACGGTCAAAACGCGGTGCCAAACCGGCAATCAGCAGCATTGCTGCTGACATCCCCACCAATCCTAAAAAGATACTGCCAGACTCCCCTGTACTGCATTGAGCCCAAAGCTGGAAGCAATAACCGGTATAATCGGCTGCACACAGTACTCGGCACCAAAAGCCGCCATACTTCCTAAAAAAATAATAAACAGCGTTCGCCAGTAAACCTGCGAACCTGTTTTTTTATATACTCGCGATTTTCCACTTAAAAGCCCCCTTTTCTCTATAACCTGCTTTTAATTGTATACCTTCTGCCGTATTAGTCAATTCCTAAAATAAATAAAAGCACCGATGGCGGCCGGTGCTTTTATTTATTTTTTCATCTCATTCACCTTTACTGCCGTTATTCACGCGCAGCTCGGCCAGCGAAGGCAATGCAGCACGTACAGGCTTCCACAGCATGATCGAAACAGTATAATCGATCAGCGAATGTAAAAATGTACCAACCCCTACCAGAACAAGTACGCTCATAACATAACCGTCGGCAAGCTGTTCCGGTTTGAAAATGCTGCCGGCCAGAAAGAAAGGTGAAACGACGGCAACCTCAGCCAGAGCATGTACAAAGGCCAGCCCACCATTAAACACAGTGCTTGGCAATGGCTTTTCAATGATTTCCGGTATTTTTCTGATCAGCACAGCCCCAAGCAGGGCAAAACAGATATGGCTGGCAGCCCTCAGAGCAATAATTACAGGCGTCGTCATAAAAAAGCCCAGCGTCGTTCCCAAGCAAACTACTGCGGCCAGCTTCGGCGATATGAACATCGCAATAAAAATAGCCACATGGCTGGCCAGCGTAAACGACATCGGCCCGATCACTATTTTAGGCATCAGCATCGGCACAACGATACCGATACCACACAGTACCCCGGCCAATACAAGCTGATTGATATTCTTGCTTTTCATTTCGCAGCTCTCCCCTCATCATTCATCCTTCTGCCTCATTGATAACGAAAACAGCGCCTCAGGGCGCTGTTTTTATTTTAACACAGTTTGCAAAAAAGCCTGCAGACGTTCATTTTTCGGATTAGTAAAAATATCCTCAGGCCTGCCCTGTTCCTGTACTCTGCCATCAGCCATAAAAATAACTTTGGTCGCTACTTCGCGGGCAAAACCCATTTCATGAGTCACTACCACCATCGTCATTTTTTCTTCAGCCAGTTCACGCATGGTACGCAGAACCTCCCCTGTCAATTCAGGATCCAGCGAAGATGTCGGCTCATCGAAAAGCATGATCGACGGCTTCATCGCTAAAGCGCGGGCGATAGCTACACGCTGCTGCTGACCGCCGGAGAGCTTCCGCGGATAAACATCCGCTTTTTCGGACAAGCCAACCTTGCCTAAAAGTATTTTTGCTTCTTCGATTACTTGGGCACGGTCGCGCTTCTGCACCTGCACCGGTGCTTCAATCAAATTCTGCAGCACTGTCATATGCGGAAACAAGTTAAACTGCTGAAACACCATTCCCATTTTACAGGCAATTCGGCGGCTTTCGTCACCGGGTGCATATACCACCTCACCTGTGCTGCTGGTATCAGCAAGCAGCTCACCGTCAATAATGATCGTGCCCCTGTTGATAGTTTCCAGCTTGTTCAAACAGCGCAGCAAAGTACTTTTACCGCTGCCGCTGGGACCGATGACGGCAATGACTTCGCCTTCTTCGACATCAAGATCTATACCCTGCAAAACGTTCAGTTCCTGAAAACTTTTATGAATATTACGTGCTTCGATTTTCATGGCTTACTCCCATCAATCGTACTTCGAAAATCTTTTTTCCAGTTTGTCAAATCCGTAGGTCAAAACCAGCGTCATCAGCAGATAAAAAACACCGGCTACAAGAAACGGCGTAATACTGAAATCACGCTGCACCAGATTACGTGTCGTCCGCAGCAGATCATTCATTGCCAAAACATAAATCAAAGAAGTATCTTTAACCAGAGTTATCGTCTCATTGCTGACAGGCGGCAGGATAATGCGAAAAACCTGCGGCAGAATAATACGGCGCATGGTCTGTACATAATTCATACCCAAAGTACGGGCCGCTTCATACTGGCCTTTAGGAATAGCCTGGATACCGGCGCGGAAAATTTCGCAGAAATAAGCGGCATAATTAAGTACAAACGCAAAAATAGCCGCCTGAAAATCATCCATCCTGATCCCGATACCGGGAATAAATGGAAGTCCGTAATAAACGAATAAAAGCTGCAGCATCAGCGGCGTACCGCGCAGCAGCCAGACATAGACACCAACGGCACTGCGCAGGCTGCCAAGTGACGAAACCCTCGCCAGAGCCAGCAGTATACCTAAAGGTATTGACAAAACAATAGTAATAAAAAACAATTTTAAAGTTTCGATCGTTCCCAGCCACATCTGCGGCAGGATGGAAATAATATAATCCATTATGAGTCTCCGTATCTGCATTAAAAATAAGTAGAGTAAAAAGGCCGACAGCTCATGCCATCGGCCCGGAGCTTATTAATATTTAGTGATGTCAACACCCATCCATTGTTCAGAAATCTTTTTCATGGTGCCGTCTTTTTTCATTTCATCCAGTGCCTTGTTGATTTTCTCACTGTATTCTTTATCATCCTTACGGAAGGCAACCGCTACGACTTCGTCGCCCAGATTTTCTTCCAAAGCTACATATTTATCAGGATGTTTGACCATATAATAACGAGCCAGAACAGCGTCAACTACCATGGCATCGATACGGCCGGCGTCCATATCCATATAAACAGCAGCAAAGTCAGGATATTTTCTGTAATCTTTCAGGGAAGTCCTCAGTTCATTATTTCTGTCAAGAATATAAGAACCGGTACTGTCATCCTGTACTGCCAGAACTTTACCCTTCAAATCAGCAATTTTAGTAATCTCAGACCCTTTAGGAACAACTACCAGCTGAGCATTTACCATATAGGGCTTGGAGAGCGTATAAGCTTCCTGACGCTCCGGGTTGACTGTAAAGCAGTTCCAGATCGCATCGATACGCTTACCCTTGATCTCTGCTTCCTTGGAAGCCCAGTCGATCGGTTTAAATTCTACTTCCATACCAGCACGCTTGCAGGCTTCTTTAGCGAGGTCGATATCATAACCGACGATCTCGTTCTTTTCATTACGGAAGCCCATCGGCGCAAAATTGTCATCAAGACCTATCACCATTTTTTTAGGACTGTCACTGCCGCAGCCTGCAACCAAAGACAAAGCCATCAGCAGCGTCATAGCCAAGTAAAAATTTCTTCATCATCCATCCCCCTCTAAGGTGTTGTTTTCTTACTACGCTTTTGATTATACTTTAGTATGCTAAATTTGTAAAGAGGTAAATTGATTTTTTTTGAAATTTTTTGCAGGAATTTTCCTTACAGCTGCGAATCTTATTTCAACAGCAGTATTTTATAACGAAAGAGGGGCTTGTGATGATCGTCACTGAAAGAAAAACCGATATTTTTGAACGCCGGGCCGGCGGTAAAGGCAATACTATTATGGAGCACATCGTCGATGAAAAGGTTTACGGCGGTAAAATAGCCGCTTATGCGCGCGTAATTCTTAAACCCGGCTGTTCACTCGGTTACCACAAACATGAAGGCACCAGCGAAACTATTTATATCCTGCAGGGTACGGCCTTATATAATGACAACGGCACTGAAAACACGCTGACTGCAGGCGCAGTTGTTTTCTGCCCCGAAGGCGAAAGCCACAGCATCGAAAATATTGGTCAGGATGACCTGCTGGCTATGGCGCTGATCGTCAACGAAAAATAAATTTCAAATAATTACAAAACATATTAAAACACTGCTGTGAGCTTTGGTTCACAGCAGTGTTTTAATATTTATTTGGATTTATTTTACTGCTCGCAGCAAAGCGACGCTCACTTAGAACGTGAACCTTAGCCCGGCGTTGACGCTCCACTTTTTGTTGATGTCGCCGCCGAAGCCGCGCGTCACTTCGCCATAGAAGTTGCCCGTCCTGCTGATCCTGACATTGCCGCCCAGCCCCAGCTCGAACCAGGTATCTCCGTAGTCGTTGTGCTTGGTCAATATATCATTGGTTCCGCCTGCATCCGAGGTCAGCTGCAGGTCGCGCTCACCGGCAAATTCGTGCAGCAGGTCGGCTTTCAGATAGATATCGCTGCCATTTTCTATCTTCTGTCCCATGACGAAGCCGATACGGCCGATGGCGCTGTTCATGCCGTCGATACGGCCATTGACGCCTCTGTCGGTGGTGTAGTCGATACCGGCCAGCCTGCCAAGGGTAAATTGTGCCTGTGGCTCAACAAAGAAACCTGCTTCAAAATCAAAGCGTTTGCCGTATTCCACACTAAGACTGTAGGCGTGCTGCTTGTAGCTGGCTTTATCCGGGTAGTCGCCGTAGGATTCCAAATCGGTCGAGAAGTTGCCTACACGGGCCGTAACATTGGTATATGCGCCGCTGCCTGTTGTCCAGATGCCATAAAGGCTAAAGGATCTCAGATTATCTTTGCTGCTGCCGGGGGCGTAGCTGCCGCTGCCATCGCCGTAGTCGATAGCGCCGCCATAGATACTTCCGCCCTTGAACTGCTTCTCAAATCCCAACTGATAAAGGTTGTAGCGTCCTTCGTAGCCTGAGCCGCTGAAGCGCCCTGCCTGCGTCCTCGCCCAAACGCCGTCTGCCTGCTCTCTGCCGCTTGCCAGTGCTCCCAAACGACTGCGCAGACTGTCGTTGGTATTGCGCCACATAGCATAGCTGTTATCGGCAGCATCCAAAAGCACGCTCGTATCATTATTGACTGTTTTGACCATATTTGTCAAATACCAGTCGTTGGCCGAAAGCCCCAGAGCATCACCTTTAGACAGTGTGGGGTCAACGTCCCACAGTCCTCCGGCATTGAATTCTTTACCCACAAAGGTCAGTTTGCCGCTGGCATCGGTTATCAAAAGCTGCTTATGTTCCCCTGTTACTTCAATATTGTTTAACTTGCTCAAGTCTTTGATCTGTACATAGTGAGTACCGACATCAGCATGGGTAATGGTAACTTTATCGCTGTTGGCTTCACCTGCCAGATCGGTATCCAGGATAAAGGTGGTGCCGCTGCCGCTAAGCGTATCTATGGTCAGGCTTTCATAGGCCGGTGTTCCCGCGCGTGTCACACTGCTGTCAGTCATGTCGATAACTGCATTATTTGCCGTCAGCGTGCCATTGATATTGAAACTGCCGCCATCAATGTTTTCTAAAACCATACTACCGCCTGTCATGGTCATCCCACTGACTATACCGCCGCTGCTCATCTGCATAATACCGCCGTTAAGCTCTGTATCAAGGGCTGTACCACCATTAAGAATAAGCTGCTCGCCGCCGCTGTTAATGATCGTCCCGCTCATCTGTGCTCCGCTTATAATGCCCATGGTCACGTTGGTGCCGCCGCTGCCAAGTGTCATATTATCATAACCGGAAGTGATATTGTCGATGATCTGCATACCGCCGCTATAGGTAATATTAGATATATTGCCGCCGCTGCCAAGATAGACAGTTCCGCCGCTGTTCAAAACAGTATCCAGTGACGTGCCGCCGACTGAAACGATTTGTGTACCGCCGTTCAAGGCGTTTACCGTACCCTTACCACTGCGGGAAACAACCTGCGTACCACCGAGCATAGTACTCACTGTGCCGTTGCCACCGCCGGCAACAGTTTGCGTGCCGCCGTTCAGAGTATCGACTGTACCAGTACCGCTACTGCTTATAACCTGACTGCCACTGTTCATTGTACTGACCAGACCTGTGCCTCCCCCCATGATATTCTGCTCACCACCGTTTAAAGTCTCTATCATGCCATTACCACTAACTCTAACGATCTGTGTTCCGCCGCTCATATCGACTACCGTGGCGCTGCCGCCCTTGAATACATACTGCTCGCCGTCCAGCATAGTAACGATCGTACCGATGGCATTTGAGTAAACGATCTGCCCGCCGGCGCCATCATGGTTGTCAAGAGTAATGATCGTACCGGTGCCGCCATCATCAACCAACTGCGTCCCCGATTTCAATGTGACCACCGTACCGACAGCATTGGCCGAGATCCACTGTGTACCGGTAGTGTTCATGATGTTGATTATACCGGTACAGCCTTCGTTCACATATTGCTGGTAGCTGTTAAGCTCGTTTATCATACCTGTGCCGCCAGAGTAGATAAACTGCCCAGCGTTACCATTCATAGTTCCTACTGAGCCAACACCGCCGGAGATGTACTGAAGACCGTCCATAGTCTCCACCTTACCTGTGCCACCTTCGTAGACAGTTTGATAGCCACCGTTCATATCAATTACCGTGCCAATGCCGCCGCTAGAGACAAACTGCGTGCCGCCTCCATCCATTTTACTGACTGTGCCGGTCCCGCCGCTTGATATCGTCTGCAGACCAGCGCCGTTTACGTCACCACTCATAACACTTACAATACCGTTTTGTCCAGAGGTTATAGTCTGCGTATCGCCCTTCACCATAGTGGCTACGCTGGCATTGCCGCTATAATCAGTGGCTTCGGCGCGGGCAAATATGGCCCTGTCCACTACGTCTGCCAGCTGGGGCAGCACGGCGTAATCCAAAGGCGCAGCATCGCTACGCAGGGGCTGGACTGGGGCAGGCACCGTTTTCCCAGCCGCGGCCAGTGCTGCCACCGGAGCTGTGACATTGACAAGGTTCATGCCCATAACTACTGTCGCCAGAACTTTTTCTGCCCGTTTTTTGCGTTTTTCCCCCAGCAGTGATTTTACCCTAGATTTCAAAGGCACAAACTTCCCCCCCCAGATGTACACACGGAATGTCCTGCCTGATCATTAACTCCTGTTTATTTAAATTTTTATGTTTTCTCATCTTCTTTCCTTCTCTCTTAACTTTATTTTGGAGTAAAACTCTTACTGTACTTTTTCAAAGCCTTCCATAGCTATGCCAGCTTCTATGGGCAGGCACAGCATATTTAGCGAGATATAATTGCTTTCGATCCAGCCTTTTCCTGTCTGCTGCTTTATCGTAAAAATATTTTCCTTCACGCCTTCATAATTATTGGGGTTATACATGGTCGGTTTGTGCCAGTACAGGTCGTAGCCCTGCTGTTTTATCCATTCCACCAATTCCTGCGACTTTTCTGCACGGTCGTTTTCTACATACAGGATCGGCCGATATTTACGAAGGTTTTCTGCCGCGCCCTGTAGTACGGGCAGTTCCATGCCTTCTACGTCTACTTTGATAAAGTCGCAGGCCGACAGCTTAAGACTATCGATGGTGATAACCTCTACTTCTTCACCTTCACTGCAGCTGCCCAAGGCCAGACCGCCCCAGTTCACTTCTCGCAGTCCTGCAGTGGTACCAGCAGCTTACCCGGTGCGTTGCTAAGGGCTTTTTTGGAAGCCGTAGATATTGGTCAGGCTGTTGAGCGCCGCATTGCCCAGCAGTGTCTGGAACATCAGCCGCTGGGGCTCAAAGGCATAGACCCTGCCATTCGGCCCTGCCAGCTGCGCCAGTCCCAGTGTATGCGCGCCCAGATTGGCGCCGGCTTCGATAACTGTATCGCCGGGTTTTACTACCTGGCTAAAAACATCGTATTCACCTTCTGAATATTCGCCGTAGACCTTCAGCGCTTTGCCGATAAACTGGTCGTGCCTGTTAAAGACCATCAGCCCATGCCGGCATTGACGTACTATGTTAAATTTTTCTGGCATTTTTACTTCTCCTTATGTTTTTTACTGCAAGAGGCAAGGTTCATTTTCTTATCCGCGCTTTTTTTGCTTTGCCTGTTGTTTTAGCGGCAGTGGTTTTATTTATTGCTGCACTTGCTATGGACTCAGCTTCTGCTGACGCTGCTTTATCTGGAGCCGGCTGTTTTGGTGCCAGCGGATCCAGCTGGTAGTCTGCCATCATTTTGTCTATAACTTTGTTTACCGCTTCGGGGGTTATGTAGCGGCTGCATTCAAACTGGCGGTCGGTGCCTTTAAGGCGTGGGCACCATTCAAAGTCTTTGTGGTCGAATACTACCTGGGTATCGTTCCAGCAACCGTTGCAGACGTGGTAGTTTATGACACGGTAGGGTGTGGCAAATTCGTTAAACGGCAGGGTAAAGCCGCTGATGAGTACGACAGGTATGCCTACGCCGTTGGCTACCCAGCTAAGACCGCTGGACAGGCCGATGAAGAAGTCGGCATGGTATAAAAGGTCGATACGTTCTGACAGGGGCAGCTTGCCGGTAAAGTCTTCGACGCCGTAGGGGATTATGTTAAAGCGACTGTTCATACCGTAGACATTTTCGCGGTCTATGCACAGCACCCTGTAGCCTTTGGCTTTAAGGTGTTTGACGACGCCCAGCCAGCCGCTGCCGTTGTTCCAATATTTGGCCTGGCTGCTGGACTGGGCGGCGATGCAGACGTATGGTCCTGCTATTTTACGTGTTTTGTCTTTGGGCAAAAGCTTGACGCTAAGCTGAGGCGGTTCGCCTCCTTCGTCCAGCCCCAGGATCATGGCGGCGTTTTGATGCAGGCCGCGAATGCGAAAGTCTGATGGCTGGTGCAACCTGTCGTCGCAGGGAAAGAAGATGCCCATATAGTAGCTGGCGTACAGCCCTTCAGGCCGTTCTTCCGGTTTGAGAAAGTGTATCTTAGGATAGGCTGGTTTAAACAGCTCTGCCAGTTCTTCGGCCATGGAGCAGTAAAGCTGGCAGCCGTGCTTTTGGCGGAAGGCTTCCGCATAGGGGAACCAGGCCAGAATATCTCCCAATATCCCGACCGGGAATTTTAACAGCACTTTTTGGCTGCGCAGATCCAGGTCGTGGGCAAAGACCATTTTATCTTTTTCGTATACTTCGATACGAAAATCGATAAAATACTTTTTGCTGCTGGCAACCAAAACGCCGCTGGCAGGTGCGTCGTAGACAGTAAGACAGGCTTTGCGGTCAATAAACCGAACCCTGTACTCGCCCTGGGGCACGGTGACGCGGGCGCCGTAGTTAAAGTCGAAGCTGATACCTGCAATACCGCTTGGCTGCTGCACCTGGCCTGCGGCGAAGGTCATATAGGGTTTTGGCGCTGCCTGAGGTGCCTGTCCCTGCTGGGGCAGGCCGCCGTTGTTACCATCGCTGTTGCCTTTGGCAGAGTATGCCATTTCTTCGTCACTGGCTGATTTTATTTCCGTCATAGTCATGTCTTCCTGTTCGTTTTGTTTTCTATCAGTCTAAACTTTTACACAACAGTACCGCTTATTTGTTTAAAGCTGGAAGCGTTACGGCTGACCGCTTTTTTTAACCAGTGTCAGCAGCAGCTCCATATCACTTTGGGTATACCGCTTATCCTGTCCGGTCCCGCCGACTGCTACGTTGGCCGCCTGCCGGGGGTCAAAAAAACATTCCAGCTGGCAGTCAAAAAGGTTGGCCAGGCGCAGCAGCTGTTTCAGGCTGAACTTGACGCGGCCGCATTCCATATTGCTCAGATGGGTCTGACTGATGCCCAGCGTTTGCGCTACATCCTGCTGGCGCAGCTTGCGCATCGTGCGCAGGAACTTGACATTGGCTCCGATTTTTTCCAGACAATCTGCATCGTACATCGTTTACCTCCGCCTTTCTCATTATTTTTAAGGTAAAATTTTACTGCTTTTCAGATAGATTCTTTGGTTTTCATTTGATTTTCTTTTCTTAAAACGGTGTTTTTATTTCTCAGAGTAATAATAATTATTATAGCACATATGCACCCCCCCACAAGACATACAAACGGATATTTATCATAGACTTCCGTTTTGCCCCTCCCCGGCACTTATACAACAACCATCAGCGGGCAATGCTCTGCACGTGGTCACTGTCCTCCTGCTGCCCGCCTGCGCCGTCAGCAATGCAAAAAAATACCCCTCGTATACTTTGCAAATACACAAGAGGTCAGGATTTATTTAAGCAAAAATTTAGCCCCAAAGGGGCTAAGTATTCTACGGCGTTATTTTGCTATTTATTTTTTTAAAACAGGCGTACACTTAAACACAAAACTCCGGCTTCTAAACAGCCGGAGTTTTTATTTATTGCGGTTTTTATATTTGTTCACGTGCCAGCTTTTTCTGCAGCCAGAACATCCGCAGCGTTAAGAAAACCGCCGAGAAAAACAAGCCTATATCCAGGCTCTGCCAATATGCGGCAGGACCATGCTCCATTACAAAATCCAGGAAACAGCCCAAGGGCAGACAAACCACCCAATAGGCAAAAAAACCGGAATAGAAGGTTGCTTTAACATCTTTATACCCGCGCAGGATTCCCTGGATCGGCGCTGCCGTCGCATCAAACAACTGAAAAAAGATTGCATAAAACAAAAAGCCGACTACTTTTTCAATAATGACAGGGTCAGTAGTGTAGAGCATGGCTATATAAGGTCTGTTAGTGTAAACCAGCACCGCCAGAAAAATCGCGATGGCCATATTGAGAGCAATGCCCATACGACTGAATTTCTGCGCTTCCTCAAAACGTTTGGCACCTGCTTCGACCCCAACTAAAATCGTCAGCGCCATTGAAAAACTGAGCGGCACCATATAAAGCAATGAAGTAAAGCCCAACGCTGCCTGATGCGCCGCAATGATGACTGTACCGAACTTGGCAATGAACAGTGCAACTACACCAAAAATACTGGCCTCCATAAACATTGCCAGACCAATCGGCACACCGATGCTGAGATTTTCACGCAGCTGTTTGATATCTAAATGGAAACGGTCTTTAAAAATCCGGAAATGCTCAAAAGCCGGCAGCTTATGCACGATCCAGACAAAAATAGCAAATTCCAGCCAGTAGGTAATACCAGTCGCCACACCGGCGCCAACCCCGCCCAAACGCGGCATTCCCAGTTTTCCAAAAATAAAACAGTAGTTTAAAAAGGCATTTACCGGCAGCGCCAGCAAATAAATCTTCATTGTGATACCTGTATGTCCTAAAGTATCTATCAGAGCGCGCAGCGAGGTTGACATAAAAAACGGTATCACACCTACGGCCACCGCCGCCATATACATCTTGGCAATATAATGCACCTGCGGTTCCAAATGCAGATGTGTCAGCAGGGTATCTAAAAATAAAACACCCATTAAAATGATAACTGCCGAAAAAGCTATCGCCAAAAAAATCGTATGCCGAATGACCTTACCAATATTATCGCGCTTATCAGCGCCTAACAGATGAGCAACTATAGGCATCGCGCCTAATAAAACTCCATTAGTGCCAACAAAAATCGGCATCCAGATATTACCGCCGATCGAAGTGCCCGCCAAATCGACCGCACCTGCATGACCAGACATTGAAGAATCAAAAAAATTCATAGCCATGATCGCCGTCTGAGTAATCAAAATCGGGATCATCACTGAAAAAAGCCGCCGCAGGCGTTGTTTAAAATTTTCGTCTACTAACATATTTATCCCTTTCTATTTTAAGGCAGCTCAGAAAACACCGCTCGCCTCCGCCAGTTCCGTAAGATAGGCCCAGCGTTCCACAAGCTGTTCCAAACGCTTCTCGGCATCCTGCTGCTGCGCGGTAAGCTCGCCCAGCTTCACAAAATCACTGCCGGCACTATTGACTTCCAGCGTCAGCATTTTCAGCTCGGCTTCCACACCGGCGATCATTGTTTCTATCTGCTCAAATTCCAGTTTTTCCTTATAAGTCATCTTGATTTGTTTAGACTGGCTTTTAACGGCTTCTATACGCTCCTTGCCGGTACCGGTTTTAGCACCGCCTGCAAGCATTGCTTTGCTTTCGGCCGCCGCTGCTTCATATTTACTGTAATCGCCGATAAACTGCCTGATCTCACCATTACCCATAAGGCAAAAATTTTGCCGGCAAACCGGTCTAAAAAGTAACGGTCATGCGAAACTGCGATGACAGCTCCATTAAAGCTGTCCAGATAATCCTCCAGCACCGACAGCGTCGGGATGTCAAGATCGTTGGTCGGCTCATCCAGAAGCAAGACGTTGGGAGCACCCATCAGCACCCGCAGCAGATACAGCCGCCGTTTTTCTCCGCCGGACAGTTTATTGACCGGCACCCACTGCAGCTCGGAAGGAAATAAAAACCTTTCCAGCATCTGTGCGGCAGTAATCCTTGTCCCATCGTTTGTTTCGATGTGGTCGCTCACATCGCGGATATATTCCAGCACGCGCTGTTCGCTGTCCGGAAATTCGCTGTGCTGAGAAAAATAACCGATCCTGACCGTCTGTCCGATCTGAACATTGCCACGGTCAGGTACTAATTTTCCCGCCAGAATATCCATCAGCGTCGTTTTGCCGCTGCCGTTAGGGCCAACAATGCCCACGCGGTCATACGCAGCAGGATATAGCTGAAATCTTTGATATAGGTCACACCGTTGTAGTCAAGTCCCAGATGCTCGCACTCGACCACAGTTTTCCCCAATCGGCTGCCGGCAGATGACATTTCCAGTTCTCCCGATGCAGAAATATTTTTCACTTCCTGCTCCAGCTCGTTAAAACGTTCGATGCGTTCCCTGCTTTTTGTCCGCCGTGCTTCCGCACCGCGGCTGATCCAGGCCAGTTCACGCCGGTAAACATTGCGCAGCCGCTGAGCAGCAGCAGCTTCCGACTGGCGTCTTTCTTCACGCTTTTGTAAAAAAAGGCTATAGTTTCCTGTATATAAATAGCATTGCCCGCCATCTAATTCCAATGTCCGGTTGACCACTCTGTCAAAAAAATACCGGTCATGGGTCACCATCAGCAGAGCGCCTTTTCGCTTCAAAAGCAGCTGTTCCAGCCAGGCCACAGTTTCATTATCCATATGGTTAGTAGGTTCGTCCAAAATCAGAAGATCGGACGGACGCACCAAAACTCCGGCCAGTGCTACACGCTTGCGCTGCCCGCCGGAAAGTTCCGCCATCGGCTGATTAAAATCACTGATCCCCAGCTGATCAAGCACCGCTTTAGCTTCGCTCTCCAGCTGCCAGGCATATGCGCTGTCCATTTGCTGCTGCAGTTCCAGCAGCCTGCTCTGTAACGCACTGTTCTCAGGATCAGCAGCCGCCAGCGCTGCCGCCCGTTCATAACGCCGCAGTAATTCCAGCTGCGGCGAATCTCCCTGAAATACCTGTTCCAATACCGTTGCCTGTGGATCATGATCAGGATTCTGCGGCAGATATTCGATCACGCAGCTGCCATTTGCCGTAATCCGGCCGCCGTCACCGGCTTCACCGCGTGCAATATCGCGCAGCAGCGTGCTTTACCGGTGCCGTTGACGCCGATAATACCGATTTTATCGCCCATTTCAATATTAAAAGTTACATCTTTAAACAAAGTTCTGACGCCATAGCTGTGCGACAGCTTCTCTACACTTAAAATCATTCTTTTCGCCCTCTGTAAAACAGAATAAAAGCAGCCTGCCGCTTGAGCAGACTGCATATATTTTAAATAAGCTCTACTTGAAGATTAGGATTTGCAGCGGCGGCATCCTGTACAACTGTAAGCAGTCTTGCGCCATACCAACCTAATTCTGAACCTGCGGCTACCGCCTGCGGTATTTTTAGTATAACAGGCTCGCAGACTTCCGTCAAACAATCATACAATGCGTCCAGATTTTCACCGTAATAATCCGGCAGCTCAAGCTCCGTACGCAGATATTTATGCAGCTGCCTGATCGACTGCATCCTGGCCAGTGCCAAAGTTACTGTTTTCATCAGCCGCCTCCTTAATACAATTTTTCAAAGCTTTTATAATGATCGTCCGTATAATAAATCAGTCCGTCATTAGAATACACCAGACGTTTAGCATTCCTGTTACCGGTTTTGTAATCAATATCGCATTCTTTCCAGCTGCGTCCTGATTTCTGCGGCAGTAATCCTTCGTAGTTGCCATACCTGTCACCGCCTATACTTTTACCGGGCGCCACTTCATTCAGCGTTCCCTTATGCTTCCAGCCCAGGCGCTCGGCTTCACGTTTATTAATAAAATTTCCCGGCAATTTATGAAAGGTATGGATATACAAAGCTACCTCAGCCTTACCGGTATAAGCGCGCCCTTCTTCGACTTTGAACTGCGCCTGCTTGCCCTGCAGCTGTGCCAGTCCACTTTTGGCGGTTTTGGCCACCTGCTCTGCAGCCTGCTGTTTAGCCTGATTCAGCTCTGTCTGAGGCGTTTTGCCACAGCCAAACACGGCACCGGTTATAAATAATACAGCCAGTAATGCTGCAAAAATCTTTTTCATTTCAAACACCTTTAAAACCATTTTTTCATTTGATTAAAAATACCGCGTACTATAGTGTCTACAGCTTTATTTTCCATTCGCGTCATCGTTTTGCTGATCAGCTTTTCCGCGACCGTAGGCGGTTCTTTTTTAGAAGCCGCGCTGCGGCTGCGCAGCTCTTTCTGCAGCGCCGCTTCTTCCTGTGCCCTGGCTGCTGCTTCCGCATCCTGCTGGGCTTTGACTCTCAAAATCTCATAAGCAGACTCACGGTCTACAGCTTCAGCATATTTACTATACAGCGGGCTGGAGGCTATCAGCTGGTTGCGCAGTGTGTCGTCAGCTACGCCAAGATAGCTGCGCGGCGGCATGACATAAGCACGCTCCACCATTGTCGGCACTCCGTCAGCATCCAATAGTGATACCAGCACTTCGCCGGTGCCAAGCTCCGGCAGCACTTTAGCCGCGTCAAAACCAGGATTGGCTCTAAAGGCCTGCGCCGCAGCCTTCAGCCCCTTCTGGTCTTTAGGTGTGTAAGCTCGCAGCGCATGCTGCAGCTTGTTTCCCAGCTGTGACAAAACAGTATCGGGAATATCAGAAGGCTGCTGGGTGATAAAATAAATGCCGACGCCTTTGGAACGGATCAAACGCACGATCTGTTCAACTTTATCGAGCAGAGATTTCGGCGCGTCTTTGAAAATCAGATGCGCTTCATCAAAGAAAAAGACGATTTTAGGTTTTTCCGGATCGCCTGCTTCCGGCAGCAGGTCATACAACTCCGACAGCATCCATAATAAAAATGTAGAATATAACAGCGGAGTCTGAAACAGCTCTACGCAATGCAGAAGATTGATATAACCGCGTCCGTCATCTGCCACTGCCAGCCAGTCCCTGATGTCCAGTGCCGGCTCGCCGAAAAACACATCTCCGCCCTGTTCTTCCAGGCGCAGCAGAGCCCGTTGGATAGCGCCGACACTCTGAGCCGACACATTGCCATAGGCAGTTTTGAACTGAGCCGCATTATCACCGACGTACTGCACCATCGAACGCAGATCCTTAAGATCCAGCAGCAGCAGTCCCTGATCATCGGCAATCTTAAAAATGATCGTCATAATACCGCTCTGCGTGGTATTCAATTCCAAAAGCCGACTCAGCAGATCCGGCCCCATCTCGGAAATAGTCGTCCGGACAGGATGCCCTTTTTTACCGAAAACATCAAAAAAACGTACAGGAAAGCCTTTGAACTCAAAATTTTCTATGCCTAATTTATGCAGACGTTTCTGAAACCCTTCACTGCTTTCACCAGCCTTGCACATACCGGAAACGTCGCCTTTGATATCGGCCAGGAATACCGGCACGCCCATCTCGCTGAAGGATTCTGCCAGCACCTTTAAAGTAACGGTCTTGCCCGTACCCGTTGCCCCGGCGATCAGACCGTGACGGTTTGCCATTTTCGGCAGCATGCAGATCTTATCCTCGCCTTTACAGACCCAAATCTTGTGTTCATCAGCTAAATACATGGTATTCCCTCCCGCATTTTTATAAAATAAACTACATCTTTATATTAATTTTTATTATACGTTATTTAAGGGTAAGAGTAAACAAGCTGGGCAGGTTCTGTTTTTATACTGCTGTTTTTTTATTTTTCCTTGCTTGACATTATCGTAATTCTTGCTATAATGAGAACATAAATCAAATAGACCTCGCAGGACTGACGGATAAAGTGGAATCAACCACGTGTACTGCGATGCCATAGAAACAGCCGACCGTCTGGGCAGAGAGAACTGATCCCGGATGGTTTTTTTATTTTCCGGCTTTGGCCCTCTCGGATTTTTTCTAGTGTGAAAAGGAGATGTTTACCTATGAAAAACAGATGGCTCATTGCTCTGTCGGCTATCGGCATCCATATCTGCATCGGCAGTGTTTACGCCTGGAGCGTACTGACAAAGCCTATTATGCAGGCTATGGGTTTTACCCTGAAAGAAACGACCTGGACTTTTTCGATCGCAATTTTATTTCTCGGACTGTCAGCGGGATTTTTGGGCGATTACGTTGAAAAATACGGCCCGCGTAAAAGCGGTCTCACCTCGACCTGCTTCTTTGGTCTGGGTATGTTCGGTACAGCGCTGGCACTGCATCTCAACAGTCTGCCGCTCTTATATCTTTTTTACGGCGTTATCGGCGGTATCGGTCTTGGGACCGGTTATATCACCCCTGTTTCGACGCTGGTCAAATGGTTTCCCAACAACCGCGGCTTTGCCACCGGTCTTGCTATCATGGGTTTCGGTTTTGCCAGCCTGATCGCAGGTCCGCTGATGCAGATCCTGGTTGCCAAATACGGACTGGTACAGAACTTTATCATTCTCGGCTGCGTGTACATGGTTATCATGGCCGCCTCCGCCTTATATCTTGAACCACCTAAAGCAAGCAACGGCGGGCCGTCCGGCATTAACGTCAAAAGTATCCTCCCGGATACTCAGTTCACAGCCAAAGAAGCACGCAAAACCTGGCAATTTTACGCACTGTGGTGGATTTTTTTCACCAATATTACCTGCGGTATCGGACTTTTAGCAGTAGCTTCACCGATGGCACAGGAAGTAGTAAAAATGACACCGATGGCTGCCGCCTCCATGGTCGGTATCATCGGTCTGATCAACGGTCTGGGACGCATTTTCTGGTCTACTATTTCCGACTATCTCGGGCGCAGTACAGTTTATGTAGTCTTCTTCCTGATCCAGATCTTTGCCTTCTACGCACTTGCAGAAACAAGCAGTGCCTTCATCTTCCAGCTGATTGTCTTCGTCATCATTTCCTGCTACGGCGGCGGCTTCTCCTGTATGCCCGCCTTCCTCAGCGATCTGTTCGGCACGAAAGAACTCAGCGCCATCCACGGCAAGATCCTGACTGCCTGGGGCATGGCTGGTATTGCCGGGCCTCTGCTGCTGTCCTGGATCCGTGAAACGACCAACAGCTATTCAATTACCCTGTATTTCTTCTCCGCCTGCTTCGTTGTCAGCCTCATCATCGCCGGTATTTTGAAATGGCGTACTTCAGTAGGCGTGCTGATCGAAGAAACATCTCTGATTTGACCATAACCCCTTCGCTACAGCTGCGGAGGGGTTATTTTATGCCGTTTTAGACTCTGCTTATTCGTTAACGTCATAACTATCAGTACATTTTATCTACATCTGGTATTCATTTTACTTTCCATACTATATCTGGTTTTATTTGCCACAGCCGATACCGCTGCCTGTTCCAACCAGACTTGTAATACTGGAGCAGATAACCGATAATAATAACACCATTTATCAGACTGAAAAGAGGCGGTTATTATGGATACTTCGCGCCCGCGTTATCTTCATATGTTTCTTGTTTTTGTTAAGATCGGCCTGTTCACGATCGGCGGCGGGCCGGCAATGATACCGCTGATACGTGACGAATTTGTTGAAAAACAAAAATGGATCAGGGATGAAGACATTACTGACGTTCTTGCGCTCTCGCAGTCTTTGCCCGGCGTTATTGCCGTCAATGCTTCTACCTTTCTTGGCTACAGGCTGGGGGGACTTAAAGGATCACTGGTAGCAACTATCGGCGTCGTCCTGCCTTTTCGTCATTATTTTCGTCATCGTCACGGCTTTCACCTCCAGTGGTTTTGACCAGTACCCCAATATATTGAAATTTTTTGACGGTATCAATTCTGCTATCACAGCTTTATTGATCGCAGCAACTCTGAAACTGATTCCCTATTCCATCAAAAACAATTTTGGCTGGTTCATTCTGGCCTTTTCACTGCTTGGGATCTATTTTTTCAGTCTCGACATTGCCATAATCGTTCTGCTGGCCTCAGCGCTTGGTTACTGCGCCACTAAATATCTGGGAAGTGATACAAAATGATGCTTTATTGGGAATTATTCACTGTCTTTTTCAAAATCGGTCTTTTTTCTTTCGGCGGCGGTCTGGCAATGATCAGTATCATTCAGCAGGAAGTCGTCGGACGCGGCTGGATCCCCGCAGCTGAATATGCACGGATCATCACTATTTCTCAGATCACCCCCGGCCCTATCGCTGTCAATACGGCTACATATGTAGGGGCCAGGGTCTGCGGTCCTGAATTCTGGCATGCCCTGCTTGGTTCTTTTGTAGCTACTTTCAGCGTCAGCCTGCCATCTTTCATTCTTGTCGCCATCGTTGCCCGTTCTCTCCAAAAGTTCAACTCTTCGCTGGCTGTACAAGGTATCCTCAATGGATTGCGGCCTTCAGTTATCGCCTTGATGCTGACCGCAGTTTTCTTTTTTATGCGGATAACATTTTTCCCCGCAGCCGGAACCGCCGCAATGGAAAATCTGCTGACCTATTTCAAATTCTGGCCGACATTGCTGACGGCTTTGCTTTTTTATCTGCATTACTACCGTAACCTGAGCGCTATTCCCTTGATGCTTTTAGCCGGCTGTGCCGGACTGTTGATGTAGAAAAAACACAAAATAACCTGCATACGGCAGGTTATTTTATTTCTTCTTTAATATTTGCAGCCCAGAGAAATGGCTTCGGTCGGGCAGGACTGTCTGCATTTACCGCAGACAATACATTCCCTGTCGCCTACCCGTTTACAATCCATCAAGCAACTGCGTACGCAGCGCTGGCAGGCGGTACATTTACGCGAATCTACCTGCATGCCAAAAACGGCGATCCTGTTAAACAGGCTGTAAAAAGCTCCCAACGGACAGAAAAAACGACAAAAAGGCCGATAGATAAACAGCGCCGCAGCAGCCAAAAGTCCAATGATCCAACGCCAGTCCAGACCATGCAGATCAAAGAAATACAGATCGCAGGCAAACAGCAGCAGAACCACATATTTAAAATAACTTAAATAGTATGTAATTTTATTTTTAGACAGCTTCAACATCGGCAGCTTATCTAAAAGCTCCTGTGCCCAGCCAAACGGACACAGCCAGCCACAGATCATCCGTCCCAAAAACAGAGCGCACAAGATGAGCAGCCCCCAAACCCGCCAGCCCAAAGGTAAAGTAAAACCGGTCAGGGTATGCTGCGTCAGCCCCCAGGGACATCCGGCTTCTGCATAGCGGCAATAGCCGCAATTAACTCCGGGCAGACAAACATTTTTCCAGGTCATATCGGCCCCCAGCAGATTGGCGGCACCACGCCCATTATACAAAACCGTCGCCGCAAGCTGCGTCGTCCAGCGTTTAAAATCCTTAACCATTTTTACCGCTCCTTTCCTGTATTGCTTTCATTGTAAGGGCTGGAGTTGACTCACAGTCAAGCAGTTTGCAAAAAATCTACAAAAAACGCTTGACCTGAAGCAGACTCCAGCATATAAACTCACATATAGAAGCCGTATAAGCAACGGCAGACCCTATCTATTTGCAACTTACAAACAGAGAAACGGAGGAAATACCATGCTGAAAACTCTGGCCCTGACGCTTACTTTATTACTGAGCTTTACTATGGCTGCCTGCAGCAGCACGTCCGGCACCAATGCCAAAATCGACCAGACAACAACTAACGCAGCTCAGACTGCTCCAACAGACGCAGTCCAACGCATCAGGCTGACACTCGCCAACCAAGACGAGCTTATCCTTAAACTCAATGGCACCAGAGCTGCAGAGGATTTTTTGAGCCTGCTGCCGCTGGAACTGACCTGCAAAGATTTTAATAATACCGAAAAGGTAGCTTATCTGCCGCGGCGCCTGGACACACAGGGCGCTCCTGCCGGTTTTGATCCTCAAACAGGCAGTTTTGCTTATTATGCACCTTGGGGTAATCTGGCATTTTTTTACCGTGATTACGGTTATGCCAACAGCCTCATTGAACTTGGTACTGTTGAAAGCGGTATTGAAAAACTGGCCGCTTTCGATAATGATTTCACTATCAAACTGGAACGCCTGCCCTAAAAAAACAGAGCTTGCATAAATGCAAGCTCTGTTTTTTTAGGCTTTCAGCGTTTCCTTCAATATCTCAACGATCTCTTCTTTAGTCAGCACTTTATAACCGCCCTCAAGAATAAACGAACCCTGAGCGATCCCGTCAAGCATCGTTTCATCGACGCCAAGTTCCCTGCCGTTAAGTACAAGTCCCAGCTCCCTCATATAGCTTTCCATCGCCGCAAGGCCTGCCTGAGCTATCTGTTCATCAGTTTTCCCCTCAGGACGCACATCCCATACATTGATGGCAAAGCGTTTGAATTTCGCCAGTCCGTACGGCATGATGTGCCTGTAATAAGGCAGCGACACAGCGGCCAGAGTCATTCCGTGCGTAGCGTCAGTGTAAGCGCCGATCGACTGACCGATCATATGCACCATCCAGTCTGTCGACTTTCCCTTAGCTACCAGAGTATTCAAGGCCCATGTAGCGATCCACATAATATTGCTTCTCGCTTCATAATCTTCAGGGCTTTGCACAGCGATCCTGGAACTGTGGATCAGCGAACGCAGCAAGCCTTCCATAAGATAGTCGGAAGTATTGTCGTCAGTTCCGGAAAAATACTGTTCCAAAATATGCGACATGATATCAAAAAATCCGGCAACCATTTGATAACGCGGGAGCGTAAAAGTATAAGTCGGATCAAGTATCGAAAATCTGGGGAACACATTATCACCAAACACCCGCCCGATTTTAGCTTTAGCCGCATGATTGGTAATAACTGAGCCGCCGTTCATCTCCGAACCTGTACCAACCATAGTCAGAACACAGCCAACCGGGATAATCTTATTATCCACCGCTTCCATCCGCAGATAATATTTTTCCCATGGATCAGTTTCGCAGTAAGCGGAAACTGAAACAGCCTTGGCATAATCACAGACAGAACCGCCGCCGACTGCCAGGATCAAATCGACCTTGTTTTCTTTGGCTATCCTGCAGCCTTCATATAATTTTTCCAGTGTGGGATTAGGCATTACACCTGCATCCTCAAAAACTGTTTTGCCGCTGACTCTCAAAAGCTTGACTACGTTTTCATAAATACCGTTTTTCTTAATCGAGCCGCCTCCATATACCAGCATGACATTTTTACCATAGCATGCCAATTCCTGCGGCAGATTTTCTAATGAATTTTCGCCAAAATACAATTTGGTAGGATTGGAATAAACAAATTTACCCAGCATTATTTTTGCTCCTTTATTTCAAATTTCCATATTCTGCATCTGTTACCGGTTCCAGCCACTCATTGGACACCCCCGCGGCGGGCACTTCGACTGCAAGGTGTGCAAACCAGCTGTCAGGAGCCGCTCCATGCCAGTGTTTCACTTCAGGCGGGATATTAACCACATCACCAGCGTTCAGCTCCCGGGCCGGTTTCCCCCACTCCTGATAATAACCTCGTCCGCCTGTGACAAGCAGTATCTGCCCGCCTTGATGATGGATATGCCAATTATTGCGACAGCCGGGCTCAAAAGTAACATTGCCAATAACCACTCCTTCTGTTGTCAGCATCTTCAAATAGCTCTGCCCCACAAAATACCGGGCATAGGCATCATTTTTTTCACCCATGGGAAACACGCTTAATTTTTCTTCCGACATTCTCAACACACTCCTTTTCTATCACATTCTCACATCGTTCTGCGCTCAAATTCGTTGTAGCTGAAAACGCAGTCCGCACTGCTGCAGAACCGCCAAATCACCTGCTTTTTATTGCGCCCACTCATAACTAAAATGCCGGAACTTCCGTTCCTTATCTGTATCATATCCAATGGAGTTAACTCCAAGTCAAGCGGCTTTTTCAAAAAATTAATACCGGCCGTCTGACAACAAAACCGTTATTTAAAAAAGCTCTGCCTGCAGTGACCGCAGCGCCCGCAAGTTTCTTTCCGTAACCTTATCCGCAGGCTCCAGCTCACTGCACAGCAGCGGCGAACTGCTATTTCCAGCCGTAATCTGCTGCAGCTGTCTGCGGCTGTCATTGGCATAACAATAAATGCAGCCATGCAGACAGGTGTTATAGGCGCCGATATCGATACTGGCGGCACAGCCGCATTCACCGCGCTGATTTTTATCTTTGACTGTATCAAGGCGGCACCTGCTCACACGGCCAAGCAGCTCTGCGTCGATGCAACTGGCATGCCCAATCCCCAGATCAGCTAATTCTATAGCTTCCGCACAGGTTTCCAGCTGCAGACCATATTGCCGGGCTGTTTGGGACATTACGGCCGCAAGCCGCCGCTGCTCGTCCTCACTCAGGCCTCTCAGCCCTGCCTGATGCAGACCTGCCTTGATCTTAGGATAATAATCAAGGAAACTGATAATACATTTTTTCGTGCTGCCGGCCAGCTGCGCTGCCAGTTCCTCAAAAACCGCTGCGTGATACTGCAGGTCATAGCGTGCACTTAACAGGATCGGGTCATAGCGCCAGATCATTCTTTCCGCACCTATCTTCTGCGCCAGCTGCCGAAATATCTCTATCCTCACCGCCAATGGCGGTAAAGCTGCTTCTACGTCAGCAGCATACGCATTGAGCGTAAATTGAAAATAATAAGCATACGCATCCAGAACTGACAGCTGCTTAAGCATCGGTTCTGGATTTTTTGTCCAGAAAACCAACCCATCCACGACCTCCGGCCGCAGGCTAATCCTGCTTACCTGATGAAGGTTCAGAGGATTGCGTACCAGTACATACTGTTCCTGCAGCCGCTTTTGGAACCATTCCCAATAAAAAGCAGGAATATCAGTTCGCCGGCTGGCACTGATAATCATTCGTCATCCCTCCTCTTTTTGATAAACTGCTTAGAGCTTCACTTGTTTCTATTATACACTGATCTATATCGAACAGGCCGGCTAATTTTTTTCAGAAAACGCTTGACTTGAAGTTAACTCCAAACGCTAGAATGAATTTAAAAGTTACAGGAGGTGATTTTTATGAATATTACCGAAGCAGGCAAACAGACTTCGCTGACACCCAATACTCTGCGTTATTACGAACGGATCGGGCTTATCCCACCTGTCGCCCGCAATAAAGGCGGGACCCGGGAATACACTTCCAAAGACCTCTGCTGGATAGAATTTATAAAAACCATGCGGTCAGCCGGTCTCTCCCCGGAAACTTTGATAGAATATGTCGCCTTGTCACAGCTCGGCGACACCTCGCTGGAAGCCCGTAAGGATATTTTAGAACTGCAGCGGGAAGTGCTGCAGGAAAAATTGGAATTTATCCAGCAAACCTTAGCCAGAATAGATATCAAAATAGAAAACTACCGTACTGACATTTATCAGAAAAACCATCCGTTACAAAATCAAAAACAAGAGGAGGCAGACCTATGAAAAACTTTATTTCCATGTTCCTGATGACATCCCTGCTGCTGGGGGGGATGACCTTTACAATTGGCAAAATGAGCGTGTGTGCCGCTTCAAAAAACAGGATTGAAACAGCACAGCAAAAACAGGCGCATCTTTTCGGCAGCGCCAAAAACAAACTTGCCGCCACCGACCCGGATTTTGCTCAGACCATGGACAATTTCATTTACGGCGACGTTTATTCCCGTGGTAAGCTGACCGACAAACAACGTGAACTGCTGACGATCACCGCACTTACCGCCAGCCAGACTTTAGACAGCCTGCCTGCACAAGTGCAGGCCGCACTGGAAGCCGGCGCTACCCCGGTAGAAATAAAAGAAACACTTTATCAGTGCGCTCCCTATGTGGGCTTTCCCAAAACGGTCGGCGCTTTGGAAATCACCAATAAAGTTTTTAAAAAACAGGGCATTAAAATGCCGCTGGCAAACCAGAGTACTGTTACCGAAGCCACCCGTTTTGACGACGGCTTTAAAGTACAGGGTGAGATTTTCGGAATAGAACACATTGCCGCCATGCACAAAAACGCGCCGGCTAATCAAAAACATATAGCCAATTATCTTTCAGAGTTCTGCTTTGGCGATACCTACACCAGAAACGGCCTTGATCTGCAAATGCGGGAATTGATCACCTTATGCGCTATCAGCACTATCGGCGGTGCGGAACCTCAGGTCAAAGCCCATGTACAGGCCAATCTCAATGTCGGCAACGATAAAGAACTGATGCTGGACGCAGTTACCCAGTGCCTGCCCTATGGTTTTCCACGTACGCTGAACGCCATCGCCTGCATCAATCAGATCATCCCCGCCAATGCCTGATAAGCATTATATGTAAAAGAATACCTGTGCTGACTTTAAAAGTCAGCACAGGTATTTTATTTATCTGCAAATCATTGTGCCGTCCGCTTTTTACCAAACGTATCTATTTCGCCGCGTACACCTTCCAGCCAGCTGCTGATCAGTCGCTGCATCTTCCCGGTCCCGATATCCTGCAGAGCCAGTCCTTTTGTTATATCCGCCTGCGGGCAGCTTGTGGCTATAGCATCCAGGCTCTTTTCGATACCGCTTTTTTTACTGGTACAAAACGGTACGAGCACTTTACCTGAAAAATCATGCGCTTCTAAAAAAGTACGCACGGCCATAGGCGTTGTTCCATACCAGACAGGATAACCGATGAAAATCGTATCATACTGGGAAATATCGGCTAAATCCGCCGCCAGAGGAGGCCGTTCATTACCTGCAAGTTCCTGTTTAGCTATTTTACCGCATTCACTTTTATCCTGCGGATAAGGCACCTCAGTCTGAATGGCAAACAGCTGTCCCCCGACCGCAGCCTGTATCTGCCAGGCGGCCAGTTCTGTATTCCCAGTATGTGAAAAATAAGCAATCAGTATTTTAGGATTAGTAGGCAAGCCTTCCGGTCCTTTAATCGTAACCGGCTTATTTTCATCCGTTTCTTCATACCCGATCCCGCCACAGCCTCCGACCGCAGCCATCAACAGCAGACCCAGCAGCAGCAGATATTTCTTGCAGCTTCGCATAGTATCCCTCCAAGCATCAAATCATTCTTTCTTAATTGTATCATAAACCTTAGAGTTTGCTCTATGTCAAATAAAACTTTTTATTTATCAAAAAACAGCCCTGATAAATTATCAGGGCTGTTTACTTACCAGTGATATTTTTCGCCGCGGCTGATTTTAAACGCACGGTAAATCTGCTCTACCAGCAGCAGGCGGATCATTTGATGGGTAAAAGTCATTTTGGAAAAAGAAATACGCTCATCAGCCCGATGCCGCAATGCATCCGTATAACCAAAAGCACCGCCGATCACAAAGGTGATATGGCTGCTGCCCGCTAAGGCCAGCTTCTCTATTTTGGCGGCCAGCTCCGGTGAACTTACGGCCTTGCCACTAACATCCAGTAAAATCACATACGAATTTTCCGGGAGCACTGCCAGCAAACGTTCTGTTTCTCTGCCCAGCACCTGTTCTTTTAAGGCCGGCGATGGATCTTCCGGCATTCTCTCTTCTCCAATAGCGATCGTTTCCAATTTACAAAACGGCTGCAGCCGTTTTGTAAATTCTTCGATCCCCGCCGTCAGATACTTTTCCTTGATCTTACCCACACAGGCAATGGTGATCTTCATTTAACGGTTTTCCTCAGGAATCTCTTCCAGTGTCATGTGGATCGTTTCTTCAGCGCCGCCGCGCAGAACAACAACATCCACACTGTCGCCGACTTTCAGCTCAGCCAGCTTGCCGCGCAGCTCTACTACTTTATCGATCTTCTCACCATTGAACTTGAGAATGATATCGCCGGGACGCAGGCCGGCTTTAGCCGAAGGACTGCCTTCCCAAACCTTCATAACAAAAATACCGTCATGCAGGTCGATATCAAAACCGTAACGGTTGGCAATATCCTTATCGACCAGGCTGGCGCCAATATACGGACGCACTACACGACCTTTTTTAGCCAGTTCATCCAAAATCGGTTTGGCCGAATTGATGGGGATAGCAAACCCGATGCCTTCGACACCGGAAACAGCGATCTTCGCAGAATTGATACCTACGACCTCCCCTTCCGCATTGACCAGCGCACCGCCGGAATTGCCGGGATTGATCGCCGCATCAGTCTGGATCAGGTCAAATTTACGTTCCCCTAACTGGATGGAACGGTTCAAAGCGCTGATTACACCGGCTGTGACACTGCCGCGGAACTCCAGCCCCAGCGGATTACCAATAGCAATAGCGGGTTCGCCGACCTGTAAAGTTGAGGAATCACCGAAATCGGCAACAGGAAGATTGTTTTCGTCGATCTTTACTACGGCAAGATCAGTTGCCGCATCGGCCCCCAATACCTTGCCTTTGACACTGCGTCCGTCCGTCAGGCTGACGATGATTTCTGAAGCGCCTTCTACAACATGGTTATTAGTCGCGATCAGACCGGACTTGTCATAAATAACGCCGGAACCTGTGCCGCGTTCCGTCAGCTGCACTCGATTAAAAATATCGCGCACATAGGCTTTATTAGTGATGCCAACTACTGCCGGACCTACTTTTTTAGCCGCCGCTACGATCGGCGTGTTACGGGCACCGGAAAGGCTGGCATCTTTCTGTGCCGCAGCAGCAGTTTTCTGTTCCTTTACTGCCTCAGCCTTATTGTTATCACTGCAGCCGCCTATAAGTACAGCAGCTCCCAGCAGAGCACAGAAAAGATATTCATGGTTTTTTTCATAAAGCTTCTCTCCATCTCAACACTCCTCAATCATAATTTTTTACTATGTTTTCCTGCGATGTGATATAAATTTTTGTATCCGCGCCAACTTCGTTAGCGTCCAGAATACCCCGCACCGTTTGCAGGGCCAGGGAAGGCAAATTGTTTTCCTGGCTCAGATGCGCCAGAAAAACCTCTTCCGGAAGGCGCTCCATATGCGCCAGCAGCCAGGCTGCCGAAACATTGGATAAATGCCCGCGTGTTCCCAGAATCCTCTGCTTGAGTATCTGCGGATAACTGCCATTTTTCAGCATATCTTCATCGTGGTTGGCTTCCAGCACCACTACGTCAGCATCAGCTATATTCTGACGCACCTCGTCTGTCACAAAGCCTACGTCGGTGAGATATGTACATTTACTGCCGCCGCTTTTAAAAACATAGCCTACTGTAGAGGCTGCGTCATGCGGGACGGCAAAAGGGATTATTTCCAAACTGCCGCTGCTCAGTTTTTTGGGCAGTAAGCGGCAACAGCTGCGTTCCATTTCACTTTTTTTCGGCATATACTGCCAGGTCCTTTCATTGGCAAACACCGGCAGACGGTATTTACGGCAAAAAACAGGCAGTCCCTTTACATGGTCGTTATGCTCATGTGTCAACAGTACGCCCGTCAAATCTTCAGGCTTCATGCCTGCCTGATGCAGACGTTCCGTCAGCTGGCGGCAGCTGATGCCGACATCTACCAGAAAAGCCTGCTCTCCGGCACGTATCACCGCGGCATTGCCTTTACTGCCGCTGGCCAGAATCGTGATTTCAAACTCACTGCTCATGCTTCGCCTGCCGCGATTTTGTGCCCGGCACTGGTTCCAATACGTTCAGCTCCTGCAGCCAGCATAGCCTGCGCAGCTTCCGCGTCGCGGATACCTCCGGCGGCTTTGACTTTGAGACCATACTTTTCTGCTTCGGCTGCCAGCAGCTTTACGTCATCGACAGTAGCGCCTCCCTTGTTAAAACCCGTACTGGTCTTGACAAACGCCGCACCGCCTTCGGCTACTAAACGACAGGCCGTACACTTTTCAGCGTCTGTCAGCAGGCAGGCTTCAATGATCACCTTGACCGGAAACGGACTGGCCGCCTCGACTACGCTGCGGATATCACTGACTACAGCAGCATAATCACCGGTCTTAAATGCCGATACGTTCATGACTATATCTATTTCATCAGCGTGCGCTTCGACCGCCATTTTTGTCTCCAGAGCCTTGACCTCAGAAAATGTAGCTCCCAGCGGGAACCCTACTACTGTCACAACCTTGACGTTCGTATCGCTCAGCAGATGTCTGGCCAGCCCCACATAACACGGATTCACACAAACGCCAAAGAGCCCGTATTTCCGGGCTTCGCTGCAAAGCTGCATAATATCCTCGACAGTTGCCTCAGGTTTTAATAAAGTATGTTCAAGATGCTTCGCAATCGTCATCCCCGACTCCTCCTCATCTTCTATAATGATTTTTGCTCCTATATATTATATCAAAACTTTATACTTTCTGCTTTGACAAAAAAGTAAATTTTTATAAAAACAGAGCCATAATTTTAATTATAGCTGTTCATTGTAATTATACACTAACAATATTCTATATTATCATACAATAAAAACTCTGTGTTCTTAATAAAAAAGCCCCGACTGTACAGTCGGGGCAACATAAACATTTCTCTAATTTCAGTGTTTTTTACGGCACTTCTCACAAACGCCAAAGAAATAAAATTGGTGTTTGTCGATACTGTAACCGCTTGCTTCTTCCACCTTTACGACCAGAGACCGGTCATTGAGAGCCGGTACATCATCGACACGGCCGCAGACAGTACACTGCACATGGCTGTGCTCGCTGATATCAGCATCATAGCGGAAACTGTCCTCGCCGGTATTGATGATCTGTATCAGTCCCAGTTTATTGAGAATCTCGACGGTCTTATAAACCGTAGCAAAACTCATGGAAGGATATTTAGGCTGCAGGGTACCGAACAGCATTTCAGCACTGGGATGCTGCTTGGTATTAGCCAGCGCTTCATAAACTGCCAATCTTTGCGGAGTGACTTTATAACCGTTTTGACGCAGCAGGGCGGTCAGTTCTTGGTTGTTTAACATGATTTACCTCCTTGGTTGAAATGTTTTTTGTCCGGCATTTATTGCCTGTTTAGTTTTAGATAATCTTTATCTATTATTTACTAAATTATAATAAAGAAAAACTTTCCTGTCAATATTTAATATCCTTTAATTGCAGCTGTTTAAACATATTTCACAAACCTTCCACAAGGATTTTGGCAATTAAAAGCGAATTTTATAATTATTATACACAAGAAAGAGGTAGACCCATGACCATTGAACAAATAATTGCCGGCGAACTGTCGGTCAGACCGCAGCAGGCAGCCGCAACTCTAGAACTGCTGGACAGCGGTAATACTATCCCTTTTATCGCCCGCTACCGCAAGGAAGTGACCGGATCGCTGGACGAAGAACAAATCCGTATGATCAGCGAACGTGCTCAATATCTGCGTAATCTGGAAGAACGCCGTCAGGAAATACTGGAATCAATAACTTCACAGGAAAAACTGACCCCTGAACTTGAAAGCCAGATCAAAGCTGCTGTCAAAATGCAGGAGCTGGAAGATCTTTATCTGCCTTACCGTCCTAAAAAACGTACCCGGGCACAGATAGCCCGTGAACGCGGACTGGAGCCGCTGGCAGAACTGATCATGGCTCAATCCCAGCCGCTAATGACCTTAGACAAGCTGGCCAGCCTGCATGTAGATCCTGAAAAAGGTATCAACTCTGTTTCCGAAGCCTGGGCCGGGGCCTCCGACATAGTTGCCGAAAATATTTCCGACCGCGCCGATATCCGCGAACTGATCCGCAAAGAACTTTGGAAAGGTGCCGAACTCGCTTCAACGCTGACAGTTGACGAAACCGAAGGGCAGGATTACCTGATGTATAAAGAATATTCCGAACCGGTACGTCAGCTGCCGCCGCACCGCATTTTAGCCTTGAACCGCGGTGAAAGCAAAAACTGTCTGAAGCTCACCCTAAATTATCCTGCGGATGTCATGCTGACTAAACTGGCTCAAAAACTGAAAATCCAGCCGCACACAGTTTGGAACGAGCTTTATACAAATGCTGTTGCCGACAGCTACAAAAGACTGCTGTTTCCCTCGCTGGAGCGGGAACTGCGTAACGAACTGACGGAAAAAGCAGAAAAACAGGCTATTTCTGTCTTTGCCGCCAACCTGCGGCAGCTGCTGCTGCAGCAGCCTATTGCCGGGCATACTGTTTTAGGTCTCGATCCCGGTTACCGCACCGGCTGTAAAGCAGCCGTTATTGATCCCAACGGACGTACACTGGCGATCAATACGCTGTATATCACCGGCAGCCAGCATCAGCGTGAACAGGCGGAAGCCGGCTTTATGGATCTGGTGACCAGGCATAAAGTGACCCTGGTAGCTATCGGCAACGGAACTGCTTCTTTTGAAACAGAGGAGTTTACGGCCCAGATGATCGAAAAATACCATCTTGATATTGCTTACCTGATCGTCAGCGAAGCAGGCGCTTCTGTTTATTCTGCCTCCAAGCTGGCCCGCGAAGAGCTGCCAGATCTGGACGTTTCCCTGCGCGGAGCGGTATCCATTGCCCGCCGTGTACAGGACCCTCTGGCAGAGCTTGTCAAAATAGAGCCCAAGGCTATTGGTGTTGGTCAATATCAGCATGATGTCAATCAAAAGGAACTCACTGCGACCTTAGGTACTGTTGTCGAGTCCTGCGTCAACCACGTCGGCGTCGAGCTGAATACAGCTTCTCCCGCGCTGCTTTCATACGTAGCAGGCATTTCCGGCACCGTCGCCAAAAATATTATTGCCTACCGTGACGATAACGGTGCCTTTACCAGCCGTAAGGAACTTTTAAAAGTTGCCCGTCTGGGTCCGGCAGCCTTTACTCAATGCGCAGGCTTTCTGCGTATCGCCCAGGCTAAAAATCCTTTAGACAATACCTCCGTCCACCCTGAAAGCTATACCTTAGCAGAGCAGATCCTGGCAGAGCTTGGCTTTGACCTGAAACACTGTAATGACATCGCTGTTCAGGAAGCGGCAGCTAAAGCCGACGCCTCTGCAATTGCCGTCAAACTGAACGCCGGCCTGCCGACTGTAACTGATATCCTGGAAGCCCTGGCCCGGCCGGGGCGCGATCCGCGCGAAGATGCTCCGGCACCGCTGACACGCAAAAAGGTAGCAAAACTGAGCGATTTGGAGATCGGCAGCGTTGTCAAAGGAACAGTCCAAAATGTTGTCGATTTCGGAGTTTTCGTAGATATCGGCCTAAAAACCAGCGGTCTGATTCACCGCAGCGAATTATCCAACAGCCGGTTTCACCACCCTCTGGACGTTATCAGCGTCGGCGATGTGATCGAGCCGGTCATCATCAGCATCGACGAACAACGTAACCGTATCGGCCTGAGCTTAAAACAGGCAAAAAAAACTACCGTCTAAATATAATTTAAACAGACGTCTTTTAAGACGTCTGTTTTTTATTGTTACAAATTATATTTTTATCATAATATTAATAAATATAAAGATATGTATACTTTTATTTTTATGATATAATATTTTAAAATAACAATCAATAATATTTAGGTGATAAACATGAAAAGAGATATCAATACCCTCAGTCTGTTAAATGAAATATCGGAACTTGTTTATGTTTCCGATCCAGAAACCTACGAGCTGCTGTTTGTCAATCAGACCGGCTGCCAGACACTGCATCTGGAAAACTACAAGCACAAAAAATGCTATGAAGTTTTACAGGGTAAAACTTCACCCTGCGAATTCTGTACCAACGACAGACTGTGCGATGATAATTTTTATACCTGGGAATTCACAAATCCCTCTATCGGCAGACACTTTTTACTCAAGGATAAAATAATCCAATGGCGCGGCAAAACTGCACGCATGGAAATAGCTTTTGATATAACAGAACTTGAACTGCAAAAGCAGGAACTGAAAAATATGCTTGATGTCCAGACCTTAATTACCAACTGTGTCCGAATGCTTTACGCCGTCGATAACCTCGATCAGACGATCAATGCTGTCTTGACCCAGATCGGCGAATTTCTAGTTTCTGACCGTGCTTATGTTTTTGAAATCAAAGACGAGTTGATGAACAACACACATGAATGGACAGCTCCCGGGATCTCGCCGCAGCTGGAGAAGCTGCAGCAGCTCGATCTGTCATTGATTTCCGACTGGCTGCCGTTTTTTGAAAAAAACGACTGTATCATCATCGACGATGTCGAACAGCTGCAAAAGACTAATCCGGCGGCTTATGCCACGCTGCACGCCCAGGAAATCACCTCTTTGATCGCTGCGCCTATTTTTTTGGATAACAAGCTGGCAGGCTATATCGGCATCGATAATTACGACAGTGAAAAAATCAAAAACTCTTCTTATTTGCTGCTTTCCATGTCCATTTTTCTTTCCTATGCGATCAGACATCGGAATCATGTCGATATGCTGCATCGCCTCAGCTACCACGATCTGCTGACGAACGCGCTGAACAGAAACGCTTTTATGGACGTGCTCAGTCAGTTCAGGCCGGGACAATATGCTTCTGCCGGCATTATTTATATCGATATCAACGGTATGAAGGAAATCAATGATTTTTACGGCCATCACCAGGGTGATAAAATCCTTATAACAACTGTAGCCAAAGTCTTCAACCTTTTTAAACCCGACGAACTTTTCCGCATCGGCGGTGATGAGTTTGTTATTATTACCTATGATCTGACAGAAACCGATTTTTATGAAAAATTTAACCTGCTGCGTAATATTTTCTGTAAAAAAACTAACTTGCCCTTCTCCATCGCTACAGGCAGCTGCTGGGTCAAATCCCCCAGCGATTTAAACAGCCTGCTGCAGCAGGCTGACAGCGCTATGTATACGGATAAGAAAAAATTTTATTATGGCAAAGAAAAAACAAGCCGCTATCGGCATAATTTAGATGATATCCTCAATCTGGCCAATTACAGCGCTCTGCAGGAAGCACTGACAGCCGGACAGTTCTGCATTTATTTCCAGCCTAAAATTTCTTTGGATACCGAGGAATTTATCGGTTCTGAAGCTTTGATCCGTTATATAAATCAGGCCGGAGAAATCATTGCCCCCAATAATTTTATTCCGATCCTGGAAGAAGCAAGACTGATAAAAATGCTGGATCTTTATGTTTTTGAAGAAGTCTGTAAGCAGATCAATATCTGGAAAGAAAGAAAACTACGGGTCAAACCCGTTTCTATCAATCTTTCACGCAGCACTCTGTCTTACCATTTCCTGGCCGATCAGCTATTAGCTCTTATCACCAAGCATAATATCGACATCAGCCTGCTGGAACTGGAAGTCACCGAAACTGCCGAAGTCGATAATCAGCTTGTTTTCAGCCAGGCTTTGGAAAAACTGAAGGAATATGGTTTCTCTATTTCCATTGATGACTTCGGCGTTCGCAACGCCAGTCTTTCGCTGTTCACTACTATCAATTTCGATATTTTAAAATTAGACCGCAGTTTGGTAAAAAAACACTGGCACAAAACCAAAAGGCACGTATCCTTATCCGTTCTCTGGCTGTCATTTGTTCTGATCTCGGTATCAAATTGATTGCCGAAGGCGTGGAAACACTGGAACAGTTGGATATTTTAAAGGAATTGCGCTGCAATGAGGTGCAGGGTTATTTATTCAGTAAACCTCTGCCTTTAAATGACTTTGAAAACAAATATCTCCAGATCCTGCGGTAAGACGGCTTGTTGACAGCCCAGACTGTAAGCCTCATAATAAAATCAGAAGCATAACCCTGAAGGAGGCGGTCTTATGACAGCAATAACCGGCAAACCAGCAAAAATATATACAGCTTATTTCAGTCCTACAGGCGGTACCAAAAAAGCAGCCCTGGCACTTACCAGTGCTCTGGCTGATACAGACGGATTTACAGAAATAGATTTGTCTTTACCTGCTTTGGCACAGTATACTTTCGCTGCTGATGATATCATCGTTGTCGCCGTACCGGTTTTCGGCGGCAGAGTTCCAGCTTTTGCACTGCAGCAGCTGACCGCTCTGCACGGTCAGAATACCAGCGCCATTGCTGTAGCAGCTTATGGCAACCGCGCCTACGAAGATGCCTTGCTGGAGCTGAGCGATAGTCTGACCAGTCAATCCTTCCGTGTGATCGCCGCAGCAGCCGTACTGTCCGAACATTCGATGCTGCGCAGTATCGCCGCCGGCCGGCCTGATGCTGACGATCTGGCACAATTAACTGACTTTGCCAAAAATCTCCGCTAAGCCGTTAACAGAGGCGCCAGCGCTGACAAATATCCCCGGCAATCGTCCTTATAAAGACTGGCAGCCTATGCCCGTCGTACCTCAGGTCAGCGATTCCTGTATCCGCTGTGGTCTTTGCTCGGCCACCTGCCCAACTCAGGCTATCCCCAGCGGGCAGCCGCACACAACTGACCCCCAAAAATGTATCCTGTGCCTGCGCTGCACTACTATCTGCCCTCAGCAGGCCCGCTCACTGCCTCAGCAGGCTCAGGCCCTGATCGCCCAGAAGCTGGCGCCGATAAAAGACATTTACAAAAACAACGAATTTTTCTACTAAAAACAATAATCCCGCGCTTGTTTAAAACAAGCGCGGGATTTCTTTTTTACTGACCAGGCATCAGTACTGAAAGCAGCACCGGTACCAGCAGCGTCAGCAGCAGGCCGTTGATAAAGGCGAATAGCCCGACATTGATATTGGTATATTTGATAACCACCGGCAGACCGGAATCCATAGTCGCAGCTCCTGATGGCGCCAAAGCCAGGAATTTATTGATTTTTACCAAAAGCGGTATGGCTAAAAATGCCAGTACTTCACGCAGCATATTAGCTAAAAAGGCGATCGTCCCGATCTCAACACTATACAGCGTACTGATAACTACAGAGGAAAGGCTGTACCAGCCTAAAGCACTGCCGACAAGCAGCGCGTCCCGCATTTCCATCCCGGTCACGAAGGCTGAAAGAGCCGCACCGCCTAAACTGCCGATAGTTACAGCCGTTGGAATGGCAACTGCCAGCAGAATACTCTGCGGATTGCAGATTTTTTTTATAATATGCCTGTTTCCGCCGATTTCGATACCGGCAACAAAAACCATAAAATACAAAGCCGACATCAAAATCTCGTCCAGCAGGTCTTTATGTTCCAATCCCAAAAAGAAATATCCGCCGGCGATTCCTAAAGCGATAAATGTAAAAATAGCATAAACCATTATTCATCGCTCCCTTCCGCCCGGGCTGCCGTTTTTGCAAAAAGCTTCAGCACCAGCCACAGCATCAGCACGCTGCCGCCAATGATAAAAACTGCCATGACCAGAGATTTGCCGCCCAACTGGTCCAGTTTGCCCAAAAGCTCTGCATCACAGCCGATCTTAGCACCCAGACACAACAGCATGATAAACAGACTGACTGTAGAAAACCGGCTGAGCCATTTTTTCACATTATAATTTAAAAGGTCACTGCAACCTACGGCGATCCCCAAAACGATCGCGATCATGATCTCCTGCATTGCTTCCCCTCATTCCCACAATATAAAACAAGCCCCGCGCACGGCAGGGCCTGCTGATCACTATTTTTTATTCTAACGACAGCAGCAGCGGATAAAGCGGCTGACCTCCGTCAAAAACTGTAACTTCCCAACCGCCGTCCAGAGCTTCAAGCTCTGCGGCGATTTTATCAGCTTCAGACTGTGTCAGATCACTGCCATAATAAAGGCTGATCAATTCCCAGTCGCTGCCGGCCAGCTTGACAGTTTCCGCCGTGACTTCTTCCAGAGTTGCTCCGGCATAAACGATCTTATCTTCCAGCAAACCAATGTACTGCCCTTTTTTACAGTTATCCCGTTAACAACGCTGTCACGCACAGCAATACTGACAGCAGCACTGTGGGCTTCCTTAGCCTCACGTCGCATCACAGCGCTGTTTTCCTGCAGTGTTTTAGCTGCGTCAAAATGCAGCAGTGCCGCCAGACCCTGCGCCAGATTTGTTGTCGGCACATAATCTACCTGCGCTGCTCCCAATAATTTTTTGACCTGCTCCGCCGCCAGAATAATATTTTTATTATTCGGTAAAATAATGTACTGCTCCGCCGAGCCCTTTTCAATAACTTTAATAAACGCCTCTACCGGCGGATTCATGCTCTGCCCGCCGCTGATGATCTCAGCTGCACCGAGCTGATGCATGATGCTGGCAATACCGTTCCCGGCCGCCACCGACAGTACAGCCAGACCGTGCTTCTCCGTCTGCGCACCGACAACGCGATGCTGATGCTGCTCGGCCATATTGTCGATCTTGATATCGTGCAGAGAGCCCCAGCTCAAGCCGTGCTGCAGAACCAGCCCGGGAGCTTTGGTATGGATATGCACTTTGACGATATCGCCGACAACAGCTACAATCAACGAATTACCCAAAGGCTGGAGAGTACTGCGTACAACGTCCTCTTTGACTTCAGCTTCCTTAACGATAAATTCTGTACAATAAGGATTTTCCAAATCTACTTCCATCTCGATAAAATTGGCGAAGGATGGCTTTGACGGCGGCAGATGCAGCTCACCTGCGTCTTCGCCTCGGAAACCCGCCAGACAGCCTTCCAGGAAAACGATCAAGCCCTGACCGCCGGCATCAACTACTCCAGCCGCTTTCAGCGCCGGCAGCAGTTCCGGCGTACGAGCCAGTTCTTTTTTTCCGCTCTCCAACGCCTCGCATAAAACATCTTCAAAATCTTCACCCTGACGCACAGCATGATACGCACCTTTGGCAATAGCACGCGCCACAGTAAGGATCGTTCCTTCAACAGGCTTTGATACCGCCCGGTAAGCATACAAAATACCAAACTGAAAAGCTTTGCCCACCTCGTTGCTGGTAGCTCGTTTTTTGCCGGCCAGGCCTTTTCCCAGGCCACGCAGCAACTGCGACAGGATCACGCCGGAATTACCGCGCGCCCCCATGATTGCACTGCGGGCTGCCATAGTCCCTACTTCGGAAACAGTCGCATTCTGCAGTTGACTGATCTCACGGGCCACTGCTGCCATCGTATGCATCATATTAGTGCCGGTATCGCCGTCCGGTACCGGGAAAACATTCAAATCATTAATATATTGATAGTTTTTTTCAAAACTTTTATAAGCGCCCAACAGCATATTTTTTATTTGTTCGCCGCTGATAATCGCCTCTTGTTTACTTGTCATATCAAGTCTGCACCTTTCTTCAGCGCTGCCGCCGCACAAAAAGGCCAATAACACCGGGTCCTAAATGTGCTGCCAGAACAGTTCCGATCCCGGTTACCAGAACAGGCAGTCCGGGAAACAATTCAAGCATTGCCTTGCGCAAAGTTTCAGCGTCTTCCTCAGCTTCAGCATTCGCCACATACACAGCTTCTATAGGAGCATTCGCAGCGGCAAGCTCGACCATGCGCTGCAATACTTTCTTACGGGTACGGCATTTATCGACAACGACCAGTTCGCCGGCGGTATCGATGTGCACGATTGGACGTATGCCCAGAATATTACCTACTAAAGCGCCTACGGCGCCTATGCGGCCGCCTTTCTGCAGATAATCTAAAGTATTGACGGAAAAATACGTTTCCGTCCGCTCGATCAGGCCCTTCAGATACTCCTCCAGCTCGTCCATCGTTGCGCCGGTTTCAGCATAAGCGAGTACTTCCATTGCCATTCCGCTGATTGGACAGGCTGCTGTAAGACTGTCAAAGACACGGATATCAGACCCGGGAATTTCACTCATGACCTGCCGGGCTGCTAAGCGTGCTGTCTGAACAGTACCGCTCAAAACACCGTCTAACATGATCGCAATCACTTTTTTACCGTCTGCAGCTAATTCTGTAAATACATCAAGAAATCTGCCGATGGCCGGCTGCGAAGTTTTAGGCAACTGCCCGCTTGCTTCCACCATGGCAAACATTTCCTGCAAGCTTTTTTCTCCGTCCACCCATTCGGTATCTCCATGTCTTACCAGCAGGGGGACCACATGGCAACGGGGATCGTCCCGCAAGGGTGTTTCTTCTGCAACAGCAATACTGTCCAAAACGATATGGATATCATTTCTCACTGCGCATCCTCCCTTAATCAAATTAACGTACATGCTCTTATTTCAGGCAGACGCCTTTACAATATGTATATATTTTATCATATTTCCAGCTCTATTTCCACTTATAGCACAATTAGCAGGCCTTTTTAGCCATTTTTGTAAAATAAAGTATAATCCTGCTTTTTCCACCACTGCCTGCGCTTTTGTTGAAGCTTACAGTTTTACAAACACTTGAATTCAGTATAAAAACCTTTTCAATGTTTGCAAAAATACTAATTCAATGTAAACTTGACAAAAGCGTATAGCAACCATATACTATTAACATGAACAAAATTATAAATACTAAACATCAAATTGCATATAATTCTCTACAGTTAGCACTTGCATTGGTTGATCTTGATCAAAAAACTCGTTACTACGGGACAGATGTACCTATTTTTTATTCAGAAATACATATAATAATGGCTATTGCCGAACATCCTGGAATCCATGTGGGAGGTCTGGCTGAAATTCTAGGAGTAACCAAAGGGGCTGTCTCCGAAATACTAAAAAAACTGGAAAAAAAAGATCTTATTATCAAAGAGATTGATAATCTTAATTTATCCAGATATTCATTAAATTTAACGGAGAAAGGCAAAAAAGCCCATAAAAATCATATGTATTACCATTCTGTTTTAAACAACATGGTTAAAGCAGAGTTGCAAAATGCTTCAACTCCAGAATTAGAATTTTTATCAACCTTTTTATCATCTTTAATCAAAAAGGTCAAAAGCTTTAACGAAAATTTTGATGATTAAAAAATTTTGCAAAAGTGTATGGCAACCATACTCTTTTGTTTCAACTTTTTTCTATTATCTTGCAATTGAGCGGTATAGGATTTATAAATTTAAGAAAGGAAAGATCAACAACTGTTAATTATGTCAAAGTATATGGTATATATACGCACTTACCTATACTTACCGAAAAAAGTATCCGTATTTATTTAAAGTTATTCTAAAAATGCCATAACGAGCATGATTCTTTATCAACAAACACAAATATAATATTTAAGGAGCAACTATGATAATGAATAAAGTAAACAATAAATCTGCAAAAGCCGCCCCCGTAATGCTGATAATCGGGATTTTATTTATCGCAGCAAATTTACGAGCACCTTTGACTTCTGTTGGGCCATTAGTCAGTTTAATACGCGATAACCTGCATATTTCAAATACCTTAGCAGGAACGATCACTTCCCTCCCATTATTTGCTTTTGCTCTATTTTCACCTCTTATACCTAGAATGGCCCGTAAGTTTGGAACCGAAGTGTGTTTTTTTGGATCAGTCATCATTCTCACACTAGGAATTTTATTACGATCCTATGCAGGCAGCTTCAGTTTGTTTTTGGGAACAGCAATCATAGGATTGGCAATTTCAGCAAGTAACGTTTTGATGCCGAGCTTAATAAAAAAAGAATTTCCAAATCAAGTCGGAGTTATGACAGGCCTTTACTCCGTTTCTATGAGTATCTTCGCAGCACTGGCTTCCGGCATAAGCATTCCTCTTGCAGTCAACTCAGGATTAGGCTGGGCCGGCGCATTAAAAATCTGGGCCGTCCTTAGCTTTATATCCATAATCATTTGGATTCCCCAGCTAAGAAAAAATTCAAAAATGGCTGTTGATAATATGGCAGCGGACACTCTTGAAGAAGTCAATAAAACAAATAACATCGACGAACCCACTATGAAGGAAGTCAGCATCTGGAAATCCTCTCTGGCATGGCAAGTCACTATTTACATGGGATTGCAGTCTATGATTTTTTATTGCATAGTTACTTGGCTCCCAAGTATTTTAATTCAGCAGGGGATGACTTCGAGCCAAGCTGGTTGGATGCTTTCAATTATGCAACTTGCTTTGATACCTACGATATTTTTCTGTTCTATCCTTGCAGGCCACACATCCAGTCAACATTCCTTAGTAATGGTTGGTTCCCTATGCATCATCATTGGTTTTTTAGGACTTCTTCTGGTTCATAGTTTCAAATCCACCATTTTATGGATAATCCTGCTAGGTATTGGCGGTGGTTTTACATTTAGCCTGTCTATGATGTTCTTCAATCTAAGAACAAATAATGCCAATGAAGCTGCCAGATTATCTGGAATGGCTCAATCTATAGGCTATCTACTTGCTGCTTTTGGACCAATGTTTTTTGGTTACTTACATGATGCTACTAATAACTGGACAATGCCTCTTATCACTCTTATTGGAGTTTCAAGTGTATGCCTGCTCTCCGGATTAGGTGCATCACGTAATTTATCTGTTTAGTACATAGAATATATTAAGGACACATTTTAATTTTCTACTGAATCCAACTAATAGAACAAACTGTAGAAAATGTCTGAAAAAACTCTAAATTGTAATAAGAGAAGCAAAATATATTTATATATATTTTGCTTCTCTTATTACAATTCAAAGATATATGACAAATTCTATAATTAAAAATATCCATTTTTATTTTTAAGCAGTTTAATTTATTACCAATAATTCTAATTATTTGACAGTGCTTTTAAAGATACATTGGAAACTCCACCTGTATTTGTACTTTTTAGCAGACTTAAAAAAGGGTAAAAAAAAGCCCTTACGAGAAGGGCCAAATGAGGGGCTGTTTTGATACTCCTAGTATAGCATTTTTGTATACAATATGCAATAGCAGTTTTCTGCCTTTTTCAGAAAATTTGTGCAAAGAGAATTTACCTGCATTGGACAAAGGTTTATTGATAATCTTTACCGATAAAAATCACCGCGTCATAAGACGCATCATCAGCCCGCAGAATCCTCAGAGTGTACGGGAACGGTACAGCCGACAGCCTGCTGACCACACGTCCGTTGCTGGTCGTAGATACTACCGTAGTCTGATCACGTTCAGGATCACTGCCGCCGTCGATAACCTCAAAGCCCATTGCTGCCAGTCTTGCTGCGGCATCACTGCCTGCTCCTTTGCCGCTGCAGTCAACGACCTTGACAGATACCGTATTGCGGCTGCTTTCCTTAGCAGGCGGTTTCACAGCCTTAGGCGGCTCTGTTAACTGCTGCCCGTCTTTCTCTGCCGGTCCCAGTTCTTCGCCTGACTTAGATTTTTAGCCTTAGCTTTCTTTTCGGCATCAGCTTTTTCTTTATTCTTCTCTTTCGTATCCTCTTTTATTTTCTTTTCTGTTTGTTCATCTGCTTTGATTTTCTCTTCTGCAGCTTTCTGTTTTTCTTTTTCCTGCGCTGTAATCAGGTTGCGTTTATACTCTGCTTCCATTTTTTCAGCACCCTGACGATAACGTTCCGTCATCTGCGCGCCCTGCATATCTACCATCTGCTCGCGCAGGTCAGTAATATCGGGAATCCAGTAGCTGATCTCGTCAATATATTCAGGCGTACCTGGAACTGTAGCCATCTGCAGACCGCCCTGTTCTTTCATCATTCCGTGTAAAGCGCCGCCCATCGCCAGCATATCTGAAACGGGCAGGTCAGTTTTGACCATTTTCATAATTTCCGAAACCAGCCCCGGCATCTTAGTTAAAATCTGTGCCGAAGCAATCTTTTCGTAAACCGCCATCATAAACTTCTGCTGACGCTTAATACGGCCAATGTCGCCTTCCTCATCACGATAGCGCACATACTGGATCGCTTTTTTGCCATCCAGATGCTGTTGCCCTGCCGGAAGATCGATCAGAAAATCATCCCAGTCATCATAATAATACATATCCTTTTCCACATCAATATCAATGCCGCCGATCGCATCGACCAAACTTTCAAAACCACTGAAATCGACCATTACATAATTATTGACCTGAATGCCCAAAAGCTCTTCCGTTGTCTGCTGCGTCAGCTTGTGTCCGCCGAACGCATAAGCATGGTTGATTTTATCCCAGCCATGCCCGGGGATCCGCACCCTGGTATCACGCGGAATCGACAGCAGCGAAACATTTTTACTTTTAGGGTCGAACATTACGACAAATAATGTGTCGCTGCGACCAGGATCATCGTCCTTTTCCCTGCCGTCTACGCCTAATACTACGATATTGCGTTTAGAGCCCAGCCGTTCATTGCGCGGCAGGTCATCCATAGTTTTAGCCAGCGTCCCAAACATCGGATCGCCGTTCATATAAGCATATACCAAATAACTGGCGGCAGCGATTGCCGCTACGATCAGCAAAATTAATTTTTTCAATCCTTTTCTTCCTTTCCCACACCCAATTACAAAATATTAGCCTGCAGTTCTTTATGAAACCGTTTAATAAATCCATGCAGTATCCGAGCTGTAAGCCCCCAGATAACATGCCCCTGATATTCGTAAAAATAGATATTATACCCCTTCCGCTTATACCAGTCGTGCGGATGGCGCGGCAGCAGATCAAAAGGAAAATCTGCAGTCGCGCGGTTTGCCAGTTCCATATGAGCAACGCGCGGCTCAGAAACCAATAAAAAATTCAGCGGCACCGTAAAAATCTCAGCTACCTCATCGCTGTTGCAGTCCAGTTTTACTTCGTTGGCCAGCCTGCCAACAAAAGGATGAATAATAGGTCCCATATGTGTCACCAAGTAATCCAGTTCACCGCACAATTCTATTTTGTCTTCAGTAATACCCAGCTCTTCACAGGTTTCGCGCACAGCAGTTTTGGCAAAGCTATCATCGCCGCACTCATAGCGTCCGCCCGGAAAACATACATCGCCCGGCTGCCAGCCCAAACCGGCGGCCCGTACTTCAAAGAACTGCCGGACCCTGCTTGGTGTCTATCAACGGCACTAAAACGGCAGCATCCCACAAACGGTCAGCTTTATCGATCCGGGCAGGACGGCGGTTGAGTCGTTCTGTGATCTGTTTTATAAGTTCAGCTGTTTTTTCCATACAATAACCCCATTTCTCCTATATCCCTTCTGCGTCCACAGCAAATTTCCTGCCGCCTGTTGTGAATTATTCTTGAAATATAAAAGACGGACGGGTCTAAACCCATCCGTCAAAGAGTCTTGTCTTATTTTAATAAAGCGGTTCTTCGATGTTCGACTTTTCGCTTTTATCAACCAGATAAGCAACGGTAGCGTCACCGGTAACATTAACGCAGGTCCGCGGCATATCAAGGATACGGTCGATACCTGCGATCAGAGCGGAACCCTCAAGCGGCAAGCCGATCGCCGTCAATATCATCGTCAGCATGATAAAGCCTGCCCCCGGAACACCGGCAGTGCCGATCGAAGCCAGCGTACCAGTAAGAACAATAGTCAGATACTGCCCGGTCGTAAGATCGACCCCATAGATCTGCGCAATGAAGAGTGCGCAGACTCCCTGATAAACAGCAGTGCCATCCATATTGATCGTAGCGCCCAAAGGCAGTACAAAACTGGAAATGTCTTTCGAAACACCCAGCTTTTGGATGCATTGCATGCTGACAGGCAATGTGCCGCCAGAGGAACAGCTGGTAAACGAAAGCACCTGTGCCGGTAAAATTGCTTTGAAGAACTTGACCGGGCTGATCTTGCCGACGAATTTAAGCAAACCGCCATAAACGATGACCGCATGCAGGAAGCAGCCGAGATAAACAGCGATAACAACCTTCAAAAGCGGCAGCAGTACAGCCGGGCCGTTAGCTGCAACGACCGGAGTGATCAAACCGAAAACACCGATCGGCGCCACATTCATGATAAAACCGACGATTTTATAGCTGACCTCTGCCAGACCGTCAAAAACATTGTACAGAGTCTTGGCCCGATCACCGACTGCAGTGATGCCGATACCCATGAACAGACTGAAAACGATGATCTGCAGCATGTTGGCTTTAAGCATCGCTTCCATCGCATTAGTCGGGAAAATGTCAATAATTACCTGCATGATAGGCGGCGCGGCTTTAGCCGCAGCTTTAACGCCTTCACCAGGCATATTCACGCCGGCGCCCGGTTCTAAAACCGTACCTAAAAATATACCAAGTACAATCGCAAATGCCGTAGTTCCCAAATAATAAGCCATAGTTTTGCCGCCGATACGGCCGATCTTTTTGATATCCCCCAAACTGCAGACACCAATGACGAGAGACGAGAAGACCAAAGGAACGATGATCATTTTGATCATATTCATAAAGATAGTACCAAAAGGTCCGATCCATGTTTTGGCGAAATCTACACCTTCCGCACCCAGTTCCAGACCGGCAATGATACCAAGACCAAGACCGATCAGAATTTTTGTTGACAAATTCATCAAAATATCCCCCTTGCGCATAATAAAATATTAAAATTACGTCTACAATAATTAGGCAAAAATAATAAAAATCCTGCCTTCTTTCTTCATGTATACAGTATTTCTGCAAAATCGTTGCCCAAACCGCAGTTTTTTCAAAAAAAATATGCTAAAGTTTTTAGTTTTATCCAAAAACTTTAGCATATCCTGAAATTATTTATTATTCTCCAAACGGTATGCACAATGGTTTGTCGCACCTGAATATTCATTCAGCTTGAAAGAACCGCGCAGTGCGGCCGCTACAAATTTTTTCGCCAGTTCCACAGCTTCGCGCACGCTCAGTCCATTGGCCAGTCCCGCTGTAATCGCTGCCGAATAAGTACAGCCAGCTCCATGATTATAGCAGGGCTCGATTTTAGGAGCACTGGCAATCGTAAATTCCCTGCCGTCATAAAGCACGTCAACAGCTTCCCTGCTGTCATTGCGGGAACCGCTTTTGATTACGACATAGCCTGCTCCCAGCTCCTTGATCCGTCCGGCAGCTTCCTTGATCTCGTCCAGCGTTTCCACCTTTTCCATATCGGCAAGATAGGCTGCTTCGATCGTATTAGGCGTTACTACGTCAGCCCGCTGCATCAAAACAGTTTTGATAGCGGCGGCTGCTTCCGGTACCATGATCACATCCACACCCTTGCAGACCATGACCGGATCAATAACGACATTGCACAGCTTGAAACGGTCTATAGTACGGGCCACCAGCTCAACCAGCTCGGAACTGCCCAGCATCCCCGTTTTCATAGCATCGATACCGATACCGGCGACAATCGTTTCGATTTGTTTTTCCACAACGTCCAAACCGATCGGGAAAATTTCGTGATCCCAGTCTTTATGAGGATTTTGGGCTACGATAACGGTCAGCGCCGTCATTCCGTAAACATCCAGCTCCTGGAATGTTTTTAAATCAGCCTCCATACCTGCACCGCCGCTGGCGTCGCTGCCGGCAATGGTCATGGCTTTATGCAGCATATTCATAACTTACCTCCTGCCTGAAGCTTTACCTGGCGTAAAGCTCCCATAAAATAACCGCCAAACAGCCAGGTATTCCAAAGAACCCCGCAATCAGCGCTTTGATAACGGTGATTTTGAGTCCGAAACCCAAAAATCCACCTATAAGATTGATAAACCACAAAGCTACCGCACCACAGATACCATTCCAGATGAGACGAAACGGCAGTGAAAAACATTTTACGACGACGACTAAAATCAGGACGCCGATAATAAACGGCAGCGTTCCTTCCAGAGTACCCGAGTTGAGCCCTTTTACAGCATGGTCAATGCCCTGCATGGCCGAACCGCCCAGATCGCGGACAGCACTTTCTATTTCCTGCATGCTATAGCTCCTTCTTTCTTACATTCTATGCCTGTTTTCCAAAGCACGTGATAAAGTCAGCTCGTCAGCATATTCCAAATCACCGCCAACAGGCAGGCCATGGGCAATACGGCTGATAACGATACCGACAGGCTTCAGCAGCTGCGCCAGATAGGCAGCAGTAGCCTCGCCTTCCACGTCAGAATTGGTAGCGATGATAACTTCCCTGACCGTATCACCCTGCAGACGCCGCAGCAGCTCTTTTACACGCAGATTATCAGGGCCGATACCGTCAAGCGGTGACAAAACGCCGTGCAGCACATGGTAAACACCGTTATAACCGCGGCTGCGTTCCATCGCCATTACATCCTGCGGCTGTTCCACAACGCAGACTACACTGTGGTCGCGTCCTGCATTGCCGCAAACCTCACAGGTCTCGGCATCAGTAAGATTATAACAAATATCACACAAACGGATCTGCCGCTTGGCCTCCAGCAGTGTTTCTGCCAGACGGCGCACCTCTTCTTCCGGCATATCGATAATATGATACGCCAGGCGCAGAGCGGTTTTGGAACCAATACCGGGCAGGCGCCGCAGCTGTTCATGCACATTGGCCAGCGGCCGGATCATTCTGGCCATTTTCAGAACATGCCCGGCATTTTCATCCCGCCGGTCAGTTTGCCCATTTCAGCTTCAGTCATTTCGTCGATCTTGCGCATACCTTCGTTAACTGCCGCTACCAAAAGGTCTTCCAGCATTTCTACATCTTCCGGATCTACTGCGCTGGGATCGATCTTAACGCTGACAACTTCTTTTTTACCGCTGACAACTACGGTGACAGCACCGCCGCCTACTGTAGTTTCGATTGTACGCAGCTTTAATTCTTCCTGCATTTTTGCCATATCAGCCTGTAATTTCTGTACTTTTTTCATCATGCCTTGCATATTTCCCATACCACCGTTAAACATTATTGTTCCTCCTCGTAATGATGCCTTGCGGCAGAAATTTGATTTATAATTTTTGCAGTGTGCCGCCAAAAGCGTCCAGCGCAGCCTTCACAGCCGGTTCAACATCTTCCGCCGGCGGCTGTTTTGGAGCAGCTTTAGGTTGGCAGCGGCAGGCTTGGCGGCAGTGATGCATTCCAACCGTACACTTTGCCGTGCCAGCCTCAGCAGCACTTCTTCAAAAGCTTTCTTATAATCAGGATCGTTCATCCTGACGCACATGAATTTATTTTTGAAACCAACGGTCAAAACGCCGTTTTCATACCCTGTAACATAGCCGCCGGCGGCACAGGCCACCATAGACTGTTTTTTCTCATTCTTAAGGATCTCCAAAGCCTGGTTCCACAGATCTTCGCCTTCGGTCCAGTCACCGCTGTATTCCAGTGTCGTCGCAGCAGCTGCTTCCTCAGAAACAGGTTTCGGCTCTGTTTCAGCTTTTGCCGCAGCAGCAGGCTCGGGTTCCGCCGCTGGTGCCTGAACGGCACTTACTGCCGGCGCTTTTTTTACCCGGGACGCTGCAGGAGCAGCAACCGTCGCTGCCTGTTTTTCTTCGGGTTCAGGCTTAATCTGAGTCCTGCTGTTTGCAGCACCCAAAGGCACACCGCTGCGTACCTGATGCTCCAGCTGCTCTACGCGGGCCATCAGTGCGGCAATAGTACTGCCCTCAATACGGCACAGATCAAACAGACATAATTCCGCAGTAATCCTGCCCCGCGCACTGAACCGCAATTCACCCATGGCCTGATGCAGACGTTCTTCAGCCGCCATCAGGCGATCACTGCCAAATAACGGAGCCAGCTCGGAAATAGCTTCTTCCGTATCCGTCAAATAAATTTCGTGGTATCCGGGCGATGCTTTATAGAGCAGCACCGCCCGCAGATACTCGGCCAGCTCTGTCAGGATCTGACGCACATCCTTGCCCTGCTCAGCCAAACGGTTCAGCAGCTGCAAAGCAGCTGACAAGTCCTGCCTGCCGATCGCACGCACCAGCTCACGCAGCGCTTCACGCCCCACGATACCTAAAACGTTCCGTACCGTTTCGGCAGTTACAGTATCGGCCATCACGCCGCACTGATCCAACAGGCTCAGCGCATCACGCATACCTCCGTCCGACTGAATCGCAATCAGTTTCAAGGCTTCGTCATCCGCTCTGATTTCGCTGCCGTCAGCAACCTCGCGCAGACGTTTGGCAATATCCTCATTAGTCACACGTTTAAAATCAAAACGCTGACAGCGGGAATGGATCGTTGCCGGTATCTTATGCGGCTCTGTCGTCGCCAAAATAAACACGATATGCGCCGGCGGCTCTTCCAACGTTTTCAGCAGCGCGTTAAAAGCTTCTGTCGTCAGCATATGCACTTCATCGATAATATATACTTTATAACGCCCGTTGACAGGCGCAAACATGACTTTTTCACGCAGGTCACGGATCTCATCGATACCGCGGTTAGAGGCAGCGTCGATCTCAAACACATCCATACTGCTGCCGTCATTGATCCGCTGGCAGTTGGCGCACTCGTTACAGGGATTAGCAGTAGGCCCCTGCTCACAATTCAGAGCTTTCGCCAGAATCTTCGCCGTACTGGTCTTGCCTGTACCTCTTGGGCCGGCAAATAAATACGCATGCGCAATCCGTCCTGTCGTCAAAGCATTGCTCAATGCGATCCTCACTGCGTCCTGACCTACAAGGGCATCGAAGCCCTGCGGCCGCCAGCGCCGGTATAGTGCTACATAAGCCATTTTCTGCCTCCTTTCCCGTCATTAAGCCTCTGAGTTTCTTATCTACTTATTATATAAAATTTACGGATATAAGTACATATCCAATTTTGCGAAAAATTTAAGGGACACTTTTGCAGTTACTGCCTGCCGGCTTCGCCGGTAGCGGCAACCCGCGCAGCTCCTTTTTCCGTCGCTGCTTCTGGGTAAGTTCGCCCTTTATTGCCCATGCGGCGCTTTGCTTCTTCGGGCAATGGCTTCACTTATATCCAATTTTGTGAAAAATTTAAGGGACACTTTTGCATCAATAATATAAAAATACAAAAAACCGGCTGTCATAAACAGCCGGTTTAATCTCAGTTGTTTCCCTGTAGGGCCACAGACGCAGGCACCCCTGCGGCACATAAGAGGATCCGCTTAGTGCTGCTTCCTTCCGGACCTGACACGGTTCACAGACTCCTATTGCGCAGGACCCGCCGCCTGCGGTCCTACAGAAAAACAAAAAGCCGCTGACCGCGGCAAACTTTTTTTAAGTGGCGGAGAGAGAGGGATTCGAACCCTCGGTACGGTTTCCCGTACACACGCTTTCCAGGCGTGCACCTTCAACCGCTCGGTCATCTCTCCAGGTTGAAAAAATCAGGGATTATGCTATTGTTTACCGCTTAAAAATAAACTTGCGGCTGGCTTAATCCAGCCGCAAGTAACAGTATACTGATTTCCGGAAGATATGTCAAGAGTTTCCATCAAGATTATGTAAAATTTTTTTCACTTCTCTATTAATCATTACTTACTTCATCAGCAGGCAGCAGCAGCAGTGAGCGCTCGGAATTAAGCGTAACGTTCTGAGCTGTTGCCCCCATTACCAGACCTTTGACCAGGCCGGCACCAGTTTTAGTCATCGCGATCATCGACACATTTTCTTCTTCCGCCCAGCGGCAGATTTTTTTAGACGCCGCCCCTTTATCGACCAGATAAGAAGCCTTGATCCCAAAAAGTTTCATCTCGGCCACCAGTTCTTCCATCCGCGATTCGGCATTCAGCAGCTTGCTCTCAAGATCGCTCTGATTGCGGCTGCGTTCCACTACATGTACGAACACCACTTCCGCTACATGCTCACGCAGGCTGCGGATCAAATTGAGCGCCACTAAAGATTTCTTAGAAAAATCGGTCGGTATCATCAATTTACGCAACATATCATCATCGGCAATATTGTCGCTGTCACCGTCGGTTTTGGCAACAAACAATGGCCGCTTCGAAGATCTGGCAAGATCAAAGGTCGTACTGCCCAGCAAGGCACTTCTAAAAAAGCCCTTTCCATGCGAAGCCACTAAAGTCAGATCTACTTCTTTATCGTCGCCGACGCGGGTTATTTCTTCAAATACCTCGCCCCAGGGCATTTCGATACTTACTGCTTCATAACCGTTGCGCATCAGCTCGTTGGCATACCCCTGCAGCTTGCTGTAAACCTTTTTATAACTGCTACTGTAAGGATCTGCGTCCTCTTCTTCATCGAATACATAAGCTAGAATAATTTCTGTATTTGTATCGGGGCACAGACTGTACAGGCACGGCAGCAGTATTTCTGACTTAGGCGTAAGATCCATTGCTAACAAAACTCTTGTAAACATGTCGTTCATTGCTCCTCTTTATCTAAAATAGCTTGCGTCGACAACGCCGGCAGTTCCTGCCGACAATCTTTTTTCATCCTATTTAAATAGTTATATTTCGCCATTTATAAAAAAAATCCTGCCTTATTATTGTAAGTTGACTTTGAACAGGTTAAAATATATACAGAAATTTGAATTTATACAAAAGGAGCTAATGCGATGTTAAAGCAAAAAATCGACACAGCCGCACTCTTTGCTCAGAAAAAAACAGAAGTTCAAAGCAGCGCGCGCACTTTGCTGATACTTGACGGCCAGGAAAACGCCTATATTTCTGCCGATGAACTTACAGAAGAGCTTTTAGCAATTCCGGAAGAAGGTGCTATCTGGCTTGATATGTCATTATTCGGTTCGCACGATCAGGTAATGACCGTCGCCCGCTCCTTCAAACTGAGTCCCGCTACTCAAAACATTTTAGAAAATAAAAAACAGCAGCCGCGTTTATTCCGCGACGGCAACAACAGAATTCTCATCTGCCGCCACCTGCAGCTAAACGAAAGCGGCAATGCCGTTTATAATAATATTTGTTTCGCCGCCAGCGCCAACAGACTGCTTTCTCTGCAGCATGGCCGCTGTGACCGTTTAAAAAATGCGCGTACGCTGGTAACAACCCTGCAGAAGCCTAATAATACGATCCCGCAGGCTTTGACCCTGATTTTAGGCAAGATCCTTGACGACAACTGCGAGGTCATCAATTATCTGGAAGAACGGCTGCAGCTTCTGTCTGCAGCTTACAGCGAACAGGATGAACATCCAGATCCCAAAGAACTGCTGCGTCTGCGCCGCAGCCTGGTCACTGCCAAACAGGCGGTCTATCCGATGCGCCGCATCGTCAGCCGCGCCTTGCGTCAGGACCCGCCTTTAGTTATCGGCAGCGATAATGCCCCCGAACTTTTGACGATCAAACTGGAAGGTGCCGTACTTACCTTATCGGTCGCCGAAGAATTACTGACTTCTCTGGAGCGGCTCTGCGTCAATGCCGCTGCTGAACGCAGCGCTGATATTCAGGCTACGCTGACTACAGTGGCAGTCATTTTCCTGCCGCTGATTTGTATCAGCAGTATTTTTGCCATGAATTTCCAGTATATGCCGGAACTGAAATCCCAATGGGGCTATCCGCTCTGCCTTGGCGTTATGGCATTGATTGCTATCTTTACGCTTAAAAAATTACAACGTAAAAAATGGTATTAATATTTCAAAATTATATTGAACCTCAAATACGCAAAAACCATCTGTACTTAAAGTACAGATGGTTTTATTAGTTTTCAGGCGTTGAATACCTTACCCGGGTTAAGAATATTTTTAGGATCAAGCGCACGCTTGATTTCTTTCATCATTTTCATTTCTACCGGCTCCGTATATTTTTCCATGGCTTCGATCTTCTTAGCTCCGATGCCATGCTCGCCGGAAAGACGACCGCCCAGACTGTAAACATAAGGATAAGCTTCAGCATGGAAACGGCTTACTTCATCTTCCCACTGCTCGTCGCTCATCTCGCCTTTCAAAATCTGGAAATGCAGATTGCCGTCTCCGGCATGAGCCAGCGTAAAGAGTTTAAAGTTGTAATTTTCCGCAACCCTGGTCAGATGGCGGATACAGTTAGCGATTTGATCGACTGGTACGACAAGATCATCAGAAGTGCTGACCAGACTCAAAACGCGCGTAGATTCCAGACAGTTGCGACGGAGCTTCCACACACGGTCATCAGCCTCTAAAACATCAGTAGCGCCGCTGGCACTGCAGATCTCGTCCAGCTGTTCCATTTTGCTTTCCAGCTCATCTTCATTAAAGGTCTCTACCGTCACAATAACATAAAAACCGTCTTCATAATGAGGCAGCTTCAATTCACAGTAATCGCTGGAGCTGCGTACAAACGCATTATCCATAAACTCCACGCTCGTCGGATTCAACCCCGCTTTGATCAGGTTCGGCACCAAACCGACAGCTTTATCCAAATCGGTAAAGATCGCCAGCAGATCCAGTTTATACGGACACAGAGGCAGCAGCTTTAAAGTGGCTTTAGTAATAATGCCCAAAGTACCTTCACTGCCCATGATCAGCTGTTCCAGGCAATAGCCCGTCGATTTTTTCTTCAGCCGTGCGCCCACGTTAACGATATCGCCGGTAGGCGTAACTGCTTCAATCGCATAGACCTGATCGCGGGTAGTGCCGTAACGTACAGCCTTATTACCGCCTGCATTAGTGGCAATATTACCGCCGATCAGACAGCTGTCGGCGCTGCAGGGGTCGCCTGCATAGAGGAAGCCGGCCGCATTGGCTTTTTCCTGAATTTCTACTGTACGCGCGCCAGCCTCGACAACCATATACATACCTTCAGTATTCAGCTCTTCGATTTTGTCCATCCGTTCCAACAGCAGAACGATACCGCCATAAACAGGGATCGCACCGCAGGAAACACTGGTCCCTGCACTGCGGGGTGTTACCGGCACATTATATTGATTGGCGATTTTCATGACCGCCGCAACTTCTTCTGTGCTGCCAGGCCAAATTACGACCTCCGGCAGATGATGATAACGGGGATCAGTTTCCTCGTCAGTTTTGTACTTTTCAAGGGTTTCGGCATCGGTCCTTACATACTCCGCGCCCAAAGCCGTTTGCAGAGCTGCTACCACTTCTGCGCTGACCGGTTCGTATTTACTCATAACTTCCATTCCTTTCTACTGTCCTACAAAATAAGATTTTATCTTTTCCGCAGCATACTGCCGCTGCAGTTCAATAACTTACAGATCAAAGATCTTGCCCGGGTTCAAAATCAGCTGCGGGTCCATTGCCGCCTTGATCGTGCGCATGATCACCAGCTCGCCGGCCGGGGTATATGTTTCCATTTCTCTGAGTTTTTTTGCGCCGATACCATGCTCGCCGGCCAGACGCCCGCCGATGCTGTAAGCATAAGTATAAACCTCTTTATGGAAAGCTTCCACTTTGTTTTCCCATTCTTCGTCGCTCAATTCGCATTTGCATAAAACGATATGCAGATTCCCGTCGCCGATATGCGCGTTGATTTTGACCGGGAAAGGATATTTTTCGCCTATTTTCATAATAAACTTGATCGTACCGGCGATCTCATTAACAGGAACTACCACGTCGTCCGTCAGGGAAACCAGACTGATCAGACGTACAGACTCCTGACAGTTGCGGCGCATATCCCAAATACGTTCATCGGCTTCCAGCACATCGACAGCGCCGGCAGCACTGCACAACTCATCCAGCTGCTCCATTTCAGATCCAGCTCGTCCTCGCTGAAAGTCTCCACTGTGATGATAACATAAATGCCGTTCTCATAATGAGGGGCTCCCTTAAACTCCAGATAGTCGGCCGTACCGCGCACATAGGAATTATCCATATACTCCACACTGGTCGGATTAATGCCGGCCTGCATGATTTTCGGCACTACGTCCAAGGCCTGCTCCGGATCGCTGAACACAGCCAGCAGATCAAATCTGTAAGGCGGGATCGGCTGCAGCTTAAGCGTCGCCTTAGTGATAATGCCCAGCGTGCCCTCACTGCCCATAATCAGCTGTTCCAGGCAGTACCCGGTCGATTTTTTCTTTAAACGTGCTCCCAGCTCTACGATCTCACCAGTCGGTGTTACGACCTCGACAGCGTAAACCTGGTCACGGGTCACACCGTAACGCACCGCTTTATTGCCGCCGGCATTAGTGGCGATGTTACCGCCGATCAGACAGCTTTCAGCGCTGCAGGGGTCGCCTGCATACAGAAAACCAGCCTCATTGGCATATTTTTGAATATCGACAGTACGCACACCGGCTTCAACCTCCATATACATGCCTTCGGCATTCAGCTCGATGATCTTGTTCAACCGTTCCATTAAAAGGACAATACCGCCGCATACAGGAATAGCGCCGCCAGCCAGACTGGTGCCGCCGCTGCGGACAGTGACCGGCACATCATATGTATTGGCCAGCTTGATAACAGCCGCGATCTCCTGCGCGTCCTTCGGCAGAACAACCGCCTCCGGCAGATGGAACTTGCGCGGATCAGTTTCTTCGTCAGTCTGATATTGCTCTAATTTTTCAGGCTCGGTCAAAACGTATTCAGCACCGACGATAGTCTTTAAATCCTCCAGCACTGCTTCCGTTACGGGAGCGTAAGTTTTCATATTTCATCTTTCCTTTCCTTCTGTACTGCCAGCTCGGCAGGCGTAATCTCCGGGTGCTTATACCGAGTTTTCTGATCGGGTTTTAAACGTCCCAGGCTGATAGCATTCTGCGGACACCAGTGCGCACAACCGAAGCAATGCACACACTCGCTGCCAAAAGCAGGCTTACCAGCTGCCATAGTTATATTGCCCGCGGGGCAGACCTCGGCACAAATGCCGCAGCCGACACATTTATCATCAGCGCAGCTCAGCTTACCGAACTGCTTGATCTTATCCAGCACCCACATACCGGCAGCTGTACCGCCATACTTCCACAAAAAACCACGATCCAGATGCTGATAATTATCATACTTATTTTTGATATTACGGGCGATCAGTCCCAATTCAGCCGGAGCGTTGCGCAGCAGCTTCTCCTGACGTGCCTGCGGCGAAGGAAAGACGATACTGTTATCAGGCAGCGCCACCTGAGCGCCATATGATAACCGCAGCTCACGCTGCTTTAAAAGCTCTTTCCCCTGACCCAGCGCCTGTCCAGACATCGCGCCCATAGTCACTACTAAAAAGATATACTGAGGCACCATTTTCACCTGCTGCAGAAAAGCCTCCACTACAGGCGGCAGCGCCATACAATAAACAGGGCAGACGATACCGACAACTTCGTCCTGCACCTCGTAAGGCGCTTTTAAATAACCGGTAATGCCTTCCAGCCGGCACTGCTCCAGTTCCTGCGCGATACTTTTAGCGGCATACAGGCTGTTACCTGTGCCACTCAAATAAAAAATCACTGCCATGAGGTTCGCCTCGCTTCTTTGATAATCCGTCAAACGGCAGATAAATAACCGCTTCCATTATATACCAAATGAAGTTGGATAGTCAAAAACGACATATGATCCAAATTTATCTGCTAATAAAAAAAGACACCCGTAAGAGCGTCTTTTCATTCCTGCTATTATCATCAACTATCCGTACCAGCTCCATTAGCTATAAAGAGCAAATACACACCTTTATTCTAACGATTTGCAAAAACATCATATTCTGTTATCGTTATTTTATCACTCATAAATCTTTTTTCAGTATCTCTGTAAAATTCAACTTTTGTTTTCTCCCATTTACCCTTCTGATAGCCATAGTAAAAGCGCCAGTGCTGCATAGCATTAGAAAGATATGATTTCTCTGCTTTGGAGGCTTCTTCTTTGGTAGGATAACTGCCTGTAAATATTTCAGTGTATCGCTCAACATCAAGTATGCCTATATAAGGGTACATGACAGAATCATTTTTTTTAACATCCAAAGAATAAACAGGTTCCAGATTCCGCACCTTGAACCAATGTCCTGAACCCTGCAGTCCATGTTTAGAGGGATCAAAATAACGTATGTGGACAGCATCTTTTTTATAGGTAGCGAGAACAGGCTGCATAATATCCTGCACATGCACTTTAAAAGAATCCACTACAACCTGCTCATCAGCTAAACAAGAAGCGCAGACCAAAAGCAATGCCATAATTAAAATCAGCAAACGTTTTGTCATTTCTCTCACCCTTTCAGCTTGATTATACAATGCTGAAATTTTACATTAAATCAAATTTACAATGCAACTTCTTTTATTTTCTGAACTGCTGTTACAAAAAGCTCTGTCAACGCAGAGTTTTTTGCTTAGCTGTTTATATCAGAAATTACGCTGATAGCTGATACCGACAACTTTAGCATAGTTATCATGGCTGCGGGCGGTATCATAAGTATCACCAGCTGCTACATGTCCTTTGATGCTCAACCCATCGATATCGATAAAGCCCAAGGTCATGGCAAGCGTCTGTTTTTTATCGTGGTACTGGAAGCCCAGACTGTAGGTGCGGCGGGCACCGGTCGGCACGATAAAATCGGCGCCGTCAAAAGGTATTACCGATTCATCATAAGCATAACCGCCCATGATGGTATATTTGTCACTCAGTTTATGTTCTACGCCCAAAGCATAACGCCAGCCGTTGCTCCAGTTTTTTGGAGAAGCAATAGTTCCTAAACCTTCAATGTCGATATTCAAAGCATCATAAGTACTCCATTTGGTATAGGTACCGTTCAATTCTACCCGAGTACGGTCATCAAATTTATGATTGTAACCAATAGCCCAGCTGTCGGGCAAAGTTACTTTGCCATAGGCATCTCTTTTTATACTCATACCATTTACCATATAAGCTTTAAAATCTGCTTCCATACTGTGAGTCACCTTGCTGCGGTAAACCAGGCCGATCTCATTTTTAGAATCAAAAGCATAATTGGCAGCCGCATTCCAGCCTAAAGCCCAGCTTTCGCCCTTTGTTTGCGTAGCTGCACCCCCCATAAATGGAATTTGAGAATTTTTCTGCAGTTCCAGACCCACATAATTGACTTCCGCCCCCACGGCCGCACTCCACTTGTTGTCAAACTTGCGGGCATAGGTCGGCGTCAGGCTGGCGCCGTTCAAGCGAGAGAAAAAGGCATTAGATGCAACTTTAGAATCCCGTTCAAATTCTGAGATCATGCCGAAACGGCTGAACAACCCTACACCAATCCAGTCTTTGTCGTTGAGCTGTTTGACATAGTAATTGCCGGGAGCCCAACCGGCATGTACGACGTTTTTACCTTCGTCAATAGACTTTCCTGTAGCGTCATAAGCCGTATATTTGCCATGCGGGCTGATATAAACCGCACTCTGTTTAAAAGCTTCGCCCCGCACTTTGGTGATTGACGCCGGATTGTAGGCAATATTGGCGGCGTCATTCTCAGCAAACATTCGCGCTCCGCCCATAGCCACACCTTCAGCTGACCACTCGTTGATCGCAAAGCCTTCGGCCCCAGCATCGACAGCCGGCACAGACAAAACACAGGCCAACCCTATTATCGTAAAATGTTTATTTAAAAACAAAACAGACACCTCACAATTAACAAAATTTTCCAATATTAATAACAATATTTTAACAGCTTTTGCTTTTTATTGTGGAGAAAGTTTTAATCCAACAATTAAATTATTTTTTATAATATATTTAGCTTGCATTTTTCAACCTTTTACGTCATAATATTAGTTGAAAGTTCAACTAATATGGCGGTGAATATTATGACAAAACTGCATAATGACCTACTGCGTGACATCGGCACGCTGGCGCGCACGATCCACTATCTTCATGATCTGCATTTTAAGGAACTGGCGCTGCAACGGGGACAGTTTATTTTTCTGACCCGGATCTGCGAAAATACGGGTATCAATCAAAACGATTTATCGCTCTTATTAAAAGTCGATAAATCTACGACTGCCAAAGCTGTCCAAAAATTGACCGCTGCCGGTTATATAAACAGGCAGCGCAGCAGCGAAGACCAGCGGCACTGGCAGCTTTTCCCAACAGAAAAAGCTCTCCTGCTCTACGATCAAATCATCACTGAAGAAAACACCAGCCTGCAGTTGTGTCTGCAAAATTTTACAGCGTCAGAACGCAAAGAACTGAACAGGCTGTTCAAAAAAATGTGTGCCAATCTGGAAACACACTGGCAAAAAACAAAGGGTCAAAAACAAAGAATCGAGGTGCAATGATGCTGCGTTTGGCAACTATGCAGGATTTAACACGGATCATGGCTATCGTGCAGGATACGGTCAGGGAAATGCACGCTTACGGCAACTACCAGTGGGACGAGGTTTATCCAACTGAACAGGATTTTGCCGCAGACATCACCCAAGGCGATCTTTTTGTATCAGAAGCTGAAGGACAGATCTGCGGCCTGATCTGCATCAATCAGACCGAACCAGCTGTTTATGCTGATGCCGGCTGGACTTTGGCGGAAAAAGCCCTGGTCCTGCATCGCATGGCAGTTGACCCGGACCTGCGCGGCCGCGGTACCGGCTCTGAATTGCTGCAGCAGGCTGAAACGCTCGCTCTCAGTCTGGGACTGCGTTATTTAAAAACAGATACCTACGCCCTGAACGAAAAAGCTCAGCAGCTGTTTCTAAAGCACGGCTATCATTTCTGCGGTGAAATCCAGTTCCGTAAAATGGAGCACCAGTTTTACTGTTATGAAAAAGTACTGTAAAATAAAAACACACCCTTTAAAAAGGGTGTGTTTTTACTTATAAAGCAGGGTCGTCCACGCCGTTGGCCTTAAAGGCATTGGCCCTGTCGATGCAGGTGCCGCATTCGCCGCACGGCCTGTCGCCTCCTTCATAGCACGACCAAGTATATTGATAAGGAGCACCCAAATTCAGTCCCAGCTCCACTATTTGCGCTTTATTTTTATTCAGCAGCGGTGCTTCCAGATGACACAATTTACCGCTGCCTTCATAAATGGCAGTATCCATAGCCGCATAAAACTCCGGCGTACAATCCGGATAAGCCCGTCCAGCCGCATCGTCAGCATGAGCGCCATAACAGATCGCATCAGCTCCCAATGAAATGGCAATAGCGGCAGCAGCGCTGATCAAAAGGCCATTGCGAAACGGTACATAAGTCGCTACCGTACCTTCGCCATGCTCAGCCAGCTGCTGCGCGTAGCTTTTATGTTCGATGGCTTCACTGCTGGCAGCCAGCAGTGAGCAATTACTATAGGACATGATGCCGGCAATATCCTGCTCCAGTAAACGTACACCATAATAAGCCGCAACCTTACGGGCTGCTGCCATTTCCCTGCTGTGCTTCTGCCCGTAAAAAAACACACAGCGCCGTGACATTTTCCGCACCGCAGACCTGCACAGCCTGCGCCAGACAGGTGGTGCTGTCGATACCGCCGCTTAATAACACTACTTTTTTCATACTGCAACCTCCGTCACAGATCGCGCCTGATGATGGCAGGCGGTAATTCTTCCCAGGGCTTGTATTGAATCGTGCTGCAAAATACATAAGCCTTATAACGGTCGGCAGCTGTTTCAGCCGTTGCCGCTTTGGCCAGATCACGCTCACCGGCTTCACTGACCGGATAATACCTGAAAGCCTCCGCAAACAGCTGTGCCGCTTTTTCGTCATCACCATTATTATGTTCATGCTCAGCTAAAAATTTATAGGCAAAATAACGGTAAGGATTGATACCGTCGTTTTCAGCTTCCAGCTCCAGCATCTTTTCCGCTTCCTGTACAGCCTGCTCTTCTTTGCCTACCTCACGCAGAATCGCCAGCCGGCGATAAAACATATCGCCGCGGGAAGCGCTGCGGAAGGGATGTTTATAAGCCCGGCTCAATGCATAGGCCTGATCCAGATAATTCAAAGCGGCATCCTCATTATGGGCCAACTTCCAAACGATTTCAGCTATATCCCGCAGGCACAGCACTTTATGTTCAGCTTCGCTGAGGCCCATTTCCGGTGCATCCTCCATATCAGGCTCCACATCAAGTATCGTTGCCAGGACATGCATCGCGGCTTCTACCTCATCCATCCAATATAAAGCGCGCCCCACCGTCGAGCGGCAGCGCCAGTCGTTATAGTTGCTGATCATACCGCGGGGGACCGGATATTCACCGCCGGCCACATGGTTCACACACGCCTGCCATTCCTGTTCGTTCATAGTCAAGTCACACTCCTTACTGATTCTTATATTATTATTGTAGCATATTGCCGCCGCAGCGGCCTAAATAAAAATAACGCCCTCCTGCTTTTACAGCCTTTGCAAATAAAAAAGCGGCTGCCCGGCCGAAGCCAAAAGCAGCCATAAATAAGGGAAAGCGTTTTTAAAGCAGACTCACTTTTCGTTGCGCACATAACGGCGCGGCATCCGCGGACTGACGCTGCAGACCAGCTCGTAGCAGATAGTACCTGCCCACTGCGCAACCAGTTCCATCGGCAAATCTTTGCCGCCGAAAACGGTGACTTCGTCGCCCACTTTGACCGGAGGCAGGTCGGTAACGTCAAGCATCACCTGATCCATACACACGCGGCCCACGATAGGAGCCCTGCCGCCGCCAACCAGCATATAGCCCACGTTGGAAAGACGTCTGTTGACGCCGTCGGCATAACCGACCGGCACCGTGGCAATAACACTGGGACGGCTCAATGTATAAGTACGCCCATAACCGATAGTCGCACCGGCAGGCAGGCTTTTGACAAAGCTTACCGTCGATTTGACCGTCATGACAGGCTCAAAATCTTTATAACAATCGCTCATATGCGCAGGATGCAAACCATACAAAGTAATACCCTGACGCACCATATCCATCTGATATTCACGCAGTTCTGTCAAAGCGGCACTGTTGGCGATATGTGCCAGCGGTACCCTGATACCCTTCTCCCTGATCAGCTTCAGCGCTTCCTGGAAGCGTTCAAACTGATGCGCGGCATAGGCTTTGTCATCAGCATCTGCCGTTGCAAAATGCGAGAACACTCCTTCGATCTCAATGCCAGGCAGCGCCGCGGCCTTAGCCGCAAATTCACCCGCATCGCGAACATGTACGCCGATCCGATGCATACCGGTATCAATAGCGATATGGATCCTGGCTTTTTTATTCAATTTAACAGCCGCTTCGTTAAGGGCATATAAACGTTCTTCGTCAAAAACGGCGTGACTGATATCAAACTGCACTACAACATTGGCAGCTCCCGGCTGCAGCGAACCCAGCACTAAAATAGGCAGCCTGATACCTGCTTCACGCAGCTCAAGACCTTCCTGCAGCAGCGCTACGGCCAGAAAATCAGCGCCGTTCTTTTCGGCTTCGCGGGCTACCGCTACCGCGCCATGTCCGTAAGCATCAGCCTTGACAACGGCACACAGCTTAGTATGGGGATCAAGATTGCTTTTGGCGATCTGCACGTTATGCGCCACGGCATCAAGATTGATCTCGGCCCACGCGCCCCGGTCGATATGATACATAAAACTAAACCCACCTTCACAAAAAAACGCAGGACACGTACGTCTGCGTGCGCCTGCGGCTGATACAAAATCCAATGACCTTATGGTCAAATTATATGCTTTTTAAAATGATTTGTCAATAATCTGCAAGGCTTCGACGCCGCAGGCGTCTGCCATTCCACCGCTTATTTGGAGGCAGTTTCCTGATCCTGTCCGTGACAGCTGGGTCCGCAGCCATTACAGCCGCTACAGCCGGCACAACCGCCGGAAGATGTTTTTTTGAAGACGCTGCGCAGTGCCAAAATTGCCAGAGCCACTAAAATACCGCCAATAATATAATCAGCCATTTTTACACCTGCTTTCGTTCACGCTGCGCCATTACGGCTTCTGCCGCAGACGCTTTATTGCACCATAAATTTAAATTTGCTCAGGTTAGCTTTCGCTAACCACATTGTACTACGTTCCTGCTTTTTTGGCAAGCACTTAAAATATTTTTTACAGATAAGACAAATATTTTGAAACCAAAAAATTTAAAATATTTTACAGGAAAATCAAGCTGCAGCCACTTAAGCTTCTACTTTCCAGCGATCGAAAAAGCTCAGCCTGCTTTCATACAAATGTACAAACCGCCCTACTAAAACTGCGGCCACTACTGTACCGGCTCCAACTCCTTGTAATGTACCGAATTCCACCCAGGAAATAATAATCGCTAAAGTGACCAGCGATATATCGAAACAATTTTTGATCAGGCTGAACTTTTTTTGAGTAACAAACGCCAGTACACTGACCACACCTTCGCCCGCAACTAAAAAGATTTTAGCGCGCACCTCCAGAAAAACACCCAAAGCCAAGACAACAATACTTAAAAGGCAAGCAAGCCATTGTTCCAGTGCACTGCTCGGTATAAACCAGTCCAACAGACCCATCGAAAAATCAATGCTGCAGCCAAAAGCCAGCGTCGTCAGCAGCTGGCCCACCAGCTCCCTTACATAAAGCGCCCTAAGAATGAGAGGCTGCGCCAGGATCATAACAATGTTCATCATGATCGTAATATCACCCAAACTAAAAGGTAAAAACATACTCATAACCCACGGTACACTGGAAATAGGCGATGTACCCAAGTCAGCCTTACAGGACAGAGCGATACCAAAAGTCATTAAAAATATCCCCACGGCAAACATCGCCAGCCGCGGCTTAAAATGTTGATTATGGACTGATCCCAATTTACTTTTCCTTCTTTCAAAACATAACAGGCAAGCTCCAAATAAAAAAACGGTTCTCAGCATGCAAGAAACCGTACGCTCAAGCCATTGGATTGTATCTTTATTTTACCATAAATCATGCGAATATAAAATATGACCCGACATCTACAAATAAACGTCCGCATCAAAAGCAGAAAGCCTGCCGATAAAAGGCAGGCTTTCCACACAGGTACACAAAAGGGTGAACAAGAAAAAGAGATTTTGAAAAAGTTGTTTTTTAGAAGCTGTAAGTTACATTGAGCATAAATTTGCTGTTTTGAGCATGACTGCCTTTCTGGCAGGCATAGCCTAAGCCATAAGTCCAATCACCTTTTTCAGCCTCCAGGCCCAGTTTGCCGACAAAGAAACCGCTGTCCATGATATCATAGCCAAGTCTATCGGTCGCATTTACACCCGGAACGGTAATATCCATCGCAGTATTTTTATCACCTAAAGTCCAAACATAAGCGATATCGGCTGTCGGACGCACTTTCCAGCCTCCGGCAGTAACGCTTTCATGGCTGATGCTGATGCCTACCGGCAACAACCACAAATCAGCTTTATCGGTACTGTAATGAGCGGCCGTCTTCCCGTCGATACTGCCGTTATAGCTGTCTGTATCAATATTCATATAACGCAGGCCCGCATACGGTACATAGCTCGTTCCATGTCCATTGCTGATAACTTTTTCACCTTTGATGCCCATACTGATGACCTGCGTGTCAGGTTCGGCCTTGATTACGCCTTTGACGTCGCTACTGGTTTTGCTGTAACCGACATCGAAAATCAGATTGGTATCGCCGTTTTGGATACCGCCATAGTAACTGAGGCCCCAGAAGTCAAATTCATTTTTAGAGGCGCTGCCGGTGCTGTCACCGCTGCCGTAACTGAAAGCTATGCCGCTGCTGTATTTGCCACGGTCTGTAAAGTCGCCGCCTATGATAACACCGTTGTATTGTCCGTCATAGCTGACGCCGCCCATGTTATCGACTTTATCCTTGTTGTGGATATATTGTGCCCAGATGCCGCCGTTGTCAGCAGTATCAACAGCAGCTTTGCCGAAACCGCCGCTCTGTTCTGCAGCCGCCTTGGCCAGGGACAGATGTTCCTGCACCGCCGTCCCCAGATCCAGGGCTGCTAAAGCACCCGTGCGGGTAGCGCCGCTGTTTTCCGCTCCCTGGGCGAAGGAGTTGACTGCCACAAGCGTCTGCGCATTACTATTAAGGCCGCTGATCGCATTGCTCAGATATTTGATACCCGCATAAGGCGAATCAGTTTGAGAGCTCATTGCATCAAGAATATTCGGCAAAGCTACGCCCGGCAGAGCTTCGCTGGCTTTAACTTTCTGCGTGCTGACGGTAAAGCTGCCGCTACTATAGCTGCCGCTGCCCTTGACCAGTTTGTTCAACAGCAGGTTCGTACCGTTCCAGCCGCCGTCTGTAACATCGCTACCGCTGTTCGTAAAGCCGCTGACGATGGTATATTGTTTATCGGCCTGTGCATCGGCGATATAAAGTTTGGCGCCGGAATCAACTTTTAAAGTCGCAGCGCTGCCATTACTGATAGTAATCGTAGCCGTGCCGCCTGCTTTTAACGCTCCGTCCATCGTCAGTGCGGCGTCACCGGCGACCATCAGCAGCGAGCCGGCTGCGAAAGTTGCGGTGTTGGCCGCAGCAAGATCTTTGCTGTCGCTTACATGAGTCAGGCTGCCGTCGACTTTGATGCCGCCTTTCGTGCTGTCCATGGTCTGCTCGTAATCGATATACAAAGCAGCGGTGATGTCATTTTGCCCCCAGGTCAATCCGGTATCGGCAAAGGCGGCTTCCGCTTTCGCCGTATCCGCAGTGCCCAGACTCAAGACTGAATTTTGTCCTACGGTCAGTTTTCCGTCTACCTGGTTGCCGTTAAATTTCAGCCCTGCTTTAGATGCTGTCTGAATCATACTACCATCTTTCCAGGCAGGGTCCAGCATGAGGCTGGTACCGCCAAGCTGTACATTTTTAGCAGTCAGCGTGCCGGCGCTGTCAGCAGCGCCGACTGCTATAGAAGCACCGCTATTATCCGCAACTGTCAACGTTTCTGCTGCCAACGCACCTGTAACTTCAACTTTGCCTCTGTTCAGGTTCAAGGTGCCGACGTCTACTGTGCCGGCTGCGGTGACAGTGCCTTCTTTTTTGGACGTGCCGACGCTAAGCTCATTTGCCGTTAAAGAGCCGGTAACGGCTACGGTCCCCTGCTGCAAATCCACTTTGCCGGCTGTTATAGATCCGGCAGCGTCTATCGTACCCGTTTTATTATTAATGGCATCGCCAACTGTAAAGTCTTGCATCGTTGTCAGATCCGCACCTGCGTTGACAGCTACCGTTCCTTCTGTGGCTGTGATCTTATCAACTGTAAAGCTGCCTGCTTCTACAGTCATCTGGCTGTCGGACTGCAGGGTTACATTTGCGTTCAAGGTGCCGCCGCTGCTTTCTGCAGCCGCATTGCCAAGGGTCAGGGTACCGGCACTGTCGCTGTTACTGCCTACCGTTACAGTATTATTGGAACCGGTGCCTTTCAGCAGTTCACTGCTGCCGTCGCCAACCAGTGTCAGCCCGGTATCGTTGCTGATAGTGACGCTGGCATCAACAGTGCCGCTGTTACTGCTGAAATCCAGGTCTTTGACGCCCAGGTCATTATTGACACCCGTCGCGCCTTCAGAGGAAATGTCGTCACCTACGTTCAAGGTGCCAGTGCTTACCGTACCGGTGACATTGGTATGGACGGCACCTGTCGGCGCCAGGTCGTCTACAGTGGCCTTGTTGTCTACAGGCTGATCTTGCAGTGTACCGGTCATAACGATCGTGGTTTTGGTATTAGCACCTACACCGCTGTCATCAACCTTTCCCAAAGCCTCACTGTATACCTTGCTGTCTGCCAGAGTATAACTGGTATCACTAATAGCCAGTTTACCGCCATTGAACAATACTTTTTGGTCAACACCCGCAATAACTTTTTTACCACTAGTATCAGCTTCAAAAACCTTATCCGACGCAGCTTTCAACACGCCTTTACCAGTGACAATCAGTGAATTATCAGCTAAATCAAATTTATTAATATCGCTTAGATTATCAATATTCAAAGTACCGCCGCTGACGGTGATCGTACCGCTCACAGCAGCAGAAGCTCTTTCTCCAGCACCTTTGGTTACAAATTTGTCGACTGTATAGGTTGCCTTGTCACCGCCTCCCAAAACTATGCCGCCGGCATCAGCCGTAACCGTGCCTTTAACAACATTGCTATCGCCTGCCAGCGTAATGATACTGTCTGCATCTTTAGCCGTAACGTCGCCTGTCAGCGCAACCGTTTTGCCGGCACTGCCAAGAGTAATATTGGCTTTGGCAGCAGCATAAAGAGAGTAAGAATCATTTTGACCGTTTGTAGTAATAATAACGTCACCTAAAACTGTAGTTTTACTATGTTCACCTTCTCCATAAATTCCTACCGCTTCACCCTTTAGAGCAGTAACATCAAGTTTTAAACCTTTACCTATGTAAACTTCGCCACCTGTGTTATCAGCAGCAAGAGGATCATTATAAATGCCATAGGCACTGCTTTCATTACTGATAACTGTTCCCATAAAATTGCCTTTTAATTTTACATTGCCATTATAGCTAAAATTGTTTGTATTATAAATGCCATTTGCATAACCATTAGCCTCTACCGTAGTAACAATATCAGTAGCTGCAACAGAATTTATAGTCGCCCCATACTGGGCATAGATACCGACTGTTGTTGAATCCCCTTCCCTCACAGCTTTATTGTTGACTGCCGTAATATTTACTTTTTTACCTGTAAAATTTATTGACCCAGGAACTCCAGAACCCTGTACAGCAGCAAACCATGTAGCTTTACCTTCAACTTTAATATCCGTCTTGCCTCCATTAAAAACAACAATTGTAGCATTATTATCATCTGGATCACACTGCACATTAATACCGGCAAACTGGCTCTGTTTATTTTTACTCTCGGTAGCACTCCAATCATCTTTTAAGTCAGCCTTTAAATCAATTGTAGTATTGCCGTTAAACTCAATCGTACTCACATTGGCACGCACACCATCACAATATACAGTATGCCCTTTTTGCTCGCCAACAAGAGTGATTCCATCACTATTTAAAATTATTTTTCCGCCTTTATTGTCCGAAGCATCAATAGCAAAAATCCTATCATTAATAGTTCCATTTTCCACAGAGGAACTTACGTCTATGGTCAAATTACTGCCATTTACAGTAATATCAGATCCACCTGTCGCATCGAGTCCATAAACCTTGCCGCCATTGGTGCTAGAAACTGTCAAGTCTACAATTTTGCCCTTACTGCCGATAGTGATCTCGCTGCCTTTCTCAGCATAAAGAGCGTGCGCACCAGTTTTGCATGTGGCGGTGATGGCGGTATCCCCTAAGATACTAGTTTTATTATATTTACCAGAAGCACCAATACCTATTGCTTCACTATTACTAGAATTAACACCTAAATTCAAATTTTTACCGATGTAAATATTTCCATCAGTCTCCGCTTTTACCTCGTCTGACAATTCTCCTAAAATGCCACACGCAGCACCATTTTCACTGACGACATTTGCTGTAAGACTTCCTTTTAATTCAACATTTCCATTATAACCGGCATACTCACTTATATAAACTGCAACTGCATCGCCATTCTTGGAATTTACACTAGCATTGACATCCGAATCGGCGCCTGATTTTACATGCGCTCCATATTGGCTGATAACTGCTGCAGAAAATCCATCAGCAATATTCGTAGCAGTAAGATTGGTTACTTTACCGTTCAAATTTACTGTTCCAGGAACACCTGATGCTCTAATAGCAGCTACAGTCGAACCTGCTCCCCCTTCAACCTTTATGTCAGTTTTTTGATTATTAAAATTGACAACAGTTTCATAACTATTACCAGGGTCACATTGAATATCTATGCCGTGTACTTGATCCGTCACTTGATCAGCCTTAAGATCAATAACGACGTTGCCATTAAAATTAGTCGTGCTTTGATAAGCCAACACACCTTGACAAACACTGCCAGTTCCTATTTGCACTGCTTTTATTGACGTATCATTACTGTTAAAAGTAATAGTTTCACCATTATTATTAAAATTTTGTACGCCAATTATTCTGGCATTATCAGTAGTGATATCAATATTTAATTTATCACCGTTAACAGTAATATTCGTTCCATTGAATGCCTCTACCCCAACTACTACATCATTATTAGAGTTTTTGCCTTTACTTACTGCTTTAATTATAAAATCACCGTTCAAATTAAGGTCATTATATCCATTATTTCTAATACCTCTCACAGTATCAGCATTTAACGCAAAACTATAATTACCGTTAACATTTAAAACGCCATTACCTACATTAACTATCCCCATAGCTCTACCATTTGTAGCTGTTACTACACTATCCACCATAACGCCCGGTTTTGCAGTAACTGTCATAGTTGAATCTTGTGTATGTCCTATAGCCGCATATCTATTCGTAACACCTTCAAATTCGCCATCATCGGCAACAATATCCATATTACTGGTAATGATCATATCTTGATCCTTAATCGTACCAGACGCCCAAACGTCCCCCCCCAGATATACAAACGGACATTACGCCTGCTGCAAGCAGCGAGCACAGTACTTTCCTTTGTAAATCCTTATTTTTTGCCAAGCTTTTGGATCTCATCATCAAATCCCCTTTCCAAATTTTGACAACTTTAACCACTATATTCAAAATCCTGCACCATTTTTAAACAACTTTTTTAATTATTGTAAAAGTGCTTTAAATATATTATAGCACTTTAGTACCCCCCCACAAGACACAAGGATTTTTAATAGCCGTTGTCTTTCTGCGCTTTGCCCTGACGTTTTGCCAGGCGCCCAAGCTGCTGCCAATGCTGCACGGCCCTTTCTGCCGCTCTTTTTGATAAAATAAAAACAGAGACAGCTGACCCCTTCCGGATCACGTCTCTGCTAAGTGCAGCTGGCTGTCATTCCGTAAAGGTTTAGACCCTATAGCTTTGCGTCACTGCCTTTCGACAGTTTTGCCATTTAATATTTTTATATTATTTAATATTCTTTTATCTTATAAAAGAATAACATAATTTACATATATTTACAAGCACATTTATTTATATTTTCTAATATTTTTCCAGCAAATATAAATAAACTTAAACAATAAAAAAGCTCCGCCTAAAAGACGGAGCTTTGATTTATTGTTTATTACAGCAGGCAGTTGCTTTTAATCATCAAAAACTGTATTACGGGTCTCCCAGCGTTTAAACTGGCAATAGCCCCAGGGAGCATAAATGCCAAAAGTAACAGCAGTCAGAAGCATAATGACCAGCCATTGAAAAAAGAACCCCAGCCCGGTGCCGTCGAAACGCAGCCGCCTGCCTTCAACGTAGGTATTAGCACAGATCCAGCGCTGCTGCGCTGAATAAGCCCATGGGAAAAACAAGCCCACAGTAATAATAGAAACGACAGTCGTCCAAATGAGCAACCACAAATAGCCCAAGCCTGAACCAACAAAAACAAACGGTTTATTCATTGCGACACCCCCATTTACAGGATTTAAAATCAGCAGTCGTTTACTGCATTTTTCTACTAATAATTTATTGACCATACCCGGGTTAGCTTTGCCGCGGGTTTTTTTCATGACCTGACCAACCAGGAAGCCGATTGCACGGTCTTTACCGGCTTTAAAGTCGGCAATAGACTGCGGATTTTCGGCCAGTACTTCATCAACGATAGCGGCAATAGCGCCCTCGTCGCTGACCTGCTCCAAGCCCAGCTCTTTAACGAGGACTTTCGGAGATTTGTCGGCTTTGAGCATTTCGGCAAATACTTTTTTAGCAAGCTTGCTGGACAACACGCCGCCTTTGATCAGGGCAACCATTTCGCCCAGGTTTTCCGGTTTGATCGGGAAAGCGTCGATTTCGATGCCTTCGTTGTTGAGATAGGCGGAAACGTCGCCCAAAAGCCAGTTGGCTACAGCTTTGTCATCACCTGCATTTTTGCAGGCAGCATCAAAGTAGTCGGCCATAGCTTTGGTGGCAACGATCAATCCTGCATCATAAGCAGGCAGGCCATTTTCTGTCATCAACCGCTGCTGACGCTGAGCAGGAAGCTCTGGCAGTTCATTTTTAACGCGTTCGATCCAGGCGTCGTCTAATTCTACCGGCACCAGATCAGGTTCCGGGAAATAACGGTAGTCATGCGCTTCTTCTTTGCTGCGCATTGATAAGGTCATGCCTGTGCGTCATCCCATGTACGGGTCTCCTGCACAACATGGCCGCCGCTTTCAACAAGGTCGATCTGCCGCTCGACTTCGTACTCGATCGCGCGCACCAGAGCGCGGAAAGAGTTAAGGTTTTTGATCTCGGCGCGGGTACCGAACTCGGCAGCGCCTTCCGGCATGACAGAGATATTGGCATCACAGCGCAGACTGCCTTCCTGCATTTTGCAGTCGCAGACATCAGTATATTCCAAAATAGCTTTTAATTGTTCCAGGTAGGCGCGGGCTTCTTCGGAGCTGCGCATATCAGGCTCGGAGACAATCTCGATCAGAGGTACGCCGGCACGGTTGTAGTCTACTGCCGACGAGTCGGAGGTACTGATCGTAGCGCCGCTGTGGTTCAGCTTCCCGGCATCTTCTTCCATATGGATACGGGTCACGCCGATACGTTTTTTCTCGCCTTCCACTTCAATGTCGATATGCCCGCCCAGGCAAATAGGCTGATCGAATTGAGAGATCTGATAGTTTTTTGACAGATCGGGATAAAAATAGTTTTTACGGTCGAATTTATTGAATTTCTGGATATCGCAGTTCAGAGCCAGCCCCGCACGAATCGCAAATTCCACCACCTGTTTGTTGAGCACAGGCAAAGCGCCGGGCATCCCCAGGCAGACCGGGCAGACATGGGTGTTAGGCTCGCCGCCGAACTCAGTCGAGCAGGAGCAGAACGCTTTAGAATTTGTTTTGAGCTCGGCATGGACTTCCAGGCCGATAACAGTAGTATATTTTTTCATTATTTGTTACCTCCTAACGGTGCCAGTACCTTGTGGTATTCGTTGGCTTGTTCAAAGGTATAGGCTGCACGCAGCACGGTTTCTTCGTCCAGCGGTTTGCCGATCAGCTGCATGCCCACAGGCATACCGTCCGCGAAGCCGCAGGGTACGGAAATACCCGGCAGGCCCGCCATATTGACCGGAATGGTGTAAACGTCGAGCATATAGATGGACAAAGGGTCCATTTTGCCGTCGATAGGATAAGCAACGACCGGGGAGGTCGGCGCCAGGATAACGTCACATTTTTCAAAAGCGCTGTCAAAGTCGCGGCGGATAAGCGTGCGCACCTGCATGGCTTTTTTATAGTAAGCATCGTAATAGCCGCTGCTCAAAACATAAGTTCCCAGCATGATACGGCGTTTTACTTCCGCGCCGAAGCCTTCTGTACGGCTGAGCGTAGTCATTTCGGGCGCGCTGGTGGCATTAGCCGCACGGAAACCGTACCGGACGCCGTCATAACGGGCCAGATTGGCGGAAGCCTCTGCCGGAGCAATGATGTAATAGGTAATGACCGCATATTCGGTATGAGGCAGGGAAATCTCAACGATCTCAGCGCCCATGGCTTCGTATTGAGCGATTGCTTTTTTCAGTTCGGCATGGACTTTGGGGTCTAGGCCTTCGCCGTAATATTCTTTCGGCAGACCGATACGCAGGCCTTTAACGTCCTGACGCAGAGCTTTGGTAAAGTCAGGCACTTCCACCGGCAGCGAAGTAGAATCATGCTCGTCCTTGCCGCAGATAGTATTGAGCACTGTAGCGGCATCGGTAACGTCGCGGGTGATCGGCCCGATCTGGTCGAGCGAAGACGCAAAAGCCACGCAGCCGTAACGGGAAACGCGGCCATAGGTCGGTTTGATACCGACACAGCCGTTAAAAGAAGCAGGCTGACGAATAGAACCACCGGTATCTGAACCCAGAGTCCAGATAGCTTCGCCAGCCGCGATAGCAGCGGCACTGCCGCCGGAGGAGCCGCCAGGTACGCGGTCCAGGTTCCATGGATTATGAGTAGCCTGGAAATAAGACGATTCAGTAGTAGAACCCATCGCAAATTCGTCCATATTTGTTTTGCCGAGGAAAATAGTTTCTTCGGCGCGAAGTTTTTTAATAACATGCGCATCATAAATCGGCACAACATTAGCCAGCATTTGGACGAACAGGTCGTCAAAAGACCTTTAGTGCAGATATTATCTTTGATCGCGCCGGGGATGCCGGCCAGCGGAGCGATTTTTTCACCGGCGGCGATCATGGCGTCAACCTTGGCCGCCTGTGCCAAAGCATTTTCTTTATCCAGCGTCACATAGGCTTTGACCTGATCCTCGACAGCGTCGATGCGCTCATACAGAGCTTTAGTCAGTTCCACGGAGCTGATTTCTTTATTAACGAGTTTATCATGCAATTCATGAGCAGTGCTCTTGTAAAGATCCACAGTAGTTCCTCCCTCTCTTATTCGATAACGCGGGGCACTTTAAAGCCGCCGTTATGGACTGCCGGAGCATTTTTCAGCGCTTCTTCCTGAGTAACGCCGGGCAGAGCTACGTCCTCACGGAACGCGTTGCTGATCGGCAGCACGTACGGAGTCGGCTCGATGCCTGCGGTATCAAGCTTCTGCAAAATATCGGCATAATTGAGGATCTGATTGAACTGTTCCGTGAATTTTTCCATTTCACCCTCAGGAATAGTCAAACGGGAAAGCTGGGCGATGTATTCTACATCTTTGGTCGTGACCTTCATTTTTTCACCTTCCTATGATAAATGTTCTTCATTATATGCAATAAATCGGATATATTATATCACAAATTGTCCTATACTTCTATAATATCCATCATATACCGCTTTGCTTCAGCAACTGCCGCGGCAAAAAAATAAACCCGCCTTTAACGGCAGGTTTATTTTTTATTATTTCACTCTGAAATTAGTAACTTTACCTGTCTGGACATCGCCGGTAGAATAAGCATCTTTACGTTCACCTTTTACCGTAGCCGAAAAACTGAGAGTCTGCTTCCTGACATTGAAATTGATCATAATGCTGCTGCCCAGTGAAGCCTTTTCGATACCGTTTTCTTTTGCCAGTTTCTCTGTTTCAGCAATAAAAACAGGTATCGCATCCCAGTTGACGTCGTCAATATTGAATAAATTATCTTCAAGTTTACCGCCGCCGCTCAATTTTACGATTTTAGGTCCCTGCCAGCCTGTATTAGGCGTCCAGACAAAATTATCGACGTTTTCTTTATTCTTAGGGTCCTGTCGGGAAAAATTAATAAATTCCGGTCCGAAATGCATACTTTGAAAAATCATCAGCGGCGTACCGCCGCCTTTGGCTTTTATTTCAGTAACCGCCTTATTAATAGCTGCTTTGTCGCGGAAAAGATCCCCATACCCCTTGCTCATGACACCGTCACTACCGCCGCAGCCTGCCAGTGCCAGGGCAAACACCATGACCATAACTACTGCCGCCATACTTTTCTTCAACATAAAATGCCTCCTAAAGATATATTTTTACTTGCACCTAGTTTAATTTATTTCCTTTGCACTGTCAATCGATCTCTATTTGAATATTTTCACCTGGCTTCAATGCCTGTTTTCGCCAAATTTACAGCATTGTCACACAAAAGCGATTATAATAATAGTAGAAGGAGTGTGACAGCTATGCAAAATATCAACGCTTTCGACCATGCGGAAACTATTTTAAAGGTTTTGGCGAAGGGTGCTTTTCTTACTACTGCCGCAGGCGGCAGACACAATACGATGACGATTGGCTGGGGAGCGCTGGGCAATATTTGGGGCAAACCTGTTTTTACCGTAATGGTACGTCACTCACGCTATACGCACGAGCTGATCGAAGCCCATAACGAATTTACCGTCAGTTTTCCGCTGACAGCCGCTTTCAGTAAAGCACTGGGACTATGCGGCAGCAAATCAGGACGTGACATGGATAAATTCGCCGCGGCAGAAATCACCCCTGCCGAAGGGCAGACCGTTAAAGTGCCCGTCATCAAAGGCGCCGGGCTGCATCTGGAATGCTGCATCGTGGAAAAACGCGAAATGGCACCGGAAAATTTTGATAAGGCCCTGGCCGACAGATGGTATGCCGATAAGGATTGGCACACCTACTACACCGGCGAGATCACAGCCGCTTATCTGGACAAATAAAAATTTTAGCTTCATAAACGCCAAACGACTGCATAATTTTTATTATGCAGTCGTTTGTTTTTCTATTATATTTTTAAAAAAGCTTCTGTTCCTTTGTCGCTGTCCCCGATACTTCAGCTGCACCGCTTAGCAAGCGCAAAAATTCGGCTTCGTCGATAACAGTCACACCCAGCTGTTCCGCCTTCGTCAGCTTACTGCCTGCTTCGGCACCGGCGACGACATAGTCCGTTTTTTTACTGACGCTGCCGCTGACCTTAGCGCCCACGTCCTGCGCCATAGTCTGCGCTTCAGCACGTCCCAAAGTCGGCATCGTACCTGTAAAGACCATAGTTTTGCCATAAAAGGGATGCTCTTCGCTGACAGCCTGAACCTGCATTTCCATATTCAGACCCAGCTCTTTCAGACGGGTGAGCAAGTCGCGGTTCGACGGCGACGCCAAATAAGTAACGACGCTTTCAGCTATCTTCGGTCCAATATCGTCGATAGCGGCGATCTGCTCTGCATCGGCAGCCAGCAAATTCTCGACCGTACCAAAATGCACTGCCAGCAGCCTAGCCACCTTGGCCCCGACGTGACGGATGCCCAGGCCGAAAAGCAACCGGTCGAAGCTCTGCTCCTTGCTGGCGGCAATAGCTTTCACTAAATTTTCCGCCGATTTTTCACCCATTCTATCCAGCACTACCAGCTGTTCTTTAGTCAGCAGATACAGGTCGCTGACGTCGCGGATCAGTTCCGCCTCCAGCAGCTGATTGATCACCGCCGGTCCGCAGCCTTCGATATCCATTGCTCCTTTAGAAGCAAAATGGATCAGCCCTTCGCGCCCCAAAGCCGGGCAATGCGGATTAGTGCAGCGCAAAGCTGCCTCACCGTCTTTACGTTCAACAGCCCAGCCGCACTCCGGGCATTCCTGCGGCATCGCATAAGGCTTCGTATCTTCCGGCCGTTTGCCCAGCACGACATGCAGAACCTCAGGAATGATCTCACCGGCTTTATTGATGACAACCGTATCGCCGATCCTGATATCCTTCGCTTTAATAAAATCTTCATTGTGCAGCGTGGCCCTGCTTACCGTACTGCCCGACAGCCTTACCGGCGTCAGCACTGCCGTCGGCGTCAGCACGCCTGTGCGCCCAACCTGGATCACGATATCCTCCAGCCTGGTTTCAGCCTGCTCAGGCGGAAATTTAAAAGCGATCGCCCAGCGTGGGTCCTTGCCTGTCGCACCTAAAATATCCTGCTGATAAACAGCGTTGACTTTAAGTACTGCGCCGTCAGTATCATAAGCCAGACTTTTACGCCGGGAGTCAAAGTCCCTGATATATTCTATTGCCGCATCGATACTTTTTACGATACTGTAATTTTCACTGACCTTAAAGCCATAATCAGCCAGCATCGCCAAAGAATCGGCATGCTTGTCCCTGGCTCCTTCGCCTACGGCATAAGCAAAAAAGCTTAACGACCGCTGCGCCGTTACGTTAGGGTCCAGCTGACGCAGACTGCCGGCAGCCGCATTACGCGGATTGGCAAATTCGCTCTCGCCGGCCTCCAGGCGCTGTTCGTTCAGCTGCATAAAAGCATGCCTTGGCATATAGATTTCACCGCGCACATCTAAAAGCTCCGGCGGCGCGGCGCCGTTTTTCATATTCAGCACCAAAGGGATCGACCGGATCGTGCGTACATTGGCTGTTACATTTTCGCCGGTCACACCGTCACCGCGCGTTGCCGCCCTTACCAAACGTCCATTTTCATAAATCAGGCTGCAGGCCAGTCCGTCGATTTTCGGCTCCATAACATATTCTACAGCGCTGCCTTCCGGCAGACCGCTGCGCACACGCTGATCAAAAGCTACCAGCTCTGCATCCGAAAAAGCATTGCCCAGACTCAAAAGCGGCGTCAGATGTCTGACCTCAGTAAATTCGGGATTCACCTTCCCGCCTACACGGCGCGTCGGCGAATCGGCAGGCACATCGTCAGGCCAGGCCGCTTCCAGCTCACGCAGGCGCACCAGCATCCGGTCATATTCTGCGTCGGTGATCTCAGGTGCATCCAGCACATAATATAAAAATTCGTGATGGCGGATCTCTGCCCGCAAATGTTCGGCCTCGTTTTTAGCCTGTGCGCGTTCCAGTTCCATGACTGCCTCCTTTATTGTGCTGCCCTTCGGCGGCTTCTGTTTTTCAGGCTTTAGTCTCATTGTTTCAAAAATCAGAGTGTCAAATTTAATTTTACTATTCTATATATGGTACGGCACTTTGCCACCAAAACACTATTTAATTACAGCTTCTTCAATACTGCATACTTGGTCAGCAGGCTGCGGATACCGGCACCGGCAAACGCGATTTTCACTTCCTGCCCATCCTGCGACGATGTAACACTGACGACTGTCCCCACGCCCCATTTAGCATGGCTCACCTTATCGCCGGCCTTAAAACTGCCGCCGGCAGCAGCTCCCGCAGTGCTCATTGCCTGCTTGGGAATAAAGCTTTCCTGCCCGCCCAGGAACCAGTTCGTATCACGGCTGCGTTTCTGCGGTTTTGCTTCCACCATATTGATCGTCCTGCGTTCTAATGCCGGACGTTTGAAGACCGTAACCAGATTACGCGGCACTTCCTGTAAAAACCGTGACGGCGGGTAGGACACCGTATGCCCATAAATAGTCCGCATCTTTGCATTGCTCAAAAAGAGCTGTTTCTCTGCACGGGTAATGCCAACATAACACAAGCGGCGTTCTTCTTCCACTTCTTCCTCGTTCATCAGCGTCCGCGCATGTGGGAAAATACCTTCCTCCATGCCGGCCAAAAAGACGATTGGGAATTCCAGACCCTTCGAAGAATGCAGTGTCATCAGCGTAATAGCGTCCTCACCCAGCTCGGCATCGTCAATATCCGACACCAGCGCCACATGCCCCAGGAAATTTTCCAGATTATTCTCTTCTTCCGTCTTGGCAAATTCCTGCCCGACGGACATCAATTCCATCAGGTTGTCGATGCGGCTCTGCGCCTGCGCTGTATGCTCATTCCGCAGTTCTTCCATATAACCGGTCTTATTCAGCACCTGTTCGATCAGTTCCTCTACCGGCAGGTTATCAGCCTGATTCATCAAATCAAAAATGATAGCCGCCAGTTCATCCAGCTTGCTGACGAAACGGATGCTCAGTCCTTCGACCTGCGCGGCATTCGATACCACGTCAAACAACGACATCCCATTTTCAGCGGCATGGGCCTGCAGCTTGGCCAGCGTTGCATCGCCGATACCGCGGCGCGGTACATTGATGATCCGCAGCAAACTCAGCGAATCTGCCGGGTTAAAAATAACTCGCAGATAAGCGATGATATCCTTGATCTCCTTACGGTCGTAGAATTTAAGTCCTCCGACCATATTATAGGTGATCCCGCTTTTGATAAGCATTTCCTCAAAAATACGCGACTGCGTATTCGTGCGGTACAAGACTGCCATCTCGCCCAGCTTCATATTCTGCTGGCCCTGCAGCTCCTGCAGTTTTTCGATCACAAAACGGGCCTCGTCGCGTTCGTCGATAGCCTGAAAATAAGTGATCGCCACACCATTATCATTATCCGTCCACAAATTTTTAGGTTTGCGGCCTGTATTATTTTCAATAACAGCATTCGCGGCATCCAAAATAACCTGCGTACTGCGGTAGTTCTGTTCCAGCTTGATGATTTTGGCTTCGGGATAATCCTTTTCAAAATCCAGAATGTTCTGGATATCAGCACCGCGCCAGCCGTAAATACTCTGGTCGGCATCGCCCACGACACAGATATTACGATGTCTGGCAGCCAGAAGCTTGGTTAAAAGATATTGGGCATGGTTGGTATCCTGATATTCGTCTACCAGCAGATAATCAAAACGCTCCTGATACTTGGCTCGCACTTCTTCGCTTTCCTGCAGCAGCCGTATCGACAGCACCAGCAGATCGTCAAAATCCACCGCGTTATTGACCAGCAGTTTATTCTGATAACGTTCATAAATCTCTGCCACTTTCTGATTGTAAAAATCCGAAGCAGCTTTGCTGAAATCACTGACGCTCTGCAGCTGGTTTTTGGCATTGGAAATGCGCGACGCGATACCGGCCGGCTGAAAACGCTTTTCATCTAAATTCAGTTCTTTTAATATCTGTTTAATCAGGTTCTGGCTGTCACTGCTGTCATAGATAGCAAAATTACTGCCATAACCACCTAATTTAGTTATTTCCATCCGCAAAAAACGGGCACAGAAAGCATGGAAGGTAAACAGCCAGACATCTTTAGCCGCAGCTCCTGCCATGTTATCGACACGCGCGCGCATTTCGGCGGCCGCTTTATTGGTAAACGTAATTGCTAAAATACGGTAAGGACGTACGCCCTGCTGCAGCAAATGTGCGATCCGGCAAGTAAGCACCTTGGTCTTGCCGCTGCCGGCACCTGCCATGATCAGCATGGGTCCGTTGGTTGTCTGTACTGCTTCGGCCTGCTCTGGATTAAGGCCTGCTAAGGTCTCTGTCATTGGTTCCTCCGTCTATTCGGCACTGCCTGTGCCGCATCTTTTTATTTTATCGTAACTTTAATATTATTCGCTTCTGATTCACTTTTCCTGCTATTTTATCTGCCGCGGCCAAGAAAATAAATAAGCACTGAAAATAAATCCAGTGCTTTTACTTTATTCCCCCTGGGCCAGCCTGCCGACTATTTCTGTATCGGCAGGACAAAACTGATACTGCAGCAGTTCTGCCGGACGCACCCATAAAATTTCCTGATGTACGCTTTTTTGCGGCACACCGCCGGTTATTTGGGCAGCAAAAAAGGACAGCCCTATTTTATTATCCGGATATGTATAACTGGTTTGCTCAATCAGAGCCACAATATCTATCTCGATCCCCAGCTCTTCCCGGCATTCACGCACTAAGCAGTCTGCAGCTGTTTCACCCGCTTCCTGCTTACCGCCCGGAAACTCCCATAAAAAGGCGCAGCTGCCGCCTGCACCGCGCTGGCAGATCAGTATTTCGCCCGCTGTATTACGAATAATCGCCGCCGATACCAAAATCATAACCTTTACCCCGATCCTTATTGTTATAACAGCATTTTATCACAAAACAGGTTCTGCTTTCACAAAAAATACTCCGCCGCAGCGGAGTATTTTTTTACTGCCGATCTTAATGGTCAAATAAACGTCTTACATCACGAAATAAAATCCTCAGCTATCGGCATTCAGGGCCATTACCAGCTCCAGACGCGTATCAACGCCTAATTTGCGGTAGATCCCCTGCAAAGCCTTTTTCACTGTTATCTCGGCAATAAACATTTCCGCGGCAATTTCCGCATTAGTCCTGCCCTGCACAACAAAGTTTGCGATCTCGGCCTCCCGGGCAGTCAAAGTTTTGCCCCCCATGATATACGAAGCTTTGTGCTTGATGTTTTTCAAATTTTCCTGATATACTGCACCCAGCTCCAATATCTTTGCCAGCAGCTCCGAGCCGCCGCTGTTTTGCTGTGCGGCTTTTTTGAGCAACGGTTCCAGCACGTCAAAATTTTCCACAAAAGGCATCACAATCCCGTCTGAAGCAGCCAAATCCAGCGCCCGGTTCAATTCGCTCAAAGCTTCGTTTTCATGCTGCAGACCGTCCTGTGCCGCAGCACTGTAGACCGCAGCATAAATACTCAGTAAAAAATTATTAAAACTCCGCGCCGCCGCTTCAAATTCACGCAGCTGCCCCAAAAGCGGCAGATAGTCCTTCTGCAGCAGTAAATAGCGTCCATAAACGATATATAAACAGCCCCAGGCTGAATAAAGCAGACCCGATTTCTGAAAATCGCCCTTCTGCAGCCAGCTAACGAGCAGTTTGCCCTTGTCCCCCAGCTGCAGATCGATCCAGGCGCGGCTGGCTTCGATAGTTTTGCGGTATAAATGCTCCTGCACTGCCGTCTGCAGAGCATCCAGCCGTCTGCTGATCTCACGGACACGTTTTTTATTACCTAAAGCTATACTGATACGCAGAGCAATAAATTCAGCACACAGCTCTACGCCGACCTGTTCGTTGCGCCGTGAAACATTCAGTGCTTCCGTTGCCAAAATAAACGCTTTTTCCCAATAACCGCGCTGAAAATACGCTTCCGATGCCAGTACATATTCAGAACCGGCACCGTGATTCTGCACCAGACGGTAATAATATGCCATAGCCTGCGGAAAAACATCCAGGGTTTTCTGCAGCGTACCGGCCTGACGGTAAAACATAAACAAAATAGAATTGGCACCGCCGCCCCAGATAGTCTGCGGCGAGAAAAAGCGTACCGGCTGCCGCAGCAGCTGCAGCGACTTTTTAAAATAAGCCGCCATGGCTTCCACATCATTATACTGGGTCTCACCCAGCAAAAACTCCAGCTCGCCCAGACACTGCTCCCGTTCCTGTCTGTCCTCCAGCTGCCCAATATATTTCCGCAGCTTCCTGATTTCCTCCTGCAGCCGTTCGTTTTCCCCGCTCAAAAACAGCCACAGCGCATAAATCAAGCCCGCTTTGATATGCTTTTGCCTGATCGTTTCAGGCGCTTCGCCAAAATAAGCCATAATTTTATTTTTATAATTGTTCTCAAAGCTGCAGCCGCGGTCTTTTTCAAAAACGGTCAGCATCTTGTCATAATCGCCGGCTGTATGATAGTAGCAAAAGGCTGTCAGAAAATCGTTCTGCAGCTCATACCACTGACCACTGCGCCGGCACAAACGACGCCGTTCTGTATCCGGCAGTTCTGCTCCCAGACGCTGCAGATAGACTTTGAATGCATTATGGATATGGTATTGTCCTCTCAGCAGCTCATAACTGATAAAGCCATGTCTGAGCGCCAGATTTTCCAGCAGAGCTGGCGCCGCATCATTTTCCGTTATATAAGCAGCCTGGCGTCCACTAAAATCCTCATTTAAAATAGACAGCTCTGTTAAAAGTGTTTTTTCCGCTTCGCTGCAGGAATTATAAGCCACGGCCTGTACCAGCCGCAGCAGTTCTTCGCCTGTTTGCGGGCTCTGCCCGTTGTGGTACTGCCGCAGATACAGATATAGGGCGCTGACCCAGCCTTCTGTAGCAGCCAGCAGATTTTCGGCGGCACGACGTTCTAAAACTATCCCGTTTTTACGATAATAAACAATAATATCACTCACTTCAAAAGCAAAATCCTTCGGCTGCAGATACAGACACTCACCTTTCAGGACCAGCTCATCCAAAGTGAAATCCGGCGGCCGCTGTGTCAGCAGCACAAAATGCCAGTTGGGCAGATCAGCTTTCGCCAGCGCCAGCAGCAGCTTATCACAGTCCTCGCTGCCCAGCAGATGATAATTGTTCCAGACGAAAACAACCGTTTTTTTCAAATTCGATGCCTGCAGCACTTCGATAACCCGCTGACGGGTCGCCGCATTACGCGGCAGTTCCTGCCAGGTCAGCGAAGCAGTATTTACACCAGCAGTCTGCAGCGATTTGACAAAGCAACGCCAAAAAGCCGCTTCCGCTCCTGTATAACAGGTATCCCACAGCATATCTACAGAAAGAGAAAGCAGCACTTTTTTCACAGCAGTCGTTTTACCATAACCGAAAGGGGCAGCCGCAACTGTCAGCGGCACTGCCAAAATCTGAGCCAGACGTTCTTCCAAAGCCGGCTTCAAATATATTTTTTTAGGAAAAGCTTCGGATTTTTTCTGCATCGCTTCTACCCCTTTAAAGATTACTATTATTCGTCAGCACAATTATTTATTATAGTTATATTGTACCGTAAATGCCAATTTAAATACAGGGTTTTCAATATTCAAAAACATATTTTTAAATAATTTATCCTCTTTTTTGAATAATTACATTAATTTTTTCTTTTTTTACAAAATCAGGGCAGAGTTTCTGCTTCCTTATGTTTCAGACATTCAGACACATCAGCGCTGCCTGAAAACAGCACTGTAAATTTTCAAAAATATATTTTAACAAAAGCTTGACTTCCTGTTTCTGCCATGATAATATATAGAAGTATTCCGAATATACAAATTGTGCTCACATATTTTGTAAGTCATTTGCTATTGAATGAGTTACAAAAATATGTGAGTTTTTTGCGTGTGGTCTGTGAATATAATAAAATTTAGGAGGTACTCGTTATGATGAACGGTACTGTAAAATGGTTTAACTCTGATAAAGGCTTTGGTTTCATTACTCCTGCTGACGGCAGCGAAGATGTATTTGTACATTTTTCCGCTATCGTAAGCGACGGCTTCAAAACTCTTGAAGAAGGTCAACCTGTAACATTTGATACAGAAGCTGATCCGAAAAACAGCCGCAGAATGCGCGCTGCTAACGTTCGCGTAGCTTAATCTAAACCATAAAAGCCTGCTCTTTTTGAGCAGGCTTTTTTTATTTGCACTACTAAACACCCTTATCGAACCTGGTGAGGGCACATACCATTGTGGTATCGTTTGAATGCTTAATGAAGTTTTTACGAATTTAGCACTCATACATACCCTTGTGGTATAATAACAACATCATATACCAGCACTGAAGGAGAATCTCCATGAGCCGTACACCCTTCGTTCCTGCTGAGCTTTTAAGCAAGCTCTGGCGGGCTGTAATCGAATTTGATATGCTGCAGGCAGGTGACAGGATCCTGATCGGACTTTCCGGCGGGAAGGACAGTATGTTTTTGACTGCCGCACTGGCCGAGATCCAAAAATATGCCCCTGTGCCGTTTGACTTGGCCTGTTATACTGTTGACGCAATGTTCTCACCTGCTTTTCCCAAAGCAGAGCTGGAAGCTTTCTGCGGATACTATGGTCTGAAACATTACAGCGAAAAGGTCGATGTCAACTCTGCCTGGCAGAATAAAGGCAATACGCCCTGCTTCACCTGTGCTTATTTCCGCCGTGCCGCTACCAACCGTACGGCACTGGAGCTTGGTTTTAACAAAGTGGCCCTGGCCCACCACCACGATGATGCCGTAGAGACCTTTTTGATGAACGTGCTCACCTCCGGTCAGCTGCGTACCTTTTTACCGGTCACACCACTGTCCAGAACAGGTCTGACCGTACTGAGGCCGCTGCTGTATTACCGCGAAGCAGAAATCATCGACATGGTCAGGCAGCTTGACCTGCAGCCTCTGCGTAATCCCTGTCCTTACGACGGTCATACCAAACGCCAGGATATCAAAGAGCATATCCGCGAACTGGAAAAGCGCAGCCCTGAAGTCTACGACCATCTGGCCGCCGCTATGCGCAATGCTCCCAATCAGGAGCTGTGGCCGGAACAGCTGAGTCAAAAACAGCTGGCCGATAAATTCCATAACTTTTGGCGTCAGAAAAGTAATTAAAATAATCCGACTTAAGCTGCTGTCTGTGTTATCATTAAGACAGCAACAGTGATATTTGTATTTATCTGACGTTATATAAAAGGAGGAATCTTTATGGATTTCCAGGAAATGTTTTTCAGTTTTGACGGCCGCCTGAACCGTAAGCCCTATATCCTGCGCTTTTTACTGCGTAATGCCATCATCTGGTGTCTGGGCTATCTGATCGGCAGTCTGTTTGCGCCAGACGGAACGATGTTCCAGATACTGGCCTTTGCTTTGACCTTTATCGCCGCGCTCAGCTGCCTGTCGCTTTACGTCAGACGTCTGCATGACCTTGACCACGGCTCGCTCATGGTATTGCTGGCCTTCATTCCGCTGATCAGCTTTCTTTGCTGTCTACCTGATGTTCTTTCGCGGCACGATCGGTCCTAACAGCTACGGACCCGATCCGCTGGCTGACGGGCGCGGTATCGACGCTTGGTAAACAATGATATAAAATAAAAAGACGCAGCCTGAGCTGCGTCTTTTTTTATGCTGTTTTTCCGGCCGCAATACTGCGGGCCAGGCTGTTGATACTGTCCGTCAGTCTGTCCAGTCTGCCTTCCATGCGCACCAGCAGATACCACGACAGGACCATTGGGAAACCATAATTAGCGACCTGGGGCAGCAGTGTTTCCATATCCATCTTATGCTAAAACATTGACTTCCGTAGTGCGCACACGGGCTTCAACAGCTTCAGTCAGACCGATACCGTCCGCTGCAATATCGGCAGCAATGACTGTCTCCATCGCTGTTTTTGCTTCGTCAGCAGTAACATCATCGCGGGGATCGGTCACGCTGAAAACTTTTTTGCTGCCATCGGATTTTTTAAATACCAATTGTAAAACTTTTTCCATTCATTCCAGCTCCTTTCTAATAAATATACGTTCTGTACCTGTGCCCGCTTTTATTGAGCAAGCTCGGCTTTTTCAGTCACAACAACGCCCATCAGTTCATGACTGATAAGAGTGCCAAGAGCAGCAGCAGCCTGCATGATAGCCGCAGGTTCTGCTTCTGGACGTACGCCGGCATAATTATGACCTTTAGTTTTTGCAGCCCCCTGACTGTTGACGCCGTCTTCAACATTCAGTGTCAGGGTCTGTTTGGTAACAGTTTTAGTGATCGCCATTTCTTTCACCTCCTTTGTCTTAAAATTTCGCTGAGATACCACAAGGCTTTACCACGGATAACATACCCGCCCGGTTTCAGAACGCTGTCCAGCGGCAGGTCAGGCAGATACCACAGATCCCAGCGCAGCTGCGGATCGCCGCTGTGCGGTCCGTAACCGTCAAACAAGGCCGCTTCGCAATGAGTCGTCACTGTCAGGACATTGATCTCCAACTCCAGACAGGCCGTCAATACCGCAACGGCTTTGGCCAGTGTTTCTATCTGCACTACTGTCGGCGGCTCGCCGCCAAAATCAGTATCCCGGCCGCTGCAGGCCTGCGCCTCGGAAGCGCAGCACAGCGCGATGCCGATACTGCCCGTATTACGGTGCCAGGTATGCTCCTTCACTTCTGTAAATGTTTTGCAAGTCAGATACATCTCACCGCCGGGGCCGATGTTCAGGTGATAATCATCATAAACATCTTCGTAGTGACCTGCCGTCCAGTGCAGATAAAGCCTGCTGATCCTGCCCTTAGCCTGCATGGCCAAAGCAGCCAGCTCACGGTTTGTAACAGTTTGCGGATTGACAACGATCATTTTTTCACGACCTTTCAGCCCTGTAGTCGCAGCCGCTGCAAAAAAACGGAACCGTGCCAAAGATCCCGGCCTCAGTTCCGCTTTCAAGTGCCGTCGCTGACTAAAGGTGTGACGATTCTTTTCTTGCTCTCTCTTTTTTTCTTGTTTTTCTCTCTCCTTCTTTTCTGGCGCTCTTAAAAACCTCCTTTGATTTGGGTTTTATCCTTTTATATAACACCTTATTTATACCGCTTTTTTATCATTTGACTTTGTTGGTATTTGTTTTATTAAAATTAATATTATATAATAAATATATATAATGTTTTACTCTTTAAAACAACAGGTATCAACAAACCATAACCTGGGAAAGCTGGTTTCTTAATGGATCACCTGCGCTCAATTTTCCAAAAGAACAAAAATCTGCTCGTTTTCTGCTGCTGCCTGTTCTTGCTGCTTTACCCTTTCAGCGCCGCTGCCACTGGCATGCGCCCTCATCCCATCAGGGTCGGCTACACCGACAGCCCCGGTTTTATCGAAAAAACCGCAGCCGGAACCGTCGACGGATACGGCGTTGCATATCTCAACGAAATCTCGCACTATACAGGCTGGCGTTATGAATATGTTTATGCCACCTGGCAGGAATGTCTGGAGCTTTTAGCCAAAGGCGAGCTTGATCTTTTAGGCATGGCCCAGTACACGCCTGAGCGTGCCGCCAGCTACGAATTTGCCTCGCTGCCCAGCGGCGTCGAATACATGGTCATGTACGTGCGCAATGACGATAACGAAGTTTACTATAACGATTACCAGAACTTCAACGGTCTGCGGATCGGCGTTCTCAAGGGTAACTTCCAGACAGAAATTTTAAGCGATGTTGCCCGTAAAAATACATTTACCTATCAGCCTGTACTTTTTGATTCCAGCAAAGCTATGGTCGAAGCGCTGCAAAATAAACAGATCGATGCCGTAGTTACCGGCAGCATGCCCTTATATAAAGATCTGCGGTTAGTGGCCCGCTTTCAGGCCGACCCGATCTATTTTATTACGACTAAAGGCAATAAAGCCGTCCTGCAGCGCCTAAACGATGCTTTAATGAACATTCACGCCAATACGCCTGAATTTGAAAATACGACTTATGCCACCTATTACGAACAAAGCTCCCTGCTGACGCAGCCGCTGCTTACCAAAAAAAAAGAACGAGACTTCCTGGCGCACCGCGGGCCGATCACCATCGGTTTTCTCCCTAACGACGAACCGCTTTCAGCATTCAGTTCCGAAACTAATCTGCCGGCAGGTATCCTGCCCGGAATAGCCAAAGAGCTGGGACGCTTATCCGGTGCCCAGGTCATTTTAAAGCTGCTGCCGGCCGGTGCCCGCCTGGACCAGAGCCTGCAGAAAGAAGGTTTTGACCTGATCGCCGGGATCACGGATTACGAGCCTTACCGAAACAACATTTCTATCCGGCTTTCCAAGCCCTTCTTTCAGGGGCGCGTTATGGCTGTCGCCAATAAAAATAATTTTATCGACATCACCAAACCCCAGAAGGTAGCTTTGCCATTTAATTATATTGCCTATAAAAATCTCATTTTAAATACCTATCCCCATTTTTCCATTATCAATAAAGCCAATACCAGAGACTGCCTGATGGCAGTAGCGGACGGAGAGGCCGACATTGCTCTGCAGAACAGCCATATCATCAGCTATCATCTGCAAAATCCCCGCTTTACCGATTTAAAGATTTTATCTTTATTTAATTTCCCCGATAATCTCTGTCTGGCAGCAGCTAATAATGCCGACGGCAACCAGCTGCTGACTATTTTCAACAAATGTATCGACACGCTGAATCCAAAAACGCTGGATAACATAGTGATGTACGAGACCGTACAATCGCCTTACCAGCCTTTACTGTCTGATCTGGCCTATAAATACAACTATCTGATCGCTGCTTTGCTGGCCGTGCTGATCATTCTTTTTACCGCCTGGCTTTATTTCACTTTGCAGCGGCAAAAATATCTGGAACTGCTGGAAGCTAAAAATCTGGAGCTGGAAACTGCTGCCAAACAGGCGCTGGCCGCCAGTGAAGCTAAAAGCAGCTTTCTGTCGCGAATGAGCCACGAAATCCGTACGCCGCTCAACGCCATCCTGGGCTTTACCAGACTGGCCCTGCAGCCGGAAAAACAAAGCCGCCGCAATGAATATCTGCAGAAAATCAGCTATTCGTCCGAGCTGCTTTTAGGTATCGTCAACGATGTTCTCGATATGTCCGCGATCGAAAACCAAAAACTCAAGCTGGACAATTCTCCCTTTAAACTTTCTCAAGTACTGCGTGAACTCCAGGGCCTTTACAGCATCCAATGCCGCGAAAAAAATATCAGTTTCAACCTGAACAGCGAAGCCTTCAAACACGATATCCTGCTCGGCGACAGCCTGCGTCTTCAGCAGATTTTAAGCAATCTGCTGTCAAACGCCGTCAAATTCACTGCCGCAGGCGGACAGATCACGCTTGACATCACTCAGCATCAGGCCGACAGCGCTGATCAGACTGTCCTGACAATGGTCGTTACAGATACCGGCTGCGGTATGTCGGAACAAATGCTCGCTCAGGTCTTCCAGCCCTTTGAGCAGGAAGACGGCAGCACCGCCAGAAAATACGGCGGCAGCGGCCTTGGACTTTCTATCGTCAAATATTTAGTTGAATTGATGGGCGGCAGCATCAGCGTCAACAGTGCCAAAGGGAAAGGCAGTACGTTCACCGTACAGCTGACACTGCCTTACGCCGAAGAACTTGCTGAAAAAGACAGCACAACGGCTGAACAAAACCTGCATGGTCTGCATCTGCTGCTGGCTGAAGATAATCCTCTCAATCAGGAGCTGTGTCTGGAGCTTTTAAAAAGCCGCGGCATCAGCAGCGACTGCGCCGTCAACGGCAAAGAAGCACTGGAACTGTTTACAAACAGCGCCCCCGGCACCTATGCTCTGATCCTGATGGATATTCAGATGCCGGTCCTGGACGGTTATCAGACGACGCAGGCGATCCGCAGCAGTACGCACCCGCAGGCACAGACGATCCCGATCATCTCGCTTTCGGCAGATGCTTTTACAGAAGATATCAGACGCGCTTACGCCAGCGGCATGAACGACCATGTCAGTAAACCCATCGTTCCTGAAGAGTTATTTGCTGCGATCACCCGCGTCCTTAAAACACTTAACTAAAAAGAAAACGCTCAGAGCCTAAGCCCTGAGCGTTTTTATTTTTAAACAGCACTACCTCAATAAGTCAGCACTTCGTTGCCGGTTTCCGTAATCAGCACCGTATATTCCCACTGAGCACTCATGCCGCCGTCCTGAGTATAAACAGTCCAGTCATTGCCGGCATCAACATAAACCTCGCGCTTCCCGGTATTGATCATCGGCTCGATCGTAAAGATCATGCCCGGTACCAGCAGCATTCCTGTCTTGCGTTTGCCCACATGGCAGATGAAAGGTTCCTCATGGAAATCGATACCCACACCATGACCGCCGAATTCAGTGACGACAGAATAACCATGCTTATGAGCAAAACCGGACACGGCTGCGCCGATATCGCCGACAAAGCTCCACGGCTGTGCTGCCTCAAGCCCGCGGCGCAGGCACTCTTTAGTGATCGCTACCAGATCCTGTTTCTTTTTATCGACTTTGCCGATCATAAACATTCTGGAAGCATCGGCATAGTAGCCGTTATAAATAGTTGAAACATCGACATTAACGATATCGCCGCTTTTCAAAACGTCCTGTGCCGACGGTATTCCGTGGCAAACCTGATCGTTGATCGAGGTACAGACACTTTTAGGAAATCCGCAGAAATTGAGCGGTGCCGGGATTGCACCATGACTAACGGTATATTCGTGTACGATAGTATTGATCTCTTCCGTTGTCATGCCTGTTTTGATATTTTTCTACTTCGTCCAAAACTGCCGTATTGATCTTACAGGCCTCTCGAATACCTGCGATCTGTTCCGGCGTTTTGATCATCTCCCGGTCAGGCACTTCGTGACCGGCCTTGCGGTACAATTCGATTTTAGCGTCTATTTCGCTGTGACAGTCGGCATAAGCTTTGCCGCTGCCGCACCAGCATAAATCAGTTGTCATAACTTCACTCCTCTTCCATAAAGAACTATAACCATTATCACAGACGTGCCCTGCTTCCTGCCTGCTGTAAACTGTAAGAGCAGGCTGTTTGTGACTGCAGGTCAGCATCAGGCGAGATCATTGCCGCACCTGCAGCTTAAATTCCCGTCGCTTTACGATATTGTCATTATACCATATCCATCTAATTTTCTCATATCAAATTCAGGTATTTTATGATAAAATAAACTTAGTTTTTTGCGAAAGGAAGTAACCTCTGACAATGGAAGCACTTTATTCTAATTTTTTCGATTACATCCTGCACTTTGACCGCTACCTGCCTCTCGTCATGGAGCAATACGGTCACTGGATCTACGCGATCCTCTTTACGATCGTTTTCTGCGAGACCGGACTTGTTGTGACTCCCTTTCTGCCCGGCGATTCACTGCTTTTTGCCTGCGGCGCCCTGGCAGCTACAGCAGGCGGCCTTGACCTGACGACGCTCGTGATCATCTTTCTGGTTTCCGCAATTTTAGGTGACGCCTGCAATTACATGATCGGCGAAGAATTCGGGCACCGGATCCTGCGGAATTATCCGAAACTCATCAAACCACAGCATATCCAGAAGGCTGAAGCCTTTTATGCCAAACATGGCCATAAAGCGATCTTCCTGGCCCGCTTTGCCCCTATCGTCCGTACGCTGGCGCCTTTCGTAGCCGGCATCGGCAGTATGCATTACCGTACTTTTGCTATCTATAATGTGACCGGTGCTGTGACCTGGGTCTTTTTATTCGTCGGCGGCGGTTATCTGTTCGGCAATATGCCCTGGGTCAAAAACAATTTTTCCCATGTTACGCTGGGCATCATTATTTTCTCCCTGCTGCCGATTTTTTACGAAACACACCTTAAAGGCTGGCTGGCCAAACGGAAAAACAAGTAAAGGAAGTGGCGCGTTATGTATTATTTTACCAGCGACTACACAGAAGGCTGCACTCCTGAAATACTGGAAGCACTGGCAGCAACTAATTTTGAACAGACCGGCGGTTACGGGATCGACCCATACTGTGAAACAGCAGCCCTGCTGATCAAAAAAGAATGCGGCCGCAGCGATATCGACGTACATTTTATGACAGGCGGCACGCAAACCAACCTGACGATCATCTGCGCAGCACTGCGCCCCTTCCACGGCGTTTACGGTACTGTACAGAGCCATATCAACACGCACGAAGCCGGCGCGATCGAACGAACCGGCCATAAGGTAATCGACCTGCCGACATCTGACGGCAAAATCACAGCTGCCATGATCAGACAGCAGCACGAGCTGTATTTAGGCGACCCCAGCCGCGAACATCTGGTCCAGCCCAAAATGGTCTATATCTCACAGCCGACAGAGATCGGTTCCCTGTACCACAAAGAAGAGCTGGAAGCGCTGTATGCCGTCTGCCGGCATTACGGACTTTATCTTTTTATCGACGGGGCCCGTCTGGGCTACGGCCTGACAGCTCCTGACAATGACCTGACACTGGCGGATATCACAAACAACTGCGATGTCTTCTGCATCGGCGGCACCAAATGCGGCGCGCTTTTTGGCGAAGCGGCAGTTATCATCAATCCGGCTCTAAAAGACGATTTCCGCACGATCATGAAGCAGGGCGGCGCTGTACTGGCCAAAGGACGCCTGCTGGGCCTGCAATTTGAAACTCTTTTTACAGACGGACTTTATTATAAGATCTGCCGTCATGGCGTTGAACTGGCTCTGCAGATCAAAGTAGCTGTCCAGGAACGCGGCCTGGGCTTTGTGACCGATTCCACAACAAACCAGCAGTTCATCATTTTCCCACAGGCAATGTACGACGAACTGAGTAAACAGTTTGCCCTTGCACCCTGGGAATACATGGACGACGGCAGGATCGCCGCCCGTATCTGCACCAGCTGGGCCACAGACCCAACTCAGGTCGACAGACTCTGCAACATGATCAAAGCACTTTAAGACAAGCTATAAACAAAATGACCCGTACGGATTTTATCGTACGGGTCATTTTTTATTCGCTTTCCGCAGCGGTTATCTGCGACATGAACGGTTCATTTTCCAGCTCTTTACTGTAAATGACACAATTATTTTTGCCACGCTTTTTCGCCTCATACAAAGCCTTATCTGCTTTATATAAAAGCACTGCATCATCTGTACCATCTACGGGATAAAACGATACGCCTACGGATATCGACAGCGGCACCCGGACATCAGCTTCAAGTCCCAGTTTTTCGATGCCTGCTCTCAGCTCATCCGCTTTCATCAGCGGCAGACGGCTATCCTTGATGTTACGCATAATGATCAGAAACTCATCGCCGCCGATGCGGCAGACGATGTCGTCGATCCGGAACTGCTTGCTGATCTCATTGGCGATCCGGCAGAGAACCTCGTCACCGAACAAATGCCCATGCCTGTCGTTGACCATCTTAAAATTATCAACATCCAGGAACATGACCGCAGCCTTTTCCTTCTGCGGTTCGCAGAGCATCTGCTGCAGCAGGCGCTCGCCATAAGCCCTGTTGCCAAGCTTGGTCAAAGCATCACTCTCAGCCTGCCTTTTCCAAAGTCCGATCTCACGTTTCATTTTATCGATACTGACCATCCTGCCCACGATACTGAGCATGACGCCATAATTTTCTTTATCCCAGATCGAATTTATATGGATCCTGTACCATTTTTCTTCGCCGAACTTATTGATCAGCCGGACATCTTTAACATAACCGCTGTTCTCTTCTGTCAATGCCTTGGTCAGCTCCGCCAGCTGCTGCAGATCCTCCTGTAAAATAGGCATACTGCTGTAAATGGCCTCTTTTGCGTTTGTGACAACACATTCACCGCCAAAAATATTTTTATATTCATCCGAGAAAATGATCAGGTCTTTTTCAAGATCATAGTCAAAAATTATATCGCCGCTCATGGCAAACAGCGCCTTCTGTTTTTCGCGTTCTATTTCCAGCAAACGCGCAACGCGGCTGTTTTTATCCATATCACAGCTATAGCATTTTTTACCGCTGAATTTCTCGGTATTGGGATGCTGATAGTGATACACTACCGCCGGCAGCCCGTCGTCTGACTGTAAAATTTCCGGCAGCCCCGGAGCGATTTTCAGAAAGCACTGCAGAAGATCGGGGCTGAATGCGCCGCATTCGCCTTTTTCAATCATTTGCACCGATTCTTCATGGGTAAAAGCACCTTTATAACAGCGGACACTGGTCAAAGCGTCATAACAGTCGGCCAGCGACACGATCTGCGCATAAATAGGTATCTCTTTGCCGATCAGTCCGTCAGGATAACCGCTGCCGTCCCATTTCTCATGGTGCCAGCGGCAAATATTGTAATGATAGCGGTACTGCTCTTTATTCTGCTTCAGACTGTCGATACTTTCCAGAATCTCACAGCCGTACAGCGTATGCTCCTTCATAATTGCAAATTCTTCTGCCGTCAGCCGACCGGGTTTATTCAGGATATAGTCCGGGATCGCGATCTTGCCTATGTCATGCAGTGCCGCCGCCATCGAAATATCCTCGATGGTCTTATCGCTCATTTTATATTCGGCATTCTGCCGTCCCAGCTCCTTCAGCATGATCTTGGTCAGCTGACGGATACGCTGGACGTGCTGTCCTGATTCGCAGTCGCGGAATTCAACGATCGTACTCAGGGTATCGATCATAGCCACGTTGAAATTACGCAGCTGTTCGTTCTGTTTTTCGATTTTCGTCATCTGTTCCTGGACCAGCTTTTCCAGTTTATAACGATAACGGTACAATTCGATGATATTATTAACGCGCTGGCAAATATTATCTGGGTTGAACGGTTTTAAAACGACATCAACCACACCCAGACGAAAGCCTTTGGAAATAGCATCGTTGGACGATTCGGCCGTGATCAGAAAAATAGGCGTTTTCTCAGTCAGGCCTTTGCCGTTCATAATTTCCAGAGCTTCCAACCCGTCCATGATCGGCATCACGATATCCATCAGCACGATCGCTATTTCCTCGTGATACTGCTCCATCAGATCTACAGCCGTTTTACCGTTATCTGCTTCCAGTATTTCATAGTCACCGGCAAAAAGCTCACACAGGATCGCCCGGTTAAGCTCAACGTCATCGACTATCAGGATTTTATCTTTCTGCCTCTCCAAGCCTGTCTGCCTCCTTTTGCGGTTACTTATATCACAGATTGCAAGCAACTGTAAAATTCATAATCATCACAATTCTATATGTTCTATTATATTATTTTTTTGTATTTTACACAATAAAAACTTCTTTTTATAAATAAAAGATCACTATTCCTTCAATAATTGCTGCAGCTGCAGTACCTTCTGCCGCCAGTCATCGCTGTACGCTCCGCCGCCCTGAGCAAAATGCTGCGACCCGCCGCCCCTGCCGCCAAACAGCTCGCCTGCCTTTCTGCAAAGACTGCGGCAATCAGCCTGCGTCTGTTCCCCGCTTCCCAAAACGAAATTGATCCGCTCCCCGGATCTGTACACGACCGCAGCTACAGTACGCCCGTCTGCCAGCAGTTTATTCAGCAGCAGTCTGGCATCGGCGGCGCTGCAATCCTCCTGTGCCGCCGCGACATATTTAGTGCCGCCCTCATCAACAGCAGCCTGCGCTAAAAGCTGCGGCGCTAAAAATTCATATAATTTAGCGGTCTGTGCTTTTAACCGTTCATTCAGTTCCGTTACTTCTTCCTGCAGCTTCCTCAGTCCCTGCGGTACGCCCTCCGGCTTCATGGAAAGCAGGCGCCCGGCCTGCCAGACGTATTCATTTTTGCGGCGTGCGTCTTCCAGTGCCCAGCGCCCGCATAAAAACTCTACTCTGATCCCATCCTTATGTTTATCAAAACGATTGATCCGGATCAGACCGATCATACCTGTACGTAACGGATGCGTACCGCAGCAGGTACAAATATCCCCGTCTGCCACCGTCACGATCCTCAGCGTGCCTGTCAGCTTTTCATTTTTCTTACGCATCACTAGCGCTGACAGCTCCGTATGCGGCAAATAACTGACCGTGATCGGCTTATCCTCCCAGATCTGGCTGTTGGCATAATCCTCGGCCTGCTCCAGCTCAGCCGCTGTCAATTCTTTATCCAGGTCAATAGTCACCAAACGTTCGCCCATATGAAAACCAATATTATTAGCTCCGAACAGCTTCCAGACCGCATGCGAAAGAATATGCTCGCCGGCATGCTGCTGCATATGGTCCAGCCGGGCCTGCCAGTCCAGCACCGCTTCGACCTGCACCCCAACCGGCAAAGGCCGCTCACAATAATGCACTACTTCGCTGCCGCGCTGCGCAGCATAAGTCATCTTCACGCCGCCCAGCGTTCCGCGGTCACTCAGCTGACCACCGCCCTCCGGAAAAAATACCGTCCTGTCCAGAACCACGGCATACCCGCGTTTATCTTCTGCACAGCTCAGCACCGTTGCCAGGCAACTTTTCAGCATCGAATCCTGTTCATACAATTTTTCTGTCATCTTAAAAACCCCTCGTCAATAAAATTTATATTTTTATTATAACACTGCCGCCGGCAACGGTTAAGCAATATCAGCCGCAGTTTTCTTCAGCATTTAATTTATGTTATAATGTGAACACAAAATCAAACTATCATAATACACTCAAAGGAGCAGGCAATGTATAAATATATCCTTTTCGACCTTGACGGCACCCTTACCGACTCGGCACCCGGCATCATCCGCTGCGTGCAGTATGCCCTGGAAAAATGCGGCAAAGGCACCTGCCCCGACCGCGAGCTGCTGCCATTTATCGGCCCGCCGCTGACAGAATCCTTCCAGAAAATCTGCGGCATGACTGCCGCAGAAGCAAATACGGCCCTTGAATATTACCGCGAGCGCTTCGCACGCGTCGGTATGTACGAAAACTCCGTCTACGACGGTATTCCCGAATTACTGCAAAACCTGCGGCAGGCAGGCAAGACCCTTGCCGTAGCCACCAGCAAGCCGCAGCTTTACGCAGAAAAAATCCTGGAACACTTTGGCCTCGCCGCTCACTTCTCAACAATAGCAGGCCCCGGGTTCAACGGCGAGCTGCCAACCAAAGCCGACGTGATCAGCGAAGTGCTGCAGCGGCTGCACCTTACCGCTGCTGATAAGAACGCCGCCGTTATGCTGGGCGACCGCGAGCACGACGCTATCGGCGCACAGCAAAATAAAATCGCCATCATCGGCGCAGGCTACGGTTACAGTTCCCCGGGCGAACTGAGTGCCGCCGGTGTCAGACAAATCGTTTCTGCTCCACAGGATTTTGCAGACTTTTTATTATGATTTATTTTTAAAGCAGTTACATCGATCATGATGTGGCTGCTTTTTTATTTTCCTCTGCGCCTTGAACTTTTCGCAGAACCATTGACATATAACGCTTCACACTGCATAGATAAAATTGATTTTTCAGACTATTATATATCATCAACTTATTGAGAACAGCTATGTTTTTTAACAAATTAATTTTAGCATAAATTATTACTTGTAATATAAAAAGTTAAATGTTATAATTCTATCTGACTTCAAAATTGAATACTTTATGATAATCAGGTGCATTATTGCCTAACAGAGAAATCGGTGCAATGCCGATGCGGTCCCGCCGCTGTAATGCCGAGCAAACCTCAAAACGTCACTGGGAAACTGGGAAGACGAGGTACGCGATGAAGCAGAGCCAGAAGAACTGCCTGATTATAGCCCATTACGATCCTGCGAAAGACAGGAATGGAGCGTTACAAGAGCTTTTTACGCTTTTCTGTCTTTATGCGCAGAAAAGCGTTTTTTATTTTGCTTTTATTTTTCTGGCACGCGAAACCCGGTCAGCTCGGTCAGAAAAACTAAAGATATAAAAATTATTTGACGAGGTGTTTAAAAGATGGATGGGAAGAAAAAAATCTGGGCAACGGCCGTCTTATGCGCTGTTGCCAGCGTTGGCTTTGTAGTACCCGCTGGCGCCGAAGAAACCATGACGCATGATTTGGACGAAGTCATCGTCGAAGCCGACAGAAACACTCTGCCGGGGGGATTTGTAGCCAACAACGACAGAGTTGGCATTTTGGGCAATATCAAAGCAATCGATGTTCCTTTTACACAAAAAAAATATACTGAAAAAACTATTATGACCTTTTATGACCCCAATCAGCCTTTAAACGGTACTTTGGCTAATACCCCTTCTATTCGTATCGGCAGTACTTCTCCCATGTATACAGATTTCAGTATGCGCGGCGTCAATATGAATGCTTCTCATTACTACATCAACGGTATTCCCAATATGTTCAACCAGACCCGCAGCATCCCGGCATATATCCTCAGCAGCGTCGATATAGTCTCCGGCCCTAACACCGTGCTTAACGGCGCTACCTTTTCCAACAACGGTACTAATGGCACCGATGCGCCGGCAGGACTGCTGAACGGTACAACCAAACGCGCTGCTGCAGACCCTGTCACCCGCTATACACAGCGTTTTTCCGGACGCAGTACCTGGACCGAAGACCTTGATCTAGGCCGCCGCTTTGGTAAAAAAACAATGAATGGGGCATCAGAGTCAACGCCCATAATGAAGACGGCGGCCTTTCCATAAAAGGTGCCGATGTACGTGATAAAAGTATTTATATCAACTTAGATCATCAGGACGCTAAAAGTATGACTAATATTTTCGGCGGTTATTATGACTGGAAGGTAAATGGAGGCCAGCGCTGGCTCAGCGCCAGCGGTGTTACCAAAGGCAATCTGGCAGAAGCCCCGAACGGTAAAACAGACCTCAGTTTTGACGGTCAGACCAAATATAATCACGGCATGCTGTTTACCTTAAACCATATCCAAAAATTCAGCGATAAATGGAGCGGCTTCATCAACGGTGGCTACGGGCATTATTCCGAGCATAAAAACGATCCCAACAGTGGTTCACTGACTCTCGGTGACAACGGCAAGCTCTCCGGTAAATTCCGCGACTATGTCTCCGACAGTAAAAGCAGTTACTGGCAGGTCGGCGTTTCTAACAAGGCCGCCATCGGTAATGTAAAAAATGACTTGTCTTTTGCCGTTGATTATTTCATGTATAAAAGTAAAGCCGTCAATTCCGGCAGTGCTGCAGGGCAGGCCACTATCGGCGGTGATCTGTGGAATGGCATTCATATTATCGGAACTCCAATCGCTGCTGCTGACATCGATTCTGTTGGCTACAGCAAAGAATATGCTTATGCAGCAACCCTGGCCGACCGTTTTGAATTTGGCAAAGCTTCGTTATATGCAGCACTGCAATACCGCGATACCGAAACTGAAAGTGCTTCCGGCGCCAAAGTCAGCAAAGATTCCCTTAATCCTACCTTTGCTATCGCTTATAAGCCTGTCGAAAATTTATCAGTATATGCCAGCTACGCCCAATCCTATACCAAACCGGTAGAGGTAAGTAAGTCTTACGATAATGCCGGTGAAATTTTTAAACCTATCAAAAACAAACAAACTGAGGTCGGCATCAAATACCGCGGCGGCGAAATTTTACACAGTTTGGCCTTCTTCGAATTAAATCAGGGCAGCTATATCAAAGAAGATAATCCCGGCGGTAAAATAGGAGAAATCTACACGCAAAACGGCGAAAATAAATTCAAAGGCGTCGAATACTCTCTGACCGGTAAAGTTGCTCCTAAATGGAATGTTATGGGAGGCCTGATGTACCTTGACGGTAAACGTGAAAAGCTTGCTAAAGGCAGTGAGCATCTCGAAGGCCGTTATGCTACCGGTACTCCTAAATGGAACGCCGTTGTGGCTACGGAATACGAAGCGGACCAGAATAATTCCGCTATTTTCCGTATGAACTACGTCGGCAAGTCCCACGTTAACGATAATGGCGTTATGGCCCCCGATTATATGACCTTCGATTTAGGTTATAAACATAAAACCAAAATCAATTCCACACCTGTTACTTTGACTGCTATGTGCTATAACGTTTTAGGCAAAGATTACTGGATCTCCCGCGGTACCTCCGTAGCTCTCGGCGCGCCGCGCACAATGATGCTGTCAGCGCAGTTCGATATTTAGCAGACAGCCACACTGCTTTTAGGAGTTAAGTCCAGGTATACCATCAGCGTGCATACCTGGAAAATTTATTAATAAAATTATGAGGTGTTTACCAATGATAAATAAGCACAAGAAATTTTTAACAGCGGCTGTTTTCTGCGCTATTGCCAGCACTGGTTTTGTTCTGACGGCCAGTGCTGAGGAAACCATGACGCACGACCTGGACGAAGTCGTTGTCGAAGCTGATAAAGACGCCCTGCCTGGCAGTTATGTAAAAACCAAAGGCAGTATCGGCATTTTAGGCGAAAAAAGCGTCCTGGACGTGCCTTTCAGCAATATGAACATCACTCAAAAAACCATTGAGACTTTCGGCGGCCCCAATCAACCTTTAAAAGCATTTTAGCAAATAACCCGGCTGTGCGTATTCAAGGCACGACTTTACACAATGATTTTTCTATCCGCGGCATCAAAGGCAACGGTACCAGTTCCTACCTAAACGGTATCCCCGGTCTAATGACTCAATTTGCCGCCCCTACCTTTATGATCGGCGACATTCAATTTATTTCCGGCCCTAACAGCGGCATTACCGGTATTCCCAGCACCTATGAAACCACGGCAGCCGGCGGTATAGTTAATTTTGTCTCCAAAAAAGCAACAGAGGCACCGCTTACACGTTACCGCCAAACTTTTTCAGGCAAAGGGTCTTTTGGTGAATACCTGGATGTCAGCCGTCGTTTCGGCAAAGACAAAGAATGGGGCGTACGTATCAATACGGAATTACTGAATGGCAACACGGCAATCAACAGCAATGATATGGAAGCCCAGGGTATTTTTGCCAACATCGACCACCGTGATAAAGCAACACCAATTTACTTGTTGGCTACCGGCATTTAAATATCGAAGGCGGCGCACGCTGGTTCTCATTAAAAGCAGCCGCGATCGGCAAAGAGATCACCAAAGTACCAAGCGCTCCTGAAGCAAGCAAAAATTACGGTTTTGATGGATTGGCCAAAGAATCAGAAGGATACATCATTGCTTTAAATCATGAACAAAAAATGAATGCCGACTGGAAATGGTTTCTGAACGCCGGCATGAACAGCAACAAACTGCAAAGAAACATCATCGGCGCCAGCAGTAATTTCGTTATCATCAATGACAAAGGCGATGTCAGTAATAATTTAATGTCCACACAAACTGTTACCAAAAACTACTATGCCCAGCTCGGTATCAACGGCAATATCAAAACCGGCGAGGTCAATCACGATCTGACTTTGGCCTTTGACAAAGCCTGGCACAGTATCGAAGGCGCCAAAAACATGTATAACAATGGCAATATGGGCAGTGTCAGCGGCAATATTTACAGCGGCCTGCAAGGCAACAATGTCTGGTATCCCTCAATAGAAACCGGTTTGAGCAGTAAAGATCAGTATTGGGGTATCTCTTTAGCTGACACTGTAAAATATAAAAAAGCCCAGCTTTTACTGGGCGTTCACAAGCATAATGCTTCGGTCGACAGCTATAATAAAATTACCGGACGAGTAACTCAAACCGTTGGCAGCGATGCTTTATGCCCCACTTATGGTTTTGTTTATCAGCCCGATGAGCATACTTCTTTGTATGCCAGTCATTCTGAAAATTTTGATAAGGGCACTATTGTTGCCAGCAAATATGCTAATGCCGGTGAAGTCTTGAATCCTGCCAAAACCAAACAAAATGAAATCGGCTTTAAATATGCCAATGCCGGCTTCCTTACCAGCTTAGGTATTTTTAACATCAAGCAAGCCAACAACATCGAAGTCTACAAAGGCAGCACGTATTTGCAGCAGGACGGCGAACAGGAATACCAGGGGATAGAATTGTCTGTGAATGGTAAACTCGCCGATAAGTGGAATTTCATGGGCGGTCTGATGTATTTGGATGCCACCCAAAACAAAACCCAAAACGGCACTAACGACGGTAAAACTGTCAATGGTGCGGCCAAATGGAATGCTGTGGCCGTACTGGAATATAATCCGGATGAAAAATTCAGTATTGTCGGACGGGCAATGTACACCGGTAAAGCCGATATTTATAATGAACAGCTGCAGACCCCTTCTTATATGACTTACGACTTGGGTGTCAATTATAAAACTGCTTTCAACAAAACTCCTGTTACCTTGACTGCAATGTGCTACAACCTTACTGATAAAAACTACTGGACTGCCTATGGTAATAATCTGATCTTATCCAGCCCGCGTACCCTGATGCTGTCCGCAACCTTCGACATTTAATTTTCACTTCCATTATCAAAGAGGGTATGTATGCCCTCTTTGATTTTGTAATAGCAGGAGGCAGTTACCGCTATGCTTAAATTCACCGATATCGACTTCAACGCAGTCTGGCAGGAAACCTTTGGCTGGAACGCTGCCGGCGATACCGACAACCGCAAATTCAATGACCAGGCAGAAAATGATTTTTGGGTCCGGCTGGCGCCGCGATATACACAGGAATATAATCTCAATCACGATACCAGCCTAATTGCCGATAAACTGGCCGGCCTTCTGGGCAGGAATAAAACCATCTTGGAAATAGGCTGCGGCAGCGGTAATTTCACTTTGCTGATGGCACAATATTCTCAGCAGATCCTCGGTCTTGATTTTTCACCTGCCATGCTGGCTGTGCTTGAAGAGAGGCGGCTTGCCGAAGGTATCGGCAATATTCGCACGCAGACAGGCAAATGGGAAGATTTTACAACTGACGCTGTATTCGACTACATCGTCAGTGTCAATTCACTCTACCGTATCCGCGACATAAAAAGCGCTTTATTGAAAATGCACGCTTACAGTACCCAGGGCTTTATCATCGTCAGAACTATCCAGCGGCCGTTCTTTTACAGCCTTTATCAGAAAAACGGCGTGTCCTGCCCTGAATGTCTTGATTATCAGCTGCTGCCGCTGCTTTTATGGCGGCTTGGTCTGCAGGCCAACGTAGAATTTCTAACTTACCCCAAAAAGAAGTATTTCCTCGACTTGGCTGATGTAAGTCAGGAAATGCAGGCTGATTTGACTGCGCAAATCTTTCATGAGCAGCAGGCAAAGCTTTTGCAGGCCTTTACCGGACAGGCAGCTTTTACAGACGGACGATATACGATCAGCCAGCCGCGCACTACTGTTATTATTTCTGTAAAAAAATAAATCTGGGATGAAAATATGAAACATTTTTATAAGCCCCTGTTACTGCTGCTTACGACAGCCGTGCTTTTGCTTGGCGGCTGCGGCGTGCAGCAAACTACCTCAGAACAGGAAAAAAATATCACAGCTGAAAACAGCGCCGTTGTTTTAGCTGCCGGCAGACATTTGGCCCCAGGCGAAAAAGACGGTTACTATTGCAGCAAGATTTTAGGCGTTTGGGAACCACTGATCACCAAAGATGAAAACGGCCTGCCCAAACCCTGCCTGGCCACAAGCTGGGAGATGAAGGACGGCGGCAAAGAATGGATCTTCCATCTGCGCCGGGACGTACAGTTCCACAACGGCAGCCCTTTTAATGCCGATGCCGTTATCAAAAACTTTGAGCGGATGAAATTAGGCGTCAAACGTTCCTCTTTTTATGGTCTGGATATCAAAACCTTTTATCCGTCGCTGATTCGTTACGAAAAAATCGACGATTACACCTTAAAATTCCTTTTTGCCGAGCCCAACGTCAACCAGCTGTATAAAATGATCGACTTCGGCAGCCCTGTCTATGCCCCGGAATGCTTTGCTCCCGACGGCAATTTTCAGGGCTTCGCTATAGGTACAGGGCCTTATAAGATCACTGAAAACGTACTGAACAAATATGTCCGCCTTACCCGCAGCGATACTTATTACGGCACTAAAGCAAAGGTGCCCGAGATCGTAGTCAGGAATATTCCTAATCCCGACGTCCGTTATGCGGCCTTAAAGGCCGGCGAAATTTTAGGAGTTCTGGACATCAACGCCATTCCGCCCTTTTTGGCTGAGGAGATCAAACAGGATGACCGTTTTGCAATATCGACCAATAAATCGACGATGATCCGCTTTTTGGCCCTGAACGGCAGCAGATTTCCTTTTAATGATGTACGTATGCGTCAGGCCGTCAGCCTGGCGATCGACAGAAAAGATCTGGTCCAGGCATTATATTTAAACTATGCCGAACCAACTGCCAATCTTTTGAACTACACCAGCCCTTATTATAAAGACTATCCGGTAGAATATGACCCCGAAAAGGCGCGAAAACTGGCCCGTGAAGTGTTAGGCGGACAACGCTGCGAAGTGGTCTACTGCATCAACGGCGGCGAACCGCTGCAGAAAGGCGAAGCAGAACTGATCTCATACTGGCTGCAAAGCATTGGCCTCGATGTGACGATCCAATCGCTGGAATATGCCACCATGGCCCGGCAGATGCGCCGAGGCGACTATGACATTGCCCGCGTACAGCAGGGCTTGCCTAACGGCGACCCCTACAGTATTTTTTATACTTTTATGATGCCGGACGGCAGCCGCAATAAGATCAGCTGCCTGGCTTACCAAAATCATGAGGTCGCAGCTTTACTACAGGAGGCCAAGCATTGCACAGATGAAAGTAAACGCCGTGCCATTTATGATCGGTTGCAGCTTATTTCCATCGAAGAACAGCCTGTAGTACCGTTATTCAATGACCGCAGCATCGTTGCTTACAGCAAACGTTTAAAAAATTATGAAGCGCTGGTTTACGGCGTTAATTTAGCAGAAATTGAGTTGATAGACTGATGATTAGTTATTGCTGTAAAAGAATCCTGACTGCTGTGCCCGTATTGCTGGGCATCAGCCTGCTGGCTTTTATACTGGGCGTCTTATCACCCGGCGATCCGGCTGAATTTGTCCTGAATCAGGACGGATTATATGCCCCCAGCGAAGAACAGCTCGAAGCGATGCGCGAAGAACTTGGTTTGAATAAACCACTGTGGCTGCGCTACGGTCTGTGGCTGATGGGAGTTCTGCAGGGCGATCTTGGCAGCAGCTATATCACCGGCCGCGACATTGCCGCCGAGATCGCGCAGCGCCTGCCTGTGACGCTGGAGCTGGCTGTACTCGCGCTGCTGATGGCAGGTGTGGGCGGTATCTTTTTAGGCAGCATCTGCGCAGTTTACCGCGGCAGCTTTTTTGATAACTTCTTCAAAAACCTTACTAATGTCATGCTCTCGATTCCCGGTTTCTGGCTGGCTTTGATCCTGATCCTTATTTTCAGCGAACAGCTGCGCTGGCTTCCCACCAGCGGTACGGGCAGCCTGAAATATTTCCTGCTGCCGGCTTTCGTTCTGGCTTTTGCCACCATGTCCACTGTCTGCCGCTTTATGCGCGGCGCACTGCTGACAGAATTTGGCCGTCAGTATTTTCTGGTCGCCAAAGTACGTGGCATCAATAAATTCAACCTGCTCACACGCTATGCCCTGCCTAATGCCATTATCCCCGTCATCGCTCTGCTGGGCAATTATTTTGCCAGCGTTCTGGGCGGTTCTGTAATAGCCGAAAGCATTTTTGCTATCCCCGGTATCAGCAGCATGGCACTGGAAGCCATCCGCTACCGTGACTATCCGGTGCTGCAGGCTTATGTTCTGGTCAGCGGCTGTACGCTGATCCTGGTGATGGTAACTGTCGATCTGCTGATCGCTTATCTCAATCCCAAGGTAAAGCTGGGTGAGCGGTCATGAAAAAATCAAACCTGCAATTTTACTGTGCGGCCAGTGTGCTGCTGCTCATTATCGGCGCCAGTATCCTGGCACCGTTCCTGGTTACACACAATCCCTTTGAACCCGATATGGCAAACCGTCTGCAGCCGCCCTCCTGGCAGCATTTTTTTGGTACTGACGCTCTGGGACGCGATATGTTCAGCCGCATTCTTTACGGTGGCCGTGCTTCGATCCTGCTTTCACTGGCTTCGGCAATTCTGTCGCTTGGTGTCGGCCTGGTAATCGGTCTCTTCTGCGGCTTTTACGGCGGCAAATTGGATATGCTGTGCACTGTCTCCAGCAACATTTTCCAAGGCATTCCGGGCAGCTGCTTTATGATCGCCATTGCCGGCATTTTCGGTCCCAGCATCAAAAGTCTGGTACTGGCGCTGGTCATTACCTCCTGGGCTGGCTTTTCCCGTATCGTGCGCGCTGAAGTCATGCAGCTTAAAGAAGAACCTTTCATCGAAGGTCTGCGCTGTCTAGGATGCAGTGACAGTCGGCTGCTGCTGCATCACATCATTCCCAATATTGTCAACAAGCTGCTTATTCTGTTCACTATCCGCGTTGGACGCGGGATTCTGTCCATTGCCGGACTCAGCTTCCTTGGCCTGGGCGTTCAGCCGCCGACTCCCGACTGGAGCGTGATGGTCAGCGATGCTGTTTTGTATTACCGCAGTTCACCGCATCTGATTTTGATACCCGGAGCCTGCATCTTTTTTCTGATCTACGCTATCAATAATCTGGGCGAATTTATGCGTGACAAACTGGATGTACGCTTTAATGAGGTGCGTAAATGGTAACTTTAAACTCTGCAGCACTTGATCTGGTGCTGCATCAGCTTTACGTGCACTTTCCTGTCCCCGGTGGACTGGTTCGGGCCGTTGACGGTGTTGACATCTGCTTCCGTCACCAACAAATCACCGGTATCATCGGAGAAAGCGGCTGCGGCAAATCCGTTTTGGGGCAGGCTATTTTAGGCATTCTGCCCGATTATGTCGCTCGCAGCGGCAATATTTTCTACCGCAGTACAGATATTCTGGCAGACAACACTTCCCTGCCCGGTTTTTACGGACAGCAAATCGCCCTGATACCTCAAAATCCCGGCGACTCGCTCAACCCGCTGCGCACAATAGGCAGGCAATTCGGCGATATCCTGCAGACTGCCGGACTCAATGATAAAACCAACCAGCGCAAGCGACAGCTGCTGACCTTTTTCGGATTACCGGATGCAGAGCGCGTACTCGCCGCTTATCCGCATGAGCTTTCGGGCGGCATGCTGCAGCGCGTATTATGCGCGATGAGTATTTGCTGCTCGCCCCTGTGGCTTCTGGCCGACGAACCTACCAAAGGACTGGACGAAACAGCCTGCGGCGTTGTTTATGAAAATCTGCAGAAAATAAAAACCAGCCAGTCACTGGGTATGCTCATCATCACCCACGACTTACAGCTGGCACGTTCTATCTGCGCCGACATCGCCGTTATGTATGCCGGCCAGATCGTCGAATACGGTCCCCAAGTCCTTACCGGCCCACGCCATCCATATACCCAGGCTTTCTTGGCAGCACTGCCGGAAAACGGCTTTCAGCCGCTGCCTGGCCTGCCGCCATTACCGCAGAATCATTTGCCCGGCTGTCGGTTTGCGCCGCGCTGCCCCAGCTGTCAAAAACGCTGTCTGCAGGAAGTCCCGCCTGTCTATGACAGCGGCACCGCGAAAGTGAGGTGCTTCCTCTATGCTTGAAGCTGTCGAAGTTTCTAAAAAATATTGGGACCGCAGCAGCGGCAGGCAATACGATGTTTTACAAAGCTGCAGTCTGCAGATCGCTGCCGGAGAAGCAGTCGGTCTGATGGGACCCAGCGGCTGCGGCAAAAGTACTCTGGCACGTGTATTGCTGCGGCTTCTGCCGACAGACAGCGGCCGAATCATCTTTCAGACGCAGGACGTGACTCAGCTGTCTCAGAAACAGCTGAAACCCTTTCGCCAGCAAGTACAGTTCATATCGCAGCGTCCTGAAAGCTTTTTTGATCCGCTGCTGAAATTGGGCGCCAGCCTGCGTGAACCGCTGCATATCTTTGATCTGCCTGACAGCAGCGAGATTATCGAAGCCGCACTGGCCACAGTCAAACTGTCACCTGCCCTGCTGGACCGTTATCCGCATCAGGTCAGCGGCGGAAGTACAGCGCCTGAGTATCGCCCGTGCGCTTTTGCTTAAACCGAAACTGCTTATCCTGGACGAGCCGACATCAATGCTGGATATCTCCGTCCAGGCACAGATCCTACAGCTTTTAAAAAATATTCGCCGGCAGGAACAGATGGCGTTCCTCTTTATCTCCCATGACAAAGCCGTAATCAATTATATGTGCGACCGCCAGCTATATATGCAGGAAGGCAGGATCACCTGACAAAAAAACACCCAACGCTATGCGTTGGGTGTTTTACTTTAATAAGAACATCAGTACCGCTTCTCCTGCCGTTACAGCCATTGTCCCAGTACTTCCTGCAGCCGTTCGATACTGACCGGCTTGCTCAGATGCTCGTTCATCCCGGCATTGAGCGCCATCTTGATATCTGAAGAAAATGCGTCAGCCGTCATTGCCACAATTGGTATCTGCCGCGCATCTTCACGCGCCAGCCTGCGAATCTCCCTGGTTGCTTCATAACCGTTCATAACAGGCATCCGCACATCCATCAATATCATTTCATAATGACCGGGCGCAGATGCATTAAACATTTCCACTGCCCGCCGGCCATTTTCAGCACCCTCGCAGACTAACCCCAGGCTTTGCAGAAACTCCAGAGCGATCTCCATATTCAGGTCATTATCTTCAACTATCAGGACCCGGTGTCCCGAAAAATCGCTCCTGCCCGCAGGCTTTACTGCCGGCAGCGGTTTTACTGCATCATCGCCCAGCCAGCGCAGCGGCAGCGTTAAGGTAAACTTTGCGCCGCCTTCCGGCCTGTTGGCGGCTTCGATAGTGCCGGCCATCAAATTTGTCAGGTTCTTGCAGATTGCCAGCCCCAGTCCAGTCCCCTCGATTTTACTTGTACGGCTGTCTTCACCGCGTTCAAACATATCAAAAATTTTCGGCAGCAGTTCTTCCGACAGCCCCGGACCGTTATCGCTGACAGTAAAAACATACTGCGAACGCTGCGGGATCACTGCGGAAAGCTCCTGCAGCCCCAAAACGATTTCTCCACCTTCCGGAGTATATTTGACCGCATTACCTAAAACATTAAGCAAAATCTGCTTGAGATGCGTACTGTCAGTCAGAACCTCCGCATGTTTCAGCTCTTCAAGCTCCAGCCGCAGATTTTGCATTTTTTTACCGGCCATCGGGCGGATGATATTTAGTACATCCTCCAGCAGCTGCGGCAGGCTCAGCTCATCATCTGTTAAAATAACTTTACCGCTTTCGATCTTCGACATACTTAAAATACTGTTGATCAGCTCCAGCAAATGGGCGGAGCTGCTGCCAATTTTATTAAGACAGTCCAGCGTTTTGACTTTATTCTCAATATTCTGCCTGGCGATAGTCGTCATTCCGATGATCGCATTCATGCGTACGGATATCATGGCTCATCTGCGACAAAAAAGCGCTTTTCGCCTCATTAGCAGTATGCGCCGCCACCAAAGCTTCCTTCAATTCCTGCTGCTGTTCCATCTCACGGCGGCGCTCATCATCAATAAAACGCGCCACCAGGACCGCCTGTTGTTTTTTCGAACCGCTGTAATCCGGCAGATATGAAACCATCAGACTGATCCATTTATAGACCCCGCCGTTTTTGCGACGCAGCTCCATTTCCAGCTTATCACCGGTTTTAGTCAAAACCCGGCGCATCTCCCGTAAATTAAAACGCTGCCTGAATTTATGCCAGTCCTCGCGCGGTACTACATCTCTGGTATAGGCCAGAAATTCCTCACACGTGCCGTTATACGGATAGTCCACGCATTTTTGCCCGGTCAGCTCAACAAAATGATAAGTACCTGCGTCCAGATCAAAATGCACTACGGCATAATAAATATCGCCCAGCACATGATTGATCTCATAATTAAGGCTTTCGACCAGCTGCTTTTCCTGCTGCATCCGTTTCCAGGCGTCGATATCGCGCATCGTACCCACAACGCGTACCGGCAGTCCCTGTTCATAAACAGTCGTTGCCTGCACTAAATACCACTTGTTGTCTATCTGTTCGTCAATATAACGGCGCATCCTGACCTCCAGGGCTTCTTCGCTGCGTTCACCGCGCAGCAGGCTCAGCCACACCTCCCGGTCCAGAGGATCAACAAGACTTTCTTTTATGACTGCGGAAAGATAATCCGGGATATAACTGCGCCGTGTTTTTTCCTGAGAATTTTCAGCCGCTACATTGCTCCAGGAATGCATCACCTGCGATCTGATATCATATTCAAACAACAGATCTATACTGGTTTCCATCGCTACCCGGTAACGTTCTTTCTCCTCGTACAGCTGCCGTTCCATATCCCGGCGCTGGGTAACGTCGCGCATAAAACAGCCGCAGTAACCGTACATCGGCTGATAGCAGTCGACCGAGAGATATTTTTTGAGATTCTCGTTATAATCCTCGACATTCTGGTTCAGCCCTTCCAACGCTGTTTTAGTATAGATGTTCAGCCATTTGGCGCCGTTATCGCCCCAAATATCGCTGAAAGACATTCCCAAAAGATAATTTTTGCCGTCGATACCCAAAAAGGAAGCACAGGCGCTGTTGGCATAAACAAAGATAAAATCCTGCGGCAGACCGCTTGCATCGGCCTCTGTCCGCAGCACATATACAGGCAGCGGCAGCTTGTCAAACTGCATCATCATGCCCCGCTGCATCGCGGCAAAATCTTTGTTGAATTGTTCTAATAAAAGCTTCTTTTCCAAGCTTTCTCACCCTTCCGCGGCCGGAGCCAAGGTTATCTTACAGCATGCCCGTACAAAAACCTGTCGACGATCAGATCCGCCAGCTCAGCATCGGTAAATTCAGGCTGACCCACATAGTGCAGCACTGACATCGTCACCCCGCCGAATAAATGGTGTGCCGTGATCGTCGGCTGCCCCTGCTTCATAAAGCCGGTGTCCATGCCTTCGCTGATGATCGTCACCAGACATAAGACCTGCTCCCTGATCAGATTGCGGTACCGCAGAATACGGTTATATTCAGCTTCAGACAGCGTATCGCCGTACAAAGAACTCATTTCCCAGGAACCATCGTTTAAAAATACCGGATGAAAGCCGCGCTGATTACCGCTCACCTCGTACCATAAAATCCGATACAGATCCTTATTGTCCCGCAGAAACGGCAGCAACGCCAGCATATAGCTTCTGATTTTTTCGCTGGTGCTTTTACCCGAGGCAACTACCTCCTGCAGACATTGCAGGAAAGGCTCGATCTTACTGGCGACCAGCGTATAAAATAAGTTATCCTTATTGCCGAAATATTTATAGACCGTGCCCTTACCTGTATCCGCAAGCGCAATGATCTCATCTAAAGTCGCCTGCACATAGCCGCGGCGGCTGAAAACTTCCTCTGCTGCCAGCAGTATTCTCTGATCTTTAGGTAAGGTTTTGTCTATTTCGCGCATAAATCAAACTTCCTTTCAATAAATATTTCTATTTCTCCATTATTATATATTATTATAAGTTTTTTAGACAAACTTTACAAATTTATCTTTCCAAACTTCACTTTGTTTCATCAAAAAATTTTGCTATTTTATTTTTTCACAATTTTAGGGCTTTATATCGCCGATGCTTTCCTATATAATAGAGTTGAAATCACAGAAAACTATTATTTATTTTTTCTAATTATTTTTGTTCCGCTTAAGGCGGATAGTTTTTGAGAAAGAAGGAGGTCGCGATTATGAGTCTGAAGGTCCATACAAATCGCTGCAAAGGCTGCGGGATCTGCGTAGCATTTTGCCCCAAACAGGTTTTGGCAATCAGCGAGATCGAAAAAGTAGAGGTGGTCGCCGAGGATAAATGTATCCAATGCGGCCAGTGCGAAACACGCTGCCCTGACTTTGCGATTTTTGTAGAAAAGTAAAACGGAGGAGTTGAAATCATGTCCAAAATCCTTTTGTTACAAGGCAACCAGGCAGTGGTCGAAGGCGCCATCGCTGCCGGTGTAAAATTTTTCGGCGGCTACCCTATCACACCCTCTACCGAAGTTGCTGAATCTTTGGCTGAACGCCTGCCTCTCGTCGGCGGTAAATTCATCCAGATGGAAGACGAGATCGCTTCCATGGGCGCTATTATCGGCGCAGCGCTGACCGGCAAAAAAGTTATGACCGCGACCAGCGGACCCGGCTTTTCTTTAAAACAGGAGCTGATCGGTTATGCCTGCATGGCCGAGATCCCTTTGGTCATCGTCAACGTGCAGCGCGTAGGCCCGTCTACCGGCCAGCCTACCTCTCCTTCCCAGGGCGACCTGATGCAGGCCCGCTGGGGCACGCACGGCGATCACTGGCTCATTGCCCTGACCCCGGCCAGCGTGCCTGAATGCTTTGAACTGACGCTGCGCGCTTACGCTCTCAGCGAAAAATACCGTGTTCCCGTTGTACTGCTGATGGACGAAGTTATCGGCCATATGCGAGAGAAGATCGAACTGCCGGACGATTACAGCGAGATCCCGCAGGCAGAACGTAAACAGCCTGAATGCAGCCCCGAAGAATTTAAAGCCTACGCTACCGACGACAGCCTTGTACCCGCCATGCCCGCTTTCGGCAGCGGCTACCGCTGGCACGTCACCGGTCTGGTACACGACGAGACCGGTTTCCCGAAAGGTACACCGGCTGCTACTTTAGCCGCTACCAACCGTCAGCATGACAAACTTTACAACAATCTTGACGACATCGTCCAGGTAGAAAACTACCAGATGGAAGATGCCGAATATGCAGTTATCGCCTTCGGCGGCGGTGCCCGCACCGCTTACGAAGCTGTGGATATGGCACGCAGGGAAGGTCTCAAGGTCGGCCTGATGCGCCCGATCACGATCTGGCCGCTGGCTGACAGGCAGATCAAAGAACTGGCCTCCAAGGTCAAAGGTATTTTGGTGCACGAGCTCAACTACGGACAGTATGTACTGGAAGTAGAGCGCGTCGTCGCAGGACAGGTACCGGTTGCGCTGTACGCAAAATACGACAACGAACCGGCTACCCCCGCTCAGCTGCTGGCTGAGATCAAAAAGGCCATGGCCTAAGAAGGAGAGGAGATTTGATTATGAACATGGAAGCAATGATCGATAAATATTTCCGTCCGGGCCGCCTGCCTCATATCTGGTGCCCCGGCTGCGGCAACGGTGTCGTTACCGGCACCATCGTCAAGGCAGTTGCCAAGCTTGACCTTGACAAAGACAAAGTCGCAGTTATTTCCGGCATCGGCTGCAGCAGCCGTGCCTCCGGCTATTTAGATTTCAATACCGTCCATTCCGCACATGGACGCGCTTTGCCGGTAGCGACCGGCGTTAAACTGGCTGACCCCGGCCTGACTGTCATCGTCGTTACCGGCGACGGCGACGCTACAGCGATCGGCGGCAACCACCTGATCCACGCTGCCCGCCGCAACATCGATATGACCGTCGTACTTTACAACAACAGTATTTACGGTATGACCGGCGGCCAGTATTCGCCTTTGACACCGACAGGCTCCAAAGCGACGACAGCTCCTTATGCGACGATCGAACAGGACTTCAACGTAGCCGAGCTGGTCAAAGCGGCCGGCGCTACCTTTGTTGCCCGCGGCACCACTTTCCATGCCCAGATCCTGGCCGACCTGATCGCCAAGGGTATCGAACACAAAGGCTTCAGCCTGATCGAAGCTGTTACTGCCTGCCCCATCTCCTACGGACGCCAGAATAAAATGGGCGGTCCTGCCGACATGATGAAATGGCAGCGCGACCACGCAGTACCGCTGGCAGCCTGGGATAAAATGACCGAAGAACAAAAAGCGGGCAAATTCCCGATCGGCGTACTGTATCAGGTTGAAGGCAGACAGGAATATACAGCAGCCTACGACGAGCTGATCGCCAGAGCGCAGGGAGGTAAATAATCATGAAACAGGAATTACGTTTATCCGGTACCGGCGGTCAGGGCCTGATCACAGCCGGCATCATTCTGGCAGAGGCGGCGCTTTTAGACGGCAAGCTGGCGATCCAGTCCCAGTCTTATGGCCCGGAAGCCAGAGGCGGCGCCTCTAAAGCAGAGGTCATTATCTCTGACGAAGCGATCCACTTCCCGAAAGTGACCGACCCGAACCTGCTGCTGGCAATGAGCCAGGAAGCGGCTACCAAATATTCACACGACCTGACGGCAGGCAGCGTTATGATCACCGACAGTCTTTTCGTCAGCGACGTGCCTGACTTCGGCGGCAAGGTCTACGAGCTGCCGATCACCCACAGCGCCAAAGAAGTGCTTGGCAAAGCGCTTTTTGCCAACATCATCGCGCTGGGAGCTTTGGTGAAGCTGACCGGCATCGTCAGTGAAGAATCGCTGGTCAAAGCTGTCTTGAACCGCGTACCGAAAGGCACTGAAGAGAAAAATAAACAGGCATTGCAGGTTGGTATGGATCTGATCAAATAAGCTGCTGTAATCCCCGGCATTATTAATAATGCCGGGGATTTTTGCGCATTCCGCCCCCTTATGTGTTATAGTAGTAATATACACATCAACATTACGAGGTAAAAACATGTTAACCCAACAGCTTGCTGCGTCCCGCAGCGAAGACGACGGACGTATCTCCGATATGTCTTTCCATGATGAAACTCTGAATAATGAAGACCTCAGCAAAATCATTTTTCACAATGTCCAGTTCAGCAAATGCCGCTTTACACGCTGTGATTTCTCACAATCACGCTTTTTGTCAGTCGCTGTAAAAAACTGTGATTTTTCCAACTGTAATTTCAGCGAAAGCTTTTGGAAACAAGTAACTATCACCGACAGCCGCGGCAACGGTGCCGATTTCTCACAAAGCTGCTGCAAGGAATTGACCTTGTGTGACAGTTCCTTTGCATACGCCAATTTCTCCAAATCACAATGGGAAAACTCTGCCGTCAGCAACTGCTCTTTCAAAGAGTCCTTCTGGGCTGAAGTACGCCTGAAGAAACTTACTTTAGCAGCTTCAGTTTTCAGCGGTGCCGACTTCTTTAAAACACCTCTTAAAGACCTTGATTTTTCAGACTGCAAAATCGATGGCATTACTGTTTCAGAAACTTTTAAAGAACTGCGGGGCATGCAGATCAATTTACTGCAATCCGCTGACATTGCCAGGCTGCTGGGCATCAAAATAGTTTAAAATCCCAGCTGGCTTTATTTTAATTTTCACACACAACATATAAAACCTGGATTGCTGTTATCAAAAATAACAATAATCCAGGTTTTGTATTTTTCTTGATTAATATATTTAACTTTTTATTTTTATATTCATTTAAAAAATGTTATAATTTTAATATAAAAAATTATTTATTGTCGTCCTGTTTATCAGGGGGAGGATCTGCAATGAAACGCTTTGACAAAAAACTAAATGCCCAGGATATCATTAACGCTATTCCCGGCGGCGTCGCAATCTATAAAGTTTCCGACATCTTTGAAACTGTTTACTATTCTGACGGCGTGCCCGCTCTTTCCGGCTATAGCCGCGATGAATATGACCTGCTCATAAAACAGGATGCTGCTGATCTTATCTATCAGGAAGATGCCGCTATGGTCATTCGGAAGATACGCCAGGTACTGGAAGCCGGAAAATCGGCAAGCTTTGAATTCCGCAAACAGCATCGCGACGGACACATCGTCTGGGTCAATGTTCACGCCCGGAAAATAGGCGAAGACGGCGGTCATCCCCTTCTGCAATGTGTATTCCACAATATTTCCGCCTTCAAACAGGCCCGAGAAGAACTGGCACACGTCATCAATTCTATTCCCGGCGGCATTGCTGCCTATGATTTTAATGATATGCAAAATCCCCGGCGTCTGTTTTGTTCCGATGGTGTTGCTAAACTTTTCGGCTGCAGTGACGCAGCTGATCTGCAGCATTATGCGGCCAATCCCTGGAGCATGGTTTTTAAAGAAGACTATCAGCGGGTCTACGATGCTTTCCAGCATATGTTCATCAGCAGTGACACTCTTGATCTTTCTTATCGTATCACCCGAAAAGATCAGGTACTGGAATGGGTCCATCTGAATGGCAAAGCTATCAACGGCATCTTTTATGCCGTTTTTACCGGTATGTCCGATGAAGCCAAATTATTCCAGCAGATCAGCAACGAAGCGGCCCAGGGTATCTATGTCATTGATAAAAAGAACCATGACCTGCTGTATTACAATGAAAACGTAGAACTTTTTTTAACAGGTAAAAACAATGCCTGGGGTAAAAAATGCTACACCGCCCTGCACGACAAACAGACTCCCTGTACCTTCTGCCCTTTATCAATAATCAAAAATATCGAAAAACCACAGGAGCTTACCTTCGCAAACGGCAAAAGCTACGAGATCCGTGCCAAAGAACTTGAATGGAACGGTCTGCCTGCTTACACGCTTTTTATTAACGACATTACCGATAAAATAACCAGTTCGCGCAAAACCGAGCAACTGGAACAGTTTTATCAGACCCTTGTCCAGAATCTTCCTGGCGGCATTGCAGTCATCCGTTTTGATATGGCAAAAAAACAAATGCTCCCCGAATATATTTCCGAGGGTTTCGCCGCCATGACAGGTATGTCCAATGACGAAGCTTACGCGCTTTACAAAAACGATGCCACAGCTGGCGTCCATCCGGACGACCTTGACTATATCATTGGCCGATTGAATCAGCATCTCAAGAAGCACCTTGATACCTGCGAAAGTATCTACCGGCTGCGCAAAAAAGACGGCAGTTATATCTGGATCAAAAACAATTCTTCACTCATTTTAAGCCCAAACGAAATACCGCTTATTTATGCAGTTTACAGTGATATCACCAAAGAAATAGAAGCGCAGAACAAGCTGCGCCAAAAATACAATGATCTTTTACTTCGTCAGCAGAACTATCCGCTTTCTAACGAAATTCTCAGCGGTTACTGCGATATAACCGCCAACAGGATCCTGCGTATTTACGACAAAACAGGTATCGATCCCCTGCAAAAATTTGGTTTCGAGCGCCAGAACTTTTTCAAGGGGCTGGCCACTCTTATCGAAAGCCCGGAAGAACGACAGCACTTCCTTAATACCTTCCTCAATGCCCCGCTGCTGGAAAAATTTGCTCAGGGCATCAACAGTCAGGAACTAGAATGCTTTATCCGTATGCCTCATGATAACAGCGGTCATTACCTTAAATGTGTCATCAATATGATAGAATCACCGGATAACGGCCACACGATCGGCGTACTTTCCGTGCTCGATCTGACACAATTTAAGATCAACGACCAGATATCGATGCATCTGGCGCACGCCCATTATGATTTTATCGCTACCTGTGATTTCAACAGCGATAGCTATCAGCTTTTTTTCACAAACAGCAAAGCGAATCTAATGCCGCCTGAACAGGGAAGCTACAGCAAAAATATCGTCGCCTTCCTACAGACCTTCACTGTCCCCAAAGATCGGGAATTTTGTATGGAAATATTTGATCCCGCCAATATGCAGCGGCGGCTGTATCACGAAAATTCCTACTCCTTCCATTATTCACTGAAGGATGAACAAGGACATATCTATACTAAAAATATGATCGTATTCCTGATCGATCAGCGGCTGAATAAAGTCGGTATGGCCCGAGCCGATATCACAGACTACGTACGGGAACAGCGAGCGCTGCTGAATACGCTGGCCTATACCTTTGAGCAGCTCAGTATCATCAATCTGGTGACAAAAGAATTTACAATGTATACCCGCAAATCTGTACTGCAAAATCTGTCACCCTATAAATGCGCGGACTTTAACAGAGCACTGCACAAGCTCAGCCTTCCTTATACTAAACTGGCAGCGGATGAAACTGCGGCAGAAAAATTTTCTTTGCCGGTCATCCTCAGCAGGCTGGCAGAGAAACCGCAGGGTTACGAATTTACGCTGCCATATCTTGCTAATGACGGCAGCGAAAAGAACAAACAGATCAACGTCCTTTGGGGCGACGAAGGTCATCATACGATTTGTCTTGTCCGATGTGATGTTACTGATATCATCAGGGCCGAAAAAAAAATTCCAGATCTGTACTGCAAAATGCCTTGGATCTGGCTCAGGAAGCCAACCGCGCCAAAACAGATTTTCTCTCCGCTATGAGCCACGACATCCGCACGCCCATGAACGCGATCATCGGTATGACAGATCTGGCACTGGACGATCTGGATAACCGACAGCATCTCAGCGAATATCTTGATATTATCAAAAGCTCTTCGTCACATCTGCTGACGCTGATCAATGACATTCTGGATATGAGCCGCATAGAAAAAAAAGGCAAACTGAAACTGGCGCGTACCTCGTTCAACTTGTCCGTCGAAATAGACAGATTCTGCAGCCGTTACCAGCTGTTGATGGATAAAAACAGCCTTAACTTCCTGCATAACGCAGAACTTCTTCACTGCAATTGTATCGGTGATACCGCACAGCTGCAGCGGATCTGGGATAACCTTGTCAGCAACGCCTGTAAAAATTCACACCTCCGGGTGGCACTGTTACCTTCAGCGCCTGCGAGCTCCCTTCAGACAATGAGCGGCTCGGCTGGTATAAATTTACGATCAGCGATACCGGTATCGGTATCGACAGCGAAAGCCTGCAGCATCTATTCGATCCTTTTTTTTCCGCAGCAGCGACGTCATCAGCAAGCATATCGAAGGTTCCGGACTGGGACTTGCCATCGTCAAAAAAAATATCGTCGATTATAAAGGCGGTACGATTTCCGTAACCAGCAGGCAGGGTGAAGGTACGACTTTTACTGTTACACTGCCGCTGCACTTCGATACTGCAGCTGAACATCCTGTTGAAAAACCAACGCACACTTTTGGCAGTGCTGATTTTGATTTTTCAGGGAAATCGCTCCTGCTGGCAGAAGATCATCCGATCAATCAAAAGGTCGCCGAACTGATTTTGGAAAAAACGGGTGCGGCAGTCACGATCGTTGAAAACGGACTGCAGTGCACAGAGCTTTTCACTGGATCTGCAAAGGGCAGCTTCGATGCTATCCTGATGGATATCCAGATGCCTGTCATGAACGGCTATGAAGCCGCCCAGGCTATTCGCAGCAGTACACATCCACAGTCAGCAACGATCCCTATTATTGCCATGACTGCCAACGCTTTTGCCGAAGATATTAAAAATGCGCTGTCAGCTGGTATGAACGCCCATATTGCCAAACCTATCGACCCGCAGAAACTCTATGAAACTCTGGCAGCTTATATCAAATAACAAAAAACACTGTTACGTATATACGTAACAGTGTTTTTGCATTTTGACTACCGCTTGGCCCAGCTCCAGACCTCACGTGTCAGCCAGATAAAAAAGACCCCTGAAAAATCCAGGATCACGTCCGTAACCAAGGCACTGCGCCCCGGAGCATGCAGCTGAATATATTCATCGCTAACGGCTACTGCCAAACCTAAAAACAAAATATACCCTGTCGCTGTACGATGACTGACACCGAACGCCGCGTAAACATTGCACAGGATCACGCCCAGGATAGCAAACTCCAAAAAATGTGCCAGCTTGCGGATATTATAATCCAGGTTCTGCTGCGGTACATCAATGCCGAACCATTTCCCCATACCGGTCAGAATCGAGCCGACCAGTTCACTGGCCCGGTGTGATTCTGCCGCCGGCATAGAAGAATTATAAAAAATAAAAGCTACAAAAACGATCAGTAAAAGCAACCATACAAATCTTCTCACGGTCTTACTTACCTCGCCTTATAAATTTCTGCTTAACATATCCATGACCATCATATTGCTGACGATGCCAATACCGCCTGGAACAGGCGTAAAAGCGCTGGCTTTAGCGCTGACGGCAGGGTCAACGTCACCTACCAGACCGCCTTCGACAGCATTGATACCAACATCGACAATCACGACGCCTTCTTTGACCATTTCAGGTTTAATGAAAGCCGGTACACCCACAGCGGCAACGATGACATCAGCACCGCGCAGCACATCCGCAATATCCCTGGTCCGGGAATGGCAGACAGTGACCGTAGCATGCTCCTGCAGGAGCAGCAGCGCCACAGGCTTGCCAACTACATTACTGCGCCCGACAACAACGACGTTTTTCCCCTTTAACTCAATACCGTAATGAGACAGCGTCGCCATACAGGCCCGCGGAGTGCACGGTGCCCAGCGGCTGCGCCCTAAAAAGACTTCTCCGACGCTTTTAGGGTTTAAACAATCCACGTCTTTGCTCATAGTGATAGCGGCACCGACAGCATCGCCGTCTATATGCTTCGGCATCGGCATCATCGGCAGGATACCGGTAACATAGCGGTTATGATTAAGTTTTTTGATAGCGGCAATAACTTCTTCCTGTGTTGCTGTTTCCGGCATTGCCAGCACCTTGGCTTCACCGCCAAGACTTTCTACCAGTTTTACCAGACGGTCTTTATAAACATGCGAAGCAGGGTCATCTCCCACCACAATGATCGCCAGAGTAACTTTGATCCCTTTTTCCTTTGCGGCTGTGATCTTGGCTGAAACAGTTTCTCTATATGCATCGGCAACGGGCTTGCCCTTCATCAACAAAGTTTCCATTGCTACAACTCCCCTTAAAACAAGCCGCTGATGACGCCGTCATCACTGACATCGATTTTCTCTGCTGCCGGCACCTTCGGCAGGCCGGGCATCGTCATGATATCACCTGTCAGCACGACTACGAAGCCTGCGCCAGCAGAGATCCTGCAGTTTTTGATCGTCATGGTAAAACCGCTGGGACGACCAAGCAACGTCGGATCATCCGAAAACGAATACTGGGTCTTAGCCATACAGATCGGCAGATTGCCATAACCCAGACTTTCAAAATCCTTCAAAGCAGTTTCCGCTTCTTTAGCATAAACTACATCGCCGGCACCGTAAATCTCACGCGCCACAGTTGCGATTTTTTCCTTTAAGGTCAGCTCGGAAGCATAGATAGGAGCAAAATCAGCCTTGCCGCTTTCTGCCAGCGCAACAACCTCCTTAGCCAGCTCCACGCCGCCGGCGCCGCCTTTGGCAAAAACATCGGACAATGCAACATTGACGCCATGTGCAGCACAATGGGCACGTACAGCTTCCAGCTCTTCCGGTGTATCCTGAGCAAAAATATTGATGGCTACTACCAGAGGCAGACCGAATTTTTTAATATTTTCAATGTGTTTTTCCAGATTGACGATACCTTTTTTCACAGCGTCCACATTCGGCGCAGTCAAGTCCGTCTTCGGCACCCCGCCATGCATCTTCAATGCGCGCACTGTAGCAACCAGCACAACAGCATCCGGCTTCAACCCGGCATAACGGCATTTGATGTCAAAGAATTTTTCAGCGCCCAGATCAGCGCCGAAGCCTGCTTCTGTAATCGTATAATCAGCCAGCTTCATAGCCGTCTTAGTTGCCATCACGCTGTTGCAGCCGTGGGCGATATTGGCAAACGGGCCGCCGTGAATAATCGCCGGCACATTTTCCAGTGTCTGAACAAGATTAGGCTTCACAGCATCCTTCAAAAGGGCAGCCATAGCGCCGTGGGCTTTGATCTGCCCTGCGGTAACCGGTTTGCCGTTATAATCATAAGCAACAATGATCTTGCTTAAGCGTTCTTTTAGATCGTGCAGACTGCTGGCCAGGCACAAAATAGCCATGACCTCAGAAGCAACGGTAATATCAAAACCGTCCTGACGCGGTACGCCATGCGCTTTGCCGCCCAGTCCGACAACAATATTACGCAGCTCGCGGTCATTCATATCAACAACACGTTTCCAAACGATCCGGCGCGGGTCGATATTCAAAGCATTGCCCTGCTGCACATGGTTATCGACCATTGCCGAAAGCAGCATGTGTGCAGATGTGATCGCATGGAAATCACCTGTAAAATGCAGGTTGATATCTTCCATCGGCACAACCTGAGAATAACCGCCGCCGGCTGCGCCGCCCTTAACGCCCATGCAGGGTCCCAGAGAAGGCTCGCGCAAAGCTACGATAACGCTTTTATCAATTTTGGCCAGGCCCTGGGCCAGTCCTACGGTAGTAGTCGACTTGCCTTCGCCTGCCGGCGTAGGCGTAATAGCCGTTACCAAAACCAGCTTGCCTGCCGGTTTATCTTCCATGCGGCGGATCAGATCCATAGATAATTTAGCCTTGTAACGGCCATACATTTCAATGTCTTCTTCGCCGATGCCGAGCTTAGCGGCAACCTCAGTGATCGGCAGCATCTTGGCCTGCTGAGCAATTTCAATATCTGATAACATAAATAAACGCCCTCCTCTTCACTTATACCTGTGAACTATCTTGTATATCTTCTGTGCCGACAGATTCCTGCTGCTCTGACAGCAACCTAATGTATACATTTAAATGTTTTTATTCAAACCAGATTTCCAGCTTCGTACCTTCGGCAACTACTGTTCCCGGAGGCTGCGACTGCTTCCGCGCCCGACCGCTGCCATGCGGCACCAGTACCAGACGTCCCTGCTGGATCAGTTCAGCCGTCTGCCGCATATCCAGCCCGCTGAAATCAGGCAGTTTGATCTTACCGTCTGCCAGTATCTCCATCTGCGGCATCTTAGCCGGAGGCGGCACTGTCGAATTAACAGCGGGATTATTCCGTACATGCTGCTCAAATGACGGCAGTCCTTCACTGCTGCTGGGCTGAATGCCCTTAGCTACAAGGATCTGCTGCAATGTATCGCGGAATACCGGCGCCGAAACCTGCGAACCATAAAAAGCTCCCTGCGGCGTATCCAGCATGATCAGCATCGCATACTGCGGTTTATCAGCAGGTACAAAGCCTACGAAAGAAGCAATATATTTACCGGCTGCATAACCGCCTGTTTCCGCAAGCTTTTCGGCGGTACCGGTCTTACCGGCAATACGGTAGCCTTTGATCCCTGCTGCTTTACCACCACCGGCGGCGACAACCTGCTCCATCATTCCGCGCATCTGTGCGGCAACTTCCTCACTCATCACCCGGCGCACCACTTTTCTGCCCCTGGCGCAGAACGCGTCCATCCGGCATCACGATCTTATCGATGATATACGGCTGCAAAAGCTCGCCGCCGTTAGCAATAGCGCAGATCGCACGCAGCATCTGCAGCGGCGTTACGGCAATGCCCTGACCGATAGACATGGTTGCAATATCCGGCTGATACATATGATCCGGATTATAAAGGATACCCTCTTCTTCACCCGGCAGCTCTATACCGGTCACACTGCCGAAACCGAACTTCTTGCTGTAATCGATCATCCGCTGTGCGCCCAGCTGCATCCCCAGCTGTACCATACCCGTATTGATAGAAAATTTTATAACATCCTGAAACGGTACCAGTCCCATGCCTTCCCCGTCCCAATTGCGTATCGTACGGTCGGCTATCTGAATACTGCCCGTATCATTGATCATCGTGGTCGGCGTAATAATTTTTTCCGTCAGTCCCATCACGCCCACAATCGGCTTGAAAACCGAGCCCGGTTCGTAAATAGTCGAAACCGCGCGATTAGTCCAGCTGGTAGCCGGATATTTATAAAAAGTATTAGGGTCAAAACTGGGCCGATTGGCCATGCCCAGAATCGCGCCCGTATTCGGGTCCATCAAGATGACCGCCGCACTGGCGGCTTTCGTATCCTTCATCGCCTTATCCAGCGCATCCTCCAGCACAAACTGGATCTTGCTGTCCAGGGTCAGATAGACTGAAGCCATCTTCTGCGGCCTGGCTTTATTGAAACCGCTGTCACCCATGGGGCGCCCCAGCGCATCGACGACCTCCTGCTGCTGTGTTTCCGCACCCTTGACTACCGAGTCCAAAGCCAGCTCGATACCGCTGAGACCGTTATCATCCGTACCGACAAAACCCAGCACCTGAGCCGCCATTGATTTTTTTGTATAATAGCGTTTACTTTCTTCTAAAAAATGCAGCCCCGGCAGCTTATTCTCACGAATGATCCGTTCTACTTCTGCCGCTTCTTTAGGCTCCATCGTTCGTTTGAGCCAGATGAAGCGTGCTTCTGTTGTAAAATCAGAATATAATTCGTCTGCTTTCATCTGCAGCACTCCGGCCAGCAAATCAGCGGCCAGCCGCTTGACGTCACGTTCCGGCTTCTCGCCCTTTTTCGTCGGGTTATCCTGCATCTCGACCGGGTCGACATACAGAGATTTAGACATAATGCTGACTGCCAGCTCCTCGCCGTTGCAGTCCAAAATGGCTCCGCGCGGCGAATATTTAGTTACCTTGCCGGTAACCTGATTGGCAGCACGTCTGGCCAGCTCTTCGTTTTGAATGACCTGCAGCCAGATCAGCCGCAGAAACACCGTTCCAAAACCAAAAAAGATCAGCAGGCCGATAATGGCAAAACGTTTTTTACCGTTTTGCAGCGAAAACTTCTTCATCAGCGCTGCCACCTCCCCTCAGCGGGTGAAACGACACGCATCTGCGTCCTGCGTGTATCGGGCGACAACCGCTCCAGCTTTTCACGTTTACACTCGTCACGATAAACTGAAAGCACCAGTCCGATCGAAGCCAGAGTTATCAGCATCGAAGTACCGCCATAACTGATAAAGGACAAAGGCACGCCGATTACAGGCAGCAGCCCGCACACCATTGCCATATTGGCAACCGCCTGTCCCACGATAAGCAGGCTGACGCCGGAAACAAGAATAAAGCCCCGTTCATCTTTAGTATTCATAGCAATACGGAAAAATGCCGCAGCCAGTAACAGAAACACCGAAATCAGGATCGCCGCACCCAGCAGTCCCCATTCCTGACAAAAGATAGCAAATGCAAAATCTGTATGCGCCTCAGGCAGATAAAAGAACTTGCCGCTGCCCTGCCCCCACGGCAAACCTGTCAGACCGCCGCTGCCGATCGACATCAGCGACTGTACCATCTGATAGCCCGTATTAGCCTCATCGCTCCACGGGTCCAGCCATACTTTAACACGCTGCAGCCGATAAGGGGCCATGATCGCCCCTGCCACCGCCACTGCGCCTAAAATCCCCAACAGGCCTACTACCTCACGCAGACGCAGACCTGCCAAAATATACAGACCCACCATCAGCGCTACGATAATAGCCGCCGTACCCATATCCGGCTGTTTCAAAACCAGAATGCCGTAGATCACCGTCCCCACAAAAGGCCAGACGGTATCCTTATTCAGCAGACTGATCGACTGACGCTTACGCAGCATTTCACCAAGCAGAGCTGCCCCCAGAAGGATCACGGCAATCTTCGCCAGCTCTGAAGGCTGAATAGAAATTCCGCCCACATACAACCAGCGCTGAGCACCCTTATTAGTCGTACCGATCAGATCTACTAAAAGCAGCAGGCTGCCGACACCAAAATAGATGGCTTTCAGCCAAAAATCGTTGAGCCACGTTTTATACGAAGGCGCACGAAATCCCAGCCACAGCATCAGCATCAGTCCGGCTGCGCCAAAAATCAAGTACCGCTTCAGATAATAATAACCATCCTCAAACATATCCCGCGCTTCGACAAAGCTGGCGCTGAACACATTGATACAGCCCACGAGCATCAGCAGTAAAGTCAGGCTGATGATCGCATCCTTGGGATTATCCCAGATCAAAAATCGTTTCTTCATAACAGCCTCTCTTAAAATACCACTTCACAAAAATTTATCGGTGTTCCCAAAGAGCTGAATTTACGCTCATATTCCGTCTGCACTTCATTATCATAATCTGAGTTATGCAGATCATAGCTCAACGCAATGATCTCCAGGCCAAATTCCTTAAATTCCTCAACTGAAAAATCGAACAGCGCTCTGTTATCCGTTTTAAAACGCAGGTGTCCGCCTTTTCCTAAAAGTCTTTGATATTTCGCCAAGAAATTACGATGCGTCAGCCGGCGTTTGGCGTGACGCGCTTTCGGCCACGGATCGCTGAAATTCAAATATAATTCTTTGATCTCGCCCGGCTCGAACCAGTCCTCCATATGCTCTGCATTAGCGCAGATGACCTTGATATTATCCATCTTATTTTCTTTGGCAGTTTTACCGGGATAATAAGCAATATCGTGTTGCGTTTCCACACCAATAAAAGCCTTTTCCGGATGCAGCTCCGCCATCCCGATAATAAAGCGGCCTTTGCCGCAGCCAATCTCCAGACATAAACGCTTACCGGGAAACAGTTCCTGCCAGCGTCCTTTATAATTTTCCAAATCATGCATCAAAACATATTCACCTTTTAAATCCTGCATTGCTTCTTCGATCCATGGTTTTTTTCTTAGTCTCATACTGACCCGCCTTTGTAAAATCTAAATACAAATCCAATTTATATTATATAACATAATAGAGTTCTAATCATCATTTTTATAAAAAATTACCATTGTATTGTAACCAGAAAAACCTTTCACACCTGCTGCCAATACCCTGTACAAATAAAAAAAGCCTGCCGCGGCAGCAGCAGACTTTTCCTATTTTAACAATAAATTCATTTTACGCTGGCTATTTTTTCCCTGATCGCATCTAACTTTTCACGACTGACATCCAATTCATAAGCCACATAACTCCAGTCATGCGTCGGCGGACGATGAGCAGCCAAAATGCTCTCTGCCGTGCTGCCAGAAGCTTGTGCCAGCAGTGCGGCATGCAGCACATCATTCAGCGCGTAATTCTGACGCAGGTAAGGAAGGATGTTCTTTTCTTTCAAGCCAAGTGCAGCGGCAAAATAACGGGCATCATTTCTATCACGTGCCGCTTTAATATCGTTGGGCGTGATACCCGTTAAATATTCTACCCTCGGCCAGCTGTTGTTTTCTTTCAGACGCAGGATCTCATTGATATTTTTCCCGGAAGCCAGTGACAGCAGAGCAGCGTGGCGCAGCTCTTTAAAACCCCAGCCTCGGTCAAACTCCGTCTGCAGAACAGACGCATCAATATCAAAACGTTTACTGATCTTCTGCAGTTCTGCAGTTTCACGTACCTGCGGCGGAACCAGTACTTGTCCCGGAGCTGGCCGTACCGGTTTGGCTTCGGCCGTTTGAGCCGCAACAGAAAATGTTATGGCTGTGAAAACAGCCATAATAACGGCCGCTAATTTGTTCTTGAACATTGTCAACACCTGCTTTCATACTTAAGTTGGCTTTATTATAATCGCTCAAATTTTACTTGGCAATAAAACTGTACTTCATAGACTTTCTTTTTTTCTTAGACTTAACCAGATTATTTTAAAAGTGCAATAGAACAGACCTTCTCTGCACCCTTTATAACTATTTTAAACCCTGCTTTTACCCAAGATTTACAATTTAATTTTCTAAGACATATTGACAAATTTGTGAAATGTGATATAAATATAAATTGTAGTTAGTCTATGCTAACTTAAATATTATATTAGCTAAACCTAACTAACGAATGATGAGGGAGTGAAACCATGCAGAAATTTTCTAAAAAGAGCAGTCTGGCACTGACTCTTTGTATTTTAAGCGCCATAAGCAGCAGCGGTTATGCTGCAGAAAAAAGTGATATGATCACTTATAGTCTGGACGAAGTTGTAGTTACTGCTACCAAAACAGAACTGACGCAGAAAGAAAATCCCCGCAGTGTTGAAGTCATCACTAAAGAGGATATACAAAACACCGGCGCGATCAGTGTGAGGGATGCTTTACGTACTGCCACTAACATTGATATTGTCAGTGTAAACCACGGTGGCGGCGAAAATATCAGTATTCGCGGCGGCGATACCGATGGTGTATTAATTTTAGTAAATGGCCGCAGAGTTGCAGGAGAAAACTACTTTATGTCACAGGGCAGCAACGCTTATGCCTTAGACAGGTTGAACCTCAGTAACGTCGATCACATTGAGATCCTGCGTGGTCCGGCCAGTGCTATTTATGGTTCCGGTGCTATGTCCGGTGTTATCAATATCATCACCAAAAAATCCGAAAAGCCTGAATTTTCCGTTGGTGTCGCAACAGGAACAAACGAAATGAGCAATTACTACCATTACGATACTGGTAAAAATGGTAAAGTCAGTGTCAATTTCGATGTTAATTTCAGTAAGCTTCGTAATATTGACAGCAAAGCCGGGAAAAATCTCCTGCATGGCCCTAAGCAAGCTTATAATTTAAATCTTGATTACGAGATGGATGAAAATAACATCCTGAATTTAATGCTTGATTATGCCAAGGATAATCTGGAAACCAGGATGCGCGATTTTTCAGTCAGTTCATCAGCTCCTGATGATTTAAAATATCCCATCACTTCTTTTACTTCCGAACGAAAAACCATAGCCCTGACCTATGATGGTAAAAACAGTAACAGCGACTACAGCTTATCGGCATCATACAGCCAACTAAACAGAGACCCCTATGCTGCAGATACGCCTGGCACAAATGAAAAAAAATACAAAAGCTGGAACATAGAGGCACGCGATACAATTCGTACCTCTGACAATAACAAGCTTATTTTCGGCGGCGAATACCGAGGCGACAAAGCAAGCATCTACAGTGGTGACAACACTGTCAAAAATACTGACCAATATTCCCTGTATTTATATGATGAATACCGAGTAGATAATAAATTATTGCTTACACCAGCCATACGTTACGATTATCATAAATCCTTCGGCAGTCATACTTCACCAAATCTAGGAGCAACCTACTTCATCAGCGATAAGTCGCGTTTTAAAGCAAATTATGGTACCTCCTATCGGGCGCCTTCTGTTGATGAACTTTACGGAGCTTTCACGCACGGCGGAATTTGGGGCGGTATGGCCATAGTCGGTAATCCTGATCTGAAACCTGAGAAAAGCAAAGGCTGGGAAATTTCTTACGAGCAGGAATTCGGGGATACTACTTCTGCCAAATTAACCTATTTTGACAATAAAAAAGAAGACGCTATTTCTTACAAAATCGAAATGGCTCCCCCAAGCCAAATGGGTAAATTTTATAATATTGACAGCACATCTTCTAAAGGCGTTGAATTTGAAATCAAACACGACTTCGGCAAGGGCTTTACTTTGGTCGGCAACTACAACTGGCTTGATTCTGTTGACGATACCACCGGCGAACGTCTAAATTATAACGCCCGCAACACATATATGGCGAAGCTGATGTGGACAGAACCAATCAAAAAAGAATGGAACATCACGGCCTGGAATAAATGGTACACTGACTTCCAATACGACTCTGATACCGTTTACAGCGTTAACACCTTCAATTTTACAGTTACTAAACGCTGGGGTGATAAATACCGTGTTTTCGCCGGTATCGATAATGTCTTTAACAAAGATTTATCCGATATGGGATATTACGGACGTCTGTGGCGTGTCGGCGCAGAAATGAAATTCTAAAATTGCTTTCAATAAATAAAAAAACAGAGTGCAAATGCACTCTGTTTTTTATTTATTTTTCGAATTTTTATTAATCCTCTTTGCCGACTTTAGGTCCCAGTCCATATTTTTTCAAATAACGGTACAGGGTAACACGGCTGACATCAAGCATTCCTGCCAGTTTACTGATATTACCGCCGGCAGATTTCCAGGCCGCAATAAAAGCGTCTTTATCATATTTCCAGGATTTTTCAAGCGTCCGGTCACCAGGCAGCTTGATATTATCTGATTCAATGATCGCGCCGGGAGTATGGAAGAATGCCTGTTCGATAACGCCCTGCAGCTGTTTGATATTACCTGGCCAGCTGCAGCCTGTCAAAAGATTCAGCGCTTCCGGCGACAAACGTTTCGGCGGCAGATTATGCTGCGCCGACATTTCAGCCAGAATATGGGAAGCGATGACCTCAATATCTTTCACACGCTCGCGCAGAGGCGGAACGCGCATTGTCGTATCCAATACCAGCTCATATAAGGATTTTGAGAAAAGCCCCTTATCAGACAAACGTTTCAAATTAGAATCGCAGGCAGCGATCACACGCACGTTTAACTTCTTGCGAACACCGGTTTCACGGTTTACCAAACCATTTTTCAGGGCATCAGCCAGCTTATCACCCATTTCCACAGGCAGCTTTTCGACCTCGTCCAGGAAGAGTGTGCCGCCCAGTGCCAGCTCCAGTTTACCGGCCATTGGCTGACGGTCACCGTCTACACTGCCGAAAAATTCTTCTTCCAGCGCCTCGATCGGCGCATTCGAACACTTCACAACGATCAACGGCGCAGCCGCACGCGGACTGGCCTGGTGGATACCATGGGCCAAACGCTGCTTGCCTGTACCAGGCTCGCCCTGAAGCAGAATATTATTATCGCTGCGGGCGATACGCGAAGCCTTATGCTGCAAAGCCAAAAATTCGCTGGTCTCGCCCACCATACTGTACAGACTGTAGCGGGAGCTGTAGCCGGTAGCATGGGCAATCGTAGTTTTCAGGTCTTCGATCGACATCGACATCACCAGCGCGCTTTCGACCTCACTGCCAACTTTGATCGGCATGACCGTAGTAATATCTTCATAGGTACGGTCCTGCGTGATCCAGGTGATCTCACGACGATGTGTCGGTACACCCTGCAGAGCTTTTTTGATGGGGATATGCTCATAATTCAAAAAGACGTCTTCCAGATTCTGTTTGCCGTCCAGACGTTTCTGTGCATTATTATTACAGTATTTCAGCTGCTCGTCCTGACCGATCCAGTACACGGCCACCGGCAGTTCATTCATCATCAGCTGATAAATGCTCCAGTATTCCAGCATGGAAAGATGCTGTTCGATAGAATATTTCATCGTCAAAAGCAGCGACAGCAGCAGGTCATACGGCAGATCGTTCTGATCCAGCGAAAAGAAGGAAATAATGTAGCGGATCTTGCCGTTGACACAGATCGGCGCACTGCAGGCATCGCCGGAATGACTGTCTTTGATCCACATTTCCGGACCAAACATTAAAAACGGTACATTATGCTCACGCGCAATACTGATGCTCGAGGTACCTACGTCCTCTTCCAGTACGCGCATCCCCTGTATATCTTCGATCACTCTCTGAAAAAAGGGCAGTGCATAATTTTTGATCACATAACCGTCTTCATCGATCAGCAGCATGCTCAGATTATGAATATTGAAATGCTGTTTGCTTTGTTCATACAAACCGTCGACATACTTTACGATAAACTCATGGGTCTTCTGATGTTCAACGATCTCCTCACGGCTCAGTTTATTGAGCTTAGGCATCGTTTCATGGGGCAGTTTCATCGCCCGGCAGCGCTGCCAGGACTCAGCCACCCAGGGATGGACGTTCGGATCGATGACACCGTCTTCCATAAACTTACGATAATAGGAAGCCAGTTTTTCCTTGTTACGTTTTTCACGGATCATTATTCAGACCCCTCCTCGATTTCATCAAATATCATAAAAGCACCTGTTGAATATTACACTTCACCGTTATCGACAAGAATACGGCGCGCCCCGTAATAATGGGATTTCCAATAAGTATTGTCCAGTGAATCGAGTACTACGCCGCGAGACGTCGATGCATTCCAGAACATGCCTTTTCCGGCATAAATTCCAACATGGGATGCGCCCGGCTCATAAGTCGAGAAAAAGACCAGATCGCCTTCCTTCAGCTGGTTTTTAAGGACAAAAACACCCTCTAAGACCTGCACATCCGCAGTACGCGGCAGCTGCGCCCTGTGCTTGCCAAAAACATACTGCACATAGGCCGAGCAGTCAAAGCCTTTAGGCGTTGTCCCTCCAAATTTATAAGGAGTACCTTTATATTTAGAAGCCGTTTTCACGACATCCCTGCCCTTGACATTGGTAATCCCTTCCTTTTTAAAGGCTTCCCATGTGACCTTTTTATAGGTTTTATCGTCCAGGCGTCCATTCGCTTTCAGTTTATGCTTTTTCTGAAAGTTTTTCAAACTGTCGGCAGTTGCTTTACTGAACTTACCGTCGGTACGGTCAGTAGCATATCCCAAAGTTTTCAGCTTCTGCTGAGTGACCATGATTTTCCAGTCCTTGTCACCCTCTTTAAAGGTTTTGGCAAAAGCTGCGGCAGGCAGCAGACAGATTATCAGCACAAAGGTCAGCAATGCGGTCATTTTCCTCATTACCATCGATCCCCTTCCTTGCACACTCAATATCTCGTATTGTTATAAACGTCCCAGTCCTTGATCTTACCTAATTCGGAAGCGCTCCAGGCAATCTCGCCCAGCAGCCTCTCCTTGTCTTTCGGCAGGGTCCCTGCCAGCTGAACATAATTAGAAACATGGTTACTGCGGAAAATGCACGGATGATCTTCCGGCAGTTCGACAGCAGCTAAAATACTATACAATTCTTCCATTAAACCCTGTGGTGGCAGCGGTTCAAATTCTCCGCGTTCAAACTGATCCAGCAGCTCGCTGCCGCGGTACAGCATCAAACACAACGCGCTCAGCATCGTCGGCTTGATAGCATTGATCGCTTTGGCAGTTTCCGCCGCATGGCGCTTGCTGCCTGGTTTGCCCGCCAGGCCCAGAATAATCATCATCGACAGCTTCATGCCTGCCGCAATAACCTTCCGGCCTGCTTCAACAGCCTCTTCGCCGCTGACGCCTTTCTTCACGGCCTGCAAGGTAATATCATCACCTGTCTCCATGCCGTAATAAAGCAGCTTCAAACCTGCTTCGCGCAGCTCGACCAGCTCTTCATGCGATTTACGCAGGATATCCTTTGGAGCGGAATAAGCCGCTACCCTCTGGAGCTTCGGAAAAGTTTTATATAACGCGTCTAAAATTTTTAAAAGACGCGGCGTCGACAGTACCAAAGCGTCACCGTCGGCTAAAAACACTCTGCGAACCGAATTTCTGCCGTGAACGGCAGCAGCCTCGATCTGTCTGGCGACCTCGTCCTCAGTCAGTACCTGAAACGGCACGCCTCTGTACATATTACAGTAAGTACATTTGTTATGGGCGCAGCCGCGGGTCACACGCAGGATAAAACTGCGGGCTTCACTGGGCGGACGGAAGACAGGAGTGTCATAAGAGTCAAAAAACATGTATACCTCCCGGTATCCTAAATTGTACCGGCAGTATCAAAAATACTCAACTTGATGACTGCCAGGATTACAGTAAAGCGATTTTAAGCTCGTAATAAGCAACTTATAATACACTTTACGATACCTATTATAACTTATTTTACAGTATTCCGCAGTAGTTTTTCGTGAATTTTTTGAGAAAATATGGCTAAAGTGTAAAATAAATCTGCTTTTTTTGTTAAATTTATAGCAAATATTCAGTGTATTATCAGGAAAAATGCACTTTTTTCAGGTACTTCACATTTTTTGTAGACAATCGTTTTTCTCTGCATTGTATTTACAACAAATATAGTTGACTTGCATTTTATTACATTCTTTACTATTTTTCTGATACCTGGCAATATTACTTGAAAATGTTGCTGAAACAATTGCTATTTCTGCAGTTACGCCTTATAATATATGTTAAATCTTTATTAGTATACACTATTTGTTTTTAACGAGGTGACAACATGTTTTCCCGTCTACATACCTTTATAGGCGGCACTCATATCGATGCTGCTAAAAATTTAACTGCGGAACTGCCGATCGAGGCTATCCCCGCACCCGAGAAAGTCGTGCTGCCGCTCTCGATGCATATCGGAGCTCCTGCCAAACCATTGGTACAGCCTGGCGAAAAGGTATATCTTGGACAAAAGATCGCCGAAGCCCAGGGAGCAGTCAGCAGCAATATCCATGCCAGTGTCAGCGGCATGGTCGTTGGCAGCGAAAGACGCTTTCTTCCCAACGGCACCGTCGCGGCCTGTATGGTCATCAAAAATGACGGCCAGGACACGCTCGACCCCACGATCACACCGCGTGAAAGCGGCCTGGTACTTCCGCCTGATGAGATCAGACAGCTTCTGGCAGAAAAAGGGATCGTCGGTATGGGCGGCGCAACCTTCCCGACACATGTCAAATACGCGCCGCAGAGCAGCGGCCGCATCATTGACACAGTTATCCTAAACGGTATCGAATGTGAACCCTTTATTACCGCCGACTACCGTATTCTTCTCGAACATGCCGATGAAGTAATTCGCGGCCTGAAATATTTCCTGAAAGCATCTTTAGCCAACAAAGGCATCATTGCCATCGAAGATAATAAACCACGGGCTATCGAGCTTTTTAATCAGCTTACTGCTGACGATCCTAATATCAGCGTCGTTGTCTGTCCCGAAAAATATCCTCAGGGTAGCGAACGCCATCTGATCTATGCCGTTACCGGCCGCGTTGTCCCTGAGAGAGCCCTTCCCTCGGCTATTGGCGTAATCGTCGATAATGTAGCCACTGCAATGCAGGCGGCTCTGGCAGTTAAAGACGACCTGCCCTGTTATGAGCGTATCGTCACTGTCAGCGGCAACGCCGTTCACAAACCGGGTAATTATCGTGTCCGCATCGGGACACTTTACAGCCACCTTGTCGAGCAGGGTGCCCAGGGCCTGAAAAACGATCCGGCCCGCATCATTTCCGGCGGTCCGATGATGGGCTTTTCCCTGCATTCGCTTGATTTTCCTGTTCTCAAGGGCACTGGCGGGCTGCTGCTTTTTGATCACCAGTCTGAACTGGCCAAGCTGCCGCCTGAAAATCCCTGTGTTCGCTGCGGAAAATGTGTCGATACCTGTCCGATGTTTTTAGAACCGACCCAGCTTTTCAAAGCAGTCAAACGTCGTGATTGGCCGGCAGCTTTGGCCGGCCACGTTGGTACCTGTATCGAATGCGGCTCCTGCGCCTATAACTGTCCAGCCCATATCCCCCTTGTCCAGTATATCCGCATGGGCAAACAGTTTATCCTTACTGACGGCTTCGGCGGTCATAACCCTTACTATAAAAAATAAGTATCTTGTGCACGTATAGAAAGGAAGACTCTTATGGAACCGGTCAAAGCTCCTGCGCCTTTAGTCATTATATCGTCATCGCCATATATCCATTGCGGCAGTACTATCAGCGCCGCTATGCGCGATGTTTTACTATCACTTCTGCCGGCTCTGGCCGCCGCTGTTTACTTTTTCGGCTGGCCGGCGCTCAGCGTTATCCTTACCTGCTGCCTCTCGGCTGTCATCTGTGAAGCGTTATGTCAAAAGCTCATGCAGAGGCCGATTACTGTCGGTGACGGCAGCGCCCTTTTAACCGGCCTGCTGCTGGCATTTTGCCTGCCGCCCGAATTATCACTGGGTCTGGCTGCCTTCGGCAGCTTCTGTGCTGTCGTTATCGGTAAGCAGGTCTTTGGCGGCTTGGGCAGCAATATCTTTAACCCTGCCCACTTAGGCCGCGCCATCCTGCTCGCTTCCTTCCCGGCACAGATGACGACCTGGACCATGCCCTGGAACACTGCTGCCGCAGAAGCAGTTACTAAAGCCACACCTTATACCGACGCTGTCAGCAGCGCTACACCGCTGGCAGCTCTGCGCCTGGCCGAAAGCGCCTGGCAGCGCGGGCTTAATGTCGACCTGCCCTCACTGAGCGCACTGTTTTGGGGTAATGTCGGCGGTTCCTTAGGCGAAACATGTGTCCCGGCGCTGCTTTTAGGCGGAATTTATCTGCTCTGGCGAGGACACATCGACTGGCGTATCCCTGCTGGCTATATCGGCACGGTTGTCGTTATTACTGCTATTTACGGCTGGCTGCGCGAATATCCGACCTGGTTTGCCATTTATCATCTGCTTTCCGGCGGGCTGATCATCGGCGCCTTTTTTATGGCTACTGACTGGGTCACCAGCCCGATCACCAAAAAAGGCCGGCTGATCTACGCACTCGGTCTTGGCATCCTTACAGCATTGATCCGCCTGCGCGGCGGTTATGTAGAAGGCGTCTGCTATTCGATCCTGATCATGAATATGGTCACTCCTTTGATTGACCGTTATGTAACTAACGTCCCCTTCGGAGGAGGTGCCCGCCATGAGTAAAGATATTCTGCGGCTGGCGGCTATCCTGCTCGTTATCTGCGGTATTGCCGCAGCCTGCGTTGGTACTGCCCACGACCAGACAGCACCTTTGATCGAAGCCCGCAAAGCAGACGCTGTCCGCGAAGGTTATAAGCAAGTACTGCCAGACGCCGGTCAGCTCACTGATGAACCGGCAGCAGGAAAGCATATCGTCGCTGTCAAACGTTCTGAAACAGACGGCCAGACCAACGGCTATATCTACACAGTCAATCCGGACGGCTACAGCGGTAAAGTAGTTATCATGCTGGGTATCGAATATCCCAGCGCCCGCATCAGCGGTGTAAAAATCCTGCAGCAAAATGAAACTCCCGGTCTGGGAGCAAAATGTACAGAACCGGCTTTTATAGACCAATTTTTGGGTAAGGATCTCAGCCATGATCTGACTGTCAGCAAAAATGCTTCCCAACCGCAGGAGATCCAGGCTATTACTGCTTCGACCATCACCTCCAAAGCCGTTGTCAAAGGCATCAATTCTGCCCGCAGACATTATCAGGAACATTTCGGCGCGAGCAAAGCCGCCGCAGGGAAAGGAGTGTAACCATGCTGCCAGAATTTACAAAAGGTATTATCAGGGAAAATCCGCTTTTTGTTCAGCTTTTAGGCGTCTGCCCGGCCCTGGCGACCACTTCTTCTTTAACTAATGCTCTTGGCATGGGCGCGGCTTTTACTGCGGTTCTGATCGGTTCTAACCTGATTATTTCCGCACTGAAAAAATTTATCCCCGCCAACATCAGGATACCAGCCTATATCGTCGTCATCGCCTCTCTGGTTACCGTGACCGAAATGCTGATGAATGCTTATGTACCGGCGATCTACGAATCTTTAGGTATTTTTATTCCGCTGATCGTCGTTAACTGTATCATTCTAGGACGGGCCGAAGCTTTCGCTTCTAAAAACGGCCTGTGGCTTTCCTTTCAGGACGCTGTCGGTATGGGTATCGGCTTTACGCTTGCTCTCAGCGCTATCGGCGCCTGCCGTGAATTTTTCGGAGCCGGTACCCTGCTCGGCCATGCCGTAGCACTGCCTGGAACGCAGCCCGTACTGCTGCTGATCCTGCCTGCCGGCGCCTTTCTGACCATGGGGCTGCTGTTTGGGGCACTCAACTATATCAAAGCCAGGCGGGAGGTAAACCATGGACAGTAATTTCGCCATTATCTTTTCTGCAGTTTTTATTTCCAATATCGTTTTATCACAATTCCTGGGCATCTGTTCCTTTCTGGGTGTTTCCAAAAGCCTGCGTAACGCGCTGGGGATGAGCGCTGCCGTTGCCTTCGTTATGGTACTGGCTTCACTGATCTCCTGGCTGGTTTATTATCTGTTCCTGGCTCCCTATGACCTGACCTATTTAAAGACTATCGTCTTTATTCTGGCGATCGCGTCTTTAGTGCAGCTGGTAGAAATGTTCATCAAGAAAATGCTGCCGGCACTGCATAAAAGCATGGGCGTATTTCTGCCGCTCATAACTACTAACTGTGCTATTTTAGGCGTTGCCCTTATCAATATCCAAAAAAACTATACACTCTGGCAAAGTCTGCTTAACGCTGTCAGCACCGCTGTCGGTTATACTCTGGCTTTGGTACTGTTTTCCTGCATCCGCGAACGGCTGGAAGACAGCGACGCTCCGGAATGTATGAAAAACCTGCCCCTTGCCCTGATCACGGCCAGCTGTATGTCGATCGCTATCATGGGCTTTGCCGGCATACACTAAAAGGAGAACACCATGTGGAAATCTGTTGCTTTAGTAGCAGGCCTGGGCGGCATGTTCGGCGCTATTCTCGCTGTGGCAGGCCGCAAGCTGGCCGTACATACCGATCCCCGTATCGAAGAGATCACCAATCTGCTGCCAGGCGCCAACTGCGGCTCCTGCGGTTATCCAGGCTGCGGCGGACTGGCTGAAGCCATCGTTGCCGGACGCGACGGTGTTTCACCCTGTTTGGCCTGCTCGCCTGATTCTAAAAAGAAAATAGCGCGCATCATGGGCTTTACCGGCGATATACCTTTATCGCCCGACCTGCGTAAGGTCGCCCGCGTCGCCTGCAACGGCTGCAAAGAAAATGCGCCCAAGCTGTACAATTATACCGGCATCAAAGACTGCCACCTGGTAGCCAAATACTACGGCGGACCGGGCAAGTGTAACTTTGGCTGTCTTGGTTTTGGTTCCTGCGTAAAAATGTGTCCCTTTCATGCCATTTCCATGAGCGAAAACGGTCTGCCTGTTATCGACTATGGTAAATGCAGCGGCTGCGGTATCTGCGCGCGGCAATGCCCGCAGATGGTATTGTATATTACCAGCGCCAGCACTAAGATCCATCTAAAATGCAATAACCGCGACAAAGGGAAAGCCGCTATGGTAGACTGCAGCGTTTCCTGCATCAGCTGCGGCATGTGCGCAAAAGTCTGCCCCGTGCAGGCCATTACCATGCGCGAAGATGCCAACGGCAGTCTGCCGGTTATCGACCACAGTAAATGTATAGAATGCGGCCTTTGTGTTCAGAAATGTCCGCGTCATTGCCTGCATAAATTAGATCCCATTACTACCGAACACGAGCACGGTACCGTTGCTACGAATAAAAAAAGCAACTGCACATCCTGCCCGCTCGGAGAAAGCTGCGGCCAGAAACAATGAAAAGTTACTGCAAAAAATATCTGCTCTTTCTGATACTGCTTTTAACATTCAGCATCAGCGGCTGCGGCGAAGAAGAACAGATCAAAGTCACCGACACCCGCTTTTCTATGGATACCTTCGTCAAAATAGACGCCTACAGCGATAAACCCGGAGAAGCCCGCTTGGCTATAGACGACGCGATGCAGACCTTCCAAAAAACAGCCCAGGTCACGGACCGTTTTAACGACGGCGGCCCCGGTTCCTTATACGAAGCCAACAGCAAAGCTGCAGCGGCCCCGGTTACGCTGGCTCCACAGCTTGCCGGACTGCTGAACTATCTGGACCATCAACCGGATGCGCAGCTCGATATTGCCATCGCTCCTGTCGTTGACCTCTGGCAGCTGGCCCGCAGCCAGAACAGACTGCCCGCTCCGGAAAAACTACAGGAATCCTTACGCCATACAGGTAAAGACAAATATCATTTTGACGCTGCCGCACAAACACTAAGCTACAATGATCCTGACGTCAAACTTGACCTGGGTTCTGTCGCTAAAGGTTATGCCGTTGACGCGGCGGCGGCAACGCTGAAAAAACATTCTGGTATTACCTGCGCCCTGATCAACGCCGGCGGTAATATTAAAGCAATTGGTAATAAACCCGGCAACATGCCCTGGCGCGTTGCCATCCAGCACCCCCGTGATCCTGAAGCCTTTTTAGGTACGGTGATGCTCCATGACGGCCAGTCCGCCGCAACTTCCGGAGATTATCAGCGGTACTACGAACTGAACGGCATTCGCTACCATCATATTTTAGATCCGCAAACAGGGCAGCCGTCCCGTCTACATCAATCTGTAACAGTGATCGCGCCATCGGCGCTGGACGCTGATTATCATTCTACACTGTTCTTTTTACTGCCAACAACGGAAATCAAAAACAGGCTTACTGCTGCCAAAGATTTGGCCGTAGTCATTGTCGAAAATGACGGCAGTATTTTCGTCTCCGAAAATCTGCAGCAAACCTGGCAGCCTGCCAAAGGAATATGATTATGCGCCGTAATGATTATCTGCTTTGTTTAGTCATCATCACAGCAGCACTGTGCGGGTTCTGGTATTCAGACAGCACTGCTGCGGACAGCAATGCCGTTGTACGCATCACCCGGCACCACGAGCTTATCCTGCAGCAAACACTGCGTGATTTTCCCGATCAGTATCTTTTGCCAACTGAACACGGCAGCCTGACGATCACCAAAGCAAACAGCAGCCTTCGCGTCAGCGAGGCTCCCTGCCCTGATAAGCTCTGCGAAAAGCAGGGCCCAATTACCGGCAGCGGTTCTATCGTCTGCATTCCCGAAGGCGTTATTATTGAAATAATAACTTCCAAAGAAGGAGACTCTTCTGATGCGCTCCTCCACTGATACGACAACTAAAACCATGCTTGTCCTGGCACTGCTGGCAGCGCTGGCAGTTTTGCTGCGTCTGGGAGAAAACCTGCTTCCCCTGCCTGTCCAATTGGGCGCAATTCGTCCGGGACTGGCCAATACTATTACTATTTTATGTTTATATTTGTTCGGTCTGCGCCTAACCGGGCTTTTTTTGACTGCCCGCGTTCTTCTGGTCGGACTTTTGAGCACAGGCCTTTTTACACCTGGTTTTCTTATCGGCCTTGGAGGAACGCTTTTAAGCCTGCTGCTGATGGAAGCAGGACGGCGCCGTCAGCTTTTTTCACCCTATGGTATCGGCATCCTGGGGGCTGCCGCACATAATACAGGTCAGATCCTGACTGCTTCCCTGATAATGCAAAGTTCCGCTTTATTCTCCCTGCTGCCGTTACTGCTCCTTTTATCATTGCCTTTCGGATTGCTGACCGGTGCTGTTGCCGCAAAAACATTACCGTTCCTGAAACAATATCTGCATTGAATTCACCGATCCTTCACTTTTACTAAGTTTCAGCTTATGATATAGTAAAAGATGATATCAGATAACGAAGGAAGTTTTTACATGAAAAAATTACTGCTTTTATTCTGCAGCCTGCTGCTTGTGGCCGGCTGCGGTAAACCGGCTGCTACCCTGCCCACTGTTATCGGCAGCGGCAGTGTCGATATCCCAGCTTATAAAATAACAGCGCCTGCCGCCGGAAAAATCTTAGGACTGATCCTTGAATCTGGCGAACGTATCGGTAAAGGGCAGCCTTTATTTGCAATTGAACAGCTGGAGCTTGACGCTGCTGTTGAAGACGCTGCTACCGAAGCGGCCCGCGCCGATGCTGAGCTTACTAACCTGGAAAGCGGAAGCGGTGAACAGGCCATAGCCGCTGCTGATTATTCACTGCAGAGTGCCGAGAGCTCTTATCAGGCGGCGGAGCAGAACTATCAAAAAATGGCCTCTCTTTACGCTCAAAACGCTATCGCCAGGATCAAAGTGGAACAGGCACAGGCAGCACTGGCGGCAGCAGAAGCCAACCTGGAAGCCGCCAAAGCGCATCAGACACGTTTGACAGCCAAAGCTTCACCCGAAGCTATCGAACAGCAAAAGCAAGCAGCACTACAGGCACAACAGCATTATCAACAGCTGCTGCAAAAACAGCAGGCCAACGAAGCCCAGAGCCCCTGTACCGGCATAGTGACGGAAAAACTGCTAAGCAGCGGAGATACAGCTGCTCAGGGACAACATATCCTGACTATCCGCGCAACCGAACAATGCCAGGTAAATCTGAAAATGCAGCCGCAGCAGGCCGCAGCTTTAAAAACAGGTCAAGAAGTAATTGCCGAGGCCGCTGTACTCAAAACTTTCCCCGGTACTATCACAGCCATTGATAACGGTACTGTCACCATCATGCTGGAAAACAAACTGGAAGAACTAAAGGCAGCAATGGAAGTCAGCATCAGCCTGAAAAAATAAAACTTCCAAATAAAACATAATAATAAAACCTTCAGCACAGAAACTTAACGCTCTGTACTGAAGGTTTTACTTTTTCATCGATTCTGATATCAATAACGCTCTACCGCCACATCATGCGCCAGTTTGTACTTAAACTGCATCCCCGGTTTACAGCTGACATTTTTGCCTTTAAAAGCCAGACCTGCAAAAGGAACAGCCACACCTGCCGCCAGCGAAGTATAATTCATATCTCCTGAAAATTTTATTTCCTCATTATTCAATCTGAGCAGATAACCATTGGGCAGATAATAATCTTTAAGCCGCATCCTGATCACGCCCTTTTGTGACAGCAGCTTGCCTTTCTGCACTTTTTTCAGGTACCCTTCCAAAACAGTTCCTTTAGGAATGATGACCTCATCAGCAACACTGACAGCTTCCAATAATTTTACAGAAACAGTATCGCCGACTTTATTTCTCTTACTTTCCAGAAAATTCATCAGCTCTAACTGCAGCACAGTATCCTCTGGAATAGTAATGCCGGTTCTCGATATCTGCTGCTCTGCGGCCACCGAACTTCCGATCGGCAGGCAGACCGCGGCAACAGCCAGCAACCCGGACAGTAAACAACACAAAAATTTATGCACTTTTTTTGCCTTCTTTCACCAGCTGTAATTATTGTTTTTTCAGATCGTCACTGCCCTTAACGCCTGACAGCCACAAGCCAATCGCTACAACATTAATAAACTGCCCTAAAAAACCCTCCAGCAAAACCAGCATTTTTAAAAACCGCGACTCCGGCACAATATCACCGTAACCGATAGTCAAGATACTGACGCCGCTGAAATACAGGCAATCAAGATATCCATTCAGACGATTAACAGTACGCGGCAGCAATTGTTCGTTGCCGCCACTGTCCTTATGCGGCACCAACTCCCAAAAATGCGGAACATTACGCAAAACTGTACTTTCCTGCAGTTCAGTAACATGCATATCGCCGTCCCACTCCTTCACCAATCCTTCGACACTGGTCGTATTAGTAGCCACAAAATTTTCGGTGTCGCTGAAAAAATAATATAAATTGCCGAAGGCCAGCCAAATCATCAGATAGGCGCTGATAATAAGCATCATACGCCGCTGACCCGTAGTATTGCTGTTGATTGCCGCCCAGATCGCAATACTGATAAAACTCAATAACAAGAACAGCAGCAGCAGAACGATGCCCAACAGCAGACCTGCCTTGAAGCGGCCATTGCCGTAAATAACTATATAATCAAATAATACACTGGCGATCACGGGCGCGCTGGCCAAAAGACCCAGTGAGATCAAAAATTTATAAAAATTTTCGTCAAGCAGCTGCTTGTACCATTTTTTCAAACCAAAAACATCGATTTTTATTTTCATTCTGCTCATCTCTTTTCTTGCTGACTCTCTTTGCATTGTATCACGATTACAGGTATTTAAGAAAGTATCCTAAGAATTTTTTTATTTAAAAACCGGGCTTCAATATTATCGTAAATATATTATCTGCACGCTTTCTATGCTATAATAAATATGAACAACAAAAATTTATGTATCAGGAGGCAAATATCATGGCACTTTTAAACAAACTTGGCGAAATAGTTAAATCCGCCGCTGAAAAAACTGAAGAACTCACTAAAACTCTTGGTGAGAAAGCAGAAGCTGCCCTCGAAATCCAGCGCCTGAACTCTCAAGTCAATAAAGAACGCAGTAAAATCAGCGATACCCACAAAAAAATCGGTGAGATCCTGTGGGCTAAATTTGAAGCAGGCGAAGAAATACCTGAAGAATTCAAGGAACACTGTACTGCTATCAGTGAAGCTTTGACCAAAATCGATGAACACAAAGTCGCTATTGCCAAAATCAAAGCAACTGCCTTTGCCGGAGAAGAACCGAAAACATCCTGCCCGTCCTGTGGCGCTCAGGTGACGCTCAACTCAAAATTCTGCGGCGAATGCGGCGGTAAAATGCCGGTCCATGAACCGGAACCCGTTGAAGAAGAAGCTGCGCCTCTGACAGAGACAGTCGACGAAACCAAAGCAGAAACTGCTGAAGTTGTGGATACTCCTGCTGAAACTGAAAAAACAGAAACCAAAGCATAACTGTTATAAGAAAAACCAGTCCATATGGACTGGTTTTTTTATCTGTTCAAGATTTTACCTATATTTTTTATAGAAATAGAAATCTTTCCATCAGGGTTGCTGACAAATTCGATATAATCGTTATTTTCCAGGCATTCAGCCGGCACGATGATCTCGATCCCAGTATCGGTTTTGATCTTCATTGACTTACTCATGCGCAGAGCATAATTTTTATCAACCGGTACCTGCTCAGGAAGCTTCGCTTCTTCCAGGCCTTTTTTGCAGCTCCTGCTGCAGAACCTCTGAATCAGAAAACACCTCTTTTACCAACGCTGCTGTTTCCAGTTTACTGTCAGTTTCAGCTGTTTCCGCCAGATAGCTTTTGACCTTAGCAACGGCTTCTGTGCTGCTGTACCCGTAGTTTTCAGCGATCTGTCCTGCCATTTCCGTTACCAGCTTCACTGTTTCCCTCGTTGAGGTGTTAGTGCTGCACTGCAAAATACGCTGCGGCAAAATATAGACATCTTCTCCGCCTATACTGCGTTTTTTATCAGCAAAACGCAGCTCGCCGCTGGCAACATTAACTAAAGCAAAGGTATTGACCTTCTGCACCGGATTAGGCAGGATTGCATAGTGGCGAATGATCTCATTGCGTACGGCAGTGCCATCGTTGACTACCTGATGGGTATACGCGGGCCGGCTGCTATAAAGCATCACTCCCAAATAACGCTCCGTTTCGATCGTAAAATCGCAAACTACGACATCGACTATATCTGTCTCACCAGCATCTGTAAGGCAGGTATCCAGATCCTTGCAGATGCCGGCGCTGAAATCAGAGAAAGTGATATGCTCATCCAAATAATTTGATGCCGTTTGACTGAAAATGCTCTCAGGCAGGAACTGACCCGTTTTAGCCGACGCGTCCTTGAATAATTTATCGATATGCCCCGCCAGAAAATCATAAGTACCAGGCGCGCCCATATCCAGCTCTGCACCAGAATAGATGGTAGCCCCTGAATTAAAATCCATAATATGCAAAATCGCTTTGCTGATAACTATCATTTTTTCACCAACTTTTTTAAACTCGTAGTGCTATTATACCACAAGGGTATATATTCCCACTAGGCTCGAAAACACCTCGCCAAGTGTTCAAACGATACCACAAGGGTATGTATTCTCACCAGGCTCGAAACTTTGCCAAATGTTCACAATACTAAGACAAATGCCCTTTATAGCCTGCCGGTTATGTGATAAAATAAAAGCAGTTTATAAATATTATACGGGAGCAAAAACAATGGAACGTCAACGATTCCTGCCGCTGCTGGCAGTCATTATCTTTATCTGGGCCCTCTGGCGTTATGAAGCGGCGCTGGCACTGCTCGGCTTCTTCTGCAATTTAATCATGCCTTTTATCATCGGCGGCTGCCTGGCATTTATCGTCAATGTTCCTTTGGTGCATATCGAACGCCTCTGGCAAAAACTGTTTGCACGCTTTTCTTCAGACTGGCCCCAAAAAATCAAACGTCCGGTCTGTCTGATCTTCACCCTGACTCTTATTATTGGCATCGTTCTGATCGGCGGGCTCAAAATTGGCCCCGATCTGCACCAAAGCTTTAATATGATCGTAAAAACACTGCCTAAAGCATCTGCCGAACTGACCGTCTCCCTTAAAGAAAGATGGTCCGAACTTGCCCTTTCGCCTGACACACTGGATTACCTGCAATCGCAATGGTCAGAACTGCTGCGTGCTGTAGACAGCTACTGGGAAAATAATAAAACAACTTTATTCTATAATACATTAAATATCACGACATCCCTGATCTCACTAGTCAGCAATATTGTTATCGGCGTCGTTTTTGCGGTTTACCTGTTGCTGAATAAAGAAACAATCTCCCGGCAAACCCGTAATATGATTTTAGCATTCTGCAGCGGTAAACGCGCGGCTTACCTGCTTGATCTAGGCAGTGCCGCTCATACTATTTTCTCCGGTTACATCGGCGGTCAGCTGCTCGAAGCTTTCTGCCTGGGATTATTATGCCTCGCCGGGATGCTGCTTTTAGGGCTGCCCTATGCTCTGTCAATTTCGGTCATCGTCGGCTTTCTGGCTATTATCCCGATCATCGGCACTATCATCAGCGCCCTTTTAGGTCTTATTCTTATTGGGCTCGCCGCCCCCGGCAAAATCTGGCTGTTTATTCTTTTCTTCTTCGTACTGCAGCGTATCGAAGGCGATATCCTTTATCCTAAAATCGTCGGCAAATCTGTTGGTTTATCCGAGATCTGGGTTTTGGCAGCAATTACTGTCGGCGGCAGTCTTTACGGTGTTTTAGGCATCATCGTCAGCGTGCCTGTTGCTTCGGTTATAGCCTACATATTATCTGACAGTGTGCAAAAGCGTCTGCAGCAGAAAAACATTGACTTTGAACAGCAAAATCCATAAATATCCAAAAACTACTTTGTTGTTTTTATAAAAAAGGCTCTTCGCAATAATCGCGAAGAGCCTTTTCCTATCATACTTTAAATCAAAAAATATAATATAACTGTGTCCACATCATTCTATCCTTAATATTATTATTATCAGCACCCTGGTAGTCAAAATAGTTAAAAGCCGCCATAACATTACGAGCAACAGTATAATTGACCCCTATTTCATATCCCTTTATACCTGCATAACCAGTTACCAACTCCCTATTTGTTCTCGTATCATACATTTTATTAACATCCATCTCGCTTGTATGATCATAAATAGTAGCTGCCGGCTGATCATAATAAGCCACATAAGTTCCCCATGAGCCTGGATTATTATATTTTGCGCCTTTATAATCCAATCTTGCCGCCCAACCAGCTTTACTGTAACCCTGTTCAGGTAATACAGGTTTATCTGCTTTTAAATATTCCGCATACAAAATAGTACTCTTATCAAATTTATACCCTAACCCTACTGTATAAACATCATTTTTTTGGTAAGCAACTGTATTCCCGTCATAAATTGCTTCTGGATGATAGTAAGCCGCCTGTGCAAATATTTTTTTATTTACAGGATAAGCTAAATGAAGGCCGTATAATTTCTCATTGCTTTCCTTAGTCGTAACCATATTGGCAAACTGGCCTACAAAAGCACTGGCTTTCAAAACGTTTCCGACATCTACTTTCAATGCTTTGATATTAGTAGCGACCGCATAGAAGCCATAACCAGACTTAAAAAACTGTCGGCCTGCTGTTATCTTTACGCCATTTAAGTTTCCCTGCACGTAAGCACGTTTAAATAAAGTATTTTCATCACCACTATCGTTCCTAAAATTCTGCGTGTTTTCCAACATTGCGCCATATTCCCACTGATCATTGATCTTTCCGTTTATGAATAATCGCGTCCGCAGTTCATCATGACTTCTACTTTTGCTATTTTTGAAAGCATAATCAGCAATCCTGATCTCACCTGTGATTTTTACATTATCAGACTGTTCCTCCAGATTACTCACACGAATGCCTAAATTATCAAGTTCTTCTGCAAATTCAGCAGCCAGTCGGTCTACATCTGCCCCTTTTGCCATCGCTTTAGCAACAATCTGTGCCATTTCATAGCGTGTAATCAGTCTATCACCGCCATAATGTCCATTATTATAACCTTCAACAATACCAGCATCAACAAGCTTATTAATTGAATTATAAGCCCAATGTCCTTCAGGAACATCCGTAAACGGATTATTCGCTGCTGCTAATCCAGTAATTCCCGTCAACAAGAATGCTAAAATACCTATTCTGATTTTTTTCATTTTTATCCCTCCCTAAATTATCTTTCTCAGCTTTTTTATAAGAATTTTTATGCATTGTTCAAAGTTTCTTACCAATAATTCAATTTCTTCCTTCTCTGCATTATCAATATGTATCCCAACACTTACTGTAGCAACACAAGAGAATAAAGAAGTCAATTTCTTAGCGGTATCCTCAGCTAACGCCCCTTCTTTATGCCTGTCTATGACGGTAAGGTTTGCTTCTATATTTTTTCCTAAAAGAAACGCTATTGCACATGCTCCTATATGACCTTTACTTCCACCAACTACAGAAACATTTAAATCCTCCCCACATAAAAAACAGTTACTGATAATTCTATATTTCCCGCTACCGTAGCCACATTTTATAACCACTTTATTCACACCCCTTCCAAGGAATGAACTTCTCATAGTTAAGTCCAAATTGCATTAAAATTTTACCTAATATGTGATTTATCTGCTGTTCAACAGTAATGTCTTGATTATAAAAGGTTAACAACGGCGGTACAATAACACAATTAACTTCTGCTGCCTTAACTAGATTTTGCAGATGAATCTTGCCCAGAGGCATTTCTCTTGGAACTAATACTACCTTACGGTGTTCTTTTAAACACACATCCGCACTCCGCAGCAGCAAATTTTCAGCATAGCCATGGACGATACCGGCTAAAGTTTTCATGCTGCAAGGGACAATTACCATTCCATCTGTAGTAAATGATCCACTTGCAATAAGTGCTCCCAAGTTATTATTGGCATAAGAAAAATCCGCTAACTTTAAAACCTCAGCAATATCCAGCGTAGTTTCCAATGCAAAATTTTTTATAGCACCTTCTGTTATTACCAAATGCGTTTCTATATCAGTGTAACTTTTTAAAATTTGCAGCAGCTTATAACCAAGCCAAACACCGCTGGCACCCGAAATCCCTATCACCAGCCTCATAATCTCACTCTCCTCATTTATCCAATAAACCTATGTACAGCCAGTAAGGATATGTAACAACTGTCATAAATATAATACCTGCTACAACTCTGAACACCATAACTTTGATTAGATGCGTAAGCTTCAGATAACCAAATCCATATACTAGCATTAACGGCGCTATCTCATAAGGAAACAATGCCTGGTTAAATCCCATGATCATAGAATATCCGCCTATAGTAGCGGAATATCCTAAATTACTGCATAAATTAGCTATAGGGATCATCAAAGTTGCAATTAATGCCAGCGGATTAAGTAAAAAATTAGCTAATATAGAAAAAATATAGATGCTCATTACCAGCTCGTAGCTGTTCATTTGTTCAAAATACGGTTGCACAAAATTTATTACACTTTCTGTAATGCCGATACTAGATGCAACAGCTCCAATAGTTACAGCTCCAGCTAAAAAAAATACTACTTTAAATTGTATTTTGCTGAAGTCATCTGATTTGAGCAGCCCTATCCCAGGAAAAAAGCCCAAGCACCCTATTCCCAACATAAGTACTCCTTCAGGCAATTTATGCCACGAAGAAAAATCAATAATATCAGTAATGCCGTGATCAATGTCACAGTCTTTTTTTCATCGATAGTTATCTTTCCTAATTTCCTATATTCAATTTTTAAATATTCTTTATTTAAATTCAAATGCTGTGGTCTCAGAATATAAATTAAAGGTATTGATACCAGCATCCATAATATCCCAGGAATGAACATATCCTTAGCCCAAGCTAACCATGTTATTTTCACCCCCAGGTATTGCTCTAAAATCCCCGCCGTCAGTATACTGTCAGTAGATGCTGTCATAAACGCCATTTTAGGAGACCATAAAGCGAAAAACACTACCAGCATCAAAGCTGATGCTGTCGCACTTTTTGCCTCAACCTTCAACACCTTGCAAATACCTATGACAACTGGTACCAATAAAGCAACCTTAGCCATAATAGAAGGTATTAATGGCGTAAAAATCGTGCATGTAAGTACTATCCCCCAAACAATCCCTTTTAAACTTCCTTTGGTCAAAAGCAGTGACTTATAAGCTATGCGTAATACCAAGCCAGATTTTACAATCATCCCACCTATCATCAAACCTCCCAAAGTTATCCAGGGAGTACTGGTTGTCCATGCAGAAAATGCAGTTGCATAATTTGTTATATCAAACAGTATATATAGGCCCGGGAGCATTATTGCAACAAATTCCTCTGGCAGCAATTCAAACATCCACATCATAATCGCCCATAAAGTCACGGCTAAATATTTCTGAAAAACATTGCTGATAGAGCAGAAAAATGGCAACAAAACAACGATAAATGAACATATCCATTTTATTTTGTGCAGAGATAAATTATTCCACTTCATACAGCACCTTCTTTCTAAACAGAACAGGTCAGCAGTAGAAATTGCTGCCGACCTGTTTTTAGCGTCAATTATCTTTCACTACTTATTTCAGGAAAAGAATAATCTTCCCATCCGGCAACTTCGGCAACAGTAGCATATAATTTACCAAAAGGCATTGTCGCATCTATACCAATGGTAGAGTTCGTTTTTTCCTGTAAACTATCGCCGTGTGAAGAAGGATCTAATGGTGCAGAAGGAACGTTATTTACCAAAATAACATCTCTTCCAGGGTCTACGCGAAATGACAAAGCCCATTCTACTTCAGCAGAATCATGAACATTAATGTCAGGATCAACAACCACAATCCATTTAGGTCTTACATTACTGGACATTGCTGATAAAATTACGTGCCGAGCCTCATTGGCATATCTTTGCTTCATTGCGATTACAGCATACAACTGAACTCCACCAGATGGAGTTACCGCCACATCAGTAATAGTAGGGAATTGTTTTTTCATCGCATTATAGAACGATGCTTCTAAAGGAATGTTTTTTAAAATATGGTTTTCCGTAACAGGCTTTCCTGTAAGAAGCACCTGAAAATAGGGATCTTTACGATGAGTTATAGCTTTTACCCTTGCGATAGGTCTTTCGCTGGCAGGCGTCATATATCCAGTATATTCACCCAAAGGACCCTCACTGACCTCAGTTTCAAAATCAATCTCCAATTCAAAAACAAATTCTGCTGTAGCAGGAACCTCAACGTCAATAGTCCTGCATTTTACCAGTTCTACCGGTTGTCCCCGGAGGGCCCCAGCTAAACTCCAATCATCCGTAGTATCAGGGACATTCTGGACCTGACAGGTATATGCAAGGACAGGATCAGTCCCAACAACCAATGCCATCTCAAATTTTTTCATACCTAAAGCTTTTGCTTTATTACAGTTTTTCCCAAGTCTGTGAAACGGCTGCGCCATAAAGCCAAAATAATCTTTACCTATAGCTTGAAACCTGTAATGTCCAAGATCAGCAATTCCAGTTTCAGGATCTTTGGAAATACTGATACCAGCAGTTAAATATGGCCCTCCATCCAACTCAGAAAATTTCGGAATAGGAAATTTTCCAAGATCAACATCTTCACCTTCAATAATAATCTCCTGACACGGAGCACTTTTTACCATAACAGGTGCTATTGGTCTGTCAATTGTTTCTGCAAACCAGGGAAGTACCGTATTATTTTGTGCATTCAAAGCTCTCAATGCTTTTTTTCTATTACCAAAAACTCCTCCTACTGCTGGATAATCAGTACCGTTATTCCTGAAAATAATTACCGGTCCATTATTTGCATAGCTTTTTTTCAAGGCCTTGCCCATTTCTAAATTAACGTCAACATACCGATCTACCTCAATCAAATCATTTTCCTTGCGGCAGCTCTCCAAAAAATCTCTTAAATCATAAAATGCCATTATAAACTCAACTCCTTTCAATCATCAAATAATAAACAGGGACATTACACAAATAATAAACAACTGTATTAATTGCCATTTAAAAGCCAGATTAAACATATCGCTATCTCTATTGGTAATATTCGCTAAAGAAGACGTAAATTGCAGCAATGATGGCTTCAACGGATTTGCCGGCCCCATCGTAACCATCGCAGCCAGTCCGACTAAAACAGAAGCATTCACATGCAACATTTCAGAAGATGCCATCTGCATTTTCGAAAACATCGCACAAGCCGGTATGCCCTGTCCAAAAGCCATCCCTGCCAAAAAGCCCAATCCAGACAACAACAGACCATAAACCGAACTGCCCCATTGCGTCATATGGCGTGCAAGTAATGTAATCTGTCCTGTATCCAGCATAAGATTTACCATTGCCCCTCCTAAAAATAAGGTGATCAACGAGGGCAGTCCTCTTTTAGAAGCAATAATAAAATCTGCTGTAAAGGTACTGGTTTTCTTTATCGCAAAAACATAACACAGTAAAGCCGTAATCAAAATATATGTACCAGGAGTATTGATCAAATTAATACTGACAGGTGCATATCCCCATAACGACAATTTAAATGCAGTTTTAGCCATAATAGCTTTCAACGGATAAGAAAATATTATTACGATAATAGAACCAACGATCAATGGTAAGAAAGCTTTAAACGCTAACTTTTTAGAAATAATCTCCTTATCATTGGAAGTATTGCTGTAAGTCGCACCTTTTTTACTGTACAGCCATAAAAATAAAAAACTTAATGTTGCCGCAGCAATCAAAGTCAAAATATATAATCGAGGGAATATCTGAGTAAACAGAATAACAGCAGACATATTTGCTGCTATAGTTAAACAGGCTATATTGCGGTTATCACTGTTTTTTAAATCAAAATCAAGAATCTTAAAAAAACCTACTACAGAAACAATTATCATCGGCAGTGTCAATAAACCCATAGTCTGGACGATTCCTTCAATAGGTAATTTTGTAACGCTGCTGGCAATTGTAGCAGCAATAAACAAACTTACGAACGCTATACTCCAGGAAAAATAAACCAAATAGCCAACAGCCGCACGAAAACCGTCAATACCCTGTCTGACCAGTCCTGGTATAGTAACAGGGTAAGTGGCAAACCCATTGAAGGCTCCTAAATAACCTCCTACTACTGAACATAATGTCACAGCTTTTCCCGTTTTACTTGGCAAAACCTGATCTAAGGTATTCAACAGCATATTCAAAGCACCTGTACTTCTAAAACATTGTCCAAAAATCTGTCCCGTCCACAAAACAAGAAATCCATTCCAAATGGTTATATTCCCCCATACAGACGCGGTCAACGTTTTTTGTACTGGCATATGAAAAAATACAACAACTGCAAAGATTTCCAAAAGCCATACATAAAGGCTCAAACGTAAAGCATTCATCTTAAAAACTAAAAAGCCCAGCAGTAAAATAACAAATGGTAGTAATGCTACTATAGTTTGCAAAACTCATTATCCATATAAAGAACCTCCTTCCATTTTGCTTATATTAACTGTCCTCCTTTCTGATTTCAGTATAATCAATTGTTTATAAAAATTCTGTCATTAACATTACATACTGTTTGTAGCCTATGCTACAAATTTATTATCTGCTCCAAAACATATAGAATTATATTTTTCTCAATGTTATAGTTAATATAAGGACAGAAAGGAGGCGATTCTTATGAAAAAATTCCAATCTACCTGTCAAAATTGTACCAATAAGTTTTGTACAAAGCTTTCTACCGAAGTCAGAGATGAAATATTCAAAAACAGAATATGGTTTAATTTAAATGCCAAAGAAGAACAACTCTTTTATTTTAATAATAAACAGATTCTTATCATCGAATCAGGCAGTTTCATGACAATTCGTCAAAATAATCAAGGTAAACAAATTGGTGTTGATATTTTAAGGCCCGGCGATTTGTTAGGAATTTTAAACTTTAACGCAGAATCTCCTCAAGATCATATTTTAATCCTGCCATTGACAGATGTTTCAGGCTGTCTGGTTTCAAAAACTATTTTTGATACTTTAATCCAAAAACATTTGTCTCTCAACATAATCATTATCCATCATTTATCTTCCCGTTTTTACCGTATCATCAATCATTTGACCAATCTCGTTTTTGATACCAGTAAAGAACGTATTGAATATTCGTTAAAACTGGCGCACCACAACTTAGGCAATTTTTATCTGACACACGAACAGATTGCTTTATTATCAGGTTTAAACAGGGTCACCGTTTCCAAAACTATTAAAGATGTCAGCTATGACTTTGATAAATGATGACAAAGTTGCTTTTAATATAACTATGTCAATAATCAGCTTTATTAAAACAACCCCAGAACCTTCACAGTTGCAATGGTTCTGGGGTTGTGCTATAATATTTTAGTAATCATGCGGGTGTAGCTCAGTGGTAGAGCAGCGGCTTCCCAAGCCGCGTGTCGCGAGTTCGAATCTCGTCTCCCGCTCCATAAAATATTTTGCCGCAGAACTTAGTTCTGCGGCTTTTTTATTTCTTTGAGTACACTTATAATTTTTCTAAATAAAAAATAAGCTTACCATTACAGCAAACTTTTACTCTGTCAATGATATGTTAGTAAAACACTGTCACTGATATCTGGAATTTACGATCTTCAAATTTATTACAGAATAAAGCTCGTCCTGATTCCAAATTTTTATTTTACCTTCCTGCACATTTCTTCTATAAATATTTTTTGAAGGTACAGCGATTTCTAAATTTATTGGCACTGTATTTTTACTGCGTTTTACTAAAACATCTTCAGATTTTAACTTTTTCCAAATCCCTTTTTTAGAGCCTTGTGAAATTATAACATCCACGCCTTCTGTTTCACAACGCAGTTTCAAGGTATCGTCCTCCGTCTGACAACGCAAAGCAACGGAAAAAACATTCGGCTCCAGCCAGTATTTAAGCAGACCCATTTTCCCTACGTCAACAGTATATTCAACACTTTTATTTTTATTCAAAACTATTTTTTTAAAGCTCCTGTCGCCTTCATTCTGCATTTTGAAACTGCTGAGTAAGATCATTACCATAACAGCAGCCAACACCAGAAGTATTTTTTTCCCAAGCTGTTTATTCATACCTGGCCCGCCTTTTTTCAGCTATCTTCTTAGAAAAAATTTTAACAGATAAAATAACGACAGCCGCCGCTCCCGGCAAACAGCTTAACTGGCAGCTGCCACAAATACCGGTGCAGCCAAGGTGCTGCCCCAAGAAGAAATCGGTATACCCATAGCTGCACAAAAAGTAATTACTTTATTCCTCATCATCTTTCCTCCCGTATCTGATCGCCTTTTCCGGACATTTACTGATACAGACCCCACACAGGATACAATTATGTACGCAATTCACAGCTTTCCGCTCTTCTATCACCATCGCTTCCATAGGACAGGCAAGGCTGCAGCTTTTACAGCCAATACATTTTTGGCGGTCTATAATCAACCGATAAACGAATGGCAGCCTGCTGCTGAAAGAATACAACAAATTCTGTACCGCTCCTACAGGGCACAAAAAATTGCAAAATCCGCGGCCGCCTTTAGTAAAGATACCAAACAGACCTGCCCACAAAAACAACGTCAGAATCATACTGGAGCTCAAAGAAATAAAATACCCAAAAACGAAATAGTTAACAAACAAATCAAATAGAAAGAAATTGCAATATGCACATGCCAGCAGACTATCAAAAAATGGCAATATCACAAACCCGGCCAGCATGCCATAACGAAACGGAACGATCTCGGTATAAGTACGCCAGCTTATCTGCAGCCTTGATGGTATGACTTTGCTTAAATACTCGGTAAAAGCTCCGGCAGGACATAATCTGCCGCAAAATACAGGACCAAAAAACAAAGTAACTATCAGCAAGATCACGATACAAGCAATAAAAGGAAGCGACATCAGCAGCAACTTTCCATCCAGTAAATGCTCTGTCTGAATGCGAAAACAAAGGCTATGAATGGTCAGCTGCTGCCACTTGCCCGTAAAAGCAAAAAATATTATTTTTTGAAATAGCGCAAGGAGCATAGAATAAAATAAAACCTAAAAAATACCCCAAAAGCCGCTGATATTTAAACCCCATTTTTATCTCCACTTCCATGAATTTTCAGGACAGGGAAAATCCCTGCCCTGATTTTATTTACTTAAAAGCTATAACGCAGGCCTACGTTATATGTCCTGCCGGAAGTTGCTTCGCTGGCATAAAATTCTTTATCAAACAGGTTGTTAATACCGAATTGTAAAATCGTACCTTTAGCAATTTCATAATTAAAGGCAGTATTAACGATAAAATACGCGTCTTCCGCCCCATACTCTCCTGTCACATCATCAGGAGCCTGACGAGCGCTCACATACTGACAATCCAGTATAGCGTTGAACTTATCCTTATTATAATTGACGCCGGCATGCAGCAGATGTTTAGGAATGCCATAGTCTGCGCTGTCAGCATCTTTCAGGTTAGTTCCCGCCACCGCATTTTGTTTCACTTTCCCCTGCTGCCAGGCATAATTAAAATATGTGCCCCAGTTATCGTTAAATTTATGGTCGACCGTAAATTCTACACCGCGGCGTTTTTCCGTACCGTAGTTTTCATATTTTTTATATTCTGCTGTTGTTGTTCCAGGCTGATAATGGGTCGTATAAAGGATTTTATCATCTGTTTTCACCTGATATAAAGAGATCCCCAGATTAGTCTGCCGCGACAATTTCTTCTTCATGCCAATCTCAAAAGTATTTGAGGTCTCCGGATCAAGATCAGGATTAGCCACTACACCGCCCATACTGCCACCGCCGTCACGATAGACCTGATACAAAGGCGGCGGATTAAAAGAATGTCCATAAGAAACATAGTAATTAGTCTTTTCATCAGCTTTATAATCAAATACTATTTTCGGGCTGAATTCACTATAACTGACTTCATCATAGTCCAAAGAACGTGTTAAAGCACCGGTATTTTTATCATAATATCTGCTTTTACCGTCCATTTTTGTAAAATGATCATAACGTACGCCTAAATACATCGTCATCGGATCGCTGATCTGATATTCATCCTGCACAAATAAAGCTATGTTCCGCGCTTTACCGCCATGGTTTTCATAAACACCGTTATCGCCAAGTCCGCTGATAACAGAATCATGATCGCGCCAGTTGCTAAGATATTTACGCAGCTGATCAAAGCTCTCCTGTTTAAAACTGCCTCCTACTAGAATAGAATGTTTGCCTACATTATCCCACGCTTTTTGTACATCAAAATTATAGGTTTCACCGGGATAGAAAGAATCAGTACCGGCACCGTTCCAGTCTATAGATTTTGGACTGCTGGAACTGCTATAGCCATTACTTTTCATATCCAGGTACCCAAAGTTGGCACTGAATTTATTTTTATTGTCATTATATGACAATGTATGTAAATCGGATTCTTTCCGCCCGTCATAACCAAGATATGTTCCAATGCTTGGCTTCACTATCTGTCCATTACCAACATCAACACTGCCACTAAATACGGGCTTACCGTCTTTATAAATTGTCGTCCACGGATTTTGGTAGCGATACTCACTTTCCGTATGGATAAAAGTATATTTTAAAGATCTGTCTTCATCAAAATCATATTTCACATTAGCGGAAATGTTTTCATTTTCCCAAACCTTTTCTCCGCGTCCGCCTAAAACATATTTGCCGTTACTGAGCTGCGGCAATTCGTGGTCAGGCTTAATCCCTCCACTGCCTTTGGAAGCGCTACCAGTATAATAATAACCCCTATATCCATCTGATTTTCTGTTTTCATAACCTACGCCGAAAGATAATTTTTTATTCACTCTTGCATCTGCGTATAAAGCTTTTTTCCAGGTATTATTACTGCCATAGCTGACTACAGCATTTACACTGGCTCCTTTTTTTTCAGGATTATCCTTAGTGATAATATTGACAACCGCGCCCACAGCCCTACCGCCATATAAAGAAGAGCCTGCTCCCCTTACAACTTCAATTCTGGCTATTTTTTCCACAGGTACCATTTCCCATTCCATACCGTTATTATAAGTAGTATTCATCGGAAGCCCATCCAGCAAAACCAAAATATCACTGGAGCTGAAGCCCCTGATCTGAATCCCTCCCTGTGCTGCTTGGTTCATATAGACGCCCGGCAGAGTCTGCAGAGCTTCAGGTACAGAATTAATATTTCTTTCTTCTATATCCTGTGAGGTGACAACACTGACGCTGGAAGGTACCTCCTGTAGTTCTTTCATAGTTCTGGTTGCTGTAACAACCATCTGATCCAGATTAAATTGCTGCAGCCCCTCTTCGGCGTATACTACTGTGCCCCCCCAAATGACATTGCCAGTTATAAGTACTGTCATCAGTATACTTTTACCCATACCCTTTTTCAACATACTCAACTCCCTTTCCTATTTTTTGTATATTACTAAAATATTTTATGCATTAACCTAATAGATATATGCATAATAACTTTTATTAGAATCAGAAAATACCCTGTGCATAAGACGCACAGGATATTAAATAGCTAGATAAAAGCTGTTCCATTACCAAACTGTCTCACGCAGCAGTAAATTAATCATCAGGCAGTTCTTCTGACTCAAGTTCATCGCTCCTCCAAGCCTTCCCGGATAACTCCAGTGACATAAATATGGATTTGCTCACTTTTACAGCGACGGGATCGTGTGGGCTTTACACCCAGCTTCTCTATTAAGACCTGCGTCACCTGATAACATCATTATTCACTTTTTATATTTTATGATATTATATTCTATTTTATATTAATAATTATATGTTATAATATCATATATGATATATTACTATGTATAGCTACTAGACAGTCAATAGGGAGATAATTATTTTATGAAAGAACCAATTGATAATTATTTTACAACAGGTGAGTTAGCCAAGCTTTGCAAAATACCTCGAAAAACTTTGCTTTATTACGACAGTTTAGGTCTTATAACGCCTGAAGTTATTGAAGAAAATGGTTATCGTTATTACAAACGCACTCAATTATTTGCACTAGAATTGATTTTGACGATGCGTAAACTGGATATTCCTTTAGCAGAAATCAAAACTTATTTATCTAACAAATCCTATACTAATTACAGAAATATTATGTCTGATCGTGAAATATTTCTTGAAAAATTACTCAAAAAGATAATTAAAACAAAAAATGAACTGCATCATTCCCTCCTTATTCTTAACCAATTGGAAAACATTAAATTTAATGATGTACTAACAGTTCGAACAGACAATGAATTTTTATATTTAAGTAAACCAGTCTCTCCCAAAATGAACTTTAAAGACAGAACAAAAATATCCGCCAGTCTGTTTATAAATCTTGCTGAACATATTCCCCTTAACAATCATACTTTTGGTTATGTTGTAGATAAAAATTCACTTTTAGATCAAAAAAAACCTCGTCATATCAAATATTATTTCTGTCCTGTTTTCACTAAAACCGATTATCCGAAATGTTCCATAAAATCAAAAGGAACTTACCTTACCCTTTATTTCAAAGGTATCTACATGAACAATTATGACAAGTATATCAACACTCTGTCAGAATACTGCAAGCATAATATGCTCGTTCCTATATCCGATATTTATATCACATCAATAAAAAACTTTTGGCTTACTGATGAAATCAGCGAATATATTTACAAAATAGAAGTACAAATAAAATAAACCGTTTTCTAATCTAGAAAACGGTTTATTTTATTACTTGTGAAAATATAATTTCTCTAATATTACCAGATATTTTTCTATTTAGATACTTCTTAAAAATACCCCCTATACGATTTGCATTGTTGCAAACGAAATGTTATAATGATGCGATTTTTTGCAAGGAGGTAAAAAAATGTCTATTGGAATCATCGTCAATTCAGCCTGCGTACTTATCGGCGGCCTGCTCGGCAGTTTTTTCGGAAGACTGCTGCCAGTCAAAATGCGTGAATCGCTTTATGGGTTATTCGGTTACTGCTCCATCATCATCGGCATCATTCTGCTGCAAAATATAAAATCTATGCCGGCAGTTACATTAGCTCTGATCTTGGGTACTATCATCGGCGAAGCACTTCGAATCGAAGACCAGATCAATTTCGCTTCGCTTAGGCTTAAAACACTTATCGAACGTATCACCAATACTGCGGCAGCAGATAATGATGCTTATATCAGCCGTTTCGTCGGCCTGCTGATGCTGTTCTGTACCGGCAGTACAGGAATTCTCGGCGCGATTGGTGAAGGCGTAAATGGCGACAGCACTGTTCTTTTAACAAAATCTGTTATGGACATTTTTGCAGCATTTGCTTTTGCTGCTCATATGGGTCCTATGATCGCCTGTATCGCAATCCCCCAGTTTCTTTTTTTCAGCATCCTCGCCGGCTTCATCATGCCGCTTACAGATCCTCTGATGATTGGTGATTTTATGGCCTGCGGTGGCATTTTAGCTATTATTACCGGCTTTCGTATCTGTGAATTGAAAGACTTCCGTGTCGCCAATACGCTGCCGGCTTTATTTATCGTAATGCCGCTCAGTTATCTTTGGCGCACTTATTGCTGAACAGTTAACACTAAAAAAACAGGCCCTGCATACAGGGCCTGTTTTTATTCCATGATACCTGAATCCTCAATAATAATCCAGCTCACGCTCAAAAATAACGCCGGTGGCAGGATTAAACTTTAATTCCCCCTTAAATTTAAGGGTAGTAAATTCGGCTTCATAGTAGGAATTATTGCCTTCTTTGTCCATAGTTACAACAATATTGCGGGCATCCGGGTATTCAGCCATAACAAAGCGCTCGATATCTGCCGGAGTTTTGTTGATAATAGTGCTGCCTTTGACAAATGTTGCACCCTTGACTTCTATCTCTTTGATTTTGGAAGTAGCCGTTGCAACCTTCACATAATAATATTCCAAAGTGTCAGGGTCTTGAAAAGTAATACGGCTTTCATCACCTTTAGTTGTATAACCAATCAGATTACAGTTTGCCGGAATTTCTGCTTTAGCAACTTCGATCGCCGCCCTGCTTTGCCCAAGCTGACTGGGAGCAGGAGCCGCCACAGCCATAGCGCCTACACATAAAACTACTAAAGCTGCCAGTAATGAAAAAACATTTTTCAATTTCATTCGATTCACTTCCTTAAATTATTTTGTATTACTGCTTAAATACATCATACAAAACATTTTTGTTAATTTCAACTGTGTGCTATCTCCTATTTGAATTTATTAATTAATTTATTCCATATTATCAATATTACAAGCATTTATTTTGTTAAAATTCATAAATCTGTTAAGCCCTTCCCATAATAAAACAGACCTCGTCATATTTATGTCCGAGGTCTGTTTTATTATAATCACTGTTCTGCCGATTGTTTTGCATCTTCTTTACAGACCGTTGTTTCTTCGTCTTTAAAAAAGTATTTCATCACACCGCCGACCAGCCCCTGTACCAAAAGAAATTTATATTCGTTTTCGATCCGTCTTACTTCCCGCTGTACCTCTCTCTTAATGATCCAGAAGGACAAAGCCACACCCAGCATCGCCCCAAACAAGGCTCCAAAAAATGCGATCCAGATCGCAGGTATCGAAATATTGATCATTATTGCCACCGCCTGTCTGTTTTCTTTGACTTCAAAATATCACATTAGCTATTGCCTGTCAAATTAAAGAAAATTCACATTTTCTTCTATTGCAACTGCAAGGACAAATATTATATAATATTAGAACAGTTCCAATACTTTAAAAAGTGAAAGGGTTGTTACCAATGGAGAAAATTTACGAAGGCAAAACTAAAACAGTATATTCCCTGGAAAACGGCAATGTACTCTTAAAATTCAAAGATGACTGCACCGGCAAAGACGGTGTTTTTGATCCCGGTGAGAATACCGTCGGGCTGACTATCGAAGGTATCGGCAAAGCAAATCTTGAGACTTCGATCCACTTTTTCGAGATCCTCAAAAAAGAAGGTGTAAAAACCCACTATGTCAGCGCAGATATCGATAACGCCACTATGGAAGTCCTGCCTGCTAAAGTATTCGGTAAAGGCCTTGAAGTCATCTGCCGCTTGAAAGCAACCGGCAGCTTCATCCGTCGTTACGGTGACTACATTGCTGACGGCACTGTTCTCGAAGGCGGCTACGTTGAAGCTACTTTAAAAGACGACGCTAAAGGCGATCCTCTGATCACTTCTGAAGGTTTGGCGGCTCTCGGCATCATGAGCCAGGAAATGTTCAACAGTATGAAGGAACAAACCCTTAAAATCACTAAAATCGTTGCTGCAGACCTGGCAAAAATGGGTCTGGATCTATACGATATCAAATTTGAATTTGGTTACAACAACGACGAAGTAATTCTGATCGACGAAATCGCCAGCGGTAACATGCGCGTCTATAAAGACGGCAAATATGTCGATCCCATCACTCTGACTTCAATCATCCTCGGTAAATAAATCTTTATATTTAAAGGCACAGCTGCTGTGCCTTTTTTGCTTCTTAGGCATGTTGATGCTATAATTATTTTAAAGCGTTTTTAAAGCCCGCTTTAATTTTTGAAAACAAAGGAACGATGCATTATGAACAAATTAGATCCGCGTAATATTTATGACGACTTACATCAAATTCCTGAACTTGGTTTTGAAGAGTTTAAAACCTCTGCCTATCTGGCAGATAAATTAGAAGCAATGGGCTACAAAGTTACCCGTAACATCGGCGGTACCGGCGTTATCGGCGAAATCAAAGGCTCAGAGCCCGGACCTGTAATGATGCTGCGTGCCGATATGGACGCACTGCCCTTTCTGATCGACGGCAAAAAGAAAAATATTCATGCCTGCGGCCACGACGCCCATTCCGCCATGCTTTTAGCCGCTGCCTCCGAGCTGGTAGGCAAGGTTAAACGCGGCACCCTGCGCATCCTGTTCCAACAGGGTGAAGAAACCTTAAAAGGCGCTTTGGCAGTTATTGATGCCGGCGTAATTGAAGACGTCGATATCGCTCTTGGTCTGCACATCCGTCCTGTACAGGACATTGCCTACGGCGAAATGTCGCCAGCAGTGCGCCATGCTTCCAGCACCTTCGTTAACGTCGTTATCAACGGTTTATCCAGTCACGGCGCACGTCCGCACCTGGGTGTCAACGCAATCGAGGCAGCCGCTGTCGCTATCAATGCGATTACGGCTATTAAAATCAATCCTATCATTCCCTGGTCCTGTAAAGTTACCGGCATCAAAGGCGGCGGCGTAGCCCCCAATATCATTCCTGATAAAGTTGAAATGATCGTCGATGCCCGCGCACAAACCAACGAAGCTATGACCGAACTGCTGGAAAAACTGCGCCGTGCAGTTACCAATGCTGCCGCTGCTCTTGGGGCTACTGCCGAAGTCACTACTCCCGGCGGTGTGATCCCCGCTGCTGAATACGATGACGAACTGACTGCAGAAGTTACAGAATGTATCGTCGAGGTAGTAGGCGAAGAAAAACTTGCGAAAGAACTCGTTAACCCCGGCGGTGAGGATTTCCACTACTTTGTTAATAAATATCCCCATATCAAAGCTGCTTACTTCGGTGTCGGCGCAGCTGCAGCTCCGGGCCTGCATCATCAGGATATGCAGCTGAACAAAGAAGCTCTGCCCAGCGGTACTGCGGTCCTCGTTAAAATGGTAGAACGTAAATTAGGCTGATCACTGTTTATTTTTCGCTGCTGAATTATATATAACTGCAAAAACTCAGACTTCCATAAATTATGAAAGTCTGAGTTTTTTATTACTGTACTATGCTTAACTCATTTTCGTATATTTATTTAAGCTGACTGTAAACATTCTGGTCAACAGGCTCCAGCCAGGTAGTACCTGCACCCTTGCTCATAATCGACAGATGCTGGAACCAGCTGTTGCCGGCAGCGCCATGCCAGTGTTTAGTCCCTTCCGGGATCGTCACACTTTCACCGGCTTTCATTTCTACCGGATCCTGTCCCCAGATCTGATAATATCCACGGCCTGATACCCCGACCAGGACCTGACACGAACCGCTGTGAGTATGCCAGTTATTGATACAGGACGGAGCAAAAGTCACGTTAGACACACTTACAGTATCGTTAGCCATGGGAAAAAGAAAGCTCTGTCCGGTAAAATATCTGGCATAAGCCGCATTATCATTACCGATAGGAAATACTGTACCACCTGCCTGCAGCAGCGACGCGCTGATGATCTTTGTCTGTTCCTCTGTTACAGGCTCACCGGCTGCCAAAGCTGCATCTGTACCGCCCATGACCGCAGCAGCCACAACCAGAGCCGCAGCTATTCCTCTAAAAGTGTTTTTGTTGAATCTCTGCCAAAATTTCATATTATTTTCCTCCTCATAATAAATCATTTGTTTATCAACTTCTGGATCAGATTGCTAGTGCTTTCGAAGCCGGATGCCTGTTTAATAAAGCATATGTTTCCGGCTGTAACAAATTCTCATAATTTCTCAGCTGATAATCTGCCAGTTCCGCAACCAACTGCAAACTGTTGATTTTATCAAGCAGCGTTTCACGAGCCTCTGCCAGCAGCTTTTTACGCTCCTGTATCGTAGCATCACCCATTTCTGCCAGCCGAATATAATCAATGATATGTTCCAATGACATCCCGCTGGCTTTCAGCTTTTTGATAAAATTGATAAAATTTACAAAATACTCATCATAATTGCGGATCCCGGCCGCATTCCGTGGCACCGGAGGCAGCAGCCCGATCCTTTCATAATATCTTAAAGTATCAGTTGACATATTGGTTTTTGCGGCAATTTCCCGAATCGTCATTTTTACTCCTCCTCACAGTGATTATGCCTGAGCTGATAAATACTGTAATCTACATTATCCAGCAGCTGTTGTTTAAAATGGATATCATCCAGCAGATAAAAGCGCAGATTTTTCAGCAGCTTGATTTTCTGTTCCTCTGTATTATCGCTGTGCTCAATGATATTTAAAGCTGCTTTTAACCGCTCCGGCCGCTGTTCTGCCGACTGCAGCAGCTGCTGTAAATTCTCCTGCGTACATTTCTGCATCTTTTCCATAGCTACTCAGCCCCACTAAAAATTCTCTCTTTAAACTTTTCCATAACACGTGTTCCCGGATCACTTTCATTATAAATTATTCTTTCTTATATGTATAATACCTATTTCTCATATCCATCAATGCCTTTTAGGCATTGATTTTCTACGACTGTACAAATAAAAAAAGTGCAAGCGCAATCACTTCTGGTGATCTGCACTTACACTTTCTGACCACAGCCTCTGATTCAGCTGCAACTGTCTGCTATTGCTTTTATCTTCACTGTTCCCTATTGTTATATGTTTTCACAAAATTTTTGGCAAACTCAATAAATTTCGTCGTCGTTACACTGAAAGGCTGTCGTTTTTTCCAGGCCAGCACTGTAGTAGCAGCAAGTTCAGGATACAGCGGCAGCGAACAGACCTGTGAGCGGTCCAAAAAAGGACGTGAACCCTCAATATGAAAAGCATATCCCAGCCCGTTCCGTACCATTATCGAAGCATTCGTACTCATATTGCAGGTATACGGAACCATGACCTGCGGAAAATAATCACCAAACCAGCTGACCAGCTCATTTTGCACTTTCAGCCGTGCGGGAAAAAGCAGCTCCTTCCCCACCAGATCTGCCGCCGTAACAAAGCCCTTTTGCACCAGCGGATCTTCGGCAGGCAGCAGCACGGCCCAGCGTTCTTTGACCCCCAGACGGATAAAATCATACCTGTCAATATCCACAGGTTCCAGAAACAAAGCAATATCTGACAGACCTTTTTCGATACGTTCATTAGTATAATCCGCATTACCGGCATATAATTCGTAAGTTACAGCAGGATACTTTTCTTTAAAAGCCCGGAACATTTCAGCAATGACCTGTACGGAAGCCAACTCGCCGCAGCCCACCGATACTACACCGTTGATCAGCTCGTCGCGTTCTGTCAGTTCTTTTTCCGTTTTATCTGCCAGATCAACGATCTCCTCGGCCCGCCGGCGCAGCAGCATTCCTTCGTCAGTCAACGTCACCTTACGCGCGCCGCGCGAAAACAGCGTTACTCCCACATCTTCCTCTAACTGTGCCAGCTGTCGGCTCAATGTCGGCTGCGTGATATGCAGCAGCTCAGCCGCTTTTGTGATATTCTCCTCACGTGCCACTGCCAGAAAATACCTCAGTATCCGCAATTCCATTGCCTCTGCCTCCTTTTATCCTGGTCAACTGCATCTGCCTGTTCTGTCCTTTTCTTTCTATCATAAAGTATTTTTATGCTCTCAGGCAAGCTTTATCTGTCCTTAAACATAGAAAAGGCATTATTTCCCCAAGGAAACAATGCCTTTCTTTACTGCTATTTATTCAGCCGCTGGCCGATTTTCAGCATATACATCGGGTCAACGTTCTGCCCATCGACAAAAACCTCAAAATGCACATGCGGTCCGGTACTATATCCGCTGCTGCCGACAAAGCCGATGATCTCACCCTTACGCACGCTTTGACCGGGCGCAACGGCAATCCCGCTCATATGCCCGTAAGCAGTTTCATAACCATTGCCGTGATCGATACGTACATAGCGTCCATAACCGCCGTTCCAACCGGCAACCTCTACCGTTCCCATCGCACTGGCGTAAACCGGTTCGCCGAATTCAACAGCAATGTCAACCCCGGGATGCCAGTCGTAACCGCCACCGATCGGTCCCGTACGTCCACCGTAGGGAGAGCTGATCGTACCACCTTTGGTCGGCCACAGATCAGGAAAGACCGAGCGTTTATTATTGCGCCCTTCCAACTCCGAAAGCAGTTCACTCATCGAAGTTTTCTTCTCGTCGATCTGCTGCGCCATATTTTTATTCTGAGCCGTCAGTACTGCCGCCATTTCCTTAACGCCCAAATCAGCAGGACCTCCCTGTCCCAAGTAACGAGGAGTATTGCCTGCCGTTGCCGTTTCGCCTGACGCGCTGCTTAAATCACTGCCCAGCTTAGTACTGTCAGTGTCACGAATCAATGCCCGGCGCAGTTTAGTTTCCAATGTCGTGATTTCAGACATATCACGCAGCATTTTTTCGTTATCCGCCAGCAGGCTTTGCAGCTGTGCTTCCAACTCGCCTTTTTTTAGCCTGATATTCTAAAAAATCAGTCCGTTCCTGACGGAACTGATAAAAATTATAACCCATATAACCAAGCGCGCCCACCATACAGACAGTACATACCAATACAGCGCCGGCCAGCAATTTAAACCGCCGGGCGCCAAAATGGTAAACTTTCTGCCCTTCCGCCCGAGGTACTGTAAAGGTATATTCTTGCTGTTTCTGTAAATATTTTTCTTCCATATTTTAACCTCTTATCTAAAATACCCTAACTTCTGGCCTGCTGCCAACAGCCTGTGCCCAATAAAAGGCAGACTTTCCAGATCATCCTTACCCATACCGCCCACTGCCAGCAATACGCCGCCGTAAACAGGCACAGCCACGGCAATAGCCGCTAAAATCGCCCAGGCTCCCCAGCTTGCCGCCAGCGTGATAACGCCATAAACCGCCGCTCCCATAGCTGCGGCTGACACAGCAGGCTTAAATACACCGCTGAAGGATAAAGCAAAACCTGTATATTTGTAAATAAAAATCATATTTAAAACTGCTGCCAGGCCAAAATCCACTACCGTAGCCATTGCCGCACCCTTGATACCCAAAGTCGGTATCGCCGTCAGCGTCCAGCTTAAAAACACCTTGACCGCAGCCGCTAAAATCATATTGATGACCGGGATCGAAGTCCGACCCAGCCCCTGCAGAATTCCTGTACTGATCTGATGCAGACCCAACAGCAAGATACCTACGCTCATAGTTTGGATAGCATCGGCAGCTCCAGGCGCATTATAAATCAGCGCCGCTATTTTTTCAGCCAGAAAATACATACCTACAAAACAGGGACAGGTAATGATCAAAGCGACTCTGAAGGCCGTCCTGGTTTTGGCCCTGATGCCGAAAACATCATTCAGTGCCCGCGATTCAGAAATCGCCGGTACCAGGCTGATCGTCATAGCCGCCGTGAAGATAGTCGCTAAATTGATCAACGGCACAGCCATACCTGTCAGATAACCGAAAAACTCTGTCGCCTGACTGATATGAAAACCAGCTGCTTCCAACCGCTGCGGCACGATCAAAAGATCAAGGTTCGCCACAACCGGCAGCATCAGGCTGGACATGGAAACAGGCAGCGCCAGCCGCAGCAGGCGGCTGATGATGGCCCGCGCCGACTCTCTCGTAGCCAGTGGATTCTGCTGCTGCAGATCCGCTTTCAGCTTCTGCTTGAGCCGTCCATAGAACCACATCAAAACCAAAAGCGCGCAGAAGGCGCCGACTCCGGCGCCCATACTGGCGCCGCCAGCCGCATAAGCCAAACCATGCGGCATAAACATATTCGCAAAAACGATCATCGTCACAACACGCATCAGCTGCTCTACTATCTCGGAAGCCGCCGTTGGCGTCATGATCTGCCAGCCCTGCAGATAGCCGCGGAAACTGGCTAAAAATGTAACAAAAAATACGGCCGGAGCCAAAGCAATAATAGAGTAATAAGCGCGGCTATCACGGATCCAGTGATTATCGATCAGCCAATGAGCGCCGAAAAAAAGTGCCGATGCAAAAACCAGGCCTGTAACGAACAATAACCGCAGAGAAACATTAAAGACACGTTTGGCTCCCAGAAAATCCTTCTGCGCCAGCTTTTCAGCCGTAATAATCGAAATTGCGACCGGTATCCCTGCCGATGACAATGTTATTGCCATCAGATAGATCGGAAACCCCATCTGGTAAAGGCCGATCCCTTCGCCGCCCAGTACACGCGACAAAATGATCCAATTCAGCGAACCGATGACCTTGACGACGATACTGGAAACCGTCAAAATCAGTGTACCTTTTAAAAATTTATTATTACTGCTAGCACTCTTTTCGGTATCGCTCATGATTACCCGCCTTGTCAAATTTTACAATTACACATACTCATACATTATAATTATCACCTTAAAGCCACTTTTTGACAAGCTTTTTCGGTTTTATTTCACAAAATATTGCTTTATTGCCCGGCCATTGTTACAATTAAAGTTAGAAATAATTTATCAAGGAGGTCATTTGCATGAAGAAAATCCTGTCCATCGCTCTGGTTAGTCTGCTGGCCTGCGGCGCGTTACTTGCCGGCTGCGGCGGTGAAAAGAAAGCTGACCCTAAGGCTGCAGGCGACAAAACCAAAGTTGCCTTCGTTTATGTCAGCTCCGCCAAAGACGGCGGCTACTCTATGGCACATGAACTGGGGCGTCAGTATGTTGAGAAAAACATGCCCAACGTTCAAGCAAGTTACATCGAATCAGTTCCTGAAGGTGCCGATTCCGAACGTGTAATTACACAACTAGCTTCCCAGGGCAACAAAGTTATTTTCACCACCAGCTTTGGTTATATGGACCCGACGATCAACGTCGCGAAAAAATACCCCGACATTACCTTCCTGCACTGCTCCGGCTTCAAAACAGCCCCCAACGTAGGCAACTACTTCGGCCGTATGTACGAAGCCCGCTATGTCACAGGTATCGTTGCCGGTAAAGAAACAAAATCCAACGTTATTGGTTATGTAGCAGCGTTCCCGATCCCGGAAGTAATCCGCGGCATCAATGCCTTTACCCTGGGCGCGCAAAGCGTCAACCCTGACGTACAGGTCAAAGTCCTCTGGACCAATACCTGGTATAATCCAGCTACCGAAAAACAGGCTGCTATCACACTGATCGATGCCGGTGCCGATATCATCGCTCAGCATCAAAATACCCCCGGTCCGCAGCAGGCAGCTGAAGAACGCGGCAAATATGGCATCGGCTACAATGTCGATATGTCTGCCAATGCTCCTAAAGCATCCTTGACCTCCGCGATCTGGAACTGGGGACCGTATTATGAAGAAACCATCAAACAGGTTAACAACGGTACCTGGAAATCCGGCGCTTACTGGGGTTCCATGAAAGATAAAGTAGTCGACATCGCTCCCTACGGACCCGCAGTCAGCGATGACAAAAAAACTGGCTGATGCTGCCAAAGCAGATATCATTGCCGGCAAACAAAAAGTTTTCACCGGCCCGCTGTATGATCAAAGCGGTGCCGAGAAAGTTCCTGCAGGCACTACTCTGACCGATAAGGAACTTTTGAGTATGGACTGGTTCGTCAAAGGCGTTGACGGTAAAATCCAGAACTGACTCGCTTGAGTGTTTTAGTAAGGAAGGTATAAAGGAATGAAAAAGACATTAATTTTAAGCTTAGCACTGGCTTTAGGAATCACCACTGTTTGCGCTGCTTCTCCGCTCAAAAACTATAACGCGGGCAAAGTAGCTGTTGATCTGGGGCTTAACGTCCCTACCAGCAATACTTATGAAGGACACAGCGTCGGCAGCAAAAAAACGTCTCCCTATGCCGGTATCACCGTAGGCCTTGGCAGCAATACCGCTGTCAACTACAAATGGAATCAATACAAAAACAGCGGCAGTAACAAGGTCGAAGCCCAGCAGCTCAACCTGATGTACAAAGTCCTGCCAGTACTTGATGTTTACGCAGGTTATGTCGACAGTGACATCAAACTGCACGGCGACAGCCGCAGCCGCAGTTCCGGCCAAGTCGGTGTCCAGGGACGTGTCGAATTGCCTTTTCTCTGTACTTTATGGGGCAGAGCAGGCGTGGGCAACAAGCTCAACAGCTATGAAATCGGCCTGAGCCGTACTCTGGTATCCAATGTAGAGCTGAATCTGTCGTACTATGACAACAAATTCAAAGATTCTGCTCCCGGCGGCAGCGACGTCAAAACCAAAGGCGTTAATATGGGTATCACCGTCAAATTCTGACCTGCATCTATTAATCATCTAACTAAATAAACCTCAAAATAAGGCCTGGAAGCAAAAATTCCCGGCCTTATTTTTCTATAATACTAACGGATAATTATTATTGACAACTGACAAAAGCTGTGCTATTATAATTACATTGAAAACTTACATCTGCGTAAGTTCTGCTCACAAAAAAAATAAATTTTATAGCACTTGGAGGAATGAAGAATGAAAAAATTCGTATGTCAAATCTGTGGTTATGTTTATGAAGGCGAAGCAGCTCCTGAGTACTGCCCGCAATGTAAAGCTCCTGCATCCAAATTCACCGAAATGTGCGGCGACCGTACCTGGGCTGCTGAACATATCGTAGGTATAGCAAAAGACGTCGCAGAAGACATTAAAATGGATCTGCGCGCTAATTTTACCGGCGAATGCACCGAAGTTGGCATGTACCTGGCAATGAGCCGTGTTGCTCATCGTGAAGGTTATCCTGAAATCGGCATGTACTGGGAAAAAGCAGCTTTTGAAGAAGCTGAGCATGCAGCTAAATTCGCTGAACTTTTAGGCGAAGTCGTTACCGACTCCACTCAAAAGAATCTGGAAATGCGTGTAGAAGCCGAAAACGGCGCTACCGCAGGTAAATTCGATCTGGCCAGCCGCGCTAAAGCAGCAGGTCTGGATGCTATCCATGACACCGTGCATGAAATGGCAAAAGACGAAGCCCGCCACGGCAAAGCTTTCGAAGGCCTCCTGAAACGTTATTTCAACAAATAATAAGCACCTTACCCACTACCTTTATACATCATCTACTTCCCTCAACAAAAACAGCCCCTGTTTCCTTCAGGAAACAGGGGCTGTTTGATTTTACACACCATATTTTTCTTTACTCTTACATACGTTTAAACTTTTTTACCACTTTTGCCGACTTTTACCAGTCCTTTTCCTTATGCGGCCCTTAAATAATACATATTCGGCATTTTCAATTTTTCGCCGATTTTATTAAAGCGCAGAACAAGTTTTCCTGTACTACCGCTTTGCCCGCCAATACTAATAAGACCTGCAGACTGCATCTGTCCATAAAAGGTAGCTGTCACATTTCCGCTTACCAGCATTTGCATATTACCTGCCGAAGAAAGGAAACAGCCGCCGTCAAGCTGTTTATCTGCATTGATAAAAGGGTCTGACAAACTCAAATTTTTATTGGCAATAAAAAGTATCCTGCTGTTGTCTACCGACTTGATCGAATTTACAGCTATCGACCCACCGGAAATAAAGCTTACCTGCCCACCGCCCTTGATCGTAATATTCTTTAAAACCACATTATCATAATCTTTGATAGTACCATAGTCACAAATAATAAATTCTAAAGTTTTTCCTTTAGGAACAGTGATTTCTACGTTATCCATAGTTAAAAAATTTTTATACAACATATAGCCAATACCCAGCTGTTCACCGATCAATAAAACAGTATTATTGGCAACACTTATCTTCGTTCCCGAAAAGCTGGCTTTAGCGGCCCAATATTGCCCGTTGGTAATATTCCAGTTACTTAAAGGCCTGTCTTCAGTCGCACCTGTATACTGAAGCTCCGGATAAGTAGCTTTTTCAAAAACTTCCGGCGATGCAGCACTTTTATATTTAGGCTCTGTCACAAACTCCTTATTGATTACCTGCCCGCCCACTGTATAGTCACCAAAATATCCACTGTAATATACCTTATTATTGGGATCATAATCTACATCGTTATTAATAATCAATGCTCCGCTTGAAGTAATAAAGCTGTCATTTATATAGGCGTCTGGAGGCTGCTCCGGTTCTTCTCCGCCTCCGGTACCGCCATTATCACCTAACGTATGGACTTTACGGATAACCTTGCGAATCCCCTGGCAAGCTCCTACTGAGGTTATTTGATAAGCAGCGCTCTCTTCAGGAGTATAGTCAGATGCCAGATCAATATTATTTTCAGTAATTCCCACAGCGTACCAGATGCCATTCTGGTCAGCTTTACCGCCGTCTATACTTAAATGTCCAAAGCTGCCGCTGTCACTGCCTTGTATATAGTTTTCCGGTGTCAGCCACGTCCAGTTGCTGTTTTTATTATCTAAAGCTGCAACAGCTTTTATATCCGGCTTCAGCAGCATACCATCAAAAACAACAGCATTACTATAGCTATGACAGTTACCGAACCACGTTGTTTCTGCACACATTTCACCTCATTGCTCTTTTTCTATATGTTATAAATTAAAACCTATAATATAAATTATTTGATATTTTTTAATTTATTATATCATTTGTATTATAAAATCACAATATATTGTACCTATTTTAATAAATATTTATTTAGGCTATATTTAATAATCTTTTATTAAACAAATATAAAACCTGTCGATACCATACAAAAAAAACAGTACCGCTGCTATATAATAGCAGCGGTACTGTTTACTTCTTTATGCGTTTTTATTTCATACCTTTGGGAACGGTAAAACCAGGAGCTTTGAGCACACTATCATTAAACTGTATCAGACCACTTGTCTTAAAATTGCCCCTGCACTGAATCTGACCTTGAAATGAAGCACTCTCAACTATCGTAATATCTTTATCAGAAGATAAAAATCCTCCACCCGGATTATTTTTATCACTCCAAATACTGCCGCATATTTTCATATCACCATTAGACATGAACATCGTCAAGCCATTATAGGCAACGGTCTCAGTCCCCATGCCAAACTGAAAATCGCCGGCAAAAAACATTCGTACGTTGCCTGTAATAGTTCCAGTTAAAACTACTGGTTTAAGCGCGCTGAAAATAAAGGTTACAGGCAAATCACTTTCAGGACCGTTGATTTGATTTAATTGTATTCCATTATTGTAATTTTGATTGTCTATAAAAATTATTCTACCAGCAGAGTTCCCTGCATCTACAACTTTAACTCTTTTTATATTATAAGGATCACTCTCATCTACTAAATTAGACAAATCCCAATAATAATCTGTATTCTTTGCTGTCTTAATTGTAGAAGGCCATGTCATGTCAGGCATAGGAGGCATTTTGGGATATTTACTTATATCAAAAATTCTCTCCGGAAGTCTTGTTTTTAGAGTCGGCCTGTTAACACTGTCAGTCCATTCATTCGTAAATGAATTATTATTTTTCACGTTGTAAAAACCAGATCCATATAATTTTCCCAGAAACCTAGTATCTATATCGTCAATATTAAAATCCTTTTGGTCTTGTACTACTGTGACCGTACCTCCGGCCTGTACCAAGCCAGGTAATTCCAAAACTTCTTCTCCCACGCTGTCACCACCGCCAGTCCCTCCGTCATCACCAAAAATATAGGTTTTTCGCATAACTTTGCGTATACCCTGGCAGGAGCCGACTGATGTAATTATATAGTTGGCCTTATCGCCTGGTATAGTAACATCCACTTCATTGTCATCTTTGATCTCCGTAATCGCAGTTGCATACCAGACTCCCTGCTTATCTGCTTTTTGGTTATCAAGGCTATTTAAATAAAAATCCCCAGACTTTATTTCTGCGATTTTACTTAACCAATTATTCCATTCACTACTCCCATCATTAAGAGCAGCTATTGCACGCTTATATCCGGCTTCAGCAGCATACCACGCCTGCTGCTCCCGATAATCTGATGAGGCAGCCGTTTTTTCCATTGTCATCATCGGCAGCCAGGCTATCGCTATAATCATTAAAAACAAAAGCATTACTACAGCTATAACAGTTACCGAACCACGTTGTTTCTGCACAAAATTCACCTCGCCGCCTTTTGATATAAATTATAAATCGAGGTTAAAAGCATATATTATTTGTTATTCTTTAATTATTATATCATTTGTATTATAAAATAACAATATATCAAGTTTTTTGTAAACATTTGTTTAATCTATACTACGCCAATTCTTCACTAAACTAATATATATAACGCTACTAAAATTCAAAAAAACAGTATCGCTGCTATTATAGAGCGGCGATACTGTTTACCTCTTTATGCGTTATTTAATTCATACCCTTGGGAACTGTAAAACCAGGAGCCTTTAAAACAGCATCACTGTAATGAATTGTACCTTTAGTTTCGAAATTTCCTTTAACTTGAGCCTGCCCATAGAAAGCCTGGTTGGCAATTATTATATTTTTGTCAGATGACAAAAATCCTTTATTTATAGAACCAATTATTTCCATTTTTCCGTTGGACATAAACATAATCAATCCTGTTGCTGCCTGATTATCAAAAGTAAAATCAGCAGAAGTAAATATTCTCACATTTCCAGTAATCTTAGCATTTATTTTGATAGTTTTTGTAAAAATAAATGTTACCGGTTTTCCTTGGCTTGGCCCTATTATATTTCCCTTAAGGTACTCAGTACTATTATCAATAAAAATAACCTTCCCCGATGATTCTTCAGCATTTATTGTACACTCATTACCAACATAATTACCAACATTCCAGGCAACATCACTTTTTAAATCCCAAATATAATTCTTACCTGCTTCCAAATTAAAAATCCAATTCCATTGATCTGTTCTTAACATAGTATTCAAATCTTTATAACTACTTTTTTGAAAAACACTTTCAGGTATATGCGTTTTTAACATATTTGGATATGTTCCCTGAGTATGTCCACTACTAAATTGGTTTCCGCTGAAATCAAAAAAACCTGAACCATATAAATCGCCGTTTAATTCTCCTGCCTGATTATTGGTTATGGTCACAGTACCTCCAGCCTGTACCAGACCTGGTAATTCCAGTGTTTCCTCACCGCCGCTGTCACCATCGCCAGAACTGTCGTCATCACCTAAAACATACGTTTTACGGATAACCTTACGAACGCCCTGACAGGAACCGACAGCAGTGATCTGGTAAACAACATCTTCTTCAGGAATATATCCCGAAACTATATCAGCATTATTTCCCATAATACTAACAGCGTACCAAATTTCATCTTGGTCAACTTTATTACCATCTATACTCAAATGCGCAAAATTCGCACTATCACTATCTCGAATATATTCTTCCGGTGTAAGCCATCTCCAGTCATTATTTTTGTTTGATAACGCAGCCACAGCTCTTTTATAGCCGGCTTCAGCAGCATTCCAAGCCTGCTGTTCCCGATAATCAGACGCAGCAGCCGTTTTTTCCATTGTCATCATCGGCAGCCAGGCTACGGCAACAACCATTAAAAACAACAGCATTGCCAAAGACATGACAGTTACCGACCCGCGTTGATCTTTCATTTCGTCACCTTTAGTTATACTCAACTTTTTGTACATCCTGATAATCATGACTCTTCATAAATTGCTGTAGTTCCTCATAATTTTTGCTCATAACAGCGCTTCCATTTTGCTCATTTGAGTACATCCATTGTTTTCGTTTATGATCATACAAAGCCTTTGTTACCCAAGACTGTGCAAGTATCGAATCATTTCTCCCCATTATAAAGGTGTTTTCTATATTTGATTTATTGTGAGCAACAGGATGGAAATATACCGTCGTCTTCTCACCACTGGCAGTAGTCAATTTTATAGATGGCCATGCGCCATTATAAAGTATTTCATGCATATATTTACGAATATTATCGTTATTAGTTAAATAATATTGACCAGCTTGCCCAAAAAACGCATAGACATCATCTCGCAATTTTCTTCTTTACTGGTAAGCTGCTCTTTAGCATCAATCTTTTTACCTGTATTTAAAATTTCCATATATTCCCGACGCATTTTTTCTTCAGGTGTTTCTGTTACTTCATCTTTACTCGGCACAACTTTAGTTTCCAAGGTCTGTGTTTTCATTTGCCCATTAAATTCATACTGCAGCGGCAACACTATCTTATACATAACAATACTACTGCCATTCACCATAATCTCCTCAGGAGTTATGGGAAACTGGCTGCCTTCCTTAAATACACTATTAGCGCTGTCTGTGGGAAAAAGAGTAGTTTCCTGCTTTCCATCCGTTACACGCGTTACTTTAAGCCGTTTTAAACCATTCTCTGCATCCTGCCATTCTACTCTAATATTATAAGCCTTATTATTTCCCTGAGAAATATCCATATGCCTGTCCCACATCGTACCGGAATAGGTAAGAACATCAGGTTCCGGATACTTGATACTGTCCTTATCTGCATAACGCAGCGTAGTTTTCAGTTCGTTCATCAGCAAACGCGCCTCTTCATAAACGACTTCCTGCCTGGCGCCTACATGCAGACTGGTAACACTGCTACCAAACAAATATACCATTGCCCCCATGATCAGCCCCAATACTGCCATCGCTACCACTAATTCTATTAATGTAAATCCGGACTGCTTCTTCATGCCGCCGCTCCTTTAAATCAATCTTTTGTACGGATATATGTCTGCAGATCCAAGACCTGCGGCTTGGGATCTGTCCACTTCACTTCTACCCTGACCAAATACAATTCGCTCTCACCCGGATAATTATTCCCCAGGCTTCCATCACCGCCACGAGCATTAATCTGGTACTCAATGCCGTCCTGGGTAACTGTATTATTACCTTCTTTATTGATATATTCAACTATTTCTCTGATATCACTGCTGCTGTGCCCATCGGCTGCCTTTAACAGTTCAATTTTCTCCGATGCTATCTGTACAGCCTTTTCCTGTCTGTCCGCCGATACCATCACACCGATACCATAAGTATATAAAGCCGCTAATGCAGCCAGACCGATAGCTACCAAAACCCCGATCATAGCATCGACCAGTAAAAATCCCTGTTTATTTTTGCGGAACTGTTTTATGCCATTCATCTTCACAGCCGTCCTTTACTCATAAAATCCCATATTTATTATATCACATATTTTCTTTAGTTTATAAATAATAACTATCATATATTTTAAAAATACTTAGAAAAATATGTATAAAAATTGCCTCTTCTTAATTAATCAAGAAGAGGCAATAAATTTTCAGTTATTTCTTTTTATCTTTACTCTTGGACTGCACTGCTGTATCGTTGGCATTCGCAACCGGCACCCACTGGCGCAGCAGCTCGGTACAGGCCGCCGCATAGCTGCCGGCACTGCCGAAGCCGCCCGCATACGCATCCTGATTGTAAACAGTGAGGATCTCGATGTCATCATAGTAAATAGTGGCACTGCCGCCGTTATCATAGACGATAAAGCGATATGGATCGATATGGCCCTTATCACGTTCACGCACGCAGTATAAACCGCCGGCAAGCATATAAGCGCGATATTCCGGGCGGTCATTACCGACAGTCTGCGTGATATTAAACCCCCAGTCACCTTCATGCACTCTGGCTGTATTATCTTCGTTAAGAGTTATTTCCGGATGTACTTTAAGCGCTTTGATCTGCTTCATAACACGTTTCAAACGTTCTTCCGGCTCGGGATGGCTCGAAAAAATACCATAGCCTGGATTACCCTGTTCCTTCGCCAGGTCTTCCAGCTTGTTGATCGTCAGCACGACACTGTAAGGATTATAACCGGCTGCTACACACAGATTAAAACCGCCCTTATCTGCGCCGCGTTCGTCGGTACGGCTGTAACCGGCCGCTAAAGCCTGCGTCGCCAGTCCCGCTATGCCTAAATCACCTTTGGTAACGATAGCAAAAGCCAAAGTCGTTAAAAGCTGTTTTTCTATTTGATGCACAGTGTGCTTTTTGACAACGTGTGTGATCTCGTGGCCTAATACGCCAGCTAATTCTGCATCGGACGGCATATAATCGATCAGTCCCTTGAATACATAAATGAAACCGCCGGGGCAGGCCAGCGCATTTACTTCGTCACTGTTCAGCACCTTAAAGCTGTATTCCAGATCCTGCCGTTCGCTGACCTTGACCAGACTCTGACCGATCCGGTTGACACGTTCCTGCAAGGCATAATCCTGCACGACACCGTATTTAGCTTCCAGCTGCATCGCCGTCTGCCGGCCCATCTCTATTTCCTGTTCCTTGCTGATCAGCCCCGCTTCTGCCGGCGGCGTCATCCCCAGGCTGCAGCAGAATACAAAGACTATTGCTAAAATAAAGCGTTTCATCTTTTCACACCCCTTGTTTTAACGTAAACTGTCAAATCGCACCAGTTTCTTTCAACTTCATAATCTCTGGCTCCGTATAACCCAGTTCAGTCAGCACCTCAGCCGTATGTTCTCCTAAAAGCGGCGCCCGGCGTTCGATGCTGCCCGGCATATCCGACAAACGGATCGCCGGTTTGACATACTGCAAAGTGCCGATATCCTCCTGTTTTTGCGCCAGCATTTCTGACTGCTGTGTCAGCTCGCTGTTTAAGGCTTCCTCCAGCGAACAGACCGGCGTCACGCAGAATTCTTCCTCACCGATCAACGCCAGCCATTCGGCCTGCGTTTTGGTCTGGAATACTGCTGCCAAACGCTCCTGAAGCTCATTACCATGTTCAAAATCATGCTGACGCTCGATCAGCTCTTCACAATCCAGGATTTCGCACAAACGCCGCCAGAATTTAGGTTCGATCGTCCCCACACTCAAATAACGGCCGTCCTGCGTCCGGTAAATATTATAATAATGTGCCGTGCGCCCGAAAGGCTGACAACCTGTAGCCTTACAGCCCCACAAGCTGCTGATGCCGGTTGTCTGCAGACTCAGTGAAGTATTATATAAATTGATATCTACAGCCTGACCTTCCCCGGTACGTTCGCGCGCCAGCAAAGCCAGCAGAATGCCGCTGACAGCGTTCATACTGCTGCCCAGCGCCGCAATCTGTACCTCTGAAACGCAGGCACTGCCAACGTCATCCAGTGAATTCAGACCTGCAAGTCCGATCACATTCAGGTCATGGGCCGGTTTATGACGGTAACTGCCAGTCTGCCCAAAGCCGGTGATCGAACAATAGACCAGCTGCGGGTTGATTTCCCTGACAGTTGCGTAATCCAAGCCATAACGCGCCAGATAACCCGGCCGGAAGCCTTCTAAAAATACATCTGCTTCTGACAGAAGACGTAATAAAAGCTTACGTCCGCCTTCAGTTTTTATATCGGCCGTAATGCCGCGTTTATTACGGTTAAGCGCCAAATGCCAATAGCTCATACCTGGCAGCGCTTCCGGAAAAAATCTGCGTGTATCGTCGCCTGTAGGCGTTTCCACTTTGATAACATCGGCGCCGAAATCTCCCAATACCATACCGCAGTACTGTCCCGGCAGCCATTTAGAAAAATCTATCACCTTGATACCGGTCAAAGCCTTCATTCTTCTGACCCCCAATATTTTAACTGCAAAATATCCTCTGAAAATATACTTTATAATATTCTACATTTTTTACTGTTTCCCTTTAATTTATTTGCTGTGAAATGCTATAATAAGTTATAGAAGTTGTCTGAAGAGGTGTCATTACATGAAGATCCATAAGCTCACTTTAGCGGCGCTGCTGGTTGCCATCGGCACCCTGAGCGCGCATCTTATTTATATACCGGCCGGCATTTCCAAATGCTTTCCCGTGCAGCATGCCATCAACGTGCTGGGAGCGGTGATTTTAGGCCCCGGCTATGCGACAGCAGTGGCCTTTGTCATTTCCTGCCTGCGCAATATGTTCGGTACCGGCTCACTGCTGGCTTTTCCCGGCAGTATGATCGGTGCCTGTCTGGCCGGACTTTGCTATAGCAGGTTCGGCTCTGTCAAAGCGGCTATGGCCGGCGAGATTTTCGGCACCGGTATTTTAGGCGGACTGACTGCCTGGGTCATCGCCCGTTTCTTCTTGAACAGCGCGGCAGCAGCCTGGTTCTTTATCCCGCCGTTCCTGATCAGCACTGTCGGCGGCAGTATCATCGCCGGACTGATCATTAAAAGCGGTATCCTTGCTTACGCTCTGCCAAATCTTTTTGCTAATAAAGGAAATAAATCAAATTTATGAATATTGATACCATGCTTTCACAAATTTTATATTGCCTGAGCGGCTTCCTTTTCGGTATTTTCGCCTCACGCTACAGCGTCATCAGCTGGCGCACTCTGGCCAGCCGGCCGCCGCTGCTGCAATGCGCGCCCTACGTGCTGTTTATCATCGCAGCTTTTACGCTGTTTCCCTTCTGGCTGATTACCCGTACCGAAGCCGGCGGTTTTATTTATTATGCGACGCTGCTGTTCTTTTTTACAAAGGGCTACCGCGCTGATAAGAAAGGATGAGCCCAACATGAGCGAAAATAAAACTAACAATACTGTGACCTGCGATTCCTGCGGACACAGCGCCAGAATCCACCCTCAGCTGGCCGATAAATATGTACAGCCGATGGCGGAAATATTCAAGGTTTTAGGTGACCCGACCCGCATTAAAATTTTAGAACTGCTGTCCCACGAGGATATGTGCGTCAGTAATATCGCCGAAATGCTGGATATGACACATTCCGCTATTTCTCATCAGCTTCGGCAGCTGCGTCATGCTCAGCTGGTCAAGTTTTCCAAGTCCGGCAAAGAAGTCATTTATTCGCTGGACGACGAACACGTCCTGACGCTGTTTGCCCAGGCGCTGGATCATGTCAAACATAAGGTTTAAGCATTCCGCACATAAAAACGGAGCCTGCTGTGCAGACTCCGTTTTTTTATTTTTACAGTTGCAGAAAATAACGATAGACAGCATCGCTGTCTGTCAATTCCGGGTGAAAACTGGTCGCCAGCAGCTTTCCTTGCCGGGCAGCTATGATATGCCCTGCATACTCCCCAAAATTTCTGTCTGTTCGCCAACCCTTTCTATCCACGGAGCTCTGATAAATACCAGTGGCAGCGGTTCTGCCCCCAAAGCAGGCAGCAACTGCCTGCAGCTGAAACTGTCGAGCTGACTGCCATACGCGTTACGACGCACGGTAATATCCATCACTCCTAAATGCGGCTGTTCACCGACAATATTTTTTGCCAGCAGAATCAGCCCCGCACAGGTCCCCCAGACAGGCAGCCCCTCTTTCACCCTCCGTTTTAAAAGCTCAGACAGTCCCGTTCGCTGTAAAAGTCTGCTGATAGCAGTGCTTTCACCACCGGGAAGGATCAATCTGTCCACCTGCTCTAAATCAGCAGCCGTTTTTACGGCAACCGGCAAAACCTCCGTCAGCTGCGCCAGTTTAGTCAAATGCTCAGAAAATGACCCCTGTAGTGCCAGTACGCCTACACTCTGCATTACCAGCCACGCTCCGCAAAGGTTTGTTCTGCCGGTATAGTTTTGATATCGATACCGCTCATGGCCTCGCCCAGATCTTCTGATACTTCGGCTACGATTTTAGGATCGTTATAATAGCTGGTCGCCAGCACGATCGCCTTGGCGCGCTTAGCCGGATCGCCGCTGCGGAAAATACCTGACCCGACAAAAACACCTTCGCTGCCAATCTTCATCATCAGGGCCGCATCTGCAGGCGTAGCGATACCGCCGGCGGCAAAATTAACTACCGGCAGCCTGCCGCCCGCAGCGACTTCTGCCACCAGTTCATACGGCGCTCCCTGTTCTTTGGCAAAGCTCATCCATTCCTCCCGCGGCAGATTCTGCAGCAATCTTATCTGTCCCATCATCGTCCGCATATGCTGCACTGCTTCTACCACATTGCCGGTACCAGCCTCTCCCTTCGTGCGGATCATTGCCGCTCCCTCACCGATACGGCGCAGTGCTTCGCCCAGATTGCGGGCACCGCAGACAAAAGGGATCTTAAAAGCATGCTTGTCGAGATGATATAAATCATCGGCCGGTGTCAGAACTTCACTTTCATCGATATAATCTATTCCCAGCGCCTCCAGAATCTCCGCTTCCACAATGTGACCGATCCTGACCTTGGCCATTACCGGAATCGATACGGCGCTTTTGATCTCTTTAATAAGCTTCGGGTCGCTCATTCTGGCAACGCCGCCATCCCTGCGAATATCAGAAGGCACACGTTCCAACGCCATAACAGCTACTGCGCCTGCAGCTTCGGCAATTTCAGCCTCTTGGGCATTGGTGACATCCATGATTACGCCGCCTTTGAGCATCTGTGCTAAATTACGATTTAAAATTTGTCTATCTGTCATCTTTATTCCTCCTAAAAACTTACTTTCGTTAACGACAGTTTTTATGATACAATAATTCTGTACAGCAATAAATAGCCAGAAACTATTTTTCCAAAGGGGACAGTTTTATGCTTTTGACTAATCTTAAACTTGACAAACAGACCGACACGCCTTTATATACCCAGATCATTGACTCTATCAAAAACCAGCTCTACAATGACCAGATCGCAGCCGGCGACAGACTTCCGTCTGTCCGCAGGCTCTCAGCAGCGCTGCAGATAAGCCGCACGACTGTCGAAAACGCTTACAATCAGCTGGTTGCCGACGGTTATCTGCAAAACGAACCTAAACGCGGTTATTTTGCAGCAGCACTGTCAGGCCTGAGAAAGCACAGCGACGCGCCTGTGACACAAAGTATCGAACCGCCTGCCGTACGTTATAACTTTGCCAATAATTATATCGATCCCGCTTCTTTTCCCTCCGAGCTTTGGCGGCGCTATCTGAACCGTGCCTTAAAAAATAAACACCTGCTTTCCGGCTATGGCGAGCCGCAGGGTGAAACAGAACTGCGCCGTACACTGGCCAAATACAGCTCGGTGGCCCGCGGCGTTATCTGCAGCCCCGAACAGATCGTGATCGGCGCCGGTGTGCAAAGCCTGCTGCAGATCCTGATCGACATTCTACAGCCAGATATCACCAGTATTGCTCTGGAAGCGCCAGGCTTTGCCCAGGCAGAACGGCTTTTTACTTCGCATGGCTGGCAGGTATGGCATTTCAGCACCGACCAGTTAGAGACTTCCCTGCCCAGGCTGCTTTACGTCAGCCCTTCCAATCCCTATAAAGGCCGCTCGCTCTCGCCGCAGCAAAGACTGAACCTGCTGCGCTGGGCAACGCAGCAGCAGACCTATCTGCTGGAAGATGACTATAACGGCGAGTTCCGTTATTTCGGCCGGCCGGTATCCTCACTGCAGGGCATGAGTGATGGCCGCACAGTTATCTATCTTGGTTCTTTTTCGCGGCTGCTGCTGCCTTCCCTGCGTATTTCTTACATGGTATTGCCGCCGCTGCTGTTAGACCGTTACCGCCAGCTGGGACACCTTTATAACCAAACGTCTTCTACGATCGAACAGCTGGCACTGGCCGACTTTATTGCCGCCGGCGCACTGCGCCGCCACGTTAAACGACTGCGCAGGCTCTACAGTAATAAAAACACACTGCTGCGGCAAGCTTTAACGGAAATCTTCGGCAGCAGAGTCATTGTACGAGCCTATGAATCCGGTCTGCATCTGCGCCTGGCTGTCGTCACGCAGCAAACTGCCGATACCCTGTCCGAACGGGCACTGGAAAACGGCGTCCGGATCCTGCCGGTTTACGACAGCAACGGTAATTTACCAGAGATCCTGCTTTCTTGTCGGTATTCAGGAAAACGACATCCGACCGGCACTGCTGCAATTAAAAAAAGCATGGTTTTAGTATCTGCCAAGCTCTTGACAGTATTGACCTGCGATGCTATGCTAAAAAAAGAGTGAAGCCGTAAGGCGTCACAAAGGGGTACACCACCACGGGTGTAGCTTTTTGTGGCGCCTTTTTTTATTTTTCTTCAAGGAGGGTTCCCTATGCAAATCAACGGTCAACCAATCAGCACCGCTGCAGGCAGCACCTTGTCGCAATTATTGGCGCAGCAGGGTTTTGACGTTGCCCACGTCGCCGTCGAACTCAACGGTAAAATCATCTGCCGCAGCGATTTCAGCAAAGTGCAGCTCGCCGACAGTGATACCATCGAAGTTGTACAGTTTGTGGGCGGAGGTTAAAAATGACTAAACAAATCACCAGGCAACAGCTTTCAGCAGCACTGGTTGAACGGCACGGACAGGAACGCCAGCAGCATTTGTACACCGCCAGTGTCGGTATCGCCGGTTTAGGCGGGCTGGGCTCCAACATTGCCGTCCAGCTGACGCGCCTTGGCATCGGACACCTGACCCTCGCCGACTGCGATCGGGTCGAGATCAGTAATCTCAACCGGCAAAGCTACCGACTCTGTGACATCGGCAGACCTAAACCCGAAGCCTTGACAGAACAGCTGCTGCAGATCAATCCCTATTTATGCTACGAGCCGCACTTTCTAAAGCTCACGCCGCAGAATATCCCGGAAATTTTTGCCGGCTGTAATATCATCTGCGAAGCTTTTGACGACCCTGAACAAAAGGCCATGCTGACAGAAACCGTCCTGCAGCGGCTGCCGCAGGCAAAACTGATCGTTTGTTCCGGCATGGCGGGCGCTGGCAGCGCCAATGCTATTACTACCAGCCGCAGGCTGAACCGTTTCTACCTGTGCGGCGACGGTACTGCCGATATTGCCGCGGACGGCAGCCTGCTGGCCCCGCGCGTCAGCGTCTGTGCCGCCCATGCGGCGACCATGGTCATGAGACTGGCGCTGGGCTTCACCACACCTTAAACGAAAGGAGAATTTTAAACTACGATGCAAGAAGATAAACTTATTTTAGGCGGCTGCAGCTTCAGCTCCCGCTTTATTCTTGGCAGCGGCAAATATTCGCTTCCGCTGATCAAAGCCGCTGCCGAACAGGCCGGGGCGCAAATCATCACCTTAGCGCTGCGGCGCGCTCAATCGCAGCAGGACAATATCCTCGATTTTATTCCCTCAGGCATCACACTGCTGCCCAACACCTCAGGCGCCCGTACTGCTGAAGAAGCAATACGCATAGCCAGGCTGGCCCGTGCCTGCGGCTGCGGCGATTTTATCAAACTGGAGATCATCCGTGATTCTAAATATCTGCTGCCGGACAATCAGGCAACGATCAGGGCAACGGAAATCCTCGCTAAAGAAGGCTTTATCGTCATGCCTTATATGTATCCCGACCTTAACACCGCCCGAGATCTGCGTGACGCAGGCGCAGCCTCGATCATGCCCCTGGGAGCGCCGATCGGTTCCAACAAAGGGCTGGCAACCCGCGATTTTATCAAGATCATTATTGATGAGATAGCACTGCCTGTTATTGTCGACGCCGGGATTGGCCGCCCCTCCCAGGCCTGTGAAGCCATGGAAATGGGTGCCGCTGCCGTCATGGCCAATACCGCCATCGCTACAGCCGGCGATATCCCTCTGATGGCTGCAGCCTTCAAGCAGGCTGTTGAAGCAGGGCGTGCCGCTTAGCCGGACCGGGACGTGTTTTAGAGCAGGGTGCGGCTGCTTCATCGCCTCTGACAGGCTTTTTGGAAGACAGGTGATATGAATATGAAAATCGATCAGCATACCGATCCGATGGCTTATCAGCCGGATATGGAAATAACCTCGTCAGCTATTATGGAACAGGTGCTGGCCGCCCGTGCAGCTTACGACGAAACTGTTTATACGGCGGACGACGTGAAACAGGCCCTGCTTCAGGATCACCTGACGCCTGAAGCATTCGCCGCACTGCTCGCGCCGGCCGCAGCACCATTTCTGGAACAGCTGGCACAAAGGGCACAGGCAGAAACACGTAAACATTTCGGTAATGCCGTCAATCTGTTCACCCCGCTTTATATCGCCAACTACTGCGAAAATCACTGCATCTACTGCGGCTTTAACTGCTACAACAATATCAAACGCGCCAAGCTTACTGCCGCTGAAATAGAAACGGAAATGCAGGCTATTGCCGCTCAGGGCCTGGAAGAAATCCTGATCCTGACCGGGGAAAGCCCGACTATGAGCGACGTACATTATATTGGTGCAGCCTGCCGGCTGGCCCGCAAATATTTTCGTGTTGTCGGTCTTGAGGTCTACCCCATGGACAGCAGTGATTATGCCTATCTGCATCAATGCGGAGCTGACTTCGTCACCGTTTTCCAGGAAACCTACGCCCCTGATAAATACGGTCAGCTGCATCTGGGCGGACGTAAACGTATTTTCCCCTATCGTTTTAATGCACAGGAACGGGCTTTACAGGGCGGAATGCGCGGAGTTGGCTTTGCCGCTCTGCTGGGACTGGATGATTTTCGCCGTGACGCTTTGGCAACAGGTCTGCATGCTTATCTGCTCCAACGTAAATACCCTCAGGCCGAGATCGCTTTTTCCTGTCCGCGCCTGCGCCCCATCATCAACAATGAGCAGATCAATCCCAAAGACGTCCATGAGCGGCAGCTACTGCAGCTCATCTGCGCCTACCGCATCTTTATGCCCTTTGCCTCCCTCACTATTTCCTCCCGTGAATGCGCCCGTTTCCGCGATAACGTAGTCGGACTTGCTGCAACTAAAATTTCTGCCGGCGTTGAAGTTGGCATCGGCGGTCACAGCCAGCAGAGCAAAGGCGACGAACAGTTCCTGATCGACGATAGCCGTACCGTCCGTGAAATCTGCGCAATGTTGACGAACCGAGGACTGCAGCCGGTCATGAGTGATTATATCTATGTTTAAGCTGATCGCCGTTACCGACCAAGCTTCCTGTCCTGAAAATTTTTGGACGCAGCTCCAGCTTTTAGCTGCTTCTGAAATCGACGCTCTTATTTTCCGTGCCAAAGAATTACCGCCGCAGGAATATTATCGGCAGGCCTCACAGGTGCAGAAAATCTGCCGGACACATCAGCTGCCGCTGATCCTGCATACTTATCAGGACATCTGCCGCCGGCTTGATACGTATGGACTGCAGGTAAGCTATCAGCAGCTCCTGTTCCAGCCTCAGCTGCGGGCACAGGTACAATGCCTGGGCGTTTCCATCCACCATGCTGACGAAGCGGTACGTGCCGCTGACTTGGGTGCCGATTATTTACTAGCCGGGCATATCTTTGCTACAAACTGCAAGCAGGGGCTGCCCGGACGCGGTCTTGATTTTCTCAGCGCCGTCTGCGCCGCTACAGCCCTGCCCGTCTACGCTATCGGCGGAATCACTCCTGCCAATATCGGACAGATCAAAAAAACAGGCGCCGCCGGCGCCGGCCTGATGAGCAGCCTGATGACCTGCCCAAAACCAGCAGTACTGGTGCAAAAACTGCGGCAGGCTTTAATATAAAATACTAAAGTAACTAACCTGTCACTCCCCTCATAAAAAATAAAATATTATCTTTGCCATCTTAGATATCAAACAAATCCGGATATATACATTTAGCCATTTCCTTTATCCCACTTCCGGTCTTAATAGCACTATTGTATGTATAATTAAGAGCAATACCACAAATCCTATTATTTCTGACAGCTTTTAAACTCTGCAGCGCCGGAATATTTTTAAAGTATTCCGCAGCAGCTTCAGGGTCACCACCGCTTTTTACCACAAATATCACATCAGGATCTTCTGCCAGCAGATATTCCAGACCAACAGTTCCAAAAGGGCTACTGGGAACATAAGCACCTAATCTGGTACAAATATCACCAGCTAATTTAGAATCATCATAAGCAACCAGATTTTTCCCAACCCCTCAACGATCATGACCTTCGGCTTTCTACGACCCCTAATTCTACTTTGAACATCCTTAACTGTTTCCTGCATTTCCGCTATAATTTTTCCGGCCTGCTCTTCTTTGTTAAAAATCATTCCCAACCCTGCAATAAACTTATATTCCAACTCCAAACTCTCGCGATGATTGCGTAAGGCCGGAGAATTGGCATTCTCAGGTAAAAAAGTATGGATATTTCTCTGATTCCAAAACTCTGTGCTTTTCAGACCTTTATTAGTAAATAAGGATTGCCCCGAAATTATCAAATCAGGCGCTAAGGCTAAAACCGTTTCCGTATTTAAAATTATGCCGCTTTCAAAATGTATTTTATTATATCTTTCAGCATATTTTTCTTCAGGCACATAATAAGGATTGCCATATTTTACAGAACAAATTATTTTATCTTCTACTCCTAATGCTACCAACGTTTCATTGATATTTTCACCAACGGCGACTACTCTTTGCGGTACGCGATCGTAAAAGCTGATCTTCTCCCCAACAATATTATAATTTTTTACTTCTACATTCCTGATCATACGCTTGGGGTACGTTTCCTGCACAGCAATTCCAGCAGGTTGGGATACAAAACTGGTTTCACGCTTGATCAACATGGTTATCACTGTCAAAAGTACGACTGCCGCAATAACTGTTATTATTTTTCTGTTCATTTTTCAACTGCTTTCCGCCATAATTTCAGGTAAATACCGGACAAAACACCCGCAGTCAGTTGCCCTACTCAGTAACTGTGTGTTCCCCAGACGACCTTGATATTATTTTGTTCAAAAAAATCAATTATTTTTAAAATATATTTGCATCTGCGCTTGTCTGCCGTTCTAGTCTGACAGCAAATACCTATATGAACAGCATCCGGCCGTATCCTCAAAATACGCTCTAATTTTTCATTAAATCCTGTTTTACTGCTGAATTTTATATTCTCACAGCCATTACATGACATAAAGGCAGCCAGCTCAATCTCCTGGTCAGCGTAACGTGAAAAATATGCACTTTTATTATTAAAGGCCTTTAAACAGGACGCACCCGTACAATTTTCCTCAGCTTTCAAACAACGTAAAACAACTATTTTTTTCATTATTCTTTTCTCCAGTGCTGCGGCAGATAAATTATGTTGATTCTGCCATTTTCAGAAGTATTTACCTTTGTCCGCACTCCATACAATTCATAAATAAATTTTTCAGTAAGCAGCTGCTCCGGCGCAGCGCAGCCAACGATCATTCCGTCCTTAACTGCAATCAGCCTGTCACAATACATAGCGGCAATATTCAAATCATGAACCGCAGCCACAACTGTTAGATCCAGACCCTTTACTATATCCATTATCTGCAGCTGATATTTGATATCCAAATGGTTAGTGGGTTCATCAAGTACCATACATTCGGTTTGCTGCGTCAACGCACGCGCCAAAATAACACGTTGCTGCTCACCGCCTGACAGCGTACTGAAACTGCGTTTTTCAAAACCGGCTAAACCAACCGTTTCCAACGCATGTCTTGCAATAGCATAGTCTTCGGCATTATCTCTGTCTAATATCTTTTTGTGCGGCGATCTGCCCATCAGCACTACCTGCAAAACATCAAAATCAAAACTGTAACAATTGTGCTGCGCCACTACTGCCAGCTGCAGTGCCGATTCTCTGTAACTCATTTCATCCAGACTTTTACCATTTAAAAATATCCCGCCTTCAGTTGGTTTTTGCACACGATAAACACATTTTAAAAACGTACTTTTACCACTGCCGTTAGGCCCGATAATACCGACAAACTCTTTATCATGTACATTAAAATCCATCCCTTTCAGGATTTCCTGATTGCCGATAAAAACTCTGACGGCCTTTGTTAAAATTTCCATTATCAATTACCCCCAAAGCCGTAGGTACGCTTTATCATCAAATAGACAAAACACGGAGCGCCGATAAGTGATATCAAAATTCCTATAGGCAGTTCTGTTCTGGGAATAATAATACGGCACAGTCCATCCGCAATAACCAAAAAAACAGCACCCACTAAAGCCGTTACCGGAATAAGCTTTTTATGATCAGTCCCAATCAGCATGCGCACGACATGCGGTACTATCAGTCCGACAAAACCTATCATACCGGCAGAATATACTACAAATCCTACAATTAAAGAACTGATAAGCAAATATACCTGACGGTAAATATGCAGGTCTGTCCCCAAGGGGACTGCTGCCTCATCTCCCAACAACATTAAATTTAAAATGCGACTTTGCGACCAGAAGAACAGTACTGCCAAAATCACTATGGGTACAATAACGGTAAGGTTATCCCATTTAGCGCCGGCGAAGCTGCCCATCATCCAATAGGCGATCGTCTGCATCCCTTCTTTATTATTGGCAAAATAAACTATAAAACTTGAAAAAGCGCTGCAAACAGCGCTAAGCGCCATACCTGCCAGTAAAAGTTTCATTGAATTACTCCTGCCGCCTAAATTCGAAATAAATAATACCGCCAACGAAATACAAAAGGCACCGATAAAAGCAGCGATACCGACAAAATTTTCACCTAAAGTCATACCTATACCAAGTAAAATAGCTGCCGTCGCGCCTAAAGATGCTCCTGAAGAAATACCCAGAATATAAGGATCAGCCAAAGGATTTTTTACTATCGCCTGCATAATAACTCCACAACAGGCCAGACCACAGCCAACAGCAGCAGCTAATACCAGCCTTGGAAGACGCAGCAGCCACACTATATCATGCGCCGCGCCTCTTCCTGCTGCTTCAACAGACAGATCGCTTTGCAGCTGATCTACTATAACGGTGTAAATCTGTGCCAACGGCAATTTTACTGTGCCAATGCTTAAAGCCCACAAGAAAGCAAGCAACAAGATTGCGACCAGCAGCAAACAAATAAACAAGTAGCCCGTTTCACGAAAATATTTCTGCATCCTGATTGCTCCTCTGCCAATAAAAATGCGATAAAAGATACCTGCCGTAAAAACAGGTATCTTTTATCCAAACCAAAATCATTTTGATTCCAGACAGCTTACAATTCAAACTCTGCCGAAACCATAAAAGTTCTGGGACCACCAAGATGCAAAACATTTCCGGATGCGCTCCAATAATTTTTATTAAATACATTGTAGCACATTGCATTCAAAGTTACAGGAGTACTGTTCATTTTGGTTTTATATTTTACACCTAAATCCATAGTAAAGTAACTGGGCACTTATATTTTTCATTCAAAACATAAGAAGTACCTACATAATTACCACGCAGCAAAGCTGAAAAAGCATCACTGGCTTCATATTCTACTCCCAAACTAGCAGTCCAGTCAGGTACACCGTTAGGACGTTTACCATTTGTAGCAGTGCTGCTTGTTTTTTGTTCTGTATTAAGGTGCATAAAACCGCCAATCAAATTCCATTTTTCTGCTATAGTACCCGTTGCAGTATACTCAATACCTTTATGTCTGCGTTCACCATCCTGTCCTCTTGTATAACTTCCATCTGAATTCAAGATATCAATACCATTAGCTTTTTTTATATCAAAATAGCTCAATTTATGTAAAAAGTCCCCTGTTTTCATCTTAATCCCAAACTCAGTTTGTTTAGTTTTATAAGGATCTAGTGTTTCGCCTTTGTTAGTGTAATTAAGGCTACTTGTAGTACTAACAATCTCACCTTCAACAAATTCCTCTGTATGATTTGCATAAACTGTAAAACGAGGGCTGAAAGCATAGCTGATACCGTAAGCAGGAGAAATATCATAATAATGACCGGTATTTTTATTATGTGAACCGTCTGCTTTATAGCTGTCTCTTTTTATAGATTTACCATTTAAACCTATAAGAATATTCAACTTTTCATTATCAGTACTGATAATATCCATCACAGACCAGCCACTGGTGCGATTTCTCGTAGTATAACGTGCGTCAGATTGACCAAAGGTAGGATGCGACCAATTACCAGGATCGCCTACATAAATATTACCATTCCACCCACTCTCTGTAACAGAATTACTCGGTCCCCCATAATAATGCCACTGCCGGTCTACACCCAAGATATAATTATGTTTTAGATCACCAGTTTTAAAATCACCACGCAGACCAATCTGTGCATAATCTCTTTTCTCAATCAGTGAATAATTATCAGCTGTAGCAGTAAAATCACCAGCTTCATTAAGTAATGTTTTACTAAATCCAACATAATAATACCAGTCCTGCTTAAAATGCCCGGCATTCAAGAAAGCACTTAAATGATCATTGATTTTTTGTTCATGGTTCAAAGTAGCAACAAAGTTAGTATTTTTATCACGGCGCCATACCGGATTAAAATTGATATCTCCGTCCGGAGCAGTTGGCAAGGCAGAACCTATATAACTGCTTGCTACTGTTAATCCGTACGGCCTGCCCTGACTGTCAGTATAGGTATAACCAACCATTAAATTAGTTTTGCTGTCGTCAGTTTTCTGATCTAAATTAATATAAATATTTCTCTGTTCCAAGTCCCAGTTTTTTATAGAGCGCTCGCCGTTAACATTACTGGCATTGATACGGATGCCATAACGATTGCCCTCGCCAAAACGGCGGCCAATATCAACAGTTTCTTCAAAAGCGCCTTTAGAATGCCATTTCAAGCCTATACTACTGTTAGGATCATCTAAAGCCTGTTTACTGTTGATATTTATCGTGCCGCCATCCGCTGTATAGTTAGATGAACCCCTGATACCTGTAGCGGGTCCTTCGATAACGTCGATCGAATCGATATAGTTACTGGATTGACGTGTCATGGCTTGCATACCGGGAATACCGTTGACCATAAAACCCCTGCCGCTCTCAGAAAAACCTCTTATATTAACACAATCTACAGCTGCATCGTAGGTCTTTTGTACGGAAGGCACCAAACTTAGCATCTTACTTAAACCTTCAGTTGAGGACATAAAATCTTCAACTGCTTTTTCAGAAATTGTAGTAACACTGATAGGTGAATTCATCGCATCCTGCTCACCTAAAATACCAATATTACTGGTAGCGCGTACATATTCACCGGCAATATAACGTTTCCCATTGACTACGATCTCCGCTAAATGAAAATTTTGCAGATCAGGCGCAGAAGTCTCTTGTGTCTCTTGGGGAGGGGCAGATGCATTGACCTCTGCTACAAACCCCACACTGGCAACCGCCATACATATAGCAGCTATTACTGTTTTCTTCCTTTTCACCATCATAAACCACTCCTAAAAAATTTATTCTTCAATTTTTCCTGGTCAAGCTGCCCTTGTTTCGCTCACCAGGAAAAATTAAAAACCTGATTGAAAATAAAAAAGCCTTTTCTGCACATGACGACAGAAAAAGCTCTCTTTTCTATATTTCGCCTACCTGTCATTCGCAGGACATCCCCAGCGTTCAAATCAGGCAGTTCTTCTGGCTCTGCTTCATCGTTTATCTAGCCTTCCCAGTTTCCCAGTGGCATTTTTAGATTTACTCGGCATTACAGCTGCGGGACAGCACAGGAATCAAACCTGTTTCTCTATTAAGCATTGCTGCACCTGATCTTCTTTTATTCAAATTTTAAAGTGCCATACATTATTCTATAGAGTATAGAATAATGTATGGCACTTTTTTTTGTCAAGCACTAACTATTTGATTAATATATAACCCTTTTAATTAAAAAATCTAATTTCCTATATTGATTACTATTTTTTTATTATTTGCATCGACTTTTCCAGAAGCTCCAGCATTGCCTTATGTGCCATTTTCGGAGATTTTATTTTTATTGCTTCCAAAATATTTTGATGACCTTGTATAATATGCTTTTGACCTTGCTCACAACCGTCAGCATATCTCATATGTGTAGAAGCGACAAGCATCTTCATAATTTTCACGAACACTTCATTCCCTGTCTGTACCCAAATAGTATGGTGAAAATCCAGATTTAGTGAATGAAATTCAAAAAAACTTTTTGCCTTTTTTTCTTTAGCAATAATCCCAGCTAATTGAATTACGAAATTATCATCAAAATTATCTATCGCTAGTTTCATTTCCATCTCAGAAAGTGCAACTAAACACTGATAAATATTATCGCTCTCTTTTTCATCAGTTCTTCTTACAACAACTCCATAATATGGTTTAATTTCTACAAATCCGTCCGCTGCTAATTTTTTAAAGGCTTCGCGTATAGGAGTCGCACTTATGCCTAATTCTTTTGCAACATGCTGCTCCTTTAATCTGACCCCTGATTCTAATTTCTGACTAACAATCAATTCAACCAATATTTTATAAGCTTTATCGCTAAGTGTTTCTTTATCCAGATTGTGTATATTATTATTTTCGTCCATAATATTCTTCCTTCCTTGGTACTAAGATATTAGCACAATCGATCAATTTTGTCACTCAACTTTTCCAAACGAAATATAAACAAAAAATCCCGCTTCTGTCATAAGAAGCGGGATTTTATTTCATCAGGCAAACATCCAGACAAAAAAAATGGTGATCCACCCGCGACTCGAACGCGGGACACCCTGATTAAAAGTCAGGTGCTCTACCGACTGAGCTAGTGGATCACATAGTTATCAGGTTTCAAGCCAACTTGACAACGATATAATTATAACTACCTTTCACTGTTCTGTCAAGAAATAATTTTTAAAAATATAAAAACCGTCAGAAAAAATCTGACGGTTTAAATTTTTTATTTACAGCAATTTTTTCAATACGATAGTCTGTTCACGTTCCGGACCTACGGAAACGATACCCAGTTCAACACCGGCAACCTCGCTCAGACGGTTCAGATAAGTTTTAGCCTGGGCAGGCAGCTCATCAAAGCTGCGGATAGACGTAATATCAGTCAGCCAGCCTTCAAACTCTTCAAAAACCGGTTCAACCTTTGCCAGAACGTTCAGACTGGCAGGGATCTGTTTGATTTCCTGTCCGTCGATCTTGTAGCCGACGCACATTTTGATCTTCGGCATTTTATCGAGGATATCCAAACGGGTCACAGCCAGGCAGTTCAGGCTGTTCAGACGTGCGGAATATTTGAGCATAAAAGCGTCCAGCCAGCCACAGCGGCGGGGACGTCCGGTAACGGTACCGTATTCATGGCCTGTTTCACGGATCTGATGCCCGGGTCCGTCAGTATCAAGCAGCTCAGTAACAAAGGGACCTTCGCCGACGCGTGTCGTATAAGCCTTGACTACGCCCACCACATGGTCGATATAACGGGGGCCGATGCCGCTGCCGGTGCTGGCATTGCCGGCAGTCGGGTTCGAGCTGGTAACATACGGATAAGTACCATGATCGATATCAAGGAAAGTAGCCTGCGCGCCTTCAAACAGCACGTTTTTGCCCTCGCTGAAAATTTCGTCTAAAACTACGCCGGTATCGGCAATATACGGCCGCAGCTCTTCGGCATAAGCCAAAAATTCCTGCAGCATAGTTTCATAATCAAAAGGTTCGCCGCCATAAATTTTAGTAATAATGGCATTTTTGGCTTCCAGGTTGATTTTCAGCTTTTCTGCAAAAGTATCGGGTTCCATCAAATCACAGATGCGGATGCCGGTACGGGCAACCTTATCCATATAGCAGGGGCCAATACCGCCTTTGGTCGTACCGATCTTATTACAGCCCAAAGCTGCTTCCTGCAGTTCATCCAGACGGGCATGGTAAGGCAGCACCACATGCGCACGGTCAGAAATGACCAGATTGTCGCAGCTGATGCCTTTAGCCTTCATATCAGCAATTTCATGCAGAACTACGCCGGGGTTGATAACGACGCCGTTACCCAGCACATTAGTCTTATCACTGTACAAAACACCGGAGGGAAGCAGACGCAGTTTATAGGAAACGTCATTGACGACTACCGTATGACCTGCGTTGGAACCGCCGGAATAACGTACGACGGCATCGGCTTTCTGTGCCAAATAATCAACAATCTTACCTTTACCTTCATCGCCCCATTGGGCACCAATAACTACAACAGATGACATGTGAGCATCTCCTTATCTAAATCATAATCCGAAGCGGGACATAATCAAATCTACATGACGCAGCATGGGTTTGGGATCGAAGCAGGCTTCGATTTCTTCTTTGGAGAGATATTTTTGGATATCCGCATCCATTTCCACGTTGGTCTTAAAATCAGCGCCTTCAAGCCAGCGGGCCATAGCGTTGCGCTGCACCCATTTATAAGCGTCTTCACGCAGCACGCCCTTGCTGACCAGTGCGATCAGCAGATTCTGGCTGAAGATCAGGCCGCCGGTTTTGTTCAGGTTCGCCATCATCGCTTCCGGATAAACCAGCAGCTTGTCGACGATACCGGTAAATTTACGCAGCATATGATCCAGCGCGATAGTAGCATCCGGTAAAATCACACGTTCCACAGAAGAGTGGGAAATATCGCGTTCGTGCCACAAGGCGACATCTTCCAGCGCAGCAACGGCATACCCTCTCAGCAAACGCGCCATACCGGAGATTTTTTCGCAGGTGATGGGATTACGTTTATGCGGCATCGCCGAGGAGCCTTTTTGCCCGGGAGCAAAATATTCTTCAGCTTCACGAATGTCCGTACGCTGCAGATTACGGATTTCCGTAGCCATTTTATCAAGAGAGGAACCAATGATCGCCAAAGTAGTCAGAAAATCGGCATGGCGGTCGCGCTGAATGACCTGGGTAGCCAGACGGGCAGCCTTGATACCTAATTTTTCACAAACATATTCTTCAATAAACGGGTCAATATTGGAGTAAGTGCCGACTGCGCCCGAAAGCTTACCGACCGCAATAAAATCACGCGCCTGCTTCAACCGTTCGATATTGCGCTCTGTCTCATCCATCCACAGCGCAAACTTCAGGCCGAAGGTCATCGGCTCGGCATGGATGCCATGAGTACGACCGATCATAATCGTATGCTTGTGTTCAGCGGCACGGCGTTTCAGGACAGCATGGAATTTTTCCAGATGACTCAGTAAAAGGTCGGCAGACTGTTTCATCATCACGCCCAAAGCGGTGTCCTTGACATCGCTGGAGGTCAGGCCTTTATGGATGTATTTGGAAGCGTCGCCCACATATTCGGCCACATTTGTCAGAAAAGCAATGATGTCATGGTTGGTGACAGCTTCGATTTCTTTGATGCGTTCGATGCGGAAATCAGCTTTAGTCTGAATATCCTTCAATGCGTCATCAGGAACGATGCCCAGTTTGTTCATCGCCTCGCAGGCTAAAATCTCTACCTGCAGCATTGTTCGGAATTCGTTTTCCAAAGTCCAGATATGACCCATCTCGGGATGAGTATAACGTTCGATCATTTTTTTGTTTCCCCCCGTAAAATCGGTGTTTTTTGCAATAAGAATAGGAAGAAGGCCTGCTTGCGTTCTTCCTCTCTTATAAATAAACTTTTTTATCCTCTCATATCATAACATTTTCAGTTCTTCACTGCAATACTACTGAACATTTTTTGCAAATTTATTTAAAACATTCGTAAAATAAACAACAGCGTGAAAACCTGTTATCACAGGCGTTCACGCTGTTTTTCTTTAAAGCGCTCCATTATTTATGACAAAAATAAAAATACCAGACCACACAAAATAATGACCAGTCCACTGATACCCATCAGAAAACGATACCCCTGATCGCCGAAAAAATCATGTACCAGCGTATCAAAGGCAAACGGGCGCACCCACCTGTGGTCAAATTCGCAGACCCAACGCCAGTTTAAAAGCGCGCCGATAAAAATCAGCAGGCCGCAGCCGATGATAGTAAACTGCCAATGCTTCTGCAAAAAAGCCATCAGCTGCTCCATCCATATTTCCACGCGCCGCCTCCTTCTCATCTGCTCACAGGTCTGAGTTTACTCCTTACGCTTACTGAGTCCCACAAATTTGGTATATTGTTTGTGGAAGAACAGATTGACCGTATCGACAGGGCCGTTACGGTGCTTAGCGATGATCAGTTCGGTAATATTTTTATTCTCCGTTTCCGGATTATAGTAATCTTCACGATATAAAAAGGCTACAATATCCGCATCCTGCTCCAAAGAACCAGACTCACGCAGGTCAGACAGCATCGGACGTTTGACCTGACGCGCTTCGACGCTGCGGCTCAGCTGCGATAAAGCAATGACCGGAACATCAAGCTCACGGGCCAGCGCTTTCAACGAACGTGAGATCTCTGAAACCTCCTGCTGCCGGTCACCGCTGTTGTTCTTTTTACCGCTGCCCTGCATCAGCTGCAGATAATCGACTACGATCAGATCAAGACCGTGTTCGGCTTTCAGCCGGCGGGCGCGCGACCTCATATCCATGGCAGTGATACCTGCTGTATCGTCGATATAGATATTAGCACTGGAAAGCGTATCTGCCGTATTGATGAGCATCGCCCAATCTTCATCACGCAGCTCGCCGATACGCAGACGCTGCGAATCAATGTTGGCTTCGGCGCAGAGCATACGCTGTACAAGCTGCTCCTTGCTCATTTCCAGGCTGAAAAAAGCAACTGTTTTCGGAGCTCCGCCAACCTTTTTGGCAGCTCGAATCGCCACATTCTGTACCACATTGAGCGCAAAAGCAGTTTTACCCATGGAAGGACGGGCCGCAAGGATGATAAAATCACTGCCATGCAGGCCGGAGGTCAGATTATCAAGATCTTCAAAGCCTGTAGGCAGTCCTGTAAGACCATTCTTATTGCCCATCAGCGCTTCGATACTCTTAAAAGAATCAAGAACGATCTCATTGATCGGCGTAAAATCAGCTGTCTTCTTCCGGTTGGAAATCTCCAGAATCTTGCTTTCAGCACTGTCGATGATGTTTTTCACATCATCATTAGCCTCATAACCCATCGAAGCGATCTGCGTCGATACGGAAACCAGCTGACGCAGAATCGATTTTTCTTCGATAATGCTCGCATGATAGGTTACGTTGGCCGCAGTCGGCACAGCATTAGCCAGCGAAGTGACATAAGCGATACCGCCCACATCCTCCAGCTTGTTGTCACGCTTCAGAATCTCCGTCACCGTGATCATATCCACAGCTTCGTTCTTATTGTAAAGCTCCAGCATAGCGTTAAAAATGACGCGGTGCGCCTCACGGTAAAAATCAGTATCCCGCAGGATCTCCATGACCTTGGGGATAGCCTCTTTCTCGATCAGCATCGCGCCCAGCACTGACTGCTCGGCTTCTATATTTTGCGGTGGTACTCTGTCCTGCATAACCTTCCCTGTCTTTCGCTTATTCCGCTTCAACTACTACGGCAAATTCCGCAGCAATCTCAGGGTGCAGTTTAGCTACAGCTGTATAATTGCCTAAACCCTTAACAGGTGTTTTCAGTTCTATCTTCCGGCGGTCGATATCCAGCTTGGTCTGTTCGATCAATGCTTCCGCCACGTCTTTAGACGCAACCGAGCCGAACATTTTCCCATTATCACCGACACGTACCTTCAAGGTAACGGTCACTTTTTCGATCTGAGCTGCCAGAACGGTAGCTTCATCTTTTTTCTGCGCGGCACGACGGGCAGCATTGGCCTGATCCTGCTTGGCCTGATTTAAATTAGCCGCACTGGCTTCTTTCGCTAATTTGCGAGGCAGCAGATAGTTGCGGCCATAACCTTCGGCCGTTTCTACGATATCGCCTTTTTTACCTAAACTTTTAATATCTTGCAGTAAGATCACTTTCATTGTTATCAATCTCCTCTAACTGTTTTTTTGCCAAAGAGATGATCTGCGGCATGATATCCACAGCCCTCTTATTGTCAAGCTGTACGCCGGCCACAGTCTGATGACCGCCGCCGCCCAGCTCTTCCATAATGATCTGTACGTTGACCGTACCGTCGCTGCGGGCACTGATGCCCAGCGAACCGTCAACATATTCCACGATAACGACACTGACATAAATACCGCTGATGGCAACCATCGTGTCGGCAGTCTGAGCCGCTATGACTGATGATTTCGCTTCTTTGGGAGCCTGTTCATAAACGGAAACGATCAGTCCCGGTTCCGGGCTTTCTGCTTCGGCAATCAGCCGCGAACGGATCTGGAAGGTTTCCATATCGTCCTTGAACAGCTGCCTTACCACAGTCGGGTCAGCCCCGCTGCGGCGCAGTAAAGCTGCCGCTTCAAAGGTGCGCTCACCGGTCTGTACGGCAAAATTTTTCGTATCGACAACGATGCCCATAAAGCGCGGTCGCTTCGCCTTTAGTAAATTCCAGACGGTCATTAAAATAGCCTACAAGCTCCGTCACCAGTTCGCTGGTCGAGGAAGAAGACGGTTCCATATATTGCAGCACCGTTTCTTTGATGGCGTCTTCCGCACGGCGATGATGGTCGATAATGATCCGTTTCGGGATCGCTTCCATAACCTCTTTGCTTGCGCACAGCATCGGCCGGTGATGGTCGACCAGAAACAGCAGGCTGCCGGGCGTAATATGGGCCATTGCCTCCGGTCCTTCCAGCATCAGTTCCAGGTACTGTTCATCATCCTGGATCAGCTTCAGTTCATCACGCTGCAGCATTTCCTTGATCTTATCCAGTGCGTCAGTTTCGCCGCTGACAACGATATAAGTTTCCTTCTGCAGTGACAGCGCCATTTTCGCTACACCGATAGCACTGCCGATCGAATCAAAGTCCTCCATCATATGCCCCATAACGAAAACCTTATCTGCGGCAATGATCTGTTCATGGATCGTATGCGCTACGATACGTGCGCGCACGCGTGTACTTTTAGCAGTTACGGTAGTCGTGCCGCCAAAGAACTGTGTCCCGCCGTCTACGGCTACGACCACCTGGTCGCCTCCGCGCCCCAGCGCCAGATCCAATGCTTTGACTGCGTTCTGGCTCAGTTCTTCCAGATTGTCGCCTTCGCAGGCAATACCAATGCTCACTGTCGGAGTGATCTTATTGCCGACATGGATCTCACGTACACTGTCTAAAACGGGGAATTTCTGCTCCATTAAATCACGCAGGACCGCCTGATTAAAACCAATCAGACACAATTCTTTATTAGAACGGCTGATAAAGCCGTTTTCTTCCTCGGCCCACTTGCTCAGTACTTCATTGACCTCGCCGCTGATATTGGCGCGGGTCGTTTCGCTCATACCCTTCATCACGTCTTCATAATTATCAAACCTGACGTAGGCCAGACACAGCTTCTCATTATCATATTTCTGGCGCAGCAGCTCAAAATCAGTCACGTCGCTCAGATAAACCATCAGGCCCGTGCCTTTTTTCTCACCTTTTTCCGATGTCTGCACCCGGCAATGCTTCAAATTATAGTAGCGGTCCTCGATCTGGATCAGGCGTTCTCCGTCCTTCACGCTCAGCGTGTCGAACGCATTGGCCGGCAACGGCAGAACATCTTCCGGACGTTTGCCCTCCAGATTTTTAGTACCCACATATTTACTGAACAGCTCATTTTTCCACTGCAGTTTACCGTCTTTGGCAAAAACAGCCATCCCGATATCCAGATTCTGAACGGCATGATGATTAGTACGCTCAATATTACGCACTACCGTATCCAGATAGCTGTTAAAGCGTACTTCCTTACTGCGCAGACTTTTTTTGTTGTAATAATACAGCAGGCCGATCAGCAGAATACATACCGGTATCCATAACGGTTCGTAAAAACCGATAATGAACGTCAGAAAAACGATCAGTATCAGCGGTATGATATCACTGCGCGAATCCCAAATTTTGTTAAACATATACTCGCCTCATCTCTATGCGCGCTTGGAAGTCCTTTTCCCGCTGAGATTACGGAAATCAAATACCAGGTCAAACGCGCCCACAAACACAATAATCTGAGAAAATATCTGGACAAAAAACAACAGTGCCACCGATACAGTTCCCCACCATTTCGGTTTATTGTTTTTTTCCAGCCACCAATAGATCAAAGCAATACCCTGCAATACAAAGAAAACACTGGTTATCACCTGCAGATTAACTGAGATATGGTACATCAGGCTTTCCGGATACTGAACATAATAGGAAACCATCAGCAGCGAAATACCATAAGGCCACAGCATCCAGCCAGGTACGTTCCATTGCGTAAAAGGAGGAAACTCCTCAAAAGCAGCTCCCAGCTTACTCAAAATTTTACGTGCGGCCAGATAATTGACAAAGGCAATAATAGGAGCGCACAGGAAAAAAGCTCCCGGCATGATAAGTCGCATCATCCGAAGCATCTCGGCATTGCTTTTAACGGCTGCGTCGATCTCGGTCTGGCTCATTCCCATGGACTGGTAATAGCCTACGCTCTCACGGGCAGCCTCTTCCAATGAAGTAAACATCATATCGACCGGCTGGATACCCATGATATACAGCGCAATCAAAAAACTGGCACCGATAGAAATCAGGCAGGCCACCGAGCTGATCAGCATCAGCTTGAAAGGCTTATACCCGCGGCGCATACACTCGCCCAAGGTCAGCCCCACTAAACCAAAAGCAGCCAGCAGCGAAAAAGCATGCAGCGGGCTGATCAGAACTGCTACGGCAATATCAGCTACTATCAGCGTCATAACGCTCCAGCGCAGTCCGTTGCGCATACCGCAGATAGCGATAGGCAGGGGCCATAAAAAATTGATAAAGCTGCCGATGACCGGCACATACATGCTGATAATAGCAAAAACTATGGCGATAGCGGCCAAAATGCCCGCTTCTACCATGGCAGAAGTTTTACGAATCACTTAATTTCCTCCTTCGTAGCTATACATACATATATATAGCTAGGTATGTATATTCTACACCGAAAACGGCAAAAACGCAAAAAATAAGTGGCGCTGCCCAAAGCAGCGTCACCTTATAAAACGGTTTTATTTCCATTCAGTTTTAGCTTTTACCAGAACGCCATCGGCCTGAGGCACCAGCTCAACCAAATGTACTACATCGAACAGTGAACGATTCAGGACTTTTTTCTGCTGCAGCCTGCTTTGCTGCAGCGCAGCCGTAAAATCGACACTGATACTGCCCTGCTCATACTTGGTCGTAACACTATCCGCATCGATATCCACCCTGTCGATCACCAGATCTACGATAGCCATTATCAGCTTGCTCCCCATCAGCTCCACTACCAGCTGCGCAAAATCATTGTCTGCGACAGCAAAATCGACCAGCTTCAGCCTTGTAAAAGCAGATTCGGCATCGACATTAAACACCTCGACCTGCAGCAGCAGCTCCAAAGTGCCGTGCGTTGTATGCTGCAGCTCCAGCCGCAGCAGATCAGGCTCGGCATAAGCCAGAGACTGCAATGTAAATTCGCTGCCGGCCAGGCTTTGACGCACATAATCCACGATTTCATCATAAGGGACTACCAGACCGCCCTGGCTCAGCTGCTCCCATTTCTGCGCCGAGAACCACAGCTGCCCCTTATCTTTCAACGGCCGCAGTCTTTCACTGACCGTCGCGATTTTTTCTGATAAAACCGTTTCCGCCCGATCAGCATGTTTTTCTATTTTAGAAAACAAATTTCCTGATTTGTTTCGCAAAGCTTCCTTCAGCTCACGCAGTTCAAAACGTTTGCTTTCATCGCCCAAAGGCGTGTCTTTGCAATCCATTTTTTCAAAATCTTCACTGTGCTTCATTCCCTCTTTACGGGCGCTTTCATAAACTTCCCGGAATTCAGCAATATCTTCGGGACGCCCGGCCTTAATCCAGGCATTAGCGGCCTTGCCTACAGCATAAGTCACCGATACACCTACCGGCACCTGGATCGGCGCTATTGGAATCAACGTTACCAGTGTCTGACCGACAAAAGTCGCCCCCAGTGAAGTCAAAAGTCCCAAAACAGCACTTTCTTCCAGCTTTACTCCGCGCAGCTCGCCCAGGCGCATAATCATATAGACCTCGTTAGCCATCAAAGCCATTGTTCCCACCAAAGGCGCAACTACAATCACACCGGCACGGGCTGCTCCCCAGCGGCAGATCTTTTCAGCTTCCCACTCTATATCGACAGGCTGTAATTCTTTTTCTTCGGTCATGGTATCACCTCTTTGCGATTCTTCCTGCTGTTATAATTCGCTTTTGCATCAACTTATCCTGCAATGTTACTAAAATATCACAAAGCCGCTATTTGTAAATTTTCATTAAAATATTATCCAATTATAATATTTTTTGATATCTGGATATATAAAAACAACCAACTTTACTGGATAGAATATCTATCAGGCTGCCCTCTGAATGGTTTTAGACAGTTTTTATAATCATCCGGCCCTTTAACCATTTATTTTTTATTGTTACTTATCAATTTCGACCAGTTCACCTAACAAACATCCATATTTTTCAAACAAATATCCAGCTTATATAATTAGGTTAAATAAACTCAGGCAGATATTTATTGCCGCTTAAATCAAAAAACTATATTTTATTGAGGAGTGTTGTAAATGAAAATTCGTGTTTTAGTAGCTAAACCAGGCCTTGACGGACATGACCGCGGCGCCAAAGTCGTCGCCCGCGCCTTACGTGACGCAGGCTTTGAAGTTATTTATACCGGGATCAGGCTGACCCCGGAACAAATCGCTGAAGCAGCTCTGCAGGATGATGTCAAGGTCGTCGCCCTGAGCCTGCTTTCCGGAGCACATAACACCCTGTTCCCGAAAGTGGTCGAATTAATGCGGGCCAAAGGTTTAAACGATGTACTGGTTATCGGCGGCGGCGTTATCCCTGATACTGATATTCCCGGCTTAAAAGCCGCCGGTGTGGCCGAAGTCTTTACTCCAGGTACGCCTACCGGTAATATCGTCGATTTTATCAACGCCAATACCCACTGACCGCAGCCGGTAAAACAGTTCTCTTAAATCACACTGGCTTTAACAGCCAACCATTCAGGAGGTGTTTCCCTTGTCAACCCAGGTAAAAATAGAAAAAATGCTGCAGAAAACAGCTGTAGTTTTAGCGGCAGGCGGGGAAAAACGTATCGCCAAACAGCACGCAGCCGGTAAAATGACAGCACGGGAAAGGATCGCCTCACTGCTGGACGAAAACTCCTTTGTTGAATTAGACCGTTTCGTCAAACACCGCTGTACTGATTTCGGCCAGTCCCAAAAGGCGCTGCCCGGCGAAGGAGTCACAACCGGCTATGGTACTGTCTCCGGCCGTCTGGTCTACGTTTTTGCCCAGGATTTTACAGTCGAAGGCGGTTCCTTAGGCGAAATGCACGCCGCAAAAATCGTCAAAGTCCAGCACCTGGCTCTGAAAATGGGTGCGCCGCTTGTCGGACTTAACGATTCCGGCGGCGCACGTATTCAGGAAGCTGTCGATGCCATGTCCGGCTATGGCAAGATTTTTTTCAATAATACTCTGGCCTCGGGAGTAATCCCGCAGATCTCGGCAATTATGGGACCTTCAGCCGGCGGCGCAGTCTACAGTCCGGCACTGACAGACTTTATTTATATGGTCAGAAACACCTCTAAAATGTTCATCACCGGCCCAGCAGTTGTTCAAGCCGTCACCGGCGAAGATGTGACCCAGGAACAATTAGGCGGCGCCATGACCCATAACGGTACTTCCGGCGTAGCGCATTTTGCTGCTGAAAATGATAGCGACTGTCTGCGGCAGATCCGTTATCTTCTCAGCTTTCTGCCTTCAAATAATCTGGAAGCGGCGCCTGTCGTCGACACAGGAGATGCTCCACAGCGGATCGACGCCAGACTGAATACCCTGCTGCCGGACAATTCCAATCAGGCCTACGATATGAAAACCGTTATCACATCAATTGTTGACAACGGCGAATTTTATGAATCACAACAATACTGGGCTGCAAATATCATCACCTGTTTTGCCCGTATGGACGGACAGACTGTTGGGATCATTGCCAACCAGCCTAAAATCATGGCAGGCTGCCTTGATATCAACGCCTCTGATAAAGCGGCACGCTTTATCCGTTTCTGCGATGCCTTCAATATCCCCCTGCTGAATCTGGTAGATGTTCCCGGGTTCCTGCCGGGCTGTAATCAGGAATACGGCGGTATTATCCGCCACGGAGCCAAAATGCTGTATGCTTATTCCGAAGCTACTGTACCCAAGATCACAGTCATTACCCGTAAAGCCTACGGCGGTTCATACATCGCCATGTGCTCACAGGACCTCCGTGCCGATCAGGTCATAGCCTGGCCAACTGCGGAGGTAGCAGTAATGGGTCCTACCGGTGCAGCTAATATCATTTTCAAAAACGACCCTGATGTAAAAGCCAAAACTGAGGAATACATCGACAACTTTGCCACACCATATCAGGCTGCGATGCGAGGTATGGTCGATCTGGTCATCGAACCGCAGAACACCCGTCCCACTGTCATCAACGCCCTGCAAATGCTGCAGAGCAAACGCGAGACCCGCCCTGCGAAACGTCACGGAAATATTCCTTTATAGTCAGCTGTACATCCTTTGAAAATAAAATAGCTTCGTTTGTAAACCGCAAAATAATGTCCTTTAACAGGTAACCTCATACACCTTTAAGCGGCACATTATCTTTGCGGTATTTTTTACCCATAAATTGTCCTGCTGTACTGTCTATTGCCAGCTTCAGCAAGACTGTTATTTTCTGGAGAGAAGGAGTTGATAATCATGACCCCGGACGTACAATTTTATTACTGCTTGCTGTTATTGCTTTACTTTTCATTACCGAACTGATCCCGCTTGCCGTCACATCGATCGGCGGCGCCGTTGCCTGCGGCCTGTTAGGCTTCATCACACCCAAAGCCGTCTTTTCCGGCCTTTCCAATTCTTCAGTACTCCTATTTGCCGGCATGTTCGTCGTCGGTGCAGCAATGTTCCATACCGGGCTGGCGCAGAACATCGGGAAAAAAGTAGTCTCGGTATTCGGTACCAGCGAAAAAAGCCTGATGCTGGGTATCATGATCATCGGCGCTGTCCTGTCAGGTTTTTTGTCTAATACCGGCACGACGGCCTGCCTGATGCCTGTTGTACTGGGCATCTGCTCCGCTGCCAGGCTTCCGGCTTCCAGGCAGTTGCTGCCGCTGGCATTCGGCATCGCTTTCGGAGGCATCTTCACTATTATCGGTACACCGCCGAACCTGATCGCTTCCAACGCTTTAGTCGAAGCAGGCTTCAGGCCTTTTGGATTTTTTGAATTTGCCTGGGTCGGTATTCCTATCGCTATCGCCGGCACCCTGTACATGATGTTCATCGGCTACCGTCTTCCTAAAGTCAATGCGGCCGCCGATATAGAAATCGAACAGGAATTTGACGTCAGTAATGACAATCCTCAAAAACAGCTTATTTCCGGTCTGATCCTTTTAGGCGTAGTCATCGTTATGGCTTTGAACCTGAAATTCATTACCCTGGAAATGGCGGCTGTTATCGGCGCGCTCGTCGCCGTATTGACCGGCTGCCTGACTGAAAAGCAAGCTTATGCCAGCATCGACTGGGTTTCAATCTTCCTGTTCGCCGGTATGATCTCCGTTTCATCCGCCATGGATAAAACCGGTGCCGGCAAACTGCTGGCTAAATTCTGCGTCGATCTGCTCGGCGGCACGCCTTCACCCTTATTCGTAGCCGCATTGTTATTTTTAGTATCCAGCTTTTTGACACAATTTATGTCCAACACAGCAACAGCAACATTACTCTGCCCCATCGGAGTTGCTATTGCCCAACAGATAGGTGCTTCACCTCACGCCGTCGTCATGTCGATCACCATCGGCATCGCCTGCGCCTATGCCACTCCTGTCGGTACACCGCCTAACACACTGGTTTTAGGACCTGGCGGCTATCGTTTCATGGATTATGTTAAAGTTGGCACTCCTTTGATTTTCGTAAGTTTTATCGTTTCCATGATCGTTATCCCTATCGTCTGGCCTTTCTTTAAATAAACTTTCACAGCACCTGTTCAGCAGCAGGTGCTGTTTATTTTATAGCAAACCTTTTTTTGTCTCCCGCTCCGTGATACAATAATAAAAAAGTCTGAAAGGAGCGGTCGGTTTATGGCAAAAGCCGTCTGCGGGCGCTTTGCCCCTACGCCCAGCGGCAGAATGCACCTCGGCAATGTTTTCTGCGCCCTGCTGGCCTGGCTGTCAGCAAAAAAACAGGGCGGAACCATCACACTGCGTATCGAAGACCTTGACAAGCCCCGCTGCCCTGCCGGCAGCGACATGCTTTTAGAAGATGATCTGCACTGGCTGGGCCTGGAATGGGATACCGGAGGCAGCGCCGGCGGAAAAGATGCACCCTATTATCAAAGCCGCCGTTTTGACATCTATGCCGCCTATTTTGCACAGCTGCAAAAACTGGGACTGACTTACCCCTGCTTTTGCAACCGGGCTGAGCTGCACGCCGCCCAGGCACCGCATCTAAGTGACGGACGCATTCTGTACGCCGGTACCTGCCGCCATTTGACAGCCGAACAGACTGCTGCCAAAACCCGCACCAAAGACCCGGCACAGCGGCTGCGGCTTCCTGATACTGCTGTCAGCTTTATCGACGGACATTATGGTCCGTATACGCAGAACCTGGCTGCTGAATGCGGCGATATCATCCTGCGGCGCAGCGACGGTGTTTACGCCTATCAACTGGCAGTGGTCGTCGACGATGCCCTGATGGGCATCACGGAAATTGTCCGCGGCTGCGACCTGCTCAGTTCCACACCGCAGCAGCTTTATCTGTACCAGCTGCTGGGCTTTACCCCACCGGCTTTTATTCATGTACCACTGCTGATGGCTGCAGATGGCAGACGTCTTTCCAAACGCGACCGTGATCTGGATCTCGGCTTTCTCCGTCAGCATTTTGTCAGTCCTCAGCCGCTCATCGGCCTCCTTGCCTTCCTGGCCGGACTGCTGCCGGCACCTGAACCAGTCAGTGCCAAAGAACTGCTTCCGTTGTTCAACTGGCAGAAAGTGCCCCATAACAATATCATCGTCAGTGAAAAGCTTAAATTTATTTAAACTATAAAGGAGCAACGCTATGCTTTATGTAGTTCTCGCAACCTTTGCCGCCGGTATGTCGACAGAATATTTTTTAGGCAACCGCTGGATAGGTTTTTTCGCAGTCGGCGTACCGGCTTGCCTGTATTTTTTCTATCTGGATTATCAAAAACGTGCAGCCGAAAAAAAAGAAGAAGAAGAAAAGCGTGCCAAACGTAAAGAACGTAAACAACAGCATAAATGATAAAAAGAACGCATTGGATAATGCGTTCTTTTTATTTATCACTGTTATTATTAAATATTATCCGCAGCGCGTTTTCCGTCGCCAGACAGGAACCAAGCTCACTGCTGCCATCCTCCAGTGTGCCGTGGTAATCGCTGCCGCCGGTAAGAAATAAGCCGTATTGACCAGCCATCTGTCTGATAGCTTCTTTATCAGCCTCTGTATTTTTACGGTGTTCCAGCTCAATACCCTTTAAGCCATAACCGACCAGTTCAGGCACAAGCTCAAGATTTTGCTGCTGCCCCGGATGGGCCAATACTGCCAATCCTCCGGCTTCTGTAATCACACGCACGGCAGCGGCAGCATCCAGGTACTCAATATCGAAATCACAATAACCGCCGTTTTTAAATGTTTCATGATAAAAAGTGCCAAACATTTCTTCTACCTGCTCCGTCGCCACCAAATATTCCATAAGATGCTGTTTGTAAATAACGTGTCCGGCCCGTTTCACAAAATTCTGAGGACGGATACGAAAACCATGCTCTGCCAGAAGTGCGATCTGGCGCAGGCTATTAGCCTGCCTACGTTCCAGCAGCGGACGGCAGAAGGCCGTCACTGATCTCGTGTCACGCATGGCATAACCTAAAATATGCGCCTTCCGCTGCTTTTGAAAATCATAGGCCGAAATCTCGATTCCAGGCATCACCTTCAAAGCAGTGACCGGCGGAATATCACCGCAGCGCGGCACCCGGTCATGGTCGGTAATGGCGATATGAGTCAGCCCCTTGCTCACCGCCTTCTGGATCAATTCAATCACCGTAGCGCTGCCGTCAGAATATGCAGAATGTAAGTGCAGATCACCGCGCATCAGGCAAAACTCCCTTCGGACATATTGAAGACCTTATCACAAACGCCTTCCATAAATTCCAGATCATGAAAAATTCCCAGCATACTGGTCTTTTCTTCTTTTAACTGCTGCAGAATATCCTTTACTAAAACTTTAGTCTTATTATCCAGAGACGCCGTTGGTTCGTCCAGCAGCATCAGCCGCGGCCGTTTGACCATAGCGTGCGCCAGATTCAAACGCAGCCTTTCACCTCCGGAAAAGGTCTGCGGATAAATATCCCACAATTCCTCCTGCAAACGAAAATAATCCAGCATTTCCTTAGCACGGCGCTCGGCCTCGCCGGCGGCGACGCCGATTTCCAGCAGTGCCGACATAACATGCTCTTTTGCCGTCGTACGCGGCATCACATTCAGAAACTGAGCCACATAACCGATTTCATAGCGACGCAGCTGCAGCATCTGCCGCTCGTCGGCCTGAGCCAGATCAATAGGCCCAAAAGCCTGACTGTTATAAACGATCGTACCCTGCAGCGGCAGATAGGTACGGTTGATACATTTAAGAATGCTCGACTTACCGGCGCCGGAACGCCCCACTATACCGATAAATTCACCCTCATGCAGCGTGAAACCGATATCGCGGCAGCTCTTGATAGTTTTGCCCAAATTATGCAGATAAAAATTTTTCGTCAGCCCTTCAATGGCAAGTATCTCCATAACTCCTCCTAAACCCTGTATTCCAACTGTGAAATAACCTTGCCGTCAACCAAAGCGTGAGTAATAACAGGATAACCGTCTAAAATCTTGATAATCAGCAGATCGGCCTTTTTTCCCACCGCCAACGAGCCATAATCGTTATCGATACACATCGCTCTGGCCGGATTCAGCGTCAGCTTATTGACGATTTCCGGCAGCGGCACGCCGTGCTGCTTATGCATAATGAAAATACTGTGCAGCATTGCCGCAGGATAATAGTCGGAGCAGAGAATATCGGCGCAGCCTTCCTTGACCGCTTCTGCCGCAGATAGATTGCCGGTATGTGAACCGCCCAGCAGAATATTAGGGGCTCCGACCACTGTAGCCAAACCTAACTGCTGTGCCTGCCTGGCAACGTCGATCGTAATGGGAAATTCACTGATAGCAACGCCCAGCTCCTTATTTACCTGCAGCTTGGCAGCAGTATCGTCATCATGTGACGCTGCGGGGATTCCGTTAGCCCTGGCCAGTTCCGCCAGCTCATGCAGCTGTTCAAAGCTCAGGGTCCGTTTGTTTTTATGATGTTCCAGCACGCCCTCAAACCCCAGCGTTGTTACAGTTTCGCCGTGATAAGCGGTAATAGTTTTGCGGTAAGTCTCGATATTGCGGTACTGCCCCTGCCCGGGCGTATGGTCCATAAACGATATCTCATGCACTGTTTTTTCCCGCAGCATTTTGCTGACGATATCAAACGCTTCCAGATTATCGATCTCGATCCGCAAATGCAGACGATGATGAATAAGGTGATGACGCTCGTGGATATTATTGATCAGCTCAGCCAGCTTCAGCACATTTTTCTTATAGCGCAGCTCCGAAGCCCCAAAATAATCGTCCTGGTAGAGTGATATCGAATGGTAGATCGTTGTGATCCCCTGATTGATCAACTGCCGCTCGATCTCCTTCAGTCCCATCTCGAAATCCATCACGCTGGTAGGACGCGGCTGAATGATCTGTCGATCTTGTCAGAATGAGTATCGATAAAACCGGGGCAGACATACCTTCCGTGCGCATCGATTTTTTCATCATATTGCCCCAGATCTATAACATCCTCTGCAAGAATATCGATAATACGGTCATTTTCCAACACCAGCACTTTATTTTCCAACACCTCGGCAGGTGTGATCAGTTTACCATTATAAATAGCTGTTTTCATAGTCGTCCTTTCCCGCGGCAGCGCCGCTGTTAGAGCAATGAGTGTACCAGCTGCTGTGTATAAGCATGCTGCGGATCCTCTAAAATCTGATCGGTAAGACCGCTTTCCACTACCTGGCCATCCAGCATGACCATCGTCCTGTCTGCCAGCATCCTGATCACTGCCAGATCATGCGAAACCAGAATGATCGAAATATTATAACGGCTGCGTATTTTCCTGATCAGGTCTAAAACCTTGGCCTGTACCGAAAGATCCAGCCCGGTGGTGACCTCATCCAAAAGCAGCAGCCCCGGGTTATTGGCCAGCGCCTTGGAGATCTGTACCCGCTGCTGCATACCGCCAGAAAAATTTCTGGGCGGTTCCGCACGCCTGGAAGTCAGTATCTCCACCGCTTCCAAAAGCTCCACTGTTCTGCCGTCCATAAAAGCTACATTACGATTGCCGGCGGCAATGATCTTTTCAGCAACATTGGCAGCAGATGAATAATCCATACGCAGACCCAGCAGAGGATTCTGATAAACCATCCCCATCAGATGATTTTTGATATACCGGCGCTGCTGTGAACTGGCGCCGAAAATATTGATCTTTCCATCCTGATACTGCTTCAGAAAGGCACTTCCTCCTGTTACTTCATGATCGAAATACAGACTTTTCATCACGCTGGATTTTCCTGAGCCTGATTCACCGACAATGCCTAATACTTCTCCGGGATAAACGTCAAAGGATACATTGCGTACAGCCCAGACAGTACCGCAGCGGGGACAGCGGTTCTTTTCCAGCGGCTGCCGGCTGCGGCAGCACTCGCAGCCGTTGCCATAACGCAGCAGCAGATCGCGCACCTGTAAAACGGCCTCTTCTTTATTAATCATATCTGCCGCCCCTTTCCGCGCACAGCATCCTGTTCTTTTACATATTCACGGAATTTCTCAGATTCTTTGACTCTGGAAGTGGTTTCCATTTCACAGCACCCCGCCAGCACCGTGATCTTCTCCCTCAGCAGCGGCTGCAGGCAACAGGGCAGATGCTCAGCGTGATAACGATGCAGCGCTACACATTCGCGGCACTTCCCGTGCCATTCGCAGCGGCTGTAAGGACAACTGCAGTCCAGCACCTCCTGGCTCTCCAGCAAGGCCCTGTTTTTTAATGTATCTTCATAATATTCCTCTTTAGTACGCATCAGCAGTCCGCCTCCTTGCGCAGCCTTCGTTTAGAGCAGTAACCTGTATCCGAGCACTGATAGCTGACAGCGCCTGTCTCTCTGTCGATAAGCTCGTCAAAATAAACATTTTCCGCTCCACATAAACGGCAGCGGCGGCCTTCCATATGTTCGATCTCAAAAGGCACATCGTCAAACGCCAGCGACACGACCTTTGTATGAGGCGGGATCGCATAAATTTTCTTCTCGCGCCCTGCTCCGAATAAATACAGACATTCCGACTCATGCAGTCTGGGATTGTCATATTTCGGGATCGGACTGGGGTTCATAACATATCTGTCCTCAACAGTAACCGGATATTCCGTAGCAATCGTGACCTTGCCATATTTCATAATGCTTTCATAAAGCTGCAGCCAAATGCCCGTGTAATCTGCTTCTGCATGCATCAGCTTCGTTGCTTCCTCGCTTGGTTCTATCACCCGCAGCGGTTCCGGCAAAGGCACCTGAAAAACCAGCAGCTGGTCATTACGCAGCGGTTCCTCGGGTATACGATGACGCGTCTGGATCAGGGTTGCTTCCGTACTGTCTGTAGTAGTCGCCACATCGCTGCACAAATTGATAAATTTCTTGATATTGACAGCGTTGACACTATCGTCGCTGCCCTGATCGATAACCTTCAAAACATCACGCGGGCCGATCAGCGACAAAGTGAGCTGAATGCCTCCCGTCCCCCAGCCGCGCCCTATCGGAAGTTCGCGCGAGCCGAACGGCACCTGATAACCGGGTACAGCCACCGCCTTTAAAATACTGCGCCTGATTTCCCGTTTAGAACCTTCGTCCAGGAAAGCAAAATTATATTCAGGATTCATGCTCCGGCTCCTTTCTGGTCTTGCGTACGCTGTCCAGCTTAGACTGGAAGGTAACGTAATGCGGCAGTTTCAAATGAGAAATAAAGCCGTTCATCTCCAGCGAATCACCATGCAGCAGTACAAATTCTTCATCCTGCGCAGGAGCAGGCCCTTCTGTTTCCAACGACGCGTCCAGCACCGCCATCGAGATCGCCTTGTTTTCGTTCCGCCCCAAAACTGCGCCGTAGCCTACTGCCAATTTCAGTTTCTTATCGTCATCCTCAGGAATAAAGCCCTCTACTTCCGTCAGCAAAATTTCACCGATGCAGATGCTTTCCGTCTCGTCAAACAAATATGGTACTTCCAGCTCCACATAGCCGCAGCGCAGTTCACCTACAGTTGGATGTACGGCGCCATAACCACGGATCGAACTATACGCCAGTCCGCCGATAAAGCCCCCGTCAGCCCGAGTCAGAGTCTGCAGACGCGCGCTTCTGTCAGCAGGTAATTCCAGAACATTCTTCGTTACATCCACAGGTTCCATATCATCGATCTCACAGCTGTCGATCAATCCCTCTGCCTTCAGATACTCCGAAACCCGCGGCAGCTTTACTACCGGCACAGGCTTCGCCTCTTTAAGGCAGCACTGACGCCGGGCGCATAATTCCACTGCCGACGACTGTTTAAATTCAATCAACCGATGTGTATAATCATAGGTCGCTCCCAGAATCTGTCCGCCCTGAATATCCTTAAAGGCTGCCGAGATCCTGCGGACAGCGCGCATCTCTGTCCCGCTGGCCGGCAGGGTATAATAATTGCGGCTCAAAGTCGAACGATAAGCCCGCAGCAAAAACACTGCTTCTTCGATACTGCCTTCCGCCTGTTTCAAAGCCAGTGCTGCATAAGCCGGCGCATATAAGCCAGACTCGCTCATTACCCGGTCCACTAAAAGGCCCAGCTTTTTTTCTATCGCTTCTACTTCCAGCTCTTTAAAAGTACTACCGCGCATACAATGCAGCAGCCTGATACTTTCCTCTATTGCTTCCTGACCGCCGGAAACTGCCACATAAGCCATCTGTTCACCTGCTTTCTATTCTTGTTTTACGTGGTATACCCATCAGGCAGCCCCGCTGATCCAGCACAAAAAAATCAAGTCCCAGCGGATACTCATATTCCTGCTCATCACGTTTATCCAAAGCCGCCTGCAGTTCCGGGCACATAATGATTTCCTGGACAGCCTTGATCCCGGGCCCGCTGATCCGCTGCAGCTTGCCTGCCTGCAGATCCGCTGTGCACAAAATGACAGTCGCGCTTTTATGAGGATCGCGCAGTGTACCGCACTTAGCAGCCTGTACTGCTTCCTGCCAATCCGCATTCTCCGTCACAAAGATATAATCCGCTTTACTCACAGCAGCTGTTTTAGCCAGAGTCAGCTCAGTAATTTTCTCTGCCAGCGCAGGAGAACCGCAGACTGCAAAACTGACCTCATTGTCCAAAAGCACTGCCGCCACAGTCAGCGTCATGGCATAAGCTCCACCCAGTTTCCGGGCCAGAGGTCCCAGCTCAACGATGCGTCCCGGATTGCTCAGCGCTTCCAGCAGCAGACGAAAAGCAGCCTGAGTGTCATATACAAAATCAAATTCATAAGCTTTCTGCATTATCTTTACTCCTGATCCATAGTCTGAAAATCAACCATCGTTTTGGCATACAATCCGTTTTCCAGTTCCTGTTCCCGCTGCTGCCGCATAGACAGCCGCTGCAGCACTGTCTTCAGTTCATCCAGTTCGCTGACCTGCCTGTTAAAAGCAGCATCGATCACCGCCATGGAGCTGACTTTGTCAAAATCATCACCCAGCACAACAGCTGTCCCTTTAGTGCCGCCCAGTTCCACAACTGTATCGCACACCAACGCCTCACCCAGATAAAACAGACTGTTTTTTACCGGCTCACGCAGCTTGATCATCGCCAGTGTTTTAGCAGGCGCCTTCACAACGCTGACACCATATTTTTCAGCCAGCGGCTGAGCCAGCTCACGCAGCATACTGCCATCGGCGGCCGCCATAATACGGAACAACTCTTTTTTCTCCATAACATCACCCTTTATCTGTCAGATATAGTTTTTCTTGATTGTTGTAAAAACCAGCTCCACGCAATAGGCAAATACAAAAACCAGTACGATCGCCAGCCCTGCGGCTCCAAACTGATAGCCCTGGATATTATTCGCAATCGCAAAGCCGATTCCGCCGGCACCGATCATCCCCAGGATCGCTGATTCAGAAAATTTATTTCAAAACGCAGACCAGTCCAGGCCATGATCTGCGAAGCTGCCGCAGGCAGTATCGCAGACAAAAAAATATGCAGCTTACTGGCTCCTGTTGCCTCAAGCGCCTCGATCACTTCCTCAGGCACATCTTCAAAGCTTTGCGTAAAAGCCCTGGCAAAAAAAGCTGTGGCATGCACACACAGTCCTACGATGCCCGCAGCAGGCCCCAACCCCAGACAGACCAGCGCCAGCAATACCCAAACCGGTGTCGGTACGGCACGCAGAAACGTAAAGAACGCGCTCAGAGCATACGTCACAAATTTATTTTTCATCAGGTTACGGGCACCAAAGGCAGCTAATACCAATCCCAGCAGAACGCTGTAAATAGTTGCCAGCACAGTTATTGCCACTGTCTGGGAAAAGGCCTCCAGCGTCAGCCCAAAATCGTGAAAATCCAGCAGCGCCAGCAAACCAAAGGTCTTCCCCAGATCAGGCAGCCTGGAAATAAGCTTCAGCCAATCCAACTGCAGATAATATAGCGCCACTATCGAAACGACTGTTACAGCTGCTAAAAACCAGCGCAGCTCACTATCCTGCCCACTACGGGCAACACGGATCCTGCCGTTACTGAACTCAAGACACTGCACCCTCGCCTGTACAAAAGTCTGCTCCATTTTATGTCAACACCTTTCTTCGCAGATAATTAGTTAAAAATTCCACCATAATGACCATCGCCGCAATAACCAGAATAATTCCTGCCGCACCGGCATAATTAAACGACTTGATATAGGAAAACAGCACCAGCCCGATCCCCCCGCCGCCTACCATTCCCACAATAGTCGACGCGCGTATATTAAGTTCGATGCAGTACAGGAACCAGGCGATAAACTGTGTCAGGCAGGTCGGTACGATACCCTGACAGACCTTCTGCCAAAACGTACCGCCGCAGGCCGTCAGCCCTTCCATTGCATCACAGGATACCTCGTCGATCACTTCAATAAACGCTCTTGTCATAAAAGCAAAGGTCGAAATCAGCAAAGCAATAAAACCAACCCCGGTACCAATACCCAGTGACGAAAAAAGAATAAAAGCCCAGACCAGTGTCGGGATATTCCTCAGAAAAGTGGCAAACCCCCGGATCGTTCTGGCCAGTCCCTTCCAGGGTGATAAAGAAGTGCTGCCGAACACAGCGAAAAGAAAAGCAAACACTGCCGCAACGAAGCTGGACGAAACCGCCAACGCAAAAGTTACCAGAATCGATTCTACTACTACCGGCGAAGCATTGAAGCGTGGCGGCAGGAAATCCTGAAACAGAAATTTCCAGAATTCTCCCTGTTCCCAAAGCACTTCCAGCGGATTAAAACGGGAAATATAAGTCGCCAGGCAGAACAAAACCAGCACGACCACTAAAAACCAGGTATAAACCTGTTTTTCACGGGGATTCATTATACTTATTTTTTCAGGCATAATTTTCACCCTGCTTAATGATCAGATTTTCCATCGAAGTATTATAAATTTTCTCTATCACTGCATTATTCAGCTGCTGCGGGGTTCCGTCAAAAATCATTTCTCCTTTTGCCAGACCGATGATGCGCGTAGCATAACGCATGGCCACATCCAGCTGATGCAGATTGACGATACAGGCAATATTACGGCGCTGCGTCATCTGATAGATCAGGTCCATAATGATTTTAGACGCATTAGGGTCCAGTGAAGCGATCGGTTCGTCACAAAGAAGCAGCTTCGGTTCCTGCATAATCGCCCTGGCAATACCTACGCGCTGTTTCTGACCGCCCGAAAGATCACTGGCACGGTTATATAAACGATCGCCCATCTCGATTTCCTGCAGCAAGTCAATCGCCTTACGTTTATCCTCTTCCGTATAATTACCCAGCATCCCGTCCAACGCCGACATATAACCCAAGCGCCCATGCAGCACGTTCTGCATTACCGACAGCCGCTGCACAAGATTATAATGCTGAAAGATCATCCCGACTTTACGCCGCAGCAGCCGCAGCTTTTTGCCGGACGCACCGGTAACTTCCTCGCCGTCGATGTATACATGACCTCCGCTGGGGACTACCAGCTGATTAACCGTTCTCAGCAGGGTGGACTTGCCCGATCCGGAAGGACCGATAACAGCGACAAATTCTCCGGCTCTGACCTCCAGACTGATATCATGCAAAGCGCGGACCTGATTGCCATAAACTTTCTCGATATGCTCCATTTTTAAAACCGTGCTCATGCTTCCTCCTATAAAAAAGGCCGGACAGCGCCGGCCTCTGCTCCAACTTATTTACTGCTGCTCAGGGCTTTGTTCAGATCAATGATACCTTTGTAATCTTCAATACTGCATTCTACGAAACGCTTATCCTCTGCACCCATTACCCCTTTGTAGTAAGCGGCATTGTCATAGCTCAGGATAAAGTTTTTTACCTTTTCCTTCACTTCTGCCGGCAGCTCCCTGCGCAGAGCCATCGGTTCGGACGGAATCGGATCAGAAGCGAAAATAATTTTAACGTCATCTTTGCTGACACGTCCCGCATTGATCTCAGCCGCCAGGATTGCATCAGAGATAGGAGCTACCTGCACATCACCCTTGACTACAGCCGCCAGACCTGCTTGATGCTTGCCGGAAAAGCTGACTGCCTGGAAAAATTTGCCATTAGTATGCAGATCATCCATCGAAAGCTTCTCACCGGGAAATGCTTTCATAATCGCCGCTGAAGGGATCAGATTGCCGGAAGTGGAATTCGGGTCAACGAACGCCATCGTTTTCCCTTTGATATCCTGGATACTATTGATATCAGTATTCTTGCTGCTCGTAACCAGAACAGACTTATAAGTCGCGTTCTTTTTATCTTTATCCTTGGCAATCATCCCGATCGGTTCTGCACCTGCACGTTCATAAGCCAGGCAGAAGCTTAACGGTCCAAAATAAGCCATATCGGCTTTACCGGTACGCATAGCCTCAATCACCGCATTATAATCGTTAGATACCAGCTCTGTGACCTCCATTCCCAAAACCTTGCTCAAATCGCCCGCCATACCTTTTCTGGCATCGGCATTTTTATCTGTCGATTCATTCGGCAGATAAGTGATCACAAATTTCTTTTGCTCAGACTGACCGCCGCAGCCGCTGAACAGCAAACAGCTCATTACTGCCAGCATCAACAGGGCGCAGACCTTGAATAATTTTCTTGATTTCATTTCCTTCTCTCCTTTTTCACAAGTACTGAAATTTTGCTTGCATCTGGAAACACTGTCATCATAACAAAGCTTTCTTTGCTTTGAATTAAGAAGGCTTTAAGTTCTTGTAAAGAATTTCGCCTTTCTTTAAAGGTTTGTTAAAGCATGACCCTTAAAATACCCGTGCAAATAAAAAAAGTCCGCAGGCTGACATACATCAGCCTGCGGACTTGCACTTTTTAAATTGTTTTAAGCTGTTAGATCTTTACATCGATCTGGGCCGATACGCCCACACCCTGCACGCGGTTGATACCGCTGATAGCGACCTTATCGACCGGGATCAGCGCTTTCGCACGGAAGCTTTTAAAGAAGGAAGCCTCCAGCTGCAAAGCAGCCTGACATTTATCTACCTGCTCCTTCGGTCCCGATACCTGAGCAGCGCCGGCATAACTTCCGTCACCCACGGTAATGATCGGCACTACCTTGGTAGCGTAATCGCTGGAGATAGGATATTTTGCCGTCAAAGTATTGATAGCGCTGTTCAGCTGGTCGGCAAACTGGCTGACCAATAACGATACAGCGCCGCCTTTAACTACGGTACCCAAAATACCGGCCTGCGCCGGAGCCGTTCCCTGTCCCAGTAAAAATCCGCAGACCAGTGCCGCGGCGATCCATTTTTTCCCCTGCATAATATTACCTCCTCTGCCTTAATCATTTCAGATTTATCGTTTCAATTCGACATCAACAAACAAAACTCTTGCTCTTGCAAATTGTTCACCAAGAAATCACAAAATATTTCTCCTGCCGATAATTTTATGAAACTTCTGCATTTTACAAACTGCCTGTTTTGCGATACGATAGGTTTAAGAAGATTTTACAGCGGCAGCATTTGCCGCAGCAAAGGAGCTGTTATTATGGAACAGTTTAAATATTACGCACCTACAAAAATACTTTTCGGTAAAAATACCGAAGCCGAGGTTGGTGAACTCTGCAAAACACAAGGAGCAAGCAAGGTCCTGGTACACTTCGGAGGCAGCAGTGCCAAAAAATCCGGTCTGCTTGATCGTGTCTGCGGCGCACTGCAGGAAGCAGGACTGCACTATGTGACCCTGGGCGGCGTTGTGCCCAATCCTCGTTTAAGCAAGGTTTATGAAGGTATTGAAATCTGCAGGCGGGAAAAAGTTGATTTTATTCTCGCTGTAGGCGGCGGCAGCGTCATCGACAGTGCCAAAGCCATTGGTTATGGGATTACCAATCCCGGCGACGTCTGGGACTACTACAGCGGCAAAGCGCCGCAGGCCTGCGCCCCTATCGGTGCCGTCCTTACTATTGCCGCGGCCGGCAGTGAAATGAGCAATGCGTCAGTCATTACCAATGAAGACGGCTGGCTGAAACGCGGACTGCAGTCGCCCTATGCCTACTGTAAATTTGCCATTTTAAATCCCGAGCTGACCTGCACTCTGCCGCCCTACCAAACAGCCAGCGGCTGTACTGACATCATCGTCCATACTTTAGAACGTTACTTTACCAAACCCGGCGTCACCTCCCTAGCCCTCACTGACGGCATGGCCGAAGCTCTGCTGCGCAACGTCATGCGTAATGCCCGACTGGCTTTACAGAAGCCTGCCGACTATGACGTCCGCGCCGAGATCATGTGGGCAGGCACGCTTTCCCATAATGACATCACCGGCGACCGCAGTCAGGGCGACTGGGCTTCCCACCAGCTGGAGCATGAATTGGGCGGTATGTTCGATATTGCTCACGGCGCAGGCCTTGCAGCGATCTGGGGCAGCTGGGCCCGCTATGTGCTCAAACAAAACCCCTGCCGTTTCGCACAACTGGCAGTCAACGTACTGAATGTTCCCTACAGCTTCGGCAATGACGAAAAAACAGCGCTTGAAGGAATCGCCGCCATGGAAGACTTTTTCCGTTCCATTGGTATGCCTACCTCGATCAGCGACATGGAAATCGAACTCACCGACACCCAAATCAAAGAGCTGGCACACAAATGCAGCTTTATGGGCAGAAGAACGATCGGCGGCTTCGTCACCCTGAACGCTGCCGATATGGAAAATATTTACCGCATGGCCAGATAAAACAGCGGCTATACTTGCTGCAGAAACTTTTACCCTCTTTAAAATACAAAGGACAAGCAGTTAAACTGCTTGTCCTTTGTGTTTTTTTACTCTGCCGGCGTTTCTTCATCCTGCAGATTCACTTCATAAAAAAGCACGGGCTCAATTTTTACTGAATTATTCTCCAGCTGTATTTTACGGTTTTCTTCAATATGCCAATCCCTGTCATTGACCAGGCTCTGTTCCCACGCCTGCACAACTTTTTTCTGAAGGCTGGTCAAAGTGGCCGTATATTTGTCATCTGTAGCGGGAGCCTCTGGTTTAGGTTCCGGCTGAGTACCGGATTTTACCACCAATGTGCCTGTCAGCTGCAGCGCATAGCCGTCCTGCGTAGAATACAGCAGCTCGCCCAAATCATATTCACCGGCTGCCAAACCATCTAATCCCAGGATTTTATCAGGGTCTACATTTATACCCAACTCCTGCAGTTTGGCAAGCAGCGCGGTCTTAAAATCACTGCCAGCTGCAGCTTCCAGCCTGCCCACATCACCGCTGATTTCCTGCAGAAACGGCTTCAGATACGGTGCCGTCTGTTTTTGATCGGTCTGCCAGACTTTTTTATCTTCTTCTCCCAGCCCATCTGCGAAAGCCTGATTGAACTCTGCTGTCGTAGCATATACTGTTCCTTCACCGTATTTTTGGTAACCGCTATCGGTGAGGAAATAGGCATTCCGGACGGCAGAAACTGCTTCTGTATCGGACGCGCCCATAATTGCATCTACGTCAGCACTGCCGCTGACCTTGCCTAAATTATAAACATTAGCAACGCTGCCATATTCTCCCAGCCCTAAAATACCGCCGATATTTTTATTACCGCTGACACTGCCGGTATTATAAGCATTTTTGATACTGGCATAGTCTAGCTCCTCATCATTGCCGTCATAACCGGCAACACCGCCCACATTATCCGCGCCCTCGACAGCGCCGGTATTGTACACACCGTCAACCAGCGCATTGGCATTAGCGCCGCAGACCCCGCCGACATAATTTCCATCAGCAGTTACGTCCCCTGTATTATAGCTGTTTGCAATACTGCCGCCGGAATTAAAACCACAGATACCGCCGACAAAACTATCCCCTTTAGAATTACCGCTGGTGATAATACCTTTGTTAGAAGCATTTACTATTTTCCCGCCATTGGTATTATAACCGGCAATACCGCCAGCGAGCTGCTGATCTGCAGAAATATTGCCTTCATTCGCTGCAGCTTCAATTAAGCCGCCTTTATTGTTACCAACGATACCGCCTATATAACCATTGCCGCTCACATCACCGCTGTTAAAGGCCTCGATGACCGATCCTTTTCCATTCGCGTTTCTGCCTACGATCCCTCCGGCAGCAGAAATAACACCGATAATATTACCGCTGTTCTCAGTGTTCCTGATACTGCCGGAATTTTCCCCAACGATCCCGCCTACAGCTACGCCGCCAAGGATAGCGCCTTTATTAACAGCATTTTCGATAGTTCCCTTATCTATGTTATTGCCGCTGATACCGCCTACCGAATTGCCACCCATTGTTCCCTCTTTATATATCTTAACGTCGCCTTCGTTGACCACATCTTATTGTCCCTTTATTGATCCCGCTGATCCCCCCAAAACCGGTACTGTCGTTCACATTGCTTGTAACAGAGCCTTGATTAACAGCGTTTTCAATAGTTCCCTTACTATTGTTGACACCGGCGATGCCGCCGAGATTTCCCCAGCCAATAACAGCACCAGTGTTTTCAGCGTACTTTATAATACCAGTTTTGTTCCCGTCACCATTACTGCTGGCAATGCCGCCAACACTACCGCCATTTGTTGCTGTGATACTGCCGCTGTTACTGACAAATTCCACCGTACCATAATTAGTGCTGGTGATACCACCTACCGAAGAATTACCTTTGACAGCGGCTTTATTGGCAACATTACGGATCAGCCCCAGGTTTTTTCCTGCAATGCCGCCGACGCTGCTTTGTCCGCTGATACTTCCGGAAAGTGTCAAATTCGTTACACGCGCGCTTTCCGTCAGGCAGCCAAATAAACCAACATACGATTCTCCGCTGCGCTCGATCGTTAAATCACTGATAGTATACCCCATACCGTCCAAACTGCCGGTGAACCCGCCTTGAAATCCACTTGGGGTTCCCATGGGCAGCTGTTTTAAAGCGCCAAGGCACGCAAACCCCTGACCGCTGTTCCAGCTGCTGGTAACAGAAGCATCTATTTCGTTAGCCAGCATATAATCGCCATTGACATAACTATAGTCAAAATTTGCACTGTTTTTTTTGGTTTCATAATTATTATTGATCGCCTGCAGCTCATATACGTCATGTACCAGCATACAATCAGTAATATTTTTTTCACTGCCGTCTAAGGCCGCTGTGACAATGCCCAAGCTGCTGGCTTTTGTTCCGCCGCCTTTGCTGTAATCGCTGACAGTATGCCCCCCGCTGCCATCGCCTACATCAATGGTAGTCTTATCCGTCACCTCGTAGCCGATGTTGATATTGTCCTTGGCCTTTAAACTGACTTTACCCAGGTCGCCGCCTTGTATCTGCAGCGTATCAGCCTTGATGATCGAGATATTATTACCTTCAAAATTTATGGCGTCGGCAGCGATCGTTCCTAAATTAACAATATCGGCCTGGATTTTGGAAATACCATCGGCATCCAAATTTCCCAAAGTCCCGTTAAAGCCTTTACGGGCCTCTTCCGGCAGACTCCTTGTCGATGCTGTCAGGCTGCCTACATTGACCTCTGCCGCGGCACCAAACAAGATCCCGTTGGGATTGAGCAGGAAGACATGCGCGCCGCTGCCATTCAGCTTACCGAAAATCTCGCTGCGCTGGCTGCCCGTCACATAATTTAAAACGGCCTGCATATTTTTAAAATTTACTGTTTCTCCCTGGGCTATATTAAAGCTGTCCCAGTCTATAGCCAGATTGCCGCCGTTGCCGGTAATATCCATTGTACCGCCGCCAGGAGAGCCGATACTGCCACTGCCGCCCACGACCTGGCCGCCCTGCGGCAGGGCATAGCCCCAGTTTGGCAAAAGCAGCATGCCGCCGCTTACAACCGTGACCATGATCTTTTTATATAAAAGCATTTTCTCATTTTTCATCTTCACACAGCTCCTTATCCTTGACCGATATTAAAACAGTTTGTAGGCCAAAAACCATAGCCTGCCGTTTTTATCGCTTTCTTCACTGGTAAACTCTTCACTGCCCAGCTTGCGCGCATAGTCAAGCCGCATATAGTAATCGTCAGCCTTGGCGTACTGCAGGCCCAGTCCCCAACCGGCCAGACCGCGGTGCTGACCATAACTTTTAGACAGCTCGACTTCGCCCCAATCCACATAAGCTGCCAGAGTCAGATCAGGTACGGGAGTGGCATAACGCAGTTCTGCCGTAGCCTGGTAGCCGCTGTCGCCGCTGGCTTCACCCTGCGGATAAGCCCGCACACCGTTAGCGCCGCCTAGAACAAACTGTTCGCTGCCATCCAGATCTTTGCTGGCCAGCTGACTGTGGAAATTTACATGCAGATTCAAAACATTGCCTAATCTGCGGATATGATTGACGTCAGTATTGAATTTGTGATAGCTGCCTTCCGTGTAGCTGCTGGCATCGTCATAACTTAGCCGTCCCGCATAATATAAAGCGCTGTAGCCAGTATAACTGCCGGCACCTTTAATATTGCCCGCTATGCCGGCATACAGTGCATTACTGTGTTTTTTTGTATCGATGCCAAAGGTGCGCAGCTCATCTTTCAGCTGGCGGTTATCGTAGCCATAAACTGCCGCCAGGTGATCAGAAGCAGTATTTATCAGCGGCGTACTGCCATAAATGCTGAAAGTTTTAGCCCGTCCGACCGCGTCAAGGATATTATAAAAGCCGCTCAGCGTATAATCCATCAGGCTATAGCTGACGCCCATTTTTGTCCCGCGGCTGCCGACCGGCATTTCGTAGCCCAAATTATAGTTATGCAGGTTATCATTTGAAAGCATCCCACCCAGAAAAAATTTATCGCCGATCCTGCCGGGATTGTTGATCGTTGTCTGAAAGCCATATCTGTATCTGCCGCTGTATTTATTGCCATAATTATCAGTGTATAAAATCGTCTGCTGCGGTTTATCAGCCCGAAGATCGATCACAAAATCGCTGGTACCATTGGCCTGCCCAGCCCGCAAAACACCTACGGCTGTAACGCCGGCCAGATCGTTGATATTATTCAAAACTGTTTCCAGCCGGTCTGTACGCAGCAGCTCTCCCTTTTGCAGAATCCCTGCGGCTTTTTCTGCCTGTCCTTCCGCCAGAGCCGAAGTATTATTGACCTGTACATAGCTTAACCGCCCTAAGACTATTTTGACTTCAATGATACCGTCAGTGATTTCCTGCTGCGGCAAAAAAGCAGTAGCAACCGCATAACCCTGTCCGCGCAGATACGCAGTCAACTTATTGACCGCCTGCTGCAGTTCATTAAAATCGACTTCACGTCCGCAATAGCTTTCTACCAGCGCAGCCAATACGTCCTGCTGGATAGCATCTTCACTGGTAAAGACAAAATTCTGCAGATAAAACTTTCTGCTGCCGCTCACATCAGTGTTTGTTTCTTCTTTTGTCAGAACAGCCGTTTTATCCCCGTCCGCCCTGTTTTCTTCCAAAGCGCGCAGATCCCCGCTGCTGTTTGGCAAAGCTGTGGCAGCCGAAGCGCCGGCGCAGCTCAACACCAGCATCAGGCTTATGATTTTAGTTTTCATTTTTATTCTCCTTACACCATCAAACATTTATTTTGGGAAATATTTTTAATATATCAGTTATATTGTTTTATATTATACCACGTCTGTACCCCCCCACAAGACACGTTAAATTTTTAGTAAGATTTACTTTTTCTGCCGCGTTAACGGGTACGCGGCCGGCAGCAAACTGCCCGTCCGCTATTTTCTGTATTTACGTCGAAAAATAGACTTCTCAAAAATAAAAAAGCTTTCTTTTCCATCGGATAAAATCCCATAAAAAAAGAAAGCTAAAAAACACAAAGACGCGTCTGCCAAAAGGCAGGCACGTCTTTTTTACTGCGCCCTAACGCATATTATTTACTTTTGAATCAGTTTCCTACGCCGGCGCCGTAATTATCAGCCTTTGATATCGCCGGCCTCTGCCACCATCAGCTGATCGACAAACTGCATCCTGACCGGTACTAAAAGCTTCTGTCCCGGTTTCAGGTTCGTATTCGCCAGCGCATTGGTTTCGCAGATACGGTAAATGACTTCGCGTACATCTTCGTCCTGATCGGCCCAGCGGTCAGCGATAGCCCACATGGTATCGCCTGTATGTACAGTGATCTGTTCGTAATGATAAACAGTATCATCCTGTAAAAAATTATAGCCTGTATATAAAATAGTGGTCATCAGCATTAATACAAACAACTTCTTCATAACTCCACGACCTTTCAAAACATCCGTTCGTTAAACATATAATAAACCGAACTGTTTTGTTTGTCAAGAGTTTTTCTAAAAATTTGTTCGTATTTTAGAGTTTTAAGGCGAACGTTTCTGCAATCAGGCGAACAGATCTAACCACGCAGCACCCACATATAAAACGGCGTCGTTATTACTGCCAGCAGTGTACTGACCACCGTCAGCATCGCCGCATACTTGTAATCGCCGCCATAAACCTTAGCTACAATAGAAGTGTTCGTCATCGCCGGCATAGCCGCCTGCATAACAAATACATCGCTCATCAATTTCGGCAGCGCAAAAAACGGCAGACAGACCATAACGCACAGCGGACAGATCACAAACCTTCCCACCATTGCCGCCGTCAGCTCTCTGTCAAATTTGATCTCGCTCCAGGACGCTTTACTGATCGCGATACCGATAAACAGCATGGCCAGCGGCGTCGTCATTCCGCCCAGATAACGAAAAGAAGCTTCGATCGGCATCGGCAGCCGCCAATCAAGCATTACCAAAATAATTCCTGCCAAAAAACCTAACAGCGGCGGGTTCAGAACCACTTTCAGAGTCTTTCTGCTGAGCCACGGTGCCGCCACACCGGCATCAGACGCCATATCGTGCACGGCTACGACCCAGAACATCGTAGTATTGACCATATAATACAGCATGACATAAGGAATACCTTCTTCACCGAACAAAGCCAGCGTCATCGGCAGGCCGATGAAAATAGTGTTGGAAACAAAAAAGACAGTACAGAACACGCCGACCCGGTCACGCCGCACCTTCAGCAGCCGTGCTGCCGCATGGCCGATAAAATAGCCCAATGCCATGGAAATGATCGGTACCGGCAGACCGCCACTCATCTCGATCAGCTGATCGTGGCTGAAATTGACCGTCAGATTGACGATCATATAGGTAGGCAGGCAGACCTTGGTCACCAGCTGGGCCACAGCCGAGCTGAAGCTTTCAGAAAACCAGCCCTTACGGGACAGATAAAAACCGGTAGCTATCATAATAACGATAGTCAAAATCCCCTGCAGTGCATGTAAGATCGCTGCCATAAAATCACTTCCTTAAAAATAAAAAACACCGAAGCCTTCGCCTCGGTGCCGCTCAAATCAGTTTTTGGCCTGTTTCGCTTCTTCCAATTTATGCTTCATCCAGTCGATCATGGCCAGTTTGCCGAATTCATGCCAGGTTTTACATTCAGTATTCCTGGCAATATATTCGTTCCATTTATCCTGGTTCACCTGTTCTACCTCCAGCAGATTCATGATGCCGAAGCCGCTGCGCCAGATCAGATCGTCCATCGAGGTATATTTACTGTTTTCCGTTAAAAATTTATCGTTGAACAATTCCTGAAAAGATACCTTTGCCAAAATCTTTCCCAGTTCCTCGTCATGGGTAAAGATCTCCAGATAATGCTTAAACTCTTTTTCAATATCGATTGCTGCCATTGTTTCATCCTCCGACGGTAAATTATTGATTTTATAATTTATATTTCCTATTTTACCACAAAAAAGCCGATGGCGCTAACCATCGGCTTTTCTGTAAAACTAATGTGAATAAAAGGAGGGGTTGGAGATGAAAAATCTTAACAGTAAAACAGCTGTCAGTGACCGCAGTCGTGGCAGCAGCCGCTGCACACTTCAATACCTTCGGTCGACATACCGTTTTTGACCTTATAGTCATAAATCGCGGCACGCAAGCCGTCAGCTGCCAGGTTGGAACAATGCATCTTGATCGGCGGCAGTCCGTCAAGTGCTTCAGCTACCGCCAGATTAGTCAGTTCCAGCGCTTCCTCGACAGACTTGCCTTTAGCAAGCTCTGTTGCCATACTGCTGGTAGCGATAGCCGCACCGCAGCCAAAAGTCTGGAAACTGATATCGGTAATGATATTGTCTTTGACTTTAATAAAAATCTTCATGATATCGCCGCATTTGGCATTGCCTACCTCGCCGACGCCGTCGGCATCGGGCATCACACCCACATTACGGGGATTCATAAAATGATCCATTACTTTTTCACTGTATGCCATAAACTACACCTGCTTTCTTACTTGTGGTAAAGAGGCGACATCGCCCTTAATTTTTCAACGATCAACGGTAATTGCTCCAAAACATAATCGACATCGGCACTGCTGTTTTCTTCCGACAAGGTCAGACGCAGCGAACCATGCGCGATCTCATGCGGCAGTCCGATAGCCAGCAGAACATGCGACGGGTCCAGAGACCCGGAAGTGCAGGCACTGCCGCTGGAAGCCGCGATACCCATATGGTCAAGCAGCAGCAGCAGGCCTTCGCCTTCAATATATCTGATGCTGACATTTACATTATTCGGCAGTCGGTCAGTAGGATGTCCGTTTAACCTTACTTCAGGGATCTTTGCCAAAATCCCTTCGATCAATTTGTCACGCAAAGCACGTGTTTTTTCGGCATTGGCTTCCATATTTTCTTTCGCATAAGCAGCTGCCAGCCCCATACCGATGATCCCGGCTGTATTTTCAGTGCCGGCACGCAGGCCTTTTTCCTGCCCACCGCCGACGATCAGCGCCGGTACACGCACACCCTGACGGATATACACCGCGCCTACGCCCTTTGGTCCATGAAATTTATGCGCCGTCAATGTTAAAAGATCGATATTGTCGCTGGTAACATCAATAGGGATATGACCTGCCGCCTGTACTGCGTCAGTATGCAGCAGCACCTTATGTGCGCGGCAGACTGCGCCGATCTCTCTGATCGGCATTATCGTACCGATCTCATTATTGGCATACATCACCGAAACAAGGATCGTATCGTCGCGTAAGGCGGCCTCTACCTGGGCCGCTGTAACCCTGCCGAATTCGTCTACCGGCAGGTAAGTGATCTCAAAGCCTTCCTTCGCCAGTTCTTCACAGGTATGCAGTACAGCGTGATGCTCGACCTGCGTAGTGATAATGTGCCGTCCCTTCTTGACATTGGCATGAGCCACGCCTTTAATAAGCATATTATCACCCTCACTGCCGCCGCCTGTAAAAATGATTTCCTTAGGTGACGCGCCGATCAGATCCGCAACCTGCTGACGGGCAGCGGCAATAGCTGTTGCCGCACGCTGTGCTGCCTTATATATACTGGAAGGGTTTCCATAATTTTCTACCATAGCCTTTGCCATAGCCTCTGCTATTTCCGGTCTGACCTTAGTCGTGGCATTATCTAAATAAACTTCCCGCATTGCGATCCGTCCTTTCTTAATTCCTACTTGTTTAGTATGATTACACTTTCAGTATAGTAATTCCCAGTATTTTTGTCAAGATTATTTTGTGAATTTTTTGTGTAGAAAAAATTTTTTTGTTCAGCTATTGAATTCCTAGTAAACTAGTAGTAAAATAATGTCAAGCTTTTGAAAGGACGTGTGCTTATGAAAATCTCTACCAAAGGACGTTATGCTTTGCGGCTGATGCTTGACCTGGCTTACAATCATACCGGCAGCTTCATCCCCATTAAAAATATCTCCCAGCGGCAGGATATTTCCGACAAATATCTGGAACAGATCATTACCCAGCTGAGCCGCGCCGGACTTGTCAAAAGCGCCCGCGGCGCCCAGGGCGGCTATATGCTTGCCAAAGAGCCGCAGGAATATACTGTAGGCGAAATACTGCGGCTGCTGGAAGGCAATCTGGCCCCGGTAGCCTGCGTAGACGATACCAAGGAAGCCTGCACCCGTGCAGACGAATGTGTAACCATGGAAGTATGGCGTGAAATAAAAGACGCCGTTAATAAAGTAGTCGATAACATCACCTTGGCTGACTTAGTGGAACAACAGCGGCAGAAATGCCGATGTTGTAAGTAAATTACCGCTTGCAGCATAATTTATTAAAGAAAGGTTTTGATATCATGACTAAAATTTACCGTAGCCTGACCGACTTGATCGGCAACACCCCGCTCTTAGAGCTGACCAACTATAACAGGAAATTTGCTCCGCAGGCGACTATCATCGCCAAGCTGGAATATTTTAACCCGGCCGGCAGCGCCAAAGACCGTATCGCCATGGCGATGATCGACGCCGCCGAAGCCCGGGGACTGCTGCAAAAAGATTCGGTCATCATCGAACCGACCAGCGGTAATACAGGTATCGGCCTGGCCAGCGTAGCCTCAGCACGCGGTTACCGCACGATCCTGACCATGCCTGAAAGCATGTCTGTTGAACGGCGCAACCTGCTGAAGGCTTATGGAGCCGAGCTGGTGCTTACACCCGGTTCTTTGGGTATGCAGGGTGCCATCGACAAAGCAGAAGAACTGGCAGCAGAAATACCCAATGCTTTTATCCCCGGACAATTTGTTAATCCGGCCAATCCGGCCATCCATAAAGCAACCACCGGCCCCGAAATCTGGCGCGATACCGACGGCGAAGTCGACATTTTCGTTGCCGGAGTAGGCACAGGCGGTACTGTCAGCGGTGCTGGCGCTTACCTGAAAGAAAAAAATCCGCGCGTCAAGATCGTCGCCGTCGAACCCAGCGATTCTCCCCTGCTGTCCGGCGGTAAGGCCGGCCCGCACAAGATCCAGGGCATCGGCGCCAACTTTATCCCCAAAAACTTTGACCGCAGCGTTGTCGATGAAGTTATCGCTATCGACGCGGCAGATGCTTTCAGCACCAGCCGCGAGCTGGCGAAAAATGAAGGCCTGCTGGTCGGCATTTCCTCCGGTGCTGCGGCCTATGCCGCTACGCTTTTGGCGCAGCGACCCGAAAACGCCGGTAAAAAAATCGTCGTCATGCTTCCCGACACCGGTGAACGTTACCTGTCCACCCCGGGCTTTATCGGCGACTAAATCAACTTTACCCTCTCCTGACAAACAAGCGCAGAGTACACCTCTGCGCTTGTTTTATGGTACTGTTTGAACCCTTGGCGAGGTATTTTCGAGCCTAGTGTTCATACGTGCCTTTATGGTATAATTATTTTATTAAATACGCGTCAATACGCATAAACGGAAGGATTGATTTTCATGGCTGATTTAACCCGCAGTGAAGCCTGGGAGCTGCTGACAAAATATAATAAGGAACCTTTTCACCTGCGGCACGCGCTGACGGTAGAAGGCATCATGAAATACTTCGCCAAAGAACTGGGCTATGCCGACGAAACAGGCTTCTGGGCTCAGGTCGGCCTGCTGCATGATCTGGATTTTGAAGTTTATCCTGCTGAACACTGTCTCAAATCACAGGAAATCATGCGCGAACACGGACTGGACGAAAGATTGATCCGCGCTACCGCCAGCCACGGCTACGGCCTGGCGCAAAACGATATCGAACCGCAGCACCAGATGGAAAAGGTGCTGTTCGCTATCGACGAGCTTTCGGGACTGATCGGCGCCGCTGCCATTATGCGCCCTTCCAAAAGCGTTATGGACCTGGAACTGAAATCAGTCAAGAAAAAATACAAAGATAAAAAATTCGCTGCCGGCTGCTCGCGCGACGTTATTGAAAAGGGCGCTGCCAACCTGGGCTGGACCGTCGACGAGCTGATCGAAAAGACTATTCTGGCTATGCGCGAAGACGAAGCCGCTATCAACGAAGCCTGCGCTTCCTTTGATGCCTGAACGAACGAGGTTTTATAATAAATTATGAAGAAAAAAGTTTTAGTCGCCATGAGCGGCGGCGTTGACAGCTCTGCCGCGGCTATGCTCCTGCAGCAGCAGGGCTACGATGTAACAGGAGCCACGCTGCGTATGTTCTCCAACGAGGATCTGGGACTGGAGCAGGACAGTACCTGCTGCTCACTAAGCGACGTTGAAGACGCCAAACTGGTTGCACACAAGCTGGGCATTCCCCACTATGTCTTCAATTTCAGTCCCTGCTTCAGGCGCTGCGTCATCGACCGCTTTATCAGCGAATACGAAGCCGGCCGTACGCCAAACCCCTGCGTCGACTGCAATAAACACATCAAATTCGGCGAACTGCTCGATCGCGCCCGGTTGATGGACTGTGAATATCTGGCTACCGGTCACTATGCCCGCATCATTTTCGACGCTGACAGAAACCGCTGGCTGCTGGCCCGCGGCGACGACCACGCCAAAGACCAGAGCTATATGCTTTTTAACCTGACCCAACAGCAGCTGGCGCATATCCTGCTGCCGCTGGCAGATATTACCAAACCCGAGATCCGCCGGATGAGCGAAAACCGGGGCCTGGTAACGGCTCATAAGCCGGACAGTCAGGATATCTGCTTTGTCCCAGACGGCGACTACACCGCTTTTATCGAACGCATTACCAAAAATAAACCGCGCCCCGGTAAATTCATCCACCAAAACGGTCAGGTGCTGGGAACGCACCAGGGACTGATCCACTACACTATCGGTCAGCGTAAAGGTTTGGGCATTGCTTATGAATACCCGCTTTATGTTATTGATAAAGACATTGCCAGCAACACAGTTATTTTAGGCCCTAATGATGCTTTGTTCCAGAAAGCTCTGCTTGCCGAAAACTGTAACCTGATCGCGATCGATAAGCTGGAGGCGCCCCTGCGTGTCACCGCCAAGACCCGTTACCGGCAGAAAGACGTACCGGCAGTTATCGAGCCGCTGGCGGACGGTAAAATCAAAGTTACCTTTGACGAACCGCAAAGAGCCATCACCCCAGGTCAAGCCGTAGTATTTTACGACGGCGATTACGTAGTCGGCGGCGGTATTATCGCCGCGCCGCTGAAGGAGTAAGAAACATGAAATTCTTTCTCGCCGCTATCGTCACAGCAGCACTGCTCGCTGAAATAATCCCTGTTTGGGCCGCTGACCCAGGCAACGATAAAATCAAAAATAAGGCTCCTTCTGTCCATACAGAAGCTGATAACAGTAACGGACATCCGCCTGAAGGCATCAGCATCACGCCGCAGACACAGGCCCAGAGGCTGGCAGCAGCTACGGCTAAAGCACAGCCGAACGCCAAAACACCGGCTGATACTGCATCCCAATGCTACCTCCTCTGTCGATTCGGATATCAAAACTCCGCCTGCTGATATGCAGCCGGAACCAACCAAGCCGGTGATCAAAAAAATCAAGCCACCGATCCCTGAGGAAAAACCGCTGCGCGTGATCTGGCCGCAGGACTTTTATTATTATTCCTATAACGGCGATCCTTATTACAGCCTGTCGCTGCCCAAGGATTTCGGTACTGATACCCTCGCCGGACTGCCTGCTGCAGGTCCCATGCTGATGCGGGCCCAAAGCAACACTGTTTTGATGACCTTTGCCGCCACAGAAAATGATCCTGTTAAAAACCGGATCTTCAGCGAAGCGCTCAAAAACAGAAGCGAGATACCGCTGCCGCCATTAGGACCGAACGAAGAATACGAATATATCCCAGCCCCGCGTTATACTTACAATACTGACCCGGCGCCGCTGGAGCTGCCCAAGCAGATCACCAACGTCAAAATAGTGGATGCTGGCAGCGGACGGACAGCAGAAAACCTGATCGTTCAATATCTTTATCTCAGCTGTACGGCCGACGGACAGCATTGCATGGCTGTACTTACCCACAGCGAACGCAATCAGAAAGCCTTTGACGGACTGTTCGTCTTTCCCTATGCTGAAAAACAAAATTATATACCGTTAGTTACCTTCACCGCGCAGAGCCTGCGGGTGAGGAAATAAACAATAAAAGCTGATAAATAGAAGCGCTTAAACGCCTATATTTATCAGCTTTTTAATTATACTATCATCTATTTACAACAGCCCGGCCGGTATATACCAGTTTCTGGCATCTATCGGCAGCAGATCATTGGCAAAACAGATCACGCCGCCTGCACCTAATTTCAAGGCCCGTTCTCCCTCTGCCACCAGCCGCAAGATATCAAACTTCTTCGTTTCTTTCACCGGGCTGGAGCTTTTGCGGATCGCCAAAGGATGTATGCTGCCATCAACATTCAGCACAAGCTCTACCTCACGGCTGTTAAAGTCACGGTAATAACCAAGCGGCGGTATCTGTCCGCAATTACTGAAGCTCTTGTAGATCTCCATTACCGCCCAGGTTTCCAAAAAGCTCGACGACATTGCCCCTGCTTCCAAGATCTCGGCATTACTCCAGCGCAGCAGATAAGCAGCCAGGCCGGTATCGGTAAAATATACCTTCGGTGCTTTCACACCATATTTTAAATTCGGATGCATGAACGGCTCCAGTAAATATACCAGCCCCGCCGCTGCCAGTACCTTCAGCCACTGCTTCGCCGTTGGCGCAGTGATCTCCGCTTCCTTGGCCAGCGCCGCATAGTTGATCATACTGCCGGTATAGCTGGCTGCTGCACATAAAAACCGGTAAAATTGCAGTTCATCATTGACCTGGGTCAGCGCCCTGACGTCACGCTGCAGAAAGGTCTGCACATAGGAAGAGTAATAGTTGTTCCAGTCCTGCTCTGAGGCATTGTTCAGCGCCGGCATACTGCCGCGCCAGATCTGCTCAAACAAATCACGCATCGGCAGTATCTCAGCTTCCTGCGCCCGTTGCAGTAAAAATTTTTCTTCAGGCACAAAAGCTCCCGCACCAAGACCGGCTACTTCGGCATGGCTAAACCCAAGCAGATGAACGATAGCGATCCTGCCTGCCAGGCTTTCTGTGACGTTCTCCATCAAATCAAAAGCATGCGACCCTGTCAGCCAAAAGTCACCGTTATTGCCATGCTCGTCTACGTACATTTTAATGGTACGGCAGCAGCTTCGGCGCCATCTGGATCTCATCGATCAAGAGCGGCGGTTTATACCGCTGCAGAAACAGCCCCGGTTCCGTCATTGCCAAGCTGCGTACGTTGATATCGTCCATCGTCACATAAGTCCTGTTGCCTTCTGCCAGCCTGCGCAGCAAAAGTCGTCTTTCCTACCTGACGCGGCCCAGTAACCAGAAGTACCTTACAACAACCGCTCAGTTTTTCAATTGTCGTCTCCAAATGGCGTTTGATATACATTCTAAAATCTTCCTATCTTTATTTTTAAAAAATACTGCTTTTACTTACTGACCGTTGCTCTGTAACTCTATCAATATTCCCAGCGCAAGCCTACAGCTACCAGTTTGCTGCTGTCACTGCGTCCACTGGTATAATCCGCATTTTTGATTTTGGCATATCCAAGTACGCTATCCATATACAAAGACTTATTCAGCTTTTTCGCATAGGTCAGCTGCACTTCATGTACACGCGGATTACTGGCAGCAGCACGGTCCATATCCATACTGGTATATTCCAAACCGATCCTGTCGCCGTTAGCCAGATAATGGCTGATACTGCCATAATATTTTCTGGTATTTTTACCCATGGCATCACCCAGAATATCGTCTTTATAGGTCCAGCCATTAACAAGATACCAGTGTCCATACCACCAATTATTAGTATCACTCAGCTCCAGACGCATATCCCAGCAACCGTCACCGCCAAACAGCTGCGGGAAATACACACCGACACTGCGGGCATGCTCACTGGGGAACCCGCCGGCCTGATCTTCGCCATACAAAGAGCCGTAAAGCTGGACACCAGGAAAACGGTAACGCAGGTCTATACCGCCAATATCGTTCCACTGGTCGTCACTCTCGGCATTATCACCCAGTATCCAATGCTTATTTAAAGACTTGAACATGGATACACGTTCAAGACCTAAAGACAAGTTATCTGTCGGCACTATATCAACCCTTACTCCCAGCAGCCCGGCATGATCCTTTTCACGCTGCCAGTTTGCTATCCCGGCAGTATGCGCTTTGTCTGCCCGATTACCTTCCAAACGGCTGTAAAAAACGTTGACATTAGCTTTACCCAGAAATTTTAAAAACCCGTTATCAAAGGTGTGCGGTTCCAGTAGATTCAGCTTGAGCATCGTCTGCGGCGTTGCATTGTTACTCATAGCAAAGGGCGCTTTTCCCCACTGCACAGCCTGCTTGCCAAGTTCTATCCCCCAGACGCCCAGATGTGTTTTTACATAGCCTTCTTCAATACTGGCGTCACCATGCTGATCTTTATCATAGCTGAACCTTGGCGTCAGGCTCAGCGCCAGATCTTTATTCAAACTGCCGGAGATCTCTGCTGCGCCGATAATATTAATGCCGTCGCCATACCTATAGCCGTTGTTATTGCGGTTCAGCGGCTGCCAGGAAGCATTGATACCCTTACGGTAGCGATAGGAATCCTGCCGCATATCGCCATAAGCCAGCCTGGCTTCGACAGCACGCAGCTTGATGTTGCTGCCATAGTCTGTATTTGCACCCTGTAAATAAGCAATTTCTTCTGCCAGATCGGCGCGCATTTCTTCATAATAAATTTTCAGATAGCCTGGCATTGGTTTCGTCTGTGCTTTCTGCTGTGCTTCTATGATCCATTTTGCCATATCCAAACGGCTGTAAGGTCTGGTGCCTGTCGGCATGTCTTTGATATAACCCATTCCTTCCAGTTTGTCGATATATCTGTAATATCTGCTGTCCAGCGGCACATTTGCCGTTACCAGCGGCGACGCTGTTGCCACACTGGTAGCTGCTGCCATTGCGGCAACTATACCCGCCATTAAAAACTTATTCATCCTATGTACGCCTCCTGTAATAGAATTAAATTTAAAATGAATAAAATATATTATTTACAGCACCTCAATCTATTTATTTTAATTTTATAGATATTTGCTATTATTTAATTTATCTTCGCAAATTACTAACACCGAACTTTTAACAACTGACACTTTCCACGCAAATGGCAACGTCCAGCAGATGCTGGAATAAACAATGTGTCACCCTTACTAAAATTAATATGGAAAGAATTATCATAACAATTAGCCGAAAATGGCATTATGTCTCTATGATTATCATTTTTCCAATGTTCTCCAAAATCATTATCGATCCAAACTTCACCACTGCCATCAAAACACATCAATAACTGAAATGATGTTTCCAAAACAGAAAAATCAAAACCTATGCTGGCCTCGACCTTTTCCACATCAAAATACTTGCAACGACAAACGATTTGCCGGCTGCATCCAGGATAATAATTTATCAGTCTAATTCCCTGACTCACGTCCTGTGACACGTCCATATTCAGCACTTTGATTGCTTTCTCCAAATGTAATTCACGTTTATTCCCATCTTTGTCTTGACGATCATAATCATATACTCTATATGTTACATTACTGCTTTGCTGAATTTCTGCAAGCAATATTCCCGCACCAATACCATGTACTGTGCCCGCCGGGATATAGTAGACGTCACCTTTTCTAACAGGTATTTTTTGCAGGTGTTTATCCAATGTCTTATCCAAAACTGCCTTACGTAGAATATCTTCATTAACAGGATGGGCAAAACCATATATAAGGCACGCATCCGTATCTGCATCCAATACATACCACATCTCTGTTTTACCATTATCATGTTCATTGATCCTTGCATACTCATCACCGGGATGAACCTGTACAGAAAGTTGCCGGTTCGCATCAATAAATTTAGCTAAAATAGGAAAACAGCCACTAAATTTAGTTCCGATATATTCCGGTTTTATTTTTAGTACCCTGGAAAGTGTCTGCCCTTCAAAAGAACCGTTAGCAATCATACACTCTCCATCAGGGTGTACACTGCATTCCCAGCTCTCACCTAAACAATCTATATCAAAAGTTTTGCCGAACTCTTTTTTTAACCTGCGTCCTCCCCAAAGACGTTCTTTTCCAACTGGAACAAGTTTCATAATTTCCATACTTTCACCTAAAGATATGTATCCAATGTAAATTTTTCCTTATCATCTACACTTATTTTCCCCATTTGTACTTCAACAAGTTCCAACTTACTTTCAGCGATTACCTTATGTTTACAGCCCTTAGCAATGGTCAGTACATCCCCAGTCCTCAGAATTTGTTCCATACCATCAACAACAGCTTTACCTTTACCTGAAACAACGATCCAAACTTCATTTCTATTTTCATGGCTGTGGTAACTCATATGCTGTCCATTATTTAAAATTACCTTAATTATCATTGAATCATCCTTGACGTCAATAACTCTATATGTTCCCCAACTTTTCTCAGCAAACATAGCCTCGTTGTCCAATTTTTCTACATAGGGTTTCATACGTCCACTAGCTTCTTTATCAGATATCAATATACCATCCACACTAGCTGCTATAACCATATTCTTCAGTCCCATACAAATAATAGGAAGATTGAGTTCGTTAACTATATTGGTATTAATACAAGTATTATCCATAATCGCCTTACCTTTAGCAGCGTCAGCCATGACCTCACTCATCATATTCCATGTACCAACATCTTTCCATTCACCTTCATAACGAACTACCTGAATGCTTGGTTCCTTTTCAACTACAGCGTAATCAAAACTGATTTTTGGCAAATCATCATACTTGGCATATAAATCACGATAATCAGTAAAATCAACAATATCATGTGCTTTGTCCAGCAAATAACCTAATTTAAATGCAAAAACACCCGCATTCCACAAAGCATGTCTTTCCAAGTATTTTTCGGCAGTTTTTACATCAGGTTTTTCTTTAAAAGACTGTACCAGACTTGTTTTTTCAGCGCAATCAGGTATTATATAGCCGTATTTATCACTGGGATAAGTAGGCTTAATACCCATTAAAGTAAGATTTGCTGTCCCAGCTTCAACCAGATTTTCCAACTCTCCAACACACTTGTAATAATCATTATCAACATAAGGATCTACTGGACAAACCGCAATACATTCTTCTACACCTATACCGAGTTCATAATGAATATATGCTGCTGCTAATAAAATTGCCGGAAAAGTATCTCTCCTAGAAGGTTCCACACAAATATTAATCTTCTCACCTAATTGACTTTTTATTACGCTAACCTGATTTTTACTAGTCGCAACTGTGACTTTGACCATAGGATTAACTGTAGTAATTTGCCTGTATACACGTTGAACCATAGATTCGTAATTACCATTATCGTCTTTAAACAGTTTAATAAACTGTTTAGATCTAATATCATTAGAAAGTGGCCATAAACGCTTGCCACTGCCGCCGGAAAGAAGAATAATATTCATATACGACCTCCGATAAATATTGCCTTATAAATCACTATAATCATACTTGATCATCCTCAAGTAAAAGCACGATCCGTTCAAAAATACCTGTATCGATCAAATCCCTCAATTTATTCTCCATCCACTAATTCGCACAAAATATGACCGATCAAAATATGTATCTCCTGTGCCCTGGCCGTTACCGGACCGGGCACAGCCATACAAATATCGCAGACCTCTGCCATTTTGCCGCCCCCCTGAGCCGTCAAACCAATACACTGCATTCCTTTAGCCTTAGCAACATCAATAGCTGCCAAGACATTTTTGCTATTGCCGGATGTAGACAACCCGACCAAAACATCACCGTCATTTCCTAAAGCCTGTACCTGTCTTGCAAACACTGTATCATAGCCGTAATCGTTAGCTACTGCTGTTAAAATCGAAGTATCCACAGTCAAAGCTATTGCTGGCAGGCCGACACGTTCTTTCTGAAACCGGCCTACAAATTCAGCAGCCAGATGCTGGCTGTCTGCGGCGCTGCCGCCGTTGCCGCAAAATAAAACCTTCTTGCCGTTTTTTAAAGAATTTTTTATAATAACGGCACTTTCAGCAATCTGCTCTAAAATATTGCTGACAGCAACCTGCTGCACCAAAGTAATATGTTCTATAAAACGTTGTTTAATGATGTATAAATTACTCATATCTGTATACTTCCTAACCTATCGATCTGATCCAAAAAAGCAAAAGACTGTAACTTAAGGTGATCCAATATCAGTTTGTTTTCTTTGAAATCACAATCTAATTTTGTTATAGAAGAAATATCATCCCCATAAACGATCCTATCTTGTAATTTCAATGTTTTTAAAATTCCTACTTTTCTAACATCCAATGCATTGTCCTCAAATACATAAAACGGCCTATCATAAATTAAAGCAAATGCCATGTTATGAAAAGAATTAGTACAGACACATTCTGCATTTTTTATTAAGCTTAAAAAATCAAGTGGCCCTGCATCATTGATCAAATTTGAAGCATATGCCGCCGCCCCAAAATTAACATTTATAATTTTTAGCGGTAAAGAAAATTTTTGAGCAAGTTTCTCTGCACTCTTCCTAAATTTAGACAAATTTTTACGTCCATAAAAAACAGCCAACATATACTTTTCTTTAACAGCAAGATACTCGCATTTATAGCCTTTTAACAGCGTGTCATAAAAATCCGAATCTACAAATAACGTTGGATCTAAAACTACATCTACCGTTTTATGAGTACATTCTTCTAAAATTTTTTTTGCTTTTTCTTCTCTTGTACTCAATAAAAAAAAGTCATCCATATAGACGGAATATTCTTTTAGCTTTTCGACCTGCGAAACACCAATACTCGCAGCATATGTTATTTTGCGTGCTTTTAGCTTAAACGGCAAATAATAGACAGGAGTAAACCCGTCATTTTCTACATTCCAGACCTGATCGCTACCCACAATAATTATGTCAAATTTATCAAATTCTTCTACCAATTCCTCTTGACTTGTATATTCATTCATTTTTTTACTTGAAAAAACAAAATTCCGGCTTCTAAAATCTGTAAATTTTTGAATTCTAGTTCTTATCTGCTTTCTGAATGGCATTCTGATAAATTGTTTCACAAGCTGTGCCATATTACAAATTTTCAATTTCAGCCCATCATTATTTTCTTGTAAAACAGAATAGTAATTCACAAAATACACATCGGCCTTGTACCGTTCTTCAAGCGTATGTTTCAATGCCAGGGCCTGCATCATTGCCCCAAAATTATTAGCCTTAGAATAAGTTAAGATACCTATTTTCATAAAATCCCCCTTTATTCAATATCTATATAACTTCTACCTAACAAAGCTTTGATTTTAAGTAAAAGTTTTTTACCTCCAAAAGCAACTATGATTTTTCGTAAGTAATATTTGTAATTAAGTAAAGATACAGTTCTCGATAATCCCAAACTGTTATAGAATGTATAAAAAAGACTTCTTTGAAAGGGCCTTTTAATAGGAGCTGTAAGCGGTGTGTTAAATTTTTGCAAAAGTTTTATATCTACTGGCTGCAGATTTACAGTATTATTATTACACTCATCAATAAATCTCTGTCCTTTATCTGTATTTACCAAGACTAATGAAACAGACCTTAAACCATCGAACTGTGAACATAATATATGTGCGTTATTAAAATCGCCTATTGTAATATCACCAATTCTATTTGTTCCTGTAAATTGACAGCAATAACAAGTTTCACGCATTGCCAAATCAGCAAAATATGTTTGCATATAATAATCATCATCTGACTTTTTGATAATTATCTCGTTATTGACTTTATATAAGTTCCAGCGGGAACCCTCAGGGCAATCTTTTGTTACAGCTCTTTTGTAACGGAAATAATGTTGTGTAACAACCCCACCCCATCTTTTTTTACATTCTTCCAAATGCGTGTGGTAGACAGACTGTGACATGACTCCATGACAAACCAAATCCACAAAAATACAGCTTGTCAGCTTGGCCTTTTGAGCTAAAAGTGTGTTCTTGATACCACTTAATACACAAGGCGTACCTATAATCAGGCAAACAGCTTCGTTCGAAATTGCTGAAATAAGTCTTTCATAAAAAGCCTTATTTAGAAAGGCCTGGCAATACTTAGATTTATAAAATTGTTCTAAATCTCTATAATCCGTGCATATCTCGTATACCACTTTACCCAAATCATTCTTTACAGCAAATACTTTGACATTAGTATTAGAATTAAAAAGATATTTTGCAAAACTTCCAAACATGCCGCCGGAAGAACTTTGCTTTAAAATTGATCCATCAGTTGAATAACCGGCATAACTCGTCAGAACTTGATTTTTATGATTAAATTTCAGCGGACAAACCTGCAAACATTTGCCACAATTAATACATTTTGATTCATCTATTTGTATGACAAAAAATTTCTCAGCATTTTCAACCATCTGTATGGCATTCACTGGGCAAATCAGACTACAGGCTGCACAGCCATAGCAATTTTTACTTTCCACACGTGGCATGTCATCCGTCTCCAATCATTTTGATATAAATACATACCTATATTTTTTTACGAACATTATGATAATAATCACATTAAGCAAGGCCGCAAAATAAATATTATAATTTATAAGACAGGCAACAACTATTAATAAAACTAATAAAATTATTGTTTCACCAGCAAAATTATCAACCTTTAAATATTTTCTACAGTCTATAATCCGATAAGCTATTATTGAAAGGTATCCCAAACAACTTGCCATAATACAGCCGCCAATTTCATAAGCAGGAATCAAAACAATAAACATAACTAAACTTACCGCCGCACCAATAACTGTTGACAAAAAAACGCCGCGTGTATCCTTAACTACCAGATAAATCACACCCCAAAAAGATGGTAAAGTTACCAGAAAACCTAAAACCACCATAAACGGAATATACTGTATAGCTTCACTAAATGTCTTAGACAAAGCAAAGGGAGCTAATGGTACCAAAATCAATAATAAAACAAAACTAAAAAAAGCAGCCATCAGTACAAACTTTTATAGACAGCAGAGAAAAAAGTGTTCCTATCCGAATCCATATACGATTGTACAGCACTGATTTGCCATGACTTCTGCAATACATCAACTAAAACTACTATTATCATCATAAATTTATAAGCAGCTGAATAAATTCCGCTGGCAGCAACACTGCAAAAATAAGCTAAAAAATAGCGTCCTGAAACACTGGTAACCCATGCTGATATAGCATTAAAAGATAACGGAATACCATATTGCAACATCTGACCCATAAGTTTTTTATCGGGGAATCGCAACCCGTACATTTTACTCAACTTATAAAACCCTATTGCTATTACGCCAATACTTGCAGTGACAAAAGAATAAACATATCCTCTTACTTTTAAATCCAAACACATCAAAAATATAACATTACAAATCAATAAAGAAACAGCAAACAAAATATTTAACCACGAAAAAGTTTTTAATTGACCAATGCCTCTAAAGAACTGCGTTATGGATTCCCTTAACGCAAATAACATGTACAGCAGCAAAATATAATCAAGATACGCTACTTCCAAAAAGCTCCCTGTAACAGAAGCTGCCATTACTAAAAACAAACTGCTGATGACTGGCAAAAATATTGTTATGCTGAAAACTGCCGCTTTACTGAAACTTGCGTCTAAAGCAAAGCGCACTCCAGCATCAGCTATGGAACAAGAAAAAATCAGCAAACATAAATTTACAAAATTATAGATCAGCTCACTGGCTCCATATTCCGCAGGAGTCAGCATTGCGGTATGGATAGGAATGAGCAAAAATACAATGCCTTTAGAAAGGATATTGCCAATCCCTATGACTGCCGTATCCCGCAGAAATTTTTGCTCTTTATTATCATCTCCCATACATCACCTGTTCAACCTTAATTTAACCGAAAAAACAGCTACGCAAAGCAACAAAAACAATATCCTTAAATAAGCTAACCACAGCAGAGAACTTTGAAATAAGATATAAATAAATATATCCTTCATAAAAAGCAAAGACATAACCAATACCAAATAATATTTTTCAGATAAACAATCGTTATGCTTAGACTTATAATCTAGCGCTGCCAAAATATATCCAAAAATGAGACCTGTAAAAACAACTCCCAAATATCCTCCAGATAAAAACGGCTCGCTGAATAATCCTCCACGCAGACCCGGATGGCTATCAGGTAACCCTACCAAGTTATTTGTATAGCTTGCGGTATTCCAACTGCTCCTAAACTGAGAATACTCCTTCGGTATAAAAGAAATAATACCGGCAATAATATTGCGACCCAGCATATAATTTCCATCCCAACATTCAAGAATAACACTAAAATCACGTATATCAGCAATATTATTACCAAATAAAATGCGGTCAGTTAAAGAATAACTGGACATATAACTGGTATCACTATCTGTACGATATTGTTCTACAGCAAAAAAAACTACGGTCAATACAAGAAATGAAATCAATATTTTTTTGAAAACAGTTTTGTTTTTGTTAACAATAATATAGCCAAACAAAAAAGAAACAAAAGGATATACCAATGTTGACCGAGCGCCGTAAATATTCAGAATAATTATGGAAAAGATTATTTGGACAATTATTTTTAACCTGGAGTTAGAAACATATAGCGCAATAAGTGAAAAGAATAAAAAGATTGGCTGCCCAACTTGAATAAAAACATTGCTTAATGCAGAATAAATCCCTGCAGTCATAAAAAAAACTCTCAGATTTACAAATAAACCGCTAGTCGTTATCCCATAAAACAGCAAATATGCACAAATACAATTATTGATTTGATACATCAGCAGGAACTGATTCTCATGCTGTAATATTCTATTGATGGCATAGTCACATTTCTTAACTGACCAAAGTATAATACCATTAAATGTATTCTTCCTTTTGAGTATGGTAAAACAAAATCCACCAAAGAAAACAGCAATAAACCCCAGGACGTTAATAAACCAGGCCCAATCAATAAACTGAATAGAATACGACCAATTGTAAAAAAACCTCAGATCTAACAAGCGTTCCGATCCCATAAAGGGATAAAAAACCAGGATCGTAAAAAAATAAACAAACAGTAGACTGCCATGCCATAAATCAATCAGATATCCTTTTTTATAACAGCAAAAATAATAAGAAAGTAAAAAATGCAAAATCAAAAGCACATCGAGGGCTCCAACTAAGGCTGTAATCTTCAAATATCCATTTAAAAAATCAAAAGTTTCAAACATCGTTATTTTTCCCTTTAATTTTATTCAACATATCTGCAAATTCTGTAAATACCTCTTCTACTGATATAGATTTATTGCATTCCAACGTTTTTTCCTTACATTTATCACTTCTGTAACAGGGCTTGCAGGGGAGATCTTTACCAATACATATAGTTTTGTCATTATAATTGTATGGACCCCACCAGCAAATCAAATTATTAGTAAAAATATCAATTGTTGGTATCCCATAAGCTGCGGCTATATGAGCCGCTCCACTGTCATTTGAAATAAAACAATCGCAAAATCCAACTAATTTGATATAATTTTCAATACTTTCATTTACAATTATGTATTCTCTCTGCAAATAACGTCTAGCATTATCTACACACACCTTATCCCCGGGACCTGAAAATATCACAAAAAATATATTCTCATATTCTTCCTGAATTTTCTTCAACAATTCACCATAATATAGCCACTCTCTAACCTTGCCACTGGCACCGGGATGCACACCCACTATTATTTTTCCCTGTAAAGGGTATGATGCAAAATACTCTTTGACATAATCCTGACCTTTAGAATCCAATTTTAATATCGGATACTTATCAATATCATCATATTTGCAGCCAAGTTTATCCAGTATATAGATCCTGTCTTCAATGGCATGGGAATACGGATCACTATAATCTGCCGGTAGCGGGTCAGTCAAAAGAAAGCCTCCACCAGTTCTGGTATGAGATATCTTTCTTTGGGCATTAACAAAATACATATAAAGGATATCCCTGAAGTCTCCACGAGGATTGATCGCCAAATCATAAAGCTGTTTATTCAAAATACCAAGCACTTCTTTTTTCTTTGCAAAGGAATCTTTCAATGAAAGTCCAATAAAATCATCGATCAAGTCTAGATTTTTTAACACTCCATACGTAAAAGGTCTTGCACATACTGTAATTCTGGCAGCCGGCGCATTAAGACGGAGAATCCTGAGAAAGCCCAACAACATTACCATATCGCCCAATAAATCAATCGTGTCCAGTATTAAGATATTTTTTACCTCTTTCCAGTTAATGGGTTGATCCTTTCTTTGTTCATGGAAAAAGGTTTAATAAAAAATGAAAATACCTCTATCGGGATTTTTTGTGACATTCTCATTCTTTGCATATAAACTGACCCCTATCACTTAATAATGTTTATTTTCTTAATAGTAGATTCGTCACGGCCTTTAATTTTAACGGAATAAATACCCCTGCTATAAATTCAATCAAATATAAAAATTCACTGTTTATATGTAGTATCTTGTAACCTAAAATAATAACTATTTTAAGCGGCAGCCACGAAAGCAAATAGATATGATAATAGTAACCATTACAAAAATCTAAAAACTTATACTCTTTATTTACGTAAAAAATAGCTGTTAACATCACAAAATAAGAATTTACTAACGATAGTAAAAATTTAATAGCATCATTAGATTCCAAAATTAAATAAGCTGTATTCAGTACAGCTATAATTATTAGGGTTTGACAATTATAGTAAACAAACCTTTGCAATACAGCCTTATATTTTGCTATCATATAGCCTAAAATAAAATACACCATATAAAATAAAACGCCTGTAATATTAAATATTTTTATATCAGAAAACAAAGAATAGCAATGTACTAGAACGCCGACAATTAAACAACAGGCATCAACTATACTATTGTTACTGTATTTCAATATGGGCGCAATCAAAAACAGTAAAAATAATGTTGGAAGAAACCAAAATTGAGTAATAACATTGTCCCAAGGATAAATTAGATTATTTAAAAAAGCAGAACATGAGAATTGAACTTTTACACTGTTAAAATTATTAAGTAATACTCTCGGAAGAAAAAACAGGCTGCTAATAATGACATATGGTACTAATAACCTACTCGCTTTCTTTTTGATATGATCTAAAAAATTGCTATATCGACTATGAAAAAACAAATAACCACTAAGCAACATAAATAAGGGCATATGAAAAGAGTAAATAAACTTATGAACATATTGCCAAAATAAACTCGGTGATGGAGTTTCTATAGAATGACCTGCAACAACTAATAATACTGCAATACACTGCATTATATTCAATATATTGCTTTCTTTTTTATTCATAACACGCCTAAACCCCTAATTAAATTTTAATTGTTCTTAAACCAATCCACATATTTATGTACAATATCAATCCATTGCTGATTAGCCTGCCAGTCAAGTTGCTTCTCAGCATTATTTTTATTGCCTACGAGGTTTTCAGGGTCAAACAAATTTTTATTTCCATTAAATATAACCGGAACATTGATCCCATAGTAATGTGCTGCTTCTTTAAGAAAGTCACAATTTTTCACAGCCTCACCGTTGCAGGCGTTAAAAACATATTTCTCTTTTTTAGGCTGCATAGTTATCGCATATACTAAACCAGCGACATCAGAGGGCGATATCCAGTCTCTTTTCTCCTGACCAGTCCCCCAAAATTCAGTAATTCCATTTTTAAATTTATTACATGCATCCCACAATAACTGTTTTTTCAAACCAGCCCCACAAATAGAAAAAGGTCTTATAATATTTATATCCAGAGCGAATCTGTTTCTATAATAATGACACAACTCTTCTGCGATTTTTTTGTGTTCGCCATAAAATGACAGCGGCTTTAATTCTCCAGTCTCATCAATCAATTTATTTCCAGTATCACCATAAACAGCCGCACTGGAAAAATACACCACTTTTGCTTCCGGCTGATATAATCTAACATATTCCAACAAATCATTAGTACAGCAAACCGTGCTCACAAATGACTCTCTAACATTCTTTTCTACCATTGATACACTGCTTGAACCAGCACAGTGTACTACAACAGACAGCTTTTCTTTTATGCTTAATAAAGCAGTAAAATCAAGATAATCGAAATAGCATTTATAAAAAGTTTGTTTTTGCCTTGATGTAATTTCTCCCAGACCGAAACCAATAACCTGATAGCCTTCTCTTTTAAATTTAAGCGCGGTATGATAACCTAAAAAGCCAAAAGCTCCTGTGATCAATACAAATTTATCCATTAAAATCACCACTATATCTCTATAAACTTTCTTGCGGCACTTTCAGCGCTGAAATTCTTTTTATGCAGTTTACACATATCTACATATTGTATCCTATTTTCCAGCAGCTCATGTAACGCTGCTGTCAGTGAAATGATATCAGGTTCTGCAACAACACCTACACCCTTATCATTAACAAAATAATATGTCCCATTATTAGCATATCTGGTAGTAAGTGTAGGTACATCGGCAGCCATAGCTTCTATCACGCTCACTGGCAATCCTTCCCTTTCCGAAGGGAATATTAAAGCAATACTATCGGCCAATAATCTTATCTTTTTTTCTTCAGTCACAAAACCATGAAATATTATATTTTTATAATTGTATTTTTTACGTAAGAATTCCAACATACTGCCATCACCAATCAAATGCAAAACATATTTTTGATTATGTTCTGCATTGTATTGTAATACAGTTTCAATAGCCATTTCAGGATGTTTATGCTGCTCCATACGGCCAATAAAAATAAAATGTTTCGGCTCTCCACTATAGAACTTTTTTATTTTAATAGAGCTTGGAATAACTAATAACTTCTTACCGTCACATATCTTCAGGGCCTTTTCTTTAACAACATCGCTGATACAAACAACTTGATCCGCACATTTCATTTCTAAACCAAACAAAAATTCCCAAAACCTTCCATGTCTATATTCCACAAAGTCCAGTATTTTTTTCGATTTTGTAAAACATGTTAACAACATATGAAAAATTGGAAATTGCGAAAATATAACCTTATCATAACTATTTGCATCAAGTCTTAAAGCAACTTTCAGTGAGTACTGAATAATAGTTTTCAGGCTACGGGATTTTAAGCCGCCACCACTGCTATAATCTCTATTTTCAACAATTCTAATTATATTTATACCATTATAACTTTCACTATCTGCTAATCTTACATCATATTTAATTGTGTAAACATCCACCTTATGACCTTGTTTGGCAACATATTCAAGTATTTCTAAAAGTCTTTGTTCCTGCCCACCACTGTGCGGATAAAAAAATTCAGAAACAACTGCTATTTTCATAAAATACCAACTTTCTAATACTCCGACTATTTACAAGTCAATGCGGCAGCTTCTTTTTGCGCCAGTTTTCTGTCATGTTCCGCCATAATGCGGATAAGTTGCTCATAGCCTGTTTTTTGAGGATTCCAGCCTAAAACAGTTTTGGCTTTAGTTGGATCACCTAATAAATTATCTACATCCGTAGGCCTGAACCACTGTGGATTGACACAAACTATCATTTTACCAGTTTTAGTATCATAGCCTCTTTCATTTACGCCTTTTCCTTCCCAGCTTATTTCCATACCGTTCACCCTAAACGCCTTTTCTGCAAAATCACGTACCGTATGTTGCTCACCAGTAGCAATAACAAAGTCTTCTGGAATATCATGCTGCAACATCAACCACATACACTCTACATAGTCTTTAGCATAACCCCAATCACGTAAAGAGTCTAAGTTGCCTAATTCTAAATGATCCTGGATACCTTCCGCAATCCGGCCTGCCGCCAGAGTTATTTTACGAGTTACAAAGTTTTCGCCGCGGCGTTCAGATTCGTGGTTAAATAAGATGCCGTTACAGGCAAACATACCATATGCCTCACGATATTCCTTTGTGATCCAAAAACCATACTGTTTGGCAACAGCATAAGGACTGTAGGGATGAAAAGGGGTAATTTCATTTTGAGGTATTTCTTCAACTTTACCGTACAATTCACTTGTAGAAGCCTGATAAATTTTCGTTTTTTCAATAAGTCCAAGAATCCTAACCGCTTCCAGAATACGCAACACACCAATTGCATCAACATCGCCGGAATATTCCGGAACATCAAAAGAAACCTGTACGTGAGATTGAGCAGCCAAATTATAAATTTCATCAGGCTGAACAAGATTAATAATACGAATAAGTGATGAAGAATCTGACAAATCGCCATCATGTAACCGAATCGCATTTTCTAAAATCAAATGGTCTATACGTAAGGTATTAGAAATAGATGCTCTACGAGTTACACCATGTACCTCATAACCTTTTTCCAACAAAAACTCTGCCAGGTATGACCCATCTTGCCCCGTAATACCTGTGATCAATGCCTTCTTCAAAATTCTTACTCCTTTATATTCTAAATTTATTGAATTTTTATTTCTTCTTTTAGCACTTTTATTAGGCAGTTATTTAAAGTTTAGTTCACTTGGCGCCTTTTTTATCTAAAACTATTCCTATCGTTTTTAATAACAGTACCAAATCCAGCCAAAAACTCCAGTTGCCAATATACCAGCAATCCATTATTAATCTATTTTCAAAAATTACATTACTATGTCTGTTCACCTGCCAATAACCAGTTATACCAGATTTGGCCAGTATTATTGTATTAACTGCATCTCCCATTTTTCTGTCTAAATACGTCCTGGAACCAACCAAGCTCATTTCTCCCTTTATTGCATTAAAAATCTGCGGCAATTCATCTCAATATGCACCTTTTTTCCTGAACACGACATCAAATGTTTTTATAAGTATCTGGATATCTTTTAGCAAATTCCTATTAACTACATATTCAACATCCAAAGCAACACGTTCTGAATAAGATATGTCGCTACGCCCACTAACCTGCCACAGTCCAGTAATGCCAGGTTTTACTGAATAATATTTTTTTATATGTATCCCGTAGCGTGGCACTTCTTCCTGGACAATAGGACGTGGTCCAACCAAACTCATTTCTCCCTTTAAAACATTAAAAATCTGCGGCAATTCATCTAAACTGGTCCTTCTTAAAAATTCGCCAATTGGTGTCACTCTCGGATCATTTTTTAATTTAAAGTCGCGTTCCCACTCCATTCGCGCTTCAGGATTTTCTCTTAAATATTTTTCCAGCATTTGTTTGGCATCAACACACATACTGCGAAATTTATAACATGGAAAGACTTTCCATTTTTACCAACACGCATATGTTTAAATATTACAGGTCCCGGATCTTCTTTTTTTATCCTGTACGCTATATAAGCTAAAAGCGGGCTTATACATATCGTTCCTATAAATGTTAATGTAAAATCAAAAATAGTCTTTCCTAATTCACCAGCTTTAATCATTACTGCATATTCCACCCCTATGCAATTATTTTGTGATATCTTTTCAATACCTGCGCAGCTTCCATCTCACTTTTAGCGACGAATGTCCCCCCCGGATGTACTATCGGAACCATAGTAATAGTAGTAACCATAGCCGTGCGTATGGGCCAATTCTACCTTGTTAAGGATAACTCCCAAAATATGTGCTCCTGCCTGCAGCAGCCTCTGTTTAGCTTCTTTAGCTGCTGCTGGTGTAACTTCGCCGGAGCTGACCAACATGACCAGCCCGTCTACCTTACCAGACAGTACTGCCGCATCCGTTACCGGCATGATTGGCGGTGTATCAATAAGGATATAGTCATAATCCGGCTTTAGCTGTTCCAGTAACTGTTCCATTCGTTTGCTTCCCAAAAGCTCGGATGGGTTGGGCGCTACCGGCCCGCTGGCTAAAAGCTCCAGATTCTCTATCCCTGTTTTTTGAATGACTTCCCGCACCTCTTCACTCGCCGAGATGCAGTTGCTCAGACCTTTATTAGTCAGCTTAAAAAGCTTATGCTGTGTCGGGTTGCGCATGTCACAGTCCATTAAAAGCACTTTGTGCCCGGCCTGCGCCATTACCACCGCCAGATTGCTGATCGTTGTACTTTTACCTTCGTTTGGCGTAGCGCTGGTAACGATGATCGTTTTCAGCTCCTGACCAACGTTGGAGAACTGGATGTTGGTCCTGATCGTTCTATATGCTTCCGCTACCGGTGATTTGGCATCACGGTCGGCAATCAGTGTTATCGTTTCCATAAGTACCTCCGCACTTTGTCAGCAAAGCTTTCCTGCCGCTGCTCTTTCTTGATGCTTTTCTTCAATGATTCATAATCCGGTACCGAGCCCAGAACAGGCAGGTCCAGATAGTTTGCTACATCGTCCGTTGTCTTTATGGTTCTGTTCATCAGTTCTTTGGCAATAACAAAGCCGCTGCCGCCGAAGATTCCCAAAAAAGCTGCCAAAAGCAGGGTCAAAAGCTTTTTCGGTTTTACCGGGTCTTCCGGCAGTGTGGCCGTATCTACTACCTGTACCTCGGTGGATACCGCTACTTCGGCTACCTTGGCTTCTTCCAGGCGTTTGGCCAGCATGATGTAAATTTCATCGGCAACGCTAACGTCACGCATCAGGCTCAGGTATTTCTGTTCTTTCTCGGAAAGCCTTTCTACGTCTTCCTGATTTCTTTTATCCAGACGCTCCAGCTCGGCAAGGTTGCTTTCGGCTACGCTGATCGCCGCTTCGCTGCCGAATTTACTGGTCAGCAGCTGCTGGTGCACTGGGTTATCCGACGGCGCCTGCAGTGAAGCTACTTTGGCTATTTCCTGCTGCAGCTTGCTTTTTAAATTGGCGATAGCGTCTTCTGTTTCAATTACTTTAGGATGTTTGGCTGTATATTTGTCCAGATAATCTATCCTCTGGGTCTCTAGTTCGGCCAGTCGGGCATTATACTGCTTGATAACTGCGTTATCCGCTGTCGCTTTGGCTTCGCCGCCCAGCTGCTGGTCTGTTGCTGACAGCTGTGCCTGCGCTGTGGCAAGCGCCACTTTGTTTTCTGCACGCAGTTTATCGACGATCCCCATTTTATCGGCCGCCAACTTCATTTCGTCCGTCGGTGACAGGATCTTGCTGGCTTTTTTATATTCGGTCAGCGCACTTTCGGCTGCTTCAAGCTCGGCTTTAGAGGCTACGACCCGCTCTTCGATAAAGGCGCGGGTAGTTTTCTGTTCTTCACGTACCAGACCGGTCAACCGCTGCAAAAAGCCGTTAACGATCAGGTCGTTGGCTTTCTGGGCCCCTTCCGGCGTATTAGCGTTGACTGTAACTTTTAAGATCTCGGTATCTTTAAAAGGATTGGTAACTATCCTGTTTTTGATATAATCTTCATAACGCATATATTTGCCGTCACTGTCTGCTTCTTCCGTCTGTTCGATAACCGGGACGATGACGCTGCGGCTTTTTAAGATTTCCGCATAGGTGCTCATCAACTGTTTGCTGGCCATGGCATTGCCCATAGGCATGCTTTCTAAAAGCGATGAGCCTATCCCTTTGGGCTGCTTGATGCGCAGCAGCGAATCTGATTCGTAGACCGGTGAAGCTATAAGCAAATACAGCCCGGCTACAGCTATACATCCGCCCGTGACTTTAGCGATGAACCTTGCGTTTTTCTGCACTATATGCGCCAGCTCGCGCAGGTCGATTGTGATTTCCTCTTCCACTTTATCTCTCCTCAGATCAGTCGTTATTTTTGATTTCCGATACCATGTATGCGCCGCTGATGAAGGGCATGATGTCACGCCCGATATCTATCTTGCCGTTGCTGGTCAGATACAGGCAGTCGCCTTCGTTTAAAACGTAGTTTTGGCTCTGGTCGGATTTTTTTAGAAAATTATTGATATTGACCAGTACAGGTTCTTCCGCACCTTTTCTGATCAGAAAGATTTTCTTTTTGGCGGCTTTTTCTGTAAAGCCTTCCGCTTTGCCCAGGGCATCTAATACGCGGTGGCTTTTTTCAAGCTCGTACAGTCCCGGTTTTTTTACTTCCCCCAGCACATAGACACGCGTCGTTCCCAGCTTTAAGATATTGACGCTGACCTGCGGCCTGACAAGGTATTCGGCCAGACTCGCTTCCAGTTGCCGCGTAAATTCTGTTACTGTTTTTCCTGTCACGTCTATATCGCCGATCAGGGGAAAGGTTACTTTTCCATCAGGGCGTACTGTATAGGGGGTAGTGTTGCTGTTGGGCGGGCTGCTCAGATCTTCATGTCCATAGACTACTACCTGCAGCTGGTCGCCGGGACACATAATATAGTCGTTGTCTGCTGCTGACGCTGCTGCCAGTCCCTGCAGGCTCAGCGCCAGGGTCAGCGCCAGAATTGTTTTCTTCATCGGGATTCTCCTTTTTCTCTTTACTTCAATCTTTAATTTATTATTTGCCAAAGAGTTTCTGCCAGAAGCTCTTTGGTTTGTCTTCTAAAAATACTTTGGGCTGCTTGAGCTCTATTTCCTGATTTTTTAAGATCGCCTGCGGGTTCGTTTCTGTCATCTGCCGCAGTACTTCTTCTCCGGCCAGCTGCCTGATGACCGCCGCTGCCCGTGACATATCCGTATTGCGTCCTTCACTACGGTGCCCGTCCGACCCTAACAGATCGACCAGACCATTTGCCAGCAAGACCTTGGCATTCTCGCAGACGCTGCTGCCGAACATTCCGGTAAAGCTGCCGCTGTTGCACTGCATAAGCATGCCGCGTCGCCGCCACAGTAACAGCAGGTCAGGGTTTTCGCGCAGCTGCTGATATCTCTCCGGATGGGCAAGGATCGGCGTGATCCCCTTCAGCTCCAGCTCATACCAGAATTCATCGGCATAGGCAGGGATTTCTGCCGCCGGCAGTTCGACCAGCAGATATCTGCCGCCGTTTAAACAATACGCGCCAGCTGCTCCCAGCTCCGGCAAAAGCTCCCAGTTCATCTGCACTTCTGCTCCGGGATAAAGCATAATATCTATCTGTGCTTCTGCACACAACTGCCGCAGCTGCTGTGTTTTTTCCTTTATTTCTTCCCAGGAAGGCTTGTTCGCTCTTTCGATGACGTGCGGAGTCGCAAAGATAGCTTTAGTCCCGCTTCTGGCCGCAATCTCCAGCATTTGTAACGACATGCACTGATTCTTAGAACCGTCGTCTATATTCCATAAGATATGTGTATGTGTATCCAGCAAATGATCACCTTTATCTATCTTGAACTTAGTGTTGTTAATTAATTTCGTAATAATTGCAATCTGTATCCTAATGCTTTGATAAAACAATTAAGATATTTGTTTTATTAACTTTAGATTATACCACACTTGTACCCCCCCCACAAGACATAACAGCTTCTAAAATTATATTTCGGTAACGTTTTTGCTCTTACTTATATTTTCATCGTACCTGTGCATCAATATTTACAATCTCACTTGCCAGCAACTATTTGTCACTAAAAGTACGAAGCCACAATTTTGCCGATTTTTTATTCTTATAAACTATATTTATATCTTAATTATTCAATATTTTCTTACTCATTTTTGTATATTTCCAATACATAAAAAACTTCCCTAATATTTTATAATTATTGTACCACGGTTGTACCCCCCCGCAAGACATAAGCACGTTTTCTTTTATATTTAAGTATGCTTTTTGCTCGTACTTATATTTTCATCGTACCTGTGCGGCAATATTTACAATCTCACTTGCCAGCACCGCCTCTGCTGACATGCAAAAGCCGGACTCTATTCCCATAGAGCCCGGCAAAAAATAATCGCTCTCAACTTTCGCTGAGAGCGATTATTTTTTATCTTTTAATCTAACAGCAGTTTCTTCCTACAAGACTTTACTTAAAATCTATTTCCTTTCCCAGCACCTGCAATATCTTATCCAGCAGATTAACGCTGCAGTTGCATTCCTCCCGTTCGATACGGCCGTAATAATTGACCGACATATTACAGCGTTCGGCCACGTCGTTTTGGGTCAGCCCCAGCTCCAGCCGCAGCTGGTATAATTTGCGGCCGATGTTATTATAAGTATGCTTGCTCATTTTGCACCTCAGCTAAAAGTTTTGACTGTGAAAAATTTTAACCGCAAAAGCAGCAAAGCAAAATAACCCTATGGGTTGTATTTCTTATAGCCTACCCCAAAGGTTGTTTACAAAACAAATACAAAGGCGCATACTGAGCCCTGTTATGCATAACGCTTTACAGTACGGCCCGCCGTCATAAAATTATGGGAAGAACTGATATAAATAGCTATTTTGACAGATACTAATACAAGCAGCGCGGCTGCCCAGGCACTGCAGCTTTTGATAACTGCGGCGCAGGCAGGCGACAACGGTGCTTTACTGAAGCTGTGCAGTGATTTTAAGCCCCTGCTCAGCAGCGAAGCACGGCGCGAGATGTTTTATAATTCACTGGGGAAAGATGCGGAAGGCATCGCTGTGCTGGCTTTTATCGAGCTGGTACTCAAATACAGCGGTACTGATTATGTAAACTGGCCCGGTTACGCGCGCTGCAGAGTACATTTCGCTTTGTTCGACGCCATGCAGAAGCAGGGCCGGATCTGGGAAAACGAGATCGCCGTCAATACTGACAGCGAGGAAGGCACCGCCCTTCTGGATGAGGCCGGGTTACAGCAGGGGCTGCCGGACGATATTGCCCAACTGCTGCTGTCACTGGAAGTACGGCAGGCTTTAAAACGGCTGACTGCCGAACAGCAGCAGGTTATCGAGCTGTTGTTTTTGCGCGAGCAGAAACCCAAAGAAGCAGCCCGCCTGCTGGGCTGCAGTGTACGCAACGTCACCAAGCACCGGCTCAAAGGGCTGGATAAGCTGCGGCTGCGGCTGCTGCTGAAGCAGGACGGCTGACCGGCTCAACTAATCGCCGTAATTTCATAGATAAAAATAAAAAAGCATCGACAAAATTTGTCGATGCTTTTTAGCTTTTTATTTTTAGTGATGTGTGCCTCTGACAACAGTAATACCCTGCTGCTCCAGGTATTCGGCAGTTTTGGTGATCACGGGCATTCATGTTTTTCTCCCTGTGCGTCCTTCTTTTTGGTACAGCCGCTCAAATGCACGGCTTCAACGCCGATAGTAACAAGACGGTCCAGCTTTTTGCGCAGACCTTCCTCGTTATTGGGCATCTGTACATCACCGCAGCCGCTGCAGTTCAAAAAAGCGGCCAGTTCTGTTTCCTCTGCCTCATAAACGGCAAAAGCGTTAGTTTTATTATTGAATGCTTTAAGACAGCCGCTGCCGGTACAGTTATTACTGGTACGCAGACATCTTAAAACAGCGATCTTTTTCATAGGCATTTTTCCTTTGATTATTTTTACTGCTCTGTTTCTGCCAGCACCTCTTTAAAGCAGTTGGTCAGGCTGGCAAAATCTGCCAGCGACAGCGTTTCGCCCCGGCGCTTGGGGTCGATACCGGCACGTTCCAACCATGCCGCAGCCTGTACGCTGCTGATGCCCATATTTTTGAGAGCGTTACTGAGCATTTTACGGCGTACGGAAAAAGCCGCCTTTACGACTTTGAAGAACAGTTTTTCATCACAGACCTCGACCGGAGGTACGGTACGGCGTTTGCAGACAATGACGGCACTATCGACATTAGGCGCCGGGATAAAAGATTCCGGTGGTACGATAAAGGCTATCTCCGGCTCGGTATAATATTGGATCGAAACTGACAAAGCGCCGTAATCTTTGCCGCCGGGCTTCGCGACCATCCGCTCGGCTACTTCCTTCTGCACCATGGCAACCAGTCGTTCCATAGGCAGGCGCTGTTCCAGCAGATTGAAAATGATCGGCGTGGTAATATAATAAGGCAGGTTAGCCGCCACCTTAAAGGTCGGCGCGCCAACAATATTTTTGATATCGACTTCCAGGATATCACCGTTTTCTATACGCACATTATCGTAGCCTTCCAGTGTTTTTGCCAACACCGGCAGCAGTCTTTTATCCAGCTCGACTGCTACGACCCTGGCGCCGCTCTGCGCCAGTCCCTGCGTCAAAGTGCCTATACCGGGACCGACCTCTAAAACCGTGTCGTCCTCAGACAGTTCTGCAGCAGCAACGATCCTGCGTACGACTTCTTCGTCGATCAGGAAGTTCTGTCCCAGTCTTTTATCCGCTTTTAATTTAAAGGTGTGCAATATATGATTGGTGACTTCGCGTCTGGCAATGATCGGTTTATCCATGCTGTTCTCCTAACTGCGCAAGCGCCTCGTCAAATTCGCTGCGGGTGACCCCATAGCTGTTGAGCCGCTCTAAAAACCTTTTGGCGTTGCCGTAGCCGATGCCCAGCAAAGCGCCCATTTTATCACGGCGATACGCCGCACTGTCTGTTCCGGCCAGATCGTTCTGCCACAGGTCTTGGCTGTTAAATTCGCTGTCAGGCTTATATTCATGGTGGCGCACCTTACTCAGCGCTGCCAGGATCGCCTCAGGCTGAGCCTGCTCGATGCCCACATCATTGTGCGCCGTAGCGTCCGCTTTAGGTACAAAAGCCTGCCCCGCTTCGGGAAAGCGCTGCGTCAGAAAGCGGCGGATACGTTCGCCGGCACCGTCCGGGTCAGTTAGGATAATGATGCCCCGCTTTTTTTATATGCGGCTTCGATCTGCCGCAGGGTATATGGCGCTAAGGTAAAACCGCCTGTTTCGATGGTATCGGCTTCCAGGGCGCGTTTGATCGCCACTGTATCCATTTTTCCTTCTACTACGAGAACTTCTTTCAGCAAGTCCGCGCCTCCGTTACTCTAAGATATATACGTCTAAGGTACGGCGTCCCCATTGAATGGCTCTGTGCCAGTCGTGCATAAACACGTCCAGCCGATTGCCGCGGATAGCGCCGCCGGTATCGCCGGCCATGGCAATGCCATAACCGGGGATATACAGTTTAGTATAATACGGGATAACCCGCGGGTCAACGGCCACGATACCTTCGTAAGGCACCAGTCCTATCGAAGTTCGTCCGGTACCGCTGCCCTCACCCAAAGTATAGGCGGTGATTTCCATGGTCATAACTTTATTATAACGCATCCGCCCGCGCGAAGTTTCGATAGAACGGGCCATGCCGCGCTCTACCAGCTCACGTCTAGGCTCTTCCAGCACTGTCTTGCTGATGATATGAGTTTGGAACAATCCGTCTTTGAGCGTAGTTTTACTGGTTACCTTCATCTTGCCGGGCACTCCCGGTTCCAGCACTTTATTCTCACCATAAGGCTTTTCCAGATTATCCACAAACTCTACAGGTGCTTCGATCGGCTGCTCTTCTTCATGCAGCTCATCAAACCGCCCTAAAATATGGATCTCCAGGTCGGAAGTGATCGGCGTATCAACAGCGGGATAGACTGTTTTGCCTTCATAATTGATCGCCAGGGCATCCAGCGCCTCGCCGACAGTTGCTTTACCGGTATAGAATTTTGCTGACGCCATATTTTTCGATCGTTACAGGCAGGGCGCGTTTCAACTCAATAACTTCCCTAGTCTTTTTTTCGGCATTTGCCGGAGAGATCAGTATCCGGTCTTCTTTGCCGACCTTGACGCCGGACTCTTCCAAAATAGAACGGGGATCTTCAAGAATAGTGGTCACTACTTTTTCCTGCCCGTCGTAACGCAAAACTATTTCTTTGCTGTTGGCCAGACAAATAGCGCTGAAAACTAAAACTACCACTAACAGCAGCGGCAAAATTTCCATTGCTCTATATAATGATTTTCTATTAGGCATAAATTGTACCTCCTTTTAAAGACGTATAATTTTACCATAAAGAAAAATTTTCTGTCAAACTGTCGCCCTTAAACACACATAAGCTTTTGCACAAAAAACAAAAACGTAAAAACTACTGTGGACACAGATACTTGTTTTGACTTCTGGAAAATAACAGCCTTAAAATACAAACTGCCTGTTTGCGAAAAACAAACAGGCAGTTTGTATTTTATTTTATTTTATTAAAAAGAGTTTTGACATTTTTAGTAGTCTGCGCTGCCAGCGCTTCAAAGGTCGTGCCGCGCACTTCGGCCGCATTGCGTGCCACCAGCTCGGTATAACCCGGCTGATTACGCTTGCCGCGATAAGGCACCGGCGTCAGATAAGGTGAATCTGTTTCAAACAGCAGCAGGTCATCCGGCACATACTGCAGGACCTCGCGCACTTTTGCGGCATTTTTATAAGTAGAGGTGCCGCCAAAACCAAGATAAAATCCTCGCTTAAGCAGTTCCTTCGCCATTTCCAGTGAGCCGGAATAGCAGTGGAACACTGCCCGCACACCTGTGACTTCTTTTTGGAAGATCTCCAGGATATCGCCGTGCGCATCGCGGTCGTGAATGATCACCGGCAGGTCGAACTGTTTGGCCAGATCGAGCTGTTCTAAAAGACGGCGCTTCTGCACGTCCTTCGGCTCGTTGCCCTTCCAGTAATAGTCGAGGCCGATCTCGCCGATGGCTACTACCTTGGGGTGGACGGCCCAGGCTGCCAGCTCGTCAAGATAGCTGTTATCCAAAATACCCTCAAGGTCTTCAGGATGCCAGCCCACAGCGGCATACATAAAATCATATTTTTCAGCTAAACTTACAGCGAAACCCGACGTGATCTCATCACAGCCGGGATTGATGATCCCGTCCAGTTCTTCCTGCAGCTGTGTAAGCAGCGCGTCGCGGTCATCGGTAAAATAGTCCGAGTCCATATGGGCATGGGAATCGAATAGTCCTGTACGTGACATCTTATTTCACCTTGCTCCCGGAAGCGATATCGGGGGCATCAGCCAGCACCAGCTTACCTTCTCCGTCAGAGGCGGCCAGCAGCATCCCGCGGGATTCGATCCCACGCAGTTTTGCAGCTTTCAGGTTGGCGATCACGATAACATTGCGGCCGATCAGCTCTTCGGCAGTATAATGCTGCGCGATCCCGGAAACGATGGTACGTTCTTCTTCGCCGATCCTGACCTCAAGCTTCATCAGCTTATCGGTTTTAGGTACGCGCTCTGCTGCGGTAATGGTAGCTACGCGCAGATCTATCTTCATAAAATCATCGATAGTTATTTCTTCTGTTGCCGCGGCTTTGCTTTCCGTTTTGGCCTCAGCTTTTACTTCGGCCTTAACTGCTTGTTTAGCGGCCGGAGCAGTCTTTTTGGTAGCGGCGATAACAGTTTCTCCGCTTTCAGTGATCTCGATACGCGGATACAGCGGCTCACCCTTCTGCACTTTGGTGCCGTCAGGCAGCCCGCCCCAGGCGGTATCGGCCAGCAGGAACTGCTCGGGAGCAGTGAGGCCCAGCTGGGTATAGATCTTGGGACTGGTAGAAGGAATATAAGGACTTGTAAGGATAGCGACGATGCGCAATACCTCTGCCAGATTATACATAACTGTTTTCAGACGCGCTGCTTTGGCGGGATCTTTTGCCAGCAGCCAGGGGCCTGTTTCATCAATGTATTTATTGGCACGGCTGATAAGCGCCCACAGAGCTTTGATCGCCGTGTTGATTTCCATATGATCCATAGTGTCCTGATATTTTGCAACAGTTTCATTGACCAGAGCGATCAGCTCGTCATCAAGAGGATCACTGCAGGCGGTTTTATGGATCACGCCGCCGTGATATTTTTCGATCATGCTGACCGTACGGTGCAGCAGGTTGCCAAGGTCATTGGCCAGATCAGCGTTGATGCGGGTGATCAGCGCGTCGCGCGAAAAATTGCCGTCACTGCCGAGGTTGATCTCGCGCAGCAGGAAATAACGGATAGCATCGGCGCCAAATTCGTCGATCAGCGCCAGAGGATCAATGACATTGCCCTTGGATTTGGACATTTTGTCGCCTTCAACTACCAGCCAGCCATGTCCGTAAACCTGTTTCGGCAGTTCTTCACCCATAGCCATCAGCATGATCGGCCAGATGATAGTATGGAAACGCACAATTTCCTTGCCGACCAGATGCATGTTAGCAGGCCAGTATTTATTGAATTTTTCCGGATCACTGCCATAACCGATACCGGTAAAGTAGTTGAGCAGCGCGTCAAACCAGACATAGACAACGTGTTTGTTGTCAAAAGGCACAGGGATGCCCCAGTCGAAGGTGGTGCGGGTGATGCTCAGATCTTCCAGTCCCTGTTTGATGAAGTTGATCATCTCGTTGCGGCGTGCCACAGGCTGAATGAAGTCGGGATGAGTTTCGATATATTCCAGCAGACGGTCCTGATATTTGGAAAGCTTAAAGAAATAGCTTTCTTCTTCCATACGCTCTACCGGACGGCCGCAGTCGGGGCATTTGCCGTCGACCAGCTGACGCTCCAGCCAGTAGGATTCGCAGGGTACACAGTACCAGCCTTCATAATTCTTTTTATAAATATCGCCCTGTTCAAAGATTTTCTGCAAAATACTTTGCACAACCTTATGATGGCGTTCTTCGCTGGTACGAATAAAATCGTTATTGGTGATATTGAGGCGCTGCCATAAAAGTTTGAAATTTGCGATGATCTCGTCAACATATTGTATCGGTAACACCCATCTCCGTAGCTTTACGCTGAATCTTCAGACCATGCTCGTCACTGCCGGTCAGAAAAAAAGACGTCTTCGCCCTTGGCACGATGATAACGGGCCACGGTATCGGCGATAGTCGTACAGTAAGCATGACCGATATGCAGTTTATCGCTGGGATAATAGATCGGGGTGGTGATATAAAACGTTGGTTTTGTCATATGTTGATCCCTTCTTCTTCTGAAATTAATTTATTATATAATTCCCGTTTGGGAATCTTATTTGCTTTAGCAACCTGCGCCAGCGCCGTTTTTTTATCGACGCCGCGAGCCAGCAGTTCCTGTACCTGCGCCAGCGGATCCTTTGCTTCCTGCGCAGGCTGCGGCTGTTCCAGGCCTCTGGCGATGACCAGGCAGAATTCACCGCGGGGCTTATTTTCATGCAGCCAGGTCAGGCACTGACTGACCGTGCCCCGGAAAAACTCCTCATGCAGCTTGGTCAGCTCACGCGCTGCTGCCAGTTGTCTGTCCCCCAGACCTCCAGCACTTCCCGCAGCACCTGTTCGATCCTGTGCGGCGCTTCGTACAAAATAATCGTAGCCGGCAGATACTGCCATTCTTCCAGCTGCTGCCGCCTGTTTTTTTTGCTCTTGGGCAGAAATCCGCCGAAAAAAAACGGCGAGGCAGGCAGACCTGAAGCAATGAGCGCGCATAACGCGGCGTTGGCACCAGGTACAGGCACTACCTGCACGCCGGCATCAATCGCCAGTCTGGCCAGTTGTTCGCCCGGATCAGCGATACCGGGAAACCCGGCGTCACTGACTAAAGCGATATTTTTTCCGGACAGCAGTTCGTCCAGCAGATAAGCTCCCTGCCGTTCTTTGCTGTGTTCATCATAGCGTACCAGCCGTCCCTTGATATTGAAACGGTTCAATAACTGCAGTGTATGACGGGTATCTTCGGCGGCGATAATATCCGCCTCGGCCAGCATTCTCTGAGCCCTGGGCGTCATATCTTCCAAATTGCCGATCGGCGTCGCGCACAAATATAAAATTCCTGCCATTATTCTGCCTCCTCCGCCATACCGTAATACTCCAAAGTCTGTTTGCTGTGGCTGCCGTCCTCATTATACATAATAAGCGGCGGCAAAACCTCCAGTCCGTAACTGCCGCCTTTGACCATTTCCATCAGAAAGATCCAGGCGGGCTTATCCGCAAAGGCATGTACCCATTGCAGTTTTTTCGGTTGCAGACCATATTTAAGCGCCAGTTCCATACATTCCGTAAACCGCTCGGGCAGCTGCACAATGGCGAAACGCCCTCGATATTTGACCAGATAGGCGGCGGTGCGGAAGAAATCCTCCAGCGTTGCCGTCAGTTCATGGCAGGCCGCAGTTGCTACCCGGCGAACCTTACCGCTGTTGCGGTAAGGCGGGTTGGCGGCGATCAGATCGAAACTTTCCGAGCGATAAAGCGCTTTCAGTTCCCGCAGATCGGCCAGCTCGGCACTGACACATTCCTCCAGCCCGTTAGCCGCAATGCTGCGGCGCATCAGCTCTACCACATGAGGATTACAGTCAACACCTACTACTTGAGCCGCACCGCGTGCTGCCAGCAGCAGACTGATGGCTCCCGTACCGGCGCCAAGTTCCAAAACACGGGCCTGCCTGACCAAATGCGGGAAAGCTGCCAGAAAAACAGCATCCGTCGTAAAACAAAATTCTTCCGAGTCCTGCCAGATCGCATAATTACAGCCGGGCAAAGAATCGCAGCGTTCTGTAGCTTTACTCATTTCAGATCGGATCGGCCTTAGAAGCATCAACGATCTCGTCCCATTCTACCTGGATAACGTTATCGGGCGTCAGCTGCACGGAAGCCGTACGCATAGCGCGGTTGATGCCTGTTACTTTGCCTTCTCCCAGCGGCGTTACTACCAGAGATCCCAATTTGGGTATCTCGACACGGTCGTTGCCGCAGTTACGTTTACAGCCGCCTTCTTTGCAGCAGTACATATGGTTTTCATATTTCAGGCAACACATCAAACGGCCGCAGATACCCGAAATCTTCGCCGGATTCAGCGACAGATTCTGATCTTTAGCCATTCTGATCGATACCGGTTCAAAGTCACCTAAAAAAAGTAGAGCAGCACAACGGCCTGCCGCAACTGCCGATCCCACCCAGCATTTTTGCTTCATCGCGCACGCCGATCTGGCGCAGCTCGATCCGGGTACGAAACACAGCGGCCAGGTCTTTGACCAGCTCGCGGAAATCTATACGCCCTTCGGCTGTGAAATAAAATATGATTTTATTGACGTCAAAAGTAAATTCCACATCGATCAGACGCATCGGCAGATCGTGATTAGTGATCTTACGCAGGCAGATATTGAAAGCTTCTTTCTCGCGTACGATATTTTCTTCGACTTTCTGGGCATCTTCATCAGTAGCTTTGCGCAGCACCGGTTTCAAAGGCGAAACCACCTCACTGTCGCTGACCTCGCGCGGCCCTACTACTACTTCGCCGTATTCTACCCCGCGGGCAGTTTCGACAATGGCATGATCCCCCTGGGCTACGCTGCTGAGTGCGGGATCAAAATAATATATTTTACCTGCTTTTTTGAATCTTATACCTACAACTGTTGGCACTATCTCTCCTCCTTCCGAAGTATGTCTGTTTTAAGTACCACCGTTTCCAAAACCAGCTTGGCGCCGGCATTGCTTTCGATGGCCTGATATGCTTGCTGGGCGATGTCCGCCGCCTGCTTCAAATGCGAAGCGGGCCATGAGGCGGCCAAACGCCGTAATCTATCTGTGCAGTCACAGTTATAAATCTGTTCCTCTAGTCCGTTTTGCCAAAGCAAAACGTCCCGGGCTAAAAACAGCAGCATTTCCGTAAATAATAAACCGCCCTGTTTGTCATAGCTTTCGAGCCATGGCTGCGAAGCTACATACCGCATGGGCTGCGCCAGCGGCAGGGCTTCCAGAAATTCCAAAGCCTGATCGCGGTAGCTGACGGCATCTGCAGCAGCCAAATTGACAGCAGCGCCAAGCGAACCGCCTGCCAGGCGGGCCAGCAGTTCCGGGCGTTCCAGCCCGAGCCTGTTCAAAGCCTCCTGTGTCAGTGCCAGGGGTATCTGGTCAAAGCGTAATTGAATGACCCGCGAAAGGATCGTCGGCAACAGGCGTTCCAGCCGCGACGCAACCAGAATAAACATCCAGTTTGGCGGCGGCTCTTCGAGCAGCTTTAAAAGGCTGTTCGCCGCTTCTACCGTCATCCTGTCAGCAGCGTCGATGACGCATACCTTATGGCTTGAAAGCGCAGGCGCAAAGGCGGCCTGCCTGCTCATTTCCTTGATCTGTTCTATTTTCAGGTCTTTCCCGGGAGCTTCCTGCTCCACCAGAATAAAATCAGGATGGGCAAAGCTGTGCTCTGCCAGATTGATCAGACGGCAGGATTCGCACCTGCCGCAGGGATGTTCGTCCGGCTTCTGGCACAGGAATGTTTTAGCAAAACGCAAGGCCAGCTGCTTTTTACCAATACCTTCCGGGCCGTAAAAAAGCAGTGCATGCGGCCTGTTACCCGGCTGCAGCAGCCTGGCTAAAAATTCCTTATTCTGTTCATGTCCCAGAATATCGTCCCACATAGGTATCCTTTCCTCGCTTACCCTTTAAGTAAAGCCTCCAACTCGCTGATCAGACAGCCGCGTACGCTTTCCTGTTCCTGCAAAGCATCAATGACCCTGATCCGCTGTGGATAGGCCTTACTGAGTTCGACAAATCCCTGTCTTACCTTGAGCTGAAAAGCAAGTCCTTCGTTTTCAAAACGGTCAGTCACACCGCGCTGCGACCTGCGACCTGCAAGCAGCAGAGGATCTCCGTCCAGCAGCAGCGTCAAATCTGGTTCCAGCCCGCCCGTTGCAAAAGTGTTCAGCTGCAGCAGCTCCTGCAGCGGCAGACCGCGAACAAAGCCCTGGTAAACCAGTGTCGAATCGCTGAAACGGTCACAAAGCACGATTTTTCCGGACGCTAACGCCGGACGCACGACCTTATCTAAATGATCAGCACGTGCTGCCAGATACAGCAAAGTTTCTGTACGCGCGTCTATGGCCAGCTGCGGGTCAAGCACCAGCTGACGCAGGCGTTCAGCAGCTTCGCTGCCTCCCGGTTCACGGGTGCAGACAACTTCTCGTCCGTTCTGCCTCAGGTACTCTGCGATCAGCTCCAGCTGCGTGCTTTTGCCGCTGCCGTCGGGGCCTTCCAATGTGATAAAATACCCTTTGTTCATCAAAACACCACTCGTATTTCCCTCAAGCTGCCGTCAGCGGGTCCGCTGACCGGCAGGTTCAAGTTTTTCATATTTTCACAGTAAGCGATGATCGCTTCCGTAATCAGCTCACCCGGCAAAAGTACCGGTATGCCGGGCGGATAAAAGCTTACCTGCTCGGCACAGATTTTTCCGGCCGCACGGCACAGAGGTATGCTGGTCTTCGCGCTGTCGAAGGCCTGCCGTAAAGACATCACCTGCTGCGGTGCAGGAAGCTGTGGGCTGACCGTCAAACGGCGCGGCGTTTTTTTGTTTTTTTCCAGTTCGGTAAAAACCTGTTGTATCACAGCGAGTACGGCATCATAATCAGCGCCGCCGTCGCTATAGGTAACTAAAAATAACACGTTATCGGCATCTGTCAGTTCTACGGCAACACCTGCCTGCCGCAGTTTTTCCCCGGCTTCAATACCTGTATAACCCCAGGCGGCTACATTGACCGTCACCTTGGTGCTGTCAAACCCGGCAATACCGTTACTGCCGGCACAATCAGCCGTCAGCAGCTTCAGCCCCTTGAAGGTCTGTAAAAGCTTCCTCAATCTGTCTGCCGCAGCCACAGCCTGTGCCGCCATCTGCCTGCCGCCTGTCGCCAGTTGGAAACGCGCCGCGTCCAGAGACGCCATCAGCAGATAATTGGGGCTGGTTGTCGTCAGCAGACTCATAACATCAGCAGCCCGCTTTAAATCAAGGCGCCGCCCCTGCACATGCAGCATCGAGCATTGCGTCATAGCACCCAAAATTTTATGCGTGCTTTGCGCGCAGGCATCCGCGCCGCACTCCATAGACGAAGGCGGCAATAATTCGCTGAAACCAAGATGCGGGCCGTGCGCTTCATCTACCAATAGTGCAGCACCATATTTATGGGCTATTTGAGCAATCGTTTTAATATCAGCAGCCTGACCGTAATAATTAGGGCTGGTCAGAAACACTGCTTTAATAGAAGGATCTTTTTGCAGAGCTTCTTCGATCTGCCCGGCAGTGACCTGCGTGTTGATACCAAAAACCGCATCAAACTGCGGTAATACGTATACCGGTTCCAGATCACCTAAAAGCAGCCCTCCGGCAACACTGCGGTGAGCATTGCGGGGAATAAGAACTTTACCGCCCGGTTTGACAGCAGTCATCAGCATTGCCTGAATGGCCTGCGTCGTACCGTTAACAGCAAAAAAACAGCGGTCGCTGCCGTAAAGCTGTGCGGCCAGGGTCTGCGCTGCGGCAATACAGCCTTCAGGACAATGGATGTCATCCAGCTCCGCCATCAGCGAAACGTCCATCTGCAATGCGCCTGCTCCCAGCTCGCCAGCCAGAAGCGGTTCCATTCCGCGGCCGCCTTTATGTCCCGGCGTGTGGAAAGGATAGACCTGTTCTTTTTTATATTTGAGCATAGCCGCTACAAGCGGCATTTTTTTCTGATCTGCCTGCAAAAGAAAGCCTCCACGATAAATACAAACACTTATCCATGTTATCTTTACATTTTATCACAAGCAGCAAGGCGTTACAAGCAATTGTAACGCTTCGTCAAACTACCGCTGCAACCGCCTGCTCACCGCAATAAAAATACTCCGGCTGCAAACAGCCGGAGCAAAGATATTCTGTTGTTCAGCCAACCATAGCAGCCTGCGGCTGCGGCTCGATTTCGTCTTTTAAATCTTCCCAAACGATAAAATTGGCTTTACTGAAACCGTTGAAGGTCGTCGCCGAAGCCGAAGTATAAGCGCCGCAGGAAGGAACCAGCAGCAGATCGCCTACCTCCTGGCGTACAGTCAGTTTGCCGCGGAACATGATATCCAGCGAATCACAGCTGGGACCGGCAAAAGTGGCTTCCACTTCTTCTCCTTCTTTAAAGCTGATCAGCTTAAAGTCCCACTGGTCAGAAAAATAACGCCGGAAAAAGTTCCGTATAAACCATCATCAAGGAAATACCAGGGCTGACCGCCGCGTTCAGTAACACCGATGACGCTGGTAATAAGGTTGACAGCCGTACCGCACATAAAACGTCCCGGTTCCGCCCAGATCTCTACATTGGGAAAATCTTCGTCCAGACGGGCGTTGATCTGTTTAAGCATTTCTTTTTTAAATTAAAACGCACCTTGGGTTCGGGGATCGGAAATCCGCCGCCAATATCTAAGATCCGCAGCTGCATCCCTGCAGCGGCAGCTTCTTCAAAAATCTCGCGGGCCAGATCAAGCGCATTCAGATATGGATCGGCGCTCATCGTCTGGCTGCCGACATGGAAACAAACGCCGGCGGCGTCAAGACCGGCAGCCTGTGCTGCCTGCAGTAGTTCTACTGCGCGTTCGCGGCCTACGCCGAATTTTTTATTCAAATCTACATGTGCGGAAGAATTGTCGATACGGATACGCAGAAGCACCGTAGCACCGGGGCAGCCCTGTGCCATTTTTACGATTTCACTTTCGCTGTCAAAAGTCATTTTATGTACACCGACGTCACAGCAGGCCTGCAGACCGCCGCCGGTTTTGATAGGATTGGCGTAAATCAGACGCTCGCCGTCAATACCCATTGCTGCCAGAGTTCTGATCTCGCCGTCAGAAGCAACATCAAAGCAGGAACCCAGGTCACGCAGCAGTTCCAAGATCCGCTGATGCGGATTGGCCTTGATCGCATAGTAAAGCTGCACACGCGGCAAGTGCTTTTTCAAAAAGCGATAGTTCTTTTCTATTTGTTCTAAAGAAAGTACCAGCAGCGGCGTTCCAAAGCGCTCTGCCAGCCTTTCTGCAGCATTTTGACTAAGTTGAAAAAAGATGTCCTTCTTCATATCCACTCTCCCCTTGCTTTAGCATTGATTTTACTCATATGATTTTACCACAAATTACTGAAAGTACAATAGGAAAATGAAAGAAATTGAAAAAATTTGAGGAGTTTCAGGCAAAACCGTGATAATCACGCTTAACGTCTGTTTTTACTAAAATTTTACTGGTTTTTTAGGATTTTTAATATTTTTTTACTAAATAAGTCACTACTAAATATAGTAATCTATGCTGATTTGACAACACAAAATACCTAAATATGGAAAACCCCCGCTTATTAAAAGCAGGGGTTTGCAAAAACTACTTATTTTTTAGGTGCTTCGATAACGTCGCAGCCCATATAAGGCCGCAGGACTTTCGGCACGATAACGCTGCCGTCTGCCTGCTGGTAATTCTCGAGAATAGCGGCAACAGTACGTCCTACCGCCACACCTGAACCATTCAGGGTATGTACGAATTCCGGTTTGGATTTAGTGTCGCGGCGGAAACGGATGTTAGCGCGGCGAGCCTGGAAATCAAGGAAATTGGAGCAGGAAGAAATTTCACGATAGCAGTTAGCCGCCGGCAGCCACACTTCCAAATCATAAGTTGCAGCAGAGCTGAACCCAATATCACCTGTGCAAAGACGCACGACACGATACGGCAGTTCCAATAATTGCAGCACCTTTTCGGCATTAGCCGTCAGTTTTTCCAATTCGTCCCAGGAATCTTCCGGCTTGGTGAATTTTACCAGTTCTACTTTATTAAACTGATGCTGACGGATCAGACCGCGGGTATCGCGGCCGGCACTGCCTGCTTCAGCGCGGAAGCAGGCGCTGTAGGCAGTATAATACAGCGGCAGATCGTCGCCGCTTAAATTTCGTCGCGGTGCAGATTCGTGATCGGAACTTCGGCAGTAGGGATCAGGTAATAATCCAGCCCCTCCAGTTTGAACATATCTTCAGCAAATTTAGGAAGCTGGCCTGTTCCCTGCATACTGTCTTTATTGACGATGAACGGCGGGAAAAATTCCGTATAGCCGTTTTCACCGGTATGGATATCCAGAAAGAAATTGATTACGGAACGTTCCAGCCGGGAACCGAGTCCGCGATAAAAAGTAAAGCGGGCGCCGGAAACCTTGCCGGCACGTTCAACATCGAGGATATTCAATTTTTCGCCGATATCCCAATGAGCCTGAGGCTCAAAAGCAAATTTAGCCGGTTCGCGCCAGGTACGCACTACCGGATTATCGGCATCACTGCTGCCAACAGGTGTATCTGCTGCCGGCATATTCGGAATCGTCATCAGAATTTCTTTTAATCTGGCTTCGATATCCTTCAGCTCTTTATCATCTTCCGCGATCTTATCACCCAGGGCACGGACCTCGGCCATCTGCGCATCTGCATTCTCACCGGCTTTTTTCATTTTGCCGATTTCCTGAGAAGCTGCGTTGCGCTGGCTTTTAAGAGCCTCGACCTGCAGGGTCAATTCACGGCGTTTCTTTTCCAATTCCAAAAATTCGTCAAGGTTCACATTGGCGTTACGCTTACGCATAGCGTCCATAACCAATTCAGGATTTTCCCTAACAAATTTCATATCTAACATTATTCATTCCTCCAAATGTTGAATTACTTCGTAAACTTTATTTTAGCACAATTTACCATAATATGAAAGAGAACACGCCGAAGAACATCGGCGTGCCCGTAAAATCACTGTTATTCAGTTTAAAATCAGCTGTATTCTTTAAAAGTTTCAATCAAACCGTCACGTTTGGCCAGATAATTGATCGCGCTGATAGCGGCTTTCTGAGCCTGACCAGCCGCACGATTGACCTGCCAGGGCTGACCGGTGCAGTCGCCGCCGGCGAAAACGCCTTCGATGCTTGTTTCAGCCTGGTCGTCGACAAGAACAGAACGGCCGCGCATCTGCAGACCCGGCAAAAAGCTGTTGAGCGGATCAGAAGCACGGAACATAAAGACTGCCTGGACACTGAAAAATTCACCAGTGGTATGCAGCCCGGTTACTCTGTCGGTACCGGTAATATCAGTCGGCTGATCCAGGACCACCGTTACATTTTTGCGTTTTGGAGCTACGAAGCCCTGAAAACGGGGAATAAAAATTACTTCACTGCAGATATCAGCCAGATATTCTATTTCTTCCATCGCATCAGGAACAGTGGCGATCGCAGCAACGCGCTTACCTTTGTATTCAGCGCCGTCGACTTTGGCGCAGTAGCTTACGCCGCGGCCTAAAAATTCTTTTTCGCCCGGCAGCAGGCTGGAACGGGAAATACCCGTAGCAAGAATTACCGTATCGGCATTATACTGGCTGTTAGGCGTACCTAGTTCAAAATAACCGGCTTTCTCTTTTAATGAAACTATTTTTTCTTCGATAATCTCCGCACCGATATGGCGTGCATGCTCGATGAACCTGTCCATCAGCTCATTGCCGGAAATATCGGGACAGCCCATATAATCTGTGATAAGCTCGACACTGCGCAGACGGGGACTGAAACCGTGAGCCTCAAACACCACTACCTTCCGTCCTTTACTGCTGGCAGTAATAGCCGCCGACAGGCCCGCCGGACCGCCGCCGATAATTGCGATATCATATTTCATGTTTTAATCCTCCAAAAAATTTTTAGGGGAAGCCTTCATTTAGTTCAACAAGCTAACTGTTTTTATTTTACCTTCTTTAACACGTCAGCGTCAATCCTTTCCACATGTATACACAATTTTACCGTTTTTTTAAAACAGCTTCCTGCGGTTTTAGGAAAAATTAGAAAAACAGCGAAAACTCTTGCCAAACTTTCCATTTTCGTGTATTCTATATAAGCAACATTACGACGGCCCATTAGCTCAGTTGGTAGAGCACCTGACTCTTAATCAGGGTGTCGTAGGTTCGAGGCCTACATGGGTCACCAAAATTTGGCCGGTTGGTCAAGCGGTTAAGACACCGCCCTTTCACGGCGGTATCAGGGGTTCGATTCCCCTACCGGTCACCATTCGGGCGCTTAGCTCAGCTGGGAGAGCGTCTGCCTTACAAGCAGAATGTCGGCGGTTCGATCCCGTCAGCGCCCACCATTTTTTATTTTGGTAGAAGTTTTATGTAGCCCCACCAATGGCCCGGTGGTTCAGTTGGTTAGAATGCCGCCCTGTCACGGCGGAGGTCGTGGGTTCGAGTCCCATCCGGGTCGCCATTTTGCCTCGGTAGCTCAGTTGGTAGAGCAAAGGACTGAAAATCCTTGTGTCCACAGTTCGATTCTGTGCTGAGGCACCATCAAAGAGCAACACCCTGTTTCTGCAGAAACAGGGTGTTTTTTATTTGTCTGTCTTAAAATATTTAAAAGCGCTGTTTCTGCGGAAACAGCGCTTTGTTATTTGATATGTTATATTAGGTTATTTACTAAAAGTATTGCCGTTGAGAGTGACTTCTGTCCAACCTTTACTGGGATCAGTAATTGTATCTAAAATTTTCTGTTCATTTGCTTTTGCCTGTTCAGTAGTATGGATATCATTATTAATATTCGACACACTAATGGTATTATCATTAACCCCCCACTGATTTTTTCCACCATAATACCACTTGGACGTACTAGCGTTATAAACGTAATTCGCAGCCCAATCTCCGCTATTTTTAAAATCACTATTTCCATTAGCATATACAAGGATTCCATCAACGGTTTTGTGAAATTTAAAATAAATCGGCTTTCCATCCACACCGATTCCCTCTATCCAGCCACCATACTTTTCAAAAAAAGCTTTTCTCATTAAATCATTACTGGTTAAAGTTTTATCATCGGCATTAGTAATACCTAACAACTTATTTAATGCATCCTTATCTAGAACTCCATCTTTATAAAAGCTGTCAATCATATCATTGAACTTCTTTAAGATATCTTCTGGTATCGAACTTGCAGCAAGCAGATCTTCATCATGTCCAGGAAAATCGCAAGTCACAAAATCAACTTTTACTTCATACTTTCCGCCATCGGCACATTTGGGCACAAATGTAAAATATTTATTTTCGTTGTCTTTTTCCTTGGTTACTTCCTTCAAAAAACCATCTAAATCTCCGCTATAACCCACTGCCTGCTGGGCATGAAACATCCGCATGATCTGCGTCCGGTTAGCCAGACATTCCTTTTTCGCCGCTTCCTCGCGGGCTTCCATAAAATATGGAATCGCCAGACCTGCTAAAATTCCCAGCACTGCGATAACAATCACCAATTCAACTAAAGTAAAGCCTGTTTGTCTTTTCACTTTCGGACGCTCCTAAATTCTATTCTCATTTGAATTTAACCATATATTCTTCAGAAAGTAAATATTATTTTTTAAAATAATATATTTTATTAGTCTGCTATTAATTATAAATCACATATTTATAATATGTTCAAATAAGAAATATGTATTCGCAAGGGGTAAGTGCAGCATTATTTACATCATCCAGCCAGAGTCTGCTTATCCACGATGTCAAAAACGACAGTTTTTTTTACTTTCACTGCAGAAAATCTTGGTTGGCAGCAGGAATTATAAGCAGCTAAAGCGAATTGATAATAGTTAATTTATATATTGATGGAGGTAGCTATGTTTACACTCATAAAAAATGCTCATATTTACGCTCCTGCCGATACAGGCTGCCAGGATCTCCTGCTGGCCGGACGTAAAATCGTTCATATGGCTCCGTCAATCGGCGAGCTGCCTTTTGACTGCACCGTTATTGACGTCAGCGGGGCTAAAGTCACTACCGGTTTTATTGACCAGCATATCCATATTACGGGCGGCGGCGGCGAAGGCAGCTTTGCTACCCGCGTACCTGAAATCCAGCTGTCACAGCTGACAACGGCAGGTACTACGACAGTAATCGGGCTGCTTGGCACCGACGGCGTGACCCGCAGTATGGAAAATCTGCTGGCGAAAGCCCGTGGCCTGGAAGAAGAGGGTATTTCCACCTGGATCTATTCCGGAGCCTATCCTGCTGACAGCGGGCATATCACCGGCACTCTGCGCAGTGACATCGTTTTGATCGACAAAATATTGGGCGGCAAGGTCGCAATGAGCGATCACCGTTCGTCTATGCCCAGCACACAGGCTTATGCCAGCCTGGCAGCAGAAGCCCGTATCGGCGGTATGCTGAGCGGCAAAGCCGGCGTGCTGCACATCCATATGGGCGACGGTAAACGCGGTCTGGAACCGGTTCTTGAGATCCTTGAAACTACAGAGCTGCCGATCAGTGTGTTCCGTCCTACCCATGTCAACCGAAATCCCATGCTTTACAAACAGACTATCCAATTCGCACTGCAGGGCGGTATTATTGATCTGACCTGCGGCATGACAGGCAGTGCTATCCCTGTGCCTCAGGCTGTTAAACAGGCTTTAGACGCAGGCGTACCTTTGGAACGTCTGACCTTGAGCAGCGATGGTAACGGCAGCATGCCTAAATTTAACGAAAACAATGAACTGATCGGGCTGACTGCCGCTGCGCCACGTTATCTATACGAAGAAATGCTGAGTATCGTCAAAGCCGGCGTATTGCCCTTTGACAAAGCATTACAGCTGATAACCTGCAATGTTGCCGATGCCCTGAAGCTTGAAGACAAAGGCCGTATTGCCGTAGGTAAAGACGCGGACCTGATCGTTTGGAACAACGACCTGACCTTAAACAAAGTTTTTGCCAGGGGCCGCCTGATGGTAGATGAGGGGCAGGCCGTTGTCAAGGGAACTTTTGAAAACTAAAGGAGCTAAATTATGACGGCTAAAATCATTTGGACTTTGATCTTTCTGTTCTATCCGCGGTGTTTATGCCAACGCTGCAAAAAAAGAAATTGCTTATACAGTAGCATTTACAGTTACGCTGTTTTTCTCCATGTACATGCTGGCAGATCTTTTTGGAGTACTGCCGCCGGGCTTTATCGAACAATTATTTTGAACAAGAATAGAATAATTAAAACAAAAGGACTATTTCTTAACGAAATAGTCCTTTTTTCTATCTGAAATTTATTCGCCGCCCAGCAACCTGTAACCAATCCCCGCTTCGGTGATCAGATATTTAGGCTGCGCCGGATCAGGTTCTATTTTGCGCCGCAGCTGCCGCATATAGATCCTGATATAATGAGTATCCGTATCATATTCATTACCCCAGACAGCTTTCAGCAGCTGTTTATGCGTCAGCACGCGTCCGGCATATTTAAGCATCACCTTAAGAAGCTCATACTCTGTCGGCGTCAGCTTTACTTCACGCCCTTCCACTACTACCCTGTGCTCCAGAAGATTGAGCTGCAAACCGCCGCAAGTCAGTATCGGTTCTCCTTCTTTATTGCCGGCCCGGCGCAGACAGACTCTCATTCTGGCCATCAGCTCACCCATACCAAAGGGTTTGGTCACATAGTCGTCAGCTCCGACATCTAAGGCGGCAATTTTTTTTCCTGTTCCTGCTCACGCGCCGTCAGGACAATGATCGGCGTTTCCGACCATTCCCTCAGAGCTTTCACAACTGCTTTACCGTCCATATCAGGCAGCCCCAGGTCAACCAAAATAATATCCGGCCTGAAGGAGGCCGCCATTAACAGCCCGTCCTGCCCTGTAGCAGCTTCACCCAGCTCATAGCCGTAGGCCTGCATTGATATTTTTAAAAGCTTTCTGATTGCGGGTTCATCATCAATAATTAAAACGCGCAATGTATTTTCAGTCATTTTCACCAACCTTTTCTTCCGGCAGTGTTACAGGCAAGGCAAAAGCAAAAATACTGCCGCCACCAGTGCGCTGTTTAGCCCAGATCCTGCCGCGGTGGGCATCGACAATGCCTTTGCAGATCGCCAGCCCCAAACCGGTGCCGCTGATTTTCTCCGTTTGTCTGGCCCTGTAAAATTTATCGAACAAATGCGGTAAATCTTTGGCCGTCACCCCCAGCCCCCGATCTTTGACCATAACGATCACTTCGCTATCGTCAAGACAGGTCTGTATTTCGATCTCACTGCCTTCTACTGAATATTTTACCGCATTATCCAGTAAATTCAACACTACGTGCTCAAGTAAGGCCGCATCGGCATAAATCAGCGGCAGATCGTCTGCTATCTCTACTTTGATCTTATAGCTCTGCGTATGTTCCTTGCTGCGCCGCAGCGCACCGCTGACAACATCCTCCAGATCGCACCAGTCCAGCTTCAGCTGCAGCATCCCGCTTTCCAGACGGGCGGTATCTAAAAGGTTGCCGATGATCCGTTCCATCCTTTTAGAGGCATCGGAAATGGTTTCCAGAAGCTGCTGCCGCTGTTTCTCACCATAAGCAACAGCTTTATCATTTAAGGTATATACCGAAGCCATGATAGCCGCTAAAGGCGTTCGCAGTTCGTGGGAAACAGAATTAAAAAGCGCTGTACGTAATTTATCTGCCTCACGCAGCATTGCGGCCTGTTTTGCTTCGCTGCTCAGCCCGGCCCGCACCAAAGCGATCGCCAGCAGGCTTACCCACGCGCCCAGTACAGCCCTTTCCTCCGGCGATAACTTCCGTGTATCGATAGCGATGCCAACAACACCGATAACTTTTTCTCCATTCATCAGCGGTAAAAAAAGATTTTCAGCACCGGGTAAAGTATCAGTAGAACGTCCGGCAGCCTGTCCGTGTTCCTGCACCCAAGCTGCTACAGCATATTCTGACGGTGGCAGCTGAAACTCCGCGGCCGCATCCTCCTGCTGTACAGCATAACAGGCCTGCAGCCGCAGTACTTTACTTTCAGGCAATAAAATCAGCACTGTCCGCTGCAGCTCTCGTCCCACATGACTGACAAATTCTTCCATGATCGTCACTGCGTCATCGACTGCGGCAATACGGCTGCTGAAACGGTATAGACTGTTGACATTGCTTTCACGGCGTCTGGTACTTTCCAATTCCCGCCTCAGCGATTCTGTCTTTCCACCGACTAAAAATGCTACCAGTCCAAAGATCAGAAAGCTCCACAGATATCTGATATCATAAATAGTAAAAGTAAAAATCGGTTCCAAAAATAAAAAGTCAAAACCTAAAACACAAAAGAGCGCTGTTACATAGGCCGTACTTCTGCCCCACCAGGCTGCTGTCAACAATACCGGCAGCAAATACAGTAAGGATATATTGACCAGCTCCAGCTGACCGCGGAAAACATAGCAAAGCCCAGTAGTAATGACAACTGCCGCCAGCGCCCCTACATACTGGCGCCAGCCGGCCTGCTGCTGCGGTACTGCCGTAGTGATGACAGGAGACTTTTCTTCCTCTTCCCGCCCCTGGATGACATAAACATGGATAAACCCGCTCCTGTAAATCAATCTGTCAACCAAGGTTTTTCGGCCTATCTCATACCAGCGGCGCGGCCCTGATTTCCCGACCACGATCGCGGTAACATTTTCTCTGACAGCGATCTGCAGAACCGTTTCCACAAAATCCGTACCGGCAGTAGTCAGGATCTGACCTCCCAGCTCTTTAGCCAGATTCAGGTTACGCCAAAGCCTTTCCCGTTCTTTATCACCATGAGGAAATCGTCTTTCCGGTGTTTCGATATGCACAGCCAAAAATTCTGCGTGCAGTCCCTGAGCTAAACGCTGCGCCGCTCTGATCAGCTGTGCTGAAAAGGGACTGGCGCTGACGCAAACCATGACCTTGCCGGAAGCCGGCCAGGGACCTTCTATTTTATGCAGGCGCATATAGGCCAGCATATCCTGATCAACATGCCGGGCCGTAAATCTTAAAGCCAGCTCACGCAGCGCGCTGATATTGCCCTGTCTGAAAAAGCCCCGCAATGCCTGCTGGGCCTGCTGCGGACGATAAACCTTGCCTTCCTTCAAACGCTGTAGTAATTCTTTGGGCGGAATATCGATCAATCTGATATCATCTGCCAGCTCAAAAAACGCATCCGGTACAGTCTCACGAACAATACTCCCGGTAATTTGCGCAACAACGTCATTCAGGCTTTCGATATGCTGGATATTGACAGCAGTATAAACGTCGATACCGGCAGCCAAAAGTTCTTCTACATCCTGATACCGCCGCTGATGGCGCGAACCAGGCACATTACTGTGCGCCAGTTCATCAACGACTACCAGCTGCGGACGGCGTCTGAGAATAGCATCCAGATCCATTTCCTGCAGCGTCTTGCCATGATATTCTATTTCCTGCTCGGGGATACGCGGCAAACCTTCCAAAAGCGCTGCTGTCTCTTTGCGCTCGTGCGTAAGCACCAGGCCGAGTACAATGTCAGTCCCCTCCCGCAGACGGGCATGTGCTTCCTGCAGCATGCTACATGTTTTACCAACACCGGCAGCAGCACCTAAAAAACAGTCAGCTTGCCGCGCTGTTCTTTATTGGCCGCAGCCAGCAGCGTTTCAGCATATTCATGTCCACTTTGAGGTTTCTCTGTCAGTTCCATAACCTTCTCCTTCGCAAGATAGTCAAATAGGGCTGCCTGAATGCAGCCCTAACTTTTATTGGTTCTGTTGTAAATTATCAAGCGCCAGATTCAATTTTAAAACATTGACTCTGTCCTCTCCGACAACTCCCAAATCAGCATTTTCAATATGTTCTGAAACCAGATCGCGTACCTGCCTGATTTCCAGACCACGTACTTTGGCAATACGTTCGACCTGGCAATAAGCAGCTGCCGGCGTCAGGTGCGGATCCAAACCACTGCTGGAATTTGTTACCAGTACGCTGGGCACTTCTTGATCAGATGTCCAGCCATTGGCCGCACGTACAGACTCTGCCAGCTCGCCGACCTGCTGCTGCAGTTTAGCGCTGGTACCGCCATAGTTAGTGCCGCCTGAATTGGCAGCGTCATTACCGCCTGCAGAAGGGCGGCTGCTGAAGTAGCGGGCATCTGTGAACGCCTGACCGATCAGAGCCGATCCTACCGGAACTCCGTCTTATTATTATACTACCATTAGCCCGGCTGGGAAATACCACTTGCGCCAAGCCTGTCATGGCCAGCGGATAAACCAGCCCGGTAAAAATACTCAAGGTTACAACCATTACTAACGATCTTATTATCGCGCCCATATTTCCACCTCATTCTTTCTTAAGCCAAGCCTAAAGCAACTAAAAGCACATCAATGATCTTGATGCCAATAAACGGTACGATGATACCGCCAACACCATAGATCAGCAGATTTCTCTGCAGTATTTTAGAAGCTCCCAGCGGTTTATAGGCTACGCCTTTCATCGCCAGCGGTATCAGCGCGATGATGATCAGCGCATTGAAAATCACGGCGCTTAAAATAGCGCTCTGCGGTGAATGCAGCTGCATGATATTGAGCACTTCCAACGGTGCATAAGTTGCGGCAAACAAAGCCGGGATAATCGCAAAATATTTGGCAATATCATTGGCAATACTGAAAGTTGTCAGGGAACCGCGTGTCATCAAAAGTTGTTTACCGATCTCCACAACTTCGATCAATTTCGTTGGATTGGAATCAAGATCGACCATATTGCCCGCTTCCTTAGCCGCCTGTGTACCGCTGTTCATTGCAACGCCCACATCTGCCTGAGCCAGTGCCGGCGCATCGTTAGTACCGTCACCTGTCATTGCTACCAGCATTCCCTGCTGCTGATAGGAACGGATCATTTTCAATTTCGCTTCCGGCGTTGCTTCAGCCAGAAAATCATCCACACCGGCTTCGGCAGCGATTGCTGCCGCTGTCAACTGGTTATCACCAGTGATCATGATCGTTTTGATGCCCATTTTCCTCAATTCACTGAAACGTTCTTTAATACCGCCTTTGACGATATCCTTTAGATAAATAACACCCAGGACCTGTTTATCTTTGGCAACTACTAAAGGTGTACCGCCCTGATGCGCAATATTTTCACAGGCACTGCGGACTTCAGCAGGAAAAGCCCCACCCAGTTCGCTGACATAGTTCTGCATGGCTTCCATCGATCCCTTACGTATTCTGGCATCGACGATATCAATACCGCTCATTCTGGTCTGGGCGGTAAAAGGAATGAATTCTGCCTGTAAATGTGTAAGATCACGCTCGCGCAGGCCATATTTTTCTTTAGCCAGGACAACGATACTACGCCCTTCCGGAGTTTCATCAGCCAAAGAAGCCAGCTGTGCCGCATCGGCCAGTTCTCCCGCAGTAATGCCAGCAGCAGGAATAAATTCCGTCGCCATCCTGTTGCCCAAGGTAATCGTCCCCGTTTTATCAAGCAGCAGCACATTTACGTCACCGGCTGCTTCTACAGCACGGCCGCTCATTGCCAGGACATTACGTCCCAAAAGCCGATCCATTCCGGCAATACCTATCGCTGACAGCAAACCGCCGATCGTTGTAGGAATCAGGCAAACCAGCAGCGCAACCAGTGCCGTTACAGAAATAACCGTACCGGAATAAATCGCAAACGGTTCCAAAGTTACTACTGCAAACAAAAAGATAATCGTCAAACCAACCAAAAGAAGCGTCAAGGCGATCTCATTCGGGGTTTTCTGACGTTTAGCACCTTCAACCAGCCCGATCATCCGATCGAGAAAGGTTTCACCGGGATTAGTAGTCACCCTGACTTTAATCCAGTCGGATAACACCTTAGTGCCGCCGGTTACAGAAGATTTATCACCGCCTGATTCGCGGATAACAGGCGCTGATTCACCGGTAACAGCGCTTTCATCCACCGATGCCATACCTTCGATTACTTCGCCGTCGTTAGGAATGGTATCGCCAGCTTCAACCAAAACTATATCACCCTTGCGGATAGCTTCGGAACCGACGATTTCAAAACTGCCATCAGCTTTGATTTTCTTTGCCTGCAGAGATTTGCGGGCTTTACGCAGACTTTCTGCCTGCGCTTTGCCGCGGCCTTCGGCTACGGCTTCGGCAAAATTGGCAAACAGAACCGTAAACCACAGCCATAAATCTATATGCAGGTCAAACCAGCCTTCCTGTGTATTGCCTGCCATAAAAGCACGTACAGCCAGAACTGCTACTAAAATCGCGCCCAGAAAAACTATGAACATAACAGGATTCTTCCATTGGATACGAGGATCGAGCTTCAGGAACGCATTACGCACGGCCTCGCCCAAAATCTCTTGCTGTTGTCTATCTCTTTTCATCTCAGATCCTCCTTAAAATACCTTGCCCTGCAGCATAAACAATTGATCTACGATCGGTCCCAGGGCCAGGGCCGGTAAAAAAGTCAACGCGCCGACGATCAAAACAACACCGGCCAAAAGCACGGCAAAAAGACTGCTGCCCGTATTAAAAGTACCGGCATTGGCAGGAGCGATTTTTTTGGTTGCCATATTGCCTGCAATGGCCAAAACAGGCACAATAACGGCAAAGCGGCCGATCAGCATTGCCAAACCGATCAAAACATTGTACCACAGGCTATTGGCGCCCAAACCGGCAAAAGCACTGCCGTTATTGCCGACACCGGAAGCGAAACCGTATAAGATTTCACTGAGACCATGCGGCCCGGGGTTGGATATCCCGGCCTGACCGGCTTCCGTAAGACAGGATACAGCCGACATCGTTAAAATAGTGGCAGCCGGAATCAAAAGTCCGGCAATTGTCAAAACAACTTCTTTTGCTTCAATTTTTTTCCCCAGATATTCAGGTGTACGTCCTACCATCAGGCCAACAATGAAAACTGTGATAAATACATACAGCATCATACCGTAAAATCCGGCGCCGACACCGCCCAGAACAACTTCTCCCAGCATCATCTGCAGCATAGGCACTAATCCGCCGGTACCGGTGTAGCTGTCATGCATCGAGTTTACTGCACCGCAGGACGCAGCTGTGGTAACCGTTGCAAACAAACTGCTGCTGCCGATACCAAAACGGACTTCTTTGCCCTCCATAGCAGTATCGCCGCTGATGCCCTGCGCAGCAACTATCGGATTACCATATTTTTCAGAAGCATAGCAAACTCCCAACATCAAAACAAAAAGAAGCAGCATGGATGCCAAAACAGCATAGCCTTGTTTTTTATCTTTACACATCTCACCAAAAGTAAATAATAAACCTGTAGGGATCACGAAAATCAAAAACATTTCCAGGAAATTGCTCCAGGGAGTCGGATTTTCAAACGGATGAGAAGAATTGGCATTAAAAAAACCGCCGCCATTGGTACCCAGCTCCTTAATCGCTTCCTGAGAAGCAACCGGTCCCATAGCAATAGTCTGCTGTGCCCCTTCGACGGTTTGTACATCGACATAAGGATTAAGGTTTTGGATAACACCCTGAGAAACCAGCAGCAATGTTGCTACAACACAAATCGGCAGCAGTATTCTGGTCGTACATCTGATTATATCTGCCCAAAAATTGCCTAACTCACCAGTATTTTACGCACCAGACCACGGATCAGAGCAATTGCGACAGCAGCTCCTGTTGCCGCCGACAAGAAGTTTTGTACAGTCAAGCCCAGCATTTGTGTCAAATAACTTAAAGTCGTTTCGCCGCTATAAGCCTGCCAGTTAGTATTGGTCATAAAGCTGGCAGCCGTATTAAAAGCAAGATGCCAGGTTTCGACGTTGGGCAGCTGCTGCGGATTGAGCGGTAAAAAAGCCTGCGTCAGCTGCAAAACAAAGAGTGATAACATACCTAAAGCATTAAAAATAATGAGATTCAGGCAGTATTCCTTCCACGGCATTTCTGTACGCGGGTCAACTTTGGCCATTTTATAAAATATTTTCCAAAGGTGCAAAAAATCTTTCACCACAGGTTTTTTCGTAATTAAAAACTCGCGCCATATATTTACCAAGCGGCCAGGCGCACAGCAATAATACGGCTAAAAACAGCACAAATAGCATAATGTCTTTTGTCATTTTAAAAATCCTCCGGTTTCAATAATGCATAAATCAGATAAAATAAAATACCTACTGCTAAAAGCGAACTGAGCCATAACTCAGTCAAGGGCAGCATTTCCATCATCATTTTCCCTCCTTGTACAAAAACACCACTTGCAAATCACCTTACTACTGATGATGACTTATTGTACTACTACCTTGCGTAAAGCCGCTGTCAAAAGAACCCTCCCCGCTGTAAAAAAAGTTGTAAAAATTTGCCGTTCTGCGATTACTGTTTATTCTGTTCTAATAGAAGACTATAGCTGAAAATAAATAAAAATACCTCGGGAAAAATCCCGAGGTATTTTTCAGTTTATCTCAATAACCTTACCAACACCAATTTCTTTAACAGGTATCTGTGCATGTACTGCCGCTTTCGCTTGAAAGGAACAGCAGTGGCACGGATACAGCTCCCGGATATTATGCTTCTGTAAATAGGCGATCGTTTTTTCCAGACGGTCGTCGACCTTAAATAAATGCCAGCCGCCGATAACTCCCTGAACCTTAGCTTCACCGCAAACCTTTTTAGCATATTCAATGATATTACAGATCCCGCTGTGCGAACAGCCTGTAATCACAAATAATCCTTCTGAGCCTCGGTAAACTAAAGCCGTATCATCAAGTACTAAATCTACAGGATCCTCAGCACTGCCAAACCCATGCCGCTGTTCAAAATCGTTCAGTGTTGGGATCTCGCCTAAAAAAACCAGCCGTTTTGTTAACCATACCGGTTCTTTACTAAGCCGCAGACTGCACTTTTCCTGCAGCTGCTGTGCTGTAAAAGGGGCGCCTATAGCTTCGCCGGCAAACTGCTTCGGCTTCAGGGCATCCGGATGCGCCAGCAGCTGCAGTTCAGAAAAATATTCCTGCTCGCTCAGCCATAGCAAACCCCGTGTATGATCATTATGCCCATGTGAAAGCACTACCTGCTGTAAGCGGCTCAAATCAATCCCCAACGCCTGGGCGTTTCTAAGAAATATATCCGAATAACCCACATCAAATAAAATTCTGACATCACCATCTTCCAGATAATAGGCTACGCCCGGCTCACCTAAATAATAACGGTCAATCAGAGTATTGTTATCTACCAACACAGTCAGCTGCATCATATACCTCCATTATTTTCAAAAAATCAGTCTGTAACTTTTTTACTTTCCCTCCATAACTTTTCACGAAACCAATACTCCTACAAGCTGTATTTACTTTCACATTAAAGCTTCCCTGCAAGTATCATAAGTCATTCCTTCTCAGAATACAACTTTTTTCTAAATCTGCGGCATCGCGCCATAAAAGAAACGTCCTGCACTTGATAGTGCGGGACGTTTCGTAAAAATTATAAAATTGTTCTTTTAACCTGCTAAACAACCGACACGGTCATTTAAAAAATGCAGCAGCCGATAACGGAAAAAGGAACCATTAGTAAAGCTTTGACACAGCTTTTCCAGCCAGCTGTAGGAACAGCCAAAATCCTCATAAAAAACTTCTTCGCACCAGATCTGCTGCTTTATATATTCAAAAACCTGTGGCACCTCTTCAAACAGCAGGATCTGTGCTACCGCAGTTGTATCCAGCCTATGTGAATTGAAAGCAGTACAGATATCCTGAAGCTGCTGCAGGCATTCACCTTCCGGCAGTTGCCACAGCTGCTGCAGCTTTTGTAACAGTTCCAGCATAGCAGCTTTATTTTTAACATCGCGGTCGGCAATATAGTCACATAAAGCCCCTGTACTTACCAGAGGCATTTTTAATTCATCATTTCCATACATGCTATGATAAAAAACTGTAGGAAAATAAACATACTGCAAAAAGCCAAGCACGGCATAACAATTCGGCAGGCACAGCCATTGACTGCTGAAAATCTGCATTTCAGCAGCGATGATACTTGCGTTAACAATCACCGTTTCCTGCGTATTGTCTTCACAAAACCCGACTGTCGCCAAACGCTTTTCTGAAAGAAATTTATCCCAATAGGTCAGTTCATTATAACATTCATAATTTTTCATGCTAGATCAACGTGAGAAATATTCTACAACGAGCTGGTCTTCGATCTGAATAGGAATCTCTTCCCGCAGAGGCAGACGAACCAGAGTACCGCTGAAGCTTTCTTTATCCTTACTGATATACGGCAAAGCAAAGCTTTCACGTTCCAGGAAATTACTTTTAAAAAGCTCGTTACTGCGCGAATTTTCTTTCAAACTGATAACATCGCCTGCCTTACAGATATAAGACGGGATATTGACATTTTTACCATTGACCAGAATATGACGGTGCGTTACCTGCTGGCGTGCCAGACGAATAGAATTTGCAAAACCGATACGGTAAACCAGGTTGTCTAAACGGCATTCCAGTGTGCAGAATAAAGCGTCTGCCGTACGTGCCTTACTTTTACTTGCAGCTTTATAGTATCTCAGTAATTGACGTTCAAAAATGCCATAATAAGCTTTTATTTTTTGTTTTTCTAAAAGTTGTTTACCATATTCTGACATTTTTTTACTGCGTTTTACAGTTGTTCCCAATCTATCCAAAGCTTTGGGATGACCACACACATTGATGCCGAATCTACGGCACTCTTTAAATCTCGGTCCTCTTCTTGTTGCCACGTTTACATCTCCTTTATTATAAAAAATCATCAGCCGCTCTGGTTAGCTATTGCTAACTTCAAGCTACATTATAGCAACAACTTGCCCAGCCGTCAATATCTGCACAAAAATATACAAAAAGCACCCTGTAACAAGTACAGGGTGCTTAATTTCATAACTAAAAGCTAATATTATTCGCAGGTAAATGGCAGCAGAGCTACGTTACGTGCGCGTTTGATAGCAGTAGTCATTTGGCGTTGATGTTTAGCACAGTTACCGGAAATACGACGGGGCAAAATTTTGCCGCGTTCAGTAATATAACGGCGCAGCTTAGCAACGTCCTTATAATCGATTTCTTCAACTTTATCAACACAGAAGCTGCATACTTTTCTTCTGGTTCTTCTGCCTCTTTCACGTTTCATTCGCATAACCTCCCTATTTAGAATGGGATCTCTTCATCAAAAGGAACTGCGGAACCAAAAGATTCCATCTCGCTCTTCGGACCTGCATCGCCGGACTGAACCGGAGCTCCGCTGCCAGTTGCTTTACGTTCAATGAATTCTACGCTGTTGGCAATAACTTCTGTCACCCAGCGTTTCGTACCATCTTTAGCATCATAGCTGCGAATCTGCAAACGACCGTCTACAAGAGCCCTTTGACCTTTTGTAAGACTATTCCCGCATAATTCAGCGATTTTACCCCATACAACGATAGCAATAAAATCAGCTTCTCTTTGGCCTTCCTGATTAGCAAAAGGTCTGTCTACCGCTAAAGTGAACTGGCATACAACTTTGCCTGTCTGAGTATAACGAACCTCAGGATCACGAGTTAAGCGGCCCATTAAAATAACTTTGTTCATACTAGTTACCCTCCTGGTTACTCACCTTTTCTGATAATCATGTGACGCAAAATTTCATCGGTAATCTTCATAACGCGGTCAAGTTCTTTGACTGTTTTAGGTTCTGCACTGAAAGTTACGAGAACATACAAACCTTCTGCGATATCGTCGATTTCATAAGCAAGACGTTTCTTGCCCCAACGATCGGTTTTTTCTACAGTACCACCGTTATTGTTGATGAGGTTGTCAAATTTAGCAACAAGAGCTTCAAAAGCTTCCTCTTCAACGGGTTTTACGATGTACATGACTTCGTAGTTATTCACGAAATCACCTCCTCCTTTGGACTTTGGCCCCCTAATGGGAGCAGGGGAAGTATATATTACTATATACAAGCTTATGTATTATACCATTAGTCCCAGTAAATTGCAAGGGTAGTTTACTAAAAATAACCGTCATACTAAAAAGCATGACGGTTATTTCCTTCGGCTGTTTTCTACGACTCTTTCCCTTATTTACGGCTTGTCTTATTTAGCGCCGAAGCTTTATTTTTTCCCTCATAAGGCCCTTTTTATCAGGCGTCAGTTTTGACAAAATCGTCAAGCACCGCGCCGGGAGCTACCATTGGTTCAACCAGATCACTTTGTTCTACTACCGCTTCGATCAGGAAATTTTTTCCTTGTTTACGCGCTTTTGCCAATGCGGCGGTAAATTCAGCACAAGTAGTTACTGTCGCACCGTCTGCGCCGCAGGCTTTAGCAAAACCAACAAAATTAAACGGCGTCAGAATAGTAGAAGAGTAACGTTTATCATAAAAAACCTGCTGCCATTGACGGACCATACCCAAACAACTGTTATTGATGACAACAGTAATAAAAGGAGCGCTTTCACGCATCGCTGTATAAATTTCCATACCGGTCATTTTAAAGCCTCCGTCGCCGCAGATCTGTACAACCTGCGCCTCAGGCAGGGCAATTTTAGCTCCCAAGGCTGCCGGCAGACCAAATCCCATCGTTCCGCAGCCGCCGCTGGTCAAATGATGCCGCGGCGCGTCTACTTCCAGATGCAAGGCTGCCCACATCTGATTTTGCCCGACGTCAGTAACAAATACCGTATCTTCACCTTTAAAGCTGCGCGTCAGTTCTTTCATCAGCCAGGGCGCTGTCAATCTTTCGCCGGACTGTGCCGCACGGTTTTCTGTCGCATCCCAGGCTTTGATCGTATGCCACCAATGTTCTATATCAAGTTTTTTCACCCGTTCACTCAGCTTGTTGAGATTCTCTTTCATATCTCCGACTAAAGGCAGCGCTGTCATAACATTCTTATCTACTTCAGAAGGATCAATATCCAATTGGATAATCGTTTTTTTACCAACATAACGATTACGGTCACCTGTGACTCGTTCACTAAAACGGCTTCCCGCTACGATAAGTACATCGGCATTAGCAACTGCCATATTGGCTGCAATGTGTCCGTGCATACCTGTCAGCCCCAGGCATTGCCGGTCGCTTCCCGGAAAAACCCCAATCCCCATCAGCGTATTGACGACTGGCATCCCTGTTTTTCTGGCAAAACGCAGCACCTCTTCCGCAGCACCACTGTGAACAGCGCCGCCGCCTACCAGAAATACCGGCTGTCTGGCATTAGTAATAGTAACTGCTGCAGCTTCCAATATCTCTTCTCTGGCCGTTTCCATAACAGGCGGCGTCAGTGGCTCCGCTTCCATCCACTCCACATCTCCGACCTGCAGATTGCTGGGAACATCCACCAGCACCGGTCCCGGACGACCTTCCTGTGCCAGGTAAAATGCCTGCCGCAGCGCCGGCAGCAAATCCTCAGGCTTACGCACCAAAATATTATATTTCGTTATCGGCAATGTCACACCGACAATATCTATTTCCTGAAAAGAGTCTCTGCCTAAATTTGCAACAGAAACCTGTCCCGTAATCGCTACCAGCGGTACGGAATCTAAATAAGCTGTAGCCAGTCCCGTAACGATATTGGTCGCACCGGGGCCGGAGGTAGCTATACAAACCCCCGTTCTGCCGCTGGCACGTGCATAACCGTCAGCAGCATGGATGGCTCCCTGTTCATGCGCCGTCAGTACATTACGCAGCGGCGCGTCATATAACGCATTATACAAGGGAATTACCTGACCGCCCGGATAACCGAAAACAGTATCTACTTCCTGTTCCAACAAAACTTTAATAATAGCTTGCGCACCAGATAACTTCATTCTTCGCTTTCCTCCCAAAATCAGCACTTTCAGACTGCAGCTTGTTCCTGCAGCATCAAGGTATTTACGGAAACCACCGCGACCTGTTTTGCCAGCAGCTTCGCCATTTGCGCAACATCACTTTCAGTATTCAAAACAATTTCCAGTTCCATTCCGTCAGACTGAACCTTCATATTGAGTTCCTGCACGTCCACACCTTGTTTTGACAATACCCGCAGCACTCTCGGCAGTAAAGTCTCCTCATTTTTAGCCTTTAAAAATAATTTTCCCGACATTTTGATTTCCTCCCTCGTATGATTTTGATGGAAAGCAGTGCGTTAGGAACAAATAAAAAACGCCCCTGCTTTTGCAGGGGCGTATAAAATACGCGGTACCACCCTAATTTATAACTTCGCACCAGTCCATCAACCGGCTCAGAATTAACGCATCTGGTACGCATCATGCTACTTACTTCTGCTTTCGCTGACGAGTTCATGGGTGATTTACTCAACAAGCGCTCCGTGCCGATTTCCACCAACCATCGGCTCTCTGTGACTTTACATCTTGTCTTTCTTCCCAATCATCACTTTTACAATACAATATTAAGATTGGTCATATTATGCCACTTTTAACAGCACTTGTCAACACTTTTTTCAAAAAATCTTATATTTGTTCCAATGTTTACAATGTTCTTAAATAATTGCCTACCAAAACAGAAATTCGTTCACTATATGCAGCATGATTAACTGCTAAAACTTCTTTGACCTGATCTGCAAAATTACCTGCTTCCGGAGCCAGCAAAGTTTTATAACTTAATGCGTAAGCTTTTCCTGTCTCAGTCTGTGGTATCAGAGCGTCTGTTTCTGCTAAACCGGCATAATCCCGCATTTGACAGGCCAGCTGCGGTGCCAGCTTCAGCACCGTTTCCCAGGCTGCCAGCCACAATACGCTGCTGAGCTTAAAATGCACTTTCCCTTTCAGGGTTTTAGCTACTGCTCCCAAATCTTTTAAGGTCAAATCAGCATGTAAAAAACTCAGTCTGTAGCCAAAAGTATCAGCAATAGCGGCATGGGTCTGCAGCATTTCCTGCAGCAGCTGCGCCTCATCCAGAGTATTGAGCCCTAAAGCCGCAAATTTAATGCCGTTACGTTGCAATTCATTAGCAATCAGGTAATGCTCCTGTGGAGAAAGTAATTTACCCTCTTTAGATATCAGCAGCTCAAAATCTATTTCCCAGGGAGTATTTTTAAGATAAGAATTATAAATGAACTGTGCGTGCATAATAGCTTCACCATATTCCAAAACGATACGCCGCAGCTGTTCAGGCTCAAAATGAATAACTTCACTTCCTACCTGAAAATTTGCTTCCAAATATGAGCCCTGCATCGCATCACGAAATTCCTGCGGAAAATCATTATAACGCTTCTCTGCCTCTGCATCTGACATTTTTTCGATCTGCAGATTTATTTTATCGCTGCAGTCCAGGCCAATCATGCTATAGCCGTATAATAATGCCTTTACAATATCTTCTTCACTTTTCAACCCTTCAGCATTGGCACCATAGCCTTCTTTATAACCTGTTTCAAAAACTCCCCAGGTTGCAGCATCTACAGCTTCCAGAAAATTGCGTTTTAAGAGCACGCTGTCAGCAGCTGAATATTCTGCAAGGACAGGCTTTACCTGCTTTTTAGCAAACAGCGGCGCAATGCATCCGCCTGCAGCTCCCAGCCAGTCACTGAAACCGATACTCGTACCTTTAGTGCCGCAGGCACTGGGCGCTGCCCATTTTACAAAACGACGGATAACTGCCGCATTATTTGCATTCAAAGACATAATATCCACATGCAAACCATCCTGTTCACAGGAATTTTCGACAGCCCACATCGCTGTCAAAGGACATTCCCCCTGTGTAACACAGACTAATTTTTTATCAGCAGCCTTTATAACCAGTGCGACCCAGCCGTTAGTGACTTCGCTCATAGAGGCTGACACAACCTTGCCGCCTGCCGCAGCCTCCATTGTTTTTACTGCCAGTGCTTGTTTAATAGCCATTTTTCATCCTCCAAAACTCTCAGTTATCTTCCTTCTAATATTATCCACAATCTGCGCCTTTTACGCAAGTAAAACCCGGAAAATAACTAAACGCTATTTAAACCTTTGTTCGCAAAACTATAAATTATGCTTATCGACAGTACTTTAATTTATCCACCTAAGGCGGATACAAAATATATGTGTCAAAAAAGCAAAATCCTCTCCATTTATCAACAATATCCACATAGTTTTCCACAGCATTCTGTGTATAAATTACATATTATACACAGTTTCAATCTTTTTTTCCCCTAAATTTTCCAAGTTATACCATATCACCCTTAAGTTATACACATTTTATCAACATTCTGTGGATAACTTTCAGAAAACTTTCCCCATTTTTCCACAACACAATATCTAGTTTGTTTATTGGCTCATACAGATGCTGAAGTCTATACTTTGTGTTCAAAGTGCACTGTCAAGGGCAACTTTTAATCGTTTGATTAAAAGTTTTATTTAAGCGCTTCTTGACACTGACAAAAGCTTTTACAAGTGTATATTTAAAGCCTTCTTTCTTCAGCCTAAATTTTCTGAAAATAAAAAAGCAGCAGTTTTTTTTAATTTAACTGCTGCTTAACTCAATTTTTACCGCCGTTTTATCTGTGCTATAGTAAATAAAAACAGACCAAACCATATCCAACCAAAAGCGACCATATGTACGGATGTGAAGTTTTCTCCGTACATAAAAACGCCTATCAGCAAACTGATTGTTGGAGCAATATACTGTAAAAATCCAATTATTTTTAACGGTAAAAGCTTTGCCCCTGCCGTAAAAAACAATAACGGCGTAGCCGTCACTACACCGGCACAGGCCAGCATTATCAACGTACTGGTTTCTGCTGTTTGATAAGCACTGGTTCCATGCAGGCTCAAATAATATTCATAAGCCAAAGCCAGCGGCGTTATAAGCAGTGTTTCCAGCATAATACTCGTCATTGTCGTTACCGATAAACATTTCTTGATCAAGCCATATAAAGCAAAAGAAACAGCTAATGATACAGAAACCCAAGGCAGCTGACCCAGGTTCCAGACCATTGTACCAACACCGATCACAGCGCAGATAACTGCTGCCATTTGCCAGTTATCCAAACGTTCTTTCAAAAAGAAAACACCAAAAACAATGCTCACTAAAGGATTGATATAATAGCCCATACTGGTTTCTACTATTCTGCCGTCATTGACAGCCCAAATAAACAACCCCCAGTTGAAACTGATCGTAATTGCCGCAGCCAGCATTGCCAGAGCCTGTTTAGGATTTGTAAAAATATCCTGAGTTTCTGCTAAAAAACTTTTTACTCTGCCGGAAGCGATGATCAATATCCATACAAAAACACAGGACCAGATAAAACGATTTGATAAAATCTCAAAAGCCTGTACTACGCCTAAAGTTTTCCAATAAATAGGCAAAATTCCCCATAGTAAATAAGCAGTCAAGCTATAAATTATTCCCTGTCTGAAAGTGCTTTCCATTGTTCCTCCATCTATCTGCCAATAATTATTTTCTTAAACTTGCCGGAATTGGAATTTTCAGGGCAATGATCGCCGCAGCTACCGGCAGCCAGGTAACGATCTGCATTACCAGCGGTAAACCAAAATTATCGGCAATAAATCCTAAAATAGTAACGCCAAAACCACCCATACCGACGCTGAAACCAATAGTAAGACCTGCTGCCATCCCAACATTATCAGGCAGCATCGTCTGCGCTAAAACGATAGTTGTAGCAAACGACCCGATGATAAAAAAACCAGAAGCCACAACAGCCAGCATTGCGCCAATTTCCGTTCCTGCATGGCTGATCAGCCATATCGTTGGAATACTTAGTATAATCGATCCTAAAATAATCCTGCGGGCTCCTAAACGGTCACTGAGCACTGCACCCGTATAAGTTCCTGCTACACCACCCAATAAAAATGCCGACACCAAAGCGCTGGCAAAAATTGCTTCACTGCCACGAAATTTCATAAAAAATAACGGCAGATACGTAGATAATCCCGTATGGATAGTAGACCTCATAAAGATAAAAAACAGCAGTATAAACATTCCTGTATAAGAGAGCTTTTCTGAAGCAGCTTTAATTTGTACTGCAGCTTTTTTCAAACTATGCTCCGCATTAACATGTTTGTAATCTGGCATATATTTCATCATTAACCCAAAAACAAGCAGCCCTGGCAGAATAAAATACATCGTATTATGGATGCCATCCTGCAGTCCAATGAGAAAAGTCATCAAAATGGAGCCGACGGCCATACCGGCATTGCCTCCCAGAGAAAAAATGCCCATATTTTTGGCTTTACTGTTTTCATCGCTTAAAAAATTAACAGTTTTTGAAGCCTGAGGATGATAAGTCGCACTGGCTATACCGATTATAATAACGGTCAATAAAATTAAAGTATAACTGGAAACCCAGCCTATGGCGGCAAACCCCGCACCTGCCATAGCAGCGCAAAAAGGCAGCAGGACAGGCATAGATCGCTTATCCGTAATATAACCAAATACCGGCTGAATAACCGACGACGTAATATTCTGCGTCAAAACTATAGCTGCCAGCTGCGAATAACTCAATGTAAATAATTCTTTAAGGTGTGGCAATACTATTGGTAAAGCACCAGCCTGTAAGTCAGTCACCAAATGACCTACTGCTAATGCTAAAATAGGTAAAAAATTTTTCTTTTGCATAACATGTCCTTTCAGAGCGATAAGTATATTGTAACATAAATACTCCTTTTAGTAGTGTTTTTAAGAAAAATTTACTTAAAGCGGTTATTCATTATAAGAATCGATATTTTACTTCATAAGTACACAGGCATGCAACTTCCGGTTTTGCCTGCCATGTGTCCTAGGGCAATGTCTGGCCTGATTGTATTTTCATCACATAAAAAAATAACCATACCGTATGGTATGGTTATTTTTTAACCGGCAGCTTTCTATCCTCCCAGGCCGCTTCCAGCCAAGTACTTTCGACGTTTAAGGGCTTAACTACTGTGTTCGGGATGAGAACAGGTGGGTCCCCTTAGCTATCGCCACCGGATTGACGCTTGCGCCTATTGTTTAGGAGCAGCTTTTGCGACGCTAACAATAGTGCCGCAGGCTAACGCAAAATTCCTGACTGAACAGGGAAGAAATTTTACGATATCCTTGAAGGTCTTTAAGCCTTCAAAACTATATAGAAGAGTACAAACTTTTTGAGTTTGCTGTGTGTTTTTACTTCTTTTCGGCGATTCACTTTCATCGAAAACGCTCCCCTCAGGTCGCTTTTTTTCGATATAAGTTCCGCCACCTCTAATTCTGACTTCGCTTGCGCTCGTCACAATCAGGGCGTCACTTAAGTCAAGCCCTCGACATATTAGTATCGGTCCGCTCAATACATTGCTGTACTTACACTCCCGACCTATCAACCTCATCTTCTTTAAGGTGTCTTACTAGATTGCTCTACGAGAGATCTCATCTTAAGGCTGGTTTCACGCTTAGAAGCTTTTCAGCGTTTATCCTTTCCGAACGTAGCTACCCAACTGTACCCCTGGCGGGATAATTGGTACACCAGCGGTTCGTCCACTCCGGTCCTCTCGTACTAGGAGCAGCCCCCTTCAAATCTCTTGCGCCCGCGATGGATAGGGACCGAACTGTCTCACGACGTTCTGAACCCAGCTCACGTACCACTTTAATGGGCGAACAGCCCAACCCTTGGGACCGACTTCAGCCCCAGGATGTGATGAGCCGACATCGAGGTGCCAAACCTCCCCGTCGATATGGACTCTTGGGAGAGATTAGCCTGTTATCCCCAGGGTAGCTTTTATCCGTTGAGCGATGGCCCTTCCACTCGGTACCACCGGATCACTAAGCCCTACTTTCGTACCTGCTCGTCGTGTTTGACTCGCAGTCAAGCTCCCTTCTGCCTTTACACTCTTCGCGCGATTTCCATCCGCACTGAGGGAACCTTTGGGCGCCTCCGTTACTCTTTTAGGAGGCGACCGCCCCAGTCAAACTGCCCACCTGACACTGTCCCGGATTTCGTTACTCTCGCGGTTAGAATTTCAATACATCAAGGGTGGTATCCCAACGGCGGCTCCAGCCAGACTAGCGTCCAGCTTTCCATGCCTCCCACCTATCCTGTACGTAATGTATCAAAACCCAATGTCAGGTTACAGTAAAGCTCCATGGGGTCTTTCTGTCCAGTCGCGGGTAACCTGCATCTTCACAGGTATTTCAATTTCACCGGGTCCCTCGTTGAGACAGTGCCCAAATCGTTACACCCTTTCGTGCGGGTCGGAACTTACCCGACAAGGAATTTCGCTACCTTAGGACCGTTATAGTTACGGCCGCCGTTCACCGGGGCTTCAGTCGAATGCTTTGGACTAATCCGAACATCCTTCCTTAACCTTCCGGCACTGGGCAGGTGTCAGCACCTATACGTCAGCTTTCGCTTTAGCAGGCACCTGTGTTTATGGTAAACAGTCGCTTGGGCCTCTTCTCTGCGACCACTCTATGCTCCATCCGCATGGGACTTCACAACAGTGGCTACCCTTATCCCGAAGTTACGGGTACATTTTGCCGAGTTCCTTAACGAGGGTTCTCCCCCGCGCACCTTAGGATTCTCTCCCCGCATACCTGTGTCGGTTTACGGTACGGGCGGTAGCTCTCTCACTAGAAGCTTTTTTCTCGACAGTGTGGGGTCAACAACTTCGCTCGCATCTCTGCTCACTCCGCATCACGCCTCAGGCTTTCAGTGCACGGATTTGCCTATGCACCACCCTACACGCTTACACATGCTCTTCCATTCGCATGCTTGCCTGCCCTTCTGTGTCACTCCATTGCTCAAACAATTACTACCGGTACTGGAATATCAACCAGTTGTCCATCTCCTACGCTCTCTGCCTCGGATTAGGTCCCGACTTACCCTGAGACGACGATCGTTGCTCAGGAATCCTTATGCTTTCGGTGGAAAGGATTCTCACCTTTCTTTTCGCTACTCATACCAACATTCTCACTTCCCACAAGTCCACCGAACCTTCCAGTTCGACTTCTACCCTATGGGAACGCTCCCCTACCCCGTATACTTTACGTATACAGCCACAGCTTCGGTTTCGTACTTTAGCCCCGGGAATCTTCGGCGCAGGGTCTCTCGACCAGTGAGCTATTACGCACTCTTTAAATGGTGGCTGCTTCTGAGCCAACATCCTGGTTGTTTATGAAACCCCACATCCTTTTCCACTTAGTACGACATTGGGGACCTTAGCTGGTGGTCTGGGCTGTTTTTCCCTTTTGACCACGGATCTTATCACTCGTAGTCTGACTCCAAGGCTCTACAGTATATCCATTCGGAGTTTGACAGGGTTCGGTAACCTTTACGGCCCCTAGCCCGATCAGTGCTCTACCGCCTATACTTACTACCTCAGGCTAGCCCTAAAGCTATTTCGGGGAGAACCAGCTATCTCCGCGTTCGATTGAATTTCACCCCTACCCACATCTCATCCGAAAGCTTTTCAACGCTCACCGGTTCGGTCCTCCACGCAATTTTACCTGCGCTTCAACCTGGACATGGGTAGATCACTGCGGTTTCGGGTCTACCTACACTAACTAGCGCCCTCTTAAGACTCGCTTTCGCTGCGGCTCCGTGTCTTCCACTTAACCTCGCTAGTGCAGATAACTCGTTGGTTCATTCTTCAATAGGCACGCCGTCGCTTTCGCTTCGACTGCTTGTAGACATACGGTTTCAGGTACTATTTCACTCCCCCTCCCGGGGTTCTTTTTTCACCTTTTCCCTCACGGTACTATGCGCTATCGGTCGCCAAGTAGTTTTTAGCCTTGGAGGGTGGTCCCCCCTGCTTCCCACAAAATTCCTCGTGCTTCGTGGTACTCTGGATCTCGGCCTCTCTGCTCTGCCTTTCGTCTACGGGGCTTTTACCCTCTCTCGCTTACCTTTCCAGGTAATTCAACTAGGCCTGACTTCGATTCTGCCGGTCCTCAACCCCGAAAAGCCGGAGCTTCTCGGTTTGGGCTCTGCCCTCTTCGCTCGCCGCTACTGTGGGCATCTCGTTTGATTTCTCTTCCTCCGGGTACTTAGATGTTTCAGTTCCCCAGGTTCCCTCCCTTGCGGGTGACCATCCATGACGATGGCCGGGTTTCCCCATTCGGATATCCACGGATCAATACTTGCTTGCAGTTCCCCGTGGCTTTTCGCAGCTTACCGCGTCCTTCTTCGGCTCTTGGCGCCTAGGCATCCACCGTATGCCCTTAGTAGCTTGACTTTTCAGCTGCTAAGAAACTTACGTTCCTAGACTTTTCTCGTTAACTCTCATCAAATATAGCATTTTGATTAGAGGTTTGTGTCTATTACTACTCACTCATCATTTTCATAATAAACTGTTTGTCTCTTCTATATGGTTTTCAAGGTTCAAAAAAAGAAGGCTAAGCCTTCAAAACTAAACATTAACCAACGAATGTGCGTCGACTTGAAGTCTACGAGATATCTTACTATCTCATGTCTCCATAGAAAGGAGGTGATCCAGCCGCACCTTCCGATACGGCTACCTTGTTACGACTTCACCCCAATCATCGGCCCCACCTTAGACGGCTGGCTCCTTATAGGTTACCTCACCGGCTTCGGGTGTTACCAACTTTCGTGGTGTGACGGGCGGTGTGTACAAGGCCCGGGAACGTATTCACCGCAGTATGCTGACCTGCGATTACTAGCGATTCCGACTTCACGCAGGCGGGTTGCAGCCTGCGATCCGAACTGAGATCGGGTTTCTGGGGTTTTTGCTCTGCCTCGCGGCTTCGCTGCCCTCTGTTTCCGACCATTGTAGTACGTGTGTAGCCCAAGACATAAGGGGCATGATGACTTGACGTCATCCCCGCCTTCCTCCAGGTTGTCCCTGGCAGTCTCCCATGAGTCCCCAACTTTACTTGCTGGTAACATAGGATAGGGGTTGCGCTCGTTGCGGGACTTAACCCAACATCTCACGACACGAGCTGACGACAGCCATGCACCACCTGTTTTCTTGTCCCCGAAGGGAAATCTCTATCTCTAGAGCGTTCAATCAATGTCAAGCCTTGGTAAGGTTCTTCGCGTTGCGTCGAATTAAACCACATACTCCACCGCTTGTGCGGGCCCCCGTCAATTCCTTTGAGTTTCAACCTTGCGGCCGTACTCCCCAGGCGGGGTACTTATTGCGTTAACTCCGGCACAGAAGGGGTCGATACCTCCTACACCTAGTACCCATCGTTTACGGCCAGGACTACCGGGGTATCTAATCCCGTTCGCTACCCTGGCTTTCGCATCTCAGCGTCAGACACAGTCCAGAAAGGCGCCTTCGCCACTGGTGTTCCTCCCAATATCTACGCATTTCACCGCTACACTGGGAATTCCCCTTTCCTCTCCTGCACTCAAGCCTAACAGTTTCCAGCGCCATACGGGGTTGAGCCCGCATTTTCACGCTCGACTTATTAAGCCGCCTACATGCTCTTTACGCCCAATAATTCCGGACAACGCTCGCCACCTACGTATTACCGCGGCTGCTGGCACGTAGTTAGCCGTGGCTTCCTCGTTTACTACCGTCATTGCAATGCATTGTTCACACGCTGCACATTCGTCATAAACAACAGAGCTTTACAGACCGAAATCCTTCATCACTCACGCGGCGTTGCTCCGTCAGACTTTCGTCCATTGCGGAAGATTCCCCACTGCTGCCTCCCGTAGGAGTTTGGGCCGTGTCTCAGTCCCAATGTGGCCGTTCATCCTCTCAGACCGGCTTTACTGATCATCGCCTTGGTAGTCCGTTACACTACCAACTAGCTAATCAGACGCAGGCCCATCCTTTAGCGATAGCTTACTTGTAGAGGCCATCTTTCTTCATCCTGCCATGCGGCAAGATGATCACATCCGGTATTAGCACTCCTTTCGGAATGTTGTCCCCGTCTAAAGGGCAGGTTGCCTACGCGTTACTCACCCGTTCGCCACTAAGAATTCTACCGAAATAAAATTCTCCGTTCGACTTGCATGTGTTAGGCACGCCGCCAGCGTTCGTCCTGAGCCAGGATCAAACTCTCCAATAAAGTTTTATTGAGAAAGCCGATTGGCTCTTTCGATTTGTTGTTAAGAAATTATTTTGACTTGGCAAACGCTCCTCTTTCAAGAAACGCTCGCCCGCACATTCGTTTTTGGTTATTGTTCAGTTTTCAAGGTTCTGCCTGCCGCCGCATTTCGGCGACTTGTATATAATAGCATTCCCCGTTACTTCTGTCAACACCTTTTTTGTAACATTTTTTATATTTTTGCATGATACACCAGGCAGCGTTGGCAACGTCTCCCGCTTGACTACAAGCCATTCCCCAGTTATTTTTTTGAAAAAATAACTGTTTATTGCATTGTCCGCCGTCCAAAAACGCTTCTATAATAGTTTACCTTTTACTGAATTTACAAATCCTGCCACACTAAAAATAAAAATCCGGCTTTGCCTTCTACAGCAAAACCGGATTCGAACAACTTAATCCAAACTATTATTCCCGATGTGCCTCCATCGAACGGCTGGCAATAATATCTACTCCCAATCCCAGAATATTTTCTACAATAATCTGGCCTTCAGTCACCGGAGCCTTTACGGCTATTTGGCGCAATGCCGCAGCACAATCCAAAATACGTTCTTTAGGCAGTGTAGTTTTAGATACGACGGGCAATAATGGTAAAAGTCCTCCTTTTACCTGTACGGTACTTGTCAGCATCCGCTTGGGGGCAACTACTTCATCATGGGCATATTTAGGACCACGGGGGCAGGTATTACCGGTAACACTTGTTACCGCACCGTCTTCTATAGTAACAGTCATCTCACAACCCAAAGGGCACATGATACAGTTCATTATACGAGTTTCTACAGCCATTTTTATGCCTCCTTGTTCAATGCCACAGTCAAAGTTTCTCCGATAAGCGCTGTCTTTTCTGCTGGAATATCGACAGCAATCATTTCACTTGGCTTGGCAACAGGCAGCATTTTTGTCAAAATGACATTTTCGCCGCTCTTTACTTCTAATTTTACTTTACGTTCCGGATTGGCAACACGCATAAATAAACGTGCTTTTTCACCATTTTCGGGCAGAGACAGTCTTTGCGGTACACATGTACGTACTCCGTTCGAGGCAATCACATTTACTGTACGCAAGTCGCCATCCAATTTTTCCTGCGCATCTAACGCTGCAAATTTACCTGCTATTTCCGCTTCTTCCGAAACAAAATCTACCAGGTCGTGTACATGTACAACATTGCCGGCAGCATAAAAACCAGGAAGACTGGTACGGCGGCGTTGGTCTACGATAGGGCCGCTGGTCAGAGGATGCATCTCTAAATCCAAACTGCGCGATAGTTCATTTTCCGGAATCAAGCCGACAGAAAGCAGTAAAGTATCACATTCAATATCAAATTCAGTCCCAGCAATCGGCTGCATTTTTTCGTTGACCTTTGCTACAGTTACACCGGTAACGCGATCACGTCCGTGGATCTTTGTGATAGTATGGGAAAGATACAAAGGAATATCATAATCATCAAGACACTGCACTATATTACGGGTCAAACCATTGGAAAACGGGCAGATTTCCAAAACGGCATGCACTTTACAGCCCTCCAGGCTCATTCTCCTCGCCATGATTAATCCAATATCACCGCTGCCTAAAATTACTATTTTATGTCCAGGCAGATAACCTTCCATATTGACCATCCGCTGCGCCGCTCCGGCAGTAAAAACACCTGCCGGCCGTTCACCCGGAATTCTGATCGCACCGCGTGTACGTTCGCGGCAGCCCATAGTCAGAATAACGGTTCTGCCTGCAATTTTCAGCAGTCCATGTTCAGGGCTGACTGCAATTACCGTTTTGTCCTGCAAAACTTCCAAAACCATCGTATCAACCAAGGTTTCTATTTCCGGTTTATCTTTGATCATTTCAATGCAACGATAAGCATATCCGGGTCCAGTCAGCTCTTCTTTAAAATGATGCAAGCCAAAACCATTATGAATGCACTGCTGCAGAATGCCGCCTAATTCCCGGTCACGCTCAATAACCAAAATACTTTCAGCACCATTCTGCCAAGCGCTATAAGCAGCAGAAAGTCCAGCCGGACCACCGCCGACAATAATTACGTCATATAAATTTTTCATTTTTATGCTTCCCCCTCATCTGAATAGTTTTTTTCATAAAACAAATGAGAATCAGCACGTTCTTTCAAAACTTCCGGTACGGGTATACCCAGTTCCCGTGCCAGGATCTGGGTAACGCGCGGACCGCAGAAACCGCCCTGACAGCGTCCCATACCGGCACGCGTACGGCGTTTAACACCGTCAACTGTTTTAGCTCCGCAGGGCGCTTTGATAGCAGCGATAATCTCCGCTTCCGTGACCGTTTCACAACGACAGATAACACGGCCATACAATCTATTTTTTTCAATAAGCTTTGCCTGCTCCTCATGTGACAATCTATGAAAAAGAGGATTTTGCGGTAAAGCAGCTTTAAAATCAGCTTTTACAGCGGCCGGACAATATGCCAACACAGCTTCAACAATCATTTCGGCTACTGCCGGAGCAGCTGTCAGTCCAGGCGATTGCATCCCTGCAGCATTAAACAAACCTGCTACAGGTGAAGCGCCGATGACAAAATCTCCGCTGCCGGAAACTGCACGCAGCCCTGCAAATTCAGTAATCGAAGCACCCATCGGCAAATTTGGAATCAGTTTTCTGGCAGAATTCATAATTTCGTCCATCCCTGTCAGAGTAACGGTAGTATCTTCCTTATTCTCCATATCCTGTGCATTAGGACCGATAAATGTATTGCCATGCGTAGTCGTACAGATCAGTATACCTTTAGACTTTTTATTAGGTGTTGGGAAAACAACGCCTTTAACCAAACTGGCTGCAGCAGTTTTATCAAAAAGAATATATTCGCCGCGGCGCGGATGAATAGTGAAGCTTTCATCGCCAGCCAAACGAGCGATACCATCTGCATAAACACCACCGGCATTTATGACACAAGCAGCCTTGATCAAACCTTTTGAAGTTTCTACAGCCGTAATTCTACCAGCTTCCTTAATAAATCCAGTTACACGGCAGTCCGTAACTACTTCAGCGCCATTCTGCACTGCACATTGCGCAAAAGCCACAGCCATGGCAAAAGGCCAGCAAACGCCTGCCGACGGCGCCCATAAAGCGCCAACAACTGTTGTCAGATTTTCTTTGGCTAAAACTTCTTCTCTATTTAAAATACGCAGGCCTTCAACGCCGTTTTTCTGACCGCGTTCCAATAATTCCTGTAAAGTCTGCATTTCTTCTTCACTGGTAGCAGCAACAAGAGAACCTGTCCATTCAATATCCAGACCTAATTCTTTTTGCAGCTCATGATATAATTTATTGCCGCGTACATTAGTAACAGCTTTTAAACTGCCTGTCGGCGCGTCAAAACCAGCATGTAAAATAGCACTGTTAGCTTTCGTAGTACCTGCAGCAAGGTCCGGTTCTTTTTCAACAAGCACGCATTTTAAATCATACTTCGACAACTCACGCAGAATTGCAGTACCAACAATACCGCCGCCGATAACAACGACATCCGCTGTTTTGAAAAATTCCATCATTTCACATCCTAAACAAAAATTCTAAGTTATACTTAGTAATTTTATCACATTCTTTACAAAAAAAGAACTTACTTTATAGTTTTTACAAGAAAAATTTCATTTTTTGTCACCCACGGGACTTTTAAAGTCCCTATTACTTGAAAAAATATCCTGTCAAATTTGACAGGATATTTTAAAAATTATTTTACAGCTTTATCCGGAAAAATTTTATTTAAAAAATCTATACATTTATCACTCACCGGCGTCAGTAAAACCCAACTCAAACCAACCAAAGAAATACTTAAAGAACCTTCAACAATATCTGTAAACCAGTGCGCTCCGGCCATAATACGCGGCAGCATAAAAATTATTAAAATAATGCAGCTGACGGCAAAAGCTTTTTTGCCAAAATATCTCAGCATGAAACCGGCATAAATCATCAGCATCAGACCATGATCGCCTGGAAAACTGTCGCCAGAATAATCCTTAGTTTAAAAACCAGCATTTTACTGACACGATGAATATTTTCAAAAAATCCTGTCGGACTGCATCGCTGTACAGGAATCAAATGCCCCAGCTGATTTAATATTACCGCAAAAAACAGCATCGTGACACCGATAAACCACATTTTTCGTTTACCTAAATGATCCTGTTTAGAATAATAATAACCATATAATGCCAACATAGCCATTAAAGAAATTATATCGAAATGACGTACATTAGTCAGACCGACAAAATAAGTAAAAGAGCTTTCAGGTTGAAGCTGTTCATTAAAGTAATAGAAAATGCTTTTATCCAATGTAAACCAAAAACCATGTTCAGCAGGTAAATACCAGCTAAAAAATATTGTTAAACCTACAGCATTTAAAAATATAATTTTTCCTAAGTTTTTTCCCACTTCCGACTCCTTTTACTGCGCCTCTTTCTGCAAGTCCTTCAACAATTCCTGTTGTTTGCCTGCATCTAATAACTTAATCATTTTATTTTCCACTATTCTTACAGCTGCTGCATCAATAGCGGCTGTTGTCAATTTATTTGTTTTTACAGCTTCCAGTACACCTTGATAAACCTGCTGCTGATGTTCATAATTATGACAAACCAGCAAAACATCAACTCCGGCCTGAACTGCTGCAACCCCCATTTCACGAAAACCATACATACTTGTTAAAGCTCCCATTTCCATATCATCTGTAATGACGATACCCTGAAAACCAAGCTCATTACGCAGAAAATTATTGATTACCTGAGGTGAAACACTGGCCGGCAATGTATCCATTCCTGTATAAATCAAATGCCCTACCATAACCATAAAATCCTGGTTGTCAAAATTTTGGATAATATTTTTAAATGGTATTGTGTCTTCTTGCAATAAAATCTCTTTAGAAGCTGTAATCCGATATTGTTCTGTATGCGGATCGACCTCACTTTTTCCCATACCGGGGAAATGTTTCAAGCTGTAAATAATTCCTGCCTGATCATAACCACGGCAGGCCGCTTCGGTAAACTTGCTCACGGACGCAGCATCGTGCCCATAAGATCTTCCATAAGGAATACCAATATCTAAAACAGGAGCAAAATTTACATTGAAACCAATCGTCTCCAATTCCATAGCTGTCTGGTAAGCCCAGCGACGTGCATCTTCAGGAGTGCCCTGTTCAGCTATTCTGGCTGCTGCAGGAGCAACGGTCAACCCCTGCTTCATTCTGACAACCATCCCGCCTTCCTGGTCAACACATAAATAAAGCGGTAATTTATTATATTCTTTATTCAGTCGCTGCAGGTTAGCATTCAGTCCTGTAACCTGATATTTATTATTCATATTGCGGTCAAATAAAATCACGCCGCCAACATGATAATCTCGCAGCATGCTCAACGCACCCTCGTCTATTTCCGTACCATCAATACCGATCAGCAGCATTTGTCCGATTTTTTCTTCTAAACTCATATCGGCAACCATTTTTACAGCCGCATCATGCAATGTAGGATTTTTTACTTCCGATTTAGGTTCAGCACTCTGCCCACAGCCAGTAAACAAAAAAACCGTCATAAAAACTATAAAAGACAGTCCTCTGCCGGCAGAAAATATTCTTTTCATAGTTACCTCATTTCTAAAATTTAGCTATATGTATATTTTAACATATTTTCTTTAATTTTTACAAATAGTTTTCAATCGTCTCTCTTGAAAAATTGACAGCTTCATTCGATTAAATTAGAATAAAATTAAAAAGAAAAGCAGGTGATAACTAATGAAACGTATTCTTTATCTGACCTTAACTATCATGCTTTGTCTGACATTTTTTACTGCTGTAACCTGGGCTGAGGAAAAAGCTTCTGCCGCCTCAGATAAAATTCTGAGCCAACAGCAAGTCGATGAGCTTTGCAGGCTGATGATAATCCGGCTGCTTATGTTAAGATAGACGAAGATGCTTACAAGGTCTATCCTGATTTTAAAGATAAAAAAGCAGTCCGTAAAGAACTGTTAAAAAATCTTCCTACTAACAAAGTGCTTTATTTACTGACAGCCAGTGAGCAGACTTTCACTCTGGCTTTTGATGTAGTAAAGGATCTGGAAAAATCAGGCCGTCTTTATGATAACAGCCGTTATATGGGTGGTAAAGATGATTCTGATGCCGGCGCTGAAAACATAAAGGCAAATATTCATAAGTTCTGGTTTATGAAAATCCCCCGCGGCAGCACTGTTTATGATGACGGTGTAAATGTTGGTATCGGAATCGGTATCGGCCGGCGACATCGCGGCGGTATCGGTATCGGCTGGTAAAATTTATACAAAAAAGAAAAAGCCCTGCTCAGCAGGGCTTTTTTATTTTATTCTTCTGTAGCCTGGGATGTTTCTATGATCTCATCAGAAACATCGACTGTTTCCGTCTGCACATCATCTGTTATTACTTCTTCTGTAACGTCATCTTCAGCCTGCTGAACGGCAGCCAAAGAAACTACTTTATCATCATCATTCAATGTCATCAGTTTAACGCCCTGAGCATTACGTCCAAATTGGGAAATGCCTTCGACGTCAATACGGATAATGATGCCGGCAGCAGTTATCATCATAATCTCCTGCCCTGGAGTAATAACCTTCATTCCAATCACAATGCCGGTCTTTTCATTTACTTTGATATTTATTACGCCCTTACCACCACGAGTCTGTTTGCGATACTCGCTGACAGAGGTGCGTTTACCAAGTCCCTGCTCAGTCGCAGTCAATACTTCACTGTTTTCACTGGTCACGCTGTCCATAGCAACAACTTCATCACCATAATTCAGCTGAATACCGCGTACACCGTGAGCAGTACGTCCCATAGGACGCACATCCTGTTCATCAAAACGGATCGCAATACCGTTTCTGGTAGCCAGAATGATTTCTGAATTGCCATCAGTCAATTCTACACCAATAAGCTGTTCATTTTCATCCAGAGTAATAGCAATCAATCCAACCTTACGTGCACTGTTAAAATCTTCCAGATTGGTCTTTTTGACTGTCCCTTTATCTGTAGCCATAAACATATACTGCTCTGTCTTAAACTCTTTCACAGGGATAACTGCTGTAATCTTTTCTCCCTGCTCAATAGGCAGCAGATTGATAATCGCCGTTCCCTTAGCCGTACGTCCAGCTTCGGGAATTTCATAGCCTTTTTGCCGATAAACACGACCTTTATTGGTAAAGAAAAGAATATTATGATGAGTTGTCGACAGGAACAAATGCTCTGCACAATCGTCATTTTTCTTGCCGCTGCCACCGGTTTTGCCGACACCACCGCGTTTTTGATTACGGAAATTATCAAGAGTCTGACGTTTGATATAACCCTGATGGCTGATCGTTATGACAATATCTTCTTCAGCGATCAGATCTTCCATATCCATGGAAGAAGTATCATGTGAAAGAATCGTACGACGTGCGTCGCCGAATTTCTTTTTCATTTCCAACAGATCTTCTTTAATAATATTGAGGACTTTTTGCTCATCTGCCAAAACGCTCTCCAACCAATCAATCGTTTCCATAACATCGATATATTCATCGTCGATTTTTTTACGTTCCAAACCTGTTAAACGCTGCAGACGCATATCCAAAATAGCCTGAGCCTGACGCAGGCTTAAAGTAAATTTTTCTACTAACGCAGTTTTAGCAATATCTGCATTAGCACTGCTGCGGATAGTATTGATAACTGCATCCAGATTATCCAGGGCAATTTTCAAACCTTCCAAGATATGAGCGCGGTCTTTGGCTTTACCTAATTCATATCTTGTACGACGTGTGATAACTTCTTTTTGATGGTTAAGATAGTGGACAAGGATTTCTTTCAGATTTAAAACCCGAGGATGCCCGTCAACCAAAGCCAGCATGATAATACCGAAAGAATCCTGTAATTTGGTATGTTTATATAATTGATTTAAAATAACATCAGGAACAACGTCATTTCTTAATTCGACAACGATACGCATACCACGGCGGTCAGATTCATCACGCAAATCAGTAATGCCTTCGATCACACCGTCTTTAACTAATTGAGCAATACTTTCGATCAGACGGGCTTTATTGACCTGATAAGGAATTTCCGTAACAACGATGCGGTGCTTGCCCTTCTGCATGGGTTCTATTTCTGCCTGTGCGCGGATTTTTACTATACCACGGCCGGTAGTATAAGCGCTGCGGATGCCTTCGGTACCAAGGATCGTAGCTCCGGTAGGAAAATCAGGACCCTTGATTGCTGTCATCAATTCTGGTATTTCTATATCAGAATTGTCGATCAGCATAATCAATCCGTCAACTACTTCACTCAGATTATGCGGCGGGATATTGGTGGCCATGCCTACAGCAATGCCAGCACTGCCATTAATGAGAAGAGCAGGTACCTTCGCCGGTAAAACGCTTGGTTCTTTCAGCGATTCATCATAGTTAGGCACAAAATCAACAGTTTCTTTTTCAATATCTTCCAGCATAACTTCAGCAACCTTGGCCATACGCACTTCCGTATAACGCATAGCAGCAGCCGAGTCACCGTCGACACTGCCGAAGTTGCCATGACCGTCTACCATCAGATAGCGTGTCGAAAAATTCTGTGCCAAACGTACTATGGCATCATAAACGGAAATATCACCGTGAGGATGATATTTACCGAGAACTTCACCAACGATACGGGCAGATTTTTTATAAGGCTTGTTGGATGCCATACCGGCTTCCTGCATTGCATATAAAATTCTACGGTGTACCGGTTTTAAACCGTCACGTACATCAGGCAAAGCACGCTGCACGATAACGCTCATTGCGTAATCGATATAGGATTTTTGCATTTCTTCTTCAATGTAGACCGGTAAAACTTTACCAGTACCTGTCTCTAAATCCACAATATCACCTCAACATCTCATAATTACTTAAACAACAATTCATAAACCTGCTTGCCTATTAAAAGCGTGGTTACAATCAAATAAAGCGGTTTAACATAAGAAGCACCATGTCTGATAGCCATACGGGAACCAAAATAAGCACCTATCACCATGGCAAAGCCCATCAAAAGACCATAAGTCCACAAAACTGAACCACTTAAAGTAGACAACAGCGCTCCGATACCACTGGCAAAATTCAGGGCCTTAGCATTACCGGCTGCCGTTACAAAATCATAACCCAAAAATAAAAATCCAAAAATCAGGAACGAACCTGTTCCCGGACCAAAAAAAACCATCATAAAAGCCAATACCAAAGGCCATTACTACAGACCCAAGCAAAGCTGCCAATCCCAATTGTTTAACTGCCGATACATCGCCCCAGTCTTTACGACGGTAGGTGTAAACAGCAACTGCGACTAAAAGGACAACGATCACATTTTTCATCAGCTGTTCCGGCAGAAGATAAACTACATAAGCACCTAAAGCCGATCCGAGAAAAGAAAGCGGCATCAGACTTATGGCAACCTTTTGATTGATCTTTCCCGCACGCCAAAAAGAAAAAACACTCATCAAACCGCCCATAGAAGCAGCCAGCTTATTAGTTCCCAAAGCAAAATTTACAGGCAACCCTAGGGCCAGTAATGCCGGCGTAGAAATTAAACCGCCTCCGCCAACAGTTGAATCGATAAATGCGGCTATAAATCCTGCTAACAATAAAAAAGCAATCGTACTTGGATCTAAAATTTCCAAAATTTTCCCCTCACCCATCACCAAGCTTAAAGTTTATATTTAAGATAAAAACCTACGCGCCCCTGATTACAGGTAAAAACCACTTTTTCCAGTTCAACCATATTACTGATAGCATAAGGATGAGCTGAAAGCAGTGGCGCATACTCCAAATTCCATTGAACGCCCTGCAAAGTAACTTCATTGCAATCTGTTAATGGCAGCAACGACAAAGCTTCTATATTTTCAGGACTGAAAGGTTTGAAAATCAAACTTTCATCCTCTTGGAGCAGTAATAAAATTTCCTGTTCATCAGCCATAACAACCTGCACATCACGTTGAATTTTATAATTCAGCAAAGAAAAAACATTACTGTACAGATGATCAAATCTGCCGCCCCAAATACCGCTGGCAACAATATTTACAGCTTCCGGCATAGCTGCCAGTAAAAGCTGTAAGTCTGTATCATCTTTCAGAGGATCATGCAGAAGTATTTTTACTCCTGAAAGCTGTGCTTTTTTCCAGCAGTCTTTTGCCGCACTATCAGCATCGCCGCATAACCAAACAGGTTTTAAATTATTTTCACAGCAGCATTCGATCCCTTTATCAGCACAGTAAATATCTTTAGATGCAGCTATTTGCACCAGCCATTCGGACGCAGGCTTTCTACCTCCGGCCAATAATAAAGCTGTAGAAGAACCCTGCCTGGAAGTTTTTATTTCCAGCTCTCCCTGAGGCAAAAGTAGCTTCCAATTCTCCATTACCTTAAATCCTTCTTTTTAGCAGGTGCAGGTTTAATTATGATTTGTCCCTGTTCCTTATAAATTTTCCAGACAACGTCACCATTACCATTTTTAAACCAATCCATGCTTATTTCCAGCAAATACTGATTTAATTTTTCTTGAGCTTCAGCAGGTAATAATAATTCTTTACTGCTGAGGCTTTATTTTTCATTTTAGAAGAAACTATTTTTTCATCAGCATCAAAAGCATTTTCAAAGCTTTCTTTTTCTACATAGCCTTTAAACATTTCTTCATCAGAAAGATTTTTTTTGATTTTCATAATGACCTCCGTAATTACAGGTCCAGATTTCTTACTTTACCGGCATTAGCCTCAATAAATTGACGCCGTGGTTCTACTTTATCACCCATCAATATGGAAAAAATTGCGTCTGCTTCAGCAGCATCCTCCAAATGTACCTGCAAAATCGTTCTTCCGTCAGGATTCATAGTTGTTTCCCATAACTGCTCCGGATTCATTTCACCTAAACCTTTATAACGCTGGATATAGGGATTGCTGTCACGACCAACTTCATCCAAAACAGTCTGCAGTTCATCATCGCTGTAAGCATATAAATGCTTCTGACCTTTACGGACCAGATATAAAGGTGGCTGAGCGATAAATACATGTCCTTCTTTGATCAAAGGCTGCATATAACGATAAAAGAAAGTCAACAGCAGAGTTCTGATATGAGCTCCGTCGACATCGGCATCTGTCATGATAATAATTTTACCGTAACGCGCTTTTTCCAGATCAAAATCTTCACCAATACCACAGCCAAAGGCAGTAATCATATTTCTGATTTCATCACTGCTCAAAATTTTATCTAATCTTGCTTTTTCAACATTTAAAATCTTGCCGCGCAAAGGCAGAATAGCCTGAAAACGACGATCACGTCCCTGTTTGGCACTGCCGCCTGCAGAATCACCTTCGACAAGATAAATCTCTGTTTCTGAAGCATCCTTACTCTGACAATCGGCTAATTTACCAGGCAGACTGCTGATTTCCAAAGCGCTTTTACGCCTTGTTAATTCACGTGCTTTACGTGCTGCCATACGTGCCCTGGCGGAAAGAATTGATTTTTCTACAATCCTCTTGGCAATAACAGGATTTTCTTCAAAAAATTCTCCTAAACCTTCGCTGACTAGATTATCAACGATCGGACGAATTTCACTGTTTCCAAGCTTAGTTTTAGTCTGACCTTCAAACTGGGGCTCCTGAATCTTAATACTGATAACTGCAGTCATACCTTCACGGACATCATCACCGCTGAGGTTTTCTTCTCCGTCTTTCAAAGCACCTATTTTACGGGCATAATCATTGATAGTACGCGTCATTGCCTGTTTAAAACCGCTTAAATGTGTGCCGCCTTCTTCAGTATTAATATTATTAACAAAAGTAAATAGATTTTCAGTATAAGTATCGCAGTACTGCAGAGCTACTTCAACAATATTAGTATCTTTGATACCTTCGATGTAGATAGGATCATCATGGAGCTTATCCTTATTTTCATTTACATACTTTACAAATTCAATGATACCGCCTTCGTAATGAAAGCTTTCCTGTTTTCCAGTACGTTCATCATTGAGATTAATACGGATACCTTTATTTAAAAAAGCCAGTTCACGTATTCTTAAACGCAGGGTTTCATAACTGTAGATAAGTTCCGTAAAAATCGTCGAATCAGGTTTAAAATGTACAGTAGTACCTGTTTCTTCAGTAGTACCCTTTTCATAAAGCGGCACAACTGTTTTACCACGGGAAAACTCAATTCCATAAATTTTACCGCTACGACGTACCTCAACCTCCATATGCTCGCTGAGCGCATTAACACAGGATACACCTACGCCATGCAGACCTCCGGAAACCTTGTAGCCTCCGTCACCAAACTTGCCGCCGGCATGCAGGATAGTCATAACTACTTCTACAGCAGGCTTGCCAACTTTATGCATTTCTACAGGAATACCACGACCATTATCACGTACAGTAATGCTATTATCGCTATGAATAGTCACATCGATAGCATCGCAATAACCTGCTAAGGCTTCGTCTATACTATTATCAACTGTTTCATACACCAAATGATGCAAACCACGGGCAGAAATACTGCCAATATACATACTTGGTCTTTTACGTACAGCTTCCAGACCTTCCAGGACCTGAATCTGTCCGGCACCATATTGTCCCTTAACCTCAGTTGCTTCTTCCAAATTAGACATAGTAACCTCCACATTCCTATAATTCAAGTATATTTAATACTTTCCTTCAACGATCAAAAACTTTTATAAATGGCATCACTGCCAAAATCTTCTTCAGCCCTTCGTTTTAAAGTCAGAGCGGAAATTCCCGATAAATACAAAGTATCAGTTGTTAAAATACAGCTTGAACACTCACCATTTTCCGATAAATCAATAATTTTATATTTATCCTTATTCACAGAAATATAATTATCATAAATTTCCGACTGTTGATCACGAATATTAAAAATAGCTATAATATCCGTATTTTTTATCATACAGTCGGCACCAAGATGCAGATACATATTAATATTTCCTCCGCAATCCTTTAATAATATTTTGTGCAAGCTGTTCACTGATTTTATCAGGCTGCATCCCTGTTTTTAACATCACAGCCGTCATTTCTTCTCTGATATCAGACTGATTATTATAAACCTTGGCATAATAATACTGTTTCAAAGAATTTTTTACACTATCGAATAACATTTTATCACATTTGACATATTTTTGACAGTCATTGTAATTCAGCCAAGGTTCAGATGTCAAAATAGATACTATTTCTGTTCTCAATTTCTCTTTTTCATAACGCTGGCATACGCGGCAAAGATCATTTTTTTCAATTAACGCAGCACCACAATATTTACATTTCATATCATTGTTTTCGATAAGTAATGCTTTTTTTCTTTGCAGACAAACTTTCCTGAAATGAGCAAGCTTTTTCTGCAATTCCTGATTATTAATATTTACCAGTGCCTGTCTAATAAAAATTTTCTCTGATTCCGTCAAAGGTTTAAAATTTAATTTCACTTCCTGTTCCTCTTTCGGAAGCTGCAAAAAATTTTCAATAGAGCCTGTGAAAAATTTTATATCCTTGACAGGGTCATTAGTCATAACACGATTGATATTATTAATAAACTGCTGTTTCATCATCAAAAGATGATTAGCCCAAACAGAGCTATCCGTATTTATATATAAAACTTTGCGTTCCAAACGTACTGGTTTTGAATGCTTAGCTACGTTAGCACCACAGATCTGTTCCCATTTACTCTGCATAGAAAAAATAAAATATTTATTACGACCTTCCTGATTAGGAAGCATTTTTAAAAGGACTCTTTCTATACCTTCCATTTTTATCCCTCTGCGATTCTGCCTTCAATAATCCTGAAATACGCATTTCCACTCAAATCCGGAATCAAAGCTTTATCGTTTACCGTAATAAAAGTTTGAACTTTACCATCAATAAATTTTAATAGCTGACAACGTCTTTGATCATCAAGTTCACTCATTACATCATCCAACAGTAATACAGGAAACTCATCTATTTCCTGGCGGACATATTCAAGCTGTGCCAGTTTTAAGGCTAAAGCAGCACTGCGCTGCTGCCCCTGTGAACCAAAAGCTTTCAAAATTCTGTCATTTACTTTAAATAACAGATCATCACGATGGGGTCCTATGCCAGTACTGCCTCTTAAAATATCTACCTGCCGCCGTTCAAACAGCTTACTGCGATAGAAATCTTCCCAACAGATAGCTTCATCAGGATAAAGAAGCTCGCCATTATTAGCTTTAAGTTCATAAAAAACAGTTAATGTTTCTAATTCACCAGTTAAAGCAGCATAAATATCTTTAGCTATATTTTTTAATTTCTGCAAAGCGGCCAGCCTTTTTACAGCTATTCTGGCCGCAGTCAGCACAAATTCCTGATCCCAGGTCAATAAAAGCTCAATACTGGCATTATTATCACGGATATCTTTAAGAAGCCTGTTGCGCTGCTGTAAAATACGATTATATTTTATCAACAGATCATAATAAGCTTTATCAGTCTGTGAGATCTGCATATCAAAAAAACGTCTGCGTAAAGCGGGCTCACCTTTGATAAGCTGCAGATCCTCAGGTGAAAACATCACCATATTTAAAGTTCCGTAATGTTCCTTGGGCCGAACCTTTACATCGTTCAAAAACAATTCTTTTTTATTCTTACCATCGAGCTGCTGTCTTTTTATTTTAACATCATTTACCCCATGTAAATCTTCAAAATTAATACCAACAGCTAACTGATTTGTATCCAGACGCTGCATATCATCTTCCTGGGCAGTACGATGTGACATTCCAAAGGCAGCATAAAACATCGCTTCTAAAAGATTTGTTTTTCCCTGAGCATTTTGCCCATAAAAGATATTGACCATTGAAGTAATTTCCAAACAGCATTCTTTATAATTTCTAAAGTTAACTGCATAGATTCTTTTTACTTTCATAAATTATTCCGTTATAACTTTTATTTCTACTTGCTGATCTAAAACAACAGTATCCTGCGGAAAAACTTTCTTGCGTTTTTCCGTAACTATAACACCATTCAACGTAACTACTCCCGCTTCAATAGCCTCATGCGCCTGTCCTCCGGTCTCTAAAACTCCTGCATATTTCAAAAGATTAGAGATCGTAATAAATTCAGTAGTGATACCGACAGTTATTTTTTCCATTTTTTACCTTCTCGCTTAAAATACGACTCTGACAGGAGTAACGATATAAATATAATTACTTTCAGTAATCGGTTTAATACAAACAGGACTCAGAGAAGTATTTAACTCCATCGTAGCCTGTTCATCAGTAAGATTTTTTAAAATATCAATGATATATTTAGAATTAAAAGCTACATTGATCGTTTCGCCCTGAGTTTGACATTCGATTACTTCACGTCCCTTACCAACGTCTGGACTGCTTGAGCTTACAACGATTTCATTATTTCCGACACTTACTTTGATAATACTGTAATCACCATCACTGGAAAATAAAGCAACGCGTTCTACAGCTCCGGCCAGTTCTTTAACATTGAATAGAGTTTTAATGTTAAAAGCAGGAGGAATAACTCTACGATAATCAGGGAATTTTCCTTCGATTAAGCGGGAAACAATTACCACTTTATCGATCTGTACCATGATTTGATTATTTAATAAAGAAAGTTTTACTTCCTGAGGTAACTCACTTGTTAAATTACGAGCAATTTCACTTAAAACTCTGGAAGGAATAATCATTGACATAGCTTCGCTGCTTTCCTGTTCCATAGTTTTGATTGATAAACGGTGAGTATTAGTACCTACAAAAGTTATCTTACCATCCTGGAGTTCCACTAAAATACCTGTGAACAAAGGTCTTGCTTCGTCTGTAGAGCAGGCAAAAATAGTTTTTTTAATAAGTTCCTTGATTTTTTCATCTTCTAAAACTATTTGTTTATCAGCATTAAATTCTGGAAATTTTGGATAATCATCTTCATTCATCAGTAAGAGCTGAAAATCAGATTTATCGGATTGAACATTGATAGTTTTTTCTTCTTTATTTTTTACGATGGTAACATTTTCGCCAGGAAGCTTACGCATCAATTCTGAAAAATGCTTTGCTGAAACAACTATTTCTCCTTTTTCCTGTATTTCCGCTTCTATACTGCAAGCTATAGCCATATTCAGATCCATTGCCTGGATCTCTAAAATGTTATTATCTGCAATTAAATGGATTCCGGAAAAGATAGGAGTACTAGGTTTGGAAGAAATAGCTCTTTGAACTGTTTGGATTGCTTTGTTAAGGTTAGTTGTTTTACAGGTAAAAATCATGTTATACAGACCTCCATCTTTTTTATTATTGCTATATTAATTTAAAATCTTAGTAGACGTCGTAGTAGGGAGTGTGAATATGTGGAAACAGCCTAAAAACACTGATAAAAGCTTTTATGAAACTTGTTGATATAAGTGTGGATAATTGGGAAAATTTATTAACATTATCAACAGTTTTTTGTGTGATGCTTTTTATTAACTGTTTATCCACAGAAATAACGCAACTTATCCACAGAAACTGTAGATAAGTATTATATAATGGTAGAATTTTGAAAGTTATTGTTTTAATTTATCTACAAGGTAAGTAATAGTTTTTTCACAATTAGGATCTTCTTTGATCTTTTTTACGATTTTTTCATATGCATGGATAACAGTAGTGTGATCGCGGCCTCCAAAAAACTCACCAATTCGGGGATAAGAAAAATCAGCCATTTCACGACACAGATACATTGCTATCTGTCTTGGATAAGCAATATTTTGAGTACGTTTTTTTGTAAAAAATTCTTCTTTTTTGATTTTGAAATAATCAGATGTAACCTGAATGATATCGTCAAAAGTAATTTGTTTGTTTTTAGTGCTGGTTCCCATAGCGTCAAGTATTTTTTTTGCCAGATCTATAGTTATCGGACTTCCCATCAATGAAGCATAGGCTACTATTTTTGTATAAGCGCCTTCTATTTCACGTATATTGGTGTCAATGCTGGATGCAACAAGAGAAATAACATCATGAGGAATAGAGATGTTTTCTGATTCTGCTTTTTTTCTCAAAATAGCGATCCTTGTTTCCAGATCTGGAGATTGAATATCTGCGAGAAGTCCTGATTCAAAACGTGAACGCAATCGGTCTTCCAGCGTTTCGATTTCACGCGGAAGACGGTCGCTGGATATGATAATCTGTTTGTTAGCTTCGTATAAGGTGTTGAAAGTATGAAAGAATTCTTCCTGTGTCATTTCTTTATTTTTTAAAAATTGAATATCGTCGATAATTAAGCAATCGATATTACGATATTTTTTTCTGAAAGCATCTGTATTTTTATTTTGAATAGAATTAATTATTTCATTGGTAAATTTTTCACTTGAGATGTATAAAATTTTCATTTTGGAATCATTCATTTTTATCTGATTGCCAATCGCATGCATCAAGTGTGTTTTACCTAGACCGACACCGCCATAAATAAAAAGTGGATTATAGGCTTTAGCAGGATTTGAAGCTACAGCTTGAGCTGCTGCATAAGCAAACCTGTTGGAATTGCCGATAACGAAAGTTTCAAAGATATATTTTGGGTTAAGGTTGCTTTGGATATCATCTTCAAAAAGATCTTGCTGGGTAAAACTGTTTTTTACAGGCGGCAGAACTGCCTCAGGAAGCAGAGATCTGTTTTCAGTTTGTACTGGAGTAGTTTCTGCTGAATTTATAGGGAGTTCTTCAGTTTTCAAATCAAGGTTTTCAATTTTAAACTGCAGGTTTGTGCCGGTAATACTGGCAAGCATACCTTCAATGACTGTAGTATACGTTTCTTCAAGCCATTTTTTTGTAAAATTATTTTTGGCGCCTACTTTTAAGTAGGTATCTGTTATTTCTAAGGGAATCAAAGGTTTGATCCAGGCATTATAAACATTTTCACTGGTAGATTCATGGAATTTTTCCAGGAATTTTACCCAAACCTCTGCTAAATCGTACGAGCTCATAAAATACATCCTTCCTGTGGCTACTCATAAACGGCTTGTAAGGCGTTGAAATAATGATTTGAGACAAAAAATAATAGCAAGGCTTATAAAAAATCCTACAGTCGGTTTTCTGTCGCTGTAAAATATAAAAAATGACATAGTAAGACTATTATTACTATCACTATATTCTATCAAAATTAAGAGTTATTAGCAATTTTTAATTGAGAAGAAAATTTTGAAGGATAGAAAATAATAAAAATTTCTTTAACTAACTGCTTTATTCTTGACACTTTAAGTCGTTTCTAATATAATTTCTGTAGCTATCAATTCAAATCAATATAGAATTTGATAAAACTAGTGAGTGGTAAGGAGGTAAGATTTCATGAAACGTACTTTTCAACCTAACAACCTTAGAAGAAAAAGAACCCATGGTTTTAGAGAAAGAATGAAAACTTTGGGCGGTCGTCAAGTTCTCAAAAGAAGACGTGCTAGAGGCAGAAAGAAATTGTCTGCATAATATCATAAAAATAGGCCGCGAGAGTGGCCTATTTTTTCCATGCGGGCAGGTGCAAGAATTTGGAACCAAGAAAAAAGTTCACTTTTCCTAAAAAAAATCGAATCAAGTCTAAAGCCGGTTTTCAATTGGTGTATACTACCGGACGTTCTGTCGTTGACAGTTTATCTGTACTTTATGTTTTACCTTTAGACGCAGAAGGTCCTAAGATTGGTTTTGCTGTCGGTAAAAAAATTGGTAACGCCGTAGTACGTAATCGTGTCAAAAGAATGATGAGAGAAGTATTTCGTCATCATAAATCGGAATTGCTGACGAATATACAGCTTATTTGGGTAGCTCGTAAAAAACTGGCTGCTGCAGATTTAAAAACTTATGATCGAGTATTTATGCGTTTAGCTAAAAGAGCCGTTTTATTGAAGTAAGGTGAATTTCTGAAAACATTGATGATTGTTTGTATCCGTTTTTATCAGTTATTTATTTCACCGTTATTTCCGCCTACATGCAGGTTTTATCCTACATGCTCTCAGTACGCCATTGAAGCTATCCGAAAAAAAGGCGCTTTAAAGGGCGGCTGGCTGGCAGTTAAAAGGATAGCAAAATGTCATCCTTTTCATCCGGGCGGTTATGACCCTGTTAGTTAACAACTTGATAATGCAAATTAAAGTAGTAAATATATACACTAACCTCTAAGGAGTGATATCTTGGACTTTCTCAGTAATATTGTTCAGCAGGTTATTACGGTACTTTATAATATGACTGCTACTGTAGGTTTACCTAATTATGGCCTGGCAATTATCATTATGACGATTATTGTTAAAATACTGTTGTATCCTTTAACAAAAAAACAAATCGAATCAACAAAAGCAATGATGGCTATGCAGCCTAAAATGAAAGCTATCCAGGAAAAATACAAGAACGATAAACAACGTTTGAATATGGAACTGGCAAACCTTTATAAACAGGAAAATGTCAATCCTTTAGCTGGCTGTCTGCCGTTATTAGTACAAATGCCGATTATGATCGGTATTTTCTATGGTATTCGTGATTTTCATTATGTTGGACCGGCTAATTTTTTATGGATTCAAAGTATCTCTAATCCGGATCCGATGTATATACTGCCGGTTTTATCAGCTTTGACTACTTTTGTGCAGTCAAAACAGACTATGCCGGATACCTCTTCAGCACAAAATAAGATGATGCTGTATTTTATGCCACTTTTTATCGGCTATATCAGTTTTAGCTTCCCAGCTGGTCTGGTGCTTTACTGGGTTGTTATGAACCTGATGCAGATCGGTCAGCAGGCACTGATGAATAAGGCTACTGTAAAATAATTGCTACAGGAGGCGAAAAAGATGGGTTTCCTAGAAAAAACAGGAAAAAATGTTGATGAAGCTTTAGAACAGGCTTTGAATGAGTTAAAAACTACTCGGGATAAAGTAAATATCGAAGTTATTGAAGAAGCGAAAAACGGTTTATTTGGTTTATTTTCTAAAAAAGCTAAAATTCGTGTTACTTTAAAAGATGCTGCTGCTAAAATCAGCGATGTTGTTGAAGAAGCTTTAGATAATATTAAAGCTGACGTTCAGGCCGGTAAAGAAGAATATAAAAATACTGCTGTAGACACAGATACAGAAGCAGCAGTAAAAAAAGAATTTGTAGTTGATGAAGAAGCAGTCCAGGCCGGTAAGGAATTTTTACAGAAAATATTCCATTCCATGAAAATTGAAGTGGTTATGGAAAAATTCGTTAATAAAGCTGATAGTACTGTTACTTTAAAATTGCATGGTCCAGATATGGGGATACTGATCGGCAAACACGGACAGACTTTGGATGCTCTGCAATATCTGACTAATCTCGTGGCTAATAAAAATTCCAGTGAAAGAATTCGTATTATTATCGATGTTGAAGATTACCGTGAGCGGAGAATAGAAACATTGAGCCGTTTGGCTGTACGTCTTGCTGATAAAGTTAAACGTAACGGTGAAAGAGTAGTTCTTGAACCGATGAACCCTCATGAAAGAAAGATTATTCATATGGCGTTGCAGAATGATCGCCGCATTACCACTTTAAGCGAAGGTGAAGAACCTTATCGTAAGGTAGTAATCGAATTAAAAAAATAATTTGTGTCTGAGACCCAGTAATTTATTTTACTGGGTTTCTCTATTGGAGAGTAATTATGGCAAAGAAACATATAGTTTCTGAAACTAACGAAACAATCAGCGCCGTTATTACGGCTTTAGGTGAAGGCGCGGTAGGAATAATACGCATCAGTGGTACTGAGGCTGCTGCGATAGGTGATAAGCTGTTTCGATCAGCTTCGGGTAAAAGATTGACCGAACATACACCGCATCTGCTTGTTTATGGTCATGTAGTTGATGAAGAAAATAGTAAAATAGACGAGGTTCTTGCTGTTTATATGCAGGGACCACATTCCTATACTGCAGAAGATGTAGTGGAAATACAAAGTCATGGCGGTTTACAATCGTTAAAAACTATCCTGGGTCTAACCTATAAAATGGGCGCTCGTCCGGCTGAACCGGGCGAGTTTACAAAGAGAGCTTTTTTAAACGGACGTATAGATTTGATTCAGGCGGAAGCAGTTATGGATATTATTAAATCACGCAGTGAAGCTTCTTTAAAAATGGCAGTACGTCAACAGGATGGCCAACTGTCTAAAAAAATCAAAGGTCTGCGCCGTAATTTATTAGATATTGTAGTAAATCTGGAAGCAGTTATTGATTATCCGGAAGAAGATATTGAGGAAATAACTTTTAATACTGTCAGTGAAGGTATGGAAAGGGTCAAACAGGAACTGGAATATCTGCTTAAACATGCTCATACCGGTAAAATATTACGCGAAGGTCTGCAGACAGTAATTGTCGGTCGTCCTAACGTAGGCAAATCAAGTCTTTTAAATGCTCTGCTCAGTGAGGAAAGGGCTATTGTTTCAGAATATGCCGGAACTACGCGCGATGTAATTGAAGAACAGTTATTGCTTGGCAGTGTGCCATTGGTATTAGTTGATACTGCCGGAATCAGGCAGACAGAAGATTATGTTGAGAAGATAGGGGTTGCCAGGAGTAAGGAACGTCTTGACAAAGCAGAATTGGCTGTAGTAGTTTTGGATGGATCTCAGACTTTAAACGAAGAAGATGAAGAAATTTTAAATGCAGTTGCAGGTAAGCCCTGTGTTATAATAGTAAATAAAGGTGATCGACCGCAGGTAAATGATTTAACAGCTTTACAGAAACGCTTTGGTAAAGATAGAGTACTGCTTTTATCTGCAAAAACCGGCGGTGGGCTGGAACAGTTTACTGCCTGGCTGCAAAGTTATGTTTATGGTTCAGAGCATGCTATATCTGGTGGTGCTTATGTACAAAATACACGTCACGAGAATCTGCTGCGTGAAGCTTTGTTAAGTGTAGAAGAAGCAATCAGAGCAGCGGCATCGATGCTGCCATATGATTGTCTGGTCATTGATCTGCATAAAGCGATCGATGCTATGGGTTTGATTACAGGTGATACTCTTCAGGATGAAATCATCAATGAGATTTTTTCAAAATTCTGTGTTGGGAAATAAGAGTTTAGGTTGTAGGTGACAAAATGTATATTACTGATAATTATGATGTCGTCGTTATCGGTGCAGGTCATGCCGGAGTAGAAGCGGCCCTGGCGGCTGCACGCCTTGGCGGCAGGACTCTTCTTGCTACTTTGTCTTTGGATAATATTGCTTTGATGCCCTGTAACCCTTCTGTCGGCGGACCGGCTAAGGGTCATTTAGTGCGTGAGATTGATGCTTTAGGCGGTCAGATGGGTCTAACTGCTGATGAAGCCTGTATTCAGATGCGGCTTTTAAATACAGGTAAAGGTTATGCTGTCCATGCGTTAAGAGCTCAGGCTGATAAGCCTTTTTATCATACTTTGATGAAGCAGGTTGTGGAAAACCAGGAAAATCTGGATGTTAAACAATTGATGATCGACAGATTATTAGTTGAAAATGGAGCTGTAGTTGGTGTAGAGGCTGAAACGGGCGAAGTTTTTGAAGCGAAGTGCGTCATTTTAGCTACCGGCACTTATCTGCGCGGGCGTATTGTTTATGGTCAGGTAAATTATGAATCAGGACCTAACGGATTGCGCTCAGCCAATAAACTGTCGTCTTCTTTATTAGAGAATGGAGTAGAGCTGATGCGTTTTAAAACGGGTACGCCGGCGAGAATCGATGCCCGCAGCCTGGATTACAGCAGAATGGAAGCTCAATATGGCGATGAACAGGTACGTAATTTTTCTTTTATGAGTACGATTACGGAGAGAAAGCAGATTCCCTGCTGGCTGACTTATACCAATGCTGATACTCATAAGATAATTCGTGATAATCTGCATTTGTCAGGTATGTTCAATGGTATGATCGAAGGCGTCGGTCCACGCTATTGTCCTTCTATTGAAGCTAAAATCGTACGTTTTGCCGATAAGGAACGGCATCAGTTATTTGTGGAACCGGAAGGGCTACGTACAAATGAAATGTATGTGCAGGGAATGTCATCGTCTTTGCCAGCACATGTTCAGCTGCAGTTTATGCAGACTATACCCGGTTTGGAAAATTGCCGGATGATGCGCGCCGGTTATGCTATTGATTATGATTGTCTTGATCCGCTGCAATTGCAGCGGACGTTAGAACATAAAGCTATCAGCGGACTTTTTTCTGCCGGTCAGGCGAACGGTACCAGTGGGTATGAAGAAGCCGCCGCGCAGGGGCTTCTTGCCGGCGTTAATGCTATGCAGAAAATAAGGAGTAAAGAGCCGCTTATTTTAAGCCGCAGCGAAGGCTATTTAGGTGTTTTGATTGATGATCTGGTTACAAAAGGAACGAATGAGCCTTACCGCATGATGACTTCGCGTGCTGAATACCGGCTGCTGCTGCGTCAGGATAATGCTGACCTTCGGTTAACGGAAAAAGGCAGAGCGGTTGGTCTGGTAAACGATGTTCGTTACGAAGCTTTTACTGCAAAACGCAGTTTGCTGGAACGGACATTGCAGAATTTGAGCAGTACACATTTACCTCCTAATGCGGAAGTGCTTGCCAAATTGGCAGAGCTGGGAACAGCGCCGATTCGTTCTGGGATGTCACTGCTGGATCTGCTGCGCCGCAGTGAAATGACTTATGAAAAATTACAGCAGGCTTTTGAAGTGCCGGAGCTGCCGGAAGTAGTTGCCGAGCAGGTAGAGATTTTGCCAAGTATGAAGGTTACATCAATAAGCAAAAACAGGAAGTGGAAAAAGCATTGAAGCTGGAAAATAAAAAAATACCGGCTGATATCGATTATTTGAGTATCAAAGAGCTGTCTTCCGAAGCAGCAGAGAAGCTGGCGAAAGTGAAGCCTGCTTCAATCGGTCAGGCTTCACGCATTTCCGGCGTTTCTCCGGCTGACGTCAGCGTGTTGATGATAGCGTTGGAAGTAATGCGCAGGAAGGAATATGAATCATGACGTTTGCTGAAATAATGCAGTTGAAAGGGAAAGAAGCGGGACTGAGCTTTACAGCACAGCAGCTGGAACAATTCAGTGCTTATTATGAACTGCTTGTGGAGACGAATAAAGTGATGAATCTGACGGCGATAACCGAGCCTGAAGAAGTAGCCGTTAAACATATGATTGATTCTCTGCTGGCATTTGATGAGAAGCTGTTTGGTGAAAAAACTTTAGCTGATGTTGGTACAGGGGCAGGATTTCCTGGTATCCCCCTGAAAATATACTGCCCTTCTTTAAAAGTAACTTTGATTGATTCCCTGGCTAAACGGCTGAAATTTTTGGAAACGGTTATTATTGAATTAGGACTAAAAGGTATTCGCTGTGTGCATTTACGGGCCGAGGATGCCGGCAGAGATCCCAGGCATCGTGAAAAGTATGATCTGGTGACGGCAAGAGCAGTTGCCAGACTGAGTGTTTTGGCAGAATATTGCCTGCCGTTAGTAAAAACAGACGGCAGCTTTATTGCACTAAAAGGCAGCAAATATCAGGAAGAGATAGCTGCTGCTGATAAAGCGCTGCAAATTTTGGGCGGGCGCCTGGTAAGTGCCGACGCCGTAAAGCTTCCTGGGTTGAATGATGGTCGTGCTATTGTGAAAATAGCCAAAATAAAAACTACTCCCAAGGCATATCCGCGTAAAGCTGGTTTGCCGGACAAACAACCCCTGGAATAAATAGTGGAGGTTAAGTTTATGACAGTTGATGATGGATTTTCTGTTTTAGAAGCAGGACGTGCGGAAATGGGTACCAAGCATAGCAGTAAAGCAATCGAGGTAGTACGGGTGCCTTTAGCTAAAGTTATACCGAATCCTTACCAGCCGCGTAAAACATTTGATGAAGATGGTTTACAGGATCTGGCGGCATCTATTGCCCAATATGGTGTTTTGCAGCCACTTTTGGTAGCACCCATGGAAGATGGCAGCGGTAATTATCTGCTTATCGCCGGCGAGAGGCGTCTGCGTGCTTCCAAAATGGCAGCTTTGAGTGAAATTCCTGTTATTATCAGTGATTATACTCAACAGCAGATTGCGGAGATAGCTTTGATCGAAAATCTGCAGCGGGAGGATCTGCATTATTTGGAAGAAGCCGAAGGCTACGAAATGCTGATGAACGAATTCCATCTGACGCAGGATTCTATGGCGGCTCGGGTTGGTAAAAAACAATCGACTATTGCCAATAAGCTGCGTTTATTGCGTTTGCCGCAGCCTGTACGCGAGTCTCTGCGCAAAAATGCCTTAACAGAAAGGCATGCCAGAGTTTTGCTTAAGCTGCCGACAGAGGCAGAGCAGCTGCAGATTGTAGAAACGATTGTAAAGAATAATTTCAGTGTGCGTCAGACAGAAGAATATGTAAAAAAATATTTGGATACAGATGAAGGCGAAGTTACTCCGAAGAAAAAGCGTCTGGTGATCGTTAATGATGTGCGTATCTATCTTAACAGCATCAAGCAAATAGTTTCTACGATAAAAGATGTTGGTATTCCCGTATCAATGGAGCAGGATGTTGACGGCGGTGACGTGCTGGTGACTTTAAGAATCCGTAATACTAAAAAACCAAGAGCCGCGTTTGTTTTAAGCCTACTGAAGCAGTGGTCTGTAAAGATCACTGCTTTTCTTTATGTATTTTTAAGAATAGTTCTGTACAAATCCAGCTAATGTAGTAAAATAGAAACAAGGTGACAGGAGAATAAGGGAGGGTCAATTCCATGGATTATAATGAGGTTTTAGAAACGGCGCGGACAAAAATCGGTACTAAATGTAAGGCTTGTCCCATATGTAATGGTGTAGCCTGCAGAAATACGATGCCAGGACCAGGGGCGAAAGGTATAGGAGATACTGCTATCCGCAATTATCAGAAATGGCAGGAGATCCGTGTCAATATGGATACTATTTGTGAGAAAAAACAGATAGATACAGGTTTGGAGCTGTTTGGCAAGCACTTCAGCTATCCTTTTTTTGCCGGTCCTGTAGGAGCAATAGCAATGCATTACAGTAACGCTTATAGTGACGTTACTTATAATGAAGTCCTGGTTTCAGCCTGTGCGGAAAATGGTATTGCCGCTTTTACAGGCGACGGTCTGGACAGCAGTGTCATGGCAGCGGCGACGCAGGCTATCAAAGCTGTTGACGGGCAGGGTATACCTACTGTCAAACCCTGGAATCTGGAAACGATTAAAGAAAAGCTGGCCCTGGTAAAGGAGTCTGGCGCTTTTGCCGTAGCTATGGATATTGATGCTGCTGGATTACCGTTTTTACAGAATATGATGCCGCCGGCCGGCAGCAAATCCGTTTCTGAACTGGCAGAAATTGCGCAGCAGGCAGGTGTACCATTTATTGTAAAAGGTATTATGACGGCGAAAGCAGCGTTAAAAGCGCAGCAGGCGGGAGCGCATGCGATCATTGTTTCTAACCACGGTGGACGTGTCCTGGATCAGTGTGCCGCAACGGCAGAAGTATTGCCGGAGATAGCGGCGGCAGTAGACGGGGAAGATGCGTATTATTGTTGACGGCGGCATTCGCAGTGGTGTTGATATTTTTAAAGCGCTGGCCTTGGGAGCTGATGCTGTTATTATTGCCCGTCCTTTTGTTACTGCTGTTTTTGGCGGAGGGAAAGAGGGTGTCAAAGTATATATCGAAAAACTGGCTGCTGAACTGAAAGATACTATGGCGATGTGCGGTGCGTTTACATTGAAGGAAATAACCTCTGAGATGGTGCGCCGCAGTTAAATGTTTATAAGTGCAGAAGCATTATGAAGAGGATGTTTCACGTGAAACATCCTCTTTTTACTCATATTTGGAAATAGTGAAGGAAAGAAAGATGGAAATAATAAAAATTGTAAGACGAGAACGAAATTTGCTGGAAATATTAATGATTATTTGGGAAGATTCGGTGCGTCATACACATGATTTTTTGAGGGAGAGCGATATTAAAGCGCTGCGTCCGTTGGTATACCAGAATTTGGAATCTATTCCTGAATTATGGGCTATTAAGGCTGAAGATAGCTGTTATAAGGGTTTCATGGGCATTGACGGAATAAAGCTGGAAATGTTATTTGTCGCAAGCAGTGAACGTGGGCAGGGATTTGGTTCGAAGCTGCTGCGCCATGCTGTCAGCGGGCTTGGAGTGACGGAAGTCGACGTTAATGAACAAAATCCGCAGGCCTATTGTTTTTATCAGAAACAAGGTTTTAAAAAATATTCGCGGTCTGAGTTGGATGGACAAGGCAACCCGTTTCCTGTTTTGCATCTCAGGTATATATCTGCGAAAGATGGTTAAAAATATAAAGAAGGCAGGTAGATCATAATGAAATTTCAGGCAGCACTTCTGGTTGTAAAAAATATGGAAAGGTCAGTCAAATTTTATAAAGAAGTTTTAGGACTGAGAGTTACTATGGATCTGGGTGCGAATGTTACTTTAACAGGCGGAGTAGCGTTACAGACTCAAGAAAGCTGGTGTGAATTTATCAGTAAGGATCTTCAAAGTATCAGTTTTGGCGGCAATGCTGCTGAACTTTATTTTGAAGAAGATAAATTCGATGATTTTTTAAAAAAGCTGGCAGCAATAAAAGGGATCTTTTATGTACATCCAGTTCAGCAATATAGCTGGGGGCAAAGAGTAATTCGTTTTTATGACCCTGATTTTCATATCTTGGAAGTTGGTGAAAATATGAAGTCTGTCTGCAGAAGGTTTCTTGATAGCGGCATGACTATAGAAGCTGCTGCTGTAAGAATGAATGTGCCGGAAAAATTTGTGCGTGCCTGTGTGAGATAAAGCTGGAAGGTGGATAGATGATGTTAAAAATAGAAATGCTGACGGTGGAAACAGTTGGTGCGTTGAAACCTTTACTATTGGAGCTGGCAGATTACCATAATCAGACAGCTTTAAATTTCCGGGGGCTGTATCCGCTGGTTTGTGCAGATGAAAAGATCAGGACTCTGCAGCGGGGAATCAGCGCAGGCAAAACTGTCGCAGCAGTTCTGGCTGTTGATCATGCGTGGAAAGGTTTCTGTGTTTTTTCGCATACTGATGTCTGCGGCAGTATTGACTATCTTTATATCAGGCAGGAGCTGCGTGGGCAGGGGGCGGGAAAGATGCTGATGCAATGGATGCTTGAACGCCTTGAGCGTCTGCCTTTGAAGCTGCTGGAACTGAAAGTTGTTTGTGGAAATACTGAAGCGGAGCGGTTTTATGAACATTATGGTTTTGCTGCCAGAACAATAACTATGGCCAAAGAATTAAAATAAAGGCTGCTGTTTATAGGAGAGAATTTATGCTGGAAAAGGCATTGTCGCAGAAAGAGTTAAGCGCTTTATTAGGGATGACGACATTTGAAATTTATAAGAAACTTTGTTGGCAGATTGAAGCCGATTATGATATGGAACACATCTGGAATAAAGGCGGCAGTTGCTGGCGTTATGAATATAAATACCGTCGCGGCGGCAGAACTTTATGTGGATTATATTTACGTGAAAGCTGTTTAGGGTTTATGGTTATTTTGGGAAAAGCTGAAAGGGAAAAATTTGAACAAGACAGAGCAAATTTTTCTGATTCAATAGTACAGGCGTATGATGCTGCAACTACGTATCATGATGGTAAATGGCTGATGATAGAACTGCAGGATGAACGCCTATTTGCCGATCTGAAAAAGTTATTATATCTTAAACGCAAGCCGAATAAATAATAAGTGCGAACACAAAAACTGAAAGATGAAGGTGGAAAATGTTTAAATTACGTCCTTGTCGAATTTTTAGGAGAACAATGGGAAATAATAGAAATGGAGTGGTTGGTAGGTGAGAGATAAATGTATACTGCCGTTTTTAATAACTGAACGGCTGGAATTTTTTCAATTGACACAGGCTGATTTGCCAGAGCTGGAAATATTGCTTGGTGATACTGAGATCATGTATGCCTGGGAACATGGCTTTACTAAAATAGAATCACAGGCCTGGTTGAATGAAAATCTTCGCCGTTATAGCAGTGATGGTTACAGCTACTGGGCAGTTCGTAAAAAAAATGATGGCAGTCTTATTGGGGTGATGGGGATACTGAAAGAAGTGGCAGAAGGTAAGCAATATATTGGAATAGGATATATTCTGAACAAAAAATATTGGGGACAAGGCTATGCAGGAGAAGGAACTGAGGCTTTGTGTCAATATGCTTTTCGTAAACTGCAGCTGCAAACGCTTACGGCGCAGGTCAGGACGAATAATTTTGCTTCACAGCACATTGCAGAAGGACTTGGTATGAAGGCAATGTGTAATTTTGTGAAAATTTACCGAGGTCAGGAAATGCCGCATTTTCTTTATACGCTGGATCGTGATAAATGGCTGAAGACAGCATCGAACGGAACTGTAATAATGCTGGAACTGGAAGCAAAAAAAGATTTTTTACAATTATTACTGCTGGGGGACGAAGACGAGAAAATGCTGGATCGTTATCTGAAGAGAGGAGATCTGTTTGCTTTATATAAGGGAGATCTGAAGGCGACAGTGGTCGTGACCCAGGAAAAAGAGGATGTGTTTGAAGTCAAAAACCTGGCGGTATGGCCGCAGGAACAACGTCGTGGTTATGGACGTTTTTTAATGACAGAAATGTGCCGCTTGTATAGCCGCTTGGGAACAAGAATGCTGGTCGGAACAGGTGATGTTTTTGAAACGCTGAATTTTTATCAAGCCTGTGGTTTTACAAGAAGCCATGTGATAAAAAATTTTTTTACAGATAATTATCCTCAGCCGATTTTTGAAAATGGCATACAGCTTAAAGATATGGTGTATTTAGAATGTTTTTTGAAGAACGATCGTAGGCTTAAAAAGTAAGCTGTGTTATGAGATCTATAGTTGTAATGATAAGCTGTATAATAAAAAGCGATGTTTCATTTGAAACATCGCTTTTTGCTTTTATGCTGTTATCTGATAGCCGTTGGTTCTTAATGCAGCAGCAGCCTTCTGCAGATGGGATTCTTTGATAAGGATATAGTCAGTATTATAGGTTGAAACGGCAAAAATACTGATACCGGCATTTGCCAGCAGACTGGAAATTTTAGCGAGGATACCGACTAAAGCAAAATCAAGTACGCCGCAGATCTTTAAAGCCCGCCAGCCTCGTTCACATTGCAGAACTGCTGCAGGAAGGTCGGTTTCAGGGCAGACCAGGGACAATTCTTCAGCAGTTTTACTAAAAAAAAAACAGCGGCATCTGCCAGTTTATTTGAGAAGTATCCTGAATCTGGCACACAGCAAAGGTTTGTGGTAGAATCTGTAATTGCATATAATTGCTCCTTAAAATATTAATGATACTTTAAGTATAAGCAGTACAGTCGATTACTGCAAATTTATTTGCCAGAGAATATCTGTCCGGCTACGGCAACAGCATTGAGGACTTTAGGGAAACCCGTATAAGGTATGCAGTGCAGAAATGCTTCGATAATTTTTTCTTCTTTTATGCCAACATGTAATGCTGCGTTGATATGTACCTGCAGCTGGGCTTCGCAGCCGCCTGCAGTCAAAAGGCTGGACAGCGTCAGCAGTTCTCGTTCCTGCAGGCTGAGCCCGGGACGTTCGTAAATCTGGCCAAAAGCAAATTCAATGATATAGCGGGCCAAATCAGGAGCAATATCACTGAGATTTTCGATGACGTTACTGCCTGCAGTCCCATCGATTTTCTTTAAATTTTCTAAACCTGTTTTAAAATAATTATCAGACATTTACATTCACCTCCAAAATGATTACAATGAAAGTATAAATTTTAGACTATACTCTAAGTCAAGGATTAAGGATAAAAAATGAAAATCGGTGCATTTGCGGAATTAACTGGGATCAGTGCTTATACTTTGAGATATTATGAAAAAAAGGGCCTGTTGTTTGTTAAACGTGGTCAAAATGGCTGTCGCAATTATCTGGCCGAAGATAGGGAATGGGTACAGTTTTTATGTAAATTAAAAGCGACAGGGATGCTGCTGCGTGATATAAAGAGATATGCACAGCTGCGTTATAATGGGGACGGTACTATTGCCGAGCGGTTGGAGCTTTTGCTGAAACATCAGGTTTATGTAGCTGAAGAAGTACATAAATGGCAACAGTACAGTGAAAATCTGCAGGCTAAAATAGCTGTTTATCAAGAACAATTATTACAGCAGCGACAGAATGCAGGTCTGAAATAGCAGTATACTCAGGTTATATTACGGCAATTATAAATACAGGATGTAAATTCTTTATCAGCGGATGAAGAAAATGATTGGGTGTTCTAAGTCACGCCTTGTTTTTGAAAGGTGTAGATTTGGACACTTTTTTTGAAGGGAGCAGACAAATGGTAAAAATTTATAATTTTTTGTGTACAGAAGCAAAAACTATCAGAGAAAAAGTTTTTATGGAAGAACAAGGTTTTAAAAATGAATTTGATGAATATGACGAAATGGTTCCGCATGCAGTACTATTTATGGAAGGGTGTGCTGTGGCGACAGGAAGGTTACTTCCGGGAGAGCGGTCGGGGGATTTTATTATTGGTAGGGTGGCTGTTTTGCCGGTGTTCCGTGGCAGAAATTTAGGGGCACAGATCATGCTGGCACTGGAACAGGAAGCACGCAGAGTTGGCGGTAAGCGGATCAGTTTGTCCGCTCAATGTCGTGCCAGCGGCTTTTACCAGACTTTAGGCTACCGGGAAATTGGTGAGGCATATTTGGATGAATTTTGTCCGCATATTTTAATGGAAAAAAGCCTGTAAAATAAAAAACAGATTTTGATGAAGTTTTAGTAAAAGCAAATTTCATTAAATATGTGGATAAAACTGTGGGTTATGTTGATAAAAACTCAAAGCAATGGTAATAGAAGCAAAGCTGGAGGAAGTTTTGGCTGCAAAGAATGTTGCAGCAATGTTTCACGTGAAACATTGCCTTGAAGAAGTTGCGTAAAAGACGATGATTTGAAAGAAAGTAAGTGAATTTTAGTTTTTGCTATAGGTGAAACACTTAATTTGTGATAAAATGGGAAACAGATGAAATTCAAATAATTTATTTTGAAGATATTAAGGGTGAGGTGAAGATTTTGGTTAAGGTTATCGCTATTGCCAATCAGAAAGGCGGCGTCGGTAAAACTACGACTACTGTCAATTTGGCGGCGTGTCTGGCACAGAAGGGACGCAAAGTATTATTGATAGATTCTGATCCGCAGGGTAATTCTACCAGCGGGTTGGGGTTTGATAAGCGCGATATCAAAAAGTGTATTTATGATACGTTGATCGATGATGTGCCGATGAAAGAATTGATCATCCATAGTTCCTACGATAATTTGGACGTACTGCCGGCGACGATCCAGCTGGCAGGAGCCGAGATCGAACTGGTAAGTCTGATGAACAGAGAAGGCCGCCTGAAAAGCTCATTGGAACGTGTTAAGCACGACTATGATTATGTGCTGATCGACTGCCCTCCGTCTTTAGGACTGCTGACTATCAACGCACTGACGGCTGCCAGTTCGGTGCTGATCCCTATTCAGTGCGAATTTTACGCCCTAGAGGGTGTCAGCTGATGAATACGATAAAATTAGTGCAGAGAAATCTTAATCCGGCTTTAAAGCTGGAGGGCGTAGTGATGACGATGTATGACGCGCGGACCAATTTATCGGCCGACGTTGTCGATGAAGTAAAAAAATATTTTGAAACGAAAATGTACAATACTATTATCCCGCGCAACGTACGCTTGAGTGAAGCTCCCAGCCATGGACAGCCGGTCATTGTCTACGACCCAAAATCCAAGGGTGCGATGGTTTACCAGGAACTGGCACGGGAGGTAATCGGTGATGAATAAAAAAGGTTTAGGCAAAGGTTTGGGTGCAATTTTTGGTGATGCAGCCGATCCGGTCAATACAGCGGTAGAACCGGTACGTAGTGACGAAGAAAAGAAGGAGCTGCTTCTGAAAGATATTGTTCCTAATCCACATCAGCCGCGGCAGGTTTTTGATGCAGTGAAACTGGCAGAATTAGTTGAATCTATCAAGCTGCATGGAGTAATTCAGCCGTTGGTAGTACGTAAACACGGACGTAAATATGAGATCGTTGCCGGAGAGCGTCGCTGGCGTGCTTCCAAGGAAGCCAAGCTGAAAACTGTTCCGGTTATTATTCGTGATTATGATGATGCAACGATGATGGAAATTGCTTTGGTAGAAAATATTCAGCGTCATGATCTTAATCCGCTGGAAGAAGCAGAAGGCATCAAACGGCTGATGACCGAATGCAAGCTGACACAGGAAGATGCTGCGAAAAAAGTTGGCCGCAGCCGTACTGCTGTTGCTAATCTGCTGCGGCTGTTAAATTTACCGCAGCAGATCAGAGAATATGTTTCACGTGAAACATTGACGATGGGGCAGGTAAAACCGCTGCTTTCTTTGGATAATGAAAAGCAGCAGCTTGAAGTTGCTGCGGCCATTATTGAAAAAGGCTGGAGTTCACGGACAGTGGAAGACGTTGTCAAAGAGCTGAAAACTGGGCGCAGATTCAAAGTTACTGAAGAAGCGGTAATTGTTGCTGAGGAAAAAGCAAACAATAAAAAAGGAAAGGCAGCCGCGGCAGGAGATGTTTTTACCAGCGATTTTCAAAACAGGTTGGTAGAATTATTAGGAACAAAGGTCAAAGTTGTGCCCAAGGATGAAAAAAAAAAGGCAAAATAGAAATAGAATATTATTCACCTGAGGATCTGGAGCGGATATATGATTTGCTGAACAGACCGGCGCAGCAGACATTAAAAAGGAAGAAGCCCTGGCTGTCTGTTTAAAATAAAGTGTTGCTGCATTGGTGAAAGAATGAAGTAAGTGCAAAGGATCTGGCACGAGCAGCGCTTACCGGGAGGGGAATTATGGTCGGTTTGGGAACGCTGGTTAACTCCGGAGCGATTTTAGCCGGAGCGGCGCAGGATTATTGCTGCGCCGCGGACTGCCGGAAAAATGGCAGGAAAGCATCATGCAGGGTGTGGCACTGTGTATCATTGTTATAGGTGTACAGATGGCTTTTAAAAGTGAAAATATCATGGTTGTTATTTTCAGTATTGTTTTAGGTGCTATCGTTGGCGAAGGTATCGATATCGATACGAAGCTGCAAAGATTTGGAGATTGGATCGGCAGTAAGCTGATTGGCGGACATGATGCCGGAGCGGCCAAAGCTATTGGAGAAGGTTTTGTTGCTGCCAGCCTGATTTATTGTGTAGGCGCAATGGCGATTATCGGCAGTTTGCAGGATGGATTAAAAGGTGATACAACGATCTTATTCGCTAAATCGACTTTGGATGGTATCATTGCGATTATACTGACGGCCAATCTTGGTATCGGCGTCGCTTTGTCAGCAGTAAGCGTACTGTTATATCAGGGTACTTTGACTTTGCTGGCCGGGGTACTGGAACCGGTCTTAACTACCAGTATTTTAAATGAAGTAACTGCTACGGGCGGTATGCTGATTATGGCGATCGGTGTCAATATGCTGAAAGTGGTGCAGATTCGTATTTCTAATCTGTTGCCGGCAGTGCTTTGGGCCGGGATCATCGTTGCAGTTTCAGGTCTTTTATAAAGGGAGAAGGAAGAACAATGGAACAGATCAATCAAATTTTGGGCAATAATCTGCTGTTTATAATAGCGGTACTACTGGTCTTGATAGTATTTTTGCTGGTGATGCTGGTAAATATGAATAGTAAGCTGAGAAAATTACAGTGGAAGTATGATTATTTTACTAAAGGCACAACTATGGATTTGGACGAAGTACTTACTCAGACGCTGGAAGATGTGCGCAGTGCGGAAGCCAAAATAACAGCTTTGGAAAAGAGCCGTGATGATCTGCGGCTGCGGTTAAAAAGTTGTGTGCAGAATTTACGCGTGTTAAGATATAATGCTTTTGATAATACTGGAAGTGATTTAAGTTATTCTGTAGCTCTGGTTGATGAAGAAAATAATGGTGTGGTGCTTTCAAGCATTTATGGCAGAGAAGAAAATCGCTGTTATGCCAAACCGGTTATAGCTGGAAAATCCCAGTATGTACTTTCCAAAGAAGAACAGGAAGTATTGCAGCAAAAGTGATAAAACAGACAAAAAAAGCATCGTTTTAAACGGCTTGTAAGGCTGGCGAAATCAAAAACGAATAGAATGGACTGTATCATAAAGGAAAAACGCTCACAAGCGATTTGTGGGCGTTTTTCTGTGTTGACCTTAATCAGCAAATGGATCTTCACTAAGTCTTTTTTTGCCATATAAAGTTTTTAAATTTGTGCTTGTGTTTTTATAATTTTTATCTGCCAGCGAGTTTGTTTCTTCCAAAACAGGAAAAGGAATCTGCATGATATTGATAAGCGTATCAAAAATAAGGTCATTAGTAAAATAGGCTGACGTATGCTTCTTTAAAATAGCCATAGTATGCGGGTATTTTTGAATATAGTTATCAGAGAAATACATATACAATGGAATGCGTGCCATATCGAAAGTAAATCTGGAAGCGTCGTGACCAAGACCTGCATCAACATCATCGGCATGATCTGAAAAATAAATCAGCCCCTGAAAGTTTGGCAGATCTTTTACCGCACTAAAAAGCTGCTTCATGACAAAATCGTTGTAAAGAATACTGTTATCATACTTATCAATATGAGATTTTCCCGTCCAGCGATTAAACGCATGCGGATAACGTTCTTCGTAAGAACCATGATTACCCATCAGATGCACAACTATCAGGGCTTTGTCGAATACCGGCAGTTTTTTTAAAACATCTACCAGACTCAAGTCGAAATGAGTAGTTTGAGTAGTTTCTCCCAGATGTCCGTTTAACCAGTATTGTGTTTGTGACTGATCAGCAATTACGGAAACCGGAGTATCCCAAGCGCCGTATTTTACCTGATTGCTTATCCATACAGTATGAAAGTCTGCTGCCTGAGCAATTTCTATAATAGATGCTGCCTGTTCCAGAGGCAGAGTATTATACTGATTTTTAGCTGTTAGAGCATAAGTCAGAACGGGAACAGTATGACTGTGACAGGAATAGGCGTTATCAAAAAGCAGAAAGCCATGCTGGTTTTTGATTGATTGAAGCCATGGTGTCGTAGGCCGGTGATAACCGTAAGCAGACATGTGGCCTTTATTTTGCGATTCGCCTATAACCAGAACGTAGACACCTGCAGCGTTTTTGGGAAGGGATTTTAAAGACCCAAGTATTTTTTGACGGGCGTTTTTTTTTGGGCAGAAAAATTATCATATTGAGCCAAAGCATTTCTTGTCTCCCGTAATGTATTGGTAAAAAAAATTATCAGGGGTTATAGAACTTTTTTATATACTGTCAGCAGGTTAAGAAGCACAAATACAGCAATCGCTACTGGAGGCATATTATTTATGCGGCAGCTTTTAAGACGCAAGTGTAAAAGCAGAGAAAACACCAGATAAACAAGAACAAGAAAAAGAAATAATAATAAAGTCTGCCCAGTAAAGTTTGTTTGCAGATATTCGTAACTTTCAGAAACATTGGTTTGTAATAGTGCAAGAATTGTTGTGGCAGTGGGGAAACTTTGGCTGGAAGTATAATAACCCCAAACTGCTGTTAAAAGAAGAAACGTACAGATTTGGAGTAACAGTACTACTGGAGAAAGAAGTCGTAGAGTTTTATATGCGGTACTGTAATAATACAGAAAAAAAATGATATTGGTAAATGAAAGTGAAAATATAGAATAATAAGCTATATTGACGGAAGTTATAACTTCGCCGGCTGCGGTTTTACAAAATAGCAGTGATAAAAGCGGCAGCAGAGCTAATAAATAATTGTAAAAATAAATTCTGGAATAGGAGAATATTGATGTAAGGCAGCTCGTAATAAATACGGTGAATAACAGCTGCTTTGTTTTGGTAATAATAAAAGTTCCGCTGCCAAGCAGCTGTAGGATTAGCAGGACTGCAAATAAAATAAGAAAAAAGTGCCTAAATTGTTTGGTGAAAATATTTTTCATAAGTAATAATTTGTTTTTTATCATTATATGCAATAAAATCGCCTCCGAACAAATATTTTAGCACATTTGCCCCCCCACAAGACCGCAAAACTAAAAAGAGGTTATAATAGCTGTTATTTATTTGGAGGAAATAAAAAAGCGATTCCTAATAATTTAGAAATCGCTTTTTTAATGTTTACATATATATATTGGTAATTCTTATTTTTGTAGAAAAAGATGAGCAGTTCTACGCACTACATATTTCCGTGGAACAGCTGCAGAAGGATGAACATTATTTGCGCGCTCATCAGGTACTTAAACCAGATTTTAGCATAAATAAATCCCTGTGGACTTACTTCATAGGCACCGGCAATACGTCCCTGGACACCATAAGACTCCAAAGCAGAAAGAAATAACAGCATACATCCGGGTTCCCAGCTGTCACCGGTAATGAGCCAGATACAGTAGAATAAGAAAAGAATATCAATGAGAAAATAAATCAGAAAAATAGTGGTTTTATCAATAAAAACAACATGTACCTTTTTGGTACTTCTGCGCGCTTCGACTATGGCCCGGAAGTTATGCAGGAATAAAGCCAGCTCCCGGTGATATATGAAGGAAAAAACTTTCGCACATAAAAAAAGTAAGGGTATATAATGCATAGGAGCTCCTATCTGTAATCGATTAACATACAAGGATATTATACATCATATCAAGAAAAGCTGCCAAGCCATTTCCATGAATTTTGTATACAGTCTATGCTGAATGGAAAAAAGTATCTTGGATACGTATTAAAATAAAAAAAGTCCAAAAAATACAAAATCGTAAGGTAAATTATTTGTTTTTTGTATGGATTTACAAAAAAAGAGTTGACAAAAGTGTGAAAAATTATTTATAATTGTGAGCAGATAGTTACAAACGTAGCTTTGCCAGGAAAATACTGTTAAGAGGGGAACAGCGTCGGCTGCTGCATAGAAGTAACCAATTTATACTATTATAGGAAAAGGGGAAAGAACAAATGAAAACCTGGAAAAAAGTTGCCAGTGCTGCTTTGGCAGCGATGGTATTTGCTTCGCTGACAGCAGGCTGCGGCGGCGGAGACAAAAAGAAAGAGGCTGCAAACAGCAACGAAATCGTAGTAGGTGCAAGCTTTGAGCTGACCGGTAATGTCGCCAATTACGGCAAGTCTACTCTTTCAGGCTTAAAAATGGCTTTTGATGAAGTAAATAAAGCCGGCGGTATTGATGGTAAAAAATTGCGTATCGTGGAAAGCGATAACAAGTCGGAACCTTCTGAAGCAGGTAACTCGGTTACCAAACTCGTCACTCAGGATAAGGTAATAGCTGTTGTCGGACCGGCAACCAGCGGTTGTGTAGCTGCTTCCACACCTATCACTACTGCTAATAAAGTGCCTTTGATTGCACCTTGTGCAACTGCGCCGAACATTACTGTCGAAAATGGAAAAGTAAAGAATTTGTGTTCCGTTCCTGCTTTATCGATCCCTTCCAGGGACGTGTTATGGCAGAATTTGCTGATAAAAACCTGAAAGTAAAAAATGTAGCGATTTTGTATGATGCTTCCAGTGATTATTCCAAAGGCTTAGCTGAAGTATTTACTAAAACTATGGAAGAAAAAGGCGGCAAGATCGTCGCTAAAGAAGCTTTTCTTGCTAAAGACCTTGATTTTAAATCTGCCCTGACGAAAATCAAATCCACTAATCCGGAAGCAATCTATATTCCCGGGTATTATGAAGAAGTTGCTAAAATCATTAAACAAACACGTGAATTGGGGTTGAATGTTCCGCTTTTGGGATGCGATGGCTGGGATAGTCCGAAGCTTGTTGAAATCGGCGGTCCCGAAGCTTTGAACAATACCTATTTCTCCAGCGCTTATTCCGCACAGGATAAAGAGCCTTCCGTACAAAAATTCATCGCCGGTTATAAAGCTATGTATAATAAAGAGCCTGATGTTTTCTGTATGCAGGGTTATAATGCCGGTCTGATTTTAGCTGACGCTATTAAACGTGCAGGAACTACTGACGGTACTAAATTGGCTGCGGCTATTGCTGCGACTAAAGACTTGTCTGTTGCCAGTGGTAAATTGACTTATGACGCAGATCATAACCCGATCACCAGCGCCATTATTATTGAATTAAAAGACGGCGTTCAGACCTTCAAAGAAATCACGCTGTAATTCAGATAAAAAAACTGTTTGCAAAAGAATATATAATATAGAACCCAGGTAGACCCATTGTTTTTTAGATGTTTTTTAGTCCGGCGTGTTTTAAACGCGCCAGATTAAATATATTTTGCAGTTTTCATCAGAGGGGGAAAAACAATGAAAAAAGTTACCAAGGTATTCTCAGTAATGGTAGCAAGCGTAGCTTTAGCAGCTATGCTCAGCGGCTGCGGCGGCGATAAAAAACCGGCCGGCGGCGATACCATCAAGGTCGGCGGTAATCTTGAGATGACCGGCGGCAGTGCCAGTTTTGGTATTTCTTCGAAAAATGCTATTGAGCTGGCTTTCAAAAACATTAATGACAAAGGTGGCATTAATGGCAAAAAACTGGAGCTTGTTGTGGCGGATAACAAGTCCGAAGCAGCAGAAGCTACCAATGCCATGCAGAAGCTGGTCTCTCAGGACAAGGTTGTTGCCGTTATCGGCCCAAACCTTTCCTCGGCTACGATAGCCGCAGGCGCGATCAATAACGGCAGTAAAGTGCTGGATATTGCTCCTATGGCTACCAACCCTAACGTTACAGTTGATCCGGCGACAGGAAAAACAAAAGAATATAATTTCCGCGCCTGCTTTATTGATCCGTTCCAGGGTACTGTTATGGCAAACTTTGCTAAAAATGATTTACAGGCAACAAAAGCAGCGATCCTTATCGATAATTCTTCTGACTATGCCAAAGGTCTGGCGGCGTTCTTTAAAGAGAACTTTATCAAGAACGGCGGCACTGTTGTGGCTGAAGAATCCTATCTGCAAAAGGATACCGATTTTAAAGCTACTTTGACTAAAATCAAAGCTGCGGCTCCGGATATTCTGTATGTTCCCGGCTATTATCAGGAAGTTGGTATGATCGTTAAGCAGGGCCGTGAGATGGGTATCGAGATCCCCATGGCCGGCGGCGATGGCTGGGACAGCGCTAAACTGCCTGAAATAGCAGGTAAGGCGGCACTCAATAATACTTATTTCTCAAGCCTTTATTCTCCTGATGACGATTCTGCTTTGAATAAAGCGTTTGTCAGCGAGTATGAAAAGGCTTATAAAGTAAAACCAGACGTTTTTGCAGCGCTTGCTTATGACTCTGCTTTGCTGGTTGCCGAGGCAATCAAAAACGCAGGCGATACCGATCCGGTGAAAATCGCTCAGTCTATGGCCAAGATCAACGGTTTCCAGGGCGTATCAGGTACCGTAACCTTTGACGCGCAGCATAATCCGGTTAAAAGTGCTGTAATTATCGAACATAAAGACGGCGCTCAAACCTTCAGGACAAAAATCAATCCTTGATAAAAATCCACAATTAATTTTTGCAATGGTGCGGGCTGTGGTATTACCACAGCCTCATTGCGTTTAATCCACGAGATCAGGAGGACGGGAATTATGGACATGGGTTCCTTTATGCAGCAATTTGTCCAACAGCTTATTAACGGCATTTCGTTGGGCAGTATTTATGCGCTGGTAGCATTGGGATACACGATGATCTATGGTATCATCAAGCTTATCAACTTCGCTCATGGCGATATTTACATGTTGGGTGCGTATTTCGGCTTTATAGCAACTACAATGTTTGGCTTTTCTTTTATTCCGGCTATACTCTTTTCTATGGCCTGTGCCGCATTAGCCGGTATTATTATTGAACGCGTGGCTTATAGGCCGATGCGTAATGCTCCAAGAATCGCAATCTTAATTACGGCAATCGGTGTATCTTTCTTTCTGGAATACAGTATGATCCTTATTGCAACGCCGCAGCCGCGTACGTTCCCGGCTGTGTTTGAAGCGACTATTTATCATTTTGGACCGTTGGTAGTAAACAGCCAGCAGATCGTTATCCTGATCAGTGCGCTGATTTTGATGGCCGTACTGACTTACATTGTACAAAACACCAAAGCGGGCAAAGCGATGCGTGCAGTATCTTTTGATGCTGATGCCGCCCGTTTGATGGGTATTAATATTGACCGTGTTATTTCCATGACTTTTGCTTTAGGTTCTGCTTTGGCAGCAGCCGGCGGTGTTTTGGTAGGTATCTATTATAACTCTATCGATCCTCTGATGGGCATGGTGCCTGGCATCAAGGCTTTCGTTGCCGCAGTTCTCGGCGGTATTGGCATTATTCCCGGCGCTATGCTGGGAGGGATTATCCTGGGCGTTGTTGAGGCGATGGTCAGCGGTTTCTTTTCTTCAACCTTCCGCGATGCTGCGGCATTTGCTATCCTGATCCTTATTTTGCTCTATAAACCTGCCGGTATATTGGGCAAAAATGTACGTGAGAAAGTGTAGGTGAGAGCTATGAATGCATTGAGAAAAAAAGATTTGCTGACATTGGTAGCCTGCGCTGTACTTTTTGCTGTTATGCAGGGATTGATGATGGCAGAGATCATCGGACCTTTCTGGGAACTGAATATCGTTCTGATTTGTATTAATATTATTCTTTCAGTCAGCTTGAACCTGATCAATGGTTACACAGGCCAGTTTTCTATCGGACATGCGGGCTTTTTGGCGGTTGGTGCTTATACCGGCGCTATCGTTACGGTCAAGCTTGGTTTTTCATATGAGCTGGCATTGATAGCGGGCACAGTTGCTGCCGGCTTTTTGGGATTTTTGATCGGTCTGCCGACATTACGTCTGAATGGCGATTATCTGGCGATCGCGACACTTGGTTTAGGTGAGATCATTCGTATCTGTATCCTGAATATCGATTATGTGGGCGGTGCTTCCGGACTGATGGGCATACCCCGTTTGACCAATTTCCCCTGGGTTTTCTGGATTATGATCTTCATCATTTTCTTTATTAAAAATTTCAAGAATTCAGCGCCAGGACGCTGTTGTCTGGCAATTCGCGAGAATGAGATCGCTGCTGATACTATGGGTATCGACACTACGAAATACAAAGTTATGGCGTTTACGCTGGGGGCTGCTTTTGCCGGCACTGCAGGCGTATTGTTCTCGCATTACTTTTATATTGCACATCCGGCATCCTTTACTTTCATGCGTTCTTTCGATATTCTGACCATGGTCGTTTTAGGCGGCCTGGGCTCGATGACAGGCGCTATTACCGGCGCTGTGCTGCTGACTTTTATTTCTGCTTATCTGGCAGAATATCCTGAATGGCGGATGATAATTTACTCGATTACTCTGATCGTCCTGATGCTGCGCCGTCCGCAGGGACTGTTCGGTAATAAGGAGCTCAGCTTGAAAATGTTTCATTTAGGAGGTGGCAAAGATGGAAGCACTGCTGAAAGTAAATGATATTTCGATGGTTTTCGGCGGCTTGCGTGCTGTCTCCAACTTTTCCATGGAAATCAAAGCAGGTGAGCTGATTGGGCTGATCGGTCCCAACGGAGCCGGAAAAACTACGGCTTTTAATATGATTACCGGTGTTTATACACCTACTGAAGGCGAGATAATGTTCAACGGTACGCGAACCAGCGGTAAAAAATCGTATCAGGTAACGCAGCTGGGAATGGCGCGTACTTTCCAGAATATCAGACTTTTTTCCGAGCTTTCGGTTATCGACAATGTCAAAATTGCTTATAATATGCATGTCAAATATACTTTAGGCGAGGCGATTGCCCGGGTTGGCCGTTATTTCAGCGAAGAGGATGAAATTACCAAAAAAGCCCTGGAGCTTTTAAAAATCTTTAAGCTGGAAGATAAAGCTTATGAAACAGCAAAAAATCTTCCCTATGGTGAACAGAGACGGCTGGAGATTGCCCGCGCACTGGCCACGGAACCGAAGCTGCTGCTTTTGGACGAACCGGCTGCAGGTATGAATCCACAGGAAACTAAAGAGCTGATGGAAATGATCCGCTGGATCAGAGATAAATTCAGCTTGTCGATTTTGCTGATCGAACATGATATGGGTTTGGTTATGGGGGTCTGCGAGCGGATATATGTTCTGGAATATGGTTTTTGTATTGCCAGCGGCACGCCTGATGAAATCAAAAATAATAAACGCGTTATCGAAGCATACTTGGGCGAGGAGGTGTCCTGATGTTAAAGGTAGACAATATCGATGTATATTATGGTGCTATCCACGCTATCAAGGGCATCAGTATCGAGGTACCGAAAGGTGAGATCGTAACTCTGGTAGGGTCTAACGGCGCCGGCAAAAGCACAACGCTGCGGACTATTTCCGGGCTGATGAAACCGAAAAACGGCACGATCTTGTTTGAAGATAAAAATATCGTCGGCGTACCGGCACATAAAATTGTGGGTATGGGCCTATGTCAGGTTCCGGAAGGAAGGCATGTTTTTGCAAATATGTCGGTCATGGAAAACCTGGAACTGGGTGCATACCTGCGTAATGATAAGGATGGTATTGCCCGCGATTTGGAAGACGTTTTTAAAAAATTCCCTAGACTGCTGGAACGTAAGGACCAGATTTCAGGAACGCTTTCCGGCGGTGAGCAGCAAATGCTGGCTATGGGACGGGCTTTGATGAGCAGGCCGAGACTTTTGCTGCTGGATGAACCCTCAATGGGTCTGGCACCATTGCTTGTTAAAGAAATTTTTAATATAATAAAAGAAATAAACGAGAGCGGTACAACGGTGCTTTTGGTAGAACAAAATGCCAATATGGCTTTATCAATTGCCGATAAAGCTTATGTATTGGAAACCGGCCGCATCGCTTTGGCAGGTACAGCACAGGAATTAGCCAGCAGTGAAGCTGTGCGTAAGGCTTATTTGGGCGGCTGATGCCGGAAAAGGAGCGTGTTTACAATGCTAGTTAAAGACTTTATGACACCTAACGTATTAACGATTTCAGAAGACAAAAGCATGCTGGAAGCCCGGGAACTGATGAAGAGCAGTGCTTTTCGCCGTATTCCGGTTGTAGATGATATCAAAAGAGTGATGGGCATTATCACTGATGGCGACGTTGGGCGCACTTCACCTTCTGATGCCAGTACTTTATCACGTTATGAAGCTAATTATCTGCTGTCACGTCTGAAGGTACGCGACGTAATGACCCGCGATGTGATTACTGTGCGTGATAACAGTGCAATTGAGGATGTCGCCTATATATTGTATAAACATAAGATCAACGCTCTGCCTGTTGTGAATGAAGATAACAGGCTGTGCGGCATTATTACGGACAGCGATATTTTCCGTGCTTTCGTTACCATCATGGGCATTGCTAAAAGCTGCACTCGTATCACGATAGATGTTACTGATAAGGTCGGCGTTATTGCTGATATCGGCGGTATGTTCCGCGATCAGGGCATTAATATCATTTCTGTTGTAACCAAGCGTAATGATGCAGATACTACGGAGCTGACTATTCGCGCTGACCTTTCGCAGCATGGTATGGATATTATTGAGCAGATCCGTGAAGCCGGTTACGATGTAACGGATATCAGTACGGTGAAGGGTGTAGAATAAGCTATGTTGGACGCTAAGTTCAATGTCGGCGATGTAGTGCGGATGAAAAAAGCTCATCCCTGCGGGTCCTTTGAATGGGAAATTACCCGTACAGGAATGGATTTTGGTTTAAAATGCAGGGGCTGCGGTCATTTTGTAATGATTGCCAGGCCTAAGTTCATTAAAGCTGTAAAAGCTGTGGTTTCTGCGGCCGATCAGTAAAATAGCAAAAAGCTCTGCTGTAAGGCAGAGCTTTTTAATTAAAAATATTGAAAGAGAGCGGCGCAAAATGCAGATTACAGCTTTAGATCATTTGGTTTTGACAACGAGTAATTTTGAACTCTGCGTCTGGTTCTATCGTGATGTCCTGGGGATGGAACTGTTGTGCCAGAACGACCATTATGCATTTCGCTTCGGTATGCAGAAGATCAATGTTCATCGTTGTCCTGCGGAATTTTTGCCGGCGGCCGGAAATGTGGCTTACGGCAGTCTGGATATTTGTCTGCTGACGGTAACGGAACTGCCCATTGTTTATCAGGAGCTGGCAAAGCATGGTATCGCGGTTGAAGTTGGCATCGTCGAGCGTAATGGTGCTTTAGGGAAAATGCAGAGCCTTTATGTGCGTGACCCTGATAACAATCTGGTCGAAATCAGCAGATATGAATGAAAACGGTTGAAAAACAAGCCCCCTGTTTCTGATGAAACGGAGGGCTTGTTTTTTTATAAAGGTTGAAGTGACGTTGCAGGGCAAAGAGTACAAGGCTCTGTTCCGGTGTGATAGTAACAGTTTCCGGAATTTGATGATTTTATTCCAGTTTACTTTTAAAGGTCCAGCCGGCAATACTTAGTGTTAAAACAGCTATTAAAGCCAGCGGTGTCAAATTTATCAGCACATGATACATATCCATATTTTTCAGCAGTACGCCTTTGGCAATGACCAGAAAGAAACGCAGCGGATTAAGGTAAGTGAGGTATTGCAGTATGACCGGCATATTATCAATAGGCGAGATAAATCCTGATAACAATACGGCAGGCATCTGAAAGGTAAAGACACCTAAAATAGCCTGCTGCTGCGTTCTGCATAAGGATGAAATAAACAGACCGACACCGACTAAAGCTAAAAGAGCGACAAAGTCAGCTGCTAAAAAAACTGCAAGCGAACCAACCAAAGGAAAATCAAAAAAGTGTACTGAAATAGCAAGCATCACCATTGTCAGAAGCCAGGCTAAGAGCTGGGCCGGTACGGCTTTGCCGATGAGGATCTCGGTAGAAGACAGAGGGCTGACAATGAGCTGGTCAAAAGTACCGACTTCTTTTTCCCGGGCAATAGACAGCGATGTCAGTAAAAGCACAATGACCATCGAGAGCATAGCCATCAGGGAAACGAGTGAGTAATACTTATAATCAAGGTTGACATTGAACCAGTTTCTGGTGACTATTTTCAAGCGTGGCTCGCTGCCGGATAATTCTTTGGCATAGCTTTGGATGATCTGTGTAGCATAGCTGCCGATGATTGAAGCGGAATTTGTCTGCCTGCCGTCTGTTATCAGCTGCACGCTGGCGCCGGTCTTGTTTTTTATAGATACGGCAAAATCAGGAGGTATTTCCAGAGCCAGGCTTGCTTTTTGGATATCAATGCTTTGTTTGAGCTGTTCAGGCGTGTCAACAACCGCTACAGAGTTGAACCAGGGCGAATTTGCAAAATGGCTGATCAGCTCGCGGGAATAGTAGCTGCGGCTGTTATCCAGCACTAACATATCAATATTTTTTACTTCCATTGTTACAGCGTTGGCGAAAACAATAAGCTGAATAATAGGCATGATGGTAACGATCATTCTGCTGCGGGGATCTTTCCAGATTGCTTTAAATTCTTTAATGATCAGCGTCAATAATCGTGTTGTCATTTTTCCAACCTCACTAACGTATTTTTATAAACTAAAAATAACAACACAAGGCACAGACAGCTTAAATAAACGGTGTTGATCAGAACTATATCACTGATAGTTCCTGCTAAAAACTCACTTTCAATAAACGACACAAAATAACGCTGCGGTAAAACTGCTGTTAAATATCTGAAAAAAGCAGGCATGGATGAAATCGGAAACATCAGCCCGGAAAGGAGCAGTGCCGGTAAAAAACCCATGACTAAAGAGATCTGGCAGGCCAGAAATTGATTTTTAAAAATCGTGGATACCAGTAAGCCGATGCCCATACAGGTCAGCAAAAACAGGCTGCCCACCAAAAATAGTATGATATAAGAACCGCGGAAGGGCAGATCAAAAACAGCGATGCATAAAAACACGTTAAACAAAAGCGAGCAGATGCCCAAAATATAGTAGGAAAAATATTTTCCGGCTACAAAATGCAATCTGCTGAGCCTGGTGCTTAACAAAGCTTCCATTGTACCCCGTTCCCATTCCCTGGCTACGACAAGCGCTGTTAAAAGGATACCGACCAGACTTAGGGTTACAGCCAGAGAACCGGGCAAAATAAAATAATGGCTGTCAAGCTTCTCGTTATACCAGATCCGCAGCTGTGGATCTATCAGACTTACCTGTTGCTTACTGTAGCCGGTCGTTTCCAGCCACTGATAAATAACGCCGCTGGCATAGCTTTGGACATAGTTGGCAGTGTTGGTTTCGCTGCCGTCGGTAATGACCAGGATCTGTGCAGTGCGGCCATTGTTAAGAGTGACAGTAAAATCGTTAGGCACGATCACGGCTCCCTGAAGTTTGGAATTGACGATATCGCTGTACATGGCGTCCTTGTCATCGTAGACCTTCGTTCTGATATACTGATTATTACTGAAAGACCTGGCCAGAGAAACTACTCTGGGGTTGGCGTCATCCAGCTTAAGGCCCAGATTGATATTGACGGAGTCGACATTGATGCCATACATATAAATCAAAGACAGCAGCGTCGGCAAGATAAAAGCAATCAAAATACTGCTGGGATCGCGAAAGATCTGCAGGAATTCTTTTGATAAAAGCCCATAAAATTCTCATAGCCGTCCGCTTTCTGCATCTTTGCGGTTAATAAGCGTAATAAAGGCTTCTTCCATCGTCGCAGCAGCAGCCTGCGCTTTTAAAGCTGCCGGAGTGCCGACGGCTATAGTTTCGCCCTGATAAAATAAACTGATGTTATCACAATATTCCGCTTCATCCATAAAATGAGTAGTAATCAAAATCGTGACGCCTTTTTTTGCCAGGGCGCGCAGATGACACCAAAATTCTTTGCGGGTGACCACGTCTACGCCGGAGGTGGCTTCGTCCAGAAATAAGATCGGCGGATTATGGATGAGCGCGCAGGCTAAAGATAAGCGCTGTTTGATGCCCAAAGGCAGTTTTTCTGACAGCTGGTCAAAATAGACAGTCAAACCAAAATAAGACGCGATGCTGCCGACACGTTCTTTGATTTTTGCCAGGGGAATACCGTAAATACCGGCGAAGAATTCCAGATTTTCGCGGACTGACATATTGCCGTATAATGAAAATTTCTGCGCCATATAGCCTAGATAGGAGCGGGCTAAAGTAGGATTTTTCCTGATATCTACCCCCATGATTTTTGCAGTACCGTCTGTTGGCCGGGCCAGGCCGCACATCATTTTAAAGGAGGTAGATTTGCCGGCACCATTAGGGCCCAGCAAACCAAAAATTTCACCTTTTCTGATGTGAAAGGTGTTATTTTTTACAGCGGCAAAGTTACCGTACATTTTTAAGAGGTTTAAAGCTTCCACGGGATATTCTACAGTGCTTTCCCGATAAATATAATGGGCTGCGATCTGTGATTCTTTTTCTTCATAGCCGCCCATCAGGCGGATAACTTCGCGTTCAAAATCAGCAGAAGTGGCAGCCAGTGTTTCCGGCGGACCATGAAAGATGACTTTTCCCTTATCGATAACGACGGTATTGTCAAAACTGTTAGCTTCGTCCAGATAAGCCGTAGACCAGATTACGGTGGTATCTTCTTTGATCGTCGCCCGTACCAGACGCATTAAATCGCGGCGTGAGATGGGATCTACACCAACAGAAGGCTCATCTAAGACCAGGAATTTAGGGTCTCCTAAAAGCGCGCAGGCTAAACCAAGCTTCTGCTTCATACCGCCGGATAAATTACCGGCCAGTCGTTTTTGAAAGGGCCGCAGACCGGTAAAGTCCAAAAGTTCGTCAAAATTTTTATCGACTGATTTCAAATCTGCATAGAATTCCAGGTTTTCACGTACGCTCAGGTCTTCGTACAGTCCAAATTTTTGCGGCATATAACCTATTTGAGCGATAAGTTCTTTTTTTTGCCGGGCCGGATCATAACCAAGGGTCGTAACGGTTCCCGAATCGGCACACAAAAGCCCGATTATGATACGCAGAAGCGTGGTTTTACCCGCGGCATCGGCACCTACGATACCTGTCATTTGTCCTGTAGGTATGGTAAGCGTCAAATCGTCTATAGCAGTCGTATGTTCAAATTTTTTAGTAATATTATTTATTACTACCGTATCCATTTTACTTACCCCGGGTATCCTTCAAATCGATCAAAACAGTCGTGGGCATTCCCTGACGCAGAAATTTATCCGGGTTATCGGCATAAACACGGATCATGTAGACTAGATCTGTACGCAGATCGGTTGTCTGTACGCTTTTGGGCGTAAATTCGCTGACAGGGGAAATATAACCGATATGACCCTGATACGTTTTCCTGGCGCCTGTCTGCGGATCAGTACTGTCGGTAATGATCTGTGCCGGCATACCATCGTAAATATTGCCCAGATCTGTTTCATTGATATAGGCTCTGACCCAGATCGGGCGCGGTTTGGATAAAGTATAGACGGCCGTTCCTTTTTGAATGATCGTACCAGGCTCAACTAAACGTGCGGTAACGATGCCTTCTTCCAGTGCATAAAGTTTGGAGTAATCACTTTGCCTGGCTAAAAGATCTTTTGCGGTTACGGATGCATTATAAGCTGAGCGCGCTTCCTTCAAGGTGTTTTCCACAGTTTCAAAATCCAGCTTGGAAATAGCGCCTGTGCCATATAAAACAGTATATTTATCATAGACTGACTGCGCCTGGACCATTGCTGCATAGGCCTTGGCTACTTCACTTTCCGACTTGGCTTCCTGCAGCTTGTAATCTGCCGCGTCGATCTCTGCGACTAGGCTGCCTTCCCGTATTGTATCTCCTTCTTCAAAATACATTTTGGTGATTTGTCCCGGAACCTGAAAGCCAATATCAAATTGGCGGATATCTACATTCCCATATAGTGTTACCAGCGTAGGATCTTTGCAGCAGGTTTCAAGAAAAACCACAGGCAGCTTATTACCGCTGTTATTACTGCTATCATGATTAAAAATTTTTTCTTCATCATACGGCTCCTTTGAGTGCTTTCTTAATTTAATAATAGAAGAAGAGCAGCCTCTTGGCAATCAACAAATCAGGGGCTTTTGTCGGATTTTGCAGTCATTGCAGCCAGCAGGGCGGGCTGGTCGATAAAGCTGCGTAGTTTGAGCCAAAAATCGAGCGGTGAAAGCGGACTGTCATGCTCGTAGCAATAGACCAATACCTGCAGATGACCATTGATGATAAATTCTATCAACAGCTGCAGCTGCGGTGTTATCTGCTGAGTAGTCAGCTGCAGGTTTTGGATCAGTACTTTCCGAATATGGTTTTTCATTTTATGGACAAAACGCGGATCGCCGTTCTGGCCTAGGAGCATTGCCAAAATACGGGCATTGCTTTTAAAAAATCTTTGTGACAACAGGCGTTCTTCTGCTGTAGGCATACCTGTGCGAAAAATACGAAGGCCATGCGGCAGAAAAGTGTCGACAAGCTGAAATAATTCATTTTCTAATTGTTTCAGCAGATCATCTGTATTATTGAAATAGGCGTAAAAAGTACTGCGGTTGTAACCGGCTTTTTTTGTAAGCTGTGAAACGGTTATTTTGTCGCAGGGCAGGGTCTGGCACAGCTGCAGAAAAGCTTCCACAATGCAGGTACGTGCTGTTGTCGGCTTAGTCATGGTAAAATCCCCTTTGCTTTTATTAATTTAATTATACTATAATCTGTCAGACTGCAAAAGAGAAGGCCGGTAAGCCGAGGGTAATTGATTGGAAACAGATCATTTATTGCCCGGGTAATATTTACAGCTTTTTTATGATGGTCAGGGCTATTTTTACGGTTCCTGGCATTTACCTGCCGCTGGGGCAGCGGTATTATATGGTTATGAAAGAGAGAGGTGAAGATAAATGACAGCAGCAACCTTTAATGCTTGTTTGAGTTTAGCAGTATTGGGTGTATTAACCTTTGCCTGCTGGCGTAAATACAGAATCTGTCTGCATACTAACGTACATAAATAAAGCGGTATCCGTGATAGGAAGTGAACCTGATGGTTGATTTGCTGGTGGTGCTGTTTTTTCCGGCAGTACTGACGGTATTGCTGAGCATAGCAGAGCTGCGCATTAAATATGCAGAAAAAGAACTCCTGAATAAAATAAAAGAGCACTTCTAAACAGAAGTGCTCTTTTATTTTCTATTTATCTTCCTGCATATAGATATTCATACCGGGAACAGCGCCTTTGACGCCATTAGCGGCATAAGCTTTGCTGATGTTTTCCAACAGGTCAAAATATACATTCCAGTAATCGGAGCCCTGGGCCCAAACACGGATCGTATATTCGACGGCATATTCTTTATAACCGGAAAGCCTGATAAAAGGCGCGGGATCATTCAGAGTATTGTCCGTAGCTGCAACTGCCTCGGTCAGAGCTTTTTTTACAGTGGCAATGTCGTTATTATAGCCGGCGCGGATCACAATATCGACGCGGCGTACCGGTTCCGAGGAAAAGTTAGTGATTTTCCCGCCGGCGATCTCACTGTTCGGTACGAAAATATCTTTGTTGTCGACAGTGATGATTTTGGTGCAGAGCATGGAAATTTCTTTTACTGTACCTTCGATACCAGCTGCGGCAATATAATCGCCTGCTTTGAATGGTTTGGTGATCAGCAGCATGATACCATTGGAAAGATTGGATAAAGCGCCCTGTACAGAAAGTGAAACAGCTAAACCCAACATACCTAAAACGGCCAGCAGTGAAGCAATAGGAATACCGATACTTTCAGCAACGATGCATACAGCTACAAAATTGAGCACTACTCTGATAACAGTGCGTAAAAAACCGCGCAGCGTCAAATCTACGTTCAGTTTATCCAGCAGTCTTTCTATTGGACCCATCAATGCTTTGATTACTGCGTGGCAGACAAGAAAAATGACAAGTGCGGAAATAATGTTGCCAACAGTCAGTTTACCGACTGAAAAATTAAGGATTTCCTGAATCGTTTCCATCATATAAACAGCTCCTTTTCATACTTGTTTATACAAACAAGCTAAAATATATTATTATTATAACATAAAATAATGTAATTAAATATCTTTAAATGAGATTTTAATAATTTACTGCAAAAATATATACTGTAGAAATATAAATAAATATGGGCTGAAAACAACTAATAAAAGCAATGGCATAATCTCCGCCGCAGTAATGATATTGCATAAAAACGGTCTTTGAGGTAAAATAAAGTATTACTAATAGATGAGGAGCGATCAGAGTGAGTACCAATTTAGAAGTAGGGATAGTCGGTTTGCCTAATGTCGGCAAAAGCACCCTGTTCAATGCTATTACCAAAGCGGGAGCAGAGGCTGCCAACTATCCTTTTTGTACTATAGAACCTAATGTAGGTGTTGTTGATGTGCCTGATAAACGCTTGTCTGTTTTGGGAGAAATGGTTAAAGCAAAAAAAATCGTACCTGCGGCAATGCGCTTTGTAGATATAGCCGGGCTTGTTAAAGGCGCGTCCAAGGGTGAAGGCCTGGGTAACAAATTTTTGGCGCATATCCGTGAGGTTGATGCCGTTGCACAGGTCGTACGTTGCTTTGAAGATGGAAATATCACTCATGTCGAGGGCAGTATCGATCCTCTGCGTGACATTGAGATCATCAATACAGAGCTGTGCCTGGCAGATATGGAATCGGTTGAAAAACGCCAGGAAAGACTGGTGAAGCTTTTAAAGACTGGTGATAAAAAGGTGCCAATCGAAAAGGCTGTTCTGGATAAAGTCTTGGCAGGACTCAGCGAGGCAGTGCCGGCACGCCGTCTGGGGCTGACTGAAGATGAGCTGGAATTTTTGAAAGAACTGCATCTTTTGACTATGAAGCCTGTTTTATATGTAGCCAATGTCAGTGAAGAGGAAGTTGCCGACGCATCTGCCAATCCGCATGTGCAGGCTGTTATAAAGTATGCGGCCGGTGAGGGTGCAGAAGTGATTACCGTATCGGCGAAGATGGAATCGGAGATCGCCGAACTGCCGGATGAAGAAGCGCAGGAATTTTTGGCGATGGCCGGATTAGAAGAAGCAGGGCTTGACCGCCTGATCAAAGCCGGATTTAAACTTTTAGGGCTGATGACCTATATTACTGCCGGCGAAATAGAAGTACGTGCCTGGACGATCGTACGTGGAACTAAAGCGCCGCAGGCAGCAGGCAAGATCCATACAGATTTCGAACGCGGCTTTATCCGTGCGGAAATAGTTTCCTATAATGATCTGGTTGAGTGCGGGAGTAAAGCGGCTGCCCGCGATAAAGGGCTGGTTCGGCTTGAAGGTAAGGAATACGTGATGCAGGATGGCGACGTAGTCGAATTTCGTTTTAACGTTTGATTTGCAGACTCTTTTGGACGGTTTTAATAAGCGGTCCAAAAGAGTTTTATTTATATCACGTTATAAATTTTCACAAATGTTTATGAACCGGAAATATTTTTGAAGTGCAGATAAAAGTATGCTATAATAATTGCAAATTATCCATCTGATGATATTTACAAATGATTGAGAAACTTTAACAGTTATTTGTAAATATTCAGACGAACTCGGTTAAAGGAGCGATTCTAATGAAAAAATTATTGTTAGTTATTTCCATGTTGATTTTTGCAATGCTCATGACTGCCTGTGGTGGCAGCAGTAAAAGTGTTTTCACTGAGCCCGGCGCTATCGGGAAAATTATGGGCGAGCTGCAGAATAAAGATGGTTTAAAAGGACAGGAGCTTAAGGTATTTCAGGATATTACGATTGTTTCAGGAAAAGATTACGGTGGTAATTTTATTTCCATCAATATCCTTAAACCAGGCACCAAAGAAGATGTCGATCATTATGAATACCGCAACGGGAGCTGGAGCGGCCCATCTGCTGTAAAGATTACCGGCAACGGTAATATGGAAGATAATCTGATCGCTTTGCAAGCATTAAATATGGACAAAATTCCTGAGATGTATAAAGCTTTCCAGGAAAAAGTAAGTGATAAAAAAGATGTAAAAGTCAAAGAATCGTTAGTGTATCGTTTTTGGAAAGGCGATTGGACCGTCATGATGGACGCAGAGAGCGACAGAGAAGCATACAGCGCAGAATTTGATTTAAATGGTAAAATGATTGATTTTAAAAAACGTTGATAAAAAACTCCTTAACAGAATTTTTTCTGTTAAGGAGTTTTTTAATACCGGTTAAATATTGTGAAAAATAGTTTTAAATAGTTTTTCTAGTTGCTTTTTCAAGCCTATTTGATACAATATAAACTACGAAAGGTTGGCCAGAATATGATTTTTGACACACATATGCATTGTGATTATTCCTGCGATAGTCATATGAAAATTGCCGAGGCCGTCGCTGCGGCAAAGCAGCAGAATATTGGCATCGTTATCACTGAGCACTGGGACGATGATTACCCGACGAATCCGAGTGCATTTATGTTTGATGTAGACGAATATTTTGAACGGTTTGGCCCTTATCGCAGTGACAAAGTGCTTTTGGGAATCGAGATCGGAATGCAGAAGCAGACAACAGCTGCAGATGAAGCTTTGGCTGGGAAATATCCCTTTGACTATGTGCTGGCATCCATGCATTGCATTAATGGCCGCGATCTGTATGAAGAACGCTGTTATGAAGGGCTGGCAAAAGTTGAAGCTGTACGTGAATTTCTGATAGATACACTGGCTAATTTGGAGCGGCATAATAATTTTGACGCTTTTGCCCATATTGATTATATGTGCCGGTATATGCCTTACGCAGATAAAGAACTGATTCTGGGAGAAGCGCCGGAACTTTTTGATCAGGTTTTTAAGCTGCTGATAGCAAAAGAAAAACCACTGGAGATCAATACCCGCCGGTTGGATGATGCTGGAGCTATGGCTGCATTACTGGCGGTGTACAGACGTTATGCACAGCTGGGAGGTAAATATGCGGTGATCGGCAGCGATGCCCATTATAAAGAGCATGTAGGGCGCCGCATGAGAGAAGCGCTTAGTTTAGCAGATGAGGCAGGCCTGGAGCCTGTATATTTTAGAGAACGCAAGATGCGGAAGATGAGGAGTTAAAATTTATGAGATGCGTACGTTTTGAAGAACAGGGCCGTGCCAGGATTGGTTTTATCGACGGTGATGTGATCCGCGCTGTCTATGGCAGTATTGATACTTATTGGCGGATGACAGATGAGGTTTTTCCTTTGGCTGGCGCTAAACTTTTGGCTCCATGTGTGCCGAAGCAGATTATTTGTGTCGGTTTCAATTATCGTGACCATGCAAGAGAATTTCATGTGGACGTACCTAAGGAGCCTGCGCTTTTTACTAAAGCTGCGCATACTGTTATCGGTAACGACGGCAAAATCATTTATCCGCGTCAGAGCCATGAGGTAGTTTATGAGGCTGAGTTAGGCGTTGTTATCAAAAAGCGGATGAAAGACGTAGCTCCGGAAGATGTGCCGGATTATATTTTAGGGTATACCTGCGCTAATGATGTTACAGCACGGGATCTGCAGTTGTCGGACGTACAGTGGCTGCGCAGTAAATCTTTTGATACTTTTTGCCCATTGGGGCCCTGGCTGGAAACTGATCTTGATCCTACAGATCTGTCGATCAAATTGTATTTGAACGGACAGCTTAAGCAGAATGGGCGCACCAGCGACATGGTATATAATCCCTATGAGATATTAAGCTATATTTCGCAAAGTATGACACTGGATGCCGGCGATCTGATTCTGACCGGTACGCCTATGGGTTGCGGTCCAATGCTGCCTGGAGATGAAGTTGTCGTAGAGATCGAGGGTATCGGCAAGCTGCGTAATGAAGTGGTAAAAGGATACTGAAATAAATAAAGGACGCTGCGGCGTCCTTTTTTATTGTTTGAAGAGACAGTGAATTGACAGAAAAAAATTTGTCTTGTTAAGATATTTGAATCAGTAAAAAAAGAGATTTGATTTATTTGTGAATTCATCCTGAAGATGAATTGCAAATATTTGAAATAAATGTTAAAATTAAGCTCTGACTGATCAGTCAGGAAATGGTTGGGTGGTGTTTTTATGGTAAGGAATATGACAGAGGGAGATCCGCTGAAGCTGATCCTTCCTTTTATGGTACCGCTTTTGATCGGTAATGTCTTTCAGCAATTATATAATATAGCAGATATCATTATTGTAGGACGGACGATAGGGGTCAACGCACTGGCGGCAGTTGGGGCTACAGCGCCTCTGTTCATGATGCTGGTTGTGCTGACGATGGGTTTGTCTAATGGGTTCACGGTGGTTACGGGCCAGCGGTACGGCGCCGGTGATCTTGACGGTGTGCGCCGCAGTGTGGCGATGAGCACGATGCTGAGTTTGTTTTTTGTTTTGATAATGATGCTTATAGCAACATTTGCCCTTGATCCGGCTTTAGCGGCGATGAACGTTCCTGAGGAGCTGTTTGAAGATGCTAAAAGTTATGTTTTGATCATCAGTCATGGTATTATCGCCATGATGGGATATAATCTTCTGGCAGGCATTTTGCGTTCTCTGGGCGACAGTAAAACACCGTTATATTTTTTGATTATCGCAACGATCCTGAATATTTTTCTGGCGCTGCTGTTTATTATTCAGTTCGGCTGGGGCGTGCCTGGTTCAGCAGTAGCGTTGGTTATTGCGCAGGGCTTTTCCGCGCTGCTGTGTATTGTTTATATTGTCAAAAAATTCCCGATCCTGCGTCTGCAAAAGCAGGACTGGCACTTTGACTGGAATTTTGCCTGGGAGCATCTGCGTATGGGCCTGCCAATGGCGGTGCAGTTTTCAGTGTTGGGGCTTGGTATGATTTTCATTCAGGCTGTTTGTAATAAGTTCGGTCCGACTACGATCGCAGCTTTCACTTCCGCAATGCGGATCGAACAGCTGGCCCTGCAGCCGATGATTTCTTTTGGCTTGTCGATGGCGGTTTTCAGCGCGCAGAATTTTGGCGCTCATCGGTTTGACAGGATCCGCGAGGGTGTAAAAAAATGTTCGTTGCTGGCGCTGTGTTTTAGTTTATTTGCCGCTGTTATTATGTATTTCTTCGGCCGCGAAATGATCAGTATTTTTATCAGCGAAGCTAATGAACAGGTTTTATCGCAGGCGCAGCAGTATCTGCATCTCAGCGTGCCGTTTTATTTTTTCCTCAGTCAGATTTTTATCTATCGTAATGCCGTACAGGGTATGGGTATTGCGATGATACCTATGTTCAGCGGTATCGTAGAGCTGATACTGCGTACTTCTGCCGCAGTATATCTGATCGAATATTTTGGTTACAGCGGCATTTGTTACGCCAGTCCGATTGCCTGGCTGGGTTCGTCGTTATTTCTCTTTGCGAGTTATCATTATTTCATCAGGCTGCTGGAGGATTCATATAAACAGCATGCTGGTATAAACGGCTAAAAAGAAAAACTCCCGGAAAACCGGGAGTTTTTCTTTTTAGAATAGATACTCCAAAGACAGCATGCCTTGGAAAGAACTGTAAGAATTACTGCCAAAACGTCCGCTGAGATCAGCAGAGATGAACCAGTCTTTATTGAATTCTTTTTCATAACCGAGACGAAGTTCGCCAAGATTTTTGTTACCGTCTTGAGAAATACTGTCACCAAGAGAAGAAATAGTGTAATTATTAGAATTGTGGAGCCAGTTTACCTCGGCAAAGAAAGAATCTTTTTTTGTCGAAGCTGTATTCTGTTCACTTAACCAACGCAGTCCCAAACGTGTTTGAAGATTGGCTTCATTGCCAAAAGCGATAGTACTGCCATTATTTTCAGTATACGTATCATTATTAAGCTTGGTATAGGTAAGCTGAAGCTTAGGCTGCCAAGAATAAGTACGCCGATCTGTTTCTTTGTAATTTATGGATTTACCGATTTCTGCCGAAAGTCCCCAGCCGTTGGTATCATAGCTTTCTTTGCTTAGTCCGGCACCATTGACTTCGTTATCAAACCAGCCATATTGGAACCAGGTATCAGCATACCAGCCGCTTCTGTCATGTGCGTTTTCAAACCAGCTGCCATAGACACCTAATAAAAATCCATCGACAGAACCTTTGGAATCACGGTTGGCGAAACTGGCTGAAGTCGTCTGGCTGCCATTGCCATAAGCTGCCATTATGCCGAACAGCTGCTGTTCACCTTTATCACTGACTTCATTATAAAGATCAGTGCCCATGCGCAGTTTGTATAGATTGGCATTACCGTGGATCTGATCGTTGCTGAAATCCTGTTTCGTACGGGTATAGCTGTTTATGATCCAGATATTAGGACCATCTTCCTGATTGTTTTGATGCTGCAGATGCGTTTCACGATCATAAAGGCGGAGATCGAACATAGAACCGGCTAAGGCCATGTTTCCCAGATATGAACCTGTTTCAGGACGATAGACAGGGGCAGTAGTAGGCGCATAGGATGTTAAGTACCAATCACTTTCAGTACCTTGATTGCCGCCTTTGACGAGTGAATATTCATATAAGCCACCGACTAGGGGATTAGACTTGATGAAATTACCATCAGAATTCCCGAGAACTTCAATGACCTTGATACCCTGAGCGGTCTGTGCGCCACTGCCACCGATATTTTTAAAATTGATATAGGTTGTGCCTGAAGTGTCACCGCCGACGATCATTTTATCAGTTGCAGAATCGTCTTTGCCCAAGACGACATTCATATGCAGCTGGCCATTGTCGCCGCTGTAGTTTCCCGCCACATATAAATTTTTGAAATTTTCAGCCTTTTGAGCTTCGAGAAGCTCATTATCGTTGTTCCAGTCCAGATGACCAAATTTAATAACTGAATTATTCAGGGACAGATCAGTAACAAAGTTGCCTTCTGCTTCAGATCCCTGCCATAAATTTTTTGCAGAAGCGTTTTGGGTCATATTCCAGGTACTGTTATCCGTCAGAGCAAGATCAAGCCTGCTGCTTTTACCGGTACTGTCTATTGTATAATCTGTAAAAATAGCACCGTTCAGAACAGTGTTTTTAGAAGTATTGACAGTAATATTACTGGCAACAAGATCCGGATTAGTTGTCGTTTGACCGCCATAGGTAATATGGATCAAGTCTTTATTACTGGAATCATGAGCGGTTGCTGTACTGTTTACCAAGTTTAAAGTAGCGTCCTTGACTGCATCCGCGACATTGATAATGTCACTGTAATTAGTACCGCCAGGATTGCTGGCACGTTGATGCCCGTCAGTGGTTATTTCCTGGCCATGTGAACCTATCTGTATCAGGTGGCCGGTATAGACACCGTCACTGTCACTGGTGCTGGCAACTCCGTCATTAGTGATATCAGTATTTTCCAAATGGATGATTTGCTTACCGGCAGCCATATTATTACCGGTCTTATCAGTGGAGTTGCCCAGAGCTGAAGAATATTTTACGGCTGTGGAGCTGGCGTGGATCTTACTGCGTTCAAGCTGTCCATCGACAGCAAACATATTGAATCCAGCCCCATCTCCTGCTATTTTGATGCCATAAGCTTTTTCATGATCTACTTTTATATCTGCAGTACCATAGAGGTTGACCTCCGATGATCCGTATTTACTTCCCAGATGTTTTTCTGCAGCTTGATTTGTTGCAGCCAGAGTACCGATAACAATACCATGTTGATGATTGCGGCCGCTGGTTTCGATAGTAGTTTTGAAATTACTGCTTTGAGTACTGTTGATATCTATTCTGCCGCCGCCAATGGCGATAATACCGGATTCGTGATTGCCTCCTGTACGGATATCAAGCTCACCGCCCTCATAGCCAAGTACTTCTATCTGCCCGAAATTGCCTGTTTCCAGTGCCGTAGCTCCTGGTCTGCCGGCACCGTCATTTCTATTGAAGCTGCCTCCAAGAAAAGTTATTTTAGCCTGTTCGTTAATGTCTTTAGCAGGATCGCCGTTGGCTAAGAACATTCTGCCATTGCTGTAGCCGGTTCCGTCTATTTCCACTCGGTCAAAATTGATTCTCCCTGTCCCGTTGGCAACTACCATCCAGCGCTGACTGCTGCTTGCTGCTTTAAATAAGGCTGACTGGTCATCGCTTTTACCATTGGAAAAAGTTATAGAAGCTCCATCCTGAGCGGCTACAATGCGGCTCTGACTTACTTTGACAGTTGTCGTGTCACCGGTTACATGTATTTCACCATTGTTGTAAGCAAAAAATGCTGATTCAGAATTTTTATAGTTTGTGGATTTGGAGGTAATAGAATTATCGGTACCGCTGAGGATTATTTTACTGCCGCTGCCGTTAGCAACAATTCCAGAATAACCTACTCCTGTAGAATAGGTATCGCCTAAACCGACCGTGGCATTTAAACTGCCATTAACAGTAAGCTGACCGCCGCTGCTGGCGGTGAGGGATTCGCTGCTGTTTACACCGTTGACGGTTGTTGCACCGGCGGTGACAGAAACCTGAGCGCCATTAGAAACTTTGATACTGTTGATAGTATCGGTATGTGTGATAGGATCATAAGTGTCTGTGCCATCTGCAGTGTATTTGCCGTCTGTAACAGGTACCGGTGCAGCCATTACGTTAGTTCCGTAAAAGGTGCAGTGCGCTGCAAGGAGCGCCAAAAGTATTGCTCGACGTTTCTTGTTGCTGTACATAATTGGGTCCTCCTTAAGAATAAAACAATGGAAGATAAAAATAATAAAATAATTATTGTAATAAAGCATTTTAAATCCTATAAGTTAAAATAATTATATTTTGCAAAAATGTACCGTGTCAAGCATTTATAGATTATATATCCATATAGTTTAATCTTGGAAAAGGAAATAATACTGTGTTTTTAGAAGAAAGCGCAGGGTATTACTCCGGGTAATTTGAAATTACAATAGCTGATAAAAAGTCGGCTATATTTAAAATATTAAGAATAAAACTGAAAAATTAGAAATTAAAATGCAGACTAATATTAGTCTGCAAATGAATAAAATAAAGAAATATAAAAAACGCCGTTATCTAAATGATAACGGCGTTAAAATAGTGCTTTTAGTTGTTTCTTTTCCGGATCTCGGTAACAGAAATGCCTCCGATGCCCCAATTATCAGTATCGACTTCATCGATAACGACAACAGTAGTCTTTTTGTTTTTACCGAGCACGTCGTGCAGCAGATTGGTAGCACCTTCTATCAGGGCTTGTTTTTTCTCTGGTGTCACGTTGCCTTCACGGGTGATTTTAATATTTACGTAGGGCATAACAAAGACCTCCTTTTTTCTTTCAGTATAGCATGAAAGAATGAAAAACAACAGGAATTTTAAAGTGGGTGATATCATGAGTACGCTGTGTTTCCACGGTGCTTTTTACAAAATATACAGGCAGGGACCTAAAGAAAGGTTTTTTTGTAAAGTAAGGTAAAAAACGCTTGTCAAGGCCGGAATGCTTGTGCTATTATAGCGGTGACCGTAAATGGCCGGGCAGTATCTTTGTGAGCTGTACCATAAGCCGCAGGTCTTAATTTAAAATCAGTCATTAATCGCTTGGATCAGTAATGACCGGGACGAGACGCAATAACAAGGCCTTTTTATAAGTATTTTTGCGCGCTCCCGGCGGGAGTGCGTTTTTTATTTTACTGCCTTGGTTATGCTCTCAAGCGAAGAAAGGGAGGGAACCATGAAAATAGGCATCATTGGGCTGGGTAAGGTTGGCAGTGCTTTTTTGAAAGCCTGTGCAGTAACTGCTGCTTTACAGGTAGTCAGCGTCAAAGCGGGTCGATCGCCGAAAAGTTGTGCGAGGCTGGCGGGCATGGGTGACTTTCAGATTACTTCAGTCGGGGCAGAGGTGCTGGCGGCTGCTGATGTAGTTTTGCTGGCAGTTCCGGACGGGCAGATCGCGGCAGCAGCTGAAACACTGGCTGCGGAAGTCGGTACTGCCGGGCGGAGGGATATTCTGTCAAAGAAGGTGTGCCTGCATTGCAGCGGTTCTTTGGGGTTGGACCCTTTGGCGGCGCTTTCTGCCTTGGGGATCCACTGCGGCAGTCTGCATCCATTGCAGAGCTTTGCCGGAGGCAGCGCTAGATTTAAAGATATCGGCATGGCTGTTGATGGTGATAATGAAGCACAGCAAGCTGCCTGTTATCTGGCCGAAGCGCTTCAGGCATATCCATTCAGAGTTCCTGAAGCGGAGCGCAGTGCCTATCATGCGGCTGCTTGTTTTTGTTCTAATTATCTTGTGACAATAACTGCGATAGCACAGCAACTGTTTGAACGCTGGACACCTGACAAGGCAAGGGCTTTGCAGTTTTTGCTGCCGCTGCTGGATGGGACTGTCAGTAATCTGCATCAGACTTCGTTGGCCCGCAAGGCATTGACCGGGCCGATTGCCCGCGGTGATGTAGGCACTGTAGCAGGACATCTGAAAATTCTGCCGGAGGAACTGCAGCTGGTTTATCGGGAACTGGCACTTCAGACTGTGCGTCTGGCGAGTGAAAACGGCAGTATCGATGAAGCGAAAGCAAAAAGTTTACAAGAACTATTGAAAGCTTGACAGTAAAGGAGTAAAACCATGAATAAAAAAGCAATAACCACATCGACTATCAAAGCAATGAAACAGCAGGGTGAACCGATAACGATGGTTACAGCATACGACGTTGCGATGGCCCGTAATGTTAATGAAGCCGGTGTTGAGATGATTCTGGTAGGTGATTCTGTTGGTAATGTGATGTTGGGTTACGGTTCTACTGTGCCCGTAACGATGGAAGAGATGCTTCATCACACCAAAGCAGTGATGCGCGCCTGCGGGACGGCACTGGTTGTCGCTGACATGCCTTTTATGAGTTATCAGGCCAGCATTGCTGACGGTCTTTATAATGCGGCCCGCTTTTTAAAGGAAACTGGCTGCACGGCAGTAAAACTGGAAGGCGGCAGTGAAATCTGTGAACTGGTACAAAAAATGGTTGCCGCAGGCATTCCCGTGGTCGGACACATTGGTCTGACGCCGCAGTCTGTCAATCAAATGGGCGGCTTTAAAGTGCAGGGTAAGGATGTAGCCGCAGCGCAGAAATTGCTGGATGATGCTAAAGCGTTAGAGGCAGCAGGAGCTTTTGCTATTGTGCTGGAATGTGTGCCGGCTGCTTTGGCTGCAAAGGTGACTGCTGAACTGAAAACAGCGGCAACTATTGGTATCGGCGCCGGAAATTCCTGTGATGGGCAGGTACTGGTTTGTAATGATCTGCTGGGATTTTCGGACGGGTTCTGTCCGAAATTTGCCAAAAAATACAGCGATCTGCATGGAAGTATTGTCAGCGCAGTGCAGCAATACATCAGGGAAGTTAAGGAGCGCAGTTTTCCTGCGCCGGAGCATACGTTTAAAATAGATGATGAAGTTTTAGAGAAATTATATTGAGAGGAAGCCTTAAAATGAAACTTTGCCAAACGACAGCAGATTTACAGGAAGAGGTAGCTTTAGCAAAGGCAGCGGGTAAAAGCATCGGTCTGGTACCGACTATGGGGGCTCTGCATGAAGGGCATGGTTCACTCATTACTGCCGCACGTAAAGAGAATGAGCTGGTGATAGTCAGTGTTTTTGTCAATCCGACACAGTTTGGGCCGGGGGAGGATCTGGAAGCCTATCCGCGCACTTTGGAAGCAGATTGTATATTGGCAGGGAAAATGGGGGCCGATATCGTTTTTGCCCCTGCGGCTAAAGAAATGTATCCCAGTGCCGATATGACCTGGGTAGAGGTAACAGGTGATATTACAAAGGTTTTATGCGGCCGCAGCCGTCCCATACATTTTCGTGGCGTGACTACTGTTGTCAGCAAGCTGTTCAATCTGGCACAGCCTGACAGGGCGTATTTTGGGCAGAAGGACGCGCAGCAGGTACAGGTTATCAAACGAATGGTCAAAGATCTGTTTTTTAACGTTCAGCTGCGGATTATGCCGATCGTACGTGAGGCTGACGGCTTGGCTAAAAGTTCGCGTAATACTTATTTGAGCCAGGAAGAACGCACAGCCGGTTTGATTTTATCAAAAAGCCTGCGTTATGCGGAAGAACTTTTTAAGCAGGGTGAGCGTGACAGCAGTAGAATTGCAGCTGAAACTGCCAAGCTGATCGGTTCAGAGCCGTTGAGTGAGATTGACTATGTAGAAATTTATGAGCTGCCCGATCTGAAACCTGTTGCAGGTGATATTACCGGTTCGTGCCTATTGGCAGTAGCAGTGCGTTTTGGGACTACGCGGCTGATCGATAATGTGATTTTGGAGGTTGAATAAATGCTTTTGAATATGTTTCATGGAAAAATCCACCGTGCTACGGTGACAGAAGCCTGTCTAGAATATATGGGCAGTATTACCATTGATTCCGAGCTGTTGGAACTTTCCGGCATCATGCCGGGCGAGCGGGTACAGATCGTTGATAATAATAATGGCAGCCGCCTGGAAACCTATGTTATTGCAGGGGAACGCGGCAGCGGTGTGATTTGCCTTAATGGCGCTGCGGCACGCAAGGTCGTAGTGGGTGATACAGTGATCATTATCGCTTATGCGCTGATGACGCCTGAAGAGGCGGCAGGTTTTGAACCAAAGGTAGTTATGGTAGATGAAAATAACCGCCCTGTTAATGTGCGCGGAACAGAAAAAGAACGCGAAATAGGTTAATAAAAAACCTCCGTAAGCATTTGCCTGCGGAGGTTTTTGTTATGTTAGACGTGAAAAACAGTAGTACTGCCACGTTGGCCGGGGATTACTTCCAATCGGGCTGAAATGCGTTCGCGCAGCTCGCTGACGTGGGAAATGATTCCTACCAGACGCCCGCCTTTCTGCAGATCGGTAAGCGTGCGGATAGCCATATCCAGGGCTTCGGAGTCAAGCGTGCCAAAACCTTCATCGACCAGAATGGTATCAAGGCGGATACCTCCCGCATAGGCCTGTACTACATCGGAAAGCCCTAAGGCCAGCGAGAGTGAAGCCAGAAACAGTTCTCCGCCGCTAAGTGTTTTGACAGGACGGGCAACGCCTGTAAAGCTGTCGGTAACTTCAATGTTCAAACCGTTTTCCCTTCTGGCATCCAGAACATCACCGGTACGTGATAAACTGTAACGGCCACGGCTCATAGAGGTTAAACGCAGATTGGCGGCCTGCAGTACGTCGTCTAAAATAGCCTGCAAAACAAATGCGGAAAAGGTAAGTCTTGAGGGATTATTGCCTCTTGCGGTTTCTGCCAAAGAGGCTGCTGTTTGATAGGCATCCTGTAAAGTGCCCATCTTTTTTTCCAATTCCTGCAGCTGGAGCTGTGCTTTTTGCAGATCAGAAAGCTCTTTGGCGGTTACTGCCGTTTGAGCTGTCAGCTGACGGTAGAGAGCGTCTGCCTGCTGTTCCGCTGCTTTGCAGGCACTGAGTTCTGGCTCGGTCTTACCGTTGACGGCATTTTGAGCGCGTTGCAGACGGTCTGTTGCTGCGGCCAGATTTTGTTCATAGGCGGCGATGGTCTGCTGCAGTTGTTTTCGCGTACTTTCAGTACGCAAAGCGGCAAGAAAGGCTGCCTGTGATTCAAAGTCTGAAGCGTCCAGGCGTTCTTTAAAATGTTCGCGCAGAGCGCTGAATTCTTTGGCAGCATTTACAGAAGCCGCCTGGTTTGCTTTCAGAGTAGCTTCGCAGCCTGCCAGATGCAGCTGATCCTGCTGATAGCTTTGCTGCAGCAGCTGTAAGCTCTGGACCTGTCTGGTAATCGTCTGTGTTTTCAACTGCAGCTCAGATTTCTGGGCCGCAGTTATTGTAGCCGGGTGCGGATGCTGCAAAGCTCCGCAGACAGGACACGGTTCATTGTCAACGAGAGCCGCGGCCAGACGTTCTAATTCAGAAGTGACACCGGATAATTTAGCGGCTTCGCTGTGGAGCTGCAGGATCCGCTGGTTCAAAAGCTCCAGCGCTTTATCCAGGTTCGCAGTATTCTTGAGACTTTGACCGTCAAGCTGTTGTAATTGTTCTGAAAGCTTTGCTGCAGTTCCTGCAGCTTTGCTTGCGCCGCTGCTGTTGCCTGCTGAGCGCTTTGTTCGGCTGACAGACATTCCTGGTTGTGTTTATGTGCGCGCAGGGTAGAGTTGTAAATTTCTTCCAGCAGTGCGGCTTTATCAGCCTGTGCTGCTTCAGTTTTTGCAGTTTCAACAGCGCTGCGCTGTTCTGTCAAAGTTAAGAAAGCCGTTCGTGCAGCCGTTTCTTCCGCAAAAGCATTATGCAGCTCCTGAGCCTGCTGCAATTGCAGTTTTGCTGCTGCAAGCTGTGCGGAAGCAGTCTGCAGTGCAGCCGTTTCTTCCTTTTGCCGCTGCAGAAATATTTGTATGTCAGCAAGAAGCTGGTCGTTGTTTTCACATTCGGTGCTGTTCAAAATAAACTGTTGTTGTTGTTTAAGTGCTTTATAATCGTTGTCGATAGCAGTGCTGTGTTCTGCCAGCAGTGCTTCGATACGCCGGTACAGCTCGGTTTTGAAGATCGTTTCTAGAATAGACTTGCGGTCTTTCGATTCAGCGATCAGAAACCGTCGGAATTCTCCCTGGGGCAACAAAACTATTTGACGGAACTGTTCCGCTTTAAACCCGATAAGTTCTGTAATTTTTTTCGTCACTTCGTCACTTTTTGCGGCCAGCGGTTCCTTGCTGCCGTCAGTAAGGATTTTAAAAAGGGCGGCTGCTGCCGGTACCTTTCGAGTGCCCTCGCCGCGTTGCTTTTTTAATTCCTGCTCGGGAGCTCTCAGTACCTGATAGATATATTCCCCGCTTTTAAAGGTAAATTCTACTTCGGTTTTTTGTTCGGCGGGAGCGTAGTCGCTGCGCAGGTTTTTACTTTCGCGCAGATCGCCGCTGGCGCTGCCGTATAAAGCGAAGCTGATCGCATCTAAAATAGTAGTTTTACCGGAACCGGTCGGTCCGTGGATCAGGAAAAAGTTTTTATCTCCTAAAAGAGTGAAGTCAATAATTTGCTCACCGGCGTAAGCACCAAAGGCCCGCATGGTAAGTTGTAATGGTTTCATGGTCAGGCCTGCCTTTCTGTCTGCACTTCGCTGTTAATAATGTCCGATAAAAGGGATTTTTCACTGTCAGTGAGCTGACGATTGTTGACTTGTGTAAAAAAAGCTTCAAAAAGCTCGGCAGTACCAAGCTTTTTATGATTTACTGCGGCAGTGTCCGCATCGTTGCCACTGTGCAGCCGTGCGTATTCTAAATGCAGGATATTGGGGTAGACCTGTTCCAGCCGGTATTTGGCGTCCAGTATCGGCTGTTCGTCAGTCAGGGTTACCTGCAGATAACAATCATACAATTCCGGCTGCGGCTTGCTGACTAATTCAGAAAAACTGCCGCGCAGACAGGCCAGTTCCCGGCGAGGCTTGAGCTGTACTGTTTCAACAGTAATACTGCCGTCTGCGGCCATATCTACAATATGTACGCCCTTGGACTGCTGGACTTCATTAGAATATTTGAGCAGGGAACCGCTGTAACGTACCTTGCTGCTGCCGTTCTGGCAGGCGTGCAGATGTCCTAAAGCCGCATAATTAAACGGGGCAAAGCAGTCGATGCCTACGGTGGTTGCTCCGCCGATAGCCAAAGGGCGTTCGCTGTCCGGAGATTCCTGCGCTCCTGTCAGAAAGACATGCGCCAGCGCAACCTTACGCGCTGTATCAGGGATCTGTCTTAACTGGTTGCTTATCTGCCAGCGAACAACATCTTCGTGTGTTTTTAAAGGCTGCCGGAGCAGTTCGGACGCTGCCAGGGGCTCGCCATAAGTCAGCGGTGCAAAATAAACTGGCCCGTAGGTATCATATAATACAACGGGCTGGGTAGAAGGGCTGACTGGCCCGGTGATATAAAGCTTGTTCTGAGATAACAGGCTTTGACCGAAGCCGAGACGGTCGGCATTATCGTGATTGCCGGCGATCATAATGACATTTTTGCCGGCCTCCTGGACTAAACGGCGCAGAACCTCGTCCAGCAGGGTCACTGCCTGTGTCGGCGGTACGGCGCGGTCATAAATGTCGCCGGCGATCAGGACGGCGTCAACATTACTTTCTTTGACCAGGGCGATTAATTCTTCCAGTACTATAGCCTGATCGTCGGTCATATGTAAGCCGTGAAAAATACGGCCCAGGTGCCAGTCGGAAGTATGTAAAAAACGCATGGTTCCTCCTTTATTACTTACGATAAAGCTGCATGATTTCGTGAAATTTTGCTAATCCGCATTCGATACCGTGATCGTGCAGCTTTAAAAGCTGCTGCGGTTTCTGGTCCAGTCTGCCGATCTTTAAAGGTACGGTTGGACGGATGATAACGGCCTTGCCGTCCTGTTCCAGTTGTTCGGCAAAAGCAAGCTGGTCATTATATAGGTCAGGACGTCTGGCCATGGTTTCCCATAATTTAGGATAGTGTTTATAGACGAGGCGCAGCAGATATTGCGGTACCGGGTGTTTTTTACGGTAACCGGCATTACGGGTAAGTACGATAACGAATTTCTGATAACCGTCAGCAATGGATTTGCTGATAGGTATGGGCTCTACTATAGCTCCGTCTAATAATTTATGGCCGCCGATGGTGACGACAGGAGCAAAAAAGGGCAATGAAGCGGATGCGCGCAGCGGCAGAAAATCTTTATCCATATCGCTCTGGGTATACCAGACAGGCTTGCCTGTGATAACATCGGTCGTGCCGACATAAAGCTGTCCGGGATATTTACGAAAAGCTTCATAGTCAAAAGGCAGCAGATTCTGCGGCAGTTCTTTGAGAATGAAGTCAAAACCAAAAAGTGAACGGGTCCTGAGCCAGTTGCTCAGGCTGCAGTAACGTTTATCACCAACATAATTTTGAATGACACGTCTGGTACGCAGCGGCTGCTGTGACATATAGGAAACAATATTGCAGGCACCTGCAGAAACGCCGACAATATGCGGGAAAATAAGTTCTTTCTGCATGAATGCTTCAAAAACTCCGGCGGAAAACATGCCCCGCATACCGCCGCCTTCCAAAACCAGGCTGATACCGCTTACTATCATACATGACACCTCGTAATCAATGATATAAATATTATACACCATTTGTAATGCCAGCGGGAATTTGGGTGGCAGGAAATTGTCTGCCGGCGGCTGATATGTTATGATGAAGTAAATAATGATGCAAGGAAGGTGCGAGCATGAAAAAAGTTGTTGTAATGACTACAGGCGGTACTATTGCCATGAAATATGATCCTGTGACGCAGGGCCTGATCCCGGCTGTCAGTGGTGATGATTTGATCGAAGCCGTCCCGGCACTGCGGGAGATTGCCGAAGTTGAGGTAGTTGAATTTTCCAATGTGCCCAGCGGTCACATAACACCGCAGATGATGTTTGATTTGGCAAAAATGGCTGATCGGTATGCAGAGCGGGAAGACGTCAGCGGCATTGTTGTGACCCACGGGACAGATACACTGGAAGAAACAGCTTATATGTTAGGTTTGGCAGTAAAAACGAACAAGCCTGTCTGTCTTACAGGAGCCATGCGCGGCGCTTCAGAAACAGGACCGGACGGACCGGCAAATATCCTGGCGGCAGTAATGGTCGCTGCCAGCGATGAAGCCTTGGGCAAAGGCGCATTACTTATTTTTAACGATGAGATACATGCTGCTGCAGAAGTTACCAAAACGCATACTACGTCCTGTGCTACATTTCATTCGCCGGGCTGGGGTCCTATAGGGCATATTTATTTTGACAGAGTGGTTTTTCGACGTCAGCCGCTGAATCTTGAAAAAATCTGTCCGGCAGTGCTGGCAGAAGAGGTCTGTTTGCTGAAAACCTATGCGGGGATGGATGCGTATTTATTTAAAATGCTGGCGGAAAAGCCGGTACAGGGATTGATAGTTGAAGCTTTAGGCTGCGGGAATGTGCCGCCGGCAGTTAAGGAAGGTATCGAATATGTGCGGAGCAGGGATATTCCTGTAGTTTTGGCTTCACGTGTTCATACGGGGCGTGTAGTTCCGGCGTACAGTTATTTTGGCAGCGCCAGGTCAATGGAAGCAAGTAAGATCATTCTGGGCGGGGAATTAACAGGACAGAAAGCCAGAATAAAGCTGATGCTGGCTTTGGGACTGACGAAGGATAATGAGGAACTGCGCAGATTTTTTGATAACTGAGCGGAATTTGCAGTTAAATGGAAAACGATAACTAATAATTAAAAAACTTTGCGTTTATGCTTAAAATTGGTGTAAACGCAAAGTTCTTTGTTTTTTTGGAACAGAAATTTGTGATATGGGGGGGTACATGTTATAATAATCGTACTTGAAAAGTAGAAAGAGAGAGTGCAGAGATGAAGGAGCAACATGATATTTTGACGGGTATGCTGAATTGTACCGAGGCTGCATCAATTTTGTTAGCAATGACGACATCACTGGCCGATGAAAATGCTTTAAAAGAGCTGTTACAGAAACAAGGTTACAAATTTGCTGTTACGGAACTTGGCGGCGATGCATCTAAAAGCGAATTTAGAGAAAAAATGACACGGTCAATTATTGGAGCCTGTCTCAACTGTAGTGTTATTTCAAAAACTGCGCAGGAGATACATGCGGTATTACATGCAGCAGCTGATGCAAAATCTGGTTATTCCCAGAACCTGCTTCAGGCCAATATTTCGTGTAAGGTTGCGATTGTAAGAGGAAATGGATGGATTGCCGTAACTTTTTATGGAGATTCAGCGGCGCATTATATCACTAATCATAAACGCATGGGTTTTGGCATTATGCATATATAGAAAAGTTTGAAAATATTTAACAAATAATTGACAAATCGATTTTTTGTGTTATTATAAAAGCGTAGAGAATATGAGAGCTTTACCAAGAGAGTATTTGAGAGTTTTCAAAATAGTTTATTACAACTGCATAGTGGTGACGGAGTGATAGTGATTCTATTACTTCGTCTTTTTATTTTTAAGCATGTTTCAATGACGGACAAGGCACCGGTAAAAACCGGTTAGGATAAAGTCTTGTGAGTGTGCGAGTGTTTGGCATTAATTTTCCTGATTGGCAATTGCAAAGTGGTGAAAGAGAGATGGAGATGATTCTGTTTCTCTATTTTTTACCATAATTTGGTTATCCGGAAACCGACAGTTGATACGCCAGGAAAGAAAAGTTTGAAAGGGGTTTGAAGCAATGAATGTTTATGCGTATGCAGGATTTTCTTACTTGTTCACTGCGGCTATTTCGTTGTTTATGATTGGCGTAGTGGTATTGCTCAATAAATTGATGGGCAATAATAATTCTAATGGAGAAGGGATGGAATAACGATGGAAATGAGTCTGGTCGCAACATTGTTTCCTGGTATTGCCAGTTTATTTGTGCAAGATCCTGTAATCGCCTGTGCGCGTATTTTTATGATAATTTTCGGTTTTATTCTGGCTTATCTGGGCTTTAAGAGAACCTTAGAGCCTTTGATCATGGTACCGATGGGTGTTGGTATGATTTGTATCAACTGCGGCGTACTTTTTTTAGACGGCGGTAAGCTTGGCACTTTGTTTTTGGATCCGCTCGTTTCAGAACCGGGCGCATTGATGAATATCATGCAGATCAATTTTTTGCAGCCGATCTATAATTTGACCTTCAGCAACAGTCTGGTAGCCTGTCTGGTTTTTATGGGCATTGGGGCTATGTGTGAAATTGGTTTTATTTTGGCTAATCCGTGGACTTCCATCATTATTGCTATTTTTGCCGAAGCAGGTACATTTGTTACGCTTATTCTGGGTGTGAATCTTGGATTGACTCCACCGGAAGCTGCTGCTGTAGCTTCGATCGGCGGTGCTGATGGGCCGATGGTTCTGTTTACTTCCTTGATGCTGGCTCCGGAACTGTTCGTCCCGATTTCCGTTATTGCTTATCTTTATTTAAGCCTGACTTATGCAGGCTATCCGACATTAGTAAAAATGCTGGTGCCTAAAAAATATCGTGGTATCGATATCATTTTTGATGCTCCTGAAATTCCGAAAACCAAAAAATTTATTTTTATTTTAGTATGCTGTGCTTTGTTATGTATTTTATTGCCGATGGCGGCGCCGTTGATCATGTCCTTCTTCCTGGGTATGACGATCAAAGAAGCTGAAATCGTTCCGTATCAGGATCTGCTGGAAAACGTTATCCTTTATGCTGCTACTTTGATGCTGGGTCTTTTGCTTGGCACTTTATGCGAAGCCTCTACCCTGCTTAATCCCAAAGTTGCACCGCTGATCATTCTTGGTGTGGTAGCTTTGGCAGTATCAGGTGCTGTTGGTGTTTTAGGCGGCTGGATAGTTTACAAATTCAAAAAAGGAAATTTCAATCCTGTTGTTGGTATTGCCGGTATTTCCTGTGTGCCGACTACTGCTAAAATCGCTCAGCATATAGCTGAAGATGAAGATCCGTTCGCCGTAATAATGCCGGTGGCAATGGGGGCTAATATCGGCGGCGTTATCGTCTCGGCAATTGCCTGCGGCGTCTTCATTTCGACGATCCACCTGGTTAAGTAAAATTTGAGACGGGGCAATAAAGATGGTAGAAATAAAGAAGATACTGCACGATAAAATATATTATTATGAGCAGTTGGATTCTACTAATCTGAAAGCGCTGGAGCTTGCAAAGCAGGGGGCAGCAGAAGGTACAATTGTTATTGCCGCAAGGCAGACTGCCGGACGAGGACGAATGCGGCGGAAATGGGAATCACCGGAGGGGAAGGGATTGTGGTTTTCCATGATCCTCAGACCAACGATAGCTGCCGAATACTGCGCCCAAATAACGCTGCTGACAGCCGTTGCTGCGGTGAAAGCTTTGCAGGTGCTAACTGATAAAAAATTTTCTATAAAATGGCCCAACGATATCATGCTGGACGGTAAAAAAGTCTGTGGTATTTTAGCAGAAATGGCACTGACTGCTGATGGCAGTATCGAGTACGCCGTTGTTGGCATTGGTATCAACATAAATATGTCTTCTGAAGATTTCGGAGCCCAGCTAGAAGCTACAGCCACTTCTCTTTATCTGGCAACGGGCATCGAATACGAGCATGAACAGGTCCTCAAGGCGTTTCTGGATGAATTCGATCTGCTTTACTCTCACTGGCACTGCTGCGGTTTTGCTTTGATCAGGCAGGACTGGCTGGACTACAGCTGTACACTGGGTCATAAGGTTACAGTAAGGGATAATGATACAGAGATTTATTCCGGAGTGGCGGAAGACATGGATGATTATGGGAGTTTGCTTGTACGAAATGCTGCGGGAAAAATCGAAAGCTTCGATTTTGGTGAAATAAGCATCCGTAGCTGCTGAGGTTGCAGTAAAGGGAGGGACTGAGAGATGGAAGCGTTTTTACAGGGTGAAAGTGTTAAAAGCGTAGGCGTAGCGGCAATGCTGCTGGCGCTAACACGTACGCTGAAGGACGAGGAAACGGCTAAAAGAGCGCTGACTGAAGTTGGTCATAAATTTGTAGTGACAGAGGTCGGCGGCAAAACTTCTTATGATGATTTTCACGAAAAGGTGAACAGGGCCGTAATTGGGGCCAGTCTCAATTCTGGAATCATTGAAAAGACGGCTAATGATATTCACGCTTTGATTCACGCTACGGAGGAAGCTAAAAAAGGTATTTTAGTCAGCGTTTCTTCCAGCGCCAGTCTGGCGCTGAAAATAGCGGTTGTACGTGATGATGGCTGGCTGGCGGTGGCATTGTTCGGTAAATCGGCACTGCATTATATGACTAATCATGAACGGGCCGGTTTGGGAGTTATGCATATATAGATCCGGGTGAAAGTAAATAGTGGTGAATGAGAGAATGAAGGCGCAGTTTGCAGCTGTGCTTTGTTCTCTCTTTTTTTATCCGGGTTCGGTATATATGAAGCAGTTTTGTAATAAGAAAGGAGAGAATGTAATGGAGCTTAAAGGTATTACGCGTGAGTGGGACTCTTTAAAGAAAGATGCTGCGGCAAGAGCTGCCTCAGCTGCCCCTTACGTCAAAGAAGGAAAAATCGTTGATGCCAAAGATGCAGTCGCTTTACTGGAGGCTGTTATCAAACCCGGTGATAAGGTCAACATCGAGGGCAACAACCAGAAACAGGCCGATTTTCTGGCGAAAACACTCTGCCAGGTAGATCCTGGTAAGGTGCATGATCTGCACATGGTACAGTCTGTTTTGACCTTGCCTGAACATCTGGATGTTTTTGAAAGGTATCGCTAAAAAGCTGGATATGTCCTTTTCCGGCCCGCAGGCAGGCCGAATTGCCGAATTTTTAAAAGAAGGCAAATTGGGAGCTGGGAGCTATCCATACTTATTTGGAACTGTATGGACGTTATTTTGTTGATTTGACTCCGCGTGTCGCATTGATTGCGGCAACGAAGGCTGATCGCCATGGCAATCTGTTTACCGGTTTCAGCACTGAGGATACTCCGGCGATCGTAGAAGCGACTAAATTCCGTCAGGGTATCGTTATTGCGCAGGTCAACGAGATCGTAGACGAGCTGCCGCGCGTTGATATCCCCGGTGATTGGGTCGATTATGTTATTCAATCTCCGAAACCGTTTTACATCGAACCGCTCTTTACACGTGATCCGGCACTGATTACTGATGCTCAGGTTTTAAAGGGCATGATGGCGATCAAAGGTATCTATGGCGAGTATGGTATTAAAAGCCTGAACCATGGTATCGGTTTTGATACGGCTGCAATCGAGCTGCTGTTACCGACTTATGGTGAGGAGCTGGGATTGAAAGGCAAGATCTGCACCAACTTTATTTTGAATCCGCATCCTTCGATGATCCCGGCTATTGAAAGCGGTTGGGTCGAATCGATCCACTGCTTCGGCGGTGAATTGGGCATGGATGAGTATGTAGCTGCCCGCAGTGATATTTTCTTTGTCGGGCCGGATGGTTCAATGCGTTCAAACCGTGCTTTTTCTCAGACGGCAGGACATTATGCTATTGATATGTTTATCGGCGGCACACTGCAGATCGATCCTTATGGCAACAGTTCTACAGCTACGGCTAACCGTGTGGCAGGCTTCGGCGGCGCTCCGAATATGGGCTGCGACCCGAAAGGCCGTCGTCATTCTTCTGAAGCATGGCTTAAATGCGGTGAAGAATATGGCGTTAAAGAAGCAATGTGGGGACCTGTACACCGCGGCAAACGCCTGGTCGTACAATTGGCCGAAACCTTCCGTGAAAAACTGGCGCCTGGCTTCGTAGAGGAACTGGATGCTTTTGCTTTGGCTAAAAACGCTAATCTGCCGATTGAACCGGTTATGATCTACGGCGATGACCTGACTCATATCATTACCGAGGAAGGTATCGCATACCTGCATAAATGCAGAAATATGGAAGAACGTACTGCCGCTATCCGCGGTATCGCAGGCTTTACCGAAGTCGGTATGAAGGCTGATCCGAAAGAGACCCTGCGTCTGCGTGATCTTGGTGTGATCAAGACTGCCGATGATCTTGGTATTGATATGAGCAGAGCTAACCGTTCCATGCTGGCGGCTAAAAACGTACATGACCTGGTCGTTTGGTCTAAAGGTCTGTATAATCCGCCTGCTAAATTCAGAAACTGGTAAGAGGAGGAGATTAACGTGGCATTACAGGTTTTGGAATTTGAATTTAAATCTGCTGCAACACAGGAAATCGCTAAGGAATGGTCGCATCTTGGTGTAACCGGTTCCGGCGATTTGGAAGTACTTATGGAAAAGAAAGCTTTGAACGGCGGCGTTAAAGCCAAAGTAGTTACTCCTGTTAAAGGCTTTGATGCGGTTTGGGAAAAAATGCTCGGAAAATTTGTAACTGATACAGGTGTTGGCAATGTAAGTATCGAGATCAACGATGATAACGCCACCCCGATCGTTGTTTATATGAGATTACGCCAGGCACTGGCAGAAGCTACTGCAAAGGAGGCTGAATAATTATGAAAAACTGGACTGAACTTGAAAACAGCAGCTTCTTTGACGCTAATGCCCGTGAACGTGCTTTGGGCATGGTCGACAAAGGGACCTTTACGGAGTTTTTAAATCCGCTGGATCGTTATTGCAGCCCGCATCTGCCGGTACTTGGGACTGCTGTGGAATTTGATGACGGTACTGTCTGCGGCGTTGGTTTGCTGGGCAAGCATCCTGTTTTTGTAGTATCAATGGAAGGGAAATTTATTGGCGGCGCTATTGGCGAGGTCAATGGCGGTAAAATGGTCGCAACTATTCGCCTGGCATTGAAGGCGGCTGCTGACATTAAAACTAAATATCCTGAAGAATATGCTGCAAGACGTCCGCTGGTCGCGGTTTCTTTTGAAACCGGCGGCGTACGTCTGCACGAAGCCAATGCCGGACTTCTGGCCCATGCCGAAGTAATGGATGCCTTCCAGGACTGCCGCGGTATCGTTCCGGTAGTAGCGGTAGTTGGCAGTAAAGTCGGCTGCTTTGGCGGTATGGGCTTTGTAGCTGCAGCTACCGACGTCATTGTGATGAATGAAGAAGGGCGTATCGGCCTGACTGGTCCGGAAGTAATCGAACAGGAAATGGGCAAAGACGAATTTGACGCTTCCAACAAGGCTTTGGTTTACCGGACAACCGGCGCTAAACATAAATATATCATTCAGGATTGTAACTATCTTGTTGAAGATAAAATCGGTGAGTTCCATAAAACTCTGGCTGAAGTGGCTGAGATACCAATGGCTGAGATCGAAAAAATGCGCCGTATCGGTTCTCTGAAGCTGGTACAGGAACAGCAGGAGCTGGTGAAGCTTGTTGGAGATATGCAGCCGAAGGATTCGATGGATCTGTGGAAATATTTCGGTAATGAAGATCCGGCAGCTTTGCCTGAGATGACGACAGCGGAATTCCTTAAAGTAGTAAAACGCAGAGTACGCAGTTAAGGAAAAGGAGGAATATGAACATGGAAGAATTGGACAACACTATGATAGGTCGCGGACGCGATGCTATTGATATGATCATCGATAAAGATTCCTTCCAGGAAAATATCATTGACGGTTACAGCTTCGATCCTGATTATGGCCCCGGGTCTGTTGTCGGTACTGCTAAGCTGAATGGTAAACCGACTACGATCATCGCTAATGATGCGATGGCGTTTAACGACAGATTTCCTGTTGTTTTCGGCGGTGTCATCGGACTTGAGGAAGGTTATAAGATGGCAACGGCAGTTTATCGGACTATGGAAGCCGATAAGGATAAACCGCTGCCTGAGAAACGCGCTATCGTTTTGATAGTTGATACTCCTGGTAACGGTCCCGGCAAAATGGAAGAAATCGCCGGTATGAATAAATCCACAGGCGGTTATCAGCTGGCTTTAGCCGAAGCACGCAAAGCAGGACATCCAATCGTGGCCATGGTCATTGGCCGCGCAATTTCCGGAGCTTTTCTGTGCCATGGTTTGCAGGCCGACCATATTCTGGCCCTTTCCAAAGATTTCGGCACCATGATCCATGTTATGCCGCTGACCTCCATTGCCAGGATCACGAAAATGGATATCGAACGGTTGGAAGAGCTTTCTACCAGCAATCCTGTTTTTGCAGCCGGTGTAGATTTCTTCTACAAACTGGGCGGCGTACAGGAAATTGTCAATCAAGTAGAAGATATGCGGGAAGTAATTATCCGGCATATCGATGAGGTTGCTAAATTAAAGGCTGAAGGGAAAGGCGAACTGCTCGGTCCCTGGGGCAGAGGTATTCTAGGCAATGAGCGGGGCGGACGGACACATAGAATGGAAGCTATTGCCAAGGTCAATGCAGAATTTGCTGCAGTTGCCGATAAATATATCAACGCGTAAGGAGATTGCAGATGAACAGCTTGCTTCAGGAAATAAGCCTGCTGGTCGAAGATTTCGGTTCTGCTCCCAAACTGGAGGAGATGCCGAAGCGTACTTTGGCGGATAAAGGCATTGCCGGGCCGACGGCGGCTCATGTTATTGAAGATGTTCATACGCCTTTGAATCTTGCTTATCTTACCTTTACAACGGGAACATCGGCTTTTCAAAATATCGTCGGAGTTACCTATGCTGAATTGCCGGCACGCATCAGAGCTTCGGTCAGGATCTTAGAGCGCGCTGGACTAAAGCGCGGCGATAAGCTGCTTGTTACTTATCCGCCGCTGGTAAATGTTTTTTCAGGGCAGGCTAAAAGATTTTGGTTTGAAATGGTCGTTTTTAGTGCGCTCCAGCCGTGATGCCTTTCTGGCAGCGCTGTATAAAGAGAGGCCTGCAGCTGTGGTGGGTGAGTCTGCGTTTTTACGGGCGGCACTGACAGATGCTAAAAATATGGGCGTTGCTGAAGATCTGCCTAAAGGAGTAAAGCTGTTGACTGCTGGTACGCCTCTGGATCTGGAGTTGCTGCCGGTGGCGCAGGAACTTCTGCAGGCGGAAGTACATGATTTATACGGCTGCCAGGAAATAGGCTGGCTGGCTATGGACGGTATCCCTGTCAGGGACGATATCGAACTGACACCGGCGGCCATCAGGGGCGGACAGCAATATTATGAGCTGATAGCAGGCGGCCTGCCGATGGGTGACAGTTTTCCGTGTTCAGAGTCGGGACATGTCTGTAATAAGGCCGGTAAGATCATTACTTACCGCCGGGAACGGACTTATCCGGAGTATGAAGTGATCGTAAAAGCTACTACTCTGGCCTCAGCCGTTACCTTAAACAGGGTGGCCCGCAGTATTTTGAGGATTAAAGGCCGGATCGTCAAGGTCAGTCCTGAAGTACAGGTCAATGCCGAACAAACAATATTGGAACTGCGGGGCGATCCTATATCAGGAATTGAAATACCTTCTGTTACAATCACCGGGCCTGTACAGACGGAATTTTTCGACACTATGGTACAGGCGCAGCTTGATTATCAGCAGAACAGTAAGGCGGATCCCGTATGGACAAAACGCAGTTAAAAAGGCATGACCTGGTTTATCCGAGCAGTATCGGCAGGGCAAGGTTGAAACAAGTGTTTTTAAACGAGCTGACAGGGGAAAAGGCATTTTTAGCGGCGGATATTTTCCGCGCTGACAGCGTTATTCCCGGAATAGTCAGACGTGCGGAAGTACTTTCGGCAGACGTGATACCGTTGGGCTTTGTGCATCCGCAGCTATGTGAGGGACGGCGGTTACGCCTGACAGCAGAGCTGGAGGTAGGCGAAGCAGTTAAATTGAAACGGCCTTATGAGCTTGCGGCAGCTGAATTTAAAGTATCTACGAATTGTCTGGCAGCGGCGCAGGCGGCATGCAGCTATGCGGCAGAGAGGCGGCTGAAACTGGGAATTTTAGGTTCGGCCGGGTTGGAAATAGCTACCGGTTTACCTTTTACCAACAGCGAATCTGATCTTGATCTGTTGATAACGGGATTGTCTTTGCAGCAGCTGCAGGAGGTATATACAGAACTGCAGGCCATTGGAAAGAAGTTTCAGGTAGACATTGATCTGGAAACGGAGCTTATTAATGGCTATGGTATTAAGGCGGCTGAATTATTTCAGCCGACACAGACAGTTTTAGGCAAGAGTTTACAGGATGTACAAATATTAAAGAAAAAGACAGTTGTGGAAATACTGTCACAGGAGGCATAAATCATGGAAATTAAATCTCGCGTACCCGGTAAAATCGTTCGCTTTGAAAAACAAATAGGCGACAGCGTTGAAGTAAAGACGTACTGATAGTAATGGAAGCAATGAAAATGAAACAGCTGGTACCTTCCCCGGTAGCCGGAGTAGTCAAAGAATATAAAGTGCAGCCCGGCGACCGCGTAAGTGCCGGTCAGGTTATTGCCGTAGTTGAATAAGTAAATTTTTACCGTTGCCTTTAGTTGTTTCGCTCCCCTTGAGTGGGGAGCGATAATAAAAAATTGTACTAAGGTGGTGTAATCTCATGATTATTTATGGTGTTGCGTTATTAGCATTTTGTTTTTTAACAGGTAATTACATTGGCGATATTTTAGGCGCGCTTCTGGGTGTTAAAGCTAATGTCGGCGGGGTTGGTTTTGCTATGCTGCTGCTGATTATTCTTACCAATAAAGGTATAGATGCAGGCTGGCTTGATAAAAAGGGTCAGGAGGGTATCGCGTTCTGGAGTGCCATGTATATTCCCATCGTTGTGGCTATGAGTTCCATTCAGGACGTTGTCGCCGCTTTATCCGGCGGAACGATCGCTGTATTGGGCGGAGTACTGGGCGTAGCCCTCGGCTTTGTCTTTATTCCTATTTTAAGAATTTGGTGCATAGTCATAAAAAGAATGGGAGGCGTTTTATATGGATTTCGCAGCAATGTTCATTAAACTTATTACTAAAAACGGATTAGTTGCGGCTTTTATTATCATCGGTATCACTACCTGGATTGCCTATAAAATCGGCGGTTTGACCAAGGGACGTATCCATGGCTCCGCAATTGCGATCTTCTTCGGTCTGATTCTGGCATATATCGGCGGTGTAGTCGGCGGCGGTCATAAAGGTTTGGCGAGCATTCCGATGTTTGCCGGCGTTGGTGTTATGGGCGGCGCTATGTTCCGTGATTTTGCCATCGTTTCCACTGCTTTTGGCGCTGACCTGCGTGAAATCAAAAAAGTTGGTCTTGTAGGTGTACTTTCGCTTATTTTTGGCTTATTGACTTCCTGGGTAGCAGGTGTGGGTGTGGCTTATGCCATGGGCTATACTGATTCTGTAAGTCTGGTAACCATCGGCGCCGGTGTGGCAACCTTTGTTGTAGGACCTGTAACAGGGGCTTCACTGGGCGCGTCTTCTGAGGTTATAGCCATCAGCATCGCAGCCGGCGTTGTTAAATCTGTTCTGGTTATGATTCTGACTCCATTTGTTGCTAAATTTGTCGGACTTGATAATCCTCAGTCCGCCATGATCTATGGCGGCTTGATGGGTACTACTTCCGGTACGGCTGCCGGTATGGCCGCAGTCGATCCCAAACTGGTTCCGTATGCGGCAATGACAGCTACATTCTATACCGGTTCCGGTTGTCTGGTATTTCCGTCAATTCTGTATTTTGCAACAAAAGCTATTTTTGGTTAAGTAATGATCCCGGCAGAAAGCAGGTGCAGCGATGTATGATCACCAAGCTAAAAAATTAAATGAGCAAGGTACGTTTAAAGAAATAGTAGTCGAGATATCAGCCCGCCAGCTTTCTGCTAAATCTGAAACTTTACGGCAAATGAGTATGTTTTTGACGCAGGCGGTTTTTATGGAGGTTTGCGTCCATCCAAAACCAGGCTTAGTCACCCGTCATGGCAGCGGTGCTCATACAGATATGAGTATTTTGACTTTTGCTGCCGGTTCTGCGGTTTTGGCAAAAGCTTTCAGTGATTTACAGATTTTAGGGATGAAGCATAATGGAAATTATCAGGAGTTATTTGGAAAGGTAAGACGTTACGGCGTCAGTGCGGAGCAGGAGCTGCTGCGCGTGACGAAAGGAGTCAATACCCAAAGAGGCATTTTATTTGCCGGTGGGCTATTGGCTGCTGCCGCAGGGGCTGCCATGAATAAAGGTCTGGACAGTAAAGCACTGTGCTCTATCGTGGCAGAAATGACGCAGGGGCTGACAGAGAATGAGCTGGCTGGACTGCAGGCAGACCGGCCTTTGACGGCAGGAGAAAGATTATATCAGGCTTATGGTATCACGGGTATCCGCGGCGAAGTGGAAGCAGGATTTCCCAGTGTACGACAGAACGGGTTGCCCGGCTTAAAGGAAGCGTTTGCCAAAGGCGCTGGACTGAACGATGCTTTGGTTCATGCTTTGGTTCATTTAATGACGGTTGTGCAGGATTCTAATGTCATCTGGCGCGGCGGTTATGCGAAGCTGCCGTTTGTACAGCAGCGTGCCAGAGATATTTTGGCGCAGGGAAGTATTTTTACTGATTCTGGACGCCGGCTGCTGGCAGAAAGTGAAGAACTTTTCAGGAATGAACGGATCAGTCCCGGCGGCAGTGCCGATCTGTTGTCTGTTACGGCTGCGTTATATTTAGTTGAAAACAAGGAATTCCCCGTTGCGATTATTTAGGACAGGTCGCAGGGGAAAGATTAGATAGATGTTTACTGCTTCCGGCATAGAAGGTGTGATTATGCCATTCCTCCATCAAGCAAAATAAGGCCCGCTAAAAGGGCCTTATTTTGCTGTTACAACCAGAAAAGAGGTGCGGTATGGAATTTGTTTTAAAAGCACTGGAAGGTATTTTCAGTATAGTTTTTATTATTGGTATCGGTTTTGTGTTAAGCAGACGCGGCTGGTTTGACGAGTACAGCAGCGCATTGATCGCCAGGCTGGTAACTGCTGTGTCATTACCTCTTTATATGATCGTCAGTATCAGTAAAAATTTTGATCATAATAAACTGGTTGCCATGGCGCCTGATCTGCTGCTGCCGATCTGTTCCATGCTGCTGGCTTTTGGTGTCGGTAAAATAGCTGCTCACGTTTTTAAAATCAAAAAAGAACGGCGCGGCATTTTCTGTACTAATTTTTTTATTGCTAATACCATGTTTATTGGTCTGCCGGTCAACCTGGCTCTGTTTGGTGAAAAAAGTATCCCGGCAGTAATGCTTTATTATATGGTCAATACAACCTTTTTCTGGACACTTGGTGTACATAATATTGTGCAGGATACCCTGAGTGATACAAAGAATAAACCAGCGTTTTCTCCGGCAGCACTGAAGAAAATTTTTTCTCCGCCACTGGCCGGCTTCATTGTCGGTATCATTTTAGTCTTGCTGGACTGCAGGCTGCCGTCTTTTTTGATGAACAGCTTCCAATATATAGGTAATTTGACGACGCCTTTATCGTTGGTTTTTATTGGCATCGAGATGAGTAAGATCCCGTTGGGAGAAATCGGTTTCGATAAAGATCTGCTGCTAGGCGTTGCCGGACGTTTTCTGGTTTGTCCAGTATGTGTTTTGGCTCTGGTACCGCTGCTGCCGGTAACGCCGCTGTCAGCACAGATTTTCACTATGCAGGCGACCATGCCGGCGATGACACAGATGGCGATCGTAGCTAAAACTTATGGCGCGGATTCTGCTTATGCGGCGACGTTAAGTTTTTTAACGGTGCTTTTAGGTATTGTTGTCGTACCGTTGTATATGATGCTGGTTAATATGTATATATAAGTAAGAGGTGATTGAATGAACACAGTAACAGATGTAGCTGCTCATATCAAACAGATCTGGAGCAGCAGCGCGTTTATGAATTTGCTGAAGATAGAGATCGATGAGATCCACTGCGGCGGTGCAACGGTAAAGATGCCGATAGATTTTGACATCCATACCAATCACTGGCTGGGTGTGCACGGCGGTGCTTTGGCGGCATTAGCCGATGCAGTTATGGGCATTACCGGAGCCAGTGTCGGCGAGGTTGTGCAGACATTGAGCTTCAATATCAATTTTATCAGCAATCTGCCGGGTACGGGGACGGCAATCGTTAAAAGCCAGGTCAAACACCATGGGCAGACAACTATGGTCATTATGGCGGAAATGACAGACGAACAGAATAATCTACTGGCTGCTATTACGACGACTATGTTTATCGCCGGACATTTTAATGAAATACCCAGAGAATGGTAATGAGGGTATGAAATATTAGATAACAAATAAAACCGTACTTGTGATCCAAAACAGTACGGTTTTATTTTATGCAGACACAAGATGAATTTAGTTAAGTTTTCTGCAATAATTTAGTGGAGAAGCAGGCGTTAAATATGTTACAATTAATATATCTAAGCTGGTGTAAAATTTTATTGCAGATAGGAGAATGGATATGCAGCAGGATATGATCGTAATTTTAGATTTGGGCAGCCACGAAAACACAATGGTGGCTCGCGCCGTAAGGGAATTGGGTGTTTACAGCGAGATCAAACCCCATGATATCACAGCAGCAGAACTGAAAGCTCTGCCTAATGTTAAAGGTATCATCATCAACGGGGGAGAAAACAATATTATCGACGGTCAGCCGATCGACGTGGAAGCAGCCGTTTATCAGTTTGGCGTGCCGGTAATGTCTGTCGGCCATACTTTGGCTAAAGTAGAAAATCTGCCTGCCTGGCCGGAACATACAGCTATGCTGGAAGTGCTCAAAAAATTTGTTTTTGATGAGTGCCATGCCACAGCTAACTGGAATATGAAAAATTTCATCAATGATCAGATCGAACTGATCAAAAAACAGGTCGGCGATAAAAAAGTTCTGCTGGCTTTGTCCGGCGGTGTCGATTCTTCTGTTGTAGCAGCGCTTTTGATCAAAGCTATCGGCTCACAGCTGACCTGCGTGCATGTCAACCATGGCCTGATGCGTAAAGATGAGTCTGAAAGCGTCGTCAGAGTCTTCAGAGACGAACTGAAAGCTAATCTTGTCTATGTTGATGCCAGCGAACGTTTCCTCTCTAAACTGGCTGGCGTAGCTGATCCGGAAGCGAAAAGAAAAATCATTGGCGCCGAATTTATCCGTGTTTTTGAAGAAGAAGCACGTAAACTGGACGGTATCGAATTCCTGGGACAGGGCACTATTTATCCTGACGTAGTAGAATCCGGCACTAAAACAGCCAAGAGCGTTAAAAGCCATCATAATGTCGGCGGACTGCCCGAAGATCTGCAGTTCAAGCTGGTTGAACCGTTGTATCAGCTGTTTAAAGACGAAGTGCGTGCCTGCGGTATCGAACTGGGCTTGCCGCACAGTATGGTTTACCGTCAGCCGTTCCCCGGACCGGGACTTGGGGTAAGATGTCTGGGCGCTATAACTAAAGAGCGTCTGGAAGCAGTGCGTGAAGCTGACGCTATTTTGCGTGAAGAATTCGCCAATGCCGGATTAGATAAAAAAGTATGGCAGTATTTTACCGTTGTACCTGATTTCAAATCTGTCGGCGTACGTGATAACGCCAGAACCTTCGAGTATCCGGTGATCATCCGTGCGATCAATACCGTTGATGCTATGACTGCTACCGTCGAAGAACTGGACTGGCCGATCCTGCACAAAATCACCAACAGGATCTTGGCCGAAGTCAAAAACGTCAACCGCGTCTGCTATGATTTGTCGCCCAAACCGAACGCCACTATCGAGTGGGAATAAGTAACTTATTTATGGTTATTTACTCATAAGAATATTGAAGATGTTAAGGAGGGGTTTATGGAAAATTTGCAAAGAATCGCGCTATTAATTGATGCAGATAATACTCAGTTGGCAAAGTTAGAGGATGTTATACAGGAAATATCTACACATGGCCGTATCGTTGTAAAAAAAGAGCGTATGGTAATTGGAGAAAAGATACGTTAAAAAACTGGGAAAATGAGCTGAAACGTTTAGCGATAAAAGCGGAGCAGCAGTTTGACTATGTTTCTGGTAAAAATACAACTGATATGGCGTTGGTAATCGATACAATGAATTTGCTACATAAAGGAATTTATGATGCCTTTGTTATCGTTGCCAGCGACAGTGATTATACTCCCTTGGCAATAAATTTGCATGAATCCGGAGTATATGTGATGGGTGTTGGTGAAAAGAAAACACCGGAAGCTTTTAGAAACAGTTGTGATGAATTTATTTTTCTGGAGAATCTTGGCGAAAATATAAAAGAAGCAAAGTCTAAAACTGAAAGCAGTGAAAAAGTAATAGAAATAGAAGAGGAATGTGTGGAAACTGCTACAGCCGATGCTACGAAAGAAGATATAAGTGTAATACATAATTTATTAAAAATAGCATCTGACAAGTACCAGGATGATGAAGGCTATGTAAATGTGAGTTCAGCCGGGCAGTTTATAAAAAGAGTAAAACCGGATTTTGATGTGCGAACTTTCGGGTTTATTAAATTGCCGAAGCTAATAGAAGCATTCCCCAGAAAATATGAAATAAAAAAGTATCCTGGAAAAGGTAAAGTTACCATTATTGCCTATAGATGCAAGTAGCACTAAAAGTTTAAGGTTGTTCGATTAAGTTTTCTGTTGTATATTTTCTGGACATGACAACACCTCCTGTTATAGTAGTTTCTATTCTACAACAGGAGGTGTTTTATTTTACTGTTCGTCTTTCTGGAGATAGTCCAGTGCCGAAAGTTTTCGGAGGTCTTTTTATTAACAGGCTTATACTGGAATGAATTTTTATTTATGCTATAATACTGATTAGATAAAGGATATATAATTTTCTCTAAATTTAACTTTAGTACGCCATATTGATTAGGATGTTGGTTGTTTGGAAAGGATAATAAAATATGTGTGAAAAAATCAGATGTTCCTGGGCAGGTGACCTTCCGATATATGTTGAGTATCACGACCAAGAGTGGGGGCGTCCTGTGCATGAAGACAACAAGCTTTTTGAAATGCTGATTTTAGAGGGAATGCAGGCAGGACTCAGCTGGATTACTGTGCTTAAAAAAAGAAAGGCATTTCGAGAAGCGTTTGATTGTTTTGATCCGGTTAAAGTATCTCTTTACGATGAAGAAAAAATTCAGGAACTGCTGGCAAATGAAGGAATTATTAGAAACCGCCTTAAGGTGGCGGCAGCTGTAGCGAATGGCAAAGCATTTCTGAAGGTACAAGAAAAGTATGGAAGTTTTGATAAATTTATATGGGGATATGTAAATTATACTCCAATTAGAAATCATTGGAAAAAAATGGAGGATATACCAGCTGCAACACCGCTTTCTGATAGAATCAGCAAGGATTTGAAAAAAATAGGATTTAAATTTGTTGGTTCGACAATCGTTTATGCATTTATGCAGGCTACAGGTATGGTGAATGACCATGTGACTAACTGTTTTGTTTATCAGGAGCTGGATAGATAATTTTAAAACTAGCTATTTTGATAGTAATATTTGTTTAAAATTACTTCTGATAACCGATGATAATGTCTGTTTTTATATAAAAGTGAACAGGTAAAATTTGCCGTAAAAACTTTTAGCCCCTTCTAGGGGCTAATTTTTTTTGCATAAATTTGCTTAAGAAGAGCGTACTTTTCCGTCATATGGCCGTAATCAATTTTATGTATGCAGCAGAATTTTATAGATTGTGAAAATACAGCAGCTTCGGCGGCTAGCAAAACGTGCGGGCAATAATGAAACTAAGCTGCGTCGATAAAAAGTTCTCGTATGTCTTGTGGGGGGGTACAGACGTGCTATAATAGCTATGGTTATTATAATAAGAAAAGTTTTTATCTTTAAACAAATAAAAACTGATTTTTATTTAATGAATAATGACTAAAATTTAAAGAAGACTCTGTACCGCAACCGCAGTAATAACTGCGAGGATATAAAATCAGGCTTTGAAACAGAAAACTTCAAGATCTATTTCGACAACAAAAGGGAGGAAAAAGTTATGAAAAAGAAAGGAATAACGCTGGCGCTGCTTTTGAGCTGCACCACAGCGGCAGCAGCACCGGCACTGCCCAGTACTAACAGTGATCTGCGTGCGCTGGAACAGAACAAGGCGCAGACACCGCAGCAGGCAGAACTGACCAGTGTTCAGACAGAAGGGAATAAACTTTCCGGCGAGCAGAGCTTTACTGTCTATTCTATCAATTTTACCAGTCCTGACAATATCGACAAGGCAGCCTGTGAGGAGCTGGTAGCAGATTATGTCGGACAGGAGCTGACTCTGAGCCAGCTGCAGCAGGCTGCCGATAAGGTGACAGCTTACCTGCGTAAGCAGGGATACACCGTAGCCACTGCTTTTATTCCGCCGCAGCAGATAGCGAACGGAGCAGTAGAAATTCGTGTACTGCTGGGTAATCTTGGCCAGGTGACGGTAAATAGCAAATCTGGCCTGAAAGATGCGGTTATCAGCAGTTTTATAGATAGACTGCACGGCGGCGACGCTATCAAAACAAACGAATTGGAAACAGTGCTCAACAACCTCAACGACCTGCCCGGCATCAGAGCCGCAGGTATGCTTAAAGCAGGAGCAAGCGTCGGCAGCAGTGATCTTGAGATCATTGTCGCTGATAAAAAAGCCGTCGAAACTATTTTATATGCTGATAACCACGGCGGCAAATACAGCGGCCGTTACCGCTACGGCTTTCAGACTACCCTTAACGACCCAGGGCGTATTGGCGATAAATTTACTGTGGGCGGAACTTTAAGCAACGAAGATATGCGCAACTACAATTTTGGTTATGAAATGCCCATCAGCGGCAACGGCAGCCGTCTGGGCATTTCCTACAGCCAGATGGATTATACCCTGGGCGACTACTTCAATCTGCTGGACGCAGTTGGCAAAGCCAAAACCTTCAGCATCTACGGTAGTACGCCCCTGACTAATACCAGCAGCAGTAAACTAGACCTGGTCTACGGCTACGACAACCGTCAGCTGCAGGATGAAATGCGCCTGTTTGGTTACAACGCTAAAAAAAGCAGTAATGCCGTACATACAGGAATCAGCGGCAACAGTCGAGGCAGCAGCATCTATACAGGCTACAGTGCGCTTTACTATTGGGGACAGCTTACCAACGAAGATTTTAACAGCGAAACAGAAGGCAGCTTCCATAAGTTGACCGGCGATGTTAACCACAGCCGCCGTTTGGGCAATACAGTAGACCTGCTGCTGAATTTCCACAGCCAGCTGGCGAATAAACAGCTGGACGGCAGCGAACAGTTCAGCCTGGGCGGGGCTAACGGAGTACGAGCTTATCCGCAGGGTGAGGCCAGCGGAGACAGCGGCTACCAGACAACAGCCGAACTGCGCTGCAACATGCCGCTGCCATATCTCAGCCTGGCGACTTTTGTTGATTTCGGCGAAGTAGAGCAAAGAGGTTACGACGACAGACACCGCAATCTGGCAGGCTGGGGCATCGGCGTACAGTATGCCAAAGCAGGAGCTTATTATCTGCGGTTGGATTATGCGCGCAAGCTTAATAGTGAAGCATTCCAGAGTGAGGACAAGGATAAGAACGGACGCCTGTGGTTCCAGGCCTATAAACTGTTCTAGACATATTTTCAAGGAAAATAAAACTAATGTGAGGAGTGGGAAAGATGAAATATAATAAATCTTATCTGGCCAGACGATTGGCTTTATCCCTGATTATCGGCGGGATGTTTGTCAGCAGTGCTTACGCTTTGCCGCAGGGCGGCGCAGTAGTGGGCGGCGGCAGTAATGGCAATATCGGCGGCAGCGGTAATGTTATGGATATCATCGGTACAGGCAGTAATAACGTAGCGATAAAATGGGAACAGTTCAATATCGCCAATGGTGAAACAGTCAACTTTAAATATGGCTAATGTGCTGAACTATGTTACCGGTAATACTAAAAGTGAGATTTACGGTACTCTGAACGGACAAGGCGTCAACGTCTTTCTGCTCAATCCCAACGGCATTTTGTTTGGTAAGGGTGCGGCTGTCAACGTTGGCAGCCTGCATGCTTCCACAGGTAAAATGACAGACGCTGCCATCAATGGCTTTAATGGCACGCCGGCGATCGACCTGAGCAGAGTTACTGCTGATGTACTGAATCTGGGTGCGATACGTGCCGATAAGGTGACGATAGAAGGGGCCAATATTTCGCTGGGCAATGCTGCTGATATAAAAAAACAAAATGGAGACGCAATAGCGGCTGCCAATCAGGCGAATTATATTCTTAAGGCAGAAGGTACTATTAACATAGGCTATGAAACGATCGGGACGAAGAATATATCTATTATAGAAAATGGTGTCAGTACAGAGCGTGCTATACGTGATTACAGTGCAGGAGCTGCGGAGAAAGGCAGTACCTTATTTATGGGTAAGAAGCTTAATGGCAGCGAAGCGAACAATATCAACGATTGTATGCTGATCAGTGATATCTATGAGCTGCAAAGCATTTCAACTGATAAAACTTATGAACCAAATCGGTTTAGTAAATTTATGCTGGCTGGTGATATTGACGGCACTGCAACAAAAAACTGGAATAGCGGTTCCGGTTTTAAGACCTTGTTCAGCAGTGGAGATTTGAGCTTTACAGGTGTGTTTGACGGCGCTGGATATACGATCAGTAATTTGTATATTAATAGCAGTACGGCTGAGTATGGTGGTCTGTTTGGGGTATCTGCCGGCAAGATTGCTAATGTGCAGCTGTCCGGAATTGACTATAATTTTACCGGAGGAATCAAAGCTATCGGCGGGCTGGTTGGTTATAATTTAGGTATCACTAGTGCATTGGCGGGCAGTGTAAGAAATGTGCAGACCAGCGGCAAAATTACAGCCAGCAATTTGACATCAGGGGCTGTATTCATTGGCGGTATTGTAGGAACAAATGCCAGTACTGTTGCTGGGGTAAGTGGTACTCCTGTTCTGACAAATGCTAGGTGTATTATCAAAGATGCTGTGAGCAAAGTAGATATTACAGCCAGTGGCAGTACTAATATCTATGCAGGCGGTATAGCAGGTAATAATAGTTATTCTGAGGTCTACAATGAAACCGGTGTCATTGAGAACGTGAAGAATGAAGGTGCCATCAGTGTTACTGACAGCAGTCAGGCAAAAACCGGTGGCATCGTCGGCAATAACGCTGGACAGGTCAGTAAGGCCGAAAATACAGGTGCGGTAACAGGAACCTGGCACGTAGGTGGGATTTTAGGTTACAGCAACAATTCCAAAAACACTGCGGTGATAAACAGTGAACTGCATAATTCTGGGACAGTAACAGGAATCGGCGCTTTCTCGTATGTTGGCGGCATTGTGGGCCAAGTTTTTCAGGGAAAATTTGATGATCTCAGTAATGGTGGAACGGTGACAGTAAATGCGACCAATACAGGATATGCTGGCGGCATTATTGGTCATAATTCCTCTACGAATTCTTCAGGGAGTTTTACTAATCTCAGCAACAGCGGTGCTATTACAGGAAATGTGACTAATGCAGGTTATGCTGGCGGTATTTTTGGGGAAAATGATGCCGCATTAGAATTTGAGAAGTTCAATAATAGCGGTACAATTAAAGGCAATGGGTGGATTGGTGGTATTATTGGATATAATAATGGAGGAGCAATAAAAAACAGCTATAATACAGGCGTTGTCGCAGGAACAGGAGCGGGTGCGCTACAGTTGTTAGCCGGAGGTATCGTTGGCAATAATAATTCTGGCAGTATTACTAATGTCTATAATACTGGTGCTGTCAGTGCAGATAAAGGCACTTCGACGAAAACCTGCTTTGCAGGTGGTATCGTTGCTGGTAATAAGGGCCCGATTAAAAATGCTTATAATATGGGTTCAGTGACGGTTGAAAACGGAGCCATTGGTAAAGGTATTGTTGCTGCCGGCAATGGAACTATTACCAATGCGTTTTATTTTGATCCTTCTACGCAGCGTTATTATGATTATGATGGAGCGGAATATACCTCAACAGAAGCTTTTAACCAGTCTTTTATGGAGGGAGCAGCTGCTAGCGGCGAGCAGGCTGCCTGGCTTGGTTATAGTGACGGTCGGACTACGCCGCAGTTACAGGCGTTCCTGTCACCGCTGGATGTCAGCATCGGTAATATTGAGGTCGAGATAACCGATGGCGATATCTATACTGGTTTAGCACAGGCTATTATTGATAAACTGACAGCAATGGGAGTAGAGTTTGATGCCTCTAAAATCAAAGCTGTAGAGGTGAAGGAAGCTGGCACATACGATTTAAGCTCGCTGTTATATTCTACTCAGGATGGTTATAAAATCACTATTGGTGATGGCGGTAAGTTAACGGTCACAGTTAACGCTAAAAAACCTGAGGTGCCGCCAGTTGATCCGCCGATTGGGCCTTCAGTTATCAATGACGCTGCTTATCAGGCTGCTTTGATCAATATTCAGCATGCAGACGATGATCTCCGGGTTGTGCAGCAGACACTGGAGCCAGAAAAATATGCTGAAGATGAAGAAGGCAGAGTAAAGATCATGGGAACAGGTATTAAAATCTAAACTAATTAAGCTGTTGCTGCTAAAGATTGTGTTTCTAAAGTAAAACAGCCCTGACAGAATATTTCTGTCAGGGCTGTTTTAAGTTGCAGTTATAAAACTTTACTCAACAAGTTCAACACGTTTTTGTGGGTGATTTTTTCAATGGTACTGTCGCTGTAGTTTTTGCTTTGCAGGTATTCTATCAGCGGTTTGTAATCCTGTACGCCATGGATATTATAAGGCGGGTGACTGATACCGTCGAAGTCGCTGCCGAAACCGACGTGGTCGTCATTGCCCAAAAGGTTCAGCATATAGTCGATATGGCGGTACACACTGTCGATGCAGGCATTGTTGTAATCTTCTTCCAGGAACTGTCCGGCAAAGGTGATACCGATCAGGCCGTCATTGGCATTGATGGCTTTGATCTGGTCGTCATTGAGATTACGAGGATGACTGCAAAGTGTTTTGGCATTGGAATGGGTAGCAATGATCGGCTTGGTAGAAGTTTCGATAACATCCCAAAAGCCAGCTGTAGCAATATGGGAAACGTCTACCAGCATGCCCAGACGGTTCATTTCTGCAACTACCTGACGGCCAAAGGTGGTCAGACCGCCGCCGCTGCATTCTTCGTTGACGCCGTCGGCAATGTCGTTGCGGTTGCTCCAGGTCAGCGTCATAGCGCGCACGCCCAGTTCATAGAGCATGCGCAGAGCTTCCAGACTGCCGTCGATAGCGCCGCCTTCCTCGATAGCAAGCAGAGTTGCTGCTTTGTGGTTGAGCACGTCAGCAGCATCAGCTTTAGTTAAAACGGGAAGTACGTCGATGCCTTTCTCCTGCAGTGCTTTAAGCTCCTGCTTATATTTGTCGAGGAGGCAAAGCGTATAACGCAGTCCGCCGTAGTAACGGAATTCGTGGGTCGGGACAAAAATAGCGCAAAACTGCAAACCGCCGCCCAGCTCTATCTGACGTTTAATGTCGAAGTGCTGATCGTTGTCATACAGGGAAGTGCCTTTTTTGTAAAGCTCGGTAAGTGTGTCGCAGTGACAGTCGCAAATGAACATGATTTACACATCCTTTCTAAAATAAGAATAGCCGCCCGCAGGCAGCTATTCTGTTTTATCAAAATTTCAATTACCCTCTGTAATAGTAGAAGAATGTCATACCGATGTTGACAATCATTGCACCGGCCATCGGGATAGCGGTACGTTTTACCAGGTCAAACGGAGAAACGCCGCCCATGCCGGAGGATACAACGATAACTGCTGTGATCGGTGAACAGTTACGGGCAATAGAAGCCGCAAAATGCATCGGCAGAAGCATCAGTACCGGATGCAGTCCTGTATGGGCTGCAACAGCAGGTGTCAGAGCCGCAAAGGCAAAGAACGGAGCGTTGCCGCTGCCCATAACGATAGCCGAGAAGGTGATGATAGCGACCATAACGAGCATCATAGCCATCGGGCCAAAGCCAAAGCCCTGACTGCCGGAGATCAGCGCATTGATAGTACCCATGGACAGAAGGCCCTGAGCAAAAGTCTGACCGGCTACGATCAAGGTGATAACGTTAGCCATCTGCATTCCTAAACCGTCAAAGAAGGTCTGGATGTCGCCGAGAACTTTTTTGCCGTCATGCCAGCGCATGTATTCGCAGCAGGCGCCAATAAAAAGTCCAATGAACATAGCCATAACGATGTTCATTTTGATTGAGGTGATCCACAGCGGGCTGAAGGAGAGGATCAAAGCCAGCGGAATAACCGGCAGGACCGCATACCAGAGCGGCGCGCTGTCAGCCGGATCATCTTCAGCAGGTTTTTCAACTTCCATCGGCTGGACGACATGTCCGTCACGTTTATCCATATATTTTTGAGTGAAATAGTGCAGTGTGCCGACAACAACGAAAGCAACCAAAACGATCGGTACCTGGTAGTCAGTCCAGTAAACTACCGGGTTCAAGCCGGCGGTTTCAGCAGAAAGGATGGTGCCGGTATCACTGGGGCTCCAGTCGAAGCAGAGCGTAGTAGCAACAGCAGCCGTAGCAGACAGACGGCTGACACCAAGTCCGATCAGGATCGGGAACATGGTGACCATCAGCAGCATGGCCAGACCAGATGCACTGTTGATGCACAGACCGATCAGCATACCGACAACCCAGGTGCCGGATAAAACGATATAAGGTGATTTTAAAGCCAGTAAAGGACGGATAGTCAGACGAACTAAAGAACGGGAAGCGCCGATTTTGTCCATATAGCGGGCAAAAGCGCCAACTGCCATAATGTTCATACCGAGCTTGCCGGCATTAGAACTCATGGTAGCGCGAATAAATTCAAAAGCATCAAAGAAAGTAGAGCCTGTAGCGGCTTTGGCCGGTAAGATAGTACCGTAACCGAAAATGGCGGCAATATACATTAAGATCATACCGCCTAAGAATAAGACCGGTTGAGGTTTGTACTTTTTGTAGATCAGAAAGCCGACCCAAAAAGTAACAAGAGCAGAGATTACTAAACCCATTGGTGCAACACCCTTTCTTCATATATAATGTCTTTCAATGACTAAAGTATAGCATTCTAATATCTCATAAAGCAAGAGCAGCAGCAACAAAGGGTAACAAATTTACAGAAAATTTTATTAAAATAAAAACGCTGTAATATTTTTGTACTGATTTCCAGAACATAAAAGGACGTTCTTCCTTAGAAGAACGTCCTTTGGACTAACAGTAATTATTTATCTTTGAACACCGGCTTCAGCAGCAACTGCATGCTGTACATAAATAGCCTGTACTGCGGCATTGCGGCCGATACCCTGCAGGTGACCTACAGTTTTAACGCCCATTTTTTCGATCATGGATTTCCAGGAATCTTCTTCATCTCCGTACATATCGTTGTTGGCATGGTCGCCTGCAACGATCATCAGGGGGAACATATGCACAGTTTTGTAACCGCGTGCTTTGATTTGTTCCAGAACTTCGTCCACGTTAGGAGTATCCACTTCTTCAACAGTGCCAACTACTACCGGTAAACCCATTTTATCAAAGGTTTCCTGCAGCATTTTGTAGGTGTTGCCAAAGGATTGGTTGTTATCACGGGGAGAACCGTGACCCATCAAGACAACGCCTTCACCTTTGCCAAGAGTCGGGAATTGAGTCGCAACAGCGGAAGCAGCGATAGCGAAATCGTTTTTACCTACCATCAGAGGATCGCTGACAACGATGCGGTCAAAATCACCTTTGAATTTATCAACGGTGGTCAGGACTTTATGCTCATATTCTTCGCCGTGCAGCAAATGAGTCGGTTGTACGAGAATGTCTTTATAACCGGCTTTTTTCAGTTCTTTTAAGGTTGCAGGCAAATCGTTGACTTTGATGCCTTTATTTTTTTCCAATCGTTCCATGATGATGTAGGAAGTAAAAGCACGTTTAAAATCACGGTTCGGGAAAGCTTTGGCAACAGCTTCTTCGATACCGCCGATATCTTTCGTACGGGTGTCGTCGAAGGTCGAACCGAAGCTGACTACTACGACAGCCTTGTCGTTTTTCGGTGCTTTAGCAGCGGCAGAAGCGCCCATAGTTCCCAGTGCAAAAACCATCATTGAAGCCATAACTAACATTGAAAGCAGTTTTTTCATAAATTATTCCTCTTTCCTCTGATTATTTTCTGAATAGGTAATAAAAAAACCATCCATAAATATTAGGGATGGTGATAAAACATGGTTAGACCCATGATCTTTCCCCGTCCTTCGCAGGTCACTAAGATCGCGATGCAGGTAGTTCTTCTGGCTTGACTTCATGGCTCGGCCTTCCTTCCCGGAATATTCCAGTGGTTCTATAGGCGTTGCTCCATCTTACAGCGGCGGGACCGCGCCGGCTTTTAACCGGTCTTCTCTGTTATTCCTGACGGAACCTGCATTACCGTATTCAGTTTGATATACTAAATTATAACATCTTTGAATAGAGTGTCAAGCAAATTAGGAAAATATCATTAAGATACAGAGGTATACAAGAATAAACACCCTTTAATTATTTAAAGGGTGTTTAGAAATTTGCAGAGTTATTTTTTTGCAGCTTTACCAAGATCCTGAACGAAAGCATTGGCCATGCGCTGCCACATATTTGTTGTATCACTGTCTGCTGTACGGCTGCGTGTATCGCGCAGACTGAAAATTATTTTTCCTGTAGCAGGGTCAAAAAGATGAAAAGCTACATCAACGTAGCCGTCATATACAGTGCTGGCTGGAACATATTCATAAACAGTTCGTTCTGCGTCCCGTTCGATCCAGTTTCCTTTATTGTCTTTGACCTTTTCTTTGTAATATCTGGTACGCGGTTCTTCGTGAGCGGGGATGACCCGTCTGTTGTAACCAAATTTATGGGCGATTATTTTCAGATCAGCAGTTGGAGCAGGCGCTATTTTGGTCAATATATCTGTATAAGTGCCGCTTAAAGCATCTTTGGTCAGTTGGGAAGCATCTTCTTTGGTAATTGAAAGATTTGATTCGATGCTTGTATCAAAAACATAATCTTTTTTAGTTAAAGCTTTTTGTAAAGCACTTATTATTTTTTCGGTCGCCATATCGTCAACAGTAAAATTGCTGCCGACAGGATCGACTACACTTATGGAAACCAAATTGATGCGGTGAAGTTTATTAAAATCGTAATTGGGATTCGTCCATTTCGTTTTGTCTGCATGAGCGGCCAGCGGCAATGCCAGCATTGCGATGGCAACAGTAAGCAAAGAAGTAATTTTTTCATCATTGTTAAAACAGCTCCTTTGAATTGTTAAGAGTTTTTGATGAGTTTTTTTATCCCGGTAAAGGTTTCGGGGCTGATAACATGTTCGATCCGGCAGGCATCTTTTTCAGCTGTTTCTTCGGATACGCCAAGATTTTCGCGTAAAAAGCGAGTTAACAGCAGATGTCTTTCCAAAACAGCGTTTGCTTTAGCGAGCCCTGTTTCAGTCAGAATGATGTTGCCGTCCGCTTCCATCAGAATGTAATTTTCGCGTTTTAAAATACTCATAGCCCTGCTGACGCTGGCTTTGGTAAAATTCATATGCGTTGCAATGTCGATAGAACGGACACTGCCGTTTTGCTGCTGCAGCATCAGAATGGTTTCCAAATAGTTTTCTCCAGATTCTTGCAAAATCATAACAAGTCCTCCGTTGGCAATAGTGCCGTTTGATTGATCGTGTAATAAAAACACAGCCGGTGAAAATTAGTGAGCAGTAAGAATATTCCGGCAAATATTATTAATACTATTTTAACATTATAAAAAGGTCTGGGCAAGTATAGTTAGAGCAGGATAAAAAATGCCTGAAGTTTTGACTTCAGGCATAGAAAAAGTAGCGGTCAAGAACGTTCGTAAACACGTTTTGTCAGGTTTAATGTTTTCTCTAAAACAGAAGCAAATAACCCGGATGTTAATGCTGTGAAAATCATTCCAGGAAGAGCTGCTGCCAACAGAGGGTAGACTGCCTTACCAATAAAAAGACTGAGTGCAAGACGTGCTGCGGAGGAAGCGACAGGTCCTGATAACAGGTAGAAGATTTTGGTTTTTCCTAAAACTGCATATAATAAGGCAACGACTATTCGAAAAAGCATTGCAATAAGGACGTTGAAAATAGTTTGCGTACCCAGGAGTAAACCGCCGGCAGAGGCCAGAATACCTGCAAGCAGATATTTTTTGATGCCAAAAACACCGCAGATCGCTACAGCAATAGGAGCGGAGAGTTGAAATTCACTTCCTGGAATAAAGCTGGGAAGCTTAAAAGCCCCGCTGACGGCGATAAATGCTGCCAATAAGGCAATTTCACTGATTTCACGAATTTTAAAAGTAGACATAAAGATCACCTTAATTATGGTTAACTATAAACTGAAATTAAGTTTACGATAATAGTATATAAAACTTGATGGTGGTATGTCAACCATAAGAATGGTAAAAGTTAACGCAATAAAAGTATGACGGCAGGTAAAGTTTCGTGTACAATAAAGTTGTAGAGAAGGGAGCGGCGTAAATGTTGGATTTTATTAAGGAAAAACAGGACGTTTGGCAGATTTTGCAGCTGACTGACAAGCCTGTTGTTTTATATGGAATGGGTAACGGTGCCGACCAGATTATTGACTTGTGTGACAGGATGCAAATAAAGGTCGCCGGTATTTTTGCCAGTGATGAATTTGTTCGCGGGCAGGTTTTTCGTGGTCATATGGTCGAGACTTATACAGCAGTTAAAGATCGGCTGGGTGATTTTCTGATTGTTATTGCCTTTGCCTCAGAATCGCCTGCAGTTTTAAACCGCTTTCAGGAGCTGAGCACAATGCATGAAACAGTAGCGCCGCATTTGCCGCTGTTTCCCGGAGATGAAACAGTTTCGTTTGACTGGCTGCAGCAGCATCAGCAGGAATTGCAGCAGGTATATGACAATTTGGCTGATGATTGGTCCCGAGACGTGTTTGCAGCATCACTGAATTATAAGCTGAGCGGTAAACTGCATTATTTATGGCAAAGTGAGACGGAGCGGCTAAAAGATCTGCAGAGTATTTTCAGTTGGAGCGAAGAAGAAACGTATGCTGATCTAGGTGCCTATAATGGTGATACGATCAGGGAATTTTTACAGCTGACTAATAATAAATATAATCGGATTTTTGCGGCAGAGCCGGATAGGCGTAATTATAAAAAATTATCTGCTTATTTAGAGGCAAGTGGTTTGTCTGATATCAAAATTTTTGAAAGAGCCATTTGGAAAGAAACGGCAGAACTGTCTTTTTCTGACAGCGGCGGCCGTCAGTCAACGTTGCTGACAGGCCAGCGTCACATAGTGCAGGCTGTCGATATTGATACACTGCTTGAAGATGAGCGTGTAACTTACATCAAAATGGATGTGGAAGGCGCTGAGATGGAGGCTTTGAAAGGGGGAAAGGAGCAGATAAAACGTAATAAACCTAAATTATTTATTGCCGCTTATCATCACGATGCGGATATTTTCCTGCTGCCATTGTTTATGTGGCAGTTAGTGCCTGAATATAAGGTTTATCTGCGTAAACATCCGTATGTGCCGGCGTGGGAATTAAATTTTTTAGCAGCCGTATAATTGCGGGACACAAAAAATCCCATAGGGTCAAAAGTGTCGTATTGTCGATTGACAATGGAATGTTTTTTAAATAAGGCGTAAATGTGACATAAATTTTAATTTTTTGTAAAACTTTTTTTCTAATGTAAGCAGGAATTTTACAAAGCCGGGCGAACTTTAAGGGTAGTATGACAACACAAAGGAGTGGATGTTTAATGAAAAAAGCAAAATGGTTGTGCACTGCAGCAGCAGTTCTGGCATTATCAGTAGCAGTTGCCGGCTGCGGCGGCAGCGACGATAAGAAAGCTGCAGATTCTAAAGGCGGTCCTAAAGGCGACGTTATGGTTTATACCTCTATTTATCCTGATATCATCGATAAAATGTGTAAACCTAATGTAGCTAAAGCATTCCCTGATATGAAAGTTACCTGGTTCCAGGGCGGTACTGAAAAAGTAATCACTAAAATTACCGGCGAGATCAAAGCCAACAAAATCGGTACTGACGTTCTGATGGTTGCTGATCCTTCCTACTACCTGACTTTGCAGGATCAAGGTTTGCTGCTTGATTATGTTTCCCCGAACCTGAAAGATGTCATCACTGATAAAGACAAGAACGGTGCTTGGTCCTCTGTTCGTGTCTGCAACATGATCATTGCTTATAACTCTGATAAACTGAAACCCGAAGATGCTCCGAAATCCTGGAAAGATCTGACCGATCCGAAATGGAAAGGCAAAATCGCTATGCCGAACCCAATGCTTTCCGGTACTGCTTATGTAGCGGTTGGCGCTTTGGCCGATAAATATGGCTGGGAATATTTCGACCAATTGAAAGCTAATGATATTCGCGTTGAAGAAGGCAACTCTGCTATTCAGAACAAATTGCTGACCGGCGAATATGCTGCTGCAATGATTTTGGAAGAAAACGTCCTCAAATTGGCTAATACTAAAAATGAGCCTTTGAAAGTTTCCTATCCTGAAGACGGCGTTATCATCATCCCGTCTCCGATCGCTATTTTTAAAGCAACCAAAAACCCCGAAGGTGCTAAAGCTCTGGTTGACTGGTGGTTGTCTAAAGATGGTCAGCAGGCAGTTGTTCAAGGCTGGATGCACTCTGTACGCGGTGACGTAGAGCCGCCTAAAGGCGCTCCTGCTCTGAAAACTTTCTCTGATAAAGCTATTAAAGTAAACTGGGAAAAACTTTCCAAAGAAAATGCTCAAATCAAAGAGGCTTTCCGCGTAAGAGTTATGGAATAGTTCTTATTAAAATTTGTTGAGTAACAATTTTTAAGGGATCAGGGGTCGTTTTTGACGATCCCTGTTTTCCAATTTCTTTGCAGGAAAATCCTGTAAATGATTTTTCACCGGTCTCAAAGCCGGGGAAAGGAGCCATAGTGGGGTCTTTACCTAGATTTAATAGTAAATTCATAGTTATTGCTGTTTCCGTTATTTTATTATTATATTTTGTGGTTTTCCCGATGGGAATACTGCTTTATGACAGTATTATGGTTAATGGAGCCATCAATTTCGGCAATTATGCTGATGTTTACAGTCAGGATGTTAACTGGCGTGCTTTGTCCAATACTGTGCAGCTATCGCTTTTAGTTATGGTAGCCAGTGTTATTATTACGTTCCCGCTGGCCTGGCTTGTTGGCCGCACCGATATGCCCGGTAAAAAACATACCGGACTTTACTGGTTGCCAGCTATATGATCCCTCCTTATGTTGGTGCGATTGCCTGGGTACAGCTTTTAAATCCCAGCGTCGGTTATTTGAATTCGATTTTTAAGTGGATTCTGCAACTGCAGCAATCTCCATTTGATATTTATACTATGGGCGGTCTGGCTTGGGTATTGACCCTGTTTTATTCGCCTTTTGCTTTTATTACCATTTCCCGGGCAATGGAAAAAATGGATCCGACGCTCGAAGAAGCGGCACGTGTTTCCGGAGCTTCCCCTCTGCGTACCCTGGTCGATGTTACTTTGCCTTTGATGGCACCAAGTATTTTAGCAGGCGGTCTGTTGGTTTTCATTGCTGCCGGTTCCTGCTTCGGTATTCCTGCCATTGTTGGTATGCCTGGTAATATCGAGGTTATGACTACCCGTATCGTCACCTATATTTACATGGGTAATGATGAGGGTATCCGTGATGCCACGGCTTTAGCAGCATCTTTGATGTTCCTTGCCAACTTCTTACTGTTCTTTATGACCTGGATGCTGGGCCGCAAGGATTATACAACGATCAGCGGTAAGAGTACCCGTCCTAATATCGTAGAGCTTGGCAAATGGAAATGGCCTGCTTTCTGTGGTGTAGGTCTATATGCGTTTATTGCAGTAATTTTACCATTAGGTTCTATATTGCTGACATCACTTTTTTAAAGAGTATGTCGCGCGGAGTTACCTGGTCGAATATCGGCTTTGATGCATGGGAGCCTGTTATTACCAGCAGTCAGTATATGGAGAGTATCTGGAATTCGGTCGTGTATGGCGTAATCGCCGCCACCATTGGTACGATACTTTCAGTGTTCATTGCTTATCTGGCCGTTAAAACAAAAGTCAAAGGACGCAGCTTCCCGGATCTGCTGACCGTTATCGGCGGTTCTACTCCGAGTATCGTTATCGCCCTGGCTCTGGTTATCACCTTCTCCGGTAATTTCGGTCTCAATCTTTATTCGTCGATGTGGATTCTGGTCGTCAGCTATCTGGTCAAATATATGACCATGTCTGTGCGGACAATAGCGGCTTCCCTGAGTCAGGTGCACGTTTCTCTTGAAGAAGCAGCATTAAATTCAGGTGCCAGCTGGATCAGAACCTGTAAAGATATTATTATGCCGTTGATCGCTCCGTCCATCATCGCCGGTTGGTTCCTGATCTTTATGCCGTCTTTCTACGAGCTGACGATGTCGCTCCTTCTGTACGGTGCAGAAACTAAAACTATCGGTGTTTTGCTGTACGAGCTGCAAACTTATGCAGATACACAAAATGCTTCTGTATTATCAGTAATCATTTTGACTATCGTTTTGGTTGGTAACCTGATCCTTAACAAACTGACCAAAGGCAATGTGGGAATTTAAAGAAGGAGTGGAATAAATTGGCACAAGTACGTATTGAACATGTATTTAAACGTTTCGGGCCTGTAACGGCTGTTAATGATTTCAACCTGACGGTTGAAGACGGCGAATTCGTTTCTATCCTCGGTCCTTCCGGCTGTGGTAAAACAACTTCCCTGAGAATGATCGCAGGCTTTGAAAAAGCTACAGAAGGCGAGATCTATATCGGTGACCACTGCGTCAGTTCTTCTTCGCAGAATAAATTTGTTCCTCCGGAAAATCGCGATATCGGTATGGTATTCCAGTCATATGCAGTTTGGCCGCATATGACGGTTGTTGAAAATGTGGCTTATCCGCTGAAGATCCAAAAGGTTCCCAAAGAGGAACGTTTGAAAAGAGTAAATGAAATGCTGGAGCTCGTGCATTTAGGCGAATATGGCCACCGTTATCCGCATCAGCTGTCCGGCGGTCAGCAGCAGCGTGTCGCTTTGGCTCGTGCTTTGGTTGCGCAGCCAGGTTTGCTGCTGTTGGACGAACCGTTATCCAATCTGGATGCTAAACTGCGTGAAAGCATGCGTTTTGAGATCCTGTCGATTCAAAAAGCACTTGGTATTACCGTTGTTTATGTAACCCATGATCAGGGTGAAGCCATGGCAATGAGCGACCGCGTAGTTGTTATGAGTAAAGGCGTAGTGCAGCAGATCGGTGCTCCGCATGAAATTTATACCAATCCTGCCAACAAAATGGTTGCTGATTTTATCGGGTTGGTCAATTTTATGCAGGGTGAAGTATCGGATGACAGAGTATACCTGCAAGGTACTACAGCTTCTTTCCCCAATACTTCGGGTGTTTCCGGCAGTGCTACCATCGCTGTACGTCCTGAGAATATTACGATGAGCCGCGGCGGTGGTATGCTTGAAGGGACATTGACGCATCGCTTCTATTTAGGTGATGCTGTTGATTACCGTGTTACCGTCGGTGATCATGATGTACGCGTTATCGTCAAAGGGGCAGACTTGAAAGAATTTGCCGACGGAGAAAAGGTATATCTTGATTTTGAAAAAGTAATGATCTTTGACCGCGAATAATTAAAAAGCTGTTTATGGAAAAATAGAAACCCTCGGATGTTTTCATCCGAGGGTTTTATTTTTACTTTAGCGGGCTTTTACTGAACTGTGCCATATAAGCTTGTAATATTCTCCCTGCAAAGCCATCAGCTCGTCATGAGAACCATGTTCGCTGATACCGTTGGGGGTGAGGACAACGATACGGTCGGCATGACGGATCGTTGCCAAGCGATGGGCTACGATCAGGGTAGTGCGGTTACGTGACAGCTGCATCAGTGATTCCTGGATAAGGTTTTCCGTTTCATTATCCAGGGAAGAAGTCGCTTCGTCTAAAATCAGGATGGGTGGATTTTTGAGAAAAACACGGGCAATGGCAATCCTCTGTTTTTGCCCTCCGGACAATTTAACACCGCGTTCACCAAGCTGGCTGTCATAACCATCCGGCAGCTGATTGATAAAAGCATCAGCTTCGGCCAATCTGGCAGCGGTGATGATTTCTTCCATACTGGCATGAGGGTTGCCGTAAGCGATATTTTCACGTACAGAGTCAGAGAAAAGGAAGATATCCTGCTGAACTATACCGATATTACGGCGCAGTGATTTTAAGGTCACATTGCGGATATCCATTCCGTCAATGGTGATAACGCCCTGCTGCAGTTCATAGAAACGCGGCAGCAGGTTGCAGATCGTGCTTTTACCAACACCTGTAGTGCCGACAAAAGCGATAACTTCACCGGCCGCGATATCAAGATCAAAATTTTGAATAACAGGTTTGCCGGGATCGTAGCCAAAGCTGACATTTTTAAAGGAAATAGAGCCTTTTAAAGTACCACAGTCGACTGCGCCGAGCAGATCTGTATTTTCAGAAGGGGTATCCATCAGCTGGCAAAAGCGCTGGTAACCGGCCATACCTTTCTGATAGGATTCTGCTAATGCGGTCAGGCGCAGGATGGGGCGGATAAAGATTGATACATACAGTAAAAAGGCGACCAGATCGCTGATCTGCATTTTACCATATGCGATCATGGCGCCGCCTACGACAATGATAACAAGATTAGTGACATTGGAAAACAATACGGCGTTGCTGTTCAGGCGTGATAAAAGGTCGAACGATGTTTTACGTGCCTGTAAAAGAGCCTGTCCGTTTTTATCAAGGCGTTTTTCTTCCCATTCTTCATTGTTGAAGGATTTAACTAGGCGTATGGCATTCAGACTTTCATTTGTCTGTGCTGTAAGATTACCGACCTGTTCGCGGATCATACGCCCTGATTGTTTCAGTGCATGATTGGTAGCAACTGATTCATAAGCTTTTCCTAACAGCAGCAGATTGACCAGTAACGCTAAAGGCCAGTTAAGATAAATAAGTATTCCCAGAGTACCAAGCATGGTTATAGTACAGACCAGCAGGTAATTAGGACCAAGAAAAACAAGCTCACGGATCTCGGCAATATCGCTGACAATACGGGAAATCAGCTGGCCGATACGGATGTTGTCAAAATAACGGAAAGACATTGATTGGACATGCTGAAAAAGGTCACTGCGCATATCCTGTTCTATTTTTGCACCCATTAGGCGGCCGTGTCTTGAGACTTGATAACTGATTATAAAATTAATCAGGTATAAAAAAAGCAAGACGATCGTAGCCTGCCCTAAGAGGAAAAGATTGCCTTCGGGCAGTACATCGCCCAGTATATAGCGCATAAAGAGCGGAAAACATAAATCAAGGGCGGATGTGATAACGGATCCGAGCAAAGCAAAAAACAATGTTTTCCGGTAAGGGCGGTAGTATTTTAATAAACGTTCTGGCATATGGCAGACCTCGCAGATAAATGTACCTACTGCTGCTGCAGCCGGTAGAAATATAAAAATGACGAATAAAAATCAACTATAATCAATTATAACACATTGAACTATAACAGCAGAGGCTATTTTGAGTATTTGTAAAGTAATTTGTTAATGTGATTTGAAGTGTATTGAAAAAGTTAGCTTAAGCTAACTCGAGAAAAATAAAAAACTGTGCGTGAGAGCTGTTAAGCACAGTATCGAGTGAGCGTTAAGTTGATAAGTGTAAAAGTTTGGAAGCGGGCAACCCCAAACAGTTAGCTTAAGCTAACGTATAAATTATACTTAAAAAAAGCACTGATGTCAATAATTAAGTTCAAATTAGCAGCTGTACGGGAATTTTGATCAATGATAGTGATTTTTCGCGGTAATGCGTACCCTTGTGGTATAATTAATTTATTACCATAAAAGGCGGTCGAACTATGAAAGTAATTCTGGTAACAGTGCTGTCAATTGTGTTTCTCTGCAGCGGTTGCAGCAGTAACATCAAAGAAGAACAGAAAAGTATCAAGATCTGCAGCAGCCTGAATGAAACAATGACAGATATTTTAGCGGAAGATTTTGCCAAACAGCAGAATGTGAAAGTTGAAGTCAGACATTTGCCGGCAGGGAATTTGGATGAACGGCTTAATTTTCTGAGAGAGGGAAAATTCGATGTCTGGCTTGGCGGTACGCCTGAAGAATATTATCTGGCAGGAGAGCAGAAAATGCTGCGCAGCTACAGGCCGAGGGAGGCCTATAAAGTACCTGCTGAAATGCGTGAGAATCAGTGGCGCTGGACAGGTCTTTATGTCGATTATATAGGATTTTTGACTAATCGTGACCGACTGCGCGAGTTGGGGCTTTATGCTCCTGAGACATGGAATGAATTGCTGAAACCGGAGCTTTGGGAAGAAACAGCGCTGGCTGATTTTAAAAACGGCGGTCGGAGTTATGGCATGATAACTTCTATCTGGCAGCTGCGCGGCGAAGCTAAAGCTATGGAGTATGCGGCTTCTTTTAACAGCCAGCTGCCTTTATATACGGCCAGTGAATGGGAGGCTATTGAAGCGGTTCGCAGCGGCAGAAAAACGATCGCGGTAGTTTCACTTTCCACAGCATTGCAGCTGGAAAGGCAAAATCGCGATCTATTCGCAACTTTAGTCAAAGACGGTAATAAAAACTGTATTACCGGTGCTGCTATTCTCCAAGGGGCAAATTTAGCAGAAGCACAGTCTTTTATGGACTATTTGCTGTCAGAACATTCAAAGGATTTACTGGCTTCTAAGGGTTATCCGCTTTTGTGGCGTGTCAGTGATTATGCCCATGATGACGGGCGGAAAATGATGATCGGTGATTTAGAACTGGCGGTTGATGACCTTAGCTGGACTGCGGGTCAGAAAAGCGTTATTATCCAGCAATGGCTGAATGCTCAGTAAGATAAAAACATTGACGATAACATTGAATCGGTTATAATTAAGATATAGTAAGCAGGCAATTTTTGATAAAGACCTGCAGTGATGAGAGGATGACTTATATGAAAAAATTAGTAATGCTGGTAACTGTAGTTTTAACAGTGGCAATGGCCGCGGTATGTTTTGCTGCCGGAGACGGTAATGATTTAAATAAACAGCAGAAAATAGTTGACAAGTTTGTAGCGGCATTGACTGTTGCGGACGACAGCGGTTATGCAGGTGCTGCAGCGGGTTTTAGCCCCGAACTGAAGCAAAAAATGGATGTAAAAGCTTTTGCTGCTTTGCAAAAGCAGGTCAAAGATACTTTAGGGACAATGAAGGAAATGAAGTTTGTTGCTTATGAGCGTTTTGATCAGGGTGACCGGTTGACTTATCTGGGAAGCTACAGTAAACAGCAGCTGGTACGTGTGATTTATGGCTTTAATAAAGAGGGCAAGCTGACGGAGTTTATTTTTGCTCCGGTAGAAGTTCAAAAACAAGAACAAAAATAATCAAAAATAAAACGTCATAACCTCAAGGTTATGACGTTTTTGTTTTTCACCTTATTTTTTCGCAGCAGCAACTGCGCTAAAAGCTATTTCAGCTGCCTGCAATGTTTTTTCGATATCTTCAGGCGTATGGGCCAGAGATAAGAAATTGGTCTCAAATTGAGATGGAGGAAGATAAATGCCCTGTTCCAGCATACTATGGAAATAAATGCGGAATGCATCTAAATCGCTTGTGCAGGCGCTGTCATAGTCATAAACTTCCTGATCAGTAAAGAAAACAGTAAACATAGAACCAAGACGGTGCACCTGTACAGGCACTCCTGCCTTGGCAGCGGCTTTAGCAAGGCCTCCGGTCAGGATGGCCGTCATGCTTTCCAGCTGGCTGCAGACATTGTGTCCGCGCATGTAGGTAAGGTTGGCGATACCGGCTGCCATAGCCAGAGGGTTGCCGCTCAAAGTGCCGGCCTGATACATGGGGCCAACAGGAGCAACCTGTTCCATGATCTGGCGTTTACCGCCGTAAGCGGCTACCGGCAGCCCGCCGCCGATAACTTTGCCCAGACAGGTGATATCAGGATCAATGCCGTAGAGGCCCTGAGAAGATTCACTGCTGCGGAAGCCAGACATGACTTCATCACAGATAAGCAGTGTTCCATATTTTTTTGTGATGGAGCGAATGAATTCCAGATAGCCGTCCTGCGGTAATACCAGTCCCATGTTGCCGGGAGTTGGCTCCATGATAACGGCGGCAATATCGCTGCCTTTAGCAGCAAAAGCAGCTTCCAGGGCAGCCCGGTCGTTAAAAGGAACAGTGATGGTATTGGCGGCAACGCCTTTAGGAACACCGGGGCTGTCAGGAACGCCTAAAGTAGCTGCGCCGCTGCCGGCTTTGACCAGCAGGCTGTCGTGATGGCCATGATAACAGCCTATAAATTTAACTATGCTTTCACGTCCTGTATAAGCGCGTGCTAAACGCAGAGCACTCATGGTAGCTTCTGTTCCGCTGTTGACCATACGTACCATTTCCATAGAAGGGACAAGTGTGCAGAGAAGTTTGGCAAGCTCTGTTTCAGCCAGGGTCGGCGCGCCATAGGATGAGCCTTTGGCGGCTGCAGTTTGGATGGCTTCGGTGACCTGCGGGTGTGCATGCCCTAAAAGTAAAGGACCGTAAGAAAGTACATAATCGATATATTCGTTGCCGTCGATGTCGGTGAGTTTGCTGCCGCTGCCTTTGGCAATGACAGGCGGAACACCGCCAACACTGCGGAAGGAACGAACGGGGCTGTTGACGCCGCCGGGAATGTATTGTTTGGCTTCGGCAAAAGCTGCCTGAGATTTGCTGTGATCCATATGCGGCCTCCTTATTTGCCCAGCAGCCACTTGGCTACGTCGAGAGCATGATAGGTGATGATCATTTTGGCGCCGGCACGTTTAAAACCGAGCATCGTTTCCATAACGATACGCTGTTCATCGATCCAGCCTTTGGCTGCTGCTGCTTTGACCATAGCGTATTCACCGCTGACATTATAAACACATAAAGGGCGGTTAAATGTTTCTTTGACACGGCTGATGATATCCATAAAAGCCAAAGCGGGTTTTACTATAACGATATCTGCGCCTTCTTCGATATCAAGAGCAACTTCACGCAGAGCTTCGTCACTGTTGCCGGGATCCATCTGATAGCCTTTGCGGTCGCCTGCAGAGGGAGTGGAATCGGCTGCAGCGCGGAAAGGGCCATAATAGGCTGAAGCGTATTTAGCTGAATAAGCCATCAGGGACACATTGCTGAAACCTGCTTCGTCTAAGGCTTCACGCATAACTTTGACATAACCGTCCATCATATTGGATGGCGCAATGACATCAGCGCCGGCTTGAGCGTGGGAAACTGCGATTTTAGCTAAAAGCGGCAGCGTTTCATCATTGTTGACAGTACAGCCGTTTTCCAGAACGCCGCAATGGCCATGTTCTGTATATTCACACAGGCAGGCATCGGTGACGACTACCAGTTCGGGATAAGTGTTTTTGATCAGGCGGCAGGCCTGCTGTACAGGTTCTTCTGCATCCCAGGCGCTGCTGCCGACAGCATTTTTATAAGAGGGGATACCAAACAGTATAACGGCAGGAATTCCAAGTTCGCTGATTTCCTGTAAAACTTCCGGCAAACGGTCTAAGGACCAATGGTAATTGCCCGGCAGCGATTCAATTTCATTTTTTACACCGGTGCCCGGGACGACGAATAACGGATAAATGAGGTCTTTAACGGAAAGTTCAGTCTCGCGGATCATGCTGCGCAGGTTTTCTGTAGCGCGCAGGCGGCGGGGACGGTAAATAGGAAAGCCCATACTGATCACTCCTTATAATATATTTGAATAGCGTCTGTCAAACCTGCAATAGTAAATGTTTCAGCTATGATGTCAGGTTCAAGATTATTTTGGCGGCAGGTTTCGGCGGTAACAGGGCCAATAGCCGCTGCTGGAATATTATTGATAAGTTCTCTTTGATCGCCTAAGGATGTCAAAAGATTAGTAACAGTTGAGGAACTGGTAAAAGTAACAAGATCAACTTCTCCGTTTTGCAGAGCAGTCAGCAATTCTTCTTTGTTATCCAGAGCGGTAACAGTTTCATAGGCAGTTACAACATCAACGCTGGCTCCTAAAGCACGCAGGCTTTCCGGTAATACTTCACGGGCTACTTTAGCGCGTGCCAGCAGGATTTTATCACCAACTTGCACTTCTGCTGACAGGGTTTCGGCCAGTTCTTCAGCTTTGAAGGCTGGGGGAACTAAATCGGCGGAGATGCCATAGTTTTTTAAAGCTTTCGCCGTTTCACTGCCGATAGCGGCTATTTTGATGTCAGACAGGGAACGGGAATCTAATCCGGCATTATCAAGGCGATTGAAGAAAGAGGTAACGCCGTTAGCACTGGTCAGGATCAGCCATTTGTAGGTTTTGATGTTTTCGATTGCTTTATCCAGCGGGGTATAATCTTCCGGGGGGATGATTTTGATTGCCGGCGCCTCGATTACACGAGCACCAGCGGCTTCCAGCTGTCTGGTCAAAGCACTGGCCTGCGCGCGGGCTCTGGTTACTACGATTGTTTTGCCAAAGAGAGGTTTGTTATCGAACCACTGCAGCTGCTCGCGCAGTTTGACAACATTGCCGACGATAAAAATTGCCGGCGGTTTCAGATTTGCCGCGGCAACGTCGGCAGCAGCAGTACCGACAGTAGTGATCAGAGTGCGCTGTTCCGGTTTGGTGCCCCAGCGAATGACTGCTGCCGGAGTATCGGCGCTGCGCCCGTTGGCGATGAGATTTTTTGTAATATTAGTAAGATTTTCGACACCCATCAGGAAAACTAAAGTATCAACAGCGGTAGCAAGACCGCTCCAGTTAATAGTTGATTCGCCTTTGGTAGGGTCTTCGTGGCCGGTAATGACTGCAAAGGAAGTGGCTACGTGACGATGGGTGACAGGAATGCCTGCGTATTCAGCAACTGCGATGGCAGAAGTTACGCCGGAAACGAATTCAAATGGCAGTCCGGCTTCTAAAAGTTCAATAGCTTCTTCACCGCCGCGTCCGAAAACAAAAGGATCACCGCCTTTGAGGCGGGCAACAGTCTTACCTTCGGCTGCCAGCTTTACCAGCAGTTTATTGATATCTGGCTGACGCATTGTATGGTTGGCAGAAGCTTTGCCGACATAAACCATTTCTGCGTCGTCTTTAGCATAAGCTAAAATTCTCGGATCTGCCAAACGGTCGTAAACGACAGCGTCGGCTGTTTGCAAACATTCCATGGCTTTGATTGAAAGCAGACCGGGATCACCGGGGCCTGCACCGATCAAGTAAACTTTTCCCTGTTTTGTCATTAATTTCTCTCCTTACATGATCTCGGCGAGGATTGCACGGCCGCCCTGATCTAACATTTTATTGCCAAGTTCTTTTCCAAGTTCTGCAGCGTTTACAGCCTGGCCTCTGATCGTATCGCGTAAAACAGTGCTTCCGTCCAGAGATGCGATGATTGCTTCAATAGATACAGCATCTCCTTCAGTGACAGCATGTACACCAATAGGGACCTGGCAGCCGCCCTCAATGAGCCCTAAAAAAGCACGTTCGGCATCAGTAGCCTGTTTGGTAGGCTGGTCATTTAAAAAATTAAGCATAGCTCTTACTTCTGTATTATCGGTGCGGCATTCGATTGCCAAAGCGCCTTGTCCAACTGCGGGTAAGCAGAAATTATGGGGGATTATTTCTCTGATCCGATCGGTATATCCGAGACGAGTCAATCCTGCCGCAGCAAGGATTATAGCATCCATTTGGCCGTCGTCAAGCTTCCGCAGACGCGTATCGACGTTGCCTCGTAAATCTACGATTTTCAGATCCGGGCGTGCTGCCAAAAGCTGGGCTTTGCGGCGCAGACTGGAAGTACCCAGAACTGCTCCCTGCGGAAGTGTTTCGATAGAAGCATATTTATTGCTGACAAAAGCGTCGCCGGCATTAGCCCGCTTGGTAACCGCTGTCAGGCACAGGCCTTCCGGCAGAATAGTAGGCATATCTTTCAGACTGTGGACGGCAAGATCGATCTCACCTTCTAGAAGAGCAGTTTCCAGTTCCTTGGTAAAAAGTCCCTTGCCGCCGATTTTGGCCAGCGGTACATCAAGGATACGGTCTCCCTTGGTAATGATTTTTTTTAAAGTTACAGTACATTCCGGATATTGCCTGCGCAGCAGGTCGGCAATATGATTGCTTTGCCACAGAGCCAGCAGGCTCTGTCTAGTCCCAATAATCAAATTTGTTTTCATCACCTATATAGTCCTCTCCCGAATCGTTGAGTAAAAATAACTCGCAGATCATATCTCTGTAACGTTCTTCATCTGCCGTTCCGGCAGCACTGTTCATAGCTGTCATTGGTTCGCGCAGGAATTTGTGTTCCAGGCGCTGAGTCATGATATCGATGATACGGCGTTCTTTATCAGTAAGATTTGGCAGTTTGGCAAATGCCCGTTTTAAAACCTTCTGCCGCAGAAAATTCATTTTTTCATGCAGCTGAACCATTACAGGCCGCATCGTCAGATAGCGCAGCCGTTCTTTCAGTGCCGTTATTTCTTCGTCAATAATTGCTTCAGCCACCTTGGCTTCAGAAGATCGGAAATTCTTATTCATATCGACAACGCCTTCCAGATCGTCGATATTATACAGGGTAACGCCTTCTATATCTCCAACCAGAGGATCAACGTCACGGGGAACGGCAATATCAACTAAAATAAGCGGTTTGCCGCTGCGTTTAGGAATAATATCGCGTACACCCTGTTCTGTTATAACATAGTGAGGCGCTCCTGTAGAAGTGATAATGATATCAGAGGTTATCGCCTGATGCATAAATTCGTTATACGGGATCGCAGTACCGTTAAATTTTTCTGCCAGTTCCTGAGCGTGAGACAGATTACGGTTACTGACAAAGATAGTTTTAGCGCCTTTATCAATCAAATGGCGGGCGGTCAGTTCACTCATTCTGCCGGCACCCAATACTAAAATATTGGCTTTAGTCAGATCGCCGACAACGTCGATAGCCAGATCTACCGCGGCGGAAGAAACAGAAACAGAACTGTAGGCGATCTTTGTTTCTGTACGTACACGCTTGCCGACGGCGATAGCACGATTAAATAAGGTGTTGAACAAAGTGTCTGTCATACCGCAGCTGCGAGACAGATGATATGCATTTTTAATCTGGCTCAGGATCTGGCCTTCCCCGATGATGAGTGAGTCAAGGCTGGAAGCGACTTTAAACAGATGACGGACGCAATTAATGCCGGTCAGATTATAGAAATAGTCGGGTTTATATTGCTCGCCTGCCAGATGGCGCAGCAAAGTACGGATAAAATGTAATCCGGCAGCAGGATCTTCCAGCACCATATAAAGTTCAGTACGGTTGCAGGTTGAAAGTAAAACTGCTTCGTTGAGGTTGTCGTTATTGCGCAGCCGGCGCAGCACACGAACCGTTCTATCCTGTGAAAAATTGAAACGTTCACGGATCTCAACGGGGGCTGTTTTGTGATTCAAGCCTAAAACGATTAGCTGCATCAGTAATGATCTCCTTTGCTTGGTCAAGCCTACCTGCATGAAGCAGGCCGATGACGGATTGGTTTAAAGTTTGACGCCAGAAAGCAGTACGCTTTTCAGGTGTAGTAGCTATTGTTTTCAGTTCTCGTCGAAGCTGTTGTAAAAATTCGTTGAATTCGGCAAAATCAGAGTCATAATATGCCCTAAGGTCCTGTGACAGTACCCGCGTCAAAGCGGGCATACCTCCGGTAGACAGAGTAAATGTCAAAGCCCCGTTTTTTACGGTTGAAGGCACACTGAAGTTACCTAATGACGGTTCTGTAACAACATTACAGAGACAGGGTGCAGCAGCAGCGATTTTTCTATTGATATGAAAATCGTCGGTTGCTGCAATCGTTACAAAAGCATCAATGAGATCGTTGTCTGCATAAGCGCGCAGTTCCAGCTGCAGCAGTCCGGTCTTTGCTAAAGTCAACAGCTGCGGATCAGCCGCAGGTGCGATTACAGTCAGGTCCGCACCTGCTTCGATCAATGGCAGCGCTTTACGGACGGCTACTTTACCACCGCCGATAATGACACATTTTTTATTTTTTAAGTCCAGCATGGCCGGATAAGAAAAAGAATTCTGCTGCATGTTTACCTGCTTATAAAAATAGATTTTACGTAAGGATAAATGTTGAAAAATACAACAACTATAATATCATAAATTAGGATTTATTTCCAGTTAAAAGAGTGTTGCAGAGCAGGAAACCAGAGCTGTTGCTTGCTATATTAAAATTAGAAAAAGGATTTGCTGTTTGAGCGGCGAATACTTACAGATAAACACCAGCCTATGATAGGAGGAATGACTTATGAACTGTGCTTTTTGCCCTCATCACAAATGTTATACCAGCGGTCAGAACTGTACTCGTCTGACTCATGAAGAAATCAGCGAGTATTATACCGACGAAGATAAAAAAATGATGCGAGCGTCGTCTGCGACAGAGAGCCGCAATTATTTGAAAATGACACGGTTGGAAGAAAGCGTATTTTTCGCTAAAGAGATGGGTGTAAAAAAAGTCGGGATAGCCTTTTGCATCGGTTTAGCCAATGAAGCTCATTTTTGTGCCCAGTATTTTAAGAATGAAGGGCTGGATGTTCAATCAGTATGCTGCAAAGTCTGTTCCGTCGATAAAGATCTGCTGGAACTGGAAAAAATCAAACCCGGACAGCGTGAAGCTATGTGCAATCCTAAAGTTCAGGCCCGCCTGCTGAATGAAGGCGGTACAGAATTGAATTTTATCGTAGGGCTTTGCGTAGGTCACGATATGCTTTTTACCATGGAATCCAAAGTGCCGGTTTCCAGTATAATTACTAAGGACAGGGTTTTAGCAAATAATCCTGCAGGGGCGGTTTATTCACGTTACTGGCGCCGTAAGCTGGGAATTTTGGAAGAAGGCACTGTTTGACTGCCATGTAAATATTGTTTAAGGACTGCCGTTTTAACGGCAGTCCTTATTTTTTTTATAAAGATGCAGGCTAAGATGCAGGCTTTTAACTAGCAGCCCCAAAGCAGTCCATCCTGTCAGCAGCAGGTATTCAGTTTTACTCAGCGAAGCAGAGGTACCGGGCAGCAGCATGGCAGCAATAATGAGAAAACTGACGCAGCATGCAGCACTGATACCCGCTTTGCCGCCAGGGACTTTGTAGGGGCGGTATAGATTTGCTTCGCTGCTGCGCATTTTATAACAGGCCAGACTGACCATCATACAGGAGAACATGAAGGTCAGGGCAGCAACATTTGTCAGAGGCAGCAGCATATTGCTTCCCAGGAAAGGGGCGAGAACGATACTTGTGCTGAGCAGAATATGTGTAGATTTGGCAATAGCCTGAGAGTGGTCGGAGGGGCTGAAGGCTGCAGGCAGTTGTTTTTTTCGGGCCATAGCCAGTAAAATCCTGGAGGATGAGGCATAAAAGGAGTTCATAGGACCCAATGCTCCCAAAACAGTTATGCAGAGCATGAGAAAGTATAAATTAAAATTGATGTGCTTAAGACAGGCAAGAGCTGCCAAAGGCTGTTTGACAAAACTTGTCCAGGGGATAAGACTGCTGAAAGCTGCTATGCAGATAATGTAAAAGGTAGCTGCAGATAAAAGTGCAAGGCTGATAATTCTGCCGAATTTGTGCCAGTCTAAGCCCTGAGCAGCTTCTTCTGCCTGCTGCGGGATAGTGTCAAACCCGGTATAGAAAAAAGGCGTTACTGTAAGCAGGGCAAAAATACCGGTCCAGAGAGAGGTGGCCTGAGTATGTGCTGTCGACTCATTGACCGGAAGAAAAAGCGGCTGCCAGTTTGCAAGACTGCCTTTGTCAAAAGCACTGATAATGGCCAGCAGTAATCCTGCGAGCAGCGCTTTAGTCAGGAAAGACTGGGCTTTAGCTGCTGCTTTTGGGCCGTGCAGATTTTGTCTGATGATAAATCCTGAAAGGCAAAGCGCTATCAGTACTGGGAAAAGGTATACATCGGCACCTAAAATGCTGTAGAGCCTGATTGAACGCAGCCATGGAAACATATCTCCGAACAGGGTTCCAAAAAGGGTGGAGACAGCAATCGTTTCCCATGGACACATGATAATATTACTTAGCAGCAGCAGCCAGCCTGTAATAAAAGATACTGTTTTACCGTAGGTGCGGTCAACATATTCTATTACCCCGCCGTCAATAGGCAGAGCGCTTGTAAGCTCTCCGAATACAGCTCCGATAGGCAGTAAAAGCAGCGCCCCCAGTAAAAATGCCAGCATGGCCGGAATGGGTCCTCCGCTGATGATGATCCATTCGCCGACTAAAAAAATCCAGCCAGTACCGATGATCGCACCGAACCCGATTGTAAAAAAATTCCAGAGCGTCAATGTCTTTGATATATTCTTTTGTTTGACAGAGTCAACGGACATAAAAAAGTCCCCTTACATAAATTTTCAGGAATAAAAATGATAATAATTTTAGTTTATACTTTTAAAGTATATAGTGCGGCTAACACTGCTTGTTTAATCGTTTACAATAATGCCTGATAAAAGCTTTCTAAAATTACAAATTCTGCCAGAAGTTATAATGTGAAAATGTCGCAAATTGTCTGAAAATTAATTTACAAATGTTCTGACAAATGTTAAAATTACGGTAAATACATTTGTGAGGTGATCGGAAATGCTGACTTTGCCTTTACTTAGAAAAATGCTGAATCGTGCTGGTACAGAGCTGAAAGCTAACAGTAAATATTTATGTGAGCTTGACAGTGTGGCTGGCGACGGTGATCATGGAATCACTATTGGCAGAATGGCTGATGTGATGAAAGAAAAAACAGAAGATACTACTATTGATACGATGAGGGTCTTGCTGGATGAGCTGGGCGACGCTTTTATGGGTATCAACGGCGGCAGCGCCGGACCGCTTTGGGGTACGGTGTTTACAGGGATGGCCGAAGGAATCGACGATCAGGCTGAACTGACTGACTTGGAGCTGCGGAAAATGTTTACGCAGGCCAAAGAAGATTTTATGGATATTTCCAAAGCAAAGCCCGGTGATAAGACTATGGTCGATGCGCTGTATCCGGCTATCGATGCCATTATTGAAACACAGGGAAACTTAAAAGAAATCATGACAGCTGCGGCTGCAGCTGCTGACGCTGGTGCGGAACAGACCAGTACTATGGTTGCCAGATTCGGCCGCGCTAAAAATATGGGTGAGCGCAGTATCGGTACTAAAGATCCCGGTGCTGTATCAATAGCTATTTTATTCAACGGTATGGCGCAGGCCTTATAAAAGGCTTAATTTTCCGCAGGTGCGGAAACAAATAAAATTTTGGAGGTTGAAAAGCATGAAAAAATTTATTAACGATCCCGAAAATCTGACCAGTGAATTACTGGAAGGTCTGGCTCTTGCCAATAAGGATATCATCCATCTGGAAGATGGCAACCTGGTTGTAAATAATAAATTGAAAGATGCTGACCGCGTTACGATCGTCACTTTGGGTGGTACCGGCCATGAGCCTGCTATCAGCGGTTTTGTCGGCGAAGGTATGGTAGATATTTCCGTGGCTGGTAATGTTTTCGCCGCTCCTGGCCCGCAGGCCTGTATAGAAGCAATCAAAATGGCAGATAAAGGCCACGGTGTTTTGTTTGTTGTTTTGAATCATGCCGGCGATATGCTGACCGGTAATCTGACAATGAAACAGGTTAAAAAACTGGGATTGAACGTAATAAAAGTTGTTACGCAGGAAGATATAGCCAATGCTCCGCGCAGTAATGCTGACGATCGCCGCGGGTTAGTCGGTTGTGTGCCGTTGTATAAAATTGCCGGCGCAGCAGCTGCTGCAGGTAAGTCTTTGGAAGAGGTGGCCGCTGTTGCACAGAAATTTGCTGACAATATGGCTACGATCGCTGTTGCAGCTAAAGGCGCTACTCATCCGGCTACGGATATGGTCATTGCTCAGATCGAAGAAGGTAAAATGGAAATCGGCATGGGGCAGCATGGTGAAGGCGGCGGTGGCTTGACTGAAATGAAAACTGCTGATGAAACTGCAGCTATTATGATAGATGCCCTTCTGAGAGATTTGGATATCAAAAAAGGTGAAAAACTTTTGGTTATCGTTAACGGCGTTGGCGCTACTACGCTGATGGAACAACTGATCGTTTTCCGTAAATGCTGTCATTATCTGGCAGAAAAGGGTATTGAAGTTGTTGCCAATATTGTTGGTGAAGTGCTGACAGTACAGGAAATGGCCGGATTCCAGCTCTTTATTGCCCGTATGGATGATGAACTGCTCAAATATTGGAATGCACCCTGCCGCACCCCGTATTATAAAAACTAAAGTAATATTTTTAAGGAGATAAAAATGGCAGATAAAGACGGTAATATTATTGCTAAAGATTATGGTATCGGCATCAAGCCGCCCGCCCAGCACTTTCATGTAAAAGGTCATGAGAATGCCGGCTGGGGTATGAAGGCACGTCTGTCACAGATTTTTGCGGCTGACGGGCGCACAATCATGCTGGCGTTCGATCATGGTTATATCATGGGCAGTACAGCTGGTCTGGAAAGACTGGATCTGGTCATTCCGCCGCTGATGGATCATGCTGATTGTCTGATGGCGACTCGTGGCGCGCTGAGAACCTGTATTCCAGCCGATAACCGCAAGGCGATTGCTTTGCGCTGCAGTGCAGACAGCTCTGTTTTGAAAGACGATATGAGTATGGGTGTCATTGGTACCGATATTGAGGAAGCTCTGCGCATGAACGCTTCCTGTATGGCCGTACAGTGCTTTATCGGTTCTGCTTCTGAAATTGCTTCCCTGCACAATCTTTCTTACTATATCAATAAAGGTGAACGTTATGGTATTCCCGTATTAGGTGTTGTCGCCGTTGGTAAAGAGATGGAACGTACCACGCGTTATTTTGCTTTAGCGACAAGGCTTTTGGCTGAACAGGGAGCACATATCATCAAGACCTATTACTGTGAAAATTTTGAGCAGATCACTGCTGCCTGTCCGGTCCCAATCGTCATTGCCGGTGGTAAAAAAGTTCCGGAACCGGAAGCTTTGGATATGGCTTACCGTGCTGTTAATGAAGGCGCAGCCGGTGTTGATATGGGGCGCAATGTTTTGCAGGCAGAATGTCCGAGTGCTATGCTGCAGGCGATTCGTATGGTTGTGCACGAAAATGTCAAACCTGAAGCTGCGTATAAGGCTTATCAAACATTGATGAAGGACGTGAAATGATGAAACAGTTTATGCATGTGGGAGTACCCACTGATAAAATCATGGAAGGCGCTGTTTATGCCGAAGCTATCAAGACATATATCGTAGCTCCTGAAACTAATGAATTCAATATTGAATACCTGCGTTTTGAGAAAGATACACCTTTGCCGAAAGAACTGCAGACTATGGTCCATGTTGCTTATAAGGTAGACGATCTGGATGAACAGGTAAAAGCAAATACTGTTGTTGTTGAGCCCTGGTTTGCCGATGAAAATACCCGCCTTGCTTTTATTATGAAGGACGGTATTTTAATGGAATTGATGGAAGTGAAATAAATTGCTGAGCGGCAAAGAACGAACTGATCTTGTCAACGTGGCCCGGCTCTATTATGAACAGGGGTTGACGCAGGATCAGGTCGCTAAGCGAATCGGAGTTTCCAGGCCGTTAGTGAGTAAGATGTTGACGCGTGCGCGCGAAGCAGGGATCGTACATATCGAGATCCGCAGTTCGACAGAAGGCGATGCTGCTTTGTTAGAGGCACTGCAAACAAGGTATGCCCTGCATGGAGGTATGGTTCTGCCGGTACAGGACTCAATAGAAGAAAATCTTAAAGCGGCTGCGGATTATCTGTCCGGTGAGCTGTATGAACGTAATTTAGGATTGGGATGGGGGTATCTGTTGGGCGAAAGCATCAGTCTGCTGACGCAGCAATGTAACCGTCGGCAGCCTGGTGCTGTGCTGCCGCTGATCGGCAAGGCACATATCCCCAATAAAGGTTACCGTGTGGACGAACTGGCAGAAACGCTGGCCTCAGCTTGCGGCAGGCATGCTTATCGTCTTGCTGTACCGGCTTTTCCGGACAGTTTGGAAGAACGGCAGCAGTTTGAAACGACTGAAGCTTATTTGGAACTTGACGCTATGTGGCAGAAACTGGATGCTGCTCTTGTTGAGATCAGAGATTTTCCCAGTGTTCCTGATGAAGCAACGGCGACACGTTTTGGTGACAGTTTGAAACGTCAGCGGGCAGTCGGCAGCTTTTTGTCCTATTATTATAATGAGCGGGGCGAATTTATCAGTGGCGAAAATGATTTTGCTGTCAGGATTCCGTTAGGAACTTTGCGGCATTGTCCCAAAATTATCGGTTTAGCACTTGGTGCTGCGCCGAATGCCATAATAGGAGCTCTGAAAACAGGTTTATTTACGCATCTGCTGGTAACGGAAAGCACTGCGCGTAAAATTTTGGAGAAATGATATAAATGTTTTTACGCCTGTCCGGCGCTTTTGTACCGGACAGGCGTATTATTTTTGAACATTTTGTGTTCGAGAATGCTGTGGGGCTTAACAAATCTTGTTTTTGAGTTTATACTGTTTTTGAATAATTATCACAACAGTAAAGAAAGCTGGCAGGAAAATGCAGAAAAGCAATACAGTTTTGATTTTACGGGGATTTGTTGTTTTAGGTGTTATTTTGATGCACACAAGCTGGTTTTTCAGCAGCGGTGGCAGTGAAAATATGGTAGCACTTTCTTCAATGCTGCTGGAGGTGCTGTCATTGTTTGCAGTGCCGCTGTTTATGGCGATAGCGGGTTATTTGTTTACAGGACGTAATAAGCACGCTTACATTTACAGCGCTGCTTTTTTTAAGAAGATGCTGCTGTCGGTATTGTCGCCTTATTTGTTGTTTTCTACCCTCTATATAGTAACTGCTTTTGTTTTTGACGGTCATACATATACGCTGGGTGAAATAGTCGTTGATATGCTGACGGGAAGTGCTGCGGTGCATTTGGGATTTTTCAGGGCGCTGATCGGGTTCTATCTGGTGTATCCGTTTTTAATCAGGATTTTTACTAAATGCCGTGAGTCAGGCTGGCTGAAATACTATTTTGCTGCGGCAGCTGTTTTGCAGATCTCTTGGAAGGTGTTGAATAATATTCAGTTTGAGACTGTTTGGATCAGCTACCTGCTTATGGGGACAATGTTTCTGCGTTATCTTGTTTATTTTTCGCTGGGAATGGCGGCCTACTATTATAAAAAAGAATTTTTAGAGTGGATCGGCAGGAGCCGGAAATTTTTGGTTTGGCTGCTGATCATTTTTATTCCTTTAGTTACCGTATGCTGGTTGGAAAAGTACTATTGGAAGACCTATTATATTTTGGAGTTTATTTGTTTTCCGCTCAATATGTTTTTATATACGATTTTGATAGCGATGCTGTTTTATCATTCTGAGGATATTGATAGAAAAAATACCCTGCAAAAGCGGTTTGTGCTGTATTTGGGCAATTATTCGTTCGGTATTTTTCTTATCCATATCTTTTTTATGTATCTGTGTACCGAGTATCTGCTGCCTTTGCTGCAGATAACGCCTTCGATGCTGACTTTTTATCCGCTGCTGTTCGTTTTGATGCTGGTATTGAGTCTTGGGAGTATGGAAATACTGGCGCGGCTTCCTTTTCACGAGCTGCTGATAGGGAAGGTTGAACGCCGGCTGCTGCTGCGCAGAAAAAGCGGCAGAACTAATAGCTTATAAGTTTGATTTTTCTGATAATTGATGTTAGAATAACGATAATCTCAGTTTGGAATTGCCAGGCTGTAAGTAGAATTTTGTAGAATGGAAGGATGGTAGTAATGAACAGAAAGAATTTACGCAGTTTAGCTGCAGGTGTAGCTCTGCTGCTGGCAGTAGGAGCTTTAGCTGGCTGCGGCGGCGAAAGAAGGCTGACGACAGTAAAAAAATGGTAACGGTTGGTATTGCCCAGCTGGTAGAACATGGTGCATTGGATGCCGCCAATAAAGGCTTTGTGGCAGGTATGGCGTCTAAAGGCTTTAAAGAAAATGAAAATGTAAAATATGACCGGCAGAACGCACAGGCTGATCAGTCTAATCTGCAGAATATCGCACAGCGTTTTGTCAGCAATAAGGTGGATCTGATTTGTGCTATCGCTACGCCGACGGCTCAGACGATGGCTAATGCTACGAAAGATATACCCATTGTAGCGACGGCGGTTACCGATTATGAGGTAGCAAAGCTGGCTGCTTCTAATAACGAGCCGAAAGGCAATGTTACGGGAACCAGTGATATGAATCCGATTGACCAGCAGTTGGAGCTGCTTTTGAAGATAGCGCCGCAGACAAAAAATATTGGAACCGTGTACAGTTCCAGCGAAGTCAATTCACAGCTGCAGGTCGATGTTTTGAAAAAGCTGGCAGGTGATAAAGGCATCAATGTTATCGAAGCTACGGTTTCTACAGTTAATGATATCCAGCAGGCTGCGCATAGTCTGGTTGGTAAAGTCGATGCGGTTTATGTTCCGACCGACAATGTGATGGCTTCGTCAATGCCGACTTTGGTAGCAGTAACAGATGAAGCCCGGCTGCCTGTTATTTGCGGCGAAAGTGATCCGGTACGGGCTGGAGGTCTGGCTACTTTAGGTATTGATTATTATAAACTTGGTGAACAGACCGGCGTGATGGCTGCTGAGATCCTGAGCGGTAAGGGCAAACCTCAGACAATGCCTGTCCAGATGCAGAAAGAGTTTAAGGTCGTAGTGAACGAGACTACTGCCAAACGCAATGGGATTACGATTCCGCAGGATATTTTGGCTAAGGCTGAGATCGTAAAATAAAATACAAAACAGGGCTGGTTTGTTACGAAACAGCCCTGTTTTTATTGTTTTGTTTGTGTTTTGTGATAATAAATGATAGAATTATTCTATCCTTATATGTGTTCGTCAAGGATCAAAAGTGATACTGTAGAATGGAAGGATGGTTATTATGAACAAAAAAATGCGTGCTTTAGCAGCAGGCATTGCCCTGACTTTGTCTTTAGGACTTTTAGCGGGCTGCGGCGGCGAAAAAAAGGCTGCCGATAACAGTAAGAAAATAGTAAATGTAGGTATTGTCCAACTAGTTGAACATGATGCTTTGGATGCTGCCAATAAAGGCTTTATAGCGGGAATGGCAGCTAAAGGCTTTAAAGAGAATGAAAATGTAAAATATGATCGGCAGAATGCGCAGGCAGATCAGTCTAATCTGCAGAATATCGCACAGCGTTTTGTCAGCAATAAAGTAGACCTGATCTGCGCTATCGCTACTCCAGCGGCCCAGACGATGGCCAATGCTACCAAGGATATTCCTATCGTAGCAACAGCGGTTACAGATTATGAGGCAGCAAAGCTGGTTGCTTCCAACAGTGAACCTAAAGGTAATGTTACAGGGACCAGCGATATGAATCCGATAAAAGAGCAGCTGGAACTGCTGCTTAAGTTAGTGCCTGGTGCTAAAACTATTGGTACGATCTATTGTTCCAGTGAAGTCAATTCACAGCTGCAGGCGGAGCTGCTGAAAAAATATGCGGCAGAGAAGGGCGTGCAGGTAGAGGAAGCGACTGTATCTAATGTCAATGACATCCAGCAGGCTGCTCAAAGTCTGGTCGGCAAAGTAGATGCTGTTTACGTGCCGACAGATAATGTGCTGGCTTCGGCAATGCCGACACTGGCCCAGGTAACTGAGCCGGCTAAACTGGCCGTAGTTTGCGGCGAGGGCGGGATGGTCATGGCCGGAGGCGTAGCTACTCTGGCGATCGATTATTATCAGTTGGGCGAACAAACAGGTGAAATGGCCGGCGATATTCTGAGCGGCAAGACTAAACCCCAGACAATGCCTATCCAGCTGCAGAAATCTTTTAAGGTCATTATCAACAAGGAAAATGCTGAAAAAATCGGTATCAAGATTCCCGAAGATCTGCTTAAGGCAGCAGAAAGCTCTAAATAAACAAGCGCGGGTTTCTCCTTGTTTCAGAGGAGAGACCCGTTTTTACGGATATATCACAGGAGGAAGATAGATGATAGACTTATTGATGCCAACGATAGCACAGGGACTTTTATGGGCGATCATGGCACTGGGCGTATATATAACTTACAGAGTTTTGGATATTGCTGATTTGACGGTGGAAGGAAGTTTTCCGCTGGGAGCTGCTGTAGCAGCTTCTTTACTAGCTGGCGGATATTCTCCGTGGCTGGCTTTTGGTGCGGCGATGCTGGCTGGTATGCTGGCTGGCGTTGCGACCGGACTTTTACATACTAAGCTCAAAATACCGGCTCTGCTGGCCGGCATTTTGACGATGATCGCTTTATATTCTGTCAATCTGCGTGTAATGGGTAAGGCTAACTTGTCGCTGCTGCGTGTAGATACAGTATTTTCCATTATGCGTGATATTGGTGGTTTCAGTAATGCTCAGGCTGTATTGTGTGTGGGTATCGTCAGCTCACTTTTGATCGGAGGTTTGATTTATTGGTTTTTTGGTACGGAAATAGGAGCGGCTATTCGTGCTACAGGCTTTAACCCGCAGATGATCAGGGCGCAGGGCGTGGATACTAATTTTACGATCATTCTCGGGCTGCTGATAAGTAATGCCCTGGTAGCTTTGAGCGGTGCTTTAGTAGCACAGAATAATGGTTTTGCCGACGTCGGCATGGGTACAGGCACGATCGTTATCGGTCTGGCTTCAGTCATTATCGGTGAGGTACTGTTTGGTACCCGCAGCTTTAAAAACTGCATCATCAGCGTTGTGCTGGGCTCTATCGTTTATCGTCTGGTTATTGCCGCTGTACTGCAGATGGGAATGCCGCCAAACGATCTGAAACTGTTTACAGCTATTCTGGTAGCGTTTGCGTTGTCGCTGCCGCTTATTAAAAGTAAGCTTGGTCTGCGAAAGGCGGTGAAATAAATGCTGCGTGTTGAAAATATCTGTAAGACATTTTTTGCAGGAACAATCAATGAGAAAAAAGCTCTGCAGGGTTTATCGCTGCATTTGAAACCGGGTGATTTTGTAACGGTCATCGGCGGTAATGGCGCCGGTAAGTCGACTTTGATGAATTCTATTGCCGGAGTTTTTTCAATCGACAGTGGAAAGATCATTATTGACGGTAATGATATTACAAAAACGCCGGAACATAAACGGGCCAAATATATTGGGCGTGTCTTCCAGGATCCGATGATGGGTACTGCTGCGGGGATGATGATCGAAGAAAATCTTGCTATTGCCGCCAGACGGGGTAAAACGCCTGGATTAAAATGGGGCTTGGACAGCGATAATCAGACTTGGTTCAGCGAATTGCTGCAGGAGCTGGATCTGGGTCTGGAAAACAGAATGACTGCTAAAGTCGGGCTGCTTTCCGGCGGCCAGAGGCAGGCGTTAACGCTGCTGATGGCAACGCTGATCAAACCAAAGCTGCTGTTGTTAGATGAACATACGGCAGCCCTGGATCCGAAAACAGCTGCTAAAGTTCTGGCTTTGACGGAACGGATCGTTAACAGGGATCATTTGACGACGCTGATGATTACTCATAATATGCGTGACGCTTTGCGCTGCGGCAACAGGCTGATCATGCTGCATAACGGACGGGTAATTATTGATGTCGAAGGTGAAGAAAAGTCGCGTTTGACGATTCCTGATCTTTTGAAGATGTTTGAGCAGGCCAGCGGTGATATGCTGGACAGTGATAGACTGCTGCTCAGTTAAATAAAGTAAAATAAAAGGCGGGTTCTTAATGAACCCGCCTTTTATTTTACTGTACTTATTTTTCCAAACCATAGGTCCAGGAGCTGATTGCTCCTAAGTCATAAATTTTTGCATAGCCTAATGAAATCAGGGTATCTGCAGCGATTGCACTGCGTCTGCCGCTGCGGCAGTATACCACTATTTCAGTATTTTTATTCTGCGGCAACTGATCGGATTTTACTTTGATTTCATCAAAAGGAATCAAAAGACTGCCGGGAATATGCCCGGCTGCATATTCGTCAGGGGTGCGAACATCAATAACAGTAATTTTATCACCTTTATCAAGACGTTCTTTGACCTGAGACGCAGTTATTTGCTGATAGCTTCCTGATGAAGCAGTATCGCTGCTGGGGCCCATAGCCTGTAAAGGACAGGCGCCGTTGTTGTAGAACCAAAGCCCGACTGCTGCAATGATGCAAAGTGCGAAGATACTCCATTTACTCATGCTGATGCTCCTTTTCTTCGGCGGCAACTACTGCTAATTGATCTTCAGCAACAGTTTGCTGGCAATGGGGACAATAGTAATGTGTTTCTACAGTATGATTACAGTTTTTATGGATCAGGCGTTTATAGCAGGTAGTAAGATGTTTTTCACCCCAAAGCACCAGGCTGTTAAAAACGATATTCAAATCCTCGCCAGCAGGTGTAAGTGTATAACGGTAGCGGGGCGGATGCTTCTGGTATAAATCGCTGCTGATCAGTCCGTCGGCTTCAAGCGCTTTCAGGCGGCTGGAAAGCAGATTGCTGGCAATCTGGCCTTCCAGGCTGTTGTAAATCTCTTTATAGGTCTGGTGTCCGCTCATAATACCATGCAGAATGAGCAGAGACCATTTGTCGCCGATAATATTGTGCTTGAGCGATATTACATTGAAAGGGATATTGCTGACTCATAAAAATACTCCTTTAATCTAAAGTTGAAAACAAATCATTTAAAAATTCGCTCATAGAAGGATGTGTATAAATATTATCCCGCAGAACGGTATAATCCAGGTTGGCCTTCATTGCCAGTTGGACGATATTGATGATTTCCGAGGCTTCGCTGCAGAAAAATGCCGCACCGAGGATTTTGTTGCTTTCAGCATCAACAATAGCCTTCAGGTAACCGGAAGTGCTGCCAAACAGGCGAGCCCTGGGACTGGCTGCTTCTGCGATTTTGGCAACTTTGATCTTATGGCCGGACAGCAGTGCTTCTGCTTCACTGAGGCCGACGCGTGCAAAGGTAGGGTCTAGAAAAACGGAATAGGCGACAGGCGGCCGGTTAGCTGTTGTACGGTCGTTTTGACCGAAAAGCTGCTCTTTAATAATGCGGAAGTCATCCAGGGAGATGTAAGTGAACTGCAGTCCGCCTTTAACGTCACCAAGCGCCCAGATATGAGGGACGGTTGTCTGCAGTAATTCATTGACGATGATTTCGCCGCGTTCATTCACGGCAACGCCGGCGGCTTCAAGATTAAGGCTTGCTGTGCTTGCTTTGCGTCCTGTGGCTACCAATACAGCGTCAGCTGGAATTTTAACGGACATACCGCTGCTGCGCTCAAGATAGCTGACAGTAGTCAATTCGTTTTCGTCGGTTATTTCATCGACCTGTGCATTAAAGATAAAGCGAACGCCCAGCTCTTCCAAACGTGTTTGGATAACATTGGCGATATCGCGGTCTTCACGCGGGATGAAGGTATTGCCGTATTCCAGAACAGTGACCATGGAGCCATAATTAGCATACATGGCGGCAAATTCCAGACCGATATAGCCGCCGCCGATGATAACCAGTCTTTGTGGCAGGGTGCTGAGTTCCATTAAAGTAGTACTGGTATAAACACGCTTGCTCAGCTGTAAGCCTGTGATGGGAGGAATGACCGGTTCAGAACCGGTATTTATAAAAATTTTTTCGCCGTATAAAGATATTTTTCCGTCCGGTAACTGGACTTCTACCGTATGGTCAGTCTGAAAACGGGCGGCACCGGTATAAATATCTGCAGCTGCAGCGACATTATCATAGTTTTTCTGACGCAAAAGCGCAGTTAAAGTATTTTTTTCACGAATGGCAGCAGCATAAAAATTATTTTTTTCAGAATAATCTGCCTGCTGATTTTTTTTAGCGTCAGCTGCAGTATGGATGAGTTTTTTTGTAGGAATACAGCCGATGTTTATGCAGGTACCGCCGTACATCAGCGGAGATTTTTCAATAACAGCTGTTTTGATTCCTTTTTTGCCGAGGGCAGCTGCCAGTGTTTTTCCACCTTTGCCAAAGCCGATGATCAATGCGTCATATTTTTTCATAAGTTAAACACGCTCCTTTACTGTTCTTATTTTAGTTTAACACTAAAAGAATAAAAAAACAAGTAACTTTAAAAAATAAAGTCTGGATAAAACAGGAAAAATTTTACCTCAACAGTAAAATACTATATAATAAACATATGATTATGAATTATAGGAGCTTGGCATGACTGATCAAAAACAATGTGCAAAACTTAAAAATATCAAGTGTTTTTTGTTTGATATGGATGGTACGATTAATTTAGGCAATACATTAATCCCGGGGATGGATGTATTTTTTCAGAAATTACGTGCCGCAGAACGTGATTTTTATCTGGTAACTAATAATTCCTCCAAAGGACACGAGCATTATGTGGAAAAAATGGGGCGGATGGGGATACAGGTAACTCGTGATAATGTTTTGATATCCTCGGATGCTTTTGTTTATTATATGCAGCAGCTTCGGCCGGCGGCCAGATTATTTGTTTTAGGGACGGAACAGCTGAAGAAAACTATTCGTGAGGCAGGCTTTACCATAACGACGACACTGGAAGAAGGCACTGATTTTGTTGTGGTTGGGTTTGATATGTCTTTGAATTACGAAACACTGACTATTGCCTGCAGACTTATCGACAGGGGCGTGCCTTATGTAGCAACGCACCCGGATGTACGCTGCCCGATCGAAGGCGGAGAATTTATTCCCGATTGCGGGGCCATGATCGAGCTGATTAAAACTGCTACAGGGAAGGCCCCGCAGCAGATTTTAGGCAAGCCCTATCACTATATGATCGATGTTATTACAGCCAGGACAGGCTATAAACGGGAAGAAATTGCCATGGTTGGCGACCGTTTATCGACAGATATTGCTTTTGGGCTCAATAACGGTGTTTTATCAATACTGGTTCTGACCGGCGAGGCAACTTTAGCTGACGTGGAGCATGGCAGCATCAAGCCTGACATTATTTTGGATCACGCTTCAGAGCTGGCTGACTATTTTTAAAGTGAGAGATTTTTATGGCGGTACAATATGAGCGGATTAAGAAAACTATAGCTGCTTTGGCTGCTTACGGAACATTACCGCAGGGTGGGACGACGCGTCTTTCCTATACGGCAGAGTATTTGGCGGCGCAGGCTTTTTTGCAGCGGGAAATGCTGGAGTCGGGCATGCTGGCAGAGGTAGACCCGATTGGGAATCTGATTGGGACTTATGTGGGACGAGAGCCTGAACTGACTGCCGTCATGAGCGGTTCACACCTCGATACCGTACCGGCAGGCGGAAATTTTGACGGAGCTTTGGGTATCGTCGCAGCACTGGAATGTGTGCGCAGCTGGCAGGAAGAGGGCTATCGCCCGAAACGAACAGTACGGGTAATTGCGACGATCGAAGAAGAGTGCACAGCGTTTGGTATGGCTTGCTTTGGCGTACGTGTACGCGGCGGCGAATTTAAAAAACAGCAGCCGGAGTCTATCGTGCATTTGACAGGCGGCTCCCTGGCCGAATGTCTGCAGGAAGCCGGACTGCCGCATAGCGCGTTGCAGGATGCCGCAGTAGGGTTTCAGGATCTGGCGGCTTTTGTAGAACTGCATATCGAACAGGGCGCTGATTTGGAGGAACGTGGCCTGACCTGCGGGGCGGTGACTGCTATTGTAGGCTACGATAGATTATTCCTGACTTTACATGGAGAAGCTAACCATGCCGGGACTACTAGCATGAGGCGCCGCAGAGATGCTTTGGCTGCGGCAGCGGAAGTCATTTTAGGAGTCAAGGAGCTTGCTGAAGCTGATGACAGGTTCGTAGCTACCGTGGGTCAGTTGAATGTCGCTCCCAATGCTGTGAACATCGTGCCTGGAAAAGTGCAGCTTGCTATTGAAACAAGGGCTGCTGACGATAGGGTTTTAGCAGAGGTTCGTGCAAAGATCGTGAGTTTACTAGAGCGGACGGCGAGTAAAAGCGGTGTCGTGATTACAAAGGAGAATGATTTTCATGTGGCTGCTGTACCGTTGTCAGAGTCAGTCAGGAAAGTTATTGAGCAGTCTGCGGCTGAGTGCGGTGTCAGTTTTCAGGCCATGCCCAGCTGGGCAGGACATGATGCACAGATTTTTGCAGCAAGCGGCGTACCTACAGGAATGATTTTTGTACCAAGTATAAATGGTGTCAGCCATTCCAAAGAAGAGAGCAGTGATTTTCAGTCTGTTACTCAGGCAGTAAAAGTACTGGAAAAAACTTTAAAGACTTTAGCTGAAGTCTGAAATATATATAACTGAACGGTTAGGAAAGTGAGGCAGCAATGAGTAATCTGCGGGACGCCATTGTACGTATGGCTTTACGGCGCCCTTATTTGTATTTGCTGGTTACTTTGGTTATCAGTATCGTGCTGATGGAAGTGCTGGTAGAAATAGCTGAGCATACTTTTATTAAGCCGGCATTGCAACAGCTGGAGCTGCAGTTTATTGCTTATGTACAGCAGTTTGTTACACCGCCGCTGACAGCAGAGGTAATGCTCGTTACGGCAAGCGGGTCCAGTACTTTTTATCTTCTGGCAAGTGCGCTTGTCTGCTGCTGGTATTTATACAGCAGGCAAGACAGGCTGTATCTTTATCTAGTCTGTTTATGCGGTGGTGGTATTTTAAATCAGGTACTGAAACGCATTTTTGAACGTGTAAGGCCAGATATTTTCCCTGTTATTGCTGAAAGTGGTTACAGTTTTCCCAGCGGTCACGCTATGGGAGCGATTTGTTTTTATGGCATACTGGCATATTTTGCAGGATTAGGCTTGCGAAGTAAACCGCTGCGCTGGGGATTGATGGCGGCAGCCGGCATTTATATCCTGCTTATCGGCCTGAGCCGTGTTTATCTGGGGGTGCATTATCCGACGGATATTTTAGCCGGTTATGCAGCTGGAGCGACCTGGTTATTTTTTTGTATTACGCTGCATCGTATTTTTAGAAAGCGTTATTAAAGGCGCAGCTGCTGTCGTTATAAAAATATGTTTTGGCTTTGTTTACGCAAAATAGCCTGTGCATTTAAATGCACAGGCTATTTTTATATAAGAAAACAGATAGTTAATTATTTTGCAGAGTCCAGTTTTCCGCAGCTAAAACTTTTGAGTCAGCTGCAGGAGCTGTTTTTTTGACTGCGTATTCTTTGTTCAATATTGCCTCAAATTTATCCTCAGGCAGCGGTTTGTAGAAAAAATACCCCTGGATCATATTGCAGTTGACAGATTTAAGGAAGGCTACCTGTTCGGCAGTTTCGATACCTTCGGCGACAGTTCGGATGCTTAATTTATTGACGAGATCGATAATACCTTTAATAACGATGTTGTCTTTTTCTTTGTGGATACTTTCTCTGAAAAAGCTTTGATCGATTTTGAGCACATCAATAGGAATATTTTTCAAAAGGCTTAAAGAAGAGAACCCGGTACCGAAATCATCAATAGAAATCAAAAAACCTTTACTTTTCAGTTCACTGACTGTTTTTTCGAGAAAGGTCACATTATCAAAGGCGATTGATTCTGTAATTTCTATTTCTAAAAGGTGATCAGGGATACGGAATTTGTTTTTGATATCTTCATATGTTTTTACAAAATCTGAATTGTAAAATTGCAGTCGGGAAACATTGACGGAGATTGTATTTACAGGAAGGCCAGCATCGAGGCGCCGTCTGATAAAAGCGCATACCTTTTTAAATACATACTGGTCAAGTGATGAGATAAGATATTTCTTTTCAAAGATGGGAATGAATTTATCAGGCGGAATGATCAGTCCTTCATCTGTCTGCCAGCGTACCAGCGCTTCGGCCTGTGTTGCCAGACCTGTCTGCAAGTCGACCTTGGGCTGAAAGTAAACGAGGAATTCTTCATTTTCCAGTGATTTCAGCATGCGGTTTTCGATGGATTTTCATAACGCAGCTGTTTACGGATACTTTCATCATAAACAGCATATTTTCTGTTAAGTCCTGTTTTTACAGTTTTACGCGCATAATTTGCACGGTCTAAAATACCTTCTATCTGCAGATCCTCTGCCAGGTCCTCCAGATAGCAGATACCGCATTGGACAGAAACTGCCTGACCACCGTACATATCATGCATGAATTCTGTTATTTTGATATCGACCTGCTGCTGCCGGACCATAATGTCGTTTTTCTCATTATAGTAACGCAGAATAACGAAATTATCGGCGGAAACACGCCCCAGCACTTCTCCTGTACGCAGTTCGTTACTAATGGTAGCGGCATAATTGATAAGGATCTCATCGCCGTATTTATACCCGAAAACATCGTTGATATATTTAAAATCAGCAAAATCAACATAGCTCAGCGAATATTTTTTAGTCGTTTGTGTGAGTAGTTTTTGAGCTTTTTTCTTAAATGTTTCAAAATTATAAGCACCGGTAAGCGGGTCTTTTGTCGTTATATCATAAAGTGTTTTGTTGCTGCTTTCCAGTGAATATAATTTACGCAGGTATACCATAAATAAGGCGATCCACATGATAATGATGCCTGCCAGCATTAAAGCAGAAAGAAGTGTCAGCTGGTGACTTTTGGAAGTAGTATAGTTATCAGCAGCGAAAACAGTATTATTGGCGATCTCAAAATGTACTTCGCTGGACTGAAGCAGCAGTGGTGAATTGGCAGGGTTTTGGCGCACGGCGTAAATATTGCTTTTTACCCGATGCCATAGTGTATTGAGGGCGGAAAACTGCTGCTGATAATCAACATTGGGAATTTTTTCCAAACCGTATTTACCGTCGGTGTTTTTAAGGTCATAAATGATATCGTCGATATAAGCTATAAGCTCATCGTGAGGCTGCTGCTGCAGCTCAAGCTTGACGAGCCGCTGAGTAGCGCCTCTGGCGATGCCCAGGTAATTGATGAGTGTTCCGTAGGATTGTACTTTGCTGATTGAGTAAACAGTAAAGCTGCCTACGAATATCGATAACAAAAATAAAACGATAACGCTTATTTTGCCTAAATTTTTCATGGGGGAATCAACTCCGAAAAAGATTTAAAAAATTAGAATAATTTGAATTATAAATACTATTTATATAATCTTATAATATTTGAATTTAAAATACAAGATAATAAATTTTAATTATAAAAATAATTTTCTGCTGAATTTATCAATTTATCGTAAAATATTGAAGCGATAACTACGATTTTGATAGCTGACGAATTTTGTTATTTTTCATAAATATATGAAAAATATAAGTTAGCCTTGACAAACTTAGAAAAATCACTTATAGTGTTCTTATGTAGGAACAATGAAGGTGAAATATGGATATTATTGAAAAACTTACTTATTTTAATCTAACCAGACAGGAAGCTACGCTGTATTTGACCCTGCTGGCAGAAGGACGGCTGACCGGCTATGAAGCGACAAAGCTGACAGGTATTTCCAGATCTAATACTTATACGGCGCTGGCAGGTCTGGTAGAAAAAGGCGCTGCTTATGTGCTTGAGGATAAGGCTACAAGATATACGCCGGTGCCCTTGGATGAGTTTTGCGAAAACAGGGTAAGAAGACTGCAGGAACTGAAAGAAGAATTACTGCGTGAGCTTCCAAGTACGTCACAAAGCGTTGATGGTTATATTACGATCAAGGGAGCGACCGAAATCATCAATAAGCTCAAAAATACGATTGTTAAGGCTAAAGCCCGTATTTATGTTTCGGCAACAGATTCGGCTATAGAAGCTTTACGTGGTGAATTGACTGAGGCGGTAGGTCGGGGATTAAAGGTGGTCATTATTACCGGCAGGCCTTTTGTTTTGGAGGGTGCGATTATTTATTATGCGCATAAACCCAATAGCCAGATCCGTCTGATCGCCGATTCACAGGAGGTTTTGACAGGAGATCTGGCTGATGGCAGTAATTCAACCTGTTTATATTCCAGCAAACAGAATCTGGTAGATTTATTTAAGGATGCTTTGAAAAATGAAATAAAATTGATAGAATTGCTTCCTGAAGCAGAGAAAGGTGAGAAAGAATGAGTAAAAAACCCTTTGTAAGTAAAGAAAAGTTAGATGAGATCGCCGCACAGTATGCAACGCCGTTTTATTTATATGATGAAACGGCTATCCGTGAAACTGCGCGTCGTGTGAATAAGGCGTTTGCCTGGAATCAGGGCTTTAAAGAATATTTTGCCGTTAAAGCTACTCCTAACCCGGCAATATTGAAAATATTGCATGAGGAAGGCTGCGGTGCGGATTGTTCTTCGTATACGGAACTGCAGATGGCCGATGCCGTTGGTTTTAAAGGCGATGAAATTATGTTTTCGTCCAATGCAACGCCGGCAGAAGATTTTCAGCTGGCAAGGCAATTGAATGTCACTATCAATCTGGATGATATCACTCATATCGACTTTCTGGAAAAAGTTGCTGATATCCCGGATACGGTCAGCTGCCGTTACAATCCGGGCGGGCATTTTGCCATTGCCAACAATATTATGGATAATCCCGGTGACGCCAAATATGGTATGACCAGAGAGCAGATGACAGAAGCTTATAAAATTCTTTTAAGCAAGGGTGTTAAACATTTTGGAATGCACGCTTTTCTGGCCAGCAATACTGTGACTAATGATTATTATCCGGAACTGGCACGGATATTGTTCCAGGTCGCAGTGGAATTGAAGGAAGAGACAGGAGCGCATATTGAGTTCATCAATCTGTCCGGCGGTGTCGGTATTCCTTATCGTCCCGATCAGGAGGGCAATGATATTATGGTTATCGGCGAAGGCGTACGTCAGGCTTTTGAGGATATCCTGGTGCCTGCAGGAATGGGAGACGTAAAAATTTTTACAGAGATGGGCCGTTATATGCTGGCTCCCTATGGGGCACTTGTTGCTAAAGCCATCCACGTTAAACATACCTATAAAGAGTATATCGGACTGGATGCCTGCGCTGCTAATCTGATGCGTCCAGCCATGTACGGGTCCTATCATCACATTACCGTAATGGGTAAGGAGGATGCGCCCTGCGATCATAAATATGATATTACCGGCGGTTTGTGCGAGAATAACGACAAATTTGCTATCGACAGGATGCTGCCGGAAATCAATATCGGTGATCTGCTCTTTATTCATGATGCGGGAGCACATGGTTTTGCCATGGGCTACAATTATAATGGTAAACTGCGCAGTGCGGAAGTGCTGCTGAAGGAGGACGGCAGTACGGAATTGATTCGCCGTGCGGAGACTCCGGCAGATTACTTTGCTACTTTTGATTTTACAGGATTATTTAAAAATATATAGGCTGAATGAGGGGAAACAGGGCTGATATTTAATATCGGCCCTGTTTCATTATTTATGGTAAGATAATAGAAAATACTTTTTTAAAGGAGTGAAACAATGACTATTTTAGAGAATGAGATCATGATGACAGAGCAGCTGCGGCGCGTACCTGCTGATGAGCTGCAGGCACGCCTGAATAAATTCAGAGCCGTTATGGACAGAGAATTTCCCGGCTGGGAAATAGCCATCGTCAACCATAAAGTCAATATGTATTATTTTGCCGGTACAATGCAGGACGGTGTACTGGTAATCAGGCCGCAGGACGAGATTTTATGGGTCAGGCGCAGTTATGAACGTGCCTGCAATGAATCGTTGCTGCAGGATATCCGTCCGATGAAAAGTTTTCGTACTTTGGCTGAGTTTTATCAGCCGCTGCCTGCTAAGGTATACTTGGAAAATAAAACAGCGACGCTGGAATGGCAGCAGCTGTTGTATAAATATTTGCCTTTTGCCTCTGAGGCAGGGATGGACAGTGTGATAAGTGAGCTGCGACTGATAAAAAGCCCTTATGAACTGGCACTGATGAGAAAATCAGGTTCTATTCATCGCAATGTTTTAGATGAACTGGCGCCGCGGTTTATTGTTCAAGGTGTGAGCGAGGCAGAACTGGCAGTCAACCTGTATGCAGAAATGCTGCGTCGAGGTTCGCACGGGGTAGCGCGTTTTAATTTGCCTTTAGGTGAGGATGTTGTGGGTCTGGCTTCTTTTGGGAAAAGCGGTCTGGTGAAAACAGCTTTTGACGGCCCCGGCGGTACAGGCGGCACTTGTGTCGCTGTACAGTCGATCGGCTCTGCTTTTCGTAAGCTGCAGGCTGGGCGTTTAGTATATCTGGATATACCCTGCGGTGTGGATGGTTATCATACTGATAAAACAGTGGTGTATTATTATGGAGATTTAGATCAGGATCCTTTCAGTGATAAAATCAGGGCTGCTTATGAGCACTGTGTTTTTCTGGAAGAACTGACAGCATCGCTGCTGCAGCCGGGCATTGTGATCGAAAATATCTACCGGCAGGTAATGGAACAGTTTGATCCACAGTATGAAAACGGGTTTATGAACGGCGGCAAATTTTTAGGACACAGTATCGGGTTGGTGATGGACGAATCTCCTGCGCTGGCAAACGGTTTCAAAGGGAAGCTGGAGGCGGGTATGGTTTTTGCTGTCGAGCCTAAGATAGCTTTACCGGGAATCGGTATGGTCGGTACAGAGAATACGTATCTGGTAACGGCAGGCGGTGCGAAATCACTGACAGGGAAACCTCAGCCGCTACGCTGTATTTTATAAGTATTGCTATTGGCAGGAAAAAGCGGAAGAAGAGCGAATAAGATAAAGATATTATTGAAAACAGGAGCAGAAAAATGGAAAATAAAATTTTAGAACAGATCAAAAAATCAGAAACTGCCATGCTGGATACTTTGGCGCAGATCGTTAATATCGATTCAGGCTATGATGCTTTGGAGGGGATTGATGAGGTTGCTCATATCATAGGCGACTTTTTAACGCCGTATGGGTTTGAGGTGCAGTATATCGAAACACCGAATGCGCCTACACATGTACTTGCTAAACGTCCGCGTCCGGGCAAGAAAAAAGTTATGCTGATGGGACATATGGATACGGTTTTTCCTAAGGGGACGGCGGCTGCCAGACCGTTCAGGATCGAAGATGGCAAGGCTTATGGTCCCGGTGTTATGGATATGAAGGCAGGGATAGCGATTTCACTTTATACAGTTAAGGCATTGTTGGATAATGGCTGGGATGATACTGACCTGACGCTTTTCTTCTGCGGAGATGAAGAACCGGCGCACCCATTGACAGATGCTGTAGAATGGTTTAAAAAAGAAGGTCTGGGCAAAGATGCTGTTTTCAATATGGAACCAGGACGCGCAGACGGCAGTGTAGTTATCGGGCGTAAAGGCGTTATTCGCCCGGTGCTGACTGTAAAAGGTACCGCTGCCCATGCCGGAAACGAACCTGAAAAAGGCGCCAGCGCTGTTTTAGAACTTTGCCATAAAACTATTGCTTTACATGCGTTAACTGATTTAGAAGTCGGAACTACCTATAACGTAGGCGTTTTTAATGGCGGGAGCCTGGCAAATATTGTCGCCGATCGCGCAGAGGCACGTGTCGATATCAGATTTAAAACAGCTGAAGAAGCTGAAAAAGCAATAAAAAGTGTGGAAGCAATAGCGGCAAAAACTTATGTGACCAATACAACAACTACTGTAACAGAAAACAGGATCGAGTTTATGCCGCTGGAAACTACTGACGGCGTACAAAAGCTGTATGATCATTTGTCTAAACAGGCTGAAAAGCTGGGGCTGCCAGTCCCGGGAGCTTTATATGTCGGCGGCAGTGCTGATTCTGCCTGGACGGCCATGGTCGGTGCGCCGACTTTATGCGGGATGGGTCCGCAGGCTGTAGGTGCTCATAGTAATAATGAGTATTTATTCGTGCCGTCGATGACTGAAAGAGCGCAGCTCCTGGCGATGTGTATCATGCATCTGGATGAAATGCAGTAATAAGCGGTTAAGCATAAAAAAACAGTATGGGATTAAATCTCATACTGTTTTTTATTTTGGAATTCATTTATAAATTTTCTGAAAATATGATTTTTTATGAGCAAAAAGCAGGAAAAAAAGCATAGTAAGCGAATAATATAAGAATTATACTTGTATTTATGCAGAGGAGAGTTTTGATGAAAACGAAAATTTTAGATCAGATCAGAGGATCAGAGCAGGGGATGCTGCAATTACTGGAAGAATTGGTGAATATTGATTCAGGAGCAGATGCTTTGGCCGGTATAAATGCGGTGGCACAGAGAATAGGAGCGTTCTTAGAAGTGCTGGGATTTACTGTAGAATATCTGGAAACTGATGGTGCTCCTGTACAGCTGCTTGCTAGGAAAGCGCAGCCCGGTAAAAAGCAGGTACTGTTTTCAGGGCATATGGATACGGTGTTCAATCAAGGTACAGCGGCGGTTCGCCCATTCAAGGTTGAAAACGGACGGGCTTACGGCCCAGGCGTACTGGATATGAAAGGCGGGCTGGTTATGGCTTTATATGTAATCAGGGCCTTGCTGGAGAATGGCTGGCAGGAGACGGATATGACCGTTTTACTGTGCGGTGATGAAGAAATGTCACATCCTTTTACTGATGCGGTGGCACAGTTCAAAAAAGCGGGCGCAGGGAAGGATGCTGTTTTTAATCTGGAATTTGGACGCGTTGACGGCAGCGTCGTTACGGGCCGGAAGGGAACTACCAGGCCAACGCTGGTAGTAGAGGGGATCGCTTCACATGCGGGGAATGAACCTGAAAAAGGCGCCAGTGCGATTTTGGAACTGGCACAGAAAACAGTAGCTATCCATGCTCTCAATAATTTTGCTGTTGGGACTACATATAATGTTGGTGTTGTCAGCGGCGGTACTATGGCTAATATTGTTGCTGATAAGGCCGTTGGCGAGGTTGATGTGCGCTTTAAAACTATTGTCGAAGCAGAAAAGTCTATTGCCGATGTGCAGCGGATTGTAGAAACGAATTATGTTCCTCATACTAAGACTACGGTAACTGGCAATGTGATTAAATTTATGCCATTTGAAACTACACCCGGAGTGCAGCGGCTGTACGAACACTATGCAAGTCAGGCTGAAAAGCTCGGGTTGGCAAAACCGGGTCAGCAATATGTTGGCGGGGCTTCTGACGCGGCCTGGACGGCCATGACAGGTGCACCCACTCTGTGCGGTGTAGGACCCTGCGGCGCCGGGGCTCACAGCGACAGTGAGTATATAGAGGTAGCTACATTAACTGAAAGAGCGCTGCTTTTGGCCAGCTGTATTATGGAACTGGATGAATTATAAGCAAAAAGACGAGTCCTAACGGACTCGTCTTTTTTATGCAGGTTTAATTTTTACCAAAAAATATTTCCAGGTCAGTATCTACATCAGTGATTCCGGCAATACCAAAGTTTTCGATCAAGACATTGACAACATTTGGCGACAGGAAGGCTGGCAGAGTAGGGCCGAGATGAATATTTTTAACGCCCAGGGAAAGCAGTGCCAGAAGAACGATAACGGCCTTTTGTTCATACCAGGCGATATTGTAAACAATAGGCAGCTGGTTGATATCATCCAAGCCAAAAACTTCTTTCAGCTTGAGTGCGATCAGCGCCAGCGAATAGGAGTCGTTGCATTGACCTGCGTCTAAAACACGGGGGATGCCGCCGATATCGCCGAGCGGCAGCTTATTATATTTATATTTGGCACAGCCGGCAGTCAGGATAACAGTATCCTGTGGCAGAGCTTTCGCGAAATCTGTATAGTAATTACGTGCCGGGCTGCGTCCGTCACAGCCTGCCATAACAACAAATTTTTTGATGGCTCCGCTTTTGACTGCGTCAACGACTTTATCTGCCAGAGCGAGGACCTGGTGATGTGCAAAACCTCCTACAAGTTCGCCCCTTTCCAGCTGTGTGGGAGGAGGGCACTTTTTAGCGTGTTCAATGATAGCAGAGAAATCTTTTGTTTCCCCGATTTCTCCATCAATATGTTTACAGCCGGAAAAACCTACCGAGCCTGTAGTGTAGATACGATCTTTGTAGCTCTCTTTGGGAGGCACTAGACAATTGGTAGTCAGAAGGATCGGACCATTGAAGGCTTCGAATTCTTCTTTTTGTTTCCACCAGGCGTTGCCGTAGTTGCCTGCAAAATGAGGATATTTCTTGAAAGCCGGATAATAATGTGCCGGCAGCATTTCAGAATGGGTATAAACGTCGACGCCTGTATTAGCAGTCTGTTCCAGCAGCATTTCTAAATCACGCAGGTCGTGTCCGGAAATAAGAATCGCGGGATTGTTTCTGACACCAAGCTCAACTTTTGTGATCTCAGGGTTGCCATAGGTCGAAGTGTTGGCAGTATCAAGCAGTGCCATAACTTTGACGCCGAAGCTGCCTGTTTCCAGGACAAGGGATGTCAGGTCATCGGTACTCAGACTGTCATCTAAGGTTTTTGCTAAAGCTTTCTGCAAAAAGGCATCGATAGCTGTATCGGCGTAACCCAGAACGTTAGCGTGTTTGTTGTAAGCAGCCATACCCTTTAAGCCGTAGAGGGTCAGCTCACGCAGACTGCGTAAGTCTTCATTCCCGGTGTCCAGTACTCCCACCTTGTCAGCTTTTAAGGTCCTTTCTTCTGCGGTACGATATTGCCAAGAAGCGGCATCGCTCAGTCCTGTATCGTCATGGAGCTGTTCAAACAGTTCGTCACGGCTGGATAGAGTTTCATTGATTCTGTCGATAAAACGGTCATCGTCAAAATTAGCGTTAGTGATGGTCATGAACAGGTTAGTAGTGATCAGCCGGTCGATGGCTGCTGGGATTTCTTTGCCTTCAGAGCGCAGGCGGGTTGTTATTTCGGAAAGTCCCTTGGTCACATAAATCAGCAGGTCCTGCAGATTAGCGGTTTCAGGTTTTTTACCGCAGACACCTCCAAACATACAGCCTTTATTGCCGGCTGTTTCCTGACATTGAAAACAAAACATTTTCGGTTCCATAATATCACTCCTTATAATTATGGAGATTTCCTTCTCCGTTATTGTGGTTGCTGCCATAACGGCAGAGCAGACAAATACTTCTTCCATGTTTATGATATTATAATTACAGTTTAAAGTAAGTTGTATTTACAACGGAAAAGAGATTTCTTTATTGCGAAAATAGTTGTTTCTAAATAAAAAACTCCATTCCAGTATAACTGGAATGGAGTTTAATTTCAGAATAAACTGAAGACTGCTTTACATGGTCAAAATTTTCATGATGAACATGGCGATACCGGCATTCAGGAAAGAAATGCTGAGCAGGATCGGATAATGTCTGGAAGGAACGCCGGCAGTACCCAGCAAACGGCCCAGATATTGGATCTTGGAACCCAAGAGGTAGATAGCGGGGATAACGATGGTAATCGAGCGTTCATCGATGCCGCCGTCGTTATAAAGCGCCATGCAGACACCAACAGCGCCGCCCATGGACATGAGCGCACTGAACAGTACCATGATTGCTTCGCCGGGAAGACCCCAGATGGCCATAACAGGAGCGAAGAATTTGCCTGCCAGAGTCAGGAGTCCGGTAACGTTTAAGATTTTGATGCAGACATAAGCCATCAAAACGTTAGGGATAATATTATCAATAGCGATGTTCCAGCCTTTGCGGGCACCGCGAACGAAGATATCCATTAAGGAAGGTTTTGCTAATTTTGCGTTAAGTTCCGCCTCTGCCGCAGCTGCAGCGTCTTCGGGAGCGTGGTTGATTTTTTCTTCACTCATGCTTATGCGGCCTCCTTGCAGAATATTTTTACATAGGCGCGCATCATATTAGCGCCGAAAATTTTCATAACAAACAGTACTGCCAGAGGTATGGAAATAGGTACTGTCAAGAATCCAAACAGTGCGGAACCGGAAGAAAGATAATTAGTGATCAGGCCGCCTGCTGTAAACTGGAAAGCACTGAAAATCAAAAGTTCATTATCAGTGATCTGTTTTTCCAAATGTAATTGTCTGGTCATACCTGCGCCGGCGTCAGTGCTTTGCAGTGAAGAAACGAGCGCGATACCGCAGATACCAGGAATACCAAGGATCGGACGCAGAATCGGAGTCATCAGCTTTTGAGCTGCTTTAAGACCGCCGTAATGCTCAACTACTTCAATGAGGCCCATTGCCAGCATAACGCCGGGAGCCAAACCGAAAGCAAACAGGAAGCCGTCGCGTGCACCGCTGCCGCCTTGACCTGAGAATGTTGCTTTAGCGCTTTTCATTGTACCGAATTTACCGTTTAATGTGTCAAAGTCGAAAATATTCAGACCATGACCGGCATTTGCAAACAGACCGGAGAAAATTGCAATGGCGATAACCAAAACAATGTATCCGGAGAGCGGAACCTTATTTAAGGTTTCCTTAACTTTGTCCATGTGGGAACCCCTCCTCGAATTATAGATAAGTGCAAGTTTGCCATTCTGATAAGAAACAGAATGTGCTTACATTATATCTAAAAAACAACTATTTGACAAGGGAAAACTGATAAGTTATCAGTAAAATTTCGCAATATAAAAGAATAAGATTACTCACCCTCGGCCATTTTACGAAGATCTTTGGCTAATGTATCGTCGGTGAGGACATAAAGGAAGTCGCCGGCCCGCAATCTGGTGTCGCCTATGGGTATCAGATCGCTTTCGCCGCGCTTGACGTCCACGAGCAGTGTATGCTCAGGCCAGTTGATTTCTTTGATCAGACGTCCGTCGATAGGACTGCCGCTGCAGACTGCCAGTTCAATGACGTTCCGCTGTCTTTCACAGTGACTGCCGTCATTTTTATTGGCTGACTGCAGACTGCGTGCCAGCAGTTCTTCATAGATCGGTTTGCTGCGGCACAGCTCGGCGGCAATAAAGGCCACGATTGAGGCAATGGACAAAACCAGCATATGCTGGAAGGAGCCGGTCATTTCCATAATAAGGATGATACCGGTGATCGGAGCCCGTACCGAGGCGGAAAAGAAAGCCGCCATAGAGATGACGATGATATTGGAGTAAAAGAAAGGGTCAAGAAGCCCTAAAGCAATCATGATATTGCTGATGACACTGCCTGTGAGTGCTCCAATGACAAGCATAGGCAGAAAGAAGCCACCGGGGACACCGCTGCCGTAGCTGAGCATTGTAAAGATGAATTTACCTGCCAGCAGCAACAGTAAAGCCTGCAGAGTGTAAGGTGTTTTGGCAATATTGTTGATCAATTCGTTGCCGCCGCCCAGCACCTGCGGATAAACAAAGCCTAAAATACCGGCGCAGAATAATGCGAAGACTATTTTGCTGAACGGAGTAGGAAAAAGTTTGTAGAAACGGGGAATATTTAAAAGTCCGGCGTTAAAAATTACGCCTGCCAAACCTACGACCAGGCTTAAAGGGCCACATAGCCGTAATATTCCAGCGGCAGGAAAGGCAGACCGAAAAAATCAAAAATAGTGTCGTTGCCAAAGAAGAAACGTGAAATAACCGTTGCAGTCATTGCGGCAGCCATGGCTGGCAGCAGGACGACGACGGAAAAATTGCGGTGCAGTTCTTCTAAAGCAAAAATAACGCCCGCTAACGGAGCGTTGAAGGCTGCCGCCAAGCCGGCACTGGCGCCGCTTGTAAGCAGGTAACGTTCTTCGAGCCGGGTACGTTTCAGCAGGCGGCTGAGTCCCTGTGCCGTTACGGCGCCGAGCTGGATCGAAGGACCTTCCCGCCCCAGGGAAAGACCGGCTCCGATGCCGATGATACCTGCGAGCAGTTTGACCCAGAGGATTCGCAGCCAGCGCATTTTAATGAAGCCTAAAATAGCGCCTTTGACCTGAGGGATACCGCTGCCGGCAGCCAGAGGTTCATATTTTGTCAGTCTGTCTAAAGTGAAGGCTATTACAGCTAAAGCGATGAACCAAAAAGCGGTCCAATACCAGTCTGTGTTTTTAAGAAATGTGTAAATATGTTCACGGTTAGTTTCTACCAGATGCAGGGACCAGCGGAAAAAGCTGATGATCAGCCCTGAAAGGATACCGATTATGATACCTTCAATAAACAGCTTCAAACGGAAGCTGCGCCAGTTATTGAGCGCACGGTAGGTATTTATGACTTGATCTTTTGCTAGCATTTTCAGGACTCCTTATAATCACCGCGGCCTTCGGCTATTTCATAGCCGATAGAATGCAGCCGTGCGGCGAGGTCATTCTTGGCTTCGGCGGCTTCTGCTCCGCTACAGAGTTTATTATCATAAAGAAGATAATTTTGGCGGACATCTGCCGGGGAAAGATTGGGCATTACAACATTGGCACCTGCTAAAATACCAAGCTCACGTCCGTTGGGAACGATGGTGCCGAGAGCCGTTGTCGCAGGCAGTAATACCTTGGGAAACATCAGGCGCAGGACGGACAGCAGTGTTAAGGTCTGTTCCAGCGTTCCTGCGGGATAATTTTTAAAGGGTGTAGCATGGTGGGGAATGAAGGGACCGATACCAATCATCTGCGGCTGCAGTTCACGGATAAAGGCCAGGTCTTCGAGCAGATTAGCCATTGTTTGCCAGGGCGAGCCTACCATAAAGCCAGTGCCGACCTGATAACCCAGTTCTTTGAGATCGCGCAGGCAGCGTTTGCGGTTACTCACTTTGAGTTCTGCCGGGTGCAGTCGTGCATAATGTTCGTTATCTGCTGTTTCGTGGCGCAGCAGATAACGGTCTGCGCCTGCTTTTTTCCAAAGCTGATAGGCTTCACGTCTGCGTTCGCCGATGGAAAGTGTAACGGCACAGTCAGGATAAGCCTGTTTTATGGCGCTGATGATAGCTGCCAGATCTGTGTCGCTGTAGATAAGATCTTCGCCACCCTGCAGAACAAAGGTCCTAAAGCCCAAGGCGTAACCCTGCTCACAGCAGGAAAGGATTTGTTCTTCGGTCAGGCGGTAACGAACAGCTTCTGTGTTGCTGCGTCGTATTCCGCAGTAATAACAGTCATTTCTGCAGTAATTGGTGAATTCGATCAGCCCGCGAATATAGATTTTATTGCCGAAAACAGCCTGAGCAGTTTGCTGTGCAGCCTGAGCCAGTTCTGCACGGATGACAGCGTCGCTGAAAGCGGCTGTGAGCAAGGTCTGCATTTGTTCCGGCTGCAGCTGGTGTGTGTGCTGCAGTGTGTGTATCAATTGTTTTATATCCATAATATGTGACCTCTAATTAATGATATATGTTTATTATAGCATATGTACAAATGCAGCGAGTAATCGTTGCCAAGGCAATTTATATTTGTTATAATTGTAAAACAATAAGTAATTAATAAAAAATATGAAAGTGAGAATTGAATGGCTTTAAAGGGTATGGATAGTATAGAACTGGAAGAAAATATATATCCGATAGATGCAATCGATCAGGAGCTTGCAGGGAATTTAACTATAGATAAATTATTTGATGTTTACCGCTTCGTGGATATGAGGACACACTTAGTCCACGATTATAATGACGGCAAGATGTGTGAGCCCTGCCGCAAATGTTATGAGCTGTGGAATCGCAGTAAGCCCTGTCCGAATTGTTCATCCGAAAGGGCTGTCCAGCAGAAAAAGCAAATCATGAAAATGGAATATCTGGGAGATAAAAGTATTTTGATTCTTAGTACGCCCTGGGAGCAAGATGGTAAAGAATATGTGCTGGAGCTGGGACGCGATGTGACAAATTCTTTCAGCGTTTATGATGCTACCAGCGAAGACAGCAGTGAGCTGCGGGAACTGATCAGCAGTTACAGTGAACTTGCGGCCCGTGACAGTTTTACGGGCCTTTACAGTAAAGGCCATGCGAACAATCTGCTGCAGGAAATGTTTGCTGTTCAGAAAGAACAGTTAAAGCTGACGCTGGCGCTGATCGATATCGACCATTTTAAAAGTGTCAATGACAGGTTTGGGCATTTATGCGGCGATGAGGTCATTCTTTATGTAGTTGACAAAATAAATGCGCTTAATGAGCAGTGCAGCGGCTGGGCAGCCAGGATCGGCGGCGATGAGTTTTTACTGGCCTGCCCTTTCAGTGATAAAGACTATGTGGAAAGGCTTTGCCTGGAAATGTCGGAAACGATTACAGGTCACCGTTTTAAAAAGGGGCACAGTGAGTACAGTATAGCAATCAGCTGCGGCGTGGCGGCTTATGACGGACAAGAAACCCTGGAAGAGTTGGAACGTGTCGATATGAAGATGTATGAAGATAAAGCGCAGAAAAAACAGTAAAAGACAGCAGAGAATTTTCTCTGCTGTCTTTTTAAATGGTTTCGCTGATAAAAAGCTGGTTCATCATTTCCTGAGTACCAATGATCCATAGGATGTCGCCTTTTTGAAAGACAAAGGAGGCATCAGGATTGAGATGCGTATAATTACCACGTTCCAAACCTAAAGCCAGACAATTGACCTTGCCGAGGTAAGAACTTTTTTTGAGAGTGGAGCCGCAGAGCGGCGAATGCCTGTCGATCGGCATCGCGTAACAGAAGTAGGATGTGCTGCCATGCTTTGGATCAGCTAAAAACTGGTGCAGTGTCTGCTGGTTATCAGTAGCCAGCGGCAGAATCTGCATATCATAGGATTGGATTGCCAGTTCAAAATTCTGCAGCTGTCTGGGCGTACCTGTTAAAAGCAGCTGAGAGCCGGCATAGATAGCGGCACTGCCGCTGGGGATAGGCAGGATCTGGCTGCCGTTTTGGATTTCAAGCACGAAAACATTATAACGGCGATGCAGATTAAGTTCTTTGAGGCTTTTACCGCCGCAGAGTGAAGTCGCTGCTACACGGTAGCGTTTGACATGCAGCTGTTCATCGAGCCAGGCAGGATGGTTGGCGGCGTGTTTTTTCTGTGCTGCCAGAGTTTTGGCATTCAGGTTAATCATAAACTGAGCCTCGATCTGTAAATAGCGTTCCACGAAATACTCTGAGGAATAGATGAATTTTGCCAGAATGCAGGCTGCAGCAAACGCGATAAATTTGCTGAAACCCAGTATACTTGTAAATACGGACAGGATAAAAAACAAACCAACAGCGATCTTAATAAAAAGCAGAAGAAAAATGGGCAGATGATTAGCGGGTTTTTGGAACCACAGACTTGCTATAAGGTCTGTATGTGCAACCCTCTGGAACATGACCGCCATTAAAAATGGCCCCATACACAACAGCAGGATAACTGCGGCAATAATATCAGCTGTATAGCCGTCAAAAAGCCTGTGGCAATATGGAAGCAGCTTACTTTGTCCCAGATAGGCAAGGAAGCTGAGAATTACACAGAAAACTGTGAGGCGGGTAAAGTAACTCTGCAGCAGTTCTTTCCAGGCACTGCGCTGCTCGTCGCTGGCGGGAGCTTCATCAGGCTGAGGTAAAAGCCGCAGCAGTCTTGCGGGAAGATTACGCAGAAGCCAGCCGGATATTTTATCGGCGTGGCGCAGGATTGAAGGCGTAAGAAAAATACTGATAACTGAAACAGCTACGAAAACAGGATATAAAAAATCGCTGGTGACTTTGAGAGCAGCGCCGATAGAGGCTACGATAAAGGTTATTTCACCCAGCTGCGTCAAACTGAAGCCGCAGCGCAGCGCTGTCTGTAGGTCTTTGCCTGCCAGAAGGACGCCCAGTGATGAAAAAATAATTTTGCCGATGATCAAAGCTGCTGTAAGTACAGCGATCGGCAGCGCATATTTAATGATCAGAGCGGGGTCTACCATCATTCCGACAGAAACGAAAAAGATCCCGGAAAAAAGATCTTTGACCGGCGTCAAAAGTTTTTTTGTGGTTTCTGTAAAAGCCGTACCGGAAAGCAGTGAACCCATAAGGAATGCGCCTAATGCCGACGAAAAACCCATTTTAGTTGCCAGGACTACCATGCTCAGGCAAAGGCCCAGCGAGAAAATGAGCAGTGTTTCGGAAGTCAGATAGCGGCTGACTTTGCGGAAGAAGGTAGGCAGGAAGAAAATACCGCAGACAAAGCAGATAATGAGAAAAAAGGCCAGTTCGCCGATACTGCCGAGCATTTCTGTACCGGAAATGGCAGCGCCTGCCGCGGCGATGGTTGAGAGCATGACCATCATAATGATACCGGAAATATCTTCCAATACCAGGATACCGAAGGTAAATTGCGTGAAGCGTTCTTTCAAGAGTCCCAGCTCTTCAAAGGTTTTACTGACGACTGCTGTAGAAGACATGGTAAGCATAGCTCCGGCAAAGAAACTGTCAATAGGCTGCCAGCCAAGCAGTCTGGCACAGGCATAGCCAAGCAGCGTGATGCCTGTCAGTTCTGTGACAGCGGCGATCAGCGCTGTGCCGCCGATACTTTTGATTTTGGCAAAATTGAAATCAAGTCCCAGGTTGAACAAAATAAAAATAACGCCGATGTCCGACCAGACTGTAATATTGGCTGTATCGACTACATTCGGCAGCAGGTTAAAATGCGGGCTGGCAAAGAAGCCTGCCAAAATATAGCCTAAAACCAAAGGCTGATTGAATTTTTTGCAGAAAATGGTAACGATACCGGCAAGTACAAGGATAAAAGCAAGGTCTTCGATAAGAGGAGCAAGTTCGGACAATGTAGCAACTCCTTTATAAATATCAGTTTAAACAGATATTTTTGCTGGAAATTTTAAAAATATTACTAAAATGAATTATACACTGTTGCCGGTGGTTTGAGAAGCAGTGTTTATTCGGATAAAAAAAGCGTCCGCTTCTTTTAAGAAACGGACGCTTGCTTAATTTTTATCTCTCTGTAATATTAAGCTTGAGATGATACGGATTCTTCTTCTTCGGCAGGAGCATATTTGGGATTGAGGAAGTTGACAAAGATCCAGGCCAGCAGTGCGCCTGATATATTGTGCCAAGCTGAGAAAATAGCTCCAGGAACGGTAGCCATAGGCATGGAAGTAAAATGAGTTTTAGCCAGGCCTGTAGCCAGACCGGAATTCTGCATACCTACTTCAACTGAAAGCGCAATGGCTTTTTTCCAGCTCATGCCGGTGATCCGGGCTAAAATAAAGCCTAACAGATAACCCAGGCAGTTGTGGCAGATGACGACCAGCAGAATGATACCGGAGGTTTTGACGATGTTGTCACGGCTGACGGCGATAACGCCGGCAATGATCAGGGAGATAGCGATAGCCGAAACAGCAGGCAGATAATCGGTAGCCTGTTCAGCAAGTTTAGGCAGCAGCGCTTTAACAGCCAGACCAAGACAGATCGGTATAATAACGATTTGAATGATGCTCCAGAACATTCCCAGCGGGTCAAAAGCGATTTTCTGTCCGATAAGCTGATAGGTGATGAGCGGAGTAAGAATCGGTGAAAGCAGTGTGGAAACACTGGTCATAGTTACAGATAAGGCCAAGTCGCCTTTGGACATGAAGGTAATGACGTTGGAGGAAGTGCCGCCAGGGCAGGTTCCAACTAAAACTACGCCAGCAGTTAGAGCCGGGTCTAAATTAAAGGCCATAGCCAGTAAAAAAGCCAGTGAAGGCATGATAAGATACTGGGCGCAGACACCGACAAAAACATCGACAGGCCGCTTTAAAACTAAAGCAAAATCACGGAGATTGAGTGTGGTGCCCATACCGAACATAATAACGCCCAATAAGGTACTCAAAACCGGGATGCCGCCGATATTACCGACTACCCATTTAAAGCTGTCGGGTACGGTCATGCCCAGGATAAGAAATACAACGGCGATGATACCAAAGTATTTGCCTATCAGATGACAAAACGTTTTCATTGTGTAAAACCTCTTTCCCTTGAATAAAAATAAAATATATCAGATCAACACCTTATGGTGTAGATTTTTGTCTGCGGAAAACAGCAGAGGTTTGCATATTTTTATTAATACTTCCAAATATTATAACAAAAAAATTTTAAAGTTAAAAGGCTAAAGATAAAGTTTCGGTAAATATTGCCTTATGCTATAATAAAAACAGCGTATTGGAAAAGGAGTAAAAGCATTGTATACTATCAGGACCGATTACCGTGACGAAACAGTTATTGAGAAATCGCGGTTCATCTGCACGTTGAAAGTAAGCAGTGAAACAGAAGCGCAGGATTTCATCAAGGCTGTAAAAAAAGAGTTTTGGGATGCTACGCATAATTGTTCTGCTTATATTATTGATGAGCTGGCGCAAAGATCGAGTGATGACGGCGAACCGTCAGGAACGGCAGGACTGCCAATGCTTGAAGTGCTGCGGAAAAATCAGCTGAGCGGCGTTGCAGCGGTAGTGACAAGGTATTTCGGCGGGATCAAGCTTGGTGCAGGCGGGTTAGTACGCGCGTATACTGGCAGCGTGTCCAAAGCTGTTCAAAGCTGCGGCCTGGCACGGAAGATTTTAATGGGTACTTTTGCTTTAAGTGCGGACGCGGCGGACGCAGGAAAACTTCTGAATATTATCTATCAGCAGCAGCTTTTTACAGTGGCGTCGGTAGAATATGGTCAGCAGGCCAGGATTTTGCTGTATATGAAACAAGAGCAGCAGGATGAGGCGGAGCGGTGGCTGACTGAGGCGCTTAATATGGCAACGCAGCTGGAACAGGTCGGTAGCGAATATGTAGAGGTACCTGCCGAGAGAGAAAAGTAATAACAGGTCTGATTATGAAGGAGAGAGAAAATGGAGTTTTTAGAGAGTTTTGTTGCTTTTACCAATGATATTTTATGGTCATATGTTCTGATTGTGATGCTGGTAGGTCTGGGAATCTGGTTTTCATTGCGGACACGATTTGTACAGGTGCGCTGCCTGAAGGAAATGGTACGTCTTTTAAAGGAAGGCGTTGGACAGAAGACTGAACATAACCATATTTCTTCCTTCCAGGCATTTTGTGTCAGCACTGCTTCCCGTGTTGGTGTTGGTAATATTGCCGGCATTGCGATCGCTATCGTCAGCGGTGGTCCCGGAGCGATTTTCTGGATGTGGATCATCGCCATTTTAGGTTCGGCTACGGGCTTTATTGAAAGCACGCTGGCGCAAATTTACAAAGTTCCGCGTGAAGGCGGCGGTTACCGCGGCGGACCTGCTTATTATATTAAGAACGTACTGGGAAACAAACCAATGGCGGCCTTGTTTGCCGTTTTGATCAGTGTGACCTTCGGTTTGATTTTTAATTCGGTACAGGCGAATACGATCACAATTTCCCTGCAGGCTGCCTTTGGACTGGATCGTTTCGTGATGGGCTGTATAATTGCCGCTTTGACCGGTATTGTCATTTTCGGCGGCGTGGCGCGTATTGCGAAGGTCGCTGAATGGATGGTGCCGATTATGGCCGGTCTGTATCTTTTAATAGCTTTAGGCGTGACCTTGATGAATATAGAGAAACTGCCGCAGGTTTTCAACGCTATCTTCAGTTCGGCCTTTGATCTGCAGGCTGTTGCCGGAGGCGGTATGGGTGCGGCGCTGATGACCGGTATCAAGCGCGGCCTGTTCTCAAACGAGGCTGGTATGGGTAGTGTGCCGAATGCTGCTGCTACTGCCAGTGCTTCGCATCCCGTAAAACAGGGCCTGATCCAGGCTTTTGGCGTTTTTGTTGATACTTTACTGGTATGCTCGGCTTCAGCTTTTATCGTGCTGTTGTCCGATGGTTATACTGAAGGTAAGCTGACCGGTATCGAATTGGTGCAGCAATCCTTGTCACAGCATTTAGGACCCTGGGCCGAGTTTTCTGGCAGGAATGATCTGCCTGTTTGCGTTCAGTTCTATTGTAGGCAATTATTATTATGGTGAGATCAATATCGGGTTTATCAGTAAAAATTATATGACGCTGATGTTGTTCCGTGTTTTCGTAGTGGGTATGGTACTGTTTGGCAGTGTGGCTAAAGTTGCCCTGGTATGGGATCTGGCCGATCTGTTTATGGCGCTGATGGCGATAACGAATTTAGTGGCGATCGCGATTTTAGGCAAGTATGCTTATATTGCTTTGCATGATTATATGGATCAAAAACGTGCCGGTATCGTAGAGCCGGAGTTCGATCCGGCGATCTTGCCAAGCCAGCGTGGTATTGAGGTGTGGAAAAAAGAATAACTATAATAATGAAAAAAGGACGAGCACATGCTCGTCCTTTTTGTTTGTGTGCTTACAGCATTTTCTTTAATTCTGCGGTATTTTCGACAATCGTGACGTCGTGGGTACGCATTTCTTCGAGTGCCGCCGCAACTGTATCGGGAGCGATTCCGCGGCAGGCAGCAAGGTTCAGGATGACCTCGAAACCTGCGGCACGTAATTGCAAAACAGTATTTTTTACGCAGTAGTCAGTAGCCAGGCCGCCGCAGATCACTGTAGTGATGCCATGTTCACGCAGATACTCGATCGCGCCGGTAGAAAGTGTGTTGGCTAAATCATGGTAACAGGCCCCATAGGGATGTTTGTCGATTTCAATACCTTTGTAGACCTGAAAGTCGTAGTTCTTAGGATCAAGACCAGTAATAAATTCAAAACCTTTGGTCCCAACAATGGCATGAGCCGGCCAGTATACATCGACATCGGGGTAGCCGCTGACGGGACTGAGCACAGGATGTCCGTTACCTGCGATCCAGACTGCCTGAGAGGAATGGGCGTCACGCGAGCCGATACGCAGCGATGCTAGAGCTGCCTGAGCATTCAGTTCCTCAACGATCTGGTCGCCTTCGGCAACCGGAAGTTCGTCCGGACAGACCGGAGTAAAGGTATTTTGAGCGTCGATATCGAACGCGGCGATTTTATTTTGGGCGGGTAATTTAGTAAGCATGGCAAAATCCTCCTTAAAAAAGATGCTTGTTAACAGTATTATACTCTATTTTGGCAGGTGATTATAGAGCTTCTTTAAATTGCAGGTAATTGACTGTGTGCTTGACAAGGTTTTTAAATCAGAGTAAGATGTGAATATGAATTTCAATTTCAAATTAGGGAGTGCCTTATGAAAAAACGTAATCCTTATAAAACAGCTCAGCAGGAAGCGATGCTGCAATATTTTTTAGAGGATAAACATAATTTTTTAACTGTCAAAGATTTGCTGAGCAGCCTGCAAAAATTGCAGATCGACATCGGTCAGACGACGGTGTACCGTTTTCTGGAGCGGCAGGCTTTGGAAGGATCTGTCATTAAAATCCAGCCGGTTGATGGATCGGGAACGCAGTATTGGCGTCTGCCCTGTCCGCAGGCTGATTTAAGAGGGAAGCTGGTGTGCCTGAAATGCAGAAAAGTCATTCCTCTGAGCTGTGAGCACTTAGATATGTTTTCAGAGCATGTACTGCATAAGCATAAATTTAATTTAAGCCTGCAGCACAGCATTTTATATGGTTATTGTGAAGATTGTGATAACTGAGCAGTCTGAGGAAAGAGGTGATAAAGAGTAAAAATAAGGTTGGTGCGTTCTGGCAAGGGCTCACCGGGGAGAAGTGAAGCGGCTTACTGCTTAATAATAAATTTTAGCTGCGGTAATTTGTAGGAGGTAAGAATGAAGAAGTTTTTAGTTGTAATATTGGGTATGGTTTTACTGGCGGCAGTCGGCTGCGGCAGTGAACAAAAACAGGCTGATGGCAAGCTGCCGGTAGTGGCAAGCTTTTATCCTATGGCTGATTTTACCAGACAGATCGGCGGAGATCTACTGCAGGTCGATACATTGATCGCTGACGGTGTGGAACCGCATGACTGGGAACCGACAGCCAAGGATTTAACAAAATTAGGCAATGCCAGGCTTTTTGTTTATAACGGCGGGGTCGAGAACTGGGCCCGGCCTGCTTTAGAAGCTGTAAAGGACAAGCAGGTAGCCAGTGTGGAGGCCGGCAAAGGGCTGTTTGACGAAAAAGCTACTCATGTAGATCCGCATGTCTGGCTGAGTCCGAGAAAAGCTGTATTGGAAGTTGCTGCAATAACGGCTGCTTTGGTGCAGGCTGATCCTGAACATGCTGCTGTTTATAAAAAGAACAGCGAAGCCTATCAGGAAAAACTGCTGCAGCTTGACCAGCGTTTGACAGAGCTGGCGGCTAAAGCACCGCAAAAGCTGTTTGTCACGACTCATGCCGCCTTTGGTCATCTGGCTGAAGATTATGGTCTGCAGCAGGTTGCGATCATGGGTATTTCTCCTGATGCGGAACCAACTCCGGCTGATTTGAAAAATCTGATCAGTACGATCAAAGACAATCAGGTAAAATATGTTTTCTTTGAAACTCTTGTCAGTCCCAGAATCGCTCAAACTGTTGCGGAAGCCTCCGGAGCTGAAACGCTGGTGCTTGATCCGCTGGAAGGTTTGAGTGAAGCAGGCAGAAACAACGGCGACGATTATTTAAAAATCATGACGCGGAATATCGACAATCTGGAGTTGGCATTGGGCGTTAAATAAACGGTGGATCTATGGAAAATATCATTAAAATAAACAAATTAGGCTATAATTATGGCGAAGGCTGGATTCTGCACGATCTTTCGGTGGAGATTGCCCAGGGAGATTTTGTTGCCGTTATTGGCCCTAACGGGGCAGGGAAAAGTACGCTGCTGCGTCTTTTAGCAGGCATTCTGCAGCCGACTTCCGGCGAGATAGAGCTGTACGGAACGCCGCTGCCGCAATTCGAGGCCTGGGAAAAAATCGGTTATGTACCGCAGAATCCTGCTAAACAGCATCGCGATTTCCCAATCAGTGTCAAAGAGGTTATCGGGCTGGGCCTTTTGTGTGGCAGCAGTATGTTTCAGAAAATTTCCCGGGCTGGCAAAGCCAGAGTAGAAACGATGCTGGAACGGTTTTATCTTCAAGAGCTTGCGCATCGTAAAATAGGTGAGTTATCAGGCGGTCAGCAGCAGCGTGTCTTTTTGGCACGCGCTATGGTGCGGCAGCCTGAACTGCTGCTTTTGGACGAGCCGGCTACCGGAGTCGATCCGGATGCGAAGATCGAACTGTACAGAATGCTTAGGGATATCAACCGTGAGCTGGGTGTGACGATCGTGATGGTGTCGCATGATTTGGAGCTGGCAGCCGAAGTGGCGCATAATGCTTTGTGCCTTGACCACGATGTCTGCTTCTGGGGCGACGTACAGCAGGCGCTGGTGCATCGTCATAAGCACGGTTACTTTTACAGATAGAAGGTACTTATATGTTGGAAATGTTTGAAACAGAATTTATGCAGCGCGCCTGGCTGGCTGGTTTGATCGTGGCAGTGATCTGCCCGTTGATCGGCAGTTTTTTAGTGCTGCGGCGGCAGTCGATGATCGGTGACGGCCTGGGACATATCGCCTTCGCCGGTGTAGCGGGTGGAGCGCTGATGGGCTGGCAGCCCGTTTTGAGCGCAGCAGCGGTCACTGTGTTTGGGGCGCTCGTGATAGAATGGGTACGGACCAGGCTGGCGGCCTTTTCAGAGATGATTTTAGCAATTTTCTTTTACAGTGGTATCGGGCTGGCAGTTGTTTTTACAAGTATGAACCGTATGGGCGGTTTTAATTTAAGCAGTATTTTATTCGGCAGTCTGATGACGATCAGCAGCAGCGATTTATGGATAGTGGCCGGCCTGGGGATTTTTGCCTGTATTTTTGTGGTACTTTTTTACCGGCCGCTGCAGTATCTGACCTTTGATGAAACATCGGCACGGGTGGCAGGCTTGCCTGCTGACCGACTCAATATGTGGCTGGCGGTGCTGACGGCGCTGACAGTTGCGCTTTCGATGCGTATCGTAGGCCTGCTGCTGGTTTCCGCTATGATGGTGATACCGGTAGCCTGCGCACTGCAGACGGCACGCAGCTTTGCCGGGACAATTTACGGCGGTATTGCTTATGGGCTCGTTATCGTTTCAGGTGGTCTGACCTTATCTTATTATGCTAATTTAGCGCCGGGCGGCACTATTGTACTGACTGGTACCTGTATGTTTATTTTGAGTTGTTTATTTGGCAGACGTTTTTATCAGAAACCGCAGGCACAGGAGAACCTGACGGCAGAATGCAAGATCTGCCGCTGCAGGAAGGAGGAGCAGACGGATGCAAGTTGATCTGCATATCCACAGTACCGCTTCTGACGGTACCTGGACTCCGCCGGAAGTCGTTGCAGCGGCGCTTGCAGCAGGGCTGGGAGCTATTGCTGTTACCGATCATGACAGCGTGGCCAATGTGGCGGCGACACATGAGCTGGCCGTCGCAGCAGAATTAAAATTTATTCCCGGTGCGGAGATCTGTTCGACGAAAGACGATTTCTGTTTTCATATCCTGGGTTATGGTATCGATGTCACAAACAAACGGCTGCTGGATTTATTGGAGCATAATGAGCGGCTTTTGAACAGCAAGGATGATGAAAGTATAAAAATGTTGATCGAACGAGGCTGGCTGCTGGATTTTGAAGAGTTTTTGCGGTATGATTATGATAGAAGACGCGGAGGCTGGAAAGCCCTGGCTTTCTTGCAGGATAAAGGGCTCTGCGGCGATGTCAATGATTTTTTCAGCAGGATTTTTACCAAAGAACATGATCTTGGTTTTCCGGTTTTTCCTTCGATAAAAGAAGTTGTGGATGCCATCCATGCTGCCGGCGGCGTAGCTTTATGCGCGCATGCAGCCAGCAGTTTTCATGGGCCGGGGCTGGCAGCGACACTGCTGGAATTGGCGAAGGAGGATTTTGACGGGTTTGAATGTTACCATTCGGGACACAGCAGGGAAGATACTGCGGCACTGCTCACTTATTGCCGTCAGCATCAGCTTCTTGTCAGCGGCGGCAGTGACTGCCACGGCAGTTTTGTGCCGTCACGTGCGCTGGGCCGGCCTGTTATCGACAGCAGCGACCTGAATTTACCGGGATTGTTATAAGGGAGGAATGGAATATGACGAAGGCAAAAGTTTATTTTTCGGATATGCGTACCAGATATGGCGGGTTGAGTTTACCGCAGAAGCTGGGTAAGCTGATCGAAGCAGCCGGGATCGGAGATATTGATTTTCAGAATAAATTTGCGGCGATCAAGATCCACTTCGGCGAACCGGGCAATCTTTCTTTTCTGCGTCCCAATTATGCCAAAGTAGTTGTTGATACCGTTGCCGCACAAGGAGGACGTCCGTTTCTGACAGACTGCAACACTTTATATGTAGGCCGTCGTAAGCATGCGCTGGAACATATTACAGCTGCTTACGAAAATGGTTTCAGTCCTTTTTCAACAGGCTGTCACATTATTATTGCCGACGGCTTGAAGGGTACTGACGAAGCTTATGTAACTGTGCCGGGCGGCGAATTGGTGCAAGAAGCGAAAATAGGCAAAGCATTGATGGATGCGGATATCGTGATTTCCCTGAACCATTTTAAAGGTCACGAAGCTACTGGTTTCGGCGGCGCTATTAAAAATATCGGTATGGGCGGCGGTTCTCGTGCCGGCAAAATGGAAATGCACCATGACGGCAAACCGCATATCAGTGAACGCAAATGTATCGGCTGCGGTGCCTGTGTGCGGATCTGTGCGCATGGTGCGCCGATCATCGAAAATAAAAAAGCGCATATCGATCTGGATAAATGTGTTGGCTGCGGACGTTGTATCGGTGCCTGTCCGATGGACGCGGTGAAGCCGCCCGCTGATGGTTCCAGCATGGAAGCGCTCAATAAAAAGATGGCGGAATATGCCTGGGCTATTTTGCACGGCAGGCCGCATTTTCATATCAGCCTGATCGTTGACGTATCTCCTTACTGTGATTGTCATGCGGAAAATGACGCACCTGTAGTGCCTAATATCGGTATGCTGGCATCTTTTGATCCGGTGGCACTGGATCAGGCCTGTGCCGATCTGGTCAATGCAGCGCCGGTCATGGTGAACTCACTGCTGGACGATCATTTAAAAGCTAATCCGGAAGGCTGTCAGGGACATGATCATTTCCATAACCTGACACCGGAATCTGAATGGAAAACCTGTCTTGCTCATGCCGAAAAGCTGGGTATGGGAACACGCGCGTATGAACTGGTAACAGTAAAATAAAAGGAGCTGACAGTATGATTGTTACGACCACACCTGCTGTAGAAGGCAGAAAAATCGTTGCTTATAAAGGTATTGTTTTTGGGGAAGTAGTTTCCGGCGTCAATTTTATCAAGGATATGTTTTCCAGCATTACGGATATGATCGGCGGCCGCAGCGGGACCTATGAAAAGGAACTGCAGGAAGCACGTGAAAAAGCGCTGGCGGAAATGTCTGAGCGCGCCGCTAAATTGGGCGCCGATGCCGTAGTCGGTGTCGATGTGGATTATGAAGTGCTGGGCGAAACTAACGGTATGCTGATGGTCAGCGTTTCCGGAACCGCAGTTAAACTGGACTGAGAGTATATAACTAAAACCGTGAAGTGGTACTTGAAAGTTGGATAATTAAATAGAGCTCAACGCTATCAGGGCCTGTTGTCTGTATTTTACAGACAACAGGCCCTTTAAGTTTTTTGTGTGTTTTGATAACAATTGAATCGAAAATTTGTGCAAGACCATAAAACGTTTGAAATATACCAACGTAAATGTCTTGCGGGGGGGTACAGATGTGGTAATATATCATAAGAGATACAAAATAATTAAAAAATATTAAATAAAACGGCTGTTTTGTATCCGGAAATTCAAGACCTATGTCAGAAATTTTTATTTGATCTTAAATGATCAAGAAAAGGGGATGGTGCTGAATTTTAGGGTGTATGGACAGATAGTTACTCATTTTGCCTGTGTTGAAATTTATTGAAGAAGGTGTAGAAAATGTTGGGTAAAACTAAGAAAAATTTGGCACTAAAAATAACACTGGGATTAGTATTAGCTTTGCCGGTAGGAACAGCTTTAGCGGCGGATACAGCGACAATTGTTGATTACGATGCTCTTACTGTGAAGCCAAATGCGGAATTTATATACCACGGCGAGGGCGATAAGAAAGCAGATTTTACTGCTGCAGATATTAAACGCAGTGAAACGCAATGTGTATATGGAATTTTTGTTGGGGATAAAGCCGTTTTGAATGCGGCATCAGAAAATATAAACATATCGGTTACTAATACGGAAGGTGAAGCAAGAGCAGTATATGCGGGGGCTTTCACTGATAAAGACAAGCATGTTATAAATGGCGGGACATTAAACTTTGGTGATGATACAACTAAAAATGTCACGGTGAAGGTTGACGCGAAAAAAGATGCTCTGGGGCTGAATGCAATACGTTCAACGAACAACAGTGAGGTTGAACCGGGCATTATTAATGTCAAAGGTGAAAATGTAAGTATTGAAGCCAATTCGGCGGAAGGATTAGCTGTTGGTATTTGGGCACAAAATAATAAGACTGTAAATGATGGCAATCCGTCCACTGTGAAAATAGATGCTGATAACACATATATTAACGTAACTTCTGGTAATAAAGTGCCAACCGCAGGGGAATATAATAATATCGGCATTGTTAATTATAGCGGTGCTAAAGTAATTATTAACGGTAATTTAACAGTAGAGTCAGGAACTTTTTTGAGCACTCGCGGCGGTGCAACAACAGAGATCAATAAAGATGGCAAGGGCACAGTTAAAATCAACGGAGATATTAATTTTAACTATGACCAACCGACATCAGGAACATCGGTAGATGCAATTGTTGATTTAAATTTAACAACACAAGACTCTGTCTTTAACGGCAATATCTTTGTTAACGGTAATCCTTATCCGCCAGACGGGAAAAAAGAGGTTGGCGGCATGACCTTAGGACTTGCCAACGGTGCACAATGGAATACTGATGAGAACAGCTTTGTTAATAAACTAAATTTTAATGATGGTATTATTAATGTGAATGGCGGTGAGGGGCAGGAAGTTAAACTTGGTGACATTAATGGCAGTGGAGGCACTGTAAATATGTTAACGAGCTCCGATTTAAAAACCGCCAAATTATCAATTGGTACGATAGAATCTGATGCTGTAAATAAAATCGATCTCAAAGCCAAAGCGGTGGCCGGTCCTAAACTTACAATTAATTACACTGGTATCACCGCCGACGATCTTAACAATGTGGCTGATGATTTAGGGGGTTTAGCTAAAAATATTAGTGTTGCGGAAGGTACTAATACTGGTCTTACAGCTACGGCTAATGTAGCAGAAGGTTTGTTAAAGGGTTCGGTAAGCGCTGATCTGGATACTGCTGCCAGCGGCAGTACGGTCAAGGTTGACAGCGTCAAACAAAATAAGGAAAGTTCTACTATGACTTCTATGCGCAATATTGCCAGTGTTGCGATCGTTTCATGGCGGCAGGAGGACAGCACGCTGAGCCAGCGGTTAGGAGAATTGCGTAACAGCAAGGGAGACCAAGGCATTTGGGCACGTATGAGCCGCGGTGAATTTGAATACAGCGGCGCTTATAAAAATCAGTATAATTTCTTCCAATTGGGCTATGATAAAGCTTTTGGCAGCTGGCATTATGGTGCGGCAATAAGCCATAACGACGGAAAAACTACTTACGATAGCGGTAAAGGTGAAAACAAGAGCACCTCCCTGTCACTTTATGGAACCTGGCTGGGTGACAGAGGACATTATACTGATATTGTTTTAAAACAGGGTCGTTTATCCAACGAATACGATAATTATGCGGCAGCAGGGCATACTCATGGCGATTATGATGCTTGGGGAACTTCCTTGAGCGGTGAATATGGTATGAAGGTAGGTCTCGATAACGGCTGGTATGTAACGCCGCAGGCTCAACTGACCTTGATGCGTATCGGCGGTGAGGATTATACGACTAATAACGGTATTAAAGTCAGCCAGGATACGCTGTCAAGCTGCGTTGGACGAGTGGGCTTTGAAATGGGGAAGAGTATCAGCGATAAAGGCAGCATTTATGCTAAAGCCTCCTTACTGCACGAATTTGCTGGTAACGCTGACACCTATCTGAGCCTGAATGGTATCAGCAACAGCTACAGTCAGGATATTGGCGGCACCTGGTATGAAGCAGGCCTGGGCTTCAACTTCAAAACTACGGACAACAGTTATGTTTATGCTGATGTAGTTAAAACATTTGGCGATGATATTAAAACTCCGTGGCAGTGGAATGTGGGTGCTCGCTGGAGTTTCTAAGCAGTATTGAAATCTGAACAGAAGAGAAATAAAAAAGCACCGCCTGAAAGCGGTGCTTTTTTATTTCTCTGTTCTCATGGGCTTCGCTTTTGGTATTTTGGGCGCGGTCAGTTCAAAGCTGTGGGCGATCATGGCAAATAATTCGCCTTTGGGCACACTGTTTACTTCGACGGTGTTCCAATGTTCTTTGTTCATATGCCAGGCCGGGTAAACGCCTTTGTAAGTACGGCGCAGAAATTCGGATCTGACAGGATCACATTTCAGATTTATGCAGAGCTTGCCTTGAAGATGCATAATACAGGCAAACCATTTACCACCGGATGGATGGCGCATAATAGTGAGATCGTTATCGGCAAAGGGATAATCTTCGACAGCATTAGGATAAGTAAGGCAATGAGCGATCAAGGTTTGTTTTTCCATGGCAGATACCTCGCTTTCGTCAGGCGGCATTAATTTTATCATAATTATATAACAAAAAAGCCGACCTCGCAGTCGGCTTTTTATTTTGTGATATGCTAATTATTTCCCTGTCAGTCTTTTGATGATTTCCTGATAGGCTTCTTCGACGCTGCCCATATCACGGCGGAAACGGTCTTTGTCTAGTTTTTCGTTAGTATCCCAGTCCCATAAACGGCTGGTATCAGGTGTGATCTCGTCGGCGAGGATCACTTTTCCGTCTGCATCGACGCCAAATTCCATTTTGAAGTCGATCAGGCGCACTTTACGTTCAGCCAAAAAGGCTTTTAAGATTTCGTTGATCTTCAGGGCGTAGGCTTTGATTTCTGCAACCTGTGCATCGGTTGCCAAGCCAAAAGCTTCGGCATAATCGGCGTTGATCATCGGATCGCCAAGATCGTCGTTTTTATAGTAAAATTCTACGATAGGGCGTTTCATAACATAGCCTTCTTCGACGCCCATTTTTTTGGCCAGGCTGCCGGCGGCGATGTTACGGGTAACTACTTCCATGGGGATGATACTGACTTTTTTACACAGCGCTTCACGATCGCTGAGCTTTTTGATCTGGTGATGGGGGATGCCGTGCTTGGCAAGCAGGTCAAAGAAAAAGCTGGTGATCGTATTATTCATAATGCCTTTATCTGCGATAGTGCCTTTTTTGAGGCCGTTCATGGCGGTAGCGTCATCTTTATAATAGATGATTACTTCATTGGGGTTCTCGGTTTCAAAAACTTTTTTGGCTTTGCCTTCATACAACATTTTTGCCATTGTCTGTAACCTGCTTTCTTTTAAATAAATTTATTAGTAGAGCCGGCGAATGTAAGGCACTCGTCGCCTGCTAAATCGCAAGTGTTGATATTGGTAGATGGATTTTTTACATTGTTAGTTTAGCTTGTTTGCTTTTCATTGTCAATGATTTTTCGGAACATTTAATATAAAAAATAGTAAAAAAAGGCGTTTTTATGCTAAAAATCCGAACATTAAAATAAAAACATGAAAAAATATTTGCTAAAACTCTTTACAAATCCTGAAAAGTGATTTATAATCACAGCATAAGCAACAGCGAAGTTGCGGGCCAAGGCCTGAGTTCGCCGTTGCTTTTTTTTATTCTGTTTAGTTTCAGTGAGGGGGAGAAAATTATGAGCAATGTACCGAAAATGTTTGGCAGCCTGGTATTTAATGAAACGGTTATGAAAGACCGTTTGCCGACAGCTACCTACAAGACTTTCAAAAACGCTGTCTTAAAAGGCGAAGCGCTGGATCTGCCGATTGCCAACATCATCGCCAATGCGATGAAAGACTGGGCACTGGAACATGGCGCGACCCATTTTACCCATTGGTTCCAGCCGATGACCGGTATTACTGCCGAAAAGCATGAAAGCTTTATCGCTCCGACGGCAGACGGCCGCGTTATTATGGATTTCTCCGGGAAAGAACTGATCCAGGGCGAGCCTGATGCTTCCAGCTTTCCTTCGGGCGGTCTGCGCGCTACTTTTGAAGCCCGCGGCTACACTGCTTGGGACCCTACCTCTTATGCGTTTATCAAGGATGGCTGTTTATGTATCCCGACTGCGTTTTGCTCCTATACCGGCGAAGTATTGGATAAAAAAGCGCCGCTGCTGCGCTCGATGTGTTGTGTCGACCAGGCTGCCAGACGTATACTGGCGCTGTTCGGGCAGGCGACCGAGAAGGTTGTGACTACTGTCGGGCCGGAGCAGGAATATTTCCTCGTCGATAAGGAGATGTGGGAGCAGCGTAAGGATCTGGTATATACGGGGCGTACACTGTTCGGAGCCAAGGTTCCGAAAGGGCAGGAGATGGAAGACCATTATTTTGGCATCATCAAGCCGCGCGTCCTGGCTTTTATGAAGGAGCTGGATGAGGAGCTGTGGAAGCTGGGCGTGCTTGCTAAAACGGAGCATAACGAAGTTGCTCCGGCCCAGCATGAGCTGGCACCTATTTTTACTACTACTAACGTAGCTTCTGATCATAATCAGCTGACAATGGAATTTATGAAGCGCGTTGCCCTGCGTCACGGACTGGTATGCCTGCTGCACGAGAAACCCTTTGCTGGCGTTAATGGCAGCGGTAAGCATAATAACTGGTCTATTGCGACTACTGAAGGCGATAATTTACTGAATCCCGGTAAAGAACCACATAAAAATACCCGTTTCTTACTGTTTCTCGCAGCTATCATCAAAGCTGTTGATGAATATCAGGATCTGCTGCGCGTAAGTGTAGCCAGCGCCGGTAACGATCATCGTCTCGGCGCGAACGAAGCGCCTCCTGCGATAGTATCTGTTTTCCTGGGGACGGAGCTGACCAATATTCTGGAAGCTATCGAAAAAGGGAAGCAGTACAATCCTGACGCGGCGGCGTTATTGAAATTGAGCGGTGATGTTATCCCGGCACTGACCAAGGATAATACGGACAGAAACCGTACGTCTCCGTTCGCTTTCACCGGCAACAAGTTCGAGTTCAGAATGCTGGGCAGCGAGTTTTCTATCGCCGGCCCTAATATCGTTCTCAATACTATCGTTGCCGAAGCTTTGAATCAATTCGCAGACAAATTAGAAAAAGCAGCCGATAAAGATGCTGCCATGAAGAAATTGATCAAAGAAACCATCGTCAAGCATAAACGTATCGTGTTCAACGGTGACGGTTATACGGACGCATGGGTAGAAGAGGCCAAATCGAGGGGGCTTCTTAATCTTAAATCCACACCGGAAGCGCTGCCTTATATGGAAGCGGAAAAAAATATCGAATTGTTTGTTAAACACGGTATTTTTACAGCGACCGAGGTGCGTTCCCGGGTGGAGATCATGCTGGAAAAATATGCCAAAACGATCAATATCGAAGCCTTGACGATGCTGGATATGCTGTATAAGGATATCCTGCCGGCGGCAGCGGCTTATACTAATGACCTGCTGGGCAATGCTGCGGCTAAAAAGGACTTGGGGATCAAAAACTGCTTTGAAGCTGATCTGGCGGCGAAGATTTCCGAGTTGACCGCTAAAATGTATAACAGCGGTGAAAAGCTGGCCAAAGCGCTGAAAGGTGCTGAAAAATGCGTTGATATGAAAGCTGAGGCCAACTATTATCATGACACGGTTTTAAAAGAAATGGAGCTCCTGCGCAGCTATGCTGATGCTGCCGAAGAGCTGATCGGTGAAGACTATCTGCCGTATCCGACCTACGGCAAGCTGCTTTACGGCGTCAACAATTAAAGGACGCCCTGGGGAAGCTGACAACGCGAAGAAGCGTATCCGCTGAGGATACGCTTCTTTTTTATAAATAGAGCTAAAATGATTGGATGTGGGGGGACTATGATGATGGAAAAATACGCAGCAGCGGATACGATGTGGGTACTGATCGGCGCGTTTATGGTATTTTTTATGCAGCCGGGTTTTGCCATGGTCGAGACCGGTTTTACCAGAGCTAAAAATGCCGGCAATATCGTGATGAAAAATTTTATGGACCTGTGTCTGGGCAGTATCGTTTTTTGGATCATTGGCTTTGGCCTGATGTTTGGCACGGATATCGACGGTTTGATCGGTGCGCCTGATTTTTTTGTGCAAAACGATTATGGGGCGTCTTATCCGTCCTGGGCCTTTTTTATCTTTCAAACTGTTTTCTGTGCTACGGCGGCGACTATTGTATCAGGTGCTATGGCCGAACGGACGAAGTTTTCTGTTTACTGTATCTACAGTATTTTGATCAGCGCGGTTATTTATCCGGTCTCGGGGCATTGGATCTGGGGCGGTGGCTGGCTCGGCGCCATGGGTTTTCATGATTTTGCCGGTTCTACGGCGGTCCATATGGTCGGTGGTGTAGCCGCGCTTGTCGGTGCCAAGATACTTGGTCCGCGTATTGGAAAATATAATGCTGACGGCAGTGTCAATGCCATACCGGGACACAGCCTGACGCTGGGCGCTTTGGGCGTATTCATTCTCTGGTTCGGCTGGTTTGGCTTTAACGGCGGCTCTACAGTTTGCGCGACCGGTGACGATGTCCTGACATCAATGGGCAGGATCTTTGTTACTACTAATATGGCCGCTGCCTCTGCCGCGACGGCAACGATGTTCCTGACCTGGCTGCGTTACGGCAAGCCTGATGTATCGATGACCTTGAACGGCGCGCTGGCAGGATTGGTCGCTATTACTGCTGGCTGTGACGCAGTCAGTGTTCCGGGAGCTTTTGTGATCGGTATCATTGCCGGGCTTGTGATCGTTTTTGCAGTAGAATTTTTTGACCAGATTGCCAGAATCGACGATCCTGTCGGCGCAATTTCGGTACATGGAGTCTGTGGTGCGCTGGGCACGCTGCTGGTTGGTGTTTTTGCAGTAGACGGCGGTCTGCTGTACGGCGGCGGCAGTGAGCTGCTGATCATTCAGGCGACAGGAGTTGCAGCGGTAGCGGCGTATATCGGTATCGTGATGACGCTGATTTTTCAAATCCTCGATAAAACTATCGGACTGCGGGTCAGCACGCGTGAGGAAATCGCCGGGCTGGATATGGAAGAGCATGGTCTGGCCAGCTCTTATGCCGATTTTATGCCGGCAGCAGAAGATTTCCATGGTGCTGTGACTGCTCAGGAAGCAGCAGAGGCTGGTGCTGCCGTTACTCACGTTACTGCCGCTCTGCCGGCAGCAGGCAGACCGAAAATGACGAAGATCGTGATCATTACTTCGCAGCTGCGTTTTGAGATCTTGAAGGAAGCTTTGGATAAACTTGGTATTACCGGTATGACGGTAACGAAGGTTTTGGGTTACGGGCTGCAGAAAGGCAATACCGAATATTACCGCGGTGCGGAAGTAAGCGTGCATCTGCTGCCCAAGGTCAAAGTAGAACTTGTTGTTTCGGCTATTCCTGTGGCTGCGGTGGTGGCAGCTGCGAAAAAAGTGCTTTATACCGGCAAGTATGGCGACGGTAAAATTTTTATCTATGATGTAGAGAACGTCGTTAAGATACGTACTGGCGAGGAAGGCTATGAAGCCCTGCAGGACGAGCCGATCGAGGCATAATAAATAAAGCTGACTTGCGGTACTGTCCTGATATGGCGGCAGTACCGCTTTTTAGCAATCATATTTTAGAAAATAATGCAACTAATAATTATTATTAAGATTTTTGACTGTCGCTGCTTTCTGTGATATAGTGATAATAACAACAAGCGATGCTGTCATTCATTGGCAGCGCGCCGTTGATCTTGAAAAGACAGGAGTTGAAAGTTATGTTGTATACCGCAGAAGACGCGATCCAGATTTATCATGCTAAATCATCGACTTTGGAATTTTTTGCGGCAAAAGTGCCGAAAGCTGCCTGGCAGGGTATCCGCAAAGAAGATATTGAGCCGGCTCAGGAATATTACAGTGACGATATTATTGTAGATTTTGATTTGCTGGACCGGGACGCTTATGAAGAAAAGGTCTGCGGCGGTGCTCATAGCGATCTGCCCGATGCGGCGTTTCCTGTTCTGGTGATCGTCAAGTCTTTGGATTAAAAAAATTTTATACTCAAAAATGACCTTTGCAGGTACTGCGCTTACAAAGGTCGTTTTTTTATTTACTTCTACTGTTTCAGGGGGGTTAAGGGCTTTAAAATGCGTCATTCAGACCTGTAAAAAGGGCGGAAAAAGTATTTTTGTAAGCAAACTGTAATTTTTTTCTAGTTGATATTTAAATATTGAAAACTTCACACAGATGAAAAAGTGTATATAATAAAAATCGTAAACAAAACCTGCTCAGCAGGAAAGGAAAGAGGTCAATGAAAATGAAAAAATCTGTAATCGTAGTGGTCTGCTTATTATTGGTAGGCATTTTTGGCTGGTCTATTGCTAAAGCCAACAGTGCCGATATCAAAGTCCATCTTGGTGCAGGAACCATCGTTATGGATCAACAAGAGCTGGTATTAACTCCTGATGAAGCCATCATGGTTCAAGAAGATACAGTATACCTGCCCCTGCGTCCGCTGATGGAAAAAATGGACTACCAGGTATTCTGGGATGCCGGTATGCAAAATGTTTCGATGGAAAAAGGTGATCAGACCTATTTTATGACTATTGGCAGCAACCAATATGTACGCAATGGCCAAACCATTACTTTGGACAACGCTCCGATTTTAGTAAATGGCAAGACTATGGTGCCGGTTACATTCTTTACCAACGTCATGAACAAAACTGTTGAAGTTTCCAACAGCCATGTTTAAGCCTTAACGGCAATTACATCTCATATATAGCTTCCTACAGGCAAAACACCGCTTTTACAGAAAGCGGTGTTTTGCTTTTTTTCAGCGGCAGTAAAAAACAGCGGCCGGGCTTAAAAAATAAAGATAAAAGTATTTATTTGCTAAAAGTAAAAATGCTATAATATAAAAAATAGGTTATAATTAATAGCGGATAACCTAATTGTTTTATTTTGTAGAATTCAGAGAGCATTTGTAAAAAATAGAAAGAGGTAGCTTTATGTGGGGAAAACTGCATCGTGAGCTGATCGTCATAACTATAATCTCAGTTTTGATCCTGGCGGTTTCTTTTGCATTCAATTTCAGTGCCAGTCAAAAGGACATTCTGGAACGCCAGACTTACGATTATTTGCTGGACGCAGCCCATCATACCAAGGTTATTCTGCATACCGAGATCCAGCGGCAGAATGAATTACTGGATATCGTGCTGAGAAACGCTCCTCGATATGAAGGGCAGAAGGATAATTTGATCAATCTTTTGAGTACAGTTTCCAACACAGGGCATTTTTCGACTGTTGGACTTACTTATCGTGGTCATAAAACCCTGATGAGCAATGGCGAGGAAATCAATATCCTGGATCAGGATTATTATAAAAGGGCCTTAGAGGGAGAAGAAGTTGTTGAAGGGCCGGTCGTTTTGCCGTCCAGCGGCAGAAAAGTAGTTATTCTGGCTAAGCCACTGTATAAGGATGAAGAGGTCATCGGCGTTGTCCATGAAGCCTATGATCTTGACAATGCGACGAAAACGCTGCTGGCGGTGCTGAATATGCAGCAGGACCGCATTACGATGATCGCAGATGAAAAGGGCGATGTGATTATGGGCATCGGCAATGGCAAGCAGGGAAATTTCTTTAAATTCCTGGAGCAGGAAGCCATTGGCTGCTCGATGACGGAGCAAGACCTGGAAAAAGCTATTGCCAATAAAGAAAGCGGCGCTTTCTATTATACTGATATCTTTGGCGAGACACAGTATGTAGTCTTTGCGCCTGTAGAAGTTAACGACTGGTACACTTTCCAGATCGTTTCGGGAACCAATCTGCTGGCAGATCAGCAGATGCTGAATAAGATCGCCCGGGATACGATGGGAAAATATTTCCTGCTCATTTGTCTGTGCTTTCTCGTTATCATCTATATCTGGCGGCAGATCGAAAAAGACCGCTTAAAACAGATCAACGCGGAGATAGAGGGTCTGCGGCTGACGGCGGGCTTGATGGAAGGCTGCATGTTTGAATTTGATCTGAAAGCATGTAAATTTCTGATCGTTAAAAATACCGGTGAAGGTGCGGCCGGGCATAATACCGAAAAACAGATACTGGAAAAATTGGGCGGCTTTATTACTGATACTATTGCGGAAAGAATAGCAGCAGTTTAAATAAGTATTTTCATGAGGAAGACAGCAGTGCCGTGCATAAGGCTCTGACAGAATTGCAAAGGGCCGGCAGGACAGTTTTTCAGGGGCGCCTGCATACTTCTGATGGCGATTATCACTGGTATCGTTTTTATATGGCGGTGGTATTTGATGATAAGCGGCAGATCAAGCGTGTTTTAGGTAATGTTCTGGATATCAACGATACGCAGAATAAATTTGCACGGATGCAGCATAAGGCTGAGCGAGATCCTTTGACGGGTATTTATAACCGGGCTGTTTTTGAAAAATATGTCAATGAGGTTTTAGCTGACAGCTCGAAACGGCAGCATGCCTTTTTCCTGCTGGATATTGATGATTTTAAAAATGTTAACGACAGCAGGGGACATGCCTTCGGTGATACGGTGCTGTGTGAGCTTACTGCCAATCTTGAGCGCAGCTTCCGCAGTTCGGATCTGCTGGGCCGTATCGGCGGCGATGAATTTGCGGTGCTGATGTGTGATATCACCAGTATGGAAAATGCCCTGGTGAAAGCCGGGCAGATCTGCAGTCTGTACACTAAAGGCGCGGCAAAAGAAGGGCTGAAGATATCCTGCAGTATCGGGATGGTGTTCTGTGAATCTGACGACGGCGCTGATTTTGACGACCTGTATCAGAAAGCGGACAGCGCTTTGTATAAAGCCAAGGGAAAAGGAAAAAATGTTTTTGTCGTATTTGATGAAAATATGCTGTGAGAACAGCAGGGAATATTCCTGGAAAAATGTAAAAGCAGCTTCTCATCTTAATAATGGAGAAGCTGCTTTTTGATTTAAAAATAAATTTCTGAAAAACTATTTTGAAAAAAATGGGAATGTGCTATAATAACATAAATTAAAATATTGTGAATTTAAATATTGCAATATTTAAAATTTGTGAAGTCGATTTTCGGCAAGGTAGATTGCAACCCTCTCCGCCTTGTTTGAAGATATTCCCCAAAAATAGACCTGCCCTAGGGCAGGTCTATTTTTTTATTTGATATTTAAATCTGGTATCTTGTAAGGTGTTGCAAGCTTTGCGGCTTCCTGCAGGCCATGCTGTATAATAAAATCACGGATCGTTTCAAGGATATAGGAAAAACAAATTGCCAGATAAGTGCTGAAACCTTCAATATCCCGTGCTTCCAGGTATAAATAAGCCTGCCATGTATATTTGCAAAGAGTATCCGTCGTTCCTGCAAGATTCTGGCGGTGAAAAGCCAGATAATAACCCCAGTGCAGCAGTTTATTGGTTTCCTGCAGTATCGCCCGCAGAGGCTGCAGCTCCGTAAGTTCGATCAGGGAATTGACTATTAAGGCCAGGGGTACTTTACCTGGCTGACCAAATTCTGACCGCCAGGCTTTCTGTGTCTGGGGATCGATCCTGCCGGCTGCAGCCACAGCGACAGGCTTGATAATAACTGACATTAGCTGCAAGGCGCTGAGATAGATCAGCGTATCTTTTTTGTAACGCTCGTTCTGCATACAATTAGCGGTGATGAAGGTAGGCGGCAGCCTGACAATAGTGCCCTTGGTATTGATGGTTTCTGCGAAGCCGATCTCGTTGAGCAGAGCCAGCGATTTGCGGATCGTGGAAATAGAGACTTTGTAGTTTCTGGCCAGTACAGCTTCATAAGGTAAAAGTGTACCGGGCTCATAGATGCTGGCGGCGATCTTATCGATCAGGTCACGGGCGATCTGGGTATAGTAATGGTCGCGTCCTTTTTCAGCGCTCCAGTTATAATCATAAACAGGTTCGGGAATCTCTGCCTGTTGGTATTTTTTGTATACTTTCCGGATATATTTGTTGTCTGAAACAGAAAAGCTGAGATACATATCATTGAAACGCTTATTGACAAGCTGGTAATCATTACTCTGTAAAGCAGCCAGCAGCAACCGGAAGGTTTCCGGATCATACTTAAACAGCATATTTTTAGGTGCCGCTAAAGTAACCTTAGAATAAGTTTTCAGACTGTTATACAGATCGTTATAGAGCAGATTGTTGGAGCTGCGCAGCAGTTCGTTCAGCAGAGCTGAAAAAGCGGCATCGAGCGCTGCAGTATCCTGACAGTTATTTTTTTTGAGCAGCTTCTGATAGGAGGGCAGCTTTTTGATATCGCAGTGTGCGGCAGAAAAATGAAAAATGGACGGTAAAATGAGCCCCATGGTTTGATAAACTTCTGTCAGCGACTCCTGACGCCGCAGCAGACCAACAGCATAGCTTTGAGAAGCACTGTTTTTTTCAGCCCGGTAAATGACACGTGCCGGTTTGCGTTCTGTCGTTTGGATCAGGCCTTCTGTTTTTAATCTGGCCAAAACATCTTTGACGGTGCGGATACCGACATTATAAATGGCTGCAAGCTGCGGCATGGAAGGCAGAGTATCGCCAGGTTTCAGATGGCCGCAGGTGATCTGGTCGTGTAAATTTTGATAAAGAAATTCAAATAGCGTATTTTTGCTTAACATCGCCAATATCCCTTCGAAAATATTACAAGTAAATTATAACATAAACATTTATAGTAAAACATATAGTAAATTTAGTTATTTGAAAAAACGATTAGATATAATTTAAAAATACTTTATTTTTATTAAAGAATGAAATAACAAATGTAAACGAATAAAAAATATAATTTTATTAATTAATACAAAACTACTTCTGCTAAAAATATGAAAAAGTTTAATATGTGATTAAAAGCGGCTTGGAGCAACATTTTTATATAAGATATTGTGCTGGTTTTTAATAAATGCTATAATAAAAACAATAAACTATACTTAATTTAATTGGCAAAATAATTAAACATTAAAAATGTTGGTGTACAGTTTGCAATTATGATGAATTTTGAAATAGAAAAACGTGTAGAAATGCAGGATATATTTTTTTAAAGGAAGCTATATGCATACGTACACAGTAAGGAGTGGAAAATGGAAACTTTAGACAGAAAAAAAATAGGGATGAATATCAAAGTAAGAAGGATGCAGAAACTGATCTCGCAGACAGCGATGGCAGAAAAATTAGGGATCTCGCAGACACATATGAGCAACGTCGAAGTTGGCCGCGCTATGCTTAGCCTGGAACTGCTGCTGCAGCTGAAAAATATTTTAGGCTGTACGATCGACGAACTGCTTTGTCTGGAAGATGAAAACAAACCCAGGAAAAAGAGAGTCAGGGTCATTCGTTACCTTGATTAAAGCTAAGCAAAAAGATTTTAAAGAAAGTGGTGGGACGAATATGCAAAGTATCGATTTGAAAAAAATAGGCAATGAAATCAAAGTCAGAAGAGTAAAACAGGGCATTCAGCAAACAGCTTTGGCGGAAATGCTGGATATAACGCAGACCCACCTGAGCAATATTGAAAATGGCAGAGTCCCCGGCAGTTTGAAACTGCTATTGAAGCTGCGCAGTATTTTCGGGTGCAGGCTGGAGGATCTGGTCGATCCGGAGTGTGATGAAGCGCCGGTCAAAGCTAATGATAAAAGAATGCGGCGCATAAAAGTGATCAGATATTATGAAAATGCCTGATAGCAGGTATGAATAAAAAACAGGTCAGCTTTTAGAAGGCTGGCCTGTTTTTTATTACTGTCAGAAGTAGCTGGGCTGTACTGTGAGCAGTAGTGAAAAGTTCACAAGTCAGCGGAAATTTTTGTGGTATATTAATAAATAGAGTAACAGAAAAATCTTGTTTTGAGAGTGAACGCCATGACTTTAAAACAAAGTAATTATAAATCGATAACAGCTTTACTGCTGATACTGGTTATTGCTGTCGGCGCAGTCTGGGCCCCTCTATATGTAGAGGCCAGTCACGGACATGACTGCAGCGGAACAGCTTGCCCGGTGTGTCTGACGGTCAGCGTTATCGGCAGCTGTCTTAATTATGTTCTGCCGGCGCTGCTGCCATTGCTGCTGAGTCTGTCAGTTCCGGCTGAAAGTGTTGGAAGCAGGGCTTTGCCTGCCAGTCTGGCAAGGCTGACGCTGATCGGGCTGAAAGTGCGTCTTGATAATTGAGAATTGCCAAAATTTATTTTAAATAAATTTTGGAGGTCGTACCTTGAAAAATAAATTTGTTTATCTCGTTACTATCATTCTGGCTGTGCTGTATCTTGCGGCGGGGCATTATTTTGCTGTGCAGGGTTTAAGTTTTTTTAAAGAGAAATCGCCTACTGACGTTGTTGAGGCAAGGGTAGTGAAGCTTTTGCCGGCAGCAGCAGGGGCTAAATTTGAGCAGATAAGATTTGAAGCCGAATTATTGTCAGGAAGGCAAGAAGGCGTCAAAGTGACGGCTGCGCAGAATAAAGCCGGCAGTTTTGCGGTTGGGCGCGATGTAGCCGTTGGCGATAAGGTGCTGCTGCTGCCGGGACAGAGCAGTCAGGGGGAATGGAGTTATGCCGAGCATCTGCGCAGTAATGTACTGATGTGGCTGTTTGCTGTTTTTGCTTTAAGTATTATCGCTTTTGGACGGATGCAGGGCGTAAATACTTTGATCTCTCTGATTTTTTGCTGCCTGTCAATCTTTGCGGTTTTTGTGCCGGCGATACTGTCGGGCAAGAACGTTTACTGCTGGACGATCCTGACCTGTGCTTTTATTGTCGTGACTAATCTGCTGCTGGTGAATGGCATCAGCAGAAAAACGATCGCGACTATTTTGGGCTGTATCGGCGGACTTGTCATTGCGGCGCTTATCAGTGCGTCTGCAGACAGTTTTTTGCAGCTTACGGGGCTGGTAGACGAGGATTCCATGTACCTGCTGTTTTTGAATCCTGCTGACCCGGTCGATCTGAAAGCGATCATATTCAGCGCGATCATTATCGGCGCTTTGGGAGCGATCATGGATGTGGCGATGGATATCGCTTCGGCGCTGAACGAGCTGGCGGCTACTACTGCTGAACCTACGAGGAAAATGCTGCTGCAGGCCGGCAATAATATCGGCCGCGATATCCTGGGCATGATGTCCAATACGCTGATCCTGGCATATATCGGCGGTTCACTGACGATAGTTTTGCTGTTCTTTGCCTATAACCATTCGCTGCTGTATCTGCTGAACAAGGAAATGGTGGTCGTAGAGATCCTGCAGGCCGTTATCGGCAGCTTTGGCATTCTGTTTACGATCCCGTTTACTTCTTTTATCTGCAGCAGGCTGTATGTAAAAAAGGCCGGAAGACGTCATAAGTCAGGCTTGGAAAATAAAATATAAATTATACGGCAAAAATCTTGCAGGAATTGATTTGATGTATTATAATAAACCGTGCTGAAAAATTATATAAATTTATTAATTATATAATAAAAAGTATAACTGGTAATACAAAAAATAAACGGGATGCAATTAAAAAATAAGCAGGATGGGAGCAACTGTTATGAAAAATGAAGATGATGTTATCGGCAATGAAATAACGGGTGGCGGGAGCAGTTCCAGCGGTCCTTTAAAAAGTCTGCTGGAGGTATGTCCGATCTGCGGCAAGGAATTTTCCTGCAATAAAACCTATCATGTCTATACGGCCCTGGCCGGACGCCGGCGGCAGTATTACTGCAGCTATCACTGCTTTAAACAGCGGCCGAATCCCAAAAATAAATTATAAAACACTAAAACACCGTACATTTTGTACGGTGTTCTTTTATTATGCTGTCGTGCATAGATGACAGGAAGCAGTTTGCAGGATTTGTTGAATGATATTTTTGCAGTGTTTACATATATTCGCCAATATGGGGAAGCTTAAAAAGAACGAGTAAGTAAATCAGTATGATTGTCCTGTGGGGGGGTAAAACTATACGATGTCAAAAAATAATATTGCAAGAATATTGCTTTTTTAAAATCAGTTAACTACAATATTAATTAGATAACGAATAATTTAGAAAATATTAAATAAAATAATTGTAAAACTTAAATTGATGAGAGGATTTGCAGAAATTTAAAATAATGAGAGAAGTGAAAGCATGAACGCGGACAGTTACGGCCTTAAATTGAACGAACAAAGCAGTGAGCAGACGGTCTATGATTACAATATGCTGATGAGTGCGATGAACGTCAGTGTCAGTAAGCACTTGATGGACGAAAATTTTACGGTAGTCTGGGCTAATGATTATTTTTACTCGCAGACTTTATACACAAAGAAAGAGTATGAAGCGATCTATCGTAACAGCTGCCGCAAATATTTTGCGCAGTACCCGGAAGAGTATGCAAAAATGGCGATGGCAGTTGAACAGGCATTGCTGAAAGGGAAAAGCGGTTATGAATGTATCTGCAGGATGCCGCTTAAAGATGGAAGCTGCTCCTGGATCAAAGTCAGCGGTATGTTCAGCGACCAAAAAGTTAACGATATCCCGGTCATTTATGCTACCTTTATTGATGTTACTGAAGCCGTTGAACAAAAGGAACTGCAGCAGCAGCTGGAAAAACGTTCACAGGAGCTGTAGGCGGCACTGCAGGCGGCAGAAGTCGCTAACCGTGAAAAGTCTGATTTTCTTTCCCGGATGTCGCATGATATCAGGACGCCGATGAACGCTATTATGGGGATGACGGATATTGCCTCCGCGCATATCGACACTCCGGAAAAGGTACAGGATTGTCTGCGGAAGATCTCGCTTTCAAGTCAGCATCTTCTGGGCCTGATCAATGATGTGCTGGATATGTCGAAGATAGAAAGCGGAAAAATGACTCTGGCGGAAGAAGTGATCGAGCTGCCGGAGGTGATGGATACTATCGTTTCGATCATGCAGAGCAGTGTCAAGGCCAGGCAGCAGCATTTTGACGTGCGCCTGCGGCATATCAGGCACGAGCAGCTGTGCTGCGATTCGCTGCGTCTGCGGCAGGTACTGATCAATGTGCTTTCCAACGCTTCCAAGTTTACGCCGCCTGGCGGTACCGTCAGTTTCGATATCGAAGAAGCGGCGTCAGAGAATGCGGCCAAAGCCTGGTTCATATTTACAGTCAGGGATACCGGAATCGGAATCAAACCGGAGTTTTTGAGGGATATTTTTAAACCCTTCACCCGCGAAAAAGACAGCCGGATCGATAAAACAGAAGGCAGTGGCCTGGGGATGGCGATCTCGAAGAAAATCGTCGATCTGATGGGCGGAACGATCGAGGTCAGCAGTGAGGTCGGTACTGGTACTGAATTTACGATCAGCCTGCCGCTGCAGATCAGTGAACTGGAATTGGGCAATTTTAAGTTTTCCGATTTGAAGATCATCGTAGTCGACGATGATGTGATCGTCTGTGAGCATACGACGGAGCTTTTACGGCAGATTGGCATTCGTTCGGACTGGGAAACCGACGGACAGCGGGCGGTGCAGAAGGTCCTGGCGGCGCATCAGGCGGGTGAGCCTTACGACGCGGTGATACTGGACTGCAGGATGCCGGATCAGGGTGGCGTGGAAACAGCGGCGATCATCCGCAATGCTGTCAGCGAACCGCTGCCGATCATTTTGATTTCGGCATATGACTCCTCTGATATCGAAGAACAGGCCCGTCAGGCGGGCGTCAACGGTTTTATGACGAAGCCTGTTTTTATGTCGACGTTGTGCAGGGCTTTACAGAAATATGTATTAGGTGAAGTAGCTGTCGATGAACAAAAGAGTAAAACTGATTTCAGCGGTAAACGCTTTTTATTAGTGGAAGATAACGCTTTGAACCGTGAGATAGCGGTGGAAATGCTGGAATCTACCGGAGCTGTTGTAGAAAGTGCCTTTGACGGCGCAGAAGGTGCGGCAAAATTTGCGGCGGCGCCGGCAGGATATTATGATCTGCTGCTGATGGATGTGCAGATGCCGGTAATGAACGGCTATGAAGCCACGCAGAAGATCCGCGCTTCTGCTAAGACCGATGCCAGAACCGTGCCGATTGTGGCGATGACGGCCGATGCTTTTGCCGAAGATATCATCGAAGCGAAAAAGGCAGGTATGAACAGCCATTTAGCCAAGCCTTTAAATTTAGCGACGCTGGTGCGTGAAATAAATAAACAGCTGCAGAAGCATTGAAAAAGAGAATAAAAGTTCTGGGACACCGTATGTGTGATTGCATACGGTGTTTTTTTATTTGTTTGAGAAGAAAAGAGGCTGTTGTCTAAGGCTGGCAAGTAAATAATTCAAATAACAAAACCGTCTGCCTGGGCAGGCGGTTTTTTGCAGTTCGGGTGCCAGTTGCAAGACTTTCAGACAGGCGTATTCACTTATAACAAAAATGTCTTGCGGGGGGGGACAAATATGGTATTATATCAAAAATAATCTATATAGATACTATTAAGTATAAGGAATAAGAAATTATCAAAACAAGAATTAATTAAAATATTGCGAAAGTAGACAGGATGAGTAAGGTTTTCACCAAGACGTTGCGACCCTCCGTCTTGCTTGAAAATATTTCCCCATAAGTGCCGCTTTGCGAAAAAAGCAGAGCGGCAAACCCAAATACACGCTGCGTTTTAAAGACGCAGCTTTGATGAACGTTTTTAGACAGGGAATACAGTCGCTTCCTTTGTTTAAAATATTATTTCCAAACAACCCTTTATGTATAATCGGGGTCTTGCAATCAGCGTGAAAAATTTACAGAAAGGAGCGGGAAAGGCAAAAGCCAGGGCAATCATTTTCAGTAGAAGTCAGGCTGTAACACGCCTGCTGCCCCTGTGCGATAAAAGATAAAAATTTGAAGTAAAAATTGATGATGAAGGAGTGAGACAGTTGTCTAAATCCAAAAGATACCAGTTAGAGAAAAAAATCATAGTTTTTTTGAGCAGCGGTTTGTTTGCGATTTCGGGGTTTTGTGCAGGCGACGTTTATGCCGCGGCTGTTTTTGCGGATGGAACCGGGACCAATTCGACTGTTGCCGGCGTAAATAATAACGCCAGCGGTGAGAATACCAATGCTGTAGGTTATAACAATCATGCTATTTCTGATAACAGCAATGCGATCGGCGCGAATAACCAGGCTTTGGCCGAGGATTCCAATGCCATCGGCAGTAAAAACAACACTTATGCCAATGAATCGAACGCGATCGGCAGCGGCAATATCACTAATGGCATCGGGTCTAATGCTATTGGTAAGGATAATGTGGCCAATGGCTTGGACAGTAACGCTTTTGGTACTGCCAATAAGGCGAATTCGGATAATTCCAATGCTTTCGGTACCGGCAATCTGGCGGATGGTATCGGTACGAGCGCCTTTGGTTATTTGAATAATGTCAGCGGCAATGAATCAGTGGCGTTTGGTTTTACCAATACCATTTCGGCAGCAGAGGCCGTAGCAATGGGACGCAATAATCAGGTGATCGCTACCGGAGGCAGTGCGATCGGTAATAATAATCAGGCAATGGCGATGTATTCTACTGCGATCGGCAATGATAACTATGCGATCGGAGAGAATTCCAGCGCGATCGGGCTCGGCAACAATATTACAGCTAACGATGCTACGGCGCTGGGAAATAAGAATACAGCTTCAGGGATCTCGGCAGGCGCTGTCGGTATCAGCAATACTGCCAGCGGCCATAATGCCCAGGCTTTCGGTTATTTAAACGAAGCTACGGCTCAGGATTCCCAGGCCTTCGGTGCGCAGAACAAAGCGACGGAGCGTTATGCCAGTGCTTTCGGGCATGAAAATGAGGCTAAGGCCTATGCGGGCAGTGCGCTGGGTGTGAAAAACGTGGTTACAGGCGATTTTGGTTCGGCGGTCGGTTATGATAATACGGCTTCCAACTATCTGGCCAACGCCATCGGTACCTCGAATGTGGCTTCCGGCGCCTATGCCAATGCTTACGGTGTGTATAATGAAGCTACTGCCAGCTATGCCAGTGCCTTTGGCTACGGCAATAAGGTCGGCGGCGAGCATGCTATCGCGTCTGGCTACAATAATAATATCGCCGGTAATTTTGCCAGCGCTTTCGGTACGGAGAATACGGTCAGCAATATTCGCAGTGCGGCCGTAGGTTCAAATAATACCGTCAGCGGCGAGATCAGTAATGCTTTTGGCTATAATAATACCGCCAGCGGCAATTATACTAACGCGATCGGCTATAATAACCAGGCGCAGGCTTTTGCCGCTTCGGCGATCGGCTATCAGAACAGGGCTACGGCCAGCGCGGTTTCGGCCAGCGCCGTGGGTCGTTCCAACGAAGTGAGCAACGAATATGCCAATGCTTTCGGTGCTTTGAACAAGGCGTCGGGTTCTTCCTCCAGCGCTTTCGGCGTCAACAATAACGCTTCGGGGTCCTTTGCCAGTGCTCTGGGCTATCAGAACACAACGGCCGGCTATCTCGGCAGTGCTGTGGGCGCCAGCAATAACGCGTCTGCTAATTATGCCAGTGCTTTTGGTTATGGCAATGCGGCCTCGGGCTATGTCGGCAACGCTATCGGCAGTATGAATACGGCTTCCGGCAGTTATGCCAGCGCCGTAGGCTATAAAAATACAGCCAGCGGCGTCAAATCCAACGCTATCGGCAATGAAAATACAGCATCAGAAGAATACACTAATGCTGTCGGCGCCGGCAACAGAGTCAGCGGCTACGCCTCCAGTGCCTTCGGCAACAATAACGAGGTGACTGCTGAATTCGCCAGCGCTTTTGGCCACAGCAATAATATCAGCGGCTATGTTTCCAATGCCCTGGGTTATGATAACGCTGTCAGCGGCGATTATTCAACGGCGGTAGGCCTTTTTAATAATGTAGGCGGCAATTCGTCCTATGCTTTTGGCTATGGCAATAATATTGCTGCTAATTCCAGTTCCGCTGTCGGCAACGGCAATACGATCAGCACCGGAGCTGATGATTCCTTCGCGCTTGGTAACGATACCAGTATCTCGCTGGCTAACAGCGTCGCTTTGGGCAGTAATTCCGCAGCGACGGCGATCAACAGCGTTACGGGCAACAGCAGCTATACTAAATGGGCCGGCGTCAGCGACGTCGTGGGCGTTGTCAGCGTAGGCAGCTCCGGGGCGACCCGTCAGATCCAGAATGTAGCGGCAGGGCAGGTCAGCGCCACTTCTACCGATGCCGTCAACGGCAGCCAGCTGTATGAAGTAGCGCAGAAAGCAGCGCAGCAGGCTACTGTTTCGACAGGCGACAGCAACGTCGTCGTTACACCTACCACGAACAGCAGCGGCGGCACCGATTACGAAGTGAAGCTGGCCGACGAACTGGAGATCGGTACGGGCGTCAAAGTAGACGGCACCGGCGATGGCAAGATAGATGTGGGTAACGGCAATGTGGTCATCGACGGCAGCGACGGCTCGATAACTGCCGGCGGTGTGACGATCAATAAAGATGATGAAGGCACGATCAACGGCCTGACCAATACTACCTGGGACCCGGACAATTATGTATCCGGGCAGGCTGCGACCGAAGACCAGCTGAAAGCGATCCACGATAAAGCTGCGGAAGCGGCTGAGCTGGCAGCTAAGCATACAACGATGGAAGCTGTCGACAACAATATCCTGATCGAAAAAAGCACTAACGCTGACGGCGGCGACCATCACGAACTGAAATTGAATGATGTCGTTGAGATCGGCAGCGGCGCCAATAAAGTCACTATCGATGGTACAAATGGCACTGTCAGCACCGGTAATATCAATATGAACGGCACCAACGGCATGATAACTGCCGATAAGATCACTATCGACGGCGGTGCCGGCACGATCGGCGGTCTGACCAATACTACCTGGGACGCAGATAATTACGTTTCCGGGCAGGCTGCGTCGGAAGATCAGCTGAAAACCGTTTATGATACCGCAGTCAAATATGACGTGGACAGCGGCGGTAATATCAACACCGGTAAAATCACGCTGGAAGGCAGCAGCGGCACTACGATCGGCAATGTAGCGGCAGGCGAAGTCAGCGCTACCTCGATGGACGCCGTCAATGGCAGCCAGCTTTATCAGGTCAAGCAGGACATCAATAATATCAATCAGGATATCACCAAGCTGGGTGACGAGATCGATACGGTCGGCGCGCTGTCAGCAGCGATGGCAGGCCTGCATCCGCGCTTCCAGGACGGTAACAAGGGCGAGTTGGCCATGGCCTACGGCGGCTACGGCGGCAAAAGCGCATTAGCAGTCGGCGGCTTCTACGCCCCCAACGAAAAAGTAATGTTCTCACTGGGGCTGGGCATTTCCGAAGGCGGCAGTAAAATGGGCAACTTCGGCGTCAATTTTGCACTGGACCGCTCTAGAGACCGCAAGGCAGAACCGAGAGATATCATCTATACCCGTAAAGAAGTAGATAATTCTTTAGCGGCGCAGGATGAAAAGATCCAGCTGCTGCTGGCCAAGGTCGAAGAACAAAGCAGAGAAATGGAAAAACAAAGCCGTGAAATCGAATACCTGCGAGCACAGGTAGAAAAGTAAATACAGAAAATACTATACTTGCCCCGGCCTGCAAGGCTGGGGCAAACTTTCTGAGCAGAGGAGCAGTAAGTATGAAAAAGATCTGGAGCTTTATCCTATGTCTGGTCATAAGTCTGGCGATGACCAGCGTTTGCCTGGCCAGCGACGGCGCTGACCTGAACAAACAGCAGCAGGCAGTAGTTAAGGTATTTGCCGCCTTAAACGGTCAGAACGGGATGGAATATGCCGGCATACGCCAGCTGATGTCAGCGAAGCTGCAAACAGAGCTGGATGAAAAAACTTTCGGCAGTGTGAAAAATAATCTGCGCCGCAGCTACGGCGAGCAGCGCGAAAACAGGTTTCTGGCCTATCAGCGGTATGCTGACGGCGACCGCCTGACTTATCTGGCTAAATACAGTAAGGAGAAAGCTCTACTGTTTATATTCGTTTTCGATAAGCAGAACGATCTAGGGGCGTTTTCCTTTCAGCCCATAGGCGAACAACAGCAGTAACAGTACAGTTTTGCCCGTTTCACAGCATTTAAATAGAAAGCAGCAGCGATATTTTCAGCAGAAAGCTTGCTGCTGCTCATCTGATTTCAAAAAATGATCCCTTTGCCACAGCGGCAGATAAGGGATCATTTTTTGAAATTTTAAATGTAACAGTTATAAAAATTATAAGAATTATAAAAAAGTGCTTAATTGTAATAAAAATATCTTGCAAGGTGCAAAGAAAATATGTTAATATAGCAAAAATAATCAATATAAATAATATTAAGTATTAAGGTTTATAAATTAATTAAACTAAAATTACTTAAATTATTACGAATGAAAAGACGATGGAGAAAGCAGAGGTCAGCCTAAAAAACAGAACAGCTTTATAAAAAATAGATGCGGGGCAGATTTATTGTTTCAGCATACTATACAAAGCAAGTAACTATTTAAGGAAAAGAGGTGGGGAATTGTCTAAATCCCGAAAAGTTCAGTTAGAGAAAAAAATTATGATTTTTTTAAGCAGCGGTGTCTTTATTTTTTCAGGCCTGTATGCGAGTAATGTGCAGGCGGCGCCCGTTTTTTCCAGTGGCAGTGCTTCTGATTCCACTGTTGCCGGTGTCAATAATACAGCTTCCGCTAATTCCAGCAGTGCTTTTGGTTATTTCAATACTGCCGGGGGCCTGGCATCCAGTGCTTTTGGCTGGAGCAATACTGCCAGCGCCGAAAATGCCAGCGCTTTTGGTTATGTCAACGAGGCGAGCGGCCTGGCGTCCAGCGCGCTCGGTTTCAGGAATAAAGCGGCCAATGAAAATGCCAGCGCTGTCGGTTATGGCAATAATGCCGGCGGTGTAGCGTCCAGTGCTTTTGGTTTCAGCAATGTTGCTAAAGTGGACTATGCCAGTGCTTTTGGCTATAGCAATGAGGCAAGCGGCCTGGCGTCCAGCGCAGTTGGTTTCAGGAATAAAGCGGCCAGTGAGAATGCCAGCGCTGTCGGCTATGGCAATAATGCTAATGCTCTGGCTGCCAGTGCAGTTGGCTACAATAATACAGCCGGCGGCGTAGGTTCCAGTACGATCGGCTATAATAATACGGCTACGAATGAATGCCAGTGCTTTTGGTTACGGTAATACTGCAGGCGGCCTGGCATCCAGCGCTTTTGGTTTCAGCAATACTGCTAGCGGCGATAATGCCAATGCTTTTGGCTATAATAATATTGCCAGCGGTTCCAAGAGCAATGTTTTCGGAACGGGAAATACTGTTTCCGGCAGCAGCAGTAACGCAGTCGGCACTGCTAATGAAGTTGCCGCTGAAAACAGCACTGCTATCGGCAATAACAATACGATCAGCTCCGGTGCAGAAAATTCGGCGGCGCTGGGAAATAATATCAGTATCAGCTTAAAAGACAGTGTAGCTTTGGGAAATAATTCTACAGCGACGGCGATCAACAGCGTTACGGGCAACAGCAGTTATACTAAATGGGCCGGTGTCAGCGATGTTGTGGGAGTTGTCAGCGTAGGCAGCTCCGGGGCGACCCGTCAGATCCAAAACGTAGCGGCAGGGCAGGTCAGCGCCACTTCTACCGATGCCGTCAACGGCAGCCAGCTGTATGAAGTAGCGCAGAAAGCGGCCGAGCAGGCTACTGTTTCGGCAGGCGACAGCAATGTCGTTGTTACGTCAACTACCAATAGCAGCGGCGGCACCGATTACGAAGTGAAGCTGGCTGATGAGCTGGAGATTGGTACGGGCGTCAAAGTAGACGGCACCGGCGACGGTAAGATCGAAGTCGGTAACGGCAATGTTGTCATCGACGGCAGCGACGGTTCGATAACTGCCGGCGGCGTGACGATCAATAAAGATGATGCAGGCACGGTCAACGGCCTGACCAATACTACATGGGACCCGGATAATATCACCAGCGGGCAGGCGGCAACGGAAGACCAGCTGAAAGCGATCTACGATACGGCGGCGGAAGCAGTCGAACTGGCCGCGCAGCAAAGCTCGGTATCGACAGGCGACAGTAACTTTATCGTCACAAAAACCACTAATGACAGCGGCGGCATCGATCACGAGCTGAAGCTGAATGAAGTAGTCGAGATCGGCAGCGGCGCCAATAAAGTCACTATCGACGGCAATAACGGTACGATCAGTACCGGTAATATCAATATGAACGGTATCAACGGCGTTATTACGGCCGATAAGATCACTATCGACGGCGGTGCAGGCACGATCGGCGGTCTGACCAATACTGCCTGGGACGCAGAGAATATCACCAGCGGCCAGGCGGCGACCGAAGACCAGCTGAAAATTGTTTCTGACAGCGCTATCAAATACGATGTGGACAGCGGCGGCACTATCAATAAAAACAAAATAACGCTGGAAGGCAGCAATGGCACCACGATCGGCAATGTAGCGGCGGGCGAAGTCAGCGCCACCTCGATGGACGCCATCAACGGCAGTCAGCTGTATGCAGTACAGCAGGATATAGGCAATATCCACAGAGATATCAATAAGCTGGGTGACGAGATCGATACGGTCGGCGCGCTGTCAGCAGCGATGGCAGGGCTGCATCCGCGCTTCCAGGACGGTAACAAGGGCGAGCTGGCCATGGCTTACGGCGGTTACGGCGGTAAAAGCGCATTAGCAGTCGGCGGCTTCTACGCCCCCAACGAAAAAGTAATGTTCTCACTGGGACTGGGTGTTTCTGAAGGCGGCAGCAAAATGGGCAACTTCGGCGTCAACTTTGCGCTGGATCGCTCTAGAGACCGTAAGGCAGAAGCACGAGATATAGTTTATACCCGTAAAGAGGTAGACAGCTCTTTGGCAGCGCAGGATGAAAAAATCAAACTGCTGCTGGCTAAGCTGGAAGAACAAAGCCGGGAAATAGAAGAACTGAAAGCAAAAGTAAATTAACAGCAAAACCCCTGTCTGCTTAGCAGACAGGGGTTTTATTCTGAGGATAGGAGCAGCACAGCACGGCTGATGATCTGCATAAAAGCAGTCAACAAAAAACAATGAAAAAGCTTTAAAATTTCAAAAAAATTTACTGGAAATCATCTTTTGAACAGAGTGGAGCTGTTTATATGTTTTAGGTTCAAAAGGCAGCCGCAGCAGGCCTTGACAGGTAATGCGGCTTTTAATCTGGTTTTAATCTTGGCGTTATAAAATAAAGACAAAGCAAAGGCCGGCGACGTAACGGCCGTTAAGGAGGTAAAGGATATGAAAAGAAAATCTATAGCTATGCTGGCAGCAGCTCTCTGCACATTGGCGATCACAGTTACAGCTTTAGCTGCCGAACTCATCAATGCGGAACAGGCGCGCAGTATTGCTGCTCAATGGGTACCGGCAGGCAGCACACATCTGGTGACTAATGACGAAAGCTTTGAATTCGTGCCTCATTATGACGTTAAATTCTATGATAATAAAACCAATACCGCCTATGAAATTGAGGTTTTAAGAAACGGCGGCAAGGTAAGAGAGTTTAAAATGGAAGCGCAGACCGCTTTAGGCAGCCATAAAATCGTCCTTTCAGTAAATGATGTGCAAAATCTGGTCCGTAAGGAATTTCCGAATGCTGTTTTTACTAAAGTAGAATTAGACCGCGGTGACGGGCTTTATGAATATGAAGCAGATTTTTACACGCCGGAGGTACGGGGCGAAATGAAATTCAACCCTGAAACAGGCACTGTTATTGAAAAGAAATAAAATATACTGTGTTTTGAGCAAGAAGCGGACAGTAGAATAAGACCGGATTTTCCGGTCTTATTTTTATTTGACAGCTGCGGTTCGGGTACGGCGGCCAGAGTGTACTGAAAGTTGTTATATTTGTAATAAGAATACTGTTTGCTGTTGAGTTGGCATTTAAAAAAGTAAAATGTATAAAAATTTTTTCTGATTTCGCAAGTTAGGAAATAAAAGCAAATAATCGAAAATAATATAAATAAGAAATAAACATAAAAAATAGAAATGCTGGCAGATGAAGAAATAAAATGAATTAATATTATAAAATATGATATTAATATACATAAAATGGCTAATTTATCCCTTATAATTGCTTAAATATGCAAAAGAGAGCAGGATTTTTTTGCTGGATGTTGAATAAATACGGTGAAATTTAGCATGTTTTAGAAAGATGCTAAATAAATCTCAAGGGGGTAAAAGAATATGAAAAGGATGAATAAGGTTTTAGCAAAGGCGGTCGTTTTGAGCCTGATAATGGGCGGAGTACATATGGGGGGGACTTTTGTTTAAAAGGCTATGCGGCTGCGATTGGTACTGGTTTGGAAATACATGCAGGTTTAGATGTCATGAATGATGCGGATGTTAAAGCGGATAAAGATGCTATAAAAGCTGCCGGCGCCTTAGCAACACAAAAAGATTTGGAAGCAGTAAATAGGGATGCGGAAACTGCAAAAGAGACTGCAGAGGCAGCAGAGAAGAAAGTTGCTGACGCACATTCAAAGGCTACTGGAGCATACTTAGAGGCCAAACAGGCCCAAGAAAAAAATACTGAACAAGATAAGACTTTAAGTGAGCAGGGTCAAAAGATTTCGGAAAATTCTATGGCGATAAAACAAAACACAGCGGATATTGAAACTAATAAACAAGGCATCGCGACCAATAAAGAAAATATCGAAAAAAATACGCAGGCAATCACTACCGAACGGACAGAACGCATCCAGGAAGTACAGCGTTTAGACGGGCGGATCGACGGCTTAAGCAACCGCATCGACGAGCTGGATGGACGCATTGATAAAGTCGGAGCTTTGGCAGTCGCTATGGCCGGCCTGCATCCGCTGGAATATGACCCGGATGCCCCGACTCAATTCTCGATGGCGGCAGGTACTTACAGCGGTGAAAGCGCTATTGCGGCAGGTCTGTTCCACAACCCTAATAAAGATGTCCTTTTGAGCGTGGGTTTTTCGATCAGCGGCAGTGAGAAGGCAGCTAATGTCGGCGCGACCTTCCGCTTTGGCAGAAGCTCGGAATCAAAAGCCCGTAAAGTGATAGAAGACAAACAACGCGAGCAGGAGCTGGCTGCCCAGGCCGCAGCCGCCAGACAGAAAACCGTTTCCTATCGTGTAGAACAGATTTTGGCTGAAGATACAGCGAAAGCTGAATAGCAGATGGGCAGAAAAGCATTTGATAACAGCATCGATTATAAAGAGATCGGCACCAGGATCATGCGGCTGAAGCTGGCGGTTTCACAGACTGAATGCGCCTCTAAACTGGGTATTTCGCAGACACACCTGAGTAATATCGAGCATGGCCGCAGCGGGATCACTTTGCAGATGCTGTGCCGGGTCTGTGATATCCTGCAGGTAAGCTTGGATTATCTGGTCAGAGGCGCAGAAAAAACCGACGAAAAAAAGCACAGCGAGATCACGATCGACGAAGTTGTGCGGGTCATAAAAATGCTGAAGGGCATAGAAGAAAAATAAGTCCGGCAGACAGCAAGTTTATCATAAAAAAAGAGCAAACCATTTTGGTTTGCTCTTTTTTTGTCTGAGTATTTAAATTATTATTTTGCGGAAGGCAGCATTTTCCACCATTGTAAATCAGGTTAATGTTATTCTAAAATCAGATTAAAATATAAGGAGGTATTGGTTATGTGTATTATTTGTACTGATCCAAATTGTGACCATGGTGAAAGGTGTGGTCGTGTAAAAATTTATAAGGAGGGAGGTTCTGCCAGCGATTTATTGGATAGCAGAGGAGAATGGGAACATGTTATTCCAGGCGCTGTTATCCGTGGCTCAGTATTTTTGCATAGCCACGGAGTTACTTATCGCGATTCTATGACTTATGCGCTTGATTATGCTATCCACAGAGATGCTGTGGATGGTAGCGGAGGAGGGATCACCTCTACTGGCAGAAGTGAAATTGCTCAGGGATGGGTAAATGATCTGATTAGACTATTTGATTCTGGGCAATCTGATGAAGCGATAGGCAAGGTTTTTTGTGATGAAGTGTATGCTATTGAGGCTCACAGGAAATTTACGGAAAATGATTTCTCAAGCTTAGTGGCAATTTTAAGAAGTTATATTGATAAAGGGATAGTTTCTCAAAGAAAAGCTGATGAAATTGCCAGTTGGATGCATGGAAGGATATAATAGCGATTTTTGATTGCGAATTATTTCCAATTTAATATTGAGAGTATTATTGCGTATGGTAAGAAAACTGTCTGAAAAGGCAGTTTTTTTATATAATCTATAAAAAACTTACAAGTATATATTTTACAGAAAAATACTTAAACCCGTTTAAAGATGAGTTGTTATTTCTATTATTTGAATAAAGGAGGTTTTTATTGTTTTGCAGCGTCTGCCTCAACAGCAGGCGTTTTTTGTATTTTTAGTATGCTTTACAGGGGCTGTGCTCCGGCAATGATCGCGGCGGTTAGGCGAAACGCAAAAGTAATAGAACCATAAAAAAACGCGCAGACGCTGATAGTTGTAAAGCCGCTGGCGTAATGCGCCGGGCAAGACTCGCAGGCGTTTTACACATGTTCAAAGCAAGTGTCTTGCGGGGGGGTACAGAAGTGCTATAATACTTGGTAATATTATCGTAACGAATATTTTTGATTTCAAATAAAAGAAAGATGCAGTTATTGTTTGTTTTTAATGAGATGGTTATGAGTTTTACAGTTTGGATGGAACTGTGTAAGGCAAAAGCTGTCTGTAGGGACTGTAAGTGATTTTAAAGTGGAAGATGAGTTGCAGTATTAAATCAGCGGCTTTGAAAATATAAAACTTGTAAGATGAGAAAGGGTGTTATGATGTTGAGCAAAGGGCTTAATAAGAAAGTTGTTTTAGGAGTAGTATGTGGGTTAAGTTTGCCTGTAGCAGTAAATGCATCGGATTTTATCTATGCCAAGACTGTGACGGCTCCGGGTGAGTATAATTTTCATGAGGGAATAGTAAGTACTGGTGATGAATTGATAAGTTTCAATAATTCCAATACTTCTGGCAGTCCTAAGAATTATATTATTAATATTGAAAATGCTGGAGAGTTAAAACTGGATAGTACCTCTCCTTGGGGGGTGATCGATGTTGGCTCTAATAATCAGAAGGCAAATTATGCTGAAGCGGCGATAACGATCAACGGTGATTTGGAAATAAGCAATAAAATACAAAATAATAATGATGGCAGGATCATCTCGCTGATGGGAGGTAAGAATACTCTGCATATCAATGGCTCTCTGAAGATATCTGATTCTGTCTGCAGTTATGGTTCTGCTAATCTTTGGCATTATGGACTGAAAGCTAATAATGGCAGTGAGATCATAGTCCGTAATGATTTTATCATCAATTCACTCCAGGCTGAAAGCATATCAGACAGCGCAGGGCAGACTTTTGCAGCAGGTATTTACAGTGACAGTTGGAGTTGCGACGGTAATGATAGTGATGAACGCAGCAAAGATGCTGATGTTTTAATTACTGTTGGCACGGACAATAATGATAAAATAATTTTGGAAAATATTAAATCAACATCCAAATCAGGAGTTGCTTTTACTTATGGTGTTTTAGCAACGTATGGGGATACGGGCAATAATAAACGGGAACAGACTGCTACCATAAATCTTAACGGCAGTACGGTTATACGTAATTTGGATGCTATAGGTAAATCAGAGGCAGATGTGTATGCTTTGGCAGCAGAGGGAAATGGTGTTATCAATGTCAATGGAGATCTGCTGATCGAGAATATTGGTGATAGCTCAAGCCTAACAGCAGATGTGGAACGATATTATAATGCTGTTGTTGCTGCAGGTGGGTCGGTTAATATCAATGTAGCAGGAAATGCTGAAAACAAGATCAGGATCACAGGTGATTTGGCAAGTTATATGGAAAATTCAGCTATCAATCTGCATTTGCTGAATCGGGATTCTTATCTGCGGGGTGCCAGCTTAACAGATGGCGGAAGTATAAATATGACATTGGCAGATGGAGCTGTCTGGCAGGTGCTGGACAGGGTAGAATGCGGTGACAGTGCAGTAGATGCATTGAAAAATAGCAGTGAAGTAAGTAATTTAACGTTAAAAAATGGTATCGTTGATTTGTATCATAATGACTGGTCATTTCAAGAGCTGAAGATCGACCGGCTGCATGGCGATAGCGGGACTTTTATTATCAATACAGATTTAAATAAGGGGGAAAGCGATCGTTTAACGATTTCTAATGCATCAGGTGCGGGTAACTACAAACTACTGACCTATGATCCGGAAGCTTCGGCGCTGTCCGGAAAACAATTCGAGCAGAAAATAATTGATGCCCCGGTGGGAAATTTCAATTTGACCAGTAGCATTATGGAAGGCGCTTTATATAACTATCAGGCACAGCTGACTAAAATTACTGTAGGTGGGAGAAATGAATGGAAGATAGTTGGTTTGGGAACTGGTGATGTTGAAGATAAAGCAAATAATACAAGTACCACAGTCAAAAGCGCTTGTTCAGCCGGTTCACATATATATTATGGATGGCGTAACAATACAATAGTGCGTCAGCGGCTGACTAAAATGCATAGAGCGCCAGAAGTCCGCAGCGGTATGGGTATAATGAAGAACGCAGAACGATTGCTTCACGAGCAAATAGATAATGGCGGCATTTGGGTGCAGCTGCAACGTGGAGAGGATGCTTACAGAGGCAGAAACTATTTCGAAAGCCAGTATAATACCTATGCGATTGGATTTGACCGTCAGGTTACCAATGATAGTAAGGGTAACTGGCTGTTGGGAGCGGCTGTTTTATATACAGAAGGAAAAGGGAACTATGCCAGCGGTACTGGTGATTACCAAGATCTGGGGCTGAATCTTTATGGTGTAAGGCGTTTGTTATCTGGTCATTATCTTGACTTGAATCTAAAGGTCAATCATATGGAAAATAATGTTGCCAGCAGGACGCTGACAGGAGAGCATGTTGGCAGTAAATTAAGAAACAATGGTATTTCTTTAGATGCTGTTTATGGGAAACGGATATTGTTAGATGAGTATGGCTGGTACCTTGATCCGCAGCTGGAAATAACATTAGGGCGGTTAAATGGAGCCGGTTACAGCACGGATAATGGAGTACGTGTTCAGACTGACGGTGTTAACAGTGCCAGCTGTGGAATCGGTATTGCGTTGGGGCGTGCTTTTGCTAATGGCGGAAATATATATGTACGTGGAAGCTGGCTGCATGAGTTCGGAGGCAGTTACGATATAAATATGACTGACAGTAATAATGTACAGTTAGTGGAATCACAAAGTATGAAAGATACGTGGTGTGAAGTTGATCTTGGCGGAGATGTGATGTTAGGAAAGCAGAATAATTTGTATTTTGGCATAGCGCGTTCGTTCGGCGGGACCTTTCAGAAAAAATGGCAAGTCAACGCCGGGTTGAGATTCAGTTTCTAGACATTGAGGCACTGTTACGTGCGAGTGACAGCGCAGCATAGAACAGGACTGCCGAAAGCCCGCAGAAATAACGACTGGATAGGGCGCTGTTTCTGTGAACCTCTATGTAATTAGTTGCAATCGACAGCAATAAGTTCAGTGATATAAAAAAATCAGCGATATGAAGTAAGTTTCATATCGCTGATTTGGTTTGTTATTTTCTGCTTATGATGTAAGCCAAAAGGCGTAACCAGTGCAGGAGCTTTGTGTATTTGCTATTGATGTCGTACCTAGTTTCTCTGTTTATTTTACAGTTCTCTGTGTTTGCTGATGATGGCCCGGCTCAGCTCGTTCAGGCAGCTGGTCAGCTTATCCAGCCGCTGCTCCATACGCAGCAGCAGATACCAGCTCAGCACCATCGGGAAACCGAAGTTACCGACGGCGCTGAAGATCTCTTTGGTATCCATGGCGGTTAAGCCAGCACGGTAACAGTAACGACTTTGATGCGGGCTTCGACAAATTCGCTCAGCCCCAGGCCGCCGCTGGTCAGCACGCCTGCTTCGATGATTTTGGCTGCTGCTGCCTGCGCTTCGGCTAAAGTAACGTCTTCACGCGGGTCGGCGATGCTTAAAGTTTTTTTAGCGCCGTCGCTTTTGGTGAAGATGAGTTCTAAAGTTTTTTCCATGTTTGTTCTCCTTTACATTAGATTTTTGTTTGAAATTTTAAATTATTCTGCTTTGTCGAGTTCGGCTTTTTCGGTAACGTAAACGTTAACGACGGCGTGGCTCATAAGTTCGCCGATGGCTTCGGTAACTGCAAGGCATTTGGCGGCAGCGGCGTCCAGACGGACACTGCCGACAGAGGTGCTTTTGGTTTGCATGGCGCCAAGAGTGTTGGTACCGTTTTCTACGTCCATGGAAAGTTTGAGGGAAGTAGGATTTTTGCTGACAGTCATATTTTCAGCTCCTTTCATAATTTGGTTTTGTTTTTGTGTTTATGAAGCTTTCTTTCAAGAAAGTCTAAAAAAGCTAAAAAAGATTGAAGAAAACATTAAAAGAAAACATCGTGTTCTTTAAAAAGCAGCCCTTTTAATCAAGGGGGCTGCTTTTTGCATACCACAGGGCCTTGCCCCTGATGACCTGCCCGCCGGGCTTCATAGCCCCGTCGCCGGGTGAATCGCGCAGATACCATAAGTCCCAGCGGGTTTCGGCGTCGCCGCTGTACGGTCCGTAGCCGTCGATAAGCGCAGCTTCGCAGTGAGTAAGCACGTTCCCGCGGTCGATAGGGATATTGAGCCCCTGCGCCAGCTTGGCGACTAATTTACCTGCGGCGTCGATCTGCTGGGGTGTGGGCGGAAACTTGCCGAACTCAGTATCCCTGCCGTTATGGGGCAGCGCGCTGCAGGCACAGCAGAGAGCGATACCGATAGCGCCGGTATTGCGGTGCCACGTATGGCTTTTAAGCTCGGTGAGCTGCGTGCAGGTCTGGTAAATACTGCCGTCGGCGTCGATGTTGAAATGGTAGTCGTCGTAAAGCTGGCCGTAACGTCCTGCGGTCCAGTGCAGATAGATCTGCGAGATGCGGTTGTGCCCCAGGGCGACAAGTTCGGCGAGTTTGGCTGCTGTCAGCAGCGGTGCTGATGATATTTGCATAGTAGAGATGCTCCTTTCCTGTGAGTTTGGAGAGCAGGCCATTATTTTAACGTACTCCGTTCAGCATTTTGATGTGCTGTGGCACCCTCTCACTCTTATATGGCTTTTTAGGCCCTGTTTTTTAACCTGCCGGCAGGAAAAATTTAAAAAGTGTAAAATTTGCTCTTCCAAGCGGCGGATAAAAAATATTTATGTAAAGGGGGTTAAAAATGACCTTGTAAAAAGCCATATAAGAGTAGGGGATATTATTACTGACGCAGTAAGCATACCGAATCTTTTAAATCTTAAAGACCTTTAGCATCTCTTAAAGCTTTTAAATCATTAAAATCTGTAAATCCTTCATACATACTTATGATTTTGACTTGGAAGTTTTAAGTGTTAATAATGGTTTTGTATTACTGATCTGCGTTAGTATTGATACTTACACCCTAAATTCAGCGAAAGCAGGTAAAAAACATGAATGATTCTTTAGCTTCACAACAAAAATCTAAAAAGACGGGCGGCGATGTGCTGAGTGCCCGTCTTTTGTATTTGGCGCTGAAATGCCCCTTACTGCAGGGAAAACACTGCCAGACAGAGACTGTACGGCCAGTTGAGCCGCAGTCTGCCAGAACGGTGAAACCGCCGAGAAAGGACGATGCTTTAGTAGAGCTGCGTATCGTTTTGCCTTATGGTCTGCGTAAGCAGGCACAGGACGAGCATATCAACTGCAGCGCTTTGTTCCGCAGGGCGCTTAAGCGCAGTTTAACGTCACGCCGCAGTTCAGGCGCAAGGTGTGACTAGTGGATCATTTTACAGCGATCGAAAATGCGTGGCTGGAACCTCCGCAGAGCCTGGCGGAAGACGTGTACAGCTGTGAATTGTGTAATGAGGCTGTTGGCGCCGGTGATTTGTATATCGAGCTGGATGGGCTCATTATTTGTATAGACTGTCTGGACAGCCTGACGGCGCGGGAGCTGGCAGTAGAGGTGTTGAATAATAAGATCACCGCAGCAGGGTGAAATAAGGGGATGTATTGATGACAGTTACTTGCACAGAAACAGCGGAGTGTGATAAATGGGCCGAAATAGTGGCTTTAGCGCAGCAGGGCAATAAAAAAATGCTGGGGGTGATTTTGCAGGTTTTTGATATCAAACTGCGAAAAATAGCACATACCAGCGCTTATAAAGGTTTTGCCGAGGATGGCGAGCAGATCGAAAGGGTTGCCGTGGTAAAGGCGCTGGAAAAGTGGGACAGCGGCAGGATTTCGAGAAGCTGCCGGCTTTTATCGTCAGTAAGTCGTATACGGCGCTCAGCAGTGAATGGAAACGCCGGCATAAGGATGAAGAAATGACCTGCCCTTATGAAATAGAAAGCGGCTGTGAATTTGCAGAGGAAGTGCTGACGGCAGATGCGGCGCAGACGACGCGTACTTATTTTGAACAGCAGCAACTGCAGCAGGATTTTGCGGAAGTGCAGGAACTGCTGGTACAGCTTTCGCCCAAACAGGAAGAATTGATCGAACTGCATTTTCTGGAAGGCTGGAGCAACGGCGAACTGGCACAGAGATTTGGCGTCAGCCCGGCGGCGATCAGCAAAACGATCAAAAAAGGACTTACTAAGCTGCGGCAGCTGCTGCTTGCGGCGCATCAGGCCGAAAAACAGCGGGAAGCGGAAGAACTGCTGATGTAGATAAGCTGGGATATGGATCATCAGGCGCAGGCCGGCGGGCTGTTATGGTACTGCCGGACAGGGTGATCTGACTGGGAAATGCGTTTGCCGCCGCCTGGACAGAGAAACCCGTAAGTGCGCCTGACCATATAAGCCAATCAAAGGCTGAAAATATTGCGAAGGATGTGCTGAAAAATGGAGAGACCTTATGAACAGATACGGCGGATGGTAAAACTGTTTGAATATAACAGGCTGAAGCTGCGGTTTAGAAACGAAGATGAACGGGCTAGGTTTATTGATGGCTGGGCAGAACGCTTCTGCGAGACGGACGATGCCGAATGGAATATTGCGGTGACTATTATGACTGCCCGCCGCCGCGAACCGAACTTCTATAATATGGAAAAAGCCCTGCGCGAAGCGCAGGGCATAAGGAGGGAGCGAGTATTTGATAAAGAGCGGAAAGAAATGCAAAATGGGGAAGTAAGCAGCTGGGAAGAAAAAGGGCATGACAAAAACGATAAGGTGGAAAACGAAAATAACGCTCTCAATACAGCGGACAGTGCACAAAAAAGAGCCTTGCATATGCAAGGCTCATATAATTTGAAAGCTACCCCGAAAACACCCGAAGAAATAGCGCAGGAAGCACTGCTGAGGTATGAGAGGAGGGGGAGAGGTTAAATAAAAATGTTTGAGATACAGCTCCATGATGCTATAATTAATTATCGCTTATATTAAGCGTGAGTTTAAAAGGGGTGAATTTATTTATGAATGAAAATAAAAATACTCAAGGGTTATATCAGACCTTATGGAATTCAGCAGATATTTTACGGTCCAAGATGGATGCTTCGGAATATAAAAGTTATTTACTTGGATTGGTGTTTTATAAGTATTTATCCGATAAAATGTTATATTATGCGGCTGATGTTTTAGAAGAGCCAACAAATGATGTAAAGAAAGCGTACCAAATTTATGATAAAGCGTATAACGATAATGATTTACATGATGATCTTTTAGCAAATATAAAAGACGAGTTTTTTTATTGTATTGAGCCAAATCTTACATTTACTAAAATGGTGGAAAGTATTTTTGATGGAACATTTCAACTTGAAAACCTTGCTCAAGCATTTAGAGATATTGAAGCCTCAAGTGAGATATATGAAAACTTGTTTGAGGATGTAGACCTGTACTCTAAAAAATTAGGGAATACACCCCAAAAAGCAAACCAAACGATTAGTGAAGTGATGAAACAATTAAATCAGCTGGATTTAGCTGGTTATACTGGCGATATGCTCGGTGACGCCTATGAATATTTGATTGGACAATTTGCATCAGACTCGGGTAAAAAAGCAGGGGAATTTTATACTCCACAGCCAGTTGCGAAGTTAATGACACAGATTGTCTTACATGGAAGAGAAAATAAAAAAGGTTTTACTGTATATGATGCGACAATGGGGTCTGGTTCTTTGTTGCTCAATGCTCGGAAGTATTCAAATGAGCCTGATACAATAGCTTATTTTGGGCAAGAGCTTAATACTTCAACTTACAACTTAGCACGAATGAATATGATTCTTCATAGCGTGTCGATAGAGAATCAGCACTTGCATAATGCTGATACCTTAGATCAAGATTGGCCTACAGAAGAACCGACAAATTTTGATGCAGTATTAATGAATCCTCCGTATTCGGCAAAATGGAGTGCGGATAAGGGCTTTTTGCAAGATCCTCGGTTTTCTAATTATGGTGTATTAGCTCCAAAGTCAAAGGCTGATTTTGCTTTTCTTCTGCATGGTTTTTATCATTTAAAAGATGACGGTATTATGGCAATCGTCTTACCTCATGGTGTTTTGTTTAGAGGCAATGCAGAAGGTAAAATACGTAAATCGTTGTTGGAGTCTGGATGTATTTATGCGGTTATCGGTTTGCCTGCAAATATTTTTTATAATACAGGCATTCCAACAACTATTATGGTATTAAAAAAATCTCGATCAACTAAGGATGTACTTTTTATTGATGCATCAAAATGTTTTACAAAAGGCAAGAATCAAAATTTAATGACGGATGATCATATTCAGAAAATTGTTGATGCATATATAAAAAGAGAAAATGTGGACAAGTTTACGCATATTGCTGATTTTGCAGAAATTGAAGAAAATGATTTCAACCTTAACATACCGCGTTATGTAGATACATTCGAAGAAGAAGAACCAATTGATATTGTTGAGTTAAGCAAAGAAATGAAAAATATTGATGCAGAAATTAAAAAAGCTGAAAGGGAACTTTTGGCAATGATTGGCCAGTTAGCGGTTACTGAAGAATCAAAAGATATCATTGAAGCTGCTATGGAGGTATTCCGTCATGAACACTAAAAGGGCACCAAAGGTGCGTTTTAAGGGTTTCACTGACGCTTGGGAACAACGTAAGTTGGGAGAACTGGTCGATGTTTGTAGTGGTAGAGATTACAAACATCTATCAGAAGGCGATATTCCTGTCTATGGAACGGGCGGTTATATGCTTAGTGTAAGTGAAGCCCTATCCTATGACAAAGATGCAATTGGAATTGGAAGAAAAGGCACAATTGATAAGCCTTATATCTTGAATGCCCCATTTTGGACGGTAGATACGTTGTTTTACGCCATTCCGAAGGAAAAAGTTGACTTGAATTTTGCATTTGATATATTCCAAAATATCAACTGGAAAAAGAAAGATGAGTCAACCGGTGTTCCAAGTTTGTCAAGAACAGCCATAAACGAAATTCATATTCTCGTTCCTCAATATGATGAGCAGCAAGTACTTGGACAACTATTTTATGGTATTGACCGTCTTATCGCCCTTCATCAGCGAAAATTAGACAAAATGAAGGAGTTGAAAAAAGCTTTTTTGAATTTGATTTTTAGTCAGAAGTTGCGTTTTTATGGATTTACTGACAGTTGGGAACTGCGTAAGTTGGAGGAAGTCGCTCCTTTACGTGGTGGGTATGCTTTTCAAAGCAATCAATATGCTAACGAAGGCATTCCAATAGTTCGCATTTCTAACATCTTATCTGACGGTAGTGTGGGTGGTGAATTTGTATTTCACAATGAGTTAAAGATGATGAAATATTTATGCTGGAAAACGGTGATATAGTGTTAGCTATGTCGGGTGCAACAACCGGAAAAGTATCTATCTTAAGTTCAGAAAAATCCTGTAAATACTATCAAAATCAGCGTGTGGGGCTGTTTTCAAAAACTGCAACTTGCAATTATTCTTTTGTTGCCACTATTGTTCGGTCTGAAAAATTTTTAGAGCAACTTCGAGATGTTTTGGTTGCAGGTGCACAACCAAATGTATCGGCCAAAGATATTGATGCTTTTGATTTTTCTGTTCCAAAGGACGTAGAAGAACAATCCCAAATTGGCAACTTCTTCCGCACCCTCGACCGCCTTATCACCCTTTATCAAAAGAAAATTGATAGCTCAAAAGAAATGAAGAAAATACTTTTAAAAAATATGTTGATTTAAAATATTTAATACATTGATAATTAAGAGGTTGACTGAAAATAAAAATTTAGGAGGTATTTATTATGAAAAAAGGTCAATCTTCAATATTATTACATGAATATTTTAAACAATGGATATTTCTTTACAAAAAAGGAGCAGTTCGTGATGTAACAATGCGAAAATACTTGATGACGCTGAAACATTTGCAACATTTAGCACCTAAAACCAAACTTTTGGCACTGGATCGTAAAGAATATCAAAAAATATTGAACGATTTTGCTGAAACACACGAACGACAAACTACAATGGATTTCCATCATCAACTTAAAGGAGCCATACTAGATGCAATTGACGATGGGCTATTAAATCGTGATCCAACACGCAAAGTCGTAATAAAAGGTAAAGAAGCTTCGTCAAAAAAAACGAAATATCTTAATCAATGTGAACTACAAAAGTTAATAGCACGATTAGAATTAAATGAAGAAATTAACTTTGATTGGCTGATTATGTTAATCGCTAAAACTGGACTTCGTTTTTCTGAGTCATTAGCAATTACTCCAGAGGATTTTGATTTTTCAAATCAAATCCTAAATATATCCAAAACATGGAATTACAAATCACCAATAGGAGGATTTCAACCTACAAAAAACAAATCTTCGATAAGGAAGATACAGATGGACTGGCGAACAGCTATGCAATTTGCTACGCTTATAAAAAACCTCCCTCAAAACGAGCCTATTTTCGTTCGAGGGAGAATCTTTAATTCAACTATAAATGATAAGCTTGAAAGCTATTGTGCTGATGTGAGTATACCAATAATATCCGTGCATGGTTTGAGGCATACCCATGCCTCTTTGTTGTTATATGCTGGAGTATCTATTGCCAGCGTAGCCAGGCGACTTGGACATGCAAATATAACAACTACACAGCATACATATTTACATATAATTCAGGAACTAGAAAACAAGGATAACAATAAAATTATAAATTACTTATCCGGTTTGTATTAAGATAAAATAAAAGGCGCATTTGCGCCTTTTATTTTATAGGAACATATTTTTTAGGAAAGTTGTTTTAAGTTTTGTCAGTTGATTTATTTTTTCTTGACGAAGGGTTATAAGGTTGTCATAAGTATCTAAATACTTCCCAATCTTATGTTGCTCTTCAAAGCTTGGTAATGATAAAGTCCCCATACAAAGTTTATCATAATAGAAGTAAAGTCGTACCCCACCTTCCTGAAATTGCTCTATAAGTTTTTGGAAATATGACGATTTGAACCAGTACCAAAGAAGTCTATCATCAACATCATCTGAGGTCTTAAAAACTTCGTAAAGTGAGCTAACTATAACATTTTTATCGGTATTCTGATACCCGATAGATCCTATATTTATTCTGGCCGGGTTGTATGCAAATGAGTGTGGAGAAACAATATAATACATTTTTTTATCTGTTTCACGCATAGTACCACCATTTTCAAATCTCTCATCTTGTGGGATAAATCCGTGCTCATTCGTGATAGAATAACTATCCAACGGTAAGTTTTCTCGATTCTTTTCACCTGCGGGATATGTTATATCTTTTAACTTACGCAGTTCCCAACTTTCAGTAAAACCACGAAATCGCAACTTCTGACTAAAAATCAAATTTAAAAAAGCTTTTTTCAACTCCTTCATTTTGTCTAATTTTCGCTGATGAAGGGTGATAAGGTTATCTATAGAACGAAAATATCTGCCGATTAGGGCTTGCTCGTCTATAGAAGTTGGTACAAAGAATAAAGTTTTTGACACCAAATTCCAGTCCGCACGAGGCATTTTTGTTCCGATTGACTGATTGGCAACATCGTCGAATTGTTGTCCCTGAATAAGTCTAAAGAGGAAACTGCTATCCGCATCTTTAGGCTGTAAAACCCAGAAATCACCTACCGCAAGCCCAGAAAATGAAGGCAAAAACCAATTATGAAGATATGGTCTTAGCTTTCCATAGAGTATATCTCCCTGATTGAAAACAATCCCCGGTTTGCTAATTCCTTTCAATTTAACATCCTTGTTCAACAGTCCAATACCTGAAATTATATCTTCGTATTCAACTCGAGGAAGTGTAGGGTCAGCACTTATAGATGATGCTCGTGCAGCTATACTTTCAAACTTACGCAGTTCCCAAGCGATAAAATATAGATATGACTATATATAATTCAATGTGTTATAATTTATTAAATGGACAAAAGGGGCGTTGTGGAATGGGCGTTAAATTCACATCTGAGTCAGAAATGGAAAGAAGTTTGATAAATGAGTTGGTTTCAGGAGTTTCCCAGTGGACTTATAGGGCAGACTTAAAAAGTGAAGCGGACTTGTGGAACAATTTTAAAAATAAACTTGAAAACAATAATGCAAATGTCTTAAAAGAAATCCCTTTAACGGAACAGGAATTTCAGCAGGTAAAAACACAGCTTACATTTCCAACTTTCGTGGATGCTGCAAAATGGCTTGCTGGTGAGAATGGTATAGCAAAAGTACAGGTGCAGCGCGAGGATGCATCGCTGGGTACAATTAGACTGTCTGTATTATGGAGAGAAGATATTGCTGGCGGGCATTCTAGTTATGAAGTTGTTAGCCAAGTTAAAATCATGAAAAACGACGAAATGGATCGGAATCGTCGTTTTGATGTATCCCTACTTATCAATGGATTGCCTATGATACAGATAGAGCTTAAAAACAGGGCGCATTCTTATATGGATGCATTCCGTCAAGTGCAAAAATATATGCAACAAGGTAAGTATACAGGTATTTTTTCGTGCTTACAGATGTTCGTTGTGTCTAATGGGACTGATACGAGATATATTGCATCGGCGGTTTGCGGAAAACTTAAAGAGCAATTTTTATCTACTTGGGTAGATAAAAATAATAAGGCAGTCAATAATTATTTGGATTTTACAGAACACGTGCTTTCTATACCTCAAGCGCATAAGATGGTGACTCAATATACTGTTATTGACAGTAAGAAAAAAGCATTGATTTTGTTGCGTCCATACCAAATTCACGCTATCGAGGCGATTAAGGATGCGAGCAAGAGGCAGGAGTCTGGCTATGTTTGGCATACAACAGGGTCTGGTAAAACTTTAACAAGTTATAAAGTAGCACGTAATTTATTGCAAATTCCTTCCCTGGATAAAACTATATTTATTGTGGATCGCATAGATTTGGATCAACAGACGACATCGAGTTTTATTAGTTATGCTGAGCACGATGTAATTGAGATAGATGAAACAGACAATGTTACTGATCTGATAAAAAAGTTGCTTTCTGCTGATAGAACAGTTATTGTAACAACAATTCAAAAATTGAATTATGTTATGCGTCGTTTTGAAGGACAGGAAGAAACTCCTAAATTTAAAAAGATGAGAAATCTTCGTTTAGCGTTTGTAGTTGATGAATGCCATAGAGCGATATCTCCTTTGAAGCAACGTGAAATTCAAAAGTTTTTTATTCGCTCTTTATGGTATGGGTTCACTGGGACTCCGATTTTTAAGGAGAATGCAAAAAAAGAAATAGGAAACCTTGCAAGAACAACGGAAGAGCAATATGGTAAGAGAGTCCATGAGTATACTGTTAAAGAAGCCATTCATGATAAGGCAGTATTAGGGTTTCAGGTAGAGTATAAAACTACAATATCAGAGGATGAGCTAAATGAGCTTGTTAGAGTAAGAAGACCTGGTGTAAATCCAGATAGTATGGAACGTCAAGATAAAGAAATGGTTTTGCGCAAGGAAGATTTTGAAAAAGCAGATCATATGCTAGAGGTATTGAATTCAATTGTAAATAAATCAAAAATCAAGTTTGGTTTGGATTTAGGAGTAGGAAAAACATATACAGCTTTATTAACAACTAGTTCAATTGCTAAGGCACAGAGATATTATCTACTTTTGAAAGAAATTAAAGAAGGAAAATCTAAAATTCAGATTTCTGAAAATGTTAAGAAGTCTGTTCCAGATTTTCCCAAATTTGCTATTACATATTCAGTGAGTGAAAATGAAGATGAAAGCGTAGTAAATCAGGAGAAAATGAACGAGGCCATTGATGATTATAATAGACAGTTTGGAACAAGGTTTTCTCTTGAAACAATCAAAGCCTATAATGCAGATATAAATGAGAGACTTGCAAGAAAACAGGAGAAATACCAGTATCGAAAAGAACAATTAGATATTGTTATTGTGGTAGATAGGTTGCTTACGGGGTTTGATGCTCCATGTTTATCGACACTATTTATTGATCGTGCCCCTATGCGTCCGCACGATTTAATTCAAGCTCTTTCGCGAACAAACCGGTTGTTTGATGCTAGGAAAAAGTATGGGCAAATTATAACTTATCAGACACCTGTTACTTTTAAAAAATGCATTGATAAGGCTTTGCAGCTTTATTCCAATGGAGGCGAAAATTATGTTCTAGCACCAGATTATTTTGAAGCCAGGAGGCGTTTTCAAGAAGCAGTAAAGGCGCTTTTGGATATAGCTCCAACTTCTGAAAGTGTAGATGCATTGACAGAATTGGAAGAGATGAAGAAGTTTGCCAAAGGTTATCAGCAATTTGATAAGACGCTTACTGCAATAAAGGTATACAGCGAGTTTGAAGAGGAAATGAAAGAAACTGATCCTGATTGTTCAATTCTGGCAGATATTGATTTAACTGTGCTAGAGGAGTATCAAGGGAAATATGAAAATTTACTTGAACGAATTAAAGCATTAACATCTGATTCAGATGGAGAAGACATTCTGGATATAGATATAGAATATGAGTTGGAAGCATTTACAACTGATGAAATTAATTACCAGTATATTTTAAGTCTTATCCAAGCTTATTTACCAAAACAAAATCAAGCATATCAAGCCCCAACAGCTAATAATGAAGAAATTGAGCAATATTTAGAACAATTAGCACAACGAAATCAAAATCTTGCCTCAATGGTAAAAGAACTGTGGGTGGATGTTAAAGAGGAACCTGAAGCTTATGAGGGACAACAAATTGCGATTTTGCTTGAAAGAAAAATAGAAAGTTTTATTCAAAATCGTGTACAACAATATGCTGATAAATGGTGTATGGATGAGGCTACGTTAAGATTCTTAATTGATAATTATCGACCGCAAAGAGAAAAGCAGAATGGTGAGACTGAGTTGAAAAAATCGGGAGATTACGAGAAATATAAATCGAAAACAAAAGATCCAGTATCTAAATTACATTATTGGAAAGAGGCACGTGGAGATATTGTCAGTATGATAGTAAAAGAAATTCTGCCATTGCGAGAACGGTGACTTAAAATTTTGTAGAATAATAACGGCTATGTTAAAATTGCTAAGAAGAAAAAGAATTTATGCGTCTGTTAAATCTAAAATAGCCTACCATATATGGTAGGCTATTTTAGATAATTTATTATTAGATGATATTATAAAACAAAAAATAAACATTTGGTGGAGACGAAGAGGATCGAACTCTCGACCTTACGGATGCGAACCGTACGCTCTCCCAGCTGAGCTACGTCCCCACTGTATAAAATATCTTACTACTAGGCTTGTAAAACTGCAAGGAAAAGATTGGATGAATTTCAAATGTTGAAAAGTATAAAATAAAAGCTGAAATGATATTTTTTATTTCAGCTTTTATTTCTGTGAACGAACAAGAGAGAAACCAATTAAATTTTTTTCTATAATATTTGTATCATTGAGTTTGTAGATACCTGATAGGATTTCTTTATCAGTGAATTTCAATGCTTTTTCTTGAGACCACTGTTTAAACTTTATTAAAATTTGTTCGCTTGATAATGAAGAGGCTTCTTCTATTAAAAAACAAATTGTTGACAAGCATTCCAGTTCATGATCATCTTTTATCTGATTTACATATAAACAAGCTCGATTTATTGGAGATACGAGCTCTGCAAATTTATTATCTATATTTTCGCTTATAATTTTATTATATAGAATTTTTTTTGCTTCATGAGTATTTTTTGTCTTATGATAAAGTTGAAATTCTTTGATGTTCTTACTTATTATATCTATTGAATGATCATATGGTCCAAATTTGTATTTTTCGAAATGAAAATATTTTTTTTTAGAAAAAATATTGATAAAATAAGCAGCCTTTTGGAGTCTTAATTTGTTGAATTTAGTTAACTTAAGTTTAATTTCCATTAAGACAAGTGCAGATAAGCTAAGTTTTGGTTCTATAGTAGGCAATGCAGAATAGTTTTTGTAAGGTTCATAAATGAAAATATCTATATTAGATGATAGAGGAGTTAATTTTTTTTCAATAATAGATTTTACATCAGCCCAAATAAGTCCGCCATTACCACTTCCCAAAGGTGGAATAGCAATGCTTGATATTTTTAATTCTGCAATTAGAAGTATTAATTGATCAAGACCTTTTTCTATATAATTAATATGTGATTTTTCACGCCATTTATTTTTAGTAGGGAAATTGATGATTAATTTTTCTTTTTCTTTATAATAGTGAAGTGTGCCTATTTTTAGGTTGCCATTTTTACATGCATTGATATAGGATATATTATTTTCAGGAAACTGTAATTTGAATTGATAAGCTATACCTTTTCCCATATAACCTTCACAATTTACGGTGTTTACTAAAGCTTTCGCATCTGATTTTAATAAATCACCTGTTGTATAAGTAAGCATATTTTCACCTCCTGACTAATTTATTAATTACTGAAATTTAGTACGTTAATTTTTATGGGAACATAAAAGGATTTACTTGAATATCTACTGTTGGTGTGTAATTTAGGCAGTTTTGAAGCTTTTCCTTTGCTTTTTTATTATATACATATAAATAAGCAAAGTCTTTTACTGGGACTGTATTTAAGGTTATACATTCGGCCATACAAGCTTTTCTTATTTCAGCATTGTCGTAATCTCTAGTACTTTCTGCATCTAAAATATCCCAGCGAATCCTACTAATACCTTCTTTGTAAGGATATATTTCTGGTTGATCAATATCTAAAGGATGAGAGGGAATAATAAAGAAAGAATTACGCGAGATACATAAACTTCTGCGAATGGTAATAAGCACCATATTTTCTGAATGGTTTTCATGGCATACAGCAAAGTCAAAAGGATTTTTAGGATAAAAATGAAATAACACATATTGAGAGAGTGGATCTCCATAGTTTTCCCTTTTTGCTAGTATTTCTTGGTCTGCTATATCAACAAAATTTAAGTTTGAATTTTGTCTTAATTGGCATCTAGATAGTAAACCATGTTTAAAAATAGAAGGCATATTGTTTAAATGCGTGATATGATATAGCAATTTCCCTTCGCTCGGTTTAACCATGCTATTATCTCCTTCAAAATCGAATTGTCATATAAAATGGATTTAAACTTATTTTAACATATTGAAATAAAAGTTTCTAGGCCGTTATGTATACACGCGCGCTTATTGACAACTTTTGCCGCTGGTGCTACACTTTAAAGTAATTTCATAAGTATTTGATCGATGATGAGGATTAGTAGCTTTGCCAAGCGGACCTCAGCGAGCCGGTGACAGTGCAAGTCCGGCGTTTGGCGGCAGGGTGAATGGACCTTTAAGATACGGCTTGAGCCCGCAAGGGGGTAGACGCCGTCGGGATGCTTCGCCCGTTACCAGGGAAGGGGATATCGGCCATGGCCCGTATCTTAGCGAGCGGACTGATTATTCAGTCAAGCAGGGTGGTACCGCGAAAGTTGTGTCTTTCGTCCCTACATGGGGATGAAGGGCTTTTTTTATTGCCCGATTTGAAGGAGGCTTATATTATGGATAGAAAAAAATACCAGGCTGCCGTTGGTGGACCTGATCGAAGTTAAACCAATGCAGGACGGCTACCGCTGGGTAGCGATCACGGCGATGCTGTTCGCTATCGGCATCATTCTGCATACGGTCAGCCCTAATGTGGGCGGCGTGACGCCGAACTGGACGATCGCCATGTATTCTATCGTTATCAATCTGACGAATCCGACGCTGTCGCAGGCTGTGGGCATCGGTTTTATTGCGGGCATCACGCTGGTGCCGTCGTCGAAGTCGGCTTTTCCGCTGGGCAATATCGCCAGCGAGCTTTCGGGGGCGATCACCTGCTGCATCCTGGTCAAGGCGATGCTGCGCTGCGGTTTGGGCAAGTGGAAGCTGCGCCCCCTGGTGACGGGATTTTTGGCAACTATGGCCAGCGGCGGTGTGTTTACTTTCATTTTAAAGATCGTTCTGGGCTTGCCGCTGCATGTCTGGCTGTATGCCATGCTGCCGGTGGTGGCGATCGTGGGCGCGCTGAACGGCATGATCACCTTTTTGCTGTTCGGGCCGGTGCGGAAGCTGTTTTTTGTGCAGGAGGACGATGAATGATGGAGAGCGTTATCAGGCTGGAAAATTTTTATTTTGCTTATAATAAATCGGAGCTGGTACTGCAGGATATCGACCTGGAGATCAAAAAGGGTTCGTTCACTGTGGTGGCCGGCCCCAGCGGCGCGGGCAAAACTACTTTGTGCAAGGCGATGACGGGCATCGTGCCTTTTTATATGGGCGGACGTTACAGCGGTGATGTGCAGGTGCTGGGCGAATCGACTAAAGGCCGCCGGGTGTCGGATATCGCGATGCGCGTGGGACTGATGCTGGAGGATTACGAAAGCCAGCTGGTTTCGCTGACCGCGGGCGAGGAAGTGGCTTTCAGTTTGCTGAATCACGGTTTTGCGCCGGAGGAGGTGGCGGAGCGTACCCGTAAGGCTTTGGAGGACGTGGGTCTGCCGGGGCGCGAAAGCTATCAGCTGGACGAGCTGTCGGGCGGGCAGCGCCAGCGTTTGCTGCTGGCGGCTACTTTGGCGGTGCATCCAGAGATCATTGTGCTGGATGAGCCGGTATCGGCGATGGACCCGGACGGGGCCCATTCGCTGTATGAGCTGTTATATGCGATCCATCAGCGTTACGGCACGACGATCATCGTAGTTGAGCACCGGGTGGACTATCTGCTGCCTTATGTGACGGACATGGTAGTGTTGAAGGAGGGGCAGCTGGTAACGGCTGATACCTTTGCCGCTGCGGCGCGGACGATGTATGAGGACGAGGAGCTGCGTCCGCTGGTGCCTGCATTATGGCAGGTGAAATTGGGTGTCGAGCGCCGTTTCGGCATCACTTTGGGCGAGTGGCGGACTGAGGCAGAGGCGGCTGCGGAATTACAGCTGCTTGGTTTTGAAGGGGGGAACGCCTGATGCTGGAGGCTAAAGAGGTCAATTTTGCTTACCGCAGGGGTCTGCCGGTACTGAACGATATCGCCTGCACGATCGGTGACGGCGAGTTTGTAGCTTTGTTAGGGCATAACGGCAGCGGCAAGACGACGCTGAGCCGTTTGTTTATGGCACTTTTGCACCCCCGCAGCGGGCAGGTGCTGGTGGATGGCGAGGACGTGGTCAATTACGAGCCTGCTGACTTGGCTGATAAGATCGGCTATGTGTTTCAGAACCCTGATCTGCAGATTTTAGAGGATACGGTGTTTGACGAGGTGGCTTACGGCCCGCGGGCCAAAAAGCTGACGGACGAGACGGTCAAAAACCAGGTGGAGGCTGCTTTGGCGGCGACCGGGCTGTCGGATCTGGCAGAGGCTTATCCGCGTTTGCTGTCCTTTGGGCAGAAGCGGCGTTTGGGTGTGGCGTCGGCGCTGGCGCTCAATCCGCGTACTTTGATCTTAGACGAGATCACCAACGGTCAGGATGCGATCGAGAAAGAGCGGATGATGCAGTATTTGCAGACGCTGAACGAAGAAAAGGGGATCACGATCGTGTTGATCTCGCATGATATGGACGTGGTGCGCCGTTATGCGAAGCGGGCCATTGTCCTGAAGGACGGCGACCTGGTGTATGACGGTACGCCGACGGAGCTGTTCGGCGGTGCGTATGCTGTGGAGGAATGGGGCCTGCGCCGGCCGACGGCGGCTGCTTTGGCGGGCAGTCTGGGTTTTACGGCGGCGACACCCGAGGAGTTCTGCCGCCTGTTGGTGCGGAAAGGAGCTGAGGACTGATGCGGATCAGTGCGTTTACTCAAATCATTGTCACTGTCGCTGTGACGGCGTGGGTCTTTATCCTGCCGGTCAAGGCGGTGGCGACGATCCTGGTTTTTGAGCTGGCTTTACTGCTGTCGATCAAGCGCGACCGCATGACGATGGCGGCGATCGGCGGTTTGGCGGTGTTCACCGGGCTGATGATCCTGTTCCAGCTGCTGTTCGGTTCGCCGCTGGAGGTGGCGCTGACGGGCGGCCTGCGGATGCTGGTCATGACGATGGCGTTTTTGTGTATGCTGGCGGCGACGCGTATCCAGGATATTGCCCAGACGCTGGTGGACCGTTTCCACCTGCCCTGTGAATATGCTTTTATGCTGACGACGGCGCTGCGTTTCGTGCCTAATTTCCTAGCTGACAGCGAGATCACGCTGGATGCTCAGTCCTGCCGCGGTTATTCCAACCGGGGCAACTGCGTGAAACGCCTGCTTTCGTATGTCGTGGTCATCAGACCGCTGGTCATGCGGGCGGTGGCCAAGTCCGAAACGCTGGCGCTGAGTATGGAGCTGAAGGGTTTCGGCAGCAATACTTATAAAAATATGCCGCGAGAGCCGCTGGGAGCCGCCGATTTTATCGTGCTGGGGCTGGTCGTGGTCCTGAGTACCTATCCGTTCTGGAAATAATGCCCGGCTGAAAATTTTAAATCATCCTGCAAGCAGCTGCTGCCTTAGAAAGGGAGCGGCTGCTTTTTTTTGAGTAATATAATAATTTTATTGCCTAAAAGAATATAAATTACAGTTGATAAAAATAATAAATATGATAGAATAAAATCAGCAAAGTATATAAAAATATCGAACTATTTTAAATGTATGGATAGAAGGTGGCTGTAATGGTACAATCGGGTGATACTCTCGTTTTATCTTTAGCTGAATTACTGGGCGGCAAGCAGGTGGATACCGGAGTCATCGACAGGGCTCTGGCGGAGCTCTGTTCTGCTTTTGATTTTGACGGCGGGCTGATCTATGAATTGGACCAGTACAACCATCTGCATCTGAAAGAACGCTTTCTGCGTAAGGAACTGCCTTTGCGGGGCAGCTTTCCGATAGACGCGGTCGACGCTGCTTACCGCAGCTATCTGGCTCAGGAAACCTTTGTCTGGCTGGAGCGTGGACAAAAGAGCAGCGCGGCTGAAAAGGCCTTGCTGGAGCTGTTTGCGGCGCAGTCGCTGGTAGTGGCTTCCGTAGTCGATGAAACGCTGCAGATCTACGGGCTGCTGGTATTTGTACAGCAGTCGGCCCGGCCGGTGCCGCCGGCAGGCACGCAGCAGCTGCTGAAGACAGTGCTGTCGATGTTTGGCCGGTATATAGGGGTGCGGGTCTATCAGAACAAGCTGACTTTTGCCAAAAATTCGCTGGAAAGCATTTTGGATAATACGGGTATAGATATTTATGTCAACGATTTCCATACCCATGATATTTTATATGCCAATCGTTCTATGGCGGCCCCGTACGGCGGTATTTCGCAGTTTTTGGGGCGCAAGTGCTGGGAGGTGCTGTTCCCGGGTCAAAACGGGCCTTGTGCTTTCTGCCCGCAGCAAAAGCTGATCGATGAGAACGGTGAACCGACTAAGATCTATTCCTGGGATTATCAGCGGCCTTTCGACGGTTCCTGGTTCAGGGTGTTCAGCGCGGCGTTCCGCTGGGTGGACGGCAGACTGGCCCATGTAGTGAGCAGTGCCGATATCACTGACAATAAGCGCAACGAAGCTTTGGTCGAGTATCTGGCCAATTATGATTCGCTGACGAACCTGCCGAACCGCCGGATGCTGGTGAAGGAGTGCGAGCGCCGGATCGACAAAACGCAGGAGGGCGGCGAAGGTTATCTGCTGTTTTTTGACATCGACGGTTTTAAAAAGATCAACGATACCTTTGGTCACGAAGCGGGGGACGAGTTCTTAGTGCAGCTGGGACAGTTTTTTTCCGGTATCCCGCTGCTGCATGACGCTATTTACCGCAACGGCGGCGATGAGTTCATCGCGATCATCGACGGGGATAAAACGGAAGCCAATATCCGGAATCTGGCCAGCTTTATCCATCGGCGGTTTGCCCAGCCCTGGCGGCTGAAAAGGGGCGAGGTGTTCTGCAATGTCAGTATCGGCGTGGCGCGTTATCCCGAGGACGGGAGGACGGCGGAGGAGCTGCTGCTCAAAGCTGATCAGGCCATGTACAAGGTGAAAAAGCCGGCGGTAAGGGTGTCCTGTTTGGGTACGAGCTGTAAATCGTAATAATAAAAGCCTTTATGACTTTGTCATAAAGGCTTTTTTATGCGCAGATCCTGATGATCAGTGGCGGTCAGTCTTGGCTGCCTCCAGGTAAAAGTCCAAAAACAGCTGGGCGGTGGCGCTTAACCGGTCTTTTTTGGACCAGAACAGCGTCTGTTCAAAATACAGTTCATCATCAGCCAGCAGCAGCTGCTGCAACCCTTGGGGGAAGTCGTCCCTGCCGCCGGCGGAAACGATGGCGATGCCGCTGCCGTCCTGCACGAAAGCGAGTGCGGCAGTATTGGTGGTGGCGATAAAGCGGATCTTGGGCATGAAGCCGTGCTTGAGGCAGGCTTTGCGCAGCAGGCTGTAGCAGCCGAAGTTACAGCAGACAGGGATATTCTGTAATTGTTTCGGCGTCAGCGGCTGCTGTGGATCAAGGCCGCAGTTTGCCTGCGGACTGTAAACGGCGTAAAAATATTCTTTCTGAGTTTTGTGGGCGGCAAACAGCTGCGGTGACGGCAGCGGCGCGTTGGCAAAGGCAAAATCACTGCTGTTTTCCGCAATATGTCTGGTCTGGGCGCTGACGGCTTCTTCCCGGAACTGGAAGCAGATTTCGGGATAGGCGGCCGCAAAGGGACGCAGATAGGTGTTGATGAAAAAGGTGCTTTTGGCAGGCGAAACGCTGAAGCGCAGTGTGCCGGAAGCTTTTTTATTGAAGCTCTGCATATCTAAAAGGATGGTTTCTTCGGTGCGGCAGATCTGGCGGGCCTTGCCCAGGAAGGCTTCCCCGGCTTCGGTCAGGGTCAGCTGGCGTTTGCCGCGCGCAGTCTGGATCAGCTTGGCGCCGTAATAGTGCTCCAGCGTTTTGATCTGGGCGCTGAGGGCCGGCTGGGCCAGGGCCAGTTTTTTGGAAGCTGTGGTCAGGTTCCCTGTTTCGGCGACGGTGATAAAATTACGGTAAAATTCAAAATCCATAGCTCACCTCTAAAAATATAAGAAATTCTTATTATAATAACAAAGAAATAGTATTTTACTTTTTTATACCACCATTCTACAATAAAAATAGTTTGAGAGCAAGAAGGGGATGGGGTTATGTACGGAAGTAAACGCAAGCGCCGCCTGCACAGCGTAGCGGTATTGCTGGGACCGCTAAGCTTCGGCTTGACGATACTGCTGCTGGAATGGTTCTTTGGCTTCAAAGCGGCTGCGGCGCTGGGGACGACGGTCTGGATGGCGCTGTGGTGGATATTGCGGCCGGTCAATATTTCGGTGACGGCGTTCGTGCCGATCGGTGTCAACGCATTGTTTGACCTGATCCCGATGCAGCACGTTATCAGTCAGTATTTTTCTGAGATCATCGTGCTGCTGTTCGGCGCTGATCTGGTCTGCCTGACCTGGGCGACGACGGGACTCGACAAGCGGCTGGCGATCAAGACCCTGTGCTGTATCGGCACGTCACTGCGGCAGCAGATAGCAGTCTGGCTGCTGGTAGCGACGGTACTGTCCATCTTTCTGCCGAATGTGGTCGTCTGTACGATCTTGGTACCGGTAGCGGTATCCATGCTGCAGTTTATTGGCGAGGAAAACATCAAAAACAGTAAGCTGGCAGTGCCGATCCTGCTGGCGATCGTCTGGGGCGCGGGCATCGGCGGCTTCGGCTCGCCTTTGGGCGGGGCGGCGAACCTGGTGGCGATCAGCTATCTGGAAAAGCTGACAGGACAGGAATTTATGTATATCGACTGGGTGGTGCGTTTTCTGCCGCTTTTGGTACTGGTCCTGCTGCTGAATCTGTTTTTCCTGTTCCATTTGCCGGTGCCGGTAAAGCGCTTGGCTGGTACCAGCGAATATTTTAAGGAAATGTACGCGCAGCTGGGTACGATACGGCTGGGCGAAAATCAGCCTGGTGCTGTTTGTCGCGGCGACACTGCTGGCTTTTATCCGGCCGCTGTACGCCGGGTGGCTGCCGGCGCTGAAGCCTGCGTATGTCTTTCTGATCATGGGGCTGCTGGCCTTCACCTTCGAGGATGAGGACGGCAAGGCTCTGCTGACCTGGGAATTTGCGGAAAAGGGCGTTATGTGGGGCATGCTGTTTTTATTTGCCGGCGGCCTGGCTTTGGGCAGTCTGGTGACGGAAACCGGCGCGGCCCTGAAAATGGCTGAGGCGATCACGCTGCTGCCACTGACTGGCGGTCTGGAAACGGTGTTTGCTTTTACGCTGTTTTCGACGGTGCTGACCGAGATTTCCAGTAATACGGCTGCCGCCGCCATTGCTGTGCCTGTAGTGCAGAGTATTGCGCAGGCGCTGGGGCTGAACCCGATCCCGTATTTGTTCGTGGCGATCGTCGCCTTCAACAGCGCCTATGTGCTGCCGGTATCGATCAGGGCTATCCCGGTCAGCTATGGGCTGGACCCGGCCGAGCTGTTTAAAAACGGGCTGCTGCTGTCGCTGTGCAGCGTACTGCTGATCACAGTCGTTGGTTATTTGTTCATCAGGTACTGGCGTTATTCTCGACGGTCTGAAAAGGGTCTGTCGCTCCCACTGCTGCATGGCGGTGGGATTTTTTTGTGCGGGCGCTGGCGGCACAAGGTTTGGGAAAGTATGAGCCGGAAAAAGCGTTTACCAAAAACAAGTATTTATTTAATATTACAATTTAAAGATTGCCAGTAAAAATCTTTTAGAATATAATAAAAATAGTAACTTAATATAATGATTATATTTATTATAGATAATAACGGAAAATAGAAGGCAGCTGGCAATGAAAAATAATATCTTATTAAAAACTAATTTACTCGTCAGTGTGATTTTGCTGGTTGGTTTCGCCCTGATCGCGACTTTGAGCTACCGCGCTAATTATAATGCTTCACTGGTGAAGATCAAACAGGTCTCCTCGCTGGCCTCGGAAGGTATTTATTACCGTTTGTCGACGATGCTGACCAAGCCGGTGAATATCTCGCAGACGATGGCGCATGACAGCCTGCTGATCAAGCTGCTGGAGGAAGAGGGCAGCCGTTATCGGGAGGCCGGTTACCAGGAAACGATCAGGAAGTATCTGGATACTTATAAAAATAAGTATGCCTATGATTCGGTGTTCCTGGTTTCGGCGTCCACCAATAATTATTATAATTTCAACGGTCTGGACCGCAATCTTGTCCGGGGCGAGGATGAAAACGTCTGGTATTATAATTTTCTGCAAAGCGGCGAAGAATACAGCCTTAATATCGATAATGATGAAGTTGCTGGTGCGGCCGATAAGATCACTCTGTTTGTAAACTGCAGGATCAGAGATGCGTCCGGCCGGGTGATCGGTGTAGTGGGAGTAGGCGTGAATGTCGATTATATCAAAGGCCTGCTGCAGGAATATGAAAAGGAATACGACGTTGCGACATATCTGATCAATGAAAAAGGCGAGATCGAAGTTTCCAGCCTTTATAACGGTCATCAGACGGCGGACTGGTTCAAGGTCAATGACAGCGAAGATATCCGCAGCGAGATCCTGGAATGGAAAAACGGCAGGACCAACTGGGATATCTGGATGCCGGGCGATGTGCAGAATAACGAAAAAAGCTATCTGGTCGTCCGCTATATCCCCGATCTGTCGTGGTATCTGCTGGTAAAGCAGGATACCGGCGCCTTACTGGCCGAGCTGAATGAAAAGATGCTGGAAACGGTAGTTTTGATTTCTGTGGTGATCCTGCTGATTATTCTGACTATCACTTCGGTGATCAGAAAGTTCAACGTGCGGATGACGAAGCTGCTGGAAGAACGGCAGGAGCTGTTCAAGGAAGCGACCGAGCAGATCTACGATAATATTTATGAATTGAACATCACTAAAAACAGGGCAGCCAGCAAAAAGACCGAGCTGTATTTTGAGGCGATGGGAGCTAAAGACCTGCCCTATGAGGAATTTCTGCAGGCTGTGGCCGACAGGCAGCTGCTGGAAGAATACCGGGCCGGCTATGTGGCGACGTTCAGTATTGAAAACGTGATGCGGCACTTTAAGGCCGGCAATAATTATCTGCAGTATGAATTTATGATCACAGAAAACGGCAGTGATTATTTCTGGATGCGGATCGACGCTTATATTTTCTATTCGGAAGCTGATAAGTCAGTGCATATGTTTACTTATCGTAAAAATATCGACGAGGAGAAACGCAAGGAGCTGGAAACACAAAGAAAGGCTTCCACAGATGAGATGACCGGCGTTTATACGAAAAAGGCGACGGAAAGGATCATCGACGGGGTTTTGTGCGGCAAGCTGCAGGGCAGCTACAGCTTTTTTATCATCGATATTGATAATTTTAAGCAGGCCAATGATCTGCACGGCCATATTTTCGGCGATTATTGTATCCGGGAGTTCGTGGAACGGCTGAAAAAATTCTGCCGTGAGGACGATATCATCGGCCGTATCGGCGGTGACGAGTTCGTGGTTTTCGGGACGATATCGGATGAGGAAGGCGCCCGCCGCAAAGCGGCCCGCCTGTGCCAGAAGCTTGATACTATCTGTGAGGACAGCGGCAGTTGCTGGAAAATGTCTGTCAGCGTAGGGATAGCTTTAGCACCGCAGCATGGCAGAAGCTTTGCCAAGCTGTATGAAAAAGCAGATAAGGCTTTGTATCAGACAAAGGACAAAGGCAAGAACGGTTATACGGTCTATGAGGAAAAGGAATAAAGCGGAATATAAATAAAAAGCCTGCGTTTCTAATGAAACGCAGGCTTTTTGATGTGAGGAAAGAATTTTTACGTAAGTTTTTGATATTTACCAGGGGCAGTTGGAATTAGGGCATTCGGTGCGGCCGTCGCCATAATAGCCGCCTCTGTGCTCGCCGCGGTATTCACCTTTATGGTGGCGGTATTTGCGGTGGCCTTCATAGTAATGGCCGCCGCCTGCATGGTAATAGCTGCGGAAATGCTCGCGGGCAGCGTCTTTTTCGGCATCACTCATGCTGTCCCATTTGGCGCGTGCTTCTTCACGGGCTTTCTGGCGTTCTTCAGGAGTCATTTTACGCCATTCTTCACGCTGTTTTTCACGTTGTTCAAAGCGTTCTTTTTCTTCGGGCGTCATATTTTTCATGCGTTCTTCACGCCATTTGGAATATTTTTCTTCGTGTGCCTTCTGACGTTCTTCCGGGGTCATTTTTTCCCATTCAGCGCGTCTGGCTTCACGTTCCTTGACCTGCTCGTCAGTCAGCTGCGGACCGGGGTGCATGGGGCCGCCCCAGTGACGGCCGCGTTCCATATGGTAGGGACGGCCGGGATAATTGTCGCCTTCGTCGTGGTGCAGGATCGTGCCGACACGCTCGCGCATGCTGGGTTTGGTATCGGCCTGCTCGGCCGCAAAAGCAGCGGAAGCACACAGGGCGGTGAGGACACCGGCGATAACAAGGGATTTTTTCCAGGAAGTTTTTATCATAACAACATCTCCTTTAAGATTGTGATTTGAGGTTCGTTTGACCTTGTATGCTTATTGTAGAGTAAACTTATGTCAAAATTATGACGATTTACAGACTTTTTTCTGACATTTTTATTTTAGCATGTTTGGCAGGAAGAAAGCAATTTAGCTCTTTTCAAGGAATGCTTAAAGATTTTTCCATGCATTTTTCCAGAAGCAGCTGCGCCTGGCAGCAGGCTTTACGGGTCAATGGAAAATATTTTTGAATTATGTAAATAAAGTAATTGATAATTAAAATCAATTTAGACTTGTTTTTATAAAGAGAGTAGTGTATAATCAAATTAAAGGTTAGCCAGAGCTAACTAAAACGAAAATAAACTGCGATGAGCCAAAGCTTTTGGCCAAAGGAGGATCTATATGTATAAACAATATCAGCTGCCTTATGATTATGAGGCATTAGAACCGCATATCGATGCATTGACGATGGAAACACATTATTCCAAGCATCATGCGGCGTATACTAAAACCTGAATGACGCAGCCGAAAAAGCCGGCGTGGCAGGACGGGACATCACCGAGCTGCTGGCAAACCTGGACAGTATCGCTGACAGCGGTCTGCGTAAAGCTATCAGAAACAACGGCGGCGGTTATTATAACCACAACCTGTATTTTTCGACTATCAGCCCTGACGGCGGCGGTGAACCGGAAGGCGCGCTGGCGCAGGCACTGACCAGAGAATTCGGCGGCTTTGCCGCTTTTAAGGAACAGCTCAGCGCGCTGGCGTTAGGGCAGTTCGGTTCAGGCTGGGCCTGGCTGTCTGCGGCTGCCGGCGGCAAACTGCTGCTGTCTGCCAGCCCGAACCAGGACAACCCGATCATCGAAGGCAGCAGCTTCGTGCCGATCCTGGGCATCGATGTCTGGGAACACGCTTACTACCTGAAATATAAAAATCTGCGCGCCGATTATGTGCAGGCTTTCTACAATGTTATCGACTGGAAAGCGGTAGCGGCTAATTACGAGCAGGTCCAAAACGGCTGATTATCCGGCCGATACTGAAAATAACAGAATTTATAAATCTTGAGGAGGAATCTATCATGTCTAAAAAATTATATGAAAAAATGAATCTTTATCTTGCCAATCAGGAAGTCGCTTATATCAAGCTCCATAATCTGCACTGGTATGTGAAGGGGCGCAGCTTCTTCACTCTGCATGCAAAGCTGGAGGAGCTGTATGACCGGACTGCCGAGATCATCGACGCGGTAGCTGAACGGCTGCTGGCAGTTGGTCAGGCGCCGGTCGCCAATATGAAAGAGGCTTTGGCGCTGGCGACGATCAAGGAACTGGCAGATAAGCCGATTTCTTCGGAAGAAACTGTGCAGGGGCTGATCGCCGATGTGGAATACTGGATCAGGGATACCAAAGAGATCGTGGAGCTGGCAGATGCTGCCGGCGACGGTGTGACTGCGGACCAGTTCAATGATTATTTAGGGGAATATCAAAAACTGCTGTGGATGCTCAAATCCTACATTGCCTGAAACTGAACGGATAAACTGCAACCCTCGCTGCCATAAGGCGGCGAGGGTTTTTCTATGCCCGCAGATAAATTTTGCGGATAAACATTTTTTTGACACATCTTTGTGTTATATTGATTGCAGACAAGTACGGACCTTATAATATACTTACAGGGAGCTGAGCTGTGCGGAGAATAATTTATCCCCGTACGCCAAAATAAGTATATAATGGTAATAATACATTTACGAGGTGCAGCGATGAATAAAATTTTGATTGCTGACGATAATCAGCAGATAACTTCTATTTTAGCAAATTATGCCCGCAAGAGGGTTTCGAGCCATTGGTGGCTCTGGATGGACAGCAGGCGCTGGAGCTGTTTGAGCAGCATGAAAAAAATATCGACGTGGTACTGCTGGACGTGATGATGCCGAAGCTGGACGGGTTCGAGGTCTGCCGTGAGCTGCGCCGCCGGTCGATGGTGCCGATCATTATGGTCACGGCCCGCGGTGAAGATTTTGAACGGATCATGGGGCTGGATATCGGCGCTGATGATTATATCATGAAACCTTTTTCAGCAGGCGAGGTCATGGCGCGTGTCCGCGCTATCCTGCGCCGGGTCCAGCCGCGCGAAGCCGAGCAGCAGAATCTGTACAGCGTCGGCAATCTTGTGATCGATCTGGACAAATATCTGGTCACGATCGGCGGCGCGGACGTGACGCTGACGAAAAAGGAAGTAGAGCTGCTGTGGACTTTGGCTAAAAACAGCAGTAAGGTGTTTTCGCGTGAGAACCTGCTGGACAGTATCTGGGGTTACGATTATTTCGGCGACAGCCGGACTGTGGATTCACATATCAAGCGCCTGCGGGCCAAGGTGGATAAGTTTGAACACGAGGAGTGGGAGATCAAGACCATTTGGGGCGTAGGCTACCGTTTCGAGGAGAAAGAGCATGCGCAATAAAATCGCCTGGAAGCTGACGCTGTATTTTGCAGCGGTACTGCTGATTTTTGCTTTGGTCGTGGGCGGCACCTTTATGCATTTTTTCGGCAAGCATACGCTGGATCTGAAAAAGAAAGAGATGCAGGTGCGGGCAACGAAGATCGCCGAGGTACTGCAGGATAATATGTCGCGGCTGCAGAACCGTTACGGCGGTATCGGCAGCAGCCGTTTCATCCGTTATATCGACAATATCACGATGGAAAACGTGTGGGTGGTCGATGAGAATAAAAATGTCAAAATGCACCGTGAGGACGCCGGCGCGCTGCCCGAACAGCACGGTATGATGCACGGACATAAGCGGATGCTGATGCGTCAGCAGGAGGATATAGCCGAACCTGCCAGTGATTTTGACTATAACGCTCTGTCGCCGGAAATCAAAAGAGCGGTGGAACAGGGCTTTACCGGACAGAACTTTGTCATGGAGGAGATCAATCCCGTACTGGGCGAGCTGGTGGTCACGGTAGGCGTGCCTGTCAGCGATGCCGGCGGCAAAGTCAGAGCTGTGGTGCTGCTGCATTCGCCGGTGCAGGGCATGCGCGAAGCTGCCTGGGAGGGGATCAGGATCCTGATTTTATCGTGCGTCGTGGCGATGGTCCTGGTGTTTGTCCTGAGTATGCTTTTTTCGTGGAAGTTTACCAAACCACTCAATAAGATGCGGCTGGTCGCTGAAAAGATGTCGGAGCATGATTATACGGAGCGCTGCAATATCGACCAGAAGGATGAGATCGGGCAGCTGGCCCAAACGCTGGACGGACTGGGCGAAAGACTGCTGGAAGCAGATCAGGCCAGTAAAAAGCTGGAGCAGCTGCGCCGTGATTTTATCGCGAATATTTCCCATGAGCTGCGGACGCCGGTGACGGTCATCTGCGGTTCGCTGGAAGCGCTGTGTGACAGGATAGTCACCGAACCGCAGGAGGTCGAGGATTACCACCGGCAGATGCTGGCGGAAACTTTGTTCCTGCAGCGGCTGATCAACGATCTGCTGGATCTGTCACGGCTGCAGAATACGGATTTCCCGATCGAAAAGGAACCTGTGAATTTATGCGCTGTGGTACAGGACGTAGTGCGCAGCAGCCAGCGGCTGGGACAGCAGAAAAAATATTACTATCCAACTGTCCTTGGACACGCCTGTCTATATCATTGAAGGCGATTATGGACGGCTGCGGCAGATGCTGCTGATCTTTTTGGACAACAGCATCAAATTTTCACCGGAACAGAGTAAAATCGAAGTTACTCTGCTCGGCAGCAGGCTGACGGTAACTGACCACGGCTGCGGCGTGAAGCAGGCAGAGCTGCCCCATGTGTTCGACCGTTTTTATAAAACGCGGGGTGAAACGAATAAGAGCGGCAGCGGTCTGGGGCTGGCGATCTCGAAGCAGATCAGCGAACGTCACGGTATCGGACTGACAATGACAAGTATACCGGGCGAGGCGACCAGCGTAGTGCTGCAGCTGCCGCCGGCTCTGAAGAAAGGAAGTACAGATTAATGAACTATGGTTGTGAAGGCAAGGTCGCCTTTATCAGCGGCGGTACGTCGGGCATCGGCAAGGCTGGCCGAGCTGCTGCTGAAAGACGGCGCCGAGGTGTGGCTGCTGGGACGTGATGCCGAAAAGGGTACAGAAGCGGCGGTCACGCTGAGCGCTTATGGCAAAGTGCATTATGTGCAGGGCGACGTTAAAGATCTGGAAGCCTGCCGCAGTGCGGCGCAGAACGTGCGCGAGCAGCGTGAAAATATTGATCTGATCGTCAATGCGGCGGGGATCTATCAGGAACGCCGTTTGGAGAAGGTGACCGAATATGATTTTTTTTCGATCATGGACACTAATGTCAAAGGAACGATTTTTTTGACGCAGACCTTGCTGCCTCTACTGGCGGCAGAGGGGGCGAGCATCGTGAACATTGCTTCCGACGCTGGGATCAATGGCAATTATGGCTGTCCGCTGTACTGCGCGTCCAAGGGCGCTGTCGTAGCGTTTACGAAAGCGCTGGCCTTGGATCTGGCGCCGCGGGTACGGGTCAACTGTATCTGCCCGGGCGATGTGGCGACGCCGATGCTGGGCAAACAGCTGCAGCAGGCGGACGGCAGTTATACGCTGGAGGATGTGGAGCAGGCCTATCCGCTGGAACGGGTCGGGGAGCCGCTGGAGATCGCGCATGTGATCTGCTCGGTGCTGTCGCCGTTCAACAGTTTTATGACGGGCAGTATCATTCCCGTGGACGGCGGCCTGACAGCGAAGTAATTAATTGCAAATGCAGATGAAAAACAGGGACAATAACCAAAAGGTTATTGTCCCTGTGCTATTTGCTGCAGAAATACTTCATAATTGCCGATTGCGGCAAAGAGCATAAAAAAGACGATGGCGAACAGTATGTAGCGCAGCCGTCCGACCGGTTCTGCTTCGATATGGGTGCCGCAGGCCTGATCCCAGATCGTCGAGCCGCTGTCACGCAGCACCTGCCGCGCAAACCAGGCGGGGACGAACATCATGATCGGGATGCCCAGCCACAGCCCTTTGACATAGGCCCAGAAGGTACGTTTCCAGGCTAAATTGAAATCCAGCGGCGCAGACGGTGAAACTACACGCAGTCCCAGAAAGCTTTTGCCGGCGGTAGTGCCTGTGCGGGCCAGCATAAAGGCTTCAGCGCTGATGACGACGATCAGCTGCAGCGCCGAGTAAAGAAAGATATTGTTGAGCGCGAAGATAGAATTACGGCTCAGAAGCAAATAAAAAGCCGATCAGGAAATAATCGAACATCCGCGCCCAAAAGCGGCGCCAGCTATGGTAATTGACAGGAGAGACGGTCAAATGCAGCACATCCTTTTCAGTGTGATTTGATTAGCTTGTTGCCCTCTTATTGTAACACAGAATTATTTGCAGATATAGTGTGCTATTTTATGAAAAAAAGCATATAATATAAATAAAGCTCAGTGAAATTTTATGCGTGGAAACAATGGGGTTGGAGGGATAATTATGCAGAAAAATGCACCTATCGGAGTTTTGGATTCAGGCGTCGGCGGTTTGTCGGTCTTAAAATGTCTGCAGGCGGCGCTGCCGCAGGAGGATTTTATTTATGTGGGCGATACGGCGCGTACGCCGTACGGGCCCCGCAGTGAAGCCGAAGTACGCCGGTTTGTAGGTGAGATCATTGATTATCTTGACGGCCGCGGGGTGAAGCTGGTAGTTATTGCCTGCAACACGCTGACTGTTCTGGGTGTGGACACACTTAAAGGCAGCCATGCTTTTGAGATCGTGGGGATGTCGAAAGGCGCGCAGCTGGTACTTGCCGCCAGCAGCAGGAAAAAGATCGGCGTGTTTGCCACTGAATTTACGATCAACAGCGGTGCGCATAAGGCCGCGATCCTGGCAGCTGATGACGGTGCGGATGTCTATCCTCAGGCCTGCCCGAAGTTTGTGCCGCTTATCGAAGGCGAGCAGTTTGACGGCGCCGAGGTCAGGGCTGCTGTTGCCGAATATGCGGCGCCGCTGAAGGCGGCCGGCATCGACACGCTGATTTTGTCCTGTACGCATTATCCTTTTATCCAAAAAGAGATCGAAAGCGAGTTTGGCAGTGAGGTGACTGTGATCGACCCGGCGGACGCTACCGCGCAGGATACGAAGACGGTTCTGGCTGCAGAGGGGCTTCTGCGCTCTGAAGGAGCAGGTACTTTGGAGGTCTGCTTTACCGCCGATGTGGAACGCGGCGCGCGGATCGCCGGCAGAGTGCTGCCGCAGGGGAAATGCCTTTTTAAAGAAATAAAATTATAAGCGATTCGTCGCAATTAGAAAAAATTCCTGCTATTTGAGCAAATTTGCTGAAAAATAGCAGGAATTCTGCGATTTTTGTCTAATATAAAATAAAAATAAAAACATAGAATAAGGGCAAGATTTTGCTTTTGCCAGGGATGCTGTAAAACTAATTAGCAGACCAGTGTCTCAGGAGGTTCTGTTTCCGATGCTTTGCAACCTAATCAGCCGTACGAAGGGCTGAGGACGAAGCAAAAAACGACATCGGGACATTTCGACCCGTTGAAACTGTCGCTATCTATGCAGAATTGTATAGAGACTTTGCCTACCGGTTTCACAAAGACGTGGAAGCGGTATTTGTATTGCTTGAAATAAGTTTGCTGTGAAAAGAAGGGTGGTTGCTGTGGAGAAAGAGAGTATTTTAAAAGATCGGACGATAGTGGGGTCTCCGCTGACGCATTTATTTTCCCTGGGGATACTGATGTTTGTTTTCTGGCTGGCGCTGTCAGGAGATTTTGCAGTTAAATTTGTCGTGTACGGACTTATCACCAGCGCGGTGGTTGCCTGGATCTGTTACCCGCTGCTGCTTGCCCAATGCCGACGGCACCAAAAAATATTTTGCACTGGGTGTTTCGCCGATTGCATTTTTATGCTACAGTCTGTGGCTTCTGAAAGAGCTGGTGCTGGCGAATATCGATGTTGTCAAAGCGACGGTACGGCCGGAGCTCAGGATCGACCCGAAGGTGATCAGCTTCGTGTTCAGGGCAGATAATCCGATGGCGAAGGTGCTGCTGGCAAATTCCATTACGCTGACGCCGGGGACGGTGACGATCAACGTAACGCCAGAGGGGATTTACGAAGTCCACGCTCTGACTGACGGGGCGGCGGAAGGGCTGCTGTCCGGGGCTATGCCGCGGAAAGTAGCAGAGCTTTTCGGTGAAAAATTCGATTTTATGGTATTGAAAGGGGAGTAGCATATGCATTATATGATTATCGCGATAATGATGGCAGTGATTGCTGTTATCGGTATGATGCTGCAGCGTGTTTTCCAGGGCCCGACGGTGTACGACCGGATGAATGGCCTGGGTGTAACGGGTACTGATACGATCCTTTTGATCATTCTGTTCGGTTATCTGGACGGACGTCCGGAAATGTATGTGGACATAGCCCTTTCTTATGCTATTTTAGGCTTTGTCGGTTCGGTGATCATAGCGAAATATCTGGGAGGTAAGGATGTATGATGTTTGAGCTTACTGCACGAGAATTGATCGCCGAGATATTTCTCGCCGGCGGGGCGTTCTTTTACTGGCTTCGGCTATCGGGATGCTGAGGCTGCCCGATTTTTACTGCCGGCTGCATGCTTCCGGCAACAGTGAGACTCTCGGTATCATGCTTTCTTTTATCGGGCTGATGATCTATGAAGGTATGACGATAGTTTCGGTGAAGCTGCTGCTGATTTCCCTGCTGATCGTTTTGGGGAATCCGATCGGCACGCATATTCTGAGCAAGGCGGCCTATAAATCAGGCCATCATGTCTGGACTTTGGAAGAAGACGCAAAGGAGGATAAGGAAGATGCAGATCTACATCATTGAAGCCCTGTTATTGGTATTCCTTATAATTACTACTGTTTGCGTTATTTTCTGCAAGGATATCCTGTGCGCGGCTGTCATTTACAGTGAGTTCAGTTTCTGTGCCGTGCTGCTGTATCTGATGATGGGCGCGCCTGACGTAGCCTTTACAGAGGCCGTTATCGGCACGATCTCAACGATCTATTTTGTAGTGTCGCTGAAGAAAATAGACAGGTGGTGTAAGTAATGCGCGGTTTAGTAACAGTTTTACTGGCAGTGATCACAGGGATGTTCTGTTCCTTTGTGACATATCTGCCGTTCATCGGCGATGTCAATTCGGCGCCGAACCAGCATGTTACGCCTGTTTACATCGAGCGCAGCGTGCAGGACACCGGGTCGCCCAATATCGTTACCGGGCTTCTGGCCGACTATAGAGGCTTCGATACGATGTGGGAAACTACAGTGATGTTTCTGGCCGGGCTGACAGTCGTGATGCTGCTGAGCAGCAGTACGATGGGACGCAGACCGGAAAAGGAGGATGAGGACGCATGAAGAAACCTTTCGGCGGCATAGTCCTTGATACGGCGTTCAGGCTTATAGTGCCGTTTTCTCTGGTTTACGGAGTGTATGTTCTGATTTTCGGCGAGGCCGGACCCGGCGGCGGATTCCAGGCGGGCGCGCTGCTGTCGATCGGTGTGGTTTTATCCAGACTGATCATGGGCGATCAGGCATCGTTCAATATTTCGATAAAAAATTCGTTGGTCCTGGCCGGCGTCGGGACCTTCATCTATGCGGCTACCGGCTGGCTGGCAATGCTTAACGGCGGCAATTTCCTGGATTACAGTTATCTGCCGTTTAAAGCAGAGCATACCAACGAGCTGCATGCTTTGGGGATTTTATTTATTGAGATCGGGGTAACGATCTGCGTTATGATGACGATTCTCAATATTCTGGATGCTGTTGTGGAAAGGGGGGACGAAAATGGGAGCGCTAAATGAATTTTTACAGACCAAGGGGATCTACACGCTGGTCATGATCTTGTTTTTTCTGGGCGTGTACGGTATGGTTCTGAGCAAAAATTATATGAAAAAGCTGATGGCGATGAACGTCATGCAGGTTGCTGTTATTTTCTTCTTCCTGTGCCTGGGACAAAAGGAAGGCGGTATGATTCCGATTTTTGATCCGGCCGTAACGGATGCCGCTTCCTATATCAATCCGCTGCCCCACTGTCTGATGCTGACGGCGATCGTTGTCAGTCTGGGTACAACTGGTGTGGCTATTGCTTTGCTGATGCGGATCAAAGAAGTTTACGGCTCCGTTGAAGAAGTAGAGGTTATAAGGAGGGCCAGCAAATGATCCAGCATTGTCCTGTACTGATCGTGCTGCTGCCTCTGACGGCGGCTCTGCTCTGCCTCTTATTCAGCAAGTTCAATAAGAATCTCGGTTCCTGGCTGGTCATCGGCTCGATCGCCGGTTCGCTGGCCTGCTCGCTGCAGGTACTGCATCAAACTCTGACCAGCGGCGAAGCGATCCACTACTGGATGGGCAACTGGGAACCGCCTTTGGGCATTGAGTTTGTGATCGATCCGCTGAGCGCGGTGATGGCGGTTTTGATAACCTTCATTTCGCTGATGGTTGCTGTGTACAGCAAGCCCTTTATGCGCAAGGAAGACTGGCTGCATATCGGCGGTTATTATACTTTGTACGGACTTTTGACGGTGGGCCTGTGCGGTATGGTCATCACCGGTGATATGTTCAATCTGTACGTTTATTTAGAGGTCATGTCCCTGTCCGGTTACGGGCTCATCGCCATGGGCGGTAAAAAATCCATGCTGGCAGCTTTTCGTTATATGCTGATCGGTACGATCGGCGCTTCCCTGTATCTGATTTCTGTTGCTTATCTGTATGCGATGACCGGTACTTTGAATATGGCTGATCTGGGGGAAAGGATCATGCCTTATCTCAGTTCGCCGCCGTTCGCTTTAGCGGTTGCATGTCTGTTTATCGGTTTCGGTATCAAAATGGCACTGTTCCCGCTGCACGGCTGGCAGCCGGATGCTTACAACTTTGCCCATCCCGGTTCGGCGGCCTTTATTGCCGGCGTGATGAGCAAGGTTCCAGCTTACGCAATCATTCGTTTCTTCTTTTATATTTTCGGTGTCAATAATCCGATCATCAGCACGGCCTTAACAGTTTTAGGCATTCTTGGCATCGGCGGCGTGCTGATCGGTTCGATCATGGCGCTGGCCCAGTACGACTTCCGCCGGATGCTGGCTTATTCCAGTGTGGCGCAGATCGGTTACATTGCTATCGGTCTGGCGATCGGCAATATGTATGGTTTTATCGGCGCCGTACTGCATATCATCAACCACGCTTTTATGAAAAGCGCGCTGTTTCTTGTTATCGGCGGTATCCAGTACCGTTTCGGCGAAATCAATCTGTACCGTTTAGGCGGTCTGAATAAAAAAATGACTTTAAGCACGATCACCGTTACGTTAGCGGCTTTGTCGATGGTCGGTATCCCTCCAACGGCGGGCTTTTTCAGTAAATGGTATCTGATGCTGGGAGCTTATCAGGGCGGGCAGTATTTCTATATCGTTATTCTTGTTATCAGCAGCTTGCTGAACGCAGTTTATTTCTTCCGTATTCTTGAGCAGATGTTTGTTCAGCACGAGGCGTCGCTGACAGAAATCAACAGGCATGAAGGCAAGCTGGGCCTGCCGCCTGAGATGGCGATCCCGATTTTGTGTGCCGGTATCGGGATTTTAGTTCTGGGCTTCTACAGCGTGGATATTGTTGACGATATTCTCAAATCTGGACTGCCGGAGGTGTTTCTGAGATGACGATCATGGATTGCAGACCCTTCCTGGCAGTAGGAGTTTCCTTCCTCGCGGCGGTGCTGATCTCTTTCAGCCGCAGATATCCTAATGTCCGCGAAAGCTGGAGCGTTATTGCTTCATTTATTAAATTCGGCTTGATCATATCTATGGTACCGGGCGTTCTGGCGGGTGTGACCTATGAATGGACCCTGTTCCAGATCACTGATACGATCGGCTTTACCCTGCGTGCCGACAGCGCCGGTATTCTGTTTGCCTGTCTGGCTGCGCTTTTATGGATCCCGATCAACTTTTATTCCATTGGTTATATGCGCTGTAACAATGAGCATGAGCAAACAGGTTATTTTGCCGCTTTTGCTATCTGTATGAGCTCGGTCATGGGCATTGCGATGGCTTCTAATCTGCTGACCTTCTTCTTCTTTTACGAGCTGCTGACGATCGCCAGTTATCCGCTGGTCTTGCATAAGCGCAATGAAGAAGCTCTGCTGGCCAGCCGTAAATATCTGATCTACACTTTGATTTCCGGGCAGCTGTTTTTGGCCGGACTGGTGGCAGTTTACTGCATTTCCGGTACGATGGATTTCAAGGCAGGCGGCTTTTTGACAACGGATATGGCGCCTACCTGGCAGCTGCAGCTCATCTTCCTGATCATGATCCTGGCCGGGTCGGTAAAAGCAGCTGTCATGCCGCTGCATGGCTGGCTGCCGGCAGCGATGATCGCTCCGACGCCTGTCAGCGCCCTGCTGCATGCGGTGGCGGTTGTTAAGACCGGTGTTTTCGCCGTCCTGCGTATCATCGGCTTCGTTTTTGGGCCCAAGCTTTTGGCGGATATCGGGACTGCTGATATCCTGGCCTGGTTTGCGGCCGGCAGTATCATCATTTCCTCGCTGATCGCTATTCAGCAGGATAATCTGAAACGGCGGCTGGCCTTTTCGACGATCGGGCAGCTTTCTTATATCGTTTTAGGCGCGGCGCTGCTGTCGCCGCTCAGTATCAAAGGCGCGTATCTGCATCTGGTGGCCCATGCGGTCATGAAGATCACGCTCTTTATGTGTGCCGGTGTTATTATTGTCAGGACGCACCGCAGTAATATCAGTGAGATGTACGGTATCGGCAAAAAGATGCCGATCACGATGTGCTGCTTTACGATCGCCTCGCTGGGTATTGCCGGTATGCCGTTTCTGGTCGGCTTTATCAGTAAGTGGAACCTGGCGCTGGGCGCTTTGCAGTCCGGCAAACCCTTATATGTTGCAGTACTGATCGCAAGCGCGATGCTGGCGCTTACTTATTTGATGCCGGTCTGTCAAATGGCGTATTTTAAAAGGGATCCGCAGGAACAATTCCGTACTTATGGTGAGATCAGCTACAGAATGCTGCTGCCGATCTGTTTCACAACGATTCTGGCGCTTGTTTTAGGCGTGATGCCGGAAATATCCCCGAATTTCTACGCAATGGCTTCGCAGGCAGCAGATAGTATCTGCCAGGGCTGGACTGGAGGTGGCTGGTGATGAAGCTGACGAAAACTGCTTTGTATAAGCTGGTTCTTATAGTAGCGGTGCTTGCCGCTGTCCTGGAGTTTTTCTTCGCTCATCCTCATTATCACGAATGGTGGAACACTACCCCGGGTTTTAATCTGCTGTTTGGTTTTGCAGGCTGCTGGCTGTTGATTTTTGTAGCTAAAATAGTTATGACGCCGCTGCTGCAGCGTCCGGAAGATTATTATGATGACGGAGGTGACGATGACGATGAGTAATCTGCACCCCGGTTTTATCCTGATCGCTGTCGGATTGATAGCATTGTTTGTTCCTAAAAGTCTGCGCCGGCCGGTGCTTGCGGCAGGTCCGCTTTTGGGATTAGGCGCGGTGCTGACGCTGGCGCCGGGCACGAATGCGACGCTGCCCTTTATCAACGGGATCACGCTGCATTATCTCCATGTAGACGCGCTCAGCTGGATCTTCGCCCTGATTTTCTGTATGATGGCGGCTATCGGCGGTATCTATGCCTGCCATAACAGTAACAGGATGGAAGCCTTCTGTTCGATGACTTATGCCGGCAGCGCGCTGGGCGTAACTTTAGCCCAGGACTGGCTGACTCTGATCTTCTTTTCGGAGCTGATGGCGGCTACTTCGCTGTTTCTTATCTGGTGTAAAAAAACTCCTGCTTCGCGGCAGGCTGGTTATCGGTATTTATTAGTGCATATGTTCGGCGGCAATCTGCTGCTGGCCGGTATTTTCTTAAAGGTCAGCGCCGGAGATTATTTAGTTATGCCGCTGGCACAGGGACCATGGGATACTGCCTTCTGGCTGATCTGTCTCGGAATTTCCATCAATGCGGCCGTAGTGCCGCTGCACGCCTGGCTGGTTGACGCTTACCCCGAAGGTACGGTCACCGGCAGCGTTTTTCTGAGTTCGTTCACTACTAAAGTCGCTGTTTATTGTCTGATCCGCATTTTTGCAGGCACTGACTTCCTGATCTGGTTCGGTGTGCTGATGGCTTTATACGGAGCCTGCTATGCGATCATGGAAAATGATATGCGGCGTCTGCTTTCTTACCACATCGTCAGCCAGGTCGGCTTTATGGTCGCCGGCGTAGGATTGGGAACGGCTATGGCGCTGAACGGCGCAACAGCGCATGCTTTCAGCCATATCCTTTATAAATCACTGCTCTTTATGTGTGCCGGCGCGATCATTTATGCGACTGGTATCCGCAAAATCAACCAGCTGGGCGGTCTTGCTAAAAAGATGCCGTTTACGTTCTGGTGCTTTGTGATCGCTGCCCTTTCGATTTCCGGTGTGCCGCTGTTCAACGGCTTCATCAGTAAATCCATCACGATCAGCGCCGCCGCTGCTGCCCATTACGGTTCTGTTGAGCTGCTGCTGCAGCTGGCTGGTGTCGGTACGTTTTTATCCATCGCCCTCAAGATGATCTACTTCATCTTCCTGGCGCCTGACAACGGCGTGGTCATCAAACGTGAAGTTCCGAAGAATATGTATGTAGCCATGGGTATCGGCGCGACTCTGTGCGTGTTATACGGCGTTTATCCCGAGCTTTTGTACAGGTATCTGCCCTTTACGATGGAACCATACCACCCCTTTACGGTCGACCATATTACCCAGTCTATAGAAATGCTGGGAATGGCGATGCTGCCGTTTATGATGTATCTGCCAAAAATGGAGCCGCATACAGCTTTATCACTGGATACGGACTGGTTTTACCGGAAGCCTTTTGCGGGCATCGTGACCGGGCTGTCTTATCTGTGCTGTGCAGTAAGCCGGGCGCTTGGCAATACCTGGGAGGTATTATATGAAAAATCTATGGAGCTGAGTCATAACCCAATGGAATTTTTGGATGCCAAGCCTTTGCGCAACAGTCCCAAATATAATCCGGAAAATTACCGCACTTCGATCGCCGATCCGATCATGATAACATTAACAATATTATTCTGTTCTCTGTGTTATTTTATGGCGATCATTTAATAAAATAACGAACCGTACCAGTATTTAAAGCCGGTACGGTTTTTTATTGACTAAATCCCCGCCGCTGGCGTACAATGAAATCTATTGATATTTAAAGGAGTGCAGTTTATGCAGCTTTCATTTCGCCTGGGCGTGATATTCATTCTGCTGGCAGCAGCAGCCTGGGGACTGGGCGGCGTTGCCGGCCAGTTTTTATTTCAATTTTATGATGTAGGCGCTCCCTGGCTTATCGCGGTAAGACAGATCATTGCCGGCGTGGTCTTTTTAGGCTATCTGCTGTGTCGCGGCGAGAATATCTGGGCAGTGCTGCAGGATAAAGAAGATCGTAAAGATCTGCTGGCATTTTCTTTTCTGGGATTGTTAGGGGCACAGTTTGGTTTTTATTACACGATCTCACTGTGCAATGCGGCTACTGCTACAGTGCTGCAATATACGGCGCCGATCTTTGTCATGCTGTGGATGTCCTGGAAAAACCGCTGCCTGCCGGAAGGGCGTGAGTTCGTCGGTATTTTTTTTGCTCTGGCCGGAGTTTTTCTGATCGCTACTCACGGCAGCCTGGATTCGGTGGTATTGTCGCCGGCGGCGCTGACCATTGGGATAATTTCTGCTATTTCCCTGGCGTTTTATACAGTTATGCCGTTTCGGCTGCTGCAAAAATATTCGACGACTTTGATCATCGGCTGGGGACAATTTTTATCAGGCGGATTTCTCTGTATCTTCATCAATCCTTTTGAGCCCAGCGGCCATTGGGATGGTGCGGCAGTCGCTGCTATGGTCTATCTGATCCTGGGGGCTACGGTACTGAGCTATAGTGTTTTTTTAGTGGGATTAAAAGTAGTAGGCGCTACTAAAGCCAGTCTTATTTCCTGTGCCGAACCTTTAGCTTCGATCATTGCCGTAGTGCTGTGGCTGAAAACGCCTCTGACGCTGGAGGATCTGGTCGGGATGACCTGCATTATTTTAACTGTGGTTTTATTGTCACTGCCTAAAAAATAAATTAAAAAAATACATGGACGGAGCTTTCCGTCCTTTTTTATTTGTCATAGTCTATGGTACAATAGAGTTAACAAAAATAAAGGAGTTGATTGTATGAGCATAAGTCATTATTCCTATAAATATGGTCATGGCAGTAAAGAGTTTTCTCTGGAGTCCGACCGTGTTATCAAAGAGGTCACAGTTGCCAAAATGCCATTGCTGGAGGATGTCAAAGCGGCGATTTTAGATGCCGTCTATCATCCTATCGGCAGTGCGCCAATCAACGAACTGGTCAAACCGGGACAGAAGATTGCCTTTATCTGCAATGATCCGACACGTGTGGCCAACAGTTTTGTCTTTATGCCCATTCTGGTCAACGAAATGAATAAGCTGGGTATCAAGGACGAGGATATGCATATCGTTTTTTTGCCTTAGGCACGCATCGTAATATGACTCATGAAGAAATGGTCGAAGCCGTCGGTGCAGAGGTGGCAGGGCGTTTAAAAATGTATAACAGTGATGCCAAGGTCAGTGAGGATTTTGAGTATTTCGGTGATACCTCCCGCGGTACGCCGGTCTGGCTCAATAAGCATATCTGTCATGTCGATCACGTTATTATGACTGGAACGATCGTACATCATTATTTCAGTGGTTATGGCGGCGGACGGAAAGCCATTCTGCCGGGTGTTGCAGCTATGGAAACCGTACGTGTCAACCACAGCTTTATGCTGGATCCTAATGCAGGTCTGGGTAAAACTGTCGGCAATCCTGTTTATGAAGACCAAATGGAAGGTGTGGCCATGTTTGCCAAAAACCATTCCGTATTTCTTTTTAATGCGATCCTGAATGCTCAGCATGAATTTTTAAAGATTTTTGCCGGTGATTATGTAAAAGCACATCAGGAAGCCTGCAAATTCGTCGATCAGGTCTACGGTGTCGAGATCCCGCAGGCGGCAGATCTGGTTATCGCCAGCTGCGGCGGTTATCCCAAGGATATCAATGTATATCAGCTGCAGAAAACAATGGATAATGCTTGGTGTGCTGTGCGTGAAGGCGGGGTAGTGATCATTATCGGCGAATGTGAAGAAGGCAGCGGTTCGAAGGTGCTGGAAGAAACCTGCAAACGTTTGGGAACGGCAGACGCTATCAAAGCCGACTTGGAAAAACATTTTGAGATCGGTGCCAATAAAGCTTTCGCGGTAACACGTCTTACCAAAAAAGCAAAGTTTATTTTAGTTTCGTCACTGGACAAAGAGCTGGCGCATGATATGCTGTTCGAAGCAGTGCCTACCGTGGAAGAAGCTCTGGCTGAAGCCGAAAAAGTAATTGGCAATGACTATAATATTATTCTGATGCCTGAAGGCAGCTTAACGGTACCACTTCTTCCAGCTTAAAGACAATAGTTTAAATATCAATTTAATTTGTATTTTTATAACTTATGCCTATATTTAAAAACGATTACAAATATTTTTATGCAAGAAAGTATTGCTTTAGCCTGAGGTTTAAGTTATAATAAATTCTGCGAATGTATTCTTAGATATTAAAAAAACTATTGCCTGCTGTATCTGCAATTTCGTAAATGCAGATTAAATTAAAAGGAGTTGTGAAGAAATGAACATTGATTACAAAGCTATTGGGGTCAGAATCAAAGCTGCCCGTGCGCGTAAAGGCGTTACCCAAGGCTATATCGCAGAAGTGACCGGTCTGTCTACACCGCATATCAGTAATATTGAAACAGGAAATACTAAATTAGGCCTGCCTACGATTATTCATCTGGCTAATGTTCTGGATGTTTCCGTAGACGAGCTCCTCTGTGATAATATTCACCGCAGCGAGAAGATTTTCCAAAATGAGCTGGCAGAATTATTGCAGGGCTGCGACGCCCATGAGCTGCATCTGATTACTGAACTGGCCAAGGTTGTTAAGAAAAACAGTCTGGACGGAGTGAAAAAAACCAGAGGCCGCAAACCGAAAAATAAAATCTGAGCAAAGCTTTTTAAACCTGCATTTCCAAAACCTTTATGTTATAATATAAATATCAGTAAAAGCTGTAGTGAAAAGGTGGACGGAAGTTATGGATAAATTTGTTCAAACAGAATTAGAAGGTGCCGGCGTTAATGTCGAAGAAACTTTAAGACGTTTTATGAATAATGAAATGCTGATGATAAAGTTTCTGAGAAAATTTGTTGACGACGAAAATATGAATAAACTGCGTACACTCATCGCTGATAAACATTATAATGAGGTACTGCCTGTAGCGCATACGCTGAAAGGCGTCAGTGGAAATCTTGGTCTTATTAAACTATATGAGATTTTTCCAGAATGTGTCAGGACTGCCGTAATGATCAGTATGAAGATTTGGACGGGCTGTTCGCTCAGGCTGAAGCAAATTATTCTAAAGTCGTAGAGGCGATTAAAAAAATTTAAATGCCAGACCCGGAATTTATTCCGGGTCTTTTTTTATGTTTTAAGGATTTTTAATTAAAGCTATTGCCAAGTAACATTTGATAAAGTATAATAAAGCAACAAGAGTATTGAAAAATAGGAAACCGCTAAAAATAATTGTTATTGATAATTTAAAGGGTCATTTGCGGAGGGAAAGTATGCAGCTGAACGTTACTACTGACTATGCCATAAGAATAGTTTTGTATTTGGCAATCAAAAAAGAGATCACTACATCAAAAGAAATCGGAGCCGCGATGGGGATTCCGAAAAATTATGTACTGAAAATAACTCATAAGCTGGTAGAGGCTGGAATCATTGAAAGACTGGTAGGAGCGCAGGGCGGCTTTTCGCTGGCACAGAAAATAGATGATATCACTTTATTGGATATCCTCAATATCATGGAACCGACAATGAGGGTTAACCGTTGTCTGGAAGAGGATAAATTCTGCAGCCGTTATGCTACTGAAAATTGTCCGGTCCGCGGGTTTTACTGCAAGCTGCAGGAAGAACTGGAAAAAAGTTTAAAGAAAATGACGATTAAAAGGTTGCTGGCAGACGCAAATTAAAATTTGTTGTTAAAGAAACTTATAACTGAATATGGATATTTAGGCGGAGTATAAAATATTCCGTTTGAATAACTCCCCGGTTACCCGTTTTGTTTTTTTAAGCAAAACGGGTAACTTTTTTTATGCGCCGTTGAAAAACGGCGCTTTATTTTTGAGCTTGGTTAAAGTCAGATTGGTACCAGTTGCAAGACTTTCAGACAAGCGTATGCAATTACAACAAAAATGTCTTGCGGGGGGGACAAATATGATAGTATAATGTAAATTAAAGAATAAAAATAAAAATAGCAATACAATATATTAATAAAATATTAAGGAAAAATATTAACAAACAGATAAATAATATAGCGGATAAGTGAAAGGAAGCGATAAACTGGCCAAAACATAAACTTATCACTATAAGTTTATATAAAAAATCAAAGGGGAGATAAAAATGAATAACAAGAAAGCTTTAAGAATGGCGGTCACACTGGCGATAATAAATATGCCGCTTTTAGCGCAGGCCGCAGATGTAAGTCCCGTAAGGATTACAGACGGCAGTACCTATACGATGACAGCTGATTCTGTAATAAATACCGGTTCTAATACAACAGGTATTTTTGTCGGGTATAAAGATGGCGGTACGATTGTTGGCGATAATGTCACCGTTACCAGCGACGGCTATGGTATCCAAATCCAGACTTATGCTACAGGGGGCGTTGCAGGCAGCGGCGATTGCAGTATTGAGCTTGGTAAAACGATCGTTGAGGCTAAATCTTCTGCGGTACGTGTAGACTCAAGCAGCTATGGTCAAAAGGCGACAGTTATTTTAGGTGCCGGCAGTATTTTAAATTCATCAGCTAATTCTGCTGTGTACGTTACGGGTAAAGATTCTCTGCTCCAAATAGGCGATGGCAGTACAGTTACCGGCAACAGTTATGGTGCTACAGGGGCAGCGCTTGCTTCCTCCAGCGGCGGTAAGATTGAAATCGGCAACGGTGTTACGATAGGGCACGATAATATCAGAGGCTATGATGTCAACAGCATTGCGGTATTATCGATGGATGGCAATGCGAGCCAAGGCCAAAGTAATATTACAATCGGCGACGACAGTACGATTTATGCCAAAGGGAAAGGTTATGGCGCAAATGCCGTTCAGGCGGGCTATTTATCATATACTGGTTTTAACGGTGTTGGTACTAAACAGGGGAGCTCCGGACAGATAAGTGTAGGCGATAAGGCAACTATCTGGACGGAAGGGGACGAGTCCTTTGCTGTCTATGGTATCCATGCCGATTCCACGCTTTATGTTGGCAAAGATGCCGAGATCAGTACTCAGGGCGATAAGGCTTCGGCTGTCCGCGGCGGCAATATTACTAAAGTATATGATTTTACTGCTGCCGGCGGCAAAATCACTATTGATGAAGGGGCAGAAATCAAAACTCTGGGGGATCAGTCACATGGTGTAGACGCCCGTTATGACGGCACTCTGATCGAATTAAAAAAAGACGCGGTCATAACGACAGTTGGCAGTGAGTCTCATGGCGTAACGGCGCTTGCCGGCGGCACGGTAATTTTACAGGACGCTGCTGTTACTGTGGATTCAACAAAAGATGCTTATGCTTTCAGTGCGGAAGGTAAAGATAGTGATACAGCTGCCGTCAGTACTATTACCGGCAGTGGTGTTTATAATATTGTCGGTGATATCAGGGCTGCGGACGGCGGCATTCTTACATTAGATCTGGCAGAAGGTTCGCGGTTTGAGGGAAAGGCTGTGCTCGACAGCGGCAATGATTCACAGAGCACCTTAACTATGGCTAAAAACTCGCTGTGGACTTTGACTGGCAATTCACAGCTCAACAGTTTGCAGAATGAACAGTCTGTGATCGATATGACCGGCGATAATAAGGCTTTCAGTACGCTGTCTGTGGAAACGCTGACAGGTAACGGTGGGACGATCATTATGGATATTGATGGTTCCCAGGTTGATGCCAGTGATAAAATTTATGTCACAGGTGATTTCAGCGGAAGCCATACACTGTCACTGAAGGAGATAAATGGACTCGACAGTGATCCGGGAATAGGCCAGGCGGCAGAAAATACTGTTTTAGCCAGTGTCAACGGCAGCGGTACTTTTACGGCTGATGATCAGGAAGGCACTTTGTACTGGCAGCGTATGAGCTGGGACAAAAAGACAGTGCTGCTTCCGGTTATACGACGGACTGGTATTTGAAAGGCATTACAAATCTTAACCTGCCGACAACCAGTGTGGAGGCTATCGCTGCTTCGGGAGCACTGGCTTATCATACATGGCGCGACCATGATCAGCTGCTGCAGCGGCTGGGAGATCTGCGCCAGCATGGTAGAGAGGAAGAGGGCGTCTGGGTAAGGGTCAAAGGCGGTAAGCTGAGCCGCAGTGACCAGTTTGAATTTGAGAATAAATACACACAGTATGAGCTTGGCTATGACCAAAAATTGAAGTCAACGCCGGCGTATACGCGTTATGCTGGTATTTCCTTCAGCTATTTTGATGGCGACAGCAGTTACAGCAGCGGCAGCGGCGAGAATAAAGTTAAAGCTTTAAATATTTACGGTACGCAGATCGGTGCTAAGGGCCATTACCTTGATTTAGTGTTGAAATACAGTCAGCTCGATAATGATTTTAAGGTTTTTGATACCTCCGGCAATAAGATCACCGGCGACTATGACCAAAATGGATTATCGATAAGCGCGGAATATGGGCGCAAAAACAATCTGAAAAATAATTGGTATATCGAACCGCAGGCCCAGCTCACTTTTGGCAGGCTGCGCGGAACTGACTATACCACAAGCAATGGCATCAGGGTAGATCAGGATGGAATCGACAGTTGTGGGACGTATTGGTTTCAATATTTGTAAAGATATCAATGAAAAAACTAATATATACTTGAAAGCTAATCTGATGCATGAATTTGGCGGCGGCTATAATGCCTCAATGGTGGATGCCGGCGGTACAAAAGCAAGACTGGATCGTGATTTTGATGATACCTGGTTTGAATATGGCTTAGGCGCAGCAGTGCAGACTGGTAAAAACAATTACTTCTATGTTGATGTCGAGCGCAGTGCCGGCAGTGATTATAAAAAAGACTGGCAGTGGAATGTCGGAGCCAGATGGAGTTTCTAAATAATTTCTTTGATTTTCGGCAAGGTGTTGCAACCCTCCAGCTTGCTTGAGAATATCCCCAGCCTCCGTTCCATTTTTATGGAACGGAGGTTTGTTTATCGACGGGCAGTAATTAAAATCCTGCTGAGAAAATGAGCTGTTGCAAACAGGGTATATTGACAGCACTTGCCGGGTTGCGTTATACTATATGGCAGAGCTTATTATGCTCTGAACCGCTACTGTAGCTCAGCTGGTAGAGCATCTCATTCGTAATGAGAGGGTCGCAGGTTCAAATCCTGTCAGTAGCTCCAAAAAAAGATAGCTCAAGATTTTCAAAACTATGAAAAATCTTGAGCTTATTTTTTTATAATATATTTTCTGGTGCAATCATAGAGGCTGCAGCGATTTGATTATTGTTGTGAGTTGCTGCAGATGTGTTTCTTCCGTATCCCAGGAATCCATCATAAATAAATATATTTTTTTCTTAAAAACAATGAAGGCATTTGATTTTACAAAAGGAAGCTGCTTATCTTTTTTGTATATTTCCATAGGCAAAGAGGCGTTCACAAGAAGTACATAATGAGGGCCTATATTTTTACAGTCGGCGAAAGTGATATTATATTTACTTGATGCCTGTTTGGTCATCCCGATAAATGCGTCAAAATATTCATTTAATAATTCTTTAGGCATATTTCTCAAAGTTGCGTTTTCCTTTTCGTCTATAACCGGAGAAACGCCTACCCTTACAGTGCTTTTTTTATCGTCTGAAGCCGTAAATATCAGCACCATACCGCCTTCCTGGGTGCTCTTGTCTGAAAGGTTCCAGTTATCGCCGATATCGATCAGAAAATCATTTTCGATATTTTTATAGATCGCGGCATTACAAATATTGTTCGTCAGTAAAAGTATCATAAGAACAAGGAACATTTTTGGCATAAATTACCTCCCTTTTGTAGTAATGTTTTAGGTTCTTTCAAGTGAATGGAGTACGTTCAGTAATCTGTTCAAAAATCAATACCGCTATTATTATATACTTACGCAATGAAATAAACAATATAAAAGAAAATGCTTGACAGGAATATTTGCTCGTGCGTGTTGCGATCGAGGTGGTTCTGATAATTATTTTAATAAAAGCATGTCCGAAAATGGCGGGAATTATAGAAATGTTATGATATAATTAAAGCGATTTCAAGTAAGGAGGCAAACGGTGATGCAGGAAAATATCAAGGGATTGTACGCGGCTTTTAAAGCCAAAGATGCCCGTTTTGACGGACGTTTTTTCGTTGGCATATCGTCTACGGGAATCTATTGCCGTCCGGTTTGCAAAGCCAGACAGCCCAAAGCGGAAAACTGCACTTTTTTCAGGACGGCCGCCGCTGCGGAACAGGCCGGCTACAGGCCCTGCCTTTTGTGCAGGCCGGAACTTGCTCCCGGGACCTCTGTTACTGATGCTACGGCTGATTTAGTTTACCGGGCTGCGCGAATGTTGGAAAGGAATTGCGGCAGCGGCCAGAGCCTGCGGGAAATAGCAGAACGGCTTGGTTGTACGGACAGACATTTGCGGCGCGTATTTACTGCGGAATACCACGTTTCCCCTGTCCAATATTTACAGACCTGCCGCTTGCTGCTTGCCAAATCTGCTTACCGACACCGATCTTTCAGTGCTGGAAGTTGCAATGGCGGCAGGATTTGGCAGTCTGCGCCGTTTTAACGATTTATTTAAAAAACATTATCAGCTTGTGCCCACAGCTTTGCGGAAAAGACAGGCAGAAGCAAAAAGCCATAACGGTGAGATCACCTTGGCTCTTGGTTACCGCCCTCCTTATGCCTGGGATAAAATATTAAAGTTTTTGGCAGGACGGGCAATAACAGGAATAGAAGTTGTAAATAATGATGAATATCTGCGTACGGTAAAGCTGCAAAATGCGGAAGGCCAGCAGTTCTGCGGCTGGGTGCGGGTCGGGCACAGACCGGCTGAAAATACTTTGAGCGTTACGGTCAGCGAAAGTCTTCTGCCGGTGCTTCCTGAGGTATTGGCCCGCATCAAGAATTTATTTGATTTATATTGTGAGCCTAAGGCAGTATATGAAACGCTGCAGGTGATGAATACTCTGCAGCCCGGTTTGTGTGTTTTAGGAACCAGACTGCCCGGCTGCTTCAATGTTTTTGAAATGTCGGTGCGGGCTGTACTGGGTCAGCAGATCACTGTAAAAGCTGCAAGTACTTTAGCGGCAAGGCTCGTCGCTGTGTATGGAACTCAGGTCCAGACAGGTATTGAAGGTCTTACGCACAGCTTTCCTGCGCCTGCGGCGATACTTGCACTGGGAGAAAATATTAGTGAGCATTTGGGAAAATTAGGTATTATCTCTGCGCGTGCGAATACGATTTATCAACTGGCACGGGTATTGGCAGACGAAAAAAATGATTTTGGATTTTGCGGCAATCCGGAGGAAGAAATGCAAAAGCTGCAGGCTATTCGCGGTATCGGCAGTTGGACGGCGCAGTATATAGCCATGCGGGCAATGGGCTGGCCCGATGCTTTTCTGCCAACGGATGCAGGAATAAAAAAGGCGCTGCCGGATCATACGCCTAAAGAACTGCAGGTACTGTCGGAAGCCTGGCGTCCCTGGCGCAGTTATGCTACGGTTAATTTATGGAATACATTATAGAGGAGGCCCTATATGTACTACTCTACGACTTATTTATCGCCCTGGGAAAAATTACGCTTGCGTGTGACGCTTGCGGTAAAAATCTTGTCGGCTTATGGCTGGAAGGGCAAAAGTATTATCAGGGTACGCTGAAGGAAGCTTTGATTGAAAAGGATGCTGTGCCGCTTTTCGATATTGCAAAAAAGTGGCTGGACAGATATTTTTCCGGGCAGAAGCCTGATGTGGCAGAGCTGCCGCTGGCACCACAAGGCAATGCGTTTCGTCAGGGCGTTTGGGAAATTTTATGTACGATCCCTTATGGAGAGGTAATAACTTACGGCAGTATTGCTAAAAAAATGGCAGTGAAGCTGCAGAAGGAACGGATGTCAAGCCAGGCTGTCGGCGGTGCTGTTGGACATAATCCCATTTCTATTATTATTCCCTGCCACCGGGTCGTTGGTGCAAACGGCAGTCTTACTGGGTATGCCGGCGGTATTGAAAAAAATAAAACTGCTGGAGCTGGAAGGCGTAGATATGTCTGGATTTTTTATCCCCCAAAAAGGTACGGCATTGTAATATACTAATAAAATCGGAGGGAAATTATGATTACGTATAACGGCGAAAGGAGAGTGGATGCGGCATTTGCTGAGCAGGTGTATGAGGCAGTCGCCCGGATACCTCGCGGTAAAGTGGCTACCTACGGACAGATAGCGGCGCAGGTCGGTGATACGCTGGCTGGGCGTGAGGTAGGGCACATCATGAGCTGCGCTCCTTCTGGACGGAATTTGCCCTGTCACAGGGTCGTGAACCGTACCGGGGCTCTGGCACCTGACTATGCTTTCGGCGGGCAGGAAAAACAACGTGCTTTGCTGGAAGCGGAGGGCGTAACCTTCCTTGCCGACGGGCGAATAGATATGACGCTGCATTTATGGGGCAAATATGAACAATTTAATATTTTTGATATGAGCTGACAGGCCGGTCGATATTTCAAAATGCTCTGCAGTGAAAATGTTGACAAATATTTAAACAGATGCTAAAATAACCTTGTTTTTACGGAAACACCTCGGAGGGCAGTACTGCCGGATAAGAGATATTCTCTTATCCGGTTTTTTTATTAGATTAAAGGAGGAAAAATAATGCTTACGGAAAACGCTTCAAAAATCCAGCAGAAATATTTAGGCGCAAAGGGTTTGATCGTACTGATCGCTGTGATGAATATGTTGTACCGTTGTCGATAGATTTATATCTGCCGGCACTGCCGACGATAGGTACAGAATTTGCTGCGACACCTTTGATGGTCAATTTGACGCTGGTCAGTTTTTTCTTCTTTTTCGCAGTGGGGATTCTGCTGTTTGGGCCGGTAAGTGATAAATACGGACGCCGGAAGATTTTACTGCTGGGAATAGTTCTGTATACGCTGGCAAGTGGTCTGTGCGCCTTTGCCGGCAGTATTTACAGTCTGATAGCGTACAGAATCGTGCAGGCTTTGGGTGCAGGCGGCATGGTTGCTGTGTCGATGGCGGTTGTTAAAGATGCTTTTTATGGCACCACTAAAAATCGTGTTTTGGCGCTGGTGCAGGCTATGGCCGTTATTGCGCCGATGGTCGCCCCTGTTATCGGCGCATTTCTGCTGCAGTTTGTCAGCTGGCGCGGTACCTTCGGGGTCCTGATCGCCACCGGTGCTGTTAATCTGGCCGCCAGCTTCTTTTTTGAAGAAACGCTGTCGGAAAGCGAACGTTATAAGGGCAGCTTTTGGAGTACCTTCGGCAGATTGGCAGTTGTCGGTAAAAATGTTGGTTTTACTGGTGTACTGACTGTATTTTCACTGCTGGCAGCACCTTATATGGCTTACGTGGCAGTATCTTCCTATGTTTATGTACAGTATTTTGGGCTTAGTGAGCAGGTCTACAGTTATTTTTTTGCTGCTAACTCATTTTTTGCCGTTGTCGGTCCGTTTTTATATATGAAGTTGATCGGGATCGTATCGCCGCGTCAATTTACCTATGGCTGTTTTATTTTTACTGTAGTAGCAGCGGCAGCGCTGCTGACAGTAGGGAGTATTTCACCGTGGTGGTTTTTAATAGCCTTTTTACCGGTCACGATCATGGAAAGCGCTGCCAGGCCTTTCAGTACGGCCATATTATTGGATCAGCAGAAGACGGATATCGGCTCTGCCTCGTCGCTGATCAATGCGGTGAATACTGTTTTTGGCAGCTTGGGTATGATGCTGGGTGCATTGAACTGGAGCAATTTTATTGAAGGGCTGGGGATCATTACCGCTGTTTGCGTCACCTTGGCAATTGCGGGCTGGCTGGCTCTGCTGCATTTTAAAATCAGGGTAGAAGGTTTATAAAAATCAGTCAAAATAAAAAATACCTGCCGTTAATCAACGGCAGGTATTGCTTTGCAGCGAAAATTTCAGTCGCTGCCTATAGGGGAAAGATGCCCAAGCAATCCACTATTTAACGATCAAGACCGGTATTTCCGCATACATGGCAACTTTGGAGCTGACGCTGCCGAGGATAAATTCTGCAACAGCGTTCATGCCGCGGCTGCCGATGAGGATCATGCTAGCTTCGGATTTTTTGGCGGCGGTCAGGATTTGCTGCGCGGCGTTGCCAACTAAAGTTTCATAATGAACGGGAACTTTGGCGGCAGCTGTCTGTTTTTTTGCTGCTTCCATTAATTCCTGACCGGCCAGTTCATATAATTCATTGGTTTGTTTGACCATAGCGGGGTTTAACTGGTTCAAAATGGTCGATCGTTTGCTGTAAGGTTCGATTACGTGGACTACTTTTACTTCTGCGTCAAGCTTACCGGCCAGATTGATACCATAAGCAAGCACTTTACTGGACGAATCAGAACTGTCGATAGCGATTAAAATTTTCTCTTTCATATAAATCCCTCCCTGAATTTTGCATCCTGCTCTTTACTTGACTGTTCTTCTTTTCTTTAATATTATTATAACAACAATAAAATCATACTTAAAATACTTATTTTTGAAATTATAATACCTAAAAAGTATGAATGGAGGAATACTTATGAATTTGCAGCAAATGCGGTATTTCGTAATGGTAGCGAGGCTGGGCAATGTTACAGAGGCTGCCAAAGCGCTGCATATCGCGCAGCCGCCTTTAAGCAGACAAATCAAACAGCTTGAGCAGGAACTGGGCGTGGTGCTGTTCGACAGATCAGGCCGGCGTCTGCATCTGACAGAAACCGGTCATATGCTGCTGCATCGGGCAGAAGAAATCTTAAATCTAACGGATCGGACTGTATGTGAATTATCCAGCAGTGAGCTGGGACAGGAGGGTATTTTATCACTGGGAGTTGTCCCTTCGATGAGCCTGATGGTATTACCGCAGATGATTGCCGCTTTTAAAGAGTTGTATCCCAAAATAACCTATCGGTTGTTGATCGGCGAAAGTTTACGGGTGATCGAACTGCTGGAAAAGGGGGTCATTGAAACTGCTATCGTTCATTTGCCTGTGGACGAGGATTATTTTGCAAGCTATAAGCTGCCAACTGAACGCTTGGCATTAGTCTATGATGCGGCGTTTTTTCCGCAGCTGGAGGGGACTTTTGAACTGCCTGTAAGCAGGCTGCAGGGGCTGCCGCTTTTATGCCACCGCCGTTATAAGGAACTGTTGGAACAGTCTGCTGCTAAAAATGGCATCCAGGCATATTTTTTCTGTCTCAGCGATGACAGTAATTATCTGATTGCCTGGGCGAAAGCCGGGTTAGGACTGGCCGTTATCCCAGAATCAGCAGAAGCAATCGCCAGGCATGAAGGGCTGGCCTGTGTCCGTATGGACGACCCGGAACTGACGACTACGGCGGCAGTGGTATGGGGGCGCAAGTATTATCACTCGCCGACAACACGTAATTTTATCAGCTTTATACCGCAGTATTTTGAACAGTGCAAAAAGTTCTGCTGAGTGCTGTTGACTGTAGATCAGAGAAAATATAAATAAAAAGCCCCCGGAATTTTTAAGATTCCGGGGGCTTAGTTTTTAATTATTTCCAGGCCGGTAAAATGGTGCCCTGGAAGTGTTCCATAATGAATTTTTCATTATCAGCTGATTGGTAAATTTCTTTCAGTTTAGCGATCCGGGGATCGTTTTCATTGGTTTTCTTGGTTACGAAGATGTTGACAAACGGATTGTCAGCAGATTCCAGAATGATGGAATCTTTGGTAGGGTTCAGGCCTGCTGGAATAGCGTAGTTGGCATTGATTACAGCAAAGGTAACGTCGGGCAGGCTGCGGGGAATGGTAGCTGCATCCAGTTCCAGGAATTTGAAGTTATGTGGATTTTCGGTGATATCGGCAACGGTGGTAGTAACGTTTTTGATATCTTTGACTTTGATCAGCCCGGCATTGGCAAGAACTAAAATCGCACGGCCGCCGTTGGATGGATCGTTAGGAATACCGATTGTGGCGCCGTCAGGAATGGCGTCGCCTTTTTTCAAAGTTTTGGAGTAAGCGGCCATCGGGAAGTTAACGGTTTTGAAAACTTCTACCAGGTCAAATTTAGGCTCTTTTTGCAGAGTGGCATCTAAATAAGGGCGGTGCTGCATGCTGTTGGCAAAAACCTCGCCTTGGAACAGTGCTACATTAGGAGTTACATAGTCGTTGAATTCAACTACTTCGATTTTCAGACCTTGTTTTTCAGCAAGTTTTTTGACATTGTCCATAATTTCAGCATGAGGGCCTGCAGTAACTGCGATTTTGATAGGCGCATCGCCGGCAGGAGCTTTTGCTGCTTCTTTTTTATCGTCGCCGCAGCCGAAGGTGGTCAGGGCAGCTACGCATAAAGCTGCCGCGGTCAGTATTTTAGCTAATTTTTTCATGATAATTTCCCCTTTATAAGATGATTTTATAGTTTGTTTTTATTAAGCTTTTTGGAAAAGTAGTCGCCGAGTGACTGGATAGATTGGACCATAACGATAAGTACGACGACAGTGATCAGCATAACGTCCATTTGGAAACGCTGATAGCCGTAACGGATCGCCAGATCGCCTAAGCCGCCGCCGCCTAATGTACCAGCCATGGCGGAATAACCGATCAAAGCGATAACAGCGAGGGTGATACCTAAAACGATGGAATGCAGTGCTTCCGGCAAAAGGACCTTGCGGATAATCTGCATGGGGCTGGCGCCCATGGCCTGAGCCGCTTCGATAACGCCGTGGTCGATTTCCAGCAGCGAAGATTCGATGATGCGGGCAATAAAGGGTGCGGCTGAAATAGTCAAAGGTACGATGGAAGCGGTAGTACCTATCGAAGAGCCTACTAAAAGGCGGGTCAGAGGAATGATCGCTACCATTAATATAATGAAGGGAGTTGAGCGGGTAGCGTTGACAATAGCGCCTAAAACGCTGTTTACAGGAGCGTTGGGCAGGATATGGTTTTTACGGGTGACGGTTAAGATCACGCCGAGCGGTACGCCGATAAGTGTGGCGAGTATTGTGGAAGCCAGCACCATATAGCAGGTTTCCCAAAAGGATTTAAGTAAAAGAGCTAACATTTCAGGAGACATAACCGATCACCTCAACTTTCAGCTGCTGTTCATGCAGATATTGCAGAGCATTTTTGATACCTGCGGCGCTTCCTGAAATCTCAATGACCAGGGTGCCGAAGGGTATATCCTTAAGCGAATCGATATTACCGTAGATGATATTGATATCGACATCGAATTTTTTGACCATACCGGAAACGATCGGATCGCCGGCTGAGTTACCGATGAAGGATAATCGCACGATCAGTTTGCTGCCTTCGGTGTAGACTGCGCTGATTGAAGAAGATTGCAGCAGTGCAGGCAGTTCGATATTGTTGATGCTTTTGACGAAATCTTTGGTAGTGGGCTTCTGCGGATCGGTGAAAACATCGATCATGGAACCTTCTTCAATGATCTCGCCGTTTTCGATAACAGCTACTCTGTCACAGACTTCTTTGACTACTTCCATCTGATGTGTGATCATGACAATAGTCAGATTCAGGCGTTTATTGATATCTTTGAGCAGGTCGAGAATAGATTTTGTTGTCTGCGGGTCCAATGCCGAGGTTGCTTCATCACACAGCAGTACTTTAGGATCGCTGGCCAGAGCACGGGCAATACCGACACGTTGTTTCTGACCGCCTGACAACTGGCTGGGATAATAATCGCCGCGGTCCTGTAATTGTACCAGCTCCAGCAGCGGCTGCACCCGCTTTTTGATTTCAGACTGCGAAATACCCTGTATTTCCAGCGGAAAAGCGATATTATCATAAACTGTGCGGGAGGCCAGCAGATTAAAGTGCTGGAAGATCATCCCGATATTTTGGCGTGCTTTGCGCAGTTCCTGATTGTTCATTGCAGTCAGTTCCTGTCCATCCACAAAGACCTGACCGCCGGTAGGTACTTCCAGCATATTGATGCAGCGGATCAGGGTTGATTTACCGGCACCGCTGAGGCCGATGATACCGAATATTTCTCCGGCGTTGATATGCAGATTTGTTCTTTAAAGCGTGGATATCACCTGCATTGCTGTAATAGGTTTTTTCCACATTGCGTAAATCGATCATACAGCGTTCCTCTTTCTTTTCTAAAATCGTAAAAAAACCCTTCACACAGGTGAAGGGTAACGAAAGCGTTTCGTACTGCTTCATCTGTCGGATTTACATCCGTTGGATTTGGCACCGTTCACGTCGTGATGGTTGCCGTAGCTTCATAGGGCCAGTCCCTCGGCTACTCTTGATGAAATACCGTTTGAAGTTGTTAAACAAAATAATACACTTACAATCGGCACTTGTCAATAAAAATTTTAAAATTTTTGTAAAAAAACCTTGCCTTTCACAAGATAAAGTGATAAAGTATAAAAGAAAAAAGGTGCTAGCACCAGCTAAATTTAAGGAGGCAATCATGGCTGCAAAAACCAGAGACCATTTGACCGATCAATTATTTAAAGCGATTCTTAGCTTAAAAAGTGAAGAGCAGTGTTCCAACTTTTTTGAGGATATTTGCACGATCAGCGAACTGAAATCCATGGCGCAGCGTTTGGAGGTTGCCAGAATGCTTGATGCAGGCTGTATTTATGAAGAGATAGTAGAAAAAACAGGCGCCAGTACGGCGACGATCTCAAGGGTTAAACGCTGTTTGGTTTATGGCGCTGACGGATATAATTCGATAATGCCATTATTAAGGAAGACAAGCACAATGCTGAATAATAAAGCTTTGCAGGTGCCGTATGGAACTAGGGACGTACTTCCGGGTGAAGCCGGCGCCAGAAGGATAATTGAAAATAAGCTTGCCTCTACCTTTAAAGCCTGGGGCTATGACGAAGTGGTCACGCCGACTTTTGAATATCTGGATACTTTTGCCGCAGCAGGTCAGCTGTCAGACAGCAGTTTTAAATTTTTTGACCGTCGTAATAATATTTTATTGCTGCGGTCGGACATGACGACTCCTTTGGCGCGTTTGGTAGCTACTCGGCTCAATGAGGGACCGGCGGTAAAACGGCTTTTTTATCTGGCGAATCTATTTCGCTATGAGGAAACACAGGCCGGACGCCAGTGTGAGTTTAATCAGGCCGGTGTTGAAATGATGGGTGCGGCCGGACCTTCGGCAGATGCCGAGATGCTGGCTTTAGCAGTAGCTTCGCTGCAGGCAGCAGGGTTAAATGATTTTGTGATCAGTGTTGGCCAGATCGATTTTATAAATGGCTTGATTGAAGCGGCTGAGGTCACTGAACTGCAGGCGCAGGAGCTGAAACGCTGCCTGATCGAGCATGATGTGGTACGGTTGGAAGCGTTGGCAGATGGCAGCAGGATGTCACCGGAACAAAAAGATTTGTTTAAAGAGCTGCCGTTTCTGCATGGCGGGCTGGAACTTTTAGATAAGGTTGAAGCCTGTGGTTTGAACAATAAAAGCTCCAAGGCTGTGCAGGATCTGCGCGAAATCTATGCTTTGGCCGAGGTCTATGGTGCGGCTGGTTATCTGCGTTTTGATCTGGGGCTTTTGCGCGACCTTGATTATTATACTGGAATGTTATTTGAAGGCTACGCTGAGGATATGGGTTTCCCGATCATTGGCGGCGGCCGTTATGATACAATGATGGAAAATTTTGGCAGATCCTGCCCGGCAACAGGATTTGCTATAGGGATAGACAGGATCATGTTGATTCTGAGTCGGCGCCGGCAGCTGGACAATATCAGCAGCTGGGATGTTCTGGTGGCCTGGCAGGCAGGCTGTCTGCCACAGGCGATCGCGCAGTGTATGCGTCTGCGCAGGAGCGGCAAAACAGTGAAGCTGGCTGCCGAGCCTTTTAACCAGAGCGAAGCAGTGGACGCGCAGCGTGCTAACGCCTGCGATACGCTGCTGTATATCGAAGATTGATAAAGGAAGTGCCGTAATGGATTATATTACCGTAGCGTTGCCGAAGGGCAAGCTGTTTCAAAGATCAGTAGAGCTGCTGGCTAAAGTAGGCTATAGTGCTGATAACGTAACTGAAGATTCGCGCAAACTTGTTATCAGTAACGAGGATAGCAAGGTGCGCTTTATAATTACTAAAACTGTCGATTTGCCGACCTATGTAGAATACGGTGCTGCCGATATCGGGATCATTGGTAAAGATGTGCTGTTGGAAGAACGCAAGGACGTATATGAGCTGCTGGATCTGAAATATGGACGCTGTCGTTTGATGCTGGCAGTTCCTGAGCAGATGCAGCGGCCCAGGCTGACTGATTATGCGCATCTGCGGGTAGCAACTAAATATCCGAACTGTGCCCAGGAGTATTTTCGCAGTCTGGGGATTCAGACCGAGATCATCAAGCTTAACGGCTCGATTGAACTGGGGCCGATGGTTGGATTGTCGGAGCTGATCGTTGATATTGTGGAAACAGGCCGTACCCTGAAAGAGAATAAATTGGTGGAGGTAGATTCCATCTATACGGCGACAGCAAGACTGATTGCCAACAGGGTGAGCTTTAAATTGAAATTTGACCGTCTGGATAAACTGGTCCGAGATTTGCGTAAGGTATTGGATGAGGAGGAAGAGCAATGCAAGTAACAGATGCCAGAGGAATGAGTGCTGTTGAAATAGCAGCTTTGATGCAGAAAAAAGCTTTTGATGAATGTGAGCTGTCCCCCGGAGTACAGTCAGGTGTTACCGCTATGTTTGGTGCGCCGCTGACAGCAGCCCAGGTCGTCGAAAGAATTGTGACTGACGTAAGGGCCGGCGGTGATGGAAAGCTGCTTTATTATACTAATCTGATAGATAAAGCAGGCTTGAGTGTCCAAAATATCCGGGTCAGCAAGGCTGAATTTGCAGAAGCCCGACAATCAGCTGATGCCGAAGTGGTAGGAGCCATAGAACGTGCTATTGCAAATGTGCGTAGCTTTCACGAAGAACAGCTGCCAAAAACCTGGCTGACTAACCGTGAATGCGGTGCTATGCTGGGACAGAAGGTAACTCCTGTTGACTCTGTGGGTATCTACGTCCCCGGTGGAACTGCGGCTTATCCTTCTTCGGTGATTATGAATGCTGTACCGGCTACAGTAGCAGGAGTACCACGGATCGTGATGGCAGTACCGCCCGGACGTGATGGCAAAGTAAATCCTTATGTGCTGGTTACGGCTGAATTAATAGGTATCAGGGAAATTTATAAAATGGGCGGTGCACAGGCCATTGCTGCGTTAGCTTTTGGTACGGAAACTGTACCAAAGGTTGAAAAAATTACCGGCCCGGGCAATATTTTTGTGACGCTGGCTAAAAAAGCTGTTTACGGGCACTGCGACATTGATATGCTGGCAGGTCCCAGCGAAATATTGATTATAGCCGATGATGGCGCTGATCCTAAATATCTGGCAGCTGACCTTTTGAGCCAGGCGGAACATGATCCTCTGGCCAGCGCTATTTTAGTTACGGACAGTGAGCTGTTGGGCAATGCTGTTGCAGCAGAGCTTGAGATGCAGCTTGCTGCTTTGCCGCGGCAGGAGATCGCTGCATTGTCTTTAGCAAATCATGGCAAGATCATTATTGCGTCTGATATGGAAACAGTAATTGAGATGGCGAATATATCAGCACCGGAGCATTTGGAGGTTATGACGAAAGAGCCTTTTGCTCTGCTGCCTTATCTGCGTAATGCCGGTGCGATCTTTTTGGGCGCTTATTCACCGGAGCCTTTGGGCGATTATTATGCAGGACCGAACCACATTCTGCCTACCGGCGGCACTGCCCGTTTCTACTCAGTTCTGAATGTGGAGACGTTTATGAAGACAAGTATCATTGCTTATACGCAGGGCGCCTTGACTGCTGTGGGCAGTGACGTTATTAAAATGGCTGAAGCGGAAGGGCTTCAGGCGCATGCTAACGCTATCCGCGTGCGTATGGAAAAGAGGTGAGGAGATGGCTGGATTTAATGCCAGGACCGGCTTGGAAGAATTGGAAGAATATGCTGTAGAACATGTGGCTGCCGATATTATCGTCAATGCCAACGAAAGTAATTATAATCTGCCGCGGCCGATTGAGCAGGCTGTGGCGGCGAAGCTGGCCGGGTTTCCTTTTAACCGTTATCCGCCGATGCAGGCTGAAACGCTGCGCGGGCTGATTGCTGAAGATCTGGCGCTGGATGCAGACAATATCAGAATCGGCAACGGTTCCAGTGAACTTTTGCAAATGGCCTGTTATGCTTTTGGCGGCAATGGACGTAAAATCGCTTTTCCGTATCCGTCCTTTTCTATGTATGGCGTTTATACTAAGCTTGCCGACAGTATAGCCGCACCGTATCCGCTGACGCTGGCGGGATATGTCGATCCAGATAAGGTCATCGAATTTTGCAGGGCAGAGCAGCCGGCGCTGTTGATTGTCTGCAATCCCAACAATCCGACGGGAAATTATAATCCGCTTGAAGTAATGGAGAAGATTTTAGCAAATGTCAGCTGCCCGGTAGTAATGGATGAAGCCTATATGGAGTTTGCTAAAGGCAGCGGCGTTGATCCGCAGGATCTGCGCCCGCTGAATAAATTAAAGCTGGTAGCAGGTTCTACTTTGGCTCTGACAGGTAAATACAGTAATTTTATGTGCTTGCGTACTTTTTCTAAAGCTTACGGACTGGCTGGACTGCGTGTAGGTTATGCTGTCGGCAGTGCCGGTATCATGCGTGTTTTGGGAAAAACACTGCTGCCTTATCATGTTAATGCCTGGTCTTTAGCTGTAGCGGAAGAGGTTTACCGCCAAAAAGACTTATATAAAGAACAACTGGAAACTATTATCGAGCAGCGTGATCTGATGCGGGAACAACTGGAGCAAATGGGCTTGAAAATCTGGCCGTCCGCAACGAATTTTCTGACCTGTTGCCCGCAGGGCGAACTGACTGCCCGTTTAGCGGCTGCCTGCGAGCAGCAATATGGCAGCCAGGGTGAAAAAACACAGCAGATGCTGGCAGGAATGTACTTATACCGCAAACTGCTGGAGAAGAAAATTTTGGTGCGCGATTATACCAGTCATCCTGTATTGCAGGGATGCCTGCGGATCACGGTAGGCCTGCCGCTGGAAAATGCTGAAATCATCAGCCGGCTGGAGCTCTTATGCGGAGAGGAGGCAATATGATGCGGCAGGCAGTTAAAGAACGAAAAACTTTAGAAACTGCGGTCAGTGTCAGTATTGGGCTTGATGGCAGCGGGAAAGCGGATATCGCTACAGGCGTCGGTTTTTTTGATCATATGCTGACACTGCTGGCCAAGCATGGTTTTCTTGATTTGCAGGTGAAAGCACAGGGAGATCTGCAGGTTGACTGTCACCATACGGTTGAGGACTGCGGCATCGTTTTAGGAGAAGCTCTTAAAGCGGCTGTTGGCGATAAAAGCGGTATTCACCGCTATGGCAGTTGTTTTATTCCAATGGATGAGGCTTTGGCACAGGTAGTACTGGATTTTTCCGGGCGGCCGTACCTGGTTTTTGAAGCCGAAATTCCTAAAATAACTTTGGGTAACTACGATACAGATGACTGAGGAATTTTTCCGCGCCGTAGCCGTGGCCAGCGGCATGACTCTGCATATTCGAGTCTTGTATGGTAAAAATGTACATCATATTATTGAGGCGGTTTTTAAAGCTTTTGCCCGCGCGCTGGCAGAGGCAGTAGCTGCAGATCCGCGCGTTCAGGGCGTGATGAGCAGCAAGGGGGCTTTATGAGTTCGAAGATAGTCATTGTTGATTATGGGATGGGAAACCTGCACAGTGTTAATAAAGCGATCGCTGTTGTTGGCGGCGACCCGGTTATTTCCAGTGATGCCGCAGTTATTGCACAGGCTGATAAACTGATTTTACCGGGAGTAGGGGCTTTTGGCGATTGTATGGCTAATCTGCAGCGCAGCGGTCTGGTACCGATACTGCAGAAATATTTGCACAGCGGCAGACCGTTTTTAGGTATCTGTCTGGGAATGCAGGTTTTGTTTGAAGGCAGTGATGAAGCTCCCGGAGTGAAAGGTCTGGGCTATTTTCAAGGGCAGGTGCGCAGACTGGATACCGCTTTGAAAATACCGCATATGGGCTGGAACAAGCTGAGTTTACGCAGCAGTTCTCCGCTGCTGCAGGAAGCAGGAGATGAATATGTGTACTTTGTGCACAGCTTTCATGTTGAGCCGCAGCAGCAAGAGCTCATTACTGCCGTATGTGATTATGGTATGGAAATAACGGCTGCCGTCGGCAGCGGCAGTGTGCAGGCTTTTCAGTTCCATCCAGAAAAATCAAGCCGGGCAGGCCTTGGCCTGCTGCGCGCTTTTAAGGAGTGGCAGCCATGATAATTTTTCCTGCTATAGATATCCGCGGCGGCCGCTGCGTCAGATTGACGGAAGGTCGTTTTGACCAGGAAACTGTTTTTGCTGATGATCCTTCGGAAATGGCTGCCCGCTGGTCGGCAGCCGGAGCCGAATATTTACATGTCGTCGATTTAGACGGTGCTTTGGCCGGTGCGGGACGTAATCTGCCGGCAATCCAAAAAATCCTGGAGCACGCTTCTATGCCAGTGCAGGTAGGAGGCGGAATCAGAAGTCTGGCAGCTGTAGCAGAATTGCTGGAATTGGGGGTCAGCCGTGTGATTCTTGGATCAGCAGCAGTGCGGGAACCGCAGCTGGTTGCTGAAGCCTGTCGGGAATTTCCTGGTCAGGTTGTTGTAGGTATCGATGCTAAAGACGGGAAAGCCGCTATCGAAGGCTGGGGTGTCAGCGGTGGTATTGATGCTGTAGAGTTGGCTCTAAAAATGGCTGCTATCGGGGTCGAGCATATTATTTTTACTGATATCAGCCGTGACGGTAAGCTGAGTGGGGTGAATGTAGAAGCCACTGCCGCTTTGGCAAAAGCCTGCGGTGTTAAAGTCATTGCCAGCGGCGGTGTGGCATCGTTGGAAGATATACGCCGGCTGCAGCAGCGGTCCTCCTCTGGGATCGAGGGCTGCATCATAGGGAAGGCCATTTATACCGGAGCTATTGACCTGCGGGAGGCTCTGCGGGTCGCAAAGGAGGTCTGAGATGCATACCAAAAGAATTATTCCCTGTCTGGATGTAAAAGAAGGGCATGTAGTCAAAGGCACTAATTTTGTGGAATTGCGTGATGCCGGTGATCCTGTTGAACTGGCGGCCTTATATGACACTGAAGCTGCCGATGAGCTGGTTTTTCTTGATATCATTGCGTCTGTCGAGCAGCGTAAGTCTATGCTGGATGTCATAAACCGTACGGCGGGACAGGTTTTTATGCCGCTGACAGTTGGCGGTGGGATCAGCACGGTGCAGGATATCCGTAATGCTCTGAATGCAGGTGCTGATAAAATTTCTGTAAATACGGCGGCAGTAAAAAATCCGCAGCTGATTGCTGATGGTGCAAAGCTGTTTGGCAGCCAGTGCATCGTTTTAGCTGTAGATGCCAAACGCTGCGGTACAGATAAATGGGAAGTTTATGTACATGGCGGACGTACTCCTACGGGAATTGAGGTACTGGACTGGGTCAGAACGGCGGCAGAATTGGGCGCCGGCGAGATTTTACTGACCAGTATGGATGCTGACGGTACAAAAAACGGCTATGATATACCACTGACCCGGGCGGTTGCCGAAGCGGTGAAGGTACCTGTGATAGCCAGCGGCGGCGCAGGTAAGTTGGAACACTTCTATGATGTTTTGACGGAAGGTAAAGCCGATGCCGTTTTGGCGGCATCAGTCTTTCATTATAAAGAGTTTACTATCAGGCAGGTCAAAGAATACCTGCGGTCTAAAGGTGTAGAGGTGAGATTATAATGCAAGTAGATTTTTCTAAAATAAAATTTGATGAAAAAGGCTTGATTCCGGCCATTATTCAGGATGCAGCAACCAATGCCGTGCTGATGCTGGCCTATATGAACGGCGAATCACTGGCGAAGACTGTGGAAACCGGTTATACCTGGTTTTGGAGTCGCAGCCGTCAGGAGCTGTGGAACAAAGGCGCTAGCAGCGGCCATGTGCAGAAGGTCGTCAGTATTGATTATGATTGTGATGGTGACAGTCTGCTGGTAAAGGTTGAACAAAAAGGTGCAGCCTGCCATACCGGAAATTATTCCTGTTTCAGTTATCCATTATGGAACAGCGGTGCAGGCAGAAATCTGCCGGTACCTGAACCGGATGGTATTCACGGTATTTTGGCTGAATTGTACCGCGTCATTCAGGACAAACGCGTCCATGGCGGCGAAAAATCTTATACCCGTTACCTGTTTATGTCAGGACAGGATAAGATTTTGAAAAAGGTCGGCGAAGAAGCTGCAGAAACTATCATTGCTTCCAAGAATAATAACGGCAAAGAGGTTTTGTATGAGATGTCTGACTTGTGGTATCATTGTTTAGTGCTTCTGGCATATCATAATATCAATCCGGCAGAACTGCTGAACGAATTGGGTGGTCGCCGCAGTAAAGAAAATAACAGTAAATATTAAAGAAACCTTCTGCAGTCTGCGGGAGGTTTCTTTGCTTAAAATTTACTGCTGACAGTTTTATTTTGTGCTACAATGACAAGTAAGAAATACGGGGATAAGAAGGTGGAAGCATGGAAAAAACGGTTTTAGTTATCGGTCACCGTAATCCAGACACGGATTCGGTCTGTTCTGCCATCGCCTATGCTTATTTAAAGCAGCAGCTGGGTTTGAACGCAGTTCCGGCACGTGCAGGCAAGATCAATCCGGAAACACAGTTTGTGCTGGAACATTTTGGCGTACCGGTACCGAAATTAGTAGATGATCTGTATCCGCGGTTAAGTGATATACGCCTGGCGCAGCCGCCGACAGTGGGGCCAGATGCGTCACTGCGTGATGTGGGCAGGCTTTTTGTAGAGCACGAAGGTTTAAAATCCGTACCGGTATTGGATCAGGAAAATAATATCGTCGGCATCATTACTGTCGGCGACCTGGCGAAACGTTATTATAATGAGCTGTCAATTCAAGATCTGGACGACGGCGAAACAGATTACAGAAGTATTGTCCATACTTTAGATGGTCAGCTGATCTGCGGTGATCTGACACATACCTTTAATGGTAAGATCAAAATTGGGGCTTCGGAGCCTGAAACACTTAGCACGGCAATTAAAAATGGAGATTTGGTTATCATCGGTGACAGAGTTGAGGCGCAGCTGGCAGTACTGGAGGCCGGCGCCGCAGGTTTGATTCTGACGCGGGATACGGAAATAACGCCAATCGTACTGCAGACGGCCCTGCGTTATAAGGCTGTTGTCATCAGCACGCCTTATGACACTTATACTACGGCCCGGCTGATCAATCAGAGCATTCAGGTCAGGCTGGTGATGACGAAAAACCTTGTGACTCTGAAAACGACAGACTTACTTTCTGATGTCAGAGAAAAGATGCTGGCGGCAAAATTTGTCAGTTACCCGGTGTTGGAGCGTGGTAAATATGTAGGGATGATGGATCGTGGTATGATGCTGGTTCCCGATCGTCAGGAGGTTATTTTAGTCGACCATAATGAACGCAGTCAGGCGGTGGAAGGCATTGAAGAAGCGCATTTGCTGGAAATCATTGACCACCATCGGCTGGGCGGGCTGACGACAGGCGCGCCGATCTTTATCAGACAGGAGCCTGTAGGTTCAACTGCTACTATCGTTGCCAACCTTACCTGGCACAGAGGTATCGAACTGCCGCCGGCTTTGGCAGGTATTTTATTTGCGGCTATAGTTTCTGATACTTTGTATTTCCGTTCTCCTACTGCGACTCTTTTTGACCAGGATACTGCTAAACGTTTGGCAGAGCAGGCCGGCATCGAGGATGCGGAAGCTTTTGCGATGGAAGTACTGCGTCATGGTTCTGCTATTGGTACGATGCCGGTGCAGGATATTGTGCGTAATGATATTAAGGAATTCGATTTTGGCGAACACCGGATTACGGTCAGTCAGATCAATATTATGGATCGGCAGCAGGCTTTAGAACGGTTAGGAGAACTGCAGAAAGCTCTTAATGAATTTCGTAAGCAGGAAGGTTATGACCTGTCGCTGCTGATGGTTACTGATATTTTGGGTGAAGCGACAGATCTTTTAGCTGCAGGAAGTCCTCAGACACAGCTTGTTCACGCTTTTGGCGAAGCTGCTGCGGAAGGATGCTATCACCTGCCAGGCGTTTTGAGCCGTAAAAAACAAATCATTCCGCCCTTGACAGAAGCCTTTAGAAAACAGGACTGAATTAGAAAAAAGACTGCTTCTTAAAGAAGCAGTCTTTTTTTTACTGTTAATTAGCAGGGAAGAAAGGCCAAACAACTGGGATTACAACCAGGGATACGATAAAGGCTACGATAACGAGGCCGGTACCGCATTTTACGTAGTCCATGAATTTGTAGCCGCCGGGGCCAAGTACCAAAGTATTCGGAGGAGTGCCTACCGGAGTTGCAAAAGCACAAGAAGCAGCAACTGCGATCGCCATCAATACTGCTTTCGGATCAGCGCCAAGCTGTTTAGCAATAGCAATACCGATCGGACACAGCAAAGCTGCTGAAGCAGTGTTGGACATAAATTGGGTCAGACCGCAGGACAGAATGAACAGAATAGCGGTCACTACTAAAGGAGACGGACTTCCGCCCATCAGGCCGACGGTCCAGTCAGCTATCAAAGCGCCGGCGCCGGTAGTATCCATAGCTGCTGAAACAGGCATCATACCTGCGAACAGGAAGATGGTTACCCAGTCGATAGAAGCATAAGCTTGTTTTTCGGTCAGGCAGCCGGTCAGTACGCAAACAAGCGCGCCGGTGATAGCAGCGATTTCCAAAGATACGCCAGGGATACCAACAGCCATGGTGATGATAACCAAAGCAAGGATGACTCCGGAGATGATTTGTTTGGTAGAAGAAGTGGAAGCGGCTTCGATTTCCTGTTCAATTTCCTGGTCAGCAGAAAGATCTACTTTCGGAAGCAGGTATTTGCCTACGAACATCATGTACAGCATACCAGCAATAGAAACCGGAATACCGATCCAGGCAAATTCAAAGAAGCCAAAAGGTTCAAGACCGGCAGAGGTCATAGCGCCGACTGCAATAATATTAGGCGGCGTGCCTACCATAGTAATGATACCGCCCCAACCGCAGGCAAATGCCAGAGGCATCAGTTGACGGGAAGCGGGGATCTTAGCTGCGGCACAAATACCGAGCGCAACTGGCAGCAGGCAGGCTGCAGTACCAGTATTGGACAGGCAGGAAGATAAAACCGTACCGACCATCATTAAGCCAAACATCAAGCTGTTCTCGCCTGTACCACACATTTTTACTACTACACCGCCGATTTTTTGAGCAAGACCGGTGTAGAACATGGAAGCACCTACGACGAACATACCTGCAAACAAGACTACCGTAGAGTCGGATAAACCCGAGAATACCTGTTTTGCAGGAATAAAACCTAACAGGCCGCAGGAAATCGCGCCTGCCGTTGCAGTAATTGCCAAGGGAATAAGTTCAGTTACGAATAAGAGAGCAACTACTGCCAACAAAATTAAACATTTTACTGCTTGGGACATATTATTCCTCCTTTTAAAATTTTAAAATGCGTTAACAGAATAGCAAATTTTGAAAATCTCCTCTGTTGCGACGGCAACATTTTTAAGTAAAATTTATTATAATTATTCATTTTTACAAAAAGTTTTACCTGAATTTTACTTATTTCTTAGATGAATGATACGAAATATCAACATTGTATAACTTATTTAAAAGAAATAAATAATTGGTGATTTGAAAATAAATAAATAATTTTTAATAATTAACCGATTTATATTTTTATTATTAAAAATAATTGATAAGATTAAAACTATATAGATTAATTTAAAAGTAAAAAGAACGCAGATAAAATATCTGCGTTCTTTTTGCTTTTAAATAAGATTTTTGTGACGCCAGACTCCACTGTGCCAGCGATAAATAAATATCAGTGCCCTTAAACATTCATCCATCATCATAGCGATCCAGATACCTATCAAGCCAAAATCGAGGACGATACCAAAAAAAAGTAGGCACCTGATACGGAAACCAGCCACATGGAAAGCAAGCCTATTGTTACAGGACCTTTGATGTCACCGGCAGCCTGCAGTGACATGACCATAACCATGTTGACGGCACGGCCGATTTCCAGAAAAATTTCAATGAGAAAGATGTGGCGTCCCAACTCCAGCACTTCGGGGTTATCAGTAAAGATACCATAGATATGGTCGCTGTTGAAATATAAGAGCGTTGTCAGGGTACCGCTGATCAGCACCGCTAACCGCACAGTTTGCCAGACTCTTTGGCTGACTGCTTTCTGGTCGCCGCGGCCTAGAAGAAAACCAACGATGATTTGTGTCGTCATTGCCAGAGCCTGCGAATAAATGTATGAGAACATAGCAATGATATAGGCATATATTTTGGTCGTTATGACTACTAAACCCATCAGATTGACAAATTTCATAATCACCATCTGCGACAGCTGATACGAAAGCGACTCACCGCCTGAAGGCAGACCCAGATAGAGGATATTGTGCAAAGTTTTTTTGGGAAAAGGACGAAGATATTTAAAAGACAAGGGCAGATTGATAAAACGACGGAAAAAATATAGAATCAGCAGCAGACCCAGTACTTTACTGCTGTTGGTTGAAATAGTCACTCCCAATACTCCCAAGGGGGGGATGGGCCCGAAGCCATGAATAAGGAAAACATTACAGATAATATTGATAACATTCATGATGATAGAAGTCATCATCGTTACTTTTAGCAGTGAATAACCGCGGAAAAAAGAAATAAAAGAGATGTATACTGCCTGGACCACTATAAACAAGCCGATATAGCGTAGAAATAAGCCGGCTTCAGACCGGATGTCATCAGGTACGGCCAGCAGATCAAGAAAGAAGTTGTCGAAACAAAACAGAATTGAACTGATGATAAGTCCGAAAATGAAGTTTGTTAAAAGAGCTACGGTACAAACTTCCGTGACTTTTTCCTTATTACCGGCACCACGGTATTGGGCAATCAGGATTGTTGCGGCCATACTTATTACGCTGAGGGCAATAATAACGATGTTGATGATTTGATTGGCGTTACCAACGGCAGCAACGGATTTTTGAGAATAATGACTGAGCATGAATTGATCTACATTGCCGACCATCATCTGCAGCAAAATTTCAATGAAAATCGGCCAGGTCATTTTGAAAACAGAAAGCTTGGCCGCGGTAGTTTCGATAGAACGCATTGTCAAACACTCCTGAAAAAATAAATCTGCCTTCCTGAAGGCAGATTTGACCCAGGAAGGCAGGCGTCTTTGCTTGCGTCATACATTATAGCACGGTGCTTAACCTACTGCAATATTTTTGAGTTATATTTTACAATTATATTGACAAGTAAGGCTGTTTTCTATTATAATCTTAATTGTCTTGGGGGCATAGCTCAGCTGGGAGAGCGCTTGAATGGCATTCAAGAGGTCAGCGGTTCGATCCCGCTTGTCTCCACCAATTGAAAATGTAGAATCCATGCAGACTTTACGGTTTGCATGGATTTTTTGTTTTGAAAATAAATGGGTTGGCATTGAAAGTTGAATGGCAAAAATATAAAATTATCGTAATAAAGGCAGGCTTCCAGTAAGTTTAGCAACCTTCTTTTTTGAGCCGCAGATTGCAAGACCAAAATATTTTAAAGCGCTTTCCGGTACTTGAGTCATTTTTTGAGTAAAATCATCATAAGTTTTACAGCTCTGCGCTAAATCAGAAAAATCAACAACGAGCAGGTCATGAAAATCGTCTTGATAGAGTTGTTCCCTGATATATTTAAGTTTTTCTGCAGAGCTTTTCAAGACAGGAACAGGGAATTTGATAATGCCGAGATGACTCTTTTCTGTCTGATCGATTACATCAGGACCGACTGCTTCAGGCATGGTTTTGCCTAGGGTTATCCCTAAGATCACAGCAGTATTGGCAATAATTCCTAACGGCAGCTCTTCGTCAACGACGATGACACATTTTTCATTTTGCAGATTCATAATAAGCCTCTTTTCTATACAATGTTTTATAAGCTCCAAGCATTACAAAACTATTGTAACGATAAAGTAAAGAGGTGTCTTGTAGAATATTGGCAATGACCAAAATATTACGTTGATATATTAGAATAGTGATTATAAAAACTAAAAATTTGACGACGCTAAAAAACAGGGAGCACGATTTGTCTTAAATCTCTTTATAGCCATCTGCCAAAAGATCAAGTTTACCCGTATGGGGGTCAATGATAAGTCCGTGGATAGGTATATCATTGGGAATAAAAGGATTTGCCTTAAGTTTTTTAATGACTGTAAGTACATTTTTGGTGGGGTCGGTGTAAGGATCAAGCCAAACTTGAAAATCTTTTTCAATCAGTTTTAATTGCTGTTCTGAGACGCCTCTGCTTCTCATATTATGTAATATGTCTTTTGATGATGTCAGAGCGACACCGCAATCATAATGTCCGACTATGAAAATTTCTTTGATATCAAAAACATAGATGGTTAGCAAAAGACTTTTTACGGTTTCTCCCATTTCTCCGATTAAAGAGGTTCCGGCATTTTGAATTATTTTTGCATCGCCTCGGTGGATTCCCAGTGCTTTGTTGATCAGTTCAACAAGTCTGGTGTCCATACAAGTGAGCAGGGCAAACTTTTTCTGCGGATATTTGGATATTTCTTTTGTATACTTGTTATTTGCCAAAAATTCATGGTTGTTTGTCAATATCTCTTGTAGCAGCGTTGCCATTTTATCGCATCCCCTCGGTTTTTGCACTTTTTTAAATGAAGTGTATTTTATTTAAGATTATCAGTGAAATTGTCATATGTTTATTTTATCATTTATCAACTGTTTTTGAAATGAAAGATATTTAGTAAGGTTTTGTTTACATTTGTCTATACAGAAGTGGAATTATTAAAATACGTGCATTATTGTACTTAGCATAGAAATATAAAACACCGCAGATTTCTGCGGTGTTTTATATTTTAATTATCAATAGATTATTTTGCAGTATTTTTAGTTATCTGCAACAAGTAATTTTTCATAGTTTTCCAGCTGCATAGGACGGTAAAAATAAAATCCCTGCGAATATTTACAGCCAATTTCCTGTAGTGTTATGGATTGTGCCTGTGTTTCAACACCTTCACAGATTACCTGCATACCAAGCTCTCCGGCCATATGGATTACGTTGCCGACAACTATTTTTTCACGCATACCTGCAACTCCGTGGCTTACAAAGCTGCGGTCTAGTTTTAAAACATCTGCAGTCAGTTGCTGTAATTGACCTAAAGATGAATAACCGGAGCCGAAATCGTCAATGGCTATTTTGAATTGCATTTCTTTAAGTATCTGAAAAACCTCTGCAATAGTCGTTGATTCTTCCAATAGGACACTTTCGGTTATTTCCAATTCTAAAAGATGGTGCGGAACATTCCAACGGTCAGCGATTTCACAGATTCGTGCAGGGAAATCACTTTGTTGAAAATGTAGTCTTGAAAAATTGCAGGAAACAGGGAAAAGCGGATAGCCTTTTTCTGACCAAGTGCGCATTGTTTTACAAACTTCTTCAAACAGCCACAAGTCAACTTTTTTAACCATACCGTTTTTCTCAAAGATAGGGATAAATACGCCTGGCATCAGAAAACCTTTGTCAGGATGGTTCCAGCGAATTAAAGCTTCGCTTCCTATAATGGAGCCATCTTTCATAGAAACCTTGGGCTGATAATAGACTACAAATTCATTTTCCTGCAGAGCCTGATCTAAGCGGCTTTCCAACTGTTGTGCTAAAAGTGCCTGAGCACGCATTTCATCATATAAAACAATAAAACTGCCTGGAGTATCTTTTGCGTAGCGTCTTGAATAATTGGCTAAATCAAGTTTTTGATGAAGGTCAATAGTAGCATTTTTTTCAATCAGACAAACACCAAATACGAAATCAATTTTATAAGGAATATCGGTTTTCGCTTTACGCCAGCAATTCAGCTTTTTAACAAAGTTTTGCATGCGTTTGTCTAAGTGTTCCCAGCAATTATACTTTAGCAGGAGAGCAAAATGGTCGGAGGATATCCTTCCGCAGAATTCATCATCTTCCAGGATTTCCTGTAATATTTTACCGCTGGCTTGCAGTACCTGATCACCCGTAGCAAAACCAAAGTTATCGTTGATAAATTTAAACTGACAAATATCACTGTAGAGTAAAACAAATGACTGCTGTTTTTTGGGGGGATTATTTTCTTCCTTCTTTTTCCAGAAACCATTATAAAGTACAACAAAAGACTGTTGTTTGGAGGGAGTGTTATTTTCTTCCCATTTCTGATAGAATCCGTTCATATTATAAAGACCGGTCAGTTCATCCTTATACAGCAGATCCTGAATACGGCGGTTACTGCGTAAAGCGTTTCTTAAATTACTGCCTATCAGCAGAATTATTATGCTCAGGACCAGTATCACAATACAGCCTACCTGCCAAAGATGCTGCTCAATAAATTCCAGCATACTGACTTCTTTGGTATTGGCAGAATGCGTTACAAGATAGGCGTCTACCTGCTCTGTAGGAAGATATTGGATACACTTATTAATGATCGAAAACAACTTCGGATCGCCCGACGCAGATAATCCTACACACATTTCATTGATTGGCTGAGCTAAGGTTATAGTGCGCATACCCTGGTAAGCTGATCTGCTTAGATAAGCGCCGGCAACATGAGTGTTTGTACAGGCAGCATCAGCTTTATTGTGCAAAACTGCGTTAAGACAGTCTTCGATAGAAGGATAGTATTTGAAGGTATAATATGGATTTGCTGCCTTGATAGCTTCAGAAAGCTGATACCCTTGAGGCAAAGCAATTACTTCCAATTTATCTGAATCGTATCTGGTGATCATTGAGGTAGGTGCACGTAGATAATAAAGTGTGGAATTGATATTGTTTCTACCGTCCCAAAGGTAATCACCGTCAGATAAAGCCAAAGCAGATATTTTCCCCTGCTGTAAAAGTTGCAGAGCTTCAGTTTGATTATGTGCTTCAAATTCAAAACGCAGACCGCTGTTTTTGGCAATAAATTCAAAAATATCTGCAGTTACGCCAGTAATTTGCCCGCTTTTTTTACTCTGGTATGTTAAAGGCGCAAAAGAAGGGTCATAAGATACTAATATCGGTGCAGCCTGTTTTATATATTGGAGTTCTTCTTTAGTAAAAACAGGCTTTTGGTTAACGCTTGGGGCAAGATACTTATCATACAAATCCCGGCTGTAACCAGGATTAGCCAATAGAATATTATTCATGGCCTTGTTGATTTCAGACAGTAACTCGGGATTTGTCTTGGTTACGGCAAAATATAAAGGACTGGGAGAAAACTGGGCTACACTGCGGAAAGTACTGTTTTTTCCAAGGTGGGTAATGGCAACACCGTCCAGTGTACCATTATCAAGTGCCTCTAAAAGTACACTTGTTTCGTCATAATCAATAATATTTAAAACAAGATTATGCTCACGGCAAAAACTTTTAAACCTTTCGCCGTCTACTCCGCCGCGGATAATGCCGACATTCATGCCCTGGAAAGCTTTAAAATCTTCATAATCATAGCGTGGATCATTCATACGAACGTTTAGGGTAGTATAAATACTGCACATTGGTTGGCCGGAAAAGAAAATTTCCTCTGCCCGCTGTTCTGAATGATAAACTGCCGGCAGCAGATCGATTTCACCTTTAACCAGCATATCATATGCAGCATTCCAGCTTGCAATATCAACCATTTCGAAAGGAAGTCCTGATTGTTTGGAAATTTTTTGTAGATATTCAATATTATATCCGCTATATTCTCCGCTTTGACTTTTGGACATATAGTCGCCGTCCTCATAATAGCCTACTTTAATAGGACTTGCATCTGCGGCTGCGGATAGTGGTGGCAGCACCAGAACAAACAATAACATGACTGTAAAAAATAAAGCTATTGTTTGTTTGATCTTGGTATTCATATATATACCTCGTCCATAATTACCTAATTTTTACTGCAATAAGATTAAAATAATTTGTTATAATATAAATATTGTATCATTAATAATAGAAATTTTCTATATTTTGTTATGGTTTTATAGTATAAAAATATATTAGTTTTTTTATAGTGGTTTGTTAGCTTTTAGTAAGTTATTATAGAAATTGACAAACGATTTGGAACGGGTAATAGAAGCTTGCAGCATAAATCAGAAAAGTCTGCAGTTAAAATAAATAGAATCAGCACATAATCTCTGATAGTCTTTTGATTAAAATATAAATTCTAATAAATGTATAATAAAATACATATAATTTAATTATTTTTAATATTATTATTCGAAATAATTGCTTTTTGAATCATTAGTAGGATAATAGATTAAAATAGAAACTAAAATTTATAATAGGTATTATTATGACTGGAAGAGTGGGGAGATGGACAGGGGTGAAAAAAGAAGTTGTAATTATGCTTTATGTCTTGTCTCAGACTATCGGATGTTATGCTGCTAACCAGCTTCCAAGCAGTGACGTCCAGCAGAATGGGATGTCTGATAATATGCTTAATAATCAGCGTGTCGTTGTACATAAAGATGATATTTCGGAACATGCGGAAAAATCGCAGTCGATGGTGTATGTTAAAAGATTCCAACTTGATGTTAGTGGAATAGATGAGTGTTTGCCCCCCCCAAGGCACTTTTGGGAAAATACAGTGGACGTAATTTGGCTGTTAACGATTTGCAGCAGTTGACGAAAGCTTTATCTGTCTATTACAGAAAACAGGGATATCCTGTGGCAACTGCATTTTTACCTCGGCAGGATATTGTGGCTGGTATTGTAACAATTAAGGTTTTTCCTGGGGTATTGGATAAGTTAAGAGTGAAAAATTCTACAAGTCTTGAAGATCGTTTTGTGGAAGGGTTTTTAAAAAATTTATATGCTGGTATGCAGTTACGCAGTGATATTTTAGAAATGACGCTGAATAATCTGAATGCATTGCCCGGTGTGCAGGCCAAAGGTATTTTAGAGCCTGGTGATAAGATTGGCAGCAGCAGTTTAACAATTGTTTTAGGGGCATCGCCAATTGTGGAAGGCGCTGTTTATACTGACAATTATGGCGGTAAATATTCGGGACGTTACCGTTACGGAATGCAGGTCATTGTTAATGAGCCGCTGCGCAGCGGGGACAGGCTTGTTATTGGCGGGATGCTTAGTAATGAGAAGATGAAAAATTATAATTTAGGCTATGAAACAGCGGTTAATAGAACGGGAGGTCGTTTAGGTATCAGCTGCGCGGAGTCGGATTATACTTTAGGGGATTATTTTACGCAGGCAGGTGCTGTAGGAACGGCTAAAACGGTGAGCCTATATGGTTCGCAGCCTTTAAGCGGCAGGAAATCCGGAAATTTACGGTTGATTTACGGCTATGAGCATAACCGTTTGAATGATGAACTGCGTGTTTTTGATTATACGGCACGTAAAAGCAGTGATGTGTTTCATCTTGGACTGACTGGAAGTCTGCAAAGTGCTGTTAGTTATAGTGGTTACAGTGCTGTCTTACGTGCCGGTAATTTAAAGCTGCGCAGCGGGGAAGCTCAGGCTGCTGATGAATTCAGCAGGACGGAAGGCGGCTTTAGCCGCTTTAATTTTGATGTTAATCATGTCAGTAAATTAAGCAAAGTGACACAGTTCTATATTTTTGCACATGGACAGCTAGCAAACCGCAATCTAGACAGCAGTGAACAGTTTTATCTGGGGGGGGTGCTGATGCGGTGCGAGCCTATCCGCAGGGTGAAGCAGGCGGTGACAGCGGTTATCAGGCAACGGCAGAATTAAGGTATCAAACTCCGGTCAAAGGTATGAGTATGACGTTGTTTGCTGATGTAGGTGAGGTTTTGGCACGAAAGGACGGAGATACCTCCGATCCGCATCGCAGGCTGGCAGGTTGGGGTATTGGCGCAGTTTATAGCTTGGATCGCAGCTTGTACGCAAGACTGGATTATGCACGCAAGATAAAGGGTGAATCTTATCGCAGTGAGGCGGAAGATAAAAACGGCAGGTTATGGTTCAGATTATACAAATTGTTTTAAGAATATCGTGAGCGGAAAAGAGCGGATTAAGATGAAAAACAGGCAGAGACTAGGGAAAACAACGGTCGCTATAGTAGTTAGCACTTTGGCTTTTTCTAATTGCGCATGGGGATTGCCACAGGGTGGGACGGTAGTTACTGGTAACGGCAGTTATACGTCCAGCGGTAATCAGATGGATATTACCGGTACAGGCAACGTGTCGGTAAAGTGGGATAGTTTTAATGTTGCTGCTGGAGAAACGGTAAATTTTAAGAATATGAACGCTATTTTGAATTATGTTACCGGCAGACAGGGCAGTGAGATTTTTGGCGCTTTGAATGGACAAGGGGTACATGTTTTTTTGATCAATCCCAATGGGATTTTGTTTGGTAAAACGGCACAGGTAAATGTTGGTTCGCTGACGGCTTCTACTAAGAGCTTATCTGATGTCGATACAGCTTTACAAAATTTTAAAAACAGCGCTGGTATCAGTGATTTTGGGATAGCGGGAACTGCTGAGCTTGTCAATATGGGTAAACTGGAAGCAGACACACTGCGTTTTGAGGGCAGCCGTATCGTTTTAGATACTGATAATATAAAATTGGGCGGAGATGATTTTGACGGCAGCAATGCTGTTATTAACGGAGATTTTGCCAATGGTAACGTTGTGTTGGGGTATACCGCTCATGATGCTAACGGTTATGCAGGTAAGGATAAAAATTTTGATATCAATGGCGGAGCTCAGAGTGTAAAAGGTTATATGTGGGTGACAAATGCTGAGCAGCTGCAGGACATTAATACTAATCTAAGCGGCAATTATGCTTTAAAAAATGATATTGATGCTAGCAGCATTAATAGTTTTATACCCATCAGCGCTGACAGTACGTTTAAAGGAACCTTTGACGGTCTGGAGAATGAGATAAAAAATGTAATTGTAAATGGTGGAAATGGAAGCTACAAAGGGTTGTTCGGACAAACTGCAAGTGGCAGTGTAATCAGAAATCTTACTTTATCCAATTGTAATATTAGTGGATACCAGGCTGTTGGAGCAGTTGTAGGTCAGAATAACGGGTTAATTGAAAATGTTGCAGTAAGTGGTATTGTTTCAGGAACAAGTAAATATACCGGAGGTATTGTTGGCATTAATGCAGGAATAATAAAGAATGCTGAAGTTGATATAACAGTAAATAATACTAGCGGCGGTTATTCCGGCGGCATTACAGGGTATAATTATAAGGGTCTTGGGGAGATTGATGGTATAGTTGGCAAGATAAAAGTTATTAATAGTACGGGTGGTTATACAGGGGGCATAGTTGGCTATAATGCTGGAAGTGTTAAAAATGTAGATGCAGAAATTGATTTGACTGGCGGCGGTGTTGGGATAGGTGGTATTGCTGGACAAAATACTTCTACAGGTACTATTGATGGAATTTTACTAAAAGGAAAAATTGATGCTGGAAATAATAGTGCTGTAGGTGGTATTGCCGGAGCTAATACAGGTATTATAAATAGTGTCCATAACTATGCTTCTGTTAGTGGCAATAGTACTGTTGGAGGAATTGTTGGACAGAATAATGGGAATATCTCTGACGGTATCAATGATGGAAGTATTAAGGGAAATGAACTTGTCGGCGGGATTTGTGGACAAAATAAAGTAAATGGTTATGTATATAATATTGAAAATAGAGGTTTTGTAGGCGGAGCTCGTGAAGTAGGCGGAGCTATTGGTGAAAATAACGGAACTGTGAGCAAAGCGCTTAATAAAGGAAGTGTTTTTGTAACCGATGGTGTGAGTGTTGGTTCAAGCTATTATATTGGTGGTGTACTAGGTTATAATGATGCTGAAGGTTCCAACTATGTCAGTGAATTAAAAAATGAAGGTACAGTAAAAGGTTATAGTTATGTCGGCGGTGTTATTGGCTGTAATGCTTCTGGACAAATAATTGTCGATGCCATCAACAATGGTAACATTAGCGGATTAGATAGTGTTGGGGGAATTTTAGGATATTATTATTGTGATGATGATATGCTTTAGAGAATACCAATAATTCAGGGACAATAACAGGAAGAACAGCAGTAGGCGGTATTGTTGGTATGGGGGGCGGCGTGTCTATGTCAGGACCTCCCAGTGCCGGTATTGGATGTGTATCTGTCAGTAGGGCTGAAAACAGTGGTGCTGTTAGCGGTAGCGGTAATAGTGTTGGTGGGATTATAGGAGTAGGTACATCTTCTAAAAGCATTGATAATGTGTTAAATACAGGTACAGTCCAAGGCAGGGACCAGGTAGGCGGAATTATTGGTAATTCTGTTGAAGGGATAGTAGAGAATGCACTGAATTTAGGGCAGGTCATTGCTACAGACGGTAATGCACAGTATTGTGGTGGGATAGTAGGATGGGGACCAGGTGCAATTGTTTCTGATAAGGCTGTTTATGCGACGACCGATAAAGATGGCAATACTTACGATATTTCTAAGTATAACGACAAAGGTGTTGGCAAGGCTTATGCAGATATCTTTCCGGCACCGCCACTACCGCCTGATCCACCAGAACTGTCTGAAGATGAGCATGATATTACTAAACTGCCTGAATTTGAGGATAATTATCATAGTAGCAGCTCTGCTGTAACTTCTGAGCTGCATACCCCTGTAATAATAAATCCAAGTGGTGAAAACACGAATATTGGTGTCGGAACAATTGAAATACATAACAGTGATGACAGCCTGAATGCAAGTGGTTCTGGCAGCAGTTTTAGTGCTGGTTTCGAGAATATTTTAGATGGTGCCGGTCAGGAAGAACAAGCTGACAGCAATTCTCGCAGTTCCGATACAGGCGATGTGCAAGGTAGTCAGATGGATAATCTGGCTGGTGGTAACGATACTGATTTGAGTATGTCTTCTGATAGTGATACCGAAGATCAGGACGAATAGAATAACGAAGAAAAGTAATTAAAAACTCACATCTTCCGGGGTGTGAGTTTTTAATTACTCGTAATTCGCATATTGCTTTTCTGAAAACCACTTATTTGTACGGTGAGTACTAATAAGTAGAACTATAGCTATAACAAGCCGTAATTTTATATAAAATATATAATTATTTCATATAAATAGCAAAATATTTGAAATATAAAAAATAATAAAATTCATTAATTTTAAGTGCATTTACATATTTAAAGACATATAATTTCTTTGCATGTATAATTTTATTTTGTATAAATGAGTAATATAGTGCACGTATGTGCTGTATTTTATACAGCAAATGCATTTTTTTTGTAAGATAATAAGTATAAAACCAATATCTATAAAAGTTTAATTGTTAAGGTGAAAAAAGTCATGTTTGCTGAGAAATATAGAAGTATAGGCTTAAATATTTTATATTACAGAAGACTGAAAGGTTTAAGTCAGGAAGCATTGTCTATTAAAGCCGGTTTGACCCGTTCCTATATATCAAAAATAGAACGTGGTGCTGCCAGATGCGGTTTGGAAGTATTTTTTCTTATTGCACAGGCACTTGAGGTAGATCCGGCTGAACTTATCAGCGATCTGCCGCCAGGAACAGAATCGGCGCAAAAATAAATTTATTTAGTAACAGGTGATGAAGGAGGTATCTTTATGAATCCCGATTATAAGGAAATTGGTAAGAATATCAGGTTAATGCGTATCAGACACGGTATCAGTCAAAGTGAACTTGCTCAGCGTTTAGATGTTTCGCAGACGCATATGAGCAACCTTGAGCACGGCCGCGTCAGTGTCAGTCTGAGGGTATTGCTACGTTTGGCGCATTTCTTTAAGTGCAGTGTAGATACGCTGCTTGGCAGTGTTTTACAGGGACATGTTGTACCGGAAGTAAATAATGACGGTTACGATATTGAGGATCTGGCTTTGTTGCTGAAGGTTTTGAAACAAAAAAGAGTAGAAGTGATGTAAACAAAATACGAAAGGCTGCCGCAGTTTTTAATTGCGGCAGCCTTTTTTATGATAATTATTTGCATTGCAGCCATTCGCTGATGACGGCAAATAATTCTTCTAGATGAAACGGTTTGGTAATATGAGCATTCATTCCTGCTTCACGTTCTTTTTTGATGTCATCCAGGAAGGCATTGGCAGTCATAGCAACGATCGGTAGGCTCTTTACATCCTTGCGTGATAGTTTGCGGATTGCTTTGGTTGCATCGTACCCATTGAGTTTAGGCATTTGTACATCCATGAAAACAAGATCGTAATGGTTTTCAGGTGCCTGAGCAATTTTTGTCAGTGCTGCAGCACCGTCAGTGGCCTCTTCTATCATGGCACCGGTCATACCAATCAACTCACAGGCGATTTCCATATTGAGCGGATTGTCTTCAACAAGAAGTATCCGCTTGCCGCTGCAGTTAGGTTCATTAGCAGCAGATGGCAGCAGATGCTGTGTTCTGGTTGTGTTTGTCTGATGCATTTTGTTGAGTACCTGTGCAAGGTTAGTAGCAAACAGAGGCAGAATCAGGAGTGCGTCAAAAGAATAGTCTTTAATGGTCTGGCTGAGATCGGAAAAGGTGATTGCCAAAGCTATCTTTAATGTTGATGACAGTTGGCGTAATCCGTTTAACATTGTTTCCAGATCCAGCTGTGGGTTATAGACTATGATTGCTGTCGTATAGTCACTGCTTGTTTTTATGGCAGCTGCTAGTTTGTTATTTGCTTCTTTAAGACTGTGTACTGCTTGACCGGTAATTTGCAGTTGCTGTAGCTGCTGCAGGATATTAGAGGCATAAGTTTGATCATGGTCGATGACCAGGGCCTGCAGTTCGGAATGAATGGCAGAAACCGGGACGGGCTGCTTGTCAGCCAGCTTCAGTGGCAGGGTGACTGTAAAGGTGGTTCCAGAGCCTGCAGCACTGGTGACTTCAATAGTACCACCCATCAAATCAACAATATTTTTAGTGATAGCCATACCCAGGCCTGTGCCTTCAATACTATCAGTATTTGAGGTTTGGGAACGTTCGAAGGGAGTGAACAGGTGCGGCAGAAATTCCTGGTCCATGCCAATGCCGTTATCGCTGAAAACAAAACGAAAGTGTCCATACCCTGTTGGCGCCAGCGTTAATTGCTTGATCTCGAGTTTGAGCTTTCCTCCTCGAGGCGTAAATTTGATAGAATTGCTGAGGATATTAGTGAAGATTTGATTAAGGCGTACAGTGTCACCCAGCAGATATTCGTCACTGATATTATATGTCTCTACATGCAGTTCGTGCTGGTGTTCTTTTAACTGTGGATTGATGAGTGAGATCAGATTGTGAATAAGCTCAGCCAGATTGAGCGGCGATTCCTTAAGTGATAATTTGCCGCTTTCGATCTTAGACATATCGAGAATATCATTTATGAGCTCTAAAAGATGATTGGAAGCCAGCTCGATTTTGCTGAGGCAGCTGTTAATACGAACAGGATCGTGCAGGTATTGCTGCGCGATTGTAGTCATACCGATGATGGCGTTCATTGGAGTACGGATATCGTGGCTCATATTTGACAAAAAAGCGCTTTTGGCGGTATTGGCCTTTTCGGCAGAAAGCAGGGCAGCTTTTAATGCCTGCTGTTGTCTTTCGTAGGCCAGTTTTTGTGTATGGATATTCCGGAAAGCGATAACGCAGCCTGTGATAGTTCCTTCGGTATTTTTAATGGCCTGAGCTTCCAGACGTACCCATTCGTATTTGTCGTTGGCAAAACGCCGCAGCAACTCTATTTCGACAGAGTTTTTATTGTTTTGAGTCAATGTTGTATAAATATTTTCTAAAGCAAAAGCCTCTGATAACTGTTTGCGGAATTTCACATGAACAAAATTATTGACGAAGGTAGTCCAGGCTTCGGTATGATCTTCTAATCCTTTCAGCATATTGGCAGTGATGATTTCGGTAAGCCGCAGAATATAAAATCTATGTTCCTGCAGGTCGACATAATAGACTGCATAGTACATTTCAGCCAGCGCATTGGCGATATTATGATGGCGCATTCTGTCGGCGCTGAGTAATGCAAGTTCATGTTCCTGCTGTTTTTTATCGTCGATGTTACGCAGCAGCAGCATGATTTTTTCGCCTTCGATTGTAGATATCCTGGTACTGTAATAGGTATAATAGTGAAGTTTTTTGTTTTTATCCCAAATACGCAGTTCACCTTCGGCATAGGTTTGTCTGCTGTAAAGTTTGGCATCAAAGATGCCTGACAGAAGCGCTTTATCACTGTCCAGCAGCTGTTGGTGGAATTGGGCATAGAAATCACGGTAACGGCCACGTTTTTGCAGCGAGAGTATCTCTTCCGAATAATGGATACAGTTATAACCCTGATGCTCCATATCGACGCTGATTGCCAGTGCATACATATGCGCAACTGCCATTTTGGCAGTTTTTTCACTGAGTGAATGTTCGACTTTCTGGGTCAGGTCTTCAAAGGCCAGTACCGCATAAGGATAAGCGTCAGAGTAGCCTGGTGCCGGAATGATCTTGACACTGAGCCAAAACCCCTGCTTATTTTTAAAAATATGCTCAATCCGGTTATTATCGTTGGCAAACTGGTCAATGATGTAGGTGCTGTTGGTAATTTTTAAGAGTGTCTGCTGCCATTTAGGGTCTACAAATTCGTTTACATACATAGAAAACTGTTTATCATAGCATTCTTCCATATGTACGATTTTTTTGAACTGTTCTGGCACACGCAGGCCGCGTAAAGTGTTATTACTTAGATTAACAAGGTAAACTGCATAATATTCTTCACTTAACTGAGCGATCCAGGCGGTCTGTTCGCGTTGGCTCAACTCAAATTGTTTTTGTTTTTCAATATTGCGGTAGCACCATAATACTTTCAGGTGCCCGGTTTGAGCATCAATAGTAGATACGAGATGAGTTTCAATCCATTCAAAGCTATCTGGCGCAACAAGACGGCGCAGTTCGCCAACGATATGCATATTTTCCTGCGGCATATTCTGACGCAGGCTCTTTGTTGAAGTCAGTTCCCAGAATTTCTGCCGGTCTTCAGGATGGATAAGCATTTTACCGTAAAGATCATTGGCCTGAGTAAAGTCGCCGGCATGAGGAAATGCCGAAGCACAAGGGCCGAGCTTCGGAGAAATATAACGGTCGTCGACAAGATCAATAACTACATATTCGTCAAAGAGAACATCGATGCCCTGCAGGAGATCTTTGGAATGGTCGTGCCTGATCTTGACTTCGCCGGCAAAAATATGAGGTGTGACAGAGATTGCTAAGGCAGGAATCTGTCTGCCCTCATCGTCCCAAAGAGTTCTTTTCACTCGGACATCTACGTTGCTTCCTAAAATAGATTTTTCAGCAAAATACTGATAATCACCCTGATGAAAATTGACGGCATCAAAGCTGAGAGTGTCAGGATGATAGAATACACCTCTCCTGAAACCTGCTTTTGCAGCAGTCTGATTGCAGTAAAGTATCTGCAGAGTTGACTGATCTACGACGAATAATGTTAGATTACTGATATCGTTGATAAGTTTGAGGACGTTTCTTTCGGAATTCATTATAAATACCTTCCGTATCCTTTATAATTGAAGGAAAACTTTTATAAACTAATTATAATATAAAAATATAATAAAGTGAAACAAATATTGTGGTGATTATTACAATTAAAACAAACTCCCTGGACATATTTGCCCAGGGAGTTTGTTTTAATTTTCAGCAGTACCTAATATTTCGTTGGCTAAGGCAGAAAGGCTTGTGATCCAACTCAGCAAAGAACAATTGTCGGGAAGGATGGGGTGTCATTTTTTTGGACAAAGCGGCGTTGTATTCGGCGCCGCGCTTAAAGTCTGTTTGCTGGCATTCCAGCTCGCTTTGGCAATCTGCAAAAAGTCCGGCGCCTTTTTCTGTATTGACGAGGACCAGCGTAACACCCTTATCGTCATCAAAAAGCGGGAAATGCTTATTGACGCCCCAATAGTCGGCTATCGTCAGATCAGCCAGGCTGTGTTTATTGTTAAAAGCGCAGTCGGAACAGGAAGGGCGAGTACTGACATTATTCAGGAATAAACGCATATATGGACCGCGGCGTTTATGTGTTGCAAAGATATGGTTTTCAGTTTGAAAAACGATATTAAAGCGTTTCCAACCGGGAGTTTTATCGCGGAAATTGACTTTTATTACCGGTGATGACGAAAGCTCGGTGACTTCGTCCAGTCGTTTCTGGTAGACTTTGGGACTGGGAACCCCATGGCAGACTACGTCAATGGTATAAAGCCTTTCATAGTCTTTACGCAGATATCCTTTCAAGCCTCCGATCTGGCACGGCGTACCGCTGAATAAAACAGTATGGCCTGCCTGAAGCAGTTTTTCGGCGTCCTGGTAGGTAGTGCTGATATCGCTTTGTACATATTTGGAACCGCGTAATTTATTCATTGCATTGACGCTTGTGACAGCGATATGTCTAACGTGCCAGTTGTCGTCAAAGGCCGCCCCGAAGACTGTCCCCTGACGTCCCAGGATTTTTTCGGCAGCGAGGGAGAAAAAACCGCCGCTGGAGCTGACAAAGCGAACGGCTTCGTTTTTATTTTTACAGCCGATAACAGCTAAAATCTCATGAGGTTGAGGTTTGTGCAGCAGAGGACAAACGCGTTCACACAAACCGCAGTGGATACATTTGTCAGTATCGACCAGCGGATAATTGAAGCCTTCTTCGTCTGGTGCCATAGTGATGCAGGAGGTCACGCAGCGACTGGCACAGGCTCCGCAGCCGCCGCAGTCGGTTTTGTTGGTAATGGTAATCATAATTTCACCTTCTTAAACAATTTTTGAAGCTTAGGAATGCTGTGAAAAATAGTTTAAAAACAGTTGGGCGACATTGGAAAGTGGACGTCCTTTAACAATAGATAGCGTTTTATTAAGGAATAGTCTGTCATCGCGGATGATCTTGCAAATCAGATCGTTGTCAAAAATTTCACCCGGTGAAGCCGGTACGACGGCGATGCCGGCATTTTCTTTTGCCCAGGCTATTGTAGACAGTTTAGTAGAATTAATGCTCAGGATCTGCGGGAAGATCATGGAATCGGAACAAACGTTTAAAAATAAAGTCGAACAGCCGCGTGACAGGCAGATGGGCATATCTTCCATATGTGCCAAAAGCAGAGCTTTGTCGTCTGCCGGCAGCCAGGGATTGTCTTTGTGCATTACTGCAACAAGGCGCTCCTGCTTGGTATAGATAGTATCAAACCGGCTTTCCTGTGTCAGCGGAGCATTGGCAACGCCAATCTCCGTTTTCCCGGTCAGCATCTGATTGATTTGCTCCAAGATGGAAACTTCGTACAGCTCATAGTTGATCTGCGGATATTCTTTGGAAAATTTGCTGAGGTAAGTTTGAATAAAGGAAATCGACATCGAAGGCGACAGGCTGACTCGCAGAGTACCTGTATAGCCGTTGACGCAGTCCGATATTTCCCGTTGGGTATCATCTTCCAGCGAACAGAGATATTTAGCTTTGTTATAAAGAATGCAGCCGGCATTGGTCAATTCTATATTATGTACGCCGCGACGGATATTGACTAGCTGAGTGCCGAATTTTTTCTGCAGCAGCTTCAGTTGATTACTGAGGGCCGGCTGGGCAACGTGTACGCGCTTGGATGCCGCTGAAAGACTTCCTGCTTCGACGATGGCAATAAAATTGCGGTAATATTCCATGTCCATAGTCTGCTCTCCTCCTGTTACTGGCAATATAAATTTAAGTTTAAGCTAACTGTAGTTTGTTTATCGTTTAACTACATTATAGATGATAAAGCAGCTTAAACCTATCTTTTTCTGAAAAAATTTTTATAACTTTAGATAAGCATATAAATAAAACTTATAAATTATATCAATTATTTTGATGTTTAAAGATAGATATTGTCAATGAAAATGGCAAATGTTGTTAGAATGAATTTTTTATAAAAGTAATATTACATCAATTGAATTTTATGAATAGAAATAAAGAAAAGTGTAATTTTAAACTCGAAAACCAAATTTAAACATATCAAATAAATTAATATTTTCTATTGCTTTTTGGTATTTTACGTTATAAGTTTCCGGAATTATACTGAAAGTGAAGAAAGGTGTATGAGAAATTTAAATCTGGGAAAGAAGGGATGAAAATGTTAGACAGCACGAGATTAAGAAATCCGCAGTTGTTTGACAAAATCGTTACTCCGGAAGAAGCTGCGGCGCTGATTACTGATGGAATGAATGTGGGCGTCAGTGGTTTTACCCCATCCGGCTATCCTAAAAAAACAACGATAGCTTTAGCCAAAGCTATCAAAGAAGGTAAACGCTGCCGTATCAATATCTGGAGTGGCGCTTCTGTTGGTCCGGAAATTGAAGAGGAGTTGGCGGCAGTTGGCGCTATAAAAGGCAGGATGCCGTATTATGCCGCGTCCAACAAAAGCATGAAAAAGGGCATCAATGAAGGCAAGATTGAATATGTGGACCAACATTTGAGCCATTTCGGACAGCAGGTAGATTATGGGTTTTTTGGTAATGTAGATGTAGCTATCATTGAAGCTACGGCAATTACTGCAGAAGGTAATATTATTTTAGGTCCTGGTGTTGGTAATGCGCCGATTTTTGTGAAGCATGCGAAGAAAATCATTATCGAAGTCAATACTTCGATTCCTTTGAATCTGGAAGGTATGCATGATATCTATATTCCGGCGATCCCGCCAAATAGAACTGAGATTCCAATTTATCATGCGGGGGACAGGATAGGTAAACCTTATGTAGAATGCGGTATCGATCGTATCGATTGTATCGTGGAGTCTGATATTCTGGATCATGTGCGTGACTTGACTGCTCCTGATGCAGCAAGCATCAAAATTGCTGAGAATTTGGTGGAATTTTTAGAGTATGAACAAAAGATGGGACGTTTGCCGGAGAAAATGCTGCCCTTGCAGTCCGGTGTCGGCAGTATTGCCAATGCGGTTCTTTTAGGACTGGCCAAATCCAGATTTGAAAATCTGGAAATGTATTCCGAGATTTTACAGGATTCTGTATTCCGTCTGATCAAGCTGGGCAAGATCGCTAAAGCCTCCGGCTGCGCGTTCACTCCTTCGCCTTCGGTTTGGGAGATGTACAAGGAAGATCCTGATTTGTATCATAAGAGTATTGTTTTAAGACCGCTTGATATCAGTAATCACCCCGAGGTTATCAGGCGTTTGGGAGTTATTGCCATGAATACGCCGTTGGAATTTGATATCTACGGGCAGGCTAATTCAACGCATGTTATGGGCTGCACGATGATGAATGGTATTGGCGGCAGCGGTGATTATATGCGTAACGGTTTCCTTACGATTTTTTCAACGCCGTCTACAGCGAAATGCGGCTCGATTTCCAGTGTAGTACCTATGGTCACTCATGCAGACCATACTGAACATGACACGATGGTTTTTATTACTGAACAGGGTGTGGCCGACATCCGTGGTTTGAGTCCCGTCAAACGTGCTAAAGCTATCATAAATAACTGCGCACATCCTGATTTTCGGCCGCAGCTTTTGGAATATCTGAGGTTTGCACAACAAAAAAACGCCCATATGCCAATTGATTTGGCACATTGTTTCGATATGCAGAAAAAATTTTATGAAACCGGCACTATGCTGTAAACAGCGGAGCGGAATGAGAAAGGGGTCAATGACATGACTAATTATGAAGAAATCAAACAGGGGCTGGCGGATTATGAAGCAAAGGTTGCTAAAGCTAATGCCAAATTTCCTGAAAGAAAAGAGTTTAAAGAAAAACACGTGTATACTCCTTTGGATGTAGAAGGTTTTGATTACTGCTCTAAAAGCGGGTTCCCTGGACAATACCCTTTTACACGCGGCGTACAGCCGACTATGTATCGTGGGCGGTTGTGGACGATGCGCGCTTATGCAGGCTTTGCTACAGCCGAGGAAACCAATGCCCGTTATAAATATTTGCTGGAAGCAGGTCAAACCGGCCTGTCGGTAGCTATGGACCTGCCGACACAGATCGGACTTGATTCCGATGCGGAGCTTTCGCATGGTGAAGTCGGTAAAGTTGGCGTGGCTATTGATTCGCTGGCTGATATGGAAAAGCTTTTTGAAGGTATTCCTTTGGATAAAGTCAGTACTTCTATGACTATTAACGGCCCGGCTGCAGTGCTTTTGGCGATGTACGTTGCTGTTGCCGAACAGCAGGGTGTTAAGCCGGAACAATTAAAAGGCACCATTCAAAATGATATTTTAAAAGAATATATTGCCCGTGGCACATATATTTTCCCACCACGGCCTTCGATGCGGCTGATTACAGATACTTTTGAATATTGCTCTAAGAGTATTCCAAAATGGAATACGATCAGCGTAGGTGCTTACCATATTCGTGAAGCCGGTGCTTCCTGTGTACAGGAAATCGCTTTTGCATTTGCTAATGCGATGGCTTATATTGATGCGGCAATCAAGGCCGGACAGAAGGTAGATGATTTTGCTCCTGGTATTTCCTGGATCTTTACTGCCGGACTTAATATGTTTGAGGAAGTTGCTAAATTCCGTGCGGCACGCCGTTTGTGGGCGCGCATTATGAAAGAACGTTATGGTGCTACAGTACCGAAAGCACAGATGCTGCGTGTGCATGTGCATACTGCTGGCAGTGTTCTGACTGCTCAGCAGCCGCTTAATAACGTAGCCCGTATTACCTGGCAGGCGTTGTCTGCCGTTTTAGGCGGTATTCAGTCTATGGCCTGCTGTGCTTATGATGAAGCGATTGCTTTGCCAACTGAAGAGTCGGCTACTCTGGCACTGCGTACTCAACAGATGCTGGCTTATGAAAGTGGTATTACCGATACTATTGATCCGCTGGCAGGTTCCTATTATGTAGAAGCCCTGACGGATAGGATGGAAGCAGAAGCTTATGAATATATCAAGAAAATTGATGCTATGGGCGGTGCTGTAGCTGCTATCGAGCAAGGCTATATGCAGGGGGAAATGTCGGCTCATGCTTATGAAGATCAACGCGATATCGAAACTAAACGGTCTATAGTTGTCGGTGTTAATAAGTTTGTTGATAATAAACAACTGGCGGAACAGGATGTTCTGACTGCTGACCTTAGTGTTGCTGAACGCCAGATTGCCAAAGTCGAAAAGATGAAAGACGGACGTGATCAGAAAGCCGTCGATGCTGCTTTAACGGCGCTGAAGCAAGCTTGCGCCGGCGAAGAAAATTTGATGCCTTATCTGATTGACGCTGTTAAAACTTATGCCACTTTGGGAGAAATATGCGGCGTGATGAAAGAAATATTCGGAGAATATAGACAGGACGGTTCCATGTTCTGATCTGACTGACAGGTTGTGAGTGAAAGAACGGAGTTGATTGTTATGACAACGAAAGCATTGGCTGATTTTGTGGCAAGCGTACAATATGATAAATTGAGTCCGGAAACAGTTCGGATTACAAAGCAGTGTATTTTAGATTGGCTGGGAGTCTGTATTCGCGGTTCGCAGGAAAAACCTATCCAAATCATTCGTAAGTTGCTGCTGGATGGCGGGGGTAAGGCACAGTCTACAGTTTTGGCTGGACAGACGGAACAAACTACTGCTTTAAATGCTGCATTTTGTAATGGAAGCGCTTCCCATTCACTTGATTTTGATGACCTTCATAATCCATCTATTATACATCTGGCTACAGTAGTTGTACCGCCGGTATTTGCCATTGCTGAGGCGGAGCATAAAAGCGGTAAAGATATGTTGGCAGCTGTAGTAGCAGGATATGAGGTTGGCGGCCGCGTAGGCGAATCCGTTATCCCTGAGTCCTATTTCTTCTGGCATACTACCGGTACAGCAGGTACCTTAGGCGCTGCCGCTTCGGCAGCGAAGGTTTTAGGTCTTGATGCGGCTGCGACGCTGCAATGTCTTGGCAGTGCTGGTACACAGGCGGCAGGGTTGTGGGAATTTTTGAAAGAGGGCGCAATGAGCAAAACTCTGCATGCCGGTAAAAGTTCATATGCCGGCGTACTTTCAGCATATCTGGCCCGTGCTGGTTTTACTGGTGCGACAAAGATATTGGAAGGAGAAAAAGGCTTTTGCCGGGCTATGGTCACAGAGCCGCATTTGGAAAAATTGACGGATGGGCTGAATGATGGTATATATAAGATTGATAATAATTCGTTCAAACCTTATGCCTGCTGTAAACATTCTCATGCCGCGCTGTATGCGATGCAGGTGCTGCGTACTGAGCATGGATTGAAGCCTGATGATGTTGAAGCGATAGAGATTTTAGTCAATGAGATCACTGATTTTCTGATCAATAATCCTCAGCCTGAAAATCCGTATGGCTGCAAGTTCAGTATCCAATATTGTGTTGCCGGGATGCTCAAATACGGCGATATGGGTGTTGATCGCTTCCTGACGGAAGTTATTGGTGATGCTGAAGTCCGTAGCTTGATGGCGAAGACCAAGGTCATGCGTGATGCTGCGATCGAGGCGGTACATGCTGCTGATGCTGCAAAACTGGCATCAAAGCTTATCGTTCGCTGTAAAGATGGGCGAGTATTGGAGTTACAGGTAGATTTTCCGAAAGGAGATCCGCCTAATCCGATGAGCTGGGATGAAAGTGTTGCAAAATTTATGTCTTTGGCTGCTCCTGTTTACGGCGAAGAAAAAACAGCCAAGCTGTGCGGGCTTATCGATAATCTGGAAGCAAGCGCAGATTTTGCAGCAGACCTGGCTGAATGTCTGGCATAAGACGGCGTTAAGGAGGAACTCCCTGTGGTTGAAGCGGAAAAGATCAAAGCAAAGGTCAGCGAAATTTATTCGCATAATAATTTCATGCAGGAGTGCGGTATTTACATCGTAGATATGTCTTGCGGCAGCGCTACAGTTGCAGTAAAAGTAGATCCTGAGCGGCATGCTAATCTTAATGGTATGGCGCATGGAGGACTGGTTGCAACGCTGGCTGATAATGCTACAGGCATTGCAGGTGCAACGATAGGTAAAAGGGTAGTGACATCAACTATTGCTACAGATTTTATCAAAGGCGCACCGGTTGGTACGACGATCAGCGCTACTTCACGGATAACACACGCTGACGACAGATTGGTAACCATCAATATCGAAGTGCGCGATCTGGACAATGATATCCTGGTGGCTAAGGCTACAGCGGCGATGATTGTAGTGGATACATTCGCTGGGATTCCTGAAAAATGGTAATAAGAGCAGGGAGTATTATTCGGTTGTTGTGTCGTTGCAGTTAAATATTGCTGTTTGGGCATTAGCAGAAGGCAATTTTGTAAGAGTGTACAGTTTGCTGTGATTTTCTAAAAAAGGCGGCTTAAGCCGTCTTTTTTGTGTTTATTTCGATACCGAAAGTAGTATTTTTGAGACCTTGTTTAAATATTGCAAAAGAAAGTTTTCTACCAAATATGGTTGCATGTGCAAAATAAAACACAACATCTAGTAATTTTTGGCTTTACATTAACAATGCGCTGTGCTATGATGATAATGTAAATTTTACGCATAAATAATAATTTTTGTTTGGCGTTAACGATAAGAAATTATGAAAGAAGGCGTCAGTTATGAAAGTAATCAAACGTGATGGCAGTACTGCCGATTTTGACAGCAGCAAGATTATAGTTGCTATCCAGAAAGCAAATCAGGTAGTCGAACCGGAAGACCGTATCGATCAGGAACGTATCGAAGCTATCGCTCATTATGTGGAAAGTAAAAACCGCATGCGTCTTTTGGTTGAAGATATACAGGATATGGTAGAGCATCAGCTTATGGACGAGGGGAAATTCAACCTGGCCAAGTCTTATATTATTTACCGCTATACTCGCGCTTTGGTGCGTAAGGCTAACACGACTGATGAATCCATTTTATCTCTGATCCGTAACAGTAATAAAGATGTTATGGAGGAAAACTCTAATAAAAATGCTGTTATGGCTTCTACTCAGCGCGATCTGATTGCCGGCGAGGTTTCCAAGGACCTGACCCGCCGTCTGATCCTGCCGGAGAAGATTTCTAAAGCCCATGATGAGGGCGCTATCCATTTTCACGATGCTGATTACTTCGTACAGCCTATTTTCAACTGTTGCCTGATCAATGTTGGCGATATGCTGGATAACGGCACTGTAATGAACGGTAAACTGATCGAAAGCCCGAAAAGTTTTCAGGTGGCTTGTACAGTAATGACTCAGATCATCGCTTCAGTAGCCAGCAGCCAGTATGGTGGGCAGTCTGTCGATATTCGTCATTTAGGCAAATATCTGCGCCGCAGCTATGAAAAATTCAAACTGACGATCAAAGCTGAGGTCGGTGACAGTGTTGCTGATGAAGTTGTAGAGCGCCTTACAAAAAGACGTTTGCAGGATGAGCTGCGCAGCGGTGTGCAGACAATTCAATACCAGATTAATACTTTGATGACAACAAACGGACAATCTCCGTTTGTCACTATCTTCCTTAATCTGCAGGCGGACGATGAATATCTGGAAGAAAATGCAATGATAGTAGAAGAGATTCTGCGGCAACGGTTGGAAGGCATTAAAAATGATAAAGGCGTTTTTGTAACGCCTGCTTTCCCGAAGCTGGTTTATGTGCTTGATGAACATAACTGCCTGAAGGGCGGCAAGTATGATTATATTACTAAGCTGGCTGTAAAATGCAGCGCTAAACGTTTATATCCTGACTATATCTCTGCTAAAAAAATGCGTGAGAATTATGAAGGAAATGTTTTCGCACCGATGGGCTGCCGTAGTTTTTTGGCTGCCTGGAAGGATGACGAAGGCAATTACAAATTCGAAGGCCGTTTCAATCAGGGTGTCGTATCTTTGAATTTGCCTCAGGTGGCTATTTTGGCACATGGCGACGAAGAAAAATTCTGGCCATTGCTGGATGAACGCTTACAGCTTTGTTATGAAGCTTTGATGTGCCGTCATAACTCATTAAAGGGTATTCGCAGTGACGTCAGCCCTGTGCATTGGCAGTATGGAGCGATTGCACGCTTGGAAAAAGGCGAAGTTATTGATAAATATCTGGAAAAAGGCTATTCTACTATTTCACTCGGTTATATTGGTTTGTACGAAATGACTAAGTTAATGAAAGATGTCAGCCACACAACACCTGAAGGGGAAGAATTTGCTTTGCGCGTGATGAAATATCTGCGTGCTGCCTGTGATAAATGGAAAAAAGAAACAGGGTTAGGTTTTGCCTTATATGGTACGCCTGCTGAATCATTGTGCTATCGTTTTGCCCGTATTGACAAAGAACGGTTTGGTACTATTGCCGATGTAACGGATAAAGGCTATTATACTAATTCTTACCACGTAGATGTTCGTGAGGATATCGACGCCTTTAGTAAATTCAATTTTGAAAGCCAGTTCCAGCGTATTTCTTCGGGCGGCGCTATTTCCTATGTCGAAATTCCTAATATGCGCCATAACCTGGAAGCAATGGAAGATGTTGTTCGCTTTATTTATGACAATATTCAATATGCTGAATTTAATACTAAATCAGATTACTGCCATGTGTGCGGATTTGATGGTGAGATTATCATCAACGATGATTTGGAATGGGAGTGCCCTAACTGCGGTAATAAAAATCAGACTTTAATGAATGTTACTCGCCGTACTTGTGGCTATTTAGGTGAAAATTTCTGGAACGTGGGTAAGACTAAAGAAATCAAATCCCGCGTCCTGCATCTGTAAGCGGGAGGCGTTATAAATGAATTACGCTACGATCAAGACCCATGATACCGCCAATGGGCCGGGAGTGCGTGTGTCGCTGTTCGTCAGCGGCTGCACTCACCAGTGCAAAGGGTGTTTTAACCCTGAAGCATGGGACTTTAATTATGGTGCTCCTTTTACAGAAACAGAGGAAGATACAATCGTCAGAGGATTGGAGCCCTGGTTTATCCGCGGGCTTTCGCTTTTGGGCGGCGAGCCTTTTGAGCCGTCTAATCAACAGGCACTTTTGCCGTTGCTGCGTAAGGTACGTAAGTCTTATCCTGAAAAAACGATCTGGTGTTATACTGGGTATGATTTTGAACAGGATCTTCTTACGGGTCGTTTATGTGATTGGCCGGTTACTGAGGAGATGCTTTCTTATATAGACGTTTTAGTAGACGGCGAATTTAAGCTCGATTTAAAAAATCCCAATCTGCGTTTTCGAGGCAGTTCTAACCAGCGCGTTATTGATTTAAAAAAATCGCTGTATGGTGATGAACTGGTTTTATGGTCAGAAGCTTATTAAAATTAAAACCCCTTCCACATATAATAATATGGGAGGGGTTTTTTGTATGATATCGTAACTAAATAATTAAAATATATAATTTGCGTAGCTTGTCTCTTCAATTAAATAGCTTTATAATATTATCAATAGATAATAATTTTGGTTTTGATGTGGAGTGAAGTGCATGTTAAATGTGTTTAAAAATAAATTTTCACAGATTCACAAGCAAAGTAAAGAAGCGAAAGAACTTTTGCGTTTTATCGGACCTGGTATTTTGGTAACGGTGGGATTTATCGATCCAGGAAACTGGGCTGCTAATTTGGCGGCCGGCGCCGATTACGGGTATGCTTTGCTGTGGGTCGTAACGTTATCAACTCTGATGTTGATTTTGCTGCAGCATAATGTAGCTCATCTGGGCATCGTCACAGGTGAATGTTTATCGGAAGCAGCAACAAGATTTTTACCTAAGCGTATTTCACGTCCAATTCTGGTTACTGCTATTATGGCGGCGCAGGCAACTGCTTTAGCTGAAATTTTGGGTGCGGCGATTGCACTTAATATGTTGTTTGGCATTCCAATTATGGCTGGTGCTGTGATTACCGCTGTCGTTTGCACGCTGATGTTGTGGACAAATTCTTACAGTCGTTTGGAAACATGGATAGCGGGTTTTGTTTCTGTTATTGCTATGTCTTATTTATTTGAAATTTCAATGGTACATGTTGATTGGCCGCAGGCCGTTGTCAGCTGGACTGTGCCTAATATTCCAGCAGGCTCGATGCTGGTGGTAATGAGTATTTTAGGTGCTGTAATTATGCCGCATAATTTATTTTTGCATTCTGAAATTATTCAAAGCAGGCATTGGAACCTGGAAGATAAGGCATTGATGGAAAAACAGCTACGTTTTGAATTTGTCGATACTTTATTTTCTATGAGTATCGGCTGGGCGATCAACAGTGCCATGATTTTGCTGGCCGCTGCAACATTTTTTGTTCATGGAGTTAGTGTCAGTGAATTACAGCAGGCTCAGGAGCTGCTGGTGCCGCTTTTAGGTGAGAATGCAGCACATATTTTTGCAATAGCACTGCTTTGCAGGGATTGCTTCTACAACAACGGCGGGTATGGCAGGTGTTACTATTTTTTCAGGTATGTTCGGTGAATCTTACGATATGAAGGATATTCATTCAAGTGTTGGTTTGCTGCTGACATTTGTTCCTGCTGTTATCGTTTTATATTTCATCAATGATCCCTTCTGGGGATTGATCGTCAGCCAGATGCTGCTTAGTGTGCAGCTTCCGTTGACTGTATTTATGCAGATTTGGCTCACTTCTTCACCAAAAGTAATGGGGACTTATGCTAATAAGCCTTTTACTAAAGGTCTGCTTTATGCGGTAGGATTTATTGTTACAGCACTCAATTTGTATCTTTTATATGTTAGTTTGCAATAAAATAATGATGCGGTATGAATTAAAACGGTTCAGCTTAGCTGAACCGTTTTAATTGTTAATCTGTCAGTTTTTATTGCCCAGCTGCTCCAGCATGGTAGCAACGCTGAACGGTTTATTTTCCAGTAAGGCATCTATGCGCATAGTAATCAACGGATGCTGGCTAAGTCTGCGCGCTGTGATAAGTGCCGCCCGCAATGCTGGTGTAAGCTGTTCGTGTCCCCATTCTTCAAGAATGATAGAAGCAGCGCCGCGCGGCCAATCGTAAATAGAGGTCAAAGCGGCTGTGACTATAGGAACTCCGGTACCAGGGTGCGTTTCCAGGTATTTCAGCGGGATCAAAAGCGCTGTTTCTGATTGTGTATAGGTATTGATGTTTTTTTCGATAAAAGTCAATACTTTTTGGGGACGTTCATCGTTTTCAAAGCCTAGAAGATAAGGAAATAAAGCACTTTCCAGAGGGTGCTGCTTAAGATAATCGAAAAGACGTTCCCATATATCAATATCCAGTTCAAAGGCAAATTCAGCAGTAGTGTAATTTACGCTGCCATCTTCTTTGAATAATTGTGCTTGTACTTCCTCATACCAGTCGCGGCTGTAAATCAGTTTTTCACAGCGGCTTACCAGTTCGTGGCTGGCGTTAGAAGGTAATGCTGCCCAGTTGCTGTCGGTGATAAGCTTTTGCAGTCCAATGGAAATGTTTATTATTCCGATCAGGTCAGCAGGAGTTTTATCATATCGTTCAGCATGGCGCAGAAGCTCGCTGATCAGAGTCTTAGAATCGATACCGCTGATATCAATATAAGTTGGATCACTGTTTCCAATATAGTAACGGTCAAGCATCATAATAAAATTATTAATGATCAAAAGACAGCCACGGTAAGTTTTATAGTCCAGCTGTTCTTTATGCAAATGGTGTAATAACTGTCCCTTACGCATTACTACCAGACAAATCGGAGCATAATCGATTTCGATTTCACAACCGTGCCGAAGCAGCCAAATTTCTTCTTCTTCTGTAGTGCATTCAAGATCATAGAGGGTGAATATACGTCCCCAGCCTCTGGTAGAGCGAACAAGTTCCCATAGCTCGTCCTGTGGTGCAATATTATTGATACGGTAGGCAAAGGTAAGGAAAAAAGTGAATTCTTCACAGCGGCAAAGATCGACTAAATCATCCCAAAGGTTTTCGGAATGTTCTTTGCGCAGCTTCTCCAGTCCAAAGACTGCTAAGATGACGATTGCATATTTAACAAGCTCACGTTTATGCGCTGTATACAGCCAGTCTTCGGCTAAAGCAAGCAGTGGTTCGGGAACTTCGTCTTCTGACAGCAGTTCTACAAGCGGATCACAAACACTGACACATAAAATTTTTATCAATGCTTCTTCAAGAACCGCTTTTGCAGTAGCAGAAGGTTCATCAGCATAAGCCAGCAGCATACTGCAGACGGCTTCAGCACCTGGCAAGTCAGGCGGCATTTCGGCAGTATATATATAGGCATCATCGCTTCCTAATGGCCGTGGTAATGACGGAGTCGGATCATCTATCAAGGCACCTCCTTGATAGATGCCATTTTCATCTAGCTGATCCATTACATAAGCAAAAATACTGTGTTCATTTTTATCCATAAAGTTCATCCCTTAATTTTAAAATTATGCCTATTATACCATATAAGGATATTCTTGACAGAAAAAAATACCCTGCCTGAGCAGGGTATTTTGCTGTTTATTTTAGAATGTTACGGGTTCACCGTAATAAGCACAGGTCAGAACCTTCTTCATACCTTCAGCATCAATTTTTCTCGGATTAGAACCAGTGCAGGGATCCAATACTGCATTGGCGGCGATTTCATCTATATGTTGTTTGAATAATTCTTCGCTGACGCCGTTTTCTTTATAGGTTTGGGCGATACCAAGTTTTTTGTTCAATTCTTTGATTGAATCGATAAGTGCATCAGTCAGCTGTTTATCTGTATTACCGGTAAGTCCCAGCATACGCGCTATAGTTGCATATCTGTCAGCACAAACTTTGGCATTATATTGGATAACAGACGGTAGCAGGATCGCATTACAGCAGCCGTGCGGGATATCGAACATCGCACCGGTTTTATGGGCCAGGCTGTGGGCTATACCTAAAAGTGCATTCGAGAAAGCCATCCCAGCCAGGCATTGAGCAATATGCATTTTGCCTCGTGCATTTTTATCACCATAATAGCTGTCAATCAAACTGTCATAAATATCACTAATAGCTTTAAGTGCCAGCGGGTCAGAGAAATCGCTGCGTGCAGACGCGACATAAGCTTCGATTGCATGGGTCAAAGCATCCATACCTGTATGAGCAGTCAAAGTTTTCGGCATGGTCAGAGGGATATCGGTATCCAAAATAGCAATATCCGGCGTGATTTCAAAATCTGCCAGCGGATATTTTATATTAGTAGAGTAATCAGTAATGACCGAGAATGCAGTTACTTCTGTTGCCGTACCGCTTGTAGAAGGAATTGCTACGAAAATAGCCTTATTCCTGAGTTTGGGTATATTGAAAGGTTTCTTGATTTCTTCAAAGGTTGCTTCGGGGTGCTCGTAAAAGACCCACATGGCTTTCGCCGCATCTATAGGTGAACCGCCGCCGATAGCGACGATAACGTCAGGAAGGAATTTGCGCATGGCTGCGGCACCTTTAAAGACGGTCTCGATAGACGGATCTGGTTCGATGCCTTCGAAAAGCTGGGTTTCCACACCGATTTCATGCAGGATATCTTCGACCTTCTGCAAAAAACCGCCCCGTTTCATAGAACTGCCACCGGTGAGGATCATTGCCTTTTTGTAGCCTTTCAGATTTTTTAATTCGTCGATTGCACCCGAGCCATAATAAATGTCACGTGGTAAAGTAAATCGTGCCATAGCTTGACACCTCCTAAAATAATTTGCCTTGATACTTTCATTATAACATTTTAACTAAATTCTACAAGGTTAGTAGGAATATAAAAAGTTAAATAATTGTAAATTTAAGGAAACATTTAGTAAATGGAGTTGGGAACCCAAATGGCTATAAATTGAGGAAAGTTTTAAAACTTTGAATAAAGTGCCGTGATACGGGAATTTCCTTTTTCCAGGCAGTTTTCAACGGTCAGTATATAAGTGTCATTGAACCAGGGAATGATTTCGCGCACTTTATTCATATTGACAATATAGCTTTTGTGAGTTCTCAAAAAACCGCAGGGACATAGTTTTTCTTCCAAAGTTTTTAAAGGCAGGTTTGATTCCAGAATACCTTTATTGGTATAGATCAGTATTTTTTTACTGGTATCTGTTTTGATAAGATAAATTTCTTCTTTGGGATTAAAGACTAAAAGTTTATTGTTGTTCCAAATAGAGAGCTTGATAGGAAAATTACAGCGGGATGGCAACTGCTGCTGAGATTGATTCTGCAAAACTTTTTGCAATTTTATAACAGTTGCCTGCAGGCGTGTCTTAGTATAGGGCTTAAGAATGTAATCGAAAGCTTCAAGTTCGAAGGCTCGTACTGCGAATTGATCGAAGCCTGTGGAAAAAATTATTTTCGGAGGGTTGGGCAAAGTTTTAAGTTTCTCGCCAACGGCCAGTCCGTCTAATACTGGCATTTCAATATCTAAAAAAACAGCGTCAGCAGTATTGTTTGAAAAATAATCAAGTACTGCCTCTCCATGTTCACATTCAGCAATGATCTCCAAATTGCTGTTAGTTTCCAGTAAGGCTCGCAGTTCTTGGCGGGACGGAAATTCATCATCTGCGATAACTATTTTTAGCATTTCAATCCTCCTCTTGCTTTGGTATTTTAAAACTGACGGTAGTACCTGTACCATATGTACTGTCTATATGAAGACCGTTGTCCGGGCCGTAAATTGCCATTAGACGTTTATGTATATTAGTCAGGCCAATGGATTTACGGCCAGGGATATCAAGAAGCAGCGAAGCCAGTTTTGCTTCAGGAATGCCAATGCCATCGTCATGCACGGATATAAAAAAATATTCTGTATCTTGGCTGACTGTTATAGTGATAGTGCCGCCATCTAATTTTGACCGTAGACCATGTTTGACAGAATTTTCAATTATTGGCTGTAAAATCAGGGCTGGAACCTTAAAAAAGGCTGTGTCATCAATTTCATAATTTATTTTTAGTTTGTCGCCGAAACGTGCTATTTCAATATTAATATAGGCATTGATGTGCTGCAGTTCCTGCCGCAGGGAAATTAATGTATTTGGATCAGCAAGGTTTTGGCGGTAATAATCAGCCAGATAATTGATAAGTTTTTTTGCTGTCTGAGGCTGTACGCTGCAATAATAGCTGATCGTATTTAGGGCATTGAATAAAAAATGCGGATTGATCTGTGCCTGTAGAGCTTTTATTTCAGCATTGGCCAGCAGTTTAGTACGTTCTTTGATCTGATTGATTTCGATATGCGTAGAAAGCATTGTTGCGATACCTTCAGCCAGCTTTGTTTCAAAGGCAGTCATTTTTTCTGCAACTATATGTCCCACACAAAGATAACCAATCGTGGCAGTATCGTTTGCCAGCGGCAAAGCCTGATAAGAAGTAAGTACAGTAAGCTTTTTATTGTTCAGGCAAAATTTTTCTGATAGCAGTGTTTCCAGGTCTCTCTGCAGGTAGTCAAGAAATGGCTGTTCTTGTTCACAGGCTGCGCAGCCAAGCAGCTGATAGTTAGAGGTAATACAGACAACGTCAAAGGATTTGACGTTTTGCAGGATGCTTTCCGTAATTTTTTGGGCGGCATTTTGATCGAAACCATTCTGCAAAATAGAAATTGAACTATTAGTAACATTCAGTGCAATTTTTGCCGCCAGCCCTTCAAGAATATCCTTCTGTTTATAACTGTCCATGATAAGACCGATAAAACAACCGGTACCTAAAGCTGTCGTGATCATTACCTGGAGAGCACAATCTTCAATTGATGGTGTAAATGTGTGGGGATAACAAAATAAGGCGAGTAAAATGATATGGCTGGAAGCGAAAATAAAACTTACGCCGATAGCGTGAGGCAGCAGTTCTTTTTTTTGTTTGAACCAGTGTGATAAAAGTCCTGCCAGTAGCCCTTCTACTAGGAAAAAGCAGCCGCTCACGAGAGCAGCTTTGGTATGGATAAACAAAACATAGTGAACAGAGATGAGCAGACTTGTACAGAAACCGATTAAAGGACCGCTGACTAGACCAGCTACGATAATAAAGATGGAACTGGTGTTGATAAGCCAGCTTTCGCCATATAAAGACCAGTAAGTATTGAGGATGCCTAGCAACGAAAAAAACGCAATAATATGTAGCTTGTTTTTTAACGAATAATTTTGTTGAAATAAGGTTGTTTGAAAAAACGCGGTTCGGCTGCAGATAAAGAAAATAATTAAAAATACTGCTAGTCCAAACCATAAATGACTCATTGTTTGGTAAAGAAAGTTCAGCATGAATTGCTCCTTATAAAGGCAAAATCATGCATCTTATTGCAGATTTTGTCATCTTGAGTTCATTTTTATCCTAAAAGTTGCATTTTATGTTATTTTAAATTTAGGAAATTGGTTGAATTTATCAGATTAAGTTCATTATATAAAAATTTAGTTATACATACAAGAAATGCATCCATTCTATTATGGAAGGGGGATAGTAGCTAATAAGCGCGAAAGGAGAAATTTATTATGGATTTGAAAACGTGTCTTTATGTTGGGTTTGCTCTTTATACGATATTTGTTATTTATGTGGGTTTTATTGGCTCTAAAAAAATAAAAGGGTTAAGTGATTTTGCGGTTGCCAGCGAAAGTATGGGACCGATATCATTAGGATTGGCTTTTGCCGCCTCTTTCTTTAGTGCTGCTACTTTTCTGGGGTATGTCGGATACGCTTACGCCTGGGGGGCTTCCGCTTTATGGATATTTTTAGCTATTTTTGGCGGGTCTACATTAGGGTTTATCGTTATTGCAAAAGGTGTGCGTGACAGTAACACTAAAATTAAAGCTTTATCATTGCCGGACTGGCTGGGAGAAATGTATAAAAGTGACTTTTTGAGGGCGTTGGTTTCTATTATCGTTATGATTCAGATGTTTTATGTGGCTGGTCAATTATCGGCAGGCGGTACGCTTTTTATCAGGCCTTTTGGATATTGATTACAGTACTGCCGTTATTGCGGTAACTGTAGTTACTATTGTTTATGTCACTTTAGGTGGTTTGTTTGCGGATGTTTATACAAGTATTGGTCAGACTTGTTTGATGATGTTTGCTGGTGTGATTGTTTTTCTTGTCAGGATTCTTTTTTCTTCAAGGGCGGCATTACAGAAGTCAGTACGATCATTGCTGCGCGTGATCCACTGTTGACTGCGGTCATTAATCCTAAATCATTACATATGTACAGCTACGCTACTGTTTTCGGTGTTATTTTGATTGAATTTGCTTTTCTGGACAACCGCAGCTGCTGACAAAAATTTTAGCATTAAAAGATCCTAAAGATATGAAAAAAATGATCTGGACTTGGATTGTTGCCTCATTCTGCTGTATGTTGGTAATTTTTGGCGGTTTGTATATGCTGGCACTGAATCCTGATCTGCAGCAGCCTGACTATGCGGTAGTAGAATATGTCAGAGCTTATTTTCATCCCATTATCAGCACGCTGCTTGCGGTTTCGATTGTAGCGGCATTGATGTCGACAGCCTGTGGTCTGCTTTTGGTTATGACAACCTGTATTGCTAATGATCTTTTTATTAAAACGTTGGTTAAACGTAAAATCATAAATATTCCGCAGGAAAAAGCTCAGAGGATCGCATTTATGATGACGAAGATATTGCCGGCAGTTTTTGGGATTATTTGTGTTTTGATGACACTGCATCCACCGCAATTTATGGGAGTCATGGTCTGGATTGGCATTTCTGGTGTCGCTTCAGCTACATTAGCACCGATGCTGATTGCTATTATCTGGCCTGAACGTATTAATTCTACTGCCGCTATCTGGGGAGCGATTGCAGGAGAAGCAACTTACATGGTTGTTTATCTGTTTACTAATATTGAAAAAAGCGTTATGGCAGCCGGTGCCTGGGGGTTGATCATCAGTTTTGCGGTAATGTGGCTACTGTCTTCTAATAAAAAGAAACAGCGAATAACAGAAATGTGATCAAAAGTAAAGGATGTGATGAAAAATGTTGTGGGCAAGTCCGATGCTAACAGTTTGGGCCGTAGGTTGTGTATTGACACTTATAGTTTCATATATCCTTTTAGAAAAATGGTATTGAGGCAGGTGTAAATGATGAGGAAACCAAAAGTCGTAATTCTGGGAACTGGTGGAACTATTGCCGGTAAAGCAGGCTCTAATACAGAAATGACAGGCTATCAGGCTGGTGAAATAGGTATTCAGACCTTGATAAATGCTGTTCCGGAAATGCTTGAAGTTGCGGATGTAACTGGTGAACAGTTCTGCAATATCGGCAGTTTTGATATGATTGATGATATCTGGCTGAGATTAAGCCGTAGGGTCAGTGAACTTCTGCAACAGCCGGAAGTCGATGGTATTGTTATTACACATGGTACAGATACGCTGGAAGAAACAGCATATTTTCTAAATTTAACTGTTAAAAGTGAGAAACCGGTGGTTTTAGTTGGCGCTATGCGTCCGGCAACAGCGATGAGTGCCGATGGTCCTGTCAATCTGCTGAATGCAGTTGCTTTAGCCGGTTCGCAAGAGGCGGTTGGTAAGGGCGTATTGATTGCAATGAATGATCAAATTAATGGGGCTCGTGATGCAACTAAAACCAATACTACACATGTGGAAACATTTAAATCGTGGGAACTGGGATATTTAGGCTATTTTCAAAATGGGAAACCTATTTTCTATAAAGCAAGTCTGCGTCGGCATACGGCAGCAGCTGAGTTTGATATCAGTAAAGTAACTGCTCTGCCGCGAGTTGATATCGTCTATCTGCACGTAAACTGTGATGATATTTTAGTAAGAGCGGCAGTTTCGGCTGGGGCGCTGGGAATAGTTATTGCAGCCTTTGGTCACGGGAATCTGCATATCAATATAAAGCCTGCCCTGATCAAGATTGCTCGAAGTGGTATTCCTGTAGTACGCAGTACGAGGGTCGGTAATGGTATCGTAAGCCGGAGTGCAAACGATACTGATAACAAATTTATAGCTGCGGACAGTCTTAATCCGCAGAAAGCCAGAATACTTCTGCAATTGGCGCTGCTTAGAACGAAAAGTCCAGAGGAAATTCAAAGAATGTTTGATGAATATTAAGGAATAATAGTAAAACACCGCTTGTTTAAACAAGCGGTGTTTTCTTTGTATCAGAAGAAATAAATCTTTTGAATAAGCGCAGCGTCAGGTGCCGTCCGCTCGATGCGGACGAGCGCTTGACAGGGGGGGACTACTTGATGATAAAATAAAATAATAGGAATATTTATCAAAACAATTATATAAACAAATAAGTAAAATTCTAAATAGTTGTATAAAACAATAAATATATAAGATCAGGTGCAGTAATGCTTAATAGAGAAACAGGTGTAAAACCTGTGCTGTCCCGCAGCTGTAATGCAGAGTTAGTCTTAAAATGTCACTGGGAAACTGGGAAGGCAAGACGAGCGATGAAGCAGAGCCAGAAGAACTGCCTGATTTTGACGCTATAAAATTTCTACGATTGATGGGATTGCGCAATTATTTGACGCCTTTCTGTATTTATATGCAGAAGAGCGTTTTATTTTGTTTCAAGGGCAAAAGCTTTTGAATAAATGTAGAAATAATATGGGAAATGGATGTGGTTAAAGGTGAGAAGATTTGTAAAGAAAAGGTCATTGATATTTACACTGATTGGTTCAAGTTTTGTTTAGTGGTGTTACTGCTCATGCTGAAGAAGTTACAGAAAGTTTTACACTTGACCCTATGGTCATTACTGCTACAAGGACGGAGATGAGCGTGAAGGAAAGCCCCTCGGCTGTAGAAATTGTCAGCAGCAAAAAATTGGAAGAAACACAGGCGAAAACGTTGCGTGACGCTTTAAAATCTGCGTTGGGAGTAAACGTCTTTAATGATTTTCAGGGACGCAGTAATGTCAGTATTCGCGGCAGTGAGTCAAGGCATGTTTTAATTATGGTAGACGGTAAGCGTTTGGGTGGGGAACTTTCCTATAATTCCGCTAATGCCTGGGACGTTGATCGTATTCGCATGGAGGATGTGGAACGTGTAGAAATTATCAGAGGTCCAGCCGGAGCTTTGTATGGCAGTGATGCTATGGCGGGGGTTATCAATGTAATTACAAAAACTCCGGAAAAAAATGCCGGTAGTATCAATTATGAATATGGCTGGTATGAAAATGGTAAAGGTGCTGGCTACAAGTCTAATGTTTATCTGCAGGGGGTTGAAAAAAATGTATCCTATAAGTTAAATGCTGGCTTGAATAATAATAGGCCTTATATGGATCCAGCAGGCAGCGGAGATGAAATGAATTTTTATGGAAAGGAACAACCGATATCTTTAAGTGTAGGTTATAAGTTTGATAATGGAAATCAATTATCTGCCGATTTCAGCAGGATTAAAGAGGATAATCAGAAGGGTAGTTCATCTGTAACAGTTATGAGGCCGGGTGAAGTCTGGCAAAATAAAAAATCTACTATTTATAATGATAACAAACGTACAGATTATTCACTGACCTATAAAGGTGATGATGAAAAGCAAAGCTGGATTATCAGAGCTTATCAATCGGTTTATGATAAACGTTATACAAGTCAGGATGTTACGCAAATGTTTACGGGCGGCAAACCTGGAACAATAACTGTTAAAGATCCTAAGATTGATACTGTAAAAAGGACCTTGAGTGTTATTGAAGGTCACGATTCATGGCATATGGGAGATAAACATTATTTAACGGCAGGGCTGGAGTACCGCCGGGATAACAGTGAAGGGACCAGATTAAAGAAGAAAGGTACTCCTGTAGCTGGAGGCAGTGCATATAATGCTTATGATGAAGCGGCTATTAATTATACTGCCGTATATGTTCAGGATGAATTTAAACCTGATGAAAAATGGTTGATTATTCCTTCTGTACGTTATGATTACAGTGATAAATTTGGCAGTGAAATAACAAGCCGTTTGGCAACTACTTATAATGCGGCTAAAGACATACGTGTGAAGGCTGTTATCGGTCAAGGGTATAAAACTCCTACAGTTAATGAGTTGTACCATTTTTGGGAGATGTACGCTGCTAATCCGGGTGGCTCAGGACAGTTTTTTGAGGGTAATCCAGATTTGCAACCGGAAAAATCTTTAAGTTATGAATTAGCTGTGGAGAAGGACTGGGGAGATAAAACTACAGCTCATTTAGGAATTTTCCGCAATGACGTTAAGGATTTGATAAGTTCATACTGGACAGGCAGATTTACTGATGATGATCCCAATAGCTATCCGGGACTTGGTAGAGATCAGGTTATGACTTATCGGAATGTACCAAAGGCAACATTACAGGGTGTAGAATTTTATGGTTCGCATGAATTAGGGAAAAATATTTTTATGAATTTTGGTTATACTTATTTAGAGGCTAAAGATAAGACAGGCGGAACGCGTTTAACTGATCGTGCTAAGCATCAGTTAACTTTTGGTGTATCTTATCAACCGCAAAATATTTATGCCTGGGATTGCAGTTTTGATATTGTTTCTAATCTAAATTATTATTATCACAACGCAGATAAGAGTACAATGGGGAATTCTGTATATTCTACTAAGAATTTTACTATTGCTAATATTATGGCATCAAAACACCTTACTAAAGATGCCAAGATTTATTTGGGGATCGATAACATAAGTAATCATAGGAATTTTGGCGCTTATGCTGATGGAAATTTAGGACGTTTGTATAGAGTTGGTATGGAATATAAATTTTAATACATAGTAGAAATATCTAGCGGGCTTAATGCCTGCTAGATATTTTAAATGGAGTTATGATATGAAAAAAATAATTTTAATGCTGTGCTTGTTGGCAGTTTCAGTAACTATGTATGGCTGCACTTCAAAAGAAATTCATAAAGATAGCGGGTTGATGAAAATAACGGACGATAATGGCAGGCAGGTTGCTTTTTCCAAAAAGCCTGAAAGGATCGTAGTTCTGTCACCTTCTTTTTTAGAACTTTTGGAAGTTTTAGATGGAAATGTTGTAGGACGGGCGGAATCCACAATTGTCAGGACTCCTGATTTTGCCAAAAATGCTGCTGTTGTTGGCTTTATTTTTAATATCAATACTGAAAAAGTAGTAGAATTGAAGCCTGATTTGATTGTCGCTTATAAGGGGATGCATGAAAAATACATCCAACTTTTTGAAGCAAATGGTATTCCTGTAGTAGTTTTAAATTTAAAAACTTATGAAGATGTCAAACATAGTATAAAAATTTTAGGTGAACTGACTGGCCAGAAAGAGAAAGGGCTAAAAATTGCATCAGAGCTTGACAAAAAAGTACAGAATACAGTTAAGCAGCTTCCTAAAAATACTAAAAGGGTTGCTATTTTACACAGCAGCGCACAAAATGTGACATTAGAGAAGGAAAATAGTATTGCTGGCTGTGTTGCCAAGTTATTGCAACTACATAATATTGTCCAGGACATTCAGAGTGTAACTGCTCCAACTGGTGAACAGATGTCTGATAAAGCTCCTTATAATCTGGAATTCTTAATAGAAAAAGACCCGGAAATAATTTTTATTACCTCAATGGGAGATAAAAACGATATTGAAGTGCGTTTGCAAAATGACGTTATGAGCAGTCCTGCCTGGGAATCAATAACGGCAGTAAAAAATAATGCAGTATATTATTTGCCGGATGAATTATTTCTTTTGAATCCAGGACTTAGATACTCTCAGGCTGTAGAATATATGGCATCGAAGCTGCAGGAATAAGGCTAAAAAATTATTTTGGCAAGATTTTGAATTATGGTTTATAATGACAACATAAGTAAGCGAAGGCTAACTTCATGGAACAATGTTATTTCAGCAAACGTAATATGAAAGGAATGAAAATTTATGAAAGATTTTTTGATTGTTTATTCCAGTAAAACCGGCAATACAGAGAAAGTTGCAAAGAAATTTTATGAAGTGGCAGGAGAACGCTGTGACCTTGCTGCTGTGAAGCAGGTGCCGGCAGTAGATGATTATAAGGTTATTTTTGCTGGTTATTGGGTCGATAAAGGTGAACCCGATAAGGATATGCAGGAGTTTTTGCAGACTTTGGATAATAAAAAAGTCGTACTTTTTCAAACGTTGGGAGCAGAAGCTTACTCTGAGCACGGGATCAGCTCATTAGCCAATGCCGGCAGATATTTAAGCACCGGCTGTAAAGTAGTAGGCACTTTATCTATTCGCGGTGCGATTGATCCGAAGCTGATCGAAACAATGATGAAGATGCCTGAAGGACATCCGCATGCACCTACGGAAGAAAGTAAAAAACGGTGGAAGGACGCAAGTACTCATCCTGATGAAGCAGATTTGCAAGCTGCAGGAGAGTATATACAAAAATTTATCACTTTTTATGACAGGTTTTATAAATAAAATTTGTATGGATTTTTAGAAAATACTGGGTAATTTTAAAAATGAAAAAAATAGACAAAATCACCACGCTGGGCAAAATGATGCTTAAAGACAAAATAACTAGTTCCTGGGATAAATTACTGACAGAGAAACCGCAAGGTGACTTAATGGTTTTTTATAAAAAGAGGCTGGAGCACTTTTGGCGTCTGCCGGATTTAGAAAAAATTATCGGCAAAGAGAAGGCTGCACGCTCATATGCGGCAATGGAAGAAGTTGATGTTTTATTTGAAGATAAAGGCATCAAACCGCTGCCGCCGCCTCTGGGACAGAATGCTTTCAAGAAGCTTTTGCGTGAAGCTTCCAGCAGCAGGCCTATAGCAGCTTATATCCATATTCCTTTTTGCAAGATCAGATGCACTTATTGTAGCTTTTTTAAACAGGGTTCTTCAATAAAAGCAGAAGCAGAATATGTAACCAAGCTTTTGACAGAGCTGGAACAGATGCGTAATATGCATTATTTGAAAACTGCGGAAATCCAAGCGGTCTTTCTTGGCGGCGGGACTCCTGGAACCTTGACGAAAGAACAGCTCAGCAGTATTTTGCAGAAGGTACGCCAAGTGCTTCCTTTAAGTTCTGATTGTGAAATTACGGTTGAGAGCAGTATTTATGATATGGACGAAGAGAAACTTGCTGCTTGCATCGAAAATGGTGCAAACAGATTTAGCTTTGGGGTGCAAACTTTTGCTACGGATCTGCGCCGACAACTGGGGCGTCCTGATACCTGCGAAGAAGTTGTGCGTAAATTGAAGCTTTTTGCTGCGACGGGTACAAAGGTTATCATTGACCTGATTTATGGTTTACCGGGGCAGACAAAAGAATTGCTGCAGCGAGATTTACAGTTTTATCTGGATTGCGGTCTTAGTGGTGTCGATTTGTATAAACTGCAGATTTTTCCTGGGACGCCGCTGGGCAATCAATTTAAAGTTGATCAGAGTAATTTCCCTACTGGGCGGGAGTTGGCAGAGCTCTTTGTCAGCGGCGCAGAATTTTTAAGCAGGAATGGCTGCCGTCAGCTGAGCTGTTGCCATTGGGCAACTGATGACAGGGAAATAAGCCGTTATAATACTATGGTGAAAGAAGGCGCTCAGGTTCTGGCTTTCGGAGCCGGCTGCGGCGGATCATTAGGCAATTATGCTTATATGCAGCCGTTTGATCTGGAAAAATATGGAAGCCTGGTTGATAAGGGTATAAAGCCTTTTGTTATGTTATTTGAAAGAGATGAGTTTGCGCCTGTTTTTGCCGCGATCAAAGGTCAGTTTGACAGTGGCGTCTTTGAACCTCAAAAATTGAGAAGCTTATCAGAAATACCTTTTTCTGAATTGTTGTTTCCTTTATTGGAACGTTGGCGTAACAACGGTTTAATGGAAGATGCTGATGGTGTTTATAAGCTGACGCCAATGGGTTTGTTCTGGCAGAATCAATTGAATCGTGCAGTGATGATAGCTGTGCAGTATTTAGTATACGGGCCGCGTGTTGCGGGAAGAAAGTCAGCTTTGACAATGATGAGTGCAATGGAAAATCGTACTTAAAAGTTATATGATTAAAGCCCCTGTTCAATAAGAACAGGGGCTTTAATCGGTTATTATTTAAGCTTTTAATTCGATTTCCAGCAGGCAGTCGCCGCTTTCGATACGGTTACCTGCTGTTACGTGGATCTGGGCTACGATACCGCTGATTGGGGCGGCGATAGTTGTTTCCATTTTCATAGCTTCGGTAACTACAAGCGGGGTGCCTTTAGTTACTGCTTGTCCTTTTTCCACCAGTACTTTAACAACGGAACCTGATAAAGTAGCGCCGATCTCACCCTGATTGGCTTTATCAGCTTTTTTGCGGCTGATATTGGTAGCTTTGACATTTCTGTCTTTGATATCGATTTCCCTGGGCAGACCGTTGAATTCGAAGGATACTGTACGAATACCATCGGCATTGGCTTCGCCGATATGTACAAGCTTAATGACTAGCATCTTGCCTTGTTCGATTTCTACTTTGATTTCTTCGCCTATTTTCATGCCGAAGAAGAAGGTTGGTGTATCAAGTACAGAAACATCTCCGAAATCATGTACACGTTTGACCCAGTCAGTAAAGACTTTTGGATAGAGACAGTAAGAGCTGACGGCTTCTTCTGTAATAGGTGCTTCCAGTTCTGCAAGTTTAGCTTTTATTTCCTCAAAATTAACAGGCGGCAAAGTATCGCCGGGACGGCCTTCTAAAGGTTTACGTCCTTTGAGAACTATTTGCTGCAGTTTTTGAGGGAAGCCTTGATAAGGAACGCCGATACGGCCTTCAAAAAATTCCACTACAGAAGCAGGGAAATCGAGTACGTCACCTTTAGCATAGATATCTTCTTCGCTGAGATCGTTTTGTACCATGAAGAGAGCCATATCACCGACTATTTTAGAAGAAGGAGTTACCTTGATTAAATCACCGAACATCATTGAGACACGGTGATACATATCTTTGACTTCTTCCCAACGTTCGATAAGACCGAGAGCGGTTGCCTGCTGTTTAAGGTTGGTGTATTGGCCGCCCGGCATCTCGTGTACATATACTTCCGGGTTTGGAAACAGTTCGGTCTGGTCAGCGGCTTTATAATATGGACGTACGGTTTCCCAATAACGGGATAGTTCGTTCATAGCATCGACGTCTACACGCGGCTGGCGCGGATGACCGCTGAGCGCATAATAGAGGCTGCTGCCGCTGGGCTGAGAAGTGCCGCAACTCATAGCGGACATCGCTGTATCAACAATATCAACACCGGCATCGACGGCACGGGCGTAAGTGTAGATAGCATTGCCGCTGCCTTCATGTGTGTGCAGATGTATCGGCAGGTCAACAGCGTCTTTGAGAGCACTGACAAGGCGGTAAGACGCCTCAGGTTTTAACAGTCCAGCCATATCTTTGATTGCAATAATATTGGCACCGGCGGCTGCCAGCTCTTTAGCCATATCCACATAATATTTCAGATCATATTTATCCCGGCGGGGGTCCAGAATATCGCCGGTATAGCACAGTGCCGCTTCGGCAACTTTATTGCATTCTCGCACAGTATCTATGGAAAGACGCATATTATCAAGTCCGTTGAGGCTGTCAAAGATGCGGAAAACATCGACACCGTTTTTGGCGGCCAGATGAATAAATTCCTTGACGACATTATCAGGATAGCTGGTATAGCCAACTGCATTGGCTCCGCGCAGCAGCATTTGCAGTAAAATATTAGGTGCTTTTATACGGAATTGCTGCAGCCGATCCCAGGGACTTTCGTCGAGAAAACGGTAAGCAACGTCAAAGGTAGCGCCACCCCAGCATTCGAATGAGAAAAGGTTTGGAAGTTTTCCTGCTGTAGCAGCTGCTACTTTCATCATATCGTTTGTACGCAGACGAGTCGCAAACAATGACTGATGTGCGTCGCGGAAAGTGGTATCAGTGATTAGTACTTCACTTTGGGCCTGTACCCATTTTGCCAATCCTGCAGGGCCATGGGCATCAAGAACCTGTTTGCTGCCATCAGGAATCTTACCGATAAAGGGCTTGGGCATATTCAGTGGGGCAAATTCCGGTTTTGGCTGTACACCTACGTTAGAATAGCCATTGATAGAGATATCGGCAATATAATTGAGCAGTTTAGTACCGCGGTCATGTGTTTTAGGGAAAATAAACAAGTCGGTGTTATCATCAACAAATTTAGTGCTGTAGCTGCCGTCAGTGAATTGCGGATGCTGCAGTACATTTTCCAAAAAGAGAATATTGGTTTTAACGCCGCGTATACGGAACTCCTTCAGACAGCGCAGCATCTTACTGATAGCTATTTGATGTGTCAGTCCCCATGTGGTTGCTTTAACGAGCAGAGAATCGTAGTACGGGGTGATGACGGAACCAGTAAACGCATTACCTCCGTCCAGGCGTACGCCAAAGCCGCCGCCGCTGCGATAAGCGATCAGTTTACCGGTATCTGGCATAAAATTGTTGGCCGGATCCTCCGTAGTGATACGGCATTGGATAGCATGGCCATGGGTAATGATGTCCTTTTGTTCGGGGATCGCTATTTCAGGATCATGGATGGAATAGCCTTCAGCAATTTTAATTTGTGTTTGTACAATATCGATACCGGTGATTTCTTCGGTAACTGTATGTTCAACCTGAATTCTTGGATTAACTTCAATAAAGTAGAAATTATTGTCCGGTGTTGCTAAAAATTCAACTGTGCCAGCACTGATATAATCAACATTTTTCATCAATTTAACGGCTGCTTCGCAAATACGGCTGCGCAGCTGCTGAGGCAGAGAGAAAGCAGGAGCAACTTCGACCAGTTTTTGATGCCGGCGCTGTACGGAACAGTCACGTTCGTGCAGATGTACAATGTTACCGTGGGTATCGCCGATGATCTGTACTTCGATATGTTTAGGGTTTTGCAGATATTTTTCAAGGTAGATCTCGTCACTGCCGAAGGCTTTGAGTGCTTCTGATTTGGCAAGGCTGTAAGCCTGATCCAGCTCGTCCATGGAAGCTACCATACGCATGCCGCGTCCGCCACCGCCGTTAACAGCCTTGATAATGATCGGGAAACCGTGTTTCCCCGCAAAAGCACGTACTTCTTCTACGCTGCTGACTGTGCCGGTAGAACCGGGAATCATTGGAATACCAGCCAGTTCAGCCTGCGTGCGGGCATTGATCTTATCGCCGAACATTATCAGGTGTTCAAGACGCGGACCGATAAAGATGAATCCTTCTTCAGCGCAGCGTTTAGCCAGTTGACTGTTTTCTGATAAAAATCCATAGCCGGGATGAATGGCGTCGACATCGTGTTCTCGGGCAATACGCATGATGTCTTCAATATCAAGATAAGCGTCTATGGGGCCTTTGCCTTCACCGACCAGATAAGCCTCATCGGCTCGGTTACGATGCAGAGATAAAGTGTCTTCCTTAGAGTATATTGCTACAGTACGGATGCCTAATTCATTACAAGCACGAAAAACGCGGATCGCGATCTCGCCGCGGTTAGCAACTAGAACTGTTTTAATTTTTTTCATGGTAAACCCTCCTTTGGTTGAGACCGTATCCATTGTATAAGAAAAAAGTACTTCTGGCAACATCAAAAGTTCATGTATACATAATTCTTGCACTGCACTTTGTATACATTTTTTGAAACACCGGCTAAGTTGTGGTTTTTTAGTGTAAAATTTTTCGGTATATACATAAAATTTGCAGGACTGTTTCCTGACAGGAAAATCAGGGCAGAACAGTGGTTAGGATTTTTAGAAATTATTTCGATACTTTATTTAATGAAAAAGAAAGTATTATTGCCGACTTTCACAGATTTTTTGCTTGTTTAATTATCGAAGAACGGTTATCATTTAATATAGAATAATAATGTAAGTACAATATATGTACATATTTGGAGGTTCGGATATGCCAGAGAAAAAAGCTCCCCCTAAAAAGCCGCTTTATTACTATTATATTTTGGCTTTGGCAATAATTTTACTGATCAATACGGTTATCGTACCAACGTTTTTCAGCCCGCAGGTCAAAGAGATTTCCTATGGTAACTTTTTACAGATGGTAGACGATGGTAAGGTTGCAAAAGTAGAGATCACTAATAATAAGATAGCTGTTCTTGCGAAAGACAGTGATAACAAAGTAATTTATGTAACAGGCAGGGTAGAAGACCCTGATTTGGTTAACCGCTTAATGAAGAGCAAAGTAGAATTTTCGCAGGTTATTCCAAAGGAAAATTCACCGCTTGTTAATTTCTTTATGAACTGGGTCTTACCGATCATGATATTCTTCGCATTGGGCCAGCTTTTTATGCGTTATATGGGCAGCAAACTGGGTGGTGGCAATGCCATGAGTTTTGGCAAGAGTAATGCCAAGGTGTATGTAGAAGCACAGACTGGTAAAAGTTTTGCCGATGTAGCCGGGCAGGATGAGGCTAAAGAAGCATTGATGGAGTTAGTGGATTTTTTACATAATCCTGCGAAATATCAGGCTATCGGAGCCAATATGCCAAAAGGTGCCTTGCTGGTTGGTCCTCCTGGTACAGGTAAAACTCTGCTGGCTAAAGCTGTAGCAGGTGAGGCGAAAGTGCCGTTTTTCAGTATTTCCGGCAGTGAATTTATTGAGATGTTTGTTGGTATGGGTGCGGCGCGTGTCCGTGATCTGTTCAAGCAGGCTCAGGAAAAAGCTCCTTGTATCGTATTTATTGATGAGATAGATGCTATTGGCAAGCGTCGTGACAGCGGACAATTTGGCGGCAATGATGAACGTGAGCAGACTTTGAATCAGCTGCTTTCAGAGATGGATGGCTTTGATGGCAGTAAAGGTGTTGTGATCCTAGCTGCAACTAACCGTCCGGAATCATTGGATAAAGCGCTTTTGCGTCCAGGTCGTTTTGACCGCCGTATACCTGTTGAGCTGCCTGATTTACAGGGACGTGAAGCAATTCTGAAAGTGCATGCGAAGGCAATTAAAACCTGCGATGATATTGATTATTTGACGGTAGCAAGAGCTACTGCGGGTGCTTCTGGTGCTGAATTAGCGAATATTGTCAATGAGGCTGCCCTGCGTGCTGTCAAAATGAACCGTACCTGTGTAAGCCAAAGCGATCTAGAGGAATCTGTTGAAGTAGTTATTGCCGGTTATCAGCGTAAAGGCGCTGTAATTCCGCCGGAAGAAAAGAAAATAGTTGCTTATCACGAAATTGGACATGCACTGGTAGCTGCTTTGCAGAAAAAATCAGCTCCTGTCCATAAAATTACGATTATCCCTCGTACATCTGGAGCCCTGGGTTATACTATGCAGGTTTCTGAAACTGATAATGTATTGATGAGTAAAGAAGAACTTTTCAATAAGATCGTTACTATTACTGGTGGACGTTCTGCAGAAGAAGTTATTTTCAGTTCTATTACGTCCGGTGCTTCCAATGATATTGAGCAGGCTACCAAGCTGGCGCGTGCGATGGTTACCCGCCTGGGTATGACGGAAGAATTCGATATGATGGCTACCGAAACAATGACTAATATTTATCTTGGCGGAGATCCTTCGTTGAACTGTTCTGACGAAACAGCCAGTAAAATTGATGCCAAAGTTTTGGAAATTATCAAAGAAGCTCATCAGAAAGCGCGTGAGATTCTGGAAGAAAATAAAGAAAAATTACACGAGCTGGCAGCCTTTCTGCTGGAACGTGAAACGATTACCGGCGAGGAGTTTATGCGTTTGCTGAATAGTGAAGCTGATGTTATTGAAACTTCTGCGACGGTTGTAAAAGAAGGTGAAGCTGATGCTGAGGAAGCAAGCAGTATTTGACAGAGAGACTTTTTTGACACTGCCAGATTTACCGCCTCGTTTAAAGCTATGGGGTGAAGATAGAGAGCTTGAAGATTTTCTTGTAAAGAAAGCGTTTATGATTAATCCTATTCCCAGTTCTGTGGCGCGTGCAGATGGCGAGGTGAAAATTGCCGTCGTTGGTTCAGGTCCTGCTGGTTTAGGCAGTGCTGACGAATTGACTCGGTTAGGTTTTAAAGTGACGGTTTTTGAGCGTGACGATCGTCCGGGTGGGCTTTTGATGTATGGCGTACCTAATATTAAGCTTCCTAAAAATATCGTCATGCAGAAAATAGAAGCGCTGCAGGATGCAGGAGTGGAATTTCGTCTGCAGACAGAAATAGGCAAGCAGGTAACTTTTGCCGATCTGCAAAAGGAATTTGCTGCGATTATTGTTTGTGTTGGCAGTACTTCACCGCGACGTTTGAAAATGATCCGCGATGATGCTAAAGGTGTTTACTATGCTAAAGATTTTCTGACTTATGTAACGAAGGAAATGTTGGAGCAAAACACATCTGTTCCCGCTGATACGGCAGGTAAGGATGTAGTGATTATAGGCGGAGGAGATACTGGTATCGACTGCGCTGCAGTGGCTTTTGCCCAAGGGGCCCGTAGTATCCTTCAGCTGGAGCTGAGGGAATGTGAGATGACCGGAAAAACGCAGGACGGTTTCTGTGAGTTGGTCAGCAGTGATCCTACATTATCATACGGCACTATGCTTCAGGATGTTTTATATGATGATAATGGCTTTGTAAAAGGGGTTCGCATCGCTAAGGTAGAATGGATAAGCTCCGCTTCGGGCAGCTTGCCTAAACCACAGTTGATCGAAGGCTCGGAGTCAGAAATCCCGGCGCAGCTTTTGCTGCTTGCTACTGGTTTTACAGGACCGGAGCCTGCTGTGTTCAGTACTTTTGCTTTTAATAAAACTCCTGTTGGCACGATCGCTAAAGGAAGCGGCTATTTTGATACTTCACGTGCCGGTGTATTTGCAGCAGGCGATGCTCGGCGTGGGCAAGGTGTTGTGGAATGGGCTTTTGCAGAAGGTCGTAATGCGGCTGTTGAATGTGCTGAATATTTGCATGCTTTAAAAAAAATAATTATAAAAAAACGCCAATATCCTTTTACGGATATTGGCGTCTTTATTTTATTAATAAATGCAAGCGAATTTTTAAATAAAAATAGCAGGGTGATTAAAATACAACGTAAAAATGTTTTTATATACTTTAAAATAAAGTGGAATATATGAGGCTGGAGAATGGCTTCAGTAGCTAATCTACGAACATATGTTGCCTCAGCAACAAAAAGTTGAACATTTGTTTAATTTAATTCAAATATTATCAGCAATATTGTAACAGATTTGTTAACAATTAACTTCGGCATAAGTTGAAAAAAATCTTTACAATAAAGGTTAAGAAAGCAATAGCTTTCAAAAGCGAAGGAGAAATTTTATGTAGTCTATTTTGAGAATTGAGGTGAGTCTTATGACACCGGCAGTAAAATGTCTAATCGTTCTGGCAATAGTGGCTTTATTATTTATTACTGAACTTATTCCTTTGGCCATCACTGCTATGAGTGGCGCTATCGCATGCGGCCTTTTGGGTTTTATCCCGGCCAAACAGGTTTTTTCGGGCCTTTCTAATTCAACAGTAGTACTTTTCGCAGGTATGTTCGTTGTTGGTGCTGCCATGTTCCATACTGGTCTGGCACAGAAAATCGGTATTTCTATCGTTAGATTCTCCGGTACCAGCGAAAACAGTTTGATGTTTGGTATCATGATTGTCGGCGCAGGTTTATCTTCCGTTCTGTCTAATACAGGTACGGCAGCCTGTCTGATGCCAGTTGTTCTTGGCATCTGCGCCGCAGCTAAGATCCCGGCTTCCCGTCAGTTGATGCCTTTGGCTTACGCCGCAGGCGTTGGTGGTATCATTACCTTAGTAGGTACACCGCCTAACATTATCGTTTCCGGTGCTCTGACTTCTTTTGGTTATGAGCCATTCTCCTTTTTCGAATTTGCCTGGATAGGTATTCCTCTGACAGTTGTAGCGATCGCTTACATGATGTTTATCGGCAAGTATTTGCTTCCGAAAGCTGAGCTGGATGCGGATCAGGAAATCGAGCAGGAAATCGAAGCTACTGTACATGACAGTAAAAAACAGATCATTTCCGGTTTGATTCTGGCAGTCGTAGTCATCGTTATGGCGCTTGACCTTAAGAGCATCAGTTTGGAAATGGCAGCTATCATCGGTGCGCTGGTTTGCGTACTGACCGGCTGTCTGACTGAAAAACAGGCTTATGCTTCTATCGACTGGGTAACTATCTTCCTGTTTGCAGGTATGATGCCTGTGTCCACTGCAATGGATAAGACCGGTGCCGGTAAATTGATCGCCGAGTGGGCAGTAAGCCTAATGGGTGGTTCTCCTACCCCGATCATTATGACTTCAGTACTGTTTATTATCTCCTGTACTTTGACGCAGTTCATGTCTAATACGGCAGCAGCAGCATTGCTGGCGCCGGTAGGCGTAGCGATTTCCCAGCAGCTCGGCGCGTCTCCGAAAGCAGTACTGATGGCGATCGGCGTAGCAGCATCCTGTGCATTCGCAACTCCGGTAGGAACTCCTCCCTGTACGTTGGTGTTGGGACCTGGCGGTTACAAGTTTATGGACTATGTAAAAGTCGGCGTGCCTTTAGTTATCCTCTGCTTCATCGTTTCCATCATCGTTATTCCGATGGTTTGGCCTTTCTTCCCCGGTTAATTGGGACGACTGAGGAAGAATTGTACATAAATTTCTCCTTTTTAAAAACAGAAAAGCGCTCTTAAGAGCGCTTTTCTGTTTTATCTATATAAAACTATAAATATATCTCTTGTTATAATTATTATCTAACCAATAGTTCGTTAAGCAGTTCTTCAGTTAAATCAAGTTCGGTATAAACGGTAATACCGTTTTGTTTCAATAAAGCACTGGTTACGCCATCACCGTTCATAAGTGTACCGTTAAAATTTCCGTTATAAATTTTCCCTGTACCACAGGAAGGGCTGCGCGCTTTGAGAACCGCAAATTTTATTTGTTTTCTGCGGGCGACTTCCAGAGCAGCTTCAGCACCTTTGATAAAATTTTCTGTAACATTATAGCCAGCATTGTCGTATACTTTAGCAGTGCCGTTAAGAACGTCGCTGCCATCACCGCCGGTAATTTCTGCTGGTAGACGTGGTATAGTAAGCTGTCCCAGGCATTCTGGACAGATCGGTATAAAAAGACCACAATCTTTATATTTGGCAAGCAGTGTGCAGTAATTGCTGCTGCCGTTGTATTTTACTTTTGCTCCTAATAAACAAGCACTTATAAGTAACATAAGCACACTCCTTTACTGATTAAATATTAACTTAAGTGTGAATTTTTGGCAACCTGAATTGACAGAGCATGCCAAAACTGGTAAGGTAATAAAAGGGAATGGGGTACTCCCTAAATGACTTTAGTCGTTTGAACCGCTTAGAGTTGATAAGCTGATGACTTCTGCCGTGTAGGCGAAGTATCGGCTTTTTATTTTTTTGTAAAGGTGGAAGAAAGATGCAGGAATTATTAGCAGTGGCGCTCGGCGGCAGTATTGGTGCCGTAAGCCGTTATTTGGTTACAAATTATATTTTTTATACGCTGGCATTGCCACTGGCCTTGGGCTACTTTTATTGTCAATGCGGCAGGCTGCCTGGCAATGGGATTTTTAATGGTGCTGATTACAGAGAAAGGTTTTTTGACCCCTTATTGGCGTTTATTATTGTGCGTTGGTTTTCTGGGAGGATTGACAACATTTTCTTCATTTAGCTATGAATCGCTGACGCTGCTGTCAGAAGGTAATCTGGCAGGTGCCGGTTTGAATATTATTGGCAGTGTTGTCGTGGGTGTTGTTTGTGCTTGGTTTGGTGCAATGGCAGCGCGCTCTTTATAAAAAACAGCCGGCTTTTAAACCGGCTGTTTTTTAGACATTGATATGGTATTATTTTACATTGTTTTTAGCTGTGTTTAAGATAAAAATAGAAGATAGGATTAGGATCATGCCAAGGATTTTAGCAGTTGTCAGAGATTCTCCAAAAATAAAAATGCCAATAGCGGCTGCGACCAGTGGTTCTAAAGTAGCAAGAATAGATGCCTGACCTGCATCTACATCCTGAAGACCGCGAGTGTAAAAAGCAGATATGGGGCCACAGTACAGATCAAGGCTATGGCAATGGCACCGATAAGAGCACGCAAATCTGCAAGCAAGGTGAAAAGCTGTAATGGTTCAGCCATAGGTAATGCGGCGATGGCCGCAAAATAAAAAATGTGTAAGCGGTAATTGTAAGTGTGTTGTAACGCCTTAATGCCAGTTTACTAAAAATACTGTACAGGGCATAACCGATACCAGAGGCAAGTCCGAAACCAAAGGCTTCTAAGGTCAATGTCATTTTGCTGCTGAAGATACCAGTAATAAAGTACAGCCGCAGAAAGTTGACAAAAGTGCCAGCATTTTGCAGCGTGTAAATTTTTCGCGAAACAAAAATATAGAAAGCAGCATTACAAAAACCGGTGCTGTATATAAAAGCAGTACTGCAATAGAGATTGAACTGCTTTCGATAGAGCGGAAATAACAGTAGTTGAAAAAGACCAGGCTGAAAATTCCTGTTCCGATAAAAAGCCAGCTGTCACGCCAGCGGATTTTTAATAACTTAGGATCTATTTTAAAAATAACAGCAGTCATCAGTACAGCTGCAAATAATACCCGCAGAGCAACTATCTGCAGTGGCGAGAAACCGCAGGCGGTTAAAAATTTGAAAAAAAGAGCGATAAGCCCCCATAAGCTGGCACCGGAGATGATCGATATATAAGCGCTTTGTAACATGCTAAACCTTCTTTTTTTATCTAAGATATTTAACAGTTTAGCATACAGCTGATAAAAATAAAAGCACGGCACCGTATAAAAGATGCCGTGCTTTTTATTATAGAAAGGCACAGTAAACTCTGATTAATGCATCAGATAAAAATGGGTCTCAATCAAAGCGTTGAAAAATTTTTTGAATGTCATGATAAAGTCCTCCTTAGTTAAGACGAAAATGTATTTTAATGCTTCGGTGAAATAAGTTGTCTGAAAATTGTAAATCAAAAAATGCATTACCCTATTAATAAATTATAACATAAAATAATAAAAGTGCAATTATTTCACAAAAAAATAACAATTATAAAAACAAAAGTCTTTAACAAGCGAATAGAAAAGAATGCGATGAAACGTCCCAAAGGGACTATAAAAGTCCCTGTATAAACAAAAAATGTATATAAATTTAAAATACCCGCCAATAATAGCATAATTATTAGCGGGTATACAAAGCTTCAATAAGTTTTCGATTGTAGTAAAAAAACGGAATGAAACTTACAATAAGTTAAATTGAAACAGTTGATTATGATTTTTGTTTTAAAGTGTCAACAGTACAGAAGATTTTTTTGTTCTTTTTATGAGCAGATGGTTTTGATGTGAATCCTTTACCGAAAACGTCGTTGGCATCTTGAATGATCATAAAGCAGCCAGGATCAATATCGCGTACGATCTGTTTGATTTTTGCGACCTGTGTAAGTTTGGCAACAACTAAAAGAACTTTACGCTGCTGATGTGTGTAGGCTCCTTCCGCATAAAGGTAAGTAACGCCGCGTCCAATTACTTCAATTATGCCGTTGCCTATTTCTTCATAATGTTCACTGATGATAATAATGTTTTTCTTGTAATCAAATCCATCTGTAAATGCATTGCAGGTTTTGAACATAACGAAGAAGGCAAGCAGAGTATAAAGCACTGCCTCTAAACCAAAGTAGAAAACGCCGATAAACATTAAAATAATATTGAACATAAAGCCTGTAGTACCAATGCTGATACTGTAATGTTTGTTGATAATCGCGCCGATGATATCAGTGCCGCCGCTGCTGCCGCCTACTCTGTACATCATTGCTGCACCGATTCCATAAATAACGCCGCCTGCAATACAGGCCAGCATGGGGTCATGGACATAAGGTGCTTTTTCAGCTAAGAAATGGAAGGCATCAAGCGAAACTGAAAAAACAAGCATACCATACAGAGCGCTGACAATATAGGACCGATCCATGAATTTATAGGCAGCGACAAATAAAGGTATATTTAAAAGCAGACTGGTAATGCCCATTGGCAGACCAATGAGATAATATAGAATAACAGAAACGCCGCCGATGCCACCGCTGATGAGCTTATTGGGCATATAAAAGGCGTTAATGGCAATACCCATAAGGACGCAGCCTAAGGTGACCATAAGATAGCGATATAAGTGCTGACGCATAAAAAAAGCTCCTTTGTGCAAATTTTGCGAATATTGTATACATAGTAGCACTTTTTAGAAAAAAAGCAATGTTGTGGGTGATAGAAATAAGTAAAATTTTTGAAAAAAAGACTGAAAACACAAATAAAACAGAAAAAATTTATAAAAATGTTCGAATTATCTTGCGACTACACGCGAAGCAAGATAAAATATATTGTATACAGGAAAACAATCGAGGCTATATTATGGAAAAAATATATGAAACAGCTTATGCAAAAATAAACTTAGGACTGGATGTGCTGGGCAAGCGTTCCGATGGTTACCATGAAGTACGAATGGTGATGCAGAGTGTTGGTTTGAGCGATGCAGTGGAAATTGAAGAAGGTGAAGGACTTGTGGTTGAAACAGATCATAGTGGTCTTGCCGGCGGTCCTGATAATCTGGCATGGAAGGCAGCGGAGCTTTTAGCCCGTTGCTGTGGTAAAATCCCGAACGTTCATATCAGACTGAACAAAAAAATTTTTTTAGCAGCCGGACTTGCCGGCGGTAGTAGTGATGCGGCAGCAGTGATGCGTGGACTTAGCCGGCTCTGGCAACTGGATTTGACGGCGCCAGAGCTGGAAAAGTTAGCGGCGGAGCTTGGTTCTGATATTCCTTTTTGCATTACAGGTGGAACAGCTCTGGCAGAGGGGCGTGGTGAAATATTAACGGAATTGCCGGAAGCGCCTGAACTACTTTTGGTATTGGCAAAGCCGAAGCTTGAAGTAGCAACTGGCTGGGTTTATGGTAATTTCCGTCAGCAAAAGGTCAATCAAAGACCTGATATTGACGGTATTATAAAAGCTTTGGAGCAGAGTGCGACAGGACTGCTGCTTGAGAGTTGCGGTAATGTTTTGGAAAGCGTTACGATACCTGCGCATCCGGTCATTGCCGAGATTAAACAGAAGATGCTGGCGGCAGGAGCAACGTGTGCTTTAATGTCAGGCAGTGGGCCTACAGTTTTTGCTGTGGCGGAGAAAAGAGATAACTGAGAGAATTTTGACAGAGTTGTCAGAGCTTGATCTGGAAACTGCTGTTACTACTACTGTACAAAAGGAGAGGATCTGAAGATGAGTGGGCACCTTAGACCGATTAAACTAGACAGTTACAAACCTCTGCGTGAACTGGTATGTGAAAATATCCGTCAGGCTATCATTGATGGTACTTTTAGTCCCGGTGAGCGTTTAATGGAAATCCAACTGGCCGATGAAATGGGCGTCAGCCGCACTCCTGTACGCGAAGCTATCCGTAAGTTAGAACTGGAAGGCTTTGTTGTAATGATCCCCAGGCGCGGTACTTATGTAGCAGATATTTCTATTAAAGATATCAATGAGGTTTATGAAATTCGTACTTCACTGGATGTTTTGGCAGCAGGTCTTGCTGCAGAACGTATTAATGATGATGAATTGGAAACATTGCAGCGGCTTTTAGTAGAAATCGGCCAGCATATTGAAGAAAATAATATGGATAAAATAGTTGAAGTAGATATTGCTTTCCATGATGTTTTATATCAGGCCAGCCGTAATGAAAGACTGCGTAATATAATTAATAACCTGCGTGAGCAGATTACAGTTATCCGCGGTCGTTCGATGATGTATCCGGGTCGTTTGGCGGATACGATGGAAGAACATCGCGCTCTCGTTGACAGTATTGCTGCCCGCGATGTTGAAAGAGCACAGAATGCTGCACGTATACATCTGGAAAATGCCGAGCATACTTTGCTCAAAGACATGGTTGAAAGTCATAATGAAAAGAAGAATAAAGAATAAAACCGAAAGAGGTTAAGTGGTATGTATAATGCGGTTATTTTGGCCGGTGGGAAAACGCCGTGGCTGCAAAAAGCCGTTGGAACTAATATCAGAGCGCTGGCTCCATTAGGTGGACGGCGGATGGTAGAGTATATTATTGATGCTTTGGATCAAAGCGGACAGATCGGCAGGATCATAGTTGCGGCTGATGGAAGTCAATGGGAGGCGGCAGTATTGCCGCAGCGTGCTGAACTTGTAGCCGTGGAATCCAGTTCAATGCCTGAAACAGCTGCAGCTGCAGCTGCATTATTGCCTGCAAACAGTAAAATTTTATTTGTTTGTGACGATATACCTTTGCTGACCTCTGCGGCCGTGCAGGATTTTTTGAAGCAGACTGAGGCTGTGGAAGCAGATGCTTATTATCCTGTGATTCCTGAAGCTGATTGTGTAAAAGCTTTTCCTGGTGCCGAACGTACTTATGTTACCTTACCTGAAGGTAGATTCACCGGCGGAAATATGATGCTGTTGAATGCTGATGTTATTTCCGGCGGGGTAATAAAAGCCAAAGATATTTTTGCCCGCCGCAAAAAACCTTGGGAGTTGTGCGGTTGGTTAGGTTTTGGTTTTGTGCTTAAATTCCTGCTGCACAGGTTGACTCTGTCAGATATAGAATTGCGGGCGTCAGAGTTGTTGGGATTTAGCGGGAAAGCTGTAGTTTCGCATTATCCCGAGATCGGTATGGATGTGGATAAAGAAGAAGACTGGCAGCTGCTGGAAAAATATTTTAAGAATAGCAAGTAGAAAAGAGGGGCGCTATGGCTCGAGTCAAACGTATGGAACGTGTAGTTGCTTTGACAAAGCAGCTGGTGGACCATCCGTATCAATTGTTTTCATTTACTTATTTTTGTAAAAAGTTTGAGGTTGCTAAATCGACCTTAAGTGAAGATGTTTTAGCTGTGCGTGCCGGATTGGGAGCCTATGATTTGGGCAGAGTTGAAACTTTGGCTGGCGCTGCCGGAGGAGTGCGTTTTATTCCATGTCATTCCGAAAAAGCTAATGAGGAATTTTTAACAGAGCTGGCTTTGCAGCTGGCTGAACCAGAAAGAATATTGTCAGGCGGTATGATCTATATGACAGATCTGCTGTTTAAACCGCAGCTGGTAATGCGTTTGGGGGAGATTATAGCTCAGCGTCTGCGGCATTTAGAGCCGGAATACATTATGACTGTGGAAACTCGTGGTATACCTTTGGCAGTTTTTGTTGCTCGTGCTTTTAATATTCCGGTGGTTATGGCCCGACGTGTTGGACAGATTACTGAAGGTTCTACGGTAAGTATTAATTATGTGAGCGGTTCATCCAAACAGATTCAGACAATGGCTTTGCCGAAACGTGCTTTACCAAGTTCCGCGAGGGTTTTGGTGATCGATGATTTATGAAGGCCGGCGGTACGGCACGTGGAATGGCAGAACTGGCGGAAGAGGTTGGTGCCAAAGTTGTAGGAAAAGCATTTTTCATTGCGACGCAGGAGCCGGAAAAGAAAATGATTGATGATTATACGGCGTTGTTTGTTTTAAAGGATATTGATACAGAAAATCGGAAGATCGATATCAGTCCGTTATGAGGGGATGTAAAAAATGACAAAAGATCAGGTAACTTTGAAAGATGTGGAAGCTGCTTCCAAACGATTGGCAGGTGTAGTGCATAAAACACCTTTGGAAAGCAGTCATATTTTTAGTGAAATGGCAGGGTATGAAGTACTACTGAAGTTGGAAAATATGCAGCGTACAGGATCGTTTAAAGTACGTGGAGCTTCAAATTGTATTCAGACCTTAACTAAAGAACAGCAAGCACATGGCGTTATTGCCGCTTCGGCGGGAAATCATGCGCAGGGCGTGGCGTTAGGAGCTCAGGCTGCTGGTATTAAAGCAACTATTGTTATGCCTGAAGGAGCGCCGCTGGCGAAAGTTGAAGCTACAAAGGGTTATGGCGCTGAGGTTGTCTTAAAGGGTGGAGTTTATGATGAGGCTTCTGCAGAGGCTGTACGTCTGCAGAAGGAAACAGGTGCAACTTTAGTTCATGCTTTTGATGATCCGGCGGTAATTGCAGGACAGGGAACGATTGGCCTGGAGATTTTAGAACAATGTCCGGATATACGGTCAATAGTTGTTCCTATTGGCGGTGGAGGTCTTTTGGCGGGTATTGCCACAGCGGTTAAATCTGTAGCGCCGCATGTCAAAGTGTATGGCGTTCAAGCCAGTGGTGCCCCGGCAATGTATTTATCCAAGCATGCTGGCAAGTGGGTAGAAACTCCGGAAGCACAAACGATTGCTGATGGTATTGCTGTAAAATCTCCTGGTAAAATCACTTTTGACTTGATTCAAAAATATGTTGATGATATTTTTGTAGTTAAAGACGATGATATTGCGGCGACGATACTGCTCATGATGGAGCGGGCGAAGATGATCAGCGAAGGTGCCGGTGCTATTGGACTGGCAGCTATGCTGCATGGTAATATTCCCCACGCGGATAAAACTGCGGCTGTTATCAGCGGTGGTAATATTGATGTAAATATGATTTCCAGGATTATTGAAAACGGCTTGGTAAAATCGGGGCGTCGTATTAAGCTGTTGACACATCTGACTGACAGACCCGGCGAATTGCGTCGTTTTGTTTCGTATATCGAAGAGTATAAAGCTAATATCGTTTATGTTTATCATGAGCATGCTGGACGTAACCTGCCTATTGGTCAGACACAGGTAGAAATGGATCTGGAAACGCGTGATCACGCTCATGCGGAAATTTTGGTGGCGGCTTTGCGTCGTGCTGGTTATCGAGTAGAATTACTGTAAAAATTATAGTTGTTATTTTAGAAGCGGAGGTCTATCCATGTCAGAGTTAGTGGCGGTTATTTTAGCGGCAGGCAAAGGAACCAGAATGAAGTCCAAGTTGCCGAAGGTTTTACATAAAATTGGCGGAAAACCTATGCTGCAGCATGTACTTGATGCTGCTGATGCAGCAGGGGCTGCCCGGAAGGTAGTGGTCGTGGGTCATGAAGCAGAACTGGTAGAAGCAATGGTTGGCGAGCAGGCACAGATGGCTTTGCAAGCTGAACAGCTTGGTACTGGACATGCAGTGATGCAGACGGAAGCTGTTTTAAAAGATTTTTGCGGTACGGTAATGCTTATTTGCGGAGATACGCCGTTATTAGAAGCAGCAGAGCTTAAAAAGTTTTATGAAGGCCATGTAGCGTCACAGGCCGCAGCAACAGTATTGACTGCTTTCATGGACGATCCAGCAGGGTATGGACGGATTATACGCGATGCAGACGGCAACGTTTTGGGTATTGTAGAAGAAAAAGACGCTGTCTTAGAACAAAAAGCAATCAAAGAAATCAATACAGGAATTTATTGTGTAGAGGCGCCGTTGCTTTTTGAGGTGCTTGCTACTTTAACTTGTGATAATGCGCAGGGTGAATATTATCTGACCGATGTTCTGGCAAAATTGAACGCAATGGGTAAAAAAGTCGGCGGTGTTGCTACTGCTGACAGCGATATGATCATGGGCATCAATTCTCGCCGCCAATTGGCAGAAGCAGAAAACATTATGCGTCAGCGGATTCTGAATAAACTGATGGATGACGGTGTAACGATCATGGATCCTGCCAGTACCTTTATCGAAAAAGGTGTTGAAATAGGTCAGGACACTGTTATTTATCCATATACCTGGTTGGAAGGGACTACGAAGATCGGTGAAGATTGCCAGATTGGTCCTAATGTTCGGTTGACAAATGTCAGAATCGGGAATACTGCGGAACTGCAATTTGTTTATGGACACGACTGCGAAGTACAGGATAACGTTGTGATCGGTCCTTATGTGCATTTGCGCCCTGATACTGTTATTGGCGATAATGTGAAGATTGGCAATTTTGTGGAAGTAAAAAATTCTCATGTTGGTACTGGCAGCAAGCTGCCGCATCTCAGTTATATCGGTGACAGTGATATCGGCAGTTCTGTCAATATTGGCTGTGGATGTATCACTGTAAATTATGACGGGAAGAAAAAACATCGCACTATTATTGAAGATAATGCGTTTGTCGGCTGCAACAGCAATATGGTTGCTCCTGTTACAATTGGTGCCGGAGCTTATATTGGAGCAGGATCTACGATCACTAAGGATGTACCGGGAGATGATTTGGGTATTGCCCGTGCGAAACAGAAGAATATTGAAGGCTGGGCTGCAAAATACCGCAACGGCTGATTTTACATAAAAAAACGGTTTTTAGTACTTGTGGATTTGTAGCTAATAGTTGTATACTATTAATGATTAACTAAACCTTAAACATTCTTGGAGGGATGGGACAATGTTGTCAGATGAGAATAAACTCAGAATTTTTTCCGGTAATGCCAATCCTGATTTGGCACGAGAGATCGCCGCTTATTTAGGTACTACTGTTGGCGATGCCGTTATCAACCGCTTTAATAACGGCGAAGTACAAGTAATGATAAATGAAAGCGTGCGCGGCAAAGATATTTTCATCGTGCAACCTACCTGTGGCCCGTCCGTTAATGATAACGTTATGGAACTTTTGATTATGGCGGATGCTTTTAAACGTGCTTCTGCCAGCCATATTACAGCAATCATACCTTATTACGGTTATGCACGCCAGGACCGTAAAGCCCGTGGGCGTGAGCCTATTACCGCCAAGTTGATGGCTGACCTGTTGGAATCGGCAGGAATTACCCGTGTCGTAACTATTGATTTGCACGCTGCTCAGATTCAAGGCTTCTTTAATATACCTTTTGACCATATGCCCGGCGGTCCGATTTTGGCAGAATATATCAAAGAAAAAAATCTTGACGATATGATTGTGGTTTCCCCTGATCTTGGCGGTGTCAGTCGTGCCAGAAATATGGCTGAACGTCTGAACTGTGGTCTGGCTATTATTGATAAGCGTCGTCCTGAACCGGGCGTAGCCGAAGTAATGAATCTGATTGGTTCTGTAGAAGGTAAAACTGCTATTTTAGTTGATGATATGGTTGATACAGCAGGGTCTTTGACAGAAGGTGCCCGGGCTTTGAAGAAATTTGGGGCCAAAGAGATTTATGCCTGCTGTACACATCCGGTTCTTACTGATCCGGCCTTAAGCCGTATTGCGCAATCAGATATTACAGAGTTGGTTGTTACTAATACTATTCCTCTACCTCCTGCTAAGAAACATCCGAAAATTAAGGTTCTTTCGGTGGCACCTATTCTTGCAGAAACTGTATTACGTATTTTCAACGACTGGTCTGTCAGCCAGTTATTTGAAAAATAAGAAGTTTATTTAAGCATTTAAAGAGGCTTGTCCCTGCGGGCAAGCCTCTTTAACATAAGTTAGGAGAAGGTTATGCGACTTATTTATATAATAGGACTGCTGACAGTTATTGGTACGGGTGCTTTATGGTGCGGCTGGTATGGTATGGCCAGGCGCAGAATTGCCGCCATGTTGGCGGCTGTCTCTATACTTGCTGGAGGAGTACTGCTGTTACTGGCAGTTTTACCTGATTATAGTTTTTACGGTACAACTGTAACACATAATTTCGCTGCCGGTAAAAATGTGGCTTTAACTTTTGATGATGGTCCTTATCCCCCTTATACAGATGAACTGCTAAAAATATTGGAGCAGCGTCAGGTCAAAGCGACTTTTTTTATGGTTGCTGAAAATGCTGAAAAGCATCCTGAACTGGTAGCGAAGATTGCTGCGCAGGGGCATGAGATTGCTTTACATGCATTGAAGCATCGTGACTTTTTGAAATTGAGTTTAGCGGAGCAGCAAAAAGATATTGCTGCAGGCAAGAGGATTTTGGAAAAGCTGAGTGGACAGAAAATCACATTAATGCGTCCGCCGCATGGGTTTCGCGATTGGGCTGTGATCGATACACTGCAGAAAAATGGTCTGACAGCAGTTAACTGGTCAGTGATACCGCGTGATTGGACAAACCCTGGAGTTTCAGTTATCGTTGACCGGATAATGGAACAGATGCATCCGGGGGCTATCATTCTGCTGCATGATGGTGACAGTCCTAAATACGTTGCGTCCAGAGAAGAAACAATACAGGCAGTATCAGTCATTATCGACAAACTGTGTGCGGAAGGGTATAATTTTGTTACCGTCAATGAACTGATGCAAAAAGGAGAATGACATGAAACTTATTGTTGGTTTGGGTAATATCGGAAAAGAATACGAAGCTACCCGTCATAATATTGGCTTTATGGTGCTGGATGAACTGGCCCGCCGCTGGGGTGTAAATACTTGGAAGAATGACCGCAATGCTCTGTGCGGGGAATATCGCATACCTGAAAAAGTACTGCTTTTAAAGCCGACGACATATATGAATCTGAGCGGTGTTGCAGTAGGTGCCTATGCGAACTTTTTCAATGTTGATCCGCAGGATATTGCTGTGGTTCAGGATGATCTTGACTTGCCGACAGGGCAGGTCAGAGTTCGCCGCAAAGGAAGTGCGGGTGGACATAATGGGATTAAATCCGTGCAGGAACATTTAGGAACAGGTGAATTCCCGCGTTTCAAAATTGGCATCGGGCATCCTGCCCATAATAATAAAGCTGTGATTAAGCATGTTTTACAGCGCTTTGGTGCTGAAGAACAGGAGCTTGTAGCGGAGGCAGTGGAGAAAATGGCGGATGCTTTAGAGTTGTGGCTGCAGGGAGATATGGATGCTGTAATGCAGGAATATAATAAAAAGCCGCCTAAGCAAAAATCAGAGTCAAATGAAACTGTTAAAGAATAAATTTGGTATAATTTCAAATATTTTTCTTTGTCTGCTGACGAATCAGATGTATACAGAATAAAAAATAGCAGGCTCTGCTGTTGTGGTTACAAGTGCAGCGCCTGCTATTTTTGTTGGCCGATTTATTTTTTATGTTTATGGCGCTCATAGCGCAGACGTCCTTCTTCAAAAGCGCGTTTTTCTTCTTCTGTTTCCAGAGTCAGTTCTGGTACTTTGGTGGGACGGCCTTTTTTATCAAGCGCTATCATAGTGAAGAATGCAGTCAAAGCCCGTTTTTTACCTTCTGTTTCCAGGTCTTCGACTTCTACTATTACGACTATTTCCATGGAGCTATTGCCGACATAGACTACCTGTGCTGTACAGATAACCAGATCGCCGATAAAAATCGGCAGGTGGAATTCTACTTCGTCTACCCTGGCTGTAACAACATTAGTACGTGCATAGCGGCGTGCCGTAGCATAAGCCGTAGAATCCATCAGCTTGATGATCTCGCCTCCGTGGATATTGCCGGCTACATTGGCCTGATGCGGCATCATGACCTCGCTGATGACGAGTCTGCTTTCAGAGGATGTTTTTTTCAAGATTTAGAACCTGCCTTTCTTATAAGTGAAAAGATCAAGAGCTGCATAGCTCAAACTTTGTTTATTTACGTGCACATTAAAAAGAGTGCTGCATCCTGAAATGCTTGCTGCGCTTATTATAACCCTTCCGTAGTTGTGGTGCAAGCAGGTAAAAGTAAAGTTTCTGAAAATAGTTCTTGCATAGCTAGGGGTACTATGGTATACTTTATAAGCGTTAATATAGAATTATGATGTATAGTCATATAATAGTTAGACAGTAAAGTGAGGTGCAATCAGAATGAAACAAAACATCCATCCGAAATATGGTGAAGCTAAAGTAACCTGCGCATGCGGCAATTCTTTTATGAGCGGCAGCGTTAATCCGGAATTGCGTGTTGACGTTTGCTCTAAATGTCATCCGTTCTTCACCGGCCAACAGCGTAACTTAGCTGCTCGTGGCCGTATTGAAAAATTCAACAAACGCTACAATGTAGAAGAAAAATAATTACACCCACAGCAGAGCGAAAGCTCTGCTGTGTTTATATCCGAAACTTTTAGGGAGATATTGTCATGGAAAAGAAACCTAATGTTGGCGGACAAGCTGTTATTGAAGGCGTGATGATGAGGGGAAAGGATAAAATTGCTGTAGCTGTAAGGCAGCCGGATGGGGAAATTGCTATTGATGTTGGGCCGGCTAACAGTATTACAGACAAGTATCCTTTTTTGAAAAAACCATTGCTGCGCGGCGTAGTCGCCCTTTGTGAATCTTTATATCACGGAATGAAGGCGCTGGCTTATTCGGCACAGGTTTCCGGTGAAGACGACGAACAACTTGATAGTAAGGAAATGGCTATGACGATCGCATTTTCGATTGTTTTGGCTGTAGTTTTGTTTATTATCATTCCTACTTGGTCAATGCGCTTTTTGAATGCATGGACTCATGACCATATGATTTTGAATTTAGCCGAGGGCGCATTGAGGATGCTGATTTTTCTCGGATATATAACTGCTATTTCTTCGATGAAGGATATTCAGAGAGTGTTTCAGTACCATGGTGCTGAGCATAAGACGATTTATACTTATGAGGCAGGTTTACCGCTGGAAGTAGCGAATGTACGTCAGTTCAGTACACTGCATCCACGCTGCGGCACTAATTTTCTGATGATTGTAATGCTGATCAGTATGTTCGTTTTCACCTTTTTAGGGTGGCCGAATCTGTTTGAACGTATTATGTCACGGATTATTCTGATGCCGGTTATTGCTGGCGTAAGCTATGAGATTATTCGCTATGCAGGGTCGCACATTGATTCAGCCTGGGTTAGAACAGCTATCTTTCCGGGCCTTTGTCTGCAGAAGCTGACGACACGTGAGCCTGACGACTCTCAGATTGAAGTGGCAATCGCTTCGCTTAAGGCTGTGCTGCCGCCTGAAGAATTGGCAGAAAAGCAATCTACAGGAGAAAACAATGCTGGATAAATTACAGGCAATTGAAGATAAATATCTTGATTTAGAGGCTAAGATCAGTGATCCTGATATCATCGCTGATCAAAGAATGGCAGAAGTGTACTAAAGCTCATGCTAAGCTGACTGATATCGTAACTGTTTTCCGCGAATATCGTGATTTGGTAAAAGCAAAAAATGATGCGGAAGAGATAATTGCTGCTGGCGATGACAGAGAACTGACAGAAATGGCTTATGATGAATTGAAAGAGCTGAAGCCGCAGTTGGCTGTATATGAAGAACGGTTAACTGTTTTACTGTTGCCATCTGATCCCAACGATGATAAAGATGTTATTGTAGAGATACGAGGCGGTGCCGGCGGTGACGAAGCCGCTTTGTTTGCAGGCGTACTTTTTAGGATGTATACCCGTTATGCAGAAGCTAGGGGCTGGCGCATTGAAATTATGGATTCCAACCCGACTGAATTGGGAGGCTTTAAGGAAGTTGTTTTCCAGATCTGTGGTGACGGTGTTTATGGCCGAATGAAATTCGAAAGCGGCGTACATAGGGTTCAAAGAGTACCGGAAACTGAGTCACAGGGACGTGTGCATACTTCTACTGTTACGGTGGCAGTACTGCCTGAGGCTGAAGAGGTTGATGTGGAAATCAATCCTGCCGACTTAAGGGTGGATACTTATCGTGCCGGCGGTGCAGGTGGCCAGTATGTCAATAAAACCGAATCAGCAGTGCGGATCACGCACTTACCGACAGGTATCGTAGCTCAATGCCAGGATGAAAAATCACAGCTCAAAAATCGTGAAAAATGCATGCGCGTTCTGCGTGCCAGAATTTTGGAGAAGGCGCAGGAGGAGCAGCGGGCGGCTACGGCTCAGGACCGTAAAAGCCAGGTTGGCACAGGCGACCGCAGTGAACGTATACGTACCTATAATTATCCGCAGGGTCGTGTGACCGATCATCGTATCGGGCTGACTTTGCATAAACTTGATATTGTGCTCAACGGCGAGATGGATGAATTACTGGACGCGCTCCTTACGGCCAAACAGAGCGAGCAGCTGCAGCAGGTGAAATAATATGGAAAATAAACCCTTATGGACGATTACAAGGGTTTTGGAATGGACAAAGCAGTATTTCGCAAATAAAGGGATCGAAAATCCGCGTTTAGATGCTGAAATACTGCTTTGTGCTGTTCTAAAATGCGAAAGAATAACTTTATATGTACATTTTGATCAACCGTTGGATGATACTGAGTTGGCTGAATATCGCAGTTATGTTACGCGGCGCGCTAACCAGGAACCATTGGCGTATATTTTAGGAACCAAAGCTTTTATGAAGCACAGCTTTAAAGTTACTCCTGCAGTACTGGTTCCGAGGCCTGAAACGGAATTGCTGGTAGAAAGTGTTGCTAAGGCTGCTGTGGGAGCGGGTGCTGAAAATTTACTCGACATTGGTACAGGCAGCGGTGCTATTATAGTATCATTGTTGGATCTTTTGCCGCAGTCAAAAGGTACGGCTGTCGATATTTCAGCTGCTGCATTGGTTGTTGCTGGCGAAAATGCCGAAAATATCGGTGTCGGTGAAAGATTGACGTTAGTTGAATCAGATCTGTTCAGTAAGCTTGATTGTAATAAAAAATTTGATATTATTGTTTCAAATCCTCCTTATATTCCGGCTGCGGCTATTGCAGGTCTGGCAGCCGATGTGCAGAAGGAACCCCTTGGAGCGCTGGATGGGGGGGCTGACGGACTTGATTTTTATAGAAGAATCGTTTCCGGCTGTGAAATATGGCTTCAGCCGGACGGGTTGCTGGCTTTTGAAGTTGGCATCGATCAGGCGCAGTCGGTTTGTCAGTTATGCCGCCAGGCTGGACTAATAGTAACGGCAGTGCGTAAGGATTATGCAGAAATAGAACGTATGGTTTTTGCGACGAGAGAAGGTACTTATTATGCAGACCATTTACTGGAATTTACAAGCTGATAATGAAACAGAAATTTTAAAGGCAGCGGGTTGTTTATTAAGGCAAGGCGAAGTAGTTGCTTTTCCTACGGAAACTGTGTATGGTCTGGGTGCTGACGGACTGAATGGTACAGCTGTGGCTAAAATTTTTGCAGCCAAAGGACGCCCAGTTGACAACCCTTTGATTTTACATATTGCCAGAGTAGAGGATATTTTGCCGCTGACAAGTGGACTTACTGCTAATGCCCGGGCATTGATGCAGTCATTTTGGCCAGGACCGCTGACTTTGATCGTAGCTAAGTCTGATTTGATACCTGACGAGGTCAGTGCCGGGTTAGACACAGTAGGTGTAAGAATGCCTTCGCATCCTATAGCAGCAAGGCTTATCAAAGAGACAGGTCGCCCTATAGCAGCTCCTTCAGCGAATATTTCTGGTAAACCAAGTCCTACGGACGCTTCTGCTGTTTGGGACGATATGCAGGGAAAAATAGCTGGTGTAATTGACGGCGGCAGTTGTGGTATTGGTGTCGAATCGACTGTAGTAGATACGACTTCAGCAGTACCGATGATATTACGTCCTGGCGGAATTACCCGTGAAATGTTGGAAGAAGTTTTAGGAGCAGTAGAGATTGATCCGGCGCTTGAAGGAAAGGGTGATTTTAAACCTAAAGCACCTGGGATGAAATATAGGCACTATGCTCCGCAGGCAGCAATGTATTTATTTGAAGGTGAAGCTATCAGCAATATGCTGCCTATAGTGACGGCGACTGCCGCTCAGGGCATTAAAACAGGTGTTTTATGCAGTGAAAAAATTGCTGTTCATATTCCTGAAACTGAAAATATCTTGGTAAGCTCGTGGGGGCAGGATATTGAAAGCCTTGCAGAAAAGCTTTATAGTCTGCTGCGTGGTTTCGATAAACAGAATGTACAGATGATTTTTGCTGAGGGTGTCAGTGAAGACGGTTTGGGGCTGGCAGTAATGAACAGACTTCGTAAGGCGGCAGGTTATCAAATTGTGACCGTAGTCAACGGAAGTCTTTGTTCAAAAAGCGGTACGCTTTTGCCTGAATTTATGTTAAAATAACATTATGATTTAATTTGTTTAAAACATGAAAAGTGTATAGAAAATATTTAGAGGTGACTTATATGAAAATCGCGGTTGGCAGTGATCATGGCGGGATCCATTTAAAAAATCATATCAGGGAGTATCTGACTGCTAAAGGTATTGAAGTGCTTGATTGTGGTACTTATACGGAAGAATCTACAGATTATCCCGATTATGCGGCTAAAGTCTGTCAGGCTATTAATACAGGCGAAGCCGAACGGGGTATTTTGGTTTGTGGTACTGGTATTGGTATTTCTATTGCTGCTAATAAAATTCACGGTATCAGAGCGGCTTTGTGCGGCGATGTATTTTCTGCCCAAATGAGCCGTGAGCATAATAATGCAAATGTGCTGTGTATGGGTGAGCGCGTTATTGGCGTGGGACTGGCAGAAATGATAACAGATACCTGGCTGCAGGGTGAATTCGCAGGTGGACGTCATGAACGTCGTGTTGACAAAATAGCTGCCCTGGAGGCGATGCGGTAATGCATACTGCAGAAATAGCTGCACAGGTAACAGCTGCGGCACAGGAGCTGTTGCAAATAGGTGCGGTCAAAGCAGGGCAGGTTTTAGTTGTTGGTTGCAGTACCAGCGAAGTGATTGGTGATAAAATAGGTACTGCTGGCTCCATGAAAGTTGCTGAGGCGATGTTTGCCGCATTAATTAAGGTGACTGAGGCGCATGGAGTTTTTTTAGCGATCCAGTGCTGTGAACATTTGAACCGTGCTTTGGTTACGACAAGGGATGCTGCAGAGAAGTATGGCTGGCAGGAAGTTACTGTGCGGCCTGTACAGCATGCAGGCGGCGCAATGGCGACAGCAGCATATGAAAATTTTGTGGAACCCATTATAGTTGAAGCAATCTCGGCTCATGCGGGCCTTGATATAGGGCAGACGCTGATAGGTATGCATCTTAAAAGAGTTGCCGTACCTGTACGTTTGTCGGAATCTAAGATCGGCGAGGCTGTGCTCACCGCGGCATGGACGCGTCCGCCTTTAATCGGTGGAGAACGTGCCAAATACCCAAGATAAAATATTGATTTGGAGGGAGTAATTATGAATCTGGAAAAATTAGCTGCTGTCGATCCTGAAATTAATGCTGCTATTTGCGAGGAGCTTGGCAGGCAAAGAAATAAAATAGAATTGATCGCATCCGAAAACTTTGTTTCTCCTGCAGTAATGGAGGCGATGGGTACTGTTCTGACTAATAAATATGCTGAGGGGTATCCCGGACATCGGTATTATGGCGGCTGTGAATATGTCGACAAAGTGGAAATACTGGCTATAGAACGTGCAAAGAAACTATTCGGTGCTGATCATGTCAACGTACAGCCACATTCTGGCGCTAATGCAAATACTGCTGTTTATTTTGCCTTTCTGAAGCCAGGTGATACTATCATGGGAATGAATCTGTCTCAGGGTGGACATTTATCACATGGATCGCCAGTAAATATTTCCGGCAGTTATTATAACGTAGTTCCTTATGGTGTTGATCATGATACTGAGACTATTGATTACGATGCTTTGGCACAAACTGCTGCTGAAACAAAACCTAAAATTATCGTTGCTGGTGCCAGCGCCTATTCCCGAATCATAGATTTTAAACGTATGTCAGAGATAGCGCATAGTGTCGGTGCTTTACTGATGGTTGATATTGCGCATATTGCCGGACTTGTAGCCGCTGGTTTACATCCCAGCCCTGTTCCTTACGCGGATATCGTTACGACAACTACACACAAAACACTGCGCGGTCCGCGCGGCGGCCTGATTATGTGTAAGGAACAGTATGCTAAAGCTATTGATAAGGCAATATTCCCTGGTATTCAGGGTGGTCCTTTGATGCATATTATTGCTGCCAAGGCAGTTGCTTTTGGTGAAGCTTTAAAACCTGAATTTAAAGTATATCAGCAGAATATTCTTGATAATTGCAGAGTATTCGCGGAAGCTTTGCAGGAAGAAGGCTTCCGTATTGTTTCAGGAGGTACTGATAATCATCTGATTCTGGTTGATGTACGCGGTCAGAAGCTGACTGGTAAGATAGCAGAACATTTATTAGATGAGGTTGGTGTAACCTGCAATAAGAATACGATTCCGTTTGATCCTGAAAGTCCTTTTGTTACAAGTGGTATCAGGTTGGGTACTGCTGCCGTCACTACACGCGGTTTTAAACAGGAGGATATGCGTGAGGTCGCCGCAATCATTGGTTTAGTTTTGAATAATCCTGAAAATGAGGAAAAACATAAGGAAGCGGCAGCTAGGGTAGCGGGTTTATGTGCTAAATATCCTATGTATCCAGGCTTCTAAATTCAGGAAGGAGATTTTAATGATGCAAGTTACAGTTGTAGATCATCCGCTTATTAAACAAAAAATTACTAAAATGCGTGCGGAACATACTTCTTCACGTGATTTTCGTGAATGTCTGGATGAAATAGCAATGCTTATGACTTATGAAGTGGCTAGGAATCTGCCGTTGCAGGAAGTTGAAGTTGCCACTCCGGTAGCTAAAACTACAGGTTATAAAGTAGCTGGCGATATTTTTGTTGTGCCTATTTTAAGAGCTGGTTTAGGATTGCTGACAGGCGTATTGAAGATGATTCCTGATGCACGGGTAGGTTTTATTGGTTTATATCGTGATGAAGAAACTTTAAAGCCGATTGAATATTACTGCAAACTTCCTGATAATAAAGATGGCGTGACGATTGTGGTTGATCCGATGCTGGCAACCGGAGGCAGCGCTGCTGCTGCGATTTCGATGCTGAAGGCGCGCGGTTTAAAAAATATTCGTTTTATGTGTTTGGTGGCAGCTCCTGAAGGAGTAAAGGTTATGAATGATGAGCATCCTGATGTGCCAGTTTATACTGCCGCCTTAGATGAAAAACTTAATGAACATGGTTATATCGTTCCCGGACTTGGCGATGCCGGTGATCGTATTTTTGGTACACATTGATGTATGATGACAGACCTGACTGGGACAATTATTTTATGGAGATAGCCCAGGTAGTAAGCAAGCGCTCCACTTGCCTGCGTCGCAGCGTCGGTGCTGTTATCGTCAAGAACAGACAGATAGTGGCTACCGGTTATAACGGTACGCCTTCTAAACTTGAGCATTGCTCGGTGACAGGTTGCCTGCGTGAACAATTGAAAGTACCCTCCGGACAAATGCATGAATTATGCCGCGGTATCCATGCTGAGCAGAATGCCGTTGTTCAGGCCGCTTATCATGGCGTATCCGTTAACGGAGGTACGTTGTATTGTACTCATCAGCCGTGTGTTGTCTGTACTAAAATATTGATCAATGCTGGTATTGAGCGGATTGTTTATGCAAATCCTTATCCTGATAAATTGGCTGAGGAGATGTTGAAAGCTGCCAATATGAAGGTAACGATACTGCACGATGAAGATTAAAATAAATACAGCATTGCGGTGCTTTTTGAAGGCATTGGCAGTTGCTGTATTATTTTTCCCTAAAAATGTTGCTTTCGCAACAAAAAAATCAAAGAAAAAATGTTCAAAATGGTATTTTTTTGATATACTATTACACAAGAATGACCTTTATAAGAAGAATGTAGAATTTTTAGGTATAAATAAGCGGCTTTGAACGCTATGAGGTGAATAATTGCAAGTGTATATTTTAGCTTTTGTGATAGCTCTTTTTACCAGTTGGCTTTTGACACCTTATGTCAAAAAATTGGCTTTTCGTATAGGTGCATTAGATAAGCCTGACGGAAGAAAAGTTCATAAAGGCATCATGCCGCGATTGGGTGGTCTGGCCATTTACCTTGGGGTTGTAGTAGCTGTTTTATGCAGCATGCATTTGTCTAAGGATGTAATGGCGCTTTTGCTTGGCGGTACGGTGATTCTGATAGTCGGCATTATTGATGATGTTTATCAGCTGCCGGCAAAGGTTAAGCTGTTGGGGCAGATTGCTGCCGCAGCCGTATTGGTGTTGTTTGACATTCGTATAGAATGGCTTAATAATCCCTGGGGTGGGTATTTTATCTGGAGTATCTGTCGATACCGTTTACGATCTTTTGGGTAATCAGTTTTACCAATGTTGTCAATCTGATGGATGGTTTGGATGGATTGGCAGCCGGAGTCGCTGGTATCGCATCAATAACTGTAATTCTGGTAGCTATTCAGCAGGGATTTTATCCTGTTGCTGTAATTACAGCTGCCTTGGCTGGCGGTATTGTAGGTTTTATGCGTTATAATTTTAATCCGGCAACAATTTTTATGGGTGATACCGGCAGTATGTTTATCGGCTATATGTTAGCGGCTATTTCTATTTTTGGCGCTGTTAAAAGTGCGGCTACAATAGCTTTGATTGTGCCGGCCATAGCTTTAGGTTTGCCGATTATGGATACTGCGTTTGCTATTGTACGCCGCTACACGAATGGCAGACCAATTTTCCAGCCGGATAAAGGACACCTGCACCATCGACTGCTGGCAATGGGAATGACGCAGCGTCAGGCTGTTTTACTGATGTATATCATCAGTGCTATACTTGGTATTGCTGCAGTATTGCTGACCGAGGTTGGCGGTTATTATGCGGTAATAATTATAGCGCTTATTATTACAGCCGTAGTTTTCGGTGCGAAAAAGATAGGTATTTTGAACGATCGTTAATTATTAATCTCAGTAAGCTGATTTGGTAATCCATTTCATACCGTATTGAATAGTTGGGAGACGAAGTCGTGAAAAAAATCAAGCTAATGACAGTTTTCGGTACGCGTCCGGAAGCAATCAAAATGTGTCCGTTAGTTTTGGAAATGCAGAAATACCCTGATTTTATTGAACCAATCGTAGCTGTGACGGCGCAGCACCGCGAAATGTTGGACCAAGTGCTGCAGTTATTTGCAATAAAGCCGGATTATGATTTGAATATCATGACCGCTGGACAAACTTTATATGACGTTACTGGCCGGGCTTTGGCAGGATTAAAGGACGTATTGGCAGAGGCACAGCCTGATATGGTGCTGGTGCATGGTGATACAACTACGACCTTTGTCGGGGCTTTGGCATCTTTTTATGCCCAGATTCCAGTGGGGCATGTAGAAGCCGGACTGCGGACAGGAAACAAATTTTCTCCGTATCCTGAAGAAATGAATCGTAAACTTACCGGAGCCATTGCTGATATACATTTTGCTCCTACCTCTACCAGTAAGAATAATTTGCTGAAAGAAAATATTGATCCGGCGGCAATCGTAGTGACTGGTAATACGGTAATTGATGCGTTGCAGACTACAGTTAAAGCTGATTACCGGTTTACGGACTTTGGATTGCAGAAAGCTCTTGCAGGAGGAAAACGCCTGATTTTTTTAGTTACAACGCACCGCCGCGAAAATTTAGGTGAACCGATGCGGCATGTTTATCAGGCTCTGCGAAAGGTTTTAGAAAATCATCCTGATGTTGAAGCAATTTTTCCGGTCCATAAAAATCCTAAAGTAAGAGAAATTGTTGATGAAGAATTGGGTAAGCTTGCGCAGGTGCATTTGATTGAGCCATTGGATTATGAACCTTTTGCCAATTTGATGGCGAAGGTAGATATTGTGCTGACTGACAGCGGAGGGATTCAGGAAGAAGCTCCTGCCCTTGGCAAACCTGTATTGGTTCTTCGTGACACTACGGAGCGTCCTGAAGCGGTTGATGCAGGTACTGTAAAGCTTGTTGGCACTGCTTATGATGATGTATTGAGAGAAACAAGTCTGTTGTTGGATGATAGTAAATATTATCAAAGTATGGCTGAAGCTGCTAATCCGTATGGTGATGGCAGGGCCTGCGAGCGGATCATCAGAAAGATTTTGCATGAAAATGGTTATGACATCAAAATTTTATCTGAATTCAGTCCTAATTAAGATAGACAAAAATTGTGAAAAATATTAAAATTATTATGATTTATTCTTGATTTTTTCCAAAATGCCTATTTTGTTTTTATATTTAGTTGAAGCCGGACAGTTTTATGAGGTAGTAAAAACTGATGAAAATGATTGACTTCACCCCTTTAGTAACAATGGGGTATAAAAAAGTTCTGACAAGATTGGCTATTGCATCTTTTGCAGTAGCTCTTGCCGTGAAAATGGCGGGTTATCAGGAGCTGGCTTCCGGGCTTGCTTTAGGCGGTGCAGTTGGGCTATTGGATACGTTGATTATGTTTGTGGGGATTCAGCGTTCACTGCCGCAGGGAGAGCCAGAAGCGGCGCTTAAAACCATGAAGCGCTTTCGTTGGGTCAGAAGAATAACAGCCGGTGCTTTAGTTATTGTGATGTTAAAGTTGAAATACCATGTTTTTGGTGTATGCATGGGGTTTCTGCTGATACATATATTTTTAATATTTAATCTAATATTTATCGCGTACCAGCTCAATAAAAAGCAGGGCGTGAAGAAAGGAGTGTGAGAGAATGGGAACAGAAGCAGCTGCTATGGCTAAAGAAGCTGAGAACGCAAATGAGATAATTCATTATTTTGCGCAGGAATGGGCGCCAGGAGTTGTAATACATATGCAAACCATGTATATGACATGGATTACAATGGCGATCGTGTTTCTACTGTTCTTTATTGCTTCTAGAAATCCGAAGCTGGTTCCAAGTGGCTTGCAAAACGGAATGGAGTTTTTTATTGATTTCCTAAACGGATTGATGGAAGAGACTTTGGGGATGAAGGGACGCAAGTATATGGCGCCGTTTATGATCACCTTGTTCATGTTCATTTTCATTGGCAATGAACTTGGTATGCTGCCGCAAATCGGTGTACATTGGACTTCCCCGACCAATGATATCAACACTGTTTTTGCGCTTTCTTTAATGGTAGCCTTTGGCGGATATGCAGTTGGTGTGCATCAGCAGGGAATAGGACATTTTAAACATTTTATCAGTCCTAAACCAGGCTTTTTACCGATCCACCTTCTTGATGCTATCACAAAGCCGCTGACCATGGCCCTTCGTCTATTTGGTAATATCCTGGCAGGCGAAATTCTGTTGATCGTTTTGTATCAACTGACTCCGTGGGTCATCCCGGAGCTTTGGGTAATGTTCAGTTTGTTTATCGGCTTCTTGCAGGCCTTTATTTTTACGATGCTTGCTTTAAGCAGCTTTGCCATCGCATTTCATGATGAGCATTAAGCATTAATCAACTCTAAAATTTTTCTTATTTTGAAAGGATGAATGAAATGACTGAAAACGCAATCATTACCGCTGCATCTTTAATCGGCGCGGGTCTTGTTTGTTTAGGCGCTGCAAACGGCGCTGGTACTGGTAACGGTCACCTCTGCGGCAGAACTATCGAATCTATGGCTCGTCAACCGGAAGAATCCGGTAAATTGATGACTACTATGCTGATTTGTGTAGGTTTGGTTGAATCCATGCCTATCTTGTGCTACGTTATCGCTATCGTTCTCGTATTTGCTAACCCCTTCATTAAATAATTTCGTAATGGAAAACCAGAAAAGGAGCGTGCTATAATTGGTTAATTTTAACGCTACACTTATTGCGCAGGTCCTGAACTTTTTGATTCTCGTTTTCATTCTTGCGAAATTTGCTTATAAACCCCTGATGAAGATCATGGATGACCGCAAGAATAAAATTGCCGGCGATTTAGCTGCTGCTGAAACTGCTAAAACTGATGCTGAAAGCATTAAAGCAGAATATGCTGCTAAATTAGCTGCTGCACGTCAAGAAGCTCAAGCCATTATCGACAATGCGCGTAAAACAGCGCAAACTGCGCACGATAAGATTCTTGCTGATACTAAAGCAGAACAAGATCAAATTGTGAAAACTGCTAAAGAAGCTATTGCTCTTGAGAAAAAGCAGGCTCTCAGCGAAATTCGCGCCCATGTTATCAATCTTAGCCTGGTTGCTGCCAGCAAGATTGTTGAACAAAAATTAGGCTCTGAAGAAGACAAAAAATTAGCAGGCGATATTGTTGATGCTGTATTGAAACAATAATTTGCTTGTTGCTCAATAGGCCGGACGAAATTAACACCGCCCTTTAGCGAAAGGCGGTAATAATGAGAGCCGGTATACGGAGGTGATTGGTACAATTATGAAGAGTGAAGAAAATATTGCTTTAATTAAGCAAGAATTGTCCGACTTCAAAATTGATCTTGGTTCTATTAAAGAACTCTTAGATGTAAAAGTTACTACAGCTAAAAATTAACTGTAGATGAGTATCAATCCATTTCTGCAATTCTTACCGAAAAGTTAGGCCGCGACATTTTCCTTAATAAAAATGTTGATCCTTCTATTCTCGGTGGTATCATCGTTCAAATTGGCGACAAAGTATATGATGCTTCCGCACTTCGTAAACTGAAGAAAATGGAAGTTGTTATGAATGGTATTGACGTTCATGACTATGCTTTGGAAAAACCAGAAGCAATGACTGATGCTCTCAGCGAAAAGCTGGAGAATTACAATGTGGATGTTAACTTAGAAGAGGTCGGTATAGTTGAAAAAATCGGTGACGGCATCGCTACCGTTATCGGTATGAAAAACGCTATGGCCGGCGAATTGGTTGAATTGCCGAACAATGTTTCCGGTATGGTACTGAATCTGAATCCTGACTCTGTTGGTATCGTTTTAATGGGTGGCGAAACCCTCATTAAAGAAGGCGATTTGGTTCGCCGTACCGGCAATATCATGGATGTTCCTGTAGGCGAAGCTTTGCTGGGTCGTGTTGTCAGTGCTATTGGTGCTCCTATCGATGGCAAGGGCGAGATAGCTTATGCAGAAAAACGCCCTGTTGAATCTCCTGCTCATGGTATTGCGGATCGTGAATCTGTTGATACTCCGCTGCAAACTGGTATCAAATGTATCGATGCTCTCGTCCCTATCGGACGTGGTCAGCGCGAACTTATTATCGGTGACCGTGGCACAGGCAAAACTGCTGTTGCTATTGATACTATTATTAACCAAAAAGGCCTCGGTGTTATCTGCATTTATGTAGCTATCGGACAAAAGGCTTCCAACGTAGCACGTATCGTTCGTACTTTGGAACAACATGGGGCTATGGATTATACTATCATCGTTGCAGCTACTGCTGCTGATTCTGCTCCTTTGCAGTATCTGGCTCCTTATGCTGGTGTAACAATGGCAGAATACTTTATGGATCAGGGCAAAGATGTACTTTGTGTATATGACGATTTGTCTAAACATGCTGTTGCTTATCGTGCTATGTCCCTGCTGCTCCGCCGTCCTCCAGGACGTGAAGCATATCCCGGTGATGTATTCTACTTGCATTCCCGTTTGTTGGAACGTGCTGCTAAATTGAATAAAGAACTTGGAAATGGTTCTATCACCGCATTGCCTATCATCGAAACACTGGCTGGTGACGTTGGCGGCTTTATTCCTACTAACGTAATTTCTATTACTGACGGTCAGATCTTCCTGGAATCTGAATTATTCTATTCCGGTATCCGTCCGGCAATTAACTCAGGTTTGTCCGTATCCCGTGTAGGCGGCGCGGCTCAAATCAAAGCAATGAAATCCGTCGCAGGTACTCTGCGTTTGGACTTGGCACAATATCGTGAGCTTGCAGCGTTCGCTCAGTTTGCTTCCGATCTTGATAAAGCTACCAAAGCTCAGCTGGATCGCGGCCAACGTTTGACTGAAATACTGAAGCAAGGCCAGTATGTGCCGTTGCCGGTAGAAAAACAAGTTATGGCTATCTACCTCGGTACTAAAGGTTATTTAGATGATGTTGCAGTAAAAGACATCACTCGCATGGAAAGTGAATTCCTTGATTTCATGGATGCAAACCATCCTGAAATTGGTGCTTCCATCCGTGACGAAAAGAAAATCACCGACGAAAATGAAGCAGCTTTGAAAAAAGCGATCGTTGAGTTCAAGGATACCTTTATTGTCAGTGAAGGTAGGTGATTGACTGATGGCTACTGCACGCGAGATTCATCGCCACATGAAAGGCATCAAAAATATTGGTCAGATCACTAAAGCTATGAAAATGGTTGCTGCCGCCCGATTGCGTAAAGCGCAGGAAAAAGCAGGTTCCAGCCGCCCATATGCTTTGAAGATCAAAGAAGTATTGGCTAATATTGTTTGTGATAAGGGCATGGTGGCCGGATTAGACGCCAAAAAGCATCCTTTGCTGCAAAAACGCGAAGTCAAAAATCGGCTATTTGGTTGTATGTTCTGATAAAGGTCTTGCCGGTGCTTATAGCAGTAATGCTTTAAAAAAGGCAGTTGCCGAGATTTCTGAAATTGAAGGAGACGTAGTTATTATCACCAGTGGACGCAGAGCAAGAGATTTCTTTACGCGCCGTGGTTATAATGTTATTTCTTCGCATCTTGGCTTCTCTGATAAACCCAGTTACAATGATGCTGTGGCTATCGCTACCGATGCGGCTGAACGTTTCGGTGATATGCAGTTTGATGAATTGCATATTGTTTTCACTTTATTTAAAACCGCTCTGTCGCAAATTCCGACAAGCGATATCATCCTTCCGGTAGAACCACCGGAAAAAGAAACCGGTGCAACTAAGAAAAGTGTCGAATACCTTTTCTTACCCGAAGCTGAAGAAATTTTGAAGGTTTTGGCACCGCGTTATCTTGAAACTATTGTTTATGCCGCACTGGTACAATCTGCTGCCAGTGAATTGGGCGCTAGAATGACCGCGATGTCTTCTGCTACGGATAATGCCGGCAAGCTGGTTAAGAATCTGGAACTGTCTTATAATAAGGCACGTCAGGCACTTATTACCCGTGAGCTCAGCGAAATCTGCGGCGGCGCCGAAGCATTGAAACAACAATAAGAATAATTCGTAGGGAGGCTAAAACCTTGAATACTGGTAGAATAGTACAAGTTGTTGGCCCTGTTGTTGACATTGAATTCCCTCCGAAAAGTATGCCTGCAATCCTGAACGCTATCAAAATCGATGGTACAACTGACGATGGTAAAGTGAAAATTCACCTTACCTGTGAAGTTATGCAGCATATCGGCTACAATGTAGTCCGTGCGGTTGCAATGAGTTCTACCGATGGTCTTGTTCGTGGAATGGAAGCTGTTGATACCGGTGCACCAATCAGTGTTCCGGTTGGTCCTGGTACTTTGGGCCGCATATTTAACGTATTGGGTGAAACTGTTGACCACGACGAGAGAAAAGTTGATGCTGCCGACTACTGGCCTATCCATAGACCGGCTCCGACTTTCGACCAACAAGCTACAACAACTAAAATTTTAGAAACCGGCATTAAAGTCGTTGACTTGATCGCTCCGTATGCACTTGGCGGTAAGATCGGTCTGTTTGGCGGCGCAGGTGTTGGTAAAACAGTTATTATCATGGAGCTCATTCATAATATCGCTACCGCTCATGGTGGTTATTCCGTATTTGCAGGCGTTGGTGAACGTACACGTGAAGGCAACGACTTGTGGTGCGAAATGAAAGAATCAGGAGTTATCGATAAGACCGCTCTTGTTTACGGTCAGATGAACGAGCCTCCTGGAGCTCGTATGCGTGTAGGCTTGACCGGTTTGACTATGGCGGAATATTTCCGTGATGTTGGCGGCCAGGACGTACTGCTCTTTGTTGATAACATTTTCCGCTTTATCCAGGCTGGTTCCGAAGTATCCGCATTGCTTGGCCGTATGCCGTCTGCAGTAGGTTATCAGCCTACTTTAGCTAATGACATCGGTGCTTTGCAAGAACGTATTACTTCCACTAAGACTGGATCTATTACCTCTGTACAGGCTGTATATGTGCCTGCGGATGACTTGACTGACCCTGCTCCTGCAGGAACATTCGCTCATTTGGACGCTACCACTGTACTTTCCCGTCAAATTGCAGAGCTTGGTATTTATCCGGCAGTTGACCCGCTTGACTCCACCAGCCGTATCCTTGATCCGCTGGTTATCGGTGAAGAGCACTATAATGTAGCTCGTGGCGTACAAGCTATTTTGCAACGTTACAAAGAATTGCAGGATATTATCGCAATTCTTGGTATGGAAGAATTGAGCGAGGACGACAAGCTGACTGTTGCCCGTGCTCGTAAAATCCAAAAATTCCTCAGCCAAGCATTCTTTGTTGCTGAACAATTTACCGGTACTCCCGGTCAATATGTTCCGCTGAAAGAAACAATCCGCGGCTTCAAAGAAATCCTGGAAGGCAAACATGATGATTTGCCGGAAGGTGCTTTCTATATGGTTGGTACCATTGATGATGCCGTTGCTAAAGCTGAGACTATGAAGGCTGAATAATGGCTAATTGTATGCAATTAGAAATTGTCACTCCGGATAAATTGCTTTTCAGCTCCGATGAAATTGTATACCTGGGCCTCCGCACTAATGATGGCGGTATTGGCATCGAGGCTAACCACATTCCTGTTATTGCCAGCTTGGACATCGCGCCGATGAAATATCGTCTGGCCGATGGCACAGAAGGTTATGTTGCGATTTGTGGTGGTTTTATGGAAATGAACGCTAATAAATGCACTATTCTGGCGACTATTGCTGAAATGGCTGACGATATTGACAAAGCCAGAGCAGAAGCGGCTAAAGAACGTGCTGAAGAGCGTTTGAAAAATAAGACCGAAAACCTGGATGTTAACCGAGCTCAGTACTCTCTGAGAAGGGCTATTGCCCGCTTGGGTGCATACAATAAATTAGGACGTTGATCGCATACGACAATTAAATTAAAACCCACTGTGTAAAACAGTGGGTTTTTTACTTGCTAAAAGAACTTTTCTATAGTATTCTGTTGATAAAGGAAGGTGATCAGAAGTGTCGGATCCAATTATGGATATTTCGGGAAATAAAATGCTGCATCTGAAACAAGATCTCGCGTTTCTGCGCCAACGTTTGGCTGAGTGTTCTGAGGAAAGTGCTAAGCAAAGCATTCGCAGGGAGATTATGGAAAAAGAAACTTACTATAATATCCTGGCAGATCGCCAAAGATTAAGCAAATAAAAAACTACCAATCAAATGATTGGTAGTTTTTTATTTGAAAATTATTCTTTAATTAATTTTCCGTTTTGCATCTTATAACAGAAATTTTTGTTTTGATCCCAAAAATTGATACAAATAGAGGAGCCGGCTTGCAGTTCAAAGCGGAGTTCGCTTTCACTAAGCAGATTCTTGTTTATACAAAGGCGGGCAAGTTTATCAAGATCAGCTTCCGGAAGTTCACTTACAGGAACTAAACGATCGCGAGGATATGAATTATTACTGGTACTGATAATGTCCATATAAACAATTTTACCTGTAATATAATCAGAAATTGCTTTAAGCAAAGCATCGATCCCGTCTTGATTAGAAGGGAAAAAACGTGGCGTTTTGAAGTAAATTACTTTGAATTCGTGATCAAAATCATTGCTGAAAATATTGATAGGCAAACCGCCGTTAGGGTTATGGATTGTGATCACTGCTTCATTGGCAGTAGGGATTTTGAAGTCTATCTTTGCATCAGGGCAAATGTGCGAAAGCTTGTTCTGAAGCTCGCGAGCTTCTATTTCTGCATTTATCATAGTTTTTCATCTCCTTTAATCAATATTATAACACTTTGACGCTGTAAACTTGCGAAGAAACTGTGATAAATGTGAAATTTTTCAAAACCATTAAAAGTCATTGTACAAGTATATCAAAAATGATAAAATATTACAGTAAGTTTTATTTTATGGAATTAACTTGTTTTGTATAAATATAGAATTTTTTAGGGGGCTATCTGGGTGGAGAATTTAGTTGTCAAAGGCGGTAATCGTCTGACAGGCTCTGTGAAAACTAGTGGAGCAAAAAATGCTGTATTGCCTATTATTGCTGCGTCGATTTTGGGAAATACCCCAAGTCGTTTAGAGGAGATTCCTGCTCTTGATGATGTACGTACGATTTGTGCTGTTTTAAATTGCCTTGGTATCAAAGTCGATGCCAGTGAACCACATGTACTGAATATAGATAGTACGGAAATAACTTCCTGTGAAGCACCTTATGAGTTGGTACGCTGTATGAGAGCATCATTTCTTGTCATGGGTCCATTGTTGGCTCGTAAAGGAAAGGCGCGTATTTCGCAGCCTGGTGGCTGTGCGATTGGTACACGTCCGATTGATCTTCATTTAAAAGGTTTTGAAGCTCTTGGCGTAAAAATAGAACAGGGACATGGCTATATTGAAGCTACGGCGCCGAATGGGTTAGTTGGAACTACTATTTACTTTGATTTCCCCAGTGTTGGTGCTACGGAAAATGTGATGATGGCGGCCGCTTTGGCAGAAGGAACTACTATCTTGGAAAATCCTGCGGAAGAGCCTGAAATAGTAGATCTGGCTAACTACCTGAATCAAATGGGAGCAAAGATCCGTGGCGCAGGCACGAATGTTATCCGCATTGAAGGAGTAAAAGAGCTTCACGGTGCTGATCATACAGTAATTCCTGATCGTATTGAAGCTGGAACATATATGATTGCTGCTGCTATGACTGGCGGAGATATCGTTGTAGAGAATGTTCTTACAGAACATCAGAAACCTTTGATTGCCAAATTGCGTGAAGCCGGCGTAACAGTTGAAGAAGTCGACAGAGTACGTGTGGTAGGTGGAGAAAAGCTTAAGGCTATTGACATAAAAACCTTGCCTTATCCTGGTTTCCCTACAGATATGCAGGCACAGATGATGGCAATGATGGCGATCGCCGAAGGTCGCAGCAAAGTCACTGAAACAGTATTTGAAAATAGATTTATGCACGTGGTGGAATTAAACCGTATGGGAGCAAGTATTACTGCCGAAGGTCGCAGTGCAGTTGTTGATGGTCCGGCAAAGCTTACAGGCTGTCAGGTGCGGGCAACGGATCTACGTGCAGGGGCAGCAATGATTTTAGCTGGGTTGGTTGCTGAAGGGACAACCGAGATTTGTGATATTTATCATATCGATCGCGGTTATGAAGAAATAGTAGCTAAACTTCAGGGATTAGGCGCTGATATTAAACGTGTTGGCGGGAATGATTAAAAGCGGGTGAAAAAATGTTTTTTAATAGTGTTGATATAGGTATTGATTTGGGGACTGCCAATATTTTGGTTTTTATCAAAGGTAAGGGGATCGTTTTGAATGAGCCTTCTGTTGTGGCAATTGATAAAGACAAAAATAAGATTTTAGCCGTAGGTGAAGAGGCGCGCCAGATGATTGGACGTACGCCCGGCAATATTGTTGCCATTCGTCCTTTGAAAGAAGGCGTTATTGCCAACTATACAATTACCCAAAAAATGCTGGAATACGTAGTTAATAAAGTTGCAGGTAAAAGTTTTTTCAGTAAACCGCGTATTATGGTATGTATCCCTACCGGGGTAACTTCAGTTGAGAAACGTGCTGTTTTAGAAGCTACGATGCAGGCTGGGGCTTCGAAAACATATTTGATAGAAGAGCCTCTAGCAGCAGCTCTTGGAGCAGGTTTGGATATTGCAGCTGCAGCTGGCAGTATGGTTGTCGATATCGGCGGCGGAACTACTGATATTGCCGTATTAAGCTTGGGTGGGGTTGTTGTTGACGCCTCCTTGCGGATTGGCGGCGATGCTTTTGACGAAGCTATTATCAGGCATGTCAAACGCATTCATAATGTTTTGATTGGTGAGCGTACAGCAGAGGAGATAAAAATTAATGTGGCGACGGTGCATCCTGAAGGAAGGCAGGTAGAGCAGGAGGTTCGCGGACGTGATCTGGTGACTGGACTGCCGACTACTATCAAAGTTACGTCTGAGGATGGTCGTAAGGCTTTGAGAGAGTCTGTTGCATCACTGGTTGCATCAGTAAGATCAGTTTTGGAAAAATGTCCGCCTGAATTATCAGCGGATATAGTTGACAAGGGGATTTATCTGACTGGCGGCGGTGCGCTGTTGGATGGTATTTCCCAAGTATTGAAGGACGAAACCGGTATTGATACTTATGTCGCTGAACAACCGCTTGACTGCGTCGCTTTGGGGACAGGTAAGGCTTTAATCGATTTGAATAAACTGCGTCCCGGTTCTATTGTTGGTAACGGTAGTTTGTAAGTGCTAATACACAGTCCTTGCGGCTGTGTATTATTTTAGGAGGTTCGATAAAATGTTGCAGACAAAATATTTTTTAAAAATAATATTAACGGCACTTTTGATTTTGCTTCCTGTTCAGGCCTGGGCGGCGACAGTAAATAAAATGCGTTACAGCAGCCGCCCTACACGGGTAAGGATTGTACTTGATACTGATGAAAAAGTTAAGTACAAGGATGAGAAACAGGGTTCATCAATAGTAGTGAATATTGATGCAGCTGTTGCTAAAGAAATGAGTGAAAAGGTCAAAGACCCAATCATTAAAAGCGTGGTTTTGAAAAAAGACGGACGTAAGGCGTCTAAATTGGTTGTGTCTCTTAATAAAGAGCAGCAGTATAAAGTATTTGCATTGCAGCAGCCAAACCGTATTGTTTTAGATATTTACCGTATCCTGGTGACTAAAAACACAGTGAACCAGGGCAAAGGATTGCAATATACCTTCTGGCAGGATGATATGGAAGGTCTGCCGATTCAGATGCATATTTTGGAAGTAGCACCGAATAGTGATTATAAAATACTGCCGTTTTCGGGAGCTATAGACAGGAACGGACGTGGAAGGCTGCTGAAAGCCGTTAATACTTTAGGGGCGAAAGCAGCTGTCAATGCTTCATATTTCGATACCAGCGGCTGGATTATTGGTAATCTAAAAATCGACGGCGAGTGGCTTGGTATGGAGGATAAGGCCCGCAGTGCGTTTGTTATTGCTGACGGCAAACCGCAAATTATGAAAGATCTGGCTTATAACGGTAGTGTTATGCTGCCGGCATTGGGCGTAAAACTGCATGTTAAAGGGATCAACAGGGAACGTATTGCGGAGGATGTCGTCATTTATACACATTATTTTGGCCCGTCGACACGAACAAATAGTTTTGGCTGTGAGGTACGTATTAAAGATGGTAAGGTCGCTGAAATCAGTAAAGCAGGGAACCTGCGCATAGACAAAAACAGTGTGATAGTTTCCGCGCATGGAACTAATGCCAAAATACTGGAACAGCTGCAGATTGGCGATAGAGCCAGTGTTCAGCAAACATTAGGGGATACTGTTGCTGATAAAGCTGAAGTGGTTTTGGGTGCAGGTCCGATGCTGGTAGAAGACGGCAAACGAAATGTGCGTTCTGTCAGTGAGCAGATTGCCGGAGATATTGCCTATGGCAGAGCTCCAAGAACCGCTATTGGGGTAAAAAAAGACGGTACTGTGGTGATATTGGTAGCAGACGGACGCCGTACTAATTCTGTGGGGATGACGTTAGATGAAGTTGCTCGTTATATGATTAAACTAGGGGCGGTATCAGCACTTAATTTTGATGGCGGCGGGTCCAGTGAAATGGTACTCAATAATAAGATTTTAAATAATCCTTCTGACGGAAACGAACGGGCTGTCAGTGTAGGCTTAGGCTTATTCTCTAAGAAGAACTGACTTGTCAAAGCTAAATTAGAATAGTATAATACAATATAGGGAGATATGCAGAAATCCCGATGCTTCCTCTTGGAAGGAGTGAGAAAAATGAAAAAAATTAACTGGAAAGTTATTGCAGTGTTGACGGTACTTTGCATTTTAGGCGGAGCTTATACTTTGGCATTCGCAGATACTTCTGTAGATCAGAAAACTACTTTGAATGGCGTTGTTTTGGCAGATGGGCTGGCTGCTGTAGGAATGCAGGTCAGTGAAGGTCAGGTATTGGTTAAAGTCAAAACTATTGCCGGTCCTGCGCCTGCAGCCAGAGCTAATATTGCCGGAAAAGTAACTGCTGTTTTGGTTAAACCGGGCGATAATATCAGCAACGGACAAACTGTGGTGCGTATAGCGGCTAATTAAGAACAAAATTGAAACCGGCGTGCTGCTCTGCTCACGCCGGTTTTGCACTATTATGGAGAGTTATGAAAAAACAGATATTTATTTTAAGCTTAATAATCTGGTGTCTCAGCAGTGCGCTGGTTTGTGCAAATGTGCCGCTGATGCCGGTAGAGGATATTGTTCCGGGTATGCGCGGTATTGCGAAGACCGTCATAGAAGGAGACACTATCGAAGAATTTAATATAGAAGTTTTAGGTGTCATTGGTAACGATGCTATGGGGCATAATATTTTGATTAAAGCCAGTGGTGATGTTATTGATCGCAGTGGTGGTATTGCTCAGGGCATGAGCGGGAGTCCAGTCTATATTAATGGCAGACTTGCCGGCGCGGTGGCATTCGGCAAAGCTTTTACCGATCCCAAGTATTGCTTTTTAACGCCTATAGGCAGGATGCTGGATCTTTTAAATGAACCGGCACCGCGTCCGTCAGAATTTTTACCGAAAAATACACCTTTGATGGCAGGCGGTTTTACAGAGTCAGGTGTACGTTATTTGAGTGAAAAGCTGGAACCGTTTGGACTGAAAGCAACAGGTGTCGGCGGCAGCGGCTCTTTTTCGAGCACGCAGCCTTTACAGCCAGGAAGTGCCGTAGGTGTTTCTTTAATGCGTGGTGATATCCAGTTAGGGGCGTTGGGAACAGTTACCTGGGTTGGCGATGACGGTGAAATTTTGGCATTTGGCCATCCTTTTATGCAGCGCGGTGATTCCTGTTATTTTATGAATAAGGCCTGGATTTTAGCTTCTCTGCCCAATTTGGAATCAGCTTATAAAGTTGGTAATATAGGTGAAACTATTGGTACTATCACTCAGGACCGCAGTGCTGGAATTGCAGGTAAGATCGGTCAGGGTCCGCCTGTTGTACCAGTGTATGTTTCTGTTACTGATGGAGCCAGAGGCATCAATAATAGCTCACGTGTGGAAGTTATAGATGATGAAGTTTTGCTGCCGGCAATGCTGGATGCAGTAGCTTATAATACTGTTGCTAAAACTATAGATCGTGAAGGCGGCGGCACAGCAAGATTTTCTTTCCGTATTGATGGCAGAGGTGATATCAGCGGGCCGATCAATGTTCAGCGGGAAAATATGTATTATGCAGCGGCAGGAATCGGCAAACTGATCAATCAGGAATTGGTGGAAGCAGGAACGATTTTAACACAAAATAAATTTGAAAAAGTTGATATTTACGGAGTCAATATCAATATTGTTCTTGATGATAAAGCAGAAGTAGCCGAGATTATCAGTGCTGCAGTAAGGGAAAAAGAGGCTGCACCTGGGGATACTGTCCATATTGATGTGCAGCTGCAGCCTTACAGGGCGCCAAAAGTTACGAAGACCGTACTGTTTAAGATACCGAAAGAGCAGCGGGAAGGTAAATTGCCTCTGACTGTCCGCGGCGGCAGCTCACTGGCATGGATTCAGAATCTGCTGAGGAAACAGCGTGAAGAGGGTGTGCCGGCACAGCAGAAGGATAATCGTAAAACTTTAAATGATTTTATAAAAAGCATCAACGAAGCTGATCAGAATAATGATCTTATTGTGGATATTGCCGCCGGCCAGGGCGCACCTAACGCAGCAATGCAGTCGGGTGGCGGATTTGCGTCTATGCTTGAGGGCAGTCCGATGAAACAAAAAACTACAATGAATTTTATTGTTGACGGTACAACAGATATTGTTATTGATGTAGTAAAATAATTTGTTGACAGAAGCCATAAAAAAGCCATAAAAATAAAGTATATTTAAAAGCAGGGAATTTGAAGTAAAAAATTGAATTATAGACAATTATTGTTTTATTTGTGAGAGAAAGGAGCTTTCGTAATGCTGCAGACTATATGTAACGACATAGGCAAGATTATGCTTGAAGGCTGTGCTAATGCCGGTCGGATGATGCTGCTCTTTACGGATACTCTTAAGCGTATCAGCAAGGCTGACGGGAAGGAAACCGTCAGACAAATGGCGAAGCTGGGAGCTGATTCACTGCCGATAGTTATGATGACGATACTTTTTACAGGTATGGTTTTTTCTGTACAGACAGCGAAGGAATTTGTACGTTTTGGTGCTTCTTCCTCAGTTGGCGGTATTGTAGCCATTGCGATGGGGCGCGAACTGGTACCGGTCTTGACAGGTGTTGTCGTTGCTGGTCGTATTGGTGCAGCCATTGCTGCGGAAATCGGCACGATGAAAGTAACAGAGCAAATCGATGCATTGAAAGTAATGGCTACAAATCCTACAACTTATCTGGTTGTGCCAAGATTTTTGGCAATTGTTTTAATGATGCCGGTGCTGATTGTTTTTGCTAATACAATTGGTAATATTGGCGGTTGGCTGGTTTCTCATTATTATGCCGGAATTAGTACTTTTACTTATATAAATTCTATAAAAATGTTTGCTGAGCCATTTGATATGGTCGGCGGTATGCTTAAAAGTGCTGTTTTTGGCGGTATTATTGCTATTGTAGCCTGTTATAAAGGGCTGGGTGCCAAACAGGGTGCTGAAGGTGTTGGTATCGCTACGACTGGTTCAGTTGTTTTATCTATAGTCCTTATATTTATAACTAACTACTTTTGTCAATTTTATTGTATGTTTAAAGGAGGTACTGCCTGTGGCAGAACCGATTATCAGTTTTAAAAAATTAAATATTACTTTTGGTGAAAATGTGGTTATAAATAATATTGATCTGGATATCAGACAAGGGGAGACTCTCGCCGTTTTAGGTCCGTCGGGCAGTGGTAAAAGTACTGTTTTACGCGCAATGATAGGTTTGCTGCAACCTACTGCCGGAGAAATTTTTGTTCAGGGGGAGCAGGTAAGTTCTCTGGATGAAGATGGCTGGAACAAACTGCGTCAAAAGATGGGAATGGTATTTCAGTATTCTGCTTTATTCGATTTTTTGACAGTTGGTGAAAATGTTGCTTTTGGACTGCGCCAGCATACTGATAAAAGTGAATCAGAAATTCAAGGCATCGTTGATGAGATGTTAGAACTTGTTGGCTTGCCTCAATCAAAAGAACAATATCCGGCTGAGTTATCAGGTGGCATGAAGAGAGTCGGTTTAGCCAGGGCTATAGCTAATAGACCGGAAATAGTTTTATATGATGAACCCACGGCGGGGCTGGACCCGATCATGTCAAATAATATCAGCCGTTTAATCAGGAAAACGCAGCAGCAATTGCAGGTGACATCGGTTTTAGTAACTCACGATATGGAATCAGCTTTTTATGCGGCGGACAGGATTGCTATGCTTTATAAGGGAAAAATCGTCGCTTTGGGCACTGTTGAAGAAATAAGAAATGGTCATAATCAAATTGTGGACGCGTTTGTTCGCGGTAAAGAAATCAGAGAGGAGGCGGTACAGTAATGAGTTCAAACGAAGTAAAAGTTGGCGCTTTAACTTTAGGCGGTATCGGACTTTTAGCAGGAATCATTACTTTTTTAGGCGCTTTCAGTTTCTCTGGCAGCGGTTATAAACTGCAGATTTCTTATCCGCAGGTTGGGGGGCTGATGCCGGGACATGTAGTAAGGTATGCCGGCGTACAGGTTGGCACTGTTAAAGAAGTTAATGTAAATGGTGACAGTGTTGATGTAGTGGCTGATATCAATAAAGATATCAAGATTCCTAAGGGAGCGGTTTTTTCTTTGGGGTCTGATGGTATTTTAGGGGAGCGTTTTGTAGATGTGCTGCCTCCTGTAAAAATGACAGGACAATATATTCATCCCGGCGATAAGCTGGAAGGTGAGCAGGGAACAGGGCTGGATGAGTTTATGAATGCTTCATCTAAAGTTCTGGCAAAAGTTGAGGGTATTGCAGAAGCGCTGAATAATGTTTTTGGTGATCCTGAAGTACAGCGGTCGATGCGTGACGGGTTTGTCAATGCCCGTGATATCAGTAATAATATGAACACTTTTACTAAGGTCATGGCAGATGTTGCTGTAGCTAATCAGCAGGAAATAAATTTGATGGTACAGCAGATGAGTGAAATGGCCGTAAGAATGAATAACGCTGCCAGCCAGATGGAAAACATTATGGTTGAGACAAATAAGGGTGGCGCTGGACAGAATATGGCAAGAATCATTGAAAATCTTGCTAATGCCAGCGGCAGAATCGAAAAAGCCACGGAATTATTGGAAAAGGTCGCAACAGACCCGCAGACTGAAGCTGATATCAAAGCTACTCTGCATAACGCCAGAGAAGCAAGTGATAAGGCTAACAGAATGCTGGGAGTTTTGGATACGGCAAAGGTGCAGGCTGATGTAACACGCAGTGTCAAGGGCAGTGACTGGCGCAGCAATTTGGGAGTTACCTTTACTCCCAAAGAGGATACATTCGTTTATATCGGCGGTTATGATATTGGTGATGCCAATAAACTCGATCTTTCATTAGGAAAGAATTTTGGGTCTGCTGCTGTAAGTATGGGAGCGATGCAGGGAGAATTTGGCGTTGGCTTTGATTATAGACTGGGAAATTCTTTTAAGCTGTACAGTCAGGTCTATGACTTTAACGATACGAAAGTAAAAGTCGGCGGGGAGTTGAAGCTGACAGATAATCTTTCATTGCTGGGCGAGCAGACTGATGTGCGTAATGGCAACAAAAACAATACTTATGTCGGATTGCGCAGTTATTTTTAAAAAAAGGTTTGACTTTTGGGTTATAAAAAAATATAATTTTCTTATACTGACTAGCCAGTCAGTCGATTGGAGGTACGAAAATAATGTTCAATTATAAAAAGAGCCGAAAGGTGCTGGTGCTTACGGCTGCAGTAAGTTTATTATGCAGTCAGTCGGTTTTTGCCGAGACCTTGGAGCTTGATTTAGACGATGCTGTACAAAGAGCTTTGACAACGAATCCGGCGATTAAGATCGCTGTATCTGAAAAGAAAGGTTCCAGAGCGGAACTTAATGCAGCACGTGCCGGACGTGGTATCAGTATTGATGCAGAACATAGATCTGGACGTGGTGGATATGCAGATCCACAGTGGAATACAGCTACTAGAAGTTATAGCAAAAATCTTGGTAATTCTCACAGTAATTCTATTACCGCTTCGATTCCCATTTATACTGGTGGACAATTATCAGGAACGATAGATCAGGCTAAGGCTAATTACAAAAGCTATGCTTTGGGTGAAACCAAGGCTTACATCGAAATGAAAAAGACGGCTACAGACGGCTATTTCAGCCTGCTGCAGGCTGGCAATATGGAAAACCTCTATCAGGATTCTGTTAATCAGCTGGAAGAGCATCTGAAAAATGTACAGGCGCAATATGATGTAGGCGTTGTAGCCAAGGTAGATGTACTGCGCAGTGAGGTTTCTTTGGCTAATGCACAGCAGCAGCTGATTCAGGCTACTAATAATTATGATGTAGCTGAAGCCTCGTTGAACAAGATTATTGGAACTTCCTTAGATACGACCTTAAAACTTAAAGACAGTCTGCAGTATACTCCTTACGAGAATGATATGCAGTATTGCCTTGATTACGCTTCAATGAACCGTGCGGAGCTGGAGCAAAGCCGTTTAGCTGTAGATGCGGCTAAAGGTGCTGTCAAAGTGGCTAAAAGCGGTTTTTTGCCGAAAGTTACCGCATCTGCAACTGAATCTTGGGGCGGTAGTGGTAGTAACTGGCCTGGTGATGACAAAGAGAACTGGTCCGTAGGCATTGGGGCGACAATGAATATTTTTGACTCTGGCGTTACCTTGTCTAAAGTACATGCGGCGGAAGAAAAACTGCTGCAGGCAGAAGAAACTTATCGTGATACAGTAAATTCTGTGGAACTGGAAGTGCGCAGCAATTATCTGGGACTGCGTGAAGCTGAGAAACGTATCTCTACTACACAGGTAGCGGTTGCTAAGGCTGAAGAAGATTTCCATATTGCGCAGGTTCGTTATATGGCCGGTGTAGGTACTAACCTGGACGTTATTGACGCGCAGGTTGCACTGACCGAGGCAAAAACGAATTTTGTCAATGCTTTGTATGATTACAATACTTCGAAAATTGCATTGGAAACTTCGATGGGTGTACCTGTAGCTGTTACTGCGGCTGCGAATACAACAAATCTGCCGACTATGTCTACAGAAACTGCAGCAGAATAATTATAAAAATCCCGCTCAGGCGGGATTTTTTATTTTATAATTAAAATGAAGGAGGTTTTTGTTTTTTGTCGAAGTAAAATAAGTTGTATTATGACTTTTACTGCGGAGGCAGAACATGAATAAACTATTTCGTTGGTTGCTGGGAATTGCGGCAATAGTCGGCATAGTATATTACAGTATCATAAAATTTATTGTGCCGGGATATTTGGCTCAGATTCCGCCTTTGGTGTCGAATTTAGCTAAGGATTATATTACTGGTTCTATTGATATTGCCCGTGTAGAATGGAATGGTGCCTTAGAATTGTCCGTATTTGATGTGCAGGTGAAGGACAAGAAGCAGCAGTTGATTGCTGATTTGCCAAATGTTAAGCTGCATATCTCGCCTTGGCATGCTCTTAATACAAATAAAGCTTTAGACAGAGTTTATTTGGAAAAGCCGACTATTTATTTAACACTGAATAAAACAGAGCAATGGAACGTGCAGGATTTTTTGAAAACGTCAGATTCTGATGAGACACCATTCTATGGAATCTTAGATATTGCAAATGGACATATTGTAACCAAAACTCCATATGGGGAATGGGATTTTGGTTTGAATGGTTCTGTGGACGGTGGCGGTAATCCGAAATTTGCTATTGATGCGAAACTGTTACATGATGAAGACGATTTGGAACTCAAGGGCCTGATTGACATGAAGGCTGTAGGCAGTTTAACAGTAAAGAGCGATTTTGCTTTAACTGCTTTTGCTCCTTTAGCAGAAGAGTTTGGAAAAGTTAAAAATTTCCAGGGTGCTGTTGCGGATGTTAATCTTTTGTGGACTAATAGTGGTGAAGATATCGCTATGTCGGGCACCGTTGTTTTGGAAAAACTGACAGGCGTTGCTGTTTACGGAGATGAGGAATTTCCTGTAGGTATTGACGGAAAGGTTGCTTTTAATGACAAAGCTGTTAAATCAGACAAACTTTTACTGACTGTAGATGGACAGACGGCACAGCTTAATGGGGATCTTGATTTTAAGGACAAGGATAACATTCAGGGGCGCGGGTTACTGACTGCCGACTTACTGAAAATAAAAAATGAAGAAGTTCGAAAACTTTCTGTACCTTTTAGAATCATTGATAACAAGGCACAGATAAATACTGCACGTGCTGAATTTGGCGGAGGCAGAGTTGATTTTCTGGCAGAATATGATCTTGGAAGTGGAAATGTAGTGGCAGCACTTGACGTAGAGAATGTCAAAACTGCGCCGCTGCATGACAGACCATACGATGTTTTTACTGTAGATGGCAGCATGGCTATGAAAGGCATAATCAAAGATGATAAGTTTGAAGTCAACTTGGCCGCAGATACGGTGCGTTTAGGTTGGCGTAATTTGCTGTTGCAAAAAGTCGATTTTGACATTGATGCTGACCAAAATGGCCTTAAAATTAATAATTTTTCGGCGTTTACAGAAACAGGAGCATTGTTAGCTCAAGGAACAGTTTCCAGTGCAGGTGAATTTAAACTGAAGGGATCCGTAACAGATTTCCCAATTGCACCTGTTCTTGATTTTATGGGCCAGCAGGGCAGCGGTCTGGCAGCAGTGCAATTTGATGTTTCAGGAACTGAGGATGCGGTTGATTTTACAGGTGTTACTCAACTGAAGCAGGTCAATATAGCTGGACTGGAAATTGAAGAAGCTCATGGTGGACTGAGTATGCAGGATAACATTGTTGTCCTGAAAAATTACAAGGTGACAATGGCCCAAGGTGAAAGTGTTTTAAACGGCAGCATCAATCTCCAGGGTGAAGAGCCTGTTTTTGATTTGGATGTTGAGACAGCAGGAGTAAGAGCCGAACCTTTCATCAAGGTTGTAGCACCGGAAGTGAAGCTTACTGGTAACGTTAATAATATAATGTTTGTAAAAGGGACTTTAACGATGCCGGATATCAGCGGTAAGTTTTTGCTGACCGACGGCAGTGCTGAAGGTTATCTTATAGATAAGATTGAAACCGACTACAGTTATCAGGCCAATAATTTAGTAATCAGTGACTGTGATATTGTTGCATTATCAACAGAGGCCAAGCTTAATGGCCGAATGGATGCAGAAAAAAATCTTGATTTTAAAGTTGATATAAGAGACATTGATCTCAGTGCTTTACCGATTAATGACGATACTGTTGATTTAGACGGATATGCAAATGCACATGGTACCTTGACTGGCACTTTGTCGAAACCATTTTTCCATGGTGACGTCAGCAGTAAATCTATTATGATTAACGGTGAAGAATTGACGGATATCCAATGCAAATTGGATAGTGACGGCGGAATAAAGAATCATTTGCTGGGATCATTTAAGCAGGCTCCTAAAGGTGTGCTTTCTGCAGAGCTTGATTATAACCATGAGCAAAAATTGCTGCAGGGCAATATAGTGGCTATATATGGTAATGTCAGGTCTATACTTAAAATGGCTAAAGCTGATTATAATGTAGATGGTTTGGCTCAGGGCGAAATTGCAATTAATCCGCATGGTTCGGGATCAGGTATTTTTGTTGATGTCTGGGTGGATGATATTTCTATTAATGATCTTAAATATGAAGAAATGAAGTTTAAAGGTCATTTGCAGGATAAAGTCTGGTATTTTGATGATGTCAAACTGATGGAAACAAAGGACGTTACAGATAAGGGAATCGTTGCTGTCGGCGGTAAGGTTGATCTGGCTAATGGGAAGCTGGAACTTGAGGCCGGTGCTGTAGATGCTAATCCTGCGTTGGTAACAGCGTTTATGTCAGATCCTGTTGAAGTTACCGGTGATCTAAATATGTTCGTACAGCTGCATGGAACCTTAAAGGATCCTGAAGGAAACGGTTCTGTGGAAGTGAAAAACGGCAGTGTGGCCAGCATTGGTTTCGATGACTTTACAGCGATGCTTTCGCTTGCGAATGATAATCTGAAAATAGAGCAGGCGATGTTAAATAAAGATATTTATAAGGCCAGTGCCTATGGTGATGTACCGCTGGATTTATTCAGATCAAAAGAACAGCGGCGCGATCCTAACGCGCAGATGAATGTACAGCTTAATCTGGACAATGCGCGACTGGGTATTTTGCAGGTCATTTCGCCAATGGTGGAATGGGGCGTAGGTGAAACGCAGGGGCAGGTTAAACTGGCAGGTACGCTTGAGGAACCTTTGGTTTACGGTGCTGTAAAAATTCCTGATGGGTCTTTGAAATTTAAACATGTACAGACTGTTATTGAAAATATTCATACAGATATAGAGTTTGAAGGTAATAAAGTTGCGCTTAAAGATATTTCAGCCAAGCTTGGCAAGGGTTCATTTAAAGGCAGCGGTACTTATGCGCTGCGCTCCAATGAACGTGAGGCTTATCAGCTTGACCTGGTTGCTGATAACGCAGAAATAGCTTCTGATATTTTTACAGGACGTATCAATGGCAATCTGACAGTAACGCCGCAGAGGTTCATTGTGAGACCAGAAGCAGGAAGCGCACCTCCTCCTGGAAAAGGTCCTCGCTTTAGTTATCGGCCGCTGCTTAAAGGTGAAGTGCGCTTTGATGATGTGCTCGTCAATATGCCGACAATACCGGAGTTTGGCGAAGGCGAAAGTAATATTGGTCTTGATGTACAGATAACGCTTGGACCGAAAATCCATTTGTATAATAAATATTTATATGACTTATGGCTTGCCGGAGGATTGCATATCCAGGGCAGTACATTGTATACTAATATAAGTGGCACAATCAGTGCGGATCGAGGTTCGATCAGTTATTTGCGCACACAATTTAAAGTTCGCTCTGCTTCTGCTGCCTGGCCTATACCTGGAAGCGTTCTGCCTACGGTGAATCTTGAGGCTACAGCAAAGTTCCAGCGTTATGATATTGGAATGCGTATTTCTGGACCGCTTGAAGAAATGGACCTACAGCTCAATTCCTCGCCGCCGCTGACCAAAGATCAGATCGTGCGGATGCTGACTCTCCAGCGTGAAGCTACCGGCAGTGAAGGTGTCGACAGCGATGATTTACAGAATTTAATGACTGCCGGTTTGGAAATGGCAGTATTTGGTGACGTTGAACAAATTTTTAAAGAGGCTCTGGGGCTTGATGAATTCAGGGTTTATTCAGGAAAACTGCGGTCTGGTATCGAAATGGATACACGTCGTAACCGTGAGTTCACACCTGATGAACGTAATCAATATAATGTTTTATTCAGTAAATATTTGACGGATAACTTTATGGTTGGTTATACTACCAGTATGGATAATGAGCACCATAGTGTATTCGGTCAGTATGAGATCAGTAAACATTTGAATATAAATTATTCTTTAAATGAAAATAATGAGAATTGGTATGGCCTGGAATATCGGCTAACCTTTTAAATGAAATGAAAGGAGGGAAGCAGATGCTGCAGCAATATTTAACGGAGTTACAAAAAATCAATTTGCTGGAACGGGAAGAAGAACTTGATTTATGGCGTGCCTGCGCTGATGGTGATCAAAGCGCGTACAGGAAAATAATTACTGCTTATCAGCCATTGGTTTTTAAAATAGCAATGGCCTTCCGACTTACTGAAACACAGACCCTGGAATTGATTCAGGAAGGTACGGTAGGTTTATTGGAAGCGGCTGAAAAATTTGATTATACACGCGGTGTTGCTTTCAGCATTTTTGCTTCCCACCGTATCCGAGGAAGAATGCTTGATTTTCTGCAGGCTGAATATGGCAGCCAGATGTTGTCTTTGGATGGAGTAAATTCAGCAGGCCTTGCCTGGTCTGAATGTTTGGTATCAAATGAAGCTACTCCATTTGAGTTGGCAGAGCGGCATTTTTTAAATGATAAGATAACTCAGGCGATGGAAAGGCTCCCTCAAAAAGAACAGCAGGTTTTGACAGGTATTTATCTGGAAGATAAAAGCGCTGGAGATTTAGCGGCATCAATCGATGTGAGCCTGGGGCACATTTATCGGCTGCAGAAACAAGGTGTACGCAGAGTTAGAGGTATGCTTTCACGATTGATGAACGAATTAAATAAAAGCTAATAAAAGAAAACAGGCGTTATTTAAAACAAGAATTGCTTATATAAGCTTTAATCGTTATATATGGCATATATTAAGAAAATTCGCTATGTGAAAAATTTTTTATATTAGTGATTATATATATCTTTTATTATTTTAAAATCGCGGAAGGGGGTTTTTACGGTGGCGAAATCCATTTGTGAACATATTCGCAATGTTAAGAGCAGCTTAGAAAATGCTGAAAAAAGTTTCCGTGAAAACAACGGCATGCGCGGTGAATTGGATTTGATGCTGGCTGAAGCGGAAATTAAGCATTTGCGGGAAAAACGCGGCTGGGTTTCTGTTTGGACCAGACAGCGTTTAGCTTTGCTTGCTGCGGCTATCGTAGTATTAGCTGGCTATGGTGGCTGGTTATATGCTGGAACAGTAGAAGAACCTGGGGTGAAGTTGCAAAATCCCGTTGCAGTTATGGCTTCAACTGAGCTGCAGAAAAATTTGCCTCAAACAGAGGCGGCTCCCAATAAAATGGTGCCGACTTTTACAGATAAACCAGAACAAGAACAGAAAACGGTAGTGATACCGTCAGAGTATCCGAAAGAGCAAGTAAAAGAACAGCAGCGTAGTGTGGAGTTGCCTACTGCAGATATGCGGCAGCTTGTGCGTGAAGCGCGCAGAACTTTACGGGATGCTAACTAGTTTAGGGAGGATTTTTGGATGAGAAGAAAAAATATGTTGCGGTCCTTATCTTTGAGCCTGGCAGCGCTTTTGCTGACGACTCCTGTTTGGGCGCAGGAAAACAGTGCGGCCGATGTCGTTGAAAACCAAACCATGACTATCGGTGGGAAAGAGCAGATTGTTACCAAAGCTGCTCTTGAAAAAGCACAGAAAGCACAAAAAGGCAAAGGAAAAGATAAAGGCGGACTGAGTAAAAAGGGGAAAAAGACAGTTTATTATATGCATAATAAGCCATCTGAAGATATTTCCGATCCTCGCTATAAAGGTACTACTGAAGAACAGCCGGCTGAAGCTGGTGATGCTGAACAGCAGGAAGAGGCTAAACGTCATGTAAGCAGACAGGAAGCTGAAAAAGAGGCTGCCAGAGAAGATGCGGCGAAGTCTGCTCAGGAAGCTGTTGCCAATGCCCCGCAGACAAATACTACAGCAGTCCGTGAAGAAGAGCCGCCAATGCGTCCTCCCGCAGAAATAGAAAAGGCTGCGGCACCGTATTTTGGTCAGCTGGTGACTAAAATTATGGTCAGCGGTAATAATGTGACTCCAACTGAAGAGATTATTAATGTTTTAAAAACTAAACCTGGTATGACTTTGACGTCTGAAGGTTTAGGTAAGGATTTATACGCTATTTATAATATGGGATGGTTCTATGATCTGCAGCCTGAATTTAAGCAGGTTCCGGAAGGTGTGCAGGTTACCTATCATGTTATGGAAATCCTATTTATCAGCAGCTGGCAGTAGAAGGAAATACAAAGATTTCTACAGAAAAAATTGAAAGCTTACTGGATCTTCCCAAAAATCAGCTGATCAATATCAGAGAAGTAAACGCAAAAGTACAGCGTTTGGAAGCTGAATACAATAAAGAGGGTTACATTTTAGCACGTGTTGCGGATATCAGAATGCAGCCTGACGGAACCCTGCTGTTGGTCGTAAATGAAGGTATTGTTGAAGACTTTAAAATTAAGGGCAATACTAAAACTAAAGATTATGTTATTATCCGTGAAATGAAACTGAAAAAAGGCGAACCTTTTAATGCCAAAGATGCCCGCCGCAGTATGCAGCGTATTTATAATCTAGGCTATTTTGAAGATGTTAATATCAAATTGAACCCCGGTCAGCAGCCTAATGCTGTAGAGATTGAGATTTCCGTTGTAGAAATGAATACCGGTACTTTTGGTATCGGTGCCGGCTACAGTGATGCGGACGGATTTATCGGTATGGTATCAGTCGGTGATAAAAATTTCCGTGGTACCGGTGATAAAGTTAATATTCGCTGGGAATTCGGCGGTGCGGATAATAAGAACTATGAGTTCTCTTATACAAAACCTTGGATCGACAGTAAAGAAACAAGCGCAACAATTACTTTGTACGACGTTACCAACGAATATGCAGACTATGACCGTAACGCCGACGAAATTGCCCGTTATGACAAAAAACGTCGCGGGCAGGAATTGACGTTCAGCCGTAAGACTAATAATGAATATGTCAGCAATTATCTGACGTTGAAGAATCGTGACGACATTTACAAAGGTGCTGTTGATGGTTACAGCACGCAGTATTATGAGGATTCTTGGGGAAATAACAGCGATTATGACTCTAGATATGATGGTCCTAAATATGACGGTGAATATAGACGTAAGAAGAATTTTGGCCTGACCCGCAGTATCGGTGTCGCCAGAGTGTATGATTCACGCGATAATATTTATGATCCATGAAGGCAAAAGAAATGCCTATACGATCGAATATGCTGGTTTAGGCGGCGATTTTGACTTTACGAAATACTCTGTTGATTATCGTTATTACTATCGTCAGGGCGCAGAAAATGTCATTGCCGTACAGCTTGGAGCTGGTTATGCCAGCGGCAATATGCCGCTTAGCCAGAGATTTTCAATGGGCGGCAGCGAGACGTTGCGCGGTTATAAAGATGACCAGTTCAAAGGCAACAGCATGCTGAAAGGCACTGTTGAATATAGAATGCCGATCGTGAAAAAAGTGCAGGGTGTTTTGTTTGTAGACAGCGGTTATGCCTGGGACAAAGACCGTGAAACAGCATTTGATTTGGGCGAGCTGAAATATAGTTATGGTGTTGGTTTAAGGATCAACTCACCTCTTGGACCGGTAAAGCTTGATTATGGTTATGGTGATCAGGGCGGACGTTTCCATTTCAGCTTCGGCGGTCAATTCTAAAACAGGCGGTAGTATGCCGTGAAGATTGTAAGAATTTTAGCTGTAGTTTTATTGGCTTGTTTGCTGCCACGGGCAGCAAATGCTGCCATTATTGAAAGTGTAAGCGTTAATGTCCTGGACAGAGGTTCTACCAGTAAGGTTCTTTTAGAGCGGATGTCGGCAAGTATGCAGACTGTTGCTGAACAGCTGCTGCTTGATAAGGACACAGAAAAAGTAGAACCTGTGCGCAGTGAATATACAAGACTTCTGGGAGAAGTTGGGGACAGAGTCCTGAATGGATATCAGATGGAGCAGGTAATGTTGCAGCTGGGGACACAAACGCAGGTTACAATGGTGGTTTCACCCTGGAATGAAGTGATAAATGATGTTTTTGTTGATTTACAGTTTTCGGGAGTCGAAGAAAATACGGCTGCTTTATTGCAGTCGAAACTGCCGGAATTACAAAAACAGCTGGAGGATGTTTTGCAGGGTTCTTCTGCAGATGCGTCCGACTGGGCCGGTGGAGTATTACGCCGGTTAGTAAGGAAAAAGGTTGAAGCTGAACTGCCTGAATTCAGAGCTGCTGTAGATGTGGTGCGTGAAGACAGGCGAACCGTTATACAGGTAGTTGTCTATCCTGTAGGGCAGCTGGTGCAAAGTATTGATTATGAGATGGTTTCTCAGTCTATACCCAATTTGCTGCTGTTAAATATTAAACAGCGTTATGCACAGAAAACACAGGAGTTAAGGGGACTGCCGGTAATATATGTCAGCAGGCATAAAGAAGAGCTGGAAAGATCACTGCTGGCAGAACTCAGTGCAGAGCCTGAAGTAAAAAGACATAATCTGCGTCCAAGCGTAGTTTTGACGCCGGGAGTTAATTCAGGGGTAAGGATTCGTCTGGAATCAGATGAATATAAAATCTGGTTTGAAGGCTACGGTGACATAGGGCGCAATGAGAACAATATTTCCGGACGCGCTCATTTTGGCAAATACATATCAAAACGGGATGAGATTTTCGGAGAGGTCGGAGTGACTTTGGATGATGTCGACTGGGATTTTTCCGCCGGTTATGCGTTGCATCACGGAAAAACGACAGTCAGTTATATGCGACGTAGTCCGCTGGGAGAAAATGTCTATCGCCTGGAACAGGATATAACGCCGAAATGGCGTTTGCGGGCAGAATATTTTTCTGGCAGCGATACTACTGAAATTGGAGTCAGATACCGGATACACGAATTCCTGAGCGCGGAATATGTTTATTCAAATGATAAACCATACTTCAGGATTGTTGGAAATTTGTGATAAAGGTTGAAAGAAAAGATTTTGACTGATATAATTATTTAGTATAATTACAACTGAAAGCAGGGATTTTTATTATGATGCAAAAATTACGTGATCCAAAAAATGTGAAAATGATATCTTTGTTCGTAGCAGCTATCTTTGTTTTAGGCTGTTTTGCTTTAACACTTACCCAAAGTGGTGTTAACAGCGTCGCATCAGCTGCTTCCAGTGAATCGGCTATTGGCGTTGTTAATTTATCAGATGCTGCTTTCTCAAGTGCCTGATCTGCAGAATGTACAGACAAGTATGAAGCAGGAAATCGATAATGCCCAGAAGGATTTTGATGAAAAAAGTAAAACCATGAATGATACTGAAAAACAGCGTTATTATCAGCAGTTGCAGGAACGGTTATCCAATAAAGAAAAGGAATTAATGGATCCTGTTTTGAAAAAGATTGAAACAACAATCAAAAAAGTTGCTGATAAAAAAGGTTTGTCCGTAGTTGTTGACAAAAATACCGTTGTATACGGCGGTCTCGATATTACTGATGAGGTATCCAAGGCTTTGCAAAGCGGTAAATAATGTCGGACAAGGCCCTTTTTACAAAAGGGCCTTGTTTCTGTTTAACTGCAGGAGGTAAAGTATGCGCTGGTTAACGCCGATAATTTTGATAGTCGTATTACTTACTGCTGCCTGTGGTCATGATCCGGGCGGCAAGGATAAAATTGCCGTTATTGATTGGGATAAGGCATTCAGTGCTCATCCTAAACAGACTGTTCTTAAACAGGGTGAAGCTGAATTGCAGAAATTACTGCGTTATCGTGAGGAGCAGGCAGAAATAGCCAAAACTCAGATTGCTGGTTTAACCAGACTGCAGCAGCTGAAACAAAACAGTAAAGCTAATTTTATGGATGCCGGGTTTCAGACACAAATGTATGCTGCTGAAGCAAAAGAACGGAAAAAACTTTTAGATGCTTATGATGCAGCAGTAAAAGAAGCTGATGCTGCTTTAGCCGAACAGGAAAAGGAACTGGAGGATGCGTACCAGCTAAAAATTTTAAATTTTAGATTGCGGCTGGAAGCTATAAAAATGCGTCCTGCAGAACGTGAGGTTGTTCAAAATGAATTAAACCAGGTTCAGTCTGAACGGGAACAGCAAAGACAGCAGATTTTAGCAGCAAAAAATAAAATTATTGGTGCTAAAATGGAGCCTTTGGTGGTTGAAACGCAGGCCAGATTAAAACAGCATGCGGAGCAGCTGCAGCAGGAAATGCAGGGAGATATGTCTGGGGTATTATCAAAAGACCAGTCTGATTTGGCGAAGGTTCCGGAAGCTTTGACTAAGGCAATGGCTGCCATCGATAAGCAGGCTGATAAACTGCAGGAAAGTAATGAAAAGCTTAGAGCAGGTATTCGTAACGATATTGAAAGCAATGTGATAAAACTTGCTCACGAGCGGCAGTATACAATCGTCTTTCATAGTGTTAAAGTTAATATCAAAGCGGATGACATTACTGATGATGTTGTGAAGGCTTTGCAGAATATGAAATAACAGGAGCGATAGATTATGAAAAAACAAGTAGTGGCAGGCTTAATGGTGGCAGTTGCAATGGTATCTTTTGGATGCAGTGGGCGTAATGCTGAATTTGGTGTGGTTGATATGAAAGCTGTTGAAAGCAAAGCCGAAATAGTAAAAACGGTGAAAGAAGAGGTTGCTACCAAAGGAAAGGCATTGCAGGAAGAAATGACTAAAGAGATGGAGGGCAAATCTCAGGAAGAACAGAAAAAAATTGTTGAAGATAAAACGGCTGAAATGCAGTTGGTACAATCAGAAGCGCAAAATAAATTAAAAGCAAGCCTGGATTCTGCGTTAAATGCAGTTGCTAAAGAAAAAGGCTTAGGAGCTGTGTTGATTAAAGATGCTGTCCCTCAGGGTGGTGTGGATGTAACTGATTCGGTAATTGAAAAAATGAAATAAATGTGGCGGGCGGTTGATCTGCCCGCCTTTTTAAAACAGCGGGAGGCAGAGTTATGGAAAAGACTTTGAGGGAATTGGCAGAATATTTGCAGGGGACACTTGAAAATGAAGATCAAAAGTTGATTGTTACAGGCGTAAACGGGTTAGTTGAGGCTGGACCGCAGGATATTTCTTTTGCTGTGCCGCCTCATGTGGAACACTGTCATCTCAGTAAAGCTGGGGTAATGGTTTTAGCACCGGAAGATCCCAAGCTTGATAGACCTGTAATCAGAGTCAAAGATCCGCGTGCAGCTTTTGCGGCCTTGTTGGAGCTTTTTCAGGCCAGGGAGGATGTTGAACGTGTCGTAAGTCCTTTGGCTTTTGTTGCCGCAAGTGCTAAAATTGGTAAAAATGTTGCTATACAGCCGTTTGCTGTAATTGAGGAAGATGCTGAAATTGGTGATGACAGTGTAATTTATCCGCATGTTTATGTTGGAAAGCATGTTAAAATAGGAAAAGCTTGTACCTTTTATCCTCAGGTTACAATAAGAGAAAATTGTGTTATAGGCAATAATGTTGTATTGCAGTCAGGATGCGTTATCGGCGGCGATGGTTTTGGCTATATTACAGATAAAAAGACTGGCAGACACAGCAGTGTACTGCAGGCTGGCAATGTGGTTTTAGAGGATGAAGTTGAAATAGGAAATAATACCTGTATTGACAGAGCTACTGTAGGCAGTACTATTGTTGGTGCGGGAACAAAAATAGACAATCTTGTGCATTTAGGTCATAATGATGTTTTAGGGAAAAATTGTCTGGTTGTAGCCCATGTGGGGATCAGCGGCAGCGTGACTGTTGGTGATAATGTTACGTTTGCAGGACAGGTTGGTACAGTTGGGCATATCACAATTGGTGACAATTGTGTTTTTGGCGGAAAAACAGGTATTACCAATAATGTACCTTCTAATTCGTTTTATGCAGGATTTCCGGCACGTCCGCATAAGGAATGGCTTAAACAGGAAGCGAATCTCAGAAAAATCGGCGATTTACTGAAAAAGGTTAAAGTACTGGAAGAAACTGTAGCTAAATTGGAAAAATAAGAAACAAGGCGGTGCAAAAGCAGTGCTTGCTTATTATGTGGTTAAGTTTTTCAGCTGGATTATGTGCGTGGCTCCTAAATGTTTACGTAATTTAACAGCTGCGATATTAGGCGGAATTGCGGTTGTTGCTACTCCAAAATGGCGGATGCAAATGGCTGCAGCCAATATACAGGAGTGTCTTGGCGTAGATAAGGCAAGAGCTCAGCAGATAGCAGAGAAAAGTTTGCGCAGATTTGGTAGAATGGTAGTAGAAGTAATGCGCTTCCCTTTGTTAAATAAAGATAATATAACTAAGCTTGTTAATGTTGAAGGCCTGGAATATTTGGAAGAAGCCTATAAACAGAATAAAGGTGTCATTATTGCAACAGGTCATTTTGGCAACTGGGAGCTTTTAGGGGCAACGATTGCTTTGCATGGCTATCCTATGCTTTCTATAACGAGAAAACAAAATAATAAATATATGGATCGCTTCATTAATGAATATCGTGAAATGGTGGGACAAAAGGTTGCCTATAATCGTGGCGAACATGGTTTGCTTGCTATCAGCAGAATACTGAAGGAGAAAAAACTGCTTGGCGTTCTATATGATCAGGATACTAATGACGACGGTGTTGATTTAAAACTTTTTGGAAAAGACAGTATCATTCCTTTAGGTGCTGCTGCCTTATCGCGAATTTATGGATCTCCTGTTTTACCATGTTTTATTCATAATAGTGAAGAGGGCGGTTGTACGGTTAAAATATATCCGCCGCTTTATACGCCTAAGAGCAAGGATAGGGAAAAGGATTTTTATGATGTGACTCAGGAGCTGGTTGTAATTTTGGAGCACGAGATCATCAGTCATCCGGAGATGTGGTTTTGGGTACATGACCGCTGGAAAGACGGGCGTGAGAGATTTGCAGTCAGGAAATAACCGGGGAAAGGCAGGAGGGAATTTTGAAAGAAATAATGCAGCAAACATTGGCAGCTCCTATTGCTTATTCTGGCATAGGGTTGCACTCAGGAAAAGAAGTTGCAATGAAATTATTGCCGGGAAAAGAGAATACGGGTATTGTTTTTGTACGTACAGATCTCTCGGGGCATCCTGAAATACAGGCTTTAGCGGAGAATGTAAGTTCTACGGTTAAAGCTACTACTGTCAGTGAAAATGGGACCGAGGTATTTACAGTTGAACATTTAATGGCGGCATTTTCAATGATGGGCATTGATAATTGCCGCATTGAGATGTCTGCGCCGGAACCTCCAGTAACTGACGGCAGTGCTGCTGTATTTTGTGAGCTGATTTTACAGGCGGGCAGAATAAGGCAGTCGGAGCCAAGAAAGATATATGCTGTTGACAGGGCTTTTTCTGTTTATGAAGATGATAAATATATCACGATTCAACCGTATGATGGTTACAGGATTTCTTTTGTATCTGTTAACGCGCATCCTGCTTTAGGGACACAGTATTTTGATATCGAGCTGACAGAAGAAAAGTTCCTGCAGGAGATCGCTGCTGCCAGAACTGTTGGCTTTATGAGTGAAATTAAGCAAATGCAGCAGATGGGGCTGGGGCTTGGCGGCAGTATTGAAAATGTTGTTATTTTTGATGATGATAAAATTTTATCAGAGACAAGATTTGATAATGAACTGATCAGACATAAAATTTTAGATGTGATTGGAGATTTATATTTATTAGGGCATCTTCGTGGGCATATAATTGCTGTGAAGTCAGGACATGCATTTAATTCTTGTTTAGCAAAGCAAATTCAAGCCTATAGGATCAAGGAGGAGAAATGATGATTACTTTAGACGCTATTGAAATTCAAAAAATTATTCCGCATCGTTACCCAATGCTTTTGGTAGATCGCATTTTAGAGTTGGAACCGATGAAAAGGGCTGTCGGTGTCAAAAATATTACCATGAACGAATTGCAGTTCTTAGGTCATTTCCCTGGTGAACCGATTATGCCTGGTGTGCTCTTAATTGAGGCAATGGCTCAAGTCGGCGGCGTGGCAATGCTGTATCCGGAAGAAAACCGTGGCAAAATTGCGGTCTTTGGTAAGATCGATAACGTACGTTTTCGTCGTCAGGTAGTACCGGGGGATCAGGTTATTACTACAACTGAAGTTGTAAAGATACGTGGAAATATGGGCGTTATTCATTGTGAAGGCAAGGTTGATGGTCAGGTGGCCTGTGAGTGTGATTGTACTTTTGCGATTATGGATCCAAAAAAATCTTAATAAATGAAAAAACGTTAAAATTTGCAGTAAAATGATGAAATAGGAAGTTTTTTGTACGTAATCAGTTAAAACAACCGAATTCAGCGTGCGAAAAAGTAAAAGCTTTGGCAGAATATAGATAATATAGTATAAAGCTGTTTAATTGTTTGATTAAAATTGAGGAGTGAAGGAAATGAGTTCGGTTGTTATTCCTATGCCTAAAATCCATGAAACAGCAATCATCCATCCCAATGCTGTTTTAGGAAAAAATGTTGAAATAGGCCCTTATGCTGTAATCGATGAAGAAGTAGTCATCGGCGACAATTGTAAAATAGGAGCCCATGCGGTGATTCATAAATATACTACAGTTGGTAAAAATTGTAAATTTTTCCCGGGTTGTTCTATAGGTGCTGATCCGCAGGATTTAAAATTTGAAGACGAGAAAACATCGACGGTTATCGGTGATGGCTGTGTTTTTCGTGAATGTACTACCGTCAACAGAGCTACTGGTGAAGGAAATAAAACTATTATTGGTAATAATATACTGATGATGGCTTATACGCATGTCGCACATAATTGCATTGTTGGTAATAATGTTATTATGTCCAATGTTGCAACACTTGCCGGACATGTTATTGTTGAAGACAGGGCTGTTATCGGCGGATTATCAGCAGTGCATCAGTTTTGCAAGATCGGCCGTAATGCTATGATTGGCGGTATGGCACGTGTTGCTCAGGATGTGCCTCCTTTTATGATTGTTGCAGGTGATCCGGCCTTTGTATCGGGGTTGAACAGTGTTGGATTGGCCAGAGCCGGTATGGCTCAGGAAATACGCAGTCAGCTGAAAAAAGCTTTTCGGATTTTATACAGATCCGGATTGCCATTACAGGAGGCTGTTGCTACAATGGAGCAGGAGCTTGACAGCAGCGAGCCTGTTGAGCATTTGATGCGCTTTTTGCGTAATGTAGAACGTGGTATTATTCGTACCCGCAGAGATTAAGGTGGTGACCTGGTGGAGACTATAGGCTTATTGTCGGGAATCGGCCATTTGCCGGTGGATGTAGCTTTATCAGCCAAGTCTATGGGTTATAGAGTTATAGCTGTTGGAGTTGTCCCTGATATAGATCCGGAGTTAGCAGAGGCTGTTGATGCTTATTATGACATTCATATAGGGAAAATTGGTAAGATTATCAGCACTCTGAAGAAAAATGATGTAAAAACAGTGACAATGATAGGAAAAGTTACAAAAGAGCTTTTATATAAAGCAGGAGCTGTTGTTCCTGACCTTAGGGCAATAAAAATACTGGCTTCCGTACCTGACCGTAAAGATGATACCATCATGAACGCTATTGTCAAGGAGCTGGAAGGTGAAGGCATCAAAGTGATGGATCAGACACTTTTGATTCAGCCGTTATTGCCACCACCTGGCGTTTTGACCCAAAGAATGCCAACAGAAGCGGAAGTGGCTGATATGGATTTTGGCTTTGCAATGGCGAAAGAAATTGGTCGTTTGGATATTGGGCAGACGGTGGTGGTAAAAGATCGTGCTTTAATGGCCGTTGAAGCTATTGAAGGAACTGATGCCTGCATTTTACGAGGGGGAACACTTGGCAAAGGTGTTATTGTCGCAAAAACGGCAAAACCGGCGCAGGATAACAGGTTTGATATGCCAAGCATTGGCACAAAGACCATGGAATCAATGATAGCAGCCGGAGCGACCGGCTTGGTAATTGAGGCCGGCAGAACGCTGCTTGTAGAAAAAGAAAAAACTCTGGCTTTGGCAGATGCTCACAATATTACTATTGTAGCAAGATAAATGAAAAATAATTGCTAATTATGCAGGCTGAGCGATACGTTCAGTCTGTTTTTGTGTTATAATATAAAATGAATTGTTGTGTAATAAAATAAGAACTAGAAAACTTTTTAAAGTGTTTTGATAGCTGGAAGGGAGCGTTTATGGCTAGAATATTGATTTCTGCCGGAGAAGCTTCGGGAGATATTCATGCTGCTGCGGTGACAAGAGAATTAAAAAATATTGCTCCTGATACTGAAGTTTTCGGTATGGGCGGTGATTGCCTGCGTGAAGCTGGCGGCGAAGTGTTATTTGATATTAAAGAACATGGGGTAATGGGGTTTGCGGAGATTGTTTGCAAATTACCAGCGTTGTTTAAATTGAAAAAAGCTTTTGCCAAAGTAATTGAAGAAAGAAAACCGGACTGTCTGGTGGTTGTTGATTATCCGGGATTTAACATGCGTTTGGCAAAACTTGCAAAAGCAAAAGGCATTCCTGTAGTTTCTTACATAAGCCCTTCTGCTTGGGCCTGGCATAAAAGCCGTGCGAAGAGCGTTGCTCAGATTGTCAATAAAGTTGCTGCCATTTTCCCGTTTGAATATGAAGTTTATAAAAATGCGGGGGCTGATACCGAATTTGTTGGACATCCTTTAGTGGATATAGTGAAACCGCATCTTAGCAAAGAAGCTGCCTGGAAAAAAGCAGGAAAGAATGCTGACAGGGATTTGATTTTATTACTTCCGGGAAGCCGGTTGATGGAAATACAAAAAATGCTGCCAACGATGTTACAGGCCGCAAAATTAATTTTAAAAAAACGTCCCGATACAAATTTTACTATGCCGCGGGCCAAAACAATTCCTCTGAAAATGCTGGAAGATATGGTAAAAGCTGCAGGAGTACCGGTCAAAATAATAGAAGGTGACAACTACGATGTGATGTTCAGTGCTGATCTGGCACTGGCTACAAGCGGAACAGTGACTTTAGAGGCGGCGCTGTGCGGATTGGGGTCCGTTATCGTTTATAAAACCTCGCCTATTACCGCTTTTATTGCACGCAGAGTTATCAATATACCTAACATCGGCTTGCCAAATATTGTTGCAGGCAAACGTATTTTACCTGAATTGCTGCAGGAAGAATTCACTCCGGAACGTTTGCAGCAGGAGGCTCTGGCACTTTTGGAGCCGGAGCGGAACACGCAGATGAAAAAAGATTTGGCTTATGTCAGTGAGCGTCTGGGAGAGCCCGGTGCTGTACATAGAGTTGCAGAATTGGTTCTGCGTATTGCTGAGGAGAAACAATGACATTATATTTACGAATTTTGAGTTATATAAAACCATATATGCACAGACTGATTTTTGCTATGTTTTGTACTATTATGGCAGCAGCGGGGAATTTATATATTCCCTGGATTATCAAAGATATGATTGATGAAGTTTTGGCTGATAAGAATGGCACAATGCTGAATTGGATTGCTGCCAGCATTATAGCTATTTTCGTCGTACGCGGTTTGTTCTGGTATGGTCAGAATTATTTGATGAGCTACGTTGGGCAGAGCGTAATTATTGATATTCGGGCAGCTGTTTTTAAAAAATTACAGCGTCTCAGCGTATCTTTTTATGACAAGAACAAAACGGGTACGATCATGAGTTATGTTACTAATGATGTCAATGCGCTGCAATCAGCTATGGTTGAGAATACCATTGAGATGATTACAGAAGGTTTTATTTTGATTGGTTCTGTAGTAGCGATGATCTATCTGGATTGGCGTCTTACGCTTTTTACAGTCTGCACTTTCCCGGTGGTCTTATGGTTTATGGAATTTTTTGGGAAAAAAATTCGCAAAACCGGCGGCAGAATCCAGGAATGTACTGCGGATATTACTTCGGTTCTGCAGGAGTCTGTGGCTTCTGCCAGAGTTATCAAATCATTTGTCAGGGAAGATTACGAGGTTGATCGTTTTGACGTAGAAAATAGAGCAAATTTCCGTGCTAATATGAAAAATGCGCAATTGATGGCAACCTTGACTCCTGTTGTAGAACTTGTTGCAGCAATTGGCGTGACGATGATTATCTGGTACGGCGGTAATAATGTTATTAATGGCACGATTACTGCTGGCTCTCTGGTCGCTTTTTTGACCTATGCCGTAAATATTTCTAATCCGATTAAACGTTTAACCAGAGTTATTGGTAATATCCAGAAGGCGCTGGCTGCAGCACAGCGTGTATTTATGATTATCGACATGCCGGAAGAAATAGCAGAAAGCAGGGATGCTAAGCAATTGCCGGAAGTCAGTGGTAAAGTGGAATTTCAAAATGTTTCTTTTGCCTATGATGATAAAGGCAATGTAATTACGGATCTTTCTTTCAGTGTAAAACCGGGTGAGGTAATAGCAATCGTTGGTCCGTCCGGTGCAGGAAAATCCACAATTGCCAATTTACTGCCGCGTTTTTATGATGTAAACAAGGGTGATATCAAAATTGATGGTCACAGTGTCAGAGAGGTTACGTTAGATTCTCTGCGTGAACAGGTTGGTATTGTTCCGCAGGAAACAATGCTCTTTAATGGTTCTGTTTATAATAATATTCTTTATGGACGTCTGGATGCGACTAAAGAAGAGATTGAAGCCGCTGCTAAAGCGGCCAACGCACATGATTTTATCATGCAGCTTACTGATGGTTATGAAACTAAGCTTGGTGACCGAGGGGTTAATCTTTCCGGCGGGCAGCGGCAGCGTATAGCTATTGCCCGGGCAATATTGAAAAATCCACGGATTCTGATTTTAGACGAAGCGACTTCGGCTCTTGATACAGAAAGTGAAAGAGTGGTGCAGGAAGCACTGGACAGATTGATGGTAGGCAGGACTTCTTTTGTTATAGCACATAGGTTATCAACAGTTAAAAACGCAGATAAAATTTTAGTGCTGGAAAAAGGTAATTTAGTCGAATCAGGAACACACGATGAGCTTTTAGCCTTAGATGGGCTGTACGCACATTTATATAAAATTCAGTATCGCAACAAAGAAGCGAAGTGAGGTTAAAGAATGTATATTATTTATAATTTTTTGGTTTTGTGCGTGTGCTGTTTGTTCGTACTGCCTTACTTTCTTTATCGTTGTATCTGTGAAGCAGGTTTTACTACCAGAATGCGGCAAAGTCTGGGCGGGCTGCGTGATGAAGAAATTGCTTCTGTGGCTCAGAAGGACTGTATTTGGATTCATGGCGCTTCTGTCGGTGAAATTGTTGCGACAAGTCCATTAGTTAAAGAAATACGCAAAGCATATCCTGATTCTCCAATACTGGTCTCTGCTGTAACTGTAGGCGGTTATAATATGGCTAAACAGATAATTCAGGAAGCTGATGCTATTATCTATTTTCCTTTGGATATGCCGTTTGTTTCTGAATCTTTTGTTAAACGTATTCAGCCGAGGATATTCATGCCGGTAGAAACTGAGTTGTGGCCTAATTTTTTGCGGGCTATTCGTGAAAGAAATATTCCGGTAATGATGGTTAATGGCCGTATTTCAGAGAAATCAGTAAAAACGTATCGTTATTTATATGGCATTTGGGATGATATGCTGAATACAGTCAGCAGATTCTGCATGCAGTCAAGTATTGACGCTGATTATATCAGTCATTTAGGCGCAGATCCCAAGATTTATGTTACAGGTAATACGAAGTTTGATCAGACTTATGCGGAAGTGACACCAGAGGACCTGGAAAACTATAAAAAAGAATTAGGAATTGAAAATGCTTATCCTGTAATTGTGGCAGGGTCTACACATCCTACTGAAGAAAAAGTTTTATTTGATGTGTTTAATGAAATTATTAAAAGCTATCCTGAGGCCCGTTTGGTTATCGCACCTCGCAAACCGGGACGTGCTGATGAAATCAGTAAACTGGCGAAACAGTATCATTGGGAAAGCGGATTTAGATCAAAACTCCTGGAAATCAAAGGTGCTCGGTCTAAATATCCTGTTTTACTGATAGATACTATTGGTGAATTAGGTCGTATTTATTCTGTTGGTGATGTGGTGTTTGTTGGTGGTTCTTTGATAAAACATGGCGGACATAACGTGCTGGAACCGGCGGCGCATGCCAAACCGATTTTAGTTGGGCCAAATATGCAGAATTTTAAAGATTCATATGCTTTATTGAGTAAGGTCGGTGCCTGCAAGATGATTAATAACAGTGCAGAGCTTACTAAAGAAGTTTTAGATATTTTTGGAAACGATGAACGACGTTTGCAAATGGGAGCAGCATCATTGCAGGTTATTAAAGAAAATCGCGGTGCTGCTGTACGCAGTATTGAATATCTGCAGGATCTGCTGACATTAACGACTGTTGACAGTAAGGTTGAAGCATCCTATCCTACAAATATCAGAAATCTGCATGATGAAGGCGGCGGGCGTCTGCGCCATGGAGATGCGGTGATTCAATATTTATATCAGCTGGCACATGGTCCTAACACCCCATTTTTTGGTTGGATTTTATTGGGGATTTTAAGGATGTTTTCCTATGTATATGAATTTGGTGTTTGCTGTAAATTAGACTTTATAAATCCGGATTATTGAAACAGAAAAAATTAGATTGCTGTGTCATTTCTATAGGGAATATTACTGTTGGTGGTACAGGAAAAACTCCTACCGCGCAAAAAGTTGCTGTTATTATTAAAAATATGGGTTATCGTGTCGTGATCCTGAATCGTGGTTATCGTTCGCACTGGGATCAGGAGATGGGCGTTGTCAGTGATGGTAAGAAGATTTTTATGACTGCCTATGAGGCCGGTGATGAAGCTTATTTAATGGCGAAAACCTTACCGGGTGTGCCGGTAATTATTGGTAAAAACAGAGCCTTAACAGGTCAGTTTGCTGTGGATAAAATGAATGCTGAGGTTATCATCATGGACGATGGTTATCAGCATTGGCACTTATATCGTGATCTGGATGTAGTTTTAGTTGATACATTTAATATGTTCGGCAATGGCTGTCTTCTGCCGCGCGGGACCTTGCGCGAACCGTTGAGTCATTTGGACAGGGCGGGCTTGTTCCTGCTGACTAAAACAGATCAAAGTTCTCAGTTCAGCCGTCAGGAATTACGCGATACTTTGGATAAGTACAACGGAGATGCTCCTATTATTGAGAGCATCCATCATCCCAAAAATTTTGTGGAAATTGCTGACTGGTATAAAGGCATACATGAAAATGCGAAAGATCTTTCTGAGCTGCAGGGTAAAAAAGTTATGGTCTTTTCTGCGATCGGCAATCCTTCATCGTTTGAGCAGACTCTGGCCTGCATCGGCATTGATATAATTGAAGCTATACGATATCCTGACCATCATGATTACGGAATGCTGGAAATGCAGTATATCAGTGAAAGAGCCATCAGCAAAGAAGTTGTAGCTATGGTAACAACTGGTAAGGACGCTGTTAAAATACCAACGGAATTCATTTATTTTAATAGAGAAATGCCGTTGTATATTTTAAATATGGATATAAAAATTACTGAAGGACGTGAAGTATTTGAGAAAACAATTCTGAACGCCATTCAGAAGGAGACGAACGAGTAATGAAAGTTTTGTGTGTGATACCTGCACGTTACGCTTCTACACGACTTCCGGGAAAGCCTTTGGCACTTATTGCAGGAAAGCCTATGATACAACATGTCTATATGAAAGCCTGTGAGGCCAAACTGCCTGATGATGTTATTGTGGCCACGGATAATGAGAAAGTTTTTGAAACGGTTCATGGTTTTGGTGGTAGAGCGATCATGACATCTCCGGATCATCCCAGTGGTACTGACAGGTTAGCAGAGGTCGCTCTTAATTTTCCAGATGTAGATGTTATTGTCAATGTACAGGGCGATGAACCCATGATACCGCCGGAGATTATTGACCGGCTGGCAAAAGCTTTCGAAGCTGAATCTGATTTAAAAATGGCTACGATGAAAGTATTGATGCGGGAAGAAGATTATAATAATCCAGCGGCAGTTAAAGTTGTTACCGACAATAATGGTTATGCCCTTTATTTTTCGCGCAGCCTAATGCCATATCCCCGTAATAAAACTGAACACTATAAGGTCTATAAGCATGTTGGTATTTATGCTTATAGACGTGATTTCCTTTTGCAATACGCTGCTTTGGCACCTACTGAATTGGAAAAAACAGAATGTTTGGAGCAGTTGAGAGTTTTGGAAAACGGATATAAGATAAAAGTACTGGAAAGTGATTTTCAAGGTATTGGAGTAGATACTCCGGAAGATTTGGCAGCGGTAAATGAGCTGTTAAGTAAATAAGCGGTTTTATTCCAGAAGGAGGTCGGACATGAACATTGTAAAAGTTGGTGATTATGAAGTTGGACAGGGGCATCCGCTGCTATTGATGGCAGGACCCTGCGTTTTAGAGGGTTATGAGCACAGTTTGATGATCGGTAAGGAAGTTAAAAAAATTGCTGATAAATTAGGTGTGCCTTATGTTTTCAAGGCATCCTATGACAAAGCCAATCGTTCTTCTTACAGCTCTTTCCGTGGACCGGGATTAGAAGAAGGGTTGAAGATTTTAGCACAGATTAAAAAAGATTTAGGTGTGCCTGTTGTCAGTGATATTCATGAAACTATTCAGGTGGAAAAAGCTGCTGAAGTTTTAGATATTCTGCAAATACCGGCGTTTCTTTGCCGTCAAACGGATTTAGTTTACGAAGCAGCAAAAACAGGACGTGTAGTTAATATTAAAAAAGGCCAGTTCCTCGCACCCTGGGACATGAAAAATGTACTAAAAAAAGCTGAGGAGGCAGGCAATCATAATATTATGCTGACTGAACGCGGTGCCAGCTTTGGTTACAATGCTTTGGTTACTGACATGCGCAGCTTGGCAATTATGCGTGAGTTGGGGTATCCGGTAGTGATGGATGCTACTCATAGCGTTCAGATTCCAGGCGGTCAGGGAAAGACTTCCGGAGGTCAAAGCCAGTATGTGCCTCATATGGCCAGAGCTGCTGCGGCTGTAGGCATTGACGCTCTTTTTCTTGAGGTACATGATAATCCGGAAGAAGCGTTGTCTGATGGACCCAATATGGTTCGTTTGGACAAGTTAGAGAAACTTTTAACAGATGTTTTGGCTATTGATAAAATAGTACGCGGTTAGATCTGGTAAGTGAGAGGGAGTTGGAGCATGGAACAAATGTTAGAGCAGGCGCGCAATACTTTGCAAATGGAGGCTGACGCTATTTTAGAGCTCGTACCTCGCGTTGACGAGCATTTTTCTGCAGCAGTGGCTATGATTTTAGACTGTCCAGGACGAGTTGTCATCACTGGTATGGGTAAATCAGGTATCATTGGACGAAAAATGGCGGCTACGTTTGCCAGTACAGGTACACCATCGTTTTATCTCCATCCTGCCGAAGGTATTCACGGTGATTTGGGTATGGTAACCGAAAGCGATGTCGTGATCGCTCTGTCTAATAGCGGCGAAACGGGAGAGGTACTGCATATACTGCCATCCTTAAGGCGTATAGGGGCAAAATTGATTGCTATGGTTGGGAATGCTGAGTCTTCTTTAGCAAAATTCTGATATTACTTTAGATGTTGGTGTTTCGCAGGAAGCATGTCCGTTAGGGCTGGCTCCTACATCTAGTACTACTGCCGCATTAGCTTATGGTGATGCGCTTGCTTTGGCCTTGTTGTCCAAACGTAAATTTACTGCCAGCCAGTTTGCTGTTTTCCATCCTGGTGGTTCGTTGGGACGCAAGCTGCTCTTAACTGTTGAGGACATCATGCATAGTGGTGCTGATAATCCTGTTGTTAATGGTGCAACAACTGTTCAGGATGCTTTATTCGTAATTACTGATAAAGGGCTTGGCGCTGTTTCTGTAGTTGACGATAATGAAATTATGATTGGCGTTCTGACTGATGGAGATATTCGCCGTGGGCTGAGTAAGGGGATTGATTTTCTGCAGCGTTCTGTTACTGAACTGATGACCAGGGCCCCTAAAACTATTACTAAAGATAAACTGGCGGCTCAGGCACTGCATCTGATGGAAAGCAACAGTCCTAAGCCTATTACAGTGCTGCCTGTTATTGACGAGGAGCGTCGTGTTATTGGATTATTGCATATGACTGACTTGGTACGTCAGGGTGTGGTATAATGAAAAACATAGAAAAAGCAGCTCAGATAATTAAATTGCTGGTGTTGGATGTCGATGGTGTTATGACAGACGGTTCGATTTATCTTGATGCTGAGCAGGAACTTTTCAAGAGCTTTAATGCTAAAGATGGTATGGGAATCAGCTGCGCTATAAGATGCGGACTGCAGGTTGCGATTATTACCGGTCGCTGCAGTCCAATTATTCGCAGAAGGGCCAGAGAATTAGGGATCGTCGAAGTTTGTGAAAATGTTAAAGAGAAAAGAAGTGCTTTAGCGGAGCTGCTGCAAAAATATAATTTGTCTTTAAATGAAACGGCTTATGTCGGCGATGACCTAAATGATTTGCCAGTGCTTACACAGGTTGGTCTGGCCTGTGCTCCGGCAGATGCTGTAGAAGAAGTAAAACAGGTATGTCATTTTGTAGCAGAAAAAAAAGGCGGCGGCGGAGCAGTGCGTCAAATTACAGAGTTTATTTTAAATGCTCGTGGTGACTGGGATAAAATTGTAAACAGTTATTTACAAGAGGGACAGGGAGACGCTCAATAATGTGGCTTTACTATTTACTGAAAACAATCAGTACCTTGGTATCATGGCTGCCTTATAAGCTGGTGGTGAACATTGGTATCGGCATAGGGCACCTTTATCATACAATTGCAAAAAAACAGAGGATCCGTGCAGAGGAAACTATCAAGGAAAGACTTGGTTATTCTGATGAAGAAGCTAAATGCACGATAAAGTCATTGTTTGTGAAATTAGGCATAACTTTTATGGAAATAATGTATATGCCAGCACTCAATAAAGATAATATTCGTGGTTTGGTTACTTTTGATCGTCCGGATGTGTTATGGGAAGCGTTGAATGAAGGTCATGGTGTAGTTATGCTGGCTTGCCATATGGATAATTGGGAATGGCTGGGTGCTGCTTTATCTTTGTATGGATTTCCTATAAGTGCAGTTGAAAAACCACAGCCTAATAGAGTCTACAGTGATTTTATGAACGAACTGCGCAAAAGCGTAGGTCAGGAAATATTTTCTCGTGGTACAAGTGAAATTCTTGGTTGTGCCAGAGCAATGAAAAAAGGCCGCATGCTGGGCTTGATTGCAGATCAGGATGGCGGATATGACGGTATTTTTGTACCGTTTTTTGGAAAAATGGCAGCTACACCCTCTGGACCGGCATATTTTTCCAGGAAATTTAAAGCTCCTATTATACCTATTTTTATTGTACGTAAAGAAGGTTATTATGGGCATCAGGCAATCGTCAAAGATCCTATTTACTATGAAGATACCGGCGATAGGCAGTTGGATGACTATCGCGTTACATTAAAAATGACCAGAATTGTCGAAGAAGTTATCAGGGAATATCCTGATAACTGGTTATGGTTCCAGCATCGCTGGAATACGCCATACACACCTACAGGAAAGGAGCAGGAGCATGTTGAGAAATAAAGGCTTCCAGATGATCGTGGGTGCAATAGTTATAACAGGCGTCATTATTGCCTGGCTTATGCTCGGCGGTGAGGCTCCTTCCAACAATCCAGTTCAGAAAGAAAGCTCTGGGGCGAATGCTAAAGTAAGGAATAGTACTTTGGCCAGAGAAGTGGACGGTAAGAAAGTCTGGGAATTTACTGTTGAAGAAGTTGAACAGATCAAAAAAAGCAGCGGTGAAGCTGTTTTAAAAGGTGTTAAAGGTAAAATTTACCGTGAAGACGGCAGTGTTTTAGAGGTTGTGGCCGGCGGCGGTAAAGTAAAAAATGAGGCAAAGGATTTTGAACTGAATGATAAAGTGGTAGCAGTTCTATCCAGTGGCGGTAAGCTGACTGCCGAAAGCATACGTTGGCAGCAGACTGAAGATGTTATTACAGCTTCGGGGAATGTAAGGCTGCTTAAAGATGATACCTTGGCGACAGGAGACAAAGCTGTTACCAGTAGTGCATTTGAAAGACTGAAATTAGAAGGGCATGCGGAAGTTCAGAGAGGCGGCGATTATAATGAATAAACTGAAAATGACTATCGTTATGATGATAGGGATATTTTTTATGGTGGGCATGCTTGGGACTGCTTGCGCTCAAGGCTCGAATTTCAGTGTGAAGGCTGATACTATTGAATATGATATGCAGTCTGGGGACGGTATGGCCAAGGGAAATGTAGTATTGAAACAAGATGGCGGTACTGCAACTGCTGCTAATGCTGAATTTAACAGCAAAACAAAATCCGGCAGGCTGACTGGCGGTGTTGTTGCTGATCGTGATGACTCTCATGTTGTTTGTTATACATTTGTAATGCATAATGAAGATTATTCTTCGGCGATAGGTGATGCTCGTCTGACTAAAGGTGATAAAACTTTAGCATCTGAACGTGTTGATTATTATAAAAATCGTGAATATGCTGAGACTGTTGGTAGTTGGGCACGTTTGTCCATGGCTGATGGAAGCATTCTGGATGCAGTGAAAATTACTTATGATGGAAAAGTTGGTGTGGCAAATGCGACCGGTGGTGTAGCTATTTCCAGCCCGCCTCGTGATTTGACAGCTTCTGCAGATACCGCTGTTTATGAAACAAATAATAGCGGTTATATAGAACTGATTGGTAACGCAAAAGCGACACAGGATGGGAATACAGTAGAAGGAAATCGCCTGCGTCTGAACAATACCTCTAATAAGGCAGAAGCCAGTGGAAATGTAAAAATTGTTTATGTTCCTAAGCCTGTGGAGAAGAAAGAAAATGTAACTGCAGATGAAAATGCGGCATTACAAATGGCCAAAGCACCTGTGGAGGTCGCCTAGTGATTATAGAAACGAAAGATCTTGTAAAAGAATATTCAGGACGGCGCGTTGTTAATCGGGTCAGTATCACAGTAGAGCAGGGAAGTATCGTCGGGTTACTGGGGCCTAATGGTGCCGGTAAGACTACGACATTTTATATGATTGTAGGCATTGAACGTCCTGATGAAGGTGTAGTTACTTTAGATGGAGATGATATATCATCTTTGGCAATGTATGAACGGGCCAGGGCTGGCATCGGTTATTTGCCGCAGGAAGCATCGATTTTTCGAAAAATGACAGTTGAAGAAAATATTTTAGCGATTTTAGAAACGACTGTTCTGACTGAGGAAGAACGTGTGAACAAAATGAATTCTTTAATCGAAGAATTTCGTATTGAACACATAAGAAAAAGCAAAGGAACAGAGCTTTCCGGTGGTGAGCGCAGACGTGTTGAAATCGCCAGGGCTTTGGCTACGGATCCTGCTTTTATTCTGTTAGATGAACCTTTTGCTGGAATCGATCCTATTGCTGTATCAGATATCCAGGGAATGATAGCACATTTAGCAAAGCGCGGAATTGGTATCCTGATAACAGACCATAATGTGAGAGAAACTTTAAGTATTGTTGATAAAGCATATATCCTTGCCAACGGTGAAATTTTAATTCATGGTGACAGCGAAACCATCGCTAACGATCCAACGGCACGTAAATATTATCTTGGCGAAAACTTTAGCATGTAGGAGGAATAGGGATGCGTTTACGCTTACTGGATCGTTATGTTTTAAGTGAATTGCTGTACCCTTTTATTTTTGGTATCGCTTCGTTTTCCAGTATTTTTATTGCCAGCTCCATGCTTTTTAAGCTGACACAATACATGACTAAATACGGGGCCTCGGGAGAAACTATTGCCAGATTATTTATGTATAGTTTACCAGAAGTAGTAAATTATACCTTTCCAATGTCGATGCTGCTGGCTTCGCTGATGGCATTTGGTAAATTGTCAGGCAGCAGCGAGATTGTGGCAATGAAATCAGGGGGTATCAGTTATTACCGTATTGTTGCACCTGTACTGATCGTAGCTTTTTTTGTCAGCATGTTTTCTGTTGTTTGGGCAGAGAAGGTAGTGCCGGCGGCAAAAGTACAGTATGGCAGGATTTTAGAATATGAGATTAAAAAGAATACTAAACCGAGAACCCAGGATCATGTTATCATTAAAACTTTGAGTGGCAGTACTCAGAGAATTACTTATGCCCGCCGTTTTGATGAAGAAAAAGGTTTAATGGAAAATATTACGATCGAAGAGTTTGAAAAATCTCATCTGGCGAGAATTCAAACAGCTAAACAAGCTTACTGGGAAAATGGATCCTGGCGTCTGGAAGATGGTACTGTTTATACAATGAACGAAGCGGAAGGCATTAAAAGCACTGCTAAATTTAAAGAGCAGATCATCCCGCTTGATGTAACTCCAAGAGAGATTTCCTGGGAACAAAAAGAACCTGAGGAAATGACAATCAGGGAATTGCGTGAATATATTTCTGTTTTAGAAAGACAGCATCAGCCGACAGCACGCCAGTGGTGTGAAATCTATATGCGGATTTCGATTCCGTTAGCCAGCTTTTTCTTTGCTATGATCGGTGCTCCGTTAGGCACTCAGAAACAAAGAACAAGTTCTTCTATTGCCTTGGTATCAGTATTATCGTAATCTTTATTTATTATGCGATAATGACACTTACTACAGGTCTTGGTAAAGGCGGGGTGATGAATCCTCTGCTGGCATGTATTATTCCCAATCTGATTTGTTTGGGAGCCGGTGTATTTTTACTGCAGAAGAAAAACGCTTGATTTAAAAAATATATTTTGAAGTAAAGGAGGTGTATTCATGTTCGGATTACGGTTGATTTTAATTCTGGCAGTAGTTGGCGGTTTGATTGCTTTTATTGGTGATAAACTGGGAAGTAAGATCGGCAAGAAAAAACTTTCTGTTTTTGGTTTAAGGCCCTATCATACTTCTGTGTTGATGACCGTTATAACCGGAATTTTGATCGCCTCTATTACTTTGGTAACAATGGCTGTTGCTTCTGACAGTGCTAGAACCGCAATGTTTGGAATGGAAAAGCTTCAGAATGAATTAGCGGCCTTGAACAGAGAAAAAGATCAGGCGTCTGTGGCGTTGGCAAAGGCTCAGGCTGATGTTGCTGAAAAGAATAAGGCAATTCTGGCTTTGGATGAACAGATAAAAGCCAGCGCGGCTGAAAAAGCGGCGATTGAGAATCAGTTAGTTGCTGCTCGTCAGAATTATGAGGAAGCCAAAGGCCAGCTTCAGCAGGCTCAGTCGGCTGTAGGAGAATTGTCGCAGGCTAAGCAGTCTCTTGAAGGGGAAGTAACTAATCTGGAACAGATGACAGAACGTCTGCGGCGAGGAATTTTGGCTATTCGTGAAGGTCAGGTTGTTTTTCGAAGCGGCGAAGTTGTTTATGCAGGAGTTTTAAAAGGCAGTTTAAATGACGAAGAAAATAGTCGGCAAATGCAGTTGTTTTTAGCTACGGCTAATGAAGTGACCCTGCATCGTATGGGAATAGAAGCAGAAGAACCTGTGCAGGCCATATGGATGCCTAATGAGGTAATTGAAGAGGCTTTGACGCGCATTAAAGCTGCGCAGGGGAATATTTTTGTCAGAGTAAGGACTGTTGCTAATATTATTGCTGGAGAACCGGCTGTATGTACGTTGGAATTGGCAGCGGACAATCGTATTTATAAAAATAACGAGCTGATTTTTAGTAAAGAAATAGACCTTGAACAAAGTGAGAGCAGTATGAATGGTGAAATATTAGAGTTTCTGTCTGATATTAACCGTGTAGCTGTTGCTGCCGGAGTCATACCAGACCCGCTTACAGGTAAGGTTGGTAATATGGATGCTGGAACAATGGTCGAAACAGGTGAGAAAATGGCTAAGTATGGCGGGAAAGTTATACTTAAGGCCTATGCTAAAGGTGACATTAACGCTTCTGGACCGGTTTTACTGCGCTTAGAGGTGGAAAATGCCGGAAAATAAAGTATGGTACTTAGGCGTTGATCCTGGTAGTGCTAAAACTGGATTTGCATGGGTAGAGGCAGATGGAAGAATAAAAAAGGTTGCAGTACTGGCAACAGAAACTTTACCAGAAGTGCTGCCGCAAATATTAGGATCTGCTCCAGCTGCTGTGATTTTGGGGAACGGCACTAACTGTGACAGCATAAAAAAAATGCTGATGGAAGTAACTACTGTAATTAAGATATTAATGATAGAAGAAGGCTACAGTACGGAAGAGGCCAGAAAATTGTATTGGCAGGAAAACCCTCCGCAGGGCTGGCGCCGTTTACTTCCTTTGGGTTTGCAAGTTCCGCCTGTTAATTTAGACGGTTACGCAGCGGCTGTTTTGGTACGTCGTTATTTGAAAAAAATAAATACAGTATAATAAAAAGCACAGGAAATTTTCCCTGTGCTTTTTTAGCAGGGAAAATATTGGGCAGCGGCGAATAAAATCAAGGCAGTTTAAAATGGGGGTGGAAAAATGATCAGACTGAAAAAATGTAGTCTGATATGGTTAACACTACTGTTATTGTTGATAGCAACGGCCGTAAATGCGGCAGAAAAAAACTTTGTCGAAATAGATATTTACAGTGTGAATGATTTCCATGGGCACCTGCGTGCTGAAGCTGCTGATCCTGGAATTGCTGTTTTGTCAGGAGTAATTAACGAACTGATGAAGCAAAATCCTGTAGGATCCTTGCTTTTGGGCGGTGGTGATATGTTTTCTGGAACAATTGATGCCAATGAGTATCAGGGACTGCCAGTTGTGACAGCGATGAATAAGATGGGTTTTAGCGCGAATACAGCAGGCAATCATATTTTTGACTATCCTCTGGACGTAATAAAGAGGCAGGCTGCCGCAGCAAATTTCCCTATTTTGGGAGCAAATATTGTTGAGGCTGCAGGTGATAGAGTTGCGGAACCTTTTAAACCATATGTAATGTTGCAGAGGAATGGTTTGACAATTGGTATATTGGGTCTTACTACGGTTGAAACTAAGGAAAAAGCATCGCAGTTTAATTTGCAGAAGGTAAAAATTTTACCGCCGGAACAGATTGCACAGGTATATGTTGATGAGTTGAGAAGGCAAGGGGCACAAATTATTGTTCTACTGACACATATTGGCAGCAGTCAAGGGGAGAAACATGGTATTACAGGGGAGATAGTACCGATTTTGCAAAAAATTCATGGAGTAGATGCCGTTGTCACAGGACATTCACATTTGTGTGTCAGCGGGACATATGGAGATATTCCGGTAATCCAGGCCGGATGCTATGGGGAGGCAGTTGGCAGAATCAATTTGTTATATTCCATGGCAGCTCAGAAGGTTGTTTCTGCAAATTCGCGTATTTATAAATTAAGCGAATTACCGAGAGTACAGGATAATGCAATGGAAAGGTTTTTGGAACCAATATTTAAAAACATAGATTCTAAATATAATGAGATTTTAGCTGTCAATAACCAGGTGCTGACAAATGACCGTAATGGAGAATCAAGAGTCGGAGACTTTTTTATGGATGTTTTGAAAAACGGCTTTAAGGCTGATGTTGCTTTATATAACGGTGGAGCTATACGTGATACTTTGCCGTCTGGAAGGGTAACGGTTCGTGATTTATTGAAAATCTTTCCCTTTGACAGTACCATATATACAGCAGAAGTAAAAGGCAGTGATCTGAGGCAGGTTCTGGAACATGGTATTGGCAACCCGGATATCAGCAGGCTGCGTTTTTCAGGGTTGCAGATCAGTGCTGATATCAGAAGGGAGGAAGGACAGAGAATTAGCAGTGTTACTTTGTCTGATGGCAGCACATTAGCGGATGAAAAATATTATAAGGTCATAAGTAATGATTTTATGTTCAGTGGCGGCGATGGTTTTTACAGCCTGCAAAATGCACGGCATTTGAGGGATTGTGGTAAGGATAAGACTTTTTTTGCTTTTGCGCTGCGAAGCTTGAAAATGGTTGACTATCCTGCTCATGATGAGCGATTACAAATAAAAAAACAGGGAGTCTAAAATGAACGATTTTATGAAACTTAACTGTGATGAATTTTTAGAAAGACTTGCATCTAAAGAACCTGTACCAGGAGGTGGAGGTGCCGCTGCATTAGGTGGAGCCATAGGTGCGGCGTTAACTTCAATGGTTGCCAATCTTACTGTGGGAAAAGAAAAATTTTTATCGGTAGAAGGTGAAATGATTAGGTTGGCAGCCGCAAGTAAATATTTGCGAAAAGAATTGCTTCAGTTGGTACAAGAGGATGCCAGCGTTTTTGAAGCATTTATGAAATGTTATAAGATGCCGAAAGCAACAGATTTGGAAAAAGAACTGCGCCAAATAAAAATTCAGGAAGCTGCTAAAATGGCAGCAGAGATACCTTTGAAAATCGGTGAAAAAGCTCTGGCAGTTTTACTTTTGGCGGCAGAAGCGGCAGAATTAGGTAATCCAGCCGTAATTACAGATGCTGCTGTAGCGGCATTGATGGCCAGGGCAGCTGTACGTAGCGCAGTTTATAATGTAAAAATAAATCTTAATCTGATTAGCGATCAGGACTATTGCTCAGTTCTTGTCGAAAGAATTGCAGCATTGGAGCAAGAAGCCTTATCGGCAGAAAAAAATATTTTGGAGCATACTGATAAAGTTCTGTCATAAAGTAAAATTTGTCAATATTGAGCGAAGTAGGATGAATTGTCTGAAAATTCACAAACAGTTCACTTTTTAGCCCAACTTAGGACAAAGGCTTTTGGTATCCTATAACTGTAAGCCAAGCACTAAGAAAAGCGAAGGTGATATAAATGCATATAAAGGTTTTAGGGCCTATGACGAAACAATGCGAATTGTTATTGCAAAATGCAGCCATCGCGGCTAAAAAACTCAAATGTCATGCTGAGTTTGAACGTGTTAATGATTTACGGCGTGTAGTCGCTTACGGAGTTATGGCCTTACCAGCTTTGGTTATTGATGAAAAAGTTGTTGCAGGCGGCAGTGTGCTGCCTGTTGAAGAAATAATGGAGATTATCAGACATTTGAATTAAATGGCATTAGAGTGAGCTGCTTGAGTATACAAATGTTATATTGATTTTTACCCCATATCATTTTGATATGGGGATTTTTTTGTTGCTGCATAAAAGTCCCGCCGGGACAGTAAAATAAGACGCTGCGGAAAAGTTTTTTTCTTGTAAGCTCGTTGTAAAATCTAGTATAATAAAAGTCAAGTACAAAATAAAAAGGTGAGAACTGGGGGCAATTATGGTATATTTCTTTGGCTTTCTAGGTGGTCTGGCATTGTTTTTATATGGCATGCAATTGATGGGTGATGGTCTGCAGCGTGCTGCTGGTGAAAAATTGCAGAAAATACTGGAAGCATTGACCGGGGTTTTGATTGTCGGAGTAGCGTTGGGTGCAGCTGTAACTGCTGTTTTGCAGTCCAGCAGTGCAACAACAGTCATGACTGTTGGTTTGGTAAATGCCGGGCTGATGACACTGAAACAGGCGTTCGGCATTGTTATGGGTGCTAATATTGGTACCACTATTACCGCCCAGTTGATTGCATTTAAACTTACTGATTATGTTACTTTGATTTTGGCAATAGGGTTTGCAATGCAGTTGCTTGCTAAACGCCGTCGTGGGAAATATCTGGGGCAGGTACTTCTTGGGTTTGGTATCCTGATGCTGGGCATGAGTATGATGGGACAATCTGTTTTACCCCTGCGCGAGTATCAGGGCTTTGTTGATTTTATTGGCAAATTTTCTCATAATCCGATTCTAGGTATTGGCGTAGGTATTGTAATGACAGTACTTATTCAATCCAGCTCCGCTACTATTGGTATTTTGATTGCCATGGCAAGCCAGGGGTTGATACCTTTGGAAGGTGCAATTCCTGTACTTCTGGGCGATAATATCGGTACCTGCATTACAGCAATCATGGCGGCCTGGCGTGCAAATGTTACGGCAAAACGTGTTGCATTAGCGCATGTGTTGTTCAATCTGATTGGCAGCATCCTTTTCGTGACCTTTATGGGATTGTTCATAAAACTTGTTTTGGCAGTATCACCTGCTCATGATATAGCGCGTCAGATCGCTAATGCGCATACAGCCTTTAATATTATCAATACACTTATTTTTCTGCCTTTTGCTGCTCCTTTTATCAAGCTTGTGGAACGGTTACTGCCTGGCAGTGACGGTGTCATTTCGCGCAAACCGATATATTTGGATGTGAATATGCTTAAAACCCCGTCTATCGCTATGACTCTGGCTGGTAAAGAGGTTGTGCGCATGGGAACCATGGCTCGTCATAATGTTGAACTGAGCATAGCGGCAATGGAAGACATGGACAGCAGGAAAATCGCTTATGTTTTAGAACATGAACCAGTGATAGATGCATTGGAAGAAGAAGTTACCAAATATTTGACGCAAATGAGTGAAACGCAGATGAGCAGGGAATTATCAGCCCGGCATACAGGTCTTTTACATGCCTGTAACGATATTGAGCGTATTGGTGATCATGGTGAAACTTTAGCGAAAAAAGTACGGATGATTTACGAAGATAATGTAAAATTTTCAGATGAGGCTAAAGCCGAGCTGCACACTTTAGGGCAGATGGTGCTAGAAGCCAGCGGCAAAGCTTTGGAAGCCTTGGAAAAAGACGATAAGAAACTGGCTGAAGAAGCCTGGGCATTGTGCCGTCAGGTTAAACAGTATCAGAAAGAGATTCGGAAAAATCATATCGTACGATTGAATGAAAAACGTTGTGATCCGGTTGCTGGCTTTGTAATGCTGGAATTATTAATAAATATGAAACGCGTTTCCGATCATTCAAAAAATATCAGCCAGTTAGTTTTGGGAATTTTTTAAAAGTAAAAAAATATAGAAATTTTTCAAAAAAATGTTGACAAAGATGGCGTTCTGTTCTAAAATACATCTTGTTGCTAATCAATGCGGAAATAGCTCAGTGGTAGAGCACCTCCTTGCCAAGGAGGGGGTCGCGAGTTCGAATCTCGTTTTCCGCTCCACTTGAATATTGGCCCGGCAGAAACCTGCCGGGTTTTTTGTTGCTTCTTGTCAACTTTAGATCCTTGTGATATGATATTATGAGCGATTTATGTCAGTATCTTTTGATATTGGCCTTGAACAAGCTGTTAATTTTGTACACATATAAAACCTAAGGGAGGATTTTTTAATGAACGTATCTGTTGAAAGAGTTGTGAATGACGCAACCCTCAAAATTACTTTACCCGCTGAGGAAGTGAATAAAGGCTTTAAAAAAGCTATAAGCAAAATCGCTAACAGCGTAAACATTCCCGGTTTCCGTAAAGGTAAAGCACCCCGCAACATTATTGAAATGCACTATGGCAAAGATGCCATTAAACAAGAAGCATTCGAAATCGTTGCTAATGATTGCTATACTAAAGCACTTGATCAGGAGAGCCTGATTCCTGTGTCCGACCCCAAAGTTGAAGAATCTGTTTTTGAAGAAAATAAAGATATGGAACTGACTATCAAAGTCACTTTGAAACCTGAAATAGAACTGGGTGAATACAAAGGCTTGTCTGTAGAGAAAAAAGAAGCTGTTGTTGAAGATGCAGATGTTGACGCTGCAGTAGAAGAACTGCGCAGCCGTCAGGCCAAAATGGTAATTGCTGAAGAAGGTACAATTATTGAAAAAGGTGATTTTGCAATTATTGATTTCGCCGGCACTGTAGACGGTGAAGCTTTCAGCGGCGGTGAAGGTAAAGGCTATCCTCTGGAAGTTGGTTCTAACTCCTTTATCCCTGGTTTTGAAGATCAGCTGGTTGGCCTAAAAAAAGGCGATGCTACTGATGTAGAAGTAACTTTCCCTGAAGATTATTTCGTTAAAGAACTGGCTGGTAAAGAAGCTGTGTTCAAAGTTAACGTTCAAGATGTAAAACGCAAAGAGCTGCCTGAGCTGAATGACGAATATGTTGCAGCTAACAGTGAATATAAAACTGTTGCTGAACTGAAAGCTTCGTACAAAGAACGTATGCAGCAGAATGCTGAAAACAATGCGAAGGTTGAATATGAAAAAGCATTGATTGATGCTGCTGTTGCCAATGCTAAATTTGAAGTTCCTGAGATTATGGTCGAAGACCGCATCAGCCAAATGGTTGACGAAATGCGTATGAGTCTGGAAAGCCGTAAAATGACTTTAGAAATGTATATGCAGTATACTGGTATGGATATGGCTAAGATCCGCGAAAACCAGCGTGCGACTGCCGCTGAAAACGTAAAAACTGATTTGGTTCTGGATGCTATTGCTAAAGCAGAAAACATTCAGGTATCTATGGAAGACGTTGATGCTGAATTATCTGCTATTGCTGCTCAACATGGTGCTACGCTGGACGAAGTAAAGAATATCATTAAATCCAATGGTAACATGGGACTTTTGCTTGCAAATATTCTGCGTCGCAAAGCTGCTCACGTTGTTATTGACAACGCAAAATAATGGCATTTTGCCGCCGGCGCTTTAAGCTCCGGCGGCAGATGTGACTTTATTAAAAAATATAACCTTAAAGAAAAGGGGTGTAAGACATGAACTATGTGCCTATCGTTGTAGAGCAATCCAGCAGGGGTGAGCGCTCTTATGACATTTATTCCCGCTTATTGAAAGACAGAATCGTTTTTGTGACCGGCCCTATTGACGACGCGATGGCAAATGTCGTTATCGCCCAGCTGCTCTTCCTGGAATCCGAAGATCCTAATAAAGATATACATCTTTATATCAATAGTCCTGGCGGTAGTGTAAGTGCCGGCTTGGCTATTTATGACACGATGCAGTATATCAAACCTGATGTTTCTACCATTTGCATGGGTATGGCGGCCAGTATGGCATCTGTACTTTTAGCTGCAGGAACTCCGGGAAAACGTTACGCGCTCCCTTATTCCCGCGTGATGATTCATCAACCGCTGGGAGGGGCTCAGGGTCAAGCTACAGAAATTGAGATTCATGCGCGCGAAATTCTGCGTATCCGTGAAGAGATGAATGGTATTTTAGCTAAACATACAGGTCAGTCGAAAGAAAAAATCGCACAGGATACTGAACGCGATTATTACCTGACCAGCGAAGAAGCTAAAGCTTATGGGCTTATTGATGAAGTTGTAACCCGTAAGGCAGCAGCTGAAGAAGCGAAATGATGCATACTAAGGAGATAACAATATGAACTTTGGCGAGGGGAACGACAGCAATATAACTTGTTCCTTCTGTGGAAAAAGAGAAGGCCAGGTCCGCAAGCTGATTGCCGGTCATAACGTCTATATCTGCGACGAATGTATCGAACTTTGCAATGAAATGCTGACAGAAGACCTGAAAGAAACAAATGCTGCTGTTGTCAGTGTAAACGAACTGCCGAAGCCGAAAGAAATTAAAAATATTCTTGACGAGTATGTTATTGGTCAGGAAGAAGCAAAAAAAACTTTGGCTGTAGCGGTTTATAACCACTATAAACGTATTAACTATGAATTAAATAATCCTGCGAAGGATAAAGAAGTAGAACTGCAAAAATCAAATATTCTAATGCTGGGGCCTACCGGCAGCGGTAAAACTTTGCTGGCACAGACGTTGGCAAAGATTTTGCAGGTACCTTTTGCAATCGCTGATGCTACTGCTTTGACAGAAGCTGGTTATGTAGGTGAGGATGTTGAAAATATCCTGCTGAAATTGATCCAGAACGCTGATTTTGATATTGAGCGTGCTCAAAGAGGCATTATTTATATTGATGAGATCGATAAGATTTCTCGTAAATCAGAAAATCCTTCTATTACACGTGATGTATCAGGTGAAGGTGTGCAGCAGGCACTTCTGAAAATTTTGGAAGGTACAGTCGCCAGCGTTCCGCCGCAAGGAGGACGCAAACATCCGCATCAGGAGTTTATTCAGATCGATACTACTAATATTTTATTTATCTGTGGCGGTGCTTTTGCCGGACTTGAAAATATTATCGGTGCACGTATCGGCAAAAAGAATCTTGGTTTTGGTGCTGATATCAAAACAAAAGAAGAAGCAAAAGCTGATACGATCTTTAAAAAAGTTTTGCCTGAAGATTTAATGAAATTCGGTTTGATTCCTGAATTTGCAGGTCGTCTGCCTGTTGTTGTGACACTGGATTCTTTGGATAAAGACGCTTTGATCAAAATCCTGCAAGAGCCTAAAAATGCTTTGATTAAACAATATCAGCATTTCCTGGCTATGGATAATGTAGAACTGGAATTCGAAGACGGTGCTTTAGTGGCTATTGCAGAAGAAGCTCTTAAACGTAATGCCGGCGCCCGCGGTCTGCGTTCTATCATCGAAGAGGTAATGCGTAATGTGATGTATGAAGTGCCTTCACGTATCGACGTTGTAAAATGTGTAGTTACAGAAGCGGCAATCAGAGAACACATGGAACCGAAAATGGTGGTTGCTAGTTAAGCAATTAAAAAAAGAAGGGGAAGGGGCATAGCCTTTTCCCCTTTTTATGTTAAAATAAAGTTGAGTAATGAAAATGCTTTAAAAATATCGTTTGCTGCAGTTAATACTGTTGGCAAAGGAGGGTAATATATGGAAACAAAACCACGTTTAATGCCGTTGCTTCCTTTAAGAGGAATGCTGGTATTTCCAGGTATGATTATAAATCTTGATGTAGGCAGGGAGCGTTCCATTCATGCAGTAGAAGCTGCGATGACTTCCGATAAGCAGATACTTCTGGTATCACAGAAGGAAGCCGTAACGATGGAACCCGGGCAGAAGGATTTATTTAAATATGGTGTCATAGCGGAAATCAAACAATTATTGAAATTGCCAAGTGGAGCTTTGCGGATACTTGTAGAAGGATTAGCCCGAGCCAAAGTAGAAACTATTATCGAAGCTCCGGCTGTCGATACATATTTCCAGGCTAATGCACTGCCGATGGATTCTGTTGTCAGTGAAGATAATGAAGTGGAAGCGCTGCGCAGGATGCTGATTGAAACGTTTGAGCAATGGATTATTGCCAGCAAAAAAGTTAACAGTGAAGTGCTGCTGACCTTTAAGGACCAAACTGACCCAGGACGGGTTGCGGATATGATTGCCGGTTATCTGTCGATAAATATCGAAGAAAAAGAGCAGCTGTTAGAAGCGGTTGATGTTAAAGAACGTATGAATAAACTCTATACGTATTTATGCAAAGAACTGGAAATTGCCGGTCTGGAAAAAAATATTTCACAGCAGGTGCGTAAACAGATAGAACAGAACCAAAAAGAATATTATCTGCGTGAACAGATGAAAGCCATTAATAAAGAACTTGGCGAAGGTGATGAACGTCAGGCCGAAATAGACGAATATAAGAAGCAGATGTCAGAGCTTGATCTGCCGGCTGAAGTTGTTGAAAAAATCAATAAAGAACTTGACCGTCTTTATAAAATGCCGCCGATGATGGCTGAAAGCGCCGTAATCCGCAATTATATCGATGTGCTTTTAAGTTTGCCCTGGGGTAAGTTTACAGAAGATAATTTTGACCTTGAAGTGGCTGCTAAAGTACTGGATAAAGACCATTACGGTTTGGAAAAAGTAAAAGAACGTATTTTAGAGTATTTGGCAGTACGTGCTTTGACCAAACAAAGTAAGGGACCGATTTTATGTTTAGTCGGACCTCCTGGTGTGGGTAAAACTTCTCTGGCACATTCGGTTGCCAGAGCGATCGAGCGTAAATTTACCCGTGTTTCTTTAGGTGGCGTTCGTGATGAAGCAGAAATCCGCGGTCATCGTCGTACATATATCGGCGCAATGCCAGGCAGGATTATTCATGGTATGCAAACCAGCGGTTGCATGAATCCTGTTTTTCTTCTGGATGAGATTGATAAAATGGCTTCTGATTTTCGGGGGGGATCCGGCTTCGGCTCTGCTGGAGGTATTAGACCCGGAACAAAACAACACTTTCAGTGACCATTATATTGAATTCCCTTTTGATTTGTCACATGTTTTCTGGATTGTAACGGCTAATACGGTAGAAACTATCCCTCCTGCTCTATTAGACAGGATGGAAGTGATTCAACTTACCAGTTACACTGAGGACGAGAAAGTGAAAATCGGCGAATTGCATTTATTGCCGAAGGAACGTCAGGCACATGGCTTGACTGCAAAAACTTTGAATATTACAGAAACAGCTCTGCGTCATGTTATACGCGAATATACACGTGAGGCCGGTGTACGTAATTTAGAACGGAAAATAGCGGCGATCTGCCGTAAAACAGCACATCGTATTGTGACGAAACAGGTAAAAAGTGCTAAAGTTACCGAAAAAAATCTGACTAAATATTTAGGACCGGTTATTTTTCTGGAAAGCGATCTGACTGCCAAGGCAGAAATAGGTATCTGCACAGGTTTGGCCTGGACCAGTGTTGGAGGTGAATTACTGAAGGTAGAAGTACTGGCTACTAACGGTAAAGGAGGTCTGGTATTGACTGGGCAGTTGGGTGATGTTATGAAAGAATCTGCTCAGGCCGGTTATACTTATATTCGTTCTCGGGCTAAAGAGCTGCATTTGGATGAAAAGTTTTATGAAACTACTGATATCCACATTCATTTACCGGAAGGCGCAATCCCAAAAGATGGTCCTTCCGCCGGCATTACTATGGTGACGGCTATGGTTTCAGCACTGACTAAACGTTGCATAAAAGCGGGTATTGCCATGACTGGAGAGATCACTCTTTCTGGCAAAGTGCTTCCGGTAGGAGGAATTAAAGAAAAAATGCTGGCGGCGCATCGTTATGGTGTAAAAACCATTCTGCTTCCAGAACAGAATATGCAGGATCTGGAAGAACTTCCTGTCAATGTGCGTGCGGCAATAAAATTCATTCCTGTTAATCATATGGATCAAGTGTTGAAATTAGCTTTGGAGGAGTAAGATGAATAAAGGAACCTGGGATATTATTCATGCCCAATATATCACATCTGCTGTCAGAGCAGACCAATATCCGACACCACCGTTAATAGAGGCTGCTTTTATAGGGCGTTCTAATGTTGGCAAATCATCACTGATCAATTCGCTCTGCAGACGTAACGGCTTGGCAAGAGTGAGCTCGACTCCAGGCAAAACACAGACTATAAATTTTTATGGTTTGCAGGCTAAACGCACTACTGAAGGGCAGGAAGAACGTGCTGATTTTTATTTAGTAGATTTACCAGGTTATGGTTTTGCCAAAACAGCTAAAACGAACAAAGATAAATGGTCAGGATTTATCAGTAAATATCTTTCCGGATCTGATAATCTAGGACTGGTCTGTCAGCTTATTGATATCAGGCATAAGCCTTTGGACAGCGATATTGAAAGCTATCACTGGTTACTGGACTGTGGACTGCAGGTTCAGGTTATTTTGACCAAAGCAGATAAATTGTCGAAAAATGCAGCGATGGCTCAAAAAGCATTATTCAAACGGGAGCTGGGACTGGATGACAGCCGTATTATGACCTATTCTGTAACTCAGAATACAATGCGCAGTGAATTGATAGGGCGGATCATGACGGCACTGGAAGGGCATTATTAAGCGAGGGAAATATGTTGAATCGTTTGCTGCTGTTTGTTATGGCAGCCTGTTTAGGAACGTTATTTTTAAAAATGGAATTGCCTATACCATATCTTTTAGGCGGCATTTTTGCTGCAGTAGCCTGTAAGATAGCTGGTTCGCCTGTTACCTGGCCTAAGAATTGGCGTGAATTGGGTTTGCTTGTAGCTGGGTATGGTATTGGCCGTAATTTTACAGCTGATACATGGGAGAAAATGACGCATCAGACCTTTGGGGTACTGGAAGCCACGCTGATAGCTGTAGCTGTTGCTGTTTTAATTGCCTGGTGGACAGCGAGACATACTTCGGCTAATTTGATCAGTTGTGTGATGGGCATTATGCCTGGCGGGCTGACGCAAATGATGCTGATGTCGGAGGATGATCCAAGGGCTGACGCAAATGTTGTTGTCGTTATGCAGACTCTGAGGCTGGTAGGCGTTATTGTAGCAGTACCATTTCTGGTAATCCATGGTTTAGGTGCTCAGGTTATGCAAAACAATGCTATTGTTCAGACAACAGACGGTACGCATTGGCTTATTCTTGTCCCATTGTCGTTTTTAGGCGCTTTTGTTGCGACTAAGTTAAAGGTGCCAACACCGCGTTTGCTGGGGCCGATTCTGGCAACAGCGGCAGGGTCGTATTTTTGGGGAAGTTTACAGCCTGTGCCTGGTTTGCTTATGATGCTGGCACAGGTAAGTATTGGATTATACATGGGCGTAATGCTGGATCCCAAAAAACTTTCGGCTACTAAGGAATTGATGCCTTATATTTTTAGTGGTATCGTTTTGATGATTGGTGTCAGTGTTGTTGTTGCCTGGTCCCTGTCAGAACGGTATGGGTTTTCTTTAGTAACCGCTTTTTTAGCAATGGCTCCCGGCGGAATTGCGGAAATGTGTCTGGCTGGAATGAGTATGGGAGAAGATGTTTCAATCATTCTTACTTACCAATTAGTACGGTTATTGTTTTTGAATATCTGCGTTCCTTTGGGAATCACTATGTATTTTAAAAATAAAAGTCTTGATTAGCAGTATCGTAGCTTACTGAATAAAATAGTAAGCTACGATACTGTTTTATTTGCGAAAAATAATATATGAAAAAATATATTAAAAGACTTGACAAAAGAAATAGTAATAAATATAATTAAGCTAACAAATGAATATTGTAAGCTAAAGGTGCTCTACAGAGCTTAATAGAGAAGTCGGTGCAATTCCGACGCGGTCCCGCCGCTGTAACGAGGAGTAAACTTCAAATGCCACTGGTAGTAATACTGGGAAGGTGAAGTGAGCTATGAATCGGAGTCAGAAGAACTGCCTTAGCTACATCGCTGATTGACCTGCGAGAGACGGGGAGGAGATGCTGCAGAGTTCGTATTTTAGGTAAATACGAAGTGCGAATCTTTTGCTATGAATTTCTGACCGTTTTTCTTAATATTATTTTAAGAAAACGGTTTTCTGTTTTTCTGTGCTTTTGTAAGCGCGTTGAGGTCGAAGTGTGATGGCTAGACCTCGAAAATAAGGTCAGCCATCAGTGTATATATTTATTTGTGACAGGTCTGGACAACCTGCCGGGTTTATTGCCATTCTCAAATTCTCTTTGTGCAAGAACCTTCTTCTCAATTGCCTGCGTAGGGGTGCGCGGCAAGAGCAACCATCACATTTTTTGTGATGGTTGCTTTTTTTTTGATAAGGGGCTTATAGAGGCAGTTTCGGTAGGAGATTCTCGAACCATTCTGCGATACATAAGTAAGCAAAGTACAGGAGGTGAACATTTACTACCCCGGCACAGAAAATAATTAATGAAAGGATGCCGTATATGGAACAAGATAAAAACCTTACAGCAGAGATTCAGCAGGAAGAAACTTTAGTGGGAACTATCCCTCCGGTTACTTTCGATGAATTTACGCCGCCGTCCTATGAGGAGTGGAAGCAAGAAGTAGTGACTGCTCTTAAAGGCGGTTCTTTTGAAAAGAGTATGTTCACTAAAACTTATGAGGGTATCACCCTGAATCCTATTTATAGATTAGAGGATCAGGAGAAGATTACTCACAATAAAACCTATCCCGGCATGGAAAGCAACCTGCGCGGTGCTAATGCAGGAGGTTATATCCATAAAGTATGGACTATTGCTCAGGAGTGTGATGGAAAAACTCCTGCCGAAGCCAATGAAATGGTTAAATACGAGCTGTTGAAAGGAACTACCGCTGCTAGTGTCGTTTTAGATACTGCGACACGCAAAGGCTATGATCCTGATAAGGCAGAAGTAAAAGATGTTGCTGATATAGGCGTATCTTTGGCTACTGTAGCTGACGTGGAAAAACTGCTGGATGGTGTTGATCTGGAAAAATTCGAAATCGATATTTATGCCGGCGCTTCCAACATCGCTCTTTTGGCTGCTGTAATCACTGTCTGCGAGAAAAAAGGTCTGGCCCTCGAAAAATTACATGGCGCTATTACTGTCGATCCGATTGGCGAACTTGCTTTGGACGGCGAATTAGTTCGTCCGCTGGACGAATATTATGACGAAATGGCACATAGCATTGCCTGGGCTGAAAAAAATGCTCCGCAGCTTAAAACAGTAGTTGTCAATACCGATGTTTATCATAATGGCGGTGCTAACGACATTCAGGAAGTAGCGTATGCTATGAATGCAGCTGTAACTTATATGCGCGCTATGGAACGCCGTGGTATTGATGTCAATACCTTCTGTCGCCACCTGCGTTTTCATTTCAGTATCGGAGCTAATTTCTTTATGGAAATTGCTAAACTGCGCAGTCTGAAAATGGTTTGGGCGCAAATCGTTAAAAATTGCGGTGGGGATGAAGAAGCACAAAAGATCAATCTTTATGTCAGCACTTCTACCTTCTGCCAGACGAAATACGATCCTTATGTAAATCTGCTGCGTGCGGCAACACAATCCTTCTCTGCGGTTGTTGGCGGTATGGACGGCATGTATGTCAAACCTTTCGATCATTGCATTCGTCCCAGTGATGTATTTTCCCGCCGTATTGCCCGTAATATCCAGATCATGGAACAGCATGAATTCAACTTTATTCAGCCGATCGATCCTTCCGGCGGCAGCTGGTATATTGAACCGCTGACAGAAGAATTTACGGAAAAAACCTGGGCTAAGTTCCAGGAAATCGAAAGCCACGGCGGCTTACTGGCAGCGCTTGAAAGCGGCAAAGTACAGGCAGCGGTTAAAGCTATTTTAGAAGAACGTTTTAAAAATCTTGCTACCAGAAAAGATCGTGCAGTCGGCAATAACATGTACCCGAACATGACTGAAGAACTTTTGGAAGTGCCTGAAGTTGATTTCGCAGGAATCCTTAAAGCACGCAAAACTGATTTGGAAGTCAACGTAAAAGTACGCGACAATGCTTATGTAGAAGCTGTACTCAGCGACCTTGGCAAACGTGATGCCAGTGAGTTGGGTTCTTTGATCGCTGATGCTGAAAAAGCATTATTGGCTGGAGCAACTATGGGTGAAATTTCAGCAGCTCTTACCGGCAGTGCTAATGGCGAAAAGGTTGAAGCTATTGCTCCGCATCGCTGGACTGAACGCTATGAAGAACTGCGTATGCGTACGGAAAATTTTGTTGATAAAACCGGTGCAAACGTTAAAATTTTCCTGGCCAATATGGGACCGATCCCGCAGCATAAAGCACGTGCCGATTTTGTTACCTCTTTCATGCAGGTGGCTGCCTTTGAGGTTGTGACAAATAATGGCTTCCTCACTGTCGAAGAAGCTGTTAAAGCAGCGCTTGAGTCCGGTGCCGATGCAGCCATCGTCTGCTCGACTGACGCTACTTATCCGGAACTGGCCCCAGCAGTTACGAAAGGCATCAAAGCTGTAAATCCGGAAATGAAGGTATTCCTGGCAGGTGCTCCCAGCGCAGAACTGAAAGAAATCTGTGATGCTGCAGGTATGGATGATTACATCAGCGTCAAATCCAATTGCTATGAAACCTTGCTCCGTATGCAAAGAAAGGGGGATGTTCTGATAATGTCCAGAATTCCTGATTTTAGTCAAATTCCCTTTCAGCAGGCACCCGCACAAGGCGCCGCCGAGTTTGCTGCCTGGAAGGAAAAATTAAAAACTGAAACCGGTAAATCCTTTGAAGAAAATTTTTACCGTACAATGGAACAAATCAACGTAGCTCCTTTATATGATGTGAATGCCTATAAAGACTGCGAACATCTGCATTATATGGCAGGTATCCCGCCATTTTTGCGTGGACCTTATTCAACGATGTATGTAACCAAACCCTGGACAGTACGTCAATATGCAGGCTTCTCTACTGCAGAAGAATCAAATGCTTTCTATCGCCGTAACCTGGCGGCAGGGCAAAAAGGTCTGTCTATCGCATTTGACCTTGCAACTCACCGCGGTTATGACTCCGATCATCCGCGCGTTGTCGGTGACGTAGGTAAAGCCGGTGTTGCCGTTGACTCTATTTTGGATATGGAGATTCTTTTCTCCGGCATTCCTCTGGATCAAATGTCTGTATCAATGACAATGAACGGCGCAGTGCTGCCTGTATTGGCCTTCTATATCCTGGCTGGTGAAGAACAGGGCGTAGACAAATCAGTTATGGCAGGTACGATCCAAAACGACATTCTGAAAGAATTCATGGTTCGTAATACCTATATCTATCCGCCTACAGCTTCCATGCGCATCATCGGTGATATTTTCGAATATACCTCCGCTTATATGCCCAAATTCAACAGTATCTCGATTTCCGGTTATCATATGCAGGAAGCAGGCGCTACTGCTGATATCGAACTTGGCTATACATTAGCCGACGGTCTCGAATATCTGCGTACAGGTACTGAGCATGGTCTTACTATTGACCAGTTTGCACCGCGTTTGTCCTTCTTCTGGGCAATGGGTAAAAACTACTTTATGGAAATTGCTAAAATGCGTGCAGGACGTATGCTGTGGGCGAAAATCGTTAATTCCTTCGGCCCGAAAAAAACCAAATCTATGGCTTTGCGTACACATTCGCAAACTTCCGGCTGGAGCCTGACAGAGCAAGATCCGTTCAACAATATTACGCGTACCTGTATCGAGGCTATGGCAGCAGCTTTGGGGCATACCCAGTCGCTGCATACTAACGCTTTGGACGAAGCTATCGCGTTGCCGACAGATTTCTCGGCTCGTATTGCTCGTAATACTCAATTGTACATTCAGGACGAAACCAAAGTCTGCAAAGTTATTGATCCGTGGGGCGGTTCCTATTATGTAGAGGCACTGACCAATCAGCTGATCCAAAAAGCCTGGGCACATATCCAGGAAATCGAACAGCTCGGCGGTATGTCCAAAGCTATTGATACCGGTCTTCCTAAAATGCGTATCGAAGAAGCGGCAGCACGTCGTCAGGCTCATATCGATTCCGGCGCCGAAAAAATTGTCGGCGTAAACGATTACCGTCTGGAAAAAGAAGATCCGCTTGATATTCTGGAAGTCGACAACACTGCAGTTCGTTTGGCGCAGATCGAACGTTTGAAAAAATTGCGTGCTAACCGTGACAACGATGAAGTTCGCCGTTGTTTGGACGCTATCACCCATTCCATGGAAACCGGTGAAGGCAACTTGCTGGAGCTGGCAGTTAACGCAGCTCGTGCTCGTGCTTCCAAAGGCGAGATTTCTGACGCTGTCGAAAAAGTCTGCGGCCGTCATAAAGCTATCATCCGTTCAATTTCCGGCGTCTACAGCAGCGAATTTGCTGACGAAGATGTTATCAAGGAAGTTCGTCAGATGACAGATGACTTTGAACAGCGCGAAGGCCGTCGTCCCCGTATCTATATTGCTAAAATGGGACAAGACGGACATGATCGCGGGGCGAAAGTTATTGCTACCGCCTTCGCAGATATGGGCTACGACGTAGATATCGGCCCTCTGTTCCAAACTCCGGAAGAAGCTGCGCAGGATGCAGTAGATAATGATGTTCATATCGTTGGTATGAGCTCATTGGCAGCAGGTCATAAAACCTTGATGCCGCAACTGGTAGAAGAACTTAAAAAACGCGGACGTGAGGATATCATGGTCGTTATCGGCGGCGTAATTCCTGCCCAGGACTATGATTATCTCTACGAACACGGTGCAGCAGCTATTTTTGGACCCGGCACCATTATACCTGTCTGCGCTAAAAAAGTACTGGAAGAGCTGAACAGACGCTTGGCGGATTAAGCCATGACAGATACTTATAAACCTTCGTGGGTGCCTGAAGAAGAAAACGATAAATTTGCCTGCCGGGTAATGTACGGTGTTACAGGCGGTCATGAAGGAACTCCAGGTGTAACAGTAGATAAAAAAGACAAAGTAACTCCGGCTATCAAACGCCGTAAGCTGGAAGTCGACGATTACGTCGAAGGTGTCCTCAAATGTGACCGCGCAATTTTATCACGCGCCATCACTTTGGTTGAAAGTAATGCTGCCGCTCATTTTGAGACGGCACAGCAGGTTATCCAAAAACTGCTGCCTTACACTGGTAAATCGACACGCGTTGGGATCACCGGTGTGCCTGGTGCAGGTAAATCCACCTTTATTGAGGCTCTTGGCACAAACCTGTGTCGTGGCGGACATAAAGTCGCAGTACTGGCGGTCGATCCCTCCAGTACTGTTACCAAAGGCAGTATCCTGGGCGATAAAACACGTATGGAACAGCTTTCACGCGAACCGAATGCTTTTATCCGTCCGTCTCCTTCGGGAGGAACTTTGGGTGGTCTGACTCGTAAAAGCCGTGAAACACTGCTTTTGTGCGAAGCTGCCGGCTATGACACCATTTTAGTCGAGACCGTAGGCGTAGGGCAGAGTGAAACTACCGTACGTTCGATGGTAGATTTTTTTCTGCTGGTCGTATTGACAGGCGCCGGCGACGAATTGCAGGGGATGAAAAAAGGCGTAATGGAACTCGCCGATGCAATCGTCGTCAATAAAGCCGATGGTGATAATAAACAGCGGGCAATGGTTACCAGAGCTGAGTATGAACGTATCCTGCAATTTTTACGTCAGGCTACCGAAAACTGGACGACTCATGCCTATACCTGCTCTGCTTATACAGGAGCGGGAATTATGGAACTGTGGAATGATGTTATCGAAGCCTTTATGAAACAAGGCTGGGGAAATGGCGTGTTAGCTGAACGCAGGAAACAGCAGACGCTTTCCTGGGTATATACCATGGTTGAAGAACATCTGCATAATCTGTTTTATCGTTCGCCAGCCATTATTGGCTGCAAAGAAGAGATCGAGCGTGAAGTAGTGGGCGGAAAAATTTCGGCTACTATGGCGGTTCAAGATCTCATCAACAGATTTGCTGCTGCTGAGCTGAGCGGTGTTAATGTTAAAGACAGCTCGCCTTTTGAAATAAAATAATTTTTGGATTCTCCATTGGGGCGCGGCCGCCTGTGGGCCGCGCCATTTTTTAAGGAGGCAATACAGATGAATGATAACCCGGCTATTAAAGGCCTGATAGAATTAATCGAAAAACGTTATGGATTGGAAGTTCTCGACTCTCACTACGTCCTGGTTGATGAAAAATTTAAACAATATAATATGATGCTGTATGTCAAATTACCAAAACAGATGCTTGACGAATTTAAACGCTTATATTCGAATAAAACTAGCGCCATGCATGTTGCGTGGAGCATTGACGATAAAGATAACATTAGATTCCACGCTGCTATTGGCAACAATATCCTTTTGCTTTTAGATTCTCTGCTGTCAAAAGAATGAAAGAAGTGAGAGTAGAGATGACTAAAAGAAAAACCAGAGCTAGTGTGTGTATTATCGGTTGCAGACGCGACGTTATTAACGCTTAATGAAAAATACGCTTATCTTTTTACAGCATAAGATAAGCGTATTTAAAAATTACGATAGAAGTGCAAATGTTTTCACATAACATAAAATTGTTACTAATACTTATTAGTAATATATAACGCAAAAAATATTTAGAAGTTTTTTTACTAAAAGTGTTGACAAGATAATTAGTAATGCTTATAATTAATATAACAAATCAATATTTCATATGGGTGTTCTATGAACTTAAATGTCGATCGGTGTAAATCCGATGCGATCCCGTCACCGTAACAGGTCAGTCCTTGCACAAGCCGAGGTAATACCTGAAGCCGGACAGCAGCCTATATAAGCATCACTGCTTGACCTGCGAGAGACAGGAAGGAGATGTTTTTAACCAATGAGGTTCTGTTTATGTGAGAGTGGCAGAACCGCTTTGACTGATAACATTTGACCGTCTTCGCGCCTTGAGAAGACGGTCTTTTCTTATGATTGTCGTTTTATTCTTGCTGGTCGAAATATTGATTGTTCTACAGAGTAAAAATGCCGGACACATTTTCACTCTGTCCGGCAGATATATTCTGATTTATTTGCTGTTTTCAAGGCTTTCTTAAAAGAATAGAAAATCCTTTCTCTCCTCCTTCGTTGGCAGGCGTAGGGGTGCGCCTGCCAAAACCATCACTTGAACAGTGGTGGTTTTTTTATTTAGTCATGGTGTACTTCGCTGCATGGGTTTACATGGACCATGCAATGTTTTACCTCCGAAAAATTACTTTCAATTGCTTTATGAATATTTTCGGCGATAGTATGTGCTTCCAGTAAAGTCAGGTCGTCGTCAGCGCTTACTTCGACATCTACATAGATGCGGCAGCCAAATTTTCTGGTTTGCAGTACGTCTATGTGGTCAACGCCTTTTTGAGCGTTTATCAGAGCTGTCATCGTATTGATAGTGGCTTCGTCACAGGAGCGGTCGACCATCTTGTCTATGGCATCTTTAAAAATTTCGTATGATGCGTAAACTATCATCAGGCAAATGACTACACTGGCAAGAGGATCTAAAGCAGGATAGCCCATACGGGCGCCTAGAATACCGATAAAGCTGCCTATTGAGGATAATGCGTCACTGCGGTGATGCCAGGCATCTGCCATTAAAGCACTGGAATTTATTTTGGCAGCTGCTTTTTTAGTGTACCAGAACATACCTTCTTTAACGATAATGGAAATTACTGCGGCGATCAAAGCAAGGCTGCCCGGTATTTTCAAATCTTCGGCTGAAGCGTGAAGTATTTTTTCTAAACCTGCGTAACCTATACCAATACCTGTCAGTGCTAAAACTATCGCTAAAATGATGGCGGCGACACATTCCAAACGTTCGTGTCCGTACTGATGTTCTGCATCAGAAGCTTTATTGGATATCTTGACGCCGGCCATAACTATAAAGGTACTGAAGACGTCGGAAGCGGAATGAACGGCATCAGAAATCATTGCGGCAGAATTAGCCAGTATCCCTGCTGCTAATTTACCAACTGAAAGAATTAGATTTACGATGATACTGTTAATAGAAACTTGCATGGCCAGACGTTCGGACTGGGCAATTTTGTCTTGCATGGTGGATAACCTCCCTGGGGTTACTCTTGCAGCGGCACAGATATAATAAAAACATCTGCGGAACTACTACTGTCCCGCAGATGTTTGTTTACGAATCTGCTGCCCGATGGGCCCGGCCGCTAAAACCAAAGGTTTACCGCCTGTTCAGTTTGTACTGTAGCGATATGCAGTGCAAAGAGATTACTTTGATTGTAATTGGTTAGCTGGGGCTTTGTCAAGCAACATTATTTTAATTATTCTTAACTTTACCATAGGTTACTAAAATAGTGCCTTTAGGAGCTGCTAGAGCAGAGCATTGATAGAGAATAATACCATCTTGTTCGGCATTATAGACAGTAATGGTATTGCCGAAAAGATCAGTCAGGTAACCTAGTTTATCACCTTGTTTTATTTTGTCGCCACAACGGCAACTGGAGAACCAACAGCCAGCCTGATCAGTTTCAAGATAAATAACGTCAGTGACATCAACAGGGGTATGTTTTTGTTGTTGCTGTGGACTGCAAAGAAGTTCGAGCTTACAAAGGATATTATGAAGATCGTTTTTATAGGCGTCAATGTCTTCACGCCGGCATAATCCGGCTCCGCCTCGTTCGATAAGGAGAGAAGGGACACCTGAAATGGCGGCATAATTATAGGCACCTGTTGTAGCAGTTGAACGAACCATAAATTTCATATCCAGAACCAAGGCTACTTCGCGCGCTTTTGCAGAAATTTCAGAGTTGGGCAGCCCGGGATAATATACGTATGGATACAATTCTTCATGGATATCACCGCTATGCAGATCAGCATAAAAATCAGCTAAAGGGAAAAAATGTCGACTGAGCAGCCAGGCTGTTTTTTGTGAAAGTGTTCCGTTGACATCGCCGGGGAATTCCCGGTTGAGGTTTTTACCATCATCGGGGGTAACGAAAGCACTGCGTTCCCAAAAGCTTCGAATATTGACGGGATGTATTATAATCAGGCATCCGGAGATAACTTCTGGTTCTATAGCCTGAGATATTTCTATTGCCGCTGCGATACCAGGATATTCGCCACCATGGATGCCGGCTGTTATTAAAAGAGTAGGACCATCATTTTGACCGTTGATGATAGTGATAGGTATTTTTGTATTAGAGTCAAGGACAGGAATGTAAGTTTGCAGTTTCTGCCCTCGTTCTGCTTTTAAACCGCAAATATCCATAGTATCTGACATTTTTATAACTCCTTTGCTTATCAAGTTTTATTTTGTAAATTTTGATACGATTATTTTAATTTTATTCTTGCTAATCAGTATAACATATGATAGCATGTTCATACAATACCTATTATCAATTAAACTCAAAAACATTTTAGAATAATAACTAAAATACTAGAGGATCTCGACGGAAGGAAATATATCAGTGTGTACAAATGTTTTGACAGACAGGGAATATTTGGGAATTACAATACCCTTTATGCTTTCAACGATGACACAGCCGCTGATGGGAGCGGTTAATACTGCTGTAATGGGACAGCTTCCTGATCCTAAGTATATAGCGGCTGTAGCCTTAGGTGCAATTCTTTTCAATAATATTTACTGGTTTTTTGGTTTTCTGCGTGTCAGTACCTCTGGATATGCCGCTCAAGCTTTGGGTTCTGGTTCCAGAGAAGAAGGGTTACTGGCTTTTTTAAGACCGTTGTTCATTGCTGTGATAGTAAGCTGCAGCTGCATAATTTTGCAGAAACCTATTTTGACAGCTTATCTGTCATTGGTTGCTCCGGCTTCGGATGTAGCAGAACTCTGTTCGGCTTACTATGAAATTTTGATTTGGGGAGCGCCGCTGGTACTGTTCAATTATGTGTCGTTAGGATGGCTGATGGGGCAGACAAAAGTACGTGCTTCTGTATTTATGCAGGTTTCAAGCAATGTCCTGAATATGATACTTAGTGTATTGTTTGTATTTGTATTACATTTTGATATTGAAGGAGTAGCCTGGGCTACACTTTTAAGTCAGCTCTATGGCGCTGCCGCAGGCTGTTGGCTAATGTATCTTTATGGTAACTTTGATTATAAAAATTTTGATTATAAAACCGTTATAGAGCCTGAGGAGCTAACGAAAATACTTTTGGTCAATACTAATTTAATGATTCGTACGGCTTGCCTGCTGACAGTTAACAATATTATTGCTGCTGCCGGTGCTGCATTAGGAACTGTAGTGCTGGCAGCGAATGCCGTACTGTTTCAGCTGAAAGATATCATGTCGTTCTTGGTCGACGGTATGGCTAATGGTGCTTCTGTTTTTTCAGGAAGGGCTCTGGGACAGAAAAACAGGGCATTATTTTGGCAGATTTTAAAAATGACCTATAAATGGTTGTTTGTGTTGGTGTTTCTGTTAATGCTTGGATTTACATTTGGCAGTACATTTTTAATAAATTGCTTTACAGACTTAGAGGAAGTAGCTGTGTTAGCAGAAACTTACAAATATTATGTTCTTATTTATCCTTTGATAGCTGGCATAGGCCTAGCTCTTTATGGAATGTTTACAGGTGCTACTTATACGGTTCCTATAAGAAATATGATGCTGATTGCTTTAGCTGTATTTTGGCCTGTGGAGAGACTGTTAGTGCCTTTACTTGGCAATGATGGCTTATGGATATCGTTTTTAATATTTGTTGGGATTCAGTCTTTAATATTATTTTATTCATTGAGAAAGCTTAGAGAAAAGATTTATAAGATTAAATAAAAGTGTTTACTAAGTATATGGTTTGTGCTAATATTAATACAACTTAATAATTTTATCAAAGGTGCCTCAAGGTTAAATTAGGGAAGTCCGGTGTAAATCCGGCACGGTCACGCCACTGTAAGCGCATATTGCGTAAGTCAGATCGCAGCCTTTGATTTTTACCATATCCGCGGGTGACGGATCAGCAGCTAGTTCCTGAAATTTGACTTAAATAGGTAGTCTTGCCTGTTTAAACAATCTTTTATGATCTCCTGCATCCGTGGTTCATGGCTGCAGGAGATTTTTTTGTAAGGAGATGGGAAGCTTTGAAAAACAAACAGATTTGCAGGATCGGGCAAATCGTATTGGTGCTTTTGGGTATCAGCTTTGTAACATTTGCTTTGGTTATGCTGTCGCCAGGTGATCCGGTCAGGCAAATGATTGCCGGTAATGAGGATATTGTTGTCAGTCAGGTTGAGATTGATGCGCTGAGACATGAATTGGGTTTGGATAAGCCTTTTATTTTTCAATATTTAGATTGGTTAGGAAGAGCGGTACAGGGTGATTTTGGGTTTTCCTATATGGTTAAAAAACCTGTTGTTGAAGAATTGATGCAGTCACTGCCGGCGACATTGATATTAGCGCTGGCTTCTACACTTTTTATGTTGGTGTTTTCACTGCCTTTGGGTATTTATTCTGCTGTCAAACGCAACAGTGTTTTTGATTATGCTGTGAGAGGTCTGACTTTTTGGTGTCTCAATCCCTAATTTTTGGATGGGGCTGATGCTATTGTGGATTTTTGGTTTAAAATTAGGCTGGCTGCCAATTGTCGGTGGCAGAGTAAGTCTGGAGACTCTGATTTTGCCAGCTACGACGTTGGGTATAGTTATGGCAGCCAAATATACACGTCAGGTAAGGACGACGGTTTTGGAAGAACTCAATCAGGATTACGTTGTCGGTGCCAGGGCAAGAGGCATGAGTGAAAGCTATATCCTTTGGCGGGAAGTATTGCCGAATGCGATGCTGCCTTTGATCACATTGCTGGGGCTGTCATTCGGCAACCTTCTGGGTGGTGCGGCAGTAGTAGAGATCGTTTTTTCCTGGCCGGGACTTGGTTATTTAGCGGTCCAGTCAATTATTTATCGTGACTTTCAGCTTGTACAGGGGATTGTTTTATGGATCGCCCTTATGTATATGGTCATCAATCTAGTTGTTGATATTTCTTATAACCGGCTTGATCCGCGCCTGCGAAAGGAAGGTAGATAGCATGGAGAATTTTATTAACGGATTAAAGAATAATCGTGCTTTTGCCTTTTCCAGTTTTTTGGTGCTGCTTTTGATAGGGATTGCGTTAGCGGCGCCGCTGCTAGCTCCTTATGATCCGTTGGAAGCTACGATGAAAAATGCTTATCTGCCGCCTTCGAGTGAACATATTTTTGGAACTGATAAGCTGGGGCGAGATAATTTCAGTCGGGTTTTGTATGGTGCCAGCTATTCTCTGAGCAGTGTTTTGCTGTTGGTAGCGGTCATTTTTGCAGTAGGCACTTCGCTGGGTGTTCTGGCCGGTTATTTTGGTGGTAAGGTAGATACGGTTATTATGCGTATTTCTGATATGATGATTTCCTTTCCCGGGATGATACTGGCCATTGCTATTGCCGGTATCCTTGGCGGCAGTCTGATCAATGCGATTATCGCTTTGACTATCGTTACCTGGACTAAATACGCTCGTTTGGCGCGCAGTATGGTGTTAAAGATAAAAAAGCGTGATTTTGTCGAAGCGGCAGTTGTCAACGGCGGCAAACCGACACATATTTTGTGGAAACATATCGTGCTAATATTTTACCGTTAATGATTATTACAGCAGCTTCGGATATCGGTGCTATGATGATGGAACTGGCAGGGCTTTCATTTTTAGGCTTCGGTTCGCAGCCGCCGACTCCTGAATGGGGATTGATGCTCAATGAAGGACGTCAGCAGCTGCAAACGGCTCCCTGGCTGATGTTTTTTCCCGGTCTGGCTATTTTTCTGACGGTAGTAGTCTTTAACCTATGGGGCGACAGTTTGCGTGATGTGCTTGACCCGCGTCAGGAAGATTAAGTTCAGCTGTTGAATAAAGTTTTATATACAGTCAATAAAATAAAAAGGATTTGAAAGGGAGATGTATGATGAAAAAAACTATTAAATTTACAGCAGCTGTTGCAATGATAGGCTTGATGGCATTTGCTTCAGCCGGTTGTGGCGGCGATGACAAAAAAGCTGCGGCAGCCAAAGACACTTTGAAATTTGGCGTTACTAATTTTGCCGACAGTCTGGAACCAACAGATAACTACTTTGGCTGGATTGTTATGCGTTACGGCTTAGGTGAATGTCTGGTAAAATTTGATGAAAAAATGAATTCTACTCCGTGGCTGGCCGAAAATTGGCAGGTCAGTGACGATAAGCTTACCTGGACTTTTAAAATCAATGATAAAGCAAAATTTTCAAACGGTAACAAAGTAACTGCAGAGGCTGTAAAAAAATCTATTGAACGTACTTTTGAAAAAGCCGCCCGTGCCAGAGCAATGTTTGAATATGACAATATCAGTGCTGACGGGCAGACGTTGATGATCAAAACTCACACTCCTGTTGCTACATTACCGGGAATGCTTGGTGATCCGCTTTTTATTATTATTGACACCAGTGTAACTGACCGTGATTATGCTAAGCAAGGGCCTATCTGTACCGGTCCATATATGGTCAATACGTACAGTAAAGCTAAAGCTGTTATGGATGCTAATCCTAATTACTGGGATGGCGAAGTACCGTTTAAGCATGTTGAGATCCCGACTATTGATGATCCCAATACACGCGCTATGGCCCTGCAGTCCGGTGAGATTGATATGGCAATCAATATTGCTCCAGGCGACATGTCGTTGTTCAGCAACAAAGATAAGTACAATATCAGTACTATTGCTTCCCTGCGTGACGTATTGGCACGTATGAACGTTAAGGAAGGCAAGCCGATGTATGATAAACGTGTTCGAGAAGCGTTGCTGTCATCTTTGGACCGTGAAACCTACTGTAAGGTTTTACTGAAGGACACATTTACTTCTGGCGGGCCGTTGATGCCGCCTTCTGTCGATTATGGATTTGATCAGTTAAAAGATCCTAATACCTATAATGTAGAACGTGCTAAGAAACTGTTGGAAGAGGCTGGCTGGAAAGATACCAATGGCGATGGCTATGTTGATAAAGAAGGTAAAAATCTGGAGATGGACTTTATTTTCTACAGCGGTCGCGCAGAATTGCCTTTGTTTGCTGAAGCTACCCAGTCCGATGCTAAAAAGGTTGGTATCAAGGTTAACCTGAAAAATGTTGATTACAATGTTTTGGACGGGATTGGTGTGCGAGGTGAATATGACTTGCTGATTTCCAATATTCTTACTCTGCAGGCAGGCGACCCCGAGGTCTTTATCAATCAGTACTGGAAAACAAATGTTAACGGTAATAATCCGCAGAACGGCAGCGGTTACAGCAATCCTGCCTATGATGCTCTGAGCGATAAGCTGGCAGTAGAATTTGACCCGGCGAAACGTCGTCAATTAGTAATCGATATGCAGAAAATTATTCTTGATGATGCGGCAACGATTATTTTTGGTTATCCGCAGACAAATATGATCAGTAATAATTCTATTGCCAATGCAGAAATTTTACCGTGTGATTATTACTGGCTGACGAAGGAGATCAAGCCTGCCCAGAAATAATCTGTGGGAAGAAGGGACACTGTAATGCTTTTAAAAGTTACAGATTTGGATATCAGTTACGGCAGCAAGGCTACCGTAACTGGTGCCAATATAGAATTGAAAAAGGGTGAGATTTTATCTATCGTTGGCGAGAGCGGCAGCGGTAAAACAACGGTGATACGTGCTATTATGGGCTGTTTGCCGGGTAATGGACATGTAAGCGGCGGCAATATCATTTTTGACGGCAGAAACCTGCTGGATAATACGCCGCAGCAATGGCGTGAAATGTGTGGGACTGAGATTTCTATGATTTTTCAGGACAGCGGTAATATGATCAACCCTATTCGCCGTATCGGCGAACAGTTTATTGATTATATTCTGACTCATGCGCCGCAGATTTCCAGACGGGAAGCTTATGATCTGGCTATTAAGATGCTTGATGATGTAAGGATGCCCAATCCTGACAATGTAATGCGCAGTTATCCGTTCGAATTATCAGGGGGGATGCGCCAGCGTGTAGGTATAGCTTTGGCGATGACCTTCAGCCCGAAACTGCTTTTGGCTGATGAGCCTACAAGCGCGCTTGATGTCACAACGCAGGCGCAGATCATCAGGCAGATCGTTGATGTTCGTGACGAATACAATGCCGCGGTGATCATAGTTACTCATAATTTGGGTGTAGCTTCGTATATGTCAAATAAAATCGTTGTGATGCAGAATGGTATGGTTGTGGAGAGCGGACTGCGGGAAGAGATTATCGGCGATCCACAGCATGAATATACTAAGGAACTGCTGGCGGCTGTTCCGGTTGTGGGAGGTAAGCGTTATTATGCCTGAGAACGTAAAATTACACCCGCATGAGAACTGTAACTGCGACCGTGATGGAGTTGCATTACCGCCAGAAATAGTATTGGAAGTAAAAATCTGACGAAAAAGTTTCAGGTAGATGGCGGCAAGGTTCTCACTGCCTGTGATAAAGTAAATTTAAATGCTTACAAGGGACAGACTCTTGGCATTATTGGTGAAAGCGGCTGCGGCAAAAGTACTCTGGTCAGAACTATTTTACAGATCCATCCGGCGACAGAGGGCGAAGTAATATTTGAAGGACAGAACATTTTGAAATTGGAGGGAGAAGCGCTTCGCCAGAACCGCCGAAAAATACAAATGGTTTTTCAGGATCCTACAGCGGCTTTTAATCCGAAAATGCGGGTAAAAGATATTTTATGTGAGCCTTTATTGAATTTTGGGTTACTGAAAAATTCTGAAGTTGACGCAAAAGCTGCAGAGTTATTACAAATGGTGGAGCTGCCAGTGGAATTCAAAGACCGTTTTCCTCATAGTATGAGCGGAGGTCAGCGTCAGCGTTTGGGTATAGCCAGGGCACTTTCTCTGGAACCGCAGATTATTGTCTGCGATGAAGCCACTTCAGCGCTGGATGTTTCTGTACAGGAAAAAATTTGTGAATTGCTGGTACGGCTGCAACGGGAAAAGATATTACATATCTTTTTATCTGTCATGATATTGGTCTGGTTGATTTGATGAGCCATCAGGTCGCGGTCATGTATCTTGGTAATGTAGTGGAATTATTGGAAAAAGGTCGTTTGTCTGTTAATGGTGTCCATCCTTATACTAAAGCTTTGATAAAATCTATCTTTAAAGTGGATTTCAAACCTGGAGAAAAAATTCAGCCGTTAGAAGGCGATATTCCGAGTCCATTGGCTTTGCCGCTGGGTTGCCCATTTCAGAGCCGCTGCGAGTATTGCCAGGAAATTTGCAGAAGCGAAAAACCACAATTGCAAGAAATTAAGAAAGGTCATTTTGCAGCCTGTCATTTTGTTAAATAATTTTTTAGTATATTGCAGCAGTCTTAATGGGTGCTGCAATATAAAAATATTTTTTGATGAATAAATACTTATTTATTCATATTTAAACACAGCCAAATAAGTACGCTTTTAAAAATATAAAATCGGTCAAAGTGTGCTTAGCATATATATTTTTTAGGAGTTGATTATGATGAAAAAAACTTTGGTGCTTGCTATGGCAATGGTACTGGGAGTGACTGCTTCAGTGTATGCCGCTAATCCTTTTTCTGATGTTCCGGCCGGGCATTGGGCTTATGATGCCGTTAACAGACTGGCAGCAGCCGGAATTATTGATGGTTATGGCGATGGTAATTTTGGCGGCGAACGTCTGATGACACGTTATGAAATGGCACAAATTGTAGCAAAAGCTATGGCTAAAGGCGCTAATGTTGACCGCTTGGCTGTAGAATTTGCCGATGAACTGGACAGCTTGGGAGTACGCGTAGCAGCTTTAGAGAAAAAAGCGGATAATGTGAAGATTACAGGACAAATCCGTTATGAATATGCAGGGCGTGACGGAGATTTTAAGAAAGACAAAGGCAGTGTTGCAAAAAATCGTCTGCGCACTCGTTTGTTTGTAAATGGCAGTGTAAATGAAGACTGGACTTATACGGCCCGTATTCAAAATGACCAGAATCTTGCTAATGATTCCGGTGATGAAGATACCAAACTCAATCAAGCCTATGTTACAGGTAAATTGGGTGGATTTAATGTTATGGCAGGGAAAGCGCCAGTATTTTTAGCTAATGGCAACCTTTATGACGATACTGCAAAAGTTATTCAGTTAACATATGGTAAAAATGTAAAAATTAGCGGCTATTGGGGGCAAATTACTGAAAAAGATTCCGGTTATATGGCAGATAAGGCCTATGGCGCCAGTTTATCTGGTAAAATCGGCCGCTTGGATTTAGCTGCCGGTTATGATAGATTTGAAGATTTAGATGCCGGGTTTACGAAAATTTCTAATAACGCGGTCTGGAATGCAGGGGCAAATTATAATTTTGGTGACTTTATTTTAGGGGCGATGTATCTTAATTCTGATATTTCTGATAAAGCTGTTGAAAAAGGTGCTGATACGGACGGCTTTGTCATCAGTGCTGCTTATAAGGGTGCCAAGGCCGCCAAACAGGGGACCTGGGGACTTTGGGGAAATTATTATGATCAGGGGGCAGGTACATTTATTGCTCATACGATGAAAGCTGGTGACTGGGGATACTTCACTAAAGAAGGCTTTAAAGGTTATGGTGTTGGTATAAATTATACTTTGGCCAAGAATATGGTTTATAATTTGGATTACTATGATTTGGAAGGTAAAGAAAGCGGACGTGATTCTCAGATTATTTGGAATCGTTTACAGGTAACCTTCTAAATTTGCAGTAACTGAAGCAGGTATTTTGAGAAAGATTAAGGCTATTTTAACAGGCAGTTTCCATATTAAATGAATGGAAGCTGCCTGTATTATTTTTCTCAAAAGTTTTGTAAAATTTTTCAAAAAACTATATATGAATATTTGCTCATGTGTTATAATAAGATTACAGTAAAAGTAAGGAGGCTGGAAAATGAGCAAAACACAGCATGCTTTAGAAAATTTACATGAACATAACAGTCAGGGCTGCGGACATGATCATCATCACGAAGATGAAAGCGGCCATAACGATAATTCAGCCTGTGGCTGCGGACACGAACATTATCACAAAGGAGAAAGCGGCCATGACCATGATGCAGCCTGTGGCTGTGGGCATGATCATCATGTGCCCGGGCATGCAGATGACTGTCAATGTGAGCTCTGCCATCCACATGAGGAATATTGCGATGTTTGTGGTGAAAGCTTGGAAAATTGTATCTGCAGAATGCCTGATGCTGATTGTATAAAACGAGTTTATGCTTTAAAAAATCTGGGTTGTGCCAACTGTGCCGCCAAAATGGAATATAAGATTAAAGAATTGCCTGGAGTAGAATATGCTTCAGTAAGTTTTGTAACAAAACAGCTGCGTCTATCGGCCAAAAATCACGAGGTATTGCTGCCGGCCATTCGTGAAATCTGTGCTTCTATAGAATCGGATGTAGAAGTTGTGCCACGCAGTGGGATGATGCCGTTCAACTTTGAAAGCAAGGTATACCTGTTAGAGAACCTGGGCTGTGCCAATTGTGCCGCAAAAATGGAGAAGGCTATCAATGATTTGCCGGATGTTTCTGCTGCAACGATAACTTATGCTACGAAACAACTGCGGCTGACAGCGAAGAATCACGCACAATTGCTGCCACAGGTCCAGGCAATTTGCAGTACGATCGAAGCAGGTGTAAAAGTAGTTGAACGTATAGGAAAGCCGGTATTGGCTGAAAATATTAATCAGCGTAAAAAAAGCGGTGGAATACTTTCAATGTCGGATGAACAGCGTTCACTGGCAGAAATAGTGTTTGGCGGAATTTTGTTTATAATCAGCGAAATTACCGGACTCGTGCCGGAAGCTTATCATATTTACTGTCTTGTTGCCGCATATATTCTCTTGGGCGGAAGGATTGTTTTAACCGCTTTAAAAAATAGTACGAAGGGACAGGTTTTTGATGAAAACTTCCTGATGACAGTAGCTACTTTAGGTGCTTTTGCTATCAATCAATATGAAGAAGCTGTTGGAGTTATGCTGTTTTATCGTATCGGAGAATATTTTGAGCATCGTGCGGTTGAAAAAAGTCGTGGTCAGATTATGGAAGCTGTCGATATGCGTCCGGAAGTAGTTAATTTGCTGATTGGTGAAGATGTGCGTGTTATCCCGGCAGAGGAAGCCAATGTTGGTGACATTTTACTGGTACGTGCCGGTGATCGTATTCCTTTGGATGGAGTAGTTATAGAAGGTGAAAGCCTGCTTGATACTTCTCCGGTGACAGGAGAACCTGTGCCGGTAAAACGCAGTTTTGGCGATGAAGTTATTTCTGGTTGTATTAATACGTCAGGGATGCTGAAAATCAGAGTAGAAAAAGTCCTGGCTGAATCTATGGTCACCAAAATTTTAGACTCTGTAGAAAATGCTGCTGCCAGCAAACCACAGTTAGACAGGTTTATAACACGTTTTGCGCGTATCTATACTCCGTTTGTTGTGGCAGTAGCTGTTTTAACTGCTGTGATACCCGGCTTTATAACAGGAAATTGGGAATATTGGACTTATACAGCCTTAACATTTCTGGTTATCAGCTGCCCATGTGCACTGGTGCTGAGCGTGCCTTTGGCGTTTTTTCAGGCATTGGAGCCGGCTCGAAATATGGAATTCTTTTTAAGGGCGGCGTTACAATAGAAGCCCTGAAAAATGTTAAAGCAGTGGTTATGGATAAAACAGGTACTGTGACCAAAGGGAATTTTGTTGTTCAAAAGCTGGTTCCGGTAAGTGGCATGGAAGAAGATGAGCTGTTGAAGCTTTGTGCCTCCGCAGAACTTGTTTCCAGTCATCCGATTGCTACAAGTATAGTAAATGCGGCCAAAGAACGTGAGTTGAAACTCGAACGGCCGCAAACATTTGAAGAAATTACCGGTGAAGGATTAGTTGTCGAGGTTTCAGATGGAAAAATTTTGTGTGGCAATAAAAAATTGTTAGAACGGTTTGAAATTGATTTTTCTGTTAGGGAAGAAGATAATTATGGTACGGAAGTGCTGGTTGCCAGAGCCGGAAAGTATTTAGGACAAATAATTATTGATGATACATTGAAAGAGGATGCGGTAGCTGCTGTTACCTCCCTTAAAAAGATGAATTTAACTACAGCCATGCTTACAGGTGATGCGGCAGAAAGCGCACAGGCAGTGGCACGTGCTGCTGGAATTGACGAAGTAAGAGCTAAGCTTCTGCCGCAGGATAAACTCAATGAGTTGGGCCGCTTACGCAAACAATATGGTGGAGTGATGTTTGTCGGTGATGGTATAAATGACGCTCCCGTTTTAGCAGGCGCCGATGTTGGCGCTGCCATGGGCAGTGGTGCTGATGCTGCTATTGAGGCAGCAGATGTTGTATTTATGAACTCGGAAATGCAGGCTATTCCTCAGGCAATTGCCCTAGCGAAGGAAACAACCAGAATTGCCTGGCAGAATGTATTTTTTGCTTTGGCAATTAAGATTATTATCATGGCTGCTGGGTTGGCAGGCTATGCGTCTATGTGGGCGGCTGTCTTCGCCGACACTGGTGTTTCCATACTCTGCGTTTTGAATTCCATTCGTATTTTGTATAAAAAAATATAAATATTATTATTCAATCATTATAAGGACAGCAGATTAAAACATGCTGTCCTGTTTTTTTGAAAAAACTTTAAATTTAAAAGTTTAAAGGGATAATAAAATCATTGTACAGGTAAATAATTTTGTTGAAATATTGTGAAAATATCAGAAGCAATAAATTGTTGTTGACAAAATAAGTTAGCAGTAGTAAACTTTAAGAGGTTAGCGAAAGCTAACTTTTTAAAAGTGGGCTAGTTAGCGTAAGCTAATGTGAGGAGGGCAAAAGTATGATGACATTAAAAGAAGTTCCTATCGGTTCTACCGTAACTATCAAAAAAGTTTGTGCCACCGGACCTTTGAAACGCAGAATTGTTGATATGGGTTTGACAAAGGGGACACCGGTGACCGTCAGAAGAGTCGCGCCACTGGGAGATCCATTAGAAGTAACTGTACGCAGCTATGAGCTTTCGCTGCGCAAAGCAGATGCGCAGAACATTCTGGTGGAATAAATTTTGATTTAAAGTTAGTGAAAGTTGATTCGAGGAGGGACTATTTTGAGTAAGACATTAGCACTAGTGGGCAATCCAAACAGCGGTAAAACCACACTATTTAATAATCTTACAGGCAGTAAACAATACGTTGGAAACTGGCCTGGTGTAACCGTTGAACGTAAGGGCGGCAAACTTAAAAAACATGATGGCTTTGAGGTCATGGATCTGCCGGGTATTTATTCTTTATCTCCGTATTCTCCGGAGGAAGTAATAACCCGTAATTATCTTTTGGAAGAAAATCCTGATGTTATAGTTAATATAGTTGATGGATCGAACCTGGAACGTAATCTGTATTTAACGATGCAGCTTTTGGAAATGGGCTGTAAAGTTGTAGTTGCGCTCAATATGATGGATCTTGTCAGAGCTAACGGTGATGTACTGGACACGGAGCTGCTCTCTAAAGAGTTAGGGTGCCCGGTTGTGCCGATTACAGCTACCAGCGGTGAAGGTGTGGAACAGCTCGTGGCAAGGGCGGTGCAGATTGCTCAAACACAATGTGACAGAAAAGACCCCAACAGCTTTTCAGAAGAAGTTGAACGCGTATTGCAGGAAATTGGCGAAATGGTAGCGCCTATGCCGCATATAGAACGCCGCTGGCAATTAGTCAAGGTATTGGAACGTGATGGGCAGCTGCTTGAAAAACTGAAATTATCTCAAGGTGTGTTTGACAAACTAGAGGTCTTGATTACCCGTTTTGAACAGCAGGCTGATGATGATGCGGCAAGTATCATCGCTTCCGGACGTTATCAGAAAATAGACTCAATGCTGCGCAGCTGTTATAAAAGTGCCAATGTTGATTATGCAAATACTGTTTCAGAAAAAATAGATCGTATTGTAACTAACCGTGTTTTGGGATTACCTATATTTTTAGGCATCATGTGGGCTGTTTATTATATTTGTATCCAGACCTTGGGCGATGAAACTATCGGCTGGATGGAAGAATTATTTGAAGGCATCAGTGAATACGCAGGTGCTTTGCTGGAAGCAGCTGGCGCTTCTGAAGTTATGTCAGGGCTCGTACTTGATGGAATCATTGGCGGTGTTGGCGCCGTACTTGGCTTTGTACCGCAGATTTGCCTTTTGTTCTTATTTTTGTCTTTCCTGGAAGACTGTGGCTATATGGCACGTGTTGCTTTTATTATGGATCGTATTTTCAGGCAATTCGGGCTTTCAGGCAAGTCGTTTATTCCGATGTTGATCGGTACCGGCTGCAGTGTTCCCGGTATCATGGCAGCACGTACGATTGAAAATGAACGTGATCGTAAACTGACGATTATGCTGACGCCGTTTATTCCTTGTAATGCTAAACTTCCGGTGTTTGCTCTGTTTGCGGCAGCTTTTTTTCCAGAGCAGTCTTGGGTCGGTCCTTCGATGTATCTCTGGGGTATAGTGATGGTTGTAGTTTCAGGTATTCTGTTGAAAACCAAGGCTTTTGCCGGTGAACCGGCGAACTTTGTTATGGAATTGCCTGCATATCACTGGCCGCGGGCAAAAGATATTCTTATTCATACTTGGGAACGTGCCCGCGGTTTTATTGTTAAAGCCGGCACGATAATTTTCCTGGCCTCCGGATTGGTGTGGTTATTGCAATCCTTTGATTTTTCGTTTGAAATGGTTGATGCTCAGGACAGTATGATGGCTGTTATCGGTCATTATCTGGCACCTGTGTTTGCTCCACTTGGCTTTGACAGCTGGCAGACTGCTTTCGCAGCAATTACGGGCTTCTTAGCTAAAGAAGTAGTTGTTTCTACATTTGGTATCTTGGCTGGAGTTGCTGAAGCTACCGAAGAAGATCCGACTTTGATTACCACTATTCAAAGCATGTTCACGCCTGCCAGTGCGTATGCATTTATGATTTTTACATTGCTGGCATCTCCGTGTTTTGCTGCTATTGGCGCGATCAGGCGCGAGATGGGCAGCTGGCATTGGACTTTCTTTGCCCTCCTATATCAAACAGGCTTGGCATATTGCATGGCTTTGCTGATATACCAGATCGGCAGCAGAATGTAATGACTGTGCTGTAGTTTGATGTTTACTTTAAAAACGCAGGCTTTTGCCTGCGTTTTTTTTTATTTTTCATATTGTTCACAAATATGGCAGATGTGTTGGCAATGGCATGTTTACTGAATTTTTTATAGCGTTTTTATATAGAAAAAATTTTTAAAGGTATAGTATTTTTTTATGGCTGATGTGAGAAAATAATATATGTTTGAGTTTAAAAGTTTGAAGTTGTCAGGGATCAAAGGAGCGCAGAATATTGGAACCGATAAAGAGACAAAGAAAAGAGTCTGATTCAGTATATACGATTATGTTGATACCTCATAAAGGGCACGAACCCAGGAGCATCCATTTTCGCCTCAGCCTGTTGAAAAGGTTGGTATTGTTTGCGGTTTGCTCTGTTTACTTGGTGCAGGTGTTCTTTTTCAGTCTTCGCATATTTTGTACAAGGCACATCAGGATCAACAGGAACTGTTGACCTACAGGAGTGAAAAAGCTGTTCAGGAACAGAAAATAGGTCAGCTTTTGCAGGAAAATGAAGCTATTGAAAAAGAAATGGCAGAGCTTTCCAAACTGGAAGAGGCGGTTCGGCGAGAGCTTGGTGAAGGCGCAGTGCAGCCTTCACGTTCCGGGATCGACCGCAGTCAGTATCTTGGACAAGGCGGACCTCAGGCGGCTAAAGTAGAAGCTGTTGATATCTATGCTGCGCAGAACAAGGTGCTGCAGGAAAAGGTCAAAGATAGAAAAGCTACGTTGAATGATTTACTTGGCAGATTACGCGAGTTGAACCAGCGCAAAGCAGCGCTGCCGACACTTTGGCCAACTAATGGAGGGACTATTACTTCATATTTTGGCGGACGCAGCGATCCTTTCGGTAATCGTTCTTATGACTGGCATCCGGGAGTTGATATTGCCAATGACTATGGAGCTCCGGTTTATGCCAGCGCGTCTGGCACTATTGAAGAGGCTGGCTGGGTGTCCGGTTATGGCCGTTATGTAAGGATTCAGCATGGATATGGTTACGAAACAGCTTATGGTCATATGAGTAAATTGGCAGTTCAGGCAGGGCAAAGCGTAAGTAAAGGTGATGTCATCGGTTATGTTGGCAGCAGCGGGTATAGTACTGGGCCGCATGTGCATTTTGAAGTGTTGGTCAACGGGCAGACAACAGATCCGTTGGAATTAGTAAGATAATAAAAGGAGAAAACTATGTTTGGGAAAAATAAAAAAGATGTAGTAGCAGTCAGCACCTTGCCTTTGGAAGAATTTGAGTTTTTGCTTGGAAGAAATTCGATCCTGTGCGGCAATTTGCAGACTAAGGGCGCATCGCGTATTGATGGCCACTTTAAAGGCATTATTGTTTCGGAGAACGATGTTTTAATCGGGCCCAACGGTGTGATAGAAGCGAATATTTTTGGGGAAAATGTTACTGTGGCCGGGAATGTTACAGGTAATATAGTGGCCCGCGGCACTTTAGAGATTTTAGCCTCTGGAGTTTTAAACGGTGATATTAAAGCGGGAAGTTTAGTTGTTGAGCCGGGGGCCGTTCTGCGTGGCAACATAGGCGGCATCGAAGGTATTGAAAACCCTGAGCTGTCTCAGGCTGGCGTTTCTGAGTAATAATAGAATTTTGTTTTTACAAATAGCTGATTCGAGAAGAAATGCTTGACACTGTGAGCGGCAATTGATAATATTATAGCTACCTAAATTTATATTTAAAATGACGATGACTGGAAGTAGTAAAAGTACAGAGCTCACAGAGAGGGTATGCCAGGCTGCAACGTACCTAGCTTTATGGCTTTGAAGTCGTCCGTGAGTCGGTAGGCTGAAATCAAAGTAGGTTTATCCGTTAGCGCACGTTACGCGTTTCAAGTGTCCGGACTAAACTTTGATTTAAGTCTGGGAAAATAGGTGGTACCGCGGAGTTTTTCGTCCTGTTCTTAATTTGGAACAGGACTTTATTTATTTTTAGGAGGCAGTAAAATGGCAGAAGAACACAATATTCCTAAAGTTTATGATCCGGCTTCGGTCGAGAAAAAATGGTATAAATATTGGGAAGAACACCGTTATTTCCATGCTGAGGTAGAAGCAGATAAAAAGCCGTTCAGTATTGTTATCCCCCCACCGAATATTACCGGTCAGCTGCATATGGGACATGCGTTAGATAATACTTTACAGGATATTTTGATCCGCTGGCATAGGATGATGGGCGATAATACTTTATGGATGCCCGGTTATGATCATGCGGGGTTGGCTACTCAGATCAAAGTAGAGGAAGTTTTAAAAAAAGAAGAAGGAAAGACCAGGTATGACTTGGGCCGTGAAGAATTTATTAAACGTGTCTGGGAATGGAAAGATAAATATGGTGACCGTATCATCGAGCAGTTAAAAAGCCTGGGTGTTTCCTGCGACTGGGAACGCAAACGTTTCACGATGGATGAGGGCTGTTCACAGGCAGTTCGTGAGGTTTTTGTTTCTTTGTACGAAAAAGGGCTTATTTATCAGGGCAGCCGTATTACTAACTGGTGTGTTAACTGCAATACTGCTTTAAGTGATATTGAAGTTGAACATGAAGATGATGCCGGAAATTTGTGGTATGTCCGCTATCCTGTTGTTGGTGAGATGGAAACTTATCTTACGATAGCCACTACACGGCCTGAAACGATGCTGGGTGATACTGCTGTTGCAGTCAATCCTGAAGATCCGCGCTATGGTCATCTGGTCGGTAAAATGCTGCAGCTGCCCTTAACCGAACGTCAGATCCCCATTATTGCTGACAGTTATGTCGATTTAGAATTTGGTACAGGTGCTGTAAAAATTACTCCTGCTCATGATCCTAATGATTTTGAAATGGGTATGCGTCATAATTTAGAGAGTATCGTAGTTATCGGTATGGATGGCTATATGACTGAAGAGGCCGGCAAATTTGCAGGCCAGGAACGTTATGAATGTCGTAAAAATCTGGTACACGAACTGCAGGAAAAAGGTTACTTAGTAAAAATAGAAGAGCATAATCATGCTGTAGGCCATTGTCAGCGCTGTCGCAGTGTAATAGAGCCGTTGGTTTCCAAACAGTGGTTTGTAAAAATGGAGCCGTTGGTAAAGGCGGCTGTAGATTGTGTTGAAGACGGCAGAACACAGTTTGTTCCAGAACGGTTTACCAAAACTTATACCGGCTGGATGGAAAACATTCGTGATTGGTGTATTTCCCGTCAGATTTGGTGGGGGCACCGGATTCCTGTGTGGTATTGTGATGCTTGCGGCGAAGTTATTGCATCGCGCGTTGATATTGATAAATGTCCGAAATGCGGTGGTGCGGTACATCAGGATGAAGATGCTTTGGACACATGGTTCAGTTCAGCTTTATGGCCGTTCTCTACTATGGGCTGGCCTGAAAAAACAGATTTGTTAAAGCAATTTTATCCAACCAGTGTTTTGGTGACAGGTTATGATATCATTTTCTTCTGGGTTGCGAGAATGCTGATTATGGGTATGGAGTTTATGAAGGATATTCCTTTTGATAAAGTCTTTATTCATGGTTTAGTGCGTGACAGCCAGGGACGTAAAATGAGTAAATCACTCGGCAATGGTATCGATCCGCTGGAAGTTATTGAAAAGTACGGCGCTGATACTTTAAGGTTTATGCTGATCACAGGCAATACTCCTGGTAATGATATGCGTTTTTACTGGGAACGCGTAGAAGCAACACGCAATTTTGCTAATAAGATCTGGAACGCATCACGTTTTGCTTTGATGAATATGGAAGGTTATGATGCAGAAGCCAAGCAGGCTCCATATACACTTGCTGATCAATGGATACTTTCGCGGCTGCAGCATACGGTTAAAGATGTTACTGAACTTTTGGGCCGATTTGAGCTGGGTGAAGCAGGGCGTCTTATTTATGATTTTATCTGGAGTGAAGTTTGTGACTGGTACATTGAACTGGCTAAGCCGCGGCTTTATAATAAGGAAGATCCTGAGGCAAGAGCTACGGCACAGCATGTCCTGGCAGAGGTGCTGACATCGGCTATGAAGTTACTGCATCCGTACATGCCGTTTATCACTGAAGAAATCTATCAGTGTCTGCCGCACGAAAGTAACAGTATCATGATTGCACCGTGGCCTATTGTTGATGAGAGATTGTTTGATGATAAAGCAGAAACTGGTATGACGGCAATTATGGAAAGCATTAAAGCTATTCGTAATATGCGTGCGGAAGTCAATGCTGCTCCAGGCAAAAAGGTGCCGGCTATTTTGTTAGTGAATGCAGAACTGCGTGAGATCGTTGAAGCCAATAAAAATTATATCAATTTGATGGGCAGTATCGATGAGCTTATAATTGATGATATTGGGGCTGGCAAGCCTGAAAATGCTATGGCCGCTGTTATTGCCGGAATCGAGGTATATTTGCCTCTGGCAGGATTGATCGATGTAGAAAAAGAAACCCAGCGTCTTAATAAAGAACTGGAAAGTATGGATAAAGAAATCAAACGTGTTACCGGTAAGCTAAATAATGCAGGCTTTTTGGCAAAGGCTCCGGCTGATGTAGTTGAAAAGGAAAAGGCTAAAGCAGAGGAACTGAGCGGTAAAATGGAAGCCGTGAAAGAACGTCTGACTTATTTGGCAACTTTAAAGTAACAGCCGAAGCGGCGCGGATACTCCGCGCCGCTTTTTGTGTTTTTACTGTCGTAATTAATTGGAGGTTAAAATGAATTATCAGGAGACATTGGCATATCTGGATAGTTTGGGGAAATTTGGCATTCGTTTGGGAATGGAACGTATTGAAGGATTATTGCGGGAATTAGGGAATCCTGAAAGAAAAATAAAGACCATTCATGTTACAGGAACAAATGGCAAAGGTTCTGTCAGCAGTATGATAGCGAATATTTTGCTTGCTGCTGATTTGAAAACAGGTAAATTTACGTCACCGCATTTGGTAAAGTATAATGAAAGACTTGTTATCAACGGGCAGGATATTGATGATTATAGTTTTGCAGTTCTGATTACTATTGTGAAAAAGGCGGCAGACAGTGTGGTGGCAAAGGGCATTTGTGAGCAGCCGACACAGTTTGAGGTTTTGACTGCTGCTGCTTTTATGTATTTTGCTTTGGAAAATGTAGATTATGCAGTCATTGAAGTTGGCATGGGGGGACTTTGGGATTCAACTAATGTTATCATTCCGGTAGTTTCTGTTATTACTAATGTCAGTTTGGATCACACTGATCGCTGCGGTGCGACTGTAGAACGGATTGCGATGCAGAAAGCAGGAATTATTAAGGAAAATGTTCCGGTAGTAACGGCCGCAGATGGAGATGATGCATTGGGACCGATTAAAGCTGTCGCGATGTTCAAGCAGTCCAAATTGTATATTTATGGCAGTGCTTTTTGGGGCACAGAAGTGAAAAGCACTATGGAGGGGCAGACTTTTACTTTGCATGCAGGTGAGTATTATAGTTCTGACTACAATATTAATTTGCCTGGCGAACATCAAATAGCGAATACATCTTTAGCTGTAGTTGCTGCTAAACTTGTCTCCAAACAGGATGACAGGATCAATGAATTAGCTTTGCATATTGGTGTTGCTAACACTATTTGGCCAGGCAGACTAGAGCGTATTTCTCAAAATCCTGACGTGATTTTGGATGGAGCTCATAACCCGGCTGGAGCAGATGCTTTAAGAAATGCTCTCGATAAATATTATCCGCAGCAGAAAAGGACGTTTGTTTTTGGGATGATGGGTGATAAGGATATGAAAAGAGTCATAGGGAAGCTTTTCAGACCTATGGATACAGTTTATACGGTAAAGGCAGACGAAGGTGGCAGAGCAGCATCTGCTGAAGAATTGGCCAGCCTTATTGGAAATCAGGCTGAAGCTATGAACAGTTTGGCATCTGCGTATGAAGCCGCTGTAACCGGAGCTGATGCAGACAGTGTAATATGTGTATGCGGTTCCCTTTATTTGGTAGGGAATTTTAAGAATATGCTTTTGAAAGCGAAAGCTGGGTGTCATTGATGACTGCTGCGGCCGTAAAATATGCCAATTTAGAAAAATATGTATATTGGCTGTTGTTGGCGACAATAGCTGTTATCCCGCTGCAGCAGGAAGTTTCTTCGGCAATGGTGGCAGTCACTGGCTTCAGTGGCTTTATTGTTGCGTTTTTGCGGCGCCATGAAAAAAGGAAGCCTGTTTTACCACGTTTTGTACAGATTTTATTATGGTTACTGTTATTACTTGGTTATTGGTCGCTGCATAATTCAGCTGATGAGGTATTGTCTACCTACAATTTTATTTATGTTGTCGGTCAATACGCGCTATTGGTCTGGCTGATTTTGCATTATGCTGTTGATAAAAAACATCTGCAGCTAGTGACTTGGATTTGCACAAGTGGCATGAGTGGCCCAGGCCTCTGCAAATAATAAGTGTGTTTTTGGGAATGTCATTGTTTGTTTCGGTATATGGCATTGTACAGCATTTTACTGGGGTTGTACCTACTGAGGCCTGGGTTGATAATGATGCTTTTCCGGAATTGAAAACACGTGTTATTTCCACTCTGGTCAATCCGAATATTTTGGGCGGATATCTTGTACTGGTTATTTCATTGATTACAGGATTGCTTAGTACAAGTAAAGAAAAAATGTGGCAGCTGGTACTTGGCAGCGGAATTTTAATAGCCGGGCTTTGTTTGCTTTACACATATTCACGTGGGAATTGGGTTGCTTTAGCTGTTGGATTATTGTTGTTTTGCGTATGCTTTTGCCGTCGGGCTTTATTGCCGCTCATAGGCATTGGTATTTTGGGAATGTGGTTTGCCCGTGGCGCAGTATGGCATAGGATAATTTCTATTTTTGGGACTGAAGATACTTCTGTTGCTCTTAGATTTGCCTATCTGGAAAGTACGTTATTTATTATTAAAGAACATCCGTGGGGTGTTGGCTGGTATGGATATCAGTTTATTTATCCGGAATATGATTTTTATCTTAACAATCCTGACGTCATTATGTATCATTGTCATAATTTATTACTGAATATTACGGCAGAACTGGGTTGGCATGGATTGGCAGTATTCTTGCTTTTATGGTTCTGTATTATCTGGAAAGCTGCTGAATTGGCCCGTTTTGGTAAAAGCAGATGGCTTCAGGGTTTTGGCAGAGGTTATTTAATGGCGTCTGCAGGTATTTTAGTGGGCGGTTTGACTGACCATGTTTATTTTAATATGCAAATGGGGCTTTTGTTTTGGCTTTTTGCAATTTTAATAATGGTCTGTTCAGAATTTAACAGAAAATTAACAAAAGCATAACCATAAGAGGAAGATTTAGATTTAGCTTTACAGGAAAAACTTGGCAAGTTACAATAAATTCAGGGAAATATGGAATCGTAGGGGGAGCGGAATGAATTTAAATGACGTGCGAAAACTTTTAGACGCTAAAATCTGCGTAGGTGAAGAATATCTTGGTCGGCAGGTTGAAACCTGTTGCGGGTCTGACCTTATGAGCGATGTCTTAGCCTTTACAAAATGTAAAACTCTGCTTTGCACAGGGTTGGCTAATATGCAGGTTATAAGAACAGCGGATATGACTGATTTATGCGGTGTGATTTTGGTAAGAGGGAAACTGCCCGGAGAAGATATGCTGAAAGAAGCTGCCCAAAACAAACTCCCGATTATGTCGACAGAATATACATTGTTTGAAGCCTGCGGGATTCTTTATAGTAATGGCTTGAGAGGCTGTTCCAGAAAGGCGGAAGAGCAATGAGTGATTCTAAATCAGTAAAAATGCATTATGATGTTGCCGGTGACGATTTTGACAGGGCTGGTGAAGCTTCTGCCGGATTAAAGCGGTTGCTGCAGAAAATTGGCGTTCCGGCAGATATAATCAGACGTATTGCTATTGGAACCTATGAAGCTGAGATGAATGTAATCATTCATGCCGGCGGTGGTCAGGTTGATGCTGAAATTTTTCCTGAAGAGACGGTTGTATATATTGCTGATCAGGGACCGGGAATCCCTGACATTAAACTGGCAATGCAGGAAGGCTGGTCTACAGCACCGGATCATGTAAGACAAATGGGGTTTGGCGCCGGTATGGGTCTGCCGAATATGATGAAGTGTTCAGATGATTTTGATATCCAATCGACAGTTGGCTCAGGTACTAATATAAAGATGAAATTCAAACATATCAGTGAAGACTTATAAGAGGGGTGATACGATGGCTGGAGGATATTTTCATTCCATACGCCTTTTACGGTCTCAGTGTCAAGGCTGTGTAACGTGCGTTAAAGCTTGTCCGACCGAGGCCATTCGTGTCCGCAATGGTAAAGCAGAACTTATAGAAGCACGTTGTATTGACTGCGGCGAGTGTTTACGGCGTTGTGGCTATCATGCTATCGTGGCGGAAACGGATAAACTGGAAGAAACTGAACAATTTAAATATAATATCGCTTTGCCTCCTCCTTCTTTATATGCGCAGTTTCCGCCTGAAACAAGTGCGGCGGCTATTTGGGAAGGGTTACATAGACTGGGATTTGATGAAATTTTTGATGTAGCAGTAGCTTCTGAATATATTTCTTTGGAAATAGCTGCTTACCTGAAAAATTATAACGGTGGCAGAAAACCTTTGATTTCCTGCACTTGTCCGGCGGTTTTAAGGCTGATTCAGGTCAAATTTCCGGAACTCATCAAACAGGTAGTGCCTGTACTTCCTCCAACAGAAGCTGCGGCTATTTATGTAAAAAATGAAGTTATGCAGCGTACCGGCTTAAAGTCTGAAGAAATAGGTGTCTGGTTTATTGCACCTTGCCCTTCTAAATGCTAATATCAGGCAGTCCGTTGATGTCCGGCATACACAAATCAACGGCAGTTTAAGTATTTCAGAGATTTATGGAAAAATATTAAAAATCATGGGCGGAGAGATTCAGCCGGATAAAAAGGTGACTGCTGGATCTTCTTATGGTATGAGTTGGGGCAGTTATGGTGGGGAACTGGAAGCTGCAGGAATTGAAAACGGTCTGGCTGTACACGGTATTAATGACGTGTACGACGTGCTGGAGCAAATTTCCCTGAATAAGATGCGCGATGTCGATTATGTAGAGTGTTCTGCCTGCAGTGGCGGCTGCATTGGCGGGCCGCTGACTGCTGAGAATAAATTTGTTGCTGAGAAAAATTTGAAGCTAAGGCTGAGTATTATGAGGCAGAATGAACCTGATGATCGTCTGGCTACCATGGCCCAGAGTATGATATGTGAGGATTTTCCCAAATCGGCTTCCTATGTAAAAAAATTAATCCCGCGGCCGATGATGCAATTAGATGACGATATTTTAGAGGCTATGAAAAAGTTTGAAAAGATGGAGGAGGTCCTCAGATCTTTGCCGGGGCTTGATTGTGGAGCATGCGGAGCACCAAGCTGTCAATGCCTGGCGGAAGACATCGTTCAGGGGAAAGCCAATGAAATTGACTGTATTTTTAAATTAAGGAGCAGTGTAAAACGCCTGGCACATGGTATGCTTGAACTGGCAAAGCAGATACCTATAGCCAGCGAGCCGGAAGAAGAACTGCGGGAGGATGGTGAAAGCGATGCAAGTACGTGAAGTTATTGAAACTTTAGGGTTAAAGCTGATGACACATGAGGTTCCTGTGGATGTGGATGTTATTGGTGGCTATGCCTCTGATCTTTTGAGTAATGTTATGGGGCAGGCGGCTCCCGGTATGATTTGGGTGACAATGCAGGGGCATCAGAATATAGCGGCAGTAGCTTCTTTGATTGGTCTGTCTGCAGTTATTGTGGCAGGCGATGCGCCTATAGAAGAGGATACCCTGAAAAAAGCAGAACAGAACGACGTTTTGATATTGGTTACATCTTTACCTGCTTATGATGTCATTGGAAAGCTTTATGAACTTGGTATCAGGAATGTAAAATGAAAACCGTTATCGGAGATTTTCATGTCCATACCTTGCTTTCCCCGTGTGCTGAAATCGAAATGACGCCGCATCATATAGTGATGCAGGCTGCTGAATATGGTATACAGCTGCTGGCTGTTACTGACCATAATGCTTCGGCTAATGCTGTGGCGGCGATTCAGGCTGGTGAACGTTATGGTATTAAGGTGTTCCCGGGAATGGAAGTTGAATGCAGGGAAGAAGCGCATATAGTGGTTTTGTTTGACAATCTGAAACAGCTGCGGCGGTGGCAGAAAATAGTCGATTTTTCAATGCGTGGCCTCAAAAACATTCCTGAACGGTTTGGAGCGCAATTTGTCGTTGATGATGATGATAATTTTGTTGCAGAAGAGGAAAGAATGCTTTTAGGACCATTGCAGCTATCTGCGCAGGAGGTTGTACGAAAAGTAAACGAAATTGGCGGGCTGTGTTTAGCTGCCCATATAGATAGACCGGCATATAGTTTGCTTGTACAGCTGGGATTTATTCCTAATGATATGGGCTTGCAAGGAGTAGAGATAAGCCGTAACAGTTTAGCAGAGTTGGAGCAGCTGAAATTGAAAAGATTATCTGGGAATTTACCTTATGTCACTAATTCTGATGCTCACAGAATGCTTGAATTTTTGGAAGGCCCCAAGAATAAAATTACCATTGAAGAAGCGACTATTTCAGAATTAAAACTTGCACTTGCAGGAAAAGACGGGCGTAGTTGGTTTCCGGGTTATTTTATTAATGATCTTGAATATTAGTTACACTAAAAGTATAAAGTATACACTATTCATGCTTGAAAATCATAAATAGTGTTGATTATATACGTTTTTTTTGCTATAGTAGTATTCGTACATTAAAGTTTAGGGAAATGGAGAGTGTACTATGAATATGGTTGACAAAAGATGCAGTTGCTGCGGCGGAGAAAATCCTGAAAAGGTGCAGATTGATGCTATTCTGGCTAGATATCAGGGTAAAAAAGGATCTTTGATCCCGATTTTGCAGGAAGTACAGGCTCTGTACAATTATTTGCCCAAAGATGCTTTAGAGTACATTGCTGCCAGTACAGGAACACCCATTGCTCAAATTTATGGTGTTGTTACTTTTTATTCCCAGTTTCACCTTAATCCGCGCGGGCGTAATATTATCCGCGTTTGTCAGGGAACTGCCTGCCATGTACGTGGTGGTAAAGTAATTTTGCAGACTATCGAAAAAGAGCTTGGAATTAAGGCCGGACATACTACGGAAGATCTGCGTTTTACCCTTGAGACTGTTGCCTGTATCGGCGCTTGTGGTTTAGCACCGGTTATGCAGGTTAATGAAGATACTCATGGTCGTTTGACTCCGGACAAACTGTCGGCTATTTTAGCTAAATATCAATAACAATCATGCGTGAATTGTCTTTGCATATCCTTGATTTAGCGCAGAATTCCATAGAGGCAGGAGCTCATAATGTAATAATAGAAATAAATGAGAATGAAAATGGATTTTTTGTTTTTCGTATCAGTGATGATGGACATGGCATGAGTGAGGAAATGGTGCAGAAAATTCGCGATCCCTTTGTGACTACGCGGACTACACGTAAAGTAGGTATGGGAATACCTTTTATGGACATGGTCACTAAACAATGCGGAGGACATTTGTTAATACAATCTCGTAAGGGTAAAGGTACTGTCGTAGAAGCTGCTTTTGCAAAGGATAATATTGATCGCCCGCCTTTGGGTGATATTGTATCAAGTATTAAAGTGCTGCTGGTAGGCACGCCGTATCTGGATCTGAAGTTTATCTATAAGATAGGTACATCGGGATTTGATATTGATACGAGGGTTATCAGATCTCTCCTTGGTGATGAAGCAGATTTTACCAGACCTGAAGTTTATACATGGCTTGAAGAATATTTAAAGCAGGAAATATCGCAGTTGAGGTGTGAGCAGGAGGTATAAAATGAAAACGTTGGAAGATTTGAAGGCCCTACGTGAAAAATTAAAGGCAGACATGAAAGTTCGTCAGAATGACGGCACTAAAATAATCATAGGTATGGGTACATGTGGTATTGCTGCAGGCGCGCGCGAAGTGATGTCTGCCGTTTTGAATGAGCTTGCAGTGCGTAAACTTAATGATGTTCAGGTACAGCAGACGGGCTGTATCGGTATGTGTGAGAAAGAGGTCCTGGTAGATATTGTCCGTCCTGGAGAACCTCGTATTACTTATGGTAAAGTAAAACCTGAGGACGTGAAAAAGATCATTGCAGAGCATGTTGTCAATGGCCGTATTGTTGAAGAAATGGTTGTAGGCAAAATTATGCAAGACTGATTTGATAAAATTTGGAGGGAAATCATATGCAGCACATTAGAGCACACGTCCTGATTTGCGGAGGAACAGGATGTAAATCTGCCGGTTCAAAGGAAGTACAGCTTGCTTTTAGTCGGGCTATTGAAGCTAAAGGCCTGAGCGACGAGGTTATGGTAGTAGAAACAGGCTGCCATGGTTTCTGTGAACATGGTCCGCTGGTTATAGTGTATCCTGAAGGTACTTTTTATTGCCAGGTAAAAGCTGAGGATGTAGAAGAAATAGTTGAAAGCCATTTATTTAAGGGCCGTATTGTTGAACGGTTGCTTTATCATGAACCGCTTACTCATGAAAGTATACCTAATTATTCGGAAATAAATTTTTATAAGAAACAGCATCGGTTAGTTTTAGAAAATTGCGGCGCTATCAATCCTGAACAAATTGAAGAATATATTGCTGTCGGCGGTTATGAAGCTTTAGCTAAAGCTGTAACTACCATGAGTCCTGAAGATGTTATTGAAGAAATCAAAAAATCAGGTCTGCGTGGACGTGGCGGCGGCGGATTTCCTACAGGAATGAAATGGCAGTTTGCTAAAGCGTCTGTAAGTGATAAAAAATATGTTATCTGTAATGCAGATGAAGGTGATCCTGGTGCATTTATGGACAGGAGCGTCTTAGAAGGCGATCCGCATAAGATATTAGAAGGTATGGCTGTCTGTGGTTATGCTATAGGTGCAGATGAAGGCTATATTTATGTACGTGCGGAATATCCGCTGGCCATTAAACGTCTGCGCATAGCTATTGAACAGGCTGAAGCTATGGGGTTGTTAGGTGAAAATATTTTTGGTTCCGGGTTCAGCTTCAAACTGCATATCAAGGAAGGCGCCGGTGCGTTCGTTTGCGGTGAGGAAACTGCATTGATGGCATCAATAGAAGGGAAACGCGGTATGCCGCGGCCAAGACCGCCATTTCCAGCAGTTGCCGGACTTTGGGGAAAGCCGACAAATATCAATAATGTTGAAACTTTTGGTAATGTAGCTGCAATTATTACTAATGGCGCTGACTGGTATGCTGGTTTTGGTACTGAAAAGTCAAAAGGAACTAAAGTATTTGCGCTGACTGGTAAAATAAATAACACAGGTCTGGCCGAAGTTCCTATGGGTATTACTATGCGCGAAATTATTTATGATATCGGCGGTGGTATTAACGGAGGTAAGAAATTTAAAGCAGTTCAAATAGGCGGTCCATCTGGTGGCTGCCTGCCTGAATCAATGCTTGATCTGTCTATAGATTATGATTCGTTAACAGCGGCAGGTGCTATGATGGGTTCTGGCGGATTGGTAGTTATGGATGAAGATACCTGCATGGTAGATGTTGCAAAATTTTTCCTGAATTTTACTCAATCTGAATCCTGTGGCAAATGTACTCCCTGTCGTGAGGGAACTAAGCGTATGCTGGAAGTCCTGACACGTATTACTGAAGGGCAGGGGAGAGAAGGCGATATAGAGCTGTTAGAAGAACTGGCCAGAAATATTAAAGAGACTGCTTTATGTGGATTGGGACAAACTGCTCCTAATCCTGTATTGAGTACTTTAAAATATTTCCGTCATGAATATGAAGCTCATATCAAAGAAAAACGCTGTCCTGCCGGTGCCTGTGAAAAGCTTGCCAATTATGAAATTACTGATGCATGCAAAGGCTGTGGGTTATGTGCACGCCAGTGCCCGGTTAATGCCATTTCCGGAGAAGTGAAAAAGAAACATGTTATCGATGTAACTAAATGTATAAAATGCGGTGCCTGCATGGCGGCTTGTCCGTTTAAGGCCATTACTAAGGGTTAAGGGAGGATTATATAGATATGGAAATGATTACCTTAACGATCAATGGGCAGACTGTACAGGCCCCTAAAAATGCTACTATTCTTGAAGCCGCGCGTTCTGCCGGCATTCATATTCCTACGTTGTGCTATCATTCTGAACTTGCTCCGGAAGGAGCCTGCAGATTGTGTGTCGTAGAAGCTACCGGAGCGCGTACGCTTGTAGCCTCCTGTGTTTATCCTGTTGCAGAAGGTATGGTAGTGAAAACGAATACGGATAAAGTCCGCGCAGCAAGACGAATGGTCGTAGAATTGCTGTTGGCCAATCATCCCAAGGACTGCCTTGCGTGCCAAAAAAGCGGTGACTGTGAACTGCAGAATATAGCTGCTGATTTGGGATTGCGCAAGATCAGATTCGAAGGCGGAGCCCGTAAAGCACATACTATTGACGCCAGTAACCCCTGCTTAGTGCGCGATCAGGAAAAATGTATTTTGTGCGGACGTTGTATACGTGTTTGTCGTGATGTGCAGGGAATGAGCGTCTACAGCTTTGCTGAGCGCGGCTTTGACACAATTGTTTCTACTGCTTTTGAACAGGATCTTGGAAAAGTAGAATGTTCTTACTGTGGACAATGTGCGAGTGTTTGTCCTACTGGAGCTATAGTGGAAAAAGATGATACGGAAAAAGTATGGTCGGCTATCAATGATCCTGATAAGATTGTTATAGTTCAAACAGCTCCGGCAGTACGCGTGGCTTTGGGTGAAGAATTGGGTATGGAACCAGGTTCTATCGTTACAGGGAAAATGGTTGCAGCATTGCGCAATCTAGGGTTCGATAAGATATTCGATACTAATTTTTCGGCTGATTTGACGATTATGGAAGAAGGGCATGAGTTCCTCCATCGTTTGACTAACGGAGGTGTATTGCCGATGATAACCTCCTGCAGTCCTGGCTGGGTAAATATGATAGAGCTTAAATATCCTGATTTGTTACCACATCTTTCTTCTGCGAAATCACCCCAGCAAATGTTTGGCGCTATTGCTAAAACCTATTATGCTGAAAAAGCTGGTATTGATCCGGCAAAAATAGTCAGCGTTTCGGTGATGCCGTGTACTGCTAAGAAGGCGGAAGCAGCACGTCCGGAGATGAATGCTTCCGGATATCGTGATGTAGATGTTGTTATTACGACCAGAGAACTTGGCCGTATGATACGGGAAGCAGGACTGGATTTTAAACATTTGCCTGAAGACAGCTATGATTCTCCGCTGGGTACAGGTACAGGTGCTGCTGTTATTTTTGGTACTACCGGTGGCGTAATGGAAGCTGCTCTGCGTACTGTAGCTGATGTTTTAACAGGTGAAAATTTGCAGACTGTTGATTACAATGATGTGCGGGGGATGGAACAGACCCGCGAGGCGGAACTGACTATTGCAGGAAATACTGTAAAAATAGCAGTTGTTCATACTCTTGCTTCTGCACGCAAGATATTAGAGCGTATCAGAGCCGGTGAGGCAGATTATCAGTTTATTGAAGTTATGGCTTGCCCTGGTGGCTGTATTGGCGGCGGCGGTCAACCGATTCCCGTTAATGCAGAAATTAGAAGAGCCCGTAGAGAAGGGTTGTTTGATTGTGATAGTGCCAATGAGTTACGAAAATCACATGAAAATCCGGAAATTAAAGAGCTTTATGATACTTGGTTAGGTAAACCTCTCGGAGAAAAAGCTCATAGTCTACTGCATACGCACTATCACCAACAGACACGTTGAAAGTACTAATTTGATACCACAAAACACCTCTTGAGTAGTTTTGCTCAAGGGGTGTTTCTTTGTAAATTGTAAAGAAAATGCTTGCCATGTTACAGTTTTACTGATATCATATGTAGTATAGCGTTTTAAAGAAAAAATGTTTAAAAACTAAAAAAAGTAGTGATTTTGCCTAAAATTTACTGCTTCTTTATGTGTTATAATAGAGCTGGACACAAAAAGTTCAAAAAGAAATCACAATTAAAGTTTTTTTTGAAGGATTTTTTGTTGGAATGTCGAAGTAAATTAAGCAGAACTAAATATCTTGGATATGTTTTAGCGGTTGGTAGACAGAAGAACGAAGAAGTTCAACTGAAAGCTTTACCTGCTGACAGTTTGCGATTCAGAGCGTAGCCACTTTGGATAGAAGTAAGCTGGCACTTGGCTATGTTTTGTTTTAGTAAATCAAAACTTCTAAGTGCTCCTTTTTTATGGGTAAAATCTTATTCGGCAAATAATACTTTATGCTTTTATAGTTGGTATTTAGCCGACTAAGTGTATTTTTACTAGTGAAGTTAATAGACTTCGCTGGCATTAGCCACAATTTGTTTTATTTACAAGGAGGAAGGTAAACATGATCGACATTAAAGATCGCGTATGCGAAGCAGTAGCCGGCAAAATTATGAGCGCCGAAGCAGCTGCAGAATTTGTAAAGGATGGCGACAACGTAGGTACCAGTGGTTTTACTCCGTCTGGTTATCCTAAAGCTGTGCCTCTTGCTCTGGCAGAAAAAGGCAAAAAAACTCCTTTCCAAATCAACGTTTGGACCGGTGCTTCTGTAGGTCCTGAAATGGATACCGCAATGACTCAAGCTGGTATCGTTGCTCGTCGTATGCCTTACCAAACTAACAATGATCTGCGTAAAGCTATCAACAACGGTTCCGTAAAATATACTGACCTGCATTTGAGCCATGTTGCTCAAATGACTCGCTATGGTTTCATGGAAAACCGCAGATGTGTAGACGTCGCTATCGTCGAAGCCTGCAAAATCATTGACCTTGGCAATGGCCAGGTTGGTTTGATTCCTACAACTTCCATGGGCAATTCTTCTTCTTATGTTCAATGTGCTGAAAAAGTTATTGTTGAAGTAAATACTTCTCAACCAGTAGAATTGGAAGGCATGCATGACTCCTATGTGCCTTTGGATCCTCCGAATCGTAAAGCTATTCCTGTTGAAAAACCGGAAGATGTAATCGGCACTCCTTATATTCCTTGCGATTTGGACAGACTCGTTGCAGTAGTTCCCTGCGATATTACTGATAAAGTTCGTCCGTTGGGCGAAATCGACGAAGATGCTCAAAAAATGGGTAAAAACTTGGTTGAATTCTTTAAATCTGAAGTTGCTGCAGGTCGTTTGCCCGCTAATCTGTTGCCGCTGCAGTCTGGTGTAGGTTCTGTTGCTAACGCAGTTATCAACGGTTTGGTTAACTCTGATTTTGAAGATTTGACTGTATATACCGAAGTTATTCAAGACGGTATGTTCGACTTGATCGATGCTGGCAAACTCCGCGTTTGCTCTGGTACCGCTTTGAGCCCATCCCCTGATTGCCTCAAAAAATTCTATGACAATGTAGAAAAATATAAAAAATATATCATTCTGCGTCCGCAAGAAGTTGCAAACAGCCCGGAAGTTGCTCGTCGTATCGGTGTCATTGCAATGAACACTGCTATTGAGGTTGACATCTATGGTAATGTTAACTCCACTCATATTTGCGGTACTAAGATTATGAATGGTATCGGCGGTTCCGGCGACTATGCTCGTAATGGTTATCTGACCGTATTCTTCACTACATCTCTTGCAAAAGGCGGAGCTATCAGCTCTGTAGTTCCTTTCTGCTCTCATGTTGACCATACTGAACATGACGTTGATGTTATCGTTTCCGAACGCGGCGTAGCTGACCTTCGTGGTTTGTCTCCAAAAGAACGTGCTTTGGTTATCATTGATAAAGTTGCTAATCCGAAATATCAACCGCTGCTTCTTGATTACTTCAAGAGAGCTTGCGAAGCTTGTGGCAATAGCCAAACTCCGCATATTATGGATGAAGCTTTCTCCTTCCATGATCGTTTCGTAAAAACCGGCACCATGGAAAAATAATTCTTAGTCAAGACGATTGACTGAGATTGTTGTCTGAAATATTTTGCCGGCAGATAGCTAGTTCTGCCGGCAAACTTTACAGCTTATCTGTAAATAAATTCTGTTGACGAGGCCTTCGGGCTTTGCCATATACACCGTCTATGACGGACACTCTCACCATAATTCGGTCAGTCCAAACCGGATTGTGCAAAAACAATATTCTTAAGGAGGATTTGAGAATGGCAAATGAAACTCTGAAAGCTGGATTTGACAAGTACATGGCTGGCGTAGAAGCTAAACTTGCTAAAAATCCCGAACGTGCAAACCTTGAGCCCAACAGGCTCTACACCCCTCTCGACATCGAAGGCTTCGACTATGAGAAGGATCTTGGCTTCCCTGGTGAATATCCTTACACTCGTGGTGTACAACCTACTATGTATCGTGGCCGTTTCTGGACCATGCGTATGTATGCTGGTTTCTCCACTGCGGAAGAATCCAACAAACGTTATCGTTACCTCTTGGCTAACGGTGGCAGCGGCTTGTCCTGCGCATTCGACCTTCCGACCCAAATCGGTTATGATTCTACCGATCCGATGGCTGAAGGCGAAGTTGGTAAAGTTGGCGTAGCTATCGACTCCTTGGCTGATATGGAAATCTTATTTGACCAAATTTCTTTGGATCAAGTTTCCACTTCCATGACCATCAACGCTCCTGCATCCGTACTTCTTTGCATGTACATCGCAGTTGCTGAGAAACAAGGCGTTTCCGCTGACAAACTGCGCGGTACTATTCAAAATGATATTTTGAAAGAGTATGCTGCTCGCGGAACTTACATTTTCCCGCCGAAACCCTCCATGCGTTTGATTACCAATATTTTCGAATATTGCTCCAAAAACGTACCGCTGTGGAATACCATCTCCATTTCCGGTTATCATATCCGTGAAGCTGGTTCCACCGCTTCTCAAGAAATCGCTTTCACCATCGCTGACGGTATCGCTTATGTTGAAGCAGCTATCAAAGCTGGTATGAACGTTGACGATTTTGCTGGTCGTCTGTCCTTCTTCTGGAACGCTCATAACAACGTACTCGAAGAAGTTGCTAAATTCCGCGCTTCCCGTCGTGTATGGGCTAAAGTTATGAAAGAAAGATTCGGCGCTCAAAAACCGAAATCTCAAATGCTCCGCGTACATACTCAAACTGCAGGTTCCATGCTGACTGCACAACAACCGAACAACAATATCGTTCGTGTTGCTCTGCAAACTGCTGCTGCTGTAATGGGTGGTACTCAATCTTTGCACACTAACTCCAAAGACGAAGCTTTGGCATTGCCGACCACTGAGTCTGTAACCATCGCTCTCCGTACTCAACAAATCGTTGCTTACGAATCCGGCTTGGCTGACACCGTTGATCCGTTGGGTGGTTCCTACTATGTTGAAGCTTTGACTAACAAAATCGAAGCAGAAGCTTGGGAATATATCAAAAGATTGACGAAATTGGCGGCGCTCCTGAAGCTATCGCTAAAGGTTATATCCAAAAAGAAATCCAAGACTCCGCTTACAAATGGCAAATGGACATTGAAAAAGGCGACCGTATTATTGTTGGCGTAAACAAATTCCAACAAGAAGAAGAACCGCCGAAAAACTTGCTGCGTGTTGACGGCTCCGTTGGCAAATTGCAAGCTGATAAGATTGCTGCCCTTAAAGCTCGTCGTGACAATGCTAAAGTTGAAGAAACTTTAGCTGCTCTGGAAAAAGGCTGTGCTGACGAATCCGTTAACCTGATGCCTTTGATTCTTGACGCTGTACGTGCTTATGCAACTGAAGGCGAAATCTGCGGCGTAATGAGAAAAGTATTCGGCGAATATCAATCTCATACTGCTCTGTAATTTAGAGCCAACAATAATAGGGAGGTAAGAAATAATGTCTAATATTAGAGTTTTAGTAGCAAAACCGGGTCTGGACGGCCATGACCGCGGTGCTAAAGTTGTAGCTCGTGCATTGCGCGACGCTGGTTTTGAAGTTATTTACACCGGTATTCGTCTGACTCCGGAACAAATCGCTGAAGCTGCTCTGCAAGACGACGTTAAAGTTGTTGCTTTGAGCCTGCTTTCCGGCGCACACAACACCCTTTTCCCGAAAGTAGTTGAACTGCTGAAAGAAAAAGGTTTGACTGATGTTCTGGTTATCGGCGGCGGCGTTATTCCTGACGCTGACATTCCTGGTTTGAAAGCTGCTGGCATTGCCGAAGTATTCACTCCTGGCACTCCGACTGGCAACATTGTTGAATTCATCAACGCTAACGTAAAATAATTAAGGTTCTCAAAAATTTTGCAGGCCGGGCTTGTCCCGGCTTGCATAATACAATTTTTATTGGACCTCAACAAGGCGGTGTGATCATTGAATATTGTTGAAGGCGTATTAAACCATTCTCGTTTAGCATTAGCGAAAGCTATTACTGCCGTAGAGAACGAGTATGATAACGCTGTTGAAATAATGACAGCCATTTATCCCCACACCGGTAATGCTTATGTCATCGGAATAACCGGACCTCCGGGCGCTGCAAAAAAAGTACTTTGACCGACAAGCTTGCTAAAGAATATCGTAAACGCGGTAAAACAGTTGGTATTATCGCAATTGATCCTACAAGTCCTTTCTCCGGTGGTGCAATTTTAGGCGACCGTATCAGAATGTTGGACCTTACTGCCGATGAAGGCATTTTTTTGTTCGTTCCATGGCTACTCGCGGGAGTTTGGGTGGATTATCCCAAAAAGCGGGCGATGCTGTTAAATTGATGGATGCATATGGTTTTGATGTTATTATTGTTGAAACTGTTGGCGTTGGTCAATCTGAAGTAGATATTGTTAAAACTGCTGATACTACAATGGTTGTTGTTATTCCTGGTATGGGCGATGACATTCAGGCTATTAAAGCAGGTATACTTGAGATCGGTGACCTTTTCACGATCAATAAAGCTGACCGTGAAGGTACGGACAAGCTGAACATTGAGATTGAAATGATGTTGGAATTAAATCCCGAACATGTTGGCTGGCGTCCTCCGATCAATCGGACCATTGCCAGCAAGGGTGAAGGTATAGAAGCTGTTGTTGACTCTATTGAAGAGCACAAAGCATATTTGATTGAATCTGATCAATTGAGCAAAATACGCAAAGCTCGTATTAAAAACGAAGTTACTGCTATGCTTAATGACAGGGTCAACCGTTATATCGACAAGAATGTTGTAGCTACTTCCGAATTTGATATTTTAGTTGAAAAACTTCAAATTCGTGAAATTGAGCCGTATTCTGTTGTCGCTGACATTGTTGGTAAAGTTTTAAGATAAAACAACCAAAATTACTTTTAGGAGGAATTTGAAATGTTTAAAACAATTTGTGTTGACCATGTAGGTATTGCTTGCAAAGACCTGGATCTTTCCAAGAAATTCTACACTGAAGTTCTTGGCTTGAGCTGCACTGGTGAAGAAGCTGTTCCTGAGCAAGGTGTAAAAACCGTATTTATTCCCTGTGGCGAAACTTTGCTTGAGCTCCTTGTTGATATCACTGAAAATGGCGATGGCCCTATCGGCAAATACATCGCTAAAAATGGACAAGGTATCCAACATATCGCTGTTCGCGTTGATGATGTTCAAGCAGCTATTGATACCACTATTGAAAAAGGTGCTGCTATGATCGACAAAGCTCCTCGTGGCGGTGCTGGCGGAATGGATATCGCTTTCGTTCATCCGAAATCCGTAGGTATTTTGCTTGAGTATTGCGCTCCGGCAAAAAAATAATTCCGTAAAATACGGAATTACAAAAATCTTTTGAAGATTTTATTTTAAGTTGTTACATACTACACGGATGCGGACCAAAGAGTCTGCATCCGCGTAGATGTATATAAAATAAGGTTCTCCCAATAATGATGGAGGTGTAAGATTTGTCTACTCAAGCAAAAATTGAGAAAATGCTCAAAAAGTCCGAAGTAATTCTGGCTGCAGGCGGCGAAAAACGCGTTGCAAAACAACACGAAGCCGGCAAAATGACTGCACGTGAAAGAATTGCTGCACTCCTCGACGAAGGATCCTTTGTTGAATTGGATCGTTTCGTAAAACATCGTTGCACAAATTTCGGCCAAGAGAAGAAAGAACTTCCTGGCGAAGGTGTAACTACTGGTTACGGCACCATCGATGGCCGTCTGGTTTATGTATTCGCACAAGATTTCACTGTAGAAGGTGGTTCTTTAGGCGAAATGCATGCTGCTAAAATCGTAAAAGTACAACGCCTGTCCCTGAAAATGGGTGCTCCGCTTGTTGGCCTGAACGATTCCGGCGGTGCTCGTATCCAAGAAGCAATTGACGCTTTGGCTGGTTACGGAAAAATCTTCTTTGAAAACACTATTGCATCCGGCGTAGTTCCTCAGATCTCCGCTATCATGGGTCCTTCTGCTGGCGGCGCTGTATACAGCCCGGCACTGACTGACTTCATTTACATGGTAAAGAACACTTCTAAAATGTTCATTACCGGCCCCGCAGTAGTAAAATCTGTTACTGGTGAAGACGTAACCCAAGAACAACTGGGTGGCGCTATGACCCACAACAGCACTTCCGGCGTTGCACATTTTGCTGCAGAAAACGACGAAGACTGCTTGCAACAGATCCGTTACCTGCTGAGCTTCCTGCCTTCCAACAACATGGAATGCGCTCCTATCGTAGAAACCGGTGACGACCCGATGCGTATTGATGACTCCTTGAATACATTGCTTCCGGATAACTCCAACCAAGCATATGATATGAAAGACGTAATCAAATCCATCGTAGACAACGGTGAATTCTATGAATCCCAACAATATTGGGCAACCAATATTATCACTTGCTTTGCACGTATGGATGGTCAAACCGTAGGTATCATTGCAAACCAACCTAAAGTAATGGCTGGCTGCCTGGATATCAACGCATCCGACAAATCCTCTCGTTTTATTCGCTTCTGCGATGCTTTCAACATTCCTTTGCTGAACTTGGTAGACGTACCTGGCTTCCTGCCTGGCTGTAACCAAGAATACGGCGGTATTATCCGTCACGGCGCAAAAATGCTGTATGCATATTCCGAAGCAACTGTACCTAAAATTACTGTAGTAACCCGTAAAGCATACGGTGGTTCCTACCTGGCAATGTGTTCCCAAGATTTGGGCGCAGACCAAGTAATTGCATGGCCGACTGCAGAAATCGCAGTAATGGGACCTGCAGGTGCAGCTAACATCATCTTCAAAAATGATCCTGATGTAAAAGCAAAAACGGAAGAATATATCGATAACTTTGCAACTCCGTACCAAGCAGCAATGCGCGGCATGGTAGACATCGTAATCGAGCCGAAAAACACCCGTCCCACCATCATCAACGCTTTGCAAATGTTGCAGTCCAAACGTGAAACTCGCCCGGCAAAACGCCATGGCAATATTCCTTTGTAATTTGCAGCTTGCAGTATAGTGCTTAATTAATTAAGAAGAATGAGGTGAAATAATGGGTCCTGTAACTACTAATCCTTGGTTGATTGCTGCTCTATCATCAATATGACCATAGTTTTTGGTGTATTGGCAGCCTTGGGTGTTTTGATGAAAATCATCCAATTGGTAGATCCAACGCAAAAAAAAACTGCTAATCCAGTAGCAGCACCGGCACCTGCCGCAGCACCTGCTGCTGTTGCAGCTCCTGTGCAGGATGACAGTGAAGTAATTGCTGTTATTGCAGCAGCTGTAGCTGCTCTTGGTCATTCCGCAGAGCATATCGCCTGCGTACGTCGTCTGCCCGAAGCTGGCTGGACACAAGAATGCTCATATTGAAGCAATTAGTGTACGTAAAGAATGCTTCTAAAACAAAGTTAGGTTTTAGCAACACTTAAGTTTAATATATTTTAAACAATTTTGAAGGAGGGTATTCCCTGTGAAAAAATATACCATTACCGTTAACGGCACTGCATATGAAGTAGAAGTTGAAGATATGGGCGGCGCTGCTGCAACAGCTCCTAAAGCTGCTGCTCCTAAAGCTGCTCCTGCTGCTGCACAGGCAGCAGCACCAAAAGCAGCTCCTGCTGCTGCACCGGCTCCGGCTGCAAAACCTGTTGCTGCTGGCTCAGCTACTATCTGCTCCTATGCCTGGTAAAGTTCTCGAAGTAAAAGTTAAAGCTGGCGACGCAGTTAAATCCGGCGACGTATTGATGATTCTCGAAGCAATGAAAATGCAAAACGAGATCATGGCTCCGGCTGACGGCACCATTTCTGACGTTCGCGTTTCCGCAGGTCAAACTGTTGGTACCGGCGACGTTATGATCGTAATGTAATTTGCGTCATAAGAAAGCAATAACTTTTATATTTAGAAGAGAGCTTATTTGTGATTGAAACTAGAAGCTCTCAAATAATTGAACATTGGGAGGATATAAATGGAAGCATTTGTAGTTGCTTTACAATCCGTATGGAATGACAGCGGTTTCTCCGCTTTCACCATGGGTAATGCTATCATGATGCTTGTAGGTATTATTCTTTTATATTTGGCTATTGGTAAAGGCTTCGAACCATTGCTGCTGTCTCCGATCGCATTCGGCTGTTTGCTGGCAAACGTTCCTAAAACCGGTTTCGAAGATCAACCGGGTGTTATGCAGGTAATTCTTTATGGTATTCACCATGAAATTTTCCCGCCTTTGATTTTCTTAGGCGTAGGTGCAATGACAGACTTTGGTCCGTTGATTGCAAACCCGAAAACTTTGCTTTTGGGCGCTGCAGCTCAAGCAGGTGTATTTGTTTCCTTGCTGGGCGCTATGATGCTCGGATTTACCGTGCAAGAAGCATCCGCTATCGGTATTATCGGTGGTGCTGATGGCCCGACTGCTATTTACCTGGCTGCAAAAATGGCTCCTAACCTGTTAGGTGCTATCGCAGTAGCTGCATATTCTTATATGTCGTTGGTTCCTTTGATCCAACCGCCTATTATGAAACTTTGCACTACCGAAGCTGACCGTAAAATCGTTATGGCACAACTGCGTCCTGTAACTCGTTTTGAGAGAATCGTATTCCCGGTTGTTACTACTATCGTTATCAGCTTGTTGCTTCCGCCTGTAACTCTTGATTGGTATGCTAATGCTGGGCAACTTGTTCAAAGAAGCTGGCTGCTTGGATCGTCTTTCTGATACAGCGCAAAATGCTTTGATGAACATTGTAACGATCATGCTGGCAACTGGTACAGGTTTGACTATGAAAGCTGAATCCTTCCTGAACTATCAAACTATCTTGATCATCTGCCTTGGTCTTGTTGCTTTCGCAGCTGGTACTTTTGCCGGTGTTGTATTTGGTAAGCTCATGTGTGTTCTGGATGGTGGTAAAACCAATCCTCTTATCGGTTCCGCTGGTGTATCCGCAGTTCCGATGGCAGCACGTGTATCCCAAGTTGTTGGTCAAAAAGCTAACCCTTCTAACTTCCTGCTCATGCATGCTATGGGCCCGAACGTAGCTGGTGTTATCGGCACCGCAGTAGCTGCAGGCGCAATGCTTGCAATGATTGGACCTGTCAAATAATTTATAGTATAAACAGAAATAGGTGCACTTTATCGTGCACCTATTTTTTTTGGAAAAAGAAAAATATAAAGCAAATCATTATGCTGTAGTAAAGAGAAGTACAAGCTTTCTTTATAGTTTTAGCTATGAATAAAAAATTGTCAAAAAGTATCAAAATAGTATAAATATGCATAATGAAGACAGTTAACAGTTTTTGAACTTTTTTGTTATACGAAAATTGTGAAAAAATCTTGAAAAAAACTGGCTTATCTGTTATATTGATACTATACTGTTAATGTTAAAAAAATTTTGTTAATAAATTTTAAAACTTAATTTTTAACTAAAGATAAGTTTTTTAATAATATGCAAAAAATAGCAAATTTAATCATTCTAGCTTACATATATAATAGGAAGTAATTTGTTACTTCCTTAAAACATTTTTAACTTTTTGAAGGAGGATTCTCATGTCTCAAGCAGTAAAATGTCTTATTATGTTAGCTGTTATTGCTCTGTTATTTGTAACCGAACTCATTCCGCTTGCAATAACAGCTATGGGCGGCGCTATCGCGTGCGGCCTGTTAGGTTTTATCCCTGCTAAACAAGTATTTTCTGGTCTCTCTAATTCGACCGTAGTACTCTTTGCAGGTATGTTCGTTGTTGGTGCTTCTATGTTTTATACAGGTCTTGCACAAAAAATTGGTGCTTCTATTGTTAAAATTTCCGGTACCGGTGAAAACAGCTTGATGTTTGGTATTAATGCTTGTTGGTGCTGCTTTGTCTTCTGTATTATCCAACACTGGTACTGCAGCTTGTCTGCTGCCGGTTGTACTTGGGTATCTGCTCTGCAGCTAAGAATCCCGCTTCCCGTCAATTGATGCCTTTGGCATTTGCCTGCGGTCTCGGTGGTATCATCACTATGGTTGGTACTCCTCCGAATATCATCGCTAACGGCGCTTTGGAAGCTGCTGGAATGAAAGAGCAATTTGGTTTCTTTGAATATGCTTGGATTGGTATCCTGTAACAGTAGCTGGTATGCTCTATATGATGTTCTTAGGCAAATATTTGCTTCCGAAAACTGAAATTGATGCTGATCAGGAAATTGAACAAGAAGTTGAAGCTAACGAAACTTCTGCTTCCAAACAAATCGTATCCGCAGTAATTTTACTTTGTGTAGTTTTGACTATGGCTATTGGCATTCCTGGTGTATCTTTAGAAATGGCCGCTATCATTGGCGCAATCGTTGCGTATTGACTGGCTGTTTGACTGAAAAACAAGCTTATGCTTCTATTGACTGGGTAACTATCTTCCTGTTCGCAGGTATGATGCCTGTATCCACTGCAATGGACAAAACCGGCGCTGGCAAAATGATCGCAGAATGGACTGTAAGCCTGATGGGCGGTACTCCGTCTCCGTTAGTTGTTACTGCAGTCTGTTTATCCTTTCTTGCGCTTTAACACAATTTATGTCCAACACTGCATCTGCAGCTCTGCTGTGCCCGATTGGTGTTGCGATTTCTAAACAACTTGGCGCTGATCCGAAAGCAGTATTGATGGCTATCGCAGTTGCAGCATCCTGTGCATTTGCATCTCCGGTAGGTACGCCTCCGAACACTTTGGTTCTTGGCCCTGGCGGATACAAATTTATGGACTATGTTAAAGCAGGTACCGGTCTTGTTATCGTATCCTTTATCGTATCCCTGATTGTAATTCCTATCGTATGGCCTTTCTTCCCCGGTAATTAAATTTACTTCGGAAAAACAGTAAATTTTATAAAATAAATTATGTAAAAACAGGCGTGTATATCACGCCTGTTTTTTAATACTTGTTTTTGTGAATTTTTAGAGGAACGGCTTTAGAGTGTATCCTTTATAGCAAAAATTTGTTATAATAAGAAATGGTCTAAAGGTGTGTTCAGTCCTTGGATAATAGAGAATGAAGGGATTGTTTTGTTTGAACGAAATATATAGAGAAGAATCTCAAGTCAGTGATCGCAGAATGCAGATATCATATGGCGGTTTGGCCGTTATAGTTTTATTATGGATTTATGAAGGGTATCGTTATGTCAATACAGGATATTTTAGCCCTTTAGGTTGGGGCTTTAATATTTTATTTCTGCTGATGTGGATATGGCGTGTTGTTTTTAAGTATACATATATTCTACGTGATGGCGAGATGGAAGTCATAAGCCATGGCGTGGGAATTAGACGCAGTTTTAAAGTGGATTTGACTAAAACTGAAAGTTATACCAATAAATATATCAAAAGTTTTTTTAAGAAAACTAAAATCCGTCATTATATTCACAGGTATTCTTCAGTAGATCCTAATGAACAGCGTTTGTTAGTGTTTACTGAAGGTAAAGATAATAAAAGGCTGGCTGGTATTATTTTTAAATGCAGCGAAAAATTTTTGCGCGAACTGCGCAAACAGATGCCTGATAAATTTTTAAACTTAAATTGAGTTATTGAGAAAGGATGAAAACAATGGAAGCATTGGTAAATGTAGATAGTTCTTTGATTTGTGCTCGTATCATTCAAGTTTTCGTTGGCGCTTTTTTTTATATTTTTATGATTGCTAAGGCAGTTGGATCAGAAAATAAGGCAAAATGGTTCAAAAGACGTATGAAATACACTTTTTTCAATAAAAGAGGTATTTTTGGCGAATATATTAACTTTGGCTATCCTATTACATGGCAGGGTGTAGGTATTTTTGTCGCTATTTACGGCGTTATTTTTGGATTTGGTTATTGGTATGTTTTCATACACGCCTATAATTAAGGAGAGTATTTATGGCAGAAATGAGAGCTGAATTAGTAGGATTATTGATTGAGAAGCATGGCGAAAGAGCGAAAATAAAGCTTGATAAAGATAAAAGTAAAGGGGAAAAAATACCTAAATATTTAGAAGCCTGGTGTCCTATCAATGCCAAAGTTGGCGATGTAGTCGGTGTTGAATATCAGGAAATGAATAAACGTAAGATGCAGATGATATTGTATGGCTTTCCTGTATTGTCAGTGATTGCCGGTGCTGTTTTTGGAAACAGTATCGCTGTATTTTTCGATATTGATAAGACAATGCCTGTGATGCTGGGTGTAGTTATCTGGCTGTTGGTTTCTGTTAATTATGCGCGTATTTTTAAACGTGATGCAGTACGTGAAGGTGTACAGCCTGTTGTTATAGAAATAGAAGCACCTGACCCAATAGTTTTTGATGATACTGAAGATGAAAATGAAAAAAAATAGGAGATGAGCTGATGCTGGTAAGGTTAGCGTCCGGATCTCCGCGCCGTTTAGAATTATTGCGTCAGATTGGGTTAGAGGTTGATGTATATACCAGCGCCTTTGATGAGGTTAGTGGAGATAACGCTGAAAAAATGGTAGCAGTAAATGCTTTAGGTAAAGGGCAGGTAGTTGTTGAACAAGTTGGCAGCGAAATACCTGTGATTGCTGCTGATACGATGGTTGTTTTGGAAAATGAAATACTTGGCAAACCATTTGACAGCAATGATGCAGCCGTGATGCTGCGGAAATTGTCTGGCAGAGTGCACCGGGTTTTGACAGGTGTTGCTGTTTTTTATAAGACTCAGAATTTAGTAGAAGTAGTAGAGACTAAAGTATGGTTTAGAAGCTTATCAGAAATTGAGATTAATGCTTATGTTGCGACTGGCGAACCTTTTGATAAGGCTGGAGCCTATGGAATTCAGGGACGTGGTGCAGTTTTAGTTGAGAAAATAGATGGCTGCTATAATAACGTCGTGGGGTTGCCGCTCACCCGCTTGTATCAAATGATGGCACAAATTGGAGTGAAGGGCTTTTGAGCCAGTGTATAAAAGAATTGTCGCTGGATGATAGACCACGTGAAAAATTGATGCAGCAAGGTGCTGCTGGGTTAAGTAATTCTGAACTTTTAGCTATTTTAATACGTACTGGTACCCAGAAGCGTTCTGCTTTAAGAATTGCAGAAGAATTGACTGCTTCAAGTGGGTTATATCAAAATATAGCCTGTGTGCATAGTGTTGCAGAGCTGGCTAAAGTCAAGGGACTGGGGCCCGCAAAAGCTGCAACAATTTTGGCTGCGTTGGAATTAGGCAAGCGTATTGCAGCAGCTGGAAGTCAGGTCAAGTTAAAAATAGAGTCTCCGCAAAAAGGTGCTGAGATTTTATTGCCAAGATTGCGTTACGAACAACATGAAAAATTTTTGGTGTTATTATTAGACAGCAAAAATCAGGTCATAAGAATGGAACAAGTTTCAGAAGGATCTGTCAATAGTTCGGTTGTGCATCCTCGGGAAGTGTTTGCCCCGGCGTTACTGTACCATGCTGCTGCCATTTTGGTAGCACATAATCATCCTTCTGGAGATCCTAAACCTAGTCAGGAAGATAAAGAGCTGACTCGTAGTCTGAATGAGACCGGGATAATTATGGGAATTCCGCTGATTGACCACCTGGTAATTGGCGATGGAATATTTTTTAGTTTTAGAGAGCAAGGTTATTTAGATAAATGAGGTGTTGAAGAATGTTTGGTATTTTTAAAAGTTTTGCTCATGATATGGGAATCGATTTGGGAACTGCGAATACTTTGGTGCATGCTAAAGGTAAAGGTATTATTATCAGAGAACCTTCAGTAGTTGCCGTAGACAGAGAGAATAAAGAGGTGCTGGCGATTGGTGCCGAAGCTAAGCAGATGATTGGTCGTACTCCTGGACATATCGTAGCTATTCGTCCGATGAAGGATGGCGTTATTGCTGATTTTGATATTACCCAGTCGATGCTTAAATACTTTATAAAAAAAGCAATTGGCAAACATTCTTTAGTCCGTCCGCGTATTGTTGTTGGCGTTCCTTCTGGCGTTACTGAGGTTGAAAAACGTGCGGTTATTGATGCTACTGTACAAGCTGGGGCCAGGGAAGCATATTTGATTGAAGAACCAATGGCGGCTGCTATTGGTGCAGGGTTGCCTGTACAAGAAGCCACCGGCAGTATGGTCGTTGATATTGGCGGCGGAACCTGCGAAGTAGCTGTTATTTCCTTGGGTGGTATCGTTATCAGCCGTTCTATCCGGACCGGCGGTGATGCAATGGATGATGCTATTGTACGTTACATCAGGAAAACATTCAGTCTGTTGATTGGTGAGCGGACAGCAGAAGAAATAAAAATTACTATTGGCACTGCGATGGAACTTGAAGAAGCTACAGAAATGGAAATTCGTGGTCGTGATCTCGTGACAGGGTTGCCTAAAAATCTGCTTATTAATGCGAACCAGATCTGCGAGGCGTTGAGTGAACCGGTGGCTAATATTGTCGATGCCGTACGTAATACTCTGGAGAGAACTCCTCCGGAACTGGCTTCTGATATTATGGATCGCGGTATCGTTATGACAGGAGGATCTTCTTTGCTGCGTAATCTTGACCGTCTACTGAGCAAAGAAACAGGAATGCCTGTCTATGTTTCTGATGATGCTTTGTCCTGTGTTGCCTTAGGTACTGGTATTGCGGTTGAAAATGTAGATATCTATAAAAAAGGATTTATGGCATCTAATAATAAATGAAGGCTGAATTATTATTGTGAGTAAGAAAAAATATGAGCCTGCTTCTGATTGTGATAGCATTGGTAGCTCTGATGGCGTTGGCTGTTGAAGGAAGAGTACGATTTCCGGTGTTGAATAGAGTGGTGATTGCAGTAATAAGTCCTGTCAACAGTTGTATTCAGACGTTTACAGGCGCAGCTTCTTCTTTGGAAAAGAAGCTGGAAGCTATTACGACAATGGAAGCAGAAAACGAGCAATTAAAAAAAAAAGAAAACGCTGAATTGCGAAGGGCTAATATAGCTATGGCTGAGTTTTACGCTGAAAACCAGCGGCTGACAAAGCTTTTTGCAATATAAAGAGCACGTGCCTGAACAGAAATTACTGCCTGCCAAAGTTGTGGGGCGGAATATGGGCGATTTACAGGATGTTGTAATCATCGATCGTGGTTCTGCAGATGGTCTGGATAAAGAGATGGCTGTTGTTACGGGTGATGGTATCGTAGGGCTGGTAGAAGAAGTTTATCCTGCTGCTGCTAAAGTCATGCTGATTACCAGCAGCCGTTGTAAGATCGGGGCACGTATTTTGAGGGCTGATTCCAGAGCGGTTGGTGTTATCTGCGGAAGAAGCATGGAAAATATGCCTTTAGAAATGGAACATTTACCCAGGGAAGCGGATGTAAGAAAAGGTGATGTTGTTATTACCAGCGGTTTCAGTGGCAGGCATCCGGCAGGTTTGGTAATTGGTACTGTAAGAGAAACCAGCCCAGAGGCGGCAGGACTTTTATTGAACGCAGATGTTGATCCTGCTGTTGACAGCAGTAAAGTAGAAGAAGTTTTTGTTGTTACCGGGTATAGCAACCCTGCAGCAGCAACAGGTAAATTAAATAGTAATACCGAAGGAGGACAGGCACAATGAGGAAACTGATTTGGCCCGTCCTGTTTCTGTTATGTTTATCTTTACAGATGAGTTTGCCGCAAAATCAGTGGTTTAAATTTGATCTGCCGCTTTTGCTTATTTATTGTTTGGCTATGCTGAAAGGTGCATTTGCCGGTGGGATAGCTGGCTTTTTCGTAGGATTGCTGCAGGATCTTTTAACCGGTGGTATTTTTGGTTTTCATATTTTGACAAGGACTGCGATAGGGTATTATGTTGGCTATACAAAAGAAAAGGTATTTAAAGACAGTATGTTTTACAATATTGTAGCGATTGTTACAATAACAGTTGCTTTGCGAGGCTGTTATTTTATTCTGCAGGTTATTATGGCTAAGGGATTTTCTGTTTTACTGTTAGAGCTGGCACTGCAGGATACGTTTGCTTATTGCCTGGGAAATATTATTTTTGTAATTCCGTTGTATCTTCTGACAGAAAGACTGCAGAAATGGATAGAACTGGATGATGGATTGCATTAAACAAAGGAGGTCAAATTGTGCTGAACAAAAGATACGCGCGCCGCTTGGAAGTTATGCTGGCAGCAGCAGTATGCATATTTTTAATTTTGCTCGGCAGAATGGCCTATTTGCAGCTTTATAAAGGCGATTATTATGGCAATCAGGCTGATGGTAACAGATTGCGCAGAACAAAAATCACTGCTCCGCGCGGCCTGTTTTTTGATTATAAAGGGCAGGAATTAGTTAATAATCTGCCTGGTTATGCTGTGGCACTTCAGCGTCAGGGGCAGCGTGATAATGAAAAAGTGATCGGTATATTGTCTGAAATATTAAATATGCCGGAAGACCAAATTAGAAAGCGTATTGCAGCTAATCAAAACAGTTATGAGCCAACCCGCTTAAAAAGCAATGTTTCCCCTGAGATCGTAACAAAAATAGAAGAACGTAGGTTGGAGTTACCTGGAGTTTTGTTGGAATTACAGCCAATCCGCAATTATTTGTATAAAGAACTGGCAGTTCACGCGTTAGGTTATGTTGGCGAGGCCAGTGAATATGATATTACTGAAGGCAGCTATAAAGGGATGCCAGGCGGTAGTATTGTTGGTAAATTTGGCATTGAAAAAACTTTTGATAAAGTTATCCGCGGAATAGACGGCAGCTTTGATGAGGAAGTAGATGTTGCCGGTAATGTTGTTAAACAACTGGGTCAGCGTGACCCCATACCCGGGAAAAGTTTGCAGCTGACCATTGATAAAGAATTGCAGATGGTTATGGAAAAAGCTGTAGATGAGCAATTGGCATATCTGCGGTCCAGCGGGATTGCCCCTAACGCCAGAGCAGCGGCTATTGTTGCGATTGATCCGCGCAGCGGTGCGGTAAGAGCTATGGTAAGCAGGCCTGCGTTTAATCCTAACCTTTTTGTAAATGGGATATCGGAAAAGGATTGGCAGGTTATAAATAATGATCCTAACTATCCTATGGGCAACAAAGTAATATCAGGCGAATATCCCCCTGGATCAACGTTTAAGATCATTACGGGTACGGCGGCATTGGAACTTGGCAAGGTAACACCGGAAGAATTGATTTTTGACTCCGGTCAGCACTGGCTTATCCCTATGGGCAACGCTGGCGGAGAAGCCCTGGGTTGGATTAACTTTCAACAGGCTTTAAGCATGTCGGATAATGTATATTTTTATGAAATGGGCAATCGCTTAGGGATCAATAATCTGGTTGATTTTGCACGCAAATTCGGTATGGGCAGGAAAACAGGTATTGAACTTGAGGGTGAAGCTTCAGGGCTGCTTCCGACACCTGAAAATAAACGCAAGATATTTACAGGGGAGGACTGGACTCTGGGTGATACCTTTAACGCTTCTATCGGGCAGGGGATAGACCTTGCAACACCTCTGCAGATGGCGGTGATGATGAGCTGCATCGCCGGAGGTGGTATTTATCACCAACCGTATTTAGTAGATAAAGTCCTTAATAATGATGGAAGTGTTTTTGAAGTACGTCAGCATCAGGAACCATATGCTTTGGGGGTATCACAAAAAACTCTTGAACTGATTAAACAGGGTTTGATGGGTGTGGCACAATCTGGCGGAACGGCTTCTTATTTTGCCAATTTGCCGAAGCCAATGGCTGCGAAAACAGGCACGGCAGAAAATCCGCATGGACGCGATCATGGTTTATTTGTAGCCTATGGACCTACAGATGCTCCGGAACTGGTAGTTGCGGCAGTAGTTGAGCAGGGCAGTTTTGGTTCTACTTCAGCTGGTCCGATTGTATATAAAGTGTTTGAAGAATGGTTTAGAGAAGAAGGTCTGATACCGTCACAAGCGGTTAAGTAAGCAGAAACTGCGGAAAGGATAGCAAATGCAGCAAAATAGATATTTTCGTAATTTGGACTGGTGGCTGGTTATAGCTATTTTTGGGTTGATTGGAATAGGCATTTGCCTGATTGCCAGCGCTACTCATTCTTTTGCTGTAACGACAGGTAAAGCATGGCATGTTGAACGGCAAAGTCTGTTTTTAGCAATAGATTTGGCCCTGGTTATTTTTTCGTTGCGCTTCGACTATCGGCTGCTTAAAGATATTGCAACCCCCTTATATGTTTTTAATATTATCCTGCTTTTTGCGGTAATGTTTTTAGGACACAGCCAGCTGGGTGCTCAAAGATGGATCCAGATCGGCCCGCTCAGTATTCAGCCTTCTGAGTTTTCTAAAGCAATAATGATTGTCTGTCTGGCTGCGTTTTTAAATAAAAGATTGGAAACTCTTGACAGTTTCACTGATTATTTGCCGGCGCTGGCTTATGCTTTTGTACCTTTTATATTGGTTATGAAGCAGCCGGATTTAGGTACGTCGCTGGTTTTTATGGCAATTTTGCTTGGGATGCTGCTCATCAGCGGGTTTAAGGTCAGGTGGCTGATGTATATGAGCGGCGCGCTTATCGCTTTGATGCCTGCATTGTGGCATATTTTAAAAGAATATCAAAAAAACAGGATTCGTGTATTTTTAGATCCGGAGCTTGATCCTTTTGGGGCTGGATATCATGTCATTCAATCAAAAATAGCTATTGGGTCTGGCCTTTTGACAGGTAAGGGCTGGTTTTTAGGTACGCAGAGCCAACTTAATTTTCTGCCTGAGAATCATACTGATTTTATCTTTGCTGTAGCTGGTGAAGAGTTTGGATTCATTGGTATTTTTATTATTTTATTATTATATTTGATCGTTATTTGGCGCGGGCTGACTATTGCATTGAACGCCGAAGACGATTTCGGTACCTTGCTGGCAGTGGGCATTACTTTCATGTTTATGTTCCATGTGCTGGTAAATATTGGAATGACTGCTGGGATTATGCCAGTTACAGGTGTGCCGCTGCCGTTTATGAGTTACGGAGTGAGTTCGCTGACTACGAATATGCTGTTGGCCGGGCTGCTGCTGAACATCAATATGCGGCGTCAGCAGCTGCAATTTTAGAGGAGGAACAGTATGGAAAAAGAATTAACGATCGATATACTCAGCAGTGTACAGAAACCTGCTCGTTATACAGGCGGAGAATTTAACAGTATTGTAAAAAGTCCGGAGGAAACTGAAGTAAGTATCGCCTTGGCTTTTCCGGATATTTATGAAGTTGGGATGAGTTATCTGGGATTTAAAATTTTATATCATATCCTGAACCTTGAAAACGGTGTTGCTGCTGAAAGAGTTTACGCCCCTTGGGTAGATCTGGAAGCAAAAATGCGAGCCAATGCTATTCCGCTGCGAACTTTGGAAACGGAAAAGATATTGCAGGATTTTGATTTTGTCGGCTTTACTTTGCAGTATGAGCTTTCTTATACAAATATTCTTAATATGCTTGATTTGGGCCGTATACCTGTAAAAACAGAGGAACGTACAGAAAAAGATCCTTTTATTATTGTTGGCGGACCCTGCGTATATAATCCGGAACCTCTGGCAGATTTTTTTGATCTTGCCGTTGTTGGTGAAGGTGAAGAAGTTATGGTCGAGCTGATGGAGGCTTATAAAAAATGGAAACGTGAAGGTAAGCCTGGTGGACGGCAAGGTTTCCTGCGCTGTGCGGTAAAGCTCAAAGGTATTTATGTACCATCATTTTATGATGTTGCTTATAATGAAGATGGCACTGTAGCAGCAGTAGTAGCTAATTGTGATGCTGCGCCGGCGGCAGTTGAAAAAAGAGTTATTTCTGATATGAATACGGTTAATTATCCGACAGCTCCGATCGTGCCGTTTGGAGAAATCGTGCATGACAGAATTATGCTGGAAGTTTTTCGCGGCTGCAGCCGCGGCTGTCGTTTTTGCCATGCAGGTATGGTCTATCGTCCTGTGCGTGAACGCAGGCCGGAGCTTTTAAAGGAGCTGGCACGCCAACTGGTGGATAATACAGGTTATAACGAAATTTCACTGGTATCTTTAAGCACGGCAGATTATTCTTGTCTTGCACCGATGATACATGATATGATCGAAGAATTTAAAGATGAAAAGGTTAGTGTTTCATTGCCATCTCTTCGTATTGACAGTTTTTCTGTAGATCTGGCGAAAGAAGTGCAGGCTGTACGTAAAAGCGGATTGACTTTTGCACCGGAAGCTGGCAGCCAGAGAATGCGTGACGTGATAAACAAAGGCGTTACAGAAGAAGACTTAATGAATGCGGTTGGTGCTGCTTTTACTGCAGGCTGGTCATCAGTAAAATTATATTTTATGATAGGTTTACCTGGTGAAACTGACGAAGACGTACTGGCTATAGCTAAATTGGCGAAGGCAGTACAATATAAATATCAGGAAGTAACAGGTCGGCGCGGTGCGAAAGTAACCGTGAGTGCTTCTTCTTTGTACCCAAACCCTATACTCCGTTTCAATGGGTGCAGCAGGATGATATAGCGGAACTAAGGCGTAAACAATTTTTATTGAAAGATGCCTTAAAAGTAAAAAATATCACCTTCCAGTATCATGACTCGGTGACCAGTGTGCTTGAAGCTGTTTTTGCCCGTGGTGACCGCCGTTTAGGAAAAGCCTTATATCTGGCTTGGCAGCGCGGAGCCAAATTTGATGGCTGGAGCGAACATTTTTCTTATGATCGCTGGCTGGAAGCTTTGCAGGACGCAGGTTTAAACAAAGAATTCTATATAGGCCGCGAACGCGGAGCTAATGAATTATTCCCATGGGAACATATCCAGCCCGCTGTAGCACGCAGTTTTCTGCGCAGGGAATATGAAAAAGCCCTGGCAGAAGAATTGACCCACGATTGTCGTCACGGTGTCTGTACAGGTTGCGGTGTTTGCCAAAAGCTGGGCGTAAAAATAATCGACTGGAAAGAGCAGGGCTTAGTATGAAATTAAGGATGCAGATAACTAAAGAGAAAGAAATACGTTTTATTTCCCATTTAGAATATGTGCGGACTATTGAAAGAGCTATCCGACGCGCTAAACTGCCTGCTGCTTATTCCGAAGGCTTTAATCCGCATTTAAAGTTTTCTCTGGCTTCGGCGCTTGGTGTTGGCGTTGTCAGTATGGCTGAATTTGTAGAGATAGAACTGGCTGAGCCGATGGAAGTACACGAGGCTGTGCAGAAGATGACAGCGGCTTTACCTCGCGGCATTCAGATTATGGCCGCAGATGTAACTGCGAACAACGCACCGGCGCTGATGGCTTCCGCCGGAGGTGCAGATTATCTTGTTGTGCTGCCTTATTCCGGTGAGTATGTTGAGGCCGTAGCTGCTTTTAACGCGGCAGAAAGTGTCGTTTATGCTAAGGCAGCGCCAAAGCTTAGAAACAAAATCAAAGAAATTGATGTAAAATTTTATATACCGGAAATATGTGCAAAGCAGGAAAATGATATGTTGACGTTAAAATTTTCCTGTCGTATTACACCTAATGGCAGTATGAAAGCAGCAGATCTGTTAAATACCTTAAATCAGCATTTTGGAATGCAGCTGCCTGTTGAAAAGGCAGATATCACCAGACTGGATCTGTATCGTGCAGCTGCTGATGGCCGCAGATTGCCGATGTTGGAACATATGGACAAGTTTATTCAATAGTTCAGGAAAGGAGGGGCTTTTGTATGGAAACCAAAATCATTATCAGTGCTACGTCAGAAGAAACACGTATGGGTCTGACTGAAAACGGTAGACTGATGGAATATTTAGTGGAACGCAGCAGTGAAAAACATCTTGTCGGTAATATTTTTTAAGGGGCGTGTAAATAATGTTGTTCCTGGCATTCAGGCGGCTTTTTATTGATATTGGTTTGCAGCAGAATGCCTTTCTTTATCTGGGTGAAAGTAATGATATTACTGAAGGTAAGTCCATATTAGTTCAGATAACGAAAGATGCCAGGGGAAGCAAAGGACCTTCCGCGACACGCGAGCTGACGTTACCTGGGCGCTATGTGGTGCTTTTGCCACTGGCGGATTATATTGGAGTTTCGCATAAAATAGAGAATAAAGAGGAGCGAAATCGTTTAAAAGCTATTATTGAGGAAGCAAAGCCTGATGGTATGGGAATCGTTATTCGTACGGCGGCTATTGGTGCCAGTGAGGAAGCATTGCTTGAGGATATCAGGCATTTGTGCGCTAACTGGCGTGTCATAGAAGCACGCGGGAAAGTAGAAAAAGCTCCTGCAACCTTGTATCGGGAATTAGACTTATCAGTACGGATCGTACGTGATTATCTGACAAATGATGTTTCCCAAATTATCCTGGATGATAAAGCAGTATATGGACGTGTCTGCGAGTTACTGAAGAACATGCCAGGAGGTACAACGGGCCGGGTTCTGCTGCATGAAAAGCAGGAAGATGTTTTTGCGTACTATGGACTGCGGGAGGAAATAGATACTATTTCTGACAGGCGGATAGACTTGAGCTGCGGCGGTTATCTGGTAATTGATTATACAGAAGCAATGACTGTTATTGACGTTAACAGCGGCCGTTACAGCGGCCGTGAAAATTTGGAAGAAACTATTATGCAGATCAATCGTGAAGCGGCTGTCGAGATTGCAAGACAGCTTAGACTGCGGGATATTGGCGGAATTATAGTTGTAGATTTTATTGATATGCATACGCAGGAGCATCAGCAGGAAATTCTGCAGGTGCTGCAGCAGGCGCTTTCGAATGATAAAATGAAGCCGCGTGTTCAGGATATTACGGTTTTGAATTTAGTTGAAATTACGAGAAAAAAAGCTCGCCAGAATCTTTCAACGGTTCTGTATGCTCCCTGTCCTATCTGTCAGGGGGGTGGCAGAGTGCAATCACGCGAAACAGTAGCATTGGAAATAAAACGGCGTTTGCGGACTTTACTGGCTAAGCCATGCGCATCACGCAGTATTTTGATTTCTGCCAATCCCTGGATGGTAGAGTGGCTGCGGGCTAAAGATCTGCGGCAGTGGGAACGTGAACTGGCCTGTAAAATTAAGGTAGAAGTAGATACTGGTCTGCACATAGAAACCTTTTCTATTTTAGACAATACCGGTGTTGACAAATAACGCCGTTTGTAATAAAATATTCGAGTATAGACTGATTAAGTCTGTCCCCAACCGCGCAGAGAGGTTCCGTAAACTCTTTAGGAGTACCGAATTTGGCGAGTCTATCATAAGGGAGGTGCAAATAGATGTACGCAATCATTAAAACCGGCGGTAAACAATACCGCGTTAGCGAAGGCGATGTTCTGAACATTGAAAAATTGGACGTTGAAGCTGGCAGTGAAGTCGTTTTTGACGAAGTTTTGACTGTTGTTGCTGACAGCGATGTTAAAATCGGCAAACCCGTTGTTGACGGCGCTAAAGTAACTGCTAAAGTTGTTGAACATGGTAAGGCTGAGAAGATTTTTGTTTTTAAATATAAAGCAAAATCCAACTACCGCAAACGCCAAGGTCATCGTCAACCGTTCACTAAAGTTGAAATCTCTAAAATCGAAGCTTAACAGCAATGATTACAGTAGATTTATTTAAGAACGAACAGGGATTGATAACAGGCTATAAGGTCAGCGGTCACGCAGGCTTTGCAGCAGCAGGCGAAGATATCGTCTGTGGGGCGGTTTCTGTTTTGACGCAGACACCAATCCTTGGATTGGAACAGCATTTGAAATGTCAGCCGTCATATCACGTAGATGAAGAAGACGGCATTTTAGAAGTAAACTTGAATAATACTCCGAATGAATTGACTCAGGCTATTCTGGCAACTATGGAATATGGTTTGCTGGGAGTAGCAGAGCAGTATCCGAAGTACGTTCGCATTCATACATACAGGAGGTGAATCGCAATGTTTAAACTGATCCTGCAATTGCATGCTCATAAAAAAGGTACCGGTAGCTCTCACAATGGTCGTGATTCCAATGCTCAACGTTTGGGCACTAAAGCTCACGAAAGCCAATTGGTAACTGCCGGCAGCATTATCGTACGCCAACGTGGTACCAGATTCCATCCCGGCAACAATGTTGGTATGGGTAAGGATTACACCATTTACGCTACTATCGAAGGCCGTGTTAAATTTGAACGTAAAGGGCGCGACAAACGTCAAATCAGTGTTTATCCGGTAGAAGAAGCAGCAATGTAATTTAAAATTAAAAGCACTCACTTATGTGAGTGCTTTTTTGTTAAAAAAATAGCAGCAGATAAGTATGGCAGTATTTGTAAAAACCACCCGTTTTACGGGTGGTTTTTATTTTTACTTAGCAAAGATTTCTTAAATTATGCTCGAATATTACAACTGCAGGAGTAATTTTATACATCTTTGGTTGTAATATAGCCTGGTGTTTGTTTCTATAATCATCCCTAAGGAGTAAAATAAATACCATAATTCTAACTTTGGCAGTCTATTTGCAGATAGAGACTTCTATTAAAATATAAGTATAAGCCGAAAATATTCACATGGTTGGTATATGGATGCTTTTAAAGTTTTTTTAGTGCAAAGTATGCAAATATTTGTAAGTGATATTAAAGGAATAAATATGCAATATAAGTATTTGAAATTCTTTGAGATTATATTTGTTTTGTTGTAAAAAGGCAATTGAAACGATATAATCATTTTACACTGCCGTATAGTTGTTTTGATGTTGTACTTAAGGAGATGAAAATGATGCGCAACACTTTTTCTTCACAGGAGTGGTTGAAATTTATTGGGAAGGAAAAATTACAAACCTTTCAGGATTCTTTTGCCCGTGTTGATAATATCAGTTTATGCTTTTTTGATTTAGAAGGCACTCCATTAACAGTGTGGTCAAACTCAAGTCTTCTTTGTCACCAGATAATTCAAAATAATAAAAAACGCTGTCAGCAGGAAAAAGAAAAATCAATGTGTTTTCTCAAAAAAACTCAGCAGATAAAATTGTTTACGTGTTATTTGGGGTTAACATATTTTATGTGCCCTGTTTATTATAATAACAAGCTGGTTGCTATTGCCTACGGCGGTGGCATTGCTACAGAGGCGCATACAGTGCCTCAGGAAATTATAGAACGTTATAATATACCCTTAATGCCTCAGCGTAAGCTGCAGCGGATAGGGGAATTGCTGGTGCAGACAATGGCTCTGGTAAATTTTGATTTAAATGTTGTTGAAAATATTGGGGCGGAAAAAACTGAAGCTGATCTAAATGTTTTTAACGGTATTTTGAGCAGGCGTGAAGCAGAAGTAGCAATGCTTATCTGTCAGGGATTGAGTAATAAACAGATTGCAGAACAGCTTTTTATCAGTGAAAAAACCATAAAAACACATGTCAGCAATATCCTGAGCAAACTTGATATTAAAGATCGGATGCAGTTGATTTTGGAGTATTGCAGGATAGTACCTAATGCGTAATAAAATCGAATGGGGCAAAGAAGATGAGCATAAAGAAAAAACTGAGTATTTTTGTTTTGGTTTTGCTATTGGTACCCATGCTTTTATTAGTACTTTCAACGCAGCATTTTTTTGACAGACAGATCCAGGAGAATGAACGCAACTATTTACAGGTTGCGATGAAAACTGTTCGTAATGATATGGAAAACAGGATGGACGAGATGAGAAAAGCAGGATTGCTTTTCTCAGGTGATTCAGATATTAATAAAGCCATGTATGATGATAGAAACAGACTTGCTATGGCTTTAAATAATTTAAAACGTAATTTTAATTATCTTGACTATGTAGTTATTGTAGATCGAGAGAACCGTATATTGGCAAGCAGTTCTCCCTATCTGTTATATCCAGATGGCAGTGCTGTTAAAATCCTGGCTGCCAGCAGCATGCTGTTTGGGAAAACGCATGTATCAGAAGAAGTTGTCGGGCTTGAAGAACTGTTTACTAAAGATTCATTTGAATATGACAACTTTTCGATCAAAATACTTAACCAGTTTCCGGGGGCGCAGGAGTATCTGCATAAAGCTCTGATGGGTATAGTTGTAGTACCGATCAGAGATAAATCTGCTGATAACGACGTTATCGGAGCTATTGTATTATGTGATGTACTTAATAATGATAACTACTTTGCTGAGCGCTACAGCAGAAATCTGGATAATTCATTTCTGGCTTTTTCCATTGACGGGATAAGGATTGCCTCGAATATTCAGACTGATACTAAAAGTAATTTTGTCGGCAGCAGGGCCCCGCATGAAACAGGTAAATATTTGGAAGACGATAAACAGTATTTTGGAAAAGTGGATGTCGATGATGAAATACATGTTTTTTTAGATCAGAAAATTTTTAACAGTGCTGATGAACCAATCGCTGTTGTAGGAATTGGCATCCCAGAAGAAAAATTTTCGGGAATTGTCAGCAATAATTATAAGTATGTCTTAGGTCTTTTTTTCTTATGTCTGTGGGCCATGCTTATTTTAGGGCAGCTGTTGGCTGAAAAAATAAGCTGTCCAATTGTGCATGTTACCGATTTGACTAGAGATTATTATGAAAAGAATTTTGGTAACAAAGCAATACTTAATGGGAAAAAGGATGACGAAGGTGCTATGCTGCAGGAGATGTTCGAAAAGTTTACAACTCAGTTAGAACTTAGGAAACAGGAGAGCAAACTGTATTTAGAGCAATTGGAATGTGAGCATCAGCAACAGAAGCAACTGGCGTTTGAACTGCAAAAAAACAATGAGCAGCTTGAACTTAATGTTGCGGAAAGAACTAAATATTTACAGGAAGCATTGAATGAGCTGAAGAAAGTAGATGTGGCGAAATCCCAGATTATGGCGAATATCAGTCATGAATTGAGAACTCCGCTAAATGCTATAATCGGTTCTTCTGAAATTTTAAAGGACGATATATTAGGTGAACTGAATCAGAAACAGAAAATATGTAGCTAATATTTTCAGCAGCAGTACTCATCTGCTGCAGCTGATCAATGATATTCTGGATATATCCAAGATTGCCAGCGGGAAAATGACTCTTAATTACAGCGAATTTTATTTGAAAGAAATTGTTTTGCAGACTGTGGAAAACGTGAAAAGTTATGTGACAAGTAAACAGTTAAAAGTAAAGTTGAAATTTGAACCTGATGATTTTATGATCGAAGCTGATGCGGCCAAGCTAAAACAGATTTTATATAATCTGTTATCAAATGCAGTAAAGTTTACCGGAACTGGCGGGCAGATAGAAATCTATGTTTATAAGCGTGAAGATGTTGCAGAATTTATTGTGCGCGATAATGGTATAGGTATAGCCGAGCAGGATCAGAAAAAAGTATTTGTGGAATTTGAACAGGTCGACAGTTCTTATACCCGTGAATACGAAGGTACAGGACTGGGTCTGCCACTGGTAAAAAAGATGGTTGAGATGCATGGTGGATATGTCTATTTAAAAAGTGCTTTAGGTGAAGGAACGGAAGTAATTTTTTTGATTCCGCTGCAGCAGGGAATGAAGAAACAGTGAAAGGTGAGGTGCGTAAATGAAAACTGTTTTGATAGTGGATGATAATATTAAAAACCTGGACTTGTTTAAAGATTTTGTTGAAAGCTGGGGCTATGAAACTGTTACTGCCCAGCAGGGGAAAGATGCTATCAGTTTAGCTGAACGATATCTGCCGGATATTATCCTGCTTGATGTCATGCTGCCGGGAATGAGTGGATATGAAGTTTGCAGGGAATTAAAAGAAAATACAAAAACGCAGCATATCCCCGTGGTAATGATTACTGTTCTTAATGATATTGCGGACAGGATTCATGGCTATAAAATAGGCGCTGACCAGTTTTTGGTAAAACCTGTGGACTACAATGAACTGCATGCTATTTTAGACAGTTTATTTGGCAAAAGCATGTTTGATGAAATGGAAAGCAGAGGCACAGTTATTGAGAGTCTGAATGTTTTGCTGAAACAGTGTTTACCCTCGGAAGCTGTGGTTGTTGCTGACCGCAAATTTCATTATTGCCGTAAGCTGTGTGACTATCTCAATCTATCTAAAAATGAAACTGAGCAGGGACTGCTGCTGGTACGGATACAGGATATCATCGCTACTTTATGTAAACAGAAGGGGACTGTCCCCGAGGATGAAATGACTTTTTTTAGAGCCGCTGAAAATGGACAAATGGGTTAAACCACTGTTGCTGTATATTCGCGGCTATTTGAACGGTGTTGATGAAACCCTGCAGAGAAAAATTAAGGAATGCCATTTAGAAAAGCTGGCCGGTATCAGTTTTGTTTTAGACCGCTATGGCAGTATTTTAGTAAGTGAAAACGGCGATGATAACAAAGCATTGTTAAAACTGCGGCAGGAATGCAGCCAATATGCCTACCCGGATGATGTGGTAAGATTATTGGAGCAAATCGTCAATGATGAATTGTTTATGAAAAGTTTAAAAGATAAATAATTGGTATGAAGCCATAGGACTAAAGTCTTAGTCCTATGGCTTTTTTGTATTTAATAATACGGCCTAAGGCTCAAGAAGTCAGCTGGAAAATATTGTACAATCGAAACAGAAAGTAATGATACGCAAAGCTTTTGGCAGAGAGGAAGATTTTTATGGCAAGATCATTATCCCCTATAGGTGTTCAACAGGATTTGTCAGGTCGTATTTTTGATATCCAGTCTTATTCTGTACATGACGGTCCCGGTTGCCGTACGCTGGTATTTTTATCAGGATGTCCGCTGCGCTGCGAATGGTGTGCGAATCCGGAAGGTTTAGAGAATCGTGTACGGACTTTATTTAGGGTAATGAAATGCATCAACAGGACTCAAGGCTGTACCAGGTGCATCCCAAAATGCCCGCATCAGGCAATCTCTATCAGCGATGAAAAAGAAATACCCCTGGCAATAGACTGGGAAAAGTGCAGACATTGTGAAAGTCATGAATGTGTGGATGCTTGTTTACAGGAAGCTTTTGTCCCGGCTTCCAGAGATATGAAGGTTTCCGAACTGATGAAAATTTTTGACCGTGACAGGCATTACTGGTCTGGTAAAGGCGGTGCTACTTTCAGCGGCGGCGATCCTATGTATCAAGATTTTTTGCAGGCGGTACTGAAGGAGTGCCGTAATGCTTATATCCATACAGCGATTGAAACGAGCGGATTTTTCCCTCAGGAAACCTATTTGACAACTATGAAATATGTTGATTTTGCATTTAATGATCTGAAGCATATGGATTCTGATAAGCATAAAGAGAAAACCGGAGTTCCAAATGAACTTATTTTAGCAAATATCGCGGCATTGGCACAATCAGATTGGTCGGGAAGACTGGTCTTGAGATCGCCTGTTATCGAAGGCTTTAATGACAGTAAAGAAAATATGGCGGCCATTGCAGAGTTTATGCACAGTGTTGGTTTAACGGAATTCAATCTTCTGCCATTCCATCGTCTTGGCGATTCAAAATGGAAGTCTTGTGGTATGGTTTATCCTTACAGTATGTATGAAGCTACGCCTCCTGAAAAATTAGAAGCTTTGCAGAAGGTGCTGCTTGATTTAGGCATCAAAGCCTATGTTGGTTCTGACACCCCATTTTAAAATTCCTCAATAAAACAGCGGCAGCGCATTGGTTGCTTGGACCAGTGTGCTGCCGCTGTTTTTGTGTTTAGGACCTGCTAGTACCTGAGGTGTATCAGCGTTTGATTTTTTCAGACTTACAACTCCTACTGGCGGCTCAATACTTAAGATTTTTCGCATAGTACACTTAAGTCAACCTAAGGATGCAGCAAGCGTGAATACTGAATGGATGACTGCTTCTAAAAATGCTGCAGGTCTTATAGTGAATTTTATGTAAAAAAGGAGGATTTATTATGGCAAGAAAACTCGTTGACGTATTGGAAGAGCAAGGTATGTCCTTGAATCTCCAAGCTGGCGGTGAAGCGCCGAAAGAGATGGTTGACCGCGAAGTAAAAGAAGGGGCTACAGAAAGAGCTGCTAAGTTGAAAGATATTTATCTGCAGACATTGTCTTCTGTAACCTGCGAATTTCCCTATTGGTATAACCGTGTATTTCAGGCTAATGAGGGTGACATTATGGAAGTGCGCCGCGGCAGAGCATTAAAGGCGGGCTTCGAGCATTTGACTCCCAGTATTTATCCAGGTGAGTTGCTTGTTGGTGCTAAGACCCAGTACTATCGTGGTTCTTTCCCGATGCCGTGGTTATCTGAAGGATTCTTTATGGCGAAGGAAGACGAACTGTACCAGGCTGCTTTAGCTTCCGGTTCTGCCAGTGCTGACCAGGTCAGTGCTTATGGCGCTGGTGGCGGCAACGTAACTGAAAGTTTTGGTAACGTTGTTTCCATTGCCGGTAAATATGGTATCCGCAAAGACGAAGTTCGTGTTTTAACTAAACTGGCTCGTGAGTGGGTTGGCAAATCTGTGGATGATGTTGGTCATCGTTATGAACAAATGGTTCCGGAATATCCGATTAAAGAAGCTGTTATGCGCAGCCTGATTTGTATGTTTGATTCCGGCTATACACTGCCGCAGGGCCGTGAAGTAATCAATTATTTCTATCCGCTGCAATATGGTTATGACGGTTTGATCAAAATGTGTGAAGAAGGTATTGCAGAAACTGCAGGACGTCCTGACGGTGATGGCATTATCGGTATGAGCAGGCTGTATTTCTACGAAGCGGTCAAACTTGTTTTGGAAGGTATCCAAACATGGCATCTGCATTATGCTGATGAAGCCAAACGTTTGGCTGCAACTGAGAAAAATGCTAAACAAAAGAAAGAATATGAAGAGATAGCTGAGATCATGGAGCATATCGCTCATAAACAACCACGTAATTTCCGTGAGGCTCTGCAAATGATTTATATGGTCCATATGGCTTCTGTTAATGAAGATGCTATTTCAGGTATGTCGCCCGGACGTATTGGACAGGTATTATGGCCATGGTTTGAGCAGGATATGGAAGCCGGACGTATCACTGAAGCTGAGGTATTGGAACTTTTAGAATGCTACCGTGTAAAAATGACCTGTATTGATTGTTTTGCTTCAATGGGTGTTGTTGGCGGCGTACTTTCCGGCAATACTTTCAATAATGTCTGCCTGGGAGGTTTGACCCGTGACGGTCAGCCGGCTGCCAACAGACTGGAAATGCTACTGCTGGAAGCTGGTATGACTTGTCAGACCACACAACCGACACTGTCAGTACTGTATGATGATAAATTGCCGGAAGAATTTCTGTTGAAAGCTGTAGAGTGCGAAAAGAGCGGTACCGGTTATCCGGCCTGGATGAATAACCGCGGCGGTATCGAATTTATCATGAAAAATTACGGGCCGGAAGGTATGAACTTGGAAGATGCCCGTGCCTTCTCGATCGGCGGCTGTTTGGAAACTTCGCCTGGTATTTGGAAAGAACTGGAATTGAATGGCAAGAAATATTGGATCCCGGGCGGCGCAGGCCAGCCGACTTCCGTAGGTGTACATTTTATTTCCAATCCGAAAGTTTTGGAAATGGTTCTTACCAATGGCTATGACAGGCGTATTGATTTGCAGGTTCTGCCACCTCATAACAAAACATTCAAAACTTATGAAGAATTGTATGAACAATTCCTTGAATATTATGATATCGTCATCGATTGCCTTGTAACTACCAATAATATTCAGCATGATGTATGGCGTAAACATAACATGTCGCTGGTAAATTCCTTCCTGAAACCTGACTGCCTGGCAAAAGGCCAGCATATTGGCAATATGGGCTACCGCTACAATGCTACTTATAACATTGAAGACACAGGCACTATCAATATGGTCAATTCTTTGTACAACATTAAAAAATTGGTGTTTGAAGATAAGAAATATACTCTGGAAGAACTTACAGATGCGCTTATTAATAACTTTGGCTTCAAAAATGCTGATGAAATCGGCAGCTTCTCGCTTGAAGCTCAGGAAAAACGTGATGATGATGACGGACGTTACGATCAGATCCACGCAGATTGCCTGAGATCCTTTAAATATGGCAACGATATTCCTGAAGTCGATGGAATTCTGGCTGAATTTGAAGACTGGTACTGTGGCTGCGGCGATAAATATGAATCCTTGTACGCTAAGCCGTTCTATGTTTGCCAGATGTCTGTATCTACCCATGCTCCGCAAGGTGCAGCAACACTTGCATCTGCTGACGGGCGTCTTTCCGGTACTACTTTTGCTGACGCTTCTATGTCTGCATATCCTGGTACTGACCGCAATGGTGCCTATGCATTATTTGAATCCGCTACTTGCTGGGATCACAGCAGATCTCAAAACTCACAGATGAACCTGAAACTGCATCCGAATGCAGTAAAAGGTATCGAAGGTTCTAAGAAATTGTTGGATCTGACCCGTTCTTACATGAGAAAAGGCGGCTTCCATATTCAATTTAATATCGTCGATTCTAAAGTTTTGAAAGATGCTCAAAAACATCCTAATAACTATCGTGATTTGTTGGTACGTGTAGCTGGCTTTACTCAATACTGGGTAGAAATCGGTAAACCGATCCAGGACGAAGTTGTTGCAAGAACCGAATACGAAGGAGTGTGAGTCACAATGGCTAAAAATAATCATGCTGATTGCCGTAATTTTACCCCTATTGACGTTGCTAAAGGTATCTGCCATGCCAATAACGACAGTATTATCCTTATTGACAGCGAAACCTGTCCGATGTTTACGCCTATTGCTAAATGTAAATGCTGCAAATGCTTTATAGAAGCTGACGAAAACAACATTGGTATCTGCGATGGCTTTAAGAAAAAAGACTGGACTTACGGTGATTTGAAAGCCGTATATTGCGAACAGTTTACAAGTAAATAAGTCTATTACAATACTTCCTCCTTAACTAAAGTAAGTTGGCGGATGCAGGAGCCTGCATCCGCCTCTTTTCAAAATGGAGCTGAAATTTGTAATTACTATTAACTCATAATCTTTTATAGATTTGTGAGACGAAGGGATGGTTTATATGGATGCGAAAAAAACCTCTTATTTTGTAGTCGTTGCTGCGTGGCTGGCAGTATTTTGCCTGTTTGGTTACCGCTCTACTGCTATCCTGGCCGGGCCAATGTCGCAGACGATGGGTTGGACCGGGGCACAGGTATCGTTAGGCTATTCGCTGATGATGAGCATTTATGCCATTACAGCGTTCTTTAGCGGTATGATTTTGGATAAATGGGGTACAAAACCTGTTTATACTATTGCCGCAGTTTTTTGTATGCTGGGTTTTTATCTGACAGCGAAGGTTGAATCTTTATATTCTTATTATGCGGCTTATGCTATTTTTGCCGGTATCGGAACAGGTATGCTGTGGGTATCATCTACCATTTCCATTCGTAAATGGTTCGTTGGAAAATATTATGCCAAAATGTGGGGTATTGCTTTTGCCGGTGCCCCAATGGCGCAGATCGTACTCAGTTTGGGCGTGAAACCGATGCTGGTCGAAAATGCAGGACAATGGCGTGATGCAATGACAATTTTGGGTTGGATTTCGCTCGTAGCACTTTTACTGGCAGCATTACTGGCAAAAAAGAACCCGGAACAGTATGGCTTACATGCTTTTGGCGAAGTTCCACCTGCTAAAGGCACGGCAGCCCAACAAGAGTATCCTTGGAAAATTGGAGAGGCTTTTAGCACGTTTCCGATTTGGGGTTCGATTCTGGCATTTTTGACCAGTATGGTTGCTGAATTTTTGATTTGGACTCAGGTCGTTACCTATTGGACCAAAGATTTGAAAATGACTTTAGATAATGCAACTAACCTTTATATCATCATTGGTATCGCCGGTATCTTTACAATGCCGCTTTTGGGTATCGTATCTGATAAATTAGTTGTAGCGATGAAAAATGAGATCAAAGCCAGAAAAACAATGCTTATTTTCGGCCCGGCTGTAGGCGCAGTAGCTTGTTTGCTGCTTATGACAATGGGACCGCAGTCTACCACTTTGGGTGCTTTGATCTGCGTACTGTTTGCAGTTTATTGGGCAATTGAACCGGGTGGCGTCGTTGGTTATGCCGGTGCTATCTATGGGCGCGTCAGTCTGGGCAAATTGTGGGGGCTTGCTACCCTGATTGTTATGGGTATAGGACCAGCGCTGGGCAGCTTTATGGGCGGCTATCTTGCTGATACTACGGGTAACTTTATTGCTTCTATCAAATTTGCCCTCTGTTCTTTTGTTCTTTCGGCGATTATAGCTTTTATTTTACCGCTGAAAATAAAAGTTCCTGATCAACAGGGTGTGGTTTTAGAAGAAAACGAAGACTATACAGAATAAATAAGATTTAAAAACAGTATTGTATTTAGAAAATATTTGTTTAGGGGCTGGAAATATGAAAGTATTGGTAATTGGCGACAGCTACGGTTTACCGCGATATGCAAAAAACAGCTTTAATGTAGAACTCGATTACGCAGGAACATATCCCGAGCAGCTGCGCAGAATGCTCAGCGCAAATTTTACCGAGGATGTATGTCTGGTAAATCGCTGCCGCCATGCTAATACAAGCTTAAGTCTTATAAAAGGCGAGGCCAATGAAATAGAATTTTTACGCCCGGATTATACGATATTACAATTGGGTCTAGATTTATGGCCGGCGGAAGGAAGAAAAATCTGGCCGCTTTACTCTGAACAATACGGTCGTGACCCTTGGGTAACGCCTGATGAATATAAAAATAATCTGCAGCTTTTTCTAAATTTTGCCAAGAGCAGAGGGAGCAAAGTGATTGTTATCAATAATCCTCCTGTAGAGAAAGTCCATCTGTTAAAACATGCAGGTTTAGAAAAAAAGATCGTTCTGTATAATAACCTGCTGACAAGATTAACGCTTGGTAAAAGCGTTAATCTACTGGACTGGTATGACAGGATAAAAAGTCTGGATGGGAAATGTATTTTTGGCAGTGATGGTATCCATCCTACCAGAGAAGCGGCAAATTTACTGGCACGATTGTTACTGCAGCAGATAAGCTTATTTGAGGACGGTGTTGTAAATGGATAGAAAACAGCTTTTGGAAAAGATTATCGCCCGTGAAGCAGCGATGTTTATCGCTGTTAAAGCCAGTGAACCAGCTGATGCCAGGAAATGCTGAAAACTTTTTATCTGATGCGTGAAATGAGCCATTCGGTTTTAGCGGCTGATACACTGACATCGTATTTACAGGACCTGGAAACGGCAGCGGCGGCAGGGCGTAACTTAATGACAGAAAAATATGCCCGTATGGAAAATTTGATACCATCGTTAAATGAAAATGAACTGATTTACAAAATAGTAGATATCGAAAGAGAATGGCTTTCTGAAGTACATAAAAAATATCCTTTGACAATAGCTGTTGAAGGCGGCTTTACTACATACGCAGTTTGCGAATTGGAAACGTATTCTGATGCAACTTTAAATTTATATTATCGTGATATCTTTTTAGCTGCGACACAAAAACGTAATTTAGTTGAAGAACGTTACCAATATCTGTATGGTAATTTAGGATTTAAAGATTTGGAGGAAGTTGAAGCTTTAGCACAAAAGCGTGCTGCCGTAAAGGAGTGAAAAATATGCAGAGAAATGAGATCATGCAGCGGATCATTGATTTGGAGACCGAAATGTTTATGAGTGTCAATGCGGAAGAAGCTGTTCCTGCTAATACCATACCTGCATTTAAGGAAATGCGCCGTATGACATATTCTGTTTTATCGGATAAAACAGTTGCTTTGTGGCTGTGCGATTTGGAAACAGCGAAAAAAGACGGACGTAATGTTATGACTGAAAAATATGCTTTGATTGGCGATCAGATACCAACCCTGCAGGATAATCCACAGATCGAAAGGATCGTTGATATAGAAGAAAAATGGATGAATGAATTAGCCTTTAAATATCCACATGCTGTTAAAAGAGAACGGGCTAATGCGGAACTTTTTAGAAAGTATGCGTTATGTGAATTGCAGACATGGTCACCTGCTGCAGTAAATTCGTATTTTGAAGATATAAAAAAAGCTATGGAAGAAGGACGAAATTTAGCAGAAGAACGTTATGATAATCTGTATCAGAATATTGGTAAAGGAAGGTTGCGGGATGTTGAAGATTCATTAAAATAAAGTTTTCAGTAAGGTTTTTTGTTTATACAAAGAACCTTACTTTCTGTTATAATGGTAAACAGAACACTTAAGAACGGAGTGGTATGATGCTGCGGAAAATTTTATTAGTGATGAATTTGATTTTTATACTTTCAATGGGCGTTGTCTGCGCTGCTGAAAGAACATATGAAGTGACTGATGGTGGTTGTATTGTCAGCTTACCTGAACAGTATGCAGTAACAGTTGTGGAAAGGCCGACCGATCCAAATGACGAACTTGGGGTTCAGGTCGCGCAGCTTTCAATAAGTGACCCTGTTAATAAATCGATGACAATGCATGTTATGGTGGAAAGCAGTAAATTGACAAAAGAATTGCCCGACCTGAATTATAGACCTGGCGGAGTGATGAAGGACTATTTTGCGGAAAATCTGCAAAACAGCGGTTGGCAGGAGCCGGTAGTCGCAGGTGAGCTGCAGAATGGGAAGATGTATTTTATTAAATTCAGCAGCTATATAGCTGACAGCGTAGGGCAGAAATATGACGGACAGATTTATGCCACCCTTAAGAACGGTAATTTGATTTATCTGATGATAATGAGTAAAGAACGGGCTTTGACAGCGGACGAAAAAACATTTTTAGAAACGACTGTCAAAAATTTACAGTTTAAAGATACTGTACTGGTAAATACCAATGCACAAAATAAATAAAAGGTTCCGTACGTTAAGTACGGAACCTTTTATTTATAAAACCAAAAAACGGCTGCGACTCGCACCACCGTAGTCGCAACCGCTTTTTGAGGTTGAAAGGATGAAAATAATTGAGAGAGAAGGGAGGAGGTAATTGCATTAAATGCTTTTGCCTTGTCTATATAATACATTATTGCAATAGGGTTTGCATCTTACAATGATTACATAATCTGTTTAATATAATTACATAATTATATTAGGACTAAAAGTTTTTCAAGCTAAACCTCAAAAAATTATTTTGCTTTTTGCGAGAAGGCTTGATAAAATGCCATTAAGAATTGGCAGGTGGTGGAAAAATGCAGACAGTGGCATGTTTTGGTGATTCTTTGATTTATGGTTTCCCTTTTGGTCCGCGTATATCGTGGCTTGCCGAAGCTGAAAAACTCACCGGAGATAAATTCTTGAATTATGGAGTATGCGGGGATTGTACAGACGATATTTTATCCCGCCTGAAAACAATGCCTTTGCCGGCTCATATTAAACATATTTTGTTTCTGGGAGGAGCTAATGATATCATTCAAATGCGTCCGCAGAAATTTATTCTGGAAGATTTGGATAAAACCTTGAGATATTGTCAGAGTAAAAACTTTGATTTGGGTATTGTTTTGCCGCTTGTAACGGCGGAAAGCAGGTTAAACGAATATATTTTACCGCTGCGGGATGTAATAAGCGCACGTTTCGCAGAGCGGGCCTGGCTGTTGGATCTGCAGCCTGCTGTTGGACTGACTGCTGCAGAAAGGAAGAAGGCATATCTGGATGGCGTACATCCGACGGCAGCCGTTTACAGGGCGATGGGAACATATGCTGCGCCGCTGCTTAGAAACTGGCTGGAAAAAGATAATAGTAAATAAAGAAACTTTGCTTTCACTGGCCTTTTTGTATTATAATAAGGAAATAGATAAGTAGGCAGGCGTTAAATTTAACGCGGCATTTATGCTGAATATTTAATTATTGAAGATAGAGGAGAATATCATGTTTATTGATCGAGCGAGAATATATGTCGAAGCAGGTGCCGGCGGCGACGGCCGCAGCAGCTTCAGACGCGAAAAATTTGTTGAAAAAGGCGGCCCGAACGGTGGGAATGGCGGTCGCGGCGGCGACGTGATTTTAAAAGCTGATAAAAATCTCAATACTTTAATAGATTTTCGTTACAAAAGAAAATTTGTTGCCAAACGTGGCGGACACGGCGGTAATTCCAACTGTACAGGCCCACGTGCCGATGATGTTATCGTAAAAGTACCTCTTGGAACTTTAGTGCGCGATGATGCTACCGGTGTGCGCCTGGCTGATTTGACTGAGGACGGACAGGAATATGTTATTGCTAAAGGCGGCCGTGGTGGTAAAGGCAATGCCTGCTATGTTACAAGTACCAACAGAGCACCGACTTTTGCAGAAAAAGGTGAACCGGGCGAGCTGCGCTGGATAAAGCTGGAGTTGAAGCTTCTGGCTGACGTTGGCCTGGTAGGTTATCCGAGTGTCGGTAAATCCAGTATCATTGCACAGGTTTCGGCTGCAAGGCCTGAAATTGCCGCTTATCATTTTACTACATTGACCCCTGTTTTAGGAGTGGTGCGTATCGATGCTGAACGCAGCTTTGTTCTTGCTGATATTCCCGGACTTATCGAGGGAGCGCATGAAGGTGTTGGCTTGGGGCATGACTTTCTGCGTCATGTAGAACGTACAAAAGTACTGCTGCATGTTTTGGATGTTTCCGGTACCGACGGACGTGATCCTATTGAGGATTTTGAAAAAATCAATTTTGAGCTGTCTCAATACAGTGAACGTTTAGGACGCCGCAAGCAGCTGGTAGTTGCCAACAAAATGGATTTGCCGGAAGGCCAGGAAAATTTCCAGCGTGTTAAAGAATATGTTGAAGCTAAAGGCTATGAAATCGTTAAGGCTTCGGCGGCTACCGGCGAAGGTCTGCAGGAACTGATGTATAAGGCTTATGAGATGCTGCAGAACTTTGAACCGGAACCGGACGAAGAAGAGAATATCATTATGGATGAAATAGACCCGGACAGTTTTGAGATCACGGCTTGTGCGGATGCTGATTTTGAAGTAAAAGGGAAAAATATCGAGCGTTTGGTAGCTATGACCAATTTTGATAATGACGAAGCTTTGTATCGTTTCCAGCTGATTTGGAAAAGCCTGGGGATTGATGCGGCTTTAAAAGAAAAAGGTATTCAGGAAGGTCAAACCGTACGTATCCGCGATATGGTATTTGAATTCAAAGAATACTAAGATTTTAACGAGGGGATTGAGCTGGATGACTTTTGACCGCTCTGCACTTAAAGAAGCTAAACGTATCGTAGTGAAAGTTGGTACCAGTACCATAACTTACGCTAACGGTAAACGTAATTTTGAACAGATAGACCGACTGGCCCGGGAACTTGCCGACTTACAGAATCAGGGTAAAGAAATGATCCTTGTTACTTCCGGTGCCGTTGCTGTAGGGGTAGACCGTCTGGGGCTGTCCGAAAAACCAAAGACTATTCCCGGTAAGCAGGCTGCTGCTGCTGTGGGGCAGGGTATTTTAATGCACACCTATGAGAAGCTTTTTGCCGAATATGGACAGATCGTAGCGCAGGTGCTGCTTACTAAAACAGAATCTTTGGACAGGCACCGCTATACAAATTCCCGCAACACCTTTATGGAGCTGCTGAAAAACCGGGTAATTCCTATTGTCAATGAAAATGACGTTGTAGCTTTAGATGAATTGAAAATAGGCGATAATGACAATATGTCGGCTCTGGTTGCCGGTATCGTCGATGCTGATCTGGTAGTTATCCTTTCTGATGTGGACGGATTATATACCGCAAACCCACAGACACATCCCGATGCGAAACTGGTGAGTATCGTCAGTGATATTACTCCTGAAATTGAGGCCAGTGCCGGTGGTGTTGGCAGCAGCTTGGGTACAGGAGGGATGTTTACCAAGATCCAGGCGGCTAAAGCCGCTACCAGTTCAGGTATCCATCTGGCAATTGCCCGCGGTGATGAAATATGCCATAGCCCGTATTTTGCAAGGTGAAAATATAGGTACAGTTTTTGTTTCGAAAGAGAACAGGCTGCAGTTTCGTAAACGCTGGCTGGCTTTTGGCGCCCGTATCATGGGCAAACTTGTTATTGACGAAGGCTGTGCCAAGGCCGTGCGTAAAGCCGGCGGCTGCAGTATTTTACCGGCAGGAATCACGGCAGTTGAAGGACAGTTTGAAGCGGGAAATACCGTCAGCGTTGTCGATATGGCAGGGCACGAACTGGCTCGCGGGTTAAGTCACTATTCTTCAGCCGAGCTGGAGCAGATCAAAGGTGCAAAAACTTCGGAAATAGAAGATAAAATAGGCCATAAAAATTACGATGAGGTTATTCATCGTGATGATCTGGTTATTTTAGGTTAGGAGGTATCTGACATGACAACTTATGAAATGGTGCGTACTAAAGCCGAAGCGGCACATCGTGCGGCCGGTGAACTGGCAGTAACTTCTACCGTGATCAAAAATAAAGCTCTGTTGGCGATGGCAGACGCGCTTGAAGCAGGGGCTGTGGAAATTTTGGCAGCTAATGCCAAAGACATGGAAGCCGGTCGTGCTAATAATATGAAAGAATCGATGTTAGACAGATTGGCGCTTTCCCAGGTACGTATCCACGCTATGGCTGAAGGTCTGCGTCAGGTAGCGCAGCTTGAAGATCCTGTCGGTAACGTTTTAGACGGGCGCAGGCTGCCTAATGGTTTAACTGTGACTAAGGTACGTGTTCCTCTTGGCGTTATCGGGATTATTTATGAAGCCCGTCCGAATGTTACGGCTGATGCGATCGGTTTGTGCGTAAAATCAGGTAATGCGGTTATTTTGAAGGGCGGCAGCGAAGCGCTGCAGTCTAATATTGTCATTGCCGGCATACTGACGCAAGCGGCAGAGGCGGCAGGTATCCCTGCTGGAGCAATACAGTTCGTTGACAGCAGTGATCGTCAGGCAGTAACTGATTTAATAAAAATGAACGGACTGGTCGACGTAGTTATTCCCCGCGGCGGTGCTGGACTTATTCAGGCAGTGGTACAGAATGCAACGGTTCCTGTCATCGAAACAGGCATCGGTGTCTGTCATACTTATGTGGATGCAGGTGCAGACTATGATATGGCACGTGCGATTGCGATCAATGCTAAAGTACAGCGTCCGGCAGTTTGCAATGCTATGGAAACATTACTGGTGCATGAAGACGCTGCTGCTGAATTTGCCGCAGATGCTGACAGAATATTTTGCAGCCGGCGTCACTATTATCGGCTGTGGTAAGACACAGGCTTTTGATAAACGAATCCAGGCAGCTACAGAAGCAGACTGGGCCACAGAGTACGGAGATCTGCGTTTATCAGTAAAAATAGTAAGCGGATTGGAAGAGGCTCTTGCACATATTGCTAAATATGGAACTAAACATTCTGAATGTATCGTCACCAGTGACTATAACCATGCCCGCACGTTCCAGCAGCGTGTCGATGCTGCTGCAGTTTATGTTAATGCTTCAACACGTTTTACAGACGGCTTTGAATTCGGGTTCGGCGCTGAAATTGGCATCAGTACACAAAAACTGCATGCACGCGGACCAATGGCTTTGCCGGAGCTAACCAGCAGCAAATATCTTATCAGCGGCGACGGACAAATACGTGGTTGATTTTTAAACTAAAAGCAGCCTGCGCCCAGCGCAGACTGCTTTTTCTGTTTTTAGAAATCACTTTTTTGTCATACTTTTTGCAAAAAATGTCATTAAAAAAACACAGAAATTCGTTATCATAGGTTTTGACCAAAAGAATGGAATAAGTTATAATTTTAAACATAGTACGAGCTGATAAGAATTGTTAATTTTACGAAAGTAAAGAGGGATGTATGATGTTAGCATGGATAAAACATAATAAGTATCTGCTGGGATTTTGATAGCTGTGATAGCGATCGGTTATTTTGGCTATGGTTATTATAAAAGCAGTACCGAAGTTAAAGAAACGGTGCGGACGGCGACCGTTGAATATGGACATTTATCGGACAGCATATCAGCTACCGGCAGTTTAAGTGCCGTAGATAATGTCGATATCAGTTCCAAAATAACCGGCCGTATCGTTGAAGTCTGTGTTGAAGAGAACGATCATGTCAATGCCGGACAGGTACTGGTACGTTTAGATGATACTTCGCTGGCGGCAACACAAACACAAATGCAGGCCAAAATGGAAAATGCTTTAGCGACTTATAATCGTTACAGTGCACTGCTGGCCAAAGGAGCTATTTCAAAATCTGATTATGATCTGGCAGAAGCCGATTATACAGTTGCGAAAGCAAATTATGACCAGGCTACCTCTAATGTTAATGATACTGTCATCACTACACCGATTTCCGGTTATGTCATAGGCAAACCTACCCCCGTTGGTCAGACGATCAGCTCTGGTATTTCCGAACCTCAGGTCATCATGTCTATTGCCAATCTGGATAATATGCAGATCGAAACCATGGTTGATGAATCTGATATTGGACAGGTAAAAGTAGGGCAGAAAGTAAACTTTACAGTTGATTCCTATCCGGACAGAACATTTGAAGGTATAGTAAGACTGGTATCCCGTAAAGCTGTTACCGAAAATAATGTTATTTATTACACCGTTTATGTAGATGTAGCCAACTCGGAAGGTAAATTGCTGCCAACAATGACAGCCCGCGCAAATATTATTGTCAATGAAGCAGACGGTGTACTGATGGTACCGGCTAATTGCCTGCGTACTGAAGGCAGCAGCCGTTATGTACAGGTTTATAATGAAGCAACAAAAGAGATCCGCAACGTAGATGTTGAAGTCGGTCTGAGCGGTGACGATAAGGTCGCAGTCAGCAGCCCTGAACTTAAAGAAGGCGATAAAATTTTGGTCAAGGCCGCTAAAGCAACGCAAACTAACAGTAATCGCATGGGTGGCCCTCCGATGCACTGATAAAATGAAAGGAGCTGCGCATATGACTGCTGTAATCAGGCTTGAAGATATTATGAAAACATATGTTATGGGCGATGCCGTAGTCCATGCGCTCGATCACGTCAGCGTAGAAATCGGTGTCGGTGAATTTACTTCTATTATGGGACCGTCCGGCAGTGGTAAATCAACAATGATGAATATTCTGGGCTGCCTGGACAGACCAACCTCCGGACAATATTATCTGGATGGCAAAGAAGTCGCCGGCTATAGTGACGATGAACTGGCGCGTACGCGCAATGCTAAAATCGGCTTTGTTTTCCAGAACTTTAATCTGCTGCCGAAACTGTCAGCACAATTAAATGTAGCTTTGCCTTTAGTTTATGCCGGTATTGGCGAAGAGGAAAGGCTGGAACGGGCTAAAACAGCTTTGGAAGCAGTGGGACTGGGTGACAGGATCGACCATAATCCAACGGAAATGTCAGGCGGTCAGCGTCAGCGTGTGGCTATTGCACGCGCACTGATCAATGACCCGGCCATTATTATGGCGGACGAACCTACCGGTAATCTTGATACCAAATCCAGCTATGAAATTATGGATATCTTTAAAAAAATGAATGATAACGGCAAAACGGTAGTCATGGTCACACATGAGCCGGATATCGCCGAGCAGACCAAACGTATTTTAACTATGCGTGACGGTAAGCTGGTCAGTGACGAATGGAGGGCTGACCATGTTTAACGAATCTATCAAAATGGCCATTGACGGAATGATTTCCAATAAGCTGCGTACATTGCTGACGCTCTTGGGCATCATTATCGGTGTCGGCGCTGTTATTGCCATGGTCAGTTTGGGCTTTGGCGTTAAGGAACAGGTCAAAAACAACATTTCCAGTCTGGGCAGTAACCTGCTTATCGTTATGTCCGGCGGACGTACTGCCAGCGGCGCACGCTTGGCAGCCGGTCAGGGTGCGCGTCTGACGGCGGAAGATGCTTACGTCATCGAAAAACAGATCGAAGGCATTGCTTATATTGCCCCGGCTGTTTCTTCATCTTATCAATTAGTTGTCGGCAACCAAAACTGGACTGCCAGTGTTGAAGGAACGACACCTAATGTACTGGATATCCGCAGCTATAAATTAGCTGAAGGCCGTAATATGACTGAACGTGATCTCAGCAGCAGAGCCAGAGTTTGTGTTATCGGACAGACGATTGTCGATAATCTGTTCCCCGAAGGCGATGCTGTTGGCAAAACTCTGCGTATCAATAAAGCACCGTTTCAGGTAATCGGTGTCCTGGAAGCCAAAGGTCAATCGGCTGGCGGCCAGGATCAGGATGACGTGGTATACATACCGCTGACAACGGCGCAAAACCGCATGATGGGTATTACCCACATCAACAGGATAACGATCCAGGCCGAAAATGAAAATGTTATCGACCAGGTGCAGGGCGAAGTAGAACAGCTGCTGCGCCAGCGGCATAAAATCAAAGCAGGCGACGATGATGACTTCACCGTACGTAATCTGGCAGCTTTGATGGAAACAATGATGGAAACTGCTAATACCATTACCCTGCTGTTAGGCTGCATAGCTGCCATCAGCCTGCTTGTCGGCGGCATCGGTATTATGAATATCATGCTGGTTTCTGTTACCGAACGGACACGGGAAATAGGTATCCGTAAAGCACTTGGAGCGACTTACAACAATATTCTGCTGCAGTTTCTGATCGAAGCTATGGTGATCGGCGTTGTCGGCGGTACACTGGGTGTGATTTTAGGTATCGGTTCCTCCTATGCCATCAGCTATTTTGCCGGCTGGCAAACGGTGATCTCCATACCGACTATTATCATTGCGGTGGTATTCTCCGTTGGCATTGGTTTGTTCTTCGGCATCTATCCTGCACGTAAAGCTGCACTTTTAGATCCTATCGAGGCGTTGCGCTATGAGTAAAAATTATTGCAGTGAGCATGAAGTTAAGCAAAATATCACTAAAAAAGTAACCTGTCACGAAAAAATGCAGGCCTTCTTAGATTATCTAAGAAGGCCTAAAACTGTTTTTGATTTAAAGGACCGTACTAAAGCACTGCTGCTTTTAGTTGCCATCATTATTGGCGTTCAGTATCTGCTGAAAGTTTTTTTCTAAATTTCTAACTGAAATTGATATATGACCTATTTTTTGAATGTGATTATGAAAAATAAAATTGTAAAAGGTTTTTTATTAAAAAGCTTCTATATAGTTATTATAATTTAAAGAAAATAAAATATAAAAAATTGTGTAAATTTAGTGTATCTAATATAATGAATACATAAAATGATTTAATTCATAATTTCTTAAGTTATTTAGACATTTCAGGAGGGTAAATTTATGGAAAATCAATCATATGTGGAATCAGTTAAGCGTACAAGTATTGTACAAAGCTTTTGCCCAGGTTTATGGGTGGATGTTTTTTTGGACTTTTATCAACGGGGATAGTCGCCTATTATACGGCACATTCTCCGGCGTTGTTAAATCTGATCTTTGGCAGTCAAATAACGTTTTATGCGTTTTTGTTTGCGCCGATCGTGTTGGTTATGATCATCAGCAGCAAAATCAATTCGCTGAGTGCGAGTATGGCCAGCTTTCTGTTTTTTGTTTATTCAGCTGTAACCGGCGTTACACTGTCGGCAATTTTTCTTATGTATACGCAGGAGTCCATTGCAACGACTTTTGGGATAACGGCAGGTACTTTTGGCGCAACAGCTCTTTTTGGATATGTCACTAAAAAGGATTTAAGCAAAATGGGCAGTATCTTGTTTATGCTTTTGATTGGTCTGATCATCGCTTCGGTCGTCAATATGTTTTTGAAAAATGACACTATGATGTGGATTCTTACTTATGTGGGGATCGTTATCTTTGTTGGCCTTACTGCTTACGATATGCAAAAGCTTAAAAAAATCGCTCACAGCATAGATGACGATGAAAGCAGTATTGCCAAGTTTGCGGTGCTGGGTGCACTGACTTTGTATCTTGATTTTATTAACCTGTTTTTACGGCTGCTGCAGATTTTTGGTAAGAAGCGTTAAAAGTTGCATGTTTTGATAACAGATAGATTGTTTATAGATATGGGAGATTTTGTTGGTGAATGTAAAAAACAGCTGATCTTTATTTTAGGGTCAGCTGTTTTTATTTGTTCAGCAGTTCTAAACGCTTAAAATAGTTAAAAGATTATAAGGCTATATGTTTGTCAATATCGGCCGAAAAATATTTAGATTATAGCATTAAAAAATTTCCTTTTTGCAAAATCTCTAATATAGTTGTGCAAGCTTGCCTGTTTTTGGTATAATATAGTGATAATAAGGAAGGTGGGTAAACGAGTGAAGAGCAAAAAGCTTGGCATTATGGGCGGCACTTTTGATCCTGTTCATTTGGGGCATCTGCAGACGGCCAAGTTTATTTACGAGCATTTGGGCTTGGAAAAAATAATTTTTGTTCCTGCGTTTATTGCGCCTCATAAGGTTGGTCTGGAGTTTGCACCTGCTGCTGACCGTTATCGGATGACGGAGCTGGCAACAGAGCCTTATCATTATTTTGAAGTTACTGATATTGAATTGCAGCGCAGCGGAGTTTCCTATACTTATGATACGGTTATGGAGCTAAAGGCCCGCTATCCAGAATATGAGCTGTATTTTATTATTGGTGCCGACGCTGTGCCGATGCTGAACACCTGGCACCGCATCAGGGAATTGCTGGCAGAAGTGACTTTTATAGCTGCTGACAGGCCCGGTTATGGGCAGACTATTGACAAGGTTTGCGAATTTTTTGGCGAGCCTGCTAAGAATAAAATTATACTTTTGGATACTCCTGAAGTAGATATTTCTTCGACTGGCATTCGTGAACGTGTCAGACGAGGACTTTCTATTAAGGGTCTGGTGCCGGAAAGTGTAGAAAAGTATATTTTAGAGGAGCATCTCTACCAGTCTTAATGGTAGTGAGAGGAGTTGTTATCATGCTGGATATCACAGAAATGAAAAAATTTCTTAAAGCATCTTTGCCTCATAAGCGTTTTAAACATTCTTTGGCTGTATACGATACTGCTCTTGAACTGGCAGCTGTTTACGGACTGGATAAGGAAAAGGTTGGCGTGGGGGCATTACTGCACGATTGCGGGCGTGAGATACCTACGCGTGATCTTTTGATGCATACAATTGCTTTGGGTTTACCAATGGATGATGTCGAAAGGAATCAGCCTATTTTACTGCATGCCAAACTGGGCGTATATTACGCCCGGGAAAAATACGGCGTTACCGATCAGGAAATTTTGGATGCTATCCGTTTTCATACTACTGGTGCGGCAGGCATGAGCAAGATGGCGATGGTTGTCTATCTGGCTGATCTGCTGGAGCCGACCCGTGATTTTGCAGGTATCGAGGAAATGCGCCGGCTGGCTAAGGTTGACCTGGAACAGGCCATGATAAAGGCTTATGCGCAGACGATACGTTATTTGCTGGAATACGACCTTTTGGTACACCCTCATTGCATAGAGGGGTATAACGAATTGGCGGCTAAGTTTAAAAGGCTTAAATTGAATTTGTAGGAGATGCCAATGTCTGTGGAAGAAAATAGAGAGAGCAGGCCTGTCCGCAAGAAACGTAAATTACGTTGGGGCAGGCTGGTATTTGTACTGTTGGTTTTGGCGGTACTGCTGACGGGAGCTTTTTGGGGAACAGTCTGGATCTATGACAATTTTATCAATCCGCCGAAGGTTGATGTTGTTGGTGCCAGCGACAAGATAACCCAAAATGAAAAATTGAACAAGCGCATCAATATTTTGCTTTTGGGTATAGATGACGGTGACAGTGATGCTGCTCCGGATGAACCAAAGCGAACTGACGCGATGATGCTGGCCAGCTTTGACCCCGGCGATAATAAGGTTGCGCTGCTTTCGCTGCCGCGTGACACCAAGGTGCAGATTCCGGGCCGGGCTGGTTGGGATAAGCTGAATGCAGCCTATGCTTACGGCGGTGTGATGATGGCCAAGCAAACTGTAGCCAATCTGCTGCAGGTACCGATCCATTATTATGTTTTAGTGGACTGGCGTGCGTTTATTGATGTTATCGATCTGATCGGCGGCGTTGATTTATATGTGGAAAAGGATATGTATTATGAAGATCCTTACGCCGATCTTGTTATTGATATTAAACATGGCTATCAGCATCTGGACGGTAAGCGGGCAGGCGAATATGTGCGTTTCCGCAAAGATGAGCTGGGTGATATTGGCCGCGTGCAAAGGCAGCAGAAGTTTATGAAAGCGGCGGCAGCACAGATTTTCAATATCGATACGGTGACTAAGATCCCGGCGCTGTTTTCGACTGTTGACAGACATGTGGAGACCGATATGAACACTTTGACGATGATCAAGGCTGCAAACAGCTTTAAGCTGTTTGGTGACGAAAAGGTCAAGTCGGGTATGCTGTATGGTAATTTTGACGATACAGAAGGTATCAGCTATTGGGCTACATCACGCGAGGAAGTTCAAAAATCTTTGGACGAAATCGGCATTCCCTATATGAAAGATGATGAAGATGAACAAGAATAAAGGAGGCGAAAAGATGGATTTTACTACTAAAGAAATTGCACACAAGATCGCGGCGGCAGCCTGCGATAAAAAAGCAAAGGATATTTTGCTGCTGAATATGGAGAACATTTCTCCTGTAACTGATTATTTTATTATTGCCAGCGCTGGAAATAATATTCTAGTTAAAGCTATTGCTGACAATATCGAAGATAAATTGGCGGAGGCAGGCATTTTTGTTACTCACAAAGAAGGCTATGCTGAAGGCCGTTGGATTTTGATGGATTATGGTAATTGTGTTGCGCATATCTTTATTGAAGAAGAACGCGAGTTCTATAATCTGGAACAACTGTGGGCTGATGCTCCGTCGGAAGAATTTGTGGAGAGCAAAAATGACTGATGAAAAAGACATGGCAAAGCAGCTTAAATATCGTGCGGGTGACGTTGTTACTTTAAAAGTGGCACGTCTGGGCGAAATGGGCGCTTTCCTTGACGCTGGTACTGGCGATACTTCTGATGATATCCTGCTGCATAAGCTGCAGCAGACGGAAGCGGTCAATGTTGGCGATGAAGTTAAAGTCTATTTGTATAAAGATCCGCATGGCCGTTTGACGGCGAGCCAGAAATTACCGAAAATGCGCGAAGGGCAGATCGGTTACGTTAAGGTTTTAAGTGTGACCAAGGACGGCGGGTTTGTGGATATTGGCGCTGAACGCGGTGTATTTTTGCCGTACAGCGAAATGCGAGGGCATGTGTCGCCGGGTCAGCTGGTCTGGATAAAGCTGTATCGCGATAAAACAGGACGCCCTGCTGTCAGTATGCGGGTGGAAGAAGAAATGCTGAAGGCTTCCAAACCTGCTGTTGGTGTCAAGGTCGGCGACAGCGTGACAGGTACTATCTATAATATCCTGCCGGAAGGTTTCTTCATTTTTACTAATCAGCGCTTTTTGGCGTTTCTGCATCGCAGTGAAGTTCCCGGCGGGCGTTTGGATTTTGGTCAGGAGATCACGGCTCGCATCACTTATATTCGTGAGGATGGCAGGGTAAATCTGTCCTTACGCCAGCAAAAGAAAATGCTATGATCGCCGATGCGGAAGATATTTTAAATTTTTTACATAAACGGAATGGTAAAATGCCTTACTGTGATACTACACCGATGGAAATCATTAAGGAAAAATTTGGTATCAGTAAAGCAGCTTTCAAACGTGCTTTGGGGCATTTAATGAAGGAAGGCCTGATCGTGCAGGAAGAAGGCTGGACTATGCTGACTGAAAAAGGACTGCAAAGCGAAAAATAAGTAAAGACTCTCGTTTGGGCGAGAGTCTTTTTTTTGTGCGTTATTTGTGAATGTTAAAAAACATTTCTTAAAGAACAAATATTGGAAATTGTTTAAGAGTAAGGTATAATGTAGACAATAAGAAGTTTGAAATAGAAAGAGGAACTATTATGGACTCTAGCGGCTTAAAAGAAGATATTTTTTACAGTTCCAGCTGGATGCAGGAAATATTGGAAATCAGTAATATTGGTTTATGGCTTTTGGAAATAAACAAAAATAATACTGACGTGCGTCTGTATGCCGATGATAAAATGTTAGAACTTTTAGGGCTGCAGAAGAGTTTATCGCTGGAAGATAATTATAAACATTTTGCGCAAGGCGTGCTTGCAGAAGATCTGGAAATAGTGCAGAAATATATTGAACAGATGCTGACGACCAAAAGGCTGGTAGAGGTTCAGTATCGCTGGAAGCATCCATGGTGGGGCACAATTTTTATTCGCTGCAGCGGCAAGTTATATAAAGAAGACGATAATGCTTATTATATTCGCGGTTATCATCAGAATGCCAGCGATGTTGAGGTCTTAAGACAGGCCAATATCGAAAAGAGCAGGCAGCTGATAGAAGTTGTACGTAAACGTGATTATTATGACGAGCTGTTTCAGTCCGTATTGTGCGGTATCGTTCAATACAGGCCACAGGCTGACGGAAGTATTGTTTTTCAAAATGCCAATATGGAAGCTATCAGGATTTTTGGTTATGAAAAAGAAGAATTCTGGAAGCGTAAATCCTGGCGGATAGAAGATCTGGCTGCGCCGGAAGACTGTGATAGAGTATATCAGAGCATGAACGCGATACTGCTGGGCAAGGGGAAACAGTCTTTTGAATATCGGGCGCTGAGGGCCGATGGTACTTATTGCTGGATCATTGGCAGCGGTGAATATATCAAAAATATTGACGGAGAACGTGTTATTCAAAGTGTTTTTCTGGATATTGACAACAGAAAGCAGATGGAGCTGCTTAATCAGGAATTGCTGGAGCAGGATAAGGGTACTCAGGAACTGCTGCGCCAGGTTCTGGAAGGAACAAAAATTTTCCATTTTTATTATTATCCGCAAAAACGTCTGGAAGTTATGCCGGTAAGAACCAGTAAATATTTTAACTGTAGTATGGAATACAGGAATATTCCGGAAAGCTTTGTGGAAGATTTTGTGAGCGGTGAAAGTAAGGCAGATTGCTATGCGATGTACGAAGCTATTCATAATGGGGCTAAAACTGCATCTTCCACATTCTGTGACAAGAACAAGCAGTGCTGGGTGCGGGTAACAATGACTGTTATGTCATGGGATGATCAGCAGCAGCCGACTTTTGTCATTGGTATCATTGAGGATATCAGCGAGCAAAAGGAATGGAGCTTGAAAAAATCGAGCTGCAGTCTATTTATAATTTTACGATAGAACATGACTATGATGCTGTTTGCATCTGTGATTTAAACAGTGGTGATTATGTGATGCGTTTTGCCGGTTATTGCGCTCATTACGGCTTGCCGCTGCGTGGCAGCATTAATGAACAGCTGCCGGTATTTATAAAAGAGTTTGTTTGTGAAGAAGATTGTGAGCATTTAAAAAGCTGGAGTATTGATAGTTTGCTGAAGTGCCTGGAGCAGGAAGAGGCTGTTATGCTGTATTTCCGTTCATCCGCTAAAGACGGGTACAGATATAAAGAAGTTAAGCTTTCATATTTTGGTAAATTAAAAGAACGGCTGCTTTTGACGATGCGCGATATCCATGAACGCACGATGCAGGAGGAAGCAAATAAACAAATCATCAGTGACGCATATCAGCTGGCTTTACAGGCCAATCAGGCCAAAAGTGAATTCTTTTCAAAAATGTCGCATGATATCAGAACGCCGATGAATGCTATTATGGGGCTGGCGGCTTTAGCGGCACATTGCGACTACAAAGATCATGTAGATGATTATTTGAAAAAAATTGTCACTTCTGGCAAACATATGCTGGAGCTGTTGAATGAGGTTCTGGATATGTCGAAGATCGAAAGCGGCAAAACAGAATTGAACTCGGAAGCATTTTTATTAAAAGAAAAAGTTGAGGAAGCATTAGATATCATTAAACCTGCTGTTGAGGAGAAACGGCATCAGCTGATTGTGGAAACAGAGGCACTGAAAAATATAACTGTGCTGGGTGACGCGCTGAGACTGCAGCAGATATTACTTAATCTGTTGTCCAATGCCGTTAAATATACGCCTGATGAAGGTGTGGTAAAGCTGACGGTTACTGTTAAGCCGTTACCACATGATCTGGCTGTTTTTGATTTTATTGTAGAAGATAACGGCATTGGGATGGAACAAAGTTTTATCGAGCGTATTTTTGAGCCGTTTATAAGAGCAGAAGATTCTCGGGTCAGTAAAATACAGGGAACTGGTCTGGGCATGACGATCAGTTTGAACCTGGCAAAACTGATGAACGGGTCGATCGATGTTGAGAGCTGTGTTGGTAAGGGCAGTAAGATCACTGCTTCTGTTTGTCTGAAGGTGCAGCGTCAGAACGGAGTTGCGGTCGAGTATGAACAACCTGCCGGTGATAACGAAAATGCTGCTGATATTGATTATAGCGGTAAACGGGTACTGGTAGTTGAGGATAATGCAATCAATCTGGAAATTGCTTTAGAGTTTTTGAAGCTGTTGGGCTTGACTTGTGAATCCGCTGGTGATGGTGCAAAAGCATTGGAAAAATTCCTGGCGGCGCCTGAAGGATATTATGATTTGATTTTTATGGATATCCAGATGCCAACTATGAATGGCTATGAAGCGGCAAGAGCAATCAGAGCTGCTTCTCGCAGTGATGCGGTCCGGATTCCGATTATTGCCATTACTGCGAATGCTTTTCGGAAGACGTGAAAATGGCGCTGGCCGCGGGGATGAATGCACACATAGCCAAGCCGTTTGAACTAAGGCTTTTGAAAAAAATAATACGTCAATGGCTGAAATAAGACGACTGGAAGAAGCTCCGTTTTGTAGGGGCTTCTTTTTTGTGTTATAATGCAGATATCTATTTCAGAAAAGAGCGGAGAGAAACCATGGATTATTTTGTCTTGACAGTTGCTTCGTTGATATTATTTGCTGCTACTTTTTTCAGTACTGTAACTGGTTTTGGCTTTGCGCTGATCGCAGCTCCTGTATTAACGATGGTCATGGGGCCGAAAGAGACAGTTGTATTTGTTATTATCGCCGGTGTTATTGTGCGGGTGATCATGATGTGGCGTACCTGGGGAGAATTTGAGTGGCAGACAGTTTTGATAACAGCTGCCGGCAGTCTGTTGGGGATTATTCCCGGAGCGTATCTGCTGAAAGTGGCTGATGCCAATCATTTAAAGATTTTATTAGGGATAGCGCTTTTGCTTGTAACGCTTTTGATGGAATTAAATTTTGTGCCTGAGGTCAAAAATAAAAAGCTGGGACGTGTTTCTGCTGGTTTTTTAAGCGGTTTTTTCAGTGCGACTACCAGTATCAGCGGGCCGCCGATCGCTTTATATTTTTTGAGTGAGAATATGGAGAAAAATTTGCTGCGCGCCAATATGATCTGGATCTTTGCTATCGGCAGTTTTTGTACTTTAGGCAGTTTTTTTGTTGCGGGTACATTTCAGGGTGGAAATTTGATTGCTTTGTCGCTGTATGTGTTGCCGGCAGTACTTTTAGGCTGGTGGCTGGGAGAAAAAATGTTTTTCCGTATCAATCAGCATTTATTTAAGCGCATTGCGCTGCTTGTAGTATTGATAGGCGGGGTAATGACTTTGGGAAGTGGCATCAACGGTGTGCTCCATTGATTTTGTTGTAACATTGTTTACAATAGACGGTGCATAAAAATTAATTTTTTTGAATTTTATGCTTTTGCTTGACACCTTTTTGATACGGGTCTAAAATAACAACAATTAAGTTTTACACAAGAAATTTAAATTAGGTGGGTTGATCGTGGAATCTGTTTTGAGAACTAATTGGGTAAATGAATATGCTTTTGACTTTAGCCGGGGCTATTTTTATTTTAGCGCTGGTTATTTTACTTGCTCAAAACTGCATAATTCTATTACCGTAAACAGATGCCGATACCGTAGCTGAGATATGCTGCTGTAAATAAGAAGATGAATTTTTAATCAGGCTCTCTTACGAGGCCTGATTTTTTTTATTATCTTGTGTAAATAAAAATGAAATTAAGGAGTGGAGATAAATGATTATAGTAATGAAACCGGGGATTCCCGCAGGAGAGGAATTGAGAGTAAAAAGCTTGATGGAAAGTAAGGGGTTTCAGATCCATGAAAGCCGCGGTGCTAATTTTACCCTGTTCGGTGTAGTAGGTGATACGGCTGCCTTCGATATGAATCAGCTGAGAGTATATGACTGCATTGACAAGGTTATGCGTGTGCAGGAGCCTTATAAACGTGCTAACAGGATGTTTCACCCGGAAGACAGTATCGTAGATGTATGCGGGGTGAAGGTGGGAGGCAAACAGATCACGGTAATGGCAGGCCCTTGTTCAGTAGAGACGCGGGAACAGATTATCGGCGTGGCGGAGGATGTGAAGCAAATGGGCGCTGCGATCCTGCGTGGCGGCGCTTTTAAGCCGCGTACTTCTCCATACTCTTTCCAGGGACTGCAGGAAACCGGACTGGATTTATTAAAGGAGGCTAAAGCTGTTACCGGGCTGCCGATCATTACAGAAATTATGGCAGCAGATAAGATCGAACGTTTTGTAGAAGATGTGGATGTGATTCAGGTAGGCGCCCGCAATATGCAGAATTTCGAGCTTTTGAAGGAGCTGGGCAAGACAGATAAACCGATTTTGCTGAAACGCGGTTTGTCTGCGACGATAGAGGAGTGGCTGATGTCGGCTGAATACATTATGGCCGGCGGTAATGATAATGTTATTTTATGCGAGCGTGGTATCCGAACCTTTGAAAATTATACTCGCAACACTTTGGATCTGAGCGCGATCCCGGCAGTAAAAAAACTTAGTCATTTGCCGGTAGTGGTTGACCCCAGCCACGCGGCTGGTATGTGGTGGATGGTAGAGCCGCTGGCTAAGGCAGCAGTAGCCGTAGGTGCTGACGGACTGATCATTGAAGTGCATAATGATCCTGAGCATGCGTTATGTGACGGAGCTCAATCTCTGAAACCTGAACGCTTCGGCAGGTTGATGCAGGATCTGAAGATCATAGCAGGAGCCGTTGGACGTGAGCTATAACAGGTTATAATTAAATTTAACCATATAAATTAAAAGGAGAGAACAAAAATGATTATTGTAATGAAACCAGGCGCACCGATGCAGGAATGTGAGAAGATTAAAAACGGACTGATCAATAACGGTTTCCAGATCAATGAGATCGTCGGCGTGAATATGACGATCCTGGGCGTTATCGGAGATACCAGTACTTTAGATATCAATCTGCTGCGCGTTAACGATTGGGTAGAAAAGGTCATGCGTGTGCAGGAGCCGTTCAAACGGGCAAACAGGATGTTCCATCCGGAAGACAGCGTAGTGGATGTCAACGGGATCAAGATCGGCGGCAAAAAAATCATCGTTATGGCCGGTCCATGCTCGGTAGAGACCGAAGAGCAGATCATTTCCGTTGCTAAGTCGGTAAAGCTCGGCGGAGCCGCTATGCTGAGGGGCGGAGCTTTCAAGCCGCGTACTTCACCGTATTCTTTCCAGGGATTGAAAGAAAAGGGATTGGAGCTCTTAAAAATCGCTAAACAGGAAACTGGCCTGCCGATCGTTACCGAAATCATGTCAGCTGATAAAATCGAACGTTTCGTGGAAGATGTGGATGTTATTCAGGTAGGGGCCCGGAATATGCAGAATTTCGAGCTTTTGAAGGAGCTTGGCAAGACAAATAAACCAATTTTGCTGAAACGTGGTTTATCAGCGACGATAGAAGAATGGATCATGTCGGCTGAGTATATTATGGCCGGCGGTAATGATAATGTTATTTTGTGTGAACGCGGTATCCGTACCTTTGAAACTTATACCCGTAATACTTTGGATCTGAGCGCGATCCCGGCAGTAAAAAAACTAAGCCATTTACCGATCGTCATTGATCCGAGCCATGCTTCCGGCATGTGGTGGATGGTTGAACCGATGGCCAAAGCTGCTATCGCAGCCGGTGCAGACGGATTGATCATTGAGGTACATAACGATCCCGAGCATGCACTGTGTGACGGGGCACAATCACTGAAGCCGGAACGCTTTGCACACCTGATGGGTGAATTGAAGGGCATTGCGCAAATAATCGGCAGAGAGATGTAGGATATAGTATAATAATGTTAAAAACGGCTGTTTGCTTGATAAAAAACAAGAAGCCGTTCAAATTATCGTAGGATTGTAGAATGGAGAAAGTTTAACGAGGTGAACGTAGTGGAAAGTGGTTTTAGAAGCACGGATTGGCAGCAGCTTACTTTTGCTGTGGTAGGTATGGGACTTATCGGCGGTTCTTATGCCAAAGCGCTGAGGCGCCTGGGCGTAAAGAAGATCATCGGTGTCGATACTGACGGCAAGGTGCTGCGGCAGGCTCAGGAACAGGCTGTTATCGACGAAGCTCTTTGTGGGGCAGGTCCAGGACTGCAGGCGGCAGATGTAGTGATCTGTTCGGTTTATCCGGCAGCTACGCTGGATTTTGTAAAAAGTGCGGTGCCTTTTTTGCAGAGTGATGTTTTGATAACCGATGCTACAGGCATTAAAGGCAGCTTGCCTGAGGACGTGCAGCGACTGCTTACCGGAAGGATGGAATTTATTGCGGGGCATCCGATGGCCGGCCGTCAAGGCAGCGGTTTGGGTATGTCCCAGGCCGAGATTTTTGACGGTGCCAATTATATCGTGGTGCCGGCAGCTTTTAACAGCAGTGGGGCGATCGAATGGCTGAGCAGCTTTGCAGGCGCGATTGGCTGCGGGCAGGTAGTGCAGGTTGATGCCGTTGAGCATGACCGCATTATCGCCTATACCAGTAATTTGCCTCATGCTTTAGCGGTAGCGCTGATCAACAGTGCTTCTTATAATGAAAATACGAAATATTTTATTGCCGGCAGTTTTCGCGATGGAACAAGGGTCGCAGATATCAATCCGTATTTATGGAGCGATTTGTTTTTGGCGAACCGGGAAAACGTTCTGCAGGAATTAGCTGCATTCAGCCAGCAGTTGGAACGCTGGCGCGAAGCGCTGACAGCTGCCGACACGCAGGCCCTGCAGGAAATGATGCGGGAAGCTGCGATTAAAAGAAAGGATTTGTACTGATGCGTACGATTACAGTAGAGTTAGGTGAGAAAACATATAATATTGAAATCGCAGCCGGGCTGCTGGATCAGATCGGGGCAAAGGCCAGAGTGCTTTCTCAGGCGGTAAAAGCGGCAATCATCAGCGACAGCAACGTAGATCCCTTATATGGCGAGAGGCTGGAACGCAGCCTGGCTGCCAGCGAGTTTGAGGTTACGAGGATAGTTTTTGCCGCCGGTGAGCAAAGTAAAAATTTAACTGTGCTGGGTCAGGTTTATGACGAACTGGCACGGGCAGGCTTGACGCGCAGTGATTTGATCCTGACTTTGGGCGGTGGTGTGCCGGGCGATTTAGGCGGATTTGCGGCAGCTACCTTTTTGCGCGGCATTGATTTTATTCAGGTACCGACCTCGCTTTTAGCGCAGATCGACAGCAGCGTAGGAGGCAAGGTGGCTATTGACCTGCCGTCAGGCAAAAATCTGGCAGGCAGCTTTTATCAGCCAAAAGCAGTATTTATAGATCCGGATTTATTGAAAACTTTACCGCTGCGGTTTTTGCATGATGGTTTGGCTGAAGCGATCAAATACGGCTGTATTCGAGATGCCGGTCTGTTTGCTCAGATCGCTGCTGTTAAAAGTGATCAGGAGCTGCTGGAGCAGGCGGACAGTATTATTGAGACCTGCTGTAATATCAAGGCGCGGATCGTTGAAAAAGACGAATTTGACACAGGAGAACGTATGCTGTTGAATTTTGGGCATACTATCGGACATGCTATTGAAAAATGCTGCGGTTTTACTACTTATACTCACGGTGAAGGCGTTGGCATCGGTATGGTACAAATGACGCGTCAAACGGAGAAGCTGGGACTTACGGCAGCAGGTACTGCAGAGGAGTTGAGCCGCGTACTGAAAAAGTTTGCTTTGCCGGTAACTGCAGTATTTGATGCTCAGGAAATTTTACAGGCAATGGCTTTGGATAAAAAAAAGAGCGGTAAAAAATTAACCTGGTAATTATTGAAAAAATAGGCGTCGGACGCCTGCATAAAATAGACTGGCAGGATATACCTGCCTATATTGGATAGGAGAGCGCATGACGACATTGAAGATTACACCGGCAAAGCTCAACGGCAGTGTTTGCGTGCCGTCATCTAAAAGCATGGGGCACAGGGAAATTATCTGTGCCGGACTGTCGGCGGGAACCAGTATTGTTGATAATATCAGTATGTCTGACGATATGGAAGCTACTCTACGCTGTCTGACTGCATTGGGGATCGGTTTTCAAAAAGTTCCTTCAGAAAGATCAGGCCGCACAGCTTTGGCTATTAATGGCAGTGGTAATGTACGAGTTTCGCAAAGTGCTGTCGATTGCGGAGAATCAGGTTCGACACTGAGGTTTATGATCCCTCTGGGGGCATTGTGCGGTGAGCCGCTGACATTTACTGGTCACGGAAAGCTGGTAACGCGTCCGCTGCAGGCTTATTATGATATTTTTGACAGGCAGGGGCTGTCTTATACAACTGCCTCTAACGGGTATTTGCCTTTGACGGTGAACGGTGTGCTGAAAAGCGGCGATTACGAGCTTCCCGGTAATGTCAGCTCGCAGTTTATCAGCGGTCTGCTGTTTGCTTTGCCGCTGCTGGCAGGCGATTCTGTTTTGAAAATTACTTCTGCACTGGAGTCGCAGAGCTATGTGGATCTGACCTTGTCGTGTCTGGCAAAATACGGAATCGTTATCGAACACGAAAATTATTATAAATATCATATCGGCGGCGGTCAGAAGTATCGCTGCGGCAGGAACATGGTGGAAGGTGACTGGTCTCAGGCGGCGTTCTGGCTTGTTGCCGGCACGCTGGGCAGGCAGATTACCTGTACTGGACTAAACAGGGACTCGTTGCAGGGGGATATGGTCGTTGCGGATATTATCAACCGGATGGGAGGAAAAATAACCTGTGATGCCGAAGGTAATCATACGGCCTCTAGTGCGTCGACTAATGGTGTAGTTATCGATGCGGCAGACTGTCCTGATATCATTCCTGTCTTAACGGTACTGGCAGCGGTCAGTGAAGGTACAACTGAAATCATCAATGCAGGACGGCTGCGTATTAAAGAGTGTGACCGTCTGGCAGCGATGACCAGTGAATTGAATAAACTGGGAGCTGCAGTTACAGAACTGTCTGACGGGCTGATTATCAAGGGGCGGACGGAAGGTCTGCAGGGCGGCTGCGTTGATTCCTGGAACGATCACCGCATCGCGATGAGTTTAGCGGTAGCGAGTCTGGTTTGCAAAAGGCGGTTATTATTAGTGGCAGCGAATGTGTTCAAAAATCATATCCTGAATTTTGGCAGGATTTTACAGCCTTAGGCGGAATGATCAAAACTGTGGGAACGGGTGAAAGTATATGAGCGGTGTTTATGGCAGAAAAATAAAAATGACGATTTTCGGCGAATCCCATGGTGCTTCTATTGGTCTTGTGATTGACGGGTTGCCACCGGGGCTGGGAATTGATATTGATTTTATTAAACGCGAGATGGAAAGGCGGGCTCCGGGCCGCAATCTGCTTTCGACCCAGCGTCAGGAAAAAGACGCTTTTTTGATCCAGAGTGGTGTTTTTGAAGGGCGGACGACGGGGACACCTTTGTGTGCGCTGATCCCTAACAGCGATAGTCATTCTAAGGATTACAGTATTCTAAAAGATAATATGAGACCGGGGCATGCTGATTATTCCGGTAAAATCAAATATAAAGGCTTCAATGATTACCGTGGCGGCGGGCATTTTTCCGGACGACTGACTGCGCCGCTGGTTTTTATGGGAGCTGTTGCCAAGCAGGCTCTGGCTCGGTATGGCATTGTTATAGGGGCACATATCAATAATGTGGGTGAGATTTTTGACAGGAAGTTTGACCCATTGGGAGAAGAGGCTGAATTATTGATGAGTCTGCGGCAGAAGGAATTTGCCGTATTGGACGATGTACGTGGGGCAGAGATGCAGGCGCTGATTTTGGAAGCGCGTGAGCGTCAGGATTCTATTGGCGGCAGTATTGAGTGCATGGCGCTTAATTTGCCGGCTGGTTTGGGCGAACCATTTTGATTCACTGGAAAGCCGTCTGGCACATGTGCTGTTTTCTATTCCGGCGGTAAAGGGGCTGGAGTTTGGTATGGGCTTCGGTTTCTGCCGCAGCACCGGTTCACAGGCTAATGATCCGCTGTATTATGATGGAGATTCTGTGCGAACTGAAACTAATAATAACGGCGGTATTTTGGGTGGGATTACCAATGGCATGCCTGTTGTATTCAAGGTAGGGTTCAAACCAACGCCTTCTATTTCCCTGCCGCAGAAAACGATAAATGTGGCTGAGCATACGAATACGGTATTGGAAATTAAAGGTCGTCATGATCCCTGTATCGTGCAGCGGGCAGTACCTGTCGTGGAAGGTGTTACGGCCTGGACTGTTTTAGATATGCTGTTGACTGCTGATATTGACGGTGAGGTGTGAGCATGGAAAAATTGGATTTAGAGGCGATCCGCCGCCGTATCGACAAGATCGACGCCCAGCTGGTTGCGGCGTTGGAAGAACGGATGGAGGCAGTGCTGGAAGTTGCGGCCTATAAAAAACAGCAGGGGCTGCCGGTGCTTGATGCGGCTCGGGAAGCTCAGGTGCTCTCAAAGGCCTGTATGCGTTTACAGCATAAAGAGTATGCACCGGCTGTTACAGCGATGATGACGACCATCATGGAGCAGAGCAAGGCTTTGGAGCATGTACTGCTGGCAGAGCCGCGAGTTCTGCCGCAGGAGGAGGTCATGGAGGTTGGCTGTTTTGGAATGCCGGGGTCTTACAGTCATCAGGCTTTGGAGAGATATTTTGCAGGACAGCATATAAACAGACATCATTATGCTTTGTTTGAGGATGTAGTGCAGGCGGTCAAAAACGGTGAGATCAAATACGGTGTTTTGCCGATCGAAAATTCTTCGACCGGAGGTATTACCGAAGTTTATGATCTGCTGCGGCATCACGATTGTTCTATTGTTGGTGAGCAGTGCGTGAAAATAGAGCACAATCTCTTGGGCGTTCAAGGTGCTAAGCTCGAAGATGTTACTACTGTTTATTCACATCCGCAGGGCTTTGCACAAAGTAAAGAGTTTTTTCATCAGTATCCGCAGATGGAGTTAGTGCCTTATTTCAGCACATCTAAAAGTGCAGAAACAGTGAGGGAAAAGCAGGATAAGCATTTGGCGGCGGTGGCTGGTAAGCAGGCTGCGGAAATGTATGGGCTGCAGATTCTTGCCGCCAATATCAACTATAATTCCAATAATTATACCCGGTTTATCGTCATTTCTAACGAAGCGGAACAGGCGCCTAATGCTAATAAAATTACGGTAGTAGTGGCAGTAAAACATGAACCGGGGTCATTATACAGGACTTTAGGACATTTTTATCACAGCGGGTTAAATATGATGAATTTGGAATCCCGGCCGATCGAAGGTAAATCATGGGAATATTTCTTCCACATCGACCTGGTAGGCAACCTGCGTGAAGAAAGAGTACGTCAGGCATTAGAACAGCTTTCCGACAGCTGTGCATATTGTAAGATATTAGGCAATTATCCTGCCGATGGTAGATAGGAGGTTTGTGTTATGGTTCATTTTGGCTTGATTGGAGCGCGTTTGGGACACAGTTTATCACCGCAGATACATCAGCTGATCTTTAAAGAATTGGGTGTCGAAGGAACATATGATCTGCTGGAGATACCTCCTGAAGAATTATATGCGAGCGTGCATGAATTGCGTGGTAAATACTGCGGAGTCAATGTAACCATTCCGCACAAGATCAATGTAATGGCTGCTTTGACTACTTTAAGTATGGAAGCGCAGGCTATTGGAGCCGTTAATACGATCCATTTTCATAACGGTGCAATTCGCGGCTATAATACCGATTATGCAGGTTTTGGGCGTTTGCTGGAAAATAACGGCATCGAAGTACAGGGCAAAAGCGCGGCTGTTTTAGGTACGGGCGGCGTTTCAAGAGCTGTACTTCAATATTTGATCGATCACGGTGTTTCTAAGATATTTTTAGTTTCCCGTACTCAAAGTATAGCTCCGTATATGAAAACCTTGTGCAGCAATGTACCGACGCAATTCGTCAATTACGTACATTTAGAGCGTTATACCGGTGATTTACTGATCAATTGCACTCCTGTTGGGATGTATCCCAAGACCGATGTATCGCCGGTAGGTCTGGAAACTGTCGAGCATTTTGAAACAGCGGTCGATCTGATTTATAATCCCGCTAAAACTTTGTTTTTGCAGCAGGCAGAGCAGCTGGGCAAAAAGGCTGTGAACGGGATGCTTATGCTGGTAGCTCAGGCTGTAGCAGCAGAGGAGATCTGGCTGCAAAGAGAAATTTCAAACGATGTCATTTTAAAAGTTGCCGCTGAGATGGAAAAACAGCTATGAAAAATATCGTCTTGATCGGAATGCCGGGCTGCGGGAAATCAACTTTGGGCAGATTGTTGGCGCAGCATCTGAAGCGTCCTTTTTATGATGCTGATAATGTGCTTGAAAAGCTGGAAGGCAAGACTATCAAGGAGCTGTTCGCAGTCAGCGAAGCGTGCTTCCGCGATGCTGAAACCAGGGCAGTAAGGCATCTGTCAGAATTGGAAGGGTGTGTGATCGCTGCCGGCGGCGGTGTAGTCAAACGCTCAGAGAATATCGAGGTATTAAAAAACGGCGGCATTATCGTTTTTATAGACAGGCTGCCAGAAAAAATTGTACAGGACATAGATACAGAAAGCCGCCCTTTATTAGCAGCAGGGCGGCAGAAAGTTTTGACTTGTATGCGGAACGAATCGAACTATACCGCAGGTATCACGATCATATCATAGATAATAACGGTGAGCGGGAAGCAGCGTTACAGGCATTACTGGAGTTGGCAAGGAGAGAAAGCTGATGAAAAAAATTTTGGTTTTGAATGGTCCGAATATCAATATGCTGGGCGTACGTGAAAAAAATATTTATGGTCAACAGGATTATGCAGCCTTGTGTGAATATATCGGGCAGGAAGCTGCGGCATTAAATGTGGAAGTAGAAGTAAGGCAAAGTAATTTTGAAGGTGAATTAGTCACGCTGATCCAGCAGGCTTATGGAAAATTTGACGGTATCGTTATCAATCCTGCGGCATTGACGCATTACAGTGTAGCTTTGCTGGATGCTATAAAAGCAGTGGCTTTGCCGACGATAGAAGTGCATTTGAGCAATATCCATGCCAGGGAAGAATTTCGGCATAGATCAGTAACGGCTGCTGCCTGCCTGGGGCAGATATGCGGGTTGGGTTTCCAGGGTTATGTTTTAGCGCTCAGAGCGCTGGCGGAAAAGGGTTAAGCTTATAAAAACTGAAAAAGAAGTAAAAGATGTAAAGCACAACTGGGTTGTGCTTTAATTTTTGTTAATTTCAATATACTCTAGTATATAAACATCAAAAATAAACAATAAATAGGGTTCAAGAACTTTACAAAATTAAATTTTATGTTATATAATTTATGCATAGCAAATTTTGCATACCTGATAGTGAAATTTATATGCTAATATGAATATTAGGAAAATATATGGGGAGGCTTATTCATGATGATTGATTACTGTTCCATCGGCAAAAGAATCAAATTGACGAGGATCAAGCAAGGTGTTCTGCAGAAAGATCTGGCAGAGAAGATCGGTATTTCCAAACCGCATATGAGCAATATTGAAACTGCTCATACTAAAATTGGACTGGAGACACTGGTTGCCATAGCTAATGCTTTGAACACTTCTGTTGATGAATTTTTGAGTGATACTGTCAGCAACAGTCAGGTTATTTTTAATGATGAGTTGAAAACAGTGCTTGAAAGAGCCGATATGGAAGAATTAAAGGTTATTTGCAAACTGGCACGTGTTATTTTGAAAAAGGATTAAAGCTGTTGCAATAATAAAGCAGACTGCGAGCTGTAGCTCGCAGTCTGCTTTATTTTATTTATTCGGGTTTGATTTTAAAAACAGCCGCATAGATGACCGGCAATACGATCAAGGTCAGCAATGTAGCAGCGGACAGCCCACAGGCAATGGCTACGGCCATCGAATTCCAGAAGGGGCTGGTAAACATCGGTATCAGTCCCAGGATCGTTGTAAGTGCAGCCAGCATAATAGGGCGGAAACGTACGATGGCTGATTCCAGTACGGATTCCCAGGGAGATTTGCCGGCCTGCAAATGCAGGTCTATCTGATCTATCAGCACGACGGAATTACGAATGATGATACCAGTCAGGGCCAGGATACCAAGTTCGGCCATAAAACCAAGTGGTGCGTTGAAAATTATCAATCCCAGCATAACGCCTGTTACGCCAAGTGGTGCGGTACAAAGAATGATAAACAGCTTGCGGATATCTTTCAGCTGCAGCATCAGGAGTATCATCATGAGCAGCAGCATTACAGGTACAGGTTCTAACAGATAACCTAAAGTTTTAGCGCTGTCTTCCAAACTGCCTCCGATTTCGATCGTAACGCCATTCGGAAGATTTTGCCTCAGATCTGCTAGGTCATCGTAAACCTGCTGCGTGATATCGTTGCCGGTAACGCCTTCGCCGATACCGCCGCAGACTGTGATTGTCGGCAGCAGGTTACGGCGCCAGATCATACCGTTTTCTGATTCGTAACTGAGACGGGCTACCTGTGACAACGGCACCGCACCTGCAGATGTGGGGATAGTTAAGGTCTCAAGCTCGGTGACGGTAGAGCGGTCAACAGGCTGCAGACGGAAAACCATGTCAATAGCCTGGTCTCCTTCCAGATATTGAGCTACGGTATAACCGGAAATTTCGGCCTGCAAAGCAGTGGCGACTTCTTTACGGCTCAATCCCATCTGCCGCAGTTTATCGTTGTCGATGGTAAGTTTAGCAGCTCCGTTTTGCTCCATCCAATCGAAACGCGTCATGGTCACGGCTGGATTCTGAGCCATAACTGTGCGTACTTTTTGGGCATATTCTTTAACAATATTGTCATCCGGACCGGTTACGCGCAGCATCACAGGATAAGCTGCCGGCGGACCCAGCGGGATAGAACGTGAATAACTGACGACATTGGGAAGATTAGCTGCTACAAGCTCGCGTATTTGCGGTTCTAAACGTTTACGGGCATCAATATCTTTAGCAACTACTACCAGCTGTGCATAATTGTTGCGCGGTTGGACAGGGTCCATTACGAGGACGAAACGCGGAGCACTTTTTCCAACATAAGAACCGATGCTTTCAACATCAGGATTATCCTTAAGCATATTGGTCAGTTTCAGGGCGGCTTCATCCGTGGCTTTGATACTGCTGCCTTCAGGTAAATTGAGCTCTACCAGAAGTTCAGGACGCACAGAAGCAGGAAAAAATTCCTGCTTGATCAGCGGGACTAATAACAGGGAACCGATAAAGATACTGACCGTGCTCAGAATAACTATTTTCTGGTGCAGCATCGACCAGGAAAGGACGCTGCGAAACTTTTTATAAAAAGCAGTATTGTAAACATCGTTTTCGTTAATGAGCTGTTTAGGCTTGATCCAGGCGTGTCCCAAAACAGGCGCTACGGTTGCTGAAATGACCCAGGAAAGCAGCAGTGCTGTTGAGATAACAGGAAAAAGTGAAGAAGCAAATTCGGCGGCACTGGATTTGGCGAAAAATATCGGCATAAAGCCGGTGCAGGTAATCAGTGTACCTGTCAGCAGCGGCATGGCACAGGTTTCAAAGGCATAGCTGGCCGCTTTAGTGCGTTCCCAGCCTTCTGACATTTTGACTTCCATCAGCTCGACGACAACGATCGCATCGTCTACCAGCATGCCCAGAGAAATGATCAGCGCTCCCAGAGATACTTTGTGCAGATCGATGTTCATGGCATACATGCCGATAAAAGTTCCTAAAAGTACCAGTGGTATGCAGACCGAAATGACATAGCCGCAGCGCCGTCCCAGACTGAGCAGACTGACTGCCAGCACGATAAGGATGGCTTCAAGCAGGCTGTCGGTAAATTCACCGATGGCGTTTTTTACTACCTGCGGCTGGTTGGCGACTTGTCCCAGTTCGAAGCCGAGCGGCAGTTCCTGTTGGATTTGCCGAACAGCCTGATCAAGATTTGCACCCAATTTGATATTATTACCGCCGTCTTCCATAGAAATGGCGATACCTACGGCTGGCTGACCATTAAAGTACATTTTCGGTTCAGCCGGTTCAGCATAGCCGCGTTTGATTTCGGCAATATCACCCAGACGGAAGGTACGGTCATTAGCCTGGATCGGAATATTGCTGATATTGGCCAGTGTATCAGGGGAACCGGTCAGACGCAGATAGGTATTAGTGCTGTCACTTTCAGCCATGCCGGACGGTGTGACAGCTGTTTCTGCCTGGATCGTAGAAGCCAGTGTATCGATCGGTATGCCCAGCTGTGCCAGCTTGGCATTAGACATCTGGATATAGATTTTTTCAGGCTGTACTCCTACTAGTTCTACTTTTTTGACATCAGGTATCTGAAAGAATTTATCTTTGATATTTTCGGCTACTACGCGCATTTCCTCATAGGAGAAGCTGTCAGAGGTGACTGCGTAGATATTTCCATAGACGTCGTCAAAACGGTCGTTGAAAAACGGTCCTAAAGCACCATCGGGCAAGTCACCTTTGCCATCATTGACAATATTACGCAATTCCAGCCAGCGCTGTTTGATTTCTTTGACCGGTACTGTATCCTGCAGATAAACATTGATAACAGCAGTTCCGGGACGTGAATAGCTGGTTATCCTGTCAATATTAGGTACTGTCTGCAATTGTTTTTCGATCTTGTCTGTCAGGTGTTCTTCTACCTCTTTAGCGGTTGCTCCCGGCCAGGCTGCCGAAACTACCATTTGCTTGATAGTAAAACTTGGGTCTTCGCTGCGGCCTAAGGAATTATAAGAATAGATGCCCATGACCAGACAGAGAAACATAAAAAAGTAAATTATTTGCTTATGTTTGATCGACCAGGCGGCCCAGTTGTTTTTCATTGGCTGACACCAGCTTCCAGACGGACGTTTTGGTCTTCTGCCAGTTTGTTGACGCCGCCGACAACGACGATATCTCCCTGCTGCAGACCGTCAGAGATCCTGACGTTATTGCCTTCATAACCGCCGATAGAAACTTCATGGGTATGTACTTTATTATTGGTAACGAGCCAGACCTGAGGGTTTCCTCCTGTTTGATAAATGGCGGTGGCCGGCAGCAAAATACTGCTGTCAGTACCGTTTTGCAGGTGTACTTTGGCAGTCATCCCCAGTTTGACTGCTGCAGGCATTTGCGTTACGGCTACACGAACTTTGTAGGTACGGGTAACGCTGTCAGCCATTGGTGCTATTTCGCGGATATAACCATCTGCCGAAACGTTTTCTAAAGCCCAGAAATTGATCTTGGCTGACTGTTGAGGATAGATTTTATCCAAATGGTTTTCAGGGACATAGATCTGGATTTCCTGTTCGCCGCTTTGGACAACTGTCACAACAGGAGTTCCGGCAGCTACTACTTGACCCACTTCGCCGCTTACATTGGCTACTACGCCGTCATGGTCTGCAATAAGCTGCGTATAGGATAATTGGTTACTGTTGGTGATCAGTTGGGCCTGGGCTTGACGCAGGCTGGAAGCGGCTGCTTCCATCTGCGTATTATATTGCTCCATCATGGCTTTGCTGACACCACCGCTGTTGTATAAGGCCGTGTAACGGGATGCATTGTCGCGGGCCAGCTTATAATTGGCTTCGGCGGCTGTTACAGCTGCCTGGCTGGCTTCAAAACTCTGCTCGATGTCTTTGGGGTCGATTTGCATCAGGATATCGCCGGTTTTTACTGTATCGCCTAAATTGACGCTGCGGCTGATGATTTTACCGGCAACCTGAAAGGCCAGATCGCTTTCATAACGACCGCGTACCTCGCCGGGATAGGAAGATGTATTATCGACAGTTTCTTTACCGACGGTTACAGTACGGACATAAGGAACTTCTTTACGATATCAGGCTTGGCGAAAACATTGCTGATTATATGGTACAGCAGCAATATAGCCACTGTTGCTGCCAAAATATACAAATGACGTTTTGTAAATGGAAGCTTGCTGAAAATTTCTTTGATCGACATGTCGGTGCCCTCCTGAACTAATTGGTAATGGAAGACAAATAAGTGTTTAAAGCTTCTTCCAAATAAGTGCTTTCAGTACCATTTTCAAAATGTCCCAGATCACGGATCTGATCATGTGTGAGAAAAGAAAACGATGATGCTTTCCAAAGTAAAAGCTACATGTGTAGGCTGCATATTATTATGGATACTGCCGTCAGCTATAGCTTCTGTAACCAGCTCGGACATAAATTTATGGATTTTGTATAAGCGGTTTTTAATAAAGCTGTCACACATAAAAGTGGGGGTCAAAAGCTCGCGGTAAATGAGATGGATACGGTGAGGATGCAGCTTCTGTACCTCGGAAATTGCAGTGATATATTCGCGCAGCTTAGCCAGAGGAGCTATGTCCTTACTGCTGACTCGGGCGATCAGATTTAAAAATAAATTTGACTGTTCGTTGAGAACTTCCTGATAAAGATTTTTTTTGCCGCCGAAATAGTAAGAGATCAAAGCGCTGTTGACCCCGGATTTTTTTGCGATTTCTTTGATGGAAACGCCATTAAAGTGATTAGCTGCAAATAAATCGGTTGCTGCTAAAAGAATTTTTTCTGCTGAAGAGGCAGATGCTTCAACTGGATTCATATAGAACACTCCTTTGAATATTAATTAAACAATTAATTATTAATAATTATATCACCAACTGGCTCGTAACGTAAATATGTAAAAATAAGAAAAGACAGTGTAGAATACTTGCTAATCTGCTATAATAAATTAATAAATATCAAGGAAAGAGAGTTTGGCTATGACAGTGGAAACGATAATATTATTGCTGCTGGTTTTAATGCAGGCGGTGATTTTCATAATGCTGTGGCGGCTTCTGCAGACACGGCGGCAGCAGGGACAAGAACTGGGAGCTGAGGTGAACAGTCAGCTGGAAAGCCTGGAACGACGTTTTTATGAGAATGTACGCGATCTGCGCAGCGAACAAAACACTCTGGCCCGTGCGGCCAGAATGGAAAGTCAGGCAGCTTCTGACCGTTTGAGAGAGCAGCTGGATAAAAAACTGGAAAAGCTGACGGAAAGCACTGCGGCTAATTTGGAACAGATCCGCCTGACTGTTGATGAAAAACTGCAGTCGACTTTGGAAAGACGGTTGGGAGAATCCTTTCAGCAGGTCAGCCTGCGGTTGGAGCAGGTTCATCGAGGGTTAGGTGAAATGCAGACCCTGGCCGGCGGTGTCGGCGATTTGAAACGCATTCTTTCTAATGTAAAGAACCGTGGTATCTGGGGCGAAATGCAGCTGGGAGTTTTGCTGCGTGATTTGCTGGCACCGGAGCAATTTGCCGAAAATGTTGCTGTGAAGCAGGGCAGTGCGGAAAGGGTAGAATTTGCGCTGAAGCTGCCGGGCAGCAAGGATGAAACGGTGTGGCTGCCGATTGATGCTAAATTTCCGCAGGAGGATTTTCAGCGCCTGCTGGAGGCGCGCGAGCAGGCTGATACAGCTGCTGCCGATATTGCGCTCAAGCAGCTTGAACGGCGGCTGAAAAGTGAAGCCAGGGATATCCAGAATAAATATTTGTGTCCGCCGCAGACTACTGATTTTGCGATCATGTATTTGCCGATCGAGGGGCTGTTTGCCGAAGCGGTAAATTTGCCGGGACTGCTGGATGAGCTGCAGAGAACGTACCGCGTTTGCGTGGCAGGGCCGACTACCTTGGCTGCGCTGCTCAACAGTCTGCAAATGGGTTTTAAAACTTTGGCTATCGAAAAACGTACTGGTGAAGTCTGGCGAACGATTGCTGCCGTTAAGCAGGATTTTGTGACTTTCAGCTTATTGCTCGATAAAACAAAAAAGAAACTGCAGGAAGCCAGCGGGCATATCGACGCTGCAGCTAGACGCAGCCGTGTAATCAATAAACGTCTTGACGGCAGGAAAGACGAAGAAGATACTTTGGAGTGGCAGGAGGAGGTTTTGCATGAACGAGAATAATAACGAACAGGAACAGCCGCTTTATAAGGAGCAGCCCTGGTGGGTGCAGATTTTTGTGGCATTGTATGCTATGTTCTGGCTGACGATGATCTTTGCTGCAGGGCTGAACAGCCTGTACATTGGCAAAATAGATATTGACAGTGTCAGCATGGCTGTTGCTTTGACAGTTGGTATTTATCCTTTGATAAAAATGTTGGAAAAATTGTAAGATGTATTACACAAAAACATTTTTGTGCTGCTTGACAAGCCAAAAGTGTCGGACTATAATTGATACAAGCTTGAAAATTACATAGTTCATTTATCCGACGATGGAGAAAAGTAAGTTGGCAGGCGGCAAAGAGAAGCGGCGGTCAGTGCAAGCCGTAACGTCTAAAAACTGAATTCCGCTCCGGAGGAGACAGGGGTAGCAACCTGTCCGGGTCCGACCGATATATCGGCAATGAGGCCGCGCTGTGCGGCGAAAAAAGGTGGCACCACGTGAGTAGAACTCTCGTCCTTGATTGTAATTGATCAAGCCGGGAGTTTTTTATTTTACAGGTGAATGGAGCGATGGACAATGAAAATTATTGTAACTGAAAAAATTTCCGACAAGGGTGTGGCTTTGCTGCAGGCAGTGCCGGATTTTGATGTAGACGTGCGTTTTGATATCGAAAGGGAAGAACTGCTGAAGATCATTCCTGAATATGATGCGATCGTAGTTCGCAGCGTTACTAAGATCAATGAAGAATTTTATAAGCACGCCACTAATTTAAAGGTGGTTGGCCGCGCCGGCAACGGTGTTGATAATATTGAGATGGAAGGGGCGACTAAACGCGGTATTATCGTTGTCAATACCCCGGAATCTAATATCGTATCGGCTGCCGAGCATACTATCGGTCTGCTGCTGAGTTCTGCCCGTAATGTCGTCAAAGCTCATAAAATGATCGAATCCAGGGTCTGGGACCGTACCGGTTTAAAAGGCAGCGAGCTGCTTGGTAAAACTCTGGGCATCATCGGCCTTGGCCGTATCGGCGGTTTGGTGGCTACCAGACTGCAGGCTTTCGGGATGAAGATCGTAGCTTATGATCCGTATATTGCCGATGCACGTTTCCGTAAATACAGCGCCGAAAAATGTGAAACACTGGATGAATTGTTGGAACAAGCTGATTTTATCAGTATCCATACGCCTAAAACGGAAGAAACTTTTGATATGATTACAGCCAAAGAATTTGCAAAATGCAAACGTGGCGTGCGTGTAGTAAACTGCGCCCGCGGTGGCCTGATCAATGAAAATGACCTGGCGGCAGCTATCAAGGAAGGCATCGTTGCCAGCGCCGGTATCGACGTACTGGTAGACGAACCGAAACCAATCTCGCCGCTGATCGATCTGCCGGAATGTGTCTTAACGCCTCATCTTGGTGCTGATACAACAGAAGCGCAGGATAATGTGGGTATTGCCATTGCAGAAGAGGTCATTGCAGCTTTGCATGGAGAAATGGTGCCGAATGCAGTCAATCTGCCGACTTTGCAGCCGACAGAGCTGAAAGAAATGCAGGGCTACCTGACCTTGGGCGAATATCTGGGCAAGCTTTATTATCAGCTGGAAAAAGCAGCTGTCGAAAAGGTAGAGATCATCTATACCGGCGAGGTTGCAGAAATGGAAACAGGTATGCTGACGCGTGCTGTTTTAAAAGGCGTTTTTGAACCCATCCTCAAGGAACGCGTTAATTATGTCAATGCCGCGCTGACTGCAGAAAGCCGCGGAGTCGACGTTATAGAGAGCAAACATGCAGGCAAACATAATCTTTTAGAGGTCAAGATCCATTCTAAAGGTAATATCTTTACCGTAGCCGGTACTGTCTTTGGTGAAAAAGAGATCCGCGTCATCGAAATCGACGGTTACCAGTTCGACCTTACTCCGGCTCCGTTCATGCTGGTGGCACGCAACCAGGATAAACCCGGTATGATCGGGCAGATCGGCACGCTTTTAGGTGCGAGCAAGGTCAATATCGCGACCATGCAGGTCAGCCGTAATCTTAAAGACGGTAACGCCATGATGTTTATGACCGTGGACAGCGAAGTAGGTAAAGAAACACTGAAACTTCTGCAGGGGCTCGACGGTATCCTGCAGGTCAACCTTGTAAAACTGTGATTACGAGCTTCAACAGAGAAATTGGTATCGTCGTTTTGATGGGTTATGTCGCTTTTAAGGACTTGAACGAGGATATCAACCTTCTTGCATATATCGTGATGGGACTTGCTGTTTGCCATATGTTCATCAAATATAAACGTCGTAACGATTAAAAAAACACCCGTTACTCATTGAGTAACGGGTGTTTTAGTATCTATATCCGATAAATTATTCGGCAAAAATTACTTTACCGTCCTTAAAGGCCTGGACACGGGCCAGTGATTCTACACGGAAGCCGGCGTCGATAAGGCGCTGACGCCCCGGCTGGAATGATTTTTCGATAACTATGCCGATACCTACTACTTCGCTGCCGGCCTGCTGGACGATGTTAGCCAGACCAAGGGCCGCTTCGCCGTTAGCCAGAAAATCATCGATGATGAGGATCTTTTCGCCGGCCGGTAAATTTTTTGAGAACGGTCACATCACTGGTGACTTTTTTGGTGAAGGAGTATACTTTGGTGCTGTAAGCCTCGCTGCTCATAAGCGCCGATTTCTGTTTGCGTGCGAATACTACCGGTACATGCATACACAGACCGGCAGGCAGGGCGCAGGCGATCCCTGAGGACTCGATCGTAAAGATTTTAGTAATTCCGCAGCCTGAAAAACGGCGGTGGAATTCTTTGCCGATCTCCATCATCAATTCAGGGTCGATCTGGTGATTTAAAAAAGAATCGACTTTTAAAATAGCGTCGTTTAAGACCAAGCCTTCGGACATGATTTTTTCTTTGAGCAGTTTCATGGACAAGCACCTCGAACTTTTTACTTTCTTATAATATTATAGAATATGATATTATTGACATTTAGTCCAGTGTTTTTGTAAAGAAAAACAAAATTCAGAAAAATCACAAAAGAATGATACAAAAAAATCTTGACAAGCATAGAAAATGCTGGCATAATGTAAAACATAGCACGAACAAATTAGCTTTTGTTTGTACAACTTGATAATAAAGGCATTGAATGGGAACAAAGTTGCTGATGTTACCGATTTTAGAGAGACGGCGGTTGGTGAAAGCCGTAGCGGTACAGCGATAAGACTCACCCGGGAGCCGCGTTTCTGAACCAGCAGTAGGAAACGACGCCGGCGCAGCGTTAGGCGTTTAGAGCGAAGGCTCTGAGACAATGAGGTCAAATTAGGGTGGTACCGCGGTGAAAGTCGCCCCTATCTGCTAAGCAGGTGGGGGCGTTTTTATACCAATTTTCCATGGGAGGTGGCAAAATGGAGCAGATCCTATCTATCGTAGTGCGTAACCAGCCCGGTGTTCTGATGCGGGTCGCGGGCATGTTCTCGCGGCGCGGCTTTAATATCGACAGTCTGGCAGTCGGCATTACGCAGAATCCTGAATTTTCGCGGATGACTGTTACCATGCAGGCTGACGATGCAACTATCAAGCAGGTCTGCAAACAGTTGGCCAAGCTGGTCGAGGTAGAGGCTGTGAAAGTCCTGCCGCCTAAGGCAAGTGCCAAACGCAGTATGGTCATGGTCAAGGTGCACGCCGGTGACAAACGGCTCGAGCTGCTGCGGCTGGCAGATGTTTTCAGGGCCCACGCTGTCGATGTGACCGGGGAATCGCTTATCTTTCTGGCTACAGGCATCGATGATAAGCTGAATGCTTTTGTCGACGTGATGCGTCCCTACGGTATCCTGGAAATGGTACAGACCGGCCTTGTGGCGCTGGAACGGGGCGATGCGGCTATGGATGTCAGCAAATCGCGTTATTCCTGGCCTGAAAGCAGTTGTAAACCTTCAGCTATTTAGTAATATGTCAGTTCTCAAATTTAAATAAATCTGGTAAACAAAAAGGAGATGTAGACACAATGGTAAAAATGTATTATGACAAAGACGCAAACTGGGAAATGCTTAATGGTAAAACTATTGCCATTATCGGCTATGGTTCTCAAGGCCATGCACATGCCCTTAACTTAAAAGAAAGCGGCGCTAAAGTTATCGTAGGTCTTTATGAAGGCTCCAAATCCTGGGCCAAGGCAGAAGCGGCAGGTCTGACTGTTATGACTGCGGCTGATGCAGCTAAAGCAGCCGACGTAGTCATGATGCTGATTCCTGACGAAAAACAGGCTGCCACTTATAAAAAAGATATCGCGCCTAATCTGAAAGCCGGTGCTGCTCTTGCTTTTGCGCATGGGTTCAATATCCATTTTGGGCAAATCGTACCTCCTGCTGACATCGACGTGTTCATGGTCGCTCCTAAAGGACCAGGTCATCTCGTACGCCGCGTCTTTACTGAAGGCGCAGGCGTGCCCTGTCTCGTAGCTGTGCATCAGGATGCCAGCGGCAAAGCTTACGACATTGCGCTTGCCTATGCCAAAGGCATTGGCGGTACACGTGCCGGCGTGCTTGATACTACCTTCCGCGAAGAAACTGAAACAGATCTTTTCGGCGAACAGGCTGTGCTTTGCGGCGGTGTTACCGCTCTGATCACTGCAGGCTATGAAACTCTGGTAGAAGCAGGCTATAAACCTGAAAGCGCATATTTTGAATGTATGCATGAAATGAAACTTATCGTTGACCTGATGTATGAAGGCGGTATGGCTAAAATGCGCCACTCCATCTCTGATACTGCCGAATACGGCGACTATGTGACCGGCAAACGTATCATCACCGACGAAACTAAAGCTGCTATGAAACAGGTTCTGGCCGAGATCCAGGACGGTACATTTGCTAAGAACTGGATCCTTGAAAACCAGGCTAACCGTCCGGCGTTCAATGCTATGCGCCGCAAAGGCGCCGAGCATCCGATCGAAGAAGTCGGCAAAAATCTGCGCGGCATGATGAGCTGGATGAAAAAATAATCAGTACACACCTTAGGCAGAGCGGGGCTGAGGCCCCGCGATCTGCTTCGTATAAACTTAGGAGGGTTATAGTTATGGGTATGACAATGACGGAAAAAATCCTGGCCCAACATGCAGGCCGCGATGCGGTCCAGGCAGGCGATCTGCTGGTTGCTCAGGTGGATTTGGTTTTAGCTAACGACATCACCGGACCGCCGGCGATAGCTGAATTTGAAAAAATCGGACGTCCTGTTTTTGATAAGGATAAGATCGCGTTAGTTCCGGACCATTTTTCTCCGTGTAAGGATATTAAGTCGGCAACTATGTGTAAACGCATGCGCGATTTTGCACGTCAGCATGAAATCACCAATTATTTTGAAGTTGGCCGCATGGGTATCGAGCATGCGCTTTTACCTGACAGCGGTCTTGTTGCTCCCGGTGAGATCATTATTGGCGCCGATTCTCATACTTGTACTTATGGCGCTCTGAACGCGCTCAGCACCGGCATGGGTCAAACCGATATTGGTGCGGCTATGGCCAGCGGCACTACCTGGTTCAAGGTGCCTGCCACGATCAAAGTCGAGCTGACCGGTAAACTGCCTAAATATGTCAAGGGCAAAGATATCATTCTTACGCTTATCGGTATGATCGGTGTCGATGGTGCCCGTTATCAATCGTTGGAATTCTGCGGCGACGGCGTTGCCGAACTGGAAATGTCCGACCGTTTCACTATCTGCAATATGGCGATCGAAGCCGGCGGCAAAAATGGTATTTTCCCGGTCGACGAAAAAACTATTGCCTATCTCAATGGTCGTGTCAGCCGTCAGTGGACAGCGGTTACTGCCGATGCTGACGCAGTATATGACCGTGTTATCACTATCAAATTAGATGATCTGGTGCCGGTCGTTTCGTATCCGCATCTGCCGGAAAATACACATCCGGCGTTTGAGTCCGGCCATATCAAGATCGATCAGGTCGTTGTCGGTTCCTGCACTAACGGTCGTCTGGAAGACCTGCAGCAGGCTGCTGAGGTGATGCAGGGGCGTAAGGTACATCCGCATGTCCGCGCTATTATTATTCCTGCTACTCAGGAAATTTATAAAGAAGCTATGCGTTTGGGCTATATTGATACCTTTATCGATGCCGGTGCGGCAGTTTCTACCCCTACCTGCGGACCGTGTCTGGGTGGTTATATGGGTATTCTGGCTGCTGGCGAACGTGCTGTTTCGACTACCAACCGTAATTTCCGCGGACGTATGGGTCATGTCGACAGCGAGGTCTATCTGGCCAGCCCCTATGTGGCGGCTGCCAGTGCGATCACAGGCTATATCGCAAGCCCAGAGGAGGTAATGAAATGAGTAAAGTATGGCGTTACGGCGACCACGTCGATACCGACGTTATCATACCCGCCCGTTATTTGAATATTGCTGATTTTGACGAATTGGCCGAGCACGCTATGGAAGATATCGATACTACTTTGCTCCTAACGTGCAGCCGGGCGACTATGTTGTTGCCGGCAAAAACTTCGGCTGTGGTTCTTCGCGCGAGCATGCTCCTGTCGTTATCAAAGTTAAAGGCGTAAAATGCATTATTGCCGACAGCTTTGCCCGTATTTTTTACCGCAATGCAATCAACATCGGGCTGCCGGTGCTGGAAATTGGCAAGGATGTTGAAAAAATTGCAGCCGGTGATGAATTGGATGTAAATATGGCTGCTGGCGAGATCAAAATCGTTAACAAAGGCATTACTATCCAAACCAAACCATTGCCGGAATTTATTCAAAAGATCGCTGACTGCGGCGGCCTTATCAACTATGTCAAAGGAGAACACCAAGAATGAAGATCACTTTACTGCCGGGCGACGGCATTGGCGTCGAGATTGTTGACGCCGCTGTGGAAGTACTTGATGCCGCTGCCAAAAAATTCGGTATGACTATAGAATATGATAAACAGCTGATCGGCGGCGCTGCTATCGACGCTACAGGAGTACCGCTGCCGGAAGCTACTATTGCATCTGCAAAAACTGCTGATGCCGTGCTTCTAGGTGCTGTGGGCGGACCTAAATGGGATAATGTTGCTCCCGAGATCCGTCCTGAAAAGGGGCTGCTCGGAATTCGTAAAGCGTTGGGTCTGTACTGTAACCTGCGTCCGATCAAGGTTTCCCGTTTTGTCGCACATTTATCGCCGCTTAAAAATGAACGCGTCAGCGGCACTGATCTTTTGATCGTACGCGAACTGACCGGCGGCATTTATTTCGGCGCTAAAAATGAAGCTGCTCCTGATGCTGATGGCGTAGAGACGGCTTCTGACGTTGAAATCTATACCCGCCCGGAAGTAGAACGCATTGCCAGATTTGCTTTTGAAGCTGCTAAAAAGCGCCGCGGTAAAGTAACTTCCGTCGATAAAGCTAACGTATTGGCTTCATCCAGGATGTGGCGCCGTATAGTTGGTGAAATGCAGGCGCAGGATTACAGCGGGATCGAACTGAATAATTTCTATGTAGATAACTGTGCTATGCAGCTGGTGCTCAATCCAGGCCAGTTCGATGTAGTGCTCACCAATAACATTTTCGGCGATATCCTTTCGGATGAAGCGTCAGTGATTGCCGGGAGTATCGGAATGCTCCCTTCTGCAAGCCTTGGTGACAGCACCGGTATGTATGAGCCTATTCACGGCAGTGCTCCTGATATTGCAGGGCAGGGCATCGCTAACCCCTTGGGAACTATTTATTCCGTAGCTATGATGCTGCGTTATTCCTTGGATCAGGATGCTGCTGCCGATGCTATCGAAGCGGCAATTGACAGAGTTTTGGAAAAAGGTTATCGCACTCCTGATCTCTGCGGTGAAGGTCTGACTAAAGTTTCGACCTCGCAGATGGGGCAGCTGATCGCCGCAGAACTGGCCTGATGTATTTTTGAGTATTGGAAGGAAGTGAGTTTATGCAGATGACCGGCGCAGAAGTAATGGTCAAATGTTTGGCAGAGCAAGGAGTTTCTACGGTTTTTGGTTACCCCGGCGGGGCGATCCTGCCTTTTTATGACGCTTTGCGTGAAGCGGCTGACATTCGGCATATCCTGACGGCACATGAACAGGGTGCTGCCCATGCTGCTGACGGTTATGCCCGTGCAGGCGGTCAGGTCGGCGTCTGTATAGCGACTTCCGGCCCCGGAGCGACCAATCTGGTTACGGGGCTCGCCAATGCTTTTTTAGATTCGATACCTGTCGTAGCGATTACCGGCCAGGTGCCGGTGGCAATGATCGGACGCGACGCATTTCAGGAAGTAGATATCACCGGTATCACCATGCCGATCACCAAACATAATTTCCTGGTCAAGCGTCCTGAACATTTAGCGCAGACGATCCGGCTGGCCTTCCAGCTGGCGAAAACAGGCCGTCCCGGCCCGGTGCTGGTAGATGTGCCGCGCGATGTGCAGACCGCTTTGCTTGATTATGAGCCGGGCGAGCTGGAACCGCTGGCGAAAGAGCTGCCGGAAGAAAAACAGATCGCTGCCGCAGTGGCGGCAATCAATGCTTCGCAGCGCCCGGTCATGCTTGTAGGCGGCGGTGTTATCAATGCCGATGCGGAATATGATGCCATGCATTTATGCGAAAAGCTGCGTATCCCGGTTGTCAGCACCCTGATGGGATTAGGCGCTATCAGTGCCTACCGCAGTCTGTTTTTAGGGATGACGGGACTGCACGGACACGAACGCGCCAACAACGCCGTTAAGGAAGCCGATCTTATCCTGGCTGTTGGCAGCCGGTTTAACGATCGTGTTACCGGTGAACGCAGCAGTTATATCGCGAATAAAACTGTTATCCATTTAGATATCGACCCGGCGGAGCTGGATAAAAATATTTATTCCAGTATCGGTATTTCCGGTCATATGAACACAACTTTGCAAATGCTGGAGGCAGGCAGCGTCAAGCATGATCTTGATGCCTGGTGGCAGCTGATCGAAAGCTGGCCCAGTATGGACGAGGACTTCGGCGGCGAAGCTGCACCGCAGTTTTTCAAGGCCCTGAACCCGGTTATCAAAGATAAGGATTATATTATCACTACGGACGTCGGGCAGCATCAGATGTGGGCTGCTCAGCATATCAAGATCCAGTTTGCCCGCCAGTGGATTTCTTCAGGCGGATTGGGAACGATGGGCTTTGGCTTGCCGGCGGCTATGGGCGCACAGCTGGCCCGCCCCAAAAGCAGGGTGATCAGTATCAGCGGTGACGGCGGATTCAAAATGACCGGCTCGGAGTTGTTTACGATCGCCAGCTATAAATTGCCGGTGACGGCGATAGTCTTTAATAACAGCGGCTTAGGCATGATTCGTCAGTTGCAGACCGTGCAGTTCAATAAACGGTTTACTTCCTGCGAAATGCCCGGCTATGTCGATTTTGTCAAATACGGCGAAGCCTTTGGCGTAGCCGGAGAGCATGTCGATACGCCTGAAGCCCTGGCAGCAGCAGTTGAAAAAGCTATGCAGCTGGACGCGCCTTATATCATCGAAGTTGCTCTTGACCCTAAAAATATGGTACAGCCGATGGTCACTCCCGGTTTGGGAATCGGTGACTTTGTAAAATTTAAAGAGCAATAAAAAACCAGCGTGTACTTTATAGTACACGCTGGTTTCTTTTTATTGTCGGTCATTTACGGTTGATAATATTACCGGCACAGTTTTCAGCGTCTGCGCTTGTCGTTGTCATGCAGAAATTTGCGAGCTTTTTTCATACCGCCAATATCTTTGAACATGGTACTGAATTTTTCCAGTTCGATCTGTTTGGAATCAAGGCCTTCATAGCGTACTTCCTTCTGCAGCTTTTGATAGCTGGCCAGTCTGTCCGCGGCAAGTATTCCGTCTGTGATAGCTTGCTGAACGGCACAGCCTGTTTCGTGGGTATGGGTACAATCACGAAAACGGCATTGCTGGGACAGTTCGTCGATATCAGCAAAGCTTTTGGATAAATCAGCCGTTTCTAAACCCAGTTCCCGCATTCCCGGAGTATCGATGACTAAAGCCTCGTTTGTAAGGGTGATGAGTTCGCGTCTGGTTGTTGTATGTCGACCCTTATCATCGTTTCGCAAACCATTGGTAGCAAATTCGGTGCCAGCCAAACGGTTGATAAGAGTTGATTTACCTACGCCTGAGGAACCGATGAAGGCAGCCGTACTGCCGCACTTCAAGTAGGGAAGTATTTGCTCGTGACCGGCATCGGCCAGTGAAGAAGTGACAAGTATTTCAGCGCCGATGGCAACGGACTCAGCCGCTGCTGTTTTAGCAGCTACGTCATCACATAAATCAGCTTTGGTTAAAGTAACTATCGGCAGTGCGCCGCTGCTCCAGGCAATGGCTAAATACCGTTCCAGACGCCGCAGATTAAAATCGCTGTTCAATGACATACAGATGAATACCGTATCGATATTGCTGGCGACTACCTGCTCAGAGTTACCTGTACCGGCAGCTTTGCGGATAAACGCGCTTTTGCGGCGCAGTACATGATGGATGATCGCTCTTCCTTCAACAGTATCTGTGCGGTCAAGCAGAACAAAATCACCGACGGCAGGGAAATCTGAAAGTGCGGCGGCATTAAAGCGCAGCTTGCCTGAAACCTCTGCCAGTACTTCCCCGGTTTCGGTTATGACACGGTAAAGATCCTTATACTGGGCTGAAACGCGTCCGACAGGGAAACAGCCAAAACTGGCTGCTTCTTCAGCGAATTTTGCGGAAAATCCTAATGTTTGTAAATTTATTTTAGACAATTTTTTTATCCTCCTAAAGGTTATATTAAAGCCTTTTGGGAGGTTCGGCAAAATATTAGATTATGCAAACCTCCCGGTCTGCGCAATATCCGATGTACCATATGTAAACATAAAAAATTCCTCTTTTCTTAATAGATTTATCTGCAGGACATACCTGTATTTTACAGGCTGAACTTTCAGTATGGTTTCATCGTATTCTATAAGTGAATATTTGTCAATAGCGGTATTATATAATTAAATATATTAGAAATATTTAATGTTAAACAGTACTTAAACTGGAGTTTGGATAAGAACTGGTTTTCAAAAAACAAGTTATTGAGTTCGCCATGAGGTTTGTTATACTGAAAGAAAGAGGCGAGAATAATGTTATTAACAGAAAATATATCAGCATTGCATGGATGTGCTGATTGCCCGGAAATTGGCATAATAAAAGCAGTACACGTTTGAAAATGTGTACTGCTTTTTAGCTGTTGTTTATTTACGATGTTTCCAGCGGCAGATGAGCTGCGTTATCGTGCCCATAGGGCAATAAACGCACCAGGAACGCGGCTTGAACAGCAGCAGCGTGATGATACCGAGAATGCTGGAGGTCAGCATGATGCTGTAAAATCCAAAAGCAAATTGCGCGACCCATGGCTGCGCACCGCCGCTGTAAGCCCAGTGCCATGGTACGTCAAAAGTCCACAGCAGGCTGACTGTCTTATGAAAATAGATAGCATGGGTAAAGACCAGGTAGGTAGAAACCAGCATATTGACAAACATCGTTGTAAAAAACAGCAAGAAGCCATAACGGAAGGTATGTGAGCGCATCCAGGAGGGGATATCGCGTTTTGGTGAAAGCTTCCAACTGTTGCCGATCAGCTCGAATAGCTGCCCGCGGCCGCAGTATTTATTGCAATATGATTTAGTGCCGAATGTAGAAGCCATGATAAGCGGAATGAAAAAGCACAGCAGTCCCAGCCAGGCGAAAAGAATATTAAAAAAGCCCAGAGCCAGATACAGCGCCGTCAGGACCCAAAGGTAATCATACCAGTGATTGCGTTTAGACATCAGCAGTCACCACCTTGATCACAGATGCCGGACATTCACGGGCGCACAGACCGCAGCCGATGCAGCGAGCCAGTTCTACAACTGCGCTGATACCATCGGGCACGCTGATTGCCTGAAGCGGACAGGCCTTAGTGCAGGTGCCGCAGGATACACAATATTCCTTATCAACTTGCGCATAACGCTTGCTACTCATTTTATCGCCTCACCGACAAGATTCATTCTAACTTTATTGTAACCTATTTATGATCTTTTAGCCATATTTTATTAACTTCAGGTTAAGGCGCAGCGTTGTAAAATTTTCTGCAGGAACACATATTTTTGCGGTACAATAAAGGAAAGAGAATAATTGCGGATGGAGTGATGGGAATGAAAAAGCAAACCGCATTGATGAACCATTGGCAATTATGTCAATATCTGCGTAAACTGCATCTGCCGCAGGTTGTACCGCCGCCTGACCTGGCGACGCTGAAGCTGCTGCAGGACGCGCATTTGAAATATGTGCCCTATGAGAATCTGGATATTTTGAGCGGCAGGCTGACTTCGCTCGAGCATGATGATATGTTTGCCAAAATCATTATGAAAAACCGCGGCGGCATTTGCTTTGAGCTGAACGGCCTGTATAATTGGCTGCTGGAATCTCTGGGCTATAAAGTCACAAGTTATGCGGCCCGTTTTATCGACCGGCTGGAGGAATACCAGATCCGCCGGCATCGGGTAATGTGCATCGAACTGGAAGATAAACGTTATCTGACTGATGTTGGAGTCAACAGTGAAAGTCCGCGCTGTCCGCTCGAAATGGCAGAGGGCAAAGTGCAGAGTGACGGTATCTGCGAATATAAATTCAGCCGCGATCCGTTCTTTGGCTGGCTGCTGTGGCAGAAGGAACGGCGTAAACCATGGAAAAGGCTGTTTGGCTTTACAGAAGAACAGCAGCTGGATATGGATTTTATTCCCGCCTGCATTTATACAGACCTTCATCCGGATTCGCCGCTCAATAGGCAAAGCGATCTCTGTTTTTCGCGAAGACTGCAATATCACGATCCGGGGAAATCTTTTAAAGTTTTATCTGGGTGGACGTGTCAAATACCGCTATACCATCAATACTGAATACGACTTAAAGGGAGTGCTGTGGGAGTATTTTGGTATTGCCGTCGATTATCCGCTTCCTAATGGCGGTATTGACCAGAATGATTAAATTTTGGCTTGGAAAAAGTTGCTATGATTTGAAACTTTATGATAAAATAAATTAACTAAAAAAAGTGAGATTATGACTGCTGAAAACAGGCGATTTTTATTGCCGCCCATTATCAACAGAATATTGACGCTGCTTACAGAGCAGGGCTTTGCAGCCTATGTTGTAGGCGGTGCCGTACGCGATCTGCTGCTGGGAAAGGCACCCGGCGATTTTGACGTTGCAACATCGGCCCGCCCCGAGTCTGTTATCAGCATTTTAGAACCGGCCGGGTTTACTGTTGTTGGCGAACTGGGGCAGAACTTCGGTGTCGTTGTTGTGCATCGGGACTCCCAAACGGTAGAAATTGCTACCTTCCGTGGCGAAGCCTACGGCGGGGATGCGCATAAACCGGAGCAGGTCTGGTATTGTGACGACCTGGAGGCTGATTTGTCGCGGCGCGATTTTACCGTCAATGCCATGGCTTTGGATCAGTCCGGCAATGTATACGATTATCACGGCGGTAGGCAGGACCTGCAGCAGAAAATACTGCGTACTGTCGGTGATGCGCCAGCCCGTTATCAGGAAGATGCTTTGCGTATGTACAGAGCCTGCCGCTTTGTAGGTCAGCTGGGCTTTGATTATGTACAGCGGCAGGGCGCCGGCCCGGCATTTGGACAGCCGCAGACGCCGTATTACCTGCCGCAGAGCTACAGCTTTCCTGTTAGCCGCAGTGCCGGGCTATCATTGGAACGTGTGCGGACAGAGCTGGATAAGCTGCTGCTCGGCAAATGGGCCGGCAAGGGACTGATGCTGCTGATGGCGACAGGGCTGGCGGCCGGACGCTGCCGTGTGCGTGAACAGGGAACTTATCGGGAAATATATGTTTTGCCGGAGCTGGAGCATTTGGCGGGATTGCCGCAGAACCAGCGTTTTCACTGCTACGATGTATGGGAGCATACTCTGGCTGCTGTTGATAACAGTCCGCGTCAGCTGGCAATACGTTGGGCCCTGCTTTTGCACGATGTAGCTAAAGGTCTTCCTGGTATCCGCAGGCTTAATAAAGAAGGTCAGCCCAGTGATCATGGTCACGAAGCTGAAAGCGCCGTTATGGCAGAAGTTATTTTAAGTCGGCTGCGTTATCCGGCTCCTTTTGTGCAAAGAGTAGTATGGCTGGTGTCAAGGCATATGCGCTTCGCACCGATGCTGGTAACGGGTGAACGTACATTGCTGCGTTGGCTGCGCAGCGAGGCGGCCGGCGGTAATTTTAAAGATAGTCATGAAATGACTGCTGCTTTTGAACAGCTGGTAGCAGTATTTTTAGCAGATATGGGTGCTACTCACGCCGGTAAGAATACCGAACTGATGGAGGAAGGACGCGCTTTGGGAACGGCGGTGCTGGAACTGGCCCGCAGTAAAATGCCTGTTCATACTAAGGATCTGGCGATCAGCGGCCATGATGTGCTTGTGCTGTTAGAAGATAAAAGCAAGATCAGGGACGCTATGCGATATTTATTACAGAGAGTGCAAAGCACCAATCTGCCTAACGAAAGGTCTGCTTTAGAGGAAGCAGTCAGAGGCTGGCAGAAACGTCACTAGAAAGAAGGGAAGCTAATGCCACAAAAGAAATTGTTTGCCGCACTGCTTGTTGCAGCATCAGCGTTGCTGATGCTGGGTATGAGTAATGAAAATCAGATACCATATCCGTCAAATTATGATACCAAAAGTGCCGGGGCGTCGTCCTACAATGGACTGGCCAATGTGCCTAAATCGCCTTATTTTCAGCAGCTCGATTTTTATAATATGCAGCCTACTGATTCGCTTGTGCTGCTGCCGAAGTTCCGTACCTACCAGCAAACTACCGAATATACCTGCGGCCCTGCCGCTGCATTGATGGTGGTCGAACATTTTCAGGGACGCAGCGAGGAAGATGAACTGGCGATCGGCAAGATTATGGGGACAAAGTCCTATACCGGGACTAATACTAAAGGTATGGTCAAATATTTTAAGAAAAAAGGCTGGCAGGTAACTTCGTCAGCTGATAAAGATAAAACACCGCAGAATACACAGGAATTCAAAGCATTTGTAGTCGAGCATCTTAAACGCAATGTACCTATTATGGTAGAAAATGTAGACTGGGGCGGGCATTGGCGTGTTATTATCGGCTATGACACAATGGGCACGGATGACCTAACCAGCAGTGACGTACTGATTATGGCTGATCCTTATGATACGGCCGATCATTTACAGGACGGCTACGTTGTTGTGCCGGCTGAAAAATTCTTCTATATGTGGTTCGATTCGCATCTGTTTGCAGCCGGTGACCGTAAGCAGCAGTGGCTGGCAGCAGAGCCGCCGGTCGGATATGAACCTCTGATAGATATGAAAACACAGGACGGGACAAAATCATAATATAATTAATTGCAAATGAAATGAAAACGCAGACTGTATAGTCTGCGTTTTTTATTTTACCCAGCCTGCTGGTGCAGGAATTTTTTATTGTAGATTTTAATTACGCAGACGCAATCGGCATAGCATACAGAAAGCAATGTAAACCAGCGCAGACGCCTACAGTTGTAAAGCCGCCTGCGGAATGCGCCGGGCAAGACTCGAAGACGGTTTACACAGTCTCAAAGTAAGTGTCTTGCGGGGGGGTACAAACGTGCTATAATAAATTAGAATATTATTTTAACAAATGTTTTTAAATTAATGATGCATAATAAATTGTTTTAATATAAAGATATGTAACTAAAAATATTTAAAATTGCAGCAAGGGTGGTGACGCTAAAATGTATGACGAAAAATGTTTACAGCAACTCGGAAACAACATCAAATTCCTGCGCGCTGCCTGTCAGCTCAGCCAACGGGAGTTGGCAAAGCGTATCGGTATCAGCAAGACTCACCTGAGTAATATTGAGCATTGTCATGTAAAAATAAATTTGAAGCTGTTGCTGCGCATCGCTAATGCTTTCGGCTGCACGATGGAAAATATCTTTGATGCCCGAACATTTCCAGAGTCGGCGGAAGCCAAAGCCGCCAGTGCAAAGGCGCATAAGACTAGCGGACAGGAAGTTTATATGCGGGAAGAAGTGCAGCAGATTTTGCAGATGCTGTATTTATATAAAAATTGAGCGTCATAAGCAGAAAAAGAGGCTGAGCGTAAAGGAGTAGTAAGATGGCTGAAGTGAAAGCAGCAGAGAAAGGCCGGCAGTCTGAACATCTGGAAAAAGAAGTGTCAAGCAGGGGAAACTGCACCAGCAGTAGCAAAACTGTTGATAAAGACAGCTGTAAGGACAATTCTGACAGCACCGCTGCAAAAACCTATATGCGCTTTTACGCTGGGGCTGTTACTCAGGACAGCGGCCTTGAGGGTATCAGGTTCGACTTTAACTACGGCGCTCGTGTCGAAGTGCCGGCTGGTGATTACAGGGTACGATTTCTGGACCGGGAAGCCTGTTTGACATTGTACGATTCTAATGCCAGCGGCGTGCTTGTGACCAGTAGTAAAAAGTATTTTGTCGATTTCCGCATCGAGGTCTACGAAAGAGATAAGTTGATTTTTGCCCATGACCTGGATTTACAGGGGAAAGTGCTTATAAAATTTCCTGTCGGTATTTTAGGAGATATTTTGGCATGGTTCCCTTATGCCGAAGTCTTTAGAAAAAAGCATGAGTGCGATTTATACTGCGCTATGGCGGAAGAGATGATCGAGATCATCAAGCCGGGCTATCCGGAGATCAACTTTGTCCAATCGGAAGAACGGCCGGACGGTCTTTATGCTAGTTATTACATGGGCATTTTCTTTCCATGTGATGACAGGGAACACCAGCCGACAGATTTCAGAGTAGTGGGGCTGCATAAAAACGCACCCTGTATTCTGGGACTAAAAGTAGACGAACAGTGTATTAAACTGTTACCGAGGGATAAAGTACGCAGGATTAAAGATCCATACGTCTGCATCGCGGCGCAGGCCAGCAGTCAGGCCAAATACTGGAACAACGGACGTGGCTGGCTGAACGTGGTAAAACACCTTAAAACACTTGGCTACCGAGTACTGTGCATTGATAGAGAAAATAATTATGGTATGGGCAGCCGATTTAACATCATTCCTTACGGCGCGGAAGATTTTACCGGGCGCAGACCCTTGCAGGAGCGGATCGATCTTTTGTACCATGCTGATTTTTTCATAGGTCTGTCCAGCGGGCTTAGCTGGGTGGCCAATGGGGTGGGGATACCGGTAGTGCTGATCAGCGGTTTTACACTGCCGGTAAATGAATTTGAGACGCCGTACCGAGTCATTAGCTACCATGTTTGCAATGGCTGCTGGAATGATACGCGGGTAGTATTTGACCATAAGGACTTTGAATGGTGTCCACGGCTAAAAGGCAGCGACAGACAGTTTGAATGCAGCCGCTACATTACGCCGGAAGCTGTGAATAAAGTCATTGATCGGTTGATGGAAGACTATAAATTAAAGCCGCAAGAACAAGCTGTGAATAAAAAGAAGACAAAGGGTGAGCAGTGATGAAAAAGAGAGAAACAAAATTACAGGTACAAAGTATTCTGGCAACGGTGGTTATGGGGATGAATCTGGTCAACACTGCTGCGCCGGCAGTGGCAGTGGCTATGACAGAACAGCAGGAGCCAGCGCCTAAACAGTCAGTCAGCGAAGCTCAGCAGGAAGAAATGCAATCATATGCCTATGAAGTTTTACCCATACTGGCAGGCTATGTGGACGAAATGGTTTTCAGCAAGGCCGAGGCTGCCAGTAGTTACAGTGTTGGTGTCGGCGAGAACAGAAGTATTGCCAGTACTGATGATTATGATAGTGTCTATGTCGCCAGCGGTGGCACTTGTACAATAGATTCCAACAGAGCCAAGATAAATGTAGTTGATGGCGGGTCACTGAATATCGGGAACAATATAGGTTCTGTGACTGTGTCAGGAGGTAACGTCAGTGTTGTTTCAACGTATGCTGTTTATGTCAACGATCAGAGCATCGTCAGTGATACGGAACTGACAGGCAGGCTGCTGTTGATCGATGACCAGAGCGGCAGGTTGAACTTCGAAGGAATTACCGCTAATAACGGTGGCTTGTGGGATGCGACACCTGTTTTAAATAAAGAGACCAACCAGTGGTATTTGTCAAGAATCGTGAAAACAGCGAATAATGATACCAAAGTATTGCTGTTTGACGCCGAGAACAGCTACGCCATGTGGCGCAACACCGCGGACAGCCTGCGCAGCCGCTTGGGTGAGCTGCATGGAAGTGCTGAGCATGACAACGGGATTTGGGCTCGTACGCAGACCGGACGCTTCAGTGGCAGCGGTTACGAAGGCCGCTATGACCTGTACCAACTGGGTTATGATAAAATATTTGCCGATAAAAGTGTTTACGGTGCAGCTATTGATTACGGTGATGGCACAGGTAGCTATGCCTACGGCAGCGGTAAGGACAAACTGACAGCGTTAAGTTTATATGGTGTCTGGCAGGGGAATCGCGGCACCTATACCAACGTCACAGCCCGTTACGGCAGTTTTACAACGGATCTGAAATCTTATGGCGGTTATCCGGACAAAGCTGACTACAAGCACCATGTCTACAGTATAAGTGTGGAATACGGACAGCGTTTTGATTATCATCAGGGTCTTTTCTTCGAACCACAGGCACAGTTTACGATGGGACGAATAAATAGCATCAGCTACACTACCGACAGAGGAGCCAACGGCTATATCGAAGGCATGAACAGTGCTATCGGGCGTATCGGCTTTGTTTTGGGACAAAAGGTCAAAAACGACAGCGATATCTATATCAAAGCCGACCTGCTACACGAATTTGCAGGGGAGCGTGATTTGCAGCTGACATCGGATGCAGGTGGTACCAACGATATTTTGAGAGAACATAGTGATTACGGTGATACATGGTTTGAGCTGGGTCTGGGCGGTAACGTCAGGATCAGCAAAACGGGCAACTTCTACGGTGAAGTGACGCGCGGCTTCGGCGGCGACATCAACAAAAAGTGGAGCGTCAATGCCGGGCTAAGGTTCACGTTTTAAGTGAGGATTTGAGGCACTGTTATATGGCAGTACTAATTTTAGTAATGTAAAAAATCAGCGATATGAAGTAAGTTTCATATCGCTGATTTGCTTTGTTATTTTCTGCTTATATTGTTAGCAGTAATTTATACGGTACAGAGTCTTTTAAAAGCATTTTGGTTTATGAGGGTATAAAACGATTGCAATAATAATTATTAATTTCAAATAAATTTCCCTTGCGTTTTTAAATGACATATGTTATATTAAAGGTGCGTTAGCGAACGCTAACTAAAGCAACTTAATTTATGTTTATATAAGGAGGCAGTTATTATGTCATTGATCAACAAGGAAGTTAACGATTTTAAGGTTCAGGCCTATGTAGGCAAAGATTTTAAAGAGGTTACTAAAAAAGATATTTTAGGGAAATGGTCGGTGTTCTTTTTCTATCCGGCTGATTTTACTTTTGTGTGCCCGACTGAGTTAGAGGATCTGGCGAATAAATACGAAGAATTCAAAAAAATCGGCTGCGAGATTTATTCCGTATCCTGCGATACTCATTTTGTCCATAAGGCATGGCATGATGCATCGGATACGATCAAAAAAATACAGTATCCGATGTTGGCTGACCCGACCGGGGCTTTGGCAAGAGATTTCGATGTGATGATCGAAGCTGACGGCCTGGCCGAAAGAGGCAGCTTTATCGTTAATCCGGAAGGCAGGATCGTAGCTTATGAAGTTATTGCCGGCAATGTCGGACGTAATGCTGATGAGCTGCTGCGCCGTGTGCAGGCTTCGCAGTTTGTTGCCGAACATGGCGATCAGGTCTGCCCTGCCAAATGGCAGCCTGGCGCAAGCACTTTGAAACCCAGCCTTGATCTGGTAGGGATTATCTGATCATGGACCGGATGTATGATGTCATCATCATCGGCGGCGGGCCTGCGGGCCTTGCCGCTGCCGTTTATATGGCTCGGGCCAAGTATAAGACGCTGGTTATCGAAAAAGAGAAGATCGGCGGTCTGATCACGATTACTTCCGAGGTGGTAAATTATCCGGGCGTTTTAAAAACTACGGGTAAAGAGCTTACTGAGCAGATGCGTCTGCAGGCAGAAAGCTTCGGGGCGGAGTTTTTACTGGCAGAGGCTTTGGAAAGTAAGCTGGACTGCGATATCAAAGAGGTGCATACCGATAAGGGAACCTTTAAGTCGCTGGGTGTGATCATGGCTATGGGAGCCGTGCCACGGCAGGTGGGTTTCACAGGCGAGTCGGAATACCGCGGGCGCGGCGTAGCATATTGTGCTACCTGTGACGGCGAATTTTTTACTGGCCTGGATGTATTTGTTGTGGGCGGTGGTTTTGCTGCTGCCGAAGAAGCGATTTTTCTGACCCGTTATGCGCGGCATGTGACAGTGCTGGTGCGCGGTGATGATTTTACCTGTGCCGGGTCGATCGCCGATGAAGCGAAACGGCACGAGCAGATAACAGTACTGTATAATACTGCCATGCTGGAAGTCGGCGGAGGAGACGTACTGCGTTATGCTGTTTATGAAAACTGCAAGACCGGTGAACGTACACGTTATGAGACCAGTGACGCGACCTTCGGCGTATTTGTTTTTGCCGGGTATGTTCCTGTAGGCGGCCCGCTGTTGAACGGTCTGGAAACTGACTGTGAAGGTTATCTGGTCACCGATATGGATCAAAAGACTAATCTGGACGGCGTTTATGGCGCCGGTGACTTGTGCATCAAAAATCTGCGGCAGGTGGTCACAGCGGTGTCTGACGGCGCCAAAGCGGCTACTTCGCTTGAGAAATATGCTGCACAGCTGCACGATAAGTTGAAGCTGCCGCGCGTTTTGCAGTAACTAAAAAGCAAATCGCGGAGCCGGCAGTTAAGCAGACGGAAGCAGCTGCTGCCGATGACGGCGCGTTTATTTCGGAAGCTATTAAAACGCAGCTGACGCCTGTTTTTGCAAAATTTACAGATGATTTATTACTGCGGGCCGCATTGGATAACAGCCGGGCGGCGGCAGAAATACGCGGCTTTTTAAACGAGCTGACGCCCTTAAGCGCTCATCTGCGCTGGGAAGAAGCCGGGGAGGCTGCAAACGGGCTGCCATATATCGAGGTCTGCCGTGCGGATGGAACGTCTTTAGGATTCCGTTTTCACGGTGTGCCGGGAGGTCATGAGTTTAATTCATTTATCGTGACACTGTATAATGCGGCCGGGCCGGGTCAGGCTATCAGTGAGGAACAGTTGGCTGCGGTCAAAGCACTGAGCGGAAGTAAAAAGCTGCAGGTAGTCATTTCATTGTCCTGTACGATGTGCCCCGAGCTGGTAATGGCAGCCAGGCTGGCAGTTGAAAATGACGGGATCGAGATAGATGTATTTGATATCAATTTGTTCCCGGAGCTGCGCGAGCAATATAAAATTATGAGTGTGCCTTGTCTGATTTATAATGATAAGATCAGCTTTGGTAAAAAGAATATCGATGAACTGCTGCAGCTGATTGGCTGAGATGCAGGTTAATAAAAACAGGTTCACCGCTTTAGCGGTGAACCTGTTTTGTTATTATTGACCAGCTTTCAGCTCAGTCCAGTAACGGTCGTACATAGTGATACTGTCGCCGATATCGGTCAGCCATTCGCCTTTGGGGATGCTTTCTTTGCCAATTTTCAGCATGGGGTCATCAAGGTAGGCTTGGGAATGATATTTGAGTGCTTCGTCATTAGGATTGGCGCAGTTCATAAATTCCCAGTTTTTAGCGCTGACCTTGGGGTCGTACATATAGTTCATAAATTTCTCGGCCAGTTCTTTATTTTTACAGCCCTTGGGTATGGCGAAGTTATCTGACCAGATCAGTGAGCCCTGATCTGGGACAACAAAACCGACATTATTATTTTCTCTGTAGGTAAAGGCGGCGTCGCCTGACCACATAATGCCGATCCAGCCTTCTTCAGCAATAAACTTTTGTTTCAGGTTTTCGGTATCGTAGGCAATAACGCTGCTGTTGAGCTGCTTCAAGTCTTTGAAGGCTGCTTCTGCCTGAGCCGGGTCAGTGCTGTTATTAGACCAGCCATGTTTTTTCAGGGCTACACTGAAAACTTCGCGGCAGTCATTCAAAAGCAGTACATGTCCTTTATATTCCGTGTTCCACAGATCGTCCCATTTGGCAGGAGTTTCTTTGACATATTTTTTGTTATAGATGATACCGGTGATGCCGGTGGTATAAGGCAGGGTATATTCGCCGGTCGGGTCAAAGGGCAGCTTGCGCAGGTCAGCACTGATGTATTTTGCATTGGGGATCTTGGCAAGATCCAGTTTTTCCAGCATATCCAGCTTGCGCATGGTAGTTACCATATAGTCGGAAGGCATGATGATATCAAACTGGGCTCCGCCTGCCTGCATTTTAGCCAGCAGTTCTTCATTGTTAGAAAAAACGTCATAGGTGATTTTGCAGTTGTTTTGCTTTTCAAAATCAGATATAACATCGGGATCAAAATAATCTGCCCACCCGTAAAGGTTCAGGACCTGGGGCGCTCCGGCATCTTTAGCTGAGTTGTCTGATCCGCAGCCGCCCAGCAGAACGGCAAAGTAGAGAGCGGTCAGTAAATATGTAAGTTTCATAAAGCTAAACACTTCCCCTTTAATGTGTTATAAAAAAGGCTGCCTCATGGGAGACAGCCTGATCTTAAAGCAGAGTTAAATAAACAGAGGTCGCTACGTGTTTATTTAGCGGTTTTGAGTTCAGTCCAATAACGGTCATACATAGGCAGGGCTTCGCCGATATCGATGAGCCATTCGCCTTTGTCGATGTTATCCATACCGACCTTGAGCATGGGATCGTTGCGGAATTCTTCACTGTGGAATTCCATTGCTTTTTCGTTAGGGTCGTTATAGCCGATATATTCGTAGTTTTTAGCGCTGATCTTGGGTTCGTAAATGAAGTTGATGAATTTTTCAGCTAAAGCTTTGTTTTTAGCGCCTTTGGGAATAGCAAAGGTGTCTGCCCAGATGGTAGCGCCTTCCTTGGGGATCACAAAGCCGATGTTTTTATTGTCTTTGTAGGTGTAGGAAGCATCACCTGACCACATAGTACCGATCCAGGCTTCTTCTGCGATAAATTTCTGCTTGATAGTATCGGTGTCGAAAGCCAGTACGTTTGGAGCCAGCGTTTTCAGGTCATTAAAAGCTTTTTCTACCTGAGCCTGGTCAGTGGAATTGTTGGAATAGCCGTTTTTCTTCAGCGCCATACCGATAACTTCGCGGTTGTCGTTAAGCAGAATCACGCGGCCTTTATAATCCGGGTTCCACAGGTCTTCCCATGAGGTGGGAGTTTCTTTGATAAAATTTTTGTTGTAGACGATGCCGGTAATGCCCCAGGTGTAAACAAGGGAATGCTTGCCGGTGGGATCGTAAACAGGAGCCTTCAAGCTGCTGACGATATTTTTGGCATTGGGTATTTTATCAAGATCCAGCTCTTCCAGAAGGTTCAGTTTCAGCATAGTTGCTACCATGTAATCGGAGGGCTGGATGAGGTCGTATTGCGCGCCGCCAGCCTGGATCTTGGCCAGCAGTTCTTCATTATTGGCAAAAACGTCGTAATTTACTTTACAGTTGTTTTGCTTTTCAAATTCGGCAATGACCTCCGGATCGAAATTGTCGGCCCAGCTGAACAGGTTCAGCACTTGCTTGTCGCCGCCGGCGGGAGCTGCTGCGTCCTTTTTGGGAGCGTCACCGCCGCAGCCCATGAGAGCCAACGTTAAAACAGCGATGAGGAAAACAAAAAGTTTCATTGTCGGATCACCCTTTCATCATTTTATTTGTTGTTTATATTGTATCACAGTTAGTTGTGATATCAATCGGAGTTTTTATCAGATGTGTGCTGCGGCTGCAGGATCTGAGCGATCACGACCAGCGTGATCGTTGCGAACATCAGCAGTGTGGACAGGGCGTTGATCTCGGGTGAGATGCCGCGTTTGACCATAGCGTAGATGTAAAGCGGCAGCGTAGTAGAATTGGGACCTGCCACAAAGAAGCTGATAATAAAGTCGTCGATAGATAGCGTAAAGGCTATCAGAGCGCCGGCCACGATACCTGGCAGTGCCAGCGGTAATGTGACGTAGCGGAAGGTCTTCCACGGAGTCGCATACAGGTCCATTGCTGCCTGTTCCAGTTCATGCCGCATACCTTCCAGTCTGGCGTTGACAGTGATGACAACGAAGGAAACACAGAAGGTGATGTGTGCAAGGATAAGGGTAGTTTTACCAAGCGGTACCTGTGCCTGAGCAAATAGTACCAGCAGGGAAAGACCCATAACGATTTCCGGGATCAGGATCGGCAGGTATAAGAGGCCGTTGATGACCGGTTTGTACTTGTATTGGTAACGATTGAGCGCGATAGCGGCTATCGTGCCCAGCGTAGTCGAGGCTATTGTAGAGATCACAGCAATAAAAAGGCTGTTGGTGAGTGCCTCTAAAACGCGGCGGTTTTGGAAAAGAGCTTCATACCAGTTGAAGGTGAAGCCTGTCCAGACGGCGTTGATCCTTGATTCGTTGAAAGAATACATGGCCAGGATCAGCAGCGGCAGATAAAGGAAAGCCAGAATAGCCAAAGAATAGGCTACCATCAGATGGCTACGCCACGTCTTTTGCATCGCCGTCACCTCCTTCCTGTGCCTGCAGAGCTTTGTAGTACAGGATGATCAGCACCAGACTCAGTACGGCCAGCACTATGGAGAGCGCCGAGCCAAAGGGCCAGTCACGGGCTGACAGGAACTGGTTTTGGATGAGATTGCCGATGAGCGCCGATTTAGCTCCGCCCATAACGTCGGGAACAACGAACATCCCCAGCGAAGAAATGAAGACCAGAATTGTACCGGCAGCAATACCGGGCATGGTCAGGGGCAGAGTAACTTTACGAAAGGCTGTCAGCGGTTTGGCACCCAGATCGGATGCTGCTTCTAAAAGCCGGGTATCCAGCTGTTCGATAGATACATAGATCGGCAGCACCATAAAGGGCAGCAGTGCATAGACCATACCAAGCATAACGGCCATATCATTGTAAAGCATCTGCAGCGGCTGGTCGATAAGGCCCAGATTCAACAGCAGCGTATTGACTACGCCCTGTGAACGCAGGATAATGACCCAGGCATAGGAACGGATCAGAAAATTGATCCAGAAAGGGATCATAACCAGTATCAGACCTGGCTGCTGCCATTTTTTAGGCAGCTGGGCTATGGTATAGGCCAGCGGGTACCCCATCAGGATCGTGGCAAGCGTAGTTACGATAGCTACGACCAGGGTATCTGCAAAAATTTTAAGGTATAAGGGTTCCAAAAACCGCAGGTAGTTATCAATGGTAAAAGAAAAGATGACCTGTCCATACGGTGTGCGTCCGGCAAAGGACACTGCAACGACGATCAGCAGCGGTATGACGAAAAATATGCTGAGCCAGAGCAGGGCCGGCGCTACCAGCAGTTTACCGTTTTTCATCATCGCTGTACTTTCACCTCGTCTCTTTCGTACCACCAGATGCCGACGCGTTCGTCGGGCGTCCAGCGTTTGACGTCGTCAAAGTACTGATATGCGACTACGGTCTGGTTCGAGTTGTCAAGACGGACAAAGACTTTGTCGATAGTGCCGTAGAAGACAACATCGACGACGGTGCCGTAAAAAGCAGGCTCGGGGTGCGCTGCGGCTTTGTCTTCGCTTTCAGCTTCTTCGCAGAGGTTCAGCTTTCCGGCCGCAGGGCCAAAGTTTCAGTTTCAGTATCGAAGAAATTACTTTCGCCGATGAATTTGGCAACAAATTTTGTGGAAGGATAATGATAAATATTATCAGGATTGTCGTCCTGTTCGATAACGCCTTTATTCATTACGACGATGCGGTCAGACATGGTCAATGCCTCTTCCTGATCGTGCGTTACATAGATGAATGTCAGACCCAGACCGCGCTGAAGGTTTTTCAGTTCCAGCTGCAGATTTTTGCGCAGCTGGTAATCCAGCGCGCCCAAAGGCTCGTCCAGTAAGAGGACCTTGGGATTGTTGACCAAAGCGCGGGCAATTGCGACACGCTGCTGCTGTCCGCCGGACATTTGCTGGGGACGGCGGTTGCGGAACTCTTCGAGCTGGGTAAGATAAAGGACCTGAGCAACACGTTCCTTTTGTTCATCGGCAGGAACTTTTTTCATCATCAGGCCGAATTTTATGTTTTCCTCAACAGTCATGTGAGGGAATAACGCGTAATGTTGAAATACCATATTCACATCACGTTTATAGGGCGGCAAGGCAGTGACGTTTTCGTCGTCCAGATAGATACTGCCCTCGGTAGGAGTTTCCAGACCGGCAATCATGCGCAGCAAAGTGGTTTTGCCGCAGCCGGAAGGACCGAGCAACGTAATAAATTCTCCATCGTAAATTGTCAGATCGAGAGAGGGGATAATGACGTTATTACCAAATTTTTTTGTGATTCCCTGTAAACGGACCATTTCTTTCATTTTTTGCTTGTCACAACCTTTCGTAATGCAGATTTTATCCTTATGCAGATAACAACTTATTATATACAGATTTGACCCAAAAATTCAATAATTTTTTGTAAAATTTAGAGGTATTTTGCTAAAAAACAGAGAATATTGATACTCATACGCAATAATGACAGTTTTTGATGATTTTTTGCGGAAAAATTCCAAAATTTGGAGGCTTTTTATTAATGAAACGATTGATACTGGCATTGATTTTGTTGGTAGTTGTTTTAATAACCGGCTGCGCTGATGCCGGCAGGCGTGATCAGGATAAAAAATCTGTGCATAGCCCGGCGGTAACGTTAGGGATCGAACGCATCGGCGAGTATGAGCAGCTGTTTGCAGGGAAGCGTGTGGGTCTGATTACAAATCAGACCGGTGTTGACAGTAAGCTGCGCAGCAGTGAGGATATTTTACTGGCGCATACTGATCTGACAGGGATTTTTGTGCCGGAGCATGGTTTGTTCGGCGCCGTGGCTGCCGGAGACGATGTGGACGGCGCTGAATATAAAGGTGTGAAGGTATACAGTCTGTATGGAGCGGCAAGACGGCCAACGCCGGCGATGCTGGATTCGATCGATGTGATGACTGTTGATATTCAGGATGTGGGTGCCCGGCATTATACTTATGTTTCAACTATGGCCTATGCTATGGAAGAATGTGCTAAAGCCGGTAAAAAGTTTGTTGTTTTCGACCGTCCCAACCCGATTGGGGGATTGATGGAGGGGCCGCTGCTGCGTCAAGAACAGACAAGCTTTATCGGCCTTTATCCGGTGCCTCTGCGTCATGGACTGACTATCGGGGAATATGCCAGATATATCAACGATACGCAGAAGCTTGGCCTTGATTTGACGGTGATTCCGATGAAGGGCTGGCAGCGGAAAATGTACTGGCAGGATACGGGGCTGCCGTGGGTAGGCACTTCGCCGCAGATACCTACAGCTGCTACGGCTTTATATTACGTGACTACGGGTATTTTGGGGGATACTAACCTTTCGGTTGGTATCGGAACAACAAAACCATTTTATTATGTGGGTGCTCCCTTTGCTGAAAAAGATGCGGTTGCGGATAAATTGAACAGTTTGCAGCTGCCAGGCGTGTATTTCAGACCGGCGGCTTTTATTCCAGCTTACGGAGCGTTTGCAAAAGAGCTGTGCCAGGGTGTGGAAATTTATATTACTGATGCGGAGATATATCGTGCCGCGCTTACCGGGGCGAATATCCTGCGCTGCATTGAAGAACTGTATCCTGACAAGGTTGTTTACCCGGCCCGCTATGGCGGTAAAGGCTATAAAATAGATATTGCCCTGGGCGAAACGGCTTTGCGCGTGGGGGTGCCATTAGAGCGCCTGCTGCCGCGTTGGGACAGGGAAGCACAGGAGTTTGCTGAGCAGGTGCGGCCGTATCTGCTTTATAAATAATGAAAGGATTGGAAGTAAATGCTGAATAAGGTTTTTGTAGAATTTTTATATGAAGCGGCGCACATTCAGCGCTGGAACGATCACATCCGTCCTAACGGCTTCACGGAGCTGGATAAGCAAGCGCATAAAATGATGATTTTGTATGTGCTTGCAAAGTATGAGGAGCAGGATCATCAGGCAAAACTGAACTGGCGAGTACTGATCGAAGGCGGTATTTTTGAATTTCTGCATCGGATCGTGCTGACTGATATCAAGCCGCCGGTGTTCCATGAATTGATGCGTGTGCATGGTAAAAAACTCAATAGTTGGGTTTATGAGGAACTGCGGCAGCGGATACCTGATCTGGATCCTGTTTATGGCTAAAATGCAGAGACATTTTGATGAACCACAGGAAAATTATATGGAAAAGAAACTTCTGCGTGCTGCACATTATCTGGCCACTCAGTGGGAATTTGGTATTATTTATCATTTCAATCAGGGCATTTACGGTGTTGAGGAAACGAAAGCGGCTATAGAAAGTGAGATCGAGGATCACTATGATCTTGCAGGAGTGCAGAAATTGTCGCTGAAAGGTAAAACCAGCAAGTTTGTTGATCTGGTAGGTCAGCTGCGTTTTCAGAAACGCTGGGCGCAGTCTCCGCGTGTGCCGGAAACTTCAGTAATGGGCCATGTGCTGATCGTAGCTGCTCTGGCATATTTCTGTGCTGTAAAAATGCAGGCTTCAGATGAGCGTATCGTCAATGATTTTCTGTGTGGATTATTCCACGACCTGCCTGAGGTGCTGACCCGCGACATTATTTCGCCGATCAAACGCTCAATCCAGGGGCTGGACGATCTGATCAAGGATATTGAAAAACGTCAGGTTGCAGAAAAATTGCTGCCGCTGCTACCGCATAGCTGGCATGAGGATATCCTGTACTTTACTGAAGATGAATTCAGTAACCGGGCTGTTGTTGACGGTGAGAAGATTACCTGCAGGCCGGAAGAGATTGGGCTAAAATATAATGAGAACGGTAAGGGATATAGGGCCGTTGATGGTACTGTGTTAAAATGCTGCGATCATCTGGCAGCTTTTGTGGAAGCCTATCTTTCAATAGAATATGGTATCAGTTCGAAGCATTTGCGCAATGGCATGGAAGATTTACGGGAACAATACAAAAATAAGGTCGTTTGCGGTTTGGATTTTGGGAAGCTTTACGAGGAATTTCCTCGTTTGTGATGTGGAAAATATTAAAAATGCATAAATTTGCAGAAAGTGTATAAATTGCTAAAATTTTCAAAATTTTCTTTGTGCGTATAAAAATAGCTAGACTGCCGCTTGTGCTTAGAGTTATAATAAAGCTGAGGGGATACATTATACAAAATTCAACTATGTATTTTGGAATGTAGGGATAACTAGAAATGTAATAAAATTATGCTTAAATTAAAAAATATTTAAAGGAGGCATCATTATGAATCTGTTTGAAATGGCAAAAATTCCTCTGAACAAAGCAATTGAGGTCATGAAACTTGACCCGAGTGCTGCGGACATTATCGCAACTCCTGAACGTACTCTGGAGGTTTCCATTCCTGTTCGTATGGACGATGGAACTACAAAAGTATTTACCGGTTATCGCAGTCAGCACAGCACCATTATGGGGCCGGCTAAAGGCGGCGTTCGTTATCATCCCGGAGTCAACATGGACGAAGTAAAGACTCTGGCTTTCTGGATGACCTGCAAATGCGCAGTTGCAGGTTTACCTTACGGCGGCGGCAAAGGCGGCATAGTTGTTGATCCTTCTAAACTTTCTGAAAGAGAACTGGAAGGCTTGACTCGCGGCTTTATTGACAGGATCGCTCCGATCATCGGCGAGAAAATGGATATCCCGGCACCTGATATGAATACCAATGCTAAAATCATGGGCTGGATGATGGATGAATTCAGCAAGATTAAAGGCCAGTTTGAACCGGGTTTCGTTACCGGCAAACCGATCTGTCTGGGTGGTTCTTTAGGCAGAAACGCAGCTACCGGACGCGGCGTTATGGTAGCTGCCGGCGAGGCTATCAAAGCTTTGGGTATTAAGCCGAAGCAGGCTACCTGCGCTGTGCAGGGATTTGGTAATGTTGGCAGCTGGACTGCTAAACTGATCCATGATATGGGTGTAAAGATCGTTGCTTTAAGTGATATCAACGGTGCCATCCATAATCCCAAAGGTATGAATCCTTATGATGTTGAAAAACATCTGCAGAAAACAGGCAGCGTTGTTGGTTATAAAGGTTCAAAACCCATCAGCAATGAAGAACTGCTGGCTATGGATGTTACGATCCTTGCTCCGTGTGCAATGGAACTGCAGCTGACTAAAGCCAACGCAGCCAAGGTACAGGCCAAGGTAATCGTTGAAGGTGCTAACGGACCGACAACTCCTGATGCAGATAAGATTCTTGACAAAAAAGGTATTCTCGTTGTACCTGATATCCTCGCTAATGGCGGCGGTGTAACTGTAAGTTATTTCGAATGGGTACAAAACCTGTATCGTTATTTCTGGACTGAAGAAGAAGTTATCGAAAAACAGGAAAGTCTGATGATAGATGCTTTCAAGAAAGTTTACGATACTGCCAAGGAGCATAAAGTTAATATGCGTACAGCGGCTTATATTGTAGCTTTGGGTCATTTGGCAGAAGCTATGAAATATCGTGGTATGTACTAAGAATAATAAAAGGGCGGCTAAAAGCCGCTCTTTTTTATTCTCTGATGCAAAAGGTACGCTTTAAAAAGACAAATGTAAACAAATAATCGAGAAAGTTGTTGCGTTTTGATTTTATACGTTGACTTGCTCCAGTAAGAGTGATAGAATTTTTAATTATAAACGTACAAAGTAGCTACTATTATTGTACAAACTAATAATGTTGGAGGGGAAGAACTTATGAAATTTGCTAAACGTATGGAACGTATGCAATCGTCTGAAATCCGTGAACTGTTAAAATTGACGGCACAGCCGGATATTATTTCGTTTGCCGGCGGTTTACCGGCACCGGAACTGTTTCCGGTGAAAGAAATAGCTAAAGTATCACATGACCTGGTGGAAAAAGAAGGTCAGCAGCTGCTGCAGTATGCCACGACCGAAGGGCGTCCGACTCTGAGGGCTAAAATTGCTGCCAGAATGAAAGATAAATATCATACTGAGGTTGATCCGGATGAGATTTTGATCACTACCGGTTCACAGCAGTGTCTCGATTTTGCAGGTAAATTGTTCCTTGATCCCGGTGATGTTGTTTTATGTGAAAGTCCTTCTTATTTGGGTGCACTTAATGCCTTTAATGCCTATGAGCCTACTTTTGTAGAAGTGCCAACTGATAATGTTGGTCTGATTCCGGAAGAATTGGACAAAATCTTAAGCACTACCGACCGTTGTAAATTTATTTATGTTATCCCCGATTTCCAAAATCCGACCGGTCGTACCTGGAGTTTGGAACGCCGCAAAAAGTTTATGGAAGTGATCAACAAACATAATCTGCCTGTGCTGGAAGACAACCCTTATGGCGAGCTGCGTTATGAAGGGGAGATATTACCGTCCTTAAAATCTATGGATACTAAAGGTCTGGTTATGTTCCTCGGCACTTTTTCCAAGATTTTCTGTCCGGGACTGCGTTTAGGCTGGGTCGCTGCCTCTAAGGACGTTGTCAGTGAATATGTAAAAATCAAACAAAGCGCCGATCTGCATACCTCTAATTTTGACCAGGGGATAGCTGACGCTTATATGGAAAATTATGATTTGGATAAGCATGTTGAAGAGATCAAAGCCCTTTATAAAAAACGCCGCGATCTGATTTTAAAAACTATGGCGGAAGAATTTCCGGCAGGTACGGAATGGACACATCCTGAAGGCGGGTTGTTCCTGTGGCTGACTTTCCCGCAGGGCTGCAGTGCTGATAAGGTTTTCCACAAATGTATCGAGATGAAGGTTGCTGGCGTTACCGGTGATGCCTTCTACCCTAATGGTAAAACTGACCGTAATATGCGTATCAATTTTTCCAATATGCCGGAAGAGAAAATCATCGAAGGTGTAAAACGGATGGCGAAAGCTATCAGAGAATGTATGTAATTGGATAAATAAACCCCGCTGCGATTAATCGCAGCGGGGTTTATGTTTATTTGCTTTGGGTCTTCCAGGGTACTATTTTATGTTCCAGCCATTGCAGACCTAAATTGAAAATGAGTCCCAGGAGTGAAAGAACGATAACGCCGGCCATTAAACGGTCGGTGATCATCAGATCTCCATAATGCAGGATCAAAGCGCCGATACCTTCTTGTGCCGCGATCATTTCGGCAGCTACAAGCAGCAGCAGTGAAGTGCCCGCTGCCAGACGCAGCCCGGCAAAGATTACCGGCAATGCGCTCGGCAGAACTACGCTTTTCATCGTCAGCCACCAGCTGGCATTAAAGCTGACAGCTACCTTGATCAGCAATGTGTCGACGTTTTTGACACCTGAATAGGTATTCATCGCAACGGGAAAGAAAACGCCCAAAGCAATGATAGTGACTTTAGATAATTCACCGATTCCAAGCCAGAGAATAAAAAGCGGCAGTAAAGCGATTTTTGGGATCGGATAAAGGGCATTGACGATCGGTGTTCCTATTCGGTCCATCAGCGCAGAGGTGCCGGTAACGAGCCCTACCAGCAAACCGATGATGCTGCCTAAAGCAAAGCCCAGCAGAATGCGGTAAAGACTGGCTGTCAGACTGCGGCTGATTTCGCCGCTTGTAATAAGCTTGCCGAGTGCAGTAAGGATTGCGCTTGGTGCCGGTAGAAACAATGAGGAAATCAGACCTGTACTGCAGATTATTTCCCATACTGCCAGTAAGAAGGCTATCGCAGCGAAAGATATCCAGGCCGGATAAGTTTTCTGCCAGTGAGTCATACGGTTGTGGATTTTATATTCAGCCATTAGCTTCCACCTCCATCAGAGCCGCACGGGCATCACTGCTTATATGTTCCCAGATGATGCGGATAAATTCGGCTATCTGAGCGGTATTTTCAGTTTTTTCCCTGTCAGCTCGCGGAATTGCAATGGTCAGGATTTTGCTGACTTTACCGGGGCGTCTTGATAAAAGCACGACTCTGTCAGCCAGCATTACCGCTTCCTGAATATTGTGAGTAACATATAAGGTGCTGAGTCTGGTCTTTTCCCAAAGAGTAACAAGCTCTTCCTGCATGATCGTGCGAGTCTGTGCGTCCAAAGCAGAAAATGGTTCATCCATTAAAAGGAGGTCAGGATTTATGACAAGCGCCCTGGCGATACCGACTCTTTGCCGCATACCGCCGGATAACTGGTGCGGAAAGGCTTTTTCAAAACCGCCGAGTCCAACTAAATTGATATAGTGCTGGATCCGTTCTTTCTGTGCTGTCTTTGGTACGCCTGTGGCTTCAAGTCCAAAGGCAATATTTTCATAAACGCTGCGCCAGGGAAACAGGCCTGTTTCCTGGAAGACGATGCCCATAGCAGGAGTATGGCCTTCCGTCAGATCTGTGAAATAAATACTCCCATCGCTTGGTGACAGCAACCCTGCTGTAAGATTGAGCAGAGTCGATTTACCGCAGCCGGAAGGCCCTACCAAAGCTACAAATTCCTCGCTGTGTACAGTCAGGCTGACGTTTTCAAGTACAGACAGCTGTTTGCCTTGAGGATCGATGAAATTTTTGCTGACATTGTCGATAACTAATTTCATTTAAACTACTGCCTCCGGTGTTGTTTGATAAAGTATAAAAATAAGGAAAACTTTGTTGAGAAATTATTTTTGCATAGCCTTGCTGAGCAGGCTGGTATTGGTGACGGCTTGTGGATCAAGCTTGCCCTCGATCATGCCATGAGAAGTATACCAGTCTATCTGAGTCTGGATATCGCTGTCCAGCAGTTTGCCGTCACGATCGATATAAGGCAGGCCGAGCTTGATGTCAGCTTCAGGAGCTTTAACATATTTGGCGATAATGCCTACGACTTCGTCCAGCTTTTTGGGGTCTTTATTGTCAATAGCTGCATCATAGTAGTAATTGCAGGCTTTTTTGTATGCTCTTAAGAAACGTACTGCTGCATCTTCATTTTTCAGGAATTTGGGAGAAAAGAAAAGGGCAGAGGTTTGATAGGGGATAACGTCACCGACTTGGGTGACAAGTTTACCATAGCCTGCAGTCTGCACTTTGGTGATATTGGGTTCGTTGAGTATGGCTCCGTCGATTTGTTTGCTTTCAAGAGCGGCCATAACAGCACTCAATTTGCCAAGCGGTACGATCTCCACATCTTCAAGAGTCAATCCTTTGGTTTCCAGCATCCGCCCAAGCATATAATGGAAGGTAGAACCTTTTTGAGTAATGCCGATGCGTTTGCCTTTGATATCTTCGAGCTTGGTAATTCCATTGTTGTAGTTATCGGAGGTGACTAAAAGTGCTGAGGAAGAAAAGCCTTTTTGTTCACGGCCTTTATCGGCAACGATAGCAAGTTGTTGACCGCTGGCAGCCATATTGAAGAGACTGGCAGTGATACCGGTAGCGCCGACGTCTACTTTAGAGGAAGCTGTAGCCACAGCAATAGGATGAGCTGCGTCAAACCACTGTTGATCTATTTCAAGGTTTTCTTCGGCAAAGTAGCCTTTATCTAAAGCGATAAAAAGCGGTGCAGAACTGGTAAGGCGAAGCATACCCAGAGATACTGCTGTTTTTGCTTTGGGGTCAGCGGCTTTTTTGTCCTCACCGCCGCAGCCTGCCATCAAGAACATAAAACAAACTGCTGTAAACAAAATCAAGATTTTTTTCATTTATTTCCCTTCCTTATATTGTACGCTAAGTACAAAAATGTAGTGCAGACAAAATAATGTCTTTCATAATTTTACAATATCTCCAAGTTTTTTGCAGTATTTTTTGCAGAAAAAAAGAAGAATTTTTAAATAAATATTTAAATATCTATAGACAAAAATAGAAAAAACTTTCAGTAAGGTAAAGGAATTGGTATAATGTATAAAGATGAAAGTATTTTTTAGAACGGAGGCCCGCATGGGAAATATCATAAATTTGAAAAAAATGATGTCGGCAGCCATGTTTGCAGCTGGACTGCTGGTCAGTATGAACAGTGCTTCGGCACAGCAGGATGAGCAGGAACCGCTGGCGCTGTTGCAGCTGGATGTTGACGGCAACGGCAGTCTGGAAACTGTGGAACTGTATGGTGGTCAGATGACTCGCGGCAGCAGTTACAGGAATGATTTTTTATTGCTTTTAAAAGGCAGTGACTCTGAATTGCTGACGGCATATGTACCAAGTATTAATGGCGGTTACGACTGCAGTTTAGAAAAAGCAAGGTTTACGGGCAGAGGCGAACAGCTGATTTTGTCTGTTGGACAGGGAGGCGACGATGGCAGTATAGAATATCGTATCATTGACTTTGCTGATCCTAAGGCGGTGAAGGAGATTTTTACTGGCAGCGATAATGCAGGTGTAGCGGCAACTGCGGAATTTGTGCCGGATTTTCGCAGTAAAATTGCTTTTGCAGACGGCAGCACTAATTATGAACTGCTTCCCAAAGAGAAAGAGTTTTATGAACAGCGTGGGCTTTATGACGTTGACGGTACCTTATTAAAGGGGTATCGACGCCCGTATGTCGGGAAAATACATTCGCTGGTTGCTGTAGATATGGAGCAGGACGGGATTTTGGAACTGTTGTCGCTGCAAAACATCAGTGGGTTAAACAGGGAAGACCTGCTTGGGAAGCTGGCCGGTGTGGTCATATGATGGCAGCAGTGGCTGGAAATTAAAAAGTAAAACTTTTTACAGCGGCGGCAAAAATAAAGACGACAAATTCCATCGCAGCTATAATGAAAAAAACTGGCGGATTTTACCGAGGCAGGCGGTGCATGACAGCAGCAGCGTAACTTATCCTGTTTTTACTGCGATTGCGGCGCCTGAGGTGCAAAATAAGCTCAATGGAGATTTTGCGATTATTGCTGGTCCTTATTTGCAGAATCTGGCAACTGGAGGCTGCGAACTTGATTATACATTGACCTTCGTCAGTGAAAAGTTTATCAGTATGGTGTTTTTTGGTGTACTGGATGAAGGTGAAAAAGAAATTTTTGCTAAGATACCATTAAATATTGATGTACAAACTGGAGCACAATTGGCACTGGGTGATGTTTTGAATTTACGTGATGCCGATTTACTTCCGGTTTTAAGGTTGCTGACAAAGAAAGATAAGGTGGATTTCAGTAAAGGTATTCCTGAAAGCTGGTATTATAACGGGACTAATTTTGTGTTTTGTCAGCGAAGTGAAACCGGCGAGTGGTTGGAAGCAACGGTGGCTGCAAGCGATCTGAAAAAGTTTTTACTGAAACCGGAATTATTTTAAAGAGAACTGACTGGTCAGTCAGCAAATAGTGAAAAACAGAGAAAAAATACGAAAAATTAAGAAAAAAGGCTTTAATCGGTTAAAATAGCGGTTGCGTTTATAATTACGATAAACTATAATAAGAGTATTCTTGAAAATAGCGGAGCCGTGCGCCCTTTTACAGGGCGCAGCCGTTTTTTTGAATACGTGAGGAGGATATATTTATGCTGAGTTTTTTTGATAAAGGCCGAAGGAAAAAGGCCTTGGCTGTTGCGGTAGCGGCATTTACCGTGATGGCTTTGGCTGGCTGCAGCAAAGAGCAGCAGGCACCACAGGCAACGTTGGTTAAAACGATGGAAGTTATCAAACGCGATACGCCGATCGTTTATGACTATACAGGTTTTGTGCAGGCGCAGAAAGAAGTCAATTTGATGGCGCAGGTCAGTGGACAGATCACAGGAAAGTATTTCCTGGGCGGTGAAAAAATAACTGCGGGACAGACCTTGTTTACTATTGATCAGCGTACATATCAGGCAAAAGTTCTGAATGCACAGGCCGGACTTGCCAGTGCCCAGGCAACTTTGATTCGTACCAGCCGTGATCTGGAGCGTTATAAAAAGCTATATGAGCAGAACGCTGTTTCCAAGCAGGAGCTTGATAACAGGGTCGCTGAGGCCGAACAGGCGCAGGCTGCTGTTGATGCACAGCAGGCTTTGCTGGAAAATGCCAATATTGATCTGGGAGAAACTAATGTCGTTGCGCCTTTTGACGGACGTATAGATACCAATGATCTTTCTGTAGGCAACTATGTTACTGCCGGTCAGACTGTTCTTGCTACTATTTCTAATACAGATCCGGTATTTGTAGAATTCAGTCTGGCAGAAAACGAATATTTAAAACTTCTGAGCGCTCATAATGATGCAGGTGGAGCGTCGTTGGAAAATCTGACGATCGTTTTGAGCGATGGCAGCACTTATTCTGAAAAAGGCCGTGTCGATCAGGTCAATCGCAGCATTACGCAGGGGACAGGTACTTTGTCGCTGAAAGCTGAATTCCCAAATCCTGCTAAGATCCTGCTGCCTGGCATGTTTGCTCATCTGCAGGCCAACAGCGGTACTGTACATGACGCTAAGCTGATTCCGCAGCGTGCTGTAACCGAGCTTATGTATAAGAAATTTGTTTATGTACTTGGCGATGATAATAAAGTATCCATGCGCGAAGTTACATTAGGGCCACGTATCGGTCGTTTGTGGCTGGTTGAAAGTGGTCTGGAAGGCAACGAAACGGTTGTTGTCGAAGGCATCAACAAAATTAAACAGGGTTCTGAGGTAAAACCTGAACCGATGACCGAGGCAGAATTGGATACTGCTGTATCTTTGAAAGAATCCTAAGGAGGTAACTAGTTGTGGCACGCTTTTATAGACCGTCCGGTCTTTGCGATAGTGCTGGCAATACTTATTACCTTACTTGGTACTATTGCCGGATTCAGCCTGCCAATTGCTCAATACCCGGATATCACCAAGCCGCACATTGCCGTTTCTACGAACTATGTGGGTGCTAGTGCGGAGGTTGTTGAGGAATCTGTTGCGCAGGCGATCGAACAAAAAGTTAATGGTGTAGAAAATATGCTGTACATGAACTCTACTAGTACCAGCGTAGGCGAATACACACTTGACGTATATTTCAATCTTGATAAAAATGCAGATATCGGTTCTGTAGAGGTGCAGAACCGTGTTTCTCAGGCTTCGTCCTCCATGCCGTCAGAGGTAAGTGCTTACGGTATCACGACAGCCAAGAAATCTGCTGAGACCATCATGTATTTTGCGTTGCACTCACCTGATGGAACGTTTGATACGATGTTTCTTACATCTTATGCGATGACAAACTTCCTTGATGCCTGCAAACGCGTTAAGGGTGTTTCCAGTATTGATATTTTTGGTCAGGAATACGCAATGCGCCTATGGCTGCAGCCAGATAAAATGGCTCAGTTGGGTGTGACCGCAGATGATGTTTCCAATGCAATCAAGAGTCAGAACATTCAGGCTCCTGTTGGTTCTATTGGTACGCGTCCTACAGCGGAGCAGCAGGAATTCCAATATTCTGCTAATGCCCAGGGGCGTTTGTCGACTCCGGAAGAGTTTGGTAATATTATTGTCCGTTCTCAAAACGGCAATAACTTGAAGCTTAAAGAAATTGCGAAAATTGAAGCTGGTGCCCGCAGTGATAACGTTGCTGGTTATCTGAACGGCGGTTCTTCTGTTGTTTTCCCTGTTTACTTAACAAGCGACGCTAACGCTTTGGAAACCGTCAATAACATCAAAGCCGTATTGGCCGATGCTGAAACGCGTTTTCCGGAAGGTATGGAGCTGACTATTGTTCAGGATAATACCCAGTTCGTACGCGAAGCGCTGGAAAAAGTAGCTCATACTTTCTTTGAAGCTTTGGCGCTGGTTATTCTTGTTGTATTTATTTTCCTGGGCAGCTGGCGTGCAACGCTTATCCCGCTGCTGGCGATTCCTGTTTCTTTGGTTGGTACCTTCGGTGCGTTCGTGCTGATGGGATTTTCGATCAATACTTTAACAATGTTTGCGATGATTCTTGCTATCGGCCTCGTTGTTGATGACGCGATCGTTGTTGTTGAGGCAGTTGAGCATCACATCCAGGATAATGGAATGACTCCAAAAGAAGCTACTTATCGGGCGATGAAAGAAGTTTCCGGTCCTGTTGTGGCGATTGCGTTCGTTTTGGCAGCAGTATTTATCCCGGTTGCATTTACCGGCGGTACTGTTGGTCAGCTTTATAAACAGTTCGCTTTAACGATTTCTGTTTCTATGGCGCTGTCAGCTATCGTAGCATTGTCTCTGACTCCAGCGTTGTGTGCATTGCTGTTGAAACCGCATGATAAAGACGAAGTCAAAGGACCTATTGGTAAATTTATCCATAAGTTCAATGTCTGGTTTGCCAATACTTTAAGTAAATATGTTAAAAATGTTGAAAAATGTATCCGTCATGCAAAAATCTCAATGGCCGTTTTGCTGGTTATGGTTATTTTATTGGGCTGGGTAGCTAAGGTTACTCCTACCGGATTTGTGCCAAGTGAAGATCAGGGTTATTCTGTAACGTCATTTAATTTGCCGGAGGGTGCATCCAGTAATCGTGGTATTCAGGCTATGATGGAGCTGGGTGATAAGATCAAGTCGCTGCCGGGCGTTAAATATGTTATGGAAGTATCTGGCTTTGATATCCTTACTGGCGCCCCTAAGTCCAGTGCCGGTCTGATCGTTGCGGCGATGGAAGATTATGACAAACGTGATAACAGTGCTCAGGATATAGTGCCGCAGATTTATGGCATCGGTGCCCAAATGCCGCAGGTAAGCGTTATGGCGTTTGATCCGCCTGCATTACCGGGTGCGTCCAGCACAGGCAGTTTGAGTATGTACCTGATGAATTTGGGCGGTGACGATATGGAGCGGATGCAGGAAGTTGCTAACGAATTTCTTGCTAAAGCCAATCAACGTCCTGAAATTGGTATGGCTTATACCACCTTTAATACTAATACGCCGGTTTATCAGTTTAACGTAGACCGTGAAAAAGCAGAGTCTCTAAATGTACCTGTAGCAAGCGTATTTACAGCTTTACAGACTTTCCTCGGCGGCAGTGAGATCAATGACTTCAATGCTTTTGGCCGTACTTGGAAAGTAGTTATGCAGGCGGATGCAAAATATCGTACGAATGTTGATGATATGCGTTATTTCTTTGTACGCAGCAATAACGGCGATATGGTGCCTCTTAATACCTTGGTTACTGACGAAGGTAAAACAAGTTCTGCTACTGTAACCCGCTTCAACGGTGTACGAGCTATTAAAATAGCTGGTAACCCTGCTACAGGATATAGTACAGGTCAGGCTATGACTGCACTGGAAGAAACTGCTGCAGAAATTTTGCCGACTACTTATACCTATGAATGGGTAGATCAGAGCCGTGACGAACTGGAAGCAGGAAACAGATCAACACAGATTTTCATTATTTCTCTGATCTTCGTATTTTTGTGTCTGGCAGCTTTGTATGAAAGCTGGACTATCCCGTTGGCAGTTATGCTGTCAGTGCCTGTTGCCGCCCTTGGCTGTTTTGGCGCTCAGTATCTGCGCGGTTTGCAGAACGACGTTTATATGCAGATCGGTTTGATCATGCTGATTGGTCTGAATGCTAAAAATGCGATTCTGATCGTAGAATATGCAAAGATGAACATGGAAAATGGCGAACCTGTAGTTAAAGCGGCGCTTGATGCTGCCAGACTGCGTTTGCGTCCGATTCTGATGACATCCTTCGCGTTCATTCTTGGCTGTGTGCCTTTGGCGATTGCAACAGGTCCAGGTGCCGGTGCCCGTGTTTCTATGGGTAATGCCGTTGTTGGCGGTATGACCTTTGCTACGATGATCGGTATCTTTATGATCCCGGTATTATTCGTTGTCGTTGAACGTATTTTCAACAGAAAAAAACACAGCGAAGAATAAATTTAGGTGTTTTGTAAATATATAATGCCCCGTCTTAAAGACGGGGCATTATTTTTTTGCAGGATTTTTTTTATTTATGTGGTATTTAAAAAAGGTAACTGAAAATTTCTGACAAAGAGTGTTTAGAGGTAAAAGCAGATGAATGAATTAAAAAATAAAAGTAAATTTCTCAGAGATGTCTGGTACCTGACCAAAAGTTATTGGCAGTCAGAAGAAAAGGGAAAGGCTTATTTGCTGTTGACGGCAATCATAGCACTAACTTTAGGCGTAGTGTATATGCTGGTGCTGTTGAATAAATGGAACAATTCCTTTTATAATGCACTGCAAAATTACCAGACCGAACTTATTTTTGATGAGCTGATACATTTCGGCTGGCTGGCTGTGATCTACATTATTCTGGCAGTTTATGCCTTTTATTTGCAGCAGGTACTGGTGCTTAACTGGCGTCGTTGGCTGACTAACAGGTATATTGATGAATGGTTGAAAAATAAGACCTACTATCGTCTGCAGATGTTCGGCTCTGATACTGATAACCCTGACCAGCGTATTAGTGAGGATGTGCGTTTGTTTGTTGAGATGACGTTAAAGTTCAGTATCGGTGTTTTAAAGGCTTTTTGTACTTTTGTGTCTTTCGTATTTATTTTATATGAACTGTCAGGTTCACTGGAATTTACTTTGGCGGGGCAAGTGTGGCATATTGAAGGCTATCTGGTTTGGGTAGCCTTGGTTTATTCCATTGTTGGCACAGGGCTTACTCATTTGATTGGTAAAAAACTGGTAGGGCTGAATTTTGTTCAGCAACGTTATGAAGCGGATTTTCGTTTCAGTATGATGCGAATGAGGGAAAATGCTGAAAGTGTAGCGTTTTACAGCGGTGAGAAACAGGAAGGCGGCGTATTTAAGAAGCGTTTTAAACTGCTGCTGGATAATTTCTGGAAGATAGTAGAAAAACAAAAACAGTTGGTCTGGCTTAATTCCGGCTATTCACAGATTGCAATTATTTTCCCTTTCGTAGTGGCTATGCCGCGTTACTTAAGTAAGGAAATAACATTAGGCGGCCTGATCCAGATTGCCAGTGCCTTTGGCAGGGTGCAGGAATCATTATCATATTTTGTAGATATGTATGCTTCTTTGGCTGAATGGCGGGCAGTTGTAGAGCGTCTTACGGGTTTTGGGGTACATATGCACGAGGTAAAACAGGAAAAACCGCAGATTGATCTTGAACGAATGGAAAGTCGCAACGATACTATCGTAGCTGCGTCCTTGCAGGTTGAATTACCAGATGAAAGGATCTTATTGAAAAATGTCAATTTTACTTTAGTACCCGGCCGAAATAAAAATATCCTGATCAAAGGCGCAAGTGGCAGCGGTAAAAGTACATTGCTGCGTGCTGTGGCTGGTATCTGGCCATATGTGCATGGTAAATTGGAACTGCCTGCTGCCGAGAAACTGATGTTTATTCCGCAAAAACCTTATTTACCATTGGGAACATTGAAAGAAGCGTTGCTTTATCCAGGCAGTTGCCATAAAACAGATGAAGAGTTGGTGATGTTGCTGGAGCAATGTCGGATTGGCTACCTGGCAAAAGACCTGTATGTCGAAGCAGACTGGTCACATGTGCTTAGCGGCGGTGAACAGCAGAGGCTGGCTTTTGTAAGGGCACTGATCTATCAACCGTCATGGCTGTTTTTAGATGAAGCTACTTCTGCTTTAGATGAGGAGACAGAAGCGGTGATGTATAAGCTTGTTGAAACTTTAATGCCGGATACTACCATAGTCAGTATTGGACATCGCAGTAGTTTGAGCAGTTTCCACCAAATAGGGTTGTTTATTGATAAAGGTCAGCACAGTGTTATTGAACGGGCCTTGTGAAAATAATATCAGGCATAGAATTTTGTAAGTAGAATTTACTGTTTTTTGTTAAAAGAAATTTTTACTTTGCTGTGATTTGCTTATATAATAAATAAAGAAGCAGTTTTTCAGAAAGGAAGTGTAAAAAATGATGCCATTGGAAATAGCTCCTAAAATTTATGATGTGGGTGTTGTTGACTGGGCTGTGCGTGATTTTCACGGATATAAGACGGAACGCGGTGCTTCATATAATTCATATTTGATCATGGATGAAAAAATCTGTTTGATCGATACAGTGAAAGCGATGTTTGCTGAAGAATTATTGGTAAAGATTGAACGTGTTGTCGACCCTGGAAAAATTGATTACGTAATAGTGAACCATGTGGAACCGGATCATGCAGGGGCATTGCCGGCGCTGGTCAAAGCGGCTCCGAATGCTAAGTTTTTTATTACAGCTCAAGGGAAGGCGGAAGCAATTCGTCATTATGGTGATTTATATGATTTTCAGGTCGTGAAGGATGGCGATAAATTATCATTAGGCAAACGTGAATTGACTTTTGTAACTTTACCAATGCTGCACTGGCCTGACAGTATGGCAACCTATTGTGCAGATGATGGGATTTTGTTTTCTAATGATGCTTTTGGCCAGCATTATGCGGCTGCTAAACGTTTTGATGATGAAGTGGATCTGGGAATACTTTTTTATGAAGCAAAAAAATATTTTGCCAATATACTCTGGCCATATGCGAAATTAATTGATAAAGCGCTGGCGAAAGCAGCGGCGCTTGATTTAAAGATGATAGCTACAGCCCATGGTATTATCTGGCGCAGTCATATTCAGGAAATTATTGCCAAATATGCTGCCTGGGGCAAAGGCGTGAGCGGCAGCAGTGTAGTTATTGCCTATGATACGATGTGGGGCGCTACGGAGCAAATGGCTCGTGCTGTGCTGGAGGGTGTTGTCAGTGCCGGTAGTGATGCTGTGCTGCTGCGTATGAACGAAACTCCGAATAGTACTGCTGTTGCGGATTTATTTGAAGCAGGTGGTATGATCATCGGCTCTTCAACACTGAACAGCGGAATGCTGCCCACTATGGGCAGTCTGCTTGTATACCTTAAAGGCTTAAACCCAACAGGTAAAAAAGCAGCTGTTTTCGGTACATATGGCTGGGCCGGCGGAGCTCAGAAAGATATGGAAGCTTTGCTGACAGCGGCTGGTTTTGAGTTGGAACCGGGTTTTACCTGTAAATGGAAGGCACAGCCAGAAGACCTGGAAGCAGCAAGGCAGCTTGGTTATGAATTTGCCAGGAAGCTGCAAAAATAAAAAAATTGATCAAGCAGACGAGTTTTATGCGTCTGCTTGTTTTCTGCTGAAAAGATGTTCACGAATAATTTACTTGCCAAAAGTCGAAAGGTCAAATATAATAGAATTAATCTAATTATAGATGCCGGCAGAAAAGTTTGACTTTAATGCTGAAACGATAAAAGGAAGGTAATTAAGATGAGAAATCTTGCAGATGCAATAGAAAATTTCATCATCAGACAGCTTTTAGAGGACAGAGAGGACGCTGTTTTAGTACAGCGTAATGAACTTGCCGATAAACTGTCGTGCGCACCGTCGCAGATCAGTTATGTGCTGAGCACGCGCTTTACTCCTGAACGGGGGTTTATGGTCGAATCCAGACGCGGAAGCGGCGGCTTTGTCCGTATTGTAAGGGTGATGCCTCATGAATTGCAGGAAGAGAACTGTGAGCCGACAGTGCATGATTTGATTGAGCACTGGGCTGCTAACCGTTTGATCAGCAGGCGCGAAAAATCACTGTTGCAGTATATGATGGAAATTCTGGATGCTGATGAAGCTAAAAAAAGAGCTGTTTTGGAGACGGCTATTACTAAAATGACAGAACGTGAGTGAGGTGAATTGATATGTTATGTCAGAAATGCGGATTAAAAGAAGCTGTGGTCCACGTGGTATGCGTGGTCAACGATAAACAAATCGACAAATGGCTGTGCTCGGATTGTGTTGAAGAATGGCTCCGTCTAATTTTTTGTCGGGAACTGTTTTCAATGCCAAAGAGTTTTTAGATGGGCTGTTGAAACCAAAAGCTAGAGAAGAACAGATCATGAATCGTTTTACTGAACGTGCCAAAGGTATTTTGGAAGACGCGATGCGTTTTGCATTGGATAAGGGTCATGATCATGTTGGAACAGAACATATCTTGCTGGCGTTGCTGAATGTTGAAAATTGTTTTGCCAAGAAGATTCTAGAAAAACTTGGCATTGATAATCAGGCGGTCATAAAAGAGCTGGAAAGCTGGATGGAGCCCGCTGGCAGCACTGAGCTGATGATCAGTTATACCCCGCGTGCCAAACGGGCCTTAGAGCTTGCTGGTGAAGCAGCAGCAGCTTTTAAGCTGCACTATGTAGGGTCCGAACATTTGCTGTTGGGTTTGCTGCGTGAAGGAGAAGGCGTGGCTGCTCAGGTATTGCGGCGCTTTAACGTTACGGCAGAACAGGTCATGAAGGTCATTAAGGCTGTTTATGATAATCAGCCATTGACAGATGGCAATTATAATGCTGGCGACAGCGATGTGGAAACAAAGAGCAATGTGTTGGAAATGCTGTCGGAATTTGGCCGCAATCTCAATCAGCTGGCTTCAGATGGAAAAATTGATCCTGTTGTTGGCCGCGAAAAAGAGGTTGAACGCATTATTCAGATTCTGTGTCGGCGTACAAAAAATAATCCGGTGTTGATTGGAGAGTCCGGCGTTGGTAAAACGGCTATTGCCGAGGGCCTGGCCCAGCGAATTGTTGACGGTAATGTTCCGGAGATACTGCGTGAGAAAATTGTGTTCTCGCTGGAGATCGGGTATCTGGTGGCGGGAACAAAATACCGCGGTGAATTTGAGGAACGTTTGAAAGAATTACTGGAAGCAGTAAAGAAAATAAAAATATTATTCTTTTTATTGACGAACTGCATACTATCATCGGAGCAGGTGCCGCAGAGGGCGCTATTGATGCTGCAAATATTATAAAACCGGCTTTGGCCAGAGGTGAAATGCAGGCTATAGGAGCCACTACTTTAAACGAATACCGGAAAAATATTGAGAAAGATGCGGCACTGGAACGTCGTTTTCAACCTATCGTTGTAGGTGCTCCTGATGTTAATGATTCAATTGAGATTTTGAAGGGACTGCGCGATAAATATGAAGCTTTTCATCGTATTCAAATCACAGATGAGGCGATTATGGCGGCAGTGCGTCTGTCTGATCGTTATATCACTGACCGTAATCTCCCGGACAAAGCTATCGATTTAATGGATGAAGCCTGTTCGAGGGTACGGCTGCAAAGCTATAAGATTTCCTTGCCGCAGCGGGAAATTGAACAACAGCTTGAAAAAGTGCGCATTGAAAAAGAATCGGCTATTACTCAGCAAATGTATGAACGTGCTGCTGAATTGCGTGACGCAGAACGCAAGCTGCAGGAACAGCTTGATGGTGAGCGTCAGTCGCAGCGCAGTGGATCAAGCAGCAAATTGACGGTAAGTGAAGAAGATGTTGCCGAAGTAGTTGCTTCCTGGACAAATATTCCACTGCGTAAGCTTACCGAAGGTGAATCTAAAAGACTTATTCATTTGGAGGAGGCGCTGCATGAGCGTGTGGTCGGTCAAAATGCGGCTGTTGACGCTGTTGCAAAAGCTATCCGTAGAGCCAGAGCCGGGTTTAAGGATAAAAACCGCCCTGTAGGATCGTTCCTGTTCTTAGGACCTACCGGGGTAGGTAAAACAGAGCTGGCTAAAGCGCTGGCAGAGAACCTTTTTGGCGATGAACGTGCTTTGATTAGATTTGATATGTCTGAATATATGGAAAAGCATACTACTTCTCGGTTGGTAGGTGCTCCTCCTGGTTATGTTGGTTATGAAGAAGGCGGTCAGCTGACAGATGTTGTGCGCCGGCGGCCCTATTCGGTAATTTTGCTGGATGAAATTGAAAAAGCGCATCCTGATGTTTTCAACTTGCTGCTGCAGATTATGGAAGACGGCCGCTTGACTGACGGGCAGGGACGGACTGTTGATTTTAAAAATGCTGTTATCATTATGACCAGCAACGCTGGTGCCAGAGCTTTACTGGACAGCAAGCCGTTGGGATTTGCGACTGGTGAGAAACAGGTAAACGACGGACGCAAAAGTGCTGTATTGGAAGAAGTAAAAAGAATCTTCCGTCCTGAATTTTTAAATAGAATTGATGAAATTCTGGTCTTTGATCCGCTTGGTGAAGCAGAACTGCGACAAATTGTCGAACAGATGCTCAAAGAACTTTCAGGTCGTTTGCAGGAAAATGGCCTTGATATCAAGGTTACTGATGAGGCTAAGGCCGAGCTTTTAAAAGCTGGCAAGGATACGCGTTATGGTGCACGGCCTCTGCGCAGGGCTTTAAGGAAACTGGTTGAGGATCCTGTTTCCGATTTGTATCTGGCTTCAGAATTAAAACGCGGTGATACTATTTTGACCCGTACTGATGAGGCTGGTAAAATCTATTTTGATAAAGAAGAAGCGCACAAGGAAGAAGCCTTGGTTGCAGCTGGAGAGGAACGTCCGTAATGGCAAAACCGAAAATACGTTTCGTTTGTCAGTCGTGTGGTTATGTAACGGCTAAATGGTTGGGAAAGTGTCCGGAATGTGGTCAATGGGACAGCTTTGTCGAAGAAATGGACGTGCCTGAACGTCCTGGACAGAGTTACCTGCCTGTAGGCGAAACCGCTAAGCCCAAACCGTTGCATCAGGTGGCGGAACAGTCCCTCAGCCGTCTGCAGACAGGTATCCGTGAATTTGATCGTGTGCTTGGGGGAGGGATTGTTCCCGGCAGCCTGGTTTTGTTGGGCGGAGACCCGGGCATTGGCAAGTCGACTATGCTTTTGGATGCCGGCATGAAGTTTAGCCGGAATAATATAAAAGTTTTGTATGTTTCTGGTGAAGAATCAGAAGCGCAAACAGCAATGCGGGCGAGACGTTTAGGCAGCAGCGGTGAAAACCTGCTGGTGATGACGGCTACCGATTTGAATATTATTTTACTGCAGGCACAGGAAGTGCAGCCGGCATTGTTGGTAATTGATTCTATTCAGACTATGTACAACAGCGAGCTGCCTACTGCAGCAGGCAGTGTCGGACAGGTGCGCGAGTGTACGGCGAAATTGCTGCGTTTTGCAAAAACCAGCGGCATTGCCGTGCTTATTATCGGTCATGTGACTAAAGACGGTAATATTGCCGGCCCGCGATTGCTTGAACATATGGTCGACGTGGTGCTGCAGTTTGAAGGGGATAGATCCTATTCTTTTCGGGTGCTGCGTGCCTTGAAAAATCGTTTTGGCTCTACAAATGAAAGCGGTATTTTTTCTATGGAAGCCAGTGGGCTGCAGGAAATAAGTAATCCAGCAGGATTATTCCTGGAAGAACGCAGTAACGATGCTTCCGGTTCAGTTGTTTGTGCCTGCCTGGAAGGTAACAGGCCTATTTTAGTTGAAGTGCAGGCTTTGGTTGCCAAAACACCGTATGGGATGCCCCGACGCACTGCTGTTGGATTTGATTATAATCGGGTCACTATGCTTTTGGCGATTTTGGAACGGCGCTTAGGAATGGATTTTGGCGCTTACGATGCTTACGTCAATGTAGTTGGCGGGATGAGAGTCACTGAGCCAGCTGCAGATCTGGCTGTGGCTGCTGCGCTGGTATCCAGCTATCGTAATCGGCCGATTCCGCATGGCGTATTAGTCATGGGTGAAGTGGGGCTTACAGGAGAAGTGCGACGAATAGGTTCGCCGGAAAGGCGTATCAAGGATGCTATGAATCTTGGCTTTAAAAGATTTGTTTTGCCAATGGGCAAGCTGTCATTGGATGAACCCTGCAATGGTGTTGTGCAGGTTAAAACTTTGGAAGAAGCGCTGGATAAGGTTTTTGCTTAAAAGAGCGGAGGTTTCTCCGCTCTTTTTTGTTTATTTTAAAATAAAATCAGAAAATTTATATAAAAAATGATTGACACAAATATGGAGCTATGATAAAATAATAAAATTTTGACAAAAATAACAGGAGGTGTTAAAATAAATACATATAAAAATAGCGTGTTCCTTAGGAGGGCAGAAGATGTTTGCAGTAGGAGACAAAGTCGTATATCCGATGCACGGCGCCGGAGTAGTAAAAACAATAGAAAAGCGTGAACGTGACGGTCAAAGTGTCGACTATCTGATCCTGGCAATGCTTCTTGGAGAGATGAAGGTCATGGTTCCGGTCGACAGTGTGGAACGTGTTGGCTTGAGGCATGTTATCGAAAATGATGATATCGATGCCGTTGAAAAAGTTTTGGAAGAACGTCCTGATAATTACAATAAAGCTATTACATGGAACAGACGCTTTAATATGTATTTGGAAAAAATGAAAAGCGGTAATGTTTTTGAAGTTGCCGATGTAATAAGAACATTGCAGGTGCAGGAGAATGAAAAAAAATTATCTACCGGCGAGCGTAGATTATTGGGTACAGCCAGACAGATTTTGATCAGCGAAGTGATGCTTGTAAAAAATGCTGAACAGCAGGATATTGAAAACTGGCTGAATAAGTTTTTTTAGTGAAATACGTCGGATTTTCCGACGTATTTTATTTTTTTAGCTGTTTTTAATACGAAAATTGTAGTAAAATATTATATTATCCATATTATTTAAAGAAAGGAGGTGTAAAGATGTTAAACAGGATTTTGAAGCTGACCATTGTCGTTGTGTTTGCGCTTACCGGACTCATACTTACTGAATATTTACTGCCTTATATTTCGGATTTTTTTGGTTACGATCTTTATGACAACGGCTTTTTTGGCATAGCTTTGGCAACTATTGTTTCAGGTGCTGTGGGCATCTTTGTTTTTGGTGGTCTTGGTGTAGCTGTTGCACCGGTGCTTATTTATCATATTATGGGCTATACGGAACGTATGGCGATCGTTTTATCCAAGGTGCCGACCAGTGATATTCTTGTTATGACGCTTGGTATTGGTATTGGTTTGATTTTGGCTAACCTTTTGGGTGGGCCTTTTTCGCATTTGCCGATTATTGGTCCCTATATTCCTTTGATCTTTAGTCTGGTGCTTTCTATTATTGGGGCGAAAGTTGCTTTACGTAAGCATAAGGATATCGTAGGCTTTTTTAACCGCAGTATTCCTAGCTTAAAAGGTGCGGTAAAACCGGCTGCAGTTAAATCGTTGGCGCTGAGTGACAGATTGTACAGTAAAAATAAATTACTGGATACCAGTGTCATTATCGACGGTCGTATTATTGATATTCTGAAAACAGGTTTTCTGGAAGGTCGTTTGATCGTTCCCAACTTTGTTTTGGAAGAATTGCAGAAGCTGGCAGATTCGTCTGATAATCTGAAACGGGCCAAAGGCCGCCGAGGTTTGGATCTTATTCAGGAGATACAGCAGAAAAATAAAGAACAATTGCTTGTAGAAGATACTGATTTTGAAGATTTGAATGAAGTAGATGCTAAATTGGTGAAATTGGCTAAACAGACAGAAGCTGTTATTATAACTAATGATTTCAATCTTAATAAAGTTGCCGAGATCCAAGGCGTCAGTGTGCTTAATATCAATGATCTGGCTAACGCCATTAAGCCGGTGGTTCTTCCGGGGGAAGAGATGAATGTTTTTGTCGTTAAAGATGGCAAAGAAAATAATCAGGGCGTTGCTTATCTTGAAGATGGTACAATGATCGTTGTTGAAGGCGGTAAAAAACTGGTAGGTGAAAATACTGCTGTTGTAGTAACTTCTGTCCTGCAGACTTCAGCAGGTAGAATGATTTTCGCGAAACTGAAATAGCGGGGGCGTTTATGGAAAAAATCATAGCGATTGTTCCGGCTGCAGGGTTAGGAAGCCGCTTGGGGTTAGGTAAAAATAAAGCTTTTGCCGATGTGGGCGGATTGCCGCTTCTGGTACAGTGTATGAGAATGCTGGCTGATACAGACTGTGTGAGCAGAGTGATCGCTGTTGTACGGCCACAGGAGGTCAAGGAAGCAGAATTGATGCTGGAGGAATACAGTAAGGAGTATTATCCGCTGTTGCCTTTCTGTGTTGTTGCCGGCGGAAAGGAACGACAGGATTCTGTTGCTAATGCTCTGTCTGCAGTTACGGAGAGTGATGGTTATATAGCTGTGCATGACGGTGCTCGTCCTTTTGCCGGCAAAGAGGTTTTTAAAAGAGTGTTGAAAGCTGCTGCCGATAGCGGCGCGGCCATTGCTGCTGTGCCTGTTAAGGATACGGTTAAGGTTGTGGATGAAAATAATCTTGTGCAGTATACGCCTGTGCGCAGTACTCTGCGTGCTGTGCAGACACCGCAGATTTTTAAAATCAGTATTTTAAAGCAGGCATACGAGCTTTTGCAGAAACAGCATGGTAATGTAACGGATGACGCTTCACTGATAGAACGTTTGGGAATAGCTGTTGCTGTTGCTGAAGGAAGCTATGAGAATATTAAGATTACAACGCCGGAAGATTTGATCCTGGCAGAAAATTTATGTAAAAGCAGAGGCCTTGTAAGATGATAGAAAAAAATAATAACTGGCCGCAGTTTCGTGTAGGCTGCGGGTACGATGTACATAAACTTGCTGCTGACCGTAAATTGATTTTATGCGGAGTTGAGATTCCTTATGAATCAGGGTTGTTAGGACATTCTGACGCCGATGTGGCCCTTCATGCATTGATGGATGCTCTGCTTGGCGCAGCGGGTCTTGGTGATATTGGCAGGCATTTTCCGGATACGGATATGAAATTTAAAGATGCCGATAGTATGCTGCTGTTGAGGCAGGTGGTTGGTTTACTGCAAAAGCATGGCTGGCAGATAAACAATGCCGATGTGACTATTATGGCACAGCGGCCTAAGCTGGCTCCTATATTGAACAGATGGCGGCTAATATTGCCCGGGAAATGCGGATTGAAAGAAGTGCTGTCAATGTAAAAGCAACGACAACAGAGAAATTAGGTTTTGTTGGGCCGGGGGGAAGGTATGGCGTCAGAGGCTGTTGTAAGTATTATCAGAGGATGATGTAAATTCGCTTTACTGAAACGAGGTACTCATATATGTCCTTGTGGTATCGTTTGAGTACTTAGTGAGGTCTTTACGGACTTAGCACTCATACATGCCCTTGTGGTATAATATTCAAGATAAGTATTTTTGGAGGGATCATTCTAATGTCTAATGAAATCAGAGTAAGATTTGCGCCGAGTCCGACTGGACCGTTCCATATCGGCGGCGCTCGCAGTGCTTTATTTAACTGGCTGTTTGCCCGTAAAATGGGCGGCAAGCTTGTTTTGCGTATCGAGGATACTGACCTTGAGCGTTCCAGCCGCGAATCTGAAGAGAATATCAAGGCTGCCTTAAAATGGTTAGGCTTGAATTGGGACGAAGGTATTGATGTAGGTGGGGAATACGGTCCTTATCGTCAAACAGAGCGTCTTGAACTGTATAAAAAATATACTGATCAGCTGCTGGCTGAAGGTAAGGCCTACTATTGTTACTGCACAGATGAAGAGCTGGAAGCAGAACGTCAGGCTTTGTCTGCCAAAGGGCAAATGCCTCGTTATATGGGCAAATGCCGTAATCTTACTTCTGAACAAATAGAACAGTACAAAGCTGAAGGACGCAAACCAACCGTACGTTTTCGTGTGCCTGCTGATCAGCAGATACTTGTCCGCGACATGGTTCGCGGCGATGTCGTTTTTGACTCTAACGGAATCGGAGATTTTGTTATCGTAAAATCTGACGGCATTCCTACTTATAATTATGCTGTAGTAATTGACGATGCGTTGATGAAAATTTCTCATGTTATTCGTGCTGAAGAGCATTTGTCAAATACTCCGCGCCAATGCCTTATTTATGATGCGCTGGGCTTTACACAGCCTACATTCGGTCATATTTCATTGATTTTAGGTAAGGATCGCACAAAAATGTCTAAACGCCATGGCGCTACTTCTGTTGATCAGTATCGTCAGTTGGGGTATCTGCCGGAAGGCATTGATAATTTCCTGGCATTACTGGGCTGGGCTCCGAACAGCGAACAGGAGATTTTCAGTATGGAAGAGTTGATTCAGGCCTTTTCGATGGAGCATGTCGCTAAAAATCCCGCTGTTTTTGAAATCGATAAACTGAACTGGATCAATCAGCACTATATGCGGCAGTTGGATGAGGAAGCTTTTTTTGCCGCAGCTAAGCCGCATATGGTTGCTGCCGGCTATATGACAGGTGATGAGTGTGGCGAAAAGCTGGAATGGCTTAAACGTGTAGTTGCTACAGCCAAAGAGCATGTTGCTTTTGCTGCGCAGATCCCTGAATGTGTCGCTATGTATTTCAGTGATGAATTTGAATTTGAAAATGCAGAGGCTGCTGCAGTTCTGCAGGAAGAATCAGTACCAACAGTAATGAATATGTTGTTCGAAGAATTGCCTAAGCTGGAAGTTTTAGATGGACCTGTAAAAGCTGCTTTCAAAGCTATCCAAAAAGCTACCAAGCTGGGTGGCAAAGCTGTATTTATGCCGATCCGTGTTGCTTTAACAGGAAATCAGCATGGCCCGGAACTGGCTGAAATGGTGCCGTTGCTTGGTTTGGAACGTACAGAAGCCAGAATTAGGGCGAGCCTTGCTAAGGCAGGTATTACTCTGTAGAGGAGAGCTTAGAATGACGATTAGAGTTTACAATACATTGACGAAACAAAAAAGAAGAGTTTGTACCGGTACATCCGGGTAAAGCTAATATTTATGTCTGCGGTGTTACGCCTTATAACCATCCGCATATTGGTAATGCGCGTCCATTTGTAACATGGGATGTTATCCGCCGTTTTTTGGAGCATGAGGGCTATGATGTTCTGCATGTACAGAATTTTACTGATGTCGATGACAAAATAATCAACACTGCCAATAAAGAAGGCGTTTTATGGAGTGATGTCTGCGGACGTTATATAGATGCTTATTTTGAGGTAATGGATAAGCTCAATGTGCGTCGTGCACATGTATATCCGCGTGTTTCTGAGCATATGGAGGAAATCATTGAAACTGTAAAAGCTCTTATTGATCGTGGTTATGCCTACGAAATGGACGGCGATGTTTATTATAGCGTTGAAAAATTTGAGCATTACGGTGAACTTTCCGGGCGTAATCTGGAAGATATGATGGCAGGTGCGCGCGTTGATGTCAACGATAAAAAGCATAATCCAATGGATTTTGCCTTGTGGAAGGCTGCTAAACCGGGAGAGCCTTCCTGGAGCAGTCCCTGGGGTGAAGGACGTCCTGGCTGGCATATCGAATGCTCAACAATGAGTATGAAATATTTGGGAGAAACCTTTGATTTTCATGGCGGCGGCAGTGATTTGATTTTTCCGCATCATGAAAATGAGATTGCACAATCTGAAGGCTGTACAGGTTGCCATCCCTTTGTTAAATACTGGCTGCATAACGGGTTTATCACTGTTAATGAAGAGAAAATGTCTAAATCATTAGGTAATTTCTTTATGGTTATTGATATCCTCGAGCATTATGAGCCGGAAACACTGCGCTTTTTTTTTATTCTTTCCACTCATTACCGCAGTCCATTGGACTTTAGTGATGAGAGGTTGGCGGAAGCGCAGCGCAGCTTGTCCAGGTTGAAAACGGCTCAGGAAAATCTGCAGGCCTTAATGGCTTTGATGAATGCTGGCCCGACAGAGGAAAGCCTGAAGCTGCGAAGAAAAGTTTTGGAACTGCGCAACGAGTTTATGGAAGCCATGCGTGATGATTTTAATACTGCTTTGGCAATCAGTCATATGTTTGCTTTGGCAAAGGAAATTAATATTTATCATCAAAGTATTGTCAGCGTCGGCAGTAAACCGGATGGAAAGCTTGTGTCTATATTGCAAAGTGTTTTCTCTGAAATGTGTTCTATTATTGGAGTACTGGAATCAACTCAAGGTGCTGTTGAAGCTGAAAGTTGCGGTTTGGAAGAACCACTGATGGAAATGCTTATTGCTATGCGCCAGGAAGCCAGGAGCAATAAGGACTATGCACAGGCTGATGCTTTACGTAATAAATTAAGCGAGATAGGAATTGTTCTGGAGGATACGCCTCAAGGCGTACGTTGGAAAAAACAGTGAAGTTTGAACAATATCAGCAAATAAAAGCTCATGCTTTGGCAGCCTGTACGGCTGCCGGGCTGACTTACGGAGAACCGAAACAACTTAATCCGATACTTTTGGCATATATCGGTGATGTTGTTTTTTCTCTTTATGTAAGGTTGAGGCTGCTGCCAACCTCAGGGCAGGTTCGTGTTATACATGATTTGGGTTCAAAAATGGTATCGGCGGTTATGCAGGCGAAGGCAATGGAGGCATTGCTGTCGGATTTGACGGAAGAAGAAGCCTATATTGCCAGGCGCGGCCGTAATACTAAATCGATAGTGCCTAAAAGCGCCTCCGTACATGAATATCGTATGGGAACAGCATTTGAAGCGCTGTTGGGCTGGTTATTTTTGAGCGACAGGGAAGAACGACTGGAGGAGATATTAGAGCGTTCTTTTGTAATTATTTCTGAGGCTATGCAGAAGAAAGGGTGAATTAACATGGAAGTAAAATTACTCAGACACACACCGGAACCGGAAAAGACAGTTGCTATGAGCGCACGTCTGTGCTATTCTCCCGTTGGTGCAGCCCAGCTTGAAGAAACAATGTCTGATGAACAGGCAGCAAAATTAGTGCGTAAACTTGTGGAAATGGGACATTTTTCGACATTGGAACATGTTACATTTACTTTCGCTATAGAAGGAGTTTCCAGAGTATTGACGCACCAGCTGGTGCGTCACCGTATCGCTTCTTATTCACAGCAATCGCAGCGTTATGTAAAAGAGCATGATTTTGAAACTATTATGCCTCCTACTATTTCCTCAAGGCCTGAGGCAAAAGCTAAGTTTGAACAGCTTATGGCTGATATTCAGGCTAGGTATAATGAATTTACTGATGAATTTGGAATCCCGGCAGAGGATGCCCGTTATGTACTTCCTAATGCGGCTGAAACTAAAATTGTGGCAACATTTAATGTCAGGTCTTTGATGAATTTCTTTAGCCTGCGCTGCTGTAATCGTGCCCAGTGGGAGATCAGGCAGCTTGCAGAAAAAATGCTGGCTGAATGTAAAAAAGCCGCACCGGTATTATTTGAAAATGCCGGTCCTACTTGCGTAAGTGAAGGTATATGCAGAGAAGGTGCAATGAGCTGCGGACGTTTGGACGCTATTTTAGCGGCAAAACAAAAACAACAGTGATAATTAGGAGGAGCTATGTCTGAAGAAATTCTTGCCGGACGCAATTCTGTAACAGAAGCCTTGCGCAGCGGCAGATCTATTAATAAACTGTTGGTGCAGGACGGAATCAAAGGCGGCAGTGTCAGTGAGATTATTGGCCTGGCGAAGACTGCGGGCGTAGTTTTGGAATTTTGTAAAGCTGAAAGATTGGATAAACTGGCAGATGGCTTGCGGCATCAGGGGTTTGTTGCCTTAGCTGCACCTATTCGCTTTCACAGTTTAGAAGAGGTTTTGGCATTGGCAAAAGAGAAAGATGAAACTCCTTTTTTGCTGCTGCTTGATGAGCTGCAGGACCCGCAGAATGTGGGAGCGCTGATTAGAACGGCGGATGCTGCTGGTGTGCATGGTGTGCTGCTTCCCAAGCGTCGCAGCTGTCCGCTAAATGCTGTGGTAGCGAAAATTTCTGCCGGTGCTGTTGAATATGTCCCAGTAGTTCAAATTGGTAATATTCCGCAGACGATTGAAGAATTGAAAAAACTTGGTTTTTGGATTGCCGGTGCGGATATGAACGGTGAGGATTATTACAAAAGTAATTTGACTGGCCCGATGGTCATTGTAGTTGGTGCTGAAGGAAAAGGACTGGGACGCCTTGTAAAAGAGAAGTGTGATATCATTGTCAGTCTGCCGATGCAGGGGGGAGTTTCTTCGCTGAATGCTTCGGCGGCAGGTGCCGTTTTGCTGTACGAGGTCGTACGTCAGCGCCGGGTGCAGGCGGGCGTTTAAAGTATGAAAGAATGGCTTGTAGTGGACGGTTACAATGTTATCAACAGTTGGCAGGATTTTCGTAAATTCCGTGAAGAGAACCTTGAGCATGCCCGTGAACTTTTAAAAGAAAAATTAGCCGAGTATATAGCTTTTAAAGGATATTCAGGAATTGTTGTTTTTGATGCCCAGGAAGTACAGGGAGTTGCATCATTCGAAAAAAACGGAGCTTTGGAGATTGTTTTCACGAATGAAGGTGAAACCGCTGATTCATGGATTGAACGACGCGTATATGATCTTGTTAAGAGCGGAAGCAGTGTTTTTGTTGTGACCAGTGATTATGCAGAACAGCTGAATGTTTTAGGGAGTGGGGCCTATAGGATTTCGGCGCGTGAATTTCGTGAAGAATATCTGCTTACAAAAAAACAGATCGCGCAGCGCAGCGAACGACTTGCTAGGGGTTTGGGACGTAATGAACTTGGCGGCAGGCTGCAGGAGCATATTCTGGATCATTTTGAAAAGCTGCGGCGCAATACCTAAAAATTGACGCTGACATAACTATGGAGTATAATGAAAAAGCTGACAGATGCAGGAAATTCCTAGGAAACGGAGGTTGTGCCAATGAGTACGGAAACGCCATATAATCCCTATGCTGCTTTTGAAAACATGGCGGATGAAGATGTCGTCTTAAAGGCTAAACAAGAAGATAACGCACTTGCCCAGGAATATCTTTTGCATAAATACCGTAATTTTGTGCGGGCTAAAGCCAGAAGCTATTTTTTAATAGGCGCCGAACGCGAGGATATCATTCAGGAAGGAATGATAGGCCTTTATAAAGCTATCCGTGATTTTCGCGGCGATAAACTGTCATCTTTCAGAGCTTTTGCTGAATTGTGCGTTACTCGACAGATTATTACTGCTATAAAAACAGCTACCAGGCAGAAGCATATTCCTCTTAATTCATATGTTTCTTTGAATAAGCCTATTTATGAAGAGGATTCTGATAGAACGTTGTTGGATATTATTTCCGGTGTTAAAGTTGCTAATCCTGAAGATATGATTATCAGCAGGGAAGAGTTTGCTGATATTGAGAATAAGATGAATAATATTCTCAGTGACCTTGAGTGGAAGGTTTTGATGAGTTATCTGGATGGCAAATCTTATCAGGAAATTGCCGTTGAACTGGATAGGCACATCAAATCAATTGATAATGCTTTGCAGAGAGTAAAACGCAAATTAGAAAAGTACATTACAAATCGTAATGATAACACTGATCTGAGTGAGGTTTATAGTGGGCTTTTAGCTATTGATCCCAGCGAACGGTTCAGTCATCGTAAACGTGATTAATAAATTGATAAATGTGAAACAAAAAAGCAACATCATTTAGATTTTTCTGAATGATGTTATTTTTTTAAAGGATTTCGTAAATAAACAGCGAATATAGCAATAACTAGAAAGTGAAGGGCAAATTTTACGCTGAGCGTAATTGGGAGGTAATGGACATGAGCCAAGTAGAAGAATTTGTAAAAATTGTAGAAGGCGTTAAAGATCACGATGTAAAAGTAGTTGTCGTAACAGGTAAACCGGGCAGCGGTAAAAGTAAAGTATTGCGTGAAGCTGCTGAAGAGAAAAAGTGGGATTACATCGATTGCCGCCTTTTAATTACTGAAAAATTTTTGGAGGTTCCTCCTGGAGAACGTCAGGCAAAAGCACCTGAGATGATGGCAGACATATTGGAAGGATATGACAGCGAAGTTATTTTGTTGGATCGTCTGCAAACACTGTTCGTACCGGTGTTTCATATTGATGTTGATGCTTTGCTGCATAAACTTAGTGAGAAATTTGTGATTGTAACAGCTTGGCCGGGTTACCTTGAAGAAGGAAAACTCTGTTATGATAAATTTGATGGAACGGAATCGATCCGTATCAGTTCGGAAGGTTTTACGGTTTGGAACGTTGATTAAAAAGCGAGGTAAGCAATGAGCCAAGCAAAGAAAAGACTGGCAGTTTTGACTGGCGGCGGCGATTGTCCCGGGTTAAATGCAGTCATCAGGGCTGTAGTGAAAACAGCTCTTAATAATGGATATGAAATATTTGGCATAGAAAATGGTTTTAACGGCCTCGTGACAGGCCGGATGGGACTGATGGATTACAAAGATGTTTCAGGTATTCTGCCGCGGGGCGGAACAATTCTTGGAACAACTAACCGCGACAATCCCTTTAAATTTGCAGTAGAAGAAAACGGGGAATTGGTTTATTATGATAAACGCGCGGAAGTATTGGCTAATCTTGAAAAACATGGTATTGAAGCTTTAGTGGTTATCGGCGGAGACGGCAGCTTAAATATAGCTGCAAGGCTGGCTAAAGAATGCGGAATAAAGGTCGTGGGGGTACCTAAAACGATCGATAACGACCTTCCGTGTACAGAACGTACTTTTGGTTTTGACACAGCAATGGCGATGGCTACAGAAGCTTTGGATAGGATCCATACAACGGCAGAATCCCATCATCGCGTTATGGCGCTGGAAGTTATGGGACGTTATGCTGGCTGGATCGCATTGCATTCCGGCATAGCCGGCGGAGCAGATGTTATTTTGATACCGGAGATCCCTTACAGTATCAACTCGGTTATCGGAAAAATCAGGGCCCGCCAGGCTGCTGGGAAACAATTCAGTATTATTGTTGTAGCTGAAGGGGCACGACCTGTGGGCGGGGAAATGTCGATCGCGCGCATGGTCAAGGGCAGCTTCGAGCCCATCCGTCTTGGTGGAGCAGGAGAAAAACTGGTTCGCGAGATAGAGGAAAAAACGGGTATCGAATCGCGGTGTACTGTATTAGGTTATTTACAAAGAGGCGGCACGCCTACACCTTTCGACAGAGTTCTTTCTACGCGTTATGGTGTAGCAGCGGCCGAGGCTTGCATGCGCAAGGAATATAACGTTATGGTATCACTGCAAAACGATAAGATCGTTACGGAGCCTATTGAGAAGGTTGCCTCCGAGCCACGGTTAGTACCAGTAGACAGCGATATAATTCGCACAGGACGTCAAATGGGCTTATGTTTTGGTGACTGACCCAATAAGTAAAACAAAAGAACTTTAGTTTACAGCAACATTCAGAGGACAGCGGAAATGGACGCCGCTGTCCTTCTTTATTATTCAGATAAATTTCAGGTAAATTTATATAATTAAACTTGGCGGTAGCGATAATAACCTGTATAATGTAGAAGTTAGTAAAATTTATGTGGCAATGTAATTATGGAAGGATAGATAATTATAATGGATCAGAATCTTATAGCGGTAATAGTAGGCTTTGTAGAAGGGGTAACGGAGTTTTTGCCGGTGTCATCAACAGGTCATATGATTATAGTAGGACATATGCTGGGTTTTGATGGTCCGGCGGCAGATATTTTTGACGTTTTCGTACAGCTGGGGGCGATTTTGTCAGTTATTTTTATTTATAAAGAACGTTTTGCTAGATTTTTTACAAAAGAAGGCTGGCAGGCTGATAAAGGGCTGAGCGTCTGGCATGTAGCCGCTGGTATTGTGCCTGTAATGGGCGTGGCTTTTTTTTGCATATAAATATATTAAAGAATATCTTTTTTCTCCATTTACAGTAGCGATAGGATTGGTATTGGGTGCTTTATTAATGATGTATGCTGAATATAAGACTAAAGATAACCAAGCAGAATTATTGGATGATTTAGATAAGATCTCTTTAAAACAGGCGGCGCTTGTTGGGGCGTTTCAGTTGCTTTCGTTGTGGCCTGGTTTTTCCCGGTCGGGAAGTACTTTGGCGGGTGGACTTTTAGTAGGTTTAAAACGTGAGACTGCAGCAAATTATACTTTTTTGATTGCTGTACCTTTGATGTTTGTAGCCTGTCTTTATGATCTTTTAAAAAATATCAGTATTTTAACAGTAGATGATCTGCAGATGTTGGCGATTGGTTTTGTGGTTGCTTTTGTGGTTGCTTACTGGTCCGTGCTGTGGTTTTTAAAATTTCTTCATAAATATAGCTTGACATCTTTTGCATATTATCGTATCATACTTGCTGTAGCTGCTTTAACATACTTTTACTTTTAAAGAGTTTTGTAAAAAAAGTTACTGAATTAATTGAAAAGTAGTTGACAAAATGATTATGTTAATATATAATCTTCCTTGTCACTAATTAAGTGCTGGCATAGCTCAACTGGTAGAGCAGCTGACTTGTAATCAGCAGGTTGTGGGTTCAAGTCCTATTGCCAGCTCCAAATGGAGAGGTTCCCGAGTGGCTAAAGGGAGCAGACTGTAAATCTGCCGCGTTTCGCTTCGTTGGTTCGAATCCAACCCTCTCCACCACTTTCTTAATTAGTTTTCATCGCGGGGTGGAGCAGTTGGTAGCTCGTCGGGCTCATAACCCGAAGGTCGTTGGTTCAAGTCCAGCCCCCGCAACCATTTTGATTATTTGGTTGCGATGCTGATGTAGCTCAGTCGGCAGAGCGTATCCTTGGTAAGGATAAGGTCACCAGTTCAATCCTGGTCATCAGCTCCAAATAAATATGGCGGCGTAGCTCAGTTGGCTAGAGCATTCGGTTCATACCCGGAGTGTCCGCGGTTCAAATCCGTGCGCCGCCACCAATAAAAAATAAAACCTCAGTGATGGGGTTTTTTTTATTATAGTCATAAAACCAAGCAGGAGTTTACAGGCAGACAGCGAATATGGTAAAATGGCGTCAAAGCCTATTTTATAAAAAACAAAAGAGATTCGGAGGAAAAATGAATGGCAAAGCAAAAATATGAAAGAACAAAACCGCATGCTAATATCGGCACCATCGGTCACGTAGACCATGGTAAAACAACCCTGACCGCAGCAATCACCAAAGTATTGGCTTCTAAAGGCGGCGCAGAATTCATGGATTACTCCATGATCGATAAAGCACCTGAAGAAAGAGAACGCGGAATCACCATCAACACTTCCCACGTAGAATATGAAACAGCAACCCGCCACTACGCACACGTAGACTGCCCGGGCCATGCCGACTATGTAAAAAACATGATCACCGGCGCAGCACAAATGGACGGAGCGATCCTCGTAGTATCCGCAGCAGACGGCCCGATGCCGCAAACTCGTGAGCACATCCTTCTTGCTCGTCAAGTAGGCGTACCTGCAATGGTAGTGTTCCTGAATAAAGCAGATATGGTAGACGATCCGGAACTGATCGAATTAGTAGAAATGGAAGTACGTGAACTGCTCTCCAGCTACGACTTCCCCGGCGACGACATTCCTGTAGTAGTAGGGTCTGCACTGAAAGCACTTGAAGGCGACGCAGCATACGAAGCAAAAATCGTGGAACTGATGGACGCAGTAGATGCATACATTCCTATTCCGGAACGCGCAACTGACAAACCGTTCCTGATGCCTGTAGAAGACGTATTCACAATTACCGGCCGTGGCACAGTAGCAACAGGCCGTGTAGAACGTGGTATCATCAAAGTAGGCGACAATATTGAGATCGTAGGAATGACAGAAGAGAAAAAAAAGCAACAGTAGTAACGGGCGTAGAAATGTTCCGTAAATTACTGGACGAAGCAGTAGCAGGAGACAACATCGGCTGCCTGCTGCGTGGTGTAGACCGTAAAGATATCGAACGCGGTCAAGTACTTGCAAAACCCGGCAGCATCCATCCGCACACAAAATTCAAAGCAGAAGTATATGTACTGACGAAAGAAGAAGGCGGCCGTCATACACCGTTCTTCAACGGCTATCGTCCGCAGTTCTATTTCAGAACAACAGACGTAACCGGCGTAACTGAATTACCGGAAGGTATTGAGATGGTAATGCCTGGCGATAACGTAACCATGGACGTAGAGCTGATCACTCCGATCGCAATCGAGCCTGGTCTGCGTTTTGCAATTCGCGAAGGCGGCCGTACTGTTGGCGCCGGCGTTGTTGCTGCTATCAACGAATAAGTAAGAGAGCGATAACTTGGTTTTCTGCTAAGACCGGTCCGACATAGACCGGTCTTAGCATATTTTTGAAAGTTTGTTGACATAGAGTGTTAACTGTGGTACTCTATATTAGTGAAATTTTGTGATTGGTAATCTATGAGTAAGAGAGGTGTTAAATATGCGCAGTTTAGTTACCATGGCTTGCACTGAGTGCAAACAACGCAACTATCAAACCAACAACAAAAAGAACGATCCTGATCGTATCGAACTGAATAAATATTGCAAGTTCTGCAAAAAACACACTTTACATAAAGAAACTAAATAATTTTTGTTAACGTGTGATTTAGTATCAGGTATTCAAGCAAGGATGTGAAAAAATGGCCGTTCCGGAAACTACGGGTGTGAAGAACGCAGGCGGTATTACACGCTTTATGCGTGAAACTAAAGTAGAACTGAAAAAAGTAACCTGGCCTACCAAACAAGAGCTTATTGCTAATACTGCAGTGGTTTTGATTGCGGTTGTTATTTGTGCAGCATTGATTTGGGTCATTGATTCCTTCTTCAATGTTGTTTTTCGCTTGATTTTGCAATAAGGCTGCGTAAGGAGGAAAGGGAAGCTTCCCTATCATTAATATGGAATCAGAAAAACGTTGGTATGTAATCCACACTTATTCCGGTTATGAGAATAAGGTAAGCGCAAATCTGGAACGTAAAGTTCATTCCTTGGGTATGGAAAATGAAATTTTCCGTATTGTGATACCTATGGAAAATGAGGTTGAAGTAAAAGACGGTAAAAAACGCAGCGTCCAGAGAAAGGTTTTTCCTGGTTATGTGCTTGTAGAGATGATTGTAAATGATCGCTCTTGGTATGCTGTGCGTAATACACCGGGTGTGACCGGCTTTGTCGGTTCCGGTACTAAACCGATTCCTTTGACTGATGAAGAAGTCAAACAGATCATGCGCTCCATGGGCGTAGAAGAAAGCCGCCCCAAAATTGATTTACAATTACAACAGATGGTTCGTTTGAAAACTGGTCCGTTTGCCGGCTGTGTCGGCAGCGTTTCTGAAATCAATGAAGAACGTGGTAAACTGAAAGTTCTGGTTAGCATGTTCGGACGCGAAACACCTGTTGAGATTGATTTTACTCAGGTTGAAGAAGCTGAATAATAAGGAGGTGTAATAAATGCCGAAAAAAGTCGTAAAAATGGTAAAATTACAGGTACCGGCTGGTAAAGCTACTCCGGCTCCTCCTGTAGGCCCTGCACTTGGCCAAGCTGGTGTAAACATCATGGCTTTTGTTAAGGAGTTCAATGAACGTACTGCTCAACAAGCAGGTTTGATCATTCCGGTAGAAATTACCGTATTTGAAGATCGTTCCTTTACTTTCATTACAAAAACTCCTCCGGCACCGGTTTTGCTGAAAAAAGCTGCTGGTCTGGAAAAAGGTTCCGGCGAACCAAACAAAAAGAAAGTTGCTCAATTGAGCCGCGATAAAGTTCGCGAAATCGCTGAAGCTAAAATGGCTGACCTGAATGCTGCTGATATCGAAGCTGCTATGAGAATGGTAGAAGGTACTGCGCGCAGCATGGGTATAACCATCGTTGACTGATTTATAGTCGACTATTTATGTGGGAGGAATTATCCGTTTGTACCACAAGGAGGAAAGTTTAATGGCAAAATTTGGTAAAAAATATCAAGACGCTTTGAAACTTATCGAAGCCGACAAATTCTATGCTCCTAAAGAAGCAGTAGAATTAGTTAAAAAAACTTCTGTTACTAAATTTGACAGCACTGTAGAAGTTGCTTTCAAATTAGGCGTAAATCCTAAATACGCTGACCAACAAGTTCGTGGTGCTCTAGTTCTTCCTCATGGCACTGGCAAATCTAAATCTGTTTTAGTATTTGCTAAAGGCGCTAAAGTTCAGGAAGCAGAAGCAGCTGGTGCTGACTATGTAGGCGGCGAAGAATTGGTTGCTAAAATCCAAGGCGGCTGGACTGATTTCGAAGTCTGCGTTGCAACTCCTGATATGATGGGTGTTGTAGGCCGTTTGGGTAAAATCCTCGGTCCTAAAGGCTTGATGCCTAACCCGAAGGTTGGTACAGTTACTATGGATGTAACACGTGCTATCAACGAAATTAAAGCCGGTAAAATCGAATATCGTACTGATAAAGCTGGTAATGTTCAAGCTCCTATTGGTAAGGCTTCTTTTACCGAACAACAACTGTTGGAAAACTACATCACTTTGGTCGATACTCTGATCAAAGTAAAACCGTCTGGTGCAAAAGGTCAGTATATTAAATCTATAACTGTATCTACCACTATGGGCCCTGGCGTAAAAATTGACGTTTTGAAAGCTAACAGCGACAAATAAGATTTTTGATGTAGTAACAACTTTATAAATCAGAAGATAATCGGGCCATAGACAGCAGGTGCGGTAACGCATAAGTAGAAATACACCTGCCGAGGCTGGAGACGATGAAGATAGACCTTCGCGACCTCCGGCTTAGGCCGAGAGGTCTTTTTGATTTTATAAAATCATTTTTTAAGAAGGAGGTGTGATGCATGGCAGTTATTAGACCTGAAAAAGCAGCTAAAGTTGCTGAGATCAAAGAATTGCTGACAGCTTCCAAGTGCACTATTCTGGTTGATTTTTGCGGTTTGACCGTAGCTCAGGATACAGCATTTCGCCGCAAAATGCGCGAAGCTGGCGTCAAATATGGCGTTGTAAAAAATACAATGCTGCGTATTGCTGCAAATGAAGCCGGCATCGAAGGTTTAGAGCCTGTATTGGAGAAAAACACTGCAATTGCAGTTGCTCCTGAAGATCCCGTTGCTGTAGCAAAAATTATTTGCGATTTCGCAAAAGAAAACAAAGCTCTGACTATCAAAGCTGGTGTACTCGACGGTCAAGTTATCGACGAAGCTGCAATTAAAGCTTTGGCAGAACTTCCGCCGAAAGAAGTCCTCATTGCAAAAATGCTGGGCAGCATGAATGCTCCAATCAGCGGTTTTGTCAATGTACTGCAAGGTACTATCCGCAACGTTGTTTATGCACTCGAGGCTGTTCGTCAGCAAAAAGAGTCCGCATAAGCAGTGTGTCTAACCAAGCAAGTTAAAACAAAAAATAAAACATTTGAATTTATGGAGGTATATATAATGAACAAAGAACAAATCATCGAAGCTATTGAATCTATGACCGTACTCGAACTTTCCGAATTGGTAAAAGCTCTGGAAGAAAATTCGGCGTATCCGCTGCTGCTCCTGTAGCTGTAGCTGCTGCTCCTGCTGCTGGCGGCGCTGCTGCTGCTGAAGAAAAAACTGAATTTGACGTAGTTTTGACTTCCGCTGGCGCTGGCAAAATCAACGTTATCAAAGTTGTTCGTGAAGCAACTGGTCTTGGCCTGAAAGAAGCAAAAGAAATCGTTGACGGCGCTCCTAAAGCTGTTAAAGAAAAAATCTCCAAAGCTGACGCTGACGCTTTGAAAGCTAAACTTGAAGAAGCTGGCGCTTCCGTAGAATTGAAATAATTTCAATTAGAACTTTAATAAGCTTCCTGTTTTGCAGGAAGCTTATTTTTTATTTTATTACTTGCTATTGACAATAGAAAAACTTTGTGATATCATAATAAACTACAGTAAATAAATGAATTGCAGGTATTTTGATAACGGTCACGATGGCTCAGTGGTTGGGAATCGTGTACTGCTCATACGGTAAAGATGAAGTTCGTTCATCGAAGACAATACGCAAGGTCCTTGAGACAATCTGGAACCTTGCTTTTTTTGTCATTCGTGAAACGGGCTGAGTTTGGCCTGCCTGACAAAATATGAAGGGGTGAGGGATTACATGTTTAAACCGGTTCCCGTAGGCGATAGGACTCGGTACAGTTATGCCAGAATCAATGAAGTATTACCAATGCCTCATTTGATTGACATCCAAAGAAAATCGTATGAGTGGTTCATGCGAGAAGGTCTTTGCGAAATTTTTCATGACATTTCTCCGATCAAGGATTTTACAGGTAATTTAGAACTTTCGTTTGAGGGCTTTACGTTAGGGGATCCTAAATATAGCGTTGAAGAATGTAAAGAGCGTGATGCTTCTTACTCGGCACCATTAAACGTAAACGTTCGCTTGCTTTACAAAGACACCGGCGAGATCAAAGAATCTAAAGTTTTCATGGGTGATTTTCCACTGATGACTGAAACCGGTACTTTTATTATCAACGGTGCTGAACGTGTTATTGTCAGCCAGTTGGTTCGTTCTCCAGGCGTATACTACAATGTATCCATGGATCCCAGTGGTAAAAAAATGTATGGTACTACTGTTATTCCAAACCGTGGTGCCTGGATTGAATTTGAAACAGATGTTAATGATGTTATTTATGCTCGTGTAGATCGCACCAGGAAATTACCTGCTACGGTTTTACTGCGTGCTTTGGGTTTATCCAGCAATGCTGAGATTTTGGCATTGTTCGGTGAGCATCCTTCCGTTTTGGCAACTTTGGAACGTGATGCAACTACCAATCGCGAAGAAGCTTTAATTGAGATTTATAAGAAACTGCGTCCAGGCGAACCGCCTACTTTGGAAAATTCTACGCAGTTGATTGAAGCTACATTTTTTGATAATAAGCGCTATGATCTTGCCAGTGTAGGTCGTTATAAACTCAATAAAAAATTGGGCTGGCGCCGTCGTTTGCTGGATAAGGTTCTTGACGCACCGCTTGTTGATACTTCTACCGGAGAAATTATTCTGCCGGCAGGTACTAGAATTGATGATAAAGCTATTGATATCATCGAGCAAAGTGAAATTTTCAGCGGCGTAGGATTGAAAGAGGTTTTCATCCGCGTAAAAGAACAAGTACTGAAATTAATCTGTACTGCTGATATTCCCGAAAAACACCGTACTGTAACCGTAGAAGACGTTTTGGCATCTTTTGGTTATCTGCTCAACCTGATGGATGGTTTAGGTACAGGCGACGATATTGACCATTTGGGTAACCGTCGTGTACGTAGTGTCGGAGAATTATTACAAAATCAATTCCGGATCGGTTTAGCCCGTATGGAACGTGTTGTTAAAGAGCGCATGACTATCCAAGACGTAGATGTAATCACGCCGCAGGCTTTGATTAATATTCGTCCTGTTGTTGCGGCAATTAAAGAATTCTTTGGCAGCAGTCAGTTGTCTCAGTTTATGGATCAGAATAACCCGTTAGCTGAGTTAACACATAAAAGGCGTCTGTCTGCACTTGGTCCTGGTGGTTTGAGCCGCGAACGCGCCGGTTATGAAGTACGTGACGTACATCATTCTCATTATGGTCGTATGTGTCCTATCGAAACGCCTGAAGGTCCTAATATTGGACTTATAGGTTCTTTGTCTACCTTTGCTATTATCAATAAATATGGTTTTATGGAAACGCCATATCGTAAGGTTGATAAAGAAGAGGGACGTGTTACTGACGAAATCGTTTATCTGACGGCTGATGAAGAGGACGAATATATTTGTGCCCAGGCCAATGAACCGCTTGATGAAAACGGTTATTTCTTGGGTGAACGTGTTACGGCACGTTATCTGAATGAAGTTTTGTCTTTGCCTCCGAATCAGGTTGACTATATGGACGTTTCTCCGAAACAGGTTGTATCTATTGCTACGGCGCTGATACCGTTCTTGGAAAACGACGATGCGAACCGCGCATTGATGGGTGCTAATATGCAGCGTCAGGCTGTGCCGCTTTTATGTACGCAGTCGCCTGTTGTTGGTACTGGTATGGAATATAAGGTCGCCGTTGACTCTGGCGTATGCGTACTTGCTAAACGTGCGGGTATTGTTGAGCGTGTTGTTGGCAATGAAATCCGTGTACGTGCGGAAGATGGCAGTGTTGATGTTTATGAACTTTTAAAATTTAAGCGTTCTAATCAGGGAACTTGTGTCAATCAGCGTCCTATCGTCAATAAAGGCGATAAAGTAGTTGAGAAGCAGGTGCTGGCAGATGGCCCGGCGACTGATCATGGTGAATTGGCGCTTGGACACAATGTAATTGTTGCTTATATGCCGTGGGAAGGCTATAACTACGAGGATGCTATTTTGCTGAGCGAAGATCTGGTCAAAGCGGATATCTTTACATCTATCCATATCGAAGAATATGATTGTGATGCCCGTGATACTAAGCTTGGCCAGGAAGAAATTACCCGTGATATTCCCAACGTTTCCGAAGAAGCATTGAAAGATCTTGATGAACGCGGGATTATCCGTATCGGAGCAGAAGTACGTCCTGGCGATATCCTTGTTGGTAAGGTTACGCCGAAAGGCGAAACTGAGCTGACTGCAGAAGAACGTTTGTTGAGAGCCATCTTTGGTGAAAAAGCCCGCGAAGTTCGTGATAGCTCGCTGCGTGTGCCACATGGCGAAGCTGGTAAAATTGTCAGCGTTAAAGTATTTACCCGTGAAAACGGCGATGAGCTGCCGCCTGGTGTAAATGAACAAGTTCGTGTGCATATCGCGCAAAAACGTAAGATTTCTGAAGGCGATAAGATGGCAGGCCGCCATGGTAATAAGGGTGTAGTTTCCCGCATCATGCCGCGTGAAGATATGCCGTTTCTGCCAAGCGGAGAGCCGGTTCAAATCGTATTGAATCCTTTGGGCGTACCTTCCCGTATGAATATCGGACAGATTTTGGAAACTCATTTAGGCTGGGCTGCACGCGCTCTAGGCATGCAGATTGAAGCCGGTGCTGAAGGTTTGGCTGATCGTTTTGAGAAAGCCGGTTATGATGTTGAAAAATATGGAATGCCTGAAACTGTAGAAATCGATAAGTTCGGTGAAGAAAGCATCAAAGCAATGAAGATGTCCGTACCTGTTTTTGACGGTGCTCATGAAGAAGATATGAATGCTACTCTTGATTTGGCTGGAGTAGATCCGAGTGGTAAAACAAGGTTGTATGACGGTCGTACAGGTGAACCTTTTGATAACAAGGTTACAGTTGGCTGCGTATATATGCTGAAGTTGCATCACTTGGTTGACGACAAGATACATGCCCGTTCTACCGGTCCGTACTCTTTGGTTACCCAACAGCCTCTTGGTGGTAAAGCTCAGTTTGGCGGGCAACGTTTTGGTGAGATGGAGGTTTGGGCCCTGGAAGCTTATGGTGCCGCTTATACTCTGCAGGAAATTCTCACAGTCAAATCTGACGATGTTGTGGGCCGTGTAAAAACTTATGAAGCTATTGTTAAGGGTGAGAACGTTCCTGAACCTGGTGTGCCCGAATCCTTTAAAGTTCTTATCAAAGAGCTGCAAAGTATCGGTCTCGATATTAAGGTGCTCAATGAAGACGAAGAAGAGATTTCCATGCGCGACAGTGATGATGATGTCACTGAAACTGCACGTGACCTCGATTTGAACATCGACGGCGAGATTCCGGCTGTTGCTGCTGTTGAAACAGATGAATATACTGTTGATGAAAATAGCGTTGAAGATGCGGAATTTGATTTAGTTGCAGATATTGGCAACTTTAACATGGAAGCTAAAGATGAGTTGGACGGAGATGTAAATAACTCCGACGATATTGAATAGAAGGGAGCGATCGATTCTTGTTGGATGTAAATAATTTTGAGTCTATGCGTATCGGTCTGGCTTCACCGGAACAAATCAGAACTTGGTCCTATGGCGAAGTAAAGAAACCGGAAACTATTAACTACAGAACTTTGAAACCGGAACGCGACGGTTTGTTCTGCGAAAGAATATTTGGACCTACCAAAGACTGGGAATGCCATTGCGGTAAATACAAAAGAATTCGTTATAAAGGTATCGTCTGCGATAAGTGCGGCGTTGAAGTTACCCGCTCCAAAGTTCGTCGTGACCGTATGGGTCATATCGAACTGGCTGCACCTGTTTCTCATATCTGGTACTTTAAGGGTATCCCGAGCCGGATGGGATTGATTCTTGATATTTCGCCCAGGTCGCTTGAAAAAGTACTGTATTTTGCTAATTACATCGTACTTGATGCCGGTGATACTCCTTTGGTAAAAAAACAGTTATTGAGCGAAGGCGAATATATCGAAGCCCGCGACAAATATGGCAGCGGTTTTAAAGTTGGTATGGGCGCTACTGCTATCAAAGCACTGCTGGAAGAGATCGATTTATCTGCATTAACTGCGGAACTGCGTGCTGAATTGAAAGAGGTAAGCGGACAAAGAAAAATTCGTGCCGTACGCCGTTTAGAAGTCTGTGAAGCTTTCCTTAAATCAGGCAATCGCCCTGAATGGATGATTTTGGATGTTGTTCCTGTAATTCCTCCGGAACTGCGTCCGATGGTACAATTAGACGGCGGACGTTTTGCGACTTCTGACCTTAATGATTTGTATCGTCGTGTCATCAACCGTAATAATCGGTTAAAAAGATTGCTTGAACTCAATGCTCCTGATATCATCGTACGTAATGAAAAACGTATGCTTCAGGAAGCTGTTGATGCTTTGATTGACAACGGACGCCGTGGCCGTCCAGTAACAGGTCCTGGTAATCGTCCTTTAAAATCTCTTTCTGATATGCTGAAAGGTAAACAAGGTCGTTTCCGTCAGAACCTGTTAGGTAAACGTGTTGACTATTCCGGTCGTTCTGTTATTGTAGTAGGGCCTGAATTGAAAATGCATCAATGTGGTCTGCCTAAAGAAATGGCACTGGAATTGTTTAAGCCTTTTGTCATGAAACGCTTGGTTAACAGCGGTCAGGCTACTAATATCAAAAGTGCAAAACGCATGGTAGAACGTGCTACTACTGCTGTTTGGGATGTTTTGGAAGATGTAATCAAAGAACATCCTGTGCTTTTGAACCGTGCACCGACTTTGCATAGGCTTGGTATCCAGGCTTTTGAGCCGATCTTGTCTGAAGGGCGTGCAATCAAACTGCATCCTCTGGTATGCACTGCATACAATGCCGACTTTGACGGTGACCAAATGGCAGTCCATCTGCCGCTGTCTGCTGAAGCACAGGCCGAGGCCAGGATGCTGATGCTTTCGGTTAATAATATTCTGGCCCCGAAAGACGGAAAACCTGTTGCTGTACCTTCGCAGGATATGGTTTTAGGTTCATATTACCTGACAATCATCAAAGAAGGCGCTAAAGGCGAAGGGATGCGTTTCAGCAGCTTTAATGAAGCTTTGCTGGCTTATTTCCATGGTGAAGTTGAACTGCAGGCACGCATTAAGATTTATATCCCGAATAAGGATATTTATGAAGAACCTTCCAGCGAAGGGGTAAGTCTGGTAACGACTACTGTCGGCAATGCGATACTTAATGAAGAACTGCCGGTTGAAATGCGGTACTTCCATTTAGAAGATGAAGTAAACGAAGCCGGTAAAAAAAGTTAAAGTATGGCATTTGAATAAACTGCTTGATAAAAAAGAATTGGGACGTCTTGTTGCTAAGGCACATAAATTGTATGGCAATTTGCGTACGGCTGAAATCCTTGACGTTGTTAAGAAAATGGGTTATGACAATGCTTGTAAAGCAGGTATTTCCATTGCTGTTTCCGATATCAAAATTCCGCCTGAAAAGGCAGAGATTTTGGCCGCTACGGAAAAAGAAATCGATAAAACTGAGCGTATGTTCCGTCGTGGTTTGATGAGTGAGGACGAACGTTATCGCAAGGTTATCGAACTTTGGGGCAAGGCTACTGATGATGTAACCAATAAGCTTATGTCGTCCACAATGGATCCGTTTAACTCTGTGTATATGATGGCTAATTCTGGTGCCCGCGGTAATACGCAGCAGATCCGTCAGCTGGCTGGTATGCGTGGTTTGATGGCAGATCCTTCCGGTCGTATCATTGACCGACCGATCAAGGCTAATTTCCGTGAAGGCCTGACTGTTTTGGAATACTTTATTTCAACTCATGGTGCTCGTAAAGGTTTGGCTGATACAGCATTGCGTACTGCTGACTCCGGTTATCTGACCCGTCGTTTGGTTGACGTTGCTCAGGATGTGATCGTACGTGAAGATGACTGTGATATCGTTGGTATCAATCTTGTAAAAGAGCGCGGACGTCTTTGCAAAGCAACCTTGGGTTCCAGTCAGAATAAACTGCGCGAGATTGTTATTGGACGTAATTTGGCAGCTGGTATTACTGATCCTGCTACAGGTGAGTTAATTGTCGAAGCTGATACGATTGTGACAGAAGATTTGTATAACAAATTAGCTGCAGCAAAGGTCATGGAAGTAGTTTTATATGCTACTGACGATATGAGCGGAGAAGAAACCGAGACAATTCAGATTAATATCAGCGATGAACAATCTAATGCTGTATTGAAAGAAGCAATGATGCATCATTTTGATGGCCGAGAAGTTGCTGAAGATGTTGTGGCAGCTGATGGTACAGTGCTGATCGAAGCCGGTGCGACTTATGACGAAGCAATTATCGACGCTATTTTGGCTAATGGTACTGTCCGCGATGTTAAAGTTCGCAATAATGCAATCGAAGGTATTGAGATTGAATCGATTACCGAAGGTAAAAATAAACAAACTGTTATTGAATCTTTGCGCGACCGTATCGTAGGACGTTATCTTGCTGAAGATATTTTGGATAATGATGGTAATATCTGTTACCATATCAATGATTATGTTACTGAAGATATGGCGGATCAGATTTCTTCGTTGCGTGAAAAAGTAAAAATCCGTTCCGTACTCAATTGCAAAGCCAAAGTCGGCGTTTGCCGTAAATGTTATGGCCGTAATCTGGCTACAGGTAGAAAAGTTGAAGTTGGCGAAGCTGTTGGTACTATTGCTGCTCAATCCATTGGTGAACCTGGTACTCAGCTCACTATGCGTACGTTCCACACCGGTGGCGTAGCAGGTGACGATATCACTCAGGGCTTACCCCGTGTTGAAGAGCTGTTTGAAGCCCGTAAACCGAAACATCCTGGTTTACTTACTGAAAATGCTGGTACTGTACACATTGGTGAAGAAAACGGCATCCGTAAAGTAACTGTTACCAGTGAAGATGGGGAGCAGATTTATACTATTCCTTATGGGTCTAAACTCGCTGTTACCGAGGGCATGGTAATTGCTGTCGGCGATCGTCTGACTGAAGGGTCACTCAATCCGCATGATATTTTACGTATTAGTGGTGTGCGTGCTACTCAGCGTTATCTGGTTCAACAGGTATTGGGAGTTTATAAATCTCAGGGTGTTGAGATTAACGATAAGCATATCGAAGTTATGGTTCGCCAAATGATGCGTAAAATCCGCATCGAAGAAGCTGGCGATACTTATATGCTGCCGGGTGAATATATCGATGTTGCAGAATTTGAAGCACAGAATGCGGAAATGCTGGAAAAAGGCTTACAGCCTGCAGAAGGACGTCCGGTGCTGCTTGGTATTACCAAAGCATCTCTGGCTACTGATTCTTTCCTGTCTGCTGCATCCTTCCAGGAAACTACACGCGTGCTGACAGATGCCGCAATCAAAGGCAAAGTTGATCCGCTTTTAGGACTTAAAGAAAATGTTATCATTGGTAAACTTATTCCGGCTGGTACCGGTATGAATCGTTATCGTGATATCAAAATCAAATATAACACTACTAATAGCGACCAACAGTAAAATTACAGACTTTTAAGTAAAACCTCTACTCCTTATCATAAAGGAGTAGAGGTTTTTATCAAATTAAACAACAGAATTTCATTAATTTTTGAAAAAAGCGAACGATAGGATGATTTTTTGTTAAAAAGTTCACATTATAATTGACACATAGGGAAGCTATTGGTAAAATTATAATAATAAATAAGATGGTAGAGATGACCCGAGAAGGATTTTTAGTTGCGCATATAGCAGTTGAAAGATTTCGACTTGGGTTTTATTTTTTCTCACAGATACTTTAGGAGGCAGAAGCATGAAAGTTGCTATTATTATGGGAAGTAATTCTGACTGGCCTATTCTTGAGCCGGCAGAAAAAACTCTGAAAGAATTTGGAGTAGAGGTAGAGGTGATAGTTGCTTCGGCACACCGTACTCCGGATGTGGTACATGAATTTGCTGCTGGCGCACGCAATCGCGGCGTAGAGGCTATTATTGCCGCTGCCGGTGCTGCTGCCCATTTAGGCGGTGTTATTGCTGCTTACACTACAGTGCCTGTAATCGGTATTCCCATCAATGCCACACCTTTGAATGGTATGGATGCGCTTTTAAGCTTTGTGCAAATGCCTGCAGGTATTCCTGTAGCGACGATGGCTATTAATGGCGCTAAAAATGCTGCTTTGTTTGCAGTACAGATACTGTCTGTAAAATACCCTGAACTGGTTACTAAATTAGCAGAAAATCGTTTGCAGATGCAGGAAGAGGTAAAAGCCAAAGGTGAGAAGCTCGCAATGCGTGCTGAGGGTAAGTAAGAAATGGTTGAAAAAGGAGAATTAACTGTGCCTGGTATTGACTTTGAATTAGACAAATTACATGAAGAATGCGGTGTTTTTGGTATTTATTCGCATAAAGACGATGTTGCACTCAATACTTATTGGGGATTGTATGCATTGCAGCATCGTGGGCAGGAAAGTACCGGTATTGTTACTACTGATGGCAGCAATATGCAGGTCAAAAAAGGCATGGGTCTGGTAGCTGACGTTTATAAAGACGGTGTCGGTGATCTTACTGGACACATAGCTATCGGACATGTACGCTATTCAACAACTGGTTCCAGTATGGCATACAATACTCAACCGCTGCGCGTTTATTTTGACGGCGGTAACTTGGCTTTATCGCATAACGGTAATTTGACTAATGCTGCCGAATTGCGGTCTCGCTTGACCAGAGATGGTGTGGTTTTTCAGACTACTGTTGACACAGAGGTTGTTTTGAGCCTGATTGCCCGCTCGCGGAAAGAGAAAGTTGAAGACCGTGTTGCTGCAGTTAATGAAATCAAAGGTGCTTTTGCTATTTTGATCATGACTGATCATAAATTGATTGCAGTGCGTGATCCTTACGGATTCAGGCCATTATGTTTGGGTAAGCTTGATGGCGGTTGGGTAGTGGCTTCTGAATCATGTGCTTTTGATTTGGTTGGCGCAGAATTTATTCGTGATGTCAAACCGGGTGAAATGCTGGTTTTTGAAGATGACTATGCCGAACCTAAGAGTATGATGTGGTCCAAAGAGATGCCGTCTAAATGTGCGCACTGTATTTTTGAATATGTTTATTTTGCCCGTACGGACAGCGTTATTGATAAACAATGTGTTTATCAGGCACGAATCAATATGGGGCGTGAGCTGGCAAAAGAAACTAAAGAGATCCATCCGGATATTGTTATTTCTGTACCTGACTCCGGTACTGCGGCAGCTGTTGGTTATAGCTTAGAGTCAGGTGTACCTTTTATGGAAGGATTAACGAAAAATCGTTATGTTGGCCGTACTTTTATTCAGCCAACGCAAAAGCAGCGTTTAAATGCTGTTCGCTTAAAATTAAATCCAGTAAAGAGTGTTGTTGCAGGCAAGTCCGTTGTTATGGTTGATGATTCTATCGTTCGCGGTACTACCAGTGGTAAGATCGTCAAATTACTTAAGGATGCCGGTGCAAAAGAAGTGCATGTCTGCATCAGTTCCCCTCCTGTAACGGACCCCTGCTATTATGGCATTGATACTTCTGTGCGAAAGGAATTGATTGCTTCTACGCATACAGAAGATGAAATCTGCCAGTATATCGGCGCTGATTCTCTACACTATATTTCGCTGGAAGGATTAAAACGTTCTTTGAGCAGTATGGATCCTGAAGGTATGTGTTATGCTTGCTTCAATGCAGGTTATCCCGATAATGCGGAAGAAACTATCCGTCAAGGTTCGAAATATATTTTTGAGAACAAATAATTAGGAGGTCCCCATGAGCGAGCAAAGCAAAAAACAAATGACTTATGCCGATGCGGGTGTTGATATTGATGCTGGTAATCGTGCTGTTGAATTAATGAAAGAAAGTGTTCGTGCGACTTATCGTCCTGAGGTTATCGGAGATTTGGGCGGGTTTGGCGGTTTGTTTGCACTGAATTCTGGAAAATATCAGGAACCGATTCTTGTTTCCGGGACTGATGGTGTTGGCACTAAGTTAAAATTGGCGTTTATGGCCGATAAGCATAATACTATCGGTCAAGATGCCGTTGCAATGTGTGTTAATGATATTTTAGTGCAAGGTGCTGAACCTCTGTTTTTCCTTGATTATATTGCTGTCGATAAAGTTGATGCAGAGAAAGTTGCAAATATAGTGCAGGGTGTCGCCAAAGCCTGTCAAGAAGCGGGTTGCGCGTTGATTGGCGGTGAAACTGCTGAAATGGCGGGTTTTTATTCCCAAGGCGAATATGATATTGCGGGTTTTTGTGTAGGTGTTGTTGAAAAAAGTAAAATGATTACCGGGATAAAGTTGCTCCTGGTGATGTACTTTTAGGATTGCCTTCCAGTGGCGTGCATTCCAATGGTTTTTCTTTGGTTCGTAAAATTTGTTTCGAAGTGATGAATTATGATATGAGTACTGAGATTCCGGAATTTGGCTGCAGTTTAGGTGAAAAACTGCTGACACCAACACGGCTCTATCCTAAATCCTGTCTGCCTCTGATCGAAAAATTTGATCTTCACGGTATGGTGCATATTACTGGTGGCGGTTTCTACGATAATATTCCACGTATCCTGCCAGAAAAATGTGATGCGGAAATCAATGCCGCAGCTTGGGAAATACCTGTGGTTTTCAAAAATTGCAGGAGTGGGGCAATGTGCCCTGGGCAGAAATGTACCGTACGTTCAATATGGGGGTAGGTATGGTTTTAGTAGTTGCTCCTGAAGAAGCGGATGCCGTGCGTAGTCATCTTACTTCTGTAGGTGAACCTTTCTATGAATTAGGAAATGTTGTTGCCGGTAATAAAAAAGCAATTATGAAAGGCGGCGTTTTCAGTGAGTAGCCGTAAAATTGGCGTCTTGGTCAGCGGTCGCGGCAGCAATCTGCAATCCGTATTGGACAGGATAGCCGACGGCTATTTACCTTTGGAAATTGCTGTTGTTATCAGTGATAAGGCTGATGCATATGCTTTGGAACGTGCAGAGAAAGCTGGAATAGCTGCTGTAGCAATTCCACGTAAAGAATGTGTTTCTAAGGAAGAGTTTGAAGGCAAGATTGATGCAGCTTTGCGCGCTCATGGTGCAGAACTTGTTGTTTTAGCCGGTTTTATGCGGATATTGAGCGGGAATTTTGTTAATAAATGGACACAGAAAATCATAAATATCCATCCGGCACTTTTGCCAAGCTTTCCAGGCCTTGATGCCCAGGGGCAGGCTTTGGAATACGGTGTGAAGATTGCTGGCTGTACTGTACATTTTGTCGATGAAGGAACAGATAGTGGTCCGATTATATTACAGAAACCTGTGCCTGTTTTAAATGACGATACAGAGGAATCTTTAGCAGCACGAATTTTAGTTGAAGAACATAAGGCGATGCCGGAGGCTTTACGTTTGTGGGCGTTAGGCAAGCTGGAAATACAGGGAAGGCGCGTTATCGTGCATCCTTGAGATGAGGTGATAAATAATGAGAATCAAAAGAGCGTTATTGAGTGTATCTGATAAAACCGGTATTGTGAAGTTGGCCCAATTTCTACATGACATTGGAGTAGAGATTATTTCAACCGGCGGAACGATGACTGCTATCAGAGAAGCCGGAATACCTGTAACTTATGTCAGCGATGTGACTGGTTTCCCTGAAATTATGGATGGTCGTGTTAAAACTTTGAATCCTAAGATCCACGGTGGTATTTTGGCTGTACGCAGTAATCCCGAGCATATGGCAGCTTTGGAAAAACATGATATAAAACCGATAGATCTAGTGGTTGTCAATTTGTATCCCTTTAAAGAAACAATTGCTAAACCAAACGTTACAGAGGCAGAAGCGATAGAAAATATTGATATTGGCGGTCCGGCAATGGTGCGTGCCTCTGCTAAAAATTTCCGTGATGTAATTATTGTTACTAACCCAGCCCGTTATACCAGCCTGATTGCTATGCTGCAGCAGTATGGGGACGCAGACATCAAAACACGCAAAACATTGGCCAAAGAAGCCTTTAACCATACTTCCGAATATGATGCTATGATCTGTGAATACCTGACCAAGCAGTTGGTTGAAGGTAAATAAGATGAAAAGGTTGATGAAATAATGCGTTTATTATTAATCGGCGGCGGCGGACGTGAACATGCTCTGGCCTGGAAGTTGGCGCAAAGCCCTCAGGTGGAAACGATTTATGCGGCACCGGGAAATCCTGGTATCGCTTTGCTTGATAAATGTGAATGTATTGATTTACCATTGCAGGAATTAGAAACTTGCTGATTATGCTGAGGCTAACTGTATTGATTTAACAGTTGTTGGTCCGGAAGCAAGTCTTGTTGAAGGTATTGCCGATGTTTTTAAGGCAAGAGGTCTGGCATTGTTTGGGCCCAGTAAGGCGGCTGCAGAGCTGGAAGGTTCTAAAGCTTTTTCTAAACAGCTGATGGAAAAATACGGGATCCCTACAGCTTTTTTTAAAGTATGCGAGGATATAGAAACAGCCAAGGCTTATATCAAAGAAAAAGGCGCTCCGATTGTTGTTAAGGCGGATGGTTTGGCAGCAGGTAAAGGCGTAGTTGTTGCTATAACTGAAGCAGAAGCATTTGCTGCTGTTGACGATATGATGGGAGACCTTAAATTTGGCGGTGCCGGCGCACGTGTGGTTTTAGAAGAGTTTATGGAAGGCGAAGAGGCATCCTTACTGGCGTTTACTGACGGTGATACTATCGTTTCCATGATTGCAGCACAGGACCATAAAAGGATAAACGATAATGATGAAGGGCCAAATACTGGTGGTATGGGAACATATGCTCCTGCTCCTGTTATGACTGATATTCTGCGGCTGAAGGCTGTGGAAAAGGTTTTAAAGCCGACTATTGCAGCAATGAAGGCAGAGGGAAGACCGTATCAGGGTTGTTTATATGCAGGTTTGATGATTAACGGCGACGACATTAAAGTAGTTGAATTTAACTGCCGTTTTGGAGATCCTGAAACACAGGTTATTATGCCGCTTCTTGATGGTGATTTGGCAGAAATAATGCTGTGCTGCGCTACAGGTACTTTAGCTCAGGCTGATATCGGCTGGTATGACAAAGCTGCTGTATGTGTTGTTATGGCTTCAGGTGGTTACCCTGGAAGCTATAAACAAGGCTTGCCTATCAGTGGCTTGGAAGAGACTGCTGCAAGGGAAGACGTTGTTGTTTTCCATGCAGGAACTAAATGTGCTGATGGCCAAATAGTTACTGCTGGCGGTCGTGTGCTTGGTGTCACAGCCGTTGGGAAAAATATCCGTGAGGCGAAAGATAAGGCTTATGAAGCTGCGGGAAAAATCAGCTTTGCTGATGCCCATTATCGTAAGGATATTGCCTGGCGCGCATTAAAAAAATAATAATGACGTCCCAATGCTTTGGCACTGGGACGTTTTGTATAACTTAAATCAGCTTAAAAAGCCTACAAGCTCCAGATAAAATTTAGAGAAAAGGAAGATGAATACAATGGCATTTTATTATGATGAACCCGCTCATACTTTTAGTGAATACCTGCTTGTTCCTGGTTATTCCTCAAAAGAATGTGTACCGACGAACGTTGATTTACGTACTCCTTTAGTAAAATTTAAAAAAGGTGAAGAATCAGCGATTACATTGAATATTCCTCTCGTTTCTGCTATCATGCAGTCTGTTTCTGATGATAAAATGGCGATAGCGCTTTCCAAAGAGGGTGGTATATCCTTTATTTATGGTTCCCAGACTATTGAAAATGAAGCTGCTATGGTGGCGCGTGTAAAAACACATCGTGCCGGTTTTGTCAGCAGTGATTCTAATATCCGACCAGACAGCACTTTGGCAGATATCGTTGCTCTGAAAGAAAAAACAGGTCATTCTACGGTAGCGGTTACTTCTGACGGCACTGTGAACGGCAAATTGGAAGGCATTGTTACCAGTCGTGATTATCGTGTCAGCCGTATGGATTTGAATACGAAGGTCAGCACTTTTATGACGCCAATCAATGAAATGATTGTTGGCGGCAAAGAGACTTCGCTGCAGGAAGCAAATGATATCATTTGGGATAATAAACTGAATACATTGCCTATTATTGATGATGAAGGCCGTTTATTGTATATGGTTTTCCGTAAAGATTATGCTACTCATAAAGAGTATCCTTTAGAGCTTTTGGACAGTAAAAAACGTCACGTAGTAGGGGCTGGCATTAATACCCGCGACTATGCTGAACGTGTACCGGCTTTGGTTAATGCCGGTGCCGATGTGCTTTGCATTGATTCTTCAGAGGGTTATTCTGAATGGCAGAAATTGACTTTGGATTGGGTTCGCGAGCATTATGGAGATACAGTAAAAGTGGGCGCTGGCAACGTTGTAGATGCAGAAGGCTTCCGCTATTTGGCCGAGGCCGGTGCTGATTTTGTGAAGGTTGGTATCGGCGGCGGTTCTATCTGTATTACCCGCGAACAAAAGGGTATAGGTCGCGGTCAGGCAACGGCTTTGATAGAAGTTGCTAAAGCTCGTGACGAATATTATAAAGAAACGGGAATTTATGTTCCTATCTGTTCTGACGGCGGTATTGTTTATGATTATCATATGACTCTGGCATTGGCAATGGGTGCTGACTTTTTAATGCTTGGCCGTTATTTTGCCCGGTTTGATGAGAGCCCGACGAATAAAGTAAATATCAACGGTAATTATATGAAAGAATACTGGGGTGAAGGATCGAATCGTGCCCGTAACTGGCAGCGTTATGATATGGGCGGTGCATCTAAGCTTTCTTTTGAAGAAGGTGTTGATTCTTATGTTCCTTATGCCGGTACGTTAAAAGATAATGTAACGCTTACTTTGAGCAAGGTGCGTTCTACTATGTGTAACTGCGGCGCTCTTAACTTGGACGATCTTAAGAAAAACGCAAAAATGACCTTGGTTTCTTCAACTTCGCTGGTTGAAGGCGGTGCTCATGACGTTATTTTGAAAGATAATAATATGAACAACTATGTGAAATAAGTTCTATAAAGCTGATAAAATGTTATGTGCATTGTATACATGCTGATTTATATTGACTTCTTGCGCATAGAACTGTAAAATTAACACATAATTTATTTGATGGAAAGGCGTGTTAGAAGAATGAATTTGAAAAAATTAGTTACAGCTGCTGTATGTACTATGCTGATGGCTGCAGTTGCTTTTACTGCTGGTTGCGGCGGAGAGAAAAAATCTGACAAAAAAGTATTGAAGGTTGGTATGGAATGCGCTTATGCTCCTTACAACTGGTCTCAGACCAAAGCTGACGGCGGTGCTGTAAAAATTGCAGGCAGCAATGAGTATGCTTATGGTTACGACGTAATGATGGCTAAGAAGCTGGCTGATTCTATGGGTGCTGATCTGGAAATCCATAAAATCGAATGGGATGGTCTGGCTCCAGCAGTTGTCAGCGGTAAGATTGACGCCGCTATTGCAGGCATGTCTATTACCTCTAAACGTAAAGAAACTGTAGATTTTACAAAACCATATTACTATGCAACGGTAGTTGCTCTGGTAAAAAAAGATTCCGAGCAGGCTAAGGCTCAAAGCGTCGCTGATTTAAAAGGTTCCGTAGCAACTTCTCAGCTTAATACAATCTGGTATGACCAGATTGATCAAGTTCCCGATGTAAAAAAATTGCCGGCTATTGATACGGTACCTGGTATGATTGTTGCATTGACTTCCGGAAAATGCAATCTGATCGTTACTGATATCCCTACTGCAAAAGCTGCCGCTTTTGCTAATCCGGAATTGACTGTCTTGAACTTTGAAGAAGGAAAAGGCTTCAAAACTTCTCGTGAAGATGTTGAAATTGGTATCGCTGTGAAAAAAGGCAATACAGAGCTTGTTAAGGCAATGGATGCTGTTTTGGAAAAAATGACTGCTGCTGATTTTGATAAAATGATGGACGAAGCTATTAAAAAACAACCTTTAGCTCAATAATAGTTACCGGTTATGCCTAAAGGGACGGCAATTATGCCGTCCCTTATTTTCCTTTTTTACCATATTATTCTTTTGCGAATTAAGGGATATCTGTGCTATAATAAATAACAGTGTTTTATCAATTAATTATGTTAGGTGGAGGAACTTATGACAACAATGCCCGAGTCATTTTTTGGATGGGTGACTTTTTTACTGCATCAATATGGTGATGTTCTGTTAAAAGGCGCTTGTGTGACCTTACTTTTGGCTATTGTCGGCACTCTGATCGGTTGCGTAATCGGTCTTGTTGTAGGTATTATCCAGACTATTCCCGAGGATCCAAAGGCAAGTGCTGCCAAAAAGGCTCTTGTAAAAGTGACTCAATTGGTCTTGAATGCTTATGTAGAACTTTTCCGCGGTACGCCGATGATCGTACAGGCTATGGTAGTATATTATGGTGCTATGAGTATGTTTAACATTGATATGTCACCAATGTTTGCCGGTTTTTTAGTTGTGTCTATCAATACGGGCGCATATATGGCGGAAACTGTACGCGGCGGTATTGAATCGATCGATCCGGGTCAGCGCGAAGCTGCTGTGGCTATCGGCATGGATCATTTTCAGACGATGCGCTGTGTAATTCTGCCGCAGGCCCTGCGTAATATCATGCCTCAGATCGGTAATAATCTGATCATCAATATTAAGGATACATCGGTTTTGAATGTAATTTCTGTCACAGAGCTGTATTTTGCTTCAAAATCGGCAGCAGGCGTATATTACAGGTACTTTGAAATATTCTTCATTACCTGCGTTATTTATTTTATTATGACTTTTACCGCTTCAAGACTTTTGCGCTGGTGGGAAGGGAAAATGGATGGACCTAAGGATTATCAACTGGTGTCTTTTGATCCCATGCAGGATCCATGTGGTCATTTTCCTGTTAATGTGGCCGGTAAAAAGAGAAAGGACGGTAATTATTAATGACTGCTGAACAAAGTAAAGAATTGTTGTTATCCGTCCAAGGGTTGAAAAAGAATTTTGGAGAACGTGAGATTTTAAAGGGTATTGATTTTGACGTGCATAAGGGCGATGTAGTTTGCGTTATCGGTCCTTCCGGCAGCGGTAAGTCTACCTTGATCCGTTGCGTTAATTATCTGGAGCAGCCTACTGACGGAGTGATCGGCTACCGTGGCGAAAATGTTTTGGAATGTTTTAAAAATCTGCCTTTATATCGGACCAAAGTAGGTATGGTTTTTCAGCAGTTCAATTTGTTTAATAATATGACAGTTTTAGAGAACTGTGTTGTAGGCCAGGTCAAAGTACTGGGGAAAAAGTCGGAAGAAGCAAAAGCAATTGCTATGAAATATCTGGAACATGTTGGCATGGCGAGCTATATCAATGCGAAGCCGCATCAGCTTTCCGGAGGTCAGAAGCAGCGTGTGGCGATTGCCAGAGCTTTGGCTCTGGAGCCGGAAGTATTATTGATGGATGAACCTACTTCTGCGCTTGATCCCGAGATGGTAGGCGAAGTTTTAGCCGTTATGCGTGAACTGGCAGAAGAAGGTTTGACGATGGTGATCGTTACACACGAAATGGCATTTGCCCGTGATGTTTCCAGCCGCGTTATTTTCATTGATCAGGGTGTGATTGCTGAAGATGCCAGCCCGGATGTTATTTTTACCGCGCCTCAGAATCAGCGTACGAAGGATTTCCTGAGTAGGTTCAGTTTAACCCGTTGTTAGCAGGAAAAAACCCCTTCTGTGTAGAATTTACATGGAAGGGATTTTTTATTGAAAAAGCTTGGGAAGGATTATCGGTATGAAAAAAATTTGTTTTGTTTTAGCTTTCTTCGTAATATATTTTTTACCGTTTACAATTACAGAAGCCAGTATGGGGAGGAATACGCTGCTGTTCGTGCCTTTAGATAACAGGCCGGTTTGTTTGGATTATGCAGTGGAAACTATGCAGGCAGCCGGATGGAATGTGGAAACGCCGCCATTAGAATATATTGCCAGCAGTGATCATAGCGGTAATCCTGATAAATTGTATGAATGGCTGGCGGCGCGATCCGCAACAGCCAATGCGATCGTTGTTTCATCAGATGCGCTGATCTATGGCGGACTGGTTGATTCGAGGACGCATCATCTGCCGAAAGACGTTTTAACAGAGCGGGCAGAACGTTTATTAAAGTTGAAAGCGCAGGGTGGTGACCCCTTTGTTTATGTATTTACAACTATCATGCGTTCTCCCAAAGCCAGCAGTGCTCCTGTAGAACCTGCTTATTACGCCGAATGGGGACCAAAGCTGTTTAGAATGGGAGCCTTAGAAGATAAACTGGATTTAAAAGAAATCAGCAGAAAAGAACGTAAAGAACTGGCAGCGTTACAGGCGGAAATACCTCAAGCTGTTCAAGATGACAGAGCGCAGCGCCGCAATTTGAATATAGCAACTACGGAACTTTTGCTGCATGGCGTAGAAAGCGGTAATTTTGACTATTTACTGATTGGCCGCGATGATACGGCACCATATTCACAGGCCCATAAAGAAGCACGCAAAATGGACATTCTTGTCAGAGAACTGCCAAAAGAAAAAATTCGCTTTTTCTCAGGCGCGGATCAGCTTGGCCTGATTTTATTAAGCCGTGCTGCCAGCAGAGTCAGTTATGAGATTCCTATGGTCTATATTGATTTTGCAGAAGGCAAAGGCGGAGCGACTATACCGACCTATGAAGATGACCCGATTGCTTTCAGCGCAGCAGAGCATATTCATGCTGCTGGTGGCTGGCCTACCGCTAAATTAACGAGGGCAGATTTGGTGTTGGCTGTTAATACTCCGTTGGACGGAGTGACGTTGGAAGCCTCTAATCCAAAAAATACGGGTGAGATAACAAAACAGACAGAAGAATTTGTTGCGGATGTTAAAGGATATCTGAAGCAGGGCAAGGCAGTCGCAGTAGCTGATATTGCTTATGGCAATGGTGCAGATAATGCTTTAGTCAAAGAACTGTTTAAGGAAAATCTGGCGGAGAAACTTGCTGCTTACGGTGGCTGGAACACTGCTGGAAACACATTGGGCTTTGCTTTGGGGCAAGGTTTACTGGCTAAAAGTATGGATGCGGCCGACCGTCAATCCTTACTTACTGTAAGATACCTGGATGATTGGGCTTATCAGGCCAATGTGCGTAATAAGACTTATGTGGAATTGATTTGGCCTAATTATTGGCCTAACAGTGGACTTAACACTCAACAGGTGCAAGAGGCTGAAGCCGTTATCACCAAAGATATTTTAGAGCTGGCACAGCCTGTTTTAGGTGACAGAGTAAGTAAGTATAATTTCACTTTACCATGGAAACGGATGTTTGAAGTAGAAGTAAGCAGAAAATAAAACAGAAAAACCCGGCAGACTATAATGTCTGCCGGGTTTTTCTGTTTTAAAATTGTTTTTTAGATGATTTTTATATTTGAAATTCAAAAAATATATTGCTATAAAGACAAAATAAAATATTTTAAATAGATGATAATTAGTGTATAATAAAATATAAATATTAACTAAAACAAATGGAACGTATAATAAAAGACCAAAATAATCTTTAGAAGATGGGTGAATGATGAAGACAAAAGCTCAAAGCCATAAAATGATAGTTACGGTGCTGGTGATATTAATTTCCTGTTTTTTTGTGAATACTGTTAATTGTAATCCTCAGGGAAATAATACAAGAAAACAGCAGGAGCGAGCGATTTTGGTAAATTCTGTAGACGATGAACGCGGTTTTATTTTTTTAAAGAAAAAACTCCATGATCAAAACGATGTGATCATTTATTCTGTCAATCAGCAGGGGCTGGCCGATTATGGAGTTAGTGAATCTATGGGGCAGGCCATGGAATATGCTGCACTGAGGAAAGACAGACAATACTTTGATTTGCTTGCAGCACAAACTGATAAATATTATTTGGACCGGGCCGGCTATTACTACTGGAAAATTAATGCTGAAAATTATGCTGGCGAACAAATTTCTGCACTGGTGGATGATTTAAGGATATTTAAAGCATATTATTTGGCTGCTCAAAATAATATGGGCGACTATAGTAAACAGTTGGCTTATGTGTCTGAGTCTATTTATAAATTTGACAGTGATGGCAAGTATTTATATGACTTTTATGATGACAGAAGTCAGCAAAAAGCAGACTATGTTTCGCTTTTTTATTTGGATATGAACAGTATAGATATGCTGAAAGCGTATGATAAACAAAAATGGCAGGAGTTGTGGCAAAATTCACGCGAATTGCTGCAGAAAATAGAAAAAAGAGAATATGGGTTTTATCCGGTTGCTTTTAGTTACAGTGAAAAAAAATATGTTTGGAATGAAACTGGCATAAATATGGTTGAAAATTTGTATACTGCTTTAAATTTGTATAATGCAGATGGGGATACAGGCAGCTTGCTTAAATTTATGCGGGAAGAAATAAAAACAAATAAAAAAATAGCTAACTGGTATAATTTTGATGGTTCTGTTAAAGACGAAAATGAGTCTGCGGCAGTGTATGCTTTAGCGGCCCGTTTATTTTGGCTGAACAATGACAGTAAGTATGCTTTGTGGTGCTATAGTAAGGTTTTGGCATTTCAAATAGAAGATGTTTCAGATTTTGGCGGCGGGTTTGGTGATCAGGATTCTGGTATGGTTTACGCTTTTGATCAGTTGGAAGCATTACTTATGTTGAGGATGGTGCAGGGAATTGGTGAATAAAGAATTTAGACCGGATGTTATCTGGTTTAATAGTTTTATTATTACTGTTCTGTGTGTATTTGCCGTTATTCTTGTACGGTTTGAAGCACTGAATATATTTTTTGCTTTTGGACTTTTTGGTGTTTTTCTTTTGGTGGCAGTGCTTTCATATATGATTGGCTTGCAGCGGGGGCTTTTGCTCTCGGTAGGTGTTACTTTTTGCTATGGTAGTTATCTTATTTATGCAGTAATAATCAGTAAAGAAATGACGACAGTTGATCCATTGGATGTAGCGTGGCTTTTTTTTGATACCGTTGATAAGTGTTTTAGCAGCCAAATTAGGGGAATGTATTTCCAGGAATGAGTCTTTAGCCAAGGATATTGAAGCGATAGCTGAACTGGTTACATTAGATGGAGATACGGGATTCTATAATAATCAGGGGTTTTTTAAAAAATTAGATGAAGAATTTTGGCGTGCTAAACGTTACAACGAAGCTTTTACATTGCTGTTGCTGCAAATTGCCAATTTTGATGAAATCCAGCTGGCCTATGGTAATGTTGGTGCAAGCCGAATATTGATAGCAGTTGCTAAAAATATTGACCTGAAAATGCGCGGTACAGATGTCAAAGGACTTTTAATAGATAATATGTTAGGTATTTTAATGCCCGGAACCAATGCTGAAGGTGCGGTTACTGTGGTAGAAAAGTTGCATTTGTTTTTGACAGTGGTAGCAGTTGAACTTGAAGATGGTAAAAAAAATATAAAAGTTAAACCAAGTATAGGCGCAGCTTCTTTTCAAGAAAGCGATATTGATGTTATTGAAGTGTATGAAAGAGCCAGAACGGAACTTACTTATGATAGAGGTTAAAAAATAACAGCTGTTTTTGGGGGATATATGGACGCGGAAAGATTATTTTTTATTTCAATGGGTGCAACCTGGCTGATACTTTTTTATCATGTATTTTTAACTGTTGGTGGATACAAGCATTTTTTGAAAACAATGCATGATGATGACGTTGATATGAAAATGGATTACTATCCTTTTGTCAGTGTGTTAGTGCCGGCGCATAATGAAGAAGCCGTTATTGGCAGGACGGTTGAGGCATTGGGAAGATTTGCCTATCCTAAAGATCGTTATGAAATAGTGGTGATAAACGATTGTTCAAGTGACAAAACGGGTCTGATTTTAGAAGAGAAGCAAAAGAAAATTCCACAGCTGAAAGTTGTTACTTTGCAGCCGCCGGTGGGTGCTAAGGGAAAATCAAATGCGCTGAACCATGGACTGAAAGTCAGCTGCGGTGAATATGTTGCTGTTTATGATGCCGATAATACTCCGGAAAGAGGGGCTCTACTGCAGTTAGTTTATAAATTATATACTAATGATAAATTGGGGGCTGTTGTTGGAAAGTTTCGGACACGCAATCGTAATGTAAACTATCTTACGCGCTTTATAAATATTGAGACTTTGAGTTTTCAGTGGTTATTGCAGGCCAGCAGGTGTTATTGGTTTGGTCTTACTACTATTCCTGGAACTAACTTTGTTGTGCGGAGAAGTATCCTCGAAAGTATTAACGGCTGGAATGATCAGGCGTTAACCGAAGATACGGAGCTGACAATTCGCATTTATGATTTTGGTTATACCATCTTTTGGTACCCGCATGCCGTAACTTGGGAACAGGAACCAGAGTCGCTGCGTGTCTGGATGAAACAGAGGACACGTTGGGCACGTGGAAATTTGTGGATCATCAGCCAATATTTACTGCGGATATTTCAGCTTAAAGACAGAAAAATCGGTACAGATATAGTTTATTTTGCTTTTACATATTTTGTATTTTTTGCGGCTGTGATTATATCGGATATATTGTTTGTTTTAGGCGCACTGGGAATAGTTCGTCTGAGTATAGATGCGCCGTTGTCACTGATATGGATGTTGGCTTATGCGCTTTTTGTAACGGAAACCTTTATTTCACTTTCCTTAGAGCGTGGCGAAGGCAGCTTAAGTAATTTATTTTTGATTTGTCTGATGTATTTTACATATTGCCAATTGTGGATCATTTTAGTATTTAAGGCGCTTTACGAAAGCTTGAAGGACAAGATTCAGGGAAAGGGGTTCCACTGGTATAAAACAGAGCGGAGCTCTAATTAAAGAAAGATATGGTCAGGAAAGGTTCTAGAAATATGCAAAAAAAAGCTTTTGTGAGACGCGATATGGCAATATTTAATGGAATTGTGCTGCTGCTGTTGATTGCAGCAGTGATGACATTGTTGTGTTTTTTGAACAATGAAAAAGAATTAGTGTTTCTTATTTTTGCGTGTCTGAGTTTTAATATTATCGCTGCCTATTCGTTAGGAACTACGAAGGGACTTTATTTATCGATTGTTTTTGTAATGTTTTTTAGTATGTACAGTTTATATGACATCGTATTACTGGAAAAAATGGGGGCGGATGTCTATATTGATTTTTTGGCATTGCTATGTTTTCCTGTTGGAGGTTTCTTAGGTGGAGAATTATCAGCGGTGGTAGAGAAAAATATGTTTAAAATAGCCAGTGTGTCTGAACTGGAAAAACTTGTTACTCTTGATGGGAGTACCGGTTTTTATAATCAACAGGGATTTTTTAAACAACTGGAAGAAGAAGTAGGACGTGCTAAACGTTACGGTACAAGTTTTTCCCTGCTTTTATTTCAGATTAGCAATTTGCAACAGCTGCAATCTATTTATAAGAAACAGGATATTATGTTCATCAAAAAAACTGTGGCAGAAATTGTTGCCAGTAAATTGCGCTTTACTGATTGTAAGGGGATTTTAGATGACGGCAGTATTGGCGTGATCCTTCCTCAGACAGAAAGCGGCGGCTTAAATATTGTTGTGAGCAAAATAGATACTGCTGTCGGACTGATACCGGTCAAGCTCAGTAGCGCCAAGCGCATGGTGCGTGTAAGGACTTCACTGGGGTATGCCACGATTGAAAATACGGACACAGATTATAAAATGTTATACTTGCGGGCGAAAGAAGATTTGGTGAATGGCAGCTAGGATGCTTTTAGTCAAATAATATTGGTATTGTTAATGTTGATATTGGGGACAGGCACCTGCTTTGCACAGACTGCTGGCAGAAATTTCCTGCTCTATGATCTGCAGATGCGCTACGGTGGAACTTTCCCGCTGGTTACTTCGCTGGCAGAACATCTGGGACATTTTGAGGAGGATTATGTCCTTGTAGCTGTGGATGATTGGCAACCAGGGTTGTTGCAAGATGCAGATACTATAGTTTATGCCGGGCTTCAGCAAAGAAAGCTGCCGCGGGAATTGGTAGAAGAAATTGCAGGGGCAAGGCAGGTTCTGTGGTTTGAAGATAATATTGAACAGCTTGCAGAAGTTAAAGGCTGGCATGATTTTAGATCATTGGGTAAGGTAAGTGATTGGACTTATATAAACTTTAAGGGAAGAAGTTTTTATGATTGGATGAGTGTTGAATATACTGATCCAGGAAAAAACGTAAATGTTATAGCAACCGCAAAAAAGTTTATTGATGAAGTACCAGTAATTTGGCAGCGTGAAAATATTTATTATTCTGGAATGTTGGAATTTAATGAGCTGTTTGATGATTATATGGGCTATTTACTGCATCAGGTATTTAAGCGGCATACTGATGACCAACGACCAAAAGCGTTTTTAAGGGTTGAAGATGTAAGTTCGATCGTTGATCCTAAAGCCGTTAAGGCTGTGGTGGAGAAAATAGAGAAATATAATATTCCCTTTGCTATCGGTGTAGTCCCCGTTGGAATTATGGACGGGAAAAAACATTATTTACACGAGCGGGAAGAATTGGTAGAAGTGCTGCAGGAGGCTCAAAAGCGTGGCGCCAGCATTATTATGCATGGCTACACTCATCAAAATGAATTTTCACCGACGACTGGCGAAGGCTATGAATTTTGGAATGCTAAAGATGATAGACCAATGGAGGATGAAGAAAGTTTTACTGTTCCCCGTATAGAAGCAGGCATTTCGGAATTACTGCGTTGCGGATTAATTCCATTAGCTTTTGAAGCTCCGCATTATGCCGCAAGTCAAAAAACATATGAGATTCTGAGTAGATATTTCAATATTTATTCCGGTCAATTGCAGATTTCTGATGATACGGATAGCGTTACTATGACCTTACCGTATATGACGAGATCAAGATACCTTTATGGAATGTTGGTTATACCTGAGAATATGGGGTTTTATGACGGCGGCGAGTTTGTGGTAGAAGAAATGATGAATAAAAGTGCTTCGCTTAAAACTATACCAGGCGCTGTTGCTTGTTTTTTTTACCATGGTTATTTAAAACCAGATAAAGTTGGCTCTATTATTGAGGGTTTGCAAAAGCAGGGTTACGAATTTTTAGATTTAAAATATCTGCCGGTAAAAGTGCAGGCACCAGGAATCGTAATTACAGCAGCAGATGGTGTTGTAAATGCGGTTGTGGCTGAAGAAGTAAAGCAGTCATGGCAAACTGCTGCAGGAGAACAATATTTAAAAATTAACAAGATCGTCAGTGTTCAGGCGGCAGTTTTAGTAGTAATTTTAACTGTGTTTGTATATATAATTTTAAAATTAAAGCGCAATACAAAAAAACATTATGAGAAATGATTAATATTAAGGATGTGTTGGGAGTATGCTCAAGAGAGTATGTTTGTTGATGGCGATGATATGGTCTTTGGGATTCATATGTACAGCGGATGCTGCACCAATGGAACTCGGACTCAAGCCTGTTGTGCTGGGGAATGAATACAGTATAAGTTTATTTATGGATGACAAGGTTTTGCGCAACCCCAATGCGGCACTGACAGGATTTTTGGAAATTAAACCCGGTATGAAGCTTTCCGTGGCACCGGTTTTGGATTTGTGGTATTCGTATTCGCCGACAATCCTGCCGGATATTTCGACAATGACAGTTTCAGTGAATGGAATCCCTGCGGAAAGCCGCAGACTTGTTCCAGATGGTGCTTTTAGGAGTAATTGGCAGGTTGCGCTGCCCTTGACCAGTTTAAGAGAGGGGATTAATGAAATTACCATCAGTGTTTTGCACAGGTCTATTGAGGGCCTCTGTAAAGATATTGATAATGATGCTAATTGGTTTATTATACGTCCGGAAACAACAATAAAATTCAAAGTTGATGCTATGAATTATAGTTTGGCCAATTTCCCTAATCCTTTTATAGATGAATATTTTGGCGCCCGGAATAATGTTACTTTTTCTCTTGCTAATCTCAATGATAATAATATTATATCGATGCTGCGGCTGTCGTCGTTTATGGGACGAATGTCGGGTTATGGTTCGCCGGTGGTTTGGGAAGCGAGGCTGGAACAGCCAGATGCAGTGCTTGATACAAATGTTATAAGATTGGGCGGACAGGTTGAGGCAGATGTAAACTTCAGCGGTGATACAGCATTTTTGAAATTATTTCCTTCCCTTAACGGTCATTATAATTTAAGTGTGGGGGGAAATAATGAAAATGGTGCCAAGCTGGGCGTTAACGCTTTGTGTAATAATAAATTTGTTAGAACATTGAGCGGCAGTGAAACACAGTTTTCTTTGCCTGTGCAGGCTGAAAAACTTTCCGGTAAAAAAGGTTTAGACAGTAAAGGAATTTATACGCTTAGTGATATTGGCTATAATGACGATATTTTAGCAGCTGGTGCTTTTCATCAGGAAGCAGAAATATTTATTCCCAAACCTTCTAATTATGATATTGAAGAAGGTTCTTATGTGGAATTGCATTTCAGGCATGCCAAAATTCTGGATCGTAAGAAATCGGCCGTGACTGTTTATGTCAATGATATTCCGATCAGATCAGAAGTGCTGACCGCTGAGAATGCTGACGGCGGTATTTTAAAAGCTGAGCTGCCGGTTTTGCCGGCTAATCAGCAAGGATGGCGTGTGCGGTTTGCCTTTTATCATGATCTTGGTATAATCGACTGTTCTAAAAGATATGACGATGTTGCCTGGTCGGTGATTGAGAAAGAAACCAGCATCTATTTGGCAGTAAGCAGCCATTCGAGACAGGAGAGTCTGGCAGACTTTCCCGGGTATTTCAATACTGACAGCAATGGTGATATTGTGCTGACCATGTGGTTAAGTCAGACACCGGATAATGATGAACTGACGGCTGCAGCGCAACTAGCTTACTGGATCGGTCAAAATAATACGGGTAACATAGTCTGGAAAGTACAGCTGGGACCACAAGCAGTTATTAGTAATGACAGTGGAACTGTTATTACTACCGGTCAAAACAGAGTTTTAACGGATAAACGGACAATTGGTGACAGTTTGCCTGTAACTGTTAATGCAGATGGAACAATAAAAACCAGTGAGTGGTTAAGTATTGCTACTGACGCAATAGATAGAAAAAATATTTTTCAGGTTGCGCGTAAGGGCGATAATGTAATTTATGCCTTTACCTATGCTAATATCGAGAATATGAAAAGTTTTATGCGTTTGGCTTTTATTAATGGAACCAGTCTTAATGGGCAGGTCGCTTTAATAGATGCTAATGGACAGACTCTTACTTTTGCAGAGGAAGTAAAACATCAGGATGCTGGACTTAGCAAAATTTTTAGAAATTTTTCCGGTAATCGCTTGGGAAGTTATCTGGCGGTGATCGCTGTAGTTGTTTGTGGGACGCTGATAATGATGTGGTATTCCAAACGTCGCAAATAAGAACTGACGAAAGGATAAAGGGAAGATGCAAAATAGAATCATAACGATGTGTTGCAGCATCTGCATGTTGATTCCTTTAGTAGGTAATGCAAGTGCTATTACGGTCCCACCGGATGTTAAAGATGTTGCTGATAGTGCAGCTGAGTTAGCTAAAGGAGTGGATTACAGGAAGCGCTTTGAGCAGGAAGAGGACGAAGCCGCTTTAAGTAAGCAACAGATGGAAACGGAAATGGCTGCTTCCTGGTCAACGGTAGTGAGCTTGTTAGAACAGGCAGAGAAAAACAGAGCTCTGTTGAATGCTAATCAGGAGCTGCTGCAGCATATGCAGCGGGACAATAATTCATATGAGCAAAAAGTCCGGGAGCTGGAAGAGAAAAGTAGAAATGCTTGGGCCGCAGCTGCAGCCCAGGTCAATTATGCAGAGGCGCTTGATGATGCACAGGTAGAAGGAAGCTTGGGTGGAGAGCAGGTAGGTACTGCATATGCCTATGCAGGTAATTTGCAACATCAGGCCGAAAACATTGATGTTGAACTGGAAAAAGTTTTTCTTGAATATGAAGCGCTGCAGAATAAAACTGATCTGCTGCTGGGCGTAAGAGACGAAGCCGCAGCCGAACTTGGTGAACAGGAAAATGAATTGGCAGAAGCGGTGTATAATGCAGGCGGGTCTATGGATTATGCGTTGGCAAGCAGGGATTATTACGAGCGGCTATTGAAAGAAAAAGAAAATCCTTATCAGGATGTATCTGGCTTTCTAAGCAACAATTTTTATAATTGGCACGGAAACGGTTGGAGTGGCAGCCAGTTTGTCCAGCCTTATTATTTTGGATATGCCAATAAAAATAGCTATTGGGGGCTTAACTTCAATTATGTAAGTTCAAAGAATACAACGCCGGGACATGAAGGCAAGATAAATACTTTTACAGATACTTTATTATATTTTTCAACGAGAAATAATAAGGATAAATATATAGTTGATTATAATTTGGGTATTAATATTCCTACGGGAAAAGCGAAGCTGTCAAGCTACGAACGCAACGCCAGAATGGATGAAGATCTGGTGAGATTTGCTGAGTTTGGTGAAGGTTGGAACTTTACTCCCGGAATAGCGGTTACGCGTAGAATAGGGGGGGACAAAGATCTGCTGACGTTGGGAACAAACTACTCAGTCAGAGGTTCTTATGATCCTACCAGTGATATCGATGATGACAAATTCAATCCTGGTAATGAATGGCAAAAGTATTTACGCTGGCAGCACGCTGAAGAAAAATGGCAGCTGGTAGGTGAGCTTCTTCATACCAGTTCTGCAGAAAGTAAGATTGCTGATGGCAGTGTTTTTGATACAGGCGCAGTTTGGGAAACGCGGTTGACCTATAACCGTAATTTAGCCAAGGATCAGGACTTAATGTTGTACTATTGGTACTATCATGAGAATAATGAAATTATTTTGAATAAAAAAGTTGAAGAATCTCCAGTACATTATTTTGGTGCGGAATGGAAAAAACATTTATCTAAAAAAACAGACCTGCGTCTGGCTGCGGATATCATGATAGCCGACGGTATTAGATATAGCTCGCTGACGGATTCATATGTAGATAATAGAAAAAAAGTTGCTTTGGGCATAGGCTGTGATTTAAAAATGGATGAAAGAAATAAATTGTCGTTGAAGGTACAGCACTTTTCTATGCGCGACGGAAAAAACTCTAATGGCGCTGATGCCAGAAGGTACCAGGGATTTAATTTTCTTACAAGTTTCTACCATACATTTTAGGAAGGATAGCCTAACATGATAAAAAACAGAGATTTACCAGCATATTTTTTTATATTATTGGTTAGTACGTTTTTGACTTGCTCTGTTGATGCTCAAGAAAAGGCTGAAAATAAGATATATGCAGATGAACATATGCAATTTTTGCTGCCAGAAAAATTTAGAGGTGAATCAGATACAGAAAAACCTTTTCAAGTTTGTTTGACTGATGACGCTGGCAGCAGAATATATTTTGCAGTTAGAAAAAGAGCGGATAAAACAATTGCAGGAGGGATTACTAACGAGGCAGGAAACATAACGGCTGCAGAAAAGAAAATAGCGGTTGCTGAAACTTTAATTGTTTCTGATTATGGCAGCAAATTGTGGGGACTACAAAAACAGAAAATAAATTGGATTCGTATGCAGAGATCAGAGGATTCAAATGATTGCTTAATGATTTATTTTTGGCAGGCGAAAGGAATGGAATACCTTTTTTTGCTGGAAGGATCGCAAATAAAAATGGATTTACTGGCAATGGAAGTAGAAAAAAATATAATTTTTTAAATACGGAGAATAAAATCCAATCAAATTGACCTCAAATTTAGCAAAATTTGAGGCTTTTCTTTTATATTTAAGAGCTTGTGATAAATTATGACTGAATTTGTCAAAAATGCTGAAATAATACATATAAAATATCCTCTGAAAATGGAAATACGAGTCCCAAAAGATTACAAAATTAAGATTTTTTGTGTAAAACATATTACAAAGTTACGCAAAAGAAACGCTAGGGTCCGTGTAATACAAAAAACACGGTTTAATGCGGGTTTGCGCTTGTAAAAAAATCAAGAAAAAGTATTGACACAGCCAAGTGGCAGTGTTACAATATGTAAGTATCTCGGGATAGCTATGCGCTTTTACAAGGAGGGTTTGTGATGACAGTAGAGTTGTTAAAGCAAGCAACGAAGCGAGTTGTCGGGAACAAGCAAACCGCTAAAGCGATTCAAAAAGGCACTGCAAAGACGGTTTATATAGCTGATGACGCAGATGTCCGGGTTGTGCAGCCGCTGCTTGATGCCTGCGCTGAAGCTCGGGTGAATGTAGAAAAAGTAGCGACAATGCAAGAACTTGGTAAAGCCTGCGGAATCCATGTCGGTGCAGCGACAGCCGCGATACTCAAAGGTTGATAGGGATCTGGAAGCTTTGCTGAAGGATTTTTATAATCATTAAAATCTATTTATTCGGAAGGAGGTGCCGATATGCCTACAATTAATCAATTGGTTCGCAAAGGAAGAGAAGTTTTGACTGTAAAATCCACTGCCCCGGCATTGAAAGAATGCCCGCAAAAACGTGGAGTTTGCACTAGGGTTTATACTACAACCCCGAAAAAGCCTAACTCTGCTCTTCGTAAAGTAGCTCGTGTACGTTTGACTAACGGTATCGAAGTTACTGCTTACATCCCTGGTATCGGCCACAATCTGCAGGAACATAGCGTTGTCCTGATTAGAGGCGGAAGAGTTAAAGATCTTCCTGGTGTGCGTTACCATATCATTCGTGGTGCACTTGACACTGCAGGCGTTGCTAACCGCAATCAAGCCCGTTCTAAATACGGTGCTAAACGTGCTAAAGCAGCTAAAAAGTAATCAAGTCTACACAACGAATTGATAATCCATAAGGAGGGAAACACATGCCGAGAAAAGGCCCTGTAACAAAAAGAGACGTTTTGCCGGATCCTGTATACGGTTCAAAACTTTTGACAAGATTTATTAATAAGATTATGCTTGACGGTAAAAAAGGCGTTGCTGAACGCATTGTATATGATGCTTTCGATCTGGTTCGTGCTAAAACTGGTAAGGATCCTCTCGAAGTATTCGATGCAGCTATGAAAAACGTTATGCCGCTTTTAGAAGTACGTGCTCGCCGCGTTGGTGGTGCTAACTACCAGGTTCCGGTTGAAGTCCGTGCAGACCGTAAGACCACCCTTGGTATTCGCTGGCTGGTCAACTACTCCCGTTTGCGTGGTGAAAGAACCATGTGCGAACGTGTTGCTGGTGAGATCATGGACGCAGCAAACGCTACCGGCGCTGCTGTGAAAAAACGCGAAGATACCCACAAGATGGCTGAAGCAAACAAAGCGTTTGCACATTACCGCTGGTAATGGCCCGATCCCTATAACGAGGAGGATAAAAAAGTGGGCAGACAATTTCCGCTTGAAAAAACAAGAAACATCGGCATCATGGCTCATATTGATGCTGGTAAAACTACTACGACTGAACGTATTCTGTTCTACACCGGTAGGGTTCATAAAATCGGTGAGACCCATGATGGCGGCGCTACCATGGACTGGATGGTTCAAGAGCAGGAACGTGGTATTACCATTACTTCTGCTGCTACCACCTGTCAATGGGATGGACACCGCATCAACATCATTGATACGCCAGGTCACGTTGACTTCACTGTAGAAGTTGAACGTTCTCTGCGTGTACTTGATGGTTCTGTTGCAGTATTCTGCGCTAAAGGCGGCGTTGAACCTCAGTCTGAAACAGTATGGCGTCAGGCTGACAAATATGGCGTACCGCGTATGGCGTATGTAAATAAAATGGATATTACCGGCGCTGACTTCTACAATGTAGTACAAATGATGAAAGATCGTTTGAATGCCAATGCTGTACCTATCCAATTACCGATTGGTTTCGAAGATACCTTCCAGGGTATGGTCGATCTGATCAAAATGAAAGCTATCGTTTACAGCGACGCTCTGGGTAAAGAAGAAGAATTTGTTGATATTCCGGCCGATATGGTTGAAAAAGCCAACGAATACCGTCAAGCTTTAATGGAAGCTGTAGCTGAAAGCGATGACGAGCTGATGATGAAATATCTGGAAGGCGAAGAGCTGACGGAAGAAGAAGTTATGGCTGGTATCCGCAAACAAACTATTGCTTGCAAAATGACTCCTGTCTGCTGCGGTTCTTCTTACAAAAACAAAGGCGTACAGCCTTTGCTGGATGCTGTTGTAGCGTTCATGCCTGCTCCTACTGATATTCCTCATATCAAAGGCGTAAATCCTGAAACCGGCGAAGAAGACGAACGTCCGTCGTGCGACAGCGAGCCGTTCTCTGCACTGGCTTTCAAAATTATGACTGACCCGTTTGTTGGTAAACTTGCTTTCTTCCGTGTGTACTCCGGTACTCTCGGCTCCGGTTCTTACGTTTACAACTCTACCAAAGGTAAGAGAGAGCGTATTGGCCGTATCCTGCAAATGCATGCCAACCATCGTGAAGAAATCGACATGGTTTATTCCGGTGATATTGCAGCAGCAGTAGGTTTGAAAGATACCACTACCGGCGATACTCTCTGCGACGAAAAAGCTCCGATCATTCTGGAATCCATGGTATTCCCTGATCCGGTAATCTCCGTTGCGGTTGAACCTAAAACTAAAGCTGACCAGGAAAAGATGGGCATTGCCCTTCAAAAACTGGCAGAAGAAGATCCGACTTTCCGTGTTCATACTGATCCGGAAACAGCACAAACCATCATTTCTGGCATGGGCGAGTTGCATTTGGACATTATTGTTGACCGTTTGCTGCGTGAATTCAAAGTAGGCTGTACTGTTGGTAATCCGCAGGTTGCTTATCGTGAAACTATCCGCAAATCTGTTAAGTCCGAAGGTAAATTTGTACGTCAGTCCGGTGGTAAAGGCCAATATGGTCACTGCTGGTTGGAAATTTCACCTCGTGAAGCAGGTGAAGGCTTCTTGTTTGAGAACAAAGTTGTTGGCGGTGCTATTCCGAAAGAATACATCGGACCGATCGAAAACGGTGTTAAGGAAGCTATGGAAAACGGCGTAGTTGCCGGTTACCCAATGGTTGATATCAAAGTTACCGTTTATGATGGTTCTTACCATGAAGTCGATTCTTCTGAAATGGCCTTCAAAATTGCAGGTTCTATGGGCTTCCGTTCTGGCGCTACTAAAGCCGACCCGGTTATCCTTGAACCTTATATGAAAGTAGAAGTTACTGTTCCTGAGGACTACATGGGCGATGTTATCGGCGATTTGAACTCTCGCCGTGGTCGTATCGAAGGTATGGAAGCTCGCAATGGCGCTCAAGTTATCAACGCATTTGTTCCGCTTTCCGAAATGTTTGGCTATGCTACCGACCTGCGTTCTAAAACTCAAGGCCGAGGCAACTACTCTATGGAAGTTGACCATTACGAAGATGTACCGAGAAACATTGCCGAGGCTATCATTGCCAAAAACAAAGGCACTCAAGCCTAATATAAAGTAAACCTAATTTAAGGGAGGAAAAATAAATGGCAAAGCAAAAATATGAAAGAACAAAACCGCATGCTAATATCGGCACCATCGGTCACGTAGACCATGGTAAAACAACCCTGACCGCAGCAATCACCAAAGTATTGGCTTCTAAAGGCGGCGCAGAATTCATGGATTACTCCATGATCGATAAAGCACCTGAAGAAAGAGAACGCGGAATCACCATCAACACTTCCCACGTAGAATATGAAACAGCAACCCGCCACTACGCACACGTAGACTGCCCGGGCCATGCCGACTATGTAAAAAACATGATCACCGGCGCAGCACAAATGGACGGAGCGATCCTCGTAGTATCCGCAGCAGACGGCCCGATGCCGCAAACTCGTGAGCACATCCTTCTTGCTCGTCAAGTAGGCGTACCTGCAATGGTAGTGTTCCTGAATAAAGCAGATATGGTAGACGATCCGGAACTGATCGAATTAGTAGAAATGGAAGTACGTGAACTGCTCTCCAGCTACGACTTCCCCGGCGACGACATTCCTGTAGTAGTAGGGTCTGCACTGAAAGCACTTGAAGGCGACGCAGCATACGAAGCAAAAATCATGGAACTGATGGACGCAGTAGATGCATACATTCCTATTCCGGAACGCGCAACTGACAAACCGTTCCTGATGCCTGTAGAAGACGTATTCACAATTACCGGCCGTGGCACAGTAGCAACAGGCCGTGTAGAACGTGGTATCATCAAAGTAGGCGACAATATTGAGATCGTAGGAATGACAGAAGAGAAAAAAGCAACAGTAGTAACGGGCGTAGAAATGTTCCGTAAATTACTGGACGAAGCAGTAGCAGGAGACAACATCGGCTGCCTGCTGCGTGGTGTAGACCGTAAAGATATCGAACGCGGTCAAGTACTTGCAAAACCCGGCAGCATCCATCCGCACACAAAATTCAAAGCAGAAGTATATGTACTGACGAAAGAAGAAGGCGGCCGTCATACACCGTTCTTCAACGGCTATCGTCCGCAGTTCTATTTCAGAACAACAGACGTAACCGGCGTAACTGAATTACCGGAAGGTATTGAGATGGTAATGCCTGGCGATAACGTAACCATGGACGTAGAGCTGATCACTCCGATCGCAATCGAGCCTGGTCTGCGTTTTGCAATTCGCGAAGGCGGCCGTACTGTTGGCGCCGGCGTTGTTGCTGCTATCAACGAATAATCTTTAATTAGATCCCGAATGAGGGGCTAATAAAAGCCCCTCATTTACTTATGTTTATTTGCATGGCCCTGCGATGATGTGAGAGGTTGCTTGCCTGCTAGACAGGGAGATTTTCACGGAGTATGTCCGTTCTTAGAAACTGGGCGATTAGGAGGAAAAAAATTAATGTCAAAATCACAGAAAATCAGAATACGCTTAAAAGCGTATGATCACAAAGCGCTTGATCAAAGTGCTGCAAAAATTGTAGAAACTGCGAAACGTACCGGAGCTCAGGTTTCCGGCCCTATTCCGCTTCCTACTGAAAAAAATATCTATACGATTCTGCGTTCCCCTCATGTAAACAAGGATTCTCGTGAACAATTCGAGATGCGTACCCACAAAAGACTTGTAGACATTCTGGAACCGACTGCGAAGACCGTTGATGCTTTAATGCGTCTTGACCTTCCTGCCGGCGTAGATATCGAGATTAAACTGTAAGGAGGAGGTGCAATAATGGCTAAAGGAATCTTAGGCAAGAAAATTGGTATGACCCAAATTTTTGAAGCTGACGGCAGATTGATCCCTGTTACTGTTGTAGAAGCAGGACCTTGTGTTGTTGTTCAAAAAATAAAACCGAAGAAACAGACGGTTATAATGCTGTTCAACTTGGCTTTGGTGAAGTTAAAGAAAAACATATGACCAGACCAATGAAAGGCCATTTTGACAAAGCCGGCGTAACTCCGGTTAAATTTGTCAAAGAATTGCGGTTGTCTGCTCCTTCTGAATATACAGTCGGCCAACAAATCACTGCTGACATTTTTGCTGCTGGAGAACTGATTGATGCAACCGGTATTTCCCGCGGTAAAGGCTTTGCAGGCACTATTAAGCGCCACAATTTCGCTCGTGGTCCTATGAAGCACGGTTCCAAATCCCATCGTGAACCTGGTTCCATGGGTCCTATGCATTCCGGTCCTGGCGGTAGAGTTATCAAAGGCAAAAAATTGCCTGGCCGTATGGGTAATGCACAAGTAACTGTTCAACGTTTGACTGTTGCTAAAGTTGATGTTGAACGTAATCTTATTTTGGTCAAAGGCTCCATTCCTGGTGCCGCTGGTTCTTTTGTTGTAATCAAAGAAACAGTAAAACCTAATAAATAAGAGCGTAAGCGAAAGAAAGGAGGATGCTTCTAATGCCGAAGTTATCAGTATATAACATCTCCGGTCAAGCTACCGGTGAAGAAATAGAATTGAATGATCTCGTGTTTGGCGTTGAATTTAATGAAGCTGTTGTACATCAAGCAATTGTTATGCAACAGGCTGCTGAACGTCAAGGCACTTCTGCTACCAAAACCCGCGGTATGGTTCGCGGCGGCGGTCGTAAACCGTGGAGACAAAAATGCTCCGGCCGCGCTCGCAGCGGTTCTACCCGTTCTCCGATTTGGGTAGGTGGTGGTACCACTTTTGGTCCCCAACCTCGCAGTTATGCGAAAAAAATGCCCCGTAAAGCTCGTCGTTTGGCAATTCGTTGTGCATTGTCTGCAAAAGTTGCTGCCGGTGAACTTATCGTTGTTGAGGGCTTGAGCTTTGATGCTCCTAAAACTAAAAATGTTGTAACTATGCTGTCTGCTTTTGATGCAGCTGATAAAAAGGCTTTACTCATCACTGACGGTTCTAATGAAAATGTTGAGCTGTCTTCACGCAACATTCCGAAAGTCACTGCACTTTCCAACGGTTGCCTGAACTGCTTTGATCTGCTTCATAACAATAAAGTGTTCTTAGCAAAAAAGACGCTGTAGCTAAAATTGAGGAGGTGCTCGCATAATGGCTGCTAACCCTCGCGATATTTTACTCCGTCCGATCATTACTGAAAAAACTTCCGTAATGCTTCAAGACAACAAATACACTTTCCAAGTTCCTTTGACTGCCAACAAAGTGGAAATCCGCCAGGCAGTTGAACAAATTTTCAAAGTAAAAGTGTTAAACGTAAATACTGTACGCGTATTTGGCAAAACCAAACGAATGGGTAAATACGTTGGCAAACGTTCCGATTATAAGAAAGCAATCGTGAAACTTGCTGAAGGCAATACGATTCCCCTTTTCGAAGGAATGTAATTTGACGTAATAAGGAGGCAAATTAAATGGCTATTAAAAGCTTTAATCCGTATTCTCCTTCGAGGCGCTTCATTACAGTGTCTACCTTCGAAGAGATTACAACTGATAAGCCTTACCGTCCGCTGGTTGAAAAACTGCAAAAACATGCAGGTCGTAATAACACCGGCAAAATGACTGTTCGTCATCAAGGTGGCGGTAATAAAAGACAATATCGTATCATCGATTTTAAACGCAATAAAGACGGTGTTCCGGCTCGTGTTGCTACCATCGAATACGATCCTAACCGTAATGCACGTATCGCTTTAGTAAACTATGCTGATGGCGAAAAACGTTATATCCTCGCTCCTTTAGACCTTAAAGTAGGCGATGTTATCGAAAGCGGACCTGATGCTGATATCAAAATCGGCAACTGCCTGCCTTTGAAAAATATGCCGCTTGGTACTATGGTTCACAATGTTGAGCTTAAAATTGGCAAAGGCGGTCAAATTGCCCGCGGTGCTGGTACTTCTGCTCAGTTGATGGCTAAAGAAGGCGATTATGCTCTGCTTCGTCTCCCTTCCGGTGAGATCCGTAAAGTGCATATCAACTGCCGCGCCACTATTGGACAAGTTGGCAATATCGACGCTGAAAATATCTGCATCGGTAAAGCAGGCCGTTCTCGTTGGCTCGGTATTCGCCCGGCTAACCGCGGTGTTGTAATGAACCCGAATGACCATCCGCATGGTGGTGGTGAAGGTCATTCTCCTGTTGGCCGTAAACGTCCTGTTACTCCTTGGGGTAAATGTGCATTTGGTACTCGTACCCGCAAAGAGAAAAAAGCTTCTAGCAAATTAATCGTAAAACGTAGAACGAAATAATTATAAGGATAGAGAAAGGAGGCTAACCTAGTGTCCAGATCAATCAAAAAGGACCGTATGTCCATGCAAGTCTTCAAAAGAAGATTGAAGCGTTGAACGCTTCTAACGATAAAAAAGTCGTAAAAACATGGTCTCGCAGCTCCACTATTCTTCCGGATTTCTTGGGCCATACTATTGCTGTTCATGATGGACGTAAACATGTGCCTGTATTTATCACTGAAGATATGGTAGGCCACAAACTAGGAGAATTTGCTCCTACGCGTACTTATAAAGGCCATGCCGATAAGAGTACATCTTTAAAATAAGGGGAAAGGGGGCAAAATAACATGGAAGCAAAAGCTATTGCAAGATATGTTCGCATCGCGCCGCGCAAGTTGCGTATCGTGATTGATCTTATCCGCGGCAAAGCTGTGGGTGAAGCATTCGCGATCCTCAAACATACCCCTAAGGTTGGTTCTGAGGTTATCGAAAAAGTACTGCGCAGTGCAGTTGCAAACGCTGAACATAACTATGATATGAATGTGGATAATCTGATCGTATCTTCCTGCTTTATAGATCAAGGTCCGACCATGAAAAGAATCCATCCGCGTTCCCGTGGGCAAGCGTTCAAAATCTTAAAACGTTCTAGCCACGTAACAGTTGCTGTTAAAGAAAAATAATATCCCGGAAAAAGGAGGGAAAAGATAGTGGGTCAAAAAGTTAATCCGCATGGTCTCCGCGTAGGTATTATCAAAGATTGGGATTCCAAATGGTATGCTGACAAAGACTATGAGAAATTCTTATTAGAAGATATTAAAATTCGTGAATTCATTAAAGAAAAACTGTTCTTGTCCGGTATCTCTAAAGTAGAAATCGAACGCGCTTCGAATAGAGCCCGCATCTCTATCCATACTGCTAAACCTGGTATGGTAATCGGTCGTCAGGGCAGCAACATTGAATTGCTGAAAAACGACTTGAAAAAAAAAATGACCGACAGCGTAATTGATATCAACATCGTTGAGGTAAAAAAACCCCGGATATGGACGCAACTTTGGTTGCAGAGAACATTGCATCTCAATTGGAACGCCGTATCGCTTTCCGCCGTGCAATGAAACAATGTGTTGGCCGTACCATGCGCATGGGCGCTAAAGGTATTAAAGTTCAGGTTGGCGGTCGTCTGGGCGGTGCTGAAATCGCTCGCAGCGAAAGCTATCGTGAAGGCAGCATTCCTCTGCATACTCTGCGTGCTGATATTGATTATGGCACAGCAGAAGCTCATACCACTTATGGCCGTATCGGCGTAAAGGTATGGATTTACAAAGGTGAAGTCCTTCCTGAAAGCAAAGAAGTAGCGCAAGCTGCTCCGGTGAAGGAGGCATAAACTAATGTTATTACCGAAGAGAGTTAAACATCGTAAACAACATAGAGGCCGTATGACTGGTCGTGCAATGCGCGGTAACAAAATCGCTCATGGCGAGTATGGCTTGGTAGCATTGGAACCCGCATGGATCACCAATCGTCAAATCGAAGCAGCTCGTATCGCAATGACACGTTATATTAAACGTGGCGGTCAAGTATGGATTCAAATTTTCCCGGACAAACCGATCACTGCAAAACCGGCTGAAACTCGTATGGGTAGTGGTAAAGGTTCACCTGAATATTGGGTAGCAGTAGTTAAACCCGGTCGTGTTATGTTCGAAATGAACGGAGTTAGCGAAGAGATCGCTAAAGAAGCTATGCGTCTTGCTAGCCACAAATTGCCTATTAAATGTAAATTTGTGACCCGCGCACAGCAAGAAGCCGAAGCTGCCGCACAAGAAAAGGGTGGTGAAGCTTAATGAAAACAACAGAAATTCGTGAAATGTCTGCTTCCGAGTTAGACAGCAAATTGGCTGGTTTGAAAGAAGAACTCTTCAACCTGCGTTTTCAAATGGCAACCGGACAATGTGAGAATCCGATGAAAATTCGCGAAGTCAAAAAGTCTATTGCCCGCATCAAGACCATTCAGCGTCAACGCGAGTTAAATGCCTGAGTGTGTTTGAAGTATGAAGAAGGAGGAAACAGTCGTGACCGAAGAAAGAAACGCACGTGTTACCCGTATCGGTAAAGTAGTAAGCGACAAAATGCAGAAAACTGTTGTAGTTGCTATTGAGCGTTTTGTTCAACATCCGCTTTACAAAAAAAGGTGTAAAACATACTATCAAATTCAAAGCTCATGATGAAAATAACGAAGCGCATATTGGCGACGTAGTTCAAATTATGCAAACTCGTCCGCTTTCCAAAGATAAATGCTGGCGTGTTATTGAAATTTTAGAGCGTGCAAAATAAGATATTGCCGATCGGATAAATTGGCAAGGGAGGGAAAACCATGATACAACAACAAACCATTCTTAATGTTGGTGACAATACTGGCGCTAAGAAAGTTATGTGCATTCGCGTATTGGGCGGTTCTTACCGTAAATATGCTAACATTGGTGACGTTATCGTATGCGCTGTTAAAGATGCATCACCCGGTGGCGTTGTAAAAAAAGGTGACGTAGTAAAAGCAGTTGTTGTTCGTTCTGCAAAGGGCGTTCGTCGTCCGGACGGTTCTTATATCCGCTTCGACGAAAACGCAGCAGTTGTAATTAAAGATGATAAGAGCCCGCGCGGCACCCGTATTTTCGGGCCTGTTGCTCGTGAACTTCGCGATAAAGATTTCATGAAAATCATTTCTCTGGCACCGGAAGTGCTGTAAGAAATCTGATAATGCACATAAGGAGGTGTTCCTGAAATGACTGCAGCAATCAAAATGCATGTAAAAAAAGGCGATACCGTTTTGGTTTTGTCCGGCAAAGATAAAGGCAAAGAAGGAAAGATCATTGAAGCTCTGCCTAAAAAAGCTAAAGTAGTCGTTGAAGGCGTAAATAAAGTAAAACGCCATACAAAACCGTCTCAGGCTAATCCCCAAGGCGGCATCATTACTAAAGAAGCTGCTATTGCTTCTTCCAAAGTAATGTTAGTATGCCCGGCTTGTAAAAAAGCTACTCGTATTAAAAAGACCGCAGTTTCCGGCAGCTTCGTAAGAACCTGCAAAAAATGCGGCGAAGTAATTGATAAATAAGATTCCGGGAAAGGAGGAAATTTTGAATGGCAAAAACAAGATTGCAAGAAAAGTATTTGTCCGAAGCTGTTAAAGGCATGATGGATAAATTCAACTATAAAAATGTTATGGAAATCCCTAAAATCGAAAAAGTTGTCATCAATATGGGTATCGGTGAAGCTGTAGCTAACAGCAAGGCATTAGATTCTGCTGTTGCAGATCTGACTTTGATCGCTGGTCAAAGACCAGTCATCACTAAAGCTAAAAAATCCATTGCAGCTTTTAAATTGCGTCAAGGGATGCCGATCGGTACCAAAGTTACCCTGCGCGGTGACCGCATGTATTACTTCCTTGATAAGTTGATGAACATTGCTCTTCCGCGTGTACGCGATTTTCGCGGCGTAAATCCCACCGCTTTTGACGGCCGTGGCAACTACGCATTGGGCATGAAAGAACAATTGATTTTCCCGGAAATTGAATATGATAAGATCGATAAAGTCCGTGGAATGGATATCATCATTGTTACTACCGCTAAGACTGACGAGGAAGCCAGAGAATTACTCAGACTCCTCGGAATGCCGTTCAGCGCATAAGTGAGGAGGGAATACCTTGGCTAAAAAAGCCCTGATTGAAAAATGGAAAAATGAGCCGAAATTTGAAGTTCGCCGTTATAATCGCTGCAAGGTTTGCGGCAGACCACATGGCTATATGCGTAAATTCGGTCTCTGCCGTATCTGCTTCCGTGAATACAGCTACCAAGGCGCTATTCCGGGAGTAACCAAAGCTAGCTGGTAAAACAGCAAATTAGGAAGGAGGGTATTTAAGTATGGTAATGACTGACCCGATTGCCGATATGCTTACCCGTATTCGTAACGCAAACTCGGTTCATCACGATAAAGTTGAAATCCCCGGCTCCAAAATCAAAGTAGCTATTGCTGAGATTTTGAAAGCTGAAGGTTTCATTAAAGATTTTGAAGTAATTGCCGATAGCAAACAAAATGTTATCCGCGTCAGCCTGAAATACGGTGCTAATAAGGAAAAAGTTATTTCCGGTATCAAACGTATTTCTAAGCCCGGCTTGAGAGTATACTCTCAAAAAGATCAGCTGCCCAGAGTCCTCGGTGGTCTCGGTATCGCAGTGATCTCCACTTCTCAAGGCCTGATGACCGATAAAGCTGCCCGTAAGGCTGGTCTCGGTGGAGAAGTGCTGGCATACGTCTGGTAATACTTGAAAGATAGGAGGTGCTCATAAGTGTCTAGAATTGGTAAACAACCAATTACTGTACCCGCTAACGTTACAGTTACTATTGAAAATAATTTGGTTACCGTTAAAGGTCCCAAAGGCGAATTATCTCGCCAAATCAATAAAGATATGAAATTGACTCTGGAAAACGGCGTACTGACTGTTGAACGTCCGAGTGATGAAAAAACTCATCGTTCCATGCACGGTCTTTCCCGTACTCTGATCAACAACATGGTTGTCGGTGTAACCACCGGTTTCAGCAAATCTTTAGAAATTGCCGGTGTCGGCTATCGTGCCGCTAAACAAGGCAATAACATCAACTTTACTCTCGGGTTCTCTCATCCGGTAGTAAAAGAGCCGCCTGCAGGTATTACTTTTGAAGTTCCGGCTCCTAACAAAATCGTTGTCAGCGGCGCAGACAAAGAAAAAGTCGGCGCAGTTGCAGCTGAAATCCGCACTCTGCGTCCGCCTGAACCCTATAAAGGCAAAGGTATTCGTTATGAAGGCGAATACGTTCGTCGTAAGATGGGTAAAGCTGGCGCTAAAGGCAAGAAGTAATTTCTAAAAGAAGGGAGTGAAACTCTTGCTTAACAGAGTTGATAAAAATGAGAAACGTCAAAAACGTCATCTCCGTTCTCGTCAATATATTATCGGTACGGCAGAAAAACCTCGTTTGAATGTATATCGTTCCTTGTCCAATATTTATGCACAAGTGATTAACGATGTAACAGGCGAAACGATTGTTGCTGCCAGCACTGTTGAGAAAGACTTGAAAGCTAACTACGGCGGCAATACTGAAGCTGCTAAAGCAGTGGCAAGGCTATTGCTGAAAAAGCTTTGGCTAAAGGAATTAAAGAAGTTGTATTTGATCGTGGCGGTTATCTGTACACCGGTCGTGTTGCTGCACTGGCAGACGCGGCTCGTGAAGCTGGACTGCAATTCTAATAGAAGGAGGAATAAAAGTGGCGAATTTCGAAAAACAAGAAAGCGACTTAAAAGAGAAAGTCGTATTCATCAACCGCGTTGCAAAGGTTGTTAAAGGCGGACGTCGTTTCTCCTTCTCCGCACTCGTTGTAGTTGGTGACGAAAACGGTCATGTTGGTATGGGCCTTGGTAAAGCTGCCGAAGTTCCGGAAGCTATCCGCAAAGGCGTTGAAGATGCTAAAAAGAACCTGATTACTGTTCCTATGGTTGGCACTTCCATTCCTCATGAAATCATTGGTGTGTTCGGCGCAGGCCGTGTGTTCTTGAAACCGGCTGCAGAAGGTACCGGCGTTATTGCCGGCGGCCCTGTTCGTGCCGTACTTGAATTGGCAGGCGTACGTGATATCTTGACCAAATGTCAAGGTTCTAATAACCCTAACAATGTTGTTCGTGCAACTTTGGAAGGTTTAAAATCCCTGAAAAGTGCTGAAGCTGTTGCAGCTCTGCGCGGAAAAACCGTACAAGAATTACTTGGCTAAGGAGGTAGCATGATGGAACAAGTTAAAATCACGCTGACCCGTAGCTTGATCGGTTACCCGCAGGATCAACGCGCAACCGTAAAGGCTCTGGGCTTAGGAAAAATCAATTCTACTGTTGTTAAAAACGACACCCCGACTATTCGCGGTATGATTCACAAAGTTGAACATCTTGTGAAAGTTGAAAAAGTTGAAGCTTAAAACAAGGAGGTGTGCTACAGATGAATTTGCATGAATTATCTCCCGCTCCGGGATCTAAAAGAGCCTCCGTTCGCGTTGGCCGTGGTCTCGGTTCCGGACTTGGTAAAACATCTGGCAAAGGTCAAAAAGGACAAAAATCCCGCTCCGGCGGCGTAAAACGTCCTGGTTTTGAAGGTGGTCAAAAACCTTTGTATCTGCGTTTGCCTAAACGTGGATTCTATAATAGATTTGGCATGAATTATGTCGAAATCAATGTTGGTAGTCTCAATTGCTTTGAAGACGGCACAGTAGTTGAACCTGTAATGCTGATCGAACACGGAATGATCAAAAACATTCGTGATGGTGTTCGTATCCTCGGCAACGGCGAGCTTACTAAAAAGCTCACGGTTCAAGCTATGGGTTTCAGCAAATCTGCTGAAGAAAAAATTATTGCTGCCGGCGGAAAAGTAGAGGTGATCTAAGTGTTCGCAGCCCTCGCTAATATTTTCAGAATTACGGAACTCAGGCAAAAAGTTGTATTTACTCTCGCCATGTTCATCGTTTTTCGGGCTGGAACACATATCCCTGTTCCTGGCGTTAACGTAGCCATGATCGAGCAGCTTTTCCAAAGCGGTAATTTGTTTGGCCTGCTTGATATGTTCTCCGGCGGCGCCTTGAGCAAATTCTCAATTTTTGCTATGAGTATTACTCCATATATCAATGCGTCCATTATCCTTCAATTATTAAAGGTCGTTGTTCCTACATTAGAACAATGGTCCAAAGAAGGTGTGGAAGGTCAGAAAAAGGTTACTCAGCTGACTCGCGGCGGTACAGTTCTGCTTGGTTTTATCCAGGCTTTAGGTATGGCTTATGGTCTGAGATCAGCAATCAATAACCCCGGAATCATGTCGATTCTGTTGATTGCGATCAGTTTAACTGCTGGTACGGTATTTTTGATGTGGATCGGTGAACAGATTACGTCTAAAGGTATTGGTAACGGTATCTCGCTGATCATCTTTGCTGGTATCGTTTCCAGACTTCCTGATGGAATGCATGTTATTTTCCAATATCTGCAAGCCGGCACGGTTAACATTCTGAACGTGATTTTGTTCGCGGTGATAGCTTTGGCGATGATTGTCTTTGTTGTAGCGATCTCTCAAGGTATTCGCAAAATCCCGGTTCAATATGCAAAACGTGTTGTTGGCCGTAAAATGTACGGTGGTCACACCAGCTACATTCCTTTAAAGGTCAACCAGGCAGGCGTAATTCCGATCATCTTTGCATCCTCCGTGCTGATGTTTCCGGTTACGATTGGCCAGTTTGTAGACATTCCTTGGGTAAAAACTGTTGCAGGCTGGTTTGCATGGGGTACTCCTCTTCAAACTACTTTGTATGTATTGATGATTTTATTCTTCACTTACTTCTATACCGCAGTAAGCGTGAATATAGCTGAAATGTCGGATAATATCAAAAAATATGGCGGTTTTATTCCCGGACTGCGTCCTGGCAAACCGACAACTGATTACTTGGATAAAATCATGTCCAGAATCACTCTGGCCGGCGCAATCTTTCTCGCATTGATTGCTCTGATGCCGAATGTTGTTGGTTGGATCACCGGTATAGAGGGTATCTATTTCGGTGGTACGGCCCTTTTGATCGTAGTCGGTGTTGCATTGGATACAATGAAACAAGTAGAGTCTTTGGTTTTGATGCGTCATTACCAGGGCTTTATGAAATAGGAGGAAGATTAGAATGTATATTCTTTTGATGGGACCTCCGGGTGCCGGTAAAGGCACTCAAGCAGAAAAACTCATTGCTGAATACAAAATTCCGCATATCTCTACTGGTGATATGTTCCGTGCAGCTGTTAAGCAAGGCACAGAATTAGGTAAAGAGGCAAAAAGATACATGGACGCCGGCGGCCTCGTGCCCGACGTCGTTACCATCGGTATTGTTCGGGAAGGCTTAGCCAAACCTGAATGTGCCAATGGCTTTATCTTGGATGGATTTCCAAGAACCGAAGAGCAGGCTGTTGCCCTCGACGGCATTTTAACTGATCTGGGCATTAAATTGACCGGTGTGGTTAATATCGTAGTTCCTGACGCTGAGCTTGTAGGCAGGGTCACCGGCAGACGTATCTGCAAGGCCTGCGGCGCTACATATCATGTAGAATACAATCCCAGTAAGGTGGAAGGTATGTGCGATAAATGCGGCGGCGCGTTGTATCAACGTGACGACGATAAAGAAGAAACTGTAAAAAATCGTTTGCATGCATATCATTCGCAAACGGAACCGTTGATCGAGTACTACAAAAAACAAGGCGTATATCATGAAATCGATGGCCTGCAGGAAATCGGCAAAGTTTACGCTGATGTTAAAGCTAGTCTCGGGGCGCTGAAGTAAGGAGGTAAAACGCTGTGTCCAAACAAGACGTAATTGAAGTTGAAGGCACAATCTTAGAATCCCTACCGAACGCCATGTTCCAAGTTAAATTGGAAAACGGTCATGTGATTCTGGCACACATATCCGGTAAGATACGTATGAACTTCATCAAAATTTTGCCTGGCGATAGGGTTACTGTCGAGCTTACTCCGTACGATTTAAGTCGTGGAAGAATTACTTATCGGTTCAAATAACCAAAGACAGGCAAGAGGAGGTTTAAAATATGAAAGTCAGACCGTCTGTTAAACCAATATGTGAAAAATGCAAAGTCATTAAACGCAAAGGCCATGTAATGGTAATTTGCGAAAACCCGAAACATAAACAAAAACAAGGCTAAGAAGGAGGTGCAGCGTTAATGGCACGTATTGCTGGTGTCGATTTACCTAGAGACAAACGTATTGAATACGCACTGCCGTACATTTATGGCATCGGTCTTACCCTGTCTCGTGAGATCCTGAGCAAAACCGGTATCAACCCTGATACCCGCGTTCGCGATCTGACAGAGGAAGAAGTTGCAAAACTTCGTGAAACTATCGATGGTGATTATAAAGTAGAAGGTGACCTCCGCCGTGAGGAATCCCTCAATATAAAACGCCTGATTGAAATTGGTAGCTATCGCGGCCGTAGACATCGTATGGGCTTGCCCGTTCGTGGTCAAAATACCAAAAACAATGCTCGTACTCGCAAAGGTCCGAAACGTACTATTGCAGGTAAGAAGAAATAATCAGTGAGGGAGGGATAAACGAGTGGCTGGTAAAAAAGTTGTTCGCAACAAAAAGAAAGTAAGTAAAAATATCGAAAGTGGCGTAGCTCATATTCGTTCCACTTTCAATAATACTATCGTTACTATTGCCGATATGAACGGTAATGTACTCAGCTGGGCATCTGCCGGCGGCTTAGGCTTCCGCGGTTCCCGTAAAAGCACTCCGTTTGCTGCTCAGATGGCTGCTGAAGAAGCAACTAAAGCTGCAATGGAACATGGCTTGAAACAAGTTGAAGTATTCGTTAAAGGCCCCGGCGCTGGTCGTGAAGCAGCTATTCGTGCTCTTCAGGCTGCAGGTCTCGAAGTTAACTCCATTAAAGACGTTACTCCGATTCCTCACAACGGCTGCCGTCCGCCGAAACGTAGAAGAGTTTAATTTATTGGAGGTGTACCCGCTAAATGGCAAGATATACTGAGGCTGTATGCCGTCAATGCCGTCGTGAAGGCGCAAAACTGTTTCTTAAAGGTGACAGATGCTACAGCGACAAATGCGCTTTTGCTGTTCGCTCCTATGCTCCTGGTCAGCATGGTCAAGCACGCAAAAAAGTATCTGAGTACGGTATTCAGTTACGTGAAAAACAAAAAGCACGCCGTATTTACGGTATGTTAGAACGTCAATTCCATAATACCTTCGTTAAAGCCGAAAAACAAAAAGGTATTACAGGTGAAAACCTGCTCGTTCTTCTGGAAAGAAGAATGGACAATGTAGTTTACCGTCTTGGCCTGGCCGATAGCCGCAGCCAAGCTCGTCAATTGGTAACTCATGGTCATATCGCTGTTAACGGCAAACGTCTTGATATCGCTTCCGCTTTGGTAAAAGCCGGCGACGTTATCAGCGTTATGGAAAACAGCCGTGGTAAAGAATACTTCAAAGGTATGGCTGAAACCCTGGCTTCCAAAACTACTCCTGCTTGGCTCGTTCTCGATGCTCAAAGCTTGAGCGGTAAAGTTGATCGTTTCCCGACCCGTGAGGAAATCGATGTTCCTATCGAAGAACATCTCATCGTTGAGTTGTACTCTAAATAATTAGTTGAACATCTGCCACCCAACATTAGGCGTATTGTGGTAATACGCACGAGAAGGAGGCTTTCCGCATGATCGAAATAGAAAAACCTAAAATGGTCACCGCTGAGATCAGCGATGACGGCCGTTATGGCAAATTTGTATGGGAACCGTTGGAAAGAGGATACGGTATCACGCTGGGCAACAGCCTTCGCAGAGTATTGCTTTCTTCTTTACCCGGTGCTGCGGTTACAGCTGTTAAAATTGACGGCGTGCTGCACGAATTCTCTACAATTCCAGGCGTAAGAGAAGATGTTGCGGATATTATCCTCAACATCAAGGCTCTTTGCCTTAAAGTGAGCAGTGAAGAACCAAAAACTTTACGTATCGAATGCAGCGGTGAGCAAGAAGTTACTGCAGCAGACATCCTTGTTGATGCCGACGTAGAGATTTTGAATCCTGAGCTGCATATTGCTACCTTGGACAAAGATGCGAAACTCAATATGGAGATTGCCATCGACAAGGGGCTGGGCTATGTTCCTGCTGATAAGAACAAACGCCCTGATCAACCGATTGGTATGATTCCTGTGGATTCCATTTATTCTCCGATTACGAGAGTAAAATTTGGTGTTACCGATACTCGTGTTGGTAACGTTACCAATTATGACAAGCTGACTTTGGAAGTTTGGACAGACGGAAGCGTTGAGCCGGACGAAGCAATCAGCATGGCATCCAGTATCATGATTGATTACCTGAAGTTGTTCCAAACCGGTACCGCTGCTTCCAGCAGTATGGTCACCGTAGTTGGCAGTTCTGAGACCGCTCCGGTCGAGGAGCCTGTCCAAGCAGGTCCTGGTTCCGTTTCCATCGACGATCTTGATTTGTCCGTACGTTCCAACAACTGCTTGAGACGTGCAGGCATCAATACTGTTGATGAACTGGTTCAAAAGACCGAAGAAGACATGATGAAAGTACGTAACTTAGGTCGTAAATCCCTCGATGAGGTTAAGAAAAAATTAGCCGATTGGGACTGGCTTTACGCAATAGTGACGAAGAATAAGAAGGGGGGTCGGAAACGAATGGCATACAGAAAACTGGGCCGTAATTCCAGCAACCGTAAAGCTTTGTTTCGCAGCATTTTGAGCTCCTTCATCAAACACGAGAGAATTGAAACTACTGTGACTAAAGCTAAGGAAGTTAGCAGCCATGTAGCCAAATTGATTACTTTGGCAAAACAAGGCGACTTGCATGCCCGTCGTCAAGTTCTTGCAGTTCTCGTCGATGAAGAAGCTACCAGAAAGCTTTGATGAAATCGCTCCGAAATATGCAGAAAGACAAGGCGGCTTTACTCGTATTTACAGAGTAGGTCCTCGTCGCGGTGACGCTGCTGAAATGGCAATTATCGAGCTTGTTTAAGAATAAGCATGAAAACCAGGAACTTTTGTTCCTGGTTTTTTTATTATTGTTAGTGGGAAATTCCCAAAGGGACACAGTTAATTCACAAGTGGCATTAGCAATACAGGATAAAAAAGATGTATAATAATTATATGAGAAAAAGTTAGAAATATGTGAGGAATAATTTATGAAGGTAAATGAAGAAAATCCACTTGGAAGTGAAAAAATAAGCAGACTTTTACATGATTTTGCTTTACCAAGTATTATAGCTATGCTGGTAGGAGCCTTATATAATATTGTTGATCAGTTTTTTATTGGGCGCAGCGTTGGGATGTACGGTAATGCGGCTACTAATGTCGCTTTGCCGTTAACTACGGTATGTACTGCGTTAGGGCTGCTTTTTGGCGTTGGCGGTGCGTCTAATTTCAATTTGAAACTTGGGGCAGGTAAACGCGAGGAAGCGGCTAAATATATTGGTAATGCCATAACGCTGCTTGTTGGAAGTGGTGTGGTGCTAGCGGTATTTGTACTGGTATTTTTAAAACCTTTGATGATCGCTTTTGGCGCAACAGATATTGTTTTAAAGTATGCGCTTATTTTTGCGGGAATCAATTGTCTGGGTTTCCCGTTTTTGATTTTGGGGACGGGGGGCAGCACTTTAGTGCGCGCTGACGGCAGTCCTAAGTATTCAATGATTTGTATGCTGACCGGCGCTTTTATCAATCTGATTCTCAATCCGCTGTTTGTTTTTGTAATGGATTGGGGTATTGCCGGATCAGCATCTGCAACTGTTATCGGGCAAGTTGTGTCGGGGCTTATGGTCGCTGGATATTTAAGAAAGTTCAAGACTTTGCCGTTGTCTAAAAACGATTTGCTGCCAAACTGGGAACGTTCCCGTTTGATCTCGGCACTTGGCGCTGCCAGCTGTTTTAATCAATTTGCGATTATGGTAGTGCAAATAACATTAAACAATACTTTGACTCATTATGGCGCAGATTCAATATACGGCAGTGAGATACCTCTGGCCTGTTCAGGGATCATTACGAAAGTAAATATGATTTATTTTTCAATCATTATTGGGTTGTCACAGGGGCTGCAGCCAATAGTCAGTTTTAATTACGGCGCAAAAATACGGACGTGTTATAGAAGCTTACCGCTTAACGCTTCTGATAGGAACGGTAGTATCCATTATTGCTTTTGCCTGTTTTCAGCTTTTCCCGCGGCAGATCATTGGTTTCTTCGGTGAAGGATCAGAAGCTTATTATCAATTTGCGGAGGAATATTTCAGAATTTATTTGTTCTTCACCTTTTTAGATTGTATCCAGCCGATTTCTTCCAATTTTTTTACGTCCATTGGTAAAGCAACTAAAGGTATCATTCTTTCCCTGACCAGGCAGATTATTTTTTTACTGCCTCTGATTGTCATACTACCTTTGTTTTATGGTATTAACGGCGTTATGTATGCAGGTATGACAGCGGATTTTGCGGCTGCTGTCCTGGCCGCATATTTAGGCTGGCGTGAAGTACAGCTGATGCGCAGCTGGATGAAAGCTGATAAATAATAAGAAAATCATCTTTTATTGGAAGGATTAAAAATGGAGAAAGAATTGAAAATCAAAATGTATTCTTTCACACTGGATTGCATAAACCCTTATGCGTTGGCTAAATTCTATGCAGAGCTGCTAAATTGGGAAATCCCTTTTTATGATGAGAACTGGGCCTGTATAGGAGTACCTGGAATGTCCCAGGGAGCTTATCCGGGAATACTTTTTCAGCGAAATCCAGAGTACTGTCCGCCTGTGTGGCCGGAAGAACCGGGAGTACAGCAGCAGATGGCGCATTTGGACTTTGCAGTCAACGATTTGGAAGAAGCGGTTCAGCATGCGATTAACTGCGGAGCAACAATGGCAGCTGAACAGTTTTCTGAAGAATGGCGTGTGATGTTTGATCCTGCAGGGCATCCTTTTTGTCTGTGCCGTATGAAAGCAATTTTTGAAAGCGAAAAATTTGCTTTGCTATAGAATTGAAAGATACTTCTGAGAAATTCTTTTTATACATATGGATATCAGTATTAATTTATGGAAGCTGCGGTAAAGTAAAAATAGCCTTGTTTCAAATGTTGCAGCTGCAAATTCGAGAATAAGAAAGTTTGAAAATAAGATCCGGACTGTTCCGGGTCTTATTTTTGTAAAGTTAACCAAGTGTGCTGGAAGCGGTTGACGTACCTGGGCTGGAATAATATAATATAAAGGTACTGAATTAAGCGGAGGTTTGCCATGCAAACTATAATTGAAGTAAAAAATTTAACACATGTTTATACAGACAGTGAAAATAAAGAAATAAAGGCTTTGGATGGGATCAATTTAGAAATAAGACAAGGTGAATTTGTTGCTGTTATTGGTGCCAATGGCAGTGGTAAAAGTACTTTAGCGCGTCATTTTAACGCTTTGCAGAGGCCAAGTGAAGGTGTGTGCCTGATCGAGGGTATGGATACTACGGTAGAAGAAAATCTTTGGGATATTCGCCAGCATGTGGGGATGGTGTTTCAAAATCCTGATAATCAGATCGTGGCGGCAATTGTCGAGGAAGACGTTGCCTTTGGACCGGAAAATATAGGGGTGCCGACGGCAGAAATAAGAACAAGAGTGGATGCTGCGCTGGCGGCAGTAGGTATGAGTGATTATGCCAAGCATGCTCCGCATCTGCTTTCCGGCGGTCAAAAACAGCGCGTGGCGATCGCAGGTGTTTTAGCATTGGAACCCAAGTGTATTGTTTTAGATGAACCGACGGCTATGCTCGATCCACAGGGACGCAAAGAAATAGTAACTACTGTCAAAAAATTGAACCGGGAAAAAGGCATTACCGTGGTTTATATAACTCATTATATGGAAGAGGCGCTGCAGGCTGACCGAATCATTGTTATGGGAGAGGGCAAGCTCAAAATGCAGGGGACGCCGAAAGAGGTGTTCAGTCATGTACGAGAGTTATATGCTTTAGGCTTAGAAGCGCCTTTAGCTGCTAAAATTGCCGATGATTTGCGGCAAAGCGGTCTGAATTTACAGCAGGGAATTATTACAAATGAGGAGTTGGCTGAAAGCATATGCCGATAACATTAGAAAACGTAGAATTTACATATATGGACAAAACACCCTACGAACGCAAAGCGCTGCAAGGTGTTTCGCTGACTGTGGACAAAGGGGAGTTTGTTGCTGTGATCGGGCATACCGGCAGCGGAAAATCGACTTTAGTGCAGCATCTGAATGGTCTTTTAAAACCGTCGGCAGGTAAAGTAACGATTGATGGACTGGATATCAGCGGCAAAGGTGAAGCCGTAAAAAAAGCAAGACACCAGGTTGGTATGGTTTTCCAATATCCTGAACATCAGATTTTTGCTGAAACTGTTTTTGAGGATATTGCATTTGGACCGCGGAATAAGGGGATGCAGGAGAATGAGGTTAAGCAGCAGGTCCAAGACGCGATGAGATTTGTGGGTTTGGATTTTGAAACCTTTGCCAGCCGGTCTCCGTTTCAGCTTTCCGGAGGACAAATGCGCCGCGTGGCGATTGCCGGGGTAATAGCAATGGATCCTGATTATCTGATTTTAGACGAACCTTCTGCCGGACTTGATCCGCGTTCACGTGATGCTGTTTTTGCAGAAATCATGGCTTTGTATAAAAAACGCCGGATGGCTGTGATTTTAGTTACGCACAGTATGGAAGAAGCAGCCCGTTACAGTAACCGGCTGCTGGTTATTTCCGGTGGACGCGTCATTTTAGACGGAAGTCCTGCTGAAATTTATCAAAATCATAAAAATGAACTTTTGGCGGTAAGCATGGACGTACCGCAGCTTTTTAAACTCAGTGATGAACTGCGTGCACGCGGGATGGAAATCCAGGCGGATACCATGACTGCGGAAGCACTGGAAGCGCAGATCAAAACAGCAAAGGGGTTGAAATAAATGCTGACTGACATTGCGCTTGGACAATATTACCCGGGAAATTCTCTGATTCATAAGTTGGACCCGCGGACGAAGATACTGATAACATTATTTTTCATTGTCGCTATTTTTCTGGCCTCAGGAGCCGTATCTTATGGAATACTTTGGGGTTTCGTATTTTTGATTATTCTTTTATCACGTCTGCCGCTGATGCTGGTTCTAAAATCAATAAAGCCGCTGTGGATCATCATTGTTCTGACAATGGTAATCCATATGTTTACAGGGCAGGGTGAAAATGTAATTTTTTCCTGGAAATTTTTTAAAGTAACGCAGGAAGGTCTGGAAATGGGCCTGAAAATGTCGATGCGTCTGATTCTGCTGCTGCTGATTTCTTCGATACTGACATTTACGACTTCACCAATAGTTTTGACTGACGGGATAGAGGCTCTGCTGCGCCCATTTAAACGTTTTGGCGTACCAGCGCATGAGCTGGCAATGATGATGACGATCGCCTTACGGTTTATACCTACGCTGCTTGAGGAAACAGACAGGATTATGAAGGCACAGACCGCACGCGGGGCTGATTTTTCCAGCGGCAATCTGATGCAGAGAGCCAAAAAAAATATGCTGCCGCTTTTGATACCTCTTTTTATCAGTGCGTTCAGACGTGCCGATGATCTGGCGGTAGCAATGGAAGCACGTTGTTATCGCGGTGGAGAAGGACGCAGCCGTATGCACGAGCTCGTTTATTATGGACGTGACTATGCGGCATTAGCGACAGTGTTTGTTTTGATTGGTCTGATGGCGTTTATTCGCTGGGGGAACGCGTTATGCGTACTCTGAAATTAACAGTGGCTTATGACGGCACTAATTACCATGGTTTTCAGAAGCAGACTAATGCTCTTACAGTGCAGCAGGTGCTTGAAGAGAAACTATCCTTGCTCTGCGGCGAAAAAATCGTTACAGCCGGTTCTGGACGTACTGATACGGGTGTGCATGCACGGGGGCAGGTAGTGTCGCTGACAACCAGCGGTAGTATTCCATTGGAGAATCTTTTAAAGGCCTGTGCAGGAATCCTGCCGAAGGATATCGTGCTTTGGCAGGCTGAGGAAGCTGACGAAGGTTTTCATGCCAGATACAGCGCTTGTTGGAAACGTTATTGTTATCGCATAGTGCAGAATAAACATGCGGACCCTTTCCTGCGTAACTATGTCTGGCAAATGCGGGAATATCTGCGGCTTGAAGCGATGCAGGAGGCAGCACAGCTGCTTTTGGGAACACATGATTTTTCGTTTTTCCGTTCGGCCGGCAGTGTGCAAAGTTCGCCTGTTAAAACGATTTACCGCGCTGAATGGCTGCCAAAAGAGCAGGGAGAACTGGAATTCTGCATTGAAGGTAATGGATTTTTATATCATATGGTGCGTAATATCGTCTGGCATCTGGTAGAAGTCGGCAAAGGCACTAAAAGTATTGCTGCATTTAAAAGTGAATTTGCAGCAGGCAAGCGTCATTTTAAGGTTGCCCCGGCGCCTCCTCAGGGACTTTATTTAGATTATGTTGGTTATATACCGCATTTTCTGGCAGATATTGAAAAAATCAGAAAATAATCCTGATTTTACTTGACAAAAAATGTCAAGATGGTTACAATATACATACGTGATTTTACGCCTATCTCCACTAGCCCCGGAGAGAAACGATAAAATTACATCGAACAGGAAATACTTTAGGGAGGGACATAAGGATGAAATCTTTTATGGCTAATCCGTCCAATATCGAACGTAAATGGTTCGTTGTTGACGCAGCTGATAAAACTCTTGGCCGCATGGCAGCCGAAGTTGCAAAAATCCTTCGTGGCAAACACAAACCGACTTTTACTCCGCATATGGATACCGGAGATCATGTAATCGTAATCAATGCTGACAAAGTAGTTTTGACCGGTAAAAAACTGGTTCAAAAAGTTTACTTCCGTCATTCCGGTTACCTTGGCGGCGACAGCTACACAAAAGCTGGCGATATGCTCGCTAAGAACCCGGTAAAAATGGTAGAACTCGCAGTTAAAGGTATGATTCCTAAAAATCGCCTTGGCAGCCAGATCTACACTAAACTGCATGTATATGCTGGTCCTGAACACCCGCATGCAGCTCAAAAACCTGAAACTTTAGAAATCAACGTAAGATAATCCGGAGGAGGAAACGTAAATGGCAGTAGTTACTTATAGTGCGACTGGTCGTCGCAAATCTTCAGTTGCTCGCGTTCGCCTGGTTCCGGGTGAAGGTAAAATCGTTATTAACGGCCGTGAGCTGACCAATTATTTTGGTCTGAAAACATTGGAACTCATCGTTAACCAACCGCTTGAAATTACTGAAACCAAAGGCAAATACGACGTACTCGTAAATGTTATTGGCGGCGGTATTTCCGGTCAGGCAGGTGCGATCCGTCATGGTATCGCTCGTGCTTTGCTCGACGTTGACGCTGAATATCGTCCGGCTTTGAAAAAAGCTGGCTTCCTGACTCGCGATCCGCGCGAAAAAGAACGTCGTAAATACGGTCTTAAAAAAGCGCGTAAAGCAAGCCAGTTCTCGAAACGTTAATCATTGGGAACAGAAGTTCAAAACCCGCACAATTTGTGCGGGTTTTCTTTTTGTCAATATGAAAAGACTCCTTTGAATTAACTAAACAGGATTAAAAAAATAAATACTGTTGTTATAATATGCAGTAAAAGTATGCTTTTTATTTAGTTTATGTAATCATTTTAATGAAGATGACGTTTTAGAGTCGTATATTTTCTCTTGACAAGTATCAGGCAAGTAGGTATAATAACTTTTAACAATTCAAAAATTTTCACCTCAAAGACTGTGAAGGGAACAAGATAAAACTGGCAGGCCTCAGAGAGTCGACGGTTGGTGCAAGTCGATGGCAAAAGTTTTATGTATAACTCATCCCGGAGTTGTCTGCTTGATATGTAGAGCAGAACGTGTGGCAACGTTAAGAGCCTGGGCCTTGTTTGAGGCTGAGAGGGCTGCTTGGCAGCTGAATTAGGGTGGTACCGCGTGGATAACAGTTCCTCGCCCCTATGCATTTATCGTAGGGAGCGGGGATTTTTTATTTCCGCTTCCGAAGTTGGGCCGCTGCGCCGGCATAAACAGATTGGAGGCAAATATTTATGAAACAAGCAAGTAAACAGTATATTCCTTTTCAGCCGCTCCAGTGGCCGAATCGCCAATGGCCGAATAAAACTATTACCAAGGCGCCGATTTGGTGCAGTGTTGACCTGCGCGACGGGAATCAGGCTTTGGTTACGCCGATGCAGCTGGAAGAAAAGCTGCTGATGTTCAAGACTCTGGTAGATATTGGCTTTAAAGAAATAGAAGTTGGTTTTCCGTCTGCATCTGAAACCGAATATGAGATCCTGCGCACTTTGATCGAAGGGCATCATATTCCCGATGATGTAACGATTCAGGTACTGGTACAGGCGCGTCCGGAACTGATCAAAAAAACTTTTGAAGCAGTTAAAGGCGCTAAAAACGTTATCGTACATTTTTATAACTCTACCTCTACCTTACAGAGGAAGGTCGTATTTAAAGAAGATATGCCAGGCATTATCAAGATCGCAGTGGAGGGTGCAAAACTTATCCGTCAGCTGACTGAGGAAGAAATTGCCAGCAGCGGTATGAATATTCGGTATGAATATTCTCCTGAAAGCTTTACCGGTACTGAGATCGATTTTGCTATTGAAATATGCGAGTCGGTAATGGAAACCCTGGGGGCAACGAATGAGAACCCGATCATTCTGAATCTGCCTTCAACAGTGGAAATGTCAACGCCGAACACATATGCGGATCAGATCGAATATTTCTGTACTAAGATGAAAAACAGGGAAGCTGCTATTATCAGCATTCATCCGCATAATGACCGCGGGACAGGTGTTGCTGCGGCTGAACTTGCCCTGCTGGGCGGAGCAGACCGCATCGAAGGAACATTGTTTGGCAACGGCGAGCGCACTGGCAATCTTGATATTGTGACAGTTGCTTTGAATATGTATACTCAGGGCGTTGATCCGGAGCTTGATTTTTCCAATATTCTGGCGGTCAAAAAAATTTATGAGGCCTGTACCAAGATGAAGGTGCCCGAGCGCCAGCCTTATGCGGGTGAATTGGCGTTTACCGCGTTCTCCGGTTCGCATCAGGATGCTATACGTAAGGGTTACGAATATATGGCGGAAAGCGATACTCCTTATTGGGAAGTACCGTATCTTCCGATCAATCCTGCTGATCTGAGCCGTGAATACGAACCTGTTATCCGTATCAACAGCCAATCCGGTAAAGGCGGCGCAGCTTTTGTGCTGCAGCATGCTGTCGGTTACAGGCTGCCGAAGGAAATGCATCCTGAATTTGGCAATATCGTGAAGGCTGCTTCCGATGCTTTTGGTGATGAATTGAAGGAAGAACAGATCGTTGACTTGTTTAACCGTGAATATGTAGAGTTTGATGGTAAATACAAACTGGCTTCCCACAGCTTCCTGGAACAACGGGAGTTGGATGGCACTACACATACTCGTTTTGAAGGTAAAATCGATGTTTGTGGTGATATGAAAGAAGTTGCCGGTGTCGGCAACGGCCCGATAGATTCATTCTTCCAGGCGCTGGCAGGAATCGGCGTAGAGGGCTATGAATTTGTTAATTATCACGAACATGCTATTTCCCGCGGTTCTGACGCGAAGGGTATTTGTTACATAGAACTGAAGATTCCCGGTAATGGACATATCTTTGGTGTTGGTATCGACAGTAATATCAACGTAGCTGCGCTTTTGGGTATCCTCTGCGCTATTAACAGAGCTGAGAAATAATCAGAGCGGTGTAAAAATCAGATAAAAAATATTAAGACAGGCGTAGTTTGGTTATCTTGCAGATAAAGGCACAGTACTGATAAAGTACTGTGCCTTTTGTCGTAAATTTCGTGTAAAAGTGAAGGGAGGCAGGCAGGAGCTTTGCCGCAAAGCTAGAAATAAACAGCAGCAATAGCAGAGAAAATTACGGATCAATAACAGGAAGAAGGGGAAAGTGTAAATTGCCAAGTCTGTAATGATAGTAAAAATCTGTCGTAAAGAAGGATGAAAATTTTATGGCTAAAAATAAAGTGATCCTGGGGCATCTGTCTGGCAGTGCTGTTTTCTTAAATCCAGTTTGTATGATCGTAACAAAGATGCATTTTAAAGAACCTGATGAAGGAATTATCATCAGCAAAGAAACAATTCATACGTGGGAATTTGTAACTGAGGAAGCTATCAAAGATGCTTTTGCAGGAAAGTCTGATTGTGCACTTGAGGGGATGACAGAAGAATATGGTCAGGAGCTCATGGGGGCAGTGTTAAAACCTCCTAAAGCATCTGTGTATCAGCTGGCCGTTCAATTTGAGAATGGGGAATACAGTCTGCTTGAGTTGGATGGATATTATGCTAAAGCGTTTATCGATGCTTCAGCTAAAGAAAAAGCAGCTTTATGTGAGCCTGCTCAGAGCAGGGAGAAGAAGATTTCCTGCATTAAAAAAGTTGTCGCAGGCTGTATTTCGTTAGTTTCTCTTGCAGGACTGCTGTTATTGCTGTAAATGATAGATTAAAATAAAACAATGATTATTAAAAATGAAGGCCGCTGCTTTTAACAAGCAGCGGCCTTCATTTTTTAGGGGTATTGTGAATGTAAGGTTAAACAAATTTATAGCTTTTCAGGATACTATGCTGCACTGCTTTATACAGGAAAACTGCTAAAATAACAGATGGCACAGCGCTTACCGCCATGGAAACAGCACAGTTGATTGCAGATAGATAGGCTATCTGGTGCGGAAGTCCTAAAACGAAGACTTTAAAGCCATAGCGAATCAGCGGTTCGGTGATAACATTGACCAGGCAGACGAAAACAGCCGCTATAGTTACGATCTTAGTCGCTTTTTTGTCATCTGCCGCAGCCAGATTAAAAACTTTATGAGCAATAAAGGCTACCGCCAGTCCCAATAGAAATTTGGCTAAAAAAGTCGGCGGTGCTGATGTGGTATAACCGGCTAAAATGTCTGCAAGTGACAGACCTATTGCACCTGTAAGCGCTCCGTATTTTGCCCCCAGAATCAGAGCAGACAGGAGGATAAAAGCATGACCGATATAAATTTTGCCGGTCATACCGCCACCCATGGGGATCTCGATCCGCAGATAAGTAAAACAAACGAAAGCCAAAGCTGCAAACATACCTGCCAGCGTCAGCCTTGTAATATTGTCATTACGCATAAAAAACACCCTCTTCAGTTAAATCTACAAAATATAGTATAAAACAAAACTGGTTTGTGTAAAATGGACAGAAGTTGAAAAATAAAGCAGGACAGTTAGAAAAAGCAGGTAAATGTGGTAATACTGCGGCAGGCAGAAAAATAATTCACAAAGGTTTTGCAGAAAAATATATATGAATAACGACTCATATGTTATAATAGATTTAAGGAATGAATTGCTGCCTGCTGCGTATAATTTCAAGCTTCTGTAAGGCAGAGTTATTATTTGACAAAGCCTGTACAGGTTGTTAAGATTGAGTTATAAGATGTAGAGGGGCAGTTTTTGCTAACCTTAAAATTTAAGCTGTCGATTTTACTGGCAGCACTGGATCAAATTCCGAAATGGAGGCATAAATTATGGAAAAAGCGAGTATGTATATTTTTGGTATGTCGTGTGCAGGTTGTGTTGCCAGTGTAAAAATGGCATTGGAGGATGTACCGGGCGTAAAACACGCAGCAGTAGACCTGAAGCAGTGCATGGCAGTTGTAGAATATGAAGCCCCGGCTACAGTGGAGCAGTTGGAAATGGCAGTAAAAGAAGCTGGTTTCACTGTTGAAAAATAAAGCTTATGAAAACAGTAACTATTAAAATTTCAGGAATGCATTGTGCTGCCTGTTCTAATGGCGTGGAACGTTCTTTAAAGAAGGTTACAGGTGTCGACAGAGCGGAAGTCAATCTGGCGACTCAATCGGCGTTGGTGCGTTATGATGAAAATCAGGCGACGATAGAGCAGCTGGAAGCAGCTGTGACCAGAATGAGCTTTGGTGTCGTCCATGATGCGCCGGGCGAAGAATCGACAGCTGAACAGAGGGCGGAACAGGATGCCCTTGATTTAAAGAAACGTTTGAAAGTGGCGGCTTTCTTTTTTGTGCCGCTGTTATATTTGGCGATGGCGCCGATGGTTCCGGGTAAATTTTTGCCTGTACCGATAGATCAGGATCAGATGAGCGATGTCTATGCTTTTGTGCAGTTGTTGTTAACGCTGCCGATATTGTATGCCGGCAGTCCGTTTTTCAAAAATGGTATCATCAGCTTGAAAAATGGTGTTCCGTCGATGGATACACTGGTTGCTTTAGGTACGGGGGCTGCGTTTATTTACAGCAGCTATTCAACCTACGAAGTTCTGGCAAGAATAAATCCGCATGCTGTGCATAGTCTTTATTTTGAGTCTGCCGGTGCTATTTTGACCTTTGTTTTATGTGGTAAGTTTTTAGAACTGCGTGCGAAAGGTGAAGCTGGACACGCTATCAGCAGCCTGCTTAACCTGGCGCCGAAGACAGGCTTTATCTGGAAGGACGGCGGAGAAGTAGAGATTCCGCGTGAAGCGATACTGACTGGTGATATAGTTATCGTCCACCCAGGCAATCAGGTACCGGTAGACGGGGTGATCACAGACGGACATGCCAGTGTTGACGAATCGATGCTGACCGGTGAAAGTATGCCTGTAGGTAAAAGTGTCGGCGAAAATGTTTTTGCGGCTACAGTAGTTACCGACGGGTATCTGCGTTTTAAAGCTGAAAAAGTCGGTAAGGATACGATGCTGTCGCAGATCATGCAGATGGTAGAAGCGGCTCAGGGCTCGAAAGCGCCGATTGCCAAAACGGCTGATAAAATTGCGGCGGTTTTTGTGCCGGTAGTGCTGGTGATAGCTTTAGTCGCCGGCTTGAGCTGGTGGTTTGCCGGCTCTGGCAGTAAGTTTGCCATTCAGGTCTTTGTTGCCGTACTTGTTATTGCATGTCCCTGTGCTTTGGGACTGGCGACACCGGCGGCAATCATGGTCGCTGTAGGTAAGGGTGCTGAAAAAGGCGTGCTGTTCAAAAATGCAGAAGCTTTAGAAACAGCCCATAATGTAACAATGGCGGTTTTTGATAAAACCGGTACGATTACGAAGGGCAAACCGATAGTAACAGACGTTATCGGCTGGAACGGAGCCAAAGAAGAAGCGATAACAAGGCTGGCGGCGGCAATTGAACAAGGTTCAGCTCATCCGCTGGCAGTAGCTGTCAAAGAACGGGCCGCAGGGATGGAACTGCCGACCTGTACAGATTTTAGAACTACGGTAGGCGGCGGTATCGCTGCCCGTTGTGAAAATACCAACGTACGGTTGGGAAATTTGTCCTTTGTACAGCCTGTGGCAATGATTCCTCCGAATGCCATAGAACTTGGCGAAAAATTAGCGTCAGTTGGTAAAACGATCGTTTATCTGACGATCGGCCGTAATTTATGCGGTATTTTTGCTATCGCTGATACGCTGAAGGAAGAAACCCAGGAAGCAATGCAGAAGCTGCACGAGCTGAATATCCGTACCGTTATCCTGACCGGCGATAATAAACGCGCTGCTGCTTATATTGCGCAGCAGGCAGGCGTGGACGAAGTAGTTGCTGAGCTGATGCCTGGTCATAAGGCCGAGCTGATCAAAAGCTTCCAGCAGGGTGGGGAGATCGTCGCCATGGTTGGCGACGGTATCAACGACGCACCGGCTTTGGCGCAGGCTGATCTGGGCATTGCCGTTGGCGGCGGGACTGATGTGGCGATAGAATCGGCGCAGGTCGTGCTGGTCAACGGAGATATTCGTAATATCAGTACTACCCTGCGTTTAAGTAAGGCCACGATCCGCAACGTCAAAGAAAATCTGTTCTGGGCTTTTGGCTATAATATTATTGGTATACCTGTAGCCGCAGGAGTGCTGCACATTTTCGGCGGACCTTTGCTTGACCCGATGATCGCTGCGGCCGCAATGTCGCTGAGCTCGGTTTCGGTAGTAAGCAATGCCCTGCGTTTAAAACGCTTTAAGTAATCTAAATAAATTTGAAGTAATAAAGTGAATATTGATACATGTATTTTTGCATGCTGCGGCCTGTAATACAGAAAAAGGCGAAAGCCCCGTTTACATTTTTGTAAGCGGGGCTTTTTTATTTGTCCTTTCTAAGTACTAGGATACAGCTGCGAGGACTTATGAAAGGATAAAAAGCAAAAATAAAAATGTTTCACAATTTAAAAATTCGTAAAACATTAAAATAATAAAGTATTTCTTATAATATTCCACCATTGTGGATAAAGATAATAGTAATGTAAAGCCAGGGAGGTGAAAGCTATGGAACTTGATGATGAAAAACTGAGCTTCTCCAAAAAGGTTGTCGGAACGGTGACCTGGTTATTTGTCGGCATCATAATGTTTTCGGCCGGCACTTGGTTAATATACAGAGAAATACCGGACAGGCTGATAGATTATGTTGACGGTCCGTTTTCTGTTATCATCAGCGGTTATTTTGCCAAAGCCGGTATGGAAAACTTTTTGAAGCTGCGGGGAGGAGCTAAAGAAAAAGGCACCTAGAAAGGGGGGCTGGCTTATGATTTGTTATTATCTGTTTCCAGGTCCGCACTGAGAAACGTATGACTCAAAAGCATTTATCTAAATTATCAGGTATCAGTACAAGTATGATCAGTGCGATCGAATTAGGCGAACGGCATCCGACTGTTCCGGTTCTTGACGCTTTGGCAAGAGCGCTGCAGGTTAAGGTGACCGATCTTTACAGCCGTAAATTTTGATTATGAGGAGGAGCCGTGATGGCGAAAAAGCAATACTTTGAGAATTTGTTGGGAGCGATGCAGGAATCAATTTTAAAAGCGCACAGCATGATCGAAAATCAGCACTTGAATGTTATGAAACGTTATTTTGACGAGTCGCAGAAACCGCTGACTTTTGATATCCAATATCCTCGTATCAATCCTGACACAGGCGAACTGGAATATGTACTGGTGCAGGTGCCGAAAATTGCGCTGGTACCGATGAATTCTCTGAAGCTGAAGGAGATGAAGCTGAAGTTTAAGGTAAAGCTGAGCAGCTGGGATGATGGTAAAAGCAATGACAGCGGTCTGCTGGCAAATATTTTGTCTTCCAACAAAACGGATACCGATAATTTTGTCGATGTAGAATTGCTTTTTGAGTCTAACGATCCTCCAGAAGCAGTTATGAAAATCAATGATCAGATGGTGAAAATACTACCCTGATAAAGTACAAACAGAAAGGATGTAGTTAATTATGGCATTAGTAAAAATGGCGGAAGAATTCGGCGGTTTGCCAATGGAGTCTTTGATCGGCGGTCCGCTGCAGGCTGCCTGTGACGCACAGACGATGCTGGCCGGCGCAACGGCTCGCTTTATTGAAGAGGTCGGCCTGGTTAAGGAAGGCGATAAACAGGTCGTACGTACCGTAGGGTTCAGCTTTACCCGCAGCGCTAACGGCGATGACGGCAATGGTCCCGCTTCTGAAAAAGTGGAAATGAATATCCCGCTTTTGGCGATGGTCAAAGTTCCGTCTCTGTCGATCGATCTGGTAGATATTACCTTCGATATGGAAGTAAAATCTTCGGAAACTCAGTCGGAAATCGACGATAAAAAAGGCGAGCTGGAAGCAGAGATGGGTTTGCAGATCGGTCCTTTCAGTATGAAAGCCAAAGTTAAGGGATCTATCTCCAGTCATAAGGAAAATACCCGTAAGAGTGATAATTCCGCAAAATATCATGTGCAGGTCCGCGCTACTCAGGGCGAGATGCCGGAAGGTCTGTCCCGTGTTTTGGATATCCTCAATACGGCGATCAACCCCACAAGTATCCAGAAAACTGCGGCAGCAGGAGCACAGGGGCAAGAACATTATACAACTGATAATGATGTTGCCTGATGAGGTGTAAAGGCAGGTAACTATGATGACGAAACCATTTGATGTAAGTGCGGTGGGCTATGTAAAACGTGTTGTTATCGGCAATACCGATCCAGAAAAAACAGTAAATGAGGAAGACATTGAAAAGCAGCGTCAGCTGCTAAACCGCTGTCTGTCAGATTCTCCGCGCGGACGGATCATCGGACAGGAGAAGAACTTCTATTTGCTGAATATCGGTGAGCATCAGGTGGTGATGCAGTACATAGTTTACCATGTTGGTTTTGCCAGAAGGCCGGTATGGCTGGAAGATTAAGAAAGCCGCCTGTTATGGGCGGCTTTTTTCAAAGGAGGGAAAATGAAGTGGAAATAGATAATAAGATCAATCTGGGCTTCAGCGGCGGCGGTTTCAGAGCTACGTTTTACTGTCTTGGGGCTTACCGCAGATTAGTAGAGCTGGGACTTGAAAAACATGTCAACGAAATAACCTCTGTGTCCGGCGGCAGTATTGCGGCAGGTGCTGTCATCAGCGCTTTGGCAGAAGGTGATTCAGCAGTTTGCTTGATTTTGACAGGCGGGTGACAACGAAACTGATCAATCTGGGGCAGTGCAATTTCCGCAGGCGTATCATGACAAAAGCATCCTGGCTCGCTTATCTGCTGCCATATCTGCCCAAGCTGCAGCAGTTGGCTCTGGCGGCTGCTTTAAGGCCGAAGATGAGTAAAGCTTTTCCACAGGTGTTGGACGAAGAACTGTTTGAAGGCAGAAAAATGAAGCAGGCAGAGGCAGCGACAGAATGGAGCTGCAATGCTACCTGTATCAATACCTTAAAAAGATTCAGGTTTAAAAGTAGTGATATTTACGGTTATCTGCTGGGGCGCAGCAGTGATATCGACGATATCCCCATTGCTTTTGCCGTTGCGGCTTCGGCTGCTTATCCGGTAGGCTTCGCACCTTTGGAGCTGGATGTAGAGGCAAGAGAATTCAGGGATCTTTACGGTACGGGAACGCAGAAACCGGAAAATCCGGCCAAGCTCTATCTGACTGATGGCGGCGTTTATGATAATCTGGGCAGCGAAAGTATGCTGAAATCGCCTGTTCCATTACTGATGCTGGATGCATCCGGTGCAAGCCAACCTTTGTGGGATAATTCACACATGAGCAAGTTGGAGCTTGCCAACCGCACTTTGGCAGTAGGGCTGGATCAGGTCGTGTATCTGCGCCGCCGGCTGCTTTTTGAGGTGAAACAGCATCAGCAGCTTATTTTAGGTCGTGGGCTAGGAAAGATTATAGAATATTGGCGCGAGCGTGGAACCAGAGGAATGAATATGGAACAGCTATTGCAGGTGGAACAGCTGTGTGCTGCACTGAGGACCGATATGGACGGCTTCCACGATGTCGAGATAGAGTATCTGATGTGGCTGGGAGCGGTAAAAATAGATTATGCTTTAAGATTGCTGCTGCCCGGCAATGAACAGCTTCAGCAAAGCAAAATGCCGAAGCTGCCGGATTATGACGCAGGTTTTGCAACAGCAGTGCTGGAGCGCGGTGGTAAAATGAGTGTTTTTAAGCCGCTGCATCACGATCTGCATTTAAATTAAGGAGCGGAACATATGAAGAAGACTTCATTTTTAGCGATACTTTTGGCTGCGCTGGTGCTTGCAGCCGGCGTTGTTACTAAAGACAGCGAGCTGGTAAAAAGTTATGTGCCGGTTTTGCTGGAGCAGTTGCAGGCAATGGATACTGCAGTACCCAAAGAAATGCCGCCAAAAGCGGAGGCAAAAACACAGGACGCTGTGAAAACTGCTGACGATATCCTTGCCGTTACTGCTTTGGATATTGGACAGGGAGACAGTATCCTGGTACAAATGCAGGGGAAAAATATCCTGATCGACAGCGGCGACCGCAGCGAAGCTGCCAGGCTGCTGACTAAGCTGGAAGAAAATCATGTCAAGCAGATCGATATGCTGATCGCTACACATCCGCATGCCGACCATATCGGCGGGATGAAAGCTGTGCTGAACAGGTTTCCGGTAAAACAGGTTTATGACAGCGGTCAGAACTATAAAACTAAAATGTATAATGACTTTCGTTTGCAGATTGAAAAGGAACAGATTCCTTTTGAAGTGCTGCGCGGCGGTCAGGAAGTTCCGGTCAATGAAATGGTGAAGCTGAAGGTCCTGAGTCCGCAGGCGTTGTATAAGGGGACTCCTTCTGACACCAATAACAACAGTCTGGTGCTGCGGTTGGAGTATAAAGATTTTGCAATGCTGCTGACCGGGGATATTCAGGCCGAAGTAGAACGTGATCTGCTGCAAACTGACCCTGAGGCACTGCAGGCGCAGGTTTTAAAGGTGGCGCATCACGGCAGTAAAACATCATCGATCAATGAATTTTTAGCTGCTGTCAAACCGAAGATAGCGGTCATCAGCAGCGGCGAAGGTAATAAATATAAGCATCCCAGCCCGGAAGTGGTACAAAGACTGTACAATTTACAGGCCGATGTTTTCAATACGGCTTTATGCGGCGATATTATTATAAAAAGCAATGGCAAAACCTGTGATATAACTGTTGAGAAGTTTTATGATGAGCAGCAGGCGCAGGCAGCCTGAGACGGAGGGATAGAAAATGCGTGAAATAACATTGCAGGAATTGGCGGCGCTGGCTGAAAACGCAAAGGGTGAGATCAGAAGGATTTATTTGCACTGGACGGCGGGGCATTATAACAATACTTATGACGACTATCACTTGAATATCACAGGTGACGGTACAGTGTGGAGCAGCTGCGGGAAACTGACAGAATATAAAGAGCATACCTGGCATCGTAACAGCGGCGCAGTCGCGGTAAGCATCTGCTGCTGCGCCGACGCGGTGGCTTATGCCGATGGCAGTGTGGACTTTGGCAGCGTGCCGCCTACACGGCAGCAGTTAGAAACCTTGGCGCGGGTAGTAGCGGTTTTGTGCCGGGGACTGGATTTGCCGATCGACGATAATTATGTTATGACTCATGCAGAAGCGGCTGACCTTGATGATTATGGGCCGGCAACGACTTTTGAAAGATGGGATCTGTGGAAGCTGGCATCTGCCGACGGAACTTTGCAAGATGGCGGTGCTTTGATCCGCAGCAAAGCGAAAGCCTGCTGTCAGTGGTAATAAAAAAGCCGTAACGCTGTTGGATCGGCGTTACGGCTTTCAGGTTTTTATTTAGTTGCTGCTTTAACAGGCAGCTGCGTTAAAAGTTCGATTGTAGAGCCGTCGGCAAAGGCCAGACTGCTTAGAGAAGCCTTCCAGGTCACTTTGCTGAAATCGCTGTTCATAACCTTGGCATCATCAGTCAGAAAAGGGTTCAGCTCCCAGTTGAATTTATAAACTGCGGTCTGTTTGGCGGAAAGGTCTTTGCTGCTGGCAAAATTACCACTGTAAAATAATTCATTATCAGCGTTGTAAAGCTCCAGAACACCGGTAAAATACTGCAACTCCTTCACCGCGTTGTTAGTCAGCTGAATATCGGCTTCTAACAGGCGGATAACGCCGGAATAAGGAGCCGAAGTTATAAAGATTTTTTGCGGAGAAACGGCAACAGCGTCGTCGATCTGCTTTTGTACAGGAGCGTTAATTTCAGCCAGTTTGTTTTGTAAGGCCTGATCACGTTCATTGATCAAAGTTTTCAGATTGTTGATCTTAGTTATCTGCCAGGTATCGTCAGCAAGCTGCTGCATAGCAAGCTCTACTAAAAAATGTTTGTCTAATTCGCTGTCGAAAACTTTGATGGTTACGACAGCGACACTGGCATTTTTCTGAATCTTTTCCACACCCTGATACTGCATAGAATTGACGCCTGTCTTGTTTTTCAGATTATTGACGATATCAGTGCCGTTGTTTTGCAGCATCGGCGAGTCAGCATCACTTGGATCTGCTTCTTCCATAGCACCGCCGTTGACGTATTGTCTGGTCTGGTCGATCAGGATCGGGACGGCAACACCTTTGATATTCTGTACTAACGCAGCCAGAATCGGGCTTGACAGGCGTTCGTTGCCAAAAGAGGCAACAACGACATCGTCATAAGCACTGCTGTAAAGTGTTTCCATATCGACGTGCTTTTCAAAAGCCGCAAAATCGTGCTTTTGTACCGCAGTGCCAATAAGACCCAGCGAATACTGCGGCGTTTTGACCAAGTAGGCAAAGTACCAGACCACTGTGGCGGCTATTGCGATAACGGCAAACAGCAGCAGGTATCTTAATTTTTTTGTTTGCATAAGTGCATCCCCTCAAAAACTTTAAATTTATTATAATGCCTATTATACTACGACTTTGGAAGGATGCAACTTTTTTAGTCAACAATATAAATAAATTTTGTTTTAAAACTAAAACAGCAATAAAAAAGCTCAGGCGCAGGAAAATCATCTTTCCAGGCCTGAGTTTTTTGCGGTTGTACGCTTTGGAATTTGCGGGACGTTTGGTTACCGGGTCAATGTTGCCCCAACTTTTGCGATGGCTTTTGTTGATCTCCTGCTGCGTCTTTTTCGACAGCTTGGCAAAAGGAATAAATTTTTGCATATTTGTCACCTCGTTTGTAGTTAATTGAATGTATTATAACATGGATAGGAAGAAATATGATAAAGCCGTATTACAATTAACATATTATATGTTAGAATATATTTAATGAATATAAGAACGATTTCTGTGGAGGTTTACAAAAATGGTGACTAGGGGAAAAAATATTAATTTATTTCTTATAGATGGAGAAGCTAGTGGACGTATAAAATGCACAATGGCTAACTGGGTTGGTATTGCTTATAAAATTCCGCGAACTGAGTTAGAGAGGTGCCAAGAACGGGATGATTTAAAACAAAGTGGAGTATATTTTTTATTTGGTGTATCTGAAAAAACAGGTAAAGATATAGTTTATGTAGGACAAGCTGGTGCAAGAAAAAGCGGTGAAGGTATCCTTAATCGATTAAAGGAGCATAAAAGGAATCCTGACAAAGGCTACTGGCATGAAGCCGTTGTTTTTACGACAACTAATAATTATTTTGGGGCAACAGAAATAAGTTACCTTGAAAATCGTTTTCGTAATATTGCTATGGATGCCAAAAGATATGATGTAAAAAATGTTAATGAACCCAATCTTGGAAATATACGCGAAGAACAAGAAAGTGAATTAGAAGAGTTTATTGATTATGCTAAAGTTATTATGGGGACATTGGGACATAAAGTTTTTGTACCTTTGACAAAATCAGCTTTTGAGAAGAAGAATGATGAACATATAGATATTACAGAAAATATTTTATTTTAAACGCAAAAGTAAAAAAAGCAACAAAATTATAGAAGCGATTTGTAAGCAAACTAACGATGGATTTGTTGTTCTCCAAGGCAGCCATATTGAGATTATAGATTCACATACTATTCCGGCAACTATTAAAGCTGCTCGAAAAAAAGCTAATATAGACGATAATAATATTCTTCAAGAAGATATTTTATTTAAAAGTCCTTCATATGCAGCGGCCTTTGTTATTGGTGGACATGTTAATGGATTGGTAAGTTGGAAAACAAAAGATGGTAAAACCTTAAAAGATATCGAAGAAGAATAACAAGAAGGAGATTGACATGGTTGATAATAAAAAAGAACAAGAGCGGGCAGAATTACATCGTATGATATGGGGTATTGCCAATGATCTTCGAGGTAGTGTTGACGGCTGGGATTTTAAACAGTATGTTTTAGGAATGTTGTTTTACCGTTATATATCAGAAAACCTAACAAATTATATCAATATTGGCGAACATGAGGCAGGAAATATTGATTTTGATTATGCAAAACTTGCTGATAGTGAAGCTGAACAAGCCAGACAAGACCTGGTAAAAACAAAAGGTTTTTTATTTTGCCAAGTGAATTATTTGGAAATGTAAGAGCGAAGGCTCCTTCTGACGAAAATCTTAATGAAACTTTGGAAAAAGTTTTTCGGAAGATTGAAAGTTCGGCTCAGGGCAGCGACAGCGAAGACGATTTTAGAGGGCTGTTCGACGATATGGATGTAAACAGCAACAAGTTGGGAGGAACAGTTGCCAAACGGAATGAAAAATTAGTAAAGTTGTTGAATGGTATTGGGGAACTAAAACTTGGCGATTATCAGGATAATACCATAGATGCCTTTGGTGATGCCTATGAATTTTTAATGGGTATGTATGCATCTAATGCCGGTAAAAGCGGCGGGGAATACTATACGCCGCAAGAAGTGTCGGAATTGCTTACGCACCTTACATTGGTTGGCAAAACAGAAGTAAACAAAGTTTATGACCCCGCGTGTGGCAGTGGATCGTTGCTGCTTAAATTTGCCAAAATTCTTGGCAAAGAAAATGTGCGTCAGGGATTTTTTGGACAGGAAATCAATATTACAACTTATAATCTTTGCCGTATCAATATGTTTTTGCATGATATTGATTACGACAAGTTTGATATTGCCCATGGCGATACGCTTATAGATCCAAAGCATTGGGATGACGAACCGTTTGAAGCTATCGTTTCCAATCCTCCTTATTCTATTAGGTGGGATGGTAGTGATAATCCTCTATTGATCAACGATCCGCGCTTTTCACCAGCGGGAGTATTGGCGCCAAAGTCTAAGGCAGACTTGGCTTTTATTATGCATTCTCTGTCATGGCTGGCTACCAATGGTACGGCAGCAATAGTTTGTTTCCCTGGTGTAATGTATCGCGGTGGTGCAGAACAAAAAATACGTAAATATTTAATAGATAATAATTTTGTTGATTGTGTGATTCAACTGCCTGATAACCTTTTTTATGGAACCAGTATTGCCACCTGTATCATGGTTTTGAAAAAATCTAAGCAGGAAAACAATACTTTATTTATTGATGCCTCCAAAGAATATGTGAAGGTGACTAACAGTAATAAGCTCACTGTTTCTAATATTGCTCATATTATCGATATCTACAAAGAACGAGCTGATAAAGATTATCTTGCCAAGGTTGTACCTAATGCCGATATTGAAACTCAGGACTATAATCTTTCAGTCAGTACCTATGTCGAGCAGGAAGATACCAGAGAAAAAATAGATATCGCTGTTTTAAATGCTGAAATTAAACAAATAGTTGCCAGAGAACAGGTTTTGCGTGATGAAATAGATAAAATCATTGCGGAAATCGAGGTAGATGGAGATGCGATTAACTGATATTCTTTCAAAACCATTAACCAGTAAATTTGAACAGGTTGAAGGTTTTTTGAATAATACGAAGCTAAAATGTGGCAGACAGAAAAAAATTAAAGCAGGAAAAATCGCTTTAAATTATTTTTGTAGAAATTGCGATATTGATATTACATTTGTATCAGATGAAGAGTTATTCTGTATTGGTATTAACGAACGTTTGGTGAGTATTGATTGTGTATTAACGTGCCCTCGTTGTGGGGAAGTAATACCAGTATGGTTTTTAGTAGAAAGTAAAAGTGATATATATAGTCAAGCTCCTGATATACGTGTGTTGAAGCGTACTGAAAGATTAACAGAAAATGTTTTATTAGGACGAGGTAAATATGATGATTTTTCAGAACTATTAGAGAAGGCTGATCGTGCTTATCGCGATGAACTTGGAGCTGGAGCAATAGTTTATTTGAGGAAAGTTTTAGAGAGAATTACATTTCAAACAGCCGAAGCTATTGATATTGAAACCAAAAATAAAAATGGCAAACATCGACCTTTCAAAGAGATATTGGTTAAAGTAGATAAGGAATGTTCGATTATTCCTAAAGAATTTTCTGAGAATGGTTATAAGTTGTTTAGCGAGTTGAGCGAGATTGTACACAGTAATGGTGATGATGAATTATTAGGTTTAAAAAGATATGATGCCCTTCAACGTCTTGTTATAGGGGTTCTTGATAATGTGAAAAATAATAATGAAATGATGGCTGCAATTGGGAATTTGGGGTGGAATGAAGAAGGGAATGCTATGGAATGAGTAGATTAGATGAATTAATAAATGAGTTTTGTCCTGATGGTGTAGAGTATAAAGCCATTTGTGAATTTTGCAAAGTGGGTACAGGAAAAAGTAATAGGCAAGATGCAGATGAAAATGGAGAATACCCTTTCTATGTTAGATCTAAAGAAGTTTTTTTGAATAACTCATATGAATTTGATGAAGAAGCTATTATAATTCCTGGAGAAGGAAGTATAGGGGAAATATTCCATTATGTAAATGGTAAATATGCACTGCATCAAAGGGCGTATAGAATACATATTGAAGACAACTATGTTATAACTAAATTTTTATATTATTATATGGCTCAAAATTTTAAGAAATTTATATATCAAAAAGCGGTTAACGCAACAGTTAAATCTATAAGGAAACCAATGATAGAAAAATTCGTTGTTCCTATTCCCCCCCTGCCAGTACAGCGTGAAATTGTCCGTATTTTAGACAATTTCACAGAGCTTACAGCAGAGCTTACAGCAGAGCTTACAGCAAGGAAAAAACAATATGAGTATTATCAAAATATACTTTTGACATGTGATGGCTTTAATATAGAGCCAGTTGATAAGAAATTGGGGAAAGAAATTCAGTGGTTGACATTAGGTGAAGTATGTACTTTAAAAGCTGGCAAAACAATATCTTCGACAGAAATATTTCATGAGCCCTTTGGGAAATATCAGTATCCTTGTTTTGGTGGAAATGGTCTTCGTGGATACGTTAAATCTTATAACCAAGAGGGTAACTTTTCTTTGATTGGTCGGCAAGGGGCTTTATGTGGGAATGTTTGTTATGCATCAGGTAAATTTTATGCAACTGAACATGCAGTCGTTGTTGAACCAAAAGGAAAGTGTGATGAAAGATTTCTTTACTATATTTTAATTGCAGCAAACTTGAATCAGTATAAAACAGCTGGGGCACAACCAGGGTTATCAGTTGCAAAACTCGAAAAAGTGTTAGTACTAATACCGTCCATGTCAGCGCAAAAACGGATTGTTGATATTTTAGATCGTTTCGATGCTTTATGTAACGATATAACAATTGGTTTACCAGCAGAAATTGAAGCCCGCCAAAAGCAGTACGAATATTATCGAGACAAATTATTGTCTTTTAAGGAGAAGAAATAGTGGAAGTGTTTTTAAACCCTGATGTTTATCGTGAATTTAGAAATGCTTTTAATGAAACACCACTTTTTATGTATAATGAGGAATATAAAACTTGTTTTAATCTTTTTTGTGCTGTTACAGATAGGTTGGAAAGTTGTATTGAATATTTAAATGGCCATGCAGAAACACCAAAAACAGAAGAAGATTTTTTATCGTTTGTTATGTTCAGTTGTATGGTTTTAGATGCTGTAAAACATGTCTTAAAGCAACTTGACATTGAAAAAATTGATAAAATAGATTATTTCCAAAATATTTGTTTGTCTAAACCATTAAATATTGAAAAACATAAATGCCCGACAGACGATAAATTTTTTGAATATTTACGTTCTATTATGTTTGCCCACCCATTTGAAACAAATCGACCAAAGTTTTTTATGAAACATGAAATACAGTATTCTCCATGGGTTATTGCAAATAATCCAGCAACAAAATTTCGTGGGATAAAAGATGGTGTTGGTGTTAGGATATATTCCAATAAATTTGATGAGATAAAAGATTTAATTTTTTCTTTTGATGTTTTGAAAAAATATATAAAATCGCAATATTTATTGTTAGATTTGGCAACTGAAAAAGTAAAAGAGATAGTTAGCTTAAAAGAAATAGAATGGAAAAAGCATAAAATCAATAGATCGTTAGATTATTTGGATATATTGAAAGAGATTAAAGACATTTTAAAATTGCGACATGAAGAATATTACGACGTTGAAACTGTTATTAGATACATGGGATGTAAAAATACTTTAAAAGAAAATCTAACAAGTGTTGAACGATTTAAGCAAGGTATTATAGAAATAATACCAGATTTGTGCGATGCTATTGATTCGTTAAATTATGAAATGGCAACAGAGAAATTAGATTATATTTTGCATCAAAGACCATGGAAAATGCATAGTATGGCAAATTATCAACTGGGAAAAATTTATTGTGATTTGAATGAAACGCAAATTGTGTCTAAACGAGAATGGGCACTGGAACAAGTTGAATTATTTTCTAAAGAGTTTGCAAAAAAAATGGGTTACTATAATACCGCAAGAAATGAGTTTTGACGAGATTAAGTTGTTAGTTACAGTTTCTTGTTACTTAGAGAAGATAGAACAAGAAAAGGAGAAGCGGACATGAGTACATATAATATCGTAGCATCAACTGAAGGCAGTACAGTCGTTGCTGAATATGTATCAGCATATGAATCTGGTTATAAACGCTCTGATGCTTACCAGAGTGAAGCCGAACTTGAGTGTGAATTTATACGTTTATTGTCAGAGCAGGGGTATGAATACCTGACTATTCATGATGAAAAAGCTTTGATCAATAATCTGCGTCATCAATTGGAACTAATTAATGATTATATTTTTTCAGACAGCGAGTGGGAACAATTTTTTACAAATTGCATTGCGAATAAAAATGAAGGTATTGTAGAAAAAACTCGTAAAATCCAGACAGATCATGTACAGATCTTGCATCGTGATAATGGCTCAACTAAAAATATTTACCTGATTGATAAAAAACATATCCACAATAATCGGTTGCAGGTCATTAATCAATATCAAGAAGATCAGGGCAATCATGATACTCGTTATGATGTTACTATTCTTGTAAACGGTTTGCCTTTGGTACATGTGGAGTTAAAACGTCGTGGCGTGGCTATCAGAGAAGCCTTTAATCAAATCAAACGTTATCAGCGTGACGGCTTTTGGGCTGCCTGTGGCTTATATGAATATGTACAGATTTTTGTGATTTCTAATGGTACGCATACTAAATATTATTCTAATACTACTCGCATCAGCCATGTACAAGAAATGGCTGGCAGTGAAAGACGGAAGAGTAAAAAAACCAGTAACAGCTTGAATTTACCTCGTTTTGGGCAGATGGCAATAACAAAGCAATTGCTGATCTTGTGGATTTTACAAAAACGTTTTTTGCAAAACATACAATTTTAAATATTTTGACCAAGTACTGTGTGTTTACTACAGAATCATTATTGCTGGTTATGCGTCCTTATCAAATTGCAGCTACAGAAAGAATTTTGTCGCGTATTGTAGTGTCCAGTAATTACAAAACTACAGGAACGTTGCAGGCAGGCGGTTATATTTGGCATACTACCGGCAGCGGCAAAACACTGACCTCTTTTAAAACGGCACAACTTGCCTGTGCCTTGCCAGATATTGACAAGGTATTATTTGTTGTAGATCGTAAAGATCTGGATTACCAGACCATGAAAGAATATGACCGTTTTGAAAAAGGGGCAGCGAACAGTAACGTGTCAACCAGAATATTACAAAAACAATTGGAAGATCCAAATACTAAAATAATTATTACGACTATTCAAAAGCTGGATGTATTTGTTAGCCGGAATAAGAGTCATAACGTTTTTAAACAGCATTTTGTTATTATTTTTGATGAGTGTCATCGTAGCCAGTTTGGTGAAATGCACGATAAAATAGTGAAAGCTTTTAAAAATTATCATTTATTTGGATTTACAGGCACACCTATTTTTGCGGTAAATGCTTCCAGTGGCGGAAATCCGCTGCTGCGAACGACACCACAGGCTTTTGGTGATAAGCTACATACTTATACTATTGTTGATGCAATAAATGATGAAAATGTGTTGCCGTTCCGTATTGATTATGTAAATACCATGAAAACGGTAGAAGGTATTAAAGATACTCAGGTGCGTGCTATTGATAGAGAACGGGCGCTGGAATCGCCAAAACGTATTCGGGAAATAGTAAAATATGTACTTGATCACTTTGACCAGAAAACTAAAAGAAACAGCTTTTATTCACTTAAAGGTCAACGGATGGCAGGGTTTAATTCTATTTTTGCAGTCAGCTCCATACCCATGGCAATGAAGTACTACGTTGAATTTAAAAAGCAATTAATCGAGCGCCGCAGAGATTTAACTATTGCGACTATCTTCAGTTTTAGCGCCAACGAGGATGATCCTGAAGATGTAATGCCGGATGAAGGTTTTGAACCGGAACTATTGGATAAAACGTCACGTGAGTTTTTAGAATTTGCAATTGCAGATTATAATGGTATGTTCAATACTAACTACGATACTTCGTCTGAAAAATTCCAAAATTATTATAAAGATGTGTCTACACGGGTAAAAAATCGCGAAGTAGATTTGTTGATAGTGGTCAATATGTTTTTGACAGGATTTGATGCTACTACGCTTAATACGTTGTGGGTGGATAAAAACTTAAAACAACACGGGCTTATTCAGGCATTTTCCCGCACGAACCGCATATTAAATTCAGTAAAAACTTATGGCAATATTGTTTGTTTCCGTGATCTGCAAAAGGAAACCGATGAGGCAGTGGCTTTATTTGGTGACAAGGAAGTTGGTAGTATTGTTTTATTGAAAGGCTATGATGCGTACTATCATGGTTATGATGAAAATGGTAAGCACCAGCCGGGCTATACAGAATTGATCAGTGAATTATCACAAGACTTTCCTTTAGGACAGGCAATTATCGGGGAGCAGAATCAAAAAGATTTCGTGCGTCTGTTTGGTGCTATATTAAGATTAAAAAATATCCTGACTGCTTTTGATGATTTTGAGGGGCAAGCAATATTATCAGATAGAGATTTTCAGGATTACCAAAGTCTTTATATCGATATTTACCAGACTTTTACCAAAGATAAAGCTGCTGATAAAGAAAATATTAACGATGATATCGTCTTTGAAATTGAGTTGATCAGGCAGGTAGAGATTAATATTGATTATATACTGATGTTAGTCGTTAAATATCATGAATCTAACTGTAATGATAAAAATATTCTGGTTGCTATTGATAAAGCTATTAATTCCAGTATTCAGCTGCGCAGCAAGAAAGAACTCATTGAAGACTTTATCGAAAGCGTTAATATTTCAACTAAAGTCGATGAAGACTGGCGTAAATTTGTACATGAACAGAAAGAAAAGGATCTTGCAGAGATCATTGATGAAGAACGGTTGAAATCAGAAGAAACTAAGAAATTTATTGATAATTCTTTCCGTGATGGTACTTTAAAAACAATCGGTACTGACATTGATAAAATTATGCCGCCAGTATCGCGCTTTGGTGGTGGTAGAGCAGAAAAGAAAGAAGGCATTATCGAAAAGTTGAAAAAGTTTTTTGAAAAGTATTTTGGATTGGTATAGGTTAAAAGATAAAAACACTCAACTTTATTAGTTGAGTGTTTTTGCTGTTGTGTAATATAGATTGATATAATATAAATATAAAAAAATTAAAGAGGTGTTTTGCAAAATGGGAATTGAAAAAACATTATCAAGTATAGATGTATATATATGTGAAAAAGAGACAGATTATGCCATTATGATAAATGGAGGATGGGGATCTGGAAAAACTTATTTTGTTAAAAATAAGTTAATCGATCATTTGCAAAGTGCGTACGAAAAGCAAGTAATTTATATTTCCTTGTTTGGATTGAAAAGTGTAGAAGAAATTTTACAAGATATATCTTTTCATGTCGCAAATATTATTGTTAATGAACGTGCGAGAAAAAAAGCACGGATAAACAGTAATCAAAATATAAAATCAATAAATACTTCTGCATCAACTAAACTGGGATTTTGGTCAAAATTGTTGAGAGGCAGTATTAGTTTATGCCCTAAAGGAGAAAAAATAAACTCAATAATTGCAGATATAACATCTGGTGTTATAAGTTTTGAAAATTATATCTTTTGTTTTGACGATTTTGAGAGAAGTACAATTACGTATAGTGAGTTACTAGGATTAATTGATTCTTTAGCAGGTCAAACTAATACTAAAACAATGATAGTAGTCAATGAAGAATATATTATTAGTAGAAAAAATGCTCAAGATTATTTGAAATTTAAAGAAAAAGTTGTTGGTTTAACAATAAATTTTGAAAACGAGATGGACGAAATATTTGAAAATATATTAAATGGATTGAAATTGAAATCAAATGTCAGTCAGTTTGTTCAAGATAATAAAGATTTAATAATAGAAACTTTTGAACGACTTGAATCAAAAAATATTAGAACATTAAAATTCGCATTAAAGCGCTTTGAAGAATTATGTAAAAAAATAGAAGAACATATTTGTGATAAAGGTTACTCAATAAACAATAGGAATAACTTTTGGGGAATAATGTTAAAACGTTGCATCAATATGTCTATTGCTTTAAAGGATATGAAAATGAATACAAATGAAATAAAATGGGAGGAAGTTGAAAAGTTACAGGAATATAATTGCATAGATAAGACTGGGTTCCAGTGGGAACTAAAAAGTGCTAGTTTGTTAGATTCATCTATTTGGGGGGCTAAATTTATAGATCACTATCTTGTAAAATACAACTTTGTTGATGATGAAATGTTTAAAGTAGTAGAAAGCCAGATGGAAGCGTTTAAAAGGAGAGAACGTTTACAGGAACTATATATACTTAAAGAGTGGTATTATTGTAAAACTGATAAAGAGATAGAAGATAATTTTAGTGTAGTAATGGGTAAGTTAGAAAGTGATAAATATGATATTGATGATTATGATACCATTACAGATATTTGTTTTGAATTAGCAGAAAAGTATTTTAACGATGAAGAAATCAAACAACGTATTAAAGACAATATGGAGAAAAATTTATTGACTAAATATGAAATTTATAATATATGGGGGAATAAAATTTTATTTGAGAATAAAGAGGCAAGAGAATATAGTTTTGAATTAAAAAGAAAAGTATTGGAAATGATTAGAACTAAAAACAATGAAAAATTGCAGATGATAGCAGTTTCTATCGATGGTTTGATTGATAGATTGTATGAGTTTGAAAGAATTTATGTTGATGTTGGAAATTATGAGGAACAAGGATTTTTATCAAAAATTGATACTAAAGATTTAGAAAATTTTTTAGAAGTAGCAGATCCGAAAGATATTATTTTGTTTAGAAATTTTTTGTTAAGGTTTAATAGGAGTCATAATATAAAGAGAAAATTTCCAGAGGATATGGAAACAGTAAAAGTTTTACTTATTAAAATAAACGGACTTCTAGAAAATATGGATATTTCAACCATAAAAAAATCAGATTTGATAGTATTAAAAAGTACTTTAGAGCAAATCGCAGAAAATGAAGCAGATTAATAATGGGATCTTTTATATAATGATATATTAAAACTTAGTAATTTTATTATATTACTGTTACTATCTCCGTCACATCGCCGCTAAAATCGTTGCTGTTTCGCCTATATATATAAGAATAAAGAAATAAACAAGAAAAGATACAAGATACAAAATAAACGTTTTGTATTTACGTTACAGCATCGTGGTATATTCTGCTAACGTACTATCTACAAAGTAAATTCAGTTTAGAGTTTTAATATACTATTTATCTCAATACTAACACAGTAAGCAGAATATAAAGACAGGTATTACTTGCTAACGTACGTAAGCAGTAGTACGCGAAACAAAATTTAAAAATATTTTTAAACTGCCCTTGATATAACAGGGGCAGTTTTCTTTTGCCCCGAAGCAGGGAAATGATTACAAAACAGTGGTTAGCAGAATCATTTGTGTAAGCAGCCTGATTTTTGGAATTTGGACTATGTATTTAGTCTGCGATGGAGAAAATACTGGCTAGTAAGAAGTTACAGGCAGGTGATTTAGAAGAAAATTTATGTAGGGCTGTCGACGAGTGAGCTTGAGCAGCAGCGGGTGCGTAAAGGCTGTGGTGCAGATGGATTTCCTTTTTAGTCTGTCCGGAAAAAGAAAAACTCACTGCTTATGCAGTGAGTAAGTAGTGTACTGAATTTTGCTGTTCAGGTAAATCATGCAGGGCAAGGCGCTTAATGTCCGTGGTGACTATTGCTACCGCAGCCGTGTGCGCCGCAGGTGTGGCCTGCGCCGCCGTGTTCCTGTTCGTGGTGTGCGCATTTTACTGCCGGGTCATAGTCCAGTTTATTATTGAGCAAATCATTTACTGCATCATCGGCCTTGCCGGTAACGCCTCCATAAAGCTTGATGCCTGCTTGTGACAATGCCAGTTGAGCGCCGCCGCCGATACCGCCGCAGATCAGAGTATCGACGCTGTGTTCGTGCAGAAATTGTGCCAGCGCGCCATGGCCGCTGCCGTTGGTGCTGACGATTTCTGTTTTGACGATGTCAGTGTTTTCGATGTCGTAAATTTTAAAGAATTCGGTGTGTCCGAAGTGTTGAAAGATGTCGCCGTCCTGATAAGTAACTGCGATTTTCATTGTTATACCGCTCCCTTACTGTGATTGTTATGAGTTTGCGACATATGCCGTAAACATTTTTAGCATAGCACTGTTCGCGGCCGGTGTCAATAAAGTCGGGGATGACATAGTACCTGCTAAAATAAAAAGGCTCGCCGCCGTTGCAGACGCGAGCAGAAGAAGCTTGACTGTGAGAGATATTTTGATCTGTTTGTGCTTAGGTCGCCCATCATCGATATGTCAGCGCAGCGGCTGGCGTTTACGCTGGCGACGCGTAAAATATTTTGCCAGTCGATAGACGACGGTACGGTATTGTGTGGTCAGATAGACGCCGCCGAGGATAAGTACGCCGCCAATAGCCTGAGAGATGAGAAGTTGTTCGTCAAGAAACAGCACCCCGCAGATGATGCCGACCAGCGGCATGATATTCATAAATACGGCTGCCTGACTGGGTCCGACGATGCCTGTGCCTTTGTTCCAGAAGATCATGGCAATCAGCCCGCCGGCAAAAATGACGAACAGATATGAGCCAAGAGCCAGCGGTGAAAGCAGCGAGGGCAGTTCGAAATGGCCAAGATAAGCAGCACCAGCTGCCGTGGTAAGCGAACCTAACAGACCCGACCATGCGACGATGGCAAAGGGGGGAAACATCGTCGATGATGCGCACGACGATGATAGAATACAGTGCCCAGGCGACCTGACTGGTAAAAAAGAGTACGTCGCCGATATTAAAGCTCAGCGTCAATATGGCCGCAAGCGAACCGTTGCTGATCAGGTACAGCGCGCCGCACAGGCTGCTGCAGATGCCGAGCCATTGCAGGCGGTGCAGACGTTCATGGATCAGCACAAAGCTGAGCAGAGCCGTCACGATGGGCGTAAGTGTGGCGATAATGGTAAAGTTGGTGACTGTCGAATATTGCAGCCCGGTAAATTGGGTAACGTTATTGATGCAGACGCCAAGGATGCCCATGGTAAATAAAGCCGGCCAGGTCCTGCGTGGTGGCAGCAGCTTTTCGCCGCGCCAGGCAAGCATAGCAAACAGCGTCAGGGCTACGATAGTGTAGCGAATGCTGACCATAGGTATGGGCGACATTTCCCTGACGACGAATTTGGCGAACATAGGTTGAATACCCCAGATGACGCAAGTACAGATCAAAAGTGCCGAGGCGGTAAGCTTGTTCGTTTGCATGGCAGTGCTGACAGACCTTTCGATGATGATTTATAAAGTGCCGGGCATCTGCCCGTAACTTAAAAGCTTAACAGTCGTTCAATGATTTCTGCCGCCGGCGTTTGACCAGATATCTGGCCAGTTTATAGGCCAGCAGGCGGTACTGCGTAGTCAGATACACACCGGCGATGATAAGAGCGCCGCCAACTGCTTCGGAAGTATAGAAGCTTTCTTCGAGAAAGGCGATGCCGCAGATGATGCCTACTAACGGCATCAGATTCATAAACACGGCGGCCTGACTGGGGCCGATAACGCGGATGCCTTTGTTCCAGAACAGCATACCGACCAGGCTGCCGATAAAAATAACGTAAAAATAGGAACCCCAGGCTAAAGCGGAAAGGTCATAGGGCAGTGCAAACTGCCCGGTCAGGATACTGTAAGCAGCCGTAGTCAGCGAGCCAAGCAGCCCGGCCCAGGCTACAGCGCTGTAGGCAGATACATATTTACTGACCTGCGCGACAAGAATGGTATAAAAAGCCCAGGCGACCATACTGACGCAGAACAGGATATCACCGAAATTAAAGTTCAGGTTGATAATCGTTGAAAGCGAACCTTTGCTGATCAGGTAAACGGCGCCGATGATACTGGCGGCGATACCGAGCCATTGCAGCTTGTGCAGCCGTTCATGCAGCAGCACCAGACTTAAGAGTGCGGTCACGGCAGGCGTCAGCGAGGCAATAATAGTAAGGTTGGCTACGGTCGAGTATTGCAGGCCTGTAAATTGCGCAACATTGTTGCCGCCAACGCTGAGGACGCCCATCAAACAGCGGCAGCCAGGCCTTGCGTGGTGGCAGCAGTTTTTCGCCGCTGTAAGCCAGCGCTGCCAGCAGCACTACGCCTACTGTAAAATAACGGATACTGACCAGAGGGATCGGGTCGAACTCGCGGACGACAAAAGTGACGAACATCGGCTGTGCGCCCCAAATGATGCAGGCGGATAAAACCATCAGTGTTGCTGCGGAAATATTTTTGGGCATAGGAACGCCTTCTTCGCTGTTTATTTTACCAGCTGCGGTATAAAACCCTGCGTGTCACAGCTGACAAGCTTATAGGTGATGCCGTTGCGGATACCTTCAAAAACCATGCTTGCATCGCTGCCGTGAATATGGCCGAAAACGCAGTGCCTGACGCCGTAACGCTCCAGCAGTTCGGCAAAAACAGATTCATTTGCAGCGTCATAAAGAGGCGGATAATGCAGTGCGGCTATGATATCGCTGTAGCCGGCTTGTCTGGCAGCTTCCAGTGAAGCCTCCAGGCGCAGTCCTTCACGGCGGTAGATAGCGGCATCGTCCGCGTTAAAATTGTCAGATGAAGGCAGGAGCCAGCCACGACTGCCGCAGATGGCAGTCGTGCCGCAGGTAAAAAAGTTGTTTTGCAGAAAGCTGAAATTATTTTCTGTCGCAGTCTGCATCTTTTTTAAAGATGACCACCAGTAGTCATGGTTGCCGCGCAGAATGATTTTGCGCCCGGGCAGGGCGGCGATCCAGTTCAGGTCGGTCAGCGCGTCTTGCAGGTCCATGGCCCATGAGGTGTCGCCGCAGATGATGACGGTATCGTCGCTCCGGATAAGTTGATGCCAGTTGGCTGCAACCTTGGCGGCGTGGTCTGCCCAGTGTTCGCCGAAGATTTCCATAGGCTTGGACGGAGGCTTTCCGGAAAGGTGCAGGTCGCCGATAGCGTAAATTTTCATGAATTATGCTCCATTTTTGCTGCTTAATGTTAACTTAATGTTAGCTTATTTTAAGAAGGAATGCAAGGAATTGCTGACAGGGTTGACCTCAGCGCGAGAATAAATGCCTGTGTTTACTACTAAAGTCTGATTAATCCGTTTAATATAGATATGAAGGCTGAATTAGGATGCGAGAATCTTTTTCCTTTCTATCTCTGGTTGCTGTTGCCGCTTTCAGCATTTTTATACAATGAAAGTATCAAAACGCAGGGGAGGGGCAACTATGACAAAGCAGCAGGATTTCAGTATGTGGTCAGTGAATTTTATTTTGTTTTGCCTGGCTAATTTTTTGTATTATGGAGCTTTTTATTTGTATATTCCGGTATTGCCGCAGTATGTGGAGATGTTGGGCGGTACACCTGCCGATATCGGGCTGGTTGGTGGCGCTTTCGGGCTGTCGTCCTTTATTATACGGCCGTATTTGGGTAAACTGGCCAACGAATGGGGTCGTAAGCGTATGATGCTTCTGGGTACGATTTCTTTTGCACTGTTGTTTCTGCTGTTCGGCAGAGTTACCGGCGTGGTGCCGCTGGTCGTACTCAGGCTTGCGCATGGTGTTTGTCTGGCGATGTATCTGGCGGCATCGGCTGCCTATATAGCCGATTATGCGCCGGTAGACAGGCGCGGCGAGGTGCTGGGGATTTATCAGACCTGCAGTGTGGTTTCTATGGCTGTTTTTCCAGCAGCAGGCATTTGGATACTTCAGCATACACAAAGTTATCCTTTTTTTGTTCAACGTGACTTTTGTTACGGCATTAGTATGCTTTTTTTCGTGTTACTGCCGCTCAAGGAAACGAATCCTGTTTATGACCAGGAACAAAAACTGGATCTGCTGCCGATTTTCAGGCGGCGGGTAATTTTTATGTCTTCGCTGTGCCTTTTGGGTGCATCACTGGTCTATGGCGCGATTCTTACTTTTTTACCGATTTATGCGCAGCAGCGGAATATAAGTGATTATGGTATTTTTTTCGTAGTCTATGCTTTGGCGACGATGGGCAGCAGGGTCTTTGCCGGTAAGCTGTCCGATCATGTCGACAGGCGTCTGGTGATTTTGCCGTTTTCACTTTTGGTTGCACTGGCGGCTATGTGTTTCTTTATTATGGATAACGTTTGGACGCTTGGGCTGATCGCAATATTATTCGGACTGGGATATGGAGCTTTAGTGCCGGCGCTTACTGCACTGGTCGTTGATGTTACCCGGCCGGAAGAACGTGGACCGGCACTGGGTTTTTTTACTGCTTTTATTGAAGTCGGCATCGTCGTCGGCGCTATGGGTCTGGGGTTTATTACCGAGATATTGGGCTATGCCAATATGTTTGCATTGTCAGGTATCATCGTACTGGTGATCACACTGGCATTTTGGCTGTTGGTGCAGCAGCGTCATACTATTAAGCTGGAGGGAGAGTAAGCAGGCTCCAGATGAGCGCAGAGCATTAAAAGCCGCGCCTGCAGTGCGTACTAGGCAGATGGGGAAGAAAAGACTTGAAACTCCGCGGATTTGTGATATAATGGTTAAAGTATTTGCAGAATGAACAAATTCGGTGAAGCGGAGTAGTAACCACAGATCCCTGTTGCAGAAAGTTGACGGCAGCTGCGAGTCAATACGGGAGCAAGGTGAACTCGCCGTGGAGGAGCCGCGTCAAAAGCGCGGACGCATAACCGGCGTTACAGGTTTTGAGTGGCCGAGATTTTTTTTCGGCAATCAGGGTGGTACCGCGAAAGCTATTTCGTCCCTGGCCTAACAGCCGGGGACTTTTTTATTTGCCGCGCTGCGGTGGTAAGCAAATTTTAGGAGGTTATGAGAAGAATGATCGAAGAAAAGTATACTCCCCATGCCATAGAAAGCAAATGGCAGAAATATTGGGAAGATAACAAGGCATTTAAAACTGATATTGATGCAGGCAAACCCAAGTCTTATGTGCTGGAAATGTTCCCGTATCCTTCGGGCAACCTGCATATGGGGCACGTACGCAATTATTCCATCGGCGACGTAGTTGCCCGCTTCCGCAGTATGAACGGTTTTAACGTGCTGCATCCGATGGGCTGGGATTCTTTTGGTATGCCGGCTGAGAATGCCGCGATCAAACATGGTATCCACCCTGCTAAATGGACGATGGAAAATATCGCCAACATGACCCGTCAGCAGAAGGAACTGGGACTGTCCTATGATTGGGACCGCGAAGTTGCCACCTGTAAGGAAGATTACTATAAATGGACCCAGTGGTTCTTTGAGCTGTTTTATAAGCGCGGTTTGGCCGTCAAGAAAAAATCTGCTGTCAACTGGTGTGGTGAATGCAACACTGTTTTGGCTAATGAGCAGGTTATCGACGGACGCTGCTGGCGCTGTGACCATGAGGTCGTCAAAAAAGATCTGGAACAATGGTTCTTCAAAATTACCGATTATGCGGAAGAACTTTTGGATGATTTGAAACTTTTGAACGGCTGGCCGGAACGCGTTAAGACGATGCAGAAAAACTGGATCGGGCGCAGTGAAGGTCTGGAATTCAGCTTTGACGTGCCCTGCATCAAGGCTAAGCTACCTGTTTACACTACCCGTCCGGATACGGCATTTGGCGTTACCTTCGTGGTCCTGGCTGCCGAGCATCCAATGGTAGAGCAGTTGTGCCGTGATAATCCGAAGGCAGACGAGATCAGGGCTTTCTGCGCCCGTGTGCGCAACCAGTCCGATATTGAACGTACTTCCAGCGAGTCGGAAAAAGAAGGTATCTTTACCGGGAAATATGCTGTCAATCCTTTCAATGGCCGCCAGGTAGAGATCTGGGTCACCAACTATGTCCTGTACGATTATGGCACCGGAGCTGTTATGGGTGTACCTACAGGTGATCAGCGCGACTGGATGTTTGCCGATAAATACGGTCTGGATAAGATCGTTGTCGTTACTCCTAAAGACCAGGAATTAAAAGTTGAAGATATGACTGCCGCCTATGAAGAAAAAGAGGGCGTGCTGGTAAATTCCGGCAAGTTCAGCGGCATGGAGATGCATGCTGCAATCAAAGCTATTATGGATTATGCGGAAGAACAGGGCTTTGGTTCCCGCCATGTCAACTACCGTCTACGCGACTGGCTCATCAGCCGTCAGCGTTATTGGGGCTCCGATCCCGATTATTTACTGTCCTGACTGCGGCGAAGTTCTGGTGCCGGAAGCAGAGCTGCCGGTACGTTTACCGGCAGACGTCAAGTTTGATGCGGGCAGCGTTTCACCGCTGGCAACCAGTGAAAGCTTTGTTAACTGCACCTGCCCCAAATGCGGTAAGCCGGCCCGCCGCGAGACCGATACTATGGACACTTTCCTGTGTTCTTCCTGGTATTATCTGCGGTATACCGATCCGAAAAACGATACTGCTCCATTCAGTAAAGAAGCTGTTGATTACTGGGCTCCGGTCGATCAGTACATCGGGGGTATCGAGCATGCGATCCTGCATTTGCTGTATTCACGTTTCTTTATGAAGGTATTGCGTGACGCAGGCCTTGTAAAATACGACGAACCATTTACAAACCTGCTGACTCAGGGCATGGTCATTAAAGACGGTGCGAAAATGAGTAAATCTTTAGGTAATGTCGTTTCTCCGGAAGAGATCATTTCCAAATACGGTGCCGATACTGCTCGTCTGTTTATTATGTTTGCTGCTCCGCCTGAAAGAGAGTTGGAATGGAGCGATCAGGGCGTGGAGGGTTCCTTCCGTTTTATCAACCGTGTCTGGCGTATCGTCAGCCACTTCCAGGGTGAGCTGGCCCAAAAGGTCACCGGCTATGATACTTCAAAACTGGATGAAGCTGATAAAGAGCTGCGCCGCGTGCTGCATAATACGATCAAAAAAGTTACCGACGATATCGAGCAGCGGTTTAATTTCAATACTGCAATCAGTGCGATGATGGAGTTGGTCAATGCTTTATATGTTTATAAGGAAGCTCAGAAAAATTACAATGCCGGTCTGGTTTATGAAACCGTTTCCGCTTTGCTGCGGTTGCTTGCTCCTTTCGTACCGCACGTAACCGAAGAATTGTGGCATGGCGTCATCGACGCTGACAGCAGCGTGCATGCACAAAGCTGGCCTAAAGCCGAGGCAGAGGCCATGAAGGTCGATAATGTCGAGATCGTGCTGCAAGTCAACGGTAAGGTCAAAGGCCGTTTGGTTGTACCTGCGGAAGCCGGCAGGGAAGAACTGGAAAAACTGGCTTTGGCGGATGAACATATCGCTGCTATGGTCGATGTCGGCAAGATCGTGAAGATCGTCTGCGTACCCGGACGTTTGGTCAATATTGTTGCCAGACCTTAAATCGCAGAAAAAAATTAAATAGCTGGATCAGTAAGATCAAATCATAAAGACGCTATGGCAGAGTTCCTAAGGTATAACGAATTTATTGTTGACCTCAGGAACTCTGCTTTTTTGCGTTTTAAAGGGGCTGGATAGCGATGATGGAACGAGGGCTGAGAGGAAAAGTAGCAGCTTTGGGGGCTGCCGTAGTTTTATGTGCCGGCGGCAGTCTGCTGGGAAGCAGCCCGCAGGATACTGCTGCTGTTGTGCCTGTACCGGCAGCTGGTATCAGTGCGGTACAGACTCGGGGAGTTAAGGTATATGTAAGCGGTGCGGTAGCAAAGCCGGGTTTATATGAAATCCCCGCAGGGAGCAGAGCTACTGCGGCTATCGCCGCTGCCGGAGGAATGACACTGGAAGCTAATCCCGATAAAGTTAATTTGGCAAAGCTGCTGAAAGATGGTATGCAGGTAAATGTGCCGCGGTTAAGTGCCAGGCAATTGCGTGAGCAGACTGCGCCGGTAAATGCAGGTGCAGCTGCTGAGGCAGCAGGCGCAAATACTTTGGTCTCGGTAAAGACTGCTGCTGAGAGTGGCAGGGGCACAGCAAAAGCCGGCGGCAAGGTACATTTGAATACGGCTACGGCTGCCGAACTGACAGCGTTGCCTGGGGTCGGTGATATTACCGCGCAGCGTATACTTGAGTATCGGGCGGCGCATGGGTTTGCCAGTATCGAGGATGTTATGAAGGTCAAAGGGATCGGTAAGGCCAAGTTTAGCAAAATGCAGCCTTATCTGGAGCTGTGATGCAGCGTCAGCTGGAACAGATCATTGTCGCCGCCACACTGGCATTTCTGCTTGGCTGCCACGCAGGGCTCAGTAAGCTGTTGCCGTTGATACCAGCATTGATACTGGCGGCACTTTTTCTGCTGCTGCTTGCCTGGTGCTGCCGCCAAAAGGCTGGAGTAAAGTTGTTGGCCGCGGCAGGTATTGGTTTGTGTTTTTGTTGTGGCGCTGCCAGCGGCAGCGGGGCCATGCGTCAGCCGCAGCTGCCTTTGCAGACTTTTACCGGTCAGGAAGTACGTATTTTCGGCAGAGTGGAAGCTGGCAGTGTCAAAGTAACGCCGCAGGGAACCAGTCTGGTGCTTGCCTGTCAAGCGGTGCAGACAAATAGTGCGGAACTTGGCAGCTCTTTACCCGATACAGCAATCGCAGTATCTGGTAAAGTACGTGTGTTCGTCCAAGGGCAGGATCTTAGCGAGAAAATAACCGGTGGCGTTATTGTACAGGGAACGCTTAAACCAATGACTGATTTCGCCAATCCGGGTGGTTGGGATAGCGGGCTGTGGAACGAATTGCAGGATTTACAGGGGCGAATGTCTATAAAAGGCAGTGAGCTGTATTTGTCCGGGGACGGACAAAGTATCAGGCAGTATATCGGCGGACTGGCTGCAGGGCTGCGTTCAAATCTGCAGCATACTGTACCGGGACAGGCCGGAGCTGTTTTAGCCGGTATGACTTTAGGGGGGTACGACGGTATCAGTGCGCAGACGCGGGAAGATTTTGCTGCTGTGGGATTGGCGCATCTGCTGGCTGTATCTGGTACGCATATAGCAGTGGTGACAGGCTTTCTGCTTGTACTGCTGCGGCGCCGTAACCACTGTACTATGGCGCTGCTGGCAGGGATTTTATTTTTTTATGCGGCTTTGTGCGGGTTCAAACCGCCTGTACTGAGGGCTTTGCTTATGTCGCTGGCACTATTTGGAGCCGGCGTTAGCGGCAGGCTGCCGCAGCGCAGTAATATTTTCTGTGCTGTGGTCATACTGTTGCTCTGCTATGAACCGCGCTGGCTTTGGGACGCAGGTTTTCAGTTATCATTTACCACAACAGCAGGGCTGCTGTATTTCTACCCGGTACTGAGCGGCCTGTGTACCCGTTACTTACCTGTGGGGATTGCCGAGATCCTGGCAGTATCTTTAACAGCACAGCTGGCGGCTTTGCCGTTTTTGATCCATTATTTTCATCAGCTTTCACTGAGTGGGCTGGCAGCTAATCTGCTTCTAGTACCGCTGCTGGAACTGGCACTACTGCTGACACTGGCGGGATATGCCCTCCTGCCGGTATTTGGGTTGGGAAAGCTGCTGTTTTTACTGGCAGGGCTTTTACTGCACCCCTTGCTGAATATCATTCACTGGCTGGCATCCGGCGGCTGGGCAACTGTCACTGTTGGCAGCTGGCCTCTTTTATGCGGCGCTGTCTATTATTTACTGTTGTTGCTGCTTTTCGGCAGCAGCGACTGGGATGATTTCACTGCTTGCGAAAGACGGTTGCTGATCGGTTTATGCTGCTGTATGCTGGTGGGGATCGGGCTTTATGATAAATTCAGGCCGCAGCCTCTGACCGTACATTTTATCGACGTGGGACAGGGGGATGCGGCACTGGTCGTAACACCGCAGCGTCAGACGCTGCTGATTGATACCGGTGGTCTGCGTGGTGACTATGATACGGGCAGCCGTATCGTTCTGCCCTATCTGCGTTACCTGGGGATTCGCAGTCTGGATATGCTGCTTTTAAGCCACGGACACCACGACCATGCAGGAGGAGCGGCCGCAGTAGCTAAAAATATACCTATACGCAGGCTCATTATGCCTCAGGAACAGCCTTCAGCAGATATACAGGCACTGCTGAAGAATACCAAAGCGCAGCTTATATATGCCGAGAGCGGCACAAATTATTCCCTGGGCAATACTGCAATACAGATCATCAGCGCGCCTGTCGGCAGCGCTGACAGCGATGCAAATGAAAGCTCGCTGATCGTGAGGGTTGTATCTGCTGACGGCAGCATTGTTTTTACAGGTGATGCAACAGAAACGGAGGAACTGCTGGCAGCGGGGCAGATTCAGCCCGGTCAGGTATTGAAGGTCAGTCACCATGGCAGTAATGCTTCTTCTTCAATGCCGTTTTTAGCGGCAGTCAGTCCGCAGCTGGCGGTTATCTCAGTCGGTGCGGCCAACAGCTACGGCCATCCTGGCAGTGAAACGCTGCAGCGTCTGGCAGCCTGCGGGGTTCAGGTGCGGCGTACAGATCAGGACGGAGCGCTTAAAATCACTTTTGACGGCAGCCAGGTAAAATGTTATAGTTATCGGTATCAGAAGGAATTTTTTTAGTGGCTTGAAGGAGTACAAACATGGAAATCACGGCAGAAAAAATTATGCAGCAATTAAGTGCCGGTACACAGGTAGCTGGTGTAATCGCAGTGTTCGGCGAAGAAGGCTATTATAAAGATAAAATAGCCGCCGCTTTACCGCGGGCTGTTTTTGGCGACGCCGCGCCGGAAGACAGGGAAATAACTGTTTTTGAGCGTGATACGGATATAAAGGAAATATCTGCTGCTGTCAATACCTACCCTTTTTTCTCAGGACGCAGTCTGGTTATCATTAAAGATGAAAAGCTGTGGGGAGGTAAGGATGGCGGCGAAAAACGCAAACAGCAGCAGGAAGAGCTGGCAGAACTGCTGGCTGATGTACCTGAACATTGTCAGGTACTGCTGTTAGGCGAAAAAATCGATAAACGCGGTAAACTTTATAAAAGCCTGCTTAAAACTGCTGCGATGGTGGAATGCAAGTCTCTCAAATCCTATCAGCTGAAGCCCTGGCTGGACGAACAGGCTGCGCTGCGCGGCTGCCGTTTTGATTATGAAGCGTCACAAACGATCATGGAATATCTGTCGGTAACTGACAATGCGCCGCTGCTGCTGCTGGAACAGGAAATCGAAAAACTATCGGTTTACGCCGGTGAACGTAAGATTTGGACGAAAGATGATATCGAGCAGACTTTTTCGCTGCGTTGCCTGAAGTTTCGCGCTTTGCGCTGCTGAACGCCATTGCCGAAAAAGAAGCTGGGGCAGACTTTGGAGCTTTTGGGTGAAGAACGTAAGCACGGTAATACTGTGCTGGCGCTATGCGGCCTGGTTTCGTTCCAATTGCGACGTCTTGGACGTGTCAAAGAACTTCTGGAAGGAAGGGCCTCGCAGGCCGAGATCGCTTCAGAGTTAAAAGCCGCGCCTTTTGCTGTAAAAAAAAATGGCGGAGCAGAGCCGCCGCTTTGGCTTGGGTGAACTGGAACGGGCACTTTTGGAACTATCACAGCTCAATATCGAAATCCGCTATGGCGGCCGGCAGTTTGAAAAGCTGGAAGAAATATTGATCCGGCTTTTGAGCAAGTGATATTTGGTGTTTGGTTAAAAAAAGTGTTTAAAGTTTGTTTTAAACACTGGACAAGCCTGACTGTTGTTTGTTATAATGATGGCGATAGATCAATGGGGATCTTTCTATTTTTATTGCTTTAAAAAATAGGAAGGTCCTTTTTTTATATTTGTATTTCAGCTTCAGCATTGGGAAAGGAGCGCGGCACAGTGCCGCAAGTGATTGCTATGATGAACAAAGAAATGTTGTATTACATTAACCCTGAACAGCAAACCCCGGAGGAACTGAAGGCTTTGCTGGAAATGCACCCGGAAATCAAATTTGTTTCTTTTATGGGTGTTGACTTTGCCGGTAACGATACCGACGAAAAAGTGCCCATCAATTTATTTATCGAAGATATCAACAGCTTCCTGGAAGGTATGGCTGCTCAGACTGATGGTTCTTCCGTTGTTTTGCCGGGCATTGCTACTTTAAATAACGCCCGCGTCGATATGAAGGTCGACAAAAGTGTCAACTGGTATATTGATTATAATTACGAGCATTTTGATGCTCAGACAGGTAAAATGGTCGGAACCCTGCGCATACCCTGTTTCCTGATCCACAACGAAATCTTTGTTGATTCCCGTTCGATCCTGCAAAACAGCCTGGATTATGTGGAAGCACAAATGCTGGAAATGTTCAAAAAACATCCGCAGATAGCAGGTCTTGAACATGTTGACCTGTCTCAGATCGAAAAACTGGTCTTTACCTGTGCTACCGAGCTGGAATTCTGGGTCAAATCTCCGCGTGAAGACGCACCGATCGAAGCCCTTTCTTCTTCGCAGATGATGCAGGAGCAATACTGGCAGCGTACCCGCGGTAACGTGCGTACCGCTTTAGAACAGACTATAGAAATGATGGAAGCTTATGGTCTGGAACCGGAAATGGGCCATAAAGAATGCGGCGGCGTACGTGGACAGATCGACGGCGCAGGTCATATGACGCATGTTATGGAACAGCTGGAAGTAGACTGGAAATTTAACGTCGGTCTGCAAACTGCTGATAACGAACTGCTGGCCCGCATTATAGTTAAAGAGGTTTTTCGGATGAACGGTCTGGAAGTTTCCTTCCAGGCTAAACCGATCCCCGGCGTTGCAGGAAGCGGCGAACATACCCATGTCGGTATTGCCGCAAAACTCAAAAATGGTAAAATGGTCAATCTGTTTGCGCCCGGCGATATGAAAGCGGATTTTCTGTCTGCTATCGGTTACGGTTCAATGATGGGCCTTTTGAAGAACTATGAGGTCATCAATCCTTTTATTTCAGCTACGATCGATTCATTGAACCGCTTGAAGCCAGGTTTTGAAGCCCCTGTCTGTATCGTTACCTCTTTGGGTATCAGTCCGCAGGTCCCTTCCCGTAACCGTACGATTCTGGCAGGTTTGATCCGCGATATCGACAGTCCGATGGCGACCCGTATAGAAATGCGTTCGCCTAATCCTTATACTAATACCTATATTGCTATCGCTGCTTTCTATCTGGCAATGTGGGATGGAATCAAGGCTTGTGTGGAATCAGGCAAAAATTTGAAGGAACTGGAAGCCGAATTGTCCAAAAAGGCCGGCGTTGAAGGCTTCTATCTGGAAAAAGACCGCGAATACCGTAGCGAAGATGATGTTTTTGAAGACTTCAGCGAGGAAGAACGCAGCCGTCTGTTTGGTAAACCGCCTGCAACTGTGTGGGAAAATATGTGCGGCTTTAATAAATATCCCGAAAAGAAAGCTGCTCTTACCAGCGGCAATATCCTGCGCGCAGAATTTATCGATTCTTTTGCCAAAGGTGCCTTGGTTCGCTGGCAGACCGAGCTCTTAAACAGGATCATCCCCGAATTCCATGCTGAGATCGTGGCAATGAAATGTCTGCATGACACTGGCTTCTATAATAAATGTGACGATGAGCTGTGGGAGAAGATCGCAGCGCTGCGTGTTATGTTGGCTAAAGATTCTGTCGAGGCTCCGTGTATCTTTACTATGATCCGCGATGCTTTTAGCCGCGGCGATTTTGATGCCGCCTCCAAGTTAAAGCTGGAAATGGTAAAAACAATGGAGAAGCTGAGAAGCTGTTATCACGATTACAAGCAAAATATCATCGACTGATAAAACATATACGTTTTGGATCCGCCGGAAAATATTATCGGCGGGTCCTATTATTTTTCACAAATGTTTTCTTGACTGGAGCGCAGACCAGACCTATATAATTTAAACAAGGAAAAAGAAGAGGGCGCTGTTGTCGTCCTTTTCCGCAATGATATCAACATTTTTTACGGAACTGCTTTTTATGCGGCAGGTAATTACGGTCTTTTGGGAGCGGTATAGCTTGGCATAAAACAGTATGGTAGCGGGAGAGAGGGGAAAAAATGAGATGGAGTAAAGCTTTTTCAAAAACTGGCCTGCTGGCATTGATGCTTGCCGTGGTCGGGATCGGTATCTTTTTTTATGAACGTCAATATTGCGGCGCCGAACAGCCTGCGCGTTACGAGCCGCAGCAGCTGCGGCAGGTGATTACTGCCGACAGTAAAACCTCGCGGACTATTATGTGGCAGACGCATGCGCCGGAAAGCGATGCCTGGGTGGAATATAAGCTGCAGGGCGAAAATGAGCTTCACAGGGTGCGGGCGCAGGGCAAAGAATTTGCAACAGATTCAGGGACGGTTTATCAGCAAAGTGTGACGCTGACAGCTTTGGAGCCGGGAACTGTTTATGAATACAGGGCTGGCGGCGGCAAAGAATTTTCTGCCTGGCAAACGTTGAAAACAGATACCGGAGGCGCTTTTACGGCTTTGATCTTCGGCGATTCGCAAAGCCTTGATTATAATGTCTGGCGTAAGACTGCCGCTTATGCTTACAGTCACGATCCGGAAGCCGCCTTTTTCATCAATATGGGCGATCTTGTAGATAACGGCGAGCAATACAGCCAGTGGCGCAGTTGGTTCCGTGGAGCGTCCGGGCTGTTGCCGCAGATTCCGGTTGCTCCTATCAGTGGCAACCATGAAAATTATTCGCTGCAATGGAAACCTTACCGCGGCGATTTATATCTTAATTTGTTCGATCTGCCCCTGAATGGGCCGGAGGGTTTGCAGAAGCAGGCTTACAGCTATGATTACGGCGATGTGCATTTTTCTGTAATCGATACGCAGCAGGAGGAATTAAACGAGTGGAAGCCTGAACTGATCGCAAGTCAGGTGAGCTGGCTGGAGCGCGATCTGGCCGCCAGTGATAAGAAATGGAAAATCGTGTTGGTGCACCGTAATCTGTTCCGCTATCAGGACGGCAGACCCAATGAACTGGGCTCGGCACTTTTTCCGGTTATTGACCGTGGCAATGTCGATGTAGTTTTTTCTGCTCATAATCATACCTACGGCCGTTCTGCTCCGTTTAAAAACGGTAATGTGGCATCACAGGGAACGATCTATATTTCTTCGGGCCGCAGTGGTGATAAAACATGGGCCGGTTCGCGTGCCAAGCCGCAGGAGGTCGCTTTTGACGGCGTGCTTGACCAGCCTAATTATATGAAGCTGACTGTTAATGACGGCAAGCTGACAGTGACCAGCCTGAAGCAGGACGGCAAGCTGATCGATACGGTGACGCTGACGAAATGACAAGCTCTCGATTTTTTGATATAATGTTATTATTAACAAATCAACGAATGGAGTGACATCATGGCTAAAGACAGTTCTTTTGACGTTGTATCGCAGGTCGATATGCAGGAAATGGACAATGCGGTCAATCAAACGAAAAAGGAGATCGCCCAGCGTTATGATTTCCGCGGCAGTGATGCCAGCATCGAATTAGAAGAAAAATGTATCAAATTGGCAGCTGAAGACGAATATAAGCTGAACGCTATCATCGATATGCTGCGTGCCCGTATGGCTAAACGTGATATCCCGCTGCGCTGCCTGGAGCTGGGTAAGGTAGAGCCGGCATCCAAAGGCACAGTTCGCCAGACACTTACTATCCTGCAGGGTATACCGAAGGAAAAAGCCAAAGCGATCGTAGCCGCGATCAAAGCGACTAAATTGAAAGTCAATGCTCAGATGCAGGACGATCAGGTACGCGTCAGCGGAGCTAAAAAAGACGATCTTCAGGCTGTTATCCAAACGCTGAAAGCAGGCGACTTCGGCGTAGATTTACAATTCATCAATATGCGCTAAACTGGATTTTTATACTTCCTACGTAACGTAGGAAGTATTTTTTTATTTTATTGTTTTTGCCAGAGTTTGCCTATATAATAAATATAATCCATATTGCAAACTTGCAATAAATTTGGTGACAAGGAGCTGATTTGTTGAATTGGAGAAAGAGGTAAAGAGATTAAAGCTACATGGTTTCAATAATCTGACGAAAAGCCTGAGCTTTAATATGTACGACATTTGCTACACTAAGACGGTAGCAGACAGGGAGGCTTACCTGCAGTATATCGACGAGCAGTATAATGCCGACCGTCTTACGGAAATTTTAACAAATGTTTCCAACATTATCGGAGCAAACATTCTGAACATCGCCAAGCAGGATTATGAGCCGCAGGGCGCCAGTGTCACTATCCTCATTGCCGAAGGCTGTCTGCACAGCGTTGGTGCTGAAGATAACAGTTCCGCTCCGGGCCCTTTACCGGAAACAGTTTTAGCCCATCTAGATAAAAGCCATATCACGGTGCATACCTATCCCGAATATAACCCTATCGGTGGTATCAGTACCTTTCGGGCCGATATCGACGTATCTACCTGCGGTGAGATCTCACCGCTGAAAGCGCTTAATTATCTGATCCACAGTTTCGATACCGACATTATGACTATCGATTACCGTGTGCGTGGTTTTACGCGTGATATTACAGGACATAAACTGTTTATAGATCACAATATCACTTCAATTCAAGATTATATCCCTGAGCTGATAAAGGAACATTACCAGATGATAGACGTGAACGTGTATCAGGAAAATATTTTCCATACCAAGTGTAAGCTCAAAGATTTCGACCTTGATAACTATCTGTTCGGGCTTAGCAAAGAACAGCTGCATCCAGGCGAAGTAAAACGGATTGAGGCCAAGCTGCGTCATGAAATGGACGAGATCTTCTACGGCAAAAATATGGACCGCATCAATCTTTAAGGAGGAGTAAGTATGCTGGATTTATGGTTTTCTGAATTTCACGCTCCCGACGCCAAACTTTCGATTTTGGTCAAAGAGCAATTATATAGCGAGCAGACTCCCTTTCAGAAAATAGACTTTTTTGATTCGGAAACTTTTGGTAAATTTTTCACTTTAGACGGGCTGATTATGATTACCGAAAAGGACGAATTTATTTATCATGAAATGATCAGTAATGTGCCGATGGCAGTTAATCCGGACATCAAAAAGGTCTTGATCATTGGCGGCGGTGACGGTGGTACTGCACGTGAGGTCTGCCGCTTTAAAACAGTAGAGCAGGTAGATATGGTCGAAATCGATGAACGTGTCGTACGTCTGTGCCAGAAATATTTTCCACAGACTGCTTGTGCGCTGGATAATGATCCGCGGATCAATCTGATTTTTGGCGACGGGTTAAAATTCGTACAAGACGCGCCTGAGGGTGCATATGATTTGATACTCGTCGATTCTACAGATCCGCTTGGACCTGGCGAAGGTCTTTTTACGACCGAGTTTTACCGCAATTGCTACCGGGCGCTGAATGATAAGGGTATCTTGATCAATCAGCACGAATCACCTTACTATAAAGAATATGCGTATGAAATGCGCCGGGCGCATAAAAAACTTGCTTCGGTATTTTCCATAGCAACAGTTTATCAATTTTATATGCCTACCTATTCTTCTGGACACTGGTTGTTCGGGTTTGCTTCGAAAGGTCTTGATCCAGTGAAAGATGCTGACTTTAAACGCTGGTCTGAATTTGGGCTGCAAAATCGTTATTATAATCCCGGGGTACATCTCGGTGCTTTTGCTCTGCCTAATTATGTACAGGAAGAACTTCAAAAAGAAGATTAATGATTCGTAACAAGGTATTCAGGTTTGTCTGCAAAAGCGGCAACACATTTATTGTGTTGCCGCTTTGTGATTTTATAACATAGATGGCTTTGTTTGAAAAATGTGTGATAAGATTATTTTTTTGTAATTTTATTTTAACAGTATTGCTGGATATATGTATGTGTGTTATGATTTATTTATAAAAATACAAGCAAAACTTTAAAGTGTATTTGCATAGTATTTTTGCTGTAAGAATAATAATTGGGTGAAGTTTTACCTGTAGAATTAAGAGGTGATAAATTATCAGATACAGTAAAGAATTTATGGAAGTCCATAAAAATAAGAATGGTGGGATAATGGTGAAGAAAGTAATTTTGTATTTATTAACTATGATCTTTGCACTCAGCACAGCTACGGCACTTGCTGCAGAACCTGCTGACGCTCCTGTGTCTATGCGTGAAAGAATGGAAAAAATCAGGGTGGAGAGCGACCCGGTATATCAGGCAGAAAAAGCCAAAAGAATGGAAAATATGCCTAAAGTAGCTGTGCTTTATGTAAATAATGCCGAGACTACTTATAATGACGAAGTAGATGGAGTGGTTTTAGGCAATTTGGAAAAATGCATCAATGATGATAAATATATTTATATCAATGGTGAACCATATATCGAAAAGTTAAACAAAGTTGGTATTGTTGATATTACTACGGCTGAAAGAGCCGATATAGTTGATGCTTTTGAAGGTGAAGATGTTGATTATGTCGTTTTTATTGAAGTGCAGCCGTTTATAGCAAGAGACAAAGTGACGTTCTTTACAGTTGGTAAAGATATAACGACTACTGTACCATTGAAAATCATTGATTTGGTAAATGGTAAATATTTATATAATGGCAAGTTTACTGAGAAAGCTTCCGACAGCACAATGATCGGCGGCATAGGTAATAAATCGGTTGCCATGAAAGCCCTGAATAAGATCAACGAACAGATCACTTCTGTTTTAACTGTCAGATTGCCGGAAGAAAAATCTGTTGCGGTAGCTGATAAAAAATAGGTTCTATAATGAAAAAATATTTTGATAAAAGGCTTATGGGGGTCTTTTTTAATGATATTTGTATTTTTTACTGCGGCCTGCGAAGCTGAAGCGGCTAAAAGCTTGCGACAGAAAAGCAGCGTGCTTTTGGTGTTTAACAATATCGCCGGAACACGTTATGATGAAAAGCTTACCCAAATAGCATTGGAAAAGCTGCAGAAGAAAATCGAAGGAATTTATCTTGAAATCGATGCTGAACCTTATGGTGAAAACTTCAAAGAAAAGTCATTCGAAAAAGCTTCATTTGCAGAATTGACGGCGCAGGTTGATGGCTGCGGGGCAGATTATTTTGTTTATACCGAGCTGCAGCCCATTACAAAAGAAACACATTTTAATTTTATATATTTTGATAAAAATGTGGAAACCGGGTTGGTTTTGCGGATCGTGGATTTAAAGAATGATAAAGAACTTTATAATAAAAAATATTTGATAAAAGCTGAAGATTCTACTGACTATTTCTTTATCGGCAGCGGATCAGTTGCACAGAAGGCGTTAGATGCCATACTGTTCAGAGCTGGCGAAGCGATTTCAGTCAAGCTTCCGCTTTAAAAATAATCTTTAACAGCCTCCAACAAGTTTTATTACTTGTTGGAGGCTGTTTTTTGTAAAACAGTTCGTTTTACAAACTTTACATTGATTTTACAAAACTGCGCTAACGGATTTTACTTTGCTGGGATATGCTATAGCCATAGTCAGAAAACTAAAAATAAATCATAAAAATTTTGGAGGCTATAGTGATGAAAATGAACAAAAAAGCAGCAGGTATTTTATTAGCAGCAATGAGTACGATGATTTTTACCGGCTGCGGCAGCAGTGAATCGGAAAAGAAGGCTGATAATGCGGCAGCAGGCAGTAAGATCGTTGTTATCTCCCGTGAGGATGGAAGCGGTACACGCGGTGCCTTTATAGAATTGTTCGGTATTGAGAAGAAGGATGCTGACGGCAAAAAAATCGACCATACTACTGATAATGCTGCCATTACCAATAATACTTCGGTCATGATGACTACTGTCGCCGGTAATAAAGAGGCTATCGGCTACATTTCACTGGGCTCTTTAAATGATACAGTAAAAGCGCTGAAAATCGATGGTGCAGAAGCAAGTGCAGCCAATGTAAAAAGCGGTGCTTATAAAATCGCCCGTCCGTTCAATATCTGTACGAAAGATGGTTTGAGCGAAGTTGCCCAGGATTTCGTTGCTTTCATTATGTCAAAAGAAGGCCAGGAGGTAGTAGCTAAGGCCGGCTGCATCGGCGATGACAAAGCTGCGCCTTATAAAGGAACCAAACCGGCAGGTAAAGTAGTTGTAGCAGGTTCGTCTTCCATAACTCCGGCAATGGAGAAACTGAAAGAAGCATATATGAAAATCAATCCGGCTGCTAATATCGAGATCCAGAGCAGTGATTCCACTACCGGCGTTAAATCTGCTGTCAGCGGTATATGTGACATTGGTATGGCTTCACGCGACTTGAAGAAGAGCGAGCTGGAACAGGGCTTAAAAGCAACTGTTATCGCTACTGACGGTATTGCGGTAATCGTAAATAAAGATAATAAAGTCGGCGATCTGAAAAAAGAACAGGTCGAAGCGATCTTTACCGGCAAGATTACTGAATGGAATAAACTGTAAGCAGATAAAACTGAACACTGTAAACTAACGGCTGCCTCTAGGGGCAGCCGCCTGTATAATGTGAGGGAGTATGGAGAAGCGTAAAGAAGAAATAATGAAGTTTGTTTTTCTGCTGGCGGCGTGTGCCTCTATCGCTACAGTAGCTATGATTTGTCTGTTTTTGTTTGCCAACGGGCTGCCGACTATCGGCAAAATCGGCGCTGCAGATTTTTTCTTAGGAGAAAGATGGCGTCCTGCCAACGATGTCTACGGCATTCTGCCGATGATCCTGGGCAGCTTGTACGTTACGCTGGGAGCGATCGTCGTTGGAGTTCCGGTCGGGATTTTGACGGCTGTCTTTATGGCGCGTTTCTGTCCTGAGAAAATATACAATGTGCTGAAGCCTTCTGTAGAATTGCTGGCTGGTATTCCTTCAGTTGTCTATGGTTTTTTCGGACTGGTAGTGATGGTCCCGTTTATCCGTGAACATATCGGCGGTACCGGCAGCAGTATGCTTACGGCTTCACTGCTTTTAGGCATGATGATTTTGCCGACACTGATCAGCGTCGCTGAAGCCGCGTTGCGTGCGGTGCCTGACAGTTATTATGAAGGGGCTCTGGCTTTTGGAGCAGGGCATGTCCGCAGTGTATTTTTTACAGTCGTGCCGGCTGCCAAGTCGGGGATTATGGCGGCGATCATTCTGGGAATGGGACGGGCCGTCGGCGAGACGATGGCTGTAATTATGGTCGCAGGCAATCAGGCCAGAATGCCTATAGGTATTTTAGAAGGCGTGCGCACGATGACAACAAATATTGTCATTGAAATGGGATATGCTGCGGATCTGCACCGTGATGCGTTGATTGCAACGGCTGTCGTTCTGTTTGTATTTATCCTGATTATTAATTTGACTTTTTCGTACCTGAAAGGTAAGGTGGTGCAGCAATGACGGGTTTAAAAGCGCAGCTTAACCGTAAGCTGCATGAATGCGGACGCGATCCGCTGTCGTTGTTTTTACTGGGCTGTGTGATTGCTGCAGCGCTGATTACTTTCATGGTGTTGAGTTTTTTACTGGGGTATATTTTGTGGCAAGGGTTGCCAAATATAGAAACAGGTTTGTTTGCTTTGCAGTATAATTCAGAAAATGTTTCTCTGTTTCCTGCTTTGGTTGATACAGTGCTGATGGTAATAATGGCGCTGGCTATTGCGACTCCGCTTGGTATATTTGCGGCGGTCTATCTGGTCGAATATGCCAGCCGCGGCAACAGGCTGGTAAGCTTGGTACGTGTAACTGCTGATACTCTTGCCGGTATCCCTTCGATTGTATATGGTTTGTTTGGTATGCTGTTCTTCGTTACTTATTTGAAATGGGGCTATTCCTTACTTGCCGGCGCCTGTACTGTTGCGATCATGATTTTACCTCTTATCATGCGCACGACAGAAGAAGCATTAAAAGCGATCCCTGACAGCTACCGTGAAGGCAGTTATGGCTTAGGGGCAGGCAAGCTGCGGACCGTTTTTGCCGTAGTTCTGCCTTCAGCGGTTCCCGGTATTCTGGCGGGCGTTATTCTTTCCATTGGCAGAATCGTAGGCGAAACGGCAGCGCTTATTTATACAGCCGGTACGGTGGCGGCACTTCCTGACGGGGTGCTGTCGTCAGGACGAACTCTGGCAGTACATATGTATGTGCTGGCCAGCGAGGGTTTGTACATGAAACAGGCTTATGCGACGGCTGTAATTTTAGTTGTGATCGTTGTTGCTATCAACGCTCTGTCGAGCAGACTGGCAAAACAATTGATGAAGGGAAAATAATATGGATACGAAAATAGCTATTGAAACTTTGGATTTATATTACAGTGAATTCCATGCGCTAAAAAATATCAATATGCGGATACCGGAAAAAGAGATTACTGCATTTATAGGTCCTTCTGGCTGTGGCAAATCAACACTGCTGAAATCTTTGAATAGAATGAACGATCTTATCGAAGGCTGCCGTATTACAGGCAGGGTTTTGCTGGACAATGATGACATTTATGCCAATGACGATGTTAATTTGCTGCGTAAACGTGTGGGCATGGTTTTTCAAAAGCCGAATCCTTTTCCGATGAGTGTGTATGATAATATTGCTTTCGGACCTCGAACACATGGCGTCAAAGGCAAAGCTAAGCTGGATGATATGGTGGAGGAGGCTTTGCGTAAGGCGGCAATCTGGGATGAAGTCAAGGACAGGCTTGATAAAAGCGCTTTGAGTTTTTCTGGTGGTCAGCAGCAGCGGCTCTGCATTGCCCGCGCGCTGGCGGTACAACCGGAGGTTTTGTTAATGGACGAGCCTACTTCGGCACTGGACCCGATTTCGACCCTGAAAATAGAAGATTTGGCATTGGAATTGAAGCAAAATTATACTATCGTGATTGTAACGCATAATATGCAGCAGGCGGTGCGTATTTCTGATAAAACAGCCTTTTTTCTTTTGGGTGAAGTGGTAGAGTTCAACGATACTGATAGTTTGTTCTCGAACCCGCAGGAGAAAAAGACTGAAGATTATATTACAGGGAGGTTTGGCTGATGGTAAGGAGCAGATTTGCGGCTCAGATGGAGCTTTTGAACACAGAACTGATCGTAATGGGCACTTTGTGCGAGAATGCTTTGGAGCATGTGATGCAGGCTTTGCAGGAAGATAATGATGCTTTGAACAGAGAAATTATTATTTTAGGCAAACGCACAGAGGAAAAAGAGCGGGAAGTAGAGAATATTTGTATAAATCTGCTTTTGAAGCAGCAGCCTGTCGCTTCTGATTTGCGTCAGATTTCAGCGGCGCTGAAAATGATTACGGATTTGAGCCGTATCGGTGAACAGGCGGGCAATATTGCTGAGATTTTAGGCAAGGCTGAATTTGGCAGGGATTACGATACAACGCTTTTGCAGCAAATGGCGACAGCGGCGAAAAAGATGGTCAGTACCAGTCTGGACGCTTTTGTGAAGGGCGATCTGCGCCTGGCTCAGCAGGTAGAGCGTGACGATGATGTCGTTGACGAATTGTTCAGCAGGGCAAAAAAAGAATTGATCCAGGTCATACGCAGCACGCAGGATAGCGGAGAGCAGGCTATTGATTACCTGATGATCGCCAAGTATTTTGAAAAAATCGGCGACCATGCGGTAAACATTTCCCAATGGGTGCTGTTTATGATTACAGGAGCACATGAGGAGGATACTGTGCATGATCTTTTGCGTGGAGGACGATCCTAATATTCGTGAATTAGAAGTTTATACATTGCAGTCAGTTGGTTTTAAAGCTCTGGGCATAGGCAGCGGTGATGAGTTGTTCAAAGCGCTGGAATGCGGCAAGCCGACTCTGATTCTGCTGGACATCATGCTCCCGGGTGAAGATGGCCTTAGTCTGCTGAAGCGGCTGCGCAGCGATAAACGGACCGCACAGGTGCCGGTGATCATGGCAACAGCCAAAGGCTCAGAATTCGACAAAGTTCATGGTCTTGATAATGGGGCTGATGATTATATAGCCAAACCTTTCGGCATGATGGAAATGGTGTCGCGGGTCAAAGCCGTACTGCGGCGTTATAAGCAGGAGGATAAGCAGAGCAGGCTTACTGCCGGCGAGTTGGTAATGGAGATCGATAAACACCGCGTGATGGCCGGTAGTCAGGAGGTAGTTCTGACATTTAAGGAATTTGAGCTTTTACATAAGCTGTTAGAGCGGCCGGGACAGGTTTTTACGCGCGAACAGCTTTTAACTGATATCTGGGGTTATGATTTTGCCGGCGAGACACGTACTGTCGATGTTCATGTGCGTACGCTGCGGCTGAAACTGGGCGAAGCAGGAGCATTGGTAGAAACTGTACGCGGCGTCGGTTATCGTATAGGAGCTGGCTATGAGAAATAAAATTTTCAGCGGTCTGCTGTTTTTGTCAACGGCGGCTGTTATCATTGCTTCCGTGCTGATTGCGGTTATTATGTACCAGGGGTCGATGACCACAATGCAGCGTGATTTGAGACAGGAAGCAACTTTTATAAAAATGGGTCTGGAACAGAGCGGGAAAAGCTATCTGCAGGCATTGACCATGGAAAGCGGTAAGCTGACTCGTGTTACTTTGATTGCTCCTGACGGCAGGGTCATCTATGACAATCATGTGGCAGCCGAAAAAATGCTCAATCATAAAGATCGTGAGGAAGTACAGGAAGCGTTAGCAAGTGGAATTGGTTTGGCCGAGCGTATGAGCGATACTCTGTCAGAAAAAACTTTTTATTTTGCGCTGCGGCTGGATAATGGTGATATACTGCGTGTTGCAAGAACGACAGACTCTGTTTTTGCGACGGTGGCCGGCAGTATTCCCTATATGATCGCGGTAGTGCTGGTGGTGGCTTTGGTGGCTATGCTTCTGGCACGGCGGATTACTGATAAAATGGTTTTACCGCTGGATCAGGTGGATCTGGAAAACCCACTGGAAAATGATACTTATGATGAACTGGCACCGTTTTTAACACGGATCGCCCAGCAGCAGAGGCAGGTTTCAGAAGGCTTAAAGCAGCTGCGGCAGAAGCAGAATGAACTGGCGGCTATTACTCAGAGTATGAATGAGGGTCTGATCCTTTTGAATGACCGGCAGAATATTTTATCGATCAACGACAGTGCCGCCAAATTATTTGGTTTGCAGGATCATGAAGTCGTTGGTAAAAATATTCTGACTTTGGAGCGAGGCCAGGAAGTGCAGGAGCTGCTGCAGAAGGTAGCTGTGGGCGGCAGCGGTGAAAGTCTGTATCAGAAGGACGGGCGCTTTTATCAGCTATGCGGCAGCAGTGTTGGCGGTAAAGGCAGCGTATTGCTGATTTTTGATGTTACTGAAAAGCGTGCAGCAGAAACACTGCGGCGTGAGTTTTCTGCAAATGTTTCGCATGAACTGAAAACACCGCTGCAGTCGATTTTGGGTTATGCTGAGATTATGAAAAACGGGTTAGTTCAGGAAGGAGATAAGCAGCGCTTTCTGGAAAAAATCTACAGTGAGGCCGGGCATCTGATTGTGCTTATCGATAATATTATGAAACTGTCGCGTTTAGACGAGTCGGCGAATAATATGAACAACCTGGAAATTATCGAATTGAAAAAGCTGGCTGAAGGTACAGTTCAGCGTCTGCAGGAACAGGCTGCCGGAAAAAATGTCGCAATAAGCGTCAGTGGCTGTGAAGCTGAGGTAGAAGGAGTACCTGCAGTTTTGAGCGAGGTTATTTATAACCTTATTGACAACGGGATCAAGTATAATCGTGAAAACGGCAGCGTTGAGATTACAGTAGCCGTAATTCCCGGTGAAGCAGTACTGACATTTAAGGATACCGGCTGCGGTATCGGCAGTGCTGATAAAGAGCGGGTTTTTGAACGCTTTTACAGGGTTGATAAAAGTCACTTTAAAGAAACCGGCGGCACAGGTTTGGGACTTTCCATAGTCAAGCATGGGGTGATGTTCCATAAAGGTCGCATTGAGCTGGAAAGTGAACTGGACAAAGGGACTACTATAAAAATCTTTTTGCCGCGGAAATAATTTAAACACCCTCCACCAATAATTATTTGATGGAGGGTGTTTTGTTTTTATTGTAAAATTAATAATAAAACTTATATTTAATTGCTCAAAAGATATAATTTTGTTAAAATGAATATAAATATTAAAAACATAATAAACAAGCTTGATTGACAGGAAAGATAAGGTAGCAATTTTCATATGAAGCTTCTTAAAAGTACTTTTGTTTGGTTAGCGATAATAATATCTATTTGTGCCTGTGTGACTGCAAATGCTGCAGAAACACAGGCTAAAAAAGTTTTAAAGGTGGCATTCCCTGAAACACGCGGTATATGTGAGACATACGCAGATGGCACACGTGGCGGTGTTGTCTATGAATGGTTAGTTGAAATCGCTAAATATACAGGTTGGGAATATGAGTTTATTGGAGATTCCATTAGCCAGTCAATAAAAAATATGGAACATAATAAATATGATCTTATGGGTGCTGTGTTAAAGTCACCTGGATTTGGTGAAAACCTGTATTATCCTGAACATCTGATGGGTTATAGCTACAGTTTGCTGATTTATAACAAAAATGACCAGAATATCAAGGGATTTGATATCAAAAGTCTGGAAGGGAAAACGATTGGTGTTTTTGCCAAGGCTACTGATAAAATAAAGCGCTTAAATAATGTTTTAGAATTCAATGATATAAAAAGCGATATCAAATATTACGGTACTTCTGATGAATTTGAAAGTTCTTTGGATAATGGTGAAGTGGAGCTGCTTTTAGTAAGCGATCTTTTTAACAAGCTGGCTGATTATAATGTCGCATTGCGTTTTAATTCTGAACCTTGTTATATCGTTGCCAGGAAGGACGATCCGGAAACAAGTGCGCAGCTGAATGAAGCTATAAAAAAGATTTATGCAGTCAATCCGAATTTTGGCGAAGCCCTGTTTCAAAAATATTTTCCTGTCAATTACAGTAACACTGCTGTATTCTCAGAACAGGAAAGTACGTTTATACATAAAAATGGCCCATTTAAGGTAGCTGTAGTAAAAAACAATTATCCTTTTTATTATATTAAGGATGGTGAACCTAAAGGTATCGTTCCTGAAATTTTTGCATTGATTGCTGCTCAGATCGGAGCGGAGTTTGAGTATATAACGGCTGCTTCCTATGGGCAGACTTTGGAATTGGTCAAAAGCGGTCAGGCAGATATCCTTGGTTATTATATCAATGAAAATGACGCCTTTAATCCTGATGGTTTAAATATCACCAAAAATTATATGATGCTTAATTCTATAATCATGCGTAATAAGTATACACCTTTCCCAAATGATAAAAATATTGCTGCAGTCATAAACGGCAGCTGTGCATCGCGTAATATCAAACATACAGACGTTGCGCATTTTGATACATATGAAGAATGTCTGAATGCAGTAGATTCGGGAGAAGCTTCTTATAGCAGAATACCTGTCGTTGTTTTGGAAGATCTGTATATGAGTGATTATTATACTAATATCATTCCTGTTATAGAGAGTCCTGAGATATATTTGTCTTTGGGGGTCAGCAGCAGTAATGATATACAGCTGTATTCTATTTTGAATAAAAGTCTGGTCAACCTGACCAATGAGCAGACTGCGCAGGTTTTATCCAATAATACCTTGATGTCTGGCAAGAAAGAAATGTCTTTCAAGGCTTTGGTTTATTCTAATCCGGTCATATTTTCTCTGATCATAATTGGGTTTATTTTACTTGTGGTAACGATTGTTTTTATGTATTTTTGGTTTAAAATGAAAAATCAGGTCATTTATTTTAAAATGAAAAAAGTAGAAAACATCAGCAAGGTGCGTTCAGAGTTCCTTTCCAGGATGTCACATGAAATAAGAACTCCTTTGAATGCAATCATCGGATTGGCTAATCTGATGCGGCTTTCCGGTGAAGGGGATCCTGTGACGCAGAAAAATATTTCCAAAATTGATTCTTCTGCTAAATTTTTATTATCGATCGTCAATGATATCCTTGATATGTCAAAAATAGAAAGCGGCAAGATCCAGATCGAAAGCAGACCTTTTTCTATGGATAATCTGCTGCGGCAGCTGAGCAATATTTTTCTGGTGATGGCGGAAGAGAGGAAAATCAAATTACAGTTTAAATGCTGTTTTACACATAAAAATTTTGTTGGAGATGAGCTGCGTTTAAAGCAGGTTCTTATTAATTTGCTCTCCAATGCCCATAAATTTACAGAAAACAATGGCGAGATAACGGTAACGGTTCTGGAAAGTGCTGCTGAAGAAGGGGTTTCTGAGCTGCGTTTCAGTGTTTGTGATACAGGCATTGGTATTCCTGAAACAGATTTGGAACGTATTTTTGGATCGTTTGAGCAGGTCTTCCGAAAAAGCCGCAGCAATCAGCAGGGAACTGGGTTGGGGCTGGCTATCAGCCGCAATTTGGTAGAATTGATGGGCGGTATTTTAAGTGTACGCAGTGAGGTTGAAAAAGGTTCTGAATTTTTCTTTACTATCAAGCTGCCTGTTTACGAAAAACAGTTTGATGAAATCCTGGAGAATAATAACGAAGTCAGACTACATAGTTATTTAGCGGGTAAAAATATTTTGTTGGCAGAAGATAATGATCTTAATGCCGAGATTGCCGTAACGATGTTGGAAATGCAGGGGGTACATGTTGAACGCGTTGTAAACGGACAGCAGGCTGTAGACAGGTTTCAGGAAACTTTACCAGGCACTTATGACCTGATTTTAATGGATCTGCAGATGCCGGTAAAGGGCGGGCTTGAAGCTGCTGCAGAGATCAGGTCTTTGAGCAGGGACGACGCACAGGAAATACCAGTTATCGCTATGACGGCCAATACGCTGCAGGAAGATCGTGAGAAAGCGCTGGCTGCGGGAATGAATGCTTTTATTCCCAAGCCGTTCGATGTGGAACAATTGTATAAAAGTATTGAAAAGTTTCTGCATTAGCTGATAGTATTTGCTGAAGTCATAACAAAAGAAACTTTTATCAAGGAGAGGTTGCTTTGCAGCAAAAAAAATTGTGTTTCTTGGCTATATTTTACCTGGTGCTTTTCTCAATGAAAACCGCGGCTGCAGCGGGTGAAGCGGAATTTTATTTAGAGCCGATGATAGTTACGGCTGCGCGTTATGACAACAGTGCAGGTAAACCAGGTTACTATAAAGTTGATGAAAAGAAGCTGGAAAACGGCAATTATGATAATGCTTTGGATGTGATTAAGCAACTGCCGGGCGTTACTTTGATGGCAAGGGGCGCCAGCGGTGGTATGAATGCCTATAGTAAGATTTTGCTGAATGGTTCTGACCGTTATTTGGTAATTATTGACGGTGTGCGTTCTAACTGGAACGGCAGCAGTTATAATGATTTTGATTTCAGCGTACTGCCGGCGGGAATGCTGGAAAGTGTAGAGGTTTTGTCGTCAGCAGCCGGAAGCGTTTACGGTAATGCTGCTAAAGGCGGTGTGATCAGGATAACTACAAAAAAAGCTGTTGAAGGTGTTAAAACCAGTATCAATCTGGAAACGGGCAGTTATGGACGTGAGCAAGAGAATATTTTACATTTAGGCAAAAGCGGTGAATGGAGCTGGTCGGTTTATGCCCGAAAAAGTATTATGGGCGATTACAGTAGTGCAAGGCAGAGTATACCTTCATACGAAAATGTTGAAAATGCTGGTATCAAATTGACCAAAGCCTGGGGTGAAACTGCTGATCTGACTTTAAGCTACAGCGTTTTCAGCGGCAGGTATAAATCAAAGATCTTCAATTATAAGAATACGGAACCTGATGAAACTAAGCCGCCAAAGTTATTTAAAAATATTTTTATGACCGATGCCCGCAAGACAGAAGATAATCTAACTCTGGAATATGAGCGTAAATTTTCGGATACAGAAAATAATATTGTGGGTATTTACAGACGCAGCAGCAATGCCGCCTATGATAGAAGTTTAAATGTTGAACGACCATGGCTGCTTGATTTACGGACGGAAGGTTTTTTTGACCGTTACAGTAAACAGTGGCACCCAAAACATACTTTGACCGGCGGTGTGGAATATTACAAGGATCAGGTCCTTGATTATCAGGATCTGGCAGCAAAATATAGTGACGGAACTGTGATCAGCAAAGCTGTTCATCTGCAGGATTCCTGGCAGCTGGCTGACAGCGTCAAAGCTGTCGGCAGTCTGCGTCAGGATTGGAATTCTTATGCAGGGAGCAAGCTTTCTCCTGCTTTGTCGTTGGAATATCAGCCCTCTGAAAAGGTATTATATACTTTGGCCTATACAGAATATTTTGCGCCGCCCAAGCAGCTGCAGATATTTTCTCCTGATTATGGTGACGAGGCGCTGAAGCCAGAAGAAGGTAGGGTTTATGAAGCGGGATTAACTTATATACCGGATGAGTCTTCGTCATTAAAAATTAATGTTTTTCATCGTGATGCAACTGATGTCATTGCAGTAGATATAAGTTTACCAAAATATCTTCGTCGATATGCCAATATTGCGCATGAGAAAGCAACAGGATTTACTGTTTCCGCATCGAAACGGTTTTCAGAAAAGTGGCGTTCTCTGGTGGCTTATACACAGACGAAAGTGGATACAGAACGTAAAAATTCAAGCCCTGTAAGTACGATGATACCTCACGGTGAACTGTTGCTTGATTTGATGTACGAATATGATAAGTATAGTGTGCTGCTGCAGGGGCGCGGAGTTTTTGATCAGGCTAACGGCCGTGGTGAAAATCGTTTTGCCAATAATAATTACTGGGTATGGAATGCTTCATTGAACTATAAACTGCAGAAAAATACCAGGCTTTATGTGAAGGTCAATAATATTTTTAATCAGTTTTATTCCAATTGGGACAATGAGAGCGGCGGATTTCTTGGATTTGATGAGTGGTATGCCGAACCTGGGCGTAACTATCAAATTGGTATAAACTACAGTTTTTAATGCTTCAGGAAAACAGCAAAAGCCATCTGTGTATTTGCAGATGGCTTTTCTGTATTGTGGAATTCTGGTGTTCAGCTCAAAGTTAAAGAAAGAGAGATGTTTAGATTAAATTTATTAAATGTTTATCTACAAGTTGCTGATCGGTATGCAAAAAAAATCAGAAGACATCCGATGCAGATGTTGATTAATTGCTGTAGTGAAGGTGACAATAGAGGTGCGCTGCTGTTACCTAAAAAAGCGAGCAGACAGAGAAATAAGAACGTTGCACTTATACAGCCACAGGTGAAAGAAAGAAGCTGCTGTCTGTTGAGCCGGTACTGGGAAACTTGTGCTGAAAGCATACCTAACCAGAAAATAATCGTCAGGGGATTGCTGAGCGTAAGCAGCCCTGCAGCGTAAAAACTGCTGATTTGTGGCAGCATAATAGTGGCAGTTGAAATCTGTGGATGAAAAACATCAGCTAAAGCAGTAACTGCAAAGTAGAGAAGCACGGCAGCACCGCAATAACGTAGTTTTTTTTGTATGCCCGGATAATTTTTCAGGCAAGTTCCTAAACCATATAATGCCAGCAGGATATAGAAAGCGTCAACCAAAACTACTGCCAGTACGGCTTTCAACGCTTCGGTTATTCCCCGGGCAATAGCTGTTTGCAGAATAAAAAGACAAACCGGACCGATTGACAGCTGTAAAATTATACCAAGGCGCAGACCGCGTATAAAAGAGTTCAGCAATTTAACTCTTCCTTTAGCGTTGCCAGAGTAATAAAGGTATTAGAACTGCTGACGCCGGTGATTTTTTTTAGCTTATTAGTAAGAAAGCTTTCCAGAGCATCGGTATCGCTGACGCTTACTTTAAGCAAATAGTCGTAAGCTCCGGCAAGATGATGACATTCAAGTACATCCGGAAGAACGGTTATCTGACTGCGGAAAGCATTGATATGCTCGGTTTTATCAATATTTACAAAAATAAAAGCTAAAAGTTTTTGCCCGGTCTGCCGGCGGTCGAGCTTGATTGTATACTTTTGAATAATCGAATTTTGTTCGAGTTTACGTATTCTTTCGGCAACAGCAGGAATTGACAGTTTTACTTTTTTACTTATCTCAGAAGCGGTGACGCGCCCATTTTCCTTTAAACAGTCTAGAATTGCAGTATCAATATTGTCCATAAAAACCTCCTTAAGTAAATAATATAGCAATTCTTTATTAAAAGTAAATAATTTATTGAAAAACGATAAATATTTAAGTAAATAGGCAGATAATATAAAAAAATACCGTTGGACTAAGTTGTTCAACGGTATTTTAAGACAGTTATTTCTTTTTATCTTTTTTCAGTTCTACATCAATTTCAAAAAGTCTGTTCCAGGGGAAAGAAATATCAAAATTACTTTTTTCTGTAAATTTATAACGTCCTGATAAATCTCGGCAAACGCCTAAAGCCAGATCGTGAACTGGTTTCTGATAAGGACCGAGAAGGTAAACTGCATTTTTTTGATTTTTGCTTTCCAAAAATGCAGTAGCACTGCGTCGGGCATTGGCCTGATAATACCAGTCGTCTATAACTCTGATACGCATCAGTTTTTCAGCATCCGGTTTTGACATCTGCGGAGTCAGTATACCCTGACAAATGGCAAATCCAACGGTATTGTCCGCAGTATTCCAGCCATTATAGGCTGTCAGCCGTTCCAACTGCCCCTGTTTGGCCAGTTCGTTCATAAAGCCATTGTCAGCTCCGTTAGAATAAGCTACGTCGGCCAAAGATACCCGGTAGCCGTTATCCATAAGCTGCTTGAGCTGTTTGATATAGGCACGGTTTTGCGGTGAAGAGAAAAACTGATTGGAAGGAGCGGTAGAATCCATCATTATGCCGTCAAAGGGCGTGTTTAGTGCCAAAACAACGTCTGCGTTAGCGGCACTGGTAGCAGTACGTCCGTCTACTGCTAAAATCTGCTGTGGCACTGATTGACCTAAGGTCATATCAGAATATTGCGGCAGCATTCGCGGTCCCCAGCCATCTGCATAATAGGCGTAAACACGTGGCTGATAACGCTTCAATTCGTTTCCGGCTCTGGTCAGCAGCAGCAGCCCGAGCTGGTCGACACCGGGGATTATCTGAAAAGTTCGCTGCGTAAGATCATAGGTTTCCTGAGTGAGCTTGCGTGCTTCCATATGGGTATGCGATAACGGAGCATTATCGTCCTTGCCGATTGCGAGAAAGTGAAAACGGTTGCTGCGGGTCATTTCTGTCAGCTTGCTGTTGATATTGAGATTTTTGGCGGCGTTCCAGCCAGTCCTGCAAATCTGCTTTAGGCAGGTTGGTAGACAAAGTTTTTTTCGTTAAAGCATCTTTGAGGCTGAGTCCAATCAAATCTTCGGAGTCACAAAGCTCGGAATAACGAAAAATAGCCAGACCGATTTTCGAATAATATGGAGGCTCAACAGCACCAAAACTGGCGCGCGGAGTTCTCATCAAGGTAGAGAAAGCATAAAGCCGTACTGGGAACTGATCACGCAGTGTTTCGAGTCGCTGCAGACGCTGCTCTAAAACTGCCTGCGGTTCGTGATGAGTACGTGATGCAACCAGACCGCCGTAGATCAGACTGTCTGTGGAAATGACGGCAGCGTCTGCCTGAGGCGCACGGCTGACGAGCCATTTCCATAATTCATCAGGACTGCCGTTTCGATTATATGAAGCCAGATATTTATCAGGCGGAAGCAGCACTTTGTAGCCCGCTGCTTCCATTGTTTTGGCAACATAAGAGGAACAGACAGGACGGTTATCCAAAGGTAAAAACAACAGAGTTTCTTTTTGGTTTTCCTCTGCCTGAGCCGAACTAAAAGATAGAAGCAGCAGGGAAAACAGCAGTATTTTTCTGAATGGATTATTCCAGATCTTCATCGGGGCATCTCCTAAAACTATTACTAATCTTAATATAATTATAAGGTAACGATATAAATTTGGCTACAAGAATTTTACAAATCAAAATTATTGACAATAATTATTGTTAAGTTTATAATTAATCATAGTCACATAATCAATCGGTTATGCGAAGGAAGAGGCTAACATATCTTTCCTGCAGAGAGAGGCGCCCTGGCTGTAAGCGCTTTGGAAAAATGATAGACCTTACCACCTTCAAACCACATTGCGGAACCTCTGCTCTGGCAGTTAGTATGCAGTGTCGTATGTCGGCGTTAACGGTACCGAGTGGACTTGCCAGCGGCAGGTCAATTAGGGTGGAACCGCGGTCAACTCCGTCCCTTTCCAGGGAACGGAGTTTATTTATTTTTAGGAGGCTAGTAAAATGGCAAATGTTAAAGTAACCTTAAAAGATGGCAGTGTAAAAGAAGTTGCTGCCGGAACGACATTGCTGGAAGTAGCAAAAGGTTTGTCGCAGAAACTTGGCAAACAGGCGCTTTTGGCTGTGGTAGACGGTGTGAATAAAGATTTGACAGATAAATTGGAGCATGATGCGTCAGTTGAATTTGTTGTTCCTGAAAGCTCTGAAGGACTGCATGCGATTCGCCATACGGCGGCACATATCATGGCCCAGGCAATTCAGCACTTGTTCCCCGATACTAAATTTGCTATCGGACCTGCTATTGCTAATGGTTTTTATTATGATTTAGACAGCGAGCATGTTTTTGTCCCGGAAGATCTGATTGCTATTGAAAAAGAAATGGCTAAGATCGTTAAGGCCAATCTTCCGCTTGTACGCAGTGAATTGCCGCGCAGTGAAGCGTTGAAAATGTTTGCAGACAAAGATGAAAAATATAAGGTCGAACTGATCAATGATCTGCCTGAAGATGCAGTTATCAGCACTTATACGCAGGGGGATTTCACAGACTTATGCGCAGGGCCGCATTGTCCGTCGACCGGCAGGGTAAAAGCTTTTAAACTGCAAAGTATTGCCGGCGCTTACTGGCGTGGTGATGAAAAAAATAAAATGCTGCAGCGTATCTACGGCACCGCTTTTCCTAGTAAGGAAGAACTGGACGCTTATCTGCATATGCTTGAAGAAGCTGCCAGACGTGATCATCGAAAACTTGGCAAAGAGCTGGATCTGTTCAGTATCATGGAAGAAGGTCCTGGGTTCCCGTTTTTCCATCCCAATGGCATGGTAATCCGCAACGAGCTGATCAATTATTGGCGTGAAGTGCACAGACGTTATGGTTATCAGGAAATCAAAACTCCGATGATCTTGTCCCGTAAGTTATGGGAGACTTCTGGACACTGGGACCATTACCGTGAAAATATGTATGTTACTGAGATCGACAACGAAGATTACGCTATCAAACCCATGAATTGCCCCGGTGGTATGCTGGTCTATAAAACTCATCCGCATAGCTACAGGGAATTACCGATCCGTGCCGGCGAGCTTGGACTGGTACATCGTCATGAATTGTCCGGTGCTTTGCATGGCTTGTTCCGTGTGCGCTGCTTTACGCAGGATGATGCTCATATTTTTATGATGCCGAGCCAGATCAAAGACGAGATCCAAAATGTTATTCGTTTATTTGACGAGGTTTATGCAACCTTTGGGCTGAAATATCATGCCGAGCTTTCGACCCGCCCGGAAGATTCAATGGGTGATGCTGAAACCTGGGAAACTACAACTAATGCTTTGAAGAGCGCAATGGAAGATTTTGGACTTGATTATGTTATCAATGAAGGCGACGGAGCTTTCTATGGCCCTAAGATCGACTTTCATCTGACAGATTCTATCGGTCGTACATGGCAGTGCGGCACTATTCAGCTGGATATGCTGCTGCCAGAAAAATTTGATTTGACCTATACCGGCGAAGATGGTTTGAAGCATCGTCCGGTTATGATCCATCGTGTGGTTTATGGTTCTATAGAGCGTTTTATCGGTATCCTGATTGAGAACTATGCCGGTGCTTTTCCTGCCTGGCTTGCTCCCTGCCAGGTGCGTGTAATGCCGATTACCGACAAGCATTATGAGTATGCTAAAAAATTGAGTGATGAAATGTTTAAATTGGGGCTGCGCGTTTATCTTGACGATCGTAACGAAAAAATCGGTTATAAGATTCGTGAAGCACAGCTGCAGAAAGTTCCGTATATGCTTGTTATCGGTGATAAAGAAGTTGAAGACGGTACAGTTGCTGTGCGCCGCCGCGGCGAAGGAGATATCGGAGCTATGAAGCAGGAAGATTTTATTGCCATGCTGCAAGAAGAAATTGCCGATAAAAAATAATCAGATATGAATGTCGTGCTAGATAAGTGGTAACGGAAATAGATAATAATTATTGAAAAAACGAATAAAAAGTGTTATAATATATCCAGATAAAAACGGCATTTTAAGCTGTTAAGGAGGATGTTATCATGAATAAAAAAAAGTTTATAAGGTTTTTAATGAACAAGTCCAGGCTGAATTGTATTCTGCATATATGTATCTTGCGATGAGCCTGGATATGGAAGCTAAAAATTATAAAGGTATGGCTAAATGGCTTTATCTGCAATATGAAGAAGAACGTGAACACGCTTTGCGCTTTGTAAAATTTATGCAGGACTGCGGTGTGCAGCCTCAGCTTCTGCAGATTGATATGCCGGCGGCTGATTACGGTACCCCTCTGAATTTGTTCAAAAAAGTTTTAGAGCATGAAAAATATGTTACTTCCCGTATTTATGATATGTATGAAGTAGCTTTGAAAGAAAAAGATTACGCGGCTCAAAGCTGTCTTAAATGGTTTATCGATGAGCAGGTAGAAGAAGAAGCCAATGCTTCTGAGATTGTTGAAAAGCTGGAAATGATCGGCGATAATATTTCCGGATTGTTTTATCTTGACGGACAGCTGGGAGCAAGAAAAGATTAATAAATATGTTGACACAAAGTTAACATTATGATATTATATCCAAGTAACAAAGCAGAAGCCGCTCGCTTCTCACCTTGCAGCAAAAGCTCGACAGGGTCGGATATGATTTTCAGCGCGGGCAGTATTATCTGCTCGCGTTTTTTATTTAATTTTGGAGGTGAACGGTTATTAGCAAAGAAAGCTTGCGTATCAATGAAGAAATTCGGGCACGGGAAGTGCGCGTTATTGCCGGTGAAGGCGAACAGCTGGGTATTATGTCCGGTCGTGATGCTTTGCAGCTGGCGCAGGAAAGACATCTTGATTTAGTGGAGATCGCTCCTACAGCGAAACCTCCGGTGTGCCGGATTATGGATTACGGCAAGTATCGTTACGAGCAGCAAAAACGAGATAAAGAAGCTCGTAAAAAGCAAAAGACCTTTGATATCAAAGAAGTCAAATTGCGCCCCGGTATTGAGGATCATGACTTCGGCGTCAAATTCAAAAATGCAGTGCGATTCCTGGAAGACGGCGACAAAGTAAAAGTCACCATCATGTTCCGTGGCCGCGAATTATCGCATCCTGAGCTTGGCGAAGTGTTGCTCAAAAAAATGGCTGAACAGCTCAAAGACATGGCTGTCATTGAGCGTGCACCTAAATTAGAAGGCAGAAACATGATTATGATTGTTGCGCCTAAAGCTACCAAATAAGGAGGACTTAACAATGCCTAAAATGAAAACCCGCAGAGCTGCTGCTAAACGTTTTAAAAAGACTGGTACCGGTGAATTCAAACGTGCTAAAGCTTTTAAAAGCCATATTCTTGAACATAAATCTCCTTCCCGCAAGAGAAACTTGCGTAAGGCTGCACTTGTTCACAAAACTGATCATGAACGCGTAGCAAAAATGCTGCCGTACGCATAATAGATAAGGGAGGCTGACTATAATGGCAAGAATTAAAGTGGGCGTTACTGCTCATCGTCGTCATAAAAAAATCTTAAAACTGGCTAAAGGCTATCGCGGTTCTAAACATTTGCTGTTCAAAAAAGCTAATGAAACTGTTATGAAAGCTTTGAGCTATGCTCGTCGTGACCGTCGTGCTAAAAAACGCGAATTCCGTCGTTTGTGGATCGCTCGTATCAACGCTGCTACCCGTGCTAACGGCATGAGCTACAGCCGTTTCATGAATGGTCTGGCTAAAGCTGGTATCGAAATGAACCGTAAAGTTTTGGCTGATATGGCTATTTATGATGCAGCTGCTTTCACCAAACTGGTAGAAGCTGCTAAAGCTGCTCTGTAAGAATTACTGCTTACAGTACAAATGAATTGAATTGCTGCTGCTGCGGCAATAAAAAACAGTGTAAGTCTTAGGACTTACACTGTTTTATTTTAAGTTGTTATTTAATGTTATTAAGGATAGTAACTAATTCACCAGCGCTGATATCACCGGCAACAGGAGTAATAATACCTTTGCCTGCGATTTTTACAGTGCCGCCCTCAGCATAGGCATTTTGAGTATTCTGACCTGCATGATAGATCGCTGCAAGATTGCCTGCTACGAAGTAAGAACGCTGCATACCGCTCATATTGCCTGCAGCAGCCGGTGTCATAAAGGTCTTTCCGTTAATTTTCACTTCGCCGCTGTTAGCGTCAACAGTAACTTTGCCGTTACTGTATTCGGTAAGCTTTTTGGAATAATTATTGCGGCGGTCGCTGTCTTTCGGATGAGTAGACGGGTTGAGTATGTCGCTGAGAACATCTTTTTTAGAGCTGTCGCTGGAGCTTTCGATAACTGCCTGCCAAACAGCTGCAGGAGCGCCTACATTATAACCGGCATCAGCCATATAAGTGAAGGCGATATTGTCAGCTTCCCATTCGTTGGGTTTGGTAACGCCGGTGTTTTTGGCATGGACTGCTACTACTTGTGCTGCCAGACCGTTAGCACCGCCGATTTCAGAGCCTACAGTTTTCATCACGAAGTCAACGGACATCTTTTTCTTTGCGCCTTTGATTGGATGTTCTTTCTGACCGTGTACAAGCTCATGGGCGATAACGGCAGCCAGTTTATCTTCATTGTAGTCCAGGAACCAGAAAGCGCCGATATTTACGGACATATTGTGCCCTAATGCACAGTAAGCATTGAAAAATTCCTGATTATTAACGAAATAATTATATGGTTTACTATTGATGGTTGCGTCGCTTTTGGCGATGGCCGGGGTCATACGCTGCATAATGCGGCCAAGCATGGCATTGGCATTATAATCGCTGTTGACGCCGTCTTCCTGTTTCAGGGCTTCGAACAGCTCATGGCGGCCTTCGTTATCATAATAATTCAGTGCCTTGTTGATTTCCTGCTGTTCCTTGGCGGCGCCTACGGCTTTGCCGGCAATACTGCCAAGGTTGATGGCTTCAGCCTGCTGTGGCAGAGTAAAGCTCAGTACTGATACGGCTAAAAGAGCCGCACCTACTATTATTTTAGATTTTTTAAACATTGATATCCCCCTTTGTGTATATTCTGTGAACTATTATAGCAAACAAAATGGTAAAAGCAAAGTTTTGTTTAAGGAATATTTTTAAGATAAAAAGAATTTTGCTTAATTTTTACGTCAGCAGTATAATTTAAGGTGAGTTTTTTATGAAGCAGTAGATAAAGACAAGATTTCTTTTGATGAAAATGAGGGAACCATATGGAACAGGTTTTAACTAAGGCACTGGCGTTTGTAGCCGTTATTGCCTTAGGTTATTTCTTAAAGAAGCGCGGCTTTTTTAAACCGCATGACTATGAACTTATTGCCAAAATAGTCTTAAATATTACGCTGCCATGTGCCGTTATTACCAGCTTTGCAGCTTTTAAAATGGATTATACGCTGTTTATATTGACTCTAATCGGTTTTTGTGGAAATTTGCTGATGATTGCCTGGGGATTTATATTGACGCGTTATCAGACGAATGCGGCAAAGATTTTTTACGTATTTAATCTGGCCGGTTATAATATCGGCTGTTTTACTTTACCGTTTGCACAAAGCTTTTTGGGCCCTTTCGCTGTAGTAGCTACTTGTATGTTTGATGTTGGTAATTCGATTATGTGTACTGGCGGAACTTATGCTCTGACCAGTGGGCTGGTGCATACAGGTGAAAAATACGAGCCTGTGAATCTGCGCAGTATAGCTGCTAAACTTCTTGGATCTGTGCCTTTTGTTGTTTATATGCTGATGTTGGTCTGTGCGGTACTACAGCTGCATTTACCTCAGCCTGTTTATACTCTTACTGGTCTTATCGGCGGTGCCAATACTTTTTTATCGATGCTGATGATCGGAATGATGTTTGAAATGACGTTGGATTTAGATAAGCTGAAGCAAGTGAGAGAGGTAGTGCTGTACCGTTATGTTTTTGGAATTGCCCTGGCATGGCTGTGTTTTTATCATGTGCCGCTGAGTGCAGAGGTCAAGGAAGTACTGACGCTGGTTTTTTTGGCGCCTTCTACGGCTATCGGCCCGATCTTTATTGCCAGAATGGGCGGTAATGTGGAACTGGCCGGTTTTGCTAATTCCATAACTATTGTGCTCAGTATTATTTTGATGACGCTGTTTTTTACATTTCTGCACATTTGATTTGTAATTAAATAAAGCGGTCTTTTAGTAAGCAAGTAAAATTGACAAGCATAAAGTAATGAGAGTAAACTTGATTTATATTCAATAAGTAATATTTAGCGGCTTTTGTCAGGATGGTGAAAAATTTGTTGTTTTTGATCAATTTATTGCACAAATGGTTAAAGCTGCTTAATCGCAGTTTGAATGGCAGCCAGATGGTGGCGTTTACTTTTGCCATGCTTATCTTATGCGGTTCACTGCTGTTGATGCTGCCAATGGCCAGTGCTGACGGCAGCAGTATGCGTTTTATCGATGCTTTGTTTACAGCGACCTCTACTTCATGCGTAACAGGACTTGTTGTTGTAGATACAGGGCATTATTTTTCCTGGTTTGGAAAATTAGTGATGATCGTTCTCATCCAGATCGGTGGATTGGGCATTATGACTCTGACCACCTTACTGAGCGTGGCGGTTGGTAAAAGGATCAATCTGAGAGAAAGGCTGTTTATTCAGGAATCGCTTAATCTGAATGAACCTTCCGGGGTAGTACGGTTGTCGTTAAATGTTGTTAAATACGCTTTGACGATCGAATTTATTTTTGGGACTATTCTGGCCTGGCATTTTTATTCTGCTTTGGACATGGGGCTTACAGGTATTGCCTGGGGTTACTGGCATGCTATATCGGCTTTTTGCAATGCCGGGTTTGACTTGTTTGGAGATTATGCCAGTCTGACAGGGCATTATAACGATATAACTCTGAATTTGTGTATTATGGCGCTGATAACCATCGGTGGTATTGGTTTTACGGTTTTGGATGATCTGCGTCGTAACCGGAAATGGAAGAAGCTGCGTTTGCACAGTAAAATAGTGCTGACGGCCAGCGCGATCCTGACTTTTGGCGGTACTCTGGTGATCTTGGCTTTGGAATATACGAATCCGGCTACTCTTGGCGGCATGCCCAACGAATTGGACAAATGGATGGCGGCTGCTTTTCAGGCGGTTACCTGCCGCACTGCCGGGTTTAATACGATCGATTTGACTGATATGCGGGCCAGTTCTCTGTTTTTTATGGTTCTTTTAATGGGTATCGGTGCTTCGCCGACGTCTACTGGCGGTGGTATGAAAACGACAACTGTGCTCGTTCTGCTGGTATCGACGTGGGGACTTCTGCATGGCAAGCGTGATACGGTGCTGTTTGACAGGAGGATAGCTTCGGAAACAGTCGATAAAGCTTATAATGTTTTTACAGTTTGCCTGTTGTGGATGCTTGGAGCGTATTTTTTGCTCCTGATCTGCGATGGTGGGCTGCATCGGGCGGATTACGTTTTATTTGAAGTGGTTTCTGCATTTGCGACTGTTGGTCTGGGAGTTGGGATTACGCCAGACTGGAACGACTGGGGCAAACTGATTCTGGTTTTGACTATGTATGCCGGACGTATCGGCGTGCTGACCTTTGTTTTATCCTTCCTTCATTCTAAAGATGATAAGATCAGATATCCTTCGGAAAATATTATGATTGGTTAAAGGCGGTAACGATAATGATTAAAAAACAACGTGAAAAACAATATGCTGTTTTCGGGTTAGGGCGTTTTGGTACGAGTGTAGCATTGACACTTAACGAACTTGGTTATCAGGTCATGGGTGTTGATACTGATGAAGATAATGTTCAGCGTCTGGCACATGAGCTGACTCATGTTGTAACGGCAGATTCTTCTGATGAACGTACGCTGCGTTCTTTGGGCGCTCAGAATTTTGATGTGGCAGTCGTGGCGATCGGGGATTTGGAAGCGAATATGCTGACGACCTTACTGCTTAAGGAAATTGGTGTTCCTGTGGTTGTCGTTAAAGCTATCAATCAGGTTCATGGAAAAATGCTCAAAAAAATCGGCGCTGATAAGATCGTTTATTCGGAACGTGATATGGGACAGCGTGTAGCGCATAACCTTATTTCCAACAGTATCGTCGATTATATCGAACTGTCTGATACCATCAGCTTGATGAGTATCACTGTGCCGCCAAGTCTGGCAGGGAAAAACCTGATCGAATCCAATCTGCGCAGCCGCTATAATGTCAATATCGTGGCGATTAAGCACGGCAGTGAAACTCTGGTCAATCCCGATCCCAAAATGGTACTTAACCTCGGCGATGAAATGATCATTATCGGTGAGCATAGTAATATTAAAGCACTGGAGGAAGTGGTCTGATGAAAGAACTGAGCAGCGTAAGTAATCCGATCGTTAAAGCTGCCGCAGAGCTGAAACAAAAAAAATATCGGACAGAACAGCAGGCTTTTTAGTGGAGGGAATGCGATCGGTGGAGGAAGCTGTAAACTGTGGTATAGTGAAACAGCTTTTTGTGCTTAAAGGAACTAAAACTGCTTCGGCAAGGCAGGCCGCTATTATAGCAGCGGCTGCGGCAGAAGGAGTTGAATTGTATGAGGTTACCGAACCTGTAATGAAAAAAATTGCCGACACAGAAACGCCGCAGGCTCTGACTGCCGTTGTTGCCAAACAAAGTGCGGCCTTAGAGGAACTGGCTGCAGCCGGTGGTATTGTGCTCGTATTAGACCGCATCGGCGATCCTGGTAATCTGGGAACGATGATTCGTACTGCTGATGCGGCAGGTATCAGCGGCGTAGTACTACTGGCTGGCTGTACTGATATTTTTGCACCGAAAGCAGTACGTTCTACAATGGGATCACTGCTGCATATACCGGTAGCTGAAGGTATATGCGAAGCAGACTTTATCAGCTGGGCACGTAAGAACGGTTATGAAATAGCGGTAACTTGCCTGGAAAATGCAGACAGTTTATATCAAACAGATTTACAGGGCCCGGTAGCAGTTGTTGTCGGCAGCGAAGCAGAGGGTGTTTCAGACGGCTTGCTGGAAGCAGCCGTAAAAAAAGTTTTTATCCCGATGGAAGGGCAGGCCGAATCGTTGAATGCTGCTGTGGCAGCTGGAATCGTTATGTTTGAATGTCTGCGGCAACGGCTTGCAGGTAAAGGCAAGTTGTGATAAAATAAGTAACGTTAATTGAATACGCCCCATTTTTTCGACACTATGACCGAGAGAGTACGCCAGACGTGCGACACAGAGAGCGAGGCCACGGCTGCAAGCCTTGCGATACACTAAAGCGGAAGTTCACTCGTGAGTGTTTGCGCTGAAGGCTTTGGTTTGTAGGCGCAACGTCAGTCGCGTTAAGACAGCAGAGTACAAATTAGGGTGGTACCGCGGAAGCATAACTTTCGCCCCTTACCAGGGGCGGGAGTTTTATTTTTTTATAGGAGGAAGAATATGAGAGAAGAATTGCAGGCACTTAAGGAACAAGCGCTGGCAGAGCTGGGAGCAGTAACGACTCCAGACGAACTCAAAGATTTGCGCATCAAATATTTGGGTAAAAAAGGCCCGATGACAGAAATTCTGCGCGGTATGGGCGCACTGCCGGCAGAGGAAAGACCGAAAATCGGACAAATCGTCAACGAAGTAAAAAGCGCCTTGGAAACGGCTATCAATGCCAAAACCGAGGTTTTAGAAGCAGAGTCCTTAAAAGCAAGGCTGGCAAATGAAAAAGTGGACATTACTTTGCCTGGACGCACACAAAACTGCGGGCATCTGCATCCGGTGACACTGACACTGCGCGAGATCAAAAAGATTTTTATGCGGATGGGGTTTGATGTTATGGAAGGCCCTGAGATAGAAAGCGATTATTATAACTTTGAAGCTTTGAACCTGCCGCAGGATCATCCGGCACGGGATATGCAGGATACATTTTATATTACTGAAAAATTTTTGCTGCGTACCCAGACTTCACCTGTGCAGGCTCGTACAATGCAGGCCTGTGAGCCTGACACACCGATCAGGATGATCGCCCCTGGAACAGTTTACCGCAACGATTATGATGCTACTCATTCTCCGATGTTTCATCAGGTAGAAGGTTTGGTACTTGGTGAAAATATCAGCCTTGCTGATTTAAAGGGTACGCTGGAAACCTTTTGTAAAGAGATGTTCGGCGGCAGTGTGGAGATACGCTTGCGTCCCAGTTATTTCCCCTTTACGGAACCAAGTGCCGAAGTAGATATTTCCTGCGTTATCTGTGGCGGCAAAGGCTGCCGCGTCTGCAAGAATTCAGGCTGGCTCGAGATTTTGGGTTCAGGTATGGTTCATCCCAATGTGCTGCGGATGAGCGATTACGATCCGGATAAAATTAATGGTTATGCTTTTGGAATGGGTGTTGAACGCATCGCTATGCTTAAATACGGCATTGACGATCTGCGCTTATTCTTTGAAAATGATTTGCGGTTTATCCGCCAGTTCAAATAAGGAGGAAGATTATGTTAGCATCTATTGACTGGTTAAAAAAATATGTTGATATTAATGTCACTCCTGAAGAGTTGGCTGAAAAACTGACACGCGTAGGTTTGGAAGTTGAAAGTGTGAACTATCTGGGAGCGGGGTTGGAAGGCGTTGTTACCGGCAAAGTAACACAGATTGAGCGGCATCCTAATTCTGATCATTTGTGGATTTGTATGATGGATTACGGCAGCGGTGAGATCGTACAGATTCTGACTGGTGCGCAAAATGTCCATCAAGACGATATCGTACCGGTTGCAGTTGTTGGGTCGCAGCTTCCCAGTGGGATGAAGCTTAAAAAAGCAAAAATGCGCGGACTTGATTCTTTTGGAATGTTGTGCAGCGCTGAAGAGCTGGGCATTGATGCTAAGCTTGCTGCCGGAACAGCGCAATGGTATTTTCATCCTGCCGCCGGATACACCGATTGGCGTAGATATAAAAAAGGTTTTGGGACTGGATGACGTGGTGTTGGATATTGACCTGACCGCCAACCGCGGTGATTGTACAAATATCATTGGTCTGGCACGTGAAGCTGCTGCTGTTTTGGGTACGGAATTCAGAATGCCAGATATGAGCGTACAGGAAACTGCCGGCGGCAATGCTGCCGAAATGGCGAAAGTAGATGTGCAGGCGGCAGATCTGTGCAGTCGTTTTGCTGTGCGGATATTGAAAAATATTAAAATCGGTCAGTCGCCGGAGTGGATGCAGAAACATCTGCGTGCCTGCGGTATGCGTCCCATCAGTAATGTTGTCGACGTGACTAACTATGTAATGCTTGAATTAGGGCAACCGATGCATGCCTATGATTATGACAGGGTCAGTGGACATACGCTGATCGTTCGGCGTGCTGCTGAAGGTGAGAAGCTGGTGACGCTGGATAATCAGGAGCGGAGTCTTGATTCCAGCATGATCACTATTGCTGATACTGAACATGCGGTAGGCCTGGGCGGTGTTATGGGTGGTTTGGAAACAGAAGTTACTGCCGATACCGTAAATGTTATGTTAGAGGCCGCTACTTTTAACGGACCTTCGATTCGCCGTACTTCGAAAGCATTGGGATTACGCAGCGAAGCGTCAGGGCGCTTCGAGCGCGGTGTTGATACCGTGCTGACTCATAATGCGCTTAATCGTGCAGCACATTTGCTGGAACAGATGGGTGCCTGCGAGACTGTCTGCGGTATCGTAGAAGCTTATCCGACTGAGGCGCAGCCGGCTGTTGTTAAAGTTAATCCGTCTGCTATCAATACCCGCATTGGTGTAGAGATAGAGACAGGGGAAATGATTTCTATTCTGCAGAAGCTTCAGTTCGAAGTACATGAGGAAGGAGAAGATCTGGTCGTTACAGCGCCCAGCTGGCGTTATGATGTGACCTGTGATGCTGATATCAGTGAAGAGATCGCGCGTATGCATTCGTATGACAAGATTGCCTCACATATGCCTGCTCTGCCTTTGGTACAGGGGCGTCAGGATGTGATTGAGGACGTACGCGATAGTGTGGAGGATTATTTGGCTTCGGTCGGACTGAGTGAGGTTATGACTTACAGTTTTATCCATCCATGTTCTTTTGACAAGCTGGAATTACCTGCAGATGATGAACGCCGTCGGTTTATTGAAGTAATGAATCCGATCAGCGATGAATTCAAAGTTATGCGCACTACTTTAGTACCAAGCATTTTAAGTACAGTTGCTTATAATTTGGCACGTCAAAGTGAAAGTGTCAAAATTTTTGAAGTCGGGCGCACTTATCTGCCGAAAGCGCTGCCTTTGACAGAGTTCCCGGTTGAAAAGCGTGTATTGTGCGCTGCAATGAGCGGTAAACGTAATGTGTTAAACTGGACTGAGGGAAAAGATAATGTAGACTTTTATGATATGAAAGGTGTCGTAGAAGGTCTTTTGAGCAAATTACAGGTCACTGATTACAAGCTGATACTGGCAACACAGCCATATCTGCATCCGGGAAAGAGCTGTGCAATCGAATATCAGGGAGAGCTGATTGGTTATTTCGGTGAAGTGCATCACGGTTGCTGCTAACTTTGAACTGAGCAGTGAAACCTATGTTCTGGAGCTGGCAATCGAACCTTTGGTCGCTGCTGCTGTTAAGGTGCCTAAATATAAACATCTGCCTAAATTCCCCGGTACTTCGCGTGATATAGCTGTCGTTGTACCGTTGGAAGTAAGTATGCGCGAGCTTGAAGGCGTGATTCGCGCTAATGCAGGCGAGCTTTTGACTGACGCAAAGGTGTTTGATGTGTATACCGGTAAGCAGGTAGCAGACGGCTGTAAATCCATGGCCTTTAATCTTACTTTCCAGGCCGGTGATCGTACCTTGACTGATACGGAGATAGATACGGTAATTAAAAATGTAGTTGATAAAGTAGGAGAAGAATATAAAGCTAAATTAAGAGCCTGATAAATGATTTTTTAACAGCCCTTTATAAATAAGGGCTGTTTTTCGTAAATAATAAAACTGCATCGGCTATCGTCAAAGGTGTTATAATGGAATTGTATGAAAGAAGGTGCATTTTATGAAAATCATTGACGCGCATATGCATTATTATGATATAGACAAGTTTTATGAGGTCGCAGAAAATGCAGGACATGAAAATACTGCGGCTTGTTGGCAGCAGATATGCCAAGAGAATAATATTGTTTTTGCTGTGGCGATGGGTAATTCTGAAGATGCGCCCAGTCGTTACGGCGGCAGTACACCGAGACTGATTAATCTAAGTGGTCCTTTTGATGAGAAAAATTATAACCAGCCTCTTTCAATGGGGTATTGTTTAGGCGTCAAAAGTGAAGATATTACACTGGCAAATGCTGAAAAAACAGCTCAGGAATTTGAGCACTATCTGAGTGATCCTCATTGTCTGGGCATAAAGTTTTATCCAGGTTACCGGCCTGTATTTATTTATGATGAACGTCATTATCCGCTGTTTGAATTGGCCCGGCATTATAATGTGCCTGTGGCAGTGCATACAGGCGATACAGCAACGCCTGCTGCTAAACTGCGTTATGCCCACCCGTTGACGGTGGATGAGGTAGCTGCTGATTTCCCGGACGTGCAGTTTGTTATCTGTCACTGCGGAAATCCATGGCTGCTTGACGCAACTGAGGTGGCTACGAAAAATGATAATGTAGCTGTAGATCTGTCCGGTTTACTGGAAGGAATACCGGGGCCGCATTTTTATAGGCAGAATCAGGGTTATTTTGATTATTTGGGTATGTGGCTGCGTTATATGAACCGCTGGGACAAATTGATGTATGGCAGTGATTGGCCGTTAATCAATATTCCTGATTATATAGCGATAATGCGTCAACTGATCCCGGAAGAACATCAGGAAGCATTTTTTTACAGCAATGCTTTGCGGGTTTATAGTCGTATACAGAAAATTTTATAAAATCTACAAAAATCCTATTTGCGTATGCAAATAGGATTTTTTTGTATTAACGTAGATTTTACAAGGGTTTGTTAATATTTATGAGTGCTAAATTATGAAGAATGTGGTATAATATATACGTTTTTTTATGAGCTTTTTTGAGTTTTGAATGTGAGGTAGATGGGAATGGAACTTATATATATAACGCTTGCTGTGTATGGTATGGGTGCCGCTACGGCACTGTTTCCTAAAAAAATGGAGATGGCGGCACATTACTGTGCGGTTTTGGCAGCAGTATTTGGCAGCGGAGCTCTGCTGTATCAGTCTGCGGCTTATATGATGCAGGGAAGTGGGAGCCTGCTGAGCGGCAGCTGGGCATTTTTTACTTTCAATGCTGATCGGTGGAGCGCAGTTTTTTTATTGATTACGGGCTTGGCAGGAACAGTAACGAGCATTTATGCTTGGGGTTATGCGAAAAGCTATCTGGGTAAAAGGCTGAGACTTTTGGGCGGACTCTGGAATGCATTTTTGCTTTCTATGGTGCTGGTTTTACTGGCTGCTGATGTTTTCAGTTTTTTACTGGCTTGGGAGCTGATGGCCGTAGTAAGCTTTCTGCTGGTCAACGAAGCTGAAAAAAAAGCTGCACATAATGCAGCGTATCAATATTTGGTTATGACCCATATCGGAACAGCGGCAATCATGATTGCTTTTTTGATGATAGGCAGTCAGGCAGGGTCTTTAGATTTTTCTGTGCTCGGTCAGGGAGTGTTGAGTGATAATGTTCGTAATGCGGCGTTTATCACTGCTTTTGCCGGTTTTGCATTAAAAGCGGGGTTATTGCCGCTGCATGTGTGGCTGCCTAATGCGCATCCTGCTGCACCAAGTCATGTTTCGGCGCTGATGAGCGGCGTTATGCTGAAAATAGCCTTATATGGTTTCGGACGTTTTGTTTTTCAGTTTCTTGGCCCGATGGAATTCTGGTGGGGGGCTTTTGTGCTGGTGGTAGGTCTGCTATCAGCAGTTTTGGGTGCTTTATATGCACAGATGGAAAAAGACATCAAAAGGATCTTAGCATATTCATCTGTAGAAAATATGGGAATTATTTTCGGAGCTTTTGGTTGTGGGATGGTACTTATGACAACGCCACGGCATGACTATGCATTAATTGGTTTTTTGGCCGCTGTTGTACATTCCTTGAACCACTCGGTGATGAAATCACTGTTGTTTATGTCGGCAGGGGCTGTAATGCATGCTACCGATAGTAAGGATATTGAAAAAATGGGTGGCTTGGGTAAATTGATGCCATGGACTGCGGTTTTTACACTGGTAGGTTCGATGGGCTTGTCTGCCCTGCCTCTGACAGGTGGTTTTGTGGGGGAGTGGCTCGCACTGCAGAGTTTTGTTACTTTGGCCGGCAGCAGTGAAGGACAGGGGCTGCGGCTTTTAGGAGCACTGGCTTTTGTTCTGTTCGGTTTAGCAAGTGCTTTAGCAGTTGGTTGCTTTGTGCGTCTTTATGGAGTAGTTTTTTTGGGCCGGAATAGAAGCAGGCTCGTAGAACGTGCTCACGAAAGCGATTGGTCGATGCGTTTGGGAATGGGGTTGGCGGCAATATTGGTATTGCTGCTTGGTATTGTCCCGGGGCCGGTAGTCGCTGTGCTGCAAACGGCAGTGCAGAACCAGCAAACTCTTTGGCGCAGTTTTGCAGATATGCAGAAGGTTTGGTGGTTTGGCAGCGGAAGTTATGCAGTTTATGCACCGTTACTGCTATTGACAGTACTGTCGGTTGTTTTACTGGCTGTGGCCCTTATGACCTGCGGCGATAAAAGCTTTGTTCATCGTGAAGTTACTTGGAACTGCGGTACTTATCCTACAGCGCGCCAGCAATATTCAGCTACTGGTTTTTCCAAGCCGCTCCGCCGGGCTTTTGATTTTTTGCTGAAGCCCAAGCGAACGGCAACCTATCTGAAAAAGGGCAATCCGTATTTTGGGCGGCAGCTGGAATATAAATTATCGATCCCGGATCAGTTTACAGAAAAGCTATATGTACCGATTCAGCACTATATGGTCTGGTCTGCTTCTTTTCTGCGTCGTATTCAGCAGGGCAGCGTACGTCTGTATATCAGTTATGTAATGGTGGCTATGCTTTTGGTTTTGATTTGGGGGGCGATGTAAATGGCTATGCATATTTATGATTTGGGCTGGATGTTGGCACAAGTGTTGCTGCTTTTGTGCAGCGCTCCTTTAGTTGCCGGTATCATAAAAAAAGTGAAATCCTTGCTGCAGAATCGTATCGGTTCCAGTATTTTCCAGGAATATTTCGATCTTTATAAATGGTGGCAGAAGCCTACAATACTTACGCCTTATACCAGTCTGGTTTTTATTATTGCGCCGCTGGTATATTTTGCCAGTGTAGTAGTGGCAGCGGCGATGCTGCCTAACTTTTTTGGAATTCAATTCAGTTTTGGAGATGTTTTTGTTTTTATTGGTGTTCTAACGCTGGGGCGCTTTTTTATGACTTTATCGTCTCTGGATACGGCTACGGCGTTTGGCGGCATGGGCGGATCCCGTGAAATTTATATTTCTGTTTTAGCAGAACCTGTAATTTTGCTGGCTGTACTGGTGAATGCGCTGCGCAGTGGCAGCACAACTTTAGCGGGAATGGCGCTTGATTTTCAGGCGGTTTATTTAAGCGTAGCCAGCGTGCTGACATGTATTGCTTTCTTTTGCCTGCTGCTGGCTGAGAATGGAAGAATTCCTGTCGATAATCCTGATACGCATTTGGAACTGACAATGATTCACGAGTGTATGCTCCTTGAATATTCCGGACGGTTGCTGGCAGTGATCCATTGGGCAAGCATGCTGAAAACATTAGTATTTTTGGTCTTGTTTTCGTTGTTGTATCTGCCGCTTTCACTGCCGCTGGCAGTGAAAGTGCTCTTGGCAGCGACAGCGGTAAGTGTTATGGAAACTCTGAAGAATAAAATGCGTCTGTTCAAAGTTCGCGTATATCTGGCCGCAGCCGGTATTTTACTGCTGCTGGCAATTGTAGCGTAAGGAGGGGTATGATGAATTTTTTGGTAATCGTCTTATTGTTCGTTGTCTTTTTGCAGACCCGTATTATGGACCTGCGCCGGGCAATCATCTGCCTTAGTGTTCAATCGGCTGTTATTGCTCTTGCCTGCTTTATTTCCGGTATTGCGCATGGCGAGGGTATTCATATTTATGCTCCGGGACTGCTGACAATTATCGTAAAAGTCCTTTAGTGCCTTATGCAATGCTGCGGCTTGTCAGTAAGCTGGCTGATGAGCGTGAGCTCATTTCAGAGATCAATGTTAATTATTCAACTGCCGCAAGTGCAGTTTTTCTGGTTCTGAGTTATCTTATTGTTGATAAAATGCTGCCCGGAGTAGAAGGTCGCGATATTCTGGCGCTTTCCATCGTAATGATTTTGACTGGTCTGACGTTGATCGTTATGCGCAGCCGAGCTATTATGCAGATGGTAGGCTTGATAACAATGGAAAATGGTATTTACCTTTTAGGGATGGCGATGACGGAAGGTCTGCCTCTGGTTATAGAAATGGGTATCTTTTTGGACGTGCTGATTGCTGTCATGGTACTGGTAATACTGACTAACCGGCTGCGTTTGTCGTTTATGACGACAGATACCAATGTGTTGAGAAAGCTGAAGGGGTGACGGGATGCTGGAGCTGATTTATATAATTTTTGCTTTGCCGGTGGTTTGTGCGGCTTTAGCTATCAGCGGCGTTTTAGGCAGCGGCAGTTTGCTGCACTGGCTTAATCGCTTGACTGCTGCTGCTGTAGGCGTTGCAGTTATTCTTTTAGCACAGAGTTTTACGCCAACACAGCCTTTTAACAGTGAATATGTTTATCTGGACGCGCTTAATGTCTGGGTAATACTGATCATTACAGCTTTATATGTAGCGGCAGCATGGGTTTCCAAGTCATATCTGCTGCGCGAGCACAGCCGTGGCTATCTTAGCCGTACGCCTGGTTTGATTGGCCGTTATTATGCTTTGTTCCAGATGTTTGTTTGGACTATGTTTCTGGTACTGATGGTAAAAAATCTGGGATTGATGTGGGTCGCTATCGAGGCGACAACGTTGGTGTCTGCTTTTCTGGTATCATTTAAATTTACCCGCAGTGCTCTGGAAGCGACCTGGAAATATGTGATGGTTTGTACTGTTGGTATTTGTCTGGCACTTTTGGGAACAATGATCCTGTATTATGCGCAGATTTCGGCACTTGGGGCTGAAAAGGCTTTGAGCTGGCTGTGGCTGACCGAACATGCAGAACTTCTTAACCCGTCGCTGACAAAGCTGGCTTTTTTATTTATTTTTATTGGTTATGGTACTAAAATCGGTATGGCTCCGATGCATACATGGCTGCCTGATGCTTATTCAGAAGCTCCGTCTCTGACCAGCGGCCTTTTATCCGGAGCTTTATGTACCTGCGCTATTTATGTATTGCTGCGTAACATAGTAGTTGTGATACCGACTGTAGGTGTAGAATTTATCAGTACGCTGTGCCTGGCATTTGCGGCACTGACCATTGCTGTAGCTGTACCGTTTGTAGTAGTGCAGCGCGACATCAAGCGTATGCTGGCTTATTCCTCAATGGAAAATATAGGTCTGATGATAGCGGGTATCGGTGTTTTCAGTCAGCTTTCTATTGGCGCGACCTTAGTGCATATGTTTAATCATGCACTGATCAAATTTGTATTGTTCTATATAGCTGGTACTATAGTGCAGGAATATCAGACTAAAAATATGATGCGTATTCATGGAATGATCGGTGATGTACCTCATACTGCGACGTTTTGGCTTCTGGGTATTATTGGAATTTTAGGTATGCCGCCGTTGGGTTTGTTTTTTAGTAAATTTTATATTTTATACAGTTTGTTTTTAAGCGGGCACTATCTGTTGGGTATAGTGATCATTGTTCTGCTTGCCGGGATACTGATCGGTATTTTGTACCATGCCTTACGAATGCTGTGTGATAAAGCTAAACGAAAGCCTGTCGGAGACTTGCTTGAGCATGCGGATACGCCGTTTCTGGCAGCGCTGCTTTTAGGCAGCGTCATTATAGGTGCCGGAATCGGTGAAATACCTTATTTGGAAAAACTGCTGGCTCAGGCGGTACGGATAGTAGGAGGCGGTCAATTTTGATGAAGGTTAAACCAGAAGGCCTGCGGGGGGCTGCTAATATTTGTTCACGCGGTGGCAGGCATCCGCTGACAGCAATGTTCGGGGCCGATGAAACCAGCTTCGGCGGCGGGTATGCTGTTTACTGTCTGTTTGAAAATAAAGAAAAGCATGATATAGATATCTTAAAGGCTGAATTTGATGCAGGCAGTGATCTTCATTATCCAGCATTAACACCTGTTTTACCGGCTGCTGCCTGGTATGAACGTGAACTGCATGATATGTTCGGGTTTATACCGGATGATCATCCGGATCTGCGGCCGTTGGTTTTGCATGAAACTTATCCTGAAGATTTTCATCCGCTGCGCAAATGTGTTGATATTGATGCCGATGTGCGTGGAGAGCGAAAGTATGAAATGGCTGTTTCGCACGGAGAGGGGCTGTTCGAAGTACCTGTCGGTCCTATTCATGCAGGTATCATTGAACCGGGGCATTTTCGATTCAGCCAGGCCGGTGAAGCTATTCTGCAGTTAGATGCCAAGTTGTTTTTTACTCATCGGGGAATCGAAAAAGCAGTAGAAGGTAAAACTCCAGAGGAAGCACTGCTGATTGTAGAACGGATTTGCGGTGCCTGTTCTGTGGCCAATACCTTGTCGTATTGTCAGGCACTGGAAAAGCTGTCCGGTCAGAATGTACCCAGACGAGCCTGGCTTATCCGTACAATAGCTGCAGAGTTGGAACGTCTTTATAATCACATCGGCGATACAGGTAATATGTGTGCCGGAGTCGGATTTGCGCCTGTTATCAGTATGGGCAGCCGCTTGAAGGAAATACTGCTGCGCTGTAATGAGGCGATAGCCGGCAATCGTTTTCTGCGTGGCCTGATAGTTCCGGGCGGTGTAAAATATGATTTAACTGAGTCTTTATGCACTGAACTAACAGTTGCTTTAACTAAAGTTGAAAATGAATACAACGATATTGTGCAGATCATTGCCGAGCAGGACGGATTTTTGAATCGTGCTAAAACTACTGGTATTATCAGTAAAAATGTAGCGCTTGACCTGGCGCTGGTCGGAGTTGGAGCCAGAGCTTCGGGTGTGGACTGTGATTGCCGCAGGGATCTGCCATATGGTTTATATGCCGAATTGCCTTTTAATGTAATTACGAAAACCGACGGCGATGTCTATGCCAGACTGCAGGTACGGATGGGTGAGGTTGCCGAATCGATCACTTTGATTAGAAAAGCATTGAAGCTGTTGCAGCAAGACGATTCGCAGCTGCATTGCGGTGAACTGGCGTATAAAACTCTGACTGGCAGCTGGGGGATCAGCGAATCAGCACGTGGCAGTAATCTGCATTGGCTGATGCTGGATGCAGACGGATGTATCGAAAGATTATTTATCCGTTCAGCTTCCTATCCTAACTGGCCGGCGCTTACCATAGCTGTGCAGGGAGATATTATTCCGGATTTTCCGCTGATCAATAAAAGCTTTGAATTATGCTATGCCTGTCTGGATCGTTAGGGAGGAACAATAATGCTTAAATTGTTACAGGGGATTTTGGCCAATAAGATAACAACAGAAGATGTAACGACCAGCGGTGCTCCAAGAATGCGGGGACAACTGACTTGTGGAACTGACTGTAATGGCTGTGCAAAATGTGCGGCTGTTTGCCCGACTGGTGCTGTTGCGCTGTGTGATGGCAAACCAGTATTGGATTATAAACGCTGCCTTTTTTGCGGTAAATGTGTAGAAGCGTGTGCTGCAGGTGCGCTGCTGCATACTGATATTGATACTTTGCCGGAGATATTGACAGATGTACAGATGACCATAGAACGAGAGATCAGGGCCAAGCTGGGGCGTTCACTGCATGTACGGCATTTGGATGCCGGCAGCTGTAATGCCTGCGATTTTGAAATGGGTGCTTTGAGTAATCCGCTGTATGATCTGCATCGTTTTGGTATTGCTTTTGTGGCTTCACCGCGACATGCTGATATGATAATGGTTACAGGCGTGGTAACACGTAATTTGGCGCAGGCAGTGCAAATGACTTATGAAGCAATGGAAGAACCGAAGCTGGTAATGGCCTGTGGTGCCTGTGCTGCCAGCGGAGGAACGTATGGGTCTACCTATGCTATTGTCGGTGCATTGGATAAAGTATTGCCGGTAGACATAGCTGTGCCAGGCTGTCCGCCAAGACCGTCGGCTATGCTTATTGCTTTGACAGCGGCTGCCGACTTGCTAAAAAAACGCTTATAAAAATATATTGTGTTTACGGCTCAATAATGGTAATATTGAGAAAATACAAAATGAAAGGAGTGCGCCCATGGTTATTTATCGCTCTGCTACTTTTGATGATGTAGAGAAGCTTCATAAACTGCTCAATGATTATGCTGCCGAAGGCCTGATGCTGCCGCGTTCGCGTAATTCCATCTATGAAAATCTGCGCGATTACGTGGTGGCCGTTGAGAACAATCATGTGATTGGCTGCGGCGCACTGCACTTTGTTTGGGATCGTCTGGCTGAGATTCGTTCTTTAGCTGTTGATCCTGAACGTAAAACACAGGGGATTGGACGAAAAATGGTTGAACTGCTGGAAGCTGAAGGCATTGAACGCGGAGTGAAGATGTTCTTTACCCTTACTTATCAGCCGGGATTTTTTGCAAAATGTGATTATATCGAAACGGCGAAAGAAAAGCTCCCGCAGAAGGTTTGGAAAGAATGTGTATATTGCCCGCAATATCCGTATTGCAACGAATTGGCCTTTGTCAAAACGACCGTTGATTATGAACCCGGCGACATAATGTTCTAGATCAGGTATCGTTTGCTGCAAGCTGAAGGTGCTGCGGTGAACAGGAATGCAGAATTTTCCGGAGGAAGTCGACATAATTATAAAGGCTTTTTGGTGAATAAATACTGCTATTTGTGTTTGCATATTATAGGCTGCCGGAGCGGCAGAATTTGATATTGGTTAAATGATGAGAATGTCGTGATGGTAACTTCTGTCGCGGCATTTTTTATAATGTTAACTGATGTGCAGGGAGGAAACTATGGAAAAAGCAAGGTTTAAGTGGGTGCTGCGTGAGCGCAACCGGAAAATTGCAGCGAAAACGGAAGTTTTTACTGAGCAGCAGGCACGTCGAGTGCGGAGTTTTCACAGCAGTTTCAAAGAGTATAGTCCAACACCGCTGATAGAACTTACCAGTCTGGCGCAGCATTTGGGTATCAAAAACCTTTTTGTCAAAGATGAATCCTATCGCTTTGAACTCAATGCTTTTAAAGTTCTGGGCGGCAGTTTTGCTATTGGTAGTTATATCGCTAATGAATTAGGTGAAGATATAGATGATTTACCTTATATGCGTCTGGTCTCAGATGAGGTGCGCAGTTTGTTGGGGAGCAAAACATTTATTACAACTACTGACGGTAATCATGGGCGTGGTGTTGCCTGGACAGCCAACAGATTGAAGCAGCAGGCTATAGTTTATATGCCTCAGGGCTCTGCGGCAGAACGTCTGGCCAATATTCGTGCCGAAGGTGCGCAGGCCGAAATCACAGATATGAACTATGACGATACAGTACGATATACCAGTGAGCTGGCACAGAAAAACGGCTGGATCATTGTACAGGATACAGCTTGGGATGGGTATACAAGGATACCTCTGTGGATCATGCAGGGCTATATGACAATGGCTTTGGAAGCGTATGAGCAGCTGCCGGTCAAGCCTACGCATATCTTTTTGCAGGCCGGGGTCGGCTCTTTGGCAGGTTCTGTACAGGGATTTTTTGCTGATATTTATGGCAGTTCCTGCCCGCTGACTTTTATAGTTGAACCCAAAGGGGCCGATTGCCTTTATCAGACAGCCGCGGCAAATGACGGCAGCTTGCATAGTGTAACAGGCCGTCTTGAGACGATTATGGCTGGACTGGCCTGTGGAGAGCCAAACAGTATTGCTTGGGAAATACTTGGAAATTTGAGCGATGGTTTTATCAGCTGTCCTGATTATACCGCTGCTCAGGGAATGCGTATTTTGGGAAATCCGCTGGCGGGTGATACGAAAGTCAGTGCAGGTGAAAGCGGTGCGGCGACCGTGGGACTGGTGGCAGAAGCCATGCGCGACGAGCGCTTAAGTGATCTGAAACAGGCCTTGCAGCTGGACGAAAACTCGGTGGTGTTGTGCTTCAATACCGAAGGCGATACTGATAAAGAAAATTATCGTCGTATCGTTTGGGACGGAGCATGGGGGAGAGAATAAATAAAACATAAAGTTTTTTCTTTCTAATTTTATCAGCCTTTAGTATAATAAAAGCAGCCAGATTACTAAGCAGATAATCATTCATTTTGCATATCAAAAACTATTGATATGACAGCGTTAAAATATTGTTCTTATTACATTGTTTTGCAGAACTTGAGGAGGTTTTATGGAACGAACTCATCGTATCATGTTTGTTTGTCACGGTAATATCTGTCGTTCGCCAATGGCAGAATTTTTGCTGAAGGACATGATCAAAAAAGAAGGGCTTGCGGACAGGTTTGTGATTGCATCGGCAGGTACAAGCAGGGAAGAAATAGGTAATCCTGTGCATCAGGGAACACGTAAAAAACTGGCGCAGGATCATATCAGTGCGGCGGGTAAATATGCTGTGCAGCTTACCAAAGAAGATTATGAAAAATATGATCTTATTTTGGGTATGGATCGTGCCAATATCAGTAATATTCTGCGGATCATAGGCAGTGACCCGCAGGAAAAGGTGCATCGTCTGCTGGATTTTACCGAGTTGCCGCGTGACATTGCTGATCCCTGGTATACTGGTGATTTTGAAATTACGTATGCGGAGATCAAAGCGGGATGCGCAGCATTGCTGAAGCACTTGCGCCGATTTTAAAAAGTTAAAGGCTCCCGAATTTTCGGGAGCCTTTTGTTTTTTTAGTTAAACATTCTGGGGCAGACAGTCTTTGATAAAATCACTGACTGTTTGATTGAATTTTTCTGCTTCTTCATAAAAGAGCATATGACCGCTTTCTGTAAAAGCTACAAATTTACCATTGGGGATTAGAGACGTCAGGTAAGTGCCCTGCTTGATTCCCCAGGCAAAAACAGGTCCGTCGGCGTTGACGACCAGCGTGGGAACAGTTATTGTTGGCAGAACGTTAGTGAAATCTGTTGCAATATAGTCGCTGTAGATGGCTGCTGAGAGCCAGGGCGGCAGCTTGCGGAATTCTTCAATTACCCAGTCTGTGCCGGCTGGTCGTTTGCCGTCTTTAAAAATTGCGTTTGCAAAAAATTCAAAATATTCTTCCCGTTCGTTGACCAATCGGTTGACCTGTGCATTGAACCCTTCCATATTGTAGTTGCGCAAACCCTGACTGTTCCATTCTTCAGGACTGAAAGGGAATGGCGTCATATCTATCAGCCCCAGACCGATCAGATTGCTGTCGGTTTTATATTGCTGCCAATAGGAAAGCACTGTAGGTCCGCCTAAAGACCAGCCCATGAGGATAAAATTTTTCAGACCCAGAAATTCAGAAAGTTCGCGGATATCCTGTGCGTAACGGGCAACGATTTGGCCCTGCAGACCTTTGGAGGATTTGCCGTGCCCGCGGTTATCCATAACTATTACCTGAAAGTGCTTGGAAAGTTCTGGAATATTGTGCTGCCAAAATCTGGAAGAACACTGCCAGCCATGTACAAGAAAAAGTGGCTGACCTTTACCATGAACTTCATAATAAAGATGCGCCTGGTCTGAGGTAGTAAAAAAGCCGTTCGTCTGTGTCATAATATCACACTCCTTTTCTTTATTATAACTCTTTTCCTGCTTGATAGATGCTGTTTTATTTGTGAAATAAAAATGCGCAGTTAAAAAAACTGCGCATAAATTTGAAAATGGATTATTTAGTTTGTGCTGGAACCAGAAGTTTCCAAAGCAATCCTAATAAAGCGCCACAGACTGAAGGTACGATCCAGCCGAAGCCGTCGGCATAAAGGGGGATTGTGTTGCCAAGTATGGTTTCTAAGGCTGAAAGTTTGATACCTGCTGCCTTTAGTCCATCCAGCAGGGCAAAAATAGTTGTAAAGAACAGGCAGCAGCGATAAACTCGCTTATCGCCATGGAAAAGCTTAGAGGTTACTCCCAGCAGAACTAAAGCAATAATAATCGGATAAAGGGCGCAGAGAATAGGTATCGAAAAAGAGATGATATTAGTCAGACCAACGTTGGAAACAGCAAAGCTGAAAACACAGATTGCCACTACAAACCTCTGGTATTGAACCTGTTCGTGTGTTACTTTGGTAAAATAAGAGGCTGCAGAAGCTGTCAGGCCAATACTTGTGGTCAGACAGGCAAAAAAGATCATTAGACATAAAACAACATTGCCGGCCGCACCAAGATAATAGTTGGCGATATCAGCTAAAGCTACACCGCCGTTAGGAGAAATTCCCAGAATGCTGACGCTGGTAGCGCCGGTATAAGCCAATGCTACATAAATAAGAGCTAGGAAAAATGCTGCGATCAAACCGGAGTAGACACAGATTTTTGTCAGCAGACGGTCATCGGTGATACCCTTGAGTTTAATGGCATTGATGACGGTTGCGCCGAAGAGAAGCGTCGCCAGAAGATCCATTGTGTTATAACCATCCTGAAAGCCGCTGAGAAAAGGAAGGTTTATATAACTGCCTGTTGCCGGCTGCATAGGACCCATTGGAGCAAGCAGAACGTTGATGATAAGTACAGCCAGACTTAATAGCAGCATTGGCGTTAAAACTTTTCCAAGCCAGTCTACCAGTTTAGATGGATTTATAGATAAGACATAGGTTACGATGAAAGAAAAGCGAATAAATAGCCAAACCTGCGGTATAGTAGTCTTCAGGGACAAAAGGTCTGATACCGACGTCATAAGACACCGCACCTGTACGAGGAATCGCGAACAACGGGCCGATCGTCAGTACTGCCAGCATAACTATGATTTTGGCAAAGTTCGGATGAACAGGATCTGCCAGGGCATTGGGGTTATCGTTTTTAGTTAGTGCCATAGCAATAATACCCAAAAGCGGCATACCTACGCCGGTAACGCAGAAGCCAATCGCAGCTGACCAGAAATGGTCGCCTGCGGCTTGGCCTAATGCCGGTGGAAAGATTAGATTACCGGCACCGAAAAAGGACGAAAAGAGCATCAACCCTACTGGTAAGATTTCCCAAAACGTCAGGTTCTGTTTCATAAAAAGTCTCCCATCGTGAATAGATATAAAATTCTGATAATTCTACTATTAAGTAAAGGCTGCCCTCAGGCAGCCTTTAAATTACTGGATGATGAGGCGGAAATACTTCTTTTTACCCTTACGGATAAGCAGGCTTTTTTCTGCATCAAACATTGAAGGCGCAAAGCTTGCCTCAGGATTGGACACTGTATTTTCGCCAATATAAAGTCCGCCTTGCTGGATCATTTGCCGGGCTTCACGTTTACTGCTGAATATTTTACCTGCGGTCAAAACATCAATTATTTTACCTTCTGCATCAGCAGCAGTGATTTCAATAGTCGGGACATCGGTAAGTGCGCCGCCTCCTCCAAACAGTGCTTCAGCAGCCTGTTGTGCTTTTTCAGCTTCAGCTTCTCCGTGTACCAGCTTTGTTACCTCATAAGCCAGAACTTTTTTTGCTTCGTTGATTTCAGCATCCTGCAGGGAGCTTAAGCGGCGTACTTCTTCCATAGGCAGGAAGGTAAGCAGTGACAGGCAGTTTTCAACGTCGCTGTCGTCGATATTACGCCAGTATTGGTAGAAATCATATGGTGAAGTCTTTTCTGGATCGAGCCACAGGGCTCCTTTTTCTGTTTTGCCCATTTTGCGTCCATCGCTTGTTGTAAGTAATTTACAGGTCATGCAGTATGCTGGTTTCTGTTCTTTGCGGCGAATCAGTTCAACGCCGGCCAGCATATTGGACCATTGGTCATCACCGCCGAGCTGCATGATACAGCCGTGTTTTTTAAACAGCTGCAGGAAGTCATAAGACTGCATGATCATATAGTTGAATTCGAAGAAAGACAGGCCTTTTTCCAAACGTTTTTTAAAGCATTCCGCTGTCAGCATACGGTTTACTGAGAAATGTACACCGACATCGCGCAGCAGTTCGATATAATTCAGTTCAAGCAGCCAGTCGGCGTTGTTGACCATAATAGCCTGGCCTTCAGAAAAATCGATAAAGCGTGCCATCTGTTTTTTAAAGCAGGCTATGTTATGAGAGATAAATTCAGGAGTCAGCATTTTACGCATATCGTCTTTGCCGCTGGGGTCGCCAACCATACCGGTCCCGCCTCCTAAAAGACAGATTGGACGATGTCCGGCACGCTGCATATGGCTCATAACCATCAAAGCAATAAAATGACCTACATGCAGGCTGTCGGCTGTGGGGTCGAAACCAATATAAAAAGTGATTTTTTCCTTTTCCAGCAGCTCTTTGATCTCATCTTCGTGGGAGAGTTGCTTTAAAAAACCACGTTCCTTTAATACGTCATAAACGGACATGAAATAACCTCCTAATATTACTGGAAACTTCCTCGTGATAAAGTGAAGAAGCAAATCTTCTAAACATTATACAACGAATGGGCTGGTTTCGCAAATAAGAAAAGACGCTTCCTGAAAGAAGCGCCTTTGATGCACAAAAATGAATTGTTTTTATAATTGCGAAGTACAGTGCGGGCAACGGGTCGCATCGTCAGCGATTGCAGTTTTGCAGAAGGGGCATAAACGCGGTTCTGGAGCCGGAGCCGGCGGAGGCGTAAGCCTGTTGATTTGTTTGATCAGTACAAAAATAGCAAAAGCAATGATCAGGAAATTAACGATAGTATTTATAAAAAGACCGTAGGCTAAAATAGGGGCATGTGCATCCTGAGCAGCCTTTAAAGTATCGTAATGCTGTCCGTTCAGGCTGATGAATAGTCCGGAAAAATCCACTTTGCCAAATAAGAGACTCAAAGGGGGCATAATAATATTATCTACTAAAGACGATGTTATTTTGCCGAAGGCGCCGCCGATAACAACGCCGACTGCCAGATCGATAACATTTCCGCGCATAGCAAATTTTTTAAACTCTTCAAAAAAAGACATATTAACAACTCCCATTCATAAATTCAAAATATTTTATATATATTCGCTTTAAGTTATAATAATCCTGCCTGCTTGACTGCAAATCGTCAATAATTTATAATAATTCTGTAACAATTAGGCAGTGAAGGAGGGAAAACCATGAGAGATGACTTAGTAGTACCAGGCGAGCATGAGGAAAATTTTGTACTGGCTAAAGATGCGCGTGTAGTTACAGTGCCGTTTACTCCGCTGGAACAGCGTATGGCTAAAGAAAAGCCGTATCTGATGGAAGGCCTTGCCAAATTGAAAGAGAGCTTGGGAGAAGACAGTTTCAAACGCTTGATCAGTAATGTGCATAATATCAATTTGAGCGGACCGAGGATCATGCTGGTCGCCGATAATGAGCTGCACCGTACTAATATCGAACGCGAATGTCTGCCTGCTATCGCAGAAGCATTCAACGTTACTAATATTCGTGTAGTTACACAAGGCTGATGTCTGAAAAGCTTCTCTGGCAGCAGGGAAGCTTTTTATTTTAAAAATATAAAAAATATCATTGACAAACTATTTGTTATTTTATATAATATTCACGTTGCAGTAAGTGATGTAACTTAAGTCGGGGCGTGGCGCAGTTTGGTAGCGCGCTTGTTTCGGGTACAAGAGGCCGTGAGTTCGAATCTCGCCGCCCCGACCACTTAAAAAGTTAGCCGCAGAGCGTATCTGCGGCTTTTATTTTGTTTTAAAGGAAGTATTTAAAGTGATTTTTGCTGGAGCAGTGAAAAAATTTCCCATAGTGTTTCTTTTCAAATAGCTATCTGAATTTTACCAGATACGCCATATAACAAAACCATAATATAAAAACATAAATGATCAGTCTTGAAAGAGAAATCATAAAATAAACCCTTCTTTATTTCAAAAGTTAAGCTATATTGTTGTAGCTATTAATGGTGACTTCTTGTTTATCAATTATGATATCATGCTCTTGTCAAAGAAAAAAGCCGACATTCTGCTTTTATTTATTTACTAAATGTTGGCAAGCTGTTTCACTGCCTGTGGTTTTCTCCAAAGCTGCAGTTTGTATCAAGATTGATTTCGAAAATACGTGCCCAGGGCAGGTTTACATTGATGTCGATACCTGTTAAATAATAATTGCTGTCGTTATTGCGATAAAAAGGTGTACGGCCAAGGTCTCCATATAGAAGCTGAATCTTTTGACGCTGTAAAAAGCCACGAATAAGCGTTTCTGCAAAAAACTTGTTGTCTCCCAAATCAGTTGGCTTATAGCCTTTCAGTTTCAGTAATGTAGTTAACTGTGCATGCATTAATTTCTGATAGGCATAATCATCAAGTAAACGTTCAACTGTGAAGTTCAGATTTTGGGCATACAGTGACGGATGTTCTGATTGCGGTAATCGGTGCAGCTGGCCGGTAAATAATGTTGCTTGACTAAGCGCGGTTCCCAGTGAATTACTTAAAGTATTCCAGCCTGAAAAAGCTGCCAGCCTGCTGAGCGGTACTTTAGCCTCCAAAAGCTTAGGTATTAAAAGTTCGTTTTCAGTATAGTTGGCCGTAAGATCAACCAGCGCAATGTGGCGGTCTGATATAAGCAGGGTTTTAAGTTTTTGCAGCATAGCTTTATTAGGCTGATTGTCATCGTCGCCGCAGTGTACGAATAAAATAAAGTCGGCGACAGCAGCATCATCTGTAAGCTGACCGCCGATAAAATTTATTTTGTCCCGGATGCTTGCGTCAACAGAACAGGGCATATAGGGCATGATTTTAGCTGCGACTTTAGGCGAGGAATATTCTACAAAAATGCGCGGCTTGTAATTATACAGTTTATTATAATATCTGGTCAGCAGTAAAACTGATATTTCATCAGCTCCGCTTGTAATAAGCCCGCTGGAACCTAAAGCTGCATGTTTCATATATGCCAGCGCATGATTAACATTACGATTAGGAAGCCCGAATGGCTGGGCGTCGTCCTGCCCTATAGCCAAAGTCAGACCGTCTGCGCGTGCCAGCTGGACCAGTTTTTTGTTAAAACTGTCGTTATCGGCATACAGACTGCTGTACTTCGTTTTAATATCATCCGGTATGCGTGCATCGATCGCCAGCAGCTGCCTGGTAAAGTAAGGATCGCCGAATGTTTCTGCCATATCCTTTAATGTTGCATAACGCATCAGATGCCATTGATACCAGCTGTCCGGTATAAGCTGATCGCTGACCAGCAATCTTGGAATGACGGAAAAAAACGCCATATCGATTTGTGGATTGAGAGCATGCTGTTTGTTTACGAAAGTCAAAAACTTTTCTTCATCGTTAATTGTTCCCAAAGGTACGCGTGAGCCCAGCAGACTGCCGTGTACTAAAAGATCGGCTGATAAAATTGCGGCTGGATGCTGCGGCATTTCATTTTTCAGCCAGGCAAACAGTTTTTCTTTATCAGCAGGTGTGTTATAATTGTCAAGAAGTTCTTGCGGCGGTGTAATCACGTTGATAGAAGCCAGTGCTCCCAGTTTTCTGACCATAGCGCTGCAGGGAGGGCGGCTGTCTAACGGAGCCAGCAGCAGCGAAGTATCGGCTTTTACAGGCTGAGGCGCAAATGGGACAGTTGCAGGCATACCGCCGAATAGTTCATAAAAATAGGCGCAGAGCAGCAGTAATGCGAGCAGAATAAACTTTTTCTTGTTCATAGGCTGTCTCCTTTGCCGTTCTTGTTATATTTATTATATTACAGATACGGAGTTTTTTGAATGCGGATAATTACGGGAAAGGCACGGGGGCTGAAATTGACTGTGCCAAAGAATATGGACGTACGTCCCACGGCTGACAGGGTCAAAGAATCTCTATTTAATATTATTGGCACTAAAATTATTGGCGCACGTGTGTTGGATATGTTTGCCGGAACAGGTAATCTGGGGTTGGAGTCGTGGAGCCGCGGCGCTGCTGCGGTTACTTTTGTCGATGAAAGCCGGGAATCGCTGCGCCTGGTACAAAGCAACATCGTTAAATGCCGGGCGGAGGCTGATGTTCAGGTTCTCAAAGGCAGCGCGGTAAATATTATCGAACATCTGCATCATCAGGGACTAAAATTTGATTTTGCATTCTGCGATCCTCCCTATAATAAAGGCTGGGTTCAGAAAGTTCTGCAGAAAATGGAACACTTTCAAGTACTTGAAGACGGAGGCTATCTGATCATCGAACATTCGAAGCACGATGAAATAGGCGTACTGGCAGCGTGCTTTGAGCTTGTGCGTCAGGAACACTATGGTGAAACTTTACTTTCGTTTATAAGATTTGCCAAAGTATAATAAAATGTTGTAAAATAATAAAATAAATTTGTAAAAAAATAGCAGGAATACAGAAACGTACGTCGAATAAGGAACAAGATAATTGAATTTATGACCAGACTGCGTTGCAGCTTCTAGGAGGTTAAACAGTGCGTAGAGCGATCTGTCCGGGTAGTTTTGACCCGGTTACTAATGGCCACCTCGATATTTTTGAACGGGCGAGCCAAATGTTTGACGAGATCATTATCAGCGTTTTTCATAATCCGGGTAAAGATAAAGCAATGTTCACCATGGAGGAAAGGGTAGAAATGCTCAGGGATGCGACAAAACATATCCCTAATGCCAGAGTAACCTGTTTTTCCGGTCTTTTAAATGAATTCTGCAGGCAGGAAAAAGCTCCTTTTATTGTAAGGGGCTTACGTGCGTTTTCTGATTTTGAATATGAATTTCAGCGCGCTCTGCTCATAAAAATAGACAATAACTTAGAAACAGTCTTTATTATGACTAATGCTAATTACTCTTTCCTAAGTTCCTCTGGAATAAGAGAATTGGCAACCTTTGGCGGTTGTATCCATGGTCTTGTTCCTGAATGTGTGGAAGATCGGATCAAAAGCCTTGTTATAAGCAAGAATAATATTAGAAAGAGGTTGAGTTTGATGATGATTGATAGAAGTACAAGTGCGACTTTGGACAGAATTTTTGATGAAATGTATAACCTTATTTCTGAGGCTAACCGTATACCTCTTACTGATAAGATCATTATCGAAGAGAGCGATTTGGCGGGTATCCTGGATGATTTGAAGGAAGCGATTCCCAAAGAAGTCAAAAGCGCTACCAGACTGCTTGAAGAACAAAAAGCAATCGTCACCAAAGCTCATGAAGAAGCTGACAATATTGTTTTGCAGGCTAAAACCGAAGCTGACCGTATTTTAGAATTGGCAAAATCCGAATCTGAAAGACTAATGCGTCAGGAGGAAATTTCCAAACAGGCAGAAGCTTTTGCTGAAGATGTAAAGAGTACTGCTTTGCGTAACCAGCAGGAAATGAAAGACGAAGCTGATGCTTATGTTGAGCGTGTAAAACACGATGTGCTGCAATATGCCGATGATATGCTTGGCTATTTGAGCGGTAGTCTGCAGTCCGCTTTACAGGCTGTAAACGATAACCGCGCTTCCGTTAATGCTGAACGTGAAAGCGTTATGTCTTCACGCCCTCAGCGTGATATGGAACTTCTGGCGATGGAAGAGGAAGAAGACGAAGAATAAGCTTTTGAAAAAAAGTAAGCCTTCCGCTTAAGCGGAAGGCTTTTTGTTTTGTTGCTTTATTATTTTTGAATATAGATCGGAGAGACAGTATAATCGTTGTTGTATTGTGGTTGGTGGTTCTTTTGCAAAAGTGTCAGCAGATTAGTTGCCGCAATATCAACGGAAAGCTGCTGCTCGACTTTCTCTCCGTATTTTTCCAAGATGTTGCGGCCCAGTTTGATAATTACAGGCAGCTGAGCAGAATCCTGCATTTCTTTCAACAGTTCGCGGCCGCGGTCGTTAAAGGCCAGAACACGGATGTAAGCTGGGTCTTTGGCATTATCGAACATAGCGCGATACTGCTGCAGTAAAAGCTGCATCAGCAGTCTTCTGACACGTGAAGCGGGATAACGTTTGGTAACTGTGGCGCTGACTACGTCTTGGAATGTAGTGCAGGAAGCAGCTTCTGCCAGACGGTTTTCCAATCCTTCGCTGCATTGGCAGGCTGAGGCTATTTGGGCCGGTGTCAAAGAACGCAGCTTGTATAAAAGCAGATGGTTCAGAATTTTATCACTGATATCCATTCGGTGCTGAAGATCTGCCTCACGCAGCAGCTGGGCTGTAGTTGCCGGAACTGTGCTGAGCAGCGCTTCATCGATGCCATAGCCGCGATAATGCTCACGAATGGCTGTTGCGCCGGCAATAGGCCCGTTGATGGTTTTATCTTTATAGCCGCTGCCGCGGCGTTTAACGACGACAGGTTCGATCTCGTAACCGCCGTGCAGAAGCTGGCGGCAATATTCTAAAGCCAGGATATTGTTAGGATGTTCAGCAATCGTCAGCATGGAAGGGTCTTCCGCCAGCGTAAGCTCTAAAGACTTGGCATAACTGTGCCCTTCATCCAGATAATGATGCAGTGCGTCCTGAAAAACAGGCTCGTTCAAAAATTCTGCGGTGAGCATCAGCTGCTGCGAATTGGCTGCTTCCGCACCAAAAGCAAGATGTGATACCATCCCGGTAGCAGCCAGTAATTTTACAGCTCCTGCAGCAAAAAATTCCGCACTGCGGCAGGTGAAAACTGTCGGCAGCTCTAAAACAAGGTCAACGCCGCCTAAAACGGCCATTCTGGCACGGGTCCATTTGTCAGTCAGGGCAGGCAAGCCGCGCTGTACAAGGCTGCCGCTCATAGCGGCAATGACAGGCCTGTTGCCGGCTATCCGCTTTGCTTCGCAGATGATGGGCGTGGCCGTTGTGGAAAGGATTATATTCTGCTACGATTCCTATTGCTTTGCTCATTCATATTCTCCCTCATTTATAATGTTTATACTAGCGATTATCATTTAAATAGTGTATACTATATGATATAATAAAACGTGCTATGAGCGCAAGCTAAATTTTGCACAAATGGAGGAAAACTGTGATTATTTTCGTTGTCAACTGCGGTAGCTCCTCAATTAAATATCAGCTTCTTAATATGAACGGCGAGCAGGTGCTGGCCAAAGGTCTGATCGAACGGATCGGTATGGAAGGTTCTGTTCTCAAACACACGCCTACGGGCAAATACACAGTAGATATCAGCGCCGAGATACCTGACCATTCCGTTGGCATCCAGATGGCGCTGGATGCTCTGACTAATGAAGAATATGGCGTTATTGACAGTATGGATGAAATCGATGCTGTTGGCCACCGTGTAGTGCACGGCGGCGAACGCTTTACCGATTCGGTACTGATCAGCGATGATGTTTTGAACGGGATCGAGGCCTGCGCTGAGATTGCGCCGCTGCACAATCCGCCGAACCTGTATGGTATCAAAGCCTGTATGCGCCTGATGTATAATACTCCTCAGGTAGCTGTTTTTGATACGGCGTTCCATCAGACTATGCCAAAAGTTGCCTATTTGTATGGCCTGCCTTACGAAATGTATGTCAAATACGGACTGCGCCGCTATGGCTTCCATGGAACTTCCCATAAATATGTAGCCCAGCAGGCGGCCGAAATGATGGGCGAGCATATGAGCGACCTGCGTTTTATTACCTGTCATTTGGGTAATGGCGCCAGCATTGCTGCGATCAAATATGGTAAATCCATCGATACCAGCATGGGGTACACACCGTTGGAAGGACTTGTCATGGGTACACGTTCCGGCGAGATCGACCCTGCTATCATTCCTTTTTTGATGGAAAAAGAAAATATGAATGCACAGCAGATCGACGATTATCTGAACCGTCGCAGCGGTATTTTAGGTATCTCAGGGCTATCCAGTGATTTCCGTGATCTGGAAAGTGCCGCTAACCGCGGTGATGAACGCAGTCAGCTTGCTATAGACATTTTCGCTTATAAGGTCAAAAAATATATTGGCGGCTATGTTGCTGCCATGGGTGGCGTTGATGCCATCATCTTTACAGCAGGTCTGGGTGAAAACTCTCCGTTTATGCGTGATAAGATCTGTAATGGTCTGGAATATCTTGGTACGCGTATTGATCCGGAACTTAACAAGCTGCGCGGTAAACAGATGGAAATCAGTATCAAAAGGGCGCGGGTCAAGATCTTTGTGATTCCCACGAATGAAGAACTGGTCATTGCCCGTGATACACTGAATATCTGCCGCCGCATCATTAAATTATAATAAAAGTTACGCTTTTTCTTGACAAAGATTTAGAGCATAGCTATAATTGATACGATTGGTGAAATATGATAAAGATAAATGTCGCAGAAATCAAGAAAAGACTGGTCGGTAAAAAAGACTTTTCCTATGAACTGAAACCAGCAGAATTGAACATTACCGAAGCGGATCTTCCGCTGACAGGAACGGTGACCGTAAAAGGCACGATATCCAATGTCGGTGATGTTTTGCTTTTGGAAGCTATGGTTGAAGCCATGGTCAACAGGACCTGCGGACGCTGCCTTAAAGCCTTTACAGGTAAGAGTACGGCTGAAGTATTGGAAAAATTCTATCCGGCAAGTGCTGAGAATATCGAAAATGATGCTTTTATTTATGAATCTGATATCGTCGATCTGACGGAACCGATTCGTGAAAGTCTCCTGCTGGCAGAGCCCCTTCAAGCTTTGTGCAGGATCGATTGTCAGGGCTTGTGTCCGGTCTGCGGCGCCGATAGAAATAAAGGCGACTGCGGCTGTGATACTACCACAGTCGATCCCAGGTTGGCGGCATTAAAGCAATTCATCAAAAATTAAATTCACATTCATTAGCTTGAGGAGGTGTATCAAAGATGGCAGTACCAAAGAGAAAAATGTCCAAAGCTCGCCGCGATTCCCGTCGCGCGAACTGGAAACTTACAGTTCCTGGCTTAGTCGAATGTCCGCAATGTCATGAGATGAAAATGCCGCATCGCGTTTGTCCCGAATGTGGTTATTACAACGGCAAACAAGTTATCGTTAAAGAACAATAATCTTGCAGCTTTAAATCCCCGTACCTTAACGGTACGGGGATTTTTGCTTTTTATTGGCTGGTACTAAAGTGATACAGGCAGAGTAAAAAAGCTGTTTGAAAACCGTCGGGCATTTGATTGTGACTAACTTGTGAATTATTAGGAAAATTAAGCATGGAATTAAAATTTTTACTTGCTTTTTTTATTGTGAGCTTTTATAATACCTCTAGATATTAATAGTTGGTACTAAAGTCGGGTGATAAAATGAATTCTTCCAAAAAAATAATACGGCAGGAAAATCTGTCCAAGATGTTGGAACGCAATCCATTTTTGACAGACGAGCAGCTTGCTAAAGCACTTGAAGTCAGTATCCAGACAATCCGTTTGGATCGCCTGCGAATGAATATTCCGGAAGTACGTGAACGTACACGTCAGATGGCCGAAAATGCGCAGACAAAATTGAAAGCCATCGACAAAAAAGATATTGTCGGCGATCTTATTGATCTGGAATTGAATAAGATCGGTATTTCGATGCTGAAAATAACGCCGGAAATGGTGCTGGAAAAAACAGGCGTCGCACGCGGTTACTATATGTTTGCGATGGCCAATACCCTGGCTCTGGCTGTAGTCGATGCAGATGCGGCCTTGACAGGGGTGGGTAATGTTAAGTATAAAGTACCGGTCTATGCCGGTGCAACCTTAGTCGCTAAGGCGGAGGTGATCCGCCGTGAGCATGATAAATATGTTATCTGGGTCAAAGTTCGCAACAATAACGAAGAAGTGTTTCGTGCTAAATTCATTATTGTATCACTGCCCAACGAAAGGATCGAGAAATAGTGAAAATTGCGGTTGATGTGATGGGAACTGACTATGGACCTCAAGAACTGGTTTTGGGAGCTGTCCAGGCTGTCAGAGCGTATGACTGTGAAGTCGTTCTCGTAGGCGACTCCGAAATTATAAAAAAACTGCTGGAGGAATATAATGCTGCTGATGAACGAAAAATCACAGTACATCATTCCAGAGAAGTTATTAATATGGATGAACATCCAGGTATAGCAGTAAAAACTAAAAAAGATGCGTCTATCGTCGTTGCTACGAAGCTGCTGCGTGATAAAGAGTGTGATGCGCTGGTATCGTCCGGAAGCACAGGGGCGGCAGTAGCCGCAGCATTGTTTGGACTGGGACGCATCAGGGGCATCGAACGTCCGGCTATCGCGACTCCTATCCCAAGTCTTACCGGGACGACAGTAGTTTTAGACAGCGGTGCTAAAGTCGACGCCAAACCCGAACATATGGTGCAAAGTGCTATCATGGGCAGCGTTTATGCTGAGTTGATGCTGAAAATAAAAAATCCGCGCGTCGGGCTTTTGAATATCGGTGAAGAAGAAACAAAAGGTAACGAGCAGGCTCTTGCTACTTATCCTCTGCTCAAGGCTGAAGAACATATCAACTTTGTCGGTAATGTAGAAGGCCGTGACATTAACAAAGGCACTGTTGACGTAGTCGTCTGCGACGGGTTTGTCGGCAATGTAGTCCTGAAGTTTGCAGAAGGTCTTGCAAGTGCTATAATGAAGTTAATGAAAGAAGCTATTTTGAATGGCGGTTTTCTGGCCAAGCTGGGCGGACTTTTGATCAAACCGGCTATGAAGGGGCTTGCCAAGCGGCTTGATCCGGCTGAATACGGCGGTGCGCTGCTTTTGGGTGTCAAGGCACCTTTTATTATCTGCCATGGCAGCAGTAAAGCAAAGGCTATCAAAAATGCAATCGGCGTGGCTATAGATTTTGCTGAGCGTGATGTAGTTGAACATATTGCCGGCAATATCGTGAAATCAAGAAAAGGAAACGAGGAAATATAAATGGAAAAAGCAGTTGGTATTTTAGGTCTGGGTTGCTATGTGCCTGAAAAGGTGCTGACCAACCATGATCTTGAAAAAATAGTAGAAACCAGCGATGAGTGGATCGTTGAACGTACAGGCATTAAAAACAGGCATATTGCCGCTGAAGGCGAAGCTACATCCGATATGTCCGTTATTGCGGCAGAACGTGCTTTGGCTGACGCAGGCGTAAGCCCTGAAGAAATCGAACTGGTCATCGTGGCAACTGCTTCTGCTGACCATGCTTTTCCCTCTACCGCTTGTCTGGTACAGGACCGTATCGGCGCTAAAAACGCAGCCGCATTCGATCTGTCCGCAGGCTGCTCCGGCTTTGTTTACAGTCTGGGCGTAGCAAGCCAGATGGTAAAATCCGGTTTGTACAAAAAAGCGCTCATCATCGGTGCTGAAACTTTAAGCCGCATTATGAACTGGGAAGACCGCAATACCTGCGTTCTTTTTGGTGACGGTGCAGGAGCGGCGGTCATTGGTGAAGTCGAGGATGGTCTTGGTGTTTTGGGTATCGATCTCGGCAGCGACGGCAGCGGCGGCAAATATCTGTTCCAGCCGGCTGGAGGCAGCCGCAGACCGGCTTCTCACGAAACAGTAGATGCAAGGGAGCATTTTATCCATATGAACGGCAATGAAGTATTTAAATTTGCAATCCAGATCATGGGCAAAACGGCTAAACGAGCTTTAGCTAAAGCAGGTCTTGAACCGGCTGATGTCGATCTTCTGGTTCCGCATCAGGCTAATATCCGCATTATTAACAGTGCTGCTAAACGTTTGAAAATGCCAATGGAAAAAGTTTGGGTAAATGTCGATAAATACGGCAATACTTCCGCTGCTTCCATTCCCATTGCCCTGTGCGAGGCGCAGGAGCAGGGCGTACTTAAAGGCGGTACAGTACTGTTGGTTGGTTTCGGTGCTGGCCTCACATGGTCTTCCATTGTGCTTAAATGGAGTAAATAAACCTGCAAGAACAATTGAGCAAAAGACGAAAGAGAGGTTTTCCCAATGAGCAAAATTGCATTTGTATTCCCGGGACAAGGTTCCCAAACTGTAGGTATGTGTAAAGATCTTTATGATAACTATACTTGCGCTCGCAAGGTTTTTGAAGCTGCTGACGAAGCTTTGGGTTTCTCCATCAGCGATATGTGTTTTAATGGTCCGGAAGATCAGCTGCGTCTGACCTTTAATACTCAACCGGCTATCCTGACTGCCAGCGTAGCCTGTGCTGAGGTGCTGAAAGAAAACGGACTGAGCTGCGAAGTTGCTGCTGGCCATAGCCTGGGTGAATATTCTGCTTTGGTTTTGGCAGGTGCTTTGGACTTTGCTGATGCTGTCCGTATCGTTCGTAAACGTGGCCAGTTCATGCAGGAAGCTGTTCCTGTTGGCGAAGGCAGCATGGCCGCTGTCTTAGGTCTTGAAAGCGATAAAATCATTGATATCTGCCGTACTGTTGAAGCTGAATGCGGTGAAGCTGTACAGGCAGTAAACTTCAACTGCCCTGGCCAGGTCGTTATTGCAGGTTCTGTAGGCGCAGTGGATAAAGCTTTGGCGGCGTTGAAAGAAGCCGGCGCCAAACGCGCTGTTCTTCTTCCCGTAAGCGCACCTTTCCACAGCACTCTTATGCAGCCGGCTTCCAAACGTCTGGCTGAAGTTTTTGAAACTATTACCTTCCACGACGCTAAGATTCCTGTCGTCGCTAATGTAACTGCAACTGAAGTTACCAAAGGAGAAGGAATCAAAGAATCTCTGATCCGTCAGGCTGCTATGCCTGTACTTTGGGAAACCTCTGTCAACCATATGATCGCAGGCGGCGTCGATACTTTTGTCGAAGTCGGCCCAGGCAAGGTCCTGTCCGGTTTTACTAAAAAATTGCCAAGGGTATGGCTGCTTTGAACGTCGAAGATGAAGCAAGCCTTGAAAAAACACTTGCTTATTTTAAGGAGGTTCGTTAAAATGCAGTTAGAAGGTAAAATCGCACTGGTTACAGGTGCTTCCCGCGGTATCGGTAAAGCTATCGCAGTGGCGCTGGCTGCTGCAGGAGCTGATGTCGCTGTCAATTATGCCGGTAACAAAGCTGCTGCTGAAGCAGTGGCTGCTGAAATCGAAGCTATGGGACGCAAAGTTCTGCTGCTCCAGGGTGACGTTGCTCAGTTTGAAGTCTGCACTGAAATGATCGATGCCGTTATCAAAGAATTCGGCCGTATCGATATTTTAGTCAATAATGCAGGCATCACTCGTGACAATCTACTGATGCGTATGAAGGAAGAAGATTGGGACGCAGTGCTGAACACTAACCTCAAAGGTGTTTTCAACTGTACTAAAGCAGCTGTCAAATACATGATGAAACAAAGAGCGGGCCGTATCGTCAACATCACCTCTGTCGTAGGTGTAATGGGCAATGCCGGTCAGGCCAACTATGCTGCAGCAAAAGCAGGCTGCATCGGTTTCACCAAATCTGTAGCTAAAGAAGTTGCAGCCCGTGGCATCACTGTTAACGGTGTTGCACCTGGTTTTATCAAAACTGATATGACCAGCGTTTTACCAGAAAAAGTAGTAGCCGATATGGAAGCCGGTATCCCGCTGGCGCGTCTTGGCGAACCTGAAGATATTGCCAAGGCAGTATTGTTCCTTGTAAGTGACGATGCTGCTTACATAACCGGTCAGACTTTACATGTTGACGGTGGTATGGTAATGTAATTATGCAATTCTTAAAAAAAGACCTTTGGAAGGAGGTGAATCGTAAATGAGCACTTTCGAAAAAGTAAGAGACATTACTGTCGAGCAATTGAGCGTTGACGCTGATGAAGTAAAGATGGAATCATCCTTCATCGATGATCTGGGCGCTGACTCCCTCGACATCGTTGAATTAATCATGGCTTTCGAAGAGGAATTTGAAGTTGAAATCCCTGACGAAAAAGCTGAAAAAATCCGCACCGTGGCTGATGCAGTCAAAATGTTGGATGAAGAAAAATAATCTTTTAGCAGCTCAAGGGAAAGCTCTTAGGAGCTTTCCCTGACAGTTGCAGTAGTCCTGAAATGGGGGATATTTGTTGAAACTACCAGTACTTAAAATAGGTGATTTGACAGCCGAAGTACCGATCATACAAGGCGGAATGGCTATCAGACTGTCTACCGCGCGTTTGGCGGCAGCCGTTGCGCAGGAAGGCGGAATAGGACTCATCGCAGCGTCCGGCATGGCGTTTGATGAGCTGCGTAAAGAGATCCGGCTGGCCAGAAAGCTTACCGGCGGGAAAGGCATCATCGGCATCAATGCCATGGTTGCGGCCCGCGAATTTCTTGGGCTAATTACCACTGCTGCCGAAGAAAAAATTGACCTGATCGTTGCCGGTGCCGGTTTTTCAAGAGATATTTTCGCCGTGGGGCGTGAACATAACGTAGCCGTAGTGCCCATCGTTTCCTCTGTCAAACTAGCTAAAATATCTGAAAAGCTCGGTGCAGCCGCTATTGTAGTGGAAGGAACAGAGGCGGGAGGACATCTTGGGACTCAACAGTCCATCAAAGATATTCTGCCTGACATTGTCAAGGCGGTCAATATTCCGGTTATCGCCGCTGGCGGAGCTACTGACGGTGCAGCTGTAGCGGAGCTTCTTAAATTAGGGGCAAGCGGTGTGCAGATGGGCAGTCGTTTTGCCGCCAGCGAAGAATCCAACGGTGCTCCGGCGCTGAAAGAATTATATCTCAAAATGACCAAAGAGGACGTTGTACAGATCGACAGTCCCGTTGGCTATAAAGGCAGGGCGATCCTTAATCCTTTTGCCAAACAGGTTCTGGAAGGTACGCAGCCGCGTCCCCGCACCTGTGATAACTGCCTTAAACAATGCTCCCGCAGCTTCTGCATCATCCGCGCGCTCACCAGAGCTCAGCAGGGCGATGTTGAAACCGGCCTTGTTTTTACAGGTGCCAATATGTGGAAGATCAAAGAAATTTTACCCGTGAAAGAAATTTTCAGAAGACTGAAAGAAGAAATAGCAAAAATTTAATTTGAGGTGATTTATTTTGAAAAGACGAGTCGTTATTACCGGTGTTGGCCCGATTACTCCAATCGGCATCGGCAAAGATGAATTTTGGGGCAATCTGATCGCTGGTAAATCCGGTATCGGTCTCATTACCCAGTTTGATGCTTCTGATCCTGGCTTCACCACTAAAATTGCAGGCGAAGTTAAAGATTTTGATTTCGCTAACTATGGCGATAAAAAAGAAGGCAAACGTATGGATCGTGTGACCCAGTTTGCTGTAGCGGCTGCTAAACTGGCAGTGGAAGATGCTGAACTCGATCTGGAAAAAATTGATCCCGTTCGTGCCGGCGTTTGCGTTGGCAGCGGCATTGGCGGCATCCATACCTTCCTCGAGCAGTCTTTAAAATATGGCGAAAAAGGTCCAGGCAAAATCAGTCCGTTCTTCATTCCGATGGAGATCCCGAATATGCCTGCCGGCCAGATTTCTATTGCTTTAGGCTTTAAAGGCCCTAATACCGCTATCATCACAGCTTGTGCTACCGGCACTAACTGTATCGGCGACGCTCTGCGCACTATTCAATATGGCGATGCCGATATTATGATCGCAGGCGGCACAGAAGCTGCTGTTTCTCCTGTTGCTATAGCAGGCTTCGGTAACATGAAAGCTCTTTCCACCAACAACGAACATCCTGAAAAGGCCTCCTGTCCGTTCGATAAAAAACGCGACGGTTTTGTTATGGGTGAAGGTGCCGGCGTAGTAGTTATGGAAGAGCTGGAACATGCTTTGGCACGTGGAGCTCATATCTATGCTGAAGTAGTAGGCTTTGGCATGAATGCCGACGCTTATCACATCACTGCTCCTGATCCGAGCGGTGAAATGCCTGCCCTGTGCATGCAGCAGGCTATCGACGATGCTGGTATGAAACCGGAAGACGTTGATTACATCAACGCTCATGGTACTTCTACCCATCGTAATGATTTGAATGAGACTTTAGCTGCCAAAAAGGTTTTTGGCGATCATGCTTATAAAATGACTATCAGCTCCAACAAATCCATGACAGGACATTTGCTGGGCGCTGCAGGCGGCGTAGAAGCAATTGCTACCGTCATGACCATTGAGAATGGTATTATCCCTCCGACGATCAACTATGAAGACCCTGATTTAGAAGAAGGTCTGGACCTCGACTATGTTCCTAACGTAGCCCGTAAAGCAGAAGTAAGAGCGGCTCTGTCCAATAACTTCGGCTTTGGCGGCCATAATGCCACCATTCTCTTCAAATATCAAGCTTAATTGAGAATAGAGTGATTTAAATGCAAGACACGCGCAAAGAGCAGCTGCTGAAGTTCTGTCAAAGCCTTGGCATCGAAATGCACAAGCTGGAACTTCTAAACAGCGCTCTGACGCATACATCATACGCTCACGAATCTAAAGAATTACCGCGTCCGGAACATAACGAACGCGTAGAATTTTTAGGCGACTCCGTGCTCAGCGTTATCGTCAGTACATATATGTACTGCACTTTCCCCAACCTTAACGAAGGAGAACTTACCAAGCTCAGGGCCCATATCGTCTGCGAAGCATCTCTGGCTGAATATGCCCGTAAAATAAATCTTGGTGATTACCTGCTTTTAGGAAAGGGAGAAGGTTTGTCAGGAGGACGCGAACGCGCTTCTATCCTGGCCGACGCTTTTGAATCTGTACTTGGGGCTTATTATTTAGACCAGGGTATGGAAGCAGCCCGTGTATTTTTACTAGGGTTAATGAAAGCCGAGCTGGATTTTATCTGTACGCACGGCATTTGCAGTGATTTTAAAACAAGGCTGCAGGAAGTTGCGCAGCAGGATGGCGATGTTGATATCGTCTACGAGCTGATCGGTTCCAAAGGTCCTGAACACAACAAACATTTTGCCACCATTGTTTCCGTTAACGGTAAACATATCGGTTCAGGCGAAGGCAGGACGAAAAAGGAAGCGGAACAGCAGGCTGCTAAAAGCGCTCTTGAAAAAATGGGCGCGCCTTTGACAGGCTTTCCTAAATAAAATAAACCCTTGCCGGTTTACCGGCAAGGGTTTTCTTTGTCTGCTGTTCAGCTCAGTGTGAAGGTCCATACAGGTTCAGCAGAACTACGCCGCTGACGACCAAAGCCATACCGACGGCGCCGATGGCGTTGATGCTTTCGTGAAAGACCAGCATTGAAATGATGGCTGCGGCAACGACACCGATACCTGCCCAGGTTGCATACGCAATGTTCAAATCAATAAACTGCAGTGAACGGGACAGAAAATAAAAAGCGCCTGTGTAAGCTGCAACTACTACCAGCGAAGGTGACAGCTTAGTAAAGCCCAGTGTGTATTTCAAATGTTGTGCCCAGTAATTCCAAAACAATAGCTAAACCTAAATATACAAATCCCATGATATCCTCCTAATCATCTATGGCGTCACGTAAAGCCTTCATCCAGGCAAAGCCGCCTTCCAGCAGTGCGTTGCGCTGGGCGTCAGTCATATTACGCAGCGCCCGTTCTTCAAAATCATCCATTTTTTGTAAAAGCCCGTCGGCATAAGCAGCACCCTGACTGGTAAAAACCAACAGCTTGACGCGTTTATCAGTAGGGCTGATTATTTTTTCGACGAAGCCTTTGTCTTCCAATCCGGACAGAATACTGTTGACCGTCTGTTTGGGCAGCATCAGTTTTTCGCAGATCAGATGCTGGGTACAGTCATTTGGAAATTCCTTCAGCAAATACAGGGTCAGTAGTAAATTGTTATTGAGTCCGTGTGATTTGGCCCAGCGTTCATAGACGGCGTTTGTGCCGAACCAAAGGTCGTAGTAGCCGTGGCGTATCCGTTGCAGCTCTTTATGCATAAGCGCCCTCCTTTTTTAATAAAGTCCGAAATCGGACTAATTGAATTATAACAACATTTTCTAAAAAAGGCAAGTAAAATTTTGTGAATGACACCAGGGCGGATGGCTGGCATTGACCGGGAGCGGTGATACGGGTATAATGCAATTATCAAGCATGTTGATAAAAATGCAGGCGCACTAATAAGCCGCATTATAATAAACGTTTAATGCAAGGAGGCAGGGCAGTGGCAATCATACCTGTGTTTATACCGCATGCGGGCTGTCCGCACCAGTGCGTGTTCTGTAATCAAAAAACTATCAGCGGTCAGCAGACTGCGTCGTCGAGAGACGTAGAGCAGCAGCTCGAACGCTATCTGCAATGGATCAAACCGGGCCCTTCCAACGAAGCGGCTTTTTACGGCGGCTCGTTTACAGGTTTGCCGGCCGACTTGCAGACAGAACTTTTCCGACCTGTAGATAAACTTTTGGCAGAAGGTGTTATTGGCAGTGTTCGCTTATCTACCCGACCAGATTATATTGATGCCGCCCGGTTAGAGCTGCTGCAGGCACACGGCGTAAAAACGGTAGAACTGGGTGTGCAGTCGCTGGACGATAATGTTCTGGCAGCGGCAGAGCGGGGGCATCAGGCTACCGATGTTTATAAGGCTGTTTCTTTGCTGAAACAGTATGGCTTTGAGATCGGTCTGCAGTTAATGGTAGGTATGCCTGGTCAAAGCTTTGACAGCGTCAAAGCTACGGTTGAGCAGGTGCTCAGGCTCGATCCTTCTTTTGCCCGTATTTATCCCTTGCTGGTAATAAAAGGCACGCCGCTTGAGCATATTTACGAACGTGGTGAATTTGAGCCTCTGACACTGGAAGCAGCAGTTGAGCAAAGTGCTTATGTATACAGCAAATTAACCCTGGCGGGGATCAAAGTCATTCGTGTTGGCTTGCAGGCCGATGAAGAGTTGTGCAGTGAAGGTAATATTGTTGCTGGACCGTTCCACCCATCTTTTGGTGAACTTGTGCAAAGCTTTGCTCTATGCCGAACTGACTCCGCAGCTGCAGAGGCTGTTTTGCCAAGGCGCGGGAAACATAGTAATAACCTGCCCGAGCAAGCTGGAATCAAAGCTGCGCGGGCTGAAAAACAATAATCTGCGGCGCTGGCAGCAGCTTGCAGGACCGGTTCCTGTAAATATCAAGGCCAGGCCTGATGCAGAACGTATTATGATAAGCTGGAGGTTGGACGATGAGTGAATGTCAGAGCTTTGACCCGGTCGCTGACACAGACAGCAGGCTGCTCATTCTCGGTTCCATGCCCGGTGTTCGTTCCTTGCAGATGCAGCAGTATTACGGACATCCGCAGAATCGTTTTTGGCCGTTGGTGACGATGCTTTTAGGCTATGCTGAGGTTCCTTTTGATTATGCGGATAAAAAGCAGATGCTTTTAGATAACCGTATAGCTCTTTGGGACGTACTGGGTTACTGCGAACGTGAAGGCAGTCTTGATTCGGATATTACCTGCGAGCAGCCTAACGATCTGGCCGGATTTTTGCAGAATCATCCGCAGATACATACTATCTGCTGTAATGGAGGCAAAGCTGCCGCCACCTTTAAAAAATATACCAGACAGCTCGATCTGCAGAGGATTACTGTGCATTTCCTGCCTTCTACCAGCCCGGCCAATGCCCGCTGGAGCCTGACTAAGCTTTTTTTGGAAGCGTGGCAGGTTATCAATACCGGCCGTTAAAAAATAAAAAAGCCTTGAATACTTTTTGTATTCAAGGCTTTTACTTTAGTTATCAGTTAGTTTTTCCTGGATATGCCTTCAGTGCTTCACCAAGGATATAAATTGCCTTTTTCAAATCATCACAATTGAGAACATAGGCCAGCCTAGCCTCATTAACCCCCAACTCAGGGTCGCTGTAGAAACCGTTGCCGGGAGCGAACATAACAGTTTCGTTATCAATAGCAAAATTTTCCAAAGTCCAGATAGCAAACTTTTCAGCATCGTCTACGGGCAGCTGCACCATAATATAAAAGGCTCCCTTCGGATCGGAAGCAACTACGCCAGGCAGCTCTTTAAGAGCGGCAACGATCGTATCGCGGCGTTTTTTGTACTCTTGATTCACTTCCTCCAGATAGCTGACGGGAGTAGTATATAAAGCGGCTGCGCCGACCTGTTCCAGAATCGGGCTGCACAGACGGCTCTGGCAGCATTTGATAATCTGCTTGGCAAGCTCTTTGTTTTTGCTGATTATGCAGCCGATACGGGCGCCGCAGGCACTGTAGCGTTTAGAAACCGAATCAATGATGATCAGGTTGTCGGCAAGCTCGGGCATTGTGCCAAAGCTTCGGTAAGCGCCGTCATAAACAAATTCACGGTATACCTCGTCAGCGATCAAAGCCAGGTCATATTTGCGGACGATTGCTGAAATCATATCCATTTCTTCCTGTGTATAAACAACACCGGTCGGATTACCGGGATTAGTCAGTAAAACAGCTTTTGTTCTGGGCGTGATCTGCGCTTCGATAGCAGCAGCGTCAGGCAGATGGTAACCGTCAGTCACATTTGTCTGTACAGCGTTGATTTTAGCGCCGAACTCTCTGGCAAAAGTAGTATAGTTAGCATAAAACGGCTCGAATACCATGATCTCGTCTCCTGGATCACATAAGGCCATGACAGCAAAAATCAAAGCTTCGCTGCCGCCGTTGGTAATAAAAATATCATCGGCAGCAAAATCCATACCTTTTTCGGCATAGTATTTGCGTATCGCTTCGATCAGAAAACCTTCGCCTTTGGAATTGCCATAAGCAATTACCTGCTCGTCATAAGTGCGGATGCTTTCCATAAACTGGTCAGGAGTTTTGATATCGGGCTGTCCGATATTCAGATGGTAGATTTTTTTACCCTTCGCTTTAGCTGCATCTGCATACGGCGACAGCTTTCTGATAGGTGAAGAAGTCAAACTTTGGATACGTGCTGAAAGTTTCATGTAAAATCCCCCTCACTGCTGATAAATTTTGTCCGGGCGCCAGTACCCGGGGTTATTCTGGCACTTGGCAGCATTTCTGCTGTCTTGCCAAGTGTTCATATTATATCATAATTAAATCGTTATTTTTAGCATCAGGATAAAAAATGTAAAAATATTTTACAAAACGGCCTGAAATACAGCAAAAGTGTTTCAAAAAATACTTTTTGCTTCTCAAGCATAACGGCAGCATTTGATTAAAAAAGTGCGTTGAGTCATATAATTGTATGAAACCTTCATCTATGGTAAAATATACTGATAGAATATTGCAGATTGGGTGATTTTGTGCATTTAAAGTCATTTTCGACTTATGGATTCAAATCCTTTGCAGATAAAATTGAATTAAGCTTCGGTTCGGGCATTACGGCAATCGTTGGACCCAACGGCAGCGGCAAGAGCAACATTTCTGATGCGATCCGCTGGGTACTGGGCGAGCAAAGCGCCAAATATCTGCGCGGCAGCAAAATGGAAGATGTTATTTTTTCCGGCAGCGGCAAGCGCAGGCCTTTGGGTGTTGCCGAAGTGACGCTGGTTTTTGACAACAGCGACCATCGCCTCAGCCTTGATTTTGATGAAGTAAGCATTACCCGCCGCGTTTTTCGCAGCGGTGACAGCGAATACTCCATCAATAAAAAGAACTGCCGTTTAAAAGACATTCTTGACCTTTTGGCAGATACTGGTCTGGGACGTGGTTCTATGTCCATTATCGGTCAGAATAAGATCGATGAAATACTGAACAGCCGTCCTGAAGAACGCCGCGCTTTGTTTGAAGAAGCCGCTGGTATTGCCAAGTTCAGGATGCGTAAAAAAGAAGCTATGCGGCGTCTGGACGATACCGCTGCCAACCTGACCCGCATCAACGACATCAAAGCCGAAGTCGAAGGTCAGGTCGAGCCTCTGCGTCTTGCTGCAGAACAAACACGCAAATTCAATCTGCTGGATAAAGAACTGCGTGCCTGCAAACTGACCCAATTTGTGCACAAGATAGAAAATATTGAAAATATTCGGCAGAAGCTGAACACACAGGATGCCGAACTTGAAAATAAAGTACTGGAACGCGCTACTGCCGTCAGCACACAGGAAGCTGAATGCAGTGCCTTACAAATGGAGCTGGATAAGCTCAGTGAAGCCTATAACCGTATTCAGGACGATATCAAAGAAAAAGAAACAGCTCTGGAAAAACTGCGTGGTCAGGAAGCTGTGTTGGCAGAGCGTGTTCGGCAAAGCGAAAAATCAGGACTGCGTTTGGAAGAGCAGGGCAAAAAGCTGCAGGAACAGATCGCAGCTTTGGATACTCAGCTCAAAACGATGGTCGTGGATTATGACCGTTTAGAAGCGCAGCAGGCTGCCGCACAGCTTTTGGTAAGCAGGCTGACCGGAGAACAGGCAGAAAAAGAAACACGTATCAGCGAAGCTGAAGCGGCAATGGAAGATATGAAAACAGCTGCTTTCGATAATATGCGTACAATGGTCAATCTGCGGAATGAGATCCGTGGACTGGAGCAGGAGCAGGAACAGCGGATGCGTAAGCGTGACGCCCTTAAAAAGAGCATCGCCGAAGCAGAAACCGCAGGCGAAGAACTGCAGAGCCGTTACCGTAATATGAACGATGAGCAGAGCAATGTAGAAAACTCTTTGGAGCTTATTAAACGCGATGGCAGGGAAGTGAGTGCTAAAGCTGCCGAAGAGACCGAAGCGCTGAATAAAGTTCTGTCGCAGCATAAAGACTGTCAAAACAGGATCACAGCGCTGGAAAGCCGTTTGAACCTGCTGCAGAATATGCAGAAAAGCTATGAAGGCTTTGGCTATGGGATCAAAACAGTGCTGCAGTCGCAGGAACCCTGGCGCAGTGACGTTATCGGTGTTGCCGCCGAACTGATCGAAGTGCAGCCTGAATATGTAGTTGCAATAGAAACTGCATTAGGAGGAGCGGCGCAGAACCTTGTTATGGGCAGTTCGGAAGCCGCCAAAAAGGCCATCGCCTATCTTAAACAGCGTCAGGCCGGCCGGGCGACCTTCCTGCCGCTTGATACTATCAAATATTATGAACGCCGCAGTGAAGAAGAGGCACTGGCAAAACTGCCGGGTATTCGGGGATTTGCTGCCGATCTGATCGGCTATGATATAAAACTGGCGCCGATCTTTAAATTTTTGCTGGGTCGGGTGCTGGTAGCGGACAATATGGATGCCGCTTTGGCAGCCGCCAAAAAAAGCAGCTTTCGTATCAGAGTCGTTACTTTGGCGGGAGATGTCGTCAATGCCGGCGGTTCGCTGACCGGCGGCAGCAGGCAGCAGAAGGAAGCCGGCTTTCTGTCGCGCGGCAAAGAGATCGACGAACAGGAACAAAAGGCAGGTGTCTTGCGCCGTGAGCTGTTGGGATATCAGGAGCTGCTTGAAGAACACGAAGGCACCTTAAAAGTTTATAACAACAAACTGGTGGAACTGCGCCAGGACCTGCAGCAGAAGGAAATCCGCAAAGCTGAACTGGGCGTAGCTCTGGAGCGTTTAAGCGCAGAGCAGCGTCAGGCTGCGGAACGGCTGGAGCTTCTGCTGGATGACCGTAATCAGGTTTCTCAGGAATATATGGCAGCTCGCCAGCAGCTTACCGACCTGCGCCCGCAGCTAACGGCTCTGGAAGCCGAAGACGCACAGGGCAAACAGCTGCTGGATGATCTGCAGAAACAAACGGCCGCAGACCACAGCGCGCTGGCATCTATCCGCAATCGTCTGCAGGATGCCAGGGTCGAACTGGAATCGACTGCCGCACGGACTACGATGATGGCCGAGCGGATGCAGCAGCTTGATGCCGATATGGGGCGTATGCAGCAGGAACTCGCTGCTAATGAAGACGAGCAAAAGCATTTGCTTGACGTGATAACGGCCAGCAAAACCAGCACTGAACAGCTGGCTGCCAGCAGTACCGCATTACTGGCCGAATTACAGACCGTTGTCGGCGGTAAAGATGAATTCGGGGCCAAACGTATTGCCATTACTGAAAAGCAGGCAGTGGCAGGCGAGAGGCTGGATTCTTTGAAAAAAGAACTGACTGTTGCTGAAACCAGGCGCAATCAGGCAGCGATGGAAATGGTACGTCAAAACAGCGACTATGACCATGCTCTGGAACAGCTGGCGACTGAATACCGTATTACTCTGGACGAAGCACGTGCCAGCGGTGATCTGCTGGATGAAAGCGATGCGGCTTTACGTCGGCGTGAACTGCGTCTGGAGCGTGAAATTGAAACCTTAGGCCCGGTAAATCCTGCGGCAATCGAACAATATGAAGCTGTCAGCGAACGCTACGAATTTTTACAGCGTCAATACAGCGATCTTTCAGAGGCCAAAGCCAATCTGGAAGCAGTTATCAGCGAAATCAACTCCGGTATGGCCAAACGCTTCAAAGAGGCCTTTGGAAAAATAAACGAATATTTTTCCGACTGTTATGTGCGTTTATTCGGCGGCGGTACTGCTGCTTTAAAACTTACTGACCCTAATGATGTTTTAGGCAGCGGCATCGATATCGAAGTGCAGCCTCCCGGTAAAAAACTGCAGAGCCTCTTCCTGCTATCAGGCGGCGAGCGGGCCCTGACGGTTATCGCCCTGCTGTTCGCTCTGCTCAGCTATCAGCCTTCGCCCTTCTGTATCCTTGACGAAATAGATGCGGCGCTTGACGAAGCTAACGTTGACCGCTTTGCGAAATTCCTGGCAGCCTATGCCGAAAGCACGCAGTTTATTGTTATCACACACCGCAAAGGCACTATGGAAGCCGCGCATGTTCTGCACGGCGTTACCATGGAAGAATCCGGTGTTTCTAAATTACTATCTGTCAAATTGAGCGAAAAGGAGTGAGAACATGGGATTTTTAGAACGACTGAAAGACGGACTCAGCAAGACCCGCCGCAACTTTACTGACCGCATCGAAGAACTTGTAGGTATGTCGGCCAAAGTCGATGAAGACTTTCTGGAAGAACTGGAAATGATCCTTCTAAGCGGTGATGTTGGTGTCAAAACCACAGAAAAGCTTATCGATGCTGTTCGTCAGGCTGCTAAAAAAAAAAGAAAGAAATCGAGGGGACGGAGCAGGTTATGCCGTTCCTCAAAAAAATATATTGCCGAAATGCTGCAGGACGAAGGACAGCGTACCCGTATCGGTGCCAAACCTACGGTTATTCTTGTCGTGGGCGTCAATGGTGTTGGTAAAACCACTACTATCGGCAAGCTGGCCAACTATTTTCATCTGTTCAAATACAAAGTCATGCTGGCTGCCGGCGATACCTTCCGTGCCGCCGCTGCCGAACAGCTGCAGATTTGGGGCGAGCGTGCCGGCTGCGAAGTTATCCGTCACGAAGAAGGCGCTGACCCGGCTGCCGTGGTTTTTGACGCTGTCAAAGCCGCTATTGCCCGCAATGTCGACGTACTTATTGACACTGCCGGACGGCTGCATAATAAAACCAATCTGATGAACGAGTTGGAGAAAGTACACCGCATCATCAAACGCGAGATACCAGAAGCTCCGCATGAAACCTTTCTCGTGCTGGATGCAACGACAGGGCAGAACGCTATCAATCAGGCCAAAGTCTTTATGGAAACCGCCAACGTCACCGGTGTTGTGCTGACCAAGCTCGACGGTACGGCTAAAGGCGGTGTCGTTATTGCTATCAAAGAAGAACTTGGCTTGCCTGTTAAGTGGATCGGTGTCGGCGAAGGCATTATGGATTTCCGGCCCTTTGAAGCCGATAAATTTGTCGACGCCTTGTTTGATGGTGACAAGTAAAAATGCTTGACAGCCTCTGCGATTTTCGATATAATACCAAAGTCGGATAAAATATGTAAAGATTTTGGTGATTGAAATGCAGGAAAACAGTTTGGAGCAAAGAGTACGGTTAGGACGTTTGTTCGATGCCTACGGCTGCCTGCTCACCGAAAAACAGCAAAAATGTCTGGAGCTGTATTTCTGCGACGACCTTTCGCTGGCTGAGATAGCCGATGAACTTGAAGTATCAAGACAAGCGATACATGACCTTATCAAACGGGTAGAGCATACTCTGGAACGCTATGAAAGCAAACTGGCGCTGCTGGCCCGCGATGATCACGATAAAAAGCTGCTGGAAGAAATGAGCCGGCTGCTGGCTGACCACCTTGCTCAAAGCGGTGGCTCGGCAGAACTTCAACAAGTACGCCGCATTTTAGACGAATTGAGCGGCGAAAGTAGGTAAAAATGGCTTTTGAAAATTTATCTGAAAGACTGCAAAATGCGATAAAAATGTTCCGCGGCAGCGGCAAAATAACAGAAGACGATCTTAAAGCGCCTCTGCGCGAAGTGCGGATGGCTCTGCTTGAAGCCGACGTCAACTTTAAAGTCGTTAAAGATTTTGTTGCCAATATCAAAGAACGCGCGCTGGGCGAAACAGTTCAGCAAAGCCTGACTCCCGGTCAGCAGATCATCAAGATCGTCAACGACGAACTGACCCAGCTTTTGGGCGGCACACAAAGTAAGCTCACCGTAGCGGACAAACCGCCTACAGTCATTATGCTGGTAGGTCTGCAGGGCGCTGGTAAAACTACTACCGCCGGCAAGCTTGGCAGCCTGCTGCGGAAAAAAGGCAAAAAGCCGTTGCTTGTAGCGGGCGACGTTTACCGTCCTGCGGCTATCAAACAATTACAGGTTCTGGGCGAACAGCTCTCACTGCCTGTCTTTGCTCTTGGCGATCAGGTATCTCCGGTCGAGATAGCGCGCAAGGCAATGGATAAAGCATTCTCACTGGCTTGCGACACGGTAATCATCGATACCGCGGGCCGCTTACATATCAACGAAGAACTGATGGAAGAACTGCGCAATATCAAAGCTGCCGTCAATCCGCATGAAATATTGCTGGTTGTCGATGCGATGACAGGCCAGGACGCAGTCACTGTAGCCGAAAGCTTCAACGGCGAGCTGGGCATAGACGGACTTATCGTTACCAAGCTCGACGGCGACGCCAGAGGCGGTGCTGTATTGTCAGTAAAAGCTGTTACCGGACGCCCGGTCAAATTTGTCGGTATGGGTGAGAAGCTTGACGCTTTGGAACCTTTCCATCCCGACCGTATGGCATCCCGTATCCTGGGCATGGGCGATATCCTGTCTCTGATCGAAAAGATCCAGTCCACGACCGACCTTGCCAAAGCTTTGGAAATGGAAAAGAAGCTGCGCAAAGACGAATTCACGCTCGAGCAGTTCCTGGAACAAATGCAGCAGGTCAAAAAAATGGGCTCGCTGGAAACTATTTTGGGGCTTATCCCCGGTATGAGCGGCATCAGCCAAAAGCTGAAAGAAGCCAACGTTGACGAAAAAGAATTCGACCGCGTTGAAGCCATCATCCGTTCCATGACCCCGAAAGAACGCCGTCATCCCGATATCATTAACGGCAGCCGCCGTAAACGTATCGCAGCAGGCTGCGGTATGCGCGTGCAGGATGTCAACAAGCTTCTCAAAAACTTTGAAGAAAGCAAGATGATGAAAAAGATGCAGGGTATGGCTAAGTTTGCTTCAAAAGGCGGTTTCAAAATGCCTTTTATGAACAAATAAATTTAAATCAACATCTGGTTTAAGGAGGTGAAATAGACATGGCAGTTAAAATCCGTTTAAAACGTATGGGCTCTAAAAAAGCTCCTTTTTACCGTATCGTTGTTGCTGACTCCCGCTCTCCGCGTGACGGCCGCATCATCGAAAGCATTGGTTTCTATGATTCCACTGTACAACCCGCTACCGTAAAGATCGACGAAGAGAAAGCTCTTTCCTGGATGGCTAAAGGTGCACAACCTACTGATACCGTTAAAAACCTTTTCAGCAAAGACGGCATCATGAAAAAATATGCTGAATCTAAAGCAAAATAAGAAATGAGGCGTGATTTGCATGAAAGAATTGGTAGAAGTCATGGCCAAGTCTCTAGTGAGTAATCCGTCTGCAGTAGTCGTGGAGGAGGAAACCACCGGAACATCAACGGTGCTTCGCCTCCATGTTGCTCCTGAAGATATGGGTAAAGTTATTGGAAAACAGGGCCGCATTGCTAAAGCAATCAGAACTGTCATGAAAGCTGTTGCAACCCGTGAGAATGTAAAAGTTGTCGTAGAGATTGTCTAAGACGTATAAGGATGGTAAACGATATGGATAAAATGTTTGTACGTGTTCCGGTTGCAATAAAAGCAAAAGTAACAGAAGATCTCAAGTTGAAAATTATTGGAGATGTCCAAAACACCATAAAAACGATTAATCTGGATATCGAGCACTTCGAATTCCAAGCCAAAAAAGCTCTTTCTCAGGCCGCCAGCGACCTGAGCGTACTTCCTTCACTGCGTGAGCAGATTGAAATGGAAAGAAACAAGATCAATGCCGCTAAAGCAGAAGCCGAAGATAAACTTAAACGCGCTGAAGCTTTGGAGATCGGTGCGGAGATCGGTCACGGTACACTTGAACGTACTGTCGAGATCACCATAGGCACTGATATCGACGCTCTGATGGGCGCTGAGATCCTCACTGAGGATGGCAAGATTATTGCTTTCCGCGAATGATATGGAAAAACAAGTAGTTATTGGCACTATTATCGCTCCGCACGGTGTGCGGGGCGATATTCGTATTCTGCCGCAGACAGATCATCCTGAACAATTTTTAGAGCTTTCCTCTTTGCTGCTCGAAGACGGCCGTTCGCTTCAGATTACCTCTGCCCGGTTCCATAAACGTATGGTACTGATGAAATGCAGGGGTGTGGAAACAATGAACGATGCCGAACTGCTGCGCGGCAAAAAGGTTTTAATCAACAGTGAAGATCTGCCTCAGCTTGAAGAAGGCGAATATTATGTAGCCGACCTGCTCGGACTGCCCGTATTCGATACGGCAGGAACACAGCTCGGCACATTGAAAGACGTGCTCAGCACCGGCAGCAACGACGTTTACGTTATTGCTGTACCGGAAGGCAAGGATATCCTCGTCCCGGCCCTCAAAAAGCACGTTAAGGAAATCAATATTACAGACCGTAAGATCGTGGTCGAATTACCTGAATGGACAGATGCACCGTGAGATTTCTCTTTATTACCTTATTTCCTGAACAAATTGAACAAGCGGCTGGTCACAGCATTATCAAACGCGCCGTCGATGCGGGACTTGTAGAAGTCAGCTGCATCAATCCGCGCGATTTTGCAACTGACAGGCACCGTACAGTGGACGATACGCCCTTTGGCGGCGGTGCCGGCATGGTTTTGAAGCCAGAGCCGATGGTAGCGGCTATCCGCATGGCCAAACAGCAGCTGCCTGCAGCGAGGGTTATTGCCATGTGCCCGGGCGGGCGCACATTAAAGCAGGATATCGTTGAAGAATATGCCCGCAGCGGCCAGGATCTAATTCTGGTCTGCGGTCATTATGAAGGCTTCGATGAACGGATATTCAACTGGGTCGATGAAAAACTTTCCATTGGCGACTATGTACTTACCGGCGGCGAACTGCCGGCACTGATAGTTATGGACGCTGTAGCGCGCTTTATACCGGGCGTGCTTGGAAAAATGGCCAGTGCCGTTGAAGACTCTTTCAGTACGGGACTGCTGGAATATCCTCAGTACACCCGGCCGGTGGAATTTGAAGGACTGGAAGTACCGGAAGTGCTGCGTAACGGCAATCACGCTCTGATCAATCGCTGGCGCCGTAAAGAAGCCCTTAAAGCGACTTATCTGCACAGGCCTGATCTGCTTGCAGAGCTTGGCAAAGAGGATGTGTTGCTGCTTAACGAAATCAAACAGGAACTCGCAGGTGATAATAATGGCTAACCTTTATCTGGGGCTGGTGCATTATCCTATTTACAATAAAAATATGCAGGTCATTGCTACTGCCGTCACTAACTTCGATATCCACGATATTTCGCGTACCGCTCGCACCTATGATGTCAAAATATTTTTTGATCCATCCGCTGGAGGTACAGGCTGAAATCATCAAAAGGATAACTGACTATTGGCAGCATGGTTACGGCAAAACCTATAATCCTGACCGCAGCAACGCGCTGGAACGTGTAACCTATACGTCCAGCATTGAGTCGGCTATTGCCGCGGTTACTGAAATAGAGGGGCAGGCGCCGGTTACGATTACTACCGATGCCCGCACCTATCCTAATACAGTGACCTATGGCTTTGTACGAAAGTTGCTGCACTGCGGTGACAAACCTCTGCTGCTGCTTTTTGGCACCGGCTTTGGTATGGAACAGGAAACAATGAACAGTTTTGATTATGTACTTGAACCTGTTTATGGTCCCTGCGACTATAATCACCTGTGTGTGCGCTCTGCGGCTGCGATTATTTTAGACCGGCTGGCCGGTGAGGCCTGGTGGGAAAAATAACTGTCAAAATGCTCAAAAAATAATTGCAACTAATTGAACAGTATGATATAATGTCATTTGTGTAAAACGGACGGTCCGCTGTGGTGTGTTCGCACATGAACGTCTATGATTCGAGGAGGAAATTATGAATATTATTGAAGTATTGGACCAAGAACAGCTTCGTTCCGACATCCCTGACTTCCGTGCAGGCGACACCGTAAAAGTTTATGTAAAAGTAGTCGAAGGTACTCGTGAACGCGTACAGATGTACGAAGGTGTAGTAATTGCACGCAGCGGCGCCGGCGTTCGTGAAATGTTCACCGTTCGTCGTATTTCTTACGGCGTAGGCGTTGAAAGAACATTCCCGATCCACAGCCCACGTTTGGAGAAAATCGAAGTTTCCCGTCGTGGTATCGTTCGCAGAGCAAAACTCTACTATCTGCGCAGCCTTACCGGTAAAGCTGCTCGTATTCGCGAACGCAGATAATCGGTATCAAATTACAGATCGTAAATCAAGAGACCCTTTCAGTTCAGCTGAAAGGGTCTTTTTGTATTTAAATCAAGATAAATTCTACCATAATGGATAAAAACAGCATTACCATATAGGTAAGTAAAAATGTGCATCTTACTTAATAGTTATTGAAAAGTAGCGGCTGAAATATCAATAGCATTACCGCAATAATTGAGCAATTTGCAGTTGTCTAAATAAAAAAACAGACATTCACGTTTCGTGAATGTCTGTTTTTTATTTGCCTGATCCTTAATGCGCCAAAAGCTGCCGCATTTTATCAAGTGCTTTTAGCCGGTGCTTAGTAACGTTGCGTACAGTGCAGCCCAGACGTCCTGCCACCTCGGTCGGCTTCAGGTCATCTAAAAACAGCAGCGTCAGTATTTTCCTCTGTTCTGCACTTAACTGCCGCAGCGCTTCCTGCAGTTCCAGTGAAAGTAAAAAACGTGCCAGCTCGTCCAGACGCTCACCTGCTGCACAGCCTGTCTCCAGCAGGGCGATTCCGGCTTCGCTGTCCGTATCTGTCTGGGTTTCGTTTTCCCAAATTCTGCCCTGCTTCTGCATCGCGTCAAAAACAGCAAAATGCACCTTACAGCGTGCCAGTCCGGGCCAGTTTTCAAAATCAGCGCCCTTATACTGCAAAACCAGCTCGATAAAGGCCAGAACGGCGATACCTTCTGCGTCTTTTCCCAGCGACCGGTAAAACATCTCACGGCGGGCCTCGCTTTTTAAAAGCGGCTTAAAATCCGCGCATAACTGCAGCAGTGCTGCTTTATCACCAGCCTGGGCGGCGGTTATCAATGCTTTCAATCTCTCTGCCTGTTCAGGTAAATTTTTTATAACGATCAGTTCTCTCTATAATTTTATGATACCCGGCTATACTGTAAAACGTCGCGCGCAACAACAAACAGTCTAAACTTTTTCGACGAAAATTAACACCCTATACAATCAGGTGTTAATTTTATGCCTTTACTGCTTAAAATAATGGCGGGAGGGATAGCATGCAAAAATATATAGGCCGGCAGCTGAAAACAGCGCGGCTAAATAAAAAGCTGACCCAGGAACAGATCGCTGAAGCAGTAGGCTTATCGGCCAAGCACTATGGCTGTATCGAACGCGGCGAGGTCAGCACAACTGTGGCCGTACTGACACGGTTGCAGCAGGTGCTGGAATTTGAAGTGTCTATAATGATCAAAATTTAGTCTGCTTTGGCAGGCTATTTTTTTTCGATGTTTTCGCCGGGCTGCTGGTGAAGTACGTACACGCACTTGCGCTGCAGCGCAAGTGCCGCGGAGCGTAATAACGCGGCGCAGAAAAAAATTTAAAAATAGCCTTCTCGTGTCTTGTCGGGGGGGGACATCTGTGATAAAATAACTAAAGAATTATATAAAATAGTTAAAAAATACAATCTAAAACAAGTTAAATATGAGTTTTATTTTAAAATATTGATTTAAAACAGCGTATTGAAATCAGGTAAAAGCTTTGGTTCCTGCGGCATCAGCCGAAGAAATATATTGTTCAACAAATTTTAAGGAGTTGATTTTGGTGTATTTGAAAACAAGTAATAAAAAACAGCTGGCAGCAGCAGTAACGCTGGCTGTAATGGGAATGGCATGGGTGGCTGTGCCGAGCCAGGTATGGGCGGCCGACGGCGGTTTTGGCGCCATAAATAATCCTATCAGTCTGGAAATTTACGCAGAGCAAAATACGAGTGGCGGTAAACTGGATACTGCTCGTAAAAACTATGAAGGATCAAATGTTTATGTATCCCAATATCACTCTGCTTATACCGATAACGAAAAAATCTTCGCCAGCGGTGATATGACAGGTAAAACTATTTCTCTGAGCAATATAACAGTCCAGGCTGTTGTTGGGAAAGACGGTATAGGGCAAGCTGCCGATCTGGCACAGCATGCAACACAGGGTCAGGACGGCGGGTTTGGTTATGGCGCAGGGCTTGTCAATCAAAACGGCATGTCTAATGCTGTTATCGCAGTTGGTTCTGCTGAGATAAATGTTACCGGCGGTGCCAGCGGTTTGATAGTAGATGAAAAATATCAGCACGAAGGCGAACAGGGACTGACTGGCAGTGCAGCTATTGGCGGTACCGGCGGCGCCGGAGCTGCGGGCGGTAATGGCGGCGGCGCTAAAGCTATCGGTGTTGCGGCAGGCATTACAGATACTGCTGAAAGTATTGTTGTAAACGGCAGCGCCAGCAAGAATATTCAGATTTCAGGTACTTCTTTAACTGTTAGTGCTACAGGCGAAGCCGGCGGACATGGCGGTTACGGAGGCAAGGGCGGCAGCGGTGCCGATGGTGCGGAACTTACGACGAAAAAGGCCGATAAAGGTGCAGATGGCGCCGATGGCACTGATGAAAATACCACGCCGGATAAAGCCGCTAATGGTGAAGATAAGGTAGAGCATGCGGCTAATGGTACGGTTACAGCAACTTATAACACTAGTATGCCTCCTGAGCAGACAGGCTGGGTATCTACTGCTGGTACAGCTGGTGCTAATGGCACCGCTGGTACAGCTGGTGTTAATGGTAAGAATGGCAGTAACGCTGATGCTGGCTCAGCAGGCAGTAATGGCTTAGCAGGCAGTACTGGTCTGGCAGGGGGAACCGGCGGCGCTGGAGCTAATGGCGGTAATGGCGGCAGCGCCACTGCTTACGGCCTGCATTTGAATACTATCAGCGGCGGTTCTGTAACATTGAATGCTTTAAATGTCGATGCCACGGGAGGAAATGGAACTGCCGGCGGTGAAGGCGGCAAAGGCGGAACAGGCGGTGTTGGCGGGTTAGGTCAAACCGGCGGCAATGGCGGCGTAGGCGGTGATGGAGCTAATGGCGGCGCCGGCGGCGACGGCGGTAAAGGCCAGAGTGGCGGCAGCGGCGTTAATTATGTTGCTAATCATGCTGGTTTTGGTGTTACTGCTACTGTCGGTGGAGCAGGCGGAACCGGTGGAGCAGGCGGAACTGGCGGCCAAGGTGGTAACGGCGGCCAAGGTGGTAACGGCGGCCAAGGCGGACTTGCTGTTGCCCAGGGTCTGGTTGGCACTGCCAATACTGACCTGAATATTACGATAGGTACTATAACTGTAACTGCAACTGGCGGCGATGGCGCTAAAGCAGGCATCGGCGGAGCAGGCGGCGATGGTGGACAAGGCGGTATAGGCGGACAGGGCGGCAAAGGCGGAACTGGTGGTGCGGCTGGTACTGCAGGTGCTGCTGGTGAAGGCGGAGTTGGCGGAGCCGGCGGTGCTGGCGGCCAAGGTGGCGTGGACGCTAGCGGAGCCCGTATAGCCAATGGTGCTGATGGTGCTACCGGTACTGGCGGTACTAAAGGTATAGACGGCACTGTAGGTATTGCAGGTGACGCGGGTAAAGGCGGTGACGCAGGTAAAGGCGGAACCGGCGGTTCAGGTGGTACAGCCGGTGCTGCAGGGACGAGCGGTGCTGGTAACAGCGCTGCTGCGACTGCTGTGAGCCTGACTGATACAGCAGGCGTCTTAAAAACAAGTTCTATTACCGCTACAGCTACGGCCGGTAAAGGCGTAGGTAAATTTAATATTGCAGATGCTTATCTCAAAGGCGATTCTACCGGTGACCCGCATGATGGCCGTACGGCTGTAGCTGATAATGCTGGTACTGACGGAACTGACGGGGATGCAGTAACAGAAACTGATAAAGCTCAAGCGGGATATCAAAACGGAGCGGCTAATGCGGTTTCTAACGGCGGTGCTGGCGGCAAAGGCATCACTCCTAGCGGTACAGTGGCTCAAAGTAATAACGGTGCTAAAGCTGAAGCCTGGGGACTTGTTACCAGTGGCGGTTCTTTGCACGTGCTTTCTGATAGTGGACTGACTATCAGCGCAGATGCGCAAGAAGGTTCTAGTGCTGTTACTGCCAAAGCAGTTGTGTCTGCAAATTCAGTTAATGTGTACCAAGTTCAAAATGATTTAACAATCACTGCAACAGCAGTTGGCGATCAAGACAGAACAGAAACAGTTAGTGAAGTTGAATATACGTATTCGGGCTCCAGTACATCCACTCAAGCTACGGCTGTTGGGCTGGAACTGACAGGCGGCAGTATGGTGGCTGAAGTTGGAGGCACCGTGACTATAGAGGCAAGTACCGACTGGGCAGGTTCTAATACTGCTACAGGCATCAAAGCTGCTGAAGGTGCGGTTATTGCTGTTCATAGTGCCGGGGCTATGGATATCAGTGCCGAGGTAGTTGGTACTACTACTGAAGGAACTAAGCTCCTCAAAGGCGCCAATGGTATTTTGGCAAACGGCAGCACAATGTATTATGCTGCAGATAATGCTGCTATCACTGTCAGCGGTGGTAAGCATGCAAATGACCATGCGGCAGACATTGAAGGTGGGGTAACTACTTTTGATGCCGGTACGGGAACCGTTACCTTTAACGGCACTGCTGACTTCACAAACGGCACTTTGAATCTGAAATCTGATACAGACGTACAGACGAAGGAGAATAGTCCTGGTTCTCTCGATATCAGCGGTACTGCCATGAACCTGACAGATAATCTGGCAGCCTTGACTGTAGAGGATAAGACTACTCTTGCTGGCAGTACGGTCTACTTCTATGACGAAAATAATCAGGCAGAGAAATACAATACTGCTGATTACCGTACTATCACTACTAATGATCTGGATGCTTCCGATACTAACGAGCTCTTTATGCGTACCAATGCCAACGGCGTTTACGGTCAGTCGGCAGGCAACGACAAAATTACTTCCACTAATACTGTAACCGGCAGCGGTACCTATAATATCACTGTTTTTGACCAGGGGATGCGCAACGGCTATAACAATGCTGCCGGCGCTGATACTAAGGGACATTTGGACCAAGATGTCGTACTGATCGAAAATGCAGATAAAGACGGCACCTACAACATCAAAGAAATGAAATATGATAACGGCGTCTGGGCTTATGAATATGAGGGGAAAGCAGACATTGTCGATGATGGTTTGAACCTGACACAGGTCACTACCAGGGCTGCAACTCAATCCTCTGCCCAAATGGCGGCTCAGGATGCCAGCAAGATCGCAGCCGGAGCGGCAGTGACTCTGTTTGGCGCTGATGAAACTTTGATGGAACGTCTGGGCGACGTCCGTAATTCTGCAGACGATAACGACGGCGTTTGGGCTAAATATGTCGGCGGCAAAATCAAAGTAGATGGACTGCAGGGCGATAACGATTATCAATATAACGGCTTTGCGGCAGGTTATGACCGTGAGATCGGCAGTAACTGGCGTATCGGCCTGGCAGGACAATATGCTAAAAAGGCGATACCAGCCTGACTAATGGCGACGGTGAAATCAAAACCGCGGCAGGCGCTTTATATGGCACATGGACTGGCGATAAAGGTCATCATGTAGACATCATTGCCAAAGTTGGTAAAGTTGACAGTGAAACCAGCGCTTACGGCGGCACTATTGCCCAAAAACTGGACGGTGATTTTGGCAGTACAGCTATAAGCTTTGCTGTTGAATACGGCTATCGTCAGGATTTGAATGACGGCTGGTTCGTTGAACCTATGGTGCGTGCAAGCTACGTACATCTGGGCGGCGATGATTATACCGTAACCACTCGTGACAATACTATGAGCGTTACTAACGACAGCATGAACAGCATTGTTCTGCGCGGCGGCTTCCTGCTGGGCAAAACCTTTGCGGCAGACAGCAGCGTTTATCTGAAAGCGGCAGTACTGCACGACTTCGACGGCGACATCAATACACATGTCAGCGCTGACGGCAGAAGCGCCAGCTACAGTGACAGCATCGGCGGTACCGCTATCGAATATGGTATCGGCGTCAACCACAAATTTAATAAGGATTCCAGTATGTATCTGGATGTAGAACGTATCAGCGGCGGCGATGTAACTAAAAACTGGGGTGTCAACGTCGGCTTCCGTTATAGTTTCTAAAAGCAGGATGGCAGCTTGAAAAATCTATAAAGAATATCCCTCATCCAAGTGGGGGATTTCTTTATAGTATTTCATAAAAAATTAGGAGATGAGTTTGATGAAAGGCTATAACAAAAAGCAAGGCATTAAGTTACAAAGGAAAGTATTGAGCTCGTTGTTTATCGCAGGTGCAGCGTACGTTTGCATATTAGGGGGGGGACAACGCAGCCTGGGCATCTGATTATACCAGTACTGATACTTTAAGTACTTCTAGTTATGGAGAAACCTACGACAAGATCGCTATTACTATGGTTGCTCCGGGAAAAAACTGCGCCGGTATTTATACTTATGGCAGAAATAATACGACAACAGCTAATGAACGGGTGACTGTTACGATGTCGGATACTGGGGATGCCTATGGTTATAACGGTATTTTTGTGGACGGCGTATCAAAATTGGACGCTAAAAAGGGTATCGAGCTTACGATAGACAGCACAGGCGACAATAATGCATCCGGTGAATATCAGGCCTGGCGCCATGGCCTGCGTGTCGAGACTCAGGGAAAAGTAGATTTGGGAACAGCTGTCGGCTCTGTGATTACGATAAACAGTAATGCTGCTGAAAGCTATGCCAATGGTGTTTTTGTTGATGGATCCAGCGCTGGCAGCGGCAGTGAAGCCAGTATTAAGGGCGGAGATTTAACGGTCAATATCAATAAAGATAATGAACTGCAGCAGATGGATTATGCTGCCGGGGTTACTTTGTACAATGGTTCTAAAATGGAACTGGCCGGTGACCTGGACATATATTTGGAAGCTGCCGGTGTCGATGGCATCAGAGCCAATAACTTAAATAATTATTCTGATATCAATACTTTGCAGGTCAAAAACCTGGCTCTCTATGGCAAAGCAGTGAATGGTTCCGGTTCAGGGATATACCTGATGGGTGAGCACGATTCGGCTAATGTCAGTGACAGCACTAAGATAGAAGTTACTGCTGAGTATGATGCTTTCGGTATTGTGATAGAAGGCAGCGATACTGCAAGCAGTTTTGGTGCAACTACTATTGACGTTACCTCTAAAACAGAAAACAATAATGACGTTCATGGTATAAAGCAGTTTGGCGCCCAAACAGATTATGCTGATTTAATTATTAATGCTCAGTCTGATGGGGCTGATATTTTTGGCATCAGTCTGGTTGGGCATGATGGAGCCGGCATAGTTGAGGTTGCCGGTGATTTAAATATCAAGGCTAACGGAAATGGGCGTTATGTAAACGGGGTAGAGGTTAGTGCTCTTGGGAAACTGAGCGTTTCAGGCAAGACTGATATTGATCTAAGCAGCGATAATGATCAAGCTAGTATGTACGGTGTTTATGCCCAGACTGGCAGTAAACTGGATTTTGCAGACGATGTGCAGATCACGATAGCTACGCATGACGGTGACAGTAGAGCAAATATGTATGGTATTTATAGCCGTACTGCTGCAGAGGTTGTTTTTACAAAAGGCCTGACCATTAAGAATGCAAATATTGGTGAAGCTGTAGTTTCTGAAGGTGGTAATATTAAAATCAATACCAGCGGCGGTAATGATGTGAAAATCGAAGGCTATATCGAATCTAAATCAATTCCGGAAAACCCTGAGTCCGAAACTTTGGCGAACGGTACAGTCGATATCACTTTTGATACAGCTCAGTCTTATTTGTATGGCAATAGTTATACAGCAACTGACTGCGTTACAGATTTAAAATTTACTAATGGAGCGGTCTGGAATATGATGGGCAATTCATCAGTCAGTGACCTTAGTGTTGGTAAAGACTCAGTGATCAATATGACTGCTGACAGCGATCGTTACAGCAATTTGCAGGTTGGAAACTTAGAAACTGCTGACGGAACTTTTGTAATGAATGCCGGCTGGGTAGACGGAGGCGGCAGCTACAGCGATAAGCTTATTATTGATAAAACTTCTGCGGCCGGCAGTAACAGCATCAAAATTATTTCGGACGGCGGTTTAGAAGAAGCTGCCAGAAATAATACTGTTTTTGTTAAAGGAGCTGATGCGTCTACCAAATTTGTTGTTGATGGCCCTGTTTACGCTAATGGTTTGTACGAATTTGATATTACACTGGCAGATAAGGAAAATGATGGCAAATATGATTGGGTAATCGGTTCTTTGAAAAAGAATACTGTTGATAATGTTAATACAATAGTTAGTGCTAATCAGGTGGCATATACTGCCTGGATAGACGGTAACGGCACGCTGCGCCAGCGTTTAGGCGAGCTGCAGAGCGGTGCCGATAACGGCGTTTGGGCAAGAATGTTCGGCGGTAAGCTGGGCGGCGATGAATTTACTAATAAATATAAAACTTATCAGCTTGGTTATGACGCTCAGGCTGGCGAATGGCGTGTTGGCGCCGCATACGAATACAGTGACGGCAGCCTGAATTATACCAGCGGCAGCGGCGAGAACAAAATCGGAGCCATAAGCTTGTATGGAACCTTACAGGGCAAAGATAACAGCGCTTTAGACATTGTAGTTAAACGCGGCCGTATTTATGGTGATATGGATATCTATGGTAAATACAGCGATCAGGGCGATTATTCGACCGATGCGACTTCGATAGGTGTTGAGTATAGCAAACGTTTTGACGGCGGTAATAATGTTTATTTTGAGCCGCAGGCTCAGCTGACCTTCGGCCGTATAGACGGCTATGATTATGTAAGCGCTAAAGGTATAAGAGTCGCTTATGATGATATCAACAGTCTGATCGGTCGTTTAGGTATTGTGGGCGGTAAAGCCTTCAGCAGAGGTGACGTGTATGTCAAGGCTTCGCTGCTGCACGAGTTCAGCGGCGACAGCAGTGTCACTATGCTTGCGGCTAACGGCGAAAGCTATATGGAAGATCAGGACTACGGCGATACCTGGCTCGAAGTAGGTATCGGCGGTAATATCACTTTAGGTAAAAACTGTGAGCTGTACGGCGAGGTAGAACGCAGTTTTGGCGGCGATGTAACTAAAAACTGGGGAGCTAACGTAGGCTTCCGTTACAGCTTCTAAGGCGGTAAGTAAAGTAGTTGGCCGGAGGTATGGCGGCGGGGAACTAATGTAGTGCTGTCATACTTCTTACAGCTGCTTAGAGCGGAGGAAGGATATGGAAAGAATAGATTATAAAAAACTGGGTATGGAAATTAAGATTCGCAGGCTGCGTGCTGATATCAGCCAGTCTAAGTTGGCAAAACAGATCGGCGTATCACAGTCGCATTTATGTAATGTGGAAAATGGTCGCCTGTCGCCGAGCTTGCGATTGCTGTTGAGCCTGCGCAGGCTTTTGGGTTGTACGATTGATGAACTGCTGGCAGAAACTGACGTTGAGCAGCAGGAGAAAGCGTAAGATGTTACTTGATAACTAGAAAGAAGGCTGGTTGTTATCAGCCTTCTTTTTGCTTTCTCAAGCTTTTTGGATAAGTTTTTGCATAATGAAGGGCAAAAATGCAAAGAAAATTTTAGAAAAATAAGTGTTGTGTCTTGCGGGGGGGTACAAGTGTGTTAAAATTATTTAAAACAGAATATGTTCTTTGCATTAAAAATTGCAACGCAAGCAAAATAACGTATTTGTTTATGAAAACAAGCTGAATAATAAGGAAAGAGGTTGATGAGTATGTCGATGTCGGTCAGACAGAAAAAATTGACAAAAAAAGTGCTGTGTTCATTGCTGGCAGCAGGGATGATCAACGTTTGTATATCAGGGGGGGACGTTTGGGCTGCTGAGAGTGAGCCGAATATTGTAAATATTGCAAGTCCCAGTACTGATTATAATGGCGGTGCTGAATATCGCTATGCTGGAGTTTTTGTGGATGGCGAAACCAAAGAATATGGTAAAACGAATGTTGTAGATAAAATTGTCTTTAACAGTGCTAATTCTACAACAAATAGTTCTTCGAGTACTCCTGGTACTGCTTACAACGCTGCAGTTGTTACTGCTGGAGGCACTTTGGAGCTCAATGCCAAAGAGATTTATGTTGGTTCAGAAGCACAAGGAGGCGACCGTGGTTTTAGATTGACCGGCGATAATAATACATTAAATATTACTGCTGATAAAATAGTATCTTATACTGGCGATGAGTTTGTTCATGTCCGTAAAGGAGCTGCAAATGTAGCCAATATTACTGTTGGTGATTTTTATGCCAAAACTACTTGGGGCAAAGATGATTATGGTGTTTCAATATTACAGGTAAATGAAGGCGGCACTATAAACTTTAATGCAGATAAAGCTGTTTTTGATGGTTCGACAAATGTTGCTGGCGGCGTTTTTGGCTCTGGCAGCTGGGGCACGCTGAATATAACTGCCAATGAATTGAGTATTGATGGAAATATTTGCGGCACTTATGGAACTTTGACTGGTATCCAACATGCTGATGCTTTTGATTTGCATATTACTGCCGGAAATTTAGTAATGGCTGGCGATATCAATGCGGGCAGTATGGGTGATGGATACATTAAGCATGACCGTACGACTAATATAGCTGTCAATGTTACGGATACTGCAGAACTGACAGGCGATATCAATGTTTACGAACGCGGCAATATCGCTATCAGCTCAGATACTATGAATTGGGAAGGCAGCGCCACGGTCAATAAAGGTACTTTAGATATTTCCAAAGTAAATAATCTTACGTTGACAGGTGTTACAGCAAATGCTGATGAGGCTGTGCTCAAAGTTACAAACGGCGGTACGCTTGCAGTAAATGAAAACGGCAAACTGGGCATCAACGATTTGAAAACTGCCGGTACTTATAAAATAGTCAGTGTTGACGAAAGCAGCACAGCTAACTTCTGGAAAGACGAAAATCTTGCTTATGACAGGACTTCGATGTTTGCAGAGGTCAAACAGAATAACAGAGATTATGATGTTGTTTATAAGGAATTGCAAGATTTGAGTGCTGATGAAAAAGAAGCTGCCAAAGAACAGATAGTTGCAGCAGCAGGCGGAACGTCGCTGGCAGCAACTTCTGTTATTGGGAGCATCGTAACAGACAGTGGTGCTGTTGCCAAATCTGCTCCGGGTGCAAAAGCATTTGTCGCTGCTGTAACCGGCAGCGCCGATATTACATCAGCTCAGGCTGCTGCGCATATCAATGCCGCAGTACAGATGGGTGAAACTTCAGGTACCAGTGCCAATGCGGTTTCTGTTGCCAGCAATGTTACAGGTACTGTTACAGGAAGAATGTCGTTGAACGCTGCTCCGATTGCAGAGGTTGGCGGTAAAGGCCGCAGTCTGTATGAAGATAAGAGTGGTGCCGGGATTTGGGCACAATATGTACACGGTAAGGATAAAGTGCGCGATATGGCTATGGCTGGTGGTTCTGCTTCTTACGACAGCAAATATAATGGTTTTGTTTTGGGAACCGATTTTGCTAAGATCGGCAAATTCCAAAGCGGTATTGCTTTCACTTATGGCAGTGGTGATACTACCAGTGTCGGCGGTGCCGCTTACAGCCGCAATGATTTTGATTTCTGGGGAGTAAGCTTATATGGCAGCATGAGAAATTCTGATACCAATTTGATTGCTGATATCGGTTATAGCCGCAGTGACAGTGATGTGGAACAAAATAATTTCGGCAGCCTGTTAACGGCAAATCCGAAAACTGATACGATCACTTTGGGAATCAAAGGCGAAAAACTATATCAATATGATAATCTGCAGGTAATGCCTTATGTTGGTTTAAGATATTTAAGCGTCGATACAGGCTCTTACAGTTCGGATATTGGCGGTCTGGCAGCTTTTAATTATGCTCCTGAGCGACAGAATATCTGGCTGCTGCCTGTAGGTGTGTCGCTGACTTATGAAAATATTACGGATAATGGCTGGAAGATTCGCCCGAATGTCGATTTGTCGTATATGTGGGCTATGGGGGATACTGACAGCAGTATGACGGTTGGTTTACCTGGGACTACTGCGGCAGACAGACTTGGTTATACGATAATGGATAAAGGTTCGTTTATTGGTAAAGTGGGCCTGGAAGCAGAAGGGCCATATGACTTATGGTGTAAGCTATAGTTATCAAAAAGGCAGCGATGCCAAAAGTAATAAATGGTTCGTTGATTTGAAGTACAGCTTCTAAAAGGCAGGCGTTTATTTCAGAAGCCTGTGCAGGATAAAACAAAACCCCGGCGCATTGCGCCGGGGTTTTATGTTTGTCCAAATTGTCAAAGGGCAGTAATTATTTTTTGTCTACAAGTTTGAGCGGTACGCCTATTTTAGCTTCAACTTTTTCGCCTTTGGCTATTTTTACAGCAGCCTCAAGACCCTGTTGTCCCATCAGTTCGGGTTGTTGAGCGATAGTTGCGGCCATAGTGCCTGCTTCTACTGCTTTCAAGCCGTCTTGAGTGCCGTCAAAGCCAACAATAAAGATTTTTTTGTTAGCGCTTTTGGCTGCTTCGATAGCGCCCAGTGCCATTTCGTCATTTTGAGCGAAAATAGCCTGGATATCAGGGTTGGCCTGCAGCATATTTTCAGCGACAGTCAGGCCTTTGCTGCGGTCAAAATCAGCAGATTGTTTGGCAACAACTGTAAGTTTTTGGTCGGCTACTTTATGGAAGCCTTCGCCGCGTTCGCGGGTCGCAGATGCGCCGGGGATGCCTTCGAGCTCGGCTACTTTTACTTTTTCACCAAGTTTTTGGATGATGTATTCGGCTGCCATTTCGCCGCCTTTGACGTTGTCAGAAGCGATGAAGGAGGCTACTGTGCCTTTATCGGCGCTGCGGTCGAGCGCCAGAACGGGGATGCTGGCTTTGTTGGCAGCTGCCACAGAAGTTGATACTGCTGCGGAGTCGACCGGGTTGATGAGCAGTACGTCTACTTTTTGCTGGATCAGGTCAGAAATATCATTGGCCTGTTTTGCGGGATCGTTTTGCGCATCGACGATTTTAACATTGACTCCGAGTTTTTTTGCTTCTTCTTCAACGCCTTTACGTACGGATACGAAGAAGGGGTTGTTGAGTGTGGAGATGGAGAAGCCGATGGTAGTTGTTTTTTTGCCGTCAGCGGGTTTTGCAGCTTTGTCACTGCTGCCGCAGCCGGAAGTGAGCACTGCCAGTACTGTGATGGCAGCTACTAAAGAGTCCAGATTTTTTTCATTGGTGAGTGCCTCCTAAGCTTTTTTGCGGTCCATAAGTACCGCCAGTAAAATTACAATACCTTTGACAACTTGTTGATAGAAGCTGGATACGTCGAGAATATTGAGGCCGTTGTTGAGTGTGCCGATGATAAGCACGCCGACCAGTGTACCTGTGATATAACCTTTGCCGCCGGAAAGACTGGTTCCGCCTAAAACTACGGCGGCGATGGCGTCAAGTTCATAACCGGTGCCGGCAGTCGGCTGGGCCGAATTGAGACGTGAGGTGAGGACTGCGCCTGCCAGAGCGCAGAAGAAACCGGTGATTGCATAAACAAAGATTTTGACACGTTCTATTTTGATGCCGGCGATGAAGGAAACTTTTTCGTTGCCGCCTACTGCGTAGATTTTACGGCCCAAAGGGGTTTTCCTAAGGATGAACCAGGAAACGGCAAATGCCAGCAGCATGATGATTGCAGGTACTGGCAATCCCATGAAAAAGCCCTGGCCGAAGTCGTGGAACATAGTGTCGTCACTGAGACCGCTGATAGGGTTACCATTGGTATATACCAGTGTCAGACCGCGATAAATGGTCATGGTGGCGAGCGTAGCGATAAAGGGTGCTACTTTGCCGTAAGCAATGACTAAGCCGTTGACAGCGCCAAGGCCCATGCCTATGAAGCAGGCAGCAAGGATCGCCAGCATCGGGTTCATGCCGCTGACGATCAGGCTGCCCATCAGGGCGCTTGAAAGTGCCAGCAGGCTGCCGACAGACAGGTCGATGCCGCCTGTCAGGATGACAAAGGTCATACCGAAAGAAATAAGGGCGTTGATGGAAACCTGACGCAGCAGGTTTTTCAGGTTATTGGGATCGACAAAACTGTCGTTTAAGGCGGCTATGACGATAAAGGTTACGACAAGGGCAATAAAGGGGCCCATTTTACGGATACGTTCTTTAATATTCATTATTTACTGTCCTCCTGTGGCAAGGGTGATTATTTTTTCTTGTGTCGCTTCTTCGTGGTCCAGCTCTCCGGCGATCTTACCTTCGTGGATAACGAGGATGCGGTCGCTCATGCCGATAACTTCCGGCAGTTCGGAGGAGACCATGATGATGGCGACGCCCTGAGAGGTCAGTTCGTTCATTAGATCGTAGATGTCGCGCTTGGCGCCGACATCGATACCGCGTGTCGGTTCATCCATAATAATGATTGATGGATTCATACCGATCCATTTGGCAATGACGACCTTTTGCTGGTTGCCGCCTGATAGTGCGCCTGCTTCCAGGTCGATCGATGCGGTTTTGACACCCAGTTTTTTAGAAAGCGCTTCGGAGAAGGCTGTTTCGTTTTTGGCGTTGATCACGCTGCGTTTAGCAAAGGTATCGACACTGGGCAGCGCAATATTTCTGGAGATGGAGAAGTCGAGGATCAGGCCCTCACTTTTACGGTTTTCGGTGATGAAGCCGATGCCTGCTTTGATGGCGTCTTCCGGTTTTTTGATACAGACTTTTTTCCCATGCAGGTAAACTTCACCGTGCTTGCAGGAATCAACGCCGAACAGGGCCCGCATGATCTCGGTCCTGCCTGCTCCCATCAGCCCTGCTACGCCGAGGATCTCGCCTTTACGCAGTTTGAAGGAGATATTGTTGAACAGTCCGTCTTGACAGAAGTTTTTGACTTCCAGGACTATTTCGCCGGGTTCGTTTGTGCGTCCAGGGTAATATTCGGTAATAGAACGGCCGACCATGTCGCGGACCACCTGTTCCATATTGGTTTCGCGGGTGGGTTTGCTGCTAATAGCGTAGCCGTCGCGCATTACGGTGATGGTATCGCAGTGGGCGAATACTTCTTCCATTCGATGCGAGATGTAGACGATGGCAACGCCTTTGTCTTTAAGCGCGTGCATTACGGCAAACAGTTTTTCTGTTTCACGTTCTGTCAGGGCGGCCGTAGGTTCATCCATGATGACGACTTTGGCGTCAAGCATCAGGTTACGCATGATTTCTGTCATTGCTGCTGACCCACGCTGCATTCGCCTGCTTCTGCGTCAAAAGGCAGTGTAATACCCATTTGACTGCATTTTTCTTCGGCCAGCCTGCGCATTTTTTTGAAGTCAAGCATTCCGAAACTGTTGGTTACGTTCTGCATCAAAAACAGATTTTCGAGAATAGAGAGAGATTGGGCCAGATATTAAGTTCCTGATGGATGAAAGCGATGCCGCATTTTTCGGCTTCGAGTGCGTTTTTGAAGCTTATTTCCCGTCCGTCTACGCAGATCGTGCCGCTGTCGGCTTTATGGATACCCGTAAGGATGTTCATAAGGGTGGATTTACCGGCGCCGTTTTCACCCATCAGAGCGTGGATCTCTCCTGATTTTAAGGTCAGGTCGACGCCTTTGAGTACTTCGTTGGAGCCGAAGGCTTTTGAAATACCCTTCATGGTGATTTCCATTAGTCGCAAAACTCCTTTGCTGTAAAATCGATTTTAGAAAATAACGCCTGCGTGCAGGATAATGTTGGCGTAGGGGGTGATCTCGCCGGTGCGGATCACTGCTTTAGCAGTTTTGGCAGCGGCTTTGAAGGCTTCGTGGTCGCTAAGGATCTGTTCCTTACCTTCAAAAAGCTCCTGCATTTTCTGCCATGTAGCAGGATTTTTACTTTCCATTTCGGAAGCGATATGTATTTTTTCGACTTCCATATATTTCAACACTTCTGTAAGGACATCTAAAAAGGAAGGAGTACCTGGTTTCAGAGCCAGATCGATTTTGGGGACACCGGCCGGAACCGGAAGGCCGCAGTCGCCGATAACGATAGTGTCAGTATGGCCTAAGTCAGCCAGGACTTTGGCGATGTCGCTGTTGAAGATTCCTATTTTTTGCATTCTCCAAGCATCCTTTCTACATCTTTAAGATAGGGCATACCGCCTTGTGCGCCCAGCTTCTGAACGGAGAGGGCCGCTGCGGCGTTGGCAAACCGTATACTGTCGTCTAGGCTGCGTCCTTCGCATCTTGCGACGGCAAAAGCACTGTTGAAGGTATCGCCTGCGCCTGTGGTATCCTGGGCATTAACGACGAATGCGGGAACAGTGTGTACTTTGCCGTTTTTAGCATAAGCAACGCCTGCTTTGCCAAGTGTCATAAAGAAGCGTTCTTCCTGCATCAGCAGGATTTCTTCGCTGGTCTTACCGGGATAAAGGGCTTCGGCTTCGTGTTCATTGGGGGTCACATAGGTGACTTTATCCAGCCATTCAGAAGGAACGGGCTGCACGGGAGCCGGATTTAAAAGTACGCTGATTCCTGCCGCTGCACATTTGCCGATGATGTAATCGATGGTGGGCAGCGGTATTTCGTGCTGGAGCATGACCAGGTCTGCGGCGGCAATGACGTTCCAGGCAGTATCGATATGTTTGGGCATGACCAGATCATTGGCGCCTTTGATGACGATAATACTGTTGTCGCCTTCGGCAAGGGTGATATGGGCAGTACCGCTGTTCTGTCCGGGCAGGACGCTGACATAACCGGTATCGACGTTGTTGGTTTTCAGGTTGTTGATGATCATGGTGCCGTAAGCATCGTCGCCTACGCAGCCTATCATGTGTACCTGGGCTCCTAAACGTGCGGCGGCAACGGCCTGATTAGCGCCTTTGCCTCCTGGTGAAACTATGAGCCTGCTGCCGATTATTGTTTCGCCGGCTGCAGGCCGTTTGCCTGCTTCTACTGTGAGGTCGATGGAACAGCTGCCGATAACAGCGATTTTGACCATGGTGATCTCTCCTTACATCTTGGAAACTTGTAATTTTGCTATAATAGTAACATTATAATATTCTACACAGGCGGGTTATATCCTGCCTATTTAATGATGATTTTGGAAAAGCTAATACTTATGTATTTTACCGCAAGCGACTGTTTTGGGCAAGAAAAAACACTATATTAATGTAAAATTTTTTCGACAATTTGCCTTTGGCGATTGACAAATCCACTAATGTTTGTTAACGTAGAAACGGTGTTGCGAACGTTGTGAGTACGTTTGCAAAAATAAAAGAGACCGCACCGATTCAGTTGATGCGTTGGAATAAGAGGGAGTATATATGAGTACTAAAAAATCAGGAACATCTTGGCAGGATACTATCAGCGACTGGCTGGTTTCGATCATTGTAGCCGTAGCGCTGGCTTTTTGTATCCGTACTTTTGTGGTAGAGCCTTATATGGTCGAGGGTACGTCGATGTATCCGACGCTGGAAAGCCACGAGCGCCTGATCGTCAGCAAGTATAAATATTTCTTTACCGAGCCGAAAAAGGGTGAGATCGTTGTTTTCCGTTATCCGAAGGATGAAAGCCGCGATTTTATCAAACGCGTTATCGCGACCGGCGGTGATACTATTGAGATGCGTGACGGTAAGGTTCTGGTCAACGGCAGTGTGATCGAAGAAAATTATATTTACAAGGATGATCCGAAGGGCCCGAATAAGTCTAATTACAGAAAATCTGTTGTGCCTCAGGGGCATATCTTCGTTTTAGGAGATAACCGTAATAATTCTGAAGACAGCCGTTTTGCCGATGTTGATTTTGTGCCGCTGAAGCTTGTAAAAGGCGAAGCAGTTGTTGCTTTCTGGCCTGTTGAAAGATGGCGTATGCTGCCTTGATAGGCGGTCGAGGAGATAATTATGGATTTTAAGATACAATGGTTTCCCGGTCATATGACGAAGGCGAAACGGATGATGGAACAGCAGTTAAAGCTGGTTGATGTTGTGGTTGAAATGCTGGATGCGCGGATCCCACGTTCCAGCAGCAATCCGATGCTGATCCAGATGCTGGGGGATAAACCCAAGGTCGTTGCTTTGAATAAGATCGATATGGCTGATCCGGAAAAGACTGAAAAATGGCTGCAGACTTTTAAAAACAGCGGTTTGCCTGTCTGTAAGGTAGATTGCAGCACCGGTAAGGGCGTAAAACAGATGGTGGCTGCGATCCAGCAGGTGGCCAGGCCTGTCACGGATAAGTGGCTGAGAAAAGGTGTACGCAATCGTTCGATCCGTGTTATGATCGTGGGTGTGCCGAATGTAGGTAAGTCTACTTTGATCAATCGTTTGGTCGGTAAAAATAAAGTTGTGGCAGCGGACAGACCTGGTGTGACTCGAGGTCAGCAATGGGTGACTATCGCCAAAGGTCTGGAGCTTTTGGATACCCCAGGTGTTTTGTGGCCGAAATTTGAAGATCCGGAAGTAGGCTTTTGTCTGGCAGTAACGGGAGCGATCAAAGAGGATGTTTATGACAGGGAAACAGCAGTAGAGCTGTTGCTTGAACGTTTGATGCATATCTATCCGGAGGATCTGCGTGTAAAGTACGCTATTGATTTTTCAGAAGCTGAGCCTGTGCGTGAGGTAATGTCTAAAATAGCCGTCGCGCGCGGCTGCCTGAAGGCCGGCGGTGTGCTTGACATTGATAAGGTTATCCAGCTGGTATTGCGTGATTTTCGCACAGGACGCTTAGGGCGTTTTACTTTAGATGAACCGAGTGAAAATAATTAAGGCCGCTGCAACGCGGCCTTTTTAATTAGGGGTGTGAATAATGAAGATCAGCGAGGTAAAGGAGATTTTGGTGGGAGAGCCTGACCCGGATCAGGTGGCAGAACTTGCTGCCGATGAGCGCAGCGGTGTGCAGAAGCTGGTTGTCGCTTATCATAAAAGGCAGGAAAAGCTGCGTTTAGAGCAGCAGCGTTTTACGGAGATGCTGGCCTATGAACGTAAATATTACGATCAGGGGGCACAGTATATTGCCGGGATCGACGAAGCAGGACGGGGACCTTTGGCAGGGCCGTTGGTGATAGCGGCTGTTATTTTACCGCAGGAGGTATTTATCAGCGGACTTAATGATTCCAAGCAGCTTTCGGCAGTAAAGCGCGAGCAGCTTTATGACGAAGTACTTGCCAAAGCACTGTCTGTTTCTGTAAATGTAGTCAGTATCAGCAATATTGACGAGCTGAATATTTATCAGGCTACGAAGCAGGGAATGACTGAGGTTCTGGAACATCTTGCGATTAAGCCGCAGGTGGCGCTGGTAGATGCAATGCCGATCGTATCGGCCGGCATTGAAACAGTTTCCTTGATTCACGGTGACGCGCTGAGTGCTTCGATAGCTGCTGCTTCTATTATTGCCAAGGTCACTCGTGACCGGATGATGATAGAACTGGCTGAACAATATCCTCAGTATGGTTTTGCCGGTAACAAGGGTTATGGCAGCAGGGAGCATATGCAGGCAATTGCTGAGTTTGGAGCTACTAAGTGGCATCGCCGCAGTTATGAGCCCATTAAAAGTATGCATCTGCCTCCTGCTGAACATGAAGGTAACAGGCTGTTTTCGCCGGTGTCAGAGAAGTGACGGAAGCGCGGCAAAGGCTGGGGAAAAAAGGTGAGGACGCTGCCTGCGCTTATTTAGAACGTAAAGGTTACGTTATCTGCCGTCGTAATTACCGCTGCCGTTATGGCGAGATCGATATTATTGCCGCTAAAGGCGGCGAGCTTAGTTTTGTAGAAGTAAAACACGCCGCAACCTGAATTTTGGGCTGCCCCGTCTGGCGGTTACATACGCCAAGCAGCAGAAAATCAGGAGTGCGGCGCTTTTTTATTTGCAGCAGGAAAACAGGCATCAGCAAATGCTCAGTTTTGATGTGATCGAAATTTTAGTTGAGGGCAATGTGGCAAGATTACACCATTTACCGCACTGTTTTTAAAATAAGAGGAGGCGTTTTTATGTACGCTAAAGTTTATGGAGAAACAACCTGCGGTATCAATGGTGAACAGATCATTGTCGAAGTGGATATTTCTAACGGGCTGCCGAGCTTTGATATTGTGGGTTTGCCTGATACGTCAGTCAAAGAATCTCGGGAACGGGTACGGGCTGCACTGAAAAATTCGGGCCTGATCTTTCCGATGACCAGGATTACTGTAAATCTGGCTCCGGCTGATTTGAAAAAGGATGGTTCCGGTCTTGATCTTCCTATTGCTGTTGGTATTTTAGTCAGCAGCGGTGTTTTACAGCAGGAGCAGGTTGATGATACTATTTTTGTGGGCGAACTGGCACTGGATGGGACAATCAGGCAGATTGCAGGCGTATTGCCAATGATTCTGCATGCACGTGACATTGGCAGGAAAAACATTGTGATCCCTGCAGGCAACTGCGCTGAAGGACGGCTTGTTGACGGTATTGATGTGCTGATACCTGCATCGCTGCTTGAATTGGTAGAGCATCTGCGGGGTGAAAAGGTTCTGGATGTACTGGATAAGGAAGCTATCTGCGCGGCAGCAACCAGTGTCTATGATGTGGATTTTGCGGAAGTGCGCGGGCAGCAGGTAGTAAAAAGAGCAATGGAAATTGCAGCGGCAGGTGGACATAATATTTTGATGGTAGGATCTCCCGGCAGCGGTAAAACTATGCTGGCACGTCGGCTGCCAACTATTTTACCGCCGCTGACAGAGGCTGAGGCGCTGGAGGTAACAAAAATCTACAGTATTGCAGGTTTGCTGCAGCGGCAGGAACGGGTGATGCTGGAACGTCCATTTCGCAGTCCGCATCATACGATTTCTTCAAGCGCGCTTATAGGTGGCGGCAGTGTGCCGCGGCCTGGAGAAGTGACATTGAGCCATCATGGTGTTTTATTTTTAGATGAGTTTCCTGAATTTTCGCGTACTGCTTTGGAGGTGCTGCGTCAGCCGCTGGAAGATGGTTATGTGACGATCAGCCGCGTACAGGCATCGCTTACTTTTCCTGCTAATTTTATTATGTGCACAGCGCAGAACCCGTGTCCCTGTGGCTATCTGGGTGATAAAAAGCGGGAATGTTCGTGTAAGCAGTTTGAGATCGAGCGTTATCACCGTAAACTGTCGGGGCCTTTATTAGACCGTATTGATTTACAGGTGTATGTGCCGCGGCTGGAATACGCTGATCTGCAAAGCAGGGAAGCCGGTGAAAGCTCGGCCGTGATTCGTGAAAGGGTGATCAAAGCGCGTCAGCTGCAGCTGCTGCGTTTACAGGGTACTAATTTGTACTGCAATGCGCAGATGGGGCGGCGTGAGCTGAACAAGCACTGCCAGATGGAAGCTGCTGCAGAAAAGCTGCTGGCGAAGTTTTTTACGGCGTTGGGGCTCAGCGCCCGCAGCCACGATCGGATCATTAAAGTAGCGCGTACGATAGCCGATCTGGACGGCAGTGATATCATAACGGCCGCCCATCTGGCAGAGGCGGTACAGCTGCGGACAAGTTTAAATTCATAAAAAACAAAAGATGTTTTTAGAAATAATGAGAAGCAGGCATGAGATAAAAGTTATCTCATGCCTGCTTCTTTGAGCGTTTTTTATACTGCGGTACCGTTATACTGGAAGATGCTGAAGCTCCAGTCGTTATTATATGTTCCGGAGAAACTTTCAGTCTTTTGATTTTCTTTGTTTCTGGCAATAATGTTGTATTTTTTGTCGTTGGATAAATGGGGGAAGTTAGTTTGCGTAGCAGAAAGACATAAGATTTTACTGGAATCATCATACCGGCCAAGAGCGATTGGGGTGCAATTCATTCCGTCGAATTTACTTTGGGGATTAGCTGACATGTCTTCTACTACAGATAAAATTTGATAATCAATATACATTTTTATTCCTCTTTTCTTTTTTGATATCAAGTATATGTGCACACTTACTTTAACCATATGATACTTGATATTATTACTACTATGGTGGATTTTACAGAGAAGAGAAAAATTTAGCCTAACGGCTGATTATCGCAGATAAATTCAATGAGTTTTTGTTCGTCGCCGTAGATTTGCCGGCCGCGTTTGGTGACGATGCCGGAATTTATAAAAAGCGGCTTTTTAAGTGAAAGTGGAATGATATTGTCAGAGGCCGTAATGGCTTGACGCATTAGAAAAGAGGAGGCTATTTGGCTGGAAATGAGGTTTTTGACCGTATGAAGCTGCGATGAATGCAGAATTACCTTAGGCGCTGTTAAAGCCTGCTGAAAATTTTGATAGATGAGGCGATTGACGAAAAAACCACCGTTAAGCAGTACCAGAGGTTCGTTGGCAATATCTTTGGTATCGACATATTTTTTCTGCGCCAGCGGATGGTCAGGATAGGTGCAGAAGCAGGCTTCGCTTTTAAAAAGCTTACGGTAATGCAGATTGGGTGAAAAGCTGTCGTCATAATTGGTGACGGCTAAATCAAGTTCTTCATTTTCTATCATACGCAGTGAATCTATGCCGCCTGCTTCTACTACTTCCAGCTCTATTTCAGGATACAGATTTTTGAAATCGCGGAAAAGAGTTGGCAGCAGATGTACGCCGATTTGTAAAGGTACTGCCAGGCGGATGAGGTTTTTATTCTGTGCCATATCTTTGATATCGCGGTCAAGCTGCTGTAGGTTAGCCAAAATAGGAGTGATTTTACTTAACAGCAGGCTGCCGTCTTCTGTAAGCGAAAGTTTTGCCTTCGCGCCGAAAAAGGTTCAGCCCGCGCTTTCTTTTTCCAGATCGGCCATGGCGATGGAAACAGTTGGCTGAGAGATATGCAGACTGGCGGCAGCTTTAGTGATACTGCGCCATTTACAGACTTCATAAAAATAACGCATCTGTGTCAGTGTCATAGTTAGTCCTCCTTATTGTATATTATAACTCGTTTTATTATAGCATTGTTTAATAGCTAAAAACTATATTTATATTTAAAATTTGTATTTTACTTTATTGTTATCGTAGCGGATAATGAAAGCAGAGAAATAGAATGCTAAATGTGGTGTGAAAATTTACGGAGGTGGGGCAGATGAATATTGACCAAAAGTATTTTCCGGAATTCAAACAGCAACTTATCGATGTAGGTGACGGTATTAAGATCAACACTTTAGTTGGCGGCAAGGGCAGTGAAGCTATTTTACTGCTGCACGGGCATCCAGAGACACATTTGATCTGGCGGTTTTTGACGCCGGGTCTAACCGGGCGTTATACGGTAGTTATTACAGATCTGCGTGGATATGGCGACAGCAGCAAGCCTGAAGGACTTCCGGATCATGCTAATTATTCCAAGCGGGCTATGGGAGACGATCAGTTTACAGTTATGAGCAAGCTGGGTTTTGAAAAATTCCATGGTGTCGGTCATGATCGCGGGGCAAGAGTACTGCACAGGATGGTGATGGATCATCCGAAACGGCTGCTGTCTTGTACGATGATGGATATTTTGCCGACTTATGATATGTACCGTGATACCAGTCAGGAGTTTGCGACTAAATATTGGCACTGGTTCTTTTATATTCAGGGCAAAGGGTTCCCTGAAAGAGTGCTGGCGGCAGATCCTGAGTATTTTGTTAATTATAATTTGAATTTGAAGATCGGGCCGGCCGCTAAAAGCAGGTTCCCTAAGGAGATTTTAGACGAATATGTACGCTGTCTGCGCGATCCGATGACTTTCCATGGTATTTGCGAAGATTACCGTGCCAGTGCTACTATAGATATGGAGATGGATAAAGCAGATCGTGAACAGATCATTCAGGTTCCTGTTTTGGCTTTGTGGGGTAAGGACGGTGTTGTCGGTAAGCTGTGGGATGTTATGAGCGGCTGGCAGGAAAGGGCGGCTAATGTAGAAGGGTTTGCTGTAAATGAGTGCGGGCATTTTGTACCGGAAGAACAGCCGGAGGTAGTTTTAGAGGCGATGCTGCAATTTTTAGCCAAATATCCGGCTTGAATTTGTTGCGGTGCTAATAAAAGAAAAGAAAGAAGTGTAGCTTATGCATGCTATTGAAAAATTATTGGCAGAAAAAGCTGGTAAACATCAGGTCGCAACAGGCGAGATAGTTAATTGCGACGTGGATATTGCAGGAATCAACGATTTATATTTGCAGACTGTACGTTCCTTTTATGAAATGGGCGGTGAAAAGGTTTTTGATGCTGATAAGATCGTGATGTTTTTTGATCATTACGCTCCCTGTGCTACGATAACACAGGCTGAAAATCATAAGCAGTTCAGAAAGTTCTGTTTTGAACAGGGTATCGAAAAATTGATGGATATAGATCAGGGTGTCTGCCATCAGGTTTTGGCCGATAAAGGTTGGGTACATCCTGGAGAGATAGTAGTTGTCACTGATTCGCATACGACGACTCACGGAGCTTTTGGCGCTTTTGGGACCGGTGTTGGCGCTACTGATCTGGCGACGATTATGATTACTGGCAAGCTGTGGTTCATGGTACCGGAGATTTTCAGGATCAATCTGGTTGGTAAGCTGCAGCCGGGTGTTTTTGCCAAGGATATCATTCTGCATATCATAGGTGATCTGGGTGCAGATTACGGTGTTTATAAAGCGGTAGAATTTGCAGGACCTGTTGTAAATGGGTTGAGTATTTCCGAAAGAATGTGTATGTGTAATATGTCAACGGAGATGGGTTGTAAAACCAGCTATATCCAGCCTGATGCTGTCACTATGGAATATTTGCACAACTGTGTGGCAAGACCTTATAAAATTTATGAAACAGATACTGATTTTCAATATGCTGCGGAGCTTACGTATGACGTAAGTAAAATCAGGGCTCAGGTAGCGGCACCATCAAGTGTTGATAATGTTTTTGAATTGGACAAATATGCCGGCACTCCTGTTGACGAAGCTTATTTGGGTTCGTGTACTGGCGGTCGTCTGCAGGATCTGGCTGTAGCAGCACAGATCTTACAAGGCAGGCATATTCCTAAAACAACGAGGATGATAGTCGTGCCTGCTTCTAAAAAGGTAATGGAAGATGCAATGGAGCTTGGGTATATCCAAACTTTGATGCAGGCAGGAGCCACGATAACGGCTCCGGGCTGTGCCGCCTGTTTGGGAGTACACCAGGGGATGCTTGCAGGAGGAGAGGTTTGCATAAGTTCTACTAACCGTAATTTCCCCGGGAGAATGGGACATGTAGATGGCAGGATATTTCTGGCCTCTCCTGCTGCTGTGGCAGCTTCATTAGAGGGGAAAATTACTGATCCGGCTGTATATTTGAAAACCGGCGACTGCGGGAATGGACGGTGATGGTAATGAAAACGAAAGTCAGGGGCAAAGCATTTGTTTTTGGGAAAAATATTGATACAGATCAGATTTATCCGGGTCGTTTTGTAGAATATACGGATGTAGAAGATATAAAAAAATATGCGATGTACGGCGCTGATGAGAGCTTTGTAAAAAACTTCGATCCGGGAGATATCATTGTGGCCGGAACTAATTTTGGCTGCGGTTCATCGCGTGAACATGCGGCAATAACATTGAAAGCAGTTGGTGCTGGAGCTGTACTGGCAGAATCTTTTGGCAGGATATTTTTCCGTAATGCTATTAATTTAGGCGTACCTGTTATTACCTGCAGCGAGATCACGAAAATTATTGCAGAGGGTGATGAAGTAGAGGTTGATATTGAGGCTGGAATAATCAAAAACCTGACTACGGGAGCAACAGCTGCAGCTGTTCCGATGTCGCCTTATATTATGAACATTCTGCAGAGCGGCGGGATCAAACCTATGATCAAAGCGATGCAGGAGACTAAAAAAAGTAAGAACCGGTGACGGCGCTGTAAAATTACAATGTAAAGATTTTTTTGAATTATAATTTGCAATGTATACACACAACTTTGCTGAAAATATGGTACAATAATAACTACCGTGTTAGACATGGTAGTTATTATTTGTTTTATGGGAAAGGATGACAACAGTATGCGTATCGTATTAACTATCGTTGGCAAAGACAAGGTCGGCATTATTGCTAAAGTAAGTAATATTCTCGCTGAGCATGGCGTAAATATCCTCAATATCAATCAAAATATTATGGAGGGTTTCTTCAATATGGTTTTGATTGCTGATATGACGGGTGCTGCTGTAAAATTACAGGATCTTAAGGATATCTTTACTGCTTTAGGCAGAGATATCGGCGTTGAGATCAGAGTACAAAGCGAAGAAATATTTACGGCGATGCACCGTATCTAGGGAGGCTGTCTATGTTCACGATTAAAGATATCTTGGAAACTAACCAGATGATCACGCAGAACAACCTGGATGTGCGTACGATCACTATGGGAATCAGTTTGCGCGACTGCGGTCATCCTGATATAAAAGTAACGGCACAGAAGGTATATGATAAGATCACCAGGAAAGCTGAAAAGCTTGTTCAGGTCGGCGAGGAACTGGAAATGGAGCTCGGTGTTCCGATCATTAATAAACGTATTTCTGTAACTCCTGTTTCGATGGTTGGTGAAAGCTGCGACAGCAATGATTATGTTCCGCTGGCTAAAGCGCTTGATGAGGCAGGCAAAGCAGTAGGCGTTAATTTTATCGGCGGTTTTTCTGCCTTGGTTGATAAAGGTTATACCAAAGGTGATAGAAATCTTATTTGTTCTATTCCAGAAGCTTTGGCAGTAACTGATATTGTCTGTTCCTCTGTCAGTGTCGGTTCTACTAAATGCGGGATTAATATGGATGCAGTTGCGGAAATGGGCCGTGTAATCAAAATGGCAGCAGAACGTACTGCAGACCGTGATGCTATTGGCTGTGCAAAATTGGTTGTTTTCTGTAATGCAGTGCCTGATAATCCTTTTATGGCCGGAGCTTTCCATGGTGTTACAGAGCCTGAAACTGTCATAAATGTAGGTGTCAGCGGACCCGGTGTGGTAAAACATGCGTTGGAGGCAGTGCGCGGACAGGACATTGGCGCTGTAGCAGAAACGATCAAGAAAACTGCGTTCAAAATTACTCGTGTCGGCCAGTTGGTTGCACAGGAAGCCGCCCGTCGTCTGGATACGCAGTTTGGTATTATTGATTTGTCGCTGGCTCCGACACCGGCAATCGGCGACAGCGTTGCTCATATTCTGGAAGAAATAGGCTTGGAGAGCTGTGGCTGTCCTGGTACTACTGCTACTTTAGCTATGCTTAATGACGCCGTTAAAAAGGGTGGATTGATGGCTTCAAGTTATGTCGGCGGTTTGAGCGGTGCCTTTATTCCTGTCAGTGAAGACGCGGGAATGATCGCGGCTGTTGAACGCGGCAGCCTGACTTTGGAGAAATTAGAGGCCATGACCTGTGTTTGTTCCGTAGGGCTTGATATGATAGCCATTCCAGGTGATGTGACTGCTGAAACTATTTCAGCAATCATTGCTGATGAAGCGGCAATTGGAATGATCAACAATAAAACTACTGCTGTACGTCTGATACCGGTTCCGGGTAAAACTGTCGGAGAACAGGTAGAATTTGGCGGTTTGCTGGGATATGCTCCCATCATTGCCGTGAGCAAATTTAAGGCCGATGCCTTTATTGCCCGCGGTGGTCGTATTCCTGCACCGGTAAGGAGTCTGACCAACTAATGCGTAAACAACAACGTGAGGCAATTTTAGCGCTGCTGGAAGAAACTTATATGGGTACGGAAACAGCGCTGAACTATTCGACGCCTTTTGAATTGTTAGTTGCGGTAATTATGTCAGCGCAATGTACGGACGAACGTGTCAATAAGATTACAGCACGTATTTTCCCGAAATATAATACTCCTGAAAAAATGGGCGCACTTTCTCAGGAACAGCTGGAAGAAGAGATTCGTGACTGTGGACTGTTCCGATCGAAGGCTAAAAATCTGCTGGCAACCTGTAAAATGCTGACGGAAGAATATAACAGCGTTATTCCTGACACTGTCGAGGAGCTGATGAAGCTGCCGGGTGTGGGTAAAAAAACGGCTAATGTTGTCGCCAGTATTGTTTATAAGGTTCCGGCGATTGCGGTTGATACCCATGTTTTCAGAGTTTCGCACCGGTTGGGTTTAGCTAAGGGCGATGATCCGCTGGCAGTGGAGAAAGAGCTGCAGAAAGCCATTCCGAAGAATAAGTGGAGCGATGCTCATCATTGGTTGATCTGGCATGGCCGTAAGATTTGCAAGGCAAGGAAACCTTTATGCAGTGAATGCGTATTGATAGAATTGTGTCCATACAAGGAAAAGAATTTATAAAATAAAATTGCAGACAAGCCTGTAGTGCGACTGGCACACAGGCTTGTTGTGTTTAAGGAGCAGCCGTGCAGACAAAAGAAATGATTTTGCAAAAATATTTTGGTTACAGTGAGTTCAGAAGCGGGCAGTCAGAGCTGATAGAGCAAATTTTGAACGGACGTCCTGTTGTAGCTGTTATGCCGACTGGAGCTGGAAAAAGCTTATGTTATCAGTTACCGGCGTTGATGCTGGAGGGCTTGACACTGGTTGTTTCACCGTTGATTTCCTTGATGAAGGATCAGGTACGCAGTTTAGCGGAACATGGTGTAGAAGCGGCTTATTTGAGCAGCGGGATGAGTAAGCAGGAGTACGGTGCCGCCGTTTATGCTGCCCGTAATAATAAATGTAAATTGCTGTACGTTTCACCTGAACGCCTGCAGAATGAGCAGTTTAAGGCTTTTGCAAGTGAGCTGCAAATAGCGTTGGTCGTTGTTGATGAAGCACACTGCGTAGTACGATGGGGTGAATCCTTCCGACCGGCTTATTTGGCAATAAAGCCGTTTTTAGACGGCCTGCCGAAGGCTCCTGTTGTTGCGGCTTTTACAGCTACTGCCACGCCGGTTGTAAGACGTGAGATAAGTAAATGTCTGGGATTAGAGCAGCCGTTAGAACTGGTGACAGGTTTTGACAGAAGCAATCTTACATTTATTGTGGAAAAACCAATGGTGAAAAGACGTTTTTTGCGTAGCTGGCTGCCGGAGCAAAACGGCTGCGGTATTATTTATTGTGCAACGCAGAAGCAGACGGAAGAAGTATGTAATGACCTCAATGCCTGGGGCTATCCAGCAGGACGTTATCATGCTGGTTTAACAATGGAAGAACGGCAGCGGAACCAGAACGCTTTCATTAAAAATGAATTGCAGGTGATGGTGGCGACTAATGCGTTTGGGATGGGTATAGATAAACCTGATGTAAGGTTTGTCTTGCATTATACTTTGCCGCTTGATGTAGAAGGCTATTATCAGGAAGCAGGAAGGGCTGGACGTGACGGCTTGCCGGCAAAATGCGTACTGCTTTTTGAACGGCGTGACATAATGCAGCAGCGGCAGCTGCTGGAATATAGCTGTGAGCAGAGAGAAAGCAGTGCGGAAGACAAAAAGCTGTGGCTGACAAATGCTTACCAAAGGCTGCGTGATATGGAAAGCTATTGTTTTACCAGAGGCTGCCTGCGTAAATATCTGCTGACATATTTTGGACAGGAAACAAATGACAGATGTGGGAATTGCAGTAATTGCAGCGGCAGTAATTGAAGGTGCTTTGTGACAAGGCAGTGAACTTATTCGTTAATGGGCAGGGAATATTTTTTGAATGCAGAATATATTAATTAAGAATTTAAGCAGGGAGGGACCGTTATGAAAATCACCTTTTTAGGTGCCACAAGAATGGTTACAGGCTCTTGTTATTTACTTGAAATAGGCAGTAAAAAAATGCTGTTGGACTGCGGTATGTTTCAAGGTTCTAAAATGATTACTGCTTTTAATGAAAAGGATTTTGTTTTTGCGCCTAATGCTATTGACACAGTTGTGCTGACCCATGCTCATATCGACCACAGCGGGTTGATACCAAAGCTGATAAAACAAGGATATAAGGGTCCTGTACATTGTACGAAAACCACTTTAGAGCTGTGCACGATTCTGTTGCCTGACAGTGCTCATATTCAGGAATCTGATGCAGAGTTTGCCAACCGGAAAGGTTTGCGTGCAGGTAAATCTGTAGTAGAACCTTTGTATACTGTTGATGATGCGTATAAAGCTTTGCAGCATTTTCATACGCACGAGTTTGGTGAAATGCTTGAGGTTCTTCCGGGAGTGCAGGTTAAATTTAAAGTTGCCGGGCATATTTTAGGTTCGGCGATTGTTGAAGTTTTTGTTAATGAAGATGGCAAAACAACTAAGCTCGTTTTTACCGGAGATATTGGACAGCCTAATCAGCCGATTATCGAGGATCCGGAAGAAATTTCCGGAGCAGACTTTATAATCACCGAATCTACTTATGGCAATCGTGTGCATAAAGCCTATGACAAAGAAGCGGAGCTGTCTGAGATCATTAATGACACTGTGGCTAAAGGTGGTAATGTAGTTATTCCTGCCTTTGCTGTAGGACGTACACAGGTACTTCTTTATTATTTCCAGAAGCTTCTGCAGGAAGGTCGTATCCCGCAGGTACCAATCATTATCGACAGTCCGATGGCGAGCAAAGCTACTGCTATCACGCTTACTAATCCTCAGGAATATGACGAAGAAGCGCGGGCTTTGTATGAAATGCACGGTAACAGGCTTTTAGCGATTCCAAATCTGCGTTTCACGGCAACTGCGCAGGAATCACGGATGATTAACGAGATGCCAGGGCCTAAAATTATCGTTTCTGCCAGTGGTATGGCAGACGCAGGACGTATACTGCATCATTTGAAGCATAATCTCTGGCATGAAAACTGCTCTGTCATTATTGCCGGTTATCAGGCTGAGGGAACAATGGGACGTCGGTTGATAGAAGGTTCCAAGCAGGTTAAGATTATGGGCGAAGATATTAAGGTAAATGCCAAGATCTACAATATGAAAGGGTTTTCGGCACATGCGGACAAGGAACAGCTGCTTGAATGGTACGGTAAGATGAAACAGCCGCCGAAAGCATTTTTCGTTACACATGGTGAGTTTGATGCTGCCAGCAATTTCGCTGATGAGCTGCAGCGCCGTTTGGGTACAGCTGCTTATATCCCGCAATATGGGGATAGTGTCACGATAAATGGTACTGAATGGAATGTTACGACGTCGAATATCGTGACGACAGTTCCGGAAGTGGCGGCACTTAGAGAGTATTTGCGGCAGTTTGAGAGTTCTTATTTGCAGTATCGTACTAAAATTGAGCAGATCGTTGCTCGTGACGGTGATAAAGCAGCTGGTATACGCAAAAAGATGGAAAAAATCAGAAAATATGTGGATGACATGCTGTCATCGCTGTAGGGTTTTCAGTAAAGGAGTTTTTGAAAAATATGAATTATGTTAGTTTGTGTAAAAGATTGGCTGTTTGTACTGCTTTAGGTATAGCGTTATCCTTGCCGGTTGGAGCAGTTTGGAATACAATGCAGCCTCAGTTGGCTTATGCTGAAGAATACAGCAGCCTGCGTGGAAATATTATTGAAAATGCGTATCTTTTAGTTGGAACCCCTTTTAAAATGGGCGGCAGTTTTCCGTCAGAAGGATTTGATGGTTCCGGTTATGTGCAGTATGTTTTTGGTGAAAGTGGTATCGCGTTGCCGCGAACTGTTGATGAGCAATATGATGTAGGCAGGAGAATCGGAAAAGATGATCTGCTTCCGGGTGATCTGGTATTTTATAGCACTGATGGCCCAGGAGCGACCTTCTGCGGTATTTACAGCGGAGATGGTAAATTCATTTATGCCGGTACTAAAAATGGCGTAATTGAAGGTGAAGCGTTTGGTCCTTATTGGGATGAACGTTTTTATGGGGCCAGAAGGATCATTGATTGAGATGGTAGTTTTTATTTAGAATGATCAATAAAAAATACAGCCGCTTTTTGAAAGCGGCTGTATTTTTTTGTATTATGCCAAAGTAGTATAAAAACAATACATTTGTACAAGAAAAAACAGAAAGATAAAATAATTTTAAAAATATATTGACATAGTGTTAAGGTGTTGTTATACTTATTTCAATGTTTCGACAAATCATCAGGTTACAGGTTATGACTGGGAATGGACAGTGGAAGGCTTTCAGAAAGCCGGCGGTAGATGCGAGCCGGTAAGCGTGGAAATAAGTCCTCTCACCCAGGAACTCTTTTTCTGAGGGCGAATGTAGGGAAAAGCGCAGGGCTGCGTTAAAGGCCTCAGAGTATAATTTAGGGTGGTACCGCGTACTTAACGCCCCTATCGGCTATGCCGGTAGGGGCTTTTTTGTTGAATTTGTTGGGCAGCAAGGGAGGGGAATTTATGAACAAGCAGCGTAAAATGTTGCGTGAACGTCTGCTGAGGTCAGAGATTTTGGTTTTGCCGGGTGTTTATGATGCTTTGACGGCAAAAATTGCGGCAGAAGTAGGGTTTGATGCACTGGTTATGGGAGGTTATAGTATCGCTGCCTCCAGATTAGGGCAGCCGGATGTAGGTTACCTTTCGATGACTGAAATGGTGCAGGCTGTGAAATGTATTGTGGATGCCACAGAATTACCGGTATTTGCCGATGGTGATACTGGTTACGGAAATGCGTTAAGCGTACGGAGGACGATGCAGGAATATGAAAAAGCCGGAGCAGCTGCAGTGCTTTTTGAAGATCAGGTATGGCCTAAACGCTGTGGACATATGGTCGGTAAGCAGGTCATAGATGCATCTGAGCATGCGAAAAAACTGCGGGCGGCTGCTGATGCCAGAACTGACGAGGATTTTTTACTGATTGCCAGAACTGATGCGAGGGCTGTGAATGGACTGGAGGATGCTGTTGAACGCGGCAAATTGTATTTAGATAACGGCGCTGAAGCTTTGTTTATAGAAGCGCCGCAGGATATAAGAGAATTAGAAGCTGTTACGAAAGCTTTTCCAGATACCATACTGATAGCTAATATGATCGAAGGCGGCAGGACACCGAACCTGACTGCAAAAGATTTGGAAAATATAGGATTTAAAATAGTGTTCTGGCCCTGCAGTGCCTTATACGTCATTACGCAGGCTTTTAAAGAAGCAATGACAGTGCTGCATCAAACGGGGACGACTAAGGCCTATGAAGATAAAATGATGCATTTTACTGATTTTAACAGGTTTATCGGTCTTGATGATTATATGAAGCTGGAGAAACTCTATAAATAAAAAATTATGAGGTGAGAGTAATGAAAATGTCGCAAATGTTTAAAACTACTTTGGCTGCCGCTATGATTATGGCATTGGCAGTAACGGCCGGCTGCGGTGGGGGCGGAGATAAAAATCTGCCGGCAGCGAAAAGGTGACTTTGAAACTGGCTCACAATTTGCCAACGGCACATCCGCTGGCCCAGGGAATGGAGGCTTTTAATAAAAAGCTTACTGAAAAATCCAACGGCACTATTACACTGAACATCTATCCTTCCGGACAGCTGTTCAACGATAAAAGTATGAATGACGCAATTATGTCTGGTGGCATTGATATGGGGCTTAATTCCACAGCAATGTGGTCAACTGTTATTCCGGCAATGGAAGTTTTTGACGTACCGTTTCTGTTCCCAAGTTATGAAAAAGTCGATCATGCCATCGACGGAGGCTTGGGTGATAAATTAGCAGGTGAATTGAAGAAGAAGGGTGTGCGTCCTGTGATCTGGGCTGATTATGGCTTTGTGCAGTTCGCTAACAGCAAAAAGGAAATTACTAAACCTGAGGATTTTGCAGGACTGAAGCTGCGTGGTTATGGTGAGCTGCCTTCAGAAACGATTAAAGCACTTGGTGCTTCTCCTGTAACTATGGGATCAGGTGAAGTTTATATGGCCATTCAGCGCGGTGTTGTTGATGGACAAACTTCTGGAACTACAGCTATGTATGACCGTAAAATGTTTGAAGTTACCAAATATCTGACTATTACTAATCATGCTTATCCTGAGTTTATTCTGGCGATGAATGAAAAATCTTTTCAAAAACTGACTCCGGAACAGCAAAAAATAGTAACCGACGCTGCAAATGAAGTGCGTGACGAACTGCGTAAAAATGCTAAAGCAGAGGATATGGCTGCTTTAGAGAAATTAAAAGAAAAAGGTATGCAGGTTTACGTTGTTCCTGAGGCTGAGCTGCCGGCATGGCAGTCTGCTACTAAACCAGTTTGGGATATTTTTGTTAAACATACTGGGGATCTTGGTAAGGAATTGATCGAAATATGCAGTAAACAATAGATAAATTCTTAATTGACCGCTGCCATAAGCGGCAGCGGTTTTTATTTTGGAAAAGAATGAGAGGAAAGAGACTTGAAAAGCGCGCTCGAGGTCTATGAAAAATTTTTGAACGCTATTACTAAAGCAGTTGGCGTCATTGCCGGCATTCTATTGCTGCTGCCGGCGTTGATGGTCTTTTATGAAGTTGTGATGCGAGGTTTGTTCAATGCGCCGACAGAATGGTCAATAGAACTTTCTGTATATTGTGTTTTAGTAGCAGGTTTTTTAGGGATGTCCGTTACTTATGCTGCTGGCAAGCACATCCATGTCGATATTGTTTTAAGCCATTTATCAGCACGTACCCGTTGTTATATCGAATTTTTTACAACTATTGTTGGTATTTTTTTCTGTGCCGTATTTGTAATGCAGTCTTTGGATATGGCATTGCTTTCATATGAGATGGATAATACTTCACCAAGTACTCTGCGAACTCCTATGTGGATTCCTCAGATGTCGCTGCCGATCGGTATGGGGCTGTTGCTATTACAGTTTGTACGTACCCTGCTTATAGATATTCAAAAAATCAGCAGCGGTGAATTCAGTAAGGAGGCGGAATAAGATGCTTGTTATTTTTACCGTTATCTTACTGGGACTTTTGGTTTTGGGACTGCCGGTAGCCTTCTCACTGGGAACGGCGGGACTTTTCGGTATGTTTGCTTTTATGGGCGGAGGATCTTCTTTGGCCCAGATACCGATTTTGGCTTACAAATCTTTGGATGATTTCGTGTTAACGGCTGTCCCGTTATATATTTTAATGAGCCAGATTCTTTTAACAGGCAAAGTTGGCAACGATTTATTTGAGCTGGGCAATAAATGGTTGCGTCATTTGCCTGGGGGGTTAGGTGTAGCTACAGTTTTTGCCTGTGCAATTTTTGCTGCGATTACAGGCTCGTCTGTTGCCTGCGCCGTTACTATTGGTGCTATTGCCATTCCTGAGATGCTGTCCCGTGGTTATGAAAGAACGTTAGTTCTAGGAGCTGTTGCAGCAGGTGGGACCTTAGGCATTCTGATCCCGCCATCGATACCAATGATTTTGTATGGCGCTATTACTGGTGAATCGGTAGGTCAGTTGTTTATGTCCGGCGTTGTACCGGGGGTTATTTTGACACTGCTGTTTATTGCTGTGGTTGTTTACAGCTCAAGAAAGCTGCCTTTGCAGGAAGCGGCCAGCTGGGAGGAACGTTTTCAGGCGCTAAGAAGTTCTTTTTGGGGACTGCTGCTGCCGGTGCTTGTCGTTGGCGGTATTTATACGGGAGCGTTTACTCCTACTGAAGCTGCTGCTATAGGTACGGTTTACAGTTTGTTTATTACTTTTGTTATTTACCGTACGCTTGGTCTGAAGGATATGCCGGAAATTTTGCTGGATACAGTCAAAACGACCTCGATGATTTTCGCGATTATGATCGGCGCAACTTTATTTGGTTTCGTTTTAACTATTCTGCAGGTTCCGCAGGCTTTGACGAGCCTGGTTGCCGAAATGGAAACCAGCCGGTGGATAGTCTTTATCGCAATTAATATTCTGCTGTTGGTTTTGGGATGTATTTTGGAATCTATCTCCATTATTTTTATCACTTTGCCGATTTTGTATCCTATTATCATGAAATTGGGCTTCGATCCGATCTGGTTCAACGTTGTGATGTTGATCAATCTGGAGCTGGCTCTTATCACGCCGCCGGTTGGAATGAATCTGTTTGTTTTGCAGGGCATCAGCCCAGATAGTAAAATGACACAGATCATCAAAGGTGTTATTCCTTTTGGCATTATTATGGCGCTGGAAATTTTGCTGCTGTGTTTCTTCCCGGAGATAGCTACATGGCTCCCCGGTATAGTAAAATAGCGGTTTTTGTTGACATAGTAAGTTAAAAAGAATATAATTAATTAGTCATAGTGAAGGATGCTTATTGACAAGCATCCTTCATTAATTTTAGAGTAGTTTTATTTGACCGCAGGCTTTTGTTGTATATGGCATAGCTCGGTTTGGATTTACAGGCGGTATGCCGTCTGCTCAAAAGAGAGGAAGATAGGATTTATGTTAAGAAATGATTTACGCAATATTGCCATTATTGCCCACGTTGACCATGGCAAGACTACCCTCGTAGACGCAATGCTCAAACAAAGCGGTATTTTCCGTGCTAACGAGCATGTCGAAGAACGTGTAATGGATTCCAACGCTTTGGAACGTGAACGCGGTATTACTATTTTAGCTAAAAATACAGCTGTTATGCACAAAGATACTAAAATCAATATTCTTGATACCCCCGGCCATGCTGATTTCGGCGGTGAAGTTGAACGCGTGCTTACTATGGTCGATGGCGTATTATTGCTGGTTGATGCTTATGAAGGGCCTATGCCGCAGACTAAGTATGTTTTGCGCAAAGCGCTGGAACAGCATCTGAAACCAATTGTAGTTATCAATAAAATTGACCGTCCTGACCAACGTGTTGAAGAGGTTATTGATGAAGTTTTAGACCTTTTTATTGAGCTTGGTGCTGATGATGATCAACTGGAATTCCCGGTAGTATTGACTTCTGCCCGTAATGGTATTGCTAAATTAACTATGGAAGAAGAAAGCGACAATTTAGAAGCTTTGTTCAAAGTGATTTTGGAAAATATTCCCGCTCCGGATGTTGAAGTAGACGCACCTTTGCAAATGCTGGTCAATACCTTGGATTATGATGATTATGTAGGACGTATCGTTGTCGGTCGTGTGATCCGCGGTACTATCCATAACGGTGAAACTATTACTTTGATGGATGAAGAGGGCGAGCGTAAAGCGAAGATCGGCCGTCTGTATACCTATGAAGGCTTGAAACGTGCTGAGACGCAGGAAGTTGGAGCCGGCGACATCGTTGCTTTGATCGGTTTGGCAGATGCCAATATCGGCGATACTATCGCTGATGCAGAAAGTCCTGAAAAATTAAGGCATCAGTATTGATGAGCCTACGCTGTCGATGGTATTCTCTGTTAATAACAGTCCTTTTGCAGGTCGTGAAGGTGAATATGTTACCAGTCGTCATCTTCGTGACCGTTTGTTTAAAGAAATCAAAACTAATGTTTCGATGCGTTTAGAAGAAACCGAAAGTCCAGATGCATTTATTGTTTCCGGACGTGGTGAGCTGCATTTGTCTGTATTGATCGAAACTATGCGCCGTGAAGGTTATGAGCTGCAGGTCGGCAAACCTAAAGTAATCATGCATCATGATGAAACCGGTACTTTACAGGAGCCTATGGAAGCTTTAACAATTGACGTTCCGCAGGAATTTATGGGAGCTGTTATGGAAGGGCTGGGACTGCGTAAGGCTGAACTGACTAACATGACAGAGATGGCCGGCTACCTGCGTATGGAATTTGTGATCCCCGCCCGCGGACTTATTGGTTTCCGTAACCAGTTCCTGACAGATACTAAAGGTAACGGTGTTATGAATCATGTGTTCGCAGGTTATGCTGATTATAAAGGCGAGATCCCCGGACGTACAAGAGGCAGCCTGGTTGCTTTTGAAAACGGCGAAACTACATCCTACGGTATAGGCAACGCGCAGGAACGCGGGAATATGTTCATCATTCCTGGCGAACAGGTCTATGAAGGGCAGATCATTGGTGAAAACAGCCGTGATGATGATATGGATGTCAATCCCTGTAAAAAGAAACATGTCAGCAATATGCGTGCCAGCGGCAGCGATGATACTATTCGTCTGATTCCGCCTAAGACTTTCTCTTTAGAGCAGGCTTTGGAGCATATCAACGATGATGAACTGGTTGAAGTTACTCCGAAGAATATTCGGATGCGTAAAAAGATTCTTGATCGTGTTGAGCGTGGTCGTCAGCGTTCCCGTAACAAAGCATAATAATACAAAAATAAATTTTTCTAAAAAAAGAAGGATTTTGAGAATTTATGTAGAAGTAGGCAGTTAGCATATCTGACAACAAGGACGTTTGGAGGCGTAAAAGATGGATTTAAAAAATGCTGCACGTAAGCTTTGGCATAGCGATGTAGAAGAAGATCAAGTTTATAGCGGTCCGTACTTAGTTAAAGGCGGTCATATGGATATTTTGGTGCGCTCTCCGCGTCAATTCAGCGACGTACGCGAGTATGCTGATTCTTTAATGAGCGGTGCGACACTGATGGTATCTTTCGATGCTGTTGATTCTGCAATGAAAAACCGTATTTTTGACTATTTGAACGGTGTAAGTTACATTATTGGCGCAACTGTTTCTAAGGTCAGCGAAAATTTGCTGATGTACGCTCCAAATCATGTTGAAGTTGATAAGGAAGCTGTTAAAAAAAGTACTCGTTCTTGGTTAGGCAGATAGCACGCACTCATCTATAAAATATTAAAAGCTCATTCCTTTTTGGAATGAGCTTTTTTTACGTTAAGGCAGCTGCTGTTTATAATTTTCGCCAAGCTTTTTGATAAAACCGGCAAAGAGAATTGCTTCACCCTGCTCGTTATATTGCATCTGTCCGCGGCAGCGCACCCAAATCCATTTACCTTCTTTGTTTTGAGCACGATATTCAACATAGTGAATGTTGGCGCGTCCGTCTAAAATTTCCTGGTTGGATGCTAAAAAAGCGCTTTGATCATCTGGATGAACCTTGGCGCCCCAGATGGCGGCAGCATTTTTGATGTATTCGCCAGGCAGAGCAAATTCTTCAACCATGGTTTTGGGATAATGGAAAACATCACTTTGGACGTCACAGACGTAGAGATAATCGTCGGTGCTGTTAACTAAAGCATCGTAGAGATATTCTGCCTGATAAGAAAAACTGTTTTTTTCAGACGGGTCAGACTGTTTTTGCAGGCCAGCGTCCTGCTGGCGTTTAAGTATATGGTAAGAACGTTTCTGCTCATACATTTTTTCGTCGACACGGTTTAAAATATCAGTAAGAGAGTAATTGCTTGTAGACTGAACTTCTAAAAGGCCATAGGTGAAAGATGGTTCATAGGGCAGAGCATTTTTGTGCTGAATTTTTTAGTTCAATTAGGACTTTTTGCAGTATTTCCTTAACATTTTGCAGCGAATGTTCTGTAAAAACAACAATAAATTCATCGCCGCTGAGCCGGAAAAATATATCGCCGCTGCCCAGGTATTTTTTTAAAGTCTGGCATATAGTGATAATAAGCTTATCGCCTTCACTGTGTCCATAATTGTCATTGACCTGTTTGAGTGAGTTTATATCAAACATACAGGTTATAAAACCATGGCAATTCTGATGAGCTGCTTTAATCAATTTTTCCAGAAGCTCTTTGCCTGCACGTCTGGTCAGTGTATTGGTCAGTTCATCAAAACAGGCATCATGGAAAGCTTTTTTGGAATCTGTTATATCTATAGATTGCTGCAGATGTACGATTGAGCCGTCAAACCAATTAATAAGGCTGTCATGGTTTTCGTAAATACGTCCGGTTTTAGAATTGACTTCTTCCCAGTGAATAGTCTTATTAGAAGACGGATCACGCAGTAATTTGGAAACAGGGCAGAAGTTACAGCGTTGGGACATATTCTGCTGCAATACCTGCCAGCATATTTTACCTTCAGGTGCTTTTAAGGCAAAACGGTCTTTCATCGTTTGGTTCATGAAGAGAATTTTATTAGTGTGGATATCAGTTACGTAGATGAGGTTATTCATGCCATTGATAATTGAAGTATAGACTTTCTGCTGTAATGCAGTTTGTTCAAAGGCATGCTTTTTTACAAAATATGCGCATAATATATTTACAACAGCAGTTAAACTGTCAGTGCTGAATTGCTGAAAATTGATTGCTTTTTCGTTTAATTCTAAAGCTGCAAAACCATAGAGATAATCGTCAAATCGCAGCGGATAAACTGTGGTTGGTCTTATATTATCGTTGTAACCGCATTCTGTTAATATGTGACTGAAATCTTTGCAGTTGATTTCACTCTTGAGCTTTAACTTTTTTGCGATAAGGTGAGCTTTATGGCTTAACAAAGACTGCTGTTGGGAAAGGGCTTCATTTGGATAGTGGAAAGCAGCCTGAAAATGTTTTTCGTTGCGCAGTTGAATCACAGAAATATGAGATAAATATTCTGTGAGACCAAGTGTTTTTTCTAAACTGGCAAGAAGATCATAAAAAGTATTTTTAAAAGAATATAACTTATCATATGCCTGTAAGAATTGTTGAGATTGTTTTAAATTATCAGTGCTATAGTCAGCCATATGTATCATTCCTGTCTGTTAGGGTGTATTTATAATATTATAGCACTTTTAAGATATGAATGAAATATATAAACTAAAGCAAAAATAAAATAACGAAAGCTTTAATTAAGATGAGATAAAGCGTGTTTTGGAGAAAATAAAAAGCCTGCTCAAAAGAGCAGGCTTTAATCGCTGTAGAGATTAGTCCATAGCATTGACTTTTTTAGCAAGTCTTGATTTTTTGCGGTTTGCAGCATTCTTATGGATAATACCTTTACGAGAAGCTTTATCAATCAAACCGGTTGCAGTTGCAAAAGTTGCTTTTGCTTCTTCTGGAGAGCCGGTCTCGGTTACAGCAACTACTTTACGAGCTGCATTGCGGATAGCAGCCTTGATCGGAGCATTTTTTGCACGACGTTCTGCGTCGGTTTTTACACTACGAATGGAAGATTTAATGTTCGGCAACGAATTCACCTCCTACAATTAAATACGTTTACTCAAGTATTCTACCACGAAGGAGTTAATTCTGCAAGGGATTTCTGCAAATTATTCCACAAAAGACTTTATTTGATAATTTTGGTAGCGATACGCTCGGGTTTAATGTCGGCAAAAGAACGTTTTTCAAACGGTTTGGCCGGATAACCCAAGGCCAAAGCTGAAACAGGTTTGAAGCCTTCCGGCAGTTCAAGGCTGGCTACAAATTGAGGACTTTGCGGAATACGATTTAAAAGAGCCCAAAGATAAACTGAACCAAGGCCGATATCAGTAGCAGCCAATTGCATATTTTCAAGAATACAGCCAACATCAGCTATGTAAACCATCTGGCCGTCATCTTTAGGCTTAGCTGAAATGACGATTAAAGTAGGGGCGCCGTAAAACGGATTGTATTTGGGGTTTCCGAAAGCTTGACCGCAGTATTCTGCAAAGTTTTCGAGAATTTTGGGATTTTGCACAACAGAAATATATAGTTCGTCATATGCTCCATGACCAACAGGAGAAGCCCAGCCGGCGGCTAAAACTGTTTGCAGCTGGGAATCGCTTATTTGTTCTGGTTTGTAGACTCTGGTAGAGCGGCGGGTTGCAATAGCGGTTAAGGTATCCATAATATAACTTCCTTTCTTGTAATAATTCTTTTATTATTACTTATATTGTAACAGGTTGATGCTTTGATTTGCTGTAAATTATTTGTGAAGTGACTAAAAATACCATTATATATACTTTCATAATTTTTAACATAAATATTTTTTGTTACAGCAGCTTTTATTTATAAGTGCTTTACTAATAAGAGTTAGTATTTGCTTAATTACCGGCAAAAATGATATAATATTTTGCAGTGAATTTACGGCGGATGTTCCGCTTTAGCAAGATTATATATGAAGGAGAATATGATGGACCAGAATAAGATCCGTAATTTTTCTATAATTGCCCATATCGATCACGGTAAATCTACTTTGGCAGACAGATTGATAGAATATACCGGTACTTTAACTAAACGCGAGATGGAAGCACAGATCCTCGATTCAATGGACCTTGAACGTGAACGCGGTATTACAATCAAAGCGCAGGCCGTGCGCAGCAGCTATAAGGCTAAGAATGGCGAAGAGTACATGCTTAATTTCATTGATACTCCAGGGCATGTTGATTTTACATATGAGGTATCGAGAGCTTTAGCTGCATGCGAAGGTGCTTTGCTTGTTATTGATGCTACGCAGGGGATTGAAGCTCAGACTTTGGCTAATGTCTATTTGGCTTTAGATAATGATTTGGAAATTATCCCGGTTATTAATAAAGTCGATCTTCCCAGTGCTGATCCTGACCGAGTCAAGCATGAGATAGAAGAGGTTATCGGGATCGATGCATCAGAGGCCGTTTTGACGAGTGCGAAGACAGGTTTGGGTATTGAAGATGTACTTGAAGCTATTGTTGCTAAGGTACCGGCACCTTCCGGTATAAGTGACAGCCCTTTAAAAGCTTTGGTATTTGATTCTAAATTTGATGCGTATAAGGGTGTCGTTTTATATGTGCGTGTTATTGACGGACGTATAAAACCTGGTATGAAAATTAAAATGATGGCTACCAATGCTGAATTTGAAGTAACAGAGGTTGGTGTTTTTAAACCTAATCTTGTTAATGTTGATTCATTGGAGGTTGGGCAGGTTGGATTTTTTGCTGCGGCAATCAAAAATGTTAAAGACGCACGTGTCGGGGATACAGTTACTGATGCCAATAATCCGGCGGCCGAAGCACTGCCTGGTTATCGTAAAGCTACGCCGATGGTTTTCTGTGGTCTGTATCCGGTAGAAAACTCAGATTATGATAATTTACGGGATGCGCTTGAAAAACTACAGCTCAACGATGCCTCACTGGTTTTTGAACCGGAAACATCAGTAGCGCTTGGATTTGGTTTTCGCTGTGGCTTTTTAGGTCTGCTGCATATGGATGTTATCAAGGAACGTCTGGAGCGTGAATATAATCTAACGCTGATTACAACGGCTCCAAACGTTATTTACCAGGTATTTCGCACCAATGGTGATGTGGAATTGGTTGATAATCCGTCTAATTTCCCTGATCCAACAGTGATCGACCATGTAGAAGAACCTTACGTTAACGCTACAATTATTGTACCTAAAGACTATGTTGGTGCAGTAATGGAGCTTTCTCAGGAAAAACGCGGTGAGTATGAAAATATGACCTATTTAGATGAAACACGTGTTATGATTCACTATGCACTTCCGCTTAGTGATATAATTTATGATTATTTTGATCGGTTGAAGTCAGTAACCAGAGGTTATGCTTCTTTGGACTATGAGCTGGCCGGTTATCGTGCTTCCAGCTTGGTAAAGGTAGATATTTTGCTGAATGGAGAACCGGTGGATGCCCTGTCAGCTATAGTACACCGTGAAAAAGCTGTTTCCAGGGGACGTCAGCTGGTAGAAAAACTGCGCAGTCTTATTCCGCGTCAGATGTTTGAGATACCTGTACAGGCTGCCATAGGTAATAAAGTTATTGCCCGCGAAAATGTAAGAGCGATGCGCAAAGACGTATTGGCTAAGTGTTATGGCGGTGATATCAGCCGCAAGCGCAAATTGTTGGAAAAACAAAAAGAAGGTAAGAAACGCATGAAGCAGGTCGGCAGTGTAGAGCTGCCGCAAGAAGCTTTTATGGCGATTTTGAAGATGGATTAAAATGCAAAAATGGGAACAAATCCAGGGGGTATATATACATACCCCTTTTTGCTTGCAAAAATGTTTATATTGTGACTTTGCTTCATATGCAGGTGCTGATACAGAAACTATGGAAAAGTATGTTGATGCTGTCTGCAGTGAAATAATGATGCGCAGCAATGAAGTGACTATTGCAGATCAGGCCACGCTGTATTTTGGTGGCGGGACTCCCTCGTTGCTTTCGGAAAAGCTTTTGGCGAAACTGGTAGAAGCTTTGCAAAAAAATGGATGCTGGCTGCAGCCGGCAGAGGCAACGATTGAAGTTAATCCCGGTACTGCCGATTTGGATAAGCTGCGTTTTTTTAAAGATTTGGGATTTGATCGTATAAGCTTTGGTGTTCAAAGTCTTAACGATGCCGAACTTCGGGCTGTTGGCAGGATACATACGGCCAACGAGGCTTTAGACGCTATTACAGTGGCAGAGAAGGCTGGTTTTACACGAGTCAGTGCTGACCTTATTTATGGTTTGCCGGAGCAGTCCCTTCAAACTCTGAAGACCAGTCTGCAGAATTTAACAGCGGCAGGGTTGCAGCATTTGTCGGTATATGGTTTGACGATTGAAAAAAATACGCCTTTGGCAGGTATGCTGGACAAAGGAAAAGTTGAGTTGCCGGACGAAGATTGTCAGCTGGCAATGTATGAATTGGTACAGGAGTATCTGGAAGCACAGGGACTGCATAGATATGAGATTTCAAATTATGCAGTGTCAGGTCAGGAGTCAAGGCATAACCTTGTTTACTGGCATTATCTGCCGTATTTGTCTTTTGGCAGTTCCGCCTGCAGCTTTAATGGCAGTCAACGTTTTACAGCAACAGATTCTGTAACTGATTATATTGAAAGTATTCAAAGTGGCAAAAGTTGTGGAGGCTTTGAAGATCTGACAAAAGAAATGCAGCTGTCAGAATATTTATTTATGGGTTTACGGACGACGGTAGGGATAGATTTAATAGAAACTGAACAACGTTTTGGCTGTGATGTAATGTTAGAATTTGGGGTTGAATTAGAAAAATTTATTAGAGGAAATTTAGTATTCTGTGATATTGAGCATAGGCGGATGAGGCTGACGGAACAAGGGATGCGCTTTAGCAATGAAATTTTTGAAATCTTTGTGAAGTAAGAAAAATTGGTTGACAACTGTTAAGGTCAGTGCTATTCTAATACCAAGATGTTAGCACTCTAATGAGATGAGTGCTAACAATCGAGTTGGAGGTGGGATCGTGTTAAACGAAAGAAAGAAAAAGATCCTGCAAATTATCATAGAAGACTACATTTCATCGGCTGAGCCGGTTGGCTCACGTACTATTGCCCGCAAGTATGACTTAGGGCTCAGCCCGGCAACGATCCGTAATGAGATGTCAGACCTTGAGCTTCTGGGTTATTTGGAACAGCCGCATACTTCAGCGGGACGTATTCCATCTGCTCAGGCTTATCGTTTTTATGTAGATGCCCTGATTGAACCGGGGACATTGACAGATAATGATATGGCATTAATAGATGGCTGGTATAATGAACGTCGTCGTAACATTGATGATATTTTCCAGTCGACAGCCAAGATCTTGTCACGTATGACACAGAATGTTTCCATGGTTTTGACTAACCAGCAGACGATTGCAAATTTCTGTTATTTAAAATTTTTGCCGCTTGACAGTCAGCATGCTATTTTATGTATCGTTGCCGATGATGGCAGTATAGATACGAATGTTGTTGATATTCCTTTAGGTATGTCTTCTGAAGAGATGGATTATCTGGCTGGTAAAATGAGCAAATTGCTGGAAGATCGCAATCTTAGCGATATTTCTGTGGAGATTTTGCAGAATGTCCATACAGATGTGGTCGAGGATAAACTCATTTTTTCATCATTACTGCAGGCTGTACGTAAAATGACAGGGCGCAGGCAGGAACAGAAGGTATTTTTAGGCGGAACAAAGCAACTGCTTAATCAACCGGAATTCCGTGATGTGGAAAGAGTCAGAAACCTGCTTGGTATATTAGAAGAAGAAAAGGTCCTGAAGGATCTTTTGCAGGGTGGTGAAGATTCAGGCCTTAAGGTAACGATAGGTTCTGAAAATAAATTTACCGGTATTCAGGATTGCAGTATGGTTCAGGCTACTTATCGTCTGAATGGTCAGATCGTAGGTACGATGGCAGTATTAGGTCCAACCCGTATGGAATACGGTAAGGTCATTTCTGTAATGGATTACCTGCATAAATATCTGAAAACAATTTTAGATAAGTAAAAAGACTATAAGGAGGAAGTGTTTTGCAAACAGAAGATTTGAAGGAAAGCTCAAAGCAAACAACTGCCGAAGAAACACCTCAGCAGGAAGCTCAAACGAATACAGCCGATGCTGCTAATGGAGTCGATGAGACTGCCGGGAAAAAGAGTGAGGGAGCTGCTGAAGAAAAAACTCCTGAACAGGATGAAAAGGATGTTAAGATCGAAGAACTGCAGAACCGTATTTTAAGGCTGCAGGCAGATTTTGATAATTTCCGCCGACGCAATACGTCCGAACGTGAACAGCTGGCAACTTTTGTTACCGCTGATGTTGTCGGAAAATTTTTAAAGGTGTTGGATAATTTTGAACGTGCTGAAGACGCCGCCAGAAAATCTGATGATGCCGCCGGAATTTATTCAGGTATTGAAATGATTAGGCGTCAGTTCGAGCAGACTTTTAAAGATTTGGGCGTAGAAGAAATAAAAGCACAGGGAGAAAAATTTGATCCTGAGATGCATGAGGCTGTGATGAGGGGGCAAAACCCCGATATGGATGATGACACTGTAGAGATGGTTCTGGAAAAGGGCTATAAATTACGTGATAAAGTTATCCGGCACAGCAAAGTTAAAGTTATCAGCAACGAATAGTTGCCATATAAATTAAAATTAACATATAAACCCGAGGAGGAATAAATCATGTCTAAAGTAATTGGTATTGACTTAGGTACTACTAACTCTGTAGTAGCAGTAATGGAAGGCGGCGAACCTACCGTTATCACTAATCAGGAAGGCAGCCGTTTAACTCCGTCCGTAGTTGGTTTTTCCAAAAACGGCGAACGTTTAGTTGGTCAGCTGGCAAAACGTCAGGCAGTATCCAACACTGACAGAACTATTAGTTCTATTAAACGTCATATGGGTACTGACTATAAAGTAGAAATCGACGATAAAAAATATTCTCCGGAAGAAATTTCCGCGATGATTCTGCAAAAGTTGAAAGAAGATGCTGAAAAATATTTAGGTGAAAAAGTAACTCAGGCAGTTATTACTGTTCCTGCTTACTTCTCTGACAGTCAACGTCAGGCAACTAAAGATGCCGGCCGTATCGCAGGCTTGGAAGTTCTCCGTATCATCAACGAGCCTACTGCTGCATCTTTGGCGTATGGTATTGATAAAAGCGACGACCATACCGTTATGGTTTATGACCTTGGCGGCGGTACTTTCGACGTATCTATCCTTGATGTAGGTGACGGTGTTTTTGAAGTAAAAGCTACTAACGGTGATACTCATTTAGGCGGCGATGATTTTGACCAGAAAATCGTTGACTGGATGGTTGCTGAATTTAAGAAAAATGAAGGCATTGATCTGAGTAATGACCGTATGGCTATGCAGCGTTTGCGTGAAGCCGCTGAAAAAGCAAAAATCGAGTTATCCGGTGTTTTGACTACTAATATCAACCTGCCGTTTATTACTGCCGGTGCTGAAGGTCCGAAGCATTTGGATATGGATCTGACTCGTGCAAAATTTGACGAATTGACTGCTGATCTCGTTGAACGCACAATGGAGCCGACCCGCAAGGCTATGGCTGACGCCGGCCTGTCTGCTTCTGATATCAATAAAGTTATCTTGGTAGGCGGTTCTTCCCGTATTCCTGCTGTACAGGAAGCTTTGAAAAAATTTATCGGTAAAGAGCCTTACCGTGGTGTAAACCCTGACGAATGTGTTGCCGTTGGTGCTGCCATTCAGGCCGGCGTTTTGGCAGGTGAAGTAAAAGACGTGCTTTTACTTGACGTAACTCCGTTGTCTTTGGGTATAGAAACTTTGGGTGGTGTGTTCACAAAGATCATTGAACGTAATACTACCATCCCGACTTCCCGTAAGCAGGTCTTCTCTACTGCTGCTGATAATCAGCCTTCAGTTGATATCCATGTACTGCAGGGTGAACGTGAAATGGCTGCCGATAATAAAACTCTGGGACGTTTTGAGCTTTCCGGCATCCCGGCTGCTCCTCGTGGAGTACCGAAGATCGAAGTTGCTTTCGATATCGATGCTAATGGTATCGTAAATGTAAGCGCTAAGGATCTTGGTACCGGTAAAGAACAAAAAATCACTATTACGTCTTCAGGTACTTTGGAAAAAGACGAAATCGACCGTCTGGTAAAAGAAGCAGAGGCTAATGCTGAAGCTGATAAAAAACGTAAAGAAGGCGTTGAAGTACGTAATAATGCTGACTCCCTGTGCTATCAAGCCGAAAAGACCATTAAAGATATGGAAGGCAAAGGCTCTGAAGAATTGATTGGAAAAGTACAGGTAGCGCTTGATACTTTAAAAGAGACTCTGAAAGGCGAAGATATGGAAAAAATCAAAGCAGATACTGAAGCTTTGACCAAACCTCTTTATGAACTTTCCGCAGAGCTGTACAAACAAACTGAAGCTGCTAAAGGTGCTGATGGTACTGAAACAGCCGAGGGCGCAAAAAAAGCTGATGACGATGTTGTTGACGCCGAAGTGGTTGACGAAGACAAAAAATAATCGGCTTAGGATGGTGTAAACTTTGAGTAAAAAAAGATTATTATGACGTGCTAGGCGTGTCTAAAACCGCTACAGCAGATGAAATAAAAAAAGCATACCGCAAACTGGCACGTCAGTATCATCCTGATGTGAATAAAGATAATCCGGAAGCGGCTGAGAAATTTAAAGAAGCGTCCGAGGCTTACAGTGTACTCAGCGATGAGCAGAAACGTGCCCAATATGACCAGTTTGGACATGCTGCTTTGAAAACGGCGGTGCCGGCGGTGCTGGTGGATTTGGGGGCTTTGAAGGTTTCGGCGGTTTTGGCGGCGGAGGCATGGAAGATATTTTTGATATGTTCTTCGGCGGGCAGGGCCGCGGCTCGCGTGGTTCTAATGCCGGTCCTCAGCGCGGTGCTGATTTACGCTTTGACCTGGAAATCACTTTTGAAGAAGCTGCGTTTGGTTTAGAACGTGAGATCAGTTTATATCGTGACGAACAATGTCCGCATTGTCATGGGAATGGTGCGGAACCTGGTTCTAAAGTTGAAACTTGCCCTGAATGTCACGGAAGTGGCGAGATCCGTTTTACTCAAAACACTATGTTCGGACAGATGACCAATGTACGGCCATGTCCTAAATGTCATGGTGAAGGCAAGATCATCAGCGAACCATGTAAGGAATGTCGCGGACAGGGCACTGTTAAAAAGAATAAGAAACTTAAAGTCAAGATCCCTGCAGGTGTTGACAACGGTTCCCGCCTGCGGGTAGCCGGAGAAGGCGAAGCAGGGGTTAAAGGCGGACCAAGCGGTGATTTGTATGTATATTTGTATGTTAAACCGCATAAGTTTTTTGAGCGCGATGGTACTACTGTTTACTGCGAAGTGCCGATCAATATTGTACAGGCAACTTTGGGTGATGAGATTAAGGTTCCTACGCTGGATGGACAGGTTGTGATGAAGGTTCCGGAAGGAACTCAGCCTGGAAAGGTACTGCGTTTGAAGGGCAAAGGCATTCCCAGTTTGCGTAACAGTACACGCGGCGACCAGTTAGTCAGGATCAAAGTTGTTGTGCCGCAGAAGCTGAATGAAAAACAGAAAGATGCTTTGCGTAAATTTGCCGAGATCAGTAAAGATAACATTAATCCTGAAGAAAAAGGCTTTTTGAATAAGATTAAAGATTTATTTAAATAATGACTTGTATAAACTGCGGTTTGAACACCGCAGTTTATTTTTTTATGCCAAAAAATATGATATAATGTGAGCACTTGGCATTGAAATATCTTCTCAAACTGGTAGAAAAACACTTTCATATGGTAAAATATTTTAGAATAAGCTTTGTGTTTAATATATATGATAGTTATTTAAGGAGTGAGCGCTTTGTCACAATGGATAGAGGTAAGCATACAAACTACACATGAGGCAGCTGATCTGGTTGCCGAAATTATGCGTGCTGCAGGTGCAAACAATGGTGTTGTTATTGAGGACCCGGTTTTGATAAACACTTTGCGTAATTCAGGCACTTGGGAATTATGCGATATTCCTGAGCAGGAAAACACAGAAGTGGTTACGATAACTGCTTATTATCCGGAGGATGAAGAGCTGCAGCCACGTCTTACACAGATTGATGAGGACTTAACAAATTTGGAAACGCGTATTGGTAAATGTCGCTTTGGTAATACGTGTTTTCGTACTGTTTCCGAGCAGGATTGGGCTAACGAATGGAAACAGTATTTCCATGTTACGCATATTGGCAGAACATTGGTGATTAAGCCTACCTGGGAAAAATATACATCTAAAGCTGGTGAACATATTATTGAAATCGATCCAGGGATGGCGTTTGGTACAGGAACACATCATACGACCTGTATGTGTATGGAACGTTTGGAAAAAGTTCTGCGTACTGATATGGAAGTATTTGATGTTGGTACTGGCTCTGGAATTCTGGCTATTGCTGCTGCTAAACTTGGTGCTAAAACAGTTAAAGCGGTGGATATTGATGCTACTGCGGTACGAGTAGCTATTGAAAATATTGCCGGCAATGAACTGACAGAAAAAATCAGTGTGCAACAGGGTGATTTGCTGCATGGTACAGAAGGTAAGGCTGATATTATCATTGCTAATATTATTGCCGATATTATTATTATGCTTCTGCAGGATATTCCCGGTAAGTTAAAATCCGGAGGAATATTCCTTGCCAGCGGTATTATTGAAGAACGGCAGAATGATGTATCAGCAGCTGCCTCCAAAGTCGGTTTGTGTGTCGAAGCTGTTGATGCCAAAGGCGGCTGGGTTGTTATGCAGATGCGTAAGGAGGACTGACGGTGCATAGATTTTTTATACCGCAGCCATACAGTGATACGATGACAATAATGGGTGTTGATGCCAGGCATATTTATACTGTACTGCGGATGCAATGCGGGTCCAGAGTACAGATTGTAAGTGATGATGGTGTCACGGCTCTTGCTGAAATTGCTGATGCTAATGAAAGTGTTGTGACAGTCAAATGTCTGGAGGTACTGGCGGAAAGTCATGAGCCTTCAGTGCGAATCGTACTGGCACAAGGGTTGGCTAAAGGTGAAAAAATGGATTTTATTATCCAGAAGGCTGTAGAACTGGGAGTCAGTGAGATTATACCAGTAGCTATGGAGCATTCGGTCGTACGCCTGGAAGGTGATAAAGCTGTTAAGAAAGCTGAGCGCTGGCAGAAAATTGCTGAAGCGGCTGCGAAACAGAGTAAGCGTGATATTATACCAATGGTGCAGCCAGTACAGACGATGGAACAGATGCTTGCTGATAATCCCTGTGACTGTAAACTGATAGCTTATGAATGTGAGGATAAGCTTGGTTTGAAGGCTGCGCTGCAAAAGGAGCAGGCTTTGAAGGAGCTGCTGCTGATCATAGGCCCGGAGGGCGGTATTTCCGAGACGGAATTACAGCAGGCCCGGACAGCTGGGGCATTGGTAGTAAGTTTAGGCAAGCGCATATTACGTGCAGAAACAGCTGCATTAGTAGCTGCGGCCGCAATATTTTATGAAACTGGTGATTTAGGAGGCTGATTGATGAAAAGAATAGCATTTTACACTTTAGGCTGTAAAGTCAATCAGGCCGATACTGCCAGCATGGAAGCGATATTTCGCAGTCATGGTTATACTGTAGTTGGTTTTAATTGCGAAGCTGATATTTATGTGATCAATACTTGTGTTGTTACCAATACGGGGCAGCGTAAATCGCGGCAGATGATCAATCGTGCTGTGCGCAGAAACCCAACTGCTTTCGTGGTTGTGACTGGCTGTTATCCACAGACGGCGGCAGAAGAAGTGAAGACAATTCCTGGTGTTGATCTTATTATCGGGAATCAGGATAGAGCAGATATCGTACGGTTGGTAGAAGAAGCTGCTGCTTTTCAGTCTGTTGATACAATAGACAGCGTGCGTAAGCTGAGTGCCAACACTGAGTTTGAAGAACTGAGTGCAGGTGATGTTAGTGATAAGACCAGAGCTTTTTTAAAAATACAGGAAGGCTGCAATCAATTCTGTACTTATTGTATTATTCCTTTTGCCCGCGGACCGTTGCGTTCGCGTAGTCTGACAAGTATCAGGGAAGAAGTTAAAAAGCTTGTAGCTTCTGGTTATAAAGAAATAGTGCTTATCGGTATTCACCTTGGCTGCTATGGTAAAGAACATGATGGAAAACTGACTTTATTTGATGCTGTTGAGGCAGCTTTAAGTGTAGAGGGTCTGCAGAGACTGCGGTTGGGGTCATTGGAATCAGTGGAGGTCGAAGCGAGGCTGCTTAATCTTATGGAAAAAGATAAACGGTTGTGCCGACAGCTGCATTTACCTTTGCAGGCAGGCTGTGATACAACTTTAGTCAGAATGCACAGGCCGTATGATACCCGACGTTTTACCGAACTTTTGGCCGATATCCGTAAACGTATTCCTGATATTGCCATTACTACTGATATTATTGCCGGATTCCCGGGTGAGACGGAAGAGGAGTTTGCATCTACACTGGTTTTTGCAGAAAACTGCGGGTTCAGTAAAATGCATATTTTCCCTTATTCCAAACGGAAGGGAACTCCGGCCGAAAAAATGCCCAATCAAATTCCTGAAACTGTTAAGCAAAGACGTTGTGCACAACTTGCTGAGCTTGATCATAAGCAGCAGCAGAAATTTTTAGAACGTTTTGTTGGCAGTGCTGTGGAGGTATTGTTTGAACAGACTGTTGAGGATGGCTATATAGAAGGTTTGACCAGTAATTATTTACGGGTCTATGTTCGGTCGGAAGCTGAACTATGTGGCAAGATAAGAAAAGTGAGATTATTGAAGGCTGAGACGAGTTTTTTAATCGGAGAATTGCTGAAGGAATAATAAAAAAGCTGCCGTTTAACGGCAGCTTTTCTTTTATTCAATGGTAATTAATTCATATTGATCATTACCCATGGAAAGTTCTTTCATGTAACTGAGCTGCCGCAGACCGCGACGTGATTCGATCCGTTCCTGGAGATCATGCTTAGCAGCATCTGGTAAAGCAAAAACAAGGTCGATAGAAGCCTGATCGACGGCAAGAATATCTGTAGAAGCAAGGATGCCGATATCAGGAGTTGTTGGCGGTGCCGCAGCAAGCCCGGCACAGTCGCAGTCAACAGACATATTGCGCAATACATTGATATAAATGATTTGTTTACCAAAAAAATCTGTTGTAGCCTTTGCTGATTCAGCCATATTTTCCATAAAACGCTCTTGGCTATATTCCCAGGGGTTGGATGGGTCAGAGGTATGCAGCATGGCTTTGCCGATCCTGCCATCTGCGTTGCCAATTGCTATATTTTTCATTGAACCGCCAAATCCTCCCATAGTGTGTCCTTTAAAATGCGTCAAAACGATCATGGAATCATAATTAAGCATATTTTTAGCGATCGACATTTCCTGAAAATGTTTGCCTCCTTTTACTGGCAGCATTACTGCTCCTTCCTCGTCCATAATGTCTACAGTACAAAAATCCCAGCCGTTAACTTTTAATGTTTCGCGGTGGCCGGCGGTGGTATAGCGGTCACCTTTATAGAAAGTGTTGGTTTCGACTAAATTACTGTCAGGTACATGCTGCTGCAAAGCCATCACTATTTCCCGTGGGAGTATATTGGGACCGTTCTTTTCTCCTGTATGGATTTTGATAGCTACTTTACCATGTATATCCTGGTTGATTTTATCATATAGTTTGATCAGACTTACAGGGCTGATATCCTTGCTGAAATAAACAAGAGCTTTATTATTTACTGCTGTTTTTTCATTACTTTTAACAGTTGGTTCAACAGGAGAAGAAACTGTATTGGCAGTCATTCCACAAGCGCTGAATAATAAAGTTGCGGCAGCGGTATAAAGTAATGTTGATAAAAATTTTTTCACTGTAAATTCTCCTTTCTTAGATAAATGATTAAAAATACTTTAAGTTCAGTATAATGGCTGGAGTTGACTATAAGTCAAGCGTTTTATTAAAGATTTTTTTACTTTGTTAGTTACAGTTTGAAAATAAATTGTGAACAGAGTAAATAGAAAAAGGACTTTTAAATTTTCTGACGAATATTATAAAAATTAGGATCACTAAGGGGGGAAAGAAATGAACGACTGTATCTTTTGCCGAATTATTGCCGGAGAGATCCCGTCTGAAAGAGTTTATGAAGATGACAAAATGATCGTAATCCGTGATGTGGCTCCTGCTGCTCCGGTACACGTTTTAATGATACCGAAAGCTCATACTGAAAATATTATTACTGCAGAACCGGAGCTGCTCCTGTATATGTTTGGGAAAGTTAAGGAACTGGCTGAGAAACTTGGTGTTAATGAAAAAGGGTTTCGCATCGTTGCCAATACCGGTGATGATGGAGGGCAGACCGTTAAGCATTTGCATATCCATCTTTTAGGTGGTAAAGCATTGGGGTGGCCGCCCTGCTGATACCTTGACAAAAGGCCTATCATAAGATATAATTTACTGGTAATATTGTGCGGTAATTGCGGTCTGACGATAGTCAGCAATAGTGCAAAAAACGCATGAAATGCATATATACACTTCCCTAAGTGTGTGGAGGGAGGGAGATCAGATGGCAGAAATTAAAGTTGGCAAAAACGAAACATTGGACAGTGCGCTGCGCAGATTTAAAAGAGCAACCCAAAAGGCCGGAATTCTTTCTGAAGTTAGAAAACGCGAACATTATGAAAAACCGAGCGTTCAACGTAAGAAAAAATCCGAAGCAGCCAGAAAACGTAAAACCAGATAATGGGGGCGTGCTGTATGTCTATTAAAGACCAATTGACAGAAGATATGAAACAGGCCATGAAGGACCGTGAAGCAGGTAAGCTGCGTTTATCGGTTATTCGTATGGTGCGTGCTAATATTAAAAATGTCGAAATCAATGAGAAGAAGGAACTGAATGATGATGAGGTTCTGGCTATCTTGCTGAAAGAGGTCAAGATGCGGCAGGATTCTTTGGTAGAATTCGAAAAAGCCGAACGCAGTGAATTAGCCGAGCAGGCTAAAGCAGAAATTGAGATTCTCAAAAAATATCTGCCTGAACCGCTTAGCGATGAAGAATTGCGTGTTATGGTTGCTGAAGCTATCTCCGAGACTGGTGCCGAAGGACCGAAAGCGATTGGTAAAGTAATGCCTGCTGTTATGGCGAAGGCTAAGGGCCGAGCCGACGGTAAACGTATCAATCAAATGGTACGCGAACTGCTTCAATAATGAATAATTAACTTAACAGGACCGAATATTCGGTCCTGTTATTTTTTATAGCCCTTATAACAGTTATCTAACTGTTATAAGGGCTATTTTTGTGCAAAAATGCAAAAAAATCAGATTATTTTTGTAGGTTTCTACATATTAGGCTCGTCTTTAGCTTTGTATACTGAAATCAAAGAACTAAATATGGAGGTGATTATCATAGCAAAGATTGTAGAAGCTGTGGAAGCTGTTAAGCTTGTCAGGTCAGGTGATGTTGTTATGATCGGAGGTTTTGGAAATGTCGGTAATCCAAAGAGGCTGATTGATTTACTGGCAGATACAGACATATATGATTTGACTGTTATTGCCAATGATCTTGGTACTCCTAATGTAGGCTTGGGAAGGTGGGTAAGGAATAGGATGCTGAAAAAAGCTATAGGTACCTATTTTACCTATAATACTGAAGCTGCGGAATTATATTTTGATGGAAAGTTAAATTTAGAGATGATGCCACAGGGCACATTTGCAGAAAGTATCCGTGCAGGAGGCTGCGGAATTGGCGGGTTTTATACAAAGGTTGGAGCTGGCACAGAGCTGACTGCGCATTGTGAAACAAAAGTTATTGACGGCGAAGCCTATGTTTTGGCGTATCCTTTGAAAGCAGACGTAGCCTTGTTACATGCCAGAAAAGCGGATGCTATGGGGAATTTAGTTTATGAAAAAACAGCAAGAAATTTTAATCCGCTTATGGCAACAGCAGCCGCTTTGACGATTGTGGAGGTTGATGAGATTGTAGAAACCGGTATGCTTTCGCCGGAAGAGATTGTAACACCTTATATTTATGTGGATGTTTTGGTACCGCAGAATCGGGGTGCAGTTAAATGAGAAACATGTCAGAAGCGGAAACAAAAGTAAGAATTGCTAAAAGAGTTGCGGAAATGCTGCCTGACGGTGGTTTTGTCAATTTAGGTGTAGGTATTCCCACAATGGCGGTTGATTATTTACCAGCAGATAAACATATTTACATTCAGACGGAAAATGGAATGCTGGGTGTTGGGCCTAAACAACTTAGCGGGGAGGCAATAATTCCTAATCTCATTAATGCCAGTCGTACACCGGTTACTGAAACGCCCGGATGCTGTTATTTTGATAGTGCTACATCTTTTGCAATGATCAGAAGTGGGCGTATGGATGCTACAGTTATCGGAGCCATACAGATCAATGAAGCGGGAGACCTGGCAAATTGGGCTTTGCCGGGCAAAGGTGTTTTAGGACCAGGGGGAGCAATGGATCTGGTCGTTGGAGTAAAAGAGGTGATCGTTGCGACATCTCATACGGCAAAAAATGGCAGGCATAAACTGGTAAAGGATTGTACTGTGCCGCTGACTGGGCGGAAAGTAGTTAATACTTTAGTCACAGAATATGCTGTATTTAAGTTTAAGGACGGAATGATGTTTTTACTGGAACATACTTCTGATGTTACATTGGAAGAAATTGCAGCAATGACATCTGCTCATTATGAGCTGGCTGAAAAAATTAGTATAAGGGAGGTATAGATATGCTGCAGCCGGTAGTCATAGATGGAATCAGGACGCCTATAGGAAAACTGAACGGAGCAATGAAGGACATACAGCCGGAGGAAATTGCTGCCTTTTTGTTGCAGAAAATATGTGAACGTAGTCATTTAGATATCAGACTTCTGGATGCAGTAATTTTAGGGCAGGCAAAGCAGAGCAGCGACCAGCCTAATATTGCAAGATTAGCTGCATTGATGACAAAATTTCCGCTTGAAGTACAGGCTTATACAGTACACAGACAATGTGGTTCTGGTATGCAGGCTGTCCAGAATGCGGCACAGGAGATTATGTGCGGCTATGCTGACTTCGTTTTAGCTGGTGGTATCGAAAGTATGAGTAATGCCCAATATTATCTCAGAGAGGCACGGAGGGGCTATGCAGTAGGTAACGGGATTTTGCTGGATCCTAATACCGAAAGTCAGCCACGGTCACAGCCTGCTGACCAGTATGGAGTCCTGACAATGGGTATGACTGCAGAGAATATTGCTGAAAAATATGTTATCAGCAGAACGGCACAAGATTATTTTGCCTGCGAAAGTCAGGAAAAAGCTCAGGCTGCAATAAAAAGCGGACGCTTTGATGATGAGATTGAACCTTTGCCAGTAAAAAAGAAAAAAGAGATTTTGATGTTTGCTGCTGATGAGCATCCACGTTTGTCAACGATAGAAAAACTTGCAGAATTGAAGCCTGCTTTTAAAAAGGACGGCAGCGTAACGGCAGGCAATGCATCAGGACGAAATGACGGTGGAGCCATGTTGCTGATTGCTGAAGAAAGTGCGGCTGCAAAGGCAGGGTTAAAGCCTATGGCTAAAATAATCAGCCAGGCTTCAATAGGTGTTTCGCCGGCATATATGGGAATGGGGCCTGTGCCTGCAACAAGGTTGGCGCTGAAAAGGGCAGGGCTAAGGATCGAAGATATTGGACTGATAGAAATCAATGAAGCATTTGCAGCACAATCATTAGCGGTCATACAGGAGCTGGAAATTGATCTGACCAGGGTCAATGTAAATGGCGGTGCAATTGCTCTGGGGCATCCGATTGGTTGTTCTGGAGCAAGGATTTTAGTAACTTTATTGCATGAAATGCAGAAAAGACAGGTCAGATATGGCTTGGCTACTTTATGTATTGCTGGAGGGCTAGGATCAGCTACGGTTTTAGAGCTGGTGTAAATGAAAAAGAAAATGGGAAAAGGAGGCGGATTTTTATGAAGACTGTAACAAAGTTCTGTCTGAAGATGGTGCAGAATTATCTTCCGGATGCTTTTATTTTGGCTATTCTCTTAACATTTGTTGTATTTTGCGGCGGAATGTTTTTAATGAACAAGAGTGCTCTGCAAATGATAGAATATTGGGGCAGAGGGTACTCATCGATGTTTGTTTTTGGGATGCAGATGGTTTTAGTTTTATTGACAGGTTATGTACTGGCATTGACACCTTTGGCTAAAAAGATTTTGAACAAGGTAACAGGTATTCCTAAAACTCCACAGCAGGCTCTTGGGTTGACTGCATTAGTATCTATTGCGTCTTGCTATATAAACTGGGGATTTGGGCTTGTTATAGGTGCAGTTCTTGCGAAAGAGGTAGGCAAAAAGGTTAAAGGCCTGCATTTTCCGCTGTTGGTAGCTGCGGCTTATGGCGGTGAGATTATTCGCGGGCCGTCTTCTTCGATTCCGCTTGTTTCAGCAACACCAGGCAATTTTATGGAGAAGCTCGGACTGCCACTGACACCGGTTGGTGATACGCTGTATTCTTCCTGGAATCTGGTAATGACGGCTATCATCGTAATTATGCTGTTTATCGTGTATTTTAATATGAAACCTCCTGCTAATGAAATAGTGGAATACAGTGAAAAAGAACAAGAAAAACCAGAGATAAGAATTGCTAAAAAAGATATGACATTTGCCGAAAGATTGGAAAATTCTTATTGGCTCAACGCTTTGTTTGGTTTGTTCCCATTGATTTATCTGGGAGCTAATTTTTCTAAGATTGGTTTTGACCTGAATTTGAATTTGGTCATTTTGATTTTTTTAACATTGGGTTTATATCTGCACAGCAGTCCTAACGGCTTTTTAAAGGCTGTGGCACAGGGAATCGGTGCCAGCCGCGGTATTATTTTGCAATTTCCGCTTTATGCTGGTATGTCGGGGATGATGACTGCTTCTGGTCTGGTTGATATGATTTCCATGTGGTTTGTGGAAATTTCTACAGCACATACCTTCCCTCTTTATACATTTTTATCGGCAGGGCTGGTAAATATTTTCATTCCTTCCGGAGGCGGGCAATGGGCTATCCAGGGACCAATCATGATGAAGGCTGCTGAGGCATTGGGGGCGAACATTCCGCAGACAATTATGGCTTTTGCTTGGGGAGATGGCTGGACTAATCAGATTCAACCGTTTTGGGCATTGCCGCTTTTAGGAGTTGCGGGATTATCGGCGCGTGATATTATGGGATATTGCGTTATTTGGACAATTGTTTCCGGCGTTATCATCAGTGGAACTTTTGTAATACTTAGTTTTATGTGAATGATTAATGGAAGATTTGATAATCTTGAGGCTGCTTTTATAGTTGCCTCAAGATTTTTTTACCGGAATGAAAAATAAGGCGCTGGTTTAAAATCAAGAAGGTTTTACGATGGGTAAAGTTCAGCTTTTTAGTATAACAGTTTTTGAAATCTTTGGATTTGCTAAAAAAATAACTAAATAGTAAAATCGTAATCAGGATATTCTGGAGAAAAAGAAATATATGGCATTAGAAAAGAAGGTGAGATAATGTCCAAGAAAATGGTGACCTTAAATGAATTATTGGAAATCAAAGATTTTGCCGAACGTGTGACATTGGTTAATAAGCATGGGAACTTAAACAATCAGATAACACATGTAACAATTATGGAAGGGCCTGATTTGCACGAATGGGTAACAGGAGGTGAGTTTGTTTTAACTACCTGGTATGCCTTCAGTAAAAGTCCTGACCTGCAGGAAGATGGTTTTAAAAAGCTTGCTCCGCGAATATCAGCGATAGGTATCAAAACAGGTCGTTTTATCAATAAGATCCCGCTGAAAATACTGCAGTTGGCAGATCAGTACCGGCTGCCGGTATTTGAAGTGAAAACTGCAGTCAAGTTTAGAGAACTGGTGCAGACAATCACTTCTGAAATCCAGAATTATCAAACCAATATGTTGATTGAAGTAGAAAAAAACTATCAAAAACTTATTCATACTTCACTGAATTCAGATGATCTGGCTTCGCTGGTGAATGTTTTGGGAAATCAGCTTCACAAGAATTGTTTTTGCCTGAATCATGAAGGGAAGATACTTGCTTCCTGGAGCAGACGAGGTACTCGTAAACAGGATTTTCTTGATTGGACAGAAAAAATTAAAACTGGTTTTAATGAAAGAATATATACTGATGCGGGCTTTTTTATCAATGAGCTGCATATTTTCGAATGCTATGCCCGTAGTCAGCTTATAGGGAGGTTTATTATTGTTGCTGAGGGGCAGTTAACGGAAAAAGAACGGTTGATTGGGCAACAGGGAGCTTCTTTTTTAGCCATCAAGCTGTGGGACCATTATGAAACGCTGCAGAAAACAGTGGAACGTTTTTGGAAAGAAATAAAAAATGGTGAAATCAAAAGTGGAGAAGTTATTGCTGAAAAGCTTGCTAATCTGGGATTTGTGCAGCAAAAAGCATATAATTTGATTTTATTTTCTAAAGGAAGCCATAATATAAGCAATTATTTGATTGATAGATTTTTAATTGAAGAGGAAAAATTTTATATCTTGTTATGCAGCAGTAAAGAAGCTCTTACGAGCATTAATATATTCAAAAAATATAATAAGGAACAGAGTAAAATAGCTGCAGCTGTAATATCTCCTGAATTTACAGAACTGGAGCGAATTAAAGAGCATTATGAGATGTCGGTAAACGTTATCAGACTTTTATATAAATTGCATATTTCAGGAGTACGTAAGGCTGAAGAATGGCTGCCGTTCAGTTTGCTGATGCACTGCCGCAATACTTCGGAGTATAATTTTATTAAGATGACGGTGCTTGATAAACTGCAGGAATATGACAGACGCTATCAATCGAGCCTTTTGGATACACTTTCAGCGGCTTTGCGGGAAAACAGTTTAGAGGATGCAGCTGAAAGACAGCATATACATATTAATACTCTACGTTATCGGTTGGGGAAAATCAAAGAAATAACACAAAAAAATTATTTTAAAATGACAGACCGTTATTTTTTGCTGCTGTGTATTATGATCCAGAGAATGGAACATGAGCAGTTATGAAAATATATGAAAATAACAGGGCCGAAATTTTGGCCCTGTTATTTTTGTATACTTTTAAAAATATTTATGACCGGAAGCAGGGATTTTGCATAAAATAGCGTATACTATATAAATATAGGAAAAATTAATGTAAGTTCGGAAGGGTGTGAGGACAATTTCTTTAAGTAACAGACAAAAACGTATTGCCGAGATCGTGCGCCAGGATGGGCCGGTCACGGGCGAACATATTGCTGAACGTCTGAATGTAACTCGTGCGGCTTTACGATCAGATCTGGCGATTTTAGTTATGGGCGGTATTTTAGATGCGCGTCCTAAAGTTGGTTATTATTTTACCGGCAAGAATACGCTGGGAATGTTGATGGAAGAAATTTCCGGCATCCTTGTACGTGATCTGCAGTCTGTGCCTGTAGCAGTCAATCAGGATAAAAGCGCCTATGAAGCTGTTGTAACTATGTTCCTGGAGGATGTAGGGACAGTATTTGTTCTTGATGAGGCTGGTCTTTTGGTAGGGGTGGTATCGCGTAAAGACTTGCTTAAAGCTGCTATCAATAATGGCAGCGATCTGCGTGAAATTCCTGTTGTAATGGTGATGACACCACTGTCTAAACTTATTGTAGTCAAACAGGAAGATTCTGTAGCTTCGGCAGCACGTAAAATTATTGATAATGAGATTGATTGTCTGCCTGTTATTAGATGTGTGGGCGAGGATAAGCGCAGTTACGAAGTAGTGGGACGTATCACTAAAACGAATTTTACCCGTCTGTTAGTAGATCTGGCAGAGGGCAAAGGAGGCAATTATCATAGCTAAATTACCGATTATCTATGCAGTTTCTGATTCTATTGGTGAAACCGCTGAGTCTGTTGTAAAGGCTACTACCAGCCAATTTGTACAGGAAAAATTTGATGTGATCCGTGTTCCTTATGTTAAAGATAAGGCGCAGGTTGAAAAGGTTATTGAAGAGGCTAAGGAAAATAATGGTATTATCTGTTATACCGTAGTTTCACCTGAATTGCGTGAACATATTGCGCATAAAGCAATGGAGCATGATGTAGAGGTTGTTGATGTTTTAGGACCGATGCTTAAGGCTATTGAAAAAACTTCCGGACTGCTGCCTAAAAACCAGGCCGGATTGATCCATGCTTTAGATCATGAATACTTTAAACGTGTCGAAGCCGTAGAATTTGCTGTTAAATATGATGATGGCAAAAATCCTTTGGGACTGGCCAAAGCAGATGTTGTTATCATAGGTGTTTCAAGAACTTCTAAAACTCCGCTCAGCATGTACTTGGCACACAAACAAATAAAAGTTGCCAATGTACCGCTGGTACCGGAAATCATGCCTCCTGAAGAATTATTTAAAGTTCCTCCGCATAAAATCATTGGCCTGCTTATTGATCCGTTTAAACTTAATGAGATCCGCAGCGAACGTTTGAAAACTATGGGACTGACAGATGGTGCCGCTTATGCTGATGTTAAACGGATCAATGAAGAGCTTGAATATGCAAAAGGTATTATGCGTCGTCTGCATTGTACTATTATCAATGTATCTAACCGTGCGATCGAAGAAACAGCAGGTATGATCTTAGAGTATGTGCAGAAAAATAAAGACCGCCGCTAAATAAAAATAACCCTCGCCTAAGCGAGGGTTATTTAAACTGTAAAACTAATTTACAAAAACTTTTTCACGGACATTGTAAATGACTTCGCCATTTTTAGGTTCACCGTTGACGATTACATTACCGTTAAAAACAGCATTTTTTGTGCTCCAGTTAAAGCTGCCGGTATCGGCGCTGATGATCATATCACCTTGAGTAAAGTTCATATTACCTGCTACGTAGGCAGTTTTTTCTTTACCGTATACATCGACTGTATCACAATCGAAGGTGATATCTCCTTCGCGCAGGGTAATATTACCTTGTCCATGTACCTCAAGTTTATACATACTTACCTGTGCGGCATCGCCGGTGATGATTCTGTCACCAATTTCAACATGGACGTTGCCCTGCAGATCATAAACTCCTGTAAAAGGGTTAAAAGTTTGTTTATCACTGGTTACCTGCGGCTCTGCCAGACAAATTGCAGGAACTAAGAGCAACAGTAAAACAAAGATAAAAATTTTTTTCATTCAGTTCACCTCACATGAGTAATTATATTACTTAATGTGCCTGGTGACAATGCTTGAAAGTGAAATAAAGGTGAAGAATAATGTTATCAGTTAGAGAAATAAGCGAGAATATAGAACAGGAAACACTGGCACCCTGGGCGGCTAAAAGTTCGCAGGCAGTACGTGATAGTGAGGAGGCTGCCGATGATCTGCGCACGGCTTTCCAGCGTGATCGGGACCGGATCATCCACAGTACTCCTTTTCGTAAGTTAAAACATAAAACACAGGTATATTTATGTCCGGGTGATCATTACCGTACGCGTCTTACTCATAGCATGGAAGTGTCGCAGATTGCCAGGACTATTGCCAGAGCATTGAGATTAAACGAGGATCTTACAGAAGCTGCTGCTTTAGGGCATGATCTTGGGCACACTCCTTTTGGACATGCAGGGGAGCGGGCAATTAATTCTTATACTGGACATTTTAAACATAATGAACAGAGCCTCCGTCTCGTAGAATTGTATGGGCGGAAGGGGAAAGGGCTGAATCTGACCCGTGAAGTTCGTGATGCTATTGTGAACCATACAGGCAGTACGATGCCAAAGACGCTTGAAGGGCAAGTGGTGCGGCGTTGTGATCGTATCGCTTATCTGTGCCATGATTTCGATGATGGATGCAAAGTTGGCATCATCGGTCCTGAAAAATTGCCAGGTATCGTCGCTATGCGCTTAGGAACAGAACCAAGCCAGATATTGGATGTGCTTGTTCATAATATTGTGGAGTTATCACTGAATCAGCCGCAAATTATTATTGATAAATATTATGAAGAAGCTGTTGAAGAATTTCGCAATTTTATGTTTGATTATATTTACTGTTCGCCCCAGCTGACGGTTGAACATAACAAGGCAGAACACGTTGTTAGGACTCTTATGGATTTATATATGGAGTCTCCGCAGCTGTTGCCAAGAGAATATGGGGAACTGGCAGATCGTTTCGGATTGAAGCAGACTGTAGTCGATTTTGTGGGTGGACTGACAGATGCAGGAGCTGTGCAGCTATTTAATAAACATTACATTCCCATAATATAAACTTGTCGTAATGCTAAAATTATCTACCGTTAAAAAGAGGATTTTTTTGTTAAATATTGAATATAATAAATCAGATGGTATTCGAGGTGACAGGAGCAATAATTATGAGTGGTATGTTTGATGATTTTAAAGAGCAGGTTCGCTCCCAAGCTAATATCGTCGAGATAATTTCTGAATATGTACCGCTAAAAAAGCGCGGCGGCAGTTTTTGGGGCTGCTGCCCTTTCCACGGAGAAAAAACACCGTCCTTTTCCGTAACGCCGGACAAGAACTTTTTTTATTGTTATGGCTGTCATGTTGGCGGTGATGTTTTTACCTTTGTGATGAAAATGGAAAATTGCACGTTCCCAGAGGCTTTAAAGCTTCTGGCAAATAAATTGGGTATTGCTGTTCCTGAAAAGGAAAAGACTAAAGCTGAACTGGAACGTGAGAAACAGGCAAAACAGGTTATTGCCGCTAATGAACTTGCGACACGTTTTTTTCAGGCCTGTTTGACGAAGACTGATTATGGAATTAAAGCACAGGAGTATCTCACAGGACGCGGCATTACACCTGAGATTATCGAGCGGTTTTCAATCGGGGTGGCACTGCCGAACTATAACGCATTGCTTTCAGCACTTGGAAAACGTGGATGTAGTGCTGGACTGTTGGTGCAGGCCGGGCTGGCGGTAAATTATGACCGTGGGCCGATGGATAAGTTCCGTGGCAGAGTGATGATACCTATTCAGGATCCACGTGGTCATGTAGTTGGTTTCGGCGGTCGTATTTTAGAGCAAAATTCTCAACAGATGGCAAAATACATGAATACTGGTGAAACAGAGTGGTTTAACAAAAGAACTCTTCTGTTCGGGATGAATGTGGCTTTAAAGGAAATAAAGAAACGCAGGCAGGCCGTGATTGTTGAAGGTTATATGGATGCAATCAGTTTACATGCTGCTGGTATCGATTGGGCTGTTGCTTCAATGGGGACGGCTTTTGCGCAGGAGCAGGCTAAACTTTTAGCTCGTGCCGCTGATGAAGTAGTTTTTTCGTATGACAGCGACGCAGCTGGACAACGGGCCACTGTAAGGGCAGTAAGCATTGCTAAAGAAGCCGGGCTTAAAGTCAGAGTGCTCATAGTGCCTGATGGGAAAGATCCTGATGAATTTGTGCGTAAGCACGGTAAAGATGCTTATCTACGGCTGATTGAAACAGCTGTTTCAGGTATAGAATTTCAGATGCAGTATGTCATTTCTCAAAATAATGTTTCAAATTTAGCAGGAAAAGTTGAAGCTGTGTCGAATATACTACCATTCCTACTAGAGTGCAAAAATGAAATTGAGGTTGCACAGCATATCAAAACGCTGGCCCAACGTTTGACAATTGACGAAGGGCTCATCATGAGTGAATATCGTAAGCTAAGCCGTAAGAATGATCGTGGGGAAGCCGTGTCTATGGCAGATACAGCCCAACGTACTTTCAACTGAAGATTTAGCAGAGCAGCTTTTGCTTTACGTTATTTTAAAAAATACCGATTTGGCGCTTGTTTACAGAGATAAAATTGATAGTGTCGGTTTTATGTCAAAATTTCGCGGAGAAATCTATGAAGGATTGCTGAAGCAGCTTGATGCCGGCAGTAAGAGTGCTGCTGATAAGCTTTTTACAGAACTGTCAAATGAAGCGGCCACGGAGCTGGCGCAGATTATGACAAAAGATCTTGCGGAAGAAAACGGTGAAAAACTAGTAGATGATTGCCTGCGGCAGATGCGCAGGGGCGCTTTGGAACGAAGCTATGAAGAGCACCGTCTGCGCGCCGACGAATATGAACGTTTGGGGGATGACCGCTTTTTGCAGGAACTTGCGGAAAGCCAGAAAATTAAAGATGAAATCAAAATTATATTAAAAAACAACAGCAGATATTAAGCAACGAAAGGAGGGAACACCATGGCTAATACTAAAATTTCTGCCGACCAGGTAGAGGAATTATTACTTAAAGGCAAATCTCACGGCGGTGTTCTCACTTATCGTGAAATTATGGATTCTATGCAAAACGTAGAAGATATGACTCCGGACGATATGGACAGTATGTATGAGTTGATTGCCCAAAAAGGCATCGACGTAGTCGACGAAAACAGCGATGATGATGTACTGCCGGTCAACGATGATGATACGGAAGAAATCAATGAAGCAGAGCTGGCTAATCTCAGTGTGCCTGAAGGGGTAAGCATTGATGATCCGGTCAGGATGTATCTTAAGGAGATCGGCCGTGTACCGCTTTTGATCGGCGAAGATGAAATCAAGCTTGCTAAACGTATGGATAAGGGAAAACAGGCCGAAAGGCTGATGAATTCGTCATTGCCTGCAGCTTTGGTTCCTGCTTACAGCGGTAAAGAAAAAACTGCTACTCTGATCAAAAATCAAGAAGCATTTGGAACAGGAACATAAAAGCTGTGAACTGCGCAATGTTGAAAAAGTGCTTGGAATTATTGCGAGGGCGGCTGCAGCGGGTACTCCCTGTACATTGTCTGAATATCAGGATCTTATTGTTGAGTTTACTAAAGATGAGCGTTTGCATTTACAACGTATGATGCAGGAACACAATGTGATGATCCCAGACTGTGATAAAATGGTAGTCGATCGTCAGACCAGTGATAAAGAAGTACATGCGCTGTTTGAGATCAAGACTTTACTTGACGAGATCAAGCGCCGCTTACCAGAAGAAAATGATGCTGCTGTTTTTGATAGCTATATGACGTTGGAAGAAGATTACGGAAAACTTTTGGAAGAAGTTTTTGAAGAAGGAGAAGCCGCAAAACGATGTTTATCGGAAGCTAATCTTCGTTTGGTTGTCAGCATTGCAAAACGTTATGTTGGCCGGGGAATGCTCTTTTTAGACCTTATTCAGGAAGGTAACCTTGGTCTTATCAAAGCAGTAGAAAAATTTGATTATAATAAAGGCTTTAAATTCAGTACTTATGCCACTTGGTGGATTCGTCAGGCTATTACACGCGCTATTGCTGACCAGGCCCGCACCATTCGTATACCTGTGCATATGGTTGAAACAATCAATAAACTGATTCGCGTATCACGTCAACTGCTGCAGGAACTTGGGCGGGAACCTATGCCGGAAGAGATTGCAAAGGAAATGGATACTACTGTTGATCGTGTTCGTGAGATTATGAAAATCGCACAGGAACCGGTATCATTGGAAACTCCTATCGGTGAAGAAGAAGATTCGCATTTGGGGGATTTTATTGAAGATCATGATGCACCGGCACCAGCTGATGCTGCTTCGTTCACTTTATTGCGTGAGCAGTTGGAAGAAGTCTTGGAAACACTGACTGTGCGTGAAAAGAAGGTTTTAGAACTGCGTTTTGGTTTGGAAGACGGGCGTTCACGTACCCTGGAAGAAGTAGGGCAGCATTTTGGTGTAACCAGAGAACGTATTCGTCAAATCGAGGCCAAAGCTTTACGTAAGCTGCGTCATCCAAGCCGCAGTAAACGGTTAAAAGACTTCTTGGAATAATCGGTTTAGCTTGACAACTCGACCAAATTTGTTTAGAATATTACTGTTGACCATTGAGACAACGCATGGTACTATGGGCCTATAGCTCAGTGGTAGAGCCACCGGCTCATAACCGGTTGGTCGCTGGTTCGAACCCAGCTGGGCCCACCAAATAAAAAGTAAGCCGCAACCTTTGGTTGCGGCTTTTGTGTGTATTTTTTAATATTTAACAGCTCTTGGATAGTATTACTGATTAATCAAGATGGGCTGCATTATGTTTGATAAAAGTTCCTTTGTCAAGTTCTTTAAAAGCCTCATTTAGCTCTTCGCGCGTATTCATCACAATTGGTCCACCCCAAGATACAGGTTCTTTTAAAGGCTTAGCAGAACAGAACATAAAACGTAATTGTTTATCTGATTCAGCACTGACAGATATTTCATCGCCCTCACTAAAGAGCACGGCAGTTTTTTCTGGAATATTGGTGCCGTCTATTATAGCATTGCCTTCAATCAAAAAGATAAAAACATTATCCTCAGTTTTAGTTGGCAGTGTGATTGACTTGCCTGCCTGTAGTTCTACATCATAGATAGTTGCCTTGATATGAGGTGGTTCAACACCTTTTATAGAGTCATATTCACCTGCAAGCACATGTATTATAGCATTATCTGTTTTTTTACTGCCTATCATATTTCCGGTAATGTCAAAATAGGTTGGATCAGTCATTTTTTCTTTTTGGGGCAGGTTCAGCCAAAGCTGTACGCCAAGCATATGTTTGCTGGCCTGGGGCATTTCCTGGTGCATGATACCACTGCCGGCAGTCATCCATTGGCTTTCGCCGCTGCGGATTGTTCCTTTATTGCCTAAACTATCCTGGTGTGTCATTTCGCCTTGAACAAGATAAGAAATAGTTTCAATACCTCTATGAGGATGGATTGGAAAACCCTTAATGTAGTCGGTAGGATTATGTGAGTCAAAAGAATCCAGCATTAAAAACGGGTCATAGTCCATTACTGTATCGTGGCCAAGTACACGGACCAGATGTACGCCTGCGCCATCAATTGTACGTTGTCCTGTAGTTAATTTTTTTATTTTTCTTGTAGTCATAAAAATCAGTCCTTTCTTGTAAAAAAATAGCTTCATAAGAATTCCAATGATTTTCTTGAAGTTTAATTTTACTTTCTGAATTAATCATATTAAAGAAATATGAATTAAGCAATGCTAAAAAACTTGAAAAAAAGTTTAAAATAATTGTTTTTAGAGGGAATGGCTTGTTTAGAAGCGTTATTACTCCTTATATCGAATCTAAAATGCTTTTTACTAATTGTTTCGATTATATTTTGGAAAATGTTGATAATAGTTACTTTTAGAAAATGTTTTGAAAATAAAGTAAGAGGTTAACTTTATTGTCACACTTTTTTTAACGGATAGTGCTATAATTTACTACGTAAGACTGGAGGTTGATTATATGAGCAGTTTAAACAGGCAGTCTTTAGGTGAGGAAATAGCTAATGCCGTTTCACATGGCATCGGCGCACTGTTGGCTGTTCTTGGTACTGTTGTTTTGATCGTTTATGCATCCTATAACAGCAGTGTCAGCGGTATTGTCAGTGCGGCGATATATGGTTTTTGCCTGATTTTTCTTTATCTGATGTCTACAATATATCATGCTATAACAAACAGTACCGCGAAAAAGATTTTTCAGGTGCTTGATCATTGTTCGATTTTTCTTTTGATTTTAGGTAGTTATGTACCTATTTGTATTGTTTTATTACCGCCTGAGTTAGGTTGGAAGTTATTAGGGATAAATTTACTGCTGACAGTTGTAGGGATCACTCTCAATGCGATAAGTCTCAGCAGGTGGGAAAAACTGTCGTTGCTGATGTATGTGCTTATGGGATGGTCTGTTATTATTGCTTTGCCGTATTTGTGGAAAATGTTACCTGCAGATGGTCTAATGTTGTTAGTAAGTGGTGGATTAGCTTATACAATAGGAATTTTTTTCTATGCTGATAAAAAACATAAATTTATGCATTCAGTATGGCATTTATTTGTGATGACTGGCAGTGTTTTGCATTATTTTTTAGTGCTGTATTTTATTTTGTAAATAATAAAATACAGCACTAATATCAGGAGATGGTATAATAAAATCAGCGGGGTATAATATATTGGGGTGAAGATAATGAAGCAGCAGGATTATACTATAATTTTTGTAATTTTTCTTTATATTTTCGTGTTACGGCGTTTAAATTTCAATATCTCTGACAGCGGGGATATAGTAACGCTTTTATTATGTTTCTTTCTGGTATTTCGTAGTGCCTTTAGAATTTATAGTGATAAAAATAATTCGGATGAGAATCAAAAGTAAAATAAAAAGAATACCATATGGTATTCTTTTTATTTTATAATGCAGAGGAATTTAGGCAAGGGTTACAATGTACTGGTTGTTGTTTGCGCTATCTTGAATATAAACATTTCGATTATTTATTCTAGCTAACGTCAAATTGTCGCCTACAGTAGGCGACAGTGTTCCAACCACCACCGTAAATGTGCATGGAACTCCGTTATTACCAGTAGTGTAGGTACCGCTATAAGTGTTGCTATTAAAGGTTAAAGTGTCCATAACTATCATCTTCTTTCTGTTATTATTGTAGAATAGGGAGATTTTACGATGGTGGAAGTAATAGAGTTAATGATATATGAAATGTTTGAATTGCCAGATAGTTATTAAATAACTGAGCATATGTAATAAGAAAGCACTGTATAATTTTAAGAAGAAATGTCGGTTTAGGAATAACTAAAAAAATATCAATAAACCCCTGTCGTTTTAAAACGACAGGGGTTTATTGATATTTTTACTATATAAATTTTATTTTTGATCAGGGACTTTAAGTACAGCGCCTGTTGCTGCTGAAGAAACCAAGGCTGCATAGCGAGCTAAGTAACCGCTGGTTACTTTAGGAGGCGGGCATATCCACGCTTCACGACGTCTGGACAGTTCTTCGTTAGAAACTTTAACATTAAGTGTGCGGTTGGGAATATCGATTTCGATGATATCACCGTTTTGTATAAGTGCAATATTACCGCCTTCACGTGCTTCAGGGGAAATATGACCGATGCAGGCCCCGCGGGTCGCACCGGAAAAACGCCCATCCGTAAGGAGTGCCACATCTTTATCAAGTCCCATACCGGCCAGTACTGATGTGGGATTGAGCATTTCTCGCATACCTGGTCCGCCTTTGGGTCCCTCATAACGAATGACTACGACATCTCCTTTTTCTATTTGTTTACCGCAGATTGCCGCAATAGCTTCATCTTCGGAATCGTAGACTTTAGCAGGGCCAGAATGTACAAGCATTTCTTCGGCGACGGCACTTTCTTTGACTACGCTGCAGTCGGGGGCGATATTGCCTTTGAGTACAGCAATGCCGCCTGTTTTGCGATAAGGATTCTCAACGCTGTGAATAACATCAGGACGGGTGATAACAGCATCAATAAAATTTTCGCCCATAGTCTGACCTGTTACTGATTTTGCTCCCTTATGAATCAGGTCGAGTTTACTGAGTTCATGCATCACGGCATTGATTCCGCCAGCTTCATTAAGGTCAATGATATGATGGCTGCCACCAGGGCTAAGTTTAGTCAGATAAGGAGTTTTTTTGCTTATTTCATCAAATAATTCTAATGGTAATTCTAAGTCTGCTTCGTGGGCAATCGCGGGTAAATGTAAGGCAGTATTGGAAGAACCTCCGATTGCCATATCAACAGTTATGGCATTTTCGAAAGCGTCCATTGTCATAATATCACGCGGACACAGGTTTTGAGCAACAAGGTCCATGATTTTAGCACCTGCACGTTTGGCAAGAGCGATACGGGCACCCTGGTAAGCTGCTGGTATAGTACCGTTACCGGGTAAGCCCATACCAAGTACTTCAGTAAGGCAGTTCATAGTGTTAGCAGTGAACAGACCAGAACAGCTGCCGCAGCCTGGGCATGCGGCATGTTCGATGATGCTGAGTTCTGTTTTGTCGATTTTTCCTGCTTCAAAACGACCGGCGGCTTCAAAAACAGTGGAAACACTGATGTCGGTTCCGTTAAGACGTCCGGGAAGCATAGGCCCGCCGCTGACAACGATTGCGGGAATATTAAGACGTGCGGCTGCCATAAGCATACCCGGCACGATTTTATCACAGTTTGGAATGAGTACAAGACCGTCGAACGCGTGACCGTTAGCTACAGCTTCAATACTGTCGGCTACAAGTTCGCGGCTGGCGAGAGGATATTTCATACCGTTATGGCCCATGGCAATGCCATCGCAGATACCGATTGCAGGGAATTCGATTGGAGTTCCGCCAGCAGCTAAAATACCATGTTTAACAGCTTTGGCAATCTGGTCGAGGTGCATATGTCCGGGGATTATTTCGTTTTGGGCGTTAACTACGCCGATAAGCGGTTTTTTTAAGTCTTCTTCGGTGTAACCCATCGCATAAAATAAAGAGCGGTGAGCTGCTCTGGTTGAACCAAGCTTTACTTCTTCGCTACGCATAATTTTAATAACCTCTTTCCCTTAAATGTCTCTTTTATCTGTCTGTCTATCCAAGTATAAGGATATTAAAAAAATTTTACGGTATTTTACGAAAAATGTCAATTTAACAGATAATTGTGTAAGCCATGATTTCACCGTTTTTTTACAGGATAAGGGACTTTTTAGGTAGCCAAGGAACAGAAGATTATTATATAATATAAAAGCAACAGGTTTACATAATAAAATTTAAGTTAAGAGGTGTGATATATGAAAACAAAGATCACTGAGCTTTTAGGAATCAAGTATCCTATCATTCAGGGTGGCATGGCCTGGACTTCAGATGCAAATCTGGCAGCTGCTGTTTCCAATGCCGGCGGCGCTGGTATTATTGCTACAGGTGGCCGCACTGTAGAGTGGACCCGCGATGAAATCCGAAAAGCCAAAGATTTGACCGCTAAACCTTTCGGCGTCAATATCATGCTGATGGCTCCTAATATTGCAGAGATTATTGATGTGGTTTGTGAAGAAAAAGTTGCCTTTGTAACTTTGGGCGCTGGCAATCCTGTTCCTCATATCGAAAAATTTCATGCTGCAGAAATTAAAGTTATTCCTGTAGTTCCAAGTGTCAAATTGGCAAAGCGTGTTGAAGAAGCAGGTGTTGATGCCATGGTCATCGAAGGTATGGAGGGTGGCGGGCATATAGGTCAGCAAACTACTATGGCTTTAATGACAAACGTATTGCCGCTAATCAAAAAAGTACCGGTTTTGGTAGCAGGTGGTATTTCAGATGGACGTGGAATTGCGGCAGCGCTTATGATGGGGGCTGACGGTGTACAGATGGGATCACGTTTTATTCTGACGGACGAATGTCCTACCCATCCTAAAGCTAAAGAAGCCATTATTAAGGCTACTGATACTGATTCTGCTGTAACTGGTTTTTCGCGCAATAATGCTGTTCGTTGCCTGAAAAATGAGTTTACCAAAGAATATTTGGAAAAAGAATGCAGCGGTGCGCCGCAGCAGGAATTAAACGATTTTGCTACGGGAACTAACCGTTTAGGTGCGGTGGAAGGCGATATTGTCCACGGAGCTGTTTTAGTAGGGCAAAGTCTGAACGTTTTAAACGACATTCTGCCTTGTGCTGAAGTGATGGAAAGATTGATAGCTGAAGCAAGAGATACTTTAGCTAATGCGAAAAATATTGTGCTGTAAGCATAGTGATTAATTGAAAACGCAGCCGGGGATGACTTCGGCTGCGTTTATATATCTTAATGTTAAATAGTGGTATCGAAAATAGTTTGAATAAATAATGGCTCTATAGTATAATATTATGGTAAAAATATCTTGCGATTTGTAAGGTTTAAAGATTTAGGGGGAATATGACAATGTCCGGACATTCGAAATGGGCAAACATCAAACACAAAAAGGGTAAAGCTGACGCAGCACGCGGTCAGATTACTACCAAAATCGGCCGCGAGATTACGATTGCGGTAAGAATGGGTGGCCCTGACCCTACCGGCAATATGAAATTGAAATTGGCTTTATCAAAAGCTAAGGCCAATAATGTTCCTAAAGATAACATTCAGCGCGCTATCCAAAAAGGGCAGGGTGCTGCAGATGCTTCTAATTATGAGGAAATTACTTACGAAGGTTATGGTCCTGCTGGTGTTGCTGTAATGGTAAGCACTTTGACTGATAACCGTAACCGTACTGCTGCCGATGTTCGTCACGTATTTTCTAAATACGGTGGGAACATGGGCGAGACTGGTTGTGTAAATTGGATGTTCAAACGCAAAGGCGTTTTTAGTATCGACAGTGAAGCCGGCTATACGGAAGATGATTTGATGTTGATAGCGTTAGAGGCAGGTGCTGAAGATGTTAAAGCTGAGGAAGAAGGTTTTGAGATAGTTACCGAGCCTGAGGATTTTGATGCTGTTGAAAAAGCTCTTGCTGATAATAATATCGAAGTCATGATGTCTGAGATCGCAATGCTCCCTGACACAATGGCAGAACTGTCTGACGAAGACGTTGTTAAAGTCAGGAAAATGCTTGAGGCATTGGAGGACTTAGACGATGTGCAGGATGTTTATACAAACGCAGACCTGCCGGAAGAAGACGAAGAATAAATTGTGCGACAGGCAGGCTCACCAAGGCCTGCCTGCTTTCTATCATAATCAGGAGGGAGCACGAAGAGATGCTGGCAATTGGAATTGACCCTGGTACTGCTATCTGCGGCTTTGGCCTGGTGGAAATGGTAGGGAATAAACTGACTCCTATCCATTATGGAGCTGTGTTTACGGATAAGGATATGCTGCCTGAACTCAGGTTGAAAAAAATCTACGATGAACTGAGCGTCTTATTGGATGAATATCGTCCGGATGTGATGAGTGTGGAACAATTGTTTTTTAACCGCAATGTAACGACAGCAATAAGCGTTGGTCAGGCTCGCGGTGTGGCACTTTTGACAGCAGCTAACCGCGGTATCCAGATCACGGAATTTACACCGATGCAGATCAAGCAGGCTGTTGTAGGTTATGGCGGCGCTAACAAAGAGCAGGTGACTTTTATGGTGCAGAAGCTCTTGAATATTCGTACAAAACCTAAACCAGATGATGTCGCTGATGCTTTGGCAGTGGCGATTTGCGGATTGCATACGGCAGCGACAAGACGATGGCAGGAGTTGAAGTAAATGATTGGATCAATTAAAGGAAAGGTGGCCTATCTGGCAAATGAATATTGTTTGTTGGAAACTAACAGCGGTGTTGGCTACAGGGTCTTTATGCCTGCGGCTCATTTGGGACAACTTGCTGTAGGAATGGAAGCTAGAGTGCACACTTATATGGCTGTGCGCGAGGATGCTATTTTACTGTTTGGCTTTCTGAATCAGGAATACTATAATTTATTTTTACTTCTTCTTGGGGTCAGCGGTGTTGGTCCTAAGGTTGCATTAGGCATTTTGTCTGCCGTTAAGCCGGATGATTTTTATCTGGCAGTGCAAAGCCGTGACCTTAAGGTTTTAACAAAGTTGCCAGGGATTGGTAAAAAGACCGCTGAACGGTTACTTTTAGAATTAAAAGATAAAGTAGGCGGTATAGGCGGTGACAGCGACAGCGGTTTTGCCGATACTGCATTTGGCGGCGGTAGTGCTGCTGTGGATGAAGCTATTGAAGCATTGTGTGCTTTAGGATACTCTAATTCGGAAATCATGCCTGCTTTAAAACAGATTCCGAATTATGCAGAACTTAGCAGTGAGGTAATTATTAAGCAGGCTCTCAAATTGTTTGCCGGGAGGAAATAATGCAGCCGGAAGAAAGAATTATTACCGGACAGGAGCAGGACGCCGATGTATGGCAATACAGCCTGCGTCCTCGCCGCCTGGCCGAATATATCGGGCAGAATCAGGTAAAACAGAATATGGAAGTATTCATCAAGGCTGCTGCCGACAGGAAAGAAGCGCTAGATCATGTGCTTTTATTTGGGCCGCCTGGTCTGGGGAAAACCACATTAGCAAATATTATTGCCAATGAATTGAATGTTAATATTCGTGTTACGTCAGGCCCTGCTATTGAACGACAGGGTGATCTGGCAGCGATTTTGACTAATTTAGGTGATAATGACGTGCTTTTTATTGACGAGATTCACCGCTTATCCAAAACAGTGGAAGAAATCTTGTACTCAGCCATGGAAGATTATGCTTTGGATATCATTATCGGTAAAGGCCCGAGTGCACGCAGCGTGCGGTTAGATTTGCCCAAATTTACGCTTATTGGTGCTACGACACGTTTAGGAGCCATTGCGGCTCCTTTACGTGATCGGTTTGGTGTACAGTGCCGGCTGGAATTTTATAAGCCTGATGAATTACAGTTTATTATTACACGTGCTGCTGAGATTTTAGGTGTTGAGATCGCTGCTGACGGAGCAGAGGAAATTGCACGCCGCAGTCGCGGAACTCCGCGTGTAGCGAATCGTTTGTTAAAGCGCGTGCGCGATTTTGCACAGGTGTCAGGTGCTGCGGTTATTACTGGACAAATGGCAGATGAAGCTTTAGCACGCTTAGAGGTTGATCGTTATGGCCTTGACCGCAATGATCGACGCATTCTTCAAACGATTGTTAAAACATTTTGCGGTGGCCCTGTTGGTATTGAAACCATTGCGGCTGCAGTAAGTGAGGAAACAGATACTATTGAGGATGTAATTGAGCCATATCTTATGCAACTGGGGCTGCTTCAGCGTACACCGCGGGGGCGGATTGCCACACGTGAAACGTATCGTTATTTGGGAGTGCCTTTCCAGGAAAAGGGATGATGTGATGAAACTGCTATTGCACGCCTGCTGCGGACCTTGTGCATGCTATCCTGCAGAGAAGCTGTTGGTTGACGGCAAGGCTTTTGATATTTTGTATTTTAATCCAAATATCCATCCATATAAGGAATTTAAACGGCGATTAAATGCTTTACGAGAGTTATGCGAGAAAAAACGTTATAAGCTGATTGTAGATAAAAGCTACCCTCTGGAAACTTGTGTGCAAGGGATGCTGGATGAACCTGTAATACGCTGCGCTTACTGCTACAGAGTGCGGATGCGTTATGCAGCTCAGTATGCCAAAGAAAATGGTTATGATGCTTTCTCAACGACTTTATTAGTCAGTCCGTATCAGAAGCATGAACTGATCATACAAATGGCTGAAGAAGCTGGGAAGGAATTTGATATCCCGTTTTACTATGAGGATTTTCGCAAAGGTTATCAGCGTGGTGTTGATATAAGCCTAGAGCTGGAGTTATATCGTCAGCCATACTGTGGCTGCGTATTCAGTGAAAGGGACCGTTATGAGAAGAAGCCTAAGGTAAAGTTAGAATAGTTTTAGAGAAGGGGGCGTCCTCATGAAAAAACTGCTGCTGCTTGTCGCATGGGTATTCTGTATCAATTGTGGCATAGTAATGGCTTCATCACCTGATATTGCTGTTGCTGTCGTACATGGTCAGTTTGCAGCTGAGCTTAGCTGTGAGGATGAACTGATGGTAAGAGTACCAGATACCGGAGAGGAAATGGTTTTGAAACCGGATAGGTATTTTGTAAATGCTGAGGGTGGTACTGTCAATTTGGGTGCGCAGAAGTTTGGCGCCAAAACGTTACGTTTTGTGGTAAAAGAAAATGGCAAGCCCATTGAAGTAAATAAAAAAGCTTACCGTGGCAGCTTTGAGGTACGTATTTCCGCTGACGGAAAGACTTTAGATGTGGTCAATGTACTGCCGTTAGAGCAGTATTTATATAGTGTTGTGGGCGAAGAAATACCTGTGATTTTCCCTGATGAGGCAATTAAGGCCCAGGCTGTAGCAGCAAGGTCGCTTGCTTATAACAGGCTTGGAAACCGCAGTCGTTTAGGTTATGATCTGAAAGCCAGTGAAGAAGGGCAGGATTATTATGGACTGACAACAGAAAAACAGGCTATTAATAAACTGGTCGATGTCACAGCGGGAATGGTAGTCACTTATAACGGGCAGCCAATTGAAGCTGTTTATCACCAAAGTGGTGGCGGGCAGACGGAAAACAGCCGCGATGTGTGGGGTAGATATGTACCTTATCTGCGCAGTGTGAAGGATTACGACTGGGATGCACCTATGTATAACTGGGAAAAAGCTTTGCCTGCAAGTGAGATCGAACGACGTTTATCGACGCGTGGATATGCTGTCGGCAAACTTGAAAGCATACGTTTATCACCGCTGGAAGGCAGTAGCAAAATGTTTGGAAATGATCGCACTGCCAGCGGACGGGTGCAGGAAATGCTATTCAGCGGCAGCGGCGGGACATTTCTTTTTACAGGACAGCAGGTGCAGGAAATATTAGGGCTCAACAGTACTTTTTTTGAAGTGGAAGTCAACCGTCCTGTACCAAATTCTATTGAGATTCCTATTGAAAATCCTTATGGAATAGAAATCGGCAGGAAGGAAGTCCCGATAAAAGTCAGCGAACGTAGTATTAGTTTTAAAGATATTTTAAAGGATCTGCATTTTGTCAGCGGTGAAAAAGGTGAGATGGTAACTTTTAAAGGTCGTGGGCAGGGGTCCGGACTGGGGCTTTCCCAGTGGGGAGCACGTGGGATGGCAAATAGTGCGCCGCCACGCAGCAGGGACTATTATAAAGAAATTTTAACTCATTATTATACAGATACCAGGGTTGAAAAAATTTACTGAAACCGGAGATTAAGATGCAGGTAAAAGATTTTACTTATGAATTGCCGCAGGAATTGATTGCGCAGTATCCGTTGGAACCGCGCGATCACTCAAGATTGCTTGTTGTAGATAAAAATACGGGAACAATAGAACACAGATATTTTTATGATTTATGTGAATATTTGCGGCATGATGATTTACTGGTTTTTAATGATACACGTGTTATTCCGGCACGTCTGCATGGCGTGAAGGATACTGGTGCAAGAGTTGAGGTATTTTTGCTGACTCGTTTAAACAGTACGGATTGGGAAGTTTTGGTTAAACCTGGTCGCAAACTGCGCGTTGGGGCAAAAATAAAATTTAGTGATGATTTGTCCTGTGATATTATTGCTGATACGGATTTTGGCGGAAGAATAGCGCGTTTTTATTATAATGGCGTATTCGAAGAGATTTTGGATCGTTTGGGTGAAACGCCGCTGCCTCCGTATATTACGGCACCACTGGAAGATAAGGAACGTTATCAAACAGTCTATTCAAGAGAGAATGGCAGTGCTGCAGCACCAACTGCCGGATTGCATTTTACCAAAGAACTTTTGCAAAGATTAGGGATATTGGCTGCGAAGAGGTTTTTGTAACACTGCATGTTGGTCTTGGCACTTTTCGCCCTGTCAGTGTTGATGACATCAAAGATCATGTGATGCACAGAGAGTTTTACTCTGTTTCACCTGAAGCGGCTGAAGCTATTAATAAGGCTAAAGCTGAAGGTCGGCGTATCGTTGCTGTAGGAACTACTGCGGTACGTACTTTAGAAGCTGCGGGTGAAAGTGGTGTGATTAAAGCTGGCGGGAACTGGACAAATATCTTTATTTATCCTGGATATCGCTTTCGACTGGTAAATTCATTGATAACTAATTTTCATTTGCCGCAGAGCACGCTTTTGATGTTGGTATCAGCCCTGTCAACACGTGAGATTATGCTGTCGACTTATGCTGAAGCTGTACGCGAACATTATCGTTTCTTTTCTTTTGGTGACGCTATGTTTATTACTGATTTGAATAAATAATTTTTAGGAGAATTTATGCACGCAGTTACATATGAATTAATAAAAGAGTGCAGTCGGAGCGGCGCGCGATTAGGTAAATTACATACTCCGCACGGAACTTTTGATACGCCGATGTTTATGCCTGTTGGAACACAGGCGACCGTAAAAACATTAGCGCCAGAAGAATTATATGCTATGGGCAGTCAGGTTATTTTGTCTAACACTTATCATTTGTTTTTACGGCCTGGCCACGAATTGGTCAAGAAAGCCGGAGGTTTGCATAATTTTATGCGTTATGACCGGGGGATGCTGACAGACAGCGGTGGATTTCAGGTTTTCAGTTTGGGAGCCATGAGAAAAATCAAAGAAGAAGGTGTGACATTCAGGTCGCATATTGACGGTTCAAAAAAATTTCTGTCGCCAGAGATAGCCACAGAAGTACAGGAAGCATTAGGCGCCGATATAGCAATGGCTTTTGATGAATGCATTCCTTATCCGGCTGATTTTGATTATGCAAAAGAATCAACTCTGAGAACTACGCGTTGGGCCAAACGCTGTTTAGATATACACACCCGTGAAGACCAATCTATGTTTGGCATTGTTCAGGGTGGAATGTATCCGGAACTTCGAAAAATGAGTGCTGATCAGCTGACGGAAATGGATTTTGCTGGTTATGGAATCGGTGGACTGAGTGTTGGTGAACCTAAGCCGCTGATGTATGACATTTTAAACCAAACAACTGAGCATATGCCAAAGAATAAAGCCCGTTATCTAATGGGAGTTGGAACCCCAGACTGTATAGTAGAGGCAGTAAACCTGGGTGTCGATATGTTTGACTGTGTATTTCCAACAAGGGTAGCGCGTAACGGTACAGCAATGATTCCAGAAGGACGGCTGGTTGTACGGAATGCAGCATATGCTGAGGATTTTCGTCCTATTGATGAACGCTGCGGCTGTTATACTTGCCGTAATTTTTCACGGGCCTATATCAGGCATCTGTTTAAGGCAGAAGAGTTGTTTGCTCTGAGGCTGCTTACGATTCACAATCTACATTTTCTGCTTGATTTTACAAAGCAGATTCGTTCTGCTATTGCCAGTGATACTTTCCCTGAGCTGCGCGAAAGATTTTTAGAAAATTATCGAGGCTAAAACAGGATTTTTCGTTTTTATGGCGAATATAATCCCAGATAGGGGAGAATTATGAAGGAGGTGTTCCCATGCAAGGTGGAGATACTATGGCGATGATCAATGCGATCTGGCCGTTTATCTTAATGGGCGGTATCTTTTATTTTATGCTGTATCGTCCTCAGAAACAAGAACAACAAAAACGTCAGAGAATGCTTGATTCTTTGAAAAAAGGCGATAAAGTAGTGACTATTGGCGGTATGTTTGGTGTGATTACCGCTATCAGTGAAAAAAAGGTTACCTTGAAGCTGGCTGAAGACGTGGAAGTTGATTTTGCACGTTCCGCTATCAGTGCTTTTCAAGATCCCGTTAAGCAGGAAATGGCAGAAAAATAATGAAGAAACAACAATTGCGCAAGGAGTTAAAATCTTTGCGCAATCAGCTTTCTAGGGATCAGGTTGACCGCTGGAGCAAAGAAATCTGTGCAAATATTATGCTTTCGCCACAATATCGTCAGGCTGACGTCATTTTTGGTTATCTGGCATTCGGAAACGAACCGAATATAGACATTGTTTTAGAGCAGGCGAGACTCGCTGGTAAAACGGTTTGTATTCCGCAGATAATTTCAGAAACAGAGATTTGTGCGGTGCGGTTTGAAGGTTTTGGCCAGTTATCACTTGACCGTTACGGAATCCGCAGTGTTAGTGGTACAGATGTTGTGATAAATCCACATGAAATAGCTTTGGTATTGGTGCCTGGAGTTGGGTTTGCTAAAAATGGGAACCGAATAGGCATGGGTGCAGGTTATTATGACCGCTTCTTGGCACAGGTTGATAAAGCTGTGCTGATGGGTGTGACTTATAATGCCCTGTTATGCAGTAAAATACCAGTAGATTATTATGATAAACCGGTGCAGTATCTGGTTACTGAAACAAACGTTACTCTTTGTGAGTAGCTTGTTTATAAAAGTTTTGATGAACTTACTAAAGGGGGCAGCTAATTTTGAGATGGAATGAATTAGGCAAATTCTTGATTATCTCGTTGGCGATAATCGGGGGTTTCTGTGTTTATATTTCGCCTTTGTCAAATTCCATTAAACAGGGACTTGATCTGCAGGGTGGTACACATGTTGTGCTTCAGGCTGTTGATACACCTGAGTTAAAGGTTGATGATGATGCAGTTAATCGTTCAGTGAAAATTATTGAACGCCGTGTCAATGAACTTGGATTGACTGAACCGGTTATACAGCGTCAGGGTAAGGATCGTATTATTGTTGAGCTTCCTGGAGTTAAAGATCCTGATAAAGCGATTGCGATGCTCGGACGTACCGCACTTTTGGAATTTAAAGATGTCAGCGGGAAAACTGTTCTGACAGGTAAAGACTTAAAGGATGCTAAAGCGCAAATTTCTCAGGGCAACCAGTCTGTTGTCGGTTTGGAGTTCAGTGATGAAGGCGGCAAAAAGTTTGCTGATCTTACCGCACGTAACATAGGTAAACCGATCGCTATTGTGTTAGATGGTGAAGTGCTTACCAATCCTGTAGTACAGGAAGCTATAACTGGCGGCAGAGCTCAAATCTCAGGATCACGTACTATGGAAGAGGCTGAGCATTTGGCTATTTTACTGCGTAGCGGTTCTTTGCCTGTGAAAATTGAGGTTATGGAAAATCGGACTGTTGGACCTACATTAGGTCAGGATTCTAAAGAAAAAAGTATTAAAGCTTTTGGAATCGGTGTTATCGGTGTTTTTGTATTTATGATTCTGTTTTACCGTTTATCAGGTATTGTAGCTTGTATTGCATTACTGCTTTATGTAATGATGCTGCTTTTAGTGATGCGGTATCTGAATGCGACGCTGACTCTGCCTGGTATAGCTGGTATCATCCTGTCTATTGGCATGGCAGTAGATGCTAATGTCTTGATTTTTGAACGATTTAAAGAAGAAATTCGCAATGGTAAAACTTTACGTTCAGCAATGGATGCAGGATTTAATCGTGCGTTTGTAACTATTTTTGACTCTAACGTAACGACTTTAATGGCTGCCGTTATTCTTTTCTATCTTGGTACTGGACCGATTAAAGGCTTTGCAGTAACATTGGCTATTGGTGTTATTTTGAGTATGTTCTCGGCTATTACTGTGACTAAATTTTTGCTGCGCTTTTTGATTTCAAGCAATTTCACTAAAAATCCCGCTTTCTTTGGCGTTTCTGCTCCGAAGGAGGTGAATAAATAATGTTTTCGATCGTAAAGAATTATAAAATTTTCTTTTCCATCACCATTATTTTTCTGTTGATCGGCTTTGGTTCTATTGTTACCCGTGGTTTTAATCTTGGAATTGATTTTACAGGCGGCAGTATTGTTGATTTGACTTTTGAAAATCCAGTCAATGTGGCACAGGTTCGGGATGTCCTGAAAGAACATGATATGGGCAATAGTATCATCCAACTGGAAAACAGTGATGGCAAAACTGAAGCCAACAGTGTATTGATTCGTACTGGTGTTGTGGAGGATACTGAATTAAGAGCTACGATGAATGATCTGCAAAGCAAGCTTGGAAATTATCAGATACAGCGTGTTGAGCAGGTTGGCGCTACAATCGGTTCAGAACTGGTACAGCAGGCGGCTATGGCAATAGTTCTTTCCTGGGTATTGATGATTGCTTATATTACCTTTAGGTTTGAGTTTAAATTTGCAATAGCGGCAATTATAGCACTTATTATTGATGTTTTGGTAGTATTGAGTTATTTCTCATTGTTCCAAATGGAAATGGATTCTTCGTTTGTTGCAGCACTGCTGACGGTAGTCGGTTATTCTGTTAACGGTACGATCGTTATTTTTGACCGTATTCGTGAAAATCTGAAAATACATCGACGCAGTGAAAGCCTGGGCGAGATGGTCGATAACAGCATTTGGCAGTGTATGACAAGGACAATTTATACTGTGGCAACATCATTGTTTGCTATAGTGTCAATCTTCCTTTTTGGCGGAGACTATACATAATTTTTCTTTCGCTATGCTGGTAGGTTTTGCCAGTGGTGCCTATACTTCGATTTTTCTGGCTGGTCCGATGTGGATGTTCTTGAAAAATAAGAAAATTGGCATTTGATGAGTAAATAAAATCCCCTGTGCAAAGCACAGGGGATTTTTCATTTATCTGTGAATAGTATTGTACTGATACAAAAATGAGATCTTTTTTCATAAAAATGCTTGATAGTACCCAGAAATAGATTTCGTTTTTTTGAAGCGTCTATTTAAATAGAGCGAAATAACCGTTGATAAAAATTCCAAGAACGATCAGAGGCAAAATATAAGTGACATAAAACCGCATCCATTTAGGAAATTTAAGACCGTTGCCGGTATCAGCTTCTTTGATAAAATTGTTCCAGCCCCAGCCATAACGCTGTGTGCAAAATAGCAGATAAACGAGGCTGCCTAATGGCAGTAGATTGTTGCTGATAAAGAAATCTTCTAAATCAAGGATACAGCTTCCAGGACCTAACGGCTGGATATGGCTCCAGACATTGAAACCAAGTATACAGGGCATAGAAAGCATTGTTATCAGCACTATATTGATATAAATAGTTTTACTGCGGCTCCAGCCAGTAAGATCGCGGATGCAGGCAGTTATATTTTCAAAGACTGCAATAACAGTAGAATAAGAGGCAAATATCATGAAGAGGAAGAATAATGCTCCCCAAAATTGACCCCATGGCATTGCGTTAAAAACGTTAGGTAAAGTTACAAAAAGGAGGTTAGGTCCGCTGTCCGGATTAACACCAAAACTAAAGCAGGCTGGAAAAATGATCAAGCCTGAAATAAGTGCTACGGCTGTATCCAAAATAGTGATAAATACTGCCTCGCCTGTTAGAGAACGTTCTTTGGCAATATAGCTTCCGAAGATAGCCAGAGCACCTATACCAAGGCTGAGTGTAAAGAAAGCCTGTCCCATAGCGGCGAAAATAACTTCGGAAACACCTTTTTCAAAGACTTTATTGAAATCAGGATAGAGGTAATATTTAAGACCAGCTTCCGCTCCTGGTAAGAACATGGAGTTTGCAGCTAAGGCTAACATGAGGATGAGCAGGCATAACATCATTGTTTTTGTGATTTTTTCTACACCGGCCTGTAAACCTAAAAGACAAACACCAAAACAAACCAGGACTGTCAGGACCATATTGAAAGTCATAGTCAGCGGATCACCAAGCAGGCTACCAAAAAGAGCGCCTACACCCTTAGCATCAAGCCCTGCGAAGTCACCAACAGCCATTTTATAAAAATAATACAGCATCCAACCAGCAACTGTTGTGTAGAACATCATCAGGATATAGTTGCCGGCAATAGCTCCGTATTTATAAAGGTGCCATTTAGTTCCTTTGGGTTCTAAAACATCAAATGAAAGTGCAGCGCTACGGCAGCTGGCACGGCCTACTGAAAATTCTGCTACCATGATAGGCAATCCTAGAATGAGCAGGAAAAATAGATAGATAAGTACGAAAGAGGCGCCTCCGTACATGCCTGTAATAAATGGAAAACGCCATACGTTACCAAGGCCGATAGCACAGCCAGCAGAAATAAGGATAAAGCCAAGTCGGGATGAGAAATTTTCACGTTCCATAGTAATAAAAGTCCTTTCACTCTGCATACACAGCATATGATAAAATAATAATTATAGTAAAAACAATTATACAAAAGAATCTGATTTTTGTAAATTGTTTGTGAACTTAGAATGAAATGAAAGTAAAAAGCATCTTGAATTTTCAAGATGCTTTTTTTGTAGAGGTAGTTCTTTTTCCTGTTAATAATAAACCTAACCAAGGAAGTTTACCTCCTAATTTAGTTATGATAATACTTGAGAGTACAGATAAAGTGACAAGAAGACAGTAGATCAAAAGAATTTTTTTGCTGGTCATAACAATTCCGCCAACGTGACAAAGCCTGCTGATGATATCCATCCAAAAGGGATGGATAAGATAAACAATAAGCGAGTTTACTGATAAGAGATGAATAAACTTTCTGATAGGATTCGAAAGACTTGTTTTGGCAAAGACTGCACAGAAAAAAATCAGAGAACCTATTGTGTAAAGGAACCCCTGCAGACTTAATTGCTGAAGAGTGTTTACCAGAATGATCAGACTGGAATTATGATAAAAATAATAATAGTAATAACTGCCCCCGATAAACAAGAGCGTAAAGATGTAGAAGACACTTACTTTTGTGAAATGTCTGATAATAAATTTTATAAAAGTATTATAATAAACTGCTGCCAGGCCGCCTGACATAAAAATAAATAAATAATGCAGAGGCAGGTAATTTAGACGATAGTTAAAAAGGTTTTGTAAAAATACTGGTAAGTCAGTACTTTTAAGATTGGGATGACAGGTCCAGTAGTTGAAGACGATCTGCAGTAAGAACAGCAGTATAAAACCAAGTTTAAGACTGCTGTTTTGGAAAAAAGAAAATAATTTATGCCATAATGGGAAAGTAAAATAAAACCATAGCAGTATGACCATAAAATATAAGTGGTAGCAGGCTAAACCATAAAAGAGCAGGAAAAGGATATTTGCTGGCTGCCAGTTTATACATCCTGGCATAACAGCAGAAAAGTAAAGCAGATAAAACAGTGACCAGATAACATAGGGAAGTCCGACACTTTGCAGCCGTTTTTTTAAAAAAGGCAGATAAGCTATAGTAGTTTCTGGTCGGTATTGGCAGAATAAACCATAACCGGAGATAAAAAAGAATGCGGGAACACTATAGCGTGAAAGTATTTCCAGCAGCATATATAAGAAACTATTGGGATAAGGTGCTTCTAGGACAAAAGAACCAACGTGGATACCGATGACTCCAAGCATACAGATACCGCGCAGGTCGTCAATTATTTGATTGCGTTCCGGCATAAGATACTCCTTTTGAAAGTAGATTTATTGATTTATATATTATACTCTAAGCCTGCAGATGGCAAAGGAAAGTATGAACAAATTAAAAAAACAGACTCGTAAGAGTCTGTTTTTAGGAGGTTATAAAACAATGTTTAAGGATTAACTGTTGCGCGGTAAACCTGTTTGCCATCTTTAAATCCAACTATAACAGCACTTTTTACTGCATCGTGGGAAGCGTCTAAAGAGGTTTTGCCTGTTACTGCCTGAAAATCTTTGGTAGCAGCTAATGCTTCTGCTACTTTTGCTGATTCATAGACACCTGCGCGTTTGATGCTGTCGGCTAAAAGCATGGCTCCATCATAGCCAAGCACTGCGGGCGCGTCAGGTTTTTGCTTATAAGTTTTAGCATAAGTATTTACGAAAGCTTTGGAAGCTTCATTGGTAGAATCCGGGCTGTAATGGTTTGTGAAATAGGTATTGTTAAGAGATGATGCACCTGCTATTTCGACTAATTTAGGACTATCCCAACCGTCACCGCCGATAATAGGAACTGTAATACCTAGTTCACGGGCTTGCTTGCATATTTTACCTACTTCTTCATAATAACCAGGTACATAAATTACTTCAGGCTTTGCCGCAGCTATTTTTGTCAAAACAGCTTTAAAGTCCGAATCTTTTTGCAGATATGATTCTTCAATGACAACTGTACCGCCTTTTTCTGTATAAGCTTTTTTGAAAAATTCAGCCAGACCTTTGGCATAGTCACTGCTGTTATCAATGTAAACAGCAGCTTTTTGAAGCTTCAGTTCATTTAAAATAAAATTAGCACCGACAGTACCCTGAAACGGATCGATGAAGCAAACTCTGAAGGTATTTGGTTTTACCTTACCTGTTTTTTCATCTAAGGTTACTTTTGGATTAGTGGCTCCAACTGCAAGAAAAGGAACCTTAGCGGCTTCACTTACGTTAGAGGCAGCTATGGCACTGGAACTGGCAAATAATCCCATAACAACGGGAGCTTTATCCTGATTGACCAGTTTACTCATTGCATTAGCAGCTTCTGCAGGTTCAGATTTATTATCGGCAACGACCAGTTCAATTTTTTTGCCAAGCAGACCACCGGTATCATTTAGCTGCTGTACGGCAAGTTTGATTCCATTTGTAATGGATGTTCCGTAAGTAGCGTTATTACCTGTCAGCTCAGCAACAACGCCTATTTTAATAGTGTCTGCTTTCTTGTCGCTGCCTGTACTGCAGCCGCTGACTAAAACTGACATGGTTATAAGGGCACCGCCTATGGCCAGAGCCAGTTTTCTTAGTAAATTTCATGATAAAATCCCCCTCATAAATAAATTAATAATTACGAAGAACAACAAGGTATTGTACTGGAGAGAAAAAGTCGAATTAAAAGCTTTGACTTCTCGAAGCTGCAGTACTGGAAAACAGTACGATAAAAGTACCTTGATACTATTCGATGAGATAATTGTACTTTGCAAAAAAGCAAAAAGCAAGAAAAACTTGATAAAGCATAAAAAATGAAGAAAAGTGTAAACAAAGGTATAGTTTCCATATCAGAATAGTATAATGAATTACCAGATTTACGGCAGGATTTAAATATTTAACAGCGAATTAAGATTTATAAAACAATATATATTCAAAGATGAAAGCAATATTTTAACAAGGGTGTGGAAGGTATGCAGTTAACAACAGTACAACTTGTGAGTATAGTTATAACACTGGTTTTAACGATTTTGCCAGGTATATATGCCGGTCGTAAAATAAAATCTGCTGATGACTATGCCTTAGGTGGACGCAGTGCCGGGATTGGTATGGTCGCAGGCAGTATTATAGGAACTATTGTTGGCGGTGCTGCTACCATAGGCACAGCACAGTTAGGCTTTCAGCTGGGACTAACCGCTTGGTGGTTTACTTTAGGATCTGGCATTGGGTTTATCATCATGGGACTGTTTTATGCCCGTCCGCTGCGTAATAGCGGTCTGATGACGATTTCTGAGTTTTTAGTTGTAAACTTCGGGAAGAAAGCTGGTCCGATAGCGAGTTTATCGGCTACGGCAGGTATATTTTTCAGTATTGTTGCAAGCATGCTTACGTCAATACATTTAATAGTGGGCCTTTTTCATGTAAGCCTGGTGGCTGCTGCGTCAATAATAATTGTTATTGTTGCGGCACTGGTTTTTTTTGGCGGTATCAACAGTTCTGGAATGGCTGGTATTTTTAAAATATTACTGGTTTTTGCAACTGTTTTTGTAGGAGGCATTCTTTCTTATAATGATTTGGGAGGATTGACGGGAATTCGTGAAAGTTTTCCTGCGTTTCCATGGCTCAGTCTTTTTGGTAAGGGCATTGAAGACAGTCTTTTTAGTTTATTTTCTATGGTGATTGGGGTTATTTCTACACAGACCTATGTACAGGCTCTGTTTTCGGCCAAGGATAGTGCAACGGCAGCAGCAGGCTGTGTCACAGCTGCATTGATTGTTATTCCTGTCGGGTTACCGTCAGTGATGATAGGTATGTATATGCACGCGATGCATCCGGAGATTAACGCTATTGATGCACTGCCGTTTTATCTATGTATATATTTGCCTGAATGGCTGGGGGGCATTGGTATTGCAGCATTGCTGCTGTCTTCGCTTGGTTCTATTTCTGGTCTTGCATTAGGAATTGGGACGATGATTTCACGAGATATTTTTAATGATTTATTCGGTCTTCGCGATGTAAAAAGATTATTGTGGATTAGTAGATTTTCAGTGCTGGCAGTTACATTTGGCGCAGTAATATTCGTTTTTCATTATCTTGATTCACTGGTTTTGCATTGGAATTATTTGTCAATGGCATTGCGGGGGGCAGGAATATTTTTACCATTGACATTTATTGTGTTTTTTAAAGGCTTAGTGCAAAAAGAGGCTGGCTTTGCCGCAATGATTGCTGGTATAATGGTAGCCTGCCTTTGGCCGTTTATTTTCCCGGATTCGGCAAATGCCTTATTCCCAAGCTTGGCTTTTAATTTGTTGTTTTTAGTACCGGGAGTATTATGGAGTTTATATAAAAATAAAGATAGGAGAGTTTGATGTTCAGCATCACTTTGCCGCTATTGGCAGGTGATGCTTTTGCTTGAGTAGCAGTGCATCCTTAAAGCAACTGGTGTTTGCCTATATCTGTTGTGGTATAATATATGGTATAAAATTAATAAAAAAATCGATGCTTTTTCGGAAGGAGGACTGTTGTGAGCGTAAATTTTACACATCTGCATGTCCATACTCAATACAGCCTGCTTGACGGTGCCGCAAAAATAAGTGATCTGGTTGCTTATGCTAAAGAAATCGGAATGAAGAGCCTGGCGATAACAGATCATGGTGTAATGTATGGTGTCGTTGATTTTTATCAGGAGGCAATGAAGCAGGGAATCAAGCCTGTTATAGGCTGTGAAGTATATTTGACAAATGGATCACGATTTGAAAAAACTAACCGTGATGGGATGTACCATTTGATTTTACTGGCAGAGAATGACGAAGGTTATCACAATCTGATGAAGCTGGTTTCACTTGGACATTTAGAAGGGTTTTACTATAAACCTAGAATTGATAAAGATATTCTAAGACAATACAGTAAAGGTATTATCTGCATGAGCGCATGCATTGCCGGTGAGATTCCTGTGCAAATACTGCGAGGCAATTTAGAAGGAGCTGAAAACAGTTTAAAGGATTATCTGGACATTTTCGGGAAAGACAATTTTTTTCTGGAAATTCAGGATCATGACCTTGAAGAAGAACATACTGTTAATACTGAACTGAAACGCCTGGCAAAAAAATATGATCTTGGTTTAGTGGCTACTAATGATTCTCATTATGTGAAGCGCGAAGATGCAGATGCACAGGATGTATTGCTGTGTATTCAGACAACAAGTACTGTAGATGATCCTAAAAGAATGAAATTTCCTAATGATCAATTTTATTTAAAAAGTGAAGCTGAGATGCGCGAAAAGTTCGGTGATTGTCCTGAAGCTTTAGAAAATACAGCGAAGATAGCAGAGCGCTGCAACGTGGAATTGAGTTTTGGTCATTTATTGCTGCCGGAATTCCCTATTCCAAATGGATTATCGGCAGAGGAATATTTGCGTAAGCTGTGTTTAGATGGGATGCCGGGGAGGTATCCTGAGCCGACGCAGCAGGTTTTAGATAGGCTGGAATATGAATTAGGTATTATCAATAAAATGGGCTATGACTGTTACTTTCTGATTGTTTGGGATTTTATAAGTTACAGCCGCAGAAATGACATACCTGTAGGACCTGGCCGCGGAAGTGCGGCAGGCAGTATTGTCGCTTATCTTTTAGGGATTACTAATATTGATCCGCTGAAATATGATTTGCTGTTTGAACGTTTCTTAAATCCTGAACGTGTAAGTATGCCTGATATAGATACAGATTTCTGTTATGAAAAAAGGCAGCAGGTTCTGGATTACATTATTAATCGTTATGGACAGGAGAAGGTTGCCCAGATCATAACTTTTGGTACCTTACAGGCTCGCGCGGCGGTTCGTGATGTTGGCAGAGCGTTGGAAATGCCTTACAGCATGGTGGATAATGTAGCAAAACTTATTCCGCGTGATTTGGGTATTACATTAGAGAGAGCGCTGGAGGCCAGTAATGAGCTGAGAAGTTTATATGAAAACGATGCGAACATCAAACGCCTGATTGATCTTGCTCAAAGCGTGGAAGGCATGCCGCGTAATTCAGGTACTCATGCGGCGGGAGTTGTTATTGCCCCGGATGATTTGAAAAAGTATGTGCCGCTGCAGTTGTCGAATGAAAATTTTATTACAACTGAATATGATAAAGATAAGATTGAAAGTCTCGGACTTTTAAAGATGGATCTTTTAGGGCTGCGTACTTTGACAGTAATTGGTGATGCAATCAAGTTTATTTATGAAACTACTGGTGATAAACTTGATATTGATAAAATTCCTCTTGATGATGAAGCAACGTGCAGCATGCTGAGAAAGGGCGATACTCAGGGGTATTTCAGCTTGAATCAGGCGGAATGACGAAACTGGTTATGGATTTGGGACCGGAAAGTTTTGAAGATCTTATTCCTTTAGTTGCATTGTATCGTCCTGGACCATTAGGAACGGGGAATGGTAGAAGATTTTATTGCAGGACGTCATGGTGAAAAAACTGCAGAGATGCTGCATCCTTTATTGGAACCGGTTTTAAAAGATACTTTTGGCGTTATTCTTTATCAGGAACAGGTTATGCAGATCACTTCCGTTCTGGCAGGCTTCAGCCTCGGGCAGGCAGATATTCTGCGGCGGGCTATGGGCAAGAAAAAGGCTAAGGAACTGGATTCTATGCGTGAAGCCTTTATTGATGGAGCTCAACAAAAACATGGTATCAGCCCGCAGCTGAGCAGTGAAATTTTTGCTCTCCTACAGCATTTTGCCGGTTATGGGTTCAATAAATCGCACTCTGCCGCGTACGCATTAGTTGCTTATCAGACTGCTTATCTTAAAGCACACTGGCCTGCAGAATTTATGGCAGCTTTTTTGACCAGTGTCATCAGTGACAGCGAAAAGCTGAGCTGGTATATAAGTGTGTGCCGCAGTATGGGGCTGAAGATTTTACCGCCGGATGTTAATGAAAGTGGCCGAAGCTTTTCTGTAAATAAAGACAGGGTTATCCGTTTTGGTTTAGCAGGTGTGAAAAATGTAGGTGAAAATGCGATCGGCAGCATTTTACAGGCACGTAAAGAGGGACCTTTTAAATCTTTGATGGATTTCTGTAAACGGGTGGATAATAGAGCTGTTAATAAACGAATGTTGGAAAATTTAATAAAATGTGGCGCGATGGATTCCTTTGGTTATAAACGTTCCGAGTTGTTAGCCGTTGCAGAACAGGCTATGGACATGGGCAGTAATTATCAAAAGATTATCAGAGCGGACAGATGGGGCTATTTGGTGATGACAGTTTTGCTGATGTTAATGAGCTAAGAATACCTGAATTGGAAGAAATCCCCAAACGCACGATTTTGCAATATGAGAAGGAACTGATCGGTTTTTATGTAACCGGTAATCCTTTAGACGCTTATGTCGGTTCCTTGTATTATTACACTCCATTGCGTAAAATATCAGATGCCAGTGAAGTGCTTGACGGTAAATATTTCAGTGTTGCCGGCATAATTTCGGATTGCCGGATAAGAAATACGCGTCAGGGTGACAGTATGGCGATTTTAACATTAGAAGATTTTAACGGAAAGATGGAGATTGTGGTTTTTCCAAAAGTTTACCGTGACGCTGCCAGGCTGCTTTATCAGGAGAATGCAATCAGCGTGGAAGGAAAACTCAGTATCGATGAACGTGAACGAAAAATTCAGGCGTTAAAGATTAAACCTCTGCAGGAAGTGCCTCCTGATTTACATATAAAGATCATGAAAAAGGATGAAAATGGTATTGTCCAAAAAGGCTTAAAACAGATTTTTGAAAGTTTTTCGGGCGATACACCTGTCTATCTGCATCTGATAGATTCAGGAAAGATGATCAAAGTGGAGCGCTGCTTTTGGGTGGATGGGAAGAATGCCGGTGTTTACCAGGCTTTAGATGATTTATTGGGAGAAAATTGGTATTTAAAGGGGTGAAACCTTGTTGAAAAACAGGGTTTTGCTTGCCACAGTCAAGTAAAGAATGTTACAATAATAAATATGTAGTTAAAACCTTTGGCATAAATATAGAGGAGGGCTCACATGAATATCGTAGTATGTATCAAACAAGTTCCTGATACGGCAGAGGTAAAAATTAATCCTGAAACCAACACACTTATTCGCGATGGTGTTGAAAATATTATGAATCCTTTTGACCGTCAGGCATTGGAAACTGCCTTGATCCTTAAGGACACCAGCGGAGCGAAGGTTACCGTCGTTTCGATGGGACCGCCGCAGGCGACGGATATTTTGAAAGAGGCCATTGCGATGGGCGCTGACGACGCTGTTTTAATCAGTGACAGGGCTTTGGCTGGTTCTGATACTCTGGCTACAAGTGTTGCTTTAGCAGCTGCTGTACGTAAGGTAGGAGAGTGCGATTTGGTTTTATGCGGTAAACAGGCAATTGATGGTGATACTGCTCAAGTTGGACCTGAAATGGCCGAACATCTTGGCATTCCACAGGTTACCGGGGCTTTAAAAGTAGCGTTGGGAGCAGATGGAAGACTGCTTGTTGAACGAGAGAATGAAAGCAGCTGCCAGACTTTGGCTGTTACATTGCCGGCTGTAGTTACTGTTACTAAATCTGAAAAAGAACCTCGTTTTGCCAGTATCAAAGGAAAAATGAAAGCAAGAAAAGCAGAGATTCCCGTAATGGGTGCGGCTGAGTTGGAGATTGATCCGAAAGTGATAGGGGTATCAGGTTCTCCGACTAAAGTTTTGAAAATCTTCACCCCGTCCGTACCACAGATCGAAAGCGAAATAATCAATGAAGAAGATACAGACAAAGCTGTTGATATGCTGATCGAAAAATTGGTACAAGCGAAAATTATTACTCATTGAGGTGAATGAAGATGGCTATTTGTGTAGATAGAGAAAAATGTATCGGCTGTGAATCCTGTATAGCAGTATGCCCGGTTGGCGCGCTCAATATGGTTGACGGTAAGGCTAATATCGATCAGGACACCTGTATCGCCTGTGGCGCCTGCATAGGGGAATGCCCTGTTGAGGCAATTGAACGTGAAGAGATTGTCCGTGAGGTAAAGAATAAAGAAGGTAAAGATTTATGGGTCAATGTTGAATTAGAAGACGGAGAGCCTGTTGGTGTTGTTTATGAATTGCTTGGTGTCGGCGCCGAATTGGCGGCTAAAGCAGATCAGAAATGCTGCGCTGTTTTGATTTGTAAAGAAGCTGGCAGCTTGCCGCAGAAACTATTTGCAGCCGGTGCTGATATTGTTTATGTTGTCAGCGGACCTGAGTATGCAGAGTATAATACTGATATTTATACTAATGCTTTTTGTGAATTGGTTGAAACCTATAAACCAAATGCTGTTTTATGCGGAGCTACTGTAGATGGCCGAGATCTTGCTCCTCGTATCGCCGCACGTTTAGGCACAGGTCTTTGTGCTGATTGTACGGCATTGGATATCAATGGAGAACTGGTAGAATGGACACGTCCTGCTTTGGGCGGTAATATTCTGGCTACGATAATCTGTGATGAGCATCGTCCGCAGATGGGCACTGTACGTCCTAAGGTCTTTAAGGCAAAGGATGTCGATGCATCTAGAAGCGGCGAAATTGTAAATTATACTGTAAAAAATGCTGTTACATCTAAGGTAGAGTTGGTTCGCAAAGAGATTTTGGGGGCCAGTGGCGCTATTAAAATAGAAGATGCGGAGATTATTTGTTCAGGCGGTCGTGGATTAGGCAGCTGTGATAATTTCAAAATGCTTGAAGAATTGGCTGCTTTATTTGAACATGGCAGTGTTGGGGGTCTCGCGCTGTTGTCGATGAAGGTTGGGTAGATCATGCGCATCAGGTTGGTCAATCTGGAAAAACTGTAACGCCTAAAATTTATTTTGCGTTTGGTATTTCCGGTGCTATACAGCATTTAGCTGGTATGTCTGCTTCTGATATTGTTATTGCCATTAATAAAGATGCCAATGCACCAATTTTCAAGGTTGCTCAATATGGTATCGTAGGCGATGCACGTGAAATTTTGCCCAAGCTGATCGCTAAAATCAAAGCTGTTAAAGAGGCTTAAGCTTTAAACTTGGAGGAAAAACCTGTGTGGAAGGTAGTATACATTGCGCAGACCGATGAAGCGGCTGCCAGGATCAAAGAAGTATTAGCCGCGAACGGTTTTTTGACGCAGACTAAAACTACGAATTCCAAGCACGGTGGCGTATATGAAATCAGTGTGCCGCTTTCCGAAGCTGAAGATGCGTATGAGGTCATTTGCGAAAACAAGTTTCAGTTGTAATTCTAAGGAGGCCGGGCAATGAAGAAAACAAAAATCATTTGCACCGTTGGTCCCAGTACTGATAATATCCCGCTTTTAGTTTCTATGCTGAAAGCGGGAATGGATATGGCCCGCTTTAATTTTTCACATGGAAGCCATTCTGAACATGCCCAAAGATTGGGGCTTGTCAGAGAGGCGGCTGAAAAAGTCAATAAACCGATCGCTATGATTGCCGATACCCGGGGGCCTGAGATGCGCCTGGGTATTTTTGAACATGATAAAATTACGTTGCAGGAGGGCGAATCTTTTTGTCTGACAACGAAGGAGCAGATCGGTAATGAACAGATTGCTTCAGTTAATTATTCAGGTTTACCTGATGAATTAAAAGTAGGCGATGCTATTTTATTGGCTGATGGATTACTTTCTTTAGAGGTAGAACGCATCAACGGAACTGAAATCTATACGAAAGTAGTGCATGGTGGACAGCTGGGCTCACGTAAAAGAGTCGCCTGTCCGGGTGTGGAATTAAAACTGCCTTTTTTGTCTGAGCAGGATATAAAGATATTACTTTTGCAATAGAACATGATATGGATTATATTGCAGCGTCTTTTGTACAAAAGGCAGAGGATGTTCTTGCGATTCGTAAGGTTTTAGAAGCCGCAGGATCGGGGATGGGGATTATTTCCAAAATTGAGAATCAGGCAGGTTTTACGCATATTGATGAAATCATAGAAGTTTCTGATGGCGTGATGGTTGCGCGTGGTGATTTGGGAGTAGAGATTCCCGCTGAATATGTTCCTTTGGTGCAGAAAGAAATTATCAGGCGCTGTAATAAGGCTGGTAAGCCTGTGATTACAGCTACGCAGATGCTGGAAAGCATGGTCAACAGTTATCGTGCAACCCGTGCAGAGGCCAGTGACATCGCTAATGCTATTTTTGATGGAACTGATGTTATTATGCTGAGCGGTGAAACTGCTTCAGGTTCATATCCGCTGGAAGCAGTTCAGACGATGGCCAAGATAGCATTGCGAACAGAAGAGGCATTGGATTATGCCGCTATTTTTAAAGGAAAAGGGATTAGTGATAAAATACATTCTACTGAGGCTATAAGTCATGCTACAGTGCAGATTGCACAGGAACTGGATGCAGACGCTATTGTTACGGTTACTGAATCTGGTTTTACGGCTCGAATGATTGCTAAATACAGGCCTAAGTGTTATGTTGTAGGCGTTTCACGGATACCTGCAAGGGTAAGGGCGATGCAGTTTTACTGGGGAGTAAGGCCGCTTTTGGGGCCTTCTAGTGATAATACTGATGAAATGATTGAGATATCATTGAAATGTGCACGTGAACACGGTTATGTCAAAGACGGTGACTCGGTTGTCATTACAGCTGGAGTTCCTGTCGGTAAACCAGGTTCAACGAATTTGATTAAGGTGGTTAATGTGGGAAATAAATTAGTAAGCGGTGTTGGTATAGGTAAACGTTCGGTTACAGGTAAAATATGCACTGCTGTTACATTGACAGATTTTAAAGAAAAGTTTAAACCTGGTGATGTTTTAGTAGTTGGAGTATTGCCGGATGAAGCGGCAGCTTATGCGTCTAAAGCAGCTGCTATTATTGCAGAGGAGGGTGGACTGACATCTTCAGTAGCCATCATAGCAATTAATTGTAGTATTCCTGTAGTTGTTGGCGCTGAAAATGCGCTTAACCTGCTTAAAGACGATATGGAAGTAACTGTGGATACTGTAAGCGGTATCGTTTATGAAGGTGCTATCAATATTTAATAGAGGATAGAGGTAGAGATGGCTGAAGAATCAACCAGGATAGTTCATGGTCCTACGTTTAAAAATCTTTTAGATAATGTAACTAAGCTGGAAAAACAGACACAGAAAAAAGACCTGTCTTCAGATGAGAAAAGTGTTCTGGCACAGGATCTGCTCAGTTGTCTTCTGGATGCGTTAGATATGCAGTCTGAGGCGGTTATGTCGCAAAGCGTCAAGGAACAGATGTCATTGACGATTGAGCGAATAGTACGCCGTTTTAAGCTTTTGGCAGAACAAGGAATAGCCTGCGAAGCCTGTTTGGAGAAATTAAAGAATTCCTGCATCTATTTCATGCGTGCTAAACATGAAATTTTAGCAAAAGAGATAGTAGCTGTTTTTCAGCCTGTTTTAGTGACAAATTCGCATCTGCGTGCAGAAGGCATACGTAAATTGGGTATGCTTGGCTGCCTGGCAATGAAAGATGGACTGCCGGAGGTAACGATACAGTGTGCGAATATAGTGGTTATTGTAAGCAATGAATTAACAGAAACAGATGCTGATTTGGAACAGGAATTGCTGCAGATGCTGCAGGATATGGCAGTTATGGCTGCTAGAATGCGTGATGAAGCCAGATTTTCTGCTATTGTATCCAAAGCTGTTGTACGTTACAGTGCAGAGAGTACTGTCTATGCCGGTTCTAAAATGGTAGAATTTTTGCTGACGCTATTTTTTACGGCTTCGGACAGACGTTATGTTAATGCATTACCAATGTTGCGTTGGATGAGTTTGTTATTGACCAATAATAAATCATTAACTGCAGGAGAATTACAGTATTTTGTGCGTGAATGGACACAGCTGATTGCACAGATTGCCCGGAGAAAATGGGAAAATGAGACCAGGCAGTTAATGGACGGATTATTTGTTTTTCTGGTGCGTGAAAAAGATTTTGCCTTAACGCGTAGTACGCTGATGAATATTGCCTTACATTTTCAAATGTATGCAGGCTGGGATGGTTTTGCTAACGCGTTTAAATTATATGCTCCGTGGCAGAATTTTATGCTGGTTTTACTTGATCAGGCTGTTTCCAGCAGGCGCAGTCAGCAGCAACGGGAACAAATAGGCAGTTTGGTGCTGCGTACTCAGCGGGATTTGATAACTGCTGTGGCGAGACTGACTATGCAGGAAGAAATGACTGTATACGGAGAGTGGCTGCAGTTTGGTTTATTTGCTGCTAAAAGTGAAAAATAAGATCAGAGTACGCAGACTGGTACAGTTAACAGTGGGCTATTGGGCTTCTCAGCAGCCGCGTACAAGCAGAGAACAGCTTAAACATTTACTATATGTCTTTGAACCAGATTTGGTAAAGGGAAAATATCTGGAGCTGTTGGAGAAAGTAAGATAGCTTAAATATCTGAATTGGTAAAAATAATAGTTAATAAAAAAGACGTTTTTCCTTGGAAAGACGTCTTTTTTATTTTCTCGTTCACTAATTTTTTCACAAATATCATTAGAATGAGAGGGAGTATAGTGCAAGAATAAAGAATACCTGAAAATAATGGAGGTGTAACAATGCAGTTGTACCGCTGGCGAGCACGCAGTATGGCAGGAAAACTTTACCAGGGAAGTTATTTAGCTGACAGTAAACAGGAAGTAGCAGCATTTTTACACGAAAATTATGATTATATTACTGGGATAGAAGAAGTACAAAGTTTCACTGTTAAAATAAGCCGTTTGTTTAATAGTGGTAAAGTTAATGACAAAGAACGCAGCCGTTTTTTTCAGCAATTGGCAGCCATGATTGGCAGCGGTATTCCGTTGTGCAGAGCATTGGAACTTTTAAAAACACGCTGCCCGGTTTCTTTAACAAATGTCTGCTGTTTATTGATTGCTGATTTACAAGCTGGAAAAGCGTTGTCTGCTGCGATGAAAAAACACGTACATATTTTTAGACCTGTTACTGTGTCAGTAATTGAGGCAGGAGAACAAGGGGGCATCTTACAGGAGATGTTGTCTGAACTGGCTGTTTATTTTGGGCAGAAGGAAGAAATAAACAGATTTTTAAAGAATATCTGCTTATATCCATGTTTGGTATTATCATTAGCTATAGTAACTGGTTGCTTATTTGTAGTTAAATTACTACCATTGTTTGCCGACTTATATCAGTCTTTTGACCTTGTTCCAACGTTGCCTTTACAGGTAATGATGTTTGTACGTGAAATTGCTGTTAAATATTGGCAGGCAGCAGCGTCTTTAAGTTTATTTATTTTATATTATTTATGGCAGCGAAGGTATAGTCTGCTGAAATGGTGCTTCTGCCTGCCTCTTATCGCAGGTTATCGACAGACGTTTTTGGAAATACGATTTTGCAAAATACTGTCGTTGCTTCTTAATAGTGGAATTTCGTTGCCGGTGTCGATAAAAACTGCTGCTGCTGGAAGTGCGGATAAAAAAATGACTGCAAAAGCAATGCTTTTTTCAGAAGCGATCGTTCGCGGCAGCGATATTACCAAGGCAGCAGCATTAGCTTCTCCGCTTTTTAGTTCACTGACCATAGAATTTTTAATCGTCGGAGAAAGTTCAGGGGCTTTAGCAACGATGCTTAAGGAAGCAGCATTATTACTGGAGCAGGATTTTACCGCAAGTTTAAAAAATTTTAAAGTTTTATTGGAACCTGTACTTTTAATTATTATATCGTTAGTGATTGGTGCTATGATTTTTACAGTAGCGTCACCTTTACTGACTTTTTTAACGGAAATACCTGAATACGAATGATGGAAGTGTTATGATGAATTTTTATAAAAATTTATGTGGAAGAAAAGGTTTCACTTTGATTGAACTGGTGGCTGTAACGGCTATGTTGGGTGTGTTGGCTGGAATGCTTCTGCCGTCTATTGATTCAGCTAATAAAAAAGCTAAAAATGCCAAACTGAAAAATGATCTTTTAACAGTGGACAGTGCGATTCAGTTATATAAAATGGAAAAGGGTAAATGCCCAGAAAAATTAGAAGATTTGGTGAGTGAATACATTGCCAGAAATAAAGGTTTTCAAGATGCTACTAATACTGTTTTTTCTTATGCCATTGCTGATAATGGACTGAATTACATCCTTAAAGGTAATGATGCCGAAGGAAAAGAAGTTGTTTCAGATGGCAGTAAGCAGTCGTAATAATTCTGGATTTACACTTGTTGAAATACTGCTTTATATCAGCTTTTATGGCTTAGTTATGGCATTATTGATTCCTTGTGCAGAGGGTATTATTAAAGTAGACAACCGTTTGGAGATGGAAGGGTTTTGTCAGCGACTGGCGGCGGAAGTAACTGCGTTGCAGCAGGCAGCTCTTTGGGGAGCGGGCTTACAGAATAAGTTGACTGTTGATTTAGACCAACAGTGTTATTATGTTTATCGCGAAGGTAAAATTGTAAAAAAAGTAAGGCTTCAGGAAATCGGGCAGGGAAGTCTGTATTTTTACAGTCCTAATACTTCAATAATACGCTTTTCTGCAGAAGGTGCACCGCAGGTTTATTTTTCGGTTTTAATAAAAAATAGACGGCAGCCACAGCTGGTAAAAAAGTTTGAAGTACAGCCTGTAACTGGAAGGGTCGTTGTAAGTGAAATTAAATAAGCAGGGATTTATGTTGATTGAGGTGATGCTGGTTTTACTGCTTGTCAGTATTACCTGCTGTTCATTATTGACAGGTTATAAGGCTTGCGTTTTAGCAATGCAGCAATATAATCGGCTGGAACTGGCATTTGAATTGTTGGAAGTAAGGAACGTGGAGGCGGCAGATGCTTTAGCGGCAGAGCAGGGGCTGTTTATTGAACGTAAGGAATTTATTGATAACTTGCAAATTAAACAGGAAATAATTACAGTCAGAGAATGCAGAAATCAAAAGGTGCTTGTTAATAAGGTGCGTTATGCATTGTCGGAATAAAGGATTTTTATTAGTCGAATTAAATTTGGCTTTAATATTTATTATAACGACGAGCCTGATGTTTGCAGGCGGGGTGCGACAGCTGCTGCAGGGCTGGCAGCGTATACAGTCTGACATTATGCTGCGGCGGGCTGCAAATTACAGTTTCTCATTACCTGAGAGAGAATTGTTTTTACATGCAGCAACAGTAACAATCAGTAATACAGGGTATAAAGGCAGCAGTAAAATAATTTGTCAGGATGTTTTTGGCAGTCGTCAGATAACATTTTATCTGAGTGGTAATATTTTATATCGTCAAACTAAAAGTAATTCTTTGAAAGGCGTTAATGTTTTGTCTTTAGCATCTGTAAAGATCGAAGAGTTTCGGGCAGAACGTTTGAATTACAGAGAATTGATGCTGACCATAAAAATCCAGGATACTAAAAGCGGAAGAAGGATAACCAGCAGTAAGGTACTGCTTTTAGGTAATGGAGTCATTGAAGGATGAAAATAAACAGATATAGCAGAGGCAGTGTAAGCATTGTTGTATTGTTGGCATGTGTTGTGTTGAGCGGAGCTGTTCAGGCATTATATTATTCGTTGCGCGAAGAAATTGAGGCTGAAAGCAAAATTGTTTTACATAATCAGCTGCAGGCTGCAACTGGTGATGTTATGAGTTGTGTGCTGAGAAAAGAGCAGAGTAGTAATCTGACAGAAAGCTTTAGGCTTGAAGAGCAAATGTTATATCCTGGTCAAAAAGTAATGCAGACAGAAGTTGTTTTAGAAAGAGCTGAAAGTCTGCCAGGGCGTAAAGTGAGTGTTATTTCAATAGCAGATGATATGCAAATAAGATTGGCAGAGGTTTGTTTACAGCCGCCGTTAGGACGCGGACAGGAGTTTTACGAAAATACTTTAACTGCTGGTCGTAAGATAAATGGTGATTTCAATAAGTATAATGATTTAATCTGTGTTGGTGAAGCAGGTGATATTTTAGAGACATTGGACATAGGCGCTTATAAAAATGGAGCCACTATAGTTTTTTGACCGATGACGAATATCGCCAGTTGGGGTTTGGTAAGGGAATTTATTATAGTGATGATTTATATGGGGCAAGGTTACCTTGTATAGTGGAAGCATTAAAGGGGGATGCTTTCCTGATTTCCGAAAAGAATATTACTATAGAAAACAATTTACATTTGTTGGGAAGAGTAACGATAGTAGTTGGTGATAATCTGATTATTGGTGATAATGTGCAAATGGAGCGGGCGTTACTGATAGTGAAAAATAATTTAAGGATTGGTACTAATTGCAGAATAAAAGGGATTGTAGCAGCTGGAGGTGAAATAACTATTGGTGTTAATTTTTCACTGCAGCGTCGTGAGGATGTTTTGGAACCTTATTTTGCAGCGATGTATTTAGAATGAATATAAAAATAACCTTGCCTATGGCAAGGTTATTTTTATATTTAATTATATCTAAATTATTTTAATTCAATACTTTCACCTGGTGCTACAATTAAAACTTTAGATTTCGTGCTTTTTTCGACAGCTTCTTTAAATTTAACTGGATCCTGAGCAATCAAAGGCCATGTATTATAATGGATTGGAATTACATATTCAGCTTGTAAGAATTCGGCTGCAATAGCTGCGTCTTTTGGTCCCATTGTGAAATTATCACCAATGGGGAGAACTGCATAATTAAAGGCATCCAATCGTTGTAAAAGCTGCATATCGCCAAATAAAGCGGTATCGCCGGCAAAATAAAGTTTAGTACCATAGAAATCGACAATAAAACCGCAGGCATGTCCACCAGGAATGCCGCTGCCATGGAATGCTAAAGTAAGGCGCACTTTACCAAAAGGAAATTCGTGCGTCCCACCCAAATGCATAGCATGGTTTTCCACGCCGGCTTCACTAACAACTCCGCAAACCTCAGCCGTGGAAATAATTGTTGCATTGCACGCTTTAGCAAGCTCTATTGCACTGCCAAGATGGTCGAAATGGCCATGAGAAACAAAAATATATTCAACTTTAAGATCATTGATATCCTGGGTGCTGCCATCGAGATAAGGATCAAAAATAATAGTATGTCCTTCATGTGTCATAGTGAAACAAGCATGATTGATGAACTTAAAAGTAGTGGGCATAATTTATCAACTCCTTAAAAAATTCTTTATTTATATTATAACATAGAAGATGCGTATTTTTTGTGAAGAAGCTGAATAAAACTTTACAGTATCAGTAGAAATGGGGTAAAATTTAACTATCAATATATAATAAGCAGGAGAAGTGACGTGAACTTAAAAAAACAACAATTAATAGCTATTTCTTTGGCTTTTTGCTGTGCTGCGGTGATGCCGCTTCAGGCAGAAGCGAGGAAGAAAGAGAATAAAACCAATGAAACTCAGCCTGTAGTATCATCTGTACCGCAACCACGCAGTCAGAAGCAGGTATTGATACAGAATACCCCGACCGAATCGCGGCGTATTACAACGCCTAATCAATCTAAGGTACAGGTGCGTACTATTGCGGCAGCGCCGCAGTTGACTGCGAAAGAAGCTAAAAAGGCGGCTAAAGAGAAAGAAAAAGAAGCGAAAAAGAAGTCTAAAGAAAAAAATAAAACTAAGCAGCAAAAAAACGAGACTCCAATAATCAACAGAAATAATGATAAAGCAGGCAGTTCTGCCACCGCTCAAGGAACTTTGCCTAAGACGGTTGTAAGTCCTGCCTTGCCGGTCGGTTATCAGGAAATTGGTATTTTTGGAGAAGCGGTCGCCAGTAAATCTCAGGCTGTGGCTTTGCTAAAACAAAATAATCCGGATTTAAAATTGACCTGCAGTGCAGAAGAAATTGTTGATTTATACTGGCAGGAAGCCAGTCGCGAAGGAGTGCGCCAAGATCTTGCTTTTGCCCAGGCTCTTGTAGAAACAGGTTTTTTCCGTTTTGGCGGCGATGTGAAGCCGGAACAGAATAATTTCTGTGGACTTGGTACTACAGGCGGCGGTGTAAAAGGGGCACATTTTAAGACTCCTGAAATTGGTGTACGTGCACATATTCAGCATTTATTAGCCTATACTACGCAGAAGCATCCTTCGACGAAGATCGTTGATCCGCGTTATGATTTGGCTCATGCTATCAGATTAGAGCGTGGATTGTGTGATACCTGGTATAAGTTGAACGGTACCTGGGCCATGAGCCCTAATTATAGTGAAAAAATTATGGGAGTATGGCAGAGAATGCTGGGAATAGAAGCTGTAGAAACAAAATCTGAAAAATATAAAAATGAGCATGATAAAAAGATAACAAGGTGAAAGAGGAAGTAAATACGACAGAAGATCAGCATAAAATGCGTGAACTTGTTGATGAACTGTTGAAGAAAAATAAATAATGTAAGTGCACAGTCAGGTGACTGTGCATTTTGCGTTTCTAAAATTTGAAGAGGTGAACATTTTATGCATATCGTTTTAGTAGAACCAGAAATTCCGGGTAATACGGGAAATATTGCACGTTTATGTGCAGCGACAGGTTGTCATTTGCATTTAGTGCGGCCGTTAGGATTTTCGGTCGAAGATAAATATTTAAAACGTGCTGGATTGGATTATTGGGACCTGGTAGATGTGCACTACTATGACAGCGTTTATGAAGTGCTGGAAAAGTATAAGGATAATGCTAAGTTTTTGCTGACAACAAAAGCACATAAGCGGTATACTGAAGTATGCTACGAAAAGGATAGCCTGTTGATTTTTGGTAAGGAAACGGCAGGATTACCTGAGAAACTGCGTATGGAATACGAAGACTGCTGTGTGCGTATCCCGATGATTGCTGAAGCAAGATCGCTTAACTTATCAAATTCAGTTGCTATCGTTGCTTATGAAGCTTTGCGGCAGCAGGATGATTTTGCCGGCTTGACAGTTTAATTATTTTGGAGGTGGGCTATGTTTGTTTTAAAAGAGTTTGAATTTGATGCGGCTCATTATTTACCAGAATATAATGGTAAATGCGAAAGACTGCATGGGCATACTTATAAATTAGTCGTGAAAGTAGAGGGAACTCCTGATAAGGAAGGCATGGTAATCGACTTTATCCGTCTTAAGAATATTGTCAAGGAAGAGGTTTTAAGTAAATTGGATCATGCCTGTCTTAATGATATTTTAAAGCAGCCTTCAGCAGAAAATATTTCTGTTTGGGTGTGGCAACGTTTACAAAAAATGCTGCAGGGGCCCAACTATAAGCTTTATGAAGTTGAAGTCTGGGAAACTAAAACCAGCGGCTGTATTTACCGAGGTGATCTATAATGAAGGATGTACAGGGTGAATTAGATCGTCGTAATATACCGTTGAAGCATGTTGGCATCAAAGATCTGCGCTGGCCGATAGCATTGAAAGATAAAGAAAGGGGAACGCAGAACACGGTCGCTACAGTAAGCCTGGCGGTTGATCTTCCTCATGATCTGCGCGGAACGCATATGAGTCGGTTTGTAGAGTGCCTGCAAACGCTAGGACCAGTGACATTAGGTTCTTTAGAAAATATTCTTGACCATTTGAAGGACCGGCTGCAGGCAGAAAAGGCTTTTCTGCAATTAAATTTTCCATATTTTATTTATAAAACGGCTCCTGTCAGCGGTCAGAGAGCACCGCTGGATATCGATTGTGTTTATACGGCTGAAAAGGATGAGCAGTTTTCATTGCGCATTTCTGCGGAGATTCCTATTCAAACCTTGTGCCCATGCTCGAAAGAGATCAGCGCTTATGGCGCTCATAACCAAAGAGCTTTGGCTAAATTGGAAATTAGATCTGCTGAAATGGTTTGGCTGGAAGAACTGGCTGCTATTGCTGATGCAGGAGCAAGCGCGCCTGTTTACGGTCTTTTGAAACGTCCTGATGAAAAGTTTGTAACTGAGCAGGCCTATGATAATCCGCGTTTTGTTGAAGACGCGGTCCGCGAAATTGCTTTGCGTCTGGAAGCCGATAAACGCATAATATGGTATAAAGCAACTGTGGAAAGCATTGAAAGTATCCATAATCATAACGCTTTTGCTTGTGTCGAAAAGGGTTGGAAGGACGTGGGGATATGATTCTGAAGCTGGAACCGCAAACACTGGCCAATGAATTCAGTCAATTGGGTATTCATCCTGCCAGTGAAGCGATTTTTTTGCATAAAAGTGAAATTGTTCCCTTAAAAATTTTGGATATCCGTACTCCTGCTGCCAATATTATCAAACAGGAAATGCTGGCTTGTGGTGGAGATTGTGCAATTCCAGCCGGGTGTGTAGTTTGTGCTGAAGAACGGGTAGATGTAATTCTTCTGGGAACATATAAACATTATGCTAGGCTGCTGGAAAAATTAACGCAGATGCCTTATTTTGGTATGGCAGGAATAAAAAGTGAATTGATGGCTATATTAGATGCGCCGATTCCTCAAACTATTTTATCTGACGGCAGGACACTGAATTATGATAAAATGTTGGTGATGGGTATTTTAAATATTACACCAGACTCGTTTTACGCAGGTTCGCGTGTGCCGCAGTTGGAACAGGTAGTGGAAAAGGCAGGCGAAATGCTTAGACAAGGGGCGGCTGTTTTAGACATTGGCGGGGAATCTACCCGCCCTGGCAGTGATGCCGTAACTGCAGACGAGGAACAAAAGCGCATTGTTCCTGTTATCAAGGCATTGAAAGAGCGTTATCCGGCTTGTGTTATTTCTATCGATACTTATCGTGCCTCGACGGCAGAGGCGGCTTTAGCAGCCGGCGCAGATATCATTAACGATGTTACTGCGATGGAAGGTGATGCTGCTATGTCTGACTTAGTTGTCGGCAGTAAAGTACCGATTATTTTAATGCACATGCGAGGCACGCCTAAAAAATATGCAGCAAAACTGCGAGTATAAAAATGTAGTAACAGAGGTTGCAGCTTATTTGCTGCAACGGGCTAAAATCCTGGAAAACCGTGGCGTGGCAAAAGAAAAAATAATTTTTGATCCCGGCATTGGTTTTGCTAAAAATATTGAACAAAATCTGCAATTGATGCAGGGGCTGAAATCACTGACAGGTTTAGGCTATCCTGTATTGCTTGCTGCTTCACGCAAAAGTACTATTGGAAGTGTACTCGGCGGAATTCCAGCAGAAGAACGCCTGGAAGGTACGATTGCTGCCAGTTGTCAGGCTGTGTATGCAGGAGCTCAAATGGTACGAGTGCATGATGTACAGGAAAATCTGCGGGCTATAAGGATGCTGGAGGCAATTTTATGTCCATCGCATATATAGCTTTAGGCAGTAATTTAGGTGATAAGGAAGCTAATCTCAGACAGGCTTTAAAAATGTTGTTGGTCAAAGGACTGCAAATAAGGTCTGTATCAAGCTTTTTTAAAACTGAACCTTATGGTGTGACAGATCAACCTGAATTTATTAACGCTGTTGCTTGTGTGAAAACTGATTTAGCACCAGAAAAGTTGCTGAAGCTGCTTTTGGATACTGAACTGGAAATGGGTCGGGTGCGATTACGGCATTGGGGTGAAAGAAATATAGATTTAGATTTACTTTGTATGATGATCTGATCTATTATAGTGAAAAACTGGTACTGCCGCATCCTGATATGCAAAACAGACTTTTTGTACTGCAGCCGCTGTCAGAAATTGCTGCAGATAAAATACACCCTGTTTATAAAAAAAGTATTCAGAACCTTCTAAAATCTTTGACAGACGGAGATGAATGAGATGAATTGCTGCGCTAATTTAAGTAACCTGGTGATCTACCGAGCTCTGTTATCCGACCCGATCGTAAATGCTCTGCGCAGGCCTAAAGAATTTTTTGCGCCGGAACTGGAAGGTTTGCTGCTGGTTGCTGCTGAAGAAAAAGGCCTGACAGGGATTATTCCTTTGGAGTATTTGCTGTCGGCAATCGTGCATGAGCAGAATGTGTTTTCTGCTGTTGCCGAAAAAAATGACGGTAAAATTGGTGAAGGACTGGCAAGAGCTGCAGCGCATGATATTGTAATTATGCGCGAGTTCGTCGATGACGTTTTTAATCGTTATAAAAACCATCCACTGCTGGGAAACTATACGCCGACAGTGTTCAGGCCTTTGCCGGGACGCAGTAAGCTGGAAAAAATTTTACTGCATGCTGAAGGTGATGCAAACGGGCGGCAAGCTGTAGAAATTTTATGCAGTTATTATAATGACTATGGTTATGGCGCAATGCTGGACAACGGTGCCTTTGCCTGGAATGGCGAACTGGAATGCCTGTCTGGTACTAAAAACTATTCTGATATGACTTTTGATAAGCTGTATGGTTATGATTATCAGAAAGAAGAATTGATACGCAATACGGAAGCTTTTTTAGAAGGAAAGCCTGCTAATAATGTATTGCTTTTTGGCGATCGTGGTACTGGCAAATCATCATCTATCAAAGCTCTCGGCAATGCATTTTTTGAAAAAGGTCTGCGGATGGTTGAAGTAAAACGCCATGACTTTGCCGGATTGCCAAAGGTGATGCAGGAATTGAGCCGTTGGGGCAAAAAATTTATCGTTGTTTTAGATGATTTGTCTTTTGAAGAATTTGAAGTGGAATACAAAGCGTTAAAATCCATTTTAGATGGTGGGCTTGAAGTAAAACCTGATAATGTGTTGTTCTATGCTACTTCCAATCGCCGTAATATTATCAAGGAAGTGTGGCAGGATCAGAATATGAACGAGCTGCATAGCCGCGACAGTATTAACGAAAAAATTTCTCTGGCTGACCGTTTCGGTATAAAATTATTGATTCGATGGATCAGGAGCAGTATTTCCGTTTGTTGGAAAATAAAGCTGAAGCCGAAGGGCTGGATATTCCAAAAGAAGATCTGCGTGCTGCTGCGGTAAAGTGGGAAATGAGTCACACCGGGCGCAACGGCAGGATTGCGCGACAGTTGTTAGACTATCTGCACGGCAGATCTTAGGAGTATATAAAAATGATTGAACTCAGTAAAGATAAGATTATTGAACGTTTTCGAAGCTACGTCGCTTTGGATACGGCTTCTGATGATAAATCAGAAACTTCGCCCAGTACGGCAAAGCAGTTAAAGCTGGCAAAACTACTGAAGTCTGAACTTTCAGGTTTGGGTTTGGATGACGTAGCACTTACAGAATATGGTTACGTACTGGCTGCATTGCCGGCTAATACGAATGAAAAACTGCCTGTTATCGGGTTGCTTGCTCATATGGATACCAGTAATGAAGCATCGGGAGCGAATATCAAAATGCAGGTGCATTCTGCCTATGACGGCAGTGAGCTGGACCTTGGCAAAGGGGTTAAATTGAGCCCGAAGGAGTTTCCAGAATTAAAAAATTATCTGGGACAGGAAATTATAACCTCGGACGGTACGACTTTGCTGGGAGCCGACGACAAGGCTGGAGTATGCGCTATTGTTTCAGCCTGTGAGTATTTACTTGCACATCCGGAAATCAAGCATGGCAAGATACTTTTGGCGTTTACCCCTGACGAAGAAATAGGACGGGGAACGGAGCATTTTCCTCTGACAGATTTTAGTGCTGATTTTGCCTACACAGTTGACGGCGGCGCTGTTGGTGAATTGAATTATGAAACCTTTAATGCCTGCAATGCCACGGTGACATTTTATGGAGTTTCGGTACATCCTGGTTCTGCTAAAAATAAGATGCGCAACGCTGTGACGATGGCAGCCAAGTGGCAGATGCTGCTGCCTGCCGGCGAGTGTCCTGAATATACTGAGCTGTATGAAGGGTTTTATCACAGTCTGCGTATCAATGGCGGTACGGATAAAGTTGAGCTGGAAATGATTTTGCGCGATCATGACAGGAAGAAGCTGGAAGATCGTAAAACACTGCTGCTGCATATGGTGGATTGTCTGAATGCTGAATACGGCGCGGGCAGCGTTGTTTGTAAAATGGAAGATGTCTATTGTAATATGAAGGAATATATTATGCCTGTTTATGAAATAATTGAACGGGCTGAAAATGCAATGCGTGCAGCTGGAATCGAGCCGCATCTAGTACCGGTACGAGGTGGTACTGACGGTGCAAGGCTTTCAGAAATGGGGTTGCCATGTCCCAATATCTTTACCGGCGGGCATAATTTCCACGGGCGTTTTGAATATTTGCCGGTGCCTTCCCTGCTAAAATGTGTGGAAGTGCTGGTTAAACTGGTGCAAGTAGGCGGAATGATGGGCGCAGAGAAATAAAACAGAAAAACTGACATTTGCAGCTTTGCTGACGGCAGTATTTGCCGTTACGGCGCTGCTCTTTAAAGGTTTTGTTATTATACCTATACCATCAATAACGGAATTAAGGCCTGTTAATGCATTTCCTTTGATTTTTGGTCTGTTGTTTGGCAATTAGGAGCTGTTGCCTCGGCTTTCTGTATTCTTTTTCTTCAACTATTCCAATGAAATCGGTCAGTTGGCGATTTTGATACCCATGAGTATTTTAGCAGTAGCGATGCTGCTGAGCATGGCAAAATAATAAAACTCCCGTCTTGAATAAAGACGGGAGTTTTATTATTTATTTACGCTTCATATTTTGCAGCAGGGCTTTATCTGCATCGCTGACACGGAAGGATTCACGACATTTCTGAAGGGCTTTGTTGTAAGTAAAGTCATCAAGTTCATTATTTTGAAAAAGTACCATTGTTTTAGCTCGCTGCTTGACGAAGCACAGCGATAAAGCCCAGGCTACGGCCATTTTTACGTAATAACCTTCGTGTCGTACATTGTTCAGTTCTTTCAGTGTACTGTCGATATATGTGTCATCATTGTAATAATTCATCAGCATTACAACAGCAAACCGCAGTTCATATTCTCTGGGAGAAGCAAGATATTGCTGCAGAAATTCGCGTCCCTGAGCCTGATTTTTTTTGAAAACTTTCAAACCGCCGCAGGTAACATCACAAACAGCCCAATTGTCGATGCGGGGAACAAAAATATTGAGATTTTCCAGCAGCTCAGTAAAATCAATTTTCAGTAAACCTAAAATCATACCGCATAAGGTTGCTTCTTCACTGTAGACAAAAGGTTCGTATAAGGCTTTCTGCAGATAAGTAGGGTAATCTCCATCCCGGAGGATTTCATTTGCCAGTTTTCTCAATACAGGGATACGGATGCCGATGATGTTATCGATACCGGGACAAAGGGCACTGTGAAATTTCTGATATTTGGTGTCCTGCAGGCTCAGCAGGTGTTCTCGTAATGCTTGCATGGTCAAACTTTTCCTTTCAACAGGCTTGATATGTTATAATTATAACGTATTTTAAAAGCTTTGTAAATCTAGGAGGGTCTATGCTCAATATTGGTTGTCATTTATCGTCGGCAAAAGGCTATTTGCATATGGGAGAGGAGGCACTGGCTCTTGGTGCCAACACCTTTCAGTTTTTTACACGTAATCCACGCGGAGGCAGAGCCAAAGCGATCGATACAGAGGATATCAGGGCTTTACTGGCGCTGATGCGGGAGAATTCTTTTGCGCCGCTCCTGGCACATGCGCCTTATACACTCAATGCCTGTTCAGCAGATTCTAAAATAAGGGATTTTGCACGTATGGTAATGACTGAGGATTTGCAGTTGCTGGAGCTGCTGCCTGGTACAAGATATAATTTCCATCCTGGCAGTCATGTAAAACAGGGAGCAGAGCAGGGAATAATCATGATAGCAGAATTGCTGAATGAAATCCTGCGTCCTCAGCAGCAGACAATGGTGCTGCTGGAGACTATGGCTGGTAAAGGCAGTGAAGTTGGGCGAAACTTTACGGAACTGCGTTCGATTATCGACAGAGTGGAGTTGCAGGGAAAACTGGGGGTATGTCTGGATACCTGTCATGTTTTTGACGGCGGCTATGATATAGTTAATGATTTGGAAAGTGTTTTGGAGGAATTTGATAAAATTATTGGTTTGAAACGTCTTTTAGCTGTTCATATCAATGACAGCCTGAATATTTTGGGCAGCCATAAGGACCGGCATGCAAAAATAGGTCAGGGGAACATTGGATTGGAAGCGCTCAGCGCTGTCACTAATCATCCTCAGCTGAAAGACTTGCCCTTTTATTTAGAAACACCGAATGAATTGCCTGGGTATAAAGCTGAGATAGCTTTATTGAGATCATTGTACAAGTGGTAATAAAAAACAGTCTGACGTTTAAACGTCAGACTGTTTTTTATTAAGAAGATCATTTTGCAGCAGCAACAGCCTTGTTGATGTCGGCAATAAGCGCTTCAACATCAATGCCGTGAGCGCCTGCTCCCTGGCCGATGGTTTCGTAATGAGCTGCCATGCAGCCAACACAGCCCAGACCATATTTAGCAAACACTTCCAAAATTTCAGGATGTTGTTGAACAGCATCGATGATGCCGGTATCTTTAGTAATGATATCCATGGATAAACCTCCTTTAACAGGTACTTTGATTTGTCAGAGAGACTTGTCTGTGTTAAAATTACAACAGATGCCTGTATGACTTCATGTATGGATATATTATAGCACAGAAAGTATAAAAATAAAGCTGTTAGTTGTGGCAGAATTGCAGAAATGTGAGGGATGGATGATGGAAATGGAAGAGCATGCAGAAGAATATGAAACAAGTTTGAAAAGAGTGCAGGAAAGCCTGCAGGCTTATCCGGAACTGGAAATAAAAATATTGCCGGGATCAACACATACTGCGGAATTGGCGGCTCAGGCTTTGGGCACAACGCCGGGACAGATAGCCAAAACCTTGTGTTTTTTAGCTGATGGCAAGCCGATTTTGATTGTTGCCTGCGGCGATAAGAAAATAGACACAAAAAAATGGGGCCGTGCCATCGAAGCGAAAAAAATCAAAATGGCAGATGCGGAAACTGTAATGCAAATCACAGGTTTTGCGCCCGGAGGAGTATGTCCGTTTGCCTTGCGTCAGCAGGTTTCAGTTTATCTGGATAATAGTTTGAAAGAGTATGACATTACTTTTATTGCTGCAGGGACACCTCATTCAGCTTTGCCGATCAGTGCTGAAATGCTGGAAAAGGTAACTGGAGGTAGTTGGGTAGATGCAACTAAATAATAGCTGATTATTTTGGCAGAAGGTGAAAAAGTTCGCTTTTCTGCCATTTTATTTAAACTGTAAAATGAAGAAACTGTATAGATTTGTGGTATAATTTAGTTGTTGAAAATTTAATTTAGGAGAATTTTATGAGCGTTGATAATAAATTTTTAGTGCGTGATAAAATAACTTTAAAAGTAACAGGATTAGGAAGCAGCGGTGAAGGTGTGGGCAAGACTGATGGATTTACGGTCTTTGCACATGGCGCCTTAGCAGATGAGACAGTAGAAGTAGAGCTGGAACAGGTGAAGAAAAATTATGCGTCAGGGAAAGTAACGGCCATTCTGGAAGCATCACCTGAGCGGGTAGAACCATTATGTCCTGTTTATGAAGCCTGCGGTGGTTGTCAGCTGCAGCATTTAAACTATACGGGGCAATTAAAGGCTAAAGAACAGCAGGTTCGCGATGCGCTTTTTCGGATCGGGCATTTACAGGAAGTCAAAGTTCTGCCGATCATCGGTGAAGAAGATCCATGGCATTATCGTAACAAAATGCAGTTCCCGGTTGCATTTGAAAATGGAATTTTGGAAATCGGATGTTATGCTGCGGCTACACATAAAGTAGTCGGCGTTGAAAACTGTCTGATCCAGAAGCAGCGTAACAATGACATTATTGCTGTTGTCCGTCAATGGATGCGGCAGTATGAAATCTCTGCTTATGATGAAACAGGTAAGGGCGTAGTCCGCCATGTTATGGGCAGGGTTGGTGTTAACACTGGTGAGGTTATGGCAGTTATCATTACTGCCGGTTACGATATTCCACATGGCAAAGAACTGGTCAAAATGCTGCGTGATGCTGTTCCGGGCTTGAAAAGTGTAGTGCAGAATATCAACAAAAAACAGACCAATATCGTGATGGGTAATAAAACACGCTTATTATATGGTAAAACGACGATCAAAGACCGTTTGGGAACTTTAAAATTCAATATTTCTGCGCAGTCGTTTTTTCAGGTAAACAGTGCCCAGGCTGAAAAGCTTTATAACAAAGCGATTGAATTTGCGGCTTTGAGCGGTGGTGAAACCGTTGTTGACTGTTACTGCGGAACCGGTACAATTTCTCTGTATTTGGCAAAACATTCCCAAAAAGTTTATGGAATTGAGATTATAGCTTCTGCTATTGAAGATGCAAAACGTAATGCTGAAGATAATCGCTGTGATAATGCTGAATTTATTTTAGGGGATGCTGCTGTTAAAATGCAGGAACTGGTAGAACAGGGTGTGCGTCCCGAAGTTGTGCTGCTTGATCCGCCTCGTGCTGGCTGCGAAGAAAAAGTGCTGGCTGCTATTGCGCAGGTCATGCCACAGCGTATAGTTTATGTTTCCTGTAATCCGGCTTCGCTTGCCCGCGATTTGGCTTATCTGGAACAGAACGGTTATCAGGCTGAAGTTGCCCAGCCGGTAGATATGTTCCCGATGACGCATCATGTAGAGACTGTTGTATTGATGACAATAGTAAAAAAATAAAATTATGGAGCCCGGTTGCCAGGCACTGCAATTTACGCAGAGCGGAGAGCAATGGATTGATTAAGTAGATTGTATTGTAGACAAGGAGCAGTAACAGATATGAAGATTTCTAAGAAGGATGCTTTGTCATGGTTTGAATTTTTGCACAATTGCCTGCAGGGGAACAGCTTCTGGTTAAACAGCAGGAAATTGTTTATGCCACATTCGCACAGATTGAGGCAGTTGTTATAAAAAGAAAAGAAGAGCTTATGGAACAAATTCCCGGTTTGAAAACATTAAAGGACAGAACACTTTTTGTGGGACCAGATGAAAAATTTCCTGATGGGTGCCGTTCATGTCTGTTGGGCAGCGGGCTGACAGCTATCAGAAAAACCAATAAATGCAATCTGCAGTGCAGGTTTTGCTATAATTATGGCGAGCTGGATGCTATTGAACCGGTAGGCGAGGGGATTTGGGTCATTGGCGGGACCAAGTTTTATGAAAATGACATTGATCTGTTGTTGGAAATCCATAAAAAACCTACAGGGGTTGCCTATGTATATTTAGAACCTTTTATGGAAATCGAGAAATATTATAATATTATTCAAAAATTTAACAAGGCTGGTATTTATCAGCATCTATATACTAACGGCACTCTGGCTACGGAAACAACGCTTAAAGCATTGGGGGAGGCTGGCCTGAATGAGCTTAGATTTAATTTAGGAGCTTCCGGTTGTGCTGATAAGGTCATTGAAAATATTGGCATAGCAAAAAAGTATATCAAAAAAGTCGGCATTGAAACGCCTATGACCAATGAGTTTTTTGAAAAATTCTTTTTGAAAAAACAGGCTGTTTTGGACACGGGATTAGATTTTATTAATTGTGCGGAGCTGCATTTGAATCCCAATAATATTGAGAATTATTGGGGTGAAAAAATGTATATTGCCCGCCATGGATATATATCACCAATCTGGAGTCGCGAACTGACACTCAGATTTATGGCAGCCGCAGCAAAAGAGAAATGGAATTTGGTTGTACATGATTGCTCTAATGATACCAAGTTTGCCAGAGCTTTGAATTTAGGTACCAAAGAGGGTAAATGGTTCGGGGCCAGCAGTTATACGTCTGAATTTTTAGAGATCCCCTATGCCGTATTTTTGCCGGTCCTGCGTGATGAAGAATTTCATTTTTTAGTTGAAGAAGAGCTGGCAAGCGGCTATAATCCGGGAGAGATGCTTTTCTAAGAAAGAGTGGCATAATGGCAAATATTATAGAAATAAATGACATTTCTGCTCCTGAACTGGAAGTATTCACAAAATTGACTGAAAAGCAGCTGCGCCATAAGCTGGAACCGGAAAAGGGCATCTTTATCGCTGAAAGCGGCAAAGTTATAGAGTTGGCGCTTGCTGCTGGCTGTGAGCCGATTTCCTTGTTGATGGAGCGCAGACATATCACGGGACAGGCCCAAAATATTCTTGCTCGGTATGAGGATGTTACAGTCTATACCGGGGACAGGGATGTGCTGGCTGGACTGACAGGATATAAGCTGACCCGCGGTATCCTGTGTGCTATGCGTAGGCCCAGGCTGCCTTCAGTACAGCAGATATGTTTTCAAGCCAGGCGGGTGGCGGTATTGGATAATATCACGGATGCAGCCAACATAGGAGGAATATTCCGATCGGCAGCGGCGTTAGGTGTTGATGCGGTACTTGTGATGCGCTCCTGCTGTGATCCTTTATGCAGAAAAGCAGTACGTGTCAGTATGGGAACGGTATTTCAGATACCTTGGACTTATATAGAAAACAATGTCAAAGAGCTGGGAGAATGGGGCTTTAAAACAGCTGCAATGGCTTTGTGTGAGCATGCTGTCAGTATAGATGATCAGGCGCTGATGGCAGAGGGCAGGCTGGCTTTGGTTTTTGGTACAGAGGGCTACGGCTTATCTCAGTCTGCGATTGATGCGTGCGATTATGTTGTGAAGATCCCTATGGAGTACAATGTGGACTCACTTAATGTAGCTGCTGCAAGCGCTGTGGCGTTTTGGCAATTGCGATGTCAACAATAAATTGGAAAAAAGATTCTTTGGAATTATTTGAATACTTAATTTATGCAAACTTGTTAAACGGCCAAAGTTGATTTGTGTTGTGTAAAAGGTGGTAATTATGGATTATAAAGTTTTAGATATGGAAAAGTATTATCGTAAGGATATTTACAGGCATTTTACGATGGACTGTAAATGTTCGGTTATGATTACATCCAAGATCGATGTTAGTGAACTTGTTGCATATTCAAAACAAACTGGAACTAAATTTTATATCAATTTTCTGTATGTCCTGACCAAGGCGCTGAATACCAGAGATGACTACAAAATGCGGTATTTGTATCAGGAAGATAAGTTAGTCGTATTTGATAAAATCAACACTGCGCATTATGTTTTCCACGAGGATACGGAGACTTTTACAGTAGTTTATACAGAGTTCAGCGAAGATTACCAGGCTTTTTATGACAGATGCTGCGCTGATATGGAAAAGGCTAAACAGACCCGCAGTTATGGTCTGGACGGCAGTAAATTAAACTATTTTGATGCTTCCTATATTTCCTGGTTGTCATATGAAGCACTACATGTAGAACTGCCTGACGGACATCTGCATTTCCCTCCGATTATAAACTGGGGAAAATATCACAGTGAAAATGGCAGATTGCTGATGCCTGTAACGGTGAGAATGAATCATGCGGTCGCTGATGGTTATATAGTTTCTAAAGCATTTCTATTGCTTGAGAAAGAAATTGAAAGATTAGTCGAAAACTAAACTGCTGGATTAGAACCATTGTTTCACGCTGCTTTCAGAAAATTTTAGTTTACTTAAAATGCAGAGACTTGATACAAGTGCTCTGATAATATAAGGCTTATTTGTAAAGCAGGAAAAGAGGCGTTAGTATGTGGTTTGTTTTTGCAGTACTTTCGGCGATTTTTGCCGCAATTACTTCTATTTTGGCAAAAATCGGCATCGAAGGTGTTAATTCTAATCTGGCTACGGCAATCAGGACTGTTGTTGTAGTACTTATGGCCTGGGGTATAGTTGCGTTAACTAATGCCCAAAGCGGGATAGCCGAAATAAGTAAACGCAGCTGGATTTTTTTGACTCTTTCTGGATTAGCAACGGGAGCATCGTGGCTATGTTATTTTAAAGCGCTGCAGCTTGGCGATGCTTCGAAAGTAGTTTCGGTGGATAAATTCAGTATAGTCATCACTTTGGTGATGGCAGCGGTATTTTTACATGAACAATTTACTGTAAAAACAATTATCGGCTCTGTCCTTATTACTTTGGGAACTTTTGTTATGATTTTATAAAGAGTTACAGGGCAGATGTATAGAATAATTAAGAATAAATCATAAATACAGAGGGGTAGGCAGATGATAACAAGGCAAAAATACCAGGATTATATCAATGTGCTGAAAGAGGAATTGATTCCGGCGATGGGGTGCACTGAGCCGATTGCTATTGCTTATGCCGGAGCTATTGCCAGAGAGCATTTAGGCTGTTTGCCAGAACGGGTAGAGATCGAGGTCAGCGGCAATATCATCAAGAATGTAAAAAGTGTTATTGTACCGAATACAGGAGGTCTGCGCGGCATTGAAGTGGCAGCGGCAGCAGGTATTGTGGCAGGAGATGCCGCGAAGGAGCTTAAAGTTATTTCGGAAGTGAGTACAGAAGCAGTTGCCGTAATTCATAAATTTTTAGAAAGCACACCAATAACAGTTAATTTTTCTGATAGTAAAAAAATCTTTGATATAATGATCACTGTTTATGGTAATGGCCATTCTGCTTATGTACGCATCTGTGAGTTTCATACAAATATAGTGGAAATAAGAGAAGATGATAAATATGTGCTGCAGAAAGATATTGCAGTCGAAGACAGTTTGGGCTTTACAGATCGTGGATTTATGAATGTACAGGAGATTATTGAATTTGCTGATACTGCAAGAATAGAAGATGTTAAGGATATTCTTGATCTTCAGATCGAATGTAATGTTAATATTTCCGAGGAAGGCTTGGCTGGCGATTATGGAGCTAATATCGGTAAGGTCCTTTTAAAGACTTATGGAACGGATGACGTAAAAATAAGAGCTAAAGCCAAAGCAGCTGCCGGTTCTGACGCCAGAATGAACGGCTGCGAGATGCCAGTCGTGATCAATTCCGGCAGTGGTAATCAGGGGATTACTGCCTCCATACCAGTTATAGAGTATGCTAAGGAGTTGGGTGTTTCTGACGAGAAACGTTATAGGGCCTTGCTGGTATCTAATCTGATCACGATCCATTTGAAGTCAGGTATCGGCAGGCTGTCGGCTTACTGCGGTGCAGTCAGTGCCGGCTGTGCCAGTGGTGCCGGTATTGCGTATCTGTATGGAGGCGGTGTTGATGAAGTTTCTCACACGATCGTCAATTCTCTGGCAATAACTTCCGGTATTATCTGCGACGGCGCTAAAGCTTCGTGCGCTGCTAAAATAGCTACGGCTATCGATGCAGGTATATTAGGTTATCATATGTATAAAGAAGGGCAGCAATTTTACGGAGGCGATGGTATCGTCAGCAAAGGTGTTGAGAACACTATAAAAAATGTGGGGCAGCTGGCTAAAGAGGGAATGGCTACTACTGATCAGGAAATTTTGAAGATTATGACGAAAACACAGAGTATTTAAGCGTAGCTGAAACAGTCCGCTCAAAGGATAGTGATAATATGCAGATAAAAAAGAAATATATTTATATCGCTTTGGGACTGTGGGCGCTTGTGACAGTTACTTATTTTACTTTGTGTAAAATAGCCAGTGATCAGGCTATGCTTATTTTTAATAAAACTATGTCTGCTCAAAAAGTGCTCAAAGGCTCGGTGACGCTTGGCAGTATTGATGCCGACATTTGGGGGCGGGTAGAATTTCAGAATCTTGTCTGGCTTGACATTGACGGTCAGCCTATCGTACATGTGCCGCAGGGACGTTTCAAGGTGCGGACATGGGATATTATTACCAGAAGTATCAGTACATCTACTATTAAGGAACTGGAATTGGACAACGCTTTGTTTGCCGTAAGATTCAACAGAAAGATGCAGTTGGATATTTTTGAGCAGGCACAGGCCAAAAGAGTTATTGACCGGGCTGAACAAAAGGAAGCTGTTTTGTCAGGAAACGAAACAGCAGCTGAACTTGAACATATAGCGCAGGAAAAGATCGTAGTAAAGGAAAGGCATCCTGGAGACAGGCATGAATTGAATCTGGATTTAGAAAATAAGCGGCTGAAAATGCGTGTTGTTTTTAATAACTGTACCTTAACTGCCGGTTATCATAACCGTTATTTTGTACTGAATGAAGTTAATGCAATAATTGATATTGATACGCAGAAAAAGCTTACGATTGATTTTGTGACTGGAAAATTTGGCGGCACTATGGTTGGCGATGGGGTGGAAATAAAAGGAAACATCAATTTAGCGCAGCAGATTCCTCATTACGACCTGCATTTGGAGCTTTATAATGTTCTGCCTGCTTCGTTGGGAATAGCGGATATCAAAGATACGGTTTCTATTACCGCTTCAGTTACTGGAGAACTTCCGAATCCTGTTATAGATGGTCATTTGGATTTTAAAGAACTGAATATTCCCGGACTGCATTTTTCTAAGGTCAGAGGCGATTTGCATTACGAAGATGCTCTGCTGAAATTTACTAATGTAAAAGGAAATGTTTTTGGAGGCACAGTTGAAGCTTTCGGAGATTATCATCTGGATACAAAATATTACAATATTGACGCGCTGGGACACGAATTGTTGGGAAGCATTGCCGCACGTAACGGTAAAATAAAATGCAAGGTCGAACTGGATTTTAAGATTCGATCCAAGGGAGATCCTAAAACTGCGTTGACCTATGGCAGCTTTAAATCAGGAAAAGGATCGTACTATATTATTCCTTTTGACAGTATCAGCGGCGAGTTTTCCAATCAAAATAAACATCTGGAATTTAAAAATGTTGTCATTGAAACCAAGATGGGGACAATCAAAACAGATGCTTTTGATATAGTGAACGGCAAGCTGCATATTGGCGAGATATATTTGGAAGAGCCGGAAAACGGACAAACTATTAAAATAATCTGACAAAAAATGATTCAGAAATCGGAGGAAGGCAGCGATGGGCAAATATAAAAAACTTTATGGCACGCTTTTGCTGGGTCTGATTGCCATTATAATTTTGCTGACGGCTGTTTTTTCCTATAGCAGAAGTATCGAAGAGAGTTACAAAGAAGAAAATATCAACTCACTGAAAGAACTTTCTAATCAGGGAGCTTTGATGCTGCATAATGAAATCAAAAATAAACAAAATCTTTTAGCTGAACTTTCGCACGATGTCAGTCGGATTTTTGTAAATGATCCGCAGGCGGCCGCCGCTTATTTGGAGGAAGCCGCGGAGCGCAACAGTTTTAAACGAATTGGCGTAGCATTGACGGATGGACGTGCTTATACAACAGATGGTGTTGAATTGAATATCTCAGAGCGAGAGTATTTTAGTAAGGCGATTCGCGGGCACACGGCTGTTTCACGTAATCTGGATGATTATACGGATGGCGGCAGGATCGCAGTTTATGCGGTACCGATTTTTGAAGATGGAAGCGATAAGAGGATTGGAGTTTTGTTCGCTACTTACAGCCTGGATACATTTAGAAAAACTATTGAAGTATCGTTTTTTGGCGGTGCTGAATATTCTTATGTGGTACAGGAAAATGGTGATGTTGTAGTAGATTCGCAGCATTCAGAAAGCTTTAAAAACTTTAAAAATGTTTATGCGGCCCTGCTGACGGCAGATCCGGTAAATAATAAAGACAGTGCTGAAAAACTCTGGCAGATGATCAACAGTAAAAAAGGCGGTTATATTGAATTTTATAACGGCAGTCAGAAATATATGTACTGTTCACCGATAGGTGTTAATAACTGGATGCTGCTGACGGTAACTCCAGCCAGTGTTATCGAAGATAAAATCAATATGGTGCTGAATAAAACTTATTTACTGGGTATTTTGTTGATTGCGATTTTATTGTTTATCTGGCACATTATGCGTATCCATACCCGCAATCAAAAGGAACTGATGGATATTGCTTATGTTGATGAAGTTACTGGTGGTTATTCTTTTGCCAAGTTTTTTAAAGAAGCAGAACTGTTGTTACCTGAAACAGATAAAAAGACAGCAATCGTAAGTATGGATATCGACGGTTTTAAATATTTCAACGATATGTTTGGCTATGGAGAAGGCAATGACCTTTTGCGTTATATTTGGCAGGAAGTAAAAGCAAGCCTGAATGAAGGCGAAATATTAGCGCATGGTGTTGCCGATACATTTATTTTTTTGCTGCGATTTGATACGAGAGAAGAACTGCTTTGGCGTATCAATGATTTATGTCTGCATTTGAATAACTATATTACAAAAAGCGGACAGGTCTATAAACTATCCCTTTCTATGGGTATATACGAGGTTGACGGTGAAACTGATGATATCGTCAGTATGGCAGACAGAGCTTATATTGCCCGGCAGACAATAAAAAATAAAGGTGACACAGCCTGGGCTTTTTATGACGGAGCCGTACGTGATAAGCTGTTGCACGAAAAAGAAATTGAAAGTCAGATGGAAAAAGCTTTGGCTGAAGGCGAATTTATTGCTTACTATCAGCCCAAGTACAGTACCAAAGAGCAGAAACTTATCGGTGCAGAAGCTTTAGTACGCTGGCGCAGAAGTGACGGTATTATTGTTCCGCCCTATCAATTTGTGCCGCTTTTTGAACGTAATGGATTTATCAATAAGGTTGACCGTTATATGTTCGAACTCGTCTGTCGCCAGCAGATGCGTTGGCTTAAACAGGGGCTTATACCTGTGCCAATATCAGTCAATATGTCGCGGATGTGCCTGTATGATCCGCATATTGTTGACGAATATATCGGTGTTTTGAATGGAAGCGGTTTGTCTGCTGCTTATATAAAGCTGGAGCTGACGGAAAGTGCCTTTTTTGAAAATATCAGTATTATGAATAATGTTATCGAAGCATTGCATAAAGTTGGCATCAAAGTCTTGATGGATGATTTTGGAACCGGTTATTCTTCGATGATGATGCTTAAAAATGTAGCTATCGACGTTTTGAAGCTGGACAAAAGCTTTGTCGACGATATTGGGGATGACCGCAGTGAAAAAATCATTTCAAATATCATTTATCTGGCTCATTCTCTGCAAATAGAAGTGACTGCCGAAGGAGTAGAGACTGCAGCGCAGTTTGAATTTTTGAAAAGTGTTGGCTGTGATTATATTCAGGGGTATTATTTTGGTAAACCGCAGCCGGCTGAAGATTTTGCGGCGTTGCTGCAAAAAGAATTTTATGATGGAAGTGATGCGGGTGCTGATAAGAAAGGCTGAATTACAGGATGTAAGAGCTGTGTACGCTCTGATTTGTGAATTAGAGGAGCAGGATTTGCCGCTGCTGGAATTTGAAAATATCTTCGGCAGTTTATTGAAGCTGCCGGAACATTTTCTCATGATTGGTGAAATTGAGGGCAGAACCGTTGCATTTTTACATTTGCGCGTAGAAGGACAGCTGCATCATGCCGCTAAAATAGCAGAGATTTTAGAATTTGATGTGGAGCGATCCCATCGCGGCAGGAACTTAGGGCAGCAGTTTTTTGCTTATGCGGAGAAGCTGGCCCGGGACAATGGTTGTATTCAGTTTGAACTAAGCAGTAATATGCTGCGGGAAAAGGCGCATTGTTTCTATGAACGGCAAGGCATGCATAAATTTCACTATAAATTTACGCTCCCTCTGTCTGGAAAAACAGTAAATGAAAATAAGTTAGGTGTTTAAAAGCAACGGCTCTGGCAGCTGTTGCTTTTTGTCTGTGCTTAATACTGGAAACTGCTGTTTTGTGGTACAATAAATATATAATTTTATTGAGCGGAGAAGAAAAATGATCGATTTATATACAGTACCGTTAGGTGCTACGGCCAGGGATTTTTTTTCGGCAGAGGCAGAAAACAAATATAGCTATGATGAAGCGTTGCTGGTGCTTCCAAGCAGATTGCTTGTGAATCATGCCCACCGGTCAGGCAGGGCGCAGGCAGTTAATTTTGAATATCTGCCCAACCGTATCGTAGCATTAAACAGGCAGCTGCTGGATTTGCCTCCGGAAGTGAAATTAGAAATGATTTCCCGGAGGACACAGGAACTGCTTGTGGGTGATTTGCTGCACCAGCTGGCTAAATTGCAGGGCCTGGACTATTTTAGTAAACTGGCAGATAAAGAAGGTTTCGTTAAAGCTGTTACCGGGCTTTTGGGTCAGCTTTCACGCAGTGGGTCGACACAGGAAGAAATTACTACGGCGCTGCTGGAATGGGAACAGCGCAATCCTGCCTATGTGATGAAGGACCGTGAAGTAGCGGCACTTTATAACCTTTATCGCAATAAGCTAAAACAAAAAAACTGGTATGATGTAGAGGGTTTATACCGGTTAGCAATAGCGGTTTTAGAAAGACCGCAGGCCAAGCTGCCTTGGCAGCAGTTATATTTCAGCGAATTTTATCATTTTGATGCTTTGCAGCGTTTGCTTATAAAATCTTTGTCACGGCATTGTCAGATCAGTATCGGTTTGATGTACGAGCCCAAACGACCGGAAATATTTGCTGCTGTAGAGCGGAGTTTCGGTTATTTAAGCGGTTTTGCTCAGCTGCATGATCTGCATATGGAAGGTTCAGTACGAAAGCCTGATCTGCAGCACTTAACGGCTAAGTTAGGTGCTGGAAGCTGCCAGACGCTGGCTGTTGCTGACAGTATAAATTTTATTGAATCAGGAGATAGTGAAGGTGAACTGCGGGCAGTGCTGCGTTCTATAAAAGCTAAGCTGCAGCATGGCGCCGCTTATAATGATTTTTTGGTTGCTGTACGTGATTTTAAGACTTACAGCGGTATCAGAGCTGTTTGTGATGAATATGGTATACCTGTTACTTTACCTAAGATCGCTTCTCTGAGTGCTCAGCCTGTCTGTGAATTTCTGCGTTTACTTTTGAACGTAGCTGCCGGCGGCAGTGAAGCTATCGCTGCTTACTGGCGTCTGTTAAAATGCGGCGTTGTAAAGCTGGTCTATAGCTTTGACGGAGAGCAGCTCAACAGATTGAAACAGGAATATTTATATAATGATCTGCGGCAACTGCGTAAGGCAGTTCGTGATAAGGCTGATGCCAATGAAAATAAGCAGTGGTCAGCTGATTTAGGCGAACTTGAGTTGCTGCTGGACAAGGTGCAGCGGCGAGATACGGCGGCTGCTTATGGAGAAACATTTAAAACAATATTAGAAGCTTTGGAGCTGCCTGTTAAGGCTGGCGAAAATTATAAATGGCAGGGCAGATCTGCTTGAGGTTAAAAATATAGTAGAGACAGTACGGCAATTATCCGAAGTTTTGGATACACTGAGTGAAGATTATCAGAATGGCGGTTTGGAAAGTGTGCCTTTAAAAGCGGAGGAATACAGCCAGCTGCTGATTTCTGCCTGTTCCGAACGGCAAATCATTTTAACAGCGGCCGACAGTGAAGGTATTTTATTCGGAGAAGCTGCTAATCTGCAGGGGCTGCTGTTCAAGCATGTTTACATTATGGGACTGCGCGAAGGTGAGTTTCCGCGCAGTAAAAATGAAAACTGGATCTACAATGACAGGGAACGGGCCGAATTGAGCGGTGTCGGCGTGGAATTGGATAATACTGCGTGTGCTTATGCTGAGGATAAATTCTTTTTTGCCGCAGTGGCAGCAATGGCAACAGAAACTCTGACTTTGAGCTGGTACAGCGACGATACAGCTGGCGCTTCCGCATATATTGAAGATGTGGAACGATTATATGCAGCCGGGTGTATAACCAGAAGCAGAGCTGGACGTATAGGCTGGCAGGAGGCTTTGTCTGAGCAGGAGCTGCTGCTGGGGATTACCCAAAAAGATACCTGCCATAATTGGTTGTTGGAGCGGTTGGGAGCAGATTGGACACTGCGCAGCAGTATCGAAAGAATTCGTGAGCAAGGCGATAGTGTTTATAAGGGAGTTTTTGAAGACGTACAGCTGCAGCGGGCTATTAATGAAGCTGTTGGCGGTTTATTCAGTGCGTCGCATTTAGAAACCTATGCTCAATGCCCATACAGGTTTTTACTAAGCTATGTCTGGAAACAGCAGCAATATGAAGAACTTACAGAAACGGTGGAGCCTGCTGTTGAAGGCAGCCTGCTGCATGATGTTTTAGCACGATTTATGGCGGGACATTTGCACGAAAAGCTTACCAAATATCCGCCGACTGAGCTTATAAGTCAGCTTGATGACATTATGACGTCAGTTTGTGATGAATATATTACTGGGAAAGATTGCCGTTACAGATTTCTGGCCTTCGCAGCGTCGGAAGCTGAATTTGCTGCTGCGCCGCTGGCTGCAGCGGGAGCTTGTATACCAGAAAAAAATGGGAACCTTTTGTACCAGTAAAAATAGAATGGGATTTTGGGCGTAACGGCAGTGCTCCGTTGGTGCTGGAGGTCAACGGCGGAAAAATTTATTTGAACGGACGTATCGACCGTATCGACAGTGACGGTAATGGTATTTTTGTTACGGATTATAAACGCAGCCAAACTCCGTCGGGCAGTGAGCTGACAGAAGGACTGGATTTGCAGATTCCGGTATATCTTATGGCGCTTGCAGCCTTAGAGCCTCAGAGCAAAGTGCTTGGCGGCGGTTACTATTCACTAAAGGAAGCGAAACGCAAAGGCGGTTTTGCCATGCAGACTTTAGGAAAAACGCCTTTTACAACAAATAATAAACCGTTCAGTGATGCAGAAGATCAATGGCTGGCTTTTGCAGATTTTTGCCGTACGACTGTCAGAGGATATATCAATACCTTGCGGCAGGGGAATTTCCCGCCGGCGCCGCGTAAAAACTGCCCTGAGTATTGTCCTGGGAAGGATATTTGCCGGGCCTACGGCGAACTGGCAGCAGAAGGCGGTGAAGAAAATGTTTGATTTTACTAAAGCCCAGCAGGAAGCGATAGAGACGCTGGATAGAAATGTATCTGTGTCTGCCGGCGCCGGCAGTGGTAAAACACGTGTTCTCGTAGAACGTTTTGTCAACATTCTTCGACAGAGCCTCAGGCAGGGCGGCAAACAGGTAAGTGCTGCCGATATTCTGGCTATTACCTTTACGCGCAAAGCCGCGGGTGAAATGAAAGAAAGGGTTCGCAGACGTTTGGCGGAATTGGAGCAGGAGGATGCTTTGCATGCATCTTTCTGGCAGCAGCAGCTGGAACTGCTGGAACAGGCGCGTATCAATACTATACATGGTTTTTGTAACAGTCTGTTGAAAGAAAATCCCGTGGAAGCAGGTCTTGATCCTGCTTTTCAGGTAGCTGAAGAAGTAGAAATGGATGAATTTTTACTGCGCACTGTGCAGCAGTTTGTAAAACAGGGACTGCGCCGCGGTGACAGTGATATTTTACGTCTGGCTGATGAATATACCGCAGCTGATGTTGTAAAACAGCTATTGCTTGCCATACCTAAAATGGATGCGATTTTGAACTTTGGTGATTTGTTACAGCCGTATCAGGCAAAGATGAACGAGAAAAACGTATTACAGGTACAACTGCAGGAGCTGCTATTGGAACTGGCAGAAGACAAAATGAAGGTGAAAGCCTCAGCTCATAGGCAAAAGCTGGAATTGCTGCGCGAACACCTTCCGGAACTTTTAAAGGCGGCAGCAGACAGCAGCAAGCCTGAAAATATGACGCTTTTAGACAGCTATGTGGGTACTCTAGCTGCAACAAGCAGTGATAAAGCAGTGGTCAAAGCGGCTAAAGAAATTCTGCAGCAGCTGCATTTGCTGGCGGCAGACGCAGCTGCACTGAAATTGATACCCTGCTGGCAGCAGGCTCTGGTGAATTGCAGTGCTTATCTGCGTGAACAGCAGGAGCTTAATAATATGCTGGGCTTCGACGACTTGGAAAGCAGGGCCTTGGAGCTTTAAAAAATAACCGCCAGGTTTGCAGTAAAAACAGCAGCCGCTATCAGTATATTATGGTCGACGAATTTCAGGATACTAACGAACGCCAAAGAGAACTTGTTTATTTGCTGTGCGGCGGTGATAAAGACAGGCTGCTGGGACATAAGCTGTTCGTAGTAGGTGATGCCAAGCAATCAATTTATCGTTTTCGCGGCGCTGACGTAAGTGTATTTGCTCGTGTCAGGCGCGATATAGAAGCTGCTGGCGGCAGTAATATCGTTTTAGATGATAACTTCCGTACAGTTGATAAAGTGCTTGATTTATGCAATTTGGCCTTTGCGGCATTATTAGGTGAAGATAGACAGCAGGACGTTTATTTTGAAGCTCTGAATGCTAATCGTGCGACTGATATTTTGCCGGAAATGCTGGCAATAGCATACGATAAAGAAAGCAAAGCCTGCCGCAGGGAAGCGGAGGCTGCCGTTATAGCAGAACGGATACTGCAGCTGCATACCGAAAAACAGATAGCCTACGAAGATATGGTGATATTACTTGGCGCATTAACAGCGGCTAAAAGTTTTGCCTCTGCGCTGCAGCAGGCGGGGATACCGTATACTATCGTTGACGGCAAAGGCTTTTACGAACGCCGGGAAATCATTGATCTGATCAATTTACTGATATTTTTGGAAGACAGCAGCCGCAGTTTAGAGCTTGCTGGTGTGTTGAGGTCGCCGTATTTTGCTGTTGATGATGAAAGCTTGACAGCACTTTTTCTGGAGCTGAACAGGCAGGAGGAGCAGACAGTTACCTTATGGCAGCTGCTGCAGCAGGATGCATGGCCGTTGATTGATTATCAGAAGCGCTGCCGGCTGCTGACTGCTGTAGAGAAACTGCGGCTGCTGCGGCAATATGCTGAGACGATGCCATTGCCGGAATTGCTGCATACGATTGGTGATGTCTTACAACTGGAACCGCTTCTGGCAGCGCAGGAATTTGGACTGGAAAAGCTTGCCAATATTAAACTGATTGCTTTGGCTGAGTCCTATACCATAGAAAAGTATGGGACACTGGCAGACTACCTGCTGAGGCTGCAGCAGCTGCGCCAGGCTGGAGCAAGAGAAGCAGCTGCTGCAGATATGACGGGCTGCGCTTCTGTGACGATTATGACGATCCATAAATCCAAAGGCCTGGAATTCCCTGTAGTTTTTGTACCCGCGCTTGATGCTAGGAGCAAAGGTGATACGGATATGCTGCGATTTAATGCAGATGCAGGTTTAGGAATTAAAGTGGATATGGGCGGCGAATTGCAGGATACAAGCGTCATGCTGGCAATCAAAGACATAGAAAAGCAGTTGGATAGCGCTGAAAAACAGAGGCAGTTATATGTTGCAATGACAAGGGCGCAGGACAGGCTGATCCTGTCAGGTACTTATGACAGCAGAAGCAAAAGCAGAAGTGAGAACTGGTTCAGCAGCCTGCGTAATATTTTACAGGACTATGACCAGTTCCTGTTAAAGGAATATGAAGCTGGTAAAAAAGGAACTGCCGTTAAATCAGCAGCAGATTTGGAACAGGTACTTGTAACAGATGAGCTGCTGCAGCGGATCAAACCGCTGCCGGAATATGGGTTGGAGTGGCAGCGCAGCTTGTCAGCAACAGCGCTGCAGACGTATCTTGATTGCCCCCGCTGTTATTATTACCAGTATATTTTGCAGATGCCGGGGTATGAAGCTGTAAATGCAGCTGATGCAAGCGGTTATCTGCCGGCGGCATTGCAGGGTACCGTTATCCATAAGGCTTTGGAATTACTGACGAACGGTTACGAACAGGAACCGGCTTTCAGGTCAGCGCTGCAGGCATATAAGGTACAGGGAAGTGCTGCAAGGACATACGATATGTATATGCAGTATATTAATGGACCGCTTTATCAAAGGCTGCAGGAAGCTGAACGTAAGGCTGAGATCAGCTTTGAGTTGCCGCTGCTGCAGGAATATGGGATTACTGCTGTGTTCAGCGGTTATATTGACTGTACTGTTTTTAACAGTGACGGGACTCTGACGATCGTCGACTATAAAACAGGCGTGCCGCCGGCAGCAGGCGAACCTGCGCCGGGTTATATTTATCAGCTGGCACTGTATCAAAAGGCAGCGTCAGAATTATGGCAGCGCCCGGCAGCACTGGCCGAACTGCATTTTTTACAAAATAATTCCTGCTGGCAGCTGCAGGATTGCAGTGATAGGCTGCAGGAAGTTGCCGAATTATGCAGAGATATTTTTTCGAAACGCAGAGAAAGTGAATTTACTGTGAAAACTGAATATTGTAAACTGCCCGTTTGCCTATTTTTGTGCAGGCAAAGAATAAACAACTAAAAATTAATAAATAAAAACACCTGTGAATACAGGTGTTTTTTATTTATCTGCAGTTGTTCAAATTTAATATTTTCGCAGGTTAAAGAAGCGCAACAATGACGATACATACAGTGTTTTTAATAATTCCATTCACTTGTATCTATAAATCACAAACATTCCTTATAGTTAACAAGAATAGCAAAATATAACAATAAGTTAAATCTGAAATTAATTATGTAAATAAAGATATCTTGCATACTCAAAACAAATATGTTATTATACATAAAAATATCTATAAAGAAAAATAAAAATTTAAAAAGACAAACTTTTTTTAATAATGTGAATTAAAATTTACAAATTATAAAATTTTGCAATAAGAGGATGTTAAAAAATATCTGACAAAGATAGTTTACTTTAAAAAAGTTTAACTGACGGGTGTCCTTTACAGTAAGTAAAAACAACGCCGTAAAATGGCGCTCAATAATTGGTACCCCGATGAATATAAAGCACAAAAGCCTGTAAGGGAGTGATACAGTGAAAATTCCATTGAAATAAACTCAGACCAAAAAATATTCTGAGTTTGGGGTGATCTGCTATGAAAGAAAAAGAAACAATGAACACAATTGAAACAAAAGCTAAAAGCATCGTCGGTTCTCTGGTGATGATCTGCCCGGTTTGCGGCAAAGAATTCGTCTGTAATAAAGCCCATCATGTTTACACGGCTTTGATAAAAAGAAAACGCTACTATTACTGCAGGTACTCCTGCTTTAAGAACAGACCGGGAGCTAAGTAATATTTAGATTGATGATTTGGCTGATTGACATGGAAATGCTTTAGTTAAGATATAATTTCCCCGGCTGTTATACAGTCGGGGGTTTAATATATTGAAGTTTTAAAGAACTAAAGGACAGTAAAACTTGGATAAAGTTTTACTGTCTTTTTTATTTATTCTGAACATATTTTTGCAATAAACTTTACAAATCTTTAACAAAAACAACGTTTAGATTTAATCAAAATTCGTTATCATACATAACAGAGCTCGGAACTAAAAAAGTGGAGGGTAAAAATGATGATGAAAAAGAAACTTGCGGCACTGCTTTTAGCAGCTGCCAGCGCGATGGTCTTTACCGGCTGCGGCAGCAGTGATAATCAGTCTAAAGGCAGCGTTGACAAAAAGGTGCAGATCGAATATTGGCATGTAGCCTCCGAAAGCTTCGGCGGTGCAACTGTTAAAGAACTGGTCGCAGATTTTAATGCCAAGCATCCCAATATCCAGGTTGTCGAAAAATATAACCCCGATATGTATAAAGGCCTGACACAAAATCTGCAGGCTGCTATCGCTTCCGGTAAAAATCCTGACGTTGTACAGATGGGCTGGTCTTATTTGAACTATGCCGCTGAAAATCTTAAGTACACTGACCTGCAGCCGATGATCGAAAAGCAGGCTCCTGAAGACAAAAATTTCTTGAAAGAGAATTATCTGCCCAATGTTTTGGCATTAGCTCAGACTGATGACGGCAAACAGATCGGTATTCCTTATTCTATCAGTGTGCCGGTCCTGTTCTATAATCCTGAAATCTTTACTGCAGCAGGACTTGATCCCAATAATCCGCCTAAAACCTGGAAAGAGGTAGTGAACGCGGCAAAACAGATCAAAGAAGACCGGTAATATGGGCTTTTTTATGCAGGAATATGCTGATAACTGGACTCAGCAGGCCATTATTGAATCTAACGGCGGTTCAATGCTGAAAAATGAAGGCGGCAAAGTCAAAGCCGGTTTCGATACTCCCGAAGCGGCAGAAGCGTATCAGCTGCTGGCTGATATGGTCAAAGACGGCAATGGCCTGCATGCTACTAATGAAGAAGGGTTCCAGGCTTATCTGTCCGGTAAGCTGGGGATGGTCTGCACTACTATCGGCAAACGTGCCAATTTTGAAAAAAGCGCCAAGTTCAAAGTTATGGCAGCTCCTTTCCCGCAGTTTGAAGGCAAAGAGTTGAAAGTGCCGGCAGGTGGTAACTTTCTGATGCTGTTCTCAAAAGATGCCGATAAACAAAAAGCAGCCTGGGAATTCATCAAATATATCGAATCACCTGAAGCGCTGGCTAAATGGAGCACCGGTACAGGTTATCTGCCACCTCGTAAAGGCGTAGCAGAAGACCCCAACGGTTTCAAAAAAATGATCGAAGAAAACAAAAATATCCAGGTAGCCTTGTCCACGATGCCTAATCTGGTAAAATGGGCCAGCTTCCCAGGCGCTAACGGCTTACAGGCTGAACAGCTCCTGATTGACGCCCGCGATATTATACTGAGCGGCAAAGAAACTGCTGCTCAGGCGCTGCACGAAACTGCAGAAAAGATCAATAACTTACTGTAATACAAACGCTTGAACCAATCAGGATGCTGCTTGCCGCAGCATCCTGATTTTTACCAAAGGAGAGTTGTCATGAATAAAGCCAAGTGGCCTGCGTTTTGGTTCTTACTGCCGGCGGCACTGCTGTTTATTGTTTTCTTTTACTGGCCGCTGCTGCAGAATCTGTATCTTAGCTTTTTCAGCTGGAATATGATCAGCCCGACGATGAAATATGTGGGACTGAGCAATTACAGTGATATTTTAGGCAGCAGAGAGCTGTACAAAATCATTGGGAATACGATAGTTTTTGTACTTATTATGCTGCTGTTCAACTTTGTCTTGCCCTATTTTTATTCGTTTATCCTCGGGCACCTGCTTCAGCGGGGGAAAATGTTTTATCGCTCTGTTTTATTTCTGCCGGCAACTTTATCCCTGGCGGTGGCAAGCATTCTGTTCCTGTGGATCTATAATCCTTTAGCCGGCCCGCTCAGTATAGTGCTTGCGTGGTTTGATATAGAATCGCCGCGCTGGTTTAAGGAAAATCTGCTCGTGATCTTTTCTATCTGTACTATCATTGGCTGGAAGGTGTTTGGCTATAACCTGATCGTGATGCTGGCAGCGATGGTTGCCGTACCAAGGGAAATGATCGAAGCAGCCAAGCTGGAAAACGCTTCGAACTGGACGATCTTTAGACGTATTATCATACCGATGACTTCTTCGACTGCGATTTATGTTTTCACGATCACTGTAGTTTTCGGTCTGCAGTATGTACTGGTACCTGTCAATATGCTGACGCAGGGAGGACCGGATCAGGGCAGTTCCAATTTGGTATATATCGTCTATCAGTATGGTTTTATTTTCTTCCAAACCGGTAAATCAGCGGCTTTCGCTATTATCACCATGTTCTGTTATATGGCGTTCCTGTATCTGAAAAATAAATATCTGGAGAAAAAAGTTTATTATGAGAACTAAAACACATCAAGATCTTTGCTGGCATCTGCCTTTGCTTGTGGCAGTATTTATTCAGCTGTGGCCGATAGTTTTTATGGTTTCCACATCGCTCAAAGATATGGACCAGATTTTTCAGGCAACACTCAATCCATTGCCTCTGCCACCGACATTGAATAACTATCTTACCGTATTAGGCAATTTTCCGCTGTTTACTTATATCTATAATACATTTTTCATTGCTGCGTTCGTAACAGTATTCAAAGTGCTGACCAGTGTTTTGGCAGCTTTTGCCTTTATCTATTATGACTTTAAATATAAAGAAACTGTTTTTAACAGCATGCTGCTGACCTTCTTTATTCCGATAACGGTACTGATCATGCCGAATTATTTGCTGATGAGCAGGCTGGACCTGCTGAATACTCCCTGGGGTGTTATGCTGCCGCAGTTTGTTGATGGTATGGGTGTGTTCCTGATGCGTCAGACGATGCGCGGCATACCCAAACCATTGCTGGAAGCCGCTGTTTTAGATAATGCCGGCCCGCTGCAGGTATTGCACAAGGTTGTGCTGCCGCTGATCAAACCGTCGATAATAGCAGTCGGTATCCTGTTTTTTATCAACTCATGGAACGAATACTTTTGGCCGCTGCTGGTGCTGCAGGACAAAGAAACCTATACCCTGCCGCTGGCACTGCAAATGTTTATCAGCGCTGAAGGCGGCAGTGAGTGGGGGATAGCTATGGCTGTCGCTACTCTGACCAGTCTGCCGCCGCTGGCATTATATCTCGTCTGCCAAAAATTTATACTCAATACCTTTATGCAATCGGGGGTCAAAGGATAATATATGAACAGTATTGTATTTGAAAACGTCTGTAAATCTTACGGCGATGCTAAAATCGTCAAGTCTTTGAATCTGGAAATAAAAGAAGGCGAGCGCCTGATTTTGCTGGGGCCTTCCGGCTGCGGCAAAACTACTACGCTGCGAATGATCGCTGGTTTGGAAGATATTACCAGCGGTCAGCTGAAAATGGGAGGCAGGGTAGTTAATGATATTGCTCCCGGTGAACGTAATATTGCCATGGTTTTTCAAAGCTATGCGCTGTTTCCGCATCTTTCTGTCTGGGATAATATCACCTTTGGTCTGCATATCCAAAAGCTTCCGGAAGCGGAAATCAAAAGAGCCGATGAAGCCTTAGAAATACTTAATTTAAGAGGCTATGAAAACTATAAGCCCAAACAGCTTTCAGGGGGGGCAGAAACAGAGAGTGGCCTTATGCCGTGCCCTTGTAAAGCAATCACCCTACTTTTTACTGGATGAACCGCTGTCCAATTTGGACGCTCAGCTGCGGCAGCAGGCCAGGACAGAACTGGTACGTATTCATGAGATCTATAAACCGACAATGATTTATGTAACGCATGATCAGGTAGAGGCAATGACTGTCGCCGATCGTATCGTTGTGTTGAAAGATGGCGAACTGCAGCAGATAGCCGCTCCGGATACGATCTACCGTCACCCGGCTAATACATTTGTTGCCGGTTTTATTGGCGCCCCGTCAATGAATATCCTAAAAGCACGTTTTAACCGTGATTGTATTTGTATCGGCAAGGCCGTACTGCCGGTACCGGAGCTGTGGCGTCAGGTGATCGGACAGCGCAGAGACCTGCTGCTGGGTATCAGGCCTGAGCATTGCCGTTTAAGCGAGGACGCTGCTGTACAGGGAAGTATAACTTATGTAGAAAATACAGGTAATCAGCGTACTGTTGAATTACAGCTTGAGAGTGGTGAGAATATCAGCGTTACAGTAAGTGACCGCAATGCGGATGTACAAAATTCCAGCGGGATCTGTTTCAGTTGGGACGATGTGAGTCTGTTTGATGTGACAAGCGGCAGGAATATTGGCTATATAGAAAAAGGGGAGGTTTTTACTGATGCAATGGGCAGTTAGTGATCTGGCTTTTGGCGGTTTCAATAAAAAATATCTCAGCGGTTTGCCGTTGACCTATAATATCGAATTTTTTTATGAATTCGGGACCGACCATTATTGGGATACGGTATTGCTGCCGCTGGCTCAGAATAATAAGGAAAAAAGAACATTTTCTATCCATGGTCCCTGTGTTGCTGTAAATCTGGCAGACAGCAGTGATGAATATTATTTAAAAGCCTACGCTCAAACCTTTACCTATGCCCAAAAGATCAAAGCAGAATTTGTAGTTGTGCATACCAATGAAATTTACCATGGTGAGTTTGCCGCAGTTAAAGAACTGGTCTATCAGCGCTTGGCTGAAGTGATCAGCCTGGCACAAAGCTACGGCGTTCAAGTTGTTATAGAAAATGTGGGTCTGCGTCCCTGTGGATCACTGCTTTTTGATTTTGAAGAATATCTGGCACTGTTTGAACGTTATCCGCAGGCTCTGGCACTTTTGGATACGGGACATGCCCACGTTAATGGCTGGAATCTTCCTGAAACCGTGAAACGGCTGCAGAAAAAGCTGTTGGCTGTACATGTGCATGATAACGATGGCAGCGGAGACAGCCATCAGCCTGTAGGACTGGGAACGATCGAATGGGAACCTTATTTTGCTTCTATCAGGGATTATGCACCGAATGCACTGCAGATATTGGAATATGCTTATATTGAGCCGGGAGTTCTTACCGAACACCTGCATAAGCTGGAAAGCCGTTATGGTGCACTGCGATTTTAAGTATAAGATGTAAATAGTGATTTTTAGTTTAGTAAAGCATTTGATTTAAATAGTGATAATAAAAAAGCAAGCCGCTAGCGGCTTGCTTTTTTATTATGCTTTTGAGCTTTATTTTGACTGCAGCCACTGCTGTTTTTCAGGATTGAAGCATTCTCCAAATATGGCGCCGCCAAGTATAAGTACGGCTCCGAGCATTTGTAAAGGCAACAGGACTTCATGTAAAAAGAGTACAGAAAAAACAACTGCAGACAGTGGTTCCAGATAACCGCATATGGCAACGGTCTGGACTGGCAAGTCTGTAATAGAAGAAAAATATAAATAACAGCCGATTCCTGTATTAAGCAAGCCGAGCAGTAAAACCGGTATCCAGTCAATCGTTGTTAGTGACAGAACAAAGTTTTTCTGCATACTGACAAATGCGACGACGATAAAAGAGCCGATGACAAGTTGCAGCAAAGAATTTTCCAAACCGGATTCAGGTTTGGCTTTTTTATTTGCTGTTACCATCAGTGCATACATAAACGCAGACATTAAGCCGCAGAAAAGACCCCAAATAGTTTTACCTTCGTCCAGCGCCTGTAAGTTCACTAGGCACATCCCGGCCAGAACAGTTAAAAAACCAGCTATTTTAGGCCAGGTCAGAGTTTCACGAAAAAGAAAAGGTGAAAGAATCATAACGATTACCGGACCGCAGTAATAGGCTAAAGATGCTATGCTGATCCCGACCTGCTGATAGGCTTCGTAAAGCAGCATCCAGCTTGCTCCCATAGCTGACGCCGAAATGAAAAGATAAAGGCAAGTGTGCTTATTCCGGTAAAAAGTAAACCTTTGTCTGGAAACCGTAAAAACAGTTATAAGAAAAAGGCTGCCAAGCAATAGACGCAGCAGAACGATTTCGTAGCTGGGCAGATTGATATTACTGGCAACGATGCCGTTGGAACCAAATAACAAAAGCGCAGCAAAGTATTTATAGTAAGATGATTTCATAGAAATACAAAACCTTTCTTCAAATTGTTTATACCAGCCTGCAGTAAAGTTTATTCAAATAAACTTTGCTGCAGGTCTGCCTGATTGCTTGGAAAAGTGCTCAGATAGGCAAATAACTGCTGGTTATTCTGAATGATACCATGCTGACGGCATTTTTGCCGCAGCAGCTGCATCAGCTGTTTACTGTTGGGGCTGTCGATAACGTACTGATTACCGTAGGTGTCGATATAGCGTTTTTTCAGTCTGGGAAAGTGTCTGTCCAGCTGCTGGGAAAAGTATTCGCGGTTGCCGTCGCGCAGCGTCAGCCCCATACCGAAACAAATAATTCCGTAAACGCCGGCTTCGATACAGTAATCTAAAATACCGCGGAGATTAGCTTCGGTATCGTTGATAAAAGGCAGAATGGGAGCAAGCCAGACTACAGTCGGGATACCTGCGTCACGTAATTGCTTTAAAGCTTCGAAACGCTCACGGGTCGTACTTACATACGGCTCTATTTTTTTGCACAATTCTTCGTCATAGGTGGTCAGAGTCATTTGGACTACGCATTTTGCAGACGCGTTTATTTTTTGCAGCAGATCAAGATCCCTCAGGATCCGGTCCGATTTAGTCAGCACTGTAAAACCGCAGCCATATTTATAAACAAGCTCCATAGCCTGCCGCACGCTGCCGAGTTCGGTTTCCAGAGGAATATAAGGATCTGTCATCGACCCGGTGCCGATCATACATTTTTTGCGCTTGCGCCGCAGGGCCTCTTCCAGCAGTACAAGAGCGTTTTGTTTGACTTCGATATCTTCAAAAGCATGCGGCATTTGATAACAGCTGCTGCGTGAATCACAGTAAATGCAGCCGTGTGAGCAGCCGCGATACAGGTTCATACCATTTTTAGCTGAGAGGATGCCTTTTACTTGCACATAATGCATAGCTGTACCTTTCTGTGTCAGGACAGGCGAAGCTGCCTAATAAAAAATAGCATAGTTGTTTAATGGCTTTCATTATACCATATCTGCCAGGACAGTAGTGTGAAAGTGTTGTGCGGACGGGCAGCAGCACTGTTTGCTGGAGGTGATTTTGGCGATTATCAAAACGTAAGAGCAATAACGGAACCGGACGGCGGCGTAAAAAAGTTCTTGTATGTCTTGTGGGGGGGTACAACAGTGCTATAATTATAGAAAATATTGTTTGGTAAATGTTTTACAAGTAATAGCAGATAAAAGGCTGATAATTTTAAAAAATATGATCTGATTACATTAAGATGTGAGGCTGGCAATATGTACGATGAACGCTGTTTGAAAATAATCGGCGCTAATATCAAGCTGCTCAGAACATGCCGCGGTATCAGCCAGGGTGAACTGGCCCGGGCTTTGGTTATCAGTCAAACGCATCTGAGCAATATTGAGTGCTGCAGGGTCGCAGTTAATTTCCGTGTTTTACTGCGTGCCGCTAATGCGCTGGAGTGCACATTAGATGATTTGCTGCAGCTGGAATTTACGGAACCGCCAAGAACAGTAATGGAGGTCAGAGAATATTCATCTGCAGAAGTTAAGGGCTTTCTGCAGAAACTACAAGCCGGTAAAAAGACGTAAGGGGACACCGCAGCAGGTAAAGGCGGCCGGGCTTGAAAAGTAAAAATTTACAGCTAAGCGGGAAGAGGAGCGAGAAAAATTGTTGGATTTGATGGGAAAAGGAATAACTGTAGTTTTAACTTTGGGGATCACCGCATCTGTATGGGCGGCACCTTCATTGCCGGGCAGCAGTGCTGATGTCAGGGCCTTGGAACAGAATCGCGGCGCTAGGCAGCAGCAAACTGATCTGCAGCAGCCAGAGCAGCAGAAGGCAGATGAAGAAACGCTGCCGCAGAAATTACTGCTGCGGCAATTTGTCTTTACAGGCCAGCAGGAAATAGACCCGGCAGCATTGACTGAGGCAACGCAGGGGTATTTGGGACAGGAAGTGACTGTTACGGAACTGGAACAGGCGGCTGCTGCAGTAACTGATTATTGCAGGCAGCAGGGCTATACGGTGGCAACAGCTGTGCTTCCACAGCAAAATATTCAAGACGGGACAGTTGAGATCAGGATTTTTCTGGGGACTTTAGGCAAAGTAATCATCGAAAATGATTCGCGCCTGGCCGATGCTGCGGCCGCTGCTTTGGCTGCTGCACTGGAACGGGATGGTTATATCAGAACTGCGGGGATCGAGTCTGTACTTAATAATTTCAATGATTTGCCGGGTATCAGCTCTGCCGGTATTTTGAGTGCCGGTGAAGCGATCGGCAGTACGGATCTGACAATCGCTCTGCATGACGGAAAAACTGCCGAACATATTGTGTACAGCGATAACTACGGCGGCAAATACAGCGGCCGGTACCGTTATGGTTTTCAGACAACGCTTAATAATCCCGGCCGGATCGGCGATAAAATTTTTGCAGGCGGGATGCTGAGCAATGAAGATCTGCATAATTATAATTTTGGTTATGAAATGCCTCTTGGAAGCCGGGGTACAAGGCTTGGCATCAGTTACAGCCAAATGGATTATACCTTGGGTGATTACTTCGCCCTGCTTGATGCGGTAGGGCGGGCAAAAACGCTGAGCCTGTATGCGTCGACACCGCTGATCAACACCAGCAGCAGGCATCTGAGCGTTATTTATGGTTATGATAACCGGCAGTTGAAAGATGAAATGAGAAGCTTTGGCGAGCTGGGCAGCACCAGAAAACACAGTAATACACTGCACGGCGGCATTGTAGGCAGCAGGCGCGGCAGTGCCAGTGCTACCGGTTACAGTGCTTTGTATTATCTGGGACAGCTAAGCTATGATGACGCCAGCGCGCCTGAGACGGAAGGGCGTTTTTCTAAATTCACTACGGATATCAATCATATCCAGCATCTGGGATCTGTTTTCGACCTGCATCTGAATTTTCACGGTCAGCTGGCCAGCCGCGATTTTGACGGCAGTGAGCAGTTCAGTCTGGGGGGAGCCAACGGAGTACGTGCTTACCCTCAGGGAGAAGCCAGCGGTGACAGCGGTTATCAGGCCACGGCCGAGCTGCGGTATTCTACTCCCGTGCCATATTTAAGTCTTGCTGCTTTTACAGACTGGGGCGAAGTGGACCTGGCTAAAAGCTGCGGTCAGCACCGTAATCTGGCCGGTTGGGGCGTAGGTGTAGAATATGCGAAGCCCAATGATTATTTTCTGCGGCTGGATTATGCAAGGAAACTTGACGGGGAGAAATTCCAGAGTGAAGCTGAGGATAAAAACGGCAGGCTGTGGTTTTTGGCATATAAACTTTTTTAAATAGGGCTAAGGGAGGCAGTTAAAGATGAAAAGAGGGACAAAGCTTTTATATAAAAAAATATTTGCCGGGTTATTAGGCGGCGGGATGCTGTTTATGCCAAACTGGAGCTATGCGCTGCCGAGCGGCGGACAGGTAGTGACCAATAACGGCACTATTACTGCCGGGGGCAAGGTGATGGATATAACCGGCAGCGGCAATGTGGCGATCGATTGGAACAGTTTTAATATCGCGGCTGATGAAATTGTGAATTTTAAAAATATGCAGGCTGTTTTGAATTATGTCAGCGGCGGCAGTAAAAGTGAGATTTTCGGCAAGCTCAACGGCGCCGGGGTGAATGTGTTTTTGGTCAATCCTAATGGGATACTGTTCGGTAAAACGGCACAGGTCAACGTAGGGCAGCTGACGGCATCGACCCGCAGTCTTGAAAAAGCAGCTTTAAACAGCTTTAACGGCAGTTTGTCACCGCTTGATGCCGGCGGTGCGGCCAATGTCAAAGCGGATATCATCAATCTTGGCAAGCTGAAGGCGGGTAAACTGGTCTTAGAAGGGAATAACCTTTCGATCATCGGCTCTGACAGCCTGGAAGTAGCTGATAAAAGTAAAATCACGCTGCGGGCCGGGGAAAATATCAATATCGGCTACGAGGTGACCGACAAAACAACGATCGACGTAGGCGATGGCAAGGGGAATACGCATCAGGTCAGCGATTACGGTAAAGGCGGCGGTGATAAAGCCAGCGACGTTCTGAGCACAGCTTCAGTTACCGATCTGAAAGGCAGCGCCAAAAGTATCAACGACGCTATGCTGGTGCATGATGTGTATGAACTGCAGGCCATCGACAGAAATACCGGGACTATAAATGGCAGCAGTTATGTGGTGGGCAATTACATGCTGGCCGGCGATATCGATGCAGGTGATACTAAAAACTGGAACAGCGGCCGTGGATTTGACCCGATAGGACGGCTGAACCGCACAGGAAATGGTGTAACAGGCAGTTTCAGCGGCGCTTTTGACGGTATATGTCACAGTATCCAGAATCTTTATATCAGGCAGATCGGAAACCAATATGATGGTTATATCGGCTTGTTTGAAGGCATTGGCAAAGGCGGCAGTGTCGGCAATGTAAATATGGCTGGCGGCCATATTGAAGGAACATCGAATTTCGGCAGTATTGCCGGATTGAACTGGGGCACGATTTATAATATTGTCAATTCTGCCGAACTGGTATGCAGCAGCGGCGGTGTTGGCGGTATCGTTGGTACTAACGGCGGCGTGATCCGTAATGCCGTCAATAACGGCACACTGAAAATAGATGGCAGAAGCGGCGGTATTACCGGCTACAACGGCGATACTGTTTGGGGCAATACCGGCATTTTGCTCGATGTCAAAAATAACGGCGATATTACTTCTGAAAGTATGGGAGGTATTGGCGGGATAACAGGTATCAATAGTTCCGGCAGTTCGATCACAGGGGCCGAAAATACAGGTCTGGTCGAATTAAAGGATGGCGGCGGCAGTGAAGTTGGCGGTATCAGCGGTGACAACGACGGTCTGATCGAAAATGTTAAAAACAGCGGAAATATTAAAGGGCATATATATAGCACTAATGTTATGGGTGTCAGCTGCGTTGGCGGTATCGTAGGTGAAAATAATGCCGGCGGTGTTGTGAAAAATGCTGAGAACAGCGGCACGGTAATTGGTGATAATACCGTCGGCGGCGTTGCCGGAAGCAACGAGGGGGTACTTGAAAACGCTCAGAATCTTGCTGCGGGTGCAGTCACAGCGGACGGAATGTCTGTAGGCGGAGTGACCGGCTATAATACAGGTTCGATCAAAGACAGCTTTAACAATGCGTCCATAACTGGCGGAACGATATATGCCGGCGGTGTTGCCGGGTCTAACGAAGGCGGCAGTATCAGCGGTTGTTATAATAGCGGGTCGGTCACGGCGCAAAACCTTATTGGCGGTATAACCGGTCGTAATAACAGCGGGTCCGTCATTACCGGCTCATATAATACGGCCACTGTTACAGGCACAGCAGCTGACAGTAAAGGTTTTTCTCAGGTGGGCGGTATCAGCGGTTCCAATAAAGGCACTGTCAATGGCGAAAGTTATAATACTGGTGATGTTGAGGCCGGCGGTTATGGCGTAGGCGGTATTATTGGCTATAATTATGGGGAAAGCATCGTAGAACATGTGTATAATAAAGGCAATGTAACGGGCGGAAGTCAGTATGTAGGCGGTATTGCCGGCAGCTCACAGGGAGAATTGAATAATGTTTTTAACACAGGTGCTGTAGCATCTGGGGTATCAGGGGCAAAATATATAGGCGGTATTGCCGGCTATAGCGTCAGTGTTATCAGTAATGCGTATAATACGGGGAATGTTGGCAGCGTTCGTGCTCAATATGTAGGAGGGATAGCAGGTTATAGTAAAACTGGTACTATTGAAAATTGTTGGAATAGCGGTGAAATAGCTGCGTCTCATTATTTGGGAGGAATTGCCGGATATAATAACAGTGATATCAGAAATTGCTATAACGAAGGTGCGATAATCGGGATGGGCAGCAGTCAGTATATTGCCGGTATCGCAGGCAATAGCAAAAGTGGAACGATAACGAATGTCTATAATTTGGGAGAAGTGACAGGTTATTCGCAGAATTACGGTGTCATCATTGGCGCTGGCGACAGTGTGATAAGTAATAGCTACTATAAAACTGATACCGGTTATAAAAAATATGGCGACGATTCGGAATATGAAAGCATCGAAGCCTTTAATGCGGCCTTCCTGGCAGGGATGACAGATAGTGATAAAGCCCTGTGGCTGACCTATGGCGACCGTATGCCGCCGCTGCTTAAAGGCTTGCTGAAGCCTCTGGATATCAACGTCGGCGATATTGAAACAGAATATACAGGCGGCGACTACACCGGCCTGGCACAGGCGCTTGCCGATAAACTGGCAGAGCAGGGGATCATTATCGACGTTACCAAATTACTGGCTGACGGGAAAACAGAAATCGGCGAATATGATTTGAAAGATCTGCTGTTTTCAACGCAGGACGGTTATGCGCTGAATGTCACCGGAAAGCTCGTCATTAAGGAAAAAAGCCCTGAACCGGAGCCTCCGGCAGATAATTACGCCCCGTCATCTGACAGTAAATATACGGGGACTCTGACGAATATTAAGGCTGAAAAAATGCAGCAGGAAGAATACCGTAATCTTGATAAACGCCGCCGCAATACGATCGAACAGGCGTCGGTATCAGTTGAAGGCGACGGTATCAAGCTGGAATAGGCTGCCGCGGCAGAGAACCTGAACAATCAAACAGCAGCATCAAGAGCAAACCCCCGCCGTTCGGCGGGGTTTTACTTTTGTAAAAGAATAGTGAAATTTGCCTGTTAGGTAAGTTTTTTGGTATAATATAACGATACGAAGGGAGGTAAAAGCCTATGCCAATCGAATATATTTTACTGGGCGTCGGGATCGTGCTTTTGGGAATCGAAGCAGTGGTGCCGGGGTTTGGCTTTTTTGGCGTTACGGGTCTGATCTCGCTGCTGGCAGGCTCATATTATCTGCTGGGCGGCGGCGCTGAGGCCGCGTATATTTTGCTTGGTGTTGTACTGGCACTGGGCGCAGTAGTTGCCCTGCTGTTTGTTTATCTGCCCGCCGAAAGCAAGTGGAATCCCTTTGTTTTATGGGAGAAACAAGAGAACCGCCACGGTTATATAGGTGCCGAGGATCACTCGCAGTATCTTGGTAAACGTGGAGAGGTCGTAGCACCGCTGCGCCCTGCGGGAACTGTCATCATCGACGGCGAACGTGTCGACGTGGTGAGCTTTGGCGATTATATCATGCCGGGCGCATTGGTAGAGATCGTGAAAGTGGAAGGCAATAAACTGTTTGTTCAGGAAGTAAAAACTAACTAGTAAAGGAAGTGTTGTGATGTTTGATTTTTTGTTTAACGGCGGGTTCATGTTTATCCTGATCATTGCCGGTATCGCCGTATTTTTGAATTTTGTGCCGCTGGCGCTGTGGATCTCGGCTATTGCTGCCGGCGTCAACGTTGGTATTTTCAATTTAGTGGGTATGCGGTTCCGCCGCGTGCCGGCTTCCCAGATCGTGCTGCCGCTTATCAAAGCTAATAAGGCAGGTCTGGACGTCAATGTCAATCAGCTGGAAGCGCATTATCTGGCCGGCGGCAACGTTGACCGTGTCATCGATGCGCTGATCGCTGCTCACAGAGCTCAGATCCCGCTGTCTTTTGAGCGTTCCTGCGCTATTGACCTTGCCGGACGTAATGTGCTGGAAGCAGTGCAGATGAGCGTTAACCCCGAAGTAATTGAAACGCCGGTAGTTTCGGCAGTTGCTAAAGACGGCATCGAACTGAAGGTCAAAGCCCGCGTTACCGTACGCGCCAATATTGACCGTCTGGTCGGCGGCGCCGGTGAAGCGACTATCATCGCCCGTGTCGGCGAAGGTATCGTTACTAACGTTGGTTCTGCAGTTAAACACAGCGATGTACTGGAAAACCCTGATTTCATTTCGCGTACCGTTTTGGCTAAAGGCCTTGACGCAGGTACTGCTTTTGAGATCCTGTCTATTGATATTGCCGATGTCGACGTAGGCCGTAACATTGGCGCCGCTTTGATGACTGACCAGGCCGAAGCCGATAAACGAATCGCCCAGGCCCGCGCCGAAGAACGCCGCGCAATGGCAGTTGCTAAAGAACAGGAAATGAAAGCCTATACCCAGGAAATGCAGGCGAAGGTCGTCGAAGCTCAGGCCAAAGTACCGACTGCGTTGGCAGATGCTTTGGAAAACGGCCGTTTAGGCGTGATGGATTACTACCGCATGAACAATATCAATGCTGATACTGATATGCGGAAAATGATTGCCGGTTCCAGCCCTGAAAATAGCGGCGAAAAAGGCAGCAACCCGAAATAAGCCGACTGTATGAGCCGGTTATTGTATTGAGATGAGGCGAATGTATGGACAATTTAATGCTGTTTTATCCTCTCATCGTACTGTTGTTTTTTATCTTTTTCGATGTCCGTAACCGCAAGAAGCGTCCTGCGCCGCCACCGCAGCAGCCTGCTGATTGGCAGACGCAGCTGCCGGAGGAAAGGCAGGGGCGCGGCTATGAAGGTGAGGACGAAGAAGCTGTACCGTGGTATGTGGAGTTTCCTGAAGACCGGGCGCCCAAAAAGCAGCCTGAGGCGGAAAATACCTGTCAGGAACCTGCACCGGCAGCAGAAGCTGCTGTTCCGGAACCCTTGTATAAACGTTTTGAGCCACAGAAGCCCCAGCCTGCCTTTAAAGGCTTTCGCAGCCGCGGGACAGTAGCTGAAGATGTACGCTATGGCTTTGTGATGGCGCAGATATTGGACAAACCTCGGTCGCTGAAACCGTACGATGATAGTTTTTGATAATTGGGCAAGATTATTTTTCTAACGAAAGAAGTGTTGTTAGTTAATGAATAAAAAACTTGCTGCTGTACTGCTGGCTGGAGCGCTGCTTTTTGGGGCCGCTCCGCTGCAGGCACAGGAAAGTTCTTCGATCGATGCCGTTACTGCCGGCGTAGCCGATACAGGCAGGGCTGACAAAGAGGCAGAGAAAAAAATAACTGCTTCGACAGTGCCTTATTCGGTGGCGGTGCTGCCGTATATCGACCAGTCGGGCATGGATGAAAAGGGCCGAAAGGTAGCGGCTAATGCTATCAAAGACGCGCTGAAAGAGAAATATCCGCCTGCTAAAAAAGGCGGCGTGAATACCGTTGCCAGTGCCAAAGCTGTTGCTAAGGCGATGCAGAACCATCCGTTTGAAAACGCTGACGCGCCGGTATTGGCAGAGCTTGTTGCCGTTGGTAAAGAGCTGGGCGTCGACCGTGTGATCTACATGGAGATGGAGCCGCCGCGCAACAAGGAAACCGGCTTTATGGTTATCGTCGGCAGTCAGACTTATAGTTCAGTCATTACCATGAAGCTGAAATGTGTGGATGTAAAAACTGAGAAATATCTGTTCAACAGGATCGTGGAGGAAGTTGGGTCATCGTCGGCCGTAGCTTTTTGGAAGATCGGCGGCGCGAGCCAGAGCAGGGCAGTAAAGAAAGGTGTTGCTGCCTGCATGACTGAATTTTTAACTGCTTTTGACTGATAATCTATAGAGAACAAGGTGATATTGGTGTTAGAAAAAATCGATTTAAAACAAAGCCTGAAAAAAGATGCCTATAATGAAAAAATGAGTTATTTTGAAACCAGGCTGGGAGAGCTGCAGCGTGCTTGCCGCGCTGCTGGTATTCCTGTAATAATTTTGTTTGAAGGCTGGCGTGGGTCACAGCGCAGCGTCATCATCAATCATATGATGCAGCAGATGGATGCCCGCGGGTTCAGAGTTTATTCGGCTTCAAAAATGGCGGATGAAGAACCGGACCAACCTTTTTTTGAGCCTTTCTGGCGGCAGCTGCCGGCAAAAGGCAATATGGCTGTGTATTACCGCAGCTGGTACTATCTGAAAAATGAATATACCTTTGACCGCGATGCGGATCAAGTTAAAAGAATAAATACGAGCTACAGGCATATCAATGCTTTTGAAAAGCAGCTGACTGATGATAATTATGTGCTGCTGAAATTTTTTGTACACGTTTCCGAAAAACAGCTGAAGGCTAATGTGCAGAAGGCTGAAAAAACCTATGGTAAAGGCTGGAACAAGGTCAGCGAAAGCGATGATGATTTTGTAGATTATCAGCGGTATCTGGAAATCTACGAGAAAATGTTTATCGACAGCGACCGGCCTAATGCCCACTGGTATCTGATCGCCGGCGACGATACGCGTTTTGCCGAGGTCTCGATATTTGATGTGATCGTACAGCGGCTGGAACTGGCGCTGGCCGAAGCGGAAGCCCGCAGACAGAAAGCCGGGCAGCAGCTGGTGTTGCCGCGTACCGAGATCTACGACGTTTTATCAAAGGTCGATCTGTCCAAAGAAATCGCAAAAGCGGAATATAAAGAGAAACTGGATAAATACCAGTCCAAACTGAGTATTTTGCAGTATGAAATGTATAAAAAGGGTATTCCTTCGGTCTTTGGCTTTGAAGGCTGGGATGCAGGCGGTAAGGGCGGAGCGATCCGTCGGCTGACGGCAGCTCTCGATCCGCTGGGGTATTCGGTGAACCCGGTAGCGGCTCCCAACGTGGTAGAGAAATCTTTTAACTATCTATGGCGTTTTTGGACACGCTTTCCCAAACAGGGAGAGATCGCCATTTTTGACCGTACCTGGTACGGCAGGGTCATGGTAGAACGTATCGAAGGCTTTGCAACGCAGGATGAATGGGGGCGGGCCTATGCCGAGATCAACGAGATGGAAGCCCAATGGGCGGAATACGGTACGGTGATAGGCAAATTCTGGCTGCAGATAGATAAAGACGAGCAGTATAAACGCTTTAAGGAGCGGGAGCAAAATCCGAACAAGGAATGGAAGATCACTGACGAAGACTGGCGCAACCGTGAGAAATGGGATGCCTATGAAGCGGCTGTGAACGAAATGCTGGTGCGCACAAGTACTGATTATGCACCGTGGACGATAGTGGAAGGCAATAATAAATATTATGCCCGCCTGAAGGTGTTGAAAACGGTGATCGAAATGTTTGAAAAACGGTTGAAGGACTAACAGCACACTGAGAGAGTATAAACGAGGTAGACAAGTTGACCTGGGAGCTTAAAAATGCGTTGAAAGAAATAGTTGCCCGCGAGAGCGGGGCACAGGTATTTGCGCCTGGCGCGCGGAGGCCGGTGGCCTTTATTTACCCCAATACTTATCATCTGGGGATGTCGAATCTGGGACTGCATATCCTGTATCAGCTCATCAACAGCCGCGGCGATTCAGCCTGCGAACGTTTCTTTCTGCCTGACAGCAAGCTCTTAGCAGAGCATAAACGCACGAAAACGCCGCTTTTATCACTGGAAACACAGCGGCCGCTGGCAGATTTTGAAGTTATCTGCGTGATGATGTCATTTGAAATGGATTATACCAATTTACTGACTATGCTGGCGCAGAGCAATGTGAAGCTTGAAGCGGCAGCACGCGGCGCCAAAGAACCGCTGGTGATCATCGGCGGTCCCTGCGCGACCTTCAATCCTGAGCCTTTAGCAGGGGTTGCCGATGCTTTCGTGATCGGTGAAGGTGAAGAAACTGTCAATAAACTGCTTGACGCTGTTTATGAAGCCAGGGACAAAGGCCTGTCTAAGGAAGATACACTGTTGGAGCTGGCGCAGCTGAGCGGCATCTATGTGCCGCGGTTTTATGAGCCGCAGTACGATGCTGGCGGTATGTTCTGCGGTATGCAGGTGTCAACGCAGGTGCCTGCCAGCGTAAAACGCCAGTGGGTACGTGAACTGGATAATTATCCGCAGACATCGGCAATTATGACAGATGCGACTGAATTTGAAAATATGTATATCGTCGAAGTAGCACGAGGCTGCGGGCGGCATTGCCGTTTCTGCATGGCAGGTTATTGCTTCCGCAAACCGCGGGCGCGCGATCTTGAGCTGCTGCTTGCTAAAATACGCAACCGTCCGCCACAGACTAAAAAGGTCGGGCTGATGGGGGCCGCGGTATCTGATTATCCGTACATCAAAGAACTGACACAGACACTGGTAGATGAGCAGGTACCTTTTACGGTAGCCTCTCTGCGGGCCGACACCTTAGATGTAGAGCTGACGCAGGCTTTGGCTGCCAGCGGTCAGAGGACGATGACTGTGGCTCCGGAAGCAGGCAGCGTGAAAATGCGTAATATCATCAATAAAGGCATTACCGAAGAACATGTTTTTAATGCCATAGAACTGGCAGCGGCAGCAGGTATGAAAAATATCAAGCTGTATTATATGCTGGGCCTGCCAGGGGAAGCTGACAGTGATATCGAAGAAATGATAGCGATGATCGGTCGGGTACGAGAAAAGATGGATGCCGCCCTTAATAAAGGCGATCTGATAATTTCCGTGAACGGTTTCATCCCCAAGCCGTTTACACCGTTTCAGTGGTCGCCGCTGTGCGATGTCAAAACCTTGAAACGCCGTTTTAAAATGCTGGAAACCGCTTTTAAAAAAGCGAAACATATACAGGTGCAGACAGAATCCTTGAAGGAAACTGTTCTGCAGGCAGTTTTGGCAAGAGGTGATCGCAGGATCGGCGCCGCTTTATTAGAAGCCTTCCACAGAGAAATGCCGCTGAAGCAGGTGCTGAAAGAGCAGGGACTGGATATAGAGGAACTTGCTGCTGCTGCTTACGAGATCGGCAGGCCTTTGCCCTGGCAGCATTTGGATATGGGCTTTACCGAAGCTTATTTGATCAGCGAGTGGCAGAAGGCGCAGCGGGAAGAATTTACACCGATGTGTTTTGACTTATGCCGCCGCTGCGGTGTTTGCGGGGAGGCACAGGTATGAGTTTCAGATTAAGAAATAACGGGCCGATCTGGCTGGGTGAATTTACGGCGCTGACAGAAGCAGGATTCAGCAACGGCTGCAGCTGCCGTCTGCATGGAGCAAGCAGTATTGTGCCGGACGGATTCAACCTGGCGCTGCATGTGGGCGATGAAGCAGAGCTTGTAAACGCCAACCGCAGGCAGTTTGCGGCGGCGTTGGGTGTGGATGCGGCAAGGTTTACTACCTGTGCTCAGGTGCACGGCAGTAAGGTCGTTTGTGTGACAGAAGGCCTTATCGGCAGCGGCGCTGTGGATTTTGCCGATACTATTGCTGACACTGATGCTTTGATCACCGATTTGCAAAATGTGCCGCTGCTGCTGTTTTATGCAGATTGCGTACCGGTTTTGCTGGCTGATACAGAAACCGGGGCTGTGGGACTGGCGCATGCAGGCTGGCGCGGCAGTGTGGAGGAGATCGCCCTCAAAACGGTGCAGATGATGTGCCGTCATTATGGCTGCAACCCGGAAAAAATGCTGGCGGCGATCGGACCGTCGATTGGCAGCTGCTGTTACGAAGTAGACGATAAAGTTCTGACGGCGGGTGCAAAATACCGTGAGTGTTTTACGCTTAAACCAAATGGTAAATATCAGCTGGACTTATGGCTGATGAATAGATTACAATTAGAAGCAGCAGGACTGGAGCGAGGTAATATCCACTGTGCCGCGACATGTACCTGCGATAATCGGGAACTGTTTTTTTCCTATCGTGCCGAGCAGGGTAAAACCGGGCGCATGGGCGTAAGCATTTGCCGAAGATAAAAAAGGAATAATAGTTTTTGTGGCGAATATAAAACTTTTAGGAGGTCTTTATTTTGTTAAAAGACAATCTGCACAAAGTACAGACCCAGATCGCCGAAGCTTTGAGCCGGCGAACTGAAACTAAACTGACAGGCGATAAGGTAACACTGGTCGCCGTAACTAAAAATCATCCCGTAGACGTGGTGCTGGAATCGCTGGCGCTTGGTGTGACTAATATCGGCGAAAACCGGGTGCAGGAAGCGAAGGAAAAACGCACTATTGTGCCTGACCGCGGCTTCTGGCATCTGATCGGCCATTTACAGACCAATAAAGCCAAGCAGGCCGTCACCTTGTTCGATCTGATCGAATCAGCTGACAGCGAGCATCTTTTGGCTGCGCTGGACAAGGCGGCTGGACAGCAGCATAAGCAGCAGGATATTTTGCTGCAGCTCAACATCGCCCGCGAGGAGCAGAAGACAGGCTTTTTGATTGAAGATTATCTGGCGATATTGCCGCAGCTGGACGACTATAAAAATCTGTGTGTACGCGGTTTGATGGTTATTGCGCCACTGTGCGGCGATATAGAGGAAACACGCCCTGTTTTTAAAGAAGGTTACCGCTGTTTTTGCGAGCTGCGGGCGCAGCGGCCTGGAATCGAGCTGCTGTCGATGGGTATGACTCACGACTTTACAGTAGCTGTTGAAGAAGGTGCTAACATCGTGCGTGTGGGTACGGCCTTATTTGGTAAGCGCGATTACAGTAAAAATAAATGAGCATGAAGGTATGGTGAAATGTATGAAATTTTTTGATCGTATCTCTGAAACTTTAGGTTTATATGAAGAGGAAGATGATGAACTTTTAGAGGAAGAGGAACCTGTAAAAAAGGCTGAAACAGCTCCTAAACGGATTCCCCGCAGTACGCCTGCCGTCAGCAGGGCAGCACTTTCCGCCGAGTCTGCCGCTTTGGAAAAAAGTGAAGCCAGAAGTGAAGTGCCGGCTGAGAAAAAATCCTTCTTCAGCAAAAAGAACGTCCAAAATTCGCCTGAAGGCAAAACCATTTCCATGCCGCTTGCTCAAAAGCAGGTCAAGGTAGTGGTGCTGGAACCGGCTAATTTTGACGATTCACAAAAGGTTGCCGATTATCTGCGCAACAACCAGCCTGTAGTAGTGAACTTTGAAGGTACTGAAGGCCTGGTGACCAAAAGAATGACCGACTTTATCAGCGGTACTATTTACGCTTTAGGCGGCAGTATGAAAAAAATCGGCCGTAATATTCTGGTCTGTGCCCCGAAAAACGTAGATATCGACGCCAGCGTCAACATTTATGATGAAAAGGGTGGTCAACCGTGGAAAAAATAACAGCTCAAACCGGCCTGCTGGCTTTATCGGCGGCGGCGCTATGACTGAAGCTATCATCAAAGGTATTCTGGGAGCCGGACTGGCTGACCCGGGTGAGATCTTTGTCGGCGAGCCGTCAGCGGCACGCTGTGAATATTTACAGAAAACCTACGGCATTAAAGCATCTGGTGATAATAAAGCTGTGGTAAAAGATGCAGGGCTGATCATTCTGGCAGTAAAACCGCAGGTTGTTGATGCGGCGATCACTGCTGAGCTTGCTGCAGCAATGCCGCCGCAGGCAACGGTGCTTTCGATCATGGGCAGTGTCGATCTGGCGAAGCTGCATCAGGTAGTGCCGGGACATGCGGTCATCAGAGTGATGCCCAATACACCGCTGGCAGTAGGTGCGGGGATGACGGCGATTGCGCCTGACAGCAAGGTCAGCTCCGAGATGATCGACGCCGCTAAAACTATTTTTGGTTCCTGCGGCGAGGTCGAAGTAGTGGCTGAAAGTGCTATCGAAGCGATCACGGCGGTATCAGGCTGTGGTCCGGGCTATGTCTTTATGCTGATCGACGCTCTGGCAGATGCTGGCGTTAATGCAGGCCTGCCGCGGGCGCTGGCGATCAAGCTGGCCGCCCAGACATTTGCCGGCAGCGGCAAAATGGTGCTGGAAACAGCATTGCATCCGGCGCAGCTGCGCGATCAGGTAACTTCGCCAGGCGGAACTACCATTGCCGGTATCCATGCTCTGGAAAACCGCGGAGTGCGTGCGGCGATGTATGATGCTGTACTGGCCGTGCTGGAACGCAGTGAGAAATTGAAGGGTAAATAACCAATGGCAGATAGAGAAAAGATTTTAAGATATTTTCGGGCCGGCGGCGATGAAGAACTGGCAGCCAAGCTGCTTGATCTGGCGGAAGGGGCTCATAGAAGCCGAAAATTCCGCGTCAGCGATTTTCTTGATCCGCATGGCTGTAATGTGGCCGAGATCGTTGCGGCCAATTTTGAAAATGTGAAGCTGGAAACCAGCGGCGGTTTTAAAAATGCCGAGCGTATGAAAGTTGCTTTTGTTGCCGAAGACTTTTTTGGTCAGCCGGATTTTGGCATGGTCTGCTTTAAAGTCGAATGGGACAAACGCTATTATGAACTCAGTCACCGCGATATTTTGGGAGCTTTTATGGGGATGGGCTGTAAACGCGAGATTTTGGGCGATATTATTTTTATCCCTGAAGGAGCACAGTTCGTAGCCGATAAATCTTTTACTACTTACATTATGAACAATCTGACGCAGATAGGTTCTGCCCCGGTTTCACTGACCGAGATCACAGAAGCTGACCTGTTGCAGAAGGAAGAAAAGGTCAAGGTCATCAGCGCTACAGTTGCAGCTTTAAGGCTGGATGCCGTTGCTGCTGCAGGATATGGCGTATCCCGGTCACGTATGGCTGACGAGATCAAAGGCCAGAATGTTAAAGTAAACTGGAAAGAGGCCAAGAACGCAGCCCAGCCGGTCAGCGAAGGCGATATCATTTCTTTCCGCAGCCGCGGCAGGGTAGAAGTAGCCGAGATCAGGGGCACTACCAAAAAAGGTCGTTTAAGCATCACGCTGAAAAGATATATTTAATGGGGAGGGTATCACGATATGTTGACACCGTTAGATTTAAACAATAAGAACTTTTCCAAAGGCTTCCGCGGATATGACACCGAAGAGGTCGATGAGTTTTTTGCCAAAGTTGCCAAGGATTTTGAACGCCTGTATCAGGATAACGTAGAGCTTAAAGATGCTGTGGAACGAGTCAGCGCCAAACTGGAATACTATCAGCAAATGGAATCCACCATGCAGAACACTTTGGTCATCGCACAGGAAACTGCCGACGAAGTGAAAAAGAACAGCGAGCAGAAGGCTGCCCTGCTGGAGCAGGAAACTGCCATGAAATGCAAAGAGATCACTTCTGAATGCCAGGCTGCTGCTGCTAAAGCAAAAATGGACGCTGAAATCGCGGCGACTCAGGCCAGGACAGAAGCAGAAGCTTATGCTGAAAAACTGCGCAGCGAAGCTGAAAGTGAAACTACAAAATTGCGTAATGACACGCTGGCGGAAATTGCCAGACTGCGCGGCGAAGCTGAGGCCGAGCTGAAGCAGATGAAAAATGAGACTCAGAATTTTGTAGACAAAATGCGCAGTGCCGCCGAAGTAGAAGTCGCTAAAATGAAAGTAACTACAGAGGATCTGTGCAAAAATGTCGTCGCAGGCAAAAGACGAGGCCAGCGATGTTTTGGCACAGGCACGTGCCGAAGCACAAAAGCTGACCAGCGAAGCCGACGAACGCTACAGAACGATGATCGCCGATGCCGAAGAACGTTCCAGAACGCTTTTGGCTGACACCGACGAAAAAGTAAGAAAAATGATTTTTGAAGCAGAAAATAAAGCTGCTCTCGCAAAAGGTATCTTTGAAGATCAGGTCAAAAAGGCCGCTGTGCATCGTCAGCATATGATGAGCATTTTGGAAGGCCAAATGGAGCTTTTGAAAAACTTTAGCGAAGATACTGAAAAATAAGCGAGGTCGGCAGCATGATTATTTTGGTACGCCACGGTGAAGCAACTCATCATACAGAGCATTTGACAGGCGGTTGGACCGATTCGGAGCTTACGGCTGCGGGAAAGGTTCAGCTGCAGGCCGTTGCGTCCAAATTAGCCAAAGATTTTGCAGGGCAAAGCCGTGATCTGCGGATCCTGACCAGCGATTTGAAGCGGGCGGAAGAATCAGCCCGGATCATCGCCGCCAGGCTGGGGATCAGTAAGCTGGAACCGTATGAATTTTTGCGCGAAAAAAAAAAAAATAATGGACAGGCGGCAGGCTTGACTGAAACGGCTGCCAAAGCTTTGTATCAGCAGCCTCCGACCTTAAAGGAACTGCATCACCGCAACTATCCGGGCGGTGAAACGCGGCAGGAATTTTATGACCGTAATGTGCAGGGCCTGATAAAATGCGCTGATCTGGAGCGGGAAAATCTTCTGATCGTAGCCCATAAAGGCACGATCCAAAACATCATTTTCCATTGGCTGGGGCTTGATATAGCTGCCGTCAACGTTTTAAATTTTTCTGTCGATATCCTGCCGTCCAGCGTGACGGTCCTGGGAATCAACAAATGGCGCGAACATGCTGTGTTCAGGCTCAACGATACCTCACATCTGCATACTGACAACGGTTATGGCATCTTTGAGTTTAAATATGGCAAATACCATTGACTATAACTTGTATAATGGTGTATAATGACTTTGTTTTAATAAAAGCAGCAGCGATGACGAAGACAGTAGCCTGCCGGGCACAGTCAAGCGAGTCGGGGACAGTGCGAGCCCGATCGGAAAGATGGCAGGGGAAGATCACTTCAGAGCTTCTGGGCTGAAAACAGTAAGCCCGGACGGGTAACACACGTTATGGTGTTTCGAGTGGCAGGCAGCTTAAGTCTGTCATGAGGGTGGTACCACGGGTTTATAGTCTCGTCCCTTTTTGGGAGCGGGGCTTTATTTTTTTGGAGGTGTACACATGGATTACAGCAAGACCCTTAATTTACCGGAAACTGAATTTCCGATGCGTGCCGGTTTACCGGAACGCGAACCCGAATTTTTGAAATACTGGGAAGAAAACAAAATCTATGAAAAGAAACAGGAACTGCATGCGGGCCATAAAAAATTTGTCCTGCACGACGGTCCGCCGTACGCTAACGGAAAGATCCATATGGGTACGGCTTTAAACAAGATTTTGAAAGACATCATTATGAAATATAAATATGCGCAGGGATTTGATACCCCGTATGTTCCCGGCTGGGATACCCATGGTATGCCGATCGAGCACGCCGCTATCAAAAATCTGGGACTGAACCGCCATGAGCTTGATACACTGGTACTGCGTAAAGAATGTCACGACTACGCTTTAAAATGGATCGACGAGCAGCGTACCGACTTCAAACGTCTGGGCGTTCTTGGAGATTGGGATCATCCTTATATCACCATGACCCACGATTATGAAGCTGTACAGATCCATGTTTTCGGCGAGATGGCAAAAAAAGGCTATATCTATAAAGGTAAAAAAGCTGTTTACTGGTGTCCGCACTGCGAAACCGCTCTGGCAGAAGCTGAAATCGAATACGGTGAAGAAAAGTCGCCGGCGATCTTCGTAAAAATGCCGCTCGTCAAAGACAACGGCATGCTGCCAGAAGCAGCTCAGGGCAAACCGGCCTATATCGTTATCTGGACCACTACTCCGTGGACCATGCCTGCCAACGTAGCGATCGCGCTGCATCCGGACTTTGAATATGCCTGGGTAGAATGCGAAGGCGAAATCCTGTTTATGGCCAAAGAGATGCTGGAAGCCGTTGGCAAGGTCTGCAAAAAAGACTTCAGCAATATCATCGGCACCTGTAAAGGTAAAGATATGGAATATGCTGAATGCAGACATCCGTTTGAAACTATTGACCGCAAATCCTTAGTCGTTTTGGCTGATTATGTTACGCTGGAAGCCGGCACAGGCTGTGTACATACCGCTCCCGGACATGGCGCCGACGACTTTGAGACCGGCGTTCGCTACAATCTGCCGATCATCTGCCCTGTTGACGGCTCAGGTAAACTGACAGCAGAAGCCGGTGTGGATTTTGCAGGCATGTTCGTTTTTGATGCCAACGTACCCATCATCAAATATCTGGCCGGGCTGAACCGCCTGTTTGGCAAAGAAAACATCCGCCATCAGTATGCACACTGCTGGCGCTGCAAGAACCCCATCATCTACCGTGCGACCGAGCAGTGGTTCGCATCTGTTGACGGCTTCCGTGAAGAAGCCCTGAATGCTATTGCCAATGACGTGCAGTGGATCCCGTCCTGGGGCGAAGCACGTATCCATAATATGGTCGCCGACCGCCACGACTGGTGCATTTCCCGTCAGCGTGTCTGGGGCGTGCCGATCCCGATCTTCTACTGTGAAGACTGCAACGAACACCTGGTCAACGACGATACTATCAATGCTGTTGCCGACCTGTTTGCTAAAGAAGGCTCTGACGCCTGGTGGGCTCATTCTGCTGAAGAGATCCTGCCGCAGGGCACCAAATGCCCCAAATGCGGCGGCACTCATTTCCGCAAAGAATCTGACATCATGGACGTCTGGTTCGACAGCGGTTCCTCTCATGCAGCAGTCTGCAAAACCCGTCCCGAACTGGCATGGCCTGCCGACATGTATCTGGAAGGCAGCGACCAGCATCGCGGCTGGTTCCAGTCGTCGCTGCTCACTTCCGTTGCTACCGAAGGCAAAGCGCCTTACCGCGCAGTTCTGACGCACGGTTACGTAGTCGACGGCGAAGGCCGCAAAATGTCTAAATCTGTAGGCAACACCGTTGCTCCGCAGGAAGTTATCGCCCAATACGGCGCCGATATCATTCGTTTGTGGGCAGCTTCCTCCGACTACAAGGCTGATATCCGTATCTCCAAAGAGATACTGAAACAGCTCTCTGAGGTTTACCGCAAGATCCGCAACACCATCCGCTATATCCTGGGCAACACCAACGATTTCAATTATGAAACCGACAAAGTTGAATTTAAGGATATGCTGGAGCTGGACCGTTGGGCTTTGATGCATATGCAGCTCTTGAAAAAAGAAGTTTCCGCAGCTTATGAAAGCTACGACTTCCATGTGCTCTATCATGCTATCCATAACTTCTGCAGCGTCGAGATGAGCAGCTACTATCTGGATATCCTCAAAGACCGCCTGTATGCATACAAGGCCGATTCCTTTGAACGCCGCAGCGCTCAGACAGCAATGTACGAGATCATGCTGGATCTGGTCGTAATGATCGCGCCCGTACTCAGCTTCACGATGGAAGAAGTATGGCAGTTCATGAAAAAACCTGCTTCCATGCCTGAATCCGTATTCATGATGCCGTGGCCAGAATGCAAGGAAGAATATATCGACGAAGCCCTGGAAAGCAAATGGGATAACTTCATCGAGATCCGCAGCGAGATCACCAGAGTTCTGGAAGGTGCCCGCCGCGCTAAAACTATCGGTCATTCTCTGGACGCTAAAGTCGAGCTGCATGCTACAGGCGAAGCGCTGGCGATACTCAGATCCGTTGAAGGTGATCTGGCGACACTGCTGATCGTATCGCAGGCTAAACTGGTGGAAGGTTTGGCCGGCGGCGTAGAAGCGACCGGACGTGAAGACCTGAAAGTAACTGTTCAGGCTGCGGAAGGCGAGAAATGCGAACGCTGCTGGATCTATAGCGATACCGTAGGTAAAGATGCTGAGCATCCGACTGTGTGCGCACGCTGTGCGGCAGCTTTGAAATAAGTAAAACTGCATAATAAAATTAAAATGCAATACCGGACAGATATCTGTCCGGTATTTTTTTGCTGCAGGCCTTATCGTTAGCAAAGGATCTTTATCATAATTGTCAGGCAGTGAAGAATAAAAGCTTTATTAAGATGAAAAATTAGTGTAATATAAAAGCTGAAAGAGTGATAGCTGCAAAAATTGAAAGAGCAGGTGAAATGCAATGCGAAAAGTGAATCCTGAATACGCCAAAGCAATTATGGCGATTGCCAACAGAGCCCCGTATCTTAAACTGCTGGGCATGAAGATATGTGAGCTTGACTATGGCTACTGCCGTGTCGAAACGCAGATCAATGACAGCCTAAATAATCCCTTTGCTTCAGTACATGGCGGCGTCTTTTCATCAATTCTTGACACGGCTACCTTTTGGGCTCTTTACTGCTGCATCGGCGAAGAGGACGGCATAACTACGCTTGACCTGCAGGTGAATAACCTTGCCGCTGCTGCTTCTGGCAAAATAATTGCGGAAGGCAGACTGATAAGAATGGGGAGGACGATCGGGCTTGCCGAAGGTACGTTAAAAGATGAAAACGGCAGACTGCTTGTTCAGGGCACATCAAAAATGTTTGTTCTGCCGGGCCTGCAATCCATAGATAAAGTGGCAGACAGGGTTGGCTTTGAAACCTTGCCGCCTAAATTCCTTTGATCGCGAACAGCATAATATAAATATAAAAATCCCGGACATATTACTATCCGGGATTTTTATATTTATTAAAATTTTCCGAAAAACGACATTTTTATTATGCTTAATAAATTTAAAATAATTCATAATATTAGCTACTTTTGAATAATTAGCTATAACATAAAATTTAGTTTGAAGAAAAATAAAACATTTGTAATATAAACAAAATTGCGCTGAGAATATATACATGATATCATAATATAAGAAATTTGTTATATATAAAATTTATTATATGATTAAATTTATATTTTTTTGGAGTTAAAGTAACCCTAGAAAGTCTACTTTCCTTTTACTGCAGTGAAATTTATTTATAAAAATTATAAAAATAAAGAAGGAATGCGATTCTATGAATTCAAAATTCTGCCATGACAGTGAAATGACATCACGTAGATCAGGCATTGAATCATTAATGATGAAATGCCCTATTTGTGGCCGTGAATTCAGCTGTAACAAAACATATCATGTTTATACGGCTTCTTGCCAGAAAAAGGCAATATTATTGCAGTTATTCTTGTTTTAATAAACGGCCAAACCCAAGAAAATAATTTTGCCGGCAAAAATGTTTGTTACTATTTGTTTTCGGAGGTGCTTGATAATGGAAAAAGAGCTTCAAAAAATTGGACACAGAATAAAGCTTTTGCGCATTGAAAATAAAATATCACAAAAGGTGCTGGCTAAAAAACTGTGTATATCGCAAACACATTTAAGCAATATCGAAAATGGCAGAGTTGGTGTGACTTTGTTGCACTTAATAAAAATAAAAGAATTGTTTGAATGTCCGATAGAATATTTTTTTGAAGAAAAAACACTCTCTGAAAACGAAGCAGAAAAAAACGAATGCCAAAAAATAAAAACTATAGTCGAAGAAAATAACTTTAGACTGGAAGATTTGTCTAAAGCCATAGAAATAATGAAAGTTTTACAGAAAGGCTGAAGATAAATACTTCCATTGTTGGAAGGAAGCTGATTTTTCATGAAAAAAATAAATAAAAAATTGAGCCTTTGCATTGCCTTAGCTTTGATGCAGTCTGTATATGTCAGTAATAGTTTTGCAGCAGATGCTACAGGGGTAACTAATCAGGGCAGTAGATATTATTTTGGCGTAGGTACAGAACCTACTCTTGAAGATTTGTCCAAAAAAGGAATTATTGATTATAAGAAGGCCAGCCAAAAGTCTCAAAATAATAATGAGAATGGAGAAGGCGCAGGGCCTAACGCCTTAGATAAAAATAATTATGGCGCTTTGGCAGCGGGTATGGGTGCATTTGCGTCGCATGGATACAGTACTGCGGTCGGTTATAATGCAACGTCTGTTATCAGCTCTACGAGTTTGGGCGCTGCCAGTTATGCCACTAGTAACTCGGCTGCTGTCGGTGTTAATGCATATGCAACGAACAAAGGCACTTCTGTTGGCAATAATACGCAAAGTGCTAACGGCGTTGCCATAGGCTATAACGCAACTGCCGGTGATTTTTACAAAATCTGCCTGGGGAATTATTTTCTTCCTACAGCGGCACAGCTATTGGCAATAATGCGTTTGCCAGAGGCGGCGTTGCTGTGGGGGACAGCGCTTCTGCAGAAGCTTATGGTGTTGCCCTGGGTGACAGGACTTATGTAGCATGGCGTGGCAGCGCGCTGGGCGATAATGCATCGGTTTTGGCAAACGGCGGTGTTGCGCTTGGCCCTGATGCAGTTGCCGATACGGCTGCTGGGAAAATTGGTTTTGTAGCGACTGCTGCTGGTCAGCCTGCAACAGAGATGGAGCTTGCCGCATCTATTGGTAAAGCTGATGTTGTAAATCAATTCAATAATAAATGGTCTGAAAAAAATAACGAATATACAGAGGTTATGAAAAACTATTACAGCCTTCATGATGAAGCGCAAAAGAACGACGATATCCTGCGCAATACAAAAGGCAGTACGGATGCGGAAAAACAAAAAGCTTATGAGGCTGCCTTGGCCAAAAAAGCTGATCTGTCAAATCGTATTTTAGAAGCTACTAAACAAAAAAATGCATGGTTAAGCCAAAATAAGGATTTTTTAAATGCTTTAGAAGAAAAAAATAATGCCCTTTCGGCATGGCGCAGCAGTGATGGCGCAATAAGCGTAGGTTCGGCGGCGTATACAGATGAGAACGGTAAGTTCCATGCCGCTAATACACGCCAGATCACCAATTTGGCGGCAGGTACAGAAGATACTGACGCAGTCAATGTAGCGCAGCTTAAAAGTGTAAAAAATCTGGTAGATGAACTTAATACAGACCAGACAACTAACAACGAAAATATCACAAAGCTGCAGGGAGGATTTACTGTAAGTAACGAAATTGGTACTAAAACAGATATCAGACTTGGCGGCGAAAACAAAACAGATATCAAATTTATCGGAGCCAAAGATAAAATCGATGTCAGTGTTGAAACTACTGCAGAAGGAGCTAAAATAACTATTGCGCCTAACGCTAAGCTTGGAGAAACTCTGGACATCAGTAATAATACCTCTATCACTAACCTGAATAACAGGGTTGATAATCTGGAGGTCAAATTTGGTGATATCAATGACCAGATCGCAGCCAATAAAGTTACTGTTGAAGGCGACAGCAACAGCGGTGTGAAGGTCGAAAATGTTGCTCAGGAAGGTGATCCTGTAAAATACAAAGTAAGTTTAGAAGACAAAGTACAAGTTGGTAATGTCACTATAGAAGGGAGCACTGATAACGGCAATAAAATCGGTGAAATAACAGGTCTTACCAATACGACTTTGAACAGCGCTGATTTTGCAACAACTGGTCGTGCTGCAACTGAAGAACAGTTAAAATCAGTCATGGATACTCTTGGAACTGTTGGCAGTGTAGATTTAAGCGCCGGTGAAAATATCCAGATAGATAAACTGGGCAACAACGATTATAAAGTATCTTTAAAAGATGATATAAGCTTAAACAGCATCGAAGCCAAAGAATATAAGGTCGGCAACGAAACCTACATCGATAGCAACGGTATCAATGCCAATAACAAAACGATCAGTAATGTTGCTCCTGGACGTGTCGATGCGACCTCAACAGACGCTGTAAACGGCAGCCAGTTATATCAGGTAAAACAGGATATCCAGGGACTCAGTAACGATATCAGCCGTTTTGGAGAAGAAATAGACAGCGTTGGCGCATTATCAGCGGCAATGGCAGGTCTGCACCCACGCTTCCAGGATGGTAACAAAGGTGAACTGGCGATGGCAATGGGGTCATATGATGGCAAAAACGCTTTGGCCGTCGGCGGATTTTATGCACCAAATCAGGAAGTAATGTTTTCGCTGGGGATGGGTATAACCCAGGGCGGTAAAAAATGGGTAATATTGGTGTAAACTTTGCTTTAGACCGCACTAAAAAGGCGAAGTACCAAAACGTGATATTATTTACACACGCCGTGAAGTCGATACTTCCTTAAAAGCTCAGGAAGAAAAAATCCAGCTGTTATTGATGAAATTAGAAGCGCAAAGCCGTGAAATCGAAACATTAAAAGCGAAATTGCAATAAAAAGAACCGATTAAAACACAAAAAATACCGGATAGATATTCTATCCGGTATTTTTTATGCTTATAAGTCCGTTACAGGTTCTGTTACTGTATATCTGTTTTCCAAATGCCTGATGATTTCATTCAACCGCCGCTTGCTGTTTTCCCTGTCAGCTGCGGCCCTGCCTGAACAAGCTAAGCAGTGCCATTGTAAAAGAACAAGGTACACAAAAATAACGTCCATGTAGGAAGCTATTTGGTTGAAATGGTAACAATACTGTTAATTGCAGCATAAAAAGCCTGTAATTAACAGTACCTCAATGCCAAAATAAGTAAACATGTGATTGTTTGGAGCTATGACGCGACAGTCATAGCCTATGCAGTTGTGGGAAAACAAAAAGATAAGGCGACACTTAACCTAAAGGTGAGTGTCGCCTTATCTTTTACATTTTTTATTATACACCTAAAAGTTACCAGTTGCAAGACCATCGAACAAAGTTTTTTGATAATTCGAGCAAGAATGTCTTGCGGGGGGGGACGAATATGATAATATAATGTAAAATATTAAAAATGCTTTGAAAAAATATAGAATAGCAAAACCGTTGGTTGGATTTTATAGACAACTATCAGGGCTTGTTTGTTTGTAACAAAAGAAACCTGAGAAGGTATGGTTTCCATTAGTGAGGAGATGGACGATGCAGATGATGCAATTAAATGTTACGACTGATTATGCCATCAGGACTGTTTTGTATCTTGCTATCAAAGATGAACTGGCAACATCGAATGAAATAGCTATGGCAATGGGTATACCGCCAAGCTATGTTTTAAAAATCACCAGCAAGCTGGTAGTGGCCGGTATCATCAAAAGAATAGTAGGGGCACAGGGCCGGCTTTTTGCTGGCTAAAAAGCCAACGGAGATCAGCCTTTACGAAATCATCAATGTGCTGGAGGCGACTACAAAGCTTAACCGTTGTTTGGAGGTCGGCAGGTATTGCAGCCGTTTTGCTACTGAAAATTGTCCGGTACGGGCCTTTTACTGTGAGCTACAGAGCTTGATTGAAAAGAAGCTGCAAGCAATGACGGTAGCAAGCCTGCTACACGGATAAGCGGTGGAAATGGATGGGAAGATGGAAGAGTTGGATTATAAAAAAGTTGGCTGCGAGATCCAAGTAAGGCGTACCCGCAATGGCATAACGCAAACAGAATTTGCTAAATTTTTGGGTATTTCGCAGACGCATTTAAGCAATGTAGAAAGTGGCCGAGTGATGCTTAGCTTAAAGATGCTGCTAAAAATAAAGCAGCGTTTTGTGTGCACGTTAGACGAGATAGTAGACCCGGAGGGCTATAAAGAGCTTTTGAATAGTAAAAATAAGCTTAGGCGCTTTAGGCTGGTGCGCTGCGACGAGTAACAAATAGCGGCAAGGAGATGTTTTAGTTGCATATCGAGATATGGGAAGAGGTTACCAATAAAAGTATACAACCTGGTTTAAATGGTTTAACGGTGCGGTGCCCAATTTGCGGACGTGAGTTTGGCTGTAATAAGACTTACCACGTTTATACAGCCCTGGTAGGAAGAAAACGGCAGTATTTTGCAGTTTTTCTTGTTATAAAAAAAGACCTGATCAAAAACAGAAAAGATGAAAGGATGTTTATGAAAATGAAAAACTTGGAGAAGGCTATAATTTTGAGTTTAATGTTGTCGGGTGTTGGTAGTAGCAGTGCAATGGCTTTGGAATGGGGCTTAAATAATAGTGGCACTACATTTGATATATCTGAGGCAAGTAAAAGTTATAGTGTGCACAGTACGACTGATAAGCCAATGGGTATCATAAATACTAACAATGGTATATTGACAGCTAACGACATTGTACTGGAAGTGCGCAGCGATAGCAATGAGGCGGCAGGTTTTTTTAATGATGGCGGCAGTGTTTATACAGGTAAAAATATGGAAATTACAGTTGTTGGCGGTTCAGGTAATTTTATGGTCAATGGTATTGTCAATCAAAGTACAGGGGCCAACAACGCCTCAAAATTTACTGCCGGTAATATAAAAATGGATTTGACAGGCTATGGCAGTGAGCTTTACGGTATTATCAATGGAAGCCATGGGATTAACGGAAATAATGCGGTAGATTTTAAGGCGGGGAATATTACAATTGAGGCCAATAATGATGGTAACCTGATAGGAATTACCAACAAAAACGGAACTAGTGCCGCGAGTACATTTACTGCTGATGATATAAACATTACCGGCAGTGGCAAGGGATATATTGTAGGGATAGAAAATCAGACATCTAATCAAATGAGAATGAAAAATGTTGCTATAAAGCTTACTAAAAAAGAAAACGGCAGTGGTCATGCCAGTGCAGGTATGCTTGGAATTTCTAATACCAGTGCGGATTTTAAGTCTGATAACACAACTATTATTCTGGATAATATTAATGGCAACGATAAAACTACAGGTATCAATGTTGGTGGCAACAACGCAATGATCAATGGCGATTTGAATATGCGTATCATCGGCAATGCCAATGCTGATGTTATAGGTGTTAAAGGTGAAGCGCAGGTTGCAGGCGATGTGAAAGCAGAGTTGAGCGGAGGGAACGTTACTGGTATCCTTGGGACATCCACCATTGACGGTAGCGTAAAGATGAAGATAAACAGCTTAGGTAGTGCTTGTGGCATTAATGCAGGCCAGGTCACTGTTGCCCATGATGTGAATATGGATATAAGCGGACAAAGCGGGATGGTTGCTGGTATCGCATCCAATGATGCCATTACGGTGTCCGGAAATTTGAATATCAATATTCACGATACAACTGCTTATCAAAGAATGGCTGCTGTAATAGGGAATACGAATTCGGCCACACATATAACAATTGGTGGACTGCAAAACAATATCAATGTTGAAGGCAGCAGTGATTTTGCTGAAGGCTTATTCAGCGGCGTTAAGTTGGCAGATAATTCTGTGACAAATATTGTTTTGAAAAATACTAAAGACACCTACTGGCAAACACACGGTATTTATGACAGAGATGACAAAGGCTTCAATTTGGAAACTAATGCTGTTTTAAATGTTGATGTTGAAGCAAACGGTCTACAGTCTGGCAGTACAGGAAGTTCTGAAGGTGTGTTTGGATTACTTTTGACTAATGTAAATGGCACAGAATCTAGTGCGAAAGCTGGTTCACAAATTAATGTAGCAGTACAGGGGGCCGCAGTAAACGATGCAGGTTTGATTGGTACTGTAGGTATCAGTGGCAGTATTAAAGCAGATGGTGATGTAAGGGTTGATGTTAAAAGTGAAAAAGGCATTGGTTTACGTGCAAATTCTGTTGGGGATCACAGCGAGTATACGGGTGAAGTTATTGTTAAGACAAATAATGGTACAGCAGTAGGTGCTGTAGCCTATAGTGGTAGTTACGATGCATCAATTAAAATAGATCCGGTGACAGGAAAAAAAGTGCAGCTTCTGGGTGATGTTAAACATTTTACCAAATATGGTACTCAAGGAGCTTTGATCGATATCAGTTTGAAGACGGCGGATTCTTTTCTTACTGGTGCTAGTATTGGTGCAAATGGCGCAGATAGAATAACTAATCTTAGCTTTGATAATGCATCGACATGGAATATGGCAGGCGACAGTGTTGTAAATGCGTTGATAAACAATAATAATGCTGTTATTGATTTGACACAAGGAGCAGATACTTTAAATGTTACCGATTACAGCGGTACTGGAGGAAAGTTTGTTATGGATACCGACCTTGCCAGTGAAACCAATGGCGATAAGATTGCTATTACAGGTGCTACGGCAGGGATTACTTATGTACAGGTCAAGGATTCAAGTCTGCTTAGTGGTATTGAAGTAACAGGTAATAAAAGTCTACTTTTGATAACTGATACCAGTGAAAAAGCCACCTTTACAGGAAAGCATCTTAATGCTGGAGGTATATGGGATGTTACGCCGACTATTGAGAATGGTGCAGATGTTACTAAGGCAGATGGTAGTACAGGCAGTAAAAAGGAGTGGTATTTAACCAAAATAGAAAAAGTAATAAATAATGATACGGGAGTATTGCTCTCTACAATGGATAACAGTTACGCTCTCTGGCGTAATACCAACGACAGTCTGCGTAAGCGTCTGGGAGATTTGCGTTTTAGAGACAACACAGTAGATGGTGATGGCATTTGGGCACGATACAGCGGCGGAAAGTTTGCCGGCAGCGGTTTTGACAGCGGTTATAATATGTATCAACTGGGATATGATAAAGCGGATAATGCCAAAAGTACCTATGGCTTTGCTATTGATAGTGGTAATGCTAATGCCAGATATGGGACCGGAAGCGGTAAAGACAAGCTGTTTGCAGGCAGTATTTATGGAACCTGGCATGGCGATAACAGCAGCTATACAGATGTAGTGACTCGCTTCGGCCAGTTTGATACGGACATCAGGTCCTATGGCGATTATCCGGATAAGGCCAAGGCAAAAAGCCATGCGTATAGTCTGAGTGTGGAATATGGAAAAACCATAGAACTGAATAAAGCACAGGGGACTTTTATCGAACCGCAGGCACAGCTGATTGTAGGACGGTTGGGCAGCAGCAGCTACACGACTGATCGTGGCAATAATGTTTATATGGGCGGTGTAAACAGCTGCATTGGACGTTTGGGCGTAGTAGCAGGCAAAAAAGATGCGTCAGGCAACGATGTATATCTTAAAGTGAATATGCTGCATGAGTTTGGTGGTAACCGTGATGTCATGATGCTGGCGGGCAATGGTGAAACATTGAGTGAGTCGCAGGATTATGGCGATACCTGGTTTGAGCTTGGTTTGGGTGGTAATATCAAGCTGGGCAACAGCAGTCATTTATACGGCGATATCGAACGGAGCTTTGGCGCCGATATCCAAAAGAAATGGCAGGTAAATGCAGGAGTAAGGTTTGAATTTTGATTTATGGTTTTGATAAAGATATCGTTTCTTTATTGCAGTATTTAGATTTGAGAAGATTATAAAAGCACAGACTATATTGGTCTGTGCTTTTTTTAATTATTTTATTATGCGTAACTTATTATAACTTAACAGTTATATTTACAATCTTTTAGTGGTAATAATTTTGTTAAAAACGAAAAGTATTAAAGGTAAAGAACGGATAAAGCATCTGTATCACAGAAAAATTGCTGTGATAATTCAGAAATGAAGTGATAAACTGATGAGAATAACTTGTTAAAGCAGTTAATTTATTATACTATAAGCGAAGTATCTATGGTTTTAGTTGATTTGCATAAGCGAATGAAAAACCAAGAGCAATTGTAAAGGAGAGGGTTAAACTATGAAAAGGAAAAAAGATGTAATTAAAAAAGCAGTCTTGGCAAGCGTTTTAGCAATGTCATTAAATAATGTGGTGTGGGCTGCTGAAGGTGTCGATCAGCCATTTTCGACAGTAAGTGAGTTGGAGGCGCTTGGGGGAATAGCGTCTATCGACTCCAGCAGCATTAGCCATGTTACGAAGGGCATTTATGCTAGTGGTAATGATTTTATTTATAATAGCGGTGCTATCAAGCTGGATATTAATGGTTTTGCCAACTCTACAAACAGTGGCTACGATTCTATTGGTATTTTTGGCTATAACAGCACGATTGACCTGAAGCAGATCGAGATGAATTTTATTGATACTTCAGGAACGGTACATAATCTGGATGTTTATGGTATTAAGACATATGCTTCCGGAGTTGTAAAAATCGGTGATGATTCTAAAATCACTGTTTCCGGTAATGTCAGCGGTCTGGATTCCAATAATCAGCCTAATGTGATGAAGGGTATGTATGCCGGTGATAATGCGACAATGGATTCAGGTATTATTGAAGTTGGCGATAATTTAGAGTTGAATGTTATCAATGCGGGAACTGGCTGGACTTATGGTATCGATTCTTATGACGGAGCTACTATTTCTGTTGGTGATGGGTTGAGGTTATTTGTTACAGGCGGAAAGGATACCAGAGGAGTCGAGGTTGGTTTTAACGACGCTAAGGTTACTTTGGGGGAAAATGCTTCTATCATTGCTAACAGCAGGGATGGCGTGGCGTTGGGAGTATTTGTATTTAATAAAGGGAAGTTTGAGGCAGCTAAGGATCTTGTTATTAACGTCAGTGCGGATGATGGAAGCCAATGGGCAGCAGGTGTGTTGGCGCAAGGCACTGGCAGCGAGGCTGTATTAAATGGAGCTGTTATCAGTGCGACTGAGGGCGGTACTGCGAGTTATGCTATTTATACTTATAATAACGGCAGCGTGGTGGGTAATGCGGGCAAATATAATATTTACGGCAATATCCTTAATAACAGTGGGGGCACAGTTGATCTTACTGCTAATAGCGGATCGTTTATCGAGGGCTGGGTAAGCACTGCCAGTACAGCTGAAACTAATATTTCGCTGGAGGAGGCTTCCTATTGGAAGGTGACTGGTGATTCTAACCTGACGCATTTGCATAACGATAATTCGATAGTGGATATGACTCACGACAGTAATACTTTCAGCACTTTGACGGTAGATAATCTCAGCGGTGAGAACGGCGTTATCAAAATGGATATCGATGCCAGTCAGAATTCGTTGAACAGCGACAAGCTGTATGTTACCGATACGTTGACCGGGACGCAGTATATTGATTTGTACGAGGTCAATGGTTATACGCCTGTAGGGGAAGAAGGCGTCGGTACGGTGCTGGCGACTGTCAATAACCATAACGGCAGTTTTGCCGCTGTAGATGGTGAGGGGACGCTGTACTGGAAGCGTTATGAGCTGGATCATCAGGATACTGCCGATACGAGTGGTAATTATACTAAGGACTGGTATTTGAAGCAGGTAACGAATATTGATCAGCCTACTACCAGTACGGATACGATCCTTGCAGCCAATGCGCTGAACTATCACACGTGGCGGACAGAAAACGACAAGCTGCTGCAGCGTATGGGTGAGCTGCGGCATAATGGCGAAGAAGCCCAGGGGGCCTGGTTCCGGCTGCGGGGAACAAAAATCGGCCGTGACGGAAAATTTGATTTTGAAAACAAGTATACTTCTTACGAGCTGGGTTACGATACCATAACTAAAAATACTGACGACAAGATACGTTATCAGGGCGGCGGTAAGCTATGTTGACGGCGACAGTAGTTACAATCGTGGCAGCGGCGACAACAGCAGCAAGGCGATCAGTTTCTATAATACGGAAATCGGCAGTAAAGGGCATTATTTGGATGTGGTGTTTAAAGTCAGTAATCTGGAGAATGATTTTAAGGTGTACGATACGAAAAATAATAAGATCACCGGTGATTTTAACAATACTGGCGTATCGCTGAGTGCTGAATACGGCCGGAAAAATGTCTTGCACAACGGCTGGTATATCGAGCCGCAGGCCCAGTTTACTTTAGGTTATCTGGGCGGTGACAGTTATACTACCAGTAATGGTATCGAAGTAAGCCAGAGCGGGATCAAAAGCGCTGTCGGACGTATCGGATTCAATATCGGCAAAGAGGTCGGCAGCAAAGGCGTCGTTTATGCTAAGGCCAATCTGCTGCATGAGTTCGGCGGCGCTTATGATGTAACGATGTATGACGGCAGGGATAGAGTTAAGGTTGGCGATACCTTTAACGATACCTGGTTTGAATATGGTGTTGGCGCCGCTTTTGCCGCAGGTAAAAACAGTCATGTTTATCTGGATGTGGAACGCAGCTCAGGCAGTGATTTTACTAAAGACTGGCAGTGGAACATCGGCGCCAGATGGACGTTTTGATAACTTTGCATTGTTATAGGGGAATATTAGCAATGTATAAGTGAGGGGTGCAGGCTTGTGAAAGCAGCGGGCAGAAATTGCAAGCTGCTTTTGCATGTTGTTATAAAGCAGGTAACAGGTTAAGCTGGTAATATAAAAACCACTCAGCTTTTATAGTTGAGTGGTTTTGTTGTGCTTAATCCCAGCGTTTTAAAATATCGGCGACGATTTCTTTTTGTGTCTTTTTACGTTTTTTCTTTTCAAAATTACGATAGTTGTTATCGCGGTGGTCGGTCGAATAATCTGCATAATCTATGTCGTTGTTTTCGTATTGTTCGTAGCTGCGGTTATAATCGCCGTGTCCGTCGTCCAGCAGTAGCGGGATAAAAACTGCAGCGGCAGGCAGCTGAAAGTTTACAGTCAGGTTTTCCATATGGGCCTCCGTCATCAAAGGTTAATAGTTATTTATATTTTAACACGGCTGCACCTGCTAGTAAATATTTTTACAGCGATTGACAAAAACTGGCGTCGGTTATACCATAAAAACATAAAGGAGATGTTACTGTGAGCAAATCTTATAAAGACCAGTTTAAGGAAGAAAGTGTCAGGCGCCGGCAGCGTCAGCAGAAACAGATCGCCGCTGTAATAATTTTGATCGGTGTGCTGGTTTCGGCTGCTATATGGTATCTAGACGGGCTGAGTAAAGAACAGCAGGTGCCGCAGCAGACATCTCAGCAGCAGTCGGCGCAGACTGCTGAGCAGCCAGGGCAGGAGGTCAAGACGGAAACCCCTGCTGCAGAGCCTCCTAAAGAGGAGCAAAAGCAGCCGGAAGCTGTTAAACCTGCTTATACGATATTGATAGATAAAAGTGAGTACAAGCTGTATGTGCTGAAGGATAACGAAGTAATTAAGCAATGGGGCGTTGCTGTTGGGGCAAAACCGGGTCAAAAGCAGCGTGCCGGCGATATGACTACGCCGACAGGTAATTTTGAGGTGGACGAGATTTTAGACGCATCGTACTGGACGCATGATTTCGGCGACGGCAAAGGTGAGATTAAAGGGGCTTACGGGCCTAATTTTATTTCTCTGGTAACAGGCTGGGACGGGATTGGTATTCATGGTACACATGCGCCGGAATCCATTGGTACGATGGTTTCTGAAGGTTGTGTGCGGATGCGTAACGGCGAGCTGCTGGAGCTTCTGCCATATGTCGAGGTCGGTACTAAAGTTACGATACGGGAATAAACTGCCGGACAGCCTGGGGACATTGATTTTTACGCTGTCACAGCTTGACAAAAAGGTGATTCTGCGCTAAAATAACATCGTTGCGGAACTATAGCTCAGTTGGTAGAGTACCTCGTTGACATCGAGGGGGTCACTGGTTCGAGTCCAGTTAGTTCCACCAGATTGAAAAGTAACCCTATAACTTCGTCAGAAGTTATAGGGTTTGTTTTTTATTATTTATTACGGCATTGCTGTCAAAGTTGCGGATATGCTGAAGCATAAAAGTCAAAAGCACCTGCGTGAAAACACAGGTGCTTTGTGCTCCAGGCGGAGCAAAAGATATCGGCTCATCAATATCAAGTGAGATTATAACACAGATAGTCATTGCTGGCAATGTTTTATTATTTTTCAAAGGATAGGCGCCGGGCTGTTTAGATTTAGCTGATTGTTAACTTTTAATCTGGATAGTGACTTTGCAAATAATATATGCTATATTGTTAAGCAAAACTATAGGTGAGGTGTTTGGATGGATGCAAACAGTACTGGACTGCGGGGGCTGCTTGATGTGGTGAAGTCGAACAGGCTGATGTCGACAGGGGTGATAGGATTTCTTCTGCTGATGGCGGTTATGGCGGTAATTGACGGTGGAATAAGTATGATGCCGCTGATTTTAGCAACTTGCGCAGTGGGGACGGCTGCTGTATTTTTTTGGCAGGCCGGCAGCTACAGAGTAGATATTTATGAAAACGGGCTGGAAATTTTTGGCGGGGTATTAACAAGAGCCGGAGTATATTTGTATAAGGATATTGAGAGTATCGATATCGAAGATACGACATACAGATTATTTGGTGTTTTTCCGGTACTAAAATATACGACTGTTTCCATTCAGGGTAAAAATGACTTGTGGACGCAGCTCAGCAGTTTTAATTTTACTGATTTGAAAGTAAAAATGCAGCAGGTAAAAAAAACGGTTGGCAAAGTAAAAAACATACACAAGATAGGGGATGAAATTTATGAGGATCAAAGTAAGCGGTGAGCTGGGAACGGCAGTTATGAGCTTGGCGGTGATAGGGCTTTATTATGGCGCTGCCAGCTTTCTCGTCGAAAATGTTATTCTGCGCAATCTTACTGAAGAAGAACGGGATGAACATATTTTAAGTAAGCTGTTGTTCTGGAGCACGGTGATTTTACTGGTTGCCGATGTTCTGCTGGTCATTTTACCAGCCTTCGGGATGCAGTTGTTGCCGGTAACGATTTTAGATTTTATGTAGCTGAGCCGATAAAAATATTAAAGAACTGTACTTTAGACAGTCTGTAGCTTATGATAACTGCTGCAGGCTGTTTTTTATTTGAAGTTCATAATTATTTCGCTGGTAACTTGAAGCTGAAATAGGGTAAAATATAGATACAGGCTGCATGAGAATATCGGGCGGCAATTATAAAGGAGTGAGAGCAAATGGCAACAGGCTATCCTTTTAAAAAATATAATTTTAATGTTTTGATAGATGGTAAAGCAGTAGGGTATTTTTCAGAAGTTTCAGCACCTGAGATGGCTGACGAGCCCATAGAATACCGGGCAGGTGATCATCAGGCAGGCACGCCTGTGAAAATGCCGGGCTTAAAAAAGTATGGTAACGCAACACTGAGATGGGGCACATCTGTTTCGCGGTATTTAACGGATTGGTTTGAAAGTGTTGAGCGTGGAGAGTTTGAGCGGAAAAATGTGACGATCGAGCTTTTGGACGATTGCCAAAAAGTAATGGCACGCTGGCAGCTTGTTAACGCCTGGCCTGTTAAACATTGTGTTCCGGGGTTTAACGCCGAAAGTAATGAAAATGCGATAGAGAATATGGAGCTGGCGCATGAAGGGCTGGAACGCGAGTTTTAAAAACAGCTGTGAGAATGAATTTTAAATATTGAATGAGGTAATTGTTATGCGTAAGATTTTGGCAGGCAGGGTCTATCGGCATTTTAAAGGGAAGGACTATAAGGTGTTAGTTGTGGCACAGCATACTGAAACAGGTGAGCAGTGCGTTGTTTATCAGGCTTTGTATGATGATTTTGCTTATTATGTGCGGCCTTACGCGATGTTTGCTTCCGAGGTGGATCGTGAAAAGTATCCCGAGGTGGAGCAGCAATACCGTTTTGAGCTGACCGAGGAAGAATATGACTGATTATATTTTAAACGGCGTTTTAGGCTTGGCGGTGGGCGATGCGTTGGGGCAGCCGGCGCAGGGAAAAACACGCGAAAGTCTGAAGTTCAGCCCGGTACTTGAGATGAGGCAGGGTCTGTGGTCGGACGATACCAGTCTGACTCTGTGCACTTTAGCAAGCCTGCGCGAAAATGACTGGCGGCTTGATTATCATGATTTGCTGCGGCGTTTTGCCAAGTGGCTGGAATATGGCTATCTGACGCCTGAAGGCGTGGCCTTTGATATTGGCGCAACAACGAAGCAGGCGCTGCTGAATTATTTGAACGGAGTACCTCTGGAGTGCTGCGCACCGCGTAACGAATGGAACTGCGGTAATGGTTCGCTGATGCGGATTTTGCCGGTAGAGTTTTATTTGCAGGCACAGCCGGCAGCAGGACGATATGAAATCATTCGTAATGTTTCGGCGCTGACCCATGCGCATATTTGCTGCACTTTGGGATGTTTTTTGTATTGTGCTGTTGCCGGTGAGATCATTCAGCACCGGGAGCGTTTTAAGCTGGCAACTTTACTTGTGCGGGGTGTTATCAGGGCTGTAGATGATCTGCGGCAGGTGGCTGATGCAGATGATAACCGTGAGCTGCATTATTACAGCCGTATTATTGACCGCAGTGTGTATGAATTGCCGGCAGATGAAATCGAGAGCAGCGGTTATGTTGTAGATACGCTGGAAGCGGCGTTGTGGTGTCTGGCCAATACGAATTCATACCGCGAATGTCTGTTGTGGGCTGTAAATTTGGGTGAGGATGCCGATACAGTTGCTGCCGTTGCCGGCAGTCTGGCAGGTTTGTACTATGGTTATGACAGTATTCCGCACGAATGGCTGGCGGGTTTGAAAAATAAGGAAATGATCGTGCGTGTGTGCGGTTAGGCAGAATTTTAAAAACAGCATAAAGATATGGAGACAGGAATGACAGTAGCTTATGAGTTGATACGAAGTAAACGCAGGACGATTGCTATTGTGATCGACAGCGAGGGCAAGTGCAGGGTGCGGGCACCGTTGCAGGCCCGTTTGAGCGATATAGAACATTTTGTGCAGGCAAAGACCGGGTGGATAGAGCAGAAACAGCAGCATTATGCCGCAGTGCAGAAGAAGCGGGAGCTGATATTGACCGATGGGATGCAGTTGTCTGTATTGGATAACAGATATACGCTGCGTCTGACGGAGGTTGGGCAGGTGCAGGTAAACGGTACAGTGCTGTTGTGTCCACAGTTCAAACCGCAGCAGGCACTGGAAAAATGGCTGCGGCAGCAGGCTTTAGCAGTTTTGCAGGAACGGACAGCACATTATGCGGAGTTGATGGGTGTTGTTTATCAGAGTGTGAAGCTGTCTTCAGCGGCGAAACGCTGGGGTTCGTGCAGTATAAAGGGAAATTTGAATTTTTCGTGGCGGCTGGTATTTTATCCGCTGGCAGTTTTAGATTATGTTGTGGTGCATGAGCTGAGCCATATTGGCAATATGAATCACAGCCGCCGTTTTTGGCAGCGTGTAGCCAGTGTTTTACCTGATTATCAGATGCGGCAGCGTTGGTTAAAGCAGCAGGCGTATATTTTGCAGTGGTTAAGATAAAAACCCGCTTCTATATTTTGTATAGAAACGGGTTTTGTTTATGCTGCAAGTTTTTATTTTATTGTTGTTTGGGAGGCATCTGTGCCAGCAGGATCGCGGCAAAGACCAGTACGCAGCCTCCTATTTCACGCAGGGAAAGCTGTTCGCCCAGCATCAGCCAGCCTGCGAAAACCGAAAAGACGGATTCCATACTTAAAATGATGGAAGCTAAAATAACATTGACGTATTTTTGACCAAGGATCTGCAGGGTATAGGCGATGCCGCAGGACATGATGCCGGCGTATAAGATAGGCAGCCAGGCCTGGTCAAGCGCTTCCCAGGACGGCGTTTCATAAAAGAAGATGGCAGGCAGACTTAAAATACCGCAGACGGCAAATTGCAGCAGCGACATCCGCACACCGTCTACCAATACGGAAAAACGTTCGATAGTGATGATATGCAGTGCGAAAAAGCAGGCGCAGGCCAAAATGATCATATCGCCGTAATTGACGCTGAAATTTTCGGTAATACAGATAAAATACATACCGACAGCGGCAATAAAAACGCTGAGCCATTGCAGTTTGGTAACGGTTTTGTGTACAATAAGCCCAAAGGGGCACGATAACGATATAGAGCGTAGTAATAAAACCGGCTTTGCCGACAGTGGTATGGCCGATACCGATCTGCTGCAGAGTACTGGCGATAGTCAGCACGATACCGCAGACGATGCCGCCGGTAATAAGGTCCTGCTGTTCTGTTTTGTTATCAGTACCCCAAATAGAAAAAGGTCTGCCTGCAAGCCGGTCAAAAAAGGCGACGCAGGGGATCAGAAAAACCGCGCCGATCAATGAGCGGAGGCCATTGAAGGTAAATGCGCCTACGTGGTCGGCTCCGACGCTTTGTGCGACAAAGGCCAGTCCCCAGATCAGGGCGCAGAAAAACAGCATCAGGCTGCCTTTTAATTGATGTTGCTGCATCTATAACACTCCTGTTGTTTATAAAAGTATGAACTTTTATATTTTAGCATTATTTTAGGGAAAGTTTAAGTAATTAGGCAAAATTTTATAATTCGGAAAATTCAGCAGATAGTGCATTAATGGCAGATGGTGTTATAATTAATGTAAATATTTAGAAAAGATGGTGGCAGATTGATGAGCAGGGACTTTTTTGTGGCAGATTTTGAGTTTACTCAATATACCAAAAGAATGGGACGTCCACGAGGATTTTTTTCAGAAATAATTGAGATCGGAGCGGTGAAAATAGATGGAAATTCCCTTGCGGTCACAGGTAAGATCCAAAATTTTGTCCATCCGCATTTTTATCCGAAGCAGGCTAAAGAGGGAATGGATTTTTGTATGATCACTGAAAAGGATATGGAATCAGCAATAGAATTTGGAGAGATGCTTGAACAGATCAAAGCTTTATATGTACCGGGGCAGACTTATTTTGTGGCCTGGGGTGATGAGGATTATAAGGTGGTGGCGGAAGGCTGCAGACGGCATAAATTGGAAAATCCTGTTTTACCTGAAGACTATCTTGATCTGGCGGCAGCTTATAAGCTGCTGAAAGGCGATACGTATACGACCGGGCTGAAGAAGGCAACAGAAGAACAAAACGTTGATACAGGCGGTTTGTGGCATACTGCTTATGACGATGCTGCCAATACCGGCAAGCTGCTGGTAAAATTGCTTGCTGACGGCTGGAAGCCGGAGGCTTACTGGGACGAGGCAGCAGAGCTGCATAAATAAAATACAAAAAAAGCTTCGCAGCGGGTAATTTTATGCTGCGAAGCTTTTTTATAACATTTTTAATCGCTATACTTTTCGGGAAAGAAAATACGCAGAATATGTTCGTCGTGTTCTTTGCCAAGGGAGTTGCCGATAAGGAAGAAAATCAACGAAGCGCCGATGCCGATAACTATCTGGTGCAGATCAAAGAATTTGATTTGCAGCGCCATAGTAGTGCAGTAGGCGAGTACGCCGCCAGCCATAGCGAAAACGGCGCCGGTGCGGTTGGCTTTTTTCCAGAACAGCCCGAAGATCAGGACCCAGAAGAATGCTGTTTCCAGGCCTCCGAAAGCGAACATATTTATTTTCCAGATAACGCTGGGTGGGGCAATGGCAATAAAGTAAACTCCAAGGCCAAGGATAACGGTAGCACCCATGCTGAACAGACGTATCGTATTATTGGAAACTGTTTTATGGCGTTTGGAGCATTCGTGCATATATACGTCTTTGATGATAGCGGAAGAGGAGGCCAGCAGCAGGGAAGACACGGTAGAAATAGTTGCTGCGATAGGACCGATGATGGTGATGCCGGCCCAGAAGGGGTCCATGGTGCCAATGATAGTAAGCGGGGTGATGTTATCGACGCTGCCGCCGTAAGCCTGCAGGGTATCGGTAAGCACGCCCTTGGAAAGGACGCCGATCCAGGTAGCGATCAGAGTCATGGCGCCGATAACTACGGTGCCGATAATCATAGCGTTATGCAGGGCTTTTGTGTTTTTGTAACTGATACCGCGGACTACTGATTGCGGTAGTGCCAGTGTACAGACACCAACAAGCAGCCACTGGCTGATATAGAGCGAGATCGGCATTTTGCCGCGGGAAAGCGGTTCCAGCATATCGGGATGATTGGTTTGGATATGGGTCATGATTCTTTCATAACCGCCTCCTGTTTCCAGCATTGAGAAGAAGAGGATAAAAAGGCCGATGATCATAGCGACGGCACAGATAGCGTCAGTAATGGCAACGCCTTTGAAGCCGCCAACAGTAGTATAAAAGACAACGATCAGGCCAAATAATGTCAGTCCAGTGACATAGGAGAAACCTGTAACAGCTTCAAAGAGCTTGGCAGCTCCCACGAACTGGGCGACCATCGTCGCACAGAAGAAGGCAACGATCACCAGCGCGGAAATATTGGCAAGCAAATCGGATTGATAGCGGCTGCGGATAACATCGACTACTGTAACAGCGTCAATTTTGCGTGAAACCATAGCGATCTTTTTGCCGAAAATACCTAAAACGAGGAAGATGACTACGACTTGTACGATCGCCATATAAAGCCAGCCATAACCGATGGCCCAGGCCATACCGGGACCACCGACAAAGGTGCTGACTGAGCTGTAGGTCGCAACGGTAGTCATAGCCAGGACAAAACCGCCCAGACTGCGGCCGCCGATAAAATAATCTTTAGCAAAGTTCTGCTGGCGGTCGCCGCGGGAAGCTCGCTGCACCCAAAAGCTGACGCCAAGCATAAAGGCAAGGAATAAGAACAGGCCAGAGGTGGAAGAAATTACCCATTGATTTCATCCTCCTTGTCGTCCAAGTCCATATCTTTAAAGATGCAATTGGCAAGAACTACAGAAACGACGATAGCAAACAGCCAGGTGCCGATGCAGCCTGCCCAGACCCACAGGGGCGTCTGGAAAAATTCTACCTTAACGTCAGCAAGACCAAAGCCTGCGACGCACCAAAAGACGATGACAATAAGAAGGGCTAACCAGGTGGCATTTGCTTCCCGATTAGCCTGTTTGAATTTTTCTTTACGATTCATTTTTTGCTCCTTCTGCAGTATCGGCCAAGATGAAAAGAGTGAGCGGTCCGGTCTGCGGGATTTATCGCTATTATTGTACCACATTTTTGTTATTTGCCAAGCTATTTATCAGATAAAGGAGATATTTTTGGGAACTGGACGATTATCAAAACGTTTGAGCAAAAACGTTGCGTCAGGCGAAGATAAAAAGTTCTTGTATGTCTTGTGGGGGGTACTCTTGTGCTATAATAAGGACAGAGGGGAACGGAGGGAGAATATGTTTTATAAAAAAGTAACTTCCCGTGATCATAAATGGTTTTTTCTACTGCGTTATGGTGATTTAAAAGAGGGTTTGGAAATGTGGAGCAGCCGCAGTTTAAAATGGCAGTATTTTGATTATCAGCAGAGCAGAAGCCTGCAGGCGATTTTGAATGACACTGACTTATGTAATGATATTATGCCGGAAGAAGCCGCAGATATCATAAAAAAATATCTTGATCAGGAGCAAGGATAGATTCCCTGCTCTTTTTTATTTGGCAATTTATAAAAGTAGCTGCCGGAGCAGGTCGGTGCTATAATAGATAATATCCTGTAAATTGTGAGGTAATAATGATGATTAATAAAACACGTATTTTAAATGAATTTATAGAACTGGTCAGTGTGCCCTGTCCTAGTAAGGACGAAAAGGCCGAAGCCGATCTGCTGGTACAGAAGCTGCAGGCAATGGGACTGGAAGTAAAGGTGGACGATGCCGGCAGGAAGATCGGCGGGACAACAGGCAATGTGTGGGCATTTTTACCGGGCAATGTAGAGGGTGCAGCCGGACTGTTTTTTGAAGCACATATGGATTCAGTGCCGCCGACAACGGGAACGAAGGTCGTGCGCAGGGACGGAGTCCTTTATTCTGACGGAACTACTACTTTAGGCGGTGATGATAAAGTTGGTATAGCGGCTGTGCTGGAAGCAGTGCGGGCCGTGCAGGAGCAGAATATCCCGCATGGCGATATCCAGCTGTGTTTTACGATTGCCGAAGAGATCGGTTGTCTGGGAGTGGTCAATCTTGATCCGAAGGATATCAGGGCTGATCTCGGTTATTGCCTGGATATCGGTGGTGCGCCCGGTATCGTTACGAACTCTGCGCCGCTGCTGTTCGATATTTATTTTACAGTCAAAGGTAAGTCGGCTCATGCAGGTATCGAGCCTGAAAAAGGTATCAATGCCATTATGCTGGCGGCGAAAGCTTTGACGGCGCTGCCTGCTTACGGACGTCTTGATGAAGAAACTACATTAAATATAGGACAGATCGAAGGCGGTGCTGCAACAAACATCGTTGCGGAGCAGGCTAAATTCGTGATCGATATGCGCTGTATGGACCCTGATAAGCTGGAGCGGCTGAAGAATGAAACGATCAGGTGTATCAGAGAAGTGGTTGAAGCCGGCGGCGGTATTTTAGAGGTTGATCCGGTAGAAGGCTGTCCTGCTGTTCATGTAGCGGAAGACCATACGGCGGTATTGCTGGCTAAGCAGGCAGCCGATAATCTGCAGCTGCCTTTTGAACTGACGAAAACAGGTGGCTGCAGTGACGGCAATTTCCTCTGCGGCTATGGTTTGCCCTGCGTGCTTCTAGCTACAGGTATGAACAAGGTCCATACTACAGAAGAGTGCCTGCGTGAGTGTGATTTGTACGACTGCGCTCGCTGGGTAACGGAAATAATCCGAATTACCGGGGAAAAATAGCCAGGCTGTTTTCACAATAACCAAAAACAGAAAATTACATTAAACGAGAAAAATGAAAAAGAATATTGACTTTGTGTAAAAACATATCTATAATTGATAGTGCCGAAAGTTTTGGGTGTCCTCCTGAAATACTTGGCGTGGAGCCGTAAGTTTTTGCTTACGGCTTTTTTATATAAAGAAAAGTTTAGTGTCAGGAAAATAGTGTATACTTTGTCAGTTTAATTGACTTTAGCCGTTAATTTTTATATAATTTTTTATTATGATGTTTCGACTTTAAAGGAGCGATAAAACGATTATGAAGTACATGACTGGTAATGAAATTCGTGAGAAATTTTTAAAATTCTTCGAAGATAGAGGACATTTGATCCTGCCCAGCGCGTCACTCATTCCTCAGGATGATCCGACGCTGCTTTTGATTGGCGCCGGTATGGCTCCTTTCAAACCTTTTTTTACAGGTAAAATGAAACCGCCTTCTCCTCGTATTGCGACCTGCCAAAAATGCGTGCGTACAGGCGATATTGAGAATGTCGGCCGTACTGCCCGCCACCATACTTATTTTGAAATGCTTGGTAATTTCTCTTTCGGCGATTATTTTAAAAAAGAGATCATTCCCTGGAGCTGGGAATTTGTTACCAAAGAGTTGGGGATTCCTGCTGATAAGCTGTGGATTACTATCCATACTGAAGATGATGAAGCTTTTGATATCTGGCATAATGTCGTTGGATTGCCTGAAGAACGCATCGTACGGTTGGAAGAGAATTTTTGGGAGATCGGCAGCGGCCCCTGCGGTCCCTGCTCCGAGATTCATGTCGATCTGGGTGAAGAACGCGGCTGCGGCAAACCGACTTGTGCTGTAGGCTGCGATTGTGACCGTTTCCTGGAAATCTGGAATCTGGTATTCACTCAATATAATCAAAATGAAGATGGTACTTATACGCCGCTGGCTAACAAAAATATTGATACCGGTGCCGGTCTCGAACGTTTGGCTTCCGTGCTGCAGGGCAAACCGTCTAATTTTGAAACGGATCTGATTTTCCCGATCATTGAATATGCATCTGAAGTAGCGGCTGTAGAATATGGCAGAGAAAGAAAAACCGATATTTCTTTGAAGGTAATTGCCGACCATGCCCGCAGTATGACTTTTATGATCGCCGACGGTATCCTGCCTTCCAATGAAGGCCGCGGTTATGTTTTACGTCGCATTCTGCGCCGTGCTGTACGTCACGGACGTTTGATCGGCATCGACAAAATGTTTTTGGCCGGTGCTGTGGATGTGGTTATTGAAATGTACGGTCATGTTTATCCAAACCTGGTCGAAAAACGCGAATATATCCAAAAAGTTATCGAAATGGAAGAAACAAGCTTCCTGCGTACTCTGCGTCAGGGCAGTGAACTGCTGAGCGACGAGATAGCTAAATTAGAGGCGGCAGGCGCTACGGTACTGGATGGAGCTACAGCTTTTAAACTGAACGATACCTTTGGCTTTCCGTGGGAACTGACTGCTGAAATCTTGGAAGAAAACGGAATGACGATGGATAAAGCTGGTTTTGACGCGGCGCTGGAGGTTCAGCGTAAAATGGCGCGTGAAGCCCGTGATGATAAAGCAGGCCGTCCGGTTATTTATAATACCCGCGGTATTGATATTGCTTCCTTAAAGGTTGATGAAGCTGCAGATACAGGTAAAATCGTTATGCTGTACCCTGCGCATGACGCACAGCCGATCGAAAATGCAGAAGATGGTAAAGACGTTGCCGTTATTCTTGATGTTACTGCCTTTCATGCTGAAGGCGGCGGCCAGTTAGGTGATTTGGGCCGTATCACTGCTCCTACAGGTGTGATTGAAGTTGAAAATACCAAAAAACTGCCGGACGGCGCTACGATCCAGATTGGGCGTGTAGTTGAAGGTACGGTCAATGTGGGCGATGCGGTAACTTACGAAGTAAACAGCTGCCGCAAAAGCGATATTGCCCGTAATCATACGGCAACGCATTTGCTGCACGCAGCTTTGAAATCTGTCTTAGGCGGTCATGTCAATCAGGCAGGCAGTTATGTAGGTCCGGACCGTCTGCGTTTCGACTTTTCGCATTTCTCGCCGGTAACAGAAGAAGAACTGAGCCGCGTCGAAGCTATTGTTAATGAAGAGATTTTGGCAGCCAAGGGTGTGACCATTGAAGAACTGCCGATTGAAGAAGCTAAAAAACGTGGTGCGATGGCGCTGTTTGGCGAAAAATATGGCGATATCGTGCGTGTCGTTACTGTACCGGGTTTCTCTATGGAATTCTGCGGCGGTGTTCATGTGACTAATACCGCTCAGATCGGTATGTTTAAAATAATTTCCGAGTCCAGCACCGGTGCTGGCGTTCGCCGTATCGAAGCTGTGACAGGACATGGCGCTGTGGCTCATGTCAACGAAATGGAAGCTATGGTAAAAGGCCTGGCTGCAAGCTTGAAATGCCGTGTAACTGATGTGCCTGCACGTTTGACAGCTCTGCAGGGCGAACTGAAAGCTGTTGAGCAAAAAGCTGCCGAGCTGGCCGATAAGATCGCTAAAGCTCAGGTCAGTGACGTTGACAGTCAGATTCGCGACATCAAAGGTATCAAAGCTTTAGTGCAGCAGGTCAGTGTCGATGATATCGAAGCACTGCGTAATCTGGGTGACCAGATGCGTGATAAGGTCGGCGGCGTCGTTGTGCTGGCTTCAGTATTTGCCGAAGGCAAGATCAGTATTCTGACTATGGCTACGAAAGATGCTGTCGCTAAAGGTATCCATGCCGGCAACATTGTCAAAGAGGTTGCCAGGATCTGCGGCGGCGGCGGCGGCGGACGTCCTGATATGGCACAGGCAGGCGGTAAAGATGCTTCTAAATTAGGTGAAGCGTTGGAAACAGCCTGGGGCGTTATCGAAACACAGGTAAAATAATAAATTGTGTAAAAAAACTTAAAGGCCGAGAGTATTCTCGGCCTTTATTTATACAAGTTCACAGTTATTTTATATTTTTTTGTCTCAAGGTATGCTACAATAATAGTGTATCTATATCAAACGGTTGTTCAACAAGGGAATTTTGTATCAAGGAGGGATCAACGATGACTCAGGTATCGCAGGAAACAATGATGTTCAAGCGCAACAATGAAAATAAAGACGTCTCTCAAACAATCAGCGAGGTGTGCAAAGCGCTGGAAGAAAAAGGCTATAATCCTATTGACCAGCTCGTAGGTTATCTGCTCAGCGGCGATCCTACATATATTACCAGTCATGATGACGCACGCACGAAGCTGCGTCGTTTTGAACGTTATGAGCTTATTGAAGAACTGGTAGTAAAATATTTGGAAAAAAACACAAAATAAGACGGGGAGAGCTGCTTACATGAGAAGTATGTCTCTGGATGTCGGCACGCGGACTATCGGCGTAGCCGCCAGTGATCTGATGGGGATGATCGCCAACGGGGTGGAAACAATCCGTCGTACCAGTGAAGAACGTGATCTGCAGCGTATCGGCGAGCTTATCGCTGAATATGAAGTAGATACGATGGTGGTAGGTTATCCTAAGAATATGAACGGCAGTGTAGGCGAACGTGCGCAGAGCTGCGAGGATTTTGCCAGAGTGATTGGCGAAAGGTTCCCGCAGCTTAAAATCGTCTTATGGGACGAGCGTCTTTCGACAGTTGCCGCTGAAAAAATTTTGATAGATGCCGACCTGCGCCGCAGCAAACGCAAAAAAGTTATCGACATGATGGCGGCTGTGGTGATTCTGCAAAATTATCTGGATAGTCCACAAAGTAAAAGGACGGAATGAAAGTATGGCGAAAAAAATATTTATCGGCTTTGTTGCGCTGGTTCTGGTTGCTTTCGTGCTGCTGTTCCAGTTCGGAGGCCGTGCTGCCGAAGAGCTCACTAAAAAGCTTCTGGCAGAGCAGACTGCGCTGCATGGGACTTTAAAAGCCGAAGAGATTCAGGCTAACTGGTCGGGTGATGTTATTTTCAAAAATGTCGTCTGGGTAGGGCCGGATGGCAAAACGATTGCCGAAATACCCCTGGCTACGGTATCTGTCAATTTATTTGACGCTTTGCTGAAAGGCGGTACCGGAGCTTCTGTTGGTGATGTGGTGATCGATAAGCCCAGTTTTTTTGTGTCTTATAATAAAAAAGACGGTTTGAACATTGTCAATTATATCAATTTTCAGGTTGAAGAAGAGCAGAAGAACAATGAGCTGCTGACTGTAAAAAAGGCGGCTGCAGCAACGCAGTTCCGCGGTTTGATGGAAATCAAGGACGCGAAGGTGAACCTGCTGCTGGAGAACAAGCCGCTGGATTTTGATAAAGTACAGTTCCAGGGAAATTTTAAACAATATCCAAAAATCAAATACGGTCTGCGTGTTAAAGACGGTAAAAGCGATATTATCGCTGACATCCAAAATGATTCAGGCACGACGGCAGTTGTGGCAGAGGTAAAGAAAATGCCGCTGCAGAATATCCTGAATGTTTTGCCGCAGGCTGCTGATGTGGTGATCACTGAAGGCAATCTGCCTGACGTAAAAATCAGGGCTGATAAAGCCGATGATAAATGGACTTTGAATATCGACGGTACGATCGACGGTTTGAAAGGCTCTTTGATCAATTATCCTGTAACGAAAGGCAGCGGCAAGTTTTCGGCTGATACCGAGGCTTTGAAGTTTGCCGGACTGAATCTGGAGTTAGCCGGACAGACGGTGGTCATAGACGGCAATGTTTATTATGCTGAAAAGCCGGAGGCAAAACAGACATATGCTTTGACTGTTAATGCGCCGAGCTTTGTGATAGAAGCTTTGAGCCCGGGCCTGGGCTTGAAGGATGCGGTTACCGCTTTGGGCAAGGTCAAGGGTACTATCGACAAACCTGAGGCTGAAGGCACCTTCGGACTTGATAAGCTGGCCTACGATCCGCTTTATATTACCGCGCTCAGCGGCAAGTTTCTGTATAAAGACGGAAAGCTTAATATCGGTGATGCTATTGGTAATGTTTATGCTGGTCAGGTCAATGTCAATGGTCAGATTGATACTAAAACCAAAGACTTCAAACTGGAAGTACAGGGTATAGACCTCGACAGCTCCGTAGTTACGGAAACGCAGGTCGACGGTCCGCTGTCATTTAAAATGCTGGCGATAGGAACTGCTGATGCAGGCAGTGCCACAGGTGCGGGCAGCTTCCGCATCGAGGAAGGCAAGTACATGATGCTGCCGTTCCGTTCCATCAAAGGTTCGATCACCAGACAGCAGGGAAAATTTGCTTTTTCCAATATCAAGATCGCTACCGCTGTCGGCAGCTTTGATACTAATATCATAGTTAAAGATAACGGTAAGCTTGGATTTGATCTGGATAAAGGTTTTTTAGCTGCACAGCTTGGTGAAAAATGATAAATTGACAGCATTACTGTAAATGATATAAAATGTATATAATTTAGAAACGAGGTGTCGTAATGGACCAAACAGAAAATAAAGAAAATATGGAAGCTATGGAAGAAGAACAAATCGTAGTTATTACTGACGATGAAGGCAACGAATTATATTTTCGTGAAGAAATGGTAGTACCTGTAGGCAAGAAAAATTTCGCTATTTTAGCGCAGATCAATTTGGAAGACTGCGAATGTGAAGATGAAGATTGTCACTGCCATGAACATGAGGAAGACGAAGAAGAAAATGTGATTATCGCCCGTATTGAGTTTGATGAAAACGGCGAAGAAGTTTATTTAGCTCCTACAGACGAAGAGTTTGATGAAGTAAAAGCTGCTTACGAAAAACTCATGGAAGACTGGGACGAAGAATAACAACTGCTAGTGCCGGACATACTGTCCGGCACTTTTTGAGCTTTATTATCTCTGGTGTGAAGGGAATGGAAAAATGAGGAAGGTACTGCCATTTTTTTTAGGCATCTTTCTGGTAGTTGTAGTAGGTGCTTACTGGGTATTGAACTACACTGGCAGCAATAAAGATCTGGCGACTGGAAGCCCGTATCTGATTACGGTTGAGCCGGGGATGACTACTGCGGATATCGCAAATCTTCTGCATAAGCAGAAATTGGTGAAAACTCCGGAAGCATTTCGACTGGAAGCCAAATTCCGTGGATTGGAACGCGATCTGCAGGCCGGGCGTTATGAAATAACAGCCGGGATGTCTAACAGTGAGATCGTTGAAGTTCTGTCAAAGGGACAGGTGCAGCGGGTGAGGTTTACGGTTCCAGAAGGCTTTACCGTAGTTAAAACTGCGAAAAAAATTGAGGCTGAAGGTCTTGGTTATGCTGAAAAGTTCATCGAAGCCGCGCGTAATTATACTCCATATCCCTATATGGAAACCAGTGATCCTAATGTTATTTATAAGGCGGAAGGATTTATTTTTCCCTCTACCTATATGTTTGACATCGGTATGAATGAAAAAGATATGCTGGCCATGATGGTCAAGGAATTCAATACGCAGATGAACAAAGAAAATATTCCGGAAGAAGCAGAAAAACAGAAAATGTCGATCAGAGATCTGGTAAATATGGCAGCCCTGGTAGAGATGGAAGCTGTTTTTAAAGAAGAACAGCCGCGCATTGCCGGAGTTTTTCTGCGTCGCTTAGAGATTTATATGCCGATTCAGTCAGATACTACTATTCAGTATATTTTGGGGACTCAAAAAGAAGAAATTACAATTGCAGATACCAGGATCCAAAACCCTTATAACACTTATCAAAATCCAGGTTTGCCGCCGGGACCGATTTCCAGTCCTGGGATGAGTGCGATCAAGGCTGTTTTAAATCCTGAAAAAACGGAGTATTTATACTTTGTTGCTGAAAAAGACGGACATCACCGTTTTACGAAAACTTATGCCGAGCATTTGAAGGCAATCGAAGATATTCATGGACCACAATAAGGAAGTAATATGACGAGAATGAAAAATAAGCCGGAGCTTTTGGCGCCGGCAGGAAATATGGAAAAATGTAAAATAGCTTTGCGTTATGGCGCTGATGCCGTTTATTTGGGTGGTAAGATGTTTGGGCTGCGGGCTTTTGCCAATAATTTCAGTATTGAAGAAATTGCAGAAGCGGCTGCTTACGCGCACGGACTTGGCAAAAAGGTCTATGTGACGGTTAATATTTTTGCCCATAACGAAGATTTGGCCAGACTGCCGGACTATCTGCTGGAATTGCAGCAGGCCGGAGTTGACGCTTTGCTTATTTCTGATCTGGGTGTTTGGAACGTGGCACGTCAGACTGTACCTGAAATGCCGCTGCATGTAAGTACGCAGGCTAATACAAGTAACTGGGCAGCAGTGCAGGCATGGAAGGCACTGGGAGCTGAACGTGTCGTGCTGGCACGCGAGCTGTCACTGGAGGAAATCCGGGAAATCGGTGCAAGGACTGATGTTGAGCTGGAAGCCTTTGTGCATGGAGCAATGTGTATCTCATATTCCGGCCGCTGTCTGCTCAGCAGTTATCTGACTGGACGCGACGGCAACCGTGGTGCCTGTGCGCAGGCCTGCCGCTGGGAATACAGCCTTATCGAAAAGAACCGTCCTGATGAAGGCTTTGATATTGAAGAGGATGAACGCGGTACTTATGTAATGAATTCAAAAGATCTGTGTCTGATCGATCATATTCCTGATTTGATAGAGGGGGGGCATTTGCAGCCTGAAAATCGAAGGGCGTATGAAAAGTATCCATTATGTAGCGACTGTGGTCAGCGTATACCGTAAAGCGATCGACGCTTACTGTAACGATCCCAAAAAATATCAGGTCACGGATGAATGGCGTCAGGAGTTGGAAAAAGTTTCTCACCGGCCGTATACGAAAGGGTTTGCTTTTGGCAAACCAGGCAGTGACGGACAGGTCTATACGACCTCCAGTTATGAACAGACACATGATTTTGTCGGTATCGTGCTTGCATATGATGCTGACGCTAAACGCGCTTATATTGAACAGCGCAACAATGTGAAAAACGGCGAGGTATTGGAACTGCTGATGCCGGACGGGGAACTGTTCCCGCTAACTTTAGAGGATATGCGTAATGCAGACGGAGAAAGTATCGACTGTGCACCGCATGCTCAACAAAAATTTTCTATCGTCAGCGACAGGGCTTTGATGCCTGATTCGCTGCTGCGGAGGAAGGTAATATGTTAGAAGACCGAAGTACCATCTACGCGAAGGTGGCGCCTGAGCGTATAGCAGACGTAAACTGGATCATGGAGGGCTATGAGCATCTGGCCTTAGTCAGCACGATTGATCATCAGGAAGGCATCATTCTTTTGCGTGGTACGCCTGATACCTATAATGATGTTTTAGAAATTGTTGAAAATATGCCGTTTTCAGTAGAAATTCTTGAAAGTTTTAATGAAGCTTTGTAGGCAAATTGTCAAAAGTGTGATAAAATATTTGGGTATCGTATTATTTTATAAAAAAAGTGAGGTAAGGATTTATGCCGCGTATCGGTAAAATCTTTGATTTTCTGGAAAAAGAACATTTGGATTGCGTCGTTATTAAAGACGTTAATACAATTCGCTATTTGACCGGCTTCAGAGGTGATTCGAGCATTCTTTATGCCGATGACCGTCGGGCTGTCCTTGTCACTGATGGCAGATACTTGTATCAAGCAAGGGCAGAAGCCAAATGCTGCCATATCGTCGAATATGCGGAAAACATCTGGCATACAGTTGCCGAATTGGCGCAGGATGCTAAAACAGTTGGTTTTGACGGCGATTATTTCACTTATAATGACTTCAATACTTTGCAGGAGCTTCTATGCGGCAAAGAACTGAAGGTCATTGACCTGAAATATATCCGTATGGTCAAAGATAAACGCGAGCTGGAATTGATGTGGCGCGCTGTAAAAATTGCCGACGAGGCGTATTTGCGGTTGCTGGATGAATTACAGCCCGGCATGACTGAAAAAACTCTGGCTGGCCGCCTGGAATACTATATGCGCAGCCTGGGAGCAGAAAAACTCGCTTTTGAAACTATCGTAGCTTCGGGTGAACGTTCTGCGCTGCCGCATGGTATCGCTTCCGATAAAGAAGTGGAGATCGGCGACTTTATTACTTTTGATTTCGGTGCCGTTTATGACGGCTATCATTCTGATATGACCCGTACCGTTGTCTTGGGAATGGCCAACTCATGGCATAAAGAAATTTATACCATTGTTGAAGAAGCCCAGTGGCGCGGTTTGAAAAATGCTAAACCCGGTATTACCGGTGCAGAGCTGGACGCTGTTGTCAGGGATTATATAACTTCCCGGGGGTATGGCGAAAACTATGTGCATGGGCTGGGACATGGTATCGGTCTTGAGATCCATGAAATGCCGAATATCAACAAACGCGGTCAGAATGTAATTTTGCAGCCCGGTATGACATTTACTGTTGAACCTGGTATTTACATCCCCGGCAAGGGCGGTGTACGTATAGAAGACACGGTTGTGTTGACCGACGAAGGCGCAAAAGTGCTGACCGGGGTTAAAAAACAGCTGATGGAAATTGTTTAATTTTTTATATAGGAGGACTATTTATGATTTCTACTAACGAATTTAAAACTAATGTGACTGTTACTATTGACGGCGATGCCTGGCAAGTCGTTGAGTTCCAGCATGTAAAACCTGGTAAGGGTGCAGCTTTTGTCCGCGCTAAAATGCGTAACATGTGTACTGGTTCTGTTGTTGAACGTACCTTTAATGCAGGCGAACGTCTGCCTAAAGCACGTGTTGACCGTCGTGAAATGCAATATTTATATGAATCTGACGGACAATATGTTTTTATGGATAACGAAAACTATGAGCAGACAGAATTGACAAAAGAGCAGTTGGGTAATGCTTTGAACTTCCTGAAAGAAAATATGGATGTTAAAATCATGGTTTACGAAGGCCGTATTCTCGGTGTTGACCTGCCGAATACTGTTGAGCTGACCGTAGTTGAAACCGATCCCGGCATCCGCGGCGATACCGCTACCGGCGGCAGCAAACCGGCTAAAATGGATACCGGTTATGTTGTAAAAGTTCCTCTGTTCATCAACGAAGGCGATGTTCTTCGCATCGATACCAGACTGGCGAATATATCGAACGTGCATAATTAAAAGCGACTGTTTAAACAGCGGTGAATTTACTTTCGCCGCTGTTTTTTTATGCATTTATACATAGTATTCACGCAGTAGTTATGGTATAATTAAAAGCAAAATAGGGTAAGTATATTCTGTTGCCGCACAGACAGGAGGTGGCATGGTAGTTGAAATCAGATTCTGAAGATAAAGAATTGGAAACAGGTACAGGGGAGTTTGTGAATGCAGACGATGCAGCTGAGGCAGAAGAACAGCTGCCTGACGAAATCGGTGATGTGAAAGTTGCCGACGAAGTAATCAGTATTGTTGCAGGACTGGCTGCGCAGGAAGTCAACGGTGTTATTGGTATGAGCGGCAGTTTTGCCGAAGGCCTGAATGAATTTTTAGGTAAGAAAAGTTTTGCCAAGGGTGTACGGATTACCGTCGATGGGCATGTTGTGACAGCCGCAGTTTATGTTAATGTTGAATATGGTTCATGTATCCCTGAAATAGCTTTGGAAATACAGGAAAAGGTTAAAGAAGCAATCGAAAACATGACCGGTTATGAAGTCAAATTCGTCGATGTGCATATACAGGGCGTGGCGCGCCGACCCAAGAGCGAATTGGAAGAGAGCCTGGAAAAAATGGACGCCGCCCATGAAAATTTCTTTGGTGAGGAGTGAGTTATTTTGGGAATACCTGATAGAATAATTTTAACTTTATACACTTTTTTGATGGCAGTAGTGGCCGTTTTGGTAGTGCTTTGCAGCTTGGGCGTTATCGGCCAGACTGCTATCACTGCTTTCTTTGCTACTATTCCCGGCAACTGGGAGTATGCGGTGGGCGGGATCATCATTCTGCTGGTAAGTATCCGCCTGCTTATTGCAGGTATTGGCGCGACTGGAATGACTTCGCTGACGATCAGCAGTGCCGATTCCGGTAAAGTATCTGTCGGTAAAAGCGCTATTGAAGATTATGTAGCGGAGATCGCTAAAGAGGTTTATGGTGTTTATGGCGTTAAGGTCGAGGCAAAAATGGGCGAAGAACATATCAGTATTCGCATCAATGCGTCGATAGAGCCTGGTATAAATATTCCTGAAACTACAGATGAAATTAAATATAATGTACGTGATACGATCAAAAAGGTCTTGGGTATGGAGATCAAGGACATAGATCTGTTCTTCAAGCAGATCAAAGCGAAAGGCTGAGGAGGTAGACGGCATGCTTAACGAAATTTTCAGTGATCTTTGGAAGAATTACCGTGGCCGGCTGCTTGGGTCTATATTTGGTCTGTTTATCGGCGTAATGTTTTTGATCTTAGGCTTTCTGCAGACGATTTTTCTGCTCATATGTATTACTGCCGGGTTCTTCCTCGGCAATAAGCTGGACAAAAAAGAAGACCTGATGGAATGGCTGGACAGACTGCTGCCGCCAGGCTATCATAAATAAATTTCAGACAAGAGAGGGCTAATATGATTCGCAGGATTGCAAGGGAATTGGTTTTACAAAGTTTGTTTCAGATAGATTTTGCTCAGGTCGACTGTGAGGCAGCGTTGAATGCTGCTGTTGAAGAACGGTCTGATAAAAGTGCTGAAAAAGCCAAAGAGTATGCACAGGATGTTTTAAATGGTGTTTTGGCTAATAGTGAAGCGATAGATGCCAGGATCAGTGAGTATGCTATTGACTGGACCTTGGAGCGTATGCCGGCTGTCGACCGTAATATTTTGCGGGTCGCCGTTTATGAAATGTTTTTTGCAGCAGAAAAGCTGGTGCCTAATGTGGCAATCAACGAAGCTGTGGAAATAGCGAAAATTTATGGAACAGATGATACTCCGCGGTTTATCAACGGAGTTCTAGGTAAAATGGTTCGCAGTGATGTCTAAAAATGAGGTCTATCTGGGCATTGATACCAGCTGCTATACAACGTCGGTCGCACTGATCGGCAGAGAAGGCGGACTGGTAGGTGAGGCCCGCAGGATTTTACAAGTGAAACCGGGCTGCAGAGGTCTGCAGCAGTCGGAGATGGTGTTTCAGCATACGCGTAACCTGCCGATTTTGCTGGAAGAGGTTTTAAAAAAGCCGCTGAAAGTCATCGGTATCGGTGTTTCTGCCCGCCCGCGGCCCTTGGAAGATTCGTATATGCCAGCATTTTTGGTTGGGTTGGGCCTGGCGCGCTCTTTAGCGGCTGTAAACGAAATTCCGTTGTGGCAGATCAGCCATCAGGAAAATCACTTGGAAGCCGGATTGTGGTCAGCGCAGGGGCCTGATGCCGACCGTTTTCTGCTTTTACATGCTTCCGGCGGCACTACTGACTTATTATTAGCGGAAAAACGCGCTGACAGCACTTATGCACTGACACAGGCAGGCGGCAGTAAAGATCTGCATGCCGGTCAGTTTGTTGACAGAGTAGGTGTTGCGTTGGGACTGCAGTTTCCGGCAGGAGCCGCTTTAGAACAACTGGCGGCAACTGCGGCCGATTGCATCGAATTGCCGGTAGCAGTACGTCAGGGTGATGTCAGTTTATCCGGGCCTGCTACTGCAGCTTTGCGTAAAATCGAGGCTGGCGCTGATCCTGCAGCTTTGGCGGCAGGTGTGCAATATGCCCTGGCAGAAACCTTTGTCAGGATGATCCGTAACGTTGCGGCGCAGAAAGAAATTTTTGATGTTTTGCTGGTAGGCGGTGTGGCTTCTAATGCTTATATCCGCCGTCATATGATAGAAAAACTTGCTAAACGCAGGATCAGGGTCTGGATACCCGAAAGCCGGTTTAGCCCCGATAATGCTGCCGGCTGCGCTGCTTATGCGTTCAGGCAGGGAGAAAGCAGTTATGAATGAAGTAATTTATTCCGTAAGTGAATTGAATTTGATGATCAAAAGCCTGCTGGAGGGCGATCGTACTTTCACTAATATCCAGATCCAGGGTGAGATCTCTAATTTTAAACGTTATTCTTCAGGGCATTGTTATTTTACCTTGAAAGATGCCGGCGGCGTACTGAAAGCAGTTATGTTTCGCAATCAGGCGCGCAGTCTGCGGTTTGAACCGCAAAACGGTGATACTGTTGTTGCTATCGGGCGTGTCGGAGTGTACGAGCGTGATGGCGTTTATCAGCTTTATACAGACCTGCTGCTGCCGTTAGGTGCCGGAGATCTGATGCTGGCTTATGAAGAATTAAAGAAAAAACTGACTGAGGAGGGGTTGTTTGACAGTGAACGTAAACGTGAACTGCCGCTGAACCCTAAAACAGTTGGAATGATAACATCGCCTTCCGGTGCTGCTGTACGTGATATGATTACTGTCGCGCGGCGCCGCAATCGCGGCATCAAGCTGTTGCTGTTTCCTGTCAAGGTACAGGGAGATGGTTCTGCTGCTGAAATTGTCAGGGCGATCCGGTTTATGAATAAACACCGTTTGGCTGACGTCCTGATCGTGGGACGCGGCGGCGGTTCCATAGAAGAATTGTGGGCTTTTAATGAAGAGCCTGTTGTGCGTGCTATTGCTGCGTCTGAAATACCAGTAGTTTCAGCAGTAGGGCACGAAACTGATTTTACATTGTCAGATTTTGCTGCTGACCGCAGGGCAGCTACGCCTTCACAGGCTGCAGAGCTGGTTGTTGCAGATGCTGATTCGTATCTGCGCTATGTTGAGGAACTGACAGCACGCGGCGAGAGGGTGCTTGTGCATCAACTGGAACAGGCGCAGCATAAGCTGCAGCGTTTGCAGGGATCATGGGTTTTATCTAAGCCGGAACGCTGGCTGGAGCCATTGCAGCAGCGTACAGATATGGCGATGCGGCAGCTGCAGGGCAGGATGGAAAGTGTTCTGCAGAAACGGCAGCACAAGTTTGGACTGCTGGTAGCGCGGCTTGATGCTTTATCACCGCTGACGGTACTTGCCAGAGGTTATTCGATAACCAAGACAGACTCAGGCAGGGCTTTGCGCAGTATCGCAGATGTGCGCTGGGGAGAAGAACTCAGGACTCAGGTTGCTGACGGTGATGTGATATCGGTTGTGCAGCAGGTAGAAAGGCGTGAAAAACAATGACGATGAAAAAAATCGCCAAAAACATAAAGTTTGAAGAAGCGTTGGCCGAGCTGGAACAGCAGGTACAGCTGCTGGAAAGTGGAGAACTGCCGCTGGAAGAAGCGCTTGCAGCGTTTCAGCAGGGCGTTGCTTTGAGTAAGGTATGCATGACTAAACTCAATACGGTGCAGCAGGAAGTAGAAAAAATCGTCGTTGCTGCTGACGACGATAACGAATATGAACTGGAAACATTCGCAGAGCTGGAGGATTGACATGGATTTTAATAAGTATTACGAAGACAGGCAGAAGCTGGTCAATACTTTTCTGGAAAAACGTTTGGAAAAAAAGGGCATCTCGCGTGTCGATGAAGCAATGGCTTACAGCCTGCTGGCAGGTGGCAAGCGTATCCGTCCCATAATTTTAATGGCAACAGCCGATGCTTTGGGTGTCAGCGGTTATAATTTTCTGCCGGTAGCCTGTGGTTTAGAAATGATCCACACCTATTCGCTGATCCATGATGATCTGCCTTGTATGGATGATGATGAATATCGTCGCGGCCGTTTGACCAACCACAAGGTTTTTGGGGAAGCGCTGGCGCTTTTGGCTGGTGACGCTTTACTGACCCTTGCCTTTGAAGTGATGCTGGAACAAAAAAACGTACCGGCGGAAGCTTTGATCGAAACTGTGCGCGAAGTAGCAATGTGTGCCGGAAACTTCGGTATGGTCGGCGGTCAGGTCATTGATCTTGATTCCGAAGGCAGGCAGATCAGTGAAGAAGAACTGCGTAAGCTGCATGCAGGCAAAACAGGAGCACTTTTCATTGCGGCAGTTCGCAGTGGCGCGCGATTGTCTGGTGCTGCCAGTGATGAACTGCTGGCTTTGACAAAATTTGCCGATCTTTTGGGGCTTGCTTTCCAGATCACAGACGATATCCTTGATGTCGAGGGTGATGCTGCTCAGATGGGCAAGGCAGCGCATAGTGATGAGAAAAAGCATAAGTCCACTTATGTGACCTTATATACTCTGGAAGGCGCCAAAGCGCTGGCTCAGAAAACTGTTGACGAGGCGCTGGGCTGTCTGGAAATGTTTGGAGAAAATGCCGAAGCTCTGCGTGAGATTACAAAAATGATGTGTGGGCGTAAAAGCTAAGTTATTTGTTATTGAGAAGAAAGGCGGATTGCTGAATGCAAAATGAGCAATTATTGCAAAAAATAAATTCTCCCGCAGATCTGAAAATGCTGACTCTGGATGAAATGAAGCTTTTAGCAGGCGAGATCAGGCAGCTGATCATTGATGTCGTTTCTAAAAACGGCGGCCATTTAGCTCCTAATTTAGGTGTGGTAGAACTGACCTTGGCTTTGCATAAAGTATTTACGACACCGAAGGATAAAATTATCTGGGATGTAGGCCATCAGTCATACATCCATAAAATACTGACGGGGCGTAAGGACCAGTTTCCGACGCTGCGGCAATATAAAGGCCTGTCAGGATTCCCGAAGCGTAAAGAAAGCGAGCACGATGCTTTTGGTACAGGACATTCCAGCACATCCATCTCAGCTGCTTTGGGGATGGCTGTAGCACGTGATCTTAAAGGTGAAGATAATAATGTTATTGCCGTTATCGGTGATGGTTCGATGACTGGCGGTATGTCTTTTGAAGCTTTGAATAATGCCGGCGATCTGCATAAAAAAATGATCGTTATTTAAACGACAACGAAATGTCTATTTCTAAAAATGTCGGCGCGATGTCACAGTATTTGTGCGATCTGCGCACAGGTGAAACCTATAACAAAATCAAACACGATGTTGAAGGCTGGCTGAAAAGCCTGGACTTCGGCACTGATGTTTTAAATGCTATCGAACGTGTTAAAGGCAGTGTAAAGTACCTGATGGTACCAAGCTCTGTTTTTGAAGAGTTGGGCTTTAAATATCTTGGCCCGATTGACGGCCATGATTTGAATAAGCTGCTGGAGGTTTGGAAGCGGCAAAGCATGTCGATGGTCCTGTTTTAGTGCATGTGATCACTAAAAAAGGTAAAGGCTATGAACCTGCAGAAAAAAGTCCGAATAAATTTCATGGCACGGGTCCGTTTGAGATTGCAACAGGTAAAAAAAATCACCGATCCGCAGGCTCCGATCGCTTACACGGAAATGTTTGGTAAAACTTTGGTCGAACTAGCTGAACAAGATGCAGATATTGTTGCTATCACCGCGGCTATGCCTGACGGCACCGGTCTTAACAAATTTGCCGAATGCTATCCGCAGCGCTTTTTGGACGTAGGTATCGCTGAGCAGCATGCTGTTACTGCGGCTGCCGGTATGGCGGCTGCTGGAATGAAGCCCGTTGTTGCGGTGTATTCTACATTTTTACAAAGAGCGTATGATTCGGTGCTGCACGATATCTGCATGCAGGATCTGCATGTAACGATGTGCCTTGACCGTGCCGGTATCGTCGGTGACGACGGTTTTACACATCATGGTGTTTTTGATTATGCTTATCTGCGTTCGATGCCCAGGATGACGATTATGGCACCTAAGGACGAAAACGAACTTCGTCAGATGCTGAACACGGCATTACAATTCAACGGACCGATCGCGATCCGTTATCCGCGCGGCAGCGGTATTGGCGTTGACTGTGAAGACGAACTGAAAGAACTTCCTATTGGTAAAGGTGAGCTTTTGCGGGAAGGTACCGATGTTTGCCTGCTGGCGATCGGCAGCATGGTGCAAACAGCTTTGCGGACTGCTGATGCTTTGGCGGCAAACGGTATTCAGGCTGGTGTGATCAATCTGCGTTTTGCCAAACCTCTTGATGAAGAATTGATCGTTCAGGCGGCCGAAAAATATGGAAAACTGGTCACCCTGGAAGAAGGCGTGCTGGCTGGCGGTGTTGGCTCTGCAGTTTTAGAGCTGCTTAATAAAGCCGGTCTGATGCAAAAGGTGCAGGTCTTAAATTTGGGACTCCCTGACGAATTTGTACCGCATGGTGACAAAAATATTTGTTCCGGGATCTGGGTTTAGATACAGAAAGTATAAAAGAAAAAATTACTGCTTTGGTGAAAGGTGCCGGAGAAGCAAAGTGAAAAAAGAACGATTAGACGCACTGCTGACAGCCAGAGGACTTTTTGAAAGCCGGGCAAGGGCTCAGGCTGCCATTATGGCAGGTCAGGTGCTGGTCAATGAACAGAAAATAGATAAACCGGGGACACAGGTTCCCGAAGAGGCAGCGATACGCCTGCTGGGCGAAAAACTTAAATATGTGAGCCGCGGTGGGCTGAAATTGGAAAAGGCACTGCAGATATTCCCCATCAGCGTAGAAGGTAAAACAGTTGCGGATATCGGCGCTTCCACAGGCGGATTTTCCGACTGTGCCCTGCAGAATGGCGCTGTTAAAGTGTACGCCGTTGATGTAGGCTATGGTCAGCTGGCCTGGAAGCTGCGCAGTGATGAGCGTGTCGTAAATATGGAACGCACTAACGTGCGCTATCTTGAAGCTGAAAGCTTGGGAGAACTGGTAGACGCAGCAACTATCGACGTGGCATTTATTTCTTTGGATAAGGTGCTGCCGGCGGTACATAAACTGCTTAAGCCAACTGGCTTTGTTATTGCGCTTGTTAAGCCGCAGTTTGAGGCCGGCAAAGAAAACGTCGGAAAAAAAGGTGTCGTACGCGACCCTAAGGTACATGCCGACGTTATCAAAAGTAGTAGCTTTTGCTAAAGAAGAAGGTTTTGGTATTGCCGGACTGGATTTTTCTCCTATCAAAGGGCCTGAAGGCAATATTGAGTACTTACTGCATCTGACACTGGGTGATGACAATGCGGTAAGTGAAACTATGATTGACGAGCTTGTATCCAAATCACATGGTGATTTGGATAAACCACAGACCCAGGAGTAGAAACAGCGAGGCTTTTATGAATAAATTACGGTTGGGGATATTCCCCAATATGAAAAAAGAAAATGTCAAAAACAGTTTGCCGAAAGTGTTGGATTTGTGCGATAAGGCTGAAATCGAGGCGGTACTGCCGCAGCGTCTGGATTATCAGGACAGGCCCAGCTACGACGTTTGCGACAGGGCAAGCCTGAAGCAGATGCATATGGCGGTATCTTTAGGCGGCGATGGTACGCTGCTGCAGATGACGAGATTTTTGGCGCCGCTGAAAATCCCTGTATTTGGTGTCAATTTTGGGAAATTAGGCTTTTTAGCGGAAATAGAACTCAAAGAACTGCCGGAAGCCTTATCCAAGCTGACGGCCGGAGAATATGTGCTGGAAGAGCGCAGTCAGCTGCAGGCCTGTGTTTGGCGTGACGGTAAGGTTTTGATTGACGCTCACGCCTTAAACGATATGGTAGTGGCCAAGGGGCATTTTTCAAAGCTGGCGCATCTCAGTCTGAAGGTCAATGGCAAACGTTCGGGCAATTATGCCGCTGACGGTATCATCATGGCAACGGCTACAGGCTCTACTGCGTATTCGTTATCGGCAGGGGGGCCGCTTGTACATCCCAGCCTCGATGTTACTATTATTACACCTATCTGCGCTCATGCGCTTTATACAAGACCGCTTTTGATTCCGATGGACAGGGTCATAGAACTGAATGCTATTCCGCCCTATGAAGAACTGTTGCTTTCGGCGGATGGAGAAATAGTAGCATCGATAGCGGAAAATGATACGGTAAGAATTGCCAAAAGCCCTGACAAAGTAACTTTTATCAGGCTCAATGGCCGCAGTTATTATGAAACCTGGCAGGAAAAGCTGATCCGTAATACGGAAATGCTTTAAAATACCCAACCGCTTACAAATACAGATATGAGGTGAGAGACGTGAAAGGTATCAGACACGGCAAGATCAAAGAAATCATCGAACACAGCAAAATCGAAACTCAGGAAGATTTGGCGGCTGCTTTACGCCACGACGGTATCGAGGTAACTCAGGCTACTGTTTCCCGCGACATCAAAGAGCTGATGCTCATTAAAGTTCCGGATGCCGAAGGCAATTATCATTATGCTTTTCCTAAAGAGCATAATATGCTGCTGACTCCCGGACGTCTGGAACGTACTTTCCAGGATTCTATCATAGGCATGCGTGCCTCTGAAAATCTGGTAGTTGTCCGCAGTCTTCCCGGTACTGCACAATCGGTAGCTTATGCTATTGATTATATGAAATGGCCGGAGGTTTTGGGGACTGTTGCTGGTGATGATACTATTTGTTGCTGTCGATTCAAAAGATAACACTGTAACCTTTATGGAACGCTTTAATAATCGCTGATAGGACGAGGTCGTTTAACGATGTTGCAATCTTTGCATGTGCATAATTTTGCTTTAATTGAAGATGCGAAAATAGATTTTGCCCCCGGTTTCAATATTTTTACAGGTGAGACCGGTGCAGGTAAGTCTATTCTGATCGATGCTTTTGGCGTCGTGCTGGGTAATCGGGCTTCGGCGGACTATATCCGCAGCGGAGCTGATTCCTTTTGGGTGCAGGCGGTATTCGATATCAGCGGGATAGAAGCAGTTAAGTCTTTGCTGGCAGAGCAGGGGATAGACGAAGAGGACGAACTGTTTTTGAGGCGGCGTATTTTAGCCAACGGCAAAAGCCAGGCTACAGTTAACGGCGTGCAGGTACCATTGGCAGTACTCAAAAGCTTCAGCGAACTTTTGGTCGATATTCATGGCCAGCATGAAAACCAGGCGCTTCTAAAGTCTGATGCACCGTTGGCATTGGTCGATTTGTATGGACGGGAAGAGATTGCTCCTGTGCGTAAAACGTATCGGGAGCTGTATACAGCCTATCTGACTACGCAGGCGAAGCTGACACAGCTGGAGCAAACCGGCAGTGAGCGGGAACGCATTTTAGACCGTCTGGAATGGGAAATCAAAGAAATTACTGAGGCCGCATTGGAAGCAGGCGAACTTGAAGCCTTACAGGAAGAGGTAAAACGTCTGCAGAACAGCGGCAAGATCATGACAGCAGTCAACAGTGCTCATGAATATCTTGACAGCGAAAGAGGTATTCTTGATAATTTGGCGGCAGCTAAAGATCAGCTGGCGGCAGTTGTGCGTTATGATGAACGGCTGCATAATGCGTGTGAAAGCCTGGAAGGCAGCTGGATCGCATTGGATGAATGCCGGCGTGAGCTGAGCGATTATCTAAGCAGCGAGGAATATGATGCTGCAAGAGCAGCTTATGTAGAGGAACGCTTGGATCTGTGGTATCGTCTGCAGAAAAAATACGGCGACAGCTATGAAGCGATCACTGCATACTTAGAGCAGGCACAGCAGCAGGCCGATGAATTGGCGCAGCTGGAAAGCAACATTGCTAAAACCAAACAGCTGCTGGCGCAGCAAAAAGGTGAATTAGAACAGCAGGCGCAAAGCTTATCTCAGCTGCGCGCTAAATATGCCGGGCGGCTGGCATCTAAAGTTACGGCACATATCCATGATCTGGCAATGCCGGAAGGCAGGTTTGAGATCGAGGTAACTGCTAAAGACACCCTGACTAAAACAGGTAAGGATGAATTGACCTTCCTGTTTACAGCTAACCTGGGAGAACCGATCAGACCCTTGTTAAAAGTCGCTTCCGGCGGCGAGCTGTCACGTGTGGCGCTGGCTATTAAAACGGTGCTTCTAAATGCCAGCGGTGTACCGACAATGGTTTTTGACGAGATCGATACAGGCGTCGGCGGCGTTACCGCACAGAATGGCCGAAAAGATCGCCGTTATTGCCAAGGTAGGACAGGTACTGTGTATCACGCATTTGCCACAGATAGCTTCTTTTGCTGACAGGCATCTTCTGATCCGCAAGGAAAGTACAGGCGGACGAACTTCAACAGGGTTGACTGTACTGGATGAAGAAGGCCGTATCCAGGAACTGATGAGGATGACAGTCGGCGATAATGTCAGCGAAGTAGCCTACGCTAATGCTAAAGAGCTTTTAGCAGCGGCTGCTAAAAATAAACAGGCAAGGTGAGAGCTATGAAAAAAATTCATCAGGCAAATTTAGATGAAACCTTTATCTGCAGTAAAGTGGGATTTTCAGGACGTCTGCTGCAGGTGAATATTGATTCGGTAATCTTGCCGAACGGAAGAGAAACGACACGTGAACTGATCCATCATCCGGGGGCTATAGCTATTGTTCCTATTTTAGACGATGGCAGTATTATTTTTGTAAAACAATACCGCTATCCTGTGGGAACAGTAATGTATGAGATCCCGGCAGGGAAACTTGACCCGGGTGAAGAACCGGACGTATGTGCTGAGCGGGAACTGTCGGAAGAAACCGGTTATAGTGCGAAGGAATGGCAAAGGCTGACTTCTATCGTTACTACACCGGGCTTCACTGATGAAGTTATTCACCTGTATGCGGCGCGCGGTTTGGAAAAACACAACCAGCATACTGATGAAGATGAGTTTATCGATGTCGTAAAATTAACGCCGCAGCAGGTCAGGGAAATGGTGCTGGAAGGCGATATCTTCGATTCTAAAACTCTAAGCGCTTTATGTGTATTGGAAATGCTGAAATAAAACTTAATAAGTGATTTGAACGCAGACTGTTTCTGACAGTCTGCGTTTTTTGTATTTTGGTAGTTGGAAAAGTTCTATAGATGGTTTATAACAGAGAAGCTGCGGTTATTGTTACTTGCGTTACACTTTGTTGTTTTAAAAACGGTAAATTCTTAAATTTCAGCTAAAATGCAGGAAAAGCCCTTGCAACCAGCGAATTGTAATAACATCAAATTTTGTAGGACAAGGGGGAGTAATCATGAAAGAGTATACTGGAGATAGGATCAGAAACGTGGCCATTGTGGGTCACGGTGGGGCTGGAACGACGTCTGTTACCGAAGCCTTACTGTATCGTTCGGGAGCAATTTCCAGAATGTGCAAGGTAGAAGACGGGGCTACCACCACTGACTATGAGCCGGAAGAAATAAAACGCGGCGTATCTGTCAATGCAACTTTGGCGCCTGTTGAATGGCGTGATACCAAAATCAATTTTATTGATACACCAGGCTTTGCCGACTTTGTAGCCGAGGTCAAAGGCGCTTTCCGTGCCGTTGACAGCGCTTTGATCGTTGTATGCGCTACTTCGGGCGTGCAGGTTGGCACTGAGCAGTGCTGGAAGCTGGCAGAAGAAGCACATTTGCCGCGTATCATTTTCGTTAATAAGATGGATCGTGAAAATGCTGATTTTGATAGTATCCTTGACAACCTGCGTGCTAAGATCGGTAAACGTGTATTGCCGCTGCAATTACCTCTCGGTAAGGAAGCCGATTTCTGCGGCGTTATCGACCTCTACAAAATGAAGGCTTATAAAGCTAACGGCAACGATTCCATCGAAATGGACATTCCTGAAGATATGCTGGAGTATGCCAAAGAAGCGCATGAAAAAATGGTCGAAGCTGCTGTTGAGGCTGATGATGACTGCATGATGCGTTATCTGGAAGGCGAAACTATCAGCGATGAGGAAATTATGGATTGCCTGATCAAAGGCATTCGTCAAGCGATTATTTTCCCTGTCCTTTGCGGAAGCGCATATAAAGATATTGGCTTGGGACGCGTTATGAACGCGATTATCGATTTTACCTATCCGGCTATTCTGAATGACTTTGTTGTTACGAATCCGGAAACTGAAGAAGAAGAGATCCGCGATGCCAACGCACCTATGGCAGCTTTGGTTTTCAAAACTACGTCTGATCCTTTGTTGGCCGTTTGAGCTTCTTTAGAGTATTCTCGGGCACGATCAAGAGTGACAGCATGGTTTATAATGCCAGCCGTGAAAAAGAAGAACGTATTGGCGGTATTTTTACGATGCGTGGTAAAACTCAGATCCCGATGAAGGAAGTTGTTGCCGGTGATATTGGCGTTACTACTAAATTGCAGTTTACGTCTACCGGCGATACGCTCAGCGACAAGAACTCACCTGTTTTGTTTGCGCCGATCGCATTCCCGCTGCCGATGTATACTCGTGCCATTTACGCTAAAAAGAAAGGCGAGGAAGAGAAGATCGCCACTGCTTTGAACCGTTTGATGGACGAGGACCCGACTATCATTGTTACTAAGAACAGTGTGACGAAGGAAACTCTGGTCAGTGGCATGGGCGATCAGCATATCGAGATCATTATGGAGCGTATGAAACGTAAATTCGGTGTGGAAGCCGATTTGCGTGCGCCTATCGTTGAATACAGAGAAACTATCCGCGGAACGGCGGAGGTTGAAGGCAAGCATAAGAAACAATCCGGTGGACATGGCCAGTATGGTCACGTTGTGATCAAGATGGAACCCTTGCCGCCAGGAGAAGGCTTTGAGTTTGTTGACAAGATTTTCGGCGGTGCTGTGCCGCGGCAATATATTCCGGCTGTTGAAAAAGGTATGCGTGAGTCCATGGAACACGGCATCTTGGCCGGGTATCCGGTAGTCGATGTTCGCATTACGCTGCTTGACGGTTCTTATCATACTGTCGATTCTTCAGAAATGGCGTTTAAGATCGCTTCCAATATGGCGTTCAAAAAAGCTATGGAACAGGCGAAACCTGTTTTAATGGAGCCTGTTTATAATTTGGATGTTTATTGCGCCGAATCAATGATGGGCGATGTTATTGGCGATTTGAACTCTAAACGCGGACGTATTTTGGGTATGCAGAGTTTGGAAGACGGTATGGGCTGCGTAAAAGCGCAGGTTCCTTATGCCGAGATTTCCGAATATGCGGTTGACCTGCGTGCTCTGACTCAGGGCTTGGGTACTTTTGAAATGAAGTTTGACCATTATGAGGACGTACCGATGAAAATGGCCGAAAAGATCATTGCCGAAGCTAAGGAAGCTCAATAATTGATGTAGTTTCTGTAAAACTAAGCTGAAAGCGGTTTGCTAAAATGGCAAACCGCTTTTTTATGCTTGTGCGTTGCTGTTGGTGTGAGTAAATAAAAAGAGTTTATCTCAATTATTGAGATAAACTCTTTTGTTGTTACAGATTGGGTCAAAAGCTTATTAGATCAGTATACCATATGTACGAGCATATACCCGGCAAAGCAGGCACTGCCTACGCCAATAAGCCCCGGCACCAGGAAGCTGTGATTGATGATAAATTTACCGATATGTGTTGTTCCCGAACGGTCAAAGCCGATGCAGGCCAGATCGGAAGGATAAGTCGGCAGAACAAAATAACCGTAAGCTGCCGGCATAAAACCTACTATTACTAAGGGATCGACGCCAACGCTTAATGCCATCGGTACGATGACGGTCACGGCCGCTGCCTGTGAATTGATCAGCTTGGAAACCAAAAACAGAACGATCGCATACATCCAGGGATAAGTAAGTACGATGTCACTTAAGGATTTTTTCATTACGGGCAGATAGGCACCGAAATAAGTATCGGCCATCCAGGCTACGCCGTAAACTGAAACAATGGCGGTCATACCTGATTTAAAAACAGAACCGGAAGCGACTTCCGAAGTTTTAACATTGCACAGGATCATAATGACAGCGGCAATAGAAAGCATCATCAGCTGGATTGTCGGTGTCATGGAAAACGGCTTCAAAACGCCTTTGGCGTTGGGAAAGTGCGGCAATAATTGTGGGAAGCTGCCAAAGATAGCAATCACAACGATACCCAGAAGAAAAACTAATGCTGCCTGATAGGCACTTTTAGGCAGCATAATATTTAAAAGGCTTTGTTCCTGCAGGCCGCCGTAAATAAACTCTTTTTGTTCAGGATCAGCGATTTTTTCCTGGAATTCACTGTCTTTATCAAGATCTTTGCCGCGGTTGATGCTCCAAAGGCCGGCGATAACAACACCGATGAAGGTAGCAGGAATGGAAATAGAAAGAATCTGCATAACTCCGAAAGGGTGATCTGTAGCGCCGAGGATGGCAACTACCGAAACAACAGCTACCGAAGCAGGCGAAGCGCAGACACCCATTTGTGAAGCAATGGAAGCAACAGACATCGGCCGTTCCGGGCGGATATTTTGTTTGATAGCGATATCGTAAATAATAGGGAACATAGCGTAAACTACATGTCCGGTGCCGCATAAAACGGCAAGCAGCCAGGTTGTGAGCGGAGCAAGGATAGTAATATATTTGGGGTTGCTGCGCAAGAATTTTTCAGCATATTTCAGCATTACATCAAGCCCTTTGGAAGCCTGTAAAAATGCTGAACAGGTAACCACCGCCATAATTGTCAGCATAACGTCTACCGGCGGTTTACCGGGTTTCAGGCCCATAACAAAAATAAAGAAAACAAGGCCGATACCAGAAATAGTGGCCAGACCGATACCGCCGCGGCGAACGCCGATCACCAGGCAGGCTATCAAAACGATAAAACCTAAAAACATTAACATCAAGACACCTCCGAGAAATAAAATAATAATTAAAAATATATCTAACGACGTCAAGGTATACAGATTGAAATGATATACCGCAGTCGGAGATGTCCTGTTACAGGATAACTGTGATTAAGCTGCAAAGGTACAAAGCAATAGTGACACTATATAAATAAAGTGTATGATAATAGTGACTGCAATACGGGTATTAGTATACACTATTATGGTGTTTATTGCTAGCCCTAAAAAAATTTTATTTTAACTGAAAATCACGCTTATAAAGATAAAGTGAGTTTTATAATTATAGTGAAGCGGCAGAATAAAATAAGGAATAAGCTTATAAAAGCCGCTAAAGATAAAAAACACAGGAAAATACACGATGTTTATTTCTTCAACTTATGCTATAATTAATATATTACTATGAGTTATTGGGAGGGTTCAGTAAATGCAGGCTATTGATCATGCATCTGTTAATACTTTACGCTTTTTGGCGGCTGACCAGGTAGAAAAGGCTAAATCGGGACATCCTGGTTTCCCTTTGGGCACGGCGCCGTTGATGTATACTTTGTGGGACCGTTTTATGCACTACAATCCAAAAGATCCTAACTGGTTCAATCGTGACCGTTTTGTTTTGTCGCCAGGACATGGCAGCGCTTTGTTGTATGCAATGCTGCATCTGGCCGGCTACGATGTTTCGATGGAGGAATTGAAAAACTTCCGTCAATGGGGCAGCAAAACTCCGGGGCATCCTGAATATGGTCATACAGCAGGTGTTGATGCGTCTACAGGTCCGTTGGGACATGGTTTTGCAATGGGTGTAGGTTTTGCTGTTGCCGAAGCTATGCTGGCAGCAAAATATAATAAGCCTGAATTTACTGTTATTGATCACTATACCTATGGACTCACTTCCGACGGCGACCTGATGGAAGGCGTTGCCAGCGAAGCTGCTTCTTTGGCAGGAACTTTGGGTCTGGGTAAATTGATCTACCTTTATGATGATAATAAAATTACTATTGAAGGTTCTACCGATATCGCTTTCACTGAAGATGTGGAAGCCCGCTTTAAGGCTTATGGCTGGCAGGTGCTGCGTGTAGCTGATTCAGAAGATATTGAAGCTATGGAAGCTGCCGTTAAAGAAGCTCAGGCAGATACCGAGCATCCCAGTCTGATCATTGTGCGTACTCATATCGGTTATGGCAGCCCGAAACAGGACAGTGCTTCCTGCCATGGCGAGCCTTTGGGTGCTGAAGCTTTGGCACTGACTAAAGAAAAAGCCGGCTGGCCTGTTGGTCAACCGTTCTATGTGCCTTTGACTGTCAGCCAGTATTTCAAAAATAAAATCGAAGATTGCGAAGGCGATCAAAAAGCCTGGGAAGCATTGATGGCTGATTATAAAGTTGTTTATCCTGAATTGGGAATGGAACTTGAAGAACGTATCAGCGGCAATGCTTTGGTAAATCTGCACGATTTGGAAGCGATCTTTAAAGATGTTGCTAAAACTGCTACCCGTGAAGCTTCCGGCGATATCCTGCAGAAACTTGTTATGCAGCTGCCGAATCTGGTTGGCGGCAGTGCCGACCTGGGTCCTTCTAATAAAACTGTGATGAAAAATGTCGGTTATTTCTCGAAAACAGACCGCAGCGGCCGTAATATTCATTTCGGTGTGCGCGAACATGCTATGGGAACAGTTCTTAATGGTATTGCTTTGCACGGCGGTTTTATTCCATTCGGCGGTACGTTCCTTGTTTTTGCCGACTTTATGCGTCCGGCGATCCGTATGGCAGCTTTGATGGGATTACGTTCCATTTTTGTCTTAACGCACGATAGTATTGCTTTGGGTGAAGATGGCCCGACTCATCAGCCGATCGAACAAACTATGAGTCTGCGGATGATTCCGGGACTGTCTGTATTCCGTCCGGCAGATGCTTTAGAAACTGCTACAGCCTGGCAAATGGCTTGTATGAATCTACATAAACCGACGGCATTGCTTTTGAGCCGTCAGAAATTGCCGGTATTACACGAATATGCGGCAATCGTTCACGAAAATGCTTATAAAGGCGCTTATGTGCTGAACCCGGGACAGGGAGAAACAAAAGCGGTGCTTATTGCTACCGGCAGCGAGGTGCATTTGGCTTTGGAGGCGCAGGCTGTTTTGGCTAAGGAAGGAACCGCAGTCAGTGTAGTTTCGATGCCCAGCTGGGATACTTTGAAATGCAGAGCGCAGATTATAAAGCTTCCGTTTTGCCTGAAGGTTTGCCGAAGATCGCTGTTGAAGCCGGCGTTACTTTAGGATGGAGCCGTTATACCGGCAGTGAAGACAATGTTTTGGGTATCAATCGTTTTGGCGCGTCGGCACCTGGCGATGTAATGATGGAAAAATATGGTTTCACTGTTGAGAATCTGGTTGCTAAAGTAAAAAGCGTTCTTTAATTTTATAATTTAAACGGGCATGGTGCTTACTCTTAGGCCCGTGCCCGTTTTGCTTGCGGTACTGAATCTGAAGATTTTAGTAAGACAGTCTGCAGATAGGAGAAGAAATGAAACATTTATTAACGATAGCAGGCAGTGATTCCAGCGGCGGAGCCGGAATACAGGCCGATTTGAAAACCTTTGCCGCACATGGCACCTTTGGTATGAGCGTTATTACTGCTGTAACAGCGCAAAACACACAGGGTGTGACGATGGTGCAGGATATAGACGCTGGGGTGATCGAGGCGCAGATCGATGCGGTATTTGACGATATACGCGTTGATGCGGTAAAAATAGGTATGGTATCAAGGCCGGAAATCATCAAAACGATTGCCGATAGATTGCGTTATTATAAACCGCAGATCGTGGTGCTGGACCCGGTAATGATTTCTAAAAGCGGTTATCCGCTGCTGGCACCGGAAGCCTGTGCGACACTGGTCCAAGAGCTGCTGCCACTGGCAACGCTGGTAACACCTAATTTGCCGGAAGCAGAAGTTATCAGCGGTATGAAGGTGACGATGAAGGAAGAAATGCGACCTGTTGCCGAACGTATTTTAGAGTTAGGTGCTAAAGCTGTTTTGGTCAAAGGCGGTCATTTGAACGGCAGCGCTGATGACCTGCTGTTTGATGGCAGTACAGAACGCTGGTTTATGGGAGATCGCATCGACACAAAAAATACACATGGTACCGGCTGCACATTATCCAGTTCGCTGGCGGCAAACCTTGCCCAGGGTCTGAGCCTGGCGGATGCCGTTGCGGCTTCGAAGGCTTATGTAACAGAAGCGATAGAATACAGTTTGCCGATCGGCGGCGGCTGTGGCCCGACACATCATTTTGTTGATTTGTACAGAAAGGCAGGCTGGTTAAAATGAGTTTGGTCATCAAAGGGCAATTTGGCTTGATCGTTGATGCTGTACGTGAAAAAAGGCCTGTTATCCATCATTTGACTAATTATGTGACGGCGGGAGACTGCGCCAATATCACTTTGTGTGCAGGTGCTTCGCCGGTAATGGCCGATGAAGCGGAGGAAGTAGTTGAAATAAGTTCTAATGCTGATGCATTGGTATTGAATCTGGGAACTATTGCCAAAGCAAAAATGCAGGCAATGGAAACAGCGGCTGCAGCAGCTAAAAATAAAGGCATCGCAGTAGTTTTAGATCCTGTAGGAGTTATGGCGTCCAAGCTGCGTTTAGTTTTTGCGCTGAAGCTTTTAAACGAAGGGCTGGTAACTATCGTGCGCGGTAATTACGCTGAATGTCTGGCATTATTGGAAGAAAAAGCTGAAGGCAGAGGCGTAGATTCAAATGGCAATGTGACTGATGGGTTAAGGGTAGCGAAGGACGCTGCGAAAAATATAACTGTGTTTTTGCTGTTACAGGCGTTACTGATTATGTCAGCAACGGGAAACAGGCTTTAGTTCTGACTGGCGGACATGAGCTGCTGACGCAGATCACAGGAGCCGGCTGTATGACAACGACGTTATGTGCCTGCTGCGCTGCAGTAACAAAAGACCCATTGCTGGCAGCCGCTTTAGGTATAGTCATAATGGGGCAGGCGGCAGAACTGGCCGCAGGGTTTATGGAAACAAGACGGACCGGGAATGTTTAAAACCAAGGCTGTTTGACGGTGTTTATCACGTTACGACAAAATGGAACGTGCTGCATTTGGACCCGGAACGGAAGCAGTGAGATGGAGAAAATGAAGCTGAAAATAGATTACAGTGTATATTTGGTAACGGATACCGGATTTTTGCAGGGACGTGATTTCGCTGCCTGCATTGAAGCCGCACTTAAAAGCGGCGTGACCCTGCTGCAATATCGCGATAAAAATGCTGACAGTCGTGTGCTGCTTGAACGGGCGCTGCTGCTGAAAAAAATGTGTGCTGTTTATCATGTACCTCTGCTGATCAACGACAGGCTTGATATCGCGTTGGCTGTTCAGGCAGACGGTGTGCACGTGGGGCAAAGCGATTTGCCGGTTACTGTAGTGCGCAGGCTGTTAGGCGAGCAGGCAGTTATTGGCGCATCGGCTCATAACCCTGAAGAAGCCAGGCAAGCGCTTGCGGATGGTGCTGACTATTTGGGCTGCGGTGCGGTGTTTGGCACCACTACCAAAAATGATGCCGGTTATTTAGGTCTTGACGGACTGCAAAGTATCAGACAGGCTGTTACGGCACCTCTTGTCGGTATCGGAGGCGTCAACAGCACCAATTTTGAACAGGTACTGCAAACCGGTGTCAACGGCGCAGCTATTGTCAGCGGGATTTTGGCAGCAGATGATATTGAAGCAGAGGTACGTAAATTCAAAACAATAGCTGACAGGTATAAAAATATATAAAAAGACAGACAAAAAGAGCTATCGCTTTTACTGCGATAGCTCTTACTTTTTATTTATCTTCGTTTAAGATTTGGTTGACGCGGTCACGCATCGAACCTGACTGCGGAGCCTTGGTCTTATCGTCGCCAAACTCTTTTTGCAGTTCCTTCATTTCCTTTGCCAGTTCTTTCTGCTGGGCTTTGATTTTAGCTTCAGCCTGAGAACGCTCGGATTTTTTGATATCTTTCAGGAATCTGTTATCATCGAAATCCTTAAATTCATTTTCCAGGGACTGAGTATCATAAATAGCCGGGGACGCGCCTGCTTCTGTAATATGCGGCGTCAGGATCATCATAACCTCAGTTTTATTTTTAGTTGTGCTGCGGTTTTTGAACAGTTCACCTAAAATAGGAATATTGGAGAGGAAGGGGATCTTCTGAATATTTTTCTGCTCTTCTTCATTGATCAGGCCGCCGATGATCAGTGTTTCACCATTGCGCATTCTTACATAAGTATCGGCAGTACGGCTGGTGATCTTATAATTTTTGATTTCAGAAACCAGTGTCGGCGTGCTGACTTCGGTATGTACGGCTGAGGTGATCATATCGTCTTCGCTGACGAGCGGAGTATAGGTGAGCTTGATACCGGCATCTACATATTCAGTAGTGTTGACGGTAATACCGTTTTCGATTTTCTCAGTCAAAACAGGAATATGGTCACCGATAAAGATACTTGCTTCTTTACCGGGAACGGTGATAATACGCGGAGTCGCTAAAATTTTGGCCTTGCCATTAGCAAACAGTGCGTTGAGTGTCGCGTTAAAACGGAATTCATAGCTGGCGCCAAAGTGAACTACGCCGCCGAAATCTTCATCATCATCGTTATTGCTGCTGTTATTGCTGTCCTCACTGTTCTGTGGTATCTTATCCCAATTCCAGTTGATGCCCAGGTTTTTACTGTCTTCTTTGTTGATAGAAATGATCTTGGCTTCCAAAGTGATCTGTTTGGTAGCAACGTCCATCGCTTTGATTGCCGAGCGAACACGCTCTTCATCTGTGCTGCTGCCACTGAACAGAATAGAATTGGTGATAGGGTCGATACTGATTTTTTCACTTTCCAGAATATCATTCAAAGCATTTTTAACATCTTCTGCTTTGGCATAATTCAGCTTAAAAACATTGACGCTGCCGTTGAACTTGTTCAGATTTTCCTGGGTGGAAACCAAAATAACGCCGTCGACCATGCGATATGCCAGTCCTTTGGCACTGGTGATAAGCTTGATAGCAGTGTTGAACGGCACATTATCTAAGGCAATAGTAATTTTACCTTTAACAGATTCGTCAGTAACGATACTGGCATCCGAAAGAGCGGAAATAGCAGTCAAAACGTCGCGAACTTCGCCGTCGTGCACATTTAAGGTAACGTTAGGTGCGGCCAAAGCAACAGTAGTGCTGCTGAAGGCCAAAAGTGCGGCGAGAGTAGTGCTTCGCAGCGATTTTTTCCAAGAATGCATTAGTTATTCCTCCCTAGGGTCAAATGAAGCGGATTTTGCGGATGGCTCAGGTCAACAGAATCGATGCCGATAGCGGCAACAGTATAATCGCCGAAGCTTTGACCATCTTTGTAATAATTACTGGTGTTGTTAAATTCGATAATGGCCAGCTGTTTGACTCCGTTATTGATGATGCCGCGTAAAACAGGCTGAGCTGCATAAACAGGTGCACCGCCTCCGATAACTGCACCGGGATGCACAGTTGGCTTGTTGAGCATTGCTGCCGGAGCCATAAAAGGATTACGGGCTATAGTTTGTACTTTTGGTGCCGCAGCTAAAGCATCTGCGGCAGGTACAACTGCTGCAGCAGGCTGAACCTGAGCTTCTGACTGTACTTGTCCGGCCCATGCTTTTTCGAACAGGCCTTCTATATAACCACTGGCATCAAAGCGGCACATGAAATGCGAGGTGCTCAAAACCAGGAAGGCTGCCAGAATGATAAGTGACAAACGATCAGTTTTCTCTTGCTGTTTTCGCATAATAATTCCTCCAATATAAATTAAACTGATAATTATAAAATCTTAACATACTTATTATACCACAAGATGAAAAAAAGCAAATAAATATTCTTATTCTTTTTATTAAAATAAGTTTGTTTTAGAATACATAGCGTAGTATAATTAAATATAAAATAATATAGGGGTATTATTTGTTTTGAAAGCAATAAAAAAACTAAGATAACCGTGTTATTGGCAATATTTAAAATGGAGGAGAACAACGTGGCAACTCAGAAAAGACGCTTGGGCGAGATTCTTGTTACCTCGGGAGAAATAACGCAGTCCCAGCTGGATCAAGCCTTGGCTGAACAAAAAACAAATGGCAAAAGACTTGGTGAGACTCTGATCAGTCTGAATTTTTTGACTGAGCGTAAAATGCTTAAAACTTTAGAAAAACAGCTTTCCATACCATATATGTTTTTGAGTGATATCGAAATTATGCCGGAAGCTGTTGCGGCAGTACCAATCTTTCTGGCAGAGCGCTACACTTTAGTGCCGCTGAAAAAAGATGGCAACCGTCTGACGATAGCGATGAATGATCCGACAAATTTCTATGCGATTGATGATGTGCGCATGGTCAGTGGCTGTGACATTTCTATCGTGTTGTCCGAACAGCAGGATATCATTAACGCCATTAATAATTTTTATGGTGTCAGCGGCCGCGTAGGCGGCAGCCTCAACAAATTGAAAGAAGATTCTTTTGCTCCTGTCATTCGAGTTGAAGACAGCAGTGAGGACGCGCCGATAATAAAAATCGTCAACTCCGTCATTGAGCAGGCTGTCCGAGATAAGGCCAGTGATATCCATATCGAACCCCAGGAGGATGATACGAGGGTGCGTTTTCGTGTTGACGGCGTTTTACGTAATGCGGTAACACTGCCGAAAAACAGTCACAGTGCTATTATTTCGCGTATCAAGATCATGGCGGAAATGGATATTGCCGAAAAACGCCTGCCGCAGGATGGTCGCATCAATATTGAACAGGGTGGACGTGATATTGATCTGCGTATTTCGACCTTGCCGACTATTTTAGGTGAAAAGGTTGTTATGCGTATTCTTGATAAAACGGCGGCTTCTATTGATATCAATGATCTGGCTTTCACAGCGAAGAATATGGAGCTGTATAGCAGTCTGTTCAACTCTTCCTATGGCATCGTACTTGTCACAGGTCCTACCGGCAGCGGCAAATCGACAACTCTGTACTCTACGCTCACCAATATCAACAATCCTAATAAAAACATCATTACTGTTGAAGATCCGGTCGAATATCGTATTGAAGGCGTCAATCAGGTAGCTGTCAATAATAAAGCGGGCCTTACCTTTGCCAACGGACTGCGCAGTATTTTGCGTCAAGACCCGAATATAATCATGGTCGGTGAGATTCGTGACGTTGAAACGGCTCGTATCAGCATTCACGCCGCATTGACAGGTCATTTGGTTTTCAGTACCCTGCATACCAACGATGCTGCAGGCGCGATCACGCGACTGATCGATATGGGTGTAGAACCTTTCCTTGTAGCTTCCGCTTTGCGAGGTGTCGTAGCTCAACGGCTGGTGCGCCGTATCTGTCCGCATTGCAAAGAAACCTATGCTCCTGACGCGGCAGAAAGGGCCTATATGGGTATTGCACTTGATGAAGAAGTAAAACTCTATAAAGGTGCCGGCTGCGGTAAATGTAATTTTACCGGTTATGCCGGACGTATGGCGATCCATGAAGTTCTGCCTATCATTCCTGAAATGAAGGAACTGATTTTGAAAAATGCTCCCGATACGGAAATTTTTGCTGCCGGACGTTCTTATGGCGTTACTTCTATGAAAGAAGACGGTATCCGCAAAGTATTGGATGGAGAGACAACCGCTTCAGAATTGCTGCGCGTAGCGTATGCGTAAGGAGATGACAAAGTGATCAAAGAGTTAATGCGTGACGCTTTTGATGTCAACGCTTCGGATATCCATTTAACGGTAGGCTTGCCGCCAATGTTCCGTGTCAATGGCGTGCTGCGGCAGGCGGGTGAAGAACTTCTGCGCCGTGAGGATACCTATAATATGGCCATGGAACTGATGGACGATCGGCGCCGCACGCAGTTTCTTGATAACGGCGAAGCTGATTTTTCTTATGAAATTGAAAATGTATGCCGTTTCCGTGTTAATGTTTTTAAGCAGAGTAACTGTGTGGCAGCAGCGCTGCGTTTGATTTCCAATAATATACCCAGCTTTGAGGACCTGCGCCTGCCTGACGTTATCAGCGACCTTGCCATGCTGCCGCGTGGTCTGGTATTGGTGACAGGGCCTACAGGCAGCGGTAAATCAACGACACTGGCGGCTGTTATAAATAAAATCAACAAACACCGTAAAGATCATGTCATCACTCTGGAAGACCCGATCGAATATAAGCATAACCATATCAACAGCATTATCAACCAGCGCGAAGTCGGCAGTGATACCAAAAGCTTTGCCAATGGCCTTAGGGCAGCATTACGTGAAGATCCTGACGTTATTCTGGTAGGCGAGATGCGTGATACTGAAACTATCGCCACCGCTATCACTGCTGCCGAAACCGGACATCTTGTTTTGGCAACTCTGCATACTCAGGATGCGGCATCGACAGTGAATCGTATCATCGACGTCTTTCCCGAACACCAGCAGCAGCAGATTCGCATTCAGCTGGCTGGCAACCTGCAGGGCATCGTTGCCCAGCAGCTGCTGATGAATCGCGAACAAACCGGACGTCTGGCTGCTTTTGAAATATTAGTTGCCACACCGGCGCTGCGGAACTTGATCCGCGAAGGCAAAACACATCAGATACCGTCATATATCCAGACCGGTTCCAAATTCGGGATGATTTGTATGGATGCCTATCTGGCTCAGCTGGTACGTCAAAATAAGATCGACCGCAGCATAGCGGAAGAACGCTGTTATGACCCATTATCATTAGAACGCTATATGCATGGACTATAAAGCTAAAGGAGGAACCGCAGTTTGGAGCAATTTAAATATAAAGCACGTAAACGTGATGGTGCCGTAGTTTATGGCACAGTCAATGCCCCTAACGAAGCTGCCGTAGCCGCCTTTATCCGTAAACAGGACATGTATGTGGCTGGCATTGAAGCTTCTAAAAAGAAAGGGCTGTTTTCGGGAGTACTTTTTGAGGAAAGTATCAATCTTTATGACATCTCGATTTTTGCCCGCCAGTTTGCAACTCTGCTGGGAGCCGGTGTACCGCTTTTAACAGGGCTGGAGATACTAACTCAGCAATCTGCTAAAGAGCGTCTGCGTACTGTTTTAGGGCAGATAACTACCAGTGTCCGTGAAGGTAAAGCATTGTCGGCAGCTATGGCCGAGTTCCCTAAAGTCTTTCCCGAGCTGATGACTAACATGGTAGCAGCAGGCGAGGCCGGCGGTATTTTAGAAATCGTTATGGATCGTTTGGCAGCACAGTTTGAAAAAGATTATCGAATGAATGCCAAATTTAAATCAGCTATGATTTATCCGGCAATAGTTTTATCGGTAGCTGCTATTGTGGTTGCTATTATTATGATGTTCGTTATGCCGGTTTTTGTCGGCTTGTTTGAACAGCTTAAAATCGAACTTCCATTTGTCACCCGTGTCGTTATCGGCATCAGCAATTTCCTTGGCCATTACTGGTATTTGGTTATTGCCGCACTGATCGGCCTGTTTCTGCTTTATAAATGGGCCGGTACTAAAGAAAGTTTTCGCCTGTGGCGTGATGGTGTTTATTTGAAAGTACCTATTTTCGGAGACTTATATAACAAAATCATCATTACCCGTTTTGCCCGTACTTTTGCCAGCTTGTCACGCAGCGGCGTGCCGATCTTAAACGCTATGACCATTGTCAGCAAGGCTACAGGAAGTCTGCAGGCTGAAAGAGTACTTAATCAGGCCCGCGGCAGCTTAAGGCGAGGCCGTACTTTGGCAGATCCTATGGAAGCCAGCGGTATGTTTCCGCCAATCGTTATCAGCTTAGTAAATATTGGCGAAGAAACCGGCGCTCTGGATACCATGCTTGATAAGGTCGCCGACTTCTACGGCGCCGAGGTAGATGATACTATCGGAAGACTGCAGACTATCATGGACCCGATCCTGATAGTTATTTTAGGCGTCATTATCGGTACGCTGGCAGTAGCTCTTTTACTGCCGATGTTTGAAATAGTTACAAAAGTAGGGAGCTTATAAATAAAATAAAAGTTCTATGATAAAAATACTTGATAAAAGTTTAAAAAAGAGTTATTATTAAAATATAAATAAAATAGCGGCTATATTATTATGCAAATAATGGTAGCAACGCTATATTAAGAAGGGATGAAATCCAATGAAAAATTTTATTAAAAACCAAAAAGGTTTCACTTTGGTGGAACTGGTAGTAGTAATTGCCATTATCGGTATCCTTGCCGGTATCGCAGTTCCGCGTTTTCTTGATGCTACTGCATCTGCCCGCGGCGCAAAAATCGTAGCTGATATGCGTACCATCCAATCGGCAGAAATGATTTATTATGCCAAAAATGCTAAATACCCAACTGCACAAAACGATTTTGCTGATTTAGTCCAAGGTAACTGGCCTGGTGTTCCAACTGGTAAATTTATTATCGCCCAAGTATTAAAAAGGTGGCGGTACTACAGAAGGTGTTGCTGGTGATGGTGCGGCATATACTTATACTGCAGGAGCAGATGATGGTGCATCAGGAACAATTACATTAACCGGTGCTAGTAATCTTACAGGTGTTAGTGGTTCAAGTTATACGTTAACGGTTCTTTTAGGTGGAGATCAACAAACTAAACCAGCTGAATGAAAGTGAACTTTAAAACATTAGGGATTGTCTAAAACAGACAATCCCTTTATATTTCACGGAGGTATGAGGTATTATGAGACAATATAGTAAAGGTTTTACTTTAGTTGAATTGGTAATAGTCATTGCTATCATTGGCATTTTAGCTGGTATTGCAATTCCATATTATACAGATGCTCAGGCAACTGCCAGAGGTGCACGTATTGTAGCTGATATGACAACTATTCAAGAAGCATATACTGTTTATCTAGTAAAAAATGGTATGGCAGAAAAAGAAATCAACACTTCTCATGGTTCAATTACTTATGATAAGGATATTATACCTATGCTGGTAAAAGAAGGATATTTGGATCAAACTCCAGTTCCACCGGTAGGAAAAGCAATTTTTGTTAACGCAAGTAGATATTATAAAGAGATTAACGTAAGAGAAAATGCATTTTATTATTTTCTAAACCATGCTGATAATTCTTCCAGAGATTTACTCGTTTCACTAGATAACGGTGGTATGGATTATCCACTTAACGAACTAACCAGTGCATACAAAACAAAATAAATATATTATTACTAGTTCAGGTATATTATTTTTATTTGACAAATTAATTTAATAAGCACATACCTAACAGGTTACATTGAACTGGTAACTTATCGCTTGTGTATTAAATTAAAGCACAATGTAAAAGCTATTTGATGACGCTAATACATAAGTGTTTTTATTATAAATACATTTGCTTTTGAAAAAACTAACTGATTACTAAAAACAGAAAAGGTTTCACTTTGGTGGAATTGGTAGTAGTAATTGCCATTTTAGGTATTTTAGCAGGGTTGGCGATTCCACGTTTTATGGATGCTACAGCATCAGCACGTGGTGCCAGAATCGTTGCTGATATGCGAACCATTGACAGTGCTATTATGATGTACAATGCTAAAACTGGCAACCTGCCTACAAGCAAAGATGCGTTAACAATAGACAAGACTACTGGCGGTGTGACTAGTGCAATTAAAGTCTTGGCTGCTTGGCCGACACCTCCTACAGGTACGGCAAAAGTCACTGCTTTTAATGGTTCTGAAGTAACACTTACGTCTCCTAGTACTAATGAATACACTTTAGATGTAGATAATGGCCGTGCCTTATATAATGGTAATACTGTTGATCAAATCTTGAATAATAAATAATGAAAAATAAATTTAAATTTTAGTTTTTAGTTTAATGTTCAAAGAACCTCCTCACAAACATTATTTAGCATATGTTTGTGAGGAGGTTTCATATTAGTGAGATATAATTAGTAAACTTATTAATTTATTTGACAAACACCGTTAACAAGCGCATACTTAACAGGTTGCCTTCAAACCACAGCTTGTGCGGCAAGGCTTCAAAAAACAGGACAAGACGCTGAGCAACGTGTAAAATAATTTGACTGATGGCAAACTAAAGCGGCGACGTTATAAAATCCTATGCAACGGCAATAAACAAGCATTGTGCAACGGTGAGCCTTAGCCAGATAAAAAACGCTTTTAAGCGGTAGTGCGCCTGCAAGCAGACATTATTACACTCAGCCAGCCGGGAATCCCTTGTTTTTTATATCAAAAATATAAAAAATTGAGGTGCTGTCCATGAACAATGGCTTCTTTAAGATTTATCGCGAACTTTGGGATAAACCTATCTGGAAACAATCTACTCCGATTCAAAAAACTGTTCTTCTTACTTTGCTGTCTATGGTCAACTTCGCTCCCGCCGAATGGGAATGGCAGGGGCAAAAGTTCAGCGTGCAGCCAGGACAGACTATTACCAGCTTACAGCATATTGCCGAACGTTGTGGCAAAGGTGTCAATGCAGGTAATGTTAGGGGAGCTTTAGACCGATTTGTAAAACTTGGTTTTTTGGCAAACGAATCTACAAAGACCGGACGCCTGCTGACTGTCGTGAATTGGGGCGCTTACCAGTACCTTGATGACGAACGTTGCACAGCTGACTGCAAAGACCTTACAAAGGCAATGCAAAGCGACTGCAAAGGCTCTGCATCTAATAAGAAGAATAAGAAAGAAGAGAAAGATAAGAAAAATAATTTTTATCAAAACTCTTCTTTTACTTCCTTTTCCCAACAAGCCAAACCCGTACTTTCTGCTGGTGCAGCACAAATCCGTGCTTTAGCGCAGGGAGGCTGCCATGAATAATCAGGTCACGCTGCAGGATGCAGCCAAGATCATTGATCGTTTGGGCCGTTATTTCCCTATGCTGGTAAGAAACGGCAGCGAAGTCGTAAACGACTGGTATCCGTTTATTGCACAGTTTCCTCTGGATGTAGCACAGGCTGCGGCGATGTATGTTATTGAAAACACCGCCTTTGATCCGCCTAAGCCTGCTGTTTTTGTGCAGGCGGCCAGAATGTTGCTGCAACATCAAACCGGACAGCGTGAACTGACTGCCGCAGAAGCATGGCACGCAGCTTGCAGGCAGCTGAACCCTTATAAAAAACCTCATTACGAAAACAAACTGGTTTCTCAGGCAGTACACGACATCGGTTATCTGAATCTCTGTACTGCTGAACACGATATGTTTTCCCGTTTTGAGCACGTTTATAACATTTTGCTGCAGCGTGAAAAAGATGAGTTTAAGATCGAAAGTACTCTTGCCAGTATCGGCCTGTATCAAAGTAATATCGCAAAAATCGAAGCCAAATGAAATAATCCCCGTTGACGCTATGCGTCAGCGGGGATTATTCTTTAAAGCTTGTTTTATTAAATTTCAGGTATTTTTAAAATCGTTTATAATTTACCAATTTCCTAAAATATACTGTTCGATAAAAATTGAGTATGGAACACCGCTAGTGCCAGTACCTAATCCATTAATAAAAGATACTGTTATTTTTCTCTTATTTTCACTGCTGCCTACACCACTGCTTGCTTTCTCTATGCCGTATGAACAATTATTTAGTGCTATTCTATTACCGCTAACTGCATAGTAATAATCGCCTTGAGGAGCTGTTGGCACTGCATATAAAAAACCTTTATCAACAATGTCTTTAAAAACTTTGCACCGTTAGCTTTTTGATCATCCGTAAGGCCATCAATGGTATTACCTGCTGCCATATATTGTTCAACAGCGCTCTGCAAAGTACGCATATCGGCCGCCGCTCTGGCGGTTCTGGTTTTAGCCTGCGAATCAAGAAAATGAGGAATCGCAAGTCCTGCCAATATCCCAATAACAGCAATGACTATCACAAGTTCAACTAAAGTGAAACCTTTATTATATTTGCACATAACTTCTCCTTCTAGTATTAAAATAAATAGGCAGATAGGCTGTAATTTCCTATCTGCCTATTTGAAATTAGTTATTTTTTCTAGTCATTAAAGTTTTTAAATCTATATTTGTGCCAGCGTTAATGGTAACAGTTTTAGGAGTAACACCATTATTCGGTGTTACGGTATAAGATGTTACAGCAGCTTTGATTTCACCAGCTTGATTAGTTTCAGCCACTTTAAAAGCACCAATCGGTGGAATCGGTTCAACTGCTAAATATCCATTATCTACTAATTCTTTCATAGTAGCAAATTGACCTTTTTCTGCATAATACATAGATTCTGCACTTTCGATAGTTCGCAAATCAGCAACTAATCTTGAACCACGAGCATTAGTTGTAGCATCCATAAACCGTGGAATCGCCAACCCTGCTAAAATACCTAATAGCAATTACTACTACCAATTCCACCAAAGTGAAACCTTTTCTGTTTTTAGTAAAATTCAAGAGGATTAATAATTTCCATTAAGTTAGTATCATCAGTCTGAGCGTTTATTAAACGCAGGGGTTATTTATTAAATTTATAACGTTTTGTAAGACTCTGGTAAGACACAAATCAATATTTTAGTTTGTTGATTGCAGTTAAAAGCTGCCGGATATTTTTGTGAGTGTAGCTTTCGGTGACATCGGCATTGGCGTGACCAACTATGCGTTTTAAAATAACGCTGCCGGCGCTGATCCCGCATGAGTCCATACCGCTGATAAAGGTATGACGACAGTCATGGGGCTTATGCTGCATTTTTAATGTTGACATTAACAGGTTAAAAAAACGTTTTTTGTAGGTATCATAGATTATTGGCTGTCCATTTTCTGTTTCGATCAGATATTTACCGTGCATACGGGCGGAGACAAGCGGCACGATATCTTTATGCAGTGGCAGGATACGGTGTGCTGCTTTTGTTTTAGTACCGTGCAGGTCAATAATCTGCTTTTTGAGGTCGATATGTGCCGTTTGTATTTCCAGCAGTTCGCCGATGCGTATACCGCTGTAAAGCATGATCAGTACCGTATCGACCAGCCTGACGTCATTGTAATGATGGCGGCTGCCGTCAGCAAGCGGCAGTGTCAGTTCAAGATTTTTCCATAAACATTTGATTTCACTGTGAGTAAAAATACTGCGGGATGTTTGTTTGGCAGTAGCGTTCTTTTCCAGATAACGCGAATAGTCTACGTTGATAAGATCATTTTCAAGTGCGAGACGAAAAATACCGTTGAAAATAGTTTTTAAGCGTGTTTGCACACTGGGGGAAAGGTGCTGATTATTATCCAGGACTGCCTGCATTTGTGCTTTTTTTACTTTTTTGATTGGTTCGTTGGCAATATCAGTACATTTTTTCCAGGCTGCCGTAAAACTGCAGCGTGAGGAACGTGAAAGACGGACGGTATGTTTGTCATACCACTGGTTGTAAAGCTCTCCTAAAGTGATATGCTGCAGATTTAAGTCGTAAGGGCGTTTGTTGTAGTCGGCAAGTGCGATTAGGGCAGCGCGTCTGCTGGTATAGTAACCAAGTGTGTGATATTTTTGCAGTGGTTTGCCATCTGTTTGATACTGCCAGCCTGCTGTCAGTCGTACACGATAGGGTTTGCGGCGGTTGCCGGGCAGTTTGCTGATGCCGCCGTAACCGTTAGGATTTTTCATAGTATACCTCCTTTTTTTATTTATCTTAGCAGATTATTTTAGCTTTAAAACTGTAAGACACAAGTAAACCACAGAAAAAATAATTTTGTAGATAATGAAAGCAGTATTGTAGTTTTCAAAATGTTCACAGAAGTGAATATTTTTGTATAATGAAGATAGTAAAGGACGGTGATACAGTATGACATACGGTAAATTGAGTGATCGTTGTCTCAAAGTATTCGTAGTTCTGCTGATCGCGGGCGTTTTGGGCGGGTTCTGTCTGCCCCATTTTGTGGAAGCAGTCGCCGGAGGCTATAATACCCGTGCTGTCGGCATGTCGCTTGGTGCAGAAGGGCTGGCGGCACCTGTTTTATCAGCTGATTTTAAACCGCAGGGCGGCGAGCTGGCTTTGGCTAAGCTGATAGAGGCAGGCTATTTCGATACTTTGGTCAATTGAATACATGTATACAATACAAAAGTACTTGCTTTTTTTTTAAACTATCTGCTATAATAACTAACATCACAAGTGAATAATGCGTGGATGAAACATATGGGAGAAGACGATGCGTCTACCGAAGGAGCTAAACTCTCAGGTGCCTGGAAATCAGGCGGAACCGTATGCGGACACAACTCTGGAGAGTCCCTTGAATGGGCGCCGAAGGTGCACGAATATCGTTGATGTTCTTATCTCTCAGGCCAATGGACAGAGCAATAGCAGTAGTTCCGCTGCCTTTAGGCAGGGGAGTACTTATATCGTTTTTTTGCCCACCGGAGTTGTCGTTATTCCGGTGGGCTTTTAGTTTTTCATTTCACAATAAGGGGAAGAGGGAGAATTTTATGTTGGAGCTTTTGAATGAGATCGACAGTTTTGTGTGGGGACCGCCGTTATTGGTATTATTGGTTGGTACCGGTATCTGGTTGACCCTGCGTTTGAATTTATTGCAGGTGCTTAAACTGCCAATGGCTTTAAAATTGATTTTTTCGGCTAAAAATGATGGTGACGGCGACGTCAACAGTTTTAAAGCATTGTGTACAGCTTTGGCAGCTACTGTCGGTACAGGTAATATAGTCGGTGTTGCTACTGCTATCAAAGCAGGTGGTCCCGGTGCCTTGTTCTGGATGTGGCTGGCGGCATTTTTTGGTATGGCTACCAAATATGCCGAAGGTCTTTTGGCGGTAAAATACCGTACAGTTGACGCTAATGGCAATATTGCCGGCGGACCTATGTATTATATTGAAAACGGTTTAGGTAAATCTTATAAACCGCTGGCTGTTTTCTTTGCCGTGTCCGGTGTGTTGTGCGCTTATTTTGGTATCGGTACTTTTGCTCAGGTCAACGCTATAGTTGAGATCACGCAGTTGTCTGTTGGCATTCCTGTTATTTATACTGCGATTGCGCTGACTGTGCTGGTTGCTGTCGTTACTATTGGCGGTCTTAAATCTATCGCCAGCGTAGCAGGTAAAATCGTTCCTTTTATGGCCTTGTTATATGTTGTTACTACCGTAGGTATTTTACTTATATTTGCAGATCAGGTGCCTGCAGCTATTTCCACAGTGCTTACTAATGCTTTTAGTCCTACGGCTGCCGCTGGCGGCTTTTTGGGCGCAACTGTTATGATGGCAATGCGTAATGGTATTGCCCGTGGTGTTTTCTCTAACGAATCCGGTCTTGGCAGTGCCCCGATCGTTGCTGCTGCTGCTAAAACAAAATGGCCCGCCGAACAGGGGCTGATTTCTATGACCGGTACTTTTATTGATACGATCATTATTTGTACACTGACTGGGTTGACGCTGGTTGTTACTAATGTCTGGACTGGTGATTTGAATGGTGCAGCTTTGACTCAGGCTGCCTTTACGATGGGCTTCCCGGTGTGGGGCAAATATCTATTGATGGTTGGCCTGGTACTGTTTGCCTTTACTACGATCTTAGGCTGGAATTACTATGGTGAACGCTGCATCGAATATTTGCTGGGTGTTAAAGCAATTTTGCCGTACCGTATTATTTTTATTTGCCTGATTGCCTGCGGTGCATTCTTGAAACTGGAAGCAATCTGGGTTTTAGCAGATATAGTTAACGGTTTGATGGCTATTCCTAATTTGATCGCGCTTCTGGGCCTTACTGGAGTTATTGTAGCCGAAACAAAACGTTATACCGCACATCTGGCAAAACAAAAAGAAAAGGACTCTATTGCTGAAGAAGTGGCTGAAGAAGCTTAAGTTTTAGTAAATGGTTAGACCCCAAAAGGCAGTTTTTATGACTGCCTTTTTGATTGCAGAAAACTTTATTTGAAGAATCTGTCAGGTAAAATACGAAAAGACTTGACTTTAGGTTCAAAAATCTATATAATATCCTTTGTATTCGGGGCGTGGCTCAGCTTGGTAGAGCACCTGCCTTGGGAGCAGGGGGTCGCAGGTTCGAATCCTGCCGCTCCGACCAAATACATAGAGCATTGCTTAGTAAATTGCGGGTGTAGTTTAGTGGTAAAACCTCAGCCTTCCAAGCTGATGTTGTGGGTTCGATTCCCATCGCCCGCTCCAATTTTTGGTCTGGTAGCTCAGTAGGATAGAGCAACGGCCTTCTAAGCCGTGGGTCGGGGGTTCGAATCCCTCCCAGATCACCAACAAAATAAGATGAATTAAAACCATTTCTGATATTTTCAGAAATGGTTTTTTGTTTTTGTTATAATGAAAGGCTTTTCGATAATTGCATCTGTAATATTTATAGTTGATTTGAGAACACTGAATTTATAGAAATAATTAAAGTTTGAATACATAATAGAAATAATAAATGAAATGGCTAGAAATTTGTTACAAATTTTACTTTTTAGGTAGAAAAATAAAATATTATTAAATATTTACAGAAATATGTTGAATAATATTCTTTTTGAAGCTAAAATGTTGTTAAATAAACAAGAAAGTGACTAATATAATATCAAGTGAGGTGTAGCAAATGACAGTTGGCGGAAGAATTTATTTAAAAAAGGACAACAGTGGATTGGAATTAGTTAAAGCGTTTGCCAAGATACCTACAGCTAATATTGCTGATACGATGGGACGTTCTTGTGCTATGCATCCAAGAATTAAGTTGTTTTCCAGTCCGCATGGAACGGTATGGGCAGGAATTGCCCTTACTGTCAAATCTCGTGGGGGAGATAACCTTCTTATACACGCAGCTTTGGATATGGCTAGAGAAGGTGATGTGATTGTTGTTTCTAATGAGGGCGGTGTAGATAACAGGTCGTTGATGGGAGAGATTATGTTTACATATGCTGCTTATAAAAAACTTAATGGTTTAGTATTAGATGGTCCGATAAGGGATGTAAAATCCGCAAAGGAAATAACATTACCTATTTATGCTACAGGTTCTACACCAGGTGGTCCTTATAAAGAAGGACCGGGAGAAATAAATGTACCAATTTCTTGTGGTGGTATTAGCGTAAACCCAGGAGATATAGTTGTTATGGATGATGATGGTGTAATAATTATTCCCTTGAAGGATGCTTCTGCGGTACTTGCAGCAGCGCAAAAACTGCAAGAAACTGATGAAGCTAAAGTGGTTGCCGCTGGGAATGGAACTGCTAAGCGTGAGTGGGTAGCTAAAGCTATCGAGACAAAAAAGATTGAAATAATTGACGATTACTATTAATAAAGCAAGTTGTTTGGGAAACGAGGGGATAGTATGAGTACGTTTTTGTTAAATAAAAAATATTTGCCGCATAGAGTAGGCGTTTGTTTTATCATAGGTATTATAGCCGGACTGTTTTTCCATGATTTTTCTATTTGGGTAAAACCTGCCGGAGATCTATTTATGAATATGATTAAAATGTTAATTGTTCCGGTTATCTTTTTTAGCGTTACAAGCGGAATTGCTGCTATTGGTGATGTGCAGCGGTTGAAAAGAATTGGCAGTAAAGTAGTCATTGTCTATTTCCTTATGACAGTTATTGCTTGTATTGTTGGTATTGTTATGGTTAATATAACTCATCCAGGTGTGGGATTTACACTTGATAATATGCAGGCATTTGATACTTCAAAAGTGAAAACCCCATCATTTGTAAATTTTTTGTTTGATATGGTACCAGTTAATATTGTTGACAGTATGGCTAAAAATCAGATTATGCAAATGATTTTTTTTACTGTTCTTGTAGGTGTGGCACTGGTGTCTTTAGGTGAGAAGGTAGCTGGGGTTACTAAAATTTTTGATCAATGTGCAAGTATTATTTATAAAATGCTGGATATAGTTATGTTATATTCTCCTATTGGTGTATTAGCACTGATGGCGAATACTACGGCTGTATTTGGACCTAAGCTTTTTGGGGTTCTGGCTAAGTTTGTTTTTACAGATTGGGTTGGCTGTCTTTTGATTTGGTTTTTCTTTAGTGGTATCGTCTGGTTATATACTAAAGTAAATTATCTGGAAATGTGTAAATCAATGATACCGATCTGGGTAAATACTATTGCTACTAATTCCAGCGCAGGTACGATACCTATAACTCTAAATGTTACTACAGAAAGGTTAAAGGTACCGATGTCTATTGCTTCATTTTCTATACCTTTGGGAGCCACGATAAATTTGACTGGAGCCGCTTTATATAAAACGATACTGGCGTTTTTTGTAGCTGAGATCTATGGTTTGCAGCTCACTATTGATCAGATTTTAATGGTTATTATTATTTCGACTATTATGTCTATCGCGGCACCAGGTATCCCCGGTGGTGGTATTGTAACAGGTGCGATTTTTTTAAATCTTTTAGGTTTGCCAATGGATTTAATGGGGCCTATTGCTGGAATGTACAGACTTATTGATATGTCACATACTACAGTAAATGTATCGGGTGATGTTTTAGGAACGATGCTGGTTGCCAAAAATGAAAATATTTGGACTGGTGAAGATTTTAATAAAACTTTAGTTTAGGATAGGAGGAATTATAATGTTAGCAGAAAGAATGAATACTTTTTCAGGTTCGCCAACTTCTGCATTGATTGCGAAAGTAGCTGAGTTGAGAGCAGAGGGAAAAGATATTATTTCTTTAAATGTGGGTGAACCTGATTTTGGGACTCCTGATTATATTAAATGCGGAGCTATCAAGGCAATAGTTGATAACTTCAGTAAGTATACTGCTGGTAACGGTATTATAGAATTACGCCGTTTGATTTCTAAAAAATTACATGAAGATAATAATTTAGAATATACCACAGATGAAATTTGCGCGACTGTAGGAGCTAAGCAGGCAATTTTTAATTCGATCATGGCTTTAGTAGATCCTGGAGATGAAGTGCTTTTGCCAGTTCCTTGCTGGGTTAGTTATACTGAGATGATTAAGTTTGCAGGAGCGAAACCAGTTTTTGTAGATGTAGAAGCAGAAACTTTTGATTTGGATATTGAGGCTTTAGAGAAGGCTGTAACTACGAAGACAAAAGCTATTGTTATTTGTACTCCTAATAATCCAACTGGAGCTGTTTATAGCGAAGGTACTTTGCGTAAATTAGCTGATTTAGCTTGTAAATATGATTTTTATATTATTACAGATGAAATTTATGAAAAGCTTATTTATGACGATGCAAAGCACTTTTCAATAGCTTCTATTTCTAAAGATGTTTGGAACAGGACTTTAACTGTAAATGGCTTTTCTAAGGCTTATGCAATGACTGGCTGGCGTATTGGATATGTAGCTGCCAATAAAACTATTATAGATGCAATAAAGAAAATTCAAAGTCAAACAACTTCAGCTACCAGTGCTATATCTCAAAAGGCTGCTGTTGCTGCTTTGAGTGGACCGCAGCATGATTTGGAAGTAATGGTTGCAGAGTTCGATAAACGAAGAATTTATTTATTGCAGCGTTTGGCCGAAATGCCGGGGGTAAGCTGTGCGAAACCTAGAGGAGCTTTTTATCTATTGCCGGATTTCAGTTGTTATTTTGGCAAAAAATATCGTGGCCGTGAAATAAAAGATGCCGTTGATTTTGCTAATATTCTATTAGAAGCTGTTCTGGTGGCATTGGTTCCAGGGGAAGCATTTAATATTAAGGGTAAAGTAAGATTGTCTTATTCTAATTCTATGGAGAATTTAAAGGAAGCAATGGATAGAATACAGTCTTTGTAAGAGAACTTGAATAAAATAAAAAGAAGCAGGGAAATTTATCCCTGCTTCTTTTTATTTTATGGTGTATAATATTAACATAATACTTAATATTTAAAGGAATGTTGTTATGGATAATTTGATTAGTAAGATCCAGTCTATGAATTTAACTAAAACAGAAAAAGTTATAGCAGATTATATTCTTGATAATATTAATAACATTGGTCTTAGTACAGTGACTGATATATCGTTAAAGTTAGGTGTAAGTGATACTTCTATTATTAGGTTTATTAGATTACTTGGATTTGCTGGGTTTGCTGATTTTAAAAATACTATGAAAGAACGGATGCTTGAACATTATAATTTGAATTTATCGCCAAGCCAGAAATTTACTAATACCAAAGATAAAATAAATAGTGATAACGTAGTAAACGATGTTTTTTATAAGGCTATTGATAATTTATCTTCGACGATGCTTAATTTAGATGACAAATTAGTGAATAGTATCGCTGAGTGTATTATAAAAAGTCGGAATAAATATATTATTGGTTTTAGAGGAACATCTTGTTGTGCTGATTATTTTACACGTAAAGCAGTGTTTTTTGTGCCGCATTTGATTTTGTGCAATATGGCAGAAAGCAGTGTTATAGAAAAATTGATTGATCTTAATGAAGAAGATTGTTTGGTGATGTTTTCGTTCCCGCGCTACTCTGAGATTAATTATTCTATTTTAGAGCTGGCTAAAAAGCGTGGTAGTAAAATCATTCTCATTACAGACAGAGTAACGTCACCATTAGTGCCATATGCTGATTATTTGTTAACGGTAAAAATAGACGGAGTTGGTTTTACAAATTCTTATGTAGTTCCATTATGTGTTGCAGAGTCGTTAGCAATCTTGATTGGTCAGAAAATTGGAACTGATTCTAAACAGCGGCTGGCAGATTTAGATTTTTATATTAGCAAAAATAATTTATATTAAATGTGAAAATGATAAAAGTCTGGATTTTAGTTAGCCAGACTTTTAATTTTTTATTTTATGGCTATAATATTAGATGGATTGCGTATTTGGAAAGGAAAATGTTATGTTTAGTTCGATTATGATTTTTATTTTGGCAGGTCTGGCTGAAATCGGCGGCGGTTATTTTGTATGGCAGTGGTGTGGGTCTGATGATGTGGGCTCCACGGTAGTAAAAAAGTCTAAAATACTATTTTCAGTACTTTTATTTAAGAAAATAATAATATTTTGAGAGAAAAAGTGAAAAACAGTTGAGGAATTGATTAGTATATGCTATTTTAGTATATAGTAAAATATTTTATCCAAGAAAAGAGTGACGCTAATGAAAAACATACTGGGAAGTTTGCCTGCCCGACTTTTACTGGGTGTTATTGCAGGTATTCTGGTAGGCTTATATGCCAATGAAGCTTTGATGCAGGTTATATTAACCATCAAAAATTTACTTGGTTCATTGATTATTTTCTGTGTACCGCTGATTATTATCGGGTTCATTGCCCCGTCTATCACGCGTTTGGGCCAGCATGCGTCGACAATGCTGCGTGTTGCTATTACTTTAGCTTATGTTTCTTCGGTTGGAGCAGCATTTTTTGCAATGTTTTCAGGGTATGGTATTATTCCCCATCTGAATATTGTTTCTTCTGTAGATGGTTTAAAAGAGCTGCCTAAGCTGCTGTTTGATCTAAAGATCGACCCGATCATGAGCGTAATGAGCGCCTTGGTCTTTTCTGTTTTGATTGGTGTGGCAGCCGCTTGGACTAAGGCTGCTGTGATTACTAAATTTTTGGAAGAATTTCAGAAAATTGTTTTGGCTATCGTTACTAATATTGTTATTCCGCTGCTGCCGATTTTTATCGCCTGCACTTTTTGCGCGTTGTCGTACGAAGGGACGATTACCAAGCAGCTGCCTGTGTTCCTGATTGTAGTGCTGATAGTAATGGTGGGGCATTATATCTGGCTGGCTTTATTGTATGGACTGGCAGGTATTTATGCCGGCGCTAACCCGATGGAAGTACTTAAGCACTACTGGCCGGCTTATATTACTGCTGTAGGTACAATGTCATCGGCGGCTACTTTAGCAGTGGCGTTGGAATGTGCACGTAAATCAAAAGTGCTGCGCAAAGACTTGGTAAATTTTGGCATTCCACTGTTTGCCAATATTCATTTATGTGGCAGTGTTTTGACTGAAGTATTTTTTGTTATGACTGTTTCGCAGATTTTATATGGTGCTTTGCCTGAATTAGGTACGATGATTTTATTCTGTCTGTTGCTGGGTATGCTATTGGTGCCCCAGGTGTTCCCGGTGGTACAGTTATGGCTTCTTTAGGCCTTATCATCAGTGTACTGGGTTTTGATGCTACTGGTACGGCTTTGATGTTGACGATTTTTGCACTGCAGGACAGCTTTGGTACTGCCTGCAATGTAACTGGTGACGGTGCTTTGACTTTGGCCCTGACAGGCTATGCTGAAAAAAATGATATTGAAGAAGTAAATGAAGCTTCTATTTTATAAATCAAACCGTTTTTATAATAACCCCGTTCCCTTTTTGGGAACGGGGTTATTATTTTAAGTTGATAAAAGATAAATAAAGTGATAAAATATTTAAAATAAAACTTAAAAATATATTTATGAGAATAATATTTAGTTACTAAATAAAAAGAAATAAAGATATTGAAATTTATTGATAAGTAATTGTTCAATGTAATGCCATAGTGAAAAAAAGTGATATTTAATTTTTTTATACTTCTAACGAAGCCGGATGGGATCTGTCATGAATTTTGATAAAATTTTACAAAAACCTTTTTTGATATCTGTTTTTGTATTTAACATCATTTTATTTGGTGTTATTGTTTTTTTGTTGGGATATGTTCAAAATTTACTTGACAGTGATTCCAGAAATAACCTTGAAGAAATAGTTTCGCAAAATAAGAACGTTATTACCAGTAAACTACTTTTAGATCTTAATCGTCTGGATATTATCAGTAATAAAATATCTGACGGACTGAAAAATAAGAATATCACCAAAGAAGCAGAACTCAATAAATTTTTAGAAGATTATTCTAAAAACAGTATCGACGACAGTTTGTTTCTTGCCAATAAAGATGGGATAGCCTATGTGGAAAAGCGGATACCTATCGATATTTCCGGGCGCCGTTATTTTAAACTGGCTATTGATGGGATTTCCAATATTTCGGAACGTACTATTTCAAGGATCAACGGTGAATACATTTTTGTTGGCAGCGTGCCATTGTATTATGATAATAAAATCATCGGTACGATACAGAAAATCTATACAGAAAAACAGATGAATGAGCTGTTCGCGGCTTCGCTGTTTTCATCTAAAGGTTATATGTATGTTATCAACAGTGAAGGTTATATTATTCTGCATACCAAGCATATCAACTGTGCTTTAAAATCCGATAATTATTTTCGTGACGTTTACGAATATGGAAATGCTGAAGCTGTTCGTAAAATGAAAGAAGATATCAAAGCCAATAAAAGCGGTTTTATGGAAAACGTGGTCAATGGTGAAAAAACCTTCTCTGCTTATACTCCTATTGAACAGGTGCATGACTGGTATCTTGTAACAAGCGTGCCTACTGATGTCATTGCTGAAAATGGCAATGTGGTTATGAAGATTTTATATGGTTATGGTTGCTCTGGTACTTATCTTTTTGGTAAGCATCTGTTATTTTGCCTGGAATAAGCGGCGGCAGAAACGGACTTTGGAAAAAATCGCTTTTGTGGATAATGTCACAGGCGGTAATACCTATAATAAATTTCTGGTTGATGTGCAGGAGCTGTTGAATAAGAGCACGGATAAACAATTTTATGTTCTTAATTTTGACGTAGACAATTTTAAGTATATCAATAATTTTTACGGATTTGCCTGCGGTGATAAGATTTTGCGGCAGATTTACAATTCAGTCAATTCCTGGATGCAGCCCGGTGAAACAGCGGCTCGTATTTCCGGAGACCAGTTTGTCTGTCTGTTGCTGGATGCAGATGAAGAAAGAATCGAAGCTTTATTTTCAGCGATCAGAAATATCACAGAAGAAAATCTGATACTGCATTTTTCGGCCGGCGTTTATGTTATCAAAGACTACGATGAAAATATTAATCTTATGGTCGACAAGGCCAGCGTTGCGGCGCAGACGATTAAAGGTGTGCTGAATCAGCACGTGGTCTATTATTCCAAGAAATTTGATGATATGACTGCTCATAATGAAGAACTGAAACGGGATTTAAAACTTGCAATTAAAAATGATGAGTTTGTAGCTTTCTATCAGCCTAAAGTTGACATCAACAGTGGGAAGCTGGTTGGTGCAGAAGCATTGATCCGTTGGCGGACCAGAGATAATAAACTGATTGCGCCGGGCGATTTTATACCCTTAAGCGAAAAAACTGGTTTAGTTACAGATTTGGATATGATTGTTTTTGAAAAAGTATTAGCTTTCTTGCGAAGTTCATTGGATGCCGGTGTTGAATGTGTGCCGATTTCTGTAAATTTCTCACGTTTGCATTTTTCAAACGAAAAATTTTTACCGACACTTTTACAGAAAATGGAAAAATATCAGGTGCCAGCGCATTTGATTGAATTGGAGCTAACGGAAAGCGCTATTTTTGATAATTTCAGTATTATTTATGATTTTACAGAGAAAGTTCGTGAATATGGCGTCGCTGTGGCAATGGATGATTTTGGTTCCGGTTATTCTTCTTTGAATATGTTGAAAGACTTGTCGATAGATACTTTAAAAGTAGATAGAGCTTTTTTAGAGGAAGCTGCTGATAACGAAAAACGTAATATTATTTTTGTTTCAGTTGTAGAAATGGCTCGCAAGCTGAATATCAGTCTGGTGGTAGAAGGCGTTGAAACAGGGGAGAATGTCAGTCTGATGCGTGAATGCGGATGTAATATTGCTCAAGGCTATTATTTTGCCAGACCAATGGAAGAAAGTAAATTTGCCGAGCTTTTCAGGGAGGGTAAGTTATGCTGAAAAAAATCGTATGTATTATGGGGGCTGTGGCAATTTTTATACTGGCTGTGGGCTGCAGCAGCGAGCCTCAGAAACCCAAGCTGGGAGTTTCTTTTGGTGTTGGTGGTGCTACAAGATGGGTGAAAGAAAAACAGTTTATGGAAGATCGTGCTAAAGAACTCGGAGCAGATATAACTGTTCGTTTTAATACTACTGATACACCTAAGACATGGCGGGAAGACTGTTTTGAACTTATTGACAGCGGCATCAATGTATTGATTATGATTCCCAGAGATTTACGTCAGGTTGACGATATAGTAGATTATGCAAAAAAGAAAAACGTTAAGGTTGTCTCATATAGTAGGGCTATTTTAAATCCTCAGACGGATCTTTTTATTGGTTATGATACTTACAAAATTGGGCAGAACCTGGGCAAGCATTTATCAGAGCGTGTTTATAAGGGTAATTTTATTGTTTTGAAGGGTGATAAAGGTGATTTTAATACTCACTTTTTATACAATGGGGCCAATAAATACATTGAACCAATGGTCGGAACGGGCGTCAATGTAATATTGAATGATTATGTACCGGGGTGGTCTGCTGATACGGCCAAGGAAATGGTAAAAAAAGCTGTTATAGCGAATGACATGAAATTAGATGCAGTTTTGTGTCCGAATGATGGTTTGGCTGGTGGTGCCGCTGCTGCAGTACAGGAGCTGGGATTAAAAAATCATGTTATCATTGTCGGTATGGATGCAGAACTGGCGGCGGTTAAAGACTTGTTGCAGGAACGCAGGATGCAACAGTGTATATGGACTTGAAAAATATGGCGTCAGCTGCGGTTGATCAGGCTGTTGCACTTGCTAAAGGCGAAAAAGTAACTGCTAATTCAGAAATAACTAATGATAAAGGCGAGAAAATCCAGGTTTATTTGATTACAGGTGAAATGGTAACAAAAGAAAATATCGATAAAGTTTTAATCGAAAGCGGTTACTATACGAAAGAGCAAATTTACGGTACTAATTAAATAATAGTGTACTATTGTTGAACACATTCCTGAATTCAAGGAATGTGTTCATTTTATGCATTCAGCGATGATGTGCATAAATCTTTTGCCGCAGGTATGAATGAGCATTTGGCAAAGCCTATAGATATCGAAAATCTTTATATATTTTTGTATCAGGTATGTTTTGAAAATTAATAAGTAATATTTTATTTGTATGATATAATAAATATTAGTTAATATAGCTGAATGCGGGAGATGTTCTCGATGGATTATAAAGAACTTTGTTGCAAAATCATTGATAGTCATGACGGCCTGGTTTATGTGACTGATATGGAGACTAATGAGGTGATTTTTGTGAATAAAAAGCTTTTGCAGGTCATTGGTAAAAATAAGGCTGAAGTATTTGGGAAACCGTGTTATCAAGCTTTGCAGGATAAGGAATGTCCCTGCGAATTTTGCACTAACAGCATACTTTCAGAAAATAAATATTATGACTGGGAGATTTTTCGCGAGGATATGCAGCGGTATTTTGTTTTGCACGATAAGCTGCTGATACTGGGCGACAGAAAATTTCGTGTAGAAGTTGGCACTGATATTACAGATCAGGTTTTAGAAAAACGTGAAATTAAAAATAAATTGAATATGGAAAAAACGCTGATCAAATGTATCGATACTTTAAATCATGAAAACGATGTCAATAAAGCTATCAATGAATTGCTTAAAATAGTCGGCGAAACATATGACGGCGACAGGGCGTATATTTTTGAAAGATGCGAAGCTGATAATACGGTTTCTAATACTTATGAATGGTGTAAAAAGGAAATTGTGCAGCAGCTGGATTCATTACAGAAGGTGCCTTTCAGTTATTTTGACATGTGGATTGAAAGGTTCAGCAATCATAAATCCCGTATTATTTATTCTTTAAAAAAAGAATTGGACCACGATTCTGAAGAATATAAAATTTTAGGGCCGCAGAATATTGATTCGCTGGTAGCAGCACCATTGTTCAATAATGGCTTGCTTATTGGTTTTATAGGTGTGGATAATCCTTCGGTAGAATATTTGCACTATGGTTTACTGGAGCAGATAACTTCTTTATCGTCAATGATTTGCAGAAAAGACTACTGATTGAAAAGCTGCAGGTACTTAGTTATAGGGATTCATTGACCGGTGTTTGCAACAGGACCAGTTATATTAAATATTTAGATGAGCTGAAAGATAACAGTTACAGTACTCTCGGTGTTATTTTTATTGATATAAATGGATTGAAGAAAGCCAATGACAGTAGAGGTCATGCTTATGGTGATCAAATGATTGTTAGGATCAGTGGTTTACTGAAAAAAACTTTTGCGGAGAAGGTGTTTCGCATCGGCGGCGATGAATTTGTTGTAATCTGTACTGGAATGATGCGTGAAGAATTTATGCGCAGAGAACAAACTTTACGTGCTTTTGCGGAGCAGAATGCAGAAATAAACTTCTCTCTTGGAGCAGTCTGGACAGACGAGGAGATTTCTGTCGAAAAGCTTATTGCTATTGCCGATAAGGCGATGTATGACGCTAAACGTGATTATTATCAAAAATATTTACATTGTGATGAATCGTTGTAGTTTATTGATGTAGAAGCATAAACTTGCAGTAGTGTCTGTTTTTGTCTTTTATGTAATATATTTTGACAGTTCTTTTGTGCTGAAATTAACTGAAAGTACTATAATTTACAGGATATTTTATGTTGGAGCGTGGTTTTGTGTATTTGTTATTTGGTTTATATTTTGTCATCGGCATAGTTATCGGCAGTTTTTTGAATGTCTGTATTTACAGACTGCCGCTTGGGAAATCTGTTATCAGCCCTCCGTCAGCCTGCGGCAGCTGCGGACACAGGTTAGGGGCTCTGGATATGATACCTGTTCTAAGTTATTTTTTGCTGCGCGGCAGGTGCCGCTACTGTAATGCTGCGTATAGCGCCCGTTATATGCTGGTAGAACTTTTGACAGGTATTTTATTTGCTTTGTGCGGCTTGTATTATTTGCCTGGCTTAAAAATAATACTGGTTTTCTTTTTTGTAGTTTGCCTGATCGTGCAGGCTTTTATTGATCTGGATCATCAAATTCTGCTGGATGAAATTTTGATGCTGATGCTGCCGACAGGTATCATTTATGCCTATTATGCTTTACCGGACATGTGGGATTCTTTATATGGGGCTTTATTTGCCGGTGGGCTGATGCTGCTGATATTTTTGCTGAGCCGCGGTGGAATGGGTGCTGGCGATGTTAAGCTCAGTTTTGTTTTAGGCGTTTGGCTTGGGTTTAAGGCGAGTATCGTCTGTCTGATGCTGGCTTTTGTTTTTGGGGGGATAATCGGGGTGCTGCTGCTGGCTTCCGGTATCAAGCAGCGTAAAGATCCGATTCCGTTTGGACCGTTTTTATGTATCGGAGCTTATATTGCGCTTTTGTTTTCTCCATATTTAATTTATTTTTACTGGAATTTGTTTGTATGAGTTTATGAATTTATGATATAATTTATAAAATATAGTATTAAAACTGATTTTATTTATACGAATCAAGGAGGTCTGCGCAAGTGAATGTGCAAGCCATCGTAAAAAGAATGTTTCACACAAAGCCGTCAAAAATAGTTGGCGTCGATATCGGCACCGGAAGTATAAAAATGGTGCAGATAGAAACAGGCAGTAAGCCTGTAGTTAGTTGTTTTGCTGTAGCAGAGCTGCCACTGGAGCTTATCAATAATGGATTTGTCCGTAACAGTGATGCGATGATAAGCTTTATTAAAGGCTTGGTGGCAAAATATGATTTTAATGCCAGGCATGCGGTTTTTACTGTAGGCGGTCGTAATGCTTTTGTACGTGAGATCGATATGCCGGAAATGCCTGACGAAGAAATGAAACAGTCTGTAGCTTGGGATTCCAGTCAGTATGTTCCTTATGAAGCTGATACTTATTATGTGGATTCGGCTAAATTTGGTGCATATACTAATGAAGGTCTGCAGCCTGTGCTTTTGGTTGCTTCACCTAAGGATGTTATTGATTCACTGCTGGAAATCAGTGATGCGCTGGCCTGGCATACTATTGGTATTGATATCGAAGTTTTGTCTGCTTATAGAACCTTGCCCAGGCAGTTGGAAAACTTCGTTTTGCTTGATATAGGGCGTTCATATTCGATGCTGACTATTTTTCAGAACGGTGCTCCTGTTGCGCAGCGCAGTATTCCCCAGGGAGGGCAGATGTTTAATGCCGCTATTGCTAACGGTGCTGGCGTTGACCTGACGGCTGCTGAAAAGATCAAACTGGAAGATGAGCTGCTTTTGAGCAGCCTGGAAACAGATAAAACTAAATTTGCAGAATTTTTCAACGAGGTTGAAAATCTGGGACGTGAAGTACGCAGAACCTGTGAATATTATTTGATCAATAAAAAGGATGCAAGATTTACGCATCTGGTTTTGGCAGGCGGCGGTGCAAATATGGCCGGATTGTCCGAATTTTTGAGCGAAGGTATGGAAATGAAGGTTGTCGTTAACGATTTGCGTCAAGCAGTTACTTTTGCAGATAAACTTGATCAGAGAGAACTGAAAAAATATCTGGGAGCGCTGACTGTTGCAATAGGCGCTGCTTTGTACGGAGGGGAAGCAGATGATTAGAATCAATCTTTTACCTGAGTACAGGCGCAAAAGTGAGTTTCCTACATGGAAACTTTATCGTATTATAGCTTATGTATTTTTAGGACTGAGCATTTTACTGTGGGGTTACCATTTGGCAATGTTCAAGTATACTGAAAGTAAGCTCAGCGATGTGAATGAAGGTATAGTTTCAATGAAAGTCTGGCAGGAACGTTTTGATAAAGCTCAGCAGCAGAATGCGGAAGTAAATAAACGCAATACTATCGTACGCAATCTTTCTAAAGACCGCATCGTCTGGAGCCGTTCCCTTGCTGAACTGGGCAATGTTACACCTTACGGCTGCTGGCTGACAAGTGTTAAACAGGGCAATAAGCCAGATCAGATGAGCATTGCCGGTAAAGCCATGAAAATGGACGATATTGTTAAATTCATCAGTCTTTTACAGGCACGGCCTGATATTGCCAATGTGCAGCTGATTTCTGCCGATGAAAGCAACAATAATAACAGCAGTACTGCTGGCGTTATTGATTTTACTTTGGAAATTCAGAGAAGTGGGGTGAAGAAGTGAAATTAGAAATGCCTGACAGCAATATGTCAGAAAACAGTAAATATTCGTTGTTATTGTTAGGTTCGGTACTGCTGCTTGTTTTTGTAGTTCTGTATATCATGCAGCCGCTGCGTGAAGACATTCAGAAAAATGAGCAGGAATTGACACAGGCGCAGCAGCGTTTAGCCAGTTATCAGACATTTGCTGAACAGAATAAGGATTATAATGCTTTTGCAGCGAAGCAGGAAGGCTACCTTGCTGAAGCTAAGAAGCTGTTGCCTGATATAGTAACTGTGCCTGAATTAGTACAGGAATATTCTAACCTTTCAAAGGAATGCGGAATTCAGTTCAAAAGTGTTAAGCCTCCGAGTGGCAATTTAAAACAGGTAAATGGAGCTTACGAAGTACCGCTCAATATTTCTATCAGCGGCAACTATTATAAAATGGTCGAGTTTTTGCAGAAGGTAGAAAACGGTACGAGGTTTGCAAAATTGAACAAAGCCAGTGTTAATACCGTTAAAGAAAATGATGCTTCGGGAAATCTGGATATGACGGCTGAATTTACCGTTTATTCGCTGAAGGACGCCTTAGGGAAAATGAATACTGGCGCCGCTGGTGAAAAGACCGGCCTGGATCGCGTAAAAGAACGTGACGCAGCTAATATGGCGGCAATAGACGAAGCAAAAAAATAGAGTAAACGTTATATTATTAGACCCTTGTTGTTTTTCTACAGCAGGGGTCTTTTTATGTTGCATGGCATAACCGTTGAAAAGACTGTGAAAGCGCTGCTTCAGCCTGCAATTTTCTTGCTATTCTATATGGAAAAGTTGTATAATTAAAATATCTGTTATTATAAATAAAAATACCTTTATTTCGATAAATTGAGGAGTAAAAAAATGATTTGGCAGAATACAAAAGTTCGTATTGCAATTATCGCATCCCTGGTTCTTTTAGCAATTATTGCTTATCGTATTTATGGTAATATCCAGGCTAACAACGAGCGTGCGAACCGTGTTTCGCAAGGGCAGAATATTGCGGTGGCCACATCTTTCCCGCAGCGTCAGAGTATTACTCCTGTTATGCGTTTTGCGGGCAGCCTTGATCCTGTTTGGCAGGCCGACGTGGCAGCTAAAATAGATGGCAGGGTAGAGAAGGTTTATGTTAATGAAGGTGACAAGGTCACAGCTGGCACTGTGCTGGCTCATTTAGAGCAGACAGAACAGACGGCTAATTTGTTATCGGCGAAGGGTTCTTTGATGGATGCCCAAACGACTTTGGAAAGAGCTGAACGCGAGCTGCAGCGCTATCAGGCATTATATGAAAAGGGCGCTGTTTCGGAGCAGACAGTAGATAATTACCGTTTTGCCAGAAACAATGCGCAGGGCAAGCTTTCGGAAGCTCAGGGCGTGTGGGACAATATGCAGGATAAGCTGAGCGGAGCCAGTGTAACTGCGCCGCAGGACGGTATTATTTCTAAACGTTATTATCAGGAAGGTTATTATGCTAAAGTTGGCACAGCGCTGTTTAATATTGCCGATATTTCTGAATTGACTGCTAAAATAAATATCCCGGAAGGTCAGATAAGCAATATTGCTGTTGGCGGATTGGCTGATATTACTGTGCCCGCATATCCTGATGATAAATTCAGCGGTATGATCACACGTATCTCGCCGGTAGCATATATGCCGGCAAGGACCTTTGCTGCTGAGGTGACAGTGGACAACAGTGCCGGTAAATTACGCGGCGGTGTTTATGCCAATGTTGTCATTACAGCCGAGCCGAAAGAGAATGCACTAGTTATTCCCATGAGCGCTATTGTAATGCGTGAAGATCAGCGTACGGTTTTTGTTGTTGATGATGATGGTGTCGTCAGCCGCAGAGTTTTAACAATAGGTTTTGTCAATGATAATATGGTAGAAGTTTTAGATGGTTTGAGTGATGGCGACCGGATCGTTACCGGCGGTCAGAATAAATTGCGTGAAGGCAGTAAGATCAAATTAGAAGGACAGGGTGCTAAATAAAATGATAGGCACATTTATACGCAGACCTGTTTTTACGACGATGTTTGTACTGCTTTTAGTAGTATTCGGGATTAAGTCGTATCCTAATTTGGGTGTCGATTTGTATCCTGACGTTGAACTGCCTCTGGTAAGTGTTACTGTTACCTATACAGGCGCTTCACCTGAGGAAATGGAAACTCTGATAACCAGACCTATTGAAGATCGCGTCAGCCAGGTTGCAGGTATTAAAACCCTGTCGTCAACTGTACGCGAAGGTTATTCGCAGACGACGCTGGAATTTGAGCTGGGTGTTGACCCGCGCGAGATGGCCAGTGAGGTGCGTGAAAAGGTTGCGTCGGTACGCCGGCGTTTGCCTGACGACATCGATGAGCCGGTTGTACAGCGGTTTGATATTTCGTCACAGTCGATAGCGGCATTTACTTTTGCTTCTGATTCGCGCAGCCGTGAAGAAACCCGTAAGATAGTTGAAGACGTTGTTAAAGAAGAACTGCAGCGTGTCGAAGGCGTGTCCGAAGTATCTGTTGTCGGCGCCAGCCTGCGTGCGATCAAACTGATTGCCGATCCTGAGAAGCTGAACAGTTATAATATTTCCTTTCAGACTATCTTAGATAAGGTCAACAGTGAAAATATCAATACTCCTGGCGGTAAGGCCCGTTATAACGATATGGAAATAACAGTCCGTACGTTAGGCAAATATAAAAATATCGACGATATTAAAAACATCGTTATTGCCAATCAGGATGGTCGCCCGATCCAGCTTTCAGATGTTGTGAAGGTTGTTGACAGCTGGGAAGACGAAGACACCTATTCCCGTTCTAATAAAGTACCCAGCGTTATGGTCTTGGTAAGGAAGCAGTCTAAGACCAATACTGTAGATGTTGTTGACGGTGTCAACGCTTCTATGGAACAAATGATGGAAAATGATTTGCCTAAGGATATCAAGGTCGATGTCGTACGCGATCAGTCTGCTTATATCCGCGAGAATGTTGCCGATGTCTGGAATGCTATACTTTTCGGCGGCTTTCTGGCGCTTTTGATAACTTATATGTTCCTGCGCGATTTTCGGGCTACGATCATCGGCGGCCTTTCTATACCGACCTCCGTTATTGCCACGTTCTTTTTGATGAAGTCGATGGACTTTACGCTGAATAATATGTCGCTGATGGCTTTGAGCCTGGCAGTCGGCATCCTTATCGACGATGCTATCGTTTTGATTGAAAATATTTTCCGGCATATGGAAATGGGTAAGTCGCCGATTCAGGCTGCTCAGGACGCTACAGAAGAGTTATCTCTGGCTATTCTTGCTACTTCGCTTTCTTTGATGGCGGTTTTTGTACCGATCGGTTCTATGGGTGAGGTAGTTGGTCAGTATTTTAAACAATTCGGCTTAACTGTCGCTTTTGCGCTGGCTTTTTCGACGATGGCTGCTTACACGCTTACACCAATGATATCGGCTTATTGGCTGAAGGATTATCGCGAGGAACATGCCAAACCTTATAAGCATCCGCGTCCCAAAGTTGTACAGATTTGTCTGGATAAATTTGAGGCAGGGTTTCAGGTAATTTGCCGGATGTATGATGAATTAATGGTATTTGCGTTCCAGCATCCTTGGAAAATAGTTCTGATTTCTGTTGCTTCACTTATTTTTAATCTTTTTCTGTTACCTTTTATTGGTACGGAATATCAGCCGACATACGATTCCGGTGAATTTTCCGTCAGTGTTAAAGCTCCTGCCGGTACAAGTATCGAGCGAATGAAGGAGCTGACGCTGCCGTTGGAAGAAGAAATCCTGCAAATGCCGGAGGTCAGGATTGCAGCGATGCGCTTAGGCGGTTCGCGCGTGCCTATTAACGAAGGCAATATCGATGTCAAGCTTATTCCTTCGTCTGACAGAGATCGCAGTATGATCGATATTATGGATGAGCTGCGCCGTAAATTTGGTAATGTCGAAGAATTGAAAGTCGCAGTCGTCAGTAACCAGGGCGGCGGACGCGGTGACAGCAGACCGGTGCAGGTAGGTCTGCGCGGCAGTGATCTTGAGCTGCTGACAACTTATGCTCAGGATCTGGCGGAAAGGATCAGACAGGTTCCAGGTTCTACTGATGTTGATATTTCTTCATCGGAAGAAGAACCGGAGATCATCGTTAAGGTCGATCCGCTGCGTGCGAGCACAATGGGGCTTGATTCAACTTCCGTTGGTAAAGTTGTGGAAATGGCCTTTTTAGGCAAAAGCACAAGCAATAGTTTTACTATCGGTGATAACGACTATGATATAATTGTACAGTTGGATGCTGCGCATCGTCGTGATATCAATGACGTTGCCAATCTGCGTGTTTCCAATACGGAAGGGAAGTTTGTCCGGTTGGGCGATGTAGCTGACGTGTATTTCTCGTCCGGTCCTACACGTATTGACCGTGAGGACAGACAGCGCCAGATCGTTGTTTATGCTAATACAGTCGGTATTACTCCGGGCGATTTGATCCAGAAGATCCAGACGGAGATGATCCCGGATATGAATATGCAGGTCGGTTACCGTTATAAAATGATCGGTCAGGCTGATACAATGGCAAAAGCCTTTAGTGAGATCGCGAAGGCGGTTATTTTAGCTATTATTATGATCTATATGGTTCTGGCAGCAGAGTTTGAAAGCTTTATGCAGCCTTTGGTAATTATGATGTCACTGCCGTTTGCGATTATCGGTGCTGTTTTTTAGGCTTGATGGTAGCAGGGCAGACTGCAAATATGATGTCGCTGATCGGTTTTACGATGCTGCTGGGTCTGGTTACAAAAAAAATGCGATCCTGCTGGTCGACTATGCCAATCAGGCACGGGCTAAGGGTATGCCTTTGCGCGAGGCCTTGCGTGAAGCTTGCGCTTTGCGTATTCGTCCGATATTTATGACAACGCTTTCGACTATTTTAGGTATGCTGCCAATTGCTTTGGGTCTTGGTGCCGGTGCTGAGCTGCGCCAGTCTATGGGCGTGGTTTTAGTTGGCGGTCTGACGACGTCGACTTTGCTGACTCTGGTTGTAGTGCCGCTGTTATATTTGCTGAGCGAGGAATGGAAAGAGAAACATTTGCATAAATCATAGTTAAGGAAGTATTATAATATGACTTACGAAGAAAATTTGCTGGCGCTTTTGGAAAGTTATAAAGCAGGCACTATCGACGCTAAAACAGCATTGGAAAAGCTGCATGCTGCGGATTATACTGACCTAGGTTTTGCGAAACTGGATCATAACCGCAGTCTGCGTCAGGGGTTTCCCGAGGTTGTTTACTGCGAGGGTAAAACAGTAGAGCAGGTTGCTGCAATCATGGAAAAGCTGGCACAGGTACACAATAATATTTTGGGAACACGTGCTGATGCCGATAAATTTGCAGCGGTGCAGAAGGTGCTGCCCGATGCGGTTTATCATAAAAATTCGCGCTTGATTTTTGTAGAGCGTAAACCTCTTCCAAAAGATGATAAGCGTTATATCGCCGTTGTGACGGCTGGTACAAGCGATCTGCCTATTTCAGAGGAGGCGGCATTGACTGCTGAGATTATGGGCAATCAGGTAGAGAGGGTTTACGACGTAGGTGTGGCTGGTATTCATCGACTGTTTGATAAACTTGATTTGATCAGAAATGCTAATGTGGTTATTGTCGTTGCCGGAATGGAAGGCGCTTTGGCAAGCGTTGTCGGCGGCTTGGTGGAACGACCTGTAATAGCGGTGCCTACCAGTGTCGGTTATGGCGCTAACTTTCAGGGGCTATCGGCACTTTTGGGCATGCTCAACAGCTGTTCAGCCGGTGTGGCTGTCGTTAATATCGATAACGGTTTTGGAGCGGGGCGTATGGCAAGTATTATCAATCATATGAGGTGATGTAATGAAAGCAATCTATATAGAAGCATTTGCGGGTATCAGCGGCAATATGCTGCTGGGAGCTTTGATCGATGCAGGTGTACCGTTCGATCATCTGGCGTCTGAGATGAAAGCTGCACTTGGGAGAGTATGAACTGATCAACGAACGTGTTAATAAATGTGGGATTGATGCGAACTATTTTAATGTCTTGCTGCCAGATGAACATCAACATGATGTCACAATTGGACATCGGCATGAACATACCCACGCTGGTCGCCATCATCACGAACATGGCGATACAGGGCATAACCATGAACATCATTCCGATTGCGCTCAGCATTGCCATCAGGTGAAAGTGTCTGAAGAACCTGTGCATCACCACCATGAACATCGCAATCTGCATGATATAGCCCATATTATTACACATTCTGACTTGCATGATAAAATCAAAATGCAGTCTTTACAGGTGTTTACAGCTTTAGCAGAAGCTGAAGCTAAGGTTCACGGAAAAACTGTTGATGAAGTGCATTTTCACGAAGTCGGAGCAATCGACACGATTATTGATATTGCTGGCTGCGTTTTGGCTTTGGAATATTTGGGGATCGAAAAGATTTTTGTTTCCAATATCCATACAGGCAGCGGCTTTGTAAATTGTGCACACGGACTGATGCCAGTGCCGGCTCCTGCGACGGCAGAGCTGTTACAAGGGCTGCAGCACAGCCACGGAAAGATCGAAAAAGAGCTTACTACACCGACTGGTGCTGCACTGATGAAGGTTTTAGCAGTCAGTACAAATGATATTCCACAGGGCTTTAGCGGCAGTAAAATTGCTTATGGCGCCGGGACCTGGGATCTGGAAATACCCAATGTCCTGCGTATCAGTATCGGCGAATTGGAAGCTGAAGCCGGTGGTGAATTACTTGTTGCCGAATGTAATATTGACGATATGAATGGCGAATTGTACCCTTATGTGCAGGAACGCTTACTGCAGGCGGGTGCTTTGGATTGCTGGCTGACTCCGATCATTATGAAAAAAGGACGGCCTGCTCAAACTTTATCGGTGCTGCTCGATCCTCAGAACCTGGATCAGCTGACTGATATTTTGCTGACTGAAACAACGTCGCTGGGAGTACGTTATTATGCGGTGCATCGTCATATCAATTACAGGAAGGTTACTATTGTGTCGTTGCCTGAAGGTGAAGTGAGAATTAAATATGCACAGATGGATGGGAAAATTGTGAATATTGCTCCTGAATTTGAGGATTGTAAAGTTTTGGCTTTAAAAAGCGGACACAGCCTGAAAACTATTATGCAGGCAGCAGCTGCTGCTGCGGAGGCACAACTTGAACAGTGATTTTGCTGCTTATATCGACAATTTAAAAAAGCAGATCAAAAGTTTTGACGCCAATCTTACAATTACTGAAAAAAAGCTGCAGTATGGTATACAGTTGACAGTAACAAACAGTGATAGTAAAGTAGTATTATCAGTATATAATGGTAAAAAGGGGATTAAGTTTGTTTGGGGCGGTACGGCTTCAGAATTGAGGTCCCAGCTGGAAGCAGTTTTGACAGGAAAAGATACTGCCGATAAAGGGGATATCGTACAGGCTATTGGAAATGACTATACACTTTTACGAAATTGTGCCGATTTTAAAGGTATTTGGGCAGGCAGTGACGAATCAGGTAAAGGAGATTTTTTCGGACCCTTAGTCGTTGCAGCAGTATTAGTAGATATTACGACGGCTGAAAAACTAGTCCGTTTGGGAGTCAGGGATTGCAAACTGATCAATGATAAAGAAGTTCTGCGGCTAGCAGAACTGATTGTCGAAGCTGCTCCGATCAACACGGTTTTAGCTTTGAAGCCGGAAATGTATAATTTTCGTTATCAGCAAATGCGTGCAGATGGAAAAAATCTCAACCATTTGTTAAGCAATGGTCACATAGCTGTACTGCGAAATGTTCTGCGGCAATGCCCGCAATGTAATTATGCGCTGGTTGATCAATTTACAGCGTCTAACGACATCCGCGCCAGCTTACAGCAGGAATTTCCTGATGTTAATATAGTACAGCAGCACAGGGCCGAGGCAGATATTGCTGTGGCTGCTGCTTCAGTATTGGCGCGGGCTAAATTTTTGGAAATAATGCAGGAGCTGGCCGAGCAGGTTGGGCGAAATGAATTGCCTAAAGGCGGCAGTGACGCTGCGACAAACTGTGCACGCGAGCTGCTGAAAGAATTGGGACGCGGTGCCCTGGAACGGCTTGTAAAAGTCCATTTTGCAAATTATAAAAAAATCTAGAGCCTTTCAGGAGGCTGAAATATATGAAAAAATTAATTGTTAATGCTGATGATTTCGGACTGCATCCGGCAATCAATGCTGGTATTATAAAAGGCTGCAGGGACGGTTTTATTACCAGTACGTCTTTAATGTGCAGCGGCGCTGCTTTTGATGACGCAGTACTTCAGGCGAAAGCAACACCTGCTTTAGGAGTAGGTATCCATCTTACTTTAGTAGGAGGTGGTAAAACGCTTTTACAAGCACGGCAGCTACGAACACTTGTTGATGAAGATGGGCTTTTGCCTGCTGATTATACAGTTTTTGCCAAACGGTGGTATGCTGGCAGAATAAAAAAAGCAGAAGTTGTCAGCGAACTGCAAGCACAACTAGAACGCGGCTTAAGCTGTGGTCTGGAAATAACTCACGTCGACAGCCATCAGCATCTGCATGTGCTGCCGGGAATCGCCGACATCGTATTGGATTTGTGCAGTGCATTTGGTATTAAAAAAATTAGGATGCCGCAGGAAGGCTGGTTTTGGCGCGGTGGATTTAACAGCACTGCTGGCCGCCTGATCGGCCGTGAAGGCTTAAGCTTTTGCAGCGCTTTGGCGAAAATGAAAGCCAGACAGGCCAGTTTTGTCTATCCGCAGCATTTTTTTGGAATGCTGGCCGGAGGTAATTTAAACGAATTCTTAGTAGGTGAAATCATTAGGAATCTGCCTGATGGCGTAAGTGAGATCATGACTCATCCGGGGATGGATGCAGAGTCTTTGGAAAAAACTTTTTCCTGGCAGTATCATTGGGAAGATGAGCTTCAGGCTTTTCTTTCTGAAAATAAATGTTTATTGGAGCAGAAGAAAGTAACTTTGATAAACTTTGGTGGGCTTTGATATGCACAGAAAATTGATCCGCAGGTTGCTATGGATGTTTGTTTTTGTTATTGCTATTTCTGCGGCAGTTATTTATTTTACATTTGATATAAGAGCGTTAGAATATCTGACGATGTTTGAACCGTGGTGTATTGCTGCGGCCTTTGGCATTTTGGGATTGGGATTGGTTTTTGATGGTTTGCGGCTGATGACTTTGGCTGCTGTGACTGATGAAAAGCTAACTACCAGACAAGTGGTGAACGTTGTTCTAAGCAATTATTTTTTGGCGCTTGTTACCCCCGGAGCCAGCGGCGGTGCTGTAGCTCAGATCATGTTCATGCGCAAGGCGGGCGTGCCGGTAGCAAAGGCCACGGTCGTTGTTTTTGTGCGTACGATTATGTCGATCACTTTTTTGATTTTGCTGGTGCCGTTTGTTCTGCATAGTGATCATGCTTTGGTTGACTGGATGCCGACCAGTGTCATTACTATTGTATCTGTTTTATTTGTTTCGCTGCCGATTGCAGCAGTGCTGCTTATGAGGACCAGATATCCGGAGTTTTGGATCATTGGGTTAACGAACAATTTCTCACGCGATTTCAGGAGGAATTGTTTTATTTGGTATAAAGAATTTAAACAGGCATCTTTTATCATGGGCAAAAATCCTTTGAAAGTAATGCGGGCCTTTATTGAATCGGGGCTCAGTCTGTTATGTATTTATGCTACTGTACCAATGTTTTTTCTGGGTATGAATATCAAATTTGACTGGCTGCAGGTTATGGGGCGAATGGTTTTGCTGAACCTAGTACTGTATTTTTCACCAACTCCTGGCGGTTCAGGTGTCGCAGAGGCGGGCTTCGTTGTATTATTTTCTGAGCTGCTGCCTGGTGGTCTTGTTGGTATTATGGCAGTTTTATGGCGTTTTACAGCTGAGTACCTGCCGTTTTTATTAGGGGCAGTAGTTTCAATACGCGCCTTTGGCTCTAATGTTTTATCTATGAAAAATCTCAGGAAGGGCGAAGATCAACAATGAAGATTTTAGTTACCGGCGGTGCTGGATTTATCGGTTCGCATTTATTAGAGCTGTTAAATAGTGATAAAAATTATGAAGTCGTAGTTTTAGATAACCTTTCAAGCGGGTTCAGAGAAAATGTACCTCAAGGAATGAGACTTGTCGTAGCGGATATACGTTCGCAGGAAATAGAAGCGTTATTTCAAAAAAAAGAAAATTTTGATGCAGTTGTGCATTTGGCTGCCCAGACAATGGTACCTTATTCAATCGAACATCCTGATGAAGATTGCGAAATCAATTTAGCAGGCTTGATCAATGTGTTGGAAAATTGCCGCAAGTATAAGGTGAAAACAGTTTTATTTGCCTCCAGTGCGGCAGTATATGGCAATAATGAAAATGTTCCTTTACATGAAGACCTTGCATTGATGCCAATGTCGTTTTATGGTATTACAAAAATGACATCAGAGCATTATTTACGTGTTTACCACGAGCTTTATGGTATCAATACAGTTGTTTTCCGTTTTGCGAATGTTGGCGAACGTCAGGGGGACGGCGGCGAAGGTGGTGTCGTCAGTATTTTCTGTAAACTTTTGGCAGCAGGAAAAGCTGTGACCGTTTATGGTAATGGGGAACAAACGCGTGACTTTGTCTATGCAGGCGATGTTGCAGCAGCTATTAAAGCGGGATTGGCAGTTAAGGGATACCAGACTATCAATGTATCTACAGAGCATGAAACTTCGGTAAATAAACTTTTGGGCGCCTTTGCCGAAGTTGCTGCTGATAAACTTGAAGTTCGTTATGCGGAAACGCGACAGGGTGATATCTTCCGTTCTGCGCTGTCTAATGCACGTTTAAAGGAAATACTTGCTGTAACTCCGCAGATGCAGTTAAAAGAAGGTATCCAAAAAACTTACCATGATTATGTAAAACGGGGAAAGTAGGAAAATAATGAATAGGATCGAGAAGGGAAGCTTGCTCGTTTTAGCAATTATAGTTGCCTTCAATATCTTTTTTGGATTAGGCAGTATACCGCTGCTTGACCCGGATGAGCCGGTATATGCTGAAACTGCGCGTGAGATGATCCAGTTTAATGATTATCTTTCGCCGCGTATTTATAATGAATATTGGTTTGACAAACCGCCAATGTATTACTGGCTTGTAGCTGGTGCAATGCATGTGTTTGGGGATGGAGAGTTTGCAGCGCGTTTTCCTGCAGCATTAATGGCCTTTTTGACTGTAATAATGCTTTATTGTTCTATTACCAGGCTGTTTAACGAAAGAACTGGTTTTTGGTCGGCGCTCGTTTTAGCGACATCTGTACAGTTCTTTTATCTTGGCAAGGCGGCGGTAACAGATACGACGCTGTTGTTTTTCCTGACCGGATCTTTATTATGCTACTTGCATAAGCAGTATTGGCTGATGTATGTGTGTATGGCGCTGGCCACGGTAACAAAAGGGCCGATCGGGATCGTTTTTCCAGGCGCGATAATATTTCTGCATATTCTTTGTACCGGGCAGTGGCAGAGGCTTTTTAAAATGCACTGTTTACGCGGATTACTGCTGTATTTTTTTATTGCGGCACCGTGGTATTATTTGATGTATCAAGTGCATGGAATGGAATTTATTAATACATTTTTAGGGTTTCATAATCTTACCCGCTTTACAACGCCTGAGCATCCGACCCGAGTTTTGTGGTGGTATTATTTTCCTGTTATAATCCTGGGTTTGTTTCCCTGGACAGGGCTGTTACTGCAATCTATTAAAGCATCAATTACAGATAGCAGATCTGATGATCTGGAAAAAATGCTTTTCGTGAATATCTGGTGGCTTTTCGTACTGATATTTTTTACTATCTCTCAAACGAAGCTCGTTTCTTATATCTTACCTATGTTTCCAGCGCTGGCGATTGTGATTGGCTGGAATATTGCCAGAATGCAAAAAGAAAATTATGGTATCCGTTGGTCCTGGATTTTTGGCAGCGGAATAATGTTTTTATTGCTTACAGCCGGATGGGTTATTGGCGGGCAGCAATTGCCTGAAGTTGCTTTCGGAGGAATTGTGCTGGGCAGCGTAACTTTTATTTTGGGCGTAAGTATAGTTTGGGCGTTGTGGCGTTATCGCGATATTAATTTTTCAGCTTGGCTGCATGTGGTTACCGGTGTTTTGACAATGGTAATTGCATTTTCCTTTTTGTTGCCAATGGTTGCCAATCGTTTCAGTGTTAAAGAAATCGTCAGAGTTTATCATACGAAATGTGATCAGCAGAAACCGGTTTATGTTGATAAATTTTTGAGGCCTGGTTTTATGTATTATACTGGTGCACCGGGTGAGGAAGTAAAACCTAAAAGTGGTGATTTAGCCAGAGTTTTAAATGATCCTGGTCAAAAATATGTTTTGGTACGAGGATTGGAACTGCGCCGTTTAAAAGATAAGGATAAACTCCAAAATCTAAATGAGATCAAAGAAATCGGTGACATTTATTTGCTGGAAAAATATTAAAAGAATATATGGATTAGTTAGAAAAATGTAGATTAAAACAACGTCGCTGAAAGCGACGTTGTTTTTTTATGTCTTGCGGGTTTTTACAAACATGTATCGCGTTAGCTAAGCATCGCGATCGCGTAGAGAGCGATGCAAAAGTAATAGCAAGACCAGAATAAGTTTGATTCATTTATTTGTAAATGTCTTGCGGGGGGGGGACTCGTGTGGTATAATTTTAACTGAATTATTTGAAACAAAAAAGTATTTTAAGTATAAAATGTAAAAAATGAACCAAATGAAATTTAAAATACCTAAATACGATAAACATACAAATTATTTTTTTCTGCAGTTCTGTTTTAGGTGAAGATAATGGAATTTGTTTGATGAAAAAATTATTTCTGATTAGAAGTGTGAAAGATTGCTATATACTGGTAAGTTTAATGTAAGTGATATGGGGATGAGAAAATTTGCGATATTTGTTATTGCCACTTTTAGTTGTAGTTTTAGATACCATCTGTATTATAAGTGCTGCATTTTTTAGTATTTATATACGCTTTGAAGATACTGCAATCGCCCAAAAATATCTTGAAATGCTTATCTCACAATTACCTATAGCAGTGGCTGTGCATTTGGTAGTATATTTTGTTTTTAAACTATATGGTAGAGTATGGCGTTATGCTGGTAGCATAGAACTTGTTGCCATCGTTGCTGCAAATATTGTTGCAGCTTTGTCTTGGTATGGGATTTCTATTTATATAGATTTGGCGTTACCACGCTCTTTATATATTTTTACTGCTTCTATTCTTGTTTTATTTGTTGGCGGCAGTAGATTGTTCTTTAGAATCTACAGTTGTTTTATTAATAAATCCAAACATAAATTTATATCAAGTAAAAAAGACAAAGTATTGATAGTTGGCGCAGGTGATGCCGGTGCACTGCTTCTCAGGGAATTAAATCAGTACCATATAGGAAAAAGACAAGTTATTGGTTTTATTGATGACGATAAAACCAAAATAGGAAAATATATGGTTGGTACAAAAGTATTAGGAAGTAGAGACGATATAGCAGTGCTTGCCGATAACTATGAAATTGATGAAATTATTATTGCCATGCCTTCAGTAAAAGGAAAAAATATCAAAGAAATTATCAACATTTGTAAAAAAACAAGCTGCAAATTAACTATTTTACCTGGGGTATATGAAATTATAGAAGGCAGTGTGAGTGTAAGTCAATTACGCCCTGTTGATGTTGAAGACTTACTAGGCAGAGATCCGGTGGAACTGGATAACGTAGCTGTTGCGAAGTACTTGTCAGGGAAAACAGTGCTTATTACTGGTGCTGGTGGCAGCATTGGCAGCGAGATTGTGCGTCAAGTTGCTAAAATGTATCCTAATAAATTGCTTCTCGTTGGTAAAGGAGAAAACAGTATTTATGAAATAATGCAGGATATGAATTTAGAATATCCCCAACTAAAAAAGTGCCCATTATAGCAGATGTTAGAGATGAAGAACGAATTAACGCTATAATGGACTATTTTAAACCTCAAGTAGTGTTTCACGTCGCAGCCCACAAACATGTGCCTTTAATGGAATACCAACCATCTGAAGCAGTGCGAAACAATATTTTAGGAACTAAAGTAATAGCAGAAACAGCTGCCAAACATAAAGTTGAAACCTTTGTAATGATATCTACAGATAAAGCAGTGAATCCAACTAGTGTTATGGGTTGTACCAAAAGAATTGCTGAAATGTTTGTGCAAAGTATGAATAAAGAAAGCAGTACAAGATTTGTGGCAGTACGTTTTGGTAATGTACTTGGCAGCAGGGGCAGTGTAATACCACTGTTTAAAAAACAAATAGCCAAAGGAGGACCGGTAACTGTTACAGATGCAGAGATGAAACGTTATTTTATGACTATTCCTGAAGCAAGTCAATTGGTACTTCAAGCCGGAGCAATGGCGAAAGGTGGAGAGGTATTCGTACTTGATATGGGAAAACCTGTAAGAATTTATGATCTTGCCAAAGATTTGATAAAATTATCGGGTTTTATACCCGATAAAGATATAGAAATAAAAATAACCGGATTAAGACCCGGTGAAAAGCTGTTTGAAGAACTTTTGAGCGCCGAAGATGGTACCGAAAAAACCACGCACAGTAAAATATTTATAGCCAAGATAAAAGACGTTGATAAAGCAGAATTACAAAGGCAGATAGTCGATATTTTACAGATCACCGAAGGTGATGCAGTTGTAAGAAAATTGCAGGAGATAGTGCCTACTTATACGCCTAACAGAGATGCGTTAAAAAAGTAAGGGCAGATTACAAACAGATTAGAAGGTGCTTTTTGTTGAAAGAAAATGTTCTAAAGAAGTTTTCTCCGCTGATAAAGAAAGTATGGCTCAGTTCGCCTACCATGCACGGAGAAGAACTTAAATATATGCAGGAAGCTTATGAAACCAACTGGATGTCTACTGTTGGTGAAAATATCAACGCAGTGGAACAGATGCTATGCGAAAAAATTGGCTGCAAATATGCCGTTGCTCTTGCCTCTGGTACTGCGGCTTTGCATATGGCAGTCAAATTGGCCGGGGTGCAAAACGGTGATAAGGTTTTTTGCTCCGATATGACTTTTGCCGCCACAGTTAACCCTGTCGTGTATGAAGGCGGAGTACCTGTTTTTATAGATGCCGAATATGCTACCTGGAATATAGACCCTGCAGCATTGTCAAAGGCTTTTGAACTTTATCCAGAGGTAAAGGTTGTCGTTTTGGCCCATCTTTACGGTAGTCCCGGAAAGATGGATGAACTCAAAGCCGTTTGTGATAAACATGGCGCAGTTATCATCGAAGACGCTGCCGAATCACTGGGCGCGACTTATAAAGGTGTGCAGACGGGAAATTTTGGTAACTATAACGCTATTTCTTTTAACGGCAACAAAATTATCACCGGTTCGTCTGGTGGAATGTTTTTAACAGATGACGCAGCAGCAGCCGATAAAGTGCGCAAGTGGTCGACTCAAGCCCGTGAAAATGTACCATGGTACCAGCATGAAGAACTTGGTTATAACTATCGCATGAGCAACGTTATCGCAGGCGTCGTACGGGGTCAGCTGCCTTATTTAGAAGAACATATTTCCCAAAAAAAGGCAATCTACATGCGTTATAAAAAGGGCTTTAAAAATTTGCCTGTCAAAATGAATCCATTTGATGCTGTCAACAGCCAGCCAAACTATTGGTTAAGCTGTCTGCTTATTGACTCCGAAGCCATGTGCAAACAAGTATGTAGTGAAAAGGAAACATTTTATCTAAGCGAAAAAGGAAAAACCTGTCCTACAGAAATTTTGGAAGCTTTAGCGGCGATGAACGCTGAAGGGCGTCCTATCTGGAAACCGATGCACATGCAACCCCTATATCGAATGAATGCTTTTGTTACCCGGGCAGGCAGCGATAGGGCAAAAGCTACGTACTGTATTAATGGCGCCGAAGCAGTTCCAAACGGAAATTCTGCCGATGTGGCCATGGATATTTTTGAGCGGGGCGTGTGCCTGCCCAGTGATATCAAAATGACGACGCAGGAGCAGGACAGGATTATTGAGATCATAAAAAGCTGTTTTGAATGAAGAGGAAGCCATGTATAAAAATTTTATAAAAAGAATATTAGATATCATTTTATCGTTTCTGGCTTTGGTCATTTTATCGCCATTGCTGATTTTAACAGCTTTTTTGATACGCATAAAACTGGGGGCACCGGTATTTTTTAAACAGCTACGGCCGGGAAAAAATGAGAAGATCTTTGGTATTTTAAAATTCCGCACCATGACGGATGCAAAAGATGAAAATGGAAATCTATTACCTGACGAGATCAGGCTGACCAGATTCGGCCAATTCTTACGTTCTACGTCTATTGACGAGCTTCCTGAACTGTTGAATATTTTAAATGGCGATATGTCTATAGTGGGGCCAAGGCCCTTATTAGTGCAATATCTGGAGCGGTATAACGAGGAGCAGAAGCATCGCCATGATGTAAAACCGGGATTAACTGGCCTGGCACAAGTCAATGGCCGTAATGGTATCACCTGGGAAGAAAAATTTCACTACGACTTGGAATATGTAAAAAACATCACCTTTTATGGTGACTGCAAGATCATCTTCCAGACGGTAATGAAAGTTTTCGGCAGGGAAGGCATATCATCGGCAACCTCGGTCACTATGGAAGAATTTAAGGGGAATAAGTAATGTTTAGAAGATATTTACAGTTATTAAGTTTGTTCCTTCTGAGGGATGGGGGCAAGCGTGCGGCATATTGTAAAAAAACAGGTTATTTTCATGCTCAGGGCGAAGGATGTTATTTTCAAATCTACAATTTCGGTGTAGAACCGCATTTGCTCTCTTTCGGCAGCAATGTAAAAGTAGCTTCCGGCGTAAGATTTATTACCCACGATATTTTTGGCGATGTTATCTTGTACAAAAATAACATGGATCAGCATATCAGGCGAGTAGGTAAAATAACTATCGGCAACAATGTCTTGATTGGCAGTAACAGCATGATCATGTACGATGTCACTATTGGCGATAATGTTATCATCGCTGCTGGTAGCTGTGTTACTAAAGATGTTCCTGCAAATTCCATTGTGGGCGGCGTTCCTGCAAAAGTGATAGGTTCTTTTGATGATTATGAGAAAAAATTTATGGAAAAGACCAAAGCTTACCCTTGGCTGAGGCAAGGGTACTCGATTTATGACAAAAAACTGGCGAAGCTGCAGGAACAATATTTCTGGTCTGAGCAGAAGCCTTGAATTTGACCTAACCAGTTTGCAGGTATTTAGGTGATATCACTCATAGGAGAATTTTTTATTGTGCATATAGTAGACAGTGCTAAAAGATTAGTTAAATATAGTTGGTTATTACAGGTATTAGTCGAGCGTGATCTAAAAATCAGGTATCGGCGCAGCTTCTTAGGATATTTATGGAGTGTTTTAAATCCGCTTCTGATGATGATTATTTTAACGATCGTTTTTTCCAATATGTTTCGCTTCGATATACCCCAGTACCCTGTATATCTGTTGGCAGGACAGCTTATTTTCGGCTTTTATTCCGAAGCTACCAGCATGGCGATGGGTTCTATTTTAGGCGGCGCGGCCCTTATAAAAAAAGTGTATCTGCCTAAATACATCTTTCCCCTGTCCAGAGTGATATCAAGTTTTACAAGCATGCTGCTTTCTATGATTGCCCTTTTTATAGTGATCATTGCTACCGATGTCACCTTTTCAATAACTATAATACTGCTGCCATTTATATTAGTGCAGGTTTTAGTCTTCTGCATAGGCATGGGGCTTTTATTATCTGTATTGGTAGTGTTTTTTAGAGATGTCCAGTATTTGTACAGTATTTTTTTAACGGCTTTTAACTATCTGACGCCTATTTTTTACCCGGAAAGTTTATTGCCCGAGTGGCTCAGAGAACTGCTGGTCTTTAATCCGCTTTATAATTATATAAAATTTTTCCGCAAGATAACTGTTTATGGTCAGTGGCCAACCATGACAGAGCACTTGATCTGTCTGGCCTTCACTTTCTGTATGCTCGTCATAGGCTTATATGTGTTCAAGCGCAAACAGAATGATTTTATTTTATATATATAGGTGGTAAAAGTGCAAAATTATTGTTGCAGATAATGTTTCCATGTGTTTCAATTTGGCGTCTGAACGTGTGGATAGTTTAAAAGATTTACTTATAAAAAAAAATAAAGTTTCAAAGTTGCAGCTTTGATGAATTTTGGGCCTTGAATAACATCAGCTTTTCTGTGGATAAAGGCGAATCCTGTGCTTTGATTGGCGCTAATGGCAGCGGCAAAAGCACCATGCTCAAAATCATCAGCGGTATTTTGACTCCAACCAAAGGCAGCGTTGAAGTAAATGGTTCTATCGCGCCGTTGATCGAATTAGGGGCAGGCTTTGATTACGAATTGACAGGCCGTGAAAATATTTTCTTAAATGGCGCGATCCTTGGTTACAGCAAAAAGCTGATGCTGGAAAAATATGATGAAATAATAGACTTCAGTGAACTACGTGATTTTATAGATGTCCCCGTAAAAAACTATTCCAGCGGCATGATTGCCCGTTTGGGTTTTTCTATCGCTACCATGGTCAAGCCTGAAATATTAGTAGTTGACGAGATATTAGCCGTAGGCGACCAGGCTTTTCAGGACAAGTGCCATAAGAGGTTGGAAGATATGATGAATAGCGGCACTACTGTGCTTTTGGTATCGCATTCTGCGGCGGATATCAAAAGGATCTGCCAAAAAGCAGTCTGGATAGACAAAAGCAATTTGCGCTTTGTGGGTAATGTAGACGAGGCATTGCAGCTTTACGATAAACCAGGATAAATCAAATGGGGATATTGTTTAAATCTTATTTCGGCAGGTGAGTAAATGAAAAACTTGTATATCGTCGGTGCAAGTGGCTGCGGGCGGGAAGTGCTGAATATTATCAAAGACATTCACGCCATACGAGGTGTCCAGTGGAATATAGTAGGATTTTTAGATGACGACTTGCAGGCACTGGATAGCATCGATTGTGACTATCAGGTCGTTGGTACCATCAAAGATTATCTTCCGCAGGCAAATGATGTTTTGGCGCTGGGGATCGCCAGTCCACAAGTCAAAGAAAAAATAGTTGCGATGCTGAAAGCAAAAGGGGCGGTTTTTCAAAGTATCATTCATCCCTATGTGGCCTTGGGCCGATTCAATACCATCGGTGAAGGAGCCGTTATCTATTCCGGCTTCGGCATGACGGTAAATATTAAGATAGGCGATTTTTGTACTTTACTTGCCTGTGGACTGGGGCACGATGTTGAAGTAGGAGACTTTTCTACTATCTCTTCCTGGTGCAACATCATGGGTCATGTAAAAATAGGTAACCGTGTATTTATGGGCGGAAATTGTTCCGCCGCACCAAACGCGGTTATTGAAGATGATGCCTATGTCGGTGTCGGCAGTGTTGTTTTGCGCAAAGTAAAGGCTGGAAAGCGGGCTTTTGGCAACCCTGCTCGAGAAATGGAATTTTGAAGAAGAAAATTAGGAGGAAATGATGAATTTTTTTGAATTTAAGGGTATAAAAATTGCTGGTATGGCAACTGCTGTTCCCGACCGTCACCAGAAAATGTCGGATTATGATTACCTGTTTGCAGAAGGAGAAGTAGAAAAATTTTGCGCAGCAACAGGCATTTACGAAAAGTATAATGCCTATGGCGTAGGAACTACTACTTCGGACCTGTGCGTCGTAGCGGCCAATAAGCTTTTTGAAAAATTAAATATTAATAAAGATACAATAGACGGTCTGATCATGATTACTCAGACGCCAGATTATTTTGTGCCACCAACTTCCTGTATCGTGCAGCATCGTTTGGGACTGGATAACTGCGGCCTGGTTTATGATTCCAATATCGGTTGTACGGCCTTCCCCTTCGGACTGCAAATGGCATGTGCTAATATTATGGCTGATGTAAAAGAATATTGCTTTTAGTGGGAGATGCCAATCCTAATAGAGGTGAAACAAGTAATAAGGATGGGCTGCTTTTTGGCGATGCAGGTGTGGCCATAATAGTGGAGAAAACAGACGAAGATATTTCACCTATTAATATTGCTATTGAAACTATAGGTTCCGGATATAAGTCGTTGATTACTCCTTATGGGATGGAAAGACACCCATTACCCGTTGTTGCACAAACAAGAGGTTTTGAATTTGCTGCTTATTATAATAATGCAACATATATGTCAGGTACTGATGTATTTACTTTTAGTATTAAGGATGCTCCTCGGACGACAAAAACATTTTTAGCAAATTTGGGTAATGATATAAGTGATTTTGATTTGGTTTCTATTCATCAGGCGAATAAAATGATTATAGATAATGTTGCCAAGAGAATAAAAGCACCTCAGGAAAAGGTTATAAATTCTATTGAAAGATTTGGGAACACAAGAGGGGCAAGTACGGCAGTAAATATATGTGATTATGCTGAGAATAATAATATATATGAGGGGGATAAGAAAATATTAGCGCTGGCATTTGGTATTGGGCTTAATGTGACAGTAGCTTCTTTTACTATTGATATGTCTGTATGTTTACCAATTATTAAAACAAGTGAAGTTTATGATGACGGTATCGACAGCGAGACATATTTTAAATAGGAGGCAGAAGTTAGATGACATATTTTAATTTGCAAAACGCAAAAATCAAAGCAGTAGCTGCCAGTGTCCCGGATGATGTTGAGTATACCACTGATTATAACGACCTTTTTGGGGAAGAACATGTCAGGAAATTTATCATCTCTACCGGTGTTCAGCGGCGCTTCACATCACACAGATTGGGCGTTACTGCGTCAGATTTGTGTTGTGCCACTGCTGAAAAAATATTAACGGAATTAAACTATGACAGAAATAAGGTTGATGCGTTGATTTTTGCATCATCCAGCCGTGATTATTTGGAACCTGTCACCGCAACAATTCTGCAGGATAGATTAGGGTTATCTGATGATTGCATGTGTTATGATATTCCGCTTGGGTGTTCGGCCTATGTGTATGGTTTATATTTGGCTGCTATGCACATCAATTCAGGCTGCCGCAGCGTATTATTATTGTCAGGGTCTACAGGCGAACAGTTGCCAGATGGCTATGTACCTTCGGAAATCCCCATGCTTTTTGGCAATGGTGGGTCTGCTACTTTATTGGAATATGATGAAAATGCAGAACCAACATACGGATTATTACGATCCATTGGTCGTGATTTTAAGATGCTGGTTTCACCTTTTAGTGGTCAAAGACATGCTTTTTGGCCTATGGTGCAAAAGTTTGGCTATGAAAAGGCGTGTGCCTACAGAGATTTATTTCATATGGAAGGCATGGACGTAATGCGTTTTTCTTTAAAAGAAGTAGTTACCATGATCAATGATTTTAAAGAGCGTTTTGTCTGTGATTATGATGAATATGAAATATTGGCCTGTCATCAGGCTAATAAACTTATTATCAGCAACTTGGCCAGAAAAATTAAATTTCCGCTTTCTAAAATACCACTATCTATAGTTGATTATGGTAATACTGGTTGTGCTTCTATACCTTTGGCTATATGCGAGCATTATTCTAATAAAAATACTAGTCAAGATAGCGGGAAAATTTTAACTTGTGGATTTGGCATTGGTTTATCTTTAGGTATTGTTGGTATTACAGTTGAGCCGCAGAATTGTTTCCCTGTGTTTAGAGTAAAAGAAAGATACGACGACGGCCTGAGTTTTGAAGACTATAAGTGAGGATAGCAATGGATAAATTTGATTTTAATGGTAAAAAAGTTTTAGTTACGGGTGCCTCCTCCGGCGTAGGCCGAGAAGTGGCCATCCTACTCAGCGCCATGGGTGCTAAAGTAGTTATTGTTGCCAGAAGGGAATCCGAATTGCAGAAAACGCTCTCCTTAATGGAAGGCAGTGGTCATAGTTATCGAGTGCTGGACTTGACAGATTTTGACGGAATCGTTGAGACCGTCAAAGATATAATCGCTAAAGACGGCGAAAAATTAGACTATATTGCTCATTGCGCAGGCTTAGCCGTACCGATACCATTAAGAAGTATGTCACTAGCTAATATCTCGCAGATCTTCAGTAGCAATACTTATTCTTTCATGGCTTTATTAAAATGCGTGGCGCAGAAAAGGCTGTTCAATGATGGCGGCGCTGTCGTTGGCATATCCTCCTGCGTAGGCGTTTATGGGCAGGCGGCAAACGCTGTCTATGGCGCGTCTAAAGGAGCTATGGACGCTTTTATGAAAAGCGCTGCCAAAGAGCTGCGGCCGAGGAAAATCAGGGTCAATACTATTTGCCCTTGCGGTATAAAAACAGAAATGCTGGCTAATCAGGCCATAAAAGCCATAGAAGGCGATGCTATTAACGAGCTGCCCGATTATTTGATGCTGCCGGATAAGATAGCTTCTATTGTAGTGGCCCTGCTCAGCGATTCCATGCAATATATTTCAGGTGTAGCGATCGACGTAGATGAGGCCAAAACCTGGGAGGACTAAAATGGAGTATTTAAACTTTAATGGGAAAAAGTATCTGATTTTTGGTGCTTCTTCTGGTATTGGCAAACAGGTAGCGCTTCAGTTAAGCCAGCTTGGAGCAAGATTGGTATTAGTTGGCAGGAATGAAGAAAAACTTCAGGAAACTCTGGAGATGCTTGACGGTGATGGGCATAATATATTAATTTGTGATGTTTCCGATTTTTCAGCAGCACAAAATGCAGTTAAAACTGCGGTCAGCATGGATAATATCAAGCTGGATGGGTGTGTATTTTCTGCTGGTATTTATGCTATGCTGCCTTTGGGCGCGGTCACAGAAGAAAAAATAAATAAAATATTTGCCACTAATATAGTGTCGATGATGGCGATAGCAAAAGCTTTTTCATCGAAGCGCATCAGTAATAATGGGGCTTCTTTTGTAAGCGTTTCATCAAGAGCTGCGCTTTTACCTGATAAATCGCAGGGCGTTTATGGGGCTTCCAAAGCAGCAATAAATTCGTATACTGTTGCAGCAGCAAAGGAAATGTCTAACAGGTTAATCAGGTTTAATGCAGTTTGCCCTGAAGCCGTCGATACGGAAATGGGCGCCGGGTTTAAAGACAATACTACTCAAGAAGCCATGCAGAAGATCTATCCTCTTGGTATGTTAGAGGCAGAAGATGTAGCTGATACTATCATATTTTTATTAAGCGATATGAGCAAAAAAATTACAGGCCAATCTATATGGCTATCAGCCGGTAATGATGGTGGAAGTATAGATGGTCACATATTATAGATAATAAGGAGAAAAGAAAATGAACTTACAAGAAAAACTGGCATTGATTGAAGAAGTACTGGATGTAGAGACAGGCAGTTTAACACCGGAAACATTGCTGGCAGAAGTAGGTGAATGGGATTCTATAGCAGCGTTATCGTTGGTAGTTATGCTGGATGAAAAATTTGAAAAAACGGTAAGCGGAGTGCAGATCAAAGCACTGGCAAGCGTAAATGATATTTTAGATTACATGGATTAATAATATAAAATTAAAAATATAAAAAAGATGAGGCGAAAAGAAAATGAATTTACAAGAAAAATTAACACTGATTGAAGAAGTATTGGATGTAGCAGAAGGCAGTTTAACACCGGAAACATTGCTGGCAGAAGTAGATGAATGGGATTCTATAGCAGCGTTATCGTTGGTAGTTATGCTGGATGAAAAATTTGAAAAAACAGTAAGCGGAGCGCAGATCAAAGCGCTGGAAAGTGTAAATGATATTTTAGCTTATATGAATTAGGGAGAAGTTAACAATGGAAAAACTATATACACTTTTAGAAGAAATTAGACCAGATGTGGATTTTCGTAATATTACGACTTTAGTTACTGATGGTTTTATTGATTCATTTGATATTGTAAGTATTATTGCAAGTATAGAAGATGAGTTCGCTGTAGAAATTCCGGTAGACAGTATGGTTGCGGAAAATTTTGAAAGTGCTGCTGCGATTATGAATCTTGTAAATGGAGTTAAAAAGTAACATTATGTTTAGTTTTATTCATAAAATAAAACAATGGTATAAACATCAGAAGCTGATAAAACAAAGTGTTTTAATACCCATTACATCTTATGATCAATATGCGGCTCTGGTCAAAGAAGCAAAGGATAATTCTAAAAATAAGGTTTTTAGTAATTGCTATATGCTGCCTGCAGAAATCAAAAGATTGATTCACCTCAAAAAGTTTTATAAGGTCAAAACAGAACAAGGATTAGCTTTTGCTGATGATGAAGGTGATTATTATTATCTATTTTTATATGTAAATATGTCGGTATCTTTCACATTTCCTTCCTTAGAAAAAGATATTTTGATAGAAAATGTATATTATGAAGGCCGTAAAAATAAAAAACAGGAAATCTTTGAAAGTTTTTTATTGGATTCAGGGTGCGAATTTTTGAATACATATCGTTCTATAGAAGATAGGCCCTCTCTTTCGCCGGACAAATTTTTTAAGAAATTAGAAGTGTTAGAAAAAACTCTTGCTTTAGAAGGTAAGAAAATAGCGATACCTTCCTATAAGCAGCTTGATGAGTTTGAAAAGGTTTATAGAAGTATTATAGATAAGTTTGTTCAAAAAAAATATACACGAAAAGAACGCAAAGCACAGGCAGACGCTGGCTATCTTTATTGTATAACTGATGAAAGCGCTTCGATCTATGCTATTGCAATAAAGGCTTGTGTCCATGGTGGTGCTTATGGTTCTAGAAGTGATTGCCAAAATAATATTTATGCACCTATATTAGTATTATATTTATTTAAGGATTTTTATGATAATATGCCAAATAATCCTGTGAAAGAAAAAGAGTATATGCAAAGTAAGGGTATTGGTGGCTGGATTGCAGTTGATAATATACCATCTTGGAGAGTATATAAAATGGTCGGTATTAAAGCTGCTGCAAAATCTATGAATCAATTTATTATTAGAACAACCATGTAATTTTTATAAGTAAACTTAAAGCAACCGGGGGAGAAAATGATTACAGTTTTAGATTGTTTGGAAAGCACAGCTGCAAAATTTGCGGCTAATATCATCTGCTCAGATGCGAAAAAACAAATAACCTATACCGATTTTGTAAAAAATGCCCGGGCTATCGGCAGTTTCTTGTGTAAATACGAAAAAATGCGCCAACCTGTGGCTGTCTTTATGGATAACTCTGTAGAAGCTTGGGAAGCCATGATGGGGGTAGTGTATAGCGGCAATTTTTACGTGGTTATTGATGCGCTGATGCCCATCGAACGCATAAAAAATATCTTTACTACCCTGAGGCCCGTAGCCGTTATAGTTGATGAAAAGTGTCAAAAGCAGACGGCAAAGCTGGGGATGGGTCAAGACGTTTATGATTATGAACAAATCGTTCAAACAAGCCCGGATGCAGATAAATTGCAGGCTGTGCGCGAAAAAATGATCGATGCTGATCCCGTATACGCGTTGTTCACGTCCGGCTCTACCGGCGTGCCCAAGGGAACGGTACTTACCCATTTAAGCGTTATGAAATATACACAGTGGTATGCAGAAACTTTTCATATCGATGAAAATACTGTTTTCGGCAGCCAGACGCCGTTTTACTTTAGCATGTCTGTATCCACTATGTTTTCAACGATTTATACGGGAGCTAAACTTGTAGTGATTCCCAAACAGCTTTTTTCTTTCCCTGTCAAACTGATAGAGTTTATGAATGAAGCCAGGATCAATACCATCTACTGGGTACCTTCGGCTATGAATATGATCGCCAATTTTAAAGCTTTGGATGAGCACCGTCTGCCGTTCTTGAAAACCGTCCTTTTTGCTGGAGAAGCAATGCCTACCAAACAGCTTAATTACTGGCGTCGGCATCTGTCTGCTGATACTTTGTATGCCAATTTATTTGGCCCTACTGAAACTACCGATATAGCGGTTTATTACATCATCGACAGGGACTTTAGAGATGATGAACCTATCCCCATTGGTCATGCATGCAGAAATTGCGACGTGTTTGTTCTAAAAGAGGACGATACCTTAGCCGGCGCTGATGAAGAAGGCGAACTGTGCGTGCGGGGGTCTTTTTTGGCATCCGGTTACTACGATAATCCCGAAAAAACCGGCGAAGTCTTTGTACAGAATCCGCTAAATACCCATTATCGGGATATGATCTATAAAACCGGCGACCTGGTCAAATACAACGACAGAGGCGAACTGGTATATATCACCAGAAAAGATTTTCAAATCAAACATCAGGGCTACAGGATAGAATTGGGCGAGATCGAAACAGCGGTAAGCGCAGTTTCGAGAGTGCATGAATGTGCCTGCATCTACGATTTAGAAAGGAAGCTGATCATCATTTATTGCTCGGGTCAAAATCTTACGTCCAAAGATATCCTTTTAGGAGTTAGGGATAGGTTGCCCAAATATATGCTGCCCAATAAAATGTTTTTCCTGGAAAATATGCCGCATAATGCTAACGGTAAGATAGATAAAAAAATGTTGCAAAAAATTTATGAGAACGAGATGCAAAAATGAAAATAATAACCTGTACTACCCCTCTTTTAGAACAAAATATGTATATCGTAGAAGAGGGAAAGCATTGTATAGTGATTGATCCATATTATGATGAAAAAACAGCAGTATTATTAGAAGGCAAGATCGTTGATCTGTTGCTTGTTACCCATGAACATTACGACCACATCAGCGGCGTAAACAAATTTAAAGAGCTGTATGGCTGCAAACTGTTGTCAAACTCAAAATGTGATAATAATCTGCAAAGGCCTGCCAAAAATTTCTCCAAATATTTTGAGGCCTATTATGAATTTCAGGCCGACCTGCAAAGCCGGATTTTGCTTTTGACAGCAATTATTCATGCAGCGCAGATGAGCTTTTTAATGACAGCATTACCTTTAGATGGCAGCATAATACTGTGTTTATCAAGATGGTTCCCGGGCACAGCGAAGGCGGTAATTTCATCTTCTTAAACGAAAACATACTTTTTTCAGGCGATATACTTTTAGATGAAAGTGTGCCTGCGGCTAAATTTCCTGGTGGCAGTCCCAAAGAATTTACAGATGTCGCGCTTCCATATATCAATACTCTGCCGCCGGAGCTAGTGGTGTATCCAGGTCATGGCGAGTCTTTCTTTACATGAATATTACGGCTATATCAATAAGAAGGAAAAATAAGTGCTGAAAACGATCAAATCTTTATCGGAATACGAACAACTTTATAATGAGTATGTAACGGAAGGACATGTGAGGGGATATCTCAATTACTTCATTAGTAAAAAGAATATATCTGCTTATATTAATGAAGAAAAAATAAAATATGCTGTTGTTGATGGAACTTTATTCTTGTTTGCTGATCAGGGCAATTATTATAAAATGTATTTTTGGAGGCTTACCGCCAAAACAAAAAGTCTGCCCGACGCCGATAAAGAAATTTGCTGTGATATATATGAACAACAAAATAATAATTTCACTGTAAATGTTTTGCACCAGTTGTTTATCGAAAATAATTATGAATGTAAACAAAAGTATGAGCAAGTGCGATTATCTTACGGAAATTTGCATACTATATCTTTTAAATATTTAGAAGAGAATAAGTGGAAACTTTACGAAAATAATATGCGTATTGGTACAGTAAGTTTAAATGACAAAAGTGAAGTGGAACAATTGATAGTTGACTACATGGGTAAATACAACAAATTATCTATAGAAGACGAGGACTGGCAGGAACAAATCAGGAATAATAATGTTGTAGGCATTTATGTTGCCGATAATCTAATTGCTGTATATTACTTTACTGAAAAAGCAAGCAGGATAGTTGTCGGGAAAAATTATCGCGGTCAAAATTTGAGCGTTTACTTACGTATGTATTTTGCATCGCAAATCCGGTGGGCAATTTCTTCAAAAAATCAGTATGATTGGGCGGAAGCAAATAACATTTCTACAAAAATAACTTTTGCAAAGTTGTTTGCTATTTATACCGGAAAAATCAAGTATCGATATGTTAAAACAATCTAAATAGGTTATTACAAACATTCAAGATAAAACTTTAGGTAACTTGAGTTTTAAAGGAAGTAAAATACGATGTATATCAAACGTCATTTAGAAACGACAATAGAAAAGCTGAACAGTTGTTTTAAGGTGCTGCTTGTTACGGGGCCGCGACAGGTGGGTAAAACTACTTTATTGCGCAGGCTTGCTGCGGTCGATCGTACCTATGTGACGATGGACGATATCAGTGTACGCAGCCTGGCAATGACTGAGCCGGCGTTATTTCTGCAGCGTTACAAACCGCCGCTTTTGATTGATGAGATTCAGCTGGCTCCTAAGCTGTTGCCGTATCTTAAAATGTATGTGGACGAACAGGGGCAAAACGGTGATTTCTGGCTGACCAGGTCACAGGCTTTTGAGTTGATGCACGGTGTCAGTGAGAGTTTGGCAGGAAGGATCGGTATCGTTAATTTATTGGGTTTGAGTCATGGTGAATTGATCGATCGTCCTGCCGGGCCTTTTGTGCCGGAAAATGAATTTTTGCTGCGCCGTGTGGAGGAGTCGCCTTTGTTACCGATGAGTGATCTATTTGATCAGATTTGGCAAGGCAGTATGCCAGCGTTGAATAGTGCTTCTGAACAGGATTGGAACTGCTATTATTCATCTTATGTACAGACTTTTCTACAGCGTGATGTAAAAGAATTGGCACAGGTGAATGATGAATTGCAATTTTACAGGTTCTTATGTGCTGCCGCCAGCTATACCGGCAGTATGCTTAATTACGCAGCTTTGGCTAAAGAGGTAGAGATAACTCCACCGACAGCTAAACAGTGGCTAAAGGTTTTGGTTGCAGCGGGACTGGTATATTTTTTGGAACCGTTTGCGCATCCTAACTTAAAATATGCAGTCAAAGCACCAAAGCTTTATTTTACTGATACTGGACTTGCTGCATATTTGCTGCGTTGGAGCAGTGCAGCAACGTTGGAAGCCGGGGCAATGGCGTCTAATTTTTTTGAAACATGGGTTGTTAATGAGATTTATAAAAGCTTTATTAACTGCGGTCAGATCCCGCCTCTTAGTTATTTTCGTGATTTCAATACCAAAGAAGTCGAACTTTTGATTGAGACAGATGGATGTGTATATCCTTTAGCAATTCGTAAAAGTGCACAGCCAGTAAAAGAAATTAAGAAGTTTGAAATTTTGAAACCGATTGCAGAAGGTGAAAAAGCCTTGAGAATTGGCTCCGGCGGTGTTGTTTGCCTGGCAAACGATTTATTGCCTGTTGATGCTAAGAACTGGTATATACCTGTGGGCTTATTATAAAAAAACAGACTGCCATTTAACGGCAGTCTGTTTTTTTATAATAAATGTTTATTTTGTATATTTTCGGATAAATCTGTCAAGACGTGTTAATGCTTCCCGCAGATTATCTTCGCTGTAAGCATAAGAACAGCGGATAAAGCCTTCACCGCTGGATCCGAAGCTGCTGCCGGGGATAACCAGCACTTCTTCTTCTGTAAGCAGTTTTTCAACAAATTCCATACTCGTGAGCCCTGTTTGTTTAATACAGGGGAATACATAAAAGGCACCTTCTGGTTCATAAAGGGGCAGCCCGATTTTCTTAAAGCCGTCGATCATGATCTGACGGCGCTTTTCATATTCGGCAACCATTGCCAGCATGTCGTTTTCACAATATTTTAAAGCAGCTATAGCACCGTATTGAGCTGTGATATTAGCACAGAGTACTACATTTTGATGGAGCAGGTTTGCCGCCTGGACGAATGCTGCAGGAGCGGTAAAATAACTAACCGCAGGCCGGTCATGGCATAAGCTTTTGAAAAGCCGTTTAAAACTACTGTGCGGTCTTTGAACTCAGGGAAAGCTGTGAACATAGTATGTTTTTTGCCGCCATAAGTCAGGTGAGCATAAAGTTCATCAGAAATGATCATAATATCATGTTTAACAGCCCAGTCGCCAATAGCCTTGATTTGCTCTTTGCTCATAATAGCACCTGTAGGATTGTTGGGATAACCAAGGAGGATAGCGCGAGTTTTATCAGTCACTGCTTTTTCCAGATCTGTGACCGTGGGAACAAAGCCGTTTTCCAGTTTGGTTTCTACCGGTACCGGCTTTCCGCCTGCTAAAATGATGCAGGCTTTATTAGCAACATAACAGGGCTCGGGAATAATGATTTCGCCATCAGGGACCATAATGGTGCGGATAACGACGTCTAATGCTTCGCTGACACCTACAGTCACCATAATTTCAGTTTTGGGGTCGTATTGCACGCCATAGTTTTTGTAAGTGTCAGCAGCTATTGCTTCGCGCAGTTCCAGCATTCCCAGTGTAGAGGTATAGTTGCTTTTCCCTGCATTCAGACTGTCGATACAGGCTGCACGTACTTTTGCTGGAATATCAAAATCAGGTTCACCTACGCTGAGTGGTACAATGTTAGGATTGTTGGCTGTTATTTCTAAAAATTTTGCCAATCCGGAGGGCGGAAGGGCTTTAATAAAGGGAGAGATCATTTTATCGATGTTGAAGCTCATGGAAGTCATTCCACCTTTCATAATAAATATAGAAACAATAAACAAATAAAATCTAACACATCTGTATATAGCTGGCAAGTTTAATTATTAAAATATTTTGTATACATGTTAAGTGTAAAGTATTAAACAAATTTTGCTGATCATTATGAATAAAAGCTTGTGTAGAGGCCGTAACTATGGTATAATATCACACGGTGTAAAAATACACACGCAGAATGATCACCCGCTGTCCGCTTGCGGTAAGGGTTAGAGACGATTTCTGCGGAGGAAAAAACAGGAGGCAAATAAAAATGGCTATTATTTCCATGAAACAATTACTTGAAGCTGGTGTTCATTTCGGTCACCAAACCCGTCGCTGGAACCCTAAGATGGCTCCGTACATCTTCACTGAAAGAAACGGCATCTACATCATCGACCTGCAGAAAACCGTTAAAAAAGTTGAAGAATGTTACAACTTCCTGCGCGATGTTGCTGCCCGCGGCGAAAATATTTTGTTCGTTGGTACTAAAAAACAAGCTCAAGAAGCTATGCGCGAAGAAGCTTTACGCTGCAACATGTTCTATGTAAACGAACGTTGGTTGGGTGGTATGCTGACTAACTTCAAAACTATCCAAACCCGTATCAACCGTTTACGTAAGCTGGAAGCTATGGAAGCTGACGGAACTTTTGACGTACTGCCGAAAAAAGAAGTTATCGGTCTTCGTCTTGAGATGGAAAAACTTACTAAATATCTTGGCGGTATCAAAGATATGAAAAAATTGCCGGGTGCTCTCTTCATTGTTGATCCCCGCAAAGAAAATATTGCTGTGCTTGAAGCACGCAAACTGAATATTCCTATTGTTGCTACTGTTGACACTAACTGCGATCCTGACGTTATCGATCATGTGATTCCCGCTAACGATGACGCTATTCGTGCAGTAAAACTTTTAACTGCAAAAATGGCTGACGCTGTTTTGGAAGGTCGTCAAGGTATGCAAATGGAAGAAGCTGCTGAAGCTGAAGAAGTTGCAGCTGAAGACGCTGAATAATAATCAAATACTGGAGGACGAATAAATGGCTGAAATTACTGCTGCATTAGTAAAAGAACTGCGTGAACGTACTGGCGCAGGTATGATGGACTGCAAAAAAGCTTTGAGCGCAACTGATGGCGATCTTGAAAAAGCAATCGACTTCCTGCGTGAAAAGGTTTGGCCGCTGCTGCTAAAAAAGCTGGCCGTGTAGCTGCTGAAGGTTTAGTTGAAGCTTATATCCATGGCGGCGGACGTATCGGCGTTTTGGTAGAAGTTAACTGCGAAACTGACTTTGTTGCTAAAACTGATGCTTTCAAAGAATTGGTAAAAGACATTGCTATGCATATTGCTGCAACGAATCCGTCTTACCTCAAACGCGAAGAAGTTCCTACTGCTGAACTTGAGCATGAACAAGCTGTTTTGGCTGAACAGGCGCGCAACGAAGGCAAACCTGAAAAAATCATTGAAAAAATGGTTGCAGGACGTATCGAGAAATACTATAAAGAAGTATGCTTGATGGAACAACCTTTCGTTAAAGATCCCGACAAAACTATTTCTGATTTGATTACCGAATCAATTGCTAAAATCGGTGAGAATATTTCTATTCGCCGTTTCACCCGTTATCAACTGGGCGAAGGCATTGAGAAAAAAGAAGAAAACTTTGCAGAAGAAGTTATGTCTTTCGTAAAATAATGAGAAACCGCATAAGAGAACACTTCGGTGTTCTCTTATTTTTTGCCCGAATGGCTGTAGTTCACAAAAAACTCAAGGTAAAAAAGAGGAAATATTGGTAAAATGTAGAATATGAAATAGGATATAGAGTTGCAGAAAATAGGAGGTCGTGGAAGTGGCGGAGAAATCGAAGTATAAGCGTGTCATTTTAAAATTGAGCGGTGAAGCTTTAGCTGGTGATAAAGGGTTCGGTATTGACCCGGAAACGGTTGAGTCCATAGCTTCACAAATCAAAGATGTTACGGAATGTGGTTTAGAAGTCGCTATTGTCAACGGCGGTGGCAACATCTGGCGTGGTTTATCGGGAAGTTCGAAAGGTATGGACCGCGCTACTGCAGATTATATGGGAATGCTTGCCACAGTTATCAATTCTCTGGCGCTGCAGGATGCTTTGGAGACTTTGGGAGTCCCAACACGTGTGCAAACAGCGATCGAAATGCGTCAGATTGCAGAAACGTATATTCGCAGACGTGCCATACGTCATATGGAAGAGCGTGTAGTTATTTTTGCCGCTGGTACTGGTAATCCTTACTTTTCAACAGATACCACTGCTGCTTTAAGGGCGGCCGAGGTAGAAGCCGATGCGATTTTGATGGCTAAAAAGGGTGTTGACGGTGTTTATGATTGCGATCCGGCTAAAAATAAAGATGCGGTAATGTTTGAAAAACTTGATTATATCGAAGTTATTCAAAGAAAATTGAGTGTAATGGATTCTACGGCAATCAGTCTTTGCATGGATAATAAAATTCCTATCGTAGTATTTAATATTGATAAACCGGGTAACATTTTGCGTGCTGCCTTAGGCGAAGAGATCGGTACCCTGGTGGGAGGAAAATAATCATGGCAACAGTAAAAGAAATCATTGAATTAGCAGAAAGTAAAATGCACAAAACTACTGACGTACTGCGCGTAGATCTTGCTTCTGTTCGTGCGGGACGTGCTACTCCGGCTCTGCTGGAAAAGGTTATGGTAGATTATTACGGCACACCGACACCTGTTAACCAGGTAGCAAGCGTTACTGTACCTGAACCGAGAATGATCATTATCCAGCCTTGGGAGAAGAATCTTCTGAAGGATATTGAAAGAGCTATTATGAAATCTGATTTGGGATTGAACCCTAACAGTGATGGTGCTGTAATTCGGTTGAATCTGCCGCAGCTGACAGAAGAACGCCGTAAAGAGATTGTAAAAACTGTTCATAAAAAATCTGAAGATGCACGTGTGATTGTGCGTAATCTGCGCCGTGACGCCAACGATGCTGTTAAGAAAGCAGAGAAGGCTAAAGAAATCACTGAAGATGAAGCTAAAAAGGGTACTGATGATATTCAGAAAATGACTGATAAAATTATCAAGGAAATCGATAATATCATGGCTAATAAAGAAAAGGAAGTTATGGAGATCTGATGCTGATACCTGATGTGTTGGCACTGCCTTTGGCAGAAGCTATTGCCAGACTGGAAACTGCCGAGATCGGATATACGGTTGCTGATACGCAGCCGCCGCGCCGGCAAAACGAAGTTGTGGCGGAGAAGATAGCTGTTGAATATGTGGTTAGGCAGAGTTTGCTGTCTGACAATAAAGTAGCTCTTGTAACAGTAAAAAAATATAGAAAGGAGGTGCTGGAGAATGGCATTAGTAATCAATAAAGACGAATGTATCGGTTGCGGTTCCTGCGCTTCTACCTGCCCCGTAGGTGCTATTAAAGAAGCTGACGGTAAATATGAAATCGGTGATGAATGTGTTGAATGCGGCGCTTGCGCTGGTGTTTGCCCTGTAGGTGCTATTAAACAACCTTGATTTTAAGTTTTTAGGACTGCAAGGCCCCCTCTTAGAGGGGGTCTGTCAGTTTTATTTATTCCAGGGAAGGGTTGGTGTGCTTGTGTTTAACAGCTTGTTCAAAATCAAGAAGAATACAAACCCCGACGTAAATATCGATATCGATGGTATTAATTTGGCTAATGTGCCGCAGCATATAGCAATTATTATGGACGGTAATGGCCGTTGGGCTAAAGCGCAGGGAAAAGTGCGAACATTTGGGCATCAGGCCGGAGCTGAAACTTTAAAAACTATTGTTAAAATTGCTGATAAAATTGGTGTTAAAGTTATCAGTGCGTATGCTTTTTCAACAGAAAATTGGAAACGGCCTGTTACTGAGGTCAGTTTTATTATGGAGCTTTTAAGCCGTTATCTGACCAGTGAGATTGAAGAATTTAATCGAAATAATGTTCAGGTTCGTTTTATGGGTTCACGTGAAGGTTTGCCGGAAGTTGTAAAACAGAAAATGGACCACGCTGTGGAAGCAACTAAAAACAATACCGGTATTATTTTAAACTTGGCAATAAACTACGGTGGGCAGGCCGAAATTTTACAGGCAATACAGCGTATTGCGGCAGATACCGAAAAAGGCTTGCTGAAAGTAGAAGATATACAGGCAGAAACTTTTGAAAATTATCTTTATACGGCTGGCTTGCCTGCGCCTGATCTTTTGATCAGACCAGGAGGAGATAATCGTATCAGTAATTTTATGCTGTGGCAAATCGCATATGCGGAAATTTGGACTACAGATGCATATTGGCCTGCTTTTACCCCTGAAATGTTCTTGCAGGCAATCAAAGAATATCAGGGACGCGAACGACGCTTTGGCGGGTTAGTGACAAAATAAATTAAGCAGGTGTAAAAAAGATATGTTGACTCGTATTTTGACAGGTTTGGTAGGCGTTCCGATAATAGTATGGCTGCTTCATAGCGGCGGTATGCTTTTTAATGCTGCAATATTTGTACTGGCAGCTATCGGCTGGCTGGAATTTTATAATATGGCCAAAAAAATAAAGGCTATAATGTTTTTTATTTTTCGTCCGGTATTATGACCTTGGTGCTGGTAGGAAGTTTGATGTATTTGGATGATTCTATTTATACATTATATTCACTGCCGCTTTTTCTGGTCGTAACTATTATTGCTATTTTACTGGAAGGCCTGCATAAGCACTGTAAAGGTCATTTGGTTGAGAATGTTGGTTTATCGGTTATGGCGGTTTTATATCGGCATTCTGTTTTTTCACTTTGGCCTTTTAAGGCAGTTACCATTTGAACCGGTGGTTATTGGCTCATTTGTTTTAGAAGGCGGCGAATGTTTTTTCTGGCTGATTATGCTTGGAACATGGGCCAGTGATACTTTTGCTTATTTTGTCGGCTGTGCGATAGGTAAACGCAAGTTGTGTCCAAATGTCAGTCCTAATAAATCTGTAGAAGGAGCTGCAGCCGGATTTATCGGCTGTCTGGCTGTAATGGTTTATTTGGGAGTAAAGGTGTTAGATATGGAGATAGTACAGGCAGCTGCATTAGGTTTATGCGTAGCTGTTTTTGCGCCGCTGGGAGATTTGGTAGAGTCGATTTTGAAACGTTCCTTTGGCGTTAAAGACTCTGGTAAGATTTTTCCAGGCCATGGTGGAGTTTTAGATCGTTGTGACAGCTTGTTGTTTGCCATACCGCTTGGCTATTATGTTTTAGTGTTTTCGGTTTTGTTGACTAAAACACACTGATTATATTATTCGGAGGCTTCAAAATGAAAAATGTTTCCGTGCTTGGCAGTACCGGGTCCATTGGTAAACAGACATTAGAGGTTGCTGCAGCTAATCCTGATAAGATAAAAATCAGAGCGTTGGCGGCACATACAAGTGACGTTTTATTGGAAGAACAGATTAATATTTTTCAGCCTGATATTGCGGCGCTTTCTGATGAGGCCGCTGCAGAGCGGTTGAAAAAACGTTATACCGGCAAGACGAAAATCCTTGCAGGAGAAGCGGGTCTTTTGGAAGTGGCTACGTTCAGCGAAGTTGACACAGTTTTAGCTTCAATGGTCGGTTATGCCGGTCTGAGACCTACTCTGGCTGCGATTGAGCATGGTAAAGACATCGCTTTGGCTAATAAAGAAACGCTGGTTGCTGCAGGAAGTATTGTTATGAGTGCGGTAGCAGAGCACAATGTTACTTTATTGCCGGTCGACAGTGAACACAGTGCCATTTTTCAAGCTTGGCAGGTGGTAAGCATCAGGAAGTTAAGCGGTTGCTGATAACTGCTTCTGGCGGTCCTTTTCGTGGTAAAAGTAAAGCTGAGCTTGAAAATGTGACTTTAGAACAGTGTTTGAAGCATCCAAATTGGAGTATGGGCAGAAAAATAACTGTTGATTCTTCTACTTTGGCTAATAAAGGGTTGGAAGTTATTGAGGCGCATTGGCTTTTTGACATGCCTTATGAAAAAATCGATGTAGTTGTACATCCGCAGAGCGTAATTCATTCTTTGGTTGAATATCAGGATGGTTCTGTTTTGGCTCAGTTGGGACTGCCCGATATGCGTTTGCCGATACAGTACGCTTTTTCATATCCAGAGCGATTTGATAATGCTTTCGGACAGCTGGATTTAGTAAAAGCAGGTCAATTGACGTTTGAAGCTCCTGATTTGGAAGCATTTCCGGCACTGAAACTTGCTGTCGAATGTGGTAAAGCAGGAGGTACCTTACCTTGTGCATTTAATGCTGCTAATGAAGAATCTGTTTACGCATTTTTGGACAATAAGATTAAATACCTTGATATTCCGATGACTATAGAAAAGATTATTGTCAGACATCAGAATATATTGCAGCCTGTTATTGAGGATATAGAGCAGACAGATGCTGAAACTCGCAGGCTGACCAGAGAAATTTTAAAAAACTTGTAATGAGAGGGGGAACTCGGACATGACAACTATTTTAGCGGCTATTTTTGTTTTTGGTGTTTTGATCACCGTACATGAATTCGGCCACTTTATTACGGCAAAAATGACAGGCATGCGCGTGGACGAGTTTGCCATTGGTTTCGGACCCAACATTTTTCAGAAAAAAGTTGGTGAGACCCTATATAGTTTAAGAATTATTCCTTTAGGCGGGTATAATAAAATAGCCGGTATGGATCCGGAAGAGCCTGACAGCGATGATTCTTTTAAGTCAAAATCTATTCCTGCCAGAATGTTGGTTATTTTAGCAGGTTCGTTAATGAACTTTCTGCTGCCGATAATTTTGTTTTTCAGTATTTTTATGATCAATGGTATTCAAAAGCCAGTCGATCAGCCTATTTTGGGCACGATTATGGAAGAAAAGGCGGCCGCGCAGGCAGGCTTGCAGGTAGGCGATCGTATCCTTGCCATTAATGGTGAAAAGATTGCCACATGGAATGATTTGGTAGTTACCTTGCAGAAGTATCCTGATAAGGAGATTACTGTTACGGCAGAGCATCAGGGCGCAGTAAAAAATTATCAAATGACGCCAGCCTATGATGCGCAGTACGGCAGGCCCTTGATAGGTATTTCTCCTACATATGAACAATATCAGCCAGGCGTTGTTGAAGCGGCTACCATGGGCGCTGGCTATACTAAGTATATTATATTTGCGATGATTGACGGTCTGCAGAAAATAATTACCGGGGCGGCGCCGGCAGATGTTTCAGGTCCTATCGGCGTAGCTAAAATGGCAGGGGAGATGGCAAATCAGCATGCTTCCGCTACTGAACTTTATTGCTTTTCTCAGTATTAATTTAGGCGTTATCAATTTATTGCCATTGCCGGCTTTGGATGGCGGGCATTTTGTTCTGTTAGTTTTGGAAGCAGTACGTGGCAAGCCTTTAGGAGCGCGTGCGACCAATGCTATTCAAATGGTTGGCGTAGCGATCATTCTAAGTATTACTGTTTTGGCGGTGTTTAACGACATCAGCCGATAAAATAAAGAGGTGTCTTTATGAAGCGCAGAATAACCAGACAATTACAGTTGGGATCTGTATTTATTGGCGGTGATGCTCCTGTTTCAGTACAGTCGATGACTAATACGAGGACCGACGATGCTGCAGCGACTTTGAAACAAATTAAGGAACTGGCGGCAGTTGGCTGCGATGTCATTCGTTGTGCTGTACCTGATATGCCTGCAGCGCAGGCCTTACGGGAAATAGTTGCGCAGAGCCCGATTCCTGTAATAGCTGATATTCATTTTGATTACAAGCTTGCTTTGGCGGCTATAGATGCCGGTGTCAACGGACTTCGGTTAAATCCTGGTAATATTGGCGGACGTGAAAAGGTAGAAGCGGTAGTTGCAGCGGCCAGAATAAAAAATATACCTATTCGTATCGGTGTTAATGCCGGTTCACTGCCGAAGGATTTATTGGAAAAATATGGGCATCCGACAGCAGAAGCATTAGTAGAAGCTGCTTGGCGTCATATTCATATTTTAGAAGAACTTGATTATCGCAATATCAAAATTTCTTTGAAAGCACATGACGTACCATTAACGATTGCGGCTTACAGGCTTTTAGCTGCTCAATGTGATTATCCGCTGCATGTGGGGATTACTGAAGCTGGTACCGTTAATTCCGGGATTATAAAATCGGCAGTTGGTATAGGTACGTTATTGGCGGAAGGTATTGGCGATACGATTCGTGTTTCGCTTACCGGGGATCCGGTTAATGAAGTAAAGGTTGCTTATAATATTTTGAAAGCTTTGGGGCTTAGAGAATATGGGCCGACTTTGATTTCCTGTCCAACCTGCGGCAGGACCAGAATCAATCTGGAAAAGCTTGCTTTAGAGGTCGAACGCCGTTTAGACGAAATAGCAGAACCAATTACGGTTGCAGTTATGGGCTGCGTAGTTAATGGACCTGGTGAAGCCAGGGAGGCCGATATAGGCATTGCCGGCGGTATTGGCGAGGGCCTGCTGTTCCGCAAAGGCGAGATCATAAAAAAAGTCAGCGAAGATAAAATAGTTGACGAGCTGTTTGATGAAATTAAGAAAATTTTGGTTGAGAGGAAGATGAAATAATGCGAGTTTCCAAACTGTATGCTCCTACTTTGCGTGAGGTACCTGCAGAGGCGGAGGTTGTTAGTCACCAATTAATGCTGCGTGCCGGATTTATGCGTAAAGCTGCCGGTGGTATTTATACTTATCTGCCGCTTGCCTGGCGTGTATTGAAAAAAATAGAAAGAATAGTACGTGAGGAAATGGATGCCAAAGGTTCACAGGAGCTTTTGATGCCTATTGTACAGCCGGCTGAGATTTGGCAGGAAAGCGGACGTTGGGATGTATATGGTGCGGAAATGTTCAGGTTGCAGGATCGTCATAATCGCTGTTTCTGCCTTGGGCCTACACATGAAGAAATGGTAACGACTTTGATCCGCGGTGATGTTCGTTCTTATCGCCAGCTGCCGCTTAGTGTTTACCAAATCCAAAATAAATATCGTGATGAACGTCGCCCGCGTTTCGGTTTGATGCGCGGCCGTGAATTCATTATGAAAGATGCGTATTCCTTTGATCGTGACGAAGCTGGTCTTGATAAATCTTATCAGGATATGTACGATGCTTACACCAATATCTTTACGCGCTGCGGCCTGAACTTCCGCCCTGTTGAAGCTGATTCCGGGGCTATCGGCGGCAGTGGTTCCCATGAATTTATGGTAATTGCCGACAGTGGTGAAGCAGAGATTGTTTTCTGCACCAGCTGCGATTATGCGGCCAATGTTGAAAAAGCAGAGCTATTTCCTTTGGAAGCTCAAGAAGAAGCAATGCTGACTAAAGAAGAGGTAGTAACACCAGACTGTAAAACTATTGCTGATGTGTGCGCTTATTTAAAACTTCCTGTTGACCATTCTGTTAAAGCTGTTGCTTATAACAGTGAAAAAGGTTTGATTCTTTGTTTTGTACGTGGCGATCACGAAGTCAATGAAATCAAAGTTATCAATACCTGCGGCGTTATTGACCTGGAAATGGCGACAGAGGAACAATTAGCTGCTGCTGGTACTGTCGGCGGTTATATGGGCCCTGTTGGCATCGATAATAAAAAAGTCATAGTAGTTGTTGACGCTACTGTTATGAAAATGCATAATGTTTGCTGCGGCGCTAATAAAGAAGGGTACCATTTCATCAATGTTAACCCGGGCCGTGATTTTACACCAACATATGTAGCAGATATCCGTCTTATTCAGGAAGGGGATCCGTGCCCGCATTGCGGCGGCGAAGTGAGCAAAGCCCGCGGCATCGAGGTAGGGCAGGTCTTTAAGCTGTTTACTAAATACAGCTCTGCTTTAAAAGCTACCTATCTTGATGAAAACGGTAAAGAGCAGCCTATGGTAATGGGGTGCTATGGTGTCGGTGTCAGCAGAACGATGGCGGCTGCTATTGAGCAGAATTATGATGACAATGGTATCATCTGGCCAATCGAAATAGCACCCTATCATGTGCTGGTTGTGCCTGTTAATACAAAAGATGAAGCATCTGCAGCGAAAGCTGAAGAAATTTATATGCAGTTGAAAAAAGTAGGTCTGGAAACAGTTATCGATGATCGCAAAGAACGCCCCGGTGTTAAATTTAAAGATGCTGATCTGATCGGCTATCCGCTGCGCGTTGTAGTTGGGCCGAAAACATTGACTGAAGGTAAGCTGGAAGTTAAAATTCGTAAAACAGGCGAGATCAGATATTTGCCTTTAGATGGCGATTACGTACAAGATATCAAAAATATTATCGCAGAACTTGCTTTTTCAAAATAAAAGATTAAACTGACAGTAAGGAGGTGCCGATAATGAGTTCTCATGATTGGGAGATGCTTATTCGTCTATTATTGGCCGCTTTTTTAGGCGGAATAGTCGGCATCGAACGCGGCAGCGGCGATAGACCGGCTGGCTTTAGAACACATATTTTAGTTTGTGCCGGTGCGGCGTTATTTATGCTGGTTTCTATGTACGGTTATGATGATTACCCTATGCATGGGGAAGAATTCCCGCGCAATCGTGATTCTTCCCGTATTGCTGCACAGGTAGTTAGCGGTATTGGTTTTCTTGGTGCCGGTACGATAATGCATGAGGGAGTTACCGTACGTGGTTTAACAACAGCTGCCAGCTTGTGGATGATTTCGGCCATTGGGTTGGCTGCCGGTGCTGGGATGTATGTTTTAAGTATTGGTTCTACGGCGGTAATGATGGTTACTTTGGTAACTTTTCACAGCTGGGAAAAACGTTTTGCCGGCAGCAGTAGAAATGCCCGCCGCTTTATTCGGATTGTTGCCGAAAATGAACCCGGTATTATAACGAATATTACTGCGTATTTGACTGAAAATGGCGTGAAGGTACGCACTTTAAACGTAAAAAACAACTCCAGAAAAAATGAGGTAGTTTTAGAGCTGTATCTCAAAATAAGTAAAGATAGAGATGATATTGATATTATTCGCGGTTTACAAAGTATTGAAGGCATCATTACTTTAGAGAACGTTGGTTGATTGGTAAGAAAGGACGCAAGCATGAAGGCGAAATATTGTATTGTTCCTGATAAAAATAAATTTTTTGCTTTTTTAGCCGAGCAGTCCTTAACGGAAGCAGAATTATTGCGTGCTCGTTTAATCCAGCCGGAGAAAATCTTTATGGATATCGAGGCTGCCGTGTGGCAGATAGAGTATAAAGCAGTTGCTCCCGTGACAGAAACTTTACTTGCAGCGGTGGCAAATAAGCTTACCGCTGCTTTTAATTTAAAAAAAGTGGAGCTGCAGCAGACAAATCTGCTGGAAACTTCCGTTGTGGCTGAATCGGTTAAAACAGAAAATAAGCTTGAAACAGAAAATAAGTCTGTGCAGGTAGAGCCGGAGCGTGAAGAAATTCCTTTGCCGCCGGAAGAACCTGAAGCAGTTGAAATAGGAGAAGCTGCCGCATTTGAAGCAGTACCTTCGTGTGAGGCAGAGCGTAAAGACGATGCTTATGAAAAGGCTTATAACCTTCTCTATGGAGGGAATAAAAAAGCAGACGGCCTTATTTTTGGTAAAGCATTTAAAGGTAAGCCCAGGCCGATGATCGACGTTATCGAAGAAGAAAATCGAGTCGTAGTAGAAGGTGCTTTTGTAAAAAGCATTGATAAGGACGGTAAGCTGACTGCTTTTATTGAGCGAGTCCTGCGTACCGGCAATGTGATGCTCACTTTTAATTTGAGTGATGAAACTAGTGGACTTTATGTTAGAATGCGTTTTGAAAATCTGGAAGAATGTCTGCAGTTTAAAAAGAAGATCAAACCGGGGATGCAGCTGCGTATTATGGGTAATGTTGCTCCTGACAGATTTTTGTTTGATGAAATGGTCATCAGTCCTCAGGGTATTATAGCTGTTCCTAAAGAACGTATGGATAACGCTGAAGTTAAACGTGTCGAGCTGCATTGTCATACAAAAATGAGTAAGATGGATGGCGTAACACCAATGGAAGATTTGGTGGAGACAGCGATAAAATGGGGGCATAAAGCTCTTGCCATCACAGATCATGGCGTTGTACAGGCTTTTCCGTTCTGCTTTGATGTAGCTGAAAAAGCGGATATCAAGCTGATTTTCGGTATGGAAGGTTATTTGATGAACGACGAAGGCCATGATATCGATCTGGAGCCGACGGATACGATCAAGAAAAGCCGTATCAAGAAGGTCAAAAATAACCACATTATCATTTTAGCAAAGAACGAAACAGGTCTGCGTAATCTGTATAAACTGGTAACAATCAGTCATTTGCGTTATCTGCATAAACGGCCGATGCTGCCGCGTGAGGTTATCGAAGAATATCGCGAGGGTTTGATCCTGGGTTCTGCCTGTGAAGCTGGTGAACTGTACAGGGCTATTTTGGCAGGTCGTCCCGATGAAGAATTAGAGAAAATAGCTTCTTTTTATGATTATCTGGAAATTCAGCCAACCGGAAATAATATGTTTTTAGTCAGACAGGAGCGCTGCACAGTCAAACAGCTGCAAGAGCATAATAGGAAAATTTATGAACTTGGTAAAAAGCTGGGTAAGTTGACTGTCGCTACCTGTGACGTGCATTTTTTGCATCCGGAGGACGCGCAGCTGCGGGCTATCCTGCAGGCTGGGCAAAATTATTCTGATGCTGATCAGCAAGCACCTCTTTATTTCAGGACAACAGAAGAAATGCTCAAGGAATTTGAGTATTTTGGTAGAAATTGCTTATGAGTTGTGTGTAACCAATCCGAATAAGATTGCGGAGATGGTAGAAAAAATCAAACCTGTTCCTGATCGTGATCAGCTGTATTCACCATTTATACCTGGGGCAGAAAAAGCTATCAAGGAAATGTCTTATCAGCGTGCGCACGAATGGTATGGTGAAAATCTGCCTCAGGTAGTCAGCGACAGACTGAAAATGGAGCTCGATTCCATTATCAATCATGGGTTCTCAGTTCTGTATTATATTGCACATAAGCTCGTAAGAAAATCTTTGGACGATGGTTATCTGGTTGGGTCCCGTGGTTCTGTCGGTTCTTCTTTTGTAGCGACTATGATCGATATTACAGAGGTCAATCCGCTGAAACCGCATTACCGCTGTCCACAATGTAAACACAGCGAGTTCTTCATGAAAGAAGAAGTTGCGTCAGGTTTTGACTTGCCTGCTAAAGCATGTCCTGAGTGCGGTACAGAGATGATCCGTGATGGGCACGATATTCCGTTTGCAGTGTTTATGGGTTTCCATGGTGATAAAGTACCTGATATTGATTTGAACTTTTCCGGAGATTATCAGCCGACAGCACATAAATATACAGAAGAACTTTTCGGACGCGATAATGTTTGTCGCGCCGGTACGATTTCAACGATTGCTATCAAAACGGCTTTTGGTTATGTCAAAAAATATTATGAGGCAAAAAATCTGCATGTGCATTCGGCACATGTTGCAGGTCTTGTAGAAGGCTTTGCCGGTATTAAACGAACTACTGGCCAGCATCCAGGCGGTATCATGGTTGTACCGCGCAATATGGATATTCATTATATTTCGCCGATGAACAGACCGGCCGATGAAAAAGATTCGGAAACAGTAACTACTCACTTTGATTATCACTCGATCAACGACCGTCTGGTTAAGCTTGATATACTTGGTCACGACGATCCGACGGTTATCAAAATGCTGGAGGAATTGACAAATATTCCACCGCAGCAGATACCCGTCGGCGATGAAAAAACTATGTCTATCTTCCGTTCGACTGAGGCTTTCGGCGTAACACCTGAGCAGATCGGCAGTGCCGTTGGCACTTATGGTATTCCTGAATGTGGTACACAGTTTGTACGGCAGATGATTCAGGATGTTCAGCCTAAAAATTTCAGTCAGGTTGTAAGGGTATCAGGCTATTCGCATGGTACTGATGTATGGCTGAACAATGCGCAGGATCTGATTCGCGAGGGTAAACCCAGTGAGGAAACGATTTCGACGCGTGATGATATTATGACTAATCTGATCGCGAAAGGCGTAGATCCCAGTATGTCCTTTAAAATTATGGAATATGTTCGTAAAGGCAAGGCAGCTAAAGGCGGTCTGGAAGCACCCATGCTTGAAGCGATGCGTGCCGCAAAGGTGCCGGAATGGTATATTGAATCCTGTAATAAGGTCCAGTATCTTTTTCCGAAGGCGCATGCAGTGGCATATGTTATGATGGCTTATCGTATAGCATACTGTAAAGTGCATTATCCACGTGAATTCTATGCGGCATACTTTACTGTGCGTGCACCGGACTTTGATATGGATCATGTTGTCAAAGGCGTTGATTATATGAAACGTTATATTAAAGATGTTTATGCACAGGGCTATAAAGCAAGTAACAGAGATAAAGATACGGTGACGTATCTGGAGTTGGTGATTGAAATGCTGGCTCGTGGTTTTGAAATGGAACGTATCGATTTGTATAAATCCCATCCGACGCGTTTTACCGTCACTGAAAAGGGATTGAGGCCGCCGCTTGCTGCTTTGGGAGGAATTGGTGTTACTGCCGCTCAAAGTATCAGCGAAGCCAGAGAAATCGGTCATCCTTTTATTTCCCAGGAAGATCTGCGGGTAAGAGCCAAGGTTGGTAAAGCTGTAGTTGAAAAATTGGCAGAACACGGAGCCTTAGGGGATTTGCCTGAAACAGATCAGATAGATTTATTCTGACATTAGGAGGCGATTAGTGTTAGAAGCAGGAGTAAAAGCACCGGAATTTTCGTTGCAGGACAAAGATGGTAATATTGTGAGCCTGAAGGATTTTTTAGGGAAAAAAGTAGTTGTCTATTTTTATCCTAAGGATTCTACACCGGGGTGTACACGTCAGGCCTGTTCTTTTCGCAATAATTACGGTGAGTATAAAAAAATGGGCATTGAGGTTATCGGCATCAGTAAAGACAGCGTAAAATCTCATGCTAATTTTGCCGCGAAACAGGAGCTGCCTTTTATTCTTTTAGCTGATCCTGAACGTCAGGCCATCGAAGCTTATGATGTATGGCAGGAAAAGAAATTGTATGGCAAGGTATCAATGGGAGTAGTGAGAACGACTTATATCGTTGATGAAAAAGGTATGATCGAAAAAGCATATCCCAATGCTAATCCTGATACTAATGCTGAAGAAATTTTAGCCTATTTGAAAGGTTAAGAATCAAAAGCGCGTTCTTGTATAAGGAACGCGCTTTTTGATAAATACTTGCAGGAGGATACGATGCAGATAATTATTTCCCCAGCAAAAAAAATGCGTATTGATAATGATGACCTTGTTTCTGCGGCAGAACCGCGCTTTTTAAAAGATACAGAAATTTTACTGGCAGAGCTGAGAAAGATGCAGTATGATGATCTAAAAAAGTTGTGGCAATGTAACGATGAGATTGCGGCATTAAACTATAAACGTTTACAGACTATGCGTCTGCGTGCTAATCTTACCCCGGCAGTATTGGCTTATGACGGTATCCAGTATCAATATATGGCACCGCGTGTTTTTGAAAATGCACAGCTTGATTATGTGGCAGAACATTTAAATATTTTATCAGGGTTTTATGGTATTTTAAAAGCAATGGACGGTGTTGTTCCTTATCGTTTGGAGATGCAGGCAAAGTTGCCGGCTGCCGGGTGTAAAAATCTGTATGACTTTGGGGAAGCAGGCTTTATTTTGAGCTGACGCAAAACGATAAAAGCATTCTTAACCTGGCATCAAAAGAATACAGTAAAGTTATAGAAAAATATTTGACGCCGGAAGTGGAATATGTCAGCTGTATTTTTGGCATTTGGCAGGACGGTAAAGTAAAGGTTAAAGCTACTGAAGCGAAGATGGCCCGTGGTGAAATGGTGCGCTGGTGTGCCGAGCATAATATTTTACACATTGAAGACACAAAAAAATTTGACCGGTTAGGATATAAATATCAGAAGGAGCAGTCCACCGCAAAGGAATTTGTTTTTCTGAAAAACTGAAATTTGTGACTGGGCTTGATAAAAGTTTGAATTTTGCCATATATATTGTAGGGAAGTTAACAAAAAACTTGTAATTAATCTTACAGGGTGGTATAATATAAGCAGAAAATTTATGACTTCTTTTGAGAGAGTGGGTGCTATGCCCGCTCTTTCCGCTTATTTAAGATAAATTACAGACCGGAGGTGAGTATTGTGCAGAAGGAAGCTCTGGAAGCTTTGATTGCTGATTTGGTAACGCCGCTCTTAGATGGTACCGATCTGACTTTGGTAGATGTAGAATATGTGCGTGAAAAAGATTGGTATCTGCGTATCTACATTGATAAACCGGGTGGAGTTGAAATCGACGATTGCCAATTAGTAAGTGAAAAACTGACTACAGTTTTAGATGAAAAAGACCCGATTAAAGAGAAATATTACCTGGAAGTTTCATCACCCGGCATTGACCGCCCGTTGAAAAAAGATAAAGATTTTACAGCAGCTTATGGAAGTAAAGTTGATATTTCCTTTTTTGCTCCGTGGGAAGGCTTAAAAGACCTGGTTGGAATTTTAATAAGTCACAGCGATGAGACAATAGAAATAAAAACGATTATCAAGGGAAAAGAAGCCAAAAATCCGGTCAGCATTGACCGAAAACTTATCGCAATGATCAGACCGCATATTGATTTTTAAAGATTATAAAGTATAGGAGGATTAAGAAACGTGAACGCAGATTTTATTCTGGCAATAGGGGAATTGGGAAAAGAGAAGGGGATTGATCCGGAACTCCTGTTCCAGGCGGTCGAAGAAGCTCTTGTAACAGCTTATAAAAAGAATTTTGGTTCTAACCAGAATGTCCGTGTTGATATGAACAAAGTAACAGGTGAACTTCACATATATGCACAGCGTCATATTGTGGCAGAGGTAGGCGACGATCCTAATGAGATTTCTCTGGAGGAAGCCCGTAAAATAGATCCTCGCTATGAAGTCGATGATATTGTAGAAACTGAGGTGACTCCACGTAACTTTGGTCGTATTGCAGCACAAAATGCCAAACAGGTTGTTGTACAGCGTATCCGTGAAGCAGAACGCGGCATGGTTTTCGAGAAATTTTCCAGCAGAGAGAATGATATCGTAACCGGTATCATTCAACGTATGGAAAATAAAAATGTTTATATTGATTTAGGTAAGGCCGAGGCTATTTTGACTCCTAACGAGCAGATCCCCGGAGAAATTTATCAATATCATGATAGGATGAAAACCTATATCGTGGAAGTAAAAAAGACCAGCAAAGGCCCACAGATCATGGTTTCCCGAACACATCCGGGATTGCTGAAAAGACTGTTCGAGCTGGAAGTTCCTGAAATTCACGACGGATTGGTCGAGATCAAGTCAGTAGCTCGTGAACCTGGTATGCGTTCTAAGATATCCGTTTATACTAAGGATGAGAATATTGATCCGGTCGGCGCCTGTGTTGGACATAAAGGTATGCGTGTTCAGACTATTGTTAATGAGCTGCGCGGTGAAAAAATCGATATCGTCAAATACAGTTCCGAGCCTGACCAATATGTGGCTAATGCCTTATCGCCAGCTAAGGTTGTCAGTACTGAAGTTCTGGAAGAAGAAAAAATCTGCCGCGTTATAGTGCCTGACTATCAGTTGTCTCTGGCAATTGGTAAGGAAGGACAAAACGCACGTCTGGCAGCGAAGCTGACAGGCTGGAAGATAGATATCAAAAGTGAATCTCAGGCTGCCGAAGAAGCAGAACAGGGAGCACAAGAAGTTGGTGTAGCCTATGAAGCAGACGAAGATTAAAAAGATCCCTCAACGTAAATGTGTGGGCTGTAATGAAATGAAAGAGAAAAAAGCTCTGCTGAGAATAGTACGTTCTCCGGAAGGTGAGATAAGCCTTGATTTGACTGGGAAAAAGGCAGGTCGTGGAGCTTATGTTTGCCAATCTAAAGAATGTATCACCAAAGCAGTGAAGGAAAAACGTTTGGAACGGGCCTTGGAAAAGCCGGTCAGCGAAGAAGTTTATGCCAAATTGCTGGAGGATTTGCCTGATGGCGAATAATGGTGTGACTTTTGCCTTAGGATTGGCACAGAAAGCAGGTAAACTGGCATCAGGCGACTATGCTGTAAGATCTGCTCTGAAAAACGGTAAGCTAAGCTATTGCTTGTGGCCGCAGATGCTGCTGAAAATTCTAAAAAAGATATGTATTTTATGGCAGAGATGTCTGATACACCCGTGGTTGAATGCCTGACCAGAGATGAACTGGGCTGGGCGATTGGCAAGGCTAAAAGAACCGCAGTAGTTGTTTTGGATAACAGCTTTGCGAATATGATAAATAAAAATATATGACATAAATACGCTTGGAGGTGGATGAATGGGTAAGCATAGAGTATATGAGATAGCAAAAGAACTTGGTAAAACAAACCAGGAAGTAATCGATATTTTAGCTAAAAATAACATTCAGGTAAAAAGTACGTTAAGCACTGTAGACGATACGGTTAGAGATTTGGTAGTGAAAAACTCGGCCAGGAAGCCTGTACAGGAGAAGAAGGCTGCTCCTGCACCGCAACATATAGTGAAAAAAGAGCCGGTTAAGCAGGCTGAAGCTGCTCCGAAGCAGGTGCAAACTCAACCGAATTCCGCTGCGAATACACAGCGTCCGCAGCAACAACAGGGTCAGCGTCCCAACAATCAGGGACAACGTCCTAATAATCAGGGTCCGCGTCCTGCTGCCGTTAATCATCAGCAGGGGCAGAACGCAGGTCAAAACCGTCCTAATCAGGGCATCAGCCAGCAGAATCGTCCTAACAACCAACAAGGTCAGCGCCCACAGCAACAGCAGGGGCAACGTCCTAATACCCAAAATCAAGGTCAGAGGTTTAATCAAAACCGTCCTAACCAGGGCGTTAATACGCAAAATCGTCCCAATAATCAGCAGGGACAACGCCCGCAGCAGGGAAACAGACCGCAGCAGCGTCCTCAGGGGGGCATTTATATAGGCCCGCGCGGGCAGCAGCCTGGTCAGCATAATGCTAACGCAGCGCGCCCGCAGCAGCAGGGTAATGCGCGCCCGCAACAGGGAAATATGAATAACAATAATAATGCACGTCCGCAGCAAGGCGGTACCGGTGCACAGCGTCCGCAGGCCAATACTGCTCGTCCTGCTGGTGCCAATAATAAACCTTTTAATAAAAATGCCCGTAAAGATAAACCGCAGATCAAAGGTTCTTATGCAACTAAAGACAGCCGTCCTAACCGCAGTAATAATCATATGGGACGCAGTAATAAACGCCAGGGCGGCAATAATAATGTTCCGCGCGTGCAGCAGCCTGTAGTAGAGGTTCAGAAACCTACTTATGTAGAGATCGGCGAAACTATCAATGTCAAAGATTTTGCCAACCTGCTGAAACGTGAAGTCAGCGAAGTTATCAAATCTTTGTTCATGTTGGGCGTGATCGTTACTATCAATCAGGATATCGACTTTGATACGGCATTGTTGGTCGGCAGTGAATTTGATGTCGAAGTTGCCGCGTTACCGCCTGAAGAGGATCCGACTGAAATTCCGGAAGTGGAAGATGATCCGGCTAAACGTTTGCCGAGGCCGCCGGTAATCACTGTTATGGGTCACGTTGACCATGGTAAAACTTCTCTGCTTGACGCTATTCGCAAGGCTAATGTTACAGCAAGAGAAGCTGGCGGTATTACGCAGCATATCGGTGCTTATCAGGTTAATTATCAGGGCAAAAAGATTGTTTTCCTTGATACTCCCGGTCACGAAGCTTTTTACAGCTATGCGTGCGCGTGGAGCACAGGTAACAGATGTTGCTATTTTGGTAGTTGCTGCAGATGACGGTGTTATGCCGCAGACGCTCGAAGCTATTAACCATGCAAAAGCAGCGAAGGTACCTATTATCGTTGCCATTAATAAAATGGATCGTCCCGGAGCTAATCCGGATCATGTAAAACAGCAGCTTGCTGAGCATGAGCTGATCCCGGAAGACTGGGGCGGCGATACTATCATGGTTCCGGTTTCCGCACATCAGAAAACAGGTATTTCCGAACTGTTGGAAATGATTCTGCTGGTTGCAGAAATGCAGGATCTGAAAGCTAATCCAAGTCTGCCTGCTCATGGTACGATTATTGAAGCGCAGCTTGATAAAGGCCGCGGTCCTGTCGCTACTGTTTTAGTTCAGCGCGGCACTTTGCAGATCGGTGATACTATTATTGCCGGTACTGCTTATGGCAAGGTGCGTGCAATGGTCAATGACCGTGGTGAAAAAGTCAAAAAAGCACTGCCTTCTACGCCTGTAGAGGTTTTAGGCTTGAACGATGTGCCGCTGGCCGGTGATATTCTTGATTCTACTGATGAAAAGATTGCCCGCAGTGTTGCTGAAAAGCGTGTTGCGAAAAAACGTATTGAAGAAATTCAGCAGAATTCCAAAGTTTCGCTGGATGATTTGTTCCAACGTATTCAAGAGGGCGAGATTAAAGACCTGAATATCGTCGTTAAAGCCGACGTTCAAGGTACTATCGAAGCTTTGCGTTCTTCTTTGCAGAATATAAAAAATGACGAAGTTAAAGTCGTTGTTGTACATGCTGGTGTAGGTGCTATTACCGAGTCCGATGTTATGCTGGCCTCGGCCGCCAATGCCCTCATTATCGGCTTTAATGTTCGTCCTGATGCTAACGCCCGTAAAGCAGCGGAAGCAGAGAAGGTAGATGTTCGTACTTACCGCGTTATTTATGACGCTTTGAATGACGTTGAAGCTGCTATTAAAGGTATGCTGGCACCGAAATTCCAGGAGACTATCCAGGGCCGTGTAGAGGTTCGTCAGATGATCACTATTTCGAAAATGCTGATTGCTGGCTGCTATGTGCTGGAAGGTAAGATCACCAATACTTCTAAAGTGCGCGTAGTTAGAGACGGTATCGTCATCAACGAAGACGAAATCGACACTTTACGACGTTTCAAAGACGATGTGAAGGAAGTCGCTGCAGGCTATGAATGCGGTGTTACTTTGGAAAAATTCCGCGATTTGAAAGAAGGCGACGTGTTCGAAGTCTTCACTATGGAAGAAGTCGCCGTCGAATAGGTGAACTATGGCTAGATTAAGAGTAGAAAAAGTACAGGAAGCAATCAAACAGGAGCTTAGTAAAATGCTGCTGATGGATATCAAAGATCCACGGATCCAGTTTGTTACCATTACCGGTGTTGAGCTTACTGACGATATGAGCATTGCTAAAGTATATGTCAGCCTTTATGGTCCGGAAAAGGATCATGAAGCCGCCTGGCAGGGATTGAATAAAGCACTTGGCTTTATGCGTACGGAAATAGCAAAGCGGATTCGCCTCCGCTTTGCTCCTAATTTGATTTTAGTAAAAGATACTTCGATGGAGTATAGTGCACATATCGAGGGATTGCTGAAGAAAATCAAAGAAGAGGAAGGTCCCTCGCATGAGTAAGCATTGTTCCCTGCAGGAAACAGCCGCTTTACTGCAGGCTGCCAATAAAATAGTATTATGTTCTCATGTGAGCCCAGACGGTGATACGCTGGGCTCTGCTTTGAGTTTGATGAAAGCTTTGCAGAAGCTTGGGAAAGATGTCATTGTGACTGTTGATGATGAAATCTCAAAGGTCTATAAATTTTTACCCGGTATCGAAAGCTTTGTCCGTTTTCAAAATGATGAGCGGATAGCTGCGGATCTGTTAGTCGTGATCGACGCCAGTTCTTTAGATAGAGCCGGTAACGTGTCACAGTGTGTCAATGCTCCTAAAACACTCAATATCGACCATCATATTTCTAATACCGAATATGCCGATTATTTGTATCTTGATACAGCTGCGGCTGCTACTGGTGAAATTATGTATGAGTTGATTGATACATTAGGAGTTGAAGTGGATCTGGAGATGGCAACGTGTATCTATACGGCGCTGTATACGGACTGCGGTTCTTTCAAATATTCTAATACGATGCCGAAAACGATGCGGATAGCTGCAGCTTTATTGGAAATAGGGGTAAAACCCAATGAAATTTCTGACAGTATGGAGATTAAGCCGCGCTCTAATATCGAGATGCTGACAAAGGTTCTGGAAACATTGACATTTGATGCTGATGGTAAAATTGCATATATTTCTATTAATAACGAAATGTATGACAAAGATGTTGATACAGATACCTTCATTTCTTATCCAAGGTATATTGAAGGCGTCGAAGTTGCTATTATGTTTAAAGCTGTGGAAAAAGCTGTTACCCGTGTCAGTATGCGGTCTCGTAACCTTGATGTTTCTGAAATCGCTATTACCTTCGGCGGCGGCGGTCATCTGCGCGCGGCAGGCTGTACTATCGAAGCTGCTTTACCTGAAGCGCAGCAGCAGCTTTTGAAAGCCTTAAAGGAAAAATTAGTATGACATCAGGCATTTTGAATGTACTCAAGCCCTGTGGAATGACGTCTCACGATGTGGTCGGCTTTCTGCGCAGGACTTTGCAAACTAAGAAAATCGGACACGGCGGCACACTTGATCCTGATGCCGCGGGAGTACTGCCTGTTTTTATCGGTACGGCAACAAGGCTGTTGGAATATGCAGTCGAAGGCCGTAAAAATTACCGGGCTGAACTGAAATTCGGTATCAAGACAGACACAGGAGACGACAGTGGTACGATCATTGCCAGTTCAGAGGTTCGTGTTGTTACTGAAGCCGAAATTCAAGAAACTCTGCAAAAATTTATCGGTGAACAAAAACAGATTCCGCCCATGTACTCTGCTATAAAAAAAGATGGTCAGAAGCTTTATCAGCTGGCACGGCAGGGGATTGAAGTTGAACGGGAAGCACGGAGCATTACTATTGATGCTTTAGAGCTGCTTCATAAAACTGGTACTTCTTTAACACTTGATATTGTATGTTCAAAAGGAACTTATGTAAGGACTTTGCTGGAAGATATTGCGGCAGAACTTGGTATGTGCGGCACAATGAGCTTTTTATTACGCAAACAGGTAGGAGATTTTTACCTGTCAGAGGCCAAAACTCTGGAAGAAATTGCCGCTGCACCGTATGCTTATCTGCTTCCTGCCGAAGCAGCAGTGCAGGATTTACAGGAACTGGTTTTGACAGATAAGCAGGCGCTGCGGATTACTCAGGGGGTAAAGACCACTGTGCGAGGCATTTCAAACGGTACATACCGCTTGAAAACGATTACAGGTGATTTTCTTGGCATTGGCAGTGCAGAGTCCGAGCTCGTTAAAGCTGAAAAAATATTGAAACAATTTCAAGCAGATGCGGAAATGATTTAGATTGAGGCAGATATGGAAATCATTACTTCATTAGAAGCTGTGAAAACTGAATATAGTCCCAGTGTTATTGCTTTGGGAACTTTTGATGGGCTGCATTTAGGTCATCAGGATATTATAAACAGCACGTGATTATGCCCAAAAGCATGATTTGAAGCTGATTGTTTTTACATTCAGCAATCATCCCTTATCCTTGATCAAGCCTGATTTAGTGCCAGTGCGAATTATTACGCAGCAGCAAAAAATAAAATACCTGGAAAAATTAGGCGTTGATATTTTGGTGAACGTACCTTTTGATCATGATTTAGCTGGATTATCGCCGGATGAGTTTTTGAAAAAACTGGCTGTATTTAATTATCGATGCTTAGTAGTAGGTGAAAATTTCAGCTATGGTTTTTTAGGCAGCGGTAAAACAGATACTTTGCAGCGTACCGGATTGCACGATCACTTTACCGTGATTATCAGGCAACTGGTCAAATGCGGTAAAAACGTTATCAGCAGTACTGGCATCAGAAGTCTGATTCAGGCAGGGCATGTGGAGCATGCTAATCAGATGCTGGGGCGTGCTTATGCGCTCACCGGTATAGTTACGCATGGGGCGCAGCGCGGCAGGACAATTGGTTTTCCAACTGCGAATATCGAACTGCAGCGCAGTGAAACTGCTGTGCCGGCAACTGGTGGTTATGCGGTCAAGGTCAAGGTAGGCGATAAGCTGTATTTCGGTATGGCCAATATCGGCAATAACCCTACTTTTGGCGATGTGGAGCATGCACGTCTGGAGGTAAATCTGTTTGATTTTAAAGGCGATCTGTATGGCAGGGAGATCACTGTTTACTTTTATAAATATATACGTGGTGAAGAAAAGTTTGCCAGTATTGATGAGCTGAAAGCACGTATTACTGAAGACCGCGAAAATATTAAAAATTATTTCCAATGTTACAAAAAATAGTTGTCTTTAAAAGTCAAGTGTGGTATACTACATAAGTACTTTAACCAAGGCTTGGATGCTCGCTTCTCCAACGACCTCTATGCTTTGGGGATTATAAAAAAATGGAGGAATTACAATGTTAACAGCTGAAAGAAAACAACAACTCATTCTTGAAAATGCACGTCATGAAGGCGACACCGGATCTCCGGAAGTACAAATCGCTGTTTTGAGCGAACGCATCAAATATTTGACCGAGCATCTGAAAGAACACAAAAAAGATCATCATTCCCGTCGCGGCCTGCTGAAAATGGTTGGTCAACGTCGTGGTCTGCTGAACTATCTGATGGCTAAAGATATCGAACGTTATCGCGCTATCATTGCTAAACTTGGTATCCGTAAATAATTTTGAGTATCAGAGCCTGCCTTTTCGGCAGGCTTTTTTATTTTCCTGTTAAGGTGACAGAGTTTTGTAAAATATTGTTTTGTTTTAGTAATAATGCTGTTAGTAACAATGATTTTGCTATATAATAGGGAATAGATAATATGCTAATAAAACTACGCCGGGAGGTTAAATGATGAGTAATTATTCCTTGCCGTTGTTTATGCAGGTCAAAGAAAACGCAGTTCAGGACCTCAATAAAAATCTAAGTTTATATATGCCTAAACTTATTCATACCAAAACTTTGATTTTAACGACAGACGGACTTTTACAGACTTTAGAGAAAAAAGTCGTTGTTCTATTGAAACAGTTACTGGATTTTGAAATCATTACCGTTCAGGAGAGTTCCTTTGATTTTGCTGTTGATGTTGCTAAAAAGGTAGCAATGAACAATATCAGCCTGATCATTGGTTTGGGCGGTGGTACAGCACTGGATACGGCCAAGTATGCTGCTTTTGTTGCCAACGTAGCTTATATAGCGATACCGACTACACTTAGCAATGACGGCGTTGCTTCTCCTGTTTCCGTATTGTTTGCAGAAAACGGCCGCAAACATTCTTTTACTTCTAAAATTCCTGACGGATTATTGATCGATACTGATATTGTTTTTGACGCGCCGAGGCTTTTGATGAAAGCCGGTGTCGGTGATACGATCAGTAATTATACGGCACTGTATGATTGGAAGCTGGGTTGTGAAGAAAACAGCGATCGTCCTAACGATTTTGCCTATATGCTTTCTGAAACGGCGTTTACTTCGCTTTTATATTCTGAGGCTAAATCACTGACGACAGTTCCCGGGATTCAAATGCTGGCCCAGTCACTGGTCTTGAGCGGGCTGGCGATGCAGATAGCTGGTAATTCACGTCCTTGCAGCGGGTCGGAACATTTATTCTGTCACGCTATGGATGAGCTGTTTGAGCATAATATCCCACATGGTATTTTGGTAGCTCTTGGCAGTGTCGTAGCCTGCCGTCTTCAGGGACGTGACCATCATATTCTGCTGGATTTTCTGGAAGCTTACGATATTTCCGTTAGCCCAAAAACTTTGAATATTACTGAAGAAGAATTTATCAAAGCCTGGATGTTTGCCAAAGAAGTCCGTAAGCGTTATACGATTTTAAATAAGATCAATTTACAGCCGGAGATTTTCAGACAGATGTATGAGATGCTGGTGAAGGAATGTAAGTAATATGCTGTATGTACATAAGTTTATTTCGGGCTGGCTGCTGCCGCCCGGCGGTATTATTGTAATGCTGTTTTTACTGTGCGGTTATTGTTTTAAGAAACGCAGCAGACTTCGTTATCCTTTAACAGCAGTAACGGTCACTTTATATCTGTTTTCGATTCTTCCTGTTGCCGGAATGCTGATGCAGGGACTGGAAAAGCAGTATGTTCCTCCGGCGTTGGAAAAAATAATCGGTAAAACTGATGCTGTAGTTGTTCTTGGTGGCGGAGCGGTCAGGGATGTGCCTGATATCAGTGGTAGAGAGGCCTTGTCGGCGGTCTCTATGAATAGACTGATCACCGGGGTGCGTTTGCAGAAACGATTAGATATCCCGATCATTATCAGCGGTGGGCAGGTTTTTGCCGACAGTGGTACAGAAGCTACAGTGGCAGAAAAAGTGCTGCTAGAGCTGAGTGTACCGCCACAACAGATTTTTACTGATACCGAAGCAAGAAATACAACTGAAAATGCTGTTAATGTTGCTGCGTTGTGCCGTGAACAGCAGTGGCAGAAAATCGTATTGGTGACCTCTGCTTTTCATATGCCGCGCAGTGTACTGAATTTTGCGGATAAAGGTTTGGACATAGTGCCTTTTCCCTGTGATTATCAGCTGAGCGGAAAAATGCAGCTAAGTATTTTTCGCTTTATGCCGCAGGGGTTTGCGCTGGAGCTTTCTGCAATGGCGTTAAAGGAATATTTAGGGCTGCTGGCTTTAAAGATATTGTAAAAATAATCATGGTAAAATAAAAACACCTGGTCGGTAAACCAGGTGTTTTATTATTTGCTTAAAAGTTTTTGAGCCTCTGCTTCATCAGGCGTAGCATAGTAGGTTGTTTGATCGGTATAGATCACAAACCCAGGTTTAGCGCCATTGGGTTTCTTGACAAAACGCCGCTCGGTACAGTCTACAGGTACCTTGCTGCCGCTGCGGCTTTTGCTGAAATACGCGGCCAGTAGAACTGCTGCTGCAATATCACTTGCCGTTGCCTGGGGCAGCGTTGTTTTTAAGATGACATGTGATCCGGGAATGTTTTTAGTATGGAACCACAGATCCTTACCGCGTGCTAATGTAAAAGTCACGTAGTCGTTTTGTTTATTATTTTTACCGATATATAAGGTCGTTTCTTTGGAAAGCTTTATGAGCAGCGGCTCCGATTTTGGTTCCTGACCTTTATGTTTTTTGCCCTGATTCTGCAGCAGTCCTGCGGTGATAAGCTCCTGTTTTATTTCAGCAATTTCGTTCTTGGTTGTTGCCGTAGTCAGTGAAGCGTCAATGGAAGCCAGGTAATTGAGCATCTCCCTGGTCGTTTCAATTTGGTTTTGGACTTCGCTTTGTGCACGTTTATATTTATTGTACCGTTTATAATAAGCCTGTGCGTTTTCAGTAGGTGAAAGTAAGGGGGATAATTGGATTTCAAGCGGCTCGTTGTCATAAATATTAAGCAGTTGGCAGGAACTTTGTCCCTTGCTGATCTGATAAATATTAGCCATGATGGTATCGGCGATCATCCGCTGTGCTTCAGCTTTATCAGCGGTAAGCAGATCTTTTTCCAAAACCGGCAGCTTCTTTTCCAGACGCTGACTTTCGCCGATGACTAATTTTTGCAGTGTTTCCTGTTCAGGTAGTTGAATTGGCGTCAGGGTGACTGCATAATTAAGCGCACTGTTGATATCTGGCAGTTGTTTAGTATTACAGCCTGGTTCCAAAATCGTGGGTGCAAAAGGCAGAATAGTCTTGACCTGATTAGTGCGGCTGATGACAGCATATACCGGCGCTGATGTTTGCTGATTAGCTGATTGCTGTAATGAATAGATTGCATTGGCGAGACGTTGTTCTTCCTCTGCAGTCAAAGCAGTTGTGTTGCTATCTATACCAGCCGCAGCTAAAAGCTCGGATGCAGTTATTTTGCCAATGCCTGTAGTGGCAGCGATCAAAGCAGCTAAGCTGTTTTTAGTTTTAAATTCGTGCATTGCCTCAATGATTGCATTAGCTGGAGCTGTTAAAATAGAAAGGCCGGTCTGCTGAGGCGGCGCAAGATAAGGCAGATTAGGCATGATCTGCCGGAAAGAACTCATTGCTTTATTAACATGCTTCAAGCTGTCGAAAATCAGACCGTTTTCGGCAAAAATGATATTGCTGTTTTTGCCGGTCAGTTCAAAAATCAGTTGTTTAGTAACTATTTGTCTAGCGGTACCGATTGTATCAATATCTATGGTAATGATACGATCCAGACCGCTTTGCTCGATTCTGGTTATACGGCCTTCTTCCAGATGCTTGCGCAGCAGCATACAAAAAGCCGGAGGACTTTCGGGACGTTCGGGTAAATTATTCGGCAGGTACAGCATCGGTGAACCGCAGCTGAAATCAGCAAGCAATGCCGCAGTATCGCGTTCGCGTTTTACAAGCAGCAGCAGCGACTCGTATGAGGGCATAAAAACCTTGTAGATCTTGCCGCCTAAAAGCTCTTCTTTTAGTTTATTTGTTAAAATATGCAAGGTCAAACCTTCTAAATTCATTGATTTGCTCCTTTTTACTTCGTTTTTTAGTGATTTTGATTTGCACGTGAAAGCAGAATAAGATATAATAATAGTTCAAGAATAAGTATACAACAGATTTCGCGATTAGCAAATAATCGGAAGGGGATACGATTATGAAAAATCTGCTTTTGGTGCTGTGCCTGGTTGTCTTTTGCCTGCAGGCAGAAGCGGCGCTTTCAGCTACTGATCAGAATTTAGAAGCGGCTATTGCCTATGGTAAAAGCTATCAGGGTGAAAAAAATGACGCAGTTATGCTGCAGCCGTGGGTAATTGCTGAAAGTTTTGAAACCAATCCTTATCGTGATGAGGAAAGGATCATAGTTTATACTCCTTATCTGCTGACGGCTCTGGATACCGCAGGAAAAACGCAGGAGGCTGCCGGTATCAGTGTGGAGAATGCTAAAGAACTGGTAGCGCGTTACGATGGCGTGCTAGTTATACGTGCGGTGATCAACGCACCGATAATTCTGAATGAAAAAGATTTGGAAGTGCAGCTTGTGCAAAATGGGAATTTTGTCACACCATACCACAGCGACTATTTAGACGGCAGATATCTTGACAAGGCGGTCAATAAGCCTATCGTTGATGTGGAGGTACAGAAAAAGCTGGATCGGATGGAAACGATCCAGGAAAAAGCGGCAGCACTGCAAAAACAGCTGGATGCCTTGAAGGAAAATAAAATCAAGCCTGCAGACATCGATTTGGAGCAGAAAACGAAATCGGATGTCAAATCTGAGTCTGTGGAAGTAAAGCAGAAGATCTGCCAGCTGCAGTATAATTTTTATTTTGATCAGGCAGAATTCAATGTTGACAAACCTTATTTACTGGTCATTAAGGACGCTTATTGCGGCGGACGAGAATTTGCCGTGGATCCTGCGTTATTAAAATAAAATGAATCATCATAAAATTTAGGAGGTTTTAGCTTGCTGAAAAGTATGACTGGCTTCGGCCGGGGTGAATATGAAGACGAGCAGTTTTCAGTAACGATTGAAATGAAAACGGTCAATCACCGTTATAACGAGGTAGCTATTCGCTTACCGCGTTTTTTGAATCCGGTAGAAGACAGAATCCGTAAGACTATTTTAAAATCTGTTAATCGTGGACGCATCGATGTTTTTATCAATGCTTCTTATACCAATACAGAAAACGTTTCGATTAAAGTAGATAAAGCTTTGGTACTGGCGTATCATAACGCTTTGCGTGATGTTGGTTCCGCTATCGGCTGTGAAGACTATAAGCTTAACGAGCAGTCGGAAATTTTATATTTGTCACGCTGCCCGGATGTGATCAATGCACAAGAAGGTTTTTTTGACGTTGAGAGTGTTTGGCCGAAGCTGGAACAGGCTTTGCGTCAGGCTATCAGTAATCTTGTCGCTATGCGTGAGACCGAGGGCAGTAATATCTATGGTGATTTCATTAAACGTGCCGATCTGATTGCCGAAAAACTGGCAGTAATCGAAGAACGTTCGCCGCAGGTAGTTGAAGAATACCAGATTCGCCTGAGCGACAGGATCAACGAACTGCTTGCGAAACATAACCAGGTCATTGAACCGGAACGATTGCTGCAGGAAGTCGCTATTTTTGCTGACCGTACCAGTATTACTGAGGAGATCGTCAGACTGAAAAGCCATATTAAACAATTCAGGCTGATCATTGATGCAGATCAGCCTGTCGGTCGCAAGCTCGATTTTCTTATCCAGGAATTCAACCGCGAGGCAAATACCATTGCTTCCAAAGCCAACGATTATACTTTGGCGCAAGTTGTTGTGGAGATCAAAGCTGAGATAGAAAAAATCAGGGAACAGATCCAGAATATCGAGTAATGGGGAAAGGGTGAAAGTATGGATATCAAATTGATCAATATTGGCTTTGGCAATATTGTAGCTGCCAACAGGATCATTTCTATCATCAGTCCTGAATCTGCTCCTATCAAAAGGATTATTCAGGAAGCGCGCGACAGAGGTATGCTGATTGATGCCACTTATGGCCGCAGAACCAGAGCGGTTATCGTGACTGACAGCGGTCATATTATTTTATCGGCTGTGCAGCCGGAAACAGTCGCCAACCGTTTAGTGCAGACTGACGACGAAGACGAAGAATAAATAAAACGGAAGGTGGGCTAATCGTGAAGCCGCAGGGGTTATTATTAGTTTTGTCCGGGCCTTCAGGAGCCGGCAAGGGAACGATTTGTCAGATGCTTAGGGAAAAGCTTCCCGACTTGGCTTATTCCGTTTCAGTTACTACCAGACAGGCGCGTAACGGCGAAGTTGACGGCGTGAATTACTTTTTTAAATCTGTGGAAGAAGTAAAGCAGATGATCGCAGAGGGAGAACTGCTGGAATATGCCGAGGTTTATGGAAATTATTACGGTACGCCCCGTTCTTATGTTATGGAACTGCTGAATCAGGGTAAGGATGTTATTTTGGAGATTGATATCCAGGGCGCGATGCAGATTAAAAAACGCTTTCCTGATGGAGTATTTGTGTTTATCGTACCACCGTCACTTGATGAATTATGCTCGCGCATTTATAAACGCGGCACGGACAGCGAAGACGTTATTAAACGCCGTTTAGCTTCGGCAACAGGTGAACTGGCTTATGCCAACGAATATGATTATATAGTCGTCAATGATGTGGCGCAGAAAGCTACCAGCAAAGTTTTGACGATCATGGAAGCAGAACGTTACCGTGCTGCCAGAACTTATTTTATTATCAATGAAATTTGCCATGCGGCACATAAGGAGAGAGAAATATGAGTATGGTTGACCCTTCTATCGATTATTTAGCAGAGAAAGTTGACAGTAAATACACCCTGGTGATTTTAGCTGCCAAACGTGCCCGTGAACTGACGGTAGGCAATCAGAATATGCCTCAGAAAGAAGTAAGCACCGCTTTACGCGAGATCGCTGACGACGTTATTACTTACGAGCGTAAAGTACGCTGAGATAAGGGGGCTTAGTGCCTTGTTGCTAAAAGGAAAGAAAATCGTTTTAGGCGTTACTGGCGGTATCGCCGTTTATAAAGCTGTCGATCTGGTAAGCCGTCTGCGCAAGCAGGGGGCCGAGGTGCGTGTCGTTATGACAGAGCATGCCCGGCAGTTTGTTACGCCGCTGACATTTAAGGAAATCAGCGGCAACGCTGTTGCGACTTCTATGTGGAACAGTAACCAGGAATTTAATGTTGAGCATATCGCTCTGGCAAACTGGGCTGATGTTTTTGTAGTAGCTCCGGCTACTGCCAATATCATTGCGAAAATGGCGCACGGTCTTGCCGACGATCTGCTTTCTACAACTTTACTGGCCGCTCAGGCACCGATCATCGTCTGTCCGGCGATGAATACAGGTATGTATGAAAATGCTTTGACGCAGGAAAATATTACCTGCCTGAAAAAGCATGGCGTAACTGTGATGGCCCCGGCGACAGGCTTTTTGGCCTGTGGTACTTCTGGTGCGGGACGTCTGCCTGAGCCTTGTGAGATCGTGGAATTTGTCAAAGCTTTCTTTGCCAGAAGTTGTGGCGATATGAAAAATCTGCGTGTTTTGGTAACTGCTGCCGGTACCCGCGAGCCGATCGACCCGGTACGGTATGTCGGCAACCGCTCCAGCGGTAAGATGGGTTATGCTATCGCGCAGGCCGCTGCTGACCGCGGTGCCGAGGTGACGCTGGTTTCGGGGCCGTCGGTGCTGAATCCGCCTGCTAATGTCAAAACGGTGCAGGTTGAAACTACGCAGCAGATGATGGACGCCTGTCTGGCAGCTTACAACGACATGGATATAGTGATCAAAGCTGCTGCTGTGGCTGATTACAGACCCCATGATGTTGCCGAACAGAAAATCAAAAAGAAACTGACGACGCTTTAACTGTCGTAATGGATAAAAACCCTGATATTCTAAAAGCTCTGGGCGAACGTAAAGAAAAACAGTTTTTGGTAGGCTTTGCCGCCGAAACTCAAAATCTGATTGCTAATGCAAAAGAAAAAATCTGCAAAAAGAATTTGGATATGATCGTTGCTAACGATGTTACTTTGCAGGGGGCAGGATTTAACTCTGATACCAATATCGTTAAATTCCTGTTTCCGGACGGCGAAGTGCGCGAGCTGGAGCAAATGACCAAAGCAGAAGTTGCAGAAGAGCTTTTGAATACTGTTCTGCGTTTGCGCAAATCGTAAATAGTATAACTCGTTCAAAGGGCGTAGAAATAAGCTTTTGTAGGCCTCAGGATGTAAAAATGAAAGATTTTTGTAAAATCTGTTGCAATTTGAAAGTTGTTCCGCTATAATAAGCATTGTAATTGAATATTACTCATCAAGAGCTGGTGGAGGGAATGGCCCTGTGAAACCGCAGCAACCATTGTAAGGTGAAAGTCTTGCAAAACGGTGCTAAGTCCTGCGATAATTCGTGAGATGAGAATGCTGAACAATAATACGCAGCGCTCTCATTATGAGAGCGCTTTTTTAGTAAGCAGGCAGATTGATGATGTGTACTTTATCTAAAGGAGGCTAATTATGAGAAAATTATTTACTTCTGAGTCTGTAACAGAAGGACATCCGGATAAGATCGCCGATCAGATTTCTGATGCGGTTTTAGACGCTATCTTAGAACAGGACCCGATGGGACGTGTTGCGTGTGAAACTTTGGTGGCAACCGGTCAGATCCATGTTGTCGGTGAGATTTCCACAAACTGTTATGTGGATATTCCGAAAATCGCCCGTGAAACTGTAGTCAATATTGGCTATGACCGTGCTAAATATGGTTTTGACGGTAATACCTGCGGCGTGCTGATCTCTATCGACGAGCAGTCTGCCGATATCGCTTTAGGTGTTGATAAAGCGCTGGAAGCTAAAGAAGGCAAAGCAGAGGAAACTGAGGTTGGCGCCGGCGACCAGGGTATGATGTTTGGTTACGCTACTAACGAAACCGAAGAATATATGCCGCTGCCTATCTGTCTGGCTCATAAGCTGGCCCGTCGGTTGTCGGAAGTTCGTAAAAACGGTACCTTACCGTATCTGCGTCCTGATGGCAAAACTCAGGTTACAGTTGAATACGACGACGGTAAGCCCGTACGTATCGACGCTATAGTCGTTTCTTCTCAGCATGCGCCTGAAATTCCGATGGAGCAGATCCGCGCTGATATTATGGAGCATGTTATTAAACCGATCGTACCTGCAGAAATGCTGGACGATGATACCAAATACTATATCAATCCTACCGGCCGTTTTGTTATCGGCGGCCCGCAGGGTGACTCCGGTCTGACCGGACGTAAGATCATTGTCGATACCTACGGCGGTATGGCACGTCATGGCGGCGGAGCTTTCTCGGGTAAAGACCCCACAAAGGTAGACCGCAGCGCTGCTTACGCCGCACGTTACGTTGCTAAAAATATCGTTGCCGCCGGACTGGCTGATAAATGTGAGATTCAGCTGGCTTATGCTATCGGCGTGGCACAGCCTGTATCTGTTTTGGTAGATACCTTTGGTACCGGTAAGATCGACGATGATAAGATCGCTGACCTGGTGCGCAAAAACTTCTCGCTGAGTCCGGCTGCGATCATCAAAGCTTTGGACCTGCGCCGTCCGATCTATAAACAAACGGCTGCTTACGGCCATATGGGACGTACTGATATTGATCTGCCGTGGGAGCGTACGGATAAAGTCGCTTCCTTGAAAGAACAGGCAGGCTTGTAATTTAAAATGTTGGTAAAGTCACAGCTTCTGCGGGAGCTGTGACTTTCTTTATCTTAGTATAAAAACTGTTGTCCGTAGGAAAAATAAAGGAATTTTCATTTAAATAGTAGAAGTATAATAAGCTAAAGTTTACAGTAATGGAGCATTACATGAAATATATAAATGTGGCAATCAACCTGCCTGTAAAAAACTTGTTCAAACAATTTACCTATGCCGTACCGCCGCAGCTGGACCACGTTGATGTGGGATGGCGTGTTGTGGTGCCGTTTGGGTATCAGACAGTGGAGGGGTTTGTGACATCGTTGGCCGCGGCTGCTCCGGCAGAATACGAATGTAAAGAAATTTTGGCGACACTGGATACGCGCCCCTGGTTTGATGCGGAAATGCTGGCAACGGCAAATTGGCTGTCCGAATATTATCTGTGTTCGCCGGCTGAGGCGATGCGGCTGTTTATTCCAGGTAAAACCAGCATCAAGCGGCAGGCTGTTTATAACGATGAAGGTAAGCTGATCGCTTATGATTACGAAAATAAACTGAAAATCAAGACCCGTATCTGCTTTGTTGTGACTAAGGCAGGACGTGAGGCTCTGGTAGCATATAATAAACGTCTGCGTGCACAGATGCATGCCTTGGAAGTGCTGGCAGAAGCCGAACGCCCTCTAAGCGGGGAGGAACTGGCGTCAGTGCAGGTGAGTGCTGCGACACTGCGTATCTTATGTGAGAAAGGCTGGAGCGAACGGAGTGAGCAACGTGTTTTGCGCAACAGCTATGCCAACAGGACGGAGCTGAAGGAAAGTCTGCATTTGACAGACGAGCAGCGTCAGGCTGTTGAGGCTATCGGCAGTGCTATTACAGAGCCGCATCAGGAAACTTTTTTGCTGCAGGGAATAACCGGCAGCGGTAAGACAGAGGTTTACCTGCGGGTGGCAGCTCAGGCAATGGAAGCAGGCAAGCAGGTTCTGCTGCTGGTACCAGAGATAGCATTGACGGCACAGATCGTTAAACGTTTTCAGGGCTGGTTCGGCGATGAAGTTGCGGTTGCCCACAGCAAACTGTCACAGAATGAACGTGCCGATGTATGGTATAAAATGCGTACTAACAGTGCCAAGCTGCTGATCGGTGTACGCTCAGCTGTTTTTGCTCCCTTCAGCGATCTGGGCCTGATAATTATTGATGAAGAACATGAGAGCAGTTACAAGCAGGACGAGCGGCCCAATTATCATGCGCGGACAGTAGCCCTGAAAAGGGCGCAGCTGAGCGGTATTCCGGTAGTTTTGGGAAGTGCAACACCTGATTTGGAAAGTTTTTATAAAGCGCGTCAGGGAACATATACACATCTGCGTTTGCTGCAGCGTGCCAACGGCAGTATGCTGCCGCATGTTGAAATTGCCGATATGAGGCTGGAATTGCAGCGGGGGAATAAATCTGTACTCTCGGCGGCGCTAAACGATGCATTGCTGCAGACGGCGGTACAGGGAGAGCAGGCTATAGTACTGCTGAACAGGCGTGGTTTTTCAACCTTTGTGATGTGTCGTGACTGCGGTGAAAGTATTGTATGCCCGCATTGTGCTGTTGCGCTGGTTTATCATAGTGCCGGTGAAGCAATGCGCTGCCATTACTGCGGGAATACCGCCCCGATCCCGGATGAATGTCCTAACTGTCATAGTCGCCGAATCAGATTTTTTGGTACTGGCACCCAGAAAGCAGAAGCAGAAATTGCCGAACTGCCGGAAATCAGGATTTTGCGGATGGATCAGGATTCGACTGTCAAAAATTCGCGCATGAGGATATTCTTAAATCTTTCAGCAGCGGTGAATATAATGTGCTTTTAGGTACGCAGATGGTAGCAAAAGGACATGATATACCTAACGTAACACTGGTGGGTATTCTTTCGGCAGATTCGACGCTGAATCTACCCGATTTTAGAGCTTCGGAACGAACCTTTGCTCTGCTGACACAGGCTGCAGGCAGAGCCGGGCGCGGTGACAGGGCCGGCCATGTGGTCCTGCAGACCTATGACCCGGATAATCCAGTTATCAAGCTGGCGGCGACGCAGGATTACGACACTTTTGCCGCCAGCGAACTGGAAATCAGGCAGGAGCTTGGATATCCGCCTTATACCGAAATTTTGAAAATTACGGTATTGGATAAGGAAGAAGTGCGCGGCAGCAGTCTGGCCCAGCGGATCGTTAATTTTCTGCAGACGCTGCAGCTGGAACATCCTGAACAGGAACTGTTGGTATTGGGGCCGTTCCCTGCTATCGTTGCCAAGGTACGTGACCTGTACCGCATGAACATTCTTGTAAAATGTCCGCAGATGGAGCCGGTCAAGCGTGCTTTGTGGAATTCTGAATTTAAAGAATGCCGAAATGTCTTTTTTGACGTCGACCCTGTCAGCGTAGTTTAGAAATTGCCTGCAGTTTGAATTTTATGGTATAATATAAGGTACGAAAAATTAAGGAGGTCCGACCGTGGCTAAATTAGATATCATTGTTGCCGGTAACCCAGTGCTGCGGTTAAAGGCAAAAGAAGTAGAACGTATAGATAAAAAAACAGTCCGTTTGCTGAACGATATGGCGGAAACCATGTACGCGGCAGACGGCGTAGGCCTGGCAGCGCCTCAGGTAGGTGTTTCCAGACGAATAGTAGTTATCGACGTTGGCGAAGGCCTGATCGAGCTTATCAATCCGGTTATCACCAAAAGGGAAGGTTCCGTTGTCGGCGGCGAAGGCTGTCTGTCGGTGCCTAATTTTGAAGGCGAAGTAGAACGCGCCGAATATATTGAATGTGAGTTTTTTGACCGTAAAGGCAAACGTATGAAGCTTGCCAGCGACGGCATTCTGGCGATCGCTGTACAGCACGAGCTGGATCATTTGGACGGTATCCTGTTTATTGATAAAGCTACCGTATTGACACCTAAAGAAACAGTGCCTGTCGGCATAGAATAGGCGGCAAGCTAAAGGAGATCAAAATGAGAATTGTATTTATGGGTACACCAGATTTTGCCGTAGGAACTTTACAGGCTTTGGTGGAATCAGGTAAGCACGAAATCGCTGCCGTTGTTACGCAGCCCGACCGTCCTAAAGGGCGCGGGCAGAAAATGCTGATGACGCCTGTTAAAGAATACGCTTTATCGCAGGGTTTACCTGTGTATCAGCCGGCGAAGGTCAAAACACCTGAGGTTATTGCCCAGCTGCGTGAGTTGCGGCCAGAGATCATCGTCGTTGCCGCTTTTGGGCAGCTGCTCAATCAGGAGCTTTTGGCATTGCCGCCTTTAGGATGCGTCAATGTACACGCTTCGCTGCTGCCGAAATATCGCGGTGCGGCACCGATCCATTATGCGATTTTGCAGGGCGAAAAAGAATCCGGCGTAACGATCATGCAGATGGATATCGGCATGGATACTGGCGATATTCTCAGTAAAGTTATCGTTCCTATAGGCAGTGAAATGACGATGGGAGAGCTGCATGACGAATTGAAGGTCAAAGGGGCTGAGCTTCTGGTGCGAACGTTAGACGAGCTTGCCTCAGGTGCGGCAAAGCCTGAAAAACAAAATGAGACTGAAGCAACCTATGCCAAGCTGCTGGACCGGGCAATGGAAAAAATCGACTGGAATAATCCGGCCGCTAAAATACACGATTTGGTGCGGGGATTTAATCCGGCTCCCGGCGCATTTACCAGATTGCCGGACGGCAAAAACCTGAAAATATGGAAAACAGTTCCGGCAGAGGGGCAGACGGCACCAGCAGGGACAGTTACGGCTGTAACGAAGGTTTTATAGTTGCCTGCGGCAGCGGTGCCTTTGGAAGTGCTGGAAGTGCAGCCGGAATCGAAAAAACGTATGGAAGCCAAAGTTTTCTGCAATGGCCGCGGTGTAGAGCCCGGCACTGTATTAGGTAATATCGAGGGGTAAGTAATGATTGAACTTGAAAATGTTTTTAAGCCTAAAAAGAGGGTCTTTGTTTCACTGACTCTGGCCAGCGCCGTTATTGGCGCGATGGTCATTTATATGGCCTGGCGCGTAGCTCTGCCTGGTTTGGAACAAATCAACGCCAAGCTGCCTGTGGTGTTCGGCGGCATCGGTATCGCTATTGCTTTAGCATTGCTGGCCGGTGTTGCCGGTATCGTACTGGCTATCTTAGGTGTGCCCATCATGAAGATCTTTTACTTCTGGGCCTGGAAGGCTGTGAATATCTTATTCCCCTTCGCCGTTGTTTTAGGCAGAATTTTTGATATCCCGCGCAGTAAGATAGAGCAGTCTTTTATCGAAGTCAGTAATCATTTGGTCAAGCAGCATCGCGTCAAAGTTCCTGCCGACCGCATTATGATCCTGACCCCGCACTGTATCCAGCTGGATACCTGCGTACATAAGATCACCCGTAATATCGAAAACTGCCGTCAATGCGGTGGCTGCAGCGTTGGCGATATGCTGGGGCTGGCCCATAAATACGGTATCCACATGGCAGTAGCCACAGGCGGAACTTTGGCCCGGCAAATGGTCAAACAGATCAGACCGAAAGCTATTGTGGCTGTGGCCTGTGACCGTGATCTGACCAGCGGTATCCAGGACGTGTTCCCGCTGCCGGTAGTCGGCGTGCTCAATGAACGTCCCTTCGGGCCCTGCTTCAATACCCGCGTCGATATCAAACGTGTGGAGGCCGCAGTATTAGACTTTTTAGAAGTTGAGGAAAAGCATGGCGAACATTAAAGAACAAGCCGCTGCTGTGAACATGCTGCCAAATGCCCGCTTAACAGCGGCTCAGGTGATCAACAGCGTTTTCAAAGATGGGGCTTACGCCAATATAGCGCTCGGCAAGGCGCTAAGCAAACAAAATCATAGCGAACAGGACAGAAGGTTCGTTACCGAGCTGGTTTACGGCACGGTGAAGGCCAAAGGCACTATAGACTGGCTGCTGCAGCAGCTGGTATCACGTCCTCTTGGCAAAATCGAACCGATGATTTTAAATATATTACGGCTGGGTGTTTTCCAAATTTATTTTTTGGAACGCATACCGGCCTCTGCTGCTTGTAACGAGTCCGTTAATTTGGCGAAGAAGTTCGGGCATGAAGGCATCGTAAAATTTGTGAACGGCGTGCTGCGCGGAGCGGTGCGCAGTAAGGAAAGTATCGTTTATCCGGATGCAGGAAAAGATCCCAGGCAGTATTTAGCACTTAAAGAATTTCATCCGGACTGGCTGGTAAAACGTTGGCTCAAACAATTCGGTTTTGAAGGGGCGCAGGCTTTGTGCCGCTTTGATAACGAGCCACCGCCTCTGACACTGCGTGTAAACACTTTGGTGATTGACCGCAAAACACTTCTGGCGAGTCTGCAGGAGGATGGCTTTGAGGCCGAACCTTCCAAATGGTGCGAAGATGGTATCGTCTGTACCAAGATCCCGGCGCTCAGTGTTTTGTTCAGTAAATACAACGATATGTTTTATGTGCAGGACGAAAGCTCGATGCTGGTAGCGCCGGTTTTAGCACCTCAGCCCGGGCAGACAGTTATCGACGTTTGCAGTGCGCCGGGCGGTAAAACGACCCATTTAGCGCAGCTGATGCAAAACAAAGGCGTTATCTACGCTACTGATATCCACGAGCATAAAATCAAGCTGATCGAAGAAAACAGCAGGCGGCTGGGCATTACAATCATTGAGCCGTCGCTGCAGGATGCGGCAGAGTTTAAGCCTGAGTGGGCGTCAATGGCAGACTGCGTGCTGGTAGACGCTCCATGTTCGGGGCTGGGCGTACTGCGCCGTCGTGCCGAAGCACGCTGGAAGAAAAATAAGCTTGATCTGAAAACTTTCCCGCCGCTGCAGCGCGATATTCTGCGCAATGCTGCCCGTTATGTCAAACCTGGCGGCAGGCTGGTCTATAGTACCTGCACTTTAGAGCAGGCCGAAAATCATTACATTCCCGCTGAATTTTTAGAAAATAATCCCAACTGGCAGTATGCCGGTTTTCAGCACCCGCTGACAGGTGAAACAGTGGACGAATTGCAGCTGCTGCCGCAGCACGATGGTACCGATGGTTTCTATATCTGCGCTTTGGTGCGTAAGGAGTAGGCTGTGAAAAAAGAGCTTTTTGGCTTATCTTTAATTGAATTACAGGAACTTTTGGTGGCTGCCGGATTGAAGAAATTCCGCGCGGCTCAGGTTTATCAATGGTTATACCAAAAATCCGTAACTGCTTTTGATCAGATGCGCAATCTTTCCAAAGCGGATATCGCTATCTTAGAAGCAAACTTTACGCTCCTGCCGCAGCAGCTTAAAATCCTGCGCGAGCAGGTATCGCAGGACGATCTGACCCGCAAGGTGCTGCTCGAATTTCCGGACGGCAATTCGGTCGAGACCGTACTGATGCGCCATGATTATGGTTACAGCGTCTGCGTATCCAGCCAGGTCGGCTGCGATATGGGGTGTGCTTTCTGTGCCAGCGGCCTCAGCGGCTGCATTCGTAATCTGACCGCCGCTGAAATTTTAGCACAGGTTTATATTTTTAACAGTATGCTGGTCGGAGAAGGTAAGCAGGTCAGTCGTATTGTCGTTATGGGCAGCGGCGAACCGATGCTTAATTTTGACGCCGTTATCGGCGCACTGCAGTTCCTGCATCAGGAAAATACGCTGTATATGAGTTACCGGAACATGACGATTTCTACCTGCGGTATTATCCCAGGTATCGAAAAGCTGACGCAGCTGGGACTGCCGATCAATCTGGCAATTTCGCTGCACGCAGCCGAGCCTGAGCTCAGAACCGAGCTGATGCCGGTCAACAAAGGTTTTCCTTTTCAGGACGTCATCCAGGCTGCTGAAGCTTATGTCGGTTATACCGGCAGGCAGGTGACTTATGAATATATTCTGATTGCCGGCAAAAATGACAGCCCTGTAGCAGCCGAGCTGCTGGCTAATCATTTGCGGTTCAAACATGCCAGCGTCAATTTGATTCCGGCCAATCCAGTGCCAGAAAAAGGCTTTGAACGCCCATCAAAAGTGGTTGAAGCATTTTTAAAGGTACTGCAGAAACATAAAATCAATGCCACCGTCCGCAGGGAAATGGGCAAAGACATCGATGCCGCCTGTGGACAGCTGCGCGCCAGGTTTGCCCAAGAGCAGCAGGACTGAAAGCAGCGGCGTTATTAGTGACAAAAACAGACATAAGCTATAAAGTTAGGAGGTTCGTCAATGTTCGTTATCAGTAAAACCCATGTGGGCATGGTAAGAACTGTCAACGAAGATGCTTTGTTGACAACAGGACCTGAGCTTTTTGCGCTGGCTGACGGTATGGGCGGCTATGCAGCCGGAGAAACCGCCAGCAGGGAAGCCTTACAGGTTTTGCAGCAGGAAGCGGAAAAATTTAAGGAGCTTACTGGCACCGAGTTATGCACCGCCATGCGTGAAACAGTGCAGCAGGCTAATAAGCATATCAGGCAGATGGCTCAAAGTGAAGTACAGTATCATGATATGGGCACGACGCTCGTGGCAGTATATCTGGCGGCAGACGGTAAAGCTTATGCGGTCAACGTAGGTGACAGCAGACTTTATACATGGAGTGCCGGCACTTTACAGCAGGTCACTCGCGATCATTCTTACGTCGCAGAGTTATTGGCCAACGGCGAAATCACTGCACAGGAGGCTTTTAAGCATCCACAGAAAAATATCATTCTGCGCGCTGTTGGAGCCGAAGACGAGCTGGAAGTAGATTGCTTTACTCTGGAGCTGACAGCAGATACCAAGCTGCTTTTATGCAGTGACGGTTTAAGTGATATGGTGGATGACAGACAGATCAGCGAGATTCTGCAGGCACATCAGACGGCCGAAGCTGCCGAAGTGCTGCTGGAAGCTGCCTTAGACAACGGCGGCAGAGATAATATTTCGCTGATCCTGATAGACTTGACCCCGACCGAGGAGGATAACAGATCATGACAGATATGGTAGGAAAATTTTACATAACCGTTATAAGATCCTGCGTCCTGTCGGCGTCGGTGGTATGGCGGAGGTTTACCTGGCACAGGATATGCTGCTGGACCGGGAAGTCGCCGTAAAAATACTGCGCGCTCAGTTCAATAACGATAAAAGCCTGCTCGAACAGTTCCGCCGCGAGGCTCAGTCCGCCGCAAGGCTGATCCACCCTTCAATTGTCAATATTTTTGACGTTTGCGAAGAAAACAGTTTGTATTTTATCGTTATGGAATACGTAGATGGTAGAACATTGAAAAGTATTTTAGAGGAGCAGGGCCCACTCAAACCTTTCTGGGCCGTGCATATTGCCTGTGAGCTGGCTGCCGCTTTGCAGCATGCCCATAACCGCAATATTATTCACTGCGACATCAAACCGCATAATGTCCTTATCAATAAAAGCATGACGCCTAAAATCGCCGATTTCGGTATCGCGCGTATGGTCACCAGTCAGACGATGGTCTATACATCGTCTGTGATAGGTTCGGTGCATTATCTGTCGCCAGAACAGGCTGGCGGCTGTCCCGTAACGGCTCAGTCCGACATCTATTCACTGGGCATCGTTTTGTATGAAATGCTGACGGGACACGTGCCTTTTGACGGCAAAACTGCCGTTGCTGTGGCGATGATGCACCTCGAAAAAACGCCGCCGCCGCTGAAAAGCTATGATCCAGACTTGCCTGATTCTCTGCAGGAAGTAATTGACAAAGCGCTTGCCAAAGACCCGGCCGACCGCTATGCGACCGCCGAAGAAATGTGGCAAGACCTTTATAATATCAAAACTAAAATGCTGCAGGAAAGCGTTGAAGAAGATTATGCCGAAATGCTGGGTATTACAGCGATCTCGAAAAACGAGCTGGCCGAGCCTACCGGAAAAATTTACGACTGGGCCAACGATAACGAGGAAGGCGCTCCTGAAGAAACCATTATCATGAAACCGGCCTTCAACAAAAGTACTGACGAGATAGTGCAGGAAGCTGCCGCTATCAACAGGCGGGAACGCCGGAACAAATACATCAAGCTGTTTGCACTGGTCGCTATATTGTCCGCTGTCTTTTTAATGGTCGGTAACGTGTTCAGCCGCAAAACAGTTGATGTGCCTAACGTAGTTGGTAAATCGGTAGTGGAAGCGCAGAAAACCTTGGAAAAATCGGGCTTTACTGTAAAACTGGACGAAGAATATGACGAGAAGGTGACTCCGGGCTACGTTATCAAACAAGAACCGGAAGGCATCAGTAAGCGTAAGGAAGGCAGCGAGATCACTTTGGTAGTAAGCAAAGGCCTGGAAATGCTGGAAATGCCTGATTTGATTGGAAGAAAGCTGGATAATGCCAAAAAGTTTTTAAGTGACCTGGGTTACGAAACTGGTGTTGTAACTTATAAATTTGTGGCAGGCAAACCGGCCGATTCTGTTTTGGAACAGGCCCCAAAGGCTAAAAACAAGACACCGAAGGGATCGAAGGTAGATCTGGTTGTATGCCGCGATCCCAAAGACCTGTCGATGCCGGACGTAATGGGCAGCAGCTTGAATGATGCTAAAAAAGCCCTGACCGAGTTAGGTATCATGGATATTACCGTACGTTATGTTGAAAGCGGCAGCAGTGAGGGCAGCATAGTAGGTATGGAACCGCCTGCAGGCTCTAAGTTTGCCGCCGACGGTAAAGTTGTATTGCAGGTATCATCCGGCAGTCATCCGCAAAGCGTCAATAAATATGCCGAATTCGTCGTGCCCCAGGGCAGCGGTACCCAGGATGTGCAGATCATCCTGATCGATGCCAACGGACAGCGAACTGTTTATCAGGGCGCGCAGAAAGCCGGCGTACGTATACGCCAAAGTGGAAGTTACCGGCAGCGGCAAAGTGCAGTTCTTCTGTAACAATAAAATGGTCGAGGAGAAAAATCTGTGAGTATCGGCCAGGGAAGAATCATCAAAACCTATAACGGTTATTACTATGTCGACAGCGGTACCGACGAGCTTGTCACCTGCAAGGTCAAAGGCAAGCTTAAGCAGATCAGGTTTTCACTCTGCACTGGCGACATAGTTGAATTTGAAACCAATCATAACGGCGAAAGTATGATTACCAGGATTCTGACGCGGCGTAATTTTATGCTGCGGCCGACTATCGCCAACGTCGATCTGATCATCGTCGCATTTGCCTGTATCAACCCCGATTTCAGCTACCTGCTGGCCGATAAGCTGCTGGTACTGGCAGAGCAGGCTGGTATCCCGGCCGTTATCTGCCTTAATAAAATCGACTTGGCACCGGCGGGGCTGGTGGCCGAGATCGAAGCTGTTTATAAACGGGCTGGCTACGAGGTCTATGCGATCTCTGCGCAGCAGGGAATCAATGTTGGCAAGCTGAAAGATCGGCTGTACGGTAAAATAACTGTATTTGCCGGACCTTCCGGCGTGGGCAAGTCATCGACCCTCAACGCTATCGAACCCGGTATGCAGCTGGTGACAGGCAGTGTCAGCGAAAAAATAGGGCGTGGCAAACACACCACGCGCTTTGCACACCTGCTGCCTTTTGCCGGCGGTTATCTGGCAGACACTCCCGGTTTTGGCAATTTGAATTTAGAAGAACTGGACGATAAAAAACTGGCGGCATGCTTCCGTGAATTTGCAGGCTTTGAAGAGGGTTGTAAATTTACGCCCTGCACACATACGCACGAACCGATATGCGGCGTCAAAGATGCGCTGGCAGCCGGAGAGATAGCGCAGTCGCGTTACGAATCGTACCTGACTATTTTAGAAGAAATAAAATCCAAAAAGGAAAAGGACGGAAGAAAATGATCAAAGTAGCGCCTTCAATCTTATCTGCCGATTTTGCTTATCTGGCAGACGAAATTAAAAAAATCGAAACTGCCGGGGCCGACTGGGTGCATATCGACGTGATGGACGGTGCCTTTGTGCCGAACCTGACTTTTGGCGCGCCGGTCGTTAAAAGATCCGTAAGGTCACCGATCTCTTTTTTGACTGTCACCTGATGGTCAACAATCCCGAGCAATATATCGACGATTTTGCCGATGCCGGCGCGGATATGGTAGTAGTACACGCCGAAGCTACCAAACATCTGCACCGCTGTGTGCAGTACATCAAAAACAAAGGTATGCAGGCCGGCGTGGCTTTGAATCCGGCTTCGCCACTATGCCTGGTGGAAGAGATTCTGCCGGATGTGGATATAGTGCTTTTGATGAGCGTCAACCCCGGTTTTGGCGGTCAAAGCTTCATTGAAACCACAGTACCCAAAATCGCCCGGCTGCGGAAAATGATTGACGATGCAGGCCTGAACATAGAGATACAGGTAGACGGCGGCATCAACGATAAAACCTCCAAACTGGTACGTGAAGCAGGTGCGACTGTACTGGTTGCAGGTTCGTATGTTTATGGCGCTGCTGATACCAAAGCGGCGATTGCCAGTTTAAAAGCATAATTACAAAGCTAAAAAACAAAAACACTGCAAATTTTGCAGTGTTTTTTATTTTTTAGTAAAGTTTTTCCTACTTTAAAGCAGGAAAAATGTTTCTGTAAAATAAAATACCCCTAAAGCAGGTTAGAAACCTTACTTTAGGGAATTAGCTGCTGCCTATAACATATTTAAGGGCGGCAAACCTTGCAGGGAGCCATACCCATATCGATTGCTTCCTGGCGACTGGAAAAATAAATACGGTTACTTTCGTTCATTTTACGTTCCCAGCGACAGCCCTGATAATGAAACTTCCAGCTGTTGCGGTTACCAATATAAGTTGCAGCGTAGGCTGCCAGAGGAATAGATAAAGCAATGATAAATGCGAGGGTGACAGTTATAAATTTCTTCATAAGAGATCACTTCCGGATTGTGGATTTTATTTGCTTTTATTACAGATATTATAACATATGTTCAATTTATTAAATATAATTACAAATAAATTGAAATGAAATTATTTTCCAATCGTCTGCTTTAGCAGGCGGTTTTTATGCCTTTGGGAGGATATAAAAGGCAAAGTGAGGAGTAGCTTAAAAGCCATGTCAAAACTTAGTAACAGTGTTTAGGTGGCAGGTAGGCAGCTGTGTTGGCAGTGGTAGAGCTGTACCGGCAAAGTATGCGGATTAGAAACTTAAAAAGGCGCAGACGCCGATAGTTTTAAAGTCGCTGGCGTAATGCGCCCCAAGACTCGAAAAAGTATTACACAGACTCAAAGCAAGTGTCTTGCGGGGGGGCACAAGTGTGCTATAATTGCTATGGATATAATAATTACAAATATTTTTGAATTCAAACAAAAGAAACAATGCTTTTGCTGAGAATTTTAAAGAGAAATCAAACGTTGGGAAAGGCTGGAATGAAGTATGTACGATGAAAACTGCCTTCCGTATATTGGCAGTAATATCCGTCTGCAGTTGGGCAAGAACAGCAAAGACGATCGTAATTTTAGTGTTAGTTTGTATAAATAATCTCAATATCAGTTCCGCAGTAATACTGCGAGGATATAAGTAAGTTCTTCTAAGGGGGCAAAATAACAGGATAAAGATAAAAATAACATGAGGTTGAGTTTATAACAGGTTGCTGTCTGTGATTCTGCCTGTTATAAACGTATATTTGCTGCAGCGGTGGATAACCAACAGTTACTGGAATTTATTTAGATAAGCTTGGGAAACTGGATGGCAGGTACTGCAGGGGACTGCAAAAACAAGTGAAAAATTATGAGGAGCGATGAAAATGGCAGGAAAAGAAAAATTTTTGAGTAAAAGGATTTTAGCAACATTACTGGCTGGGGCAGTACTAGGAGTCTGTAATCTGATGCCAGTATATGCAGCCAACAGCGGCGGAACCTGGAGCGGTGAAAGCTGGACTAAAGATGATGAATATATAGGCGACAAGAGTCCAACTGGTTCTACAGTTGTGATTGCTGAAGATAATAGTGGAAAAAGAGTTTATGGTGGTAAAGATAATAGGGCAGCTGTTGCAAATAATACAGTAACAATAACTGGTACGATTGGAAATGCTTATGGCGGTGCTGGCAGTGATTATGATGTTAGCAGTAATCACGTTATTGTTGATGGCGGGACAGTGACAAATACTCTGCAAGGTGGGGTATTGACCGCTAATGGAGATACAGAGCTGGGCAATGCTGTAAATAATAAAGTGACTATTAAGAACGGCACAATAGATGCTTCCGTTTACGGCGGAGCTGTCAATGGTGAGGGCAATGCTACCGGTAATGAAGTGATTATCGAGAGTGGTACAATAACAGGTATGGTTTTTGGTGGCAGTGCTGCAGAAAATGGATATACAAAAGGTAATAAAGTAACAGTAACAGAAGGTACATTCAGTAATAAGATTTATGGCGGAAATAGTAAAAAAAATAAAAGCAATAATAATATTGTTACAATAAACGGTGGAACTTTTACAAATACAAATACGATGACTGATGGAATTTATGGCGGCTACAGTGCACAAAACACTAATGATTATGTAGCAACGGGTAATCAGGTAATTATCAATTGTGGTACGTTCACAAGTAAAGTTTATGGTGCTTATTCCCAATGTGGTAAAGTTAAAGAAAATGGAGTTGCAGTCGGCGGCAGTACTACGGAAATGAAAAATGTTTATGGTGGCTATGTCAATGATGCCAATACAGCCGAAAAGAACTGGGTAACTGTAACAGACGGAAAAATTGATAACGTTGTCGGTGGCTATAGTTGGTCAGGTGATGCGATAGAAAACTGTGTTATAATCAGCGGCGGAACGATAAGTAAAGGCGTTAAAGGTGGACAGACGGCAGATGGCAGTGCTAATGGTAATAAGGTTATTATCAGCGGCGGCGAAATAAACAGTAAGATCTATGGCGGATATTGTACAAGTGAGCCGGCAGATGGCAATGAAATAACTATCAGTGGTGGTAAGATAAACAGTGAGGTTATTGCAGGTGGTAGAAGCGGCAATGGAACTGCGATAAATAATGTTATCACAATAAACGCCGCCAGCGGAGAAAAGCCTGTCTTTAGCGCTGATACAATAATTTATGGTGGCGATAATACAACTTCTTCTAAGGATAAACGTACAGGAAATACATTGAACCTCCAAACTAAAGGGTTAGAAATGAAAAATATAGCAAATTTTGAGAATTTAAATTTTTATCTACAGGAGGATACCATTAATGGAGATACGATACTGACCTTGACTGATGATAAAGGTACTGATATTTCCGGCAGCAATGTCAACGTAGGTATGGCAGGTTCGACCAGTACCTTGCAGGTCGGTGATATGGTAAATCTGCTGACCAACAGCAACGGTATAACAGCTGATAACGTTACTTATGGCAGGCTGCAGCAGGGCGTCAGCATCAAGTACGAATTTACAACTGATCTGAGCGGTAATAGTATCGTTGCTACAGTGGATAAAGCTCCTGTCAAAACAACGGAACAGAGCAAATCACCGGTAGAGACGCAGATTGCCAGTGCCGCGTTTGTCAACAGTGGTGCAGATACGGTGGCCGGCAGCGGTATTGCCAACGCTGTACAGACAGCTGGCAGAAGCAGCGCGGAAATGTTCGGAGCTTCTGGAGGCGGCAATATGCGTTATAAAAGCGGTTCTTACAGTGATATGCGGGGTTATAACCTGGCGCTGGGTTTTGCCAAAGCCATACAAAACAACGCCGGCAAGCTTACCTATGGCCCGCTGCTGGAATACGGCTGGGGCAATTACACCAGCCATTTAGACAGTGGTATTCGCGCTGACGGTAATACTAAATACTATGGCATAGGCATGATAGTGCGTCAGGATAATAACAGCGGTTTATATTATGAAGGCAGTGTGCGCTACGGCCGTATGGATGCTGATTACGCCAGCGGCGATATGATCGGCGCCGGCGGCAGTAAGGTTTATGCTGACTATGACAGCAGCAGCAGTTACTACGGAGCTCATGTTGGTATTGGCAGGGTCAGTAAACTGAACGATACTGTAAAAGCAGATATTTATGCCAAGCTCTTGTATACGCACCAAAGCGGTGACAGTGTGATTTTAGGCGGTGCTGGTAACGGAGAAGTTTATGACTTTGACGCAGTCAACAGCACTCGTGCCAGATTGGGAGCTCGTCTGAGCAAAGAAAACGGTGAGCGTGGTACTTATTATGCAGGTTTGGCGTATGAATACGAATTTGACGGCGAAGCAAAAGCAACGGTCAAAGGTCTGAGCACGCCGGCACCCAGTATCAAAGGCAGCAGCGGTATGTTGGAGCTGGGTTATATCATCCAAAATAAAGATGTGAACGCGCCTGCTGTCGACATTGGCTTTCAGGGCTGGAGCGGCAAAAAGCAGGGCTTCAGCGGTAATATCAATTTTATCTGGAAGTTTTGATTAGGGAATGCATTTGTGTCTTTCAATTTTTATAATTTAAAACGGCTGTAAAAATGTGCTGATAATAGTTGTTAAAACTTCGACAGAATACATAAAAACAATGGCGGTATGGATATTATTTCCGTATCGCCATTGTTTTTTCTGTTGACAGCAAATTGGGGGGGCTGATGGCACTGCAATGCCCACTGGTGAGTGACGGAAAATGCGGCATGAAAGCAGGGCAGTCACGGGTAAAAAGCAGACGTCCGTCAGCAAGTGAAAAGCGGCATGAATAGCTGGTTATTGCCTATTCCCAAACTGAATGGCAGCGATAGTTTTTTGGAAATTCCGAAAACGCATATCCTTGCGAAGTAACTGAATTGCTATTAGGAGCAGTCAGTTCTAGTATATAGACAAGGGGTAAACCTTACCAAGTAAACGATGACAAAGGAGGTCAAAAACATGGCAAAAGTTTACAAAGATTTGAGAGAGTTTTTAAAAACATTAGAAGAAGAGGGTCAGCTGATCCGCGTTAAAGATGAGGTCGATCCGGAACCTGATATTGGCGCTGCCGGACGTGCCTGTGCTAATATGGATAAAAAACCGGCTGTTTTGTTTGAGAAGGTGAAAGGTTATAAATATTCTGTTGTAACCAACGTTCACGGTTCCTGGGCTAATCATGCTTTGATGATGGGTATGCCTAAAGACACTCCTGTAAAGGAACAATTTTTTGAATTGAACCGCCGCTGGGATAAATTCCCGGTGCCGCCGGTAATCGTTCCTCGTGAAAAAGCTCTGTGTAAGGAAAATACCATCAGCGAAAATATCAATTTGTTTGAGATTCTGCCGCTTTACAGGATCAATGATCAGGATGGCGGTTTCTTCCTTTCGAAAGCCTGTGTCGTTACCGGTGATCCGGCTGAACCTGATAATCTGGATAAGCAGAATGTCGGCACTTACCGCATCCAGGTCAAGGATATCGACCGTATCGGTATCCAGGCTTTGCCTTTCCATGATATCGCTATCCAGCTTGCTAAGGCTGAAGAAGTCAACGAGCCTTTACCGGTAGCTATTGCACTGGGCAATACTCCGCTGGTCACCTTTATGGCAAGCACTCCTGTCAACTATGACCAGAACGAATACGAATTCGTCGGCGCGTTGCAGGACGGTGTTCCTACTGAAATCACTAAAGCCGATACTGCTGAGCATTTGTATGTTCCTGCTCATGCTGAGGTTATCCTTGAAGGCTATATCATTCCTCGCGTTCGTACCTGCGAAGGTCCGTTCGGCGAATTCCCGGGCTCTTATTCCGGCGCCAGAAACCAGTGCGAGATCAAGATCACTCATATCACATACCGCACAAATCCGATATTTGAAAACCTGTATTTGGGTATGCCCTGGACTGAGATCGATTATCTGATGGCTCTTAATACCAGTGTGCCTCTGTATAAACAGCTGAAAGCTACTATGCCTGAAGTGCAGGCAGTCAATGCTATGTATACTCATGGTATCGGCGTTATCATTTCAACTAAAGTCCGTTACGGCGGCTTCGGCAAGGGTGTTGCTTTCCGTCTGCTGTCTACTCCGCATGGTATGCCTTATTCCAAGGTCATTATCGTCGTCGATGAGTTTGTCGATCCGTTTAACCTGGAGCAGGTTATGTGGGCGCTTACTACCCGCGTCAAACCAAGCAAGGACGTTGCGATCATCCCGAATTGCGCAGGTATGCCGCTTGATCCGTCTTCGGTACCGGCAGGCATGCATGACAAGCTGATCATAGACGCAACTACTCCGGTCGCTCCAGAACCGAATCCGCGTTCTGTTGAATTGTTGAAACCGTCTCCGGCTACTCCGAAATGGGAAGCTATTTTCAGAGACTTTATGGCTGCACAAAAATCAATGATAATTTGAGGTATAAAGGAGGCAGATTTTTATGAAATGTCCGCGTTGTGATGCTGATACAGTAAGAGTTATGACTAAATCCCCGGTTGGCGATGTTTGGGAAGTTTATGTCTGCGATACCTGCAGTTATTCCTGGCGTTCTACCGAAGAAATTCATGTACATGATGTATTTAAACTAAAACCGGAAGATATTCCTAATTTACAGCAAATTCCGCCGGTTCCACCTTTAAAGAAATAAATGGCTGCTTGGGGCTTGGACAAGTCCTTGGTTGGCGGGGGAGTTAGCTCCCCCGCTTTTTTTATATAATTGCGGGGTGAAAAATTATGGCAGAGCTGAAAACACAGCTTGATCTGCAGCAGATACCAAAAATAGTAGGCGAGGATGGGACGCAGCTTTTGGCACGCTGCTACGCGGTGCTTGAGCATACCAGGTGGCCGCTTTATATCGTGGGACCTTCGGGCAGCGGCAAAAGTATTATCGCGATGAACCTGGCCAGGCAGTATGCGCTGGCTAAAAATGTGCCAGCCTATTATGTGCAGCTGAGTCCAGAACAGACGAAAACAAGCCTGATTTTGGGACTGAGGCTGGAAAACGGCAGTCTGGCAGTTAAGAACGGAGTTGTGGCAGATTGTATGGAGCGTGGCGGCATTATCATCGTCGATGAGGCGACACATTCGGTACAGGAGATTTTGCTGATGTTCAACAGTATACTGGACCGGACTTCGGTAACGGCGATCGGCGATAAGATGATTTATGCACACGAGGATTTTCGGATCGTGTTCTGCTCGAATGACAGCAGATATTCCGGCAACGTTAAGCTGCCGCAGAGCTTTGCTCAGCGTCTGGTTTCATTTTATTTCGATTATCCGACGGCGGAAGATGAGTTTTTGATAGTTGAACAGATAGTAGCGGAGGAGTGCCGTGCCAACGATGTTGTACCGGTAAGCCTAAAGCGTTATATTATTGAGTTGATGCGCGAGGTACGCAGCAATACTTATCCACTGTCGGTACGCAATGCAGCTATTGCCGTAGTTCTGTGCAATTTGGAGCTTTTGCGGCGCCCAGAGTGGCGGCAGACGATGATAGATTCTTATTTTTATGATAATCGGAATGTTGAAAGCATCAAGAGGTATCTGGCAAAAAGGGTGTTGGGCTGTGAGGCGGCAAGCGTTACTGATTTGACAGACAGGCGGATCATGGAGCTGGAGCAGGCCTTGAGCGCGATTGGAATCTTAACTTTTAAAGAGATTATTTTGCAGAGCTTTATGTATTATCTGGATGTAGACCTAGGTTTTTATGATTTGCAGATGGTGAAGGAGAAGCTTGAGTCTTCAATTATTTAAGGTGATTGTTATGGAAAATTTTGCGGTATTATGCCCGGAACTGGCTTTTAAAATAGAATATTATGTTGATGCGGCTGCATATCAAGGCTCTGTTGGCACAGAATGCGGACAGCTGTGCTGCTGTACTGGAAGTCGTGAGGACGGGTATGTGCTGGCTGTCAACTGCGAATGGTTGCTGGAGGCATGGCAGCATTCAGCTTTGCATGGGCTACTTTCGTCAGAGAGTTTTACTGATGCGTTTGTTGTAAGTGAACTGAGTGTTTTGCGGTATGAAAAGACGGCGTTGTTTACGGGGACGGAGGGGTACAGGCACTTGGAGCGACTTAAGAAGGATATTTTATACCGATGCATCTATAGAAGTCTGTTTAGGACGTTCTGTGAGTATAAGCTAGCGCGTGAGCTGCCTGAGTTTGGCAAGCTGCTGACACTACTGAATATGACGACACAGGATGTGGAGTTGGAGCAGCTTGTGAAGTATTTGCCTCAGCGTGGTCAGCTGGAAGCTTTACAGGTGTTTTTGAAGTACGGTATCATCGAGCCGCAGGGGGACAGTAGTTTTTATGATTTTATGGTACCTCTGGCCTTGACTACGGTACGGACGGAGCTGCAGAATTTGATCGTGGTGACGGATTTGCTGACAGAATGGCTGCAGGGATTGCGGATGACGTCAGAAATCACACCTGTGTGGGAGCAGAAAGCTGCTGCGGCAGGAACTGCCGGTTCTATGTCGATGCTGAAGGTGCTCAGCGAAGAAGAATTATGCGAGATTGTACGGAAAGAGCATATCCGTGAACTGAAAGCAAAAATGCAGAATGCCGCATCACAGACAGGTAAGCTGGCAGGCGTAGGGCGTATGGTAAGCAGGTCGGGCGACACTTCACAGTTCTTTTTGGATACAGTACGGAAATACAGGCGCGAGATCGGCGAGCTGGAATATATTTTTAAGCAGAGCTTTACGTCGATGAAGATCATTGGTGCTTATGACGGCGACGTTAACCTAAAAAAGCAGCAGGAAGCGTATCTGGCCTCTAAAACAGCGGAGGAAAGCAGGGTTTATCAGTATTACTTGCGGCGTAAGGTATCGGTAGATATTATGATCATACGCGATGTTTCGGGCAGTACGTACCGATTTGAACGTGAATATGCAGAAGCGCTGATCGAGATTTTAGCGGCAGTTAATAATTTTGACGGTATCAGAACACTGGTAATAGATTTTGAGGGCGGGGCCAAAGTACGTAAAAGTTTTATTGATAAAGCCGAGCAGACTTCGATCGTACCGTTGTCTGGAGGGGGGACTAATCTGCTGCCGGCGGTGCGGTTGCTGCAGGAACAGGTGCTGAAGGGGAAGCGGAGATTGTTGTTTCTATTATCGGATGGAGAGATCAACGACCGTGAGCAGGCCGAAAGGGAGTTGAACGATTATTGCCGCAGGAATCAGATTGAGATGGTGAAGATAACTTTTGACGAAGAGGATAAATATGGCTATGAGCATACGACAATCATAAATCTGCACAGGTTTCTTGCCCGCAGGATTATCGAAAAGGGGGCGGCATACTGATATGGAAGGTTTGTTGAAGTGCCCGCATGGCCTGGTTACAGGCTGCGAGGAGCGGCAGGGGTTGAAAATCTATCGACATCTGCAGGACGGTGAGGCGTGTGGATTGCTGAATGGGTTACAGCTGACGCCGGAGGAAATTTTGCTGGAAATGGGGCAGACTTTTGTGAGCAGCGGTAATTTCACAGCTTTAGCACCATATGTGCGTGGTGGTGAACTTGCTGAGGGATATGTACCGCCGCAGGCCAGCACAGCGCTGAACGAATTTCTTTTGTTTTTTCACGCCAGTGCAGCGGTACGGAGTTTGATTTATGAAACAGTACTGACGGCTGCCGTAAGTGACGACGATATTACTTTTAAGGAGCTGCTGGAGCTGGCGCTGTTTGCTTTGTGTTATGCTCGCTTTCAGGAGGAGACCAGGACGTATAAACGGAAAGTAAAAGAGTTGCTGCCATATTTTGGCGCCGGTTTGTTGGACGTTTTAGCAGCGTTAAAAATAGACTATTCGCGGCAATCGGCTGTCAGCTGTTTTTATGAGGAGTATTTCTTCCAGTTGAAGTATGAATTTTGGGACAGGGAAGTAAGTCCGGAGAGACACAAACAGTGGCAGGCAGTGAAGCTGCTGGCATTAGGTATACAAAAGAAAAATACCTGAAGCATAAATGCTTCAGGTATTTTTCTTTTACTATTATTTTTTGAATAATTCAGGAACCCATTTGGCTGGATCGACTTCTTTAAATTTGCTGCGCTGGAAGTGCTCTTTAAGCCCGAAAGGTACGGTGCAGTCAAAAATAGTTTTGCAGGATATACCAACATCGCGGATCGAAGGTGAAAATTCGGGGGATTGGGAAGGATCGAGCGGATGGCAGCGAACGCCTGGGATAGTGATAACGTCGACATCGCCCTGGAAACGGGTATTCAAAGCCCACAGTACGTCGTCGGTATCAAACAGATCAACATCGTCGTCGACCAGGATAACGTGTTTCAGTTCCGAGAAAGCAGAGAAGGCTAGCAGAGCAGCCTGTCTTTGACGGCCTTCATCAGGCGGAGCTTTTTTGACGAATTGGATAACGGCCATATATTTGCCGCCGCCGGAGCAGTGGGCATATACGTTTTTGACATTGCCTGGCAGTGCTTTTTCCGTCATGCCGAGGATAGATGCTTCAGTCGGTATACCTGCCATATTGACGTGTTCTTCGGAAGGACCGATGCAGGATTGCATGATCGGGTCGCGGCGGTGGGTAACTGCTTTGACTTTGATCAGCGGGATTGCTGGTTTCATAGCGCCGGTATAGCCCGGAAATTCCGGCATTGCTTTACCGGTATTGCTGTTTTGGTCTTCGCGGACGCGGACATCAGGCAGCAGTTCGCCTTCGATAACATATTCTGCACGGGCGATAGCCTTTTCGTTGATAATTTTGCACTGTACCATTTGCACGCCTTCGCCCCGTATACTGCCGGCTATGCTCAATTCATTGAAGCCGAGTGGAGTTGTAGGTGGTTCGAAGCAGGCGGCGATCTCGATGGCCGGGTCAACGCCGATACTGATGGAGATCGGCATCGGTTTACCGGCTTTTTCGTATTTCTGACGGAATACGTCTAAGTGACGGCCTGGAACGAAATACATGGATATTTCGTCTTTGCCCTGCAGGCAGAGGCGGTGGATAGTAATATCGGTATCGCCGGTTTCAGGATCGGTGCCGTAGCAAAGCCCCATGGTTACATATGGGCCGGCGTCTTCTTCAGTATTGGTAGGGGCTGGGATCAGCTTGCGGATATCAAAGCCCTCTTCTGTTGCCAGATGCACTACTTCCTGACAGGGTGCCTGGTCAGCACTTACAACTACCGGAGCGATCGGGGTGGATACGGAGTCTTTTAAAAGAAAGCCCAGCTTTTCGGGTTCACATCCCAGCAGGTGCCCGACACGGGCACGGCTTGAAAGTACGCCGATAGCGACTTTAGCGCCGGGATGGCCTTTAACATTATTGAAGATCATGGCAGGTCCTAAGCGAGTCGGGCGTTTAACGGTGCCTTTGGCACCAACATAGCGGTAAATACCGGAGATCTCGGCACGTGGATCGGCCTCGACGTTGGTTTCCACCAACTGTCCGGGGATGGTACGCAGATAGTTGAGTGCGGAACGTAAATCATTGATTTTAGTAGTCATAATAAAGCCTCCTTAAATATACTGTACTGTGAATGGGAAGCTGCTGCCTGCAAGAAAGTAGAATCATTTTTGCGGAGACTGTTTTTTGCAATATCTAACAGTTTTCAGCTGACCGGTTTCAGAGCTGCACCAACTGACACCGGTGTTCAAGCAGCATTTCCTCTTAGGAACATCATAATACGAGTGGGAGTTTGAAGGCTATTCTAAATAGCAAAGTTGTTTTGACATATTGGAAAGATATAACCAATAGTTTGCATTAATAAACTTTTAATTCTATAAAGGCAAGACGTTATGCTCTATTGGAATACGAAAAAGCCTGCTTTTACCGTATAATCGTAGTAGATAAGCAGCTTCAGGCTGGGCAGAGTGAAAGCAGGTGAGAGAAATGAATTTTAATCAGTTGAGATATTTTGTCGCTATTGTCAAGCATGGCAGTTTTTGGTCGGCAGCACTGGAAGAATACATTTCTCAGTCTTCGCTGTCCAAGCAGATCAAAGCTTTGGAAACCGAGCTTGGGGTAGTGTTGTTTAACAGGACCGGTAATAAGATCACTCTGACGGAAGCAGGCCAGTGTTTTTATGATTATGCGCTGCAGCTGCTGGAGACAAAAAACGAAATGCACCAGGAGCTGATGGCTTTTGAAGATACGCCGATCGAAGAAGTGAAATTCGCTTCGATTCCAATCGTCAGTTCCTATAAGATATCAACGCTACTTTCTGAGTTTCAGAAAGTCAATAAAAATCGCAGGCAGGTCGTTAATTATAATATTCTGGAAGAAGAACAGAAAGACGTACTGATGCTTTTAAAAAACGATAAGGTGGATTTTGCTTTTGTGCGCGACGGTTTTGATCAGCTGCCCGAATATGAGCATCGGCTGTTTATGACAGACGAGATCGGCCTGATTTGTTCGCAGGAAAGTGAGCTGGCACAGCTGCAGGAATTTGATTTTTCGATGCTGCGGGATGAAAAAATCATTCTGATTTCTCCTAAATCGGAAATTTACCGGATTTTAATGGAAAAGCTGCGGAAAGTGAACAAGGAATGTAATGTGGCGGCAACGATGACACGGCATAGGAATGTGTTTTCGATGGTGGCCAATAATGTTGGTATTACCTTTTTTACAAAACGGATGCTGGAGGAAGGACACAGCATTGAAGGGCTGAAATATGTCCCTCTGACGATGCCAATCTACAGTAATGTTTACATCGTTAAACGTAAGGAAAAAACTTTGAATGCGACGACAGAAAAATTTTGGAAGTTCCTTTGCGGTAAATATCAGGAATATCAGCAATAAAAAACCACTGCTGAGCAGTGGTTTTTTATTTATTGCATTTGAAAATATTTTTGCCAATAGATCCAAAAATCCTTGGTAATTTTATTGAGGCGGCGTTTTTTGAGTTTTATCAGCGCCACATCGCTTGTGAGTTCTTCAACTAGAGGAACGGTACAGAGATGAGGGAAAAGTGTCAGGTCAACGAGACTGAGCGGCAGTAGCGAAATATTTGGCGCTGTCTGCAGGATCTCCATAAGGATCTTGTGCCTTGTTGTCAGACATTTTGTTTTTTTCTCGATGCCGTGGCGTTCAAATGCTTTCATAACGATCGTATAAATGACCGATGAGGTATCTAAAAGTGAAAGTGGGTATTTTATCAGGTCATTCAGGGAAACAGCTTCTTTTGTACTTAAAGGATGATTTTGATTGCAGACCAGAACAAAAATATCTTTCTTATATGGAATACAGTCAAAGACATCTACTTCATCAAGATAATCAGTACGTATCAGCGCAATGTCGATGGCTCCGTCAAACAGCTCTTTCATAACTTCCTGCTGGTTGGTCTCGTGCATATCGATAACGACGTTAACATCGGGTTTATAGTTGGTTGTAAATTGGGCTATCTGAGCGCTGATACCATAGGAGGATACTACAGGTATTGACCCAAAACGAATAGTATTGGACTTCTTGGTAGCAAATTCATCTAAATAAAGCAGCATATCGTTGTGTTGTTTGATGGTCATTTCAGCATATTTGGCAAATTCCGCACCTATTTCAGTCAGATAGACCTTGGAATGTTCGCGTTTGAAGAGATCGACACCCAGTTCTGTTTCCAGGGCTTTTATCTGTTTGGACATTGACGATTGGGAGATATACATATCATCGGCAGCATTTGAAAAGCTACCTGTTTTGACAATGGCCAGAAAGTATTTCAATTGATTAAGATTCATAAATTCAATCCGCCCTTCTGTGCAAATTAAAACACGATAGCAAATAGTAAAAAAATGAGATTTGTTTTAAAATCTTTACCTTCTTCATTTAAATTATATTCGATTTTGCTATATACACATATTCGAGAGTGGAATACAAGCTTTCACCTTTGGAAATTCCTAACAAGAATGACGTGTTTATTTAACTGAATTGCCTTTTAGACGGGCTGGTTCTATGATGAAAAGCAAGAAAGAGAATTGCTGGAGACGAAAGGGAAGGAGGGGAAAAAGATTTTTAGGAGCTGTCAAAAAGCTCTTGCTCATTAGCATAAGGATACTCCATAACTCAATAAATTACAATAATTAAATTTGCTGCACATAAACTTAATTATTAAAATGGATATTTTATTGGTTGTGGATGTTCAAAAGTTGTAAGAGATAGGAGGTTTTATTTGTGGGAATGAATAAAGCGAGAATAGGGTTTATTTTAGGCATTATCGTAGCACTGTTGATCGGCACGGCCGATATCCCAGGACTTGCAAGAAATGGTCAGATATGTATGGCGCTTTCTTTTATGACCGTAATTTTCTGGGGCTTTCAAATCACTCAGCCGGGTTATACTTCCGGTCTTTATCTATTACTCCTCGCAGTTTTTGGGGTTGAAAAACCTGCTCTCATTTTTTCGACCTGGACTGGTCCAATGATGTTTTTGATTGTAGGCGCTTATTTGATTGCCGGTGCAGTTAAAGAATCTGGACTTGGCGAACGTATCGCTTATAAATTTATCATTTCTTATGTAACTTCATTTAAGAGTATTATCGTGGCGATTTTTATTCTGACTTTTATCCTCAGTCTTTTGATTCCGCATCCCTGGCCGCGTGCTTTCCTGATTATGTCAGTTATGGCGGTCGTTATTAAAAGTGCGAATATTCCTCGTGTGGATGCAGTTAAAATAGGCTTTACTGTTTTTGCCGCTTCTGTTCCGGTTTCCCTGATCTTTTTGACTGGCGATGCTACTATCAGTCCGCTGGCAGTACAATCATCCGGTGTTTCTCTAGGTTGGCTTGGCTGGTTTAAATTGATGGGACCACCCAGTATTATCGTAAGTATTATTACCTGCTTTATGATTTTGTTCCTATTTAAGCCAACTCAGGAAGTACAGGTCAACAAAGAGGAAATGCGTGCTAAATTAGCAGCTATGGGTCCAATGAGTGGGAAAGAGCTTCGGACTGCCTTTTGGGTAACTTTAGCGATCATTCTTTGGATGACTGATACTCTGCATGGCGTCGATATCGGTTGGGTAACCTTGTTTATCGCAATGGCAATGAGCCTGCCTTTGGTTGGCGAAATTCTGACGCCGGCAAGCTGGAGCGGTGTTCCTCTGCATGTACTGATTTTTTTGACTGCTGCTGTTGCTATCGGACGTGTTGGCGGTGCTACCGGTATGAATGCATGGATAGCCCAGACAGTATTGCCTGGTACAGTTCCGTCTGATCCATATATTCTGGCAGCGTTTATCGCAACTATTTCAATTATTATACATATGCTTTTGGGCAGCGTTATCGCAGTTATGGGTATCATTATCCCAGCTATGATCACCTTTACCAGCCAGATGGGTATTACGCCGCTTGTTCCGGCGCTGCTCGCTTATTCGGCAGTTGCTTCTCACTATGTGCTGCCTTTCCAGCATTTGAACATGCTGGTCGGTTTGGGTGAAGATAACGGTATGTATTCACAGAAGGAAACGATCCGTTTGGGTATTCCGTTCATTATCGTTATCTATGTTATGACTGTACTGATCGAAGTTCCGTACTGGTCGATGTTAGGCTTGTTTGATAAATAATCTGCTGAAGGAGGGCTGGAGATGCGTCTGATCGTTGGTATTTCCGGAGCCAGCGGGGTCATTTTGGGCTACGAGATGTTGAAAGCCTTAAAATTGCTCCCGGATTGTGAAGTTCACTTAGTTGTAACTGAAGGTGCAGTTAAAAATTTTGAGTGCGAAACGGATCTTACCGTACAGGATGTATGCGCTCTGGCCGATGTTGTGCACAGCAATAAAAATATGGCTGCCAGTATTTCCAGCGGCTCGTTTAAAACTGATGGAATGATCGTAATACCCTGCAGTATGAAAACTGTCGCCGGGATAGCAGCCGGCTATGCAGATAATCTGCTGCTGCGTTCCGCTGACGTTTGTCTAAAGGAGGGCAGGAAGGTGGTTATCGTACCGCGCGAAATGCCTTTGAGCAGGCTGCATCTGCGTAATATCAAGGAAGCTTCTGATTACGGCTGCGTCGTTGTGCCGCCGATGCTGACTTTTTACAATGGGTCAAATTCGGTAGAAAAGCAAATGCAGCATATCATCGGTAAGGTCCTGATGCAGTTTGGTATTGATTATAAGCATTTTGTGGCCTGGAAAGGGGAGGACTAAAATGCAGGCAAAGTCTTTTTCCTTGGGAGCGCAGGAATATTTGCTGGAAGCTGTGGCAGTACGCTGTGGTGATGATCTGACGGTCGTTATCGGCGGCGGTGAAAAGCAGCATATCGGCGCTGTCGCCGTAGGCGTACCGCGCCCCAGCTTAAAAGATAAAAATATAGTTTCTTCTTCGGCATCGGTACTGTGCCTGACAGGGCATAAGGAAGACCTGCTGGCACGCAAAGCCGCCTTAGAACTGGCCAGGATGCTTGGACATACTGTTACAGTGACCGTAGGCCTGCATATCGATAATGCGTCGGCTGAGGCGATAGCGATGCTGGAAGCTAATTTTCAAGAGCTGTTACGGCAGATTTGCCTTTGGGCTGCTGCCTGACAATAAGACGAGTTTACACTCATTCCTCCATCTTTGGAAGCGGGCGGGAAGAGCAAGTCCGCCTGCTTCCAAAAAATAGTTGATGCCAGAAAGCATACTGTTTGTTCACAGGAAGTTCGCTTTTAAGAAATTGACGCTGTGGATATTTTGTGCTATATTTAGAGAGTAATTAAATACGGTAGCCTTTGGGGCAGGGTGTGATTCCCTACCGGCGGTTATAGTCCGCGAGCTTCTTTGTGAGCATGATCCGGTGTGATTCCGGTACCGACAGTATAGTCTGGATGAGAAAAGGCGGCTATGAGTTTGTTTACTGAGCCATAGACAAAACCCCCAAAGGTTTTGCCTGTGGTTTTTCTAATTTCAGGGCATATCGTAAGCTTACTTGAAGAAGGTGACTTGATGGACGATGAATTATATATGCGGCAGGCGCTGGCTTTAGCCTGTCTGGCTGAAGGTGATACCAGCCCCAATCCTATGGTAGGTGCAGTGATCGTCAGTGCTGATGGAGAAGTTGTAGGCGAAGGCTATCATCATAAGGCAGGGCAGCCTCATGCCGAGATCAATGCGTTGAAGGAAGCAAAAAAGCTGGCCCGCGGCGGAACGATATATGTAACACTGGAGCCCTGTTCGCATTTTGGACGTACCGGACCCTGTTGCGAGGCGATTATTGCTGCCGGACTGAAACGTGTGGTTGCGGCGGTCGAAGACCCGAACCCCAAGGTTGCCGGCAACGGTTTTAAGCGTTTACGCGATGCGGGGATCGAGGTTACTGTGGGCGTGTGCGCAGAAGAGGCACGTCTGCTCAACGAGAAGTTTTTTCACTGGATCGTAACCGGCAGGCCTTTTGTTTCGATGAAATATGCAATGACTTTAGACGGTAAGATAGCTACAAGGACCGGCGATTCGAAATGGATCACCGGCGAGGACGCCAGAGCTTATGGGCACTATTTGCGCAAGGCTCACGATTGTATCCTGGTCGGTAAGAATACGGTGCTGGCAGATGATCCGGAGCTTACTACCAGGTTGGTAGAGGGGCGAAACCCGCTGCGGATAGTGTTGGACAGTAACTGTGAAATACCCATGACTGCGAAGATTTTTGACGGCGAGGCTGAAACATTGCTGGTCACAGGCACTTGTTTACCGGGCGCCAAGCAGGCCAAAGCAGAAGCGCTGCAGGCGCTGCCGAAGGTAGAAGTGCTTCAGCTGCCTGCGGTCAATGGCAAGCTGCCTGTAGCGTTGCTGCTGCAGGAGCTGGCTGGGCGTAATCTGACCAGTATTTTGGTTGAAGGAGGCAGTACATTGCACGGTGACTTTTTAGAAGCCGGCTTGGTGGATCGTATTTATGCGTTTATCGCACCGAAACTGATCGGCGGCAAAGAGGCGTTGACTCCGGTCGGCGGCAAAGGCTTTGCGCTGATGGAGGATTGTTATGTTTTGAAGGAGACAGAAACACTGCCTTTAGGAGCAGATATTTTGCTGACTGGCAGAGTGGAAAGGAATAAATGCTGATATGTTTACTGGATTAGTTGCAGAGCTTGGCACTGTGCGCGGGTTGAAGAGAGTGCAGAACAGTTATCATCTGACTGTAGCCGCTAGAAAAGTGCTGGATAATTTAAAAATAGGCGACAGCGTTGCAGTGAACGGCGTTTGCCTGACAGTAGTTGTTTTGGGCAGCGGTGAGTTTACGGCTGACGTGATGCCGGAAACCATGCGTTTGAGCAATCTGCGTGATCTGCGCAGCGGCGACCGGGTCAATCTGGAAAGGACGCTGCGGTTGATGGATGGCCTGGACGGACATATCGTCAGCGGTCATGTGGAGGGGATCGGTGTGATCGCGAAATGCCGGCAGGACGGCATAGCTAATGTGGTAACGGTAAAAACGCCGCCGGAGTTGATGCGTTACATCCTGCATAAGGGTTCTATTGCTATCGATGGTATCAGTCTGACGGTAACGGATGTCACCGAGGATACTTTTTCAGTATCGCTGATCCCGCATACCTCGAAGGAAACTACTTTAGGCTTTAAGACCGTTGGCGACGAGGTCAATCTGGAGACAGACATTATCGGTAAATATGTTGAACAGATGCTGAAGTTTGGCAATAAGGCAGAGAAAAAGGATGAAACCAGCGTTTTGAGTAAAGCTACTTTATTCGAAAACGGTTTTATGTAAATAAGGAGGCTATGAAAATGGAAGAGTTCAAATTTAATACAGTTGAAGAAGCGATAGCAGCGATCAAAGCCGGTAAAATGGTTTTGGTAACTGATGACGAGGATAGGGAAAACGAAGGTGATCTGATTATGGCTGCCGAGCTGTGTACGCCTGAGGCAGTAAACTTTATGGCAAAATACGCACGCGGTCTGATCTGTATGCCGGCAGCTCCGGAGATCATGGATAAGTTGCAATTTGGCGCGATGGTAGCTAAAAATACTGATAATCACGAAACTGCGTTCTCCGTATCTATCGATCACGTCGATACTACTACGGGTATTTCGGCGCACGAACGCGCATATACGATGAAAAAATGTGCTGATGATAACGCGCAGCCTGATGATTTCCGTCGTCCGGGACATGTTTTTCCGCTGCGTGCACGTGAAGGCGGCGTACTGCGCCGCACAGGGCACACCGAGGCGACTGTAGATCTGTGTAAGCTGGCTGGATTGAAGCCAGTCGGTATCTGCTGCGAGATCATGAGCGAAGACGGCAATATGGCTCGTACTCCTGAATTGAAAGAATTTGCTAAAGAACACGGGTTGGTTTTTATTACCGTTGCTGCTTTGGTCGCTTACCGCAAGGCGCACGAAAAAATGGTGCATCGTGCGGCTGAAGCCGCGCTGCCGAGTAAATACGGCAATTTCCGCGCTGTAGCTTACGAAAATGATCTGGATGATCTTTGCCATGTTGCCATCGTTAAAGGTGAGGTGTCCGGTAAAAAAGATGTCTTGGTACGCGTACATTCAGAATGTCTGACCGGCGACGCTTTCGGTTCCCTGCGCTGTGATTGCGGCGATCAGCTGGCAACAGCGCTGCGAATGATAGAAAAAGAAGGGTGCGGTGTAGTACTGTATATGCGTCAGGAAGGACGTGGTATCGGTCTGGCGAATAAAATCAGGGCTTATGCGCTGCAGGATCAGGGTTATGATACCGTTGAAGCCAATGTTAAGCTGGGCTTTGCTCCGGATCTGCGTGATTATGGTATCGGAGCTCAGATCCTTTCCGACCTAGGCTTGACCAGCATTCGTCTGATCACTAATAATCCTGCCAAACGTGTGGGGCTTTCCGGCTATGGCATCACCGTAAGCGAAAGAGTGCCTATCGTTATCGACGCTAACCCTTTTAACGAGTTCTATCTGGAAGTCAAAGAGGAAAAAATGGGGCATGAGCTGCACGAAGGTCATGAGCATAAACACTGCAACTGCTGCAGCTGATATAAAAATCAAATTAACTTAAAATGGAGGCAATGAATATGAAAACTTTAGAAGGTCAATTAACAGCACAAGGTATGAAAGTGGCTATTGTTGTAGCCCGTTTTAATGAATTTATCACCAGCAAGCTTTTGAGCGGTGCTATCGACTGCCTGGAACGTCATGGGATGGACAATGAAGATATTACTGCAGTTTGGGTCCCAGGAGCATTCGAAATCCCTTTGGCAGCGCAGAAGCTTGCAGTGAGTGGCAAATATGATGCTGTTATCTGTTTGGGTGCGGTTATCCGCGGTTCTACTCCTCATTTTGACTATGTTTGTGCCGAAGCTTCTAAAGGCGTGGCGCATGTTGGTCTGGAAACAGGTGTTCCGGTAGCTTTCGGCGTTCTGACTACCGAAAATATTGAGCAGGCTGTTGAACGTGCCGGTACTAAAGCTGGCAACAAAGGTGTTGATGCTGCAATGACTGCTATCGAAATGGTTAATCTGTTGAAAAACATCTGATTTTTAAACATACGTTAATCGTAGATTCTAAGAGGTATATATAATGAAAGATATTCTGACTAAAGGCACGGCTGAAGGTGTACGAATTTATGCGCTGTGTACTACTAATCTGGTACAGGAGGCTGCTACCAGGCATCATACTTCCCATTTGGCTAGTGCCGCTTTGGGCAGGGCGATGAACGGAGCCCTGCTTTTAGCAGCTACTATGAAAGATAATGAACGCATTGCCCTGCGTTTAAAGGGTGACGGGCCGATCGGCGAAGTCGTTGCCGATGCAGAAGGCACGCATGTGCGTGGTTATGTAGGTGATCCGGATGTATTTTTGCCGCTGAAAAACGGCAAGCTGGATGTTGGCGGCGCTATTGGATCCGGCAATATTATTGTGACCCGTTATCTGCAGAACGCTGAACCTTTTACCGGCTATGCCGAACTGGTTGACGGCGAGATCGCCAGTGACCTTACTAATTATCTATACACGTCTGAACAGACACCGTCTTCTGTGGCGTTAGGCGTATTGGTCAATAAAGAGGGGCAGGTCATAGCTTCAGGCGGGTACTTTATTCAGGCAATGCCAGGCTGCGCAGAGGAAACGCTGGCACAGCTGGAGGAAAACATCAGTTTAACTCCTTATGTTACGCAACTGCTGGAGCTGGGTTATACTCCAGAAAAGATGATCGAAACTATTGCCCGCGGTCTAGATGTAACAATTCAGGAGAGCATAGAGCTGAGTTATAAATGCCGCTGCAGTAGAGAAAAGATATTGGGAGCATTGGCGACTTTAGGGCAGGAAGATATCTCGGCCATGAGTCAGGATGAGGAAACAGAGGTGCATTGCCAGTTCTGCAACGAAACCTATAAATTCAGCGGGGAAGAAATTGCCCGGTTGCTGAAAAAATAAATAAATCTTGACACCTCGAACAGTTGTTTGTATACTATTTGTAGATAGTAATTGACAGCAACGAAACAGGAGGCTTGATCAAATGAGTACGGAAAAACTGAACGCTGAAAAAACAAAAGCGTTGGAAAATGCAATGCGCCAAATCGAAAAAGATTTCGGTAAAGGTTCGATCATGAAATTGGGCGAAGCCAGCGCTAAAATGAACATAGAGGTTATTCCTACAGGCGCTTTGTCTTTAGATATAGCTTTGGGAGTAGGCGGCATTCCACGCGGCAGGGTCATCGAGATCTATGGCCCGGAATCTTCCGGTAAAACTACAGTTGCCCTGCATATGATCGCTGAAACACAGAAAATCGGTGGTTATGCGGCGTTTATCGACGCTGAGCATGCTTTGGACCCTGAATACGCACGTAAGCTGGGCGTCGATGTCGACAATCTGCTGATTTCGCAGCCTGATAACGGCGAGCAGGCATTGGAGATCGCTGATGCTTTAGTACGCAGCGGCGCTATCGATATCATCGTTATCGACTCCGTAGCGGCTTTGGTACCGCGTGCAGAGATCGAAGGCGAGATGGGTGATTCTCACGTTGGCCTGCAGGCCAGGTTGATGAGTCAGGCTCTGCGTAAGCTGACCGGTATCATTTCCAAGTCTAAATGTGCTACTGTTTTCATCAATCAGATCCGCGAAAAAGTCGGAGTTATGTTCGGAAATCCAGAAACAACTACCGGCGGCAGAGCGTTGAAATTTTATTCCACTGTCCGCATGGATGTACGACGGATTGAAACTCTGAAAAACGGCAACGATATGATAGGCAACCGTACCCGCGTGAAAATCGTTAAAAATAAAATCGCTCCGCCTTTCAAACAGGCAGAATTTGATATTATGTACGGTGAAGGCATTTCCCATGAAGGCTGCATCGTAGATCTGGGTGCAGAGTTTGACATCATCAATAAAAGCGGTGCATGGTATTCCTACGGCGAGGTTCGTTTGGGACAGGGCAAAGAAAAGGTCAAAGATTTTCTCAAAGAAAATCCGGAAATGGCTGCTGAGATCGAAGCCAAGATCCGCGAGCATACTATTGCCAAATTAGTAAGCGCAGAAAGCGGTGTAAGCGATGCTGAACCGGTCGTCCAAGAACTTAGCGACTGAGCAGGAAGCGTATGATTATGCTTTAGATATTCTGAGCTATCGTGATTACAGCCGTAAGGATATGGAACTGAAGCTGAAACGTAAAGGTGCAGATGCTGGCATCATCAAGAGTACTATCCAAAAACTTCTGGAATATGGTTTCTTAGATGAAAAACGTTATGGACAGAGGGTTTTTGAAGCCTGGCTTTCTAAAAAATACTATGGCAGATGTCACCTGCGGCTGGAGCTGCAGAAAAAAAATGTGGCCGAACGTTATATAAACGATATTTTAGCGCAGTTTTCTGAAGCTGAGGAACAGGAACGGGCGGAGAAGGCTCTGCAGTCTTGTTTAAAACGTAATCCTAAAAAATATGATCCTGCTACGCAGGAAGGCCGGGCCGCTATTGGCAGGTACCTGTATGCGCGTGGCTTTGCAAGTAAATATATTCAAAAAAGCATTAATAATATACATGGTTCTGTGATATTAATGGATGACTGCTAACTTGACTTTTATATAAAATCCATTTAAAATTATAGTATCCAATCGTGTTAATAATTAATGAATGAATGTTATCCACGAGGCGACAATAGTTTGTTGCCTCATTTTTTTTAAAAATTAATAAGGAGGTGAAAATCATTTTAGAACTTATCGGTATTACTATCGGTGCTGGTGCCGTTGGTGGTGCGATCGGTTATTTAGTACGTAAAAATGTTGCTGAAAACAAAATTGCTACTGCTGAAGAAACCGCTATTCGTATCATTCAGGAGGCGGAACAGACCGGTGAAGCTAAACGCAAAGAAGCGTTAGTAGAAGCTAAAGAAGAAATCCACCGCATGCGCAGTGAGATGGAACGAGAAAATAAAGAGCGTCGCAGTGATATCCAACGTCAGGAAAGACGTCTTTTGCAAAAAGAAGAAAATCTTGACCGTAAGATAGAGTCTTTTGAGAAAAAAGAGGAACACTTAGCTGTTAGAGAGACTTTCCTCAGTGACAGTCAGGCTAAAGTCGATGCATTATATCAAAAACAATTGGGTGAACTGGAACGTTTGTCCGGTTTATCTACCGAAGATGCTAAAAAAGAACTTCTTCAATCTGTTGAAGAAGAAGTGAAACACGAAACCGCAATGCTCATTAAAGATTTGGAGCAGCAGGCGAAAGAGGAAGCAGACAAGAAGGCCAGAGAGATCATTTCTCTGGCGATTCAGCGTTGTGCGGCCGACCACGTAGCAGAAACTACTGTTTCTGTAGTAGCCCTGCCTAATGATGAAATGAAAGGCCGTATCATTGGCCGTGAGGGCAGAAATATCCGGACACTGGAAACTTTGACCGGTATTGACCTGATCATTGACGATACGCCGGAGGCGGTAATTATTTCCGGTTTTGACCCCGTACGCCGTGAGGTTGCCCGCGTTGCTCTGGAAAAACTGATCAACGACGGTCGTATCCATCCGTCCCGTATCGAGGAAATGGTTGAAAAAGCACAAAAAGAGGTCGAACAAAAGATCAAAGAAGCTGGCGAGCAGGCTACTTTTGCGGTAGGTGTGCATGGTTTGCATCCTGAACTGATAAAATTACTGGGCCGCTTGAAATATCGTACCAGCTATGGTCAAAATGTCCTGAATCATTCTGTTGAGGTTGCTCATCTAGCAGGCTTGATGGCCTCAGAATTGGGCGTTGACGTAGTTTTAGCCAAACGTGCTGGTTTACTGCATGATATTGGTAAAGCTATCGATCACGAGATGGAAGGTTCCCACGTTGAGATCGGCATGGAAATTGCTAAGAAATATCGTGAATCTGAATTGGTACTCAATGCTATCATGGCCCATCATGGCGATGTAGAGCCTAAGAGTGTTGAAGCAGTTCTGGTAGCTGCAGCTGATGCTGTTTCTGCCGCAAGACCTGGCGCGAGACGCGAAACATTGGAAAGCTATTTGAAACGGTTAACTCGATTGGAAGAGATTTCTGAATCTTTTGAAGGCGTTGAAAAATGCTTTGCTGTCCAAGCAGGACGCGAAATTCGCATAATGGTAAAACCTGACCAGATCGATGATGCTACATCTATTTTGTTAGCGCGCGATATTGCTAAAAAGATTGAAGCCGAGATGGAATATCCCGGTCAGATCAAAGTCGTCATCATTCGTGAAACACGCGCTGTTGACTACGCAAAATAATAAGGTTGAAAATAAATCCCCAAGCCGTCAGGTTTGGGGATTTTTTACATAATTGTTACGATTTATTCGTTTGAAGGACTGCGATTGGCGTTTATTTTATGTTATAATATGAGTATTAATTTATTATCTAAAATTTTCTGGAGGTCAGCTAATGAGAATTGATGGTGCCGGCGGTTGTTTTGATAACCGTATTTACGAAATAAACAATAAAAGCGCTTGGAATCTGTTATTGCTTACAGTCAATGAAATGGGTGTGACGGTTGATTCCCGTGATGATGAAAATGGCATTCTTGAATGCCATAATGATAAAAAGGTTATGCGTTTTTCGGCACAGGCGATGGACGAAGAAACTACTCAGGTTTTTGCTGATGTTCATGGTAAGAGGATTCAGGTTTATAACTGGAAGCCACAGGATAAAGAAGTCAATCTTTTTTACGACTTATTTGAAAACAAGCTGCGTGAATACCGGGCCTTTATCCTTTGTCCCAGCTGTAAGGCCAAAATCAGTTCGCTTGTAAAATTTTGTCCGGAATGCGGTGTACCGGTAAAATAAAAATAAACCAAATACCGTTAGGTATTTGGTTTATTTTTAATAATCATAAATTAGATAGCGCGGGTAACTTTACCGGAACGCAAGCAACGAGTGCAAACATTAACGCGTTTTACAGATTCGTTAACAATAGCCCTTACTTGTTGAATGTTCGGTTTCCAAGCACGTTTAGTATGTCTATTGGAATGGCTGACGTTATTGCCAGCGAGAGTACCTTTGCCGCAGACTTCGCAAATGGATGCCATGAGTCCCACCTCCTTAACGTATTACGAGCATTAGTTACAAATTTAACAAAAGTATCATACCATAGACTGTAGGTAAAAGCAAGTAAATTTTATAGATTGGCAGTGATTTTATGTGGTGGCGTGAGCCTGTTACCAGTTTAAAAGGTATAGGGATAAAAAAAGCTTTAGAATTTCAGAAATTGAATATAGAAACGGTCGGTGATCTACTCAACCGGTTCCCGAGAATGGACAGTTATCTTGATTATTCTAAAGTGAAACGTATCGGAGAGCTGACTACTGATAACGAAAAACAGCTTTTTACAGGGGAAGTGTTTCGAGTTTCAGATAAATATTCAGGCAGAGGGAAACGCTATACTGTTATCACAGTTCAGGACGATGGCAGTTACGCCGATATTTTTCTGTTTGCAGCGCAGCGGTATCAGGCCCGTAAATACAAATCAGGTATGCGTCTGATTGTTATTGGTAAAGTACGCCGCGGTACAACGGCAAAATTTGTTTCCGAAGCGTTTATTCAAATTGCCGACAGTAATGAAAGTATCAATGCTTTAGGAATTTTACCTGTTTATAGTCTGACAGGCTCTTTGACACAGGTAGCGGTACGCACAGCAGTCAAACAGGCACTGGCAAAGGCAGAACAATATTTGCCGGAAACATTGCCGGCAAGTATTATAACGGAAAGGCAGCTGCCGGATCGTTATACTGCATTGAAGAATATCATTTTCCTGGCAGTTTTGCTAAACTGGCAGAAGCTAAAAAAAGATTCATTTTTGAAGAACTGTTTCTACTGCAATGCGGGCTGCTCTATTATCGCGATCGCATTAAAGAGGTGAGGCAGGGCATCAAGCACGGCGTGGACGGCAAGCTTGTTACAGCGGTGAAAAACTCACTGCCGTTTGAACTTACTGAAGCGCAGCAGAAGGCCTGGCAGGAAATATCACTTGATATGCAGGATAACAAGCCGATGCACAGGTTGCTGCAGGGTGATGTAGGATCTGGCAAGACTGTTGTTTCGGCTCTGGCGCTGGCTAAAACGGCTGAAAACGGATATCAGGGCTGTATTATGGTGCCGACAGAAATTTTGGCACAGCAGCATTTTGAAACCCTGACAGAATATTTGGGCAAACAGGGGTTAAGAGTCGAGCTTTTGACAAGCAGTGTCAAAAAAGCTAAACGTCGGGAAATTTTAGAAAATCTGGAGCTGGGAGAGATTGATGTACTGGTTGGCACGCATGCCCTGATCCAGGACGATGTTGTTTTTGCCAGATTAGCGCTGGTGGTTACTGATGAACAGCATCGTTTTGGTGTAGATCAGAGGGCGAAATTATCCAATAAATCACAGTTTGCCCCAGATATTTTAGTTATGACTGCTACTCCGATCCCGCGAACCTTAGCTTTAACTATTTATGGTGATCTTGATACTTCCATGATGCAGGGAAAACCTGTTGGACGTAAACCGATTGAGACTTTGTGCTACACCGGTGAGAAGCGTAATGCCGTATATGCTGGACTGGTGCGTCAGGTACAGGCCGGACATCAGGCTTATGTTGTCTGTGCTCTGATCGATGAATCTGAAGGTGTAGAAGCGCGCTCGGCAACAGAAGTTTATACGGAACTGCAGGCAACGTATTTAAAAAATATTCCCTGCGCTCTGCTGCACGGACGTTTGAAAAACCAGGAAAAAGAAGACATTATGAGCCTCTTTGCCGCAGGAGAAATCAAAGTGCTGATTACGACGACAGTTATTGAAGTTGGTGTCAATGTTCCCAATGCAACGCTGATGATCATCGAAAATGCTGACAGATTCGGGTTGGCCCAGATGCATCAGCTGCGCGGCAGGGTAGGGCGCGGCAAGGATCAGTCGTACTGTGTGCTGCTTACGGATAATGACAATAAGGAAACACTGGAACGACTGCAGGTATTGCGCGACAGTGATAACGGGTTCTTTCTGGCAGAAAAAGATCTGGAGCTGCGCGGTGCCGGGCAATTATTCGGTTTGCGTCAGCACGGCTTGCCTGATTTATATATTGCTGATATACTGCAAGATATAGGCGTTTTGATAGAAGCACGTGAATTAGCGAAAAAAGCGTTCAAGAACCCGCAGATGCTGCGAGAGATCGAAGATGCTCTTAGCAGTCAATTTGACGAACGGTTCCAGCGTATTTTTTATTCGTAATATTAAAGGAGTTTTAATGGAGAATAAAACTAAATGGTATCGTGACCCTGATGTCATAACTAAAATCATTGCGGTGGCTTTTTTGGTGCTGCTGGGATGCTGTATACATTTTTTTGCTCAGGATTTTTTTGATAAAACTCTTAAACTGGCTATCAGCGGTAACGTCAATGCTTTGGCTGAATATCTGCGGTCTTTTGGGCCCTGGGCAATTGTAATCAGTTTTTTACTGGATGTGTTCATCAATGCGGCCAGTATTTTTCCTTCAATTTTTCTTTCAACGGCTAATGGTTTGATTTTCGGTCTGCCACTGGGAATACTGATTTCCTGGCTGGCGGAAACTGTCGGTGTTGTGATCAGCTTTCTGCTGATGCGTTATTTATTCAGAGGTACTGCTGAAAAGATCATTGCTACAAGTAACAGCCTGAAAAATATCGACGAAGCCAGCGGTAAGAACGGTTTGCAGTGGATGGCATTTGCCAGAGCGCTGCCTTATTTTCCTTCGGGAATTTTAACTGCCATCGGGGCTTTGAGCAAAATCAGCGTCAGAGATTATATTATTGCCAACCTGATCGGTAAATTTCCTTCGACGGCATTAGAAGTTGTTATTGGGCATGATATTGTAAATTTTAAGCAAAACAGTATGCGTTTGACAGTATTGGTTATTGTTACGGGCATCGTGTTTTTTGCTTATAAACGTTATAAAAAATAGCAGTGTGCTTTATTTACTCATATCTAATGCGGCAGTGGCGATGAGTTTTATACTTTTGAATAAATTTATATGGACAGATAAAATAACTGCGTTACGGCAGTTATTTTATCTGCAATTAGGATAATAATTTTCTTTTAGTATCTATTGCAAGAATAATTGAGAGCAGTTATAATAAAGGCAGTGATAAAAGAGGAGGGTCTTTTATATGAGTAAACATCAATTTACAGATATCCGTGTTGCTATTGAACCGGATAATCCTGCTGTACAAAGGTTGGAATTCAAATGCATCAAATGCGGTTCCTGTAAAGCAGTCTGCACCGATTATATCGGTGTCTGCGGTACCTACGATCTCAAGGCGACCGGAGATGTGCCTATCTGTATAAACTGCGGGCAGTGCGCTAATGTGTGCCCGGCAGACAGTATTACTGAAAAGGTTGAGGCTTATGAAGTAGCAGCAGCAATGCGCGATCCTGAAAAGATCGTTATTTTCAGCACTTCTCCTTCTGTGCGCATTGCTTTAGGTGAAGAATTTGCTATGGCAGACGGTAGCTTTGTTGAAGGAAAAATGGTAGCGCTGCTGAAAAAACTGGGGGCAGATTATGTGTTGGATACTAATTTTGCTGCTGACCTTACGATCATGGAAGAAGCCAGTGAGTTGGTGGAACGTATCACAAAAGGCGAAAAAACGCTGCCACAGTTTACCAGTTGCTGTCCGGCCTGGGTCAAATTTGCTGAAACCTATTATCCGGAAATGCTTCCGCATATTTCCAGTGCTAAAAGCCCGATAGGAATGCAGGGGCCGACAATCAAAACTTATTTTGCAAAAAAAAGAATGGGACTTGATCCCCACAAAAAATAGTTAATGTGGCTGTTACTCCCTGTACAGCTAAAAAAATATGAAATCCGCCGTGATGAGATGAATGCTGCTGCAAGGCATTTAGGTATGAACGGTATGCGTGATATGGATTATGTTATTACTACGCGTGAACTGGCTATGCTGGCCAAAGATGAAAATATTGATTTCGCAGCATTGGAAGATCAGGCATATGATGACTTTATGGGACTGGGGTCAGGTGCCGGCGTGATTTTCGGTAATACCGGTGGCGTTATGGAAGCTGCAGTACGCAGTGCTTACACTTTTGTAACGAAAAAAACTGCTCCGGCAGCACTATATGATTTGAAGCCCGTACGCGGTTTGGAAGGTATCAAAGAAGCTTCCGTAGACATTGACGGCTTGAAAGTAAAGGTTGCTATCGTCTATGGTACTGCTAATGTCCGTAAATTGATCGAAAAAATCAAAAGCGGCGAAAAAAGCTATCATTTTGTCGAAGTAATGACTTGTCCGGGCGGATGCATCGGTGGGGGCGGTCAGCCTAAAGACAGGGAATATAAAGGTGATGCGCTGCGTGCCAAGCGTATCGAAGGCCTTTATAAACGTGACGATTCGATGCAGCTGCGGTTAAGCCACGAAAATCCTGAAATCATTAAATTATACGAAGAATTTTACGGTGAACCCTTAAGTGAGTTGGCAGAACAGATGCTGCATACGGTGTATTTTGACAGAAGTTCTGATTTGGGAGGAGTTTATATCGCTCCGACAGAAATTCAGTCTGCAGCAGGTTTAAAACAATTTCGCTGCAAGGTTTGCGGCTATATTTATGAAGGTGCAAGCCTGCCCGAAGATTATATCTGTCCTACCTGCGGTGTAGGTGCGGAAATGTTTGAAGAAGTACGCTAAAGTTTAAATAAAAAGCTGAAACCTTTTGGTTTCAGCTTTTTATTATTTATCCAGTAATTTATAAATCTGTGGGAAGGGTTCAACGGTGCGTTTTAAAATACCGTTGATATAGGCGATAGTGATACCGTAATTGGTGAAAGGTATGTTTTGGTCCACAGCACATTTGATGCGGTACTGCATTTCCCGTTCGTTCAGCATACAGGCGCCGCAGTGGATGATCATTTTATACGGCGATAAGTTTAGGGGGAATTCCGTGCCGCTGGTAAAAATAAATTCTGGATTTTTACCGGTATATTCTTTGATCCAGCGTGGCAGCTTGACGGTGCCGATATCATCGCATTGGCGGTGATGTGTGCAGCCTTCGCCTATGAGGATTTTATCTCCGTCTTCAAGGCTGTCGAGTGCTGTAACGCCTTGAACGGCAGTCTGCAGATTACCTTTATAGCGTGCAAACAGGATCGAAAAAGAGGTCAGAAGAATATCTGCCGGCGTTTCAGCAGCAACTTTTTTAAAGACCTGACTGTCGGTGATAACCAGTTTGGGTCGTTTACCTAAATTTTGCAGTGTGTTGGTCAGTTCGTTTTCTTTAACTACAATAGCGGCAGCGTCTGCTTCCAGAATATCGCGGATCGTTTGCTGCTGCGGCAGGATCAGCCTTCCTTTAGGGGCGGCAGAATCGATGGGCACTACTAAGACAACGAAGTCCGAAGGCGACAGCAGATCAGCAACTATCTGTGCTTTATTTTCATCTGCAGGTACGGTTTGGGCGATTGCTTCTTTAAGCTCAAAAATATTGAGCTTCTGTTCAGCACTGACAAATAAAAGTTTCCCGTTTGACAGCAGAGCTTGATAAGCAGTTTTTTATCTTCATTTATGGTTTCACATTTGTTGATAACGATGAGCAGGGGGATTTTTTTTGTATTGATTCGTTCTATCAAACGCAGATCTTCAGCAGAAGGGCCAACTGCAGCGTCAATAATTACAAGCGCGATATCGGTTTTGTTGAGTACCTGATATGCTTTTTGAATACGCAGGCTGCCCAAAACGCCTTCATCGTCGATACCCGGAGTATCAATGATCATTACTGGTCCCAGCGGCAGCAGCTCCATAGCTTTATAAACAGGATCTGTGGTTGTACCTTTGGCTTCAGAAACGATTGCTAAATTTTGCCCGGTGATCGCGTTGATAAGGCTTGATTTGCCGGCGTTACGTTTACCGAAGATACCGATGTGAACGCGTTCAGAAGATGGGGTAGCATTTAAACTCATAAAATCACTTCCTTTTATATAAATTATATACTAAAATAGTGCGATTATAGTACAGATAAGTTTTCTGAAAAATATACAATATCACACTTGTATACAAAAGTGTTAAATTTATGTAACAGTTATTGACGATGTTGTTAGTTTTAAAGTATATTATATATGCGTGTGGAATAATTCACAACCAAACCAAAATAAAGGAGGCGTATGAATGAGTACTAATAATGATTCAACGCAGCATGTTCAAATCGCAGTAGCCGACCCTACACCCTTGGGACTATTTGGTCTGGCCGTCGTAACAATGGTGGCTTCTGCACAAAAATTAGGTATCGTTGAAGGAGTATCCTGGGTTTTGCCGTGGGCTCTTTTCTGCGGATCCTTCGCCCAGCTGTTGGCTGGTTATTTTGACTATTGCCATCGCAATATTTTTGGCGCAACAATTTTCAGTGCTTTCGGCTTTTTCTGGTCTGCAGTAGGTATGAGCTGGATGATTAAAGCAGGAACCTTTGGTCCTGGTCTGGCTGCTGGTGTGGATCCTAAAGCTATTGGTTTTGCATTTTTGGCCTATTTTATATTTGCCTGCATTGGTACCATTGCTGCGTCCTCTGCAAGTCTGTTCTTATTCGTAGATATGGTTTTCATTGATATCTTACTTTTAGGTTTAGCTTTAGACGGACTTGGTATCGGCGGTCATTTCCCGCACACCATGGCTGCTTATGCTGAAATGGCAGTAGCGCTTATTTCCTTATATGGCGCCGGAGCCGGGTTCCTTAATAATTTCTATGGTCGTCAGTTCTGGCCTGTAGGAGCTCCGCTTGGTATCTGGAAAAAATAGTCTTGTTTGATAAAAAAGCACTGTGAGAATCTCACAGTGCTTTTACTTTTTTTTTCAAAATTACTTAACAAGTTCCAGCCGTGGGTTGGGAAGATGTACTCGTCCTGCTTTAGCGCATACTTTGCCGTCTACCATAACGATATCCGCTGTAAAGTTGATATTACCGTCAAAAAGGCTTGATCCTACTGCATAAGTATCTACAGGAACCTTTAATGCTTCAAACTCTTTGATACGTTCGGCGTCAAATCCGCCGGAAACGATAATTTTTACATAATCGAAACCTTCTGCATCAAGTGCTGTGCGTACATTATGTACTAGTTCCTTGCAGACGCCTGTCGGTTTGAACATACCCATTTGGCTGAGCAGGCTTTTATCTACCATAGTGCCGGAGGTATCCAAGCGGACTCCTGCTAATTTGCGGCCAAGTTTGCGTGCTACCTGTAAAGTCGTACCAACACAGTCATTATCAAAGTCGACCAGGGCAATACGCGCAATATCAGGCGCTACATATTTATCAAAGGCGCTGGTTGCTGCCAGCGTGTCGCCGTTGTATGCTGCGATCAGGGCGTGGGGAATAGTTCCCAGACCTTTGCCATTGCTGGCTAAGGCGTTGGCATCAGTAGAGAAACCTTTGATACCGCCAATCATAGCAGCATAGCCGTCAGATTCCTGGGTTTGATAGGTATCATACCGGGCAGGGAAAAAGAGGACCGGTTTGCCGTTTGCTGCTTTGACAACACGGCGTACATTAGTAGCGATACGGCTTTGCCGCGCCAGAAAACCAAGATAGATAGTTTCCAGATGGGCAAAGTCTGCCAGATCACCTTCGATCGTCATTAGTGTTTCCCAGGGGGCAACCTCATCTCCGTCATGTAAAGCATGGATCGTAATATTTTCAGGATTATGTGCGCAGGTTTTGATCAGGGCGATAGTTTCATCGATGCCGCAAACAACTACCGGTTCACGGGTAAAAAGCTGCATCATTACTCTAGGATGGTGATTATCGCCATTCAGTATCTCTTCGGTACGCAGAAAATAAGCGTCGGTGTAATAACCGGCTTTGATTTTTTCTACCGGAAAATGAAAATGTTCAACTGGTAAACGATTTTTCATGATAACCTCCATCATTATATAGAATAAATTAGCTCTTGATATTGTGCTAATTACATTTTATGATACAATAATAGCGCTACAGGTTCAAGTTTTTTGATAAATTTTTCTTAAATGGAGTTTATAAATGGCATCTTGTGAAAAATATACAATATTATTATTGTCGGCTCCGATAGGTTCAGGGCATAAGCTGGCTGCTCAAGCTCTGGAACAGTCTTTTGCACTGGCAGACAATGTGCAGGTAGTGCACGGAAGTATTTTTGACTTTTTTTCCGGGCAGTATCGGCAATGCTTTTTTACGTTTTTATTTATGGGTACTCTCATATTGTCCCTGGCTGTATGAGCTGGCTTATAAATGGGGAAACCGTCAGAGCGGGTCGCTATGGCTGCGTAACTTTATTAATGGTACCTTAGCAAGTTTGGCACAGGATTTTATCGTCAGGACCAACCCCGATGCTGTAATTGCCACACATGCTACACCGGCAGGTATCATGGCTATCTATAAGAAAAAATTCAAGCCGGATTTGCTGTTGGGAGCGGTTGTTACTGATTATACTGTACATAAATGGTGGCTTTGCGAAGGCGTTGATGTGTATTTTGCAGCATCAGAAAATCTGCGTGCACAGTTTGATGGGATTGATGCTGAGGTTTTACCGACGGGAATACCGGTTCGGCGGCAATTTTACCAGGCATATGATCGTCAGGAGCTGCGTCGTAAATTTAATTGGTCTGAGCAGGATATAGTATGTCTGTTGATGGGCGGCGGCGAAGGCTTGTTACCGATGGAGAGCATAGTTAAAGCTTTCCACGGTTATTTGCCACAGCGTTTGAAAATAATTGCGGTCGCAGGACATAATGAAATTTTGCAGCACCGCCTGGAAATTTTTAAAGAAATACCACTGACTGTTTATGGATTTACGGATGATGTACCGGAGTTATTGCTGGCTGCTGATATTGTCGTAACTAAAGCCGGTGGTTTAACGGCGGCTGAAACATTGATTGCGGGCTGCAATTATATTATTTATAAGCCGCTGCCTGGTCAGGAAACAGGTAATGCTGTTTATTTAGAGCAGTATTGCGGTGCACAGGTAGCCGGTTCACCTCAGGAAGTAAAAACGATGGTCTGCCGATATGCGGATGTCGACTCCCAAGTACGCTTGCTTCAGAAGCAGCAGCGCAGCTTGAAATATGGTAAACCTGGAGCTGCAGAAGAAATAAGCAATTATATTTTAAAAAAACTTGAAAAATAAGTAAAAGCTTGACCGTTGACTAAATCAACTCTATAATGAAATGGATTTGGGAAAAATAATATTTTGCGACACCCGGTTTTCGTGTGGATGCCTGCAATTTATCGGAGGCATTGCTGTGGAGCGTTATTATTGGGGTGCTTTAAGCGCTGCTGTCGGATTGGGCAACAGTAAGCTTGAAGCTTTAGTTGCGGTGTTTGGCAGTGCACGTAGTGCGTATCTTGCTGATAGACAAGAGCTTTTGGCTGCCCGTGTTTATAAAGAGGCGGCCATTGATAAGTTCTTAAAATTTAGAAATCTTGCGTTACCTGAACAGCTGCAGAATTTTTGCGAGCGGCAGCAGGTGCGGCTGATGATAAGCAGTGATGCGGACTATCCGGTCTCATTAAGGCATATCGCATTACCGCCGAAGGTTTTATATATCAAGGGTAATTTGCCCAGGCTTGATTGCAGTATCGGTATCGTTGGTTCACGTCGAGCTTCTACTTATGGGTTAAAGGCGGCGGGTGACTTTGCTGCTGATCTTGCTTCAGCGGGGCTGGTTATTGTAAGCGGTGGAGCTAAGGGTATTGATAGTGCTGCTCACAAAGGTGCTTTACAGGCTGGGGGAAGTACGATTGCCGTACTTGGCTGCGGTATAGATGTTGTTTATCCGCGTGAAAATACGGCGCTTTTCGAGCAGATATGTTCAAATGGGGCGCTGGTAACAGAATTTGCACCTGGAACAGAACCTCTTGCTGCTAACTTCCCGTCGCGCAACAGAATCATCAACGGAATGACGAAAGGTATACTGGTAGTTGAGGCAGCTAAAAAGAGCGGTGCTATGATAACGGCTGAATTTGCCGCAGATGAAGGGCATGAGGTATATTGTATTCCAGGAAGTATTTATCTGCCTAACAGTATTGGCTGCCATAGTCTGATAAAATCTGGAGCACAGCTTGTAGATAGGCCGGAAGATATTTTGAATGATCTGGAATTGAACTTCGGCAGTAAGCAGAAAATAGAGAATTTATCGTTGTTTGCCAGTGAAGGAGCAGAGGCCGTTTCAGAACTGGCTAAACAATTGATGGATATAATGACACAGGAACCGGTTACGTTAGAGGAACTGGTAGAATTAAGCGGTCGCTCTCTGGCAGAGATCAGCGGGGAACTGCTGGATCTGCAAATGCAAGGTAAACTTGGCCTGGCAGATGGGCGCAGGTATTACCGAATTTAGGAGGACTTATTATTATGACGAAAAATTTAGTAATCGTGGAATCACCTACTAAGTCAAAAACTATTGAAAAATTTTTAGGGCGCAATTATACTGTCCGCGCTTCAATGGGACATTTGCGCGATTTGCCAAAAAGTTTGTTTGGCGTTGATATCGAACATGATTTTGAGCCTAAATATATTAATATTCGCGGTAAAGGCGAATTGATTAAAGAATTGAAAACTTTGGCCAAAAAAGCTGATAAAATTTATCTGGCAACTGACCCTGATCGCGAAGGCGAAGCTATTGGCTGGCATTTAGCGCATATCCTTGGTGTTGATCCGGAAGCAAACTGTCGGATTGAGTTTCATGAAATCACTTCTGGTGCCATAAAAGATGCTTTGAAGAATCCGCGCCCGATTGATTTGGATAAAGTTGATGCTCAACAGGCACGTCGTATTATTGATCGTATCGTAGGCTATCAGCTTAGTCCTTTGTTATGGCGTAAAATAAGAAAAGGCTTGAGTGCCGGACGTGTACAATCGGTAGCAGTAAAAATCATTGCTGACCGTGAAAAAGAAATCGCTGATTTCATTCCTAAAGAATATTGGACTTTGAATGCTAAACTGCGTGAAAAAGCTAAAGCTCCTATTTTTGAAGCAGAGGTTATCAAACATCTGGGCAAAAAACTGGAAATACATACTGCTGAGGAAGCGGCTATTGTAGAAAAAGCTTTGGCTAAAGCTGCTTATATCATTGAAGAAGCAACAAAAAGAGCGTAAACGTAATCCGCTGCCTCCGTTTACTACCAGCAGCCTGCAGCAGGAGGCTGTTAAACGTCTGAATTTTACTACCAAAAAGACGATGATGGTAGCTCAACAGCTGTACGAAGGTGTTGCTGTGGGCAAAGAAGGTTCTGTCGGTTTGATTACTTATATGAGAACCGACTCAGTACGTATTGCTGATGTTGCTGCTGCTGATATCCGCAGTTATATTGAAAGTGAGTTTGGCAAAGAATTCAGGCCTTCACATGCAAACAGCTATTCAAGTAAAAAAAATGCCCAGGACGCACATGAGGCGATCCGCCCCACAAGTGTACATCGTACACCGCTGGAAATGGCAAAACATCTGAATAAAGATCAGCTTAAGCTCTATTCTTTGATTTGGAACCGTGCTGTTGCAAGTCAGATGGCATCGGCTGTTTTTGATGTTACTACTTTGCTGATCGGCGCCGGCGATTACCAATTGCGTGCAACGGGCTCTGTTTTGAAGTTTGAAGGCTTTTTAAAGCTAAGCGATAAAAAAGACCTGCTCGAGGATAAGGATAAAACCGTTCCTTATCTGGAGGCTAAAACGCCTGTAGAATTATATAAACTTTTACCGGCTGAACAGCACTTCACCGAACCACCGGCGCACTTTACTGAGGCGACCCTGGTAAAAGAGCTGGAAGACAAAGGTATTGGACGGCCGAGTACTTATTCGCCTACTATCCAGACTATTCTGGACCGCGGTTATATTGCTAAGGAAGGCAAAAAACTGATGATTACCGAGCTGGGGCTCATGATCGTCGATATGCTGACTAATTATTTCAAAGATATTATTGATATTCCTTTTTCTGCTGAATTAGAAACAGAGCTTGATGAGATTGCTGAGCATAAAGCTGATAAGACTAAAATACTGGAAAAATTCTATGTGCCGTTTTCAAAATTGATGGAAAAAGCCGACAAAGAAATTGAGGCAGTAGAAGCTCCTGTAGAAGTCAGTGATGTGAAATGCGAAAAATGCGGACGTATGATGGTAATAAAGCAGGGGCGTTTTGGTAAGTTCCTGGCATGTCCCGGTTTTCCGGAATGCCGCAACACGAAGCCGATTCTGCATAAGATCGGTGTTAAGTGCCCTGAATGCGGCGGTGAAGTTATCGAGCGCAAGACAAAAACGCGCCGTATTTTTTATGGCTGTGCCAATTATCCGGAATGTAAATTTACATCATGGGACAGGCCAACAGAAGAAAAATGTCCGAAATGCGGTAAAGTGATGCTGGAACGAATTGAAAAGAACGGCAATAAGAAACTGTACTGTTCTAATGAAACCTGTGAAAATGGCTTGCATATAAAAAAAGGAAAGGCAGGACGCAAAAGTGCTAAAAGCAAATAAACCGATTCATGTTATCGGCGCAGGTTTAGCCGGCTGTGAAGCAGCATATCAAATAATTAGATATGGCATTCCTGTAATTTTGCATGAAATGCGTCCGGTAAAGTCTGACGAAGCGCATAAAACTGCAGACTTTGCGGAACTTGTTTGCAGCAATTCTCTGCGTGCCAATAATTTGGAAAATGCTGTCGGTCTTCTTAAAGAAGAGATGCGCCGCCTTGATTCTCTGATCATGCAGCAGGCTGATAAACATCAGATTCCAGCCGGCGGAGCCTTAGCTGTCGACAGGGAAGGTTTTGCTCAGGGAATTACGGAAATTATTAAAAATCACCCTTTAATTACTGTGGTTTATGAAGAAGTAACAGATTTGCAGCAGTTGGAAGGTTATGTTGTAGTTGCCAGCGGGCCTTTGACGTCAGCAGTATTGGCTGAAAATATCAAAAAGCTGGTAGAAGCAGATTATTTTCATTTTTTTGATGCCGCTGCGCCTATTGTGACCGCAGAGTCCTTGAATTATGAAAAAGTATATCGTGCCTCACGTTATGATAAAGGTGATGCAGATTATTTGAATTGCCCGTTTGAAACCAAAGAAGAATATCTGGCGTTTTGGGAAGCTTTACGAACAGCAGAGCTGGCTCCGGTCAAAGAATTTGAAAAAGAAGTTTTTTTGAAGCCTGTATGCCTATTGAAGAAATGGCTCGCCGCGGTGAAGATACCATGCGCTTCGGTCCACTAAAGCCTGTTGGACTGGTAGATCAGAGAACTGGTAAACAGGCCTACGCCGTGGTCCAGCTGCGTCAGGATAATGCTGCTGCTTCGCTGTATAATCTGGTCGGATTTCAGACTCATTTAAAATGGCCTGAGCAAAAACGTGTTTTTGGTATGATTCCGGGGCTGGAAAATGCAGAATTTGTCCGGTATGGTGTAATGCACAAAAACTCTTATATCAATTCGCCTAAATTATTGAATGATAAGTTTAATTTTAAAGCGATGCCGAGATTTTACTTTGCCGGGCAAATGACAGGTGTAGAAGGCTATGTGGAATCGGCTGCTTCTGGTTTGATGGCTGGTATTCATACCGCTCGGGCTTATTTAGAGCTTCCCGATATTACCTTCCCTAAAGAAACAGCTCACGGTGCATTGGCACATTATATAAGCAATCCTGAAATCAGGGATTTTCAGCCGATGAATGTTAATTTTGACTGCTGCCGTCTTTAGGTAAAAAGATACGTAATAAAAAAGAGAAAAACGCTCTGATTGCAGAGCGCTCATTGAATGCTTTGCAGGATGTACTGCAAATAATCAAGTAAGCTGTGATGAACTGGAAAGACAAACATAACTTGTTTTTTAAACTGCTGCGGCTGCACTTTGGTCTGGCACTGTATTCCATTGGTTTGACCCTTGGCATCCAGGCTAATATCGGCTTGGCGCCATGGGAAGCCTTTGGTATCGGTGTTTCCTATGTTACAGGATTGACCTATGGGACGATCAATGTTTTGAGTGGGCTTTTGATTTTAGTAGTGACAGTTGCTATGGGTGAGCGGTTTGGATTAGGTACGATTCTTAATGCTGTATTGATCGGTTTTGGTGTTGATGTTCTTCAGTACTATCATGCTGTACCTTTAATAGAAAATTATTGGCTGGGAATCATCGTAATGTTTTTAGGGCAGTTTTCCATCAGTCTGGGAACTTATTTTTATATCAGTGCCGGACTTGGCTCTGGTCCGCGCGATTCTTTGATGATCGGGTTAAAACGTCGGCTGCCGAAAGTTCCGATTGGTATGATCAGAGGCCTTATAGAAGGCAGTGTTTTGCTGGCTGGCTGGCTGCTGGGAGCGAAGGTTGGTTTAGGTACTATAATAGCTGCGTTTGGCATCAGTACTATTTTGCAGTTGACTTTTAATTGGCTGCACTTTGATGCAAAATCAGTTCAGCACGAAGGCATCTGGCAGACTTTAGGCATAAAAAATTAAAATATTAAGAGTAGCGGCACATTAAATTGGCCGCTATTTTTGTTTATATTCAGATTTTTACACATTTTTGTGTATTCAATAAAAAATTCAAAAAATTTAGTACTTGGTTATTGAAATAGCTTCCTGGTTTGTGATACTATAAGTCTACATAAGAAGAAGGGATTTATTATGGCAGAGTCAATATCGCAATATCCTATGGTTGATAAGTTTCTCAGGTATCTGCAGGTTGAAAAAAACACGTCGCCGCTGACTGTTAAAAATTATGCCGCTGATATAAGTTTATTCAGTAATTTTTTAGCAGAACGGCTGGGGAAAGATTTTCAATGGCAGAAGATCGGAGTTTTGGATATTCGTGCCTATTTAGCGCTGCTCAATAAAGAAAAGTATGCGCGTACGACGATTGCCAGGCGGATTTCTTCGCTGCGTTCTTTTTATAAGTTTTTAATGCGAGAAAATTATGTGGAGCAAAATCCTTTTATTAAGGTAAGAACGCCAAAGCTGGAAAAAAGATTACCTGTATTTTTGGAAGAACTGGAAATCAATGAGATATTAACCTTACCGGATAAAGATACGCTGGGATTAAGAGATCAGGCGATATTAGAATTACTCTATGCCACAGGTTGCCGTGTTTCCGAATTGGTGGGACTTACGGTGACTAATATAGATCTTGGCAGCCAATATGTTTTGCTGCTGGGCAAAGGCAATAAAGAACGTATCGTACCGATAGGGCATACCTGCTGCCAGGCTGTACGGCAGTATTTGCAAGTTACACGCGGAGCTTTGATGGAAAAGAATAAAACAGAGGCGCATGACAAGGTTTTTGTTAATAGCAGGGGAGGTCCGCTGACGGATCGCAGTGTCCGTAGGATCTTAGATAAATATATAACCCAACTGGCTATGCAGAAAAAAGTCAGTCCTCACACGATCAGGCATACTTTTGCCACACATCTTTTAGATCATGGTGCTGATTTAAGGGCTGTTCAGGAATTGCTTGGACATGCTAATCTGTCCACAACGCAGATTTATACTCACATTACGACTGAACGTATTACTTCTGTATATCAGAAAAATCATCCGCGTGCTTAAAATTTGAGGGAGGGATCATCATGGAACTTTTGGAGAAAACAAGAAAAATCAACAAATTGCTGCAAAGAGGGGAAAAAGTAGAATATAACGCTATCGCACGTCTGCTGCGTGATGTTATTGGCGCTAACATTTATATCGTTGGGCGTAAGGGCGGCGTTAAAGGCAGCGCTCTTCAGGATGATTTCGAATGTGATATCATGCGCGAACAGGTTTTGGATGTCAAAAACTTCCCGCAAAAATATCTGGATTTTATTATGGACGCGAAAGAAACAGTTTCAAATATTGAACATAAAAATCAGGAATGTTCCTTTGTTAAAGGTACAAAATGCTTTTTTGATCAGAAAAAAACTACTATCGTGCCTATTTACGGTAATGGCGAACGTATTGGTACTTTGATCGTAGCTAAATATGATAAACCCTTCGACGATGAAGACCTGCTGTTGGCAGAATATGCTGCGACTGTTATCGGCGTTGAGATTCTGCACGAGCGCGCAGCTAAAGTAGAAGAAGAAGTGCGTAAGAAAGCAATGGTTCAGATTGCTTTTTCAACGCTTTCTTATTCCGAACTGGAAGCTATTGTCAATATTCTCGGCGAACTGAAAGGCATGGAAGGCTTGCTTGTAGCTTCTAAAATTGCTGATCGTGTCGGGATTACACGTTCTGTAATCGTTAATGCTCTGCGTAAATTCGAAAGTGCCGGTTTAATCGAAACGAAATCGCTTGGGATGAAGGGAACATATATACGGATTAAAAATGAGTTCCTGCTGGAAGAACTGCGTAAAAATAATTCTTAAATAAAAAATGACCGGATTGCTGTAATGTTGCAGTAAATCGGTCATTTTTAGTATCTTTTAAGGTTCCTAAACAAGATATTGTAAAAATTACAGAAACTACTTGATTTTGTGTAATCACTGTGCTAGTATAGTAAAAATATTTCAAAGAAGAAGGGAGTTTTATAATGCGTACAGACAAATTTGCAAAAGAAGGTTTAACTTTTGATGATGTGCTTTTGGTTCCGGCAGAATCTGATGTTTTGCCGCGTGATGTAGATGTTTCCACTTATTTGACTAAAAACATTAAATTGAATATTCCTCTGATCAGTTCTGGTATGGATACTGTTACAGAATCAAAAATGGCGATTGCCATTGCCCGTGAAGGCGGTTTAGGTGTTATCCACAAAAATTTAACGATTGAAGAACAGGCAGGAGAGGTTGCCAAAGTAAAGCGCAGCGAGCATGGTATTATCGTTGATCCTTTATTTCTGGCTCCTGATAATATTCTTGCAGATGCCGTAAAAATGATGGAGCATTATCATATTTCCGGTGTTCCTATTTGTGATCCTGATGGTAAGCTGCAGGGAATTATTACTAATCGTGACCTGCGTTTTGAAACTAATCTTAATAAACAGATTAAAGAATGTATGATTGGTGAAGGTTTGGTAACTGCTCCTGTTGGTACGAGTCTTGAAGAAGCTAAAAAATTACTGCGCGAACACCGTATTGAGAAATTGCCGTTGGTCGATAGCGAAGGTTATCTTAAAGGGCTGATCACAATCAGTGATATTGAAAAAGCTAAAATGTATCCTAATGCCTGCAAAGACAGTGATGGGCGTCTGCGTGTAGCCGCTGCTGTAGGCGTTGGTGCTGATATGATGGAACGAGCTTCCGCTTTAGTTAATGCTAAGGTAGATGTTATAGTTATTGATACTGCTCATGGACATTCGCACGGAGTCCTGAATTCAGTGCGTCAATTGCGCGAAGCTTTCCCGGAATTGAATATTATTGCCGGAAATGTAGCAACAGGCGCTGCAACTGAAGCATTAATCAAATGTGGCGTTGATGCCGTTAAAGTTGGCATCGGGCCAGGATCTATTTGTACGACCCGTGTTGTAGCCGGTATCGGCGTCCCGCAGATTACTGCTATCAATGATTGCGCATTAGTTGCACGTCAATATGGTATTCCTATTATTGCCGATGGCGGTATCAAATATTCCGGTGATATTGCTAAAGCTATCGCCGCAGGTGCCAATGTTGTTATGATTGGCGGTTTGTTAGCAGGAACTGAAGAGTCCCCTGGCGAAACTATTATTTATCAAGGCCGTTCTTATAAAGTATATCGTGGGATGGGCTCTTTAGGTGCTATGGAACGCGGTTCTAAAGACCGTTATTTCCAGGAGAACGCCGATAAATTGGTACCAGAAGGAATTGAAGGACGCGTACCTTTCAAAGGCCTGGCTGCAGAAACAATCTTCCAGTTGGTTGGTGGTTTGCGTGCAGGTATGGGCTACTGCGGTGCTAAGGATATCGAAGAAATGATTACAAAAACTCAATTTATTCGTATGACTGGCGCCGGTTTGAAAGAAAGCCATCCGCATGATGTCATCATTACGAAAGAAGCTCCTAACTACAGCCTGTAATAAAATTTAGAGGAGGTTTTTCGAGTATGGAAGATGCAGTTTTATTTTCACTTAAAGGTCAGGTTGCTATAATTACTATGAACAGACCGCATAGCTTGAATTCAATGAATGAAGCATTGATTGACGGGTTGCATGAAGCTCTGACAAAGGTAGAAAAAGACCCGGCAATAAAATGTGCTGTGCTGACAGGTAATGGAAAAGCTTTTTGTGCCGGCGGAGATCTGCCGTTTTTGGAGACTCTTGCAGATACTGCTGTAAAAAAGGCTTTCATTACCAAAGTAGGGCAAGTTGCAAAACGTATTACTACAATCGAGAAGCCAATTATTGCCATGGTCAATGGTGTTACCGCTGGTGCCGGTGTTAATCTGATGCTGGCCTGTGACCTTATTTATGCAGTAGATACAGCTAAATTTGCTCAAAGCTTTGCGAAAGTAGGGTTGATACCTGATTGTGGTGGTTTATATTTCCTGCCGAAAGCTGTCGGCGTTCATAAAGCTAAAGAGCTGATGTTTACAGCTGATTTGATTGATGCAGCAACTGCTGAAAAAATGGCGTTGGTAAATCATATCTTTCCTGCAGCAGAGCTTGAGGACGCGGTTATGCAAATGGCTGAACGACTTGCAGCTTCAGCACCTTTAGCGATAGGGCTCATCAAAAAATATCTGAATAATACTGCGATGACTTTAGACGAAGTGCTGGAAATGGAAGCAGTTGCCCAGCCTTTATGTATGGGCACGGACGATAGTGCAGAAGGAATAACTGCCTTTAAAGAAAAACGTACTCCTAAATTTACAGGTAAATAAGAATTCACAAAAAAGACGGAATCGCTGTCAGCGGTTCCGTTTTCTTTTCACGTAAAATACTGTATAATATTACTATTGACGATTATGGAGGTTTGTATGTTAGATTTTGATTTTTCATCAATGTTATATAGGATTCCGGCGCTTTTGATAGCTATCACTATCCACGAGTATGCACACGCGCAGACTGCGGAAGCCATGGGCGATCCTACACCGCGGTTCATGGGACGTTTAACTTTTAATCCTTTAGCACATCTTGACCCTATTGGTGCCTTGATGCTTATTGTGGCCGGTTTCGGCTGGGCTAAGCCTGTAGGTATCAATCCCAATAATTTCAGAAATCGCCGCGAAGGTATTTTAAAAGTTTCTTTTGCAGGCCCTGCGGCAAATTTGTTTTTATGCTTTCTTGCAGCATTGATTGTTGCTTTAATGACCAAATTTGGTGTTATGACCAAAGGCGTTTATTCGTTTTTACTTTGGACACAGCTTTATAATGTTTGGTTTGCTTTTTTTAATCTTATCCCAATCCCGCCTCTGGACGGTTTAAAGATTTTAGGAGAACTGCTGCCGCCGCGGACTGCTTATCAGTATGAAAATATGGTTGGCCAATATGGCTTTTATATCTTGCTGGCTTTGGTCTTTACCGGTATCGTTGGTATGATCATAAGGCCTTTGGCAAGCACGTATATGTCTTTGGTAAACAGTATTTTGGGGATAGTATTTTAATTAAAACGGCTTGTTGAATTATGATTAATGAAGGGACTTGATGTTGATGACTAAAGGTAGAATTTTCAGTGGAATGCAGCCATCTGGACGTTTTCACTTGGGTAATTATATGGGAGCGCTGGAGAATTGGGGTCGTTTGCAGCACGAATATGAATGTTTTTTCTCCATTGTTGATCTGCATGCGCTGACTTCGTCTTATAGCGATACTTCAAAATTACAGGAAAATGTTATGGAAATGGCGATTGACTGGCTCAGTGCTGGTCTTGACCCTGAAAAAAATGTCATTTTTGTACAATCTCATGTTAAAGAGCACGCTGAATTAGCGCTGCTTTTAGGTATGAGCACTCCGTTGTCGTGGCTGGAACGTGTGCCAACCTATAAGGATAAACTGCAGAATTGGTCTGCTCAGGGCAAGGATAATAATACCTATGGTTTTTTGGGATATCCTGTGCTTATGGCAGCGGATATCATGCTTTATAAAGCAACCTGTGTTCCTGTAGGTGAAGACCAGTCTGCTCATTTGGAGCTGACCCGGGAAATAGTACGCCGTTTTAACTATCTTTATAATAGAGAAGTGTTCCCCGAGCCACAGGCAGTATTTTCCAAAGCTAAGGTTTTACCGGGTATTGACGGCCGTAAAATGTCAAAATCCTATGGCAATACCATTCCTTTCGGCGCTGGACCGGAAGAAATGTGGGAACGTATACGTATGATGACTACTGACCCGCAGCGTATAAAAAAGACTGACCCGGGACATCCGGAAGTTTGTATTGTCTACGCTTTTCATAAGGTATTCAATCCTGAGGAATATGAAGAGATTGGGGCAAGATGCCGTGCCGGCGAGATTGGCTGTGTAGAATGTAAAAAACGTTTGGCAGAAAAGATGAATGCGTTGCTGGCAGATATCCATACTAAACGGGAAGAATTATCAAAGAAACCTGAATATATTAAAGAAGTACTTGATTATGGAGCACAGCGTGCCCGCAAGGAAGCTGAAAAAACTATGGCTGAAGTTAAGACCGCCATGAATGTGCTGTAATATATGGCTAACCTGTCAATCAAGGTTCAGGATTTTGAAGGTCCACTGGATCTGTTGATACATTTAATAGAAAAAGAAAAAATTGATATTTATGATATTCCTATTGTGGCAGTGACTGAGCAATATATTGAATATTTACAGGCAATGACGGAGTTTGATATTGAGATTGCCAGTGAATTTTTGCTGATGGCTGCCACGCTGCTGCAAATCAAATCGCGTATGCTTTTGCCAAAACAAACTGCTGAAGGCGAGGAAGATGAAACTGACCCTCGTCAACTGCTGGTGGAAATGCTGGTAGAATACAGACGTATTAAGGTCTGTGCCTCAAATCTAGCTGAACTAAAGCTTCAGGCAGAACGTTGCCGTTACCGACTGCCGCTTTTGTCTGGTTTTGTTGAACGCAGCTTGAAACAATATGAGGCAGAAGAGTTGATTAGTGCTATGCTGACCCTGCTTTCAGTGAAAACTGAGAATACGGCTTATATTGAGCGCCAGGAATTTAATGTACAGGATAAAATGAATGAGATTGTTCATATGCTTTCTCAACATCTCAACGGTGTAGAATTTGCCAAAGTATTTTCACGTACTGGTTCCCGCAGTGAGAAAGTCGCGTCTTTTTTAGCTGTTTTGGAACTTTTAAAGCTTGGTGTTGTAACTATCAACCAGACAGTGGCTTTTGCTCCAATCTATATATTCCTGCGACAGGGGGAACGATAAATGTTTCACGATTACTTAAGGGGTTCTTTAGAAGCTTTGTTGTTTGCTGCCGGTGAACCGTTATCTGTTGCCAAGCTAGCTGAAATAATGCAGCTTGATAAACCTCAGGTATGGGAACTTTTATCGCTTTTAGAGCGGGATTATGAAGATGAAAAGCGCGGCCTGTATTTAAGAAAAGTGGCAGAAGGTTATCAATTATGTACAAAAGAACAGCATTATGAATTGATAAAACAGCTGGCGCGTTCTCAGGAAATGAAATTATCTAATGCCGCTATGGAAACATTGGCTATTATTGCTTTTAAACAGCCTGTTACCAGAAGTGAAATGGAAGCTATTCGCGGTGTTAAGGTCGACGGTGTCGTTAATACGCTTTTAGAATATGGATTGATTAGTGAGACCGGACGTAAGGATTCTATTGGTCATCCTATTTTGTATGGAACTACAGATAAATTTTTGATTACTTTTGGTCTGAATTCTTTAAAAGACTTACCGGAGTTTCCTGATATTTTGTCAGAGCATGAAAACGAACCGGAACAAATGTCACTAATGGCTGAATTTAATGAAGAGCTTAATAAAACAGAAGAAACAGAGGATTTATAATCTATGGAAGAACGTTTGCAGAAAGTTTTAGCTTCTGCTGGGGTAGCCTCCAGACGCGAAGCTGAATATATTTTAGCCGGGCGTGTAAAGGTAAATGGTAAGATTGTTAAAGAATTAGGAACTAAAGTAGGAGAAAAAGCTTTTATTTTAGTTGATGGTAAACCGATTAAACGTGAGAAGAAAGCCTATTATTTATTTTATAAACCTCGCGGAGTTGTTACTACTATGACGGATCCGCAGGGGCGCAGAACTGTTGCTGATTTTGCCAAAGATTTGCCGGAACGGGTTTTTCCGGTAGGCCGGTTGGACTATAATACAGAAGGTCTGCTGCTTCTGACTAATGATGGCGATCTGGCCCAAAAACTCACTCATCCAAAACATGAAGTAAATAAAACATATAGAGTGACTGTTCCGGGACTGGTTCCGCAGGACAAGCTTGATCTGCTGAGGATCGGTGTAAAATTAGAGGATGGAATGACAGCGCCTGCTATTGTTACTCTGATTGGGTATGATAACGAAAAAAGTAATACAACTTTTGATATCGTTATTCATGAAGGCCGTAACCGTCAAGTGCGCAGAATGTGTGATTTTATTGGGTTTCCTGTAAGACAATTAAAACGTATAAAGTTAGGTAATCTGACACTGCAGGGATTAAAACGCGGCGGTTATAGAATTTTGAATGAAGACGAAATTAATGCTTTAATCAAGGCGGCTGCGATCAATGAATAAAGTTATCGTCGTAGGCGGAGGTGCAGCGGGTTTATTGGCAGCAGCAGCTGCTGCTGAACATGGGGCACAAGTAACAGTTTTGGAAAAGATGTTTAAACCTGGAAAGAAACTTTTAATTACAGGTAAAGGTCGTTGTAATATCACCAACGATTGTGACTTGCAGGAAATAATCAAAAATATTCCTGGAAACGGACGCTTTTTAAATAGTGCTCTACGTCAGTTTACTAATGAAGATGTTGTAAAACTTTTAAATGATAATGGTTTGGAAACTAAGGTTGAACGTGGTGGTCGGGTTTTCCCCGTAAGTGATCAGGCCAAAGATGTAGTAGATACATTGTTAAAAATTCTGCATGATTTAGGTGTAGAATTGGTTACTGATATTTGTGTGACTGAAGTTTTAACTGATACTGAAAAAGTTATCGGCGTCAAAACTAAAAGCGGTAAAGTATTTAAAGCAGATGCAGTTATTGTTGCAGCAGGCGGGGCGTCTTATCCAGGAACCGGATCTGACGGGAGTGGATTTAAACTTGCCGAAAAATTGGGACATGCGATAATACCACTTAAACCTTCGCTGGTACCACTAACTAGTGATTCACCTTATATTCCTGATTTGCAGGGGTTATCCCTGCGTAATGTACAGGCTACTGTTTATTCTTCAGGAAGTAAGGCTGCTTCGGAATTTGGAGAAATGTTATTTACGCATTTTGGTGTATCAGGTCCAATTATTTTATCACTCAGTAAAACAGTTGCAGCACTTTTAAAAGCTAATAAAACTAATATCGATTTGCTGATAGATTTAAAACCTGCTTTGACTTTTGAAAAGCTTGAAGCAAGAGTTCAGCGTGATTTTGAGCAATACAGCCGGAAGCAGCTGCTGAATGGGATGAAAGACCTTCTACCGCAGCGTCTGATCCCCGTAGTTTTAGATCAGGCTTATCTTGATGAAGAAAAGCCTGTCAATCAGATATCAAAAGAAGAACGTAAGCGTTTAGTAGAAGTGTTAAAAGGGTTATCAGTTTCGATTACGGGAACGAGGCCTTTAGCAGAGGCTATTGTAACAGCTGGGGGCGTATCCATAAAAGAAATAGAGCCTAAAACATTGCGTTCCAAGTTGTGGCAAGGATTGTATTTTGCAGGAGAAGTCATTGATATAGACGGTTATACTGGCGGCTATAATTTACAGGCGGCATTTTCAACAGGATATGCTGCAGGGACAGCGGCTGCATATCAATAAATAGGCAGGGTGGTAAATGATGGAGAAGAAATTAGTAGTTGCCATCGACGGTCCGGCAGGAGCAGGAAAAAGTACCATTGCTAAACTGGCGGCTGAAGAATTGGACTATATTTATATTGATACAGGTGCAATGTATCGTTCTGTAGCTTGGAAGTTTTTACAAAGTAAGCAGGATTTTTCACCTGAATTAGTAAGTAAACTTGCTGCTGAAATGACTATTACTTTTAAACAGGAAGCAAAATTGAACCGTGTTTTTGTTGATGGACTGGAAGTAACAGATGAAATCAGAACTCCGGAAGTAACAGAAATTGTTTCTAAAGTATCTGCTGTAGGAGCTGTACGCGAAGCTATGGTAGCTCAGCAGCGCCGCATGGGAGAAGCCGGTGGAGTAGTGATGGACGGGCGTGACATCGGAACAGTGGTATTTCCGCATGCTGATTTAAAGATTTTTTTGACGGCTTCTGCTGAGGAGCGGGCATCGCGGCGATACAAAGAAATGCTTGCCAAAGGAATGCAGGTTGATCTGAAGCAGCTGCAGTCTGATATTGAGGCTCGTGATAAGCAGGACTGTGAACGTAAAATTGCGCCGCTTTGTTGTGCAGAAGATGCGATTTTTTTGGATAGTTCTAATATGTCTATTCAGGAAGTTGCTTCTCAAATTTTAACTTTGGTGCAGGAGCATTAAGCTATGTTTTATTCAGTCTTAAAGATTATTTTAAGAATTTTATTCAAAATATTTTTGCGGCTGGAAGTAAAAGGTGCAGAAAATATTCCAGCGACAGGTCCTTTGGTAATTGCCAGCAATCATTTAAGTTTGCTGGATCCGCCTGTAATCGGTGTAGCATCTACAAGAAAAGTGCACTTTATGGCAAAACAGGAGTTGTTTGTACCTGTTTTGGGTGATATTTATAAACTTTTGGGCGCATTTCCTGTAAAACGTGGTGGGGCCGATAGAACAGCAATAAAACATGGTATTGACTTGATGCTGGATGGTGGTGTGTTAGCTATTTTCCCTGAAGGGACTCGCAGTAAAACAGGGGCGTTAGGTAAGGCTGAGCCAGGTGCTTTGATGATGGCAGGAAAAGCTAAAGCAGTCATTGTTCCAACATGCGTAAAAGGTACCGATATCAAACGGCAGGGGAAATTATGGCCGCAAGTAAACGTCAAATTTGGAAAACCTATTTTTTTCCCTCAGGATGTACCGATCAGCAAAGAACTGCTGCATGAACTTACAGAAGCTTTGATGCTGGAAATAAAACGCTTACAAGAAGCGGAGTGATAGTATGAAAATCAGAATTGCTGAATATTGCGGTTTTTGTTACGGCGTCAAACGTGCTGTAGATATGGCATATAAATTGGCTGAAGCAAATGAAGCATCTGGAACATTAGGCCCTTTGATACATAATCCGCAGCTTATCGAAGATTTAAATACCAAAGGAGTGCCTTGCCGTGAAAGCCTGGACGAATTTCAAGCTGGAGAAACTGTTGTTTTTCGCTCGCATGGAGTTGGCCCTGACGTTTACGAAGCTGCTCATGCAAAAAATCTGACTATTCTTGATGCAACCTGTCCAAATGTTAAAGCTGCACAGAAAAAAGGACAAGCTTTGGCTGAGGCTGGTTATTTACCTGTAATTATTGGTGAAAAAAATCATCCTGAAGTAAAAAGTATTGTACAATGGGCAGGAAAACATGCTATAGTTATAGAATGTATAAAAGATATAGGTAATGTACCTTTAGTAGATAAATATGGCGTTTTGATTCAAACTACCTTTGAATTGGCAAAGTTTGAAGAAATTCTGGCAGCACTTCAGAAGGAACGTTCCGGTGAATATAAAATAGAAAAAACTATTTGCCTGGCAACGTCTAAACGACAAAAGGCTGCTCTGAAGTTAGCTGATGAAGTAGACGCCTTTGTTGTAATAGGCGGCAGAAACAGTGCCAACACAAGACACTTGTATGAGCTTGTTGCAGAACACTGTAAGCGTGCTTACCATATCGAAACAGCCTCGGAATTAAACGAGGAGATGTTTAAAAACTGTCAAAATATAGGAATAACGGCAGGCGCATCAACGCCGGACCGTATAATTAAGGAGGCTATACGTGTAATGGAAAACATGGAATCTTTTGAAAGTATGCTGGAACAAAGCCTGGAGGACGCACATGTCTACCCTGGTAAGATTGTTAAAGCTACAGTCATCCAAATAGGCAAAGATGAGGTATATGTTGACTTCGGCTATATGAAAGAAGGCGCTATTGCTTTTTCACAATGGTCTAATGAAGCTCCGGAAATTTTGGCTCAAACTATTAAAATTGGTGATGAAGTGGAGGCCAAAGTTATTCCCGGTACTTCGAAAGACGATTTTATCCGTCTTTCGAAAATCAAAGCTGAACAGGATGCTGCATGGAATTATGTAGCAGATTTGGCAGAAGGTGAAAAACGCCGTGCTACTGTAAAAGTTCTGCGGATTATTAAAAACAAAATGAAAAATATTGTCGGCTTAGCTGTTGCAGTCGAAGGCGTTGAAGGTTTTATGCCTGCTTCTCATGTGGAATTACGCCGCGTAGAAGATTTTTCTGATTATATTGGTAAAGAATTGGAAGCGGAAGTTATTGAAGTTGATACGGCAAACGTTTAGTTGTTTCACGTCGTGATTTGCTTAGAAGTGAAAAAGAAGCAAAAGCCCAGGCTTGGCGTGATGCCAAAGAAGCCAGGATCCAAGCTGCTAAAGAAGCTCGTACTGCCGCAGAAGAAGCCGCTTATGCTTCTGTTGAAGAAGGACAGACAGTTACAGGCAAAGTTGTAAGAATTGCTGATTTTGGCTTGTTTGTTGAAGTTGGACAGGGGTTGGTCGGTTTAGTTCATAATACCGAGTTATCCTGGGATCGTAATGTAAAAGCAGAAGATGCTGCTAAAGTTGATGATGAAGTAACTGTACTTGTGAAAAAAATTGACCGTGAAAACAGACGCGTAGCTCTCAGTATAAAAGCTACTCAGGAAGATCCGTGGCTGACTGAAGCAGCTGCTTTTAAAGAAGGTATGGTTGTAGAAGGTACTGTAGAGAGGTTCCTGCCGTTTGGCGCTATCGTAAAACTTGCCGATAAAGTTGAAGGATTGGTCCATGTTTCTGAAATTGCTGAAACCCGTGTTGAAAAACCGGAAGACATTTTGGAAATCGGTCAAAATGTAAAAGTAAAAGTTATCAAAGTTGATTTGAAACATAAGAAGATCGGCTTAAGTATCGTTAAAGCTGTTAAAGAAGCAGAAAAAGCAGAATACAGCTCTTTTATCAATGACAAACCGGAGCTGACTCTTGATTTAAAAGAACAGCTGGAAGGTTTGAACAATTAATTAAACGGATGGTAGATATGTCGCGAGAGCAAAGAAAATTGGATCATATCAGATATGCATTGGAACTTGGAGATGGACCGCTTCCTAACGGTTTTACCGATATGCATTTTCTGCATAATTGCTTGCCTGAGCTTGCTCCTGCTGATATTGATATTACAACGACGCTGGGCGGTATTAAGCTCAGCGTTCCCTTTTTGATAAATGCGATAACCGGCGGTACGGATAATGTTATCGATATCAACCGCAAGCTTGCGCAAACAGCAAAGTCAGTTGGAGCAGCTATAGCGGTCGGTTCACAATATGGAGCTGTAAAAAGTAAAAGCAGCTATCGTAGTTTTAAAGTAGTACGCGAAGTTTATCCTAATGGAGTCGTTTTTGCTAACGTCAGCGCTCTGGCAACACCGGACGAAGCAGCTGAAGCTGTTAAAATGCTTGATGCTGATGCTTTGCAGGTTCATTTGAATCCTGCCCAGGAGCTTGTGATGCCGGAAGGAGACAGAAATTTTAAAGGTCTTTTCGATAATATGCGTCGCATTTTAGAACATAGCGAAGTCCCTGTTATTGTCAAGGAAACCGGTTGCGGTATGGCAGCAGAACAAATCAAACAGATGCTTGTTTTTGGCTTTACCTGGTTTGATATCGGTGGAGCGGGAGGCACGAATTTCCCTGCAATAGAAGCAAAACGGTTTACTTCACAAAAGTCTGTTTTAGCTGAGTGGGGTATAAACACCGCTAAAACTCTTACTGAGGCTTTTTCTGTTTGCGGCCGCAATGATATTATTATAGCCAGTGGAGGAATAAGGGATGGACTGACGGCTGCGAAAGCGTTTGCTTTAAGTGCTGATGTTGTGGGGATGTCAGGGAATATTCTGCGTTATATTATAGAAAAAGACATTGAAGAAGCTCAAAGGGCATTAACAGATATCATCAATGATTTAAAAATGGTAATGCTGCTTACAGGTTCCAGTGATCTGAAAGCTTTGCGTAACGCCCCAATATATTTTACAGGTGAATTACGTGAATTTTTACTTGGCCGTAATTATGATATTTCAAAAATAAGTGCCGCCAGAAAAAGATAGTATGTTTATCCCGTTCTTCAAATAAGAACGGGATTTTTGTGTGTTTTGTCAAATTTGAAATTATAATGTATAATATTAAGATACCAAACTGTGCTTTTAGAAAGGAAAACTATGCAGGGAATCATTAGTGCCGTACGCCGTAACAGTTTAGCTGAAAATGCCGGAATCAAAGCCGGTGAAAAACTGTGTGCTGTTAATGGTGTGTCAGTACACGATATTATAGAATTAAGCTATTTAGTTGCAGACGAACAGATTGTATTGACGATTGAAGATTCGGAATGCCGACAGCGCCAGATAGTTATTGAAAAATATACTGATGAAGAATTAGGACTGGAATTTGAAGCGGCTGTTTTTGACGGGGTTACTACTTGTTATAACAATTGTGTATTCTGCTTTGTAGATCAGATGATTCCTGGTATGAGAGAATCATTATATGTACGTGATGACGATTATCGTTTATCTTTCTTATATGGTAACTTTATTACTCTTACAAATATGAAGGAAGAAGATTTTGAACAGATCATAAAGACGCATATGTCACCGCTCTATATTTCCGTACATGCAACAAGACCAGAAGTACGCTGCCAAATGATGAATAACCGTTTTGCAGGTGAATTGATGTCAAAAATCAATAGACTGGTGGAAGCTGGAATTTCCATCCATACACAAATTGTTTGCTGTCCTGGTTATAATGATGGAGAAGTGTTGGAACAAACCTATCGTGATTTGGAAGCCTTAGCGCCTATGGTGGAAACAATGGCTGTAGTTCCGGTTGGGATTACAAAGCATAGAGAACATTTGACACCGATGCGCTTGTTTTCTAAACCTGAAGCTGCCGCTATAGTTGATAAAGTTACTGTATGGCAGCAGGAATGCCGCAAAAAATTTGGAAAATCCTTCGTTTATCTGGGAGATGAGTTTTATTTATTAGCAGAAAAACAACTCCCTGATGCATCATGGTATGATGGATTTCCACAAATCGAAAATGGCATTGGTCTGAGTCGTAGTTTTATTGACGAATGGCAGCAGATCGCTGCCAAAACTGATGTTTGCAATCATAGTGTTGATGCAGTGATACCGGTTGGTACCAGTGCTTATAAAATTTTGCAGCCACTGCTGGATAATTTTAATAATAAAACTGGTTCAAAACACAGTTTTATCCCGGTAAATAACGAATTTTTCGGTGAAACTATCAATGTTACCGGATTATTAGTTGGTAAAGATATTTTAAATGCTGCCCAAGGCATGAAGAGAATTATTTTGCCTGCTGTTGTTTTGAATCAGGATAATTTGTTCTTAGATGATATGTCCTTTGATGACTTTAAAAAAGCTTTTGACGGCAAAGTAGAGCGCGCCGTTAATGCACGCGAGTTGGTTATGCTGCTTAGCAGGTAGGAGGCCGATTATGAAAGGTTATGGTTTACTGCAGGTTTATACAGGCTCAGGGAAAGGAAAAACTACTGCGGCATTGGGTGTGGCTTTGCGTGCAGCAGGCAGGGGTGCCAGAACGGTCATGCTGTCATTTCTCAAAGATGATCCTGATTATGGTGAAGCTATGGCAGCACAATACCTTCCACATTTTTTACTGAGGCAGGTTGGACGCGATGCTTTCGTAAATTTTCATAATCCAGATCCTATTGACCTTAAAATGGTTCGTAAAGGATGGGAAGAAGCAAAAAAAATTCTTATTGAAGATACTGCAGATTTACTGATTTTAGATGAACTGAATATTGTTTTGGCAACAGGAATGCTGCCATTAGAGGAAGTTATTGATTTTTTGAAAAAATATAAAGGTAAGACAGAGATCATTACAACAGGACGTAGTGCGCCTGAAGAATTGATTGATATAGCCGATTTGGTTACGGATATGCAGGAAATAAAACATTATTTCCATAAGGGCGTCAGCTCCCGTGACGGAATCGACCATTAGAGAGTGAGGATGAGAATGTTATGGGAAAACCGATAGTCGCTATCGTAGGTCGGCCAAATGTAGGTAAGTCGACATTATTTAATATTTTTGCTAACAGCAGGATTTCAATAGTTGAAGATACTCCTGGTGTAACTCGTGACCGATTGTATGCGGATACTGAATGGCTTGATAATGAATTCATGATGGTAGATACCGGCGGTATCGAAATTATGAATACTGATAAAATAGCTGTTTCTATTCGTCAGCAGGCACAGATAGCAATTGCTGAAGCAGATGTCATTTTGTTTGTTTGTGATGCGCGTGCTGGTATTACTCATGAAGACGCAGAAGTAGCTAAAATGCTGCGTCAATCGAAGAAACCAATAGTTCTTGCTATCAATAAAGCTGATTCTCCGAAACAGGAAATGGAAATTTTTGAGTTTTATAATCTTGGTATAGGTGAACCGATTCCAGTTTCAGCTGCAAATCATCTTGGACTGGGTGATTTACTGGATGCAGTTGTGGAAAAATTTCCTGAAACCTCAGCTTATGGTGAAGACGGCAATGAGGATGAAATCAAAGTGGCTTTGATTGGTCGTCCTAACGTTGGCAAATCTTCAATTTTTAATACTTTAGTAGGCGAAGAACGTTCTATCGTAAGTGACGTTGCTGGAACCACACGCGATGCTATTGATACTCCCGTAATTAGAGAAGGTCAGAAATTCCTTTTTATTGATACGGCAGGTATGCGCCGTAAAGCACGTATAGACGAGCCTATTGAGAAATACAGTATAATTCGTTCATTAAGGGCTGTAGACCGCTCAGATGTCGTTTTAATGGTTATAGATGCTATCGACGGTGTTACGGAACAGGACAAAAAAATTGCCGGATATGCGCATGAGGCTGGTAAAGGGATTGTTTTAGTAGTAAATAAATGGGATTTGTACGATAAAGATAATACGTCTACCTTACGTTATACAGAAAATCTGCGCAGGGAATTGGTATTTATGCAGTATGCTCCTGTAGTCTTTGTTTCAGCAATGACTAAACAGCGTATACACAGACTGCCGGAGGTTATTCATTATGTAGCGGAGCAGAATGCTATGCGTATTTCTACTAGCGTGCTTAACCAGGTTGTTGAAGACGCTATTGCAATCAATCCGCCGCCTACCGAAAAAGGTCAGCGATTAAAAATATTGTATGCCACACAGGTTAAAATCAAACCGCCGACATTTGTTATTTTTGTTAATGAGCCGGAAATCATGCATTTTTCGTATCAACGTTATTTAGAAAATAAATTACGCGAAGCTTTTGGTTTTGAAGGAACACCGCTGCAAATGATCATTCGCGGTAAAAACGAAGAAGAATAAGGTGGGGGAGAAATGGCAGAAGGCTTAGTATGGCTTGTTTGCTTCATTGTCGGTCACGTATTTGGTTCGATACCATGCGGGTTATGGTTAGTAAAAGCTGCTCATGGTATTGATATCAGAGAATATGGCAGTAAAAATATAGGAACAACTAACGTTTTTCGTACTGTAGGTGGTAAAACAGCTTTTTTTGTACTCTTATGCGATATGATGAAGGGGATTCTTGCTGTAGCGTTAGTGGCTTATTTTACCAATAACGCAATGGGAGGAATGGTTGCTGCCGGTATCGGAGCTTTGCTCGGACATAATTATTCTATCTTTTTAGGATTTAAGGGTGGACGCGGTGTTGCTACCGGTTTGGGACTGATTCTTTATTTTATGCCTAAAGTTTGCATTGCTAGCTTTGGAGTCTGGTTGATTTTGGTTTTACTTACGCGCTATGTTTCGCTGGGGTCTGTTGTAGCTGCCATTTGCACACCGATTTTTGCTTATTATTTTGGTTACTCTCAGCCGTTAGTAATTTTTGCTGTCGTAGCAGGAGGATTTGTTGTTATACGTCATGCAGAAAATATTAAAAGACTTTTGAATGGTACAGAAAGTAAAATAAAACAAGGTAATGCAAAAGATCTACAAAAAAAATAATAATATTGATTACAGCCGTATTTATGTACTAAAAACGGCTGTTTTTCTATTTTTATAAGAAAATCTTAAAACATATGGCTTTTACCACGAAACAATGATATAATAAAACACATGTAAAAACCATATGGACATTTAATAAAAGGGAGGACGATATCAATGTCTGACAAATCTACTTTTTACTTAGTGCGTGAAGAAATTTTACCGGAAGCAATCAAAAAAACTATTAAAGTAAAAGAAATTTTAAAACGCGGTGAAATCAAAACTATTAATGAAGCTGTTGAAAGAATGGGCTTAAGCCGCAGTGCTTATTACAAATATAAAGATTATGTATTCCCATTTTATGAAGCCAGCAAAGAGAAAATTATTACCTTATCCTTGTTGCTTGAACATAAAGCTGGTGTCCTTTCCAGAGTTTTAAACACTGTTGCCAGTGATTCCGGCAGCATTATGACTATTAACCAGGGTATCCCTTTGCAGGGTGTTGCAAATACCACTATTTCTATTGAAACAAAAGACCTTACAATTGATTTGGAAGCCTTATTAGATAAATTGCGTATGATCGACGGAGTGAAACGTTTGGAAGTTTTAGGCCAAGTTTAAGTTATATCCGTTGATGCGCTTTTAACCTTGGAGGGGATATTGTGAAAGAGTGCATTAAAGTCGGGCTTTTAGGTGCAGGAACAGTGGGCAGCGGTGTATTGACTGTTTTAGAAGAAAATACTGCTGAGATAGAAAAAAAAGTCGGTGTTCCAATCCATGTATCTAAAATTTTAGTCCGTGATATGAAAAAAGCTAAAGAATTATCAGAAAAATATCAGTTAACAGACAAAATCGAAGATATTGTTGAAGATCCTGAAATTGATATCGTAGTTGAGCTTATAGGCCGTGAGCATCCGGCGAAGGAATACATTGCCGCTGCTTTAGAACATAAAAAGAATGTTGTAACGGCTAATAAAGATGTTTTAGCAAAATACGGTAAGGAATTATTTCCATTAGCAGAAGAAAATAAAGTGGATTTTATGTTTGAAGCAAGTGTAGGCGGCGGTATTCCTATTATCAGACCCTTAAAATCCTGTTTAGCCGCTAATAAAGTTACTTCTGTAATGGGTATTGTTAATGGTACTACCAATTATATGCTGACAAAAATGTCGCAGGAAAATATGGATTATGCTGATGTTTTGCGTGAAGCGCAGGAAAAGGGGTATGCAGAATCTGATCCTACCGCAGATGTTGGTGGCTTGGATGCAGCCAGAAAACTTGTTATTCTTGCGTCAATAGCATTTAATACGCGTATTGATTTAAGTGACGTTTTAGTAGAAGGTATTGACGGGCTGGATCTATGCGATATTGAACATGGTAAAGAGCTCGGTTATGCAATTAAGCTTTTAGCTATTGCTAAAAATAATGCTGAACATGGTATTAGCGTTTGTGTGCGTCCGACGATGCTGCCGGTATCTCATCCTTTAGCTGGTGTAAATGATGTATTCAATGCCATTTTTGTTACAGGTGATGCTATCGGAGATGCGATGTTCATGGGCCGTGGAGCTGGTAAAATGCCTACAGCAAGTGCGGTCTGCGGCGATATAATTGATGTTGCACGTAATATTATTCATAAATCGAACGGACGTATTAATTGTACCTGCTTTGATGAAAAACATCTCTGCAGTTTGGAGAATATGATGTCTCCCTGTTATATACGGTTACATGTACAGGATAAGCCAGGTGTTTTAGCTGCTATTGCTGCTGCTTTTGGAGCGCAGAATGTAAGCTTAAAGAATGTTGTACAAAAGAGTAAAGTCAAGGGTGTTGCGGAATTAGTCGTTATTACTTATGATGTCTCTGAATTAAATTTACAAATGGCGGTACAAACATTGAAAGCTCTGCCGATCGTTGAAAAGGTTTGCAGTGTTATTCGTGTTGAAGATCACGACCTGGAGTAATTTTGATATGAAAAATAAAATAACTGTTATTGTTCCTGCTACATCAGCTAATTGCGGACCGGGATATGATTCCCTGGGTTTAGCCTGCAACTTGTATAACGATTTTACTTTTGAAATTTTAGATACTCCTGGGTTTGCTTTAGAGGTTATTGGCGAAGGCGAAGATCGATTGCGGGCCGGTGGCAGAAATTTAGCATTTCTGTCATTTTTGAAGGTTTGGAATGAAGTTAGAGGTACTAGAATTGGCCTTAAAGTAACGATGCAGAACCGAATCCCCTTATCACGAGGTTTGGGCAGCAGTTCTACTGCCATAGTTGCCGGACTTGTAGCGGCTAATCTGCTTACTGGATCAACTTTACCTAAAGAGCGGCTTTTAAATTATGCTACAGAAATCGAAGGACATCCTGATAATGTGGCCCCGGCACTTTTAGGCGGTATTACAATCAGTTATATGGATAGATCAGGGGCACATTCACTGCGTTTTCTGCCGCAAAAAGAGCTGCGTTTTATAGCCGTTGTACCAGACCAGCCTCTTTCCACGCATAAGGCACGTCAGGCAATACCACAGCACATTCCTCATCAGGATGCTGTTTTCAACGCCAGTCGTACTGCACTTTATGTTGGCGCGTTGATGAGCGGCAATTATCAATATCTTAATGCTGCTTTAGAAGATCGTCTGCATCAGCCTTATAGAATTCCCTTAATTACAGGTACAGAGGCAGTTTTTGAGGCAGCCAAAGCGAACGGTGCTTATGGAGCTATTATTAGTGGAGCTGGATCTACTTTGATGGCCTATGCTGATCCAGAAAAAGATTGTGATATAATTGCTGCAGCAATGACCGACGCTTTTGAAAAATATGGACAGCGTAGTACTGCTCATATTCTTAAGTTAGATTTTAATGGTGCCCGGGAAAAAGAACATAGCTGAAATTAAAATATTGCTTGACTTTTATATGCAGGATGGGTATAATACTCATTGTGATTCGGGGCGTGGCTCAGCTTGGTAGAGCGCTTCCTTGGGGTGGAAGAGGTCGTGGGTTCGAATCCCGCCGCTCCGACCATTTCGGATCGCCAGCCTTTACGGGTAACCCCCGTAAAGGCTTATTTTTTTGTCTGTGGGTAAGGAGGTTCACACCTATGATTCGTACGCTGCCTTTGGTTTGCAGTAATTGTGATAATAAATTCGTTCCTGCTGAAGAATTATATTATCGTGACAATTTTATGAGTAACAGTATTAGAGATGTGCATTTTATCTGCCCTGATTGTATAAAAAGATGGAAAGACAAATGGCGCATTAAAACAGCAGTTTTTTCTGAAAAAGATTATGTGATGACAGTGAGTATTACTTTGGAAGATGGCACAATATATAAAAATCTTGACTGTACTCCGTTAGAAGAAACTGTTGTTACAAGTGAAGAAATCCCAGAAGAAGCACAGCGGAGATTATTCAGCATTTATACTGAATGGGATTCCGAACGCAAAAAGAATTCCTTGAAAGATTGTACTTTTAAAGATGAGTTTATGCGTACAACTTTTAGCTGCGAAACCTATGGCGGCGAAAAGTTTAACGATATTGCCTTCCGTTTCAATATGAAAGGGCAAATAGAAACAGAAACACCGGTACCTGAATATGTTTTGAAACAAATAATAGATGCATATCGTTTATATGAGATGCAGAATAAAGAATAATTAGGGGGATAATATGCAGGAATTGTTGGAGAAAATTGAGAAAAGGCGCACTTTTGCCATTATTTCTCATCCTGATGCTGGTAAAACAACCTTAACTGAAAAATTGTTGCTATATGGAGGGGCTATCCATCTAGCCGGCTCAGTAAAAGCGCGAAAAAGTAATAAACATGCAGTCTCTGACTGGATGGAAATTGAAACAGCGTGGTATTTCCGTAACATCTTCTGTTTTACAGTTTGATTATGCTGGGCACCGCGTAAATATTCTTGATACTCCTGGCCATCAGGACTTCTCGGAAGATACTTATAGAACCCTGATGGCCGCAGACAGTGCTGTAATGCTTATTGATGCTGCTAAAGGTGTTGAACCGCAGACTAAAAAGCTGTTTTGGGTTTGCCATCGCAGGAAACTGCCAATTTTTACATTCGTTAATAAATTGGATCGTTATGGAAGAAATCCGTTTGATTTGATGGCAGAGCTAGAACAGGTTCTTGGTATTCATGCTTACCCAATTAATTGGCCTATTGGCATTGATGGTAATTATAAGGGCGTTTATGACCGTATCAAAAAGCAGATCGAACTTTTTGAGGATGATAATAGCCATGGTTCTAAAATTTTAAAATCTACTACCGGTTCTCTTGATGACCCCCAGATTATTGAGGCATTAGGGCAAGAGTTATATGATAATTTGTGCAATGATATTGAACTTCTTGATCTGGCAGGCGATGAATTTGATATGACGCGTGTAAATAATGGCGAACTGACACCGTTGTTTTTTGGCAGTGCTATGACTAATTTTGGTGTTCGCAGCTTTTTAGAGAAATTTTTAGAGCTTTCTCCACAGCCACAGCCAAGAATTTTGCAGAATGGTGAAATTTTAGATCCTTCTACAGAAGAATTTTCTGCATTTGTTTTTAAAATTCAGGCTAATATGAACCCAGCTCATCGTGACAGAATCGCTTTTATGCGTATTTGTTCCGGCGTCTTTGAAAAAGGGATGTCTGTTTATCACAAACAGGGAGGAAAAGTGGTTAAACTTTCACAGCCACAGCAGTTTTTGGCTCAGGAAAGAACTATCGTAGAAAAAGCTTATCCCGGTGATATTATAGGCGTTTTTGATCCAGGTATCTTTGGAATCGGTGATTCCTTAAGCGATGAAAAAATGAAAGTCCAATTTGAGGATTTCCCTGTTTTTCCGCCGGAAATTTTTGCCAGAGTGCAGCCAAAGGATTCTCTGAAGCGGAAACAATTTGTCAAAGGAATTACTCAATTGGCACAGGAAGGCGCTATTCAGGTCTTTGAACAAAAGGATATCGGCATCGAAAGCTTTATTGTTGGTGTTGTTGGTGTTCTTCAGCTGGAAGTATTGGAATATCGGCTTATCAATGAATACAGTGCCCAGCTTTTGATGAATCAGCTTGCTTATACCGTTGCCCGTTGGGTTTATGCGGAAGATAAAAAACTTATTGATAATATTAAAGGACTGGATAGCGGTATGCTTGTATATGACCAAAAAGACAGACCTGTTATTCTTGTTAATAACGAATGGTCATTGAACTGGATTTTAGAACGAAATCCTGGCATTCAATTTTTGACAGTTCCTTCAGATGTTGCTAAAATTTAGATATTAAAATATAAATTATGTAATAATTTAAGTAAAGTTAATTGTAAAAACTTTAAAAAGTAGTTTATGCTATAAACAGTGGCAAAAGAATTTTTGGTGAGGTGAAAAGTATGACATATAAAAACGGAACAAATAAATTCACCTTATCACAAAAAATAGTTCTTCTGATAACGTTTGTTATAGTTGCATCATTATTGCCTGCCAGTTTGCTTATAGCTCATAGAGTTTCCGGTGTCGTTGATGAACGTATAAGTGTAAATGCTGTCAGTATTACTACTTTACTCTCTCATTCGCCAGCTGTAATCCGTTCGCTGACATATGAAACTGATATCAATAATACCAATGAAACTCTGAATAATGTCGTTAACATGGCGGCCAAGTCATGTAAAGCCAGTATTATTATTTTAGACCGCAATAAAAATATACGGGTATTTCACAATCCTACTTCGATAGACGGATTTGAAGATGAAGCGCGTCAGATAGTGGCTGAACAGGGACTGAGTACTAATCTAAACTGGTATGATACTTCAGTTTTTAATGAAAAGGCAGTAGGGGTCATTCGCGATGACCGTAATACTGTTGTTGGCTATATTGTAGCTGGAGTATCACCTAAAATGATTCAGGATTTGACAGTAGAATCAGTTCTGCTGATTTTTCTGGCAAGTTTATTTGGTTTGTTTGTAGGTATAGGCGGTGCTGTTTTTTTAGCACGTCATGTAAAAGCTACTTTATTTGGATTAGAGCCTGAAGATATTGCCACATTGTTACAAGAACGCAATGCATTGCTTAATTCTGTAAAAGAGGGTGTTGTTGCAATCAATAAAGATGCTGAAATAACTTTGATTAATACTGAATCAGAGTTTTTGTTTGCTCAGGCAGGAATACCTAATCCACACACACTTCTAGGCAAACCGCTTGAAACAGTTATGAACGGATTAACGCTGGATACTGTTTTAAAAGAGGGAAGAGCAACATTGGATATGCCGGTACAGGTAGGTTCTGTTCTATTTATCGCAACTCTTGTTCCGTTATTTGACAATGGACATATCGGTGGTGCCATTATAACATTTCGTAAAAAAACGGAATTAGAAGAATTGGCTAATCAGTTGACTGGTGTACGTAATTATGCTGATGCACTAAGAGCTCAGACACATGAATTTATGAATAAAATGCATGTTATCATGGGTTTGATTGATATGAAAGCTTATGACGAGTTAAAACAGTTTACGATGGAAATTGCCAATAACCGGCAGGCTGAAGCTGCTTATGTAGTCACCAGATTAAAAGATATTACATTAGCAGGTTTTATTTTAGGGAAAATCAGCAGGGCAAGAGAATTAGATATCGAGTTTTCTTTAACAGATGAAAGCGAACTTACAACCGAATTTATTCGTCCTACAGTACAGGAGCTGATTCTTATTATTGGCAACTTGATTGAAAATGCTTTTGATGTTCTGCGTGATCATCCCAGTGAAAGAATTGTAAATCTGAGTATTTTAACCTTTGATAATGAAATAATGGTCATGGTTGAAGACTCCGGACCTGGTATTCCTGAAAATAAACTTGAAACTATCTTTGAAAAAGGTTATTCTAGTAAGGGGCCCAGACGCGGTATCGGACTTTTTTTAATAAAACAGACAGTTACCCATTTAAAAGGTACTATCGAGGTTGAATCAACCGTAGGCGAAGGTACCACGTTTACCATAAGATTACCAATCGTAAGGACGGTGAAAACATCATGATCAAAGTTTTAGTAGTAGAAGACGACCCGATGGTAGGGAAGCTTCACGAACATTATTTGACCAAAATCAAAGGTTTTCAACTATGTGATATCGTTCGCAACAGTGATGAAGCTTTGAAAATTATGCAGACTAAAGAGTACAATCTTGTCATTCTTGATATTTTTATGCCAGGAATGGATGGTCTGCAGCTGCTGGCAAAAATCAGAGAACAGGAATATGATGTCGATGTCATTATTGTATCCGCTGCCAATGATAAAGATAAGATTAAAGCAGCACTGCGGTTAGGAGCATTTGACTACATTATAAAACCTTTTGAATTTGAAAGATTTAATCTGGCGTTAAATAATTATAAGAGCCGCTATAACTTGGTTGAAGAACAGTCCATCCTTAAACAGGATGAACTTGACAAAACTATCATTCATCAGGATACAGATGTAGAAGTTACTTTACCGAAAGGTTTGGACAAGAATACTTTAAATACTGTTTGGTCTGAAATTATTAAAATCGACGGAATGTTTACTACAGAAGAAATTTCGGCTAAAGTTGGTATTTCACGTGTTTCAATCCGTAAATATTTGGAATTTCTTAAATCCTTGAAACTATTGAGCCTTGATCTTCATCGAGGCAGTGTAGGTCGTCCTGTTTACAAATACAAATGCATTGATAAAAATGCAAATATTATTGATCTATATATTCAATAAAGGTTGTTGCTGATGGAAAAAATTACTGCTATTCAGGTTTTGGATGTACCTGTACACCCATATAGTATGGATGCGGCTGTTCAATATCTTGATGATAAGATACAAGAACAAAAGCACTCATTTGTAGTTACTGCTAACGCAGAAATTATTATGATGTGTCAAGACGATGCAGAATATAAAAATATCTTAACTAATGTTGCCGATTTAGTCCTGCCTGATGGCGCCGGTACCGTTTGGGCAGGCAGACAGTTAGGATATGCTGTGCCGGAGAGAGTTGCAGGGTTTGACTTATTTAATCGTTTACTTAATCTGGCTGCTGAGAAAGGTTATAGAGTTTTTTTCTTTGGCGCGTCGCCTGGTATAGCTGAAACTGCAAAGAAAAAAGCAGAAAGTTTATATCCTGGTGTAACTGTAGTTGGATGCAGGGATGGTTATTTTAAAGACAGTGATAACAAGTCTATAATAGATGCCATTAATAATAGCGGCGCACAGATTTTATTTATTGCGTTGGGAGCCCCTAAACAGGAAAAATGGCTTCAGACACATCTTCAAGAGCTAAAACCTTATATTACTATGGGAATAGGCGGTAGTTTTGATGTGTTGGCCGGAAAAATGGAACGTGCACCGTTATGGATGCAAAAATATTCTTTGGAATGGCTTAGGCTCTACAAACAACCGAGCCGTTTTACAAGAATGCTTGCTTTACCTAAATTTGTTATTAAAGTAATTTGTTCCAAATGAAATAAAAATGGACAAAAAGATATGGCTGTATTATAATAATGTGATGAACTAAAGGTTCATCACATTATTGTTTTCTTTTTCTTTTCTTAAACTTGCCGAAAGAGAGGGACTCTCTATGAATATAGTCAAAGACGGTCATCCGTTCATATTTGCTTTTGCTATTATTACTTTTGCTGTAGGTTATTGGGGTAGTTTAATATGGGCCGTAGTTCCTGCAGTGTTAATGCTATTTTTTATTTATTTTTTCCGTAATCCCAATCGTCCTACACAATCAGATGACTCTATTATTTATTCTCCTGCAGATGGAACAGTAATGGCAATAGAAGACTTTTATGATGAAGAATATTTAAATGAAGATGCTATAAAGGTTACTATTTTCCTTTCCGTTTTTAATGTGCATGTCAATCGCAGCCCTGTTAATGGTGAAATAAAATACCAGCGTTATACATGTGGGCAGTTTGTGCCGGCATATAAAAAATCTGCCTCTTTTGAAAATGAACGTCATGCTATTGGAGTTCAAAACGATAAGATGAGAGTTTTGGTTATTCAGGTTGCAGGATTACTGGCGCGTCGTATTGTATCGTGGGTGACTTTAGGTCATAATTTGAAACAAGGCGAATGTTATGGTATGATTAAATTTGGATCAAGTACTGAACTCGTTTTACCAAAAAATGTTGAAATTCTTGTAAAAAAAGGTGATTCAGTAGTTGGAGGAGTTTCTCTGATCGGGAGGGTTCATTAAAAGATGAATTATCGTCGTATCATACCTAACAGCATTAGTGCATTAAGTTTAACATTTGGCGTGTTATCTATTTTTGATACATTTGAAGGCAATTTTTCCAGAGCAGCTATATTTATAATATTGGCTGTTATTGCAGATTCTATGGATGGAAGAGCTGCTCGCTTTTTAGGAGTAGGAGGCGGGGAATTTGGTAAAGAACTGGATTCTTTATGTGATTTAGGTTCTTTTGGTGTCGCTCCTGCTATTCTTATTTATCAATATGGTATGACAGATTTAGGTTTACTTGGAAAACTCATTGCTTCCATTTTTACAATTTGTGGTGCTATGCGTTTAGCAAGATTTAATGTAAATGTTGGTGAGGTAAAGGGATATTTTCAAGGCATGCCGATTCCTGCGGGAGCCTGTGTTTTAGCAACGTATGTTCTTTCTGATTATTCCTTTTCCACTTATTTTGTTGCAATTCTAACTTTTGTAATTGGTTGTATTATGTATAGTAATGTAAAATTTCCGGATTTTAAAGGTAAAGGAAATCCAATGTTTTTACCTCCGGTAATTGTTGCTGCTGCTGTTGGCATATATTTACTTTATGTAAACCTTTCAGCATGGCCTTTTGCGGCCATGTTTACCTATTCGTTAGCTGGGATTATTAACTGTGTTTATGCAAAAATGCTAAACAAGCAGTAAATATTTTTAGAAAGCAAGGAGATTTTTGATGAGTACCTATTTTGACTTGATCATGATTCCGTTGCAGCTTTTAATTGTATTCTTCACGATCTATTATTTTACGCTTTCTTTCTTTGGCCTTTTTGGCCGCAGACCAGAAGAAAAAATTTATGATGAGCAAAAAACTTTTGCTATGATCGTTTGTGCACACAATGAAGAGCAAGTTATCGGTCAATTGGTCGAGAATCTGCATCTGCTCAATTATTCTGATCATTTATATGATATTTTTGTAGTTGCAGATAACTGTAAAGACAATACAGCGCAAATTGCCCGTCAAGCAGGAGCAATCGTTTATGAACGCTTTAATGATAATGAAAAAGGCAAAGGATTTGCAATGGATTGGATGTTCCAAAGGCTTTTTGAAATGGAACGTCAATATGATGCTGTTTGTGTCTTTGATGCAGATAATTTAGTTCATCCTGACTTTTTAAGAGAAATGAACAGCCGTTTATGTAAAGGCGAACGATTAATTCAGGGATATTTGGACTCTAAAAATCCTAATGATACCTGGATTTCAGGAGTATTTTCTATTTCTTTCTGGGTCGTAAACCATGTATGGCATTTAGCTAAATATAATATCGGTTTATCTAGCTGTCTTGGCGGCACTGGTATGTGTATTTCTACAGATATATTGCGCAGACATGGCTGGGGTGCTACATGCCTTACAGAAGATATGGAATTTACAATGAAAGCTTTGTTGGAAGGTATACCTACTACTTGGGCACATGATGCCATCGTCTATGATGAAAAGCCTCTTACTTTTATGCAATCCTGGAATCAACGTAAACGTTGGGCTCAAGGGCATTTTGATGTAGCAAACCGTTATATCGGTAAATTGTTTGTAAAAGGCATTAAGGAAAGAAATGTCGTTGTTCTTGATGGAATAATCAATTTATTCCAACCGTATTTCTTACTTATTTCTACTTTTTTTGTCATTTGCAGTTATATCTATCAATTTTATCCTTTCTATACAAATGTCTTATATGCTATTCTACCGTTAGAAGTTTGGACGCTGATAGGTATAGGTCAGTATATTTTTCCTATGATTGTACTTTTTAAAATTCATGCTTCTTTTAAATCATGGATGTACCTTTTATTGTATCCGCTCTTTATTTACAGCTGGATACCTATTACTGTACTGGGGTATATTCACAGGCATGATCATGAATGGAGCCACACTGCTCATACTCGCGGAATAAGCTTTAACGAAGTTTTAATTCCGGAAAATGCTGAACTTGGCCCGAAACAAGTCGTATTTCCTAAAAAACAATAACTTTTGACCGCTCTTCTAAAGAGTGGTCTTTTTCTTTATAAAATGCTTGAATTCTTTATTTTATAAGGCTTTTATGTTATTATAAGATGATAAGATATAAAATATATAAGGAGAAGTTTGTGAAGATACGCGGTATTTTATTTGATTTAGATGGAACATTGATCGATACTATCGATTTGATAATCCAAGCATTTGAACACAGCTTTGCAGTTTGCTTGAATAAAAAGATGCCACGTGCAGAGTTGGTGAAATATTTTGGGCTGCCGTTACGCAGTGCTATGGAAAATTATGTAGATAAAAATCAGGTAGAAACATTATGTGCAGTTTATAGAGAGTTCAATCTAAAATATCACGATGAGCTTATTAAACCGTTTCCAGGGGTTAAAGAAACATTGTCTGTTTTGCAGCAGCGTGGAATAAAAATGGCTGTTGTTACTTCCAAAAAGGTACCAATGGCCAAACGCGGTTTGCAGTGTATGGGGTTGGAAACCTATATAGAAGCGGTTATTGGATGTGATATATGCCAACATCATAAACCACATCCAGAACCAATGGAGAAAGCCTTGAGCGCTCTTAAACTGAAAGCTGAAGAATGCCTTTGTATCGGCGACAGTCCTTTTGATTTACAAAGTGGACAGGCGGCAGGCTGTTATGGTACGGCAGCTGTTAGTTATACCAGCTTTGACTGGCAGGAAATGCTTGATGAAGGTAATCCAACGTATATTCTGAAAGAAATGCCAGATTTGATAAAGATTATTGATGATTTGAATAATAAACACTAAGGAGGACAATATGCGTAAAATAGCAATCATAGGTGGAACAGGAATCTATAGTCCGGAAACGTTACAATGTTTTGAGGAAAAGGTGATTCAAACTCCTTATGGAGCAGCTTTATGTAATATTGGAACAATGTGCGGCAATCAGGTAATTTTCATTACCCGTCATGGTGTGGGACATAAAACAGCTCCGCATAAAGTAAACTATCGTGCAAATATCTGGGCACTGAAAAGTCTCGGTACAGAAGAAATTTTTGCGACTACTGCAGTTGGATCTTTAAATCCTGATATGGAACCCGGACATTTCGTTGTATGTGATCAGGTTTTAGATTTTACGAAAAGCCGTATCAATACTTTTTACGACAATCCAGAACGTGGTGTCGCTCATGTTGATTTTACCAATCCTTACTGTCCAAGATTACGAGACAAAGTAATTAATTGTTTATATAAAACAGATATTATTTTTCATAAAAAAGGCTGCTATGTATGTACTGAGGGACCTCGCTTTGAAACTGCTGCTGAAATAAAAATGTTTGCAATGTTGGGCGGTGACCTCGTTGGTATGACTAATATGCCGGAATCCTTGCTGGCCAGAGAAGCAGAAATGTGTTATACAAATTGTTCCATAGTTACTAATATGGCTGCCGGAATTTCTCCGACACCTCTTTCTCACAGTGAAGTAGTTGAAGCTATGGATAAAAGTATTAAAAATATGGAACAGCTTATCAGCGCCTTTATTGCTGCTAATGAAGCTGATAGTATGGAGTGTGGATGCCCGCAGTGTATGACTGAATTTGGTGGTTTTACTTTATAAGGAGCCTGTAAAAATGGTTAAAACTATGGAATGGCAGGGACAGAGCCTGCTTTTATTAGATCAGACGAAGCTGCCATCAGAAATTATAACTATTCTTTGTAAAGATTACCGTAGAGTAGGAGAAGCAATAAAACGTTTGGAAGTACGAGGAGCACCTGCTATTGGTGCGGCTGCGGCCTTTGGAATGGTATTAGGATGGCAGGAGCTTGCATCAAGATATGCTGATTTCAGCCAGGAAACTCTTTTAATAGAGTTCAAAAAAATAAAAAACTTTTTGCTTTCTACTCGCCCGACAGCAGTTAATCTTGGTTGGGCAGTTGAAAAAATATATAAACATGCTGTTGCTATGATAAATGCACAGCAATCTTTAAAAGCTATTGAAACTTCATTGGGAAATTTAGCCTGTAAAATTTATCAGGAGGATATTGAAGTCAATAGAAGGATTGGTATCTATGGGGCCGCATTATTGCCGCAGCAAGCCAGAATACTCACGCATTGTAATGCAGGAGCTTTAGCTACCTGTGGATGGGGAACTGCCTTGGGGGTTGTCAGACAAGCTTTTTTAGATGGACGGCTGGAGATGGTATACGCAGATGAGACACGACCGTTATTACAGGGGGCGCGTTTAACAGCCTGGGAATTAATAGAAGATAATATTCCTGTTACTTTGATTACCGACAATATGGCAGCCTGGGTTATGCAAACTCAACATATAGACTCTGTTATAGTCGGCGCAGATAGAATTGCTGCCAATGGTGATACGGCAAATAAAATCGGTACTTATGGAGTGGCATTGGCTGCAAAATATCATCAGATACCATTTTATATTGCTGCACCGATCAGTACTTTTGATTTTACTTTAGAAACTGGCAAACAGATCCCTATTGAAGAACGTTCTGCTGACGAAGTACGATTGCTTCATAGTGTGGTAACAGCACCACAGCAGGTGAATGTTTTTAATCCTGCTTTTGACGTCACTCCGGGAGAACTGATTACCGGCATTATTACAGAATATGGTGTTATATCTGCGCCATATATAGAAAATATAAAAAAATTGCAGAAAATACTGCAAGAGGAGGACTAATATTAACTATGGAAAGTATGATTCGTGATATAGCTTTAGCACCATCCGGAAAGCAAAAAATCTCTTGGGTAAAGGAGCATATGCCTTTGCTCAATATTCTTAATGAAAAATATAGTAAAAATCAAATTTTTAATGGTTTGAATATGGTAGTTACCATTCATTTAGAAGCGAAAACTGCATATTTGGCCCAAGTACTCAAAAATGCTGGCGCTAATGTAGTGGTAACCGGCAGCAATCCGCTGTCTACTCAGGATGATGTAGCTGCAGCGTTAGCTGATAGCGGTGTTACTGTTTTTGCAACCCATAACTGTACTGATAAAGAATACGATATGTATCTCAGCAAAGCATTAGATGTTGAGCCTGATCTTATCATTGATGATGGCGGGGATCTTGTCAATATGCTGCACGGTGAACGCAAAAATTTGGTTGCCAAACTTATTGGCGGCAGCGAAGAAACTACTACTGGCGTGCATCGTTTAAAGGCTTTATCCAATAACGGTAAGTTGGCTTTCCCCATGATTGCAGTTAATGATGCTTATTGCAAATATCTTTTCGATAATCGTTATGGCACTGGCCAATCTTCTTGGGATGGTATTATGCGCACTACAAACCTTTCTGTTGCAGGAAAAACAGTAGTCGTTGCTGGTTATGGCTGGTGCGGCAAAGGTGTAGCAATGCGTGCTAAAGGATTAGGAGCTAATGTTATAGTTACTGAAATAGACCCTATTAAAGGGATAGAAGCTGTTTTTGATGGGTTCAGAGTAATGCCTATGCAGGAAGCTGCTAAATATGGCGATTTCTTTGTTACCGTTACCGGCTGTAAAGATGTTATCACAAAAGAACATTTTGCTGTTATGAAAGATGGAGCCATTCTTAGCAATGCTGGTCATTTCGATGTTGAAATAAACATCAAACATCTTGAAGAATTAACTGTAGAACCGTCGTATGAGGTTAGAAAAAATATCAGAACTTTTACGATGTCAAATGGCCGCAAAATAAATTTATTGGGAGAAGGCCGTCTTGTAAATCTGGCCTGCGGCGATGGACACCCTGTAGAAGTAATGGATCTTTCTTTTGCGATGCAGTTTTTAGCAATGAAATATCTGTTGGAACATAAAAATGAACTTGAAAATAAACTTTATGTTTTACCAGAAGAGTTGAATACAGAAATTGCTGCGCTTAAATTACAAGCTATGGGTGTAGGTATTGATAAGTTAACGCAGGAACAGGAAACATATCTGCACCAGGCCTAAAGGAAGTGTTAATCTTGCAGGATGATCTCATTATTGATGCGGCTCGTAGACAAATAGTTACTGCAGGCATAAAAATGGTCGAGCAAAAAATGATTGCAGGATCTTGGGGAAACCTAAGTATAAAAATAGATACTTCACGTTGTGCAATAACACCATCTGGACGTAGTTATGACAGCTTAAATACTGAAGATATTGTTGTTGTGGATATGCAAGGTAATAAAATAAAGGGAGCTTTGATTCCTTCATCAGAAACACCTCTGCATCTGGCAATCTATAATGCTATACCTGCAGCACAAGCCATAGTTCATACACATAGTGTTTATGCCAGTGCCTGCGCTGCGCTGCATAGATCGATACCGGCGTTAATTGAAGATCTGGTGCAAATAATAGGCGGTAGTGTGGACGTTGCCGAATATGCGTTACCGGGAACAAAAGTATTAGCTGAAAATGCCTTAATAGCTTTACAAAATAAAAAAGCTGCATTACTAGCTAACCATGGAGTTGTATGCTGGGGAAATTCTTTAGAAACTGCTTTAATGGCTGCTGAAATAGTTGAGAAAGCAGCACATATTTATTGTATTTGTGAAACTATGGGCGGTGCTAAATTATTACCGGAATCAGACATTGCTATAATGCATGATTTCTACAAGCAGCATTATTCTAAACGCCAAATAGAAAAGGGAGATGAAGTACTTGAGTAAATTACTAATAAAAAATGTAGAAATAATTTCTGCTCCCGATAACGAAAAATATTTTTTAGGCATTGATAATGACACTATCAGTGTTATCAGTAAAGAAATGCCGACAGGTTTTGAAAATGCCGAAATAATCAATGCTTCTGATAAGATTGCAGTGCCTGGTCTGGTAAACACTCATACACATGCTGCTATGACTTTATTGCGCAGTTACGCAGACGATATGGTATTGATGGACTGGCTGCAAAATAAAATCTGGCCTGCAGAAGCGGGATTAAATGATGAAGATATCTATTGGGGCACAATGCTTTCAATCGCAGAAATGCTTAAAACAGGAACTACATGTTTTGCAGATATGTATTTTGCAATGGATAAAGTTGCCCAGGCAGTGAATGAAACTGGTATTCGTGCTTCTTTAAGCCGTGGTCTGGTTGGACTTACACCAGATGCTGATGAAAAACTGCAGGATAATGAAATGCTTTTTAAAAACTGGCATGGAAAAGCTGATGGCCGTATTAGAGTAATGTTTGGTCCTCATGCTCCCTATACTTGTCCTGTCTCATATTTAAAGAAAGTTGTAGCTAAAGCCGGTGAATTGAATGCGGAAATTCATATGCATTTATGTGAAACGGCAGGAGAAGTAAGTGATTGTGTAAAAGAGCACAATATGACACCTATAAAACTAATGAATAGTTTAGATATGTTTGATTGCGGAACTTTAGCTGCACATTGCGTGCATGTAAGTGAAGCAGACTTGGATATAATGGCTGATAAAAAAGTCCGTGTAGCACATAATCCGCAGAGCAATCTAAAGCTGGCCAGCGGTATTGCTCCAGTGCCGGCAATGCTTAAACGTGGTATTATAGTCGGTTTAGGTACTGATGGAACTTCCAGCAATAATAATTTGGATCTTTTAGAAGAGTGCCGTCTGGCAGCTATGCTTCATAAAGGAATAAGCGGTGATCCATTGCTTATTCCCGCCCAGGAAGCTTTAAAATTGGCAACTAAACAAGGTGCTTCGGCTTTGGGATTTACTGATGTAGGAGAAATTGAGGTAGGTCAGAAAGCTGATATTGTTCTTTACGATATGCAGAAGCCTTATTGGTATCCACGCCATGATCGTGTTTCTTTACTGGTTTATGCTGCAAGCGCAACTGATGCTGATACAGTTATTGTCAACGGTAAAGTTTTAATGAAAAATGGCGAACTGTTGGAAATGGATGTAGAAAAAATTTATGCGGAGGCCAATATGCGAGGCCATCGCTTAACTAGATAAAGCAAAAAAACTTTAGGAGTGACGAGAGTGGCAAAAATACTTGTAAAAAACAATTTAGCACCTGCTGTTTATGAATTTATTATTGAAGCGCCAATGATAGCTCATAAATGCCAACCCGGTCAATTTGTTATGATTCGTACAGATGAAAACAGCGAACGTATCCCTTTGACTATAGCTGATTTTGATCGTGAAAAAGGGACAATAACTTTGATTGTGCAAACAGTAGGCAATACTACAACACATCTTTGTGAAACTTTTATTGTTGGTGATGAAATTTTAGATGTTCTTGGCCCATTAGGAATGCCTTCACATATGGGTAAATTCGGTACTGTTGTTTGCGTTGGTGGCGGTATCGGCGTTGCACCGGTTTATCCCATTGCTCGTGCTTATCATAAATTGGGTAATAAAGTCATTTCTATTATCGGTGCCCGCAATAAAGATCTGATTATTTTTAAAGAAAAAATGGAAGCTGTCAGTGATGAATTGATTATTACTACTGATGATGGAAGTGCTGGTCAGAAAGGCTTTGTTACAGATCCTCTGAAAGCAATGCTTGAAGCCGGTGAAAAAATTGATTTAGTCTTGGCTATTGGACCTGTTATTATGATGAAGAATGTTGCAGAAACTACCCGACCCTATGGAACTCCGACTACTGCAAGTTTAAATACTATTATGGTTGACGGAACCGGAATGTGCGGTGGGTGTCGTGTCAGGGTAGGGGATGAAAATAAATTTGCATGTGTTGACGGCCCGGAATTTGACGCACATTTAGTAGATTTTGCTAATCTTGTTCAGCGTCAGCAAATGTATAAAGGTCAGGAAATGCTTGAATATAGCTGCGGAGGTCATTGCAAATGCGTGGAGGAATGAGAAATCCTATGCCGGAACAACCGGCTGATATAAGAAATAAAAATTTTGAAGAGGTAGCGCTTGGTTATGATATGGCAACTGCTATCGATGAAGCACAGCGTTGCTTAAATTGTCCTAAACCGCGCTGCGTTGAAGGTTGTCCGGTTAATGTAGAAATACCAGCTTTTATTCAAGCTATTGCTCAAAGTAAATTAAATGAAGCTATAACTATCCTGAAACGTAAAAATAGTTTACCAGCTGTTTGCGGACGCGTTTGTCCTCAGGAAAATCAGTGTGAAAGTAAATGCGTTTTAGGTATCAAAGGAGAATCCGTTGCTATCGGACGTCTCGAACGCTTTGTTGCAGATTATGCTCGTGAGCAGGGAATTGATATCACCAAAACTGATATAGATTCATCAAAAGATAAAAAGATAGCAATTGTTGGCAGTGGTCCTTCAGGTTTAACAGCTGCAGGAGATCTTGCGAAAATGGGCTATGATGTTACTATGTATGAGGCTCTTCATGCTCCAGGTGGAGTTTTAATGTATGGTATTCCACAATTTCGCTTGCCGAAAGAAATTGTAAAACACGAAATTGACGCCTTAAAAGATTTGGGGGTAAAAATAATCCCTAATGCCGTCATTGGCAGAACCTTCACCATCAAAGAATTAATGGATGAAGAAGGATTCAGTGCCGTTTATGTAGGTACAGGTGCTGGATTGCCACATTTCATGCATATAGATGGCGAAAATTTAAATGGAGTCTATTCTGCAAATGAATTTCTTACTAGAGTTAATTTAATGCGTGCATACCAATTTCCTAATGTTGCAACTCCTGTATATGTAGGTAAAAATGTTGCCGTTGTCGGTGCTGGAAACGTTGCTATGGATGCCGCGCGTACAGCAAAACGTCTTGGCGCTGAACAGGTATATATAGTTTATCGCCGTAGCGAAGACGAAATGCCGGCTCGCAAAGAAGAGATAGGCCATGCTAAAGAGGAAGGCATTGAACTGAGACTGCTCAATAATCCTACCCGTATTCTCGGAAATGATAAGGGCTGGGTTAATGGTATGGAATGTATAAAAATGGAACTTGGTGAACCTGATGCATCAGGACGGCGCTCTCCTGTAGAAATCAAAGGTTCAGAATATGTTCTTGATGTTGATATGGTAGTTATGGCGATAGGCCAAGGGCCTAATCCTTTACTCAAACAAACAACACCTGAACTGGAAACTAATAAACGCGGCAATATTGTTGCTAATGAAGAAGGTGCTACATCTATTCCTGGTGTTTTTGCCGGTGGCGATATAGTTACTGGTGCGGCAACAGTAATTTCTGCTATGGGAGCCGGTAAAAAAGCAGCTCTGGCAATTGATGAATATTTGTCAAAACATTAATTAAAAATTTCTTTCTCTGATAATAATAACCGTATAAAATATCCGGCAAAAATTTGCCGGATATTTTTAATTTTCTATTCATATTTGTTTTTATTTTACTTAACTTCAGAATGGTAAAAACTTCTATGATATGTTAAAATAAGTAAGATAAGTTTTATATTAAAAAATTTTCTTCGAGGTGAATAAAATGCAATTTCCGTTAGTATTAGGAGTTTCTGCACGTCATGCTCATTTATGCCGCGAGCATATGAACATTTTATTTGGTGAAGGGTCTGAATTACACCCAAAAAAATATATTGGACAACCGGGACAGTATTCTTCGGAAGAGCAGATTACTTTAGTAACTGCTAAAGGTGAGATGAAATTAAGGATCATCGGTCCTTTGCGTAAATATACACAACTGGAGCTATCTTTTACTGATGCCAGAAAAGTAGGTCTGAATCCTCCAATTCGAAATTCTGGAGATATTAAAGAATCTGCTGGAGGAAAATTAGTAGGACCTAAAGGTGAAGTAGAAATTACAGAAGGTGTTATTATAGCTGCACGGCATATCCATTTATATCCTGAAACAGCAGAAACATATGGTTTAAAAGATGGCGATATCGTTTCTATCCAAACAAATGGAGAACGTGCTTTAATTATGAATAATGTTTTAGTGCGTGCCGGTGAAGGGAATGCTGATGAAGTACATATTGATACTGACGAAGCTAATGCATGCAATTTAGACAGTGGTATGATGGTTGAAATTATTACAAAATAATTAACGAGGTGGTAAAGTGATAAAATTCTTGATATTTCTATCCCTGTTAATTCAATTGTCATTACTAAATATCGGTTATGCAAAAGAATATCGTAATCCTGAAGCTGGCTTTAAAATAAACATACCACAACAGGAAATAAACATTGTAAGTAAAAAATTTTTATGGTGGAATGCAGCCTAATGGTAATTTTATTTACGTTTATAGCCTGAATCAAAAACAGGCATCAGATTTATTAGAAGAAAATTTCACTACAGATGCTTTTAATGATGATTATACGGCAATTGAATTATTGGAACGTTCTGGTATTGATCCTCAAAAAGCCAGTCTTAAATTATTGGATCCTGTTCTCTACTGGCCTTCAGATAAACCTTTTATTAAACAGCTGCCCAATGATGTTGCTTTTAATATTCAAACTCAAAAAATCCATGGCAGAAAAAGTTTAAATATGCAGTTTACTGAAAATATGGAAAACGAAATTAAGGATAAAAATTCATATTTATGTTCAATCGATTTGCTTTCTGCAAATAACAGATTATACGTAATCAGTACCAAAGTCTTAAACAGCCAAAAAGAGTCTGAAGTATCAGCTGAATCAGTACGTAACGAGTATCGAAAAGGTGTGTTAATAACAAAACCTTCTGCAAATACTAATACATTAATTTACACTGATAAAATAGGAAAATTTAGATTTGATCTTCCTGAAAATTGGTATTATGTTCAAAGTTACTTTTCTGATAATCCGAAAGCTTGTTTGACTTTTGCCTTACCGTTGGAAACCTTGGAAAAAATTAAGGAAAAAACTCAAAATTTGGAAGCGAATGACTTAGATAAAGAGAAAATAGCTGATAATGTTTCCGAAGAAAATATAGCGTCATGGATGGATTTACTAACAGAAAGCGTATGGTCAGTTTCCTGTGAAACAAAAGAATTTGAGACAGCTGCTTATTTAGAAAATCCAGAAGCTACTAAAGCAGAGATGCAGTTGTTGTTTTCAGAGCTAAAAAACTATATTGAAAGCAGCCGCTACTATAAAAACAGTAAGTTTGATTTTGATGTCAATATTACTCCTAAAATAGGATATATAAATTTCGATCTATCATTTAATTTAAAAGATAAAAAAGATTTCGACAATACCGGCAGAATTTTCTTTACAAAGAAAAAAGGTGGTCTTGTAGTTTATACATCCACTCTTAGAAATACAGAACAACCAGCTTCTAAAGAACTCATAGAGAATATTAAGATGCTTGATTTACAGTGATTTTGATGCCCCTTTACTTAGCAGTATGAATGCAAAGGAGACATAAATATGAGAAAAACAATCTGTTCAGGAATCATCACATTCGGTATCTTGGTTAGTCTTTCCAGCTGCTATGCTTTCGACTATCGCAGTGAAGAAGCTGGTTTCAGTGTCGATATTCCAGATGATAACACTATTATTGTCAGTAAAGATCTGTTTGCGGCAGGCAGCAATAAGTCTGGCATGCATGGTATAGCAGCTATAAGTCAGCAATCTATTGAAAAATATACGAAAACAGCTTTTGCTACCAATAAATTTGAAAGTGATTTAAAGAAGATAGCTGAAGATATTAAAGCTGGAAAAGATATCTTAGCTGATCCTGCTTATGCTTATCTTACTGTACCGCAAAATGAGTTACAAGTATATATGCAGAAACTTATGCAGGATAATCCACAATCTTTACCTGGTAATAAAAACTATAAAATAACAAAGATTAACAAAATACCAGCATTAGAAATCAACAATGATATGCTGTTGAATTATGAAATAAAATTGCCAATTGCTTATACTCGGAAAGAACAGCAGAATATACAAAAATATAATCCTTATGTTAAATTCAGTGCTGATGGTAAACAGATGACAGCTCAGTACAATTTAATTTCTAAAATTTATATTTTGTCACAAAATAATCAATTATATAACATAAGCAGTGGATATGTTGAGTTTCCTGCAATAGAACAAAGTGAAACAGTGGTTGCAGAAAATAAAGCTGATAAATTTATTCAAAAGTTTACAGACAATAAAGTTGATAAACGTGCATATAAGAAATTCTCTAAAGCGTTTACAAAAAAACTGAATTTCTTTAAACCACAATTATCTAATTCTGAACTTATTATTAAAGATGGTATTTTTAACAATGAGTTCAAAGTCCCACATAACTGGCTGTACATTCAAAGCAATCAAAAAGTGGAAAATATGCCTGTCAGTTTCTTCGCTGCATTACCTGTCAGCAGCTTGGAAAAGATGGGGAAGGAGTATATAGATTCTAAATTATTTAATATTGAAACTACCAAAATAGGTATGAATGTGGAATCTAATAATATTGATGACTTTGATTTTAGCAAAATTTTAAAAGCTTATTCCGAAGGTGTTATAGGTATTTCGGCAGAATATAAGCCAGCTCGTCCTCATGACCAAGGCCCAAAGCAGTTTTTAGAAAATCCTGTTTTTACTAAAATTATGTTCGAAGAATTTATGAACAAACCGTTTTTGAATCCACGTGAAAAAGCAAAACTAGAAAAGTTTGTTCAGATTAAAAATTTTACACATGATATTGATATCAATAAAGAAAACTGCCTGCTTCAATTTACTTATGATGTAGATTTACATTTGCCACAAACTTTATCTAAAATCAACCGACCTGGTTATGACATTTTTCAAGAAACCGATTTAACAGATTTATCTATACATGGGCAAAAGAAAGTTTACTTTGATGCAGATAATCGAATTAATCTGTTATGTTATTTTACACAAGATAAAACGATGAAATCAAATTTGATCCAAAAAGAATACGACAGCTATAATTTATTCAAAAGTTCTTTGTTAAAAGAAAAATATTAAAAAATACTTTCTAACACCTGGATAATAAGTCTTAAAATATTATCCAGGTGTTTTTATCTAAAAATACATCGTCATAAATCGTTTTTAAGGCAAGTGAAAAACAAATTGAATAGAAGTTATAATACAATCGATTAAAACAGCTTAAAAGAGAAATTTACGCATATATGTGGATTTATGTTAAATATTTACGTTATAGAGTTTAACTGTATCAAAAATATCGTTAATACTTGCCGATGGCCGTGTTGCGGTTTATAATCTTTATGTAGCTGCTTTACATAATATATATTATCGGACGTAAAGTGAAAATTGATAAATTTCGTTGTAGATAGTTGTTGAAGAATAATTTCATTAAACGAACAATTGCAAACAGATGTTTTGACATTCTTACCTGTTCCTGATATAATAGAAACAATTAGAATAGAAATAAATGAACTTACTATCTTTAGAAATTTTTTGAGTATATGATGATTGGAATTGGAGGCTGGTTTTATGGCAAGAAGAGCACGTTTCAGCGATTTTGATGGAGTTATTACAGAGGAAATGCTTTCCGATCGGCAAAGAGCTATTTTAGATTTCATTCGTGAGCACGTTTATGCTAAGGGATATCCTCCTGCAGTACGTGAAATTGGTAAGGCAGTGGGTTTATCTTCAAGTGCCAGCGTACACACTCATCTGCATAAATTAGAAGAATATGGTTTTTTGCAAAGAGATCCAGCCAAACCACGCGCTATAGAATTGACCCAAGACAGCAGCTGGCGGCAGAAAACGGTCGTTCCTGTTCCTTTGGTTGGCAAAGTCACTGCAGGGCAACCTATTCTGGCAGTTGAAAATGTTGAGGAGACCTATCCCATTCCACTAGATTTGCTTGGCTGTCAAGAAGATGTTTTTATGTTATCTGTTTCTGGAGATAGTATGATCAAAGCTGGTATACTTGATCATGATTACATTGTTGCCAGAAAGCAAAATTTTGCTAATAACGGAGATATAGTTGTTGCTCTTATTGATGGTGAAGAAACAACAGTTAAGCGTTATTTTCGTGAATTACGTTCAATTCGTCTACAACCAGAAAATGATGCCTATACTCCCATAACAGGTACTGATAATATTCAGGTTCTTGGTAAGGTAATAGCAGTATTCAGAATGCTGTAATGTCTATAATACACCAAAAAAATATCATAAAGACAGCTATATGATGTCATATAGCTGTCTTTATTTTCTGAGATAATTAAAAAGCAGATAAGAGGAACAATAAAAATCCTCTTATCTGCTTTTCTATTGATATAAAATTTGAGTTTTTATTTCTCCCCTACCATTTTTGCAGCTGACATAATTGCAATACGCCCGTGCTCAAAAGTAAGTCCTCCTTGAAAATATACATTATAAGGTTCACGGCAAGGGCCATCAGCACTTAATTCTATTGATGCGCCTTGTACAAAAGTCCCCGCTGCCATAATTATTTCATCTTGATAGCCAGGAATTATTGCAGGAACTGGAACAACATGTGCATCAACTGGTGAATTTTGTATGGCTATACAAAAATTACATAAACGCTCTTTAGTTTCCAAACGAATAGTCTGAATTATATCACTGCGTCTATCATTTGCAGAAGGAGTAACCTGATAACCCAGGCGTGAAAATACTGCAGAAGCAAAAATTGCTGTTTTAACAGCTTGCAAAACTATATGCGGAGCTAAGAATAAGCCCTGGTATAATTCTCTGGCCGTATCTCCAAGTGTAGCCCCCATTTCTCCGCCTAATCCTGGAGCGGTTAATCTATATGACGCAAGTTCTACTAAATCCTTTCGGCCAACAATATAACCACCAGTAGGTGCAAGACCGCCTCCAAGGTTTTTGATAAGAGAACCGGCCATTAGATCAGCTCCAACTTCTGTTGGTTCTTGTTTTTCAATAAATTCACCATAACAGTTGTCAACAAAACAAATAATATCAGGCTTTATTGCTTTTACTGCTTTACAGATCGTTCCTATTTCTTCAATTCTTAACGTTTTACGCACACTACTGTAACCGCATGAACGTTGAATATGTATCATTTTTGTTTTATCCGTAATTGCAGCTGTGATTTTTTCAAGATCAATTTGTGAACCAATCATGGGAATTTCTTTATAGACTACGCCTAAGTCAGTAAGAGAGCCAGGGGTTTTTACAGGTACGCCTATGATAGTCTGCATTGTGTCATATGGAGCTCCTGTAGCAGCGATTACTTCATCGCCTGCTTTCAAAACTCCGAGTAACGCAACGGCTAATGCATGAGTCCCTGAAACAAACTGAGATCGTACCAATGCCGCTTCCGTTTTAAAAATATCAGCATATATTTCATCTAATTTTTCTCTGCCAACATCGGAATAGGCATATCCAGTAGTTGGTTTTAAATAAAAATCTGATACCATATGCTTTCTAAAAGCTTGCATAACCTTTTCTGTATTATACAAAGCTGCTTCTTCATAGCTTTCAGCAGCATGTAATACTTCTAATAATGCTTCCTCTTCTATTTTTTTAAAATCAGTCATTTACGTATAGTCCTCATATTATAAATTTTTCGAAATCCTCTAACTGTTCTGATGCCAGACGTACCTTCATAAAAGTACCGTTTTCTTTATATTCTTGTTCTAAAACAGTACCTATAGTATGTAGTTTAGCAGCTTTTTCAGATTCTGTATATGGAATAAGCAGAGTGACTTCTATAGATTTTAATTTCAGATTTTCTGAAATCAGAGCAAGGAGTTCTTCGATACCAATACCACTCTTAGCCGATATACAAACACTATTTTCTTGCTGTGCTAAACGCTGTGCCAAAGCATTTTTAGAGGGAAGTTTATCTATTTTATTGTAAACGGTGAGTATTGTTTTATTTTGTGCACCTATTTGTTCTAAAACCTTATAAACAGCATCACTTTGTTCCTGATATAATTCATGGCTCACGTCAATGACATGCAGCAATAAATCTGCCTCAGCAACTTCTTCTAAAGTAGATCTGAATGCTGCAACTAATTGATGAGGCAAACGTTGTATAAAACCAACAGTATCAGTAAGTATTGCTTCGTGCTTGTCTGGTAATATTAACTGACGTGTAGTAGGATCAAGAGTTGCAAACAATTGATCTTTCGCATAAATATCAGACTGTGTTAATAAATTTAGTAATGTAGATTTACCTGCATTAGTATAACCAACAAGACTTATTGAAGGAACTTGGTTTTTGGCGCGCTTAATCCTATGTAAAGTCCGGACAGCGCGAACTTTTTCTATGGAGTCTTTGATAAAAGCTATACGATCGCGAATACGCCGTCTATCAACTTCTAATTTTGTTTCGCCAGGACCGCGGGTACCAATACCGCCGCCTAAACGTGATAAAATAAGTCCTTTACCCATAATTCGCGGTAGATTATATTGCAGCTGTGCTAATTCTACTTGTAATTTTCCTTCATTAGTACGAGCCCGCTGGGCAAAAATATCCAAAATTAAAGCTGTTCTATCAAGAATACGAACACCCATTACCTGTTCTATATTTCTTTGCTGCGCCGGTGTCAGTTCATCATCAAAAATGCACAGATCAATATTTTCCTGTTGTGCATGCAAGGCCAGCTCCTGTACTTTTCCTTTTCCTATAAAAAATGCCGGATCCGGTTTAGCACGACGTTGAATAAAACGGTTCACTACTACAGCACCTGCTGTATCCGCAAGCTGCTTTAACTCTTCAAGCGAATCTTCAGCAGTCCAACCGCCTTTTATCTGTCCCCAGTCCATACCAACTAAAATGGTTTTCTCTGCTGCTACTGCTAAACTGGAACTACTTGTTTGCTTGTCTAAAATCCGCTCTATTGTATTGATTACATTAAGAAAATTAATAGCTTCTGCTTCTTCCAGAGAAAAAGGTCCATATTCATCGCAGATAAACTGTTCTTCTTTGTCAAGCCCAACTATCATGCCAAAAGAAATTATGGACTGCGTGTAATCAGGTGCGGTAACACCTATTGTAACCATGGCATCGAATTTATTATTTTTTAACGCTGAAAAATCAACTCCACTCAACACTGGATTACCATTTGGATGAGTGTGGACACAACGGATTCCACTTAATCTGCCAATACCTCTGCGACCTTCTACTGCTGGCAGTTCTACACTGTCATTACCACCGATTACAATATTAGTTATTTGCCCGCTTCTAGAAATATAAAGAGAGATTTCTCTGTTTATAAATTCTGTAATATCAGCTAATTTTAAAGCTAATTCCGCAGAAATGAGCTGCCCTAAAGGCACTTGTACATCGTACAAAGCAATTAATTCATTCAAAACAGAATCCCGTATTCCTTTTTTGTTACCTAAAATTTCACGCATGATTTACACCTTAAAGAGCAGACATGGTATTTTACCATATCTGCTCTTCCTTTTCTTACAATTACTGACGAACGCGTGCCGGCTCGACATTTATTTTATAGCCTTTAATCGTGTTTTTGTGCATTACACCCAAAACTTTTTCGGCCATATCTTCTGGGACTTCTACAAAGGTAAACTTGTCATAAATATTGATCAAACCTACTTCTTTGGCAGGAATATCAGCTTCAATAGCAATAGTTCGAACTATATCCTGAACAGTAACTTTTTGGCTGCGTCCAATATTCATGAAAAGACGAACCATGCCAGGACGACCACCAGTATTACTTAAATCTTTCGCCAGAATATCTTCAGGCGAAGCTTCTAAAGCTTTATTACCTTCCTGCATCAGTTTTAACGCAGCAGCAACCACATCTTCAGCATCATATTCTTTTAATAAGCTTGCTGCAATAGGCATATAATCATGATAGTTAGACTGATCCAGCACACTCTGCATTTTGGAAACGATCATTTCACGCTGACGCTCAATAACATTGGCTGTAGTCGGTAATTGACGACGTGTTATTTTGGTTTTAGTAGTGCGTTCGATAAGTTTCAACTGACGGAATTCACGCGGCGTAATAAAGGTCATAGCAACACCAGTATTACCTGCACGGCCGGTACGTCCAATACGATGAACATAGCTTTCCGGATCCTGAGGAATATCAAAATTGATAACATGAGTAATATTATCAATATCTATGCCGCGGGCAGCGACGTCCGTAGCGATAAGAATATCAGCTGTTCCGTCACGGAATTTCTTCATAACACGATCACGTTGAGTTTGGCTTAAATCGCCATGTAAACCTTCAGCCATATAACCGCGGCTTCCCAATGCAATAGCCAGATCATCAACACCTTTTTTAGTGCGGCAGAAAATAATCAGCTTACCATCTATTTCTGCATCAAGCAAACGACATAAACCTTCGATCTTATCCTTAGTTTCAAAATAATATTGATCGATAAGCGGAACTGTGAGTTCCTCTTTGCTGATCGTAACATTTTTAGGAGCCTTCATATATTTTTTTGTGAGGCTTAGGATCGGTCTTGGCATAGTTGCTGAAAACAACAAGGTTTGACGTTCTGCAGGAAGATTTTTCATAATTTCTTCCATATCGTCTACAAAGCCCATATCCAACATTTCATCAGCTTCATCCAGGACTAAAAATTTAATATGATCAAGTTTGATAGTTTTACGGTTTATATGATCAATCAAACGGCCTGGAGTACCAATAACTATTTGCACGCCGCTGCGTAAAGCTCTGATCTGACGGTCGATAGGCTGTCCGCCATAAACAGGTAATGCTTTAATTTTAGAAGTACGTCCAATTTTACCAATCTCTTCTGCAACCTGGATTGCCAGTTCACGGGTTGGAGTCATAATCAGAGCTTGAATATGGCGATGATCGGTAATACTTTGTACGACCGAATACCAAAGGCGGCTGTTTTACCAGTACCAGTTTGTGCCTGACCTATAACATCGCTACCCTCTAGTACTAAAGGAATAGTTTGCTCCTGGATCGGAGACGGTTCTTCAAAACCCATAGCTGTTAAAGATGCTACGATTTTTTTATCCAGCAGTAAGCTGCCGAACATTTCTTGTACATTAGTTGTCATTGTTTAAATTTCCTCATTTCTTCTTGCTTTTATTTTATCTATCACCATAGAAATAGCCGTTAACGCACTACGCAGTTTATTTTCAGTTCTGGTTCCGCCGAAAAGATGTTTCACACAATGTACGTCATTGCCATCAGCTACAGCCATATAAACTAAGCCTACAGGTTTTTCTTCTGTGGCACCACCAGGACCTGCAATACCAGTGATACCTACACCATAAGTTGTTCCAAAAAGATCTCTCACTCCGGACGCCATCTCACAGGCAACCTGTTCGCTGACAGCGCCGTATTTTTCTAAATTTTCCGCAGATACGTTGACCAGTTTTTGTTTGGCCATATTGCTGTAAGTCACAACACTGCCCAAAAGATATTCACTGCTGCCAGGAATATCAGTGATCATGCTGCTGGCTAAACCTCCTGTGCAGGATTCCGCAAAGGCAATCGTACTACCGCTTTTTAATAGTTCCTGACCAAGATATTCTGCTAAAGAAGCATCATCAACGCCATAAATAAATTTACTTAACCGTTCATAGATTTGTGCTTCTGTGCCGGAAATCAAGGCTTTGGCTTCTTCAACATCGGACGCTTTAGCTGTAATACGAACAATAATTTCACCGCGACGAGCATAAATGGCAATGGTAGGATTACTTTGTGAAGTGATAATATCATCAAGCTGCGCTGCAACAGATGATTCTCCAATGCCACGCATTTTTAAAATACGCGAATAGATTATACCTTGTTGAGCATAACGCTGCATAAGTAACGGTAAAAAGCGCTGTTCACATACGTAATTTAATTCTGACGGAGGTCCAGGCAGCAAAACAATTAGCTTGCCATTATGTTCTAATACCAAACCCGGCGCAGTTCCAACTTCGTTGATTAAAATTTCTGCACCTAAAGGAACCATTGCCTGTTTATCATTATTAGATGACATACAAAGACCTTTTTTAACAAAAAAACTATTAATCCTATCCCATGTATCTAAATCCAGATACATTTCCAGTCCCAGCATATCAGCAATAACTTCTTTAGTGATATCGCCTCTTGTAGGGCCAAGACCACCTGTAGTAATAACGATATCCGCTCTTTCTAAAGCAATTTCTAAAACGCTTCTAAGCCTGGTCTCATTATCGCCAACAGTCGTCTGATAAAGCACATCATAGCCTAGTTTATTTAATTGTCGTGATAAGTACTGAAAATTAGTATTAAGTATTTCTCCCAACAGCAGCTCAGTACCTGTATTTACAACTTCAACGATCATTTGTTTTGCCCCCTTGCTGGCAAATTAAATTCTCTCTCCTACCATTTCGTAGGTGAAACCCTGTAAAATTTTTACTTTAATAAACTCACCTGCTTGAACACTTCCTGCGTTTTCGACAAAAATACTGCCATCAATATTAGGAGCTTCTTTATATGAACGACCAAAAACAAGATCAGGGTTTTCCTCATCGCAACCTTCAACAAGTACTTCTAAAATCATATCTTCCATATTATGATGCATATCTTCTGATATTTGTGCCTGCAAAGACATTAATTCATGAAAACGTTCTTCCTTGATTTGCGTATCTATCTGTTCTGGCAAATCAGCTGCTACAGTTCCCTCTTCTTGGGAATAAGAGAACACACCGGCATTGTCGAAACGCTGTGCTTCAACAAAAGCTTTTAATTCTTGGAAATCAGCTTCTGTTTCTCCAGGAAAACCGACAATAAACGTAGTTCTGATAGTAATACCTGGTATACGCTGCCGTAATTTGTTCAGCAATGCCTCAACTTCTGATTTAGTATCATAGCGATTCATGCTGCTTAGCAATCTATCGCTGGCATGCTGAAGCGGAAGATCCACATATTTGCAAACCTTATCCAAGCTGGCAAAAGCTTCAATCAAATCGTCAGTAAAATTATTTGGATAACAATACATGACCCGGATCCATTTAAGGCCTTCCAGTTTATTAAGTTCAGACAAGAGCTCCGGCAGGCGCAGTTTACCGTAAAGATCTTCACCGTATCTGGTGGTATCCTGTGCAACAACTATCAGCTCTTTAACACCCTTATCAACTAATGCTTTGGCTTCGCCAAGCACTTGTTCAAACGGTTTGCTGACATAAGGTCCACGTAATTTGGGGATGATACAGTAAGAGCAGCAATTATCACAGCCTTCGGCAATTTTTAAATATGCCATATAATCAGGAGTTGTTAAAATACGCGGTGCCGGGATTGGCGGCGCCAGTTCTGCTTTTTTCAGAGACTCCAGCATAATGAACCGCTCTCCCTGAGTGACCCTTTGGATAACATAAGCAATATCTTCATAGCATTCAGTACCTATAACGGCATCTGCTTCAGGAATATTTTCTAAAAGTTCTTCTGCATAACGCTGCCCTAAGCAGCCGGTAATAATCAAATATTTACAGGTCCCTGTTGTTTTATACTCCCCCATTTGTAAAATAGTATTAATAGATTCTTCTTTGGCAGATTCTATAAAACCACAGGTATTTATAATAATCAAATCTGCTTCTGCAGGATCGTTAGTAATTGTTATCTGCTGTTCATGAATCAATCCCAACATTGTTTCAGAATCAACGAGATTCTTAGGACAGCCGAGACTTACTAAGCCTATTTTCACGTTTGTTCCTCCATCTATTTTACTGCAAATCTAGCCGACTGCAGCCATTTATTTGTTAAAATCTCCTGTTGTACCAGAGTATTATAAGCCGTATTAAGCCATAATTTTTCAGGCTGCTCAATATGATTGCCATTTAAACCATTGGATAGTAAAAACATATAACCTGTATTTTGCTCCAACGCAACTTTCTGCGGTGCCGATGACATTAAAAGCCAGTCTCTGAACATTTGTGCATCCTCATATTTTTTAGAAGCAGCATCAACGGCTACCCCATATAAGCTTACAGGAGTCCCTTCACTGGGAAAGACGATATATGCAGGAAAATCATTTTCCAAATATTTGAATACGTAGCTGCGCCGAGTAATAGCCAAGTCTGCATCACCAACAGTGGTCAGGCGAATTGGTGTGAAAGGAAAGCGGGAATATTGAGGAATTTGTCTGTTAAGACCTCTGAAATATGCCAGGCTTTTTTCCTCGCCTCGAACACTTGCAAAAGCAGCTAAAAAGTTACGCGTATTTGCCGAATCGGAAAGATTTTCCATAGCCACACGCACATTTTGAAGCTTAATGATATCCTGCCAACTCAAAATATTTTCCTGACCGTATTTTCTGGCATAACTTTGATTAACCAAAAAAACTACAGGGTCATAAAAGACACCGAACCATTGACTTTGTTCATCTTTAAAAACAGACGGTAATAAATCTCCAGCATCACTTAAAATGGCATATAAACGCTGCTGTTTACTTAAAAGCTGCAGCTCATTATGCTCTAATAGATACAAATCAGGTAATTTTCCCTGTTCTCTTTCTTCCGGCAGTAATAGTTTTATCACAGCATTCCGATCAGAGTCATTATTATACTCGCTGATTAAAGCCTGTAGAAAACTGTTATCTAAATTAGAATATAATAATAATTCAGTTTTTCCATGCACCGCTATACTTGTTTCATTTTTGTCAGAATCAAAATAAACCAGGCTATACATGCAAACATCAGAGCAATGATTAACAGTATTTTTTTTTGAGGCATCTTTAACCTCCTGTTTTACCGCCGTTTGTTAATTTTAGGGTTAAATGCAATTTTGCTGTGTCGTGCTTTTGGATTATGGGAAGAAGATATTTTCAGTAAACATTTCGCATCATCACCAATAAGGTCACCACGATTAGTCTGCTGTAAAGCTTCTTTAACCAACTGACGGTTTTTAGGATTTTTATATTGCATCAGAGCACGCTGCATCGCTTTATCATGAGGATTACGGGCAACAAAAACCTTTTTGCCAGTTTCAGGATTGATACCGGAATAATACATTGCTGTCGATGCGCTTCCTGGAGTTGGAATAAAATCCTGCACCTGTTCAGGCTGATGTCCGATATCCCTCAAAAATTCACTTAACTCAACTGCATCACGCAGAGTACAGCCGGGATGACTGGAGATAAAGTAAGGTACTAAAAACTGTTTGAGGCCTATTTCTTGATTTTTCTTATTAAAAGCACGCATAAATTTTAGATAAACAGATTTACCAGGCTTGCCCATATTAGCTAAGGCATGTTCTGCTACATGCTCTGGAGCAACTTTTAATTGCCCGCTGACATGGTAACGACATAATTCATCTAAGAAACGATCATTTTTGTCTGCCAGCAAATAATCGTAACGGATACCGGAACGAACGAATACTTTCTTTATTCCAGAAAGCGCACGAACTTTTTGAAGCAGTGCTATATAATCGCTGTGGTCAGTATCAAGATTAGGACATGGTTTTGGAAATAGACACTGCCTGTCGCGACAAACTCCTACTTTTAATTGCTTGGCACAGGAAGGATGTCTGAAATTGGCAGTCGGACCGCCAACATCATGTATATACCCCTTAAAATTTGGCAATTCAGTGATTTTTTTTGCTTCACGAATGATAGATTCATGACTGCGTGTCTGGATTATTCTTCCCTGATGAGAATGAATAGCACAGAAAGAACAACTGCCAAAACAGCCACGGCAACTGATCACACTAAACTGTACCTCTTCTATTGCAGGCACTCCTCCGTATTTTTCGTAAGACGGATGATAAGTACGCACATAATCCAAATCATAAATAGCATCCATTTCTTCCTGTGACAAAGGAAATGGCACTTGATTTTGAACAACGAATTTTGCCGTTCTTTTGGACAACAATCTTCCCGGAAAATGGATCAAGTTCTTTACTTTGTAGGTTATAAGCTTTAGCAAACGCTTCCCTATCTTTTAATATATCTTCTAATGAAGGTAATTCAATAAATTCATCTAACGCTTGCAAATCATCTGCTAAATAAGCTGTACCCCGCACATAATGGATATCTTCGATAATAGCTCCGCCAGCTAAATAGTCAGCAATTTCAACGATCTGCTTTTCACCCATACCATATATCAAAAGGTCGGCATTGCTTTCGACTAAGATGGAAGGCAAAATTTTATTTTCCCAATAATCAAAATGCGCAAATCTGCGCAAACTGGCTTCAATGCCTCCGATAATAACCGGCATTTCCGGCCATAAGCGTTTTATTTGCTGCGCGTAAACTACAGTAGCATGATCAGGGCGCTTCCCCATCTCGCCACCAGGTGTATATGCATCTTTTTTTCTTGGTTTTTTAGCCGCAGTATAGTGGCAAAGCATCGAATCAAGATTTCCACCTGAAATAAGCACTGCCAGACGAGGCTTGCCCAGCACCTCAAAATTTTTCAGCTTGCGCCAATCTGGCTGACACAACAGTGCGACTTTATAACCCTGCGCTTCTAATACACGACAAATAACAGCCGGTCCAAAAGAAGGATGATCAACATAGGCATCGCCGCTGATAAACAAAAAATCTATTTGTTCCCAACCACGAGCATTGATATCTTCCTGGGAAATCGGCAAAAATTCTTTCATTAGGATTTATGGCCTCCGATATTATTTCTTATATTCTTTAATGACAACTCCATCAACTTTTTCAGCTGGAGCAGGCTTTCCGTTAACAGCAATCTGCATTGCCTTGATGTTGCCATATTTTACAATAATTTTTTTATCAGCAGAGAAGTTTTTTTCCTGATTGCTTACTAAAGTTCCTTCAAAAACTTTTTCTCCATCTACAGTAACTTCTACCCAGCATCTGTCATTACAAAACATATAGAGATTTAGATTGTTTTTATCAGGAACAGCTTGCTGCTTCTGCTGTACTTGCTTATTGTCAGCAGGCGTTTTCTGTGCTTTAGCAGCAGCCGCTTGTTCAGCGCGTTCTTTGGCTTTTTTTGCATCTGCTTCTATTTTTGCTTTTTCCTGCTCAGGTATTTCATTGCTTTTGGCAGTATCATCACTTAAAGCTGATTGTTTTGGTGTCACAATATTTTCCGGCTGATCACTGCTGCTGAATAAGAAAATATAACCGGCAGCAGCAATTATAACTAACAACACAAATGACAGCAGATAAGTAAAAATATTCGAAGAATTTTTTTGCGGTTTTAGATGAGGAGCAACACTTATTTTAGAAGTTGTACGGATTTCAGCAGGTTTTATTTCTTCTGGATCAACACCTGCACAAGCAGCTTTGTAAAGCGTAACTAATTCTGGACCGTTGAGCCCCAGATAATTACCATAGGTGCGTATTATTCCTTTAGTAAAAACATCACCTGGAATTTTAGCGTAGTCACTGTTTCAATAGCCGCTAGATAGATTTTTCGGATACTGGTAGCTTCTTCTACCTGCTCTAAAGAAAGTCCTTTATCAAGTCTGGTATTTTTTAGAATTTCTCCTATATTATCCATAAGCTTACCCTCCTCTATCATACTTTATTGCGCTGTAAAAAAACGTTCTTCTATTTCATGACGCGACATAATTAATTCGCGGGGTTTGCTGCCAACAGACTGACCTACGATACCAAGTTCTTCCATACAATCAACTAAGCGTGCAGCACGCGTATAACCAATTCTAAATTTACGCTGCAGCATTGAAGAAGATGCCTGACCAGTATCCATGACTAAACGGACTGCATCTTCAAAAAGTTCGTCACTCATCAGATCGTTGCCATTTTCAGATGCTGCGTTAGAACCTTTAGTATCACTTTCTAACACCTGCTGAGTAACTTCTTCTGAATATTCGACTGGTATGGATTGCTTCTTGATAAAATCAACAATCTTATTTAATTCTCCATCACTCACAAAAGCACCTTGTACACGTACAGGTTTATTTGTACCGATAGGATAAAAAAGCATATCGCCTTTGCCCAATAGCTTTTCAGCACCGCCCATATCCAAAATAGTACGGGAATCGGTCTGTGAAGAAACAGCAAAAGCAATACGTGAAGGAATGTTTGCTTTTACAATTCCTGTGATAACATCAACAGACGGACGCTGAGTTGCCAAAATAAGATGGATACCAGCTGCGCGGGCTTTTTGAGCCAAACGCAGAATAGCATCTTCTACATCTACTTTAGCCACCATCATCAAATCTGCTAATTCGTCAATAATAATTACGATAAAGGGCATTTTTTCCGCGGCCTGTGCATTATAGCTATTGATTTCCCGCACATGATTATCAGCAAAAGCCTTGTAACGGCGTTCCATCTCGGCAACAGCCCAATGTAAAGCTGAAGCAGCTTTTTTGGAATCAGTAACAACAGGAGTCAGTAAATGCGGAATACCATTATAATTAGAAAGTTCAACAACCTTAGGGTCAACTAAAATCATTTTGACTTCTTCAGGACGGGCTTTGTATAAAATACCGGCAATGATCGTGTTGATACATACAGATTTACCGGAACCGGTAGAACCGGCAACAAGCATATGAGGCATTTTAGAAAGGTCTACCGTAATAATATTACCACTGATATCCTTGCCAAGACCTACACAAAGTTTTGACTCTGTTTTACGAACTAAATCGCAGTCGACTACCTCCCTGAAAAATACCGGATCATTTTTTCGGTTCGGGACTTCAATACCGATGGCAGCTTTGCCTGGTATCGGCGCCTCAATGCGAACACCTGAGGCGGCAAGTTTGAGCGCTATATCGTCTGCTAAGTTTACTACTGAACTTACTTTAACGCCAGGAGCAGGTTCCAGTTCAAATCTGGTGACGGAAGGACCGCGGGTAACAGCGACGACGCTGGCGCGAACGCGGAAATCTTCAAGTGTCTGTTCTAAAATAGCACATTGTTCTCTGATATCCTCTTCGGTATGCTTATCTTTGGAAACATACGGAGGATTAAGTAACTCCAAAGGTGGAAACAAGTATGTACTTGCTTCTGCTGCCGGCAGAGTTTCTGTTTTTACTTTTTCACTGACAGCCTTTTTAGGAGCCGGGTTGGCAGCAGAAATATTTTTATCAGCAGTATCAATGATCTTTATATCGCCAGGATTCTGATTTTTGTAAGGATTAAGAAAATCATGCTCTGGCATTTGTACTGCTGTTTCCTTTGGTTTATTAAAATCTATAATCGGCCTTGTAATAATATGAGGCTCATTTTTCTCAGCAACAGGAAATTCTTCAATAAATGGCTGTTCATCATCAAAAAACGCTTCTTCATCTTCAGCTTTACTTTCATTTTTGCCAACAGCTTTTCGAATGATCTGTTTAAACTGGCTTTCTTTTTTGATTCCTGAAGTAAAGCCTGCAAAATCATCACTGTTGTAAGGATTAACAGTGTTCAAAACTTCCATATTCTTAAAATCAGAAGTTTCAGCAGTAGTTTCATTATCTGAATTTTGATAAGTTACAATATTTTTAGCTTTTCTACCAGCTGTTTCTGCCGAAGCCTTTAAAGACAATTTCCCCGTTAATAAAACGCTGCAGATGATACCTGCAATCAAAATTATCAATGCTCCAGCTGTTCCTGACAGACGTCTTAATGCTAAAAGAAAAGCTCCGCCCAATAGACCGCCACCTTCTTTAAGCTGTTCAGGAACCAGCTCTTCCCCTACAGGTACAAAAACATGATGAGCTGTGCCTAAAAGGCACAGCATCAATAATGTTAGGGCTAATCCTTTTTTTGAAAAACCAATTCCCTTGTGGGAAAAAGAAAATCTGATACCAAGAACTATGCATGCGAGCGGAAACAAAAATGCCCCTTTACCTAAAGTATAGTTCATAACTTTATCTATAAAAGCACCTATTGTTCCTGTAGGAAGCCCAAAATAAGCTGCTGCTGCAAAACATCCTAACGCAAGCAAAAGAACGCCGCTTATTTCCAAACGACTGTTATTCTGTTGTTCCGTACGTTCTGCTTTGGTTCTTCTCAAATTAGGCACCTCATTTACAACATTAGATCTCCATTATAATAGGCAAAATCATTGGTCTTCTGCGTGTTTTTTCGTATAAAAATCTGCCAAGTGAATCGCGGACAGCAGATTTTATAACAGACCATTCAGAAACATTGCTCTGTTCGCATTTATCAAGAGCCTGCTGAACTTTCTCTTTAGCAGTTTCCATCAAGCCCTCTGCTTCACGCACATAAACAAAGCCGCGAGAAACTATATCCGGACCGGAAACTACAGTGCAGGTATCCTTATCGATAGTAACGACAACTATCATGATACCATCCTGGGACAGCTGTCTGCGGTCACGCAGAACGATATTGCCAACATCACCTACGCCGAGTCCGTCTACAAGTACTTTTCCGGAAGGAACGCGGCCATTGATACCAATACTATTGCGTGTCAATTCAATGATCGAACCGTTTTCGCCTACGACGATATTCTCGCGCGGCATACCCAGACTGCCTGCAAGCTGTGCATGCTTGATCAAATGCCTGTATTCGCCATGCACAGGAATGAAAAATTTAGGACGCACCAGATTGTGCATCATTTTGATTTCTTCCTGACTGGCATGACCTGAAACGTGTACACCATTGCTTTTTTCATAAATAACATCGGCACCAAGTTTATACAAGTGGTCTATTGTTCTGGAAACCAGCTTTTCATTGCCTGGAATAGGTGTTGCGGAAATAATAACAGTGTCTCCGGGAACAATATCAACTTTTTTATGATCGGACATAGCCATTCTTGTTAAAGCAGACATAGGCTCTCCCTGGCTGCCGGTAGTAATGATAACTATCTTATCAGGAGTATAGTTGTTGCTCTCATCAATGTCGATCAGTACGCCTTCAGGTATTTTTAAATACCCTAATTCCATGGAAATATTTACTACATTTACCATGCTGCGCCCGATAACTGCTACTTTACGTTTATAACGAACAGCGCTGTCAACTACCTGCTGGATACGATGTACGTTTGACGAGAAGGTAGCGACAATAATACGGTTTTTGGCATAACGGAATTCATCATCAAAAGTCTGCCCGACTATTTTTTCACTTTGCGTATAACCGGGGCGTTCGGCATTGGTACTGTCAGCCATTAAAGCCAGTACACCCTGATCACCGAACTCTGCGAATTTATTAAATTCAGTTACCTGTCCATCTACAGGAGTCTGGTCAAATTTGAAATCACCGGTATGAATGATAATACCAATAGGAGTATGGATCGCCAATGCAACTGCATCTGGAATACTATGGTTGACACGTATAAATTCCACTTTGAAATTTCCTGCGTGAATTTTATCTCCAGGTTTGATAATTTTGCATGCTTCAGAGCTGACCCCGTTTTCTTTCAATCTTCCCTGAAGAATACCTAAAGTCAAAGCAGTTCCGTAAACAGGAGCGCCGATCTGTTTCATAACATACGGCAAAGCACCTATATGATCTTCGTGCCCATGAGTCAGGAAGATAGCTTTAACCTTGTCTTTGTTCTCCACTAAATAAGTAATATCAGGAATAACAAGATCGATTCCCAGCATATCATCTTCAGGGAACATCAAGCCGGCATCAACGAGAATTATATCGTCGCCATAACGGAATACCGTCATGTTCTTACCGATCTCCCCCAATCCGCCCAAGGGAATAATATTTAATTTACTTTGTATTTTACTCAAAAAAAATACACCTCCAAAATTTTTTTAATTTATTTCCGTACAAGTATTTAGACCTCTAGTAATAAAATCTATTAACCGCACACCTACTCTACGGTATATTATACATTAAATAATGCAGAAAAACAAATGTTTAATCAATTATCAATAAATTTTTATTGTAAAGATTCAGTGAACTGAACATAAAAAAACAAGCATACCTTAAAAGGTATGCTTGTTTGAAGCTCTTACAGATCCTCACCATGGTTTTCGATAGGACCTTTATTTTTATTCATGCGCTGCCAGAAGAAAGCAACTGCAAGAATTGCTACGCCAATAGCATCAGTAACAGCGCCAGGAATAATCATATTTAAGCCGCCAACAAAGAACAGCAGTCTTTGCAAAAAGCTGAGCTTGGACTGACAGAACCCAATCATGGCGACAGATACGCCCCACATGCCGATAATCGCCGTTGCACAGGCAAAAGTGATCGTAAATGGAGTTGCATCAATCATAAGCAGTTCAGGTGCCAGAACAAAAATATACGGAACGATAAAAGCCGCTATTGCCAATTTTGCTGCTGCAAAACCTGTCTTCATTGGATCGGCACCGGAGATACCGGCACCAGCATAAGCAGCCAAAGCAACCGGAGGAGTTACGTCCGCAACGATACCAAAGTAGAAGGCAAACATATGCGCTGCCAAAACAGGAACATCCATCTGCACCAAAGCAGGAGCAGCAATCGTAGATGTAATAACATAGTTAGCAGTAGTCGGAACGCCCATACCAAGGATCAAAGACGTGATCATTGTAAAGAACATTGCCGGCAATAAGTGTCCACCTGCAAGATCCAGCAGTGCCGTAGCCAATTTAAGGCCAACGCCTGTTTTGGTTACAACACCGATAATGACTCCGGCTGTAGCACAGGCAATCAAAACACCGAGAACACCTTTAGAACCTTCGATCAAGCCTTTGACTACATCACCAAAGCTGATACGTGTAGATTTTCTGAGGCAGGAACAGATCAGAGTAAGACCAATCGCCCACAAAGCAGCACGCATCGGCGTATAACCGGATACCAACAAGTAAACGATGATCGCCAGCGGTAAAATCAAATGGCCTTTTTCCATAAACAGTTTACCAAACTTAGGTAATTGATCACGCGGCGTCCCTTTAAGCCCAAACTTTTTAGCTTCATAATGTACGCCTATCCAAACACCAATGTAATATAACAGCGCCGGAATGACGGCAGCTTTAACAACTTCGATATAAGGGACTCCGACAAATTCAGCCATCAAGAATGCAGCCGCACCCATAACAGGAGGCATCAGCTGTCCGCCAGTAGAAGCAGCAGCTTCTACCGCGCCTGCAAAAGCAGGACGATAACCTAATTTCTTCATCATCGGAATCGTAAAGGCGCCTGTACCGGCTACGTTAGCAACAGAGCTGCCTGATACTGTGCCCATCAAACCAGATGATAATACGGCAACCTTGGCAGGTCCGCCTGCGGCCCAGCCGGCAACAGCGTTAGCCAGGTCGATAAACAACTTGCCCAAACCCGTAGCTTCCAAATAGGAACCAAATAAGATAAAGAGATAAATAAATGTTGAAGATACGCCAAGCGGAGTACCAAAAATACCTTCTGTGGTAAAGAAAAGATGATCGAACATCTCCTGCACACCAACTCCGCGATGTGCCAGAATCCCCGGCATATACGGGCCGGCAAAAGCATAAACATAAAAAACAGTGCAACTGTAAGCATCGGCCAGCCGACAACACGGCGAGCTGCTTCAAACAGAAGCAATGTACCGATAAAAGCGATACTGAAATCAAATTCAGTATTCATACCGGCTCTTAAAACAAGTTCGTCGTAAAAAATTACGATATAAAGTGCACTGGCAACACTTAGAACAGCGAAAAAAACATCAAGCGGATGCATTACAGATCTGGACCAGTTTTTCCTGCCGGGATACAGCAGATAAATCAAAGAAAATCCAAATGCCAAATGGATTGCTCTCTGTAAGTGTGCATCAAGTACACCGAAAGTTGCGGTATACAATTGAAAAACGGCGAAGGCAATACAGATAAAGAAATTAATTTGTCCCACATTCCTGTTAAATTACGTTTGTCAGACTCTTTGTCAAACTTTTGCAGGACTTCTTCTGCTGACATAGTTGTTTTATCTTGTTCACTCATTCTGCCCTCTCCTCCCCTTTTGCAAAATTTAATTTAACCAATATTGATAACGTTTTTCTGCCTTGATTTCAACCAAGGTTCCTTGTCCATATAGATCGCAAAGATCATAGACTTTATTTTTATGTATAATACGAGGCTTTGCTTGTACGGCAGTTCTTAATTTTACAGTCTTATAAGGCCGATCCATTTTTAAGATAAACTTACCGTCAGGAGTATTAGTCAAAATTCCTTCTGCAGGTGAATATGGCAGTCCTACTCCCAGTGATTGATACCGAGTATGTGTCATAACCAGATCATCTGCACCGTCAACTCTAAAAAATTCTTCCACCGTTGTCAACTGGACCGAATGGGTAAATTCAATATTCCATTCTTCTCCTCTTTTTGCAGTAAAACATTGTTTTGGCAATCCATCTTCGGGATTAATAGAAACTACTAATTGGTTGGCATACCAAAACAATATTCCCAAACCAACTAATACAGTAACTGATATCAGAATCATTTTTTTAGAAAAAGACCGATTACCGGAAGTTCCCGGCAACCGGTCTCTCAGGTTCATCATATAAAATATTTAACTCTTATTTTTCTTTCAAGTATTTTTCTGCGCCCGGATTAACAGGAACGGACATACCGTCCAATGCGGTTGCTTTAGAAACTGCATTAGCTACAGAATGAGCTGCTTTCAAACGATCGAGATTGCTGAAAATAGCTTTGGTGATAGCATAGCCGGTATCAGCATTCATTTTATCAGTTACTGCCAACATAGCACGAACTGCGATTGCCTGAACGTCGGCTTCTTGATTCGGGTAAGTTTTGGCTGCAATAGTAAGTTTGGTATAGAAAGGATATTTTGCAATCAAAGCGTCAGCTTTATCGCTGTCAACCGGCAGTAAAACTACATGGTTTTGAGTCGCGATATCCTGAATAGCTGCGGTCGGATGGCCTGCAGTTACGAATGCAACGTCAACATTGCCGTCTTTTAATGCATTGGAAGCTTCTGCGAAAGAGAGGTATTGGACTTTGATATCGTCATAAGTGATACCATAAGCTTCGAGGATCTGGCGGGCATTAGCTTCAGTACCGGAACCTGCGGCACCTACTGCAACGCGTTTGCCTTTAACATCGTTCAGAGATTTTACGCCAGTTTTATCCAACGTTACGATTTGTACGGTTTCAGGATACAAAGTCGCCAAGCCCTGGATACTGGGGACTTTTTTATCTTTGAACATTTCTGAACCGTTAACAGCATAATAAGCGATGTCATTTTGTACAAAAGCGATATCGACTTTATCCTGCTGCAACAAGTTGATATTTGCTACAGATGCACCGGTGGATTGTGCTGAAGCATTAGCTCCGGGAACATTTTTATTCAAAATGTCAGCGATAGCGCCTCCCAATGGGAAATATGTACCAGCTGTACCGCCAGTAGCAATATTAATGAATTTTTGCGCAGCCGGTTTTTTTTCGTCCTTTTTGTCAGAACCACCGCCGCAGCCGGCTGCCATAGTAGCAAAGACCATGATCGCCATCAGAAAAGCTAAAAGTTTTTTCATAGGATCCCCTCCTCATTTTTGAGTGTACACAGTTGTATCATGAAAAATAAAAGCTCATTTTTCAAATGACTATGCCACTTTACTTACTTAGTTTAATTCGATAAATTTCTATAAAATCCTGCAAGTTAGAAGAAGCTCTATATTGTATACAATATACTTTATCTGTTTTTCTTAAATTTTTGCCGCTTTGCTAAAATTAAAAGAATATGGTATCATATATATCGTTATCAAATATTCAGAGGGCAATAAATTCCCTTGCCAATAAGAGAAAAGGATGTGTGTTTTATGAGTTCCGGAGCTTATACTCTCAAACTTTCACGTACGCTTTACAACGATACTTTCCGTGCCCAGCTGCTTGACGAAAATCAGCAGGTCATCGGCCATCTTCGTATCGTTCCAGGTGTCCCGCTTGACCGCAGCCTGGTCCCGGAAGACGCGCCCAGCGTTCCGGCTTATCTTTTGGTCATTGTCGATGACGCCGATATCAACAAGGATAATCTGATCGATTTTGAAGAACGTGCCAGTTATGCTTTACTAAAACGTTTTTCAACAGAAGCAATCAGTTTCCAGCATTGCCAATTCTATTATCCTTCACCTGCTTTCATTTTTGAACAGGCAGATGCACTTACTAATCCTGTTATGTGAAAAAATCCCTTCAACATTTTTGTTGAAGGGATTTTTTTTTATACATTTTTGTTATTTTATTATCTTCAGATAAATTTGTCACTGCCTTCGGCGCTTTCCCCGTTTTTAAAGCTGCGGTATTTGTCATAAATTATCCGCATAGCCGTTGCAACGGCTTTTTTAGCACTGCCCTGATATTGACGTTCTAAAATATTCTGCAGCTCTTCGTGCCCATTGGAAAGATTGTAACCAATAAGGCACTGCGCAATATATTGCCGTGCCAGTTCAGTCGCCAGTGTGCAGTCTGCCTTTACGATAAGTCCACTCTTCATATCTACAACCACAATCACGCCTATTACCTTATACATTTCCGCAGCTGTAATTCCTACCGGTAATTTTGCATACCCCGAAAAAAGTACTCTTTCATTACTTTGTTCGTTTAACATAAAAATCCTCCTGTTTTTTTACCGACAAGCTGCGGACGGAAACATTGATTGTTTTGACCTGCATTGCCGTCATATATTCTACTTTTTCTTTTATTTTGTGTTGGAACAATTTTGTTACTTCAAAAATCTTAACGCCGTAATACAATACGACATCGACATAAATGCTGATGCCTTTCGTTTCGGCACGCCTGCGCACTTTGATGCCTGTTACTTTATCAATGCCCATCATTTTTTCGGCAATGAGATTGATAATGTCATAAATAGCGTAATCGGAAATCAACAGCTTGCCATAGTAGCTGAACGCCGGTCTGACTATCGAACGGTCTTCCCCGCTTTTCTTCCTTTGCTTGGAAAATAAATTATATGGTAAATCAGCAAAATAACCTGTAAAATGCGGCTTCAACTCGACAGTCGGTACCGGAACAATATGCTTGCCGTCGCGCAGCCGGGCCTGTTTCGCCTTTTTGATCTCCTGCTTGGACGCAATCTGCTGAATATAAACGGTCTTTTCAGGCTCAGGTAACTCCAAACGCTTAACTATTTTCTCTATCATATTGTCGGAAGTTGCCAAAATCAGAAGCCGCCGGACGTCATTACCTGCCAAAGCCTGACGCACTGCTTCTGCATGATCTTCTTCAGTAAAAATAGCGCGCTTGACCGCCTGTATTCTATTCGTTTCATTTTTAGCAGAAGTTCCGGCTAATATTTTGGTTCCTTTGATAAGTAATCCGTCATCAATAATAGCATCACAATTATTTTTATGGGCAATACCTATTGCTCGATGACTTTTACCAGTACCGCTGGGACCTACAAAAGCTACTACTTTCATAAAGGCCTCCGCAAATCCTACTTAAATTTATTGTTTATATTCTATCACATTTTTGACATTTGTATATAAAACTTCAAAAATTCCTAATTGCTCAGGAAAACGCCCGCTCACTCCGTGAAAATCTGAACCGCCAGAAACCAGCAAATCAAAATTCTGCGCCAGCTCCAGCCAGTATTTCTGCTCATTTATATCTGCGGAAGGATGATAGACTTCGATACCGTCAAATTTTACATTCTTCATCAAACAGTTCACCAGCGGCTTATCCTCCAACTCACTTGGATGCGCGAGCACCGCCAGGCCTCCTGCCTGGTGCAGCAGCTCTACGGCCTCCTCCGGCGATAATTTAGGCTGCGGTTCATAACCGGGCCTGCCTCTCTTTAAAAGCACGTCAAAGGCTTCCTGCACCGTAGCAAAATACCCTTTGGCAACTAAAGCTTTAGCCACATGGGGACGTCCGACTGCTCTGTTGTCAGGATCACATTCGGCCACCTCGACATAATAGCCCAGAGCAGCTATTTTCTTAAGAATCTTCTGCAGCCTGAGTTCGCGCGCATGGCGCATTTCATGCATTTTCGTCAGCAAACGCTCATTACTGATATCAATATGATATCCTAAAATATGTACGCTGGCTTCACCGGCCTGAGTACCAAGCTCTACGCCTCTGATGATGCGGGGAGCGTTTTTTATATTTACAGCAGCGGCTTCTGCCTGAACAATGCCATTTACAGAATCATGATCAGTCAAAGCCAGTACGCCTATTTTAGCAGCAGCTGCCGCTTCTACCAGCTTTGCCGGAGTATAAGTTCCATCTGAACTTGTGCTATGAGTATGCAGATCTACTAACATTTTACATTTCCTGCGCCAGCTTAATCAAAGTGCTGACGCCAAATCCGGTACCACCCTTAACTTTAAAACCCGCAGTTTTAGCAGCGGTAGAAGTACCGCCGATATCAATATGGGCCCAGGGTATCCCTGCTTCGACAAATTCACCGATAAACAATCCGCCGCTGATACAGCTGGCTTCACGTCCGGCACTGTTGAGCAGGTCAGCAACATCACTTTTCAACGCTTCCTTGCATTCCGGCAGCGCAGGCAGCTGCCAGTAGCTTTCGCCTGCTTTTTTACCAGCTTCGATAATCTGTCTGATCAAAACATCATCGTTGCCGACAACACCAGCTGTTTCTGTCCCCAAAGCAACAATAACGCCGCCAGTCAGCGTTGCTATATCAACTACCTTGTCTGCGCCCTGCTTGCAGGCGTACCAGACCGAATCCGCCAAGACCATACGTCCTTCGGCATCTGTTGAAATAACCTCGATCGTTTTACCGTTAGCTGCTTTTACAACATCTCCGGGACGCTGAGCGCTGCCGGAAGGCATATTTTCAGCACAGGCAATGATCCCCATCACATTGCAGGGTATTTTCAGTGCGGCAATAGCCCTTAACGCGCCTAAAACTGCACCAGCACCAGCCATATCGTCTTTCATCTCACCCATATTGTCACTGGGCTTGATCGAAATACCTCCGCTGTCAAAAGTAATACCCTTACCGACATAAGCAGTATAAGGCGCAGCACCTGCTCCATTATATTTGATTGTAACCAGACACGGAGGATGGATAGAGCCCTGCCCTACAGCCAGTAAAGCATGCATGCCCATCGCTTCCATCATTGTTACGTCTAAAATTTCAAATTCCATATCATATTCCAGAGCCAATGCTTCTGCTTCTTCAGCCATAACGCTTGGAGTCACTAAATTGCCGGGCCGGTTGACCAGATCGCGTGTATAACAAACCGCATCTGCCACAACCTCAGCTTCTGCAAGCACCCGTTCAGCATCAGGAATACCGGAAATAATAGAAAAATCAAGTTCCGGTTTAGCTTCAGGTTTACCCTTACATTCCGTAAATTGATACCCTCCCAAAACCAGCCCCTCTGCCAAAGCAGCTAAGTAATGGACCCTTGCCGGATTAGAAAGAATCGGTGCCACAACAGCAGTCTGCTTTATTTTGGCAGCAATTAGAGCCCTGGCAGCACTGCCTGCAGCTTTACGTAGATTGTTCGGCTTGCATTCATCACCTTTGCCAAAGCCGGCAACAATAACTCTCTGCAACCTTCCATCCTGCGCTATAACAAGATCAGTCAAGCTTCCTGCTGCTGTCAAATCTTCATTTTTTTCAGCCAGCCCATTGACAGCCTGCACTATATTAGCTGGAATATTCATTTTTGTTAAGTACGGCAGACATTCCCTGCACAAAAACAAGGTAACAGACTCCGCATTAACTATACTTTCTTCTTCAAAACCATCTATCACTGATTTTACTAACTCTTTTGCTGTTTCCTGATCTAAATCCATAATACTGCTCCTTTATACTTTTTTATTTTTATCTGAAAGTTACACAGGTAGTCAACTCATCCAAATAGGTGTTGCCATTTGATTTCTGCAGATTCAAATCACTGACAACGACCTTCATTACACTATGACGCGTACCGCCCGTATAATGGCTGCCCAGAGAATGAATAGCATAGGGAATCTCGTTGGAGGAACCGAGATACAACATCACGTGTCCGTCCATATGCAGTGTAGAACCAGGAGTTAAACCTTTATGACATTGGCACGCTGAGCACTGCTCATATTGCCCATTTTTTTATGAATACCAGCGCTTGTTTCCTGCTCGTCAGCATTGCGCGGCAGAAAAATACCTACTGTACGGTAAGCATTACTGATAAAACTGGAACAATCGACGCTTTGCTGCAGTCCGCCCCAACCATATACAGAATCGTAAAATTTAAAAGCGCTGCGGATAATATTATTAGTCGTATAAGGCAGATAACCTTCGTGCAGCGAAGCATTGGCAGCCAAAACTACCTTCTCTTCCTGCAGCTTGCCCTCTTTAGTCCTGACAGGAACCTTCACCGTATAAGCAGATGCTTTTTTATCAGCCAGCTGCAAACGAGCGCCCTGCTGAAATAAAACCTGAGCTCCGTCCGCCTTTAATGTGTAATCCTTAGCAACTACGGTCAGAAAATTCTTAGGCTCCGCATAACGCAACCAGATACTGCGGTCAGTTTCGGCAACATCAAATTTAGACAGCCAGCCACGGTAATTATACGCTTGCACATAATAAAAATAACCGTTAGTACTGGTATGCAAAATAGCGACAGCCTCGCCCGGATCCAAAGCGGTTTCCTGCAAAGCATCAAAATTACGGTCACCGGCATAAAAAAACAAACCTTCACCTGTCGGCAGATTACGCAGATTAGCACGCCTTACAGTAACGCCATAACGCACAGTGACCTCAGCCGGTATTGCCGCCGCATTAGTTTGCGAACGCAGAATATTTTTATAATTATCACTGACGAGCTTACCTTCCCGGTACAGTTCATCACTCAAATCTGTATGCGTATTGACATAAGTTGCTACCGTTTTACCGCTCAGGGTTTTAGGATAAGCGGCCATATCATAAACTGTCGGCGATGCGGCAATGATCTTTTTATTGAAAGCCTCTACGCCCGCCGCATTTAGCACTACTTTATCACCGTCGGCATTATGTTCCGTCCAGTAGGCCGGGCTGATAAATTTTTCATAAGCAGTAATACCTGCTGCCTCCACAGGTCCTTTAGGCATCAGCAATATCATCAGCATCATACACAAAAATAAAATTTTTTTAATCACAAAAAACTACCTCCTAAACCAATCTTCACAAATATTATTGCCGACAAGACCGGTATATTTGCCGGCATTCTCCGCGGCCTCAGCCTGTTTGCTGAATCTGACAGCTTTAAGCGTCTTATTTAATTCGATAATTATTAAATTCTGTACCGAGGGTAAAAATCCTGCCCCAAACACAGAAAAACTACCGTAGTTTTATAATAAAACTACGGTAGCAGCAAGCATTAAAAAGCTTCGTAAATGCCGTCCTGACGTTTTTTCTCTGCAGTTTTGGAAATATACGAACCAAAAATAACAGGGTAACCTTTACGTTCTACGATTGTCTTGATGTAGTCTCTATGTGGACAAGGCGGACGGTGATAATTGTCTGATACGACGCACGATGCTAAATGTACCACAACATCCCTGCGATCATCACCCCAGCGTTTAAGTTTACGGTTCAAATCTTCGATTTTTCCGGCTACACCAGCACCACAGCAGCCGCCGCAGGTAATCGTCATATATTTGGTATCGGCATCATAACCGGTAAATCTGCCGCTGCGCTCATAAAACGATTTCATGCAGGCATAACCAACGCATTTTTTCTGCACGATGTCACACTGAATTATCACTACTAATTTCGCCATTATTTTACAAGGCCGTATTCTTGGAGAACGGCGACCATTTTTGCTTTATTTGCCGGTTCCATCGGGGTCAGCGGCAGACGCGGCTGACCTGCATCAATGCCAGTAACGAGCGTTACCGCAGCTTTTACCGGGATAGGATTGGTTTCGATAAACATAGCGTTTGCCAACGGCACCATTCTGGCATTCAATTTTGCAGCTTCGCGTACGCGGCCGTCTTCATAAGCCTGCATAACGTCCTGCAAGATACCGCCGCCAATATTGCTGAGCACAGAAATAAGCCCGGTCGCGCCGACAGACATAAACGGAAGAATCAGTCCGTCGTCACCGCTGTAGATCGTAAACTCTTCCGGAAGAACCGAATAAAGCTCGGCAACCTGAGCAACATTGCCTGCAGCTTCTTTGATCGCAACAATATTCTCAAAATCAGCAGCCAGACGTGCTACTATTGCCGGAGAGATATTGGAAGCTGTACGTCCCGGAACATTATAAACAATGATAGGCAATCCTGTACTTTGCGCTACAGCTGCAAAATGCTGGTAAAACCCTTCCTGTGTCGGCTTGTTGTAATACGGACCAACTATCAAAGCGCCATCGACACCCATTGCCTCGGCCATTTTCGTCATTTTGACAGAATCAGCAGTGTTATTAGAACCTGTACCAGCAATAACAGGCACGCGTTTATTGATACGATTAACAACTACGCGGAACAATTCCAGTTTTTCCTCCGCACTCATAGTAGCAGCCGCCGGTAGAGCCTGCTACGACCAAGCCGTCAGAGCCATTATTGATAAGCCATTCAGCCAGATCAGCCGCCTTTTCATAATTGACGCTGCCATCAGCATTAAAAGAAGTGACCATAGCGGTCAAAAGTCTGCCAAAATAAGGATTTTTCATTACTTACACCTCGCTTATAATTTAAACGCTTTATGAAGCGCCTTCACAGCATCGATCAGATGTTCCTGTTTGATTATCGCGGAGATAGTCGTATCAGAATCCACAGTCTGCAGGATGCTTATTTTGCAGCCGGTAAGCGCTGCAACAAAATTAGCCATAACACCGGGTACGCCGCGCATCGCCGAACCGACAACCGAAACCTTGGCACAATCCTCGGTTAAAGTATATTCAAAATCTGTACCATTTAAAACTTTATTTGTATGTTCCACATCATCGGCAAAAACCGCAAACATAGCATTGCTCTCGGATAAATTCAAACAGCCGACGCTGATACCGGCATCAGCCAGATCCTCAAACAGCTTGCGGCCGCTGGCGATATCCTCAGGATTGAGCGCAACCCGGAACTGAGCCAGATCGGTCAGATGAGTTACACCGCTGGCCAGCCTGCGCTCATTGATAGAAGTATCCTCTTCCGTTTCTGCACAATCATTTGTAATGAGTGTGCCGGGAGCATCGCTGAACGTAGATTTTACGATCAGCGGTATATTTTTCTTCATTGCGATCTCTACTGCGCGCGGATGGATAACCTTTGCGCCCTGATGCGCCATTTGACAAACTTCGCCGTAGGAGATCTGCTTCAATATCGAAGCCTCTTTTACCAAACGCGGATCCGCTGTCATAATGCCTTCGACATCAGTATAAATCTCGACACATTCAGCATGCAAAGCGGCGCCTATTGCAGCAGCCGTAGTATCACTGCCGCCGCGGCCCAAAGTAGTAAACTTGCCGTTATTTTCCGTCATGCCCTGAAACCCGCAGACAATAGGAATAACGCCTGATTCCAATAAATGATGCAAATTGCTGACATTGATATTTTTGATCCGTGCCGCACCAAACTGAGAATCCGTAATAATCCCGGCCTGACCGCCCGTAAGCGCCATAGCATTGATCCCGAATTTCTGCAGCGTCGCTGCCATAACGCAGGCTGCCATGATCTCGCCGCAGCACATCATCATATCCAGTTCGCGCACGTTGACTGAAAGATTCGTTTCCTTCAGTACCTTGATCAGGGTATCGGTAGCGTAAGGTTCTCCTTTGCGTCCCATCGCAGAAACAACTACAACCGGAGCAAAACCGCTGCGTACGGCTTTCTGCACCTTATCCTTAACAGCGATGCGCGCTTCCTGTGAAGCAACGGAAGTACCGCCGAACTTTTGCACTAAAATTTTCATGAACTGTGTCGCTCTCCTATCTTAGATCCAGCCGTTTTTGATCATCGTTTCGGCGATCTGTAAAGTATTCAGCGCAGCGCCTTTACGGATCTGATCGCCGACGACCCATATATTATAAGACTTCTCACATGATTCGTCCCTGCGCAGACGTCCTACATAAACATCGTCTTTTTCGGAAGTATATAACGGCATCGGATATTCCTGCTTAGAAGGATCATCCTGAACAGTAACTCCCGGGAATTTTGCCAGCGCTTCGCGCATAGCCCCCAGATCGACTTCTTTTTCCAGCTCGATATTTACAGACTCGGAATGACTGCGGTAAACAGGTACGCGGATCGTAGTAGCAGTGATCCGCATTTCATAATCCTCCATAATTTTTTTCGTTTCATTGACCATCTTCATTTCTTCCTTAGTATAAAGATTATCGCAGAAAACATCTATTTGAGGAATCAGATTAAAAGCAATAGGATAATGCTTCTCAGCGCTGGCGGAAGGAAGGATATTCGCAGTCATTTCCCTGCCCTCACTATGATCCCGCACCTGAGCGTCAAGCTCGTCGATACCTTCTTTGCCGGCACCGGAAACAGCCTGATAAGTAGACACGATGACACGCTTTATTTTTGCCAGGTCATAAATAGGTTTTAAAGCCATAACCATAATAATAGTAGAACAGTTTGGGTTGGCGATAATACCTTTATGCTTCAAAATAGCCTGCGGATTGACCTCCGGCACTACCAACGGTACCTCAGGGTCCATACGAAAAGCACTGGAATTATCAATGACCACCGCGCCGGCTTTCACCGCATGCGGAGCGAAATCTTTAGAAATGGAACCGCCTGCAAACAAAGCGATATCTATACCTTTAAAGGAATCGAAAGTAGCTTCTTCAACAGTGTAGGTTTTACCCATAAAAGCTATTTCTTTACCGGCGCTGCGTTTAGAAGCCAGCAGGCGTAATTCGGAAAACGGAAAGTTCCTTTCCTCGATAAGTTTCAAAAACTCGGCTCCTACCGCTCCGGTAGCGCCTAAAATAGCCACATTATATTTTTTCATCTGCTTCCCCTCCATAAATTTTATTATAACAGCTTATCCAAGCCATAAGTCAAACCAACTTTATCCATCATCTTGCGGCAGCCAAGCATCACACCGGGCATATAACATTCACGGTTGACCGGTTCGTTGCTGATGCGGAGAGTTTCGCCCTGACTTCCGAAAATGACCTCCTGAGAAGCAACATATCCGGGTAAACGCACGCTGTGGATCTTCATACCTTTATAATCAGCGCCGCGGGCACCTGCCAGCAACTCTTTTTCTTCCGGATGTCCCTGGTGCATTTCCTGACGCACCTCGGCGATTTGCTGGGCTGTAATAACCGCAGTCCCTGAAGGAGCGTCAAGCTTTTTATCATGGTGACGTTCAATGATCTCAACATTAGGAAAATATTTTGCTGCCTCGCAGGCCAGCTTGATCATCAATATTGCCCCCAAAGCAAAATTAGGAGCGATCAGAATACCTGTATTATTAGCTTTAGCCAACTCATCCAGCTCTGCCAGATCAGCCTCGCTGAAGCCTGTTGTACCAACAACCGCACGAACTCCTGCCGACAGCACTGTGCGCAGTGATGCCATTACTACATCAGGACGGGTAAAATCAACAACTACATCAGGCTTTACTACCATCAGTTTGGCTTTAAGATCAGTAGCTACTGCCATCTGATTACCGTTTTTAACCGGAATCATTTTATCGGCGCCGAAAGCATCGACTGCGGCAACAAGCTCCATATCCTCCTGTTCAAGAACAGTTTTCACGACCTCGCTGCCCATACGTCCCAAAGCGCCATTAACTAAAACCTTAATCATTAATTTCACACTCCTTATAAAAATCAAAAACCGTTGAGAGCAATACTCAACGGTCAACAGCATTGTTACATACAAATATAATCTGCATAGTTGAGATAGCCCTCCGCCTGTAAGGCGACAGTCCGGCGGTTTTTTACCGACGGCCCAGCATAACCGCATGGCTGCCGTTATACTTCGGCGGTTACCCTTTCCTTCGTTTCAGCGATCCCTCTCCGCGAAGTACTCTTGCTTTCCGCTCCTCTATCTAATAATATTCTGTTGGATTTATTATATCTCTGCGCTATACACTTGTCAAACAAAAACGTTAAATTTCTTTAAAATATAACATTTTTTACTTTTTTTGTAACTAAAGGCGATTTAAGGCCTCTATCACTATTTAAAATCCGGGAAACAAATTTTTTCCCAAACTCCTCAAAGCTCCTCCAATCTCCTTCAATCTCCTCAATATTCCTCATTTGCTTTAATATTACCGCTAAGGTAGGATATAGATACAGGAACTTGCGCAAGTTTCGGAAAGGGTGTCCCAAATGTACAGCAAAATAAATGTAAAACAAAGTTTCTCGGACTTCATCTTATATATTTTCCCGTCCGTAGTTACAATGGTTCTGGTATCGTTCTATTCAGCGATCGACAGCTGGTTCCTGGCACAATACGTATCAACTAACGCCATGGCCGCTATCAATATCGTCCTGCCTTACTCAAACCTTATCTGGGGTCTGGCCGTCATGTTTACCTGCGGCTCCTGTGCCCTGGTCGGCATTAAGCTGGGCGAAGGCAAACGCAGTTTAGCCAATACCTACTTCACCTCAATGTTCTGGTTTCTGACGGGATTTACGGCAATTTTTGCAATCGTCGCTTACTTTAATATGGACCGTATTATTTATTCTCTGGGTTCTACAGCGCTGCTGTTTGAAGATTGTAAAACTTACCTTAAATATATGATTTTAGGTACGCCGATCCTGGCGGTCAAGCTGTTCCTCGAATATTATATCCGTCTGGACGGCAGACCTGCCTATTCTCTGGTAATGTCCTTAACAGGATTTATCCTCAACATCGTCTTAGACTATTATACTATCGTTGTTTTAGGCTGGGGAGTTTTCGGCGCCTCGATTTCTACGATCACCTCGATCGCCATCTCCACGCTGATGGGTCTGGTTTATTTCAAACTCTACGAAACAAACCTGAAATTTACCAAATTCCACTGGAACAAATGGTACTTTATCAAGTCCAGCTTCAACGGCGCCGGCGAAATGCTCACCGAGCTTTCCTCGGGTATCGTAACGATTTTCTTTAATATCGCTATTATCAAATTTGCCGGCGAGGATGGCGTTGCGGCTATGGCCGTCAACATCAACATCTTCTACTTCCTCATCAGCATCTATCTTGGTATAGCAACAGGCGCACAGCCGGTTATCAGTTATGCCTACGGCGCGCAAAACAAAAAACGCCTGGGCGAGATCATCGATCACTGTAAAAAAGCCATTCTTTTTGGCTCCCTGGCGGTCTTCACCTTAGCCCGTTTTTACGGCGCCAACATCATCTCCTGGTACATCGGCGATAACCAGCAGGTCATTGATTTAGCAGTACACGGTTTCAGGATGTTCTCCTACTGCTTTATCTTCCTGGGCTTCAATATCTTTATCGCCGGCTTCTATACCGCTATAGGTAACGGACTGATCGCAGGCATCATCTCGCTGCTGCGTTCGCTGATATTCGTACTGGCAGCCTTATTTACTGCCTTCACTGATAGGCATCAACGGCATCTGGCTCTCTGTACCTTTCGCAGAACTGGCAACAATGGCGATTTCGATAGTCTTTTATCTGATGTTCGTCAACAGCTACTTCAAAAAGCTGGTGTAATAAGCAATAAAACTCAATCGTCCGCAAAACTCTGCCCTCATCGGCAGAGTTTTTTTGTTTTTCTGTATGCTGTTAAAGTTTTATATAGCCTTTTTATTTTGTAAATCTGCTAGAACGTGAATCTCAACCCGGCGTTAAACTGCCAGTCGGTACGAACCGTACTATTTAAAGTTTTCAGCGCATCAAAATACAAATTGCTGTTTTTGGTAATGCCCAAATTTGCGCCCAACCCGATTTCATACCAGCTCCCAGTCAGGTCGCCTGTCTGCATAGCCAAACTTTTAATGCCATAATATCCTGTTGAACCGCCGTTGCCGCCGAAGTCGTGCAGCAGTGATGCTTTGACATAGGCATTGCTCGGGCGCCCGCCAATGCTAAACTCTTTACCACCCAAGAAGCCTAAACGTACAATAGCGCTGTTAACTCCATCCTGCCGGATGCTGACACCATTAGACGTTGTATAATCAACTCTACTAATATGGCCCAGGCTAAGTTCGGCCTGCGGTTCTACGAACCAGCCTGCGTTCAGGTCCTGTCTGTAGCCGTATTCGGCGCTGATACCGTAAGCCCAGGTATCATAATCGGCTTTGGCGGCATTGCCGCTTAAATCGACCAGTTTAAAGTCATTAGTCAGCTTGCTGCCGCGGGCGATAACATCCAGATAATGTCCCTTGCTGCCCAGCCAGCTGCCATACAGGCCCACTCCTGTGCTGCTCAGATCACCGCTGCCTACCGTATAGCCGGCGTTGCTGTCGATGCGGTTGACGGCGATACCTGTATAAAGCTTACCGCCTTTGTAGTCCTGCACTTTGTCTATACCGCCCTGAAAGCCTGTGTAATCCTGACTGAAACTACTGTCATAATTACTGTCAGCACTCAGCTCACCGCGATAGTAGCGGGCCCAGACGCCGCCTTTTCCCGCTTCGGTACCACTGCGCAGCTCACCCATACGTTTCATAACGTTGTTGCCTTCGATCCGCCAAACATTGCGCAATGCCAAACTCGCGTCATTACTGATAATCATCGTATCAGACGGTCCAATATCTTTGTTCAAATCGATTTTACTTATCCGAACCTCTGTATCATCAACTACTACAGTCGGTGTTGCCGAAAAAGGAGAAAGCGGGTCATCCATTATACTTTCCTTCCCAACGAAATTACCCAGTGTCTGACCGTTCAGGTCAGCAACACTCAAAACTACAACATTACTGCCGCTGATACTATCAGCACTGCTGCCGTCAAAAGCTTTGTCATAACCAACAGTAATGTATTGTTCTTCCATACTGCTGCCAGATGCCAGCTTAGCAAAATTAAATCTGTCCGATTTGTTATTTGCCAGGTCTGTCGTTACCCTAAATTCATTACTGCCTGACAGCTGCAGGGTGCCGCCGGTAACCTTCCTGTCGGCACTGGTACCGCTGAAGCCAAGGGTAGCATTGTTCAAAGATGTCAGTACATTATTATCCGGTGTTGAAGCTCCGTCACTGGTATTCAGCTCGGCATTACTGCCAAATAGAACTGTACCTTTATCGGCATAAACTGCGTAGGCTTCGTTAGTCACACTACCAGCGGCAGCTTTAGCACCGATCTTGATAGTGTCGCCGCTTTTCGCACTCAAATCGATTACCGCCCCCTGATTGGCATACACACCATAAGCTTTCGCTTCTTTTCCAGCGGCTCCGTCACTGCCTGATGTAGCGACACCACTATCATAACCATCATTAGAACTAGTAGCTCCTGCACCGCCAGCACCAGCAACAGCTTCTGCACTAATCTTATCTGCAACGATCACAGTACGGCTGCTGCCACTGCCAAAAACACCGTAAGCATTGGCACTGCCGCCATCACCGCCGTCACCGCCTGTACCTGCAGCAACGTAAGAGGAACCATCTGATTTATCTACGCCACCGCCTGCGCCGCCAGTGCCGCCGTTAGCACTGATCGTAATTTTAGCCACTGTTACGCCGGCACTGCCGCCGCTGTTACTGACGCCATAGGCAGCAGCAGCCCCGCCTTTACCGCCCTTGCCGCCGGTTACTCCAGCCCCGGTAGCATTTACAAAACCACTGCGAGGTTTTTGGCTGGTACCACCGGTAGCCTGCACTGTAATTTCAGCCACTGTCAAATTTTCTGCTAATCCGCCTAAAACATTGATACCGTAAGCGGCCGCAGCTCCACTGTCTGCGCCAGCGCCGCTGATCGTACTATAGGTGCTCAATCCCGCGCCGCCAGCACCACCGGTAGCAGTTATTTCCAGCTTCTGTACATCTGCCGTCAGGCTGCCGTCCGTATTTTGTAAGCCGATAGCTGTCGCCTCGCCGCCTTCGCCGCTTACCCTTTCGGCAGCTAATATTGCCGCATCAGCCTCTGATACGTTTTCTAGTCTATAAGCACTAGTGCCGCCACTGCCACCAATGGCCATGATCTTGATATCTTTAGCTGTAACATTACTGCTGCCGCCCCGGTTATCAATGCCGGCGGCCAATGCCTCGCCGCCTTTGCCTGCAGCAGACTGCACCGCTCCTGTCGCTGTCAGTAAACCTTCACTTTCCAGTTCTAGCCAGTTTAACTTGCCACCGTTACCGGCAGTAGCTTTAATGTCAATTGCCTCCGCAACATTCAGCTGTACTGCTCCGCCGGCACCGCCGTTGCCACTGATCCTGTTTACAACATCGCTGCTGTCATTACCATTCTTATTCGTAAGTTCAATTTTTATTGTTTTTATGTTACCGTCGGTCTGTCCACCTTCGGCATTGACGCCAAATGCAGTGATCTTTCCGGTATTGCCGGTCTTGCCGGCTGCAGCCGCTGAATTACCGGTACCAGCACCTATACCACCGACGCCGCCATTTATATAGTTACCACTGTATGTTACGTTATCGATGGTTATGTTTTGCAAATCTAAATGAGCTATCCCGCCGTTTACATCAACGCCGTAAGCATAGGCATTGCCACCGTTGCCTCCGTCAACACCTTTACCAGTATTGACCTCTGTCCTTGTGCCGCTGCCATCTGCACCGAGAACCTTATCAAACACTATATCTCCGGTCAGCTTTGCGCTTACCTCGCCGCCATTGACCTGGATACCATAAGCTGCTGCATCACCGCCATCAGACAATTTAGTTCTTTCTGTCGCGATTACATCAACATTTAAATTATAAACTTCACTATCAGCGATAACCTTGATCTTACCGGCAGTAAAATCAACAGTACCGCTGTCCACCTTAAGGCCTACTGCCATCGCTTCGCTATGTTTGTCTCCAGCTATATCCGTTCTACCACCTATTCCCGGAGTATGATAAGTCATTCCAGCTTTTACAGTGATATCAGCCGCTGTAATAGTAAGATCATGCTTAAGCTCGAGCCCGTAAGCCGCTGCCGCGCCGCTAACGCCGTACGTTCGTTCCCTGGTAAGCGCTGCCATTCGCTCCTGCGTAAGCACTTACTGCTATATCTCCTGTTGTGACGCTGCTCAGAGTTCCGTCTATCGTTACTTTAGCGATAGCGTCGCCGCCTTTAGCCCCCTGCTTTACTGTTGGGTCGTCGGCATTATCCTCACCACCCTTGCCGCCAGTCGCTTTAATTGAGATGAGCTGACCGGAAAGATCGCTCGTTTTGATCACTCCGGTATAACTTAGATCTTCACCATCAGTAATGCCTCCGCTGGCACTAAAATCATTGCCGGGAGTTCCGCTTTTCGTAAACTCACCGCCGTGCTTAATTTCTTCATTTTCTAGTAATATTTTTTCTGCGGCATACACCTCATTGACGACTATATTGATGCCGCTGGAATAGACGATCGACATCGCCATCAGGGTATGGGCTATTTTCTTGGCTAAACCTGCTTTACGAGACATTTGCATACTTCCTTCCCAAATTCATCATTCATATTTGTCTTTCAAAAAATATTTTAATAAGGCTTCGTAATACGACGCCGATTCGGCATATTTACCCTGCTTATACAGCAGCCGCGCTGTCATCATCACCGTCTGAACACTTTTGCCGTCAACAGGCCGCAGATCGCTCCACAGTGATTTTTTAACGTACTCCCAGTACAATTCTTTGGCGCCACTGTCCATATAATAGATATGCCACGGCTTGATATAATCGATATAATGCACCAGCACTACATCCAGTTCCTCGTTCAGTGTCGTGTTGTTGATGACAATACCGTTATAAATTTTCGGCAGTTCGGTAAACCAGCCATCGATAACGCCGTTGAGTGCGTCCTGGTCGCCCCAGAGTATTTTGGTGTTGCCTACCTGTTCCAGCCATCGGAACAGCTTCTGCGTCAGCTTTGCTGCCGCCACTTTACCAAATCCATTAAAAGCACGCCGGAATTGAAATAACGGCCGTTCTTCAAACCGATACGCCCGCAGCTGCGATCCTCACCCCAGTCACGTACAGCTCCTAAAACTCTGCCCTGCAGATCGGTATGCCACAACGGCAGGATGTCGTCTTTGCAGATGATGTCGGCATCCAGATAGATAAGCCGCTTAACTGATTTTGGCAGCAGATCGACAAACAGATAGCGGTAATACATGGCCTGCGTGATATGACCCGGCGGTACGATAAATGTCATCCCCTCGGTGCTGGTGATCTGGTAGAAGTGCAGTGTCAGGTTACGGTATAACTGCTCCGTCTTTTTTAATCTGTCCATATCCTCCGGCAATAATTCGTCATAGACGATATGGATATTTAAATCATGTTGAATGTTGTTATGCACCAGTGAGGTAATGGTGATCCCGGCGAATCTGCCGAAGTTTTTGTCGATCCCAAAACCGATATGTATTTGTTCTGCCACTTTGCGCCTCCTTTCTTTCCCAGTTCAGTCTTTTTCGGTCTTTACTGCTTTTTGTTCTGCCGCGCTGCCCCCTTAGAAAAACTTGTTTATATCCTCGCAGTTATTACTGCGGAGCTGGTATTGAGAGTTTTTATCCAAGCTGCAAAAAGTACAGCCGCTGCTTTCAGCGGCCCTTACTCATCTGCAGCAGCTTCAGCAGCAGGCGCACTTCCTCCAGCGAGTACTTCTCCTGTTCGTCAGTTTCTGCGGCGGCAGTTTCAGGAAAACGCTTGCTTTTTGCACCCGCCGCCTGTTCGTCAGCCTCGGCATCATGTGCCTGTGCCCACTCGGCCGCCGCTTTTCTGTCCAGCAGTGTTTCCAGCGTGCAGTCCAAAACATTGGCGCTGCGCACCAGCAGCTTTAGGCTGACCTGCACATTGTTATGCTCGATATTGCTCAGATGGGTCTGACTGATGCCGATACGTTCGGCAAACTGCTGCTGGTTGAACTGACAGGCACCGCGCAGCAGGCGGATATTACTGCCGATACGCGGCAGGCAGCTTTCATCGTACATACTTCACCTCAGTTTTCGAGAATATTAGTATTTTAATTTAAAATATCGAAACCAAAGCATCACTTTTTTGTTTTATATCAAAAACATTTGTTATAGTAATAACCGTAATCATTATAGCACGTTTGTACCCCCCCGCAAGACACTTGCTTTGAGCCTGTGTAAAACGTCTGCGAGTCTTGCCCGGCGCATTACGCCAGCGGCTTTAAAACTGTTGACGTCTGCGCGTTTTTTTAAGGCCTAAAAAAACCGCCAGCCGAAGCAAGCGGAAATAATTATTTTAAATTTTTTGCTGATATAGCATAATTCTCTGCTCTTAATATATAAAGGGGATTTTAGAAAACAAAAAACACAGGCTTGCTAGCCTGTGTTTTTTTATGTTTTTAAAGATATTATACAGCGATCAAATCATTAGGACTTGGTACTGCCAAAACCGCCGCCGCGAACAGCTTTGTCAATATCGGCATCTCCGTCTGCTACAAGATATTTATAAAAGATGCCTTGGGCCACACGCTCATTTTTGGCAAGCGCTACAGGTTCAGTCCCCATATTAAGCAACGCCAGCATGATATGGCCCTCGTTATCTGCATTATTATAATAGTCGGCATCAATGATGCCCTGATTATTAACAAGAGAAATATGCTTTTTTACGGCGATGCTGGAACGGATATGCACGCCTAAATATTCGTCATCCTGCATATAGGCCTTGATACCAGTCGGTACCAGCTGCAATTTTCCTGGCAGCAGTTCTATATCTTCCGGCAGACAGATATCATAGCCTGCAGATTTCTGTGTTTTACGCTCCGGCATCGAAAACTCGACCGCAGCATATTTAGTGATTTTTTCAAAGCCTCTTACTTTCATAGTACACCTCGCTTATAAAAAATCCCGCCGAAGGAATCAGCGGGATCTTAAATTTCTTGCTTATTTTTCCAAACCGTTAGCCAAAACAGCTTTGCGGGAAAGGTTGATGCGACCTTTTTGGTCGATCTCGGTTACTTTGACAACGATTTCATCGCCAACAGAAACCACATCTTCAACCTTGCCTACACGTTCGGTAGAAAGTTGGGAAATATGGACCAGACCCTCTTTACCCGGCAGGATCTCGACAAAAGCGCCGAAATTCATAAGGCGGGTAACTTTACCGGTATAAACCTTGCCAACTTCAGCATCAGCAACGATACCGTGGATCATATCAATAGCTTTAGCAGCAGACTCGCTGTTTACTGCAGCGATGAAAACCTTACCGCTGTCGTCGATATCGATTTTAGCACCGGTTTCTTCAACGATCTTTTTGATCATTTTGCCGCCGGGGCCGATTACTTTGCTGATTTTTTCAGGATCTACGCTGATCGTAGTGATTTTCGGAGCATATTGAGACAGCTCTTTGCGCGGTTCGGAAATGCATTCCATCATGATACCCATGATATGATCGCGGCCGCGTTTAGCCTGTGCCAAAGCCTGGGTGAAGATATCTTTATTGATACCGTCGATTTTGATATCCATCTGGATTGCAGTGATACCTTTATCAGTACCGGCAACTTTAAAGTCCATATCGCCCAAGGCATCTTCCAGACCCTGGATATCGGTGAGGATAGTGAAATATTCGCCGTCCTTGACCAGACCCATGGCTACGCCTGCTACAGGTGCTTTGATAGGCACGCCTGCATCCATCAAAGACAGGGTGCTGGCGCAGACGCTGCCCATAGAGGAAGAACCGTTAGATTCCAGAGTTTCGGAAACCAGACGGATAGCATACGGGAATTCGTCTTCGGAAGGAATGACCGGCAGTAAAGCACGTTCTGCCAAAGCGCCGTGACCGATCTCACGACGTCCGGGACTGCGCATGGGTTTGGTTTCACCAACGCTGTACGGAGGGAAATTATAATGATGGATATAACGTTTAGTATCTTCTACTCCCAAACCGTCAAGGATCTGTGCTTCACGCAGCGGAGCGAGTGCCAGAACGTTGAGGATCTGAGTTTGGCCGCGGGTAAAGAGCGCACTGCCATGCGGACGTGCAAGCAGGCCTACTTCGCAGGTAACAGGACGTACTTCATCCAGCTGACGTCCGTCAGGACGGATCTTATCAACGGAAATAGTACGGCGAACGATCTTTTTCACCAGCTTTTGCGTGATGTAAGCTACGTCTTTTGCATTATCAGGATATTTTTCAATGAAAACTTCTGCGATTTCAGCTTTTACCTTAGCAACGTTTTCTTCACGCTCTAATTTATTAGCATCCATCAAAGCTTCTTTCAGTTTATCTGCGCCATAGGCTTCGATCTCGGCAGCGATTTCAGCAGGAGGTTCATAAACAGGAACTTCCATTTTAGGTTTACCGACTTCAGCCATGATTTTTTCCTGGAAGGCTACCAGCTCTTTAATAACGCCGTGGGCAAACCAGATAGCGTCAAGCATTGTTTCTTCAGAAACTTCTTTCGCACCGGCCTCAACCATCAAAATAGCGTCTTTAGTACCGGCAACAGCCAAGTTCAGCAAGCTGACCTTAGCCTGTTCCACAGTAGGATTGATAACAAATTCACCATCGACAAGACCAACGCGTACACCTGCGATCGGACCTTCGAAGGGGATATCGGAAATAGATAAAGCGCAGGAAGCGCCGATCATTGCCGGCATATCCGGAGCATTATCAGGGTCAACAGATACAGCAGTAGCTACTATCTGCACATCATTATGATAACCGTCAGGGAACATCGGACGGATCGACGGTCGATCAGACGGCTGGTCAAAATGGCCTGCTCGCCGGGACGACCTTCACGTTTGATAAAGCCGCCGGGGATTTTACCGACAGCGTACATTTTTTCTTCAAAATCTACAGTCAACGGAAAGAAGTCTACTCCTTCCCTGGGTGGTTTTTGTACCAGTTACCGCAACAACTACTGCGGTATCGCCATAACGAACCAATACGGCTCCATTTGCCTGCTTAGCGATCTTACCGATTTCCATGGTAAGCGTTCTGCCGTCAAGCTCCATACTGTAAGTATGCATTCTTCTGCCTCCTCTAAGTTTTCACAATTTAGGTTACTTGATTGTATTCGCCATAAATTGCGTTTCTCCTTTTACTTTTTTAAATTTTCTTAAAAAATCTACTGTAACTCCCTGCTTTTTCTGTAGACAAAACTATATAAAAAAGCACAGGCACTAAGCCTGCGCTTTTAAGCAGTTTGCTTCAGATCATCTTTCCCGCTAATATTTCTCGATAATCCTGATAGTTTTCTTCCAGCAGTCTGGGAGTATCCAGGCCATAAGGGCATTTTGCCTTACATTTACCGCAGTGCAGGCAGTCTTCGATCTTTTTCATCATAGCCTGGGCCTTGTCAGTAAGCTGCGCTGCCTGCGGTGCTCTCCTGATCATCAGCGACATTCTGGCACAGGAATTGATCTCTATTCCTACCGGACAAGGCATACAATAGCCGCAGCCACGGCAGAAACTGCCGATCAGCTCCTGCCGGTCTTTATTGATTACTGTCTGCAGCTCTGCTGTCAGAAGCGGTGGGCAGTCGATATAGTTCAAAAATTCATCCAGTTCATTTTCACGCTGCACACCCCAAATAGGCAGTACATGATCAAATTGCGCCAAATAAGCATAAGCGGCTGCAGAATTATTTATCAGCCCTCCCGCCAGTGCCTTCATGGCAATAAAGCCCATGCCGTGAGCAGCACATGCACGGACAAGCTCCAGTTCCTTCTCAGTCGTCAGATAACTGAAAGGAAACTGCAGCGTTGCATACAAGTCAGATTCTATGGCCTCGCCGGCTACTGCCAAACGATGGTTAGTAATGCCGATGAAACGGATCTTCCCCTGTTCCCTGGCCTGCTGCATCGCTTCATACAAGCCGCTGCCGTCACCCGGTTTAGGGCAAAAGGCAGGATTATGAAATTGATAAATATCTATATAATCAGTTTGCAGCAGGCGCAGACTGGTTTCCAGGTCATTCCAGAATCCTGCTGCTGTAACAGACGGTGTTTTAGTCGCAATAAATACCTGCTCGCGGATACCCTTTAGCGCGACGCCAAGCTTTGCTTCACTGTCCGTATAACTACGGGCCGTATCAAAAAAATTTATACCTCGTTCAAACGCCCTGCGCACCAATTTTACTGCGTCGTCCTGCGGTATCCTCTGGATCGGCAGTGCGCCAAAACCGTTTTTATTGACAGTGATCCCTGTTTTGCCCAAGCTAACTTCAGTCATCGTAACGCCCCATTTCTCACTCGATTTCTACTACAAATATAGCATAGAAATAAATAAAAGTCGAACAAAGCGCCGCAGCTCTATGTTCGACTTCACTTTTGAACCAGCTTTAAATATGCTGAGTTTTAGTAAAAATATTTTTATTAGCTTCGATACTTTGGCTGCTGCCCACAACACACAAATACTTCTCGCTTAGTGTATCCCTGATCAGCGGCGCCAGCTTCTGCAGGTCGGCATTCGTCAGGTCTATGATCTCACTGCGCATTTGCTGCCGCATTGCCGTATCTACCTGTTTTAGATGATAAACTCCAGCCTGCTCCAAACGCATGGAGTTGGTCAGAGGCGTATCCAGACCGCTGATCGTGCCGATGATGTATTTTGTCAGCTCACGTTCCGAGAGCTCCAGTTTTTCGAGCCAGGACGGCATATCATAATATGCCTGCAGCGATTCTTTCAGCTTCGGATCACGGTAGGAAGCAAAAAACATGGTCCCGTTACGGTCAAAACGCGCCGTCGCACCGTAAGCGCCGCCCTGTACCCTGATTTTAGTCCACAGATATTCGTAACGCAGGATAGTTTCCAGTACCTTCATTGCGCCGTGGAACTGATAGCCAAATTTGTGAAAATCACCGCCGGCAGCAACATATTGTACCTTGCCGGGTGTCATGATCCCTTCATTTTCTCCCGGCGCCTCTAAAAACTGCGGTGTTTTACCGGCAACAGCTGACTGCGGCAGTAAAGCTGCAAAATTCAGAGCCTGCTCTAAAACCAGCATCCGTTCGCTTTCTTCACAGGAATAAGCCAGAAGATATTTGCTGCTTTCAAAGAAAATACCCAACAGCTGCCTTAATTTTGCTAAGGTATCCTCTGCCCTGCCAGCAAAGTCGGCTGACAGCTCTTTTAAAAATTCGTAATAGCTGAATTGATCCTGTTCATTGACTCGGGCTGCCGTTGAAAAATATGAAGCCAGACGGGTACAGGCTACAATCTGCCCCCGAGAAAAGAAGCTGCTGTCCCAATCTGTTTTTACTTCGTCTAAAATTTCCTGCAGTCGTTTGGCGTCGTCTATTTTACTGCCAAGCGCAACTGCCTGCAGAATGTCGAACAATTTATCCAGATTAGCCGTCAGCGCTTTAGCCTGAACGGTGAACTTGATCGTATAATCGTTAGCGTCGTCGGCAGCTGAGTAAGCATGCATCTGGAAAGAAACACCGCCGGTATATTTGTTAGAGGCCGTGGCCAGCTCCTGATAGGTATACTTGTCGGTATTAAATTTTCCAAGCACATCACTGAGCAGATAACAGTAAGGCAACAGGTCTTTATCAATACCTGTCAGATCAAAATACCAGTTCAGATAAGCTATTTTATTGGTAAAAGCCGGTACATATAAGATATCGTTTGTTCCCAGCTGTTTCAAAACAGTTTCTGTAACTTCTACTTCACGTCTGATATCGCTGCGTTCCAACAGCGGGATCGTTTCCAGCGCCTCGGCAGTATCAGCTGCAGCCTGGCGTTTGTGCAGTTCGCTGCACAGTTCGATATTTTGGGCAATAGTTTCAGTATCCATCGACGCTTTGAGCGCAGCCATTTTTTCTGCCAGTACTTCCTGCTCCCGTTCCTCTTTCCCCTGCTCAGGATTCAGAGTCACTATAACCTTATGGGTATTGTCCAGCAGATAATTTTCAATCAGCTGCTCATAATAACGTGTTTTGATACCTTCGCGCAGCTGCTGTAAAGCCTCAGTATAGCGCAGACCTGCTAAAGGATCTCCGTCATACAGCCAGGAATCCATCACGCTGATACCATAAATCAAGCCTTTGGGATAAGCGCCGAAATCAGCTTCCCGCAGCTTAAATTCCAGATAATTGAGATGTGCCTCTAACAGCTCTTTATCGATGCCATTGATCGTCAGCTGCTGCAGCGTGTGATAAATAATACTGATAAATTTATCGCGCTGTTCCGGTTTGGAACCGGCGGCTTTAATCGAAAAGATCGGCTGGCGGTAGCTTCCGGCATAAGAGCCGCTGATGTCTTTGGCAACACCGGATTGCAGCAACGCCAGACGCAGCGGTGCCGAATTGCCTTCCAGCAGAACACTTTCCAATACTCTTAATGCCATCGAGGTTTTAACATCACGTGCATCACCAGTAACTATATGCAGTTCGTGATAAGTTTTATCTTCGGTAGCTTCGTCAGCTCCAACCGGATAAGTGCCAAGAACTTCCTGCGTTCTGGCAAAAGCATTCTGCAGAGGTATTTCCGAGTTCACTGCGCCGGTGCGTTTAAAGCCGCTCAAATATTCGTCGTTCAGATACTGCAGTGTTGTTTCGATATCCATATCGCCATACAGATAAATAAATGAATTTTCAGGGCTGTAATAAGTGGTATGGAAATGCTCGAAAGCTTCCTGAGTCAATTCTGGGATAGCATCCGGATGGCCGCCGGATTCAAAGCTGTACGGCGTGTCGGGGAACAATGCCTTCATTGCCTCATAGTCAAGCAAAGCATCAGCAGAAGAAAATACGCCCTTCATTTCATTATAGACGACCCCGTTATAGCTCAAAGCGTCCGTCGGTGCCTCAATATTATAATGCCAGCCCTCCTGGCGCAGGGTATAGGGATTTTCATAAATCAGCGGATAAAAAACAGCGTCCAGATAAACATCCATCAGATTTTGAAAATCTTTGGCGTTGCGGCTGGCAACCGGATACATAGTCTTATCAGGATAAGTCATTGCGTTCAGAAAAGTATTCATTGAACCTTTAACCAGTTCTACAAATGGCTCTTTTAAGCGATACTTGCGCGAACCGCACAACACTGAATGCTCTAAAATATGCGCCACACCTGTATCATCATACGGTGGCGTCCTGAAGCTGATCGAAAAAACCTTATTATCATCATTGTTACCTAAATATAAAAGTCTGGCACCGCTGTAAGTGTGCTCCATCACATATGCTTCTGACTGAATCTCGTCGATATAAGCAGCCTGCCTGATCACAAAGCCGCTGTATTGTTTATTTACGTCTAATTTCATTTTTGCCTCCGAATATTTAACATTTGTCATTATTTTATCACAAATCGTCCACACCAACTAAAAAATCTTTGTGACAACTTGTCAAAATAAAATATTTTCTTTATAATAAACTTAGCGACGTTAGATTGACGTTTCTTTGATGTCATATTTTTAGGAGGAGCAATTATGGACCAAACTCGTTTTACTCTGCGTATTCATCCCCTGATTATGAAAAAATTAAAAGTAATTGCTGATCACAACGGCCGTTCTGTCAACAAAGAGATTGAACAGATTTTGAAGTGGATCATCGACGATTTTGAAAATAAATGCGGTAAAATACGTACTGAAGAACTGGATCTGATCGACCACCCTGAAAAAAAAGCTAAAATCGAGCCTGTTAAAGACCGCCCGATGGATATGCTTTTTAAATTGTAAGTCCACAAACTAAAACGCGCATCTGCATTGCAGGTGCGCGTTTTCATTTTATTATTTAAAGTAGTTGACACCGGAAACAAAGATTTTCTGATTTTTATTGCCGGTAATATTGCGATACAGACCATCTACAAAGCGTTCACTGTGGCACATTTTACCGAAAACGCGTCCGTCGGGACTGGTAATGCCTTCGATTGCATACAGCGAACCATTGGGGTTATAGGGCATTTCCATAGTAGGAACTCCCTGTGGGTCTACATACTGCGTTGCGACCTGTCCGTTTTTGAACAGCTCTTTGATAACAGATTCAGGCGCATAGAAACGGCCTTCACCATGAGATACTGCTACCGCATGGATATCACCGGGTTCTACTTCGCTCAGCCATGGAGATTTATTGGAAACGATACGGGTGTCGACGATCTGCGATACATGACGGCCAATATTATTAAAGGTCAGTGTCGGAGATTCTGTTTCCAGATCTCTGATTTCGCCATAAGGCAGCAAACCTAATTTTACCAGTGCCTGGAAACCATTGCAGATGCCAAGCATTAAGCCGTCACGTTCATTCAGAAATTCAGTTACCGCTTCTTTGATCCTGGGATTACGGAACATGGTAGCGATAAACTTACCGCTGCCGTCCGGCTCGTCACCGGCACTGAACCCGCCTGGCAGCATAACGATCTGAGAATTTTTGATCATGCTGACCATCTTTTCTACTGACTCATCAATAGCCTGGGCAGTAAGATTTCGAATGATAAATACGTCTGCAACCGCACCGGCTTCTTCAAAAGCTCTGGCACTGTCATATTCGCAGTTTTGTCCCGGGAATACCGGAATAAAGACCCGCGGTTTTGCTAAGGTCACAGGAGCTGTCAGCGGCAAATCAGCTCTATATAACGGCTGATTTAATTCACCTTGAGCTTTTTCTTCGATTTTATAGGGGAAAATTTCCTGCAGCGGTTCCAGATATTCTTCCTGAGCCGCGTCAAGCCTGATAGCGCTATCGTTGATGGAGATAAACTGTTCTGCTGTCAGATGACCCAGAAGCATACAGTCCAGACCGTCAAACAATTCTTCGATACTGGTTCCGTCTGCCATTTCCAGCACCATACCACCAGGCTGCAGCGTAAATAAACGATCAGTATCCTGGAACGGTTTAATGAATTCAAAACCCAGCTGATTGCCAAGGCACATAGTAGTAACGGCAGCGGCAATACCGCCTTCTTTACAGCAGCAGCGGCAAGCACCTTACCTGCCAGAACCGCTTTATGTACAGCACGCATATTTTTACGCAGCGCTGCAAAATCCAAAACTTCAGCATTATCGCGCGGACAGGACAAGAATACCACTTTATGACCAGCTGCTTTAAATTCTGCAGAAACAGCTTTTTCTCCATCGATAACATCAACAGCAAAAGAAACAAGTGTCGGCGGCACTGTTTTATCCATAAAAGTACCAGACATACTGTCTTTACCGCCAATAGCCGGCAAATCAAGCGCGTCTAAAGCTGTAAAAGCACCTAAAAGAGCGCTGAACGGCTGTCCCCAAACTTCAGTATTATTAAGCTTGGGGAAATATTCCTGCAAAGTCAGACGCAGTTTATCAGGGTCAGCACCCAGGCATACTGCACGCACAACAGACTCAACTACTGCATACATTGCGCCGTGGAACGGGCTCCAGCATGCAACATCAGGATGATAGCCGCAGGCCATGACAGAAGCGGCAGTAGTCGTGCCATTGAGCACCGGCAATCGGCAAACCATACCTTCGCTCGGCGTAAATTGTGTTTTTCCGCCGAATGGCATCAATACCGTGCCGCGGCCAATAGTGCTGTCAAAACGTTCGGAAAGTCCTTTCTGACTGCAGACATTTAAACGGTTTAAATTTCCCAGCCAGGCTTGTTCCAGAGAAGCAGCTTTATTAACACATTCAGGTACTTTATCAAAAGCATTTTCGCCTTCAGCAGCTTTAACTGTGATATTAGTATGCTGCGCTACACCATTGGTATCGAGGAATGCCCGTGCCAAATCAACGATTTTTTCTCCGCGCCAGTACATAACCAGACGTGGGTTATCAGAAACCTCAGCTACAACTGTGGCTTCCAGGTTTTCTTTATCAGCATGTTTAATAAAATCATCAAGATCTTTGGCTTCAATTACGACGGCCATACGTTCCTGCGATTCAGAAATCGCCAGTTCCGTACCGTCAAGCCCTTCATATTTTTTAGGAACTTTATCAAGATTTACGACCAGACCGTCAGTCAGTTCACCAATAGCAACGGAAACGCCGCCTGCACCGAAGTCATTACAGCGCTTAATCATCGCCGTAACAGCAGGGTTACGGAACAAACGCTGGATTTTACGTTCTGTAGGAGGATTACCTTTCTGGACCTCAGCACCACAGGAAAGCAGCGAATCTACAGTATGTTCTTTAGACGAACCGGTTGCGCCGCCACAGCCATCACGTCCGGTACGGCCGCCCAGTAATACGATCAGATCGCCTGCAGACGGACGTTCACGACGTACAGTATCACGCGGAGCAGCGCCAATAACAGCGCCGATTTCCATTCGTTTAGCAACAAACTTATCATGATAATATTCCTGTACATGACCGGTTGCCATACCTATCTGATTACCATAAGAACTGTAACCGGCAGCAGCACCGACAGTTATTTTTCTTTGAGGTAATTTACCTGGCAGAGTTGCTTCGATCGGTACGCGCGGATCAGCAGAACCGGTAACGCGCATAGCCTGATAAACATAGGAACGTCCTGAAAGCGGATCGCGGATCGCACCTCCCAAACAGGTAGCTGCGCCACCAAATGGCTCAATTTCCGTAGGATGATTATGCGTTTCATTTTTAAACATAACTAGCCATTCTTCTGTTTTACCGTCTATTTCTACCGGAACAACGATCGAGCAGGCATTGATCTCTTCAGAAACGTCCAAATCGTCAAGTTTACCTTCCGAACGCAGTTTTTTCATACCGATAACAGCGATATCCATCAATGTTACCGGGCGCTCGGTATCCTCTCCGTAAACAGCATCACGGGTAGCCATATACTTATCGAAAGCCGCTTGAATAGGTTTATTATACTCGCCAGCTTCAATTTCAACATCTTCTATCTGCGTCATAAAAGTCGTATGACGGCAGTGATCGGACCAATAAGTATCAAGTACTTTTATTTCGGTAATAGTAGGTTCACGGTGTTCTTCATTAAAATATTTCTGACACCACATCATATCTTCCAAGCTCATTGCCAGACCCATTTCCTGGCGCAGCGCTTCCATTTCATCGCTGTTCTTGGTCAAAAAACCGGCAACCGACTTGATCCTGGCAGGTTCTTCACAGGTTGCAATCAACGTGGCAGGTTTCTCCCACTCTGCTTCCCTGGCTTCAACAGGATTTATACAGTAGCTTTTGATTTTAGCGAGTTCTGCTTCGGTCAAATTTCCTTCTAAAATATAAATTTTAGCAGAAGCTACCATCGGACGTTCTTTTTGCGTAATCAGCTGAATAGCCTGTTCGGCAAAATCCTCCCTTTGGTCATATTGTCCGGGAAGATATTCCACGGCAAAAGCACAGCAGCCTGCAGGCACTTCAAAAATTTCGTCAGTAACAATATCTACCGGAGGTTCCGACAACACTATTTTTCTTGCAGCAGCAAATTCTTCATCACTGACGCCCATCACGTCATAACGATTTAAGATTCTGATGCCTGTCAGATTTTTCATGCCTAAGTTATTGCGCAGATCGGATAATAATCCATGTGCTTCAACAGCAAAAGCATCTTTCTTTTCCACAAAAATACGTCTGATTGTACTCATAAACTCAGCCTCCAAAATAAGATGCGGTTAAAAATACTCGTTAATATAATTATGACACTTGGGAAACAGCCTGTCTAACAATGAAGCCGCTTCCTGATTATGTATCTTCAGCCTGTTTTCAGCAGCCAGTTCCTGTACGGAAAACTGACCAAAATATAACTGTGTAAAGGCTGCTACATCCATTTCAATATCCTGCATATCCACTGTACTCTTAATATTGATCTGACTGGCATTTATTTCCAGTTTCAATAACCCGTTATTAAGAGGCAGGGTTTTATCATTTATCAGCAAAGATAATGTTCCCTGTACATCTGCAGCTATGTCAGTCAGCTGTAAAAGTGCCTGACGCACATTAATGCAGCGTGCCATCATAAACGGCTGCAAACTGCCAGCATATTTCTGATCCTGTAAATGCAGATACGTTTTATCCCAGACTTCTGCCAGCCAGCTGAAATTTTCAGCTTCAGTAACATGCTGTCTGGCAAACTGCAGCAGAGAATCACGCGCCGCTGTTTCTTCTGCCATAAGTTCCTGCACAGCAAATGTTTTATCATCAATACTGTAAAACATATAGCCAGCAACTTTTTCGCCGCGTTTAACAAGCACCGCTTTAATCTGTTCACCCTGATGAACTGTCAGTAAATGCAGCCAGTTTTTTAAATCACGTTTTACTACGCCGTGATAAGCTGCAGTCACGGTATCATAGACCTTTTGGAAAACTTCGGCCTTCTCCAGTCCGGTTCGGTGCAGTGTCATATCAGAAACTTTATCGCCTTTGGGTAATGCGGCCAAAGGCATCTCGTAACGATGCCTGTAATAACAGTAATCAAACTGATATGGACGGTAAATACCGGCACTGATCGGCATTAATAAAACAAATGCCTGACCCTGAGCCCGTAAAACCGAAAAAGCAGTTTCCAGAAGCGGAGCAAATAAATGTCTGCCCCTGTATTCCGGCGCTGTTGCAACGCCGACAATATAAGGCAATTTCAAATCCCTTCCACGCAAATTGATAGTATAAGGGTTCAAATGCAGCATATTCATCAAATTGCCGGATTTTTCATCAAAGCCGCCAAGCACCATATTTTCTTTAAGCAGTATTCATTAAAATACCACTTAAAAAAAGGAGTATCGTTTTTTTCAAAGCAATAATCCCATAATTCCATTATTTTAGGTAAAGTTTCGTCATTAATAATACGAAAATCCATATTTACACCTATTTAAAAACAGACGAATATTTTTTGATCATAAATTCAGGATGATATGATTCCTTAGCAGTACGCAGCCCTTCATGCCCCATATCTTCTTCTCTGTTTAAATAAACTACATCCCCATGCATGTTCGGCAAATTCTTTATTGATTGCCGCATAAATACCACGGATATCAGGATTTGCTTTTTCTACATGCAGAACGGCCGTGTCGTCATTGATTTTTTTACCGAAGCTGAATGCTTCAATTTTTCCGTTGACACGGATAGCGCCGCCGCGCAAACCAAGTGCTTCAAAATTATCGATCGCTTCATGGATAGCACATTGCTCACAGCGCAGGCTCTCGTCTTCGCCAACACGTTTTTCGCACCATTCATCACCAAAAGCCTTGCACTCTTCGTAATTCTCTGGTCCGATCGGTTCGTAAACATAATCGGGATATTCTTTTTTAAACGCATTGTAATGATTTTTTTTACCATGATATTTACGCCCAGACAAACTAGCCAGTTTTTCACGCAAATAAACATAATCCCAATTATCACGATCTTCAATAAATTCCATCTCTGGAAAAGCTTTTGCCAGCCGCTCTTTGCCATCGTCATAAATACCATGGATCTCAAAAGGCTTGCCTTCATGATATTCTTTAATTTCTGCAAACAATTTAGGCAGATCTTCATCTTTACCGCCAAAAGGCTGCAAAAAGAAATCCACTTCGTTGCGTTTCACCTTGATCACCAGAAAGTCATGTACTACTGTCCAGTAAATGCCATAACAGTCCTGCCATACAAATAAATTTGTAAACGCACATTCAGAACCCCGTTGGTCAGGACGTGATAAATAACTTTCGAACAAAGGCCTGTCAGCCAATGTTATTTTTTTTAGTTCTAAAATAAAAAGGACCTCCTTAAGATACACAACTTTCCTATTCTGATATTATACCATAAAACTGTCTATTTACTAAAGAAAAAACCAATTGCCTAAGCAATTGGTTTTTTAACTTCATTAATTATTAGCCTTTGCGAGCATTGAAGCATTCGCGGCAATATACCGGACGATCCATGGAAGGACGGAACGGTACTTCGGTGTCTTGACCGCATTCTGCGCAAGTAGCATGGAACATTTCGCGAGCCGGGCGCTCGTTGTTGATGCCCATACGTTGTTTGCGAGCTTGACGGCAACCAGGGCAACGGCCGGGTTCATTTGTGAAGCCTTTTTCTTCGTAGAATTCTTGCTCGGAAGCAGAGAATACGAATTCGGTGCCGCATTCACGGCATACTAAGGTTTTGTCTTCTTTCATTGGTTAATCACTCCTTACATTAAACATACCCCATAAGGACTTATAGATGTTACCACTGCTTCCTCATGTTGCGTATGTAGCATGGAAGAAGTTCGGAACCCTACCCCGGACCACTGAGATATACTATAAGCAGTATATCTAAAAAAAAGATAAAAGTCAACAAGAAATGTACATTTTAAAATTTATAATTATTTAGGATATTTTATTCCGTCGGAGTTTACATTATCATTTAAATAATGTGTATCATTTACATACTCAATTGTAAAGCGGTCCTGCCATTTACCAATACAGGTTGTGCTGGCATTATGTACGCCAAACACCCACAGTTTATTGATATCAAGCCCCAGTAAAAGGCAAAGCTGTACTCTTATAACGCCGCCATGAGAAACAATTGCTATATTTTTATCGCTGTTATTTTTAAAAAGGTCTTCACAGACAGAACGAACCCGCAATGCAACATCGTCGAATGATTCCCCGCCTGGCATTCTGCACTGTGCCGGCTGTTTAAAAAACAACTCTAACTGATCACTCCATTTTGCTTTGATCTCATCATAGCTCAAACCTTCCCATTCGCCAAAACAAACTTCCTTCAGTTCATCTAAAGGCTGAACAGTAAGTCCATGAGCTTCAGCCAAAGGTGCTGCAGTCTGTCTGGCTCGCTGCATGGAGCTTGAATAAATTTCGTCCAATACAATATTTTCATAATGCTGTCCCAATGCTGCAGCCTGACACAGACCCTTGCTGTTAAGAGGATTATCTATGTGCCCTTGAAATTGAAATGTTTTATTAGCTTCTGTTTCTCCGTGCCTTATAAGATATATCTTGCCCATATTGCCTCCTTATTATTTACTTTTTACCTGTACTGAATGCGCAAATTCTTCCACTTCAGCATGTACTCCTGCTTCAGCAAATGTTTCCATTTCATTATACGCCTTAATGCCTGCATCAAACAAGGTAAAAGCTAAAACTGCGCCTTCTCCCGCCCCACTGTTAATATCCAACTTTAGCGGTGCAGATAGCTCCAGCCAATTCAATAATTTTTCCATACCCGGTTCTGCCGACACATGCCCTGCCATACAATATTCAAGAACTACCGGAGCTAATTTGCAGGCTCCGACAGCAGCCAGGCATGTAGCGATACCATCCAGCATTACAGGTACCTTGCAGGCAGCAGCCTGTAAAACAGCACCAGTCATAGCGGTTATTACCGGATCGTTAAGCTTTTGCAGAAATTCAATTCCTTCCAGCCGTAAAAATGCTTCTGTTTGTTCTGTAAGAGTATATTTTTCCAGACTTCCCAAGGCCAGCATTTGCAGTTTATCACTGAAAATATATTCTTTTGTCAGAATAGCGCCTTCTTCAAGCGCTTCCTCAAGATTACAAGATGTGACCAGCAATGGGTAAACCTCTGCTTTAGCTTCTCGTGCCAGCAAAACAACAGGCAGCTCCTCCTGCATCGCTTTAGCAACAGAATCTGTGTCAGCACTCCACAAAAACAAAGCTTTTTTAGGATATTGAACAGATTTTTTATCAGCACTGCCGATAATACCGGCGTAACGCGAAACCATAGCTTCCAGTTTTGCAAGTGAACCGACCGGTTTGATAAGATTGTCAAATCTGTTTTGTGCTTCCGCTACTTTTTGACGATCGATTGGTTTTATTTGTTCAATAATATTATTTATATCCATCTTTAAACCTTCCTTATCTTAGTAAGAATACTGCTGTCAGTAAGTAAATCACATTGCCGCATTCAGTCAGTGCACCATATGTATCACCGGTAAGTCCGCCTAACTGTGTTTTTAAATATTGCGCTATTATCAAAGTGACAGTAAAACATATTCCTGCCACCGCCAGATATTGTAAACCACAGGCCGCAATAATACCTGCGCATACTGCAAAAGCAATATACGTATAAAATGGTTTGGCATACTTGGTAAACATATGCCCTATTCCTTCTTTACGCGCATAGGGAAAATTGACAATAAAAACTACCATAAAAGTTCGTGTCGCAACGGACATCGTCAGTAAAACCCAGGTCAGTGTTTCACCGCTAAGTTCAAGATAGGCAGCTATTTTGAGCAGCAGCAAAATAATTATTGCCAATACAGCATTAGAACCAACATGGCTGTCTTTCATTATTTCCAGCATTCTCTCGCGGCTGCGGGCAGAAAAAACGCCGTCAGCAGTATCCATAAAACCATCGTACATCAACCCGCCGGTAATAATGATCTCGGCCAGCAGCAAAAGCGTTACCCGTAAAAAAAGCGGCGTTTCGATATAAAATAGGCTATAGTTTACGGCTGCCAAAAGGAATCCGATAACCAAACCTACCAGGGGAAAATACGGCACACTGTGCGAAAAATCTTCGTCACGCCAATCTGTCCGTTTTGAAAAACGCACTCGCGTCAAAAATTCCAGGCAAGTGATAAAATCACGCATGCATGCCACCACGCTTATACAGTTCTTTATAGGTATTGATCGCCATCTGTAAAATAACAATCGCCAAAGACGCTCCTGTACCTTCGCCAAGACGCATACCCGCGTCAACTATCGGCGTAAGTCGCAAAACCTCCAGCATCTTTGCATGTGATATTTCAGCAGAAAGATGTGAACAAAGCATATAATCAGCACAGGCTGGTTCAAGTCCGTATGCAAGCAAAGCAGCGGCAGTCGCATTTACACCGTCTACCATTGTAGGAATACGGCGTCTGGCGCCAGCTAAAATCATCCCCGCCAACCCGGCATGGTCATAACCGCCAACCTTACAGAGGATGTCCATGGCATCGCCCAAACGTGGTTGATTTTTAGCCAGACCATCAGCGACGACCTTTCTTTTATCGCCATGCGTTCATCGTTGATACCAGTTCCCCTTCCTACTGTAAGCTCGGGCGGCAACCCCAGAAATGCAGAAACGATTGCTGCGGTCGATGTAGTATTCCCGATTCCCATTTCTGCTGTTACTAATAAGTTATAACCTTTATCAATACATTCATCTGCTACCTTCATACCAACTTTCAATGCTTTTTCGGCCTGCTCCACTGTCATGGCCGGTCCCTGTGTAAAATCTTTTGTACCCCAGGCAACCTTCTCCTGATGAACTTTAGGCATTGCACTCAAGTCAAAAGCCGTACCTGCATCGATCACAAAAACATCGGCACCGGCATGACGTGCCATAACGTTAGCGCCGGCAGTTTCTCTCATGTAACCGTTTATCATCTGCATAGTTACTTCCTGCGGATATGCGCTTACGCCATATTTGGCAATTCCATGATCGCCGCACATTAACAGCATTGCACTTTTGATTTTATCAGGCAATGCCGTCCCAGTCATGGCAGCATATTTTTCAACCATTTCCTCCAGCTTACCTAAACTATGCAGCGGCTTATCCATTTTAGCCCAGTTATTTTTTATTACTTCTGCAGCGTTGCTATCCAACGGTGGAATCATTATTTTTTCCATTGCTCTGCTCCTTCATCATCAAAACTAAATGCCATTTTCTTTAGATCAACAGCTTGACCGGCGACACAATAAAAGACCCTGTCACATACATCGGCAACCTGCTGGTTTATCCATCCGGCAAGATCTCTGTACTCACGTGCCATAACATTATCCGGTACGATACCACCGCCAACTTCATTAGTAACAAATACTACCAGTTTTTCTGTTTTTCTGGCGGCTTCCAGTAATTTTACAATTTCACCTTTGACAAATGTTACCTTTTCTTCAAAAGTTCCTGCAATTGCAACCTTGCCATACATCAAATTACTCATATACAAAGTAAGACAGTCAAACAAAATTGCATCCGCTTCCTTACCTGCCTCAACCATCACCTGTTCGGCAGCATAAGGTGCTTCATAATTATTCCATCTTTGGGGAGAACGACGTTCCTGATGTAGCCGAACACGTTCAGCCATCTCGTCGTCAAAGATTTCAGCCGTAGCTATATAAGCGCATTTAGATCCATAATGCAAAACAAAACGCTCTGCGAATTCACTTTTGCCGCTTCGTGCACCGCCAGTTACTAAAATCATTTCTTTACACATCCTTAAGCCTCCCTTCAAAATAAAAATACCCTCTCGAGAGAGGGCATAAATAAACAACCTATGCAAGTATCCACCTATCTCCCGTAGGTGTAAGATACCCGTAACAGGCAGGTCTCCTGGCTCAGGTTCAACATTCAGCTGCGCCTTCCCAGTTTCCCAGTGGCATATTGCAGTGAACTTCCCTTTACAGTAGCGGGACTGCGCCGGATTTACACCGGTCTTCCCTATTAAGCGCCGACCGCAATCGGCACACCTGTTGATTTTTTCCAATACTATATATTCTACATTCTTTTGCAAAGTCCTGCTGACCTGCAAAGCATTTTTTCATATTCTTCATCTAAATAATCATGGGCGTCATTAACATTCCTTACGGTAATCAATACACGGCTGCGTCCAAACCAGTAATACACCCTGATTTCATACCATTGAGCTACACCATCCGCTCCGACGAAACGACATTCGCAGCCAGAATAATCAGGAGTATTATTGTAATTTGCAGATAAAACGTCAAAATCAAGCTGAGCCGTAAATTTTTCAATATCTTCAGGATAAAGCAATTCCTGAACGATATGCTTGTAATCATTTTTATAATCACCTGTATACGGAATAAAAACATTCCCTGTAGGATTAAAAGCCATTCTTGAATAGCGTCCATCTTTTAGATTCAATTCAATTGCAAAATCATACATCTGCGGGAATAAATCGCCCAAATCTCTGTATGATGGTAATTTTACAGTACGTCCGTAACCGTTGATGCTGCGACGTTCAGCATTAACTATTTCAATCTTACTTAAATTAAGCAGATTTTCAAACTGCGGCCTTCTCAACGGCTGGCAATAATAGAATCCCTGAGCTATATTGCAGGAAACACTTTTCATTATCGCAACCTGTGCCTCAGTTTCAACACCTTCACAAATCATCGTGATATCCAATTCTTTTGCAATAGCTGCCATCCCTTTGATGATTTTGATATCTTTATCATTATCACAGGCGGCAAGCATTCTTTTATCTATTTTTAAAATATCAACGCTGATATCACTTAAAATACGCAGAGACAAATACCCGGCGCCAAAATTATCAACAGCAATCTTAAATCCCTGATTTTTCAGCTCGTCAACCTGCATCCCAGCAAAATTCACATCATCAGCCAATAATCTTTCAGCAAGCTCAACTACCAAAAGCTTGTGCGGAACATTATGCTTATCGGCAGCTTCTTTTAAAGAATCAATAAAATTTTCATCTTTAAAATGTTCAAATGAAAAATTACAGGAGATTGGAAAAACCTGTAACCCCAAGGCAAGGCGTAATGCTAAGAAATGGCAGACTTCTTCAAAAACAAAATTTTCAAATTTAGATAACTGGTTATTATCTTCAAGGATAGGGATCAAAACTTCCGGAAGAATTATCCCGCGCGTAGGATGCTCCCAGCGCAGTAAAGCTTCCGCACCAACAATCTCATTAGTATAGATATTGTATTGCGGCTGAAAATAAACAGTGAACTCTATTATTAAGAGCACTGCAAACTTCTTCAGAAAGAGAATTATAACCAGTTGTGAATTCAAAATCATTGATTATAAAGAAACTGCGGCAGCATTTGTGAAAAACTTTTTTGTTGAGCTGAGCAACAGTTTTTACCATTGCATCTTCCAGCGAGTCTTCGACTCGACATACATAAAGATCTCCGCGCAATTTGATGCTGACATTGCAAATACGCTTGACTTCGCTTTCTACCATATCAGATAATCCGTCAAACCAATTATTATGCGTTTCTTCATCTGTAAAAGGAACAAGGCAAAAGAACTTATCTCCGGCCTGTCTTGTTGTAAGATATCCCTTCACAACACGTCGGTTAAGCTCTGTTCCCAAAATGCGTAAAACATTATCTGCTGTCTCACGCCCATAAATATCAACGATATCATGGTAAGGGTCAATATCTAAATGTATTAGCGCCAAAAGCTCTTTTTTGCGCTGCAGCATTTCATCCGCTTTTTCTTTAAACTTATCAAATCCCAGTGTACCGCTTACTTTATCACGTACATATTTCTGCGAATACAACATTCTTTGATGTTCAGAAGACTTAAGGTAGAGAATTGCTACAAACACACCAAAAGCAATTATCGACAACAGGTAAAAATTCATAGTAATCTCCCATTATCTTTCAATATAATTATAGTAAGTATATATCTTTCGTATAAAAAATACTACATTTTTAACTACTTCAAAACATTTTTAAAGTAATTTAACCCAAAAGAAAATGACCATACAGTTCTTACCGAACCTATGGTCATTTTGTTTTAAGCTTCTACTTCTACTTCAACTCTTGATAAAATGAAACATAAATCAGAAAGTCTGTTCAAACAGATAAGAACCTGCTGATTGACTTCTTCTGTTTCAGATAAGCGGAGCAGACAGCGCTCGGCACGACGAGTAGTTGTACGCGCGATGTCCAAAGCAGCTGATCCGGGGGTGCCTCCGGGGATGATAAAATGACTCAAAGGCTGGAGCATATTATCGAATTTATCGATAGTTTCTTCAAACATTTTCACATGCTCTTCTTTGATATAAGGCTCAGGCAAATTCAAGCTTGCTATATCAGCCATCAGTGACATCAGAAGCTGCTGAACTTTGTAAATCGTTTCCCTGACATCTTCGCGTCTGACTGTAGCTCTTGCCAGGCCAAGCGCCGAACTGATCTCATCAACTGTACCGTAAGCTTCAACTCTCATGCTTTGTTTTGGTACACGTTCGCCTGTATAAAGTCCGGTAGTGCCTTTGTCACCAGTTCTGGTATATACTGCTGCTTTCATTTTGTCACCATCCTTCCGGAAAATTTTAAATTAATAAATTTCTTCAGCTTTAAAGAAATTTTTGATTTCGCGTGCAGCGGATTCTTCACTGTCACTGCCATGAACGATATTTTCGCCGATAGTCAGCGCGTAATCGCCGCGGATAGAACCAGGAACAGAATCTAACGGATTAGTAGCACCCATCTGGCCACGAACCGCTTTAATTGCATTCTCACCGGAAATAACCATTGCTGCAACAGGGCCGGAAGTAATAAATTCAACCAATTCACCAAAGAAAGGTTTGCCTTCATGTTCAGCATAATGATATTTAGCTTGTTCTTCAGTGATTTTTACTAATTTTAAAGCCGAAACTTTCAAACCGCGGCGTTCAAAACGAGCGATGATTTCACCAATCAGATTTTTTTTGACACCATCGGGTTTTACGAGTACGAGTGTTTGTTGCATTGGAATCTCTCCTATCTAGACTATTTTAATTTATACTAAATCGCAAAACGATTTTAGCCTTTTAAAAGCTGCTGATACTTTTTCTTATCCAGTTTCTCGATCATTGCTGTGATCAGCTGAACAGCACCTTGATAATCATCCATATGAATAATGGATTGATGACTATGTATATAACGGGTAGGGATACTGAATGTTAATGTCAAAACACCGGCATCGTGTAAATGTATACGACCGCCATCAGTAGCACCGCCCTCTGAAATACTGATCTGTGTTGGCAGCTTCAATTCTTCAGCAACTTCTTGCAAAATCACGCAATGCTGTATTGGGAATCATACCAGCATCAAAAATTGTTATAGCAATACCCTTTCCCAATTTCGCAGGAGCTACATCATCACTTACACCTGGCGTACCACCAGACACACATGTATCAATAACGAAAGCAACATCAGGGCTCAGCAGATTAACGCTTGTTTGAGCACCACGTAACCCGACCTCTTCCTGTACTGTCGCTACACCATATACAGTATTAGGATGCTTTGTGCCGATATTTTCCATAACGTCTGCCATGACTGCACAGCCGATGCGATTATCCCAGGCTTTACCAAGCAGAGTTTTACCATCGCCCATAACTGCAAATTCAGCATATGGCGTCACTGGACAGCCTTCGAAAACTCCTAAATTGCGAGCCATGTCTTCGTCGGCAGCTCCAATATCAATATACATATCGCGCTTGGCAACCACTTTTGTTCGTTCTTCCGGTGTCAGTATATGTGGAGGTTTACTGCCGATAACGCCAACAAGATCACCCTTGCTACCGTGTACAGTAACGCGCTGGCTCAGCATAACCTGCTCCCACCAGCCACCTAAACAAGTAAATTTTAAAAAACCTTCTTTTGTTATATGCTTAACCATAAAACCAATTTCATCCATATGGCTGGCAAGCATAATTTTTGGCAAGTCCTTGCCTTGACCTTCATTAGTAAAAACAGCGCTGCCTAATTTATCATAAGATACTTTGGCTTTGCCCTGCAGCCGCTTTTGAAGCAAATTTTTAATTGGTGTTTCAAATCCTGAAACACCGCAGGTTTCAGAAAGCTGTTTTAACCAAGTTAATTTTTTATCCAATTATTTCGCACCTCCACTGCTGCGCATAGCTTTGGCCTGCGCGCGTAACCGTGCCACACGGTCTGCGGTGCTGGGATGTGTACTGAATAACTGCTGCATATCTTTTGCGCTAAAGGGGCAAATGATAAACATATGAGCAGTATTTTCAGTAGCTCCCGGCATCGTTCTGTTTTTTGCATACGATTCTATTTTCAGCAAAGCGTCAGCCAAAGCATCCGGATTACCGCTTAACTCACCACCGGATTTATCAGCCATATATTCCCTCGAACGCGAAACAGCCATCTGAATAATACCTGCAGCCAAAGGCGCCAGTATCATCATAGCCAAACCAACAATAGCACTGCTGCTATTGCGGTCTCTGTCGCCACCACCAAAGAACATCCCAGTGAGATAGCGTCGTAATAATACCTGCCATAGATGCAGCTATTGTACCGATTAAAATATCACCATGTTTGACATGACTCAATTCATGTGCCAAAACGCCTTCAATCTCATCTTTATCTAAGGCATTGGCCAAAGCGGTAGTTACTGCAACCGCAGCATGTTCAGGGTTACGGCCGGTTGCAAATGCATTCGGCACAGGGCTGTCAATAATATATACTTTAGGCATCGGCAAATTGCCTCTTTCCGCCAAACGCTGCACCATTTTATATAAAGCAGGCGCACTTTTTTCATCAACCTGTTTGGCATTATACTGTGCCAAAACCAGTTTATCGCTGTTCCAGTACGAAAATAGATTCATGGCGAGGGAGATGATAAGCATCATCATCATACCGCGGGCACCGCCGAAATAATCTCCGACCAGTACCAATAACACAGTAAGAGCCGTCATTAAAAAAGCTGTTCTCATACTTTTTTGTTCCTCCTCAAAATAAAAACTATCGAACATTATCTATAAGACCTGCGTAAGTCTTATAGCATATTATACCAATTACTGCACTATTTTTCAATTTGCGCTTTAACAGCTGTCAACATATTTTCACTGTTTTCACGAACTTTTTTCTTTAAAATAGGATTTAACAGCCCGGCAATCATCGGAATACCAAATTCAAAATCTACCAGCAGGGAAACTTCTGTCCCTTCACTCACGGGTACAAGTCTCCATTCCCCTTCCATTTTTTTCAAATCACCCTCGGTCTGACAATAAGTGATACGCATTTCTTCCGGATAAAAGGTATCGCGTTCAGTCCAGACGATTTTACGACCATCAACATTAGATACCCAATGTGAAACAGTAGTATTTTCTCCGCGTTCTAAAATTTCTACACTCACCAGATCATGCATAAAAGAGGGGTAAGCTTCCATATTTTTTATAATTTCAAAAATAGGCTTACTATCGCCGTTGATCACAATCTTTGTTTCTACGCAAGGCATAATTCTGCTCCTTTTATAAATCTTCAATCACTTCAGCCGTACTGCTGACAGCTTCTCTAAAGATAGTCAAAACCTGATCAATAACATCTGTAGGCATGATCAGAGGCGGTTCAATACGAATAACTTTAGGATTATTTAGAGTATAAGCAATAATAACTCGTTTATCGATCATCAGCGACATCAGCATTCCACCGGCGCCTTCTTTTGTAAGCTCAATTCCGATCATCATTCCGCGGCCGCGGATCTCTGCGATGACCGAAGGATAATCTTTTTGAATTGATTCCAACCCTTTTTTAAAGTATGCCCCCGCCGCAGCACTGCGATCCAGCACATCATTTTTTTCAATGTAATTCAGCGCAGCATTGGCAGCAGCACACGCTAATTGATTACCGCCAAAAGTTGAAGTGTGTAAAAAAGGTGCTTCTATTAATCCAGCCCAGGCATCAGCCGTAGCGGTTATAGCTCCGATCGGCATCACCCCTCCACCTAACGCTTTAGCCGTAGCCATGATATCCGGAGTTATCTGCTCATGTTCAACCCCAAACCAGGTCCCGGTTCTGCCAATACCAGTCTGTACTTCGTCCGCAATCAGTAAAGTACCGTATTGGTCACATAACTCTCTTACTGCTTTAAAATAACCTTCCGGCGGAACGATAATGCCGCCTTCCCCTTGAATCGGCTCTAAAATAATGGCAGCTGTTTCTTCATCAATAGTTTCAGCAAGATCATCTATATCCCCATATTCTACATGTGTAAAATTATCCAGCAGCGGTTTAAACGGATCTCTAAACAAATCTCTGCCAGTAGCTGTCAACGAACCAAAAGTTTTTCCGTGAAACGCATTCCTTGCCGCAATAAACTTTTTCCTTTTTGTAGCCAGTCGCGCAACCTTCAGGCATCCCTCAACAGCTTCTGTACCGCTGTTAACGAAAAAACTGTATTGCAAAGCACCGGGAGTAATTAAAGCCAGTTTTTCAGCCAGATCTGCCATAGGTCTGTTAAAAAGCACTTTACCGCTCATTGGCATTTTATGCAGTTCTGCTTCTACAGCAGCTACGACATCAGGGGATTGCGATGTCCTAACGCAAACATTCCGTAGCCGCCAAGACAATCAATGAATTGTTTGCCCTCGCTGTCAGTTATAGTCCACCCCTCTGCATATCTTTCAACGCTTGCCAATCCCATAAACCGAAATAATTTCGCCTGAGCAGGGTTAATATATTTTTCATATTTACTGATCGTTTCTTCAACATACATATGTATAATCCTCCGACTACTTCAATAAACTACTTACAGGAACTAATTGAATACCAGATGCATTTACCTCGTCGATAACTTTGCTCCACGCTGCGGCAGTATGCGGTCTGGCATGACAAATGGCAATAGCGCTTCCATTTCTGTCCGCCATTTCTACAGCCTGCCATATTTTAGCAATAATGTCATCTTCGTCGGAACTGTTGTCCAAAAATATATTGTTACGGGCAGTAGGAACACCCATACTGCGTGCGACCTGATCACCTATAGATTTAGAGTATGTACTGCTGTCTACAAAAAACAAGCCTTGTTGTTTTAAAACTTTCAGTACAGCTTTCATCGTTGCTTCATTACTTGTTGCTTTAGAACCCTGATGATTATTGACACCTTCGATACCTGGTAAACTCTCTACCGCTTTCCGAGTTAATTGCTGCGCCTGTTCAGCAGTCATATCAGTCAAGATTGTAATCTTACCCTCAGACATAGCTGCTCTGTCCATAGGTTCCATAGGCAAATGCAGCATCGCAGTCTGACCGCCGCCTTTTATAACATGCAAAGCGTCACTGCTGAAATCTTTATAGGGAAGAATAGCGTAACTGAAAGGCGCATTCAAATTGACCAGCTTTCTCACCGGTGCCAGATCGTAACCACAATCGTCAATAATGACAGCCAATTTTCCATGATATTTCTGAGCAGTTTTTTTGTCATCTTTCTTCGTACTTTCGTCTTCTTTGATATCTTTATCTTCTTTAGTCAGATTTAAGTTATGATAAAGTAAACCGTATCGGTGATAAAATTCATTTTACCAGTTCCTGCTTTAGCTGAAATAGCAATTTCCATACGTACAGCTTCCCAACCATTATAAGTAGCCTCACGCTGATTGAGAACAATCATTTTCGTACCGGAAATCTTTTCGCCAAGCCAGGCTGCCGCACCTTCTAATCCAGTACTTGGCGGAACTCCAATAGCCAGCTGCCGCTTATTCCAGACAACTTCTCCACCTGTTTCTTTCATACGTTCGTGCTGATCTTCACGACCATTATCAGTTAACTGCCAGTTATCCTTCGATAATAAAATATCATCGACTGCCCTATGCGCTTCTTTGGACTCTTCCCGCAAATCAACCGAAGAAGAACCAGTCAAGCCTTTATCAAGCACATCTTTTTCTCCGTCTCTGCTCGCCGCATAATAAATGCCTCCAGCAACAGCTATAGTTAATAATACTAAAATCAAAGTCAGTACAAAACCTCCTCCTGACCCTTTTTTTCTATTAGTCCTTCTTGCCATAGTAGCCTCCTCTATGCCCGCGGATGCGCTTTTTCATAAATATCGCGCAGGCGTTTATTTGTCAAATGCGTATATATCTGTGTCGTAGAAATATCCGAATGCCCTAAAAGCTCCTGGACAGACCGCAGATCAGCACCATTGTCAAGTAAATGTGTTGCAAAGGAATGCCTCAGCATATGTGGTGTAAGCTCCTTATTTAATCCTGCCTGATGCCCATAACCGCGAATGATTTGCCAAAACCTCTGCCTTGTCATTTCATTTCCGCTCATACTTAAAAATAAATTCTTTACATTAGGATTTTTAGTATGAAGCAGTTTGGGCCTTACCACATTCAGATATTTATCCAAATATTCAACTGCTATGCCGCCAATGGGTATTAACCGCTCTTTAGATCCTTTACCGAAAGCGATGATATACTTCATTTGCAGATTAACGCCGCTGACAGGCAAACCCAATAATTCAGAAACACGCATTCCCGTTGCATAAAGCACTTCCAGCATCGTTCTGTCACGATAGCCTTCATCCGTTCTCAAATCAGGCTGTTCCAAAAGCTTCAAAACCTCTTCCTGATTTAAAACTTTTGGCAGCTTGATACCTTTTGTTCCAGCTTCTACAACTTCCGCAGGAGCAATCTCCAAATACCCTTCTGCTGTCATAAAACGATAAAAAGATTTTATAGCAGCAAGTTTTCTGGCAATCGTTGCTGCGGCTAAACCTTTATTTTTCAAACCTGTCATATAGCGAATAACCTGCTCACGCGATACAGTTGCCAAGGCGTCATTATCCTTTAATCCTAAAGCTTCTTTAAACAAACGTAAATCACGCTCATAAGCTAATCTTGTATTTGATGCTAAGCCTAATTCAACTGTCAGATATTCAAAAAATAAATTTAATTTATCGTTCATATTTCATCCTCAAAAAAGAAAAACAACGCTCAAGCGCTGTTTTTCAAAACATTATTGTTCGCGCTTCTCTGGCTGCATAATTGTAATATTAGCAGCCGGCGAAATAGTCGATATAGCGTGCTTATAAACAAGCTGTTGTTTGCCTTCATTTTCAATAATAACAGTAAAGTTATCAAAACCTCTTACCAGACCTCTTATTTGGAACCCATTAATCAGGTAAATAATGACGCCAAGGTTTTCCTTACGCACATGATTTAAAAAACTGTCCTGTAAATTCATTGCCGGCTTTGGTCCACTATTATTCATAACTTTCCCCTCCAAAATAATTTCTATCTATTGTTATAATTTTACCGCAGTTTAAACTTTTCCACAAGCGTTTGCTGCATCTCGTCAATAATCTTTTCATACACAGGCTCTTTTTCCAAATCAAACCATTTAATATACGGCATCTGACGATACCAGGTAAATTGGCGTTTAGCGAAATTACGTGTCGCCTGTTTCAATTTTTCAACTGCTGCCAATTTATCCATCTGGCCTTGTAGATACCAGACTATTTGTCTGTAACCAATGCTGCGCATCGACTGAGCATCCAATGATAGCCCACTGTCGAGAAAAGATTTAGTTTCCTCTACCAGACCCTCTGCCATCATTTTATCAACTCTGGCATTGATCCGCGCATATAAACTTTCTCGTTCCATTCGCAGACCAAAAACAACAGTTTCATAAGGCCATTCCTCCGACTTCCTATGAGCTATTTTTTCACCACTCTGTGCTGCTTCAATAGCTCTGATAATTCTTCTGCGATCATTTGTATGTAATCTTGAAGCGGCCTCCAGGTCAAGTGCCTGCAGTTTTTCATACAAGGCGCTGTTGCCGTGTTCTTCAGCAAATGCTTCCAATTCACTGCGTAGTTCACTGCATCCTTCAACAGTATTAAATTCATAATTTTCAAGCAGGGCCTTGATATAAAGACCGGTACCGCCAACAATTACAGGTAATTTACCGCGACTATTGATATCAGCAATTATTTTTTCCGCTTTTTCTTTAAAATCAACAACGCTGAAAGCAGCATCCGGCGGCAAAATATCGATTAAATGGTGCGGTACTGTCGCCAGTTCTTCAGCAGAAGGTTTAGCTGTACCAATATCCATTCTTTGATATACAAGCATGGAATCACCGGAAATTATCTCGCCATTCAGACGTTTGGCTAAGGCTATCCCGCAATGGCTTTTGCCTGTTGCAGTAGGACCTAAAATGACTGCAACTCTCGGTTTCATGGCGTTACCTCCTTCGGATACCATATTTTACACGGCTATAACGGCCGCCCAGAATTTCCGTACACCCTAAAGCTTCCAATAATTTTTGTCCGCGTTCTTTAACCACTACACAAGGAGCTACTCTAAGTGCCGCCTTAACAGTCGCTTCTGTTAACGGTTTCTCACAGGAAATAGGCCTCAATGGCTCCATATTTGAAGAAGCATTTATCGGTATTCGAAACATTGGGTCAAAATAAACAACATCAAAGCTGTCGGCTGGCAAAGTGTACAAATACTCATCTGCTTCCGCATATACCGTTTCTATTCTGCGCATGGCGTTGTTTAAATCAACATCTTCAGCCTGATAATTCTGCAGACCTTCGCTGACTACAAAATGTAACAACGGCGAAGCCTCAACAGCACAAACAGTTCCTGTCCGGCCTGTAATAAAACTGGCAACAACAGCATCACTTGCCAGCCCCATCGTACAATCCAGCACTCTCATTCCCGGTTTAAGAGCCAATGCAGCACTAAAGTGATCGGACTCGTGCTTTTTTAAACGCTGTACACGCAAAACGGCCATACTTGGATGAAAAAAGAAAGTTCCAGAAGCAGTATATACCTGCGGGCCTTTATTTGTTGCTACTAAAAGTGCTTCTACCCGTTCTTGATCTAGTAAAAACCCCAAAGACCCACTACTGCCACGTTCCACATATTTTACACCAAATTTTGCTGCCCATGTTTGCGCAAGTTTTTCTAAGGCAACATTTTCACTGCGTCCAACTGTTACTGCAAATTTAAACGTTTTCTGCATGTTTAAGTTCGCTTAAACATCTTGTATAACTCGGCAGAATTTATTTCAACCATACACGGTCTGCCGTGAGGACAAGTAAAAGGATGCTCTGTATTGCAAAGATCAATAATCAGCTGTCGCATTTGCCGCATATTCAGCACCTCACCGGCTTTAATTGCTGCTTTGCAAGCAGTCATATGTAAAATATTCTGACGCAAATCACTGGGATTAATCGTTCTTAATTCACTCAGCATTTGAGTAATTTCACGCACAAAGTCCTCGGCATCATCAGCCTTAATATCTGAAGGCAAGCTTGAAACGCGCAGCATAGATTCGCCTGCAGCCTCAATATCGACACCCAAGCGCAGAAATTCTTCCCGATGTTCCTCTATCAAATTTACATCCTGAGCAGTAACATCGATATATAAAGGAATCAACATCTGCTGGGCCGGAATATCATTATGGGACGCAACAAGCTTATCGTATAAAATGCGCTCATGCGCGGCATGCTGGTCAACCAAAAACAAAGAATCATCAGATTGGGCAACAATAAAAGTTCTGTCAATCTGTCCCAATGGCCAAATCGTATCAACACCACTATCGGTATCAGTGAAGTCGATAATATTAGAAGCAATGTTATCCTGCTTGTCAAAAACATCACGAGTTTCACTGATCGTATAAACAGGCTCCGTTTTTGGAGGCCTGTATGTGTATTCAGGTTCTTTCCAAACGCTTTGCTGTTGTGGCTTGTAAGCCGAGTAAACCTCAGCCTTTGCTGTACTGATATTTGTCTCAGTTGTTTTTAAGGCCGGCAGCTCTGTCTCAGGCACTTTAGTTTCAACGGCTGGTGTTTCAACAACTATCGATGGTTCTGTTGCTGCCACAACTGCTTCAGCAGACTTGAATACCTGCAGTTCAGAATCATCCAATAATGCCAGGCCCTGAGGTTTAGCGCTCATAGGTCTTGTCAGTGCATCAGTCAAAGCTTTATACATCGCTTTATAAACAGTACTGTCATCGCTGAACTTAATTTCACTCTTCTGAGGATGTACGTTAACATCAATACTTTCAGTATCGACGGTAATATTCAAAACAGCAAAAGGGAAACCGCTTTTCGGAATCTGAGACTGATAGGCATGATCAATCGCCTTGGCGATCATTCTGTTAGTAATGATACGTCCGTTTACCAGCAACGTCTGCCATTGACGCGTGCCTTTTAGTAAAGTAGGTTTACCAATAAAACCTCTTACCTTAACTTCGCTGTCAGCAAAATCAACGGTCAAAAGCTCCTCACTAACATTTTTACCATATAGTGCCTTAACAGTATCAACTAAATCTCCGTTACCCGGCGTACTCAAAACCTCTTTATCATTGCTGACAAGCTTAAACCGCACATCAGGGCGTGATAAAGCCAATTTTGTGATCAATTCACTGATATAACGGCTTTCAGTCTGTACAGTACGTAAAAATTTACGCCTGGCCGGAACATTAAAAAATAAATTCTCAACAATGATCGTCGTACCCGTGTGCCCACCAGTAGCAATACATTCTGCCTGATCGCCGCCTTCAATTTTTATTGAAGTAGCAAACTCCTCGGTAACAGGACGTGTCAGCAGCTGGAAGTTACTAACAGAAGCAATACTCGGCAACGCTTCACCGCGAAATCCTAAAGTGTTCAAATGCAGCAGGTCTTCAGCAACTCTGATTTTGCTTGTAGCGTGCCTTAAAACTGCTAATTTTGCATTTTCTTCCGACATACCGCTGCCATTATCGACAACACGAATATATTCTGTACCACCGCCAAAAATAGTGACCTCGATGTTATCTGCACCTGCATCCAAAGAGTTTTCTACAAGCTCCTTTACTACAGAAGCAGGTTTTTCAACAACTTCACCGGCAGCGATCTGATTCGCTGTATTTTGATCTAATAACTGCACTTTTTGTTCGTTCATAATTCACCGCCTTCCCTTTTTGCTTCATCCTGCAATTTATACAAAGCATTCAAGGCTTCGATTGGCGTCATCGCCATAACATCCATTTAAAATCTGCTGCTGCAGACTGCTGGCAAACAATGATCCCATAGGTGCTGTTTCTTTTTCTGCCCTGGGTGTTATCTGAACGCTGCAGGCAGTTTCACAATTATCATATTCTTCCAGAATATCCTGGGCCCTGTCAATGACCTTTTTAGGCAGTCCTGCCAGCCTTGCCACATGTACGCCATAACTGCGGTCAGTACCGCCAGGCACGATTCTGCGCAAAAAGACAATATCATTACCACGTTCTTTAACTGCCACAGAATAGTTTTTTACTCCGTTCATCACGTCTTCCAACGCGATCAACTGATGATAATGTGTAGCAAATAATGTTTTTGCTTTTATTTTCTCATGAATAAACTCCATGACAGCACGTGCAATACTCATACCGTCAAAAGTACTTGTACCACGTCCAACCTCATCCAAAATAATCAAACTGTCTTTAGTTGCGTATCTGAGAATCTGTGCAACTTCATTCATTTCTACCATGAATGTACTTTGACCAGTCGCCAAATCGTCACTGGCACCTACACGGGTAAAAATCTTATCTACCGGGCAAATAGTTGCCTGACGTGCGGGAATAAAGCTGCCCATCTGTGTCATCAAGACCAGCAGAGCAACTTGGCGCATATAGGTCGATTTACCTGCCATATTCGGTCCTGTAATAATAATCATACGTTCATCATTATCATTGAGGGTTGTATTATTAGGAACGAAAATCTCACGTTCTAATAAACGCTCTACAACAGGATGACGACCGTCATAAATCTTTATTTCACTGCGATTATTCAATTCCGGACACACATAGTTGTATTTAAATGCTACTTCCGCCAACGATACTAAAACATCAATATTGGCCAAAGCACGAGCAGTTTCCTGCATTTGAATAATCTGAGACCTTATTTTTTCGCGCAGCTGTGTAAAAATATAATATTCAAGCTGTTCGATTTTTTCTTTAGCGCTTAAAATTTTATTCTCAAAATCTTTTAATTCCGGGACAATATACCGTTCAGCATTTACAAGTGTTTGCTTACGTACAAAATAATCCGGTACATTTGCACTTTGACCTTTAGATACCTCGATATAATAACCAACTTTATTATAACCAACCTTTAAGGTTTTGATACCAGTTTCTTCTTTAATCTTAAGTTCAAAATTCTGCATCCATGTTTTGTTATCACTGGCAATTGAATGCAGTTCATCTAACTCTAAATCAAAGCCGCTGCGGATCATGCCCCCCTCACGTACAGAAAAGGGCGGCTCATCAACAATTGCTGCCAGCAAAGTAGTAAACAGCTCCTGATGCAAATGTACATCTTCGCATAACTGCTGTAAAAGTTTACTGTTACAATATCTTAGTAAGCTTTTTATTTCTGGAAGCACCGCCAGCGAAGAACGCAATGAAACCAGATCACGTGCATTAGCACTGCCAACTTCGATACGTGAAACTATTCGTTCCAAATCAAAAATTGCTTTTAATTTATCCTGCAGATTACCGCGCATCTGTACATTTGTCAGCAATTCTCCTACCGCTTCCTGCCTTGACCTTATCTGTGATAAATCAAGCAAAGGACATTCTATCCAATTCCTGAGTTTACGGGCACCCATGGAAGTAGAGGTAAAATCAAGCACATCTAATAATGTACCTCGTTTAGAACCATCACGCATATTCTTTATAAGTTCTAAATTTCTAACAGCTGTTGCATCCAAATTCATAAACTGCTCTTTAGCTATGCGCGATAAGCTGTTAATATGCGACAAATCAGCTTTAACGGTCACATGCAGATAACGCAGTAAATGTTCTACTGTATCATGTACTAAAGTATCGGCAACATCATCACTGCCAAAATGCTGCGCAAAATACTGCGGTGCACCTTCTTCTTCCTGATATACAGAAACAGCACACTCTGGAACTTTACTTTTGATCCAAGCTGCTAAATTTTCCCAGTTTACAATACCGCTATACGCAACTAACTCTGCCGGTTGAATGCGAAACAATTGTTCCTGTATCGCCATTAAACGCTCTTCACCAGCAGCACTGAACCATTGGCATTCACCGGTAGAAATATCGGCAGCAGCAAGACATAATTCACTGCCATCCTCCTGCAGGAAGACTAAATATCTGTTGTGCTTATCATCTAAAAGCTGTTCACTCAAAACAGTGCCCGGTGTAATGATCTTAACAACCTTACGTTCAACTATCCCTTTAGCCGCTTTAGGGTCTTCCACCTGCTCACAAATTGCGATGCGGTAACCTTTTTTGATCAGTTTTGCAATATAATTATCGACAGAATGATAAGGCACACCACACATCGGTATCTTTTCTTCCATACCGCCGGCACGCCCAGTCAAAGTAATATTTAATTCTCTGGAGGCAGTCAGCGCATCCTCAAAAAACATTTCATAAAAATCGCCTAAACGGAAAAACAGCAATTCATCCTCATGCTGACGCTTTACTTCAAGGTACTGCTGCACCATCGGCGTATAAGCAGTTGTCATTCTACCGCCTTCCCTTTCAAAAGCCAGGTCTGCGCAGTTTCAATTTGCACCTGCACTTTATCCCCCAGCTCAAAATCACGACCTTCGACTGGCCATAAAACCAGCTTATTTGTACGCGTTCTTCCGCTCCATACTTTATTATTATTATTACTTGGGCCTTCAGCTAAAACTTCCAGTGTTTTGCCAACCAGGGCTTCATTACGCTGCAAGCTTGAAATATTCTGGGCTTCCATCAATAAATTCAGCCTAGCTTTTTTTATCTCTAACGGAACCTGTTCTTCCATCGCCGCAGCCGGTGTTCCAGAACGCTTGGAATAAATAAAGGTGAACGCAGCATCAAAACCAACTTCTTTTACTAAATTCAACGTATCATTAAAATCAGCTTCTGTTTCACCCGGAAAACCGACAATGATATCCGTTGTAATAGCAGCTTCAGGCACATAACGTCTGATCATGGCTACAAGCTCTAAATATTTTTCTCGTGTATAACCGCGGTTCATTGCTTTCAAAATTTTATTGCTGCCAGATTGAAACGGGATATGAAAGTTTTCGCAATATGCTCACATTCGGCAACTGCTTTGATAACATCTTCGTGCATATCACGCGGATGACTCGTCATATAGCGAATCCGTTCCACTCCAGGGATTTCATTTACACGGCGCAGTAATTTAGCAAACTGGTCTTTCACACCAAAATCTTTCCCATAAGAATTTACATTTTGCCCTAACAACGTAAATTCTTTATACCCCTTAGCAACAGCCTGCCTAACCTCGTCTACAATATTTTCTATACTGCGGCTGCGTTCACGCCCACGTACATAAGGAACAATGCAATATGTACAAAAATTATTGCAGCCATACATAATAGGAATCCAGGCTGAAAAACCGCTTTGACGAATACGCTCACCCTCAAATTCGCTTTCTTTACTTCCAAACTGTTATAAACACGTTCGCCCTTTTCAGACAAATACTCAGCAAGTATTTCTTTAAACCCGTTGACATGAGCCGTGCCGATCAGCAAATCGATTTGCGGATGTTTTTTTATAAGCTTCTCACCATCTTTTTGTGCCATACACCCGGCAACACAAACTATCTGCCCCGGATGATTAGCTTTGACCCCTTTCAATTCACCAATTTTCCCTAAAATACGCTTTTCCGCACTCTCACGCACACAACAGGTATTTACTACCACAACATCTGCAGCATGAAAATTCTCAGCGGCTTTATAGCCAAGCTCCTGCAGCTGCCCAGCATAATGCTCAGCGTCACTTTCGTTCATCTGGCAGCCATAATTTAAAATTGCATAAGTTTTTGCAGTCACTGAATACACCTCATATTAAAATTGAAACTGCATATGGGCAGCCTCTCAAAATTATCTATATTATATTATTATACCTTTTTAGGTTAGCAGTGGCAAATTTTAACTATTAAAATTTTAACAAAAAAAGCAGAGCATATGCTCTGCTTTACAACATTCTACTTCATTCTACTTCTATACCAGGCCACAGTTTCATCCAACGCTTCTTTAAAAGCATATTGCGGAGTCCAGTCCAATTCATTTTTTATTTTTTCACAATCCATAGGATATCTTAAATCATGCCCTGCTCTATCTTCTGTAAATTCAATTGCATTTTCATCTTTGGCTAAAATTTTCAGTACTAATTTTATAAAGGTCAGATTAGACATCTCAGTACCGGCCGCAACATTATAAATATGACCTGCTTTTCCATGTCTGATGATTTTATCAACAGCAACACAATGATCCAGCACATATAACCAGTCACGTTTATTTAGTCCCGGACCATAAACAGGTACCTTTTGACCATGCTCTGCTAAAGATATGATTTTAGGCAAAAGTTTTTCGGTATGTTGCCACTTGCCGTAATTATTACTACTGCGGCTGATAGTTACATATAAACCATATGTCCTGGCATACGCCAAGCACAATAAATCAGCTGCTGCCTTTGAGGCTGCATAAGGACTGGAAGGCTGTAATGGAGACGCTTCTGTAAACCCACGCCAGTCATAATCAAGCGGTTTATCCCCATATACTTCATCTGTCGATATCTGATGGAACCTTTCTACTGCAAATTTAACAGAGGCATCTAACAACACACCTGTACCTTCGACATTAGTTTTAATAAAAATAGATGGAGAAATAATAGAAGTATCGACATGGCTCTCTGCCGCAAAATTTATCACTGCGTCGAACTTATACTGCGCAAAACAACTTTCAACAAATTGCTCATCACAAATATCGCCCTGGATGAAAGTGAAATTATTTAATTTAACAACTTCTGCCAGAGCCGCCATATTAGCAGCATAGGTCAGCTTGTCCAAACATACAATTTCATCACTCGGATACTGCTGTAAATGCCAATTTATATAATTGCTGCCAATAAAACCGGCACCGCCGGTAATCAATAAACGCATAAGTACCTCTTTATTTTTTATATTTACTACCGCTCTATTATATAACAAAACACCGTATTATAAAAACCTATAAATTTATTTACTAAAATAGTCATCATATATAAAAAACATAAACTACTTTAAAAAACTATTTAGTTAAATGTATTTGTTTCGCATTTAAGAGATCATCTACATTATCTACTTCTGTCCAATGATAATCACAAACATCAAAATATTTTAGTTTAAAATTATGCATAAAAATCATCTGTACCAATGCATTTTCATACCATTGGTCATAATAACCTTTATTTACCATACTATTTACCTCATCTAATAATAATTTACTAGAACAACTATCTAATTTAGTTATTCCGGCATATTCAGCATAATATTCCTTTAAATCTTTACTCATTACTGTAACAGCATCATCATGTATCTGAACATTATAATCACCATCCGTTTTAATAGAACTGTCAACTAAAACAAATGCACCTTCAAATTTTCTAATAATAATTTCTTCACAAAGTCTCTTATCAAAAACAATATCCGCATTTAAAATCGTTACATCACCAGTTAAATACTGACGAGCAAACCATAACGAAGCAATACTGTTAGTTACTTTATAAAATGGATTATATATATACTTTACATTTTTTAAATGTTTAGTTTTCTCTCTTATTTTTTCTTCAAAAAAACCTGTTACAATAATGATCCTACCATTACAATCATTATTATTAATCATCGACACAGTTCTTTCTAATATTGTCATTATATCATCTAATTTATACAAACATTTAGGGCTTTCATTTGTTAATGGATGTAATCTTGTACCTACACCAGCTGCTAAAATTATATAGTTCATTCCATACTCCTTTCACCAAGCAATTAATCCAAATCTATAAAATTTATTTATTAATGGAAATTCTATTTTTATGCCAATATTGTCTAAACTTTTTATAACATTAACTCCTGTAGCTTCCAATGGTATTCTAGCCATTCCTGGGTTATTACATTTATCTTTTGCACAACCATTTTTACAAAGTTTACATGATCCCCCAATAAATGATATAGCCAAACTATCGTTATGTTCATATAAATATTTTTCTAATTTCAGTAACATTCTATGAACATCATTTGTTGATTGATTACGAATTAAATCAAATTCCTCTTTTTTAAAAACTCTCTCATATTTTAAGATTGCAATATTTTGGTATTCTTCTATAATCGCTTTGTAATCAAATTCTGGAATTCTCGGTGGACAGGTCCACTTAGTATTATATTTAGTACAATAAAAACAATTTAGCCTAACCCTTTTTTCAAAGATAAAACTTTCAGATCTTATTGACTCTAATGTAAGATATGGATTAACTTGTATTACTTTTTTCAATTCTTCTAATGCAGTCTTACTCATAACAATAACCTCCGTCAATTTCCAGTAAACTGCCATTAATATATGCATTCTGAGAAATATCCCAACACAATTGAGCGATCTCTTCAGGTAAAGCAAATCGCTTTAATGCAATTTTATTTTCGATACGAATTCGTTGTTCTAATGGTTTACTTTTTTGCCAAGGTGTATCAACAAATCCTGGAGCTATAGTATTTACAGTAATTTTGTATGGCGCTAAATGCTTAACCAACTGCCTACTAAGCATATGCACTCCTGCTTTTGATACAGCATACGGAATACTTATTGCATGAGGATAAATACCCATAACCGCACCTATAAAAAAAGAATACTACCACCCTTGATAATGCAATCAACTAAACTCTGTACTATAAAAAATGGCATCGTTAAATTCACATTAATTACATAATTCCACTCATCTATTGTCATATCACTAAAACTATTTCTATTAGTTGCCCCTGCATTTAATATCAAATAATCTATTTTTCGATACTTACACCTGATAATGTTACACATAATTTTTACTTCTTCTATTTTTGAAAGATCAGCTTTTATAATTTCATATTTATCTTTGTAGTTCACATCCAATTCTCGTTGAAAAAGTTCTGCTGTTTCGTCATCACTAGAATAAGTAATTATTGCATAACAGCCTTGATGTAGATATTTTAGAACTATTGCCTTACCAATTCCTTTAGTTCCACCAGTCACTAACACTATATTCATCATTCACCATACTTCCCAAGTAAATATATACTCAAACTCGCTCTGAATTTTTATTTACATTCAACGCCAAAATGCCACAAATCCATGTTTAGGTTTTTGCTCTTCTTCAGTTGGTAAAATCATATATTTACCATACCACAAATTCAATAATTTTTTATAACCAGATGGAACGCTTACATTTAGGCATTCAAATATTTTCAACATCCTCTTCTCAAAATAAACTCTATTTAATGCAAATTTTCCTAACGGCCAATCTGCTAAAATTATCCCTAAATATTTTGAACTACAATTTTTTGAAGAGTAATATTGTGCTGAATGTATTATCATATTTTTAAAATATTTAAACCCCATAATTTTTGCAACTATAATGAGTGGTAAAAATATCAATTTTAGGCAAAACTTTATAATCGAAGAACTCCTCAATTTGGCTCTTGATAAAATTAATCCTTTTTTGTGAACCCAAATCCATCCAAACCATAATTTTCTTATCATGATATTCTCAGGAAATACATCTAATGGATGGATATCAATAAAAACACCTATTTCAAAATCAATTTCTGTAATTACGGTCCTATTATCATACACTCTAACTATTAAGCTTGAACTATGAGTATTATGCAAAGGATTATCAATTTTTATAAAATCATTAAGACCATTCTTTTCTGTCAACTCTATAAATCTTTGGTAATCATACCGAGGCATACATACATCAATGTCGTCATCCCAGGGAATGATTCCATTATGTCTTATTGTTCCCAACAAAGTACCATACACTACAAAATATTTGAGATCATTATCATCACAAAATTTGATAAATTCGTTTAGTACATTTACTTCTACCATTTGTAATTCTTGTAATGTAATTCTTGAATTCATGCTTTTTCCTCACTCATTAATAAATCACACCATTTATCTAACCAATTCGAATCTGTTCTTATGTACCCTTCACAAAATTCCTTTTTTATTTGTTGCGTAAAAGGATCATCCCACCATTTCTCCAAATCATCATAGACTAAATTTAAATGCTTCGCTGCGTCCTCAGGTGAATAAAATAAAATCTTAGCACATTCCAATTTATCTAATATTTCATAATTTGCTTTATAAAGTGTTTTTTCAATTATTTTTTTATCTAAAAAAATAATTGTTGGGATATTATTAATCAGTGCCTCAGCAATGCAAGTAGATATGTTATCACAAATAAAAATTTTTGTATCTATAAGGTCATGCACAAAACTATGAATATTGGCATTAGAAAATTTGACCCAAGGACATTTTACTCTTATTTTTTCCGAATATTGCCAATTTTTTTCTGCAGTATTTCTTAAACGTACAACTACATTATCACGTTTTTTTTGATCAATACTATTTAAAAATATTATATTATTGTATATATAATCAATAAATTTACTATATTGTATCGAAACTTTACAACGATTATAATCTGTCAGTCCATATAGAATATTCGAGCCTTTTCCTTTAATATTTTTATTTTTTTCTAAATCCCAAGCGCAAAATTTTTTTATTTTTGTATTATCGTTTTCGTACAAGTTACCCCAAGTATAGAATATATCAGATAGTATATATTCCGTCCTTCCAATATCTTGCTCAAATTCATAATTAAGCCCATGTTGTGCCCCTATAATTTTGACACCTTTTTCTCTCCAATATGCTGTATACATATTAAAATCATCACTTGTAAAAAAAGGAGATACTCCAAAAATTTGTCGTGGTCTATCCTTTATAAAACTAGAGACAAAATCAACCATATTATTATATCCTTCTAAATAGGATTTAGGTAAAGCATAAGGAATTAGTTCAGTTAAAATACTACAAAATCTGTCATCTTTATCAGTATTTTCTTTCAGATACATTATTAGTTTATTTCTATCTTTTGCAGAATATTTAGATATTAATTTATTATTTTTATCCATATAAGAAATTATTTTAAATTTAGATTTAAACAACAATTTCAATAAGTTTAGTCTTCTATGAAAAGAGTCCGGAAATGGAAGCCGCAAAATAATTCTATCATCACACCCGAGTAACTTCTCACTATTTTTCAAAATTATTAATGATAAATTACGTCCTACATATTCAAGTATCTTCTCAGGATGCTTTAATAAGCTTTTTATTTTACCTACATAAGACCTTTGATTGCATTGTACAAACGAATAAGAAAGTTCTTTCTTTACAAATGAAATATTTTGAAAATATTTCATTTGTAAAGAATATGTTATTTTATTAAAATTTTTATCACTACATAATTTATCAAACGAATCATTTATATTTTCTGCAGTTAAATATTCATTATCTTCATAATAATCACTAATGTATTGTTCATCATCAAGCACTATATTAATTCCTTTATATATGTATAACTCTCTTGAAATGAACTCATATAGCCACGGTGTTAATATAGTTTCCCAATATATTTTTTTATGTTTTTCATTATGTTTGTTATTAAGCCATTTACTCAACAACTCCAAAAACAGTTTATAATAGTAACCTATTTCACCATTATCTATATTTATTTTTTTTAATTCTTGCAGACTTTTATCTTTCAACATTTCTTCTATATCTTTATTACAAGAAAGAATTGATTCAATATTAAGGAAGATATGATTATTAATTTGTTTCTCAGTCGTATCAAAAATTAATTTTTTCACCACACACCTCATAAAATATTTGGATTCTATTATTTAAATCCAGACTTAATTGCAACAATGACGTTTTGATTTGAATAATATGTACCATTAATAAACTTTAAAAGTGTTTTATTTATGGAACAACAAAAATTATTTTAAAATCATTCTTACATTCATTGATTTGACACTCTATCAAACTCTTGTAATGCAAGTTTCTCCTTACCGCCATTTGATTTTACCCAAAAATATCAAATTCATAAACATTCTTAAAGAAATTATCTGAAATATCTAACAATAATGGTAACAATGTAGCACCTTCACTACTTCCTGTTTCTCACAACGTCCCTCATCTCTACATTTATGCTAATAAAACCACCTATTTTTTACAAACTCAGTTTTACATTGTATGTTAAGTTGATGTTCTTTAATATATGATCCTGCCTGAAAAACATATGCTATCATTATGTCTTCTAAATTGAGTTTGCATTTTAACTATCAAATTCTTTTAAACAAACAATAATATTTATATTTTTATCATATATTTTTAGTTTATTTAATAATGCTAATTTCTCCATATAAACAACTCTTTTTGCTTATCTAAATCATATCCCATGTTAGCGCCGTCCCTCGTTTTACATTTTCTTTCACTTTTTTGCCCAGCAAAATATCATAATACTTTGGAGCTAAACCCAATCCTGGCCTTATACTGCGCATATTGCGTTCGCTAATAACATCCCCGGCCTGCATGTCTTCTACAATATATAGACTTCTTCTGAACTGGAGTGATTTCTGCTCCTGTTCATTAATACCATATTTAATACTTCCAAGTGCTGCATGAGCAGCTTTAGCTTCCATAACCAACTGTTTCATTTCTTGTGGTTCCAACGAAAAAGCTGCGTCTACACCACCATCAGCTCGTGAAATTGTAAAATGTTTTTCGATTACAGTCGCTCCTAATGCAATACTTGCAATGGCTGCGCCAATTCCTAACGTATGATCAGACACGCCAACTTTGCAATCAAACAATTCACGCATATGTGGTATAGTAAGCAAATTGCTTCCCTCTGGGGTAGCTGGATAGCTACTTGTACATTTTAATAATGTTAGATCCATGCAGCCGTTTTCTCTTGCAGTACTTACTAATTCACCCAATTCTGCCAAACTGGCCATACCGGTTGAGGCTATAATCGGTTTGCCTGTTTGTGCAACCTTTTTTATCAAAGGCAAATCCACATTTTCAAAAGACGCAATTTTGTAGAAAGGAACATCCAGTTCTTCCAAAAAATCAACCGATGAGAAATCAAAAGGCGTACTAAAGCCGATAATTCCTTTTTCTTTACATCTTTGAAATATCGCTTGATGCCATTCCCAAGGAGTATATGCTTTTTGATAAAGCGAATATAACGATTCACCCTTCCACAAACTTCTCTTATCTTCTATAAAAAACTCACCGTCATTTTTGTCAATAGTCATGGTATCTGCTGTATAGGTTTGGATTTTTAAAGCATCCACACCAGCCTCAGCTGCCAAATCAACTATTTCCAAAGCTCGATTTAATGACTGATTATGGTTGCCAGACATTTCTGCAATAATAAAAGGCTGCCTCATGTTAAACTGGTTCATTTCTTTAAATATCCTCTCTTTAAAACAAATCTTCATTTGATTATTTACCATACATTCTAAAGAATTTTAATATATGTTTTAAAAATATCTCTATTTGTATTTTGAAGAATATAACCAAGTCTCTCAAAAGCTACCTGCGAAGAAATATTATTTTCTTTTACTAAAGCTTTTAACATATACTTGTTTTTAAACCGCTCATATAGCTCGGTTTCTGCTAAATGTAAAATTTGCTTTCCATAACCCAAACCTCTATATTTTTCTGCAATACTATAATTGATAATTGCAGTATTATCCAACTCTAAATCTATTCGTATTTGACCAACTTCCTGTTCTTTACATATCAGAATAAAAAATAGTACCGAAGACTTTACTAAAGTAGTATTAAACCATTTCACATGCTCGTTCCACTCAACAGGGTCCATACAAAAAGAATTTTTACGAACAAGTTCATTATTCCGCCAATCAAATAACAGCTTCATATCCGTTTCTTTAACTCTCCGTAAATATATCTTTTCTTCCATAGCAAGCTCCTTCGATCAAACAATTTTGTGCAAGCCTTAATAGTTCTCCACCTTCCAGCTTATAAATCTCTTTACTTAAAAGAGTAGTTGTAACCTTACTCTTATCACCCAAAAATACAAGAATCCCTTTACTGGCACAATTGACAGTTAATTCTACCTGGTTTTCAGCAATCGCTATAACCAATGCCGGCAAACCTAAAAAACAACGTTCCCAAGTCACTGTACCACCTGCTCCAATTGCCAAGTCAGCTTGATTCATAAATTCTGCTATATTATCTATTTGGCAAAAATAATACATATTATTTTTTTTGCAAAAATTTTCTATAGCTTCTTTGTTCGGATTACTTTGTCCTACAATGACATTGACCCTAATATCCTGACGTTGAAGTAAAACTATAGCTTCCAGTGCCTTTATCGTTTCATTACTCAGATCGCTGCCGCCAAAAAAAACTAAAATATTCTTTATTTTTCCATCGCGAAGGCGCATTTTTTCTCTTGCTTTATAAAACTCTTCACGTAAAATAGCATACCGCGCCCCTAAAAGCAACTTGCAATTTTGCGGTACCAGACCTTCATATCGCTTATCTTTATTAAGATATTCATTTTGATCTAATAAAATATCACAATCATGCTTCCTGTTTGCTAAATCATCAATAACCATGATTTTTTTTACGTGAAGGCGCAATATACTTTCCCATTTTATATCTATTGCATAGCTGTCGATAACCAATACATCCGGTGTTCCTATGGCTTTCATACTTGCAATAGTTTCTGCTGCATCCTGCTCCTGTGTAACTGTAAGCCATTTTGCATAACCAGATAATGCTGAAGACGATCCAGCTTGCGGCAATTCCAAAACAGAAATTTTTTTTTGCTTCACCAAATCTATTAAATTGCCACTTAAAGCACGCATAACAAAATATACATCGGCGTCATTCTCTTTTTTCAATCGTTCAGCCATGGTAAGACAACGCATTAAATGCCCGCTGCCAATCTGCAGCGATGAATCTACGCGAAAAACAACTTTCATATATATGTTACCTCTGTTGCGCCAATTGGTATTTTATTTCTGCAATTTGCCAATCTTCTATATTGTCGATATCCTGAACTTCTAGATCAGATAAGATATAGGGTTTTATTGATAATTCAGTCGTTTGTTTTTGCTTGTAAAATACTTCAGCATCAAAGAAATAGAATTGTCCGGCATCATGATAAAACGGCTCAAGATCCTGTGACCGTTTACGTTGATTTTCAGGCCATTTATACCGTAAGGCTCCAGCAGAATCAATGATAAATCCCCTTTGAGGTGGAAAAGAAAACTGCACTACGGGGATAACCTGATCTGTCTTACAATCCTTCAGCATATCATAAGCCTCTCTAAGCTTTTTAGCAGATACAAATGGTGCTGTCGGATAAATACAGCAAACGTAATCAAATCTTCTTTTCAGTTTTGTTTTATATGTTGCTATCACTTCATCTAATACATCTCTGGTAGTCGAAAAATCATCAGAGGTTTCATTGCTACGCAGAAACGGAACTTTAGCTCCATACTGGATAGCAATATCAGCAATCTCAGGATCATCTGTCGATACCATAACTTCAGTAAATATTTTGCTTGCGAATGCCGCCTCAATAGAATAAGCAATTATCGGCTTACCGCAAAACTCTTTGATATTCTTTTTTGGAATACGCTTGCTGCCGCCTCGTGCAGTTATAATAGCTATTGCTGACATTGACAAACCTCTTTTTTTATAACAAATCTTTCCTACGCCATTTGCCATTGGCATCTTTTACTAAAATATCCTTATTGGCAAATTTATCAACAGTTTCATCAAATTCTTGCACAGTTATACCAATCGTTCTACAAAAATCTTTTTTCGCAAGCGGATCGCAAATATAATCAGAATCTTTTATTAATTGCAGTGCCTGTTCTTTTGTCAATTTCCCTTCTCGTACAAATCTACATGCCATGTCTGATACGCGCTGGAATCCAAATTTAATAAATTTGGTCCAATGCTGTATCATATAACCTTTGCTATCTATTTGCGTAAAATCATCAATGCTGCCCTGTCTTTGCCAATCATCAAAATCAGATAACTGCTTGAACCCCATTTTTTCTGCCTGTTCAAGTGAATCAATATTTGAATATGGCCAAATGGATCCCATAAATATTACTTTTGTTTTCTCATTACTTGCAGGATGAAAAATCTCACACTCCTCACTTTCACCATACTCAAAAGCAGGATTTTCTCCCATAAATACCAGTGGTATATTAAATGCTGCAGCAATTTCTAAAGGCTTTGAATATAACTGTGATTCTATCCATTTCAACGGATGTAATTCCTCAAAAAAGCTCTTTTTCGTTTCTTCAACAAAGGTTTGAGGCGCACACCTAAAGTTTATTAAGTCTAGATTATATTTTTTAGCCAGATTATCCAAATTATGTAACCCTGCCAATGACGGTGTAAATTCATCGCAAACATGTACCAACAATGCTTTTTTTACACCATGACACTCAAACAATCTTTTTACAATGGCACATGAATCTTTCCCGCCAGATACACCAACTACACAATCCCACTCTACATTTCTATTTCTAGTTTTTTCTATATATGCTGTTAACCACTTTTGCCTCTCTTTCCAATCAATACTATTTTTCCTGTCTTTATTTAAACAAGATAAACATATACCATTTTCAGATTTCATATTAGGCCTGGTATCAAGAATAAAACCACACGCTTTACAAACCTTTATCTCCATGATAATTACCTCCATAATAATTAAACTATTCGCCTAACACCTCAACTAAACTTTTTACGATGTGATCCTGCTGCTCATCAGTCAATGCATAATATAACGGCAATGTAAATGCTTCTTCATAATATTTTTCACTGTTGGGAAAGTCCCCACCTTTAAAGCCCAAATTTTCATAATACGGCTGCGTATGCACAGGAATATAATGTAAATTTAAACATATCCCCTTCTCTTTCATCTCGGCAAAAATTTGGTTCTTAGTTTTACTTATTTTAGAAAAATCCACCCGGACAACGTATAAATGCCAGGAAGATTTAGTATCTTCATTTTGATCTGGCAACTGAATACCATTGATGTTTTTTAATAATTCATTATATCGTTTGACTAAATAACGTCTTTTACTGACAAATTCATCAACTTTCTGCATCTGGCTATATCCCAAGGCAGCCTGCATATCAGTCATACGATAGTTAAATCCTAAATCTATCTGTTGATAATACCAGGGACCGTCAGCAATCCCAGTCATAAGTTTTGGATCGCGTGTTATGCCATGACTGCGATACAATACTAACTTTTCATACAAATCTTTATCATTAGTCAAAACCATGCCGCCTTCACCAGTAGTTACTATTTTTACCGGATGGAAGCTGAATACTGTCATGTCGGAATACTTGCAGCAGCCAACCTTAGTTTCTTTATAATCAGCTCCTATGGCATGTGAAGCATCTTCAATTACTTTAAACCCATATTTCTGTGACAATTTATAGATTTTGTCCATCTCACACGATTGACCAGCCAAATGTACCGGCACTACTACTCTCGGCTTTATCTCTGCCGCTTGTAGTTTTTTCTCCAGCTCGGCAATACTCATGTTATATGTAGATGGATCTATATCTACAAAATCTACATCAGCACCACAATATCTTCCACAATTAGCAGATGCAGTAAAAGTTATTGGGGATGTCCAAAGGATATCATCTTTGCCCAACCCAGCTGAAAGACAGGAAATATGTAAAGCAGCCGTAGCGCTGGTAACCGCTACAGCATATTTAGCACCACAATACTCCGCTACACATTTTTCAAATTTTTCAATAGCAGGTCCCTGTGTCAAAAAATCAGACTTTAAAACCTCCACTACTGCATCTATATCATTTTCGTCAATGCTCTGCTTTCCATAAAAAATCACTATTTATTCATCTCCTTCAACTCTTCTACGGTTAAGAAATGAGGATTATTACCAGAGCTGTAGTCAAACCCATCAGCTACATAATAGCCTGTTTCACCTAAAGCATTTGTTGTATAATCAACAGCCGTAGTAAAGGTAATACTTGGTTTGATAACAAAATGGTCATCAAATTCAATAGTATCGTAGTACAAATCAGAGGGACACATGACCTCATGCAATTTTTCACCAGGACGAATACCAATAACTTTGATTGGCAAATTCGGAGCAATCGATTTAGCCAAATCAACTACACGCATAGAAGGGATTTTAGGTACAAAAATTTCTCCGCCCTGCATCCGTTCAAAATTCTTGAGCACAAATTCTATCCCATCCTCCAATTTCAACCAGTATCTGGTCATACGCTCATCTGTTATTGGCAGAAATTCTGCACCTTCTTCAACAAGCTTTTTGAAAAAGGTACTACAGAACCACGAGAACCTACAACATTGCCATATCTTACAACAGCAAATCTTGTTTCTCTGTCACCAACTAAATTGTTAGCAGCTACAAAAAGTTTATCCGAAGCCAGTTTAGTCGCTCCATATAAATTAATTGGATTCGCAGCCTTGTCTGTTGAAAGCGCGATCACTCTTTTTACATTACAATAAATCGCTGCATTAATAACATTTTGTGCGCCATGCACATTCGTTTTAATACACTCCATTGGATTATATTCTGCTGCCGGAACCTGTTTAAGAGCAGCTGCATGAACTACATAATCGATCCCATTCATAGCCTGCTTTAATCTATATTCATCACGAACATCACCAATAAAGTAGCGCATACAGGGTGAATTGAATACTTGCTGCATTTCAAATTGTTTAAGCTCATCTCGAGAATAAACAATTATCTTTTTAGGCTGATATTTTTCTAAAAGAATCTTTATAAACTTCTTACCAAAAGAACCCGTCCCACCAGTAATTAAAATTGATTTGTCATTGAACATTGATTTCATCCCTTATCTTAATTTATTATTTCTGCTTTACCATTTTCAAATTTAACCTTAAAATCACACTGTTCCAATGTCGTTAATCTGTGGGCAACAGCTATAATTGTTATTTGCCCTTTAAGTTTTAAAATGGTATCAGTAATACTTTTTTCTGTTTCGTTATCTAAGGCTGATGTTGCTTCATCAAGCACAAGGACTTGTGGCTGATAATACAACGCCCTTGCAATGCCAATCCGCTGCCGCTGTCCGCCGATAAGCTTCACACCTCGTTCGCCTACGGTTGTATCAATACCTGCTGGCAGTTCCTGTACAAAATCATAAAGTTCTGCCATATGCAGTACTTTATTGATCAAAGCATCATCTATTTCTTTTTCATCTATCCCCAAGGCAATATTTTCTCGGATGGTACCGTCTATTAAATAAATGTTTTGGGGAACATATGCTAAATTGGCCTGCCATGTGCGTATATCGTCATAAATATTCTTCCCGTCCACACTGATTCTTCCACTGCTTGGTGGTAATAGACCCAACAAAATATCAACAAAGGTCGTTTTGCCAGCTCCGGAAGGTCCAACTATACCAACAAACTTTCCTTTTGGGATACTAAAACTTATATTCCTTAAAACCTGCTTTTCTATTTCTGGATAAGTAAAACCGAGTTCTTCTACAGAAATCACATTTTCAAACTTCATTTTTTGCTTATTATTCTGTAAAACAATCTTTGTATTGTGTTCGATTTTACTTTTTATAATCAGCAAATCATCATATAATTCGTTGAATAACGGCATTTGAAATCTGATGTTATTAGATAAATTCACTATCCTGTTAGCACTAGGCATTAACCTGAAGGCCGCTAATGCCAACACACCCAATAAGGGAACTATTTCTGCCGGCTGGCTACCTAATAACAGCTTTGTTATTATCAAGAGCAGCAAACCGCAGACAATAATTGTCTCAATAAGCATCCTGGGCAACTGATTCATAAACAGAAACTTACCATTGGCTTTACCATATTCAAAATATGCTTTTTGAAAAACGTCCAGAAAAAATTCTTCTTTACACGATACTTTTGTTTCCTTAATGGCACCTAAGCTTTGATTTATACCATTTTATATATAAAGCAGAATATTCATTTTGAATTCTGCCCTGTTCAGTAATTTTTTTACGAAATCCTTTAATAATAAAATATAAAAGACTTCCGATAAAGCCAGCTACTATAATTGCAGTAAAAGCGTCTATCACAACCAACAGTAACCATATAGTTACAGCTGTTATTACTTCAGTCAATAACGTAAAAGTTGACACCATTATATTGGAAAAAACAACAACACCGCCAGCATTAACGTTTCTTAATAACGTAGCTGTGTTATGATTAAGATGATAAAGATATGGCTTATGCAAATATTCTGCTAACAATCCTTCTGAATAATAAATTTGGTTTTGAATAGCAAAGTCAATCATTTTATTTTGCCATACTAAATAAATATTTTTTATAACATATAGTATTAAAAGCAAAAATGTAGCTGCCATAATAAATTCTATATGTGTTGTTATACCAAAAATTTCCGCATATTGAGCGACATTTGGATATACTGTTAAAAAATCTTGATTTCCCATAATGGAGATCAATGGTAAAATTGCTCCTATACCTATTGCCTCTAAAATAGCACCTATAATCATTGCCAATACTATAAATACGCATTTTCTTAGTTGTGACGGTGTAAATATTGTAAAAATCTTAAATAAAGATTTCATTAAGTTTTTCTCCCCATTAAGCTACGCTAAAAGCATTCTTTAGAATATAGTCGCAACATGGTATCATATATTCTTAAATTTACCGAAAGTAACAAGGCTGCCAGTTTTTTCTTAATATTTATATCCTCATCCAACAAAAACAAATATAAATATTTACGCAAATTTTTCTGTTCTTTCTGCTTAATTTCATAATCATCACATATTTTCCTTAGAAATGTAAGATAAGAAAGAGCTCTATATGCCCTTCCAATTTTTACTGCTGTAAGCAAATCAGGGTATGCCTCTAAAATCATTTGTTCTCTTTTAGCAATTGTTATATTATTTTCTGAAATTATTTCAACATTTACATTATGCGTAATACTATTAGAGTTTTGTCGATAAAAGTATAAGTTATTGTCGATAAAGACCATCCTATTAATTTTTAGAAACACACTCGTTAAAATTTCATAATCTTCTAACATTACCTTTTGAGATGAGAATCTTAATCCATTATACAAACTCTTTTTTATCACCTTATTCCATAAAAAACTTGGCATTTTTACTTCTTTGGCGAGATGCTTTAATATATCTTTAGATGTTAATATATCCATTTTTTTAAATAACTCTATTGTTTTTAGTTTACTGGAAGGACTTCCAAAGCAAGTATAATTAAAACTATATGCATCATCACCACTGCATGAAATTTTTTCCCAAAGAGTGTATAGTAAATCCATATCTACAAAATCATCAGAATCCACCCATACAATATATTCACCGTTTGACATTTCCAGCAATTTATTACGTGTATCAGAAATTCCTTTGTTACTTTGAGATATAACAGTAAATCTTGCATCATTTTCGATAATGTCATTTATTAAATCCAGACTATTATCCGTAGAACCATCGTTAACAATGATGCATTCAAAATTTTTATAGCTTTGATTTTTTATCGATTTAATACATTGCTCTATATAAAGAGCAGAATTATAAACAGGAATCAAAATACTAAACAACATATCTCTTCACCGACCAAACACCCATCTCTTAAAATACAGTATCTTTTTCACATGAGCTACACCTATTAAATTTATTAATATTTTCCTTATCATTATTTTTCTACTCTCACATTTGTTAAGCCACGATCCATTAAAATGATGTATCGTATAAGTGTTTTCTGTCTTGCTCACTTTCCCTGAAAAAAAATCTTTCGCACAAAAATACTCAAATGGGAAGATAGCATAATTTTCTCCAAATATTTGAAATGTATTATTTAGTTCAACATTATATTTGTCCTTTATCATCTTGGTAATTGTTATGACATTAGTAGTAGTATCATAACTGCCATCTGCGTCCTTAAAGTGTTTTTCATTATAGTAGGATAATAAATATCCCAATAATTCATTATCCCGACAGGAAGCCATGATTCCTGTCGGGATCTGACTCTCCGACTCAAATCCCGACCAAAAAGCATAACCTGCTAAGTGATCTAATGGTTTGCATACTTCAACGTCAGTATCCATATAAATACCACCATAGTCATATAAAATCTTTAATCTAGCATAATCACTGACAAAAGCCCACTTTCTGGCTTCGTATGCTTCACTGCAATATTTATTCTGATTGACATCAAAATTATTTTCATTCCACTCTTTTATTTCATAATCGGGACAATATTTCTTCCAAGTTTCAATATATTTTTTTACTACATCAGGTAATGGACTACCGCCAAACCAGCAATAATGGATCTTTTTAGGTATCATTGTTTTTCTCCAGATTCAGCTTTTTCAAATTTTTTTCGTTAACTTATTATCAAAAATACCGCTCAATATGTTTTTTAATGCACCAAAAATACTAATATCTTTTTTATATTGATTATGCTTAGAAATTGCATAATACAATCCATATGTACAGCTTAACCCAAAACCCAATATATATCTGGTTGACATACCTTGTTTATAAAAGAAATCCGCATCAAATCCAGTAAACCATGTTGATTCATTTTCTGTCATTACTGCAATCTTTTCGGGCACATGGTATATTTTTAAACCTTTATCATAACAATCCAGTAAAAATTTATTTTCTTCTCCGGCTCCATTTCCTGTACCTGCGCCAAGTTTTACATCGAATATAAGTTTATTATCAATTATTGATGCCCTTTTAAAGGTTATTTGACAAGAACATACCCTCAACATTTCCAACCTTTTTGGTAGATAAATTTTAGGCTTTAATTTTGTAGGTTTATTATGTAAATCAAAAATAATAATATCTGCATCTGGTAAATCCTCATATGCTTTTAATATCTTCTGTTCACAATCATCATCAAATTTTTCATCATTATCTGCGATTAAACATATGTCCGCACAAGAATTATGAATTGCCATATTTCTGCTTTTAGACAATCCTCGCTCTGTACTATTTATCCATTTTACATATTTATTATTGTTGATATTGATTTGATTCATAGAATTTTCACTGCATTGATTTATGATTACTGTATTCGTTTTAATATTCGATCCTGAAATTATTGAATAATCTTCCTCGTTCATACAGCTTAATAAAATTTCTACTGAACGCATGACTTTCTTTAACTCCATTTCTTAAGTCCACTTTTAATGTAAAAAAACATGTAATAAATAGATTGTACAATAGATAATCTTTGCGATGTTCTATAGACATTCCATGTCCAATACGCACTTTTAAACTTATTGCTACTTACCGATTTTTTACCAACTCTGTAATATGCCAAACATTCACTTATACCATAACCGACAATGCCATATTTTTTTAAAACATTTAACCAACAAATAAAATCTTCATGTTTATCATTAGGCATATAAATTTCTTCAACTATATTTCTATCTATACAGGTGCTTAAGCAGCTTCCAGTACTATTTCCTTGTAATAATTTTTCATAATTCACTTGTATAGGTACGTTGATAATCTTTCCCAACGAATTATCTGAAACTATAAATATTCTATATGAATGATATGTAAAACTATAACCATTCTTTTTTCATAAAATTTATTTGTTTTTCTAATTTTTCCGGTAACCACATATCATCACTATCTAAAAAAGCTAAATACCTACCTACTGCATTTTTTATTGCTGTATTCCTGGCATTTGCAACACCTTTATTTTTAATTAAAGAACAAAGTCTAATACGCTGATCCTGTTCTTGATACTTTTTTATGATCTGTTCTGTCTTATCAGTTGAACAATCATTAACAATAATCAGTTCCCAATTTGTATATGTCTGTTTTAATACGCTTTGGATAGCTTCTTCTATATATTTTTCTGCGTTATAGGCAGGCATTATTATGGAAACTAAATCATCAATCATTTTCCCTGTACTCCTTCGGTACTGCTTTTTGTCAGCAAAACTTTGAATGTCTGCAGCATGATCATCAGGTCTGTTTTGACGCTGACGTCCTGTATATAAAGCAGGTCATAGATCAGCTTGTCGTAGGCACTGGTATTGTACTTGCCTGCTATCTGTGCCAGGCCTGTGATGCCAGGTTTGACGTTATGCCGGTAATCATATTCAGGTTTTTGGGCAATAAACTGCTTGACGAAGAACGGCCGTTCCGGTCTGGGCCCGACGATGCTCATTTCGCCTTGCAGCACATTGAACAGCTGCGGCAGCTCATCAAGTCTGGTAGCCCTCATAAATCTGCCGAATTTTGTGATCCTGGGGTCCCCTTCCGCAGCCAGTACTGGCCCGCATTTGGCTTCCGCATCCTGCTTCATGCTGCGGAATTTATGTACAAAAAATGTCTTACCGTATAGCCCCACGCGCTCCTGTGAATAAAGCACCGGCCCTTTACTGTCCAGTTTTATCATAACTGCTGTTATCAGCATGACTGGCGATAGTATAATCAAAGCAGTTACCGCTACGGCAATATCTAAGATCCGTTTCAGTACTCTCTGTTCTGCTGTCAGCAACATACGTGTTACACGCTGCATCGGTATGTCATCAACCAATAAAAAGCCTGTATTCTTGCATGCCAGTTCATACAGTGTCGGTACAAAAAATATTTGTTTCTTCGTGCTGCGTGCATAACGCAGTATTTTTTCTTTGTCTGCTATCGGCAGTTCCGCGCCAATAAAAACATAGTAGTTAGCGTCGATAAGCTGCTTCCAATTGGCCTGTTGACAGCTGTCACAAACAGACTGCATCGCCTGCTCCAGACCATAAGTTTTGGCAAGTTTATTCTGGATACGGGCTGCTTCTTCACCGGCTGCAAATAATACAGCCGTCTGCTTGGGAAAGTGCTTCCATTCCCACTGGTGACAGATATATTGCCAGATTGCCAGCAACACAAAAGAAAATACCGCTGAATAAACAAGTACAACACGTGAATAATCAAACTGACGAAAAAAAAAAGAAAGTCATGGCCATCGCTATGATGTAAATATTGGTTACCGCTACCAATAGATTAAGAAAAATATCTACCAGCTTTTTGCGGATCAGACTGAACAAGCCATAAACGTTGAACATAAAGAACATCATAATGACCAGGATCGGCAGAAATTCCAGATGGAAAGCTATCTTATCCGTTTGTTTATTACCAAGTTCCAGTACCATAGCGATGCTGGTAGCCAGATACAAACAAATTATGTCACCTATGATCAAAATTATCTTTCGCAGCAAAGAACTGTAGTATCTCACTGAATTTCCTCTATTCATAACCATCTTTAAATTTGTATTTTATAGAAAATCGAAAACTTTCTATTTTGAAATATTTTATTATTTTATTTTACAGTCAAATATATATTATATTATCACTTTTATTATAAAAAATCCACCGTTTATGTGTCCTATTCATCAAAACATCTTAAATTTAAAGCCAAGTATAGAAAACAAAAAGAGCAGTAACCTTAAAGGTTACTGCTCTTTTTACATTATTCGTATTTTATTTAAATTCTACTTTTAAATGCTGTCGTTCTACTAACCTTTGGAATTTATATTTCGGATAACCAACCATTAAAGCGCCTACTATTTTTTGCTTAGCCGGCACTTCTACCAAGTCAAGCAATGGTTTATATCCGGCTATACCACAGGTTTGAATAAATCCGGCAATAGTAGTTCCCATGCCGATAGTCGGTGCATAAAGCTCCGCATAAGCCCAAGACTGTTCTGCATTACTAACACCAGTTGTATTTAATCTACGGGCCAATGCAAAAATCACCATCGGTGCGTTGCGGGCAATAATATCCTGACCACGCTCGCGATAAGCTCTCAATACAGTAGTAAAATATCTGCTGTTAGAACTTCCTTCTGCAATTTCCTGTTCCATCCACTGTGCTGTAGCCTCAGCAATAGCTCTGATTTTTTCCTTATCACTGATTACTATATAATACATTCCCTGTGAATTACCTGCTGTTGGCGCATAACGGCATACTTCAAGCAGTTTACGTACATCTGACTCAGTTGGTGGCTGCGGTTTAAACATACGAACTGATCGACGCATACGCAAAAAATTATATGCAGTTTCAGCATCTAAAACAGGCATCGGCAGTGGTAATTGTTCTTCTAGCGGCACATATTTATTATCCATAGCAGCCGTTGGGCAAATAGCAACACAATGGCCGCAGCTCATGCAACCTCTATCAAAATTGCATTCAGGTCCAAGCTCTCCCATTGATAAAATACATGATGGACACGCCTCTACACAAATACCACATTTTATACATTTATCATAATCAACTTTCAGTAAGTCCATCTTCTTAGCACCTCAATCTTCGAAATGAATGAATTCCAATCCGCTGAAGTCAGTATAAAATTGTGCATTTTTAAAAGCTTTGGCACATAATTCTTTATCTTTATTAACAACACCGTCAGCATTGACGATTCCCAAATAAGCACAAGCAGACTGTGCTGCAAAAGTTTGAGCATGTTCCAATAATGCCTGCTTCTCAGAATCGGCAATAGTACCTTTATTGGGATAAACATCAGTAGCCACCAAAATAAAAATCAACTGCTCACCTTGCTTAGCCACTACATGTGGAATCTCACTTTTATTAGGTTGAGCAAATTCTATTTCAAAACCTTTTTCAGTAAGATGCTGCAGCAATACCTGCAATCCAAACTCATGAATTTCTTGAGTATTCATTAACTCAAATGCCATGAATCATTCTCCTTTGCTATATTATAGCTTTATTATATCATAAAAGCTATCTATCTCCAGCAATATTCTAAGTACTGTTATCCAACAAAATATTATCACCAACATTTAGATAACAAAATAAAAAGCCTGCTTTTTTAGCAGGCTCAATTTACTGGCTCCCCGAGTAGGACTCGAACCTACAACAACTCGGTTAACAGCCGAGTGCTCTACCGATTGAGCTATCGGGGAATAAGTCTTTCAACGAAGAATATTATATTACTCTACGATGTTATTGTCAATGTTTTTATTTAACGCGTCAGCTTGTAAATAAGCGCGTTACAAATAGCTGCAGCTACATTACTGCCACCCTTACGGCCACGAGCAACTATATAAGGAATACCAGTTTTCATAATGATTTCTTTAGATTCCACAACATTGACAAAACCAACGGGAACACCAATAACAAGCTCAGGCTTAATCCTGCCCTCTTTTACAAGTTCATCTAAGCGTACTAACGCCGTAGGAGCGTTACCAACAGCAATAATTACAGGCCCCTCTACTTCACAAGCTTTTTCCATACAAGCAGCAGCACGTGTAGAACCAGCTTCTTTCGCTCTTTCTGCCACATCAGCATCTGCCATAAAGCAAACCGCTTTGCCGCCAAGCTTATTTAAACCAGGTTTATTTATACCCACGCAAGCCATATTAGTATCAGTAACTATAGTAGCGCCCTTTTTCAGTGCTTCTAAAGCTTTCTCTACTACACCATTCGAAAAATGCAGCGTACGTGCATAATCAAAGTCAGCAGAGGTATGAATAACCCTTTTTACAATACTAACTTTCTCTGGATCAAGCTGGATCTCCCCCAATTCTTCAGCAATAATCTCCATACTGCGTTTTTCAATATCAGCCGGTAACACATTTTGTAATTCCATATTTTCTACCACCTTTCTTCAATTTATTTTTCAATTCCTACTCTTGCCGCTATACCATTATCAAAAGGATGCTTACGCTTACAAACCTCAGACACATAATCTGCTAAATCGAGTAAAGCTGAAGACGGGTTCCGTCCAGATAAAACAACCTCTAAACTCTGCGGCTTATTTTTCAGAAAATCAATTAATTGTCCTTCATCAAAAACACCTGTATTACAAGCACCTATAACTTCATCAAGAACCAATAATCGTACTTCTTCCTGTTCCAGTTTAGTCTTAATTCTAGCAAATAACCGCATATGCTCCCGCAGGACTTCCTGTTTCTCATCCGCAGTCATCTGAAAAGTAAATTTTTTAGTTTCTTTACCCCTTAAGACTTCAATATTTGAAAGCAATTCTAAAGATTTCAATTCTCCGGTAAGACGGCTTTTTAAAAATTGTACGAATAATACTTTATTGCCATGCCCCGCACAACGTATACTTAATCCTAGACAAGCAGTAGTTTTACCTTTTCCGTCCCCGCAATAGATATGAATTAACCCATGCTCCATCTTATACACCGGCTTCCAAAATCTCATAAATTTTTTTCATATCAATATTTTCACGTATACTATTTGCCAAAATATCATACTGCTGCTTTTTATAATCATTAAAATTAATAGTTTTAATATCGTCTGGCTTCATACCCTTTTTAGCAAGTAAAGCTTCCACCACAGATTTAGCAATACCTTCACCATCAAATACTCCATGCACATATGTACCATATACGTTCATAGTATCACTAACATTCTGAGATCCTTCTGGACTTATTTCACCTGCTTCGTGAATAGGTTTCATCAATGTCAACGATTTACCATCATCAAAATTAGTTATGCCGGAATGTATTTCATAACCATAAAAAGAGAGGCCGGTTAACGCGCTGAAAATACCTTTTACTTTGCCAAAATATCCATCTACCTGAATAGTGCGTTTTTTCTCAGCAAAAATGGTTTCAACATCCAAAAGACCTAATCCTGCAGTATCTCCGCCTTCTTCTACTCCATATGGATCCGAAAGATTCTTCCCCAACATTTGATAACCGCCGCAAATACCAAAAACCACTGTACCAGCATGAGCGCGTTTCATTATCTCTGCTTCCAATCCATTTTGACGCATCCATTTTAAATCACCAATAGTATTTTTTGTTCCCGGAATAACAATCATATCCGGATTTTTCAACTCTGAAACTGATTGCACATAACGCAGCGATACACCTGGTATAAGTTCAAAAACATTGAAATCAGTATAATTAGACATTCTTGGAATACGGATAACAGCAATATCTACTGCCTGTACTTCTGTATGTGTAGTTAACCGTTCTGATAAACTATCCTCATCTTCAATATCTACATGCAGCATCGGCAATACACCAACAACAGGCACCCCCGTTTTCTCTTCTATCATTTTCAAACCAGGACGCAGTATATCGACATCACCGCGAAATTTATTGACAATGATACCTTTAACCATCGCTCTTTCATCTTCCTCAAGCAACATTAAAGTTCCGTAAATAGAAGCAAAAACACCGCCTCTGTCTATATCGGCAACTAAAAGCACCGGTGCTTTTGCCATCTTTGCCATACCCATATTAACTATATCCTGTGATTTTAAATTGATTTCGGCTGGGCTCCCAGCACCTTCGATAACAATCACATCACTACTTTCGGATAATTGACCATATGCTTTCATAATATCAGGGATCAAATTTGTTTTAAATTTGAAATATTCTGCAGCTGTCATAGTTCCAATAGCTTCACCATTAACAATAACCTGTGAGCCTGAATCACTGGTTGGTTTCAGCAAAATAGGGTTCATCAAGGCACTTGGTTCAATGTTGGCCGCTTCTGCCTGCACAACCTGCGCTCTTCCCATTTCTGCACCATTGCGAGTAATAAATGAGTTCAATGCCATATTTTGAGATTTAAAAGGTGCTACTTTATAACCATCTTGATTAAAAACACGGCATAAACCAGCTGTCACCAAACTTTTACCGGCATTAGACATTGTTCCTTGTACCATTATAGCTTTAGCCACGCATATCACTCGCTCTCATTAAAAATGTCAGGATATCCTGATAATTATTTATTTTTACTGGTATAGCAGCAGTATTGATTTGTGCAGCAACTACAGGAACTGCATTTTTATTATGTTTGCCATTAATAGAACTTGTTACATGATCACCACAAATAACAATGCGTAAAGGTTCCTGTATATTATTTATAATTTTCTCTAAAAACTCTTCGTCAATAGCACTTATAAACTCAGCTTTGCTCTGATAATCATATCTGTGTGCTGCTTCATCTGCACCGTTAAAATGCGTTAAGACAAAATCATGTTCTTTCAACATATTTAAGGTCGCTGTTGCCTTGGCAGCAATATCAGTATCTATATCCGCTGTCACTCCAGCGATTTTAGGAGCCGTCAAATGCAATCCTTTTGCAATGCCTCTGACAATTTCTGCTTCGCAAATTGCTGCACCTTTCAACCCATGCAAAGCTTGAAATCCAGGCAACGTTTTACGTTCTGAAGGCCCCCAGGGATAAAGCATATAACGAATGTCATCATGGTTAAAACGTTCCAGCCTTTTCGCTGTTCCTTCAATAAAATGCTTTAACAGCAAAGACTGCTGTTTTAATTCTCCTAAAAGCAGGTCAACATTCTTTCCCATACTCTCGTGAGGCGGAGAAATAATACAATTGTCCAAAATCCTTCTGTCTTTATCTAAAATCAACAGATTACGATACATAGACAAATGCATAAATTCTATGCCCTGCCAAAACTCATCGCATGCTTTAGCTGCTTCTGCCATGCTTTCTGCCGAAAGTCCCTGACCATTAAAAGATACCAGTGTATTATCTTTGTCTATTGAAACCAGGTTACAGCGTAATACCATCTCATATTCCGAAATATCCCTACCATACGCCAACAATTCCAAATACGCTCTATTTGTTGGGAAATCCCGCTGCTGTACACCAAGCAAGCGCAAAATACAACTCAAACTTTCAGGAATGAAATCATTCTCACAAATGCTTACTTCACTGTATGTTCCCAGCTTAATAAGAGTATCGATATTTTTATGTTCAGCATATTGGAAAGGTGTCAATCCATTCAAAGCAGGAATATGATCATCACCTAAGCCATCAATAATTACCAATAATGAGCGCATTACGTCTAACTTCCTTTATCGCTTTAATTAAAGCCCGATTTGTATATCGTGTTTTTACTGCAATCCGATAATACGTTGGCCCCAAATTATGGTAATTATTACACTCTCTAATCAAAAAGCCATGCTTACGTAAAAGTTCTGCCAAATTTTCAGGTTTCTCCAATTTAAAAAATATATAATTGGCCTCAGAACCAAATGTTTTTGCTCCCAAGCCTTCCAATTGTGCAGTAAGATACTGCCGTTCAACACGAATCAACTCTTTGCTGGCCAGTAAGTAATTTTCTTCATCTAAAGCCGCAATACCAGCTGCTTGTGCCGGAATAGAAACATTCCAGTCCTGACCATTTTCATGCAGTCCTTTTATCAACGACACATCAGACGTCATGCAATAACCTAAACGTAAGCCTGGCATCGCATATGTTTTTGTAAATGCTTTCAATATAATAAGATTGTGATATTTATCTAGTTTCGAACATAGCGAATATGCTTTATCGCCATCCACAAAATCCATAAAGCATTCGTCTAATAGCAGCTTTGTACCTGTACGGCAGCATTTTTCCAATATCTCCAGCAATAAATCTTCATCTATTAATTTCCCAGTCGGATTATTAGGATTGCATATTACGACCAAGTCTACTCTGCTATTGATTTTTTTCAGCAGATCATATCCTGCAATAAAGTTTTTTTCTTCCTGCAATTCGTAATAAGTAAATTTACAATCAACTGTCCGCAAAGCTTTTTCATAATCAGCAAAAGTTGGAGCCAATAATACAGCACGGCCAGGCTTGACTGTTAAGGCAAGTTTAAATAAAACATCAGCAGCACCATTGCTTATGAAAAGATATTCTTTTTTTATATTCAAATATTTAGCTAATTTCTCTATTAGTTCCCTGCATAAAGGATCTGGATAATTAACGCAGTTTTTGATTGAATTCTTAATAGCCTCTTTTACAGATACAGGTAAACCTAATGGATTAACGTTTGCTGAATAATCAACAATATTTTTCCCTAAGCTGTTATTTTGCTCACTGTAAATATCTCCACCATGTACAGATTTATACATATTTTCCACCCTTTAGCTTTTAATAAAAAGCTCCAGTAAATAAATTAATGCAAAAACTAAAATACTTAAAACAGCTGTCATATACATCAAATTATTAGTCTGGACGATATCTTCCGGTTCAACTTGTCTGATATCATCACCAATAGTATCTTTAGGCACCCATTTTCCAAAATAAAAATGTCCGCCGCCTAACTGAATATGAAGAGCGCCAGCAGTTACTGATTCCGTCATTGCAGAATTAGGACTTAAATGATTGTAACGGTCACGTTTAAAAATCTTCCAGGCTTTTTTTGCATCCAAACTTAAAAGATAAGCTGCAACTATCATACATATTCCAGCAACACGCGCTGGAATATAATTAGCAAAATCATCTAATTTTGCCGCACAACGCCCAAAATATAAATATTTGTCATTTTTATAGCCAACCATGGAATCCATGGTATTTATTCCTTTATAAAGAAACGCAAGCGGAGCTCCGCCGATAAACATATACAGCATTGGAGCAATAATTCCATCTGCAGTATTTTCAGCAACAGTTTCAACTGCCCCTTTAGTCACTTCTGATTTTGTAAGTTCTTTAGTATCCCGTCCAACTATCCACGAAAGTTTCATTCTAGCATCTGTTAAATCATTATTTTTTAACGCAGTATAAACTTTCATACTTTCTTCACGTAAACAACGCGTTGCAAAAATTTGATAACACATAAAACTCTCTACAGCAAAAGCCAACCACGGATTGATTTTTTCTGCCAAAGCCAATACTAAAAATGGAACACAAAACGAAAAAGCAAGCACTAATATTACTAATACAGCGCCTCCTACCAATAAGCCACGCGAGCTTTTTCCAAAAATACTGCGTAGCAGCTTTTCTAAAAAGCTTATCAAATTTCCAATTAAACAAATCGGATGAGGCAGCCAACGCGGGTCGCCAATCAGCAGGTCTAAAATAAAGCCCACTATAATGGCAAATAAAAGCATCATAATCCAATTCCCCTTAAATAAATACTAACAGCTAAAACCATCAGTAGATCAATCCCGTTTTTTTGCAAATTCATCACAGGCACGAATAAAATTTCGTGCAAAATTTATATTTCCCCATAAGTGAATGTGTGGATAGCCAGCATACAGAACTTTATTAGCATGACTACAACTCCATTCAGAAATTCCTGAAGCTTTCAAGGCTAAAAAATCATGCCCATTATTATTACTGTCGGAATAATGAAACTCATGTCCATTTATTTTCTCACCGATTTTGCAAAAAACATTATCACTTTCAGCAGTCAATGTTATATACCCAAAGCGGTTAAGCTTTGCCGTCATAAAGGTTTCTCCGCTTATTGCACCTGTCCACTCATAAATCTCTCCCGAAGCTGCTTGAAAACGCTCCAAAAGATACATGAATCCACCGCATTCAGCAAAACAAGGCTTACCTATTTTTAGAGCAGTTTTAATGCTTGTACGCATTGATATATTCTCTGCCAGCTCTTTTGCATAAAGCTCAGGATAACCTCCTCCTAAAATTATTCCATCACATTCTGGCAATTCTTTATCAACAAGAGGACTAAACGTTATTAGTTCGGCACCAAACTCCTGCAATAAATCTAGAGCGTCCTGATAATAAAAACAAAAAGCTTTATCCTGTGCTATTGCTATTTTTACTTTAGCTACACTTGCAACAGGCTGTTCTTCATAAACAAGATCCTCAGCACTGTTTGCAATACCCAGCAATTCATCAAAATCAATAGTCTTAGCTGCCTGTTCTGCTAATCTGCTGATAATTTCCTGCAAATCACCAATTTCTTCTGCGGTTACCAATCCCAAATGTCTGCTTTCAAAATTGCAATCATCCATATGAGGCAAATAACCGACTAATTTAACACCTGTTTCCAACTCAATTACTTCTTTATAAAACTTATAGCTCATAGCAGTGACATTATTAAGTATTGCGCCTCGTACATTCGCGTCAGGTCTGAATTCTTTAAAACCTTTTATTAAAGCTGCCAAAGACAAAGCTGCACCTTTTCCATTGATGACTAAAATAACCGGCGTTTTAGTTACACGAGCTAAATCATAAGCACTGCACTGCTCTGTTTTACCCATACCATCATAAAATCCCATAGCGCCTTCAAGTACGGCTATATCACAATCACAAGCATTTTTTGCCAGCAAATACTTTGTTGTTTCCCTGCCTAACATAAATAAATCCAAATTACGTGACTTAGCACCAATTACGCGCGAATGAAACATTGGATCTATATAGTCGGGACCAGATTTAAAGGCGGCTACTTTGTACTCCTGATCAAGCAAAGCTTTCAGCAAGGCACATACTACAGTAGTTTTTCCACTGCCACTATTTGGGGCAGCAATCATGAAACGAGGCAAAAACATTTCAGACATTTTACTCACCCTTTTTCAACGCAGTCATTATATAAACAGGGTTTTGGGCCATCATCAAATTATATGCCCCTAGTTTTTTACCACGGGCGGCAAAAACATTAACAATCTCTAAATCATACTCTGAACGGGTTTTATAATATTCAACAACTTCTATTAGTGTTTCTAGTGTAATTGCATTGATAACAACCCGGCAGTCAGAATTCTTTGTATAAATAATATCAAGCATTTTGCATAAGTTACCACCGCTGCCGCCAATAAATACGCAGTCAGGAGCAGGCATATCAACAATTTGTTCCGAAGCTTCTCCGGCAACAATATCCAAATTATTAACAGCAAATAACGCTTTGTTTTTCTCAAGTAATTCCAATGCCAAAGGGTTGCGTTCAAATGCCCATACACGTCCAGCTTGAGCCTGCAATGCCAATTCTATCGAACAAGAACCTGTTCCCGCACCAATATCGTAAATATTATCTGTTACTTTTGGCATCAATTTGGAAATTGAAACAGACCTCACCTCTTGTTTCGTCATTGGAACTTTACTGCGAATAAAAAGATCATCATTTAAACCATGGACAGTGTATTTAAAGTCATTAACATGTTCATTCAAAATCATCATCACAGACAAAGAAGGAAACTCCAATTTACTGATTTCCGACGCCGTACCATAAGTGATTTTTTCTTCTGGATAAGAAAGGTTTTCACCAACATATACCTTTACATCTGCCATACCATGATCACAAAGTTTCAGGCATAGTTGATTAGGAGAATGCTCGCCTCCGGTAAGTGAAAATACTTTACTGTTTTGCGCTACTGCAGCAATTAGATTTTGATTTCTGCCATGCATACTGACAATTTTAGCATCATCCCAAGCTATATTTAATTGTTGAGAAAAATAGACCAAGCTGCTGATGCCACAATATCTGCGGCATTCACAATCAGCAAGCTTACCAGTAATCGTCTTGGCTAAACTGAAAAAGCCTACATCACCAGAGACTAACACTGCTACAACATCTTTTTCAGCATCAGCTTTTTGACATATTTCAGTAATTTCTGATGATTTTATGGTGTCAAAAAGACGCTTCCCTGCTCCAAAAGCAGCAAGCATCCTTTTATCGCCTATCAAAATATTACTTTCTTCAATAGCCTGGCGAGCCTGATTTGTTAAAAGCTCTGGATTACCTGGCCCAATGCCGACGATATTTACACGTAACATATTAAATCTCCTTTTATATTTTTTACTTACAACTACCATATCGGTCTTTAAGTAATTTTACTATCTCACTATAACCAGTTCCAAGCTCTTCGCCATTGCGGGCAATGACTATTAATTTAGCACCTGCTTTTGCAGCCGCCTGCGCCTTCTCCTCAAAACCGCCAACGCTGCCGGAATCTTTTGTAACTAAATATCTGCTGTTATACCTTTTCATCATCTCTATATTAAGCAATTCAGAAAAGGGCCCCTGCATACAAATGATATTAGCTGGCTTATAACCAAGCTCTAACGCTTTACTTAAAGAATCCAGCATAGGCAAAACTCTTAGCGCAATACGCTCTTTATAATCAGGAACAGAAGTAAACTCCTGCAATGTTTTACTGCCTGTAGTCAGAAAGATATTACCTTCCGTATGGCTCAATAACTCAACAGCTTCATTAAAATCTTGGACTATAATACAGTTTTTATGTTCTTCAGCAGCTGGTCTTACCAATCTCAAATATTCACAGCCAGTTTCTTTACAGGCCTTTTGTACTGTTGACGTAACTATCGTAGCATATGGATGAGTTGCATCAATCACACAATCCGGTTTATTTACTGTAATAAAATTCCGCATTGCAGCCAAATCCATACGCTCTACCATTACATGAAGATTAGTTTGTGCTTCAATCAGACTTGCACCATAATCAGTTGCCACAGAAACATAAAGGATTATATCAAGTTCAGCCATAAACTTAATCAGATTACGACTTTCACTGGTTCCGCCAATCAACCAAACTACCGGTTTCATTACAGTTTATAACCTCTAGGAGTTACTAATTTACCATTAATAACTTCTGTTTGCGAATTGCCGATGATAACAGTAGAAAACATATCTACTTCTTTATCACGTAATTCCTGTAAAGTAGTGATTTCATAATTTTCACCATCACGCCCAATGTTGCGTACAATGCCTGCAGGAACATCAGGACGTTGATTTTTCAGCATGATATCACAAGCTTTCTGTAGATAATCATGACGTTTAAAACTGGATGGATTGTATAAACAAATACAGAAATCTGCCTGTGAAGCACAATCTAAGCGCTTTTCAATTTTTTCCCATGGAGTAAGCAGATCGCTTAAAGAAATCAGGCAAAAATCACTGATAAGCGGAGCTCCTAAAACAGCAGCGCCTGAACAAGCAGCTGTAATACCAGGAACAACTTCAATTTCCAATTCTGGATGTTCTGCTGCTACTTGATACATAATCCCTGCCATGCCATAAACCCCGGCATCACCACTGGAAATCATCGCTACGGTTTTGCCTTTTAATGCTTCTTCTATAGCAAGCTTGCAACGATCTACCTCTTTACGCATACCAGTAGTAAAAAATTCCTTGCCTGTAAAATCATTTTTAATAAGATCGATATATACATGATAACCTGCAATAACATCACAACTTTCCAAAGCAGCTTTAGCTCTTTGGGTCATTTGTTCGATACCACCTGGTCCAAGACCGACAACATAAACTTTTTGCGTCATATTAATTCTCCTTCAAATATACATTCAAGATAATTTTTCAAAGTCAAGTACAATATCGGCTTCAGCAACAGCTAAGGTTACTCCATTCAAACTGCATTTTGATGAAATTATACTGCCGTTATTGGCCGCCAATACTGCTGAACGCTCGCAAACATTACTTACGCCTACAACTGATTTCACAAAATCAGAACTACTGAATTCACCTGCTGCATTTTGTAATTCTTCAGCAGTAAAAAAACTAATTTCCCAATTATATTTAGCTGCGAAATTCAACAGGCCAGCCTCATCTTTTTTTAAATCAACAGATGCCACACCAACGATAGTACGTAAGTCTATGCCAAGTTCTTTCAGTTTCGGTAAAACTAAAGTTTCTATACTTTCTAACGTTGTTCCGCGACGACAGCCGATTCCCAAATAAATATTTCTGGGCCAAAGCTGAACCGTTAAATCAAAAGGATTCACATTTCTATTTTTTGTAATAGCCAAACCTGTAACCCCTTTGTCTTTAAGAACAATCTGGCGTGGTAAGGCACTAATAATTGGATAATCGGTAAAAAGTCCAACTTCCTGTCCATCTACTAACGCAGCGGCAAAATCTTTCGCTGCTTTCATGCTGTTAATAATCATATTATTGCGTGCCGCCCACTCGTCTACAGCAAAAAGCTTATTCACATCTGTAGCTGTAGTAACTACGGGAGTAGCTTTTATTACTTTCGCTAAGACTTTTGCAAATCCATTAGCACCGCCAATATGACCTGATAATAATGGTATAACGAAGTTTCCGCCTTCGTCTACAGACAATACAGCAGGATCAACTAATTTATTCTTTATATATGGAGCTATCGTCCTCACTGCAATTCCTACCGCTCCAACAAATACAATCAGCTGGCACTCCTTAAACGCATACTCACAAGCTTTATTATGATCGTCCATCGCTTCCAAAAATATTTTTTCTTCAGCAAATTTTGGCATAGTTAAACATCGCACTTCAAAATCAAACTTTTGCAGTGCTTCACCAATATTTATACTTAGCATTGCTCCACGTCTGGTAAAGGAGTATACTACAGCCTTCATTTTATTTTACCTCTGGCTTTAAATCCAATTTGCTGGGATCAGCAGCACGATATCCATGTGCAAAAGTAGGATTATAGAGTTCGCTGCGGTCATAAATATTGCCTAAAAAGTTTCCTACTGTAATCAAAGCTGTTTTAGTAATATTATGTTCTTTCGCAGTTTCTGCCAAAGTTCCTACTGTGCAACGGCATACTTTCTCATCAGGCCATGAGGCTTTATAAACAATAGCAGCCGGAGTATCAGCAGTGTAGCCGCCTGCAATCAATTCCTTCTGCAATTTTTCTAACATACCGCTGGAAAGAAAAATAACCATTGTTGCTTTATGAGCTGCATAATCAGCGATTTTTTGCTTATTAGGTACCGGTGTACGTCCTTCCATACGGGTAATAATAACAGATTGACTAACATTAGGCAAAGTATACTCTGCATCTAAACAGGCAGCCGCCGCACAGAAAGAACTTACACCCGGAACAATTTCAAAATCAAGATTATAACTGCGCAAAAGATCTATCTGTTCACGATGAGCACCATAAACACTTGGGTCACCAGTATGCAAACGCACAACCAATTTACCGGCCTGTGCTGCCGGAACCATAGCTGCAATGACCTCTTCCAAAGTCATTTTAGCACTGTCCATAATAATGCATTCCGGTTTTGCATAGTTCAAAAGCTCCGGATTAACCAATGAACCGGCATAAATAATAAGATCAGCCTTTTCCAAAAGTTCTTTACCTTTAACAGTAATTAAATCAGCGGCACCAGGCCCTGCACCAATAAAATAAATCATTATTTGTCAAACTCCTTTTCTTTAACCAAGATTACAGAAAAATAGCTGCTGTTAGGATCAATCTCATTAAGATCACGGTACACTTTTTCTCCCGGTAAACCACAGCGTTCAACCATGGCTGCATTCTTAATCAACCCGCGTTCTTTTAATTCGTCACGTACTCTGGCAATTTCACTGGCAGATTTCATTAATACCTTATTACCAGGTCCATCAAGAAATTTAGATGCTTCTTTATAACTGCCAGGCAGCACAATAAGCGGTTCTGCCCTTTCACATAAAGACACATTCAGCTTTGCCGCGACAGCACAAATAGAAGTTACACCTGCAACCAATTCGGCATCATAGCCAGCTTTTAAAACAAGCTTATGCACATAAATGCAGGTTGCGTATACTGTAGGACAACCAAGAGTAATGAAAACAACATTTTTGCCTTCATCAAGCAATTTTATTACAGCATCGGCGCCCTCCTGATGAGCTTTATCCATTACTGCCATATCTTTTGTCATCGGCATATAAATAATAAGCTGTTCTTTTTTATCAAGATCAACTACCTGATTGACAATATTTTTAGCAGTCATGACATCGGTATCACCTTTAGGCAAAGCAACAACGTCACATTCTTTGAGCAGACGCACTGCTTTTAAAGTCAATAATTCCGGGTCCCCCGGTCCGATACCTACACTGTACAATTTACCTCTCATGTTTTTCATCCTTCCTGTTTGTCCTTTAAATGTAATTTAATTAGTTCGTCAGCAGCTGCTGTTTTTCCTAAAATACCATATACGTTAGAAAACATCAGTGCTGCCGTTTTTATTTTACCATGCACGCGATGCTGCATGTAAAAATCAATACGTTCAGTAACACCACTTATTACTTCTTCAAAAATACCTTCACGCTGCAAAATCTTCACTACTTCATCTGTAGTCGGACAATCGATAATTTCTTTACCAACTTCCACTTTAGCACCGGTAAGCAGTGCCAAAAGAGCCATTAACTCTGTGCGGCAATCAGCATATTTTGAATGGGTATTCATCACACCTTGCCCTAGTTTTACCAGCTTTCCTGAATGGCCTATTAACAGCAAGGTCTCAAAACCCTTATAAACCGCATAATCTAAAAGTTCCCCAACAAAATTACTGCAGGTCACGGCATCATCAATATTAAGTCCCAGTACATCACGAGTAAAGTCTTCTCCATAATTGCCAAAAAACACCAGCAAATTTTTATTTCCAGACGCTGCCTGTGTATCAATTTCCACATACATTGTTTCTATCAAAGCTTTTTCACTCATTGGTTCAACAATTCCACTGGTTCCTAAAATAGAAATGCCACCTAAAATACCTAAACGTGGATTGAAAGTTTTCTTGGCAATTTCAACGCCTTCAGGAGCTGAAATAGTAACTTTTAACCCTTGTTCATATCCTGCAGACTTCATTACTTTTTCAAGTTCGTAAACAATCATTTTCCGAGGTGTCGGATTAATGGCAGGTCCATCAACATTACAGGCCAATCCTGGTTTAGTTACATAGCCAATGCCAATACCGCCTAATAAATTTATCCCCTTTTCTGCTGTTTTTTCTACAGTAGCATAAATCAATATCCCATTCGTATCATCAGGATCATCGCCACTGTCCTTACGAATAGCGCATGTTACGCTCATTTCAGTAATAACAGCATCTTCTGGTTCCAAATTAAGTATAATACCTTTTGGGGTATCTATCTGAACAAAATCAACACGTTTACCTGTCAGAAGCATCATTGCAGCAGCCTTGGAGGCTGCAGTCGCACAACTTCCAGTTGTATAACCACAACGCAAACGTTTCCCTTGAGAAATCTGATATTCTTCCATGCGTCAACCTCTTCCTGAACAAACATCTTACTAAAGACATTCTGCCACCTAGTATTTTTTACTAATAATTAGAAAAGACTCCTGCCGTTTCCGACAGAAGTCACAAAGATACAAGCGCATACTTATCCTTAAAAGACACAGCTCTCTTGCCATCTCCATCACTCGTGGATACAGCTTTCACACATAGGCAGGCACCTGACTTAAACGCCTCAGCGTTATTACAGTGGCGGGACCGTGTCGGATTTACACCGATCTTGCCATTTACGCCCTCACGGGCACCTAATAATATCAAATTACCGTATCATTATAGCATAAAATTCAGAAAAAACCAATGGAGATTCTTATTAAGTTTTAAATTGATCTTAGCCTAAAAGTAATAGGAACATATGTATAGCAACGTATTTTTTGTCCAACACCATTTTTAGCACCGCTAAAACGCCAGCCATAGCATGCATCAACAGCAGCAGCATCTAAAGCAGCATTACCAGAAGATTCTGCGACAATGACAGATTCAACTTCACCATCGTAGCCTACCAAAATGCGCACTGTCGTCGTTCCTTCAATGCTGGCACTTCTGGCGCTGCTTGGATAGCTAGGTTGACGACTTTTTAACAAACGCGGAGGAATAGCAGGGTTTGCCGAAGGATCACCGCCAGCATAGCCGCCACCCTCTCCAGTACCCATTCCAGAACCTGTTCCGTCACCTATACCAGTACCCACTCCAGCACCATGTCCGCCGCCTGTTCCAGTTCCACTGCCAGAACCACTGCCGCTTCCATATCCACTTCCTTGGCCAGTACCATAACCACCACCACTGCCAGTATTTTCTTTCACATCAGCACCGGCAATATTTTACTTTGGGTCTGTAATTCCTCAGATACATTTTCATTGACTTGATTATTCTGCTGTTGTTGATACACTTGCTCCTGACGATTAGTTTTTTCAATTATATCGTCAGTATTTATTTGGCCGGATTTTTTTATCTGCTGTTGTGGCTGCGAAGCACTATGCTGTTTATTTTGCAAGGCATTCGTTTTCGCTGCTGCCAAATCTGCTTCTGTAGCATCGGCTGGCTTCATACCGCTGCCGCCGCCTCCTCCGCCTCCTCCGCCACCGCCAAAAACTGCTATTTCGACGATCTTATCATCAACATTATTAGCAGTGAATAGACCGGCAAACGCCAAAACAAGAAATACAAATAAATGAAATCCTAATGAGCCAATAAAACCTATTTGGAACCTCTTTTTAGAGTCATCCATCATTCACCAGCTCCTACATCCGTTGCTAAACCAAACCTTTGAACTCCTGCACCTTTTAATCTATCCAGCAAAGTTATGACTTTACCATAATCTGCATCTTTGTCTGCCCTAATAACGATTGAAAAACGCGGATTGTTTTTCTGTTCCATTTTTGCCTGCATAGTTAAACTGGCAATGTCAGTCTGTTTATCACCAAGCCAAATGCTACCGTCCTTTTTTACAGAAACGGCAAAGGTTGTCTGAGTGTCAACTGCCGAAAATTCCGCTTTAGGCAACTTTATAGGAATTGTTTTTAAATCAACCATATACATCGTACTAAGCATAAAAAACACCAGCAGAAAAAACATAATATCGATCATTGGTATTATCATTAGCTCAGGTTGTTTAAGGCTTCTGCTATCACGCAGTTTCATTAGATGTCACCTCTGCTTTCAGCCTCCAGCAAAGCCGAAAAGCATTGTTCCATATTAGTTATGGAAGTATCCAGACGCTGTGCAAAATAAGAATGCACACATAATGCTAAAATGGCCACACATAAACCGCTGGCAGTTGCAATTAAGGCTTCACCAATGCCACCCGTAATTGCCATTGGTTGTCCTTCCTGCAGATTAAAAATACTGAAAGAACCAATCATACCAATAATAGTACCTAATAATCCAAGTAAAGGAGACATTGTAACGATAACACCAAGATAATGCAGGCGGTTACGCAATTTAGCTATAACAAGCCCAGCTTGAGATTCCATATAGGCAGAGTGCCTTGTACAGTCGCCAGACAAAACCATAGTCTCACGAATAATACGTGCGCACTCACCAGCAGACGCTGACGCCAATTGTTCAGCACCTACTAAATCACCTTTACTGATTAAAGTACAAAATTCCTGCGTAAATAACGAACCAGAATCAGCAGTTTTATAATACAAATACCGCTCTATAGCTATAGTAACAACTATTATTGAACACAATAACAGTGGCCACATTACCAGCCCGCCTTTATGAAAATACTCAACAGCTTCCTTAATTGATTCCATCAAAAATGCCTCCTAAAATTTTTATATTATTAATAATACCAAATTTGATTGAGTTTGCCAATGCTAACTTACTAAACGAATTAAAATTTTACATTTTATTAAAAATAAAAACCTTTCCGCAAAACAGAAAGGTTATACCTACTTCATACTACCTGTTCCTGTCACTCGCTGGATTACAGTAGAAAGATCTAGGCAGTTCTTCTGACTCTGCTTCATTGCTTACCCCGCCTTCCCAGTTTCCCAGTGGCAATCATTGAGGTTTGCTCGACATTACAGCGGCGTGACCGTATTGGCTTCCAACCAATTTTTCTATTAAGTATTCACACCTAGATTTCCGCTTATTAAGTTTTATTACTGATTGGAATTATATCACGTTAGATTAACATTTGCAATAAAAACTATAATATATTCAACACTAAATATTTAAAAAACATCACTCTATTCCTCTTTTTTCATTTTCAGCAAATGACAGGCATAACTAAAAAATATGAGAAAATATATCGCCATAATAACCGGCCAATGCCATTCTACAGGCATTTTATTTGCCGCTGCTCTTAATGCACTACTAGCAGGAGTCAACGGTAAAATACTTAAAAACCACTTTATTATTTCTGGAAAACTGTCAGCTTTGAAAAATGTCCCACATAAAAAAGACATCGGCACTAAAACATACGTGCTAAAACTACTCATCTCTTCATGGCTGTCAATAGTCATTGCCGCCACTACTGCCAGTGCTGCAAACACAAAACAGTTAAGGACCAGCACTGGAACAAACCAGCCGCCCAAATATAAATGTACCCCTAATAATTCCGCAATAAGCACTATAATTACAGAAGAAATCAGTCCACGCACTGTACCTGATAAAACCTTACCAAAAACGAATGCAGCTCCTGAAATTGGCGAAATCAAATATGTTTCCAGAGTATGATGATAAATACGTGACATATTAAGAGGCGCAGCAATAGTATTAAAAGAAATATTCATCGAATTAAGCGCGATCATACCTGGAATGAGAAAACTCAAATAACTCCCACCATCAACAGAAACATTTCTCCCCAACCCGATCCCAAATGCGAAAATATACAAAAAAGGCGTAATCATGCGCGAACATAAGAATTTAAAAAATATTTTCTTAAAAACCACCCAATCACGCCAAAAAACGGTATAGACGTCATAGCAAAAATTACTAATCATTTACTCGCCTCCCCGTTAATTCAATAAAAACATCTTCTAAATTTGCTTCGCGCACAGTTGCATTAGAGTCTAATCCTGCCACATAAGATGCAGCCTGCTCACGATTATCAAAAAAATTATTAATCATGCCGTCTGCTTCCATATGTTCAACAACAACCCTGCCAACTTTTTCTTTCAGCTTCTGCGGTGTATCAACAGCTATAATACGACCTCTATTCATAATTGCAACACGCCTGCATAACTGATCTGCTTCTTCTATATAATGAGTAGTTAAAAGCACTGTCATTCCAGCTTCATTCATTTTACGGATCAAATCCCACATCTTACGCCGTACTTGTGGGTCTAATCCAACAGTTGGTTCATCTAAAAATAACATTTTAGGTTTATGCAAAAGTGCCATGCCAATCATCAAGCGCCGCTTCATTCCTCCTGAGTACCTTCTGGATTTGTCATCAGCCCTATCTGTAAGTTCCACAAATTCTAAAATTTCATTGATTCGCTGTTCCATAGCAGCTTTATTCTTCAAATGATGCAGCCTTGCCTGCAAAACTAAGTTTTCCCTTCCCGTAAGATCCTGATCCAAACTCATATGCTGCGGTACAACGCCAATTAGTTCCTTAATTCTCTCGCTGTCTTTTTCAATATCGTATCCGCATATTTTTACAGAACCGGATTTTTTCTTGGAAAGTAAGGTTAATATCCTGACTGTAGTAGTCTTCCCAGCTCCATTAGGTCCTAAAAGGCCAAATATCTCACCACTTTTAATTTCCAAATCTATTCCTGCTACTGCAATACGCTCGCCAAAACGTTTAGTTAAATTTTCTATTTTAATCATCAAATCACCTATTTGTCATCAGTCTGTTTCTGAGCATTATATAGATTATAATACAGACCACCCCCTGACATCAAGGTAGAATGTGTTCCAATTTCTGCAACTTCACCATTATTCAAAACGATTATTTTATCTGCATTTTTTATTGTCGACATTCGATGAGCAATAATAAGAGTTGTTCTATTCTCCGCCAACTTGTCCAACGACTCCTGTATTAATTTTTCTGTATAATTGTCCAAAGAAGAAGTCGCTTCGTCTAGAATTACAATAGGCGGATTTTTCAAAAATACTCTGGCAATAGCAAGACGCTGTTTTTGTCCCCCGGATAGTTTCACGCCACGTTCACCAATTTCAGTAGCATACTTATTGGGGAGCTCCTCAATAAATTTGTCAGCCGCGGCCAGCCTGGCAGCGTTTTCTACTTCACTTTGCTCAGCTTCAGGTTTTGCATATGCAATATTATGCGTCACAGAATCTGAAAATAAAAAAACATCCTGCTGCACTATTCCTATATTACGACGCAGTTCCTGTTGTTTATACTGACGTATATCGATTCCATCAACTAAAATCCTGCCGCTAAGCGGATCATAAAATCTTAATAATAGGCTTGCAATCGTTGTCTTACCCGCACCTGTTTCTCCAACAAATGCTACAGTCTGGCCCGGAGCTATTTTTAAATTAAATCCTTTAATTACCTTTTTCTGATCAGAATAACCAAATACTAAATTATCAAATTCTATTTCTCCACGTATTTTTTTACAAACAACCGTATCTTTCTGATTGATAATTTCAGGTTTCATTTCCATAATTTCATAAAATCTCTAGAATCCAGCCATTCCACGTTGGTACATTTCAGTAAAAACCGTTAGACGTAAAAGCGGTTTCATAAATAAATTGACATATAACAAAAAAGCAACAAAATCACTCAACGACAGCTTATCCTTGGCTATTAACAACCCTCCACAAGCCAAAATAAGTAAGTTGGTAATATTTGTAAAAAAATTTACGCTGCCAGAAAAATAAGCCAAAATTTTATAAGATCTTCGTCTTGTTTCCAAAAAATCCAAACTTTTTTCCATAAATCTCGCCAGTTCATATTCCTCTTGAGCAAACGCTTTTACTAACCGTATTCCACCTAAACTTTCTTCCGCCCTGGCTGTTATTTCACCGCTTTTTACCCTATTCTCTCTAAAAGCTGCTTTCATTTTTTTATTTACATACACAGTATGCAGCGTTTTAGCAATTAATAAAACAGCAATCAAAATCCCCAAGTAAACATTCATCCAAAAAAGGATGCCAATTGTACCAATCATAGTAATACAGCAAACAATGATGTCATTGGGTCCTCTGAATGACAATTCTCCTATTTCAGCTATATCACTGGTCAATCTTGACAACAGCTGCCCCGTCTTGGCATTGTCAAAATACTTAAACGACATTTGCTGCAAATGCTCAAACAAATCGCGGCGCATATCATTCTCTATCTTTGCACTCATCAAATGTCCATAGTAATTAACAAGATAGAGCAAACCGTAATTGCCCAAATATAAAATAAACAGTATACCTGTATCATGTAATAATCTATCAGTGTTTTTTTGTGGTAAGACTTCATTCAATATTTGCCGCACCAACATAGGAAAGACCAAATCCAGTAATGCAGCAACAAGGGAACCAATTACCACACCATAAAGTATGCTCTTGTACGGTTTATAATAATGTAAAAAATTATGAATCATGAAATACCCCTTTGTTTTCAACGCTGCCAGATATGCAGTCTATAGGCCCCAATGATCTTACCTTCAGGAGTTACAGCAGGAGCCTCTATTCCAGCTATTTTTTTTCCATTACTACTTATTGCAACTGCTTGTAATGGTCCTTCAGTATGAAAGAAATTCAATTCTGTCCCATCGTTTAAATCAAGCACTACCGCTCCATGAGCAGCGTAATTATGAGTTCTAACATTGCGTCCAACAGCACACGCCGCCATATTATTAGAAAAATCTATCTGCTCCATTGTCCCCAAGGCTCTATATTTATATTTAAATGTTCCATCATAATTAAATACGAACATACTATTATTACTTGGATGTTCAACCGGAGTCGGTAACTGCCAGTTTTCTCTATTAAATGTATTGATCGTTGTAAAAATAACGCCAGCCTCTGCAGCAAACCCATCTCGACCAGATGCATTAATCCAAACATTATCTATTTGAGCAGGTTTAGATAACTCACGCTGCCATAAAGCTTTTCCAGCAGCATCAAAAAGCATTCCTCGTCCGTCACTGCAGGCTGCAGCCAAAAACTCTCCATCTTCAGAAAAATTAGGGCTGCCACGCATAACAGTGTTCTCGAACGGAGCAACAGGCGGTACTTCAATAGAATTAATCAGTTGACCTGTTTTTTTATCTATCAAATACATTGTATCACGGTATTTCATATCAGGTCTGATTTCATAAGCAGAAGTTGATAATACGACTTTATCGTTATTATCATTAACATCACACCAATTGATCCAACTATCAATATTTTCACTCTCTGGGAATTGCCAAAGCTGCTCACCGTTTTTATTAAAAGCAACAGCTTTACCATTATAGCCGCGCCCTCCATCTTTCGCTGTAACAAATCGATAAGCATTTGCGTAAACATTATCATCTTTATCAATACAAATATGTACGATGCTTGGATAAGAACGTTTGTCAGGTTCAACGCCAACAACCTTTTCAGCAGCAAATTTCCACAATATATCACCGCCATCAAGATCGATTGCATATAAGTTACCAGCCGGACTTTTTGCTCACCTACAAAAGTAATTTTTTCATCATGAGATACACACAGTGATACCAGTTTGCCAATCCCCAAAGAACGTTTCCATATCTGCTTGCCACTATTATCAAATAAAAATAATTCACCTCTATCGGTTCCAACTAACCATGCATTTTTAGAAACAATATATTCAATTAACCCTTTAGTAAAACCCATTCGATCATAATTTTCACTTGGAATATCACCTAAAAAAACACTTACTCCATCGCCCTTGTCTGTAGAAGAAAAAGCTTGCCATGGTGTTCGGTTGCCTGTTATCCAAAACATCAGACACCAGGAAATTATTAAAATGACAATTGCAATAATACTTTTTATTTTGCTCATAAATATAATTTCGTCCAATCATACACTATTCTTAAATTACCAAAATACAGACCTTGTTCAGAAAGTAAATATACGATTTTACTAAAAGTTATACCAATAGTAAAAATAATCAGTAAGCAACAGACAAATTTTTCTTTGGTGTGCCAAAACTCATCTTTCCGCGCTGTAGCCAGAAAGAACCCTCTGCTGACAACAGAAAGTGCCAAAGTCTGAGCTCTTCTAAGACAGCGTGCCAATAATGGTTTGGCAATATAAGGTAAATGCCTGATAATACTTTTGCGGCCAACTCTTGTATCAGAACGTAAACGTAAAGCGATAATAACCTCCCCTGCTTCAGCAGCCAGCACTGGCAAAAATCGTATCGCCGTCACAAGCATAAACGCTATCTGCGGAGATAGTCTCCAGGTGATAAGAGCTTTCAGCAATTGACGTGGATCGGAAGTCCAACAGACAAATAACCCTAAGGACAACATCATAGCTGACCTTAACCCCTGTACAGCTCCGTAAATAACCCCTTCGCGGTAAATATACAAACCGCCTGTTATTTGTCCTAAAACAGGCATAGTTGGTTCAATTATAACAAATAAAGGAGTCCTTGGTGTTTGCGCAAAAAACAGCGCCTGGCTAAACATAGACCCCCATAAACCCAGTAATAATAAAATTGCTAAAACCTGCCACTTATAAATAGATGTACGAGCTGACAAATGCAGTAATAACGTCGCAGTAAAAAGTAAAAACAATGTTCTGGGGTTATCAACAACTATAGCCAGTACCGCAACTAAAAACAAAATAAGCAATTTAGTTCTTCCATCCAATTTCCGTGCCCATACTGCAGCATCACAACCTTCCCATAACTGCCGTACTGACATAACGTCCAACCCCCTCTACTGTAATACATTTGGGTAATAACAACGCCTCGGAAACTTCTAATAATGGCGGAACAGTTAAACCGCCGGCTGACAGTATCCATCTATCAGATAGAATAACTTCCGGCGCTCCATTTGCAATAAGTTTACCGTTTGCCATAATAATCACTCTATCTGCAATTTCTGATGCCAACTCTATATCATGCGTACAAAAAAGAACGCAGCCGCCCATTTGAGAAAAATATGCTATGAGTTTTTTTATTTCTTCAAGACTTTGTTGATCTTGACCCGTTGTTGGTTCATCCAAAAGCAGTAGTTTGGGATTTCTTGCCAGCAAGGCTCCCAAAACTACCCTTAAACGCTGCCCTTTACTTAATGCGAGCGGAAAATCATTCGTATTATTTTCCAGTTTTAGTTTTTCAAGAAGCTCCCATACAACCTCTTTCCTAACTTTTTTATTTTTCCATGTTAATTCTTCCCAAACACTGTCAGCCAACAACATTAAGTCAGGTTCCTGACGTAAATATCCTATTTCATATGCTCGTTCTCCAACCGTTCCACCCAACAAATCCAGTTCGCCTGACGACAGTTCTGCTAATCCACCCAACAAATTGATCAATGTGCTTTTTCCTGCACCGTTAAACCCCATCAGCGCTACAGTTTCACCTTTATAAAGCTCAAAATCTATACCTTGCAACGTATCGCTTGTAGAACCAGGATAACGATACCTTATGGCCTTGCCAGTTACGATTGCTTCACTACAAGCTTTTTTTGATCTTACGGTCAGTGCTGTTTTTTCTATTTTACATTCGCTTTTGATCAAATCAACAACTTTACTCGTTTCGTCTATCAGTTTAGACAAATTCAGAAACCGGCACAATTTAACTTTTTGCGGCTCTCTCAAACCATATTTCTCTGCAGAACCAATTTTTTGCCAGGCTAGTTCTATTGGACCATCATAAATAACTTCACCTTCAAACATCACTGCCAGACGCGGAAAATATTTTGCAAGTTCATTGACACGATGTTCAACTACAATGATAGTTATACCGTCTATACGATTTAAAGATACTAATAATTGCAAAAAATCCTCAACACCCTGTGGATTCATCTGACTTACCGGTTCGTCTAAAACCAAAAGCTTAGGTTTCGTGATGAGTACTGAAGCCAGAGCCATCGCTGCCTTTGTCCTCCTGATAAAGTATGAATACTATTTTGTTCAAAACCGGCAAGTCCAACTCGCTCTAATACTTTTTGTACTTCAACTGAAATTATATTCTCATCAAGCCCCTGATTTTCAAGCGCAAAACCTACTTCGTCAGAAACAGTCATCGCAAAAAGCTGATCATCCGGCGATTGATAAACAGTACCAACCAATATTCCAATATCTTCAGGCGTCATCTCCGCTGTATCTTTATTATTCAGATAAATTTTCCCATCAAGTTCACCGGCGCCGGCAGTATTTAAAAGACCGCTGACAGCTTTAATGAGCGTAGACTTGCCGCAACCGCTGCAACCGGCCAAAAGCAGCATTTCGCCTTCTGTTACATGCAGAGACAAATGTTTTAATGTAGGAATTTTGCGTGTTTTATATCGGTATGAAACGTCACTTATTCTCAGCATATCATTCTCCCATAACCTGCTGCAATTTTATTCCAACCTTATAGCCAAGCCACGAACCAATACTGCTGTAGAGTAAACCGTTAATAAGCATATAAAGACCGATATACCAATCAGCATAATATAGTCTGTAAAAAAACATCATTTGTTCTAAATTAATCATCGTTATAAATGCATCCGCAGTACCAATCAATATAGCAACTATAAAAACATATCCCGAGGTCAATTCTTGTTTTCTATAAAATCCACTGATATACAAAATGCTTTCCAACACAACTATATATACCATATAACTTAGTATACCAAGAGGAGTAAAGCGGCCAAACATAAGTCCTGCTAACATCCACTTCAATAAAAACATGAGTGCCACTATACCCGGCTTTCTGTAAATAACCAGTAAAGACATAACTAAAAGGTATAACAAAACCCCGTTCAATACTCCTGTAAGCAATCCGGAAAAAGGCCCTAAAAACACATGCAGCAAATCACCAAATAAAGTCGTCGGCACAACAATGCTGCCAAAAGCCACAGCCGCAAACAACGCAATAGTAATAGCGCCTTTAGCGCCAATATCAAAAATACATTTTTTTAATTGACCAATTGTTAAACAGACTAAAATAAAACAACCAAATGAAAAAGCTACAGCAAATAAACCCATACTACGTTTTTTAGCAATAGTTATGGGTACCTCCTGTATTTTTTCCTGCCCATTACCGAATACAGTCACACGTAAATTATATTCACCTTCCACAACTCTGAAATAATCTACATATAAGGGTATAATAAAAGCCTGACTTTTCTTGCCGTCTAATGATATCATCGCCGTAGACGCATCTTCTATTCCTGATTTCCCAGACCACCCATGCTCAGTTTCATTATCACTCTGACTGGCAGTACATAATCCAGCAGCTAGCTTGCCAGTAGCTTTATCTATCAACTCAGCTCTAAATTTCAAGATTCTTGTATCCTGCTGCGGATTACGCATCTCTAACAGCAGATGTGCTGCCGGATGATTAAAAACAGCCGCCCAATTAGTAGCACCATCCCCAGTCATTCTATTACGAAAAGATTCTAAGGCAGTGTCTTTAATATAAACAGTTCTCTCTTGGATACGATCATCTTTATTTCCCAAATTATCTACAGGCAAAGTAACAGATTGGATATACCAGTTAAATTTGGAACTGTCCAACTGTTTTTCTTGTAGGTTTATAGCATCTGCGTTTTTTTCTCCAAATTCATGAGTAAAGGTAATATTATTATTCTTTTGCCAACTCTTGCTGCTAACTTTAACAACAATGTCATGTTTTCCTTCGGTAAGTTTTTCATTAGCCCTTAAATAAAGTAAATCAAAATTCTGTCCATAATTAGCTGGTAAAGTCCAACTTCTTTAATAATCAGCCCTTTACCTGTTTTCACTTCCTGCCAGTCATCGTCTTCATTAAAAGTCAAACCTTCCGGCAATAGAATTTCTACATTGACATCCTGAGGTTCAGGTGCATCATAGCTTTCAATATTTATATAGAATGGATTAGTTGCACTCCCAACAGTTTTATAAATATTTTTATGTTCCAAACTATAAGGATAAACGGTTTCTAAATTTATACCTTCTGCAAACGCAGTCTGCGAAAGCATAAAAACAGCTATCACAATCCAACAAAAATTCCTTTTTAGCATACATATCCCTTGCAGCAAATAAGTTCCAGCAATTCTCTATCGCGCTGGTATCTGCTGCTGTCCTCTTTTGTACTTATTTCAATTATCTCATTTGTGTTGTGGCTACGAATAACTCTGACCGGAGCATGATAAGCTTTACTCAAAACAGTCTCCGTAAATACATCGTCAGGCTTTCCGTCAGCAATAACAGTACCGTCTCCCAATAAAATTATTCTACTGCAGTATTTAGCAGCCAAATTCAATTCATGAACTACCATTAAGATAGTTTTTCCCATTTCAGTTAATGATTTACTAAAGCGAAAAATCTCTTCCTGATAGACCATATCTAATCCTGTTGTAGGTTCATCTAAAATAAAATCGGCGTTTGCTGCGCCAAAACCTTAGCCAGCAAAATCCGCTGTTTTTGCCCGCCGGAGACTTCATTTACTGGCCTCTCTGCTAATTCTCTAGTACCGGTATATTCCATACATTTTAGCGCTAATTCTTCATCGGCGATACTTTCGCCTTTCCACCACTTCATATAAGGATAACGTCCTGCAAGCACTATATCTTTACCAGTATAGCCAAACCCAACTTCTACACTTTGCTGCAAGTAAGCAACCTCACGAGCCAGTTCTTTTTCAGCAAAGCTTTCCAAATTCCTGCCAAAATACAAAATATCACCGCTTTGCTTTGACAGCAAACCGCGGATCGTTTTCAGCAGTGTACTTTTGCCAGCGCCATTACAACCAATAATACCTACTATCTCGCCTTTATTTATCTTGGCATTAATATTTTGCAGAACTTTTTTATTTCCATAGCCAATCGATAAATCTCTCAGTTCAATAATAGTTTCTGTCATAATAGCCTCCTGATTTTATAAAACTATTTTAAGATAAGTTTATATTAAAAGTAAATCTCTGCTATTTCCTAAATCAAATGTTATATTAAAACTTATGTCTGAAATCAAGTTATATAGGCGGCTTTCAACGCCGCCTATAATATTTTAAAATTTATAATTATAGCTCAGCAAGAAATTGAAAGGAGTAGAATAATATTCTGATCCACTATGACTTAAATTGTCTTCTCTATTAAGCAAATTATCCAGTGTCAGCGAAATAGAGTTTTGTTTATCAGCATTATAGGTAGTTGTCAGACTTGTGAGAAAATAAGGTTTTTCACTAAACGACTGCTTACTGCTAGGAGTCTCAACCCTTTGAGCTAAATAAGTACCTTGTAAACTTGTTATCCATTTATCTTTTGTATAATTAATGCCACCATTCAATTGCCATCTTCCATACTTTCTATCCCAATAGGGCTTTTTAGTTCCCTTAACCTTAGGATCACCATAATTTATGCCCCAATTATAAGTAAATCCATCTTTACCAATAATATCACAAGTTATTTCCACACCTGTATTTTTAAAATCTTCATTAGTATATTTATATTCCGTTTTACTACTATCCCAGGTTGCAGTAATATTATCTGTGATATCAATATGATAAATAGCTGCTTTCCAACTATGATTGTCACTAACCCGCTTCCATCCTAATTCATAATTAGTTCCTTTTTGCGGCTTTAAATCGGGATTAGAGACAGCACTGTCACTAGCACCATACATTTGTGAAAAAGTAGGCATAATAAATGATTGTCCAACACTAGCATACAATGAATCATTTTCTGTTAATTTATGCAAATACTGACCAGACATACTAAAATTATCATAATTCTGGTCTTTATACCCACCAGTAGTCCATGTTTCACGTGCCCCAAAAATAAATTCATTTTTTTCATCAAATTTGTAGTCATATTGCCCATAAACAGCATAAATATTTCTTGACGTTACTTGATCAGGAGATTTATGGCCATCTTTACCATAATCATCATAAAACTCATTTTGATAACTGCTTCCCAAAATCAAATTGGCTTTATTTCCAAACTCCCACTTTTTTTGTATATCAGCTCCATATGTACGATTTTTCTCATCTGTATCATACATTTTTCCAGAATAAGCACCGCTTGTTGTGTAATTAGTATATCCATCTGCCATTAATTTATTCTGGTTATAATAGAAATTCCCCTTAACACTGTCATCTTGATATGTCATCTGCATTAAATTTTGCTTTGTTACATATTCTCTATTCTGTTGCAATGCTCCGCCTTTGGGAACGCTTTTATATCCATCATCAAACCATGTATCATATTTTACATTTGTTTCAAAATAATTATATAAAAAATTCCAGTTATCATTAATTTTATAGTTCAAAAATAAATTATTTTTATGAGAACTGTTCATATCTGTATGTTTGTCACCTTTATCATGTGAACGTGAAATTGTATCAACATTTCCCCATTTTTCCAAGTTATAACCAACGCTTAATTTATCAGCATTAACAGTAGCATTGTATTTTTGTTGACCGTAATTACCAACTCCGGCAGTTACTGAATTTTTAAAATCTTGTTTAGTTATAATATTAATAACACCGCCCATTGCTTCACTACCGTAAAGCACGGATCCCCCACCTTTTACTATCTCAACTTTCTCAATACTATCAATAGGTATAGCATCTAAAAAATATTTTCCTCTCAAATTCATAGGAGATCCATTTAGCATAATCAAAGTACCATTACTTACACCTCTAATGGCTATTTCATTAGCCATTGTCCCCATAGCACCACCACCAGGTGCAAACGTTTTATAAACCAATCCAGGCACACGCCCCAAAGCAACCTGCAAATTCTGCGCACCTGTTGCTTTTAAATCTTCACTAGTCAGGATTGTAGTTGATGCAGGTACATCAACATCTCTTTTTTCTGTCCGTGTTGCAGTTACTACCATTGGATCTAACGTAAATACTTGATTTGGTTCCTCAGCATGTACTGCAGTACCCCCCCAGATGACATTTCCAGTTACCAGTGCTATCATCAAAGCACTCTTACTCGTACCTTTTTTCAACATACTCAACTTCCCTTCACAACTTTTTTATATTATTGAAATAAAGACGTTTCCTGTACCCTTTCTTTATGGCCGCACAGTACTTGGCCTTTAATTGCAATAAACAAATAAAAAATACCTCTCACCTAAGGCAAAAGGTATTAAACGACTTAATTATAAAAACAAAAGAAGCCGACACATTACCTAACTGTCTCACGCAGTAGTAAAGTAATTATCAGGCAGTTCTTCTGACTTAAGTTCATAGCTTATCCAAGCCTTCCCAGATATTTCCAGTGGCATTAGTTTGGATTCGCTCACTTTTACAGCGACGGGATCGTGTAGGAATTACACCCAACTTATCTATTAAGACATACGTCACCTGACAATAAGTATTTAGTTATGATACTAGATTATATATGAGATTAAGTATTATTTCAAGTTGATGCACCAATTATTTTTCTTATTAATTTTATATTTAGTTTTTTTGATATTTCATATCATTAATAGGATTTATATTTTAATTTTCGGATGTATTATTCACTGCTTTCAAACAAATTTCCAGCATCGCCTCTGCAAACGTTTTCTCTGGCACAGGGATAAGTTCTCCGTTATTTATTTTAGTTTCAAGCTTCGTTCCTTTGCTGCCATAAACGTCCATTTGTTTTACACCATAGGTTTTATCTGCCGCATTAAATTGCATCAGCATTTCACAATACTGAACTTTTTCTTTTTTCGCCAGTTTTTCTGCATAGGTTTTATTCATTTTTTTTAGTAATTCTTTGTCTGTAAACAGTTTTCACAACAACATTAACTAAATCTTTGTTTACAACCCCGTTTTTTTCTTCTGGGAAATACAGTGAATCCATGTCATATGCATAAACGCCCATAGTGTTTTCTAAAACAATTGACCAACGTGCTGCTTCTATTTCCTCAGCCGTAGGCTTGGGCATCATGCTAATTTCCCAATTGATAGGTGGTGCTTCATCATTCTTTTCTGCAGCACTGGCTGAAACCGCCAATAAGCACATCATGCAAATTGTCAGCAGCATTATTAACTTTTTCATCATATTACCTCTTACCTCCTGTTTAAACATCCAAATTACGCACAATTCGCAAAATATGCTCCTGCGATAAACTGCGAAGGCTATAATAAGTTGCTCCCATTGCTGGCAACAGCTTTGGCCACACCCAGTTTAATAAAATCTGTTTCAGTATCGATAACAACGGAGGTAATTTTAGCCTTCCGAATTTTTTCAGCTATTTTTAAGGCACACTCTACCGGATCGCCACCGTTTTCTTCTATGGCATTAGCTCTGCCATCAGTTACTAAAATCAGAATCGGTTCTAACTCGCTGTCTTTTTTATTCAACATTCCCAAAGTTAAAAGCGAAGTTGATAAACCGTCTGCTAAAGGAGTTTTGCCGCCAGTAGGCATTTCTGCCAAACACTTTTGTGCAAGATCAACGCTGCGTGTTATAGGCAGCAATAATTCAGCCTTTTGCCTGCGAAAAGCAACCATACCAACACGATCACGTTTCTGATATGCTTCCTGCAGCATATAGAAAATAGCGCCTTTTACAGCCCGCATCCGTTCACGAGCTCCCATTGACCCACTGGCATCAACTGCAAATAAAAATGTATTGCCAATACGTTTTTCGCGTACTTTTTGCCGTAAATCTTCACTCTTAATATTCAGGGCGCAACCGTTATCTTCACGCAGACGCTGAAACGGCGCAGCAGCTCTGATTGTAGCATCAAAAGCCAAATCTTCCACTTTTATTTTCGGCATTTCAGCCCTAACATAACGCCCTTGTTTAAGATCTGTTTTAGTCGTGCTGCGTTTGCCACTGCCACGACGGACATTGCGATCTTTGCCTAAATCCAGAACCATTTTAGGAAGCTTAAAATTTTTATCAATATCTGCAATCTGCTCTTCCGGTGCTAACTGATGTCATTGTCAGGAGTCTGCTCTTCTTTTTCTTTGTCGTCATCCTGATTCTCATCATCGTCGCTGTTATCTTCCTCATCACCACCGTCTTCATTATCATCAAGCGGCGGTGGCGCCAACGGTGACTCCTCTGAGTCTTCATCTTGATCCTGCTGTTCATTCTCATCAGGCTGTTCTTCTTCCTGCTGCTCCGGATCTTCCTGTTGTTGTTCTGGCGGCTTCCGCATACGATGTGGCAGCACAAACATGGCAGCTTCTTCCACATCCTTAGGTAAAACATAATTTCTTTCCGCTAAAGCGGCTATAGCTTTAGCGGCTTCCAAAAGATAAATTTCCGCTCTATGACCGGCACAAAAAGCCTGTGCGCACATTTGTGCCGCCAGCTGCATCATGGCTTCCGATACTTCAATCTCTTCTACAATGCTCCTTGCCAAAGCAATCTTTGCCGCTAATTTTTCTGTTTCATCAAAATAACTGTTTCTGAAGCTTTGTATATCAGAACCACAGGCAAGAGAACGTCTAATTATTTCTGTGCGTATTACCACATCCTTCTCACTTTGGGAATCAACATACATACCAAACCTATCTAATATATGACCTGGCAGAACTCCTTCTTCGGGGTTCATTGTTCCAATAACAGTATACGATACAGAATGAGTAAAAGAAATGCCATCACGCTCAACCTGATTGATACCAGAAGCGTTAGCATCCAAAACTGCAGTCAGCAATTCCTGCCGCAATAAATTTGCTTCATCAATATACAAAATATTACCTGTAGCTCTGCTTAATATCCCAGGCGAAAATCTGCGTTCACCTTTACTAACAGCATATTCAATATCGATACTACCAAAAAGCATATCTTCCGTAGCATTAAGCGGTAAATCCACTATCTTCTGTGCGCCAATAATCTCTTTAGCGGCGCGTACCAAGGTGGATTTAGCAGTCCCTTTTTCACCGCCAATCAAAAGGCCACCTGCCTTTTGATTTACTAAAGCGATCTGCAGCGCTTTTTTTAACTGCTCCTGCCCAACTACTGCCACAAAAGGATAAATAGCATTAGTCAGCATTTATAACGCTCCTTTAGCCCCAGAGGACAAAATACTTTCAACCTTATCCCAATCCAATTGTCCTTCTTCAAAAGGACGACGACGCATACGATGCGGCAATACTAATTTGGCAGCATTTTTTACGTCTTCCAGTTCCACTTCTTTGCGTCCATTAAAAGCCGCCAGTGTCAAAGCTGTTTTAATTACAGTAATATCGGCGCGATGCCCGTCAACACCAAGTTCTACAGCTAATTTAGCAACGGTTTCCAAGAGTTCGTCGTTGATATCTACCTGAGGCAACAAGCTGCTGGCCTGTGTAATTTTTGCAGCCAGTTCTTCCTGATCATGCTGATAACCGGCAATAAAAGTATCGGCATCCTGCTCATAAGCCAAACGACGTTTAATTACCTCAACACGCTGCGCGGGATCATGCTCACCTGTAACAACTACTGACAAGCCAAAACGATCCAAAAGCTGCGGGCGGATATCACCCTCTTCAGGATTCATTGTACCAACCAAAACAAAACGAGCCGGATGAGAATATGAAACGCCTTCACGCTCAACTGTATTGATTCCCATTGCTGCAGCATCCAACAATACATCTACAACATGGTCATCAAGCAAATTTATTTCATCCACATACAAAATATTACGGTTGGCTTGAGCTAAAATGCCTGCCTCAAATTTTTTCTCTCCATGCTTAATAGCATGTTCAATATCCAAAGTACCAACAACGCGATCTTCAGTCGCGCTTACAGGCAACTCGACCACACGCATTTTTACGGTATCGGCAACTAATTTATTATCCTCCGTATATTTAGATGCACAATCTTCGCATAACAGATTGGGATCTGCCGGATCACAATGAAATTTACATCCATGTACTGCTTCCATAGCCGGCAGTAATTCGGCCAAAGCACGTACTGCTGTTGACTTGGCAGTACCTTTTTCACCCTTTATTAAAACACCGCCTAATGCCGGATTGATTACATTTAAAATCAAAGACATTTTCATATCGTCCTGACCCACAATTGCTGTAAACGGATACACTGCTGCTCTTTTCACTATAATTCCTCCTAAAAGCTAATATTAGTAACCTATATCCATAAGAAAAAGATCACAAATAACTTACTATATTATACTAAACCATATACCACGTGTATAGTCAAATTCTAAATACTGATAATTTCAAATTTATCCGATAAAATTTTACCTGAATTTTCATCCCATTCAAATAATAAAATAGCCTGCTTACCGTTATAACTCAGCTTGGTTTTGCCATTTTCGATAACAACGCTCTGACCAACTGTCATATCCATCCATTCTGTTACACCAGTCTGATTACACACAAGCATTGGCAGTCCGGTGACTTCTGAACATTTTTCCCATGCTCCTAAAGGATTACCACAAACAGCAGTTGGAGGCCAAGCTGCTATATCAATAATTATTTGAGCTCCTTTCTGCTGCATTTTCTGTGCGTGTTCGCTATACCAGGCATCAGCACATACCAAAGCACCTACTTTAACATTACCGCAATCTACAGGCTCCAGCACATCAGCCCTTGAAGCCCATGCTTCAGCACCGCTCCCATGTGAAATAAGTTTACGGTGTGTTCCACAAATATTCCCTTTAGGACCAAAGATAATACAGGAATTAAAATTACACTTCAAACCATCATCATATTCGCCGCATCCCAAAAACAAAAATAAACCATAAGCTTTGACCAAGGCTAATAGATGGCTTAATTTAATAGACGGCTGTTTATCTACTTTTGCATCAGGGTTTAATTTGTAAAAATAATACCCCTGCACTGCCGTCTCAGGTGTAACTACCCATTTTGCTCCATTATCGGCAGCAATTCGAACTGCATTCTCTAACAGTTCTATATTTTTATGTTCAGGTCCCCGGCTGATTTCTAAATGACATAGCGCTATTTTCATAAAGTCTCCCTTTAATTAAAATTTTCTGGATATACGGCTTTGGCAATATCTTCTACAGCATTAACAGTATATTGTGAAACTGCTAAAACATGAGCTGCTGGAAGCATTATAACATTTTTATTTTTACCAGCTTTTGTAGTTTGATAAGAAGGATTAGATAAAATTTCTGCTTTCATCTGCACCGGGTCATGCTTGCCATCGTAATTCCATACAGGTATCACAAATGCATCTGGATTTAAACGTACAACTTCTTCCTGAGACAAAATACCAGACTGAGTATAATGTAAATCCTCTGTAGCGTCTTTGACATTCGCATAACGGCAAATATCCATAAAAGAACTTTCAGGTCTGTAAAAAACTCCGTTACTCCTAATGAATACAACTCTTTTTTGCTCAGAAGGTTTTATGCTACCAACTTTATTTTTAACAGACTTTAATTTACTATCCATTTGCCTGATTAATTTTTCAGCATTGGCCGGCTCACCAACCAATACAGCAATATCATTAATGGCCTTTTTTATTTCCTCCATATTATTAGGAGTTTTATAAACATATACCTTTAACCCCAAGTCCCTCAATGACTGAATCATTTCCTGCTTAAAAAAATCAGCCGCAATAATAATATCCGGATGCATGGCAAGCAACGCTTCCGCACTATTTCCATAAGCTCTGTTAGGTATTGATTTTACTCTATCTACTATATTTGAAATTTCAGGATCATCTGCTAAATAAGTAACTGCTGTTATTCTTTTTGAATCAACTAAATCTATAAGAATTTCATCTGTACTTATCGACAGCGAAACTATTTTTTCTGGTTTTTTCTCAAAATTTATTACTGTTCCTGTTGAATCAGTAATACTATATTTATTTCCTATTTTATCATTTTCAGTGTTTTTTTCAATTTGGTTACTGCATCCCATACAAAAATTATAGACGAACACCAGTAAAATAAAACAAATTATTTTTGCTATAATATTTTCATCTTTTGCTAAATATTTTTTTATCATTTAACATCAACCTTTAAAATTACATATGAACCGAAGTAATTACTTCGGTTCATATGTTTGTTTTTTATTACTATGTTATACCGAAGTATTCAAAATCCGATTTGTTAGTTCGTTGCTCAAAAATTGTATTCCATGCCTACAAGGAAATTACGACCTTCTCTCGTATACCATCTAGTCGGTTCAACTGCGCTAGATCCAGATTGCTCAGAATAAAGTTTATCAAACAAATTATTAACTTTCACAAAAGTTTTTATGTTTTTATTAACTTTATAATTTATTCCCAAGTCTACTACCCAATAATTTTTGCATGGGAACATATAATCTGGCTTATCCTCACCTTTTCCAAAAATGCCTCTACCTACTAAACCAACATCTAGCTTTTCATTCGTATAATTAACACCAATATTAATTGAGTCTTTTGGCAAGTATCCTCCATTCATATATGTTGTAATTCCATCTTGCGTCTGTTCAACATTTAAATGAGTATAGCCGACAAACATATTGAACTCTTTTGTAAAAGTCTTAGTTAATTGCATATCCCATCCAGTTAGCTTTTCTTTAGCGATATTTACATATTTTTTTATTGAAGAATCATATCCAATCTTATTATCTGTTTCTGTTTTATATACATGTGCCGTAAAATTAAAATTATCATCAAATTTATGGTTTATACCTAATTCTATAGTATTACCTGTTTCAGGCTTTATATTAGGATTAGCATAAGTACCAAAATAATTATAATATACTGGAGTTACAAAAAACTTTCCATAAGATATATATGCATTTGTTCTATCACTAAAGGTATAACCTAAATTAAATTTTGGGGTCCATTTATCACCAGCTAACGAATGATTATCATATCTTATACCAGAAGTCAGTAATAGGGCATCTGTTATATTCCATGAATCCTGTAGATAAAGTGCCTTACTATTTAATGATTCAGAAGAAGCAGCAGAACTTCCTGTATTATAATAAACATCATGCGTATTGTACTCACCACCAAATACAATGGTATTATTATCACCTATTTGTTTAGTGTATTGGTCGCTAATTATTATAGACTTCACATTATTTTTATAAATACTTCCAAACTCGCCTCTACGATCTACATCACGCTCAAACCTTTTAATGACAAATTGATTATTAGAAGTTTTATCAATTTCATGTTCATAGCGAATTGTCCAATCTGATGTATCATGTTTGCCTTTAAAAATACCTCCACCATAAAAATTATCCAAATACATAAAATCAGACTTATAAGCATCATAAGATAATGTAATATTGGCTTTTTTACTTATATCGTTAGTGATTTTAAAGCCAAAAGTTTCTGCGTTTAATGATTGTGGTATAGTTTTACCATCACCATCTTTTAAGTTTCCCATAATCTGTTTATTGGCATAAACATTGTATCCCCATCTATCATTACGACCTTCATTTAAAAATTTATATTGTTCCCTTGATGCCGTACCAACAGCAGCTGAAAATTTTGTATGCTGTCCATCAATTTTTCTGGTTATTATATTAATTACGCCGCCCTTTGCATCTGAACCATATAAAGTACTAGCTGTACCTTTTAATACTTCTATTTTTTCAACATTATCCAACGCTGAAAAAACAGTTGCCGGGAATGTAGCTACGTTAGCTTGATTAACACGTACCCCGTCAATAAGTACAACAACACTTTCTGAACCATTTATTCTCAAAGCGCTGGACATTTCATATCCAGAACGACCATAATCTAAAATCTGTACTCCAGGAACATCTCTTAATGCATCTTGCAAACTTTCATAATGTTGCCTTTCAATCTGCTCTTTAGTGATAACATTGACATTGGCATTTGTTTTAAATGATTCAATCGGTGTTCGCGTGGCTGTTACTACCATAGGATCTAACGTAAACGCTTGATTAGGTTCTTCAGCGTGTCCTACAGTGCCCCCCCCAGATGACATTAGTACTTGTCAATAAGCCCATCAAAACTACTTTTACCAAACTCTTTTTGTTCCTTAACAATTTACATCTTCCTTCCACTTTTCAAATTTATAGCAAACAGCTTTACGTATCCAATCTTTCATGGTCATACGCAGCTTAAGCTAACATTATATAAGCATTTTAAGTAACAAAAACAATTTGTAAAACCTACAATGTTAGACCGGAGTAAAACTCCGGTCTATTAATTTGTTACTTAAAATGTATATTCCATTCCAACTAGGAAATTACGTCCCGGAGCACTCCACCACTGCTCATCTGGATCACTGCTCCAGTTATATCTAGCATTCGAATGTTCTGCATAGAATTTATCAAAAATATTATTAACTTTTACATATGCTTTAATCGTTTTAGACACTTTATAATTCAACCCTAAATCCCAAACCCAATATGTCGTGGCCGGGAAGAAATTATCAACAGCATCCGCTGTCTGCGGACCAGGTCTATCAATAATACCTTTGCCTAACAATGATGCACTAAATTTTCCCTCATCATAATCTACACCAATATTCCACGCACCTTTAGGAACGTAACCGTCAACGTTGGCAGCTCTTTGGGCAGTTGCATCTACTATTGTATGTGTATAACCTACAAAGGTCGAAATATTTTTATTAAATTGTTTGCGTAACTGCATGTCCCAACCTCTGGCTTTTTCATCACCAACATTAGTATATTTAGGAGCTACGTAACCAATACGATCTTTAGAATTCCTCCAGAACATATGTGCTGATGCAACTAATGTGTCATCAAATCTATGATTAATCCCTATTTCTTTGGTAGCACCAGTTTCAGGCTTTATATTGGGATTACCGTATTTGGAACTATATAAATGCGTTGGCGTAGGAGGGATAAAATATTCACTATAGCTTACATAAACATTGGTTTTATCATTATTAAAGTTATAACCTAGATTTACGCTGGGAGTAGTATGGTTACCGAACCCGGAATTTTTGTCATGACGTACTCCGGCAGTTAATTTTAATTGGTCTGTGATATTAAATTGATCCTGAATATAGACAGCTTTATTAATCAACTTCACGCCATTGGCAGTAATCACTTTATCATGACTATATTCAAATCCCGCGGAAACGATATGTTTATCATCAAAATTCTTAGTAAATTGATCAGAAATTCTCATAGTTCTGACTTTAGTCAAATATGCGTTAAAATTTGTATCATAATCTAAATTGATAAAAGATAATTGATTTGTAGTCGTATCATCAAATTTACTGTTTAAAATAAATTTATAGTTACTATTATCTACTGATCCAGGTTTTAAACTTGGTTCCCATAATGCGGTATACTTATAATCAGCTTTATATGAATCATAAGTAGCTGTTAAATCATGCTTTTCTCCAAGTTTCTTTGTAATTTTAAAACTGGTACTCGTAGCATTTGAATAGGCTGGAGTCGTTACTCCGCGTCCGTCCTTAAAATCACTGATTTTATTTTTACTGACATAAGCATCCCAAGACCAATCTTTTTCTTTTCCCTGGTGGTTTATAGCATAATTTTCTGTATTAAAGCTTCCTAATTCGGCAGAAATTTTAGTTTTTATTCCCTCAGGTTTAGCTGTAATGATATTAATAACGCCACCTTTTGCATCAGATCCGTACAATGTAGATGCAGAACCTTTTAACACTTCAATTCGTTCTACGTTATCCAGATTTTTCAGCATTACAGCGGATATTTTATTATTAACATTATTTATTTTTACACCATCTACAAGAACAACAATTTCATCAGCACCATTAATTTTTAAATTATTACTGTTATCATAACCAGCTACACTATAATTGCCAATGTATACTCCCGGCACCATACGTAATGCTTCAGACAGATCCTGATAATGTCTTTCTTCAATTTCTTTGTAATTACGCTAATATTAGCATTTGCTTTAAAAGCCTCAACAGGAGTACGAGTTGCCGTTACAACCATTTCATCTAAAAAGAATGCCTGCTGTTCTTCAGCGTGGCCTACCGTGTACCCCCCCCAGATGACACTCCCAGTTATAAGTGCTGTCATCAGTGTACTTTTGCTTAAACTCTTTTTCAACATACTCAACAACTTCCTTTCAAAATTTTTTATCATAGAACAAATCATCTGTGTCCAATCTCGCATGGTCACACAAATAATTGATCCAGCAAAAATAAAAATGCCTTTCTCCCAAAAACAGAGAAAGGCATAAAAACACCGGTGTTAAACAACAAAGGCGCAACCTCCCATCGCTCGCAGGAATATTACTTTATTAAAACAGGCAGTTCTTCTGGCTCAGATTCAACGCCTTCGCTGCACCTTCCCAAGGTTATCCTCAGTGGCATTTGCAGCAGGCTCATCTTTACAGCGGCGGGACCGCATCGGCTTATACCGATTTCTCTATTAAGCTTGCGCACCTGTTTTTATATTCAGTTATTAGAATTCTCTACTACTTATTTACTCACTTATATGATATAATGTCTTATATGGAATTATTGTAAACTATATAGTGACTATATTGTCAATATATTTTTCATTTTTTATTGAATATTATTTAAATATTTTAATGGAGATGTAATAATTATGAGTAAGAATTCGGAAAGTTTTTTTACCGCCGGTGAACTGGCTACTCTCTTTAACATACCAAAACAGACATTGCTTTATTATGACAAAATGAACCTTCTTACGCCTGAATTTATTGCGGAAAACGGCTATAGGCATTATTCTTTAAAGCAGTATTTGACACTTGAAGTTATTGTTAATCTACGAAAACTTGATATTCCTATTTCAAAAATCAAAGAATATATAGAAAATCGCGATATAGATGCATTTGATAAACTTTTATTAGAAAAAAAATGTGAATGTGATGAAATAATTGAAAAAAATCTAAAAATAAAAAACAGCTTAAATACTGTGTTTGCCCAATTGGAGAAAACGCGCAGCAGCAGATTAAACCAAATAACTTTAGAATTTCAAAAAGAAAAATACTTTTTTATCAGCGACCTCAGTAAAACCAGAATTGGTAAAAAAAGAATCGAAATCATGGCCCATCATAACCAAAAAGCTTTTTCTAAACAACATTTTAAAGAAAAAAATATCGGCTGGATCATAAATAAAGAAAACTTTTTCAGTACTGATAAAGCCAATATAAACAACGCCTGTGCATTTTTTTCTGCTGTCAGTCCTTCTCATGCAGGAGCAAAATCCTGTATCAGCAGGCCTGCTGGTCTTTATCTTACTTTACGGTTTAAAGGCACATTCTACAGTCGGGCTTCAGAACTTGCACAAATGTTTAAAAATTTTGCCGCAACCAACAATTTGCTTATTGTCGGCGATTTATATGTTTCTCCTCTAAAAAATCACTGGGTAACATCGAATCCAAATGAATACATTAATCAGATATCCATACAGGTAGAATACAAATAAAACCGGCTGAGCCAATGTCTCAGCCGGTTTTATTTAATCAGCTCGCTCTTCTATTTCTCCCTCAATATCCAGGAGCAATTTCTGCAGCTCTTTTTTAGTTTTGGACTTAGCGTTCCACATTTGTCTTTGCTCCGCCTCTAGCAGCACTTCTGCAATTCTGTGCAAAGCCCAAGGATTTACTTCTTCCATCCATTGCCGTATTTCTGGATCAAGTGCATATTTTACTGCCAAATCTTCATACATCCAATCATCCATAACATCGCTGGTCGCATCCCATTGGTAACAATGTGCTACATAATTACCCATATCTGCCGCACCTTTATATCCATGCTCTTTCATGCCATTGATAAATTTGGGATTCATAATTTCACCGCGAAAAACCCTTTTGACCTCTTCTTCTATAGTACGAACGACTACATGACTTTGATCTGTACTATCTGCACAATAAGTTCTTGGCATTTTACCGCTGCAGCTACGAACACCAGCAATTAATCCTCCATGGTAAGAATTAAAATCGTCTGCGCTCAACAAATTTATTTCTCTATTATCTATACCCATAACAGTAGCATCAATTCTACTCAACCGGCGTTTAAACAAATCCGGCATATAGGCTCCATTCTCACCATCGCCATAAACATGTGCCCCCCAACGAACATAGACTTGTGCCAGGTCATCGATCTTTTCCCAGTTTTTTTCTTCAAGTAAATACGCCACTCCTGCCCCATATCCACCAGGCGGGCATCCGAAAATACGATGTACAGCCTGTTTTGCGGCCTCTTCTTTTACAATTCCCTGCTGCTCAAGATACTCTATATCTTCTTTTAAATGTTTACTGATATAATTTATTTCATCACTTTCATCTAAACTGGCAGCAAGCTTTACTGCTTTATCTAATAATGTAACTACGCAAGGCATACTGTCACGCATCATTCCTGTAATCCTTGCTGTAGCATCAATACGCGGTCTTTTAAGCTCAGCAATGCTCATAGCTTCCAAGCCAAGTACACGGCCACTGCCTTTTTGCCATATTGGCCTTATTCCCAAAAGATATAAAAACTGGGCAAAGCTTACGCCGTGAGTTCGCATATCCGATCCCATCACCATGCCAATAGTTTCCGGATATTTCCCCTCGTCGGCGATATATGCTTCTATCACTCCATCCGCTCTGGCTTTACCTACTTCCCATGCTACTTTTGTAGGTAATGTCTGTGGATCTACACCATAAAAGTTCCTTCCAGTTGGCAGCACATCAGCTCTGCCATTAGTTGGAGCACCGGCCACAGAAGGTTCAATGAATTCTCCCTTTAAACCTCGAAGAGTATTATTTAATTCGTCTATTGTTTTCGCAAGATTCGGTACTAAATTACTGCAAATATAACGGCAAACAGTAGAAAACCGATCTTTTAAATCATCGGACATCACTGAATAATTCTTCTTTTGCAGCAATTCAGGTATATACTCAATGCTAAAATCAACTTCTGCCAAAGTTTCCAAAATATCAAGGCTTTCATACGTATCTTATCTGCCAATTTACCATAAGTTAAACCTAGTTCAGGTATTTTTTGCGCACTGTTTTCCAACAATGTATAATAGTCGAATCCATAATGCTCTGCAAGTACTTTTGCTAAAGAAGGCACTGAACCATTTTCAAGTCTGCTCATCGCCAAAAGATACTCCAGCAAATTTTTACCTGTCGGAGGTTCTCCTAAAATATGCAGCCCCACACGTATTTGCATATTTTTAATATCTGTAAGATAGTTATGCAACTTACTAACATATCCATCAAAATCGTTATCTTCTTTGATATCGTTATTAAGATTACATTCCGCCGCTTTTTTCCTTATTAATTCGGCAGTATCACCCAATTTATCCTGTTCATTATCTTTAAAATCAAGATATTCATCTAGCAACGATTCTAATTCAGCCATGTTGTCATAGAGCCCTGATGTACTCATCGGCGGGGTAAGATAATCGACCAGACACGCAGCACTACGGCGCTTTGCCTGAATTCCTTCGCCGATAACTGTAACTATATAATGATATAAATTGGGCAAATCTCCAATGCAAATGTCCGGGTAACAACCTTTAGACAATCCTGCTGCTTTACCTGGAAGCCACTCGACAGAACCATGTGTGCCAACATGTATTACTGCATCAGCCCGCCATATTTCTCTTATCCAATAATAAAAGGCCAGATAATGGTGGGTTGGAGGAGCTACAGGATCATGATAAATTTTACCGCATTCTTCTCCAAAACCACGTGGAGGCTGAACCGTAATAATAACATTACCATTTGCAAGTCCCGGTATCAGTAATTTTTCATCATAGTTAAAAACATTGCCAAGTGGCTCTCCCCAAGCTTCAGTCATTTTTTCTCTAACATCTTTTGGCAAATTATCAAATAATTTTTTGTATTCTTCCAAGCCAACTTTGCCTAATGCTCCCTTAATCTGTTTATCCGTCATAAATCTTCTATCATTAGTAGCACAGGCAATTACCTCTTCCATAAAACACTTACTGTTTTCAGGAATATGATCTATTACATATCCTTCCCGCTTCAATACAGACAAAAGCAGTCTTACACTTTCAGGTGAGTCCATACCAAGAGCAGTGCCTATATTTGAATTTGTTGGTGGATAATTATGAAAGATGATTGCAATTTTTTTATCTTTATTTGCTTTATGCCTTAAAGCCGCCCATTTGGAAGCTTTACTTACAAGCCGTTCTATTCTTTCAGCCATGGGCACATAATAAATTATATTATCTTCATCTCTGTATTTTCCAGCAACCGGAACACTATGCAGAGCGCCATCAAATTCAGGCATAGTTATGCTTATCGCAACTTCAACCGCACTCATTCCCTGAATATTCTCCCGCCATTCTTCGGTAGAACGCATTAAAGTATATGCCTGTAATAATGGCACATTTAAATTTTTTAGTACACTTAGATCCAGGGAAGCAGAAGCTGTCAGAGAAAACTTGATTGTATTTATTAAAGCATCAATTATGGTTTTACCATCTTTAATAAAGTATTTGTTTACTGCTTCTTCGAGACCTGGAGCACCCATTTCTGGATTTTTTACACCATGGCTGAATACAGCAATAATATTAACTTTTTGCTTGAAACATTCTTCTACAAGTGCTTTTTGATAAGCCAGATTATCCAGCAGCCATTCATTGCGATAAAAAATAAGTCCTATGGTTGGATAATTAGGATTACAGAATTTTTCCTGATATTCTTCTAAAGAAGTATATACTTTATCGGCATTAGGATGATAAATACCATTCCAAAGCATTTGCTGTGGTTGATTATATTCTAGCTCCAGGGCGCAAAAGCGCTGTAAAAGCCACAACCATAAATTTTTAAAGTTTTCTATGCCTCCATATACACTGTATTTGGCTGTTAAAACATGATCATCGGCTTTAAAAATATTGCTGGCATTGCCCTCTGCTTCGCCACCGGCATGGATCTTAAATGCGATCTCTCTCTTTTTCAAATAATCCAGTGCTCCCTGAAGGTAAGGTGTTTCTAACGTTACCCCCATCCACTCTATAATAACTACTTCGCTTCCTTCAAGCAACTGTTCCCAATAACAGTCCCATAAGCATCCTTCCGTTACTAAATAAGCAGCACCTTCGTCTTTTAAAATATTATCTTTTCTTAAGCTATTTAATGATTTTTTTGCCAATGCATAATAGCCATCAGTATTACTTAAAATAACGACTTTTGCCATTTATTTCAGCTCCATTATTATAATTTATATCATTTGATTAGTTCTAATAATAGCTATAATAAACTATATAGTCATTGTATTGTCAATCAAAACAATAAGAATCTCCGGATTGTTTCCGAAGATTCTTTTTTTATCTAATCTTTCAATAGCCCTTTATCAGATGCTCGTTACTCATATCAAAAATATTGCCATAAGCAGCATTAGCTATACCTTTTATTGCATAGACACAATTTTGTGTCGCACTATACAGATATCTATCCGGGATATTCTTTATATTATTTAAACCTCGAAGTCCCTGCAAAGCCGGATCATTAAAATATTCCAGTTGAAAATTTCTGCTTGCTTCCGTTGCCATCTGACGTGGAGCCGAAACCATAAAAAAATCAGGATCACAAGCTACGACTAATTCTTTGGGAACGAACTGCCCATTATATAAACCCATTTCAGCAATACCATTACATACGCGAGCTTTACTGCACAGTTCATCAAACATACACCCCTTACCGCCATAACTAGTCATCTGTAAGACAAGCATGCCAACAGGAACTGCTTCTTTTCTATTTTTCAGCTCTGCCGCACTTTCATCCAATTGGCGGTCAATTTCAGTTATTACTCTGACCCCGGCATTTTGTTCGTTTACAGCATCAGCAATCATTAAAATAGTTTTCTTAACTTCATCAACAGTATCTGGTTCTTTACACACGATTACACTAAATCCCAAATCTCTGTAGCCTTGTATCATCTCAGGCTTCGTCCATGTAGAAGCAATGATAAGATCAGGTTTAAGTTTTAAAACTGTTTCAAATGGGTAAAAATATAACTTTACCGGTATTTGCCTGCTTTCTTCTACTATCCAGGAAATGCCAGGATCCGGCGCTGTTTTATGAACGGCAACCAAGCGGTCAGGCGGAACTAGCCCTAGCGTCATTACATCAAACCCTAACGAGAGAGTTAGAATGCGTTTTGGTTTTTCTGGCAATTCAACGATTGTACCTTCATAATCTCTGATAGCTCGCACATTCCCATTATTCATACTAATATCAATTTTGTCCGAGGTGCAGCCGGCTAGTAAAAAACTTATGAATATAAATACCAAAAACTTCTTTAACATATCTCTTTCATCTTAGTTGGAAAATAGCTGTATCAAATTTTTCCTGATTATAAGATACATCTTTCTTCAACTCAGTAAAATCTGTCTGCATATCCAATGATAAAGCAATTTTTTTTAGCCATTGCAACAAATTTTGCATTCCATATGGTAGTGATGCAATAATGTACTTTTGTCCCAACATTTCCTGTAAAAATTCAGTCGATGCTAAACCCAATTCCGGATATACAACTAAATTCGAGGCCGCCTCTGGTAATTGACTAATTTCCTTACTTTTACGTTCAGACTGTCTGATCATATCTGCCTCCGAAAATTTTATTGCTGCAATGAACAGGCAGCTCCAAACGCAACTGTAAATTGCGGATATTTTAAAACGCTTACATCCGTAAATAGTTCGTCTTCAATAGCTTCTGCCAAAGCTGTATTATTTGCTGATCCGCCGTCTAAATATACACCTTCAACACTTTCTGTTCCCATCATCCCAGCAATACGTCTTACTATAGATTCATGTAAGCCCTTAATAATTGACTCTTTAGGTGTCCCCTTTGCCAAGAGTGAAACTATCTCGCTTTCAGCAAAGACGACGCAGGTACTGTTTATTGCGGCAGCAGACACGGCCTGCTCAGACAGTGCTGCAAATTCATAAATAGAAGTATCTAAGATCCTTGCCGCCATCTCAAAAAATCTGCCAGTTCCAGCAGCACACTTATCATTCATTTTAAATTCTAATAATTTTCCATTAGCATCCAATTGTATTATTTTAATATCCTGTCCGCCAATATTAATAATAACTTTCGCCGCAGCTCCGCTCAAAAGATGTAGCCCCAGAGCATTAGCAGAAACTTCATCAATAACTTTATCCGCACTATTCATAAGGTTTTTGCCATATCCTGTAGCCGCAACTCCCAGAATATCATCCTTAGATATATCAAGCTCCCGTATACCTTCTTCGATCACTTTATTTGCCAAAGCTTCCTGTCCCGGAGCTGTTGGTATCGCTTTATGCCAAATCAATGTATTATTCTGAACAAATACTACTTTTATTGCGGTACTTCCCAAGTCTACACCAACTGAGTATTTCATTTACAGTCCTCCCTCTTACAATGTTTGTTTAAATGCTTCCAGCCTTGTTAAAATATTCTGGCTGTCTTCTTTTCCATAGTCAGTTTCTATTTTTATAAACTTCAACCCGTGCTCTTTTAATTTTCGTTCTATAGTGATTGCTTCAATATCATATGGATGACACCCTTTTAACAAATTAAAAATTACTCCTTTAATATTATATTCCTTTGCTGTGGAAATTATATTGTTCACACGCCTTGAATTATCAGCAAAGGTAGGACATACACAGGCTTTATGATATCTTTCTGCAATGGCTCTTAACATTCCATATTCGGAAGTATCATTGTAAATTATTCCCCCTGGCATAATTCTTTCAGAGGAACAAATATCATCGGCTGTAATGCTCATACCAGCCTGCTCAATAAGCTGCAGAAGCTTTAAGTTAGGAAATATAATCGGTGAACCGGCAACAAAGATCCTGCTGCTGTTTTCCTGTTTTTGCTGCCGATGTAATTTTTCTATGGTTCTATTTACCTGACCTGACCATACTTCCAAATTATCAAGCATAAAGGTATTTGTAATTGCAGTATACCAAACTCCCGATAATTGACCGCTGCGCTTCAATTTAGTTAATTCATCCATTATTATCCAGATATTCATAACTTTATTAATGGATTCCTGTAATTGCTTTGGTTTAAGTTTTTTACCTGTTATTTTTTCTAAAAGCTGTTTCAAACAAAATATTTCTTCAAGCCATCTACTTTGACTTTTTTCGGTCTCTTTCAAATGCGGCAATTCCAGGTAATGTACATTCTCTGTATCTTGCTGCATTATTTCTGGCAGTTTAACAACCCAGTCGCAGGTAGTAGGTAAAATAACAGCTCTGTAATCCGCAAAACTTTCCTGTTGTAAATCAAAGTTTCCCATAAATGATTTAAGCATCGGACACATTAGTACCGGCAGATAAGAAGCCGCCAGACGCTGAACGGTATGTGAGCCTCCGCATAATTTTACAGGATGCAAATCAAACGCATCAAAAATTTCGAAAGGAGCCTGAATACAAAATAGACCTGCCAATGGTTTTTCCACTCGCATCTGAAGTTTTCGAGCTGAAAATGGGCTATCAAGCAATTGTAAAAAATATTCATATTCTTCTAAAAAATCTTCGCGGCTTTTAAGTATTGCGATTTCCTGTAAATACTCTTCTCCAGTTTTTTGCAGTACTTTCTCATAGCGTCTTTTCTGGCGTTCATCAATAAAATTTAATTTATCATTCATTTTTTCTACCAACTGCCTTCTTAAATTTTTTAATGAAATAATCTCTGGACGAAATAAAAATATTTTTATTAAAAAACTGCAGCTTCAAAACATTATTTTCAGGACAGGCCTGCATACACTGAGTACACAAAATGCAGTCTTCTGTCATCACCATACCGTTCTTTTTTTCCAAGTGAACTTCACGTATATCCATTGGGCATACTCTTTGACAGTTTCCACAGCCGCTGCATCCATCAGCCCATTTCACAAAACGTACAGGGCTTAATTTATTAAACAGGTGAATCAAAGGCAGCATTGGGCAGACCATACAAAAAAATCTATCTTTAAAAAAACTACCTACAATTGTTATTGCTGCAAATGATACACTCACTATAGAAATGATCAGCGTTGACCAATTACTGTACTCAAGGCCAAATCTTCTTATATCACCTGCAAAAATCGGCATAATTGGTCTGGCAGGGCAAATTTTACAAAATAAAATATAAAAATCGCTTGATAACCCTAAAAAAGCAATCAAAAGCGGAACTACTAAAATCACTGCTAAAAAAATATATTTTATCGGTTTTATCATTGTCCGCACAGTCCACGAAAATTCGATTTCCCTTATTCCCATTTTTTTCCGCAACCCACTTAAAGCATCCAGCAAACTGCCAAAAGGACATATCCAGCCGCACCAAAATTTTGAAAGAATAATAGCTGAAACTGCAAAAATTAAAAACCATAATAAATTTTGCAGTCCAATATAGGTAAAGATTCTGTCATAAGCTGCAATACCGAAGATTCCAACTCTTTGTAAAAACATCAGAAAACAATAACCACCACAGCCTGCAACATAAGGGCAGGCAAAGCAAGGCAAAGCATATCCAAGATTGATGCCTATACGCCCGCCATAAGTTAAAATCAAAAAACTAAAGGCCTGCACTAATAAACGGATCTTATTTATAAGCATTCTTAAAAGGCCTCCTCAGATAAGCAAAAATACCAACAGCGCTAATAACGCTTATAACAAAAAATAATACTATACCCTGTCTTATGTCCAGGTATCCATAACGCGAGTCATAAACATTTATATTTAACGTGCTGGTTATTTTATTACCATTTTCTTCATCTTTAATAATGAATATAATACTTTTTGACCTGTTATCAGGCGTTACTGTAAGCGGTTCAGCTTTAGCAGCTGTATAAGTAAAAGCTCCGTCAGCATTCAATCTCAGTTTTTCTGTCTGTTCTTCTCCGTCAAGTAACAGCCTCACTTCTTTTTCAGTTTCAGACTTCTTTAGTACACCATCATTGATATACTGAAAAAACAGTTTTTGCCCAGTTTGCGGATAGTAATTATAATCCATTTCAAACCGTGGAGTTATCAATGTCAAGTCAGAAGGTTTATATTCAGTAAAAGCTGTTTTATCCCAGCCATCGCCATACAGAGAAAAATTGCTTTGTGCTGTATAATAATGACCCTGATAATAAAGTTTTACTAAAACATTACAGGATGTACTAACTGGCGCAGCTACTTTAAATACCGTTTTCGTACCAATATTTTCTGCTTGCAGTGCTTCGATTTTCTCGCCTTTATGACTGCGGCGGAATCGATATAAACACTGCGCCGATAAAATATCGTGCTTCATAACCTGAAAATCAGCAGTTCCCTTCTTTAAAACGACTTCACAAAAAGCCGATCCATCCTCAGAATATTTTATATCGCTTTGCTGCAGCCAAATATAATTTTCTTCTGCCTGTGCGTTACTGCAAAACGATATAAAAATAGCAATGATAAAGAGAATATAGTAAAACAGACTCGCCTGCCCGTAAAAAAACTTATCACGCTTCATCATTTATTCACCAACTTTTAAAATTTATCATTCAGAAATCTTATCACTGAGTTCTTCTAATTCACCTTCCATAGATAAATATAATTTTTGCAGTTCAGCTTTTGTTTCCGGCTTAGCGTCCCATAAATTTCTTTGCTCTGCTTCCAGCAAAACTGCAGCAATACGCTGCAGTGCCCAGGGATTAACTTGATTAAACCAATCCTGCATATCTTTATCCAGAGCGTATTTTTCGGCAAATTTTTCATACATCCAGTCTTCCATCACATCACTGGTCGCATCCCATTGAAAACAATGGTCTACATATGTTGCCAAATCTCCTGCGCCTTTATAAACAAACTCTTTCATGCCATTAATATATTTAGGATTTATTGCTTCGCCTCTAAACAGCCGTTTTACTTCCTCGTCCAATGTGCGAATAACGACATGCTGCCTGTCAGAGCTGTCACTGCAATAATTCTTGGGCATTTCACCTTTGATACTTCTTACGGCAGCAATCATCCCGCCACGATATGAATTATAATCATCAGAATTCAGTAAATTCGACTCTCTGTTATCAATATTACTCAATGTTATTTCCAGTTTGGACATTCTTTGAGTAAAAAGATCAGGGCGATAAGCACCTTTTTCTCCTTCACCGTAAACATGGCCGCCCCAACGCACATATACTTGAGCAATATCATCAATATTTTCCCAATTCCGTGCTGCTAAAAGAGCACTGACTCCCGCACCATGTGCCCCGGGAGGATCGCCAAAAAGTCTATAGGAAGCTTGTTTCCACGCACTTGCAGCATCTACGCCTTCACTTTCAAGACGTTGTGATTCTTCAATAACATGCTTACGCATAAAATTATCTTCAAAACTTTCATCCAATTCAGCAACCATTTTTACAGCTTTGTCCAGCCAGCAAACTGCTCCCGGCAAAGTATCTCTAAACAGGCTGCTTATTCTTCCTGTGATATCGACACGTGGACGCTGCAATTCCTGCAGTGGTATAACTTCTATGTCAATAACTTTTAGGCTGCCTTTTTGCCAAACAGGTCTTACACCCATCAAAGCCATAAACTCAGCCATACACTGCCCGTGAGACCGCATATTGTAAGTTGCCCATAACAAAATACCCACACTTTCAGGATAGCGCCCTTCCTCACTTATAAATTTATTGATAACATCCTCAGCCATTTGCGAGCCAAGTTTCCATGCCACCGGAGTTGGTAAAAGCTGCGGATCTATGCCATAAAAATTTCTTCCTGTCGGCAAAATATCACCTCCGCCGCTGGTTGGCGCTCCAGCCGCGCTTGGTTCTATGTATTCTGCAGCGAGCGCACGTCTAAAATTACTGCGTTCTAATGTTGTAAGCTGTAAATTTGGATATAATCTATCACAAATATATCCTGCTACCAAAAGCAGATCTTGCCGGTACTGATCAGAAAGATTTTTAACAAAATCCAAATCGGTAATTTGCTTTTCCTGCAAAACGAAATCACCTTCAGCCAAAGTTCTGATCAACGTTAAGCATTCATCATTTACTTTATCAAGCAATACTCCATAACTTTTTGAACCATCCGGGAGCAGTTTACTGCTGTTATCCATCAGTTCATAATAATCATATCCATAAGCAGACGCTAAAACTTTCGGTAATGAAGGTATACTGCCATTTTCCAATTTAGTCAGCGCAAAAAGATATTCAATCAACTTCTCCCCAGAGGGAGGATTTCCTAAAATATGCAGGCCTGTAGTCATCTGCATATTTTTTAAGTCAGTAAGATATGTGTGCAATCTGCCGACATATCCATCAAAATCGTCAAACTCTGTCTCTTGCACTTCATCATTCAAGTCTGCATCAGCAGCTTTTTCTCTTATTTGCCGTATCACTTCTGTAAGATCTGCATCTTTATCCTGTTTAAAATGTCCATATTCTTCCAAAGCTTTTTCAAGCTCTGCAAGTTCTCCATAAACACCAGCAAGACTTAAGGGGGCAGACAAGTAACTGATTAAACAGGCAGCGCTGCGCCTTTTGGCCTGTATCCCCTCGCCAATGTCAACTATCCAATACGGATAAATATTAGGCAGATCACCAGTACAAATGTCTGGATAACATTCGTTAGATAAAGCAGCAGCTTTGCCTGGAAGCCATTCTAATGATCCATGCGTACCCACATGAACCATGGCATCAGCACCCCAAATATCACGCAACCAATTATAAAACGCAAGGTAATGATGTGTCGGGGCACAATCCGGTGAATGATAAATCTTGTCAGGATCCTCTCCAAAGCCACGAGGTGGCTGCACAGTAATAAAAATATTACCGTTTAAAGTTCCAGGTATCAACAGGAAGTCATCATATTTAAAAACCTCACCTGGCGCCTTTCCCCAGTCAATTTCTAATTTTTTCTGAACTTTTTCCGGCAAGATTTGATAAAAATCCTGATATTCTTCAAAAGTCATTTTACCATCGGAATTTTTTATCAGCTTATCATTCATAAAACTACGATCATTAGTTGCATGTTCAATAAGCTCATTGATAAATTCCTGCCTGTCAGCCGGCAAACGGTCAACTTTATACCCCTGATTTTTCAGATCCTGTAAAAACAATCTTATACTTTCGATAGAATCAATCGCGCAAGCACTGCCAATATTAGAATTAGTTGGAGGATTATTATGAAAAACAATAGCAATTTTTTTTTCTCATAATTGCTCTTGCGTTTTAAAACAGCCAGCTTTTTAGCTTTTCTGATGAGCATATTAATGCGTTCCGGTATAACTTGCGTAAGCTGACTGCCATTCTCATCTCTTTCGTTAGTAGTCACAGGGGTACCATGAATAATCCCGTCAAATTCAGGCAAGCTGACACTATAAGATATCTCCATTGCGCTCATGCCATCAAAATTCTCATACCACTCCTGAGATGTACGATATAATGTATAGGCCTGTAATACCGATACATTCATTTTCTCTAAATCATCAAGCGCACAAGCTCTGATAGTAAACAGAGAAAACTTGATCGTATTGATAAAAACATCAGCAACAGCTTTATCATCCTGAATCAAATATCTGTACATAGCGCCTCTAAAACCTTCACAGCCACTGTCACTATCAGGAGCGCTTGTAGAAAAAAAGCATAAAGGATTACAATGCTGGGTTTCAATTTCTTTTATAATGGCATCGGCAAAAACCGTATTATTCCATAACCAGTCATTTCTATAAAAAACAACAGCTATTGTTGGTTGTCCTTCTTGGAAAAAATCTTTTTTGTATTCTTTAAAATCGGTATAAATTTTATCCGCAGCAGGATGATAAATACCATCCCAGGGTAAATTGATCGGCGGTTCAGCCAAATTCTTTTCGTTTTCCTGATCCTGACTGAGCCAAAGCCATAGATTAAACCAATTCTGCAACCCGCCATAAACATAATATTGCTTAATGACTTGTATTTCATGGTCTGTAAAAGCAGCATGCAATACATCTTCCGGATTACCACTCATCAAATAAAGATGTTTTATCTGCCGTTGTTGTAAAAAAGCTGATGATTCTGATAAAAATTTCGTATTTAACCCAGTACCCATCCATGGAAAAATTATTACTTCATGCTCAGTAAAAGTTTTTTCCCATACATTCTCCCAAGAGGCATCACTTTGCAGATAGCAAACCTGACCACTAACTGTTTCCGGATACTGCTTCTGTACTTTTTCTAAAGCATCCTGCAATAATGCTGCTGTTTGTTCCATATTAGTGACAAATAGAATTTTTTTCATCATTAGCTCCCATTTTAATTTCTATTTTAACAGTAATTTCTGCTGTGTCTGTACTAAAACAGATAATTCGGCAAGATTATCATAAAACAGTTCATGAACTAAATAGCTCGGTTCTATACATTCGATCAAACTTTTTAAACCGCTTTCCTTAAAAATAAGATGCTGGTCAATACTTGTAACATGATGCATAATTTCAGTCATAGAGCAGCTCTCTGGCACTGCTTTACAGCTGTGCTTTTGATAACTTCCTGACAAAGAACAACTTAAATGCATACCATGAATATAGTTTTTATACATACCCAAATTTTCAACAGTTTGGCAAATAAAGCTTACAGCCTCCAGTTCATTACTCAAGGAAATATTAGTATTCATCAAATGTCCTGTATCCAGCATGATACCAACATTTTGTTTTTTTAATCCGCAAAAAAATCGATCCACTATTCCTGGTTCAATAAGCCTTAATCCAGGCCACCATAAATTTTCAAATAAAACAATGACATTATCTGGAATACATTCGCTCACAGCATTAAAAACTTCTATTGACGCATCTATAACCTGCGCATCGTTATAGAAAAAATCAAAAGTAAAAATTTCTTTTAAATTACAATTGCTGACATGCCAGACCAAATATTCTGGATTTACTGCCAAAGCAGCTTTTATATTATTCCTTATTATCTGAAGCCATTCTTCTTGATTTACTGCACCTAAATAATACTCTTGCAGCTGCTTTTTATCAGAATAATTTTCATTTAAATACTTTTGATTACCATACCAAAAATCTAACCAATAAGGCCAATATTTTAAATGTACACCGATACTTTCTTCTCTATAATCAGAGGTATACGGTTTTTGCTGATATACATAAAGTTCAATCCCATCAAGCTTGTTGTTTTTTAGATAGCCCTTCATTCCATCTGCATAAGCATTTACCTCCTGTTCATAGCCATGTACAGGGCAATAATTTATAAGCTGTTTCACTTTATTTCCTTCTCTCAATTAATTTCAGCTACTGAAATATGACAATTTTCCGGCTGTGAAAAAAGTTCACCATACGCAGCACGAGCTACTTCCTGTACACCAAATACTATATCCTGCGAAGAATTATAAATATAACCCTCCCGCGGATAGAAAAACCGCTTTTCTTTTACTGCATTTAATGTCTGCAATGCAGGATCATCTAAAAATTCTTTGTTATATTTTTCAATATCAAAAGTATTGTGATCATTGTAGACTGGCATAATCAGAAGATCAGGGTTAATAGCAACCAACATCTCTTTTGTTAAAAACTGTCCATTATGCAATCCAGCATCAGAAACGCCATTTATAACACCTGCATACTGACAAATATCATCAAAAGTACACCCCTTACCGCCATAAGATGTCATCAATGATATCAAAACGAGCTTCTTCCTTTCTTCAGGCTTAATATTATCCACCTTTTCTTTGATTTCTGCTAATTTATCATCCATTTTTGCAATCATAAGATTACCTTTATCTTCCTCGCCTAAAGTTTTTGCTATCAATTTCACATTCTCCTTAACATCAGCAATACTTTTAGGTCCCTTTACAACAACTACCTTAATTCCCAGTTCCCGTAAATTATCAACCATTTCGGCTTTGCCCCAATTATAAATAAATACAACATCCGGCTTTAAAGATAAAATTTCTTCAGCAGAAGGATTTTTTATTTTTCTAGTAATTCTATTAGCCTTATCTACGATATTGGAGCTTACAGGATCATCAGCCAAAGAATTAATTGCAATCAATTTTTCTTCAGGGAGTATCCCTAACACAATACTGTCTGTTCCCATTGCCAACGTCAGTATTCTTTCCGGTTTATGCTCTAATTGAATTATGGCCCCCTGATCATCAATTATTTCATAAGCGGCATTTTTTACATTGCCATCAGTAGAGCTTCCACAGCCAGAAATAAAAAAAACTACTATAAGCAGCATCACTGCAAAAAAAGTTTTCAAAGCCATCTTTCTCATTATCTTTAGTTCCTTTTAATATTATCTGCAATAATATTCACAAACAACTCACTCCAGGCTTTCATCATAGCTTCTACCGAAACCTCATTCAGAGCGATACTTTCTGTATCATATTCCCCAGCGATGTCACTCAATAGCTTTTCTGCTGCATTCATGACCTCATCTTTATCAAGTAATCCCCATAAAAACTGGTCCAACAAATGTATATATAAAGAAGTATATGTCAACATTACAGGTTCTTGTGCAAGCTTTTCTGCTGCTTCTAAGAAATCAGGCTTTAAGACAGCTAACTGTTGCTGGAATAAAAGCCAGATACTTTGCGTTGTTACTTGAAAACGTTTTAGGCGTCTAAATACATTGTGCTGTGTTTTAGGATTGAGCCCAGACTGTTTTGATAATGCCGCTTTAACTGCTTTAGTAACTGTTTTTCCAATAAGCTCACCCATTTTAGAATGTTTTCCGGCTCCTTCAAAATACAGCTCAGAATCTGAATTAGCAACAATTATTGTTTGGTCCGTCCCTGATCCTGTAGCAAGTCCTGTAGAATAGTTACTGCCAGCCAGCAGTTCCTGAATTGCAGCCGTCTTTGCTTCAGTACATGTAACCAATGCTCTGGCCAGCGTTCCAGGAGGCATATCTGCGTCTAGTATCAAAATAATGTTAATAGTACCCAATTTATCTGGTTTTTCCGCAGGTTTATAATAATCGGCAGGATCACCGACACGTCCTCCATTTGTTTCAATCCCGCCTGTTACTATAGCAGTAACAGTCAGTTCTTTATAAGTCAAGGATTCTATAGCCACATTTTCCATATCAGCAGCAGTTCCCATTCCAGTTACAAGCTCTGGCTCTAAGCCTATACGCTTAGCTAATATCCGCATATGTTCGGTATAAGTATCAGCTAACATCTCACATGGCATCCCTGAACCAACCTTACCATCATGGTTGAATACAGCTTTATAATTTTCATGATAACCGCCATTAAAAACCGAAGTGCTAAGTACTTTACGCGCACCCTTAAAAACACTACGATACTTTTTTCATAACGATAAGCTGTATCGCCTGTAGACATTGTATATAATTTCATTCTAACAACTCCCGTAAAAAAAGTGTCCTCCTGCCCAGGCAGGAAGACACTAATGTTTTTTATTCCGATCATATCGGTCATTAATCTCAATCCTATCACTCGTAGGTTATCCAGAGATCGAAAACGGCTGTTTCCCAGGGATTAAATAAATACCCAGCGACGGGATCGCGGCTTAACGCACTTCTAACAACCAGATTATGAAATTTTAATGATGACCGCAACCGCCGGTTGCTTCACCAGCCATGATTTTTCTGTATAATTCATGCGCTTCTTCGCTACTTTTACCAGCAGCAATTGCTTTTTGAGCATGGATAACGGCACTCCTATATTTGGCATGCGGTCCATCAGCAGGTAATTTTTCAACATCTTTGATGTCAAATTCCATTACTTTTTTGAAAATAGCATGAATTTCTTCAGAAGATTTGCCAGCAGCTTTAGCAGCCTCTACATGCTTCATAGCACTTTCATAACGATGTTTGGCATGCGGAGTATTCGGCAATTCGTATTTAGGATGTTCTTTACAAGTCATTTCAATCACCTCTTAATAATTTCTTACTAGACTATATTCTTATATTAGACTATATACCAACCATATAGTCAAGCTTTTTTTATTTGTGCAATCGAGACCCTTTTTAATGCGCATTCGCTGGGATATGCTTCTTTAACTCCACTGCCATACCAGCGGGCAAAACAGCCGCCACCACACAATTTAAAATCTTCACACTGCTTACAAAAAAACATTGAAGTTCTGATTTGCTCCTGGACTTTCTTTACCAATATAGTGTCCAGCCCATTTTTTACATTACCAATATAAAAATCTTTATTACCGACAAGGGAGGAACAGGCATAAATATCGCCTTTGGCATCAATAAAAGCTGCTTCTCCATTCATCGCATAACAGTGGCCAAATTCATGGGAAGAATCAGCACAAAGTATTTTAACTCGTTCCTGTTGGGCAAAATGAATTTTATAGCCTGTTAAATATGCTAGCTGACGTGCTTTTTCGTAAACCTGTTCCATTGCCTTACGCATAGCTGTTTCGGAAGGCGGTTTGAGGACAGCTCCTCTTCCCTGCCCTCTCAACAGGTCAAAGCCTATCCTGCGTATATTACCTATAAAATAAGCAAATTCTACTATACCGGCCAATTCGCTGACATTTTCGTCTGTAACTACGCAGGTAATACCAACTGCTATATTATTACGCTTTAAAACTTCTAAACCATATAAAATTGAACTTGTTGCTCCATCTCCGGCTTTAGTCAGGCGCAGCTTGTCATTGATATTCGGACGGCCGTCTAAACTGACACCAATTGCAACTTTATTTTTGAATAAATATTGTGCTATTTCATCCGTCATCAATGACCCATTTGTTTGTATCTGTAAAACAGCAGGCAGGTTATTATCCTGAACATATTTAACAACAGCTTTCAAACATTTAAAGTTCAGCAGCGGCTCACCTCCGCTGAACTGAATAACAAATTTTTCTCCGCTGCCTGCCGCCAAATTCACAGCTTTAATGGCATCATCAACTTTAAGCATACTGCCGTCATGTTCTGCTGCATAACAGTACTTGCAGGCAAAATTGCACTGACCGGTCAAGCTGAGAACAAGCATCTTGATTTTAGGAGTGTTCATCACTGCGTTCCTCTAATTCGCCTTCTACTGATAAATAGATCTTTTGTAATTCTGCTTTGGTTTCAGGTTTCGCCTGCCACAAACCACGCTGATCCGCTTCCAGTAAAATCTCCGCCATGCGCTGCAAAGCCCATGGATTAACATCACGCAACCATTCCTGTACTTTGGGGTCGAATGTATATTTTTCGGCATATTTTTCATACATCCAATCTTCCATCACAGCGCTTGTAGCATCCCACTGGAAACTGTGTGCAATATAGTTAGCCATATCGGCAGCACCTTTATATCCATGCTTCATCATACCCTCGATAAATTTAGGATTAATAGCTTCACTGCGGAAAATACGTTTAGCCTCTTCCTGTACACTGTGCATGACGACCTTGCTTTTATCAGTACTGTCGCCGCAGTACGAACGCGGGGCAGAACCTTTGATACTGCGTACTGCAGCGATCATACCACCATGATACGCGTTATAATCATCTGAACTGAGCATATTAGTTTCATGATTATCCTCGTTTTTAATTGTTACGTCCAAGCTTCCCATTCTTTTACGGAACTGCTGCGGTAAAAACTTACCCTTGACCTTGCCGCCATAAGCATGCGCGCCCCAACGAACATACACCTCGGCAATATCATCAATACTTTCCCAATTTTTTGCCTCTAAAAGCGCTGCTACGCCAGCGCCATAAACACCCTGCTCATCTCCAAAAATACGAAAAGCGGCCTGCCGCCAAGCATCTTCTTTTGTTAAACCCTCCGCTTCTAGTTCAAGACTATCGGCAAGCAAATGCTTACGCACGTAATTTTGCTCTTCATCTTCTTCAAGTTCCCCTACCAGTAAAACAGCTTTGTCCAGCAAATTCATTACACTGGGCATAGTATCTCTAAACAAGCCACTGATCCTGGCAGTAACGTCAATACGGGGACGTTTCAATTCCATCAGCGGTATGACTTCAAGACCGATTACTCTTTGACTGCCATGCTGCCATTGCGGCCGTACGCCCAAAAGATATAAAAATTCTGCTACGCACTGACCGTGACTGCGCATATTGGCACCTGACCATAAAACTATACCAACACTTTCAGGGTATCGCCCTTCTTCGCTGATATACCTTTCGATTACCTGATCGCCCAAAGTTTTTCCTATTTCCCATGCAGCAGGAGTTGGCAGATTTCTCGGGTCAATACCATAAAAATTTCGTCCGGTAGGTAAAAGATCAGCACCGCCGCTGCTTGGAGCTCCTGACGGTCCCGGTTCGATATATTGCCCTTCTAATCCTCTTAGCAGGTTCTCTCTTTCCTGTGAAGTAAGCATCAGATTGGGATAGATATTATTACAAATATAGCAGCAGATTTGTTTGAGCGCTAACTTAAATTCGCTGCTTCCATCACATACCCACTCAAGATTTTCTAAATTATACAGTTTTTCTTCATCAAAACCGTGCTCAATCAAAAGTGCTATGATATTGCGGCTGCGGGCACGTAATTTATCTATTAAAGCGCCATAAGTAATATTTAAAGGTTCGTAAATTAAGCCGCTGTTTTCCAACAGGTCATAATAGTCAAAACCATACTGTTTTGCCAATACCTGCATCAAAGACGGAATATCACCATTTTCCAGCCGCGTCAACAGCATTAGATACTCACGCAAATTTTCGTCCTGAGGCGGTTGTCCCAAAATATGTAAGCCAATCCTGACCTGCATATTTTTCAAATCAGTAATATAGTTATGCAGATCCATGACGTAATCATTAAAAGGCTTTTCTTCATCAAAAAAAACTTCATCCTGCAAATTTGCCTGCACTACTTTTTCTAAAATCAAGCTTTGAAGTTTTTCTAAATTTTCCGGCTGAGTAGTCTCAAAATGACAATATTCATCCATCAGTTTTTCAAGCTCTTCTAATTCGTCGTAAACACCGGCATCAGTCATAGGAGGCGGCAAATGTTCTATCAGACAGGCAGCACCACGTCTTTTGGCCTGAATACCCTCACCGGTAATCGTGATAAGATAAGGATAGATATTAGGCAGATCGCCCAAAGAAATATCCGGATAACAGGTATTATTGAGTCCGGCATTTTTACCAGGCAGCCATTCAAGGGATCCATGAGTACCAACATGCACAACCGCATCAGCCTGCCAGATATCGCGCAGCCAGTGATAGAAACCCAAATAATGATGAGTGGGAGCGCAGAAAGGAGAGTGATAAATTTTGCTTGGATCTTCACCAAAACCACGCGGAGGCTGCACTGTAACAAATATATTTCCGTTCATTGTTCCGGGAATAAGTAAATCGCCATCATAGTTCATAACTTCACCCGGAGCTTCGCCCCAATCTTTTACCAGCTGCGCTTTTACGCCCTCATCCTGCAATTCAAAGAATTTTCTATAATCAGCACCACTTAACTTATTGGCAGCTGCCAGCTGCTTTTCCGTAAGCAAAGCTCTATCATTAGTAGCATTTGCCGTCAATTCATTGATAAATTCTTTCCCGTCTTCAGGTATAGTATCAACTTTATAGCCACGTTCTCTCAGCGCCTGCAAGACAAGTCTGATACTTTCTATAGTATCTAACCCGACAGCACTGCCAATATTAGAATTACGCGGTGGGTAATTGTGAAAAATGATCGCAACTTTTTTATCAGCATTCTTTTTGCGCCGCAAAACAGCCCATTTCCGTGCTTTATTTACCATACGCACAATGCGCTCGTTGATAGGCAGATAACGTACATCGCCATTTTCCAGTAGTTTTTTATTAGCTATAGGCACACCATGGATCGCGCCGTCAAATTCCGGCATCGTTACGCTGATAGAAACTTCCATAGCATTCATGCCTTCAAAATCATCACGCCAGTTTTCGTAGGGTGTCAATAAAGTATAAGCCTGTAAAACAGGTACATTAAATTTCTTCAGAAAATCTAGCGTCATTGATCGTGCACCTGTCAACGAAAATTTCATTGTATTGATAAAAACATCTATTGACGGCACACCATTTTCACAAAAATAATCTTCAAAAATTTTAATCAGGCTTGGCATTCCTAATTCTAAAACAGGCATACCGTTACTAAATACGCAAACAGCATTCATTCCTTGACGTTCTATTTCTTCAATCAATGCCGTTTGATAGGCCAGGTCACCCCATACCCATTCGTCACGATAAAATAAAATACCAATAGTCGGTTTTGCAGCATCGCAAAAATCTTTTTTATATGCTGCCAGATCTGTATAAACAGTTTTAGCTTTCGGATGATAAATCGCGCTCCAATACATAGGATCTGGCAGTTCGATATCCGTTTTACCGGTCAAAATACCATTAGCATATAAAAACAAATTACGATAATTTTTCATACCGCTGTACAAAGCATACGCTTTTAATTTTTCTAAATCATTTTTTTCTATTCCGCTTACCAGTTCTTCCTCTTCAGTACCGGCAGCGTCAATATAATATCGCAGTTGATGTTTTTTAATAAATGGCAGCAGTTTTTTGAAAAAAGGGGTGTCAAGTCCTGCTCCCATCCATTTAAGCAATAGAATATCTGCATCTTCTAAAAGCTTCTGCCATTCGTCATTCCAGACAGTATTATCGGAAAGCTTAGCGCAAACAGAATCGTTGCTCAATAAATTTTCCTGCTGCAGCTGCTGCAAAGCAACCTGCATCATTGCAAAACGTCTGTCGACATTACTTAAAAATACTACTTTGCTCATTTTCTTCCTCCACATTTCTTACTTTAAAATACCTGTTTCTGCATTCTACGCAGCAAATAAAGGAAATAAGGCGTTCCTAAAAGGGCAGTCATAATGCCGACCTTGACTTCTGCAGGTGGAATAATGATACGCCCTAAAGAATCACAAATGACTAAAAAAGCAGCGCCGGCTAAAGCACTGGCAGGCAGCAGCACACGATGATCAGGCCCCACTATCATACGCATCATATGCGGAACTACCAGGCCTACAAAACCTATATTACCACTGACACAGACAGATGTAGCTGTCGTCATTGCCGCCACAAACAACAAACCCATTCTAAATGGCAAAACGGGCATTCCAACTGCCTTAGCCTCTGTTTCACCAAGTACGAGAATATTCAGATGACGCGATAAAGCCAACATAATCACTATACCAATACTTACAGGGCCAATAGCCATATATACATGCTCCCAGCGTCGGTAGTCAAGTCCGCCAACCATCCAGAAAAGATATTGCTGCAGTTTTTGTTCATTCATAAATGTCAACAATCCAGATGTCACCGCACCAAGCAGCATCCCCACAGCGACGCCGGCAAGCAGTAAAGTCATAACAGGTATTTTCCCATTACGCATTGCTAAAAATACTGTTAATGCAACAGCACAAACAGAACCGCAAAAAGCAAAAGCAGGCATCACAAACATACTTTCCGTCGCCCAGCCCAATGCTATCGAAAGTACTGCCCCTGTCGCAGCGCCACTTGAAACGCCTATAATACCAGGATCTGCCAATGGATTACTGAAAATCCCCTGCATAACGGCTCCCGATATACCTAAAGAGGCACCTACCAAAAGTCCCACGACCATACGGGGCATCCTTATATACCAAACAACCGCCATCTGCTCCTGTGTAAAATCGTTTTTATCAAAAAAAGGCAAACCAAGCTGATAGCCAATGGCTGATAAAGTATTATGCAACGGTATTTTTATCTGCCCGCAGGTCAAAGATATCGCCGCTACAATCAGCAGACCTATAAATAATAAGAAGATAAACTTTTTGCCGGATTTTCGATTAAACAAACTTATTCCCCCTTGGCAAACAATTCAGGATAAACAGCCTTTGCAACAGCTTCTATACTATCTGTAACATGCTGTGACGCAACATAACGATAACGGTCAGACACAAACTCAAGCCTGTTATTTTTTTATCGCTTTGATATTCTTAAAGGCAGGATCAGCAGCCACCTGCTGTGCATATTTTTGCACATCATTATTAGAATCAAAATTCCAAGTTGGAAGCAAAAAAAAACATCCGGGTCAATAGCAATGATCCGTTCCTTGGATAAAGCACTACTTCCCTGATCCAATCCAGCTTCAGCTGCGCCATTGCGAACATGAGCATATTGAAAAATATCATCAAGCAAATTATCTTTCCGTCCAATAGCGCCGATAAATGAAAATGCCATTACAACCTTTTCCTTATCTTTAGGAATTACTTTCAGCTTACTTTCAAGTTCAGCCAGTTTGTTATCCATAGTACTGACAAGCGCTTCACCCTTAGACTTTCACCAGCAGCAGCAGCTACACCAAAAACCTTTTTACGCATAGCTTCTATGGTTTTAGGACTTCCGGCAACATATACAGGAATTTCCATATCTTCCAGATTTTTCACCAAAGAATCTGGAGTAGCCGTAGAAACAAAAACCAAATCAGGCTTTAATGCTACGATCGCTTCAGTATTTTCACCAACCTTATTACCGACACGGTCTGCCTGTTCCTTAGTTATAAATGTTATTTCAGGATCACCTGCCCATTTACTAAAAGCCTTAACCCTATCAAGGGTTACAATCTCAGCTAAAATTTCATCAGTCCCATAAGTTGCAGATACTATTCGTACTGGTTTACCTGCAATTTTTACCTGCCGACCTTTATCATCTGTAACAACATAAGCAGCGGCAGAATTTTCTTCAGTAGTATCTGTATTTTGACCGCAGCCACTGGTTATAAGCAATAAAAAAGAAAATAAAACCAACAGTATCTTTTTCATAAATCTTCACTCCTAATAGGGCAGCTGTGTTTTTATTTTTAAATTCCACAGCCGCTGCAGCATATGCCCGGCGCCACGAATACCTGCAAACGGAGCTGTCGCCAGCAGTACCTCATCTTGTACAGGATACGCAATATTACAACACCAAAATTTTTTCCCTTCACGCAATAAAACAGAGCTTTCACTGCTGCTTCCAAGAATAAGCGTATTATCAGCCTGCTGCAATATCTGTTCAATTTTTTTACTGTCTTTTTCTGCCAGTAGAATTTCATCTGCTTCCACAGGCCCCCGTAAATCTTTAAGAGTGTTTTGACAGATAACAGTCAATTTTTCTGTATCTGCCCATTCTTCGCGCAATGTTTGTGCAATGCAAAAAGCAGTTGTTCCAGGAGCGGCAACAATAATTTTATCAAACCATAATTCGCCCCAGGTGCATCTGGCTTCATTAACTGCAGCCAGTAATTCTTCCTGAGTTTTTACGCATTCTTCTCGGACACTTTCCAAATCACTGGGTAATACTTCTGCAATTTTTTCCAGCCAACGCAGCGTACCTTTTAATCCATAAGGTATCCCTGCTACAACATAAGGAGTGCCATATCGTTCTTTAAGATATTTAGCCGTCTCTAGACCTAACTCCTCATTGATAACGATGTTCAACTGAGCAGCAGGAATTTCTTTTTTGCAATGTCTCAAGTTCACTCCCGGCTCCAGGCACCGCAATAACTCTATAATTTGCAGTTTCTAAAATCCTTTTAATTTCTTCAAGATCGTTTCTGCCGTTAAAATAAGCAGTAGTCGCTCCTAATAAATTAACGCCTAAACGACATTTTATTTTGATATCAGGTAAATCCAAATATTGCCAAAGCCTGATGCTGGCTTTGCTGTATCCTTCAGCAAAACCGCCGCTTAGACCGCCGCTGTCCATTCCTATTACAGAAAAAGGCAGCTTTGCTTTAGCGGCAATGCCCTCAATATCATCACCAATCAAACTGACGCTGCAGCTGTTTTCAATCAAAAGAATTGAAGGTGCCCTATTTTCCCTAATATAATCCAAAGCATCTGTTAAACATTCTTCTGTTCCATAAACGACCGCATTATTATCCGGCTGCGAGCCATGAAAGCGTTCTCCCAACCTGCTGTTAGATTTTTCAAGGTGGCGCAGGGCATAAAAATAGCACCATAGCGGCCCGTTAACCAACACCTCCGCACCTTTAATACCAGTAAAAAAAGCTGCTGCACCAGTTAAAGCACAGGTGTCGACTCTACTGCACACATTGCCCCACTCGGCTGTTTCAGACATAGACTATACCTCCTTTTTCACCACGGCGACATAAGGTTTTATAAATACAGTCCATAAACTCAATCTCTCCACTTGTACCTACAAGTGGGAGCATCGGTAAAAATATCTGTTTAATATCCTGGTTATTAGTTATTTCATGAGTTGTAAGAACTAAATCAACTGTTTCCAATAGTTGTTGACCTGCTGTCTGATCAATGATCGGGGCCTGACATTGTGCTGAAACAGCTTCGACCATTAATTTTCTTTCTTTCGGATTATAATTGTCAAACAAAATAATCGCTTCCACCTGCATCTCTAATCTGCTTAATGTTTCCAAAATCCCGGCCGGATGAAAATACATCAGCATCCTGCCAATACAAACGACGCAACGCTTTCCCTGAGTTATTTTCTTTACTTTACCGGCAAAAGCAAATAATTTATCCATTTCTTGTACTACAGCCTTTTCTGCCAAAGCTTCCTGATGCAAAAAGACTCCCAAATTTCTCAGCCAGCCGACTGTATTATCCCATCCTACAGGATATCCATCCTGCAAATAAGGAACCTCATAATTCATTTCTAACAGCCTGGCTATTTTAGTCAATCCGTTATAAGTCTGTCCGCGTCCACCGAGAATAATACTAAAAGACGCAGCTGTAATCTGAGGTAATTCATTTATAGGAACATATCCCGGAAACTGTCCAATAACCTTAATCGAAAAATATGCCAGTAAACGTTTTACCTCTTTGGCATAATGTCCCCAAGGTCCTCCGTTGTCACCAATAAGCAACGCCGTATTCTCCACTTTTGGCTGCTTATGTAAATCTTTCAGCAAGTTGTTCTGCTACTGCAAAATACCCTTGATAATATTCTCCATCTAAAAAACCATAACACGGAACAGTAAGAACAGGAATACCATATTTAACTTCGCTTTCCTTTCCTACTGCTTCGACATCATCACCAATAACTCCGGCCACACAGGAATTGGCAATTATCAGGCACTTCGGCCTATAAGTATTTACTACATCTTCAATGCAGGCACGCAAACGATCTGCACCACCAAAAATAGAATGTTTTTCCTGCAGCATACTTGATACCACCGGTATAGACTTCAGATTTTCAGCAGCTCCATTAGCCAAAGCTCGATATTGTGCGCTGATATCCATACTGCGCGCCACATGAGCACATGCTCTGGGACTATGAAAAATAACAGCCGCACCACTGCAATAAGCAGCAGCCCGCCAAACTCCGGGCATACTACAGCTGCAGCTTTTTGTTTTAGAGAGCATTCTTTTAGTCTTGATTGCCATAGCTTGCTACTAAATCCTCCAATTCCTCAAATTTCAGAGGTGTAGGTATAGACAGTTCTGTATTTTTCAATATATCATCTGCTAAGTTTCTGTAAACCTGTGCCTGCTCAGAGTCTGGTGCATATTCTATAACAGTCTGTCTATTATTTTCAGCTTTGTTTACGATCACATTGCGGGGAATAAAGGCAATCAATTTAGTATTCAGCCTTCTGGCAAATTCTGTCAGTAATGCATGTTCATTGGGAGTATTTCGGCTATTGCCAATAATACCGCCAAGCCTTACTTCACCTCTTGCGGCAAATCTTTTAACGCCTTTAGCAATGTTGTTTGCTGCATACAACGCCATCAGTTCACCAGAAGAAACTATATAAATATCAGTCGCATAGCCTTCTCTAATAGGTACGGCAAACCCACCACAGACAACATCGCCCAGCACATCATATAACACTAGATCCTCATCATCTAAAACATCCAGTTCTTTCAATTTTTCCAAGGCAACGATGATGCCACGTCCCGCACAACCTACTCCAGGTTCCGGGCCTCCTGCCTCAACACATTTGATTCCGTTAAAACCTGTATGTACAATCTGCTCAGCTTGAATATCATCTTCAGCATCGCGTACCAGATCCAGTACTGTTTGACGGCAGATTTGTCCCAAAAGCAATCTGGTAGAATCATTTTTAGGATCGCAGCCTATCTGACATACTTTTTTCCCCATTTTACTGAATGCGGCAGAAACATTAGCTGCTGTAGTAGATTTTCCAATACCGCCTTTACCATAGAATGCAATTTTTTTCATCATCCATTACCTCCATAAAAGTGAAATAAAAAAGAACAGACTCTCCCCTAAGGGAAAGCTGTTCTTAAAAATATTGGTACAAATGCCAAATACTTTACCGACGCCTTCCCATCTCTCGTGGGGAACGTACAAAGATCTGGCAGTTCTTCTGACTCTGATTCATTGCTCGCCTTCCCTTCCCAGGTTTCAACCCAGTGGTTTTTAAGGTCCGCTCATCATTACAGCGACGGGATCGTATCGGAGTTACACCGATTTCTCTATTATGCGCAGAAAGCGCACCAGATCCAACAATATAAAGTTTTATTTTACCAGGTCTACCGGAAGCAATGCCGGCATACCATTACTGCAGATAAATTCATCAGCCTCAACTTTAAAAACATCTTTCAGAAGTTGTGCTGTAACTATTTCCTGCGGCTTGCCTTCAGTTACAAGATAGCCTTCTTTTATAACAGCAATATGATCGGAGTACTGCACAGCATGATTAATGTCATGGATAACCATAACTACCGTTAACTGTAATTCACGATTAAGCTTTTCTAAAAGCTGCATTACCTCCAGCTGATGACAAATATCCAAATAAGTGGTAGGTTCATCAAGTAAAAGCACTTTCGGACGCTGCGCCAAAGCCATCGCAATCCATGCCCTTTGTCTTTCCCCTCCAGAAAGTGTGCTTAGCAGACGATGCTGCATCCCCAGCATATTAGTTTGCCCTAACGCCCACTCTACATGTGCATCATCTTCCATACTTTTGCGGCCAAACCAGTTTCGGTGTGGAAAGCGGCCCATCTCTACTAAATCTTTGACTGTCAAATCTGCCGGAGACTGCGGAGCCTGAGTCAAAATTGCCAGTTTTTGAGCAAATTCCCTGTGACTGAACTTTTTAATATCTTCACCATTAAAGGTTACATTGCCTTTATAACAGGGCCATATACGCGCTAAAGCTTTTAATGTAGTGCTTTTTCCGCAGCCGTTAGGTCCGATGATGGATGTTACCTTACCTTCCGGTACTGATAAACTCAAACCATGAATGATTGTCTTATCAATAATACGAATCGTAATCTCGTTTGCCTGCAAAATACTCATCAGATTTCCCTCCTTAGCAGAAATAAAAGAAGGGAGCTCCAATAAACGCCATAATTATACCTACCGGTAATTCAACAGGTGCAAAAACCACACGTGCAAAAGTATCACTAAGCGTTACCACAGCAATACCTAAAAGCCCTGAAGCCGGCATCAAATAGCGGTAATCTGATCCTATTATCAGCCTGGCTGCGTGCGGAACAATCAACCCCACAAATCCTAAGAGGCCAACGACACTGACAGCGCTTGCCGCCAATAACGCCGCAACGGCAGTCATGGCAATACGCGTAACCTCAACATTAACGCCTAGCCCGCGCGCCATTTCGTCACCAAGCTGCAGAATATTGAGATAAGCGGCACCGATAAAAGCCAGCAGAACACCTGCAATAGCATAAGGTAAAATAATACTGACATGCGGCCAGCTGCGGGCAGCCAATCCGCCAACCATCCACATTAAAGCTCCATGTACACGGTCACTATAAAAAATCATCAATCCAGAAATACCAGCGCTTAAAAACGCAGATACGGCAACACCAGCTAAAATAATCCGTACAGGCTTGATACCATTTTTCCAGGCCAAAATATAAATACAGACAGCCGCAAGCATCGCACCAATAAATGCAGCCGGTGTAATCAGGTATTCCAGAGTAGGAAATAAAATCATAATCGTAACACCAGCCAAACCAGCACCACTGGAAATACCAATAATATGCGGATCAGCCAGAGGATTTCGCATTACCGCCTGCAATACGGCACCTGCAATTGCAAGATTTACACCCACTAACGCACCAACTATTGTACGCGGCATCCTGATATTCCAGATAATCTGACTTTGCGGTTCTAATGTTGGATTAGATAAAATATTAATGATCTGCGCTAAACTAATATCGGCCGAACCTTTTGTTAAGCTTAAAAAAGCACCTAAAAATGCCAGCATGGCAAAAGCAGCCATGACGCTAAGCCGCCAGGCTGTACGCGAAATGCCAAATCTTTCAATTCTTTCCAAAGTATCCGCCTGATTATTTGTCATCCTTAAAAACCTCTGGATATACAGTTTTAGCCATGTATTTTACAGCATCCGGATAGTGCAAACCAGGATTGAGCAAAAATAATCTTTCAGGCAGTAAATATACTTTGTTATTCCGTACTGCTTCTAAAGATGCCCATGCCGGATTACTTTTCACATCAGCACGCAGCCTGTTTTCTATCTCTTCACTGTCGCCCATAAAAGTAATAAAAATAATTTCCGGATTCTTTTCTACTAAAGCTTCCATACTATACGGAGTCTTCTCTGGTTTTCCTTTAATAGGCGTTGCCCCTACAGCAACATTTTGAAATCCCAGCATTTTGGCAACGCAGCCGGCAATGCTGTTTTCCAGCTCAACTGTCACATTAGAAGGAGTTGCATGCATAATAACAATACGTTTTCCATCTTTCGGTAACTTTTCCGTCACAGCTTTAACCTGCTGATCCAGTTTCGCAGCAGCAGCTTCACCTTTTTCTGGTACACCATAGATTTTTCCCATTAAAATAAGTTTATCTTTTACCTCATCATATGTTTTTGGATTGATTGCAATAACAGGTATTTTATTAGACTCCAAAAGCGGAAGAAATTTCTCATGTTGATTTTTATTCGCAATAACCAGATCAGGCTTTAAACCGATAAGACTCTCCATATTAATATTATAAACAAAACCGACCTCAGGTACATTTTTCATGGCTTCCGGCATTTCTCCTATTTTTGACGACGCACGTCCAACGATCTTACCGCCTACAGCATCAATCATATTCAGGTATGAAGTTGCCAAACTTACAACTCGTTCAGGTTTTTCAGGCAGTACTACAGTACGCCCTGTATCGTCAGTAATAGTTAAAAATGCTTTATCATCACTGGCAGGTTTAGTATTTTCAGCGTTTGGACCACAACCGCTAAAAACAGTCAGACACAATGCAGCAGCAAGCACTGCCCTAAAAATTTTCATTATTGCTCTCTCCCTGCAAAATTAAGAAAGCCTCCCAACGTCGGTTATCGTCAGAGGCACTCGTAACGTCTTATTGATTACCGTTTCATAATAGCATAGATTCCTACCAGCGTCAAGGAAGTTCGCTTGTTCTGGGCCTCTAACTTTGCTATAATGCATAGAGGAAACGGAGGTATTTTAAGTAATGGAAATTAATGAGATGATTGCCCGCATTAACATTTTAGCCCGGAAAAAACGCAGTGAGGGTTTGACAGAAGAAGAACAGTGCGAACAAAAAGCATTATATAAAGAATATTTAGGCTTTATCCGCGGACAGGTCAAACAACAGCTCGATAAAATAGAAATAGTCGATGAACTGCCGTCACAGCACTGATATGGAGTTTAATTTTTCATATACTGTTTTTTACGAAGACGAATATCTGCTGATCGTCAATAAACCAGCCGGAATGCTGGTCCATCCGACAGTAAAGGAAGATGGCAGTACTCTGTATAACTATGTTGCACATTACTATAAACAACAGGGATTATTACACAATATCCATCCTGTCTCACGTTTAGACCGCAATACTTCAGGTCTTGTCATTTTTGCAAAAGAACCACGAATCCAGTTTCTGCTTTCCCAGCAGGAGGTCATAAAAAAATATTTAGGAATCGTTACAGGAACATTACCAGCTGACAGTGGCATAATAGAAGCTCCTATTGCCAGAAAGGAAGGCAGCATTATTGAGCGCTGTGTTTCTCCAAACGGAAAATATGCCCGTACTGATTATAAACTTATCAGCCGCCGGGAACATCTCAGTTTGCTGGAACTGCAGCTGCACACTGGCCGTACCCACCAGATACGCGTACATATGGCACATATCGGCTGCCCGCTTTATAATGATAACCTTTACGGAACACCAGGACCGCAAAGCCGCCACGCTCTGCATGCTTATTACCTGGGCTTTAACCATCCTGCAACCGGTATTTTTTTAGAAATATCCTGCGCCTTACCCAACGATCTTTTCAAAATTATATACTATTAAAGTATAGAGTATGCTATAATTAATTACAACAAAAGACAAAAAGGAGGCTGTCCTATGCCACTAGTAACATCTGCTGAAATGTTCAAAAAAGCTTATGAAGGCCATTATGCTGTAGGTGCTTTCAACGTCAACAACATGGAAATAATTCAAGGTATCGTCGAAGCTGCACGTGAAGAAAAATCACCTTTGATTTTACAGGTTTCGGCCGGTGCCCGCAAATATGCTAACCACATTTATCTGATGAAACTGGTTGAAGCCGCTATCGAAGATACTGGTTTGCCCATTTGCCTGCATCTTGACCATGGTGAAGATTTTGAAATCTGCAAAGCATGCGTAGACGGAGGTTTTACCTCTGTTATGATCGATGGTTCCAAACATCCATTTGAAGAAAATATTGAACTTACTAAACGCGTTGTAGAGTATGCTCATAATAAAGGCGTTGTCGTTGAAGCCGAGCTGGGACGCTTAGCAGGCGTCGAAGATGCGGTTAAAGTAAACACAAAGGACGCTACATATACAGATCCCGATCAAGCTGTAGAATTTGTTGAACGTACTGGCGTTGACTCTTTAGCAATAGCAATAGGAACCAGCCACGGTGCCTATAAATTTAAAGGTAATCCTGAACTTGATTTTGCCCGGTTGGAAAAAATCACTAAATTACTGCCAGGCTTCCCTCTGGTTCTGCATGGCGCCTCTACCGTTATCCCCTCCTTTGTTGAAGAGTGCAATAAATACGGCGGTAAACTTGACGGTGCACAAGGTGTTCCTGAAGATATGCTCTTGAAAGCCGGTACCTTTGGTGTCTGCAAGATCAATATTGATACCGATTTGCGTTTGGCTATGACTGCCTCTATTCGCAAACATCTTGCTACTAATCCAGCTGATTTCGATCCGCGTCAATATTTAAAACCAGCACGCGAAGCAATCAAACAAATGGTAGCTCACAAGATGCGTGATGTTCTCAACAGTTCTAACAGACTGTAAATATAGCCGTTATCTACCCCTGCAGAAAATCTGCAGGGGTTTCTTTTTTAGTAAAACAAAATCCCGCTCTTTTTTAGAGCGGGATTTTATCTGTTGTTAATCGATCATTGGAACAGTATTTGCAGCATGCTGCATAATATTGACTGTATAATCCTTGAGTCCGCGTTCAGCCAGTTGTTTTTGGGCCAGTGACCAGGCTTCTTCTAAAGTTTCTACCGGTATCTGACCAGTCTTTTTCACTGTATCAAAGTTTTCCTTTCTCGTTACGATATAAACCGTGCTGTTTTGACATAACAGGAACAAACGATATGCAATAAAAAAGGGAATCGTAAATTTATTCCTTACAGCTTTTTCCATCTCAATTACATCATTGAAATGAAAGCTCTGCATATATTCAGGCGGATCATTGATTTCACGAGCTTCCAAAAGGGAAATAACGATACCGCCAGGTTTAAGTGCCATTTCTGCCGTATCATAGGTTTTAGAGCCCTGATAAAGATTTATATCCTTCGGAAATCCTCCTGGAGAAGCAATAACTACATCAGCCTGTCCCTTAACCTTAACTCCCTGGATCTTCATAACCTCTTTCGTGCCTTCCAGCCAGGCATCATACCAATGACCGGCAACAATACGAGCGAAATCACCATTCGTATCCATTACAGAATTCACAAGAAAACAAGGATTTACCAAAGCTGCTGCTTCGCACATATCATCGTTCAACCGATTATGATCGATTAAAGTCGTCCTTGTTTCCTGACTGATACCGGAACCTACCTCATCAGCCAACGCCAAAGCATGATTTTTCTGTATTGTTTCATCACCAGCAACTCCAGGAAGTATACTCTTTCGTCCACCGCCAAAACCTGCCATCAGATGTACAGTGATACCACCGGTAATAATTACTTTATCTGCATCAGCAACATGTTTATCTATCCACACTGGTGTACCACGGCTCGTATCACCTACATGCACCAGGTCCTCCGCCAGACAGTCGTGCTGATATATTTTGATACGGTCTGCAACTTCCTTACCGCAGACTGCAATATCCTCTTCTCTGGTTTGAGCACGATGTGTACCTGTGCAATAACGATGCAAATATCTTCATCAGGCACGCCGCCTAAATTAATTTCGTCTATTACATATTTTAAAAATTCAGGAGTACGAATCCAGCCGCGTGTAATATCACTGACAATGACAGCGACTTTTTCGCCTTTGCTGACAACCTCCTGCAAAGGCTTGCTGTTGATCGGATTACGCAGTGCTTCAATAGTTGCTGCCTGAACATCATCCAGTTTAGGAACTTCATTCCCTTCAATTACCTGCAAAATATGTTCTTCCGGCAAGGAAATTTCCTGATAACCCTCACCGATACCAAATTTAAATGTTTTCAATGCCATTTCTTTTCCCTCACTTGTTTTTATTTGAACATTGGCACGGTATTTACTCCGTGCGGCATAATGTTGACTGTATAAGTTTCTGCCTTGCCCTGTGCCATTAATTTTTTCTGTGCCAGCGTCCATGCTTCCGCCAAAGTTGCCGCAGGAATCTGACCTGTTCTGCGCACTGCGTCAAAGTTTTCTGGCCTGGTAACCATAATAACAGTAAACTGCTTCGACATACAATACATATAGAAAGCAATATAAAATGGTATCGTAAAACCAGCCCGCAGTTCTTTTTCCATACTTAATTCATCATTAAACCGAAAGCAATCAAAAAAAGAAGGCGGTTCATAAATATCAGGACAATCCAAAAGAGCGATAAAAATACCATTTGGCTGCATTGCCATTTGTGCCGGTGCATAAGATTTCATTCCCTGATACAGGTTGATATCCATAGGATAACCGCCAGAAGAACCAATAACGACATCAGCTTTGGCTTTTGCTTCCACTCCCTGCAATTTCATCACTTCCTGAGTACCGGCATACCAGGCATCATACCAGTGGCCGGCAACGATACGGACAAAATCTCCTTCAGCATCCATAATCGAATTTACCAAAAAACAGGGGTTTAAGAAAGCGCAGACCTCACACATATCTTCACTGACACGATTTCCTTCTATTTTAGTCAGATAGGTTTCCTGATTCACACCGCCGCCAACTTCATCCGTCAAAGCCAGCAAATGATTATGTTTGATAGTTTCCACACCGGCAAGCCCCGGCATAACACTCTTGCGCCCGCCGCCAAAGCCTGCAAACAGATGCGTTGTAATACCACCTGTTAAAATAACCTTGTCTGCTTCCACAGCTCTCTTATCGATATACACCGGCGTGCCTCTGCTTGTAGTTCCTAAAAAAACGTTTGCCTCAGCGCCATACGCATCATGGTCAAAAACCTGTAGCCTTGCAAATAAAGCATCACCTAAAATTAAACTTTTCTCTTCATCGTCGTTGTCCCTGTGTGTGCCAGTGGCAATAATTACAAAAATATCTGCATCAGGAATACCACTGTTATTTAGCTCTTCTACAACGGCCGGCAGATAATCTTTAGTACGCGACCAGGTGCGCGTAATATCACTGACGATAAGCGCTACCTTATCTCCCTCATGCACAAGTTTGCTTAATGCCTGTGTCCCAATAGGATTGCGCACTGCCTCCAGCGTAGCCTGTTTGATATCGGTAATCTTAGAAACGCTGCCGCCGTCAATGACCTGCACTACATGCTCTTCCGGCAATTCAATGCTTTCCATACGCTTACCGATGTTTAAATCGTATCTTTTTAAAGCCATATATGCTCTCCCTCAAAAACGGTTACGCTTCCAATACAGGCATTGTCGCCGAAGCATGTCCCATAATCGTAATTTTATAATCATCCTTACCCTGTTTGGCAAGTTCCTGTTGAGTAAGCAGCCACGCTTCTTCCAGGCTGGCAACAGGTATTTGACCGGTTTGCCTTACGAACTCAAAATTTTCCGGTTTGGTAACTAAATATGTAGTTAATGAATTTACGATACAGCGTGTTTTAAAAGCAACAAAAGCAGGTATAGAAAAATCTGCCCGTACATCTTTTTCAAACTGCAACACATCTGATTTTGAAAACCAATCTGTGAAAATAGCCGGTTCTTTAATGTCAGGGCATTCCAGTGTCAGTATCATGATACCGCCCTTTTTTACAGCAAAAACAGCATTCATATGAGCTTTGCAGCTCTGGTATAAATTCATATCCTTAGGACTGCCACCTGCCGAAGCAAAGACAACATCGGCCAGCTCCTTAATAGGTACGCCAGCCATAGCAACAAGATCCTTACAGCCTTTTCCCATGCCTTATACCAGTGTCCTGCAACTACTTCATGCAGCTTGCCTTCAGGTGTGAAAACCATATTCACCAAAAATGCAGGGTCTAATTTTTTCGTTACCTCTACCATATCTTCATGTAAAGGATTACCCTCCAATAGACCTGTCTCGCAAAGAGGATTACAACCATCGCCAACTTTAGGAGCCAGCGCAATAGCATGATTGTGCATAATAGTAGCATGCCCGGAAACACCTGGCATAACAGCCTTACGGCCGCCGCCAAAGCCTGCCATCGGGTGCAGTGAAACTGCACCTGTAATAATTACCTTATCTGCTTCAGCCACATAAGAATCGATCAGGATCGGTGTGCCAAAGCTGGTCACCCCCAAATCTGTCAACTCTTCGTTGTTCCTGCTGTCATGCTGATGGATTTTGATCCTTTTTACGATATCTTTACCGCAAACAGCGATATCTTCATCATGTGTATGTGCACGATGAGTACCAGTGGCAACAATAATAGTAATATCTTCGTCCGGGACACCCGCAGCATTAATTTCGCTGATAATTACAGGCAAAAACTCAGCTGTGCGAACAAGTCTTGTAACATCACTGACGATGACAGCAACCTTATCACCTTTCCGGACAACTTTTTGCAACGGCTGGCTGGCAATTGGACAGCGCACAGCGGCCAAAGTTGCAGCAGTGATATCCTCCAGTACATCTGCCTTGTTGCCATGTATATCATACAGTACTTTTTCTTCAGGTAATGTAACTTCTTGAAATCCATTTCCATAAGGGAGTTGATATTTCTTCACTTCAATTTTCCTCCTCTATTTTTACACTAGTAAATTTATTATACTCCTATTTAAGTAAAAATAAAAGACAGATGTTTACAAAACATCCGCCTTTTACCAGTTTCTATTGCTGCTCCAAAACTCCGATCGCAGCAATGCCAGCATTGTAAATAATTCCAACCGTCCAAGCAGCATCGTTACACAAAGCACAAGTTTACCAAACCAGTTAATATCAGCATAATTACCGGTTGCCCCTACTGTTCCAAAAGCAGGGCCAACACTGCTCAGGCAGGATGCGACGGCAAAAATTGATTCTTCGATTCCAAGTCCAGTTGAAACCACCAGAAGCGACATAACGGCTATCGTCATTATATATACAAAGAAGAATCTGCTGATTGCTGCGACTACTGCAATCGGCATCACTCTGCCGTTAAAATTGACTGTTAAAAGCATCTGCGGGTGAATAGCTCTGCGCAATTCTGCCGCAATGGCCCGGCTCATTACTACAAAGCGTCCTACTTTAATACCACCTGCCGTAGACCCTGCACAGGCTCCGACCAGATACAACAGACACAGCAGCAGCTTAGAAAAAGTTGGCCAGGTATCATAATCATAAGACACATAACCTGTTGTAGTCGCAAATGAAACTACTTGGAAAAATGCGCAGCGCAAACCTTCAAAAAACTGCAGCCCACCGCTGAAAAACAGATTCAGAGTAATCAAAAGTGTTAAAACAGCGATGATCATCATATAAGACTTAAATTCACTGTCACGCCACAGTGTTTTAATCCCTCTCTGTGTAACAGCATAATACAGAGCAAAGTTACCGCCGCCTAAAAACATGATCATCGCTAATACTACTTCAATCGACACACTATTGTAATGCATGGCACTGTTATCATAAGTAGAAAATCCACCTGTGGCTATTGCCGACATCGAATGATTGATCGCGTCAAAATTAGTCATTCCGCAAATAACCAAAAAGCCAGTACCAATAACGGTAAATAAACAATAAATAAAAAATAATGCTCCCGCTGTTGTTCTGATACGCGGCAGCAGCCGTTCCTGCCCAAAGCCGCTTACCTCTGCATTAAAAAGATGTACAGATCCGCCTGCTACCTGAGGCAGTAAAGCAATAAACAGTACAATGATACCAATACCACCCAACCAATGCGTAAAACTGCGCCAAAATAAAACTGTTTTTGGTACGGCTGCCAGATTAGTAATAGCTGTAGCTCCAGTAGTAGTGAGACCAGACATACTTTCAAAAACAGCTGAGATAGGGTCCAGGATCTGCAAAAACGCATATGGCAGAGCACAGATAATACAAGTCAGAATCCAGGAAAACACAACTGTCGCAAAACCTTCACGTAGTGATATATTTTCTTTTTCATCAAACTTTCCATATTGGACAAAGCCCAACCCTACAAAAAAAGCTGTAAAAGAAGTAATAGCAAATTCCACAAGAACCGTCTTCATAAAAAATCGCCAGTCCCACAGGAAGCAACAATATAGCACTCAGCGCCAAGCTGAGCCTGCCCAATAAAAAAGCTATCAGACTGAAATTCATAAAAAATACAGCCTCCAAGGACCTGCCTTTACCAGTTGCGTTTTACACGCCAGAAATCAGGTCTCATAATAATGAGTAATGTAAAAATCTCTAAACGCCCTAAAATCATTGCTGCAATAACTACTAATCTGCCAAAAGTAGATACATCTGCATAAGTAGCCGTAGGGCCAACGATACCAAAAGCCGGGCCGACACTGCTCATACAGGCAGCAATAATACCCATAGAATCAAGCATCGAAAGTCCAGTCAACGAAATCAGCAGTGTCAATGTCGAAAAAACTATCATATACAAATAAAAAAATCTTGTAACATTGCCTACAACCACAGGCGGAACATTGCGTCCACCCATTTTTATACTGTAAACCAGTCGTGGATGGATCGTCCTGCGCAATTCTGCCCATGTTACCTTCAGCAAAATCACAAAGCGGGAAACTTTCATACCACCTGCAGTAGAACCGGAGCAGCCTCCGACAAACATTAAAAGTAACAGTACATAACGGCTGAAATCAGGCCATAAATTAAAGTCACTGGAAGCAAAACCAGTTGTACTGGCTATTGATACGGTTTGAAATAACGCATGTCTGAAACTGGTAGCGGCATCAAAATAACCGGTATAATACAAATTCCAGGTTATCAAAAATGTGGCGATACCAATAATCCAAAAGTATGCCTTACGTTCTGTATCAATCCAAAAAACCTTAAAATTGTGCTGATATATCTTATAATAAAGAGCAAAATTCAAACTAGCGGCGACCATAGCAATAATAACGATCATTTCGACATAAACAGTTTCAAATTCCATCAGACTTTCGTACTGATATGAAAATCCTCCTGTAGCTACAGATGCCAGCGCCAAATTCATTGCCATAAACCAGCTCATACCTGCTACCTTTAAGGCTACTGTTGTAATAATAGTAAAAAATATATAAACAGTAAAAATAACGAAAGCCGATTCCTTGATTTTCGGAAGTGTACGTTCTGCAGCCGGACCGGGAATTTCAGCGTTAAATAAATAATTAGCGCCGCTGCCTACCTGAGGCATAATCGTAATAAATAACATAATAACACCGATACCGCCAGTCCAATGCGTCATACTGCGCCATACCAGCAGGCTGTCAGGAAAGTTGCTCAACGATGATAAAGTAGTTACACCAGTAGTCGTAAATCCTGAAGTGCTTTCAAAAATTGCACCTACAGGGCTGACAAGTCCAGACAGATAATAAGGAATAGCCCCTAAAAAACAGACCAGCAGCCAGCCGCAGCCCACTGTTGCCAAAGCCTCGCGCAAATTAAGATGAGCACGTTTGTTCTTTTCACCATTACCTATCAGCGCACCACCAATAAATGCACAGATCATAAAAGAAAAGATAAAGCCCAGGAACATGTATTCCCCTAACAACAGGGCCGTTATCATCGGCACGACCATTGCTACGGCACAGGCGATGCTCAGCTTACCCAGCAGATACATCACAAGCCTGATATTCATTGATTATCCTCTACTTTCAAAAAACGGCATAACGCGTTTTACAAATTCACTCTTGACGAAAATAATAATTCTATCTCCGGCATATAATACCGTATTACCATTAGGAACTACGGCTTCATTATCGTGAACTACTGCACAGACCAGACAAGCCCGCGGCAGCTTGATATCCTTCAAACTTTTACCTATGACCTCACAGTCATCAGGTAGAATAATTTCCAACGCTTCTGCTTTTGCACCTTCCAGCAGTGAAACAGAAACAATACCGCCTTTGCGCACAAAACGCAGCACTTCGCCGGAACTCAGCAAACGTGACGAAAGTACGATATCGACACCGACCTTCTCCATCAGCTCCACATATTCGTTACGGGCAACACGGACGATAGTTTTTTTGCGCCCAGGTGCTTTGCCATCAGTGCCAACAGTAAATTCAGCTTATCATCTTCAGTAATGCAGATAACGACATCAGCCTCGGCAATGCCTTCTTCTGTCAATAAATCAATATCTGTGCCATCACCACACAAAACAATACCATTTTCCAGCTTTTGCGCAATCAGCTGACAGCGGTCTTTATTCTTCTCAATAACTTTAACGAACAGTCCCTGCTCTTCCAGCATAGGAGCCAAAAATCTGCCGGTGCGTCCAGCACCTATGATCATAACCCGTTCTATTTTTTCATAAGTATTAACGAAAGTTTCCTCAAATTCCTTAATAGCACTTTGCTGTCCAACAAAATAAACATTATCACCAGGCTCCAGCATATCATCGCCATGAGGAATAATCATCTTATGCCGGCGAAACAGCATAGCAATCAGTATCTGCTTGGGAATTTCCAAATCTTTCAGAGGTACACCTACATACGGAGAAGCGTCGCTCATCCGCGCCTCAAACATCCTTACCTTGCCCTCGGCAAAATCATCTACATCCAAAGCAGAAGGAGTCATTAAAATATGATTTATTTCAGTAGCAGTAATGCGTTCCGGATTTAAGATCAAATCAATATTCATTCCTTGATTAAGTAAATCCTTCGCAGTCAAAGCATACTCCGTATTTCTGATACGGGCAACGGTGTGCTTGACGCCATAGTTTTTAGCCATCATACAGGTAACCATATTGACTTCATCACTATCCGTAGATGCGATCAGCACATCGGCGTCTCTGATATCCGGATCGTCCAATGTATTAGGACTGCATCCATTGCCGCCAATAGTCAATACATCCAAGGAATTTTTTACTACCTCGCGACGTTTTTCATCGATTTCAACGACTACCACATCATACTGATCTTCGGCCAGTAACTGAGCAATACTGTACCCCAGTTTGCCAGCTCCGACTATTACTATACGCATATAAATTCACCCTTATTTCCGACATTCATATAACTAGAGCAATTATATCATAAGTTTGTCAAAAAAACACCTAAATTACCTATACATACCAGTGCTGAAAGTCTTAGACACAAAGAAATCCCTGAATTCAGCAATAGAATTCAGGGATCTTCCATTTATTATATTCCACTATCTGCTTATTATTTTGCACTAAAGCTTGTCATAATATTTTGATAGGCTGGAATGTATTTTCCAAGTAAAGCAGCCAGCCCTTCCATATCGTTACGCCAATCGCGATGTAACTCACAGGCGACGCTAAAGAAGTTTACCAGCTGTACGCCCGCAGCTTCCATACGTCTCCACGCAGCATCACGTACTTCTGCATTAAAGGTACCGGAAGCGTCTGTTACTACAAAAACTTCATAACCTGCTTCAACAGCTGATAAAGCTGCAAAGGCCACACAGACATCAGTTACGATACCCGCTATAATCAATTGTTTTTTACCAGTCTTTTTGACTGCCGCAACAAACTCTTCATTGTCCCAGGCATTAATCTGTCCCGGACGTCTGATAAGTGGAGCTTCAGGAAACATTTCTATAATTTCAGGAAGTAATGGACCATTAGGGCCATTATCAAAACTAGTAGTGAGAATAGTAGGAAGATTAAAGAATTTAGCACTGTCCGCAAGCGCTAAAACATTATTCTTAAATTGAATCGGTTCAAAATCCCGAACCAGATTAAACAATCCGGTCTGATGATCAATGAGCAAAACAGCAGCATCATTTTTATCTAATCTTTTGTATTTAAATGACATATAAATCACTCCTTAACGGTCTTATTAATATTTTTATTTCTTTCAAAGATCTTTTACTACAGCGAAGGGATCCTCTTGCTAAGATTAAGATAACATATCCTGATAAAATGTACAAACGACCATAGTTAAATTAATATGTCATTTAAGAACTTATCGATAACAATAAGTTTTTAAAGTATAAGTAAGGGTTAAACAATAAAGTTTCTCCATAAAAATAAATATTCCGTTTATTCAATTTCAGTATTTATAACATGACAAAAGGACCTATACCATAAGGTATAGGTCCTTTTACTAACCGGCAGCTTTCTATCCTCCCAGGCCGCTTCCAGCCAAGTACTTTCGACGTTTAAGGGCTTAACTACTGTGTTCGGGATGAGAACAGGTGGGTCCCCTTAGCTATCGCCACCGGATTGACGCTTGCGCCTATTGTTTAGGAGCAGCTTTTGCGACGCTAACAATAGTGCCGCAGGCTAACGCAAAATTCCTGACTGAACAGGGAAGAAATTTTACGATATCCTTGAAGGTCTTTAAGCCTTCAAAACTATATAGAAGAGTACAAACTTTTGAGTTTGCTGTGTGTTTTTACTTCTTTTCGGCGATTCACTTTCATCGAAAACGCTCCCCTCAGGTCGCTTTTTCGATATAAGTTCCGCCACCTCTAATTCTGACTTCGCTTGCGCTCGTCACAATCAGGGCGTCACTTAAGTCAAGCCCTCGACATATTAGTATCGGTCCGCTCAATACATTGCTGTACTTACACTCCCGACCTATCAACCTCATCTTCTTTAAGGTGTCTTACTAGATTGCTCTATGAGAGATCTCATCTTAAGGGCTGGTTTCACGCTTAGATGCTTTCAGCGTTTATCCTTTCCGAACGTAGCTACCCAACTGTACCCCTGGCGGGATAATTGGTACACCAGCGGTTCGTCCACTCCGGTCCTCTCGTACTAGGAGCAGCCCCCTTCAAATCTCTTGCGCCCGCGATGGATAGGGACCGAACTGTCTCACGACGTTCTGAACCCAGCTCACGTACCACTTTAATGGGCGAACAGCCCAACCCTTGGGACCGACTTCAGCCCCAGGATGTGATGAGCCGACATCGAGGTGCCAAACCTCCCCGTCGATATGGACTCTTGGGAGAGATTAGCCTGTTATCCCCAGGGTAGCTTTTTATCCGTTGAGCGATGGCCCTTCCACTCGGTACCACCGGATCACTAAGCCCCTACTTTCGTACCTGCTCGTCGTGTTTGACTCGCAGTCAAGCTCCCTTCTGCCTTTACACTCTTCGCGCGATTTCCGGCCGCGCTGAGGGAACCTTTGGGCGCCTCCGTTTTCTCTTTCGGAGGCGACCGGCCCAGTCAAAATGCCTGCCTGACACTGTCCCGGATTTCGTTACTCTCGCGGTTAGAATTTAAATACATCAAGGGTGGTACCCCCACGGCGGCTCCAGCCAGACTAGCGTCCAGCTTTCCATGCCTCCCACCTATCCTGTACGTAATGTATCAAAACCCAATGTCAGGTTACAGTAAAGCTCCATGGGGTCTTTCTGTCCAGTCGCGGGTAACCTGCATCTTCACAGGTATTTCAATTTCACCGGGTCCCTCGTTGAGACAGTGCCCAAATCGTTACACCTTTCGTGCGGGTCGGAACTTACCCGACAAGGAATTTCGCTACCTTAGGACCGTTATAGTTACGGCCGCCGTTCACCGGGGCTTCAGTCGAATGCTTTGGACTAATCCGAACATCCTTCCTTAACCTTCCGGCACTGGGCAGGTGTCAGCCCGTATACGTCAGCTTTCGCTTTAGCAGGCACCTGTGTTTATGGTAAACACAGTCGCTTGGGCCTCTTCTCTGCGACCACTCTATGCTCCATCCGCATGGGACTTCACAACAGTGGCTACCCTTATCCCGAAGTTACGGGTACATTTTGCCGAGTTCCTTAACGAGGGTTCTCCCGCGCACCTTAGGATTCTCTCCCCGCATACCTGTGTCGGTTTACGGTACGGGCGGTAGCTCTCTCACTAGAAGCTTTTCTCGACAGTGTGGGGTCAACAACTTCGCTCGCATCTCTGCTCACTCCGCATCACGCCTCAGGCTTTCAGTGCACGGATTTGCCTATGCACCACCCTACACGCTTACACATGCTCTTCCATTCGCATGCTTGCCTGCCCTTCTGTGTCACTCCATTGCTCAAACAATTACTACCGGTACTGGAATATCAACCAGTTGTCCATCTCCTACGCTCTCTGCCTCGGATTAGGTCCCGACTTACCCTGAGACGACGATCGTTGCTCAGGAATCCTTATGCTTCCGGTGGAAAGGATTCTCACCTTTCTTTTCGCTACTCATACCAACATTCTCACTTCCCACAAGTCCACCGAACCTTCCAGTTCGACTTCTACCCTATGGGAACGCTCCCCTACCCCGTATACTTTACGTATACAGCCACAGCTTCGGTTTCGTACTTTAGCCCCGGGAATCTTCGGCGCAGGGTCTCTCGACCAGTGAGCTATTACGCACTCTTTAAATGGTGGCTGCTTCTGAGCCAACATCCTGGTTGTTTATGAAACCCCACATCCTTTTCCACTTAGTACGACATTGGGGACCTTAGCTGGTGGTCTGGGCTGTTTCCCTTTTGACCACGGATCTTATCACTCGTAGTCTGACTCCAAGGCTCTACAGTATATCCATTCGGAGTTTGACAGGGTTCGGTAACCTTTACGGCCCCTAGCCCGATCAGTGCTCTACCGCCTATACTTACTACCTCAGGCTAGCCCTAAAGCTATTTCGGGGAGAACCAGCTATCTCCGCGTTCGATTGGAATTTCACACCCCTACCCACATCTCATCCGAAAGCTTTTCAACGCTCACCGGTTCGGTCCTCCACGCAATTTTACCTGCGCTTCAACCTGGACATGGGTAGATCACTGCGGTTTCGGGTCTACCTACACTAACTAGCGCCCTCTTAAGACTCGCTTTCGCTGCGGCTCCGTGTCTTCCACTTAACCTCGCTAGTGCAGATAACTCGTTGGTTCATTCTTCAATAGGCACGCCGTCGCTTTCGCTTCGACTGCTTGTAGACATACGGTTTCAGGTACTATTTCACTCCCCTCCCGGGGTTCTTTTCACCTTTCCCTCACGGTACTATGCGCTATCGGTCGCCAAGTAGTTTTTAGCCTTGGAGGGTGGTCCCCCCTGCTTCCCACAAAATTCCTCGTGCTTCGTGGTACTCTGGATCTCGGCCTCTCTGCTCTGCCTTTCGTCTACGGGGCTTTTACCCTCTCTCGCTTACCTTTCCAGGTAATTCAACTAGGCCTGACTTCGATTCTGCCGGTCCTCAACCCCGAAAAGCCGGAGCTTCTCGGTTTGGGCTCTGCCCTCTTCGCTCGCCGCTACTGTGGGCATCTCGTTTGATTTCTCTTCCTCCGGGTACTTAGATGTTTCAGTTCCCCAGGTTCCCTCCCTTGCGGGTGACCATCCATGACGATGGCCGGGTTTCCCCATTCGGATATCCACGGATCAATACTTGCTTGCAGTTCCCCGTGGCTTTTCGCAGCTTACCGCGTCCTTCTTCGGCTCTTGGCGCCTAGGCATCCACCGTATGCCCTTAGTAGCTTGACTTTTCAGCTGCTAAGAAACTTACGTTCCTAGACTTTTCTCGTTAACTCTCATCAAATATAGCATTTTGATTAGAGGTTTGTGTCTATTACTACTCACTCATCATTTTCATAATAAACTGTTTGTCTCTTCTATATGGTTTTCAAGGTTCAAAAAAGAAGGCTAAGCCTTCAAAACTAAACATTAACCAACGAATGTGCGTCGACTTTGAAGTCTACGAGATATCTTACTATCTCATGTCTCCATAGAAAGGAGGTGATCCAGCCGCACCTTCCGATACGGCTACCTTGTTACGACTTCACCCCAATCATCGGCCCCACCTTAGACGGCTGGCTCCTTATAGGTTACCTCACCGGCTTCGGGTGTTACCAACTTTCGTGGTGTGACGGGCGGTGTGTACAAGGCCCGGGAACGTATTCACCGCAGTATGCTGACCTGCGATTACTAGCGATTCCGACTTCACGCAGGCGGGTTGCAGCCTGCGATCCGAACTGAGATCGGGTTTCTGGGGTTTGCTCTGCCTCGCGGCTTCGCTTCCCTCTGTTTCCGACCATTGTAGTACGTGTGTAGCCCAAGACATAAGGGGCATGATGACTTGACGTCATCCCCGCCTTCCTCCAGGTTGTCCCTGGCAGTCTCCCATGAGTCCCCAACTTTACTTGCTGGTAACATAGGATAGGGGTTGCGCTCGTTGCGGGACTTAACCCAACATCTCACGACACGAGCTGACGACAGCCATGCACCACCTGTTTTCTTGTCCCCGAAGGGAAATCTCTATCTCTAGAGCGTTCAATCAATGTCAAGCCTTGGTAAGGTTCTTCGCGTTGCGTCGAATTAAACCACATACTCCACCGCTTGTGCGGGCCCCGTCAATTCCTTTGAGTTTCAACCTTGCGGCCGTACTCCCCAGGCGGGGGTACTTATTGCGTTAACTCCGGCACAGAAGGGGTCGATACCTCCTACACCTAGTACCCATCGTTTACGGCCAGGACTACCGGGGTATCTAATCCCGTTCGCTACCCTGGCTTTCGCATCTCAGCGTCAGACACAGTCCAGAAAGGCGCCTTCGCCACTGGTGTTCCTCCCAATATCTACGCATTTCACCGCTACACTGGGAATTCCCCTTTCCTCTCCTGCACTCAAGCCTAACAGTTTCCAGCGCCATACGGGGTTGAGCCCCGCATTTTCACGCTCGACTTATTAAGCCGCCTACATGCTCTTTACGCCCAATAATTCCGGACAACGCTCGCCACCTACGTATTACCGCGGCTGCTGGCACGTAGTTAGCCGTGGCTTCCTCGTTTACTACCGTCATTGCAATGCATTGTTCACACACTGCACATTCGTCATAAACAACAGAGCTTTACAGACCGAAATCCTTCATCACTCACGCGGCGTTGCTCCGTCAGACTTTCGTCCATTGCGGAAGATTCCCCACTGCTGCCTCCCGTAGGAGTTTGGGCCGTGTCTCAGTCCCAATGTGGCCGTTCATCCTCTCAGACCGGCTACTGATCATCGCCTTGGTAGTCCGTTACACTACCAACTAGCTAATCAGACGCAGGCCCATCCTTTAGCGATAGCTTACTTGTAGAGGCCATCTTTCTTCATCCTGCCATGCGGCAAGATGATCACATCCGGTATTAGCACTCCTTTCGGAATGTTGTCCCCGTCTAAAGGGCAGGTTGCCTACGCGTTACTCACCCGTTCGCCACTAAGAATTCTACCGAAATAAAATTCTCCGTTCGACTTGCATGTGTTAGGCACGCCGCCAGCGTTCGTCCTGAGCCAGGATCAAACTCTCCAATAAAGTTTTATTGAGAAAGCCGATTGGCTCTTTCGATTTGTTGTTAAGAAATTATTTTTGACTTGGCAAACGCTCCTCTTTCAAGAAACGCTCGCCCGCACATTCGTTTTTGGTTATTGTTCAGTTTTCAAGGTTCTGCCTGCCGTTTTTGACGACTTGTATAGTATATTACATCTTTTCGATGTTGTCAACTACTTTTTCATCTTTTTTAACGGCTACTTACAAAAATTCACCCGTGTTTAGGGGTGCACTATTATTTTATTAAATTTCTACAGAAAAAGCAAGCCCTATTTTAAATTTATTTTTGACGCCTGTAAAATCACTTTACAAAATCACGCTTTAAATTATCCACTAAAGTCTGCACATTCCTGCTCATCGTTTCAGAAGCCAAGGTCAGACACACGAATTTACGTCCTGCTTCCTCCTGCGTTTCAATCAGCTCTACTTCGCCGGCAGCTGCCGCCTGTTTTGCAATATGTTCAGAAAGCAGCGCATATCCTAAATCATTTCTTACCGCTTCCTTTACGGCAAAATTAGTATTGAAAATGATCGTCTTGGCCGGCAATACACTATTTTTCTCTAAAAACTCTTCCCACTGCACCCTTGTGCCCGATCCCTGTTCGCGCGTTATCCACGTTACTGTTTCCAGATCCCGTCGCTGCATCTTTTTGGGGCTTCCTATCGGCCCTATCAACAAGCCGATCAATATAGAACTCTTCTTTATGGAATTTCTTATCACCGGTTTCTCCTTCAACTAAACCTACATCTATCTTATTGCTTTGCAGCAGTTCGCAAATATGAACAGTATTATCGATCTTCACTTCTATGTCCAACTGCGGATAACGTTTCATAAATCTGCCCAGAAATTCCGGCAGAAAATATTCGCCTATCGTCAGACTGGCTCCTATAGCCAAGCGTCCTTTTATCTCGCTGCCCAGCTCTTTAACCGTAATTTCTGTAAACTGCCACAGACTTTTCATCTGCTTAGCCGCATCATAAACAATCATGCCCGCATAAGTCACGCTAAGCTGTTTTTGTTTTTTAGACCTGCGAATCAACACGGCGTTGAAACACTCTTCTAATCTGCGGATATGCAAACTCACCGTAGGCTGAGAAATATTTAATTTCTGCGCCGCTTTAGTAAAGCTTTGTTGTTCTACAACTTCAATAAAAGTTTTCAGTTCTTCCCACATAGTAACCTCATTATTTTTCTTAATGATAATTATAAAAACAATTCATTTTACTAATCATTATACTTGTATTATGATATTTATACAATGTTTTTAGGCATCAAGTATTTATCTTTTTCTTTTCTAAAAGGGAGGCTTTCTAAAAATGATAAAATCCATTCCAATTCCTACGGCCGGAGTATCTCTTGGTTTAGCGGCACTTGGTAATCTGCTGCAGCCTTATTCTCCGCTGATGAAATATACCTGCGGTATTCTCGCTGCAATCCTTTTGGCAATGCTGCTTATAAAAATACTGCGTTATCCCAAGCTTGTCCACGCCGATATGACCGGCAATCCTATTTTAGGCAGTGTTGCTGCCACTTTTTTTATGACTACGATGCAGCTATGTGTCTATATTAAAGATTTTGCGCCTTTTCTCTGCGAAGCAATCTGGCTGGCGGCAGTTGCTGCCCACGCCATTTTAATCATCTGGTTCTCCAAAAATTTTATGCTTAATCTGGAACTGAAAAACGTTTTTCCAACAACCTTCTTCATTGCGTATGTCGGTATCGTCGTCGCTTCAGTTACCGCCCCCGCTTTCGGATATTTCACATTAGGATATTATATCTTCTGGTTTGGCTTCGTCGCCTATATGCTTTTGCTGGCACTGGTCACCTACCGTTATCTCCATCACCCGATACCTGAAGCTGCCAAGCCACTGATCTGTATCTACACGGCACCTATGAGCCTGAGTCTGGCAGGATACTTTGCAGTAGTTCCCGATAAAAACTTCCTGCTGATTACTGTCATGCAGATAGCTGCTCAAGGGCTGTTCTTCTTTATCCTCAGCCTGATGCCCCGCCTTTTACGTCTGCCGTTCTATCCCAGTTATGCAGCCTTCACCTTCCCATTCGTCATCACTGCCTCTGCCCTGCGTTTATCACTGGATTACTACGCACGGCTCGGTGTTGTTCTGCATGAATTCTTCCAATATTTGTATTATTTTGAATGTATAGTCGCATCCTTCTTTGTTTTTTATGTCACACTGCATTTCTGCTGGTTTTTCTATAAGGAATGGAGGCTTTCCGGCAGCAAGGTATAATAACAGCAGCATTTCAATTCAATCAGGGCAATTTATCTCTCCTTTGTGTACGGTAAATTTTAGAACCTTTGACCTCATTACGTTTTCTGATTATAACAATCAAGATTATTCATTTTACTTACAAGATCTAGTTGTTTTAAAATTACAGTACACTACATTCTCGGGAAGGAGTTTTACAATGAATTTTTTTAAATAATAAATTACATGGTTTGGCATTATGTTTTGCTATTGCAGTACCAGCTGCATATTTAGGTAAATTGTTCCCTATTATAGGCGCCCCAGTTTTCGCCATTATCCTGGGTCTGCTGATGGCCGGTATCCCCCGCTCAGATATTTTCCAGGGCGGCATCACCTTCACTTCCAAAAAGATCCTGCAATACGCGATTATTTTACTCGGCTTCGGCATGAATCTTTTTGAAATTTTCCGGGTAGGGTCACAATCTCTGCTGATAATTATCTCAACGATCGGCACTGCCTTGGTCGTGTCTTATGCAGTCAGCAGAATAATGAAAATCGATCACGATATCGCAACTTTGGTAGGCGTAGGTTCTTCTATCTGCGGCGGCTCGGCAATTGCTGCAGCGGCACCTGTTATCAAAGCGTCAGACGAAGACATTGCCCAGTCGATTTCCGTTATCTTCCTTTTTAACGTTATTGCCGCCTTCCTCTTCCCCACCTTGGGCGCTATACTCGGCTTTAACGATATGGGCTTTGGCATGTGGGCCGGCACGGCAATCAACGATACCTCATCTGTAGTTGCTGCAGGACAAACCTGGGCCAGCGCCAGCGGCAGCGACACCGCGCTGAATTATGCAACTATCGTCAAACTGACCCGCACCTTAGCCATCATTCCTATTTGTCTGGGACTGGCCTATCTTACCTCCAAACGTAAAGCTACAACATCGGAAGTAAAAATCTCCTCTATCTTCCCGATGTTCATCATCTACTTTTTAGGTGCGTCAATTATCAACACCTTTGCTGGTTCCCACTTTGACTTTTTCCAGTTTTTGCCGGCCATCGGTAAATTTATGATTGCCATGGCAATGGCAGCTATAGGTCTCAACACTAATTTAGTCAAACTGATCAAAACCGGCGGCAAACCGATCCTGCTCGGTCTTATCTGCTGGTTCTGCATAGCGGTTGTCAGCCTGGCAATGCAGCATCTGCTTAATATCTGGTAACATCAAACAGCTTCTGCTGCAAGCGGCGGAAGCTGTTTTCATTTTTATTACATTTAATATAAAAGTTTTTTATCACAAATTCGTATAAAAATATGATATAATAGCCGTTAGATAAAAATAGCTTTGTTAGTATAAAGCTGGTTTAAAGGAAAATGATTAAGAGAACCGAGGTTTATGTATGGGAAAAATAATTAAATTTATAATCATCGCCTTCGTTGCGCTTGCTATTTTAGGCGCCGCAGCATTCTGGGGACTTGCAGGTTTCTTCGCACCCAAAGATATGGAAGAATCGCTTATTCCCGATGCCGCTTCGCAGTTTTTTGATATTAACGGCCGCGTCATCTCGACCACGGCTTCGGAAGAACGCCGTCTGCCAGTTGCTTTCGATAAAATACCGAAGCACCTGCAGCAGGCTTTTATCGCTATCGAAGATAACAGATTCTATGAACACGGCGGTATCGACTTCCGTGGTACAGCCCGCGCTTTATGGACAAACCTGCGCGGCGGCGAGGTGCAGGGTGGCAGTACTATTACCCAGCAGCTGGCCAAAAACGCTTTTCTCTCCCAGGAGCGTACCATTACCCGCAAGATAAAAGAAGCTTTTATTGCTAAACAATTGGAAGAACGCTATACCAAAGATGAGATTCTTGATATGTACCTGAACCGTATCTATTTTGGACAAGGAACCTACGGTATCGAAAGCGCTTCTCTCTATTACTTCGGCAAGCATGTTCAGGACATTGATCTGGCAGAAGCCGCTACTCTGGCAGCTATTCCTAAAAGCCCTAACTATTATAATCCTTTTGAAAATCCCAAAGACAGTAAAGCACGTCAGGAAGTCGTTTTAGACCAAATGGCCAAATACGGTTACATTACGGAAGCACAGGCAGCCAAAGCCAAAGCAGAGAAACTGCAGCTGAACAATCACAAAAACCAGCAGAAAGATAACCTTTCCTACTTTATTGATTACTGCAGTCAGCACATTATAGAAGAATTCGGCGCCGATGCGCTTTATAAAGGCGGACTGAAAATCTACACTACTCTGGATCTGGATATGCAGGCAGCCGCTGCCGAATCTTTAAAATATCTACCTGATTACTACAAAGACGACTATCAGCTTACACAGCCGCAAGTCGCCTTAGTAGCCGTAGACCCTACTAACGGTTATATCAAAGCCATGATCGGCGGACGCGGCCAGGACAAATTCAACCGTGCTGTGCTTGCAGTGCGCCAACCAGGTTCCGCTTTCAAACCCTTCGTTTACCTTACCGCTATGGACAACGGTCTTACCGCTGCCACGGTAGTTGAAGACAAGGAATATGAATTTGCGCCCGGCTGGAAACCGAAAAACTCTGACCTGCAATGGCATGGCAAAGTAAGCCTGAGAACAGCCTTGAAAAAATCCTACAACATCCCTACCATTCTAGTAGCTCAGCAGGTCGGTCCTGAAAAGGTTTTCCAAATGGCAAAAAACCTTGGTATCACTACACTTATTGAAGACGGACATTATACTGACATCAATCTTTCCATGGCTTTAGGCGGCCTGAGCAAAGGTACTACGCCGCTGGAAATGGCAGCTGCCTATGGCACGATCGGTAACAGCGGCAAATACAACGCTCCAACTGCTATTATCAAAATAGTTGACCGTAACGGTAAAGTTATTTTTGAACATAAGCAGGAAACCAAAACTGTAGTTGATGCTAAAGCCGCTTATCAAACTGTCGATATCATGCGCGACGTCTTTGTTGACGGTACTGCAGGCGGTGCAGGCATAGGCCGCCCGGCAGCCGGTAAAACCGGTACTACCGACGATTATAAGGATGCCTGGTTTGTAGGCTTCACCCCCAATCTGTCGGCTGCCGTATGGATCGGCGATGATAACGGCCGTCCGCTTGATTATATGTATGGCAGCGGCGCACCGCTCAGCATCTGGCATGAATTCATGGTTAACGCTCTTGCAAACGTTCCCGTTGCTAACTTTGTCCGCCCGGCAGGCGTAGTAATACCGCCTGAACCAGATATCAAGAATGATGATAAGGACAAAGATAAAGACAAGGATAAAGATAAGGACAAAGACAAAGATAAAAAAGGCGCCACCTCCGTTCCCGGAGAACCGCCTAAACCCCCCCAGCAAAAAAGACCGTATCCGTGAAAACGTAGGCGACGTTGAACCGCAGAAGCCTAGCATGAAAAAACGTGTTCAGGAAATCTTAGACGGCAGCGAAAATAATACCGGCAACCAAAAACCTGTTGTCAGCAACGTCCCCACTCCACGTCAGCCATGATATCGGCCAATACAAAACCCCCGTACTAAAAAGTACGGGGGTTTTATTATTATCAGCAGCTCACATTAATCTTTTTCATTCTTTTTTTTAAGCAGTCTGCTTTCTTCACCAATATCTTTCGGATAATAATATTTATGACCTACCAGTTCATCCGGCAGATACTGCTGCTCAACCCAGCCACCTGGGTAATCGTGCGGATACTTATATCCAAGCCCGTGGCCAAACTGCTTAGCACCAGGATAATGCGCATCACGCAAGTGCTTCGGAACTCTGGTATTGATTGACCTGACTTCCTGACGAGCATTGAAAATACCCATATAACAGCTGTTGCTTTTAGGAGCGTTAGCTATATAGCAAACGGCCTGAGCCAAAGGTATCTGAGCTTCAGGCAGCCCGACAAAATGCGCCGCCTGCGCCGCAGCATTTGCTACTACCAAGGCCTGCGGATCAGCGTTGCCTACATCTTCAGCCGCACAGATAACGATCCGGCGCGCAATAAACCTTACGTCCTCTCCACCTTCCAGCATACGGGCCAAATAGTGCAGAGCAGCGTCGGCATCACTGCCGCGCATACTTTTAATAAAAGCCGAAACGATATCGTAATGATAATCACCTTTTTTATCATAGCGCTGCAAAGCATTACCTGCCACGCTGCGCAATACATCCATCGTAATTTCCTTACTGCCGTCCGGCAGCATAAATTCAGCCTGTTCCAGCAAATTAAGAGCCACCCGCGCATCACCACCGGCAAAATCCGCCAAAGCTTCCAAAGCCTCGGCAGTTACAGTAATACCCTCTGATCCATAACCCTTTTCCTTATCTGTCAGCGCACGCTCTAAAATCTTTTTGATACCGTCTGCCGTTAAATGTTCCAGCCGAATAACCTTCATCCTTGACAAAAGCGGTGAATTGATTTCGAAAAAAGGATTTTCAGTAGTCGCACCGATCAAAATGATAGTACCGTTTTCCACATAAGGCAGCAATACGTCCTGCTGAGCTTTATTAAAGCGATGGATCTCGTCGATGAACACGATAGTGCGCCCCATCCCGCCGCGCTGCAGCTCCTGCGCCTTAGCAATCAGCTTTCGCAGCTCAGGTACACCGGATGAAACGGCATTGATAGCAACAAATTCATCCCCTGTCATATGGGCAATGACCTGTGCCAAAGTTGTTTTACCAGTACCCGGCGGTCCGTAAAAAACAACACCGACTGCAACTGATCCTTTTCGATCATTCGGCGCAGAGGACTGCGCTCGCCTACTGCAGTTTCCTGCCCGACAAAATCGCTGAGCCTTGTAGGCCGCATCCGATCAGCCAAAGGTTTTTTCTGCGGCTGTGCAAACAAACTATCCATCATCCACCTCCAGGATCTGATAAAAATACCGGCTCTAAAGGCCGGTTAGCTATTTTCTGCAATAATCTGACGTACGATATACGATGCCATCAGCAATCCTGCCGACGCCGGAACAAATACCATGCTTCCCGGAACCTCGCCTGCTTCAGCACGCTGTACCGGTTCTTTGGAATAAACTACAGTTACACCTTTTTTGACACCTGCCGCACGCAGCTGTTTCCTTACCGACCTTGCCAGCGGGCAGACAGAAGTACCGCTGATGTCCTCCACTGCAAGATACGTCGGATCCAGCTTATTGCCTGTGCCCATCGAAGAAATGACAGGAATATCGCGCTGCACACATTCTAATAAAAGATCGACCTTTGACGGCGTTGAATCGATCGCATCGGCGATAAAAGTAAAGCTGCCGGAAAAAAACTCGGCAAAAGCGCCAGGTTCATAAAATTTACTGACCGTTTCTATTTCACAATCCGGATTGATATCCAGCAATCTTTGTCTGACAACCTCGGTTTTGAACCTGCCGAAGGTACTGGTAAGAGCCGGTAACTGACGGTTGATATTACTTGCCGCCACTTTATCGGCATCTATTAATAATAAATGACCTACCCCGCTGCGGCATAATGACTCGGCAACATATGAACCCACGCCGCCTAACCCAACGACTGCAATACGGGCCTGCCCTAAAACAGGCAGCTTGTTTTTACCGATAACCATCGCAACACGTGACAGATCCATTTTTACCCCCAAAAATATTTTGCCCCACAATGCCGTCCAGCCTCATGTTTTGAACCTGCAAGTGCAGGTGGGTGCCTTCCCGCCAGTCGCAAAAGTCCCCTCAAGGGGGCAGTTTTTTAAAAGGCGGAGCTCAGTCAGGCTCCCTAGGTAAGAGTGTTGGCTCAAAACTAAGAGGTACACGTAACGAACATCGCAGGGTAAAAAGCGTTTTTAATGCAGTAAGAGCATTTCTTACTACATCTATACTATACCAAAATTTGTTTAAAATCACAAGGTATAAAGCGGTTTTCTCTGTTTTTAAAGAGATATTTTTTCTTTTTTTCACAACCGGTTCGTCTTTAAGTAAAACACTTTTACCAGAATCAGTTTACTATAAAAAAAGGACTGCCGCAGCAGTCCTTTTTTACAGAGTCTGACTCTTATTATTTGTCTTTTTTGACTAATGTTGCACGAATATGCAATTCACGCAGCTGTTTCTCGTCAACATCGTTCGGAGCCTGAGTCATCAGACAGCTTGCACTCTGTGTTTTCGGGAAAGCAATAACGTCGCGGATAGAATCACGTTTAGCCATAATCATGATCAAACGGTCAAGACCAAAGGCCAAACCGCCGTGCGGAGGAGCACCATATTCAAAAGCATCCATCATAAAGCCGAATTTCTCTTTTGCCTGCTCTTCGGTAAGACCGATAGCCTTGAAAACTTCGTTTTGGACATCACGACGATGGATACGGATGGAACCGCCGCCGATTTCTGTACCATTAAGTACCATATCGTAAGCTTTGGCATATACTTTACCAGGATCGGTAGCCAGCATAGCAAGATCTTCGTTACGTGGAGCCGTAAACGGATGATGCATTGCCACATAGCGTTTTTCTTCATCGTTATATTCAAACATCGGGAAATCTACGACCCAGGCAAATGCCAGCATATCTTCGTCGATCAGTTCGCGGCGTTTAGCCATTTCCAGACGCAGAGCACCTAAAGCCTGAGCAACTACAGCCGGTTTATCAGCAACGAACAAAATCAGATCGCCCGGTTCAGCCGCTGCAGTTTTCAGGATATTTGCCAAATGTGCTTCACTGAAGAATTTAGCGATTGGCGATTTGACACTGCCATCTTCCTGAATCTGCATCCACGCCAGACCTTTGGCACCATAAATACCAACGAATTCAACCAGACCGTCCAGCTCACGACGCGGGATAGCGGCATAGCCTTTAACGTTGATCGCTTTAACGACACCGCCGTCTTCTACGATAGCATTGAACACTTTAAAGTCAGAATCTTTAACTGCTTCAGACATATTGACAAGTTCCATACCAAAACGCAGGTCCGGCTTATCGCTGCCAAAACGGTCCATAGCTTCGTCCCAGGTCAAACGCTGCATCGGCAGCTGGATCTTTTTTCCCATAGCGCCTTCAAATACATACGCCATCAGGCCTTCCATCATTTCCATAATATCCTCAGCGTCTACGAAAGACATTTCAATATCCAACTGAGTAAATTCCGGCTGACGGTCAGCACGCAGATCTTCATCGCGGAAGCAGCGTGCGATCTGGAAATAACGCTCCATACCGGCAACCATCAAGATCTGTTTAAAAATCTGCGGTGATTGCGGTAAAGCATAGAATTTACCAGGATTGACGCGGCTCGGCACCAGATAGTCACGCGCGCCTTCAGGAGTGCTTTTAGTCAGCATCGGCGTTTCGATTTCACAGAAACCGTTTTTATCCATATAATCACGCATCAATTTAGTAACTTTATGACGCAAAATCAAATTCTTCTGCATTTCCGGACGGCGCAAATCCAAATAACGGTATTTCAAGCGCAGGTTCTCATCCGTATCGATATCGTCCTGAATGTAAAACGGCGGAGTTTTAGCAGCATTGAGTACTTCCAAATCAGCGGCAACCACTTCGATCTCGCCGGTAGCAAGATTCGGGTTAACGGTAGCTGCATCGCGAAGACGCACTTTACCTGCTACTTTGATAACGTATTCGCTGCGAATAGCTTCAGCAGTCGTAAAGCTATTGCCTGCATCGTCAGGGTCAACGACAATTTGAACGATACCGCTGCGATCGCGCAGATCGACGAAAATCAACCCGCCGTGATCGCGGCGTTTGGCAACCCAACCGCATAAAACTACTTGTTCGCCTGCTGCCTCTTTAGTCAGCAAACCGCAGCTATGACTGCGTTTTAAAGAATCACTCATGACTTTGCACCTCTGTTTTTAAAATTGATGTAATATCTTGGATAGGGATCTCAGTCTGCTCGCTGGTCGACATATTTCTTAATACGGCACAACCGCGCGCTACCTCGTCTTCACCTAAAATCAACACATATTTGGCAGCCAATCTGTTAGCCTGCTTCATCTGGGCTTTCATACTGCGGCCCAAAAAGTCAAATTCCACCTTCAGCCCTTCACGGCGCAAAGCGATCGCTTCCTTAAAAGCCAGCGTAAAGTTTGCACTGCCCGGGCAAACTACAAAGACATCTATACTGTTATCGAACTGCGGCAGCAGATTCTGGCTTTCGATTGCCAGCAGCACACGCTCCATACCCATCGCAAATCCAATACCCGGTGTTGCCGGCCCGCCTATCTCCTCGATCAGGCCGTCATAACGGCCACCGCCGCAGACAGCGCTTTGCGCTCCCAGGGGAGCATATTGGATCTCAAAGGCAGTCTTAGTATAGTAATCAAGGCCGCGCACCAGATTATGGTCGACTACATAATCGACTCCGGCAGCAGTCAGAAGCTCTTTCAAGCCTTCAAAATGTGTTTTGCATTCCTCGCACAGACATTCCTCCAGGCTTGGCGCACCAGCAGCCAGCTCCTGATCGTGCGGATTTTTGCAGTCCAGTAAACGTAATGGATTGCGGTCGAAACGCGACTGACAATCCTTGCACATCTCGCCAAGATGCGGCCGGAAATATTCCTGCAGCTTCTCTCTGTGCAGTGGTCTGCATTTCGGGCAGCCGACAGAATTTACTTTCAGCTTCAAATCTTTTAAACCCAAAGTCTGCAAAATCTGTACCGCCAGTAAAATGATCTCGGCATCGATATTAGGCCCCTCTACGCCCAGCGCTTCCACGCCAAACTGATGGAACTGCCGGTAACGCCCGGCCTGCGGCCTGTCGTACCTGAACATCGGCCCGATATAAAACAGCTTTGTCGGCGCCGGATCGGCATACATTTTATTTTCTACATACGACCGGACGGCAGAAGCCGTATTTTCAGGGCGCAGCGTCAGACTGCGTTCACCTCGGTCAGTAAAAGTGTACATTTCTTTTTCAACAACGTCTGTCGTTTCACCGATACCGCGCAAAAACAGCTCGGTATGCTCAAAAACAGGCGTCCTGATTTCCAGATAACCATATTGGGCACAAATCTCACGCATAGTGCGTTCCAGATAACGCCATGCTTCCACATCGCGCGGCAGGATATCTTTCGTGCCTCTCGGTGCTGTGGTCAACACATCTATTCCTCCTCATCCGCAAAAAGCAGGCTGCGTTTATGCGCCAGCTGCGGCAGATTACCCGTATATGTCCCGATATCTTTGGGCATATTGAGCTTTTTAAGATGATGCCCGTCTGCCTGCGGCACTTTAGTCGCAGACGCCGGCCCGATTCCAAGCACAACGTGACGCTCTTCCATCATCTGAATATTATAAAGGCTGGCACTGCCTGAAGCAGCATAGCCTATATTAGCAAGATTACCCAGCATGTAATGCTGGCGGTATAAATAATAAGGCAGCATCCCCATTGCTGCAGCAGTTTCGCCGCCGTAAGCTACAAGCGCCTCTGCATCCTCAGCCGTCAGACTGCTGAACTGCGCACCAAATATCGGGGCGCTTTTTTTGAGCGTTAAGGTATGCACTGTCAGATTATCAGGAGCCAAAGCCCTGATGCCGTCAAGCGAAGCCCGCACATCATCAGCCGTTTCCCCCGGCAACCCGATGATCAGATCGGTATTGACGGTTTTGATGCCGCTGTGCCGTACCAGGTCATAGGACCGATAAAAATCCTGCACCGTATGACTGCGGCCAATTGCTTTTAAAGTTTTGTCGTGCAAAGTCTGCGGATTGACGCTGATCCTGTTCACTCCGCAGGCTTCCATAACTTTCAGCTTTTCGGCACTGAAACAATCAGGCCGTCCTGCTTCCACTGTAAACTCGCGCACCCCAGGCAAAAGCAAATGCCGCGCCGTCAGCGCGATGAGCCGTGCAAACGCCGTTTCACTAAGGCTGGTCGGCGTACCGCCGCCAATGTAAACAGCAGTAACATTTAGGCTATACATACTTAATAATTGTACCACAGTAAGCATATCTTGTTCAATGAAATTTAAAAACTTTTGCTGTAATTCTTCCTCAAGCGGCACAATTCCCGATGGAAAAGAACAATAAGAACAGCGCGTAGGGCAAAAAGGAATACCGATATAAATGCCGACCTGTTTTTCCGCAGCCGGCAAAAGCTGTCTTTGCCGCAGGCAAATCTCTGTCAGCAGCTGCGCCTGTCCGTGAGGCAGCAGGTAATGACGCTCCAGATACTGCGGAAGCTCGTCACAGCTTAACCCGCTGTCTAAAAGCTTATGGGCAAGTTTTCCCGGACGTACGCCTGTCAAAATTCCCCACGGCATCACCAGACCGCGCCTCACAGCCTGTCCCAGCACATCAAGCACCGCCAGCTTAGCGCAGCGCACCCATTCGCCCCGTACATCCTGTAAAATTGTAAATGGCCTGCTTACTCTTCTGGTGCCGTCTTCCGTCTGCAAAATCGCCACGCAGCCATCAGCTTCCTGCACGATTTTAAGCACATCAGTACTGTCAGACTGCGGTAAAATGTCAAAGAACGCGGCCATCTCAGCGACAGGCCGCGTTAAATCATAAGGTAAATTCTGCTCTAATCTATAATCACTAATCATCATTGTTTTTACTGCTCAGTTTCTGTTGGCCGAGGTTCGTCAGAACTATGCCATAATTCTTTATACAAGACCCGGTATACAGCAGCCACCGGCACGGCAAAGAGCATACCCAAAATACCGTACAGCTTGGCACCGATCAGCAGGCTCAAAATCAAAACTACGGGATGCAGGTCGATTTTACTGCCCATGATCCGGGGCATCAGGATATTGCCGTCGATCTGATAAAAGACCAGATAAAACAGCGCTACCGAAAAAGCCGAAGAAGTATTTTGCGAATACGCGATAAATACCGCCGGCACAGCACCCATCAAGGGACCAACCACCGGCACAGTCTCGGCCATGACCGCCAGGAAACCAAAAACCAGCGGGAACTGGATACCCAGTATCGCCACGCCCACAGTAATACACGCACCCGCGATCAGGCTCAGTTTACCAAGCCCTTGGATATATGCGCTCAGCGTTCTGCCGATCTCATCCAAAATATGCGCCACCTTCGGCTGCGTATCATAAGTAAACAAATTGATCATCATCAGACGCAGCTCACGCCAGTCCTTCAAAAAGTAAAAAGCTAAAAACGGAACGACGATCAAACCAACCAGATTGGCAATAATGTCCATCGTCGATTTAAACAAATTCCGGAGAATACCTCCCATAAAACCCATAACCCAGGTCATCGCATCGTCGATCAAAGTTTCAAAATTGTATGGCAGCCGTGGATACTGTGACGGATCCTTCAGTAACCAGTCCATATTAGTAGACTCGACTTTTGTCGTATAATCAGGCAGCTTCGCCACCAGATCATTGATCTGCCCGAACAAAGGCAGCAAAATAAAAGTAACGGCAAAAAACATAAACATGCCAAAAGCCATAAAGGCCAGGATGATCGCCACCACACGCGACAAATGGATAGTACCCTGTCCCACGGTGATCTTGGAAAACATATTCGACACCGGGTACAGGGCAAACGCCAGACCTATCGCTAAAAGAATAGGGAACAGAAACGTAGCGAGCTCGTATAAAATAAAGGATACGCCCGCCGCTACTGCCAATTTAAAAGTTGTACTGTTTCTCAGCAGCTTGATACTTTTGATCATTTTTTTGCTTACTTATTGCAGAAACGGATTTCTGCGCCTCTCCCATCCCACTGTAGTTGCAGGTCCATGTCCCGGCAAAAGCTTTGTTTCGTCAGGCAAAACCAGGATTTTATCTTTGATAGAATTCAAAATCTGTTTGTAAGAGCCACCCGGCAGATCAGTACGGCCGATAGACTCGGCAAACACCGTATCGCCGCAGAACACCACATCACCGCAGACAAGGCAAACGCCGCCGCGGGTATGACCGGGAGTTGCCAGCACTTTAAAATCAAGTCCGGCTTCGGTAACAGTTTCCCCATCCTTAAAAATTTTATCAGCAGGCGCAAAAGCTGCGTCCATACCCATATATGCCGAAAGATTGCTGGTCGCCTTCGTCAGCATCTCCGCATCTTCCTCACTGATATAAACTCTGGCTCCGGTAGCCTTACGCACCTCGTCCAAACCCATGATATGGTCGCTGTGACCATGTGTGACAAAAATCGCATCAATAGTGATACCTTCTTTTTGGATCGCGGCAACGATCCTGTCACCGTCTCCGCCCGGATCAACAACAACACCGTGACCGGTAGCTTCGTTGACCGCTATATAGCAGTTAGTACCAAGCATACCAACTTCCATTTTTAAAACCTTCATGTCGAACCTCCTAAAAATTCTTTTTACTGTCTAATAAAATCGTTACCGGGCCATTATTTACAAGGCTCACAAGCATATGCGCCTGAAACTTCCCGGTGCCGACGCTAAGCCCCTTCGCCCGTGCACCGGCCACAAATTTTTCATAATAAGCATTGGCCATTTCAGCACCCGCCGCCTTATCAAATGACGGCCGTTTACCCTTGCGGCAATCGCCGTACAAAGTAAACTGTGAAACTACTAGAAGCCCGCCGCCCACATCTGCTACCGACAGGTTCATTTTTTCCTGTTCGTCCTCAAAAATGCGCAGACCAGCTACCTTATCAAGCAAATACTCCAAATCCCTGTCTGTATCTTCCTTCTCGACCCCCAGCAGTACTAAAAGGCCCTTGCCAACACTGCCTACCATGGCGCCTTCTACCTCGACAGCAGCGCTGTCTACACGCTGTACAACTGCTCTCACGTCAGCCTCCCTGTCCGTTGGAAATCATTCTTTCCACACTGTAAACGCCTTTCATGCGTTTTATTTTATTCATAATATTATCCAGCTGTTCCAGATTACTGATATCAATACCCATACTGATATTCGCCATCTTATGCTTATCGATACGGCAATTCAGCGCATTGATATTCAGCTTCGATTCGCTCATCACCATCATAATATCAGCCATCATACCGGGCCTGTCGCCGGCAGAGATAATGATATTGACCTTATACAGAGAATCTGTCGCAATATCCCAGGCTACCTCTATCAAACGGTTCTGCTCCTCAGGATTATTGCTCATTACATTGGGGCAGTCCCTGCGATGCACCGAAATACCGCTGCCGCGGGTGATATACCCGATAACCGGATCGCCCGGAATCGGATTACAGCAGCGCGCCAGTTTGACCATAATGCCCTCTTCGCCCTTGACTAAAATGCCATGACTGGACTTAGCCTTAGAACGGCGCGGCTTCAACTCGGCCAGCAGCTGCGACAGGTCTTTCGTTGTCGTCAGCTTCTGCTCTTTCTTATACAGCTCTACCAGCTTAGACATCACACTGTTGAGCGTGATCCCGCCATAACCGATAGTCGCCATCAAATTTTCTTCGTTCTCTAAACGCAGCTGGGCGCTGACGTCCTTCAGTTTATCACTTTTCAGCAAAATCTTGGTGTCATAACCCAGACGTTTGCATTCCTTTTCCAGCATTTCGCGGCCTTTGATGATATTCTCCTCACGCCGCTCCTTCTTGAACCAGGATTTGATCTTGTTACGGCTGTCAGAAGAACCGACGATATTCAGCCAGTCACGGCTGGGGCCTGCTGCCTGCTTCGAGGTAATGACCTCGACGATATCGCCGTTGCTGAGCTTATAATCAAGCGGTACGATACGTCCGTTTACCTTAGCGCCGACACAGCGGTTGCCAACATCCGTATGGATACGGTACGCAAAATCAATCGGCACAGCACCTACCGGCAAATCAATAACGTCGCCGCGCGGCGTAAATACAAACACCTCATCGGCAAAAACATCCATCTTTACCGTATTCACGAAATCACGGGAATCGCTCATATCCTGATGCCATTCCAGCAGCTGACGCAGCCATGACAGCTTGGCATCAAAAGTTTTATCACCGCCGGCAGACGGAGCAGGCTTGCTGCCGCCGCTTTCCTTATAACGCCAATGGGCCGCGATACCATATTCAGAAATGCGGTGCATCTCAAAAGTCCTGATCTGGATCTCCAGCGGCTGCCCGTTGCCATACAGCACCGTAGTATGCAGCGACTGGTACATATTCGACTTCGGTACAGCAACATAATCCTTAAAGCGCCCAGGTATAGGACGCCACATGCTGTGCACAACGCCCAGAGTGCCGTAGCAGTCCTTAACGCTGTCTACCAGCACACGGATCGCCAGCAGATCATAAATCTCACTCAGTTCCTTATGGTCGCGCAGCATCTTTTTATGGATACTGTAAAAATTCTTGGGCCGCCCCTGGATCTCGCACGTAATATTCATCGAATCAAGATGCTCTTTGATCTCACCCATAGCAGAATGGACCATTGCCTCACGCTCGCGGCGTTTAACCTTGACCTGCTCGACCAGATCATAATAGATCTCCGGCTCCATATAACGGAACGCCAGATCCTCCAGCTCCCACTTAATGGTATAAATACCCAAACGGTGAGCCAAAGGCGCATAGATTTCCATCGTTTCGCGCGAAATAGACTGCTGCTTATGCACCGGCATAAATTTCATCGTCCGCATATTATGCAGCCTGTCGGCCAGTTTTATCATAACTACGCGGATATCCTTGGCCATCGCCAGAAACATCTTACGGTAGTTTTCGATCTGCTGCTCTTCCTTGGAAATATACTCGATCTTGCCTAACTTCGTAACGCCGTCCACCAGATCGGCTACCTTCTGCCCGAAGCTCTCTTTCAGGGAATCCAGGCTGATATCAGTATCTTCCACCACATCATGCAAAAAAGCTGCCGCCAAGGTCAGTTCGTCCAGCTGGAGCTGCGATAAGATCGTAGCTACCCCAAGCGGATGAATGATATAAGGCTCGCCCGACTTGCGGCGCTGGCTGGCATGAGCCTCAGCAGCCACGTCATAAGCCTTACGTACAAACTCCACCTGTTCCTTATTCAAATAGCTTTCGATCGTCGCAAAAAAATCCTCCACACAAACAACATTTCCTGTTTCAGGCATCTTAGCACTTCCTTATTTATTGAATCTGTTTCCCTGCCACAGCCCAATGATCTCCTCCGGACTGATCTGTATATTTCTCTGACAGCTTGCAAAAGCCGCCCGTCCCTCTTCCTGCAATCCCCTGAACGTCGGCGAATTCTGCAAATCATTTTTCTGCAAACTACCAAAACTGATCTTACCATGCTCATCACGGATAAAATCCAGCTCCTCAAACACCTTCAAGGCCTCCTCCGAAATATCGGTGGCCGACCGGAGCAAATCAGCCCTGTCGATAACGGCCTGCTGACGCAGCGTACAGGCCAGTTCCTTATAAGCGTGTACCAGCCGGCTTCGTCCCGGATAAAGCTTTTCCAGCTCTGCGCACAATTTATCAGCCTCAGCCCTGGTATATAAAAGCAGCAGCCGTTTACCGCTTCTATCAGGCACAGGCAAAGCGCCGTTTATAAATATCTCCCGCTGCGGGAAATCATAAAAAATAATATTCTCTGCCGTCGCCTCGGCCTGCTCGCCATAAGCAAGCACCTGCACGTCCGGCATAATACTTACAGATCCCGGCGCAAAGTCGGTGTTATTTACATATATTACTGTTTTTTTGCTTGTTTGTAAAATATTTTTCAGTACGGTTTCCTTGCTGACATTGCAGTTACGATAATCATAGACCTGCAGCGCCTGGTCAAAATCAACCACCTGTAGATTCACGCTTTCCTTATCCTTCCAGACGTTCAGCTTCGGCATAAACGCCAGATCGACAACCGCGTTATTATAAAGGCAGGCCAAATCAGCCGCACCGTTCCACATAATACTGTGATAATTGTACTTGCCGTAATAGGTATAAAAACGCAGATGGTTATTATCACGTCCGAAAGCCTTGGGATAATGCACCACCGCATCCTTAAAGGCAAACAACGGCGGCTGGTTATCACAGCCCAGCGGTTCCAGCATCGCCAGTTCCCTGACCAGCTGCAGCGAAACCTCCTCGTTTTTATCCAGCAGACACTCTATCTTCAGGCGCGGCTGATAATCAGCAGGTTCCAACCGCCCCCTGACCACACCCAGAAAACGCTTTTTAAAAGACTCTACCCTGGCCGCGCGCAGCGTCAGACCAGCCGCCTGATGATGACCGCCAAACTGCAGCAGCAATTCGCTGCACTCGTTCAAAGCACTGTACAGATCCAGGGCTGGGATACTGCGGCAGCTGCCTTTAGCCGCCTCGCCGTCAATACTGATCAAAATCGTCGGCAAATGATATTTATCCACCAGCCTTGAAGCCACGATACCGATCACGCCGGCATGCCAGCCCTCTTTAGCCAGCACGATCGCCGTTTCGATCCGCTCCTGCTGTGCCAGCATCGCTTCAGCCTCAATAAATATCTTGCGGCTGATCTCCTGACGCAAAGCATTTTCAGCATTCAGCTGTTCGGCAACCATATCTGCTTTAGCAGCATCGTCAGTAACCAAAAGCTCTACTGCCGACTGAGCGTGCTCCAAACGGCCTACAGCGTTCAGCCGCGGCGCCAGAATAAAGCCGATGTTCTCAGCCGAAATATTCTGCTGCGGACAGCCACTATGTTCAATAAGCTTCTGTAAGCCTACGATCCCGGTATTTTCCATCGCCGCCAGCCCCAGCTTCACCAGCGCGCGGTTTTCGCCGCGCAGCGGCACGATATCGGCTACCGTGCCCAAAGCCACAAGCTCGGTCAGCTCCGACCATAAGGGCTCCGTCAAATGCTGCATCTGATGCAGCGCCTGACATAGCTTAAAAGCCACGCCCACGCCGGAAAGATACTTAAACGGATATCTGCAGTCGCGCTGATGCGGATTAACGATCGCGTAAGCCGCAGGCAAAACATCCGGCGGCGTGTGATGATCAGTAATGATGATCTCCAGCCCTGCCGGGGCAGCAGCCACCTCGTCTACGCCGCTGATACCGCAGTCAACTGTCACCAAAAGCGTCGTACCTGCTTCGGCCAAAGCCGCCAGCGCTTCGTTGTTCAGTCCGTAGCCTTCATTTTTTCTTTTGGGGATATACGTGTTGACCTTGGCGCCAAGCCCCTGCAAATACAAATACAGCAATGAACTGGCGCTGATACCGTCAACGTCATAATCGCCATAAACAGTGATCTGTTCACCGTTTTTTACAGCCTCTAAAATACGCTCGGCGGCCTTCTGCATATCCTTCATCAGCAAAGGCTCATGAAACGGCTGCTCGCTGCCGAACAAAAATTCTCTGATCTCTTCTTTTTCCCTGACGCCCCGGTTCAGCAACACGCTGACCACCACAGGCGAAACCCCCAGATCGGCAGCTATGCCTGCAGCATATTCTCTGTCACACTTCTGCAACTGCCAAATCTTTCGTTTCCTCATTCGTCTGCCGCCGTTACTGCCGGTTCAGCCTTAGCAGCAGCTTCTTTATGTAATTTCTGCGTATGCATCAGCATCGCAACCTCCTCACGCAGCTTGGCATTGTCCTTTTGCAGGGCCGCCATCTCTTCGCGGGTCTTTTTATCTTGCAGATAATGCTTCGCCTTCATCATCAGGGTAAAAAACAAGGTTGCCAAAGCACCCAGCAGGGCCGAACCCAGAATAACGATCACTAAATTCGTCTGCATCGTCCATACAGCAAAATTAAGCGACACGCTAACAGCATTCTGCACTGCAAACACAGCCACAATAACACTGATAAATAAAGTAAAAAACAAATATGGCATTTTCTTCAGCTCCTAACCTCTACAAATTTTTATAACAGTAATTATTCGAGAATTTACCTCAAAATCCCTGCTTTTTCCTTCAATATTAAATAAAAAAAGTAATAATCATACATTTTATATCAAACTTTACTAAATAAAAAACGCCTACTGCCGAAGCAGTAAGCGCTTAATTCTGTTATCAAAGCTGTGTACATCACAGTTTCAGTGCCGTCTCCACCGCTTTTTTCATATCGGCAGATTCGATCACTTCCTGATGCAGGATCGGCATTTTCTCCATCGCCAGCATTGGCTCCGGTATAGGCAAGCCGCTCAGAGCATGCAGCTTACGCAAACCGTCAAACGGCTCCAGTTTAGCGTCCTCCTCACTGCCGGCAGCTTCCAGCACCACATCACTGAATTTATACGGACTGGCCGTAGAAAGCACGATACAATATGTATCATCGCTGGATACCAGGCGATACTTTTCGCAGGCCCGCCAGGCTACCGCAGTATGCGGGTCCATCAAATATTCATTATCATTGAAAACGCGCCCGATGGTTTCCTTCGTTTCCAGCTCATCGACCCAGGCTCCAAAGAATTCTTCCAGAATCCTGTTGTTGACCTTTTCTCCGACATTATAAGTTCCATTGGCCGTCAGCTGCTGCATCCATTCCGACACCTTTGCGGCATCGTCTTCAGTAATGCTGTACAACAAACGCTCCAAATTGCTTGAAACCAGAATATCCATCGACGGCGAAACAGTTTTATAAAACTCGCGGCGTCTGTCATAAATACCGGTATTGATAAAATCGCTCAGAACATTATTGCTGTTGGAAGCGCAGATAAACTTTGCCACCGGCAGCCCCATAAGCTTGGCATAATAGCCGGCCAGGATATCACCGAAATTGCCGGTCGGCACAGCAAAATTGATCTTTTCACCCGCTTTGATACGGCCATTGGCCACAGCATCGCTGTAAGCGCTGAAATAATACACGATCTGCGGTACCAGACGCCCCCAGTTGATCGAATTGGCCGAGCTGAACACATAGCCCTTTCTCTGCAGCTCCTCTTCCAGCGCAGTATCGCCAAAAAGCTCTTTGACGCCGCGCTGAGCATCGTCAAAATTACCCTGGATGCCGATAACGCGTACGTTATCACCGGCCTGCGTCAGCATCTGGCGTTTCTGGATCGCGCTTACGCCGTCTTCAGGATAGAAAACGATGATCTCGGTATCCTTTACATTAGCAAAGCCTTCCAATGCCGCCTTGCCGGTATCGCCTGAAGTAGCCACCAAAATAACCACTTTATTGCTCTCGCCGGTCTTGGCTATCGCTTTCGTCAAAAGATGCGGCAGGATCTGCAGCGCCATATCCTTAAAGGCCGAAGTCGGGCCATGCCATAACTCCAGCACATCCGTACTTTCATTCACCTTACGCAAAGGCACAGGTTCAGCGCCGAATTTAGTCTGCGAATAAGCAGCATCGGCACATTCAAATAATTCTTCTTTAGTATAATCGGTCAAAAACAGCGATAAAATCGCCACAGCCCGTTCTTTATAAGTCATACTGCGCATGGACACAATCTCGCCCAGCGAAAGTTCCGGGAATTTCTGCGGTACGAACAGACCGCCGTCGTCAGCCAGACCACGGGTAATAGCATGCGCCGAGCATACCAGGTCAGTTTTGCCGCGGGTACTTACAAATAACATTGCAGGAACCTCACTTTCATTAATTCACTACGGAGAAATCATACCACATTTGTATTTTCCAAACAAGTATTTTCTATGTATTTAGAAAGTCAAAGACGCCACAACAGCCCGTGTTGCCTGCTGTAAATCAGCCGGAGCTGCTACGATCTGCATACCGCGCACACCAGCGCTGACAGCTATCTCGTCCCAGCTGTTGCTGCTGGCATCCATATATACAGGATAATTCTTTTTAGCCCCCAATGGCGAACAGCCGCCGCGAATATAACCAGTCAGCGACAGTACCTCTTTTAAAGGCACCAGCTCGGCCCGCTTATTACCGCTGGCTTTAGCCAAAGCCTTCAGGTCCAGCTCGCCGTCACCCGGTATACAGGCAAAAATAACTCCTGTTTTATCACCGCGCACTACCAGCGTTTTAAAAACCTGGGCTGCTGGCATTCCAACCTCGGCCGCTACATGCACAGCGTCCAGATGCTCCTCGTCCACAGTATATTCCATCAGGCGGTACGCGATCTTCAGTTCATCAAGCCTGCGCGCCGCATTGGTTTTTTTCTGTTTCATAACTTCCTGCCTCCTCTGGAAGTGGCATAACCGCCTTCCTTCTGCTATAATAACATCATAGGTTTTTAAACGCAAATACAAAAAGCTTTCAGCAAACTTTAAAAGAGGTGTACTGTGGCACTTAAAATAGCCTGCGGGCAAATAGAAATCATTGCCGGGCGACCGGACCTCAACACTAAAAAGATCCTGCACCATATGGATATGGCCTGCCAAAACGGCATCGACATCCTGCTGCTGCCAGAGCTGGCAGTACCGGGCTACTTTTTAGGCGACCTGTGGGAGCAAACAGCCTTCATCGAAGACTGCGCCGCTTACGGCGACGAGATCATCGCCGCTACGGAAAACTGCGGCGAGCTGTGCGTAATCTTCGGCAATATCGCCGTCGATAACAGCAAACGCAATGAAGACGGACGCGCCCGCAAATACAACGCCGCCTTTGCCGCGCAGCACGGCAAGCTGCTGACTAACGGCACCCTGCCCTATGATTTTATCGTAAAAAATGCCCTGCCCAACTACCGCGAATTTGATGACAACCGTCATTTTTACGGCTTACGGCAGCTGGCTCTGGAACTGGACAAACAGGTTGCCGGGCTGCACCAGCCGCTCACTGTCACCGCCCACGGCGAAACCGTCAAACTGGGCCTGATGCTGTGCGAAGACGGCTGGACCGAAAACTACTTTTTAGATGTGCCTCAGCTGCTGGCGCAGCATGGCGCCGAACTTTTATGCAACATCTCCTGCTCCCCCTTCAGCATCAACAAAAACAGCAAACGGCACCGGCTTTTCGGCAGCGCCGCGCAAAAAGCCGGCATCCCGCTCATCTACTGCAATAATGTAGGTATCCAGAACAACGGCAAAAACATCTTCACCTTTGACGGCTGCAGCTGTGTTTACGGCTCTGACGGCTGGCTGCTCACCGATGCGCCCATGTATGCAGAAGCAACGCTCTGCGCCGGCTGGGACAGCAAAGCCAAAGCTATCGACACCAGCGGCATCACCTCTGATCCCCGCAGTGAGATCGATGAGGTTTATCATAGCCTCCGCTACGGCTGCCAGCGTTTCCTTGAACAGGCAGGCATCGGCAAAATGACCATCGGACTTTCCGGCGGCATCGACAGCGCCGTCACCGCTGCCCTGTTTGTCGACATCCTGGGTCCTGACAACGTTCTGCTGGTCAATATGCCCAGCCGCTACAACTCGCCCATGACACAGACGATCGCCGAACAGACAGCTCAGTCACTGGGGGCCAACTATACCGTTATCCCTATCACCGAAAGCTGCCTGCATACCAGCGAACAGCTTACACAGACACCTATCCACAGTTATCATCAGCACCGAGATTTTCAACTTACAATCTCGCCGCTGATTTACGAAAATATTCAATCACGCGACCGCGGCTCCCGCGTCGTAGCAGGCCTGGCTGCTGCCTTTGGCGGCGCCTTCTCCTGCAACTCCAATAAAACCGAGCTCACCGTCGGCTACGCCACCTTTTACGGCGACATCTGCGGCGCGCTGGCACCTATCGGCGACCTGTGGAAGCACCATGTTTACGAACTGGGACGCTACCTGAACGACAAAGTATTTCAGCGTCAGGTACTGCCGGAAGCGATCTTCACGATCCGTCCCAGCGCCGAACTTTCCTCCGAACAGACAGTAGGCACCGGCGGCGACCCGCTGGTCTATCCCTATCACGATAAACTGTTCCGCAGCTTTCTCGAACAGTGGCGCAAAACATCGCCTGCCGAGATCCTGCTCTGGTACAGCGAAGGGACACTGGCGGAACATCTTGGCTGTGAAGCAGACATCATCAGCGAAGCCTTCCCGGACGCACGCAGTTTTATCGCCGATCTGGAACACTGGTGGAAACTGATGCACACACTGGCAGTTGCCAAACGTATCCAGGCGCCTCCCATTGTCAGCATCACCCGGCGCGCTTATGGCTACGACCACCGCGAAGCACAGCTCACACCTTACTTCCCGCGCGAATACCACCGTTTGAAAGCGCAGCTTTTAAACGACTGATCCAGCATAAATAAAAGACCGTTCAGGTTAAACCTGAACGGTCTTTTCATTTCTCACTGCCATAACCTTTACAACGGTCCTCCCTGGCTGCTGATCACCGCTACACCAGCCATTTATACAGGGTAGCAAACAAGACCTCCAAATTGATCGGTTTCGTGATATGGTCGTTCATACCGGCATTTTTCGCCTTGCCGACATCAGTAACAAATGCGTTTGCCGTCAACGCCAGAATAGGTATCCTGACCGCATCCTGACGTGGCAGAGCACGAATCGCAGCTGTAGCCTCGTAGCCGTCCATGACCGGCATCTGAATATCCATCAGCACCACATCATAATACCCCGGTGCCGATCTTACAAACAGCTCCACTGCCGACTTGCCATTCTCGGCCGACTCAACCTGCAGCCCCTGCATTTCCAGCAGCTCGACAGCAATCTCACGGTTCAGCTCGTTATCCTCAACCAGCAGCACCCTTTTCCCTGCCAGTTCCTTATGCAGCTCCGGAACAGCCTCGCCGTCACAAGTATCTTTACAGGTATCACAAAACAGCTGCAGGACATGCAGCATCTTAGACTTAAATAACGGCTTGCTGATAAAAGCATCGGCCCCTGCATCAATAAATTCTTTTTCGATATTGGAATAATCATATGCTGAAATAATGATGATCGGCACCTTGGCCCCTACACGTCTCCGAATAACGCGGACAGTCTCCAAACCATCCATATCCGGCATTTTCCAGTCCAAAATAACGGCATAAAAATCATCACACCGTTCGTGCGCTTCCACTACCCGTTCTACTGCTTCAGCACCAGACAATACCCAGCTGCCGCGCATGCCAAGCTCCTGCAGCAGCATCGCCGCACTTTCGCACACCGCCAGCTCGTCGTCCACTACCAATACCGGCAGCCCGTTCAGCTCCTCATGCTCCTGCTCCTCTTTCAGCTGCAGCTCCAATGGTACAGACACAGTAAATATACTGCCAGTGCCGGGGCGGCTCTGCACCTCGATCGTGCCGTTCATCATCTGCACGATGTTCTGAGTGATCGCCAGACCCAGTCCCGTGCCCTGTATCTTACTGATACTTTCATCTTTAGCGCGGGCAAACGGTTCAAAAATATGCTGCATATACTCATCCGGCATCCCGATCCCGTTATCAGTAAAAATAAATTCGTAATTACCCTTTGTTGGCAGCTCCGATTTTAATTCATTGATCGTCAGACTGATCTTACCGCCCTCAGGCGTATATTTGATCGCATTGGAAAGCAGGTTCATAAATACCTGCTGCAGACGGTCTCCATCAGTTATCACATGCTCATTGCGTACATTAAAGATATTGACCTTGAACTCCTGCTGTTTCTCCACCATCATCGGCCGACAGATACTGACGATATTATCCACAACGTCCGGCAGGCTGACATCCTCCAGCACCAGATCTACCTTGCCGCTTTCGATCTTCGACATATCCAGCACCTCGTTGATCAAACGCAGCAAATGCATACTGGAAACATTGATCTTACCCAGACAGCCGTTCACCTTCTCCGGTTCATGCAGGTTCGCCCTGGCAATCGCCGTCATACCAATGATCGCATTCATCGGCGTCCTGATATCATGCGACATCGACGACAAAAAATTGCTTTTAGCCAGGTTGGCCACATGCAGAGACTGATACGCATCCTCTAAAGCCCGGCGCTGCCGCTCCTGCTCCCTGCGCTCCTCAGTAATATCGATGCCCACGCTGTAAATAGACGGAATGCCATCCCAGCTGTCCTCACCGCTCACATAACAGAACGTAACCGTCAAATTCCTTACCTCGCCGCTGCGAGTCACAAACTTAAACTCAGCCACAGTATATTCGCCCGTTTTGGAAATAGAACGCATCAAAGAAGCGGCCCGCTCCCTGTCGTCAGGATGCACATAGGAACATTTGGAATGAAGCTCATGTATAAACTGCCCGGCTGTATAGCCCAGCATCTCCAAAAATTTGCCGCCATACCAAAGCACCGTTTCGCAATCCCTGGCGTCGACCCTGGCCAGACCGCCGGGAATAGTTTTTAAGATCGCTTCCCACTCCTGATCCTTCTTCGCCAGCTTATATTCGGCGCTCATCATATCATGCGACAGCTCGATCCGCGACCTGCGCCCCTGCCAGTTAATAACTCTGTTTCCGATCATAAAAGTCTTTTTCAAATTGGGATTATCAAACTCCCACGCATAAACATCGTCCTCCGTCAGCAGCGCGTTATTGCAGAACGGACAGGGGCTGGTCCGTCCCTGAATGACCTCATAGCATTTTTTACCTGTTACCTCTGCCTTAGTAGTATGTAAAGTGGCGGCAGCCGTTTTATTCAAAAACAGCAGTTCATACGTTTCCAGATCGGAAATGTAAATATTCCCGACGTATTCGTCCATCATCCACTCAAAATAACGGGTCTTCTCTTCCAGCAGCTGGTCACGTTCAGCTTTCAGCCGTGTCAGGTCGCTGATATCAGAATAAACTGCCAGCGCCACAGGCTTGCTGTCCACTATCTCGCCTGTGATTATACCATCAATATTGATCCAGGCGCAGGTATCTTTAAGCGGCCGCCGGCAGCCAACCTTTACTCTGCGTTCTCCCTTTTGCAATACATCGTAAAACGCATTTTTTATTTTGGCAAACTCATCACCATGCCCTGTATAATATGCTTTGATATGGTGAAACAATGTCTGATACTCATCCTTACCAAAACCCGAACTTATATAAAAATTATCATTGGCCCACAAAATCGTCAACTCATCATCCAGTAAAAGTTTACAGACATTAATACCCGCACCGTCGATCAAAGCACTGTAATCAGTTACTGCATTCATTTCCCCAGGCTGTACCTGCTTTCCCATCAAGACAAACGCTCCTTTATAATCCATTTGAAATAATATTTTCAGCAATTATATATTATTTTAACAAAAAACAATATATAATGCTATAACTAAAACAAATATTTTATGAATTCACAAGAAAAATATTGTCGCAAACTTTAAATTATTATTTTAATTTATTAAATTTCACGGTTTCAAAGCACCCCTGCCGCAAGGCATAAAAAAACTCCCTCAGGTCGTTTTATAAACCTGCCGGTCCATAAAACGACTTAAGCCTGTGATCCAAAGCGATTTATGGCCGCAGGCCAGATACACGCCGTGATCACTGCCGAGGAAGTAAAAAATATTATAATTTTAAAAATCAAGATAAAAATATAACCAGCTGTGTTTTTACTTATTTAAAAGCTAAATCTCACGCCGGCATTGATCTGCCACTTTTTTTGAAAAGCACCGCCGAAAGAACGCGCCACATCCATATACAGGTCATTGTTTTTGCCCAGCTCCAGTTCGCCGCCTAAATTCAGTTCCCACCAGCTGCCGCTGTAATCTCTGCAGTCGCGCAAGGTTTCATCTCCCAACGTCAGCACTGTGTCTGCTCTGCCGCCAAATTCATGCAGCAGGGAAGCCTTAATATAAGCACTGCTGCGCTGATACTTTTGACCCACTTCCAGGCCTATACGACCTACGGCGCTGTTAATGCCTTCTGACTCAACTCTGATTCCATAATCAGTAACAGCGGCCTCTCCATTGATATGACTGACCATAAGCTGCGCCTGTGGTTCTAAATACACGCCCTGCTCACGCTGTAATCGTTTACCATATTCCAAGCTCAAAGCTGTGGCCCTGGACTTATAATCACGTCTGTCAGCGGCGATACCAAAGGTATCGATATCGCCTTTCATCTGACCATGCTTGAGCACGATATCTACTCTGTCGCCAGACTGGCTGTGTTTACTGCCATATAGCATTACAGCAGCTGTCTGCTGTTCGCCGCTGCCGTTGCCATAGCCCATATTTCCCTTGGCATATTCAAACGCAGCGCCACCGAGCCACTCATTCATACTGCCTCCAGCTCTGTCTTTAAATGCAGCGTCATAACCGATCTGATAAGTCTGATAATTATTTTTAAAGGCTTCGCCACGCAGTTTGCCGTTGTTGATACGAGCCCATAAGCCATGTTCTGACCGTGCTTCCTTCAGCTCGGCCAGCCGGCCCTGCAGCATATCACTGCTCAACACCCAGCTGGAATACATGCTGTCTGCCGTTTGCAGGATGCTGCGGGCATCTTCTGTCGTTTCATTATGCAGACTCTCAAGATACCACTTGATACCGCCATCATTTTCATTGGAGATCTCTGTTTTATAAACATAGATCCCTCCTCTATAAATATCACTCGCTATAAAAGTATGCTCACCACTGGCATCATTTACCAGCAGCAAATGCAAGTCGTCACCCTGCCTTCTGCCGACTTCGCTGACCAGTATATTATACGTGCCTTTTGCATCACTGCTGCCGATAGACACGGTATCGCTTTGCCCCGTGCTAATATCGGCTCCCAGCACAAAAGTACCTCTGTCACCATTCAGCGTCCCGGTTTGTAATTTTTGGTAACCCGCTGCCTGCTCCATATCAATAACAGCATTATCACCGAAGTCGAGCCTGGTCAGATCACTATTGCCTGTCACTTTCCAAAAAGCACCGTTACGCAGCTTCATATTGATTTGTCCGTTACTTACAATGGCCGCCGCTCCTTCGTAATAAGAGTCGTCAGTCAGCAGATTTAGATCCAGCAGCCCACTGGTATGAGCTTGGATGTTGCCGGTCAGATAAACACTGCCGCTGCCTTCGCTGTTGACGGCAATACTGGCGCCGCTCTTATATGCTCTCAAAGCATAGCTTTGCCCCTTATTATCCAAAATAAGTCCTTTTTGAAAGTCAACTTTGCCGCCAGCAGTATAAACACCTACGCCTTGACCGACAGCATAAGTTTCTTTGGCATTACTTACACCAGTCTCGGCAACGATCTGCGCTGTTTCTTTAAAAACGATTTCCGCACTACCTGCACTATAGACCCCATACGCCGACCCGCTGCCGCTTTGCGCATGTACGGTAACAGCTTTATCTACTGTAACCTTACCGCCGGTATTAGCACTGATACCCATAGCCGTACCTTTAGTACTGGTCGCTTTTATAGCCGCTGCTCCCTTAAGTTCAACATCGCCGTTACTGAAGCAGCTGATACCTGCAGCACTGCCAGCACCGGCAACTTCTATAACGGTATTACCGCCGATCTGCGTCAAAGCACGATCAGACGATGTCCCGCCATTATTATTGCTGTTGATACCTGTGACAGTCCCGGTATCAGAAACGGCTTTGATCTGGGCATCTTCCGCAACCTCAACCTTACCGCCGTTCCAACTCCAAAGTCCTGTCACTGCGCCGCCATCACTTTTACCAGCAACCTTTACAGCTCCGTTCATCTTCACTTCAGCGCCGCTAAAGCCCTGCACGCCTCTGATTTCTCCGCTGCCGCTGACTACATCAACAGCTGTCAGACCAGTTACATCAATCAGACTGCCGCTACCGGAAGCAAAAAGTCCATACCCATAGTCACCTGCGGTTTTGACGTTGACCTGCAACCCCTGCTGCGCTGTCAAGGATGAACCGCTTTGAATACATGCTCCGGCCGCCATATTTTTGGTGTTATTATTAGTCTCCGCCGTTAAAACTGCCTGCTTGGCAAAATTTATTTTAGCATCAGGAAAATATACACATACAGCAACACAACCAACATAATCATCTAAACCATCATTATTATAGGCTGTGATCTGGGTCTCACCGCTGAAATTGATATTCGTCTTAATGGTGTCCGCTGGATTTACAAGGCTGCCATCAACATAAATGCCAAAAGCACCGCCTGTTAAAATAGTCTTATCCGCCTCAAAATTCAATATATTATCTTTATCACGCTCTGTCACCGAAACAGCAGCGCCGCCAACAGTGCCATCAGCATCTGTAGTTTTGATGACGGTTTCCCTGCCTTTCAGCGTCAGGCTGCCGCCAGCTACCTCGATTCCCGGACCACCTGTATCCCGCTTTCTATCCTCGGGATTATTTTCGATCAGTACACTGCCCTCAGTATTATCAAAACTGAAACTGCCGCCATTGACATAAATCCCCGTAGCCGAATTGATTTTCAAACTGTCGGCATTTTCAGTAAAAATAACTTTACTTGCCGCACCAGTAACCATTATACCCATGCTTGACTGTGTAAGATTACCTTCGCCGATATTAGTCACTGCATTGTCAAACACGATACTGGCGCCGCTATTGGCATGAATTGTATAGTTACTTTTTGGATATTCTGTCAGATCTGTCACATCCAGCGTCCCGCCGGTAAAAGTCAGGCTTCCGGTCGAACCAGTCGCCAAAATATTACCGGTATTTAAAGGGCTCACGCCAGTCCCCTTGCCTGTCAGCGTCAACTTGTCACCAATAGCTACCGTCACGGTCTTGCCGCTCACTTTGATTGGTTGAAAAGAGTTGCTCCCTTTATTCTCAACTGTGTTCTCCCCTGTAAAGGTATACTTCACTTCGCCGCTGACAATATCGACCTCTTTAATACTGCCATAATCTGTTTCATTGCCTGTAATTGCAGCATTATACTCTGCAGCACCGCCCTCTTTACAGACATTCATCAGCAATAAACTCAAAAGCACCGCTTTCCCTAACCTTCTTGTCACTGTTTCCATCCCTTTCCCTTGTTGCCAGTCAATTTTTACTTAAACAGTTATCTGTAAGAGCAAATATTTCGCTGTATCTGCAGCAGCTTCAGCAGCAGCCGCACTTCCTCAAGCGAATACTGCTCCTGCCCCTCAGCATCAGTACCGCACCTGCTTTTACACTCACTTTTGCCTTTGTTTTCTGCCTCTTCACCTCCATCTGTACAATGCGCTCCAGCCCACTCGACCGCAGCAGCCCTGTCCAGCAGTGCTTCGAGCGAACATCCTAAAACATTGGCGCTGCGTACCAGCAGCTTCAAGCTCACCAGCACGTTATTATGCTCAATATTGCTCAGATGCGTCTGGCTGATACCAAGCCGCTCGGCCAGCTGGTGCTGATTAAGCTGACGAACACTGCGCAGCAGCTTGATATTGCTGCCGATACGCAGCAGGCATTTTTCATCGTACATCTTCCACCTCCACTTTCTATGTCTCTTGCACACTTTGGGTCAAAACATTTAAACAGGAGCGTTTTTATTTGTTCAGCATCAAAAATATTTGTTTTAATAATATTTATATACATTGTAGCACATCTGTACCCCCCCGCAAGACACTTACTTTTTGCCTGTGTATCACTTTTTCGAGTCTTGTGGCGCATTACGCCAGCGGCTTTAAAACTGTCGGCGTCTGCGCTTTTATAATGGCATTATTACCCGCATGTTTTAAAAGCTGCCTAAAACTATTGCCTAAATTTCACGTGCAGCGGCTGCCTGTGCAAGCCTGCAACAGTTTATCACCATAATAAAAACGCCTGCTTTGAAAGCAGGCACTGCAAAAATAAAACACGCACAATTTATTTGTGCGTGTTTTAGCTAACTTTAAATATCCAGTTTTTTCATGCAGCCACTTTTCCAGTAACACTGCTATTTCCTGATTATTCATATCCGAAAACGGAAAATGCGTGTTGCCTTTTATTCCTATTTCCGGTAAATGAACCACGGCAGCGTCGCCGCCGTGACGGTTGACAGCATCTGCAAATAAGCGAGCCATCTGTAAGCGCACGCGCCAATTATCCTTGTTCCATTCCGCTGTAGGCACAGCAGGAATGTTATCACCATAATAGATGACTATTGGTATTTTAGTCAGCTTCTGAAAATCTTCTAACGCTATTTCCCTTCCCGCTAAAGCTCCGAAAGGACTTGTGGTTTCCAGCGGTTCAGGTACCTCTCCTGCGGGAAAAATAAACCCGCTGCCCGGTTCATAGGCAACGACCGCACGGATTTCAGGATTTTTTATAGCTGCCAGCCAGCCCGGACCGCCCCCCTGTGAATGGGTAACTAAAATTCCCGGTCCAGATTTATCAAATACTGCAGCTACAGCAGCACTGATAATATTTTCATCAAATGCACCCGTATTGGGAGTCATTTGTCTGAAAAACTGATTTAACGCTTCCTGATTTTTTGAAAACTGTACTCCCTCAAAAAAATCGGGCCAGTTCCCCAACCTGAAATTGCTGAACCATAACTGGTCATAGGTGGCGGCACTGATATTTTCTGCCGCCGTTGACTGCCCCGCTCTACCGCGGCGAGGCTGATCAATAAGATAGGTGCTGTAGCCTTTGCCTAAAAAAATATTTTGAAACCCATCTCTGCCATCAGGGGTAGTTTCCCAGGTTTTAGCCGATTGCCCGGCACCATGCAGAAAAACTAACGGATATTTATGAGCTTTAGCCGGCTTTTGATAAAAAACATATGCGTGATCTCCGTGCAGCGACTGGCCGGACTGATCGCTCGGAACCCTGTAATTAAAACTTCCGTCAGATCTTACTACCGTGCCGCCGGCGGCAAAACTGCCCTGCTCGGCTATTAAAACTGGTTTTTCAAAGGCCTGAACTGATGTTGCTGCGGCAAACGTCAATACCATCAGCGCTAAAACTTTAGCCGCTTTTGCTTTAAGCACCTCTCTCACCTCACTTATCTGGTTTTAACGGTCCATAGAAATAAGCTGCTGTTGCGCCGCCATCAATCAAAAAATCTGCACCGGTGATAAATGCTCCCTGCTGGCTCAGCAGCAATTCGGCTACGTTGGCAACTTCATCCGCCGTTCCGGGGCGGCCTGCCGGGCATTTTGCAAACATATTTTTATAAAACTCTCCTCTGGGGCCGTTAAATTCATCAAGCGCAAGCGGCGTTACGATAATGCCGGGCGAGATAGAGTTTATACGCGCACCTTTTACGCCCCATTTGATAGCTTCTGCCATTACACGTTTTACATTACAGCGTTTAGCCATTTGATACGCATGCAGTGTGTCTTTGATATTGGCCGGCTTTAATACTTCCAGCTGCAGCAGTTCTTCTGCCGGTGTAACAGCAAGCTGTTCGTCTGTTTCCGCACCTAAGGCAGCCATTCTGTGCCCAGACTGGCTGGATATCGTAACACCAGTACCACCAGCTTTGATCACTTTTCCTACTTCTTCCAACAAAACTGCTGTACCGTATAGATCCACTTTTAAAATAGTTTCGACAGAGGCCTGACTGGGTGAAACCCCGGCAGCATTGATAAGCATTGCGATCTCACCATATTTCTGCGCTGCAGCTATCATATTTAAAATTGATTTGCGCGAGGAAATATCCGCTTCTACCGCTACAGCGTCAAATCCGGCCTCAGCCATTATTTTAGTTACGGTTTGGGCGTTGTTTATATTTTTATCACTAACTACAATTTTTACCATGACCCATTCTTCTGGCGATCGCCAGGCCAATTTGTCCGGCACCAGTTAAAAGTATTACGTCCTGCATATACAAAAACTCCTTTATTCAACATGCTGATACAATTTATTTTACTGCTGAATGCTGCTGGTTACAGATGTGCGCCGTAAAAATCCTGTAATTTGGCAACAAACTGATTTACATACTGCGGCTGATAATAAGTTTGGATATGGGTCGCTCCGTCTACTAAAAACAGTTCTTTGTCCTGGGTGCCGGTTGCTTTCTGGAAGGCTTCCTGCGACATATACAGCGAATCTGCTTTGCTGCCGGCCATCATCAGCAGCGGCTGGTCAATCAGCTCGATATTATCGGCCGCATCCCACGACATCAGTTCCATTAAACTGCTGGTTGTATAAGCAAAGGTAGAATTGGGATGTCTGTGAGTTTTGCCATAATACATCATCCCTTCACGATAAAGGTCATTAGTTATTTTATTGATGCTTTCTTCCGTCAGCGCGTCAAAATCAACTGTGCCTGAATAAGCAATTTTACCGGTGGCGATTTCTTCTGCCCGCGCGTCAGAAGCCAGCTGCAGACGTTCCTGAACTGTATCCAGCTGGCTGTTCATATAGCCGTTCCTTCTTACCTGTCCGGAATTGAACATACTTAAGGTCGCAACTGCTTTAAAGCGTTTGTCTGATTTGGCTGCATTCAAAGTATAACCGCCTCCGCCGCAGATGCCTAAAACTCCCAGACGGTCTTTATCTACCCCGGCATATGCGGAGATAAAATCTGCCATACCATGAATATCCTCTGTCCGAAAATAGGGTTTATCTATATTACGGGGCGTGCCGCCACTTGCTCCCTGATAGGCAGCATCGGCAGTGATCGTAACGTAACCGAGCTCGGCTAAACGCTGAGCATAAAGCCCCGCTACCTGTTCTTTTACCCCGCCATTGGGATGCGCTACTACTATCGCGGCATATTTTTTATCGCTGCTGTAATCTGCCGGAGTGTACACATTAGCGGCAATTTTTAAGCCGTGCAGCTTATACTTTACCGGATGAATATTTACCTGTCCGGCCACGTTTTTAGTTATCGCGCCCTGATAGACCAAACCGTATTTATTGCTTTCTTCTGCAGAAGCTGCCCCGCTGAAGCCAATGCCTAGCGCTAACACCAAACCAGATAATAGTAATTTTTTAGTAAATTTCATAATAACCTGTTCCTTCTTTCTTTATTTTTGCAGTAATAAACTGTCCAAAACCCGCTGTGCATTGCTGCCTGTTGCAGGGCCCGCTTTTTTATCCAGCAGCCTTACTGTTTCCTGCAGCTGCTCTGCGCTTATGCCAGTATTCATACTGACGCGCATATGCGAAGTCAGCTGGGCATTGACATTACCGATGCCTGCCAGCGCGCCGACTGTTGCCAGTTCTCTTTCCTGGCGGTTCAAAATATCACGTTCAAAAATATCGCCAAATAGATGTTCTTTCAGAAAGACGCCGATCACCGGAGCAAAATCATAGGTTCTGCCTGCCACGGGGCGGCCTACCAATTCGGTTTGAGTTTTTTCACCAATAGCATAGCGATCACGTTTAGGATCTACCGGTGTTGCGTCACGGCCGATTTCATCGACGATACCGGCAGCCTTACGTTCATCTAAAACAGCGATCAAAGTATTGATGCCGTTCAAACTGCGCGGAAAACCGCAATAGGCATACATTTGTACTAAAACCTCTTTCACTTCATTGACAGTCATTCCATTGTCCAGAGCCTCGTTGAGCGCCGTTTTTAGATTAGGCAGGTCGCCCTGGGCGGTAAAGGCAGCTACAGTAACGATACTGGCCTGCTTAGCAGTCAGCGCTTTTGCAGCAGCTGCTTCACTATTGCCGTTAAAACCTGCCATACACACTGCCAAAGTCAATAATAATAAACTTTTTTTTAACATTTCCTCACCTCATTTTATTTAGGATACTGCCTGTCAGTTACCGTTTCCAGCCAGGTAACGCCTTCGTCACTGACTTCAGATACCGCAATATGCGACATCGATGTATTGGAAGAAGCTCCGTGCCAATGCTTGACGCCCGGCGGACACCAGACAACATCGCCCGGGTACAGGGCAACTATTTCCCTGCCCCATTCCTGCGTATATCCAAAACCTTCTGTGACGATCAGCGACTGACCTGTAGAATGGATATGCCAGTTAGTTCTTGCTCCGGGGGTAAAGCTTGCTACTGCAGCGTAAGTTTCGAAGGGCTGTGGGCACTGAACAGACTGGTGGCCCAGGCTGTGCCTGTAAAATTTTTAGGGTTCGCCTGCACCGTCGCATTACTGCCGGCTTTCGTAACTGTCTGCAGCCCGGCGGTTTCCGCAGCGGCGACACTGCACAGCAGCAGCATCCCGGCAGCCGCTGCCATGATTTTTTTAGTTTTGCTTTTTAACATTTCTTCACCTCTTTTTATTTTTGTCTAAACCTGATAAAGCAATTTACTTTTTTGTTTTCATTTGTTATAATCAGCATAAATCCTCGAGCTAGCTCGAGGTCAAGGGTGTTGTTTGTGAACTATTTGTAAAATAAAACTCTGTTGGCTTGTTTGCTTTATCACGGCTCTTTTAAGGAGGTAAATCATGAATTATACTATCGGCGAATTATCCAAAATAATGAATGTTTCTATCCATACCCTGCGTTATTATGATAATGAAGGACTGCTTCCCTTCGTACAGCGCAAACCGAACGGCCAGCGCATCTTTACCCATCGCGATTTGATTTTTCTTAATACCATCGAATGTTTAAAATCTACCGGTATGCCTTTGAAGGAAATAAAACAATATATAGAATGGTGTATCGAAGGTATGCCGACGGTACCGCAGCGTTATGAATTATTTTTAGAGCGCAAAGCTATCGTAGAAGAACAAATAGCACAAATGCAGAAAATACTTGCAACAATAAATTACAAATGCGATTTTTATAAAAAAGCGATCGAAACAGGTAAGGTCGATATTTGCGAATCGGAACGTCAGCTGTTAGCGCAGAAAATTTTAGACGGAACGCTTTGAGCGTCTTACTTCCTGCTGCCCGTTCTCGCTCTGTTTCATAGTAAGTATATTTTTAGACAACGTTATAAATCCATGCATAAAAAAACAGACATTCATTCTGAATGTCTGTTTTTCGTTAAATATTGAAACACCATGCTGCTACTTATTTCTCAACTTCTTCCCACTCGTCCTGCAAGTCATTTTCAATCGCTTTCCAGGCTCTGCCGAACTCTACTTCTTTAAAGAGTGCTGTCAGTCCGGTAATCTGCTTCAACCGCAGTATTTCATCCTTATCCATACCCAGATGCCTGGAGATCCAGGCATCCGAACGCCCCAGCTCATGCAGCTCGCTGATGATGTTGCTCATCAGGTCGACATCGTGCGAGCCTCTGGCCCGGTTATGCCTGATCGTGCTTGCCATCCGGCAGTCGATGGGCTTATCGATGACCGATACCGGCAGTTTGCCGCCTTCCCGTTCGTAAATATCCTGATAGTCCAGCATAATGCGGTAACGGTGAAAACCGTCGACGATTATATACAGATCTTTTTCGCTGTCATAATAACAGACGATGGGCATAGTGTAACCGTCTTCCTTGATGCTGTCATACAGCAGCTTCAGCTCCGGCGGCGCCACAGAGTTGGGGTTGTAGGTATTAGGCTCGATTTTTTCGATTGGTACGGAAATTATGTTGTAAACAGGACTGCTGAATTTCATTTTTCATCACAAACCTTACTGTATTTTTTCTTCAGAACATCTACCAGCTTCTGCTGCTGACGTGTCAGCCCAAAGCCCATAAAGCGGCACAGGTGGTCGTTTTTCAGGATGCAGAAGCACATCCGCTTCCAGCTGGGGATATCTTTGGTAGATTTGATATCGTCGGTATGGTCAGGTATTTTGCCGATAAAAACAATGCGGGAGTTTTTCATGACGGTGTAATTGGAAACGCCGTTGCGCCGGATATTATAGCCGTGTTCCTCCAGCTCGCGGATAGTTTCTTCTTCCAGTCCGCCGCCCACCGTATGCCAGAATTCAATCGAGGTTTTGAATTTTTTGATATAGCTCTGCCTGAGCCTTGCCGGCAGTGTTGCCAGTAAAAAGCGGGTATATGATTCCCAGGTATGCCCTGCCGGCAGTGTGATATTTTTATAACCCATGGCTTTCGTTCTGCCATAAATAGCACCGAAATTAGCGCCCCGTACACGGCCGATAAGCTTGACCCAGATCTGCGGATCGATGACCCGATACAGATTGAGGCTGTCTTTGGCATAATCGTTAAAGGGTGAAGCGACACGCATTTGGTCGGGTTTAAGCCCTGCCATATAATAAAGGTCGTACAGACGGTTATAATCATATTGAAACGTATAATTGGCGTGCCAGACATCGCTGGTGCTCCAGTCGTATATGGGCGAAGCCACCCAGACATTTTTGAACTGGTTGCTGATCCAGCAGGTTTCTTTGTAACCGTATTTCCGGTTCAAAAAACCGCTGTAACGCTGCAGCGATTCATCAGCGCGAATCCCCAGCAGGCATACTGTTTTTTTGTCGCCATGCGCGATACGGTACCACCTGCCGAATTGTTTGGCCAGGTCTTCCTGATGCATACGGTAACGATAGGTCGTCATCGGGTTATTTTTGATGTTGATCACATATTCGTGCTGAGGCATCGGCCTGACCCAGGCATCTTCTTTGGTGTTGTCCCAGGGATACCAGTACATTTCGTAGCTGCTGAGTGCCGTCCTTGTCGCCATCGGCAGGCAGACCCAATACGGCTCCACATCTTTTTCGATCCGTGTAAAGGTCCTCTCAACGTATTCTGTGGTAGCGCTGTACTGCGCTTCAAAATCCTGATGAAAAACGCCGATGCGTTTATCCGGATAATGTGCCTTTTGAAAATCAAGCACCAGATTGAGCAGCAGACCACTGTCTTTACCGCCGGAAAATGATACAAAGATATTATCAAATTCCTCAAACAGGAACTTTAACCGACGCTGCAGCGCTTCATATACATTTTCGTTTAAATATTCCCTTTTCATCATAATTCTATCCCTAGACTTTCAAATTTATATTCATTGCAATAATAATATATTATATATTATATGTCAGTTCGATTCAACACACCCGAAACAGTCTTTATCAATAGCTTTAAAGCTGCGGCAAATGTTACTTTTAGAAGCACTTTACTGTTCTTGCGTGCATAAAATCCGAATGCAGATACCTGCCGGAAAAATTTTTTTGGTGCTTTTATAAGGTCAAATTATATTTTATGATGTTTGTTATTATAAATATTTAAAAAGCCTTCTAATTAATAACTTTTCCTGTGTATGCAGTATTTTGTATCTTTTAATTTCGACTGCACTGTGCTAAAATAACAGTAAGGATATTAGTTATTACAAGGAGGTTTGTTATGAATACCACACCTGTTAAAATCGTAGAAACTGTTCTGCGCGATGGTCATCAGTCTCTGGCGGCTACCAGAATGCGTATTACCGATATGGTTCCTGTTCTGGAGGAACTTGACGATATGGGCTATTATGCCCTGGAGGCCTGGGGCGGCGCTACTTTTGACGCCTGCCTGCGCTTTTTAGATGAAGATCCGTGGGAACGCCTGCGTACTTTAAAAAAACATTTACCCAAAACACCGATCCAGATGCTGCTGCGTGGTCAGAATATTCTGGGCTACAGCCATTATGCTGATGATGTTGTAAAAGAATTCGTTAAACGTTCTGTCGATAACGGCGTTTCCATTATCCGTATTTTTGACGCTTTAAACGACACCCGCAATATGGAATGCTCGATGCGTGCCGCTAAAGAAGCAGGCGCACACGTACAGGGTGCTTTTGTTTATACTATCAGCCCCTACCATAAGGACGAAGACTTTTTAAAGGTTGCCCAGGAGCTGGTGCAAATGGGCGCCGATTCGATCTGCATCAAGGATATGGCAGGACTGCTGTCGCCGTATAATGCCGAAAAACTGGTACGTACGCTCAAATCGCAGCTTACCGTGCCGATCGATATCCATACCCACTTTACCAGCGGTATGGGCGATATGACTTACTTAAAAGCTATCGAAGCCGGCGTCGATATGATCGATACCGCTTTATCTCCGTTCGCGCAGAGCACCGGCCAGCCTTCTACCGAGGCTATCGTCGCTACCCTGCAGGGCCAGCCACGTGATACCGGTATCGAACTGACCAAGCTGCACAAGGCTGCCGATTATTTCCGCGGCGTCAAAACACAGCTTGTTAAAGATTTTGGCCTGAACGACAATATTCCCATCGATCCTAAGGTACTCACCTTCCAGATCCCCGGCGGTATGCTGTCGAATCTGCTGAATCAGATGAAGGAAATGGGTTCTGCCGATAAATATCCAGAATTACTGGAAGAAATGCCGCGTGTACGCACCGAGCTTGGTTATCCGCCGCTGGTGACACCTACCAGCCAGATCGTAGGCTCTATGGCTGCTTTGAACGTCACTTTAGGACGTTACAAGATGATCCCGAATGAAGTCAAAGACCTTGTACGCGGAAAATATGGCCGCACACCTGCGCCGATCGATCCTGAAGTCAAAAAACTGGCTATCGGTGACGAACCGCAGATCGATCATCGCCCTGCTGACGATATTGCGCCGCAAATGGAAAGCCTGAAGGCCAAACTGGCTGCTGCCGGCTATCCCAACGCCGACATCGACGATGTTTTATCTTATGCCCTGTTCCCTGATGTTGCTTTAGCTTATTTCAAAAAACACCGTTGACCTGAATACACAAAAGCCGTATGTCATAAGACATACGGCTTTTTTATGTATTTTATGCGTTTATGGCTTTTTCTTCTGCCTGCTGCAGCTTTTCTTTTGCTATTTCCAGCATCAGCTTGATCCTGTTCATTTGATTGACCTGGCTGGCATCCGCGTCACAATCAAGCGCAATGATATTCGCCTGAGGATCAGTGCGCAGAAGCTCGCGGATCATGCCCTTGCCGGTAACATGATTCGGCAGGCAGGCAAACGGCTGCAGGCAGACGATATTATCTATGCCGCTGCGCAGCAGCTTGGCCATCTCGGCAGTCAGCAGCCAGCCTTCGCCGGCCATATTGCCGGTAGAAAGATGTTTTTCTGCCAAAGCGATCAAGGCCGATAAAGGTTCATAGGCACTGAAGCGTTTACTCTTTTGCAGCGCTATATTCAGCGGCTTGCGGTAATAATCCAAAAACTTCATAAATAATTTGGACTTGATCACATTGCCCAGCGTTCCGTCCAGCAGACGGCGTTTGACCTGTTCGTCATAAGCCGCATACAGGAAGAAGTCCATCATATTCGGCAGTATGACTTCGGCGCCTTCAGCTTCAAGATAGCTGACGATGTTATTGTTGGCAACCGGATGATATTTGACCAGTATTTCGCCGACGATGCCTACCTTGGGCTTGCGCACATTATCACGCAGCGGCAGCACATCAAAAGCAGCAGTCACCCGTTTGATCGTCTGTTCAAATGATAAGCCAGTCAAGCCTGCCAGGCTGTCCTTGCAAAGCTGTGACATCAGTTTATACAAAGCATCGGCCGCGCCCTTTTCCTGCTCATAAGGACGTACGCGATGCAGCAGCTGCATCAGTAAATCGCCATACAGCAAGCCTTTGACCATATCCTTCAGCAAATGCCACGACAGCGAAAACCCATCGCTTTTTTCACCATACAGCGAAAAAACAGGTATACTGCCAAGCCCTGCATCACGCAAAGCGCGGCGCATCAGAGCGATATAGTTGGTCGCACGGCAGGCGCCGCCCGATTGGAACAGAGCGATACTGGTTTTATTCAGGTCATATTTTCCTGACGTCAACGCCCGCAGCATCTGCCCAATAACCAGGATAGCCGGATAACAAATATCATTATTGACATATTTCAGACCTAAGGCTACTGCTTCCCGATCCGGCAGCGGCGCGATCTCCAGCTTGTATCCGGCACGGCGCAGAGCAGTTTCCATAAACTGGAAATGCACTGGTGAAAGCTGCGGCGCCAGGATAACGTGTGTATTCCGCATTGTTTTTGAAAACGACGGCGGTATATAAGCAGGTATGTCTGTTTCCTGATGTTTATCAATACGTTCGCGCATGGCCGCCAGCAAAGAACGGATACGGATACGTGCGGAACTGATATGGTTGATCTCGTCGACCTTCAGTAAGGTATACAGCCTGTGATGACGCTCTAAAATCTCTTTTACTACGTCTGAGGTGATGGCATCAAGCCCGCAGCCGAAGGAACTGAGCTGAATAAGCTCTAATTCCTTATGTGCAGCCACAAATTCTGCTGCCCGATAAAGCCGGGAATGCCACGACCACTGGTCAACAACTACCGGCAACTGCCCTTTAAGGCTTTCCGGCAGGTCGGCAACCGCATCTTCCGAAATGACTGTTAAACCAAAGGAGGCGATCATCTCCGGCAAACCGTGGTTGATTTCCGGATCTGCGTGATAAGGACGCCCTGCCAAAACTACGGCATGCCCATGCCCGTCCAGCACTTTTTGCAGCAGCTTGTGCCCCATATCTCTGATTTCCTGCTTATAGCTAAGCTGTTCGGTACGTGCTGCCTGTACGGCAGCTTCCAGTTCCTTATGCTTCAGGCCTTCCTGACGGAAAACTTCTGCCAGACGTTCTGCCAGGCGTTTATCATGGTACAGCGGCAGGAATGGATGCATAAACTCAACATCGGCCGCCCGCAGCTCTTCCATATTGGCGTAGACACTTTCGGCATAGGTTGCTACGACCGGGCAGTTATAGCAGTTATTGGCTTTCTGACATTCTTTTTCATTGTAAGGAACACAGGGATAGAAAATCTTTTTGACCCCTTTTACCAGCAGATCATGGATATGTCCATGTACCAGCTTGGCCGGATAACAGAGTGAGTCGGAAGGTATGGAGGCCATGGCCGATTCGTACAATTCCTTTGACGACGGCCCCGACAGCTCGACCCGATATCCCAGCCGGGTAAAGAGCGTGAACCAGAAGGGGTAATCCTCGTACATATTCAAAATCCGCGGTATGCCGATGACACCGCGCTTAGCGGCTTCTACCGGCAGCGGTTCGTAATCAAAAACCCGGTGGTATTTATATGCATACATATTAGGCGCGCTGGTATTGGTCATTGGCAGCCCCGCACCGCGCGGGCAACGATTGCCCGTATGAAATACTCCTGCCGGGAAGTAGTGAGCAGTTACCAAACAATTATTACCGCAGCCGCCGCAGCGATAGCTTTTACTGCGGTAGTCAAAAGCAGACAGTGTTGTGGCATCTACCAATGTCGATTTTTCCTGACAGCGGTCGTGCGCCAGCAGCGCAGCGCCAAACGCACCCATCAGCCCTGCAATATCCGGTCTGATGACTTCTTTGCCTGTCAGCTGTTCCATAGCACGCAAAATAGCATCGCTGTGGAAGGTGCCGCCCTGCACGACGATGGTATCACCAAGCTCGCCTGCGTCACGCAGACGAATAACTTTATAAAGCGCATTTTTAACAACGGAAATAGCCAGCCCGGCTGCAATATCGCCAATGGCCGCACCGTCCTTCTGCGCTTGTTTTACTTTAGAATTCATAAAAACAGTACAGCGTACACCCAAATCAACGGGTTCTTTAGCTGTTAAAGCCAGCTTGGCAAATTCACCAGCGTCAAGCCCCAGCCCCTGCGCAAAGTTTTCGATAAAAGAACCGCAGCCGGCACTGCACGCTTCATTCAGCATCAGGCGGTCAGGAATACCATTTTTCACAAAAAAGCATTTGATATCCTGTCCTCCGATATCGATCAAAAAGGAAACCTGCGGCGCAAAAAACTGTGCCGCCCGTAAATGTGCTACGGTCTCAACTTCGCCGAAGTCAGCGCCAAAAGCGACCTTCATCATTTCTTCACCGTAGCCGGTAACAGCCGCTCCGCCGATCACAGCCCCGGCAGGCATTTTTCCGTACAGATCCTTTAAGGCAGCAGCGGCGATCTGTACCGGATTGCCGTTATTACCGCTGTAATAAGACCACAGCAGTTTGTTATCCTCTGAAAGCAATGCCATTTTTAAAGTTGTCGAACCGGAATCGATACCCAGATAACATTTACCGTTATATGCGGCCAAAGCTTCACGCTCTACCTGATGCTGGGCATGTCTGCAGCAGAATTTTTCATAATCAGCTTCATCTGCAAACAGCGGCGGCAGTTTTGCCACTGCGTCCAGCGGCGCATCGTTCACTTTTGCCAGGGCCTGCAGCAGCTTTTCTTCGTTAAAAATCTCGCCGTCCTTACCTGCCAAAGCAGCACCGATAGCGACGAAGCAATCCGCATCTTCAGTTATCAAAGCTGCGTCAGCCTGCAATTTTAAAGTAGCAATAAACTGCTTGCGCAGCTGCGGTAAAAAGTGCAGCGGGCCACCCAGGAAAGCAACTTTGCCGCTGATTGGACGTCCCTGCGACAAATTGCCGATCGTCTGATGAACTACCGCCTGCAAAACCGAGCCGGCAATATCTTCTTTAGAAGCACCGTCGTTGATCAGGGCCTGCACATCAGTTTTAGCAAAAACACCACAGCGTGAGGCGATCGGATAAATACGCTTGCAACTTTCTGCCATACTGCCAAGTCCGGTAGCGTCAGTACCCAAAAGCGACGCCATATGGTCGATAAACGCGCCTGTGCCGCCGGCACAGACACCGTTCATACGCTGTTCCGGCGAACTGCCCAGCCAGGTTATCTTGGCATCCTCACCGCCTAATTCAACTGCTGTTTCCGCTTCGGGCAGCAAAGAACGAAGCGCCGCGCGACAAGCAATAACCTCTTGTACATGCGGCACCCCCATACGTTCGGCAAATCCAAAACCAGCCGAACCGGTCAATATCAACGAAAATTCCCTGCCGTCAATAATAGCGAGAATTTTCTGAATCTCTTGTAAAAATGCAGTGCTGGGATCTGACAAATGGCGAAAATAATCTTTAAAAATTATTCGCTCCTTTTCATCTAAGACCACAAATTTGATCGTAGTCGAACCAATATCGACCCCTAAATGATAAATCATCTTCTGCATATAAAATCCCCCTGTCAGGAAGCAGCGTCTCTTCCTGTAGCCACAAAACTTAAAGTCAAAGTCCCCAATGGTTACAAACCTGCTTTAAGCCCGCTGTTTCTGCGCTTTATCCCCTGTATAAGCAATCATTTGCAAAGCATATTTATTTCTGTTACTTAATTCAATAAAAGGCAGCTTTTTTATAATTATATACCTCTTTAACTGGTATTATCAATGGTTTCGGCAACAAAAATCAACAAAAATACTCCATTTGTCGGATTAATAAATTACAAAATATCAAGGATAAGTAAAAACAGGATTTTACCAAATCTCTATGGATACATATTAAAAACGGCAGCTTTTTTAAAAAGCTGCCGTTGGTGATGCTTTTATTCAATTACAGGGCTTCTTTAAAGGCGCTGCCGCCCACAAATTCACGTAAAATAGAGTTTTTGGGAATCAGCTCTTTATCCAGCGGTGTCACATGGCTAAGCAGTCCAAGCAGTCTTTGCGCGTTAGTATAGACCGCTTCTGTTTCCGGTACGCCTTGCAGCAAAGGCTCGGCATACTTTTTCAATACTGCAAACTCATACACCAGTGTGGTATTAAAAATAATATCTGCTTCTTCCTGGAATGGGAAAATATATTTTTCTTCCCCACGGCGTACATCGTCCCACAGCTTCAAAGTCATCAGCGCGTCATGCGAACGGAACTGCGAATCACGCACCAGCCGGCGCAGCAGACGCATATCGGTAGTCTGGATACGGTTGTAATCATCCAGCGACATCGGCGTCAGGGCACTGATATAGACTTTCAGTTTATTACGGGCCGGAACAACGGCAGAAATACGTTCGTTCAAGCCATGGATACCTTCGACGATCAGCACAGAGTTATCGCTCAAAGTCAGCTCACGGCCACGGTATTCGCGCAGGCCGGTACGGAAATTGTATTTGGGTATTTTAACTGTTTCACCTGCCAGCAGACGCTTTAAATGGTCATTGAATAATTCCAGATCGATCGCTTCGACGCTTTCAAAATCATAAGATCCATCCGCTTTGCGCGGTGTATTCAAACGTTCTTTATAATAATCGTCCATTGATATCGGCACAGGTCTGAGACCATTGACTACCAGCTGGATGCTCAATCTTTGTGCAAAGGTCGTTTTCCCCGAGGAAGAAGGACCGGCGATCAACACGAGATGTACGTCTTGCCTTTATCAGTGATTTCATCAGCTATGGCGGCGATCTTTTTTTCATGCAGTGCCTCAGCTACCTGAATGATCACTCCGGCATGGTCCTCTTTTATAATGCGGTTCAGCTTGGCAACAGTATTGCATTGCAGCATAGTTGACCATTCTTCCATCTCGTGGAACATTTTATTGAGTTTAGGACTGTCAACAAAAACATCCAGTTCGTTCTGACCCGTTTCCGGATAATTGATAACGATGCCGTTTTCGTAGTTTATCAGTTCAAACAGCTTCAAATAACCGCAATCCGGCAGCATCGGACCGAAAAAATATTCCATATGGCCCTTCAAGGTATAACAGGTCAGCAGTAAATCATCATCAATAGCGTGCAGCAGCTCCAAGCGGTCAGCTTCGTTCCGCTCGCATAAAATTTTTTCAGCTTCTTTTTTATTTATATGTTTATAAATGATCGGTTCAGACTTGGCTGCCAGCTCTTTCATATAGTCTTCCAAGGCCTTTAAATCGTAGTTGCTGAGTACGATATCGTTAGTGATTTCGCAAAATAAAGCGCTGCCCAGGGAATTACGGGCCTCAATTTTTACTTCCGGCCGCAGCTCTTTGATAGCTACCAGAAAAAGGAACAGCAGGCTGCGCACATAAACGCGCATCCCCTCCTCCGTATCCAGCGTTATAAAATCAACTGTACCATTTTCAAAAACAGGCTTTTGCAGATCAGTGCCAATGCCATTGAAAATACCTTCCACGATCGGGCTTTGATAGTTAGCAGCAAAGTCTCTGCTGACTTCCAACAGCGTCGTTCCTGCAGGATACTCTCTGATAATATTGTTGGGTAATGTCAATTTAATTTTCATAAATACTCCTTATGGGAAAAGACCGGAACTTTTTTTAGCTCCGGTCTTTGATTGTTATCAATGCTTATTTTTCTACAGCCTGCATTGCAGCCTGTACTTTTGCAGCCATACCGGCGATCTTTTTAAGCGGTACTGCGCAAACGGCAATACGTACACCTGCAGCCAAAGGAACAGCAAAAATATTGTCTTCGTGCAGTTTATCACAGATAGCATCGGGATTTTTTGCCGGAATGGACAGGAAGAAGCCTGCTACATAAGGCAGCATCGGCAAGCCGCATTCTTCGGCTTCTTTTGTGAACAGGTCGGCACGTGCTTTGATCATTTGATAATAATCGTCACGCTCTTTTTCGGTAGCGGCAAGCAGTTCCGGGTCACTGTAAATATTAGCCAGAGTTTTCATTGCCGGACGGTTGATGTTGGACCAGGTCGCACGGCTTGTATATTGGTTGATGGCGGCAAATTCTTCAATGATTTCCTTAGAAGAAGAAACGCCGATCATAGCGCCGGTGCGCTGGCCATAAAGTGTAAAGCCTTTAGACATACTGTATGCCACAATACTGAGAATGTTAGCAGGCAGATTAGAAAGCTTTTTGAAGATCTTACGAACTTCTTCTTTTTCGCCGGCATAATCAATATATGCTACGTCTAAAAGCAGCGTTACAGTTTTATCAGTACCTGCAGTCGCTTCTTTGATGATGTCGATAACGCCCTGCAAGTCTTCTTCACTGAGGCTGTAGCCAGTAGGGTTATGAGCCGGAGTGTTGATCATGAGCAGCAGGCTTTTCTGTTTGCCCAAAATCTCGTTGACTTTGGCTTTTAAAGCCGGCAGATTGTATTTATTATTTTCATCCAGCATTTTATAGGTATCCAGCTTACGTCCCATATCCTGACACAAAACCTTATACGGTCCCCAGTACCAGTCGGATGTCAGCGCAGTTTCACCTGCGTCCATATAGTTCCAGATAGTATGATGGATAACGCCTGTACCACCGGCAGTAGCAACAGCGGCGATATAGCCTTCAGGCCTGGAAGTGCCGAAAGCAGCAGTAATAACTTTTTCAAGATAATCAGGCAGTCCGGAAATAGGAGCGTAGGCGATCAGCTCGTTTGTCGCAAGACCACGGTAAACCTTTTCGATAGTCGGCAGACAAACAAGTTTTTCATCTTCGTCTAAAATAGCGCCGATAGTGGCATTGGTTACTTTGTCAGCACCGTATTTAGCTGCTGCGGCAACGGCAGCGGCATTAGCGCCGAAAATTTTATCCTGGGCAGATTTTCCTTTAGCATGATTAGCTGCAATACTAGTGATCATTGGTAAAAGGCCTCCTTAATTTATATAAGTAACTTTGCTTGCTTTTTATTTTGCGCCTTCCGGGAAGAAATGTTCGTGGATAGCGTTCACAGCGGTTTTAACGTCCTTTTCCGGCACCAGGCAGGAAACGCTGATTTCGGAAGTACTGATAACGTCGATATTGACGTTGGCTTTGGCAAGCGCACCGAACATACCTGCGGCAATACCGGGGCTGCCCAGCATACCTGCACCAACGATAGATACCTTGGCAACATTGACTTCAATGTCAGCTTTATCAAAATGCATCGTTTCCTTCAGGCTTTCAATAACGCTCATCGCTTCTACCATATCGGTTTGGGTAACGGTAAACAGGATGTCATTTTTATGGTCGGTAGCGCTTGCGCTTTGAACGATCATATCGACATCGATATTGGCTTCAGCCAGAGCCGAGAAGATTTTATAGGCAATGCCCGGTTCGTCGCTGACACCGCGAACGGCGATTTTTGCGACATTAGTATCGTGCGCTACACCGCGAATAACAAAGTTTTTCTCTTGCACTGTGTATTCCTCCCTAATAATAGTTCCGGGTACGTCGTTAAAGGTAGAACGTACATGGATGGCAACGCCGTTGTGCTCACCATACTCTACGGCGCGCGGCTGCATAACGCCTGCACCCAGGCGGGCCAGTTCCAGCATTTCCACAAAAGTGATCTCGTCCAGCTTCTGCGCTCCCGGTACGATACGTGGATCAGCGGTATAAACACCGTCCACGTCAGTATAGATATCGCACATATCCGCTTTCAGACCTGCCGCAATCGCAACAGCAGTAGTATCGCTGCCGCCGCGGCCCAAAGTTGTGATCTGTCCCAAGTCAGTAATGCCCTGGAACCCGGCAACGATAACTATCTTGCCTTCGTCCAGAGCCTGCTTGACCTGACAGGCTTGTACGTCTAAAATACTGGCTTTAGAATGCTTATCGTTCGTTTTGATACCAGCCTGAGCACCGGTAAAGGATACTGCGGGCTGTCCTTTAGCACAGAAAGCACTGGCCATCAGGGCAATGGAGACCTGCTCGCCTGTCGCAAGCAGCATATCCAGTTCTCTTTTTGGCATTTCGGGATTGACTTTAGCAGCTAAAGTCAGCAAATCATCAGTATGGTCGCCCATAGCGGAAACAACTAAGACGATTCTGTCGTCCGGTTGACGTTCGCGCAGAATCCGGTCAACGATACCATGCATCTTCTCAGGTGTCGCAACCGAGCTGCCGCCAAACTTTTTCACTAGTGTAGCCATTTACTTCCCCCCGTTTGTTAACTTGCTACCCGGAAAAATCCATTCCAAGCGCACATAAAGCATATATTTTCACTAACTATTATCACATTATTTAGTCTTTCGGTCAATATCTTCTACAAAATTTTCTTGATTGTATTACATTTTTACACAAAACTGCCTTTTACAGATAAATTACCGTCGCACCGGCACCGCCTTCATGCAGCGAAGCCAGCTCCAGTCTTTTGACCGCACGGTGCGCGGATAAATAGGCAGTCAGTCCGGCACGTAAAGCACCTGTTCCCTTGCCGTGAATGATACGCAGCTCCGGCAAACCTGCCAGCAGTGCATCGTCGATGCCTTTATCTACGGTCGGTATCGCTTCTTCGATCGTCATACCACGAACATCCAGTTCCTGTCTGGTAGAAGCAGTACGTGTGACCAGCATATCATGGGCATACCCCTTGCGTTTTTTAGGCCGCAGATCTTCGCTCACTTTGGTCTTACCTTTTACCAGCAGGCAATTTTTAGCAGGCACGTTAGTTTTTAATATACCTACCTGCACTGTCACATCGCCGCCGTTAACAGCAACAATCGTACCATTTTGACGCAGTGAAGGTAAAAAGACAGTCTGCCCGACTTTGGCAGTTTCTTTTGACAACGGCGTACCTTCCGGCAATGGCGCATCTTCACTGAACTGTTTATTTAACTGTTTGCGCGCGGCTTCTGCAGCAGCTTCCAGTTTTTTCGCATCAAAGTCAGCCTTCATTGAGCGCAGCTCTTTTAAAATAGCTTCCGATTCCCTACGGCTGCTGCGGTAAATCTCATCAGCCTGTTCACGGGCTTTACGCAGCATTTCGTTCTTGCGGCGGTCAAGCTCCTGTTTCTGCTTGTGCAGCTCCTGCTTAATCCGCTCACTTTCCAAACGCAGCATTTGTATTTCTTTGTTCTGCGATTCATATTGGCGGCGTTCGCCTTCCAGCTCGTGCAATACATCTTCCATATGCACATGTTCCTGATCCAGCAGTTTACCGGCATTTTCAACAATCTCTTCCGACAGTCCCAGCCTTCTGCTGATATTGAAAGCATTGCTGCTGCCCGGAACACCCATCAGCAATCTGTAGGTCGGCCGCAGACTGACAGGATCAAATTCCACGCTGGCATTTTCCATTCCCGTATGTCCATAAGCAAATGTTTTCAATTCGCTGTAGTGTGTCGTGATCATTGTCAGCACGCCCTGTTCATGCAAATGCTCTAACATCGCCATAGCCAGGGCAGCACCTTCGTTAGGGTCAGTACCGGCACAGATTTCATCCACCAGTACCAGATCACCGCTGCGCACTTCATTTAAAATCTCTACCAGATTGGTCATATGTCCGGAAAAAGTACTCAGGCTCTGCTCAATGCTCTGCTCATCACCAATATCGGCATAAATAGCTCTGAAAACCGGCATTTTAGCACTGCGGGCAGGTAAAAACAAGCCGGCCTGCGCCATTAACGCAAACAGTCCGACCGCTTTTAGAGCTACGGTTTTACCGCCGGTATTTGGACCGGTGATCAAAAGCGTATTAAAATCTCCGCCCAATTCTATATCCAGGGGCACTACTTGACTTTGATCCAGCAGCGGATGACGTCCCTGCACGATCTCGACTTTGCCGCCTAAATGCAGCATTGGCCTTACGGCTTTCTGAGCCTGCGCCAAATAAGCACGGGCACAGATAACGTCAAGATTTGTAAGAGTCTCGACGCCGGCAGTGAGCAGATCACCGTCTGCCCCGACGCTGCCGGACAGCTGCCTCAGAATCCGTTCTATTTCCTCTTTTTCTTCGGCCATATATTTTTTGATATCATTATTCAGGTTGACAACGGCCATCGGCTCAATAAACAGGGTTGCTCCACTGCCGGACTGGTCGTGAACGACGCCCGGAAAATTGAGTTTATATTCCTGTTTGATCGGAATGACATATCTGTCTCCGCGCATAGTTACCAGCGCGTCCTGGAAATATTTTTGATTATTAGGATCGTGCAGGACTTTTTCCAGCTGTTCACGCACACGGTTTTTCGCTATCTGAATGCCAGTCCGTAAGCCGCCAAGCTTTGTCGAAGCACTGTCTTTGATCTCGCCTTTTTCAGAAATAGCATTCTCCAGTTGTTTTTCCAGACGCGGCAGCGGCTGCAAAGCTTCGGCATAGGCTGCCAAAGTCGGTGCCAGCTCACTCTCCTCCTGCAAAAAGGTCTTGATCTGACGGATCGCCGCAGCCGTACTGCCGATCTCCATCAAGGTTTCAGCTTCCAGCACAGCCCCTAATTGGGCATGCTTAACAGCAGCCACAATATTATGCGCGCCGCCAAAGGGGAATCTTTTCCCTTCATCCAGCAGGCGCAGTGCCTCGGCGGTTTCCTCCTGCAAGCGCTTAACGATACTGAACTCACTTTCTGTGCGTATCGCTAAAGCCTGCGCCTTCCCCAGCGAGGTGGCAGTTTTGCTGGCCAGCAGCGCTTTTACTTTATCAAATTCTAATGTCTTAACAGCAAATCTTGCCATAATTACTCCTTATAATACGCCGCGGAAATAATGCCCCCTGGTCGTATGCGGCAGGTTTTCCGCAACTTCGCGGTCACCTCGCAGCACTTCCTTATACAGCGTTACCAATGATGCAGTTTCTTCATTAGTATAATTACGCGCGTCTAAACGCAGCCGGCCAACGCCGATACTTTCCATATGCTTGATATTGGTCAGCATCGACAGGTCATGCGCATTTAAAATATGCATTCGGCAGTTCTGATCGGTAACTATAGGAAACTTCGCATCCTTGCGGTCACTCAAAAACAACTGCTCCCGGCAGTTAAATTTACAGGCGCCCTGATGCAGATCACCTAAAAAGCTGCCGCCTACACAGTATTCCGAAACCATCATTTCAATCCGACCCTGCACCATACATTCCACAGGAACGGGGCTGACTGCGGCTAAATGTTCTACCTGCGCCATTGTCAGCTCGGCTGACAGGGTTGCTCCCACGGCGCCCTGTTCACGCCAGAATTCCAAATTCTGATCGTTATAAATATTCAAAGACATATCGGCCCACAAAGACAGCCCGCTGTATTGCTGCGCCAGCTGCCACAAGCCGTTGTTGCTGATATAAACAGCATCGGGCTTCAACTGCTGCCAATAGGCAAACAGCTCTGCAAAATAAGGCAGCTGTCCTTCTTTAACAATACGCGGTGTCGCTATGGCCCATTTTTTACCATAATTTTGAGCAAGACCGGCAACTTCGGCATAAGACTGCCTCGGCAGCTGCCTGCTGCTGAAAATATCCCCGCCAAAAATAATATAATCAGCGCCTCCTGCCAAAGCAGCCTGTGCTTTAGCAACAGTATCGGCATGCACAGTCAAAAGCGCATGTTTACTGCGGCTGATTTTTTCTGCAGGAACCAGATCACGCGGAACTTTATGACGTTGTACACGCATCGGTGCAAAAGCCTCCAGACGTGCAGTATCTAAAGCTTCGACAGCTAAACGGCGAGCCTCGTTGATCTCGCTCATCGGCACCATTACGGTTTCATCACATTCCAGCACCAAGTCTGACAGCTCATATTCAGTCGTGCCCAGTCGATCTACCTGTTTACGCACAGTTTCCTCATTTAAAGCATGCTTGCGGGCAGCTTCTACAATAAACTGCGTTTCACCATAGCCTGTATTGCCCTCGTCATCAGTCAGCAGCACCGTCATTGGATTGCCTGCTCTTGCTGTTACTAAAGCACTTACAGGGATACGGCGTTTGGCCTTCTCACCAAAGAACTGTGCGGCATATGTCATCAGACGGTTATCAAAGGTTCTGAAAACACGGTCATTCATTTTAATGCCATGCGGCACATCGATAGTGACCTGAGAACCTGCGGCAGCCACAGCTACTTCCTGTCCGTTCTGCAAAAGTGACGTCACAGTAGTGCCAACACGACCACCCACGCTGACCCAAAACTCTAAGCCATCATCCAAATGCAATTCTTTATCAAGTTTCAGTGTCGCTTTGTTAGCAGCTTTATCAAGCTTAACAACACGCCCCACCAAAACACCGCGATTGTTTGGCCGGCGGTCGCTCATCATTTCCCTGCCGGGCCGCTCCAGCAGATAAGCATTTGTAAAATCACGATTAAAGATCTGTTCAATATTGGCAAAATCTTCTTCCGGAACCTGGTAATCACCGCCAAGATAACTGTCGATAGCCCTGCGATAAGCATCGACAACTACGGCTACATATTCAGGACGCTTCATACGTCCTTCGATTTTATAGGATGTTACACCGGCTTCGATCAGCTGCGGTAAAATATCCAAAGTATTCAAGTCCTTAGGACTCAAAAGATATTGCCCTGCGTCTTTGCCGCTCAGCAGATCTTCTCCTGCTTCATTGACCAGCTTATAAGGCAGACGGCACGGCTGAGCACAACGTCCGCGATTGCCGCTGCGACCGCCGATCAGGCTGCTCATCAAACATTGACCTGAATAACATACGCACAAAGCTCCATGAATAAAAACTTCTATTTCTGTATCTGTGCCATGACAGATCGTATTTATTTCTTCCAGACTCAACTCGCGCGCCAGAACAACACGTTCCATACCGGCTTCAGCAGCAAGCTTAACACCCTCGGAATTAGTAACCGTCATCTGCGTACTGGCATGCAAAGGCAGGTCCGGCACTATTTGCCGGGCCAGACGGATCACACCCAGATCCTGTACGATAATACCGTCGATGCCCACATTACTCAAAAACAGCAGATAATCAGCCAATTCGCCCAGCTCACTGTCATCGACCAGCGTGTTGACAGTGATATACAGCCGCACACGGTGCATATGAGCAAAGTAAACAGCCTTCTGCATTTCTTCACGGTCAAAATTACTGGCATACTGACGTGCGCCAAAAGCTTTGCCGCCCATATATACAGCATCAGCACCGGCATTCACCGCCGCTTCCAACGCTTCCCAGCTCCCGGCAGGAGCGAGCAGTTCGATGGTTTGCTTTTTCATTAACTAAAAACCTCTTCTCTAAATATCCTTCGCCGCTTTCAGCAAGGCTTCATATTCACGACGTAAGGTATATAACTCTCCCGCCAGATCCAACGCCGCCCATACAGCGACTTTGGAAGTTGTGACCAAATGCTGGCTTGTCGCCAGTTTCTGCATTTTTTTATCGACCATTGCCGCAATCGCGTCCACATCAGTACGCGGCAAATCAGTCTTTAAAGTATATTCATCATTAAAAATTTTCACGGTAACGGCAGTTTTTTCCATCTCAGACCTCCGTTATCACAATACTTTAACAGTAAAGCTGAATTTGTCAAAGCCGCTGCCTTTTTCCCAGGCACGCTTATATTCCATATTCACCTTGTATTCGCCCGGCTCCTGGGCACCGAAAACAATTATTTCTAATCCAGGCATTCCGGTCCGGTTGTTGGCAGCATTACCAGGCAAAACATAAGAACGTCCCAGTTCATAAAACTGACCAGCATAACCATTACCCTCTACAAACCAGGAATAGCCCGTTGTACGATTGGATTCCAACTGTAAAGCCAGCAGCTCTCCGGCCTTCACAGTTACGACCTTATCCTCAACAGCACGAGTCAATCCATATACCGTAAGTAAACGGCCTGCTTCGCCTGTACGCAGCAACGGAAACAATTTACTATAAGAAACAAAATTACTGTAAGCAGCACCACTGCTGGTACGCGTATAAATACCGTTATCAGCAAATAACACGCCTTCATAAGCGCCTAAAATTTCATGTACGGCATTGCCTTCGCCAACAAAATCGCGAATGCTGAACTCATTGCCGGTAGTCATATCTAAATTTACAGCCTGATAAGCAGTACGGCCGCCGTTAGTCGCTTTCAGCAAAATACCGACTAAGCTGGGACGGTTCAGCTTCACTTCATAGCTGACTGTACCGCTGCCGCCAACCTGCGCCAGCAAGTCTTTGACTTTGCTGTTCAAAATGCCGTTAACACTTTTTTGAAGATTAGTATATCTCAGACCATCAATCTCCGGTATCTCGCCCTGCATATTCTTTGTCGCAACAACTTTGCTGAAAACAGTTGTTGGTTGCTCGGCAAAAGCTACAGTACTTAATCCCAGTATCAGGCAGCACAGTAAGATCCCCAGTATTCTCATCAGCGTCGCACCTCTTTCAATAAATATTTTTGATTTAAGCTAAGGCCTTGATATATTGAACAGCCTTGCGCATTCTGCTCAAGGTAGTTTCTTTCCCCAGCAGCACCATAACATCAAATAAGCCCGGGCTTACAGTACGACCTGTCAGAGCCAAGCGTGTCGGATGCACAACTTTTCCCAGTGATAATCCCTGCTCTTCGGCAATCTTATTATAAGCGGCTTCCGTACTGGCAAGATCAAAAGTCTCTAACGCTTCAAGCGCATTGATGCAGACAGTTAAGAGCTCGGCTGCTTCCGGTTTAAAATGCTTGCCGACCCCTTTTTCATCATAGCTTTCTACCTCTTTAAAGAAGTATTCTGCGGCTTCAACAACTTCCTGCAGTGTTTTGACACGTACGCGCACTACGTCTACCAAACGGGCAAAATAATCTTTATTTGCCTCCAGCCATGCTTCATCTACCAGGCCGGATTTGATGAAGAAGATTTTTGCCTCAGGCAGAACTGCTTCCAGCGGCAATGCTGATAAATATTGTCCGTTCATCCATGTAAGTTTTTTCGTATCATAAACGGCTGCCTTTTTCGACATTTTTTCCAATTCAAACTGAGTCACAGTGTCCTGCAGCGAGAAAATTTCTTCTTCGTTGCCCGGAGCCCAGCCCAGCAGAGTCAGATAATTTACAATTGCTTCCGGTAAATACCCCTGTTCACGGAATTCTTCAACAGAAGTTGCGCCGTGACGTTTACTTAACTTACTGCGGTCAGGAGCAAGTATCATCGGCATATGTCCAAATTTAGGAACAGCAAAACCACAGGCCTCATAAAGCAGTACCTGCTTAGGAGTATTGGATAAATGTTCTTCGGCACGCAGCACGTGACTGATGCGCATTAAATGGTCATCAACGACCACAGCAAAATTATAGGTCGGCATACCATTAGTTTTAACGATGACAAAATCATCAAATTGCGTTAAATCAAAAGTAACGTCGCCGTGGATCAGATCATGTACTGTCAGGTTTCCTTCCGTAGGTATTTTAATGCGTACGGAATAAGGCTCACCCTTAGCTGCTCTGGCCTTTGCTTCCTCGACAGGCAAATCTCGGCAGGTGCGGGCATAACGGAACGGCTGTTTGGCCGCACGTTGTTTCTCGCGTTCTGCTTCCAAAATTTCCGAAGTACAGAAGCAATAATACGCCTTACCTTCTTCCAACAGCTGTTCGGCAACCTTGCTGTAAATCTCACGACGCTCTGATTGGTAATATGGACCCACTTCACCGCCTACTTCAGGTCCTTCATCCCAGTTCAGCCCAAGCCATTTCAAACTGGTAAGTATTTGGCTTACGCTGTCTTCTTTCAACCGTTCAGTATCAGTATCTTCAATACGCAGCACCAGCTTACCATTATGTTTTTTAGCAAAAAGCCAGTTAAATAAAGCTGTTCTTGCTCCACCGATATGTAAATAACCCGTTGGGCTGGGTGCAAAACGCACACGCACTTCTTCCATGTTATCGTCTCCTCAAATTGAAAAATGAAAATTCTATATCATTATAATTATATTACGAACAAAGTAAAAAAGCAAAGCAGCCCTGCCTTAGCAGGACTGCTTTGCAGCAGATTTTACAGTTATTTCTTCTCAGCCTGTTTTTATCGTTTGGTTTACTTTTTAAGCAGATGCTTCTTCTTTTACAGCTTCCGCCAAAATCTCGATCGCCAGACAAATATCTTCGTTGTCAGCATATTCTGCCGGGTTATGGCTAATGCCGCCTTTACAAGGGACAAACAGCATACTTGCAGGAGCCAGTTTAGCCATGTGCATAGCATCGTGGCCGGCTCCACTGTTCATATGGCGATAAGCGATACCTTTCGCCGCACAGATAACATCCAGCTTTGCTGCCAGCTCTTCCGACAAAGCGACAGGATTATCGGCTGTCAGCATATCCATAGTGATAGTAATACTGTCATTTTTAGCAATTTCTGAAACCGCATCACGAATATCGCTCAAGGCACAGTTGATACTTTCTTCATCTACTCCGCGCAAATCTACCCACAAGGTAGCCTTGCCAGGAACTACATTGATCGAAGACGGCTCTACATCCAAAACACCAACTGTAGCTACCGTGCCACTTTCCGCTTCATTAGTTGCAGCTTCTTCAATGGCTATAACAAGCCTGGCCGCACTTACAAGCGCATCTTTACGAAAACCCATGGGAGTGGCTCCGGAATGATCAGCTATACCTTCGACAATGATTTTAAACCGCGTCGGCGCCGCAATATTATGAACGATACCAATGTGTTCACCTGTTTCTTCCAGTACCTTACCCTGTTCAATATGTATTTCCCAAAAACTTTTAAAGCAGCCTGCTGCTTTACGTGCCTGTTTGTAGGCAGCAGGGTCACAGCCCCATTCTGTCAGTGCTTCTTTAAAAGTCACTGCACCTTCTTTGGCAGCGCCCGAGAATTTATCAGGGTCGCCAACACCGGCCATCAGTTTACTGCCGATGGTAGCAAAGCCAAAACGGCTTGATTCCTCTGCCCTGAAAATAATAACCTCAATCGGCCGCTCCAGTTCTTCATCCTGCAGCATATAAAGTACTTCTAAAGCACCTACAACACCTACAGTACCATCATAGGCACCACCCTGCACGACAGTATCGATGTGGGAACCCATGGCAACAGGCGCCAAATCAGTATTTTTACCTTCACGACGCAAAAAGACATTACCAACAGCATCTACAGACAGCTTCAGCTGTAAGTCCTGTATCTGCTTGAGCAGCCATTCCTGCGCTGCTTTGTCTTCTGCCGTATAAGCCAATCTTGTGATTCCGTGTTCTGTTTTGCCAAATTGCGCCAGCCCCTGTAACAGTCCGGCTACTCTTTCTTTGTTTATCGCCTGCATAACAGTCCCCTCACTTTCTCACACTTATTTATTCTTATTTTGACGGCGGTTAGAGCCGGTCTTAGGTGCTTTACGTTTATCCACGACAGCTTTTTTACCGCGTTTCGGTTTAGCAGCTTCTGCCTTACGTTTTTTCTGTACTGGCGCATGCTCACGACGGGCTATCGTTTTGCCGTCTAAATTCTGCCGTTCCATTTTCACATCAAGCTTGTTTTCAATATTTTTGAGCCATTTTACTTCTTCAGCAGTGTATAAGGTAACTGCAATCCCCTCGTTACCGGCACGCCCAGTACGTCCTATTCTATGCACATACCAGTCTACGTCATGCGGTATATCATAATTAACGACATGAGTCACGCCTTCGATATCCAGCCCACGTGCAGCCAGATCACTGGCAACCAGGACCTGCAGCTTGGCCTCACGGAAGGCTTTCATTACTGTTTTGCGTTTGGCCTGCGACATCTCACCATGCAGCACATCTACATTATATCCCTGAGTTCCCAGCCACTCACCCAATTCTTTTGTGCGTTCTTTGCTGAAGCAAAAAACAATCATCAGATAAGGATTGTAACGGTCTATTAATGAAGCAACAGCCTTATTACGATATTCGTCCGTAGTTTTGATGCAGATCTGTTTGATATTTTCAACCGTTGCTTTATTAGGGTCAATATCGATCAAAGCACAATTACGGGTAATACGTTTACCAAGCTTCTGCACTTCCTCTGATAAGGTAGCACTGCACAGCATAGTCTGCCGTTCCGGATCAGTCATTGCGATAAGCTCCGAAGCTTCATCAATAAAGCCCTGCTTAAGCATTTCATCAACTTCATCCAAAACCAGATATTTAACTCCGCCAAGGTTAGTATTGCCTTTGCGAATATGATCTAAAAGACGCCCCGGCGTACCGATCAAAACATGGCTTTTGCCGTCCAGCTTATGCTTCTGCGCCTCAAAATCACGGCCGCCGGTAACCGCAAGCACCTTTACTTCACTTCCGCCCAATAACTTCTTCAGCTCTACTGCTATCTGCTGCGCCAGTTCACGAGTCGGCGTAATCACCAACGCCTGTACAAAAGGCTTAGCCGCATCCAGACGTTCTACCATCGGTACTAAAAATGCCAGTGTTTTACCAGTACCTGTCTGCGCTCTTGCGATAACATCACGGCCTGCAAATAAGGCCGGTATAGCCTGTTCCTGAACAGGCATCGGCTTTTTAATACCCATTTGCTTAAGCAGCTCAACCGTTTCAGCACAAACCTTCAATTCTGCAAAACTATTCACCATATTTCTCACCGCTTTCATTTCAAATCCTAAAATTAAATAATAAAAAAAGCGTCCGATGCGGGACGCTCCGTCAATCTCTTGCTTGACTATGTAGTTGTACTGCTTGCATTCACCATAAAAATAATGGTGCCGAGGACCGGAATCGAACCGGTACGGGGATCACTCCCCGAGGGATTTTAAGTCCCTTGCGTCTGCCAGTTCCGCCACCCCGGCAAAAAGTGGAGGCGACACCCAGAATCGAACTGGGGATAAAGGTTTTGCAGACCTCTGCCTTACCGCTTGGCTATGTCGCCTTAACTGGAGCGGAAAACGAGATTCGAACTCGCGACCCCCTCCTTGGCAAGGAGGTGCTCTACCACTGAGCTATTTCCGCATAAATGGTGCCTCAGCACAGAATCGAACTGTGGACACAAGGATTTTCAGTCCTTTGCTCTACCAACTGAGCTACCGAGGCAAAATGGCGACCCGGATGGGACTCGAACCCACGACCTCCGCCGTGACAGGGCGGCATTCTAACCAACTGAACCACCGGGCCATTCAAACCATGTAGGCATATTATATGGCATTTACATCAAGATGTCAAGAGTTTCAGACAATAAATTTATTACATTCGTTACGCTTTGCCAAGTTTTTGCAATGCCTGTTCCAGATTATTATCCAGCAGATTTTCCAGATCTTTTAAATTTCGGCAATCAAATTCATGTGTTATTCCTGTCATAAACCGTTTTTTCGTTTCAGCAAAAAACTCATCGCGGAAGCTATTATAGAAAAACACCAGCTGATTACCATGTTCAAAGTCACTGTAATCAATAAAAAGCGTTGAACCATTGATATAATCGATGGGATTGTCAGGAGTTATATACAATTCAAAAGCACCTATTTTCTGCGGCAGCTTGCCGGTATACGCCCAGTTCAGAAGCCCGGCTTCCTCTATCAAGGTTCCCATCTGATGCTTCTTTTCCCTGTTCACGTCCGCTAAAAGCTCCGGCAGCTTCTCATGCATCATTTTAGCAAATTTATCCCTGTCGCGGCAAAAATAGCGAATATCTCTAAACGTATGCATGCCAATCGTTTTTACAGGTACATAATCAAAGGTTTCCGAAGTATAAATCAAATCAAGCTTGCTGTGCATTGCTTCATTACTATATGAAGCAATCGTTAAGATCTGTCCGTCTATTCCCTGTCCCATTGTTAACTTAAAGCCATCTATTTCCTGCGGCAGTTCTTTTAAAAATTCCCACTCGCCAAGCTGCGCCTCTATCTCTGTGATTTTAGGCTGTCCCATGCTAACACCTCTCTATCCTTTTATGCTCAATTACTAATCTATAATTTATTATTGTAGCACAAATGCACTGCTGATAGCAAAGAAAGCTGCTGCCCAAAGGCAGCAGCTTTTTCAAATCCTGCATACAATTTTTAGAAGGTCATTTCCGCACCAACACGCCACAACCTTCCCGAATAACGCATACTGGTAATCTTTTTATCAAAAAGATTATCGATTCCGGCATAAGCACGATATTTATCGCCCCAGCGTTTATTAACGACAAAATTAAACGTATTGATACTGTGATCTTCACTGTCTGCCCTATAATCAGAATACCACTTATTCCAGGCAGTAATATTCCATTCCTGTTTTACAGGCTCTGTCCACATCAATTTTGCTGTATAAGTATTACGGGCGCTGTAATTCAAACGTGTATTAGTCTTATCATTCATAGCATCCAGATAATCATAATTACCGATTACTGTAAAACCATTTCCCAAGTCATGCTTGATTTCAAATTCAACACCCTCTGAAGAAGACTTTTCTATATTCATATATTGATAATTAGGCGCTAAACTGTAATCCATAGCAATGGCATCAGTCTTTTTGTTTTTGAAATATGTTAATTTAACTGCAGTATCATCGCCAAATTCCTGTTCATATGATAACTCATATCCCTTTGATTTTTCAGGACGCAGATTCGGATTGGAATAAGTACCATATAATTCTGAAATAGACGGCGCTCTGTAACCTTCTCCATAATTAGCCTTAAGCCTTGAGGCCTCTGTAAAGGAATATGTCGCGCCAATATTCGGAGAAGTCTCGCTGCCAAAGCTGTCATGGTGATCATAGCGAACAGCCGGAATCAGCAGTAGTTTCTCACCCAGTTTCAATTCGTCATGTATAAATAAAGAATATTGATCAGAACTTTCGTCAATACTGCTGTCTTTGCGACCGTCAGTTCTGAACTCGCCGCCGAAAGTCAAACGATTATTATTGTCTAGCTTGATCGTATCACGTGCTTCAATATTCCAAAAATTAAATTTGGAGCTTCCCACACTGTTTGCGCTCATAGCACTGGTAACATCTTTTTTTAATTCACCGTAAGTTGCGCTTAGCATATAATTACTGTTATCATTCTGTCCGTTATAAGTAAGGCTGGCACTTTTCCTATCTACATTATATATACCTAAATAAGAAAAAGGACCGCTGGCACTGGTAAATTTTTTGAACTGCTGATTGGTATTCTCATAGTTCAGATATAAATTTAAACTGTTGTTTTGGTCCATTTCATAATCTACATCCAAGCTATAATTTTGAGTCGGTCCAAAATATTTACTCATATTGGCATCATCCCATTTAAAATAGCGGACTTTAGTAAAGTTAGCATCAAAAGCAGCACTTAACTTACCGTCTTTGCCGCTGTCAAAATGGTAATAATTACTCATTTCACGGCTATTTGTAGCTACACCTACAGTCATTGATTTTTTTTCAGATTTTTTCGTAATAATATTAATAACACCAGCTGAGGCCTCTGATCCATATAATGCACCTGATGGCCCGCGAAGCACTTCGATTCGTTCTATATTGTTCACATTCAGCCGTGACAGCACATAGGTATTAGTAGAAACCTGGCCATACCCTTCGCCGGGAATACGACGCCCGTTAAGCAAAACCAAAACATCATTTTTCCCGCTGCCTCTGATTCCCAAAGTGTGCCCTACACCCGCAGCTTCCGGTATTTCTATGTTAGTCGCCGTACGTAAGGCATCTATAACATTGGTTGCCCCAATATTCTGGATATCCTCTTTTGTTATAACTTCCACACTCTGAGGAACTTCTTTTCTGCTCAATTCTGTACGGGTAGCAGTTACCACATATTCATCTAAAGTAAATTTCTGTGGTTCTTCAGCATATACCGCTGTGCCCCCCCAAAATGACATTTGTGCCAACAACTAATGTCATCAATATTTTCCTGTTGAAAAATTGTTTGTTTTTTATTTTCATCATAATATCCTTCCTCTGATCATTATTCTTTTTCTACTCTTGGAAAATAAATAATATATTCGCCGTCTTTTTTATCATCAGCATAGGTTTCCATATAGTTTTTAGATTCCGGCATGTCTTTAGGCGTAATTACACCTACTTTTAACGCCGGATTCAATGCTTCCAATTTTTCGACAGTTCCCAAATGTCCGTCAGAATGAAAGCAGCCGTTGATATGAAAAATTACCTTATCCTGATTATCCTGCCAATAATAAAAAATACTTTCCGCCATCTTGTCATCTTTTATGCACTGTGCGGCAAATACCTGATCTATCCGTTCCTGGGGAATTCGCATCGGTGTTTGCCCCTTAGTCATATAAGCAGCAAATTTCTCTTTATACTTTCCTGCAGGCGCATAGGTCCTGACCGGTAAATATTGCTTATCCAGTTCTGCTACTGCAGCTAAAGTTCCCTCTTTCGCCAATTTTGCTGCTAAAAAACGTGGTATATTGCTGGCTAAGACTGGCAGCTTATGTGCTTTTGCAAATTCTACCAGCTGACGGTAATCTGTTTTATATCTTGGCCAGGGACGCGATTTTGCCAGAAATTCCTCCTCCGTAATTCTACCGGCTAAATACTCATTTAAAACGAACTGGTTATCTGCCTCAAACATTTCCAGTGACAAAACAAGCTTGTCACCATGAATGGCATACAGTTGCTGCAGCATTTCATATTCCAGCTCATGCAGTACATCCTGATCATGAAATTCACCAAAAAAAACTACATCATAATCAACAAAGTTTTCAGCCATTTCAGCAAGAGTAACGGCTTTTCTGTCTGCCGCAGAAATAATCACCGTATCTTTTACTGTTGGCAATGCGGCATGTGCTGATTCCGCCATACTCATAATGAGGCACATGCATAAAAATTTTAAAAACCGTTTCATTCGAACTCCCCCTAAAATTTCCTTATAATGAATACTAAAACAACAACAGCGTCAGCCTCCTTTTTATTATAAAAATATAGTATGGAATCTTTCAGGCCCATAACTTACCGGCATTTAGCCTGTCCAGAAAAATTTTTCTTACGCGTCAAGTTAGCCTTAGCTAACCTTTTGTTTTTAAGTATCCCCTCACGTATTATATCTCGAGGGGATACTTAAAGTTTTCATTATTAAGCTAAAGTCTGATAATATGCTTCGATAGTTTCCAGTAAGAAATCTGTCCCCTTTTCGCCAAGCAACGGCAAATGTGTCGCTATCTGGGCTCCGTCAATAAAAGGAGCGCTTACTCTCACTACGACATTACTGCTATCACAAAGCCTGTGCGAAACATCGTCTGCCAGAACAAGTGTCTTCTGCATTTTTTTTAATATATCAATTTTTTCTTTTTCCACAGATATATACTGAATATCCAACTCAGGCTCAACGATACTTAAAGAATGGCTGCAAAGTTTATACTTAACATCGATCCCTACAGACCGAAGAAAAGCACTCAACCCTTTAACCAGGTCATACTCGCCGATCACAGCTGCCTGAGGTGTTTTTTTTCTGCCCATCATCATAGCATACATTTTTAAAGACGCTGTATTCTGTGCTTTAAGACGTAATCTGGCGCACATTTTAACGTCAGGTAGCTGTCCCAGAATTTTACCGACTTCTTCCAACCATGTTAAAGTTGCTGCATAACCGTAAGGAGCACTGACAACAAATGGCATATCAAATTTATTTTTCAGCACTTCTGCTGCCGGTAAACCTTCCTGACGCATTACCAAATTTATTTCAGCTGTTCCGATATCACCGATTTCATCAACAGATGTTTCGTGGCACAGGCAGGTATGCAATTCATAACCAAAGGCTTCACGCATCAAGTTCTGCAGCTCCCAGACATCCGATGCGGCACGATAACTGCCCATTGACGCGCCAATAATATTAAACACTTTCTTTCTCTTTTTCTGTTCTTTACATGGAAGATTATTGACCAGCAATTTATAAACTTCAGTCAGACCTATGCTGTAATCACCCCTAAATCCGCCCTGCTCAAATGCAACCAGCTTAGCCTGAACTTCTTTCTGCATATAATTACAAACGCCTTTTATATCAGTACCAATAACTGCGGAAATAGAAGATGCCACGACAAAAATAACTTTTGGTTCATAGCTTTTATCCAATTCGACAATAGCTTCTTCCAAACGGGTAACATCGCCCATGACCACATCGTCTTCGTTCATATGTGTTGTAAACAGCCTATGCTGCCAGTCTACTCCTAAAGTTCCATAAAAGCCCATACTAAAATGAGTTGTCCCGGCCGGGCCATATTCAAGAATGATGCTGTCTTTTACGCTGAGCAAACTCCAAATGATACCCATTCTATCTGACGGAACAGGCAAATATCTGCATAAACTCATAAGCCCAGCTCCTTTCTATATTCTTTGGCTTCCCTAACAGACTTGACTAACTGCTGCAGTAAATATCCTGTAACTTCAAAACCCAGCATGCCACTCGCTCTGTCGCTGTGAACAATGGCAATACCTTTTTGACGCAGCCTGTTGCCAAACTCATGTCCCAAATATAAATAAGGAGACAATACATCATACACATATTGCAGCGGCGCGATATTAGCCGCTTTGCAAACATAAGGGTCTGTATACTGCAATATTTCTTTTGCATAAGGTTCATCTGCTTCTGTATATCTGTTGGTTTGAATCACCTGAGGCACCATTCCCAGGGAACTGAGGAAACAGTTCATTTCAAAAACTGCATACGGCGTATTCCCGTAAATATAAGTAATACCCTCCAATTCACCCTTGTTTTTTTCGATTTTCTCTCTTGCGTTTTGATAAAGTCCTTCCAATTCTCCCGGCAGTTCCAGCTCTAAATACCCAAAAAGATTTTTATAGGCTTCATAGATTTTTTCGGGAATAACAAATTTATTAAAGTAAACGTAAGGAATACCAAATTTTTCCTGCATCTTTTGGGCCAGCGGCAGCGCAATATCATTAACGACAATATTCACTTTCGCTGCAGCAGCATTTTTTATATCGTCTACCGAACAGCCGCATGGCAGCTGCAAACCGATTTTTACGCCGGCTTTCTGCAGCATGGCATAAAGCTCCGTCGTTGCAAAATCACCCATTCTCTGCCCCAGCAAATTGACACTGTTGTCACTATCACACGATTTCATCATTTCAGCACAAACAGTAATCGTTCGTTCCAGACCAGGCAAATGGTCCTCACATTTAAAATGCTCAGTATGAACCGGCAGCACCGGAATACCATAAAGCTCACTGAGACCTTCTGAAATAGCGTCAAAGTCATCACCAATTATTTCAATGACACAGGTAGTTACCAAAAATACACATTGGGGGCGATATTCTTCAATTATTTCTTTAAAAGCTTCCTGTACCTTTTCCGCACTGCCAAAGGTTACATCATGGTCATCCAACACGACTGAAACACAACGGCCGTCAATGCCCCCAAATTCAGAATGTATGGTCATACTTTTAGTGTAATAAGTGCATTCATCCGTACCAACCACAACGATCAGGCTGTCCTTGATGCCACCAACAGCCATAGCCGCACCCATCAGAGGACAGTGTGTCCCCGGGAACAAAGCATGAGTAAGCTGTGGTATATCTTTAATGCTTTGTACCTGACTCAATTTAGCAAGTTTTTCAACCAGCTCTTTTCCATCCATCGCCATAAAAAACTCCTTTTATCAACTTATTTCTTTAAACATAATTAAAGGCTTCTTACGCCCAGGAATCTGCACTACATCACAATCTACGTCGTAAACCTCACGCATCATTTTAGGTGTGATAATATCCTGCGGACGACCTTCACCATACTTACAGCCATTTTTCAAAACTATGATCCGGTCACTGATCTCCAGCGCATGACTTAAATCGTGCAGGACCATCACTACGCCGATCCCCGCCTCATGGTTCAGCCTTTTTACAAGTTTCATCGTTTCCTGCTGATGCGCAATGTCCAAATATGTAGTCGGCTCATCCAAAAACAAAATTTCCGGCTGCTGCGCCAATACGGTAGCTATCCATACCCGCTGCGATTCCCCGCCCGAGCATTCCTGAATAGATTTATCCCGCAGAGCCCAGGTACCTGTTGCTTTCAAGGCCCACTCTATTATCTTTTCATCTTCTTCCGTATTATGTTCGTACCACTTCTGATAGGGTACGCGCCCATAACCTACTAAATCTCTGACTTTAAAATCAGGAGGTGCGCAATGGCGCTGCGGCAAAACACCAATACATTTGGCAAGTTTTTTACTGTCGATATTGTACAGATCCTCCTGATTCAGATAGACGCAGCCCATACTACAGCGCAGCAATCGTGTCAGCGCTTTCAGCAGAGTAGATTTACCTGAACCGTTAGGGCCGATGATAGTCGTGATCTCACCTTTTTTTACAGTAATATCCATTTCCCTGACTACAATACGCCCATCGTAACCGATCTCTAATTTTTCACCCTTAACTTCCACTTACTTTGCCCTTCTTTCTTAACATATACAAGAAAAACGGTCCGCCGGTAACTGCCATAACAATACCTACAGGTATCTCCATCCCAGGTATAAGTGTCCTCCCCAAAGTATCTGCCGCCAGAAGAATCACCGCACCCAAAAGCATACTCACCGGCAGCAGTGCTTTATAGTCGGAGCCAACCATCATTCTCGCAATATGCGGGACAACCAGCCCTACAAAACCGATCATACCGGCCTCTGCTACCGTCGCAGCTGCCAAAAAAGCAGCCACCGCAGATAAAAAGATACGTACAAAAGTTACATTTACACCCAGGCTTTGAGCCATTTCGTCACCCAGCTGCAAAATGTTGGCATTTTTTATACAGCATACGCCTAAAACAAGACCAATAAAAGAATACACCGTAATGATATAAACATGATCCCAGGAACGTCCCGAAAGACTGCCGTTCATAAAAGATAAAACACTGGAAAGATTATCAGAATTCAATAATTGCAAAAAGGAGTTATACGCTCCCAAAACCGTATTTATCGCAACACCGGACAAAATTATTCTGACAGTATCAATCCCATCGCGCCAGGCCAGCAAATAAATAAGTACACAGGCCAAAGCCGCACCGCCAAAAGCAAAAAGCGGCACTGATGAAACCAAAGTCGGAAACAACAGTAGAATCGTCGTTGCCGCAGTAGCCGCACCGGCAGAGACGCCTATAATCCCCGGATCAGCCAGAGGGTTACGCATGACAGCCTGCAAAAGAGCACCTGCAACAGCAAGGCAGGCCCCTACTTCGACTGCCATAATCAGACGCGGTAACCGTAAATTATAAACAACTACCCTCACCGGTCCGCTTTCATCATAAAAAGAGCCTGTATGATCTGCTGCAGCGAATACCCGGCACTACCAACTCCCAGCGCAACAACAGCCAGCAATAATAATACTGCCACTAAAACCAGGCAAACCATACTTACCCGCAGGACATTTACTTCTTTAGCCATTTTGTTTCAGCTTCTTCGCATCAATAATATCGATCAATTCATTTATATTATCAATAACATTGATCCCGGCTGTCGCAACATATTTTATCGGCAGATAAATAACCTCATGTTCGCGTATCGCCTTAATATTGTTCCAGTATTCAGGGTTTTTGGCAAAATCCTCTTCCATTACCTGCTGATGCTCTGCCGCAGTTTTAGAACCGCCTACACAAAACAGTAAATCCAGTTCGTAAGATAAAGCCTGCTCCAGATCAATCAATACCATCTTATTGTTCTGATACACATTTTCGTACCCCAGCATATCCAGCATACTGCCTAAAGTACCATCTTTACCCTGTATATAATGACGCGGCGGGGCTGATTGCAGCACCATAACTTTGCCCTTTATTTTCCTGCCTTTTTTCTGCCATTCTGGCTTCCAATTTGTTGAACCTGTCCGTAATAGCTTCAGCACCTGCATTATGTTGACCAAAGGCTTTGATCAGTACGTCAGTCAATTCCTTGATCGACTCATAAGATACAACATGCCCGGCATCAACATAATAAACAGGTATTTTTTCACGATCCAGAATTTTCCCATAAGTATCCTTAGACTGATAACCTACTATCACCAGATCCGGTTCCAATGCAATAACTGATTCGATATCAAAATTAGAATTCATCGACACATTCAGCAGCTTTGCATCCTTCACCAAATCTGCAGGCCATTCCAGCATCGCCGCCTGGGGCACAGCAACCTGCTTAATACCCATCTCATGCAGTGCCAAAACCGGAGTATGCACTAAAGATACGACTCGCTGAGGCTTTGCTTTTAAAATAACCGGTTCAGTAAAACCATAAGCTTGCAGCGTAGGTGTATACTCAAGTTTATAAGTTTCACCGGCTGCAGCCGACACATCTTCACTTTTACTGCCTATATTAAAGCAATAATACAAAAGCGCACCTACTATAACGACTACTGCCAACAACAACAATTTATTTTTCATTATTCATCCCCCTTAGTATCTTCACTCATTTCTAAAACTTTATCAGCCAGCTCCTGATAGATCTTGACCATCGGCGAAGCCTGTACAAATTCGCTAACCGTACCGCCCTGATTTTCAGCTGTTTGTATATCTCCCGAACGTGGAACATACATTACGACCTCGGTTTCAATCTCAGCGGCAGCCTTGGCCACCAGTTCCTGTTCATTCTCAATATTTTTAGCGTTCAAAATAATGCCTTTCAAGCGAGCATAACCCCTGCGTCCAAAGTTTTTGATCGCCTGAGCAATATTATTAGCCGCATAAAGCGCCATCATCTCTCCTGAAGAAACAATAAACACTTCTCTGGCATAACCACCCCTGATAGGCATTGCAAAACCGCCGCAAACAACGTCGCCGAGCACGTCATAAATGACGATATCCGGCTTATAGATTTCAAAAGCCTTCAACTCCTCCAGCTTTTCAAAAGCTGAAATAATACCGCGCCCTGCACAGCCTATGCCAGGTGTCGGACCTCCTGCTTCTACACACAGGACGCCACCAAAGCCTTCAAAAACAATATCTTTTAATTCTAAAGCTTCCCCCTTTTCTTTAAGCTGTTCTAAAACAGTAGGAATACGCATCCCCTTCATCAAATTCTTAGTTGAATCAGACTTAGGGTCACAACCTACCTGCATTACTTTATAACCTTTAAGCGCCAATGCCGCCGATAAATTTGAAGTAGTAGTAGACTTGCCAATACCGCCCTTGCCATAAATCGCAATTTTTCTCATCAATAAACTGCCTCCCTTAAAAATAAATAGCTCACTGTTTTCAACCAAAAACATTCTATATTTAAATCAATATAAACAACTTTATTCATAAAATAAAATGCAATAGAGTTAGCCATAGCTAACTCTATTGCATTTTAACACTCTTTAACTTTAGTGTCAATACAAAAATGCCCGATCAATGTATAAATTCTCACATCGACCGGACATTATTTAAGCCTCCTAATATAGCTCCGGATAGGCATGCCCCTTGATATAGTGAAGCTGCTGATATTTTTCCAGCCAAGTTTTAAAAACTTCTTCAGGATGCAGCTCTGGCAGATATTCAGGATATAAAAATTTTGCAATATAGATCGTACCAACCAATTTCGACGCACCGCCATGCAAATAATGCGAAAGCAGCAAAATCCGATCATTACGTACAGCATCAATGCCTGCCCAACCGCTGCGTAAAACAAGCTCCTTTTTGATTGCTTTCTCTTCCTCTATAGTCGGCGGCTGATAAGAAGAATAAGCATTGGCATCTGCTACTTTGACAATATACTGAGGATCTTTCTCGATTATCGCTTCCTGATCAACCTGCGATCCTTTAGCAGCGGCAAAAATATTATCAGCGCCTGAATATTCAACCATTTTATAAAAATAATCGCCCGGCACTGCTGTTTTTCCAAGAGTCCGATATTCAAAATACAAACTTCTGCGGGGGACGCCTTGAAGTTGCTTTTGTATATAAGCCAGTTTATCGTTAAAATAATTTACTAATTCTTCTGCCTGTTCTTCCCTGCCAAAAATTCTGCCGATCAGCCTGCAGTTATCAGCAAACTGATCTGTATAATAAGAATTTATGACAATTACTTTGATCCCAAACCTGTCCAACATCTCCTGCGCGTCCCGCCATGTTCCCTCACCGGTAATAATTACAGCCTGCGGCGCCAACTCGGCCAGTTTTTCATAATTCATCGCATTTTGACTGATACCAAATACCTGTGCTTCATTAAATCTGTTTTTGAAGCCAGACTGATCTTTAAAAATATAATTATCAACGCCGACGATTTTATCTATGGCACCAACAGCAGTAATCAACTCTGCGTTATAAACATTACAGACAGCAACTCTTTCCAGCGGATACGGAAGCTCTACCTTACGGCCAACGCTATCCGTAACTACGATAGTTTTTTGCTGCTCTGCCTTTCTCCTGCCATTATCATCAGCACAGCCAAACAGCATCATTCCACAACACAGCAGAAGCATTATTGCTATTATCTTACTCATCTTTATAAACACCTATCAATAAATTTTCTATTACATTAACAGTCATTTCATATATTTTAGGGATATCAGCCTGAGATGCGGATCTCCTGCTGATATTTCCATACATTCATCTGTAAACCCTTTTTTAGAAAACACTAGGAAGCGTTTATCAACACCTGTAAAATGTTCACCTTTAGCGAGCAATTTTTTCAGTACGTCACTGTCAGCTTTTTTATTGCTCCAATTACAATCAATCAGACAAATAACATCAGTATCGTCAGCAATAAAATCAACTGAAATTTTATTACTGCCGCTGCCATGCCACCACGGGCTTATTTGCTCAAAATCGCACATGAAATCATTGCGTTTTTTTAATTTATAACAATACTGCAAACAGATCTTTTTAAAAATATGGGCAGCAAATAAGTCTATTCTAGGCATAATATTATTGCGCAGAACCTGATGCCCGCGTCCGATCGCAATCGAACTCATATATGGAAAAACAAACTGATACCAGAAAACAAACATATTATTAGCAATTTCATAATAGCTGATTTTGTTACTGCTGCTAAAAGCAGGATTGACACGCTGCAAAATTCCCATTGTCAACAGTACATTCAAGTATTTTGAAACCTTGTTGCATTCCATATCGGCAGCCGCTGCTATTTCGTTCAGCCGCCCTGCCCCGCAGGCAACAGAACAAAGGATAGTATTATATGTAGCAGGTTCCCTTAAATCAAGTTTTAAGAGCTGTATTGGTTCCTTATACAATGGAGCTGCTGGTTCAAAAAACAATTTTTTCAGATTGTCCTTAAAAGACAGTTCCGCATCCAAATAACTCATATAATGGGGATTGCCACCGGCTGCGCCATATAAAAATAATTTCTCTTCTTCTGTAAAGCCTTCCAAAAATGGCTGTGCTTCCCAATAATCCATAGCGCCTAATTTTATAACTGCATTAATGTAATTTTTTATCTGCATCTCCTGATTTTTCAGCAATACCCGCTCCATCTCAGCAAAAGGCGCTCCCGAAAAAATAACTGATAGTCTCAACTGCTTTTTATATTTTTGAGCATATTTAGCAAATGCCGTAAAAAATTCCGGTGCAGAATCAAACAAATACTGTACATCATCTATTACCAGAACCAGCCGCTGCTGTGTGGCCTTAAAAAACAACGTGCTTAATACACTATCCCAGCTGCGGAATTCATTTTTTGGACCCCAAAGGCCCTGCTCTTTTAATTCCAGGCAAAAAGCCGCCAAATTTACAGTTGACAACGCATTGCGGGCAGCAAAATAAGCAGCAGATTTTTTTTGTAAAAACTCCTGCAGCAAAGCAGTTTTACCGATTTTATATTCACCGCTCACAAGTACTACATTTAAAGAATTTTTTGCATACAATTTTTCTAAAAGACCTAATTCTTCACTGCGTCCAATAAACATAGCGACACCTTCCTACTCATAAGTTGTATTTTATTTTAACACAACTCATAGCCGAAAAGCAAAAGGGAAACATAATTATGTTTCCCTTTGCAACTTCTAAAAATTATAATTCACCCCTACACGGAAAGTCCTTCCCATCGTATAATACAAATTATTGTTGCTCGTTCCGCCAACATTGGCAATATCCTTACGATTAAACAAATTATCGACATCAAAGGTAGCCGTCACGTTTTTAGCAACGTTATAACCAAGATGCAAGTTAGACACTAAAAGCGGCGAAGATATTTCTGTTACAGTAATTTTTTCACTGCTGACGCCGTTTTTAAAACGATTGCCCCAATAGCTCAGATTTAAGGCCGCACTAAAATCACGATTCACATAATTTACACCGCCGTTTATCTGATAACGGCCCAAAGTATCTATCCAAGCCTGACCTTCCTTATACATACGCTGAGGTTTAGCAAACACCGCACCTACATTATAAGTAAAATGTTTATCTACATCCTGTTCATACCGCAGTTCAATACCGGTATTGCGATATTTGGCAGCATTAGTTTGATAAGACTGATTATCCACCAAATTTTTAACAGCTACTATTTGATCTTTAATGTCTATTCTAAAAGCAGTAAGATTTAACCGGCGTCCATTTTCACTATACTTATAACCAATTTCATAATTCCAGCCATGTTCTGCTTCCAAATCCGGATTAGGAACAACTACACTGCTGGCATAATAAAGATTTCTAAAAGTAGGCATTCTAAACGATTTTCCAACGCTGGCATAAACAGAATTATGTTCATCAAATTTGGTTATAGCCTGTATCTGCGGCAAAAATTCGTTATAATCACCAGCCTCCGACCTGATTAAATCTTCTCTGGCACTGAAAATAATATTCGTGGCACGGCTCAGTTTTCTATCATACGAACCATAAACAGAATAATTATTAAGCGCATAAGTACCAAAATGTGCCGGATCCTTTAATATACTGCTGCTGTCGCCAAAGGTTTTAAATTTTTGATTATCGTTTTTGTAAGTTTCACGTTTAGCGCTGATACCAATCAATCCTGTTGCTTTATCGCTGCGCCAAACTTTTTTCGTATCCAGACCATACTGTTTATGATCACTTTTCTCCCACTCTACATTCGTCGGGTTCACTACATAATAATCAGGATTTTCGATTCGTCTCTGATTATAATAAATTTTAGCATCCCAGCCGTTTTCATCATTGTATGCTATCTGTGCAAAATATTCACGGTCATCATACATAAAATGCTGTAAAATATTTTCATTTACATCATTATAATTAGTTGTATATTTCTTTTTATTGAACATATAACTAAATTTAAACCGGTCATCAAATTTATAGTTAAAAGCCAGATGATCTTTTTTACTGTCGCCAAATCCAATATAGTAAGGAACATCAGTACCATTTATTTTTCTAGTACCTAAACGCTCCGTCATATTGCCGGTAGAACCAAATTCATTTCTGCCGAGAGCCAGACTTGCTTTACCCATGCCTATGGTGGCAGCATAATCACGCTGTCCTTTATTTCCGGCAGCTACACGCAGCGAATTTTTCATCTGATCCTTAGTTATAATGTTAACAACTCCGCCTAATGCCTCGCTGCCGTAGAGCACTGCCCCCCCACCCTTGACAATTTCTACTCTTTCCACTTCATCCAAGTTAAGCATATCCAAATGATTAACATTGTTAAATGAAGCCGGCACTCCATTGATCAAAACCAAAGTACCGCCATCAATACCGCGCAAATTGATTTGGCTGCTGCCGGTTATCCAGTTTTGATCATGTGGCCCCATATTAGTAAAATAAACACCGCCTTTGTACTTCAAGGCATTCGCCACATCGCCGGCACCTGTTTCCTTTAACTGCTCACCTGTATAAACAACAGTGTCAACAGGCGTATCCAAATTACTTTTTTCATACCCAAGGGCAGTCACATTTATTCCATCCAAAACGAATTCCGACAGATTTTCTTCTGCATAAGCCGATCCTGTTAAAAAGCTTGTTCCCAAAATCACTGTACACATCAAACGTCCCAATTCAAATTTCACCAAAATACAGCTCCTTTATCACTTACTTTGATATCATAAATCAAACCATTTATCGATATTTATTTATTAATAAGCTCTTATTTATGATATCTATTCCCATTGAGTTTGAATTTTAACATTCATAATTTTTCCAGTCAATATTTGTAAATTTTTCCAGTCAAAATATTTTTCGTGTGTACAGTTGATACAAAGGCATAAATCCTGCCTTTTAAGCACTACTTATAAGTATTATTATTGATGTCAAAAAGTATTTTTAAACAATATACTACTTATAAATAGAATAATAACCGTTGATACATTAAATGTATCAACGGTTATTATTCCGTATATTCTTTTATTTCTGTTTATTCGCCTCAAAAAAAGCGTTATAATCCTCAACTACTTTATTAGCGCTTGCGATCGCCTTGTTCCGCTGGCCGATGATCTTGTTGAGATCATTAGTAGTACCGTCAATATACTTCTGCACCGCTTTTAAATAATTATCAACAGCGGCAATATATTCAGTCACTGCCTTAGCATCCTTAAGCGATTCGGGCTTTACAGGCACTGCCGGAACAGCCTCTTCAAGCAAAGGATATACTGCCGTTAAATTAGTCGCATTCGGGTCAACAGGCGTTTCAGCCTGTTTTTCTTCTGCAAAGCCAACCGCTGCCAGACTAAAAGTCAATACCACAGCCAAAAATAAAGTTGTAATTTGTTTTTTCATCATGCACCATCCCTAATATTTTGACAACATTCAAACATCATCAATATTTTTTTCTTTTGCCTTCAACTTGTCAAGCTCTGCTTCCGCCTGCCTGAAACACCTATAACTGCAATAATACCTGCGCAGCTTGTTAATCGTCCTTTTATAAGTATGCAAACTTTTATTACCAAAAAATTCTTTACCGCAGCAGGCACAATTCATTGTTCTGCTGTTTAAAGTACTATCAAAATTATCATATCGTGTCATCATCGCAGTTTCAATTCCAACCCTTTTCAAATTCACCACTCCAACAAATCCTAATGCAGTACAAAATTGACCGGCATCGTAATATAACAACGTACAGGACTGCCATATGTATCTTTAGCCGGGCTGAAATTCCAATTATATACAGCCTCAACAGCAGCGCCGTCCAGAGCCTCATTGCCGCTGCTGCGCGCAACAAAAGCATTCTCAACACTGCCGCCCGAACTTACAAGCATTTTTACATAAACAGTACCCTCGATCTCTCGATTTCTGGCGGCAGGAGGATAACGAGGATCCGTACTGGATACTAAATACGGCGGTATTACCGGAACACCGCTGCCGCTTCCCTGACCTGCCCCACTGCCGCTGCCGCTTCCAGAACCACTGCCAGTACCCGAGCCGCTGCCTTCACCGCTGCCCTGCCCTGTCCCAGCCCCTGTTCCTTCACCGCCACCGGTACCAGTACCACCGGTTTCACCGCTTTTAACATTACTCTGAGCCGCTTCACTCGACGTACTGCTCGACTGCGGTTGTCTGGGCTGCTCCTGCTGCTGCGTCTGCGGCTTCTGCTTTCTGTCAACTATATCATCTGTTCTTACCGGCGCAGACTGCTGTTTTTGCTGCTGCACCGTAGCAGCAGCAGTTTCAGCAGTTCCCTTCTCGGCGGCAGCGCTGCCTTTACCACCACCGCCTCCACCTCCGCCCCAAGTTACCTCTAAAATCTGCGGCGGCCTTTGTGTAAAACGGTATCCCAAAATACCCAGCAGGGCTGCGGCAATAATATGAACTGCAAGCGCAATGGCAATACCCTTGCCAAAACGTCTGCCTCTATCCGTCATTTGCCATCACCCAGATCCGTTGCCAAGCCAAAGCGTGTTACTCCCGCGCCCTTCAACTCATCCATCAGCTTGATAACCGTTTTATAATTAGCCTCGCCGTCGGCGCGGATAATCACCGAAAAAAAGCAGCGTCACGTTTACTTTCAGCAGCTGCGTTAGCAACCAGCTGTTTCATCTCGATCTTATTATCTTCCAGATACAACACGCCGTCTTTTTTTTACCGTCACCGCAAAATTACTTTTTTGCTTACGGTCTCTGAATTCTGCGCCACCGGCAGCCTGATCGGGATGGTTTTTATTTCGCTCATATACATCGTACTGACGATAAAAAATACCAGCAGCAGAAAAATCATATCTATCATCGGGCTCAGCATCAGCTGCGGCGGCAAGCTCTGTTTTCTAGGTCGTCTGCGCATCTTCTACACCGCCCCTCAGTTTTTACTGCCGCCATTTTTGGCCTGAACGATATCAATCAACACATTGGCGACCTCGTAAATATTCAACGAAGCAGTTTTGACCTTGCTTGACAAATACGCATAGATGCACATACCCATGATCGCAATACACAAACCAAAAACAGTCGTTATCAAAGCCTCGCCAATACCGGCAGTTACCGCCATCGGATTCTGCGCCCTTTCATTCAAAGCGTTGAACGAACTGATCATACCTGTAATAGTACCCAAAAGGCCAAGCATCGGCGCCAGGCCAATAACAACGCTCAAATAATCAAGATTCTGCTCCATCCCATCAATGGCCCTGTCAGCCTTAGAATAAACAATCGACTCCAGCCTTTTGCCAAGATCCTCGTTGATATCCAAAGTCTCTGTCGCCAGCTCTGCCGCATCACCCTTATTCATACCGGCAAACTCACGTGCCCCGACAATATTAAAATCATTCATCAGGCGACAAAACTCCATAACAAAATCAGTACTCGAAAGCGCCTTTTTATAATATAAATAACGCTCCACACCAATAGCGATAGCGGCAAGCGAACATAACAGCAGCGGCCACATACAAGCCCCGCCTCTTTGAAAATAATCTATAGCTCCGGCAAAAATACCCATTTCTGTATACCTCCAAAATCAATTGAATTTTTCAGGATAAGCGGCTTCAGCCAGATCCCTGATTGCATAAACTATATAATGTGTCGTACTGTATAAATAAGTGTCACGCAGCTGCACGACCCTTTTATTCTTTACAGCATTAACACTTTGATAAGCTCGGTTCTGCAAAATCTCCTCCCGCATCTTAGACGGGTCCTGCTCGTTATCATACTTCCAGCTGGGAATAACAAGCAAATCAGGATTCAGCCTGATCAGCGTTTCCTCAGAAAAAGCAGCATTCGGCGGCAAGTCATATTCCGCCACCACATTCTTCACCTCGGCATAATTACAGATATCGGCAAAGGTAGTACCCTTAGCCCCAAATGGCCCCATATAAGAAAGCGCCATCACACTGATATGTTCTTCAGGAGCGATATTGCCTACTCTTGCCCTTACAAAAGCAAGCTCCTTCTCCATACCTGCCACGATCTTACCGCCGGCAACACGTTCATCAACAACATTTGACAGCTCACAAATAGTCTGTTTGATCTCTTTAACAGTAGTCGGCGTTTTATAAACATAAACATTTACACCAGCACCGCGCAAAAGCTCAACAAAATTCAAATCTGTCCAGTTCGGCGCCAAAACCAAGTCAGGTTTCTGAGCCAAAACAGACTCCAGACTGCCGCTTTGCACGCGCCCCTTTACCCGTACAGCTTTATCTGCCGCAGGCGAAATTCCGGCATCATCTGCCAGATATGTCAAAGCAGCGATCCGATCAGGCTCTACCATATCCAGCAGCACCTCATCCGCACTCAGTCCCAATGATACTATGCGCTGCGGCTTATGCTCAAAATCCAGCCTTGTTTTAGTTGCATCCACAACACTGTAACCACCACGTCCGGAAGCCGGAGTCTCAATTTCAGAAGACTTGCCGCAGCCTGCCATAAACAATACGGCAGCAGCACCGACAACTAAAACGGCAGCCTTTAATACATACCTACATTTTGCAATCACGCGTTAATCTCCTTCGTCATCGATAGACAATTTTCTGCCGCAGGCAGTAAGCTGTACCTCAATGTTTTTTTCAAAATCGCTGAAATCCCTATAAGCAAGTTCATGCACCACATAATCCGGCTTAATAAACCTTAAAAGCTTCTGCACAGCCTTATCTGTAAAAGGCCTGTGCTGATCTATTTTTATCATATGCTTCATTCGTTCAATATTAGAGCTTTCCGAATCAAAAACACGTTCAAAAGTTTTAACATAGTCTCCGGAAAGAGAACAGTTTAAATGCAGACCCCTGATCAGCTTTCTGTCCTCACCAAGCGCTTTTACTGTTTTTAAAATATACTCGATGCCATCCTCTTCAGTCTGCAGCTCGGGATTAGTATTCATCAAATGCCCGGTATCAAGCATGATCCCAACATTCTTATGTTTTATCTTTTCAAAAAAGGCGCGCACTACTGCAGGCTCTGTCAGCCGCAGTCCCGGCCACCATAAATTTTCAAATAATACCAGAACATCTTCGGGAACCTCGTCAGCCACCCTGTTAAAAACAGCGGCCGCCGCTGTCACGACATCCATATCGCTGTGCTCAAACTTAAAAGTAAAGACCTCTTCAAAAGTACATTCGGCCACATGCCATACCAGATATTCCGGATTTTCGACCAGCGCCGCCTTGATATTATCCCTTATATTGCGCAGCCAGCCCATACAATAAGTAGTACCATAATAATCCTTCAACGCATCTTTAGACGTAAAAAAGCGACTTAATACTTCCTTATCATTCCGATACATCGCCAGCCACATCGGCCAGTAATTCAAATGCACTCCCACAGCCAAATGCTCAAACGACTCAAAATACGGCACATTCCTGTAAACCAGAAGCTCGATCCCATCAAGCCCCAACCCTGCAACAAACTGTTCCAAAGTTTTTCCGGTTTTTAAAATCGCTTTCTCCTGACCCGGCATAAAACAGTAATTGCATAATGCTTTGTTTTACGCCTCATCCCAGCACCGCCTCAGGCTCGTCACCGTTATCCTTACTGCTCATTTTTTTACTGCGAGACAACGCCCCTCTTTGCGAGCACTTAAACCTTAATCTGTTCACCTCGCGCAATAAAGCAATATAGTTCGCTTTATCAACAGTGATAGTGCTCTCGTCATTGTTTTCAATCTCTTTGATAATTTTCTTTAATTTCATACCCATATTGGGCTGCTGCAGCCAAAACAGCCCGCCCTCCTTCAAGTGACTTGCGCCTTGTATCCCAAAAACAAAACAGGAAACTGCCAATGCGTCAGTTTCCTGTCAAAATACATCATCACCACGCACCAGGATACACAGCCGCCAAGCTGCAAAACACAGCAAAAAAGCGACAGTACTGTTTTCATCAAATAAACAGTACACATGTATCCACCTTGTGCATCGCAAGTCATTACGGATGTTAAAACAGGCAGTTCTCCTGGCTTCGGATCATCGCTCGGCCACGCCTTCTCAGGTTTCCCCAATGGACAAATGCGGCTTTGCTCCCCGTTACAGTTGCGGGACAGCGCAGGTCTTACACCTGCTTCTCTATTAAGTCCTTTAAGCAATAGCTTTCAGACACCTGTTTTCTTAACTATATGAAATTATTAGAACTGAAATTCTTAGCTTATTCGTAATGCTTTTTAAATAACTTATATAACCATTATAAACTTCTTGCTTTTTGTAGTCAAGTAAACTTTCACCTTAATATCCTCTGATCACGAAAAAATTTTTTTATTTTCTGCATGATCGTCACATTATCACTTTTTTTTAAAGCTTCGCTTTCAACCATTACAATATCCTGAGCCAGTAATCCTTTTCGTACATATAAAACCGGTGTATTCTCTTCTGCGATCCCCTTTAAAAGCAATGCCGCCTTAGCCTGATCAAAAGCCTGCTGTAAATTCTGCCCAAACCCGATACTGGAATAAAACTGCGCCGCAAAAACTATTGCTGCCTCGTCACCTATCTCGGTATTCATTCCAATAGCAGCCTCAACCTTATCGACAACAGCCTGAGCTTCCTTCTGCGAAAAACAGGCGTTAAAAAAAATCATCCTCACCTTTTTAGACGCTGAAGCCACAGCAGCGGCCATAGCTTCTTTAGAAACCATCGACATATTACCGCTGCCATCATCAAGAACTATTTCTCCCTTTTCAGAGCCATGCCCCGAAAAATGAATTATCTCCGGATCAGTTTCATTGATCGCCTGCAAAATATCCAGCGATTGTACCGCCCAGCGGCTAAAAAACTCGATCCCGTCACGTCCTTCCGACTTGCGGATAGCTTCAGTTATCGACCTGACCTCCTGGTCTAAAGCCAGCTTCTGAGTATCCTGTGGATTAGCCGCTAAAAACAAAATCGTCAGCTTATCAACCGGCTGCTGCGGCTTGATTGCCTGCTCTATTTCTGCGCCAACCTGCAAAGCACGCTCGCGCATAAGCTGCGACTTCTGTCCGCATAAAAAGAATAAACTTATTTTCTTCCTCCAGCAGCTCATTTTCTGTTTTGGCTATCTCCTGCTCTATCTCATTGATTTTTTTACAAGCTTCGGCCCTGTCATCCTTCAGCTGAACCAGTTTAGTCTATTTTTATTCATGATCGAAGCTTGGGCCTTTGCAAATTCTTTACCGTTCATCATATTTCCGCCTGCCTGAAATACTCGTCGATACCGGCGGCAATAGCCCCGGCAAAAGCCGGCATATCATTTTCTAAAAGTTCAAGATCATCATTATTATCAATAAAAGCCAGCTCCACCAAAATAGCCGTCATAACAGTCCGGCGCAGTACATACAGCCCCTGGCGCTCTTTGCAGCCACGGTCTATCGTCGGCACCTTACTCAAAATCTTCTTCTGCACAGCCTCACCCAAAAGTCGACCCTGCTCGCTGTAATATAAAGTTTCTGTACCGCGGGCATTGCGGCCCGGTGAAGCATTGCAATGCAGTGAAACAAAAATATCAGCCGGCCAGTCGTTAGCAGCAGCCACCACAGCATCCAGATCATCACTCTGCAGCAACATCACCTCATGTCCCGCTCTTTTTAAACCGCGTTCCAGCAAAGCTCCGGCCTGTTTGGTAACATCAGCCTCACGTACATCATAATCAATGTTCACAGCACCGCTGTCAACGTTCGGGTCATGCCCCGGATTAACAAAAACCTTCATTGCCCACGCCCCCTTTAAACGTACAAATCAACTGAAATAGCAGCTCATTTCTCCGCGCCGCTTTCCTCGGCAGCGAAGCCCTGCGCTGCTATTAAAACACTTAAACTGAAAATAACTGCCGCAATGAATTTCATACGCTTCTCACCGCTCCTTATTCTAGTTATGCTTATCATTTTTCAATAAAAATTTCAACAAAGTATCGGCAAAACTCTGCCCGGGGACTTTTTTCCATATACCCGCGCCGCTGCGTTCATCAATAATTCTTCCTTCCCCAGTATAAACCTTAGTCTGCACAGTTTTATAAAGCTGTTTGCGCAGGTCAAAAACAAGCAGCATATCGCAATAAGCTGCTTGTTCACCTGTTTCCAGCTTAGCCGCATAGTTTTTATTCAACTGTTCTAAAACTTTAGTATCTTTAAAAACAGTACGCATCAAAACCTGTTTTTCATTTTTACTTTTATTTCCCTCTGTGTCTTCGACAGGCTTGATACTATCATATTCAAACAAATAATTGCCGGTCTCGCTGCTCATCAGCAGGGTCCAACGTTCTGCCTCCAGTTCTGCCTCAGTCTTTTTAGGCTGCACAGAAAGCTCAAAAGCCCATGGGTCGGCAGGTATCTCTTCCTGCTTTTCGGCAGCATAAACCGGAAGCAGTAAAGAACAACTTAATAATACCACTGTAAAAAATCTATACATCACTATCCACTCCACTCATACTTTATTTAATATATATTTGCTTAGTGCACTAATAATACTGCACTAAGCAAATATAACAAGCTGCCGCATTACGCCAAAAGCAGGCAATGCAGACACGCTTGTCAGAAAATCAACTTTTAATTTATATAGGGTTCATTATTTCTTTGCTTTTTCAGCCAGTTCGCGGGCTTCTTTGGCCAAGCGAATATGGGATGCCAAAGACTTGGAAGCAACAGCCAGATTCAAGCCACGAGTGGTCGGGATAGACGGAGCGATGAAGCAGGCAGAGTTGAGGTTACCACCAGTATAATCGCTCATCTCGGTAATGCTAAAGGTTCTGTTTGCTGTTACTGCCGTAGTGGGAGTTCCGTCATAAACAGCGATTGGAGTACCTTTAACAAACCACAAGCGGCTGCCGTCAGCATGGATGCCCCACAAATAGCCTGGGTCATTAACTGCCACAACTTCCGTCCAGTTAGCCGGAGTAGTAATATTAGCCAAAGTGGTGTGATAAACGCTGCCTACCAGATTCGCAAAACCACTGTCATAATGACCTGCGAAAATATAAACATTATTAGCATCCAGAATAGAAATGTCGCGGAAGTCGCCTTTTTGAGTCGGGTTTGTGATAGTGACGGTAGTTACACCAGTTTGTGTAAAGTTTGTCAAGTCAACGATGCACAGATTAGTATCAGCATTGCCGCTGCCAGCATTCTGCATTCCGCCCAGCGAGCAGACATATAGCTTATTATCATACAAATCAAGTGTAAAGGAATTTTTACCGACTGTTACATAAGCATTATCATAAGTTAATGTTCCTCTTGCGCTAATAGCAAATCTTGCCACAACACTGTCGTAATAAGTAGCATAACCACTGCCTTTATTGACATAGAACAAAGCATACAATTTACTGCCAACTACAGTCAGCGCTTCACCGTGGAAAACGCCGTCAGCATAAGGATTGGCAAAAGCAGGAAAATCTGCCGGAAAGGCATATTCACGAGTTTGGGTGTAATCGCTATCCATATCCACAACAGCGATTTTGGACAGGTCATAACCGGTACCAAAAAGCCATCTACCGCTGGTAGCTACGCCATGCAGGTTGGCAACACCAGACCACCCCTGGCTGTATAGCGGCACGGCCCAGTTTCCCTGCGGATCAATGATCCGGTTAGGCTCAGAGGTAGAAGTATAATTATATTGGCGCAGCACCAGACGGCTGCTGTTTCTATCAAAAAAATTAAAGAAAGCCGGATCACCATTAAGCTTAGGATTATCAATCTTATTTTTTACAGCAGACAAAGCAGTGGCAACCGCAGCACGTTCACCATTGATAGCACCTGCAGTACCTTCGGAATAACCGGAATTTGTAGCCGTATAGGCAAATAGATTTTCACTCATTTTTTACACGCTCCTTTAATTTTAAAATCTTTTTAATAATAATGTTACCTGTATCTCTTTATAAAGCTCTGCCTTAGCCCATGGGCCTCACCTCCTCAGCATACTGTTGCCTGTTATTTTAGTAAGTATATTGCAAAGTCGCATAATAAGTGCGCCCCTGAATCGGATATTGGATATTTCTTTTCTCGCCGTTACCATACATATTTAAATACATATCATTGGCTTTATTCAAGACATCATTACAACCCACTGCTAACTGTAAGGATTTATTAAACTTATATTTTACGCCCACATCCATAGTCGTCAGCGAGGACTGCCTCTTTACAGCACCTGTAGTCAGTGGTATCGGGTCAGTAACCATCCAGTCCACATACCTAAGCTGCGTAAACAAACTCCAGTTAGTATCTGGTCGATATGTCAACCGCGCTGTGCCTTCCCATTGGGGCTGGTAGGTCAAGCTTCCAGCAATGGTATTGGAGTCATAACCAGGCAGTTTAGTCATATCATAGAACACGTCTTTAGGTTTAGTATAGGTCGCTTGTAAATTAACATCCCATTTCTGCCAAGACATGTCTGCCTGTATTTCCAAGCCATTGACTTTGCTTTGGCAGCGTTAGTGTAGAAAAAGAAGAAATTCCGACTCATCAACTGCAGTAGGTTTTCAGAATCACGGCCAAAATAAGTCAGCTGGAATTTAGCCGTGTCGGCTCCCAATGCCTTGCCGTCCCAAATAGCACTTACATCCCACTGTTTGCCTTCTTCCGGCATAGGGAACACGCTGTCAGTGCCGTCTACGTTCGGCATAGGCCAAATTCCGGCGCCGTCACCAGCGATCTCGTACATATTGAGCAGCCGGTAGTAAGTACCGCCTGTCGCCCGCAGCGTAAAGTGGTCGTTAAACTGCTTTCAACGCCAGCTGCCAGGTCACTTTATCATCAGTTTGCTCATCCTGTTGATGGAACCATTTTACATTTTGCGGATCATTCTTTTCGTCATAACGGTCGCTGCGCCCTAAAATCTTAGAACGATTATAACGAACGCTGGGCGTCAGCCAAAAATCACCTTTTTTATTTAATGTGATCGTATCCTGGACTTGGGCATTAAAAATCTCCTGCTCATAATAATTACGCCACCTGCCGCGGGTATCTTCGCTGGAATTTTCAAAATCATGCATTCGCCAGCCGTCAATATCCATTTTTTCTTTAGAGGCATCGACCAAAAATTCTATCAAGTGTCGGTCGCCGGCTTTATAGCTTCCGTCTATCTTCGCACCCAATCGACGGCTGTCGTATTTGCTCCACAAACTATTAGCACTCAAAGTATTTAAACTGTTTGTTGCTTCAAGCACCTTTTCCAAATTCTGCCAATCATCAATATAATAATCTTTATCCTGCTTTAAATAGTTGATACTCCAGCCCCATTCCAGATTGCCGACTGTATCGCGCCGACCTAAAAGCAATTCCTTCGCCGTTAACTCCTGATTACGAAAATAATACATATTAGGCTTGCCGTAAGGCATATTTACTGCCCAATCCTGATCCACAGTCCAAAGTGGGGCGTAATTATTATCAATAGGATGCGGCAGATGCCGTCTGATATTTTTCCAGGTAGCTTTAGCCAGCCAGTGGTCATCCTGCCATTTGATAATGGCATCGGTGTTTTTATAATCATTAGCCTTACGCCAGCGTTCAGCACTTTCAAGTTTGTCTAATTGGTATTGATCGCTTTTATATAAATTTTCTTTGTAATTAGGATCAGCATATTTGGCATAATAAAACTCCCAATCATGCTCCATAACATCTCTTCCACCATAGTCATCAGGATTCTGTTTCCAAAAAACTTCATAAATATCGCCGCCCGGAGCACACCTTGTTACCATCTCATCAATTGATGTAACCTTACCCAAGCTAGGTTCTTCCATTCCAAAGCCAACATCGTAGCTAATTTGCTTATTTATTCTATTAGTGGTATTTTCCAAATCTTTATAATAATATTGCAAACGCTCTTTGTAGGTTCTGTCATTATCAAAATTCTTATATTTAAAATCGCCTTCACTCTGGTCGCGATTGATGCTAACCATCAATGCGCCGCCCCCCAGAGGAGCGTCGATTTGTAAACTACCCTTGTAGCCGCCAAAGGAGCTTTTGCCGAAACTGGCCTGCACGTTAGCTTTGGTAGGGCGTTTGGTAACAATATTGATAACGCCGCCCATAAAGGTACCGCCAAAGCGCGCCGGTATGTAACCGCGGTAGACCTCGATCCGTTCGACATTATGTACAGGAATAGTAGAAATATCTGCCGCCGCGTCGCCGCCTAAATTGAACAAAACACCATCGACAAACACACCGACCTGTGCAGCCGTTGAGCCACGCACACTGACCGTAGTATACTGACCTTTACCGTTTACCTCGCGTACATGCACACCAGGGACCATTTTCAACAAGTCGGGCAGGTCTTTCTGCTCACCCTTATAGTCATCAGGGCGAATAACCGTTACCGTTCCCGGCGACAATTTTGCTTCCCAATCAGGGCGCTTCGCCTCAACCGTTACGCCTTCCAGGGTAAAATCCATGCCATCATTCTCAGTTTCGTCTGCTGCAGCTTGGACACCCTGCACAGCTGCTGTTTTAGCTTCGGCTTGCGCTGTATTGTTAGAAGACTCTGCCGCCCATACCCTCGGCTGGTCCCCCTAATGTACAAACGCCCAAAGCAGCTAAAATCCCCCGCTGTTATGGCAGCTTGCCGCAAGCTGTTTCTTTCATTTCTCATGCAAATCAATCCTCCCACTTTTGTAAAAAATAACGCCGCATTTTCTACCAGTCCATTCGGTGAAAGTGCAGCGTCTGTTTTTTTACAAAACAGCCTGCTCCGCTTTTCTGGTCGAAAATACTAAAATTTCCGCGCTGCTGGTTTCAGCGCATAATCATAGCGTCCGCAGAAATATTTGTCTGGCAAAACGCCAAACTTAAATATCTCTGCAAAATTTTCTCCCAGTCTGTCTACGCAGGCTGTTCAAAAGATAGAACCAGTCAGCACTCTGACTCAAGATCATCACTTCAACATCCCTTTGTGAAAGGACTGCAATGCTGAAGCTCCCTAATACAGTTGCGTGACAGCGCCGGATTCACACCGGACTTCCCTATAAAACCACGGATCATTGATCCCACAAGTACCCAGTTCCAAATTTTCATTTTTTGTTTTCAATGTACATGTCATTTATCACTCCAGTACCGTGACCGCAAGCATGGATACCACCATCCCAGCGGCACCACGCTCAAAGGTCTGAGTTGAGTGGAGTTTGCAGGCTATGACTAAACCTGCTGGAAATAAGAACTGCCTCCCTGCTGATACAGGGAGGCAGAAAAACTTGCATAACAAGCGTATACCAGTTTTTCTAACTCTCTGTCTCTCGCAGCGGCTAGAGTATCAGGCTGATTGCTGGCTTGGGCATAAACCCTTACAGCGCCGGGAGCGCAGCGGAATTGCACCGCTTATCATGCGATTATTCGCACCTGATAACTATTACTATTTCTTTTTGGTATTTAAATCATACAACTTACTTTTGCATATGTCAATCTATTTTTTATGAAAGACAGTATACAATAGCTGTACGCTGTCTTTATTCAACTTTTAAGAAAACGCTAAGCAGCAGGCAGTGCTTGTGTACTGCCTGCTGCTTTTGTTAAAAGGTTCTGGTATAGGTTATTTTCCAGTTATATGGTAAATCAAGGTTGCCATATCTGTTGGAATAGTTATCCTTGTCAAGCAGGTTATTCATCGTCAGGGTTATGTTATCATTCTTAGTCAAATCATACGAGGTATTCCAGGTCAGTCGGCTTCTTGACGGTACGTCATGCCCGCCGTAATATTCACGGTCACCCAAATATTTATAGGTAAGACCGCTTGTCAGCTTGCTGATAGAATAAAACACCGAAGCCGATGCATCTATCCTGCCGTCATCCTGCACCCATTTTGGGTTGGCGGTTGAGGGATCTTTTACCTCGGGGTTGCCATAGCCAATCCCTAAGGAATAGCGCCATTTATCATTTACATTATGGGTAAATTCTGCTTCGATACCAGTGTTTCTAAAGTCGCCTTTGTTGATGGCGTACTGTTCACCGGTACCTGGGTCTTTATCACTCCAGCCTATTTTATTTTCAAAATCCATATGGAAGACTGCAAGTTTGATACTTTTGTTGTCGTAGATTTTTTTGATACCTGTTTCATAGGTCCAGCCTTCTTCAGGCTTTAATGTACCAGCAGCGGCTTTTTTGCCATAGTACGAATCTACTGTTGGCATTTGGAAGGCTTTGCCGATGTTTATATACCACGAAGTAGTATCGTTTATTTTATACAGGGTTTGGAACTGCGGGTTCAGTATATTTTCGCTTTTTACCGGGTCGTCGATTATTTCGCCGCGTAACCCCAGGGTAGCGCTGAATTTATCGCTGAACACGTTGTTATACGAAAGGTAGATGGCATTACTGGTTCTATGAGCTTTATTGGCTTTGGTGACCAGATTTTCATAGTTTTCACGCCTTAGGCTATAGCCGGTTATGAGGGTGTTTTTACCCAGATTCCAAGTCTTTTGCACGTCGCCGATATAGCTTGATAAATCGGCTGATGAGCTTACAGGACCCGGTGTTGCTGCGGCAAAGTCGTAGCCTTCAGTACGGCGGTAGTTATAACCTACCAGGGCTTTGATGCCGTTATATTTACCATTGTAGGTCAGTCCTGTAGTAATACGTTTATCGTCATAACGATAATTATATTTTTTATAGACTGATCCTACTTTTTTGGCATCATTATTACTGCCACGAGTAATATTGCCGTCCTGATAGATAAAAGTAAAACCGATCTCATCTGTCAGCGCGGCGGAGATCCCTGCTCTGTTTTTTTCTGCCCTTTGCCCACCCACCAGTCGGTAGACGAACCTTCCGGATAAGCATTGCTGTGGGTAAGCTTGTTAGAATATTCTTTAGATGCGGTTACGATAAGTTTTTCGCCCGCATAGGTAACGCCGTAATCTTTATAATAGTTGCCTACAGTGCCTTTTACTTTGACCTGAGTTTTGCCTCCTGGACGTTTGGTGATGACGTTTACTACGCCGCCCATAGCTTCACTTCCGTACAGGGTTCCGGCAGCACCTTTAATGATTTCTATTTGCTGTACCATATCTATGGGTATACCGTCTAAGGAATTATAGTTTTTCAGGTTCATGGGAATACCGTCTACCATAACCAGGGTACCACGGTCGTAGCCGCGAATAACGGTACGGCCCGAACTGAAACCAAAATCTTGACCGGCATCGCCGTAACCGGTGCTGTTAATCCTACTTGATGCTCTATTGCATCAAAAACGTTCTTATAGCCGGCTTCTTTAATATTTTGTTCGGTAATGATATTAGTAGTTGCCGGTGTGTCCAGGTCTCTGGTTTCTGTTCTTTGGGCAGTTACGATCATCGGATCGAGCGTAAAAGCCTGATTTGGATCTTCAGCATATGCTGTAGTGCCCCTCCAGATGACAGTGGTAGTTAGAAGCGCCACTACCAGTGCACTTTTGCTCAAATTCTTTTTTAGCATACTCAACTTCCTTTCACTACATTTTATTATTGAAATAAAGGCGTTTCCTGTACTCATTCTTTATGACCGCACATTATTTACCTTTACTTGCAATCCCCCAAAAATAAAAAATACCTTCTGCGCTAAGGCAAAAGGTATTAAACAGCTTAATTAAAAATAAAAGAAGCCAACAACATTACCTAACTGTCTCACGCAGTAGTAAAGTAATTATCAGGCAGTTCTTCTGACTCAAGTTCATCATTCATCCAAGCCTTCCCAGACAAATACCAGTGGCATATTTTGGACGAACTCACTTTTACAGCGACGGGATCGTGCGGGCTTTGCACCCGACTTCTCTATTAAGACCTGCGTCACCTGATAATATCAATATGCATTTATTTTGCAAGTATACTACAAATAATTCTACAATGCAATCTTTTATTTATATTTATTATTTAATTTTCTTTGTTGGCAATTCTTTATTGCATAAAAATAACCCGCACAAGATATCTTGCGCGGGTTATGAAAGTATTCCATATTTTATTTTAAAACTTCAGCGATTACATCCCCAGTCAAATCCTTCCCGCCATATAACATTGCGCTGCTGTCAACAACGCTGTTGATACCGGCACGTTTGGCTACAGTTGCAATGGCTTTCTGAACTTTTTTCTGAATCGGTCCCATCAGATCTTGTTCACGTTTTGCCACCTGCTGCGAAAGTTTTTCACCCAAGGCCTGCTTGCCGCTGTCATCTAAAGAAGCTGCTTTACTTTCAAATTCCTGCTGCGCTTTTTGGCGTTCCAGATCAACGGCGCTCATGGTAGTTTTAATATCAGGATAGCTTTGGAATACTTGCTGAACGTTTACATACCCTACAACATTACCAGCTTCTGCTGCCGATACTGCACCGCAGATCCCCAAAGCCATGACAACCGTCAAAATAAAGGTCATAATTTGTTTTTTCATCGTTTACAACACTCCTTAATTTTTGTTTATAATAAATTTAACACTACCGCTTTTCATCCCGACAAGCTGTAATAAATCTTGCCGCAGCAATATCGGTTAACCCATAATCGGCAAATTTCAGCACCAGATCTCGTACCAGATGTTTTTGTTCTTCCATACTGTGTGCTTTTATGTATCTGATGATCCGATTGTTTCTTTTCTTATACTCAAGGTAAAGTTCTATTCCTTTATCAAAAAGCTCATTACCGGTTATAAACCGCTGCCGTTTGAGTAAAACTCTGCAATAGCATTTTTCGTAAATACCTAAAAGTACCGGCCATGTATCAAGAATGGCAACACTCCCATCCGCTTCCAGAAGATGAAATTTTATCCGGCCTGAATAGCCTGACTGTTCCAAAAACGCCAGTAAAGTTATTATATTTACTGTACAGAACATATCATAGTCGAAATATAAATATAAAACAGGATAATCCTTCAAGCGGTTCTGCATAAAACTTCCTGGAGACTTTTGCAGATAGTCTTCTAACTCAACACCATAAGCCGCTGCCCTCAATCGATAAAATTCATCTGTAAATATTTCGATATGGACTTCTCCTTCGCACATAGCTTCGTTGAAAGGAAGAATTTCTTCCTGAGGAAGCAGCTCTCGTAGTGCATTTGCAGTCATTTCTCCGCTTGTAATATGCAGGATATTTTCAGTACAAACTGGTTTATTGTTCTGCATCTGTATCATTTACCCGCACCTTAAATATTTTATTATATTGCATCATTTTACGCACGTAGTCTATTATAAACTGTTTACAACCGCCAGTCAATAATCATTGCTATTTATACTATTATGTTATTTAATTGACATTTCACCTGATTGGCAGTATTTTATAATTAGAAGTATCATAATTAAGGTTGCCTATTTTAAATTAGAGGAGGCTTATCTATGTCTGATTTTGTCCATGATTCTATTTTTAAAGATGCATTTTTGAGGGCATCTCACCATTATATAGATGCTCTAGAACTGCCGGACATCCATACGAGGCGCTCTTCTGATACGCAGGAGCTCGCTGATTCGGCTGCTTGCATAAACAATAGAATGCTGCAGAGTTTTGCTGCTGATTTAACCGAACAGCAAAGAAGTGATGTTTTGAATTCAACTTTATTGGCTCAGCTGGCGGCAGACAAAGCTTATCCTAAAGATGCAGCTGGCCGTTATGACGTTAAAGGCTGGTACAGTAAATTTTCAGAAGTACTGCTTAATTTAGGCTGGGTAAGCCAAAACACTGCTTTCTGGCAATATAAAATACACGGGGAAAGTTTTACAGCTGACAAGGCTATCTTGGAAATCATCAACGGCTTACTGCAAAACAACGCCCTGCTTTTAGCGCAAGCTACTATTAACGCTTTAAAAAATTTGCCTGAAAATGATTCTAAGCTTACTCTGTTTAAATTCAATACCTGTTCTGATCAAATGGGTAATATCAGCCTTGGAGTCTGTACTCAAAAAAACGGCTTGATTGAATATAATTTTGCGGCACTTTACTTGGAAACAAAAAAGAACTTTAAACAGATTTTATTCATTGATTTTTCAACGTCTGATTTCAAGCTGTTTGCCGGTACTAATACCATAACTCTTAATCCAGATGTTTACAGCATCGTGCGCGAGCAGGTAGTACAAAAATTACAGGACAGAGTTGGCAGTTATCTTGCCGGTCTTGATATTTGAACATTTAACGGTAATAAAAGCGTGACATAAATTTATGTCACGCTTTTATTTTTTATTCTTCTTAAAATATTCTGGATATGTTTTTTGAGCAATATCTAATATTCCATCACCGATATACTGCGAGGCAGCATATCTATAACGGTCTTTAATAATAATTATGTTATTATTTTTTATGGCTTTGATGCTTTGCAGTGCCGGATCTGATAAAACTTCTTTCCTGAAAAGCACTGTATCGCCTTCCTGCGTTGAACTATAATCAGAGAACATCAAAACGTCAGGATCGACTTCTAGTATTTTTTCCTTACTCAGGTGTTCTCCACGGACAAGGCCCGCCAAAGCAGCTCCATTAGTTATACCGGCATTGATGCAAATGTCGTTGAACAAGCCTTCTGCACTTCCAAAAACACCCAGCAGTGAATAGCCCATCAATATCTTTTTATCACTGACTGGTATCGTATCAGTCACTTCTTTTACAAACGTTGTTTTTTTGTCAAGTTCTTTAATAACTATATTTCCCTGTTTCTTTTCATTCACAGCTTCTGATAGTTTTATGATTCTTTTTCGTACCATATCCAGCGTAGTCGGGATTTTTGTAATATAGACCTTAAGTCCAACATCTTTTAAGGCCTGAATAAATGCAGTGTTTGAATTTTCCTGTACTATAACAAGATCAGGTTTAATAGCAAGAATTTGCTCTGCACTTACCTTTTGCGGTAATTTTAGAGGAATCTGCGCAGCTTTATCTGCAATCAACGATATTTTAGGATCAGCAGCAGGTTCTGAAATGGCTGCAATCCTCTCTAATGGAACCAAATCAGTGAGAATTTCTTCAAGGCTAAGCGTTGTGGCATAGATTCTCTTAGGCGTATCTGTAAAATCTAAAATATTACCTTTGTCGTCAACCACCTGATACTGAGTTTTAACTTCTGTTTTTTCAGTAAATGAAACAGTTTTGTCAAAACTACATCCCGTTATTCCTAATATCATAATTATGACTAAAATAAAACTGCGCATTTATCTCTCCTGATTAAATTAAGTTTTAGAAGCTATATTCATATCCAAGCATAAAGTTTCTGCCTAAAGTATAAAAAGTTGATGTAGATGCCGTAGTAATATCCCTTCTATTCAATAGATTATCCACATTTAGAAAAATTTTACTATTTTTATCTGGCTTATAAGCTACATTTAGATTAGTAAACAAATAAGGTTTCATTGATTCTTCTGAATCAACATCTCTTGTTCTCTTACCAACATAATTAATATTCAACGCACTATTCCATTTTTCTTTATTATAACTAAGCCCACCATTTAACTGCAACTTACCATAATAATCACGCCATCTGCCATTTGTTGTTGCTCCATATTCAGTAGTCGTAGAATATTTTTGTGGATTACTATAAGATATTCCCCAATTTCCCTGTAGCCCCTCGCCCATATCTATTACACAGTTTAATTCAATGCCAGTATTTTTTTTATATCCTCATTTGTATATCTTACATTATTATTATCAATCCATTTTGATTCTATGCTGTCTTTGATTTTATAATTAAAAACAGCTAATCTCCAGGCATGATTATCAGTATTTTTTTTGAATCCTATTTCAAAATGGTTACCATGCTGAGGTTTTAAATCTGCATTGCCAACAATATTTCCAGATCCAAACATCTGCGTAAAGGTTGGCATCATAAATGACTGCCCAGCTTTAGCATATACGCTTGTATCATCATTTATTTTATTTATATACTCTATTTCCGGTGTAAATTTACTATAATTAACACCATTTAAATCTTCGGCTTTAGTTGATCCGGTCCATGTTTCCCGGACGCTAAAAATAATATTTGATGCTTGATTCAAATAATGACTATATTGACCATATATTGAGTACATACTACGTTCGTAATCTCTGCTTGCAAAAGTGTACTTGTTGTTTGCTAATGTCAAAGAATCTTCTTTATAATCACATTTATCATTTTGAAAACTAATTCCCAGCACGGCTGTATTTTTATTTAAAATCCAATTTTTTTGTACATCAAATCCCAAACTTTTATCGTGATAACCTGCATTACTGAACGATTTCATTGTTTCAAGATATTCTGTTGGCTTAGATTTAGAATTTCTAGCTTTAGTAAACGCATTTTGTTTTTTGTCATTATAATATAAAACTGCTTTTATTGATTTATCATCATAGTGTAATTGAGACATATGATTTTTTATCGTATGTATTACATCTTTATTAATAGCCCCGTTTTGAGGTTTATAGCGATATACATAATGAGCATTATTCTCATTATATGTGTGTGAAAAATAAAGTTTCTCATTAAAATCATAACGAATATTAAAATTATTATGTTCGCCACGTGTGATAGTATAATAGTTTCCAACTGGTCTTCCACCATTAGGATCAGATATGTTATCTATATTTCCTATTTTATCATAAGCATAACTAACACCTAATTTACTGGCCTGTAAACTTATAGCATGACTTTGCTGTTCATAATTGCCAAAAGAAGTTTTTATTTTGTTTGGTCTTTTCCCTCTTGTAATAATATTAATAACACCGCCAGTAGCTTCAGAACCATACAAAACAGCACCTCCACCACGTATTATCTCCACTTTTTCAACCATTTCAGTAGAAATATCTTCCAAATTATAGCGTCCACTTTGATTTAAAGGCACACCATCAACTAGAACTAAAGTACCTTTTTCTACACCACGAATAATAATTTTACTATTCATTGTTCCCTGAGAGGTACCTTTCGTTCCTTGTGATTGAAACATTAATCCGGTCCCAAATTTAAGAGCTTCCTGTAAATTATTACCGCCTGTGGCGATTAGTTGCTCATGATTTAATACTTCTACAGCGGCAGGAGTATCTAAATCTCTTGTTTCCATTCTTTGTGCCGTTACAACCATTGGATCAAGTGTAAAAACCTGTTCCGGTTCTTCTGCATACACTGATGTACCCCCAGATGACACTGCCAGTTATCAATGCAATTATCAGAGTATTTTTTTCTAAGCTTTGCTTCATCAAATTCAACTTCCTTTCAAATTTTAATTCATTGATACCCTTCTCTAAATATAGTCGTAAAATAGAAACTCCTCCTTCTCTGAAAACAGATAAGGAGGATACAGACAAAATTTACTGCCATATCTTCCCTATACTGTCTCTCGCAGGCATAGAGTTGCTGGTAAATTCTGACTCAAGCAGTTTTAATCACTGCTAATACAGCGGCGGGACCGTGTTAGATTCTCACTAACTTTTACTCGTTATAGATTACCAGTATTTAATATTAAATTTATTTCACTACTATATGTGCTATAATACTATGTATAGTCATTAGACAGTCAAGAGGTTGGTGAAAATTTATGGAAAAAAATAAAAAAAAATTATTTACAACAGGAGAACTGGCTTCCTTGTGTAATATTCATCGCAAAACCTTGCTTTTTTATGACAGGCTTGGCCTAATCAAACCAGAGTTTATTGATGATAACGGTTACCGTTATTATGCCCGACGACAATTCTTTTCCTTAGAGATCATCTTGGCGTTACGAAAATTAGATATATCTTTACCGGAAATTGGTGAGTATCTTAATAATAAATCTACATCTAATTACAAAAACTTACTTGCCAAACATGCCAATATATTAGATCAGCTTTTGCTTAATCTTCAAAAAATGCGCAGTGAGCTTAATGACAGAATCAACTTCTTAGAAAATACTGAATCTTTACCTGTAGAATCGGTTCATTTAACAGCAGAAGCCGAAGAATATCTTTTTTTAAGCGATCCGGTTCCGCAGAATGCTGATTTAAAAATCAGAACAAAAATCTCGGCTCAGCATTTATCAACTTTGGCTGATTATGTTACTTTTAACAATCATGTTTCGGGTTATATACTTGATAAGACTGCTTTTATAGCTGGTAAACGGCCCCATACCAAGTATTTTTACCAATCATTTTCTCAGCCTTTTGATTCGCCTTACTTTTTTCTTAAATCTGCAGGATCATATGCAACAATTTACTTTGAAGGTATTTATTGTTCGTACGGTAAACCACATGTCACTATGCTCTACCAGTATTTACAGGATAATAACCTGCAGGCGGTCAGCGATCTTTATATGACTTCAATCAGAAATCATTGGGTTACCAATGATAATGGCAGCTATTTAAACAAACTTTCAGTAAAAGTCAAAAAAATAACAGTAGAATTTTAAATTCTACTGTTATTTTTATCTTTTTTATTCTTTAACTATTGCCGCACCCTGTTCAGTAAAGTTGATTATTGAACCACCCGGCAATTCAATTTCTACACCATTGTCTTTCCATTTTAAAGGCTCTTTTACTGTACAGTTTGTTACTTCACCGTCTGGAGTAAAGCTGACTATGCTTTTTCCTTTAAATTCAACAAAACCTGCATTCTCCATATCTACGGCATTATTTTGCCAGCCAACGGGTCGCAGTTTAGTATCTTCTGCCAAAGTCCCCTTTTTTACTGCACCATCATTATAAAAATCAAGGATGGTGCCGCTTTTAAAGGCTATAAACCCATATTTTTCTGAACCAAGGCCAACAGTTGTTTCATCAGCTATAGTGCCATTAAGTACCGTTCCCTGTTCGCTGAAGGTCACAGCTGTACCGCCTTTATAACGGATATGCCCATAACTGGAAAGTGCTATATTGTAGGTACTGTTATTGTTCCAATATCTGTAATAACGCGGGAAAAACGGGCTGCGGTTAGTATATGCAGAAACAAAATAATAATCGTTAATAATACGCTGCCACCCTTGTGGACGCAAATAGGTATCACTTGCCAGTACACCGCTGATAACAGCTCCATTATCATTAAGACTGGCCGTTGTACCTTTTTTAAACTTTATCTGGTCTCCTACAGTCCAGCCCTGAGGATAAAGCTCTTCACTTTTTGTAAGACCTTTACTGGTTGGAGCCGCAAATACACTGCTGCATAAAGCACACAGGCTTATGACTACTGCTGTTTTTGCCAAAATACTTTTTGTTTGCATTTTGATCAGTCCTTTCTGTATTTTACAATTTATAATTTAGCACTTTCATTATCATGATTCAAATTAGCTTAATTACAAAAATAAAATTAAATTTCTGCTGTTTAAACAAGCGGATTCACAATTCTTATTATTTATATTCTATCATAGCTTTTGATGATGAATATTTAATTTTCAAAAAACAAATGACTCCAACACATAGGTGCAGGAGTCATTTGTTTCATTTAATGTTTTTTTTATTTTGTTCTTTAAATGCTGCTTCCTGCCACAAATACCAAACCCCCAAAGAACGCCATGGACGCCATGTTTCTGTAAGCGTAGTTATTTGCCCACGTTTGGGTATATCATCTAACCCCTTCAACTCTTTCAGTTCTTTTTTTAAAATAAAATCTGCCGAAGGAACTACATCAGTCCTGCACAAGGCAAGCAATAAAAACATTTCAATAGTCCACTGCCCTAAACCGCGAATTTGGACAAGCTGCTTAGTTATTTCAGCATCAGTCATTTCAGAAAATTTTTCTATAGTTACCTGACCTGCAACAGCTGCTTCAGCAAAACTTTTCAAATATTCGGCTTTCTGTTTTACCAGTCCCTGTTCGCACAAGGCTTCAATGGAAACTTCCACTACCGCCTGTGGCTGCAGTGGATTTCCTAAAAATTTTCCTAGTTTTTCCAGTAATTGCAGACTGACATCAGGTGGTAACTGCTGTGAAACAATACCTGTAACTAATGTCCCGAAATACTTCTCCTTTGGCTCAGGTTTCAATTCACACACAGGAAACCTATCGATCAATGGGATCAGCTCAGGCGCATGTTCACGCAGATATTCGGCTCCTGCAGCCCAATCTGGGGTTTTGAGCATGATACATCCTCCTTATTTACTTTGGTTATTCAACGAAACAGTGCTATCGTTGATATTACTTATGATTATACGCTAAAACGATTATTTTGCAAAGCCGCTGAAAAGTAATTTAGTAAAATTACAGAAAATCCTTGCATCATTCATGGTTTTATGGTATTATTTATATCTGTCAGGACTACTGACAAATGGCCCGGTGGTTCAGTTGGTTAGAATGCCGCCCTGTCACGGCGGAGGTCGTGGGTTCGAGTCCCATCCGGGTCGCCATTTGCGGAAATAGCTCAGTGGTAGAGCACCTCCTTGCCAAGGAGGGGGTCGCGAGTTCGAATCTCGTTTTCCGCTCCATTTTAGGGGTATAGCTCAACTGGTAGAGTAGCGGTCTCCAAAACCGTTGGTTGTGGGTTCGATTCCTACTGCCCCTGCCACGCAAAAGTAAGCTGCAGACGATGTCTGCAGCTTTTTTATTTTAATATGTCTAAAATAAAACCAAGGGAAGTCAGCTGTAATGCCTGACCTCCCTTGGTTACTAATTATAAAAAAGGACTGTCCTTACTTTGATAATCTATTTTATATTTATCAGGATTAGCTTTGACAATAGCTAACAGTGCCTTGCCTTCACTTCCATATTCACCCGCCTGCTCTTTTACTTCCTTTTGCAGATCAAGCATCCACGGCACTAAAGGCGGCATCCATCTTAGCAAGCAGGCGGCAAGTTCATCAAGATTATCTCCTTCTAAAATATGATCTCTGATTACAATATGCATCTTTTTTCCCCCTTTTACACGCAGTCTCTATTATAACAAAAATCATATGAAAATAAAGTCCGATCACTTTATTATAAGCGATCGGACTTTATTTTCATACTATTAACACTGTACAATTTATTTTCCGGTACGACCACGTTTAGTAAAAGGCTTACCTTCTTTACAAAGTGGGCAGTCCTCTTCTTTAAATGTTGGTACATCAAGATGCAGTAAAGCTTCAGTACGAATACCAAAATCAACTTTACCGCCGCTGCGGTCAACCAAAAGCCCAATACCGACAGGAATGCCGCCATGTTCTTTAACAACATCCAGAACTTCCATAACACTGCCGCCAGTTGTAACAATATCTTCAACGATCAGTACACGAGTTCCTTTTGGAATCTCAAAACCGCGTTTTAAAGTCATTTTACCATTTTCGCGTTCGGTAAAAATAGCACGGGTATCAAGCGCTTTACCAACTTCGTGCGCCAGCAGGATACCGCCTGTCATTGGACCTACTACCAATTCTACATTATCAGCAGCATAACGTTCAGCCAACTCCTGACAAAGCTTTTCTGTGTATTTAGGATGCTGCAGCACATTGAATTTTTCTACATACATAGGGCTGTGCAAACCACTGGTCAACAAAAAATGTCCGTGAAGCACGGCTTCAGTTTCTTCTAAAAGCTGCATTACTTCTTTCTTGCAACATATCAAACACCTCTGATTTCTGCTACGATGCTTTGTGCCGCAGCAATTTTATCTTCTGCTTTAGTAATAGGACGCCCTACTACGATATGGCTGGAACCATTTTTAAATGCTCCGACTGGAGTAGCGATACGGCTTTGGTCATCTATAGACGCACCAGCCGGACGTACACCGGGCGTAACGATCAAAAACTCGGGACCACAGGCACTTCGAATACCTGCAGCTTCCTGTGGCGAGGCAACGACACCATCCATGCCAGCTTCCTGTGCCAGCTTTGCCAAAGCAATAACCTGCTCTGCAATAGTGTTCTTATAATTAAGATCACCAAACTGCTCATCATCCATACTGGTCAAAATAGTAACAGCAATCAGTTTCGGCGCCGGGCGTCCCAATTTTGCAGCAGCTTCACGCACAGATTTAACAGCTGCCTGCATCATCTTTTTACCGCCTACGGCATGTACATTCATCATATCTGCACCTAAACCAGTAAGAACCGCCAAAGCACCTGCAACGGTATTGGGAATGTCCTGTAATTTTAAGTCAAGAAACACCTGCTTATTATGACCTTTGAGGAAGCGTATCATTTCACTTCCCGCAGCATAATAAAGCTCCATACCAACCTTATAATGGCTGACATTATCTCCTAATTCCAATACTACTGCTTTAGCCTGTTCCATTGTGGGGAAATCCAAAGCTACGATCAAACGATCGTCATGATTCATCCTGCCACCCCCTTAACGTTTTACAGCGCGTTTCAGATGGATCTTACCTTCTGGCAACGCCAAACCGATCATATCTTTAAGTTTTTTAATGCCATGCTTATCCATATATTCCAAAATCCCATGTGAAATAGTTTCTGCAATACAAGGATTGGTAAAATTAACAGTTCCTACAGCAACTGCGCTGGCACCTGCCAGAAAAAATTCTATCGCATCTTCTGCTGTCATAATGCCGCCCATACCGATAATAGGCACATGTACGTTCTGAGCAACCTGATAACACATCCGCACTGCAACAGGGCGTACAGCCGGACCGCTAAGTCCGCCGATAACATTGCCTAAAACCGGCTTTTGCCTGTCAATATCTATTTTCATACCAATCAAGGTGTTGATCAGTGAAATAGCGTCAGTTCCCGCCGCTTCTACAGCCTGGGCCATGGCTACGATATCGGTCACGTTGGGTGAAAGCTTGGTAATCACCATTTTAGACGTATTGCTTTTTACCGCTTTAACTACTTCAGCTGCACTGTCAGGGCAGGTACCAAAAACCAGGCCTCCTTCTTTGACATTTGGGCAGGAAATATTTATTTCTAAAGCGTCAACGCCTTCTACATCCAGTTTTTTGGCAACCTTGCCGTAATCTTCATAGGAATGGGCATAAATATTAACTATTACCGGTACGTCATACTGACGCAGTTGCGGCAACGTTGTTTCCAAAAAATAATCCACACCAGGATTTTCAAGTCCGATACTGTTGAGCATCCCTGACGGAGTTTCAACAGCACGCTGTCCCTTATTCCCCGGCTGCGGTTCTAAGGAGGTACCTTTAACAGTAACAGCCCCTACTTTTTCAAGATCAAGAAAGTCGGTAAATTCCAGTCCAAAGCCAAAAGTACCGGAAGCTGTGGTAATCGGTGTTTTCATTTTCAAGCCGGCAATATTTGTCGCCAACCGTCCATCATACAATGCTTTTACCATTCGCCCACCTCCTCGGCCCAAAATACCGGGCCGTCGGTACAAACCTTAAGCCGCTTGCCTATACCACTGCACGAACAGGACAAGCAAGCGCCAAGACCGCAGGCCATATACTTTTCCAAAGAAACCTGACATTTTATTTTTTTCGTCAGCAACTTCAGCTACAGCTTTCATCATCGGCACAGGCCCGCAGACATAGACGCAGTCATATTTACCGCTGTCTAAAAGCTGCGGCAAAAGAGCAATTACTGTCCCCTGCACACCACAACTGCCGTCATCTGTCGTAATATGGATATTTTGGCAAATATCTTCGTACAAATCTGTCCAAAACAGTTCTTCTTCCGAACGCCCTCCCATCAAAATCTCTATGGGCTTGTTCTGCGCACAGAATCCTTCTGCCAAATACAGCAGCGGCGCCAGTCCCAGACCACCACCAACCAGCAATGGACGTTCAGCCTCCATAGCGAAGCCATGGCCTAAAGGACCTACGATACTCAGCTTATCTCCACTGCACACTTCTGCCAGAATATGAGTAGCCTCGCCAATAATGCGGTAGATCATAATGAAAGTACCATTATCCGCATTTACTCCGGCAACGCCAAAAGGACGGCGAAGCAACGGAGCCGTATTCTTGCAGACCTGCACATTCACGAATTGTCCCGGGACCGCCGTTTTGGCGATCTCGGGAGCATAAACTTCTATTAATTTTGTAGTAGCGTTTAAAACACGCTGACCAATAACAGTGGCGTTCGTAATAGTTTTTGGCACGGGCTTATCCCTCCCAGGCTAAATCCTGCAATGCAACGATGCTGACCACACGGCGGCGGCGCATTGCCGACATAACGTGCTGCAGTTCACGTGCTGTGTCCATAGAAGTCAGGCAGGCAATGGCATGCTCTACTGTAGAACGTCTGATTTTAAAGCCGTCACGCTCAGCATCACGACCATGGTTAGTTGTATTGATAACCATACTTATCCGGCCTTCTTTGATATCGTCAAGAATGTTGGGGCTGCCCTCGCTGACTTTAGTCGCTACGGTCACCTTAACACCATTTTCTTTCATATATTCCGCTGTACCTCCGGTAGCCATGATTTCATAGCCCAGATCGGCAAAACCGGCCGCAATTTCTGCCGCTTCAGGTTTATCCATATCAGCAACAGTGATCAGTATCGAGCCTTCATGCGGTACATTGATACCGGAAGCAATACATGCTTTATACAAAGCACGTGAGTACTGATAATCAACGCACATTACTTCGCCTGTAGATTTCATCTCAGGCCCTAATGTAATATCGACATTACTCATTTTGTTGAAGGAGAACACAGGGGCTTTAACTGCATAATAGTCCGGGAAGAAGCCCAAGCCTGGTTTATACCCCTGCTCACGCAGCGAATGACCCATAGCTGCTTTAGTTGCTACATTGATCATCGGCACGTTGGTGACCTTACTCAGGAAAGGAACTGTACGGGAAGAACGCGGATTTACTTCAATTACATAAACCTCATTATTCCGTACGATATACTGGATGTTGATCATGCCTTTTACTTCCAGTCCAAGTGCCATACGGTTAGTATAATCAATGATAGTTTTGATAACTGACTCGGACAGATTACGCGGCGGATAAACAGCGATAGAATCGCCGGAATGCACACCTGCACGTTCGATATGCTCCATAATACCGGGAATCAGCACTTCATTACCGTCGCAGATAGCATCGACTTCGACCTCTGTACCCTGCAGATAATGATCGACCAGTACCGGATGTTCGCGTGAAGCCTTAACAGCACTGGACATATAATGTTTCAGTTCTTCATCATTATAAACTATTTCCATTGCGCGACCGCCCAAAACATAAGACGGACGAACCATAACCGGATATCCGACATCAGCTGCAGCTTTTAAAGCGCCTGCCGTATCAAAAACAGTATGCCCTTTCGGACGCGGAATATTGCAGTTTGTCAAAAGCTGTTCAAAACGTTCTCTATCTTCGGCTCTGTCAATACTGTCAACACTGGAGCCAAGTATTTTCACGCCTGCATCTGCAAGCGGTCCAGCCAGATTGATTGCCGTTTGGCCGCCAAACTGTACGATAACGCCTTCAGGCTGTTCTTTATCAAGAATATTCAAAACATCTTCTACTGTCAAAGGTTCAAAATACAGACGATCAGAAGTATCAAAGTCCGTACTTACAGTTTCCGGGTTATTGTTAATAATGATGGTTTCATATCCAAGCTCTTTCAGTGCCCATACGGAATGTACAGAGCAATAGTCAAACTCTACGCCTTGCCCGATACGGATCGGTCGCTGCCTAAAACAGCAACCTTCTTTTTATCACTGACGCGCACTTCATCTTCAACAGCATAGGTAGAATAATAATAAGGTGTTTCAGCTTCAAACTCGGCAGCACAGGTATCAACCATTTTATAGGTTGGGATAATGCCCCAGTCCTTACGCATAGCACGTACTTCCATCATCTGTTTACCGATATATTCGCCAATAACCACATCGGCAAAGCCCATGCGTTTAGCTTTACGCATTATCTCCTTAGTCATCGGTTCAGTTTTTAAAACAGTTTCCATCTTGACGATATTCAATATTTTCTGCAGGAACCATCTGTCGATCATCGTGATCTCATGGATCTCTTCCAGACTTACGCCTCGACGAAGTGCTTCGGCAACAACAAAGATACGTTCATCATCGATCTTAGAAATGCGAGCACGAATTTCTTCATCACTCAGTTCTTTTAATTCCGGCATTTCCAGATGAGTCAAACCGATTTCCAAAGAACGGATCGCTTTCAGCATTGCTGCTTCCAGTGTGCGTTCGATAGCCATAACTTCGCCGGTAGCCTTCATTTGGGTGCCTAATGTACGGTCGGCTGTAACAAATTTATCAAAAGGCCAGCGCGGGAATTTCAGTACTACATAATCAATAGAAGGCTCGAAGCAGGCAGTTGTCTTTTTCGTTACAGCATTTTGAATCTCGTCCAGATTATAACCGATAGCTATTTTACTGGAAACCTTTGCGATCGGGTAACCGGTAGCTTTAGAAGCCAAAGCCGAAGAACGGCTGACACGCGGATTTACTTCGATTACATAATAACGTTCAGAATTGGGATCCAATGCCAGCTGCACATTACAGCCGCCGCGCACACCCAATTCACGTACTATATCAATAGAAGCCTGACGCAGCAGCTGTACTTCGCGATCGCTCAGAGTCTGCGCCGGAGCGGCAACGATAGAATCGCCGGTATGTACGCCTACAGGATCAAGATTTTCCATTGAGCAGACAGTGATGCAGTTATCAGCCGCGTCACGCAGCACTTCAAATTCAATCTCTTTCCAGCCCGCTACGCTGCGTTCAATCAATGCCTGACCAATAAGACTGTATTTCAAACCTTTATTAACGATTTCATCCAGTTCATCTTCACTTTCAGCGATACCGCCGCCGGTGCCGCCCAAAGTATATGCTGGCCGAACGATCAGAGGAAACCCGACTTTACGGGCAAATTCCTTCGCTGCCGCCATCGTTTCAACAATAGCGCTTTCCGGAATCGGCTGATTGATTTTTTCCATAGTTTCTTTGAAAAGCTCACGATCTTCTGCTCTCTTGATACTATAAATCTGAGTACCTAAAAGCTGCACGTTATATTCGCGCAGAATACCTTTTTCCTCCAGATCGATTGCAAGATTCAGGCCAACCTGACCACCCAAAGTTGCCAGCAAAGAATCAGGACGCTCGCGTTTAATAACACTTTCCAAAAATTCAACATTAACAGGCTCAATATAAACACGGTCGGCAATATGCACGTCCGTCATAATCGTAGCCGGGTTACTATTGACAAGTACGACCTCCAGCCCTTCTTCTTTCAGAGAACGGCAGGCCTGAGTACCGGCATAGTCAAACTCAGCAGCTTGACCGATAATGATCGGGCCGGAACCGATAACAAGAACTTTTTTGATATTTTGCAGCTTTGGCATCAGTTTTGGCCTCCCATCATTTTTACAAAACGTTTAAATAAATATTCATGGCCGCCTGGTCCGGGGCTTGCCTCGGGATGATACTGAACTGCGAAAGAAGGATGGTCAAGATAACGCAAACCTTCAATCGTACCATCATTCAGTGAGATATTAGTTATTTCCACATTCAGACCGGCTAAAGATTTTTCGTCAACAGCATAACCATGGTTTTGTGAACTGATCAGAACCTTATTTTCCAAAAGGTCTTTAACCGGATGATTGACGCCACGATGCCCGAATTTCATTTTAAAGGTATCAGCACCATTAGCCAAAGCTAAAATTTGATGACCTAAGCAGATGCCGAAAATAGGCTTCTTGCCGATCAGCTTTTTAACTTCTTCAATGATCGGCTGTAAATCCTTCGGATCTCCGGGGCCATTAGCTAAGAAAATACCGTCCGGCCGTGCTGCCAAAATCTCCTCTGCTGTAGTATATGCAGGAAAAACCGTCAAATGGCAGTCAAAACTGGCCAGATATTCAAGAATATTTTGTTTGATACCAAAATCCATGACCGCAACATGATATTTGCCGTTGCCAAGCGTATAAATTTCAGGAGTTGTTACTGTAGCTACCTGATCATGTACTTCTGGTGTAGCCAGCAGCTTTTCCACTTCCTCCTGCGGCATTTCTGCCGGCACGATAACACCCTGCAGTACACCATAATTGCGAAGTTTACGGGTAATCGCACGCGTATCCACGCCTGTCAGTACAGGTACATCCTGTTCATCTAAAAACTGTTCCAGCGTTTTTTCGCAGCGCCAGTTGCTGGGATGATCACACAGTTCACTGATCACATATCCCTGAAAAAAAGATTTTCGCCCCTGATTAAAAAGATCGTTAGTACCATAATTTCCAACTAAAGGATAAGTCATAACAACAATCTGCCCGCAAAACGACGGATCAGTTAAGGTTTCCTGATAACCGCTCATACCAGTAGTGAAAACAACCTCACCTACCGCATTGCGTTTACCATACAGCTCGCCTTCATAAACACTGCCGTCTTTTAATACCAATTTACCTTTTCTTGCTATCGTTTGCATACTTCACCATCTCTCATTACGAATTTACCTGCTACCATCGTAGCTACGGCTTTGCCTTTACAATGTTTTCCTTGGAAAGGAGTTACCTTGCCGCGTGTATAAAATTTCGTATTATCAACAGTCCATTCTTTGTTAAGGTCGATAATAGTTACATCTGCCGGATAACCAACTTTTAAACTTCCAGCTTTTAGTGCAAAAATATTCGCAGGTTCTGTACTCATTTTACCAATAATTTCGTTAATTGTGAAGATGTTTGTATGATAAAGATCAGTTAAAACTACACCAACGGATGTTTCCAAACCCGTAAATCCGCAGGGAGCATAACGGAACTCAACGTCTTTTTCTTCAGGAGCATGCGGAGCGTGGTCAGTGACGATCGCATCTACCGTGCCATCTTTAACTGCAGCGCGCAAAGCCTCTACATGATCCATGCTGCGCAGCGGCGGCGAGACCCTGGTAGCACTGCTGTAAGTAGCACAGGCCTCGTCAGTTAAAGTCAGATGATGTACTGTAACTTCACAGGTCACATTGACACCTTTTTTCTTAAAGCCGCGAATGATATCAACAGCGCCTTTACTGGCAACATGCGCAATATGTACATGTGCGCCGGTATATTCGGCAATAAGACAGTCGCGGGCAACAGCAATATCTTCTGCTATTGCAGGTATACCGGGCACTCCGATACGTGCGGAAACAGCACCTTCATGCATGTAGCCTTCATGTCCCAGTTCCGGTTCGATAGCATGGGAAATCAAAACTTTATCAAAAGCACCTATATATTTGGCGGCAAGTGTAAACAGACGCGGACTGTTGACAAAGTGCCCGTCATCCGAGAACGCCATCGCGCCTTTTTCAGACATATCGATCATTTCAGCCAGCTCTTTACCTTCTTCGCCTTTGCTGATAGCACCGATAACCTCTACATTAACATAGCCTTCACGTGCAGCACGTTCCTTAATACCGGAAACAATGATAGAGTTATCAATAACGGGTTTGGTATTCGGCATGCAGGCGATAGTCGTAACACCGCCGGCTGCCGCAGCCATTGTACCTGTTACGATATCTTCCTTAGCTTCCAGGCCCGGTTCACGCAAATGTGTATGCACGTCAACCAAACCAGGCGCCACTATAAGCCCATCGGCATCATATACTTCATCGGCAGCAGCTTTAATCTCCGCCGCAACTTCTTTGATTACACCGTCTTCCACCAATAAATCCATAATGGCATCAATATTTTGGCTGGGATCGATGACACGACCGTTTTTAATCAATGTTTTCAATTTGCTTACCCCCCGTCAAAGTCAAGAATAAGAGTGCCATACGTACTGCTACACCATTTTGCACTTCATCACGAATAGCGGCGTTATCGCAGTAGCCGACCTCCCAGGAAATTTCCAGGCCGCGATTCATCGGCCCGGGATGCAGGACAGTAACATCGGGTTTTGCCAGCGCCAGACGCTTTTCATTCAAGCCAAAGATTCGTGCATATTCACGCGGAGACGGGAACAGTCCTTTTTTCTGACGTTCCAGCTGAATGCGCAGGACATCAATAACATCTGCACCTTCGATAGCATCTTCAACACGTTTGTGTACGGTTACGCCCAGACTTTCTATATCGTGAGGCAGCAAAGTCATTGGTCCGGCTACATGTACATCAGCCCCCATCTTAGTCCAGGCAGCGATATTAGTACGGGCAACGCGACTATACAGAACGTCACCTAAAATCGCCATTTTTAACCCCTTCAGATCTTTTTTTCCCTGTTCACGAATGGTAAACATATCCAGAAGTCCCTGAGAAGGATGTGCATGCGCTCCGTCACCGGCGTTGATGATAACAGGATCAGCAACCTCCGCAGCATAAGCAGCGGCACCCTCGATCGGATGGCGCATAACGATTGCGTCACAAGCCATAGATTGTACAGTAAGAATAGTATCGCGCAGGCATTCACCTTTTACAACGCTGGAGCTGGCAGTAGTAATATTAACTACGTCAGCGCCAAGATATTTTCCAGCCAGCTCAAATGAGGTTCTTGTTCTGGTGCTTGGTTCATAAAAAAGGTTGATAATGGATTTTCCCCGCAGTGACGGCACCTTTTTGATATCACGTTTCATGATTTTCTTCATTTCTGCCGCAGTTTGCAGAATCATTTCATATTCCTCGATGGAAAGTGAATCCAGATCAAGGATATCTCTGCCACCCAGAGATACGTTTGCTTTTGCCATTGTCCTACCTCCTATTAATCACATAAAAAAGCCTTCTGTGCCTGCAAGATGGCAAAGAAGGCTTGTAGTACAAGTTACCTAAAAGTCTACCTTACAGTCTCACAGGACCGCTTTAAAGGTAATATTCTATTGGTAATATTTTACCATCCATTAAGTGGTACGTCAAACCAAAATCAAAATATTTTCCAGGAATTTTACTTCCCACGCATTACAGCAAACCTACAAATCTGCTTCTTGCAATATCTGCCGCTATCGTATAAGATAAACCCAGAATCTATTATTTGAAAGGAGGATTGCTTTATCAATCCTTTAAGAAATATCGATGCGGTCATGTCAGGTAGCAAAGGCTATTTGACAGGCAATCGCTAAAACAAAACAGCTTTTGCTGCCATCCCGGTAATTATAAATCTGGGAGGAAGCAATATGTGCTATCAAAACGGTAAAAAAATATTACCACCGCCACTTTTATCAGCTATTCAGGAATACATAGACGGTGAATATATCTATATCCCTCGTAAAACCAATAACAAACGCCCCTGGGGATCGACCAAAGGTACAAAACAACAAACTGCTGAACGTAATCAGGAAATATTCTGCCGTTATCTAAGTGGAATTCCTGTTACTGTTCTTGCCGAAGAATACTTTTTGTCATCTAAAACAATATACAGTATCATTGCTAAAAAGAAAATCTGATCCTTGAGAACGTCATTACCTGACGTTCTCTTTTTCTTTTCAGAAAAAAAATGCAGGAAGTAATTTTGTAAAACCTGTAATATAATAAACACAAAGACAGAGAAAGCAGGTGCTATAATGAAATATCCTAAAAGCGAACAATACGACAAGCAATTTCTGCTTGAAAATATGATGGGCCCTAATGCCTTAAAAATTTTAGAAGAACTTACAGAAGGAATAAAACTCACGTCAGATATGAAAATACTTGATTTGGGCTGCGGCAAAGGACTTACATCAATCTTTTTAGCAAAAGAATTCGGCGTACAAGTCTATGCAACTGACCTTTGGATAACAGCTGCAGAAAATTTTGAGCGCTTCAAAAAGCTCGGGCTTGAAGATCGCATCATACCAATCCATGCCAATGCCCTTGACCTTCCCTATGCTGAAAATTATTTTGATGCGGTGATCAGTGTCGATTCATATCATTATTTTGGCAATACACCTGAATTTATGGACACCAAACTAGCTCCTTATATCAAACCAAATGGTATCATTGCCTTAGCCTTCCCCGGCTTCAAAAAAGATTATCACAATAATCTGCCGTCCGAACTGCTCATTTCCTGGGGTGCTGAAGATCTTGATACCTTTCACAGCTGTAAGTGGTGGCACGAACTGCTTTCACAATCTCAAACGATCAATATCGAAAGCATCTCAGAGCTGAAGTGTATGGAGGAAGCCTGGCAGGACTGGCTGGAATGTGATGAGGAACATGCCATCAACGATAGAGCTTCAATGAATGCCGGTGCAGGGAAATATATGAATCTTATCGCCATCAAAGCTAAAAAACTCTAAATTCTATTTTTAATAAACAAACCCCGCTGTCTTAAAAGACAACGGGGTTTTTCTTAATTATTATTTCCAGTCAAGTTCTTCGACTTCTTTACGGCCGCGACCTGTTAAAGCGTCGAGCATAACACGCTGCTCTACTTGAGCAACTAATTTTTTGGTAAATTTAACAGTATCAGGATTTACGGAAATACTGTCGATACCGCTCTTAATGAGGAATTCACAGAATTCAGGATAAACGCTGGGAGCCTGACCACAGATAGAAACAGTTTTGCCTTCGCTGTGAGCAACCTCAATAAGGTGACGTACTGCACGGCGCACTGCCAGATTACGTTCATCATAGATATGGGAAACAGTATCATTATCACGGTCACAGCCAAGCACCAGCATGGTCAAATCGTTAGAACCGATAGAATAACCGTCTACATACTTATTGAACTGATCGGCCAGAATGATATTGGAAGGAATTTCAGCCATCAACCATACTTTAAAGTCCTTACCGCGCTCCAAGCCACATTCAGCCATAATCTTAACCACTTTTTCACATTCCTCTACATTACGGCAGAAAGGAATCATAACATTAAGGTTTTTCAGACCAAACTCTTCACGAACTTTCACTACAGCCTGGCATTCCAGTTTGAAAGCTTCGATGTATTTAGGATCATAATAACGTGAAGCACCGCGCCAGCCCAATAATGCTGAAGGTTCATAAGGTTCGAACTCATCGCCGCCTTTCAAATCACGATATTCACTGGATTTGAAATCGCTGAAACGCAGAGTAACCGGTCTGGGAGCCATTGCCTGACAAACCTGACGCATACCTTCTGCCAGCTGATCGACAACTTTTTCAGGATGTCCGGTTTTAATGAGATACAAAGGATGTTCATGGATATAAGTAGTCCAGATGAACTCTTCACGCATCAAACCGATACCATCACAGGGCAGACTGGAATATTTCTCAGCCAGTTCCGGATCGCCCAAATTCATATAAACTTTAGTGCCAGTCGGCGGGAAGTATTCAGCAACCGCTACAGCAGCGCCTGCCTGATTTTCTTTTTTAGCTTCTTCAATAATGCCTTCATAAACTACGCCATGAGTAGCATCGATAGTTACATCAATACCGTCAGGAATAGTAACAGTAGCAGCTTCACCACGGCTCTTAGTACCAACGATACAGGGAATACCCAGCTCGCGGCTAACGATGGAAGCATGACAGGTCATTCCGCCGCTGTCAGTGACGATAGCTTTGGCTTTTTTCATTGCCGGTACCCAGTCAGGAGCGGTCATCTCAGTAACAAGGATCTCTCCTTCTTTAAATTCATCGATGCGGGAAGGATCAAGAATAACGTGTACGCGGCCAGAAACTTTACCCGGGCTTGCAGGCAAACCTTTCACGATAACTTTATGATCAGTAGTAGTCATAGATTTGCTTTCCTGCACTTTTGCTCCTCCTTCTTTATTGCGGCGGCTCCATACGGTTTCCGGACGGGCCTGCAGAATCCAGATTTTATTGGTACGTTCATCAACGCCCCATTCCATATCCATATAGCAGCCATAATGTTTTTCGATCTTTTTAGCATAATCAGCCAGTTCCAAAATCTGCTCGTCAGTCAAAGTCTGTACTTTGCGCAGTTCTTCAGGGACCTGCACTTCTTCACAGTCGCCGCCTTTTTTGCGTACAAGCATGATGTCCTGCTCATTTACGCAGCGGTCAATGATTTTGTGGTCATGTTTGGAAATAGTATAATTATCAGGAGTAACAGTACCCTGAACAACATATTCACCCAGTCCAAAGGCTGCCTCAATCAGGATATTATTGTCATCGCCAGTAGCAACGTTAACAGTAAACATAACACCGGAAGTTTTAGAGAAAACCATCATTTGTACAACGGCACTCAAAGCAACTTCTATATGATCAAAGCCTTGTTTTTCACGATAATAAACAGCACGGTCGGTAAAGCAGGAAGCGTAGCATTCCTTTACCTTTGCGATAATGGTTTCAGCACCCTGTACGTTCAGATAGGTATCCTGCTGACCAGCAAAGCTTGCATCCGGTAAATCTTCAGCTGTAGCACTGGAACGAACGGCGACATAGGGATTCTCTTCGCCGACTCTTTTACCAAGTTCAACATAAGCAGCGCCAATAGCGTCCTGCAGATCCTGAGGCATTTTCTCAGCCATGATGGCATCACGCAGACGAGCGCTGACATCACGCAGTAAAGCGCTGTTTTCAACGTCAGTCAATTCAGACAAAATAGAGCGCATCTTTTCTTCAAGACCGCTTTCTTTAATGAAGTATCTATAAGCGTAAGCCGTAGTAGCAAAACCGTAAGGAACGGGAACATCTGTCTTAGCAGTCATTTCACCGAGGGAAGAGGATTTGCCGCCAACGATATCAACGTCTTTTCTTTCTAATTGCTCAAACCAGAGAAGAAACTGTTCTTCTTTTTTCATGATTGTAGCACTCCTTTATATTATACTTTTTGGGCTGCGCCCTTAATATAGTGTATACTATATCATATTTGTACACCACATTCAAGGACTTTTTTCATCGCTTTTTAACTTTTTGTGTTAAATTTTACAAAATATGCTTATTTTCAGTACGGCCCTCCTTTACTCTTTAAATAATATTTTCGTCACAGGAAAAACAGAGTATATATATTAGTATACACTAAATGATACCTGGGAAAAAGTAAAATCAGCAGATTATAACTAAAATCCATCTCATAGACTGCGCCATATATGTAAAGATTGCACAATGTACTTCTTAGTATATTTCTTAACAATACAATCAAGCCCACGAATCTCACTGCAAATACAAGGAAAGCCCCTGATGACAGACACGCCGCGTACTAAATGTACTCTGGTGTTTGTAACCAAGGCCTGACAAAACAACTGCCGTAAAATGTGCGATTAAAGAACGATACAGCTCAAATCGCCGACAGCATTTGTAACCTCTTTCGCCTGCTCAAGAAGGGCCAGACGATTATTTTTAATATCAACATTTTCATCCATGACCATAACACTGTCAAAGAATTTATTTACAGGCTCAACTACCTGCTCGGCAAGTTTTAATGCACCGGCATAATTATAAGTCACGATGTCCGGGATAAGCTCTTTATTAAGACGAATCAGAACATCATGCAATTCCTGCTCTGCCGGGTCGGCAAAAAGCGCACTGCTTATAGCAACTTCAGTCTCAATTTTTTTGCAAAGATTGCAGACACGGATAGAAGCCTGAATAACAGCTTCTGCTTCCGGCAGAACTACATACGCATTCAAAGCCTTGCAGCGCGCGTAAATATCTACTAAATCATCGTTGCGTTCATCGGCAAAAACAGCATCGACAACGTCATAACGGATGCCCTGTTCGATCATCATATTTTTCAAACGTAATTTAAAGAATTCTAAAATCTGCGGTATCAATTTACCGGTATCTTCCGGTTTGATATTGAGCAGATACAGCGCACCTGCCAGAATTTTGATCAGGGGCATATGATAGTTACTGCTGATAAGAATATTGATGATACCCAAAGCCTGACGACGCAATGCATAAGGATCCTGCGAGCCTGTCGGTGCAAGTCCGCGGCTGAAAGTAGCAACGATATTATCCATTTTATCACTGATGCCGACAATACGTCCAATAGTACCCTTCGGCAGCTCGTCACCGGCAAAACGCGGCAGATAGTGTTCATAAATACCTTCAGCAACTTCAGCAGGTTCGCCGTCTAATTTGGCATATTCACGCCCCATAACTCCCTGCAGCTCTGTAAATTCAACCACCATCCCGGCAACAAGATCTGTTTTAGACAGCAAAGCTGTACGTTTGAGGTTAGTATCGTCAACTTTAACATTAATGGCAAACTTAACCATTTCAGCCAGTTTAGCCAACCGCTCACTCTTATCATACATGTTGCCCAGACCTTCCTGGAATGAAACTGTTTTCAATTTTTCCAGACGGTCTTCCAATTTTAGTTTGCGGTCTTCATTGAAGAAGAATTCAGCATCACTGAGACGAGCGCGTAAAACACGTTCATTACCGTGTGCGACAACATCTAAAAACTCTTTACCGCCATTGCGGACTGTAATAAATTTATTGAGCAGCCTGCCTTCTTCATCCACTACCGGAAAATAACGCTGATGTTCACGCATTGGGGTGATAATGGCTTCCTTCGGTAACGACAGGAATTTTTCTTCAAATTTCCCACATAATGCAGTAGGATATTCAACAAGATAATTGACTTCTTCCAGTAAGTCTTCGTCAATTTCAGCAATTCCGCCTTCGACAGCCGCCAGTTCTGTCACCTGCTGACGAATCAATTCACGGCGGGCATCCTGATCGACCATCACAAAGTTGTCAGCCAGTGCCTGTACATATGCATCAGCGTTGGGGATCTCAACAGCTCCCTGCATTCCCATAACAGCAGAATGCACTACATTGCCAACCTTATTGATAGCCGCGCTCAGCAGGCCTTTAGTTTCCACAGCCTCTTTCATAGATTGCTGCATAAAACGATGTCCCATCGAATACCTGCCCGATTTTACGCCGGTAATTTCTACCGGTATTACTTTTTCACCGAACAGTGCTACCAGCCAGCGGATAGGACGCACGAACCGAAAATCATAATCGGCCCAGCGCATATTTTTCGGGAAAGATAAAGACTCCAGGATATCAAGCAGCAAACCGGGCAGTAAATCGACAACAGGTTGACCTGCCAAATGTTTTACTGCATAAACGTATTCTCCGCGCACTTCCAGGTCTTTAACGTCTATCCCCTGCCCGCGGGCAAAGCCTATTGCCGCTTTGGAAGGAGCTCCGCTTACGAAAGCAATTTTTGCAGACGGCCCTTTAGCCTCAATCGTACTGTCTGCCTGAGCTTCTGCTACACCTTCAGCAATAAAGGTCATCCGGCGAGGCGTGCCATAAACCTTGATATTTTCAAACGGAATACGCAGCTCCTGCATTTTATCTGCAGCAAGCTCTTGTAATTGTTTAAGAATACCCGGCATAAATTTTGCGGGGATCTCTTCAGTACCGATTTCAAATAATAATTTTTCCATTATTTATTCTCCCCTTTCAATAACGGGAAGCCAAGTTTTTCCCTTTGTTCAACATAAGCAGCTGCGCACAAACGTGCCATAGCGCGCACACGGCCAATGAAAGCCGTTCTTTCGCTGACGCTGATGGCGCCGCGGGAATCCAAAAGGTTAAAAGTATGAGAACATTTCAATACATAATCATAAGCAGGACGGATATATCCGGCCTCAATAACGCGTTTTGCCTCAGCTTCATATTTATCAAACAGATCAAACAGCAGTGCTGTATCAGCTACTTGAAAATTGTAAAAAGACTGTTCTACTTCGTTAGTATGGAAAACGTCACCATAAGTGACTCCATCCACCCATTCAATATCAAAAACATTTTCCACACCCTGGATATACATAGCCAGTCGCTCTAAACCATACGTGATTTCAACAGTAACAGGTTTCACGTCGATACTGCCGACCTGCTGAAAATAGGTGAACTGGGTAATTTCCATACCATCCAGCCAAACCTCCCAGCCAAGTCCCCAAGCACCTAAAGTCGGTGATTCCCAGTTATCCTCAACAAAACGGATATCATGTTCTTCCTGACGGATACCCAGTTCGGCCAGGCTCTGGAGATAAAGCTCCTGAATATTATCCGGAGACGGTTTAATAATTACCTGATATTGATGATGCTGGAACAACCGATTGGGGTTATCCCCATAACGCCCGTCAGCCGGACGTCGAGATGGCTCTACATAAGCCACACGCCATGGTTCCGGTCCTAAAACGCGCAGAAAAGTTGACGGATTCATAGTTCCCGCACCTTTTTCGACGTCATAGGGCTGGCCCATGATGCAGTTTTGGTCTGCCCAGAATTTCTGGAGCTTCAAAATAATTGTTTGAAAATTCATGTTCTGCCTCCTATTTTATTTGTTACAACGACAAAAACAAAAGTCTCCGTCCCTGTAACAATTAAGTTACAGGGACGGAGACATAAATCACTCCGCGGTTCCACCCTGCTTGACCGCTCATACGGTCCGCCTCGATGTTTATAAAATTGCAGCTCCCGGGTGCCTTTGTTTTCTCATCTGCCGGCTTACACCATCCCGGCTCGCTAAAACAGAAAACTACTTATCCCTTTCATCGCTTAAAAGAAAATATATCAAATCAGACGTCCTTTGTCAATGCTTTTACAATCCTAACTGCGCTAAAAAGCTTAAACTTTTCAAAGGCTTGTCGATCTGGTAAACAATAAACCGATAAAGTATCTGTTCCAGCTGCATCAAATCGCCGCCGCGCACAGTAAAAGGCTGTGGATCATTGAAATCCAGCGCAATCAGCTCCTGCAGCAGCTTCTGAGCGCCGCTGCTAAAGGGCAACTCTTCCCCTCCGTGACAGGCTTCGCAAATAAGGCCGCCCTGAACGACACTAAAAAAAGCATCTCCTTCAACAGCTTCAGTACAGTTGACACAGGCGTCATAAACAGGAGCAAATCCTGTTAAAACAAGCAGCTTGCAAATAGCCGACAACGCGACCAGACGCGGGTTATTCCTGGAAAGTATTTGTACTGCTCCTACAAGCAGCTCATAAATATCTTCCTGCGGCTCATGTGCTTCCGTCAGAGCTTCTGTCACTTCAGCAATCACCGAAGCATAAGCCATCTGTTTGATGTCCATTTGCTGCGGCAAAGCAATCAATTCACAGCTTTTCATACTGTCCAGACGTTTACCAGAATATAGCTGCATATCGAGCATCGCAAAGGCTGTATCAGCCGTCCGCCAGTAGTCCTCGCATAACGGGCACCGTACGCTAAAAAAGGTATTTTACCATGGGCACGCGAAAAACAGACTGCGTATTTATCCGCAGTCTGCCAATCCTTTACTTTTAAAATAATTACTTCGTCCTGATATGCAGTATTACTCATCAGCTTGTACCGCAGTACCATCTTCCTGTAACCTGGTAGCTTTGACCCGTGTTACTCTAAAGCCTTCTGCTTCAGTAACCTCAAAGCGCCAGCCGCCGGTAACGACTCTGTCACCTTCTTCAGGCTTACGCCCTAAAAGTCCGAAGACAAAACCGCCAATGGTATCTTCCTCCGGTTCGTCAAATTCAATATTTAAAAGTTCAGAAATCTCGTCCAGTAAAACAAGGCCGTCGAACTCATAGCTGTCATCGCCTAAGCGCAAAATATCTTCTGCTTCTTCGCCATCATGCTCATCCTGAATATCACCGACAATTTCCTCCAGGAGATCTTCCATTGTAACCAGACCAGCCGTACCGCCATATTCATCAGCAACTACAGCAATCTGGATACGCTTATGCTGCATCATCTGCAGCACTTTAGCCGTTGACATTCCTTCGGGAACAACGACAATATTGCGCATTCGTGTCCGCAGATCAAAAGCCGGATCGTCGTCATCGTCCAGATCCATCAAATCACGCACATGAATAACGCCCAAAACATGATCTTTGTCTTCCATACATAAAGGATAACGTGTATGCCGGCTTTCACGCACAGCCTGCAGATTTTCCTGCAGCGTATCATCAGTATACAAACAAATCATATCCTGACGCGGCACCATGACTTCACGAGCCACGCGGTCGGCGAAATCAAAAACATTATCAATCAGACGGCTTTCCATATGATCCAGCTTACCGCCGCGTTCGCTGGCACTGACTATCATCCGCAGCTCATCTTCACTGCGCGAGATATCTTCATCAGGGACAGGATCAACGCCTAAAAGGCACAATACAGCATGGGAGATTCGATTAAAAAGCACAACCAGCGGATATAAAAGGTAATGAAAAAAAACCAACGGATAAGCGACCGCCATCGCTACCTGCTCGACCTTACCTAAGGCGATAGTGCGAGGCACCAGTTCGCCGAAAACAACATGCAGAAAAACGATGATAAGAAACGCACAGGCAAAAACCAGCGAATGATCATACCAGGTGCCGGCACTTACACCAAACATACCGCGGAACATTTCAGCGAGAAGCGGGCCGCCAAACCAGCCCAAAAGCAAAGACGAAGCAGTAATACCAAGCTGAGTCGCACTCAGGTAGGTATCAAGCTTTTCGCTCATTTTTAAAACTGTGTTAGCTCTGCTTTTTCCCTGCCGGATCAATTCATCCAGCCTGCTTTTTCTGATTCTGACTAAAGAATATTCAGCCATAACAAAAAAGCCGTTCAATAAAGTGATCAATAATGCAATAGACAGCTCAAATAAGCATGTCATAGCGGGGTCGCCGTCGATAGGTCATCTCTCCTTACTTATATAAACTTCATAAATTGTTATTAGCATAAGCATACCATACTACTGTATTTTCAGTCAATAAATCAGCCTTCATAGCCGAATTGCTTCAAAGCCTTATCCTTATTGCGCCAATCAGGTTTTACTTTAACCCACAGATCAAGAAAAACCTTATTGCCGAGCAGTGATTCAATATCCTTCCGGGCCTGCTCGCCGATCTTTTTCAGCAAGCTGCCCTTAGCCCCAATCACGATACCTTTTTGGGATTCACGTTCCACAAAAATATTGGCACGAATATAAATATCATCATTATCACGTACCTTGAATTCATCAATCTCCACAGCAATAGAATGTGGCACCTCATCACGAGTTGACCGCAGTACCTTTTCACGAATCATTTCCGCAGCAATTATCCGTTCCGGCTGGTCGGTTATCATATCGTCCGGGAAATATGCCGGACCTTCCGGCAAATACTTGGTGATCTCATTTACTAAACCCGGGAATTCAGTATCCTGCAAAGCAGAAACAGGCACTACTGCCGCAAAGGTAAAATCTTTAGTATAGCTTTCAATAATGCCGAAAAGCTTACCTTTGTCTGCCAGTTTATCGATTTTATTGGCAACAAGAATCACCGGAGTTTTGACCTTGCGCAGCTGCTCCAGAATATAATCCTCTCCGGCACCGCGCTTTTCCGAAACATCAACAACAAACAAAACCACATCTACCTCGTGCAGCGTACTTTCTGCAGCCCGTACCATATATTGCCCCAGCTTATGCTGCGGCTTATGGATACCGGGAGTATCCAAGAACATGATCTGAGCATTGTCAGTATTCATAATACACATGATCTTATTACGCGTTGTCTGAGGACGGTCACTCATAATTGCAATTTTCTCCCCGATCAATCCATTCGTCAACGTTGATTTGCCTACATTAGGCCGGCCTACAATAGCCGCAAAACCAGAATAATGCTTGCCATCCTGCTTATTTATACTAATCGCTCCTTTGCTTTCACTTACATTTATTTTTTATATTCAGGGACTCAGAGCCAAAACCATATGGCAGCAGTTCTGCCACAGACATTGTTTTTGTCTGTCCCTTGCAATTTGCCAGGATTATTTTTTCAAAAGGAAACTCTGCCAGCACCTGACGGCAAGCGCCGCATGGTGCCACCGGCTCATCTGTATCGGCAACTACGCACAAAGTTTTAAACCTGCGTACGCCGCTGCACACAGCTGCAAAAACAGCATTACGTTCTGCACAGCAAGTCAACCCATACGAAGCATTTTCTATATTGCAGCCGGTAAAAATTTCTCCGTCAACAGTTTCGACCGCCGCCCCAACTTTGAATTTAGAATAAGGCGCGTAAGCATTATCACGTGCCGCCTGCGCTGCCGCTAATAACTTCGTCTCCATAACTGCTCCTTTTAATGAACCAGAAATTCTTCCGAAAGTCTGATTTCCCGTAAAGCTTCTTCCTCTTTAGCCCGCATAACTGCTTTATCCTCATCTGTCATATGATCATATCCCAGAAGGTGCAGCAGGCCGTGTACCGCCAAATAAACGATTTCACGTTCCAAGCCATGTCCAAATTCTTCCGCCTGTCTGGAAGCAGTTTCAGCGCTGATAATGATATCTCCCAAAAGATGTTCTTCAGGCCCACCTAAAAGCTCCGGTTCCTCTTCACTTTCTTCATCAAGTGCAAAAGAAAGTACATCTGTAGGCCTGTCGACATTACGATAATCGCAATTCAGCATATGTATTTCTTCATCATCAACAATAGTAATATCAACTTCTGTCCTCTCAGACAGACTGTGCAGCCTGGCTACTACATTCAATCCCGCAGTCAGCAGCTGCTCCAGCTCTTCACTGATCTGTAATTTATCCTGGTCATTTTCCAGCGTTATTATCATTGTCTGCCTCCCGCTGTTTCTGGCGTCTGCTGTCATAATTCTCATATGCCCTGATAATAGCGGCCACGATCTCGTGACGAACGACGTCAGCTTCTCCAAAACGAATAATACCTACCCCCGGAGTTTTCTGCAGAACATAGGCCGCCTGTTTCAACCCGCTGTTTTTACCGTTTGGTAAATCAATCTGTGTAATATCACCAGTAATGACCATTTTCGACCCAAAACCAAAACGGGTCAGAAACATCTTCATTTGCTCCGGTGTTGTATTCTGCGCTTCGTCCAGAATAATAAACGAATCATTCAAAGTTCGTCCGCGCATATAAGCTAAAGGAGCAACTTCTATCGTCCCTCTGGCAACATATTTCTGAAAAGTCTCGCTGCCCAGCATGTCATATAACGCGTCATACAACGGTCTCAGATAAGGATCGACCTTATCCTGCATATCACCTGGCAAAAAGCCAAGTTTTTCACCGGCTTCTACAGCAGGACGAGTCAGAACGATCCGTTCAACCTCTTTATTCTTTAAAGCCTTCACAGCTAAAGCGACAGCCAGATAAGTTTTGCCTGTACCTGCAGGACCTATCCCAATAGTGACATTACTGCGTTTAATGGTTTCTACATAATCCCATTGTCCCAGTGTTTTCGCCTTTACCTGACGGCCACGGTTGGTAACGATTATCGTATCGGCATACATACGGTGCAGACTTTCCAGCCGGCCCTCTGCAATCATCCCATACTGTATCTGACATCATGTGTAGTCAGAGGCATACCCTGACGATACAAAAAAAGCAGCTCTTTGAACAGGGTTTCAATCTGCCCCACTTCATTGTCTTCACCGCTGAAAACGATCACATTGCCGCGCGCAACAATAACACTCTCATAATGTTCCTTGATTACCCGCAGCAGCTCGTCATTTCGCCCTAAAATACCAACCATTTCCTGTTGATCCTGTACTTCAATGATACGTTCGCTCTGTAAAAAGGACAAATTCGTGCTCCTTTCTCTCCTTACCCCTCTTTTATAACAATATTCTTAATAGTTACCGGCTCCAACGGTTTATCATTGCCATCAGTCTTTACTTTTCCGATTTTATAAACAACGTTCATACCCTTGGTAACTTTACCAAAAACAGCATGCTTGCCATCAAGCCACGGACAGGCACGCAAAGTAATAAAGAACTGGCTGCCGCCTGTATTCGGACCGGCGTTGGCCATCGATAAAACACCTGCACCTTCGTGTGTCAGTTTACTGCTGAATTCATCTTTAATGGTATATCCAGGTCCGCCTGTACCAGTACCAGTAGGATCACCGCCCTGGATCATAAAATTATCAATAACACGATGAAAGGTAACTCCATTATAAAACCCTTTTTTCGCCAGGTTGATAAAATTCTCACAAGTTTTAGGAGCCAGATCTGTTGCCAATTTCACTTCAAAATCACCCATTGACGTTTCAAAAACAGCAGTTGCTGGCTTCATCGGCACCGCATCCGGCTCGCTCTTAGTTTCACTGCCGCAGGCTACTACGCTAAAACTGCTGAAAACCAATAAATATAATATTAATAATTTTTTCAAAATCATATCCTCCTGTTTTATAGCTACCAATATTATACCACAAGGGTACGTATTCTCACTAGGCTCGAAAATACCTCGCCAAGTTTTCATACAGTACCACAATAATTAATCATCACAGCCTGTCTTTCAGCCAGCCAACAACCTCTGCCGCAGCCTTATTTCCGTGATTAGTAAAACTGTGGTCACCGCCGTTAATGATAACCAGCTTTTTGGAACTCCAGCTAAAGCAAATGTCAAACGTGCCTGATCAACAGCTACTGTTTCATCTTTTTCTCCATGAAGGATCAGCAGAGGACGCTTACGCCAGTTACGTAAAATCCCCTGCAGATCATATTTGGCAAAATCTGTAATAAAATCAGGTGTTAAGGTCAATTCACCCCGTTCATCATTTAAATACAGAGTCTGACCTGCAGACAACGCATTATAGGCTTCAGCACCCAAGGCATTTCTGAAGGTCGCCTGTAAATCGTTCGGCGCAGCCCACAATACCAGTCCTGTAATATCAGCAGATCGTGAAGCGGCAACTAATGCCGCTGCTCCGCCAAGACTTCTACCCAGTAAAAATATTTTTCCGGCTGAAAATTTAATTCGTACATAAGCAAGCACCGCTTCCAATTCTTCAACCTGCTTGGAAAGGATTTGACTGCCATTAAAATTAAAACGTATGACATTACAGCATTCGGAAGCCATTTCAGCTAAAACAGCCGCTCTGCCGCCGCCATCCATTGAACCTCGGAATCCATGTGCCAAAACCAGCACCGGCGCGGCAGTATTTTCTTCGATACAGGGGGTTAGTATACCATTTATTTCGCCATAAGGCCCCTGGATTTGAATTGTTTCTTCCGGTTTTATTTTCATTTCTACAACTCCATTACTAACGATCTATATTTATATTATAACAAGAAAAATTACATTTGAGTCAAAAACAAAAAACCTGCCGATAAAATCGACAGGTTTTTCAGATAGGGATCCTATGTTGAGAGTTCTTAGCTTATTTGCCAGGGAAGAACGGCCAAATAACAGGAATTACAACCAGGGATACTACGAAGCAGACGACAACAAGGCCGGTACCTGCTTTAACATAGTCCATGAATTTATAACCGCCAGGACCAAGAACCAAAGTATTCGGAGGAGTACCTACCGGAGTTGCGAATGCACAGGATGCTGCAACTGCGATAGCCATGATAACTGCTTTCGGATCGGCGCCAAGTTGTTTAGCAATCGCAACACCAATCGGGCACAGCAGAGCTGCGGATGCAGTGTTGGACATAAATTGGGTCAAACCGCAAGACAGGATAAACAGAACTGCGGTAACTATCAACGGAGACGGAGAACCGCCCATCAGACCTACGGTCCATTCAGCGATCAATTTACCAGCGCCGGTTTTATCCATTGCAGTGGATACAGGCATCATACCTGCGAACAGGAAGATGGTTACCCAGTCGATAGAAGCGTAAGCTTGTTTTTCAGTCAAGCAACCAGTCAGTACGCAAACCAATGCACCGATGATAGCTGCCATTTCCAGGGAAACGCCTTTGATATCCAAAGCCATTACCAAAACAACTACGAGCAGGATAACGCCGGAAATGATTTGTTTGGAAGAAGAAGTAGTAGTAGCTTCAACTTCTTGTTCGATTTCCTGGTCAGCATCCAATTCAACTTTCGGGAGTAAATGTTTACCAATGAACATCATATAGAGCATACCTGCGATAGATACAGGAATACCGATCCATGCAAATTCAAAGAAACCAAATCCTTCCAAACCAGCAGAAGTCAAAGCACCGGTAGCAATAATGTTAGGCGGTGTGCCTACCATCGTAATGATACCGCCCCAACCGCAAGCGAACGCCAAAGGCATCAACTGACGGGAAGCAGGAATCTTTGCAGCAGCACAGATACCCAAAGCAACCGGAAGCAGGCAAGCTGCTGTACCAGTATTGGAAAGTACTGAAGACAACAAAGTACCAACTATCATTAAACCAAACATCAAGCTGTTTTCACCGGTACCGCAGAAATGAACTACAGTATTACCGATTTTTGGGCCAAACCTGTATAGAACATTGCTGCGCCAACGATGAACATACCTGCAAACAAAACTACCGTAGAGTTAGACAAACCGGAAAAGACTTGTTTAGCAGGGATGAAGCCTAACAGGCCGCACGCGATTGCGCCGGCAGTAGCAGTGATTGCGAGAGGGATAAGTTCAGTAACAAAAAGCAATGCAACCACAGCCAACAGAATTAAACATTTTACTGCTTGGGACATAATAAATTCCTCCTTTTTAAATTTTCTATATGCTGTTCGAATTGTCGGACAACATATAAAGATCGCAAAGGAACTACAAGTTTAGCAATCCCTTTATTAATTTACATTATAGCAATGGTAAATGCAAAATGATGTTGCCCAGGCAACACTATATTTTTAAAATTTGTAATAAACGGTGCAAAAGCCGAAACCATGCAAGGTTTCGGCTTTTTAGCAGTTAAATAGTAAAATAATAATATTTTGTTATAATATAAGTGCATTAAAGCTATTCAAACTTTAAAATTTTAAAATTTCTTTTATCAAAATCAATCAATCCGCAATCTTTCATTCTGGCCAGTTCACGAGTCAAAGCACTGCGGTCAGCATCCAAATAATTGGCCATATCCGTTCTGTTAAAAGGTATTTCAAATTCAGTAGAACCGTTACGTTTAGCTTCCTGTTCCAGATAAGTCATAATCTTGCCGCGCAGAGTTTTTTTACACAAGATCTCCGTTTTTTCAATCAACTGTGCATTGTTGCTGGCCATTATTGAAATCATGTTTGTCAGCAATTTGTTACGGCAGGGATCATTATTACTCAGATCGGTCAGAACCTTCCCAAAGGGAACCATCAGCACCTCGCTGTCACTGGCAGCAAAGTAGCTAACATTAGTTTTCTCGTCCTGTTTGTCATGCCCCAGGAAGTTTTCGGCAAAAATGGAACCAGACCCCATTGTTGTGATAATGGACTTATCTCCCATAATATCTTCCTTGATCATTTGTACAGTACCCGCTACAACAATGCCAATACTCTCAACCGCATCACCGGCCAAATAAATATAGTCCGATTTTTCAAAATGCTTAACAAGGGCATTTACTTTACCAAGAATAGTGTCTAATTCATCGCTGGCTAACCCTTTGAACAAGGGTAAACTCAAAAGATTCTGCATTGCCGCTTTCATAGCTGTCCTCCTTCTCTCTTACTCTCAATCATCTAAATAAAACAAATAAGTTTCTTCCTATTTAATATGCCCTTGATTTGTTTTTATTATAATTTGTGTTTCTTGTTTATTCAAACTTACTTTAATTACTTTATTATGATATTATTTTCTAAATTTATTCGTGTTGCCTCAGCAACAACATTCATCTTTTTTTATTGTTATAATTCAGTCAAAGCAAACGAGACATTTGCTTGGGACATTAGTCTTCCTTTAATCTTTTTCCAATCATTTGACCGTCAACGAGAGGGTTCGGCTCTCATTGACGGTCACCTTTTTTATTTGCTAAAATAAAATTATAAAAACACTTAATGAAATTTTATAGAAAACATATGTCTAAACAGCTTGAGCACGATTTACAACAATTCAAAAAGATTCAACAAATCTAATTATGCCGGTCAGATTGACGATGTAAATAACAAAACTCCTATACCGATAGTCATCCCCTATCCTTGTATTATTGGCGGCAGCGGCACTTTACTTACCTGCAGCTATTGCCTGACATAAAAATCTTCACTGGCTTTCAAAAATCAACGCCATGTAATAAAATAATTAGAGCAATATTTTTTGTAACTTTTGATACCATTGCTTTAATCTTACTTCATATATTATAGCACTTTTATTCTGTTTGTGTTAATTTTCGCAATTATTTTTTTTTATCTTTTAGTTATAACCTCTTGTTCGTTAATAATAATTACAGATATTTTATGATATAATACTAATAAATCAGTTATTTTGTCTTGAAAGCAGGTGCTTGTATGCAGAAACGTGTCGTCTTGCTGGGAATAATCGTTGAAAATACTGCCGCAGTAGAACAGCTTAATATTTTACTGCATGCCCATAACGAATATATTATTGGACGTATGGGACTGCCATATAAACAAAAAGGCATTAATATTATCAGTATCGTTCTTGATGCCCCGGCCGACGTTATCAGTACGCTTTCCGGCAAAATAGGTATGCTCAAAGGAGTAAGCGTCAAGGCTTTATACGCAAAAGCTCCGCAAGAACAGCCCTTTTAAATATTTATATATAAGGGAAATCACTGACGGGAAAGGATTCCTGCCCCGAAAGAAAGAAGGTAGACAAATGTATAATGTCAAATCAATGCAAGCCAGTGAGTTCATTGCTCATGATGAAATCCTGGAAACCCTTGCCTATGCCTCAGCAAACAAAAATAATGCGTCGCTTATCGACAGTATTATTGCTAAAGCAAAGGAACGCAAGGGACTTTCACACCGCGAAGCTGCCGTGCTTTTAGACTGTGAGCTTGATGAAAAAAATCAGGAAATTTTTACTTTGGCCGAACAGATCAAAAAAGATTTTTACGGCAACCGCATCGTTATGTTTGCGCCGTTATATCTTTCAAACTACTGTATTAACGGCTGCGTTTATTGCCCTTATCACAGTGTAAACAAAAACATCACCCGAAAAAAACTCACTCAAGATGAAATCCGCAGCGAAGTTATCGCACTTCAGGATATGGGACATAAGCGCCTGGCTTTGGAAGCAGGTGAAGACCCGGTAAATAATCCACTGGATTATATTCTGGAAAGCATCAAAACTATTACAGCATCAAACACAAAAACGGCGCCATTCGCCGCGTTAATGTCAATATTGCCGCAACCAGTGTCGAAAATTATCGTAAACTGCACGAAGCCGGTATTGGCACATATATACTTTTTCAGGAAACCTACCACAAAGAAAGCTATGAACGATTACATCCTACGGGACCTAAAAGCAACTATGCCTACCATACGGAAGCCATGGACAGAGCTATGCAGGGCGGCATCGATGATGTGGGACTTGGCGTACTCTTTGGGCTTGAACTTTATCGTTATGAATTTACCGGTCTTTTAATGCATGCCGAACATCTGGAAGCAGTGCACGGAGTTGGCCCGCACACTATCAGCGTTCCGCGTATCTGCCCTGCTGACGATATCGATCCCAACGCCTTTAATAACAGCATCAACGATGATATTTTTGCCAAGCTTGTAGCCTGCATCCGTATTTCTGTTCCCTATACAGGTATGATCGTTTCTACCCGCGAAAGTCAAAAATCACGCGAACGTGTGCTGCATCTGGGAATCTCACAAATCAGCGGCGGTTCGCGCACCAGTGTCGGCGGTTATGCCGCACCTGAACCGGAAGCTGAAAACTCAGCACAATTCGATGTCAGCGATACCCGCAGCCTGGATGAAGTAGTAGCCTGGCTGATGGAAATCGGTTATCTGCCCAGTTTCTGTACAGCCTGCTATCGTCAGGGTCGTACTGGCGACCGTTTTATGAGTTTATGCAAAAGCGGTCAGATACAAAACTGCTGTCATCCAAACGCACTGATGACACTCAAAGAATATTTGACCGACTATGCTAAGCCACATACTAAAGAGCTTGGCGAAAAGCTCATTCAAAATGAACTGGCCAATATCCCCAATCCCAAAGTACGTGAACTGGTTATACAGCATTTGACAGATATCGAAAACGGCGAACGTGATTTTCGCCTGTAAATATTATAAAAAAGCTACGCCTTTTAAGGCGTAGCTTTTTTATTTAGACCTTACATCCTTTTAAAACGGCTTTTCGGCTGCTTACAGACAGGACAGACATAATCATCCGCTTCTTTGGTAATGTCACCTTCATAGATATAACCGCATACCTCACAAATATAACGCAGCTGAGCCTGCTTTTCTGATTTCGGCACTTCAACCTGATAAGTCGGAGCATTTTTGGGAGCTTTTCCCTTGATAACATTATGATAATATTCATAAGTCATAGGCGGTTCATCAGTTCCACCCAAAGTCTTAGTTAAACGCGCCATAATCACGCAGTGAGTCTCGGCATCATGCATGGCAATAACATCACAAACCATATAGCCGCAGGCGTGCTCTTTCACTATCGGTAAACCATCCAACACACCGCAGGCAAAATTTTTACCGCAGAATTTATCCATTTTGCGCCCACAGGCAAATCCAAGCTCTGCAATAACATTACGTTCAACCGCTTCAGATAAAATCGAAATACTGAAACGCCCGCTCTTTTTTATGGCCTCATAAGTAAAATTATTTTTGTTCATACTCACAGCAATAACAGGATTATCGCTTGTAACCTGAATCACCGTATTTACTATACAGCCGGCAGGTCTTATCCCATCAAGAGTTCCAACAGCGTACATACCATATGTAAGTTTGTGTAAAACGGACAGATCCATTTTCTCTACCCTCTTTCATTTCTTTTATCCTCTTTAATTATACTAAACAGAAAATTAAAAGGATAGAGCAATAAACTATCTCAGAGAAGCAGTTTATTTACAAAACCACTGTTTAAACTTCATATAAAATCATCAGTTATCTTTTAAAATAAATTTCCACGAACAATTACAGGTCTCATCAGTTATTTCCGGATAACAGCTAAGCGCTTCGCACTCAAACCGGTCATCAATGGTCTTGGCAAAACCAGTATATTCAATAATACCGACTGCCTTGCAGGGATGAAATTCCATCCCCTTACGCTTTCTCGCATTCTGCACTCTGCAGTCTAACGTTCTGTAAATCAAAGTATTCCCATCGACAATTATCTCATCTTCATTGATATTGGCATATAATCTCAGCTGTAAAGCTCTTTTCAGCCCATCTATGCCAGGTCTGGATGACAACTTTAAAAACTCTTTGATTTTTTGTGCCTCAATTTTTGTAAAAGCCTCCCAAATATTACAGTCATGCTCCATGGCCTCTGCCATACCAAATTTACGTTCTACTGACTGAAACCAAACGCCATCCATAGCCAGCCAGTTTTTAGAATAGATTTCGATCAGCTGTATCAGTTCAGACCTTTCCATTTTTTCCAAAGTCTTATTGACCATCTCCAATCCTCCCTTGTAATTATTTACGGAACACCTCTTAGAAGTTATTCTGATTATAGCACATAAAATTTGCACATAATCAAATACCAGTCTCACGATTACTAAACAAAAAAGCATCGGCAGATGATGATCAACCTGCTGATGCTTTTTTTATAGGATATAACAAATTTTTATTTAGAATACACTGCTTCATATTCTGGCGTTCTGTCAAATACTTTTTTGGCGAAAGGGCACAGCGGAATGATTTTCCGGTTGTCAGCGACTGCAAAATCTACAACCTTCTGCACCAGAGCATTACCAATTGCATGTCCCTTCCATTTAGCATCTACATAGGTATGATCAATAATCAAAAGATGCTCTCCTGTTTTTACGAAGGAAATCTCTCCGATTTCTTCATTTTCATAAAATACCGCAAACCTGCTGGCATCTTCTTCCAGTCTATAGTCAAACATTGTTCTTCCTCCTCATATTCACGGCTCGATCTCATCAGAATTTTTCAGCTTATATTTCAAAGCTCCCGAAGGACAGCCTTTAATCGCAGTTATAACTGACTCCTGCTCGGTAGCAACCGGTAGAACCCACGGTTTCCGCTTTAATTGAAATACCGTATGGTTTGCTTTCACACAATTACCGGAATGCTTACAAACATCTTTATTAAAATAAACGTCATAAGTTTCGCCTTCATATTTCTTATATCCTAAGTCAAGCAAGTCTTTCTCTTTCATTTTTATGTCCCTTTCAACAAACGCTAAAACACCATTAATATAGGCTTTTTAGCTATTTTTAATATACCACTGATTCTATAAAGACGCACTTTTATTAAATTAAATTTTTAAAATTTTTATATCAAAAATTATCCTTTTGAACAATTTCTTTTCTGCCGCCAAAACAGCTTCTTTATAATAACTTTTATAAACAAAATCAATAAACAGCTGTGATTTTTTAATATTTATAAAATTTATAGTTATCCCTTTTATAAAAATATAGCAGCTTATATTATATCCCCCTTGTCTGTCAAAGATGAACGTGATATTCTAATAGTAGAAGATGATGCCACTACTCGCTCTGCTTCTTTATTATACGATGAAGCCTTTTGCATCTTTGTTATTATAACGATAGATTTTCCACAGCAGCATTTATTTTCAAGAAGGAGCTGATGACATGGATACAATCTTTTTCGCATTCACAGTGTTATCTTTAGTTTTATTGGGTATTGGCCTTATAAAACCACATTGGGTATTACCTCTCAGCGTACTTGAACCCAAAACAAGGCGTAAAGCAGCGATCATCTATTTCATTGCTTTTCTTATTTGCCTTGGCATTGCCTCTAAACTAAGCTATTCTTGATAGCTATTCAATTATCTTCCAAATACATTGAGTCTGCTTTGTATTAAAAATATCCACGCAAAAAATAACACTCTAGTTTAAACTAGAGTGTTTCTTTTTTGTAATATGGTGCCGAAGGCCGGACTCGAACCGGCACGTGGGGTAACCACGCTTGATTTTGAGTCAAGTGCGTCTGCCAATTCCGCCACTTCGGCGACTCAATGTTCCGTAACGGAACAATAACAATAATACCGTATCTATATATAATTGTCAAGCATTTATTCAAACTTTTTTAGTAAACAACCAGCTGCATTTTGCCGCTTCTTAAAATCGATTTTTAAATGCTTTAAAACATTAACTTCAGCAAGCCACAAGCTGATTCTATTCGGCAGTGTCGGGGAAAATACGTTTATGCAGCTTATATGCAAGTACAAGCCCTAAAATGCCTGTGATCATCTGCGGCCAGCCCATAATAAACAAAATGAATAACGCCAGCTTTTCAGGTACTGCAACCAGCCACAAAACGAACAAACTGCTGCAATATAAAATAAATGTTTTAAAAAGAGGCGCGGCGATGATGATCCCCTTTCCCCAGAAGCGGGCACACAGATATACCATCACCAAGTTGCCTACAGCCACTACCGGTATCAAAAACGGAAGCGGCAGCTGCCCTTGAAAATACGCCATTACCGGCAACAGCACCGCGATCATTACAGACGGCCATAAACCAACGGTACGGGCCGCCAGCACCAAAACCATATTCACCAATGTACCGACGACAAAAACAGTCCACATAGGCGGCATAGGGATCACTAAACGCAATGCCTGCAGGACCAGACCTACGGCCAGCAGCATCGCCCCTCTTACCCAGTTATTATTTTTCATTCTATTCTCCTATTTTGCCGGACATTCACGTTCTACAAAAGCTTTAAACGCAGCCTGCAGCTGCGGCACAACCTTACCTACACCGCTGCCGATGAATTTGCGGTCTATTTTAGTAACCGGCATAATCTCGCAGCGAGGGCCGCATAAAAATGCTTCTTCTGCTTTCAGGACAAACTCCATATCAAAAGCTTTTTCGATAACCTGCATATCAATATCAGGTGCCAGACGTTCCTTGATCAGCCTGCGGGTAATATTTTTATGAACCAGGTTATTATCAGGATGTGTCCAAATCATTTCATCTTTGATCACCATAAAGCTGCTTTCAGTGCTTTCAGTGATCTTACCGTTCTCACGAATAAAAAGAGTGTCAAAAGCGTTGCTTTCACGTGCTTTTTGACGTGCCAGAACTTCAGGCAGCCTGTTTAAGGTATTAACGTTACAGAACTGCCAGCGATTATCCTCAGTCGTGATAATATTGACGCCGCTCTCACGTTTTGCCGCCAATACTTCCCGATCAGTTTCCACGATCGTCATTGTCAGCTGCGGCACCGACATTTCCGGAAACGCCAGCCCATAATCGGCAGTCCCGCGAGTAATTTGAGTATAGATCTCTCCATTTTCAATACCACTTTCAGCTATCAGCGCTTCATGGAATTCAATCAATTCTTCAATCGTGTAAACGGCAGGTATTTTCACCTTAATAACAGATTCGAATAAATTATCCATATGAGGTAATAAAGCAAAACAACGGCCATTATAAACAGGCACTATCTCAAATACACCGTCGCCAAACTGGTGCCCCCTGTCGTGTACCGAAACTGCCGCCTCTTCTGCCGGCATGATTTCACCATCTACAAGAACTAGATTTTGTACATAATTAAAACCTCCATATGCAAATTTTGTATTAAAATTCACTTTTTTGTCACCGGAAATATTGTATAATATAGAAAGAGCTGTGTAATATAACAGCTTTAATATTATACAACATTTTGTTAAATTTGTCCGCAAAGCTTTGAATAAAATGGTATCCGTATAATAAATTTATGAAAGAAGGTGACTGCCTATGGCTCATTTACCGCCGATAGTCGCTGATTTAGCGATGATCCTCTTAGTTGCAGGTATTACGACGATCCTGTTCAAAAAACTCAATCAACCTTTAGTACTTGGTTATATTATTGCCGGTTTTATTACCGGACCGCATTTCAACTTTTTCCCCACTGTATCAGACACCGCTAATATCAACGCCTGGTCTGAAATAGGCGTTATTTTTCTTTTATTTGCACTGGGTCTCGAATTCAGCTTTTATAAGCTGAAAAGCGTAGGCAGCACAGCTTTTATAGCTACCTTCGTTGAAATAGGCGGGATGCTGATCGTTGGCTATTTCACAGGCCATATGCTGGGCTGGGATCATATGGACAGCCTGTTCTTAGGCGGTATGCTGGCCATGTCGTCAACTACCATCATCATCAAAGCCTTTGAAGACCTCAAGCTCAAAGGTCAGCGCTTTACAGAAATGGTTTTTGGTATTCTGATAGTTGAGGACATCGTCGGCATCATTATGATGGTATTGCTTTCAACTTTAGCCGCTGCCAGCGCCGACATTTCCACGCTCGAGCTGATCGAAAGCGTCATGCGCCTGCTGTTCTTCCTGGTCTTATGGTTCGTTCTTGGTATGTATCTGGTCCCGTCCTTCTTTAAACGGGCTGAGCGCCTGATGAACGATGAAACTCTGCTGGTTGCTTCTATCGGCCTTTGCCTTGGTAGTACTTGCTACCCACATGGGCTTCTCGGCAGCCTTAGGCGCTTTTATTATGGGTTCTCTTATCGCCGAAGCACCAAGTGCCGAAAAAATAGAACATCTCGTCAAACCGGTCAAAGATCTGTTTGGAGCTGTCTTCTTTGTATCAGTAGGTATGCTTGTTGACCCTGCTTTACTGCTGGAATACGCGGTACCTATCATCGTACTCGTTATTGTTACCTTAGTCGGCAAGCTGCTGCTTTCAGGCGCCGGTGTACTGCTTTCAGGCCAAAACCTCAATACTTCTATGCACTGCGGTTTCAGCCTTGCTCAGATCGGTGAATTTTCCTTTATCATCGCATCTCTGGGCATGAGCCTCGGAGTTATCAGCGACTTTTTATATCCAATAATTGTTGCTGTTTCTGTAATGACAACCTTTACTACCCCGTTTTTCGTTATGGCAGCAGAACCTGCTTATCAGTTCACTAAAAAACTATTGCCGCAAAGAACTCTGGAATGGCTTGACCGCTATACGGAAGAAAATCCTGATAACGACGGTAAAGACAGTGACTGGCGCGATTTTCTGCGTGAGTATTTTATCCGCATTTTGATTTTTACGACTATGCTCTCAGCTGTCGCTTTAGGCTCTTATTATTATCTGCAGCCTTACCTGTCAGGAAAAATGTCAGCTCCCTACAGCAATCTGCTGACAGCGCTGCTGACTCTGGTCGTTATGGCGCCGTTCCTGCGGGCAGTTCTTGTCAATAAAACCAACCATCCTGAGCTTTTCTCAACTTTATGGTTTAAGAAACGTTCTAATCACATCCCTTTAACACTGCTGTTATTTTTAAAAATCCTGATCGCAGCAGCATTCCTCTACTTTGTTTTTGCCAAACTACTTGGTCTGCAGTCACTGCTGGCTGCGCTGGCAACAGCAGGCGCTGCTTATTTCATCTCCTCATCCGACTGGCTGATGGGCGAATATCTGCGTATGGAATCACGTTTTCTTGTCAATCTGAACGAGCGCCATATGCTCAAACATCGTGAAGCTCTTGCTGAAGCTGGCGAAGAACATCTTTACGGCTGGTTCGATGAAGAATTACAGCTTGCACGCTATAAAATCTGCGAAGACTCACCTATGATAGGTCAAACGCTGACCCAGCTTGCATTCCGTGAGCTTTATGGCTGCAACATCCTGCAGGTTTCAACTCCTGAAGAAGTCATTGATATGCCCGGGGGGCATCACATTCTGCAAAAGGATTCTACTTTGTTGATGATCGGTACTGATTCTCAATTCAAACTGTTCGACACCGCCATCAATACTCAGCGTCTGTGTATGACTCTGGTGGAAGAACCTATCACGATGCGCGAATTTATGCTGCGTGAAGACAACGATAAAGAAAACGTTTCGGTATTCTTATCGTGCGCTATCACTATCGACAAGCACTCGCCTATCCTTGGTAAATCGCTTAAGGACACCAATATCCGTGATGACTGGCACTGCCTTGTCATCGGCCTGGAACGCGGCAGTTACACTATGACCAATCCTAATGTTTCGCTTGTTTTTGAAAAAGGCGACCTGCTTTGGGTCTTAGGCAAGCAAAAAATGATCAATCAATTAGTACGTGAAGAAATCCTTAAAAACAAAACAAAAAAACCTTCGGCTGTGCCGAAGGTTTTTTATTTATTTCCCCTGTAAATTTATAACAACTATTTCCGGTTTCAGCTCCGTCCGCACCGGCGGTCCCCAAAATCCGTAGCCATTGCTGACAACAGCAGTCAGGTCACCAAATCGGGCCAAACCATAATCCAGCTTATACATCCGCTGCGTAACCAGCCTGTTCGGGAACATCTGCCCTGTATGGGTATGCCCAGCCAGATACATATCATAACCGGCCTCAGCGGCAGCATCCATCCGCCGCGGCTGATGATCGATCAGGATACTATAATACTTATCGTTATCGACGCTCAGAGCCTGCAACGGAACAATACTTGTTGAAACACGATAATCATGCAAACCGGTAATTTTCAATTTATCATCAACCACTGTACTCTCATCAGTCAGTATACTGATATTATTGCCTGCCAGCAAAGCTCTCAGCTCGTCAGGCCGATCAAGATAATCATGGTTTCCATAAGCTCCATATACCCCTAATGGTGCCTGAAGCTCCTTTAACGGGGCCAGTGAATCCTCCTCGATGATATATTGCAGCCGCTCATCCATAATGTCACCGGCAATCAGTACTAAATCGGGCTTCTGCGCATTGACCAGCTCTACTAAGCCCTTACTGTAATCATAGCCAAGCTCGCGTCCCAAATGGATATCGCTGACAAGCACTATTTTATACTGCTTATCAGACGACAGCTTATCGGTAACAACGGTTTCCGTACGTACAACAGGGCTAAACGCACGCCAGCTGCCCCAGGCAACAAAAATTGCCAGAACTATTGCGCCCGCAGCGGCAAACTGCATAAACGGCAGCTTGAATGAAAAAATACGCAAAACTGCATATACGATACCATGCACAACCATCAACAGCAGCGAATAGTACAAAAACGCGATCCAATAACCGCTCAGCCAGGCCGAAAGCTTTAACAGCGGCAATGGCAAACTTTCAGGCAAAACACGGCTGCCAACAGTATTAAGCATCAGCAGCACATATAAAGCGATAAACGGCGCCGACCTCATAAGAAAATGCATGACTGTAATAAACCCACGCCAAAGAACTCAAAACAAAATCGATCAAGGAAATAAACAGAATTACACTCAAAAGAACAGTCTCCTCCCGAAGCTCAGTTTTTATACTAAATATTATTCATAGCCTGGAAAACTTCTATGCTTTATTATACAGGTTAAAGTCCGCTCCAAGTCAAGTGGTAAAGCTGCTATTTTAGTCCCTGAATGGATAAATTTACAAAAAGTTTGAACTTTCCTGCGAAGAATGCCGGCTTTTTATTTTTACAGCACAACTATTTGCTTTCTCCCAGGCAAACATACTCATCTGATCTATATACTCTGGGGATAATCATTGCCAAACATAAAATAAGAAATACGATGCCGCCCCACATCATATACTGCATTCCCATATGTGCAATCACCATCCCGCAGACTGCCGACCCTAAAGCAGTCCCCAAATTAGCGGCAGTCAAAAAAAGACCGTTGGCAAAATCAGGTGCCTCCGGGGCCGCAGTAGTAATCCAATACTGGTTGATATTCGCATTCATACCTCCCAAAACTCCCCAAAGCAGCGTGATCAAAGCCATAGCCGGCGCCGAGGTACCGCTCCAGAAGAATGCAGCATAGACAATCCCCAATGTGACCGGAAATATTATGACCAGCTTATCGGCAGACGCGCCTGCACTAAGCATACGGCCGGCAATAAAATTCCCGACGATATTCATCAAACCATAAACAAGTAAAATCAGGCTTACCGTATTCCACGAAAAAGCAGTGATATTGGTCAGATAGCCTGAAAAATATCCAAAAACTCCAAAGACAGCTCCATTCATAAACACAACGGCTGCAATAGAAAACCATAATACCGGCTTCTTTAAAACACGCAGCTGCTGCCCATACGAAAGCCTTGCTGCCACAGGCAGCGATGGTATATACAACCAGGTCGCAATCAACGCCGCTGTATTGACTACGGTAAAACCCGCCATAGCAGCCGTTAACGAAAAACTGCCGGCAATAAAGCTGCTGACCGGTACTCCCAGTACCATCCCGGCCGATACTCCCACAATGACCTTAGCAACAGCCCGGGGAGCTGCTTCCGGGCTGACTGAAGCAGCCGCAACAGAAAAAGCAAGCGAACAATAAACCGGATGGAAAATCGCCGGCACAACTCTTGCCAGCAGCATAACTGCGAAATTATCAGTAAAGACAGAAATAAGATTACCCAAAACAAATACGCTCAATACCAGAAGCATCACCCGCTTCCTGTCGATGCCCGCAAAAAGCAGCGGCATCACCGGACCGGCTGCAGCCACTGCCAAAGCAAACAAACTGACCAGCAAACCGGCCTGTGCGATACTGATACTAAATTTTTCTGCCAGAAGCGGCAAAATACCCAGCACACCCATTTCTGTATTGATGATACCAAAAACACCTATCGTCAAAATAAAGATCAGCAAATTATTTTTTTCTTTCATAACCTCTCCTGTTAACAAAAATGTGGACCCCCAGCATCCCGAGAATCCACAAAAACAAAACTTTCAGAAAATCAGATCTGCAGCTTTTGCTGCAGTAAATTATTTTAAATTAGCCTTGAAGAAGCTTTCGAGCTTATCAAACGGAATAAGCTCTACCCTGTCATAAAGATCTACGTGGCCTGCACCGGCAACATAATACAGTTCTTTCGGTTCAGCCGCACGTTTATATGCATCTTCGCTAAACTCTTTGGAATGTGCCTGATCACCGGTAATAAAGAGCAGCGGACGCGGAGAAATTGTTTCAATATCATTGAAGGGATAAAAATTCATAAATTTAGTATTACTGGAAAGCGTCGGATGTGTCGTTAAAAGCGGCGAAGAACCTGCAGGAGTAAATTCTCCTCTTGGCGTACGGTAAAAATCATAGAATTCGCGTTCAATAGGATTGGACTTTTCCGTGATCTCATGTACGGTCCCGCTTGTGTATTTAGTTGCGCCACCCTGGAATTCCACATAACGCTGCTCCGCCGCATCAGCAATGATCTGTTTTCTTTGTGCAAGCGTCAGAGAATGATTAAGTCCATTGCGGTTAGCTGCACCCATATCATACATACTAATAGTTGCAACGGCTTTCAGGCGGGGATCGATTTTAGCGGCGCTGATAGCAAAACTGCCGCTGCCGCAGATCCCGATCGCGCCAATCTTTTCTCGATCAGCAAAAGGCCCTGTACCCAGGTAATCTACCGCCGCGCTGAAGGTTTCAGCATAAAGCTCAGGCGCAACGGCATTGCGTGGCTGGCCGTCACTGCCGCCCCAAAACGCCAGATCGACAGACATAGTTACAAAACCGCGTTCTGCCATCTTAACAGCGTAAAGATCAGCGCTTTGCTCTTTTACTGCCCCCATTGGATGCCCTACTATGATAGCAGCATGTTTTTTACTTTTGTCCATATCTTTCGGCAGATACAAATTACCGGCAATATTCATCTTGTACTGATTTTTAAAAGTGACTTTCTGGACCTCCACCTTATCACTCCTGTAAAAATTATCAGCATCAGCAGGCCTGTCAGCAGCAAATACAGCGCTTGTACCAGCCGTCGATAAAATCACCCCTAAAGCGATACTCTTAAACATTTTCAAATAACGGTCAGCCAAAACTTTCTTTTTCATACTTCTCAACTCCTTAAAATCATTGATCCATTTACAATAAGTTTCAAAACAGAGCCTTTCAGCTTCAATGATAATTCTGCTTACCCGGCTCCTTTGTCTTAATTATAAAAACAGAATCCAAGAATATCAAATACATATATTAAATACTTTGCCATACTTGAAAGGTATATCAAAAACTATTATAATACTTATATCGGAGGTGAAATTTTATGGATATCAGAACCCTGCAGTATTTCCTTGCCGTAGCCCGCGAAGAAAGTATCAGCGGTGCAGCCGAATTTTTACATATGACACAGCCACCGCTTTCAAGGCAGCTCAAAGAACTGGAAGCAGAGCTTGGCAAACAGCTTTTTATCCGCGGGAACCGCAAAATAACGCTGACGGAAGATGGTATGATCCTGCGCAAAAGAGCAGAAGAAATCGTTGCTCTAATGGAAAAAACCAAAGCTGAAATCAACGCCTCTGCTGAAAACATTACAGGTGATATTTATATTGGCTGTGCAGAAACTGAAGGTATGCGGATGCTGGCTAAAATAATCAGTAAAATACGCCAAGAATATGACCATATACATTTTCATATCTTCAGCGGCCAGGCCGAAGACGTTTCCGAACGTCTGGACAGCGGACTGCTTGATTTTGGCTTGTTTATCGAACCGGCTGACCTTAAGAAATACGATTTTATAAAATTACCGATCACTGATATCTGGGGTTTATGGATGACCAAAGCCAGCCCTTTAGCTGAAAATAAAACTATCAAGCCTCATGATTTGCTGGGCCTGCCGCTGATTATTTCCAACCAGGCCATGGTCAAAAATGAGATAGCCGGCTGGATGGGAGGAAATTACGACAATCTGAATATCGTCGCTACCTATAATCTTTTATATAACGCTTCCCTTATGGTAGAAGAAGGGGTCGGCTATGCATTAAGCATCGACAGAATCATCAAATCATATGACGACAGCCCGCTTTGCTTTCGCCCATTAGAACCAACACTTGAAGTTGGGCTTGATATTGTCTGGAAAAAATATCAAACCTTTTCCAAAGCCTCTGAAAAATTTTTAGAATACCTGAAAAAAGAATATATTTAAATATGGATATAACAAAACAGAGAGGGCTCAAAAAGCACTCTCTGTTTTTACTGTCAGGAAATGATATTTTATTTTACTAAACCCAAGCGTTTCAGCCAGGCACTGACATCGCTCTGGGCATTTTGCGCGCTGCCGCCGCTGACTACCAATGCATCCAGCACTGTAGCTCCGGGAACAGCTTTCTTTAGATCGCTGACACAATTAGCTACGCCACCGCCGCCATGAGTAACGAACGGTACGATAGTTTTGCCGGACAAATCATACTGCTCTAAAAAAGTGAACATCGGCATCGGCATCGTGCTCCACCAGTTAGGCACGCCGATATAAACGACATCGTAATCCGCCATATTTTCTACACGTCCGTTAATTGCAGGACGCGCGTTATTATCACGTTCGGCTCTGGCAACTTCAGTAGTTTCCCTATAAGCTTCAGGATATGGCGTGACAGTAGTCACCCTGAACATATCCGCACCTGTTTCATTACCGATCATTCTGGCAAGAGCCTCGGTATTACCTGACCGCGAATAATACACGACCAAAGCCTTACTGCTGTTAGTTTTATTTTCACTCTGCATAATTTTCCCTCCATTATCAGTAGAAATAGCTTCGGCATTACTGCCGCCGCAAGCCGCCACCAGCATTGCCAGCATCGACATCAGCACCACAACAATTTTTTTCATACTATACCTCCTCATCTTTTATTTTACCCAAAGCAGCGTTTGGTATTTTACCATAACGCCTTTGCCTTTAATTCGATTTTACAGGCTAGAGTCAACTTTAAGTCAAGCATTTACAGTTAAAGTTTGCAAAAAGTTCATATTATAAATTTCAGCATTGATGCCAAAAAGAAACCCCGCATGCCAATGCATACGGGGGAAGCTTCCACAACATATTTAAATATCAGGCATGAGGAATATTGGTATAGTCAGAAATCTCACGATTGATCGTACACAAATCACCTGCATTCAAATCATGCAGATTCTTATGACCAGTGATACGGGCATATGTTTTCAGCTCTGCCAGAGAACAGTTCAAAAAGTTTGCTACCCTCTGCGCCGATGCTTCGATCTTAAATCTGGAGCGCAGCTCCTGATCCTGCGTAGCGATACCTACAGGACATTTACCCGTACCACAGATACGATACTGCTGGCAGGCTGCCGCAATCAAAGCAGCCGATGCTACTGCCACAGCATCCGCACCCATAGCCAAAGCCTTGGCGAAATCAGACGATACCCGCAGCCCGCCGGTGATCACCAGCGCAATATCATCAGCTCCCACAGCATCAAGATACTTGCGGGCACGATACAAAGCATAAACGGTCGGAACACTGGTCGCATCACGAACCAGCTTCGGGCTGGCGCCTGTAGCGCCGCCGCGTCCGTCGATCGTAATAAAATCAGGCTCTGCAAAAACGCAAAACTCCAAATCACGTTCTAGCTTACCGGCTGCGATCTTGATACCTATAGGCCTGCCGTCAGATTCCTCGCGCAGCTTCGTCACCAATGCTTTCAAATCCTCTTTCGTATTGATATCAGGAAACTTGGACGGGCTGATAACATCTTCACCCAAAGGTTTATTCCTGATCGCCGCGATTTCCGGTGTCACTTTGCTGCCGGGAAGATGCCCGCCCATACCGGGCTTCGTACCCTGGCCGATCTTGATCTCGATCGCATCGGCATTACGCAGATTTTCCCGTGTCACACTGTATAAATTGGGGATATATTCAAAAAAATATATTTATGCGCCGCTGCCATTTCTTCCGGCAGAATACCGCCTTCACCACTGCACATCGCCGCACCTGCCAAAGCGCTGCCCCTGGCTAAAGCCACTTTAGTCTCTTTTGACAAAGCTCCGAAAGACATATGTGAAACAAAAATCGGATTAGTCAAAATCAACGGCTTTTTGGCATTTTTACCAATCACAGTCGTCGTATCAACCGCGTCATGATCATTGAGCGGCGGCGGATTCAGCTGATTACCCAGCAGCAGGATATCGTCCCAGCCAGGCATCGGCATCGGCGTACCCATAGCACCGATGATCGACTTACCTGTTACAGCCATTTCATGGATATCGTCCATATAACGGCAACTGGCGTCACAACGGGCGTATGCCGGATCATAAGCCAGCTCCTCCGGAGCTGCATCTGCTTCCAGAGCAGTAGAAGCAGCAGCTTCGCTGTCGTTTTCCTCCATTAATACCATCGTCATTCCACAGACCGGGCATTTACTGTCAAGCAGTGGCTGCCCCTCTTTTTCTTCGTCATAAATATAACCGCAGACACTGCATTTATATTTTGCCATTTCTCCTCAACCTCCATTTTTTCGATAATCATTATCTAATAATATATTCTATATCTATTATAAGTTTTCTGAAAATTATCGTCAAGCCGTTTTCTGTTTTTTCATAGTAAAAAGCACAGACCAAAATGGTCTGTGCTTTGATTGTAATTTTATTAGCCCTGTGATGGAATAATACCACCAACCCAGCAGCCAAAACTACCAGGATTACGGCTTTGTGTATAAACTTTTCCCGGCCCGGTAAACTTACATACCAACATCTCACCTGAAGTCAGGCTGGACATGATCCCGGAACTTGCTTTCGTTACCTTATAATTCATATCAGCATCCCAAGCTACCAAATGACCTGTATCAACAACCATCTCTTCGCCCACCTGCAATTCTAACGGATAGATAGCCCCGAACGAATTGAAGAATAAGGTTCCCGTACCTGAAGCTTTAACGACAAATAACCCGGCGCCGGAAAAAAGACCTTTACCCAGATTCTGCATCTTAGTCTCTATTTTTACACTCTCTTCCGCCGCTAAAAAACCGCCAGAAGTAATACATAAGGTATTACCTGTCAACTCATAGGCTGAAACATCTCCCGGTATCGGCGGGGCTAAAACAGCCTCCCCAGCTTGCCCCTGTGCTGTCAGATGCTGAAAAAACAAGCTTTCGCCTCTTAAAAATTTACGTGCCAGGCCGCCCAGCATCCCGCCCTCCATTTTACCTTCAACTTTGATATTACCTGACATCGCCATCATAGCATCAGATTCCGCTTTAATACTCTCGCCTGCTTCCAGCTGTACCTTTAAAAAGGCAAAAGCGCCCGGCTGCATAATTTCATAACGCACCAATAATCATCTCCTTAGTTTATTAATTTCAAAAGTACTATGTCAATATAGCATTTTTCTCACCATGAAAGCAATCCTAATATTGAAATGGTTCAGTTTTTCTTAAATTTTTTCAAATTTCCATCTAAGTCAAAATCTGCAAAATACTTAGCCCTTGGACTTTTAGCAGATACAGAAATATCCCACTTACCCTGCCAAAATCTGAAACTCATATAATCATCTATTTTAGCGCCTTCGATATCTTTTATTTGGGCTTCCATGCTTTTATAAACTTGAGGAATCTTGGCAAAATCAAGCTGCTCTAAAGGTATACAATTGTCGATAGCTTTGCCACTGCCGGAAAGCTGTACGGGCCTTGCCTTACTCCACCCGCCGCGATACTCATAGTTATCCACTTCATCATCAGTACCCGGTTTTAAAATATTAATAACAACTCTGTTTCCTGTTTCACCGGTATACATATTAACATCTTGAAAAATAAGTATCTCTTTACCTTTTAGTCCATCCAGATTTTTAAATTCATCCATGATCTTAACCAAAGAACCCTCGTCTTTAATGATATTGCCGACAAGACTGCTGCTACCGCAGCCAGTCATAGCAAATACCCCCACCAGCATCACTAACATAACTAAAAACTTTTTCATCTTCAACACTCTCCTTTTCACAGCTGATTTTTATGACTTATGTATAACAACAGTTAAAACTCCCACCTGAAACCGCCTTCAATACGGTAAGGTGTTTTTACCGTACCGCCGAAAGTTTTTTCAATATCAAAATAAAAATTAGTCCGTTCACTCAACAGCACGTCCGTACCAATACCAACCTCCAACCAAGTACCACCCTGACTGTCGTTAAAAGTCAGCCTGTCGTCATTTTTACTGTCACGTAAAGTAACACTGTCATCACCAAAAAATTCGTGCAGCAGCGAAGCCTTAGCATAATAACGGGAAGCCTTGACCGTATTTCTGTCAAATTCACGACTCAATACGAAACCGAGCCGCCCCACTAAACTGTTTATCGAATCTGTTTCAACTTCAATACCATTTTTAGTAGTATATGAATCGCCCCATAAATGCCCATAAGTCAGTTGGGCCTGCGGTTCAACAAACCAGCCAGCTTCGTTAAGCTGTTTTTTACGCCCGTATTCAGCGCTTATACTTGTCGCCCAGTTTTTGCCGCTGCCGCTGTCCGCAAACTCGCCGTAAGTTTCGTGGTCGCTATGCAGCCTGCTACCCTTGGCTATAAGATCCAAATAGTGCCCCTTGTTGCCCAGCCATGTACCATATAATGCCAAACTATTGTTGCTGTTTTCGCCATTGCCTTTATTATATGAGCTGCCCACACCACGGCTCAAAGCAATACCTTTACGCCAAATACCGTTTGTGCGTACTTCGCGTTTATCGTACCCCAGTTGTACTGTTGTCATATGATTGCTGAAACCATATTCTCCCCCACGATTATGCTTACTGCGGATAATACGGATCCAGTCTCCACCAGCGTCAGTAGAATAACGCAGCTCGCCCATTCGTTTAAGTAAGGTGTCGTTTTCATTCCAGTAACGCCAACCGGCAAACCCTGCTGCCAAAGCGGCCACCGGCACCTTGGGATCATCGGCAGTCACTTTGTTATAGCCTGTTATCCACCAGTCACGGTTGGTAGAATCCACCCATTGCAAATTATCAAATTCATCTTTGGATACTAATTCACTGTTAGCTGCCTTATCTTCTTCCTGCGTCTGTAACAGTACAGGCTTATACGAAAACAGCTCCGAAACCTGCTTTGTACCTGCGTTAAAGGTCACATCATCAGTTACGCGGGCAAATTTCAAGTATTTTCCAGTCACATCAGCCTCATTTTTAAAAGCATCATCATCAACATACACCGTATGCGTCATAGCTCCTGCACTGTTTTCGGCATGAATAAAGTCACCATAACGTGTATAAATGACAGGATCACTTAAATTTATCGTTTGGTCACTGCCATCAGCAGCAGTGTAACTGTACGTATTACCGTTAAGCGTACCGCCATGATAGATCTCCGTTCCGACTTTCACCACTGTCACACCGGCATCATTCAAAATATCTGTATTGATAACAAAATTACCGTTATTTCCCGACAAAGTATCTATAGACATTTTTTGATACGGATTCGACGTCTTATAATAATGCTCCTGGTGCGAAAGATCGATCAGGCCCTCGTTAACATTAAGCGCCATAAAGTCACTGTCACCGGTCACCTGCCATTCAGTATCCTTCTTGGCCGTAATATACACATTGCCGTTGGCAGCTCCGTATAAATACGAACCGGCCTTATCCATCACAAAATTGATATAAGAACTTCCGTCAGTTGGCACATCAGCACTCAAAACCGTCGGTTTATTACCCTGCATATAACGTAAATCCGTATCCTGCTCCCAATGTGTCCAGGGATTGACAACTATCTCAAGCGACATAGCGCTGCCATCAGTATAACCCTTACCATCGGCATACAAATCGCCGTCGACAGTAACCAGATTACTCTTACCGCTGCTATTGACCTCTATCGTGCCGCCCTGCACAGCGTGCAAAGCCCTGACAAGCTTAAAATCACTGTCGTTGGCCCCTCGGTCTACCTTAATATCCGTCTGTCCATCAATCATCATCTTACTGTTTGCTTTATTGGCCCAAACGCCAAAGCCGTCATTAGCGGCAGCCTTGGCTGTAACATTCAAAGCACCGTTAAACGTTACCCAACCGCCCCTCTCTGCCAATACCCCCACCGTTCTGCCCTGTGCCGATTCAGCCTCGATATTTACAGCACTGTTGGCATCAGTCGTCACACTGCCGCCAACACGCTGAAACTCAAAGCCGTCAGTTTCATAACGCCCAACAAGACCCATAGCATCGCCGATATCAGTTGCAGCTCTTAAATTTACAGTGCCGTTGATAATCGTTTTGCCTCCGTTGAGCAAAGCATAAGCATCATTCTTTTGTGATACGGCGTTAATATTGCTGACGGTATTTGCGCTGAACTGCGTCGCACTGTACTTTTCCGTATACACACCAGTAGCCGTGCCGACAGCATCGGCGTTGATCCTCGTTTCTGCACTGTTGAATCTGATCACGCTACCATAATTATCTCCCGACGTATTAACCACAGCGATCGCGCTCACTCCTGCTTTGCTACTGCTAGCACTCAAATCAGTACTATCGGCGTTAAACTCCACGTTCGCCCCGTCATAAGCAGTCAATGCCGTGACCTGCTTACTATTTATTCCCTGCATTTTGATAACAGTCCCTGCACCGCTGAAAATCGCCTTGCGTTCAGGATCACCCTGCGCATTCAGCAAATAAACGATCTGCTTCTCGCCGCTGTAAGGCTTATTCAGATCAATAAATTCCTGCCTCTTATCTCCATCTGCAGGCAAAGTTATATTTTGATCGGCACTGGTTACCAATGCCGCAGCTTCAACCAGAGGCAGCACGGATGTCCCCCCCCAGATATACACACGACATTGTCAGCAAAGACGCCAACACCTTCTTGCTTAAATCCTTATTGTTCATAAATTTCATCCTTCCTTATTGGAGACTAACCCAAATAAGGGCTAGTCTTTAGAAATTCCACCTTACACCGGCATTCCAGGTCCAGTCTTTCTTAAAATCACTGCCGCTGCTGCGTTCTACATCCACATAAAGCTGGCTGTTAGAACCCATTGTCACTGCCGCACCGAGACCGTACTCGAACCAGGTATCGTCAAAGCTGTCACTAACTTTCACCCGGCCTGTGCTGTCAGTCATGGTCACATCGTAACCGCCGCCAAACTCGTGCAGCAGGTTGGCTTTAACATAAACTACACCTTTATTGCCCACTTCCTTACCGATATTGAAACCGATGCGGCCTACGGCGCTTTTGATGCCACTTTGATCTACATTGATACCATTGCTGGCAGTGTAGTTATCGCCACCCAGATAGCCTAAAGTAAACTGGGCCTGCGGCTCGATATACCAGCTGTTTTGTAAATCATTTTTGCGGCCGTATTCGGCGCTCAGCGATACGCCGGTATTATTAAAATCACCAGTGATCTTGTTGCGGTTGGTATCATAAACTGTAAAATCATTATCCATATTGCTGATTTTAAATACTAAATCCAGATAATGACCATTTCTGCCGATATCAGTGCTGTAGAAGCTGATCGACTTGCTGCTGTTGTCACCGCTGCCACGGCTGTAGCTGCTGCTGCCGTCAGTATAGCTTAAACCAACGCCCTGATAACGTGTTTTGTCGGCAGTACGTTTAGTTACCTGATCGTAGCCCAGCTCATAAGCAGTGTATTTGTTCTCAAAACCAAACTTACTATCACGGCTGATCTTGCTGCCCTTCACGCGAAACCAGGCTCCCTGTTCTTCCTCGCCATTATGTCTCAGCTCGCCCATGCGTTGGAGCAGCTTGTCGTTTTCCGTACGCCAGGTGTGGTAGTTCAGCGCATTAGCAGAAAGTATGGTATCCACGCTGGTAGTAGGTTTAATGTCAGGGTTATCCGGATTATCCGGTTCTACTGGCACTATTTCAAAACCATCCAGTTTCCATTCTGTCATCCCGGTGCCAAGCACTTCGTCTTTTAAGTTATACTTCACATAAAATAACGATTGTTCACGTTCGTTAGCCGTAAATTTAATCGCATCCGGCGCAGTTGCCAGCAAAAGCCCTTTACCTGCATCAGCAGCAATCTGATCCATCGTCACTTCGTTAACATCAATAATATCGATGCTGTGCGTGCCTGCATCTGTACTGGCAAGAATATTTACCTTGTCACTTTGCATATTCACAACATCTGTTTCCAACCTGAACAAACCACCAGTACCATTAACACTGCCAATAGTTAAATCAGCATATTGATCAGCAGTCTTCGTCATATCAACAATGCCACCGTCATGCAGATTCAAATTCATACCTTTGTTATAAATAGTATTAGCGCAGCCGGGATACCAAACTGCACCATTAGCCAACTCTAAATTGATCGCATTGCCACTGACATTCAGCTGGGCATCGCCTTCCCACCAGGAATTCGCATTATTAAAAACAGCATTAATAACACCCTTAGATGTTGAAACAAAATGTCCCTTGACCTGTACTGTTTTATCTTTAGCACTATTAATATTTACGACACCGCTGTCCTGTGCATTTACTGCCGTAGCTTTCATTGTTCCACTACTCGCAGAATGATTGTTCAAGGTAATCTTGGTATCGCCTGTAAAATCAATACTGCCATAAGCAGCATTTACCCCGCGCTGTGTAGAACCTCCCGTCATTGTAATCTCAGTATCACTAAAGATAGCAGACGAATTCTGGCCGTTTACCTGAATGGCATAACTTATTTGTCCTGCTGAACCAATATCAATGGTAGTTTTGCCTTGGACTGTAAGCGTATTATGTTTGCCGAACACATTGATGCCGTAACCAAGATTACTGCCCTGTTGAGTACTGTTATGATAGAGTTGCAACTTCAAATCTTTCTCAAAAGAAACACTTCCCATGTTATCTGTATAGTTATTAAGATAGATACCATACAGCGCATTGTTGCCATTACTAGTACCTTTTATATTCACATCGTCCTTAAAAGTGCCTTTAGCTCCGCCATTTAAGTAAATAGAATTTATACCCTGACCTTCAATATCAATATTCACCTTGCCATTGAAAGTTATATCACTAGCATCGTTAATAGAATCAAAAGACCCGGGATTTATATATTTAGTTCCTCCATCAATAATAATACCTCTGGATTCTCCTGCATCAGACTTGATATTCAGCTGCCAGTCACCGTTTATAATACCCGTTGCTCTTACAAAACTTTTGGATGGGCCACCCCAGCCTCCGGTCTCAACATCTTCACTGCTGCCGAAAACCATGCCATAAGCCTGACTGATTATCCCACCATTACCGTTGATCGTATAAACGCCGCTGCCAGTCATAGGAATATCAAGATTCTCTCCATAAAATCGCAATGCTGTAGAATTTGCAGTGTTCTCAGACGTAAAATTAAAAATATCACCGCCAGTCAGGCTGCCACCGACAGTAATAACTTGTCCGACCGTATTATTGGGGTCATTTTCTGCCGCCTCTGCCATCGGGAGCGCGGATGTCCCCCCCAGATATACACACGACATTGTCAGTAAAGACGCCAACACCTTTTTACTTAAATCCATCTTTTCCATGATACATTTCCTCCCATTCATCTTTTTTCCTTTGGATTAGGCCTTTGTTTATAACAGGAATAGCTGCAGTAATATTGCCGCTTTCTTCCTACCAAAGCTGTATAGACATGATATGTTTTATTGCAGCCAAATTCACGGCCGCAGATCGGACACTTGACTGTCAGCCCTCCTAATCCTGCCCTGTTATCTTTGTGTATCGATTCCTCCCAGCTTTCGATATGCATCTTAAACATCTCCCTAAAGCTACTCGCTGCAGCGTACGAGTTTGTATCTTTTTACCCGTTCCTTCTTTTTCTCAAATCGGTCAGAATCAACCAATTCATCCAAAGTACATTCAAAAATATCTCGCAGCTTTAACAGTGCTTTCAAACTCAGCATCACTCTGCCGTTTTCAGCATTGCTCAGATGCGTTTGAGATATCTTAAGCTTCTTGGCAAGATTTAGTTTGAGTAATCCTTTTTTGTATCCTTTTGATCTTGATAGTCTCCCCAATCCTTAAAGGATCCATTCCTTCCATCTTTTTCACACCTTTCTTTTTGCTTTATCACTTCATTAGACAACCTATTTCCATAGTGTTGTAATTGTGATTGCCTATTAGCTATCATTCCTGTTAGCTTCATAACCTGCAGTAAAATTTGCTGACCTGATAATTTACTGCAGCAGAGCTACTTTCATCTTTATTAATTCTCAAGCAATTGCCAAGCTTAGCAGTAACGCTAATAAAAATAAAACTATTATCTTTTGATTCAAATTTTCCTATTACAGTTAATATTTTTAACTATTTACTATATTACCACGTTCGTCCCCCCCCGCAAGACATTTTTTTGTTCGCTTCTTTAAAAAATTTGTTCAATGGTCTTGCAACTGATAATTTTTAGGTGTATAATACAAAACATAAAAGATAAGGCAACGCTTACCTTTAGGTTTGCATCGCCTTATCTTTTTTATCATTTTTTATGGTTCCGGCTATCGCACGTCGCGCTATAGCTGTGTTCAAGCCTTTATTCCGTTTTTTTCTGTTCCTTGACAATGGCGCTGCTCAGCTCGTGCAGGCAGTCGCCCAGCTTGTCCAGCCGCTGTTCCATACGCAGCAGCAGGTACCAGCTCAATACTATCGGGAAGCCAAAATTGCCTATCGCTGTAAATAATTCCTGGGCTTCCACTAAGCAAGCACATCAATAGTAACTGTTTTGATGCGGGCTTCAGTAAATTCTGTCAGTTCCAGGCCGCCGCTGGTCAGTACGTTGGCGGCTATGATCTTGTCGGCTGCCGTTTTGGCTTCGGCAAGGGTGAGTCCTTCGCGAGGGTCGGCGATGCTTAAGGTTTTTTTAGCTCCGTCGCTTTTGGTGAAGATGAGTTCTAAGGTTTTTTCCATGGTGTGTGCTCCTTTTTTGTAGGTTTTCGGCCTACTTTATTTTTTTGTGTTTTTTCAGGGATTTTGCTTTAAAATCGGGTTATATGCGTTTTTTTTGAAGCAGGGTTATTTTTTTGCTGTTTTTCGTATTTTTAGACTTTGTTTTTAGAGTTTTGCTATGCAGCTTGCTTCTTGAAGAAAGCTGCATAGCAAAAACTTATGCCGCTAAAAGAAACGTATCCCCTTTCTTCTAAGAGAAAGAGCTAATAAAAAAATCTAAACTTTAAATCAAAAAGTCAAAAAACATTTACTGCCAGGCGGATGATCTACAATATCATTCCGCCTGAGCCAGCTCGGCCTTTTCCGTAACGTAGACGTTGACCACTTCGTGGCTCATCAGCTCGTTCATGGCATTGGCCACAGCAAGGCATTTGTCGTCGGCGGCGTCCAGCTTGACGCTGCCGACAGATACGGATTTGACCTGCGCTGCCCCCAGCGCATTGACGCCGTTTTCGACGCCCAGGGATAGTTTGTAGGATGTTGCTGTTTTAGTCGTGCTCATTTTCTATACTCCTTTTGTTTTTTAAATTTTACTGTGTTCTAAATACCAGCGAGCTTTGCCGCGCAGTATGTCCCCACCCGGCTTCATCTGTCCGTCGCCGGGTGAATCGCGCATATACCACAAGTCCCAGCGTGTTTCGGCGTCGCCGCTGTAAGGGCCGTAGCCATCCAGCAGCGCTGCTTCGCAGTGGGTCATTACGGTATCGATAGTAAGCTGCAGGCCCAGCGCCGTTACGAGCAGCGCCACTGTCTGCGCCATTTTATCGGTCTGCACTGCCGTAGGGGCAAACTGCCCCAGGTCGGCATCATAGCCGTGGTTGGCCTGCGCCCCCAGCCCGCAGCACAGGGCGACGGCGATACTGCCGCTGTTGCGGCGCCAGGTGTGGCTTTTGTACTGCGACAGGCTGCTGCTGGTGCGGTAGACTGTGCCGTCGGCGTCGATATTGAGGTGGTAGTCGTCATAGACCTGCCCGTAGCGGCCTGCCGTCCAGTGCAGGTAGAGCTGCGTGATATGATCGCGGCTGCAGCCTGCCACAACGGCAAGCTGCGTAAGTGAGATAATCTGCGACTGTTCTGCCAGCATTGCTGTCCCTCCTTTCCTGATATCGAAAGCAGCAGCAGGTACAGGGACCGCCGTTCTACTGCTTACACTTACTAAGTACATATCTTTTTTAGAAAAAATCAGGCTTGCTGCCGAAAAAAAATAAATTTATTTTTTTCACGCGAACCTGATTTTTTGATTTTTGGCTATGTATTTAGTAAGTGTAAAACAAAACCGTCTTTTTCTTTTAGTATTTTCTTTTTCTTAATAAGTTTCTACCTCTCTCTAAGGTTTTACAGGCTCTTATGTTTAAGTGTTAATCAAGTTTGTATCAGTAGTGCTTACTAAGAAAGTACAGTAAAGTGACGGCGGTGTTTTAACGATCTAAGGAGGCGTATCATTTTGAATTTATCGGTATTTGTGAAAGGCGGCGGCAATGATGGATTATGACTGCAGGAGCAGTGAGAAGCGTTTGGCCGCTGCAGAAAACGACTGGCTGGCGGCACCGGAGAATGCGGAGCTGCTGGAGGTATATACCTGCAGTTTATGCGGCAATCCTATTTTTGAAGGTGACGAGTATCTGGCTGTGGACTGCTGCGGCGAAGTATGCAGCGAGTGTCTGGAAGGGCTGACGGCCAAGGATTTTGCTTTGGCTGCTTTAGATTTAAAAACCGGCGCGGCCGGTACTGAGGGGAGATAGATCACAGATGGAGTATGAGTCAAATATACAGAAGCTTGATTTTGCTGTTTTGGTGCCGCAGGCACAGCGCGGCGACAGCAGGGCGGTCAACAGCCTTTTGCTGGGTTTTACGCCGATGGTGAGGGCGTTTAAATATAACAGTTATTATGTGCATTATCTGGAGCAGGACGATACGGAGATCCTGGCTTTGATGGCTGTGAATGACGCTATCAAAAGCTTTAAGCAGCACAATTTCCGTTTTTTTGCGACGCATGTAAAATATACGATCCGCCGTCAACTAAATATCCAGGTGCAGAAGAAGAAGGATTTGTTTGATGCGGAGCTGGCGACTTTGGACGAGGAGGGCTGCACGAGCCTGGACGCCCTGGCCAGCGAATGTTATAAGGAGAGCGTCAGCAGGGACGAGCGCAGTGCCTGCGTGCTGGAGCTGGTGGCACGGCTGCCGCAGATGCAGCGGCTTGTGATCAGCGAGGTGTTTCTGCGGGGCAAAAGCCAGCGTGAGGTTGCGGCAGCACTGGGCGTGACCAGCCAGAGCGTGTACTGCTCTAAAAAGGCGGCGCTGGATACTCTGCGCCGGGCTTTCGGCCTTGTGCAGGAGGGGCTGCGCTGATGGAACGGCCTTATGTTTTTATGCAGCGTGCTTTGGTGACGTTTAAGGCAGCCGGGCTGCATTCACCGCTTGCCGGCGCTGCCCAGGAGGAATTTTGGCTGCAGCTGTGGGTCGAGCGTTATGGAGCTTTGGAGGCGGGCCTGTTTACGGTCTGCATCAAAAAGCTGGCCGGAGAGCGTTATTTTCCGCGGCTGCACGATATGGACGAAGCTGTTCATGACGCTCAAAAAAGGCTGCTGCTGGCACGGCGGCGCACGCAGGAGCACCGGGCAGACTGTCACGAGCCTGATTTGTTTGATCTGGTGAACAGCAAGCGCCGGGTACGTGAGCTGATCGAGCATCTGGAAAAGAAGTTTACCCTGGCGGCAGGTCAATAAGAAAACAGACAGTCTGAAACTATGATTTCAGCCTGTCTGTTTTTTCGGTTATGAACTTGAATATTTACGGACAGCGAAAGCATCATCAGCTTACATCCGGCACAGCTTTTAAGCTTCTGCAGGTGTTTTTATTAATATATTTAGATTTTTTATCTGCAAATCGTCCGCCTACTTTGTCAACTGCAGCTGATTGCAGTATAATGTTATTCAATGAATAAATTTATACGGAGTTGATTAGGATGCCTGAGATAAAACCTTTGAGCCCGGAGATCAAAAAACGGGTGCTGCAAATGCAGCAGAACGAGCTGACGGAGTACCATATTTATACCAAGGTCGCAGGCTTTGTAAAAAACCCGGAGAACAAGGCGACGCTGCTGAAAATAGCCAATGAGGAGCACCGCCACTACCAGATCTGGGAGACTTTTACTAAAGAAAAGGTGCAGCCCATACAATGGAAGGTCTGGTGGTATACTTTTCTGTCGGTGATCTTTGGTTATACCTTTGCCCTAAAGCTGATGGAGGGCAATGAGGGCGATGCCGCCTATAATTATGAGGATATTGCCGCAGAGATACCGCAGGCACAGAAGATAGCCGAGGACGAAGAGCGGCACGAGCAGAAGCTGCTGGCGATCTTGGATGAAGAACGCCTGCAGTATGTGGGCTCGATGGTATTGGGGCTGAACGATGCTCTGGTCGAGCTGACTGGTACTTTGGCAGGCCTGACTTTAGCGCTGCAGAATACCAAGCTGATCGCGTTATCGGGGCTGATCACCGGGGTTTCGGCAACTTTGTCGATGGCTTCGTCTGAATTTCTTTCGGCCCGCAGCGAAGGACGCGAGGATGCTTTTAAGTCCTGCGTTTATACCGGCATTGCTTACTGCATTACCGTGGCGCTGCTGGTACTGCCCTATCTTGTTTTTGATGACGAGCATTATCTGCACGCTTTGGGCACGATGCTGGTGACTGTGGTGCTGATAATCCTGGTGTTTACTTATTATATTTCGGTCGCCAAGGACCTGGATTTTAAAAAGCGTTTCTGGGAGATGGCGCTTATCAGCCTTAGCGTTGCCGCTTTCTCCTTTGTTATCGGCCTGCTCGTTAAAGAGGCTTTGGGGATCGACATTTGATTGTGACGTCATTGTGCCAGCTTAACGGTGCATAACATAAAAAGACGCAGCTTTTATAGCTGCGTCTTTTATTTTTGCCTGTTTTCAGCAGGCAGTTATATTTAAAAACGATATCTGAAACCGACTTCACCACGAAGTACATGGCTGTCGCCGAAGTTTTTGGCGCTGGTGCTGATGCCCAGCTCGCCGTACAGAGAGTACTGCGAATTTCTGCCATAGTTATAAGTTCCTCCTACTGCCAGTCCCAGCCAGGTAGGGTCATTTTTGCTGGCAAAGTTGTCGCCGGCGATCAAAACGTTAGTACCGTCGTGAAATTCATGATATACATTGAGCAGTCCATAGGCTTTTACACTGCGGTAATTTTCGTCATTTTCGTTTTTAAAGCGTTTTTCATAGTTCAGTGCTGCGCCAAGCCGTCCCTGCAGACTGTCGGCGCTGCCGCGTTTTACTGCCAGTCCGTTGACGTCGCTGAAGGAATCGAAATCAACATTGCTGTAAGCAAGCTGCATTTGCGGTGTCCATGACCAATGCGGGCGTTTCAGGGCGATCCGTTTGCCTGTTTCCACACTCAGACCGTAACCAAAGCCTTTGTTGCCTTCGATCTGCTGCGCTGCAGCCGAGGAGCTGGAGGAGATATCGCTGTCGAACCAGACGGCCTGCGCCTGTGTATCGACGTAAACGCCGTTGTCTTTATACCAGGTCATAGTACCGCCCAGGCCTTTGCCGTCGCTTTTGATTTTGCCGTTACCCACTGCTGATTTGATCCTGGCCCGCGCCTGCCCCATTTGCAGGTTCAAACCGCCGACAACTGTTGTTGCCGCATCCTGACGTGAGATTATTTTGTCGTAGCCCATCTGCATTTTCCACGAATCGACATCATAGCTGCTGTCCGGGGCAGCGGTGCTGCGGTCGGCTTTATATTTACCGCTCAGTCCTTCGGTCTTGAACCAGGTGCCTTCCTGATACTGTAAATGCTGCTGCGGTTCGCCGTCCTCTATGATATGCCACTTACGGTTGCCGACACGTTCTTCCAGGGTATTGACTTTCATATAGCCCAGCATGATCTCCGGATAGGCTTCATAAAGGGGTACGGAAGGGTTGACGACGGGTGTGTCGTCTTTGTTCAGCAGTGTTTTTAAATACCAGTCGCCGTCTTCCTGATTATATTGCAGGTGATAGAGGTATTTGCCGGCGGCGACAGCAGCGGTACCGTCCGGCTGCTTATAGTCATAGGCCAGTGTGAAGGCGTTGGGGTCAGACTTGCCCTGGACGTCGACAATAAGGATCCCTTTATCGGTATAGCCGCCGCTGCCGTTTTGATTGATGACCCTGATATTGGTAGGTGAGCCTTCGGTATCGCCTTCGACTACCAGCTTGCTTGTAGGCGAAGCATCGCCGCCCAGAACGGAATAGATACTGAGCTTGCCGCCTGGCTGGCCTGTATAGTTGCCGCCAACGGTAAAGGTGCCGAACTTATCGTTATAGCTGCCCGGCGCCAGCCAGCCTGCGTTGACTACGTCGCCGGCTACTTTGCCGGAGCCCTGCAGAAAGGCCTCGTGCAGTACGTGGATCTTGCCGGTAAAGTTTTTGCTGCCGCTGCCGTCTATCTGCAGCGCTCCCCCGGCAACTTCGACGTTTCCGGCAAAGCTGTTGTCGTTATTGGCCGCAGTCAGCGTACCGGCGCCGATTTTAATAAAAGTACCACTGTCAACGACGCCGTTCAGCACGCCTGCCGCAGTCACATTATGTCCGTTGGTGTCAATGACCGCCGTTTTGTTAGCTTCTGCCGAGGCAAGATTGATTCGTTTATCGATAGTCAGATCGGCTTCTACGGTCAGGCTGCCGTTATTGATGGTCAAATCGCTGTTAGTGCCCAAGGCGTCCTGCGAGGAAATCGCCAGCCCGCCTCCATCAATGGTAGTGACACCGCTGTAGGTATTGGCGCCGGCATCCGGCCGCAATGCCACGATGCCGCTGCCTGTTTTTATCACCGAGCCGTCGCCGATTATCTGCCCCTGATAGCTGCCATTATCATCCTGTTCAAAAATCAGCGTCCCGCCGTTGGTCAGGTCGATATTCCCCACATTGCCGTTGACCGGATGATTGACCGGCAGGCTTTCAGCTTTGGCGCTTAAAGAGGCGTCCTTCCTGACTGTGATCTTGCCTGTGAAGCCGTCATTGTTGCCGCTTAAACCAAGTGTGCCCTGCTGTACGTCTACTGTGTCAAAGCCCTGCATTGGGCCGGTTATCTCCCACAGGCCGGTACCTTTTTTAGTCAGGCTCGTAAAATTTTTGATAGCTCCGTTCAGTGTTCCCCCTACTTTATCATTACCGCCATCTAAGTTCAGCTTATTTTTACCGCCGCCGCCATCAATATTGCCTGTAACATTGGAGCCGGGCATAAAAGTCAGGTTATCATCGCCTTTGGCAAAAAACAGGCTGCCGTTGACGGTACCGTTGTTGGTAAAGTCGATGCCGTTACCGCCGGAAGTGCCGATGACGTTGCCGCCGTCTGTGCGCTGGATCAGGCCATTATTGATGACGCTGTTCCTGCTGTCATTGCCGGTGCCTGTCCAGTCCTGAAACCAGATAGCCGCGCTTTTTTCAGCAATGACTGAACCGTTGACAACGATCGTATTGCCGCCGCCATGCACGTTGATCGCTTCGCCCATATTCTGCGGACCATACTTTTGCACTGTGCCGTCAACAGTGATCTTAGAACCGGAACGGACTTCGATAGTATTGGCGCCGGTGCCAAAATTGCCAATGTTCCTGTTGGCTGCGTTGGTGACAACGGCGTTTTTTTTGATATGAATAGTAGCATTATCGCGCAGGCTGATGGCGTTTTTATCGCCGACACTATAGACTGATTTATTATTGTCACTGCCTACTTCTACGCTCCAGCCATCGCCTGCGGCTGTATTGCCTGCGCCAATGGTCTGCCCGTCGTTTTTACTGTCCGGCACAGAAACATTGTCTGCCAGCGCTGTGTTGCTGATACCGGCAAATAAAAATCCTGTCATAATAGTTGTTAAAACTTTTTTCTGCAGCTTTGCTTTTCCCATATAATTGCTTTGTGTTCTCATCTTGATCCATCTCCAAATATATAATGCTGTTAGAAGCATCTAACATAGCCACTATTCTAGGCTCGAATGAACACACAAGCAAACGATAAAAATTTAATTAAGATTACTTTAATTAACCAATAATCTTTTTCTAACAGTTTATTTTCGCACTTTGGCAAAAGCAGGTATCCCTGTACTTTATTTGTCAGAAGCATATACGGCAAACAAGTGCTGCTCTATGCGAGAGTCAGCAAAAAAACGGTACTCTGAAAAGAGTACCGTTTACTTTATTTACATATGTTTTTTATCTTTATAATCTGCAAAACAACTGTATCTTAGACCAGTCCCAGCCATTTCCAGTAGGTTGCGCCCAGAATCATGATCAGCGCAAAAGCAATGATCGTAAGCGGGATACCTGCCCTGACAAAGTCATGTACCTCAAAGGTGTCGGTGCCGTAGGCGATCATATTCTGCGGCGCGTTGACCGGCAGTATAAAACCGAAGCTGACGACATATTGCAGGATCATCGTCATACCGACGATGTTGACGCCAGGGGTCTTAAGATGCTGCAGGACGGAAATGATGATAGGTATGATCGCTGCAGCAAGGCCTGTCGCACTGGCAAAGCCCATATGGATAACTATGAGGAACAGGGACATGATCGCCAGGACCATGATCGTGGTCGAGTTTTCGAGCCCGAAGCCAACTACGATCTCATTGGCCATCCAGGTAGCGGCTTTAGTAGAAAGTAAGGCAGTGCCCAGTGAAATACCGACGCCAAATAAAGTACTGTGCCCCAGTTTACTTTATGAACAACGTCGTTCCAGCTCATAACGCCGATCTTGGGCAGCAGCAGCAAGGTAACGGCGACCATCGTCGTTGTCGATGTGTCGATCGGGTGCAGTTTCTTTTCGGTAGTCCAGAAGATCAGCAGGAAGATGGAGATAACCAGCAGCTTCATTTCATCGACACTGACCTTACCCATTTCTTTCAGCAGCCTGGCAACTGTTTCTTTACCGCCTTTGATTTCGTCGATTTCCGGCGGCATCAGGTGCATCATCAGCTTATACAGGCAAATGGACATCAGCAATGAGAACGGAGCTGCGGCGACAAACCAGTCTAGCCAGGAAATATCGACTCCCAGCTGGCTGCTGATAAAGTTTACGGCCACCATATTCTGCGCGGCGGCGGTTTTGATGCCGACGTTCCAGACGCTGTCGACCTGAGCTACAGTAATCATCAGCATACCTGCGAATTTACTTTTCAGCGGTACGTCAAACGCTTTGATCATACCCATAACGATCGGTACGAGGCAGGCTACGCGCGCCGTAGTACTGGGCACAAAAAAGCTGAGGATAAAGCCGCAGAGGATGACGCCGATAACGACGCGGTTCGATTTTGCGCCCAGCTTGGAAAGGATCACCAGCGCGATACGTTTATCAAGCCCTGTTTTAGTCATGGCTACGGCCAGGAACATGGCTGCCGCTACCAAACAGAACGCTGTTGAAGCAAAGCCCTTCAGCCCGATACCGAGCCCTGCCGCCGTACCGAACAGTTTACCTGTTTCGGGGTTGGGGGAAAAGCCGATCAACAGCGCCATCAACGTCATAATGACGCCGGCGCTGACCGGGTACGAGATCGCCGTTGTCGCCCAGACTATGACCGAAAAAACCATAATGCCGATCATTCTCTGGCCTGCTACGGAAAGTCCTTCCGGGTTTGGCAGCATAACTATCACCGCCAGAACAGCAAGTGCCAGATAAAAGCCATACTTTTTGAAGAATCCTAATTCTTCGGTTGTTGTTTTTTTGTCCGCTTCCATAATTTCACACCCTTTGCTTTAAACTTATGTATTAAAAAATGCCGGGGGCTCAACGCCCTGCATAAAAAAGCGTCAGAATCCTGATACAGCTATCCGTACAAAAAACTGCAGATAAACAAAAAACTCCGATATGTGCCGCCATCGGCTTATCGGAGTTCATCTTTGCTTTCTCTACCCTGATTATACAGGTTTTTTTACATTTTTTCAACCGCTTTTGTGTTGCAGAAGTTACACTTGCACTGTTTTCTCTAAACTTTTTATACTTTCAAAATATTATCTATAGTTTACAAACTATTTTCTATAAATTATATTCTCCTGTCAGATCTTTTTAATCTATGAAAGGTATAGCTTTTACAGCAGCTTTTCTGCCCATTCCGTTTCTTTAAAACCGACCAGTACGTTACCGTCCGTCAGCAAAAGCGGGCGTTTGACCAGCATTCCGTCAGCAGCCAACAGCTGCAGCTGTTCTTCTTCGTTCAGCTGCGGCAGCTTATCCTTCAGGCCCAGTGCTTTATATTGCAGGCCGCTGGTATTAAAAAACTTTTTCAGCGGCAGACCGCTGTTTTTCTGCCAGGAGCGCAGCTCGCCAGCAGTAGGATTATCTGTTTTAATATCGCGTTTTGTGTATTCGATTTTATGATCCTGTAAGTATTTTTCGGCTTTCCGGCAAGTGCTGCATTTGGGATAACATATAAAAATCATACTCTCACTCCTTTGCTTTTGCTGTTATTATAACACGTTTTTTGTATCTGCGGCAGCGGTCCATAAATTCTATCACTTATTGCGATACTATTATCGCTATAGCTTAATATTTATTTTTCTTATTAATAAGGATAATAAATTAAATTTTCTGTTATTATATTACCTTGCAGGAATATTCACAGCTTACAGCGAATATATGAATTTACTATATATGAAAGGAGATGAGCATCAAGTGGAACTTCACTTTAGACGCAGGCATAATTTCAAAACATAGACAAGGAGGCAACCCTATTTGATTCAATTTATCAATGTAAGTAAAGCTTACAAACAGCACAATGTTTTTAGAAAATATCAATCTTTCGATCAACGAAGGTGAACTGGTCGTACTTATCGGACCTTCCGGATGCGGTAAAACTACGCTGCTGAAGATGATCAACCGTCTGATCGACCCTACGTCAGGACAGATACTGATCAACGGAACGGATATTATTGCACAGGACCCGATCGAACTGCGCAGAAATATGGGTTACGTTATCCAACAGACAGGCCTGTTCGTACATATGACGGTACGCGAAAATATCGAGATCGTTCCGCATCTGGCCAAGCTGCCGCAGGATGAGATCGTTGAACGTACAGTAAAACTGATGGAAATGGTAGGACTGCCGCAGGAATTTCTTGACCGGTACCCTAATCATCTCTCCGGCGGCCAGCAGCAGCGTATCGGCGTAGCCCGTGCTTTTGCCATGGACCCCGGAATAATTTTGATGGACGAGCCGTTTTCGGCATTAGATCCTATCATCACACGCAGCCAGCTGCAGGACGAGCTTGTCAATCTGCAGGCGAAGCTGCGCAAGACTATTGTCTTTGTTACCCATGATATGGACGAAGCGGTGAAGATCGCTGACCGTATCTGTATTTTACATTCCGGCGATATACTGCAATATGATACCCCGGAAAATATCCTGAAGAACCCCGCCGACGGTTTTGTCAGCGAGTTTGTAGGTTCTAAGCGCATTTGGAGCAGCCCCGAACTGATCAAGGCCAAAGATATTATGATACGCACGCCGAAGATCACCTACCCCGATGTGCCGATGCTGAAATGTATCGAGAAAATGCGTATCGAAAACGTCGACAGCCTTTTGGTCGTTGATGAAAACGAACATTTATTGGGGATCATCCGCGCCCGTTCTATTCATGCGGCGCCGGATAAGAGCGAGCCGGTGTATACGGTAATGAAACCAGCACAGGCGACAGCCGACCCCAACGAGAACATTGTGGCCCTGCTTAAAAAGGTCAACAGCAATAATATTTCCAATGTTCCTGTTGTAGATGAAAATAAGCGGCTGCTGGGACTTATCACTAATTCCAGCCTCGTCACGACGATGAGTCAGCAATTTATTGACTTTGAGGAGGGCGAAGCATGAGTGGATTATTAGCATATGTACAGGACCAGCAGCAATATATAGGACTTTTACTGCTCAGCCATATCCAGCTGACTTTGCTTTCGGTCGCCATAGCCGTTTGTATCGGCGTACCATTGGGCATTTACATTTCCGAGCGCGAGCGTTTGCTGCGGCCGGTAATGGGTTTTGCTAATCTGGCCCAGGCTATTCCCAGTCTGGCGCTGTTAGGTTTTCTGGTCCCTTATATGGGTATCGGCGCAGTTACTGCTGTAGCAATGGTAGTTTTGTATTCACTGCTGCCCATTTTGAAAAATACCTGTACCGGTCTGCGCAATATCAGCGCCGACACGCTGGAAGCGGCAAAGGGTATCGGTATGACGGATATGCAGGTGTTGTTTAAGGTGCGCCTGCCGCTTGCTCTGCCTGTGATCATGGCAGGTATACGTATTTCCAGCGTTACTGCGGTAGGGCTGATGACGATTGCGGCTTATATCGGCGCCGGAGGTCTTGGCACGCTGGTTATCAGCGGTATCCAGACCGACAACCCGAATATGATTCTGGCCGGTGCGATCCCTGCCTGCTGTCTGGCGCTTTTAATGGATTTTTTGATGAGCAAGGTCGAAACTGCGGTCACACCTGTTTCACTGCGCCCGGCTTCAAAAAAAATGTCCAAGGAAAGCCTGGAACGTACCAAGCAGCATCATAAACGCATCCTGGCAGTTGCCGGTATGATCGTTATTATCAGCAGCGGCTATCTGCTGAGCCACGAGTTTTTAAATAAGCATGATCTCCGCATCGGCTCTAAGGACGCGACGGAAAGCGTGATCATCGGTAATATGCTGTCCGACCTGATCGAAGCTAAAACCGACCTTAAGGTTGAACGCAAGGCTGGCTTTAGGCGGCACGATGATCGCTTTTGAGGCCCTGCGTTCAGGAGAGATCGACCTGTATCCCGAATATACCGGCACCGGTTACAGCACGATTTTGAAAAATAAGCTGCGCCCCGGTTTTACACCTGATGAGATGTATACGCTGGTGAAACAGCAGATGCGGGACACGCATCAGATCGAGCTGCTGGAAAGCTTCGGTTTTAACAATACTTACGTTTTAGCGGTAACACAGGCGACCGCCGCTAAATACCATCTCAAGACGATGACCGATCTGACCCGTGTCAGTCATAATCTGCGTTTCGGCTGTTCGCCGGAATTCGCAGCCCGTGACGACGGTTTGCCAGGCATCGAAAAAAACTTACGGTATGACCTTTAAATCGGTCAATAACTTCTCCGGGACGCTGATGTATACTGCGATCACGTCTGATAATGTAGATGTGATAACAGCTTTTTCGACGGACGGACTGCTGCAGAAATATGATTTAGTACTGCTGGAAGACGATAAAAATTTCTTCCCGCCATATTATATGCTGCCTTTCGTCAACGGCAAAACCAATGCCGAATATCCCGAGATAGCTCAGGCATTGTCTGTACTGAGCAGCGCCATTGACGACGCTACGATGCAAAAGCTGAACTATGAAGTGGTCGAAAAAGGCCGTGACCGGGCAGAGGTTGCCCGCACCTTCCTTTTGGAGCGCGGTTTGGTAAAGCCGGAAGACTTTAAAAACTAAAATATTTTTAACGGCGCTTGCCCTTATTGGCAGCGCCGTTAAGTTTTTCAGCAGGCTGACTATTGTTTTTATTTAATTGACAAGCCCTGTTATTATCTTTAAAATGATTATACCAGCATTAATAAGGAGTTTGCCATGAGTGAAAACAATAAAAAATATATACTTATCACTGCCGCTTTGATCGTTATCGGCGCTGCCTTGTATTTTTTTTACTGGATGCGTACGCCGCAATATACATTTACTCAGATCCACGAGGCTGTACAACAGCATGATCTGACAAAATTCGAAAAGCATGTTGATTTGAATTCACTGTATGCCCACGCGTATGACGATGTAGTCTATTATGCCTTTGGTGATCCCAAAGAGGCCAATCCATTTTTACTCGGTATCGTTCAAAGCCTGAAAACTGTAGTTGTCCCAATCATGACCGAGCAGACCAAGCATTATGTGGAAACGGGTTCGATCGAAGACAATACAGAGGAAACCAGTGATATCGACGACACTGCCCCAGCACCAACTCCTGCACCTAGCCCGAAAACAGAAGGTCAGCAGCTGGCCGAGCAGCTTAAGGAACGTACCGGCTTCGGCACGATGCGCTACGAAGGTGTCGAAAGTAGCGAGCAGGTCGGCAAAACTGCCGATGTTGCCGTCAAGCTGTACGATAAACAATTAGAACATAATTTTATCCTGCATGTCAAAATGTACGAATTGGACGACGGCAGCTGGCGCCTGACGGAAATCACCAACCTCAAGGAGCTGCTGAAAGAGCGCGAACAGGCTACTGCCGCAAAGCTCAAACAGCTTAACAGCAAGGTCCAGGCCGAGCTTGACGCCGCAGTTACCTCCGTCCCCGGAACTATCTCTATCGATTCCAGCGGCGGCTGGTTCCCTTCTTATACCATGCAAAACACGTTTACCTTAAATAATATCTCTGCCAAAACTATTACCGGACTGCAGGGATCTGTCGAGGTTTTCGATAACGACGGTATGCTGCTCCAGCGCTGCCGTTTCAACGATTACCTGACTTCGGCCCCGCAGGGCAGCAGCAGTTTGAAAAAACTGTTCAGCCTTAACCAGTTCAAACCGGAAACTGTCCGCTTGCTGCGCAGTGATCTGAAGACTGTAAAATGGCAGGTCACCATCAGCAGCGTCAGCTTTGATGACGGCAGTCAACTGCAGCTGCTGACTCAGCTGCCTAAAGCTAAATAAAGAACATAAAAAAAACAGACACGCATAAGCGTGTCTGTTTTTATGTTCTTTTATTTCAGTTGATAGCTGATAATATCTGAGATCGTATCGATAGGCAGATAGTATTTTTGGATACCGGCTGCCATCGGTGCAACTTCACCCGGGTTGTAAACAACATAAATGCCCCAGTTATCAAGATCAGAATTCAGATAGAATTTTTCGTTACCGGAAATAATAACTTTTTGATAAGCAACGGTTGGTTTTTCATTTGTTCGAGCAATCTGTTATCGCCTTTTTGCTGGATAGCGATCAGCATTTCCAAACGTGCTTTATAGTCGCTGCCGGGAACGAACATATCGCCCAGGGTATAGATCCTGCCTGTTTTCGGGTTAACGGTCAGCGTTGTGATAGATTCGTTGTCATGCGCACCGCCGGTATAAGCGCTGGCGTATTGTTCCAACGATAAAATTTCGGAATCGACTGTATAAGCAGTATAGTCGATATCCAATCTGTATTTTTCAGCAGCCTGTGTTTTACCCAGTGCCTTTTGTTCTTTATCAAAGCCTGCATTTACAAGGAAAGCGCTGCCTTTTACAAGTGCAAAGCCTTCTTTGACAGGATCAGGAGAACCGTTAGTGAAATCAAGATAGTTGTCTAAAGTGATTTTCTGGCTGTCGCTGGATAAATATTTATAGATCTCAGCTACAGTATTTTTGGTAGTCATTTGCGTCAGCAGCGTATCCATCTTTGCGCCGCCTTCAGATCCGGTGATGACCGGTGTGGCTATTTTCACCTGGCCTTCGTTGATTTTTTTCGTTTTAACAGTCAATTCTGCCGCCAAAGCCGATGCAGCAATGCTCAAGGTCAGTGCAGCGACAATTCCTGCTGTAAATAACTTTTTAGATAATTTCATAAAACACCTCCTATTTTCTTAATACAATTATAGCATTTTATATAATAAAGTCAACTATAGTAAAACTTTTCCAACATTTAGTATATTTTAAATAATTTTAAATTTTACAAATGATACTTTTAAAAACATTAGTTACACTCAAATATTTACCGTTGTTTTTACAACTGTCACGGCATAAAAAAATACGACCTTCGGCTTGTCGCCAGGGTCGTATTTTATGATAAGTTTTAAATTAGTGCAATTGGTGGAGATGAGGGGAGTCGAACCCCTGTCCGAAAATATTGCAATATGACTTTCTCCGAGCGCAGCCGCTAATTTAGATTTTGCTTCCTTGACGCCAAGCGGCAGGCTTCGCGGTCGCTATCTCGATGAGTTTCCCCTGTCCGCCTCCGAGAATTGGCTTACGGGTATCCCACTGTTTGCGTCTTTTCCGTTCCCATGGGAGGAGGATCGGAAAGACGTTAGCATTAAGCTGCTAAAGCGTAATCAGTTTTTGCGTTTACTTTAAACGTCCGCCGTTTAACGTGCTAACGGAACCACGGCTCGCTTATCATACCACACCTACCCCCGTCGAAACCAGTACATCCCCGGTTATAAATATGGCCTGTAAGGCTCTAATTATTCTAACACAGGCGCCTGCTACTTGCAAGCGGCGTCCTGTGAAGAATATGCAACTTTTAACGGTTACGCTCTTTCATTGCGCGTTCCATTTCCCGCCTGGCGTCTTTATTAGCCAGGTCCTGCCGTTTATCATACAGCTTTTTGCCAGTCGCCAGCGCCAGCTCCATTTTTACCAGCCCGTGAGTAAAATACATTTTTAAAGGCACCAAAGCGTAGCCTTTTTCTTTGACCTTGCCGATCAGGCGGCGTATTTCCTCGCGGTGCAGCAGCAGCCTGCGGTTGCGCAAAGGCTCATGGTTGAAACGGTTACCCTGATCATAAGGGCTGATATGCAGGTTATAAACATAGACCTCGGCCGTTTTGGTGATCTGGGCGTAGCTGTCTTTCATATTGGCTTTGCCTGCCCGCAGTGATTTTACTTCCGTACCTGTCAGCTCAATACCGGCTTCGTAGGTTTCATGGATCGTAAAATCATGTCTGGCTTTTCTGTTTTCCGCGATGATTTTGATTTTCTTTTCTGCCATTATTGTTCACCTGGTTGTGGTTATTTTTTCTTGCGGCCTTTTTTCTTGCTTTTCGCGTGATTGACATATTTATTGCCGCCAACGCCGCCTTTGCCGCGTTTCTCCAGCGGCTTTTTGCGACTGCCGCTTTTACCCTGTTTTTTGCCGCCGCTTTTCTATCGCGCTGCGTGCCGAAGCATGGCTGCGCTGCCCTAAAAGCTGGGCCTTGATCCTGTCGCGCACAGCATCGTTCTCACCGGCCATAATAAAGTCGATGTTCCTGTCGGCAATATTGACCTGTAAGACCTCGATCCGCACCGGGTCACCCAAACGGTAGACCTTCCGTGTATGCGAGCCCAGCAGGGCGTATCTGTCTTCATAGAACTCATAATAATCGTCCATCAGGCTGGAAATATGTACCAGCCCTTCAACACCGTTCTCCAGTTCGATAAACATTCCGAAGGCAGTGACGCCGGAAATAACTCCGTCGAATTCTTCGCCGATATGGCCGGCCATATATTCCGCTTTTTTCAAATCGACCGTAGCACGTTCTGCTTCTGCAGCCGCACGTTCACGGATCGAGGAATGTTCGGCGATCGCGTCAAGGTTCAGTTCCAGCTTTTCGCTTTTTTGGGCATTCATTGCCGGGTCGCTCACCCATTCATGCAGCAGACGATGCACTATCAAGTCAGGATAACGCCTGATCGGCGATGTGAAATGCGTGTAATACTCTGCCGCCAAGCCAAAGTGCCCAATATTCTCGGTCTGATAAACAGCCTGTTTCAGCGAACGTAAAGCTACTGTCGATACCAGCCGTTCCTCAGGCTTGCCAGCCATTTCCGCCAAAGCTTTCTGCACTTCGCCCGGTTTCGTTTCTTCGCTGACCTTGAGCTTAACGTTAAAGTTGGCCAGAAGCTTGGCCAGGTCTTTCATTTTTTCTTCGTTGGGCAAGTCGTGGACACGGTAGATAAACGGCCACTTTTGGTTAAACATATGGCGCGCAACAGTTTCGTTGGCTGCCAGCATAAATTCTTCGATAATAGATTCAGCTATGCTGCGGATCCGCTGCACGATCTCCACCGGTCGGCCCTGTTCGTCCAGAATGACCTTTTGTTCCGGCAGATCAAAGTCAATAGCACCGCGTGTCGTACGCTTTTTACGCAGCACCAGGCACAGCTCTTCCATCATTTTCAGCATTGGTACTACATCTTCGTACTTCTGCGCCAGTCCTTCGTCACCGTTCACCAGTATCTCACGCACGATACGGTAGCTGAGACGGTGGCGGACATGAATGACCGATGGGAATATCTCGTAGCTTAAAATGCGGCCCTTACGGTCGATATGCATCTCACAGGACATCGTTAAGCGGTCTTCGCCTGCATTAAGACTGCAAATACCGTTGGATAAACGCTCGGGCAGCATCGGCAGCACCCTGTCTACCAGATAGACACTGGTGCCGCGCTCACGTGCTTCTTTATCCAAAACAGCGTTTTCTTTTACATAATAGCTGACATCGGCGATATGTACACCCAATAAAAATTCATCTTTGCCAAGCTGTTTCACATAAACAGCATCGTCCAGATCTTTAGCATCGTCACCGTCAACAGTCACGATCGGCAGATCGCGCAAGTCACGTCTGCCTTCCAATTCGCTTTGCTTGATGCTTTTAGGCACACGTTTCGAGGCTTCGATGACCTGCGGCGGAAATTCCAGCGGCAGATCATTCTGCTTGATGATCGAAAGGATCTCCAGCCCCACATCGCCTACGTTGCCCAAAATCTCAATGATCTTGCCTTCGGCGTTGCGCCGTTCAACCGGCCATTCGGTGATTTCTGCCACTACCTTCTGGTTGGTCTTGGCCCCACCGAAATGTCTTTTCATAATATAAATATCCTGCCCGATACGTTTATCGTCGGGTGTTACAAAGCCAAAATCGCCGCTTTGATGAAAAATACCGACAATCTTATTATTCGCATGAGTTATGATACGAATTATCTCTCCCTCCGGCTTATTGCCGCCGCTGGAGCTTTCCACACGTGCCATTACACGGTCATTGTTCATTGCACCGCCTAAAGCTCGGGGTGGAATGAATACATCGGGACGTTCGCCTTTGTTATCAGGTATCACGAACCCAAATCCCTTGCTGGTCAGCTGGAATCTGCCAACGACCAAGCCCATTTTTTCAGGCAGGCCGTAGGTCCCGAAACGGGTTTTAATAATCTCACCGTTTTCTTCCAGTTCCAGCATGTCTTTCCAGAAGTGATCAAGATTTCCGCTAATGGGGATCGTTTCGATCAGTGCTTCTGCTGTCTGCGGTGCATACGAGCTGCTCCGCATAAAATCTAATATTGTTGTTTTACTGCTTTTCGCTTGCATTATCTTCCTCAAGCATCATTTTTGCCACTGCTTCAGCAGCTACGATGCCATCTTTCGTAATTATTTGGCCCTGCATTTCTACCAGACGGCCTTTGTTTCAAACGCCGGCCTACACATTTTACCGTTTCACCAATCATAACGGGCTGCCGGTAACGCAGTTCCATTTTTGCCGTATAGGCAGGTTTTCCTTCTGTGACGAACAGGTAATGGCCCATGATCTCGTCCAGTAAGACGCTGATCAGACCGCCATGCATTCTCCCGTCATAGCTTTGATGCTCCTGTCTGGGTGTAAAATAAGCCACACATTCCTCGGCATCCATTGTAAATTCCATTTTTAAACCGATAGGATTATCTTTGCCGCAGGCAAAGCACCAGGTATATTCTTTTTCCTGCATTTTCTTACTCCATCAAAAATTCATAAATTTTTTGAAAAACATCATCCCGTTCATTATCAAGGGTCAGTATATGTCCGGAATGATGATACCAAACAAGTTTTTTATCAGCTGTGCCCAGATGATCATAAATATATTGAGCGCTGGCAGGTTTTACCGTATGCTCTACTTTTGACTGCATCACCAGGCAGGGTATTTTTATTGACTGCAAATACTTTTTTTTGCACAAATCGACCAGCTCAAACAGGCTGCTCAGCGGCTTGACCGGCATCATATGATAACAAACGCTGTAGCTTGCCGGCACCTGATACTGGCGCTGACGTTTTTTCAGGTAACGGATAAAAAAACGCAGTAACGGCAGATAAGGAGCCCTTCTGTCACAAACGTAAATCGGCGCTGCCAGGATAGCCGCTTTCGCTACCGGTAATTCAGCCGCAGCTTTAATAGTCAGCAGTCCTCCCATGGACAGTCCCACTATTGAAACTCTATCGCAGCCAGCCTGCAGGCGATACACACCATCGCTTACAGCCTTATACCAGTCCTGCCATTTGGTCTCGTTCAGATCCTGCGGCGTAGTACCATGCCCTGCTAAACGCACGCCCAGTACTGTCAGCCCCTGCTGATGCAGATATTCTCCCAGCAGGCGCATCTCTCCCGGAGCTCCCGTATAACCGTGAACCAATACTATACCCTGTTTGCCGCCTTGAAAGAAAAATTCTTCATTACCACTGAATGACTGCACTGTAATTACGCTCCTAATCTTACTTATACTATATTATTATACCATATGAAAAAAAATCCCACATCCGAAGATGTGGGATTTTACAAACAACTTACAATTCTTATTTAAAGAAGTTCAGAAGAATGCCGCCATGAGCAGCCAGAACCGGAGCAAATACCAAGGAAACGATAGTCATCAATTTGATGAGGATGTTCATTGCAGGTCCGGAAGTATCTTTGAACGGATCGCCTACGGTGTCGCCGGTAACAGCTGCTTTGTGAGCTTCACTGCCTTTACCGCCATGAACACCGGATTCGATGTATTTTTTAGCATTATCCCAGGCACCGCCTGCGTTAGCCATCAAAATAGCTACCAGCACGCCGGCTGCCAAAGAGCCACCAATCATACCACCCAATGCTTCGGTACCAAAGAGGAAACCGATCAGCAGCGGAGCAACGATTGCCAGAACGCCCGGCAGAATCATTTCGTGCAAGGCAGCAGCAGTAGAGATATCTACGCATTTACGATAGTCAGCTTTAGCTTTGCCTTCCAGCAAACCAGGGATCTCACGGAATTGACGACGAACTTCTTCGATCATTTCGTAAGCGGCTTTACCAACAGATTCCATGGTCATAGCGCCAAAAACGAACGGCAGAGTTGCGCCGATGAACAGGCCAACCAAAGTTACAGGGTTGAGCAAGTCAATGGTAGTGAGGTTAACGGTATGCGCATAAGCAGAGAACAGAGCCAGTGCAGTAAGTGCAGCAGAACCGATAGCAAAGCCTTTGCCGATAGCAGCAGTAGTGTTGCCAACTGAGTCAAGTTTATCAGTGATTTCACGAACTTCAGGAGGAAGCTCGGACATTTCAGCAATACCGCCGGCATTGTCGGCGATCGGGCCGTAAGCGTCAACAGCAACGGTCAAACCGGTGGTGGAGAGCATACCTACAGCAGCCAGAGAGATACCGAACAGTCCCATGCCGCCGTTAGTAGCGCCGCCCATTACAAAGAAGGATACGATTACGCCGATGCAGATGAAAAGCATAGGCCAGAAAGTAGAATACATACCAACTGCCAAACCGGCAATAATAGTGGTTGCCGGACCGGTTTCGGATTGTTGAGCGATTTTCTTAACACTCCCGAAATCAGCAGAGGTATAGATCTCGGTGATCTTGCCAATGATCATACCAACAAGCAGACCTGCTGCAATAGCCCAGAATGCATCCAGAGAACCAAACAGGCTGTTAGAAAGATAAGCAGCAGCAGCGATAACGATAGCACCGCCGATGTAAGTACCGCTGTTCAGTGCAGCCTGAGGGTTTTGAGATTTGCTGGAACGGGCAAACATAACACCGATGATAGAAGCAAGGATACCGGCAACAGCCAGCATGAAAACAAATTCGACACCTTCACCGCCGGGATATGCAACTGCACCCAGAGTCAAGGCGGAGATAATTGCGCCTACATAGGATTCAAACAAGTCGGCACCCATACCGGCAACGTCGCCTACGTTATCGCCTACGTTATCAGCAATAGTAGCAGGGTTACGCGGATCGTCTTCCGGAATACCGGCTTCAACTTTACCAACAAGGTCAGCGCCAACGTCAGCAGCTTTAGTATAAATACCGCCGCCAACACGGGCAAACAATGCGATCGAGCTTGCGCCCAGACCAAAACCGGTAACAATATCAATGTTACGGTCAAAAACAAAATAAGCTACAGCCAGGCCGGCAATACCAAGGCCTACAACGCCCAGGCCCATTACAGCGCCGCCGGAGAAAGCGATTTTCAGAGCTTCGCTCATGCCGTGACGGGCAGCTTCAGCTGTACGAACGTTAGCTTTAGTAGCCACGTTCATACCCAGATAACCTGCGCAGATGGAGAATACAGCACCGCCGATAAAGCAGAGCGCAGTGCTTACTGATAAGAATGTAGCAATAATTGCAGCAACAACAACGATGAAGATAGCAAGATATTTGTATTCTCTGTACAGGAATGCCATTGCACCTTCATGGATATAGCCAGCGATCTCCTTCATACGGGCAGTACCGGCATTAGCAGCGCTGATAGCGTTACTGAGCATTACTGCCACGCCGAGGGCAACAAGACCGACGACTATGGATAAAATTAAATAAGTACTCAAAACATTGATCCCCTTTCTGTTTCTTTTGAGTTTTTAAAAATTAAGAACGCAGAGCGTTCTTTTTAACCAAATTAACCGTTGATTTTTGCCAGAGCAAGCGTGATGATACCAAAAGCAGTACCCAAACCAATCGTAACTTTAGCCATTAAAGTATCAACATCATTACCCTTGCCGAAGAAGGCACCACCACCGCCTCCGCCGAACGCATCTGACAAGCCTGAGCCCTTCCCGGACTGCATTAACACAGACGCTATCAAGGCGATACAGACGATTACGTCTAATACCATTAAGACAGTTGCAATCACAAAGCTTACCTCCTCTTTTACTTAGTACCTAACTATTCTATCATAATGTTATACAGCTTACAACGGTAAAATATAAAAAATTGTACAAAATTTAGTAAAAAGCAGGGCAAATACGCGTCCGGTATCTGCCCTGCTTCAAAATAACCGTTACTCCGATTATTTATTGATGTTGTAAAATACAGCTTTGCCTTTATACTTGGCAGCGCCGCCGAGGTCTTCCTCGATACGGAGCAGCTGGTTGTATTTGGCCACGCGGTCAGTACGTGCCGGAGCACCTGTTTTGATCTGTCCGGCATTGACAGCAACGGCAATATCTGCCAATGTAGTATCTTCGGTTTCACCGCTGCGATGCGAAATAATGCAGGTATAGCCTGCCCGTTTAGCAGTTTCAATAGCATTGAAGGTCTCTGTCAAAGTACCTATCTGATTGACTTTGATCAAAATAGCGTTAGCAGTATCATTTTTGATACCTTCAAGCAAACGTTCTTCATTGGTAACAAACAGATCGTCGCCAACCAGCTGAACTTTCGTGCCTAATTTCTTCGTAAGCGCTTTCCAGCCCTTCCAGTCGTCTTCCGCCAAACCGTCTTCGATTGAAACGATCGGGTATTTTTCGCACAAAGCAGCCAGATAATCTACCATTTGATTGGAGGTTTTTACCAAACCTTCGCCTTCCATCTGATATTTTCCATCTTTATAAAATTCGCTGGCAGCAACGTCTAAAGCGATCATGATATCTTCGCCCGGTTTATAGCCTGCTTTTTTCACTGCTTCAAGGATGACTTCGATCGCCTCTTCATTGGATTTCAGATTCGGCGCAAAACCACCTTCATCACCCAGGCCTGTTCCCAGTCCTTTAGCGTTCAGCAGGGCCTTTAAACCATGATAGATTTCAGCGTTCATGCGCAAAGCCTCGCTGAAGCTTGCAGCACCGACCGGCATGATCATAAATTCCTGAATATCGACGTTATTATCAGCATGCTGGCCGCCGTTCAGGATATTCATCATCGGTACCGGCAGCTCCTGTGCGTAAACACCGCCCAGATACAGATACAGCGGCAACCCTACAGAAGCAGCGGCAGCCTTTGCTACAGCCATGGAGACACCTAAAATAGCGTTGGCGCCTAATTTTCCTTTATTTGGGGTCCCGTCCAAACGGATCAGCATCTCGTCTATTTCTACCTGACGGGTTGCTTCCAGTCCAATCAAAGCTTCAGCAATAACGTCGTTGACATTATCGACTGCTTTAGTCACGCCTTTGCCCAGATAGCGGTTTTTATCATCGTCACGCAGCTCTACCGCTTCATGCGCGCCGGTAGACGCTCCTGAAGGAACAGCAGCGCGTCCAACGGAACCGTCTTCCAGGCAAACCTCTACTTCGATAGTCGGATTGCCGCGGGAATCCAAAATTTCTCTTGCATATACTTCAGTAATCATTGCCACTCTAACTTCACCTCATCATTTATTTTTATCTGTTAACAGACTTTTCCCTGTCATCGCAGCAGGCTGCTTGATTTTCAGCAGTTCCAGCAGCGTCGGCGCAATATCAGCCAAAATGCCTTCGTGTAAAGTATGTTTTTCATCACTGACTACCAAAAAAGGAACCTGATTCGTTGTGTGAGCCGTATAAGGCTGTCCTGTCGTTTCGTCAAGCATCTTTTCCAGATTGCCATGATCAGCCGTAATACAGGCTGTTCCATGCAGTGACAATACCTTTTCAACAATACGCCCTACACAGGCATCGACAGTTTCCATTGCCTTGACAGCAGCATTCAGCACGCCTGTATGCCCTACCATATCGGGATTGGCAAAATTCAATATTATCATGTCGTACTTATCTGTATCCAGAAGCTCTGCCAGCTTATCTGTCACAAGCTCGGCGCTCATTTCCGGCTGCAGATCATAGGTAGCCACTTTCGGTGACGGAATCAGAACTCTGTCTTCACCGATATTCGGTTCTTCCTCGCCGCCATTAAAGAAAAAGGTCACATGAGCATATTTTTCCGTTTCGGCGATCCGCAGCTGCTGAAGCTTGTGGTCAGCCAGTACTTTGCCCAGCGTATCTTCCAGCGTTTCCGGAGCAAAGGCAACGGGAGCTTTTATAGTTTCGTCATACTGCGTCATACAAACAAAATTTACCGGACGGGCTGTCTGAGGACGCGCAAAATAAGGAAATTCTTCATCTACAAATGCTCTGGTCAGCTGCCTTGCCCTGTCGGGACGGAAATTGAAAAAAATCATGCCGTCACCGGCTTTGACGCAAGAATCTGCTTCAGGTGCAGCTATGAACGGAACTACAAATTCATCAGTGACCCCGCCCGCATAAGAAGCACGCACACCGCTGACCGCATCAGTACAAACAGTGCCGTCATGCAAAACCATAGCGTCATAAGCTTTCTGCACACGTTCCCAGCGTTTATCGCGGTCCATAGCGTAATAACGCCCTGCTACTGTAGCGATTTTACCCACGCCGATACGCTTCATCTCCGCGTCAAGTTCTGCCAGATAAACATCGGCAGTCTGCGGTCCAACATCGCGTCCGTCTAAAAAAGCATGTACATAAACCTTGTTCAGGCCCTGCCGTTTAGCCATTTCTAATAGAGCAAACAAATGACTGATATGACTGTGCACTCCACCGTCAGAAACAAGACCCAGCAGGTGCAGCGCACTGCCGTTGGCTTTTACGGTCTGCATAGCTTTACTCAAAACAGTGTTTTCAAAAAAGTCACCGTCTTTTATGGCTTTAGTGATCCTTGTCAGCTCCTGATAGACAATACGTCCTGCCCCGATATTCAAGTGACCGACTTCGGAATTACCCATCTGCCCGTCTGGCAGGCCTACGGCTGCACCAGAACAGGATAAGCGCGTATGCGGATATTTGTCGAACAAAGCATCCAAATTAGGTGTCTTTGCCAAAGCAGCTGCATTATACTGCCCTGCCGGAGCAATACCCCAGCCATCTAAAATCATCAGCAATAGCGGCTGTTTTGCCATTTTCGTCACCCCTTATATACTGCGTGCGATAGCAGAAAACGCTTGCGCATCCAGGCTCGCCCCACCTACAAGAACTCCGTCGATACCGCTGATTGCAAAATCTGCGGCATTTTTAGCATTAACGCTGCCGCCATATAAAACACGAACCTTACGCGCGATATCTGCAGAAAATAGTTTTTCCAGCTTATTTCTGATCAGCAGGCATACTTCCTGAGCATCTTTAGCAGTTGCAGCCTGACCGCTGCCAATAGCCCACAATGGTTCATAGGCAACAACCAAAACTTCCGCTTCATCAGGAGTAATGCCCTTTAAGGCACTTTTCAGCTGCATGCTGATTTTACGTGAAGTCTTTCCTTCTGCGCGCTCCTGGGCATTTTCACCTACGCATAACATCGGTTTCAAACCATTTCTGTATGCAGCTCGCATCTTTTTAGCAACAGCCACTTCATTATCACCGAACATGGTGCGGCGTTCAGAATGACCGATCAAAACATATTCAGCGCAGATATCAGCAATCATTTTACCGGAAACAGCACCTGTATAAGCGCCTTCATCTTCCCAATGCAGGTCCTGAGCTCCGTAGCCTACATGTTTACCGTCAATGGCTTCAGCAACGCTTTCCAGTGCTGTAAACGGCGGAAAAACAACTACTTCGTTCAGTGTCCCATTAGTATCACTGACGATATCTTCAGCCAGTTCAACTGCTTCATCCACATTTTTATGCATTTTCCAGTTGCCGGCCACAATTTTACGGCGTACATCATCTAAAGCCGCAACACCTGGCAGGACCTTGCCTTCCAGATATTCCAGCGAAGCGCCTCCGCCAGTGGAGATATGCGTAATTTTTTTAGCCAGCCCCAGCTTTTCAATGGCAGCCACAGAATCACCGCCGCCGACAATGCTCATAGCTCTACTTTTAGCAACAGCCTGAGCGACAGCTTCAGTCCCTTTGCAGAAGGCATCCATTTCAAAAACACCCATGGGCCCGTTCCACACGATCATTTTAGCATCCTGCAGCGCATCCTGATACAAAGTGCTGGTCGCAGGGCCAATATCCAAAGCCATATATTTTTGATCCAGCTTAGCTACTTTTTCAACTTTATGGCTGGCATCGGCAGCAAACGTCTCTGCCATTACCAGATCTACCGGCAGCAGCAATTTTACTTTACGTGCTTTGGCCTTAGCCAGCAGTTCTTTTGCTAAAGCGATCTTATCATCTTCAACTAAAGATTTGCCCATTTTATGCCCTTGAGCAGCTAAAAAAGTATTGGCCATACCGCCGCCGATCAGCAGGGTATCGACTTTTTCCAAAAGATTTTCGATCACGCCGATCTTGTCGGAAACCTTGGCACCGCCAATGATAGCAACAAAGGGATGCAGTGGATTTTCCACAGCCTGTCCGACAAAGCGAATTTCTTTTTCCAGTAAAAAGCCTGCTGCTGAAGGCAGAAAATGCGTAACCCCTTCCACCGAAGCATGGGCTCTATGAGAAACACCAAAGCCGTCATTAACATACAGATCTGCTAAAGATGCCAGTTTTTCGGCAAAATCCATATCATTTTTTTCTTCTTCTTTATGGAAGCGCAGGTTTTCCAGCATCAAAATCTTACCGGGTTTAAGCTTCTGTACTGCTTTTTCAGCTTCTTCACCGATGCAGTCACCTGCAAAAGCAACAGGCATATTCAGCAGCTTTGCCAAATGCTTGGCAACAGGCGCCAGACTGTATTTTATATTAACTTGTCCTTTAGGACGGCCTAAATGCGCCATCAAAATGACCGCAGCTTTATGCTCCAGTAAATATTTGATAGTTTCTAACGAAGCACGAATTCTGGTATCATCGGTAATCTTACCGGTTTCGTCCATCGGCACATTATAGTCGACACGTACCAGAACTTTTTGACCAGCAACGTCTAAATCACACAGGTTTTTTTTATCCATTAGAATGATATACTCCTTTAATTACAGGCCTTGTTTAGCAATGTAGGCAGCAAGATCTACCACACGATTGGAATAACCCCATTCGTTATCATACCAGCTGACAACTTTCGCCATTCTTTTGCCGACCATCATCGTAGACAAACCATCAACGATAGAACTCAACGGACAGCCATTGTAATCTCTGGAAACCAAAGGCAGCTCATTATAACCCATAATGCCTTTTAATTCACCCTCAGCTGCTTTTTTCAAAGCGGCATTTATTTCTTCAACAGTAGTATCTTTTTCCAAAACAACAGTCAAATCAGTAATGGAAACATTTGGTGTCGGCACACGCATAGCAAAGCCATTCAATTTGCCTTTGACTTCAGGAAGCACCAGAGAAACTGCTTTCGCAGCTCCGGTAGTAGTAGGAATAATGGACATCGCCGCAGCACGGGCACGACGCAGATCCTTATGCGGTAAATCAAGGATTTTCTGATCATTTGTATAGGAATGGACAGTAGTCATCAAACCGCTTTCAATACCAAAGTTTTCCAAAAGCACTTTGGTAAACGGAGCCAGGCAGTTAGTAGTGCAGGAAGCATTTGAAATGATATGATGCTCCGCAGCGTTGTATTTTTTCTCATTAACACCCATAACGATAGTGATATCCTCGCCTTTAGCAGGTGCGGAAATAATTACTTTTTTAGCGCCGGCAGTCAAGTGCGCTTTTGCTTTTTCACCTTCAGTAAAGCGTCCAGTAGATTCAACTACGATCTCAACTCCCAATTCACCCCAAGGCAGCTTAGCAGGATCTGTTTGAGCGATAACTTTGATTTTTTTACCGTCAACAACGATATTATCACCGTCAACAGAAACTTCATGCGGGAAAGTGCCATGTACAGAGTCATATTTCAAAAGATGAGCCAAAGTTGCAGCATCAGTCAAGTCGTTAACGGCAACTACTTCTACCTCCGGATTAGTAAAAGCAACACGGAAAACCTCGCGGCCGATACGGCCAAAACCATTAATACCAATTTTTGTCATGATAAAAATCCTCCTTTTATGCTTTGAGCAAATTATATGTTTGCACTAATGTGCCTTGTAACCTTAATCATTTTTCCAACATTCTCACTATGTCGTGAGCTGCTGCTTCATCAGTTATCAGTATATCCTGACGCGACGCCCTGATTACTGACAAGATAGCTGCTGCTTTAGACCGTCCTCCGGCTACGCCGATAACAGTTCCGATCTTTGGCAGATCCTGCAGCATCAGTCCGGCGTTGTTTGTCATATAGATCTGTCTGCCATCTAAAGCGCAGTACTGCCCGAACGCTTCGCCTACGGCGCCGTCATCCAGCAGTTTTTTTTATGAATTCCGGCGGCAGCCTGCGGTGCCGTGCCATTACTGAAGCCTGTCCTACACCATGCACCAGGATATCGGCCTGTTTGATAATATCAACCACAGATTTGACCCCAATATCCTCTGCTAAAATACTATTCAGTATCTCTTCACTGACGCTGTCCGGGACATACAGCTGCCTGTAAGATGCTCCCAGCCGCTGAGCCAGGACTGTGGCTATAGTATTAGCCTGTAATTCAACATTATCACCCAAACCGCCGCGGGCTGGTACTACAACTGTTTTAGGCTCATTGCCGCTTACATTAGCAGCCAGGGCAGCCATAGTTGTACCACCGCTTACGGCAACGATATGTTCTTTGCCGTCATTCAGCAGATTTCCAAGAATCCTCGCCGCAGCACGGCCGATTTCACGTTTGACCACCTCTTCCTGGTCAGAGTCTCCTGGAATGATGACTACACGCCCAATATCCAGGCGTTCACATAAAAACTGTTCCAAAGAGTTCAGATCCTGCAATTTACGGACATAATCAGCAAGCTCTTTCAGAATATCCGCGCCCTCTTCAGTCACCGACATTCCGGCAGAAGAAAATGCCAGTAAACCACCGTTTTTCAAAAAATCGACCTGTGCCCGCAATACTCTTTCACTCAACCCCAGCCTGGCAGCCAAAGCCCTGCGTCCGATAGGATACTCATGGCTCACCTGCCTTAATATCTGGTATCTCTGAACTAAAAGATTTGTAAGCTCGGGAACGATTTTTTTCTGTAAATTAATAATACTGTCCATAGTGATCTCCCAGCGTATTTTGTCCCTCGTGGTCCATTTTTAGTCCCACCAGCTCTAAAAATAAATTTTCAGAAATCTTCATTTAGTCTATTGTAGCACAAGGTATAAAGAAAAAAAGTGGTGTTGTGTTAAAAACAGCAACAAATCATAATTTATTTATTAAATTTCAAACAAAAAAATAAAAAGCCGAAGAACAGTCCTCGGCTTTAAAGTAAAATCTTACTAACGATAACTTACATTTTCAGGATACATATCATGCATCATCAAACGTTTTTTAGCAGCTGCTTCCCACTCTGTGCCCGGTTTGCCATAGTTGGCATATGGGTCGATCGCCAAACCTCCGCGCGGAGTAAATTTACCCCAAACTTCTATATATTTCGGTTCCATCAGCTTGATCAGGTCTTTCATAATAATATTTACGCAATCTTCGTGAAAATCGCCATGATTGCGAAAGCTGAATAAATACAGCTTTAACGATTTACTTTCTACAAGTTTCTGATCAGGCACATAGGAAATATAGATCGCAGCAAAATCCGGCTGTCCTGTCATCGGGCACAGGCTTGTAAATTCCGGGCAGTTAAATTTTACAAAATAATCATTGCCGGGATGTTTATTAATAAAAGCTTCCAGTACTTCAGGAGCATAGTCCGTAGGATACTTAGTTTTATTGCCTAGGCTCACGCCTGTCAATTCTTTTTGGTCTCTTCCAGAAGTCATAAATCCTCCTTATTTTTTTGCTGAAGCAAAATTAAATATTTCACAGCGTTCTAAAGCTGTCACCAATACCATACCCACGACACCGGAGATAAACTGGCCTACTAAAACAGTAGACGCCAACAGCCAGTAAGGCAGATCCAGCAATACAGAAAGCCAGACCGGCACTCCTAACCCCGGTATTAAAGTAATTGCCAGCATCACAGCCCAATTACCTAAATCATGGCGTTTAGCATAAACTATTGTCAGACTTGTCATAATACCAACCAAACCGCCGCCTAACATATCCAAAGGTCCCAAACCACCCATCAGAGTATTTGCCAATACATTTACCAAACCAAATGGAATTATCAGGAAAGGAAAGATAGCGCTCAAACCATATAAAGCCGTCGCAATGCGTACCTGGTACTGTCCGAAGGCAAAGCTTTGCGTACACATCATAACAACCAGATATAAAGCCATACACAAGGCGGAAATAGTCAATTTTTGCGTTTTAGTGAGATTTTTCATATTACTATGCTCCTTTCTTGCTGTGACCAAGAACGGAACTACATAAAAAAGGACGAAAATCAAAATTTTCGTCCCATCCATGTTAAAACAGTTCTGCTTTAAGCAGAACACCCGTAGTTTTATTTTGAGACAGGATGGTCACGAACTGTCTGTTATTTGATTACTTAGGCATTATAGCAAAGTTTACTCATCTTTGCAAGTACTTTACAGTAGAATTGATTATACAATAGCTTTATCAGGACGGACTAAGAACCACGCCAATACGCCAACAACACCCGATAATGCTGTTGCGATCAGTGCAGCATCCCAACCGTAGCTGGTCGCGATCCAGGCAGTTAAAGTTGGAGCTATGACGCCACCAATATTTCCCCAGAAGTTCATCCACCCGGAAATAGAACCGGCAAACTCTCCCCCTAAATTGATCGCACAGGCCCAGGAGGCATTGAAAGTCAATCCCAGCGACCCCAGTGATAAAGATAGCCACATTACGTTTTGCATAGGATCAGCGGTTCTTGTAGCAATATACAAAGCCAGGGAACAAATTATAATTCCAGCAGAACCACATAAAGTACGTATCCAATATTGTGAAGCACCTTTGGCAATAGCTTTATCACAGAAATAACCGCTGCTGAAGGTAATGATAATCAAAGTCAGCCACGGCATTGCTGCCCATATGCCCATTTTTGCAAGTGAGAAACCGTGTGCCTCCATTAAATAAAGCGGCAGCCATGCCAAAAATACGAACATAATATAATCGGTGATGAAATACTGCACACCAATAGCCCAAAACTGTACAGAAGTAAATAATTTACCCCACGGAGCAGCTTTTTTTACAATTGGAACATCAGTACGTCCTTCGTTAATATGAGCTAATTCAGCTTCATTAACATAGGGGCTTTCTGCAGGATTTTCAGGAACATATTTATGCCATACCCAAGCCATTAAGATCCCCACAATGCCAAAAATCAAAAAAACCATTTTCCAACCAACTGTAGACATCAATGCAACAGTCAAAGCCGGCCCTATTACTGGCCCCAAAAAAGAACCGTTCAACAAAAATGAGCTGGCGTTGCCTTTTTCCTTTTTATTAAACCATCTGAAAATAGCAATCGCAAAAGCAGGATAAATAGGCCCTTCACCCATACCGAACAAAAATCTTACTGCAGCAAAAGAAAATTTTCCCTTTGCCACAGCAGTCAAAGCAGTAAATACAGACCACCAAATTACAGCCAGACTTCCTGTAATCCGGTGTCCAAACTTTTCAGCCATCATACCACCTGGAACCTGCATCAAAGCATAACCGGCAAAGAAAAATGATTGAATAAGTCCCATATCTATTTTATCAAAACCATATTCTTTCATAATAACAGGAGTAGCAACAGACAGATTTACTCTATCCATATATGAAACAAAACTGACGATAAAAATCAACCAGGCAACTTTCCATCTAAAATTACTCATCTTCATCATAATATCTTCCCCCACATAATAAAGTTCATTTATAAAGAACAAAGTGCTTTTATAGCTTACTATCCGACATTTCGATTGTCAATAAAAACTTTATATTTTTAGTAAAAGATATTTATTTTTGTAAACTTAATGTATCATTTTTACATTTTTGTAATTTTTCATAATAATCTAAAATATTGGTACTTTGAATAAGCTTTTTAGTATTTGCAAACTATGTCATTTCAAGAATCATATATAATGCTTATTTTAAAACAGACAGTTTTCCAGTACACAGGCATGCAACTTCCGCTTTTGCCTGCCATGTGTCCCAGGGCAAGGTCTGGCCGGATAGTATTTTCATCACATAAAAAAATAACCATACCGTATGGTATGGTTATTTTCTAACCGGCAGCTTTCTATCCTCCCAGGCCGCTTCCAGCCAAGTACTTTCGACGTTTAAGGGCTTAACTACTGTGTTCGGGATGAGAACAGGTGGATCCCCTTAGCTATCGCCACCGGATTGTTTCAGAAGGTCTTTAAGCCTTCAAAACTATATAGAAGAGTACAAACTTCTGAGTTTGCTGTGTGTTTTTACTTCTTTTCGGCGATTCACTTTCATCGAAAACGCTCCCCTCAGGTCGCTTTTTCGATATAAGTTCCGCCACCTCTAATTCTGACTTCGCTTGCGCTCGTCACAATCAGGGCGTCACTTAAGTCAAGCCCTCGACATATTAGTATCGGTCCGCTCAATACATTGCTGTACTTACACTCCCGACCTATCAACCTCGTCTTCTTTTTAAGGTGTCTTACTAGATTGCTCTATGAGAGATCTCATCTTAAGGCTGGTTTCACGCTTAGATGCTTTCAGCGTTTATCCTTTCCGAACGTAGCTACCCAACTGTACCCCTGGCGGGATAATTGGTACACCAGCGGTTCGTCCACTCCGGTCCTCTCGTACTAGGAGCAGCCCCCTTCAAATCTCTTGCGCCCGCGATGGATAGGGACCGAACTGTCTCACGACGTTCTGAACCCAGCTCACGTACCACTTTAATGGGCGAACAGCCCAACCCTTGGGACCGACTTCAGCCCCAGGATGTGATGAGCCGACATCGAGGTGCCAAACCTCCCCGTCGATATGGACTCTTGGGAGAGATTAGCCTGTTATCCCCAGGGTAGCTTTTATCCGTTGAGCGATGGCCCTTCCACTCGGTACCACCGGATCACTAAGCCCTACTTTCGTACCTGCTCGTCGTGTTTGACTCGCAGTCGCAAGCTCTCTTCTGCCTTTACACTCTACGTACGATTTCCGGCCGCGCTGAGGGAACCTTTGGGCGCCTCCGTTACTCTTTCGGAGGCGACCGCCCCAGTCAAACTGCCCGCCTGACACTGTCCCGGATTTCGTTACTCTCGCGGTTAGAATTTCAATACATCAAGGGTGGTATCCCAACGGCGGCTCCAGCCAGACTAGCGTCCAGCTTTCCATGCCTCCCACCTATCCTGTACGTAATGTATCAAAACCCAATGTCAGGTTACAGTAAAGCTCCATGGGGTCTTTTTCTGTCCAGTCGCGGGTAACCTGCATCTTCACAGGTATTTCAATTTCACCGGGTCCCTCGTTGAGACAGTGCCCAAATCGTTACACCTTTCGTGCGGGTCGGAACTTACCCGACAAGGAATTTCGCTACCTTAGGACCGTTATAGTTACGGCCGCCGTTCACCGGGGCTTCAGTCGAATGCTTTGGACTAATCCGAACATCCTTCCTTAACCTTCCCCGGCACTGGGCAGGTGTCAGCACCTATACGTCAGCTTTCGCTTTAGCAGGCACCTGTGTTTATGGTAAACAGTCGCTTGGGCCTCTTCTCTGCGACCACTCTATGCTCCATCCGCATGGGACTTCACAACAGTGGCTACCCTTATCCCGAAGTTACGGGTACATTTTGCCGAGTTCCTTAACGAGGGTTCTCCCGCGCACCTTAGATTCTCCCCCCGCATACCTGTGTCGGTTTACGGTACGGGCGGTAGCTCTCTCACTAGAAGCTTTTCTCGACAGTGTGGGGTCAACAACTTCGCTCGCATCTCTGCTCACTCCGCATCACGCCTCAGGCTTTCAGTGCACGGATTTGCCTATGCACCACCCTACACGCTTACACATGCTCTTCCATTCGCATGCTTGCCTGCCCTTCTGTGTCACTCCATTGCTCAAACAATTACTACCGGTACTGGAATATCAACCAGTTGTCCATCTCCTACGCTCTCTGCCTCGGATTAGGTCCCGACTTACCCTGAGACGACGATCGTTGCTCAGGAATCCTTATGCTTTCGGTGGAAAGGATTCTCACCTTTCTTTTCGCTACTCATACCAACATTCTCACTTCCCACAAGTCCACCGAACCTTCCAGTTCGACTTCTACCCTATGGGAACGCTCCCCTACCCCGTATACTTTACGTATACAGCCACAGCTTCGGTTTCGTACTTTAGCCCCGGGAATCTTCGGCGCAGGGTCTCTCGACCAGTGAGCTATTACGCACTCTTTAAATGGTGGCTGCTTCTGAGCCAACATCCTGGTTGTTTATGAAACCCCACATCCTTTTCCACTTAGTACGACATTGGGGACCTTAGCTGGTGGTCTGGGCTGTTTCCCTTTTGACCACGGATCTTATCACTCGTAGTCTGACTCCAAGGCTCTACAGTATATCCATTCGGAGTTTGACAGGGTTCGGTAACCTTTACGGCCCCTAGCCCGATCAGTGCTCTACCGCCTATACCTTACTACCTCAGGCTAGCCCTAAAGCTATTTCGGGGAGAACCAGCTATCTCCGCGTTCGATTGAATTTCACCCCTACCCACATCTCATCCGAAAGCTTTTCAACGCTCACCGGTTCGGTCCTCCACGCAATTTTACCTGCGCTTCAACCTGGACATGGGTAGATCACTGCGGTTTCGGGTCTACCTACACTAACTAGCGCCCTCTTAAGACTCGCTTTCGCTGCGGCTCCGTGTCTTCCACTTAACCTCGCTAGTGCAGATAACTCGTTGGTTCATTCTTCAATAGGCACGCCGTCGCTTTCGCTTCGACTGCTTGTAGACATACGGTTTCAGGTACTATTTCACTCCCCTCCCGGGGTTCTTTTTTTTCACCTTTCCCTCACGGTACTATGCGCTATCGGTCGCCAAGTAGTTTTTAGCCTTGGAGGGTGGTCCCCCCTGCTTCCCACAAAATTCCTCGTGCTTCGTGGTACTCTGGATCTCGGCCTCTCTGCTCTGCCTTTCGTCTACGGGGCTTTTACCCTCTCTCGCTTACCTTTCCAGGTAATTCAACTAGGCCTGACTTCGATTCTGCCGGTCCTCAACCCCGAAAAGCCGGAGCTTCTCGGTTTGGGCTCTGCCCTCTTCGCTCGCCGCTACTGTGGGCATCTCGTTTGATTTCTCTTCCTCCGGGTACTTAGATGTTTCAGTTCCCCAGGTTCCCTCCCTTGCGGGTGACCATCCATGACGATGGCCGGGTTTCCCCATTCGGATATCCACGGATCAATACTTGCTTGCAGTTCCCCGTGGCTTTTCGCAGCTTACCGCGTCCTTCTTCGGCTCTTGGCGCCTAGGCATCCACCGTATGCCCTTAGTAGCTTGACTTTTCAGCTGCTAAGAAACTTACGTTCCTAGACTTTTCTCGTTAACTCTCATCAAATATAGCATTTTGATTAGAGGTTTGTGTCTATTACTACTCACTCATCATTTTCATAATAAACTGTTTGTCTCTTCTATATGGTTTTCAAGGTTCAAAAAGTTGGTGGAGACGAGCGGAATCGAAAAAGGCAGGTGCTCTCCCAGCTGAGCTAACTTTTCTGTTGTTGTCTGCTAAAACTTGTTTGGTGGGCCAAAGTGGACTTGAACCACTGACCTCACGCTTAAGGCGTGCGCTCTAAACTGAGCTATAGGCCCTTTTTTGTTTTAGCTTAAGGGCAGCACCCTCAAAACTAAACATTAACCAACGAATGTGCGTCGACTTGAAGTCTACGAGATATCTTACTATCTCATGTCTCCATAGAAAGGAGGTGATCCAGCCGCACCTTCCGATACGGCTACCTTGTTACGACTTCACCCCAATCATCGGCCCCACCTTAGACGGCTGGCTCCTTATAGGTTACCTCACCGGCTTCGGGTGTTACCAACTTTCGTGGTGTGACGGGCGGTGTGTACAAGGCCCGGGAACGTATTCACCGCAGTATGCTGACCTGCGATTACTAGCGATTCCGACTTCACGCAGGCGGGTTGCAGCCTGCGATCCGAACTGAGATCGGGTTTCTGGGGTTTGCTCTGCCTCGCGGCTTCGCTTCCCTCTGTTTCCGACCATTGTAGTACGTGTGTAGCCCAAGACATAAGGGGCATGATGACTTGACGTCATCCCCGCCTTCCTCCAGGTTGTCCCTGGCAGTCTCCCATGAGTCCCCAACTTTACTTGCTGGTAACATAGGATAGGGGTTGCGCTCGTTGCGGGACTTAACCCAACATCTCACGACACGAGCTGACGACAGCCATGCACCACCTGTTTTTTCTTGTCCCCGAAGGGAAATCTCTATCTCTAGAGCGTTCAATCAATGTCAAGCCTTGGTAAGGTTCTTCGCGTTGCGTCGAATTAAACCACATACTCCACCGCTTGTGCGGCCCCCGTCAATTCCTTTGAGTTTCAACCTTGCGGCCGTACTCCCCAGGCGGGGTACTTATTGCGTTAACTCCGGCACAGAAGGGGTCGATACCTCCTACACCTAGTACCCATCGTTTACGGCCAGGACTACCGGGGTATCTAATCCCGTTCGCTACCCTGGCTTTCGCATCTCAGCGTCAGACACAGTCCAGAAAGGCGCCTTCGCCACTGGTGTTCCTCCCAATATCTACGCATTTCACCGCTACACTGGGAATTCCCCTTTCCTCTCCTGCACTCAAGCCTAACAGTTTCCAGCGCCATACGGGGTTGAGCCCCGCATTTTCACGCTCGACTTATTAAGCCGCCTACATGCTCTTTACGCCCAATAATTCCGGACAACGCTCGCCACCTACGTATTACCGCGGCTGCTGGCACGTAGTTAGCCGTGGCTTCCTCGTTTACTACCGTCATTGCAATGCATTGTTCACACACTGCACGTTCGTCATAAACAACAGAGCTTTACAGACCGAAATCCTTCATCACTCACGCGGCGTTGCTCCGTCAGACTTTCGTCCATTGCGGAAGATTCCCCACTGCTGCCTCCCGTAGGAGTTTGGGCCGTGTCTCAGTCCCAATGTGGCCGTTCATCCTCTCAGACCGGCTACTGATCATCGCCTTGGTAGTCCGTTACACTACCAACTAGCTAATCAGACGCAGGCCCATCCTTTAGCGATAGCTTACTTGTAGAGGCCATCTTTCTTCATCCTGCCATGCGGCAAGATGATCACATCCGGTATTAGCACTCCTTTCGGAATGTTGTCCCCGTCTAAAAAGGGCAGGTTGCCTACGCGTTACTCACCCGTTCGCCACTAAGAATTCTACCGAAATAAAATTCTCCGTTCGACTTGCATGTGTTAGGCACGCCGCCAGCGTTCGTCCTGAGCCAGGATCAAACTCTCCAATAAAGTTTTATTGAGAAAGCCGATTGGCTCTTTCGATTTGTTGTTAAGAAATTATTTTTTGACTTGGCAAACGCTTCTCTTTCAAGAAACGCTCGCCCGCACATTCGTTTTTGGTTATTGTTCAGTTTTCAAGGTTCTGCCTGCCGCCGCATTTCGGCGACTTGTATATAATAGCATTCCCCGTTACTTCTGTCAACACCTTTTTGACAACTTTTTTATGTTTTTTTAATTATTTTGTAAGTACTTACTGATCAATGGTTTAACGATACATTTACCGTTGCTGTAATCCGCCATAAAAACCACTCTTTCCGCAACTCCAGAATACACATTATAGTCAAACGCTTCAATAGGATAATTCTTACGTATCTGCCTCCAGGTTGAAAAAATATAATCCGGCAAATATTGACGAACCTCGTCTTTATCCCGCCAAAAGGCCATAGCACGTTCATTTAATTCAGCTGTTTTCCATCCCATCCAGCTGGGAAGCCAGTTAGGCTGAGAAACAAATACATCAAATCTTAATATTTCTTTTACATTTGTTTTTTCGGAAGGATAACAGTCACATGTAAATTCCCACAACAATTTTGTTACACCGCGAGCATTATGTCCCTGAGGATACAAGCCTCTGCTTTCCCACCATTCTGTCAGCTTGCGATAAAAATCAAATGCAGTTCCATTATTTGCCTTTATAAGATATGCTAAAACGTTATTAAACTTACCTGTATTGTAGGTATTTTCAAAAACATCTTCCAAAACTTTAAGAAAGCGTAATTCTTCATATCCCATATACTTAGTCTGAACAACCTCATAAGGCGGTTCACTCATATACAGCAAACCGTGTTCTTGAGCCTGACTTTGCATAACCGTCCCCTGCAGCACTTTTAAAAATCCTAACTGCAGCATATGCGGTCTCAGTCCATAAACATCGTTAAATGATTTTATAAACTCTTTTAGTCCTTCATATGGTAAGCCAGCAATTAAGTCGAGGTGCAGATGGATATTATTGTTTTGCAAAAGCCGTCCGACATTATCTGCTAATTTCTTCCAGTTATTTTCCCTGCCGATGGCTTCCAATGTTTTTGTATTTGTGCTTTGAACACCAATTTCGAACTGAAAACGGCCTTCTGGTACTGTTTCCAAGAATTTCAATGTGTTTTCTGAAAGCAAATCAGCTTTAATTTCAAAATGAAAGGTCGTCTCTGTATCAGCCATGGATAAGTAATGCATGATAGGCAGAAAATATGCTTCATCCAAATTATATGTACGGTCAACAAATTTTACCAGTGGCACTTTCTCTTCCATAAAGTGTTCTAAATCCAACAGTACTTTTTCGAGCGGACGTCTGCGAACAGAATGAGAAATACCAGATAAACAGTAGGAACACTGGAAAGGACAGCCCCGTGTACATTCATAATAAACTATTTTATTTTCAGCAACTATAGTTTCCAAATCAGGGTATGGAAACCCCAACTCTGCCAGATCTTCAACAACTGTTACACCGCCATTAATTTGCACAGCACCATTTTTATCACGATAAGCAATGTGCGCCGGCACCTTATCGTCAGCATTTTTTAATGCTTTTAACAATTCAGAAAAGCAAATTTCTCCTTCACCCTGTACAATAAAATCTATTTCACTTTTTTCGTTAAAAATTCTTTCTGGCTCAAAAGCCACCTCAGGACCGCCAACAACTATTTTCGCTGCAGGCAGTACTTTTCTGACTAACTCTATCAAGCTGTAGACATAAGTTTTATTCCAAATATGCACAGAAAATCCCACAACTTCTGGCTTGGCTCTTGTTATCTCTGCCAATACCGCCAAAAGCGGAGTTTGTATGGTCTCTTCGATAAGCGTTACTTCTATTGCGTTTTTTCTGCAGAATTCGTTTACATAACGCAGTCCCAATGCTGTATGAACATATTTACTGTTAATAGCTACTAAAATACTTTTCATAAAATCACGCCTCTAACCTTTCATATGCTGTCTGTGTTATAATAATAAAGTATTTTAGATTTTGCAAGGAGTGAATTTAATTTATGACTAAAAATAACGAACCCGAGCATGGCAGTTTAGTGTCGCGCAGTAGTATAGACAGCCGTTTTCAATGGAACATCAATGATATTTATCCCGATCAGGAATCTTGGAAAACAGCAAGTCAGCAATTTAAAAAGGATGTTGACGCTTTTAGTCAATATAAAGGCCAACTGCATGACTGTCAGACTTTAAAAACGGTATTGCGGGAACAGGAAAAACTTTCCATAATTATCAGTAAATTATATGCCTATGCAAGACTTCAGCAGGATACTGATAATGCCAATCAGAAATTTCAGGCTCTGGTGGGCGAAGCCGAAGCTTTAGCCGCCGCTTTCAGCAATGCTGTTTCCTTTGTTGAGCCGGAGCTTTTATCATTAAGTCAGGAAAAATTAAACGATCTATTATCTGACTCTGATTTTAGTGATTATCAATTTTATCTTAATAATTTACTGCGATTATCCAAACATGTTCTTCCCAAAGAGCAGGAAGAACTGCTTTCATTGAGCCAGCTGGCAACTTCAGGCCCAGCTGCTATTTTCCGCAGCTTAGTCAGTGCTGATATGCAATTTCCTCTGGTCAAAAATTCAGAAGGACTGGATGTAACTGTCAGCGAAGGCAATTATTTGCTCAATATGACCAGCACTGACAGATTACTGCGCCGTAATTCTTTCAAAGGCTTAATGACTACTTACCATAAATACCGCAATACGCTCGCCAATACGCTTTCCAGCAATTGCCGTGTCAGTGCGTTTTATGCAACTGCCCATAAATATCATGATACTTTAGAAGCCTGTCTCTCTGAAGATAATATACCGCCAAGTTTATATGAAGGTCTGATTGAGACCGTTCACGAAAATTTAAAACCTTTACATGAGTATATAGCCCTAAAAAAAGAAATACTTGGATTGGATGAATTTCACGCTTATGATATTTACCAGCCAATCAGCAATGCCGCCGACAGCTTTGCCTGTGATTTTGATGAGGCAAAGGTCAAAGTAACAGCAGCGCTCTCCCCTTTGGGCTATGATTATCAGGCCGCCTTACAAGAGGGTTTCGATAAACAGTGGATCGATATTTACGAAAACAAAGGTAAACGAAGCGGAGCTTATTCATGGGGAATCTACGGAGTACATCCTTATGTTCTGCTGAATTATCAGCCCCGCTATAACAGTATATCTACTCTTGCTCATGAAATGGGACATGCACTGCATAGCTATTTCAGCAATAAGTCCCAAACATATATCAACAGTGATTATTCTATTTTCTGCGCCGAAGTCGCCTCTACCACAAATGAAATCTTACTTTTAGAGCATACCTTAAAAACAGCTTCTCCAGAACAGAAAATCTATCTTCTCAACCAATTTCTCGAAGCCGTACGGACTACCGTTTACCGTCAGGTACAATTTGCTGAGTTTGAAAAGTTCATCCATAATGAAATCAACGAGGGCCGTACACTGCAGGCTGAAATGCTGGAAACCTATTGGTTGGACAGCAACAAACGTTATTATGGCCCTGCTCTTACTGTAGACGCAGAATTATCCAGTGAATGGTCACGTATCCCTCATTTCTATACCCCATTTTATGTATATAAATATGCAACCGGTTACAGTGCAGCCACCGCCTTTGCCTCGGCAATACTCGAAAATAAACCTAAGGCAGTAGAAAAATATTTGCACTTCCTTGCTTCCGGCGGCAGTGACTATTCTCTGAACCTGTTAAAAACAGCCGGTGTCGATTTAACGACCCCTTTGCCGGTAACCGTAACACTGCACAAATTTGCAGAAAAACTACAAGAATTAAAAACTTTACTTGGAAAATAACAAAAAGAAACTCCGCTTGTTTAAATAACAGGCGGAGTTTCTTTTCTCTAAAATAAATTAAATAAATTTAGTTTTTAGACTCAACTCTGAACACATTTTTTAAATTTTTTTACATAAAAAGCCGCATAATGAATACTACTACTGCTCCAATAGCAGCAAAAATCAAAAATGTAGGCAGCAAAAAGAAAAAGATCGCTAAAATGCCGCCTAAAATCAACAGCGTCATCAAAATACCGCTTCCGCAACCAAAACTATGAACACGGATCTGCGGACCGCCGTTATTTTGTTCATAAGCTCTACGCTCTGTGCGCATATCTTCTACGCGGGTTCCTCCTTCTGCATTACCATCCTGCTCAATAGTAACGCCATCAAAGGTATCTCTTTCTTCAGGGCGCAGAACCTGTACTTCGGCTTCAATACTACAATGACAATATGGACACTCCTGCGTGCCACGTTCTAATTCTTTTCCGCAAAAACTACATTTCATAGCAAAACTCCTTTTTCACGTTAGGAAAGCGCCATCAGCAAAATTCCTTCTTCGTTGATGTAACGTGGATCGTGTTTTTCTATCCCCAAAGTTACCCATATTTCCTTTGCCATACGCCTCATTACGTCCAAAGGAACATTGTGGCACAACTCAGCAATTTTTTCATCATCATAATTGTAGACACCATTTGTCTTGATAAAATCAAAAATAGCTCCTGCAGCCCAAATATCAGGCATTCTTACTTCTCTGCAGAACTTAACCTTAAAATCAGACCACAACTGTATGACCAATTTAATATCGCGTTCAGCAAAATGATATGGCTCCATCATCTGTCTGATTCTCAGAATAACTCTGTCCTTATAATCTATTTCCGTAGGAAGATAGTTTTTATGCTCAGTTTCATAGTTAAAATTATTCAGATTTACAAAAGCAGAATATAAAAATACCATATGCCGAAGCAGCATCGGATTTCTGGCTATAAATGCTTCCCAATCCGCCGCAGGATCCTGAATATTATACCATTCCTTACACGACTTCAGTGTATTAAACAGACGTTTCTGCGCTACTTTGCCTATTTTAAGACAGCTTACATAATTCATTATCATACTTTCATTATAAAAAATATGGCCCAGCAAAATAGCGTCATTTAAATCTTCCGATTCTTCCAGCGGCAGACTTAACGTATATTTTTCTCCACTCAGCCAGTCTGTACAATAAAAAGCACCGTCATCTGTATAACTGTCAATTTTGAATATAGCCAGCCTTGCTTTGCATAATTCTTCTAAAACATCACGGTTACGTTTGGCAAACTCTTCGTCGTAATCGTCACTCTCAGGCAGGCAAGTCCGTTCATAAAAGAATTCCAAAGGTCTTTTATCACTACGCAGCAAATGATAGTCAAACAAAAAATAATCCCAAAAGCATTCACTGGTTTCTTCAATACTATCTTTTTTTTCATCTTCATAGCCCATTAAAATACCATAATATAAAAACGCAGCTCTATCGAGGTCCAAACGAAAATATTCTCTCTCAAAAAACCTATGCAGTACCTCAAGCAATTCCTGCAGGCGCTCTCCAATATTTAAAAATATTTTAGCAGGTATATCCGGAGTCGCATTCCACGCTCTTTCTGCATTTGCTTCATCAAAGCTTCCATCCGGTAAAATTATATTCATTTTACCTTCTTGCAGCAATATTTCAGCAGCAGTAGCAGGTACCGTATCATTAGAAATGGCATTTTTACCTTTCAAATATTTAAACAACCCGTCACATGTTTCTAAAAAATCTTGTGTATTCTTATAATCAGGAGTAAACTCTGAAATATTTCTGCCGCACCAAGCTATACAATCAATAAAATCATCCGCATTCATATCTCCCAGAAACGTTTCAGCACTGCCAAGATATAAACACAGCATCGTTAAATTATCCCAACTACGATATAAATCACTGTTTTTTTTGCCTTTCCATGCTTCCATTCGTAAAAAGCCTTCGGCATATTCTTGTCTGAGCAATGTGTTCCAGCCTTCATCATGGGCATAAAAATCTTCTACTAAATCATACACATTGTCTTTTTCATTATTCATTAATCTAAAATCCTTCTTTCCCTGCAATGCTGTTATTATATCATAGCGTTCCCATGCTTTTCAATTGAACATTCTGTGACAGTAAAAAAGCTCCGATATCAAATATCGGAGCTTTTGGAGTAAGCAATTCTTATTCTTCACCGATTACCAAAACTTCTGGCTGCAATTCAACACCAACACCAGCTTTTATTTTGGTCTGTACGTCCTTAATAAGCTGTAAAACATCAGCAGCTGTAGCACCACCAACATTAACAACAAATCCAGCATGCTTAGTAGAAATCTGGGCGCCACCTACCGTATAACCCTTTAGCCCGGCCTGATCAATCAGAGTCCCGGCAAAATATCCTGGTGGTCGTTTAAACATACTGCCTGCACTTGGCATTTCTAACGGCTGTTTACTAATACGCCGGTGACTGAAATCATCCATTTTAGACTTGATTTCATCTTTATTACCGGAAGGCATTTTTAAAGTTACTTCTGTAACAATAAGTCCACTGTTCTGTAAACTGGTTTTTCGATAACCAAAGTTCAGCTCTTCAGCAGTAAGAACACGTTCATTTCCCTGTAAATCCATAACCTTTACACAATTGACAATATTCTGCATCTCACCATCATAGGCGCCAGCATTCATATACACGGCACCGCCAATACTTCCAGGAATACCTACAGCGAATTCCATTCCGGTCTTTCCGCATTCCATCGCTTTGTATGAAGCTAATGCCAGTGAGTAACCAGATCCAAAGACCAACAAGTCCTCTGCTTCATAAAAATGCCGCAGCATATTCCCCAGCTTTATAACAATACCACGGATGCCCTTATCGCGCACTAAAACATTTGATCCATTGCCAAGTAAAGTAAGAGGAACAACAGTTTCCTTGACCACTTTCAAAACTTCCCGTAATTGTTCAATGGACTCCGGCAAAACCAGAATATCAGCTGGTCCGCCAATCTTAAAAGATGTATGCCCACTCATCAGCTCATTCAAACGCACAGTACAGGAAACAGAACTTTTCAGTTGTTCAGCTAAATCCAAAAACTCTTTATTCACCAGCAACTTCCTTCACTACGTCTCCGATAGATTTTGAAATATCACCCATCATCATTTGAAAACGCATAAAGGCATGCAGATACTCCATAGCAACTGTATTTAACCCTAAAATGCCAGTAAGCTTTTGTAATTTTTCATTTTTTTCTTCCGGAACTTCCTGTCCCTGATATTTCGCTAATTCTATTTCCTGGCTCAATTTTAAAAATTCCTCAGCCATCTCTTTGCCTTTTGGATCTTGCTCAAGAGCAGCTTTAGCTTCTTTTAATTTTTTGTATTCCTGACTTTCGCGCATAGCTTTGGCCAATTCATTTGCACAATCGTAAACGTTCATGCTGGTTCACCTCTTAATTTTTTTTAGCTTTTATATTATAGCATATCTAAATTTTCTGTAAAGCTTTAGTTCAATCCCTGCAGCGGTACATTTAAATGACTGTAAACAGTATCCGGTTCATATTCAAAATGCCACCATTCCATGTCGCTGACAGAAAAGCCTTCCAAGCTCATCAGCTGATGCAGCAAATCACGCTGGTAACGTTCTAACTCTGTCCCGCCTGTAAACTTGCTATATTGTCTGATGGACGGTTCATCAAAATCACTGATCATTTCCACTGGTTCACCTGTTTCAAGATAATAAAGGCTTACGTCAACAGCTCTGCCTGTATTATGAGAAAACCCCTGCTCCGGAGTTGGCAGCATTTGTTTTTTATCATCTGGGAACGCGTCATAGGCAAGCTTGGATACAGACCACGGTCTGTAGGCTTCCCAAATAACAAGGCCATAACCATAATCAGCAAGTCTTTTTCTGAACTCGTCCTAAGGCCACAGCAGCCACTCTATCAAGATAAGCCTTCTTGACATCAACAATAGACATTCCAAAGCAATTATTGGTTCCTGCATAACGCAAATCAAGCTTTATACCTGTTATAGCTTTTGTAACATCGACTAACTCCGCCTGCTTGCCAGTCGTCAATGCTGAAGGTATAGCCGCTTCTGATGCAGCCTTTTTTAACCCCTGCCAATCAGACGGCTGCGGAATACGAAAAGGCTTTTCTCTATCTGGCCCAAAAAAGGCCCTACTGTAACGATTGCCGCCTATTTTACACGTAATGCCATAACCATCAGGATCACGTTCAAAACGCACACTGGTTTCAGTATTGTTCATCGGTCCCGCTTCCAGAAGAGTATATGAATCAAAGCGTTCCTTTTTCAGCGGAAACTGATTGCTGTTTGCAAATTTATAATCTTCACGGGTCGTACGGTATAAAAGTTCCAATTCGCCATTGCGTTCCCTTATAACGAACTGCTCACCATTCCCATAATACATACCCAATAGGTATTTCAAATCCTTTGGGCATTCTCTGGGTTCAAGTACCGCAGCCTGTACAGGCAGGCTTTGTACAACAAGTCCCGCACATAAAAGTATTGTTCCAAGCAGCTTTTTTATCATCATATAAGCTCCTTACGCACATCAGCCAATGCATTAAGCCTTGCACGCACCTTGTCTATATAAGCTAAATCAATGTCACAATAAATGATTTCCTCTGCACTGCCACCTTCAGCTATAATTTTTCCCATAGGATCTACTACCATCGAATGTCCGTAAAAAGGAGCCCCTTTAAAATTACCGACACAATTAACAGCAACAATATAGTTATGATTTTCTGCCCCGCGGGCCTGTGACAGTAAAGTCCAAATATCCCCCCGGGCCGACGGCCATTCTGCAGGCACAAAAATTATTTTTGCTCCCTGAAGTGATAAATGCCTGTACAATTCAGGAAATCGCAGATCATAACAAATAGTAGAACCACAAATAACTCCGTTCAACTCATAAGTATCAAAATTATCACCAGCAGCAAAAAAACGTTCTTCATTAAATAAACCAAAAAGATGTACTTTGCTGTAAGACGCTACAACACTGCCATGTTTATCAATAACTACGGTATTGTTATAAATTTTTCCATCTTTATGACGCAAAGGAATAGACCCTGCAACTACTGCACAGTGATGATTATTGGCAATCTTTCGTACTGCAGCAATCGTACTCCCATCTATAGTTTCGGCTTCTTCTTCAATTCGTCCTAAAGAATACCCTGTGGTCCAAATTTCAGGCAATACGGCAATGTCGCTGTTAGCAGCAGCCTCCTGCAGTAAGTCAAGCCCATGTACAATATTCCCAGGCGTGTTTTTCTCTGCTATTTCCATTTGGATCAATGCAACTTTCATTTTCTTTCCTCCGGCAATAAGCCCTGTGCATCTAACCTGCGCACCAGCATTTTTTCTATTTGCCTTGTAATTCTTGTCATTGGAAATTCCTTCCCCTGTAACGAACGTACCCAAAGCACAGTAAACCCCATCCGTTTTGCTCCCAACACATCAGTTAAAAGCTGATCACCAATGACTAACACTTTACCTTGCTGCCTACCAAAACGTTTAAGAGCTCTTTTAAACCCCCAAGGCATTGGCTTTACTGCCCAGCTTACTGCTTCAATCTGAGCAGCTTCGCTGATTTTCCGCAGTCTTTCTCCACCATTATTAGAAAGCAACACTATTTCAATTTCATTTTTGCGAAGTAATTCCAGCCAATTCAGTACATCTGCATCTAGCTGTACTTCATCACGCGGCAGTAAAGTATTATCAACATCTAAAATAACTCTTTCTACCTGTTGCTTTTTCAGCCATTCAACCGGAATCGACGCAATACTGTCAAAACGAAAATCCGGGCAAAAAATTTTTAACATAAAACGACTTTCTCCTTCGGAAAGGTAACTTCAAATCGTGTACCGACACGCGGAATACTAAACACCTGTGCTTTAGCCCCGTGAACACGGATAATTTCCTTGGCAATCGCAAGTCCAAGCCCTGTTCCAGGTACATTACGGCAATGAGATTTATCCACTTTATAAAATCGTTCCCAAATAAACGGCAGATCCTCTTCTGGAATACCCGGTCCCTGATCTGCCACTGAAAGCAGCACACTGCCATCTTCTTGCCTTACTGCAGTAAAAGAAATAGTGCCATTATCCGGAGAATATTTCAGAGCATTGTCACCCAAGATCATAATAAGCTGTACAAGTTGGTCGCCATTACCTACTACAGCGATATTTTCATCTGCATGAATAACCAATGTCACATGTCGTTTAACCGATTTAACCATCAGCTTTTCTGTGACATTTCGCACAATTTCTGCTAACGGTAAAGGCTCTATTCCTGTCGTCAGCTCATCACTGGCCTGAAAACGACTTATATTGAGAAGTTCCCTGATCATGCGTTCTAACCTGATAGTTTCTTCATTTATCAAAGCACGGTAGCGCTGGATCATTTCTTTATCTGTAATAGTACCATCGCTGATAGCCTCATTATAACCACGAATAATAGTTATAGGAGTCCTTAATTCATGCGAAACATTAGCAACGAAATCACGGCGGATTTTTTCAGTTCGCTCTGTCTTATCAACAAAAGCACTGAGGTCATTACCAAGTGCATTCAAAGCCCTGCCTAAAGCAGCCACCTCATCTTCGCCATTTACTTCTACCTTACGTGTATAGTCGCCGGAAGCTATAGCAGCCGCACTGTCTTTCATTGATATCAAAGGCCTGATAATAGAACGTGATAATCTCCTGACCATAAATAAGCTTAAAATAAGCGCCAGTACACCTACGATCGAAGTATATATATATATATCACGCAGAAAACTATCGAAACCGCTCAGCGGCTCTGCCAGCAAAATAGCTCCATGTGCCCCATCCTGTTTACCATACGGCACACCAACCAGCATAACCTGTTCTTTATAATACGGATGGAAAATCTGTGATTTTACCGATTTACCACTGTAAACATCTTTCAAGATACTGCGTACTTTAGTAGATAAATTGCCGCCTTTTATCTCTTTTCCTAAGAGCTCGGTTCCCTCTTTCGAATTATAATTGCGGATCAATTTGTTACCATCTGCATCTTCATCAGTATTAACCAAAGAAGCAGCCAAAAGATCATATTTATTGTCAAAAAGCCAAATACGTGCTCCAACCAGCCTGTCTACAGCAACTATATAGCGGTGCAGCGTTGTTCGATCAGTATCACGCAGCATAAAATATTCAATGGTTTCAGCCATTTCATTACCTTTTTGCGCCAGCTCCTGCTCTTTAATCTTAAAAAAATAGTCGGCGATAAGGTAAGAAATACCCGCTGTCACGCCGACTACAATAACTACGATCAAAGCCATGAAGCTGTACATAAGCCGGGTACTTAAAGACTTATTCACTCTTCACCTCAAATTTATAACCAACACCCCAAATAGTGGTAATATCCCATTTAGAATTTTCTGGAATGTTTAGTTTTTGGCGAATACGTTTGATGTGCGTATCCACAGTTCGTGTATCACCATAATAAGAATAACCCCAAATGGTTTCCAACAGCTGGTTTCGAGAAAAAGCCTTACCAGGATTGGTTGCCAAGCACCAGAGTAATTCCATTTCTTTAGCAGTAAAGGTCATTTTCTGACCAAAAGCAACCACCTGATACTCTTCCATATCAATTGTCAACCCGTCATATTCTACCCGCGAACGACCTTCCTGTTTTTCCTGGGCTCCAGCACGTCGCAGAACCGCTTTTATACGGGCAACTACCTCACGGCTATTAAAAGGCTTCGTAATATAATCATCCGCACCGATCTCCAACCCTAAAATACGATCATCATCTTCATCTTTAGCCGTCAGCATAATAATAGGTAGATCAGACATTTTGCGTACTTGCTTGCAAACCTCCAAACCGTCCATGACTGGCATCATAATATCCAAAATAAGAATATCCGGCTTCTCAGATTGTACTTTTAAAATCGCCTCGGCACCATCAGCTGCTTCGATAACATCAAAGCCTTCTTTTTCGCAATACATCTTAAGAATCTCGCGAATATGCTTTTCGTCGTCGGCAATTAAAACTTTTTGAATATCCATACTAATCACCTCATAACTATTCTTGCTTATTATTATACAATAGTTTTCTTTAAAAAGCCTGTTTTTATACTGCTTTCACAAAAATATTACAACTTAAACAGATTTATGACAAATAAATACATTTTCAGTCTCGTTTTTCTCATAAAAAAAGCAGACAAGAAAACTTGTCTGCTGAAAGTTATATTTTTATAAAACGCGGCAGGCTCCGTAATAACGTTCGCCCCAGTAACCTGTGAACGCATCAGCCACAACCACGCCTGTGCTGGTGCCGGCATGGATAAATTTGCCATCGCCAAGATAAATACCGCAATGAGAAGCACCTGGTTCATAGGTAGAAAAGAAAATCAAATCTCCCGGACGCAGTTCGCTCATGGAAATCTGACGGCCATAATATAACTGGCTGTCAGCCATACGGGGAATGCTGATTCCTGCACGTGCAAAAGCATATTGAGTAAAACCTGAACAATCAAAGCCATAAGTACTGGTACCGCCAAAAACATAAGGCGTTCCCAGAACGCTGTATGCTGCTCGAATGACATTACGCACTGCAGCACTGCGACCGGAACGATTAGGAGGCATGTCTTTCTGCATCAATGCACGATAAGTATCATTGCCGATAATTCCGTCTACCTCCAAACTTTTATCTGTTTGGAACTGCTTTACAGCAGCTTCTGTTTCAGGACCAAATTTACCGTCAACATTAGATACTTTATATTGTAATTCTACCAGACGTTTTTGAATATCAATGACTTCTTGCCCTTCGTCACCACGTTCAAAAGACGCCAAGGCAGTCGCAATGTTCATAAAACAAAACATCATTGTCAATACTACACATAACAGCTTTTTTTTCAGCAAGCACCGCACATCCTTTCTCAACTGTAAATAATTATAACATAAACTTACAATATTGTAAAACTATCTTACTTTTTCCCGAGATGACGTCCTACAAGATACAGCGGTCTCTGCTTAACTTCTTCAAAAACACGTCCGATATACTCTCCCAAAATACCAATGCCTACTAATTGAATACCTCCCAAAAACAAGACACTGGCGGTCATTGTCGCCCAACCTGGTACAGCATCGTCAATAACATATTTAACATAGAAAACATGCCCCAAAACCATCAGGCTGCAAAGCCGCAGAACACGCCGCAGTAAAAGGCCCAGCGCAATGGCAGATTTGAAAAAGAAGTAATCCCATCCAATGCAAAATGCAGCATTTTACGCAGACTGTACTTTGATTGTCCCGCAAAACGCGGCGGAGCCACAAATTCAACCTTAGCGACCTTAAATCCTAAGGTATTGATAAGCCCTCTGATAAAGCGCGCTCTTTCACGATATACAGACGAAAAGCCTCCACAGCTTTTTGGTCCATAAGCCTGAAATCGCTGCCTCCGGGAGTGATTTCCACTTTAGACATGATATTGATGAGTTTGTAGTAAACTGCTGACGAAAAACGTTTCATAAACGAAACATTCTCTGTACTTAGGCGGATCGTCTGGACAATTTCATTTCCATCTTCCCACAGCCTCAGTAAGTCCGGAACTAATTCAGGCGGATGCTGCAAATCTCCATCCATTGTAATAACAGCATCACCATCAGCATAATCCAACCCGCAGGTCAGTGCCAGCTGATGTCCGTAATTACGAGAAAGCAAATAAGCCTGTACGCGCTCATCATTGCGGACCAATTCCGCCAAAATCACAGCACTGCTGTCTTTAGAACCATCGTCAACAAAAGTAAGATCGTATTCGTATGGCAGTGCCGACATAATATCTGTCAGCCGTTGGTAAAATTCCCTGAGATTGGCCTCTTCATTAAAAACAGGCACGACAAAAGAAATATGTTTCATTAATTTACCCTCACCGTCAATTTAGAATACTTTTATATTATATCACTATTTTGAAATTAAAATGAAGTGATTATGTGAATTTTTAGAAAAAAGAAAAGCTGCCTGAAACAGGCAGCTTAATATCCAAGAATACGAGTGCTCAATAAGCCGAGTTCTGTTCCGCAAAGCGGTGATGATCATTTATCTAGGCCTGTAATTACTCGCAGGCTCCAGCGACACAACCCGGAAGGTTCAGCGGGCCGCTTCATCCCTCCCCTATTTGGTCTTGCTCCGAATGGGGTTTACCTAGCCGGCCGGTTACCCGACCGCTGGTGCGCTCTTACCGCACCGTTCCACCCTTACCTGCATAGCAGGCGGTACACATTTCTGTGGCACTATCCCTGAGGTCACCCTCGCCGGACGTTATCCGGCATTCTGCCCTGTGGAGCTCGGACTTTCCTCGTTAACGCCTAAGCATCACCGCGATCATCTTTCGCACTCATATCGTTTGTTAATTTAACACATAGAGATTATTTAGTCAAGCTTCATGCAATAAAAAACGCTGCAGCATTTTATTGTATTCCCAAGGATTTTTTCCTTCATTTTTACTGAACTGATTCATAATCGCATCAATTTCATCAGCATAATGCACAATAAAGCTTTCTTTCGTTGCACATGCAACCGGCGAACCTTTTTCCTGTTCACCATGGTGTGATAAAACAATATGCAACAGCTGCTGCAGCTTAGGTCCTGTTACTTTTGCCTTGCCAGCTGCCTCCTGCACCATCACCGCCGACATAGACACATGCCCCAGCAATCTTCCTTCCATCGTATATGGAAAACCTATATCCGAAGAAATTTCTCTAATCTTGCCAATATCATGCAGCAATGCTCCTGCAACGATCAAATCCTTATCCACGCCACCAATACGATCTGCCAACGACTGAGCAATACCGGCAACATCAACAGAATGCTGCAGCAAACCTCCGATATAAGCATGATGTAAACGCATTCCCGCCGGATTGATCAAAAATTTATCATATAAAGTCCCGCTGAAAATATTTTCCAAAATCAATCTTATTCCCGGGGTCATAACTCCTTTGATAAGTTTTTGCAGCTTATTTTCATATTCCTGATGATCAAAATCACCATTAGGCAGCAAATGGGTAATATCATCTTCTGGCATAATCTCTTCCATCCGTTGTAAAACCAGCTGCAGCGTCATATCATTAGAAAATTTATTAATATCTACCATGCCGCCAACCATCATTACTTTAGGACCTTCCATAGACCTCATCTTATCTACAATGCCAGCTTCAAAAACAATAAACGGCATTTTGCCGCTGTTATCTTCCAGTAAACCGCGCGCAAACACACCGCCATTAGACGAATTACCAATTTTCTGCACACGCAGCAATACAGCTTGACACACTTTAGTGCCAGCCTTAAAATCACTGATCATATTTGTCACCATCCTCTAAAGCATACCGGTTACAGGTATTGCAAAATTTTGCTTTCCTTCGCTACCAAAACCTGAGCATTGAATCCGCTTGACGTTAGACGCAGTGCAATTCTGTCAGCAAGCGTATTTATCATAGGTAATTCAGTTCCCTGATGTGTAGCATCAATTATATTCAAGCCGCTGTATACTGCGTTCTGTGCAGTATGATATTTCACATCTCCAGTCACAAAGGTATCTGCTCCGGCAGCCAGTGCCTCATCAATGAATTCAGCACCTGCTCCACCACATACAGCAACCTTGCTTACCCTGCGTCCAGCGTCACCTGCAATTATATTGTCTAACTTTAAGACGGTTTTAATTTTTTCACTGAACTCCTGCAGAGTCATCGGCTCATGTAAACATCCAACCCGTCCTAAACCTGCTTCTCCACCGGCAGCAGGAACTAAAACTTCAGTATGCAGCAACCCAATTTTCTCTGCCAAAACATCATTAACACCGCCCAATACACTATCAAGGCTGGTATGTGCACTATAAACAGCAATTTTATTTTCAGCACAATCTAGAAGTAATTTATGCTGCCAGCTCCTGTCGGTCATCTTTTTTATTGGATCAAAAATAACCGGATGATGTGTTACAAGCATTTGTACTTTATGTTCAACGGCCTGCTCTACTACTTCAGGTGATACATCCAAAGCAACCATAAGTTTTTTTACCGTATTACTACTGCGCCCAACCAACAATCCAACATTATCCCAAGGTTCTGCTAAATTAGGCGGAGCTATGCCATCCATTACTTTAATGATATCATTTACCGTAGCTTCCATCGCCTAATCCCTCCAGTTCCTGCAATAAAGTGTATATTTCCTGATATTTTTCACTTTGCCTTGCTTCTGCACTGCGGCACATATTCAGCAGCATCTTTTGATATTGACCGCATACTTTAGCAAAATGTTTTTTGAAAAGCGGCGGCCTTTGTTCCAGCAAGCGTGGCCCTATTTCACATTCCAAGGCGGTGAAAGCAGCCTCAGCGCCACGTTCCAGAACAATGATTTCATAAAGATGCCGCCCTTCTTCAACAAGAACTTCATCATCAATACGCCAGCCGTTGGCATTGGCCCAACGCCTTAAAGAGGATGCTCCAGCCATCGGCTGCAATATCAGTTTTCTGGCTTCCTTTGCAGTGTCCCTGGAAGCTTCAAGGATTTCAATCATTGTACCGGCACCCATACCCGCAATTATAATAACATCTGTTTCACCAGGCTCTATAATGCTTAAACCATTACCCATCCTTACTTCTACTTTATCATTCATGCCATACATAGCAACTGTATTACGTGCAGCAGCACAGGGACCCTCAGTAATATCACCAGCAACTGCTTTGATAATCACTCCACGCTCTGCCAGCCATGTCGGCAGATATGCATGATCTGTTCCTATATCTGCTATGCTTACGTTCTGAGGAACTAATCTTCCAATCGCTTCCAAACGCGCACCAATGTTCATATTGCCTCCCACATCATTACTTTATCATACAAATTATAACATATTCCTGTCTTCCAGTTGGTTATTTCTTTGTGAAACTCAGAATGCCTTCCCTTAAAATCTTTAAGGGAAGGCATTCTGAATAACTTAACCTTTAGCAATCAATTCAATCAGCTTCAATGTCATCTGACAGGATTTTTCTAATGCCAGCAGTGGTAAAAATTCACAGTTAGAATGGAAATTATGTCCTCCGGTAAAATAGTTTGGCGTTAAAATTCCCTGCGTAGAAATATAGGAACCATCAGTACCACCGCGCATGGCAATAGTATTTGGTTTTATTCCCAGCTCTGACATCGCCGTATAAATATAATCTATACATTTTCTATTCTCATCATTGACAGCATCTGCAATATTTCCATAAGTATCCGTTATAGTACATACTATTTCTGCACGAGGATATAGCTTCTGCAAAGATTCAACATTTGTTTTTATCAGATGTTTTCTAGCCTCATAGGTATTTTTATTATGATCGCGTATATCCAGCTGAACTACGGCCTCGCTTTGATTGGAAATAATAGACTTCGCCCAGATGTAACCTTCCGTTCCTTCTGTATGCTCCGGTGTCTGCATCCTGTCAAAGCTGTTTATCAAGTCAACAGCAACCAGAGTTGGATTTACCATTACCCCTTTCGCCGACATAGGATGTGCACTTACACCTTTGATTTTTACTACCGCACTGCCGGCATTGAAAGTTTCATAAACAACTTCGCCCAATTCACAACAGTCAATAGTATAAGCAAAAGCTACCGGAAATTTACTGAAATCCATTTTCTTTGCTCCGCGCAATCCACATTCTTCATCAGGCACAAAGGCTACATAGATATCTCCGTGCTGCAGGTCTTTATTTTGCACCAAAGTTTCCAATGCAACCACTACATTTGCTATGGCAGCCTTGTTATCAGCGCCCAATACACTTGTACCATCAGTGCAAACTATATCCTGACCTTTATATTTTAATAATTCTGGATGTTCTGCCTCGCGAAGATAAATCCCCTTTTTTTCATTCAGACAAATATCCCCGCCGCTATAAGACCGTACCACCTGCGGTTTGATATCAGCTGAAAGATTAACATCCACAGTGTCTAAATGAGCAACAAAACCAACCGCCGGAACTTGTTCACCGCTTCCGGCTGGTAAATTAGCCGGAAGTTTACCTGTAAGAACAGAATATTCACTGATCTCAAGATTAACTAAGCCCAGTTCGTCAAGATCTTTTTTTAATAATTCAGCTAAACTTCTCTGACCTTCTGTAGAAGGAACTACTGCCTGAGAAGCATCGCTTTGACTTGTTACTGCTACATAACGTAAAAAACGTTCTAATAAACGTGTCTGCATTCTTCTGCCCCCTTACTGATCGTTAAAACCGTCTCGGATAAACATAATCTGCCTGGAACCCCAGTGGTATATCCAGCCACCAAAATAAGTATAACATAAAGGTAAGAGAAACCAATAATGCTATAGTATACGGCAGCATCATGGAACTTAATGTACCAATACCAGCATTTTTTACATATTTCTGGCAATACAGAATTATTAAAGGATAAAAAGCAAACATTGGTGTTACAACATTGACCGCAGAATCACTGACTCGGAAAGCAACTTGTGTCAGTTCAGGCGCAATTCCTACCGCCATCAGCATCGGCACAAATATCGGAGCCAGAATAGCCCATTTTGCTGAAGCAGAGGTAATTATAAGATTAAGCAGAGCAACAAAAACAATAATACCGAAAACAGTTACCTGCGGCGGTAAATTCAATGATTTTAAGAATTCTGCACCGGATACAGCAATCAGTGCTCCCATGTTCGATGCGCCAAACGCATATAGGAATTGAGCAGCAAAAAAATAAAATACGATCAGCTGCACTAAAGTTTTCGTAATCTCTTCCATTGCCGCCGTAACATCTTTAGGCGATTTGAATTTACCGCAGGCAATACCATATACTAAACCAACCAAAGCTGCAAAAATAAAAATCAGCGACACTATCGACTGCATTATCGGAGCCTTAAAGCTGGCAATAACGCCATCAGGAGCACGCAGGATAGAATCTGCCGGATACAGTGCTGCGGCAAGCCCGGTCAACATCAACAGCAATACTGCTGTAGCTATTTTAAAAGCCCTGTTCTCCGAAGGCGTAATCGAGCTGTTATTTTCGTTGCCCAAGTCCAGATCGTCATCAAGCGGACAAGCCTTCCAAAGCCATGGGTTAGTAATCTTTTCCGTTACCCACCAGCAAGCACCAATAACTATAAACGTAGAAGCAAACGCATAAAAATAGTTGCATAATACGTTTACCTGATATCCCGGATCAATAATCTGGGCCGCACTTTGAGTAAACCCCTGAATAACAGGATCAATAGCCGAAGGCGTATAGTTGGCAGCAAACGCGCCGGCAATACCTGCAAAAGAAGCAGCAATACCTGCTAAAGGATGCTTACCTACTGCATAAAACATATAAGCGGCTATCGGGATAATGATGACATAACCAGAGTCGGGCCCCAAATGACTGAGCATCCCTACCAGAATAACTACCGGTGTGATCAGAACTTTAGGTGTTATAGAAAGTATCTTTTTCAACCCTGTATTAATGTAACCAGACCCATCGGCAATACCAATACCAAGTGTTGCTACGATAACCATACTTAGCGGTGGGAAATTTGCATAATTAGTGACCATTTTACTCATTAAATCAACTAGCGCCTTACCGCTGAGCATATTAGTTATTTCGATAGGCCTGCCGGTCGCCGGATGCACATAATTGAAATGTATCTGCGCTAAAACTGCCGACACTACACAAACCAAAATAAAGGCACTGATGAAAAGAATCGTAATATCCGGTATTTTATTACCGATACGCTCTATAAATCCTAATATGCCTCCTACCTGCTGTTTACTTTGACTTTGCTGCAATTTTGAAGCCTCCTAACTAATTTTATCTGAGAAATATCATAATTTAATATTATAGCAAAAGTCAGTCGGCAATACCACTTACTGCAGTAACCTTTATAAAAAATTTGTACTCTTTTCATAAAAAACTGCCGCAAGCTTTTCGCTCTTGGCAGATTCTTTTCTTTACGCTTTTCTCACTGCAGCAACCATCTCTTCAACATATTTTTTTACCGGCCCTGCGGCATCTTTTCCATATTGCTCAACAATCTTCACAATCGCGCTGCCAACTATCGCTCCATCACTTAGCCCAGCCATTTTTTCAGCTTGTTCCAGCGTAGCGATCCCAAACCCTACTGCAACAGGAGTATCGGTGACTTCACGAATACGTTTGACTATCGCTCCAATATCTGTAGTTATATTACTGCGGATACCTGTAACTCCCAATGAAGAAACAACATAAATATACCCCATGGCCTCTCTGGCGATCATTTGAATACGGTCATCAGACGTTGGAGCTATCAGTGAAATAAGATCAACATCGTATTTCCTGCAATTAGAAAGCAGTTCATTTTTTTCTTCATAAGGCAAATCAGGTACGATAACGCCATCAATTTCCAGCTGACGGCATTTTTCCATAAACCGCTCAGTTCCGTAAATAAAAATCGGATTGACATAAGTTAAAAATACCAGCGGTACCTGAGTGACATTTCGTACTTCTGCAAGCATATCAAAAAGCTTATCCGTAGTAGTACCTGCATTTAACGCTCTGACATTGCCCCGCTGAATAACTTCTCCTTCTGCAACAGGATCAGAAAAAGGTATGCCTATTTCAATAATATCGGCACCTGCTGCGGCCATTGCCAATATCAGTTCTTTGCTAACTTCAAGATTGGGATCTCCTCCTGTAATAAACGGGGATGAAGCATTTCTTTTTATTTTTAAAAGCCTGCCTTATTTTACTCATGTAAATCTACCCCCATATATCTGGCAATCGCCGCTACATCTTTATCTCCACGTCCAGACAAATTGACGACAATGATTTTCTCCTTTGACATTTCAGGCGCAACCTTCATCGCATAAGCCAGCGCATGCGCACTTTCGATAGCAGGGATAATTCCTTCCGTTTCAGATAAATAACTGAATGCCCGTACTGCTTCAGTGTCTGTAATGGCTACATAGCTGGCACGTCCGGTATCATATAAATGTGCATGTTCAGGTCCGATCCCCGGATAATCAAGTCCAGCTGAAATTGAATACACCGGTGCTATCTGACCATACTTATCCTGCATAAAATACGATTTCATCCCGTGAAAAATTCCCAGGCTACCACGATTAATCGTAGCCGCAGTCTCTTCCGTTTCAATGCCGCGCCCTGCAGCTTCAACGCCAATGAGCTGAACATCCGTCTCAGAAATAAAATCATAAAATAAACCCATCGCATTAGAACCGCCGCCGACACAGGCCATCACAATATCGGGTAAACGCCCCTCTTTAGCCAGCATCTGTTCTTTTACTTCTTTTCCTATTACACGCTGAAAATCACGAACTATTTCCGGATAAGGATGCGGCCCCATCACACTGCCTAAAACATAGTACGTATCATTAACATTCGCAGTCCACGAACGCAAGGCTTCATTGACAGCATCTTTCAAAGTCATCGTGCCAGTTTCAACCGGCACTACCTTTGCTCCCAGCAGCTCCATGCGAAAAACATTCAATGCCTGCCGCTCTGTGTCTTCCTTTCCCATATAAACAACACATTCCATATCCATCAAAGCTGCTGCTGTAGCCGTAGCTACACCATGCTGCCCCGCCCCAGTTTCAGCAATCACACGTTTTTTCCCCATTTTTTTAGCCAGCAGCACCTGCCCTAAAACATTATTGATTTTATGAGATCCGGTGTGATTCAAATCTTCACGTTTTAAATATATTTTAGCTCCACCTAAATCACGAGTCATTTTTTCAGCGAAATATAATAATGAAGGCCTGTTAGCATATTCGCGATATAAAGCCTGCAATTCCTCCATAAACTGCGGTTCGTTTTTATAATAATCATATGCACGCTCTAATTCCAAAACCGCATTCATCAGGGTTTCCGGAATATATTGTCCTCCATGCCTGCCATATCTTCCTTTAGTCATTTTCTCTGCTCCCTTTCACTGCGGCAATAAATGCACGCATTTTTTCAAAATCTTTGCTGCCGTCAGTTTCCACCCCGCCGCTCACATCAACCGCATATGGTTTTGCTTCTAAAGCCTCATGTACATTTTTCGCATCCCAAGCCACCAGCAAGAAAAAACGGACGCTGCAATTTAATATTTTTTAAAATCTCCAAGTCAAAGCGCTGACCGCTGCCGCCATAGGCAGTCTTTGTATAAGTATCAAGCAGCAGATAATCACATTCATAATCAATCGTACTCTCAAAACTCTCTATATTTCTCACGCGAAGAACTTTTATCACAGGCAAATTTATTTTACGGCGCAGCTCCCTGCAATACTCCTGACTTTCGTCACCGTGCAGCTGCACCACATCAATAATGCGTTCTGCCGCCAGCCTTTTGATAAAATTAATATCTTCTTTTACAAAAACACCTACAGTCCGAACCCTCAAATCCAATTCTGCCCGCAGTTTTGCAGCTTGCTCGGCCGAAACCTGCCTTGGACTGGCCGCAAAAACGAACCCGGCATATTCCGGCAACAGTATGTTGGCAAATTCAATATCTTCTTTACGTTTTAACCCGCATATTTTAACTTTAGTCATTTATCTCACCTGAAAGCCGCTGTAAATCTAAAGTAATATTATTGCTTCTCATCAGCATTTCACCAATCAAAAAACCATTTACACCAGCGGCACGCAGCAGTTTGATGTCTGCTGCACACATGATCCCGCTTTCAGAAACAAATATTTTATCTCGTGGTACAAGCGACCTCAAACGCAGGCTATTCTGTAAATCAACACTGAAATCTTTCAAATTACGGTTATTGACGCCGATGATTTCTGCTCCCGCATTCAGTGCAGACTCCACTTCTGACTCATCATGTGCTTCGACTAAAACATCCAAACCCACACTGGCGGCAATATCTAAAAATTCTCTGATCATGGACGTTTCCAACAGTGCACAAATCAGTAGTACAGCATCAGCACCAATAGTTTTCGCTTCATAAATCTGATATTCACTGATTATAAAATCTTTGCGTAAAACCGGTAATTTCACTGCAGTACTGATCGCCTGTAAATACTCGTCTTTACCTAAAAAAAACTGCGGTTCTGTTAAACACGAAATCGCCGCTGCACCTGCAGCTTCATAATCTCTGGCCAGTCGCAGATAGTCAAACTCTTTGCTAATAATACCTTTAGAGGGTGAAGCCTTCTTGACCTCAGTAATAAAATTCATCCCATCTCTCGACAAACGAGTACGAAACCCACGGTTATTTTTAGGTAAACTCTCAGCGTCAGATCTAATTTTATTTAAATCTTTTATTCTTTGCAGTTGCTCTACTCTGAGCCGTGTAGCCGCTGCAATTTCATCTAAAATCATCATCCACCTCAACCATTGCTCAGAACGATCAGCTGCTGTAATTTCTGCAATGCTTTACCATTGTCAAGCGTTATCCTGGCAAGTTCAATACATTCTTTAATTGAACCTTTGCCTCCCAAATACAAACTCAACCCAGAATTTAAAACTACTGCATCACGTTTTGCGCCTTGTTCCTTACCACTCAAAATATCATAGGTTATACCTGCATTGATTTTTGCATCACCGCCCATAAGATCACTTTTTTTGCATGGGGTAAACCCAAAAGCCTGTGGGTCAAGTGTATAAGTCGTGATTTCACCATCATTAATCTCTGCTATCGTATTCGTTGAAGAAACAGTTACTTCATCAATCCCATCATTGCCGTAAACAACAATGCCACGCTTAACACCCAAGTTAGCAAGTACTTTCGCTAAAGGTTCTACCAACTCTTTTTTGTAAACTCCCAAAAGCTGCAGACTGGCAAAAGCTGGATTTGCCAAGGGGCCAATAATATTGAAAACCGTGCGGATTCCAAGCTCTTTACGCACAGGACCGGCAAATCTCATTGAAGCATGATACGCCTGCGCAAACAAAAAACATAAATCGATTTCCTGCAGCAGCTCTTTATTACGTTCAGCCGAAAGATCTATTTTCACACCCAGTTCTTCCAAAACATCTGCAGCTCCGCTTTTGCTGGAAACGCTGCGATTACCGTGTTTTGCTACAGGAACCCCTGCCGCCGCAATCACAAAAGAACTTGTTGTAGAGATATTAAAGGTATTCGCACAATCGCCTCCAGTACCTACAATATCCAGTACATCTTTACCCGGATCGATATGTGTGCATTTCTCACGCAAAACCTTTGCACATGCCGTTATTTCTTCAATAGTTTCACCTTTCATACGCATAGCCGTAATAAACGCCGCAATTTGAGCATTAGTAGCTTCACCGCTCATTATTTCCCCAAAAGCACCTATGGTCTCTGCTCCAGTAAGATTTTGTTTTTCTGCTAATTTATTTATTGCTTCATTGATCATTATTTTCACTCCTTACTATATTGCTAAAAAATTCTTTAAAATACTTAATCCGTCAGGTGTCATAATAGACTCTGGATGAAACTGGACGCCATAAATATCATAATCGCAATGTTTCACAGCCATAATCTCTCCATCGTTCGTAGTCGCTATGACCTCCAGGCATTCGGGCTTGGAATACTTATCAATTATCAGAGAATGGTACCGTGCGGCAAGTATTGTCTGTGGCAACCCTTCAAATAATCTGCTGTTCTTGTCTATTTCGATCATACTCTGTTTGCCATGTACCAGCTCACGGGCATGCACAATTTTCCCGCCGAACACTTCACCGATCGCCTGATGGCCCAGACACACACCTAAGATCGGCATCTTCCCCTGCAACTTTTCTAAAACAGTTTCGCATATTCCTGCATTTTCAGGAAAACCAGGTCCTGGTGACAGAATAATATGCGAAGGCTGCAAAGCTTCTATAGCTTCCACAGTTATTTGATCGTTACGATATACTTTAACCTCATCAGTCAGCATCCCAATAAACTGAAACAGATTAAATGTAAAACTGTCATAATTATCAATAATAATTACCATTACTTTGCTCCTTATTATTCTTTTGCTGTTTCTCGCAGCGCCTTCATACAGGCCCCTGCTTTATTTACTGTTTCTGCGAACTCATTGTCAATCACAGAATCGGCTACAATCCCACCGCCGGCCTGTATATAAACTTTACCAGCACGTTTTACCATAGTCCTTATCGTGATACAAATATCCATATTACCGCCAAAATCTATATAGCCCATACCACCGCCGTAAATTCCTCGACGCTGAGGTTCCAGCTCATCAATAATCTGGCAGGCCCTGATCTTCGGAGCACCGCTTAAAGTTCCGGCTGGAAATACGGACTGCAAAGCATCCAGGCAATCTTTATCTGCTCTCAATCGTCCAGTAACACGGCTGGTTATATGCATCACATGAGAAAATTTTTTAATTTCCAGATAATCAAGTACTTTAACAGTGCCAAATTCACTTACGCGTCCCACGTCATTTCGGCCTAAATCTACCAGCATATTATGTTCGGCTATTTCTTTGGCATCAGCCAAAAGTTCTTTTTCCAATGCCTGGTCCAGTTCTTCTGTCGCCCCTCTTGGTCTTGTACCTGCAATCGGCATCGTCGTAATCTCGTGTCCATTCACCTTCACAAGAGTTTCCGGCGAACTTCCTGCGATTTCAACATCATCATTTTTCATCAACACCATATATTGAGATGGGTTCGTCGTCCGCAAGATACGATAAGCATTAAAAAGATCCTGATCGTAGTCTGCTGTAAATTTCTGTGAATAAACTATTTGAAATACATCGCCATTCTTGATATATTTTTTGCATTTCTGCACATTAGCTGCATATAGATCCTTACTTTGATTAGATTTTACTTCACCAAGTTTGGCCGCTATAAATGGCCTCTGAGCAACCGAGCTAGACAAAAGCGCTTCAACGGCCGTAATTTCCCGCTCAGCTTTTGCATAATTCACCTCTAAATTATCTGTGCGTACATTCACAATAATAAAAAGTTTCTGTTTTAAGTGATCAAACGCTACTATTTTATCAAACAACATCAAATCAAAATCAGGAAAATCTGTCGCTTTTGTCGGGTCAAATTGCAGACTCGGCTCACAATACTGAACAAAGTCATAACCAAAATAGCCTACAAAACCTCCTGTCAAAGGCGGTATCCCTCCGATTTTAGGAACCCTATATTCTGCCAGCACCTCTTTAATACAATTTACAGGATCCTTGGTCTTGAATTTTACTTTAGCACCGTTAATAACTTCTACAACTTTATCTTTAGCTCTCAGTTTGACGATTGGATCATAGCCGACAAAAGAATAACGTCCCCAGCGCTCACCGCCCTCCAAACTTTCCAGCAGAAAATAATCGTTGCTGCTGTTTTTTACAGCTGCTAAAAATGCCAGCGGCGTTGTCATGTCAGCCAGACATTCTTTCGCAACTGGAACTGCTGTATAGTCTTTTTGATAGGCTTTAACTTCTTCCAGCGTAAGATTAAGCACTGTTTTCACTCCTTCATCGTTAAAATAAATAAAAAACCTGCCCTTGTTATAACAAGGACAGGTTGAAAAAACATATACCTGCGGTACCACCTTGATTCACGAAAATAAATCGTGCACTTAAAGCAGAGTGCCAACACACCCCTCGCCCTTAACGCAGGCGTTGCGTTGCAGAGTACTTTCGGCAAGCCGATTTGACTGCACCCTCAGCGGTCCATTTATCAAACTGCATTTCTATCCGGTTCCCAGCTCCCCGAACTCTCTGTAAGCGCATTTTTTGACTTGATCTCCGCCTCTACGGTTTTGTGGTCGTTATTTAATTGTTGTAAGTTTAGCATCATGTTTAACAAGCGTCAACAAGTTTTTCAAAAATCGCTAAAAAATTTTTTCAAATTTTCAATTTTGTCAATCAGTTTACACTTTTAATAAATTCACAGAAAATTCCTGTTATTTTAATATTTATACAAATTCACTCTTCGCCACTCAAAACAATTCTACACACATCACCATCACTGCTAATATAAAAATCTAAACTTTTCCCGATTTTACTGTTTTTGGGAAAATTATAACCATACATAATCACAGCGCCGTCTTTATCATCTTTCAAATAAACGACCCTTGCCGGAATCCCATACTGGCCTATAACACGGGCACCGTCGTCACCTGTACCAATACCACGCATTGTATAGATTACAGGAGAAGCTGTCATAAGCTCAACGATTTTCTTATTACCACGTCTGGCTTTAACCTGCAGCTGCTGAAAATCATAAACCTGACTGCTCCCATCTTTACTTTCTTTTTTTACTTTTCCCAACGATTTTGCCGCTGAACTGTCAAAAATCTGACCCAAATGCCAATCCCCCAACGAATTATCTTCATCGATCAATTCTTCAGTCTCTGGCTTTTCCAGATACTCGGCAAAAATATAACCATTTTTACCATTCCATTCAACTTTTTGCCACTCCCCGCTTTTACTACCGCTCAAACGCAAAAGTGAATGTCTTGGCAGGCATGCTAAAACATCAGCAGTAGTTGAAGGCCCCGAACGAAAATTCACATCATCATCAGCTAAAACTGCAAATTCACCTTTTTTATAATCAGAAATTTTCTGCGTTGTATAATAAGCTTCGCTTTTTGCAGCCAGTACAGTTCCTGTCTGCAAAAGCAAGCTCGTCCCCATCATAATGCCCAGCGCAACAGCTGCAAACCTTTGTATCAGCATTGCAGTTCCTCCTTCTTAATTCTTACGTTTTATTATATGCTAAAGTTTCTGGGAATACAAATCTGTAAAATTGAAATAAATGTAAAAAGCCTGCCTGTTAAGGCAGGCTTTTTACATTTATTATTTTATATACTTAGCGTCTAAACGGGCAAATGTTCCATTCAACTCCATTTCTTCCATCCACATATTCACATAGTTAAGAAAAATCTGATCACCTTGCTGCATCAGTATGCCAAAGTTGTTTTTTGTAAATGGTTCCTCGATCAAAGGAGCCGCAAGTTTTGCATTATCACGCACATAACGGCGTGCTTCCATCGTCTCTGTAATCATAATATCTGCTTTTCCTTCCGCAATCAAACCTGGGATCTCTGCATTTTGCTGATGTACGATCAATGTACAGTCAGGCAGATTAGCAAGGGCAAATTTTTCATTAGTACCTCCCGGATTAACCATTACACGCACATCTTTTTTATTCATATCCGCCAGTGTTTTAAATTTTTTAGCATCGTCCTTACGACACAGAATAGTTTTACCAAATACCAGATAACCATTGCTTTGCGCCATTTTTTGTTCTCTTGCCAAAGTGCGGGTGATACCGCACATTGCAATATCAAATTTACCAGCTAAAGTATCGGCAGTCAACGTGCTCCAGGTAGTTGGTATAAACTTCACCTGTACCCCAAGCGATTGTGCCAGAAGTTCGCTTGCTTCTGTATCAAAGCCTTCATATCTTCCTGTCTCCCGATTTAAATAACTCATCGGTTTATAATCGCCTGTAGTTCCAACCAAAAGACAGCCCCTACTTTGAACTTCGTCCAGTTTTGAAGCCTCTGCATGGGGGAACAAACCGCCAAGTCCAAGCATCGTTACAGCTACAAGGGTCACCATTACAATTTTCTTTACACTTACCATACTACCATCCTCCAATTTTAAGATCACTACCTTTTAATTGTAACTATAAAAAAGCTTTTTGTCTACGACATATTTTTTTCATTTGTTTTCAAGCTTTCTTTCTGCTATCATATTAAATATAATATCTTTTGTACATATTGAAGAAAGTCTGGTACTGCTTATGAAAAAATATCTATGGCTGATAGCTCTGATTTTTTTAAGCATCGGCATTTGGCAACAACAATATCTTAGCGTGCTTCGTAAAGCAGCTATGATCTGTCTGGAGTGTATCGGCATTGGCTAAACGAACCCTCATTCAAATCCTTACCGCATTTCTTTATAATGGCAATCTGCCGGGATTCCTTAATGGTCGAATCTGGCAGGGTCCAAGTAAAAGTATTTGCGTCCCCGGGCTTAACTGTTATTCTTGCCCAGGTGCTTTAGGAGCCTGCCCTTTAGGAGCGTTACAAAGCTCTTTATCAGGAGTGCTCCTACGCTTTCCGTTCTATGTTTTAGGACTTATGCTTCTCTTTGGGCTACTGTTTGGGCGGACTGTCTGCGGCTGGCTCTGTCCATTTGGATTCATACAGGAACTACTTTATAAAATTCCGTCGCCAAAGTTTACTAAAAATAAAGCAACGCGGACTTTGACAAAGCTTAAATACATTATTGGTTTGCTTTTCGTTATTATTTTGCCAGTAATTTTTTTCTATGTCGTTGGTGTTGGCGCACCAGCCTTTTGTAAATATATTTGTCCTGCCGGTACTTTGGAAGCAGCATTACCGCTTTTAAGCACCAATCCCTTCCTCAAACAAAATCTTGGTATGCTTTTTAACTGGAAATTATTTCTACTGCTCGTCACTGTTATTGCCAGCATCGTCATCTATCGACCTTTCTGCCGCTTTATCTGCCCTTTAGGAGCCTTTTATAGTTTATTTAATAAACTTTCTTATTTTGGGATCCAGGTAGATAATGTCAAATGCATTGGCTGCGATGCCTGTATACGCAAATGTAAAATGGACTGCGCAAAGGTGGGAGATCGTGAATGTATTAACTGCGGCGAGTGCATCGATACTTGTCCTGTAAACGCAATCTCGCTTGGATCTAAAGTGAAAAAAGCAGATACTAATGTTGCCGAAGCAACAAATAATTAACTTTTGTAACCATTTATAAAATTAGTATAACAAACGTTACAAGTATAAACTTTGTTATACTAAAATAAAGTTTATTATGATATTCTAAAATTTTACAAAGCGAGGTACTGTTATGAGCACACTCAAAAAAGTTCTCTTAGGCGTAATCTTACTTACTGCCGTCGCTGTAAGTGGCGTACATTTTTTCGACCTCCCGCATATTGCCAAAGCAGAAACTAACGCAGCTCCGCCTTTTACTGTAACAGATATGAATGGACAGACTGTTTCCCTTGCTTCTCTAAAAGGTAAGCCTGTTTTTCTTAATTTTTGGGCTACTTGGTGCCCTCCCTGTGTTGGAGAAATGCCTGATATCCAAAGAATGTATGCTAAATATGGAGATAAAGTTCATTTTGTTATCGTCAACATAGACGGCACAAAACCTGATGTAACTGCATTTATGGAAAACCATGCTTTCAGTTCCCCGTTGCACTTGATACGAACGGTTCAGCTGCTTCAGCCTATGCCGTTCAGGCCATACCAACAAGTTATATCATTGATGCTGATAGCAATGTCGTTGACAGCCATATCGGCGCATTAAGTGCCGGTGATATGGAAAGTTTTGTTACATCAGCTTTTTAAAATCTTAAAACCAAATAAAAAAAACGACTGCTATGCAGTCGTTTTTTTTATCACGCTTTATTCATATAAACCTAAAGTATTTTCTGAAAGATTAATCATAATATTTTTGGTCTGGCTGTAATGATCCAGCATCACCTTATGAGTTTCTCGCCCTATACCAGATTGTTTATATCCTCCAAAAGGCGCCCCTGCCGGAATAGCATTATAGGTATTGACCCAAATTCTACCAGTCTGTACAGCTTTAGCCACGCGCATAGCACGATTGATATCCTGAGTCCAGACAGCACCGCCCAGACCATAGACACTCTCGTTTGCCATACGGATAACATCCGCTTCGTCCTTAAATTTAATCACTACGGCAACAGGTCCAAAAATTTCCTCCTGAGCAACACGCATATTATTAGTAACATTAGTAATCAGAGTCGGAGCAACAAAATTACCCTTCTCTAACCCATTATCAGTCAATTTATAGCCACCGCAGGCTATAGTAGCACCTTCCTGTTTGGCAATATCAATGTAGCTCAAAATCTTTTTGACCTGATTTGCATCAATTTGTGCACCCATTTGTACGCCTTTATCAAGAGGCAGACCTACTTTTACTTTTTCAAAACGTTTAACAGCTTCTTCTACAAATTTATCGTAGATAGCTTCATGTACAAAAACGCGTGATCCAGCACAGCAAACCTGTCCCTGATTGAAAAGAATCCCCAGCAGTAAACCTTCCATAGCCAGGTTCCAGTTGCAGTCGGGGAAGAAAATATTAGCTGATTTGCCACCCAGTTCCAAAGTAGCAGGAATCAATTTCTCAGCGGCAGCCTCGGCAACAGAACGCCCGACTTCAGTAGAACCGGTAAATGCCAGCTTAGCAAAACCAGGATGTTCAAGAATGTCGTTACCAGATTTTGATCCTTTACCGGTAATAATATTCAGAACCCCTTTCGGCAGTACGCCTTCAAGCAATCTTGCCAGTTCAAGAATACTAAGCGATGTCTGGCTGGAAGGTTTAATGACAATAGTATCGCCTGCAGCCAACGCCGGAGCTAATTTCCACGCGGCCATCAAAAAGGGGAAATTCCAGGGAATAATTTGTCCCACAACTCCCAGAGGCTCGTGCAGCACCAAACTCATCGTATTATTATCCAGCATGGTCGCAGTACCTTCCTGCGTTCTGATCGCAGCGGCAAAATAACGGAAATGATCAGCAGACATTGGAATATCGATTCCAGAAGTCTCACGGAAAGGTTTACCGTTATCCATAGATTCAACCTTTGCCAAGTGTACGGCATTTGCGTCAATAATATCAGCTATTTTATTTAAAATCTCAGCTCTTTGCTGTGCAGTGGTATCTTTCCATGTTTCAAAAGCTTTCTGCGCCGCTTTTACTGCATTATCTACATCCACCTTAGTTGCTTCAGCACATACCGCCAAATGTTCGCCAGTCGCAGGATCTGTAGAACTAAACGTAGCTCCATCTGAAGCCGGCCGCCATTCGCCATTAATATATAAACCATATTCTTTCAATAAATTTTCTTGCATCATTTACACTTCCTTTATTGTTTATTGCCGGCAGTTGATTGTCGTCGGCTCTTTTATATATGATTATAGTAGATTTTCGGCATATGTCAATAAACTTTTATGTAACATCTACTACATTTTGTTGTTTTCTAATTTATTTAACAATATATTTTGTATTTTAAAACATATGCCGTTTATCATCATATTATAAAACGCGGTTTTAAAAACCGCGTTTTATAATATCTTCACCAAATTTAGCTTTTAATATATCGACCGCCTGATTACGTTTACCCAATCGCTCATCTTCGGCAAAATTTAGTACAGGCACCGCATCGGCAGGTTCTAAATGCGCTACGCTGACGCCTAATAACCTTACGCCTTCGATCCATTTTACAGACTGCATCAGCTTCTGCGCCAACGCAAAAATTTCTTCATCATAAGCAACAGGACCTTCAGCTGTAATACTGCGGGTAATGATTTTGAACGACGCAAACTTCACCTTTAAAGTTACAGTATAGCCAACAACGCCACTGCGCCGCAGCCGCCAACCAACACGTCCGCATAGATCAAGAACGGCATGACGCCGCTCATCTTCCGTATGAAGATCTTTTTCAAAAGTACATTCTTTCCCAATAGATTTAGCAGCATAATCATTAACAACAGGTCTGTCATCCAAACCATGTGCCAGTTGTTTTACCACAGCAGCATTATTCCCCAGAGCTTTATGCAAAATACCCAAATCAGCATCTGCAATTTGCCCAATAGTCGCTATGCCAAACTGCAGCAGACTTTTTTCAGCACTGCGCCCAATTCCAAAAATACGCCGCACCGACATTGGCTTTAACATGCCTTCAGCCTCTTCTGCCCTTATCACAACCAAACCATCCGGCTTCTGCATATCCGAAGCCAGTTTGGCCAAAAATTTATTGGGAGCGATACCAACTGAAGCAGTTAAACCAGTTTTTTCTTTTATCGATCTTTTTACTTTAAAACCGATATCACGTTCAGAACCAGCCAATAGCTCCATTCCTGAAATATCCAAAAACGCTTCGTCCACCGAAAGCTGTTCAACCAAAGGAGAAAAGCTGTCAAAAATATTCATTATCTGCCGTGATACTTCCTGATACCGCTTCATTCTTCCCGGCAAAAAGACTGCCTGAGGGCATAAACGCCTGGCTTCTATCATAGGCATTGCCGAGTGTACACCATACACACGTGCTTCATAAGAGCAAGTAGATACAACGCCACGATCAGACTGTCCCCCGACAATTACCGGCAGTCCCATCAGATCAGGATTATCAAATTGTTCGACGGATGCAAAAAACGCATCCATATCCACATGCATGATCCATCTCTGCATAAACAACCCTCTCAATACAGCATTAAAAAGTATACCGCCGGCACTAATAAAAACAGACCTATCACATTATAGTACAGAAACATCAGCAAATAATGTCTTACCTGCGCAGGGTACGCCTCTGCAAACAGCTTGTAAGATATCACACTCGCCATCGAAGCGATCAGAGTTCCCAGTCCGCCGACATTGACCCCAAGCAGCAAAGCTTCACGCTGCTGAGAAAACGCAGCCAGCAGCATTGCAGCAGGGACATTGCTGATAAACTGGCTGACAGCAATTGCAGAAAAATATGTACCGGTCGCACTTCCAAAAAAACTGTCTCGGATAATATTTAAAAAATCAAATTGTGTTAAATTACCAATAAAGATAAAAAAACCGGCAAACGTGAACAAAAGAGAATAATCAATTTGCCTGAATAAGCCACGATCAAGCACCAGCATTACCGTTACCGTTATCATCAGCAGCAACCAATGATCAAACCAGTGAAAGACCGTCACCACACACAGCAAAAACAGTAAATTTAAAAATATCAGCCCCCAGCCACGTTCTACATTCACAGAGGTCAAGCTTACTTTTAACTGCCTGTCCTGCTGGCGCATTAAAAATACTGCCAGCAAAGCCACTGCTAAACATGTCGGTATCCATGTGACCTTGAAAAAAGCAATAATATCAAAATTATAACGGGCATATAAAAACAAATTTTGCGGATTTCCCATCGGTGTCAGCATACTGCCAAGATTAGCTGCCAATGTCTGCCAAACAATTATTTTTCCAACATCAACTCCTGCTTCTTTGCCTATAATCAAAGTCAAAGGGACAAAAGTTATTAAAGCCACATCATTTGTTACAAGCATTGAACTGATAAAAGTTATCAGCAGCAGTGCGGCAGTTATCTGACGCAGCGAAATACATCTCTGCAAAAGCCGTACGGCACAGTTATCAAGTACGCGACGCTTTTTAAACCCGCCTACAACTAACATCAGGCAATATAATAAAACTAAAACACGCCAATCTATATACTCTGCCTTAGGAACAACTGCAAGCGAAGAAGCAACAGCCAGAACACAGGCCAGCAATAATATACCTTCACGCTTTACAAAGCTTTTTGAAAACTTCCAAATCTCTTTTGTATCCAAATTTTTCACCATGCCTTTGATATGGTAAATTATAACATAAACACACGTTTTTGAAAATCACTTTGCCGACTGCTTTTATTGACATAAGACAGTAATAACGTTATGATATTCACAATAATAAACCCCTTGAAGAAAGGAGGCTTCTACTATGTCGAGACCTATTAAATGGCGCAAGATCTGCTGTATGCCGCTCAATAAAACTTTTGCTCCCTCCGGCAGCAAACCGCAGGGGAAAATAACCATGACTATTGATGAATACGAAACGATCAGGCTCATGGATCTGGAAAACTGCACACAGGAAACCTGCGCAATGGCAATGAATGTAGCCAGGACCACTGTTCAAAAAATCTACGAAGAAGCACGTTATAAATTAGCGGATGCTCTTATTAACGGCAAGGAATTATCGATCGAAGGCGGGGAATTCCGCCTTTGCGACGGCCATAATCAAAACTGTGTCCGCGCTTCCTGCCGTCTATTGCAGCGCGGAGAACTTTTGCAAAACAAATAATAATCTACCGGAGGCGTATCCCATGTCCGAACAAAACCGTCAATGCTCTGATACTGGCTGTGACAAAACATCCTGCGAAAGTTGCGACCATGCTAATACTGCAATAAATTTTTCCGCTCCACTCCATGAAATGAGTACTGTAAAAAGTTATTGGTATTGTCAGCGGTAAAGGAGGTGTCGGAAAATCTATCGTCACTTCGCTTTTGGCTGCAGCCATGCAGAAAGCGGGTAAGAAAACTGCTGTTTTAGATGCCGATATCACCGGCCCATCAATTCCTAAAGCCTTCGGACTGCACGGAAAAGCCAATGCTACAGAAATTGGCCTGCTGCCAATGCAGACAACAAGTGGTATTGAAATCATCTCTACTAATCTTCTCTTGAATAATGAAACTGATCCTGTCGTTTGGCGCGGCCCGATTATTGCCGGTACTGTTAAACAATTCTGGAGCGACGTTATCTGGACGGACATAGAATATATGTTCATCGACATGCCTCCAGGTACCGGTGATGTTCCGCTCACTGTTTTTCAGTCACTTCCCGTCGACGCTATCATCATCGTTACATCTCCTCAGGAATTAGTTTCTATGATCGTCGGTAAAGCTGTAAAAATGGCAGCCATGATGCAAATTCCTATTTTGGGACTGATCGAAAATTATTCTTATTTCCAATGCCCAGACAATGGTAAAAAATATCATATTTTTGGTCCCAGTCACTTACAAGCCGCCGCTGATGCTTATGGACTTAAAATTCTGGCTGAACTTCCCATAGATCCCGATTTAGCTGCAGCCTGTGATTCCGGCAATATTGAAAATTATCAAACAAACATCCTTGATAACGTAATCAATATATTAAAAAATACTAAATAAAATAGAAAACTGGCATCAGGTACTGATGCCAGTTTTCTATCATTCACGTAATTCTTTTATCAATTCCAAAGCTTCAGCTTCACTGATATCTGTCAATTCTCCACGCATATCAAAAAATTCTTTAAAATATTCAGCCCCGACATTATTAAAATAACACCAGCACCGTTCCTTCCGACGCCATAATTCAAAACCATCCCTGTCAGCATGTTTTCTGATCAGCAGCAGGCATTGACCCATACCGGTGGTCAGTTTTTGATAAATCATATTACTACCTCTCTTAACATACTTATTTTCTATTTATACAATTATTATAGCACAGCAGTACCCCCCCCACAAGACATAACAACTTTAGCGCAACAGTACTTTGGACGTTTTTGCAGCTCAGTTTGATATTCAACTCTGCTAGAACTATAATCTCTCTCTCCTTCTATCCATAAATATTGACAAGCAGGTCAATTTGTCTTAAAGTAAAATCAACAATAGGTATTTATTAGGAGAAATTTATGCGCACATGGAAAAACGGAATACTTTTACCGTTTTTATTAGTTTTACTTTGGTATATTATAAGTAAATTACAGATCTTCAGCTCTTATCTGCTGCCAAGTCCAGCTGCAACAGCCATTACAGCAGGAGAACTGATCCGCAGCGGTATGCTGTGGCAGCATTTACTGATAAGCCTGCAGAGAGTAGCCGGTGGCTTCCTCTGTTCAGTCGTTGTCGCTTTACCTTTGGGTATCCTGTGCGGACGCAGCAACTCTTTTCAGTCCTATTGCTGGCCTATCCTGGAATTCCTGCGTCATGTGCCGCCTTTGGCTGCAATACCGCTGATAATCCTCTGGTTTGGCATTGACGAAGGCTCTAAATTAGTCATTATTTTTCTGGCGTCCTTCTTTCCGCTTTTTCTGAACACCTACAGTGGTATTAAAGGCTGCGACCGTAAGTTGCTGGAAGTCGGCCGTTCACTGCATTTCACTGCCTGGCAACAGGCAAGGCTTATCCAGTTGCCTGCAGCGCTTCCCGCTATTGCCGTAGGTTTGCAGCTTTCGCTGGGTTACAGCTGGCGGGCTCTTATCGGCGCCGAGTTAATAGCTGCTTCGTCCGGGATCGGTTATATGATTTTAGACGCTGAACAAATGTCACGTCCGGATATCGTATTAGTAGGTTTATTCGCCATTGGCATCGTCGGCAGTCTTATCGACTGGCTGTTCTTAGCACTGACTAATAAAATACTGCCCTGGAACACAGAAACAGGTGATAAATATGCTGCTTAATATAACCGCACTCACTAAAACCTATACCATTTCCGGAAAGCTTATTATAGCACTTAACACTGTTGATTTAACTTTCTCTGAAAACAGTTTCACCTGTATCGTCGGAAAAAGCGGCTGCGGTAAAACAACATTACTGAGGTTATTATCCGGCTTGGAACCTGCCACTTCTGGAACCATCGATTATGGCAAAGCTGCCAAAATAGGCTTTGTTTTTCAGGAACCACGGCTGATGCCCTGGCTGACTGTCAATGCCAACATAGCTTTTGCCGCTAAAAATGATCCCAGCCTGCCGGCAGCGCCAGACGAAAAGCTTTTAGAACTCTTGGGTCTTAAAGCATTCCAACATTCTTTTCCGGCGCAACTTTCTGGAGGTATGGCACAGCGCACAGCTTTAGGACGTACTCTGTTTCAAAATCCTGATCTTATTTTGATGGATGAACCGTTCAGCGCTTTAGATTACTTTACACGCCGTAGTCTTCAGCAAATGCTTTTAAACTTATTTCAACAACAGAAAAAAAGCGTTATTTTCGTCACCCATGACGTTGAAGAAGCACTACTGTTAGGGCAGCGTATTTTAGTCATGCAGGAGGGCAGGATAAAAATAGACCAACGCATTGATATGGAATATCTCGTCAGCAAGCATCTCTTTCTTTCCAGCAACTACGCCTGCAAATACTGAGCGCAATAGAAAATTAATCAGATAAGGTGGTAATAGAAATGCTTTCCAGTAAAATCATCAAAAAAATAACAGCCTGCTGTTGTATGGCGGCTGTTATGCTTGCTGCATCCGGCTGCAGTGACAGCAAATCTTATGTTTCCAATTCCAACGAACCCAAAGAACTTAAGATTACCTATGTTAAATCGCCATTGAACATTCCTTCGATTATTGACAAAAATCTGCAAACTGTCAGCAAAGAATTTGCAAAAACTGATACTAAAATTTCTTATCCTGAAATCAATTCCGGTGCCAAACAAACTGAAGCACTGGCAGCTGGAAGTCTTGATATCTGCAGTGCCCTCGGCGGCACTTCTGCTATTTTGGCAGCTTCCAACGGAGTTGATCTAAAAATTGTCGGTATCTACAGCCGCGCACCCAAAGCCTTCACCATCATGGCCAAAGATCCGAATATCACAACAGTATCAGACCTGACAGGAAAGAAAGTTGCCGGTCCTAAAGGAACAATCCTGCACCAGATACTTGTTGCCGCTTTGGCCAAAAACAATCTAAAGCCAGATAGTGTGGAACTACTCTCCATGGATATTCCTCCCTCTGTCAACGCTATGCTGAACGGAAATGTCGATGCCGCACTCGTAGCAGGCTCAGATGTTCTGCGTGCTCAAAAAGCAGGCGCCCACATCATAATCAGCGGGGAAGGCCTTGTTGACGCCACGATCGTCATCGCCGCACGCGGAGATTTAGTAAAAAACAATCCTGATATTCTTAAACGTTATCTTTCAGCTCATCGTAAAAATATTGACTATATGAATCAGGAGCAAGCTAAGGCATACGATTTTACCGCTCAGGCAACAGGGCTTGCCCCTGAAGACGTTGTAACCATGGCCCCATGGTATGACTTCGATCCTGAAATAAAAACTTCTGATATCGAAGATTTGAATGCTACGCAGGAATTTCTTTTAGCAACAGGCCTGCAAAAAAATAAGATCGATCTGACACCTTATATTATCAAACTTTAAAAATAAAAACTTTAAATAAGTAAAAACTCCGCCAGCAGAGGCTGGCGGAGTTTTTATATTTAATTCAGGCCTTCACGTTCAACTATACGGTCTAAAATTTCACCGGCCTAAAAAATAACCAGATTACATTTTATTTCATCATTACGATATTTCGCTTTGAGATCAGAACAGTCTATTGTTCCCATTTCCTTCGTAAAGGTTTCAATAAATTCCTTTTCCAACGCTTTGATACGGCCGCTTTCATGCCCGTTACGGCTTACATACAGGCTGCTCAATACCATAACGCCGCCGGTTATAACGCCACAGCTGCTTTCTACCCCCATACCACCGCCAAACCCGGCAGCAAGTTTTAAGGCCTCACCGGGCAGCTTCATATTATAAGCCCAATTCGCACCATAAAGAATTTTTTCCGCACAATTCAAATCCATAGCGCTTCCAAAACCATCCTGTAATAACTTTAGCAGCATCTCGACCCCTCCAATATGCCTTATAAATTAACTTCAACTATGCTACCTGACTTTCTAGTCGCTGTCAGGTCGATTAAACGCTGGTTATCTGACCCGCGAAACGGCAGATCAAGATTACGCTGCGCCAAAATAAAAGGCCCGTCAACCAAAACATCTATTTCCTGCAAAACAGGAGAATCCTTTACCTCGTCATACCAATAACCAGTGTAACACCAAATTGTAAGTTTTGGGTTTTCTCTACGCACCAGCTTCAGAAACTCTAAAATGTCGTCCGCCTGCGCCAACGGATCCCCGCCGCTTAAAGTAATACCTCTGTGCAGCGGCGTCAGCTTTGGAAAAACTTCGTCGGCCAGCTGCTGCGGAGAATACTCCGTACCTCCCTCAAAAGGTAACAGATCAGGATTATGGCAGCCTTCGCAATGCCGCGGGCAGCCCTGAAAAAATCACAGACCTGATCCCCGGACCATCCACAATAGACTCTTCTAAAATAGCGGCAACTTTAAGCACAATAGACGCCTCCTATTCAGTACAACAGGTTTCCCGACAATATTTTTGGGTCAGAGTCCTTTCGCAAACAGGACAATAATCACTGTCAATGATACCAGTGTAGCCGCATTCTTCACAATAATCAATCGGGAAATTAATACCTACATAACCACAGTCACATTCCAGCATATGTCTAAGAACATCTTCCACTGCCCCTAGATTATGGACAGGAGACGAGGCAAACTCAACATAACTTATATGGCCACCGTTTGTAAATTTATGATATGCACCTTCTAAGCGCATTTTCTCAAAAGCACTGATCGGATAAGATACCGGTACATGAAAGGAATTAGTGTAATAAGCTTTATCCGTAACACCGGGAATAATACCATATTCCTTGCGGTCCATACGAATAAAGCGCCCTGACAAACCTTCGGCAGGAGTTGCAATAAAGCTGTAATTCAAATCATATTTATCGCTCATAGCATCCACTTTTTCACGCATATGACCAATGATATCTTCACCAAGCTTTTGTGCTTCCTCACTTTGTGCATGATGGCACCCCAGCAAAGAAGTCAGTGTCTCAGCCAAGCCAATGAAACCAACGCCCAAAGTACCATGCTTGATAGCCTCTTCAATCCTGTCGTCACTGGCCAGTTTATCACTGTCCAAATATAATCCCTGCCCCATTAAAAACGGTAGATCACGGACTTTAAGATTTGCCTGCACTTGATAGCGATGATAAAGCTGATCTCGTACAAGATCCAGCAAATCATCCAACAGTCGGTAAAAGGTGTCTATGTTGCGCTCAGACTTAATTGCCAAACGCGGCAAATTAATTGTAGTGAAGGACAAATTACCGCGGCCTTCTGTAATTTCAGGCCCGCGACGATTAGCAATAACACGTGTACGGCAGCCCATATAAGCTACATCCCCGCCATAAGGTTTATTAAAGCTAGTATCCATAAAACTAAAAGTCGGATTCAAACGCTTGGCTGCAACTGAAATAGCCAGCTGGAATAAATCATAGTTAGGATCACCTTTGTCCAGATTTATACCGCGTTTAACACGGAAAATAACATTCGGAAAAATAGGATTCTCCCCGCGTCCAAGACCTTTAGCATATGCATTCAATAAATTACGCGTCACCTTGCGACCATTTTCAGAAGTATCAAGACCCAGATTTAAACTCGAAAACGGTACCTGCGCACCAGCCCTGGAGTGCATACTGTTCAAATTATAAACAAGCGCTTCCATCGCCTGAAATACTTCTTCCTCAGAAGCACCTTCCATAAAAGGCGCTATATCAGTATCAAAATAACCAAAAGACTGTCCACCGAACATATCATTCTGAGAGCTTTGCAGAATAATTGCCGCTAAAGCTGTCGCAGAACCTGGACGTCTGGGAGGACGGATAAACCCATGTCCATTATTAAAACCTTTGGCCAGCAACCGACCTAATGGAATATTGAGGCAATTTAATGTTTTTCCATAAAAATCAAGATCATGGATATGGATATCACCTCGCTTGTGAGCCGTAGCCATTTCTTCAGGGATCAACCGATTCAGATAAAATTCCCGACTGGCAGCCGATGCTATCTGAAGCATTTTTGCAGAAGGAGAGTTAGAAATATTAGCATTATCGCGGTCAGTTTCCTTTAATATCTCTGCCACAGTGTCCATCAGCTCACTGCGAGAGCTGCGCATACCAGTTCTTCTAGCTCTGTACAGAATATATGATTTAGCCGTACGGGCATGTCCGCTTTCAATCAGTACTTTTTCTACAATATCTTGAATATGTTCAACATCAACAGTCTGCTTATTTTCATTTTTTAAGGCTTTTAAAACATTCAAAGTCAATTCCATTGCCAGCTGCCTGTCGGCGCCGCCTACTGATTTAGCCGCTTCAAAAATAGCATCCGTGATTTTTGTTTCATCAAACTCCACAACCCTGCCGTCACGCTTACGGATCATCATTCCTTATCACTCCGATCAATACTTTCATTGTTTTTCATAATACGTTGTAATTCCTGCATAAAATTATTAACGTCAGCAAACTGCCTATAAACAGAAGCAAACCGTACATAAGCGATCTGGTCAGTTTTCTCTAAATGATTCATTACCGCTTCGCCGATAACTTCGCTCCTGATCTCTGCTTCTCCGCGCATCCTCAGTTCCCGTTCGATATGCTCAGCAATTTCCTGGATTTTCTCATAAGAAATAGGCCGCTTTTCAAAAGCTTTGATCAATCCACTCAAAAGTTAGCGTCGAACAACTCCCGACGTCCATCTTTTTTACTTACCATCAAAGGAGTTTCCTCATATTTTTCATAAGTAGTGAACCTGCGTCCACAATCAGGACATTCTCGACGACGCCGAATAGAAACGCCATCATCCACAGCACGGGAATCAACAACTCGACTGTCACGATAAGAGCAAAACGGGCACTTCATAACGTCACTTCCTTTTACAGCTTTATTTATATCAGCGCTTTTATTATATCATAACTTTCAGTTTATTCAAACAATATCTTGTGTTTTTCATCCACATTTCTATCATATATGCCCAAGATATAGAAAAACTCCCTTTGCATAAGCAAAGGGAGTTCGCATTTGTAAGTTTAACCGCGAATCCAAGGCGGAATTTCAGTATCGGAGGTTGGCGGTTTGATAACACCAGAACCATACGAAGGAGCTTGTCCCGGCTGCGCAGGAGCAGCAGCCTGTTGTTTTTCACTGCTGTGCTGCTGTGCATAGCTGTTGTTATAACTTGGACGGGAAGCGCCACGCGCTCCGACAGCAGGATTTCTACGCTCAAAACCGGTAGCAATAACCGTAACACGGATCTCATCTTCCAACTCTTCATTAATAACAGCACCAAAAATGATATTAGCTTCAGCATCAACAGCTTCAGTAATAATATTAGATGCTTCAGTAACATCGAACAGTGATAAATCTTTACCAGTAATATTAAAGAGTACACCACGTGCCCCTTCAATAGAAGCTTCCAAAAGCGGACTCTTGATTGCAGCTTCAGCTGCTGCACGGGGCTCCGCCCTCACCTTTGGCCGTACCGATACCCATTAAAGCAGACCCTGCATCAGACATGATAGTTTTCACGTCAGCAAAGTCGGCATTGATAAGTCCCGGAACTCCAATCAGGTCAGAAATACCCTGCACACCTTGACGCAGTACGTCATCAGCAATACGGAAAGCATCAAGCATCGAAGTACGACGATCAATTACCTGCAGCAAACGATCATTAGGTATGGTGATCAAAGTATCAACTTTATCTTTCAAATTAACTATACCGTTTTCAGCCTGCGTCATGCGACGTTTGCCTTCAAAAGAAAACGGTTTGGTAACTACTCCGACTGTCAAAGCGCCAACTTCTTTGGCACACTCAGCCACAACATGCGCAGCGCCGGTACCTGTACCGCCGCCCATACCTGCTGTTACAAAAACCATGTCAGCACCGCGCAGAGATTCCAGCAACTGATCTCTGGACTCCTCGGCCGCTTTTTCACCGACTTCAGGATTGGCACCGGCCCCAAGACCTTTGGTCAGTTTTTCGCCGATCTGAATACGGTTGGGAGCTTTCGAAAGCAACAAAGCCTGGGCATCACAGTTTACGGAAATAAATTCCACACCCTGAACACCGGCTGAAATCATCCGGTTGACAGCATTGTTACCGCCGCCGCCGACACCGATAACTTTTATATTGGCTAAATTTTCAAAACTTTTCTCTTCAAATTCTTCAAACATCGTATTGTGCTCCCCCTTATGTATTTGGGTCAAAATGAAAAATCAAAACCATTGACATTTTACATTCAACATTAATAGTCTTTTTTCCTGCTTTTTATAAAAATTTTTTTATTTTTTCAAAAACAGATGTCTGATCGCCGCCAGATTTTGGAAAATGCGCATCCCAAAAATCAGGATACCAACCAGATACAAGTCGATACCAAGAATCATACCAACGTAGCACAAAAAAGCCGCCAGCACAGCGTTAGTAAAAAATCCCGTAATAAAGACCGTATTATCATAAGACCCTTCCATGCTGGAACGAATCCCGCCGAAAGCAGTATCCAATGCCGCCATCAAAGCTACAGAAAGCATTTTACCATATTCAGGCGGTATATAAACCGGGAAATACAATCCGGCACAGATGCCTACCGCCAAACCAGCAAGAACATAAAAAATCATTTTTCTGCCGCCTCCTTCTCTGCATCGGAAGCTTGCCCTTCTGCTATTTTGGCATACTCAAAACTTTTACGGCCTTTAAAAGCCGGAATAACGATATCATCAGACTGACTTAAATCGGCCTGGATACCCCAAAATTTGAAGTTTTCCAGAACGCCGCCGCGCAATTTGAGCGCACTTTCTAAATTGTTAGGATTCCCAATAGCTTTTATCTCATAAGGCGGTGCCGAACGATTGTTATTTACCGATAAAGTCGGACCCGCACAGCGGATCTCGCTCATCGCAACAATCCTTTCGCCGTTGATGGCAATAGCCTCAGCGCCTGCGGCACGCAGCTCATTGATAACTCTTAATAAATCATCATCATGAATAATATACAAGTTAGGATTTTCTCCAGGTTTGCTGGCAATCTTACTGTCATCCAAAACCAGTTTGATACCCTTACCGTGCATTTCCAAATCACCTGCAAAAGCTTTTAACCGAACTATTTCTCTGGCAACAACCTCGTCACCTGCTTTTGCCTGCAGCTTTTCCATTTCTTTAGATAATTCATCTCGTTCTTTTTCTACTGCTTTCAAACGGTCAGACAAATCCTCGGCACGCTGAATATTAATAGTTTTTTGTCGTTCTGTAGTTTTAAACTGTGTAGCCAACATAAAACCGAGTACGGCGCAAACCAGTGCAATTAAAATTTTTGCATGTTTGTTCGCAAACATTTTATCCTCCGTGTAATTCTTGCTATGTTACTGTTTCAATTTAATATATGGCTTCGTAAATGTCAAGTCAATAAATTCAGCTTGTATGTTTTTTGCTTTTATTTCATTAAAAACAGTAACAAATAAATTAAGTTTATCCATAATCTTATAAACATCACCCAATAAAATCGGATAACCATATTGCAGATAGAACTTAACATTATTCTGCTGGTCTACAGCAATTTCGGAAATATGCGCCACAGTATCACGATCCAATTGACTCAAAAATTCCAAAATCAGTAAAACCTGCTTTTCACCGATTCTGTCTCCAAAGTAAATATTACCTGTAACAATACCTGATAATACAGGAGCGTTGGCATCCTTGATTCCATCACTGACTTCCATCACCACGCCGGTATAATCTACCTTTGCATATCCGTTATAAGAGCAGGCCAAATATACTGCCGGGCGCCGTTCTGTGATCTTCACGCGCATCACACCAGGCCAACTGTAAGAAACATCAGCCTTCTCGAATCTTACGTCATGAGTCAGCGCCTTCTGTACCTGCCACGGTGATATCACAAACAAATTAACAGGCTCCTGCACACCAGAGATCTGCAGAATATCTTTAGCCGTAACCTTATCACTGCCTTCGACATTAATACTGCCAAAAGCAAAACCCGGCTGACGAACCCAATGCCAGCCAGCAGCCAGCAAAGCAGCACATATTATGCAAAAACAGATGAAACGCAAAAGGCGCACCCGACGCCTTCTCCGCTCTTTTCGCAAACGTTCACGTGTCGACTGCACCTTTCTCACCTCACTTCGTCAATATCAGCAGTATCGATCTTACTATTTATCGTTCAAAGATGCCGACAAAAGAATCTTCTCACACAAGTCAGGGAAAGATATCCCCACAGCAGCTGCTGCTTTCGGCACCAGGCTGGTAGCAGTCATTCCTGGAACTGTATTAGCCTCCAGTACATAGCCTTTACCTGCTTCATCAAGCATCACATCCACACGCGCAACACCACTGCATCCCAAAACCTTGTAGGTTGCAACAGCCAGTTCCTGCACATGCCTTGTCGTTTCTTTATCAAGCGGCGCCGGAACTAAATATTCAGTTTCACCTTTGGTATATTTAGAATGAAAATCATAAACCCCGGAATGCGGTACGATATTGATAACAGGCAATGCAACAGCCATGCCCCCATCCTGCATAATGGCAACAGTAAGCTCTTTGCCATGAATAAACTCTTCCACAACAACCTCACGGGAATAAGTAAAAGCCTTCTCCATAGCAGAATTAATATCAGTATCATTTTTTACGATCTCAACACCAATACTGGATCCCTGTGTCGCCGGTTTAACAACAACAGGCATCTTTTTAAAAGCAGATAGAATCTCACCGCAAAAATCATGCGTTTCTCCCTTTACAAAAATCAACGATTTAGGAGTAGCAATACCTGCGGCCTGCATGATGCGTTTAGATGCCGCTTTATCCATGCCCAACGCACTTGCAAGCATACCTGAACCAGTATAGGGAATTTCCAGCATCTCCAGTAAAGTCTGCAGCCGACCATCTTCACCATACATTCCATGTACAGCATTAAAAACTACTTTTGCACTGCATTCTTCCAATTGCAGTGCCAGTTTTTTCGGTTCCAGATCTATTTCGGCAACATTGTAGCCTTTTTCACGCAGAGCCCCAGCAATAGCGGCACCAGTAACCAGAGAAATTTCTCGTTCAGCCGACGGGCCTCCCATTATTACTGCAACAACATCGTTTTTATTCATCATTATCTACCTCTCTCAAGCTCGTTAACAAGCTCTTCACCGACCTTAAAAATATCGCCGGCGCCAACAGTCATAATCAAATCTCCCGGCTCGGCAATTTTAAACAAGTACTCCTCTAACTTCGGCAAAGTAGGAATAAACGTAACCTGCTGCTGTGTCGCCTCAGTCACAGCTTCTGCCAGTGAAGCCCCACTTACACCATCAATTGGGAATTCACCTGCAGAATAAATATCCGTCAATATCAGCTGATCGCAATCAGCAAAGCATCGGCTGAATTCATCAAATAATAATTTTGTGCGGGTATAACGGTGCGGCTGAAAAGCACAAATCAACCTTTTAGGCTGGGTCTGCCTGGCCGCTTTTAACGTAACACCGATTTCCGTCGGATGATGCGCATAATCGTCAACAACCCAGATCCCATCAATGCGGCCTTTTTGTTTCAAAACGTCTTCTAGCACCGCTGAATTTCTTCAATGCAGGTAAAATCTGCTGCATCGGTATCCCCATTGCCTGTGCCGTCGCTATTGCTCCCAAAGAATTAAGCACATTATGCTGTCCTGGTACGATCAGCTCCACGATGCTGACGAAAACTCCTTTTACATATAAATCATAACAGGTCCCATTGACACTGTATCGGATGTTTCTCGCCTGATAACGAGCGTCTTCATGCTCCAGGCCATAGCTGATAACAGGAGTTGTCGTTTCTGATGCCAGCTTGCGCAGTTTTGGACTGTCCATACATAAAATTGCTGCACCGCCGTCTTTGACATTAGACAAAAACTCTGTAAAAGCCAGATAAATATTTTCTTCGCTGCCATAATGGTCCATATGATCGTTTTCAATATTTGTAACAATGGCATACTTAGGATAAAACTTTAAAAAAGAACCGTCGCTTTCATCAGCCTCAGCTACCACATATGGTCCTGCCCCATTACGGGCGTTACCGCCCAAGCTGCCAACCTCACCGCCAATAATAATGGTCGGATCGATATCCGATGCAGCAGCAATACAGGAAATCATTGCACTGGTAGTAGTTTTGCCGTGAGCACCTGCCACAGCCACCCCATCAGCATGATTAAGAATCTCTGCCAGCACATCTGATCTGTGCAGAATAGGTAAATTACGTTTTTTCGCTTCCATCAGTTCGGGGTTATTTTGATGGATAGCACTGGATATAACTACGGCGTCGACATCGTCGACCTGACATTCGGCATGACCCATGTAAACCAAAGCGCCCTCTTGAGCAAGCTTAGCTCCCATATGACCGGCATTAAGATCAGAACCTGATACCTGATAACCGCGTTTGAGCAAAACATGCGCAATAGCACTCATTCCGGCTCCTCCAATACCGATAAAATGAATGTTTTGCAGACCTTTAAGCACTAAAAGCCCTCCTCCGTCATTTTCTTACTAAGTTCAACGCCTGCTGCGCGATTTCTGCCGCCGCCTCAGGTCTTCCCAAACTTTTTGCAGCTTTTTTCATAGCCTGCAGTTGGTTATCGTTGATCAGTAATTTTTCTATCTCTTCCAACAATTTTTCGCCTGTCAGTTCTTTATCCAAAATAACCTTAGCTGCTCCGGCCGCCTCTACGGCCTTAGCGTTAAATTCCTGGTGATTGGCTGTAGCGTAAGGATATGGTACAAGCACAGCAGGAACACCCTTTGCTGTCAACTCTGCCAAACCGATAGCTCCGGCCCGAAATACAGCCAGATCGGCAGCTGCCAAAGCAACCGGCATATTATGCAGATATGGCCTGATCATAATGTTATCGTCCAATGATCCGGCCTTCCTCATTTCAGCCATATAATATTCATAATTAACTTCACCGGTAGCATGCAGCACCTGCACATCTGAGCGTCCCGACAGCTCGCGCTCTACATACTGCATGGCATTATTGATGCTGCGGGCCCCTCGGCTTCCACCTGATACAAGAATAGTTTTTTTGTTTGCATCAAGCCCAAGCTCAGCAACAGCATCCTTACGTTTTTTCTGCATGATCTCGCTGCGAATAGGATTCCCTGTAAAAATCTTTTTTGACGAACCGCCAAAATATTTTTCGGCCTCACTATAACCTAAAAAAACCTTTCTCACATAACGCGCCAGAATTTTATTAGTTACACCAGGCATTGCGTTCTGTTCCTGAATACATGTGGGAATACCTTTTAAAGAAGCTAAAATCACGATTGGACCACAAACATAACCGCCAGTACCAATAACTAAATCCGGCTTCAACTTATCAAGCAGGCTGTAGGCATCTTTAAGCCCATGCAGCAGTTTTATGCCTGAACGCAATGTGTCTAAACTTAAACTGCGTTTAAAACCTGCAACATCAATAAATTCCAAATTATAACCGTAACGTGGAATAATATCTTTTTCCAAACCTTGCCTTGTCCCGAAAAAGGTAATTTCCACATCAGGACGGATAGCCTTGATTTGATCGGCAATAGTCAGCGCCGGATAAATATGCCCGCCGGTACCGCCGCCAGAAAGTATAACTTTCACAGTTTTTCCTCCTAGCCTTTACTTTGGCAATGCCGCAACCAAATTTTTAAAATAACGGCCGCGTGCAGGGAAATTTTCAAACATATCATACGAAGAACAGGCAGGTGACAGTAATACTACCTGTGGCGCAGCAGCCAGCTTATACGCCAGCTCAACAGCCTCATCCATTGTCTCTACTTTTCTGATATCGCCTACGCCTGCTGCTGCGGCGGCTTCATAAAAACGTTCTTTCGCTTCACCCAATAAAATCAGCACATCTGCCTTGGCCTGCACTAATTTCATCATCGGTTCCAAAGATGTCATTTTATCATGTCCGCCTGCCAGCAAAATTATATGCCCGTCAAAAGCTTCCAAAGCTTTTATTGTCGAATCAGGATTAGTTGCTTTCGAATCATTATAATATGGTACACCGTTAACTGTCATCACATACTCCAAACGGTGCTCAACACCTGTGAAATCCAGCAAAACCCTGCGCATATTTTCAATAGTGACCCCGGCAAAAACATGCCGCAATAGCCGCCAGTACATTTTCTTCATTATGACCGCCAAATACACGCAAGTCTTTTTTATGACAAACAGTATAAAGCTGTCTGTCCCAGGCAATAGTAAAATTACCTCCGTTTAAATATACGCCCCGATTAAGCTGTTCCCTGCGGCTGAACCAGCAAACCCTTGAAGGGGCCAATTCGCCCCAGCCGCGTATAATAGGATCATCATAATTTAAAATCACGATATCATTCTCACGCTGTTTTTTAAATATATTACACTTCGCCGCACCATAAGCTTCCATCGTATGGTGGCGATCTAAATGATCGGGAGTCAGATTCAAAATTACTGCTACATCTGGGCGAAACTCACGCACACCTTCCAGCTGAAAACTAGACAGTTCCGCTGCAAGCCAGGCGTCAGCTCCTAAATTCTCAACTTCCTTAGACAATGCCTGTCCAATATTACCGCCAACGGCCGTTGGCACAGGCAAAGTTTTCAGCATTTCTCCTACTAAAGTAGTAGTTGTTGTTTTTCCATTCGTACCCGTAATTCCTATAATATGCCCATGATAACTGCGGTATGCCGCTTCTACTTCACTTATGACCTCTATTCCCATCTGCACGGCCATATCAGTCAAAGGATTAGCCAAAGGAATACCAGGCGATAAAACTATCTGTTCTACTTCCTGCAGCAAAGTTTCCCCATTGCCGCAGTACAGGCCACCACCTTGCTTTTTCAGCAGTTCCAGCAAAGCATTATCTATCTTTGTTTCCTTATCGCTATATAGAAGCACCCTGCAGCCTTGTTTCGCCAAAGCGTCAGCAGCTCCGCAGCCACTGATGCCAGTACCGTATACTAAAACCGTCTTTGTCATTAGCAGCCGCCTCCGTTCCCCAAACACCATAACCCGATACCGATTAAACCAAGCAGCAAACTACTGCCCGCAAAAACTTGCACAATCTTTGTTTCTTTCCACCCGCCCAATTCAAAATGATGATGAATAGGCGTCATACGAAAAAAATACGCTTACCGCCTGTTTTCTTAAAATAACCGACCTGAATAATAACCGAAGCTGCTTCCATAACATAAATCCCGCCAAGAATAATCAGCAACAGCTCTGTCCGTGTCAACAGGGCCAACGCAGCAATTCCTCCGCCCAGTGCCAAAGAACCTGTATCGCCCATAAAAACTTTAGCCGGATAACGATTGAACAGTAAAAAGCCCAAACAAGCACCCGTCAATGTCAAAGCAAAAATACTGAGGTCCATACTGCCTGACTGATAAGCAATATAAGCATAAGCCAACGTTACCGGTACTGTTACGGATGCAGCCAGGCCATCTAACCCATCAGTAAGATTGACAGCATTCGTAGTACCTACCAGAAGCAAAAACGCCAGTACGTAATATAGGCTTCCCAAGGGAACTGACAATGAGGTTCCTGGAATATTCAACCCCAAATTTACATGCGGCTGCAATTCAAGATAATAAACATAGGCACCAGCCAGCAAGAATTGTAAAAACAGTTTCTGTTTAGCTGTAAGCCCAAGATTACGTTTCATTACCACTTTAATATAATCGTCAACAAAACCAATCAGCGCATGCCCAAAAGTCAGAAGCAATGCAATCAAAACTGCCGGCGTCAGCTTGCACCATACCAGCACTGCAACCAGAACTGCAGTCAGTATCATCAACCCGCCCATTGTCGGTGTGCCACTCTTTTTTTGATGTGCCTGCGGCCCGCAGTCACGAATGCTCTGACCAAATTTCAATTTATGAAGCAGCGGTATCAGCACAGGTCCACTGGCTGCGCAGATCACAAAAGATGTCGCCAATGCTCCCAAAGGCTGTAATCCATTTTCTATCAATCTCCAAACCTTATAGCTATAGCTGTTTATTTTTTAAAACTAACTCCAAAAGAGAATCCACCTGCATCGAATGCGAACCTTTTAAAAGCACTATGTCATGCGACTGCAGAAGGCTATCCAAAAGCTTGGCCGCTTCATCTCGGCCAGCACACCAATATGCTTTGCCTCCCAAAGCTTCAACTGCCGCGGCAATAGCTTTTGCTTCATCACCATAAGCGATTACCATATCCGTCTTTTCGCGAACAGCAAACTGACCAACTCTGCGATGAGAATCGAAAGAAATATCACCCAGCTCCAGCATATCAGCCAACACTGCAATCGTACGGGCGCCGTGGGCAGCTTTCTTTGCTTCATGTAAAGTTTTTAACGCTGCTTCCATTGAAGCAGGGCTGGCATTATAGGCATCATTGATTACCGTCATAGTACCTATATGCACTATTTCCTGACGGCTGCCTGTCAGTTTTGCTGTCATTAAAGCTTTAGCACTATTATTTAATTTTACACCAAAAGCAGCACCCACTGCAATCGCTGCCAAAGCATTTTGTACATTGTGTTCACCAATAAATGGCATATTCACTTCCGTACGTTCTCCTGATCTGCTGTCAATGCAGGTAAATACACTCCCATGAGCAGTTGTTACCACATTATCACCGCGGAAAGTAGCTTTACCTGAATACCCATAAGTAACAACCTGTGCCTTAGTTTTATCCGCCATTGCTGCAACATATTCATTATCAGCATTCAGCACCGCCAATTGTTCCTGTGTCAGATCTTCAACTAGCTCACTTTTTGCTCTGGCAATATTTTCCATACTTCCCAGAAGCTCCATATGTGTTTCACCAACATTAGTCACAACCGCTACATCAGGTTTTGCAATATCGCATAATTCCCTAATCTGACCCAAGCCGCGCATTCCCATTTCGACAACAGCAATCTCTGTATCAGCCTTAACGCTCAGCAATGTTTTTGGCAAACCAATTTCATTATTAAAATTTTCCTGAGTTTTGATCACCTTAAACTTAGTCGACAAGCAGGCAGCAATCATATCCTTAGTAGAAGTTTTACCATTAGAACCAGTAACAGCAACCACCTTTAAATTTTTATTACTCATTCTGTATGCATGCGCTATCTGCTGATAAGCAAGCAGCGTATCCTCAACAGTAATAATTACAGTTTCAGAGGGCAGTTCAGGCACAGGCTTTGACACCAGCACTGCCGCCGCTCCATGTTCCAACGCCATTTTACAATAAGCATGACCGTCAAAACGCTCACCACACAAAGCTACGAACAATTCACCACTGCTTTCAATCCGCGAATCAGTCGTAATCCCTGTGAAAATAAGCTCCTGCATATTTTCACAATGTCCACCTGTTGCCGTTATTATTTCCTGCAAGCTCAACATACAATCACCTTTTCTTCCAGTATTCCTGCACTACTTCACGATCATCAAAGTGAATAGTTTTATCTGCCAGAATTTGATAGTTTTCATGGCCTTTACCGGCGATCATAATTACATCATTCGCAGCAGCCTCAGACAAGGCATGATAAATAGCGTCTCTGCGCTCTGCAATCAATTCCACACTCTTCCCTTCCGGAACATCCTTCAGCGCCTCTGCAATCTCGTCAATGATAACTGCCGGATCCTCAGTACGCGGATTATCAGAAGTAACTACGACCCTATCTGCCAGCTCCAAAGCGATCCTTCCCATAATAGGCCTTTTTTTATTGTCACGGTCACCACCGCAGCCAAATACTACCCACAGTTTGCCTTCCGTAATACTACGAGCAGTTTTCAGCACATTTTCCAAACCATCAGGAGTATGAGCATAATCAACAATAACAGTATACGGCTGTCCTGCTTCCACTAACTGGAAACGTCCAGGAACACCGTCGAAACCATTTAAAACATCAACAATAGTTTTTTTATCAATTTGTTCTGCCAACGCAATAGCCACAGCCGCCATAACATTGTAAACATTAAATTCACCCGTAATTTTTAAAAGCAGATCCATCTCGCCCACCGGCGTATGCAGCTGTAACCGCATTTGTTTAGCCTCAACTTTAAAAAACAACGGATAAATATCATTATTACGTCCTTCGCCATAAGTCAGTATTCTTGTTTTTGTGCGGTCGCATAAAATCGGCGAACTTGCATCATCCATATTAAAAACTGCTGTTTTATTCTCTTTTTTACCTTCATGCAAATGTTCAAACAACAGCCCTTTCGCATCGCGATAGTTTTCCAGTGTTTTATGAAAATCCAAATGATCCTGCGTTATGTTGGTTAAAGCAGCAGTGTCATATTCACAGCCGGCAACACGATTAAGTGCCAGTGCATGCGACGAAACCTCCATGACCACATACTCGCATCCGGCTTCTTTCATTCTGTATAAAGCACGCTGCAGATCTACTACGTCTGGAGTAGTATTATGAGCTACAATAGCCTCGTCCTCGATCATTATATTGATAGTTCCTATAAGCCCAACCTTAAATCCGACCTTACGTAAAATAGCACGCACAATATTGGTAGTAGTGGTTTTACCATTCGTTCCCGTTACCCCTATCATCCGCATAGTTTTACCTGGATAATCATAGAAAAAGGGAGCGATAACTTCCATTCCCAATCGGGTATCAGCCACCTTTAAAAGCGTCAATCCATCAGGACATACCTCTGGAACATCCTCAACCAAAGCTGCACCGGCACCAGATGCAGCAGCCTGCTCCAAGTATTTATGCCCATCCACATGTGCCCCTTTCAGACATATAAACAAACTGCCTTCTCTCACTTCGCGCGAATCAGCAGTTATATCCTTAATGATTTTATCGCAGTCACCAACAACCTGTACTTCAGGCAGTACAGCAACGATTTCTTCTAACAGCTTTTGCATATAGCATACCTCCAAAAGTGAAAGGGCAGCCTATATACAGGCTGCCTTCTAAAATCTTCATATATTATAGCATATTTTTAATAAGAAGGCTATGAAACGATTATTTTGCATAAGCATAGCCGTCATAAGCAACTTTACGGCTATCAGCCTTCACATAGATATTATTACGGGCAACTGTCATACCCAATTGTTTTTCAGCTATACTGGTGACTCTTTCCGGCCCCTTCAGCTGCTCAACTTCAATTTTTATTTCCGAATTTTTTAAAAGCAACGTAGCTTCCTGCTGCTTCAATGCAACAAGCTCATCACCTGTACGGACCAGGCTTTCGCTGCGTGCGACCGCAGCAAAATAAGCCACCATCACGAGCAGTACTAACACGGCAGCACGGCGACGCACAAGTTTATAGTCAACTTTTTTGACTTTGCGAACCCGCTCTACAGGTCTCTCATATTCAATTTCTTCCCATGCGTAGTTATCATACTTACGTGCTAACATGCTCCACCCTCCAAATCAGCGTTTGATCGCATAACGTAACCGTGCGCTGCGCGAACGCGGATTCGCCTCTATTTCCGCATCGCTGGGAACTATATTCCCCACTTTTTTTACAAGCGGCTTTCTGCCGCAAACACAAACTGGAAGCTGCGGCGGACATATACACCCTTTCGCCAGCTGTGCCAGTGTTTGTTTCACTATCCTATCTTCTAAAGAATGAAATGTAATCACTCCTATACGCCCGCCGCTTTTCAAACGTTCGACCGCCTGCGTTACAACATTTTCCAAAATATTCAATTCATCATTCACTTCAATACGGATTGCCTGAAACGTACGTTTTGCAGGATGCGGACCATCCTGCCGCGCTCCCTTGGGAATTGCCTTTTTGATCACATTCACAAGTTCAAAGGTAGTTTTAATAGGCTTTTCAGACCGTTCCTTAACGATAAACTGAGCTATTCTTTTACTCCAGCGTTCTTCACCATAACGGTAAATAATATCCGCCAGTTCTTCTTCTTTGTAACGGTTAACTATATAATAAGCATCTTTTTTACTTTCTTTATCCATCCTCATATCCAAAGGACCATCATGCATATACGAAAATCCACGCTCCGGTGTGTCCAGTTGATAAGAAGATACACCAAGATCAAAAAAAATTCCGTCAATCTTATCAATATCCAAGCCATCTAAAACATCGTCGAAATTCTTAAAATTTGACTTAGCGATTTTTATTTTACAAGGCAGTCCCTGCAATCTAACACTTGCAGCTGCAATCGCGTCATCGTCCTGATCAATAGCGACCAGCGTGCCCCGCGAACTGAGCTGCATGGCAAACCCTTTGGAATGTCCCGCACCACCCATGGTGCAGTCCACATAAATTCCATCTTTGTCAGTTATAAGCCAGTTGATGCTCTCTTCCAGCAATACACTTTATGTACAAATTCCATTATCATGGCCGCCTGTCCTTAGATTCCTAAATCAAGATCTGCCAACTGTTCCGCTAATTCGCCCACATCTTCGGCATTTTCTTCGTTATATGCGTTCCAGCGTTCTGCGTCCCAGATCTCAGCCCTGTTGCCAACGCCGACAATAACGGCATTTTTATCCAGTCCTGCAAACTCGCGCAGATTAACAGGTAAAAGTACCCGTCCCTGTTTATCGCACTCACCTTCGGCAGCACCGCCAAAAAAGAAACGGTTAAAATCACGGGCACCCTTACGGGTCATCGGTAAAGAATTGAGCTTTGCTTCTAAAAGCCGCCATTGCTCAAGATCATAAACAAATAAGCAGCCGTCCAGCCCTTTTGTTAAAACAAACTTTGTTCCCAAAGCCTCGCGGAGCTTTACAGGCATAAAAAGGCGTCCCTTTGCATCAAGGTTATGTTGAAACTCGCCCATTAACATTTTGAGACACTCCTTCCTCCACTTTGCTCCACTTTTCACCATTATAACCTCATTTTTGTGAAATTACAACATTTTTTTACTAATATATAAGAAATTATATAAAAAAAACTTCCGCAAGCTTTAGCTTGCGGAAGTTTAAATCTTTTTAGTATCAGTAATTGGTGCTTCTCAGTTCAAAATAGCCCTGCGGATGGTCGCAGACCGGGCATTTTTCCGGAGCTTTTTCAGCAACAACAATTCTGCCACAGTTGCTGCAGATCCAAACCTGTTTTTCTTCACGTTTGAATACTCTGTCATTTTCGATATTGGCGAGCAGTGCCAGATATCTTTCTTCATGCTCTTTCTCGATTTTGGCAACTTCTTCAAAAAGGAAAGCGATTTTATCAAAGCCTTCTTCTCTTGCTTCCTTTGCAAAACCTGCATACATGTCGGTCCATTCATAATGTTCACCGGCTGCAGCGTCTTTCAGGTTAGCCATAGTATCGGGCAGGCTGGCATGCGGAATACCGCCGCTCATTAAAATTTTGAACCAGATCTTAGCATGCTCTTTCTCGTTACCTGCAGTTTCTTCAAAAATAGAAGCGATCTGATTATAGCCTTCTTTAGCGATACCAGCATAATAAGTGTATTTATTTCTCGCTTCAGACTCACCTGCGAACGCGGTATGCAAATTAGCTTCTGTTTTACTTCCTTTAAATTCCATTGGAAACTCCTCCTTTAAAACAATAATTTTTTTATATACAACCCGTTGCGGGCGTACGTTCTTAGTTCTTCTCCTTGGCTTCCAGCTTTTGACATTCAGGACAGACGCCGTTAAACACGATGTCATGGTCTTCCATTTTAAAACCGGTGACTTCGCCTACTTTTTCGTCCAGCCCTTCTATATAGTCCATATCCTCAACATTCATAAACATACCGCAATGAGTACATTTTATGTGACAATGCCTGGTCAGGATATGGTCAAAACGATCAGCGCCGCTTGGTACGGAAACCTTGCCCAACAGGCCGCTTTCTACCAGCGAATTAAGATTTCTGTACACAGTGCCTTTGCTTATATCAGGATATTCCATAGTAATACGGTCATACACTTCTTCGGCAGTGGGGTGATCTGCTAAAAATCTTACGGCAGCTATAACTAACTGCCTTTGGATAGTATTTCTCTTAGTCATATATACCTCTCCTATCGAAACTTATTCTTAATTAGAATTATACACCCAATTAAATCATTGTCAAGCATTTTCACTGTTTTTTCACCTGCACAAACAGCATTTTTACCAGTCCGGACAGTAACTGTTTTTGCAAATTGCGAAATCAATATCGATAAGTTTTTTTCATAAAATAGTACTTAAACAAATCAGATAATTCATAAAGGAATCAGCTTCATTGACAACCGGGAAGCAGGCGACGTATAATTTAGGCAGCAGTTAACCGCTCCAACACAAGCAGCTTCAATAATAAAACATCTATCGAGGTCCATATGCAAACACTAACATTAGACAAACTTGCCATTGGTCAAAAAGCAACTATCACTACTGTCGGCGGTGAAGGAATCCTGCGCCGCCGTTTTTTAGATATGGGACTGACCCCCAAAACCAAAGTCATGGTACGTAAAAAAGCCCCCTTAGGCGACCCGATCGAAATTTTTCTGCGTGGCTATGAGCTCACTCTAAGGCTGGATGACGCCAATAAGATCACCGTTGCACCGGAGGAACCATGAGCCTTACCTTCGCCCTCGTCGGCAACCAAAACTGCGGCAAAAGCACACTTTTCAACTATCTGACCGGCAGCAATCAGCACGTCGGCAACTTTCCCGGCGTCACGGTCCAGAAAGAAGGCCGCCTGCTGAACAATAAAGATGTCACCGTCATTGATCTGCCGGGCATTTATTCGCTGTCGCCCTATACCTCGGAAGAAATCGTGACCCGTGACCTGCTTTTACGCAGCAAACCTGATATCATCATCAACGTTATCGACGCTACCAATATTGAACGCAGTCTCTATCTTTCCCTGCAGCTCATCGAACTCAACACCCCGATGATCATGGCCCTGAATATGATGGATGAACTTACGGCCAGCGGCGGTTCTATCGATATCAAAAAAATAGAAGACCGCCTTACCGTACCGGTCGTCCCAATCACAGCCAATTCAGGTGCCGGCGTTGACGAACTGCTTTCACGCGCCCAGAAAACCGCTCATGATAAAAAAATGCCTGAACGACTCGACTTTTGTTCAGGCGTCACTCATATGGCAATTCATTCTATCGCCCACCTGATCGAAGCCAAAGTCCGCAGCAAAGGACTGCCGCTGCGATTTTCGGCAACAAAACTCATTGAAGGCGATGAACCACTGGTAAAAGAGCTTGAACTGACAGCCAACGAGCTGGATATTATTGACCATGTCACCAAAGACTTGGAAATAGCTTTAGATACAGATAAAGAAGCGGCGCTGGCCGATATGCGCTACACTTATATTGAAGAATTATGTTCCTACGCCGTCCATAAACCACAGGAAACAATTGCTCAGATCAGGTCAAAATCGACCATTATCTGACCCATAAATATTTTGCAATACCTATTTTCCTGCTGACTATCTTCACCATTTTTTGGCTCACCTTCGATGTTATCGGCGCCGCATTAAGCGACTGACTCGAAATCGGCATCAGTTCCGTTACTGAAGCCGCCGATCTGGGTCTTACTGCAATCGGCCTCAGTGCACCTATCCATTCCCTCATTATTGACGGTATTTTTACAGGTGTAGGGAGCGTCCTTTCCTTCCTGCCAACTATTGTTACACTTTTTTTCTTTCTATCCATGCTTGAAGACAGTGGTTATATGGCCCGGATTGCCTTTGTTATGGACAAACTGCTGAGAAAAATTGGCCTATCCGGTTCTTCATTCGTTCCTATGCTGATAGGATTCGGCTGCAGCGTCCCGGCCATTATGGCCACACGTACCCTTGCCAGCGAACGTGACCGCAAAATGACCATGATTCTCACACCATTTATGTCCTGCAGTGCTAAACTGCCGATCTACGGTGTTTTTATATCAGCCTTTTTTGCCGATAACAAAGCCGCGGTTATGATGTTCTTGTATTTATTGGGAATCTTCATTGCAATCGCTTCAGGACTGCTTTTAAAAACCTTTGTTTATAACGGTCAGCCCGTTCCTTTTGTTATGGAGCTGCCCGCCTATCGTCTGCCAACAGCCCGCAATATCATGCTGCATATGTGGAGCAAGGCCAAAGACTTCTTATACAAAGCCTTTACTGTTATCTTCGTTGCCAGCATCGTCATCTGGCTGCTGCAAAGCTTTGACACCAGATTCTATATGGTAGACAATCCCGAAAACAGTATGCTGGCCGGTATAGGCAGTTTTATTGCACCATTCTTTGCTCCGCTTGGATTCGGCGACTGGCGTGCTGCAACGGCACTTGTTACCGGTCTAACAGCCAAAGAAGTTGTCATCAGTACTCTATCTGTCCTGATGGGAGGAGACGGCGATATACCCGGTACAGCGCTGCAGTATCTTTACACCGCTGACTGCTCTAAGCTTCCTAACTTTTTCTCTGCTTTATCCCCCCTGCATAGCAGCTCTCGCCGCAATCAGACGCGAAATGAATTCTACGACGGAGACATTTTATATCATGTCCTACCAGATAATCACCTCCTGGATCGTCGCTTTCATTGTCTATAATCTTGGTAAAATACTTGGATTTAAATAAAAAACATCCGGCTTCTTAAAAGGAGCTGGATGTTTTTATTATCTAACACTTACTCTGTTTAAAACAACTATAGCTGCAATAATATTTGTGCTTACGTCCTGCATAAACGGCATATTCCTAATAAATACAACTAAAGGAACCGTTTCATTACTGAATTTTTCTCTGAAAACTTCCGCATCGTTTCTCAGTTACGTTTTTATAAACAAAGCCAGGGCCGTTATTAAATAACAGCCCTGGCTCGGGGAATATTTCCAAACAGAACAGAGGGTTGCAATGTTCTGCCGAAAAGCAGATATTATTTTAACAAATTGTTAGAAAGTCCAGCGTGCACCAACATTCCAGCTCCAATCTTTTTTGAAATCGCCGCCGGCACTGCGTTCAAAGTCCAGATAAACATGATTATTCGTGCCTGTCTGGATAGCCGCTCCAATACCATACTCAAACCATGTATCTTTAAAACTGCGGTCTATCTTTATCCGGCTGCCGCTGTTATCAGCCATCGCAGCGTGGTAACCGCCGCCGAATTCATGCAGCAGATTGGCTTTTAAATAAATATTCGTTTTCTCATCGATATCCTTGCCCAAGTTAAAACCTATGCGCCCTAAAGCACTGCGAATTCCGCCCTGGCGTACTGCTATGCCATTACTGGTAGTATAGTTATCACCGCCTAAATAACCAATGGTCAGCTGCCCCTGTGGTTCTATATACCAACCTTTATCATCAATCATTTTCTTACGGCCATATTCACTGCTCAACGAAATACCGACATTGTGCATATCACCGCGTATTTTTTTACCGTTTTCATCAAACATTTTAAAATTGGTATCAATATGGTGGAACCTTAATACTACATCCAGATAATGTCCTTTATTACCCATTTCAGTAACATAAAAATTCATAGCCCGACTGTGATTATCACCACTGCCGCGGGAGTAACTGGCATCACCATCAGCATAGCTAATAGATACACCGCCGTACCGCGTATAATTTTGCTTTTCCTTCATTACTTCATCGTAGCCTAATTCATAATGAGTATATTTATTTTTGAAGCCAAAATTACCGCTGCGCCCTATTTTTGCGCCCTTGACCCTGAGCCAAACACCTTTTTCTTCCACGCCATTATGACGTAAGTCTCCCAACCTTTTCATCAACTGATCATGATCAAGCCATGTATAATAAGCTAAGGATCCGGCTGATACCGCACCATCTACACCCGGTGTCGGCTTTTCTTCAGGATCAACGGTCGTCACAGCTTTTAAATACCAGTCAGTAGTATAATTAGAGTCATACGTATTATCTTTTTTATCCAGCTCGTAACGCTGATAGTACAGTGTACCTTCTCCATCAACTGCAGTAAATATCCCGTTATTGTTTTTTACGCTTGCCAGTACCGTATTTTCAGCCTCTGTACCTGTATAAAGACCGGTGATTTCATTTAAGGCGATCGCATGCGTACCATCAAGAGTATCGGTCACATAAATACGATCGCTGTTATTGACATTGGTCGTTCCATCAATATCCAAAACAAAATAACCGCCATTACCACTGAGATTTTCAGTAGTGAGACTGCTGAACACACCTCCGTCTTTCGTCATATCCACTACTGATTTATTGTTAGTAAAATTTGTCAGTGAAGACGATCCTGTCATACGCCACATGCTGTCGGTCATATCAAGGTCTATAATGCCGGAATTTTCTGTTTCCGACTTACCTGTGAACAGCGAGTTCGCCGCCATAAACAGTTCTATACTGCCGCTGTTATCAGCAAGCATATTACCAAGAACAGTAAATCTGCTGTCAGCGGTAATCCCTTCTATTTTCCCACTCTTATCAGCATAAACAGCATAACTGTCCGGATCTGCTGCACTGATATCAGCTCCGCCGTTAAATTTGATACTGCCGTCGGCAGAGTCGGCATAGGCAGCATGAGAACCTGTTCCCTGTGCACTGAGCCGTAATCCGTCTCCTGTTTCAATAACACCACGGGAGGCATAAATACCATGTGAGCCACTGCCTTTAGTAGTTACGCTAATATCATCACCTAAAGAAATCTCCGCATCCAGCATATCGGTATAAACACCATGTGACTGATTCCCTTGAGTATAAACGGTAGAATCACTACCAACCTTCACTTGGGCTGCTTTTTCTTCACTGCCTTTAGATGATGCGGCAGCATATACTTCGATGCCGTGTGCCTTATCACCAGATGTTGTAAGGTAGTTGCGTCCATTCAATGTTGTCGTACTTGCACCATCCACTTTAACTGCCGACGCCGCGGCACCAGCAGTAAAAATATTAACATGCGATTCAGCATTTACAACAGCTTTATTATTATAAATACCATGGGCATTATCTTTAGCTGTAGTAATAACAGCCAGTGCCTCTGTGCCGTCACTGTAATGATTAAGATTAACCTGTCCGCTAAGCGCATGAATTGCCGTTGCGTCCTGCCCTGTAGTATCTATAAACAGGTTACCGTGGAAATTTGTAGTGCCGGCTTTATTATAAACGCCATGCGCTCCTATATCACTACCGCTTCCTCGTCCCCATTTTCCGCTGTCACCGGCAGTAGTTATTTTAGTACTACCAAAAAATTCTGTAGTACCGCCTGCCAGTTCAGTTACTACTGCAGCGCTGCCAGCTCCGGTTGTATTGATCTGAGTGTTACCGGTAAGCTTAACATGTGCGCCGGTAGTTGGAGTAACGCCATAGGGGGTAGCGCCGTTCCAAATGCCGAATGCTGGCACATAACGATCTATATATGCCACATCACCGCTTAAATTGATAACCGTATTACCATTGAATTCAACCGTACCATTGATAGCACGTAATCCAGAACCACCGGCACCGACCATATTTATATTTGTATCGCCGTTGATAACAGTGCTGCCATGATCGTGACGAATAGCATAGGCTTCTGTCGCAGAAGCCGAATCCGAGAAATTTGTATTACCATTAATAGTTATCTGAGAATTTGTAGCTGAAGCTCCTGTCCAAATGCCGTAGCCGCGATTATAGCCATTGTTTTCAAAATTGATATTATCCGCATTTATAACAACGTTCTGATTATTGTTGGCAACATAGATCCCAGCTACTTCATCATATTTAGTACTTTGCCCGCCAGCAGCATCCAAAGCCATGGTAACGTTATAACCTGCTTTGTCTATTAGGAGGCTGGCACCATCGTTATGCAGTCTGACTGCATTGGTATGTGCATAAGAATTATCATTATAAGTGCGAATTTCTACATGTCCGTCACCGTCAATAATAATAGCTTCATCGGTACGTATACTTAAAGCACTGCCATGGGCACCAGTCTGATTATCGGCATCATTGATAACTTTAACTGTACCTGTGATACGGCTGCCGCCAGTAATATTGACATATTCTGTATTCGTTTCCAGACCTGACGGCATATCCCCATTGATGACTTTTTCACTGGCAACAGCCGCTACTGCAGTACTAGCAATGCCTATACTGCAAAAGAAACCGGCAGCCAGCAATGAATACATTACTTTTTTCTGCAATAAATCTTGTTTTTTGTTGTTAAACTGTGTTTTCATAACCCTCTCACCTTTCTTGAAATAAAAGTTGCAACATATAAAAAAATTTCCCCAAATTTTTTGCTGCCATTGTAAATTTTTCAGTTATTTACTGTAACAAACTTTGTTTTTTATTCTTGATATTTTAAATTATTCTCTTTTTTGTAATTTATTAACCTTTATATTTAATATTATGTTTATAAGTTATTTTTGATATAATATCACATTCGTCCCCCCCGCAAGACATTTTTACTTTTGCTGTATATTTTAGTTTGAGAAGTCTTGCAAAAACTACTTTTACTAAAAAAAGCTGCCGATTTCACCGGCAGCTTGGATAAACGATATCATTTAAAATATAAAAAAGCGCAATGTTATAAACATTGCGCTTTTAGCTTATTCTCAATCATGTAGGTATGGTGCTTCATAATCCGAAGGTAACCAGAAAAGCCTGATCGGCAAATTTGATGCACCAGGCGGTGACCAAGTGAAGCGACCTTCACTATTTGGTTCAAGCCTGGCTATGCATAATCCTTCTTCTCCTAAACGGCCAAAGGCTGGGCTCTCTGGAATATTAATGATTTTCCTTTGGCCGCCCTGCTCTAAAACCCCTACGCCAGCGAACATCCCACCCCAGGGATTGAGCCAAAGTTCATAGGGTTTATCGCCTTTTAATTTATAATCAATATTATAAATTACCCCGTAATTACCATAATTTTCAGCAGGCAGGCCGGTAGTTGCATCAGTACCGCGCAGATATTCACCAGTCTGGCTGTCTGCCAAAAGCAGAGCATAACCGACGCCAGCTTCAGTATCAATAGAATGCTGAAGTTTATAGTTTAGATCAGCTTTGACAAAAGTACCACGCAGCGGATGCTCATCAATCGGCAGCTGTTTGGCCAAAGCAGAAAAAAGTTCAATATCTGTTTTCGGATCGCACATCAACACTGTTACTTCAACCGGTCGGTCACTAAAAAAGTCGATAGTACCGGTCAACAATTGATCGGTGGGCAACAACATTCCTTCGCCACTTAAAAGCTCCAGCGTTTTACCAAAGCCAAGCGTACTGTTTTTTGATTTTTGTTCCTCGAAATAATATTCCTGAGATTTTTTGCCAACCGCCTGGTAGTCATGACTGGGACCGTCTATACCACTGCGTGTCACTGCAAAATTTACAGGTCGCAGCCCGTTATTTTTAACAATGATCGCAAGCTTCTTCAATTTACTTGTACCATTGACATGATGAAAAAACAACCGACCTTCACCTTGCAGTGTGTCACGATATAAAATACCAGTCTCATAAACCATTTCCGGACTGTCAGAAAACAGTAACTTCGGGCCCTCAGCTTTCACCTTAGCCCGCAGTTCCTGATAATCAGGAACGCCCTGTTCAGGCCAGACAGCCTGAGTAAAACCTGTCACAGGAACATTTACAAGAAAGCCGCACATACATGCGGCTAAAAGATTTCCTAAAAATTTTTTCATAAGTATAAATTTCCCCAGCAGTTATCACAAACTGTTTTTATAGTCTTGCAAAAATTTTTCCAGGCCCTTGTCTGTCAGCGGATGCAGCAACATTTGTTCCAGCACATTGGTAGGAATTGTTGCAATCTGCGCACCTGCCAGCATAACCTGATTTACATGGTCAAGATTGCGGATACTGGCCGCAATGATTTCTGTCTTCAAGCCATACTGCTTAAATATTTTCACCATATTGGCAACAAGCTGCACGCCGTCTTCACCAATATCATCTAATCGGCCAATAAAAGGACTGACATAAGAGGCTCCGGCATTGGCAGCCAGGATTGCCTGCGACAAGCTGAAAACCAGTGTGACATTAGTTTTGATACCTTCGGCACTAAGTATTCTTACTGCTTTTAAGCCTTCGGCAATACATGGTATCTTAACAACAATATTATCGGCTATCTGGGCAAGCTGACGCGCTTCACGCACCATACCAGCACATTCGGTGCTGATTACTTCAGCACTGACAGGACCCGTTACCAATTTGCAGATTTCAGGAATTACTTCAGCCTGTGTACGACCGCTCTTAGCAATCAAGCTGGGATTAGTAGTAACACCATAAACGATACCCAACTCCGCCATACCGACAATTTCGTCGACATCAGCGGTATCCATAAAAATTTTCATCAATGAACCCTCTTTCCCATTGAAACTGTACTATTTAAGGTAATACAATTACCTTGGTAGCATTGGTCTGACCTGGCAGGCTCATGGTCATGATACTGTACCATGCCATGATACGGTCACCTTCTTTGATATTCTGATAATCTTCATAAACATCTTTGCTGACCGTTACGATGATATCGCGGTTTGAATTAAGCAAACGCACAGATTCTCCGTTTTCACTTGGAGTAACTTTTTCAACATGCATATACTTACCTTGTTTTTCATTGTTTTTCCCAAAAACAATAGCAAATCCTTCCGCTTGAGGCGGATAGCTGCGGGTCATTTTACTGGAATAATAAGCTGTTACTTTACGGCCTTTTTTCAGGGCGCGATCACCTTTCAGATCTCCGTCTTTACCATCGATAAGCAATGTCTTATCCGTTACGATAACTGTGGCTACAGGATAATTGCCATCGCCTTTTACTGTCACTTTATCACCGTCAACAGCAATTATTTCACCGGTAGTGGCCATCACGTCACGTACCGGACTAGGATAAATTTTTTCCGGCTCTGTCGCACTGACGATCCCTAATCCCAGTGTAAATAAGCAAACTAAAGTTAAAATAAATGTGCGTTGTAATTTCATGATCACAACTCCTCTCATAGGTTCGTACTTTTTTTTATATTATAGCAAACCTTTGTGACAAATGCGTGTTATTTTAATAACTTAATCACGATAAAAATCTTACCTATATTAAAAGAGCCCGCTATGCGAGCCCTTTCTTATTTGTTAGTATAGGCAATAGCAAGCTCCGTAAGCATGGCCACCGCTTTATAAAGGCACTTTTCATCAAAATCAAAGCAGCTGTTATGATGTCCGGCTGCAATTTCAGTACCATACATCAGGTAAGCTGCACGTCCGCCGTTCTGCTGTACTCTTTCCATAAAATAAGAACAATCTTCACTGCCACCTAAATCCATATAATCAACGACTTGACCATACTGTCCACAAGCTTCAGCAAGCGCCTTGATTTCGGCTCCCAATTCATGGTCAGCCACACAGGCTGGCGCACCTCCCGCTTCACTTACAGTTACGTCGACATTATACATATCGGCAGAAGCTTTGATCATACGACGGGCTTCAGTTACCATAAATTCGTTAATTTCTGTATTGGCACCGCGAGTTTCCATCTTTATAAGCCCGACATCAGGAAGAACATTACGTCCGGTTCCAGCCTGCAAGACACCTACATTAATCCTGGATGCCCCCTGCCCATGACGGGAAATAGAGTGCAGCGCAATACATGATGCAGCAGCTGCTAAAAGGGCATTCCGTCCTCTTTCAGGCGCTGCACCAGCATGGCTTGATTCACCTTTGAAACTGGCATCCAGCTTTGTAGTTGCCAGAAAACCTCCTGTCAGGCAGACCAGAGAATCAGATTTTGTGGCTTTGAAGCCGATATGCCCGCCGAACATATAATCGACATCATCGACAATACCTTTGGCTACCATAGCGCGAGCACCACGTACACCTTCTTCAGCAGGCTGAAAAATAAGTTTAATCGTACCTGCCATTTCTTCCTTATATTCCGATATCAGTTTGGCCAAACCCAATCCAATAGTAACATGGCCGTCATGTCCACAAGCATGCATTTCTTTTGCATGTAATGACTGAAAGCCGCTTTCTAAAGGCCGGTGATCAGCAGTATCACACTCTTCGACATCATTACAGTCCATGTCGAAACGAAAAGCTACTATTTTACCAGGTCGGGAAAATTTCATCACACCCACGACACCGGTTTTACCACCCCGCATCTTTTCAACTAAGTCTGCATCGGCACCTTCACTGACAGCACGTACCATAGCCTGTTCCAGCACTTCTGTTACGGGCAGCCCCATCATTTCCTCTTCAACTAAGGCGTCATCGCCCATATAAACTTCATACCCCAGAGCCTGTAGCTCCTTAATTACTATTGAAGCCGTTCTGAATTCCGTCCAGCCAGTTTCCGGATGACGGTGTAGATCACGACGGCGTTCGACTAATTCGGTCTGCAGCGCTTCTGCTTCCTGCCAGATTTTTTGCATACTTTCATGTCCCCTCTTTCAAAAATCTAAAAAAGTACCAGTTGATCGCTGTCAATAGGCATCAAAGCATCGGCCGGTGTTTGTTTTCTGTTTTTATCTGTTACCCATTTGCCGCAACTAGGGCAGCTCATACTAGCTGTCCGGACAGCCCAGGCCAGATGTTTGCCGCACTTAGGGCAAATAAATTCGACCTGCATTATTTCGCTTGCTTTGCGCTTTTCCATGGCTATTGCTTCGCACCTTTCATTTGTACTCTTTGGTTTATTATACTATACTGCGCCGAACTTTGCAGGCATTTTTATCAGTAACATACATAGACAAATACTGAAAAATGGGCTATTCTATAAATAAGATGATTGTAGAAATAAAAAAGCGAGGTAATATCATGGCTGGGTTAGCAAGAATTTGAACAGCTTGGTTGCTGGGAATCGGCAACAGAGGAAGAAAATATTGTTATTTATGGAATGGATTTCGAAGACGAAAAAGTTTTTATTGTCTTTACGGATGATATGGGAAAAACCCCTGTCGATGCAAAAGCTTCTCTTGTTGCCGCCTGCTATAGCGAAGATGATTGTTTTTACTGGGGCAAAGAACTGGAAAACTTCGCTGCCTGGCAACATATGTGCAACGAATACAAACCCGGCTCGTCTGCATTGCTGCATGCTTTGGAAGTCTATGAATTACCTAAAAATAAAACTAAATAAATAAAAGCCTGCTGCTTTAAGCGGCAGGCTTTTATTTATTTAGTTAGTTAAGTTTAAAAGTCACTTCAACACTGGCGTCAATTTTTAAAGTTCCCGGCATCAGTTGTGTAGGAGCTGCCACATCGGCCGCTAAAGAACGTTTATAATTCGTTCCAGCCGCAACCATGGTCTCACCGTTATAATCACTGATATCTGCACTAAGCATTTCACCAAGATTACGGCCGCCGGCATTAGCTACGATAGCAGCCTTAGCACGGGCGTTATCAACAGCAGCCGCTAAAAGCTGACGCTGCACATTGCTTTCTTCACTTAAAGCAAAGCTTACCTGATTAACATTCGTCACGCCTTCCTGGACTGTTTTATCAATAATATCACCAAGTTTTTTCAAATCGTCAACCTTGATCCGTAAAGTAGTATTCAAAGCATAGCCTTTTTGCTTATTTTTACCGTTGACGTTTTCATAGTCAGGATACAAATTATAGCTTGAGCTTTGGATATTGTTTTCACTGATCGCCATCCCTAACAAAGCCCGACGTACTTTCTGACTTGCTTCTGCCGCCTGAGTGCGCACAGACTCAGCCGTATCGCCCTTAACACTGATTCCAAGTGTTAGATAAGCCATATCAGGTGCTACTTCCTGCTTAGCAATACCTCTGACAGATATCGTATTAGCTTCGGCTGCCATAGCGTCCCCCTGCATTGAGAATAAACTTACGGCAACAACTGCTGCAGCTGCCCAGTGTTTTTATTTTTTTCATAGTAAAACCTCCCAATTCATTATGCCTTCATTATAGCATTGAATATGTGGCAAAACTATGTTTTTCAGTATTCTTCACCTAGATGTTACTTTTCCATCACAAAATCGTCACTGCTATTGCCAATTTACAAAAAAAATTTTACAATTATATAAGCATTTAAACTTAGAAAAGAGGTCATCATCATGGAACGCAAAGTCATCCAAGTAGAGGAACGCCCGCCGCTTCTGCTCAACATTCCACTCAGTATTCAACATCTGTTTGCAATGTTTGGCGCAACTGTCCTCGTCCCATTTCTCTTCAACGTAAATCCTACTACCTGCCTGTTTATGAACGGTATTGGTACATTACTCTATCTGTTTCTCACTAAGGGTAAAATACCTTCTTATCTTGGTTCCAGTTTCGCTTTTATTTCCCCTGTAATGGTTATTTTAAGTACTTCCAGTTATTCTGACGCTCAATCTGGTTTTATCGTTTTCGGTCTTATCTTTATTTTATTCTCACTTATCATCAAATATACTGGTACAGGCTGGATAGACATCATTTTCCCACCAGCCTGCATGGGTGCTATCATCGCTGTTATCGGACTGGAGCTTGCTCCTACCGCAGCAGGTATGGCAGGTCTTACCGGTGACGTAATAGATTTCAGAAATATTGCCGTTTCCATGTTTACCTTAGCCGTAACAATTATCGGTTCTGTTGCTTTTAAAGGCTTTATGGCTATTATTCCAATTTTATTTGGTGTTATCTGCGGTTACATCTTTTCATTCTTCATGGGCCTGGTAGACTTAGCTCCTGTAGCAGCAGCTCCATGGTTCCAAATGCCGCACTTTTATCAGCCAACCTTTAATCTCAATGCTATCCTGATTATTGCTCCGGCGGCCTTAGTAGTACTGGCCGAACATATCGGTCATTTAGTAGTTACAGGCAATGTAGTAGAACGTAATCTGATCAAAGATCCCGGTCTCGCACGCTCCCTTTTTGCTGATGGCTGTTCCAACGTTCTGTCCGGCTTCTTCGGTGCTACACCCAATACTACTTACGGTGAAAATATCGGCGTTATGGCTATAACCAAAGTTTATAGCGTGTGGGTCATCGGTGGTGCTGCAGTAATGGCAATTTGTCTTTCCTTTGTCGGTAAACTATCCGAACTTATTCGCAGCATCCCAGTACCAGTCATGGGCGGTGTCTGCATTCTGCTGTTCGGCGTTATTGCCGCATCCGGTATCAGGGTTCTTGTTGAAAGCAAGGTCGATTACAGTAAGTCTGCTAATCTCGTAATGTCCTCTGTAATTATGATAGTTGGTCTCAGCGGAGCCAAGCTTACCTTTGGAACGATCAGCGTTCAGTATGGTGCTTGCCACACTGGTTGCGATTTTAATGAGCTTGACTTTTAAATTACTTGATTCCTTAGGTTTAATGCGCAATGATTAATAAAAAAATCCTTACCTTTTTAGGTAAGGATTTTTTTATCGTTGCCTTCCACACATAGTATCAACGGACTTCCATATCTACTTTTTTTACAGCTTTAACAGCAGTGGTATCTCCATGCACTGTTTTATGCTGTGATTCTGAAGCATATTTTTTAATAAGCACACTGACCAATCCAGATTCTGCCAAAGCTCCAGGACCGTCTATACAGCCGTTAACGCAAGCCATACCTTCAAAATACTGACATGGTAATTTACCTGATGCCAGTTTTTTCATATCGTCTAAACAAGCCTCAAGTCCACTGGCATAATGAGCTTGGACCTGAGTTTCCTCTAACTCTTCCAAGGTATGGTTCAATGCACCCTGGACTCCTTTCAGCAATGGGAAACTAATCCCAAACCCAGAAGCTTGGTTTATATAGCTTTCTGAAGCAAGCGTTGCCGGATCTATTTCAGCACCCGCCATCATACAAGCAAGTTCTTCAAACGTCAGCACATAATCAATAGCATCACTAAACTTCCTTGCTTCACCTTTCTTAGCTATGCATGGACCGATAAAAACTGTAACAGCTTCAGGATATTCAGATTTTACATAGCGTCCGCAAGCAACCATTGGTGAAACAGTAGTAGATACTTTATCCGCCTCATTTGGCAAATGTTTTTGTATCAGTGCAACAAAAGCCGGACAACAGGAATTAGTCATATATTTTTGGCGTGCCGGAACTTTTTCCATAAATTCTTTCGTTTCGTGTAAAGCCGTCATATCAGCTCCGACTGCAACTTCTTCAATCGCGGCGAATCCCATCTTTTTTAATGCTGCCACAATTTGCGGCGGAGTCACTTTAAAACCCATCTGACCAATAAACGAAGGTGCCAGTAAAGCATGTACTCGCTGCCCTGCTCTAATAGCCTGAATGATCTGCACAATATTACTGCGTTCATCAATGGCGCCAAACGGACAAGCACTGCGACAGGAACCGCACTCCACACATTTAGAAGTATCAATCTTTGCTTTTCTGTCTGCACCCGCATGGATAGCATTAAGAGCACAGGATCTCTCACACGGCCGACTGATCTCAATAATAGCTCCATAAGGACAAACTTTTTTACACATACCACATTCAATGCATTTTGTTTTATCTATATATGCTCGATTTTGATGGATAGTGATAGCCTTCTTAGGACATTTATTCATGCATTTATGGGCTACACAGTGCCGGCAAGCGTCAGTGACCAAAAATTTATCAATTGGACATTGGTCACAAGCTTCCGGCAAGACATCAATAATAGGCAGCGCTTTATTAACAGGCTCTGTTAACGCAATTTTTGATGCCTCGACAATATTCAATCCAACCGTAAGCCCCAGTGCCATATTGATGCGATTTTTCAGTACAGCCCGTTCCTTATGCACACAGCAACGAACACGAGGACTGTCTTCTGTTACAACGCTATAAAGTATATCATAAATATGCTCTGGTAAAGTCCCTTGCCAGGTAAAGCGTGCTAAACCGGTTAATACTGCCCGGCGAAATTTCGTGACTTCAGTCAGTTCCATATGGTATACCTCCAGTGTAAAGTTTTATACATTATTATTGTAACGTTTTTTATCTTAAACAGCAAATAAAAGTACTTAGAAAATTACAATGGAGCCTATAGAAAACTTCTATACATAAAAAAATAACCATACCGTATGGTATGGTTATTTTTTAACCGGCAGCTTTCTATCCTCCCAGGCCGCTTCCAGCCAAGTACTTTCGACGTTTAAGGGCTTAACTACTGTGTTCGGGATGAGAACAGGTGGGTCCCCTTAGCTATCGCCACCGGATTGACGCTTGCGCCTATTGTTTAGGAGCAGCTTTGCGACGCTAACAATAGTGCCGCAGGCTAACGCAAAATTCCTGACTGAACAGGGAAGAAATTTTACGATATCCTTGAAGGTCTTTAAGCCTTCAAAACTATATAGAAGAGTACAAACTTTTGAGTTTGCTGTGTGTTTTTACTTCTTTTCGGCGATTCACTTTCATCGAAAACGCTCCCCTCAGGTCGCTTTTTCGATATAAGTTCCGCCACCTCTAATTCTGACTTCGCTTGCGCTCGTCACAATCAGGGCGTCACTTAAATCAAGCCCTCGACATATTAGTATCGGTCCGCTCAATACATTGCTGTACTTACACTCCCGACCTATCAACCTCATCTTCTTTAAGGTGTCTTACTAGATTGCTCTATGAGAGATCTCATCTTAAGGCTGGTTTCACGCTTAGATGCTTTCAGCGTTTATCCTTTCCGAACGTAGCTACCCAACTGTACCCCTGGCGGGATAATTGGTACACCAGCGGTTCGTCCACTCCGGTCCTCTCGTGCTAGGAGCAGCCCCCTTCAAATCTCTTGCGCCCGCGATGGATAGGGACCGAACTGTCTCACGACGTTCTGAACCCAGCTCACGTACCACTTTAATGGGCGAACAGCCCAACCCTTGGGACCGACTTCAGCCCCAGGATGTGATGAGCCGACATCGAGGTGCCAAACCTCCCCCCCGTCGATATGGACTCTTGGGAGGGATCAGCCTGTTATCCCCAGGGTAGCTTTTATCCGTTGAGCGATGGCCCTTCCACTCGGTACCACCGGATCACTAAGCCCTACTTTCGTACCTGCTCGTCGTGTTTGACTCGCAGTCAAGCTCCCTTCTGCCTTTACACTCTTCGCGCGATTTCCGGCCGCGCTGAGGGAACCTTTGGGCGCCTCCG